>Ga0209749_1000001_pt1 | contig 2090433 bp, 2084 predicted proteins | sample EPASupsiteSAE347_FD_187267 | JGI IMG/M metagenome (GOLD analysis project Ga0209749, IMG submission 187267) | Bioremediated contaminated groundwater from EPA Superfund site, New Mexico - Sample SAE3-47 (SPAdes) (version 2) | ecosystem: Environmental > Aquatic > Deep subsurface > Groundwater >... | reverse complement strand
TGACCTCGCCGCCGGCAAACATCACGCAGGGCCAGACCTCCGTGATTGCCATCGAGTACACCAACCTCGGGTCTGTCACGGCCTACAAGGCGCAGGCCCGGCTCTCGGCAGTCGAGCCGTTCTCGAGCTCCGACCAGACCGCATATCTCGGCGATATCCCGCCGGGCGGGAAGGCCACCGCCCAGTATGCGATCTCCGCGTCTTCATCGGCAGCCCCGGGCAATTATACCCTCGATACCGAGGTCCGGTACCGCGATGCACTCGACAACAGCCAGATCTCCGATACCTTCCGGGCTCCGGTGACCGTGGTGCCCCGACCGGCGTCCGACGCACTTGTCCCGATGGCGATCGCTGCGGTGGTACTTATCGGCATTATCGCCGCTGCTGCATACTATCTCCTTGTTGTCAGGAGGAAACAGTGAGGAACATGATGACCCTTTTCGTATTTGTAAAAAAGGCCGGGGACAGGTGAACAGCGATGAAAAAAATACTCCTGTGTGCATCCGTCCTGCTGGTTCTTTTTGCCTGCATGGCGGCCCCGGCACTTGCCGGGACGAAGTACCTCAACGGCCTCCCGAACATGACCGCCTATATCGCAGGTACGAATGAGTACTCGGCCGGTGCGGACATCCAGATCCCGATTGTGATCGAAAACACCGGGCAGAGCACAGACAAACAGGTCTCTTCCACGGTCATCAACCGTGACGACCTGCCCTCAACAGCAAAATTCGTCACCCTAACCCTGTCATCAGGTAACGCCCCGCTCGTGATAAAATCCGACCCGCAGATGATCGGGGATATCCCGGGCCTTGCAAAAAAGACGGTAACCGTCCACGCCAAGATCGATAAGGACGCTCCCGGCGGCACCTACGTGCTTCCGCTCAACATCACGTACACGCGCTTTGATTCCGTGATCCAGTACCAGGTCGACACGTTCCGGTATTACTATGTCACCGATAACGTGACCGTCCCGGTTACCCTTGTCATCAAACAGGAAGTCCTCCCCGAAGTCGTATCCGCACAGCCCGATCACCTGGTTGCCGGGGCTGACGGGTATGTCAACCTGACCCTGAAAAATGTCGGGTCCCTCGACGGGACAAAGGCCACGGTAAAACTGGCGCAGAACGACAACAGCCCGGTAAGCCCGGTTGACAACAGTGTCTATATCGGCGACTTCCCGGCCGGTGGCACGGTCTCCTGCCAGTACAAGGTATCGGTTGCCGACACGGCGCAGAACAAGGAATACCCGGTCGACATAACGGTGGTCTACCAGAATAACGAGGGAGACTTTGTCCAGTCCCGCACCGAAACCGTCGGTGTTGCTGTCGGTAACAAGGTGGACTTTGCAATCACGTCCTCCGAGATAGAGATGAGCCCGGGAAGCAAGAAGACGATCGAGGTCCAGTACCAGAATATCGGGAACTCCACCATTAAAAGCGCCCAGGCCCGGATCAGTGCGGTGAACCCGTTCACGAGCACTGCCGATGTTTCCTATCTCGGCGATCTGGCACCCGGCCAAACGGCAACGGCCTCGTTCCAGCTTTCCGTGGCAAGCGACGCCACGATCAAGGAATACGGCCTGGACTCCGAGATCCGCTACCGCGACGCTCTTAACACCACCTATGTGTCAGACCCGATGAAAGTCCCGATCGATGTCAAAAACCAGACCGGGCTTGCGGGGATCCTCTCCAACGCCGTCCTGGTGTCGATCATCGTCGCGGTCATCATCGGGATAATCTACGGTGTGTTCTATTACTGGAAGAAACGCCGGCAATAATCATTTTTTTTATGGTTCCTGCGGCCGGATAAATTGCAGGAATTTTTAAAATTGTTCCAGTTTTTTTTGGTTATTTCGGTTTATCCAAACGATAATTTCCCGCCCGAAAAGGCAATCCCTCCTTACCTTTCCACATTCGGGCCGTTGCCGTAGTTATGACCCGACCTGTTATTTCTCATCCGCTAAGATGCCCGGTCAGTCTTCTTCTTCGTCATCCCCGGCTGCCCAGTCGTAATCGTCGCTAACGGGATCTTCCGTATCGTTATAGAGGTCGCGCAGGTCTCCCCGGGGATCGTCATCGTGTTCCTCCAGTTCCCATGGCGCTTTCTCGCGCTTGTGTTCGTTGTCTGTGCAGCATTTGTGTCCCCGCCCGCGGCGGCCAGTCGTGCTTTTTACCATCCGGACCACCTCATGGTGTCGTGTTTTTGTTAGAACCGGTAAACTGCAACATCAATCCTCATTTCCCGGATAAAAATATTTTTGCCCGGTTAGTTTCGGGATACGTGGCATAGGGTAAAAAAGCAGAGTCGTTCACGTATCCGTCATGCGAACGCTCCTTAAAGATACTGCGGGCCTGGGGGTACTCCTGTGGCTGCTCGGGTACATTGCCTCCCTCCTGCTGTTTGTATCCCCCTTTGCCAGGATCATGGGCTGGATCCTCATTGCCGTGTTCACTTCTGTCAGCGTAATAATCGTGTGGCGGTGGTTTACCGGCCGGGACCTCCCGCTGGCCTATTATGCGGGTCTCGGTATTGCATGGACGGTAATTGCGGTAGTCTTCGATTACCTCTTCATTGTCCTGCTCTTTTCTGCGACTTACTATGGCCCGGACGTCTTTGTGTACTACGCCATCACATTCCTCATCCCGGTCTGCATCGGGCTTTTGGAAATGGCGGGCAGGACTGGTGGGATCACTTAAAAAGAGCCAACCGAAACAGTAAAGATCCCCTGCCCCCATCGTAGTGTAATGACAGAAGAGAAGTACAAGATCGTCGTTTTCGGTGCGTTCGGAGCGGGAAAGTCCACGCTCATCCAGACCCTCGACCCGCAGGCAAAACACATCGAGGCCGACTGCGCCGGGGGAACAACGACAATCGCACTCGATTACGGCCGGGTCCAGATCGGGGACAAACGGATCTATCTCTATGGTACGCCAGGGCAGGAACGTTTCGAGTTTGCCCGGGGAATTATCGGGAGAGGCATGGACGGCGCGATCCTTCTCGTGGACGCTACATCGCCGGTTGACGAGTTCGTCAGCCACCTCCACGACGCGATCCGTGCGGAGAAGATCCCCTTTGTCGTATTTGTCAACAAGTGCGACACGGTCGGTGCGCAGCCCGGTGCGGTCCGGGAGCGGTTCGCCGGCGAAGCAGTAACGGAAGTGTCATCGCGCGACAAAAAAGCGGCACGGGACGCCCTCGGGACATTCATCGGCACGCTCCGTCCCCACGGCCCCGGGGCATAAACCGGCGGTTCCCCTAATTAGTGCCGCCGTTGTATCCTCTTCTGCCCGACACCGGATTTTCTGGCAGCCCGGTCGTACGGCACGAACTTTGCGCCCTGCATGCGGATGCCGGAGACAATCTCTTTCTTCTCCCCGTTTGATCCGTCCGTAACCGCTATCACGTCCACAGCGCTGGCAAGCGGCCCGGCCAGGACCTTGGGGGCGAGGATCTCCTGGACCTGGAAGATCCCGGCGGGGCTCGACATGTGGATGACAAGCTCGATGGGTTTTTCCCTCCCTTTCTGGATCTCCACACGCTCGATCGAAAGCGCCGAGACCGAGTGGATCGTGATGCTTCCCGATTCAAACGCCACCCTCCCGCGTCCCTTAGTCATATCGGTCGAGTCTGCGATACAGACAATGGCCGCTTCTACCGTGAGCGGCTTTGGCACACCGTGGTGCGAATAAATGGCAGACAGGATGAACGACCGGACAGCCGTGCGCTTCTGCGGGTCATCGTAGATCCGTGGCAGGAGCCGGTCGAGGACCGGCTGGGCGAGCACAACGCTTAAGTCCGCATGATCTTCGCGGTGTATCATGTTCCCGAGATCGTGGAAGAGCATCGCGGTCATTACGATAAGCGTTGCATCGTCCCGGTCGCCAAAGCCCCCGGCCACGATGTCCGGGACAAAGGACGAGCCTTCGAGCAGGTCGAGCAGCGTGAGTGCCGACGCGGTGGCCACCGTTACGTGGGTCCGGCCATGGTCGTTCATCCCCAGTTTTTTTGCAGCGACAAAGTTTGCCATCTGCCAGCCGGTTACAATTTCGGGATCTCCGGTGATAAGATCCCACATCTTTCCGGCCCGGGGCCGCTCTTTGAGGTGGTTACGGATGATCGTTTCCGAGTGCGCTTCGAGATCGAAGTCTGTATCGCATGAGTTTTTGTTCATGACCGTTCCTGATCAATCAAAATCTATCGCGGGCCTGACAGATAGGTGTTGAGGTGTTGCTTTGGCAGCAGTAACAGTTACCTGGATTTTCTTCAGATGAGATAAAAAACAGGTATCCCTGTCCGGGGAAAAAAGAATTTAGTAAAGTTCCTGCACAGGAGTCAGTCCACCCGGAATGGTTCGTGAAACCGGGAGGTATGCCCCTACCGCAGGCTGGAAATTGATGGTAAACTGTGTGTTCGGTGTCGCCGAGTCCGGCAGCCCGACCATAAGGATCATCTGTGCATTGTTTTCGAGCATGGCAAGTGCCGATTCATTGTTGATCTTCTCGCCGACACACCAGTACCTGTTGTCACTTCCGTCATTTTTCGGGCAGGTACCTCCGTCGGTTCCGATCCCTCCGTAGGACAGGTTAACGATATGCCCGCCGTTATTGTCGCTGTAGGAGACGATCATCTGGGATACGTCGACCGGCGTCCCCCCGGCCGTCAGGGCGACCGTTGCGTTTACGTAATCGAGGTGGTTATTGGTGTTGTGAATATCGCCGATGCCGTATACGTCTCCGGATAGTTCCAGGCTCGAGCTGGCCTGGTCCACACTCGTATGGACGGCTTCCTGTGCCGACTGGGTTGTGAAGAACCCGGCACCAAGTACAACATACGAGAATACTGCCGCGACGACAACAAAGGCGATAAGGACGATCGCGGCCTCTAATCCGGTGAATGCATTTTCCGAAAACACTTCTTTCGTACTTGTCACCAGATATAAAGTATGTGTTGTTCGAACCCTAGCCTTTTTCGATTTGATCTGGAAATTTTCCGCATAAATGGGGCCGTTTTGCCTTTATGAGGAAAATAAAGGTGAGGTATGTGAATAATATATAAAAACAAGATAATTTTTGTCGGGCCTGTTACTCCACGATTGCGTGGAGGATGACAACCCGTTCCTTTGGCCGGTCGTTGTCGTCCGTTGCCTCGTTCCCGATCTTGTCTATGACATCCATACCTTCGATCACTCTTCCGAAGACCGGGTGTTTCGTATCGAGGAAGTTGTTGTTGACGAGATTGATGAAGAACTGCGAACCGCCGGTGTTCGGGCCGGCATTTGCCATCGAGATCGTGCCCCGGTCGTTCCGGTTATGGGCCGTAAACTCGTCCTTTATTACGTAGCCCGGGCCGCCGCAGCCGGTGCCGGTCGGGTCGCCCCCCTGGAGCATGAACCCGGCGATCACGCGGTGGAAGATGACGCCGTCATAGAAGCCTTTCCCTGCGAGCGTTGCAAAGTTGCCCGCGGTGATTGGCATTTCGGGGTCAAGGGCGATCGTGATGTTGCCCTTGTTCGTTTCGAGCCGTACCGTTGAACCTAGTGCTGTCGTCATGGTAAGTACACGAAGTATTTGTCAGCGGGGGTTTTCTTTCTTCTCCCTTGGGATCAGGGAAGGACATATGCCCGCAGGATCGTTACATTTTCAAGCGGGCGGTACTTGTTACCGACCGGGACCTGCGAGATCGCGTCTGCGGCATCCATGCCCTCCGTTACCGTCCCAAAGACCGGGTACCCTTGATCGAGCCCCGTGTTGTCCCTGAGGTTGATGAAGAACTGGGAGCTGCCGGTATCGGGAACGCCCTTGTTTGCCATTGCGACCGTGCCCCGCAGGTTGTGGTTATGGGCAGTGAATTCGTCGGGGATCGTGTAGCCCGGCCCGCCGCGCCCGGTGCCGGTGGGGTCGCCGGCCTGGACGATATAGCCGGCAATCACCCGGTGGAAGGTGACGTTGTTGTAGAACCCGCTTCTGGTCAGGTTAAGGAAATTTCCCGTAGTGACCGGCATATCCGGGTCAAGGGCGATTGTAATGTTTCCCATCGTTGTTTCGAGCCGGACCTGCTCGCGTGCATCAGCCGGTGCCGTGGTGGTGGGATCCTGCCCGGTTCCCGTGGTCTGTGTACAGCCTAGGGTCAGGAAGATTCCGAAGATACAGAGAAGGAGCAGAAAAGCTACGGACCATTTCATGGAGTACCCGGTTTTTAGGCCCTGCCAAAAAAAGTTTGGGAGGTTACTCGTTCTTCTTTGCGGCTGTGTCCTTTTCCTCATCGGACTTGCCGCGGCCAAATACGTAGAGGCAACCGAGCACGATGATGATGGAGACGGCACCGGTAACGAGGATCCATGTCCCCTGTGTCGTGGATTTCACATAATCGGAAGCAGCAACATCGAGGCCGAGGACCGCGTAGGTGTTGCCGGTTGAATCGCTGGCCGAGTCATCGATGGGAGCGTAGGCGGACATGAACGATCCCCACGAGTCCGAGTATGGCTCTGACGAGGCGGTCGGGCCCGAGAGCGCGGCGAAGATCTGCATCTTGTCCGGCGAATTGTCTGCCTCTCCTATACGGGCGGAACCCTGCGGATCGACCGGGTAGAGATCGTCAACCAGGAATACCGCGGTCTTGTCGGTCGCATTGACCCTGACGATATAGGCATTGATGAGATCGTCGTTCATGCTCCGCATCGTGCGGAGTTTATTGGCAATCGCGAGATATTTCGTAGTGTTCTCGTCGCCGGGCTGGATACCCTGGATCTCGCTTGCATTGATCTGTGCCGCCATCGCGCCGGCCGTTGACTTAAGGCCCCACTGGGCGGTTTCTTTGAGCGCCGCATTCGAATGCGAATACGCGTACACGGTAAGCCCGCCGATGATCACGATCGCGACGATCGCGACAGCGACGAGTTTTGTTGAACTTGAACATGAACATGCCTGAGCCATAGTTATTCCCTCCTCCGTACGATCGCAGCCAGTCCGAATACTGCGGCAAGCAGGCCAATAACAAGGACCGGTTCAGGACCGGGTGAGAACGGTGTTGCGGTCGGCGTCGGTGCGGTCGTCATGGCAACCTGGATCTGGGAGGTCTGTCCCGATACCACGGTTGTTGTCGTGGTATAATCAACATACCCGGATGCGGTGAGGCGGACCGTGTGGCTGCCCGGCGCGAGGCTGTCTACGGTTGTCGGTGTGTACCCGCGGAAGAGGTCATCGACGTAGACCATGGCGTTGGACGGGCTCGAACCGATTGCAATGCTCCCCGTCCCCTGGACCGGCGTCGGGTTGGTCCCAACCGGCGTCAGGGTTGCCGGGATCGTTGTCACGGTATTTGCCTGGACATAGATCGTGTTCATCCAGTCATTGTAGCCGGATTTTGTCACCTTGAAGAGGTGGTTGCCTGACGTGATCCCGGTCTGCTGGAGCACACCAGCGGAATTGGTGGTCCCGATCGGCGTGCTGTCCATGTAGACTTTGGCACCCGGTGCCGAGTTCACGGTGATCGAACCGAAGATGGCAGTCGAGAGCGTCACCTGGATGTTCTGCGACTGGCCGGCGCTCACCATGATGTTTGTGGTGTAATCGTTGTATCCCGCGAGCTTGATGCTGACCGTGTGGCCGCCGGGATACAGCGTGAGGGTGATCGGCGTCTTACCGTAGTATGAGCCATCGACATAGACCGACGCCTGGTTCGGAACGGTGTTCACATAGACCGTCCCGGTCTGGCGGGGCTGCGGTGACAGCTGGAGCACCGGGTAGTAGTTGGCGGTCTGGCCGGCGTATACTGTGATGAGTGTCGTGTCCGGTGTGTATCCCGCGAGCGATGCCTTCATGGAGTAGGTTCCGGGGTACAGGTTCGGGATGCCGAGCGGGGCATATCCCTGGAAGTTACCGTTCATGTAGATCGCTGCACCTACCGGGGAGGACTGGGCATAGATCTGCCCGGTCGTTACCGGGGGAATGGTCGTTGGCACGGTGGTGGGTGCGGTCGAGACCGGGTTTAAGGTCGCATAGACTTCGACATGCTCGTTGTCTGACGGCATGCGTCCGGGTGACCCGGACCATTCCTGGTACCCGGATTTGGTCACGGTAATTGTGGAGACGGGTGTACCGGTCGTAGCAACTGCTACCGAGAGGATTCCCCCGGAAGTCTGGCCTTTGTACTCCCCGTTGAAGTAGACCGAAGCGCCGTCGATATTACAGTGCACATCGATCCAGCCCTTGCCGCTGCCAACTTCTGTGGGTGGTACGGTGGTCTTTTCCGTTGTTGGTTCTGTAGTTTTTTCCGTGGTAACTACGGTTGTCCGTTCCGTTGTCGGCTCGGTGGTCTTTTCTGTTGTTGGTTCGGTTAGTGTCGGGAGCAGCGTGGGCTCCGTGGTCTCCCTGGTGGTGTCGATGATTACCGGCCCGGGTTCGAGCGGGATATCGGCACTTGCCGCCAGGGGGGCCAGGGCGACAAGACAGAGTGCCAGCACGGGCACCAGTACGATCAGGTTCTTTGTCACACTATCTCTTCCTGTAGTATAGACTGGCAGAGCCTGATATATAAAAAAATAGGGTGTGTTACGGAGAGCCGGTTTTCCGGGCCACCGACTCTTACGTTTCCGGCTAAAAATGATGCCCGGTAATTATGTCCGGGTACCGGCGTTTACGACCCGGGCGAGCCGGTGCATGCCTTCGGTGATCATCGTCTCATCAGAACTGGAGAAGTTGAGCCGGATCGTATCCGCCCCTCCCCCGTCCACAAAGAATGGCATGCCGGGGAGCACCGCCACCTTGTGTGCGATCCCTTCGCGGAAGACGTCCATCGCGTCCCTTCCCCTGGGAAGAGTGGCGGTTAAAAACATCCCGCCTTCGGGCGTTGTGTGCGAAAGCGATGGCATGAGGTCGTCGAAGAGGTCGCACATGAGCCGGCACTGCCGGGCATAGACCGCAACGATCTTTCTGATGTGGGCGTCGAGATCGTTCTCCGCGAGGTAGCGGGCAAGGATCTGCTGGCAAAGGAAATTCGAGTGGAGGTCGGCCGCCTGTTTTACTGTGTTGAACGCAGCGAGGATCTCCTTTGGTGCGTAGATCCACCCGATCCGCATGCCGGGTGCGGTGATTTTCGAGAACGATCCCGACATGACGGACTGGTCCGGGAGGTACCGCTTCACGGGCAGGCGCGGTTTATTGTCGAAGAAGAGTTCGCCGAACGCGTCGTCCTCGTAGAAGACCGTGTCGGTACCTTCGAGACAGTCTGCGATGGCCCGCCGCCGGTCCTGCGAATACGTGCAGCCTGAAGGGTTCTGGGAGTTGGGGATGCCGTAGAAGAATTTGACCGGCCCGGCCTTCTGCATGGCTGTAAAAGCGGCAAGGTCCGGCCCTTCGCTGTCGAGCGGCACTGCGGCAAATTCCGGTTCGTAGAGCGAGAACGCTTCGATTGCGCCGAGGTAGCCCGGCCGTTCCATTCCGACCCGGTCGTTGGGGTTAAGGAAGATTTTTGCAATAAGGTCGAGGCACTGCTGGGAACCGTTTACGATCTGGATCTCGTCTGCGGTTGCCGGCAGGCCCAGGCGTTTTTTGTACCGGTCCGCGATAAACTGCCGCAGCGGGAGGTAGCCGTCGGTAGTGGAGTACTGGAGGGCGGTCTTCGGATCATCGTGGAGAACCCCGCGGGCCGCTTTTGCGATTCCTTCGGTGTCGATCAGTGCCGATGAGGGTAGTCCCCCGGCAAACGAGATGATCGAGGGATCGGAGGAGACCCTGAAGAGTTCCCCCAGGAACGATGGTGGTGCGTGTCCGATTCTCCTCGCAAAGGTAAACGTCATGGTGCGCCTTGTTGTTTTCTCGTAGTACCGTTTTGGCCGCAGAACCAAAAAAGGGTATGACCTTTTCGCGAAAACCCTGACTCATGGCACCCGCACAGATTATCCGCGAGAAGCGATAACTCCGGTAGTATGACACTGACACGGGCCGATGAAGCGGCTGCAACGTTTGCCGAGGGATTTGCCTGTTCCCAGGCAGTATGTTCGGCGTTTGCAGAGGACTTCGGTATAGAAAAAGAGACTGCACTCCGCCTCTCCTGCGCCCTTGGCGGCGGGATGTCGCACACGGGAAATGCCTGCGGGGCGGTTACCGGTGCGCTCATGGTAATAGGGATGAAGTACGGCATGACAAAAGCCGGAGACCGCGAAGCAAAGGAGAAGACCTACGCGGCTGCAAACGAGTTCATCACCGAATTTCTGCGCCGGAACCACTCGATCAACTGCACGGATCTTACCGGCTGTAACCTTTCCGATCCAAAAGAGCTGGCGCGTGCGCGGGAAAACAACGTGTTCCGGACAAAGTGCACCGGGTATGTCAGGGACTCGTGCGAGATCCTGGAAAAAATTTTATAAATTTATCCGGGGGAAACCCCCGCGTTTTCATGCGAAAACAAGAGTGGTTACGCAGCATCGGCTACGTCTATCCTGATAATCTCGGATGTGAGGGACTGGATCGTGCGGTGCAGGTCGGCCTGCTGGGCCAGCTGTACCTGCCCGATCGCCTCTTTTAGCCGGTCGAGCGCCTCTCCCTTGTTCGCACCCTGGCAGACAGTCCCCGGGAGCTCGACGCACCGGGCGGTAAACCCGCCGCAGTCGTCAGGATCGAGGACGATAGTGTACTGCATGATCTTTACTATTTTCCGGGAGGGTATACAGCCTTTCTTGTCGGCAAAATGTGCCCGGACTTCCCCGGGACCGGTGCGGTACGCGGGGTTTGCGGGTGGTCCGGGTTGCATGATGGGGGGAGGGGGGTGGCCCCCACCCCCTCCCCCTTTATTTTTTAGACAGGGGATCACCCTCCCCCCTTCTTTGGCCCGGACCGGCCCGCTGCCATGCAAAAAAAAACGTACGCAGCCGGACACCTTCCGTCGGAGGTTCCATAAGAACCGGCCTCTGTTTCCGATGCAGAACCAGCAGGCATTCCCTTTCCGGAGGAGGGGGGGTGCCCCCTACCCCCCTCCCTCTTTTTCCTTAGTGTGGGGGGCACCCACCCCCCATCTGTGCCGGGCCGGGGGGATAGGTGGCAACAGGAAACCGTTGTTCTGATGAACGAACCCGGTGGTTCAAACATCCTACCCGGACAATCGCGGGAATATATACCTCCGCCCCGGCAACGAAAGGATGGGAATGTGTCCCGGACGTTTGCGGCAGACGCCCGATCCGGCACGGACCGGAACAGGATAGGAAGGTACATGGCCAGATCCACGACAACGAAGCGGAGGTGCGTGCGGCCCGCCCGGCAGCAGCCGGCAGCGGATTTTTCCGACCGGCCGGTAAGGAGCAGGCACCGGGCAGGGCGGCAGCAGGGTACCGGGGCTGGCCTGAAAGACGAACAGTGACCGGCGCTTGCAGGTGGCCGTGCCGGTTATTGGCGGTTACGTTCTCGTTCCGATTCCGCAATCCGCTGCATTGCAATCTCGCAATACCGCGGATCGATCTCGATACCGATCGCTTTACGATCGCACCGTGACGCAGCGACAAGCGTGCTCCCGCTGCCCATGAAGGGATCGAGCACCGTATCGCCGACAAACGAGAAGAGTTTCATGCAGCGCATCGGCAGCTCGACCGGGAACGGCGCCGGGTGGCCGATCCGGCTCTTTTTCTCGCCATTGAACGTCCAAAGGCCGTTCGTCCAGGCCATGAACTCATCCCGGGTGATGTCGGACTTTTTTGAGCCGCTCGTCTTCTTCCACGAATCCTTGTAGAGCACCACGATCAGTTCGACCGGCGCGATCACGTACGGAGCCGATGCCGAGAGCCACGAGCCCCACGCGGTCCGGCGCGAGATATTCCCCTCGTTCCAGACAATGGTGGAATGGTAGGCAAAGCCGCACTCCTTTGCAATCGTGGTGAGATCCGCACCCACGCTCTGCTGGCCGTCCTTGTTCTTGTCAAGCGGGATATTGAGGCAGAACCTGCCGTCGCTTTTGAGCCAGCGGTAACAGCGCTTCATCCAGCGGCGGGAAAAGCCAAGGTAATCTGTATAGGTGAGGCCGTCATCGTGGCTGTTGTACTGGATATCCACGTTGTATGGCGGCGAGGTGACGACAAGATCCACGCTCTTTGCCCGGACCTTCCTGGTGACAAAGACATCCTCATTGAGGATAGTCAGGCTCTCCGGTACGCCCGTTGTTTTCTTTGCCATCGCCGCTCCTTTTCGTGTATGAGCGTTGATCGTCCTTCCTAATGTACTTCCGGGTTTGCCTGCCCGGGTTTTATTGGATCCGGCCGCCCACCGGTGGGTATGAAAAACGAGCCCGGCCCCGCGTATTCCTACACTCCCATCGGCACGATTCACTCGCCGTTTACCGATATCGCCGGCATGCCCATCCAGCCGGTCGGCGCCCGGGGTATTCGGGGCACGATCGAGATCCGTGAGGATCTCTGTGAGGGACTCACAGACCTTGCAGCATTCTCCCGCGTGATCCTGATCTACGCGCTGCACCGGTGCTCGGGGTACAGCCTCACGGTCACGCCTTTTCTCGATCCGGCACCGCACGGGATCTTTGCGACCCGTTCGCCCAAACGCCCAAACGCCATCGGGCTCTCCATCGTGCGGCTTACCGGGGTGGATGGCTGCATGATCTCGATAGAGGACGTGGACGTGCTCGACGGGACGCCGCTCCTCGACCTCAAGCCGTACGTCCCGTCCTTTGATGCATACCCGAACTCCTGCTGCGGCTGGTTCGAGCGCGTGGCGGAGAACGCTGAAGAGGTCAGGTCGGACGACCGGTTCCGCTGACCGGGCCGGCACGTTTTTTCAAAACGTATAATAGGCACATTGCCGGAAAGGTGTATCATGGCAGAGAAGGAAGCCCTCCGCGGTGTCACCGGGATCATCCGGCCGTTCAAGGAATACATGACCAGCCTTGGCCTGGAGAAAGGCGACCAGGTTGTTTATTACGGGTGTGTCGGAACCTGCACGCCGTTTGTCGAACTGCTCGCGGTCGGGATCCGGGGCCTGCACCTCTCGCAGGTCTTTGTTCCGCTTCTTGACGAGAGCAAGGCCCGGACGATCACCGATGTCCCCGATGTCGGGATGCAGGCATCCGGTGCGCATGCTGTAGTCTCCCCGAAAGTGATCGTGATCATGGGCGGGCTCTCCATGCCGATGATGCCGACCACAAAAGAGATGGTGCGGGATCTTACCGGGCGCCACCCGGAGGCGAAGGTTGCCGGGATCTGTTTCCAGGACATGTTTGCCCGGGCAGGCTGGATCGGCGTTGTCCCGTTCGACTTTACCATCAACGCGATGATCGAGCCGATCACGGTGACCCGGCACAGCGAATAACTCTGATGTTCCCCTGGCGGGAATGTCAGGGACGATACCTATTTTCTTCTTCTGCGCCCACCAGTACGCATGGCTTCTTCTGTCCACCGCATAGAAGTTCATTATAAAAACGATCCCCGGGAGAAGACCCGGACCGGACGGATCCGTGGTCTCGGGTTCCCGGTCGATTCCCTTGCACTGGTCGATGTGTACACGATTGCAACCGGTTCACGGGATTTTAGCCGCGACGAACTCCGCGAGATCGGTGCCCGGCTCTCAAACCCGGTTGTACAGGAATTTGTGGTGGACGAAGCAACAACCGCATTTTTCGATTATGCAATCGAGGTCGGGTTTTTACCGGGCGTGACCGACAACGTGGGAACAACGGCCCGCCAGACCATTGAGGATTATTGCCAGGTAAAATTTTCCGAAGAAGATGCGGTCTATTCCTCGCAGCTTTATTTTGTCCGCGGGCATCTTCCCCCGGAGACGATCGCCCGGCTTGGCGACAACCTGGCAAACCCTCTCGTGAACCGCGTCATTATCAAGACCCGGCAGGAATACGGGGACAAGGGGATGGACCGGGTGGTACCCCGGGTGCAGCTGCACGAGGTGCAGAGTGTCGGCCTCATAGACCTTGAGATACCCGATGAGGATCTCGTACGACTGGGAAAAGAGGGAATCGTGGACCCCGAAACCGGTGTGCGGCGGGGGCCGCTTGCGCTCGATCTCGACCAGCTCCATACGATACGGAATTATTTTGGCGAATACGGGCGCTGGCCGACCGATGTGGAGATAGAATCCCTTGCCCAGACCTGGAGCGAGCACTGCAAGCATACGATCTTTGCCTCGGCAATGGACGACGACGTGCCAAAAGGGCTGTACAAGTCCTGCATCCAGACCGCGACAAACGAGATCCGTAAGGAAAAAGGCGAGAATGACATCTGCGTCACGGTCTTTACCGATAACTCCGGCGCGATTGTCTTTGACGATGAGTATATTGTGACCCACAAGGTGGAGACCCACAACTCGCCGTCGGCGCTCGACCCGTTCGGCGGGGCGCTTACGGGGATCGTTGGCGTGAACCGGGACACGATTGGTTTTGGTCTCGGGGCAAAGCCCTGCATCAACATCTACGGGTTCTGTGTCGGCGACCCTGCTACGGACCCGCAGCTCTACCGGGGAAAAGACAAGAAGAACCCGGTGCTTTCGCCCCGGCAGATCTTTGAAGGTGTCGTTCGGGGGGTCGGCACGGGCGGCAACTGCTCGGGCATCCCGACCCCGCAGGGCTTCTGCTATTTCGATAACCGGTACGCGGGAAAGCCGCTCGTCTTTGCCGGCACGGTCGGCGTGATGCCAAGAAAACTCGGGGAGAAAAACCTGTATGAGAAGAAGGCGGAGCCCGGCGACCTTATCGTGATGGCCGGCGGCCGGGTGGGTAAAGACGGGATCCACGGCGCCACGTTTTCGTCCGAGGCACTCGACCCCAACAGCCCGGTGACGGCAGTCCAGATCGGCGACCCGATCACGCAGAAGAAGTTCTCCGATGTTCTCGTGAAGGAGGCCCGCGATCTTGGTCTGTACCGAAGCATCACGGACAACGGGGCCGGGGGGCTCTCCTGCTCGGTTGCCGAGATGGCAAAGGAGAGTAACGGGTGCCGGGTGGACCTTGATAAGGTCCCGCTCAAGTATCCCGGCATGGCCCCCTGGGAGATCTGGATCTCGGAGTCCCAGGAGCGCATGACACTTGCCGTCCCGCCGGAGAAGATCGATGCGTTCATGGACCTCATGAAGCGCCGCGAGGTTGAGGCAACGGTCATCGGTGAATTTACCGGCACGGGCCGGTGCATTGTCGAATGCCAGGGAATTATCGCAATGGATATCGAGCTCGCGTTTCTCCATGACGGCCTGCCAAAGAAGCACCTTACCACGGACCCGCAGGAAGCGGACACGACAGAGCCCGAGTTTCCCTGCCCCGCCCGGCTCGATGAGACGTTCGCTGCGATGCTGGGGCGAAAAAATATCTGCTCGACCGAGTTTGTGACCGTCCAGTACGACCACACTGTGCAGGGGGGCCACGTGCTCGGGCCGGTGCAGGGTAAGGGCCGTGTGCAGTCCGTTGCAACGCTCACAAAAGTAGTACCGGGCTCGAAGAAGGCCGTCGGACTCTCGCAGGCGCTCTTTCCCTCGTACTCGGAGCTTGATCCATACCGGATGGCCGGGGCCTCGATCGATGCTGCCATCCGCGGTCTTGTCGCGATCGGTGTTCCCCTGGATAATATTGCACTCCTCGACAACTTCTGCTGGTGCTCGTCCGATGAACCCGGGCGCCTGTGGCAGCTCAAAAAGGCAGCGCAGGGCTGCTACGATTATGCAAAAGCCTTCGGGACGCCGTTCATCTCCGGGAAAGACAGCATGTTCAACGATTTCTCGGGCTACGATGCAGAAAACAACCGGGTAAAAGTCTCGGTTCCCCCGACGCTTCTCATCTCGTCCATCGGTGTCCACCCGGATGCGGGAAAGGCGGTCTCGCTCGATGCCAAGATCGCCGGCGACCTTGTCTACGTCATCGGTGCGAACGGGACGGAGCTCGGCGGCTCCGAATATCACGCCCTTCTCGGCCGGTCAGGCGGTTCTGTACCGACGCTCGACGCCGAAGCGGCAAAGGCCCGGTACCGGAAACTGTACGATGCGATCAGCCACGAACTCGTGGCATCGGCGTTCCCGGTCGGGAGGGGAGGCCTTGGCGTGGCGCTTGCAAAAGTGGCCGTTGCCGGGCAGCTCGGGATGGACATCACGATCCCGCCGAACGTACGGCCGGACATATTTCTCTTTGCCGAGACCCTTGGCCGGTTCGTGGTCACGGTTGCACCGGACCACAAGCGTGCGTTCGAGCAGGCTCTTGGGCCCGATGCCCTGCTGCTCGGTACGGTCGGCAGCACCCGGCTGCGGATCACCGGGGAAACGCTTCTCTGCGATCAGGAGATCGTTGCCCTTGAAAAATCCTACAAGGCACCGTTTGCGGGGTTCTGACCATGACGCCCACACTTTCACCAAAAGTCCCGCGTCCCCTTATCGCAGACCGGGCCCTGATCATGAGCGGGTACGGGATCAACTCCGAGATGGAGACGCAGGAAGCTCTCCGCCGGGCCGGCATGGACTCCGAAATCGTCCACATCAACGACCTGATCGCGGGCCGGGAACGGCTGTCCGATTACCGGCTCCTCGTCTTCCCGGGCGGGTTTTCCTACGGTGACGACACGGGAGCGGGAAACGCGTATGCCAACCGGGTGAAAAACAACCTCTGGGACGACCTCATGGAGTTCCTGGACGGGGACAACCTTGTCCTTGGGATCTGCAACGGGTTCCAGATCCTTGCAAACCTCGGGCTTGTCCCGGCGTTTGACAGGAAGTATTCGCGGGATATTGCCCTGATGCCCAACCGGATCGGGAGGCTTGAATGCCGGTTTGTCACGCTCAAGCCGGCGGCCGAGAATATCTGGACGCACGGGATCGTCAAACTTTACTGCCCGGTCTCGCATGGCGAGGGCAACCTCTCCTGTTCTTCGGAGACCTTACAGCGGATCAAACGGCAGCGCCAGGTTGCGTTTACCTACTGCCGCGAGGATTTGAGTCCCGCAGGTGGCGAGTACCCGTACAACCCGAACGGCTCGGTGGAAGATATCGCCGGGATCACGTCCGCTGACGGGAAAGTACTCGGGATGATGCCGCACCCGGAGCGGGCGATGGAATTTACCAATTTCTACGACTGGCCGCTCGTAAAAGAACAGCTGCGCCGGAGCGGCGAGCGGGCCGATCCCGAATCACTTAACATGCAGATCTTCCATAATATCGTGGATTACTTTGCCTAAAGTAAATCCGCTAAAAAAAGAAGTGCCCGGTTCCCGCGGGGCTACTTGATGCGGAACAGTCCCTTCTTTTTACCCCGTTTACTCTGCGCCGGTTGTCCGCTGTTTTCTTTGGGTACGGGCATGTCTGCTGCACGGCGGTTAAGATCTGCCTGGAGTTCGTCAGCAATAAGCGGCAGGTGGGAATATTTTTTCCGTGGCTCGGCCATCTGGACCATATCCAGCTGGTTTGCCGCAACGGGGCGGCGCATGGCCGGTGTTATCCCCTCGCTCATGCGCTGGAGATCGGTCTTCTGCCGGGGCTGCTGCGGCAGCGGTGTTGAGACATCGAACGAGGGGTCGCCATCGGTCCAGGGATCCCACTCGTCTGTAAGGGTGTCGGTAACCGGTTCGGGCTCTTTTCTTGCCTTGATTTTGACCGGTTCGGGTTCCGGTTCATAGGTGGCAGAAGGCACCGTCCGTGTCCGGGGCGGGGTAGCAGGAACAAACGCTGCTCCGCAGCGGCTGCAGAACTTGGAATGATAGGATGGCGCTATGTTGCGGCAGACCGGGCAGATCGGTTTTGCCAGCGGGGCACCGCATACATCGCAGAACTGCGCTATCTTATCTGAAACGACTGCACCGCAGACCGGGCAGACCGGCAGTCCCTGGGGGTTTGACGGCTCTTCGTCCGTGAGCGGCGCACCGCACAGGTCGCAGAACTTGGAATTTGTGTCGGGAGCGGGGGCGCCGCAGTTTCTGCATTTTTTTGCCATGTACTCTCTAGTGAATAATATAGGGAGAAACATAAAGTCTGCGGATCCGTCGCCCGCATTCCTTGGTTTTCTATCGTTTTTCGACGGTATGCCCGTCACCTGAAACCGGCTGGCAGGAACGATCCCGTTTCTTTTAGTGTACACTTCCCGGCAGTTTATTCACCGTACCGGTACCGGAAGTCATCGGATCCGGCCCCTTTATTCCGGCTGTTCCCGAGGGGTTTGGATCTGGAGATTCCTTTTTCCCTCCGGCAGGCAACCGGGATGATGTGACAGAGGAAGACGACCTGCAAAAACAGTTCCCGGATATCCTCCAGGTGCGTGAAATCGTAGGGATCTACGAGGTTCGGGTAAAGGATGTCGAAGTCCCCCTCAAGGTGAAGGTGGTCCGTGTCGGTGTACAGTATTATGGCATTGCCAGCCTTGCCGTGCGGGAGAAAGGAGCCAAAGATCACTTCTGCGATCTTTCCGGCTATCCGTCAAAAGAAGCGGCCCTGCATGGCGCCGTAAACGGGTTCTTTTCCCATCTCTCGCCCGGGGCATCGATTAGGGAGATCAAGAACTGGGGCATCTGAAGTTCCCCAAACTGCTTTTTTACCATGAAAACCCGGTAAAACGGTCCCTGCCGTAACCGGTATGATTTTTAGTAAACCCGCCTGCATACACGCAAGGACTAAAAAAAAAAGAATTTAGATGAAGGGGTTCCGGAGTCCCTTGCCAACACCGAATGTTTTGCGGGCTTCGAGGGTGTTCCGGTTCTTTGTGATCTTCTCGTTTGCGAGCTTGCTCACGAGTTCAAGACCGGGCTTGACCTTTTCAATGGGCTGGGTCTCGAAGACACCTGCTGCCATTGCCTTTGCCCAGACCGAGTCACCGATCTTCGAGCGCACAAAGACTGTGCTCCAGCCGTCGGGGCTGCCGACGGAACCGGTCGAGATATCGGCGAGGTTTGCCACATAGTCCATGCAGACGTGGCAGCCGGGCTGTTCGTACTTGTGGGTAACCTTGAGCGGCAGCTGAACGACCTGTCCGCGCTTGCCGTAGACCCAGAACTTGCCCTTTCCGATCTCCATCTTCTTCACCGACTCGAGCTTCATTGCTGCGTGGTCTTCCACGAGCTGGAGTATGCTCTGGTACGGGAAGTTCTCCATGCAGAAGATACCGACTGCAAGTGCAATGCTTGACTCGACATCTCTCCAGCCGAACGGGTACAGCTGGCCTTTCCTTATTGCCTGCATCTGGCACGGGGTGCCGACGATACCGACCTTGTCCAGACCGTAGCTGCGGGTTGCTTCCTTGATTAAGGATACGTTCGGGCTGATGTTGTACTTGGTGCCGCGGGCCGCGAGCAGTTCTGCCTTTGTAGTCACAACGACCGGTTTGGGTCTCCAGTGGTGGTTCTGGCTGGCCGTACTCTCGACGTTTGGATCGTCTTCGTAGGATCCTGCTACAATGGCTCCGTCAATGATGCCCTCATCGAGTGCATAGGCAAAGAGCGAGGTAACGATACCTCCGTCCTGTGCGCCCTTGAGGATCTCCTTGTCGGCGCTGCGTGCTGCAACAACTTGTTTGTATTTACCGAGTTCTGCTCCCATGTTAATCACCCTCACTGAAGAGCCGCCATAATGGCCTCGTTGATCGCCTCATACTCACTGACAACGTCAGTGTTGAAGAACCCTCTCGGGCACTGGGAATAGCAGGCACCGCACTTGATGCACAGGTCGCGCTCGCCGTTGGGCTTGCCGAATTCCATGGTGATTGCACGGACCGGGCATGCTGCCGCACAGCTGCCGCATCCCATGCACAGGCCCTGGTTGATGACTTCGGTCATCAGTTCGCAGAAGCATGCGCTGGTTCCCTTTGCTGCCATGTTCATGAGCGGGGTCAGGAACTTGGTTGCGAGCTCTTTCTGTTCCTTCGTGCCCTTGAGAAGCAGGTATGCCATGACACAGACATTCCTGATCATCTGCGGGGTCGGGGCGCATCCGGGGATGTACACATCGACCTTGATAAGATCGCCGATCGGCAGGTAGGACTCGTGCGCCGGCTGGTTCTGCTGGCCGCCGCGGGAGAACCGGGTGATGTTGCCATAGCAGGCACAGCCGCCGAGTGCAACGACAATTGCTGCCTTTTCCCTGGTTTCCTTGATCTCCTCAACTGCAAGTTTGTCCTGGATACAGACGGAACCCTCGACAATTGCAACATCGACCTTCTGGATGTGCCGGACATCGGCAAGCGTAAGGTGGTATTTCAGGTCGACATACCGGTCGAGGAGTGTTAATAATCCGCCGTAGTTGTCTGCGAGTGCAACCGTGCATCCGGTGCATCCGCTCAGGTGCGTATAGCCCACTGAAATCTTGTCTACCACAGGCTTAACCTCCTTGTTAGTTGTTTCCACTTTTTGTACTACGTCAGCTGCTTTTGCAGGTGCCGCAGGTTTCTGCGGAGCCTCGCTGACGTTTTTCTTAAAGACACTAGATAGCAGTCCCATAATCAACACCTATTGTTTCCAGTACTACCCGTACTGTTCTGGGAATTGCCTTTGAAACTTCATCCGAGAGCCCGATCTCCATCTCGGGATCGGTGACACGTGCAGGCTGGCATCCGATGACCGTAATATCTATCCTGTCCTTGATCCGCTGGAGCGGCTCCGCGAGATCCCACGAGTGCGCATCGCGGTAACTGCCCGGAGGCAGGTCCTCGACCCGCAGCTTGGTAATCGATCCCGGTTCAGCGCCATAGTCAGCGATATCCACGATCACGAGTTTTTTTGTCACTTCCGGGTCGAGCAGCGTAAAAATAAAGTGCGGGCCGCCAAGGCCAGCATCCACTACTTTTACATTGTCGGGAAGTGTGAGTTTCTGCAACTCCTCGATGACCGCCGGGCCAAAGCCATCATCAGCAAACAGGGGGTTTCCACACCCTGCGACTACAATCTCCGGATACAGCATGATTTCCGTGTCCGCTCACTGCTGGATGAGCTTCTGGGCGACTACCTTGTTGTCCTCGTTGACGACGATCATGTGTGTAGCGCACGAGACGCACGGGTCGTACCCGCGCATGATGACCTCGGCGAGCTGCCAGGGTGCACCGGTGAGTGCTGCGCTGCAGGTTGCAAAGTTCCAGGTGGTCGGAACGAGCATCGAGAAGTACTGGACCTTCCAGTCCTTGACCTTTGCAATATGGACATCTGTGCCACGCGGGGCTTCGTTCGATGCCCATCCAAGGGTGCCGTCACCGTTCGGGATGTAGTCTGCAACGACCTTTCCGCTCGGGTTGAGCGCGTCGATGCAGTCGATCATCTCATAGAAGGAGTCAGTGTACTCCATCTCACGGGCAACGTTCTGGCCGATGGTGCCCTTCTCGTCGAATTTCTTGTACGTGACGAGACGTGCACGCGGACCGACCTCGACGGGTGCGCCGTCGTACATCGGAATGCCGGTGCAGGCTTCCATCTGCGGGTTGACCTTGGTGCCGAGCTTGGTGGTTCCGCCGATCGGGTACTTGGGCTCTTCGAGAGTGATCTCCATCTCGCCCATGTACCAGTCCCAGGGCCTGACTTCCTTGAACCGGTCAAGGCTCCAGGTGGGGCATTCGTCCATGCTCGAGCTGCCGTAGTACGGGTGGGTTGCAAGGTAACCCTGGTCGTGGTACCCGAGATCCTTGGGGAGCGGGACTTTCATGCCGCCGACGTCGACCCAGTCTCTCTTCTGGTAGTTGCGCAGTACCGCGATCATAAAGTCCATCTGCTGGTGGGCAAGGACGAGACCTTCCTTTGCAAGGTCGTACATCTTGGTCTTTGCCTGCGGCGAGCAGTTCATGTACATGCCGCCGACCCGGGGGTTGCTCGGGTGGATTGCTTCGCCGCCGGCAATCTGGCCGATGGTCTGGCTGATCTCACGGAGACGCTGGATCCGCTTTGCAACGGAGCGCACGGGTTCTTCGGGTGAGAACGGGTTGATCTTGACATCGGTGCCCGGCAGATAGAGATCGGGCAGGATCAGGATATCGTGCAGTGCAATACTGTGGCACCGGTTTGCCAGCTGGAGGATATACCGGAGCAGCTTGGCATCCTTCGGGACTTCTACCTTGATGGATGCTTCCATTGCCTCGGTTGCTGCAAGACAGTGTGCAATGGGGCAGATACCGCAGACGCGTGATGCAATCTTTGGTACCTGTTCCGGGGTCTTTCCGACTGCGAGTTTCTCAACTCCCCGCACCGGAGTAATGGAACACCAGTTGCCTGTCTCAACGATGCCTGCATCGTTTACCTTCAGGACAAGCTTAGAGTGTCCCTCGTGTCTTGTGGTTGGGGAAATCTCTACAACTTTCGACAATATAATCGCCTCATGTTATGTTGAGTTGTTCGAATTGCTGTACACAATTACTCTATACATCTCTCATCTCTAGAGATAATTGACCGTACAAAGTACGTTCATCTCTATCTTCAACGAACCCTTTTATAACGTTTATTGTTTGAATCTGCAAAATTTCGTGGAGCGTAAAACGGGCTGAATCGGCCGTTAAAATAAAAAACAAAAGAAAATCTGCCGTTTTTTTCAGGCCGCGCAAAAAACCTGAAATTGGGTTGCTACAAAACTAATAATAAATAATATTATACCGTTATTTTTTATTCTTCACTCAAGATGGTTTTTATCCCCGTTGAGTTCGTCCAGCAGTTCTGCAAGCGTTGCCCTCCGTTCGGCATAAGCGTCGTGCTGGTGAATGCTTTCTTCATTGGTCTGCTTGATGGTGACAACGGCGTCGCCCGGAAGATAAGAAAATCCGGTCAGTACTTTCTTTGCCATTTCACGCACGCAGTCTTCCACAAACCGCGGATTTTTATGCGCGGCAAGCACGACAGCACTTTCGTCGCCGCGCTTGAGGAGCTCGTAGATGCCGGAGCTCATCGACTCCCTCAAAATCCGGATAATTTTTTCCAGATCGACATGCTGGTCGTCATCGGTCTCGATGCAGAGGAATCCCCGGCCCCGCTGGTTGTGTGTCGCCATCGGGACTTCTGCAAAGAATGCATCGATGGTCTTCTGGTCGACGCCCAGATGCTCAAGGACCTTGTTTGCCCGGTCCTTCATGATATTCTGGGCGCAGGGACATGCGGTCATCCCGGTCACTTCTGCCCCGATGCTTTTACGGACAATCGGTTCACGGAACGTTCTCTTTGCGATGGCCCGTGCATGCACCTTGACCACTTCATGGCAGGTCGTATGGCTGACCGGCGTCTCGCGCTTGACCATGAACTCGCTGCGCATGAGTACCTCGGTCCTGTCGGCATACTCGTGACGGTCCAGAAGTTTCCGGGCAACAGCGCTGCACAGGTTCTCGATTCCTTTTACCTCCCCGTCGATTGCCTGCTGGAGCACTTCGTCAATCACTTCGAAGTTACGGGAGAGGTTGGCGCCTTTGAGGCTCCCGGGCAGATCGACATAGACATCGAAATTCGATATAAAGACGACCGGGCGTTTGTCCTGCCGCGATACCTCGACAAGTTTTTTTACGTTTTTTACCCCTACCCGGGTCAGGTTGATCCTGACATCGGGGGAGGTCGCCTGGACATCGGGCAGTTTCCCGCTGAACGGCAGATCTGGGCTGGTGGCCGTATCTGGGGTCTTAATAAGTCATCGCTTCCCTGCAGGTTTTACAAGTGTGCTTCTTTAGTTTTTTCATATAATATTTATGTGCTTTGTTGCCGATATCAGAAGGGATCGGAAATGATGAAAAAATACTATGAATCCGATGCCGATATCTCGGTGCTCAAGGGCAGGAAGATCGCGGTGCTCGGATACGGGTCCCAGGGGAGGGGCCAGTCCCTCAACCTGCGCGACAGCGGCCTCGATGTGATTGTCGGGCTGCGCAAGGGAAAGAGCTGGGATGCGGCCACAAAAGACGGCATGACCGTGATGACCGTTGCGGAAGCGGCAAAGAAGGCAGATATTATCCAGATCCTCCTCCCGGACGAGCTCCAGGCCGGGGTCTACAAGAACGAGGTAATGCCGTATCTTACCGAGGGTAAAACCCTGATGTTCTCGCACGGCTTCAATATCCACTTCGGCCAGATTGTACCGCCGAAGAATGTCGATGTGATCATGGTGGCGCCCAAGGGCCCCGGTTTCATGGTCCGCCGCCAGTACGAAGAAGGTAAGGGCGTGCCGGCACTGATTGCCGTCCAGCAGGACTTCACGGGCAAGGCCCACAAGACCACCCTCGCGTATGCGAAGGGTATCGGGGCGACCCGCGCCGTGGTGCTCGAAACCACCTTCCGCGAAGAGACCGAGACCGACCTTTTCGGCGAACAGGCGGTCCTCTGCGGGGGAACGGCCTCGCTTATCAAGGCCGGGTTCGAGACGCTTGTCGATGCCGGGTATGCTCCCGAGATGGCTTACCTCGAAGTCTGCCATGAGATGAAACTTATTGTCGACCTTATCTATGAAGGCGGTCTCACGAACATGCGCCAGTACGTCAGCAACACCGCCCAGTACGGCGACATGACAAGAGGTCCCCGGGTCATCGGCCCCGAGTCCTACGAGGCGATGGAGGAGATCCTCGCCGAGATCCAGAGCGGCGAGTTCGCGAAGGAATGGATGCTTGAGAACATGGTAAACCGCCCGGTCTTTAACGCGCTCACGAAGGCGGACGAGGAGCACCTCCTTGAGACGACCGGAAAAGAAGTACGGGCAATGATGCCCCAGTTCAGGAAATAATCCCCTTTTTTTTAGGGCGTTCTCTCGCCGTGCTTCCTGCAGATGATATCTTTTTTAGCCGCGGGCACGATCTTTTCTGTATGTCGGTCTGTATCATCTACCACAGCGAGTCCGGGAATACCCGGCACATCGCCCAGCACATTGCGTCTGCTATCCCCGACACCCGTATCATCGAGGTCACGGACAAGGCAGAACATTCCCGGGTCACCCGTTTCCTCATGCAGTGCAAAGCTGCGATGAGCGAGGACACGACCACGATCGAACCGGCGCAGATTGCGGTGCGCGATTACGATCTGATCGTTTTCGGATCCCCGGTCTGGGCGTTCAAGCCGACTCCTGCTATCCACGCAGCGATACAAGCCCTTACCGGCTGCGAGAAGAAGCGGGCAATCGCCTTTGCAACGCACGGGGGTAAACCCGGGAAGACCGAAGAGACCTTTAAAAAGTGGATCGAAGGACGGGGCATGCAGTTTGCGGGCTTTAAGGACATTAACCAGAAAGACATAGAGGACGACACAAAGAATGCCGATGTCGTTAAATTCGTAAAAGAGGCCATCCCCTCATATCTCTGATTTTTTTGTGCCGGTAGTATACGGTAATATACCCACGGGTAGTATCCGGCGGCGGGCGGTGCCGGGTATTTCTGGGAAAGACTTTTCCACCGGTGTCGCCCTTATATTATACACGTATGACGGACTCTTATGATGATCTTTTAAAAAAGGCCTATTCCCATATTTCCGAGAAGACCGAGTCCTCGGAGCGTTTTGTCGTCCCTGAGGCCAAGGCCTACATCGAAGGAAAAACGACAATTCTTGAAAATTTTGCCGAGATTGCCGATAAAGTCCGTCGCGACAAGGATCACCTTATGAAATACATTCTCGGCGAGCTCGGGACGTCGGGAAAGATCGATGGCACCCGTGCGATCTTCAACGGTAAGTTCGAGATTTCACTTTTCAGGATGATCATCAAGAGTTACGTCGAAGACTATGTGATCTGTTCCGAATGCGGCAAGCCCGATACCCGTCTTGTCAAAGACGACCGGGTGCTCCTCCTCCGCTGCGATGCCTGCGGCGGCCACCGCCCGGTGCGGAAGCGCAAGGTCAGGACCGAAGCGGTCTCAGAAAGTCTCGAAGAGGGGCAGGTCATGGACGTCGAGATCCAGTCGCTCTCCAAGCGCGGCGACGGTGTCGTGAAGATGGGCCGGTACATCATGTACGTGGCAAACGCAAAGCCCGGCCAGAGCGTGAAGATCCGGATCTCGCGGATCTCCGGTTCGATTGTCTTTACCGAGCGGGCAGAATAGGCAGGTCCTTTTTTTAACCGGGCATTGTCCCGGCATACGCTTTTTTAAACCAGGATTTTTGTATATCCCCGGCGAACCCGTACGATCGGCTTCTGATCCTGCTTTTCACGGATTCAGGAGAAGGGATACCTGCAAAGGTGCAGGAAAAAAGTATGGGATATTGCTGTTTTCTCTCTATTTTTGTTTTGCAAGGCCCTTGATCAGGACATCGCAGTTACCGGAGATCTTCTTGCAGGCCTTCTTGATCAGTGTCAGGGGATTTTTCTTCGCGCTCTTGGTGGTCACGAGCAGTTCGGGGTCGGAGAACTGGAACTCGATGGTGTATTTTGCGACATCGACGTCCGGATCGGTCAGGAGTTCCTCAACCAGGGCGTTCATGAACGTGTGACCCTCTCCCTGGATGGTGAGTCGTGCCTTATCTTTTTCGAGTTCGAGTACCTTTACAATCATGCACCTATGTTTGGGAACCTGTAAACTATTAAGGTATGGGTGAAGCACGGCCGCAGAACCGGTATAAAAAAAAATGATCCCGGGTGGTATTCCCGTTATGGGAACTCGAACGTCTCGCCGTCACAGGCAAGGTGCGGGTACTCCCACGGCATCACGTGGCTGATGTGGATGCACCGGAACTGTTTTGCGTGCAGGCTTTCCGCAAGGGTGCAGGCATCGAGATAGTTCATGTGTTTGGTGATCGTCATGTGCGAGGGGACAATCGCATCCAGAAGTAAAAGGTCGAGGTTTTCGAGCAGGGCAAGGCTCTGTTCCGGGATGTCCCGGTTGGTATCCGAGGTGTACCCTATCCGTTTTCCCCCTGCTTCAAAGAGGAACCCGCAGGTGTAGGCAGGCGGGTGTTTCACGATAAACGGCGTGATAGTGATCCCAAAGAGGGTAAACGGCACGTACGGTTCAACGGGAATACGGTCAAAGTTGAGGAACCGGAATGTCTCCCCGCAGTACCTGAGCACCGGTTCGGCGGCATAGACCGGGGGGATCTTCTGGACCCGGTAAAACTCCCCGAATCCCATGAAATGGTCGTAATGCCCGTGCGTCCAGATCACAGCATCGATGTGCGGCGAACCGGCCCTTAAGAGCTGCTGCCGGAGGTCGGGGGTCGAATCGACAAGGATATGGTGCCCGTCTTTCTCGAGTAGAATCGAGCTCCGCAGCCTTCCTGTGCCCGCGGTCTTTGCACGGGTACACTGGGGGCAGTCGCACCCGATCTTCGGTGTCCCGATGGCGTCACCGGTACCGAGCAGTGTGAACTTCATTCCTGCTTCCAGTTCAGGTTCCGGATCGCGTCGCGGTTCCTGACCATGCGGATCCCTTTATCGAGATCCTGGCGGTCGATGGTCTCGCGCGAGTCCATGAGCGCCGACAGGAGCGCCTCTTTTATCATGAGCCGGATGTCAGCTCCCGAGAACCCATCGGTCATGGCGGCAATCTCCTGGTAATCGCAGGTGCAGGTCATGGACGAAGTTACGCTTTTTAAGATCTCCCTGCGCATCTCCTCGTCCGGCAGGGAGAACTCAACGACTTCGTCAAACCGCCGCCACGCCGCTTCGTCGAGGAGCTGCGGGTGGTTGGTGGCGCCGATAAGGAGCACGCCGTTCCGGATCAGGCTGATCCGGTCGATGTTTTTTAAGAGCGCGTTTACCGCCCGCTTCATCGCCCCGTGGTCGTCCGTGACCCGGCTCTTTGCAACGAAGTCGAACTCGTCGATAAAGAGGATCGACGGCGCGAGTTTCTTTGCGAGATCGAATATCTTATCGATGTTTTTCGAGGTCTCCCCCAGGTACTGGGAGGTGATCATCGAGAGCCGGACTTCGAGCACCGGCATGTGCATCGAGTGGGACATCGCAAGTGCAAGAGAGGTTTTCCCGGTACCGGGCGGGCCCACGAAGAGGAGTTTTCCCACTTCATAGATCCGGTGTTTGCACAGGAAGTCCCGGTGGTGGAGCGCATGGTGGATCTTTTTGATAACCGCGGTCTGTTCGGGCGAGCAGACGAGGTCTTCCATCTTCTGTTCCACCTCTTCAGGTGCGGTGACAATAACAAGGTCGAGCGCGCTCCGAATCTTCTCGTCCTCGCCGATGATCTTTGTGATCTTCTGGTCGATGCTTGCCTTGGTGTCCTCAAAAGGCGGATTTGCTTTCCGGACCTCATTGTAGGACACGTTTGCGCCATCGAACGATTCAAAGAAAAAGGCGAGCGCCGGGTTGACCCCGACAAGGGGCCTGCCTCCCTGCGCGAGGAACCATTCCGCCGCGGGTTTCAGGGTCGTGATCTTCAGGCGCTGGCCGAAATCCTCATACGAGACGAACGGGTTCTTTGCGATCTTCTCGTGGGCATCGGCTATCCCGAGGGTGCGCTTGATCAGGCCGTCGCTCACATAGACGGGGCGCTTGATGGTCTTGGTGTCTCCCGAACAGAAGATCTCGCGGCAGGCCGGGGTCAGATCATTGAGGTCGAGCGTCGGGTTCTGGTTAAAAATCTCTGCCGTCAGCAGGACTTCCATGATGCGCAGGCTATCGCTATCTCCGGACATGACTGTAACCTTCATTATTTCACGCCTGAAAACATATACCTATCTTATCGGGTAGTCACAATGCAGCCGTCTTCCGTGACGATCATGGTGTGCTCGTGCTGGGAGACAAGCGATCCCGGGATATCCGAGAGGACCGGGTAACCATACAGGATCTGCGACCGGCACAGGCTGATAAGTGCCAGACCGGCTTTTTTGTCGTTTAACCAGCGGCGCGAAAACGGGAGTCCCCGGCGTTCTCTTACTTTTTCCATGACGCCACGGGCTGCCGGGGTGCGGACCGGCTTATCTGAAATCTGCGAATAGATCTCCACCCGGGTCTTCTCCCCTACTCTCCCGCTGCCGGTGGTGGCAAAGGGTTCGATCGCAATAGCCATACCCTCTTCGAGCACTGTGCCGCCGGAAATAGCGATATTGGGGATCGTGGGATCCATGTGCGCTACGTACTGGTCGAGGCCGTGCCCGGTCAGGTTTGCAACAGGCCGGTAGCCCCTTGTCACGATTTCGTGTTCGATGGCTGCGCCGATCTCCCCGGTAGTGATCCCGGGTCGGACACAGGCTATCGCGGCATCGAGGGCCGCGCGGGATGCGTCCAGAAGGAGGGAGTTGTTGCCTAAGTCAACGGTTGTTGCGGTATCCGCAACGTACCCCTCGATCTGTACGCCAAGATCGAACTTGACAACGTCGCCTTTCGCAAAGACGCGCTCATCTCCCGTGGATGCAGTATCATGGGCTGCGTCCTCGTTTAAGGAAACATTGAGGGGGAACGCAAGGTCGGCGCCCTCGGACCGAATCCGGTCTTCCACGGAATCGACGAGTTCGAGGTACGATCCGCCAGCCCTGACTCCCTGCGCTCCTTCGTGCAGGATCTTTGAAGCAAGTTTTCCTGCCTCTTTATAGTTTTCCAGTATCTCATCGTTCATCATAGCACAAGCGTCTCCTCAAACTTAGTGAAATCGTCGAATTTTTTAGCGGTCACCGCGCCCATATCTTCGAGCCGGATCCCCCCGAGACCCGGGTAATAGAGACCCGGTTCCACGGTCACCACGAACCCCGCTTCAAGGGGCCCGCCTGAGGGGCCCACCGTGGGCATCTCGTGGACCTGGAGCCCGACCCCGTGGCCGAGGTTGTGGATAAAGCCCCGGGTGTCGCTCTCAAAACCCCGGCTTTTGAAATAGTCCACGACCGCATTGTGGGCATCTGCACCCGGCACACCGGCACGGATTGTTTTGATCCCGATCTTCTGCGCTTCTTTGACCGCCTCGTACATCTCTGCGATCTGCGGGTCCGGTTTTCCTTTCGAGACCGTCCGGGTCATGTCCGCATAATATCCCGTTGCCTCGTCTTTCGGGAACATGTCGATCACGATCGGCTCGTGGGGCACAAGCGGCCCGCTCCCGATGATGTGGGGAAACGCGGAGTCTTCGCCGCACGAAATGATAGTCTCCACCGCGCGGCAGCCTTCGTCCATGAGCTGCTTGTGCATTGCGCTCCGCACAATCTCCGCGGTGAGCGGTGTACCGTCGTGGTACAGGACGCCCTTCTTTGTCGTTGCATTGCCGATGAGCGAGATCCCGAGCCCCATGGCTTTTTCGGTCTTCTTCTGCACGGTGCGGATGAGCCGGATCTCATCAGGGGTCTTTATCGCCCGCATCATCTCTGTCGTACCGTTATCCACGACGACCCGGCATTCCTCTTCGAGCGCCCGCAGGAGCGCTGCCGGAAGCGTGGGCGAGACAAGAAGGGTCTTTCCTGTCTGGCCCGCAATCATCTGCGCGGTCGCTTTCCAGGGATCTTTCTCTTTTTTTACGATACCCGGAAGGCCGGCCTGCGTCCTTGTTATCACGGCCGCACAGGATTCCCGCCCGGCGCGCTCGGCTTCCATCTGGGGGACAATGATGGTTCCCGGCAGCCGGCGTTTCTTGTAAAAAACAAACGCATCATGCATCACAAACCGGGTGAGGTAGCGCATATCGGCGTCCTCGCCTGCAGCGTAGTGGACGAACGCATCCGCCCCGCACGCCTTCATTGCAGCGTCCAGTGGATCCATTGCCATATAGTTACGCGCTGAAACGTCAAGTACTTTTATTCCCGGATTCTAACGTACGAACGATGGACGAGACTTCAAAAGAGCAGTTCAAGTGGAAATTTTACCGGCTGGCTGTCCAGCTCAACGCGATCATTTTGCTTGTCGCGCTTGCGATCCTGTTCCTGTTCCTTGCGCCCGAGCCGTACCGGCTCCCCGCGGTGGTCGTCATGCTGGTGGTTGCAGCGGTGCTCAGCTGGAATTTTATCGGGAAATACCGTGCAACAAAGGCATGGCTTCATGAACATTGAGGTGCAGGTAAGAGTAAGGATACCGCCACTGGAGCGTTTCCGGAAGGTACCATGCTGAGGAAGATGAAGGACGAGATCGAGCTCTTGAGCCGGCATATCGAGGTTGCCCGGGCCGTTGCCGAGCACCAGCCGATCGGGATCATGAAACTTTCCGAAATCCTCGATCTTCCCTCCCACCGGATCCGGTACTCCCTTCACGTGCTCGAACAGCTGGGCTACATCCGCGCATCATCGGACGGTGCAGTTGCAACCGAGCGGACCCGGGAACTTTTTGCGCACCTCAACGAGGACCTGGACGATATCATCCGGCTCCTCAATGCCATGAAAAAGCGCTGAATCCCGGCGTATCGGTTCCGGATTTTTCAGGGTTCGGGATCCTGTGATGCGGGAAGCCGGGTTTTTCGCCTTCTCCGGGTATTAGTTACCTTTAAAAACACTCACAAAGAATCTATTAAGGCACAACTCCCTTAATGCCGCCATAACTCAGTTGGTAGAGTGGCTGGCTGTTAACCAGCATGTCACAGGTTCGAGTCCTGTTGGCGGCGCTTTTTGGGCCTGTAGCTCAGTCCGGTTAGAGCGCCCGGCTCATAACCGGGCGGTCATGCGTTCGAATCGCATCAGGCCCATTGCATTTTTTTTAATAGTTTCTTCCTGAAACCGCAGGTCTTTTTTTTGCCCGGCCCCGCGATCACATATCCGCCGTAAAAACATAATGTACCTGCATGACCCCCTTCATGTCCAACAATGCCCTACAGCACCCGATTCTCTTCTGTAAAACACCCGTATATTTCAGAAAGTTGAGGCAGCCCTGTGGGGGGTCATTGGGGGAAAAAATGCAGGAAAAATCTGGTTTTCGTCGTAAGATTCAGAATGTGATGCAGGGGGTCGGACCACTATTTATCCGGGCCAGCCCCCCTCCCTTCATGAAAAATCCTGCGAAGTATATTTAACAAAGTATCTATGATCGGGAAACGATAGCAACCTCCATGGACTGTCCCGTGTGTGGCGGTGACTGCGTAACCCCGGCGCATGAGGTGTTTGCAGCACCCCCCACGCGGTTTTTGCCCTGTCCTTCGTGCCGGATGCAGGTCCTCGACAAGCGTGTCCCGCTTTCGGTACTGGACTATCCCGAACCATGTTCCTGCAAGAAACGGTTCATCGACGGGGTATTCGCGCATATGTACGTGATCATGCGGGAGGAGGGGGATCTCACAAAGGACGATCCGCTGATTGCCGTCGGCTCGCCGCTCATCCACCCGGGCTTTGCCATGGTCCGGCCCCCGTTCCTCCCGGAAAAGTCCCTCCTTCTCCAGTCCGGGAAGGTGACACCGAAGACCGCCCGGCGGATCGTTTCTGAAGTTCCCGAAGTAAAAGGTGTTGTGAAGACCTCGCCCGGGATCCCCGGCCTTGCCTCTCACGAACCGGATGCCGTTGCCGGGAGCCATACGCTCCTTGCCGGGTGCGATGTGCGGGCAGACCTCATCCCGATCGGCAAAAACACCCTTGTAGTCTACAAGCAGCAGTCCGTTATCCATATCGAGTTCCCGCGCGCCGGATACCCCAAGATCCGGTCGGTTGCCGCCCGTGTGGGAAACCCGCCGGTGCCTCTCTTTGTGGACGCCTGCGCCGGGCCGGGCACGCTCGGCCTTACCGCGGCCGGTCTCGGTGTCCCGCATGTCGTCTTTAACGATGCGTGGTATGCGGCTGCGTACTGGTCGGCAGTCAATATCGGTGTCAACCGGGCCCTGTTCGGTATCGATGATGTGCGGATCCTTGTGCAGTACCGGGATATGATCTCCCGCCCCATCGGGAGGGTGCCGCAGAAGATCGCCGAGGCCCGGGGCCGGCAGGTCCTCGAAGTATTCCAGGGAGACTTCCGGAACCTCGGTACAATCATTCCTCAGGGTGCTGACCCGGTGACCGTGCTGGACGTATTCGGCAAGCAGGACCGGGAAGCGGTCGCTGCCCTGCTCCGCGAAGTGCAGCACCAAATTGGCGGAAGTGTGTTTGTTCCGTAACCGATCGGGACTCTTTTTTTTGGCCTGCCTGCCCTCGTCGTACAACCGGACAATATATGACAAGGATTTATTGACCGGCAGCCCAAGTGATATGGGGACTAGCCCGGGTGGCTCGGCGTCACTTGTAACCCGAAACCGTCGGCACGCGGGGGGCGAAGTTTGACGAAGGCTGCAACGACCTGCTGGAGCCTCTCGTATTCTGACGTTGAAACCTCGTCCCATGAGGTCGATGGCCAGGTATCAAAATTCCGGAGGGAATGGCGACCTGTCGCTGCGGGAACCGGTTCAGGCCCGGAAGGGAGCAGACTTACCGCAGACATCCGGCGCCCATGGGGATACGGGGCGGAGGAGGAATACATGGGCGATGGGAGAGACGTACAGTCGACCGATGACGCGTCCCCGTTTCTAAAAAAAGGATACCATGTCAAAAGTCACCATCATCGGTGCCACGGGTAACGTTGGCATGTTTGCCGCGTACGCAATCTCCGGCAACCCGCATATCCACGAGCTCCAGCTCTACGGCCGCGAAGGCCGCGAAGACTTTCTCAAAGGTCTCGTTCAGGATTTTGCAGATTCGTTTGCCGCCCGGGGTACCAATATCCAGCTTACGTGGACGACAAACTTACGGGATCTTGCCGGTGCGGATGTTGTCGTCATTACCGCGGGTGCTCCCCGTGGTCCGGGTCAGGATCGTCTCGATCTGGCGCTCGGAAATGCGCGGATTATTGCGCCGATGGCCCGTACGATCGGCATGGTAGCTCCCAAGGCAAAAATCCTCATGGTGACGAATCCCGTTGACGTGATGACATATGTCGCCCTTCACTATTCGGGCTTAAAACCCAGCCAGGTCTTCGGCCTTGGTACGCACCTCGATTCGATGCGGTTTAAGTCGCTCATTGCTTCCTATTTCAAGGTGCATGTCAGCGAAGTGCACACCCGTATTATCGGCGAGCACGGCGAAAGCATGGTGCCGCTTCTTTCCGCGACAACGATTGGCGGAATCAAGATCTCCAACCTGCCGGCGTTTGCGCACCTGCCGGTGCAGGACTTCATCCAGTCGGTGAAGTCAAGCGGGGAGCAGATCATAAAGAACAAGGGCTCGACAGTATACGGCCCCGGTGAAGCGATAGCATCGCTCGTGAAAACCGTCCTTGGCGACGAAAACCGGATCCTGACCGTTTCTGCGTATGTAAAGAGCGAGGTTCACGATATCGGCGGCGTCTGTATCGGGGTTCCCGCCCGGATCAACAGGAACGGGGCATTCCCGGTAACGATCCGGCTGGACGAGTCAGAGGTCATCGCGTACCGCGAATCCGTTGAGAAGATACGGGCCTCAACAGAGCAGGTCATGGCAAAGCTCGAAACCCAAAAAGAGCCTGCCGCCCAGAAAAAGTCCCGGAAGTAACTCTTTTAGGAATCTGCAGGACTTTTGTTAAAAGGGAAAAACTGCGAATAAGGATGCACGATCCCTATTCTTTCAATTGAGAGTAACTTCAATAATTTCCGCCCGTTCGACACCGGGAACTGCGCCGAGTTTTCCTTCGAGCGCATCGGTCTCTCCACCGGCATCGTTGACGATGACTGCAAGCTTGAGCGCCTTGAGCCCAAAACCGATCGGTTCTTCCTTGATGTCCTGGATGCCGGGCACTTTTTCCTTGAGTGCTTTTTTAAGGTTTTCAAGGTCGACATCCGGCGACTCCGGCATGACCCTGAGGATTGCTGCAACACTCCCCATGCCTTACGGTCCCCCGAATCCGCATTTCGGGCAGACGTACGGAATACTCTGCTCCCTGCACCGGTAGCACCGGGTGATCTCAACACCGCACGACGGGCAGGCAAACGCCGTTGAGCCCTCTTCTGCAAGCGGAGCGTTGCAGGACGTACACTTCTTTTCAGACATAATTTCCGCTCCTATTGGATTCCTATACTATCTCTTCTGGTACCTTTAAAAGGTTGTACCAATACCCGTCCCCCGGACCGGTTTTCCTTCCAGCCACCGGGCAATCTTATGCGGATCCGTACCGTTCATGACAAAGGTCCTGACCCGGTGTTCCAGCACGAAGGGGAGAAAACACGGGTCAACCGTGCCCGTTGCAACGGCACGATCGATGCGGGATGCAATCTTCCCGTCGGATTCGATCCCGTCAACGGATTTGAGGACTAAAAGATCGCATCCTGTCGTTTTTGCTACCCAGGCTGCGATCGTGTCCGAGGTCACGTCCCATGAGTGGGGCAGGGGATCGTGCCTGCGGAGGGCGCAGTAGGGGAGGAGAACGGCGGTCGTTTTGGGGGCGGTTATGCGTGAATTTATCCTGAGCCCTTCGGCAGCGATCGTCCAGCCGTACTGGTCCATGGCTGCGCAGGCCATCCAGTGCGCAGCATCGGCATCGGCCGCAGATGCGGAGGAACGGACTGCATCGGCAAATACGCCGCCGCCCGGGACGATCAGGAGCGGCCGTGGAGAGTCTCGCAGGACCGGGACGATAGCAGGGATCTGTGAGGCGAGGCTGCCCCCCACTTTTACCACGAGACCCGCTGGTCGTTTGCTGTTTTCTCTCCTCAGCATCAGCATCTCCCAACAGTTATATGCCCTGATTATAAAAGGAAAGATGCCGGGTCATCTCATGCGCTGCATCTGGGTACTCCTTGCATTCTGTTTCTGTATCGCATCGTGCAGCGCGGTGCAGATTGTCGGGTTCTGCCCCGACCCTTACCTTGCAGACGATATGGACGAGTACATCGTCATTGCCGGTCACGGATCGCTCGATGGCTGTGCAATTTCGGACAACCATGGCGGGTTCCGGTTTCCTGTCGGTACTGCCATTGACGGGACCCTTACTGTTGCCCGGAACGGGACTGCCTATAAAACGACTCACGGGACATATCCGGATTTTGAATGGCAGTCTCTCTCCGCGGAAGTACCTGATGTGGTTTCTGGAGGAACCCTGCGGCTGGCTAACGCTGCGGACGAACTGAACCTGTACGAGAACAGCCAGCTCGTGCAGAAGGTCTCCTGGCCGGGGGATGTGAAACCCCGAAAGGGCCAGGTACATTACCTTGAGAACGGTACCTGGGACCCCCGCGTGCTTATGCTTGGCCAGTCACGTCTGGCGCCGGCAACGTTCCGAAACGCGACCGTTACCGCGTTTGTTTCCCCTGACAGTTCGCTTGGCGCCTTCACCCGCGCGGTTGACTCCGCACAGGACCGTATCCTTGTGAACGTCTACGAGCTCACGAGTGCGAACATCACGGACAGCCTCATCGGTGCGAAACAACGGGGCGTGGATGTGACGGTTCTTCTCGAAGGCGGCCCGGTCGGGGGGATCAGCGCGGAAGAGAAATCTGCCATATGGCGGCTGAACCAGAGCGGGATCCCGGTATATGAGATGGCCACCGGGGAGAGCGGGCACGCGCCGTACCGGTACGACCATGCAAAATATGTGGTCATCGATGACCGCAGCGTTCTTGTGACAAGCGAGAACTTCGGGCAGACCGGTTTTCCCCCGGCCGGCAGGACCGGGAACCGGGGCTGGGGTGTCTGGATCGAGGATCCCAATGTCGCCGCATATTTCAGCAACCTGTTCTTTACAGATATGGGCGGTCCGGCTATTATCCCGGTATATGGCAGTGGTACGCAGGGGGAAACCATACCCGGCGTGTCCTATACTCCGGTGTTTTCTCCCGCAACTTTTACCGGCGCACAGGTGACTACGGTTATCGCTCCCGACACCAGCAGCGAGATCACGGACCTGCTTGAATCGGCCCGGACGAGCATCGAGATCGAGCAGGCATATATCACCAACGAATCGGGGACCCGGCTCAATCCCTATCTTGCAACCGCAATCAATGCCTCGCGTCATGGTGTGCAGGTTCGGGTGCTTCTCGATTCCTACTGGTTCAATACGGAAGACGAAGCCGATAACGACGAGATGGCCGCGCTGATCAACCGGATTGCGGCAGACGAGCACCTTCCGCTGGAGGCCCGGTGTGCCGATCTTTCCGCAAGCGGTTTTGAGAAGATCCACAACAAGGGTGTGATTGTCGATGACCGCGCGGTTCTCGTAAGCAGCATCAACTGGAACACGAACTCCCCTGCGTTCAACCGCGAGACCGGTGTCATCATCGGGCATCCCGAAGTTGCCCGGTACTTCCGGAGTGTTTTTGATGCAGACTGGAGCCCGGCGGTTCGTTCGCCGCAGAAAACCGTGGATTATCTCAAAATTGCCTGCGTCATTGCCGTGATCGGGCTGCTTCTTGTCCTGTATTACCGGAAGCACTGCCGGTAAACCGGATCGCCTGCGCTGGCTGCCGCTGATCCCTAAAGACAATAGCGTAAAAACAAAAATCCTCTCACAACGGGCGTGAGAACAATTTTAGAGGTTTTTTAAAATTTCTTAAGTGCGCACTGGCAGACATCGCAGAGGTTGATATCGCTCTCCCCGGTGACGACGGCAAGCGCCCAGCGGTCAATCATGGCATCAAGTTCCGATGACAGTTCGATTGCACCGTATCCTCTCTTCCTGCTCATGTACTGGGATACCGCTGCGCGGGTGACACCCAGTTTTTTTGCTGCATCGCTCTGGCTGAGGCCCTGTCTGTTCACGAGCCTGGATACCATTTCTGCTCTCATAGGGGGCAGGAGGTTCCGCACCATGGTATCGCAGTGCATGAGCGTGCAGGTATGCCTGGTCATACAATCGCCGGTTGGGATTCAGTGGCGTTGAGTGGTCTGTTCTGGTAGATGATCTGCCGTGCATCCCGGAAGTTGAACTTCTCGATGATGAGGTGGCGCTCTTTGAGTTTCTTTAATGCATACCGCACTGTCCGCGGAGCGAGCCGGCTCTTCTCAACCAGATCCTTGTGGGTCATGGCACCACCGGTGTCGAGTATCGCAAGGACCGTTCGTGAGGATGGGGGTAAGGTTTGCTGATACATGTTTGTAATGTTAACAGTGTTAACATATCAACCTGTCGGTAATTTATACGCCCGGTTTTAAACCATCCGGTATGCTCGGACGTCAGGAACGGGTCGCGATCCTGTTGTTATGCGGCGTGGCCCTGGCGGTCATTGCCGTCCATCTCGTGCTCGTTTCTGTGGGAAAAGTACCGTTTGCCTCGGAATATACCGGGCAGAACCCGGATGGCAGCCTTGTCTCCATGAATGGCACCATCGATCAGGCAGCGGTAATTAAAAACGGCGGCCACGTTATCCTGACCGTCAGAAATACTACGGTGTTTATCCCGTCAACGGTAGCCGGAGATCATTCGTTTGTCAAGGGAACCCGGGTTACCCTGTACGGCACGGTCCAGACCTACGAGGGCAAAAAAGAGATCATGGTAAGCTCTATCGACGATATCCGGGAACTTTTGTAATTTGCCGGGAAAACCGATGCGTGTTACCATGCAGCCGCCCCGGGGGCCGGCCCGGCTTTGATCCGGGAAATAGCTTCCCGTGCTTCCCGGGCTGCGGTACGCACACCATTATCCGGATCTTCAAGTGCCGCTGTAAGCGCTGGTACCGCAGTGTCATCACCGATTTCGCCCAGTGCATGAGCTACAGTCTTCCTGACACCTCTCTTCGGATCGGAGAGAAGCAGGATCAGCGGTTCGACTGCCCGCCCATCACGGAGTTTTCCCAAGGCCCATGCAGCCCCGATACGGAGCCATTTTTCATCGGATTTGAGCACCTCGATCAGGGGCCCGACCGCCCGCGGGTCGCCAATCATACCCAGTGATTTTGCGGCAAGCCACGAGACATCCACGTACGGGTCTTTTAGTGCTGCAATAAGCGGTTCTACCGCATCAGGATCGGGCTCGGCGCCCAGTGCTTCGGCTGCCTTCCAGCGATAGGTCAGACGATCGCTTTTGAGCAGTCTGAGGTATTCCTGCACCCGCCACCGGCGTCTCTCCTCGCGTGCAGCCCGTTCTTCAGGATCCTGCGGGGCTTCCTGAACCGGTACCGGGCCTGGTTCTCCTGCATCATCCATCCTTATCCCCTCAGGCCCTCCCTAGGGTATGAGGGATGATGAATGTTTGTACGCCTGCCGGTTCGTTGCAGGGAAAGGTAATCCCCCGCGTGGATCTAAAAAGAATCTACTTCCGGATCTCCAGCGTAATGGAGAAGTTCTTCACCGTATGGGTGAGCGTCCCGAGGCTGATGAGGTCTGCCCCGGTCCGGGCATAGTCCCGGATCGTTTCAGCGGTAATGCCGCCGGAAAGTTCTACGAGCACCTTTTCCCGGAGCCCGGCATCTGCCAGTACCCGGAGTGTCTCCTGTACCTGTGCCGGAGTCATGTTGTCGAAGAGCAGGATATCGGCACCGGCCCGGGCTGCGATAAGTGCGTCATCCGCAGATTCAACTTCGACCTCGATCTTCCGGTAGGCGCTGGCAGTCTTTGCTTTCCTTACCGCTTCTTCCACCGGCACGAGCACGAGGTGATTGTCCTTGATAAGTACTCCGTCACTCAGGCTCGACCGGTGGGGATCTCCTCCTCCAAGAGCAATGGCTTTCTTGTCCAGCGCCCGGAGGCCCGGGGCGGTCTTCCGTGTCCCTGCCACTCGGCAGCGGGGATTCTCCGCCAGCACCAGATCCGCCAGTGTTTTTGTCTGGGTGGCGATCCCGCTCATCCTGCCGATGAGGTTGAGCGCGGTACGCTCCACGAGCAGGATCCCTTTTGCCGGACCCTCAAGGGAAAGGAGCTCCGAACCGTTCTTTACGGATGCCCCGTCACAGGTATCCTGCCGGACATTTACCCCAAAATGAGAGAAGAGTGCTGCGGCTTCCGCAAGACCGGCTGCCACGCCGTCCTGCTCGGCACGGATAACCGCGCGGCAGGCAATATCCGGAATGACAGAATCCGAGGTCACGTCCCCGAACGGCGCGTCCTCGCTGACAAAATTCAGGAGATATTCCAGCGGCACCATGGCGATCTACGGTTTAATTACGTCCCGATAACGAGCGGGCTGTCGAGGTTCTTTAACAGGGTAAGAATGGAGAGTGCGGCAAGGTAACTCGTCGCCGGATTATCGGGGCTCGGGACGTTTGTTACTTTGATATGGGTCTCGCCAAAGCTGCCTTCAAAGAAGATCTCGTGGACATTCCGTTTTGCCGCGGGATCCACCCAGAGCTCCACGTCCGCATCCTGTCCTGCGGCAAGGCCCAGCGCGATCGAGACATTCACGTTCTTCGGGTAGGACTTGATGCACTCGTGCGCCTTCCCGGAAAAGATCCGTTCTTTCTTTGTCGTGGAAAGCCCCAGCGACTGCGGGCTTTTCGTGGTCACCAGAAGCAGTTTTGTTATCGGCGAGATCTGCCCGATCTTGAGGTTGTCGAGACCGAAGATCGCCCCGCTCGGTACATGGATCTTTGTACCGGTCTTTCTTGCGGTCGCTACCAGTTCGTCCTTAAACGCGGTATCGGTAAGCGCCCCGACGCTCATGATCACCAGGTCTTTCTTGTGCATGAGCACTTCCCGTGCATGCTCCCGCGCGGCAGCCACCGATGCCGCTTCTACGACAATATCCACATCTGCCGCTACAAACTCCGAAAAATCTTCGCAGGCGCGTGCATGGCAGGTACCGGCAAGTTCCCGGGCCCGCTCCGGAACCCTGTCGTAAACGGCCGCGATCACAAATCCTTCCGCGTGCTGTGCAAGGATGTGCCCGATATTGCCGCATCCCAGCAGCCCGATGCGTAACATGGTGATCAGGTTATCGGTACCATAGATTAATGGTTATCCACAAAAGGCCCCGTGGGACAGCCGGGAACCGCCTTACCGATCTTTAACTGCTTTTGTTTCCCAGAAGATAGTGAAACGATCATGGAAGCCCCCCGGCCCGGGAAAACCCCGACAGATCCGGAACGCATTTTTGCGCAGCTTGCGGGAAAGCGGGTGTATATCGAGACCTACGGGTGCGCATACAATTTCGGGGATACGGCAAACCTCGTCGAAGTGCTTCGCCACAGGGGAAGTAGTATTGTCGGATCTCCCGATGAGGCCGAAGCGGTGATCGTCAATACCTGCACGGTTGTCGGCCCGACCGAGCGCCGCATGCTCCGGCGCCTCTCCCTCCTGCGGGACCGGGAACTCTACGTTACCGGCTGCATGCCGCTTGTCCAGCGCGAAGCGATCTTTTCCGTATGCTCTCCCGTTGTGATCCCCCCCGATGCGATCCGCGAGGCTTACCTCTCCGTCCGGACCGTCGCTCCCGGGGGGATCGGGATTGTCCAGGTGGCGCTCGGATGCCTCGGCCACTGCACCTACTGTATCACGCGCAGGGCCCGGGGTCCGCTTGTCAGTTTCCCCGAAAGCGAGATCGTGGAAAAGACCCGGGCCTTTGTCGCCGCGGGTGCCTGCGAGATCCAGCTGACCGCGCAGGATGTCAGTGCCTATGGCTGCGATACCGGCACATCCCTGCCGGTGCTCCTTTCTGCGGTCAGCAGCATCCCCGGGAACTACCGGATCCGGGCTGGAATGATGAACCCGGCGACCGTGCTCCCGGTCCTCGACGACCTTGTGGATGCATTTGCCAGTGATCGGATGTTCCGGTTCCTGCATATCCCGGTCCAGTCCGGATCGGACCGTATTCTCGAAAAGATGGGGCGGGGCTATACCGTGGAGGAGTTCGAAGATATTGTCGCGGCGTTCCGCGCACGGTATCCGGATATCAGTATCGCAACCGATTTCATCGTCGGTTTTCCCGGGGAAACAAACGAGGATTTTTCCCAATCCCTTGCCCTTATCGGGAGGATCCGGCCCGCAAAAGTCAACGTTACGCGGTACTCGAAGCGCCCCTTCACCGGGCCGTTTCCCGAGAAGGACTTCCCCGATTCGGTCAAGAAAGACCGGTCCCGGGCCTTAAATGCGTATGCAGAAGAGCAGTATTCCCGGACCAACCAGCCCCTAGTGGGGACAACGGTCTCCTGCATGGTGACCGAGAAGCTCCGGCCGGGCTCGGTCATGGCCCGGACGGATACCTATACCGGGGTTGTCATCGGCGAAGACCTGTCGGTCGGGTCGCATCATGCAGTCGTCCTCACCCGGGACCGGAAATATTTCTTTATGGGTCGGAGGGTGCGGGATATACCGCATGACGAATGATTTATAGCGTAACCAGCACCTATTCTTGTTTTACGCCAGAATAACGAGGAGATACCAGATGGACGAGATCGAGACCGGCTTTACCCGGATCATGGAAAAGATCGAAGAGATGAAAAAGAAGGACGCGCCGCTTGCGGAGACCGTCAGGAAGCATGATGCGGAACTGCTGGGGCGCATGGCTGTCATGGCAAAGCCCGTAGTCGAGTCCGTCGGGCTTGACCTGCTCATGAGCGGCAAACAGGACACAAAAAACGAGCTCTACGATACCCGGTATTATCCCGATAAGATGATCATCCTCGGAAAGGCGGAACCCGCGCCGTTCCGGCCCGACGACCCCTCAAAGAAGATCTCCGACCAGTTCTGCGTCCTCTCCGGCCAGGGCCGGTTTTTCGAACTGATGTACAGCAGCGACGGCTTTTTCACGGACTCATATCTCAACCCCATCGACCCGAAGACTGCTCTCGACGAATACGGGTACGATATCCTGTTTATGCTGTATAAGGCGGTGCGCGATTACTCCGAAGCAGAAAAGGATCTCATCGATGCGCTCGAAAAAGTGATTGCCTATATCTTTGCAGCCCCGGCTGCCGCAAAATAACTTTTTTTATTTCCATTTAAAGAGGGGAAACATCGGTTTTAGCAGGTCGTCCCCGTTTTTCCCGAGCGCAGACAGGGGAAATGTCCGGCTGGTCTGTGGGCCGTCGGTCTTCGCGTGAAACGAAACGACTGCTTTTGCCTCATCGATCATCCGGGGAAGCGGATAATCGTATACAGCATCGGCCGCGAGTTCGGGCAGATCGAATTCAATATCGAGCGGGACAACGGCGACATGGATCGCGTATGCCGGTGCATTGCCCTCGTTTTTTACTTGGATCTTCTTTGCATCGTCCCCGAGTTCTATCGCAATCTCCGGGAGCACCCGGGAATCTTCCATGATCAGCGCCGACATGGCAAGGGCTGCAAGGATAATTGCGCCGGTGGCACCGAGGTAGACGTTAATAAAGAAGAGGATGACGCAGCAGACGGCACCGATGGCAAGAAGGAGGATATGCTTTTTCTCCATGCCCTCCTGTAGGACAAAAGACTATTTTAAAATGTTTAAAAGAAGCGAGTGGGCCCGATGCGATTCGAACGCATGACCTCCCGGTTATCAGCCGGGCGCACCACCGGGCTATGCTACGGGCCCAAAAGGATTGCCTTGAAATTTACCTTATTAGATATTCCATTGGAGTTTTTATAGGTTTGTGAATGTCGTCGCGGGCGCAGATCGCGACAGGATAATGCTATACGGCGCGGCGATTAAAAAATACATGTTTTAGAGGATCAGGGATCATGGAACGGCAGTATCTTCTCGGGAACGAGGCCATCGCCCACGCGTGCCTCGAATCGGGCATCGGTTTTGTCAGCGGGTATCCCGGAACCCCGTCATCGGAGGTTGTCGATGTGCTCCGTGCACAAAAAGACCCCGCGTATCACGTGGAATGGTCGGTCAACGAAAAAGTTGCGCTTGAAAATGCGCTTGCCGCCGCATGGTGCGGGCTCCGTGCCATCTGCACCATGAAGCATGTGGGCCTCAATGTTGCCGCCGACCCGCTCATGACCAGTGCCTATACCGGTGTCACGGGAGGATTTGTGATCCTGAGCGCCGACGACCCGTTCGCGCACAGCTCCCAGAACGAGCAGGACACCCGCTACTATGCCCACTTTGCCCGGCTCCCCTGCCTCGATCCCGCGGGCGTGCAGGAAGCGCACAACATGATCCCTGCCGCGTTTGCGATCTCCGAGGAATTCAGCCTGCCGGTGCTTTTCCGCCCCACGACCAGGATCTGCCATTCGAAGGGTGATGTGGGCCTCGGTGCAGTCGTTCCCAACACCCGGAAAGGTGAGTTCCACAAGGACCCCCGGCAGTACGTGGTGATCCCCGCCCATACCCGGGTCCTCCACAAAAAACTCAACGAGAAACAGCCTGCATTGAAAAAGCGCCTCGTGGAACTGGGATTGAACCATGCCACCGTTGAGGGGAAGACTGCGGTGATCGCAAGCGGGATCGGTGCCTCGTATGTGCAGGAGCTCCTGCCCGCGGGAGTCTCCTTCATGAAGATCGGGGCATATCCGATCGATGAGGAATGGCTCGGGGAGTTCGTCAAAAAGCACGAGAGGATCCTTGTGATCGAGGAGCTCGCCCCTGTTGTCGAGGAAGCAGTCCGGCAGGTTGCGGGTTGCGTGCCGGTCTTTGGGAAGATCAACGGGTATGCGCCCTACGAAGGCGAGCTCAACCCGGCCATCGTCGCCGCCGTGATGGTAAAGGCCGGGTTCCTGAAGGAAAACCCGTTTGCCGCAAAAGAAGCCGTCCCGAACCTTCCTCCCCGGCCGCCGATCCTCTGCGCCGGCTGCCACCACCGGGCCGCGTTCTATGCAATGAAGAAGGTCTTTAAGGAATCCGCAGTCTACCCGAGCGATATCGGGTGCTATACGCTCGGCCTCCAGCTCGGGGCCGTAGATACCACGATCTGCATGGGGGCCTCGATCACGGTCGGGAGCGGGCTTGCCCATGCCGATGCAACGCATGAGGTGGTCTGCACTATCGGCGATTCGACATTCCTGCACACGGGCGTACAGGGTCTTATGAACGCGGTATACAACGGTGCGAACATGACCGTGGTAATCCTCGACAACCGGATCACGGCGATGACCGGCCACCAGCCCAACCCGAACACCGGCCTGACCGCAACGGGTGTCGAGACACCCCCGGTCTCCCTTGATGCCCTCTGCCGTGCCTGCGGGGCAACGTTTGTCGAAACGGTAGACCCCTACGATATGACCGGTATGCTCCGGGTGCTTGAAGCAGCGAAGGCCAAAAAGGGCGTCAAGGTGATCATAGCAAAGCAGATGTGCGTGATCGTGGCGCGCCGCGCCGGTGTCAAACGCGGTCGGTATGCGGTCAATACGGACCTCTGCACCGGCTGCGGCACCTGCGTCCGGTTCGGCTGCCCGGCGATCGAGTTCGTGGATGAAAAAGCGCGGATCAACGATCTGTGCAGCGGATGTGCGGTCTGCGCCCGGATCTGTCCTGCCGGGGCGATAGCACGGGAGGGACGGAAATGAAGAAGAGCTTCGATATCCTGATTGTCGGGATCGGTGGGCAGGGTACCATCCTTGCCTCAAACATCCTCGGCGAGGCCTGCCTCTTGGAGGGCCGACACGTGAAGGGTGCCGAAACCCATGGCATGGCCCAGCGCGGCGGCTCGGTCGAGACCCATATCAGGATCGACGGCGAGTTCGGCCCGCTGATCGTGCCCGGTACCGCAGATCTCCTCGTCTCCTTTGACCTGCTCGAAGCGCTGCGGTATTCCCATTACCTTAAGGAGGGCGGGAAGATGGTGGTCAACCATCACATGGTCCTCCCGACGTCGGTCTTCACCCAGAAGATCCCGGCCCCGAAGGAAGAGGAGATCGCGGCACAGCTGGCACGGTTTACACCCTGCCTTATCGATGCAGACCGGATTGCCGTTGAAGCGGGAAGCGCCCTTGCGCAGAACGTGGTGATCCTTGGCGCGGCCTCGTGGTCGATCCCCTTAAAGGCCGAATCCCTGCAGGAAGCGGTCAAAAAACTCGTCCCGCCAAAGACAGTCGCGGTCAATGTAAAAGCCTTCGAGCTGGGCCGGGCGGCCGGCAGGTCATAAACAGGCGCGCCGGGCCGGTTCCGGAGAATCACGCTATATACCCGGGATTGCCCTTGCGGATCGCACGGACCTGACCGGTTTTCCTTCTTTTTGAACAAGGGGGGGCCCATTTGGCATATGCGGGACCCCCCTACCCCCCACCCCCCCCGGGCTAAAAGATTCAAAAAGGGGGCACCCCCCTTCCTTGTTTTTTAAGATCCCGTAATGGTTTTTTTAGAAAACTCAGACGAGACTGTGATCTCATAAAAAAAGGAAGTGGCCAGAGGCAGGGGGGGTGGGGTCTCACATTCCCGGGGGGGAGGGTACCCCCCACCCCCCTCCCCGTACCCGGGCAAGCTACCCGCGGGCCCGGGTCGGGAAGGAACCTATGGAGGATTCTCCCGGCCACTGCTACAGACCAAAAAGGGGAATCACCGCAGGAACTGCGCAAAACAACAATACGCTGAGGGGGGGAATTGAACCCCCGAGGCACTTTCGCACCACAGGCTTTCCAGGCCTGCGCCCTACCGCTAGACTACCTCAGCAAAAAGTGTATCCCATGTATTTGCCGGATATATTTTTTAATCCTATCCTTTCGCGGGGGCGGGAACGGCTTTTTGCCGACAATGTTTTTTCCAGCCCTGCGGGTAGGTGCCGGGCGCCATGAATACCGTTGTCATGGCGATAAAGAGACCGGTCGCGCCGGGTTTCCAGCCGGCTGACGGGGCAAGCGCCCTCCCGAGGCCGACGAACTCCGTTTTCTCCGTGAGAACAGCGACGATCTGATCCTTCCTGAACTCGTCGCAGCGGAGCACCCCGACACCGGCAAGGGCCGCGCCGTGACAGAGCGCATCGACCGCGGTATCGCGCACAACCACCGCTGGCAGGTCGGGGACTGCCGCATCGACAGAAACGATCATGGATTCAAGGGGCCGGCGGTCTCCTGCATCCGCCGCAGCGCACGCGTCCTGGAGATCGTGGAGCGTATGCATGACGCTCTCGCCAAATGCCCCCGACCGGGTCCGGCGCAGCTCCTGCATGTGCGCACCCGTCCCGAGCGCGAGACCCATATGGTGGCAGAGGGAGCGGATGTAGGTGCCCGCATCGCATTCGACTTTGAAAAGCACGAGCCGGCCATCTACCCCGAGGATCTCCAGTTTTTTGATGGTGCGGATGCGTAACAGGCGCTTGACCGCGCTCCTCCGGGGCGGGCGCTGGTAGATCCGGCCGGTAAATTCCGCAGCAATCTCATCGATCCGCTTCCGGTCCACCTCCTTGTGGAGCCGCATCAGGCAGATGTATTCCTTGTCGTGTTTTAAGAGCAGCGGGGCGAGGCGCACGGCGTTCCCGAGCATCACTAAGAGGATTCCCGAGACCTGCGGGTCGAGCGTGCCCGCATGGCCCACCTGGCAGCCGAGCATCCTTCCCACCCAGGCGGCAACCTCGTGGCTGGAGGGCCCCCGGGTCTTGTCGATCACGACAATGCCGGCCCCGTGCCAGAGCGGCACAGCTCGCGATCCCTCTGTCTGATCCGGTATTTCGGGTGTCGTCATCGTACTATCCGTGTCTTTCCCCGGTATTCGTTGAGCGCCGCAAGCGTTCCTTCGAGCGACCCGTCCCCCACGATATCGGGGAACGTTCCCCCGCACCGCATTGCGTCTGCAGTGATATCCCCTATGGCCATCACCAGCAGTCCACACCGTGGCGTCCAGACCGCTTTTTTGTACGACATCGCGCTCGTGAAGAGAATGGCATCCGCCCCGCTGATATCGAGCGGCTCGTTTGTGGGCGCGAGCCGGTAACAGCGGAATTCCTTGGCAATGCCGCCAGCTGATTCGATAGCGCGGATGAGGGGGGCGTTCGGGACATCGGCGCGGGGCAGGCCGATCGTCTTTCCCTTTATCCATTCCCCGAGGTACGGGACAAAATCCCGCGAGTAGAAACCGGGCAGGGTCTCGGCTGCGATTCCGCACCGTTCAAGCTCCCGTGCCGTCTCGGGGCCGATCGCGATCACTCTCGGGGGGTTTACGAGGAGCGGTGCCACGATCTTTGCGGGAAGGGCGCTCGTGAAAAAGATGCAGTCGAACTCGCCGTTTTTCGTTGCCGCTATAAACGCGTCAACCACACCTTTCTCTATCTCGGAACGAAGCGGGTGGACGCTGTAGCAGGCATGGCCAAACGCTGCGCACCGTGCCGCATCCCGTTCTTCTTTCCCTGAAAGGCGCGTGACTGCGATCTTCATTGGTGGATTTTTCACCCCCGGATATTAAGAGGATATGCATTTCGGTTGATTTATGTCCATTCTCCTGTACATTCTGATATGATCGAGATCGCAATCGGGGTGCTTTTCGGGGTTCTCCTCGGCACCGCGAGCGGTCTTATTCCCGGCGTCCACGCGAACACGCTCGCGGGGATCCTGCTCGGTGCGCAGGCCCTCCTCCTTGCCGTGCTCGGGCCGCTTGCACTTGCCGGAACCCTCTTTGCCGCCCTGATCACGCACACCTTTGTCGAGTGCGTCCCTTCAACTTTTCTTGGCATTCCCGATGCGGACACATCTCTTTCGGTTCTTCCGGCCCACGCACTCTGCCTGGAAGGAAACGGCGAGGAGGCAGTAAGGATCGCTGCCCTCGGGAGTGCCTGCGCGATTATCATCGCTGTCCCGCTCTCGGTCCTCTGTTTTGTTTTCCTGCCCGCCCTCCAGCCGTACTTCGACTGGGGCATCGGCATCATGATCGTTGCCGTCATCGGGTACATGATCGTCATGAGCGAATCGCCCGGGTGGGCGCTTGCAATATTCGCTGTATCGGGCCTGCTCGGGACATTTGCCCTGCGCTACGATTTCCTCTGCTGGCACACCCTCGGAGGCACAACCGCGGTACTCATGCCGCTCCTTGCCGGCCTCTTTGGGATCTCCGTCCTGCTCGTTGCCGCGCAGGGCAGGCTGCCCGTCCAGCAGTTCCGCGGCCTCCGGGTGGAAAACAAGACCGTTGTGAAGAGTTCGGTGCTCGGCACCCTTGCCGGCATCGCGGTCGGGTGGCTGCCGGGGCTTTCGACCGCCACTGCAAACGGGGCCCTTGCCTCGGTGATCGGGTACGAGAAGGACCGCCGGGCCTACATCCTTGCCACGAGCGCGGCAAATACGGCGAACGCGTTCATCGGCCTTGCCGCGCTCTATGCGCTTTCGAGGACAAGAAACGGCGTGATGGTCGCACTCGCGGAGCTGCCGCTCCCCTCCATGAGCGAACTTGTGGTCATCGGCGTCCTTGCAGCCTGCCTTGCCTATATCATCACCGTCTCCCTCTCCCGCTCTGCCGGGCGGCTCAACGGGATCAATGGTACGATGCTCAACCGGGCGGTGATCCTCTTTGTCGTGGGCCTGTGCATTCTTCTTACCGGTCCGTTCGGGATCTTCATCCTGGTCCTTGCCACGCTCCTCGGCCTCGTGCCTCACATTATCAATGTCTCACGGGTCTACTGTATGGGCGCCATCATGGTGCCGGTCATCCTGTATTCCTTTGGCGTTGCATGGATCTGATCTCCGGGTGCACGTTCTGCCCTTGCGGGCTACCTTTTTTTTAGCCGTGCGCCCCACATCTGTACCATGCAGTCCTGCTGGTTCGGCGACATCGATGAGGGGAAATGCACCCCGTTTACCGGTGATGCCGCTGCGTATGCCCGCCGCGTAAAGGAGAGCCGGGTCAGCATGGACAATTTTGTCCCGCTGGATTGGGAGAGGGCAGTAGCCTGCGGGGTCTGCCGCGACCGTGCAGAATACCTGTCCCTCCTCCAGAAAATCTGTATTGCAGGATCGGAGCAGGGCATCCGGGAGCGGTACGCATCGGGCGATGTCGAGCTGCTCCAGATGGTGCGGACCCTCGACGAGATGGACACGGTGACAAACCTTCTCTCGGAACGGGTTGCGGACTGGTACCAGATCCGGCACCCCTCGTTCTCCCGCAAGTACCGCAGGACACCGGCGCACGTGCTTGTCCGTTCTATTGCGGAACGGAGCCGTGAGCGCGGCGGGGGCGGTGCGCTCAACCGGGTTGCACAGGAAATTGCGGGCCTCGCCGAAGCCCGGACTGCGCTTGCAAAAGAGGTCTCGGCCCGGGCATGCGGGGTGATGCCCAACACGAGCGAGCTCATCGGGGGTCTTGTTGCAGCCCGGCTCCTCTCGTGTGCGGGGGGCTTAAAGGAACTCTCACGGCTCCCGGGGAGCGCCATTCAGGTGCTCGGGGCCCGGACCGCCCTTTTTGCGCACATCCGGACTCATGCTCCCGCCCCAAAACACGGGATCATCTTCCAGCACCGGCGGGTACACAACGCCCCGCGTGAAGTGAGGGGAAAGGTTGCCCGGGTGCTTGCCGCAAAGCTTGCGATTGCTGCCCGGATCGATTACTACCGGGGCCGGGCGGAACCGGCATTCCTTGAAGAGGCGCAGGCCCGTATCGACCGGGCGGGAACACCTGACACCGGTGGGGAAGGAGGCAGCCAGCCATGATCCGGATCGGGGATGTACTCGTCTCGAAAGGCGAAGGAGGAGTCTACAGCGAGAGGATGCTGGACGGGTACCGGGTCTGGGACCCGTACCGGAGCAAGCTTGCGGCCCTGTACCTTCTGGGAAAAGGCATCGAACTTGTCCCGGACATGAAGGTCCTCTATCTCGGGGCAGCAAACGGGACCACGGTTTCCCATGTTGCCGATTACACGGAAGTTGTCTACGCCGTCGAGTTCGCCCCGCGCCCCATGCAGGACCTGCTCGAAGTGGCCCGCCGGCGCAAGAACGTGATGCCGATCCTTGCCGATGCATCCTGCCCGGAGCAGTACGCCCCGCTTGTGGAGGCAGTCGACTTCCTCTACCAGGATGTCGCCCAGCCGGACCAGGCCGCGATCGCGCTCAGGAACTGCATATTCCTGAAAAAAGGCGGGCACCTCGTCCTCATGCTCAAGACCCGGAGTGTGGATATCAGGAAAGAGCCGGCCGAAGTCTTCCGGGACACGCTCGATATCCTCATCTCTGCCGGTCTCACAATAGTTGAGAGTACATGGCTTGCTCCTTACCATCAGGACCACGCGGCCATCATCTGTGAAAAATAACCCTTCGGTATCCTTATGCCATCCGATATGCGTGTTTATTCTGCCGGTCCCCTGACCCTCATCGCACTGCTGGTCATCATCGGGCTTGTTGTCATCGTTGTACCGTTACTGTTCCTGGGCCTTGTGGGCAGTGCGTTCACAAACCTTGTCGGCCTGTCGTGGATTACCGCGACTGCCCTTGTTATCCTGATCCTTATTTGCAGCCTTGTGAACATCCCGGTCTGGAAGGTCCGCAAGGAAACGATCCGGATGCCGCATGGCGAAGCGGGGCAGTTCCCTGACGCGTTTACCCCCACCGAAGTTGGCGGAATGTGGGAGACTTCGATTGCGGTGAATCTTGGCGGGGCAATCATCCCTGCAGCTATGGCCGGCTGGCTGCTGTACCGTGCTTCCTCCGTCATGGCAGGGGAGACGCTGTATCTCCAGGTGGCGGCAGCAATCCTGGTTGTTGCTGCGATAGCCTACGTAACGACCCGGCCGGTACTGGGACTGGGGCTCCGTGTCCCCCTGTTTGTCCCGGGCCTCACCGCTCTTCTCTGCGGTATCCTGTTTGCGCAGGGACTTGGGCTCACTGCAGGGGTTATTGCATTCGTGAGCGCTGTCTTTGGCATCCTGCTGGGTGCCAATCTCGCCCACCTGCCCCATGTGGGCGACCTCGAAGTGCCGCAGGTCAGCATTGGAGGGGCAGGGACGTTCGGCGCGGTCTTTATCGGCTGCATCCTGTCGGCCATTATTGCATGAGATCGTGCCGGCACTTTTTTCGGTAGAGTCTGGTATTTTTGTGCGTGGAAATCCGGATTGTCGGATTTTTTTGGCGCGAAAGTTCCTGCGGCCCACAAATTTCCGGACGATCACACCAAAACCCGGGAAAACACCCGTTTAATACCCACTTTACCGACGGAGAGTATGGTTCGGCATAAAATCCTGTACGACCGATCGGGCCCGGCACGCTCGCGCTGAAATTCCGGCTGCCCGGTTTTTTTCGGGTTGAAAGTTTACGGACGGAAAAATTTTCGGCTCGAAATTTGAAAAACCGGAAAATTTTTGGATTGAAAATTGAAAAATCCAAAAAAAGTTGGCGCGAAATCTGGAAAAAAAGGTGTTAGTCAGGTAACTAACTAACATTCACGTCGTAGACCTGCCACAATTCGATCTCCCGCGATCTGATATTTCGGGAATTTTTTCCGGTTTGAAAGTTGAAAATCCCAAAAAAATTCCGGTTGAAAGTTGGCCGGCTCAAAAATTTTTGAATTGTAATCTGAAAATTCCAAAAATTTTCATGCAGAAATTTTTTTCGCGGATCTTTTTTTGGCAAAAACCGGTACGGCCCGGAAATTTTTCCCGGATACGTTTGCCCGGCAACTTTGGTTATGTATACAGCAGAGACCTTGCGGTCTGCCAGAATCACACGAACAAAAGAGTAGCCCGGAGCAGATTCGAACTGCTGTCGCGAGATCCAGAGTCTCGCATGATTGACCGCTACACTACCGGGCTATATTGCCTCATACTTTTTGCCGCTGTTGCTTAATTAAAGTGACGGCTTTAGGCCAGTCATACGGTCTTTGCCCGGGGGCACCGGCCGCAGGCCCGGCAGACTTCCTCTACCGGCTGGATATATTCGCCCTTCCCGCAGAACGGCTCGATGTCGTTCATGTCCCGGAGATAGTAGATGTGCGGCACGAGCGAGATGTGGGTATAGGTCCCGCATGGTACTCCGAGCTTGTCTGCAATGGACTTCTGGAGCTGGACAAGGGCATACATGTTCGCCCCGGCTGCAGTGAGCATGTCGTTGCTGCGGAAGATCACCCGCATTGCAAGCTTCCCGTCACGGAGCACGCACTGCACGAGCTGGAGGCAGGGACAGTCGTTGAGTTTTTCATCGATGACCGGGTTCCACGTGATGGCGATGGCCCGGCGGCTGACCGGGGACTGCCGGAGTTTCTCTGCGATGTAGGCAATCTGGTCGACATGCACGGGTTCCCCGTTGACTGAGAGGCGTTCGCCCCAGTCAAAGAGCCGGCCGTGGTAGTCGTATTCGAACGATGCCTTCGAACCATTGAGAAGGTCAGAAGCGTATTTCTCGACAAACTTCTGCTGGAACCGGGAGTGGGGACTCACGAGAGGCCCGGCAAGCGGGGTATCCACCTGAAGAGCCACTTCCTCGAACTCCACGGTCGCCTCATCGTCTTCGGTCTGGAGGATCCATCCTTTCTCCAGAATCATCTTTACGACCAGTTCGTGTGCCCGTCCGATTGCAGGAGCCCGGATCACTCTCATGAGACTAGGGTTGGTGCCGGAATAATATATGTGTTGCAATACGAGGTGGTGGATTGTAGATATGATTGTAAACATATGGGTATATTATGGAATTTTTAGATGGGGTATACTTGAAGAACAGTGTGTAATATACTAACAAAGGAAGCAGTCCTTTTTCGGCCGTTTTCTTAGAATACTATATAGGTGATGTTAGCAGAGATTCTCTAGATTATTTCTCGTATCCTCAGGTTACGATCACTGCGCGAAATCGGCTGAGTCTTTAAAGAGGATCGGTAATCCCTTTCGTAACCCGGTGTCGATTCCAGGAAGTGAAGTGATGCCCGAATTCGTGTCAGATTGAGAAACCAGGGCAATTTCGCGCTCAGATGGGCAAACAAAATCAACCACAAAGGATATATTGGCAGTTTTACAAATATTCCTCCATATTCCGTTTAAACGGAGTATGGGGCTCGTAGAATCGTTATTCGGCAAATGTCGAAACGGTTCTCCGGCTTGAAATGTATGATGTATACTTTGGAGGAAAACGAATGACTAAGCGATTAACCATTGCACTGGTTGCTCTGGTCGCACTTGTTCTTGTAGCAGTACTGCCGGCATCGGCAACCTTCTACTCGACTAACTCGACTATCAATCAGGGTGCAACTGTTTACTATGGTGAGCAGGGTCTCAACATTACCCATGCTCTGAACCAGGCAGCGGGATCTGCGACTATTGAGGCTGCACCTCAGTATAGCGTTCTCGGCTGGTGGGCATCGGCAGCGGCTATTAACACCACAAGCCCGACGTACACTGCAGCGATAAGCAGCTACACGAATGTGTATATCCTGCCGTCGACATTCCAGGCAACAGGTACCTGGTATCTGACTGATGGTGCCGGTCACGCGATCTACATCGCTAATAACCCATCTGCAGTCTTTACCATTCAGGATCCGAGCCTCGCAGTTGTTATCTGGGATGCAGATCAGAAGCTGAATGTAAACGGTCAGTCCGTTATCCAGGGTGAAAACCTGACCATCCGGGTTGACAACAACCTGTACTCGGCAATCAACAATGGTGGCCTGCGTACTTCGAACAATGCGACTGATAATGCCTTCAATTATATCCGTGCTGACGGAAACGCCAACGATACCCAGAAGTATATGGATATCAAGGTCAAGACTGACTCCGGCAACACGCTGACCGCTCTGTATTCGACACCAGCTGTCACCTCTGATAATAAGGTTAGTCTGAAACCAGTGGGCCCGAACAACGGTCAGTGGTTCCTGAACAATGGTGGTTTGAACTGGTCTACCGATGCGCTTGACACATCGGGTCAGCAGGCATACCCGGCAGGTACCTACCAGGTCTGGGCAGAGTCCTACATGAACGGTATGTACGACAACTACAAGTCTGGCGGTGCAGCATACACCGGTAAGACGGTAGCAGAGACCCAGACGGTCACTATCGTGTCCAACACGGTCAAGATCGAGGCCAACAAGGACTCTGTCGTCCGCAGCAAGCAGTTCTCGGTAACCATCACCGGTAAGCCGAACATGGTCTACCACCTGTGGGTCAAGGGCGTCAGCACCATGACTGGTGGATACGATGACCAGCCCCCGATGCTTGCAGCCAACCAGGCAGGAGTTATTAATGATTTATCAACGCTTGGCTACAATCAGTATGATAACCAGACTCCCACTAATGCAACCACCGCAACAATCCTTAATGGTGGTTATGTCTTCCAGAACAGTGGTTCCCGGAGCATTATGCAGGATGTTGCCAGCAGCAACAGATACCTGAATTATGCAAGCAACGGTACACTGCTGTATGCGAACGTAACCATGAGCAGCTCCGGTACAAGGACTGTTGCTTTCACCACCACTAACTGGACCAAGGCCCAGAAGTACACCATCCGTGTCGAGCAGTACTTCGGTTCTTCAACCGGATACAAGAGTGACGAGGTTGATGTAAAGGTCGAGAAGGGCGCAGTCACGATCGTGGCCGCCGGCGACCAGGCCTACTACCTTGGTGAAGAGGTCAAGTTCTCCGGTACCAACACCGAGTCCCAGACTACCTACCTGTTTATCACAGGCCCGAACCTTGGCCAATACGGGTCCGGTATTAACGGTGATGAAGGTATGAACCCGCGGAGCAACAAACTCAGTCCGCAGCCCAACCTTCAGATCGACAGGTTAGTCCAGGCCGCAGTTCAGGGTGACAACACGTGGAGCTACAAGTGGGGCACGGCAAGTGTTGCACTCGATCAGGGAACCTATACCATATACGCCACCAGCCAGCCGTCATCGAGTTCTGCTGACGATCTTGCTAAAGTAGCGTACGGTACCTGTTCCATCATGATCAAGCAGCCGTTTATCAGCGCAACTGCCTCGCAGTCAACTGTTGCACAGGGTGATGCTGTCTATATCACCGGTACCGCACAGGGCCAGCCCTCACCGGGCGTCATGATCTGGATCCTCGGCAAGAACTATGCAAACATTGCAACCCAGTCGGTGAACTCCGACGGTTCGTTCTCGTACGAGATCAAGAAAGAGAATACAAAGGACCTCTATGCCGGCCAGTACTTCATCGTTGCCCAGCACCCGATGCAGAACAACCGGTTCGATGTCTATCCGTCTGACACCACTGCAGATGGCAAAGGCGGAATTAAGACCGGTGTCAACACGGCTACGATGGTCTGGACTGTTGATCAGTCTGACCCCAATGCTGCAGCATCATCTGACTTCAAGCTCAGCGGCATAAACAGCCTGCAGGGTGCCAATGCGGCAGAGGCGCTGATTGAAGCAATCAACAGCGCAAATGTCGATGATACCTACACCAAGCTCCAGATCCTCATCGAGAACCCGGTTATCAACGTCGACCCGGTTGGCGACAGGCATGTCGGTGACAAGTTCACCATCACTGCAACGACCAACCTCGCCGTAGATGACGAAGTCCTCGTCGAGGTCTATTCATCATCATTCCAGCCGGCTCAGAAGACCTCAGCCAGTGGGTTCAGCGGCGCAACTGGTACTATGAAAGTCACGAAGGGTGACAGCGGCCTCAACAAGATCTCGTTCGATGTTGACGCATCCGCGTTCAAGCCCGACGAGTACCTTGTGAAGGAAACTGCCGTCCTCCAGGACGCAACCGGTACTGCACTGTTCAAAGTTCTCGAGCCATCGGTTTCAACCGTAACTCCGACTGTAACTTCAACAGCAGTCACCACTACGCCACAGACCACAGTTACGACACCTGTCGCAACTACAACCCCCGCCAAGACCCCGACACAGCCGGGCTTTGGTGCACTGGTTGCCCTGATTGGTCTCGGTGCAGTTGCACTCCTTGTTGTGCGCAAGCACTGAACTAAAATCTAAATTTTTCTTTTTTTGCATCCGTTCTCTCGTAAATTCTGCAATTGTTGTCAACGAGTATATCACTACGGTTTGGCCAGTTTTACATTCGGACGTTTTTTTAGTCGGAAGATCCATATCCTCACTATACACGGGTTTTTCCCGGGAAATGGAGTCTCTTTATGAAATTCAAAATCAAGATCCTCGACATTGCAACACGCCGTGGAGTGCTGCTTAACCGTGTCGATGCCCGGAACATCGGGGTACTGGATGGTGACCGGGTCCAGGTGATCAACCCGAAAAACGGGATTGCTACAACCGCCGTCGTAACGACAACATCTACGCTTGCCGGGCAGGGAAATGCCGGGATATACCGGAGTACAAACGAACGTCTATCCCTTGCGGAAGACGAGGAAGTAGAAATCCGGGAAGCCGATCGTCCGGCATCGCTAGATTTTATCAAGAAGAAGATGGACGGGGGGAGGCTCACAAAAGACGAGACCCTGACGATCATAAAGGACGTGGTCAACGACGATATCTCTTCAGCGGAACTGACTGCATTTATCACGGCATCTTATATCAACCCGCTCGATATGGACGAGGTGGAGCACCTGACCCGTGCCATGGTGGAGACCGGGGAGCAGATCAAGTTTGCCTCACGGCCCATTGTTGACAAGCATTCGATTGGCGGTGTGCCGGGCAACAAGATCTCCCTTGTGGTAGTCCCTATTATCGCTGCAAGCGGGCTTAAGATTCCAAAAACCAGCTCCCGCGCGATCACCGGGGCCGGCGGGACCGCGGATCTCATGGAAGTGCTTGCAAATGTCGAGTTCTCCGCCCGTGAAGTCCAGGAGATGACAGAAAAAGTCGGGGGTACCATTGTTTGGGGCGGGGCGACGAATATCGCCCCGGCAGACGACCGCATCATCCTTCAGGAGTATCCCTTCAAGATCGATGCCCGTGGACAGATGCTCGCGAGTGTCATGGCAAAAAAATTTGCCGTTGGCGCAAACCTGGTGGTCATCGATATCCCGGTGGGCAGCCATACTAAGGTTGCTACTATGCAGGAAGGCAGGAAACTGGCCCGCGAGTTCATCGAACTCGGCGATCGCCTGGGTATGAAAGTCGAATGCGCCCTGACCTACGGGGATATCCCGGTTGGGCACAGCATCGGGCCAAACCTCGAAGTCAGGGAAGCTCTCCGCGTGCTGGAAGGTGCATCCGAGCCCAATTCGTTTATCCAGAAGAGCGTATCGCTTGCCGGGATTGCCCTTGAAATGTCCGGTAAGGCAGCGCGGGGATCCGGCGCCCAGATGGCACAGGAAATACTTTCCAAAGGCAAGGCTCTGGAGAAGTTTCGGCAGATCATTGAAATCCAGGGTGGCGACCCCAACGTCAAATCAGAGGATATCGTACCCGGGGAGCACCAGTTCGTGATAAATTCCCCTGCGTCCGGCTATGTCATAGAGATGAATAACACCTCCCTAATCACGCTTGCACGAATGGCGGGTGCTCCCCACGACCGCGGAGCGGGGATCCTTCTTCACGCAAAGAAAGGAACACTTCTCAAGGCCGGTGAACCCCTCTTTACGATCTATGCGGACCGTGAGTGGAGGCTCCAGAAGGCAATTGAGGAAGGTCGCCACCTTATGCCGGTGATTGTCGAGGGTATGCTTCTCGACCGGGTGCCCTCCCTCTCGGAAATGTAAGAAAAGGGCAGTAATGAGGAACCGATGGGATAAAATACGAGCAGGAAGGGATATTTTAGTATGTATCATCATCGATTTCGTTTCCTTTTTGTGCTGCTATGCCTTGTCGCGCTCTGCGGTGCAGTACAGGCAACGAACCTGCTGATCACGGTGCAGGACAGTATCGACAACACTACTGTTCCCCATGCCGCCGTATACCTGAGCGGTGCAAACGTCGGTATGACCAATACCGCCGGCCAGTTCCTGCTCCAGTCCGGCCAGGGCGATCTCTCCTTGCGCATCTCCATGGACGGTTATGACGACTGGTCAAAGACCGTCAGTGGCAATGTCACATCCCTTTCCGTTACGCTGGTGAGAAGGAGCCTCGCCCTTAATGTCCTATTGTATGATTCCAATACGCTCCAGCCGGTTTCCGGGGCGACTCTGGAGTTGGTTTCAAAGAATTCTACACAGACAAAGACATCCGATTCATCCGGCGCGGCAACATTCGCGACAACCGCCTATACGTATTACGGCCTCAATATATCAGCGTCCAATTACCAGCCCCGCAGCGATTCCATTGAGATGGCTTCGAAAGATCAGGATGTGCAGTACTGGCTGTTGTCGAGCAACCAGTACTCGTTTGTCGTAACGGACAAAACCACGCACAAGGCCATACCCGGTGCCAGCATCAGCGTGGATTCTGTTCTCCTGGGGACCACGGATTCCCGGGGGATCCTGACAACCACTCTCAGCAGGGGAAAGTCTCTCTCCATCGAAATTAAAAAAGACGGTTACCAGGAAGTTAACCAGCTCAAGACCATCAGTTCGAGCGAGGCAGTCGATGCTGTCGAACTAACCTCGGTGCCGGTCGGTGCGTTTGTCTTTGTCTATGATATAAACAAACAGCCGGTGAACGGAGCGGAAGTCTCTATCGATAGCGCTGTCGTGGCAACCAGCAATTCATTCGGCCGGGCAACCCTTTCGGGTATGACGCCCGGCAGTTACACGATTGTCGTGAAAAAGAGCGGTTATTCCCCGGTTACCCAGACGATCACGATAGTAAACGAGTCCAGTGAATTCCCGGTGGTGTTGTCCCTCTCTACCGTGAGCCAGACGATCTATGTCCAGGACAGCGACCAGAAGAATATTGGCGGTGCAACCGTCCTCTTAAACGGAGCGTCGGCCGGGACAACGGATACGCGCGGGCAGCTGGATACCCAGCTGGTTTATGGCACACCCTATAATATTACCGTGACTGCCGACGGGTACCGTGCCAAATCCATCCAGCAGACGGTTTCTATCGGGAACACAACATCGCCTCTTACGATCACGCTGGAAAAGAATATTGATCTGGGATTCCTTGCTATGATAGGGCTGGGCATCCTTGTCGTTGTTATCATTGTGATCATCCTTCGGATTGTGGGCAGGAGAGCGGCCCACCACTCCTCGGGAAGACGTGACGAGATCTGATTTTTCCTTTTTCCACGTTATACAGAAACCGTAGAAAGCCAGCTTCTCCGGCCTCTGCAATTATTAAAAAAAGACCAGCGGACCCAGCGGGAATCGAACCCGCGTCCTTGGGTTCGAAGCCCAAGAGGATATCCTCTACCCCATGGATCCTTCCTCCAACATTTCTCTATCAAAAGATATTAAGTATTCTCTACCGATAGTTTAGTGAATGATTCTCTCTGCCCAGGAGATTGTCCGCAGGATTCATACCGACAGAGTACAGGAAAAACTGGTTATCGAGCCGTACGCTGCGGAATGCCAGCAGCCGGCCTCCTACGATCTCCGTGCAGCTGAGGATATCCGGCTGGTCCGTGGATCCTGTACTCTTGTGCCGAGCAGAGAACGTGTGGAACTGCCATCCGATGTCGCGGGTACCCTTCGCTGCCGGTCTTCATTTGGGAGGCGAGGCGTGCTGATGGGAGCGGGTTTTGTCGATCCGGGTTTTCGGGGGCAGCTTACCCTCTGTCTTACCAATATGGGACCAGAGGATATCGAACTGCATGCGTCCGAACGGATCGTCCAGATGATCCTGCACGAAGTACGAAATGGCGAGGAGCGGTATAACGGGCGGTACCAGGACAGCATTGGCGTAGTGGGGGCAAAAGGACTATGATCCGGACCGAGAGGAAATACATTGAGATCCTGCGCATCTTAAAGGAGCACCGGGAACCGGTGGGTGCGAAGCGGCTCTCAGAACTTATGGCCGACCGGGGTTTTGTGTTGAGCGATCGGGCTGTCCAGTATTATCTCAGTTACCTGGACTCGATGGGGTTTACCGAGAAGATTGGGAACCAGGGCCGGATCCTGACTACGGCCGGACTCCAGGAGACCGACCATGCCCTTGTCGATAACCGTATTGGTTTCATCATCTCAAAACTTGAGCGCCTGGCTTACCGGAGTACCTTCGATCCCGCAACCGGGACCGGCGATGTTGCCTACAACCTCTCTATCGTCCCGGAGGAGAATATCGATAAGGCGCTCGGGGCATTCGATGCTGTGATAAAGGCCGGGTGCGGTTTTTTCAATTCGTACCGGATCATTGATCGCGATCCCCGGGTACCCTCGGATTGCGTCGGGGTTATCACGCTGTGCAGCATTACGATGGATGGGGTTTTCCAGCGGGACGGGATTCCCGTTGAGATGGCATACGGTGGACGGCTGGAGATTGAAAACGGCGTGCCCCAGGGTTTCCGCGATCTGATCGGATACCGGGGAACCACCATCGACCCGCTGGAACTTTTTATCTCCTCGGGACTGACCTCGATTACAGCGTTTACCCAGACAAAAACCGGGATCGCCCTCGCAAATGTCCGGGAGGTTCCCTGTTCTGCCCAGAGCGAGGTTGAACAGACAATAAAGCAGATGAACGATTGCGGTTTTGTTTTCCCGGTGGCGATGGGCAACCAGGTTTATAACCTGCCGGACAACCCGTACCGGTTATCGATTGTCGCGTACAGCGGTCTCAATCATATCGGCAGCTGTGTTGAACAGGGTCTCGATATCCACACGGAGATCGGCGCCGGGAATATCTCGCTTTCAAAAGTGATCGATATCAATCGCTGACCCAGGTAATATCGTTGCCCTGTGAGGAGGGCTTCCTGGGCTTCTTTTCTTTGGGGTCTGCTGTCCGCGGACTGTCCTCTGTGATTTCATCGGGAGATGGTGTCTTTGTTTTCTTTGTACCGATATCGGTATGGAGAAGCGAGGCATCTTTTGTCTTCAGGGTTTCCTTTTTTGTGATGGCTTTTCCCAGGAACATATCGTCGCGTGAAGGTTTCATCCGGTCCTTGTGGGAAGTAATTGCCTCTTCATCGAGGGGTGCGGTTGGGAAAGTATCCGGCTCTGTTACCTGTTCGAGTTCTTCCTGATGTAAGGACTCGGTCAATTCTGCCGGCTCGCTTCGGTCCACGTAATCTTCTGTTTTCGGTTCTTTCTTTCGTATCCTGATGATCGTCCGCTTTTCCTGTACGACAATAGGATCGGGCGGGGCAGCGGGCTCGCGTGCCACCGGTTTTACCGTAGATTTTCGGACGACGATCTTCTTTTTCGGCGCTTCCGGGACCACCGGTGCAACGGGCTTATCGACAGAATCGAGTTCTCTGTGCATGGAAGGCACATGCCTTACCTGCTCCCGCTTTTTCTGCAGGTCCCATTCGATCCGTTCGGGATTTAACACCCTGCCGCTCCTTACAGATTGCGGTCGGGCAACAACCGTTTCCCTGCCCGGGCTTATGTCTTTCTGGGGATATATCTCCTTTTTTTGTGGGATTTCGCGGTCAGGTTCATCCACAACACGAGCCGGGGTATTATGGTAACGTGGCCCTGGTATATCAGTACGGGGAGGGGGTGCCTCTTCTCTGATGGAAACCTCATCCGTGCGGCCCCGCGCATATCGGGTCGCCGGCGCCGCCTCCTGGTACCCTGCCGAAGGGACCTGCCTTATCTGCCGCAACGGGACTTCTTCGTAAACCGGCATGCTTTCAGGGGTCGCCAGCTGCGGTTCGTAGCGCTGTCTTTGCGATTTTTCTTTGGGAAGATCCATACCACCGTTCCGTACAATGCTGCTGCCCGTATCGGAATAAAACTCGGGGAGTACAGCAGATGCCTGCTGGAGGGTCTCCGGTGGCAGGCTGGATTCAGCCAGAGGCGCCCTTCGGACAGAACCGTACCGGTACTGGTCGCGGATCTCCTGGAGCTCGGTGACCCGGGGAATGTTCTGGAGGCCGCTTAAAACAACGATGATTGCTACATAGTTCGAGTTCGTGACGGGGTAATCGCCAGAACGCGTCTCCATCCCTGCAATGCTGCGGTCGATCCATTTCCTGACCGTCATGAACCCTTTCATCGAGATCTCGTGGGAAGGGCCGGCAACGAGGATGAGCGCCTTTGCAGCGCTGGTCATATCGCAGGGAACGGAGACTTCCTGGTAGATCGCCTGTTTTGCCAGTTCGATGATCCGTTCGGCACTCTTTCTCTGCTCTTCGGCATTATCCGGTGATCGCAGTTTTGAGAGAAATGCCAGCGGGCTGTGTTTGAGGTGTTCGACTGCATATCCTATGGCCACAAAACCCATCCCTTTGATGGTATTGAGCACCTCGCTTGAATCCATCACGACTTCGGCAAGATCGATCCCGCCGTCAGCCCGGAATTCACCGGCCCGCAGGATGAGGCTGATCCGGCGGATGATGTTCTGGTTAAGCAACCGGTCGGTGACCTCCTGCGGTGTCATTTTCGGGGCGTTCTTGCCAAAACCTAAAAATCCCTTATCGTTGTTCATTTCGGCAACGATCTTGTCCCGGCGGTGGGCGATCTTTTTCAGCCATGTTTCGTTATCAAAGAGGATGGTCCCGTCAAGCAGCGGTGCGATCTGTTCGATATCGTCGGCGGCTTTTGCCGATCGTTTCTCGCCCTCGGCAAGCGCAGGGAGGGTGATAAGGCCAAAGACCGGGACCGTGACCGACCCTTTGAGCGCGGTAATCAGTCCGGGCACGGCATCCGCCAGGCTCCCGCCAAGACCGCAGCAGACCATGAACGCATCGGGTTCCTCACCTTCCCGGTTCTGGATATGGGCCATTATCTCTGCGATATCGACTCCCGACTGTCGGGCTACGCCACTTCCCAGCGGGAGGTCTGCATCCAGCGGTTCGAACCCGATCCGTGCATGCTCGGGAAGTGCCCGGAGACGGGCGAGCGTCTCGCTGTCCGTATCGACCGCAAGTGCCTGGACGCAGGTCACCTTGCTGCTTTTCCTGTCGTTGGCATAGAGTGCATCCGCTATCCGGCAGCCGGCACCTCCAAGGCCAATCGCAAATATCCTCATCCTTCACGCCCATACCAGAACCCATGCCGGGTTCCCTGCCTGATAATCCACCGTATATATTCTCCTCTGATCTTCAATATCTTATAGGATATTGTTTGCTAAAAATGTGTACCGAAAACTATCTCATGGAAAATATTTTTGACAGGTTTTTCTCCCGCAGTCTTTAAAAAAAACCAGCCGTCCAGAAATCAGTGTTTGAATCCGGTAATCTTCCTGCGTTTATCCCGGATTTGCCGGTTTTTTTTGTACTGCCCGTCCCAAAAACGAAAAATCGGCCCCCGATTCGTGCGGAGGGGCTCCTGCGTCAAGATTTAAATGATAATTTATTTAAATGCGTGGACGGTAATACTCCATGAGGTGAACAAGCCTTGACATACGGAATCGAATTCGTACCAGGAAATGTCAATGTAAAGCAGGTTGTCAACTTCTGCAAACTTGCTGAATCCAAGGATATTGACTTTGCGTGGATCACAAACCACTACAACAACAGGCACTGCTATGCGGTGCTCGCCGCTGTTGCACAGGCCACCACCACAATCAAGATGGGCCCGGGCATCATGAACTCCTTTACCGACACGCCGGCCGCAATGGCCTCGTTCTTCTGTACCTTGAACGAGATCTCCGATGGACGTGCAACTCTCGGTATCGGACCGGGTGACCTCTCGACTCTCCCGAAGATCGCAATCCACGGCGATAAGCCGGTTGCGCACCTCGAAGAGGCAGTCATCCAGATCCGGAAGCTCTGTGCCGGCGAACAGGTTAGCAAGGCCGGCCTGAAGTACTTCGACTACGATGGTGCAAAGCTGACCGGTGTCACACTCCCCAACAAGAAGACGGGCGTTCCGATCTACATCGGCGCACAGGGCCCCAAGGTCCTTGAGCTCGCCGGGAAGATCGGTGACGGTGCACTGATCAACGCATCCAACCCGAAGGACTTCCAGGTTGCAATCCCGATCATCCAGAAGGCATGTGATTCGGTTGGCAAGAAGAAGTTCGACATCGGTGCGTACACTGCAATGTCGATCGACAAGAATGAGAAGAAGGCCCGCAACGCAGCAAAGATCGTCGCCGCTTTCATTGCGGCAGGTTCCCCCGAGGCACTGCTTCAGCGCCACGGTCTCGACCTCGACAATGTTGCGAAGATCAAGGCAGCACTCGGAAAGTTCGACTTCAAATCGGTTGGCGAGCTTGTCGGTGACAAGGAGATCGATGCATTCACCATTGCAGGTACCCCTGAAATGGTCAAGGCAAAGTGCGACGACCTCACCAAGGCCGGCGTCACCCAGATCATCTTCGGTTCACCACTCGGTCCCGACATGACCACATCTATCCGCCTGCTCGGCAAGTATGTCGTATAAGCAGATCCGTGAATCTGCTTCATTTACCGCCGATAACTGCCCTTAAATAGGGCAAAGGCAGACAAACAAATTTTTACTTTTTTAAAAAAAGTTCCGAAGTAAGTCCCGTTCCTGAACAATGTGCGGGAAAAATACCCTGTGCAAATGTCTATCTGCCTGACGGATCTTCTATTCCTGTAGGGATATGTTCAGTTCAGTCGATGTCAACACCGGGCGCGGCATCCTGCAGTACCGGGAGGAGCATTTTACCGGGCTCCGCTGCCGGATCAGTCCCGAGCGGGTCAAACGTCACATAGACCAGCCCCTGGTGCTTCCCGATGAACCGGCAAATTGTCCGTTCTGCGAACAGAATGTTTTTTCCATCACGCCGGTCTTTCCCGACGGGAAGCGCATCCTTGTTGGGGAAAGCATCACGTTTCCCAATATGTTTCCTTTTGCGGCATGGCACACCGTGACGGTGATCACCCGGGCGCATGCAGTACCTGAGTTTTCCCGGCAGCAAATCGCCGATGCGCTCCGCGGCCAGATCACATCGCTCCTCCGGTTTGAGGGATATCCATCGATCAACTGGAACTACCTACCCTCTGCCGGGGCAAGTATCGTCCATCCCCATATGCAGGGAATCTGCGATACCCGTCCCTCGTGGCTCGTTGAGCGATACCTTGGCGCAGGAACGCACTTTCGGGAAAAAACCGGCGGATCGTACTGGGCTGTCGTAAAGGAGCAGGACCGGTCATCGGACCGGTACCTCTTTGGCGACGAGATCCCCTGGTCTGCGCATGCGGTGCCTTTAGGCGAGCGCGAGGTCCGGGGGATCCTTCCCTGCGCACGGCTGGACGAGCTGGAGAGTTATACAGATATTCTTGCCGAGGGGATAGTAAAGGTCATCTCGCTCTACCGGAAACTCGGGACGCAGGCTTTCAATATGGCAATCTATTGTGCAGGGAAGAAAGACGGGGAGTTCTCGGCATTTTGTTCGCTCATCTCCCGGATCAACCCGAATCCCCTCTCAACGAGCGATACGGCATTCATGGAGCGTCTCCACATGGAGCCGATCATCCTGACCCTTCCTGAGGAACTGGGGCGGTATTACCGGAGTGAGGAAGATTCCTTGCTGTCAGCGGATACTCCCTGCGATAAGATAATCGACTGATGGGTCTGGTACGATTCCCGGAAGAGCGGCCAGTCTAGGTTCATCGTTTACACGATTGTAAAAACACCTGCAGGTCAAGCTCTTTTAAAATTGTTGAGGGGCATGTGGACATTTGGTCGGATCGTATCCGGCAGTCTGTTCGTGTTTTTGCACTTTTTTCCCCTCATCTCCGGGGTGAACCAGTTTGTAAAGTTACCGTTCAACCGTAACTTTACCGTCAAACTGTAACCTTAAGTACTCCATCAGAATTTGGAGCACGTGAATTTTTAAAACCCTTCCCCAATGGCAGGAGAAAAATTCCAGTATCACTCAAAAAAAGAAAAAAAGAAATTTATCAGGCTTACTCAGGCTTGCTGATCAGCTTTACCTTGGAGACGATGACGCCGTCTTTCTTGTGCGGCTTGCGGATGACACCGTCGCCAGCCTTTTCGAGTTCACGGGCTTCATCGCAGAGGCGTGCTGCTGCACGCATCATTTCGTGGGCGCTGGCGGTCATGGGGACATACTTCTCGTATTCCTTGGTCATGAAACATGCCTTCACGTTTACCATTGCAACAGCCTGTGCGACCTCGTAGGCTGCACGTGCCTTGGAGAGTGCATAGGGGTTGGTGAACTCGCCATCGACAGCCTTGTCCGAGGACATGACAATCTTCGGGAGCTCGAGTTCAGTACCCTTCTTGCCGGCCTTGACCTGGTCGATGACCTTGTCGAGTGCCTGCTGGAGCTTGCGGAATGCACCGGTCAGTGCGAGCACCTTGATGAGATTGCCGTTGTAGTCTGCCATCTCGATGGGGTCAAGGAACTCACGGCGTGCACCAATCATGGAGTCTGCCTTCATGATGATGTACCCGAACTGGCTGTTCTTGACGCCTTCCCATTCCTTCTTGGTGGTTACATCATCGGTGATGACAACGCACGGGATACCAGCGGCTGCGAGCTGCTCGCGGGCGCCGGTCGGGCCGGGGAGGACACCGTTCGGGGAGACCACGATACAGAAGTCCGGCTTCCATGCCTTCATGTTGGATACGACACGGTCGATATCCTCGGGCTGGAGCTTGGTCCCGCTGGTTGCCATGAATGTCTGCATGTCTTCACGGTCTGCTCTCTCGTCGAGGAGCAGTTCTGCCATTACGCCACTTGCAATATTTCCTAACTTGGCTACGCCTACTTTAACAACCATTAAATTCACCTCGATTTGTTTTATAGAACGTTAATATGACCCGGTATTCTTATAAACATTTTGAAATCATTTTTTACGCCGGCAGATCTGTTCTTTGCTGTACGATACTTTCCTTCAGGGTCTTCCCTGACCTCCGGTGCGTGACGGTCTGTTTTTTATTCTCTTCGCGTCCGGAACCTGAAACGAAGAGATCGTCCGGTCAGTCCGGTGAATCCTGGTCATGAACGGGAGTGTTAACGAAAAGTGTTTAAATCAAGGGGGTGGAATGGATATTATGAAAGATGGTCTGCTCACCGACAGACAGCGGGAAGTGCTCCGGTACCGCAAACAGGGGATGACCCAGCAGCAGATCGCAGACATCATCAAGACCTCCAAGGCTAATGTCTGCACGATCGAAAAGTCCGCCATGGAGAATATCCGGCGGGCAAAGGAGACGCTGGAGTTTTTGTATACTCTCGATGCAACACACCTTTGCACCATCCCCTCCGGCACCGATCTCTTTGAGGTCCCGGGGATGATCTTTGCCGAAGCGGAGAAAGCAAAGATCAAAGTAAAGTACGATACGATCTCCCTCATCAACCGGCTGCGCGAGTCCCGCCCGCAGTCGTACAAGGCCCGGTGCATCTGCGAGGATGTGCAGATCTATATTACCGATGATGGCGAGATCTATTTCGGATAATATTCTTACGCAGGATCCGGTACGATGGTACGGGATCCCGAAATGTTTTTTGTGCCCTGTGGCAAGGGCATAGGTATATATGCTTTTTTGGTTAATATTTAAGGAAGCCGATATGGGTGTATCCCCGTATGCCCCCCCGAAGGGTGCATGCAACGGCCGGGACCGGACCGGAAACGACACAGGTACGATCCTGCCGTGAGGATATTCCCCGATTGGTGACCCTCGCAGGAATCTGCGGGGGATCCCGAGAAGGAGTTGTGATCCGTCACAACGGGCTGACAAAGTGGGATCTGACCGTGACGCATGGGTGGACGTTTTCATAAAAAAACGAGCCTGTTCCCCGGAATACCCGGGGATGCGTCAATGTCAGGGTCTTCTTTCGCGAAAAAGGAAACACTGAATGTATCAGGGAACGGGACACCCCGTGTCCCCTTCCTGATATAACGGTGTGCCGGCAAAAGGAAAATTACCGGTTCCGGTGGTTTTCCGGTATGCTGGTCGCGTGTTGGCTTACCAAGACAGGCACGTGATATCACTTCAGTCTCGGAATCATCTTTGAAAAGTTCGTGTCACACAAAATTTACAAAAAAACACGAATGAAAAGGATTGATTGACACATGCCAAAGATAAACAGACCACGCCGAGGCTCGCTGGCATTCAGCCCACGGAAGCGTGCACAGAGCCCCATACCCAAATACAAAGCATGGCCCCAGCACACCGGCGCACCGGCGCTGCTTGGCTTTGCTGGCTACAAAGTGGGGATGACGCATGTTCTCATGGTGGATGACCACAAGGACAGCCCGACTGAAGGCAAGGAGATCATGGTACCGGTGACCATCATTGAGGTTCCGACCATGAAGGTTGCCGCAGTGCGGGCCTACTCGCAGGACACCTACGGCAAGCATGCATTCACGGAACTCTGGGCAGAGCCGCTGGACAACCAGCTTGCCCGCCGCATAACGGTTCCGAAGAACTACGACAGCAGTGCGGCAAAGAAGAAACTTGCCGACGCAGTTGCCGCAGGTACCGTTGTTGAGATCTACGCTCTTGCATACACCCAGCCTGCCACCATCAGCGGCGTCCCCAAAAAGGTGCCCGATCTCATGGAGATCAAGGTTGCCGGGGGAGATGTTGCAAAGCAGTACGAGTTCGCACTCGGGCTCCTTGGAAAAGATGTCCAGCTCAACAGCGTTATGCAGGTTGGCCAGTATGCCGACATTACCGCTATCACTATCGGTAAGGGCACTCAAGGGCCGGTCAAGCGCTGGGGTGTCACCCTCCGTAAGAGGAAACACTCTGTCGGTGGCAAAGAACGCCACGTCGGTACCCTTGGTCCGTGGAACCCCCACCACATCCGCTGGCAGGTTCCGCAGAGCGGCCAGATGGGCTACCAGCAGCGCACGGAATTCAATAAGCGCATTTTAAAGATTGGCGAGAATGGTGCGGAAATTACCCCGGCAGGAGGCTTCCTCAACTACGGTGTCCTCCGGAACGGGTATGTCATCATCAAGGGTTCGGTTCCCGGCCCGGCAAAGAGACTGATCCGCATCCGCCCGGCAATCCGCCAGGGAGAACACGCAGTACGGTCGCCCGCGATCCAGTTCGTGAGCGTCCAGAGCAAGCAGGGGTGATCAGAGATGAAAGCGCAGGTCAAAAAGATTGATGGAGGAGTGGCAAAGGAGATCGAGCTCCCGGTCATGTTCTCCGAAGAGTACCGCCCTGATCTGATCAGGAAGGCAGTCCTTGCACTCCAGAGCACCCGCAGGCAGCCCCATGGTGCTTACCCGTATGCCGGTATCTGCTCGTCAGCAGTCGGCTGGGGAAGCGGCCGTGGTGCATCGCACGTTCCCCGTCTCAAGAACGGTTCCCGTGCAGCAAAGGTTCCGCAGGCAAAGGGCGGACGTGAGGCCCACCCGCCGATGACCGCAAAGGTGCTCATAAAAGAGATCAATGCCAAGGAGAAGCAGAAAGCGTTCCGGTCCGCGATTGCGGCAAGCATTGTCCCGGAACTTCTCAACAGCAGGGGACATATCTTTGAAGGCGCAGTCCCGTGTATCTTCGAGGACAAGTTCGAGACCCTCGCCCGCACGCAGGACGTTATCTCTGCACTGACGAGCGCAGGTGTCTATGCAGACATCGAGAAGGCAAAGGACAGCAGGAAGGTCCGCGCAGGCCGGGGCAAGCTCCGTGGCCGCCGGTACAGGCAGAGAAAGAGCCTGCTCATTGTCACCTCCGGTCCCGAGTTCCGCGCCGCACGCAACCTTGCCGGTGTGGATGTTGTAACTATTGACCAGCTCAATGTCGAGCACCTTGCCCCGGGCATGCAGGCAGGACGCCTGACAGTCTGGACCGAGAGTGCGGTTACCCGCCTGGAGGGAAGGTAAATGTCTACCTTAAAGCACCCGTTTGTCACAGAAAAGGCCATGGTTTCCCTGGAGAACGAGAACAAGATCCAGTTCCTTGTCGACAGGCAGGCCACCAAGCAGGACATCAAGCGTGACATCGAACAGGCGTTCGACCAGAAAGTCAAACAGGTCCGCACGATAATGACCATGCACGGCGAGAAGAAAGCCGTCGTGAGCTTCGAGAACGAGAAAGCCGCCGAGGAAATCCTGAGCCGGCTTGGCATCATGTAAGGTGGGGAACATGGGACATCGAATTACTACTCAGAACCGTGGCAGGGGAGGCCCGACCTATCGCGCTCCATCCCACCGGTACAAGGCAGAATTAAAACATGTCGGCGATGGCTCCAAGACTATCACCGGCACGATCATCGATATCGAACACGACCCGGCACGGAACGCCCCGATTGCCCGTGTCCAGCTTGAAGACAGCTCAAAAGTCTACATGCTGGTCACCGAGGGTGTCGGTATCGGCGAAGTAGTTTCCTGGGGAACTGATGTCGAGGTAAAGAACGGGAACACGCTCCCGCTCCAGAGTATCCCGACCGGTTCTTATATCTGCAACATCGAATCGCGCCCCAACGATGGCGGCAAGTTTGTCCGCTCAACAGGGGTCCAGGCAGTGGTTGTCGATAAGATCGGCGACCGCGTCGGTGTGCGGATGCCCAGCGGCAAGACCAAGTGGTTCAATGCACGCTGCCGCGCAACTATCGGCATTGTCGCTGGTGGCGGCCGTGTGGAAAAGCCGTTTGTGAAGGCTGGCAACAAGTCGCACAAGATGAGGAACACTGCGTCGAACTGGCCGCGTGTCCGTGGTGTCGCAATGAACGTCATCGACCACCCGTTCGGTGGCGGTGGACACCAGCACCCGGGACGCCCGAAGACCATTGCCCGGGGTACTTCTCCAGGCCGTACAGTCGGACATGTAGCCGCACGCCAGACCGGCAGAAGCAGGAAGTGAGCTTTATATGGCAGCACCAAAGAAAACACAGAAGAGAATGCCCAGACGGCGTGAAGAGTTCACCTACCGTGGGCACAAAATCGACGAGCTCCAGGCCATGGGCTTAAGCGAACTCATCCCGCTGATGCCAGCCCGCGCACGCCGGAAATTCAACCGTGGTCTGAACCGCGGCGAAGAGACACTCCTTGAGAAGATCCGGGGCGGGGACGAGAAGGTCCGGACCCACCTGCGTGAAATGATCGTGATGCCCGAGATGATCGGAAAGAGCATCGAGATCTACAACGGCAAGGAGTTCGTAAAGGTCGAGTTCCAGCCGGAGTCGGTCTTCCACTACCTCGGGGAATTCGCACTCACGAGAAAGAGGGTTACCCACGGTTCCGCCGGTATCGGTGCAACGAGAGGTAGCAAATACGTACCGCTGAAGTGATGGAAAATGGCACGCATTGCATATTCAAAGAAGATTGAAGGCGACAACATCGCCCGTGGCAAAGCAAACGAGCTTTCCATCTCACCCAAGCACTCGATCGAGATCGCCGGGTTCATCCGGCACCAGCGCGTCAACGAGGCACTCAAGTACCTCGCCGATGTCGTGGCGCTCAAGAAGGCAATCCCGTTCCGGCACTTTAACCGGAACGTCGCCCACAAGAAAGGCCTTCCCGGCAACTGGGACGCAGGCCGGTACCCGGTCAAGGCATCCCAGGCCTACATCAGGATCCTCGAATCGGTAAAAAAGAATGCGGAATATTCCGGTCTTGACATCGAGAACCTGGAGATCATCCATGTCTCGGCAAACCGCGGCCGCGCCCAGAAAGCCTATTTCCCCCGTGCAATGGGAAGGGCGTCTCCCAAGGTCAGGGAGACTGTGAACATCGAGATTGTCGTACGCGAGGTGGCGTAAGATGGCAGTCGAACGAAAATTTATTGCTGAAGGCGTAAGGAAGGCCCGCGTCGAGAAGTACCTCACCAAAGAACTCAAGCGCGCCGGCTACGGTGGCATGGACATTGCCCGCACGCCCCTTGGCACGCAGGTTACGATCTTTGCGGAAAAGCCGGGTATTGTGATCGGTAAGGGTGGCAAGCTCGTCCACCAGCTGACCCAGGACCTGGCCCAGAACTACGGGGTCGAGTCCCCGCAGATTGAGGTCCAGCAGGTCCAGAACCCCAGCTTCAATGCCCAGATCATGGCTGAACGGCTTGCAAACGCGCTCGAACGCGGCTGGTACTTCCGTAAGGCAGGTTCCAGTATCATGCGCCGGGTCATGGAGTCCGGTGCGCTGGGTTGTGAAGTCGTGATTGCCGGTAAGCTGACCGGTGCACGCGCACGGACCCAGAAGTTCACCGAGGGTTACATCAAGCACTGCGGTGAGCCGAGCAACACGATTGTTGAGAAAGGCTACGCGATTGCCATCAAGAAACTCGGCGTTATCGGTGTCCAGGTCAAGATCGTGCCCGCGGATGCAAAGATGCCCGACCACTTTGCGGTGATCGAACTGGAAAAGAAGAAGCCGGCGGCCCCCATAAATGCCGCCGCCCCGGCCGAATCTGCTGAAGCAGAAGAGCCGGCACTTCCCGACGACATCGAAGAAGAGGTGCAGTAAATGGCAATCCTGAGAGCACAAGATGTCCAGCAGCTCACGGATGTCGAACTGCAGGAACAGATGGGAAAACTCCGGATGGAACTTGTCCAGCACTATGGCAAAGTCAGTGCCGGCGGGGCAACAGAGAACCCCGGCCACATCCGCGAACTCCGCCGTACCATTGCCCGCCTGATGACCGAGAAGAACCACAGGAGCCGCGTATGATCTCCTGCCAGAACGTCGCACGGCACGAACTGATCGGCCTTGACGTTCTGGTAGCAGGAGCCAGCACCCCCTCACAGGGTGGAATGAGCGGGCGTATCATCGATGAGACAAGGAACCTTGTTGTCCTGCAGACCAAGACCGGAATTAAAAAAGTCCCGAAAAACGGGAGCATATTCCGGTCCCGCCTGCCCGATAACAGCCTTGTTGAGATACATGGGTCCGCACTAATTCTGGCACCTGAAAAGAGGCTCAAGCGAGCATAACACATCGAGAGGATACCATAATGGCACAAAACATTGGATTGAACGTCCAGGCTCCAAAAGAGGAGTGCAAGGACGTTAATTGTCCGTTCCACGGCACTTTACCGGTGCGCGGCCAGGTGATCACCGGTAAGGTCGTGAGCGACAAGATGATGGGAACAGTCGTGGTCGCCCGGGATTACCTGCACTACGTCCGGAAGTACAACCGGTACGAGAAGCGCATCTCCAAGATCCACGCCCACAACCCCCCCTGCATTCAGGCGAAAGTAGGGGACCTTGTGAAGATTGCTGAATGCAGACCGCTCTCGAAGAGCACGACCTACGTTGTTGTCGAGGTGGAGCAGCCATGAAGGCAAAGCAGTCCAAGACGCCGAGAGCGCTTGCGACCGGAACCAAGCTCACCTGCGCTGACAATACCGGTGCACGGGTCGTCCAGATCGTCTCGGTCTTCGGATACCACGGTGTCCGCCGGCGCCAGCCCAAGATGGGCCTTGGCGACATTGCGACCGTGACCGTCAAAAAGGGAACGCCTGACATGAGAAAGAAACTTGTCCGGGCGGTTGTCATCCGCGCAAAGAAGGAAATGCGCCGCCCCAACGGGCTCCGTGTCTCCTTTGACGATAACGCAGTAGTTGTTGTGGATGAAAAGAACGAACCCAAGGGAACAGAGATTAAGGGACCGGTTGCCCGTGAAGTGGCTGAAAGGTACCCGAAGCTCGGCTCCATGGCAACAATCATTGTGTGAGGTGCAAGGTATATGGTAAGAGTAGCAAGTTCACAGCCGCGCAAGCAGAGAAAAGCGCGGTACGATGCACCCGCACATATGCGGTCGAAGTTCCTCAACGCCCCGTTATCGGATGCGCTTAAGGAGAAATACACGAAAAAGACCCTGCGCGTTGTCAAGGGAGACACGGTGAAGATAACCCGCGGCGACCACGTTGGCGAAGAAGGGGTTGTTGACGGTGTCAACACCGGCAGCTCGAAACTCCTCGTCCACGGTGTTACTTCGACCAAGGTCGACGGCACCGAAGTCCCGCGTCCGATCGATGCCTCGAAGGTGGAGATCACCAGGCTCAAGCTCGACGACAAACGCCGTGTTGAAAAACTCGGGGGTAAGGAGTAATGTCAGATCATTTAAAAAGGCTTAACGCGCCCGACTCCTGGCATATCACGAAGAAAACCACGACATTCGTGGCAAAGACCGCGCCCGGCCCGCACAATGCAAATGCGATGCCGGTCGCAGTCTGGCTCCGTGACCAGCAGGGCCTTGCCCGCACCATGAAGGAAGTCAAGCAGATCCTCAAGCAGAAGGATGTCGTCATCAACGGAAAGCCGTGCCGCGACCCCAAGATGGGCATCGGCATCTTCGATGTCATCGCCCTCCCCCGGGTAGGCAAGTACTTCCGGGTGCTCCGTGACCTCAAGGGCAGGCATAAGACCGTTGAGATCGATGCAGAAGCAGCTCAGATGAGGCTCTGCAAGATCGAGAACAAGACGGTTGTTCCCGGCGGCAAGGTACAGCTCAACCTCAGGTATGGCGCAAACATCATTGCCGACAATACCTACAAGTCCAACGATTCGATCGTCATCTCGCTCAAACCCGAGGACCGGTTCAAGATCCTCGAGCACTACCCGTTCGCGGCAGGCAACATGGCGACCATCATTGGCGGCAGGCACTCCGGCAAGGTAGCCCGTATCGTCGAGATCATCAAGACCCCGGGCAGCGTCCCGAACAAGGTCATCCTTGAGGACGAGAAGACCAACGAGCGTTTCGACACGATCACGCCCTATATCTACATGGTCGGAAAAGAGACCGTTTCAAAGGCCAGCTGGGGGCTTGAACAGTGACCGCAATGCGTGATATCCACATCGACAAGGTTGTCGTCCACATGGGTGTCGGCGAGAGCGGTGAAAAGCTCGTCAAGGCCGAGAACATCATGAAGACGATCACCAAGCAGACCCCGATCCGCACCATCGCAAAGATGACGCAGCCGGCGTTCTCCATCCGGAAGGGCGCCCCTATCGGGTGCAAGGTCACGCTCCGCGGCCAGCCAGCCGAGGATTTCCTCAAGACTGCCTTAAACATCGTCAACAAAACGGTTTTTGAGAGCCAGTTCGACAAGAGCGGAAACTTCTCGTTTGGGATCGAGGAACATACGGACTTCCCCGGCATGTCCTACGACCCGCAGATTGGTATCTTCGGGATGGATGTCAACGTCGTACTGGAGAGGAACGGCATCAGGATCACCCGCAGGAAAATGCAGCAGAAGAAACTGCCCGAGAATCAGCGCGTGAAAAAAGAGGATGCAATCGCGTTCCTCAAGAAAGAATACTCGGCGGAGGTGCGCTAAATGGGTGGCGAAAGGAAGAAGATCTACGGTCGCGGTGCAAATGAGTGCAAGATGTGCGGGCGCAAGCAGGGGCTTGTCCGCCGTTACCACATCATGTTCTGCCGTCAGTGCTTCCGTGAGTGGGCACAGAAGATGGGCTTTAAGAAGATGAACTAAAGGAGTGACTGCAAGATGACACGATTAAACACCATCGCAGACGGGATGAGTGCGTTAAAGAACGCAGGTGACACCGGCAAGTCCGAGGTTACTATCGAACCCGCAAGCAAACTCCTCGGCGCAATGCTGCGCATTATGCAGGATGCCGGTTACATCTCCGGCTTCGAGTTCATCGAGGACGGCCGCGGCGGCCAGCTCAAGGTGCACCTCACTGGCAAGATCAACAAATGCGGTGCAATCTGCCCGCGTTTCTCGGTCCAGCTGGATGAGATGGAATTCTGGGAGAAGCAGTACCTGCCCGGCAAGAATTTCGGGCTCATGATCCTTTCGACCTCGCACGGCGTTATGTCGCATGCGCAGGCACGTCAGGAAGGCATCGGCGGCGAACTGCTCGGGTATGTCTACTAAGGGGAGATGTGAATCATGGCAAGTATAAGGAAAGTCAAGATTCCCGAGGGAGTGAAAGTCAAGCTCGAAGGAACGCAGCTCTCCGTGACAGGTCCCAAAGGCCAGCTGATACGCAGTGTCCGGTTTCCCCAGGTAACCGTAACCTGCGACGACAAAGAGATCCACATCTCGACCGAGTCGGACCGGAAGGCGATCACCGCAATGGTGGGTACCTTCGAAGCACATGCAAAGAATATGTGCCGCGGTGTATCCGAGGGATTCGAATACCGCATGAAAGTGGTGTACAGCCACTTCCCGATCCAGCTCAAGCTGCAGGGAAAGCGCCTTGAGATCGCCAATTTCCTTGGCGAGAAAAAGGCACGGTACGCAGATATCGCCGATGGCGTAACCGCCAAGATCGCAAACGACGAGGTCATCCTGACCGGCATCGACCGCGAACTGGTCGGCAACACTGCGGCAAACATCGAGCATGCAACCCATATCCGTTACCGGGACCCGCGGGTTTTCCAGGACGGCATATACATGGTCCACAGGGGCTGAACTGATCAATGACAACGGAAACCAAGCGACTGATCCGTGTGCGCACCGAGAAGAGTGCTGTCTTCAAGCGCGGCGGGTTTGGTACAAAACCACAGCTCTCCGATTCCTGGAGAAAGCCCCGCGGACAGCACAACAAGCAGCGGGAACAGAGGAAGGCAAAGGGAGCACTGCCCAAGCCGGGATACGGAAGCCCGGTTGCAGTGCGCGGCATGCACCCCAGCGGGTTCTTTGAAGTACTGGTGTTCTCGGAAAAAGATCTCGAGACTCTCGATGCAAAGACCCAGGCGATCCGGATATCAGCCGGCGTCGGCGGGCGCAAGCGCAAGGCCCTTCAGGAAAAGGCAGCCACGGCAGGCTTTAAGATCCTCAACACCAGGGTCATCAAGGAACCGGTGAAGAAAGAGGAACCTGCCGAAGAGAAGAAAGAAGCGGCAAAGGAGAAGAAGGGGGCCAAGGAAGCCAAGAAAGAGGCTCCGGCAAAGAAGGGCGCAGCCAAGGCAGATGGTGCCAAGAAGAAGAGCGCCGAAGAGAAGAAACCGGCAGCCACGGCAGCTTCCAAGTCTGCAAAGCCTGCCGTAAAGGAAGCGGTAAAGAAAGAGGAGAAGGCCGCAGCAAAGCCCAAGGCAAAGGAAGCGGCAAAGGCCCCTGCAAAGAAAGCAGCTCCTGAAAAGATCGAGAAGAAGCCGGCCGACAAGACCGGTGCAAAGAAGAAATCCTCCGGGGTGAAGAAGAATGACTGATGTATCCGGCCAGAAACGCCTTGCAGCATCGCTCCTCAGGTGCGGTGTTAACCGCGTCTGGTTCGACCCCGAGCGCCTCTCCGACATCGAGAACGCCATCTCGCGCGAGGACCTTCGCGGCCTCATCACTGACGGCGTTATCAAGGCGCACCAGAAGAAAGGTGTCAGCCGCGGCCGGGCACGCGTGCGCACCGCGCAGCGGGCATACGGTCACCGCAAGGGTGCCGGGAAGCGGAAGGGTGCACAGGGTGCACGGACTCCGAGCAAGCAGGCATGGATCCAGAAGATCCGCGCCATCAGGAAAGCACTCGTCGCACTCCGCGAAGAAAAGACAATCGATGCCCACCTTTACCGCGTGCTCTACCGCAAGGCAGCAGGCGGACAGTTCCGGAGTGTCGCACACATGAAAGCCCAGATGGAGATCATCGTCGGGAGGCTGAAGTAACATGGCAACCGGACCACGGTATTTAGTCGCTTTCCGCAGACGGAGAGAAGGCAGAACCGATTATTACCAGAGAACCAAACTCGTTGTCGCCGACGCACCCCGTATGGTCGTGCGCAGGACAAACCGGCATGTTATCGTCCAGCTGGTCACCGCCGAGATGGACGGGGACAGGACCCTTGTATCGGCAAATTCAGCCGAACTCGAAAAGTACGGCTACAAGGGCGCAACCGCAAACACCCCCGCAGCGTACCTGACCGGCATGCTCTTTGCTGCAAAGGCAAAGAAGGCAGGACAGGACCGTGCAATCCTCGATATCGGCCTTGCCCGGGCAACTCCCGGGGCACGGGTCTTTGCTGCACTCAAAGGGGCAGTAGACGCCGGCCTCGAGGTCCCATACGGCGAGAGCATCGTTCCCTCCGAGGACCGGCTCAAGGGTGAGCATATCGCGGCCTACAATGACAAAGCCAAAGATATCGTCAAGAATGTCGAGCAGGTGGCAGCCGCCATAAAGAAGGAGCTGGTGTAAATGGCATACGAAAAGGCAGAATGGCGCCCGGTCACCGGTCTTGGCAAGCAGGTCGCATCAGGGGAGATCAAGAGTATTGATCAGGTCCTTGAGAGCGGCAGGCCGATCAAGGAACCCGAGATCGTGGACATGTTCCTCCCGGACCTCGAAGACGAGGTCCTCGATATCGCCATGATGCAGCGGATGACCGACTCGGGCCGCCGTGTCCAGTTCCGTGCCGTCGTTATTGTCGGCAACCGGAACGGGTACATCGGCTTTGGCCAGGGCAAGGACGTTCAGGTCGGCGACGCGATCAAGAAAGCGATCACAAAAGCCAAGATGAACCTGATCAAGGTACGCCGCGGGTGCGGCAGCTGGGAATGCGGGTGCAACGTCATGCACTCCATCCCGAGAGAAGTCCAGGGAACCGCCGGAAGTGTCCGGGTTACTCTCAAGCCCGCCCCGCAGGGGATCGGACTTGTCACCGGTGATATCAGCAAGAAAGTGCTCGAACTCGCCGGGATCAAGGATGCATGGACGTTTGCGCGCGGACAGACCCGCACGACGATTAATTTCGCCAAGGCAACGTTCAACGCATTAAAAGAAACCAACATGATCCGGTCAGGGAGGTCGGAGTAAGATGTACGCAGTCGTGCAGGTCCGCGGCGTGGTCAACACGCGCAAGGACATCAAAGACACGTTAAAGATGCTCCGTCTGCACCATATCAACCACTGCGTGCTTGTCCCGGACACCCCCGAGTATCTCGGGATGATCCGCAAGGTCAAGGATTACGTTGCCTACGGTGAAGTGGACGCAGCGACCTTAGAGACCCTGCTCTCTACCCGCGGCCGTGTAATCGGCGATGCACCCTTAACCGACGAGTACGTCAAGTCCAACTCGACCTACACCGGTATCGTCGAGTTCGCCCAGGCCCTCGCAAAAGGCGAGTCCCGTCTGCGCGACATCCCGGGCCTCAAGCCGGTCCTCCGGCTTCACCCGCCCAGGAAGGGATACAAGACCACGAAGCGCACGCATGTTCAGGGTGGAGCGCTTGGCTATTATGGTCAGGAGATCAATACTCTCCTCTATAAGATGAGGTGAAGAGATGCCAACCAATAAACGTTCAAAATACCGCGGAACGCGGACGTGCGGCGGCGGAACCCATAAGAACCGCCGGGGTGCAGGCAACCGCGGCGGAAGAGGCCGCGCAGGCATCAACGCCCACCACTTCGTCAAGTGGTATATGGAGATGGGAGGCCCGGTCTTTGGAAAGAACGGGTTCTTCCATAATCCTGCCGTCACCGTTTCCGCGATGGATGTCGGGATTATCGATCAGATCGTACCTTCGCTTCTCGCGCAGGGAATCGCCAAACAGGAAGGTGATCTCATTGTCATCAACGCTGCCGATCTCGGGATAGAAAAAATCCTTGGCAGCGGCCGGGTGACAAAGAAACTCTCTATTACTGCAGCGGCATTCTCCGAGCAGGCCAAGGCAAAAATCGAGAAGACTGGTGGAAAGGCGCAGGTTGCCTGATCCACTAAGAAAGTAATTTTTTGGTGAAATAATGGGAGACCTGCTGGATCGAATGGAACCCATTCTTGCTGCGATGCCCGCAGTCAAGAGCCCGGAGGGGCATGTCCACTTCAAGAATAAGCTGATGTGGACACTGGGTATTTTAATTCTGTATTTCGCGCTCACGAATATCCCGGTATTCGGGCTGGCGTCCAGTTCTCAGGATGTGTTCATGTACTGGCGTGCCCTGCTCGCCGGTGCGAGCGGCTCGATTATGCACCTCGGTATCGGCCCGATCGTCACGGCATCCATAGTGCTCCAGCTCTTAAAAGGTGCCGATATCCTTCATATCGATACGAGTGAGGCCCGCGGACAGGTCATCTACATGGGTCTCCAGAAGATCCTCATCATCGTCATGATTGTGATCGAGGCTGCCCCGAACCTCATCGGCGGGTTCATGAAGCCCGATCCGGCAATCGCAGCACAGTTCTTTGGCGGAAACCTATTCCTGGTCTCGCTTTTGATCTTTATCCAGATCTGTATCGGCGGTCTTCTTGTCGTCTTTATGGATGAAGTGGTTACCAAGTGGGGTATCGGTTCCGGTGTCGGGCTCTTCATCATCGCCGGTATCTCGCAGGCGCTGGTGAATGGTTTTGTCAACTGGCTCCCAGTCAGCGATGCTTACCCGGTCGGGTTCTTCCCGCGCCTGTTTGCCGTCCTGCTTGACGGTGCTAATTTCATCCAGTACTTCGGCAAGGATCTTCTGGCGTTTGCCACGACCATCATCATCTTCCTCGTCATCGTTTACGTGGAATCCACCCGTATCGAGATCCCGCTTGCCCATGCCCAGGTCAGGGGTGCCCGGGCCAGGTTCCCGGTAAAACTGATCTATGCAAGTGTCCTGCCGATGATCCTCGTGCGTGTGCTTCAGGCGAACATCCAGATGATAGGGATGTTCCTCTCGAACGTCGGCATCACCATCCTCGGTACCTTCAAGGACCAGACCCCCCAGAACGGCCTGATGTACTTCCTCGCGCCTATCAACGGCCCAACGGACTGGATGTGGTGGACGACCGATCTCGGCCATGCGCCATGGGAAGTTCTCTTAAGGATGGGTATCGATATCACGTTCATGGTAGTCGGGGGTGCGATCTTCGCGCTCTTCTGGATCAAGACCGCAGGTCTCGATTCCAAGGATGTCGCCCGGCAGATCCAGCTCTCCGGGATGTCTATCCCCGGGTACCGGAGAAATCCGCAGGTGCTGGAGAAATACCTCGACAGGTACATCCCCCGTGTCACCATCATTGGCGGTGTGTTCATCGGTATCCTGAGTGTGGTTGCAAACCTCTTCGGTGTGATAGGCTCTGTGAGCGGTACGGGGCTGTTACTGACGGTGAGTATCACCTACCGGTTGTATGAAGAGATAGCAAGCCAGCAGATCATGGAAATGTACCCGTTCATGCGGACATTCTTTGGCAAGGAGTAGCTGGCAGGCAAGTGAGAGGCAATGGCAGGAAAAAAGGTCATCATCACGGGTGTACCGGGTGTCGGCAAGACTACGGTCATCAACGAGGCATTACAGAAGTTAAAAAGCGAAGGGGTGGACTACCAGCCCATCAATTTTGGCACCTTCATGTTTGAGGTCGCCAAAAGCGAAGGGCTCGTGCAGGACCGCGACCAGATGCGCACGCTCGACCGTGCCGATCAGAAGAGGCTCCAGCAGCGGGCTGCCCAGGCGATCGCGAAGATCCCGGGGAACGTCATGATCGACACGCACGCATCGGTAAAAACCCCCAAAGGCTACCTTGCCGGGCTCCCGGAATGGGTGCTCCGTGAGATCATGCCCGATATTATCGTCCTTGTTGAAACCGATAATGACCAGATCCTCATGCGGCGCCTGACCGACGATACGCGTTCCCGCGACAAGGAAGGCGCCCGCGCCATTGCAGAACACCAGGAGTTCAACCGGTCGATCGCCGCGGCATACGCGATGATGACCGGCTGCACCATCAAAATCATCACCAATCCCGACCACCTGCTCGACCTTGCGGCGGCAGAGATGGCGGATGTCCTCCGTTAATTTTAGGTGACTTCATGGATTTTGGCAGATTCTGGGACAAGTACGGATTATACGTCGCGCTTCTCTTCATGTTCGCGATGATGATCTCGTACAGTATCGAGTGGCTGCGGGTCGGCGTGGGAAAGGCTCTTGATTCGGTCTTTGCACCGTTTGTCGAGACCTTTGGCATACCGTTTTTCATCCTGATCGTGATCCTCTCGGCAGCGACCGGCCTGTACTCTTCCATCATCCAGAAGTACACGATCGATTACGAGCGGATGAACGAAGTGCAGGAGCGGATGAAGGGGTTCCAGAAGGAGTACCGCGAAGCCCTGCTCTCCAAGGATGAAAAGAAGATCAAGAAGATGGACACGAAAAAGGACCGGATGATGAAAGAGCAGCTCGAACTCTCCCAGCAGCAGTTCAAGCCAATGGCATATATCCTCATCCTCACGGTCCCCATCTTCTTCTGGCTCCTGTACCGGCTCAGCCAGATCCCCGATGCAACGATCACCCTGCCTTACCAGGCAGGGGCGATCAGCCTGACTGCCCCGATGTTTTGGATCCTGCCTGCATGGATCGTTTGGTACATGCTCTGTTCGATCACGATAAGCCAGGTGATCAGAAAGGCCCTCAACATCGGGGGGATCTGATGCGGATCACCGTGAGTGGGCTTCCCGGCAGCGGGACGACTTCGCTCTCACGGTACCTTGCAGAGCGCCACAATTTCACGATGATCTCGGCCGGCGAAGTCTTTCGCCAGTGTGCAAAAGAGCACAACATGGAACTTGCCGAGTTCGGCAGGCTGGCGGAACAGGACCCGGCGTTCGACAAGATGATTGACGCCCGGCAAAAAGAGATCGCCGAATCAAAGGACAATATCATTGTCGAGGGCCGGCTCTCGGGGTGGATGGTGGAAAAGGCCGATCTTAAGATCTGGCTCTTTGCCCCTATCGACTGCCGGCTCGAACGGATTGTCTTCCGCGACCAGATTGCAGATCTCGAAACGGCAAAGAAGATCACGATCGAACGCGAGCACTGCGAAGCGATCCGGTACCGCCAGTATTACAACATCGATATCGGGGATCTCTCGATCTACCATATCATCCTGAACACCAGGAACTGGGGTATCAACGATCTCGGGGCGATTGTGGATACCGCAATCTCCCGGTTAAAGGAGCCGCAAAGTGTATGACCGGGCCGGAAATGCCAGCATCCCGTTCTTTCCCCCGGCAACCAAAAGATATTCACTCTTTTTCGTTTCATTTTACCAGTGACGGAGGTTTTTTGTGAGCAGCGTCCGCATCGCCCTTGTGCATTCCTGGGATCCGCAGGAGATCGTTTTGCTCTACCGGGCCGGCGGCTGGTGGAAGGACGAGTACGATCCGGCCGAGATCCCCGGGCTTATCCGGGGCAGTTTTGCCTTTGCCGTTGCCGTGGAGGAAGGGAGCGGCCGGGCGGTGGGGATGGGACGCGTGATTTCGGACGGCGTCTCGGATGCCTATATCCAGGACCTTGTCGTGCTCCCGGAGTACCGGAACCGAAACGTGGGGACCGGCCTGCTCGAAGCGCTCCTTGGTGCGTGCCGCGCGGCCGGGATCTCGTGGATCGCGCTCATTGCCGAGCCTGGTTCCGGGCAGTTCTATACAGCGCTCGGTTTTTCCCCCATGGAAGGGCACATCCCCCTGATCTACCGGAGTGAATCATGATGATTAAGCAGGAAAATTTCCGACCGGTAACCCTTGCGGACCGGGCGTTTTTCGAAGCCCACTACGCGAAGTATCCCCAGACCCACAGCGACAATACCTTCACGAACATGGTCTGCTGGAACCACTTCGCCCAGTACCGGTACGCCTGTGTGAACGGGAACGTGATCCTTGCAAGTACGATCGAGGGAATCACCCGGTTCCGCCCTCCGATCGGCCCCCGCGATCCTGCGCTCATGAAGGACCTCCTCCGCTTTGCACAGGAGTACGGCGACGATACCCCGATGGTCCTTCTGGACCCGGCCACCGCACAGTGGATCCGCGATCTGGATCCCTCTGTAATAATCGTCCCGGACCGGGACCACTTCGAGTATGTCTACCGGGCGCTCGACCTTGCGGAGCTTCCGGGCAAAAACTATGTCAAAATCCGCAGCCAGATCCACAAATTCCGCAGGAACTGCCGGCATACGGTAGAACCGGTCACTGCGGCCAACCGGGAGGAAGTCCTGGAATTTTTGGTGAAATGGTGCGAGTGGAAGGGCTGCGAAAACGATCTCGTGCTCGCCCACGAGAAAGAGGCGGTCTTTTTCGCGATCGAGCACTTCACCGAACTTCCCCTGCGGGGTCTTCTGATCCGGGTCGAGGGAAAAATTGCTGCCATCTCCCTCTTCGAGCGCCTGAACGCGGACACGGCACTGATCCATTTCGAGAAGGGGCTGCCGGACTGCGAGGGGATCTACAAGGCGATTAATGCAGAGACCGCGACCCACCTTGCCGGGGAGGTCGAGTACATCAACCGCGAGAGCGATCTCGGGGTCGCCGGCCTCCGCGAGGCAAAGCTCCGGTACCACCCCCACCACATGGTCGAGGTTTTCTCGATCAAACGCCAGAACAAACGGTAAATCAAAAAATTTTCTTATTTTAGATGGTTATCGGGAGCCCGAGCGTTCCGATGACCCCGGAGAAGATGATCTTAACCGCGATTGCCGCGACAAGCATCCCCAGCACCCTTCCCATGATATCCGTGATCACCGTCCCGAGGATGTTCTGGATGGCAGCCGAATAGTAGAGGATGATCCAGGTCACTGCGAGACAGAGGGTGATTGCAATGAAGGGGACGAGGATGCCGTAGTCTTTTGAAAGGAGCATCACGGTCGTGATCGCGCCCGGCCCGCAGAGGATCGGGGTGCCTATCACGACACCGGCGGCGGTCGGAGTCGCATCCTTGGATCGGGAAATGTCGATCCCGAGCGCCATCTCCATACCGAGCAAAAAGAGCAGGATGCCGCCGGCAATCTGGAACGTCGAGAGCGTAAGTCCCAGGATACTAAAAATAGCGGTATTAAAGACCAGGAAGATATACATCAGGATCCCGGCCACCGCGACAGCGATGAACGCCTGTTTGTGGATCTCCTTTGACGCCTGCCCCTTGGTCATGCTCGCAAAGAGCGGGACCGAGAGGATCGGGTCGAGGATCACAAAGAGCGCAGCAAAAGCATAGATTATACTGGATACGAGGTCCGCAGCCATACCGTTTCTTTCTGATCATGGGCAGTCCGGACGAATAAACCGGCCGGTTGCTGTTTTAGCGCAGATATGTATCATTCATAATATATATTACCCGGGAATGGCCATCCTTCGATATAACGGGTTATTTTTCCGGGCGGGAAACCGGCCCGGGAAAGTGCCCGGCAGAAGGGAGGATATCGGGTATGGCTGGATCTGCAGCAGTCACGTCAAAAAAGAAAGCAGGAAAATCCCGGGTGCGTCCGGTAAAGGTTCCGGGAAAGACCCGGGTCCCCCCGGCAAAAAAGCCGGTGACAACGGCAAAGAGCGCGATTGGAACAAAGAAAACCACGGCCGCCGCCTCAAGGAAAGACGCTCCGAAAAAGCGGACCGGTACAAAAAAAGCGACAAAGAACGTCCCGGTCTACAAGCTCAAGCGGTACCGCTGCCGGCTCTGCGGGTACGTCTACTCGCCCCTCCGGGGAGAACCGCAGCACGGCATCCCGGAGGGGACGCCCTTTGAGGACCTTCCTGACGATTATGTCTGCCCGGTCTGCGGGTACCAGGGAAAAGGGAAGATCGGGAAATGGGGCTTTGACGAATGGGCCCCGACGAAATACATCTGTTCGGTCTGCGGGTACGTGTATGACGAACAGCGCGGCGAACCCCACCGGGGGATAAAACCCGGGACAAAGTTTGAAGATCTTCCGGACGATTATACCTGCCCGGTCTGCGCACAGGATCCCAAGATTTCCGTCAGGTTCGGGAAGGTGCTCAAGCAGGGGTTCGAACCGCTGTATACTGGTTAACCATCCCGCGCTGCTTTTTTTGCCGGGTATTGCCGGTGAAAAGGGCGTGCCTTAATACGATACACGTCCATGCTGAATGTGCATATATACGGACGTATCTGGTTCGATCCGTTTTTTTATCGTAACGGGGGAGATTAATGCACAAGAGTCCGGATCCGGCAATGCTGCAAAAGCGTGAGGCGCTCGCCCGGTTCCTCAATGTGGACAAAACGCAGCTCAGAGTTTCCAACGGCCACCTGTACGGCTTCAAGGCGTTTTTCCATGGCAACGATGAGGCATACCTTGTCCTTACCGATGAGGAGTCCACAAAGGCTGCGGAGAATGCCGTGCAGGACAAACTCTGGCTGATCTCCCTGGAGACCCTCTTTGCCTATTTCGATATCAATGCATACCCGGCGGATCTCCTGGGAAAGCTCAAGACAAAGGAGATCCGGCAGGCAAACGAGGAGATCAAAAAACTGATCTACCATACCTGCGGTATCGAGCCGCTCCGGCAGCGGATGCTTGCCCTTGGCAACCGTAAAAACCTGCTTGCCGATTACGACCAGGCCGAGAACATACAGGACGGGTTCTACATCTACCGCCTGTACTAATCCCGCGCCCGCTCAAAACTGCATCCTGTTTTTCCCATCGTTTTCTGCCATACGGCTGTCGTTTTCCTAAAAACAATCCGTCGGTATCGACCCGAAATAAATATACCCCCCGGAAGTTTACCTTCAGTCATGAGCCTCAAATATCGCGTATGTTCGTCCCTGGTCCGGCCGGTTACGATCGTGGCGGTCCTTTTTGCCGCTGCCATGCTCCTGCCCGGGGCGCTTGCCGCCGATGAATACTATACCGGCTACCTTGGCGATGTGATCGACCTGCACGGCTACTCCTATGGCGGCGGCAGCCAGGTCTACCTTTTCATGACCGGCCCGGGTCTCCCGACAAACGGGGTGACCCTGACCGATGTCGGCCAGCGTGCCGACCAGGGACACTTCACCATCGTCGATCTTGACAGCCACCAGCAGTGGTCGATGAAATGGGACACCTCACGGATCTGGAACGATATCGACCCGGGGACCTATCTCGTCTATGTGACCATGGAACCCGTGGACTATTCGCACCTCGGAGGCAGCGATTCTTATAAGACGCTCTCCGTGTATCTCAAGGACGACAGTTCCCGTACCGGGAGCTCCAGCGTGTCGTACACGCTGAATCCCGAACTGCACAGCTCAACAGAACCCCAAACAACTGCAACACCGCTGCCGTCGGCAATAGTCCCGGCCCCCACGGTTCCCACGACCCCGGCCGCTGAGCCGACAACCCTCATTCCTCCCACAAACCCGCTGACAACGAGCCGTACCTCTGCGGCAACCCCTGCACCCCTGCCGGGTGTCCTTTCGGTTATTGCCGTCTTTGTCGTGGCCGGTATCCTGCTCTGCCGTCCGGCCCGCCGCCGGTAACCCCTTCACCTGCCATTTTTTTCTGGCTCCCGTTTTCCCGATCGGGCAATTTATCAGATTGCGTGCGTATCACTCTATGATAGGATATGGACACCTCCGCACTGCTTGAAACGGCACGTCACCTGGCCCGGGTGGGACGGTATACCGATGCGATTGCAGAATACGACCGGATCCTTGCCGCCGATCCGGATAATACCTCAGCGCTCGAACAAAAGGGCGAGGTCTATTACATGCTCGGCCGGCATGAAGATGCCATCGCCTGTTACGATAAGGCCCTGGAAAAGAACCCCCACCTCATGACGACCTGGTACGAGAAAGGCTACACCCTCCGCAAGACCGGCCGGTTTGCCGAGGCAATCACCTGTTTCGAACGTGCCCTTGCCCTCGATCCCGACTACCTGCCCGCCCTCGCAAACAAGGGGTATGCCTTAAACGCCCTCGGGAAATACGAGGACGCCCTTGCCTGTTTCGACCGGATCCTCAAGGACAGTGCGAACAATATCCGTGCGCTGGTCTCCAAGGGGATTGCGCTCATGAACCTCGGCAGGAATACCGAGGCGCTTGCCGCGTTCGACCAGGCCGTCGGTTTTAACCCGATCAACTCGTTTGCCTGGAAGAACCGTGCCGAAGTCCTCGACCGCATGGGCCGGACCGCAGAGGCGAACGAGAGCCGCTGCCGTGTCATGGGCGTATAAAATTATCAGAAGCGACTTGCAGAACCGGGCAGGAACCCAAACCCACTTCTCTCTTTTTTTAAAAACCAAAAACACGAAAAAAAATAGATTTAGATAAGTTTGAAAATCGGGTGGCTTTCCGATTTGCACTCGATCCCGAGCTGGCGGGTAGCCTCAAGGATGGTGATATCCGAGTAGGCCTGTGCGGTGATCATTGCTTCGACGTTCTCGATAGGTCCGTACATGATGAGGTCGGCACCGAGCGTGCTTGCAATCATGTTGCAGCCGATATCGGGTGCGGACCAGGCAGCCTGCTTGATGCCCTCGATACCGCCGAGATAGTGGTGGGACATCTGTTCGAGCAGGGCGTCCTTGCCCTCGTATCCTGCAGCGAGCTGGGACGGGGTCTTCTTGGTGCCCTTCCAGCGCTTGAGCCAGGTCCAGGAGACCGTCATGTTGTGGTATGCACCACCGGTCGGGTACCCGTGGATAGCTTTGCAGGCAAGGATCTCACGGTACGCACCGCCGGAACCAAGGCCGAGCGGGGTTGCCGCAGTATCCAGAATCGGGCGCTTGATGCCGCAGTAGTCTGCAATCTCAAGCATACCCTTGGTCTGTCCTGCAACGCCGCCTTCGGTGAGCACTTTCTCACGGCCGGCGACGGACGGGTCTGCCGGGTTGAAAGCGAGCACAATTGCAGCGTCTACGTCGCTGTTCTTGAGTGCCTCAATGCTCTCGGGCAGGATCGAACCGTTGATCGAGTTGTAGATCGCACGGTTTGCAAGGCCGACTTCGGTCACGTACTCGCACGCGTGGGCGAGCGCTTTTGGGACCGATGAGTCCATCAGGAACGCAGTCTTGTTGTCGATGGAATCGAACCACGAGAAGTAGCTCTCGAAGGCTTCTCCGTATTCCGCAATAATCTGGATGAAATGCGGAACACCGGTCATGTCAGAGAGAACCTGACAGCGGTTCCAGAGTGCTTCTGCTTTTGCCTTGTCAATCTTCCCGGTCTTGTCGTCAAGCACGCACTCGTGCTTGTTGTAGAAGATTGAAGCACCCAATACGGTCGGGTATTCACCGGGCTGTCCACCGATTTTGGTGCCGTTGAAATCCCAGACACTCTGTTCTTTTTCAAACTTGAACATGTTATTTACACCTCCATTACACCAATGCCATCAATTTCGAGAGCATAAACAACAGCATAATAAATACGATTACGCCTGCCATGAGGCCGTACAGTATGCCGATGTCGCGCCCGATCTTTCTCCCAACACGCTGTGCCACTTCTGCATCCACGAATTCGAGGCGCTTCTCGATCTTGTCGAGGCGCTTCTCGATTTCGAGGAACTGGGGGTTTGCTCCCGCAGCAGCGACTTCAGCTCCGCCGGCCGCCGCTTCCTTGACTTCGACGACCATGGCGTCCGCGGCAAACGCGCCGGGATCCTTGGCCTTGAGTTCGCTTATCTTGGCCTTGATGGCGGAGAGGTCCTCGGACTCCATGATGTTGACAATGGAGACCTGTTCCTGGAAGCGCTTGATCGCCGCGTCATTGAGGTTTTCAATGAAGGGGATAGCACCTTCCGCTCCGACGATCCTGCCGTCTTTCACGCCGCCCTTGTGGAGAGCGATTAAAGACTGAGCGGAGAGGTGGCCCTTGACTTCGGTACCACAGAGGAGCACGAACCTGATGTTGGGGTTGGCGATGTAGTTGGCGATGACCTTTTCGAGACCGAGGTTCTCGGTCTTACAGGAACCGCACATAGCGGCGCCTGCATCGCAGATACCCTGTTCGTCGAGGTGAGAGCCCATGGTGATAACAGCGACGCAGCTGTTTGCGTCTCCCGTGTGGAAGTCACCCTTGACGAGCGGCCATCCATTTGCCGGTGATTTCTTGTCTGCCATTTCTCTTCACCTCTTAAATCAGTAATGCCGGAACCACGATCATGATCACGGCGATCAGCAGCCCGGCCATAAACGCAACAAGGCCGTTTGTGTTCGCAGCCGAGTCGAGTTTGTTTGTACGGGCCAGGATCTGTGACTTGTAACGGATGTTCTCGACCATGTTGTCGATTGCAACCATCCTGACTGGTCCTGCAGCTTTTTCTTCTTCTGCCATCTCACTTCACCCCATCCACATGAACCCGAGCAGGGCAAACGAGATGATCAGGCCGATCATTAAGCCTTCGATCTTCCCTGCATAGACACCTGCGGCAAACCTGTCGCGGTATCCGATGTCGGTCACCATCTTTTCGATGATCTTTATGCGTGCGGTGACGATTGCCATCTCGCCGGAGATCGGGCGTACTTCGCCGCCAGCCTCTTCCCCGCTGCCACCAGCCTCTTCCTTGACTTCAACGACCATGGCATCGCCGGCAAACGCGCCGGGGTCCTTGGCCTTGAGTTCGCTTATCTTGGCCTTGATGGCGGAGAGGTCCTCGGACTCCATGATGTTGACAATGGAGACCTGTTCCTGGAAGCGCTTGATCGCCGCGTCATTGAGGTTTTCAATGAAGGGGATAGCACCTTCCGCTCCGACGATCCTGCCGTCTTTCACGCCGCCCTTGTGGAGAGCGATTAAAGACTGAGCGGAGAGGTGGCCCTTGACTTCGGTACCACAGAGGAGCACGAACCTGATGTTGGGGTTGGCGATGTAGTTGGCGATGACCTTTTCGAGACCGAGGTTCTCGGTCTTACAGGAACCGCACATAGCGGCGCCTGCATCGCAGATACCCTGTTCGTCGAGGTGAGAGCCCATGGTGATAACAGCGACGCAGCTGTTTGCGTCTCCCGTGTGGAAGTCACCCTTAACGAGTGGCCATCCGCTTGCCGGTGATTTCTTGTCCGCCATTTTAGCTCACCTTGATCAGCTGGAATGCAATGACTCCTGCAATGAGTAGTCCGATTGCAAGCCCGTACCAGAACGCATTGATGCTGCCGCCGACTGCGAGCGTCTTTTCACGCCCGGGGAAGGATGCAACGTAGTTCCCTTCTCCGGAGAGCATGTTGACGAGATCGTCAGTGGATGCTTCGAGTACGGCTACCTTGTCAAGCACCGGGGAGAGCGATTCTCCTGCGGTCGTGATCGTGCCGACCATCGGGTCGGAAACAAGGCCGAATTCCGGAAGAACAATGACGTATGCCATGATTAGTGTCCCTCCACATCAGGAATCGGTTTTGCGTCGAGCCATGCATATGCGTCGCGCTTCGAGAGCTCTATGTACTGACAGTAGGTGTATACCCAGCCAATCAGTGCAATGAGGAGCGAGATGATAGCAGCGCCGGCGCTGATGAGCGCAAACGACATGACAGCTGCAACGATCATGGACAGGAAGCCGCACTCAGCGGTGAGCATGAGCATCCGGTCCTGTTTCCAGCCGGGGCCGAGGCACGCGTTGAACGGGTGCTGGACGGCGATCGAGCCGAGCAGGAATGCGACTGCCACAAGGCCGCCTCCGATGAAAGAGACCTGGTAGCTGGGCATGGAGATCATGCCAAAGAGCGTGACCGAGCCGGTGGTAAGTCCCGTGAACGTGAAGCTGCCGGTGATGAGCACTGCAAAGCCCATAAGGGTGAGTGCCCCGACGACTGCGAGTTCAGTGAGCGACTGGATCATTACCGGGATCTTCATGTTGAGGACCTCGTTTGCGAGGTACCCGAGGATGAGACCGATCACGGCTGCAAGGATGAGCGCGACGATGGGTGCTGCATTGCCGAACTTGGTTGCAAGGAGCATTGCAATGACACCGGAACCGAATGCGATCATACCCGCTGACGGGACACCGGTACCGATACCGTAGCTGCACAGCACCTTGATGGTGTGGCTGCCCCAGATGAGGGCTGCAACGACGGCAAGGCCGCCGAAGAACGAGAAGTACGCGGTGTTGGTGTACACATTGAGATAAGAGAGGTACAGGCACACGATCGTGGCGATAAGGCCGGCGATCATAATCTTCTGGTGCGGGATGCCTCCTTCGATTACTTCAACTTTTACGGTCATTTCAACACCTCAGATCAGGACGATAAGGATCGCCACAAGACCGCAGAGCGCCGATGCAACCGCCGATGCGACGACCGACCGGGGCCACCTCTTGAACTTGGGGTCGTGCGGACCCTCGATGGTTCCCGTAATGTTGTACGCCGTAAGCACTGCGTTCACGAGGAACAGACCGATAGCGAACATGCCTGCTGTGGCAACGGCGATCGGAAGTATCTGTGCCGCGGATGCGTTCATGACGGTGGGGAGCGTTGCCTTGTAGAGGTCGAGGAGCTCGATGTAGATGAGTGTACCGCCGGCACCACCAAGGATACCTCCGATAACACCGCCGACAAACGAGACGAACGGCAGGCCGTGGCCTTCTGTTCCCTGGGACTTGTATTCAGGCTGGCTGTCCCCGGTGATCGGGTCCTTTAATACCTTGCCTGATGCTGCAGGGATACCCATACCGAAGACGTAGACGAAGTTCACCATCATACAGGTGATGGCCATCATCAGTCCGCCGCCGATACCGCCGGTGATCACTGCGATGAGAAGTCCCTGGTCTGCTGCCCAGGCGCCTCCGAAGAGACCGGCAAGGCCTGCACCTGCTGCGAGCATGGCGACACCGGTTGCGATACCGGGTGCCTGGCCCATTGCAGCGGGAGCGCCGCCGACCGGCACGAAGTGCACACCGAACCCGATCAGGACGCCGCCGATGACAATGCCGATCAGGGCCGCAAGGCCGAGCGTGGGCGAGACATAGTAGCCAATCCCGAGAAGGATGATGAGCAGGACGATACCGACGACCATGGCGGTCGGGTTGAAGATTGCCCCGGTCTGGGGCTTTGCTGCGACTGCGGTCATGGTGCTGCCTCCTTTGCGGGTGCAGTGTACGGGCCGTAGTTCTTGCGTGCCCAGACTTCCATGTACCTGTCGATGATAGTGAAGACGAGGATGATTAAGATACCGACAATGATCGCACCCCAGCCGGCGCCGACCTTCTCGAAGAGAATGGTACGCCAGAGTTCAAGGAATACGATAAGGCCAAAGCACAGGCCCGATGCGGGTCCGCCGAACTTTGCGGTGAAGAACCCGTTGTCGATGGAGTTGCGCTCGCCGGCTTCAGCATACCGGACAATGTTGCCCGATGCCGAGATTGGGACACCTGCACCGAACTTCTGGTTCTGGTACTGGCGTTCCTTGCCGTAGTACGGGTTGCCGGTGGCAGACCCTGCAGCTCCGAGTGCGATTCCCCAGATGAACCCGAGCAGCGGCAGCGGGAACGGATGTCCCAGAGCGGCGTTGATCAGGTAACAGATGGTGACAGTACAGAAAATTGCTACAAAAGCATGAGCCATGGCGACGGTGGTCATGGACTTTAAGATGTCCACGTAGACCGGCTGGCCGAACTTCGCGAGACTTGACGTCCTGCCCAGGTATGCGGTTGTCGCATAGATTCCCTGAACAAATACGGCAAGCAACGAGCCCAGGACAATTGCAAGGACTGCGTTGACGTGCATGGCGAGAAACGCCCATGCAAGTCCTGCGCCAAGAGCACACCAGAGTGCGTATGCCGGGGGTTCGCCCGCAACCGCCTTGTTGAAGATACGGTGCACGAAACCCATCTGCGGTGCGAGCTGAACCTGTGAGTTCGGGTCACCCTGGGACCCGATGTTGGATTCAGTATCTTCCGCGGAACCGGCTACGGTGGCAAGAGCTCCTGCCAATGCAGTAATTCCTATGCCAAATACTATTTGTTCCATTTAGCCTCCTCCCTGCGTGCGAATGCACGAGAGTATTCAAAATGCAATGCCACGCACATCGAGTTAAAACTCTTTGTGGTTAGTGTAAAATTAGTGAGATCTTGATTAAAAGGTTTCGAAATCATTTGCAGAAAATCGGGGTATTTATAGCCCGAATTATTAAACCGGGTCTTGTTTAGGATTTTCCCTTCACCCGTACTTGCCTTAATGAAAAACAGGTTGCGTTCGGGGCAAGCGGGTTTGTTCTGTGGGGGACTATCCCTGAAGTGATACCGAAAAAAGGGAACGGGTCCCTGTTTTTTTTATGGAGCCGGGCCCGTGAAAGTTTTTTTGCGGGACAGAGCGGAGATGATCTCAGTGAGAAGAATGCCCGATGATTCGGTGAGAACCGGAGACGGTCCCGGACCGGTGGTGGCAGAGGCGGGTACGGCGGAGATCCCGGTGCTTGCCCGGTTCCACCGGCTGATGTTTGAGGAGATCTGGGAAAAACGGGGTTATCCCGTTACTGAAGGGAGCATGCGGGCCGTTGAGGAGCAGTACATCCGGAAGCTCCGCGAGGGTTTCTCTGACGGGAACTGTCGTGCCTGGGTGGTAAAACAGGACGGGCGCATTGTCTCGGGCGGAGCGGTGAGTATTGCGACCTACGTGCCGGTGCCGTTCGATCCGTCCTCGCGGATCGGGTTTGTCCACAGTATCTATACTGAAAAGGACGAGCGCCACAAGGGGCATGCCGGCCGGATCGTGCGGGCGGCAACGGCGTTCTGCAAATCGGCGGGGATCCACCGGGTGTACCTGTTTGCGAGTGCGGAGGGCAGGCCGGTGTACGAGAAAGAGGGGTTCGTACCGGTGGAGAACACGATGCTTGCGGTACTTAGATAGTGCGGGAAGGGAACGATCAATCCTTAAAATAGCAGGAGGGCACCCGATGGGAGGGAGAGCCCCTCTCCCTCCCCGGTTTTTCGCTGTGTTACGGGTGCCGGGTTTCTTCGGATTTTTCCATGTGGTCGAAAACCCGGTCCCGCATGACGAGCAGGCCCGGGACGATCACGTAGGCCAGGAGGCCGGTGCCGAGGAAGGCACCGGTGACGATGAGGGTGGTGTCCATGGGGACCCCCCGTCTCACGCCAGCGCCGGTACGCTGTCCGCCCAGGTCTCGATCCGGCCCTTTATGCCATCGTTCTCGTAGGACGAGATGGTGACCTGCTGGCGGGAGAAGTTCACGAAGAACAACTCCTCGTTGGGGTCGTGGCATTTGAGGGTCGCCGAGTAACTGTCGCCGTCCGAGTTGTGGGCCGGTATGCCGCCGTGGGCCGTGGTGTTTGCCGTGTCTGCGAGGATTGCGGTGATACCGGCGTTAAAACCGGTGATCGAGTCGTAGGTGTCTGCACCCCTGCCGACAACCTTCGCATCGTTGTCCTGGTACACGATCTTGGCCGTGTAGGTTTCCCGGATCTTTTCTACGGGCGGGTGGTTTGCGCCCGAGCTCATATACGATACACACCCGAACGGGTTGTTCAGGATAACGGACTGTACAATCGCGTTGAACGCGTTGATGTCCTCGATGGGGTCCGCAAGTTTGCGGACCGCACTCTTCACGTTGGTGTTCTGTGTGAAGTCTGCCATTTTTTTCATCTCCTTTTTTCTTTTTGTCTCGGGGCGCCCGTTGACATACTATCATAGGCACTAGGGGGATATAGCCATGAAAAAAGGGAAGAGATCCGGTGGCGTTACGGGTCGGGTTTGCCATTCCGGGCGGCTGGGGACGCGCTGGCAGTGATCGGTGGTCAGAACAGGGAGAAAAGATGGGCATTCTTGCCGTGCGATGGGGTTTTTGCTGTGCCTCCCGTGTTTTTCCCGGGAAGACGCGGCGGATCCTTCGGGTACCTCCCCTCATCAGAATAAAACCCTGTTTCGGACGATAACATTATAACGCTATAGTACCATAATCCGAAGTATGTCCGCAGGTACAGAGAGAGCGGCGACCACCACCATCCAGCTGATGGTGGATACCAAGGAGGAGCTCAACGCCCTCAAGGAATCCAATAATATGAGCACATACGACGATGTGATAAAGTTCCTGATCAATACCCGGAAGACCTCGGTTAAGTCCCTGTTCGGGTGTACCCCTGAGATGACGCCCTTTGAACGCGAGGAGGATGATTCCCATCGAGTACCTGGTCATTGATACCTGGGTCTGGATCGAGTATTTCCGGGGGTCGGATCCGGCCATCAAGGAGGTTATCGAGAGCCGGGGAGACGTTGCATTGCTGACGTCCGCGATCACGATCACCGAGATTATCCGGAAATACAATGGGTATCCTCCAAAACTCGTGGAGGAGATGCTCCAGCTGATCAATACCGTGGGGAGAGTCGTGAATGTCGATCAGGAGATTGCGGCTGCTGCCGGCCGGTTACGAAACGACGGGTTTCCCGGCGGGACGGCAGATGCCATTATCCTTGCGACCGCCCTGCGGGCCAACGGGAGGGTCATGACCGGCGACCTGCATTTCAAAGGATTATACGATACGCTCTTTGTAGGATCCTGAAATCATTTTTTGTTAAAACCCTCATGAAAGCCGTCGGCGCCCGGTAAAAAATGGGGGTTTACTTGTCCATCTCTTTTGCCAGGTCCCAGTCGTAGGAGATACCTCCGATGTCCGCCCGGTAATACCTCCACCCGATGATGGGAGAGGAAACCCAGATCATGATCCGGTGCGGCGAGGTTGTTACCAGGTCCCGGGCCCGGTCCACCCTGCCGGGGAAGAGTTCCCGGAGGGTGTGGCCGTCCGGTACCTGTTTTCGTGAACGCACAACGGAGATCATGAGCGTTGTGCGGCCTTTGGTGGCGATGAGGGCGTCGGGGAGCTCTGCATTGCCGGTGAGCCGGTAGGGTGCGTAGCCGTGGTCCTGCAACCGGCGCAGGGCTTCGTATACGTATGGCGAGCAGTGCGAGGGTCTCCTTGCGGGGGCTGGCGATACACCTCCTGCATCCCCGCACAGGCTGTCTGGTATCTCACCTGCGACCGGGCAGCCCGCCGGCGCCACGGTGCAGGGGTTAATCCGGTTGCTGTACGAGGCACCGGATGCCATCGTGCCCGGTGCGTTCACGTCCTGTCCGTTTGTTTCTGAAATCTCCATATTCTCTCACTTCCTTTTTTGCTTCTGGTAGTCTCAACAGCGATACGGGAACAAGCGCGTCCGCTCGTCCAAACAAGCCATCCATGCCGGCCCGGAGAAGGGATCGACAGCCCCGGCCCTTACGCCGGAACCATCATCCCGTGAACCAAAGCGGTACGCAGAAACGGTTTTCGCAACTGCTGTTGTGCTGCTACGTACCACTTGTGCCCGGACCGGCGGTCATCTACGTATTGGAGAAAAGGCGGGCGATACGGTACCGGCCCGGGTGCCCGCAATGTGCATTATCCCGGAATCGGTGATCGGATAAATCGGTGCGTTCAATCTCTCAAGAAGCCCAAAAAGCCCGCACAGGAAGGTCATGGCAAGGTAACAGAACTGAGCGATGCGGAGGGCAACCTTCTTTTCGTACCCGAACCGCCTCGCATTCCTCGTTACCCGTGTGCAGAAATCCAGGGACATTTTTGATTATTCTTACAATGATACGTCCCGTTATATACTCTGTGGTAGATTCGGATATTTTGGTAGTTATCGGGCGAATCGGGGGCTGATATGGGCCCGGATTGGTGTAACCGGGAGGTTAGATGAATGAACCGCGGAGGGGTGAGGGTATTATGCAGTGACCCCATTTAAGATTAAATATTTTTATTTGCGAATTTACATAACTGTATGTGGGTTTACGTTGGTGAGAGTAGATGGACTTTATAATAGACAATCCAAAAATTGTTGAAAGATACTTGAGAGCATCTATTTCACTAATAAACGCTGATCGATCCCTTTCTGGCTATAATATTTTTACATTTAATCAATTTGTATATGCATTGGGATACCGAATTTCGCCAAAAAACGGGGGATTTGAAACTGCACCAAGGGCTGATCTTATCAGAAAAGCAATTTTCTCCATGTTTGATAATGAATGTGTAACAATTGAGAAATTCACTCAACATTTGCAGATGCATTATACTACATATAAAAAACAAAAGCAAACGAAATTTTTTATTGTGTTTCCCTCTAAATTACCAATTACATCCATTAGAAAGAGATATTTCACAATTGCGAATAATAGGGTGTATATAAAAAGTTATTCAGCGATAAAAAAATTTGATATTTGTAATTCCAATCTCATTAATGAACAGCCAGATAAACCTATTATCACAGATTGTTTCAAACAGGGATATTCATATTTTGTTTTAGAGGGGTATTCAAGGCATAAATATGAATTTTATCAAGAAAGAATGCAGATTTATGAAATGTTGCGCTCTATTTTTAATTTTGCCGAAAATTATCGCAGTATTCGAATATTTGGTCGTAGTCGACCAATTTCTTTAATTGGATATCCTCAAATTGGGTTTATTTTTGATAAAAATTTTAAATTTATTGATGTAATTTCACATACAGATAAGAATACACTTGATAATGTGAATGTACACCGTTTTAATGAGAGAGAAGTGATTGAATCTACTAATAAGATCCTTACAAAAATTAATAGTATCCCCGATGAAAAACTTAGAAATGTTTTTATTTTAGCATTTGAAATTCATAATTCCGCATTAGATAATTATGATGAGGAATGGTTGTGTTGTTTTAAATTTTGGCAAATACTAGAGAGACTTGCTTTAGCAGATCAAAATTTAAAATATGAGGACCTCTGTAAACGATTGTTGCCTTTTATCGGTGAAATTGAACCATATTACGATATAATCCAATTATACTCAAAAAAACGCCATAATTATGTTCATAATGGAAATATCCATGATTTTACTTATCAGGATGTTGAGGTCATAAAAGACATTTCTGAATTTTTACTTCTTTCATTGTTGTATAAAGCCGGAAAAATGAAGAATCTTAAAACTTTAAAAGGTATCTACGATAGCATTGATATTTATTTCAAAAATGTAGACGTTATGGATCCATCATCCCTAAAAACAATAAAAGAAAAAATGAGATATTTAAGGAGATACGAACGGTCTTCATTCTTTAAAAAACGATTGTTAGTTTAATTTTTTTGATAATTTTATTCTTCAATTGGTTTTCTACGTTTAATCTTATATATCTAATAATTTCTCTTTAGTGCTGGATGTAGTTCTCCTCCCTAACTTCTCCTTAATCTGGGCTAACCCCCCCTCCACCCCCAAGGGGGGGTGGGTGACCCCCTCTTAGAAAAAAGAAGGTGGGGGGGTAGGGGGATCACCCCCCTCCCCCCTTTGCCCGCAAATTGGTACTTTTTTGCATGGCCGCAGCCTGTGTTTCGCGTGGAACTTCCGTCGTGAATCGGAAAATTTCGGAAATCTTTGGAAAAATCCGGATTGCTCGGCTCTGGTCATGAGGGGGAGGGGGGTGCCCCCCTCCGAGCCCGGCACATGGGTGGGGGGGTGATCCCCTCCCGGAAAAAAAGAGGGTGGGGGGTAGGGCCCCCACCCCCTCCCCCATTGTTTACCGGAAGCGGTGCGATCCTTCGTTTTCCCCGTGGCCCGGCGCCCTCCTTCGGGACTCACCCCTTTTTGTGTACACCTCCATATGGTTTATTGCAGTTTCAGAACCGTTTCACATCCTCTTTCCCGCTCACCGTTTTCCCCCAGACAAAAGACCGGCGTGCTCATTGCCTGCGGCTCTTGTGCTTTTTACAGAAAACCAAAACGGGACGGCCGACCGGGTGTCCCCGGTCAGAAAAAGAAGTATCTAGTTGGACTTTCCGAGCGTGGGAAGAGAGAAGTATTCATCCAGCCGTTCCGAAAGGGAATCGAGAAGGACAACCTGGCGGCCGGGGCCGTTCCCGCATGATTCTTTAGACCAGTGCGATAGTTCCTGTACCAGTAACGGATTGTGCATGTCCTGTACGGTGGTAGGCCGAAGGAGCGGGACGGTTGTATCCATCTTCTGACACCCGATCAGATATTGTGTTTTAGAACGATATATTTATTTTGATATTGTAAATATAGAGAATATAGAATCCGGGAACACAGGTTCCCCGGCCGATAGCCCGGCCGTGACGGGATCGCGGTCCGGGCGGGACCACTCCTTCCCGGAAACGTACTCCCCCGGCCAACAGGGGAAAGACCGATGTGATTATTGGGAAAGATACCTCATATGTCAGAACCATGAAACAAACGGCCTTGATACTCCAGTGCGGGCTTCTTGTCTGCCTCGTCCTCCTCGGAACCGGCTGTACGCAGCAGCAGCCCGGTACACCCGCAGGAAACGCGACGGTCTCCCCGCAGGTAACCTACACCTCCAATGAAACGCTTGTTGCCTTTGTCGACAGCGCAGCAGCCTATGTAAAAGCCAACGGGAAAGAACAAGCCCTTCGCGAATTCAATAACAAAAACGGCTCGTTCTTTAAGGGCGAGCTCTACATCTATGCCTACGATTTCAACGACACGACCCTTGCCCACCCGGTCAACCCCGAAGCGGTAGGAAAGGTGCGTGAGGGCGCAAACGGCGTCTTTGTCACCGAGTTTGCAGATGTCGTGAAGAACGGGAGCGGGTACTACCCGCTCGTGTACGTGAATCCCGCCCACAACGAGACCCTTGAGACCAAGCTCTGCTATGGCGTAAAGATCGACGATGACTGGTGGCTTGGCTCCGGGATCTACACAGGGCCCGTGGAACCTGCCGTTGCCGCATCCGCAGACGAACCTTCCACCACGCAGGAGCTCAAAAGTTTTGTCGATAATGCCGCAGCCTATGCACAGAAGAACGGGAAGGGAGCCGCACTCTCTGCGTTCTCCAATAAATCCGGCTCGTTTGTTGCCGGGAACGTGTACATCTATGCGCTGGACTATTCGGGCCGCGCCCTTGCCCTGCCCTACCAGCCGCAGCTGGTCGGCACCAGTTTCTATGACATCCAGGACAATGCCGGCCGGTACTACACCCGGACCGAGATCGCGCTCGCGAAGAGCGGCGGCGGGTACCTCCTGTACCAGTACCCGGACCCGTCCGATAACTTCACCGTGAAGTACAAGGTCAGCTATGTGCGCCCGGTCGATGACTCCTACTGGATCGGTGCAGGTGTCTACACCAGCGGGGATCTGCTCGTGGATAATGAACTCCGGCAGTTCGTGGCCGATGCAAAATCCTATGCCCAAAAGAACGGAAAAGACCGGGCCCTCGCGGAGTTCAACAACCAGAATGGCTCGTTTACCCGGGGCGATCTCTACGTCTTTGCCTATGATTACAACGGTACCGTGCTCGCATGGCCGTACCAGCCCGGCCAGATCGGGACAAACCGGATCAATGCCACCGACCCGATGGGGGTGCACCACGTGCAGGCCATGCTCGCCGGCGCCCGGAACGGGACCGCACTGGTGGATTATTACACGGTAAACCCGGCCACCAACACCACGGAGCTCAAGATCAGCTACGTGACGGACGTGGACGGCACCTGGATGCTCGGCGCCGGCCGGTACATGGAGCCCGGCCCGGCGGTTCTCCGGGCTTAAGGCAATCCCTTTTTTTTGGAATAAAAACAAGCCCGGGATCAGTGTCCTTTCCGGAGGAGTTTTGCCTCCTCGGCATAATCCGGGTGGATCTCCTCTTTGAGCGCGAAGCTGATTACAAGGATCACGATGCCCAGCGCGAGCGAAAGGAGAAACGCGATGTCGAATCCTCCCGAGAGCACCTCCATCCGGATACTGGCCGGGGAGTTGTAGGTCACTGCATAGCGGTTCGCAATCCCGACAACGCCCAGAATAAGGATCAGGTTGAAGATCGCAATCCCGATGGGCATCGGTGCGGTCCGTTCGAGGCTCGTGAGGCTTGATATCATCCCGGCTTTTGCTTTCGAAACGGACATCATGATGAGCGTTGTCACCGGTGTTACGATAAGACCAAGGCCAAACCCGATGAGTGCGAGAGCGAGGACCACAAAGCCCGTCGAAGTGTGCACGAAGAGTTTCGTCATCATGAAATAACCGAGGATAAGCGGGATACAGGAAAGAATGCAGAGCCGGCGGGGGCCCACCCGGTTGAAAGCCTCCCCGGCAATCAGGCCCGCTACCATCATTGCAAACGAGAGAGCGGTCATGATCAGGCCGGCAGACGACGTGCTGTAGCTGTGCACGTATTCCAGGTAGAACGGCAGCAGGTAGCTGATCCCCGAGAAACTGAAGAATACCAGGAAGAGCAGCAGGTTCGCCAAAAAGAAGTTCCTGCTTTTAAAGAGCCGGATGTCGAGGAGCGGGTCGGTATGTCCCAGCTCCTGCCGGACAAAGAGGCCGAGGGTGACGACGGCAAGTGCCGCAGCCCCGAGGATGACAGGGGACGTCCAGTGCAGCGCCTCGCCTTCTGCCACGGTAAAGACGAGCGATGCAAGGCCGACAAAGACGAGGACTGCCCCGGCCTTGTCGAGCCCGGTGCCGGTTGCAGGTTTTGGCTGCGATGCCGGGATCACGTTTGCCCCGAGAAGGATCGCAACGATCCCGACCGGCACGTTGATAAAGAAGATCCAGTGCCAGGAAAGGTATTGCGTCAGGATGCCCCCGACCGTAGGGCCGATCGCGGTTCCGAGCGCCGCAAAGAGCATGATGATACTCATCGCTTTCCCCTTAAGCTCCGCCGGGATGAAGGCCGCGATCATGGCAGCGGCGACCGACATGAGCATCGCGGCGCCTACGGCCTGGAAAACCCGTGAGGCAACGAGCGACGGAAAACCGAGGAGAAGTTCGGGCAGGACTCCGCAGAAGAACGATCCCAGGGTAAAGACGGCAAACCCGGTAATGAAGATCTTCTTGTACCCTATCGTATCCGAGATCTTCCCGAAGACGAGCACGCAGCCCACCAACACGAGCAGGTACGAGGTCGCCACCCAGCTCACCGTGGTTGTCGAGAGCGAGAACGCCTCGGTAATCGCCGGCAGTGCGATATTGACGATCGTGCCGTCGAGGCTCGACATGAACGTTGCAAGCGAGATCGAAAAGATGAGCAAGACGTAACTCTTCGTCTGCGGGCCGGTGCCGGGACTGTCCATGCCCGGTGTGTTGCCGGTACGTCATGATGAGACTTGCGAAATATCCGGGATTTACCGGTGCGTCATCCCCTTCCCCGGATCCTGAAATCTCTGCGTAAAATCCCCGGATTTACAAACCGGGAAGAAAGCGTATATCCCGGCACCAAGAGAACAAAAAGATAGTGTGGCGCACCTGCCACAACTACCGTAAAAGGAAGTGATTTTTAAGATGTCCAAAAAGAACAACAAGGTCGCAGGCAAGGCCGCTGCTGCAAACGACAAGTCTGCCGCAAAAGACGCAAAGAAGAGCGCGTAAAACCCCCCTTATTTTTCCCTTTTTAACGGTTCTTTCATCCCCGACCTGAGATGATTTCACTATCGGGAAAGTGGTGCTGAATCCTCTACCTTTGCCGGCCGGTTCGTGATGGGTGTATGAGAACTATTATTCCCAATATGAGAAACTTTATTATCTAAATGGGAAATATATGTTACATTGTGGGATCATGAAAAAGCAAATCTATTACGTATGTCTCGCCGCCATCCTTTTCGCGATGGTGCTGGTCCTTGGTATTGGCATGACGACAGGAAACCTGGTCGTCCCGGTGATTATTATTGCGGGTGCGGCCGGTGCCATCTGGCTCTGCCACCGCAGGGTGACAGATGTGATGACCGATGATCTTTCCGTAACCATCAGCGGGAGGGCTGCACTATCCGCTCTCGAAGTGACGGTCATTATTGCCGCAATAATCTTTGCAGTTTCAATGGGTTTCTATTTTAACAGCGGCTGGGGGAACGGCATGCACGGCTTTAACAACGGATCGGTTCTGGTCGGTGTCAGCGAGTTCTACCCCAATGGACATATGATATACGATGCGTCCTATCTCATTACCGATCCGGCACACATGACGCTTAACGATCTCGTTGCCTTGGAGGAGATGTCTGCCAGAGCCCGGAATGTCAGGGAATTCCCCTTCGCATTTGGTACGGCCATGGGAGTAGCAGTGGTGCTTCTTGTCGGCCTCTATGCGGCATTTTCTTATTATTACATCAAGAAATATGAGGAATAGGCCCGATGAAGAACAAGATCAAGGTATACCGTGCGATGCGGAACATGACTCAGGAGGAACTGGCCGGGCAGCTTCGTGTCACCCGGAGGACGATCAATTCTATCGAAGGCGACAAATATAACCCGTCGATAGACCTGGCGTTCAGGATGGCAAAACTATTCGGTGTCCCGGTCGAGGAACTCTTCTTGCTGGACGAAGATTCCGGACAGGGATAACTCCTGCAATGAATTCTCTCTTTTTTGGCGAGGTCACCGCATCGCCAGTTTGCGCATCAGCGCCATCACGCCGGGTTTTTGCGGTTTTTTGGCTGCGGGCATCCCAAAGCCCATGTCCATGGGCGGCTCGGCGAACATTTCTTCGTCCAGCCGGCTGCCGATCTCCTCGAAGATCCGCTTGTACGCAACGCAGTGCGGATCAACGCCCTCGATCCGGCCCGGTGTCGGTGCCATTGCATTGTATGGGCACCCTCCGCGGCAGTAGCGGATGTGCTTACAGCTCCCGCAGGCTGTATCCACGTAATCCTTAAACGCGAGCATCAGCTTTCCCGCAGGGGACGCCATCAGGGTCTCGAGCGCCGGATGGTCCGCAACGTTTCCCATCACGTACTCCGGCATCCCGACAAAGCGGTAGCAGGGGTAGATGCTCCCGTCGGGACCGACTGCAAACGTGCTCCCCATGCAGTCCACGTAGGTGCAGACGCTCCCGTGCCGGGTAAAAACGCAGCGGCAGAGGTCGCTGATGTTCATGATCTCGATTTTGTCAATATGTTCGAGCGCCTGGTCGAGGAGGTAGACCAGGAGTTCCCCGTACTCTGCCGGTTCGAGCGCCCATTCCTTCGGGTTCTCCGAGCGCAGGGAGGGAAGCGCCGGGTGGAGCTTCAGCACGAAGCCTTCGTCGAGGAAGAACCGGACGATCTCCTCCTTTCTCTTCACCGACTTGTTCGTGAACGTGCAGATGAACCGGACGGACAGGCCGTGGTCCCGGGCGATTTTATAGCCCTGCATCGTCTTTTTGAAGTACCCGTCGCCCCGCTGCGAATCCGTGATATCCTCCGGCCCGTCGATGCTCGACCCGATCGGGACATGGTAGGCGGCGAGCACGTCTGCGATCTCCGGTGTCATCCGCCAGAGGTTGGTCTGCATCGCAAACTCGGGATGCATGTGTGCGCAACCCTCGGAAAGCAGCGGGAGCGCCTGCCGGTAGAAATCCGCCCCGGCAAGGAGCGGCTCGCCGCCGTGAAAGGTAAAGGTCACCCGTTCGCGGTCGATCCCTTTGAGCCATTCCACGATCTCCCGGACCGTGTCCACGGTCATGACCGGCGATCCCTCTTCCGAGCTCCAGCAGTACTTGCATTTCGACGGGCAGCCCAGCGTCGGGATGATCATGACGTGGAAGGGATTCTTCATTACTGTTTTTTCCTTCCTTTCAGGGTATATTTGTTTTCAAACAGCCCCGGGGAGCCCCCCCAATGCAAAGGCTCATCCCTGCCGGCACAAAGACATACTTCCTATGACCGCCCGTCTCCGTGTTACCGTCCTCGTCGATAATACCACGCTCACCGACCGGTACTTCTGCGGGGAACCGGGCCTCTCGCTTTTCATCGAGAGCGGCGGAAAAAAGATCCTCTTCGATACCGGGTATTCGGGGCTTTTTTTGGAGAATGCAAAAAAGATGGGGATCGGGTTTCATGACCTTGACTATGTGGCCCTCTCGCACGGCCACCTCGACCATACGGGAGGTCTTGTCTCTCTTGTCCGGTACCTCATGGAAGCCGCGATCGAGAAAAAGCCCTGCCGCAGACCCGGGCTTGTCGCCCATCCCCGCTGTTTCTGGCCAAAGGAGCACGCCCCGCTGGAGAACAACGGCTCGATCCTAGATGAGGCCGAAGTCCGGCGCCATTTTGCTGTCACCCTTTCCGACCGGCCGGTATCGATCACGGACGACCTCTTCTTTTTGGGAGAGATCCCGCGGAAATTCCCGTTCGAGAGGATGGATCCCAAGGACCGGCGGATCCTCCTTCCCGACGGGAGCACCGGGCCCGATCTCCTTCTCGACGATACGGCCCTTGCCTGCCGGACGAAAAACGGCCTTGTGATCATCACCGGCTGCTCGCACGCGGGGATCTGTAACATCACCGAATACGCCCGCGAGGTCTGCGGGGAAGAGAAGATCCTCGATATTATCGGCGGGTTCCACCTGCTCACCCCCTCACCGGAACAACTGGAGGGCACCTGCACGTATCTGCAGAAGATCCGGCCGGCAGCCGTGCATGCCTGCCACTGTACCTCCCTTGCGTCGAAGATCGCGCTCGCCGGTTCCTGCCCGCTCAAGGAGACGGGCGTGGGGCTCCGGCTTGAATGGTAATTTTATTCAGGCCCGGTCGGGATTTTCGCACTCCTGAAGTTTCCTGCCACGGATGAGCGTGCGGAAGAACGACCAGTGCAGGAGCAGGTGGACAACGATCAGGGCGGCGAATGCAAAACCTGCAATATCGTGGTACAGGACCCAGTCGTGGCGGGAAATTCCCAGCCACGAGGCTCCGCCCCTCCCGGTTCCCGAGGGCAGGTAAAGGTACAGTACCAGGCCGGTAACAAGCGTCGGGACAAACGTGATCAGGCTGCCAAGGTCGATGAGTGTGTTTAAGGAGATACGTTTCATGGTAAGTTCCTGTTCTCTTTTTTCGGAATTATCGAATAATAAATACTACGGGACGGCCGTTACCATCGGGAGAATATGCCGAAGCCGACTATCGCAGCAGATCGCTCCCTCAAAGATCGTGCATAATTGAATACTTCCCCTGCTGTGGACATCGCGTTCTGCGCTCATTACCGGAGGCACTGCACTGCCGCCGACGAAACGGTATTGCCGTGACTGCCCCATGGCCAGCGATCGCGTTTGATATGCTGTGGTCGCAGGTTGTTACCTTGTCACCGTCCTTTGGCGGCGATGCAGCCCCACTGCCCGGGAACCGGCCGTGATGTAACCCAATCCCACGAGCAAAAATATCGTTCACTTGAAGATTAACACGAAATGGGGTCTTCCCAAAGAAGATTTCCTCCATTTCATTGCAACCCTGTATGCCCGGAAGGGTGAGCGACTGGACAAGCAAGCATCGTTGAGTATGACGCGGCAGGAATCATATGTCCAGGCAATCGGTACAGCACCGGACAGGCCGAATATTCACGAAATAACCTCCGTTTTGTGGGTTTTGTGGGGGGGCCATAATGCTTGCAGTGATCCGGTTTTCTTTCCCGGAAAAAACGATCTGGATATCCGTGTTCTTACGGCCTTTTCCAGTGACCGCCGGATGAATATGCGTGGCAAAAACAAGACCTGTCCAAAGGCTGCCATGGCCGTTTGGCGAGGGGTAAATTTGCCGTGTTTTTGCCAACGGTTCGCAATACGGACGTATTTTCCACAGGAACCAAAGCCGGGGGTTTTACGGGGATTCCCGGCACGGCCAAAATCCAAAAATAGGGAATCAAAGCCCTTTTTGGGGTTATTTTCTTTGGCCGGAACGTTGCCCCCTGATGATTGCCGTGGTCTCTCCCGTACGGCTGGCACATGCAGTGCAGGAGAACCAAATCCCACAAAAACCGGTTGAGTGCAACAATCGGATCCCCCAAAAAATTTTCCCGACTGATGGAATCAGGTCGGCAGACCCCGAAAATAAAAAAAGAGCCCCACAATAGTGGGGAACGGACTCTCGCACCTTATCCCTGTATGCATCTCTCGGTTCATCCCCACGAAGGTGGGGAACACGGCATGATGGGGATTCGGGGGGTTTTAAAAATCCCGTTCATGCCTCATGGGTAAGGGCTCAGGTATCCGTTTGTCCCGGATCCTTTTGCCTTTTTCGGTTCCCCCGCCCGATGAAGTGTATCGAAGGTTTGGGCTTTCCTCGTTTTTTCACCAAAGGAATCTATATCCGCCGGATCATCATCATCCCGCACCCGAACCCTTTCGCCGGCCCGATGCCCGAGAAGAGTGCCCGGACAAACGGGCCGGGATCGGTAACCGTCAGGAGCCCGGTAAAATCGAGCGTGCTGATCCGGATCTCGCGATCCTCCCCGGTTTTTCTGAACCGCTGCATACGATACCCATCGACCCTGACCTCCCTGGCACGGATACCAAAACCGTTCGATCTGCCTTTCTGCGCCAGCCATTCAAAACCTGCCTGCTCTGCGATACCGGATCCACTGGGGTGCACGCCCGTTTTTTCCCGAAGCCGTGTCTTTAACTCCATTACCACATCGTGGCGGTGCTGCCTGTGGTTCTCGTCGCGCTTTGCCCGTACGGGGTTTACCCGCAGGACAAATGCAAAACGCTGTCCCGTTTCCACTACGGGAGCATACGGTTTTGATTCCACCTGCCAGATCCCGTTCTGGTCGCTTGGCCTGCGTTCAGACACGCAGAAGATCGCCGGAAGATCCTGTACCTCATCCAGCCGGTAAATAAAATCCCGTTTCCTGTCCGGTGCATCGGCGAACAGGTCCCAGACAAGAGAATGCAGGAGGTATGCATTGTCCGTGAGATCCAAACGCTCCTTTCTTTCGTTTGCGCCTTCCCGCAGGCGCGCCCTGCTGAAGAACACCGTTTCATCCCCCGCCCGGTGTTTGTATCGATGTATACTGCTCCCTGCGTTCCAGGAACTGCCAGCGTTTCCGGCTGGATGGATTGTCGCGGCGCGTTGTCGCGTCCCCCTGTTCAAACCCGGTATCCTCATCGCCCTCCCAGAAAATAACAGGAGCATCGCGGCCGGCAAGGCAGGAGATAAACGGATTGTCCGGAAAGCGGACGCTCCCGAACGCTTCCGCAAGATTTTTTGCCCGTACTATCTGTGCGCGAACCGGGAGGGTAGGCGGACAGGATTTGCGTCCAAGGTACAGGACAAATGCGGGGGTATCCAGAGCCGCCTGAATCGCTGCAAGTGAGTATGGGGGAGCATCCGTACTGCCCCACAGGCAGACCGTATATACCGCATCGCACCGGTAATCCCGGGAAGAGAGGAGGGTATTGCGTCTCTCCTTTGGCACCGCGAGTTCGTCCCTCCGCGTGGCAAACGGTTCGATCTCCCCGTTGCTTAGGGCCGAAGGAACCTGTATCGTGTGATGATCCCGCAGCAGGATCCCCCTGCTGTCGATCCTGATCGCCATGCAGTATCCTGTAGCAAGTTCGCGCTGCCGTATCTCCTCGTCACGCCGGATCCCCAGGGCCGCGGCAATGAGTCCCATAACCGCAGACTTCGATGGACGATCGAACGTGGGGCGAACCTCCCCCGGTGCAATATCCCCCCACGATGCCATCGGGCCGTAAAGATAAAAGATCAAAAATTCCTGCATATTACTCCGCAAGGAACGCAAGGAGTTCTGAGAGTTTTCCCGTGCCGGCATACGCGTTTATCTCGTACTCTTTGTCCGCGCATTTCCCGTACACATCGTCCATCTTTTTTCGCGTATCCTCCAGCGCGGTTATTGCAGCCCCGAGGAGGTCGTTTCCCCTGAGTGCTTCCAGGTACGCGACCGACAACGAGCGCGGCTGACGGCTGCCTCTCTCCGCGAGCAGGTACGATGCATAGGCCCGCGAGGCAAACGTGTTCTGCCTGCCGGAGGGGGCGACTGTTGCCACCGATTCGGCGAGTGCTTGGACCGCCGCCGCTGCAAGGGATGTACTCTCTCTTTTTTTGTCGCCGCCCAGGTTTTCTCTAAGGAGCGTTTTGTTGATACAGACATACTCGTAGAACAGGCCCGAAGAAAACGCCGTTTCCCCGATGTGCCCGGCACCGGCATCGCCCGTACCTTTGTTGAGGTCGTCGACTGCCGTGAAATAATCGTCTTCGACAGCTGCTTCGTGCACGGTCAGGGCATGGGCGACCTGGACGGCAGCTTCGACATTATACCGGGGAGCATGTGCAAGCATCCTCCCGAACATCGCCACGTCAACGGACGAGAGATCTTCGTGTAAAAGAGCCATGAGTTCCCCGGCCACGGGCTCCCGTCGCTCTTTTATCAGGGTTGTGACCAGTCCCTGGATCGCCGCGATCTCATCGTTTGAATAAAACACCAGCTGTTCGCTTTTTAAGGAAGATATGTCGATGTTCGATCTCCGCTCTTTTTTTTGCCGGATCCCGCTCTCGGGTTCATCAGGATCGTCACCGGTGTTTTTTTTGCCGGGCCCTTTCTGGGTTTTATCCGCAAATGCCGAGGCAATCTTTGCCGCCCATACTGCTGCGTTTTCTTCGGGAATGCCGGTTACGTTCTTCGGATCGGCGGTTGTTTTGCCTTCAAGCAGTTCTTTTAACGGCACTCCGCTGGCAAGTGCCTCTTTTACAACCCTTCCCATCTCCCGTGTGCGTATGCCCCGGTGATCCTGGAGGCGCACGGCAAACAGGTCGGAAGTCCGCCATGCCCGTTTCAGGCTCTGCGATGATATGCGGAGGCGCTGGGTTCCTCCCATGATGGCAGTTTTCGGCCTGCCAAGATCGTCGCGGTTCAGGTTCGATGGCGGATACGACACGAGCATATGGAGCTGGATAAATTCAGCCATGGCAGTCACTCACACTCCCTTTGTTTCATTACCGGGCACTTGCGCATAATAGGCATACGCCCACTCTTTTTTTATGCATTTGTTCCACTGGAAGATTCCCCTGGAAAGACCGGCTATGTCAACCGATCCCCCGAGAAGCCGGACCAGGCGGATCATCGCTGTATACAGGGAATCCGGATCCTCAAGAGCAAGCAGTTCGCGGAATTGCGGACCGCTTACGCAGGGTTTCTTCTCGCGGATCCTTTTCGGGGGAGGACGTGCCAGGCGGGCGGCAAAGGACCGGTTTACGTTAGGTTCATACTTGTCGGGTTTATTCTCTGTTACGTGCGAAAGCACACCGGCTATGATGGCAAGCCTGGTTATCGTGTCGGGCGTAAGAAGGCCGGACATTTCCGATCGCATTTTTAACCGGTGAAATGCCGGTGTGCGGGCCACTTCACGCGGTGTGCGGCAATGCCTGAGCGCAGCCCGGTCATGGCCTGCCCCGGTGTCCAGTTCACTCCACCAGGAAATGAATGCCTCACACAGGTCCGGCCGGGTACCTGTCAGATCGGTTCCGGAGATTATTTGTCCTTGTGCCGGCGGGTTTTGCAGGCCAAGTGTTTTGGCGATCTGTTTATTATACGGCGATGAAAACACGAGGAAGTTTTTTTGTGCACGGGCAATGCGCCCGGGATTGCCTGCGGGGATCATGCCCGGTTGCACGTACCGGTCAAAAAGCAGCATCCCTTCCCGGGTAAGAAAGGCCAGCCATTGCAGGTTCAGATCCCTGAGGGACTGCCCCTTTTTTAAGGTCTCCTGCACGTCCTTTACAACCCGGTAAAACTCCGGTCCGGTATCCTGCCAGAACTCCGCATCGATGGCGGAAAAATTCCCGGCTGCTGTCGCACCCGGCATAACGAGCGCCTTTTTCACGGACACGCGGACGTTAAATGCGATCAGGTCTGCGGTTTTTACCAGTCCGCTCACTTCGGCGTCATATGCGGAGCGGATCCCGTTTCCCACACAAATAAGGGGAAACGATCCTTCCTGCCATCCCCGCACTTTCATCTTGTCCATGTCATAACCGAATACAAGGAGCCGGAACGGGAAACCCGGGATATCAGCCAGGTAGGGCTCGCGTTCCTCCCTGAATACCTGCACCGCCACTGCCGGCCTGCGGGTCATTTCCCTCTCTGTGCAGTTCCCGATAAAGCCCGGCACGTCCCGGTAGGAGAACCCGCCGGGCTGGCCGAGCCGGGGCCGCACGCTGCCGGTTTTGGGATCTGTTGTGCCGGGGGAAAGGGTATGGTGCCATCCGCTGCTGTAATGGGTGCCGTAACTCTTGTCGGTATATCGGGATACCGTAGTGTGTACCCGGCAGCCGCAGAGATCGCATTCTGCAGCATCGGTATGATCCTCGAAGGTAAGCTGTATCCTCCTTGGCATTCCCCAGAACATCTGGAGTGGACTGGCCTGCCGGGGGGTTGTGGTCTCATTGTTGGTACTTGTGCGGATGTGTCCCATCCAGGGAAAGATATCTGCCATGCCGGTTTTTTTGGCATTCCCGAAACGGTTCATTACATGGGGAGGAAGAACGTTAAGCCAGATTGTTTCCCAGAGTGTCCTTCCCATCACGAGCGTAGTCAGGGGCCCGCCACCCCGTAAAGAGGTACGGTGTCCCCGCCCGCCTGCCGGGGCATTGGTCTGGAGGGTAAAAAGTGCCATGGCACAACAGGACGGGCAGAGGGTGCCGACGGTGCCCCGTTTCACGAAATGATCCGTATTTTTTTCCCGGGTCTGTTCTCCGGGCATCTCCATGAGAAGGCGATCGACGGTATTCTGTCTGCCCTCCTTTTTTACCAGGTCATGATCCTGCATAAACCGCGGCCCGTTCCCGTCCAGATAAAAAGCGTCTGCATATCGCAAAAATGCGGCTTTTAGTTCTTCACAGGATGGAGGGTGAATGAATTTTTCCTGCCACACGGCCTTGCTTTCCGGGGGGTAAGCGGTCTGCACCAGACCGATCATGAACTGGAGTAACGCCCCGTTAAAATCCGGGCGGGGTGCAGCTACCGAGATAACCGGGCCGGCGGCCGGTGCCTCTGTTATCCGATGGGGGGAGATATACTCCGGAATATCTTTGTTTTTTCTTTGTACCGGGATCCATGGTTCATGCAGAAGATTATACATTCAGGCCATCCTCCCCGGACCCGCAGGATCCGTCCGGCTGGTGCGGACTGCCCGGCGGTCTAAAAAATACCTGCGCTCTGAATAATTATTCCTGTTGCAAATTTTATCGTCTCAATCCTTAACGGTTATGATCCTGTACGGCATCTCCCGTTTTTAGATCGAAATGAATAGTGTCATCGGCTCCTGACTGCGTATTCATTTCCCGTGAAAAAGAGCCGGTTCCTTTGCTGGCAAAAAAGAACGCATGGTGTTTACACGATAAATCAAAAATCCAAAAACAACGGTCACGAACGAGGAGCCACTCTAAAATACAACCATGAAAGAAAAAAAGAGTTTAGATGAAGGGGTTCCGGAGTCCCTTGCCGACACCGAAGGTCTTGCGGGCCTCGAGGGTGTTGCGGTTCTTCGTGATCTTCTCGTTTGCGAGCTTGCTCACGAGTTCAAGACCGGGCTTGACCTTCTCAATGGGCTGGGTCTCGAAGACACCTGCTGCCATTGCCTTTGCCCAGATCGAGTCACCGACTTTCGAGCGCACAAAGACTGTGCTCCAGCCATCGGGGCTGCCGACGGAACCGGTCGAGATATCGGCGAGGTTTGCCACATAGTCCATGCAGACGTGGCAGCCGGGCTGTTCGTACTTGTGGGTGATCTTGAGCGGCAGCTGAACGACCTGTCCGCGCTTGCCGTAGACCCAGAACTTGCCCTTTCCGATCTCCATCTTCCGTACCGACTGAAGCTTCATTGCCGCGTGGTCTTCCACGAGCTGAAGGATACTCTGGTACGGGAAGTTCTCCATGCAGAAGATACCGAGTGCAAGGGCGATGCTTGCACCAACATTGCGCATGCCGAACGGATAGAGCTGTGCTTTCCGGACTGCCTGCATCTGGCACGGGGTGCCAACGATACCAACCTTGTCCAGACCGAAGCTGCGGGTTGCCTCCTTTAAGAGTGCAATGTTCGGGCTGATGTTGTACTTGGTTCCGGCCGCTGCGAGCAGCTCAGCCTTGGTGTTGACAACTGCAGGGATAGGTCTCCAGGGTTCGATCATGTCGAAGTTCGAGTTGTCCTGAATACACTTGGACGGGTATTTTGCGTAGAATTCCTTGTTTGCCGCAACAATAGCGCCGTCAATAATTCCTGTGTCGAGTGCATAGCCAAAGAGGGACGTGACAATACCGCCGTCCTGGGCGTATTTGAGAACCTCCTTGTCGGTGCTCCGGGCTGAAATGCATGATTTGTATTTACCGAGTTCTGCTCCCATTTCAATCACCTTTACTGGAGTGCCGCCATGATGGCCTCGTTGATCGACTCATACTCGCTGATGACATCGGTGTTAAAGATGCCTCTTGGGCACTGGGCATAGCATGCGCCGCACTTGATGCACAGGTCGCGCTCGATCTGGGGCTTGCCGTACTCGATGGTGATTGCACGGACCGGGCAAGCAGCTGCACAGCTGCCGCATCCCATGCAGAGACCCTGGTTGACGACATCGACCATGAGGTCGCATCCACAGGCTTCGGTTCCCCGTGCCGCAAGATCCATGAGCGGCTTGAGGTATGCAGTTGCGAGTTCTTTTTGTTCCTTTGTGCCCTTGAGGAGCAGGTATGCCATGACACAGACATTCCTGATCTGTTCGGGAGACGGTGCGCACGAGGGAATGTAGACATCGACCTTGATTAAGTCGCCAATCGGGACGAACGATTCCATCTGCGGCTGGTTCTGCTGTCCGCCGCGGGAGAACCGGGTAACGTTCCCATAACATGCGCAGCCGCCGAGTGCAACGACAACTGCTGCCTTTTCCCTGGTTTCCTTGATCTCATCAACGGAACATTTGTCCTGAAGACAAACGGAACCTTCGACAAGCGCTACATCCATCTTGGGGATGTGGCGGACATCGGCAAGGGTAAGACAGTATACAAGATCTGCATATCTGTCCAGAATCGTCAGGAGCCCTCCGTAGTTGTCTGCTAAGGACACAAGACAGCCAGTACATCCACTCATATGCACATGGCCAACGGTTATCTTATCTGCCACAGGCTTAACCTCCTTTTTAGTTTCTGCTGGTTTTGATACTACGTCAGCACTTTTTGGCGTGGCCGCAGGTGTCTGCGGTGCCTCGCTGGCGTTCTTCTTGAAGACACTTGATAGTAGTCCCATAATCCACTCCGATAGTTTCGAGTATGACCTGGATTGCTTTCGGAATCGCATTCTGTACAGCTTCTGAAAGCCCGATCTCAACTTCCGCATTCCCCTTGTCGATAACTTTTGTCGGCTGGCATACGATCACGGTTGTATCGATAAGGTCTCTGACGCGACAGAGCTGGTCGACACCGTCCCACGAATGTGGGTCGACATATGCCCCCGGTTTTAAGTCTTTCCCGGAGATTCTGGAGATTGATCCCGGTTTTGCATTGAAGTCGGCTATATCGACGACAACCAGTTTCTTGGTCACTTCGGGATTCAGGAAATTAAAAATAAAGTGCGGGGCACCTGCGCCACCGTCCTGTATTGTTACATTGTCGGGAAGCGAGAGCTTCTCCATCTCCTCAATCACCGCAGGGCCAAAGCCGTCATCGCCGAACAGGGGGTTTCCGCACCCCACGACTACGATCTCCGAATGCAGCATCAGGAAACACTCACTGGATGAGCTTCTGAGCCACTAACTTGCTGTCCTCGTCCAGTACGATCATGTGGGTTGCACATGACACGCACGGGTCGTACCCGCGCATGATGACCTCGGCGAGCTGCCAGGGTGCACCGGTGAGTGCCTTGCTGCAGGTCGCGAAGTTCCAAGTTGTCGGGACGAGCATGCTGAAGTACTGGACCTTCCAGTCCTTGACGCGTGCAATGTGGACATCGGTTCCACGGGGTGCCTCGTTGGAGGCCCAGCCGAGGGTGCCGTCACCGTTCGGGATGTAATCTGCGTAGACCTTGCCCGCCGTGTTGAGCTCATCGATGCAGTCGATCATTTCGTACAGGCAGTCCTGGTACTCCATCTGCCGGGCAATCTGCTGGCCGATGGTGCCCTTCTCGTCGAAGTTCTTGTACTTGACAAGGCGGGCGCGGGGACCTACTTCGACAGGCTGGCCGTCGTACATCGGAATGCCGGTGCAGGCGTCCATCTGCGGGTTGGTCTTGGTGCCGAGCTTGGTGGTTCCGCCGACCGGGTACCTGGGCTCTTCGAGGGTGACTTCCATCTCGCCCATGTACCAGTCATACGGACGTGCTTCTGTGAACCGGCGGATATCCCAGGAGGGGTTCTCCTCAAGGCTCGAGCTGCCGTAGAACGGGTGGGTTGCAAGGTAGCCCTGGTCGTGATACCCGAGGTCTTTCGGGAGCGGGACTTTCATGCCGCCGACATCGACCCAGTCTCTCTTCTGGTAGTTGCGGAGGACCGCGATCATGAACTCTGCCTGCTCGTGGGCAAGCTTGACCCCTTCCTTGGCGAGGTCGTACATCTTGATCTTGGCCTGTTCCGAAACATTACGGTACATGCCGCCGATACGGGGGTTGCTCGGGTGGATAGCTTCGCCGCCGGCAATCTGGCCGACGGTCTGGCCGATCTCACGGAGCCGCTGGATCCGCTTTGCAACGGACCGGACGGGTTCCTCGGGGGAGAACGGGTTGATCTTGACATCGGTGCCCGGGAGATACATATCGGGCAGGGTCAGGATGTTGTGCAGCGCATGGCTGTGCAGCCTGTTTGCGAGCTGGAGAATGTGACGGAGCAGCTTGGCATCCTTCGGGATTTCTACCTTGATGGATGCTTCCATTGCCTCGGTTGCTGCAAGACAGTGTGCAATTGGACAGATACCGCAGACACGCGATGCAATCTTGGGTACCTGTTCGGGGGTCTTTCCGACTGCGAGTTTCTCAACTCCCCGCACCGGAGTAATGGAACACCAGTTGCCGGTCTCAACGATACCTGCATCGTTGACTTTGAGTACCAGCTTAGTATGTCCCTCGTGTCTTGTGGTTGGGGAAATCTCTACAACTTTCGACAATATAATCGCCTCATGTTATGTTGAGTTGTTCGTATTGCTGTACAAAATTACTCTGACATCTCTCATCTCTAGAGATAATTGACCGTACAAAGTACGTTCAGCATTATCTTCTCCATCCGGTTTATTAACCTTTATTATCTGTTCGCGGGGTGTAATGTCCATGATTCACTATCCGATTTACCATAAAGCAACAGATGGGGGAAATCCGTAAAACATCGTGTGAGATCTCTGGAGAATTTTGCATCTTTGCGATCCGTAATGAGGAAAATTACCCCTAAAAACACCTTGCGGCTACGTTCCGGATATGCGCGTTTCCCGTTTTTCACCTTCGCTGACCGAGTTCATCAAATCCGACAGCAAAACAACCTTCGATAACCCGGGAACACTCCTAAAAAAAAGCCCGGACGGGTTCACGTTTTTTTTAAAAACAGGTATTGTCCGTGTACCGGCATACCTGAATATAACGCCGTCCCAAAGAGACTCCTCTCTGTCCACGATCTAAAAACAGAGCCAAAACAAAAGTTCCCGGGGAATCTCCGGGAATTATCAGATACTCCTGCGGGGAGCCGGTCTCTTTTTTACCAGATACCGGGTCATCATCCTCCGCTGGGGGATTTTGACCGGGATTTTCTCTGTTTTTGCCACACAATACTGGTTCTTCCCCATGGAATTCCGGTAGATCCTGCGCAGGTATCCGGAAATTGCGGTTGCACAGGACTCGTCAAGATGGAAATACATCCTGAATTCGTATACGGTGATCCATCGTTCAGATGTCCCCGATGCCGCCATAAATGCATCTAACAGTTCCGGAATTTCGTGAGTGTGGTCCATGGCTGTTATGGTTTTTTGGATTGCCGTTTATCCTGCCGCTGGTTTTGCCGCCACGATGTCGGGACAGGGTATCTAAGCGTGTCGGCGGTTATGCCGGGCAGGTATCGTATCACCTTCGGTTCCAGGATATCCGTGCCCCTGTTCCCCGTCTGTGCGTAGCGTATCGCAAATCCTCCGGGTCACAAGATACCGGTCCCCGCGTACGGTTTTTGACAAAGCCACAGGTATGCGTTCGATCCTGAGGACAATGTACGGATATCGGACAAACGGCCCTTTCTCCAGGCGCCGGAGGAATGCCGAGACTACCACACCCTGGTACCGGGAGAGGCCGAACCGGTCGCGTAGCTCCTGCACGGTAACCCAGCATTCATCCGTCGCGTTCTCCGTCATGTATGCTTCAAGCATCTCGGGAATACCGGGATATTTTCTCATGGGGTTTGCCCGTGCATGGGATGGGGTAACAGGAAACAAAAAATCCTATATCAGGATTCCACCTGTCTGATCAGGTTCTCCATTACGGTGTCCACTGCCGTTTCTGTTGGCGAACCGGTATGGCGGAGGATGAACGGGCGGCCATCATCACCGGCCCTCCTCATCTCCACATCGATCGGGATAGCGCCGAGGAAAGGCACGGAGAATTCATCCGCGATCTTTTTACCTCCCCCCTTCCCGAAGAGATCGATCTCTTTGCCACAGTGGGGGCAGGTCATCCCGCTCATATTCTCGATAACGCCGAGCACCGGCAGTTTCAGCTTCCTGACAAAATTGATGGCCTTTCGGGAATCGAGGGTGGCGACGTCCTGCGGCGTGGTGACGATCACGGCGCCCCGGACATGGGGCGCAAGCTGGACAATGGTGAGCGCCTCGTCTCCGGTGCCAGGGGGAAGATCGACTACAAGGTAATCGAGTGCTCCCCAGTTCACTTCTGCAAGGAACTGCTTAATGGCAGAAATTTTCATCGGCCCGCGCCAGATGACCGGAGTACTCGTGTCAGGCAGCAAAAATGCCATCGACATCACCGAGAGGGTACCGGTGACGTGGACGGGTTCCATCATCGTTCCCATAACAGCCGGCCGCTGGTCTTCGATCCCCAGCATTTTGGGAATGTTGGGGCCGTGGATATCGAGGTCGAGAAGCCCGACGTTCCGGCCATGGGCCGAGAGCGCCGATGCAAGGTTGGCTGAAACGGTAGATTTGCCGACGCCGCCCTTGCCGGAGAGGACAAGGATGACGTGTTGTACATCGATCTCTACTTTCGGGGGAAGCCCTTTGGGGGCTGCGGTAGGTGCACCCGGGTTCTCCGGGTGCGCATCGGGATGACCGGTCATGGTATCGTACGGCTGCCCCTTGCCGGACTGTCCGAGATTTTACCCGCATGTCCGGCCGCATCTTTTTTGCAGGGGCTGGTGTTCTTATATTAAGGGGGGATATGAATGCTGCCAGCCGCGATTAGTGGCCTTCGCATTCGTGCTCAGCATCATGGGTGCAGGTGCTCTCGCCTGCGGCAATCTTTCCTGCAATAAAGTCCGTGATGACCTGTTCGATTTTGCCCTGGACACCGAGGAAGACCTCGATATTGTTCTCACAGAAGAGATCGACAGCCCGTGGGCCCATTCCGCCGGCGAGGACGTGCGTTACTTTATGGCCGGCAAGAAAGACCGGCAGTTTTCCGGGTTCATGGCCGGGGCTTTCAAGGATTTCGGTTTTTGTGATTTTTTTGTTCTCTACGGTAAACACTGCATATTCCAGGCAGTGCCCGAAGTGTGCGGAGACCATGTCTCCCTCTTTTGCAATAGCGACTTTCATGGAATTTTCCTCGAAATGGCTTGGTGGTATCCCGGTGTAGGCCGGGATTATAATTACTCATATGCGCATAAATGGTTAAAACCTTTTGATGAGGCAATGCTTGCGTGAATATGAGGATCTGTCCTGCAGACACAGCCGGCCCTGCATACTCTTCCCGTGAGGATCAAAACGTTTCATGATAACGTGCGGGTTTTAAAAAAGGGAACCTTCGCATGGACCCCCTTTGGGCGGTTAAGAATTTCGTTCTCTTTGTCCCCTTCAGCAAAACCTAAAACCCGCGTCTTACAGAGGAATATTTCAGCCCACAGGCGCCTGAAGGGCGGGAGAAACGAAAAAACATGGCAGATTTCGTACAGAGTGCCAATGTCAAGAGTGCGGTACGCATCCTTGCAGCACCAATTGAAGACATTACGACATTTAATGCAATCGTAGAGTCGGTCATTGCCGACAACCCGTTTGCATGTGCAGCGTATATGACCGCCGGGGAAAACCACCCTGCGGTCGAGAAGACCAGAGAGGCATACACCGCGAGGTTCGTCTACCAGAACAACATTGCGAAGATTGTCGGCACGGGAAGCCACAGGTTCGATACCCTTGCCGGATTCAACGCCGGGGTATCGGCGCTGCTTGCCGCTACTGCGGTAAGCACGGCCCACGGAGGTATCGTTGCCCATAACACGGACGAGGATACCTTTTCCGCAACCCTGAAATGCCACGATGAAAACGGCGAGATCTATACGGTGAACTTCAGCCGGGACCGAGTCACCATCACCTCGTACGAAGACGACGCGATACGCACCAGGGTGGAGACCTGGGCAGACACCGTTGCAGCGCTTGCCTGAAAAAACACCAAAACGACACGGGGGAGATAAAGGTACCGGGGAGGACGGATAATTTCCTGTCCCCTTTTTTAAGTACCACAGCGGCGGCCGCCGATGTAGTCCGGTAAAAACAGGGTACGGTTTTGCCTTGGGGATTTTTCCGGCAGAATCGTGCCCGAACGGACGGACGGCACCTCCGGCTGCCTGCCCTTTTTCCCTGCCGTCTGGTCTAAAAAAAGGAGCGAGTATGGATACAGAACTGCTGGGGATCCTTCTTGGGGCTGTGATCCCGGTCTACCCCATGCTGTTTGCCATCTACAAAAAGATTGGCGCATACGATGAGATTGTCGAGGAGTTCAAGATCCTCCGAAAAGAACACCGGCACCGGCTGGAGGAATACCATGGGCCGTAAGATTGCCCGTGGTCGAAAAGCCCGCACAATAATTGCCGGCAGCCCTCTCCTCCCGGCAGTGAAAATACCGAAGTTATGGGAGAACGGGGAACCCGGTGCCCGGGGGCCTCCGTTAGTTGGGGCGTATAATGTTTGAAAACGAGGCGCAGACACGATGGGCAATCTGCGGGACCGGCGTCCTGCTCGCGATTATTTTCCTCTTCGCGCACCTTCCGCCGATCCTGCTTATTGTTCCGGTCGCTATCCTGTTCCTTGGGATTGTTGCCGATCCGGAGGAGACGCATGCTGTCTGGTACGGGATGCTTTCCACGCTCGGCATCTTCGACATGTCTGTACTGACGGCTGCGGAACAGGAGAACTATGCAGAGAAACGGCATTACTTCTGGTTTGGCGAGGTCGGGACGGCTACACTGCTTGCCGGCCTGTTTGCGGTCCCGCTGGGGATTTTCCTTGCGGGCCGGGCCGAGATCACTCTGGCGTTTGTCGGGGCGGCGGTGCTCTTCCTTCCGCTGTTCTTGTTCCTGCCCAAAATGATCCGGTGGGCGGCAAAGGCGGATGCCGAAGCGGTGATTATGGCGTTCGGGAAGAACGAGCAGACAAAAAAAGTGTTCTGGGCAGTATTTGCTGCGGTGGCCGGGATGGTGCTGGCCCGGATCCTTGATCCGGCAACTGCGCAGCAGCTCGTGGGGCTGATTACGGGAATGGGGGGATGACCCCGTTTTCCCCATCGAAGGCCTTTTTGAAAAAGGGGTACGTCCCCCCCGCTAAAATACGCCCGAATCGGGCTCCGTTTCCCGTTTTCCGGTCCGGCCCGGTTCCGGGAATGCCCGTAAAACCGTTTTTTCCGGTTCCTGTGGAGAAGAAGCCCGATAAATACCCTATTTGGAAAAACAGGGGTTTTTAACACCCATTTTAACGGGCACCACAGGTATTTGCATTGTGTCGGTTTTTGCCATGTATTTCAGTCCATCCGGGCCCCGGAAACGCCGCAGGAACGCGGATATGGGCGTCATTTTTTTCTCGCGTGGGGTATCCCGTTGGCCACCTTCGCTGTTTTTAAGTAATTTGGCGCATATGTGTAATAATAGGTAATAGATCATGAATGTCTGTATCACGGCACAAGGGCCGAACCTGGACAGCCTCTTCGAGCACCACTTTGCCAAGGCTCCGTATTTCATCTTCTACGATACAAAAACCGGTAAAAAAGATGCGGTACGGAACGGTTTTATTGTCAGCGACGCAGGACTGGGCAGGAATGCAGTCGAACTCCTGAAACAGAACGGGCTTGAAGCGGTAATCACCGGGGATATAGGGGATCATGCAAAGAGCCTTCTCGATGGTGCAGGGATCCGGGTCTGCCGGTTTGAGGGAACGGGAACGGCCACGGACGCACTCAACACCATCCTCGCTGCATATCGCACTACCTGAACCGTTCGTCCGATTTGAACGTCGATGCATTGGTGGATTTTTTATCGAGCCAGCCGGCCTTTGCATCGCTATAAGAGTCGAACCCGGGAACGTACGGCTTGATATCGAGAACCGGTGTCCCATCGAGAAGGTCCACGTCCTCGATCTCCAGGGTGGTCCCGTGGATCGCTGTAAGGCGGACGACCGAGAGTCCGATGGCATTGGGACGTTTCGGGGCCCGGGTTGCAAACACACCGTGGGGTTCCGGGTCGAGAAACGGCGTCACCATGAGTTTATAATCTGTACTCCGGTGAAAGGCATAGATAAGAACGATCCGGGAAAACCCGTCCAGATCCCTGAGCCCTTCCGCGTACTCCGGTAAAAGGTCGATTGTGCCCCTGACTCCCCTTGCTCCCGAAGGCTGGATAGGCATGCCGGCGATATCGGTAAAGGGGGAATGGACAAAACCAATCGGGCTGTACATAAAAACGGTCTTTTTTTCTGTTGAATCCTGCATTCTCCTGTTTTCACCCGCGTTCTGTTTATAAAAAAATGATATGTTACCGTTTCAGGCCCGTACTGACGAACACCCGGCTCACTTCGGCGAGCGCGGTTACAAACGGCGATGGCGGAACCGGGGAAAGCAGCGGCCTCACATCCGGTTCGCATTCCAGGAGCAGGTCATCGTAAGGAAGAATAAACTGATCGGTGAACAATTGTTCGGACCCGGCAATGAGCGACCGGACTTTTTTGAGATCGTTCTCTGACCGGACCCGGTTGACGATAAGGTGCCGGTGAGGGATCCCTATCTCCTCTGCCAGCCGTGCGGCGTGCATGGCAACCTGGACTGAATTGAACGTCGGGTCGGTGACAAGGACTGCCTGGTCGAACCCCTGCGCAAGTGCGCGGCCGAAATGCTCGACGCCGGCCTGGGTGTCCATGAGGATCACCTCGCGCTCCCGCAGGTTGATGTAGCGGACGATGGCTTCAAGGAGGGCATTTTCCGGGCAGAGGCAGCCGGTCGCCGGGCGGACGACCGTTCCCATCACAAGGATGTTGATCCCGTCGGGCCCGCGGATCCCAAAGCGCTCCACCACATCGGAGACATCCGGGTTGAGCTTGAGGAGCGCTCCCCAGCCCATCCCCGGCCGGGCCCCGGTCTTCTCCTCCACGTAATCGAGGTTTTTGGTGAGCGGAACGACCGCGTCGCTCTCTTCTTTTGGCACCCCGATTGCGTAGGGCAGGTTCATCTGCGGGTCTTCGTCGACCGCAAGAAGGGTGTACCCGTCCCGGCTAAGGAGATGGGAAAGCAGCGCCGTGATCGTGGTCTTCCCGACCCCGCCCTTGCCGGTGATGATGACCCGAAAGCCGCTCTCCTGTGCCTTGTGCGTGTTGTTCTCAAGGGCATGGGCGGCACTCAGGATCTTATCCTTTTCCGCGCGGCTTTCAGGCACGGGGATCGCCCCCGGTCGCCGCGAGGATCTCCCGGCGTGCTAGCTCCTTTGAGCGGCAGGCCGGGCAGAGGCCGGCAAGATCGTCGCGGAGCTGCGGATCGAGTTTGGCGAGCACGGCTTTTTCAAGCCCTGCAGGCGCAAAATACGTCCCGCATGCAGCGCACCGCGCCAGCGGAACTTTTGTCCCGCTCCACGACTGCATGATCCGGTAGCCTCCGGTATCCTCGATCCTTACCGCATGGGTCGGGCAGACCGCAGCGCATGCCCCGCAGCCGAGGCAGTCCTTGCTTGGCTCGCCGTACGGGGTATTTACCACGGTATACGGGCCGCGGTTGATGAAGTTGATCGCACCGGCGCCCATGATCTCGTTGCAGACCCGCACGCACAAACCGCAGAGGACGCAGGAGCCGCCCAGCGGATCATCCGTGTCGAGCTTTTTCAAAAACCGCGTCTTTGTCACACCGTACCGGGCCGCCATCTCTTTTATCGTCTTTGATTTCGGCGCCTCGGCAAGGTAGAGCTCGAAGAGGACGCTGCGGTACTTCACGATCTCCGGGGTATCTGTCTGGATGCACAGGCCCTCGTGCGCCCGAAGCGTACAGGCCGTCTCCATCCGGGTCTTCCCGTGCGAGACCACCCCGACCATGCAGAGCCGGCAGGCACCGTACGGCGCGAGCGACGGCTCGAAACAGAGATGGGGGATAGAGATCCCCTCGCGTTCTGCAACGGAAAGGACGATCTCTCCGTTCTCTGCACGGCACGCTTTCCCGTTTATCGTAATAGTCACCGGGGCCTCAGGTTTCCGGTTTTCGGGGGTCATGGTTTCACCAGCGCATCGTATTCTTCACGGAAGTATGCCAGTGTCGTGAGCACCGGGTTCGGGGCAGACTGCCCGAGGCCGCACAGCGACGTCTGTTTGACCGTATCTGCCAGAAGTGCGAGCGTTTCGAGATCCCTTGCCGTCCCTTTCCCGGCTATGATCCGGTTGAGCAGGATCAGGGTATGGCGGAGCCCTTCGCGGCACGGGACGCACTTCCCGCAGGACTCGCCGGTTGCGAAGTTGATGAAGTACCGGGCGATATCGACCATGTTCGTGTCCTCGTCCATCACCACGATACCACCGGACCCCATGATGGACCCGACTTTGTTGAGGCTCTCGTAGTTGACCGGGGTAGTAAACAGCCGGACCGGGATGCACCCTCCCGAAGGCCCGCCGGTCTGGACGGCTTTTACCTTCTTCCCGCCGGCACCGCCGTTTCCGATATCAAAGACAATCGTGTCGAGCGTTGTCCCGAGCGGGACTTCGACAAGGCCGACGCGGTCGACCTTTCCCACGAGCGAGAAGACCTTGGTACCGGTGTTCTCTTTCTCGCCGATCTTCGCGTACCACCCGCTGCCGTTTGCGATGATCGCCGGGACATTGCACCAGGTCTCGACATTGTTTAGATCGGACGGGATGCCCCAGAGGCCGCCGCCCGGGTCGGTGAGCCGGGGGGGACGGGGATGCGGCCGCCCGGTCCGGCCTTCGATCGACGCGACAAGCGCCGTCGATTCACCGCAGACAAACGCCCCGGCTCCGGTTGCGATCCGGATATCGAAGTCGAACCCGGTGCCGAAGATGTCGCTGCCGATAAAGCCGCGCTCCCGTGCCTGCACGATGGCCTTTTTGAGCCGTTCGACGGCAAGCGGGTATTCCGCCCGGATATAAATGAAGCCCGTGTGCGCACCCATTGCAAACGCACCGATGATCATGCCCTCGATGAGCATGTGGGGGTCGCTCTCCATCTCGTTCCGGTTCATGTAGGCGCCGGGATCGCCTTCGTCCGCGTTGCAGATGATGTACTTCTCACTGCCCGGCGCATCCCGGGTGATCCGCCACTTTTTCCCGGTCGGGAACCCGGCACCGCCCCGGCCCCGGAGCCCGGACTTTTCCACTTCGGAGATGATCGTCTCCGGGTCCATGGTCGCAAGTGCCTGTTCTGCTGCCGCATAGCCGCCGACGGCAAGGTACTCGTCGATGTCTTCGGGGTCGATAAAGCCGGCGTTCCGGAGGATCACTTTTTTCTGTCGGGAAAAGAACGGCACGTCCGCGTAGAGCGGGATAGCCGAAAAACCCTCACCGTACTTTGCGGTAAAACCGGTGATGTGGTCCCATGCGGGCACCCGGCAGAGCGCTTTTGCCATCGGCACCGTTCCTTTCAGCACCGCTTCTACAATTGCTTCTGCGTCATCTTCGGTGACCTTGTGGAGGATCACGAGGGGTTTACCCGGGATGGCGACATTTACGAGCGGCTCTTCGCGGCAGTAGCCGATGCAGCCGGTCCGGGCAAGTTCGATATCGGCACCGGTCTTTTCGATCACCTCGCGCAGGCGGTCGTACACCTTTTTGCCGCCCACCGCAATCCCGCAGGTAGCAAGACCGACGGCGATCCGGGGCTTGGCGGGAAAGAGCTTTTTCTGCCCGGCTGCCTGCTGTGCGGCACGGCCGGGTTTAGTGGTGCCGGTCATGGCTTCCTCCACCCGTACTGCTCAAGGATCCCGGGGAGCGTCGCCGGGGTTGCATAGCCGTACAGGGTGCCGTCGACCTGGAGGACCGGCGCCATGCTGCACGCCCCGAAACACCGGGCGATCTCGACCGTGAACCGGTTGTCTTTTGTCGTGACCGAGAACTTGCCGTTGTCCGACGCTCTTTCGGGAAGATCGAGCATCTTCTCAAGCGCCGTAAGGATCCCGACCGCTCCCTTGACATGGCAGGCAGTACCCATGCAGACCGTGATCACGTGCTCGCCGACCGGACGGGTCGAAAAAAACGAGTAGAACGTGACGATGCTGTAGAGCTGTGAGAGGTGGATCTCCAGCTTTGCCGAGAGCATCTCAAGGGTCTCGCGGGGGATGTAGCCTTCGCTGCGCTGGATGTCGCCAAGGATGCCCAGCACCTTTCCCGACGGGGAATCGTACCGGGCGATAATTGCATCGAGTGTTTTTTCGTCCATGGTATCCCTTCCAAAAAATAATGGCGGAAGAGGAGACCTGGATTAGATCCCGAGCGCTTTTCTCTTCCGTTCGATCTCTGCTTCGAGCAGTGCCGCGGCCTTGACCGGGTCGGGCTCGACCGCAAACGAAGCGTTGACGACGCCTTTGAGCTGGGCGGCGAGCAGGTTTGTCACGTTCGCGCTGCCGAAAATTTTCGGCGGGATACCCAGGACGGTATAGACACCCGACGAGACGAAGTACGTCCCGATAGAGATCGCTTTCTGCGAGTACCATTCGGGTGCGGCACCGCCGAGCGGGAGATCGCCGATACCAACGTTGAGCTCCTTTGCGATGTTTGCAGCGAGCATGAGGATCCGCGAACAGTCGACACAGGACCCCATGTGGAGCACCGGGGGAATCCCGAGCGCATTGCAGATGGACTTGAGTCCCGGCCCTGCCATGTCCGCGGCTTCGGGCACAAGCAGCCCGGCCTTACCGCTTGCAATCGCGGCGCACCCGGTTTCGACGACAAGGATATCGTGCGCGATGAGCGTCTTTGCGAGCGTGATATGCCCGTAATCCTGCTTAATCTTGGGGTTATTGCAGCCGACAATGCCGACTGCCCCCCGGATTTTCCCGGCAACGATGGCGTCGATTAAGGGCTTGTACGTCCCGCCAAGGGCCTTCCGTATCGCCTCTTCAGAGAAGCCCGCCATCATGTGCATGGGTTTCTGCGGGATCCTGACCCGGTCCGGGTTCCGGTTTGCGTAGTTTTCGATGGCAAGACCGACGATCTCCTTTGCCGTGGCAAGGCCGGTCTGCGGGTGGAACTCCTTGTAGATGGCGCCGGGCACTTTGGACTTCTCGCTTGTCGCAACCACTTTGGTGTGATAGCAGGAGGCCGTGTGGGTGATCGACGGGAAGATGCACTGGTAATCGATCACCATCACCTCGATTGCACCGGTTGCGATTGCCAGTTCCTGGTCGAGCAGGGAGCCGGCAATGGGAATGCCATGGCGCATTAAAAGTTCGTTTCCGGTACAGCACATCCCGACAAGGTTGATCCCTTTCGCACCGGTATCCTTCGCACGCTTCACGAGCTCCGGATCCTCTGCTGCCTTTACAATCATCTCGGAAAGGATAGGGTTGTGGCCGTGAAGGACGATGTTGACCTTGTCGGTGCTGATCGTGGCAAGGTTCGCCCACGTGGAGATCGGTGTCGGGGTGCCAAAGAGGATATCGGACGCCTCGGTCGCCATCATTGACCCGCCCCAGCCGTCAGAAAGCGATGTCCTCATCGCGTGCAACAGGACGTTTGTGTAGTCCGCCCCGACGCCCATATGGATCCGGTGCATGGACTCTACGATCTCCCGGTCGACGCTTCGGGGAACGATCCCGGCCTTCTTCCAGGCTTCCCTCGTCTTCTCCGGGGCCCGCTCGGCCATCTGAATCTTGTTCTTGAGCGTGCCGTACTCTTCGAGCAGCGCCCGGGCAAGGTCGCCTGCGACCTCCTCTTTTTTCCGACCCTTCGTGGTTATACTGTACTCTTCCGCAACACGGTTGAGCTTTGCTTCATCGAGGATCTGGTAACCCTGCGACTTTCCTTCGGCCGTGGCGAGCAGGACTTCGAGGACCTCGCGCCCGTGATCGGAGTGTGCAGCAGCGCCGGTAACCAGATCGTCAAGCAGGTTTCGTGCGACAATGAGATCGGCCGTCGCCCCGCAGACGCCCCGTGTCGGCTTCTTCCCGAACGGCTCGATCCGGCAGGGCCCCATGGCACACCGGTTGCAGCAGACCCCGAGCTGGCCAAAACCGCACTGAGGCTGCTGGTCGGAAAACCGGTCCCAGACGGTCTCGACACCGTCCTCGATTGCCTTTACTATCGTCTCCTGGTCGGCCCGGTCGAGCGCCCGGGTCTTTGCAATGTTTTGAGCTTCATGAATATCGTACATACCTTCCTTCCTCCCGTCTCCTCATTCCGGCATTTCGGCAATCTCTTTTAAGATTGCCCTGAACGCCCGGATATTCTCCGGTATCTTCGGTACTTCGACCTCGGTTCCTTCGGACTTTAACATCCGGATGGTGAAGTCTTTCCGGCTCGTGCGGACGAGATCGTTAGTATCACCGAACTCAAGCGCGCCGGTTTTGCAGGCCTCAGCACAGGCTGGGATCTTCCCGGATTTCTGCCGGTCTATGCAGTTGTCACACTTGGCATTGACCACGCGGTCGGCGGACAGGGCGGCGACTGTGTGAAACGATATGATCCCGAACGGGCAGGCCATGGCACAGACGGCACAGCCGATACACCGCTGGTACTGGACGAGAACCGATCCGGTGGCGCCGTCCCGCACCAGTGCCCGCGTGGGGCAGACCTGCATGCACGGCGCCGGGTTGCAGTGCCGGCAGCGGTTGGGAAAGGTCAGGTAATCAATGCCGGGTTCCACATGGATGCGCGGCTGGGATACCCGTTCCTCATGGATTGCACCAAAAATAGTTTTACTCTGTGCGTGCTCCACTGCACACGCGACTTCACAGTGCCTGCACCCGATACAGAGTTCAGGCCTGACAAAAACCGATTTCATACCTTCTTCCTCCGGTTTGTTCCTCCCATGTCCCGCCACAGTCCCGCGGCGGGTGTGGTTATGGGGGGTATTATCGGTTCGTCCTATATGAGGTTTCGTACAGGTTTCAAGGTGATCAAAGACGTTGTTTTGCCGTGCGGGATATAAAAAAACAGTCTTCCTAAAAAATGAACCGGAAAAAAGATGCAATATAAACGGGATAAAAAAGATTACGGCAGGAAGACTGCGGCTGCAATCACGGTTGTCCAGAGCCCGTCTTTATTTCCCTGGGCAGACTGGCAGGTATGCGTGGTCCTGATGATCCTGCCGCTGGCTTTGTAGATCTGTTCGCGTTCCTGCCAGGCCTTTTCCGTATCGAACCCGATCCCGAGCGTGGTCGCGAGCATCGTTGCGGCAAGGTCTTCGGCATATTCCCCGGTCTTCTCAGCAGTGTCGCCGTAGGCATGATGTTCCGAAAGATACCCGTATTCATTGATGGCTTTGGGGAGTGCGAGGCCGATCGCCGCTGAAATCAGGCGGTTTGGCTCTTTTGTATCATTCCTCGCCATTACACAGTAGGTAATCCCGCCCGCCTTGAGATTCTTGAGTCCGGAATCTGTGGAGATGTGTTTGCAGTATGGGGGAAAGATACTGGAAACGTACACAAGATTACAGCGCTCGATGCCTGCTTTCCTGAGTGCCAGCTCATACGATGCGAGCTGGTCTTTGTGGACGCCAACTCCTTTTGTGAAGAATATTTTTGAGGGAACAAACATAGTTCATCATCTTTTTTTGTTTATGATCATGTACGTCCGAGATGAACAGGAGGCTCCATTTTCAGGGGAATCTGTTGTGGGCATGTCCTGCAGGAAGTATCAGGAATCCGGGTCATACCGGAGATATCCCCGACCGGGTAAACGCGAGCAGCCTCACCCCGGTCACCTGCTGGAAGATGGCGCCCTGGCCAATCGCGTTTAACACGGCGGATTCATCGGCCACGCGTGCGCCGGCAATGATAGTTGCCCCATGTTCGAACAGGACCGGGGAGAGGGGCGTGCTCGGCCCGAGGATGAGCACTTCGATACCTGGCCGGCAGAGTCCCAGCAGGTCGTCAAGGGTGTGGTTGATCAGGGCGCTTCCCGTTATGGCGACCATATCCGCTTTGGGGATGAGGTCGGCAGCGGATGACGCCGGGTAATCGTCCCCCGTGGGCTGCAGCTCGATCACCCAGAGGTTGTTTACAGCCTTGCGGAGCCGGGGGATGAACGGGAAATGGCCGATCAGCGCCACGTTTTTTCCGGCTCCTCTTTTCATCAGTACTTCGGATGCATTCAGGAGCACCGCTTTTGACTCATCCGGTTCCAGGAGCGAGTTGATCGCCGCAACCCCGATACCTGCCTCGATGGGGTTGTCCGACACTGCACAGGCCGCAAGTTCCTGTGCGCTTTTTTCGTGGAGGTGCCCGACATTGCGCACAACGCTCTCGTGGTTGTGGCACCCCCCGCCCGTGACCGTTGTCGCAAGACCGCAGGCTGTGCTGCACACGGCAGTCCAGTGGAGACCGACATGGACCGAGCGAACGGGAACGGGTTTGTCCGGAAGGCGGGCAATCAGATCGTCAAGGATAGCATAGCTGCTCATGGTAAGATCTCGGCCGCCGGCAGGTATTCTTCCGGTAACCCGGTCTGGAACTGAAATGCAGGGCCGGCCCGGCGGATTGTAATGATGTGGTACGGTGCGATGGTTTATATTATTTATGCGCTTATGAGTAATAAAAAGGGATTCGTATGAAAGTCTGTCTCACTGCACAGGGCGCGACACCGGATGCACTCATTGACGAGCGGTTCGGGCGTGCGCCATATTTTATTCTCATGGATACCGAAACGGGCACCTGGGAGGCACTTGAAAACCCGTTTGCCGGTGGCGGCGGTGGCGTTGGTCCGAAAGCAGCCCAGCTGCTCATAGCACACGGGACAAAGGCCGTGATCACCGGGCAGGTTGGCGGGAACGCACAGGAAGTACTCTCAGCGGCAGGTATCGCCGTTTGCCTGGTATCCGGGAAACAGCCGGTCTGCCATGCTTTTGAAGAATACCAAAAAAAAGCAGTAGATATCGAGAGGAAAAATTCCCGTCCGGTTGCCTGAAAAATCTACAGAGGTCTTCCGGGGTAGCACAATGAAACTTGCAGTTGCCAGCGGAAAAGGAGGAACCGGCAAGACCATGGTGGCGGCAAACCTTGCCTTTACGCGTGCGTGGGCAAACGAGCAGGTGACGCTTGTGGACTGCGATGTCGAAGAGCCCAACCTCCACCTCTTCTTTACCGGGGCCGCTATTACCCGTGACGTCACCGTTCCCGTACCGACGATCGATGCGTCCCGGTGCCAGCACTGTGAAGCATGCGGGAAGTTCTGCCAGTACGGCGCACTGACCGTGCTGCCTGCAAAGGTACTCTTCTTTTCCGAGCTTTGCCACTCCTGCGGCGGGTGTGTGCTGGTCTGCCCGAACAATGCCATCAGCGAAGAACCAAAAAGGATTGGAACAATTTCTTCCGCCTCGCCTCTGCCCAGCCTGACCCTCGTTACCGGGACGCTCGATACGGGAGATCCGCACGCGGTCCCGGTGATCCGGGAGGCAAAGAAAAAGGCAGACAGCAGACCGCTTATAATCCTCGATACGGCACCGGGCACTTCCTGCACGGTAATCGAGGCCCTTAACGGCTGCGATGCCTGCATCCTCGTAACAGAATCCACGCCATTTGGCCTGCACGATCTCAAACTTGCGGCCGAAGTCGCAGAACAGCTGGGGATCCCGGCAGGAGTTGTCATCAACCGGAGCGATGGGAACGATGAGCTGACCCACCGGTTCTGCGTCGGACATAACCTCCCGGTCCTGCTGACGATCCCCTTCGACCGCGAGATCGCCGCGATCCAGAGTCGGGGAGATCTTCTCTGCCGGGTACGGCCGGAGTGGCAGAAAGAATTCGACGACCTGTTTGACCGGTGCAGGGCGCTTGCAAAGGTGGTTCCATGATCCGGCTCGCAGTCATCAGCGGCAAAGGGGGGACGGGAAAGACCATGCTCACGGCAGCCCTCTCGCAGATCCTTACCGGGACCATGGTCCTTGCGGACTGCGATGTTGACGCAGCCAACCTTGAACTGCTGTTACAGCCCCACGTCCTCCGTACCGATCCGTTCATGGGGTCGAAAACTGCAGCGATCGATCCTGCCCGCTGTATTGGGTGCGGGAAATGTCGCGAACACTGCAGGTTCGGGGCGATTGAACAGGATGGGGATATATTCCGGGTCGACCCGCTGCACTGCGAAGGATGCTCGGTCTGTGTCTTTGTCTGTCCGGACGATGCTGTCACCCTGCGTCCGCGGCAGACCGGCGGGATCCTGTACTCGGAGATCGCGCGGGGACACCTCGTCCATGCCGGGCTCGTGCCGGGCGCGGGAAACTCCGGGCTCCTTGTCCACGCTGTTAAAAAGACCGCCTTCGAGCGGGACGGGAAAAGCGATCTCTTCCTTATCGACGGCCCGCCCGGCACCGGCTGCCCGCTTCTCTCCACGGTCACAGGTATGGATGCCGTTCTCGTGGTGACCGAACCGAGCATCTCGGGATTCCACGACTTAAAACGGGTAATCACAGTCTGCCGGCAGTTCAGGCCCCGGATCTTTGTCGCCGTCAACCGTTACGACTTAAACCTGCCCCTCACAAACGACATTATCGAATACTGCCATAGTGAGAAGATTCCCCTTGCCGGGACCATCCCCTTCGATCCCGCCGTCATCGATGCGGTCCGCAAAGGGATACCGGTTACGAATACCGGGCAGTCCCCGGCAGCGCAAGCCATTCAAATACTGGCAGCCAATCTGTACCGGGAGGTAAAAGACCTTGGAACCGGACTCTGAACAGGGGGATTACTGCCGGCGGAGGGGCAGGCCGCGGCTGAACCGTACCCTCAAAGAAGGGCCTGATGCAAGGTGCTATGCCCCGCAATGCAATTCCGGGGACGAGAGTGAAACCGTTTTGCTGCTGCCCGAAGAGATGGCAGCCTTAAACCTGATCGATTTCCAGGATCTCGAGCAGGAAGCGGCGGCAGCAGTGCTCGGGGTTTCAAGGAAAACTATCTGGCGGGACATCCACGAGGCCCGGCGCAAGATTGCCGATGCCCTGATCCATGGGAAGACCATCCGGATAGAGGGGTGCGCGCGACGGCTCTCCGGGCACTGCCCCCAGCAGAACCTGAACCTGTGCCCGAAGACCGGCGGCATCTGCCCCAGGAACGCGGAAGCGCCGGAGCCCGATACACCGATATAGATACTGCATCTTTCAGGAAATCATGATACAGAAACATATTTTCGGGCCGGTGCTCTCGCGTCGGCTGGGTCTTTCCCTTGGGATCGATCTTATCCCGTTCAAGACCTGCACGTATGACTGTGCCTACTGCGAGTGCGGACACACGACAGACAAGACGGTAACGCGGCGGAATTATTTTCCCGCAGAAGTGGTGATGGCGGAGCTTCGCACGGTGCTCTCGTCCTGCCCGGCCCTCGATTCGGTCACGTTTGCCGGCTCCGGCGAGCCGACCCTTTCCCTCTCGCTTGGGCCGGTCGTTGCGGCCATCAAACAGGAATTCCCGGAATATACCGTTAGTGTACTTACCAACGGGAGTCTCCTTTCCGACCGGGCGGTGCAGGACGAAATGCTGCCGGCCGACCGGGTCATCCCGACCCTCTCCTCGGTCTCACAGAAGACCTTCGAGAGCATCCACCACCCGCACCCCTCCCTTAAAATTGAGAAGATCATCGAGGGGATGGTGCAGTTCCGGAAAAGGTACACAGGTCAGATCTGGCTCGAAGTCTTCATTGTCCCGGGCCTGAACACGACAGATGAAGAACTGGCCGGGCTGCGATCAGCGATCTCCCGGATCGGGCCCGACAGGATCCAGCTCAACACGCTCGACCGGCCACCTGCAGAAGAGTGGGTTGGAGCTGCATCCGACGCAGACCTCGAATGGATCCGGGCGTTTCTCGATCTGCCAAACACCGAGATCACCGGCAGGGTATCGCAGGTATCCACACCGGCCGGCCAGGTTACGGCCGCAGCGGATCTCGTGTACGCCACGCTCTGCCGGCGGCCCTCGACCGTGGAGGACCTTGTCCGAACTACGGGCCTTTCCGGCGCTGAAGTGGCAAAAATACTCGGGTCGTTTGAGAGAGCGGGGAAGATAACATCGCACCGGATGGAGCGGGGGGTCTTTTACGCAATCATCCCGGAAAGCCCGTGACCCGTACGGTGATACCAAGCTCATGAACGATACACAACCTTGTCCTTTCTGTTCCCCGGATCCAAAAGACATCGTTTGCCAGAACCCGTACTGGTATGCCCGGTGGGACGCGTTCCCGGCGACAAAGGGCCATCTGCTCATTATCCCGTTCCGTCATTGTTCCGGATATTTCGATACGACATCAGAAGAACAACACGCCCTTTCGGAGATGCTGTTTGTATGCAGGGAGGTACTTGATAAACAGTTCTCACCGGCGGGTTACAATATTGTCATAAACACCGGTGCCGCTGCCGACCAGCGGGTGATGCACTGCCATGTCCACCTGATCCCGCGGTACGCACAAAGCGGTGGCAATCCCCCGGGAGGAATACGGGGCATTGTCATGGAACAGTCGGAACGCGTAATCTGATCCCGGCCGATAAAAGCGTCGTTATAACCGGAAATTGCCGCCTTCGATCTTTATCGTTTTGCCGTTAGTGAGTGCATCGGCAACCTTTTTGCGGGCCCCGGTCACGAGCCGGTGAAATGTCGGTTGGGAGATCTCCATTTTTGCAGCGCATTCGCACTGTTCGAGCCCTTCGAGATCTTTTAGCCGGACCGCTTCGAACTCGTCAACCGTAAGGACGGTCTCTTCGTGAGTGTCGTTTCCTGTATGAGCAGGCAAAAATTCGGTAAAGGCAGGCGGGCATCCAACCCTCCTGCATCGTCGTCGTCCCGGCATTACTTATAGTGTAGTAAGCCGTTTTTCGATTTCAGTCTTTTCCGCCTCGATGCGTTTGAGTTCCGCTTCGAGAAGTTGTTTCTGTGCTTCCTTGCTCAACGGTTCCGGCTCGGGATAATAATTCCCGAAGTATCCCCGGCTCCGGCCGAAATGCCTGCCGCACCCGGGAAAACCGCCGCGCCCAAAAGCCATACCTCTTCCGCAGGGGCCCATGCCCCTTCCCGTGCCGGCACCAGCGCCGGCCGGGCCTGTCTGATCGAATCCTGGCATTTGTACTGCCTCGTAATATGAATATATATTCATTATTCATATAGGTATTGAACCGGGCAGGCTTGCGGTCGCGGGCTGAAGGCTGTATCCCCCCGAGCCGGTAAAGAGTTAAATCGATGAAAAAAAGGCCGGAATGGCCGTGCCCGAAGCAGCAGAAGTGCTCGACATCCCCGAAAAGGCAAGCCTCAATGCGGTAAAGGCCCGGTTTCCGCGAGCTGGCAAAAGAATGGCATCCGGACATATCGGATCCCGATCTCACTCATGACACGTTCATCCGAATAAGGGAGGCAGACGTGGAGCTCACAGAATACGGCATGAACTATGAGCTGTCGTTTGCAAAGGAAGATCTTTGTCCGGGCATGGACTACGATTCCCGCGAATTCTGGATGAGCTGGTTCGAAGACGACCCGATCTGGGGCTAAATGGCTTTCGGATTTCCTGCCGCACGTGCTTTATAGCACACGTCCGAATCCTGACCTGTTTCAGGATCACCCGGTTTTTCGCCGAATGTATCCTTGAAAAAGTCTCTTATAGAAGACGCTGTATCCATTCTGCGGGTTGCCCGGTTGGCATACCTTTTACCGGCATCATTTTTGATCCCGCCGGATCGAAGTAATTGATAATACTCTTTTGACAAATCCGGTGCATGCTTTATAAAAAAGCGGTTTGCCTTCTGCCACGGCTCCCGTGACGGTCAGTAAATATCCTTATGATAGCGGGAGGCCCCCGTCCTGCAGCTTTGCCTTCGTTTCGTATTCATCCCTCGCCACGACAACGATAGTATACCGGTGGTTAAACCGGCGTTCGACCCGGATACAAAAGACGGTCTCGCGTTTCTTTTTGATCTGCTCGGCAATTACCCGGGGGATCAGGTAGAGCGGGATGCCTTCGACAGTTTCAGTCGCCCCGCCCGTGCACCCGGCCTCAGCGGGCATACGCGGCCACCTCGCGGATCCTGTCTTTTTCGACCTCGAAACAGTGGACGATACCGTTTGGTGAAATAACCCAGATCTCGCAGCGGATGGATGCATTGCCCGGGTCAATCCGCAAAAGGGATCTGAACTGGCAGATCTCGTACCTGCAGAGCGATTCGGCGTACTTCACGTTCACTGCCCCGTGCGCCATCCGCAGTTTCACGCACAGAGCCTCGTAATCTCCTTTCACCCCGATAAGGTGAAGCGGGATAAGGCGCGAAAGGTAACTGCGTCCGACCGGTTCAACCTGCTCGTATCCCCGGTGGGCGAGCAGGAGCCGGGCCCGCCGCCTGAATGCGGCGAACGCGCTTATTTTGTGCATGATTCTCCCCCGTCTCCCGCGGGAGGATCGTCGGATTGTTGTACCGGTGCGATCTCGCGCATCCCTTGCCCGGTGATTGCGAACTGCTGGAATGTGTCCGGGGGAATCGAGACCCAGCACTCGTACCGAGCTCCCTCAAGTTCCGGGGGGAGGCAGGCCCATATCTTTCGCACCTGCACCATCTCGGCGTGGCAGAAAGACACAGCATCGTCGGCAGTAAGATGGTGGAGAGCGACTTTGATCTTCACGATTAGCGTCTCGTCGCCCCCGCCGTCACGGGCCCGATGGGCAATCAGGTTATAGGGGATATAACGGGAGTTCTGGAACGCGTCGCTGACGCTCACGGCCTCGTAACCGTGCTCGTGCAGCAGGTGCTGGGCCTCGCGCTCCAGCACAGCCATACGCCGCCCGGCGCTCATGCGCTCCCCCCGCTGGCAGGAAGAGGAGACAACCGGCGGACGTCAACCTTCGGGATTTCGCTGACAGAATCCAGAAAGACGGCAAACGGCCTGAACCCGTGGGTGATGGTGTAGGTCCAGATCTCGCAGCACAGGTCGGTCTTTTTTGGATGCCCGGCAAGGTATTTCCGGAACTGCACAACGTCCTGCATACAGTGGTTCTCGATGGTTTCGGGGCAGACCGGCAGGCGCGAGATCTTGCGTACCCTGATAAACCGGGTCTCGTTTTCCTTCGATGCGACAAGATGGGCCGGAGGGGACCGGCGGTTAAACCCGCAGGGGACGATCCTTACGGAGTACCCGTGCATCCGGAGGAGCTCAGCGGCACCCTGCTCGATGATCGTTCCGCGCCGGCTGGTCATAGCAGGGCACCCCTGGCAGCAGTCAGTACAATGGTCTCACCGGAACGTACATCGATAAGCCGGTCCGACATGACCATAAGAGGATAAAACCCGCCAAAGGGAAGCACTGCCCAGCACTCGTACCGGTCGACCGGGCCCGGGAAGTTTCTCATCTGCATGCGGAGATCGTGGATGGCGCAGTCGCAGTACCGTGCGACTTCTGCGCCCGAGGTGAGCGTGTTGGGGCAGAGCACCAGCCTGGCATGGAGGATCTCATTTCCGGCACGGGTGCAGACCAGATTCTCCCGGGCGTCACGGTTTTTCAGGGTCACCGACCGTACGAGGGTATAGCCCCTGCGCACGAGGATCTTCTGCGCCTTCCTTGAAATCGTGTGCAGCATGCTTGAGGTCATGCAGGGTCACCCCGGACTGGGGATACGGTCCTATCGGAAGGAACGGTAAAGACCAGCGACGCGATATCTTCGCCAAATGCTACGGCAAGGAACCGGTCGCGGGGAACCATGAACCGTTCGGTACCAAGTTCGATCGTAACGGAACGGCCGGAAGGGTTGAGCCGGGCGTGTCCCCGGGCCTTCAGGTTTGGTTCTCCCTGTCCCGGGAGGATGCGGACCGGTGCTGCTCCCCCGCCAAAGAAGAGCACCCCCATATCGTTCGGGCAGAGGGAATACACCTGCCCTTTGAGCAAGATATGGACGCACCCGTCGCCCCCGGCCCGGATCTCTCCTGCGGAAAGGGCGGTCATACGCCACCTCCCCGGCCGGGTTTTCCTCTTTCTATGGTTAGGATCCGCTCGCTGTTGCGGCCCGTGTTCGTCTGTCGTTCCTGTGGTATGCCCGTTGTCTGGTTGTTTCGGGCTGTGCCTGCCTCCCGGGTAACCCCCGGGAGTGCGCTGGCAGGTAGGTACTGCATAATTATCTCCAGTTTTTTTATTCGCTCTGCAATTCCGCGGGAACAAAACGCCGGTTCTGTTCCCCTCCAAAAATCAGTACGCCGATCCGGTAATCCCTGGCAGGTAACGGGCACGGATTCGGCAGGTCCCCTGTCGGATGAATGCTGCCGTGCTGCCTAGACCCCGAATTACGGCGTCGGTCTATCAGCAAAGAATGTGTAGAGCGAAAATACCGGGGCGTGCATCGGGGTCTTTTTTTGTGGCCACGCCTGCACGGAATCTCCGGTTGTCCCGATTGCGGCAACGAATCCGTACAACGCACCGTATACCGGAAGGACCGAAGTAATCCGGTGATAAATGGCGGAACCTATGCCTGCTTTTATGGCCCGGACCGCCCGGGATATCTTCATTTTAAGGTGCGCGATGAATTTACGGATCATTGCAATAATAACTTCAACCATATACAACTATTTAAAATACCAGTAACCTGCGGGTTATACACATCGTTTTCGCAAAAAAAATGCCTAAAACAAATGCTTTGTATGATCTTTTCATGAAAAAAATATGGCTGCGCGCAAAAAAACGGGAAAAATCAATAAAACTCTAAAAAGTTTTGTGGTTGGCTGAGCTGTCGCGCCGCAGAGAACAGGCTGGACACAACAGAGGGAATACCAAAACATTCCCGGTCGTCCGTATTGTTCGAAAAGTTGGGTACTCAGAAACGGGAGAATTCCCGACAAATCTCTGTCGATTTTACCTGTTTTAAGAATTTTCAAGGACTCTTTATTCGGATCGCTTTTCCGGAGCATCACGGCTCCCGACCTTGTCGGGGGGTTTTTTCCCAGACCCTGCCATAAAAAAATGCATCTCCCATGGGGGTTCCTGCGGCATTTTCGCGGTCCGGATGGGCTAAAATAAATGGCAAAAACCGGGCCTGCCCAAAGACTGTAAATGGCCGTTTCTTTGGGGGTAAAATTGCAGTATTTTGGCAAACCGGCCCCGATTCAGGCATATTCTCCACGCGAACCGAAATGAGCGGTTTTGCAGGTATTTTCAGCAGAGACCCGATCCGAAAAAAGGGAAAAGGAGCCCGATTCGGGCTTATTTTACCGTATCTTTGGATACTCCTCCCGGAGAATGAGGATCTGCACCCTGGTACCGGAACAACAGTTCCGTCACGGCCCGGATCTCCCTGCCCTGTTTTTTGGCTTCAGCAAGGTAGGTATCATAAAGAGCATCGGTAGTGACATGGAGCACCGGTTTGCAGAGATCGGCGTGCAGCATGAGATCGAAACAGCGGGCCTCCGCCTCGGTGAGCCCGAGCGGCTTGTATTCACCGGTTGTCGGGACATATACAGGATTTTTATCGCGTGGCGTTTTCAAGACCAGAGCCGCGAGCGGGGTTGAGGGGATTGGCTCGGCAATGCTGATGAAAATGTCGTCGAGCTGCTGTTCGGCGATGAAGTCCCTGGTCTTCTCGTAATCCGCGGCAGTCTCCGTGGGATACCCCACAATAAAACTCCCGGCAACCTTTAACCCGTGTTCCCGACAGCGCCGGATCGCATCGGTCACCTGCGCCACAGTAACTCCTTTCCCCATCTTTGTAAGGATCGCGTCGCTGCCGGATTCTATCCCGAAAAAGACCCATCCGATGGTGTACTTTTTTATTGCATCCAGGATCTCATCGGTGATACAGTCAACCCGGATATCCGGTGAAGATACGTTGGCGCTGCCCATGACCTCCGCAAGCCCCGAAAGGAGCGCGACAAACGCATCCGGGTTGAGCGCGCCGTTTTTAGCCTGGTACAGCGATCCCGTTCCCCCGCTGATGGCGAGCCTCCGTGCACCGGCCTTTTTGAAAGCCTCAACCTCTGCCACAATCGCAGGGATCTCCCGGCTCCGTATCGCATGACCGAAAAACCGCGGGACCTGGCAGAACGTGCAGGCTCCCGAGCATCCCCGGTGGGATTCGATGTAGGCGCTTGCACCGCGGATACTCTGGGTGCCGATATCGGCAGGGATCAGGGGAAGCGGGTGCTCGATGGATTCTGGCGGGTCGCGTTTCCGGATCACGATCTTCTGCCCCGACCGGTATGCCACTCCTTCTGTATTGTGGAGTTTTGCGCCTGCGACCAGGTGCCTGACCGTCTGTTCTCCTTCCCCAAGGATGACGGCATCCGGGTTGAGTTCTCCCAGCACAATATCCGGGTAGGCTGAGACCGGGCCCCCGATATAACATATTCCGCCGTTTTTCCTGACCTTGCCGACAAAATCGCGAATGGCGGGATCGAGAAGGTGAAGCGTGGAATACAGGCTCAAATAGACCGTATCTCCCTGGCCTGCGATGAGATCCTTACGGAGCGCAACCGGTTTGCCGCTGTGCCGGATCGTACCGGCGATAAGCATGGCGCCGTAGGTGTAGATGCCCGGAGAGATGACGATGTAGTTCATTTCGTATACCTGAGTATGGGCAGGCACATTATATAGCAAATCCGAATCTGCCTGCCCTCCACATCGGGACGAGGTAATTTAAAAATCCGGTGCCTGACGTGCCTGAAAAATTTTTTTATAAATTGTGGCTAAAAAAGAAAAAAAATTTGGTTTGGGGACGTTTCCGTGCTTACCTTGCGGGGATGATGAGCGAGCGCTCGCCAGCGGGCATGAACTCGCGGATTGCACCCTTTGCGAACTCGCGGCGGGGCTCTGCAAAGTCGAACTTGAGCGACGGGTCGGCGAACGTGATCTTGATCAGCGGGGATAGCGACCATGCATCGCCGCGGCCGTAATGGGAACTGCCGACGATTGCTGCGTATTCACCCTGGTGACCGACGTTCATTGCATAGTTCGGGTAGTTCGGGCCACGGAGCTCGCCGACACAACCTTCGTCAGGCCGGACGGAGAGCGAGTTTGCGGAACCGCACTGGTCCTGCAGGTCGTAGCCGAAGAAGCCGAGACGCGACCAGCCTTCCTTGTGCAGGAGCATGGACATGTACCAGCCGTTGAGACCGGCGTTGGAGTTACCCGTGGCGATTGCCGTGGTAAGACCGGATGCTGCTGCGAGGACACCTGCACGCTGGGAGCCGCCGAAGTGGTCTTCCATCATGGTCGGGAACTGTTCGTACTGTTCCATACCGTAGAGGGTGACTTCCGAGGCGAGCTCGTTTACCAGGTCCTGGGTCGGTTTGAGCTTGTCCTTGTCGGATGGGCTCTTCCAGTTGACCTTGTACTTGTCCTTGATGTAGTCCATACCGTAGTAGGTAAACTCATCAAGGATGTTGTCGGTGTATGCAGCGGTTGCATACTGGGTGAACCCGACACCGCCGGACATGTAGCTGCCCAGCCAGATCTGGTCGAAGAGCATGGTACCTGCACCGACCACTTCAAGGGCTGCCTTGGCGGGGTCGTTCGGGTACTTGCGGTCTGCCTGGATCATATCAGAGAAGTGACCGAACTTGATGCCACCGGGCTCGTTCGGGCCACGTGCACGGCGAGCCGGCAGGATGTCACCCATCTGGATAACACCGGCGTGCTTTGCCGCAAAGGAGAGGTCGGCGACTGCTGCTTCACCAGCGCACATGCGGTACGCAGCGATGAAGGACATACCGATCTGCATGGCGGACCACCGGGAGGTCGTTCCACCATCGCAGGTCCTGGAGACGGTTGTCGGGATGTGGACAGCCTGCCACATGGACTTGCCGACTGCTGCCTTGAGGGCTGCTGCCTGCTTTGCCGGGAAGAGCTTGTCGAGGTTTAAGACGAACTGGGGTTCGAGGTCGTCTGCCATCTCGTCGTCGCCGGTAAAGACCTTGACGTAACAGTCATCGACGAGTGCCGGGTGGGTCTCGACCATGTGTTCCTGGACGACTGCGCCGCCGGGCATTGCATGGTTGAGGACGTGGAGGTACTCGTTAATGGTTTCAGGGGTAACTTCTTTTCCCAGACGCTTCTGGAGGGTGTTGTGGGCGAGGTCGAGGCCGACGATGATCGTCCGGCGGATGTCGTCCCACATCTGCTGCATTGCAGCGTTGTTGACGAAGTGGAGGTCATCGCCCTCAACGAAGACGCCGGTGCCGGAGACCTCGTAGGTCATCAGCTGGCGCTGACCGAGCGGGATACCGCCAAGGTGGCAGCGCTTCGGGTCGTACATTGAGATGCCGCGTTCCATTGCGACTTTCTGGCCTTCCTTTAAGAACTCCATCTTACGGGGAGACTGTTCGAGACCCTTGCGGCCAAAAACGGTGTGGGTTGCGGTCGGGTCTTCTGCGAACTTCTCCTTCATTGCCTTCAGGAAGAGTTTCTGGGATCTCTCGATTTTTGCTTTTCCTGCCATCGTAATCACTCCTTCGGCATGAAGCCGTATTTGGTCCTCAGCGAGTGGATGCGCTGGATATACTCGACATATTCTGGGTCGTCGCGGAAGCCGGTACCGACAAGCGAGTGGTACATGGTAGTGTGTGCCTTGAGCCACTTCTCATCCATAGGTTTACCGACCTTGACCTCAGAGTCGAGGGGCTCGCCGATCTGGTTCTTGACGTACTTGACAACGCCTGCCTTCTTGTCGAGGACACAGCGCTGGAGCATATCGAACATCATACCGTTCTCATCGAGACGGAGGGAGTGTCCGTGCACGGTTGCACCGCGGATACCGGTGCGGGCCGGGTCGAAGAGCTCGGTTCCGACGAGTTCTTTCGCGTACTTCTCGAGATCTCTCTCACGGCATTCGATGATCTGACGGCCGGACAGGGTGCCCGGGTCGATCCCGCGGAACCTGTACATCTCAAGCCAGGACCGGACGTACGGCTGGCAGGGTGCGTTGAACATCGAGTCGGCAAACTGGATGTACCTTACACGGTCGCCGGCCTTTGCGCCGTCGGTCGGGGTGACGAGCTTGCGGATCGGGCATGCCGGTTCCTGCTGCTCGGCAAGGGGCGGGTGTGCTGTCGGGTATGCCGCACCGGGGGCGCGGTGTCCCATAATCAGTACAATGTCCTTATCGGTAATATCGCGGAGCTTCTCCAGCTTTTGGGATGGGTCAAGCTGCTTGCGCCGGTTCGCGGCGACAACAGTGGAGCCCGGACAATACTGTGGTTTGTATGCCATTGTTTAATCACTCCAATGAATCCTTCTTTTTGATCTGTTTCATTACCGCCGAAATGACTTCGGCCATCTTCTCGCGTGTGGGGGTCTGGCCGCGGGTCACGCCGCTGACGATTTCCATGACCGTACCTTTGGTCCGGATCTGGTCCTCTGGCGGCATGACGTACGCGGTCTTCACACCCTCTTTTGCAAGATCCTCGTAATCGATCGGTGACTGGGAAACGACAATCGCCTTCACATTGCACGCGGCAAGGATGAACCTTACCTTGTGCACCACATGGGAACGGACATTCCCGTGGTGAAGGATAGCGACCCTGTGTTTCTCGATCTGGGTAACCTCTTTCTCGGTGAGTCCGAAGTAGGCGCCAAGGGCGGAACCCGCGATTTTCGGGGCATCCGGCGGGACACCGCTTCCCGCGTTGAGTACGAGCGTGCTGATGCTGTACTCCACACCCTGCTGCCGCAGTCCTGAAGTAATATCGCAGACCGGCTTTGTGACATGGCGGCGGCCCGGTGACATCCCGACAACAATGACGTCGGGGTACCGGCACTCGGAGATGGTACCGCGCTGGGCGATACCGCCTCCCTTTCCCATGCCCATTGCCTCGCGGCAGTCGACTACCTGGGTTACTCGTCCGATTGGCATAGTTTACTTGATTCCCTGAATGATTACGGGGCCTGAACGGCTCTTTGGATCTGCCATACCAAGAATGTCCCTGTCGGCGTTCGGTCCGTATTTTGCATAGTCCACGAGCGACGGTGTCGTCTTCATGAACTTGCCTTCCTGCAGCCGGCAGGTAAATTCCGTGATACTTTCTTCACATGCGGTTTTCAGTGCAGGGACTACCTCGCGGTTCTCCAGTTCCAGAAGAATGGTTCCTACATGTACCTGTAATTCGAATTCCTCGGTACCGACATGGATCCTGCCCCTCATCGAGTGAGGGTTTGCAGTACCACGTGCCGGCCCGTAGGGCACAGTCGTCGGGAGGCGGGGGCCGTTTAAGACCATCCTCCGTATTCCGCCGGCTTTTAACAGGTTGTTGAGGAGCCGTTCCACTGTTTCCGGGTTCATCAGGCGGTCGGTGACAATCCTGCACTGCGGGAACGTGGCGTCGGTCATTTGCATCATGCGTTGGGTTTAGATACCCTTTGCGATGGTCTGGATCGGCTTCTTGAAAGCCTCGATCTGCCCGAATGTGTCCTCGTAAACCTTACTGGTTCCCTCGGGACTGAACATCTGGGTACCTGCATCAAGTGCGCAGGCTGCGACGATACAGGGGATACCGACACCGGCTGCGTGACGGGTAACGACGTGGTTGCCGTTGAAAACACCGGGGCCGCCGCCACCGTAGATCGAGTGGCTGAAGAACGAGAACCCGACTGCAACACCCATGGCGCGACCAAAGTCGGAGCCGGGCAGGCCGGTCTCGTGCTCGAGCAGATCGTTGAAGTAGAGCAGCGTTGCGGAAACTGCCTGGGCGAACCGTCCTGCACCACAGTTAACCATGGTTGCAGCGAGGGTACCGGCAGATGCATACGCGTTCCACATCATCGGGTCCTTGGTCTCGTAGAAGATGTAGCCGCTCTTGCCCTTCTTGCCTGCCTTGATGACCTTGTCCTCAATGGCACGCTCGACAAGGCTCTGGACGACAGTACCGACCGTGCCGGTCTTGCCGTTCTTCTTGACGAGGTCGTAGACCATGTTGTTTGCGTTAAGACCCTGGTATGCGTAGAGAAGGAGCTGTGCACGCTCGAACGGGCCGATTGCTGCGCCCATTTCGAATTCACCGGCCTGTTCAAAGGTTGCGGCGAGTGCTGCGCCCTGCATGGCATTCCGGTGGGTCATCATGACCGCGTGGTTTGCCTGGATGTTACGGAGAGCGTATCCGAGACCTTCATTGTTCTGCGGGATGGACAGGATCGAGACGACGTTGCCGCCCTGCATGTCCATGGTCTGCGGGTAGGTACCCCAGACAGCACCCTTGACGTATGCGCCGTCGAACATTCCGATCTTGTACTGTTCGAGGAGTGCATAGGTGGTGGCTGCTGCAATGCTCGTGGTGGTTGCATCGTAGGTTGCTGCTGCCTTGATACGGGCAGATGGAACCTCGACAAGGAGCATCTTGCCGCCGGCGACCTTGGTGATCTTGGTGTCGTCGCCATCGGTGACCTGGATCATTTCCTTGATCTTGGCTGCGATAGCGTCTGCATCCTTGACAACACTGCAGTCGAGGCTGCGGCCGAGGATCTGGTTGGACTTGCCGCCCATCTTTCCGGTCTTGAGTGCTGCTTCGATACCGGCAAGGTTGACTGCCGCTGTCCTCTTGGTGAGGTCGATGAGTTCAAGAGCACCCTTGTTGGTCAGCGGGCTGATCTTGTCAAGCGTGACGTTGCTCTTTAAGAGCTTACCCTCATCGTCGTAGAGGTCGATTGTATCCTTGTATTTTGCCATGTAATTTCCTCCGAAATTTTGGATTCTAACGGTACAGTACTGGCACTGAACAATGGTTGTTACTAACAGGAACACTGGTAATGAATGAAAGTCACTATTGCACGTCCCCTAGATTGGGACATTGAATAATTCCCAATTTCCCCTTATAAGCGTTCCGATTTTGTGCGGGAAATCTTTTTTATATATCTCCGAGGATAGTTTGAAAAAGTGAAGATACGTTCAAATATTACATAAATAACCGACTTTATCTTTACACGATATAATACGAAACTGTCCAAGGGTAATACTGAATCATATATCTTATTAAAAATTTTTCTATTTTGGGATGCGCTGTATGGAAAAAAAGAAAGGCCTGACAGGATCCGGGCAAAGGATCCTATTTTGAGGGTTATTTCCGGAATTCGTTAATCGGGCTGGGGCCCAGCTCGTTGATCGTCTTTACTACATCGGTGATGACCGCTGCCCACTTTGCACCTTCGGATGCAGAAACAAACGTCATCCGGAACCGGCGGTCGTCAAGACCGATGCTCTTCATGAGTCTTTTGACCATGAACATTCTCTTTGCTGCCTTGAAGTTGCCTTCAAGGTAGTGGCAGTCGCCGAAGTGGCAGCCGGAGATAAGCACACCGTCAGCCCCATCGGCAAATGCCTTGAGGACGAATAGCGAGTCGAACCGGCCGGTGCACATCACACGGATGATCCTGACGTCAGGCGGGTACTGGATACGGCCACCGCCGGCGAGGTCTGCACCTGCATAGGAACACCAGTTGCAGACCATCCCGAGGATCTTGGGTTTCCACTCCTTGTTGTCAGCCATTTTACTGCTCACCTCCGAGCAGGAACGCATCGATCTGCGCAACGATCTGCGGGGTTGCAAAGTGCTGCATCCAGATTGCACCGCCGGGGCAGAACCCGCCGCAGGTACCGCAGCCTTTGCATTTTGCTTCGGTGACCTGCATGACTGTCCGCCCGTTCTTCTCGACAAGCGAGAGGGCGCTGTACGGGCAGAGGTTCACGCACATGCCGCAGCCTGCGCATTTCTCTTCAATGCACTGTGCGAAGTACGGCTCGAGCTCGACTTCTCCCATGTGGATCGGGATACTTGCCGCAGATGCTGCACCTTCCGCCTGTGCTACCGTATCAGGGATGTCTTTCGGGCCCTGGCAGACACCGGCAAGGAACACACCAGCTGTGGTGGTCCCGCACGGGTTGAGCTTCGGGTGGGCTTCGAGGAGCCAGCCATCCTGCGAACAGGAAACACCAAAGAGCTTGCGTGTCCGGTTGGTATCCGCCTTGGGCTCGATTGCTGCTGCAAGGACCACGAGATCGACTTCCATATCGACCGGGCGGTCGAGCAGGGTGTCGTCTGCATACACATGGAGATTCTTGGTCTTGGGATCTTCGAGGATGTTTGCCACACGGCCGCGGATGAACTTTGCTCCTTCGTTCTGGATACGGTAATAGAACTCTTCGTACATCTTACCGAACGACCGGATATCCATGTAGAAGATGTAGGGAACACATCCCGGAATCTTCTCGATAATCTGGTGGGCGTGTTTTAACGAGTACATGCAGCAGAACCGTGAACAGTACGGCTTGCCGATACCGGTGTTGTCTCGGGACCCTGCGCAGAGCACGAATGCAACACGCATCGGGGTCTGGCCGTCGCTCGGACGAACCAGGTGACCGCCGGTCGGGCCGGACGCACAAATGAGCCGCTCGAATTCGAGGCTCGTGATGACGTTCTCGTACCGTTTGTATCCCCATTCCTGTTTGTTCTCGATGGGGAAGATATCGTACCCGGTGGCGAGGATGACGGTCCCGACTTTGACCTTGATCAACTCGTCCTGCATGTTGAGGTCGATGGCCCGTTTCTCGGGACCACAGGCAGTTACGCAGAGACCGCATTTGACACAGGCGTTAAAGTCGATGGTGTAGATAAGGGGGACGACCTGCGGGTGGTTGATGTAGATCGCCTTCCGCGGCTTCATGCCGATCTCGAAGACATTGGGCTTGATAACCGGGCAGACCGCATCGCAGTCACCGCAGCCGTTGCAGCCGCCGCCGACGATACCCTTTGCTGCCGCTTCCTTGGGGGTCATCACACCGCGTGCCTTCTTCCTTATCGTGACCTCGAAGTTACCGATGTACCCTTCAACATTCTCCACCTCGGACCAGGTCATGAGCTCGATCTTTTCGCTCCTGCCGACATCCACCATCTTCGGGGTTAAGATACACTGCGAGCAGTCGAGTGTCGGGAACGTCTTATCGAGCTGGGACATGCGCCCGCCGATGCTCATATCGGATTCGATGAGGTAGGTCTTGATCCCTGCTGCTGCAAGGTCGAGGGATGCCTGCATCCCGGCGACACCGGCGCCAACGACCATCGCTGCCGGTTCAACCGGCACAGACTTCGGGAAGAGATCCTGGAGGAGTGCAGCTTTTGCGACTGCAATCCGGATTGCATCCTTTGCCTTCTCTGTCGAACCTTCGCGGTCGTGCATGTGCACCCACGAGTTCTGGTCACGGATATTGGCCATCTCGAACCGGAACGGGTTGAGGCCAGCGTCCTTTGTTGCCGTCCTGAATGTAGGTTCGTGAAGACGGGGCGTGCATGCAGCAACGACGACACCTGTCAGATTGTTCTCTTTTACCGCCTTTTGAATGAGCGTCTGCCCGGGCATCGAACACATGTACTTGTAGTTATCGACATAGGCCACGTGCGGGATGGTCTTGGCATAGTCCTGGACTGCGGGAATATCCATGGAACCGGCAATGTTGGTACCGCAGTGGCAGATGAAAACCCCGATCCGGGCTTCCTTCTGTGTGGTGGCCCCGGGTGCTGCGACTGCTTTCTGGGCAGTTTCGACAGCAGGTGCGGGAGCCGCCTGCTTTTTGACTTCCTGTTTTACGGGAGCCACTTTTTTTGCCTCCTGCTTCTTGGTCTCGGTCTTTTTGGTAGTAGTTTTCTTCTTTTCGACCATCGTTACCACCTCTAGAGCACCTTCTGCAGGAATGGTTCGCAGCTGATTGCGTGGAGGTCAAGACCCAGCTCCTGCGGGCTCATTCCCTGTGCAAGGCCGAGCAGCTCGCAGAAGTGCAGTATCGGCAGATCATAGCTGATACCGAATTTCTCCTTGATCTCGATCTGACCGCGGTCAAACTGGAGCTGGCAGAACGGACAGATGTTGGTCAGTGCGTCGGCTTTTGCCTCCATGATGTTGATCATTTTCTCGTTGGTGATATCGAGAGAGTGGACAATATCGTATCCGCGAACACCGCCACCGGCACCGCAGCACTGCATCTTGTTGCGGTACTCGACCGGGGTCGCACCAATGGCTGCAACCAGCTCTTCCATCCAGGACGGGTGCTCGGTATTGAGCATGATGCTCTTTTCGAACTCTCGGTCCTTGTGGGGCTTAGTGAGGTGGCAGCCGTAGTGAACAGCGATACGGGCACCGGTCATGGGGGTGACGACACTGTCCCTTACCTTGTTGACACCAACGTATTTTTCGTTATAGAGAAGTTCCGCAATGTGGTAGACATTGCAGGTGCCCTTGTACTCCATATCGATCTCTTTTAAGACCTCGTTAACGCCATCGCGGAGATCCTTGTTGTGCTTGAGTTTATGGTTGACTTCCCAGATCGACTTGTAGCAGCCATTGCAGAGCAGGGCGATATCCATCTTCATCTGCTCGGCAAGGACCAGGTTTCTGGCGGCCATTGCATACCAGACATTGAGGTCGATTGCCCCAAATGCGCCTGGTGCCGGACAGCAGCTGGCTCCCTTGAGGGGAACAAGATCGATACCCAGTTTCTTGCAGGTCTTGATTGCTGCCGATTCGCATCCCGGGTAACGGTTCGGTGCAATACAACCCAGATAGAATGCGAACGTGTGGTTGGCTTTGGATTCTGACATGGTTGTTTATCCCTCCCGTTCCTTGACAATCCTGTCAGCATTGTCCTTCATATGGTAGTGATCCAGGATTTTTCTGATCCCTGGCATGTATTCTGGATACATATGTGTGGTCGGCGGGTCGCGGGTCAGACCGAGTTTTTCACGGGCTGCACGGTTGACATCGTTGTTGGGCACACCATGACCGGTTTTGTAGATAGCCTGAACGGTCTTGAGGAAGTTCACCGGCACGATATCGTGGGTGAATGCCAAATTCCTCATTGCCATGATAACATCGGTCGGTGCAATATCACGCGGGCACCGGTCGGTACAGCTGTAACAGGTGGTGCACAGCCAGAGATCCGGGTCGGTCAGTGCTTCGTTTTCGAGACCAAGCACGGCCCTCCTCATGAACTTGCGGATACGGTAGGAGCTCCTGGGTGCCGATGGGCACGAGCCGGTACAGGTACCGCACTGGAAACACATATGTGCCATTGTCCGTGAAATTTTCTCTATCCTGTTTACAAAATCAGGTGTCGAGTCTTCACGGTAAAACCGCTGATCCTTGAGTTTCTTTTCAAGCGCTTCCGGGTAACCTTTCGTTCTTGCCATACTGCTCCCTCACGCCTTCTCCATGAGTTTTATGCTGACCTGTCCAGGGATGCCTTCCTTTACCCTCGAGGTCCTCTTAGTGCAGAGCTTTTCCTTGATCTTTTTGAAGAGATCGGTCTCCGTGCCTTTCACGCGGATACCGGTCCTGTGGAGAACAATGATGTCTTCACCCGGACAGGCATTCACGCAGGCGCCACAGAGGATACAGTAATCCTTGTTGACCGCGATGTTGGCCTCGATATTGTGTCCCATCTCGGCTGCCGGCTTCTCGCTCGGGAGATAAATCGCATTTGCCGGGCAGATCTCTGCACAGGTCGAGCAGCCGCCGGGGCACTTCTCGGAGTGGAACTCGATATCGCCCTCGAAGATCTTCTCGACAGTTATTGCCTCGGACGGACAGTTCTTCGCACACCATCTGCAGGTGCAGCAGTTGTCCTTCTCGATGGTAACCTTGCCCTCGACTTTGTCGGAGATGACCTCGCGCTCGACCGTGATAGCCTCGGTGGGACATGCCTCGACACAGATCTTACAGGCATTGCACTTGGCCTCGTCCCAGATCACGTCGCCTTCGACCTTGCCGATCTCCGGGGAGAACTCCTTGTGCTTGACGACAAGTGCCGGGCAGAGTGCACCGCACAGTCCGCAGACCGTACACTTCTCCTTGTCTACGGTAAATGTCGTCTTGGTCTTGATAGCCGTGTGACGTTCTTTTCCACCGGCGACCGGTCCCTTGTAGGTTCCTTCAAAGGCAGGGACATCCCTGTTGATGGCGTCACGGGGGCAGACCTCTTCGCAGGTCGTACACCGTACACACTTCTCGTCATCGATCTCTGCCTTCATATCGTACTGCGGGAATCCTTCCTTCTCTAAGATAGGAAGCCGCTCCTGATTGTCGACCTTCAGAGTCATCGCGTTGAAGGGGCACATGATGACACAGACACCACAGTACGAGCACTTAGTCTCGTCCACATCGATTGGTGCTGCGTAATTGATTGCCCCCCGACGGGCTGCACCTACAAGTCCGAGGACGATTGCTTCCTCGGGACATGCATCGGCACAGATACCGCACCCAGTGCAAGCCTCTGAGTTGAGAATCAGGTTGTTCACGTTCTGAAGGAGCCGCTGCTCCATCACAACGTTGACACCATCCTTCTTTTTGGAAAACTTTGGAAACAATGCCATGAAATAACCCTCACGCTGTTCCGCTATTGCACCTTTGCCTCTGCTCTGGTTTCCCGGAGCCCTGTCAGCCTGATACTATCGTGCAGACATACCCGGAAACACACACCATTACCGGTGGCTGCCGGATCATCGGTATGATCTCCCGGAACATCCACAGGACATGCAACAACACAATTGCTACAGCTGGTACCCTGTCCCCACTCGCAATGTACTGCACATGCCATGGATTCACGCACCAGCTATGATCGATTTCAAAATCGATTATCAAAAGAGTGGTGGAAGAATCTAGATAAATGTTCTGAAATCTATCGCGGCAGGAGAGGCGTTTTATTATTCCATTAAAATTGTTCTTTATATGCGATCAGGTCATATCAAATTAAAGTACTAAACTTTTTCGTAATATCCGCCTGCGCTTTCAACAGGGGGATTTTGCCGGAACAAAATAAGAACATTTATTCGGTAGTAGTCATGGTACTTTTGGTATACCGGAGGTTATGTAATAATGGAAATCAACGGCGTTACAATCGATGACACCTATGCAGAAGCATTCCCCACCTGGGTCTGCCGGGTGATTATTACTGCAGTGACAAAAGACTGGGCAATCAAGGCAGCAACCGAGGCAACCGGGTTTGCAACATCCGCTATCGGATGTCCCTGCGAAGCCGGGATCGAATCGGTCCTTTCCGGGAGCGAGACTCCTGACGGAAGACCGGGCGTTGCAATCCTTATCTGTGCCAGCAAGAAGAAACTCAAAGAGCAGGTCGTGGAACGCCTCGCCGAGTGCGTCCTGACCGCACCGACAACGGCAGTTTTCAACGGTATCACCACGGCCGAAGAGAAGATCCCGGTAAAACTTCACTTCTTCGGTGACGGGTACGAGTACCAGAAGGAAGTCGGGGGCCGGAAGTGCTGGGCGATCCCGATCATGAACGGCGAGTATATCGGGGAAGAAGAGTTCGGTATCGTCAAGGGTGTGGCCGGTGGCAACTTCTTTATCATGGGCGAGAACCAGATGGCAGCCCTCACGGCAGCCCAGGCAGCATCTGATGCAATTGCCGAGGTTAAAGGAGTCATCACCAGTTTCCCAGGCGGTGTTGTAGCGAGCGGTTCAAAGGTTGGCAGCCTGAAGTACAAGTTCATGGTTGCAACAACGAACGAGAAGTACTGCCCCACTCTCCGCGAGAAAGTGGCAGACAGCAAGATCCCGGCCGGTGTCAAGGCAGTGTACGAGATCGTTATCGATGGTATTGACGAGAAGAGCGTTGCTGCGGCAATGGGTGCCGGTATCAAGGCAGCCGTCCATGTCCCGGGTGTGAAATTTATCTCGGCCGGCAACTTTGGCGGGAACCTCGGCCCCTTCAAGCTCGAGCTCAAGAACGTTATCTGATCGTTTCCCCATTCCTTTTTTTATGCAAAATTTCCTGCAGTCATCGGATCCTATAAATAATGTTATTGCCGAATATCTTGTTAACGAAAATTTCGGCGATAACGATGATCACCCTCAGACCCGACGATGTAAAGCAGCGGTTCGGACCGCTTTTTTCCCGAAAATTCCTTGTGATGGTTGATGAAAAGGCAGGCCTTGCAGAGATTATCGAGCAGTGCCAGGCCCGCGGGACGATCGAGTGGGATGCAATGAACCGCCGCCGGGCAGGAGGGGCGGTTGCCGCATGTGCCGTCGAAGGCAGTACGATGACGATCCGGGCACGCCTTGGAAAGCACCCGGTCAATTTCGGGGCTGCGGCATCAACGATCGGCGGCCAGGCGCTGGAAGGGGTCGAGGTGAACGGGGACGAGGTTATCACCTCGTGGGAAGGCATTGCCGGGGCCGGCGTCGGTATCGCAGCCTGCCTCCCCCAGGCACCGGGTGTAATCCGGGCTGAATATCCCTCGGAAGACGATCTCAAAGTTGGCGGAGCCCGTACCAACCATGTCAGGATAGTTTCCCCCCGGTACGAGAAGGTCTCGTTTGGGATCGATGATACGGATACAAAGACCGAGGGTGCAACCTGGGTGATGGCCTTAAAGTGCGCCGAGGCCTGCCATATCGAGGGTGTGGAATTTTTAAACATGCGCCTCGTCCAGCTCAACCCGAAAGTCCCGAATAAGACGACAAACTGCGTTGGATCGGCCCTGAATTTTGCCGCCCGTCCCGCAAGCATCCAAAAACTCAGAGAGTTTGTCTGCTCGTTTGTCGCGGAGCATACCGTTTCAAAAGATACCGGGATTGCGTTCCTGCAGGGAATCGGGATGGAGACGGATTCACCATACCTGAAGGCGATCAAAACCGAGATTTTGACGGTGGACCTGGCAGAGAAGGAAGCCCAAAGACTCGGTATTGAATTCCTCGATACCAATGGGAGAAAAGGAAGGATCGGGGCGCTCGGCGCCGTATTGTGGGCGAACCGGGGCATCGAGGCTGCAGGTCTGTATGGTGAGCATCTCTGACCCCTACGTGATTCGGTACCCGCTGATCGTGGCGGTGGCCGACAAGTCCGGCGAAAAGGTCGAACTGGTCGAGTTCTTCGACTGCGTTGGCGGGGCGATGTGGACCCAGCACCACTATGCACAAAGCCCGCTGGTCGAAAGTGTCCGGTGCGTTGGGGCGACCAGCCGGTACCTGCTCCGGCCCGGCACGGTCGATCTTGCTCTCCAGGGGTCAAAGTTCCCGGCAGGTATATCGGGCGTATCGGTAACAGAAAACGAGATCGCAGTCACCTATATCGGTATGGGCGGTGGAGGAGTCGGGGCTACTTCATGCCGTGCAGCGGCAAGGGGAGTCCTCCGTGAGCACTGCGATCCCTCCGGCGGGGGAAAGGTGGCGGGTGCTACTCTCTGGCTTCCCCGCCGCAAACGGGTGTTGATCGGTGTCGATGATACCGATACATGCGAGGCCGGGGCGACCTGGACGCTTGTCCACAATATTGCAAAAGCATTGGAGGACGAGCAGTCGGTGTACCTCTCCCACACGATCGTCCAGCTCTTCCCGGTGGTGTACCGGACCAGGAACTGCGTTGGCCTTGTTACTGAGTTCGCAACAACCGAACCGGATCGCCTCGTAGAAAAGTTCCGGGAACTGCTCGAAAAGTATACCCTTTCCGATAAGACCGGGATGGCAGTCTACACCGGTTTCACCCCGTCCCCGGCCCTCCTTGAGTACGGCCGCCGGGTAAAACGGGGAGAGGTCGGTCCGGATCTTGTCCGGAACCTCTCCGATCCCGATCTGAAGATTATCATGAACGGCCGGGGCATTACCGGTGCCGTGGCGGCCCTGCCCTTTTATACCCGGTACGAGGAGGCACTTGAATTATGCAGTGGAACGAAGTAAAAGCCCGTCTCCTTTTTGCAGGATCTGCCCGGATCAGCGGCGAGCCTGCCGATGAATATATTGCAACATCCAGCGCCGGCCCGGGTGCCGGTGGCAAAGGTTCGGTTTTCTTTGCCGGGGGCGGCCACCGGGTCAAACTCTCCCTCAACCCCTCATCGGCCACGGAGATCGTGCACCGGGGCGATGGGGTTGCCGATCTGTATTTCGAAGGAACGCAAATCCCGGGCCGGCTTGTTCGTCCGGGTCTCCACTGCCCGGACCAGGCGTTCATCACGGTAACCGAGAGCTGTATCTTTTCCTGTAAATACTGCTCCGTCCCCCGTCTTGCCGGAAAGCGCAAGAGCGTCGATGAGATCGTTGGGCTTGTCGAATCGGTCAAAGACCGGGTGAATGCCATATCGCTTACGAGCGGTGTCAAAGGAAGCGTTGAGGATGAAGAGGCGTACATCTGTGACGTAATCCGGAACCTCGCCCGGTTTGGCCTGCCCCTCGGTGTCTCTATCTACCCGACTCTTAATACCCCGGAACGCCTGCGTGCCCTCGGGGTTGCAGAGGTGAAGTTCAATATCGAGGCCGCAACCCCGGAACTGTTCCGTACGGTCTGTCCCGGCCTCGATTACGACCTGATCTGGCAGGTGCTTGACCGCTCTGTTGCGATTTTCGGGAAAGGCCGGGTCTTTTCCAATGTTATTATCGGACTCGGGGAGACCGATGCCGAACTTGCAGCCTGCGTCGAAAAGCTGGTCTCCCATGGTGTGGTCCCGGTGATTCGCCCGCTCAACCCGGTTGCGGGCTTTGCCGGTACGCCGCGCCCGTCACCCGAGCGTATCAGGGCCGCATATCTTATCCACAGCAGGGCGCTTGCCGCTGCGGGGATCGATCCCCTCATGGCACAAACGATGTGTACGAACTGCGCCGGCTGTGACCTTGTGCCGGGGAGGGACTAGATGAAGGGCACACAGGCGCTTGCAGAGGCCCTGCGTGCCGGTACCGACCGGGTATATACGGTGCCCGGCTATCCCGTCACAGAGCTCGGGGAGCTTGTCGGGGCAGAGATGGTGATAAACGAGAAGACCGCGCTTGAGTATGCCCTCGGCGATTCCCTTGCCGGGAAGCGGGCGGCGGTTATTGTCAAGAATGTCGGGGTGAACGCCTGCGCCGATCCCCTCTGCGAGGCGACCGTGCAGGGGCTTATCGGGGGAGTCCTTCTCGTTGCCGGTGACGATCCCGGAGCAAAGGGGTCCCAGACGGCCCAGGACTCCCGGTATTACGGAGAACTTGCCGAGATCCCGGTGATAGAACCAGACGCATCGTCCTGTTATACCGGTGTCGAGGCGGCACTTGTAGCATCGGAAGCGTTCTCCCGGGTGGCCATGATCCGGCTCACGCCGGAACTCATGGACGCAGAGGCGAGCGGGCACCCCCTTCCCCGGGCGAACGGAAAAGGCCGGCTTGCCGATCCGGGATGGACGATGCACGGCCGGGTAATGGCGGCTGCATCCATCTCCCGCTCCATGCAGTCATGGGCATCGACCTCACCCCTCAACCGCTGGCAGGCGGGAACGATGGGGGCAGGGCCTGCACCTGGCGCGGGCAGGATCGTGACGGTCTACCCGCCACCGGCCCGTCTTGCAGGAGCCGGGGAGATACACGAGTACGGCAGGCCGTTTGTCGGCGACCACCGTGCAGTCTCCCTGCCCGAAGAGCAGGGACCGCCGGAGTCGCGGAAAGGAAGGGGCTATTACAAGACCTTCTGTCGGGACTGCCCGTACCGACCTCTCCTTTCTCTCATGAAAGAACGTGGCATGCAGGTAGTCTGCGATGCCGGCTGCTCCGTGTACTGCTTCAACCCCCCGTATGGGATCGGGGTTGCCAGTTACGGGATGGGGTCGAGCATTGCAGTGGCGGCCCGGAGCACCTGTGTTGCCCTCATCGGGGATTACGGCCTGCTCCATTCGGGCCTTTTGGCCCTGATCGACGTGTATGAAAAGAGACTTCCGCTCCTGTGCATCGTGATGAAGAACCACTGTGCCGCGATGACCGGCAGGCAGCCCGCTTTCGATCCCGTCCCCTGCCTGGACTGGGCTCTCCCGGTCATCTGTTGTGCGGAAGATGAATCCCGCCTGCGTGAGGTCATCCGCCCTGCGGACCGGCCCACGACGGTGGTCGTAGAAGCAGAATGCCCAAAGGGGGCCTGTTATGAAACCGTGGAATGTTGAGATTTGTGACGTAACCTTACGGGACGGGGAACAGACGCCCGGCGTGTCGTTCTCCTGCGAAGAGAAAACGGATATCGCGAGAACCCTGGATGCCATCGGTATCGAAGTAATCGAGGCTGGGTTCCCGGCCGTGTCGGCAAGCGAAAAACAGTGCGTCAAGGCCATTGCCAACCTCGGGCTCGAAGCACGGATCTGCGGTTTTGCCCGGGCACGCAAGCCGGATATCCTGGATGCCATAGACTGCGGCGTGGACATGGTCTCTATCTTTATCCCTACGTCCGACCTCCACGTCCGGCTCAAGTTCAAAAAACCCCGGGAGCAGGTGCTCGAAGATGGCCTTGCCATGATCGATTTTGCCCGGGATCACGGTGTCCAGGTACGGTTTGCCGCAGAAGACGCTTCACGGACGGATCTCCCGTTTTTAAAAGAGGTGTACCGGAGGGCGGCCGACCACGGGGCCGTCCTGCTCAGCTTCGCCGACACGGTGGGCTGCCTGATCCCCGATGAGATGCGCACGATCATGACCGATCTCGTCTCCTCGGTCGATACTCCCTTCTGCGCCCACTGCCACAACGACATGGGCTGTGCGGTGGCAAACACCATCACGGCGGCACAGGCCGGAGCATTCCAGCTCCATACCACGGTAAACGGTATCGGTGAGCGTTCGGGCAATGCATCTCTTGAGGAGGTGCTCGTGATCCTCCGGCAGAAGGGCGGCATCGACCGGTACGACCTCTCATACCTCTCTGCCCTCTCCCGCAAGGTGGAGAAGTACTCCGGGATCGCCCTCCCGAGAAACAAGCCGGTCACCGGGGAACTTGCGTTCTCGCACGAGAGCGGCATCCACATCGCGGCCATGCTCCAGGACCCGGCAACCTACGAGTACTTCCCGCCGAATCTTGTCGGGGGAGAACGGCATTTCATCCTCGGCAAGCATACCGGGAGAAAAGCCCTCGAACATGTGGTGGCAACGCTCGGGTACTCCCTGACCGAACCGCAGATCTGCCATGTGCTCGATCTCGTCAAGGAGTATTCCGAGCAAAAGTGCAGCATTACCCCTGAAATCCTGCAGAAACTGATCCGGCGGGCACAAGCGGAGACACCTGAATGAGCACGCTTTCGGAACGGATCCTCCGTGCCCCGGCAGGGGACTATGTCGACCGAAAGGTCGACCGGGCATATGCTCACGACGGGACCGGTGTCCTTGCGCTTGAAGCATGGCGGCGGATGGGGGGAAACCGGTTCTGGAAGGATACGCGGTACTACCTCCAGTTCGACCATATCGTGCCGGCGAACAACAGCACAACGGCGACGCTCCAGCACGAACTCCGGGAGTTCGCACGCGAAAAGTCCATGCAGTTCTCCGATATCGGCTGCGGTATCTGCCACCAGATCATGTGCGAGGACGCGATCCTGCCCGGGGAGATCGTGGTCGGTGCAGACTCCCACAGCGTCACGCCCGGGGCATTCGGGGCGTTTGCCACTGGTGTCGGTGCTACCGACATGGCCGCGATCTGGCTCACCGGGGAGACGTGGTTTAAGGTTCCCGCATCGGTGGGTATTCACCTTACCGGGAAATTATCGGGCGCTGCCGAGGCAAAGGACCTTGCCCTTGCTTATGTGGGAAAGCTCGGTATGGACGGGGCTACCTCCCAGGCACTCGAATTTGTTGGAGAGGGTGTCAGTTCTCTTTCCATGGACGAACGGCTCGTCCTTGCAAACCTCTCGGTAGAGGCCGGGGCAAAGGCCGGGCTCTTCTATGCAGACGATGTGACGATCCGCTACCTCAGGGAACAGGGCAGGAGCGGCACGGTGCAGGTTCCCGAACCATGCACCTACTGTCAGGATCTCGATTTCGACCTCGCCGATATCGTCCCGCTGGTTGCCATTCCCCACCGGGTGGACACGAGCCGGCCTGTCGAGGAGCTTGCCGGACTTGCCCTCGATCAGGTCTTTGTCGGGACCTGCACGAACGGGAGGTACTCCGATCTCGCCCGATTCGCTCGGCTGGTAAAGGGAAAGAAGGTAGCAGTCCGCACCATCGTGGTCCCGGCCTCGGCAGCGGTCTTAAAAAAGACGATCCGGACCGGGGTGCTCGTTGATATCATCGAAGCGGGCTGTACGATAGGAACCCCCGGCTGCGGCCCCTGCATCGGGTACCACATGGGTGTGCTCGGCGAGGGAGAGATCTGCCTCTCGACAGCGAACCGGAACTTCAAAAACCGGATGGGTGTCGGCGGGGAGATCTACCTTGGTTCCATTGCAACGGCTGCAGCAAGTGCCGTAAAAGGCGAGATCACCTCACCGGAGGCGGTGTGATGCAGGGAAAGGGAACCGCGGTCTGCCTCCCCTCCGATATCGATACGGATGTCATCATCGCCGGGCGGTACCTGAGGACAAAGGACCGGAGCATCTGGGCAACGCATATCTTTGAAGATCTCGACCCGGGGATCGCTCCGCGGCTCAACGGGGCCGTGATCGTTGCCGGGAAGAACTTCGGGTGCGGGTCGTCCCGCGAACAGGCGGCAATCGCCCTTCGCGAGGCCGGCGTGGTCGCGGTGATCGCCCCGTCGTTTGCCCGGATATTTTTCCGGAATGCAATCAACATCGGCCTGCCGCTCATTGAGTGCGACCTCTCCTGCGAAGCGGGAAGCGAGGTTGCATTCGACCTTACGAAAGGATGGGTCGAAGTCGGGGGTAAACGCCACCCGATCCGGCCGCTCTCGGCACGGATGCAGGATATCCTCAAAGCCGGCGGTCTCGTGGAGTACTGGAGGGATCACCCGTGATCTTCCCCGAGCACTGCAAGTATGTGGGGTATGCCTCGGCAAAACCCTGCGGTGACCGGGTCTATGCCCTGAGCCGGTATCTCGTGCGGGAGACCCCGGAGGGGTGTGAAGTTATCGAGATTGTCACCGACCAGGCCCAAAAGACCGTCATGCGGGATATCCGCTTGTCCCAGGTTCTTGCCACCCCGGACGAGGTGTACCGGTACCCGGAAAAGGTCCAGATCCACGACCGTGCCCGGCTCGTCCGGCTCGCGCAGGAGAGCGGGTACCGCTGCACGGTCTTTACGAGCCTCGAAGAGAACATGACCTTTGTTCTCGATCCCGACCTCTCGGAGTTCCTGCCCATTCACGTCTATGACGTGGTCCCGCCCCGACCTACCCTTTCAGCCTGCATACAGGAACTGGAGGCGGCAGGGCTCTTCGGGGAACTTTCGGTTACCTTCGGGCACCATGTCCGGGACATTTCCGGCATACCCGCCGATATCTATCCCTGCCGGGCAGCCGGGTTTACCCGGACACTGGATGCCGATGCGCTCCACGGCGGCGACCGGGTGGCCGGGTGCATGACGGCATCGCAGCTCTGCACCGAATGCTACGGTGAGGACTTTACCCTGGAAAACATCTGCCCCCTGGAACAGGTCGACAACGAACCGTTCATTGCCCGGTGCTGCCGGTCCGAGCGTGAGGGCATCCGTACCTGGAACGGGAAGTTCGGGGCCGTTGTCCACTGGGGGGCAGGTCCCGCAACGATCGCCCGCTCCGTGCAGGATCTGGTCAGCCGGTGGAGGAACCAATGACGAGGATTGCCGTTGTCGAAGGCGACGGGATCGGGCACGAGGTGATCCCGGTCGCACAAAAAGCACTTTTCCTGCTCCACCCGGAGTACGAGTACTTCCCCGTCGAAGTGGGGTACGGGCGGTGGCAGGAGACCGGCTGTCCCTGCGGGGATACCGATATCGCGGCCCTGAAGACTGCCGACGCAATCCTCTTTGGGGCAATAACCACCCCGCCGATGAAGGATTACCAGAGCGTTGTTCTCCGGATCAGAAAGGCCCTTGACCTGTACGCGAACCTGCGGCCGGTGAAAGGCAACGGGTTCGATATCATGATCGTGCGGGAGAACACCGAGGGGCTGTACTCTGGCGTTGAGGAACGGGGCCCGGACCGGGCAACCACCCTCCGGGTGGTGACCCGGAACGGAACCGAGAGGATTGCACGGGCGGCGATCCGGCTGGCCGAAAAGCGGCAGGGACGGCTCACTATCGGGCACAAGGCCAATGTGCTCAAGTCCGATGTGTTCTTCCGCGATATCTGCATAGAAGAGGCAAAAAAGGCAGGAGTGTCGTATAACGAGAAGTTTATCGATGCCCTTGGTCTTGACGTCCTCCAGCACCCGCAAGCCTACGATGTGATCGTTACTACGAATATCTTCGGGGATATCCTCTCGGATGTTGCATCCTACCTTGTCGGGGGGCTGGGTCTTGTCCCGAGCGCAAACATCGGCGACCGCTATGCCCTCTTCGAGCCGGTCCACGGCAGCGCTCCGGATATTGCCGGTAAAGACCTTGCCAATCCCATTGCCGCCCTGCGGAGTGCTGCCATGCTCCTTACCCATCTCGGGGATAGCGTGGGTGTGGAGCGGATCGAATCTGCTGTTCAGCATGTTCTCGCGTCAGGCATAAAGACCCGGGACCTCGGCGGATCGGCCGGCACCCGGGAGTTCGGTGCAGCGGTACTTACGGTGCTTGAAAAGAGTGAGCCCGGTCACTAAAATCGTCGAAAAAACTTTTTTTATCTCGGCAGCCCCCGCGGGGTAACCGAATCGGCCGCGAGGTGGAGCAGGTACCCGAGAGCGAGAGCGGACAGCACAAAGGGTACGGTTTTCGAGGGTATCTCCGGCAGCAGCCAGAGAAGTACGGTCCCAACAAAGAGGATCCCGGTCCCTTTGAGCATCTTTTTGCTGTGGAAGAAACCCCGGTGTCGGGAGCTTGTCGGCGGCTCCAGCAGGTCCGGCAGCATTGAACCGACAAATACCGCAAGGAGCCCGAACGCAAGCGTCCCCTGCGGGATGTCCTGCAAAAGGTGCCCCAGGTACGCGTAACAGCAGAAGGCCACAAGGCCAATCGCAAGATGCACTCCCCTTCTCATTCCCGGTTTTTTCATCATTTCACGGGATAAGGGATCGGCCGTGGACGGTGAAAGTGCTCCCTGCCCTTGGTCACTCCTGTTTTTCCCGGGAAATTCCCCTGCCTTCCCCGGAGTAAACCCGGATTTCGTCGGGTTTTGTATAAACACCTATACGGTTTATTGGCTCAGGAAAGGCGAAAACTCCCGTTTTTAAAAGGCGTGTAAAAAGAGGACCGTTTGCCAATGAAAAAGAGCGGACGTTTGCCGACGATGGTACGGTACGGGAGCTCTCAGATAATGTCGGAGAAACGTCCGGGTCAGATTACCACACGATAACCTGCACGGGAGAACACGTCCCTTACGTACCGTTCCCATTCCGTCTCATCGGAAATGTCCGTTCCCTTTACTTCCCGGTCCCAGAGTTCGTGGAGGGAGGGGTCAGGGGAAAAAAAGATCCGTGACCCCTCCTGTACCCTTCCAATATGCCGGCTGTCACTGTCGAGGATGAGGACCCGGAAACACCCGTACTGCCGGCAGACCCCGGGCCGGGTGGCATGGATCGTACAGAATGCCCGGTTGTCCCGGAACCTGAGGAACGGGCAGGCCATAGGGTGGGACGCTGCAATATCCTGCGAGTAATAAAGGTCTGCCTTATCGGGGTCGAGCGTGACCCTCCGTTCTTCACCGGTAACAGAGAAGCGGATCCTGAACTGAACGGGATCTATCCGGTCTTTTATACCGATGATATCTCCCATGTACCTGCAACATTCCCCGCACAACTGACATTGGAAGGCCATCGATTCGCCTGTCTGATATGTGTGGGAGAGAGACTGGGATTAACGTGGCGAAACAAACGAGAAAGTGCCTTCTGTGTTACCCGGCGCCTTGGTACGGTGTTTTGCGGCAGCCTTCATCGGAACCGGTCTGTTGTTTGCAGTCAGGGGGGGTGGGGGCCACCCCCCTCCCCCTGTGCCGGCCCGGGTGGGGGTACCCATCCCCCGCTTCCCGCCCCGGATCATGTGTTTCTTGTGGAACCTTCGTCGGAACGCGATTGTTGTCCTGCGGCCAAAGGGGGTGGGGGGGTAGGGGGTACCCCCTCCCCCCTCATGACCCAAACGGGGGGTTACCCCCCTCCCGTTGTTATTCAAGCAGGGGGTCACCCCCCCTGGTCCATGGCCGGGCAAACGCGGTACCCGTATGTTTTGTCCGAAACTGCTCTCGATCATCTCCCGGGAATACCCCGACCTCTTCTACCCCATCGAGGATTTCATGAACATCAGGGACCAGATCCATAGTTTCTTCAGCATGTAACTCCCCGTGTCAGAACCGCAGGTTCTATTATCTCCTGCACCCTTATTTCGCAATAACCTATACAAGAGCGTACCGACTATGGCACCGGAAAAGACAGAGGCCGCAGAGAGCACCGGCACAATCCCGATCTTCAACCCGCAGACCGACCGGGTAAATTACGTGGACCGGATTGTGCGGTCCGATGCCGAATGGCAGGCGATCCTTACCCCAAAGCAATATGCCGTTGCAAGGAAACAGGACACTGAACCGCCGTTTACCGGGAAATACCACAACTGCCGGGAGTATGGCATGTACCGCTGTGCCTGCTGTGGAACGGTTCTTTTCTCATCGGGCGACAAGTTCGAGTCCGGTACCGGCTGGCCGAGTTTTACCTCCCCCGTCTCCCCGCTCAATATCCGCACAGGCCCCGACCTCTCGCACGGCATGGAACGTACCGAAGTGCTCTGCGCCCGCTGCGGGGCGCACCTGGGCCATGTCTTTGACGACGGGCCCCTGCCGGCGGGCAAACGCTACTGCATGAACTCGGCGGCGCTCTCGTTCTGCCGGGTGCCCGTGAAAGAATGCCCGGAATGAGGATACGAAACCGGGCTATTCCCGCACACCCCGTCCTGTGCCTTTATAGGGGTTCCCGCCCCTGTTCGTAGTAGCATTCCATGGATCTTCTCACCAGCCTCCTTGTCGGGATAGGGCTTGCAATGGACTGTTTTGCGGTCTCGCTTGCCATTGGGACATCGACGCGCTCGCAGCTGGCAAAAACCGCCCTCATAATCGCCGCCAGCTTCGGGATCTTCCAGGGCGGGATGACGGTGGCCGGCTGGTTTGCCGGGGCAACACTCTATGGCATAATCTCCGCGTACGGCCCCTGGATCGCCTTCCTGCTGCTCCTTATCATCGGCGCGAAGATGATCTACGAAGGTGTCACCGGGGAGAGCGAAGCGCCCTTCGAAGGCCTGCGGTTTTTCCCTGTTTTCGTGCTTTCGGTTGCAACGAGCATCGATGCGCTCGCGGTCGGGGTCTCGCTCGGGATCCTGGGCGACGCCGTGCTCGTGCCTGCCGCAGTGATCGGCCTTGTCAGTTTCGCCTTTGCCTGCACCGGCGTCCTGTGCGGCCAGCGCCTTGAGAAGGTCCTCGGTCACCGGACAGAGATCCTGGGCGGGGCGATCCTCGTCCTGATCGGCATCCGGATCCTTGCCGGGGCCCTCATGGGGTAAACCCATAGCGGAGACAGTGCCCCGGCCGCGGCATTCATGTAGTTGCCCGTACGACATTCAGGTGAACGTCAATGGAGAAAAAAGACGATCTTGCCGGGATCGAACGGATCATCGGGTACCACTTTTTCGAGCCCCAGCACCTGATCCGGGCCCTGACCCACCCGGCCTATGCAAACGAACTGATCCAGAAAAACCGGATCTGCCTTACGCAGGAAGCCTACAGCACGCTCGGCGATGCGGTCTTAAAGACGAGCCTGATCCTGTTTTTGATGGAGAAGGGCATCCAGGACAAGGGCACGATCACGCAGGTAAAAGAGCAGCTGGAGAATAACGATACCCTTGCCCGGGTCGGGCGCCGGATGAAGATACGCCGGTTTATCCGGCTCGGGCACGGGGCCCGGGACCTCTGGCGGTCGGGAGAGGACACGATTATTGCCGATACCATGGAGGCAATCATCGGCGCGATATTCCTGGACAGCGATGCCGGCCTCGGGGTCGTCCGCCAGTGCATCGGTGCCTGGCTCGAACCGGAGCTTACCCGGATCCGCAGGGAGGAGCTCCCGAAAAAGAAGGTCAGACCTCGTCCTTTCTCGACTTCCAGACGTGCAGAACCCAGAGGAACGAGACGGCGGTCGCCACAACGGTCGAGATGACGAGAAGCGGGAGATACCACCACTGGGCTGCCATGTGGCCCTCCATGATCCCGCTCCCGGCAATCGTCGCTATCGTGTTCGGGACTAAAAATGCCGTGCCGAGCACCGTCAGGTAGGCGGTGATAAGGGCGAAACGGTTGTTGAGGCTCTGGAGCTGGTTGTTGTAGATGCTCTGCATCACTTCGAGTCCCGAGGCGAGCACGTTTGACATCTGCTCGGAGAGCTCGATATGGCGCTCGATGTTGTCGGAAAGGATCCCGATCCTCCCGAGCAGTTTTTCGTCGTTGGTGATAAGGTCGGCGTCCCCGTACTGGAGCGAGTTTATCACGTCTTTTGTGGCCCAGAGCACGTTTAGGTAGTCAATCAGGATATGCTTCATCTGGTAGATCTTGTGGGCGATGTTTTTTTTCGCAACGTTCTCCTCGATGAGCGACTTGCTGATTGCATCGCCGTGCGCTTCGATCTCCCGGAGGTACTCGAAGTTACGGTCGTTGTTCTCGTCGATGATCCGTTCGAGCATCAGGGTGATCTTATCGCAGGTGCACATGGAGCTGATGCGCTTGAAAAACGGCTGGGCATACCGCGAGAACCGGAGCAGGCGGTTGATGTCCTCGGAGTGGACGGTTATGATGAAGTTTTCCCGGATTAAGACAAAGAGCGGGTGAACCGTCATGGTGTCGTTTTTGATGGTCACCGAGGGGAGCATGATCCCGAGTTCCGTGTCGTAGTCTTCGTATGCCGAGTAAAAACCGGTGGAGAGTTTGGGGATGGGAAGTTTCGAAAAGCCGGCTGCCTGTGCGAGCTGCTCGATCTCCTGCGCATCGTCTTTGGTGCTGTAATCGATCCAGGCAATGCTTGCCGTCGGGATTGCCGCCAGGTACTCCTCCAGCGGCCGGTCGATCTGCCGGTCGATCCGGCCGTCCTTGGAAAGGATGATGCAGAAGTTGAGGGGGGTGGCAGCCGGTGCTTTCCGCTTTGATGAGGATTTTTCGGGTTCCTGCGGGAACGGAGGTGTGTTCAGCATATCGTTAGTACCTTCCCGGACCCGGGCAAACCCGGGTCCTGACCCGTACATTAGCTGATATTGCCCGGTGGAGCGTATAAACGTAGCCGCGCCCGGGTCCCGGCCGGGCCCCGGCCTTTCGTTGTCGTCAGGTATATCTGCCCGGCAGGAGAGGTATCGTCCATGCACATCGCCCGCAGTCTCCTGCCCGGTATAGTAATTGCCTGTGTCCTTCTCTGCGGCTGTTCCGGTACTGCCCCGTCGTCATCATTGTCCAGCTCCCCGGATACCACAACGGCGACCTCGGCACCGGCAGTAACGGGATCGCCGGCAGCCGGCACCTTTTCCCTCACGGTCGACGGCGTCCCGGCCGGGTCGGCCCTCCCTGCCACGTATACCTGTACCGGTTCCTCGACAACCCCGGGAATTGCCTGGACAAACGTGCCGGCGGGCACAAAAAGCCTCGCCTTTATCCTCGACGACCCGGATGCACCGTCGGGGACGTTTACCCACTGGCTCCTCTATAATATTCCTGCAACGACATTGAGTATCGACTCTGACCAGCCAAACGCGAAGGTACTCTCTGACGGGACGCAGGTAGGCACGAACACGGCAGGTTCCCGGGGCTATTACCCGCCTTGCCCGCCGGTCGGGACAACCCACCGGTACCTCTTCCGGTTGTATGCGGTCGATATGGCGATCTCCCAGCCGACCGCAGACCGGGCATCCATCGATTGGGCCCTTTCCGGCCACACGCTTGGGGAAGCGCAGGTCACGACAACGTTTACGCGGTAGGTGCGGGCTTTTCCTTTCCGGTCCCGCGGACGGACAGGACAAAGAGGATACAGATCGCAACAGCGATCAGGCCGCTTGCCCCAAACCCGGCGCCGTAGCCGGCCGTTGTGACTACAATCCCGGTAACAACCGGGCCCGAGGTCTGGCCGATGTCCATGATGGAGGAGAGCGCACCCATGGACGCCCCGAGCTGCTCTTTTCGCGCAACGTCTGCCACGTAAACGCTTGTTGCGACCGTTGAGAGAGACATCCCCATGCCAAAGACGGCGCTTACAAGAAGGAACCCGGCAAAGGAGCCGGCAAGGGTGAGCGCTGCGGCAGCGGCGCCGGTGATGAAGAGTCCGAGAACAATCTGGATCCTCTTGTCTACCCGGTCGGCGATCCTGCCAAAGAACGGTTTTGTCGCGGCGATCACGACCACCTGCACGGCAAAGATGATCCCGGTCTGGTACGCCCCGATCCCAAGGCCGAGCAGGTAGAGCGGGAGGAAAGTCTCGACCGCCCCGAACGCGAAGTAGGTCGCCATGTCCACAAGCGCCGTGCCCCGGAGCCTGCGGTTTGCAAAGAACAGGACAAAGCTCTCGCGGAAGGCAGAAAACGGGAGCGTGTTTAAGGGGAGGGACTTTTCTTCCCGATAGAGAAGCGTCATAATAAAGACCGGCAGGGCGGCAAGGGCTGCGGTGATATAGACCAGCCGGTACGGGACAAGTCCCGGGTACATGACAAAATACGAAATGATGACCCCGCCGGCGAGCGGCGCAAGGGTCCGGCCGATGAGCGTTGCCGATGAGTACTGCCCGAGCATCTCGCCTTTCGTGTCCGGGAACCGTTCGGCGATCACCGCAGAGATGACCGGCCCGAGGATGGCGGTTGCCGTCCCGTGGAAGAACCGGACCGGGATCAGCCAGACCGGCTCGGTTATGAAGAGGTAGAGGATTGGGGCAATAAGAAAGACCGCTCCCGCAAGGACGAGCAGCCGCTTTCTCCCGATATGGTCCGAGATGACCCCGACGGGAAACGAGAACAGGATCCCGGCGAGCGGGGAGAATGCCGCAATGAGGCCGATCACGGTGCTGTCGGCGCCGATTGCATTCGAGAAGAGGGGAAGCACCGGGTTCTTGGAGATCGTTGTCGAGAAAATCGCAAAAAACCCGAGCAGGAAGAGATAGTACATCATCCGCCGTTCCGGCGTGAATGGGAAATGCTGGGCGTGTTTCATGATAGGTGTTCCTGCCCCTCAGGTATGTCAGGGAGGCGGCCGGGCCATCCATGCAGATCTGCCTGACCGGTATAAAAAAATATTCTCTTCATACCTGAAGATCATATCGAAAATTCCATATGAAGAGACATCGAAACCGCCCGTATGAATCCCGTAAAATATACACGGACTGTAGTGCCTCTGGCATTCCTGATTGTGGTATTGCTCACTTTCCTACCGGTGTCAGTTCCTGCAGCAGGTGCACCATCTCTCTCGGCAATGGTATCGTCGACCGAGCCTGCCATCGGCGAGCCGGTAACGGTCAGCGGTTATGCAGAAGGCGGAAACCTGACGGCCGGTATCCGGGTCTGGGTCTTTGGCGGGAATTACGTCAATGTCACGACCGTCCCGGTTGGTTCGGGCGGCGCATTTTCGGCAACGTTTTCGACCGCAGATCTCCCGGCGGGGAACTACTATATCCTTGCAGAGAGTGCGGGAAATGACGGGGCCTTCGACCTCGACCTGACCCGGACCGGCGGATATTCGTTTGAGATCACGAACCCGAAGACCGGTACGAAGGTCATGACGTTTACGGGAACCGGCAGCGTGCTGGACATGGCGGCACTGGAACTGCTGTCCGATGCTCTCAACAAGGCCGGTTACGACGATCCCTATACCCAGCTCTCGTTTGAAGTTGCAGGACAGAGCGGGGAATCTGCACCGGTTGTGACAACAGCGCCGGTTTTGGCCCCGACAGTCTCCGGGACAGTCGCTGCCGCTACCACCGCAAAATCCCCGGTTCCGGCTGCAGTTCCCTGTGCAGCACTGGTGTTTGCCGGTGCAGCGCTCGTGCTGTACCGCCGGCACTGATTTTTTTTAATTTTTTACCAATCCCCGGCTCTTTTGGTAAAGGTATTTTGCCGACGGTAAATCTCTCACGGGGTACTGGAAAACTCTCCCCGGTTTTCAGGTCGGGACTATAAAAAAAGCCTGGATTGTGGGTTATGGCCGGGGCTGCTGCTGGGTGGCGCAGTGGAATGTCCCGGAGCCTTCGACCATGGCCCGGGCATTCACTCCGACCACTTCCCTCCCGGGGAAGAGTTCGCGGAGGATGGCAAGGGCCTTTTCATCGTTGGGGTCGTCAAAAACCGGTACGACCACAACGGTATTCCCGATATAGAAGTTGGTGTAACTGGCCGGGTAGCGCTCGCCATCGAGGACGACCGGGGCCGGCATCGGGAGTTTTACCAGAATGAACGGGTTGTTCTCCTGGTCTGTGGCTTTTGAGAGGATCTCATAGTTCTCGTGGAGGGCAGCGTAGTTCCCGTCCTCCGGGTTCTCCTCGTAGGCGCAGACAACGGTTGTGGGTGAGACAAACCGGGCCACATCGTCCACGTGGCCGTCGGTGTCGTCCCCGATGATCCCCCGGTTCAGCCAGACGATCTTTGTGGCCCCGAGGTATTCTTTCAGGTACTCTTCGATCTCTTCTATCGAGAGCGAGGGGTTGCGGTTTTTGTTTAAGAGGCAGGACCGGGTGGTCAGGATCGTGCCCTTCCCGTTCGTGTCGATCGAACCTCCTTCGAGAATGATGCCCGGCGAAAAGACCGGGAGATCGAGCCAGCGGTTTATGTCCTCCGGGACACGGCCATCGGCGATCTGGTCGTCGTATTTCTCCCCCCATGCATTGAATTTCCACCGGACCATGGCAGCTTTATTCAGGGCGGGGTTCGTGATAAAGGTCGGGCCGTAGTCCCGGATCCAGACATCGGAATAGGAGATCGTCCGGATGGTGACCCGGGAGAGGTCCACCTCTGCAGCCCGCAGGCGGGACTTGACCATCCGGTTTACCATGGGGTTGGGGACGAAGAGTTCGACATGTTCCGAGAGGGTGATGGCCGTGATGAACCGCACATACCCCTCTCCGACCTCTTTTAGGTGCGGGAAAGTGTTCTTGTTGTGCGGCCACGAGAGCCAGACTGCGTCGTGGGGCTCCCATTCGGCGGGCATGAAATAGCCCAGTTTCCGCGGGGTGTCCCCCTTTCGCGGGATCGGGGCGGTTGCGTCGTGCTCCGGCACCCGCGAGCAGACCGAGGTATAGGTGTCCGGCCGGCGGTTCCGGAAGAACCCCCAGGAATCGCGGATAGCAGCGTTCATGCTGATATCGATGGTGGCCATGACCGTCTCCTCCCCGTCCCCGGCATGGCCGAGGATCTTCCCGAACGCATCGCAGACAAACGATCCGCCGAAGAACCGGATGTTTCCCTCCTGTCCGACCCGGTTGACGGCGGCAACGTGTACGCTGTTTGCAATCGCATGGCTGCGCTGGATCAGCTCCCATGCCTCCTGCCAGTCGCCCTCCCCGGGCGGGTTTTCGCAGAGGTTCCCGATCGCTGTAGGGTAAAAGATGATATCGGCACCGTCGAGGGCAACCGAGCGGGCGGCTTCGGGGAACCACTGGTCGTAGCAGATCAAAACGGCGATCCGGCCGTACCGGGTGGTGTGCACCGCGTAGTGCTCGCCGGGATAGAAGTAGCACTTCTCAAAGAACCCCGGGTCCTCCGGGATGTGAACCTTGTAATAGGGGGCATGGATGCTGCCGTCGGCGTCGATGATGACCGCCGCGTTCCGGAACTTCCCGTCGTCCCCCTTTTCGAAAACAGGGACGATGATGACTGCCTCGTACTCGCGTGCGAGGAGGGCAAATGCATCTGTGGACTCCCCCGGTATGGTCTCGGCAGACGCCGGGTCGGGCTTTCCGATCTGCTGCGGGAAGTAGCGGGAACGGAAGAGCTCCGGGAGACAGACGATCTTTGCCCCGTCCTGCAATGCACGTTTTGTACGCCCGAGTGCCTTATTGAGGTTCCTTTCAGAGTCCGGCCCGATCTCCATCTGGATGAGGGCGAGGGTACGTGTCGGACTGTCCATGTGCATCAGCTCTTAGCTCCTAGAGCGTTATTGCTCAATCAATATCATGTTTCCCAAAGATGGCTAATTCGGGCAGGGCAGGGGAAACGGGGAGAAAAAATCGGGAATTGGTGCCGGCTCCGGCGGTAACGGGGAAAACGACACAAAAAATGAGGGTAACCGGAGGCGTGCCCTTACTGCGGTTTGAACCTACGGGTATAGACAAAGTACCCGAGCGCGGCGAGGACAACAATAACAATCGCGGCAATACCGGGCATGCCCAGCACGTCCACGATGGACTTTGCCGGGGTCACCGTCACCGTAACTTTCATCGGGTCGGTCGTGACCTGGTTGTTGAGGGCATCGCGGTAGATCACTTCGGAATCGAGGCCGTAGCTTTTGGCCGTAGCCCCGGCATCGACCGAGACCTCGAACGACGCCTGCTTTACGTCACCGGGCGCCATCGTTCCCAGGAACGCCGTATCGTCGTTGCTCGTGAACGGGTCGACCGCGCTGATCCGGGCCTGCGCATTATAGGCCGTTGCACCGCCGGTGTTCTGGTACTCGACCACGATCACCGATTTCGCTCCGGCGGGAATCGTGGTCTTGACTGCGGTTGCATTGTACGCTACCTTGCTCCCGACCGGGACCCCAATGGTCTCGGTCTTTGAGTCCACGATATCGCCTTCGCTGTTCTTGTAGTTCACGTACACATCGAGCGGATAGGTCTTGGCCTGCGCATCGCTCGATACGGCTACCCGGAACCGGCAGTCTGCCGTTGCACCCATCGGGAAATCCCCAACATACATGCTGCCCTCGGAGGGAGTTATCGGGCTCGCATCGTTCTGCGCAATCCGGACCGCGGCATTCGTACCGTTCTCATACCCGGTGTTTTTCACCGTGAACGTAACATAGCCCTCGTTTGCCGCATTGAGGTCCTGCGCCGAAACGTTCGTGACCTCGATCTGGACAACCGGCTTGATCCGGATCGGCAGCGTGACCGTCTGGTTCACGGACTTATACATATACTGCAGCGTCTCCGTGCCGGTCTGCTCGACCTGGTACATGTATGTGTAATTCAGTACCAGCGGCAGTTCATACGTGCCCGATGCGGCGTCCTGGCTTACCTTGATGTGGTACGTCCCCGATGCCGTGCTGCTCGCGGCAAGGTCGCCCAATACCTGCGGGTCGGCCTTGACTACGATCGGCGCATCGCCTGCCGACAGGGTAACCGTGAGCTGCTTTGCCGTGTTCGACTGGTCCGTACGGTCGATGATGCCGGACTGAACGATCTTGTACTGGTTCAGGCCGGTGTTGTCGACCGCGATGACAAGGTTCACGTCATCCCCGGGTGAGAACTCGTTCGTGCCCGTGATGTGGGCTGCGAGTTCCGGGCTCCCGGCCATGTACTTCATGCCGGCGAGCGTCGGGGATACGACAAGAACGGCAAGAACGATCGATACCAGGCAGAGAAGCCTGATTCTGGGAAAAGAGTGGCCCTGTCCGCTGCATGCAGCCGGGGATTTTTTTGGATAAACCAGTCCGTGTATCATTTCCATGCAGAACCTCAGATAATCGATTGACGATAAGTACAGGTTGAAATTTCGCCCATATATTACGTTCGCCATCAGAAAAACCCCTGTTTACGCCGTAAAATTTTTTTATTCCCCCCACTCACTCCAGGGTGCGCCGGTAGGTCACAATGCCGAGGATGATCATCGCCGACGAGAAGAGCAGCAGGGCGATGAGGTCTGGCCCGATCACGCCGATCCCCTGGTCCCGCAGGAGGATGCTCCGCAGGGCGTGCACCCCGTAATATTCGGGGTTGATCACGGTGATCCAGCGCAGCCAGTCGGGCATCCCTATCACCGGGTAGAATGCCCCCGAGGTCAAAAACAGGATCATGTTGAAAAATGCGATCAGCGACATGTATTCCTGCTGCGTCGTAAAGCGCGACGCGAGGGAGACAACAAAGCTTGTGACCCCGATACAGGAGATCAGGATCACGATAAGGACGAGGATGAATGCCTGGAGGCTCTGGATGGCGATCCCGGTGACCAGCAAATCTATCCAGAAGATCACAAACCCGGCGATAAACGCCCTCACCGTCCCGCTTGTGATGATCCCAAGGATAATGCTCGACCGTTTTACCGGCGTCACCAGGTAGCCTTCGTGGATCCCGTTCTCCCGGTCCCGGATAAGCGCCATCCCCCCGCCGAACATGGTAGCGGAAAATATCGCCATCATGATCACGCTCACCCCGAAGAACTGGATGTACTTGATGTTCCCGTAGATCTTGTCCACCCGGACCGGCGTATGGGCCCCGAGGGAAAGGAGGACCTGGTTCAAGCCCGCCTCCACCAGCGGGGGAGTGATGGAGTCGGCGCTGTCCACATAGAGGCGGATGGTATTGTCGTTTGTCACCTCCGAGGGAAAGACGATCACCGCCGCGAGCTTTCCGTTCGCGAGGTCCTGTTTTGCGGTGATCTCGTCTGCATAGACCGTAACGTCGAGGAGTTTCTCCGCATCGGTCTGGCTGATATGGTTGAGCTGGTAGGTGGCGCTCGAAAAGAGCTGGGTGTCGTTATACGGCGGGGCTTCCTGCACCACGCCGACCGGGATATGGGTAATGGTCCCGCCCATCGCGTTCCCGAAGATGACCAGGTACATGACAGGGATAAAGAGCGTCATGACGATCATCGAGGGGGTGCTTAGGAATTTCCTGAAGTCCCGTTTGAAGATGGCAAATGCGCTGCGGATCATGGCTTCTTTCCCCCGTGTGCGGCATTCCCGTTCGTGTCGCCATCGATGCCTTTTCCCGTCAGGTAGATGAAGATATCTTCGAGCGACGGGGAACGGATGGAGATGGAGATGATGGGGATGTCGTATTTTTCAAAGACGGCAAGGATTGCAGGGATGACCCGGCTTCCGTTCGTGGCCGAGATCGTGACACTGTGTTCGACAACGGTGATGGCGTTTACGAGGTCGATCTTCTTAATTTCCTCTTCTGCCCCGGGCGCCATGTAGTTGATACCGATCCCGATGAGGTCGCCGGCCGGGATCATCCTGCGCAGGTTTTCGAGGGTGTCGAGTGCGATGAGGCTCCCGTGGTCGACAAAGGCGATCCGTTCGCAGAGCTTCTCCGCCTCGTCCATGTAGTGCGTGGTGAGGATGATCGTGGTGTGTTCCGCGTTGAGCGCGAGGATCTGCTGCCAGACCTCCCGCCGTGCCTCGGGGTCGAGGCCTATCGTCGGCTCGTCTAAAAAGAGGATGAGCGGGCGGTGGATGAAGGCCCGGACAATCTCGAGTTTCCGCTTCATCCCCCCGGAGAAGGTCCGCACCGGCATGTGGGCCCGGTCTTCGAGGCCGGCCATTTTCAAGAGTTCCCAGATCCGGGCATCGAGGATGCTGTCCGGTACGTTCTGGAGTATCCCGTAGAATTCGAGGTTGTCGTATGCGGTCAGTTCGATGTCGCTCGTGTAGTTCTGGGGGCAGACGCCAATGAGGGTCCGGATCGTCTCCGGGTCTTTTGTTATGTCGAGGTTGTTGACAAAGGCCTGGCCGGCGGTGGGGGAGAGGAGCGTGGTGAGTATCCGGATGAGCGTGCTCTTCCCGGCGCCGTTTGAGCCCAGAAGCCCGAAGATCTCCCCTTTCATCACCTCAAAAGAGATGTCGTTTACCGCAACAACGGTCTTGGTCTTGTCCTTGAAGACCTTGGAGATGTGGTCGATCCGGATGATCGGGGAGCCGTCGTCCACCCCGGGAGTCCCCGGGACAGCGGCAGATCCCCTAAGCGATGGCGGTGTATCTCTGGCAAACAGGTGCAGGGCATTCACCTCTGGTTGATCTTTAACAGGATCCGGTATGCCTCCTCAAGCGCCGTGCCCAGGCGTTCGAGCTCCGCGTCGGTGAGGCCTTCAAAGCTTTCCATGAGGTCTTTTTTGTACTTCGATACGGACTCTTTGAGGAATTTCTTCCCTTTCGCGGTGATCGCGAGGTTGGTGACCCTGCGGTCCGCCGGATCTGCCTGCCTCTCCACGAGCCCGTCGGCGATCATGATATCGGCAAGCCGGGTCATGTAGGGACGGGAGATATACCGCCTGCTCCCGATCTCGGACATTGGCAGCGCCTTGTACTTCATGAGAAGCCCGAGGGAATGGTACTCGGCGATGAGAACGCCGTTTGCGGCATGCCGGGTCTTCATCGCGTTCCGGTAATAGAGGGGAACGAGGGCTATCAGGGCATCCGCCGCACGTCCCCGGTTGTCTCTGGTCATCGGTAGTGTATGCTCCGCTCTTCCGGTATTGAAATAATAGTTAATTAAGTGAACTATTCATTTTGTGAACTATCTGCGGGAGCGGCCCGGCGAAAACGTGTAGTTAGTGCTTCGGAAAAAGGGACCTTAAGAGAGTTCACCGGTCACAAAAAGGGACGCGATGAGGACTACCCCGAACGCGGCGATCACGAGGCCCGCGAGCCGGTTGATGGTGTGCAGACGCTCCTGTGTCAGGTAACTGCGCATGGAACCGATCGACCCGCATAAAATTACCCACCATGCCATCTCGCCGGCAAAGACCCCGATGACAAAAAGGGCCGGGTTGATCCACGTGGCCCCGCTGATCACGGCACCAAAGCCGGGGATGATGATCGCAAAGAAGAGGATGGTGAGCGGGTTTGCGAGCGTTAAGGCCAGCATCGTCGAATAGTCCGAGAGGAGGTTTCCGCTGTCCGCCTGTACCTTCATATGCGGCGGCGGGGCAAAGAAGATCTTCAGGCCGACCGCGACAAGCGCAAGGCCCCCAAAGAGCCGGAAGAACCACTGCCGGGCGAGCAGGAAGTCCGAGACGAGGGCAAGGCCGAAGGCCGTTACCGCGGCATAAAAAGCGTCGGCGGTGGCGATCCCGAGACCGGCAACGATCCCGTGGAGCCTCCCGTGAGCTATCGAGCGCTGGATGCACATGAACGCAATGGGGCCGACCGGTGCCGCAAGGGCGATGCCGATCACAATACCATGGACAAACAGGTCGGTCTCCACGTCTCGTGCACCCGGATATCGTTCGCAAGTATTACCGCGCCGGGCCGGGCGGCGCCTGCCGGAGGGATCCGGCCTGCCCTTATCCGACCCTGCGGTCTTTTCGCATCTCTATTAGTACGTGCGCCTTCATCAATATGGCACCTGCCCTGTAGGGACGGGCTAAAGAAAGAGGGGGCTGTGGGGATGCTACCGGTTCCCCGGTTAAAGGAGGAAGCGCCAGGCAAGCCCGGCAATAAAGATTGCAGAGCAGGCAAGGACAAGGAGGATGTTTTTTGCCTTGTTGCGGGCGGGCATGTCGCTCCAGAGCGGCTTTTGCCAGCCGGCCAGGTACCCGATGACAAGTCCTGTCGCCACCCCTGCCATCAGGCCGATGATAACGACCATCCCGATTGACAGAATATCGGTATCCATAAAACCAGTATCTCCATCGTTGTTTGCTTTTTTTAGGATATAAAAGACGCCGGGAACCCCCGCGGGGTACCGGCCCGGTGCATGGGTTTAATGGTGATTTAAGGAGAAATATACCTTCCATACCCGCCCGGGCCCGCCCGGGCAAGGAGAATGCGTTTATGATCTCGCTGCGGTTCTACCGCATTTACGATATTGGTCGTGAGATCGATATCGACTGGCTGGAGAAGTCTCTGGCCCAGAATTATTTTACGGCCCGTACCAGTTTTGTGAGGGTCAAACCCAAATCCATTATGATCGAGTCGTCCCCGCTCCTGATCCGCATGCTGCCGATCACGGTGGAACGCGACGGGCGCTCGTTTGAGTTCGCGGCGGTCGCCCGTGTCTACGACATCGGTGTTATCAGCCTCTGTTTCATCCACGAGAACCAGGATGCGGATTACCGGGAGCTCGAAGATATTGCGCTCCGGTTTGCCGGGCAGGAAGGGCTCTCCGACTTCTTCATCCAGTACCTCAATACGCTCGGGGAGATCATCAAACCCCACATCAAGAACTTCGCCGTGGACCCGGCCTTCTTCGAGGACTACACGATCTACGTGACCGACCGCCGGGACGACACAATCGACCCGGTGCCGCTGTTGATCGGCGACCGGTCGCCGGTTTCGCCCCAGATCCGGGACGAGCTCCTGAAAAATTCGATGTCATATACGACAAACGAGGTTGCGATCATCTCCTGGGATTCGGCGCTGCTCTGCAGCCCCGAGAGCCCGACGGATTTGATCGATTTGATCGAGTTTGCGAATGTGCAGGTGCTCGAACTGCGGTACTACGACCGCGAGCTCACCCGGGAGATGGCCCGGATGTACGACGATATCGAGCACGCGGACCGGCTCTCCTGGTATGCAAAGAGCCGCCGGTACCACGAGATCATGCGCCACCAGATGAAGATCTCTGCCGAGATCTCGGAGACGATAGAAAAGGTCGACAATTTGATCAAGGTGACCGAGGATATCTACTACGCCCGTGTCTACGCGGCGGCGCTGAAGATCTTAAGGAGCAGCCAGTGGAGCGAGAGCGTGAGCCGGAAGATCGATGTGATCCGGGAGAATTACTCGATGCTTTCGGACGAGGTCAGGATCCAGCACTCGAACTTCCTCGAATGGGTAGTGATCCTGCTCATCGCGTTCGAGATCGTCGTGATGATCGTGGAACAGTCCCTGATACACTAGGGCCTTTTTTTATTTTGTAATTTTTTACCGGGGATTGTCTGCGTCCCAAAATATGCCCCTACAGGGTGGATTTGAGGGATGCGAGGAGGTCCTGGTACTTTCCGCCGGCCTCGAACTGGCTGGCGGCGAGTGTCCGGGTCGAAACGACAACGGAGAGCCGGGGGTCGAGCTTCTGCGCCTTTGCATAGTCTGCCATTGCGCTCCGGTAGGATTCGAGCGAGTCGAGGAACCCCGCGGGCAGCGGGGATGAGGTGCCAGCCTGCCGTGTCGAATATTCCGTTACGGCAAGGGCGAGGTACGCGTCCCCTTCCCGGAGCCAGGTCTTTGCATTGTCCGGTTCGACCGCGAGTGCAGCGGCATACGAGGAGATCGCCGCCGTATAGTCTCCCCGGTGAACGCAGAAGTCCCCGATCCGGACAAGAACCGCCGGGTTATCGGGCTTCGTTACCCGGAGTCCCTGGTAGATCTGCTCTGCCTCGTCGATCTTCCCGGTCCGGAGGAGGGCCTCGGCCTTCTTTTGTAAAAGGGCCGGATCGTCCGGGTTTGCGGTAAGGGCACGGTCGTAGAAGGAGAGGGCAATCCCGGACTGGTTCGCGAGCATGAAGGTGTCGCCGGCCGCGGTCTCGCCGTCCCGCAGGACGGTTGCCGGTGTCAGGCCCGGGGCACATACGGTAATGAGAATGGCGGCTGCGATGACAACTGCGGCGATACCAAGGAGGATCCACTTGTTCTGCATGGCCGGGGTGTGCAGGTCCGCGTTTGAGGGAATGCACGGCCTCTGTACCAGTCATCTCCCCCGCCCATGATAAACCCGTCCTTTTTGTGCGGATCTTTCGGGAACGGGACGTACGACCGGTCACTACCGGGTAACAACGAAAAGAAAAACAGTGGGAAAATGATAGAAAGGCTTACTTGATCTTTTTCTCAAGTTTCTTGAGCTTCTTCTTTGCACTGTCGCTGCCGGCTGCTGCCTGCTTTGCGAGTTCTGCTGCCTTTTCCTTCTTTACCTGGTTGAGTTTTGTCATCTGTTTCTTGCTGGTTGGCATGTAAGCTACCTCAATATGCCTTGACAGGTTCTATTTACCCTTTGTTCATCTTAATGATATCCCTGAATACCCCCTGATATTTACGAAAAGGAGGGGCCGGGACGGCGGTTCCGGTCCGGATCATTTGTTTTGCACGCTTCCCCGACATGTTCTTGTTTTAGCGCCCGTCCGGGGGTCTGCACGGGGATATGTACCCAAACCTATATCAGAAGTATACGGCGGATGATCCTCTATGGAATTACCGGATGCCCTCTCGCGACAGGAGCAGAAGCTCGTCCTCTTTATCCTCGCGCTCTCCTCCTTTATGGCATCGCTTGATTCGACGATTGTGAACATCTCGCTGCCCACCATCGCAGAGTCGTTTAACGTCTCCATGTCCGGGGTCTCATGGGTGGCCATGAGCTACCTGCTCGTCTTGAGCGGCCTTCTCCTCGTATTCGGGAAGCTCGGCGATATGAAGGGTTTTAAGAAGATCTTCATTGCCGGGTTTGCCGTCTTTACTGTGGGTTCGCTCCTTTGCGGCCTCTCGGGGAGTATCGATGCGTTGATCGGATCAAGGTTTGTCCAGGGGATCGGCGCCGCAGCTCTCGAAGCGATCGGCCCGGCCATGATCGCGATCTACCTCCCCAGGGAGATACGGGGGAAAGCGCTCGGGATCCTTGCGACCGTTATATCGGTGGGAATTGCCGCAGGGCCAATCATTGGCGGCCTTTTAACCCAGTACGTGAGCTGGCACTGGATCTTCTTCATCAACGTCCCGATCGGGATCTGCGCCGTGTTTTTAGGGATGAAGTGCATCCCGAAGGACCGGCTCCCGGTAAAGACCGGGTCGTTTGATTCCCCCGGGGCAGTCATCTTCTTCTTTGCGCTCGCCACGCTCCTCTGGCCCATCGACGAGGGGCTCTCGCTTGGCTGGACCTCGCCGGCAATTATTGGCAGTTTCTTTGTCTCTGCCGTCCTCTGGGTCCTCTTTGTGTTCCGGGAGACCCACTGCACCGACCCGCTCTGCAACTTCGACCTGTTCAAAAACAAGAATTTCCTTGCGGGAAGCCTTGCCGCCGCGGCCATGATGCTTGCGTTTGCCGGTGTGCAGTATCTCCTCCCGTTCTTCTTTGAGGGCGTTATGGGGTACGAGACCTATGTTGCCGGCCTGTTGCTTGCCATCCCGTCCTTTGCGCTCATGATCCTCGGGCCCATTTCGGGCACGCTCTCGGATAAGATCGGCTCCCGGGTGCTTGCCACGGGGGCGGCCGCGTTTGCCGCGGTAACGTTTTTCATGATCAGTTACTTCACGCAGAACACGAGCATCCTCTACATCGCCGTGACGCTGCTCTGCGTGGGTATTGCACTTGGGATCTTCTTCCCGCCCAACATGAACCAGATCCTCGGCCAGAGCAAAAAGGACGAGGAGGGCGTTGGTTCGAGCATTATGACGACGATGAAAAACGTCGGGGAGACCATGGGGATCGCATTCATGGGCACGATCGCCCTCTTTACGGTGGTCACGAACAAGAACTTCAACCCGAATACCCCGGTGGCCCAGATCCCGATGGAGATTATCGTGGAAGGCTTTGCGGTTGCATTCGTCGCTGCCGCGGCGATTGCCGCGATTGCAGCGCTCCTCTCGGCGGTTGCAAAGGACGCTCCCCGGTAACGTGCTTTGTCCGGGAGTACTCCCCGGGATTTCTTTTTTACTCCAGATGGTGTTGCCCCGGTCCCCGCATCGTGTGCGAAATCACCCTCCCTTCCCGTGCAGCATCCGGGTTTTACGCGCCGGAAGGCCCGGGTTCCGTTTGCATCTCCCCGCATCAGCACCAGCTTTAACTCCCCGCCCGTTTCATTGAGGCATATGCTTGAGGAGTTCTGCGAAGAGATCCATTGCGATCAATACGCCCCTTCCGCGGGAGGGTCTGTTGCCCGGTGCCTGATGATGCAGAGAGAGTTGTCCCGTGTCGGGTATTGCCCCCTTGGGAATCAGAGGGTTATTGCCCCGGGTACGCCAAAATAGGGTTTCCTCCTCCCCACAGCCGGGTCTGCGGAGGGTTTCTGACCGGGCTTTTTCTGCCTGTCCCGGGAGTCTTCCTCTTTCCTGCTGATGCACGTTCCGGCGATCCTTGTACCCTGTCGTACGCTTACCGGAACACCAAAAACAGTGGCGGACAAACCGCCAGGTACCGCCGCCGGCCCGGTGAAAACTGCTTTTTTGGAACAAAGAATATGGTAGAAAAAATAAGAGAAATGAAGATAGGATGAGGCTTACTTTTTGCCCGACTTCTTGGCATCTGTCTTCGCTGCTGCGGGAGCAGTCTTTGATGCGGGGGCAACTGCCTTCTTTTCCTTGTGTGACGTGGTTATCACTTCCTTTTCCAGTTATTTTCGTTGATTTGTGGTTTTTGCCACGTACTCATGTATTTTGGGATGGGAGATATATTTTATCCTCATTATGTCGGCTTTTGCCGGGGATATCACGTTTTGACACTTTTGCGTACGGTGCAAGCCTGCGACGTTTTTTCGTGTACCTGAAGGGGGTTTTGGGTGTAAACCCGGAGCAAGGCTGTCCTGTAGAGGGAGTCATAAAAAGATCCGGGACGGGGGGATAATCCCCCTGCCCGGTTTCATACTTTCCTGTTCTCTTCCGATGCTTCCATGTGATCGAGGACCCGGTCCCACATGACGAGGAGACCGGGCACGATCACATATGCGAGGAGGCCGGTGCCCAAAAAGGCGAGGGTGAGGAGGACTGCGGTGTCCATGAGTATCGCCTTACGTTCAGTTGAGTGCCGGGACCGTGTCGGCCCAGGTCTCGACCTTGCTCTGGATTGCATTGTCGGAATACGATGAGAGCCTGACCTGACTGCGGGTGAAATCTACAAAGTAGATCTCCCCGTTCGGGTCGTGGCACTTGAGGGTCGTTGTGTACTTCTCACTGTCGGAGTCGCGTGCCGGAATCCCGCCCATCGATGTGGTGATGGTGGTATCCGCAAGGATATGGTTTGCCACTGCTGTGAAAGCCGCAATGGACGGTGCCCGGATTGTGATGAGGCCGATGACCTTTGCATCGTTGTCCTGGTAGATGATCCGTGCTGTGTATGTCTGCCGGCTGCGTTCGACCGGATCGTGGTTCACCCCTTTTGCATTGTAGGTGACGCACTGGAAGGGATTTCCTGTGATGACACCCTGGACAAGATTCTCAAAGGTGGTCACATCTTCGAGCGGGTCCGCGAGGGTGCGGATCGCACTTTTCGTTGTTGTGCTTGGCGTAAAGTCTGCCATAGTTCTATCACTCCTGATTTTTGTTCGTGTGTTCAGCGTACCGGCACAGGGTTGCCCCGGTGCGGCCGGTGTGGTGGTGTGTCATCCGTTTTTTCGCCCGGTACCTGCGATCCTCCGGATCGCCGGCGAGGATTTGGGTGTTTTTTTCATATGGCACGAATCCGTCCGCATTCAGGCAGGTGGCCCGTGCCGGTACTCCGGCGGGAGGCGGTGAGTTGTCCCGCTCCCTTCTTTGTTCGGACTTCGGTTCTGCTGTCTTCGGGGGCCCCCTTTGACATACCTATATAGGTGGTATGAGGGTATCTGCGTTGATTATAAAATCAAAAACCGGGAAATCCGGGCGATATTATGGCACATATGGAGAATCCGGGACAAAAATGAGGGGGATTTTCAGGAACATTTTTGTTCCCTCCGATGGACCGGCATCGGTCAAAAACCTCAGGATCCGGGTATTGTGCATTACCCGGGAAGCCTGTCCCCCCAGGCCCGGTGCATCTATTAGTATGGCCCGGTTAGCAGGGATTTTTCCAGGCATTTTCCGTTTTTGTCCGGAATTTTTTTGGTGGTGAAACTTTCGACCGGAATTTTTTCCAGTTTTTTGGATTTCGAGTCGGATTTTTTTCGGATTTTCAACTTTCAAACCGGAAAAAAGTCCGCGATGATCCCGGTCCTGAAGGTAGCGTATAGTCTTTTTTACGACGGAGGCTGTAATCGTGTCGGGTACTCCGATCGTTTTTTTCAACTTTCGACCGGTTTTTTTTTGCATTTTTCAAATTTCGAACTGAAAATTTTCCGGATTTTTAACTTTCGCGCCAAAAAAAGATCCACAAAAAAAATTTCAGGTCTGTTGTGCCAGGTTCGATCGGTCGTGAAGATGGTTGCACCGGCCCTGAAGTACCGTTGGTAATGGAGTCGGAGGAAAGGGCATTTTTCGGTTTTTATTGGCCGCGCGAAAATTTTTTCGGGATCAGTCAGTAAAACTTTTTTTCAGAAAAGAGCCTGCGGGGGGGTCGGGTTGTGGAGGTGTGGTATACCCCCACCCTTTCAAAAACACCTGTCAAAATCTATCAGTTTGTCACAAACTGATAGATAGTCCAAACCGATCATTTGGCCCGCTAAAAAAAGAAGACTATCCCGGGTTCCCGCTACGATGATTTGCCGGAACTACCCTTCGTGATCCCCGTCACCTGGATCTCGAAGACCAGGTTCTGGCCCGCAAGCGGGGAGTTCGCATCGATCGCAACCCCCGCGGACGTCACATTGATCACATAGACGAGGTAGGACTGCCCGGTCGTCGAACTCTTAAACCCGAGCTCTTGACCGGTGTGCAGCGTAAGGTTCGCCGGGAACCTGTCTTTCGGGACAATCTGCACGAGTTCCGGGTTATACGCGCCGTAAGCCTGGTCGTAGGGGATCGTCACCGTCTTCTTCTCGCCGATCTTCATCCCCCGGACCGCTGCGTCAAAGCCCGTGATCATCTTGCCCGAGCCCACCGTAAACGAGATCGGGGAGGTGTTCGTGTTCGTATCAAAGACGGTCTTGTTCTCGAACATGCCCGTGTAGGCCACGCTCACCGTATCGCCCGGCGCCGCGACCACGAACGGGTTAAAAAGCGACATATAGACCGCCACCGCGGCAATCACGATCACGATAACCGCTGCCGCCGCCGCGATCCGGATATTGCGCTTCTTGGTCGCCGCCTTCTCCTGCACTTTCTCCTTGCCTTTGAGTTTCTCCGACTTCTTCATATTGCTCTCATCTCCGTTTCGCCGGCAAATAATATACCCTTGCCTTTCCGATCTGTTAGTACCCGGACCGGGCTTTACCGGCCCTCAGGTGTACTTCCCTTGGAAAAACAGGACTCCCCCGCACCCCTGAGTGCGCTTGCCACCATCAACCGGATCATCCGCGAAGAGCTCCGCGAAGAAACAGAGCGCCAGCGCTCCCTGTACGCCTCCGGCACCAAGGGGCAGGCCACCATCATTGTCCTCGCCCTTGCGGTCATCACGAACATCATCTACTTCATCCGGAGCCCGATGTACCTCCTCATCCTCGTCTCGGCGAGCTTCTTTTTGTTTATGTTCTATTTCATCACGCTCCTCGTACCCCACACGCTCAGACCTGCGGGCGCCTCCCGCACGAGCATCCGGCAGTACATCGCCGGCCTCAGGGAGACGGGCTTTATGAAGAGCAGCAAACGCTTCACCCGGATCTTCCTCAATACCTTCTTCATCAACTGCCGCCCGCTCTTTATCGGCTTTACCGTGCTTTTCACGCTCGATCTCGCCATCGTCCTCTACCTCTTCCGCACCGGTGTTATCCCGCCATCCCACACGTGGATCGTCCTCTTCCAGTGCGTTGCCATCATCGTCTTTTACTTCCTTGTCTGGAAGCTCGAACCCTACTCCACGGAGTTCCTCTCCGATGTCTCGGATATGAAGATCCACCTGATCCGGAAAAAGATCCCCGGGGGGGTAGTCTCGTTCCTCTTTGTTGTCGGGACCATCCTTGCCCTCGTCAGCATCGTTACCACGATCATCCTCCTCCCCGGGGTCACGGTCAATAACGTCCTCTCGATCTCGGCGTTCGATGAGTTCGGCCACCTCATCGTCGCAATCGCAACGGTGCTTGTCCCGCTCTACTTCATCTTCCGGTACGTACACGGGATCACGAGCCGCGACCTTCTGATCCGGTTCTCGGAGAACAAGACAAAGGAGCTCGCCCGGCAGGCCCGCCTCACCCGGGAAGCTGCCGACGCCGGGAAGGCTCTTGGTGATACCCTCAGCAGGGCTACAGAACTCCTGCTCGAAGCCCAGATCTACCAGGTCGAGAGAAAGACCATCTTCGGTACTTTCCCGGTGTATATCGTCAACCCCGACTTCCGCCGGGTCTTTTCCCGGGACGACTTTTCCGGCAAAAAAGGGAATTAACCCACGCCCGCGCGCCGCCGCCGGTGCCTGCTTTTACGGCAGTGACCCTATTGAACCCTATTTATACCAAAAGAACGCACTTTACACGTAGTGCATATGTCCGACGAACTAAAAACTGCCGACGTTGCCGGGCGGAAAGTCCAGTGGGATCCGGCACAGATGCGAAAAATACAGGAGCACCCCTGTTTTTCCGAAAAGGCGTGCCATGCCTTCGGCCGCTGCCACATTCCCGTGGCCCCGAGGTGCAACATCCAGTGTAACTACTGTATCCGGGATTTCGACTGCGTCAACGAGAGCAGGCCCGGGGTCACCACCAAAGTCCTCAACCCGGAAGAGGCCATGGATATGGTTGACAAGGTGGTAAAAAAATACGATTACATCAAGGTCGTCGGCATTGCGGGGCCCGGGGACCCTCTCGCTAACGAGGAGACCTTCGAGACCCTAAAGCAGCTCCACGAGAAGTACCCCGGGGTCATCAAGTGCATCAGCACAAACGGTCTCCTTCTCCCGGATAAGATCGACCTCCTCCAGAAGTACGACGTGGGAAACATCACCGTTACCTTAAACGCCATCGACTCCGAGATCGGGGCAAAGATCTACCAGTTCGTGGACTACAGGGGCAAGAGGTACACAGGGCTTGAGGCGGCAAAGCTCCTCCTCTCCCAGCAGCTCAAAGGGATCGAGATGGCCGTGGAACGGAACATGATCGTAAAGGTCAACACGGTCTACATCCCGGGCATCAACGAAGACCATATCGTGGACATTGCAAAGAAGGTCGGGGAGATGGGGGTGTACACCTTCAACATCATCCCGCTCATCTCGCAGTACAAGTTCGCCGACATCGTCCCGCCGACCCCGGAGATGAAGAAGAAGATGCAGGACGCCTGTTCGAAGTACGTCAAGCAGATGCGGCATTGCCAGCGCTGCCGGGCCGATGCGATAGGAAAGCTCGGCCACGACGTGCAGTCGTGCATGTACAAAAAAGAATAATCTTTTTTAGGGTTTTTTAAGATCCCTGTTTTACGACTTTGTAACCGGCAGCGTCGGGTAGGTGGTCTTCTGGATCTCTGCCATGCTGAGGATATGGTTTAAGTCGGCAATAATGGGCACAAGCGACGGCGGCACGGCGGACTCTTCCGCGGTCACCGTCTTACCGTGGTAGTTGATCGTGTAGGTCATCAGATCGGCGCTGCCCTGGGGCGCGGAGTACTTCGCCTGGAGCTGCGCGAACTGGGACTGGTTAAACAGCACGGAGATCAGTGCGAGGTCGGTCTGGTTGAGGAGGAGCTCGGAGCTCCCCGACCGTCCGGAGATCACAGCAACGCCGTTATCGAAGACCACCAGCCGGTCGTTCGTGCCGGCGATCCCGCCCGTGCGGTGGTAGTCTACGAGGATCCCCGGGGGAACCTGTGTTTCCGGCTCGGTGACCTTCGTCCCGAGGCAGCCGGCAGAGGCAAGCACGAGGAGGACGAGGATGCAGGGGACAATCCAGTACCCGGTATTGAGTCCTTTTTTACGTGCCCGTTTCTGCATGACGGTCATCAGCCCTGTGGTATCCCGTTATATCTGGAGAACATCGGATTTCTTTGTTTTTGCCGCGGACTTCCGCTCTGGCAGCACGGTTTCGAGAGCCTTGATGAGGCCGTCCATCTTGTCGCTCGTAAAGAGCGCCCGGAATGCGGCAAGTTCGGCGGCGTTCATGATCATGACACCCTTCTTTTTCATGGGGAGCCCTGACTCGTTGATAGGGTTGACGTCGATAGCAAGGGAGGCGGGGCGGTTCTTTGTTGCGGGCAGCCGGATGATGGAGACACCGGTAAGCGAGGTGGCCTTGCGTTCCCAGTCGCCGCCTTCTTCCATGAATTCCCTGAGCGTGTCTGTTAATTCCATAAAAAGAACTTTTAATCGTAATATTAAAAGGCTATCCGTCCTTTTTCCGGATTTATGAAAAAAAACTGCGGGTGATTGGTGGTACGGAGCTATCTTTCATCTGGGGCGAACGACCATAGGATGTGTACGGAAAGGTTCTCATGCCGCGGATCGCCCTTGAAAAAGACCAGCCGTTCTCGCTTGACCTGACCCTCGGGTGCGGCCAGGCGTTCCGGTGGGACAAGGGAGAGGACGGCTGGTGGAGCGGGGTTGCGGACGGGCAGGCGATCCGGTGCCGGTTAAAGGCGGAGACGCTCTCGTTCGAGGGGGCAGGCGAGGCATATATCCGCCACTACTTCTCGCTCGATACCGACCTCAATGAAATCCTCGACGCCATCGATTGCGACCCGTTCATACATGCGGCGATAGACCGCTCATCCGGCCTCCGCCTTGTCCGGCAGCCGCCGTGGGAGTGTCTCTGCTCCTATATCTGCGCAACAAATACGAACATCCCGGCGGTCCGGCGCCGGATCGCCCTCCTTTCAGAGCAGTTCGGCGACCCGGTGGGAAGCGGCAGCGTCCGTGGGTATGCTTTCCCCGGCCCGGAGCGGATCGCGTGCCACGACAGCGATGAATGCCTCTCGACCTGCAAACTCGGGTACCGTGCCCCGTATGTCTTTACCAGCTCCCGCGATGCTGCGGCACAGGCCGGCTGGGCGGAACGGATCCAAAACCTCCCGTACGATGCGGCGAGAAAGGAGATGACGAAGTTTGCCGGTATCGGGCCGAAGGCTGCGGACTGCGTCCTCCTCTTTGCGTTCCAGAAGTACGAGGCATTCCCGGTCGATGTCTGGATCCGGCGGATCATGCGGGAGCACTACCTCCCGGAGCTTCCCGACGGGGCTCCCCTCTCCGGCCGCGAATACGATACGATCCGCGGGTTTGCCCGGAAGCATTTCGGGGAGTACTGCGGGTATGCGCAGGAGTACCTGTACGCAGGCAGGGAAGGATAACAGCCCCCGGGGTTTGCGGGGAAAAAAAGAAAACGGGATGTTTTCCGGGATTTACGTCCCGATGTTCCAGCTGCACTGGTATTTCTTCTGGGCTGCGGAGAGCTCGTCGATGGAGAGTCCGAGCGACGCAAGCTTGAGCCGGGCAACCTGCTCGTCGATCTCGTTTGGAACCTCATAGACGCCGCCCTTGAGTGACGGGCCCTTTTCCGCGATATACCGGGCGCAGAGTGCCTGGAGGGCGAAGCTTAAGTCCATGACCTCGATCGGGTGGCCCATGCCTTTCGGGGTAGCGAGGTTCACGAGGCGTCCCTCGGCGAGCACGTGGATCGGTTTTCCCTTCAGGAAGTAGGTGACAATGCCGTCGCGCTCGATCGTCGAGTCGGCGTGCTTGGCGAGCCATGCGATATCGATCTCGACATTGAAGTGGCCGGCGTTTGCGAGGATCGCCCCTGCCTTGAGCTTTGCAAAGTGGTTCTTGTTGATCACGCTGGTATCGCCGGTGGTCGTGACAAAGATGTCGCCGATCGCTGCGGCGTCTGCCATGGTCATGACATGGTAGCCGTCCATGTGGGCTTCGAGGGCCCGGCGCGGGTCGACTTCGGTGACCACGACTTTTGCCCCGAGGCCGTGGGCCTTCTTTGCAAGGCCGCGTCCGCAGTAGCCGTAGCCGGCAACCACGAAGTACTTGCCGCCGATGAGCGTGTTTGTCGTGATCATGATCGACGAGAGCGCACTCTCGCCGGTCCCGTGGACATTGTCGAAGAACCGTTTCATCGGGGTGTCGTTGACCGCGACAACCGGGAACTCGAGTTTCTTCTCGGCTGCCATGGCCCGGAGCCGGTGGATGCCGGTCGTTGTCTCCTCGCATCCGCCGACAACGTTCTTTAAGAGCTCGCGCCTCTTGGTGTGGAGGTAGTGGATCAGGTCCATGCCGTCGTCGATGGTAATGGACGGCGCCGCATCGAGAACCTGCTCGATGGCCGCGTAATACTCATCGACGCTGCACGCGCGTTTGGCGTAGCAGTGCACGTTTTTCACATCGTTTAAGGCCTCGGCCACATCGTCCTGCGTGGAGAGCGGGTTGCAGCCCGTGATGTAGACCTTTGCCCCGCCGGCGGCAAGCGTCTGGACGAGGTTTGCGGTCTTTGCCTCCACGTGGAGGGCCATGCCGATCGTCATGCCCTTGAACGGTTTCTCTTTCTCGAACTGTTTTCTGATCGAGGCGAGCACCGGCATGTACTGTGCCGCCCAGTCGATTTTCAGCTTCCCGGAATTGCTCATAAAATACTCCGTCTGCGGCTCCTTTGTCATGCAGGAACCGTGTGGTTTCGTACCCATGTACTGGGGTGAGCATGGCACATAAGCGAATTGGTGGATAGTTAGATAGATAGCCCCGGCCGGAGAAATGAAAAATGACATGGTGCTCACGCGGCGGATCATCCCCTGCCTTGACTTAAAGGACGGCAGGGTGGTAAAAGGGACAAATTTTTTAGGCCTCCGGGACGCCGGCGACCCGGTGGAGCTTGCCTCGCGGTACAACGATCAGGGGGCAGACGAGGTGGTGTTCCTCGACATCACTGCCTCAAAGGAGAAACGCGGCATCATCATCGACCTGATCCAGCGGGCAGCTGACCAGCTCTTCCTGCCCCTCACCGTCGGGGGCGGCCTCAAGACCATCGACGATATCCAGCAGATCCTCCGGGCCGGCGCCGATAAGGTGAGCCTGAATACGAGCGCTGTTCACGACCCGGCGATCATCACCAAAGGTGCCGAGTCCTTCGGCACGCAGTGCATTGTGGTTGCAATGGATGTGAAACGGAACTTTACCGAAAACCCCGATGCGGTGCCGGTGAAGTTATGCGATGGCAGGACCTGCTGGTACGAGATTGTGATCTACGGCGGGAGCAAACCGACCGGGATCGATGCTGTCCGCTGGGCAAAGGAAGCCGAGGAACGCGGCGCCGGGGAGATCCTCCTCACCAGCATGGAGACCGATGGCACCAAAAACGGGTTTGACATTGCGATTACCCGGGCGATCTCGGAAGCGGCAAACATCCCGGTGATCGCAAGCGGCGGCGTTGGCACGCTCGAACATTTCTACGACGGGTTTACCAAAGGAAAGGCCGACGCCTGCCTTGCGGCAAGCGTCTTCCACTACGGCGAGTTTACTGTCCGCGACGTAAAAGAGTATCTGGCTCGTCGGGGTATCCCGGTACGGCCCTGAGATCGAGCTCGAACGCTGCCACCGGGTGTTCGAGTTCGAAGGCGGTAAGTACGGAAGGGTGGATCTCGCCAAAGACCCCCACTTTTTTCCCGTTCATGAGGATGTCGGCTCGCCTGCCCTCAATGAACGCCTCGTCCTTTGATTCCTCTACGGTATAAACGATCCCGAGTTCGCGGAGCACGGCATCGACGTGGGCATAGGCCTCGGAGAAGTCTGCTGCCGGGTGGGTGCCTGCCGCTGCAAGTTTCTGGCCTGTGCGCAAGTGTGCCACCACGTCACCGGTTGCATAGATCCGCTGCGGGAGCTCGCGGTGCCGGTTGACCTGGAGCATTTCCAGAAGGAGCGGGAGGATGTCGGTCCGGACTACCGTGTACTCCTCGCTGATCGGGTGCATCAGGTGCAGTGTTTCTGCAAGCCGCGGACGCCGGAGGGAATCGAAAAGCACCCGCTCGTTTGTCAGCGTAAAGGGCATTGTTTCGAGGTAGCCGAGACCGGCAAGGACGGCCCGGGCCTGCCCGGCGATATGGTTTGCCGGGTGCTCTTTCCCGATCGAGAACGTTGGTGGGAGTTCCACGGCAAAGTTCTCGTACCCGTAGGCGATCGCAACGTCCTCGAAGATGTCCCAGTCGTGCATGATGTCGGCACGGAAGCAGGGCACCTGCACGTTGACCTTGTCCTCTCCGACAACCTCTGCGCCAAACCGCATCTTTTCAAGGAGTGCGGCCATCTGCGGGGCGGTGAGGTCCACGCCGACAAGTTCGGAGCACTCTCTGACGCTCACGGTGCGTTCGGATGGAGCAAGGTCGGGGAAGGTTTTCCCTTCGATCTCGACGCTCTCGATGGTCGCGCCTGCCTCGGCAAGCGCCGTGCAGATGATGTTTGCCGCAACGTTTACCGCACGCTGGTCGGTACCGGTCACATCGAGGAGGATGTTCTTTGTCTTTGTCGTCACCCGGGTCCGTTCGCCGTTGATAATCGGCGGGAACGAGCAGACATGGTCCTCGTTATCGACAATGAGTGGGAAGAGCGGGAAGTCTTTTACGATCTTCGCATAGTCTTTCCCTTTCGGGTGCTCGGCAAGGATGCCATCGAGCGTGAGTTCTTTCGTGAAATCGAGCGGTACGAACTTCCGGTCCCTCGGGGAAGCTTTGTAGTGGAACGGCGGAGTGACCGTGTCGAGGTCGTGGATGCCGATGGCGACCTTGCTCCGGCCGCGGCCGACGGCCCAATGGAGCGCTTCCTGGAGCGCCATTACCGAGAGGATAGATTCGTCGTCAAAGGATACGTTCCGGATCACCGCCGAGGCAAGACAGGGCCGGATCGTTGCGAGTTTCGGGTCGATGGAAAAGGTGATGCCGGAGGGTTTGACCGTGTATTTCGGCAGGCCGGGCTCGATCCCGAGAAATCCCCGCATTGCCCGGGCCGCGCCCTCGACCGAGAAGAGGTCGGGGCGGTTCGGGAAGAACTCTACGTCTACGTGGTCTTCCTCGATCCGTTCGATCTCGGAGCCGATCATCGGGAGGCGCTTTAAAATCGTCTCCTTATCCGTCCCGGTAAGCCGTTCGAGGTACTTGTAGGAGAGGCTGATGATTGCCATGGTTACGCCTTCCACCCTGCTTTCACCGGTGCATGCACAGGGTTAGTCCGGATCCATTCGAGATCGCTCTGGTAGAGCTGCCGCAGATCCTTTAACCCGAGCCGGAACATTGCAACCCGGCTCACGCCAAGGCCCCAGGCTAGCACCGGGCAGGTAACGCCCCACGGAGCGGTGACTTCCTGCCGGAAGACGCCCGCCCCGCCCATCTCAACCCAGCCCAGGCCGTCGACCCAGATCTCGGGCTCGACCGAGGGCTCGGTGTACGGGAAGAACCCGGGCCGGAACCGGACATCCTCGAATCCCATCCGCTGGTAGAATTCCTTCAAAAAGCCTAGCAGGTGGCGGAAGGTGACGCCCTTGTCCATCACGATCCCTTCGAGCTGCTCGAACTCGGGGGTGTGGGTGGGGTCGATGGCCTCGCGCCGGTACACCCGGCCCACGCAGAACGCCTTTACCGGTGGTTCGGGGTGCCTGACCAGGTACTGGATGGAGAGGCTCGTGGTGTGGGTCCGGAGCACGCACTGCTTTGCCTTCTCCGGGTTCCACTTCCCGCCCCAGCCGTTAGACGAGGTCTCTCCTCCGTGCTCGTGCATGTCGCGGAGGCGCTCCCAGCCTTCGGGCAGCGGGGCTTCTTCTTTGAGGTAGAAGGTATCCTGCATCTCCCGGGCCGGGTGGTCCTGGGGCTGGAAGAGGGCGTCGAAGTTCCAGAACGCGCTCTGGACGATCCCGCCGTGCATCTCGGTAAATCCCATCTCAAGGAGGATCTGGCGCATCTCGTCGATGAGCCGCTGGTACGGGTGGGTCTTGCCCGGGTAGGCGGTCTTGGGGAGCTTGTGGATATCGTACTTCCGCAGGCTCGCGGTCTTCCATGATCCGGAGAGGATCTGGTCCCGGGTGAGGGTGCCGATCTCTTCGCGGAGGTCAAGGCCCTTCTTTACAAGGGTGAGTCCTGCGGGGGTGATGGAAATGGCATTACGGACGGTTTCGGATTCGGTAAGGATCCCGCGTTTGATAAATTCTATTGTCTTTGGATCTTTGTCTGAAGGGTTTTTTAGCGAGGCTTCGTCTCTCTCAATGAATCCAGCATGTTCTTTGTCCTTGTCAGGAGTATAATCGTCTCCTCGAACGGCACCCTCACAGAGTTGTATAGTACCGTTCTCTGTGACTTTAACAAGTCCTTTCTTCCTGAGCTGCCCAAACCCTATTTTAAAAGCAGGCACTCCCTGAAATTCGGCAATTTTAGAATTGGGTTTACTTTTGATTTGTTTATAGAGTTGGGCCTCTGGAAGGCCATTCTTTAGATATTTTCTACCTTCTTCTGTATACTCAAACGATTTTTTAGTGAGTCTTTCAACTATCGCAAGTCCCTTTTCTTCGGTAAGGTGCCCCCATTGCACAACTGCTTCCGGTGTCGTATTCAAGAGAGATGCAAGATGCTCCGCATCAGCCTTCCTCTCCTTTTCCAGCGCGGCAAGCAGCCTCTTCTCGTTTAACGTCAGTTCCGCCATTCTCCCTTCACACCTCGATATTTTCTGCCGCCACGTCCATCTTCTCCTTAAAGTCCTTGAGGAACGCCAAAACCCGTTCTGCCGTCTCCTTCTTGCACTGGCCGCAGGTGATCTCGCCGGCCCTGCACTTCCGGTGGATCTCCGCGAGCGCTGCGTCGTCAGTTACCATATGGAACATGTTGAGGAGGTAGAGCGTGCACTTCTCCGGCTCGCCGCCGAGGCGTTTCTGCTCTTCGAGTGTCATCCTGCCGCCGGTGAGCGCACTCATCACTTTCTTTCTCACCGCTGCTTCGGGCTCGAAAAACGAGATGAAACTCTCCGGCACGCTCGACGACATCTTTCCCCCGGTCAGGCCCGGGAGGAACTGATGATAAGTCGAGGAGGGGGTGTAAAACCCGTACCCGCCAAAGGAAAGCTCGATCTCCCGGACCTTTGCGCTCACATCGGCACAGGTGGCGTCCTTGATGTCCACGTGGCCCTCGTATTTCTTCGTATGCGGGAACGCCTTTTTCACCGCTTCAAGGGCGCCGTCGGGAGCGTTTTTGGAGCGGACGCTGATGCAGCCTTCGCGTTCCTCGACCAAAAACATCCGGAACTTGTTTGCGATCCCCCGGGTGAGCCGGATGTGGGGGTCCTGGTCGATCCCGACCGGGACAATCGTCGGCGCCGGCCCCTTCTCGACCTGCGGGTACAGGATATCGGCGACCTGCGTAATCACGCTGTCCGCATGGGCGAGCGCCGTCTCCGGCGTAAACCCGTAGATTGCAGAGAGTTCTGAGAAGTTGACCTTCGTTGCCGCTTCAAAGGCGAGATCCTTGAGCCGGTTGTTTTTGCTCTGGAAGTATGTCTCTCCCTCGTAGCCGAGCGCATAGAGACAGGAGAGGTACTCCTTCCCGTACTCCCGGCACTTCTCCCACGAGAGCCCTCTGACCCCGTATGCCTCGCGGTCTGCGATCGTGACATAGCCGGTTGCGCCCTGCTGCACGTGCCAGACGATCTCTTTCATTAAGAGCAGGTGGCCGAGGTGCGGGTGGCCGCTCGGCATGAACCCGGTGAGGAGGTAAAATGGTGTATGATTCCTTATTGCCCGGGCGATCGGGAGGTAATCGCGCTGCCCGAGAACAATGCCCCGGCGCATGAAATACGGGATCTCGGGGAGTTCCGGAAGCACCGGCGCTATCGGGTCGATCCCGAACTCCGCAAACGTCTTTTCGATATCAAGGGAGGGGGTACTCGACCACGGGTTGATCTGCGGCTCTGTCATGATGAAAACGCTCGTTTGATCTTATAACTTGATCCGCGCAAATTCGACGAACTGGATACCGGTAGTATGTACACAGCCAAACAACATCTTCTTTTTCACGCTGTGCGCCATCCTGACCGAGCGGGAGATCACACTCATGGGCATGACCGCTTCCTTTTCTATCGCGTGCACGAGGAGATCGGAGTGCACGTTCTTCCCGCAGTAGACTCTGAAGTGGTGGCCGAACTTGTAGCCGGTCCGGGGGGTGAAGTTGTGCCGGCGCAGTTCGGTATAGACCTTGTCTTTTTCCGCAAGTTCCTGGTCGGAGTCCGAGGCAAAGGAGAAATATTCTCCGGCGTTTACCGCAGTCCCGTTCTTTTTGACCGAAATTACGCCCTCTGCCATGAGGTAGAGGAGTTCGACCGGTGCGATCATGAGCCTCTGGTCGTCGAGCCGCTTCCCAAAGCCGGCCAGTTCGAGATCGGAGCGGGGCGCTGTCCGGACCATTGCCGATTTTCCGACAAGAATGGCTTCGGCCTTTGCGATCTTTGGTGCGGGGACACAGGAATCGGCAAGTTTCTGGAGCTTGATCTCGTAGTAGGTCAGCTCCTCCTCGTCATCAACGACCGCAAGGACATACTGCTTGCGCATGTTCCTCGCCGTGACTACCTCTTCGATGAGCTTCACAAACCGCACCGGGTCACGTTCGGAAAGGACGCGGACAAGATAGAGCGACTCGCCCGTGCCCGGTTTCTCGCCGCGCCGGAATACCCGGTAATCGTGGGGCCCGGTCTGGACCACGTACCCGCGCTCGCGGAGGTCGCGGTAGACAAGGAAGCTGCGCAGGAAATTCCTCTGATCGGCATACTCGGCAAGCAGCGTGTCGAAGGTATAGCCCGGGACCTCGATCTTCTGCCGGTGGAGCAGGTACAGGGCCTCCTGCGGTGCGAGCCGGATATTCTCCCCATCGGGGCGGCCGTATCCGCTTTGATCGTAGAGCACGCGCCCGTCCCTTCCGGTCAGCACTGCGGTGCCGTCAAATGTCGCTTTCGTGCCGGAATTATTGGAGGCCGGGTATAATAAGGGGGTGGGAAGAACACGGGGCGCGCGGGGGCGTTTCCGGTGGGTTCGCAAAAACAGCCGGATCCGGGCGGGCAAACGGGGCGTATTTCATAGGAATTACATTTGCCCTGTACGATAGATATATGGTTATAAAATCCCAACACTTCTGGCCATATTGTATCCCCAGAAAGGAAGCCGCTGTTGCACGTCCCCCGGATCTTAATACCCTCTTTCCGGGATGATTTAGCGTCTCCGAAAAGGGGTGCATATGGTATGAGGATTATTCGTTTTTATGCCGCAAGCTCGCGGACCTTTGCAATATTTCCCCGGTCGTCCCTACGCGCGTCCACCGGTGTCTCGCAGACCAGCGGGAGGCGCACAAAAACCGGGTCGTGCAGGATGCGCCTGAACCCTTCCTCGCCAATATATCCCATCCCGATATGCTCGTGACGGTCGAGCCCGCTCCCGAGATCGCCCTTGGTATCGTTGAGGTGGATGATTTTGAGCCGGGAAAGCCCGATCTGCTCGTCGAACTGTGCAAGGGTCGAGGCAATGCCGTCAGTTGTCCGTAACTCATAGCCGGCGGCAAACGCATGGCAGGTGTCGAAGCAGACCCCGACCCGTTTCTCTTCGGAAAGCCCGGCAAGGATCGCACCGATGTGTTCGAAGCTGCTGCCAACGCTGTTCTTCTCCCCGGCGGTATTCTCCAAAAGCAGCATGGTTGCCGATCCCGACGATGCGAGCGCCATATTGATGGCCTTTATCACCCGGGCCCTGCCGCCTGCTATCCCGTCCCCGAGGTGGTGGCCGAGGTGGGTCACGAGATAGGGGATACCGAGCTTCCCGCACCGGTCGAGCTCTGCCGTGAGTGTCTGGACCGATTTCTCCCAGATCTCTGCCTTTGGCGAGGCGAGGTTTGGGAGGTAGGGCATGTGATCGACCGGGAGGAGCCCGGTGGTTGCGATCTTTTTCTTGTAGAGTTCGCAGTCCGGATCGGACAGGGGCTTGGAACTCCAGCCCCGGGGGTTGCGGGAGAACTGCTGGAAGACATTGCACCCGGCATCCTTTGCGCGGTCGACTGCAAGGTCGAGCGACCCGGCGATCGAGACATGAACGCCGACCTTTACCTGTGCCATGGCCGTTCCTCCCTGGAAACGTGAATCATGTATGTATCAGGTACGCATTGCAACGGCCCGGCAGATGGAGGTTGCGATCGGGCTAAAAAAAGGAGGGGTCAGTTCCCGCGGTTCCGGCCGGCAAGGAGAACGACCGCCCCGAGGCCAAGAACGGTAAGCGCGGCAAAGGGCAGCCCGGCCTTCTGGGTTGTCGTAGGTAATGCTGCAACCGGTGCCGAAGATGTACCGGAATCTGCCGGTACTGTGGATCCAGACGTTACCGAGGCATCAGTCCCGTGCGTTGTCACCGTGACGCCCAGCGGGGGAACAACATGGACAAGGTAGTCGGAGACCGGCTGGACGCCGCCAACCATCCCGGAGTTCCCCGCGCAGGCCGAGGAAAGAGCCTCTCCCTTTACAAAGGTCACGTTCACGCTCGATGCGTCGTTCCTGCCGTTGAAGGACAGGGATTCCCCGGGAAGAAGGGTCTTTTCTGCTACCGTCATGTTACTGCTCCTCACGGTAACCTTTGCTGAAGTGGCGGTGCAGGTCGTCCCCGTGCATGCCGAGCAGTTTGCAGCCGTCTCTCCGGTCACTGCGTAATCGCCGATGAGGCTGACCGGGAGGCTCCCGATATCGCCGATCTCATCGGTCGCGTAATCAGCGTAGGCGCCCGTACCGTAGAGTTTCGCAAGCGAGATCCAGGTCCCGCCCGTGCCGCCGAGGCTCGTTGCAACAACCGAATCGCCTTTGGTAAAGACAGAGAATGCCGCCTTGTCGGGAGCCGTTCCCGATACTGAGGTTTCATTCATCGGTGTCCAAGAACAGGTTGGAGGAAAGCCACCGGATACATAAACGCAGCCGTACTGCGAGGGGTTTGCCAGGGTCAGGGTGTCACCAGCCGCGGAAATATCCGATACCGTGCCTTTGACGGTCACTTCAAGGACAACCGCTCCGGCAGGGATCGCACAGGAAAAACAGGCGAGCAAGAGTGCAGAGAGCGCGAAGGATACGACGTGTTTCATACAATTCACATCCGATACTAAGGGATATTCTGTCATTATCCGGTGTCGCTTAAAAAGCCGCGTATGCTGGAAAAAATCCGACGTTAAAACTACCAAAACAGCGATCCCTAAAAAAAAGCTGTTTCCTGCACCTTGATGAGGATGGAGAGCCAACGCACCGGTATGCAGGTCACCTTTCTTGGGACGAACGGGTGGTACGATTCGGCAACGGGAAATACCGTTTCGGCGCTGATATCGGCAAAGGACTACGATATCATCCTCGATGCGGGAAACGGTATCGCCAAGGCCGACCGGTACATGACGCAGGACAAGCCCGTCTTCCTTTTCCTCTCCCATTTCCACCTCGACCACACGGAAGGTCTCCACGTGCTCGTGAAGTTCCGGTTCAGGAAAGGTCTTACCATCTGCGGGGGAATAGGGACGACTGCAAACCTTGCCGGCCTGCTCCGCAATCCTTATACCGTTCCCCTTGATGAAGTTCCCTTCCCGGTTACCGTGACCGAACTCGCCGAAGGCTCCCACGAACTTCCCTTCAAGGTCACCTGCCTGCCGCTCGTCCACCCGGTTCCCTGTATGGGCTACCGGTTCGAGATTGACAAAAAGGTGGTGACCTACTGCACGGACACCGGGACCTGCGACAATGCGGTGACCCTTGCACGCGGCGCCGACCTCCTCATCACGGAGTGCGGACTCAAACCCGGGGAGAAGAGTCCGCTCTGGCCCCACATGAACCCGGAGGATGCAATCGATGTTGCCAAACGGGCGGGGGCTAAACGCCTTGCGCTGATGCATTTCGGGGCCGAGGTGTATAAGACAATCGAGGAGCGCCGGGCACTGAAAACCCGGTTTGAAAAAGAGTGTCCCGGTCTTATCGTTTCCGAAGATGGGATACAGGTCGAAGTGTAAGTCCGCGTCCCTCCTGCCTGATTTTCCCCCAAAAAAAAGAATTCAGGTTATTTTTTGATCTTCTTCATCAGCCAGGCCATGTTCTCACCCAGTACCTTCATCGTCTCCAGTCCCTCTTCGTCCTTTTTGACATCACCCTTCTCAAGCCCGATCCCCACATTCCAGTAGCGGGACCCGGGGACCACCATCTGGTTGATGAAGAAGAAGTGGTTGAGCGTATCGAAGGTATGGATCGCCCCGCCCCGCCGCACGGCAACGACCGCAGCCCCGATTTTCCTTCTGAACATACTGTCGTTGGCAAGCGCCACGTACCCGGCCCGGTCGATGAGGGCCTTCATCTCGGTCGTCACATCGGAAAAATAGGTCGGCGACGCAAGGACGATCCCGTCAGCCTCGTCCATCTTTGCAATGCATTTGTTGACGTAATCGTCGATAACACAGCGCCGGTCCAGCTTTTCCTGGCATTTCCCGCAGGCAAGGCACCCGTGCATCTTCTTTGCGGCGAGCGGGACAAGCTCGGTCTCGATCCCTTCCTTTTCCAGCTCCTTAAAGAGCGTCTGCACGAGGATCGCGGTGTTCCCGTCTTTTCGTGCGCTCCCGTTGAACGCGACAACCTTCATACTCATGGTCACTCCTTTTTCCTTATTCCCCGTTAGCACTGCCCGTACCATAATACCCCCAGTATGCCGGAGTATACTTTGGATGCCTGCCTGAACCTGTTCCTTAAGGCACCATCTTATGAACCTGCGCGCCAAATAGTCGTGCGATATGAACTCAAGGTTGCAGTTTTCCGATCTCTCTCTCTCAAAAGAGATCGCGAAAGCCATCGAAAATATGGGTTTTGAAGAACCCACCCCTATCCAGGCACTCGCCATCCCCCTCATCCAGGCCGGCCATGACGTAACAGCGCAGGCGCAGACCGGTACCGGCAAAACCTCAGCATTTGGCATTCCCGTTATCGAAAACATCGATGCATCGCAGAAAGTCGTGCAGGCCATCGTGCTCTGCCCCACGCGTGAACTTGCCATCCAGATTGCCGAGGAATTCTCTCATCTCCTCGCATACCTCCCGAAAGTCACGGTCCTGCCGGTCTATGGCGGCCAGCCTATCGAACGCCAGCTTCGGGCACTTGCACAGGGAGTCCACATCGTGATCGGCACTCCCGGCCGCGTGATGGACCACTTAAAACGCCGCACCCTCTCGCTCGACAATGTGTCGAGGGTGGTGCTCGATGAAGCCGACCAGATGCTCGACATGGGTTTCAGGGACGATATCGAGCTCATCTTAAAACGTATACCCCAGAAACGCCAGACGCTCCTCTTCTCAGCGACGATGCCAAAACCGATCCTCGAAATCTCGAAGAGGTTCCAGAACAAGCCGGAGTTTGTCCGGGTCGAGTACCAGGAACTCACCGTACCGGCAATCGAGCAGACCTATGTCGAGGTCAGGGACCGTGACAAGCTCGAAGCGCTCTGCCGGGTGATCGATGTCGTCGACCCGCAGCAGGTAATCATCTTCTCCAACACCAAGCGCGGGGCAGAAGACCTTGCGGGCCGTGTCCGGGCACGGGGCTACCGGGCCGAGGAACTCCACGGGGACATGAAACAGTCCCAGCGCGACCGGGTCATGGGCAGTTTCCGGAAAGGCAGCATCGACATTTTGATCGCCACCGATGTCGCTGCACGGGGGATCGATGTCGAAGATGTGGACATGGTGATCAACTACGATGTCCCGCAGGATGTCGAGTACTATGTCCACCGGATCGGCAGGACCGGGCGGGCCGGAAAGAGCGGCCGTGCGATCACCTTTGTCACACCCCGGGACTTCACCAAGCTTCGGGAGATCCAGAAATACACCAATGTTAAGATTGCGCGGACTCCCCTGCCGACCGCAAGCGATGTGGTCGCATCGAAGACCCGGACGATTATGGACGAGGTCCGTGCGGTCGTGGCCGAAGGCGGTATCGAGCCATACATCCGGATGATCGAGCAGGAAGGTGTCGGTGACATGACTACGCTTGAGATCGCAGCAGCCCTCATGAAGATGCAGGTCGGGCAGAGCGTGGAGTCACGAAAAGAGCATGCCCCGACGGACTTTGGGAATACCGGGGCCGAAGAAACGGGGATGGTCCGGTTCTTTTTGGGCGTCGGCCGCGACCACGGGGTCGCACCGAAAGATATTGTCGGGGCCATTGCAAACGAGACCAATATCCCGGGAAAATCCATCGGAGCGATCCGGATCCTCGATACGTACTCCTTTGTGGAGATCCCCCGCGACTGCGCAGAAGAGGTCTATACCGTCATGAAGGAGCGCACGATCCGGGGCCAGCCGACCGGGATCGAACCGGCGCAGGGGAAACGCGGGTAACTTTTCCTTACAATAGCAGTTACAAATCCTCCTTTTTCGAACAGTGCCTGGAGAGAACAGTCTCCCGCAGGTGGAGCGCGGCATCTACCTTGCGCGGTAGTTCTCTGTTGTGCCGGGGCTAAACAATTCCCGTCGGCAAACCCCGGGTTGCAGTTTTTCTTAAAAAGACACGCAATCCTAAATATCACTGAGGGCGAAAACATCCTGTATGCAAATGAAATTCCTGTATGGAGGCATTGCCTTCCTGGCTCTCCTGCTTCTCGTGGCCGGGTGCACCCAGACCACTACCCAGCAGGCAACCCCGGTTCCGACCACTGAGGTGGCAACCGAGGCTCCGACTGCTGCCGAAACAACCGCTACCGCAGCACCCACGACCGTCACACTTGCCACTCCCGGACCTACCCAGACCCTGCAGAGCAACTGGGCCGTGGATGTCCAGGTTGCAAGCAACGGCCAGGCAATCGACCCTGAAGTTATCCTTACTTTCCGCGGCGGAAAAGGTATGAATGTCATCCCCGAAATCGACCTGATGCTTTACAAGGAAGACGGGACTGTCGAGAGCGACAAGATGGTCCAGCCGCTCTATATCGGAAAGACCGTCCAGCTCCAGGGATCGACCGGCAACAACGACCGGGCCGAGGTCTGGGTTTTTACCCCACAGGGTGACCGTGTCAAGGTTATCGACCAGTACGTGCCCTTCCGGTCCTATAACTAATCCTTTTTTTCGGCAGGATGGCCTGCCGGTATGGAAAAGCGCGGGAATTTTTCCCGCTGGCGCATTGCTCTTTACCCTATTCATGGATCTACCCGCAGGCTGTCACGGATTGGTTATTCGGATGTCCCAAAGATTACCCGTGAACGCAACAGGCAGCCGGTATATCCGGGTACTAGTAAAAAATGAAAAAAAAACAGGGTATTTCCCTTATATCCCGATCTTCTGGAGCGCCGGAGCAAGCAGGGTCTCGTCCCCGATAAGGAAGAGCTGATCTCCTGCCTTTACGTTACTGTCAGGTGCAGGAACGACAAGCCCGCCATCGGCTTTATGGAATGCGATGGCGGAGACACCTACAGGAAGGCCGAGCCCGGCGATCGTTGTTTCTTTTCCCGGGGGAATAGTAACGGCCCGGATGGCCCCCTTGTTCTCGTAGAGCAGGGAGAGGAGCGTTCCCGCATCGTCGGGGGCAAACTTTGGGGCTATCTTTTTCCGTGCATCGTCGATCGCCCTGCTGATATCGTCCTTTGTGGGGAGCTCCTCTGTGACCCGGGAATAGGCATCCTGTGCGGTTGCCTGGGCCTTTGCCGTGACTGGTTCAACGGTTTCAAGGATTTTTCCCTTGAGCCCCGCGAGTTCTCCGGCAAGGTGGTCCCCGGCTGCGTGGACCTGTTTTTCCACCTGCTCCCGCAGCGGGACATTCTTTTCTACAACGACCGCTGTGCCTTCCTCTATCCCGAGCACAGACAGGTCTTCCAGGGAGAGGCGGATCTCGTCCAGCCCCACCATAGAATCAGAGAATGCAGAGACCGTAATCCAGCGGTCTTTTGCCATTCTGCCGACATCGATCTCATCGCGTTCGTTTACACCGAGTTCCTTTAAGGTGGCCTCGTTTATCCGGGCCCGCCCGGTGCTCGGGAAGGCCCTTTTTCGGGCAGTAAGTACCAGATCGCTCATGTTACCTCCCGGATTAACCCGTGCCGCAATAAGGCTTCCGGGGAAGCGCACGATAGAAAAAAACCAAAAACAAAATACAAAAATTGCGGGTTTATCCTGCTACACTCATGAAGCACGTTCCCATCGGGCAACAGAGAACGTAAGAATGGGGATGAATACCCCGATAAGGAGGATTGCCAGGGCTACCGGCTCGTCCCCGTAAGGGGGCATCACGTACACGTAGATCCCATCGACTATCACAAAAAAAGCGATAAAGATGCTCAATACCTGCAGGATCTTTTCCATGACACTTCAACCTGTGGATAACCAGTATCATCTATACGGTAGCGGCAGGGAGTTGATAAACGCTTGCCCGAGAACCCGGGTCATTCATCCGGTACGTGCAGCGTCTCCCATGAGACCGCTCCTTCTTCGACTGCCTTTTTTATCACCTTTTGGGTCCGGGTGAGCGCGGCCGTCCCGTACTTGACATCCATGAACACGATAGTAAGGGAACTCCCGCGCTCATCCGCTACTTCCGATAACCCGTCAAAAATAATGTAGTCCACCGGGGAACCGATAAACCGGGCATCCGCGGGGAGATACCGGAAGGATGGGTGGAGGGGGGCCATCTGTTCGGCGATCTTTCCTTTCAGGGTCGACCGGGAACGGTTGACAGAGTCTTTCCGGATCTCTTTTCCCGCTTCAGCCTTCCAGCGTTCAAGCTCGGCACGGTACCGTGCTTCAATTGCGGAGATCTGGGCTTTTACATATCCCCAGCCGAGAAGAAAACCGATTGCAAGAGCGATAAGAACCGGAATGCCGCTGCCAATAAGATCCATGAAAGGTGATGCTGCCCAGTCCATATATTCCCGGGGCAGGGAGGGTGAAAATGCAAAAAGGTCTTTCCCTCTCACTGGCAGGCGCTTCAATACAGAATACAAAACAACGGAAAAATTTCCCTGCCTGTTCTCTGTCGTAATCTACGGGATGGACCGGGGATTCCCGAACCACAATTCTTTTTTCCCGCATGGTAGACTTAGGAGTGTACTGTTATGCAGAAAACTCAGGGCCGCAAATACCAGGTGGTCGAGGAGGCAGAGATCGACCTCGTCCTCAAATGCCGGGACAGCCACGAATTTTATGAACAATACCTCAAGGTGTTTCCTGACACAAAGAAAGGTCTCGACAGCATCAGCAAGATCTGGAAACGGCGGAGTGAATTTGCCAAAAAACGGCAGCTTACCCTGCCCCGCGGGGACACGGTGTCGGTTCCCCTGAATGCCGAGCTGGATGCACGGATCGCCGAACAGACCAAACTCCTTACTGAGGTTGCCGCCCTTACAAAGGAAAACCTCGAAGTAAACCGGCAAATCCTTGCAGCACTCGTCCACCAGAACCGGCTTCTCGGGGGACATGAGGAAAAGCCAAAGGATGCGCCGGTGCAGCACGGCGAGCCCCCAAAACCTGCGGTGCAGAAGAAGATCCCGGAGAAGCAGGCACCGATTGTTGTGGGTTCGTAACCCGGCAAATATCTCTTTTTAAATTTTTTTTACTTCAATTAATTCCCTGACGCGCATGCGTTTCCCGTATTTTGGAGTGAGAAGAAATTGCCGTAATCCCGGGACTTTTCTGGGGAAATATCCAAAAATTGCGATTTTTTTCCAAGAGAGCACAGGAGAGTTTTGTTACCGTATTTCTCACCTGAAGAGCATATGATGCCAAAAAACCCGATCCCTATAAATACATAAAAGAAAAAATCCACTTATATGCCACGAGGACGGCCAAAAGGTTCACGCAACATGAGCGCATATGAGCGTGGGAAAGTAAAAAGGATACGTGAAATTCTCGCCCAGAAGGGGATTACCCGGTTTGATCGGCTCCGTGACCAGCAGGTTCTGAGTGATATTTACGTAAATACCGATGGCGAGGTTTTTGTAAAATTCGGTATGGACAAGTCCGTTTTGGCAGAACCAAAGGCCATCCGGAACAAATCCGGTGAAAAAATCCTTGCAAAACTGGAAAAAAATATTGCTGCACTTCGTACTGCAATCCAGTGAGTCAGTAAATTTTTTTTGGGCAGGTAAATTCATCCGGGAGTATCCTGGTTTTTACCGGGGAAATTCCCGGTAATTTGCCTGTTTTGTTCTATTTGTGACCTGTCCGGTTCGGCGTTCTCTCGCTAAATTCTTCTTACTGGATACCCGCGATAGTCAGGCCCCGCCCCGCAAGAACAATATCCCGGGCCGCCAAACTTTTCCCGGCAAAAAGCCGGTGATTGCAGTTTCGCTCCTTCCCGTCCCCTCCCGTATCGCGCTGCTCTCTGTCGAGCGTGAGGCACTTTCCCAGTACCCGTCAGAACGCCTTGCCGGTATTGTCCGGGATGTGCGCTTCCGGTGCACTTCCTGCGGCAGGTGCTGTACCCGGGCATTCAACGGCCATGTCTTCCTGCTTGACCGTGACGTTGCCGCGGTCCGGAAGATCGATCCCGACGCGCTCGAACCGGCACCGGATCCCGAGTTCTGCGACCAGAACGGTATTCTCTATGTTTCGGGATATGCCCTGAGAGTAAAGGACGATAGGGAGGGATCGTGCTGGTTTTTGGAGAACGGCAGGTGCCGGATCTATGACCGCAGGTTTTCCATCTGCCGCATCTACCCGTACATGCTCCACCGGGAACCGGATGAACGGGGAAAGGTGGACTGGCGCCAGATCTCCGGTCTCGACCAGCACGGGGAGTACGACGCAAAGATTTCCGAGGAGGAAAGCCTTGCGATCGCCCGCGAAACGATCGCCTACGAGCACGCCTTTCTCTCCCAGCAGATTGCATTCCTGGAATGCATACAGGACCGGTTTGCCCGGTTACAGCTCCGGCATATACAGAAGATTCATGACCGGCAGATGCGGCAGTACCGCAGCGGTGAGCCGGTTACAGTCATGGCCTACCATGACGGGAACCTGGAAAAACATACGCTTTGCAGGAACTGATCCACCCGGCATCGCATAGTAGTCCGGTTCCCTGGCAATACAAGGACACACTTTCCTGCATCAGGATTCCGGTAAAAAAGAAAACCGTTCCGCCCCGCCCAGTTTACCGCGCCTTGAGGATGAGGAGCGTGATATCGTCGTGCTGGGGGCGGTCTCCTGCAAATGCGGTAATGGCGGCAAGGATCCGTTCGAGGATGGTGGCTGCGGATTCGCCGCGGTTCTCCGTAATGACTTTTACGAGCCGCTCTTCGCCGAATTCCTCCTCATGATCGTTGATAGCCTCGGTCACCCCGTCCGTGTACAGCACAAGGACATCGCCGGGCCGCAGGTCGACCCTGACCGACTGGAGACTGACCTCGTCGGTAACCCCCAATGCGATCCCTTTTGCCTTGAGGAGCACGACATCCGCCGCTGTGCCCTTGAGAAGGAGCGGGGGGTTATGGCCGGCATTTACGTAGTTGAGCGTCATCGCCCGTGAATCGAGGATCGCATAGAAGAGCGTCACGAACATGCTCGTCTTGGAGTCCTCGCAGATCAACTGGTTTGCGTGCCCTATGGCCGTGGCGGGATCCGCGTTTGCGAGCGTGCTTGCCCGGATCAGCGTACGGGAGAGCGCCATAAAGAGCGCTGCCGGAACGCCTTTGCCGGAGACATCGGCAATCACAAGTCCCCACCGGTCCTGCGCAAGCGGGATAAAGTCGTAAAAGTCGCCGCCGACCTCGAGTGCCGGGATATTCTTTGCCACCAGTTCAATCCCGTCGATTTTCGGGGCTTCGTCGGGGAGGAAGCTCTGCTGGATCCCTTTCGCAATCTCCAGTTCCTTTGCGTAGCGCTCCTTTTCCGCCGTGGTCCGCTGGAGTTCGTCGATATGGGCCTTGAGATCGGCGGCCATTGTGTTAAATGACTGCGCCAGGTCCTCGAACTCGTCGCCAGTGTCGATCTTTACCCGGTAGTCGAGATCGCCGCCCCCGATTGCTTTGGATCCTTTCCTGAGTTCGGCGACCGGCCGGGTGATCAGCTGTGCAAAGAGAACGGAAAGCACGGTCACCATGATAAAGAGCAGGATAAACAGGACCACAAAGACGTTCCTTGCCAGGTCCATTTTCTGCTGGAGGAGAGTACCGGTCTCCCCGGTTGCATTCACGATCCGGGCGCGGGTCTGTTGTGCCGGTGCGATCACGTCGTCAACCGGGACAACGATGCCAACGCTCCAGTTCACGCTTTTTAAGGGAGCATATGCGATGTATTTCTCGCCGTCGGCAAAAGATACCCTTGCAGTCCCGCTCTTTCCGGCAACCATGTCCCGTGCGACAGCAGCAAGGGCGGAATTGTTGCTGGAGAGCAGGTTCTCGGTTTCAAACGATTCGTCCCAGCCGTTTTCCCCGGCCGTGATCCCCGGGCGTGCAACCACGTTTCCCTGTTTGTCGAGCAGGAAAGCATACCCGTTGCTGCCAACCTGCGTCCCGATGATCTGGGAGTTTACGGTCGAGAGCGTGACATCGGATGCCACGACCCATGTCCTGCCGTCGATGACGGCGGGAACCTGCCGCGAGCAGGTGATCATGAGCCCTTTTCCCGATGCATCGACATACGGGTCTGACCAGGTAACATTATGCGATTGAAGTGCCCGGGTAAACCAGTCCCGGGTCCGGGGGTCGTATGACGAGGAGATGCCGGTCATCCATGGGTGGAGATACAGGATGCCGCTACCGGTTCCGATGTAGATCTGCGTGATCCGGGGATCCGATGAAAGAACCGGCATCAGTACATCGTCCATAGCGGAAAGGGAGGAGAGTTCGTCACCGACGCTGTCGCGGGTGACCCCGGGTGCAAGAATATAGACCGATGAGCTGTTGGGATCCGGTGGCCGTTCGGCCTGGGAATACAGTGTTTTCGGGAAAGATCCCCCCGGTCGGGCATACACGGCGGTCGCATATCCAGAAAGCGTATCCATCTCGCTTTCTACCTGGGAAAAGACCACGTTGCTGATATCTGCCTGATCCGTTGCAAGCCGTTGCAGGGATGCTTCGGCATTTGTTTCAAGGGCCGTTGTGCTGTCGTGGACTGCCCGGTCTCCCAGCTGCCCGCTGCTTGAAAGAGCAAACGAACTTATATCACCCATGGTGAAAAATGCGGCGTAACCGACCACCCCGAGGGCAACCATGGACAGCGCCAGAAAGACGATCAGGATCTTGGCCTTTACGGTCAGTTTCACATTCAGGCGCGCCATGGGTCGTACCATGACGTGTTTGTAAAGAATGCCTTAAAAAGCGTTGTTATCCTGTCTTCCAAAAATAATCCTCTAAAGGGCAAAAAACCAGAATACTGCCCGTTAAAAAAAGTTTTAGATATTGCCCGGGCCGAACTGCTGCCGGCTCTGCGGGGCAAATGCGTTCTCGACAACACCGGGGCCAAAGACCTTCGGGGCTGCACCGGTCTTTGCATAGGTGTACAGGGCAACGGTAAAGATCGCCTGCATTGCCGATGAGAGGATGGCAAGGACCGCAATGAGCACGATAAAGAGTGCGAGTGCCGCTAAAAAGAGCGTCGTGTTCCCGATAAAGAGCGTCCCGAGAAGGAGCAGGAAACCAACCAGCCCGACAGCGGCAAAGATGAGCGTGATCGAGATCGTCCCGACAACGCTCTCTCCCCAGGTCTTCTTAAAGAGCGAGGCGGATTCTTTCATGGCCGCAAAGACGCCCTTATCCTCAAATGCAAGTACCGGGACCACAAAGAGGGTCACGAGGCTCCAGATCCCTCCGACGATTGCCGTGGCGATCTGGCCAAGAAAACCCGCCCGGTCTTCGATCATGTGGAGGATGAGACCGACAGTGGCCGCGACAACCGCCCATGCAAAGATGGAGCCAAGGTGCCGTCCTGCCGCGGACAGACCTTCTCCGATAGTCATTTCCTTCCCGTTCAGCCTGGCGTTCACACAGCTGATGAGGCCCACGTTAAAGAAGATGACCACAAAGTAGCTGACCAGGTAGAAGAGGAACAGCAGGACAACACCTGCAATGCTGTTGGTGGAGAGCGAGTATGCACCCTGGTAAAAGATGATCGGTACGACAAAACTCGCGATCACGAGCAGGGTTACTATCCCCGAGAGGATAGGGAAGACAAGGAGTTTTTTGTCCTCCATCAGGATTCGCCAGCTTGCCTTGACAAGCTCGAAACTGCGCATTATCCGATCGAACATATCCGGTTGTTTCGCATTTTGAGAGTATGAATGTTGGTTTGCCGGGACCCAGTCTCCCCGAAAATCTGCTAAAATGTGGACAGATCCCAAAAAACAGCGTGAATATCGGGCCTGCACCGCGCATCGGCGGTGCGTCAGGACCGGTTGTGGCAGCAGGCTGTTATGAATGATTGCCGATTGCCCGGAACGGGAAACTCATGGCAGGATTTTACCGGTCGAAAATGTCCCTGACAAACGCCCCGATATGGGAGACAGCTCCCCGGGCCTCAGGGATCTGGCGGCCGAAGATCTGCCAGTAGTGGAACATTCCCTCCCAGATCTCGAACCTGACCGGCACACCCCCCCACTTTATCTTCTTTGCAAAGGCTGAAATGTCGTCGTACAGGAGTTCCCCGGTCCCGGTCTGGAGATAGAGCTGGGGCAGTCCGGACAGTTGCGCATTTACGGGGGAAGCGAGCGGATCATCTGGCTCATGGCCTCCGAGGTATGCTTCCCTGAGCGCAGTAAGCCGGACCGGTGTCATCCAGTCCGTGTTCTGGTTGGCCACAACCGATTCACCGCCAAACTTCATGTCGACAATTGGCGACATGCAGACCGCTGCCGGGGGCATCGGGAGGTGCTGGTCCCGGAGCATGAGGAGGAGGTCGATGACAAGGGTTGCACCGGCAGATATGCCGACCGGGATAATCCGGTGGGGCAGGTTTCCGTGCGAGAGGAGGTAGCGGTATGCTGCAAGGGCATCTTCTACCTGTGCCGGGAAGGCATGTTCCGGGGCAAGGCGGTAATCCACCGAGAAGACCCGGGCCTGTCCCGCCCGGGCAAGCTCGGCGCAGAACCCGAGGTGGTCCGCGGTCGAGCCCACGGAGAACTCTCCCCCGTGAAAGAAGAGGAGTGTCCGGTCCGGCTGCGATTCCGGTACCGTACACCACACGCCGCGAAGGTCCTCCCGGATAAGCACCGGTTCCACGGACGGGCGTTCCTCGCTTTGGAATTCGGTAAAAAATTCCGAGAACTCTTCACGGAGCGTCCCGACCGGGCGGCCGGTTTCGGGGACATAGGATTTGAGAATGTCCAGGAAATCCCGCGGAGTCTCACGGATCATACTGATCGGATATGGTGCGTTGAAGGGATAAAGTGTGGGGCCGAATCTTCCCCTGCCTTACAATCGGATGGCAGTGCGGTACGGAACCCGCTCCGGGGCACGAGCAGCTCGAACCTGGCACATTTTCCTGCAAGGCCGGTCTCGCGTATCGATATGCCGGTAATAGAGAGGATCTCGCGGGAGAGGTAGAGGTTATACGAGGTGCTGCCGGTCCCCGGTTCCCACGCGAATATCCTTTCTTTGTCCTCCTGCGGGATACCTACCCCGTTATCCTCGAATGCAATCAACAATCCCTCCGTTGTCTTCTGGCAGGTACACCGGATAACCGTGAATGTCGCCGCATGTTTCAGTACGTTATCGACAAGGATATCGAGGACCCTCACGATGAGCGGATCGGCAAAGATCTCCCAATTCCCGGTATCGTCGTAAAGGGTGGCGGGGGAAACAGGGAAGCGGGCACAGGCTTCGCAGAAGAGTTTTTTCATGCGATACCAGCCCGGCGCCTCATACCCGAGGTTCTGGTATACCTTGGTAAATTCTATTTGTGCGGTAATGGTGGCGATGGTCTCGCGGATCTTCTCCGTATACATCGAAAAATACGGTTCTGCAGGGTGGTTCCTGAAAAGGTCGAGGTATCCGTTCAGGACAACCAGCTTGTTCCTGAGATCATGCCGGGTCAGGTCGCCAAGCAGGTTGAGTTTTTTTGTTGCTTCGGCAAGGGCAAGTTCCACCTGCCGCTGTTCGGTCCTGTCCCGGGCAATGGCATAGATCTGTTTCCTGCCCGATACAAATGCCCGCCATTCGAGCCACCGCGTCGTGCCATCCGGATACCGTATCCTGTTCTCGAACGAGACCGCCCTGCCATTCCGCCCGGCCTGGCGGAGAAGGGTACGGGTTGCAGCCCGGTCTTCGGGCTCGATGCATTCGAGAAGGGAACCGACAGATGGCCTGCTTCCGAGAATGTGTTCCCCGGCCGGGTTGAGGCGGAGGATCTTTCCCTCGGTATCGAGAATGCAGAACAGGTCGGGGCCCGTAGTGAAAAACCGGTCAAGTTCGCCGTTCGTCTCTTTTAGGGTTTCCTGTATCGCACAGAGATCCGATATATTGTGGAAAATTCCGACCCGCAGGCAGCGTGTGCCGATCCCGATACGTTTTGTACTGGCTACAACCGGTATACGGGTTCCCTCGCGGTCAACAAGAATATCCTCGAATACTTCAGAAGCGTTTCCATCCCCGTGCAGGATCCGGCCGGCACCGGATTCCCCTGCCGGGTGGAGATCCGCTTCGGTGAGCCCGGAAATCTCTGAAAGATCCATTTTTACCATTTCGAGGGCTCTCTGGTTTGCATCGATAAGGCAGCCGGATTCTTCTTCAAAGACAAATATCGCATCGCCGGCCTTCTCGATGAGTCCGCGATAGCCGGCAAGGGGCTCCGTCCTCACGGTTCTTTCCTGTTCTGGACCGGTACGGGAACGGGCAATGCCATGAAACCCGGTGCATGAGCCGTCGCGTGCATATACCGGGAAACCCGTCAGTTCGAGGATATGGTTCGTGCCATCCTGACCGGTCACCGGCAACGAGAGGGCGCGGAATGTATCTCTCCGGGAAAACCTGTCCATGAGTTCGAGAGGACCTCCCGGACAATCCCGTGAAGAGGTAATTTCGAAGAAGGATTTCCCGGCCACTTCTTCCCGGGTATACCCGAGAAGTTCCTGCACCTCACTGTTGGAGCGGGTGATGGTTCCCGTGCAGTCCGTCTCCCAGATCCAGTCCCGGCTCTCCTCAAAGAGCATCAGGTACCTCTGCTGGATCTCCTGGAAGTTTTGATCGCTCTTTTTGAGATCCGTAAACTGCTGGCGCAGTTCGTCCTCCGTTGTCATCAGCTGCCGGACCGCTTTTTTGAGGTCGATTTCTGATTTTTTCCGCTCGCTGATGTCCCGTATGAAGGCAAATACCTGCGCATCTGCACCATCCCCGGTGGAATTCAGCACCAGTTCCACCGGAATAAGCGTTCCGTCCTTCTTTTTGAGGATCTCTTCACGCGTGGTTCCGGAGATCGTGTCCGCGCCTTCATGGCTGCCAAAAAAAGAAGCCGGGGAAAAGCCGGGGCGGATATCGCGCATGGAAAGACGCGAGAATTCCCGGGGGGTATATCCGAGCATCAGGGCGACTGAATCGTTATAATAGGTGATGGCGCCGTTCGTACGCATCCAGAGAATTCCCTCCGATGCATGATCTACGGAAAATTTCATCAGGCGGAGTTCGTTCTCCGCTTTTCGCCTCCGCACGACCTGGTGGATCAGGTGGGAAAGTTCCTTGAACTGCGCTTTTGGCTCCCCGCCTTTCTGCACATACGAGTCTGCACCGCTGTTGATCGCCTCGATGACGACTTCCTCCCTCCCCCTCCCGGTAAACAGGATGAACGGGATATCGGGATACTGTGAACGCACGGTGCGCAAAAACCTGATGCCATCGGTATCGGGCATCTGGTAATCGGAGACGATTGCATCGTATTTGCCGGCTGCAAGGAGATTTAACGCGTCTTTTGCCGAGGATGCCGGGGTAACGGTGATGTCTCCTTCCCGCTCCAGGAATGTCCGGCACAAATCCAGAAGGACCGGCTCGTCATCGACATAGAGCAGGGAGATCATTAACGATGTTTCTCACCTGCTCCCATTTAATATTTTATCTTTTTGTATGGGAAATAACCGTATTTTTCCAATCCAAAGCCAATTTGACGAATTTATAATTAGTAATAATATATACTGTCACGTCGTGCGATTGTCCGGGCACGGAAGTTCCTAGGATACCCTGAGGGCCGCTCTGTCTGTGGGAACAGGAAGTGCAGGGCTACAGATCTTCGCGGTCAAGGCGGTACACGTACCAGTCCAGTTTTTTTGCCCCGCTTTTTGTATAGAACCGTATCGCAGGTTCGTTCCAGTCAAGGACCATCCATTCCATCCGCCCGCATTCCCGGTCCCGTGCGATCCCGCGGCAGAAGGAGAGCATGTAACGTCCGATGCCCTGTCCCCGGAATTTTTCGGGCACAAAGATGTCCTCAAGGTAAAGCGTGGGTCTGGCAAGGAACGTAGAATAGGTAAAATAGAAGGTCACGTAGCCTGCCGCGTACTCTCCGCATTTTGCAATATATGCCTCGTACCGGGGATTTTTTCCCAATGCATCGGCCCTGAGCCGTTCTTCCGCTGCGGCATCGGGCGGTACCAGGTGCTCGAACTCCGCCAGGTTCCGTATAAGGGATATAAATTCAGTAAAATTTCCGGCACATACCTTTTCCATGACTGGCGCATTCATCCGGATCACTTCCTAAACCATGGGAGACGATCGGTTAAATGGCCATGTATCCGTGTCTTATTCACGGATCTGCCGGTATACCGGGTGAGATCCCGTCCCAGAACCGGGCCAGGACCTTCCAGACCGTTTCGCGGAGGGCGAGGATACGTTCGCGCTCCGCATCGGCATTGTCTTCCCGGGAAGTACGTTCGTAGAGCGCCCGGTTGACCTCGATCTGGACCCAGGGGATGCCTTTTCTCCAGTAGTGCGCGTTTGCAACAAACCCTCCCGAAAACGGTGTGTTGAGGGCGACATCTCCCTGACCGGGAAATTCTTTTTTAAATTCCCCTGCAAGGCGGCAGATCCACTCCGGCAGGCAGGTGGTAATGCTCCCCGGCCGCGCATTTCCCTCTGCGTCCCCGTAGTTCCCCAGGCAGATCAGGGGGCGCTTCTTCCCGGCATCGCTCTGCTCCTGTGAGCCCTGCGGCAGCATGGAGTGGCAGTCAAACGCAATACGGACGGGACAGGTATCGATAAGTTCGTCAATGCGCTGGTGGTACGGGAAATACCACTGGATCATCCATTGGTGGATGAGGGGGAGATCGGGGGTCTGGCCTGGAAGATAGACCGACCGGCCGTCAATGGTCCGTAATTTGATAATTCCGTCTGGATCCCTGAGCGGGAGCGGCAGGGGCGGGCGGTTGAGATCGACGACCATCCGTGACACCGGGGTATCGATTATTGCCTCCACGGACTGCCCGAAATCAAAAAGCGTCCGTGTTGCCGGGTCGCTGTACCATAACAGTTCACGGTCCGTAAGCGCCATCCTGCGGCGCACCACTTCAGGCACCTCGATACCTCCGTGGGGAATCGAGATAAGGAACGGGTGTTTCATGATTGTATCCGGTTATTCTCGCAGGGGATCATGGAACGGGTGATTTTGTTAAGGTTTGTATGTTGCAGGCAGCCCGGAAACCTTACCGGTGGGCATCCGTAACAGGACTATCCGTGTGATGGTGCCAGGGCCACTTTTATATGGTGGCTCATATACATGTTGGACTCCCGGAAACAGTGTCCCGATCTCAGCTGCAGGATTCAGAATTTCAAAAAAAGGCAGTTTTTAGTAAACCCCTTTAAAAGCAGGTATAAAAAAACGGGACAAATAGGGCAAAAATTCCAGTGGAAACAGGGGGGTATAAAAAGGGGGTGAAGCAGCCCCAATAGAAAATAATCCAAAACAAAATATATCACGGTTTAAATGTAATTTTGGACCGGGGCTGTCCATACCCTGCGATCCCCCACCCCTTCGTTATTCAGCCTGCGTTTTCTGGTTTTATAGGGTCAATTGGATACGTGTTCTTTTGCTGCCTGCGAATACGGTATCCCATCAGGATACAATTTTCAAGCGAAAAGAAAAAACCCGGATTTTTTTTGGTTGGAAAAAAAAGCAGGCGACCCCCCTACTCCGGTTTTTTGGTAAAATCCAGAAAGTACCTGAAACTTCACGACGGAACTAAAAAAGTTGGGTTAGTTGTACATCCAACAGTTGGATAATTATCCAACAGTTGGTTCGTTAACTAACAACCTTTTTTCTGGTCCAAATCATTTTTGCCGGATTTTTTCCGATATGAAAACGGTACGCCCCGCTTTTTTTGTAACCGGTGGCAAAGTGTGCGGATACTGGCAGCGTTTTTAAAAAGGATAAAAAAGGAAATTTCGGGAGGCTGGTCCCCGGCATGAACTTTAAAGGAACACCCGGGGAAAATCCCCTTGCCACAATCGGATCGATAACGCCCCGTCACTGCACGATGACCGTCATGTCAAACGCGGTCTCGTTCCCGGTGACGGTTTCCCAGGAGCGCCGGTACACTGCATGGATTGTCTGCGTACCGGTCTCCGATGCAACCATGTCCCAGGAATGGGTTCCCCCGGCGCCCATCAGTTTTCCCGATGGGTCGGAACTGACATAGGTGTCGTTTATCAGGGAAAGCCCCGGGCTCAGGGTCAGGTTCCACTGGTATCCCGTGGTGGGATTCTCTTGTAACGCTACGGTGATATCCGTGCTCTTGTTCACGTAGACTGTTGCCCCGTTCTGGGTTTCATTTGCAACAATATGGTCCTCCTTAACCGGAGTACCCGCCAGGCCCGGCGAAGGGGTCTGCACATCCGGGGAGCCGGATCCAAGGCAGCCAGCGACAATGAGTACGGCCATGCACAGGACGATCCCCGTGCCGATAAAGGTAAACTGCATCGATTATTACCTCCTTTTACCGGGTAAAGGATACAGCCCGGAATTATTTATGGGTTTATTTGACCGCAAAAATTTCCGTAGTTATCCTCAGGGACAAAGGGACGAAAATGACCTTAAAAGAATTCGACAAAGATATAGTGCTGATACCATACATACCATAAAAACGGGAGCAGCCAGATGAGCAACGAATTACTCTACGACCAGCAGCCACTGGGCCCGGTCACCTTCGCGGAAAACCCCGAGCCGCGGTGTCCCTGTCTCCTGCTGCTGGATACATCCGGTTCCATGGCAGGAAAACCCATAGCAGAGCTCAACGCAGGCCTGCGGGCGTTCTATGAAGAACTCCAGGGGGATTCGCTCGCGGTAAAACGGGTTGAAGTGGCCCTGCTCTCATTTGGCCCGGTGCGGGTGATCTCCGAATTCAATACCGCCGATTTTTTCCTCGACCCGACGCTTGAAGCCGAAGGGGACACGCCCCTCGGGGAAGCGATCCTCACCGGCATCGATCTTATCCGGAAGCGTAAGGAAGAGTACCGCGCAAACGGCATCTCCTTTTACCGGCCCTGGATCTTTTTGATCACCGACGGATCGCCCACCGATGAATGGCAGCGGGCGGCAGCGATGGTCAGGGAAGGCGAGAGTTCGAAGTCCTTTGCCTTTTTTGCCGTCGGCGTCCAGAATGCCGACATGTCGATCCTCGGCCAGATCTCGGTCCGGCAGCCGCTCCGGCTCCAGGGGCTCAAGTTCCGCGAGTTCTTCCAGTGGCTCTCGAACTCGATGAAATCCGCTTCACGGAGCAACCCGGGCGACCGGATCCTGCTTTCTCCACCTTCAGGGTGGAGCGAGATATGACCTGGAAACACCTCTCGCTCTCGGTTACCGGCAAATCCCATTCTGCCCGGAACGAGCCGGGCCAGGACTACTGCCGGGCGGGCGCCCTCCGGTTTTCCGACCGGGATTATTTTGTCGGCCTTGCCGCCGATGGGGCGGGAAGCACTTCCCGTGGAGGTGTAGGGGCGGAGATCGCCTGTGAGACCCTGTATGCCCGCATCCTCGATGCCATACGAGGGGGAGAAACGCTCCCCGCTGATCCGGATACCGGTGCCGTAAAGGCATGGATCTCCGAATGCCGGGATGCCGTTGCCGCCCGGGCCGCGGCCGATGGCCAGCCCCTCCGCGAGTATGCCTGTACCCTCATCGGGGTAGTGGCGACCGAAGGGTACCTGCTCTGTTTCCAGATCGGCGACGGGTGTATTGTCACTGGGGACGGCACGGGGTACCGCACGGTCTTCTGGCCGGAACAGGGAGAATACGCGAACACCACGTTCTTTGTCACCGACGATGCTTTCCTTGAGCACATTAAAACAGAATCCGGCACAACCTCCCCAGCGGAGATCGCCATTTTTACCGATGGCATCCAGAACCTCGTGCTCTCGTTTTCGACACGGACCGTCCACGAAGGTTTTTTCCGTCCGCTCTTTGCCGCGCTCAGGAAAAACCCCGAAAACGGGTTTGTCGACCTTTCCCGCCACCTCCGCGCCCTCCTTTCAAGCGATGACGTGAATGCACGCAGCGACGACGACAAGACCCTTGTCCTTGCTGTAAACCAGCCATAACCGGACGTACCATGAACCAGATACCCCCTCACAACCTTTTCGACAGCCGGGGAAACCCGGTAGTCCTTGGCAAGAAAATCGGGAGCGGAGGAGAGGGGGACGTGTACGAGATCGCGCCCCACCGGATGGATGTCCTGGCAAAGATTTACCACAAACCTCTCACCGCTGAGCGGCAGGAAAAACTCCGGGTGATGGTGAGCGGCTGCAACGACGAGCTCAAGGAGTTTTCCGCATGGCCCCTCGACCTTATCCATGCAGGAAAGAACGGGCATGTGTGCGGTTTTGTCATGCCGCGGATCACCGACTGCGAACCGATCCACAAGGTATACGGCCCCTCCCATCGGAAGGAAGCATTCCCGAACGCTGACTGGAAGTTCCTTGTCCGGACGGCAAAGAACCTCGCTGCTGCCTTCTACATCATCCACAAGTACGGGTACGTGATAGGGGACGTCAACGAGGGAAATATTCTTGTCACGAAGAAAGCCTGCGTGCGCCTGATCGACTGCGACTCGTTCCAGGTAAAGGCCCATGACAGGATCTACCACTGCGAAGTCGGCGTCCCCCAGTTCACCCCGCCCGAACTCCAGAAGTCCAAGGACTTCAAGATGCTGCGCACGCAGAACCACGACAATTTCGGCCTTGCGATCCTGATATTCCTCCTCCTCTTCATGGGCCGCCACCCCTTCTCGGGAGTATACAAGGGAAAGGACGACATGCCGATCGAGCGGGCGATTGCAGAGTACCGGTTTGCCTTCGGGAGAAACGCCGCCCTCAAGGCCATGTCCCCGCCACCGAACGCCGTCGGGCTCTCCATTGTCCCTGGCGAGGTGGCCAGCCTCTTTGAGCAGGCCTTCACGGAATCTGCGCTCCAGTCGTGGGGCCGCCCGACGGCAAACGACTGGTGGAACGTGCTCGACGCTCTCGAAAAGCGGCTGAAAAAGTGCAGCACGGAATCGATGCACACCTATTACTCGGGTCTAGCCACCTGTCCGTGGTGCGGCCTTGAAAACACCACCGGGATCCTGCTGTTTTTGAGCTCGGACTCCATTTCACGGATCGATGTGGGAACCGAGTGGCAGAAGGTTCCGGCGGTAAAACCCCCGGGTCCTATCCCCGTCATCTCCCCGAGAAACTACCGCTGTGCGCCGGCACCCCTCCCTCCGATGGTTGCCCGCATGGCCAGTTTCCGGAAATTCGGCAAGATCCTTGCAATTATCTTCCTAGTAGCCAGCGTACTTCTCCTGTTCCTCTGGTCAGAGTGGGATTTACTAAAAATTCTCGCGAGTATTGTCCCTGCTGTTATTGGAGCACTACTCCTTGTCATCCCGGGAAAAGACACTGCGGAAAAGAAGCGGCGGAAGAAAGTATTCGAGGATGCAAAATACAGCTGGAAACTCTGGGAGAAGAAATGGATCGCAGAGGCCGGCGATGCCGGGTTTACCTCCCAGGTCAATGCCCTCAACACCCTCCGGGCACAGTACGAGGCGATCGAGAAAGATTACCAGAAGGCGCTCGATGACCTCCAGAACACCACAAAGGAGCGCCAGCAGAAAAAATTCCTTGAAAACTGCTACATCGAGAACTGCACCTCCCCCCGGCTTGGCGAGAACCGCAAGGCGGCGCTCCGCTCGTTCGGGATCGAGACTGCGGCGGATATCGACATGCACACGATTATGGGTATCCCGGGTTTCGATACTGCAATTGCAAACGAACTGGTTGCCTGGAGAAAACGTCAGGAACAGCTGTTTGTCTACGATGACAAGAAAGGCGTATCCCCTTCGGATGTCCAGAACCTCATCCATACGTTCCAGCCGAGGATCCGCCCGGTCGAACGCGAGTTCCTGCTGGGGGTTGAGAACCTGCACGCGATCCAGCAAAAGATACTCCGGAACCGCGCCAAGTTCCAGTCGGTGATAGAAAAGAGCGCACGCGACCTTGCCCAGGCTGAGGCGAATTTCTCGGTCTTTACCCTTACCGGTTCACGGTTCTGATATCTGCCACTGTTTATTTTTAGAAAATACCCGGGCCCGGGCAGTCAGGGTTCCGGTAGGATACTGATAAAATACCGCTGGATCAATAAGTACTACTCATGAAATACACCCCACGGCACATTAAAAAATTCCTTGACGAGGGGAAGATCGATGCCGACCTCTGGAAAATCCATTTCCCCAGCCTCCTTCCCTCGCATGTCCCCGAGTGCAGCGAATGCGAGGACAAGAAGAACAACCTCTGCCAGGGCGGGAAAAACCCGGTCGACTGTTTCCTCGGCGTCCATGCAGAAGAAGTAAAAAAACAGCAGGACTCCGGTGACGATTCGAAGTCCAGAAAAGAGAAGTCCCGTGATTTCTTCCCTGATGCCCGGGGAAAGAGAGCGAAGGTCCCTGCCGGGGCAAACATCACCTTCGACCAGTCCAAGATGTAACCCGATAAAATACAAAAAACGCTCTTTTTTACCATCAGTTGTTCCTGTGAATACAGTATCCTGAAGGGGTGGCTATTATAGTATTAAAAGATCCAAATTTAATCAATTAAATATTTTAATTTGCGACAAATAGCTCATATTGGTCTCCGACTAAAAACACAAAAAATATATACAAATCTTGGTCATTGTTGGCTATACCACAAAGGAGGTGACAGGATGTTCGATTGGAGTGCGTTTCTCAATCTGATTATTGCGATCCTTCAGGCGGTCGTGCAGTTCCTGCCCTACGCGTAAGCGGCGGACAGGTGTCCCTTAATCAGGGATAAAATTCTCCCGCTTTTCCTCTGGTAACGAAAAAAACGGATCTCCCCGGTCCCCGTGACAGCGGAGGTCCCGGGGGATTTTCCTGCTCTCTTCTTCTGTAGTACCGCAGTTTTCCTCCATATTCGTTGAACTTTTTATACAGCCGGTTTGCCGCAAACTGGAAGATGAGGACAAAGGCCGCAAGTGCGGCGATATCGGCGGCAACGGAGTACTACGTCACCCCTGTAACGGCATATTCGATCATATCGTTCCCGTAAGTCAGCGGAGAGAAGAGCGCAATCTCCTGACCTACCGCCGGCATGGCGGAGAGCGGGATGAACACGCCCGAGATGAAGATGAGCGGCAGGCGCACGAGGTTGAGCATCGACATCACCTCCCCCACGTTCTCGATGGGGTAGGCCGCAAAGAGTGTCCCGAGCGTTGCAAAACAGAACGCCGTCAGTACCAGGGCCACGGCAAGGACCGTCGCGTTGAGCACCGTCATCCGGAAGACAATAAGCCCGATAGCGAGCGGGATGCAGGCGATCCCGAGGCTGTACAAAAACCCGCTCAGACTTTCCCCGAACACGAGCGTGTGCAGCGAGATCGGGGCGGCAAGGAGCCGGTCGAAGGTCTTTACCCGGCGCCGTTCGGGCCCAGGTACCCGAATGTCTCCCCCTCGTTTACCGTGAAACTCACGTCGCCGAGCGCAGCAACGTCACGGAAGCGCTTGGAAAGGTGGGACGCTTCGATCGCGTACATAAATCTGCATTTCCCGGTGTAACGTTTAAAGTACATTGTCCGGGGTCGGGCAGGGCAGAAGGTAAAAACGCATACCTTTATCCCGCAGAGGATCAATCTCATCGTAAAAGAGAAGAAACCCGGGAGATACGATGATCCTCAAAAAACTGCCTCGTCCTGCGGTCATCCTTCTGACCGCTGTCTGCATCTGCCTCCTTGCCGTACCGGTGGCAGCGATCTACACCACCTCCGATATCGGGGGAACGATCACCCGGGGGCACCAGTTCACTATCGAGATCACCGGGAGGCTCAATACCCCCTATTATGTCTGGCTGACAAGGACCTGGTCGCTCAGCGGGGAGGCGGGAGACGAGCCGCCGATCGTTGTTGCCAACCAGTATAACGTGCAGCAGGATCCATCGGACGGGCCGTACACGATCGGCTCGTACCAGTACTACAATGGCGGCGGACGCACGATCCTCGACGATGTCGCCCCCACCTCGTCTCTCCTGCCCAACACCAGTTACTATGCGCTTGTCACCACCGACAGTTCGGGAAAAGCGGTCGTGGCCTTTGCCACTTCCTATAACACTGCGGCGCAGTCCTATTCGGTCCGGGTAGAGAACCCGACCTCGGTCAACAACGACACGCTCTTTGTAGAACGGGGAGACACGAAGGTGGACAAGGGATCGATCTCGATAGCAGCCGAAACCCGCCCCACCCGCCCGGTGACCACGGTCACGACCATCGAAACCCCGGAAGAGACGATCGTAACGACAGCCCCGACAACCACCCCCCCGGTTACAACGGCGATCCCGACAACGACCGTAACCCCCCGGCTCCCCCTCGATGAAATGCTCTGCATTGCAGCGGTTGGCCTTGCCCTTACGGTGCTGGCAGTCCGGCGCTGACCTTTTTTAACCTGAACCGTCAACACGGAGGCAACAGCCCTGACACCCGATACTCCCGAACAGACCTCATGCACAGACCGCGGTACAGGGCTGACCGACCGGATCCAGCGGTTCTTTACCCGGCCGTTCTACCTCTCGCTTACCATTGGCATACCGTTCTGCATCTTCAAGGGCCTGTTCGGCCTTGCCGCCCTCCGCAGCGGGATAGTATCGGCAAGCCTCCCGCTGACGGTCTTTGGCTGGGCGGTCATCCTCTGGGCGGTCGTGGATTTCCTGATGAATATCTGGCGGGCCCTTACCGACCTGGGCCACCGTGAGACCGGCATCGAGTACTGCTCGCTTGCCGAACTGGGCCGGATCTTTCACCGTCCGGCGGTTTTTCTGGCAGTCGATACCCTCCTCTCGTTTGCCATCATCTGCCTGATGCTCTGGTCTGGTTGGATTGCAGGTCTCACGGTGCCGGAGGCCTACCTCTGGTACGCGGCAACAACGCTCAACCTGATCAGCATCTCGGTAGTCTCTCTCTATAACGAGATAAAAAAAGCAGAGCAGCCCCGGCAGGCCGCATAGGTGTCCCGGTTACTGTTGTCCCGGACCGGCGGCGTTCAGGTACCCGATCACGCAGTCGACGGTCTCCGGCGCACGGGGCAGGAGGATGTGGCAGTACTGCCCCGCATCGGTCGGGGGTACCGCTGGAGGGTGCCGGGGGAGGACGGTCATGGACGCTCCCGGAAGTGCCGAGTCGCTGAGCGGCACAATCCCGTCGCCGGCAAAGGTCATCTGCCAGTTTCCGTCGGGTAGGAGTTCGCAGGTCTTTCCCTGAAATGCGGGGAAAAACTCCGGGATCCGGGCGGTGTTCTTTGCACAGATAAGGTGATATTCGATATCGGGCCGCACGCCGGCCTCCCTCAGGGCCTGCATGGTCGGGCTTTTTGGCCGGCAGGCCTGGACGATCACGTCGACGGCCGGGTCGAAGTTTTCCGGGACAAAGGTCCCGGTGAGCCGTTTGGTAATCCCCGGGCCGATCACCGGATCGCAGAAGAGTTCGGCAAGAGCGGAACCGTTGTTGGGCGGGCCGATGGCGATAAGCTGGCGCACGTGTTCGCGCCGGGCGCTTCCGTCCATGACTTCGAGCAGGTACCTGGTGACGCAGGAACCTATGGAGTGGCAGACGATATCCACCGGGCCTTCATATCCCTGTCCCTCCCGCTGTGCAGCGATATAGTTGCCAAGAGCAGAGGCAATCGCTTCCATGGACGCCCCGTTTAAGGAGGTATAATCGAAGCTCCAGGAGCAAATCCCCTCTTCTTTTAACCGCGGGACGAGCCGGTTCCAGATGCCGGGATGGCTCTTCCAGCCGTGGACGAGGAGGACGGGGACTGGTTCAGGAGGCATGGTTTAAGAAGAATATAGGCGGGAAATAAGCATAGTTGTTGTGGAAAACAAGGGAGAACTATCAGGAAATCCGGGGGCGGGTTCTCATCCCTCGCCACAGATCCGGCCCGACTCCTGCAATCAGGGATTTACTGGGGCGGTTCGTCCCCGAGCGACTCGCGGCTGCGCATCTGGTAGAGCACCATCGGGTCCATCTCCTTGTACTCGGTGGGAGTCGTCCGCATGACGACCCGGGTGATCCCGCTGTTGACGATCATCTTCGAACACAAAAAGCACGGCCAGATCTGGGTGAGCTCTCCCGTTGTAACATCGAACCCTGCAAGGTAGAGCGTGCAGCCCCGGGCGAGCTTTCCTGCCTGGAGCATTGCATTCATCTCGGCATGTACGCTCCGGCACCGCTCGTAGTTGGAGCCGGACGGAATGTTGTGGTCTTTTCTCCAGCACCGGTTGAGCTCGGTGCAGTCCATCTGTTTTCTCGGGGCTCCTGTGTACCCCGTCGAGACAATGGTATTGTATTCGTCCACGATGATAGCGCCGAAGTTGCGCCGGAGGCAGGTGCCCTGGTTGGCGCACCGCTGCGCAAGGTCGAGGAAATACTGGTGCCTGTTGGTCCGCATCAGTGATCTGTTGGTACAGGGCCGATATTAAAATGGCGGGATTGCCCCTGTTACAGGAGAGGGATCCCGGATCCCTGGTACAGCAGCCATGCAAGATACAGGATCCCGGCGATATGCAGGACAAGGATGACCGGGACAAGGTAGAAGAGGATCTTCTTTGTCTTGTGCCGGAAGACCCGCATCCCCGCCCATGCGCCGAACGGCCCGATGAGTGCCGATACGAGAAGGATCCGTTCGGGGATCCGCCAGTCGCCGTTCCGGGCCCGGTGCTTGTCGGCACCGTAGAGGACAAACACACACAGGTTTGCGATGATGTAGAGCACGACCGCGGCGGTGAGGGGGGTGATGATCATGTGCAGAATTCTGTTTGGTCGCTGGAGACGAAAAAGGCCGGGCGTTCACTCTCTCGCAAAAGAGATGTAGCGGGCCCATGCAATAGGTACCCATGAATGTCCCCCGGGGAACCACTGCCTGCGGTGCGGTTATCGTCCTCCTTCTGCTAGTAGTATCTGCCGGCTGTACCGGCTCGCAGCGCCCGGAAGGACTCCCGCCCTCCGGCCAGTACGCGTTTCTCGACCACCAGGTTATCTACGCCGGGACACTCGTGAACGGGACCTGCCCGGCTCCTGCCATCAACGTCTCGCCCTATATCTTCGATGCGGACAGCAAGACGCTCGCAGGGATCGTGCCGTTCGAGGTCAATGAATCCCTCCTCCTCGTGTATGGGGAGAGCACGACGCTCTCCGGCGCGTACGGCCGCGGGGGATACGGGGAACTCTCGGGCGCGTATGCCCTCCCGTACACGAACGGGAACCTGACCGTCAGCGGGTTCACGAAAGACGGGACGATGTATCTCTCTTACAACAACAGGACAATAGCCCTTGCACCGGGCATGCAGTGGATGGACGTCTCCTCCGGCATGGAGACGACCCGGGCCTGTACGGTCAACCGCACGGTCGCGGATATCATCACCTATTACGGGAACTACCCCCAGTCGGGGATTGCCCGGACCCGGCTTGTCTGATGAGCCGGGCCTTCACTTTCGTTCCGCGCCCCCAAGGGCTTTAATATCCCGGTACGGATCTCTACGTTAAACTATGATCCTCGGGAAAGGGGCGTACTTAAAGCAGCTCACCGCCGCCACGATGCAGATGAAGTCGGTGGAGGTGGGAAAGGAGATGGCCGGCAGCACCCCGCCTTCTGTTTTTATCGGGAGCTACAACTATCCCGATATCTACGCCGGGCCGATGATTGCCCCCGTCCACGGCGACACGGGCATCATGGACCGGCCCGAAGACTGGATAGCCGGCAACCACCCGCAGGAGGAGATCATCGGGTACCGGATGAACCTTGTCCGGGGGAAACGGCTCAACAACGCCTTCGATCTCGGCAACCGGTTCGTGGAAAAACTCCAGGAGATCGTCCTCTCGGAACACTCTATCGAGAGCGAGGCGTCGTTTGAGACCGCACCTTCCGGACTCTCGTTCTCCGAGGAACACACGCCGTTTGGGCCGAGCGCCCAGCTCGAACGCTTCGATATCACGGCCCAGCGCTGGGACCACTCATTAGAGAAGGCCTATTACGACACCGACCTCCTCTCGCGCGATGCAGTTCTCGGCCTCCACCGGCAGGGGATGGCGTTTTCCACGATCCAGAAGGCGTTCTCGGCAGGCACGATGGGTCGGGGGGAGAACCGGCACCTGGTTCCCACCCGTTGGTCGATTACCGCCTGCGACACGATGATTGGCGATAATCTCCTGAAAAGCGTGAAGCAGTGCCCGGTGATCGATACCGTGCGGCTGTACGAGTACGCGAGCCTCCACAACCGGTACGCGGTGATCCTGCTGCCGACCGCGTGGCAGTACGAGTGGACCGAGGCCTTTTTGCATGTGCTCGGGAACGAGGAGTATGTCTTCTCCGACCACGAGGGCTTCAAAAGGAAGACCGGGTACTCCCCGCTTGGGGGCTGCTATTATTCCTGCAAGATGGCGGTGCTCGAAGAACTTGCACGCGAGCAGCGGCAGGCCGGGGCGATCATCCTCCGCGAAGCGCTGCCCGGCTATGTCCCGATGGGAGTTTTCAATGTCCGGGAGAATGTCCGAAGCGCGATGCGGGAGCGGCCCGCGGAGTTCGAGGACCTCAAGTCCGCCCTGTCCTATATCGGCGGGCGCTTCACTCTCCCGGTCCAGCGGTTCATCACCGAAACAACGCTCTTGAAGGAGAGCCTCCGCCAGCGCCAGTGCACGCTTTCTGATTTTGCGGGTCGGGCTCCCAGAAAGGCAGAAGGACCGGTGCCGGACATAGCGGGAATCGCCTGAACGGCACGAGGACATACCGGTCATCCTGATGGTAAACATGAGCCGACAGACCAGCAGCGCAGGGCAGCGGATTGTCCTGCACGCCGACATGGACTGTTTCTATGCGGCAGTCGAGATGCACGACCGGCCGGAGATCGCCGGGAAACCCGTGATTGTCGGCGCCGATCCCCTGGGTGGGGCCGGGCGGGGCGTTGTCTCGACCTGCTCGTACGAGGCCCGGGTGTTCGGCGTGAAATCTGCAATGCCGATCGGACAGGCGTACCGCCTCTGCCCGGACGCGGTTTACCTCCGCCCCGACATGGCAAAGTACGCGGCGGTATCGGCGGAGATCATGGGGATCTTCAAAAGCACCGGCTGCCGGGTCCAGCAGGTGAGCATCGATGAGGCATTTATCGACGCAAGTCCGGTCGGGAGTTTTGCTGCCGCCCGCGACCTTGCGGTGCGGCTGAAACAGGAGATCCGGGACCGGGTAGGGATCACCTGCTCGTTCGGGGTCGCGCCATCAAAAATCGTTGCCAAGATCGCCTCGGACTACCAGAAACCCGACGGCCTCACTGTTGTGACGCCCGAAGAGGTCCCGGCCTTCCTTGCCCCGCTTTCCGTCCGGATGATCCCGGGGATCGGGGGAAAGACCGGGTCGCAGCTCGAAGCCCTCGGGATTACCACCATCGGGGAGCTCGCCACCTGTGACATCCAGCGTCTTGTCGGCGCCTTCGGGCGCTCCGCCGGCCTGCTCCGCGAAGCGGCACTCGGGCACGATGAGAGCGAGGTCGTAGAGCGCGACGGGGTAAAATCCATCTCGAAAGAGACAACCTTTGCACACGACACGGACGACCCGGATGAGGTCGCCGCCACCATGGAGCTGCTCGTGACAGAAGTGGCCCGGGCGCTCGCCGACGAAGCTCTCTATTTCAAAACCGTTACCGTCAGGGTCCGGTACACGGGTTTTGTCTCGAAAACCAAGGCAAAATCCCTCCTGCACTACCACAACGACGAAGCCGCCATCCGGTCGTCCGCCGGCGAACTCCTCCGCGAGCTCTGGGACGGCAAACCGATCCGGCGCCTTGGCCTGCGCCTTTCGGGATTCAGGAAGCAGGACGCCAGCCAGCAGACCCTTTTTTAGGCCCGGGGCTTCCCGGGGCATGAGTCTTAAAAAAAACAGATGGGGATTTGGCCTTATTCAGGTGTATCGGGAGATGTCGGGGAGGCCTGTGGTTTGCTGCCATCGGGGAGGAGCCCGATCACGATCAGGGAGAACCCGGCTGCGACAAGAGGCCCGATGACCGTGGATGCCGTATTGGCGGCAAAGAAGGCCTCGCGGATCGGGTAGGCCAGGTACGCCAGCACGAGAACGACCGTCCCGGCAAGAGCCGCCGGGTGTTCGGTAAACGAGTAGTTCAGCGCTGTAATGAGGAGCAGGCCGCAGGCAAAGAAGTAGAGCAGGATCATGAGGGACTGGTCGGTGACTCCGCTGGTGACAAGGATGGCAAGAGGGATGATGAGCATGAGGACGAGGAGGCCTAAAAGGACCAGACCGTTCGCCCGCTTTCTCGGGTAGATCCTCTTGTAGGCCGATGCGAGAATAAGGAGCACGACAACAAACCCGAGGTCGACAGGGCCCGGGAACGGGGAAGATCCTATGCCAAACATTGCTGCAACGTACCACGCGGCGTTGGCAATCCCCCAGAGGGCAAATCCTGCGGCGGCCCAGAGGAACCCGGACCCGGCTTCGTGCCGGAGGTAGTACCAGCAGAAGACTATAGCACCGGAGAACGCTGCAAGGATCTGGAGGTAATTACTGACGGCAAGGTACTGGTTTGACGGGAAGAGGAGGAGGGCAAGGGCAAGAGCCACCGCGATACCCAGAAATCCCCCGAAGATACCGGAGAGCATGGATCCGGCAGTACGGTTCCCTGCCGGTGAAGGTGCATCTGTCATGTATTCCGGTTAGCGCGGCTGGCGGAAAATAATATATGGGGTCCTTAAGAGTGAACGGGCAGGATTGGCCCCCCCATGGATATGTTAATTATCGACCAAGTCGTTTATATAGATGGAGTTGTTCTCATCACCGATAATACCAAGAAGAAGACCGACAACGGTTTTGAGGAGACGGGCGCTGTCAACGCCGATGGTACTCCTGTTGTGCGCGTCAGGCTGCCCAAGAAGTGGAATAACGAGATGTTCGGCTCGGCCGACCTGATGATGGGGGCGAACCATATCAGGGTGCGGTGCTTTGACGGCGTTACGAGGATGGGCCGGATCAAGGGCAAGATCAAGAAGCGTGTCTGGATCCGCGAGGGCGATACCTTGATCATTGTCCCGTGGACGTTCCAGGACGACAAGTGTGATATCATCTACCGGTATCTCCCCCCCCAGGTCGACTGGCTGCGGAAGAACCGGTACCTGTAATCTTTTTTCCTTTCAGGCGGTCATATGCCGCAAGAGGCTGTTTCGGTAACCATCCCGTTGTTTCATGGTGTCTGACAGCATAGTACTTACGTATTCTATGCAAGACAACGCAAAAAAAATCCGTCTGATCCGCGACCGCCTGACCCGCATCGGTATCGGGGAGCGGAGTATGAGCGATGAAATGATCCTTGCATCCTATAGTATCAGCAGTACCGGGCAGCTCTGCCGCGCTGAAGGGGCCCGCAAGTCCCGGCCCTGATACGACCGGACCGCAGGGTTACTGGGAAGCCGTCCCGACTTTTTCCTTTTGGTAGATGATCGTACGGCCGGTCATTTTTTGGTGCGATCATCCAGAAGTAGTTAAACCAGAACGTCATGCATTCTAATACAGTTCTACACTGTATGAGAATATCATGTACGGATCGTCTAATTTTGGCGGTCGGGGTCCCCGGGACTTCGGCCCACGTGAAATGACAAAAACTATCTGCGCTGACTGCGGAAAAGAGTGCGAAGTGCCGTTCAAGCCGACCGAGGGCCGGCCCGTGTACTGCAGGGACTGCCTGCCGAAGCACCGGAAGCCCCGGTTCTAAGGGTATAATCCGTCTCTTTATTTTTCCTTTTTTTCGCGGTATTTACCGGTTAATTATTGCCAACAGCTGTTGCTGCGCGCTCTGCATCCTGCGTATGCTGTGTCCCTATGACTGCGTAGACCGCGTATGAAAAAGATCCCGCCACCCGGGGGAGGCTGGTTAGTTGAGCAGCCAGATGCCTGCATTGAGGGTCAGGGCAAAGCAGCACCACGCCAGGTACGGGACGAGCAGCCATGCGGCTGTGGCCGAGATGCGGCGGAAGACGAGCGCGGTCGCCACGATCATGACGATGAGGGCGAGGAGCACCGCGAGGGCTGCGAGGATGGAGTGCATGCCAAAGAAGACGACCGACCAGGCGAAATTGAGGGTGAGCTGGGCGGCAAAGAGGATGACGGCCGGCTTCAGGGAAGAACTGCCCGGGCCTTTTTTCAGGATGAGGAAGAGCGAGATCCCCATGAGGATATAGAGCGCGGTCCAGGCCGGGGCAAAGACCCACGGGGGCGGGGTAAAGGAGGGTTTTACGAGGAGGGCGTACCAGCCGGGGATGCTGCCTGCGGTAAAGAACGAGCCGGCGGCCCCCACGAGAAGGGGGAGGGCGATGCAGGCAACAAAGAGGAGCACGGTGCGGAGCCGGGGGGTGTCCATGGGTGTAGGGTGGCATCCCCGGGTGATGAAGGTGACGGTAGGGTGTGTGATGGGTACAGCGGGCCGCAGGAGTTCGCCCGACTCAGATAAACCGGGAAAAGAGGTACCCCCTCCCCCCCCTTTTTTTGCGGGAGGGGGGAGGTGGGGGCCGGCACAGGAAAATTACCGGAAGCGGGGAGGGGGACCCTTCCGGATCCGGGCACCAGGGGGTACCCCCACCCCTCCATGCGATCACCCCACCCCCCTTCTCTTGTGCCGGAGGGGTGGGGGCCCCTCCCCCGCTCGCCGGACGCTCCACGCGAAACACACCTTTTGGGACTGGAACAATGGGGGGGTAGTCCCCTGTTTTGTGCAGAACAGGGGGGGTGGGGATCCGTTTTACAAAATGGAAAACCGGGGGGAGGGGGGTTACGAAAATTCCGGAGGGGACCCCCCCTGCCCGGATCTTTTGGGGGGGGGTGGGGGGTCATGACCTTAATGACCAATATGTGTGTCCACAAAAAAGAGGAAGTAAAGGAAATTTTAATGATGCCCGACGCACTTACCCAGATCCTAAATTCCCGACTAACATCCTTGCCCGAGCAGAGGCCCCGATGAGGCGGCCGAGCGACTCCGAGCCGCAGCGAGGAGGGAGAGAATCGCAATGAAACAAATCGCGAGTATACTTCCCGCAATGATAATATTCCTGCAAACAAGCGAGAAAAACGATGGGCCCGACCGGATTCGAACCGGTGACCTTCGCCGTGTAAGGGCGACGTCATACCGCTAGACCACGAGCCCGTAGCCTAGTAATGTCGGATTGGAATCTATTAAAAGTGTCGGGATATCGTAATACTCCTTTGACAATGTATTCGATTTGACAAATATCTTTGTGGGATACTTTATTTTAATTTGAAAAATTGATAAATTATGTATCATATATTTTTATATTGCAAGAAATATCTGGATGATGACAACTGGAGATATATCGAGATTTATTTTAAAACAGCAAGGCTTGGTAATCCCTGAAATACTGTTAAAACAGTCTTTTATATCAGAGCTAGATATCGAACTTCAAAAGCAAAGTCCATTACTAGTATCTCATTTTCTTAAAAAAGTAGCAAAAAATATTGATAATTATGTGGATTCTGCAAAAATTAATCTTGTAAATGTCCGAATATCCAAAATGGAAAAAGAAATAAACTCCACATATGGCACACTGTTGACCGGTGATGATCTTAAAATTTTAAATTTGCTCCATAAAATTGGAAATGATTCATTGTATGATTTTTTGGAAATTGCAGGACCTTTATATTTCAGTTTAGAGATAATTGATGATTTAAATTCTCATCAAGATACATACTCTGAAAAAATTAGATTTAGTTCTTCATTTTGGTTATTCAATGTATTATTTGAACAAATTTTACACATGATTGATCGTCGATTAATACAATTTTTAAACGATCCTACCAATCCGAGTTCACATGATGCCTTTTATGATCAATTTAAAAAAATTAAGCGTAAACAATATCATAATCATGCAACAGTAGGGATTATCAACAATGTATTATCGAAAATTCTTTCTTTAAATCAACTAAAAAATTTGAGTATTTTTGGCCATACTGATAATCCCGCAAATTTGAGAAATAGAATTTCTCATTCAAATATATTTTTTGATTCTACGCGAAACAAAATTATTTGTCTCGACGGAGCGGAATACGAAATCGAAGATTTTGTTAAAGAATTATTGAAACTATTCCAATTTCTATTTGAATGGATTCAATTATCCGTTAATCGACCTTTGACGGATTCCCAAATATCTAAGGATATTTCTATGGATCTCTTATCGAGTCTGAATATAATGTCAAACTTATACAGACGAGAGCATAGATTCAATTACAATCGAAGATTGGCAGCCTTGATTCTATGGATAGAGAAGGAAAGTTCAATCAATTCTTAATCTTCGAGACACGGGAATTTGAACAAATATATTGAAAAGATTTCAAAAAAGGATTTTATTCCTTCTTGAGCTTGATATCGATGCCATACTTTGCGGCATTCTTATCGGCAATCGCCTGGATCGCTGCGATCTCGGCGTCCTGCTTCTTTGGCTTGAAGAGGTGGCGGAACCGCTTCTGGGTCTTGAGGTACTCCTCGACCGGCTTTCTCACAACTTTCTTTGCCTTTGTCACCTGGCCGTCAACCATCTCGTAGTTCACCCAGAGGCCGGTCTCGATGGCGAGTTTTGCAATCGCAATCGTCTGGTCGCCTTCAAAGCCCCAGCCGGTGCAGCACGGGGCGTGGATCTGCACGTAAGTCGGCCCGACCGTGTTGATCGCCTTTTCCACTTTCTGGACCAGGTCGTTCGGGTACGCGACTGATGCGGTTGCGACATACGGTGCGCCGTGGGCTGCGAGGATCTGGGGCATGTCCTTTTTCGGGCGCTTGTTCCCGAAGGACTGCGAGCCCGCGGGGCTGGTCGTGGTGCTCGCATCGTACGGGGTCGCACCGGACCGCTGGATACCGGTATTCATGTAGGCTTCGTTGTCGTAGCAGATGTAGGTGATATCGTGGCCCCGCTCGAACGCGCCGCTGATGCAGAGCATCCCGATATCGAAGGTCGCGCCGTCGCCGGCAATCACAATGACCTTCTCTTTTCTGCCCTGCTTCTTGAGCGAGGACTCGATACCCGATGCAACCGCTGATGCGTTCTCGAAAAGCGAGTGGATCCACGGGACTTTCCATGCGGTCTCGGGGTACGGCGTGGAGAAGACCTCCATGCAGCCCGTCGAGGAGACCACGATACAGTTCGTGCCCGCTGCCTTGAGCATCAGCCGGGCCGCAAGTGCCGCCCCGCATCCGCCGCAGGCCCGGTGGCCGCAGTCGAAGAGTTCGCATGCATTGTCCGCCATGATCAGAGCACCTCCTTACGCAGCCCGATAAACTGGTTGCCTTTGCCCTGCTCGGCAAGCGCAACGACTTCCCGGATATCCTTCTTCCGCACATCCCTGCCGCCAAGGCCGAGGACGTAATCGTAGACCGGGATGGTGGAACCGTAGAGGGCATCCTTTACTTCGAGCGCTGTGGCGCCTTTCGCGCCAAGCGAGATGTTCTTGTCGAGCACCGCAACGCGCTTTGCGCCCTTAAGGGCCACTGCCACGTCTTCAGTCGGGAACGGGCGGAAGACCCGGATCTTGAGAAGCCCGACCTTCTTTCCTTCTTTGCGCATCTCGTCGATGGTGTCCTTGACCGTGCCGCAGAGTGAACCCATTGCAACGATCACGGTCTCCGCATCGTCGAGCTGGTAGCCTTCGACCATCGCGCTGTAGTCCCGGCCAAACATCTTCCCGAACTCTGCCCCGGCTGCCCGGATTACGGACTTCGCATCCTTGAGGGCCTTGTCGGTCTCGTACCGGAATTCGAGGTAATATTCGGGGGTTGCGTACATCCCGAAACTCACCGGGTCGGCTGCATCGAGGCGCTCACTGGGCGCAAACTTCGGGAGGTACTTGTCCGCATCTTCCTGCGAGAGCATGTCCACCGGCTCGTAGGTGTGTGAAAGGATGAACCCGTCGAAACAGACCATCGCTGGTAAGAGAACCTTCTGGTTTTCCGCTACCTTGTAGGCGATGTAGTGGAGATCGGTTGCCTCCTGGTTGTCCTCGGCATAGAACTGCATCCATCCGGCGTCCCGTAATGAGATCGAGTCCTGCTGGTCGTTCCAGATGGAGAGCGGGGCTCCCATGGCACGGTTGGCAATGGTCATGACAATGGGCAGGCGCATGCCGGCCACGTTGAAACAGACCTCGTACATCAGGGCAAGACCCTGCGAGGTGGTTGCCGAGTAAGCCCGGGATCCCGCTGCACTCGCCCCGATGCAGGCGGAGAGTGCAGAGAATTCGCTTTCGACGGTGATGTAGTCTGCATCGAGCTTCCCGTTTGCCACCATCTCGGCGAGCGCCTCGACGATATGGGTCTGGGGTGTGATCGGGTACGCGGAGACCACCTGCGGGCGGCAAAGCCGGACCGCTTCGGCGACCGCCATCGAACCTTCGGTAATGCCAAGCATCTACTTCTCCTCCTGTTTCATCTCAATCGCTTTTTTCGGGCACTCTTCTGCACACATTCCGCAGCCCTTGCAGTACGCATAGTCGGGGTCGAAAAAGCCCTCGGCATCCTCGGTGATACAACCCTCGGGGCAGATCACCTGGCAGGTCCCGCACTTGGAGCAGAGGTTGTGGTCGAAGATTGGCTTGAACACCCGCCACGACCCGGTCTTGTTGTCCCGGCCTTTTCCCGGCCGGGCACGGCAGCCGACAGCAAGCGCCATTATGCCGTCGCCCCCTTCACGTGCTCGAATGCCTGGCGTGCCGCCTCGATATTCTTCTCTGCCAGTTCCTTTGGGAACCGGTGGTAAAGCGCATTCTTGAGCGCATCGAACTTGATCTCGCCCGTAGCCGCGGCAAACGCTCCCATCAGCGAGGTATTGGTGATGGGAAGGCCGATTACCTTGAGCGCGATGGAGGTCGCATCGATAGTGATGAGTTTTACACCGTCGGGGACCTTGTAGTCCGGCGCCTTCTCGGTATTGACAATCACGATGCCGCCCTTTTTGACACCGGAAAAAACGTTGACGTCCTTGATGAGCGTGCTGTCCTGCACGATGATATAGTCGGGTTCGTAGACCTGGCTGCGGAGCCGGATCTTCCGGTCGTCAAACCGCACGAATGCCTGGACCGGCGCGCCGCGCCGCTCGACACCAAAGGCCGGGAACGCCTGCGAAAAAACGCCGCCTTCGAACGCAGCAACAGCAATAAGTTCCGCAGCGGTGACCGAGCCCTGGCCGCCCCTGCCGTGGATACGAAGTTCTCTCAAAGGAAAAATCCCCCAATAATCTTACATGATAAATCGATATAAATCTAGAGATCTACATCGATGCCGAGGATAGTGCCGGCCCCGGAAAAGACATCGCGGGCAATGGCCGCAAGTCCGCGGGATGCGCACCATTCGTCATAAACGGCTACATCCTGCCCCAGAAGCGATTCGACTTCAGGTGCGATGACAGGTGCGAGCGACCCGGCCAGTGCGACCCGCGCGCGGGAATTCAAAAGGAGGAGCGAGGCGCATTCCATGGCCGCAAACATGGCGACTGTCCGGATACGCAGGTTCCCGTCATCGGGGAGCGAGTAGTTCACTCCCGCCTGCTGGAAGGCTTCGTTTGCGGTGCACTCCCCTGCGTCCACCCGGCGGATGGCGTCCACGTCGAGGGCGCCGTGCCGGGTGCCCGGCGCAAAGATGCAGGCATCGAATGCCCCGACAAGGCGGCCTGCGGTGACCAGCAGGGTCACGGTATTGGAACTTGCATCGGAGACCACGACATCGTCCCCCAGATCGCGGCAGGCTGCAAAGGCGATCCCGATCTTCTCGGGACTCGACTGGTGGGAGTAGGCCTTGAACCGGGGATCGGTCGGGGAGCCCCGGTGCAGGCCGGGGATCGCGATTGCGGGAAGGCCGCTCTTTTTTACTTCGTCAAAGACCTTCGTTCCCCCGCCGATGTGCTTACCCGCACCGTCGCGGCTGACCACGCCCCGGCTGGTGACTTTCTCAATCGGGGTGATCTTCGAGAAATTGTCGCCCATCGAGTAGCAGAGCGCGATCCCTTCGATCTCGTCGATGGGACAGAGGCGGGTAAGATCGTTGATGGAGAACCCGGTCGCTTCTTCGCGCGTGAGTTTGAACTGGCCCTTTTCGGATGCAAACCGCATAGCGGTTGTGCCGTGGTCAATCCCGATGAACATAGCAGTAATCCTATAGCATGGGTTACATAATAGGTATTGATGTTTGCAGTAGTGACCGGCGGGGCCGGTTTCATCGGTTCGCACCTGGTGGATGCCCTGGTCGCGCAGGGCGATACGGTGCTCGTGATCGATTCCCTTGCGGCAGGAACAAAAGAGACGATCGCCGGTCACCTTGCGTCCGGCAAAGTCCGGCTCCTGAAGGCAGATCTCCTGTCCGATGGCTGGCAGGATGCAATAAAAGGCGCCGGCCGGGTCTACCACCTTGCCGCCGACCCGGATGTCCGGCAGAGCGCGATCTCCCCGGACCCGACCCTGCAGAACAATGTGGTCGCCACCTACCGCGTGCTCGAAGCAATGCGGACACAAGGCGTAAAAGAACTGGTCTTTACCTCGACCTCGACCGTGTACGGGGACGCTAAAATCATCCCGACTCCCGAGGACTACACACCGCTCGAACCGATTTCGGTCTATGGCGGATCGAAGCTTGCCTGCGAAGCCCTGATCTCGGCATACTGCTATTCGTTCGGGATGCGCTCGTGGGTCTACCGGTTCGCAAATATTATCGGCGCCCGGAGCGGCCACGGCGTTATTACCGATTTTATCAGGAAACTGCGTGAGAACCCGGCCGAACTCGGGATCCTCGGGGACGGCCGGCAGACCAAGTCCTATCTCGAAGTCCATGCCTGCATCGAGGCGATGTTTTTTGTCATCGCGCATTCGAAAGGGCCGGTCAATACTTTCAATATCGGCTCCGAGGACTGGATCGATGTGAAGGCACTTGCCGATATTGTTACTGCCGAAATGAACCTCCATCAGGTGAAGTACCGGTTCACCGGCGGCGAGCGGGGCTGGGTGGGCGATGTCCCTAAAATGCAGCTCGGGGTTGAAAAACTCAAAAAGCTGGGCTGGAACCCCCGGCTCGGCTCCGCGGAAAGCGTGCGGATCGCCGTCCGCGCAATGCTGGAATAATTACTACATCCGTTTTTGGGCACTGATAGCATGAAGTGTATCCTGATTCTCGGAGACGGGATGGCCGATGAGCCGATCCCGGCGCTCGGGGGAAAGACCCCTCTGGAATATGCAAAGACCCCCAACATGGACCGGATGGCAAAAGAGGGTGCCTGCGGCCTGCTGCACACGGTTCCCGACCGGTTCGAGCCGGGGAGCGATATCGCGAACATGTCCATCCTCGGCTATGCCCCGGAGAAGTATTATACCGGGCGGGGGCCGCTCGAAGCGATGAGCATGGGCGTCGACCTTGCGCCCACCGATGTTGCCTACCGCTGCAACCTGGTGACCGTAAAAGACGGGGTCATGGCGGACTTTTCCGCCGGCCATATCCCGAGTGCCGAGGGCGCTGCGCTCCTTTCCTCGCTTGCCCCGCACGTCCCTGACGTTGCCGTGAAGGCAGGGGTCAGTTACCGCAACCTCCTTGTCGTCCCGCACGGCTCGGCAGCGGATTCGACCGCCCCGCATGACATTGTCGGCCAGAAGATTGCGGAGTTCCTGCCCCGGAACGGGGATGCAGATCACCTCCTCTCCTGCATGGAGAAGAGCCGGGAAGTATTCCGCGATCACCCGGTGAACGCGGCCCGTAAGAAGGCCGGGAAGCCTGAAGTCACGCAGATCTGGCCCTGGAGCGGCGGCCGGAGGCCGGCCTTCCCTCTCTTTACCGACAAGTACCATAAGAAAGGCGGGATGATCTCGGCTGTCGATCTCCTGAACGGCATTGCCCGCTGTGCCGGCATGGAGGTCATCACCGTTCCCGGGGCCACGGGGTATTTCGATACGGACTATATGGCAAAGGCCCGGTACGCTCTCGATGCAATCAAACACCTTGATTTCGTGTACATCCACATCGAGGCCCCGGACGAAGCCGGGCACCTTGGCAGTATCGAGGAGAAGGTCCGGGCCATCGAGAACGTCGACTGCGTGGTGGGAAAAGTGCGGGAAGAGTTCGACGGGATCGTGGCAGTCCTGCCCGATCACCCGACGCCGATCCGGATCAAGACCCATGCCCGCGACCCGGTACCGTTTGTTGTCACCGGCAAGGGGACCGACGGGTGCATGCACTATTCCGAGAAAGAGGCCCGGTCGGGAATGTTCGGGACAAAAGAGGCGACAGAGCTCCTGTCGTTCTTATTTACCTGATTTTTACAAGGAATAATGCGGCATCAGTCCCCTGCATCATCATTGTTTCAGTGGGGGTAACTTTCATCATCTGCCGCTCCCGTATACCGTTTCCTTTTTTGGCATATATCTTTGGCCGCGCCCGCTTATCAGAGAAATTATCTGGTGCCGCGTTGAAGGTTATTTCATAATATGAAAAAGAACCTGCTGATGTGGGATGAATCGCTCTTCCGCGACCCGGAAGTCTTCGAGATCGACTATATCCCTGAGCAGTTCGAGTTCCGTGACACGCAGATGCAGGAACTCGCGTTCCAGATCCGGCCCGGGATCCGGGGGGGACGCCCTTTGAATACGATCTGCAAGGGCCTGCCCGGCTCCGGTAAGACCACCAGTATCAAAAAACTCTTCCAGGAAGTTGAAGAGACCACGAAAAAGCTGGTGCCGGTCCACATCAACTGCCAGATCGACAATACCAAGTTTGCCATCCTCTCACAGATCTACCGCAAGCTCTCCGGCCACCTGCCTCCCGCTTCAGGGACTTCATTCAAACAGGTCTTTGACGCCGTTGCCCGCATGCTCTTAAAAGATGAGTGCGTGCTCCTCGTCGCTCTCGACGATGCGAATTACCTCCTCTACGAGAACGAGCTCAACAAGGTGCTCTACACCCTGCTCCGTGCGCACGAGACCTATGAGGGCCTGCGCATCGGGGTCATCGTAATCATCAGCGATCCCGATGTCGACCTCTCGCGTGCAATCGATGCCCGGGTCTCCTCGGTTTTCCGGCCCACCGAGATCTACTTCCCGCCTTACGGGAATGCGGAAGTGCAGGAGATCATGAAGGCCCGGGTGATGCAGGGGTTCTTCAACAATGTCATCAGCGACGAGATGCTCGGCCTTGTTGTGGAGCAGACATTAAAAAGCGGCGACCTGCGGGTGGGAATCGACCTCTTAAAACGTGCCGCCCTCAACGCGGAGCGTGCCACCCGGCGCAGCATCGAGCGCGGGGATATCTGCGGGGCCTACGAGGTCTCGAAGTACCTCCACCTGGAGTACACGATAAAGACCCTCAAGGACGAGGAGAAAAAGATCCTTGCCGGCCTTGCCCGGGCAAGCACGTCGGACGGCGGGATGAATGCCGGCGAAGTTTACAAGACGATAAAGGAGACCGTTCCCGTGGGATATACCCGGTTCTACGAGATCATCAAAAAGATGGACGCGATGAGGCTCGTGAACCTCCAGTACCGGGAAGGCAAGGGCCGGACCCGGGTAATAACCCTCCGCTACGAGCCGGCAAAGGTACTCGGTTACCTTTCATAAGGGCGGGGAAATATTTTCAAAAATCTTATCTGTTCAGGAACCCTCTTCTTATGAGACAGGGGTTTTTCTATGTTAAGTGTTAACGAACTGGCACTTGAAATATTCGACAACCTCGCCGATCTGGCCGAGGAGTTTAATGCTGCCTACCATGAACTGGATAACGGCGCACGGATCGTTGACTGCGGGGTAAGCACGAGGGGCGGATACGCAGCAGGAAGGGCGTTTACCGAGATCTGCATGGGCGGCCTTGGCGAAGTGAACTTCCGGATGGGAGAGATCAAGGGGATCCCCCAGCCGTTCATTGACGTCAACACCGATTTCCCGTCGATTGCCTGCCTCGGGGCCCAGAAGGCCGGCTGGACGGTAAAGGTAGGGAACTATTTTGCCATGGGAAGCGGCCCGGCCCGGGCGCTCTCGCTCAAGCCCAAGCACACCTTCGAAGTGATCGACTACGAGGACGACTACGACTGCGCCGTGATCTGCCTTGAGTCTGACCACCTGCCAAACGGCGAGGTCATGGAAAAGATTGCCGAGGAGTGCCATGTTGATGTGGCAAATACCTGCGCTGTTGTCGCACCGACATCATCGATTGTCGGCTCGATCCAGGTTTCAGGGCGCTGCGTGGAGACATCGGTCTACAAGTTAAACGAGCTCGGCTTTGACACCCGGAAGATCACGGCTGCGATCGGCACTGCGCCGATCCCGCCGGTACGGGGAGCCAAGCGTGCGATGGGCGTGACAAACGATGCAACCATCTACCACGGCCAGATCCAGCTCACGATGAACGCACCGGAGATCAAGGACTACCTCGAAAAGATCCCGAGCTGCAAGTCCCAGGGTTACGGCAAACCGTTCAACGAGATCTTCAAGGAAGCCGGCTACGACTTCTACAAGATCGATACCTCGCTCTTCTCGCCCGCCGAGGTCATCATCAACGAGCTCTCCGATGGCAGCGTTTACCACGTCGGTGCTGTTAACAACGATGTGACGCTGAAGTCCTTCGGGCTCCAGTAAATCTTTTTTTTTAATTTTTTTTATCGTCAATCCGGCACAGTATTTTTCGTCCGGTCCGTCAGACTTTTTAGGCTCCCGCCGGAGACCTATCCGGAAATCCGGTAATTATGGTATCCCGTGGATATACCCGGCGGTACAACGGTTTTTTTCTGAGTGATAAAAAAGGGGATTACCGGTACTTCTCATCGAGCCGGATAAGGTTCTCCCGGCCCTTTTTCACCTTCACGATAATCCCCCTCTGGTTGAGATCATTTAAGGCCGAGCTTAGGGTGGACTTGGGGATGCCAAGTGCCCTTCCCAGTTCTGACTGGAACTGCTCCCCGCCGCTCGCCCTGAGCTGCCGGAGGAGTTTCTCTTCAAGGCCGAGCCTGTCTGCCTCCGGTATTGGTGTAGGGGTGTCATCAGGATCTTCCGGTGGCTCAGCAGCCCCCCCGGTCGGGTTCGGTTCCTGTTTTTTTCTCCGGTAGAACGCCAGTCCCGCTGCCGCAGCGATAATTATGATCCCCGCAACGGCAATGGGGAGGAGGGGGATCCCGCTTTTTTCAAGGATAACTGAGGGTTTCCCGGTGTCGAAGGATCGCAGCCCGTACCAGGCAAGCGTGGCACGGTCCTCCTGGTCCGGCGCCGGTTCAGCGGAGACGAGGGTATATCCTTCGGGATACCGTATGACAAGGGCGGTGTCTTTCGAGAGATACAGGCCACCGGCAAATGCATCTCCCGTGGTCAGCGTGGTACCGGAAGAAACGGAAAAATTCGTCCAGAAAAACGCGATGGAGATTATACCGAACTTACCGGTAGGAGTTGTCTGGACAACCGCGGTGCCGGAGAAGTTCCCGACCGACATCTGTCGGGAGGTGGCGGATGCTGCCTGTTCTGCCGAACTCTGCATGAGGTTTTCGATCTGGGGGAGGTATACTGAATCGAGCGTTGCGGCGTACTGCTCGAATGCCGCGGTATCGCTGTCGGTGGAAAGGGGCGTCCGGTACTCCACGTTCCAGAGCGCGGTACCGCTGTCCTGGAGTTTTATCGTATAAGTGGTGGAGTAGTCCTGGATCCCCTCGGCGCAGACTGCCGGGACGGCCAGGCATACTGCGAGAACGAAGAGGACGAAACACCATCTCCGGCCGGTTGCACTCATGGGGAACGCCTTCTGGTAATCATTGTATCCCTCTGATAAATACGCTTTTTACCGGCGATCCGATCCCGTGCGAAACGGGGAAGGTCACCTGCCATGCGGACGCCCATCTCCCTTCACCGTGGTCTCCGGGTTCACCTGCGTCTTCCCGTTTCCCTGGCCATTGTCCGGATTACTCCCTCCCTGGGTTCCCACCGTATCCGGTTTGCCGCTGTCGTTTCCTCCCACATTGCCGGACGGGCTCTGGTCGTTAGTGTTCCCGTTGTGATTCCCCGGGGAGACCTGGCCGGGCCGGTCCGTAGACTGTACACTCTGGTTTCCTGCGTCGGGTTGCCCCACGGACCTGCTGCTGTCAGGGGATGCAGTACCATTTACCGTCCGGTTTCCTTTCAGATCCTGCTGATTGCGATCCTGATGTCCCGGCGGGACAAGCGACCCGGTTCCTGTTGTGTTTGCACCGGGGTAACCCGGGGTATCCCCGGACTGCGTACGCTCCCGGATCTTCTCTTCAAACCGCAGCTGCCGTTCGAGGCTGTTGTTGTATGCCCGCACGAGACCCGTGTTATTGGGGTACTCCTGCATGAGGTACCTGAACATCTCCTGGTGCCGGTTCAGGTTCTCCAGAGCGAGCATCAGCCCGGCCCCGTTGTTCTGCGGCTGCCCGGTACTTCCGTTACGGGCAGGCGTATCCGACTCCTCGTATGCTATTTTTGTTACGGTTTCTTCGGACTGGTTGACCTTCTGCCAGTACTGGTCGAGGGTCCGGTTTGCGGCATCGGTCTGGTTTGCAGCAAGGGCGCCCTGCAGTTCTGCAAGCCGAAGCTCCGTACGGTTGATCTCCTTTTCGAGTTTCTCGGTCTGGTTTGGCGTGAACGATTCATCGAAGTTTTCCATTGCGATCTTAAATCCGTAGAGCGGGCTTTCCGGACCGATCGTACCCGGAGCGGGTGCCAGGATCGTGCCTGCCTGCAGAGCAGCCGGCGTCAGGTTTCCGGCAGCCGCAGCAAGCCCGGGAAGACAGAGGATTCCCAGCACCGCAAGGATCACGAATCTGAAAGATATCTGTTCCATGGTTTTTCACTTCCTGTACAGCGCAGTATCTGGTATATATCTCCGCAGCGGGGACACATAAGACTCCTTACCGTTCGGGAATCCGGGTTTTGTCCGAACGGTTTTCCTTATGCAGGCGATCGTTCCAAAAGGTTCCTTCTGCCGATCCGGGCTATAATTTTACACCGTAAAAGAAAGGTGCAGGAACAGGACGTATAGCGGCCTGTCCGTTCCCTGTCTGTGCTGACGCGCGACGATCGGGGGCATACGGGTAGGCACCTTTTTTTGTCCGACCGGGAGCTCCAGTACCTGCCCGGTTCGGGTTGCGCCCGGTCCCGGCTTCTTCGTAGTGATCGTGAATAACCGGTTCCCTGAATAATCCTGTATTTATACAGAGTTTTTATAATACAGGGTTATCCAAATACACTCGTACTGTATTCTGATACTGTACCCTATCCATCCGTAGTGATGGCAAGCCACCTATAGTGTCCGGAACGGTAGGAACATAATCCTATGAATCTACGCAAAGTCCCCGGAAAAATCATGCCCGATATCAGTATGTCCCTTGTCCTGGTATTCCTGGGCATGTTTGCAATCACCGGTGCGTTTGAAGTGGCACGGTATGTCTTTCTTCCCCATGTATGGATCGGGGAAATACCGTTCCTCACCGTTATTATTGCAAGTGCAGGTGCGGTCATCATTGCATATTTTCCCCTCAAATCGCTCAGGGAGGCAGAAGCCCGGCTGGATACCCTTCTTGAGGGTTCACCCGTACCGCAGTTTATTATCGATGCCGATCACCGCGTTGTTTCCTGGAACCGGACCCTCGAACTACTCAGCGGGATTACGGCAGCGGAAATGATCGGCACCCGTGATTCCTGGCGGGCATTTTATCCGGAAAGACGGTCCACCCTGGCAGATCTTCTCGTCGATGAAGATGTTGCAACCCTGCCGGAGCTGTACGAGAGTGCGATTATCAAATCCGAAACCCTCGAAGGGGCGTACGAGTCTCTTGATTTCTTCCCGAAAGCGGGGAAACATGGCGCATGGTTCTTTTTTACCGCGGTTCCCGTCCGGGATAACCAGGGAACGATTATCGGAGCCGTGGAATCGTTTGTCGATCTTACGGAACGCAAACAGTTCGAAAAAGAGCTCCAGAGAAGCCGGTATCTCCTGGAAGATTCACTGGAACTGGCGAAGATGGCGTACTGGGATATTGACCTGGCATCCGGGGATTTCATCTTCAACGACCGGTTTTATGCCCTGTATGGGACATCGGCAGAACGGGAGGGAGGTTACCGGTTACCCGCAAGCGAGTATATAAAGAAATTTGTTTATCCGGAGGACCAGGAGTATATCCGGTCGGTTATTGGAGCATCGATAGCGATGCATGACCCGGAAACAGTATCCGAACAGGAGCACCGGATCCTCCGCAGGGACGGGGAAGTGAGGTATATCAGTGCACGGATCCGCACAAGCCGGGACAAAGAAGGTCATATTGTCCGGTCGAATGGCGTGAACCAGGATATTACCGAGAAAAGGAAGGCCGAACTTGCCCTTATCGAGAGTAACACGCGGTTCCTTTCCTTTATCAAGGAAGCGGCGATGCGGCTGAAAAATCCCCTTGAGGTGGTGGAAACGAATCTTGGTTCGGTTATCGGCGATATCGACAGGGGCGAAGCGGTCTGCGGGGATACGCTCCTCCAGCTGAAGATACAGGTAAAAAATCTCGCACAGATCCGGGAGAACATCATCGAACTCAACAAGGTTATTGTCGGGCACTCGGAAGGGTTTTCCGAAGCCTCGAAAAAGTTCCTGACGGAATGAGGAGGTCTGGTGCCCGGTGATACCCCCGTTTGAACTAAAAGACGAGTCCCTGTACCTTATCATGGCCTCCGCGGCCCGGTTAAAGGAGGAGAATATGGAACTGATCCGGCTGTTGCTGTCAAAGGACTATTATGTCCTTGTCGTTACTGCAAACCAGCCCTACGATATCCTCAAAAAGAATTACGAAAAAGCGGGAATTCCCCTTGACAGGATCTTTTTTGTCGATACGGTCACAAAATACGCATTGGGGAAAGACCACGATCCTGTGCCTAACTGCCGGTTCATCAGCAACCCGGCGGATTTGACGGATCTTGGTATTGCCGTTACCGGAATTTTAAGCGAAAACAAGGAGAAAAAAATTTCCCTGTTATTCGATTCGGTGAACGCGATGCTGATCTATATCTCGTCCCAGAATATCACCCGGTTTATTCATTTTGTCACAAACAAGCTGCGGCTGATGAATTTTTCCGGGATCTTCCTTGCCGTGGAGAAAGGACTCGACCCCGACCTGCTCGTCCACCTGACAACATTTGTCGATCAGGTCATCGATCTGGACACTTCATAAAATTAGCTCTTGAGATGACCCCAAAAGTGACGTATCCTCCGGGCACGTTCAAATGCAAGAGGACTCCCTGACCGATCTTTGCGATCGATCGGTCCGACCGGTTTTTTTGTGGAGTGGCAAACGGGGCCAGGGGGGCGACCTGCGATCCCTGGGGGGAGGGGGTGCCCCCGGCCAATGATCGGGATCGGTCGGTCCGGCCGATCATGAAGTACGATCGGACCGACCATCATTTATCGTCTGAAGTTTCAGTGGAAACGAGGGTTGTGGAACTGGAAAAATTGAGGTCGCCCCGACCGATCTATGAGATCGATCGGTCCGACCGTTTTTTTTGCGGACCGGCAAATGGGGGTAGGGGGATGACCTTTTTTTTAAAGGTCGGGGCGATCGCGTGATCTCTTTTGGCATTATCCGTATTGTAACCGAAAAATTTTCCCGGAGGGAAATTTCTCTCGGAAGGAAAGAAAACTGAATATTAAGGACGTGTAACTGCGGTGCCCGTCACCACTCTACATGGAAGCCCGGGAATTCACCGGTTCCGGTTCCGGAGATGGTCCTGAGGTCGTCTACCTGGATCAAAGGATGCCCAATGGCCCGGACAAGACTGGTGAATTCATCGAGTGCTGCCTGCGATCCTTCGGCGATCATATGAACCGAGCCGTCCGGCATATTCTGTACCGTGCCGTGCAGCCCGAGGCTGCGGGCGCATATCTCCACAAAATGCCGGTACCCCACGCCCTGTACTTTTCCGGTTGCCACCGCGGTAACCCTCATCATTCTTATGAAACTGGGAAGCGTTGTATTTTAAATACCGCGGTTTTTATTTCACATTCGGCCGGTAGTAAAAAACCCGAAGAGCAGTAACACCGGACAACGACTTTCCTATCCCGGTTAAAAAGGAGGAGGGCGCCGAATTATGTTCTGTTACGGCTTGTTGCTCCGCCGCATCAGGAGGAACGGCACCAGCAGGATAACGGCAAAGATGAGCCAGAAGTTCCCGAACATGTACAGCAGTGCCTCGCGGTTATTGTCATAGAACCGGAGATCGAACGAGAGCGTTTTATTCCAGGTAACAAGGGTTGTATTGTCTGCAAACCTGGTCACATTCGCTCCCTGGCTTATGCCTGCAAGAAGGGGGTTTTCCACCGAAAGATTTTCCGGCAGGCTCACGGCGACATGGTACTGCGAGGGATAACTCTCCTGCAGGTGGAAGTCCTTGAGCGGGGCGGTATAGTTGACGGTATAGTTCCCGTTCGGGAAGGTAATCACCGAGGGGGCGCTCCAGACCTTTGTCCAGTTGAAGTCCACTGGAGTCTTATTCTCCGCTACCAGGGTAACGTTGGTGACATCGATAGGGATGTTTTCCCCCATCAGGCCCGTGTCGGCGAACATGTAGCGTGAAACGCCCACGATATCGACCGATGCGGCATACGAAGTACCGTTGGGCAGCACCTCGTATGTTGCATTGAGCGCCCCGGCAGCCGGGACGAGCAGGGCAGCTACAAGTGCAATGCAGAGAGCAGCGAGAGCAGATCTGCGTCGATCTCGGTTGGGGGTTCGCATTGTTTGATCACTGTTTCCGGGTCTTTTAAGAGGTGGCCGGTTACCACGCAGACGATCTTCTCGTCACGGTCGAGCACGCCCATCTCGGCGAGCTTGCGGATACCGGCGACCGATGCTGCCGATGCGGGTTCGACACCGATCCCCTCTTTTCGGGCCAGGTCCCGCTGCATTGCGAGGATCTCCTCGTCGGTCACCGATTCTGCGGTCCCACCGGTCTTACGGATAGCGACAAGCGCCTTCTCTGCATTTACCGGTGCCCCGATGCGGATGGCCGATGCGAGCGTCTCGGGGTTCTTGTCGGGCACAACCTCCGGCAGGTTTCCCTTGATGGCCCGGACAACCGGGCTTGAACCTGCGGCCTGGATGCCGGTCATCTTCGGGAGAGTATCGATAAAGCCCAGCGCTTCGAGTTCGAGCAGTCCCTTGTAGACCGCGGAGATGTTGCCGGCGTTTCCCACCGGGAGCACGAACCGGTCGGGGACGCAGCCCAGCTGGTCGACGGCCTCAAATCCTATCGTCTTCTGGCCTTCGAGCCGGTAGGGGTTGATCGAGTTTAAGAGGTAGAGCCCGTGCGTCAGGCAGAGTTCGTGGACCATTTCGAGGGCCCGGTCGAAGTTTCCACGGATGGAGATAACCCGTGCACCATGCATCAGCGCCTGTGCGATCTTGCCGACCGCTACGTGGCCTGCCGGCAGGAGGACGACTGCCGGGATCCCGGCTTTTGCTGCGTAGACCGCGAGGCTTGCCGACGTGTTTCCCGTGCTCGCGCAGGCAACGCTCTTTTTCTTAAGCTGGATAGCCATCGAGACGCCGACCGTCATCCCCCGGTCCTTGAACGAACCCGAAGGGTTCATGCCCTCGTGTTTGGCGTAGAGGTGTTTGAGGCCCATCTCGTCCCCGAGGCGTTTTAAGTGATACAGCGGCGTCCCGCCTTCCTGGAGGGTGACCGGTTCGATGTGGACCGGCAGCAGTTCCTTGTACCGCCATACCGAGAGCGGGCGGGCGTTCCAGGTGGAACGCTTTACGTTGATCTCATCGAGGGGATATTTCACGGCCAGAAGGTGGCCGCATTTTTTACAGTTATAGATAATCTCGTCTGCGGGATAGGTCGCACCGCAGTTGACGCACACGAGATGGTACATGGTCACGTATTGGTTTTCCGGCTACATATAGGCACGTTACCGGGAGGGATGCCCACGCCGTCCGTTCATAAGTGAGACGTACAGCGCATCCCTGCGGTCATCGTTAACAGGGAACTCCTGCCGCACGGTTTCTGCAAAGGCGGGGTCTATGTCATAGTACAGGAGTTCATTACCCTTTCCGGCGCGGGCAGTTATTGTCCCGTGCGGGTCGGCGGTCATAGAAGAACCGCTGTAGCGGTCTACCGACGTGGTACCGGTGGTATTGACCCCGGCAACGTACATCTGGTTTTCTGCGGCCCGTGACTGGATGAAGAGTTCCCAGTACCGTATTCGGTTTTCCGGCCACGCAGCGGGAACGATCACCGAGTGTACGCCCTCGCTCCTGTATAACCGGAAGAGCTCGGGGAAACGGAGATCGTAACAGATAGCAAGCCCGAACCGGACGCCGCATAACGTGAAGGTTGCAAGCCCGGTGCCCGGTGAGAATGCCCGGTCCTCGTGGCCGGGCGTGAAGAGGTGGATCTTGGAGTACTTTGCGAGGATCTCCCCGTCATACCCTATGGCGACAACCGTGTTTTTCGGTTTTGGTGAGGAGACTTCGCGGAACGAACCGACAATGGCGATCGAATGTTCTCTTGCCAGACGCCGGAGGCCTGTTACTACGGGACCGGTGATCTCTTCGCAGTTCTGTGAGGATTCCGGGTCCCAGCCGGTAAAATACTGTTCGGGAAATGCAATGAGCCCGGCCCCTGCCCGGGCAGCATCCAGAATAAGCCGTTCAGAAGATACCAGGTTTTTTTCCGGGGATTCCCAGACACCGGCGGTCTGGGCGCTGCAGCATCGCATCGCTCTGGGATTTTGCCGTCAGGTTTTCATCAGGCGGTTTTTCTGGATTTTTGATCGACAAACAGGATCGCGACTGCCCCCATCACGACAAGGATGATTGCGGTCAGCAGCAGGAACGGCGTGAATGCAGGCAGGTACCCGAGGAGCACTATTGCAATAATAATTCCCGCAGCAATGATGCTGCACCCTACCAGCACCAGACTGATTGTGGTTATATCCCATTCGGCCATCAGGATCCCCCCATCAATGGAAATGCCGTTTTGATCCCCGTGATCACGAACTGCACCGCAATGGCAATAAGCAGCATACCGAGCAGCCGGTTGATCACCCGGTACTGCCGCTGGCCAATTTTCTTTATAATATAGTCTGCGTTTCGCATCATCAAATAGGTAATCCCCACTGCGATCAGGATAGAAGCAAGGATCACCAGCCACGAAATGGTGAATATGCCCGTGGATTCATTGGAAAGGACAATTACCGTAGTTATGGCCCCGGGACCTGCGATCATGGGGATTGCAAGGGGCATCACAGCAACATCCTCGTTGTCCTGCGACTCGTATTTTTCCGTGGCGGTCAGTTTGGTCCGCGATGTTTTTGCATAGACCATCTCCATACCGATCCCAAAAAGCAGGATCCCGCCGGCGATCCTGAACGCCTCAAGGGAGATCCCAAACACGTTGAGGATAACCGTGCCGGCAATGCTGACAAGGACAAGGATCACCAGGGCAATGACACAGGCATCACGGACTATCTGCATCCTGACAGGTGTCTCGAGGTTACCGGTTAGCGAGATGTATGTCAGCGTTGCCCCGAGGGGATTGACGATGATGAGAATGGACGAGAGGCACAACAGCGAGAAACTTAAAAAATCGCCGGCCATGAAGAAAAGACGGTGTTACTGGCTAATAGAGATTATGGTGAAAAATAATCAGTATTCGTACAGCACGGATTCATCGATCCGCGTGTAGGTGAATACTTCTTCAGATTTGAAATGAATGCCGATCTCGCGTGCGGCACTCTCGGGTGAATCGGAGGCGTGGATAACATTCCTGCCGATGTCGATCCCGAAATCGCCGCGAACCGTGCCGGGTGCCGCTTCCTGCGGGTTAGTGGCACCGATCATCTTTCTGACAATCGAGACGACATTTTTGCCCTCCCATACCATCAGGAAGCACGGGCCTCCCATGATATAGGATTTCATGGCCGGGAAAAACGGCTTGGAAAGATGTTCCTTGTAGTGCTCGTTGACCCGTGCCTCGGGCAGTTTTTCGAACCTGGCTGCCACGAGCTTGAAGCCTTTTGCTTCAAACCGGGTGACGATCTCGCCGACAAGTCCGCGCTGGACCCCGTCGGGCTTAACCATCACAAAGGTGCGATCCATAAAAATGAATCACTCCTTGTTTGCGCCCTTCTGTCCTGCGGTGGTCCACTCAACCCGGCGGGGCACCCTGCCCAGCTTGTGGTTGTTCTGGCACTTGGTGCTGCAGAAATAGAAGATCGTGCCGTCTTTTTTGACAAACATCTTACCGGTGCCCGGTTCAAGTTGTGCACCGCAGAAACTGCAAACGTGCTGTTCGACCATGGAATTCACCTTCTCGACAGTTTCTTTGCCTCGCGCTCGGTCTCGAGGAGCATAATAACGTCTCCTTCCCGGATGGGTCCGACCGTGTTGCGGGTAATAATGCGCCCCTTGTTGTTGCCATCGAGAATACGGCACTTGACCTGCATCGCTTCCCCGTGCATGCCGGTGGAACCGACGACCTCGATGACTTCAGCGGGCGTTGCGTCGTCTGCCATGATCGCACCTTATGCCGTTAAGGCAACCAGCTGTTTTGCGAGATCCTCGATCGTTTCTTTTGCCTTGCCGGGCTTGACGATCGCTGCAGCGGCAGAACCGACGTCAAGGCCGCTTGCGGCACCAATATCGTTCTGTTTGTTGATGAAGATATACGGGATCTTCTTTTCATCGCACAGCGGTGCGAGGTGCATGACGATCTCTGCGGGTTCGACGTCAGCGCCGATTAAAACGAGCAGTGCGGCACTGCGTTCAATGGCTTTTGTTGCCTCGTTTGAGCCCTTCTTGATTTTTCCGGTGTCTCTTGCAACTTCAAGGGCTTCAAGCGCCTTGTTCTGGAGCTCCTCGGGAGCCTCGGTTTTAACGTAGCTTTTTGCCATAACTCACCTCATTCAGGGGCTTTTTTACCCCTTCATTACTCATCAGTAGCAGTGATGCAGCCATATCATTTCATCAGGAGGAGAAATAAAGGTTTGTAAACGGCAGGGTTGTTTTCGGCATTATTTCAGGCCGGCCGGTAAATCTCTGTGTCCCCGTTGGAATACACATTCACCAGTCCCTCCGCGGGGAGGTTTACCGTGTATTTTTCCCGTTCGGATTCCCCTACATAAAGGAGGGTTGCATTATACTTTTTCATGAGGACGACGGTCTGATCCGGATCCTCGTATAAGGTTTTTATGTCGGCCAGCCGCGAGCTGTACCAGCCGGTGGTATCTCCCCGCCACATGAACTCATGGAACGGTTCCCCGATGATTGCAGGTATGCCGGTAAACGAGGAAATCCTCGAATAATACGTGTAATCGCCGCCTTCTGCTTCGACAAGGATCTCGTTACCGGTCAGGTTACGAAGATATGCCACCCCCCCCGCATCGCCCGGATGCGATACCGCCAGGTACTCGAGCCCGTCAAGCGACCGGCTGCCGTAGTTGAGATCGAGGGGGATGGCAAAGGGGAGGATAAACAGGGCCGCAATAACCACGATGGTCAGGGCGGCACATTTCCGCGCGGGAAGCACCGGTATTTTCCCGGAGCGGGCGAGCCATATGCCCGCCATGGAAAATGCGCTGATGCCAAGAATGATCCATGCCGGCAGGTAGCACTTGAAGACGGTGTTCATCCGGAAGTAGGTGTCACCCATGTTGTCTTTGAGATAAAACAGTTCGACAACGATAAGCAGCAGGAGTCCCAGGATAGCAAGAAGATCCGGCAGCGTATGGTCTTTTTTTGCAAGGAAATAAATGAGGGGAATGGCAGCAATTGCCGCTGCAACATAGCCGGTCAGGACAAACGGGAGCGCGACAAGCAGCAGGTACGGGCGCTCACGGATATCTTTGATGAGCAGGAGCAGGAAGATCGCAATGAACCAGCCGTTCACGAGCAGGAACTGGATGGGATCCGATGGCGTTTTTACGATAGCGATCCCGCCGGTACTCGTCTTGAGCATAAGGTAAAATGGCAGGTACACGAGAATGGCAAGGGGGGGAACCGCAAGCAGGTGTCCCCATGACCTGATACCCTGCCCGGCATTGCGGCAGCGCAGGATAATCAGTGCAGCAAAGATGACGGTGACGGGCGCATAGATTAGGACGTCCCAGGTATTGATGAGTGGCATGGAGCCGAGGCTGAGCGCAGCAAGCCCGCATAACAATCCCTTGTCCCGCGAGGAGAGGGCCTCCCAGTTTTTGTAGAGGTAGAGGAGGATAAAGATCAGGAATATCTGGTTGAAGACCGAGATGACATGCGCGTGGAGGTCCCCCCAGGTGAACGAGAAGAGCGGATACTCGTTGATCGTATTGGTGATGGTACGGGTACTGTCCCAGAGGACGGTACTCAACCCCTTGCCAAGCGCGATCTGGTAAAAGAACGAGGGGTTGGGGATAAAGAAGATGATAAGGGGCAGCCAGCGAAACCGGTCGAGGAGGAGCGTTCCGATTGCATAGACTGTTACGGCAGCAATACCCAGAACCGTCGGCAGGGCGAGGTTAAACGCAATGTTCGAAGGTACTCCACTCACGATGCCAAGGCAGCCGAACATCCAGTACCCAAGGTAGTAATATACATCGAGTGTACCCCCGGCAAACCAGGGATCGAGTGGAGGGACAACCGGGGCCCTCATCACGGATGCGAGGAACCCGTGGTCCATGAACTTTTCCGCATAGGAAATGGTCGGGTTGACATACCTGACCGCGAGCATCAAAAAGAAAAAGACAAGGAAAACCAGTTCCCAGCGCCACTCTTTTTTTAAGCCGTCAAAGGAGTATTCCCTCCGGTATAAATGGTAACCAAGGAGAAGGAAGAACGGTACCAGGGCAAGCTGGACCGGAAGCCGTGCAAGGCCGCAGTACCAGGTAAGGAGAGTGAAGATCAGGAAGGAAGCGGCAAACGAGGCGGGAAATGCATACTCCTTTACGCATTTCTTAAGCGCCGGGTATACGGAAATCTGGAGGAAACTCACCACGAGGAGCCAGCAGAAGACCGAAAGGATACCGGTTTCAGGAGTCAGGTGCTTTTCCCCCGCCGAGTTTCTCGTTTAAGGCCGATTTGATGGTATCTATCACCCAGTCGCTCCCCAGGTACTTAATCGAGACAATCCCTCCAATGGCGGTGATCAGGTTCTTGATGAGCTCGTGGTCGATGATTGCGATAGAGACCGCCGTTGCATAGGGAACTCCTGCAATTCCCAGCGTCGCAGCCACGGCAAACTCATAGGTACCGATCCCGCCCGGGGTTATCGGTATAGCCTTGACCAGGTTTCCGATTACGATGGCAAGGACGACAACGGCAAAAGAGATCTGCTGCCCGAACATGAGGACAACGCAGAAACAGACCAGGATATCCAGTATCCAGATGACGATCGATGAGAAACTTAAAATGACAACTGAAGTGACCGTAAGCGAGGCCCGTCGGATCTCTTCAAGCAGGGTCAGGAGATAGCCGACATATTTATTGGTAGTAGTCAGTTTCCCGACAAAGATCAGGAAGAGGAAGAATACTCCGCCGATAACGAGCGGTATGATTATGTAGAGATCGATCCAGTCGGGGACATTGGGGATAAAGAAGAATGCAATCGCTCCGAGCAGGGCAACCGTGATAATATCGAAGACCCGTTCTACAACAATCGACGAAATGCCCTCGGAGTATGTCGTCTTGTATTCATGCTTGAGGATAAAGATCCTGACAAAATCTCCCAGCCGTGCAGGGACAATCAGGTTGACAGTCTGGCTCACAAAAACGCATGCTGTAGTTACTGCAACCTTAACCCGGTAATTGAGGCCGAGCAGGATCCGGTGGTACCGCCATCCGCGCAGCCACCATGCGGCAAGGCAGATAAGGATTGCAAGTGCGAGATAGGAAGGAATGATATGCTCAAGCGAGACCAGAAGGTCGTCCCACACCATATACATCATATAGGCAAGGATCCCGACGGCAATCAGGCACGGGATCAGGATTGCGCTAATCTTTCGATACATGGATCTGCCACCAGAGCCGCAGGATGGCTGAACCCATCCCAAAGACGTCTTTTACCCGGACGGTTGTTCCCTTCCCGGCGCGCCAGCGGACGGGAAATTCGGTTACGGTGAAGCCTGCCCGTTGTGCCCGCACCAGAAGTTCGGTATCCCAGAACCAGTGGTTCGAACGGATTGTCGGGAGGATTGGCAGGATCTTTGCCTTGTTGAAAGCCTTAAACCCGCACTGGTGGTCGAACAGCCTGCTCCCGAGAATGGTTCGAACGAGGAAATTGTATGACCTGCTTGCAATCTCGCGGCCTTCGGTTCTTTTAATGTCGCTTTCCGGGAGCAGGCGCGAACCGGTTGCAATATCTGCGCCGTTATCAATAGCGCCGATCAGTTCGGGGAGGTGCTGCATATCGGTGGCAAGATCAACATCATAATAACAGACAACCGAGCCCTTTGCCTCGCGGATCGCCCGGTTCAGGGCAGTACCTCTTCCAAGACGGGTGTCGCTGTGGAACAACCGGATTTTTGGGGTCTTCTTCCCGAATTCACGTACACATTCAGCACTGCCGTCAGTACTCCCGTCTTCGGCAACAATTATCTCATAATCGTCAGTTATTTTGGCGAGTGTATCAAGAGAGATTGGTAAGGCACGCTCCAGTGCCGGTCGGTCATTGAAGACCGGTATAATCGCTGTAACGGTAGGTGCACTCATTGATGATTTCTCTCCTTTAAGATACAGTCTGCCACGTGATTGCCGGCCCTGACCGATCCCTCCATGCTGCGCTCGGGATAGTTTTCCCGGGAAAACATTCCTGCCAGGTAGATCCCGTGTTTTTCATACGTCGGGATCAGGGATCGGTAGCCTGTGACATAGACCGGCCCGGCCCAGGGGTCGACTGCCATTCTGCTCCAGTGAATTTCAGATGCATCCAGTCCGAACCGGGAACAGAAATCGTCCTGCATCCTCTGATCGAGCCGTGCGGGAACGGTTCCGCTGAAATAGGAAGCAAGGTATACGATATTCTCACCATATCTCTCCACAGGTATGAAATTGGTATGGGAGACAACCGCCCCGTACGGGCATTCGTCTTTCATGTTCGTCCAGTAAATCCCGTTTGTCACATCACGTTCGATCCCGAGAGTCATGCATGCGGCTCCCTGGTACGGGATTTCGGGGAAGGGTAGCCCGGTTAGTCTGCCCAGTTCAGAAAGCGGCATTGTCGAGATCACTTTATCTACCGTTTCATCGTTAATGGCCAATCCCCCGTTCTTTTTGGTAAGGGAAGTGACCGGGGTCTGAAGATGTAGGGTACCCCCTTTTTCGAGAATAGATCTTTCAAGGGCATCAATGATCTGGTGGAATCCCCCGTCCAGGTATCCCAGGTGTTCCCCGGCAACGCCCCGGTCGGAACGGATGGCGATCCGGCTGATGAGCCAGGCAGCAGATACGTTAGAACGGTTTTTCCCGAACTTGCTCTTGAGGAGGGGTTCAAAAAACGCGGAATAAATTCGGGGCCCGAGATGTTCGACAATATAGGTCTCGGCAGAAATATCGTCAAGTGGCGCAAGGTCGGTTTTCTTTGCTCTGAGTGTGAGCAGGGCAAGCTTTGCTTTTTCCGGGAGGGAAAGTTCCGGCCAACGCAGGATTTCCATTGGGGTTGTGAGCGGGTAAAGGGAATTATTCGAATAATATCCTGTGCTCCCTTTATGCCACAGAAGTCGGTCCCATAATCCGAGATCGCGAAGCAGGGAAAAAAGCTGTTTGTCTCCGGAGAAACAGTGGTGATAGAACCGTTCGATCCAGTAATTGTCGATATGGTATGAGGACAGGCAGCCTCCCAAAAACGGCATTTTTTCAAAGAGGACGACCTCGTGATCTTTGGCAAGAACGTGGCCGGCAACCAGCCCGCTTAAACCACCGCCGAGTATTCCGATTTTCATGTGTGGTACCCTAATTATTTGTCCGGGTGTCCATGAAAAAGGCTCCGTATCATATACCAAAACGGCATGGGACAGGTCAGATCGGTGTAAGAAAGTTTTTGTAGTGTAGGATTGAAAGTTCATAAAAACAAAGGACTTAAAAGAATTAAAAGAAATACTTATCGTCAGCCCTTTGGAGGGTGTATATTAGATGCGGGTATTTTTCATTGGATTTGGCCAGGCAGGGGGGAAAATTGTCGACATGTTCATTGAACAGGACCGGAAGCTTGGCACCAACAGCTTCCGGGGGATTGCCGTCAATACCGCACGGACCGATCTGATGGGCTTAAAAAACATTGAGATGAAGGATCGTATCCTCATCGGCCAGACCCTTGTCAAGGGTCATGGAGTGGGAACGGACAACGTAACCGGAGCCCGTGTTACTGCCGATGAGATCGACAGTATCATCAATGCTGTAGATACCCGGGGCACCCATGATATCGATGCGTTTGTTATTGTTGCAGGCCTTGGCGGCGGAACCGGTTCCGGTGGTTCGCCGGTGCTTGCCCGCCATTTAAAAAGAATTTACCGGGAGCCGGTCTATGCGCTGGGGATTATCCCTGCTCCTGAAGAGGGCCGCCTCTACTCCTATAACGCTGCCCGCAGCCTTACTACGCTCGTAAACGAAGCGGATAATACCTTCATTTTTGATAACAGTGCATGGAAAAACGAAGGAGAAAGTGTCAAGAGCGCATTCCAGCGGTTAAATAACGAAGTGGTTCGGAGATTTGCGATCCTCTTCCGTGCCGGGGAAGTCGGTCGGGCCGGTGTTGGCGAGATGGTCGTCGATTCGAGTGAAATTATTAATACCCTCCGTGGAGGGGGTATCACATCGGTAGGGTACGCTGTAAGTGAAGTACTCAGTAATCGGACCAAGCAGCAGCGTGGGATCTTCGGAGGCTTCAAGAAGAATATTGAGGATAAACTGGGGACCAAGAAAGAGACGAACGAAGAAGTCCTGATGGGGGAAGATCGTTCAGCAAAGATTGTCGGACTCGTCCGACGTGCCATGCTGGGCCGGCTTACTCTTCCCTGCGACTATTCCACTGCGGAACGTGCCCTTGTCCTCGTTGCAGGTCCCCCGGATGAGATGGATCGAAAAGGAGTCGAAAAGGCAAAAAGCTGGGTGGAAGAGAACATTGCCGGTGTTGAAGTGCGTGGCGGTGATTATCCGGTAAACAGCGAGTATGTTGCAGCGGTAGTCATGCTTGCAACAGTAGGGAATGCCCCGCGGATCAAGGAACTTCTTGATATTGCGAAGGAAACAAAAGAAGAGGTTATTAAATCCAAGGAGAAGAAATCGAATATGTTCGAGGAAGGTATCGAACCGTTGTTCGAGTGAGGATGAAAATGAAGGAACTGAAAAAACTGATCCTGGTTGCGGTGTTGTTTTTATTATTAATCCCTACTGCATCTTTGGCATATACGGTGAACTCGATGTCAATCTCCCCGAGCGGAGCATTGACACCGGGAACGACCGTGGATTTGTCGTTTAAAATACAACTGCCGAGCGGTTCGTCCAACGTAAACGATCTCAGGCTATATACTGCACTGGAAAAACCAAAGTGGTCCTATGCAATCAATGTAAATGATATTTCGAACGGACTTACCGAGGCATCATCAAAGACGGTGACAATCAGTAGTTTTTTGCTAACGTATAAATCTGGTGACGATGTAGCGGTGATGGTGACGCTGGAGGGAACTGCTCCTTCCGTTACCCAGACTGCGAACCAGACGCTTATCCAGATAACCGAAGTGGATTCCAATGGCAATGTGGGATCATCACAATATTCCCAGACTGCCCTTGTGGTCAATACTGGTGATGTCACAACAGCTATCTCGAATGCAAATACCCAGTTGAGCCAGTTCAGGACACATATCGATGAAAAAGCGGCAATGGATATTGATACCTCTGCAGCGGAGGCAAAATACAATGATGCACAGTCAAAGATAAGTACAGCCCAGTCCCTTCCATCGACATCCTATACGGATGCATTAAACAATATCAACACTGCAATATCTACAATCTCAGATGGCGAGACCCTTCTTGATAAAGCTTGGGCGGAAAAGGAAATCTCTGATGCATTGGGACCGATCAATAATGTCGATGCCGTAATTGCATATCTTCAGCCTAATACGACAGATGCCCGTCTTTCGGAAGTTATTACTAAAAGAGAAGTCGCGAATAGTTATATCTCCGCTGCAAACGATGCCTTGACGAATGGTAATTTTGCCCAAGCCAGGTCAAAGGCAGAAGATGCGTTTACCAAAGGAAACGAATCCTATACTGAAGCCCTTAATCTTAAAACAGCTTTGGAAGCTACGTGGAATCCCCTTGCCGGTCTCGGATCGATTGGTTCAGGTATCGGTTCAAGCATCATCCTGATTGTTGTGGGAGTAATCGTTGTTGTGCTGGTAGTTGTCGGAATAATCATCTATCGGAAGCGTTCCCGCTGGGACGAACTGGGATAATCCCTTGAATTTTTATTATTGAATCTCCTTTTTTGTCGTTGATAACGCCCTTTCATAGATAGAGTCTATGGAATCTATTCATGATGGCTGTAGTGACATAATCCGGCGGCGTCGGGTCTGCCTTTTTGGGACATATCCCAATCGATAAATCAATGAATCAACCGAATGAGGTGAGTGTTCCAAGTGTGTGCCTTAAGGATGCGTGCTACAAAATATAGGCATCAAGGAAGGAGAGTCTCCAGGTGGTTATATAATACTAGAACGGGGCTGCGGTCACTGGGATCGTACAACCCTTTTTATTAAGAGTGTCTACGATACGCTCAAATGGATCAATTTGTCATGTTGGAATAATTTAAGATCCTACCGGGTGAACTTGGGTGGAATGCATCCAGTACAATGAGAAAAAAGATCTGTTTGAAAGTAAAGATGTGTTGTTATCTTATAAAAAGCGGTGTTTTCTAACCGCGTGCTGCAATGTCTTAACTCTCTAAGACAATCTCAATACCGATATCTTTTGGCACCTGAATCCGCATCAGCTGTCTGAGTGCCCGCTCATCGGCATCGATGTCGATAAGCCGTTTGTGCACACGCATTTGCCAGCGATCAAATGTCGCGGTTCCTTCCCCGTCGGGGCTTTTTCGGATGGGTACAACCAGTCTTTTAGTGGGGAGCGGGATGGGTCCAGCCAGATTCACCCCTGTACGTTCAGCAATCTCTCGGATCCTGTCACAGACTGTCTCTACCTTGTCGAAATCTGTCCCTGTCAGGCGAATTCTGGCTTTTTGCATGATGATCACCAAAAAATTTATTTAATCATCTGTTTTGCTTGGATGGCGATACACATGCCGGCTGCAATGGTTGAACCCATATCACGGACGGCGAACCTTCCCAGTTGCGGGAGTTCCTTGACGTTTTCAATGACCATCGGTTTTGTCGGCTTGATCTGAACGATTGCCGCATCCCCGGTCTTTAAGAACGTCGGGTTCTCTTCCTTCGTCTGGCCCGATCTCGGGTCAAGTTTCTTCTTGAGCTCGATGAATGTGCATGCCGTCTGGGTGGTGTGGCAGTGGAACACCGGGGTGTATCCAACTGTAATTGCACTGGGGTGCTGGAGCACGACTACCTGTGCGGTAAATTCATCGGCAACGGTCGGTGGCTGCTCGGCAGGACCACAGACATCTCCGCGGCGGATATCTCCCTTAGCAATACCGCGGACGTTGAACCCGACGTTGTCACCGGGGACTGCCTGCGGGATTTCTTCGTGGTGCATCTCGATGGACTTGATTTCTCCATCCTTGTTGGCCGGCATGAACGAGACTTTCATACCTTTCTTCATGACACCGGTCTCAACACGGCCGACCGGCACGGTTCCGATACCGCTGATGCTGTACACATCCTGGATCGGGAGACGAAGCGGCTTGTCAGTCGGTTTTGCCGGTTCCTTGAAGGTATCGAGTGCCGGAATCAGTGCCGGGCCCTTGTACCATGGGGTCTCAGGGCTGTTTGCCTTGATGTTGATGCCCTGCAATGAACTGATCGGGATGAAAAGAGTCTCGTCTGGCTTGTATCCGACCATCTTGATGAGTTCAGAGAGATCCTTCTTGACTTCGTTGAACCGCTTTTCATCGTATTTCACTGCGTCCATCTTGTTAATCGCAATGATGATCTGTGTGATACCAAGAGTCCGTGCAAGGAATACGTGTTCCTTGGTCTGCTCCATGACACCATCGGGAGCTGCAACGACGAGGATTGCTGCATCTGCCTGCGATGCACCGGTAATCATGTTCTTGACGAAATCTCTGTGACCGGGGCAGTCTACGACTGTGAAGTAATACTTGGGGGTGTCGAACCTCTTGTGGGCGATATCGATTGTGATACCTCTTTCACGCTCTTCCTTGAGGTTATCCATGACCCATGCGAATTCAAAAGTCGCCTTACCCTTCGATTCAGCCTCCTTGCGGTAGGCTTCAATAATGTGTGCAGGTACTGCACCGGTCTCGAACATCATGCGGCCAACGGTAGTTGACTTTCCGTGGTCAATGTGTCCGATAACCGCCAGATTCATGTGGGGCTTATCAGCTGCCATGTAATGTTCCTCCCCTATAGGGATAATCCGCATACCGTCTGTCTATGCGAGCATTACATATATGAGACGCATCTATTTAAATTATTTCGATTCCGAGACGGCCTTTTTCGGGTGAAAATCAGTATCGATATCCTCATATCTGATGTCGGGGTATTCTCTTTTTACATGAAGACGATTCCCTTCCAGCGCGATCCCGCAAAAAACCAGGTCTATGTCGGTTGTGCCGGGGGTAAGGTATCTGTTTACAGTACCTGCGCGTACTGCCGGCACTGTCGTGGCGTCAAGGTAGGAAACCGGGTTGCTGCATCTCCTCAGGCGCGGGCTCTCACGGATCTCCGGCAACATGGCGCGGCAGATGAAGCTCTGATGGATGCGGCCATGATGTTTAATTCACTTGTACGGGATGGTTCAGCGATAGAATGCGACGATGATAAAAATGAGGGGTATCTAAGATTATATTAAACTCCTGACAAGGGGAGTTCCCCCATTCCTTTTGAATGCTATTCATTTTTTCATTGTAGCTGTGCAGGGCCGTTATGTAATTATGCACTTAACGGAGAAAAACCGAAATTATCATAATTTTTTTTCGGTTCAAATGAAGAGTCCCGTCCGGACAACCTGTCCTTTTTTAAAAAATACCCGGGCTCGCCGAAAAATTTTCGTCGGAACCGAAAATTGCCAGTAAGTTGTACATCCGATAATCGGATAATTATCCGATTATCGGTTAATCAACAAACACCTTTTTTTAGGCCCAACAATAGTGATGCCGTTTTTTTCTTATGTTTTCTTATAAAATATTTGGTTATAATCCCCGTTTTCCATTAGGGTTTGTGCATCCTGTTATGTTGTGGGGGTGGAGCAGAATCCATATATTTCCAAACGATTCCGTAGAACCCCTCTGCAACAGAATCCGTTTGTGGTGACAGTTTCCAGGGAATGAAGAGAATAATGGCAGGAAAACCCTTTTTTTAAAGAACCGCTATTGCTACGACAATGAGGGCGCGGGAAATCTCGTTTGAGGCACCGACAATATCCCCGTTTACACCTCCAAAACAATGTTCAGCAATTTTCAGGAGGATCACAGGACACAGGATCATCATGATAAATGCCGCTGCCAGCTGAAACGGTGTCACGGGAAGAAGGATCAACGGGACACAGAGCAGGAGCGAAAACACCGGAAAATACGGGCGGACAAACCGGTGAAGGTAACTGTGCATCCCCCCCTTAAACGGGATCCCGTACACTGTTAAAAATGCCATGGAAAATTTTGCACCGACTTCCCCGATAATCAATACCGGAATTATGGCAGTTACTGCCTGAAGGCCGGAAAAGAGAAGAAGCGTAACGACAATTCCTGCCGCAATCCCCCCGGCACCCACGTACCGGTCGGTAAGTGCGTGAACCCGTTTTTCGGAGTCCCCGTGCGCCATCAGCCCGTCACCGGTATCCAGCAACCCATCGAAATGATGCGCCCCGGAAAGGACGATCACTCCTGCCACTGCCACCGCAGCGGCAAGTGTCTTGTCGTTGATAAAAAAAACCGGGACCGCAACGAGTAGTGCAATCACGTAACCTGCAAGGGGATAGATCCATGAATGGCGTGCAAATGCATCGAAATCACGAGGTTTTCCCAAGGGCAGGATTGTTGTGAATTGCAGGAGCGCAAGGATCGAGTTCATGCAAGACTCACCAGGTAACGGACAGGCACTTCGGACTCGGATCACGTGTTTTTTTTCATGGTAATATCCCGTGTCCGTAAACCCGGTGTCCGCGTTTAGATATGTGGGTGGTACTTGTCTGCCACTCTACTTAAACGCGATTATATCGGGTGACGATATGTTCAAACCCCTCCGCGTGAAAGAGTTCAATAGATAAATATGCCGTTTATTACCGGAGATGTGCCACCCTGTACCCCTGCCCCAGCGCACCCGATTTTCTGTGTTATCCTTGGGAACACCCTCCTTTCCACGGTACCGGGACTATCCGGGGCGGGACCGGGGCCTGAAAAAACACTCCTGACACCAAATCTCGATGCAGAACTGGTTACAACCGGCCGGATCACGAGTTTCCCGCTCAAACCCAATACGCCAACCGGGTGTCCGACACCTGCAACCATTACCCGCGCTATGATGGAATTAACAGGACTCCCTCCGCTTTTTATCAATGCCGGGTTGAAAAACCGGATGACTGTTCCCTGCATAGATGCATTAGGGGAGCCGGGATACGATCCGCGTACGGGAGATGCCGTGCCGCAGGCAGAATCCCTCTATATCCGGGGGAAAGAGATCGGCAGGTTCCTTTCCAGCGCATGCGATCTCCTTGTTCTTGGAGAATGCGTTCCTGGAGGGACGACAACAGCGCTGTGTGTTCTGCGGGCTCTCGGTTATCCCGCTTCCGTCAGCAGCAGTTTTGTGAAAAATCCCGTCAGCAACAAAGAAGCACTCTGTCGGGAAGTCCTTGACAAGTTTGCCGGCAATCCGGTTACCGATCCCCTTGAAATTGTCCGGCGAATGGGAGATCCTATGATACCGGTTGCCGCAGGTATTGCCGAATCTTATAACGGGCATCTCATATTTGCCGGGGGAACACAGATGCTCGCGGTCTGCGGTGTAATAAAAGCCCTGAACCGGCCGGTGCCCCCGGTTGCGACGACCGTGTATGTGAAAGAGGACAAATCGGCGAACGTGGAAAAACTGGCATCACTGATGGGGATCCGTATCTGTTATGTCGATCCCTGTTTCGGGACACTGGGCCATCCCGGCCTGTCCCGTTACTGCGACGGCGAAGTAAAAGAAGGAACCGGGGCAGGGGGGGCAATGTACCTTGCATACCTGAAGGGGTATACCCCGCAACAGATTCAGGAGAAAATCCTCTCAACGGTCAAAGCATACTGTTGAAGAGGCTTAATAGTCCAACAATGCAAATGAGGTAAATAACGATGCGTCCGATCTGCGTTGTCAATAATTTCGGTCAGTTTAATCACCTGATCCACCGTGCCCTCCGGGACCAGGATATCGAAGTGGCGCTTGTCCCCAATACAACTCCTCCAAAAGAGATTGCTACAAAGTACCGCGGTATTATCCTCGGGGGAGGTCCGGATATCGGGCGCGCCGGGATATGTGCAGAGTATCTGGATCTGGGGATTCCGGTCCTTGGAATTTGCCTTGGCCTTCATATTATTGCAAAAAAATTCGGTGGAGAAGTACGGCCGGGAAAATACGGGGGATACGGTTCTGTGGATGTCCATATCCACGTGCATGATGATATCCTGAAAGGGTACCCCGGGAATATTTCTGTCTGGGCTTCCCATGCGGATGAAGTCTGTAAGGTTCCCGAAGGGTTTTGCATTCTTGCCAGTTCGGATATTTGCGGTGTTGAAGCGATGGCATTTCCGGAAAAAAAGATATATGGTCTCCAGTGGCATCCCGAAGTCAGCCATACGCAGGATGGCAAAAAGGTGTACCTAAATTTTGATACAATCTGTGGAAAATAAAGCATTTTCTTCGATAGCTTGTGGAAAAATTCAGGGTTTGTTTTTTTCAGATGTATCTGGTAATCACGTGGTGCAGAGAACACTGGTCAGATAGTAATTTTTTAACATTTTTTTGTGGGTCTGATCCGATCTCCTGATCTGGATGAAGAACATTTTTCTACAGGGTTATTCAGGGTTTTATTATTGGTTCTGGATCTTTCTGGCAGTTGGGGATTTGTAATGTAAAAACCGATTTTGTCAAGATTCTTTTAAAAAATGTCAATTTTTCGAGATTTTTGTAAATTTATTGAAAACTTTTGTGAATTGGCTGCGGACAACTTAAGCAACATTTATATAATATTTTATTCAATCTGACAGTATTTGACCCGGCGCCCCACACTGTGATATAAAAATGACAATATCCCATTTGGTTATTGAAAACCTGACTCCCGCCCTTGAATCCGGTGATCTCTCATCCGTTCAAGCGATACTATCAGATGTGTCGCATCTTAAAGGAAAACATTCCCGTGAATCAGCCCAATGCATAGTAAATACTACTGTTGTAACCAGTGCTATCCAAAAAAACCAGCCGGAATTAGTAACCGTCCTCCGGGAAATCCCTCAGCAAAGCGTTGATTCCCTGGTCTTAAACATTCTGGAACATTATGTTGCCACCGGAGATAAACGGTGGATCCCGGCGCTCGATCATATATCCCGGTGCCCGACAAAGAAAAGTGTGCAGTCCCGGATCATCGCAAAGTGTGCGGAATTTTTAATTTCTTCTGGTATTTCGCATTCGGACTCCATATATATTGCAGATGGTCTTGACTACCTCACCCGGATTTCATTTAAGAAATACCGTTCTGATTGTATTATCCGATCTGCTCCCCGTCTTACTGAATGGGCTGCGGATCATGACGATCCTTTCCTGTTGCACCAGGTTCGGGTTCTCCTTAAAGAAGTAACCGATGCTTCAAAACGCGCCCAGTGTTATTCTGATCTTTCTCGGGCGTATGCAACGGTTGCCGTCCATAGAAACGAGTTTTCTCTTTTTCTGGACAGTATCCGTATTGCATCTGAAATTCCCCAGAATCTGAAACGGAAGGAAAGTATCCGGTACAGTATCGGTACCGGTATGAACTCCGGATTCCGCAATGATCTGTTGTCGATTCAGGAGTTTCTTTCCCGGTTTTCAGATCTCCCCGAAGATGTGCAGGACGATCTGCTTGGTGCTCTCATTGACCAATTCCTTGCTCTCGAAACAGATGGGGCAGTAATTTCATCCCTGCTGGAATCTGTCTGTAACGAACGTCCCTCATCCATCAGTGTGGTGGTACAGGAATTGCTCTCTAAAGCAGAACATTCCGGTGAATCCCGGTATCTCACCGAGGCTGTCCGGCATCTCTGCAATTTGCCTGAACCTAGGGACTATCCGATTCGGGAAATAATACGGGCCGGTGTGGCTGTCGCCCAAAATGCTCATTCCTCTGCAATCCTGTTGGATCTGCTCCAGCGCCTCGAAGTGCAGTATCCTCTGAAAAATCATTCAGGGATCTACCTTCAGTTCTCGCAGAGTGTACTTTTATTGGGCGATTTTCCGCACGCGGTCCAGTTATTTGAGAAAATATCCGGTCCGGCAGATAATGTTCACCAGTACTCGCAGTTTCTTCTGGACCTGATGGTTGAAGGAGTCCTCCACGATCAGATCTTCACTTTAGGTACGCCGGTTTTCAAACGGGTGGATATGGCCGTATCAGCTGCCATTGTACCACAAGCGGTATCCCGGATCGTCCACACCCTCCAATTCACAGAGATCGTTAACCACCGTGAGTCCTTCAAACAACTGGTAGCATCTCATCCTGATGCAGATCACCTTTTTCTGGATACGGTGACCTGCCTTGCCAACCGGGGATTTCTGGAGTCCTGGGACTCCTCGGTTCTCGTGGATTTCGCGAACTCCATTCAGGATCGGTCTCTTCGAGAACAGGCGATTTCACGGATCGTTGTGAACCTTGCTGAAATGGGTGTACGGACACAAAACCGCGATTTCCTCCAGCATGCCGTAGGAATTACCTGCCTTATTGACGATCAGCAGGCCCGGTCCGCGACGATGAGCCAGATTATTGATAAAGCTGCCCTTTTTGCGGCAACCCAGGGAGACCTCGATCTCCTGTTGCGAATGCGAAGCTGGAGCGGATTACTCTTAGACCGGGATCTTGTTAGTTATGCGATGCAGACCATTACCGATGGCGTACTGAAGTATGCAATCGCCACCAGCGATCCGCAGATCCTGGATGAAGCATACCGGGTTGCGCAGGATATCGACGATCCCTCCTTAAAAACCCAGATATGTGAGCGCATCGCGGAAGCGTTTGTCAGGATTGGATGTGACCGTATTGAAAAGTCTGTGGCTGCAGGAACCCTTGCGTTGTATCAGGATCACCAGCTGCTTCCTTTTGAGAAGGGGCTGGCCCTGCTTAAAACCGAGATCCGAAATCCTCATGTTTCCATAAAAATCTCGCGGATGATCGATATCATCCTCCTCTCTTCAAAGAAGGATTTGAAAAGATATTACCTTCTTCCTCTTGCGCAGTACACTCTCGAAATTGAAAACTCATGCGAACGCGATGCCATGATGGCCCGGATCGTTTCAGGGCTGGGGGAGGAATTGGATCACCCCGACTCTTCCGATCCCTACGAGGGTCTTGCCTATCTTCTTTTGGAACACTACAATAAACGGCCGGATCTTCGTGTAATCGGTCTGATAAAGCGGCTTCTTGAACTGGCGCACAATCCTTTTATCAGGCTCAGGGGATTTTGTATTCTTGCCGATTCAGCACTCCGGATAAACGAGCCGGAACAGGCGCGCCGGATTCTCGATGAAACGTTTTCTGCGGTTGCGGGGCTGCCTGCCGAGCATCAGAAGATCCAGATCCTAGCCGGTTTAACGGTGGGATACCTGCAGGTTGATCCCGTAAAAGCACAACAGTGCCTCAAAGACAGCCTTGCAAAATTGCCCGGTGTCGAACCGGAGAACGATGCAGTTGCGCGCCGCAGGATTATTATGGCCGTTGCAGGATTTAACGAGGTGTTGCCCAGCGACACGTCCGTGTCTCTTGTCCTGGATATCGCTAAAAATATTTCAAATCCCTCCGAGTACATCAGGACCCTGATTCTCGCATATCCGCTGGTCCAAAAGGATAAGGAAAAATGTACCCCTGTTATCCGGACCATTACCGATGCTATTGATAACATCGAATCGCCGTACGATCAGATCCTGCTCCTCCTGGAAGTAGTACCCCTTGCGATTGAGAGCTGCGATGAGAATATGCCTCTTTATCTTTTAAAAAAAGTGGATTTGTGTTCGAAAACCCTCAATATCCCCTATATTTCAGATACCCTTCACGGGGAGGTTGCCCGGTTGCTGGCAGTCCTTTCCAAAAAACAAAAAAATCCCTCATACCTCGAAAAGGCCGCACAGCAGTTGTTCCAGATTGACGATGATGAACTGCGCCAGATCCGGTTGTCCCAGATTGGTTATGAAGATACACCGGAGAGGAGAGTGCCGTTCTCAAAAATTATGGGTGCCGCGAAGCGGGCGATGAAAGAAGGCTGCCCGCCCGGTCAGATTTCAGCATTGGAAAGTGCAGTCCGGACCGTTCCGGATCGGAGCCGTCAGGCCCTCGTTTTCTGCCGGCTTTCAATCCAGTTCCGCGAACAGGGGGATGTGAAACTTTCAAAACGGATGTTGTCCAATGCAGTACAAGAATCCGGGATTATCCGTCCCCTTTCGAAACGTGCATTTGTACGGTGCAATCTCGCCATGAAGATGTATGCCACAGGATACGAACATCCTGCCCAGGAGCTCCTTGACAGCGCAATCGATACTGCCACGAATATCCGGCAGTCTTCTTTGCGGGACGAGGTATTTGACGAACTCGGGCTGGCTATCCAGATCATGCAGGGGATGCGCGAGTGAAAACCATTGAGATTCTTATCTCCGGAAGAGTCCAGAAAGTAGGTTTTCGGGCTTGTGCGCGGAAAATCGCAATGGACCTGAACGTTACCGGTACCGTGATGAATCTTGCAGACGGTAAAGTGCAGATCTTTGCTACCGCTGAACCCATGGTGCTGGAAAAGTTCATCTCGATGCTTTTTAGTTGTCCCCGTGCAGTAATACGGGAGATCAAAACCCGGGATCTCCCGGTAAAACATTACGATGATTTTTCTATCATCAAATATGACGGCCGAATCAGTACAGCACTGTGAAATTATCCGTTTTTTGTAAGGCGTTTACGTAATTGTTTACCTGATTGTCGATTTTACTGTTGTCAATCGTACTCTTAAACGTCCCGATTAACTCTTTTACGAGCATATCTGAAAGTATGCACCGTGTGGGTGTCAGTTCATAATCCTTGACGGTCAGACCCGTACGTGCTATCTGACAGACAACAAGATCGATCATCCCGGTTTTCAACGGACCGATAAGATCCCGGACAAGTGCTCCCTGTCCGTCATACAACAGACCACTGTCCGGATCCAGATGGGATCCGATAACCGCTACCATGCAGTTGCCATAGAGCATGGAGTAGCCAAAGGAGAGCATCGCGTTTACCGGATCTCCCAGCGGCCGGATTGTTCGTTGTTTAAAATTAAAACGGTCCGGGATAATCCGGGCCATTATCTCATAATACATTTTAGTGGTCAGGTTTGACAAACGGCGAATCTCGTCCATCTTCACAAGATACTCGAGTTCATCGAGTGCATTATGGAGGATATCGAGTTCGCCTGCATACAACAGGTCGCTGTCGCAAAGGGTTTGGAATTTCCCGATTGCGACAAGGCGGGAACGCAGGGTGGCCTGTGCAAGTTTTATGGCATATCTCTGACAGGGAAGTTCTTCCTGCAACTGCTGGATTTCACGATCTGTACAATCGCCATGAGGCCGAATGCTCCCGACCGGGGTACCGTCAGGGTCGAAAAAAGAGATATACGAACCGTTTTTTGCCAGGTGTGCCACAGTTGTGGAACTTAGTGTATGCCCTCCCACAATCAGCAGATGTTTAATTTCCTGGAGCGGGAATTCTTCCAAACGTCCTTTCTGTAAAATAATCAGTTTATCCTGCGTGGATTTAATGTGGGCACCAAACCCGTATACCGCCAGCCAGGGGATTTTTTTTGTCATATCCGGCCCACATAATCCCTATTTTAATTCATTAAATTAGTGCCGTGTGCCTCCAGATTAAGGCATCGTTTTGTGTGGTATTCTAAAAAAAATCGTGGGGTAAGCACGTAGCAGGCAGAGAGAATTCGGGTCAGGCCGGCCAAAACAATGACCTATAAAGGCTACTACAGGTAATACTATTTCAGTGTCATGCAATAGCATACCAGAGGGATTTCATGTTCTGGGATAAAAAAATGGAAACGCTGAAGTCCAAGGATCTTGAATCACTTCAGCTCAAACGCTTAAAGACGACTGTTCATGCAGTTCAGGATATTGGTTTTTACCGGGACCAGTTTGCCAAAGCGGAAATTTCCCCGGCCGATATTAAAACCCTTGATGATGTAGAAAAACTCCCCTTTACCAGAAAACAGGATCTCCGCGACGGGTATCCGTTCGGCTTTTTTGCGGTTCCCTTAAAACAGATCGTACGTATCCATACGACATCAGGCACCACCGGGAAGCCGACCGTTGTCGGATATACCCGCAAGGATCTTGACACGTGGGCAAACCTCATCGCCCGGAACATGACCATGATCGGCGTCACTGAAGACGATATCTTCCAGAACATGGTGAATTACGGGATGTTTACCGGTGGGCTGGGGTTCCATTACGGAGCGGAAAAAATCGGAATGACTGTAATCCCGAGTGCGACAGGGAATACCCGGCGCCAGATCGAGATGATCCGCGATTTTGGCGTAACTACGATCCACTGTACCCCCAGTTATGCGATGCACCTCTCGGAGGTCGCAGAAGAGATGCACGAGGATCTCCCGACGTTAAAAACCGGTATCTTCGGAGCGGAACCCTGGTCGGATACCATGCGCCACACGCTCGAAGACCGGCTGGGCGTTACCGCGTACGATTCTTACGGTATGAGCGAGCTCTTCGGGCCCGGAGTGGCATTCGAATGCCCGGAAAGAAACGGCCTTCATATCTGGCATGACAGCTATTTTGTAGAGATCATCAACCCAAAGACCGGGGAACGGTTGTCCGATGGAGAGCGCGGGGAACTGGTTGTCACGCCGCTGGTAAAAGAGGCCATGCCCCTCATCCGCTACCGGACCGGTGATGTTACGATGCTCATAGAGGACGGGTGCCTGTGCGGCCGAGGCAAGAAACTGGCCCGCCTGACTGGCAGGAGCGACGATATGCTTATCATCCGCGGTATCAACGTCTTTCCGTCGCAGATAGAACATGTGCTCCTCAGGATCCCGGAGGTAGGCAATCAGTTTATGGTTTATATCGACAGAATCAATCATCTGGATGAGATGACTGTGGAAGTCGAGATCAACAGGAGCCATTTTTCCGGCGAACTTGCCGACCTTGCAAAGATCCAGAAGAAGGTCGTAAAAGAGCTACACGATACCCTCGAACTAAGGACCACCGTAAAACTTGTCGAGCCGGGCTCGCTGCCCCGGTTTGAGGGAAAGGCGAAACGGGTGATTGACAGACGGAGTGATATGTGATGCAGTTCTGGGATCCGAGAATAGAGGAGATGCCCAAGGCAGACCTCCAGAAAATGCAGTATAAGCTGCTCAAGAGCCTTATCTGCAGGCTCTATAGTTTCTCCCCATTTTACCATGACCGGATGAAAGCGCAGAAGGTCCACCCGGACGATATCCGGGAGTTATCGGATATAAGAAAACTCCCCTTTATGTTCAAGAAGGACCTGCGGGACAATTACCCGAACCATATCTTTACGGCGACCCGGGAGGAGCTGGTCCGTTACCATGTCTCTTCGGGAACCACCGGCAAGCCCACGGTTGTCGGATACACGCAGAAAGATATCGATATGTGGAGTACGTCCATTGCCCGGGGGCTTACTGCGATTGGCCTCGGAAGAGGTGATGTCATCCAGGTCAGTTACGGGTATGGCCTCTTTACCGGTGGCCTTGGCCTGCATTACGGTGCCGAACGGATCGGTGCAACCGTGCTTCCGACCAGTGTGGGAAACACCGAGCGGCAGGTCGAACTGATGCAGGATCTCGAAGTAACGGCAATTGCCTGCACGCCCTCCTACCTGCTCCATATCGGCGAAGTTGCGGAAAAAATAGGCATTGACATTAAAAAAGACACGCACCTCAAAGCCGGGATCCTCGGGGCAGAGCCATGGACCGAGAACATGCGCAAGAGGATGGAAAACTGGCTGGGTATCAAAGCATACGATATCTACGGGACAAGTGAGCTCTCCGGCCCGATGTTTACCGAGTGTGCAGAACAGAACGGGTTCCATATCTGGTCGGATATCGCTCTTGTGGAAGTTATCGATCCAAAAACCGGCGAATCCCTTGAACCCGGCGAAAAGGGAGAACTTACCCTCACAATGCTCCAGAAAGAGGCACTCCCGATGATCCGGTATCGTATCGGAGATATTTCATCTGTAGACGAGGATGTCTGCCCGTGCGGACGAACAAGCCCGCGGATCAACCGGATTCAGGGCCGTGTAGACGACATGCTGATCATTCGGGGCATCAATGTTTTCCCCTCTCAAGTGGAGTATACCTTAATGACCATTCCCGAGGTGGGAGAGCACTTCCAGATCGTTGTCGAACGGACCGGGGCACTCGACGATATGCTCGTCCGGGTGGAGCTGACAAAGGAATCTTTCAGCGACAAGATCAACGATCTGATGAAGATCCGGCAGAATGTCGAACACCGGCTCCGGAACGCGCTGAACGTTGCCGTGGATGTCGAACTCGTGGAGCCGGGATCGTTGCCCCGCTTCGAGGGAAAGTCCAAGAAAGTAATTGACAAGAGGGCGATCTAGGTATGGACACAAAAAAGTATGTCATAAAGCAGATCTCGATCTTCTCGGAAAACCGCCCGGGCAGGCTCGCCGCCGTTGCCCAGGCGCTGGGAGAGGAGAAGATCAATATCCTTGCATTCAGTATTGCAGAAGCAAACGGTTTTGGGGTTATCCGGGCACTCGTCGATCACCCGGAAAAAGCCTACAAAAAGTTGTCATCCCTGGGATACAACGTTGCGTTCACCGATGTTATCGCAGTCCAGATGAAAGACCAGCCCGGCGGGCTCTACGACATTGCAAAGGTGCTCGGGGATTCCGGGATTAATATTGAATATTCCTATGCTTATTCCGGGAAGAAGGCGGCAGTGCTGATCCTCCGTGTCGATCAGGTAGAAGATGCCATAGAAAAAATCCAGGGCGCCGGTGCCACACTTCTCGAGCACACGGTGTTCCATTGACTGCCAGACTTTTACTTTTTTTCCCACTTGATCAGTTCGGTAACTTCAGATAACGTACTGCCCCGCCGGATCTCCTCACGGATCCGTGCCTCGGTCTTTTTTACTTCAAGAGCCCGGCGTGCCACTTCATAAGCCCGTGCTGCGGGAACCGCAACAACCCCGCTTTCGTCGCCGACAATCCAGTCGCCGGGATGGATGTACTGGCCGCAGCACCGGATCTCCGCATTGATCTCGCCCATCCCTTTGGGCTCTCCTGCGTTGGGGACAATGGCCTTTGCAAAGACCGGGAACTTCATTGCCCGGATATCGTCGATATCCCTCACGGCCCCATCGATCACAACTCCCGCAAGACCTTTCTTCTGGCAGCTTAAGGTTGCCAGTTCGCCCCATGGCGCCACGTGAATGCCGCCGTCGTTGTTGATGACAAGAACCGCTCCTGCCGGTGCTTTCTCGATAGCTTCAACGGGTTTTGCCCAGTCCCCGGCAAAGGTCTGCACGGTTACCGCCTTTCCTGCCATCTTCACGTTCCCGCAGACCGATACCAGTCCCGGGAGCGCTCCTTTCCGGTGCATCGCATCGCTGATATTTGGGGTGGAGACCTGTATGAAAAGTTCATGGATTTCCTCATCAGGGTTCTTCTTATCCGGGGCCGCGACAGAGGGTGAATCGATGGACTGGCGGATCTTTCGGGCAGATGCAGTTACCTCGGCAGACCGGGCGATCCATCCCCCGACAATCACGATATCGGCACCCTGTTTTACAGCCTCCCCTGCCGTCACGGCATCGAGTCCACCCGCTACGGCAACCGGGATATGGATCCCATCCCGGACAGACTTTAAAAGATCCAGCGAGTCTTTCCCTATCATCTGCTGGTCGATACCAACATGGGCCACGATGATATCCACCCCGAGTTCTTCAAGACGGCCCGCTCTTTCTGCAGGATCCCTGACATTGATGAGATCTGCCATCAGCCGGGTTCCGTACAGCCGGCTTGCCCGGACTGCCTCTTTGATGACTGCATCATCTGCATCAGCGAGGATACAAACAATATTCGCGCCGGCCTTTGCCGCCATCTCCACTTCCATGGTGCCGGTGTCTGCAATTTTCATATCCGCCACGATCACTGCATCTGGGAACTTTTCACGCAGAGTCCGGACAGCCAGCATGCCCTCGCTCTTGATAAGCGGTGTTCCGGCTTCGATCCAGTCGGCCCCTCCGGCAAACGACTCTTGTGCAATCTGCACGGCCCGGTGAAGTTCAAGGAGATCCAGTGCCACCTGGAGGGTAACCTTTTTCATGATCAATGATGGGTTGTGGAGGGGGCATAAGGATTGCGAGAGGGACCGAAGCAACAATGGGTAAAGTGAATTCTTTACTAAGCTCCCCGGGATCTGCCCGTGCAAGAGAGACCGGCTTTATTGCCCGGCATGAAAGAAAACGGATCGCAAGCTGACAATTTTCTTTTTTTCGTGAAAACAAGGTGAGAAGTACGTACCCGGTATCCGGGTAATTACCCGGATACCGGGTGTACAATTGACTGGCAGAATTTTTCTCCGTCGTGCGAGTTCATGTTGTTTTGGAATTTTCAAAAAAAGTTCAATCCAGAAGCTGGCAATTTTAAAAAAGATCGATCCGGTTATTCACAGATTCATAAAAAAATTCGTAAAGGATACCAGATAAAAAAAAGTGAGGCCTTGATTCTGTACAAAATCCCCCGTGGGTTATTCTTTCGTGAATCTGTCGAAAAAGACCAGTTTTTTCGTCTCTTTTTTCGTTGCCAGCGCGACATCGTCCGGCAGCCCTGCCGGGACAAGGGAGACAAGGGTATATTTTTCCGGGACATCGAGGAGTTTTCGGATATCCTCAGCATATTCCTTTTTGTCGCCGGCGACCCAGCACGAACCGACGCCATATGAGTGCAGGCCGAGGATCAGGTTTTCGGTAGCTGCACAGCAGTCCTCAAGATAGTATTTTGCCGTCCGTTCCCCAAACACCGTAAAGCAGAGCGGTGCCTGTGAGATGAATTTCCCGTGATCGGTAAGTTCTGCAATCTTTCCCAGCATCACTTTATCCCGTACGACCCCAATCAGCCACGGCTGGAGGTTCATGGCGGTGGGTGCATGAACCGCGCATTCAATAGCATCGTGGATGAACGCCTCGTCAACGGGTACCTGTTTGAATTTCCGTATACTGTGGCGGCCTTTGATTACTGCGGTTATAACATTCATACAACGGATATGGAGAACTGTAAAATAAAAAGATTATGTCCGTGATAAAAATGGATTAGTTCTGCCGTTTTACCATAAAGAGCAGAAGGACAGCAATTGAGATCAGGGAAACGGCCACGTCAAATCCCGGGGCAGATGTGGGAGAGGATTCTGTCGCTGTTGTTTCCTGTGATGTCGGTGAAACGGGTGCCGTTGTCGTCACGACAGGTAGTGTAGTGGTGGCAGTGGTAACCGTAGTCTTCGGTGCCTGTGTTGCTGTTGCCGTAGTTATTGTCGTCGTTGGTTTTGTTGTAGTACTGACCGAGGTAACCGATGTTGTCGAACTTGAGGTAGGAACGTTTACGGATATGAGCGGGTTCTGGTCCTGGTTGAGCAAACTCGTTTTCTGGCTGGTTGTTTTTCCGGTTGCACCGTACTCGTCGTTCATGCTGTTGACGTTGCATTCAACCCAGATTGTATACGACCCCGCAGGATAGAGTGAATTTCCGGTATCCCAGATAGGAGTTGTCTTGTAATACTGTGATGACGAGGTGATCCCGATATTTTCCAGTGGGGTTGTAGTCCCTGCAGTGTTCATAAGGGCTGTATATACCCCCCCGTTTGGAGACTGGACTTTTAAGGTCACCAGTGCCGGTGTGCCTCTCTGGGTACTGATGACATCCAGGTTCGAATCGATCCTGAACCGTACCTCGTCACCACGGGGCACCCACCGGTCCGTCACATCGACATTAACCGTGGTATCCTCAACTCGTATGGCAAGTGAGGGATCTGCAACCAAAAACGCCACGCCGTCAGCACTGCCCGCTGCATTCAACCGGTACCATGAACCGGTATATGCGCCGAACTGCGAAGGAAGTACATAGAAATTCGAAGGCGTGGAAACCGGTAATTTTACATCGGGCGAACTTGTTGCTATCGCCGCACCGGATGCCCACCATCCAATCTGTGTGTCGCTTCCCATTGCGGAGGAGATATCCAGATTGCTTTCTCCCAGAAACACGGTATTGCCTTGAGCGATTGTCCTGAGATCTCCAGCCACTGTCGGCACGCACAACAGGAGCAAAATTCCCAGGAAGATGAATCCCCGTATCGCGATTTTCTGTACCATAACCATCCATTCGGTTTTTGTCATAAAAAAACTGCTGTAAACCGATTGCCCGAAGTGATAAAAATAAAAATTTTCCGGCCATTGTATTAAAAAGGGAAGTACTGCTTCTTGTATCCTGTGGAAATAGGATCGCAGATGTTCTGGACAAGGATAATTTGGAAAAAAGTGAGTCCGGATTTACCGGCTTCAGGCAGACGTTTCCAGGAGTTTATCCACGGTTTTTTTGATCACCTGGTAAAATGCCCTGCCGGACGCAGCATCGGGAGAATCGACCATAATTCTGATGAGAGGTTCGGTTCCCGAGGCCCGGATCAACGCCCATTCGTTGTCCCTTTTAATCTTCAGGCCATCTGTCTTGTCGAGTGATTCATGTTTGTATTGTTCAGCCAGTTTATCGATAAGGTACGACCCTTTTGGCGTTGCAATCTTTTCTTTAATCATATGCCGTGCAGGCAGTTTTCGGATAAGCCCGGATACGGTGCTCCCCGTTTCTGCCAGAAGTGCGACCATCGTTGCCGCGGTCATTCCCCCGTCACGGCAGAACTGCTGTGCCGGAAAGATCAGGCCGCCGTTCCCTTCCCCTCCAAAGATGACTGGCTGCCCGGCATCGATCAATTCCCGCATGGTGCGGGCCACATAGATACTCCCGACAGGGGTGTACTGGACTCGGCACCCCTCTTTTTCTGCCACCATTTCCACCATCTGCGAAGTGCTGACCGGTGTCACGATCGTTCCCTTTGCCGTTTTACAGATGTGTTGTGCGATCAGGGCAAATTCATGATTTTCTTCGACAAATGTCCCGGTCTCGTCAATGAAAACAGCGCGGTCGGCATCGCCGTCGTGGGCAATCCCGAATGCGGCTTTGCTAGCCACGACAAGCGCTGCCAGTCCTTGTAATCCCTCTGCGGAAGGTTCCGGCAGGCGTCCGGGAAATGTCCCGTCCATAATCGCGTTGATCGTGAGTACCCTGCAGCCCAGTGCCTGCAGGATGGCAGGAGTTGTCCGGCAGGCTGCACCCGATCCCGGATCAACGACAACGGTCATTCCTTTTCCCGGCAGCCCTTTGAAATGGGAGGTAATTGACTGGACATACGTATCGACAAGATGGGCACCGGGCATCTCCTTTCCTACCCGGTCCCACGATTGTGTTTCGAGATTCGTGGATTTGTCCAGTAACCCTTCGAGTTTGATGGTTTCCTCATCGCCCATCTCGGTGCCGTCTGCTTCGATGATCTTTATCCCGTTATATTGAGGAGGATTATGTGAGGCGGTGATCATTGCGCCGCCCGCATAGTGCCCTTTTACAATATACTGGAGAGCCGGTATGGGGAGAATTCCGCAGTCAACGACATCGCAGCCGGTTGCCATAAGTCCCGCCTTGACTGCATTTGCAAGGGCCGGGCCGGATGTCCGGGTATCCATTCCCACCGCAATACATCCGGGTCGCATTGTGCCGAGGGCTTCGCCAATGCGGAGCGCCAGCAGGGGCGTAATTTCCTTTCCGACGATTCCCCGGACGCCGTTAGTCCCGAACAACTGTTTTGACAGCTTTTTTATTGTCATCTTCGTGTAGATCCGTTCCGGTTTGAACGCTTTAATAATCTTCGAATAACGAGAGAGAGGCAAGTACATCGTTTACCGAGGGATTTCTCAATACACAGGTTTCGCTTGGGAGATCCCCGATTATGATCTTCGGGAAGCTGCGTGCTTTGAAACCTTCGATTACTGCAAAGTCTATCCCGGTGGCTTTCAGGTAGGATAGGATGGTGTCAAGATTATTCGAATGGAGCGCGATGACCGATTTTTGCGCATCGATCCCAACAGAAATGTCTGCCCCTCCTTCAAAGAACAATGTGGTATCCTTCTTTGTATCGAGGACAAATTCGTGGTCTCCAAGATGTTTGATTACACCAACACGGCCAAGATGTTTCAATTCTGGGATAAGGTTCCGGATAAACGTGGTTTTTCCGGTATTTGCCCGGCCGGATACCTGGATGATCTTCATGGTGGGTTTCCTGCAGAGGTATCGGAAGTTTCAGGATTTTTTGGGAATTGCTCTTCTTTGGGTTCCGGGGGATTATCCTCTGATATATCAGGAGAGTGTTCCGGTTTTTCCATAGGTTTTTCTGGAGCACTTTCCGGGGTAGTAACCTGTGAACCGGCTGGTTCAGGTGCAGGATCGGATGTGTTGTCTTCATCAGAACGCGATTTTAGGATCGTTTTTGCGGTTTCGCCCACACTCCTCATCACCCGGGTGATCCGGTCTTCGATATCGATCTCTTCATCGATATCCAGCGTTGTTCCTTCGACTTCGAGGAGAAACCGGGAGACCTCGCTTGCTTCGAAGAGCAGATCGTCCAGTTCATCGGTTGTGAAGAATCCGCACATGGCGCCATAAAAAAAGGTTGCGCTTGCTTTCCGGACTTTTTTCTTGAACGAATGACGCGCCTGGTTGACTGCCTGCGGACTGTAGGGCTCTTCCATGAAAGGAACAAGTTCGGGAAGATGTTTCCCGATAAACGTCATCTCTGCTCCACCGGAGGTACGGAAATCGGTGCATAACCGGGCAAGGGCCCATTCCCGCGCAGTAATATATGTCCTTTTTCGCAGGAACTGGTTGACTTTCCGGTATGTCGCCCCGTCGACTTTTTTAAATTTCTTGTATTTGTTGATTTCCTGTTGGACTACAGACTCATCCATGGTGTTCCCCGTAATTTTCTTTTGGGAGTGATTTTGTGTATGTCGTGTTTGTTATAAGCTGAGAAGTACTATGATGTTTTTATATATAGCCGTATTTGGTTTATTTCGTCGTAAAAACGGATTTGTTTTGTTGTATCTGGCTACTATATCAAGTGTCTTGACGTGATTGGCATACCTTTGTAAAGAGAAATCCCTGATGTTACCGATCCGGGAAAAATTTATTGTTCTGTCAATATCTTTTAAGGGAATACGGAATCTTCACCGCAGGAGATAGGGGCTTGCATGGAGAATAACAAAACCTGACACTTTCCCTCCTCCTCTGGGGAGAGCTGAACTACGCGATGTTTTTGTTACCGTTAAAATGAGATATTACGGGTCTTGGATCGTAAAGACAATTATTATCGAAAACGGGCTGAAGATCGGGAAAAATGTTTGTTTTCCCATTATACCCTGCTGTGTTCTGGTGTATCTTCTCCCATGATATCGCGGATGTAATGTTTCATTTTTACCGCGGGATCGATTTCTTTGGGATCCGGTTGTACCGGTGTCTGCGGATTTGAAGAGGTTGCCGTGGGATTGTTCTGTATTCCCGGGGGAAGCGGCTTGCCCTGTTGGGAAGGTCTGTTGCTGCTTTGGGCAATGAATTGTTCCAGTGCGGAACGTGGGATGCGCCATGCCCGGTAGGATATTTTGGTTCCGGGTAACTTTCCTGTCCGGAGCCACTGATGTACGGTCTTTGGATGGACTCCTAATATCCCGGCCACTTCTTTTGGGGTCAGAAACTGCTGATCGGTATCCATGCTTACATTACCAATGGTTCCTTTTAATTACATAAAGTACGGGGAATTTGTTTTCCTTACCGGTCATGGGTTTTTTCAGATATCTGCAGGATTGACGTTTGGGTCTTTGGTCACTGCCAGTCCCGGGTTTTCCCTGTTGTTCGCTTTTAATCTGCTTTTTCTTTGCGGGATTGGATCTCCGTGGATGTGGGGAATTATTCCAGGAAAATCCCAAAATTGATGTATCCTCTTTTTCCCTTTGTGGGGTTCATGTTATTTTTCCAGACTGCTTTCGCGTTCTTTCCTCCAAGTTGTTTTGCATCTTCACTTTCTCTTATAGATCCAGGCCTTCTTTTCAGATTTCCCGTATCCCTCGTGAAACAACCTAAAATAGTGTATAGCATCATATGGTTTATTTCGGGCAAGGCAAACAGCACCGGATCTTATAAAATGCCCATTAATCATATGGGATTTGCCCAAATCTGCGTTTTAATCAGTTTTTTACAAAACTATCGCAGGATTGCTTAAGCAGCTTAAAACACAAGTCTTGTATCTTCTCCGACCTCCCGATGGTGTTATAAATTCGGTTCAGGTTCCAGGTTCGATCTTTTCGTGGAATGGTGGGGTAATGACAATTCTCTTCAATCCACTAATCCTGCGGATTTTCTCTCCGATGGTGAAAAGGAGGGATATAGGGATTTGAACCATCCCGCTTGATTTGGGTTTATTTCGACAGTTGCATAACCGTAAAATAAGGTTTGCATTTACTTTAGCAGGAATTTCCCTATCGGTCTCGTTTTTTTCCATAATGTAGGGAAGGAAACCAATCTTCTGCACTGTAGAAATCCCTTTAAAATGATATGCCGCCCCCCTCTTGCGCCAATGTATCCCCCGAGGGGGACGGGGTGCATAGCGATGCACCCGGTATTACCTGTACATGAATTCACTGAACAATTCAGGGATGCGAGAGTAATACAGCATCATAGCATCATCGCTAAGTGGGGATGCCCCAGCGGCGCGGGTGGAGGCTCGACGGAGACCTAAATGATCGTTATTTTTTTTTGGGAGTTCTCCAGTGTCCAATCTTCGAAAAATCATATACCCAGATGAACCCCGTATTGGTCTCATTAATCAGAAAATCCTGGATGGAATAACCGGGTAAATTTCGGGAAATCCAATTTATCCCTCGTCCGAGATTGGGAATATTTCCAAATTTTCCCATTGCACTTTTGAGACTATAATTGATAAAATACCTGGAGATGCTAAGACTGGCGACATTCAATTTCAACGGGTATCTGGTACAAATTTTTTTAAAATTTTCACCCGGTCCGTTTGTAGTTTGGGATGTGTGTTCCTGACAGAAATTCAGCAAATATTTTGGAAAATCCGGTTTTTTCTTCGACGGAGATGCACGTTTTCTCCGAATTTTTCCAATCGGCTTAATGAATAATATCAGTTGGCGAAAATCCCCTTTCTCATTTGAACGTGAAATCCTCATTCTGGTATCTTGTTCGTCGGAGTATTCGTTTTCGATACTATTACAGAGAATCATTTTTCTGGAAGGCCTTATTGAAGAAACTGCGAGAGATCTTTCTAATCCGAAAAAGTGGAGAAATTCAGGTATCCCGACGAAAAAATATTTGGATTTTCCAAAAAAACATTCCTATTTGAGAATTCCCATTCATCACCGGGTAACAGAGAGGTGTCCTAGAAGCAACGGGGAACTCCCCGATATTCCCGATTGAAAACCAATCTGCAGGCATATTGAAATGCTTCTCCCACATTGAGAAACAAGAAATTGTCTTAAACAGATATGAACGAAAACAAGAATTGCCTGAAAAAATTACTGACGTTTTACGAATATAATTCCGAAATTCAGCAGCTCACACATACTCACCCTCGTGCTGGGGAATATATTCTTACAGAATCATTGTTCCACATTCCATCGGCTGACAAATTAAAACAGCGTACTGTTCTGATTCGATGCTAAAATCGAAGATATATCCGGCTTTTTTACAAACTTTTTAGCTGTTCTTCACGTCAACGGGTGTTTTAACAACTCTCGATGAAATATGGTTATTTAGTTAGACCAGGGCCGGGTAGCCGGCTTTGCAGAAAAAGCCAAAAAACTGTGTTGCCTGTTTCTTCCCTTAAATTGGGGCAAGGGAATCTCCAGCATAAGGGAGATTATCCCTGGGAAACACTCATCCTGAATATTGCTCCTTTAGTTGGCCGATGAATTTTCATCCTTTTTCTGGGCGTAATGACGGTACAGCGTTGTATAGGGAATGTCCAGCATACGCGAAATGGCGGCAAGGGAAATCTTTTTCTCTTCCAGTTCCCTGACTTTTTTCCAGGGGATTGAGCGTTTCGGGCGTCCAAGTGGAGTTCCTTCGGCCCGGGCCCGCGCTATTCCCAGTTTTGTCCGTTCGATAAGGTTTTCCCGTTCCCGGTCTGCAACCCAGGAAAATATCGAGAGCATGAGGTCCCTCAGTTTTTTGTCATCGATCCGGCTCCAGGATTCCGCCGGGGAAAGCGACCAGACCCGGGTCCCGGACTCTTCAAGGGTACGGACCATATTCAGGGTCTCGATAAACGATCGTCCCAGTCGTGAAATCTCGAAAACATACAGGGTGATGGGTTCACCATGATGCTCCTGAATAAACTGCATCATCCGGGAAAACCCCTCCCGTTCCTGCATCATCGAGATGCCGGATATATGATCGACATAGATCGCATCCCGGGAGAGTCCTTCGTCAAGAAGGAGCAGGATCTGGTTATCTGCATTCTGATCTTCCCGGGAAACCCTGACATATCCGATTTTTATCATAAGTCTTGCCTTTTGATAAATTATCTTTATCAAAAACAGATAAACGTTTTGAATTTTTTAATCGGTCGATTTTGGAGTCCAAATTGAGGTTCGATTGCCCGGAACCGGTCAAAATCCATTGAAGAAAGTTTCTATGGTAGCCCTTATGCGGTCTGGTGCCTTGGCAAGGGTGGTAAACGGAGGTAATTGTTTTTGATGTTCCTTGGGGAACTTCCTGGAATACCAGGCTCTGTCGGGAGCAAAAGAGGGAGTTATTCCAATGTTTTTTGATTCTTTGGGAGATACATTCGCTATTTGCGGCTTCAGGATCTTGCTCGTTTTGGAATGCCTGCGTCCTGATATGAGGCTGCGAAATGTTGAGTGCCGGAATATTCGGGTATTGCCCTTTTGTCCGGTCCGTTCTCCGGGGATTCATCCCCAAAAAGAAAGGGGAAGAACAAATCGGATTTCACCGTGCAGGAAAAATCCGATTTTTTTAGAGTTTCTCATTCAGAAGCAATTCGGAAAAATCTGGAAAATCCAAATTGGAGTACCTTTTTTCGCAGTATAAGACTGTGCAAATCACGATTGGTCAGCCGCTCTTTGTCTGACAAATTCGGTAATTGGATACCCGATCTGATTCTATCGACGTAAAACCCTCACAGACGCGTTTCTCTGGCTTTTTGTGGTGATGATCGTGTAATTGCCTGTTGAAATGAAAAGAACCCCTGTTTTGGCCTTCAGTAGATCCGATAAAAATCCTGAAATTTTCAGTAATTTTCTCAATCAGAGAGTGCGCAGAATAGGTATTCTGCGCAAACCTTTATTTATTGGCGCAAAAATAGAATAGACCATGGAAAGCGGGTATTTTTCTGAGTGGCTCAAGAGCTACCGGAACTACCTGCGGATGCGGAACTACTCCAAGCGAACGCTCGACAGTTATGAGCAGGTGATCAAACATTTCGGATACTATGTCTGGCTCCGCCGCCATACCGAGATCACCAAACTTGTTTTCTTCTGGAAGGATTTCGAGAATGCACGGCTTGACACCAGCGTCGATGTCCCGCCTGCCATGATCACGGATTTCCTCTCGTTTGTTTCGACAATGCGGACCTACAAACCCAAGACTTTCCACCGGATTATCTCGACGCTGAGCTCATTCTACCGGTTCCTCTGTGTCCAGGGTGTTGTCGTAACGAACCCTTTGAGCGGCATCGAACGCCCCCGGATCAAACAGCAGGAAATAAAATACCTCAAACATAGCCAGGTCCTCCGCCTGATTGATTCTATCCAGGATCCCCGGGACAAGCTGATTGTACGGACCATATACTCGACGGGTGTCCGGGTCTCCGAGCTCTGTAACATGAATATCGAGGATATCGATTTCGAGGAGCACACCATTCGTATTAAGGGGAAAGGTGACAAAATCCGGATCGTCTTTATCGATGACGAAACCCTTTCCGAGATCCGGGCATTTATCAGCAACCGGATATTGGGTCCCCTTTTTATCGGGCAGCAGGGCAAGCATATCTCCCCGCGGGCAGTCCAGCATATCTTCCGGAACTACGCCCCGCCGGGTATTACCCCCCACAAGATCCGGCACAGTTATGCAAGCGAACTTTATCGTCGCTCAAAGAACCTCCGGGTCGTCCAGGAGAACCTTGGCCACACCTCGATAAAGACCACCGAGGTCTATCTCCATACGGATATTGACGAACGCCGGCAGGTCTACCAGCAGTTCTTCCCCCTTTCCAGCGATAATGACTGATTTCCAGTCCTGTCCGTTTCTTTAAAAGAAGTCTTTTTTTAGTATACGGCAACGGGTTTATCCCTTTTGTGCTAGTGCTGAAGTGTTTTCCTGGAATCTGGTTACTTCGGTTTTCCCTGCTACCTGCCGGAATTTTCGGGAATTACGAATCTGCTGGAATTATGGTTGAATCCCGAAAATGCCCCGTATTCTGGGTTTTTCTCTCTTGTTAATTGATCCATCCACCCTGCGAATAAACCATATAATGCTATACACTAATGGGCCCCCAAATAATCGATAATTTTTGTATTTTCTCACCCCGAAAGATCCTGTTTCTCTACCCGGTTCCTCTTCTGGCAGCGGTAAACGGGAATCGTGCTGGAATCCGGTTAACCATAATTTGGATATTTCGGAAAATTTTGGAAACTGACAGGATCAAAACAAGAAAATTATTCCGAAATTTCCAGAATTTTCCAGATTTTCTGCATTGTTCTCCGTTGCGAGAAGGGTATTTCGGGAACAATTGTTCCCTATCGTTCCCACAACCTCCTCTTTTGGAAGATCCAAATTGGATCCAGAATAGTCCATGTTAGACTTTTACCCTCCCGCTGCCTATCGCTTTAATACAATCCGTTTCCAATATTACTCCCACATACCCCCGTAGTGTAGCGGTCAATCATGCAGGACTTTGGATCCGGCGACACCAGTTCGAATCTGGTCGGGGGTATCCGGAAATTTTCCAAAATAGTGGAATCTGTTTTATACTGTTGCCCTCAATAAAACCGGGTGTGACAAATTCCGTCAGGTTGCGGTTCCGGATCTACTTTGCCATTCTTATGGTGGTCATCCTTGTCGGCATGCTGGGGATGATCTTGTTTGAACACCGCAGTCCGCTGGATGCCCTGTATTTCGTGGTCGTGACCATTGCAACGGTGGGGTTTGGCGACATCTATCCGGAAACCCCCGTTGGCAAACTGCTTACGATAGGAATTATCCTTGTCGGCGTCGGCTGTTTTGTCGGTCTTGCTGCATCCGCCCTTGACCTGATGATAGAGAAACGGGAACGGGACATCCGGATGAGGAACCTCAATATGGTAGTCGGTGTCTTTTTTTCAGAAGTCGGGACCCAGCTCATCAGGTGCTTTTCCGTGCATGATCCTGCTGCAGATCAGATCCGGGCAGTCCTGGTGGTCTCGGATGAATGGTCGGAAGAGGATTTTTCCCGGGCGGCAGCGGTCCTGCATGCACATACCGGAACAATCGACAGCAGATCCGTTGACCTCCAAAAACTCGAAGTATTCCTGTCCTCCCGTAAGATCTTCATGCTCTCCCTTTTTGAAAATCCGCAGATCATCGAACACGAGGGATTTACTCCACTTCTCCAGGCAGTTTTCCACCTTGCAGAGGAACTGTCCGCGAGAAAGACCCTTGCCGATCTTCCCGCATCCGATTATGCGCATCTCTCCGGGGATATCTCACGGGTATACGGGCTGCTCGTTCCCGAATGGCTTGCGTACATGAATCACCTGAAGAAGAACTATCCGTATCTCTTCTCCCTTGCGATGCGGACTAATCCCTTTGACGCAAAAGCATCCGTTATCGTCCGGCAGACCCGGAAATAAGGCTTGGCAATTGTTTGGGGATTCTAAAAAACATATGAAAAAAGAATCGGGCTATTGAAAGTCTTCCGGTTTTAACAGTGGCAACGGAAGAGGTCCCTGACCATATCCGGGATCTCCGAGGGCCTTGAAGCAACCGGGATATCCATCTTTTTGAGACGGGCGATCTTGGACTTTGCATCGCTCTCCCCGCCTTCCACGATTGCCCCGGCATGGCCCATCCGTTTGTCCGGTGGTGCCGAGACGCCTGCGATATAAGCAACAAGCGGGACATCCGTGCTCTTTGCGCCTTCTGCTTCCAGGTTCCCGCCCACTTCACCGATAAGGACTACGGCCTTTGTCTCCGGGTCTTCCGCGAACCGGGCGAGCACATCTTCAAATGTCTGGCCGATCACCGGGTCGCCGCCGATCCCGACCACCGTGCTCTGCCCGATGCCGGCCCGGGTGAGCTCGTCCACGACCTCGTACGTGAGCGTCCCGCTCCGGGAGATAACCCCTACGTGGCCCCTTGAAAAGAGCCCTGCCGGCATGATCCCCATCTTCACTTCCCCGGGTGAGAGGAGGCCCGGGCAGTTGGGACCGATCACTGCGCAGCCCTGCATCTTTGCATAAGCAATGGCCTTCATCGTGTCGTGTACCGGCACGTGCTCGGTGATTGCGACCACCAGTTCGAGGCCGGCATCTGCCGCCTCCATGATGGAGTCCGCCGCAGCACCGCCCGGTACAAAGACGACGCCTGAGGTTGCATCGTGTTCGCGCAGCGCCTCTTTTACCGTGTTATAGACCGGGACATCGTGGACGGTCTGGCCGCCCTTCTTTGGCGTGACCCCGGCAACCACGCCTTTCCCGCCGACCTTGCGGGCGTACTCGTTCATGAGGTTGATGTGGTATTCGCCCTGCCGGCCGGTAGCGCCGGTCACGATGATGCCGGTCTTCTTGTCCCCATAGATCATTTCACAACCTCCACAGCCTTCTTGACAACAAGGTCCATCGTGTCGAGCATCTCATACCCTTTTTCCGAGAGGAGTTTGCGGCCCTCGTCAGCATTCGTTCCTGCAATCCGAACAATGACCGGGACGGAAACACCTGAAGAGATAATGCCCTTGGCAACTTCATCGCACCGGGTAATTCCGCCGAGCAGGTTCACCACGATCACTTTTACGGCCGGCACGCTTGCGACAAGACGGACCGCATGCATGACGCGCTCGCTGTCCGCCCCGCCACCTACATCGAGGAAATCCGCAGCCTTGCCACCATAATACTCGATGAGATCGAGGGTTGACATCGTGAGTCCCGCACCGTTCCCGATGACACCGATCGTGCCGTCCAGTTCTACGAACGAGAAACCGTGCTTTTCGGCTTCCCGCTCGCGCTCGGAGAGGTCGCGGTTGATTGCAATCCCCTGCCGGGCAAGGCTGTTATCGTCAACGATCAGTTTTGCGTCTGCCGCGTATACTCCGTCAGGTGTGGTGACGAGCGGGTTGATCTCGGCAAGGATGGCATCTTTCTTGCAGAAGACATGGTAGAGACGGTTGACTGCCTTCTGGATATCGGCAGGGGCGTTCCCGCAGAGTTCCCGTAAGAGGAACCCCGGCACATCTGGCAGGATCGGACAGAAACTGACCGACCGGATGGCATTTTTCGAACTTTTTGCCGTCTGCTCGATGTCCACGCCGCCGGTCTCTGCAAAGAGGATGACCGGCTGCTTCTTTGCCCGGTCGATGGTGATGCTCACGAAGTATTCGTGCCGGATATCGAGGCGCTCTTCGACAAGGATCCTCTGGACCGGGACACCCTTGATCGTTGTATTGAAGAGTTTCCTTGTTGTCTCCATGACCGTGTCGCGGTCTGCCATGAGAACGCCGCCGGCTTTTCCCCTGCCGCCGACATCCACCTGGGCTTTCACCGCAACCTTTGCCGGCATTGCGTCCATGTGGAGGAGGATCTCCTCGTGTTTGCTCACAAGGATGCCTTTTGGCACCCTGATTCCCTCTTCAGCAAAAAGCTGCTTTGCCTCGTACTCCAGTAGTTTCATGCCTGCTTCTTTCCTCCTGCATGGGAGATCCCGAGCTCCATGGCTTTCATGTTGAGCGCTTCGGTGCCTTTGGGCACGGAGTCGAGAATGGCTTTTTTGAGCGCGTCTTCGCTCACCACATGCGTATACCCCACAAGCGCCCCGAGCATCACGATGTTTGCCACGATGTCCCGCCCGAGCGTCGTCTTTGCCTCGGCAGTTGCCGGGACCTCGTGGTACGTACAGTCGGGCCGGGAGTGGACGAGCGTGGAATCGAGGATCATGACCGCGTCCTTACGGGCCGCGGCACCGTACTTCTCGAAGCCCTCCTGCGACATGATCACAAAGACGTCGGGATCCGCCACTTTGGGATACAGGATCTCGTCATCATCGATGATCACCGCGCTCATCGACGCCCCGCCCCGGGCTTCGGGCCCGTACACCTGCGTCTGGACGGCAAACTTGTGGTCGTACATCACGGCCGCCCTCCCGAGGATGACTGCGGAGAGGATGATCCCCTGGCCGCCAAACCCGGAGAACCTGACTTCGCGCCTCATGGTGCTGCCTCCTTTTTGGGAATGCCCATCGCGGGCCGGCTGCGCTTCATGAGCTCCCCGACCACGTACATGTCTTCAGGGATGGGCTCACCCTGTTCGAGCATCCGGTCCCGTTTGGCTTTTAAGAGGGAATGTGCTTTGATGTACTCGATCTGGTCAGCGACTTTTTTGAACTTGTTCCGGCGCCCGAAGTTCGTGGGGCACTGGACGAGCGCCTCGATGAACGAGAGCCCCGGGGTTTCAAGGCCGGTCTTTACCGCCCGTTCGAGTTCCTTGACGTGGTACGAAGTCCAGCGGGCGACAAAGTTGGCCCCGGCGGCGATTGCAAGTTCCGAGAGGTCGAATGCCGGCTCGGTGCACCCGTAGGGTGTCGTGGTCGAGAGGCAGCCCCGCGGAGTGGTCGGGCTCCCCTGCCCGCCGGTCATACCGTAGATCTGGTTGTTCATGCAGACGACCGTGAGATCGATATTTCTCCGGCAGGCATGGATGAAGTGGTTCCCGCCGATTGCTGCAAGGTCGCCGTCTCCGGTAAAGACGACCACGTGGAGGTCAGGCCGCGCCATCTTGACGCCTGTAGCAAAGGCAAGCGCCCTCCCGTGGGTCGTGTGGAGCGAATCGGTAACTATGTAGCCCGGCGCTCTCGACGAGCACCCGATCCCCGAGACAAATACCGTGTCCTCCTTTTTCCAGCCCATGGAGTCGACAGCGGCAAGCGTGCAGTTGATGATCGTGCCGTTCCCGCAGCCGGCGCAGTAGATGTGGGGGAGCCGGTCCTGCCGGAGCCATTCGTTAAAACTCATGCGCCTGCCTCCAGGATTTTCCAGAGTTCTTTTGGCGTGTGGAGTTCCCCGCCCAGTTTCGGGACGGAGACGACCGGCACCTTCGCATGCCGCTCGATCTCACGGGCAATCTGGCCGAGATTGAGCTCGGGGACGATGAATCGTTGTGCGTTTTTGAAGATCGAAAGCGCGTGGGCCGGGAACGGCCAGACCGTCCGGATCCGCAAAAATCCGATCGAACTGTCGGGATGATCGTGGAGCACCTGCTGGACGGTGCGGACCGGTGAACCGTACGCAATGAAGACCTGTTCCGCGTCAGGGTTAACGATATCGAAGTCGGCGAGTTTTTCTGAAGCCGACTCGATCTTGTCCACGAGACGCTTTACGAGTGCCGCGTGCAGCTGGGGGTTCGTGGCGCACGGAAATCCCCGCTCGTCATGGGTAAGTCCGGTAACATGGGTACCGTAGCCGTTCCCGAACACGGGGAAGCCGGGGACAAGGTTCTCGTTTGGCCGAAACGGCGGTGTCCCGGGGACAAAGGCCGGCCTTCCGGTATGCGCAACGGAATCGGGGATTATGATGCGCTCCCGCATATGCCCGATAACCTCGTCTGCCATTAAAAAGACCGGCACCCGGTACTCGTCAGCGAGGTTGAACGCTTTTGCGGTAAGGTCGTACATCTCCTGCACGCTTGCCGGGGAGAGGGCTATTACCGCATAATCGCCGTGCGATCCGAACCGGCACTGCATCATATCCCCCTGTGCCGCCATGGTGGGCTGCCCGGTTGAAGGCCCGCCCCGCTGGACGTTTACTATCACGCAGGGGGTCTCGGTCATCGCTGCGTAGCCGATGTTTTCCATCATCAGGGAAAATCCCGGCCCGCTTGTGGCAGTCATTGCCCGGGCTCCGGTCCACGAAGCGCCGATGACTGAAGCGATGCTCGCCAGTTCGTCCTCCATCTGGATAAAGACCCCGCCTTTTTTCGGGAGCTTTGCGGCCATGTGCTCGGCGATCTCGGTCGAAGGGGTGATCGGGTACCCTCCGAAGAACCGACAGCCCGCCGCGAGCGCCCCCTCAGCCGAAGCGATATTACCCTGCCAGAATTCCGTCCGCGTCAATATTCAATCGCCACCTTGTGGGGTTCGTAGGGCTCCTCTTCGACCCAGTGGATTGCCTGGTCCGGGCAGGTGAGCTGGCAGACCCCGCAGAGCTGCCTCCCGTAGAGGTGCCGGAGCCGGCAGTTGGTGCAGCGCTCGGGCCGGTCGAGTTCCGGCACCACGATCCCCCGCCGGTTGGGGTGTTTGCCCTCCTTGAATATCCGGTAGGGGCAGACCTGGGTGCAGAGGTTGCAGCCCTTGCACCGGGTCTCATCGATGGCAAGCTTCATAAAAATTATGTCCTATGTATGTAGCCGTTGACGCGAAAAAAACCTATTTGTCTATGCAGTTTCCCGCAGGGCCTGCACCGGCGGCTGCCCTCGCCTGTTTCTCCACATCAGAGAAGAGATCGTTTCCCATGGAATCGATCCCGACCACAAGCGGCAGCCGGTCGAGCTCGATTGCCCAGACCGCTTCGGCCATGCCGAGTTCCGGGAAGAACTCGCCGGAAAGTTTCATGTGGGATGCTGCAAGCGCCGCACACCCCCCGGTAAAGGCAAAGTACACACCCTTTTCCCTGAGCTGCTCCCGGACTGCGGGGCCCATGCCGCCTTTCCCGATCAGCGCCCGCACGCCCTTTTCGAACAGGAACCCCGAGAGTGCATTCATCCGGGCAGAGGTTGTCGGCCCGGCGGCGACAATCGTTGTTCCCCTGATGACCGGCCCGCAGTGGTAGATCACGGCACCTTTCGGATCGAAGGGGATACCGTCTTTTTGCATGCGGAGGTGCGCCTCGTCCCGGGCCGTATAAACAATGCCCGAGAGCTCGACATGGTCCCCGGCCCGGAGGGCGAGGATTTCTTCGCCGAGGGGCGTATGCAGCTGCACGGCCTCTTTTGTCACCATTTCACCTCCACGGTTGCGTGCCTGTTTGCCCAGCACTGGACATTGACCGCCACGGGAAGCGAGGCAGTGTGGCAGGCGGCGGTCTTTACCTTGACGGCAAGTGCCGTTGTGTTCCCACCAAGCCCCATCGGGCCAATCCCGAGAATGTTTACCGCATCGCAGAGCTGTTGCTCGAACGCGGTCATCGCATCGACCGGTTCCAGCAGCGCCTCCTTTGCAAGCGCCGCAGCCAGGTCGAAGGTCCCGCCAATCCCGACACCGAGAATGACCGGCGGGCAGGGCCGGCCCCCGGCAATCAGCATGGTTTCGGTGATCACGTTTTTGATCATATCTTTCTGCGATGGGAGGAGCATTACGACCCGCGAGACGTTCTCCGCGCCTGCACCCTTGGGGAGCACCGTGACGGTCAGCCGGTCTCCGGGCCGCACATGGACGGCCGGCATTCCAGCCCCGGTATTATTCCCGGAGTTATGCCGGGTGAGCGGGTCGACCACGTTTGGCCTGAGCGGGATTGCTTCCGTTGCCCTGCGGACACCTTCAAAAACCGCATCGTAGATCTCCTGCGTAAGCGGGACATTGTCTGGGATCGTGAGATAGATAACCGGTACTCCCGTGTCCTGGCACATCGGCACCCCGAGCCGTTCAGCGGTTTCGATATTTGCAAGGATATTGGCAAACTCCCCGTTGGCCACCTCGTTTGTCTCGGCAGCGGCAGCCTTCCTGATGACTGCCAGCACATCGGGCGGGAGGCGGATAACCGCACTCCGGTACGCCTCAAGCGTTGCCGAAGCAAGCGCCGTGTAAAAGGGGGAGTGTTTGGGGGTTTGCATTCAATTATACTGGGAGGCGTGAGTTATAAATGAGAGGGCTGTCGGGGACACGGTACAGAGGACTGGTTGAAACCTTGTGATCTTTGGAAAAACACTCTTAAAAAAAGATAGAAAAAATCTGTGAAAAAAATTTACTTTTTGCCGCCCTTATGGGCTTCACCCTTGTGAGCGCCGCCCTTTGCTGCGGGCTCTGCCTTTGCCGCCGGTTCAGCCTTTGCGGGTCCTTTTCCACCCTTGTGGTCGGCACCCTTTGCATCCTCTGCCGGTTCTGCCGCTGCTGCTTCGGTTTCTTCTACCGGCTTGACCGGTGCCGCGATCTTATCGCCGGCGATCTTCGGGGCCGCGATGATCCTGCCGCTGACCTTGATGGTGTGAACCTTTAAGTGGGACGGGCTCGGGAGCTTGTGTGCGCCGTTTCTCATCGCCGCCTTGATCTTGTCAAGGTACTGGGCCGTGGAATAGACGGTAAAGATGACCTGGCCGGACTCGACACGGGCTGCTGTTCCGACAGCTTTGCCGAACGCGAGGCGCATCCCCTCGGATACACGGTCTGCGCCTGCGCCGGTTGCCTGCTTGTTTTCGCGAAGCACGTGGTGCGGGAAGACCCTGACCTTGAAGTGGAAGTTGGTCCTGCCGACATCCTTTAAGAGCTTCCTGTTGATCGAGATACGGGCCGCCTCGAGCGAACTGTGGCGGATCTGGCAGGTCTCCTCGACGATCAAATCGACCTCAGTCGGGAACTCCTGCGAGAGGTTTCCCATCTCGAACTGTACGATCTTATTGCCGGGAACCCCGCCCATATATTCGCGCCGAGTATAGGCTTTCTTCGCAAGGTTCCTGTACATCTTTCCCGGTTTTCTTACCATCGCGTCCTACTCCTAGTGTATGAATAGTAAACGCAGGCACGGATCAGGCATATATTGCAAGGCCCTCGTGCCGGCACCTTCACAAACTGCTTCTATAAAATAGGGATGGAGCGTATTAAACCTTACTGGACGCACCGGTTGCAGGACTAAAATCAGGTGCGGCTGATAAGATCGAGAATGTCGCGCCTCAGCTCTGCAAACTCCACGCTTGTCCGGTCGCGTGGTCGCGGCAGGGTGATGGGGATCTCCCTGCAGATCCGGCCTGCATGGGGGGAGAGCACGATGGCCTTGTCGGCGAGGTAGACCGCCTCATCGACACTGTGGGTAATGAAAATAATGGTTTTTTGCGTCTTTTCCCAGATACCCAGCAGTTCTTTCTGGAGCATATTCCGTGTCTGTGCATCGAGCGCACCGAACGGTTCGTCCATTAAAAGGAGGACCGGATCGAGCGCAAGCGCCCGGGCCACGGCAACCCGCTGCCGCATCCCGCCGGATAACTCTGCCGGGAAACTGGTGGAGAACTGTACGAGGCTGACAAGGTCGAGATACTTCTTTGCCGTGGCATACCGTTCCTCTTTTGGAACACCCCGCATTTCAAGGCCGAACGCCACATTGTCGATCACATTGCGCCAGGGGAAAAGTGAGTACTCCTGGAAGACAAACCCGACTTTCGGGTTCGGTCCCCCGATCACCTCTCCGTCAAGGACAATCGAGCCGGATTTTGCCTGGTCCAGACCGGCGATAAGCCGCAGGAGCGTGGTCTTCCCGCATCCCGATGCACCGAGGATGCAGACAAATTCCTTGTCGTGGACTTCGAGGTGGAGGTTGTTGAGCACATCGAGGTGGGTTCCATCGTCGCGGTCGAATGACTGGTATAACCCGTTGATCGTAAGATTTCCCATATCAGGCCACCTCTTTTGTCTGCCATTTCAGGAAATGATGATCGATATAATACCGAAGGAGCATGTCCACGAGCAGCCCGATCAGGCCTAGGATGAGCATGTATACGACCACGCAGTCCATCCGGTGGAGGTTATAGTACTGCCAGAGGTTTTTCCCCAGACCGTAATTTGAGACACCGAACAGTTCGGCCGCCACGAGGCACATCCATGCCACCCCGGTTGCAATCCGGATCCCGGATGCAACCGAAGGCAGAGCTGCCGGGAATGCGATATACCGGATCAGGTCCCGGCTTTTGGTGCACCCCAGCATCTTTCCCGCTTCCACATAGATACGGGGCACGCTTCGGAACCCGCTGTAAGTATTGATGATGATGGGGAAAACGGAACCGATAAAGATGACAAAACCTGCCGACCAGAGCGTCAGACCGAACCAGATAATGGCAAACGGGATCCAGGCAAGCGGCGGGATCGGGCGGAGGAGTTCCACAATGGGGTTGAGAAATGCATCGCATTTCCTGCTCCAGCCCATGAATATCCCGATAGGTATTCCCACCAGGAGCGCGGCGCCCATCCCAACGGCAAAGTGGACCATACTCTCTTCGAAATCGAGGATCAGGGTCCCGTTTTTCACCAGTTCAACAAATGCCGTAAAGACATCGGTCGGGGATGGGAGGATAAAGGAATACTTTACAATGGCAACCGCAACGATCTCCCAGATGACAAGGCACAGGGCAATTGCCAGAACTCCAAACCACCGGTTCTTGTGGCTCTTCGGTAGAATCTTCGTCATGCGTATCGGTAATCCATGGTTGTGCCCGTCCCCGCATGTGACGGTATCTTTTCCTTTACGGCCAGGATCGCAGGTGGAGTTTTCCCCTGTTGCCGTAGCAGATATTCCTTTACATACGGCGCCTTAAAAGGAAAAATAGTTGGTGGTTTTTATGCGGTTACCGTTTTATTATAGAAACTGAGGTCAAAGAGCTGGTCTTTTGTGAGCGGTGTTGTAATGTATCCCAGGTTGTACTGGATGTTCGCATAGTCCACGACGGAATCGACAATAACGTTCGGATCGGTCGCCCACTTTCCGTCCCATTCTTTTAACGAATCCTGTACATCCGAGAGCTTGGTCCCGGTGGATTTGGAATAAATTTCTGCTGCTTCTTCAAGGTTGGCTTCGTTCCAGGCAACCGCTTTTTCATGGGTCTTGAGGATCTGCGTTACGATCTCGGGGTGCTCCCGGATCAGTTTCCCGCTCACGACAAGGACACAGCAGGTGTGGTTGGGATACATCTCCCCGGACTGCACAACGGTCTTACCCTTGCCCTGATCAATGATGACTGCTGGGGAGGGGTGGGGCAGGAATACGCCGTCAACTTTTCCGGCTACCATGGCGGTAACTGCATCCCCGGGTCCCATCCCCACGATCGTGACATCCTTGTCCGGTGTGACATTGTGCGCCTGCAGCCAGTTGCGCAGGATGGTGTCCTGGATGGTACCTACCTGGAACGTTGCGATTTTTAATCCCTTGAGACTCTCCGGGCCTTTGTAATCGAGATCGTTTCTTACGACAAGGTCCGACCCCTGGGTATTGACACCAGCGATAATTTTGGCATCAAGACCGGTACTGACCGCGGAAAGGACCGGGGCAGCGCCGACATAGGCAACATCAAGATCCCCGGCGAGCATGGCCTGCATCTCGGGAGCTCCGGTCGGGAAAACCGTGGTCGTGACATTTTTCACACCGTACGGCGCGAGATCCTGCTCCCACCACCCTTTGTTCATGGCGGTGATCTCCGCCATCTGGTGGGTGCTGGGCTGGTACCCGATACGGAGCGTGGTTACGGGAGTGCCGTTGGCAGCAGATGAGGAACCCGACGACTGCGTGCAGCCTGCGGAAAATACTACAAATATCAGGGCAAACGCAATAAGCGCGGTTGCCGCAATCTTCCATGACTTCATAGACACCGGTTGTGAAATCATACATAAAAAAGTGACCTGTTTAGACATTTTTATTCTCTTTTTGGCCCAATATACTGGTAAAAAATGGACATGAGGAAAATAACTGTTTCGTACTGTCCAGTTTTTCGGTGGCACAACCGCCTGCCCTTTCCCTGACCGTTCCGGAAATTTTTTCCCTGTACGCAAGGGGTATTGGACAATATAAGAAATATTTATGGATTTTCTGCCGTATTGTACCTGTATCATGGCACACGTGGACCCGATCGACCGGCTCATGCGCGCGGCACTCGCCTCTGACGGGGAGTTTGTCGCGACGTTAAACGATCTCATGAAAAACGACCTGCGCATCAGTGTCCGCGACCTCGCAGAACAGAGCGGGATCTCCCAGAGTTCCCTGTACAAGATCCTGCATGGGAAACGCTCCCCCAACCTCTCGACTCTGCGGGATATCGTCAGGGCCCTGCGCAAATACTACCATATCGGCGAGGAGAACTTTATCGGCCTCATTGCCGCCCGCCCGGTGCTGGAATGTGTCGAGGAACGTCTCGCCGAGGTGGACGGGCACCGGATGCGGGTCCGGGAATACCCGGTCCACACAATGGAAGACGCAATCGCCGCCGGGGTCCGGGCCGAGCGGGAAGGGGCGATCGCGATCGTCTGCGCCCCGATTGTATCGAGCATCATCGAGCAGCTCGTCCACGTGCCGGTAGCGACTATTGTCCCCCACGAATCGGTCCAGCGGGCAATCGAACTTGCCGCCCGGAAGGCGTGGATTTAATCGATCCGCATACAAACATGAGAGTATAACTTTTGGTGAGGAAGATCGGATGAGGACCGATGTAGTACGACTCGGACGGCTTTCGGGCGAGAGGACGGGGGATATGATGAAGTTCCTCTCGTCCATGCGTTCCGACCGGTATATTGCGGATTCTGACGTGCTGGTGGATATCGCCCACGTGCTGATGCTCGAACGCCAGAAAATTATCAGCACCGAAACGGCAAAGCAGCTCCTGCCGGCGCTCCTTGAACTCAACAGCGAAGGGATCCCCGAAGAAGCCTTTGACGACCGGTTCGAGGACGTCCACGCCGGGATTGAATCCCTGCTGATCGAAGCAGTAGGTGCCGATGTGGGCGGCCGGATGCACATGGGCCGGTCGAGGAACGACGAGGTTGCGACCTGTATCCGGCTCAAGCTCCGCGAAGACCTGCTCAAGCAGATGGCGGCGCTCTTAAAAGTCCGCGAAGTCCTCATCGCGATTGCCGAGCAGCACCGGGAATCGGTCATGCCCGGGTTTACCCATATGCAGCACGCCCAGCCGACTACGCTCGCTCACCACCTCCTCGCCTACGAGCAGCAGTTCTCCCGGGATTTCGACCGGCTCAGGGACGCTTATGCACGGGTGAACATCTGCCCGCTCGGGGCCGCTGCGTTTGCGTCCACCGGTTACCCCATCGACCGGGAATATACCGCAAAGATCCTCGCCTTTGACGGCCTTGTCGTCAATACCATGGACGCGGTCGCAACGCGCGACTTCGCGCTCGAAACCCTCGCCGACCTCTCGATCCTGATGGCGAACGTGAGCCGGCTCTGCGAGGAGATCGTGATCTGGAGCACCTCGTTTGTGAAGTTCGTAACGCTCGACGATGCGTTCTGCTCGACCTCGTCCATCATGCCCCAGAAGAAGAACCCGGATACCGCCGAGATCATGCGGGCAAAGACCGGGTCGGTCTTCGGGGCCTACACGGGAGCACTTATGACTGTCAAGGGTCTCCCCATGAGTTACAACCGCGACCTCCAGGAGCTCACCCCCAATATCTGGCGCGGGATGCAGGACGCAAAAGAGAGCCTCCGGCTCCTCATCGATATGCTTTCGAGCGCAACGTTCGAGACCGAACGGATGAAGGAGGAGGCGGGAAAGGGGAACTCTACGGCAACCGAGCTTGCCGACACGCTTGTCCGGGACTATGGCCTGCCCTTCCGCACCGCCCACAACATCGTGGGCCGTGCCGTCTCGAAGGGGAGTCTCACCTTAGAGACTCTTGAAGCCTCGGCAAAAGAGCTTGAGCTCGGGATATCGCTTTCCGGCAAGGGGCTCACGCAGGACCAGATCGATAAGGCTCTCGATGTTGTGCACTCGGTCGAGGTCAGGAAGGCGACCGGTGGCCCGGCGCCGTTTGCGACAAAGATCGCAATTGCCGATCGCAAGAAACTGCTCGACACCGATTCGGCGTTCATTGACGAACGTCTTGCAAAGATCGCGAAAGCAAAAGAAGACCTCCTCTCCGATGCCCGGAGGCTGGTAGCATAACGCAGGCGTTCTCGTCAGGCGACCATGTCTCCTGCACCTATGGCGGAAAAACCCTTTCCGGCACCTATATCACCGACCGTGACGGCATGGCGGTCGTGAAACTCTCAAGCGGCTATAACATCGGGGTGGAGAAAGGCTGCTGCATGCTCGTTTCCCCGGCCCCTGCACCGGCGTCCCACATGGCGCCGGTCCGGCAGGACCCGAAGCTGCCCGAACTTTCCATTATATCCACGGGGGGCACGATCGCGAGCCGGATCGATTACCGGACCGGTGCGGTCACGAGCCAGTTCGATGCGGATGATATCCTGACCGCAATCCCGGGGCTTGCCGAGATCGGGCGCTACCGCACGAAAGTGCTCTACACGATCCTCTCCGAGAACATGACTCCTGCGATCTGGCAGGAGCTTGCCCGTGCCATTCACGACGAGATCAAACACGGCGTCACGGGTGTTATCGTCACCCACGGCACGGACACGATGGCCTACAGTGCGGCGGCGGTGAGCTTCATGCTCGACACCCCGGTTCCGGTAGTCTTTGTCGGGTCGCAGCGTTCGGCCGACCGCCCGTCAAGCGACAACGCGATGAACGGCGTCTGTGCGGCGCTTGCCGCGGAGAGCAATCTCGGTGAGGTTGCGATCGTGATGCACGGGACGACCAACGACGATTACTGCGCCATCCACCGCGGAACCCGGGTAAGGAAGATGCACACCTCACGGCGCGATGCGTTCCAGAGCATCGGCATTCCCCCGGTCGGAACAATCGATTACGCGACCCGCACGGTCACGCTCTCGGACGAGGTGGTAAAGCGCGGCACGCACAAGCTTGCCCTGCACGATAAACTCGAACCGCACTGCGCCCTCATCCAGTTCTACCCGGGGATGGCCCCGGAGCTTCTCGCAGCGTACGAGGGTTACAAGGGCCTTGTCCTTGCCGGCACCGGCCTCGGGCACGTGAGCACGGCGCTGATCCCGGGGATCAGGAAACTGATCGCGGGCGGGACGCAGGTGGTCATGACCTCGCAGTGTATGCACGGCCGGGTCTGCGACCGGGTGTACGACACGGGCCGCGACCTCCTGAATGCGGGTGTCATCGAGGGCGGCGACATGCTCCCCGAAGTGGCGCTCGTGAAACAGATGTGGGTGCTCGGGAATGAGAAGGACCCGGAGAAGGCGGCGGCGATGATGGCAACCGATCTCAAGGGCGAGTACATGCGGAGGAGCGGCCATGGATTATAAGGCGCTCGGCCTCACTGCGGGGATCGAGATCCACCAGCAGCTCGACACGAAAGAGAAACTCTTCTGCCACTGCCCGACCACGCTCATGAATAATGCGGAGCACACGGGAGAGTTCTCCCGCTACCTCCGCGCAACCGAGAGCGAGATGGGGGAGATCGACCGGGCCGCACAGGAAGAGATGAAGCGGATCCGGAAATTCCGGTATTACACCTATAAGACCACCTGCCTTGTCGAGAACGATGAGGAGCCCCCGGCGCCGTTCAACGAGGAGGCGCTTTCCATCGGCCTGACGCTTGCAAAAACGTTTGGCATGACCCCAATCCCGCAGGTCCATACGATGAGGAAGCTCGTGATCGACGGCTCGAACACGAGCGGGTTCCAGCGCACGGCCCTTGTCGCCATCAACGGGGCGCTCCCGAACGGGGGAAGCATCGAGACGATCTGTATCGAGGAGGAGGCAGCGCAGAGGGTTAAAGACGAGATCTTCTCGCTCGACCGGCTCGGGATCCCCCTCGTGGAGATCACCACTTCGCCCTGCATGCACACCCCCGAGGATGTCCAGCAGGTTGCGGAATACATCGGGATGGTGCTCCGCTCGACCGGGAAAGTCAAGCGCGGGCTCGGGACGATCCGGCAGGATGTGAATATCTCGATCAAGGATGGCGCCCGGGTGGAGATCAAGGGCGTGCAGGAACTTGACCTGATCGCCGAGGTCGTCCGCCGGGAAGTCCAGCGGCAGCAGACCCTTCTTCTCATCCGCGACGAACTGGTAAAGCGCAACGCGAGTGTCGGGACCGAACAGGTCGATGTGACCGATCTCTTCAAAGGAACCGGGTCTGCGATCCTCAAAAAGGCAAAGAAGATCGCAGCCCTTGTCCTGCCCGGCTTTGCCGGTCTTGTGGGCCGCGAGCTCCAGCCCGGCCGCCGGCTTGGGAGCGAGATGTCGGACTACGCAAAGAAGTGCGGGGTGGGCGGGATCTTCCACACCGACGAGCTCCCCGCGTATGGCGTGACCGCGGAGGAAGTGGCCCGGCTCCGCGAGTTTGTCCATGCCAAAGAGCAGGACGCCGTGATCCTTGTGTCGGGTTCGAGCCCGAAGCAGGCGGACTGCGCCTGGCACCAGGTAGCGGACCGGGCAAAAGTGGCGCTCTCGGACAAGCCCGTTCCCGAAGAGACGCGCAAGATGCTCGAAGAGGGGAGCACCGCGTACATGCGGCCCCTGCCCGGCGCGGAACGGATGTACCCCGAGACCGATGTGCTCCCGGTGCGGATCGACGAGGCCCGCTGGAACGCGGTCGTCATCCCCGAACTTTTAACCGTCAAGGCAGGGCGGTTCGCAAAGGACCTCGGCCTTGACCCGACGGTAGCAAAACAGATGGCCTTCTCCGAGGAGCGGCCCTTATTCGAGCAGGCCGTGGCAAAGGGCATAAAGCCCACGCTCGCGTCCCGAACCCTCCTTGCAACCCTAAAGGAGCTGCGGCGCGACGGCGTTGAAACAAACAAGATTCCCGACAATGCGATCATCGCCGTGCTCGAAGCAGTCGAGAAAGGCGCAGCGGCAAAGGAAGCGATTCCCGAAGTCCTCACCGCGATAGCAAAAGGCAGCACGGTAAAAGACGCAATGGCAAAACTCGCCCCGAGCGTCTCCCGCGACGAGCTCGCAGCGGTGATAAAGAAGATCGTGACCGAGCGTGCGGAGTTTGTGACCCAGAAACAGAAAGGGGCTCTCGGCCCCCTGATGGGCGTGGTGATGCAGGAGGTCAGAGGGTCGGTGGACGGGAAGGTTGTGAGTGAGCTTCTCCGGAAAGAGATTGAGTTCGTGCTGGCGGGGAAGTGAGTAGGGGAGTTCTTACTTTGATTTTTTTAGTTGTTGAATTTTTGGATTATTGTTGTCGCTTCCATTTTGATATTTCATCAAAATATGCTCTTTGAGGTTTCACAACCTAGATGATCATAGAATAATAAATGTATCTTTGGAAAGAATCTAGTGCCTCTTGATTTTTTCTGATACTTGATCCCAGAGCGACTTTATTTCACGGCCTGCCAAAATCTCATGAGTTGCAGTATAATTTACTAAAAATGGAATTATAGGGATTGTAATTAAGAGACTATGTTTTGCTGAATAATTGGGAGAGTTCAGAAGAATAGAAATATTGTTTATTGCATCAGCATATTCTCTCTGATTTTCTGTCATTTGGTTTTCAATTTTTTCAATCAAGCTCCAAGTTTGCTGAACCATCTTCTCAATTTCCTTTTGATCTGTTTGACTTATTTGCTGATTTATCAACGCATTGATAATCTCGTTTGTAATTTTTATTTCAGAGTTGTTGAGATTAGAAAGAAAAATATCAATAATTTTTTGTTCGGTAGTACTGAATTGCGAAAGAATTGTATTTTTCAATTCATCGATATTCGCATCAATATCACGTACTGTATTATATATTCGATCTGTATTACGATTTATATTTGGCAAATATATCGCAACATTCATCGCTAAATCTTTGAGTGTATTATCGATGCGAACTAATTGCTCTTGCACGGAATCGGAATTTTTTATTGAATTTATTGATAATTCAGAATCATGTCTTATAATTACGGGAACTTTTGAAATCTGATCCTTTAGAACGGGTAATCCCTCTTGGATTACGCTAACCGTATTATTTTCTACTCTAATATCTTTCCCAAATTTGAAGATCTCACTACCAAATTCATCGTATGGTGAACCTTTGCCCCTTAACATTAGGCAAATTTCCTTTGCATGTTCATAGATCTGCGATTTGATATTATCAATGTCGTGTTTAACTATCTTTGCTCCTCGCTGCATTACCTTTGCTGTAAAGGGTCTTTTTCTCTCTACAGATTCAATTATTGCCTCTGCTTGAGTACAATACAGACTGCAGGTTATAAGATGGGAGCGAATTGCGGAAACATTTTCTGAAGGCAGATCCTCTACTTCCTTGATAGCATTGGCGAGATTTTCAATAATTACGATAAGCTGCTGTTCGTGGGTTTCTGAACCGGCAAGTGCATTTTTCGCTTCAGTAAGATAATTATCCGCCTTCTCTTTTGAATCGTTTTTCCGGAACGTTACGGTATAAAATGCTCGGTATAATGGAAAACAGATCCGTGCTGGGTTATATCTGCCTTTTTTTACGGATTCCTGGGATGATTGCTCAAAATAACGAAGCGCAGTCTCAAGTTCTGATCGAAATGCGTCGTCATTATCCAAACTACATGCAGTTTGAATTGACATTTTTCCTGCGGAGTGATATGCCCGAATGCGGACTGTTGGATGTGGATCATGTGTTAGGACATGAATTGCGTTCCAAGCAGCTTTCTTGTCAGGGATATAGAAATAGGCCGTGCCTAGTGCATATGCTGATAATAATCGTACCGTATAATCATCATCCACAATTAAACGGCGGAGATCCTTCCAAGCCACTTTCTTATCAGGTACATATGCAAAGGCACAGCCAAGTGCGTAAACCGCTACCCGCTTCACTGTAAAATCCTGATCATGGATCAATCTATGGAGGTCCTTCCAAGCCGTACGCTTGTCCGGCAGATGGACAAAAACAGTTCCAATGATCTCTGCCGCTGCCTTTCTTACAGTAATATCCTGATCATGGATCAATCCATGGAGATCCTTCCAAGCTGCTTCCTTGTCCGGGAGATGAACAAAGATAGTCCCAATGGTCTCTGCCGCTGCCTTTCTTACAGTAAAATCTTCATCTATGAGTACGTGGATGAGATCTTTCCAAGCCGCTTCCTTATCCGGCAGATGAACAAAAACTACACGAAGTGTTTCTAAAACTACATTGCGTACATCTATAACCCTATCATTGATCAGATTATGGAGATCGTTCCATGCACTTTCCTTATCTGGAAGATAATCAAAAACTACTTGAAGGGTATCGACCGCTTCCCAACGCACAATTATTTCTTCTTTATCATTGATCAAACAGTGGAGATCATTCCACGCTGTTTGTTTATTTGACAAAGTACAAAAATGAGTGGAGAGCCACCGACATGCCTCAATTCTTTCTTCCTTTTTAGGGCTTGTTACTAATTTATTATGGCACTCTTCCAGATCAACAATTTTCTGCATCGTTATGTGCTAATAAGCATATAATAAGAAAAAAAGGTGCTGGTACATTTACTGTTGTTGATCCATTTCTATCTCATTAAGATTTCCCAATCAACAGACCCTCTACCAGCACCCGTGAGCCAAAACACATAATATTAGCCTTCAAACTGTGTATTTCTCCAATAACGATGAGCCCCCATCCCCTCTGCCTCAGCTAAGCCGTAGATCACCCCCCATACTCCCTCTTTAAGGGCCACCGATTCCTGTGAATTTTCGTCATACTAGCCTGCTCGGATGAATTTGGGGCGAGGAGGTATCCCCACCCTTCCACTAAAAAGGGGGGACTTCTCTCCACCTATTCCATTCCCAACAGATGCGTTTCTCGTGGAGTCTCCAGCAAGCGGGGAGGAAACCTCACCACCTGCTGAACTTTTTTTGTGCCGGACACTTCCCCTTATGTCCTGGGCAAAAGGGATGAGTGAGGGATGTATACTGATGAGAGAGGTATGCCCCCAACTTGCCGGTCCGCAAAACAACTGGCCAGACCGACCGATCCTGTACAATGGCTGGGTCAGCAAATTTTTGGAAAAGATCGATCAACCTGCTGAAGATTTTCCAAAAAGATCGCATCAGCTGATGAGGATTCTAAAAAAAGTTCAGGTCCGGATCTGAGGTTTCCGGAAAAAGTTCGATACGATTGCTGAGAATTCTAAAAAAACATCAGGTCCGAAGCTGAGGATTCCGGAAAAAGTGCGATGCAGTTGCTGAGCATTTCAAAAAAAGAGTGGCACCACCCCCTCCCCCCAAATGCCCCAACCCACAAATAATCATCGCAATCTCTGTCGGAGCCTCCGCAAAGCCCCGCGTTTCTGCAAAAAAAAGTCCGGCTCCGCTGCTGAGAATTTTAAAAAAACCTCAGGTTCGTTGCTGAGGATTCCGGAAAAACCGCAGATCGATTGCTATGGATTTCCAAAAAACCTCAGGTCCCAATCTAAGAATTCCGGAAAAACCGCAGATCGGTTGTTCCGGATTTTCCAAAATCCGGCCCCCTACCCCCCCACCCCCTCCCTCTTTCCCAAAAGGGGAGGGGTGCCCTCCGGAATTTCAGCTACCCCTCTCCCCTCAGTTTTCCATTTTCGCAAACGGACCCCCACCTCCCCCCTCCGGGCAAAAACAGGGGACCTCCCCCCCACCGTTCCAGTCCCAAAAGGTGTGTTTCGCATGGAGTGTCCGGCGAGACGGGGGGTGGGGACTACCCCTCCGGTTGCGATCAGGGGTGGTGGGGTATCACGTTGCTGGGGTGGGGGTACCCCCCTCACCGCCAGAATGTTGGAGGCCCCCCTCCCCCCTTCCTGATGTTTTGTTATGCCAGCCCCCACCCCCCTTGTCACGCACAAAAGGGGAGGGGTGGGGGGTGACCAATCCATCCGACCCGATCTGTGCCCCACAAATCCGGGCCTGAACCTGGCTCCATTTTCGGATTTTCGATCGTGACCCCCGTTTTGAAACCCGAGTTAATTGCTCCGTTTTGGTTCCCGTGGAAAATACCCTGAAACCGGGGCCCGTTTGCAAAAATACGCCCAAACGACCTGTCGGTTTAGGGCCATTAACGGTCCTGCAATCGGGGAAAAAACCGGCACCTCCGATTACCCAGGGGGTATCCGGAAAGGCTGCTGTAACGCGAATACGGGTCTTTTTTTTCCGGGAAGATCGTGGGAAAACCGGGTGAACCCGGGTGATGGCCCGGCTGCGATCCTCCCGATCGTACCTGAAGTATTCCGGGCCCGAATTGCGCTCCGATTCGCCAATCCTTCTTTTGACCCTTCTTTGAAACGCCCGAAAAACGCCTGTTTTTGGTTCCTGTGGAAAATACCCTGAAATCGGGGCCCATTTGCCAAAATACGCCCGAATGACCTTTCGGTTTTGGGCCATTAACGGTTCTGCAATCGGGGGAAAAACCGGCACCTCCGATTACCCGTGAGGGATCCGGAAAGGCTGCTGTAACGCGAATATGGGTCTCTTTTTTTCCGGGAGGATCTGTCATCCGGAACATTTCTGGAGATACCCCGGTTTACCTGCGTTACCCGGTGACAATACTTACGATAGGAAAAGAAGTCGTTATGCCAGCCTCTGGAAAAACGGTGAACAATCCTCCCCGGCAGTGTAAAGAACCGTCGGGGAAGCTTCCGCCGTTTGAGGTGAATAATTTTGGTGTAAGCGTATCCCTACAGCCCCGCCTCCTGCCCCATTGCCGGCGGCATCCCTGCAAACCTCTGGTGGAAGAGGTGCAGATATTTCTCCTTTGGCAGTAACGGCCGGCTTATCTCAGCGAGGACTTTCTTATCGATCGCATTGTCGGTTGCCAACTGGTGTCCGGCCCTGTGTGCCGCCTCCGTAACCTCACTCACCGATATACCGTCCTGTATCATCCATGACAGCGCCGGTGCATGGGGCCTGAGAAGGGCACCGGCAAAGATCCGGTCCCCCGCCCCCCGGCGCAGCCCGGAAAATACCGGGATGCCTGAATCAAGGAGGGATTCGGTAAAGAGCCGGCGTTCGTGCCGGCACCATGCATTCATCTGGGCAAGGAGCGGATCGAAGGTATCCATGTCCCAGGACCCGCAGGTCGAGACAAGGACGATCCGGCGGGGGGTTGCCCGGCCGGCAGTGCTTGTGTTGCCTTGTGCAGCCATCCGGTCAAGAAGGGTTTTTGTGGGCCCGGTCAGCCCCCAGAAATATACCGGCGAGGCGAGAACCAAGATATCCGCGTCGACCAGTTTCGGCAGCAGCCGGGTCATATCGTCGTCCGGACTATCGTGGCCCGGAGCCGTCGATGTGCTGTGGCAGTCTCTTTTCAGGGGCGGAATGGTGAGGTCCCCGGTATAGAAGAGTTCCACATCTGCCCCGGCCTGTCTCATGCCTTCAAGGAACGGGTTAAGGATGAGGGCGGTTGTCCCCTCGTCCCGGTTCGGGCTCCCGTTGATGGCAACGACCTTCATAAAACGGCCCCCCTTTCAGGCAGGAACCGCAGAGCGCCGGTGCTCCCGATGCATGGTTCAACAGGATAAACATAGTCCCTGCGCGGAAGAGTCCGGGTAAGGGACAGCATCAGGCCGGCGAATGTGATACATTCCCACGGGATGATACTTTGTCGTACAAGAGTTTCCGATACATTCTTCATACGTGGTCACCTTTGACACCCGGATCAGGGGGTGTTTTGTAAGGTATGGAGTTGTATGAATTTTTTTTAATGAACCGGTAATTCTGATCCTTTCCGGTTACATGATGCAATACGGTTCGACTGGATAATAAAGGTTGGTTTATTGTCTCATTTGTGGTTATTAATCGTGAATAATCCGGAAAAGGGCAAAACGGCTGTTCTCCGGTGATGTATGGCAGCCCGTTTAGGACCGGGTCTGTCCCCATATCATACCGCAAACAAACCCGGCCCGATCGGTCATGTATATCTGTCGGGGGCAGTCGGTTCCGGAAAAGACCGGTTCACATGCCTCATGATCGTAAAAAATCCCCCTGGGTCCATCCCTCAAAACCCCTGCCGCATCCCGTCCCGGGAACACCCTGCTGACCGTGAAATAACAACGTTCATATTTCCTGATTCCGATTATGCAGGTGCCCGAATGTTCCCTCAATCGGGCGGTGCTCGTATGAAGAAACCGATCTCCTGTTTCCTTGTCATTGCCGTACTTTTCACGGTGCTCCTCGCCGCGGGATGTACGGGCAATACAACGACAAGCACAACCACCGGCACATCCGCCGCGACCCTGCCGGTCACCCCGGTCCCTGCAATCAATATTTCCTCGATCCCCGTCCAGTATGCCGATATCAACGGTGTCAGGATCGGGTACCGGGAGTTCGGAGCCGGCGAACCGATCCTCATGATCTGCGGGTTCAACAGCACCATGGATTCCCAGTGGAACGAGAAGCTCCTCGGGATCCTCGCATCTGAGTGCCATGTCTATATCTTCGATAACCGGGGCATGGGATACAGCAGCGGGGATGCCAATGCAACGCCGGCGATGTCCCTCTACTCTGATGACGCGGCCGCCCTCATGCCGGCTCTCGGGTACACGAGCATGAACGTGTACGGTGCCTCGATGGGGTCCTCGATCTCCCAGCAGCTGGTAATCGATCATCCCGACCGGGTAAGAAAACTCATGCTCGAATCCGCTGCCTACAGCGTACGGATACCCGAGACAAAAGTGCTCTATGGCCTCATCGAGGAAACCGCGGCAGATCCCAATGCATCTGCCGGTGTGAAAATGGAAGCCGGTGCAAACCTTGCCTGGAACGGCAGCTGGGACCGGCTTTCCGGGATCAACAAGAGCGTTATCCTGCTCGTGGGAAGCGAAGATATTCTCACTCCCCCCTCGGTCACGCACCAGATCGCAGGTCAGATCAACGGGTCATGGCTCGTGGAGTTCAGGGGACTTCCCCATGTCGGCTCGCACTATGCACCCGTTGAGTATGGAAAGACCGTCCTCAATTTCCTTGACGTGAATGAAACCCCGCCCTATTAATCCACTTTTTTTTATTCCTGTAATTATCCAGTTATCCCTGATGAAAAAGAGAAAAGAAGAGCAGCCCGGCGGGTGTCCCGTTCAGCGTTTTTTTCGCAAAAAGGGTTAATCAGGATACAGGGTTTCGACCAGCTTTGTCCCGGCCTCTGTCTTGAATATCCTGTTTTTAATGCTCCGGACAACCTCGGGTTTCATTTCATCCTCGTAGATGTTGACAATGAAATCCGCTTCAACAAGGATCTGGAAATCAATGCCGTCGATCTTCGTATAGGTGTGGTGGTTCCCGATGATGTAGCAGACGCGGTTCACCAGTTTTTCGTCCAGGTGATACGGCTCCAGGATCGTTCGTGCAACTGCCGGGCCTTCCTCTTCCTGGTAGTGGCTGGCCGATGAATGGTACTTCCGTTCCGCCTCCTTGATTCCGATATCGTGGAGCAGGGCGGCAATCTTGATGACCTGCCGCGTCTCCTTGTCCACCCCGCTCTCATGGGCAATCAGGCGGGCAAAATCATAGACTTTCAGGGCATGGTTGATCCGCCGCACATCGTTGTGGAAATACCGGATCATATCGTTCATTATCGGAATCATCATCGTTGAACTCCGTACCTTCCCGCTTGGATGCCTGCCGTAATAAGCATTCTTTGCAGTACGGCCGATCCCGTTTTTGTGCCCTTTTGGATAACCCGGAAAAATTCCCGTGCCTCTTCATGGATCCATCCGGAAAATTCCGGATTGCCGCAAAATACAAAAAAAGCGGGGGTGACCGGGTCCGGCCGGTCCCGTCAGGTTAATGACCGATCATGGAACACCCGGTAAGAACAGATGCCCGAAATCATCACCAACCCCCGGCACCAGCGTCTTCTTCTCGGAGCCGCAGCCCTCGGTGTCGTGATGGACGGTCTCGACGGCTCAATCGTGAACGTGGCGCTCCCCACGATCGCCTCCGCCTTCGATACCGACACGGGCACCATCGCCTGGGTCATCATCACCTACCTGCTGATGATGGCCGGCCTTGTCCTTGTCATGGGCAGTATCGCCGACCGCGGCATCATGCGGAAGATCTTCATTCTGGGTCTCGCGCTCTTTACGATCGGCTCTGCCGCGTGTGGCTTTTCCCCCTCGCTTTCCGTGCTCCTCGCGTCACGGGTCGTCCAGGGTATCGGTGCCGCGATGATCGCTGCGGTCGCTCCCCTCCTCTGCGTCCGCTACCTCCCGCCGACCATGCTCGGCGCCTCCATGGGCACCCTCGGTGCATCGAGCTCGATCGGCTTTGCTGCCGGCCCGGCGCTCGGCGGTATGATCACTCACGTCCTCTCCTGGCACTGGATATTCCTGATCAACATCCCGATCGGGATCTGTGGTATCCTGCTCGCCGCCCGGGTAATTCCCGCTGACGCCCCGGCCCGTGTCAGCGTCCCGGTCCCGGTCGATCTTGTCGGCGCCGCGCTCCTCTTTTTAGCCATGGCTGCGGGAACGTTCGCGCTCGAAGAAACCGCCGCACTTGGCGGGATTGCCCCGGTGGTTGCCGCAGCTTTTGGCATATGCGCGCTCTGCGCTGTGCTCTTTATCGTCAGGGAACGCGCGACCCCCCATCCCCTCATCCGGCTTTCCCTCTTCCGGAAGTGGCAGTTCTTTTCAGTCCTTGCCGCATTCTTCCTCATCAACGTAGTCTACGCCGGTGTCCTCTACCTCCTGCCGTTCTACCTCTCGGCAGGGATGCACTACAGCCTCGCAGTGAGCGGGCTTTTCCTCTTACTCCCGCCGGTTGTTACCTGCATCGTCAGCATCCCGTTTGGCCAGTGGTCCGACCGGTACGGCTGCCGCTGGTTCGCGGTTGCGTCCTGCATCGTGTTCATCGTCTTTGACGGGATCTTTGCCGTTCTCGTCCCGGAAGCCGGCATGCTTCCGCTCATTCTCGGCCTTGCCCTCATGGGCCTTGCCATCGGGATCGCAGCCGGCCCGGCGGCGAGCCGGATCATTGAAAATGCCCCGAAAGGGGAAGAGGGGACAGGCTCGTCCCTTATGATCACCACCATCTACTTTGGCGGCGTTGTCGGGACCGCCCTGTACGCAACCCTCCTCACACTCTTTACCTCGGCGGGCGGTGTCGTGCCCTTTGCCGACCTCGACCCGGCGGTCTTCCTGGACGGCTTCCATCTCACCATCTGGGCGGGGCTCTTCCTCTCGTTTGTCCCGCTTGTCCTATCCGCGATTGTGAGAGACAAAAAAAAGCCGGTGACTGAGGGCCGAAAGAAAAAACCGTAGAAAAAGAGAAGGGATAGAGTTAGTTAAAGACCGAGAAGTCGTTCTTGATGGCGATGGCCTCAATGATGGGCTTCATCGTCTCTTCGGAGATCTTGAACTTGTCCATGTACATCTGGAGCACGGTCTTCTCTTCCCCGGCAAGGACGCCGTCTGCCATCGCAAGGTCGCAGAGAATGGCAAGGGTAGCGATCTTCTGCTTCTCGTCGAGTTTCTGGGCAACGAGATCGATAACGCCCGGGAACTGGTTTGCCTTTAAGACCTGCATTGCAACGTCGATGGACTTCTTATCGCCGCGGACGATCTTTGCAAGGTCGCTGAGTTCCGATTCCTCGATTACGCCGTCGGCGGCGATGATCGTGATCGCGGAGAGCACGAGTGCCGATTTCGGTGTCAGTTCAGCCGGCTTGCCGGCAAGTCTGTCAAAAAGTCCCATGATTTTTCAACTCCGTTAAAAAGTTCTCTAGTATTTTGCCTCTGGTGGTAATTGACCGTTTCTGTAACGCACACAATACCCTTTGAGAAAGGAAACGTCTGTCTGTTGTGGAGCCGGGTTCTTCAGTTACGAGAAGTCTGCCGCCTGCAAATACGCCGTATTTAAGATGGTTGAATAAAAAACAGATCTTCCTTGCCAGTACCTGATCACAGGGGGAACGCGTCCTCCCATTCTATCGGCATTATGTTACTGCTTGCCGTCACGTTCCTCCTCGCATTACTTGTCCTGCTGCTCGTGCCGGCAATGCCGTACCAGTACGATCCCTCGGTTCCAGCCATTTTTAAGATTATCCAGATCCGGCATGACGATGGATCAGGTCACATCAATTATGATAGCAGGATGACAATTATAAACACGGGTACCTTGGGATTCAGGAACCGGAACCTCCAGGCCGAGACCTATCGTAACGGCATTCGGCTCAATTGCCGGATCCCGACGTTCCATGGAAGCGATTTTGTACCAACGCATCATTTTAAGATCCAGACTCTTGGCGGTCCCGGAAGCTGCAATGATATGTGGGATCCAAACGAGATGGTCGTTATCGATTTCACGGATGGGACATTTCGGCCGGGCGATACCGTGATGTTCGATGTCTACGATAGGATTTCCGGGCAGGTAATCTCGCGTGACACCTATACTGCGTAATGCCTGTTTTTAAAAAAAGGAAAGTATTCAGTCATCAAGGCGCTTGAACACGCCTTTTTTTGTCTTGAAGATCTTGCAGATCGGGCAGACCCAGGTATCCGGCAGATCTTCAAAGGCTACTCCGGGAGGGATATTCTGCGTCTTGTCCCCTTTTGCCGGATCGTAGATATAGTGGCATTCAAGACATACCCAGCGGGCGAGTTTTACCGTCTGTTGCGTCATCTGGTTACCTCGTCAATATAGTTCAGTCTACACAATTGCCTTTAAAAAAATAAGAATGCTCCTGTCAGGGCAGTGAACCATCGTTTCGGATAAAACACGCATGGGCCGCACGGGCACAGATCCGTGCTACCCGGACCGGTTCCGGGACCTTCCCTTCTAAGGTAAATGCAGAAACGAGCCGGCCGGCGTCCTCCGTCCCGATCCCCCGGCTCCGGAGATAGACCGTTCCCCCGGGCAGCTCAAAGGAGGTCCGTTCCCCGAGCCGCAGGTACGCGGCAAGGCGCTCATCCTCGTCCGGGAAATGGTGCCGGATATCCCCTTCGAGTCCTTCGGAATTTTCATAGGTCACGCAGATCACCGGGAGCCCGGTTTCTGCGCAGACCTTTTCCGGATCGATGATATTGAAAAACGCGATCACACAGCCCGAGAGCATGACCGCTCCGATGTCCCGGCGTTTGAGCGACCGGACCATGGAAAGGACCGCATCCGTTGCGTCCATGCCCCCTACCGTGACCCGGGCAAAGACCGTCCCGTCGATGACGAGATCCTTGCGCATGACGATCCCGGCGAGGGTGGACTGAAATTTTCCTGAGTAACTCTCGGCGATCCCGAGCACCCGGAGGCCCTTTTTCGGGAGGTGCATAGAAGCACTTATGACACCCGATTAAAAATACTATACCGATGAAATTCAACAAAGACGAGGTCTGCATCCTTATCCCGACCTTAAACGAGAGCCTTACCATCGGGCCGGTAGTTAAAGAGTTCCGGGATCTCGGATATTCCCATATCCTTGTCGTTGACGGAAAGAGCACGGACAATACCGTGAAAAACGCCCGCGACGCCGGTGCCACGGTCAGGACCCAGACCGGCAAGGGGAAGGGCAATGCCATTATCGAAGCATTCGAGGTGATCGAGCAGCCCTATATCCTGATGGTGGACGGCGACGGCACGTACTCGGCAAAGGACGCGGAGAAGATGCTCACCCCGCTCTTTTTGGGCTTCGATCAGGTGATCGGCGACCGGTTAATCAATGCCGAAGAGGGCTCGTTCTCCCGGCTCAACCTCTTTGGCAACCATATGCTCAACCTCTTTTTCAAGCTCGCCCACAGCCGCGATCTCCACGATATCCTCTCCGGTTCCCGTGCGTTCACGAAACTGGCCATCCAGCAGATGAACTTAAAAGAGACCGGTTTTGAGATCGAGACCGAGATGTCGGTCGAGGCGGTGAGAAACGGCCAGCGGATCATGGTAGTCCCCATCCGGTACTCCCGCCGCCCGGGCACGCCCACGAAACTTTCCCCGTTCCATGACGGGATCCGGATCGTCACTACGATCTACCGTCTTGCCTGGGTCAACAACCCGATGTTCTATTTCGGGATCATGGGCCTCTTTTGTTCCATTTTGGGCCTGCTTACCGGGGTCTATGTCCTTCTGGAATGGCTGCACCATATCGATCACATCCCTCTCACGATTCTTACCGTGCTGTTGATCGTCGTCGGGATCGAGATCTTCATGTTCGGGGTGATCTCGGATATGCTCCTTGTCTTCCACCGCGAGATCATCCGCGAGATCCAGCTTAACCAGTCGCCCCGGCAGAAATAACCTTTTTTTAACTTCGGCGCCTGCCGGATTCGTAAAACTTCTAAAAAAGATCAGAACCGGTCCTGTACGGGATCCGGGTAGAACATCCGTTTATACGCGATGATCCGGCTGGCGTGCTCCGCAAGGGAGGTGAGCTGGAATGCCTCGTCGAGCGTTCTCCCCGCGGCAAACGTCCCGTGCCCCCGTGCCACGACCAGCTTGTGTTCGGTCATCGCACGGGTAACGGCATCGGCAAGCCCCTGTGTGCCCGGCGCACCTGCGACCACCGGGATCGTCCGGCAGAACATCTCGCCCTCGCTGTCCAGCGGCACGATCTCATCGGCGCCGAGGGATGCGGCAATGGCATACGGCGGATGGGCGTGCACGATCGCCTTGTACGGCATCGAGGAATATACGGCGAGGTGGACGCGGTACTCGCTCGATGCCTCTTTGGGGACCGGTCCCTTAAAAGGCACAAAGACCGGTTCGCCCGGATCGTCGAGGTAAGCGCCGGTCCTCTTGATGTAAAACCCCTCGGCGTCCCGCACGCTCATATTACCGAAGTTCCCGCCGACCAGATGTTCGGCAAACAGGCGTTTTCCTATCCGTTCAAAGCCAGGATCCTGCATTCTTCGCATCTCTTTGATGTACATCGCTCTTTTGCGTATTCAACGATGCGGGCGTGAGCCTGGCGGTATACGGAAGTATTCTCGGGGAGCACGCTCTCGAAGAGGGCTTTTAACCCCGGGCGCGGCGTTTTTATCCCGGCGCATGCCGCTATCCGGACCGTGTAGGCATCGATCACGAAACTCGGGCGGCAAAACCCGTAGCAGAGGATACTGTCCGCGGTCTCTTCGCCAACACCGTTTACCGAGAGCAGGCCTGCGCGGAGTTCTTTTGTTGGCATCGTTTCCATGCATCCGATCCCCCCGCAGGTCTCCATGACATACGCCGTAAGCCCGATAAGCCGGCGCGCCTTCATCCGGTAAAACCCGGTGCAGCGGATGGCATTTTCGATATCCTCAGGTGCGGCGGTGTGGATTGCCGCAATCGAGCAGAGATTTTTCTCTTTTAAAAGAGCGAGCGCCTTTTTTACATTCTCCCACCGGGTCTGCTGGGTGAGGATGGCGCCGATCATCACCTCGTCGGTATCTCCCGGCCACCAGGAGATCCCTCCGTAAGTATCTTCCAGAAAGGAAAGGATCCGTTCCGCCTTTATTTTGTCGTCAGCGGAACTGGATCCCGACATCGTGCATCTTGTTGTACCGGGCGATGTTGAGCACCAGCGGCGTGAGCGGTTCGATCATGGTCGAGACCGAGAGCGGCCCGGCATTGAATGCCTGGAGCTCGGAGATTTTGTTTACCAGTTCCATTACCTGGTGTTTAGCATCGTCGTCGTCGCCGCAGACCGGTACCGAGTATGCCAGTTCCTCGTCAATTGCCTTCCACCGGTTTGCCGCGATCGTGTTGAATGCACAGCAGAGCCGGGCCTCTTTTGGAAGGAGTTTTTGGATCATGAGCGCTGCGGAGCCCTCGGGCGGCGGGACAAAGACGAAATGGTCCTGCTTTTCCATAGGGTTGACCGGGCTTATCACGATCTTGTCTTCGAACCCGTGGAGGCCGGACAGGGTCGGGACCACGTGTTTGAAGGGGATCGCGAGGATAACGATGTTGCCCTTGTCCACGGCGTCCTGGTTGGTGACACCGGTAAGCGAGCACTCCTGGCCCCGGCTTTTTAAGGTGTCCCGTGTCATCGTGCAGGTGGCCTCGGCCTTCTCCTGTTCCCGGGAGCCGACCACCACATCAAAGAGCGGGGAGAGGCGCATGGTCATGCCCTCTCCGATATCCCCGGTTCCCCCGACGATACCGATCTTCACTTATCCCACCAGCGGGCGGAGCAGATTTTTGAGCGTTGCCCCGTCGGTAACGCCCTCCAGTCTCTGGACCACCTTTCCATCGTTTTCGATGATCAGTGTCGGGACTACCTGGATCCCGTATTTCTGTGCAAGGGCGATATTCTCGTCTACGTCTACCTTTTTGATCTCGACGGCGCCGTCCAGTTCCTTTGCAAGTTCCTCGATGATCGGCGTCTGCATCCGGCAGGGTCCGCACCACGTAGCAAAGAAGTCGTACAGAACAGGTTTTGTCATGGAATCATACCCGGTAGAGTACTCGGTTAAAAAAAAGATAAATCTATGGTATTTGTTACTCGGAGAGAATGTCCATGATGATCTTACCGTAGGCCGGCCGGGTCACCACGACACCAACGATCACACCCATGATGGTGATGATCGCAAAGCCCTTGAGGGTCGAGAGGTCCATGAGGGCGAGTGGCAGCATGGCGATAATCACCGTCGCTGCCGCGATCATGATGATCGTGAGCGCCCGTGCAAGCCTCTTTAGGTAAATGTTGGGCGACGGGACAATACCCTCGTGCAGGATCTCGTCGGTGATAACGACCAGCTGGTCGATACCGGTACCTACGACGGCTATCAGCCCCGCTATCGTTGGCAGATCCATCTGGAACTTGATCGCGCTGATGAACCCGAGAAGGATCACGATCTCCGATGCATTGATGAGCACCATCGGGAGGACGATCCTCGGCTCGCGGTACCGGTAATAGATTACAAAGCCGACTGTGATGAGCGCGAGGATGAACGCGAGCATGCACATGGTCATGTAGTGGGCCCCAAGCGATGCCGAGGTCGAACCGGAACCTGCGATCTTCACATCGACCGGCAGTGCGCCCGCCCGGAGGTGGATCTCAAGCTCGTCTGCCTGCTGCATACCGTAGGTGCCCGTACCGGTCGATGCGGTCATCGAGTGGGTGGCTGAGCTCTGGAGCGACGAGGCGAGATCCGTGGAGAGCGGTGCAGAATAGACCGTCTTGTTATCGAGGATCATCGCGAGCTGGTGGTGATCCGGATCGGCTGTCGCGCCGTACCTGATTGCAGCCTGCCTGAACGTTTCAGCCCCGTCAGCATTCAGCGTGAAAGTAACGCCCCAGTTGCCCTGAGTATCCTTTGTAGGGGTCTGGACGCTGGTAATAGAATCGCCGTAGAGCACGTGCTCGGTCTGGTTGCCCGTGGTCTGGATCCGGATCTCGAACTTGCCCTGCTTCCCGACGATCTGCTGGGCCTCGTTCATATCAACGCCGGCCATCTCCACACGGACGTACCGTGCAACGCCGTTCACACCGGTAAGGACGTTAACTTTCGCGTCCTTGGTACCCATCGAGTTGATCTTGTTCTCTAAAATGGTCTTGACATCGGCAGCGGTGTCCTTGGAAAGACCCTGCTGGTACGAGACGAGTTTGCCTCCGTTAGCCTCGAAATAGGGTTCGAGCTGGGCCTGGGTGTAATATTTTCGGATTTCGAGGTGGTTGGAATCGACCTGTTCCACGTCGGCATCAAGGCTTTTGGAGAGATTTGTGATAAACGTGCCGGTCGGTTCCGTGGTCGAGTATCCCACGACTTCCGACTGGAACTCGAGCTGGAGCCACGCGCCCTGCTGGAGGTCGAGGCCGTACTGGAGGTTGGTGGTCAGGTCCCCTTTATCGTTGAAGTGGGGATAAATGGCAACGACTGAAAGTACCAAAAGGACAATCAGGGTGAGGACTCTCCAGTCCTTAAAGAGTGTCTTGAGTCTATCCTGCTTCATTTTCCGCCTCCCCTGGTGACATACCATTTCAATATGCCGACGTTTGTGAGCCAGGTGTTCATGATATCGAAGACAAGCCCGATAAGAAGCACGGCAGAGATCTCTTCAACTACCTCTACCTGCCCCAGCCACGATACCACGAAGAGGACGACGACTGCCGCAAGTGTTGTCGAGGTCATAATGATACCGGTATGGAATGCACCGGTGAGTTTGTCGTTGAGTTTCCCCTGCCGTTTCAAGACCCGTGTTGTGAGTAAGATATCACTGTCCACGGAATACCCAATCAGCATGAGGAGCGCCGCGGTCGTCCCGAGCGTTAAGGGGATCCCGACAACGTTCATCATCGCGGCCGTCATTGCCATATCGGCAAAGGCCGAGAGAACGACAGCGCAGGAGGGGACAAAGGTCCTGAATGCAAGGAAGACCACGATTGCCATGCCGATAAAGGCAAGAATCATGGCAAAAAATGCCTGGTCCTGAAGGGTCTTACCGAACGATTCGCCGATCTGGTCGATCCGTGCATCCGGGTATTTTTCAGAGACCAGTTTTGTCAGGCTCTGGTATTGTGTATCGTCCATGGCAGAGAATGTCAGGAATTTCCCGTTGTTTAAGCCCTCGCTGATACTCACGAGCGGGTAATCTGCAAAGACTGCCCTGAGCTGGTCGGAAGAATCAGGAGTGATCACGGTGACGGCTGTCCCGCCGGAGAAGTCGATCCCCGGCTTGACCGGCATGCCGACCGTTGCCGTAACATACGCGAGCACCACCAGTGAAATGGCAAGCACTACCAACGGGATTATCACCAGTTGTTTTGGTGAATATTTCTCGATATTATAACTGAATAATCCCATATCTTACTCATCTGTTCATGAATGATTAAATAATTACCAGATTGCCGGGCCGGCTGTAGGGGCTGGATCCGGTGCCTGTCCGGTCCGTGATGCAGGATTTCGCAGAATATTCCTGTTCCCTGCCAAAACGGACGGATTTTAAATCTGGGTTTGTAAAACCGGATAAAACAAAAAATATATATGTGGTCGGCCGCGATCACTAAACCATGAGATCTCAGTTCGAGATCGAACGGATGATTGAGGGACGGCTCAAAGCCTACCTCAACCGGGATAAGACCGGTCTCCGCCGCGAGATACTCAGGTTCGTCCTGCGTATCAGGCAGGTGACGATCCCCGATATCATGGAGGGACTGAAAAACCAGTTTTCGGTCTCGTTCCATACTATCGCGTCGATGGTCGGTATTATCGCGTCCCGCATCGGCATCCTTCGGGTAAGCCGCAGTGTGGGGGGTATCACCACGTACGAGTTAAAAGAAAAGTACTCGTCGATGGTGGGCCGGCTGGTCGGGGCGTAAAGTCGTCCCGATCAAAAAACACCATAACCGTTTTTTAAGATCCCCGGATAATAGTACGGGCATAATGCCCGGCCAGAGTTCCGATGCTTCCGGTACTTCCCGTACAGCCGGTGTCCCTGCGATTGCGGTTGCACCGGAAGTCAGAGACTATATCGAAAAGAGGAACTGCGATTTCCGTATCTGCACTTCCTGCGGCGGCCCCGTCCTTCTCCCGGTCAGGATAAAGCCTCCCAAGAAAAGCGATGTCCTCATCACGGCTGCCGGTCACACGATCTATATATCCATCCACCAGGTACGGTACCTCGATGAAATCCGGGCAGAGATGATCCCGTTTTACGAAGAGCCGGATGGTACATGCGCCGATGAGTTTTAAGGAGATTCCCCATACCGCAGACGTAAAGATCCGTGCCGAAGCACCCACCCCCGACGCCCTCTTTGGCGAGGCGTGTGCGGCGCTGATGCAGGTGATGTACGGGGACGACCGGCGCGGCGGAACGAAAAAGGAGTGCGACATTATCGGGGAGGACCAGGAGTCGCTCATCTGCGATTTCCTGTCCGAGGTTCTTTACCTGACAGAAGTCGACGGGCTTGTCTTCTCCCGTGCCGATGTAAAGCTCGACGGGCTGCATCTCCACGCAGTCCTCGACGGGGAGCCTTTTGACCCTGCCCGTCATAACAAGGGGACAGAGGTAAAGGGCATCTCCTATTCCGGCCTTAAAATCAGCCATGATGCCAAGGGCTATATGCTGGAGATCGTATTTGATGTATAACATGGGGGAGTGGCAGTGATCGACGGCGTTGTCAGGCTTAAAGGCGATGAATGGGAGATCCCGAAAGGGTTTGTGCCCGGTATGCGGGTGCCGGCCCGGTTCTTCCTTTCCGATACGCTTGCGGCGCTTCTTGAACCGGGTGCCGTCCAGCAGCTGGCAAATGTCGCCACCCTGCCCGGCATTGTGCGGTCTGCGTACGGGATGCCGGATATCCACTGGGGCTACGGGTTTCCCATCGGGGGGGTTGCCGCGTTTACGCTCGATGAGGGGGTCGTCTCCCCGGGCGGCGTTGGTTTCGATATCAATTGTGGCGTGAGGCTTTTTACAACGCCGATCACAAAAGCCGATATCAAAAAGCCCCGCGAGCTGGTCGAGTCCCTGTACAAGGCAGTGCCGACCGGGGTCGGGGCAAAGAGCACAAGGAAGATCTCTCCATCTGACCTGACAACGATGATGGAGAAGGGCGCCCGTTTTGCTGTCGAAGCGGGTTTTGGGGTCGAACGGGACATCGAGCGGTGCGAGGACCGGGGCTGCATGAAGCAGGCCGACATCAGTGCGGTCTCGGCGAAGGCCCGGGCCCGGGGGATCCCGCAGGGCGGCACCCTCGGGTCGGGCAACCACTTCCTCGAAGTGCAGGAAGTAAGCGAGGTCTACGATGAGGAGGCGGCACGGGCATTCGGTCTTCACGTGGGGCAGGTCTGCTGCATGATCCACTGCGGTTCGCGGGGTCTCGGCCATCAGGTCTGCACGGACCATCTCAAAACTCTTGAGACTGCCACAAAGAAGTACCAGATCGCACTGCCCGACCGGCAGCTCGCCTGCGCCCCGCTCCAGTCCCCTGAGGGAAAGGCGTACTTCGGTGCCATGGCAGCCTCGGCCAACTATGCCTGGGCGAACCGGCAGATGATCATGGACGCGGCGCGGCGCCAGTTCATGCGGATGTTTTCCCTTGCCTACGAGGATATGCCGCTCGTCTACGATGTTACGCACAATGTCGCGAAGATTGAAGAATATACTGTGGACGGGCGCCGTGTTCCGCTCTGCGTTCACCGCAAAGGGGCAACGAGGTCGTTTGGGCCCGGTGCTCCCGACCTCCCGTCAGATCTTACCCGGATCGGCCAGCCGGTGATAATCCCCGGCAGCATGGGCACATCCTCGTATGTACTCAAGGGGACCGCTGCTGCCATGGAGCGCACCTTCGGGAGCACCTGCCATGGCTCCGGGAGGGTCATGAGCCGGTCGCAGGCAAAGAAGAAACAGACCGGTAAAGAGGTAGCCGATCGCCTGCTTGAACAGGGGATCATCGTGCGTGCGCCCAACGAAGCTGCAATCGCCGACGAGGCCCCGGATGTGTACAAGCCCAGCAGCGAAGTCGTGGAAGTTGTGGCCCGCGCCGGCCTTTCCGCGCTTGTCGCCCGGCTTACCCCAATCGGGGTGATCAAGGGATGAGCTGCCGGGCGGGATTTGTCTGGGACACTGCCCAGCCGTTTATCCGGTTCATCGAGGACTGCGGCGTCCCGTGTGAGCTTGTCACCCCTTACATGCTTGCCGCCCCCTTCTACCGCGGCTCGTTTACCTGCCTTGTCATCCCCACCGGTTTTGGCAACCCGACGTACTCGCGGCTCCTTCCGGCACTCCGCGCCTCGGCGGACCGTATACGCCGGTATGTGGAAAACGGCGGCAACCTGCTCGTCTTCGGGGCGATGATTGACAAAGACGGCGTATACGACTGGCTGCCGTTCCCGATCACGTACCGGCATGAATTTTCCGAACGGAATATCTCGTGCCGGGCCCCGGGGATGGCCGGCGATCTTCTCCACGATTATGATCCCTCCTGCATAGAATGCGATGGATCTTTTTTGGCCTGCGACGGCGAGGCTACCGGTGTTGACGGCAAATCCGCGGTTGTCGTCGAAAAAAAGATCGGGGCCGGAACCGTGATCGTAACAACCGTCCACGAATACCCGTCCCGCGATTTTATCAAAAAATTCTGTGGATCCGGCACACAAACCTTATTTTAAAAGAGAAATACCTCTTGTTAGTGAGGTTGTGTCGATGCACCGCTATACTTTTTGTGAAACGGCTGAAGCGGGGGATCTCGAGCCGGTAGTTCTTGCCATCCATGAGATCATCCACCGTCTCCCGGTGACCGCAAAGTCGCTCTGTAAGCCCGGTATCCGGATCGAGGACGGGCGGGTGATCGACCGGAACTATACCGGCCCGGTGCTCGAACAGGCAATCGCCACCAACAGCGTGATCAAGATTACGCCGAAGGATGGCGCCTACAAGGGCGTGCCGGTAACGGTTGCACCCATACGGGACAATGACGGGCGTGCCATCGGTGCTGTCGGGGTGGTCGACGTGACCGGTATCTTTGACCTTGCAACTCTCATGGAGCACCAGTCTGCCATCATCAGGCAGGTCTGCGGCAAGGACCCCTGCCCCCTGCCCGGGGAAGCGATTGAATCCAAGAGGTGATACTATGCCGGATTCTGCATTCAAGGTATTAGAGGTCCTCGAAAGGACGGACGAGCCGGTTTCGGGAGAGACCATCAGCAACGAACTGGGGATCACCCGGTCGGCGGTATGGAAGCATATCAACGAGCTTCGGATGATGGGGTACGATATCTCGTCGTCGCAGAAGGAGGGGTACCGCCTCACCCGGATGAGCAACAAGCTCCTCCCGTACGAGATCCACAAGAAACTCCATACGAAGTTCGTCGGCAAAAAAATGCGTTACCTGGAGAACACGCCATCAACAATCTGGGCAGGAAAACAGCTCTGTGCAGAAGGCGATGTTGAGAAACTGCACGGAATGGTGATCATCGCTGAGGAACAGACCGGCGGCATCGGCAGGCTGGGGCGGGCGTGGGTTTCCCCGAGCGGCGGGATCTGGGTTACGATTGTCCTAAAACCCAACATTCCCATCGACCGGGTCTTCATGATCACGATGGCCGGTTCGGTAGCGGTTGCACGGGCGATACGAAAGGAATTCGGGATTGGCGCGCTTATCAAGTGGCCTAACGATATCTTCATCGGGAACAAGAAGGTGGCCGGCCTTCTCCTCGAACTCTCCGCCGAGGCCGATACCGTCCACTACTGTCTCTTGGGCATGGGGATCGATGCAAACATCCAGATCAACCAGTTCTCCCCCGCGCTGCAGGATACGATCACCTCCCTCTCCGCTGAACTCGGCCATGAAGTCGACCGGGCCTCCTTTTTGGCACGGATTCTAAAGGAGTTCGAGAGCCATTACCTCCTCCTCGAAGGCGGGGAGTACGATACCATCATCCGGGAGTGGAAGAGCCTCTCCTGCACGCTGGAGCACCGGGTGGACATCCGGACACTCAGGAACAGTTTCTCCGGGGAAGCGGTCGATATCGATGAGTACGGCGCGCTCCTTATCCGGAAAGACAACGGGAAGCTCGAACGCGTGATCGCCGGCGACTGTATCCACCGCTAGGACGGTACTCTTTTATCGTCAACCGTCTAATTTTTAATGGTTGACGATGTTTGGCGACCTGCAGCGTTCGAGGAGTATTGCCTATACCGCCGTTTTTATCGGACTGATTACGATCGGCGGGTGGATTTCTGTCCCGTTCGTCCCGTCGCCGTTCACCCTCCAGACATTCTTTGTCCTTCTTGCAGGCGCGGTAATGAAACGACGGGCGGTCATTCCCGTGGCGCTCTATGTCCTGCTCGGCGCGGCGGGGCTGCCGGTCTTCCACAATGGCACGGCAGGGATTGGCGTCCTGCTTGGGCCGACCGGGGGGTACCTGGCCGGCTTTATCCTGGCGGCCCTGGCCGCCGGCCTCGCGTACGAATCGTCCCGCCCGGCCATCCGGATCGCGGGGCTTGTTACCGGCGCAGTCCTGATCCTTGCCTGCGGTGTTGTATGGCTGATCGTTTCGACCGGCATGGCCCCGTCAGCAGCGGTTGTGTTCGGGATGCTGATCTTCCTCCCCGGCGATCTGGTAAAAGCCGGTGCAGCGTACCTGGTCGCCCGGCACCTGCCATGATCGAATTTGAGAATGTCCGGTTCCGGGCATTGTCGGTCCCCTCCCTTGCCCTGCCCCCGGGTCTCACCACCATCATCGGCCCGAACGGTGCCGGGAAAAGCACGTTTCTCAAGCTCTGTGCAGGGATCGCAGAACCTGAAAAAGGCTCCGTCACCATAGAAGGACAAAGTCCACGGAAGACCGAAGTCGGGTACGTAAACGAGTTTCCGGACCGGAACCTCCTCTTCTCTACCGTACACGATGAACTTGCCTCGCCCCTCCGGTTCCGCCACACCTCCTGTGCGGAAACAGAGCGGGAGGTCCGGGCCTGCGCGGAGCGGTGGGGGATTGTCGGCCTGGTCGAAAGGGAGGTAAAGGATCTGAGTGGGGGGGAGAAGTGCCTGGTTGCGCTTGCCACTGCCTGTATTACCCGGCCGCGGGTGCTCGTGCTCGACGAGTACGATTCGCACCTCGATGCCGGACGGTGCGCTGTGGCGGAACGTGTGCTCCGCTCTTCGGGCGCAGAATATATTATCCGCTGCACCCAGCAGATGGAGACTGCGGCAAATAGCGACCGGCTCCTGTTCCTTGAAAAGGGCCGGGTAGTGCGCGGTGGGGAACCGGCAGCGGTCTTTGCCGATCTTACCGCTACGCCGTTTTACCCTCTCTCGTGGAGGTGCCGGCTGTGAGGCTCGCACTGAACTCCGTTGTACTCGCGCGTCCGCACTGGTCTCTTGCCACAGACGGTACGTTCGGCCCGGGTATTCACCTTGTAAGCGGGGACGTGGGCAGCGGGAAATCAACGCTCGCACTCCTGATGGCCGGCCTGTTCGCTCCGGACCGCGGCACCGTGACCCGGGAAGGGATCGGGCAGGCGATGATCTCGTTCCAGTTCCCCGAGTTCCATGTCACCGGTCTCACCGTGGCAGATGAATGCCACTCGTGGAACCTAGAACCGGAAACCGTGCTCGCCTCGGCCGGTATCGCGGTACCGGCAGAACGCCCCGTTCTCTCCTTAAGCAGGGGGGAGCTCAAGCGCCTCCACCTTGCCTGCCTTCTCTCCCGGGAATACGATCTCCTGCTGCTCGATGAGCCCTTCTCATCGCTCGACTGCCCGGGAAAGGTGTGGGCAGCGGGAGAGATAAGCCGGAGGCGGCGGGGGATCACGGTCGTCTTTACGCACGAGCAGTGCATCTTCCCGCACACCGATCATATCTGGGAGATCCGAAAGGGTGTCCTTGCTGACTGCGGGGAGCTTCCCGGGGCGCTCCGTTCCTGGGAGCATGCACCGGCATTACTCAGGCGTCTTGTTGCGGAAGGCAAAATCCCGACTGACCTGACGCAGGAATGCATTGTGGAGGCCGCATGCAGGACACAAGAATAAGGCTGCTTGCTGCGTGTCTCCTCTCGGCCGCTGCCTTTATCAGTATCAGCGGTGCAGTGGCGGCCTTTGTCTGGTGGCTTGCTTTTACCCCGCGGCTGGGCTGCATCCGGCACCGTATGGCAGTCCTTGCTGTATTTGTTTTATTCTGCCTTGTCTCCCTTGTCATCGTACTTTCGGGAGGTGACGGTTTTTCGTACCTGGTCCGGATGACTGCGATCCTGCTCGTCGGGACATGGCTGTATGCGGATTCTTCGCCCGGGGATTTCCCCGCTCTTGGAACCTGGCTCCTTGGTCCAAAAAGAGGCTTTGAACTGGGAATGATCGCAGGAATGGCCATGCAGGCCGCTGACGGGCTCGGGGACGATTTTACCCGGATCCGGATCGCGTCCGCGCAAAAACAGTTGCCGTGGGGGATTAGATCCGTCATTTCTGCGGGCCGGGTCCTGGTCCACGATGCACTCGTTCGTGCAGAGGAAATGGCCGAACTTCTTGCAGTGCGGGGTTACCGCGATGGTGGTACCTGCTGCCCCCGGTTCTGTACACCGTTTTTCGATATCCTTGCCGGAACCTGCGCAGGGGCAGCATTTCTCGTCGCATGGATCCCCGTAAGTGCATTTTTTATACTTTACCGGTGAAGTTTTGAGAGGCTAATTATCATACCGGAGGCCCTTTCGAGGAATTACATGTGTGCAGCCGTAACCGGAAAAGTGCTTATCACCGATACAACCCTTCGTGATGCTCACCAGTCTCTTATTGCAACGCGCCTCCGCACCGAGGATATGATCCCGCTCGCACGCGAGATAGATACCTGTGGATTTTTTTCTGCCGAGGCATGGGGCGGAGCAACGTTCGATTCCTGCATCCGGTTCTTAAACGATGACCCGTGGGACCGGCTCCGTGTCTTAAAAGCAGAGCTGAAACACACTCCGATCCAGATGCTCCTCCGTGGCCAGAACCTCGTGGGATACCGCCATTATTCTGACGATGTTGTCGACCGGTTCGTTGACGCGTCCTATAAAAACGGGGTGGATATCTTCCGGATCTTCGATGCGCTCAACGATATCAGGAACATGAAGCGCTCGATGGACCGGGTCAAGAAGGCCGGCGCTCACCTTCAGGGCACGATTTCCTATACCACGAGCCCGGTTCACAGCACCACTATGTTTATCGGGATGGCAGAGGAGCTTGCCGCCCTTGACTGCGATTCCCTCTGCATCAAGGACATGGCCGGCCTCATTATGCCGGAAGCGGCCCGCGATCTCATTAGCGGGATCAAAAAAGCGGTCGATATCCCGGTCTGTCTCCACAGCCACTCGACAAGCGGGATTGCACCCATGAGCTACCAGGCGGCAATCGAGGCCGGTGTCGATATCCTCGATACCGCGATGTCGCCGTTCTCGATGGGCACCTCCCAGCCGCCGACCGAAAGCGTAGTTGCCTCCCTTGTTGGGACACCCCGCGATACCGGGATCGATCTCCTGAAACTCCGGACGGTAAGAAATATCTGCGTGCAGATCCGGGAAAAATACGCGGGACTGGTAAACCCAATCTCCGAGCGCGTGGACAGCAACGTGCTCCTGTACCAGCTGCCCGGGGGGATGATCTCAAACCTCGTCTCGCAGCTCATGGAGCAGGATGCCCTCAACCGGCTTGACGATGTGTTTGCCGAGGTTCCGCGTGTGCGAAAGGACCTTGGGTACCCGCCGCTCGTGACCCCGACCAGCCAGATCGTGGGAACGCAGGCAGTCTTAAACGTTCTCGTGAACGGGCCGCGGTACACAAACGTTACAAAAGAGGTCAAGGACTATGTTCGCGGTCTGTACGGCAAATCGCCGGCCCCGGTCAGCGAGGAGATCCGGAAACTGATCATCGGCGACGAGAAGCCGATCGAGTGCCGGCCGGCGGATATGCTCGACCCCTCGTACGAGCGCATGAAAGCAGAAGCCGAGAAAGCAGGGCTTGTCAAAAAAGAGGAAGATGTCCTCACCTATATCATGTACCCGGCGATTGCTCCCTCATTTTTGAAGGGCGAGCGTCAGGTTGAGCCCATCCCGACAAAGAAGGCTCCTGCCCCGCAGGCGGCAGCAGCCGGTGGTGTCCCCGACCAGATGGAAGTCGAGGTTGACGGAGAGATCTTCTCGGTCCGGATCGTTTCTGTCGGCGGGAACAAGGTGCAGGTCGCAAATGTCGCGCCCCAGAAAGCGCCGCGCGGCGATGTTGCGGGGGGGATCCGGAGCAATATGCAGGGCATGGTGCTCCAGGTTATGGTGAGCCGCGGTGCGACCGTGAAAAAAGGCGACACGCTTCTCGTCCTTGAAGCTATGAAGATGGAAAACCCCATCCACAGCCCGGTGGACGGCAGGGTCACCGAGATCTTTGTTGACACCGGCGATGTCGTCCAGAACGGCGATGTCCTGCTGGTGGTCCAATGAAATTTTTTGAAAAGATCCTGATCGCGAACCGGGGCGAGATTGCGATCCGGGTCATGCGTGCGTGCCGGGAACTCGATATCGATACGGTTGCTATCTATTCTGAAGTGGACAAGAACGCCCTCCATGTCAAGTATGCCGACGAGGCATTTGCGGTCGGTGAAGCGCACCCTTCAAAGAGTTACCTCAACATGGAGCGGATTGTCGATATCGCAAAAAAGAGCGGTGCCGAGGCGATCCACCCGGGGTACGGGTTCCTTGCGGAAAACTACAAGTTTGCAAAGCTCTGTGCCGATGAGGGTTTGACGTTCATCGGCCCGAAGTCAAAGACCATCCAGGCAATGGGTTCCAAGATCGGCAGCAAGCAGATGATGAAAAAGGCCGGTGTGCCGGTTCTCCCCGGGACCGACGACGGCATCCGCGATATCGATACGGCAAAGAAAGTGGCAGCAGAGATCGGCTACCCGGTGATCGTCAAGGCAAGTGCCGGTGGCGGGGGTATCGGGATGCAGATCGTCAATGATGAGACTGCCCTTGAAGAGGCCATCACGGGCAGCATGCGGATCGCCAAGTCCGCATTCGGCGACCCCACGGTTTTTATCGAGAAGTATCTCGTCAAGCCCCGGCATATCGAATTCCAGGTCCTTGCCGATGAACACGGACACGCGGTCCACCTCTACGACCGCGAGTGCTCCATCCAGCGCAGGCACCAGAAACTGGTCGAGGAAGCCCCCTCGGCAATCATGACCGACGAGCTTCGGGCGCGCATGTCCGCTGCGGCGCTCAGGGTGGCAGAGGTCTCCGATTACACAAACGCCGGGTCGGTCGAGTTCCTGTACAGCCACGGGAACTTCTATTTCATGGAAATGAACACCCGGCTCCAGGTCGAGCACACCATCACGGAGTTCATCACCGGTATCGATCTCGTCAAACAGCAGATCGCAATCGCTGCCGGGGAATCGCTGCCCTTTGACCAGGAGGATGTCTCGATCCGCGGCCATGCGATCGAATGCCGGATCAACGCGGAAGACCCCCTGAACAACTTTGCCGCGGATCCTGGCAGGATTACCCGGTACCGCTCCCCGGGCGGCCCCGGTATCCGGGTCGACAGCGGGATCCACATGGGTTACACCATTCCGCCCAACTACGACTCCATGATCGCAAAGCTCTGCGCATGGGATAGTACCCGGCGCGAAGCGATCATGAGGATGCGCCGCGCGATCTCTGAATACATTATCCTTGGAATCAAGACAACGCTCCCGCTCCATTATGCGATCATGAACAACCCGCAGTTTATCGAGGGCAATACCCATACGCACTTCCTTCAGGAGGAGCATATCGTAAAAACACTCGAACAGTACAAACTCGACGAAGAAGCGCGGATGCAGACGCTCGCCGGTTCGTTCTCCCGCGAAGGGAACAAGGTCGCAGCGATCACGGCAGCAGTCAATGTCTATCTCCAGCAGAAAAAAGGCTGAAAATGGAAAAAACCACAATCCTTCTGTATCAGAACCTTTAAGAGTTTTTACGGTGTTGTAATTATGCACTTTCGTGCTGCGGTGGCCTAGCTGGTTAGGGCGCCAGACTCATAGGGTTTGTTCGGCACAGTCTTCCTGTGCCAGAGGGCCTTGGGACATCTGGAGATCGTGGGATCGTAACCCACTCGCAGCATAATTATTCGTTTTGTTTTTGCTTTTTTTGCGGATACTTCTTCGGTTAAAAGAGAATGCTTACCCGGAATGTCATTTTGCCCCCTATTTGTCGGGCGATTGGCTGGTGCCCGGGGATATCTTTATGTGCCCGTTCAGCGCACAAGAATACTAAAACATGAGGTGACATGATGATTCTTGTAAATGCAATTGTTGGCATTATCCAGTTGATCATTGCAGTTATCCTTGCAGTGGTTGCACTGTACATCGGTTTCTCGGTCTTTGGCAAAATCACCAAGGATGTTGACGAGCAGAAGGAACTTGCAAAGGGCAATGTCGCGTTCGGCATTATCGTTGCCGCGATCTTTATCGCAATTGCCGTCGTTGTCCAGTCCGGTGTAGCCGGGATCTCGGTAGGTATCGGCAAGGCATCTGCGCTTGGTCTGACCTCCGTTGACGGTCTGATCGCTATTACCGTTGCGATCATCCAGCTCATTCTCGGTGTCCTGCTGGCAATCGGTGCGATCTACCTTGCATTAAACATTCTCGACAAACTCACCAAGGGTGTCGAGGAATTTGAGGAGCTCAAGAAGGGCAATGTTGCAGTGGCGCTGGAAATGGCCGGTGTCATCATTGCAGTGGCCCTCATCATCCAGTCCGGTATTGTCGGTATCACGACAGCACTGGCCTGAACTAAAAAATCATCTCTTTATTTTTTCTTTTTTAAGGACAATTTCCGAAGTTTAGTGTTCGTTTGTTACAGACACATTGTCTCATTAAGACAATCCGTCACCGAAACGTCTCTCTGCCGGGTATCCTTCCGGCAGCTGGCTCGTAACAAAAAACAAAAAATTGCCTGCCTGTTGATTCCACCCGGGGTAAGGCAGGATTTATTTCCCGTACAGGTTGATTTGCTGGATTAACGCAGAAAAACCTTCCATCTCGATTTCCAGCACTTCGTTGCGGGTCATTCCCATGCTTGTCTCGGCGTCGGCTGTGAGCTGGTCCGGCCCGCGGATTACTTCCCGCGCCGTCCCGTCCCGGGAAAGGAGTTCCTGCGTTTTTACGGCATGGACAAATGCACGGCCCGGGATAATGACGGTCTTTTCAAGGGACGCCGGATCCAGGCCCTCCAGATCGTCCATTGTGATAAGGCAGGCGATCTCTTTTTTCACCGGAATTACCGGGACCCTGGCGCCGCGTGCCCTGAGAATCTCATCGATAAAGGGCGCGGCAACCGATCCTGTAATGACCGATGCGCGGTGCTGGACCCGGGGAAGTTTTTTGAGGAGTGCCGGCTCGTGCAGGATTGCAAAGGGCGATCCGATCTCCGGGTCCCAGAGAGGGGTGCCGGAGATTTTCATCTTGAACCGGCTGGCGAGATCGGTCACCATATCCCGGAAGGAGTCCACGGTCTGGACTGCCTGGCCTTTTCTAATAGGCGCATTTTCAAGGATGAGACCCTGTTCAGTGGTGTTGGCAAACCGCATGAGAATGAGTCCCTTTGCGCCGCGCTCTTCGAGCCACGTGCAGGTCTCTTCGAGAACATTCCCGTCATTTATCCCGGGCATAACAACTGCTGCCGCATAAACGTCGGCCCCGCTGCAGAGCCGCTCCAGCACCGCAAGTGAAGCCTCCGGTGTCGGGTCGTGCATCCATTTTTTGCGCAGCGCCGGATCCGATGCAAAGACCGTAAACGAGCACTCAAAAAGGCCGTTATCGATAAGGAGATCGCCAGTCTTCGGATCGTCCCAGCCCTTTCCGCTCGTATATCCGATATGGAGCGGGACTTCCGTTGAGCCGAGCAGCTCGACGAGGTCGGTAAACTGCGGATAGCAGCTGGGGTCGCCGCCGCCGCTGATCGTGATCCGGTCAAGGTCACCGGTCTTCGCGTTAAGGGCGGCGAGTGTTTCGTCGGCAATGGTCCGCAGGTCCTTGAAGCCGGAGTATTCCTCCCGGACACCGCGGGTGCAGTAATCACAGCCGACCTTAAAGGGCAGGCAGTAGCGGCAGCCGAATGCGCGGGTGGACTTCACATGCTTGAAGTAGCAGTATTCGCAGAAGCCCCGACAGTCAACGCCTGCCCTTCCCCCGATGTCCACGGTCAGCTGCGCCATTGGTAGTTCAAAAGTACTTCTGCCCCCGTGCGTATAATGTGTTTGGATTGGAACGGGAGGTTGTCGGGGATATCCCGGCACCATCTTTTTTATCCGTAAATGCATATTGTATATGGCGCCTCAGTGGCTTAGCTGGCAGAGCGGCTGACTTGTAATCAGCAGGTCCCGTGTTCAAATCACGGCTGGGGCTCTTTATTTTGGGAAATTATCCCATACCTTGAAATTATTCCGGATTTTATTACTTATCACGTACGATGCATTATGACTAAAAAAGCCTTCATTACCGGTATCACCGGCCAGGACGGGTCGTACCTCGCCGAACTTCTGCTCTCCAGGGGATATGAGGTTCATGGGCTGGTACGTCGGTCGTCCACCTTCAATACGAGCCGGATCGATTCTATTTATGTTGATCCGCATGACCCCGGTGCCCGTCTTTTTCTTCATTACGGAGACCTATCAGACTCCGAGCAGATCGCAAACGTGATGTATAATATCCGGCCGGAGGAGGTATACCATCTCGGCGCCCAGAGCCATGTCCGGGTCAGCTTCGATACCCCGGAATATACCGGCAATGTCACGGCCCTTGGTACGACCCGGATTTTAGAAGCCATCCGCCGGAGCAATAACCATGTGAAATTTTACCAGGCCTCATCGAGTGAGATGTTCGGGGCGGCAAATCCCCCGCAGAGTGAGGAGACGCAGTTCCATCCGAGGAGTCCCTATGCCTGTGCGAAAGTGTACTCGTACTGGATGACCCGGAACTACCGTGAAGGGTACAACCTCTTTACATCGAACGGGATCCTCTTCAACCATGAATCTCCGCGGCGGGGCGAAACGTTTGTCACCCGGAAGATCACCCGGGCGATCGCACGTATCCTTGCCAAAAAAGAGAACTATCTCTATCTCGGGAATCTCGACGCAAAACGGGACTGGGGATTTGCCCCGGAGTATGTCGAATGCATGTGGCGGATCCTCCAGCAGGAAAAACCCGGGGACTTTGTGATCGGTACCGGTGAGACCCATTCTGTCCGAGAGTTCCTGCACGAGGCATTTGCCTATGCAGGACTCGATGTCGAAGAGCACGTGAGGATCGACCCGAAATATTTCCGCCCGACAGAGGTGGAAGTACTCATTGCCGATGCGAAAAAATCCGCGCAGGTCCTTGGCTGGAAACCAACAATAATGTTTGCCGATCTCGTGAAGATCATGGTGGACGCGGATATGAAGGCTGCTGGCTTGACACCGATCGGCAAAGGCGAAGAAATTATCCGGGTAAAATTCCCGCACCGATGGTGGAAGAGCGACTGATTTGGGGATTTATGCACAAAATGGCACAGTCTTGGTGTAAATAATAATTTTTGGAAGTGTTTGAGGTATGTCATTCTGGACGGGAAAAAAAATACTTGTCACTGGTGGGGCCGGTTTTTTTGGGTCACGGGTTGTGGGAGAACTTTTTCAGCGAGGGGTTAAGAGAGAAGACCTCACGATTCCCCGGAGCCGGGAGATCGATCTCAGGAAATGGGAAAACTGTGTAAATGTAGTTCGGGATGCCGATATTGTCATCCATCTTGCCGCAAAGGTTGGTGGGATCGGGTACAACCAGGCTTACCCGGCCAAGCTCTTTTATGATAATGCGATTATGGGTATCCAGCTGATCGAAGCTGCCCGTCAGGAGAACGTGGAGAAATGTGTGGTGGCCGGGACAATCTGTGCGTACCCGAAGTTCACCCCGGTACCCTTTAAGGAAGAGAACCTCTGGAATGGGTATCCCGAAGAGACTAATGCGCCGTACGGCCTTGCGAAGAAGATGTTGCTCGTCCAGTCCCAGGCATACCGGCAGGAGTATGGGTTCAACGCAATATACCTGTTACCGGTTAATCTCTATGGTCCCGGGGATAATTTCGATCCGGCCAGTTCCCATGTGATCCCGGCGCTCATCAAGAAGTTTGTCGATGCAAAAGAGAGTAATGCACCGTCTGTTGAAGTGTGGGGAACCGGGGCAGCTTCCCGCGAATTCCTGTATGTGGACGATGCTGCGCGTGGGCTTGTCCTTGCTGCGGAACGGTATAACAAACCGGATCCGGTGAACCTCGGGTCAGGGATGGAGATCACCATTAAGGATTTGGTCTCTCTTATTCAGGAATTGACCGGTTATTCCGGTGAGATCCGGTGGAACCGGTCAAAGCCGGATGGCCAGCCCAAGCGGTGCCTTGACGTGAGCCGTGCACGGGAAGAATTCGGGTTCGAGGCGAAAATGCCGTTCTGGGAGGGATTGAAGAAAACGATTGCTTGGTATGAGGAGCACCGGGTGGAAGCGGCACGGCTGCATGGAAGTGTTGGCGACCATTGCTGAAGGGTGCTTCCCTCTCATGGAGATCCTCTCTTTTTAAAAGAGGAAACCCCTTTTTGGCCCAACAAAATTTTTAAAATATGCAAGACATACTTCCCCCTCCCTCACATCTGTAGTATTTCCTCCACCACTGTTGAAGTATACGTTTAGTCCAAAATGATAAAATTACACATAATTCCCAGAGAAACCTCATTGGCGTCCCCCTGATTGTACAGTTCCGATGCACGGAGGGGTTAATGTGTATGGTTTTGCACAGCCCTTTTTTGTAATCTCTTCCATGCTCCTGCAATCACCACACTATAAGTAATGTAAAAACAAATTTCCTGATCAATTTTTATGACCGAGACCCAAACTGCCAGCGAAACGTCTGTGCCTACCCTCATTATCCGCCCGCCACGGAAGTGGATACCGGTGGATCTAAAAGAGCTCTGGGCATACCGGGAGCTGATCACGTCATTTACACTTCGGGATGTGAAGCTTCGGTACAAACAGACCGGTCTTGGGATTGCATGGGCGGTTCTTCAGCCGCTTCTGACAATGGTGATCTTCACAGTCTTTTTCGGGGGCCTTGCCAAGATCCCATCTGATGGGGTGCCGTATCCGCTCTTTGTTCTGGCTGCGCTTCTCCCGTGGATGCTCTTTGCCGAGGGCCTGACCCGGTCTACAACCAGCATGGTCACCAATGCAAATATCATGACGAAGGTGTACTTCCCGCGCCTGATCATGCCGCTATCGAGCATAATCTCACCACTCGTGGACTTTGCGGTCTCATTTATCATCCTGATTGCGATGATGGTGTACTATGGCTTTATGCCAACGCTGAACATCCTGTTCCTGCCGGTATTTCTCCTGCTTGCGCTTGCAACAGCCCTCGGGGTGGGCCTCTGGCTCTCGGCGCTCAACGTCAAGTACCGCGATTTCCAGTACACGGTTCCCTTTTTGATCCAAATCTGGATGTTTGCCTCTCCTGTCGTGTATCCGGCAAGCCTTGTTTCTGACTCAATGCGTATCTGGTACGGCCTTAACCCTATGGCCGGTGTGATCGAGGGGTTCCGCTGGGCGCTTCTCGGTACCGGTGCTCCCAGTGCGATGGTGCTGGTGTCGGTGGGAATGGTGATCGTGCTGCTGGTTTCCGGGATGTTTTATTTCCGGAGGATGGAGCAGTATTATGCGGATATCGTGTGATTTTAAAGGGTGTGAAGTTTCATCGACATCTCTCTTCAGATTTTGTTTAGATTCATGTGTGCTCATTTCAAGGGGGAATTTTTTGCTCAACTGTACAAGTTGTAGTGAGAACGGGGTAATTTGTCCCCTTCCTCCTAATGGAATGGTGAGGTATCTGTCAAAAAACACTGTACAATCCATGCGGACTGTTGCGCGATTCATTGGTAGCGCCCGTTCGCATTTGTGCCCCACAAACCTCCGGTACTGATGAAACTTTAATTCATCATTCATTCATACTAGTATAGAATAACAGAAGCACATCCCCCTATCATGTCCTCTAAAAGTATTGCAATTCGTGTCACCCACTTAAGCAAGCAGTACCGACTTGGCGGATCCCAGGAACCTTATCATACATTCCGCGATGCGATTGTCAATTCCTTTAAAGCACCGCTGAAGGTTTTTCATAGAGAACTCCCGATGGAGGGCTTTTGGGCCTTAAAAGATGTCTCGTTTGAAGTGGATCAGGGAGAGGTTGTTGGGATTATTGGGAGGAACGGGGCTGGAAAGAGTACACTCCTGAAAATTTTATCTCGGATTACATCACCTAGCGAAGGAACCATAGAGCTGCATGGCAGGGTCGGTTCGCTGCTGGAAGTAGGGACCGGCTTTCACCCCGAACTGACCGGCCGAGAGAATATCTACCTGTCCGGTTCGATCCTTGGGATGAAACGTCGGGAGATCGATGCCAAACTCGATGACATCGTGAAGTTTTCCGAAATTGAAAAATTCCTCGATACTCCGGTGAAGCGATATTCTAGCGGGATGTATGTCCGACTCGCGTTTGCGGTGGCGGCGCATCTGGAGCCGGAGATATTACTTGTAGATGAGGTACTTGCGGTTGGCGATGCTGCGTTTCAGAAAAAGTGTTTGGGAAAAATGGGTGATGTGGCAAAGGAAGGAAGGACCGTGTTATTTGTTAGTCATAATATGGCTGCTGTTCAAAATTTATGTAAAACCGGGATCCTACTTGAAAATGGAATTGTGAAATACATTGGCAATGTATCAGATTCAATTTCTGCATACCAGAAAAACTTTAATTCAGAATCAATTTCCTTAAAAAATCGAAATGATCGTAGGGGATCAGGAGAAATACGAGTTACTGCAATAGAATTCCGAAATCTATATGGTGATGTTATCGATTCCGTGTCTTGTGCTGAAACTTTTGATATTTTCCTCTATTTTAAGGTAAAACCCGGATTTGAAAAAAGCAAACCCATTGTGAGTATCTCCTTGACAACTCAATGGGATGTTCCCGTTTTTCTTATTCATAATCGCATGACCGGGGAACCCTTTGAAGACTTGCCGCAAAATGGTGCTTTTGTCTGCCGAATTTCAGATTTACCCCTGGTTCCATCAGTTTACAAACTTTCATATAGTATTATAAAAAATGGCGATTATTTAGACGAATTGGTATCTGCTGTAAATTTTGAAGTGACTTCGGGGGATTTTTATGGGACTGGGGAAGTACCTCCTGTAAGTCATGGAATATGTTTAATAAAAGGACATTGGAGAATTGCACCATGATTTATCCTTATGCGATTATTCTAAAGAATGTGTTTGAAGTGTTGGGGGTAGAATGGATATATTAAATAAATGGATATGGATACTAAAATATCAGAAAAATTGTCTGATACACAGTATACTTACCTTTCGGAAATCTGTATATGATTGGAGACGTTTTTGGAAAAGTTATTACCACTACAAGCACATGGCCCCCGTTTCGATGCAACCCTCTTTTGAATATTTGTATCCGTGTCTTGGGGATGATACAGCTGAAACCTTCATAGATTATACGTATTTTTATCAAGATGCATGGGCCTTTGAAAAAATTGTTCAGCAGCATCCAAAATATCATATTGATGTAGGATCACATCATAAATTTGTAGCATTGCTTTCTAAAGTGGTCCCCGTAACAATGATTGATATTCGTCCCTTGCCCGTTTCTTTGGAATCCCTGAAATTTCTTAAAGGATCAATCTTAAATTTACCCTTTGAGAACGAAAGCGTTTCATCAATTTCAAGTCTCTGTGTTATTGAACATATTGGTCTTGGGAGATATGGTGATCCCCTTGATATGTATGGTTCGGAAAAAGCTATTAAAGAACTTAAAAGATGCATTGCACCCGGGGGGGATCTTTATATATCAGTTCCAATTGATGATCAAAACAGAATTTATTTTAATGCACACCGGGCATTTACGGAAGAATATTTAATAAAACTATTTGATCCCTTGTCTATAGAAGAAAAACAGTATATTTTTGACACACGATTTACCCAAAAACGTGAGGCTGGTTTTGGGATTGGGTGTTATCATTTACGAAATAAATCGAGGTAAATTGTATGGAAATTGTACAGATGCTGTGGTTTGAGAGTGAGACATGTTGCATCCTATATTCCATGTATGAACATTGATAAATCCTTGATCTGTAAATGTGTGAGCGTATTTAACAGAATTTTGGAGTATTAAAATGATAATTTTTTTTTCAGATGGAAGACTGGGAAACCAGATTTTTCAATATGCATTTTTAAAAACGATAGCCCAAGAAAATGAGACTATTATTTGTTCAAATATGAACATGTTTTTTTCTACATTTGATTTTAACAAGGCGAATTTTCACCATATCTCAAATAAATATGCTCGGTTTATTTGTAAGAAAATAGTGTTTCCCCGAATACTCAAACCTTTATCATTCATGGGGGGAATTACGTATATCTGCCAGAAAAAAGCCATTAATTTGAGGCCGTTGCCTGAATGGAGTGAGAAAAAAGGATTGGTGTCTTTTATACGGTATGTGGATACAGACTTTTTCCAGTCTGAAACATTTTTTGATCCCTCCGTTATAGATGAAATACACATAAAAGAGCAATACCTAGATATGGCCCGACAAATCCTGTCAGATATCCCCAGAAATGTTGAAAAGGTTTTTGTTCATGTGAGGAGAGGGGATTACATAAATACGTCATTTGAAGGAGAACTCGGGATCGATCTCCCGCTATCATATTTTGAGGAGGCAATACGAAAGATACGACAGGATCTTTGTAACCCATTTTTTGTATTTTTATCGGATGACCCCTCCTGTGTCCGTGGATGGTTCAAAGATCTTGAACCGAAACTGATTTTAAAAAACTCTATGGGTACAGACTTGGCAATAATGACATTGTGCGATGCCGGAATAATCTCCAACAGTTCATATTCTTGGTGGGGAGCATATTTAATGAAATCGCGAAAAAAAATAGTGGCACCGAAGTACTGGTGGGGCTGGAAAAAAAGGGTGGAATCTCATATCGGTATTCAACCGAGTTTTTCAGAACTTATTGATGTGAGCGAACCCAAATCTTCGTGATATATCACACATTTTACTAAAAACACCTTCTTTTTACGTCCTGCTACAAACAGTTAGCACCATTTCTTTGCGTCCGCTCGGTGTGAGATAACTACAGTATCCTGGGTCAAAATAATAGTGGATCATCTAGATGACGAGCGCATTCCTCACGGATTTGTTGTTCCGTAATATGAAAATTATGAAAACCTCTCCCCGTTTCCAAGTTTCTCCGGCTCAATCTGGCCTTTCTTTGGAGTCTTCGTGCAACGGCAAAGCCTGGATCTGCCATCTGCCAATGGACCCCGTTGATTACCTTGGGTGAGGGCACAATCCGTTTTCCTGTAATGGTATCCCATATCAGTCTTGGTATCCATTTTTTCTTCAGCTCGTGACACCCGGGGATCCACTGGATATCGAGGCCAGTCCTTGCAACTATAGGTTTTATGTAGGTAGCATTCACACCTTTCGATACGTTGGGATCGCCATGGCGACGCTGGTATATTGCAGGCAGATCCGGATTAAGATCCACATCACTTCGGTGGCGGTACACCTGCCACATCTGTGCGTTAAACAGGTTATATGTGGTCTCCTGTCCAAACACGTCTTGGAATGTTTTACAAAAGGGGAGCGGGAACAGAAATTCATCGCTGTCAACGATGATGGCCCAGTCTGATTCGAGGGAATGGTAGATATCGTGAATTTTTTCCATCTTTAAAAGATCATCAAGCATATCCGGAAATCGGACTGGGATCACATGTACATTTTTGAATTTTGCGATAATCTCCCGTGTATGGTCTTTTGTTTCATCATCAAGCAGGATGTGAATCGTATCTGCAAATGCGTAATGTCCCAGAAAAAATGGGGCAAGGAACTCCTCGTTGTACCACATCGTTATTACATCGATTTTCATAGACAATCCTACTATCTACTATTGTCAATACTCTAATAATTGTGCTCTGTAGAGAACCATATCAATATGAAATTGTAAGAGCCTGTGAAGGATACAGACAATCATTTTGTTAGCGATTTCTTTGGTCGGAATCAGGAATATTCTGGCTTTGAAATTGCTTCCATACTTTCTTTTGATGACTGAGAACTTTGTTTCGACCAGTTGATGTTTATGATATTTGGGATCGTGAGATCGTAGGACCATTCCTTTTCGATAGATGCCACCAACGATCTTATTGTTCCAGATCCATGGGGGAATAATCGAATCGGCTGCAGGACTTCCCGAATAAGCCGGCGAAGAGCATTGGCGTCATACCCTCTGTCCATGACATAGCACTCAGAAAGCCGGAGAATGCGACATTGTCTGATGAGTCTCAAGGCATGGCGGATATCATAGACCCGGCTGTTCGAAGCCACGAACCCGGTAATGACTTGGAGGACAGTATCCACCGAGATCGATGTTTTCAGGAACTGTTTTCGGAGAAGGAGGACGAGTAACTGATGCAGCATATAGGTCCTCTTAAAATACTTTTATAAGGAACGGGTATTTGGGAATCACGAATTAACCCAAATGATAATTCAACAAACCTGATATCCCGGTTTGCTGACATTATTTCGTCTCCTTACATCGTACTGCATTGCATAACAAGGTAAGGAGGCACTGTACCTTAACTTTCAGTCTCTCTTTTACATAGGGGATCTAAACATTTCTACAGAGCCATTTTTTGTTAAAACATATCTGACATTGACCAATTATACAATATTATTAAATCAGCAATACCATGTAATATTGAATTCTTTATGAAAGGAATCATTCTTGCCGGGGGAGCTGGCACGCGTCTCTACCCTGTCACAAAAGCTGTGTCAAAACACCTCCTGCCGGTTTATGATAAACCAATGATCTATTACCCTCTGTCTGTTCTCATGCTGGCAGGTATCAGGGATATCCTTATTATCTCTACCAAACGCGACATTCATCAATATAAGGATCTTTTAGGGGATGGATCGCACCTTGGCCTTTCGTTTTCGTATGCAGTACAAGAGAAACCCGGAGGACTTGCTGAAGCGTTTATCGTTGGTGAAAACTTCATTGGAACAGACAGTGTGGCCTTGATCCTTGGGGATAATATTTTTTATGGGCAGCATTTTTCCGAGATATTACAAGAGGGGAGGAAAATACAGGAAGGTGCTGTGATCTTTGGGTATTATGTCCGCGATCCCAGATCATATGGGGTTGTCGAATTTGATAAAAACGGGAATATACTCTCGATTGAAGAGAAACCTGCCCGACCGAAGTCAAACTATGCTGTTCCCGGCCTGTACTTCTTTGATAATGATGTAATCGGTATTGCAAAGACTTTGAAGCCATCAGAAAGAGGCGAACTCGAAATTACCGATGTGAACAGAGAATACCTTCGGAAGGGAAAACTAAAAGTTCAGCTTTTCGGACGGGGAATGGCATGGCTGGATGCGGGAACCCATGATTCTCTCCTTGAATCGGCAAATTTTATTGAAACGATCCAAAAGAGACAGGGGATGTACGTTGCCTGTATTGAAGAGATCGCATTCCGTCTTGGATATATCTCCCGCGAAGAACTCAGGGAATTGGCAAAATCGTTAAATAACACCGAGTATGGTCATTATCTGCTCTTCATCGCAGAGGACCTGCCGGGACTTATTCCATCGGAGGAATACCCATGGGAAAATTTGAAAGAGTAAAAACAAAATTTGATGATGTAAATCTCATTCGACCAACCGTTTTCAGGGATGATCGTGGTTTTTTTCTTGAAACCTATAACCGACAGGAATTTGCTGAATTAGGTATCCATGATGAATTTGTTCAGGATAATTTTTCCAATTCTGCTAAAGGAGTTATCAGAGGTCTCCATTACCAAACAAAAAATGTTCAGGGCAAACTGGTCCGGGTGTTACGGGGAAAAATATTCGATGTAATCGTTGACATTCGTAGGCAGTCCCCGGAGTATGGTCGTTACCTTGCCGTTGAGCTGACTTCGGAGGATCCTATAATGCTGTATGTGCCGGTTGGTTTCGCACATGGGTTCATGGCATTGGAAGACAACACGGAAGTTATGTATAAAGTGACAGATTTCTATTCTCCCCGGTACGACGCAGGTATCCGGTGGAATGATCCCGATCTCTCCGTTGAATGGCCCATCAAAACTTATGGAATCCTCACTCCGGTTCTGTCGACAAAGGATGCCGTGCTTCCATTCCTGAAAGACATTAAGTCACCGTTTAAGGTATAATCGGGTTTTATCGTATGCAAGTTCTTATTACGGGGGCGAATGGCCAGCTCGGTCAAGACATCCAAAAAACATGCAGGCAGCGGAGCATCGAATATATCGCGGTAGATTCTAGAGCACTAGACATCACATGCGGTTCTGAAGTACGCAACTTTTTAAAACACAATCCTGTGGATTGCGTTATCAATTGTGCAGCATATAATGCCGTTGATCTCGCTGAGGTCGATTGGAAAAAAGCGTTCCTAGTAAATGGTATGGGTGTTCGTAACCTCGTGATCGCAGCAAATGCCATGGGTGCTGTCATGGTTCATTTTTCAAGCGATTACGTCTTCGATGGACTGGCCCGAGAACCGTATACAATTGCAGATGACCCTGATCCGATAAACCGTTATGGGATGAGCAAGCTTCTAGGAGAAACCATGGTCAGGGTTATGGCAGATAGGTTTATTCTTATCAGAACCAGCTGGGTTTTTGGAAACGGAAATGATAATTTCCCCAAAAAGATCCTTGCATGGAGTGCGAAGAAAACGGAACTTAAAGTAGTTACCGATCAAGTCTCGTCACCAACATACACGGTGGATCTTGCAAAAGCGACCTTGGATCTCCTCAGTAAAGATGCTAGGGGTATCTATCATATAACAAATTCACAGTATTGTTCACGTTACGAGTGGGCGGAGTATATTCTGGCAAAAACCGGGTGGATGGGGAAGTTGATGCGTGTTTCATCGGATGAATTCAGTAGTGCAGCGCGAAGACCAGCTTTTTCAGTCCTTGACAATCTGGGAAGTCCAGAGATTTTAGGATATACCCTTCCCGATTGGAAGAATGCGACCAATCGGTTTTTACAGGAACTGGGGGTCATATCGTGAAAATTATAGTCACCGGAGCCGCAGGCTTTATCGGGAGTAATTTTGTTTATTATTATCTTTCCCGGTATCCCAAAAGAACGATAATCGGTATCGACAATCTTTCGTATGTAGGAAATCTGGAAAATCTCTCGCACTTATCTCCCGATCAAAAGGCACGGTTCTTCTTCGAAAAAGCTGATATTACCGATCCTATCCAAATAGGGGAGATCTTTTCGCTATATCCTATTGACGGTATTATAAACTTTGCCGCTGAAACCCATGTAGACCGGTCAATTCATGATCCGCAAATATTCCTGAGAACAAACATTATGGGCACTCATGTGCTTCTGGAAGCAGCAAAAAATACTTGGTACTCCAAAGACGGCCACTGGAAAGAAGGTAAAAAATTCCTTCAGGTGTCTACCGATGAAGTGTATGGGGCTCTTGGGGTGACAGGATCCTTTACCGAGAACTCTCCCTTGGATCCGCACAGTCCATATTCGGCAAGTAAAGCCTCGGCAGATCTTGTGGTAAAAGTCTATCGTGACACCTATGGGATGCCTGTCAATATTACCCGATGTTCAAATAATTTTGGGCCATGGCAGTTCCCTGAGAAATTAATCCCCCTTATAATCAATAATGCCCTTTTGCATAAACAAATCCCCGTGTACGGGGACGGGCAACAGATTCGTGACTGGCTCTATGTTGAGGATCACTGCAGGGCGGTTGATCTGGTGTTTGAAGAGGGCAAGGCCGGTGAGATCTATAATATTGGCGGTAATAATGAACGGGAAAATATTGCAATCATACGAGAAATCCTTGCTTTGTTACAGGAAATGACAGGAGATCCTCTTATTAACGACTCATTGATATCTTATGTAACCGACAGACCCGGCCATGACCGAAGATATTCAATCAATGCAACCAAGATAAAAAAAGATCTTCGATGGGTACCCCTGATGTCGTTTGAAGAGGGAATTGTGCGGACGGTCAAGTGGTATCTGGATCATCAGGAGTGGATGAATAAGCAAATTTCCCGGATGATTGGTTCTTAAATTAAAACTGCGGATCCGGTTTATATCTAACAGGTATGTGATCATTCTCTCTAATTAGACCGTCAAAGAATACTGTTCCTAAAAATCTGTATGGGGTAAGGTATATAAATAAAATTGTCTGGGTACTAGTAATGAAAAGTAAGTGATAATACAGAGGATAGTGTGGGATTTTTATGTCTTTTCCGAGAGTAGCAATTATTATATTAAATTGGAATAACTGGAGGGATACGATTGAATGTATTGAATCGGTCTCCAAAATTATATACCCAAATTACAATATTATTTTAATTGATAATGGATCATCAAACGATTCTGTGACTCAAATTAAATACCATTTCAAAGGTGTTTGCGGAGAAAGAAAACAATTTGTTAGCAATTTGTCTGAAAAATACCTTAAATATACTGTTTTATTAACCACCTCCAAGGTTTCCGAATCTAATCAGATGACACCTAAACTCACTTCATTTATTTTCCTTGAGCTTCATGAAAATTTGGGATTTTCTGAAGGAAATAATATAGGAATACTGTGTTCTCGGGATAATTTACATCCTGATTACTATCTTCTGTTGAATAACGATGTGGTTGTGGAGCAAAATTTTCTCTCAGTATTGGTGGAAGCAGCAGAGAAAAATCCCCATGTCGGTTTTGTCGGACCGAAAACTTATTACTATGATTATAATGGTCTGCAGGATGTTATCGAGTTTGGGGGGGGTATGATTAATTTTAGACGGGGACTTCCCGTTGTTTTAGATCATGGCCGAAGAGATGAATGTCACTCCCAAAAAATAGCACCGGTAGATTATATTCAAGGGTCATGTATACTAGTTAAGAAAAATGTTATTGAGGAGATCGGTTTATTAGATCCTAAATATTTCTTTTATTGGGAGGATTCAGACTGGTGTATTCGCGGTAAGATGAATAAGTGGCTTTCTCTATACGCCCCGGGTTCAAAAATATGGCATAAAGGCGGAATGTCATCCAATGGTCATAAAAGCAGGTTTTCATTGTTTTATTTTACGCGCAACAGATTGGTCTTTATGAAGAAATATTCTCCTAAAAAAAGGTTGATTTTGTTCTTCCTGTATTATTTCGGAGGTGAATTCTTGAAAACGTGCGTATATTATGTTTTCAAAGGGGATTTTCAATCGTTACAGGTATATCTTAAAGCAAACATTATGGGTCTGATCTGAAGTAATAATATAACGCGGTTTTTAGTTGTTTGGTTTACCTATTCAAAGAGGTAATGAGAAAAAACGCTGTGGTTGCTCCCGCAATGGTATATTTTTGTTTATTCGGCAGATTTTGTGAATCCTGTTTTATGATTGCTCCACAAATTATGGTATTTTGCATTTTTAACATAACTCATGAAACGTAGGTGAAACAAACGGGTTTATTCGTGGATGATATCCATTTAAGGTGTTATATGAGATCATCCCGGGCTTTCAATATCTGGCAATGATCAGCCTTCTCCTATTAAAAGAAAGGTACATTAAGGTAATTTTTCTTATAATTTTTACAACACTCTAAATTAATCTCTTTGAAGTGAAATTCATAATTAAAATGTCTACGATAACCTTGCAGACCCGTAGTCATATGTCTTTTTAACTGTCATCGAAAGTTCAGGTAGGGGTCCAGTCGGTTTCTTCGTTGAGTTTTTCATGACTCCCAATATGGGCAGGATTATCTACCGGCATCATGAGGGCGGGATCCTGCTCTACCGTGACCGGCATACCCGTCAACCCGGTCAGGCAATTCACAATATCCAGAATTGAATATCCCGTTCCGCTGCATACAGTGAATATCTCTCCGGAAACCCATTTTTGTTAAAAATTGCTTTATCTGCCAGGATAACCTTCTCTATATCAATGAAAGCACGGATTGCCATTTCAGCGAACTGTTTTGCAATTGAACTCACCACAAACTGTTCGCTCTGGTTTAGGACCAATGTGATTGAAGGAGCGGGTACAGCAGATATCAAGGCCAAATCATTTTACATAAACCTGTGTCAGATATTCTTCGGAAACCAGTGCCACTGCATAGGGGTTCTCCGGAAGAATGTGCTGTTCTTCACGTAAGGGAAGATCTTCAGGTAAAACGATGCCCTATTCCTCAGATGAGCCCACCGACAGGATCCGTGTTAGTATCTGCTGGAGACGCACAACCTCGACAATATTAAAAAAACATTGGAGTTATTGAGAAACGAGGTAACTGGTGCTTTCCAGTTTTGGGTAACAGAGCTGTAGGAAGCCAGATGGAAAATATAATCCGGTTGGACCTCCTTGATAATCATCTGGATCGTTTCAGTATCAAGGAGATCGTACAGGTGATATATTATGGAGTCCGAGAGGACCCCTCCTTTGTCCGAAAGAAAATTCCAATCCGGGGTGCAGAAGGGCATATACCGTGAATATCATACCCGGGTATTTTCATTTTGTAAAAAGGGGGTAAATTGTCCCCCGACAAAACCGCTTATTTCCAGTAATTAGGATAGATATCATGAATGATATGACAGTATCGAATTTTACTGTTTTATTATTTACCAGATAGACCTCTAACAGATCCGCAGAACCCTTTTTTTAATGAGGTATCCCCCTCTTGCGTCATTGATCCCCCATTGGGATGGATGTAAATACGATAGTGGGATATTACCTGTACGCACAATCCCTCCTCCCCCCAAATGCAGAAATAATTTTAGTTTCCTTTTAATTAGACTGTGGGTGGAGGTTACACGATCCCCCTAAAAAAACCCGTTGGTTACAGTTTTTCATCGTTCATCTGACCCGGATAAAATACAATAATTTCCCATCTTATCTCTGTAAATTGAAGGCAGGGTTATTTTTCAGAAGGTTTATCATAATAATCGTCAATAGGGGTAAAGAACTCTGTCATTATCCTAACGAGTTGATGAATTATGCATATTCTCTATGATCACCAGATATTTTATCGTCAAAATTATGGGGGGGTAAGCCGTTACTTTTGCGAATTGATGAACCGGTTCTCAGTCGATCCTGAAATAAGTTTTACACTGCCGCTTCACTATGTACAAAATGATAATTTGGAACAGTTCCCTCATCTGAATCAGTACTGGTCCGGACGGTATCATTTCCTCTACAATACACATCTTATTTCAACCATTGGGAAAAAAATGAGATATAATGCGATAAATTTTAGCTTGAACTACATTGTAAATAACCGGGGAGAATCTGTACGATTACTAAAAAAACAGGATTTTGATATATTTCACCCGACCTACTACGAACCATATTTTTTGCCATACCTCCAGAAAAAGCCATTTGTTTTAACCGTGTATGACATGATTCATGAAATTTTTCCGATGTATTTTAAAACTCGCGATAAAACAAAAGAGCGGAAAAAAATACTTATTGAACATGCCGAAGCGGTTATTGCGATATCTGAAAATACCAAACGGGATATCCTCAAATTCACTGATGTAGACCCGGACCGGGTGCACGTAGTCCATTTGGGAAACCCCTTTGAGTACATGGAAGGATCTCCTCAAATTAATATGCATTCTCAATCGCTCGTCTTTGGAAAGCCATACATATTATTCGTGGGAGGACGTGAAGCTTATAAAAATTTTGATTTTTTTATTGCCTCAATCGCGGGCTTTCTCCGTAAATACGAGGATCTTCATGTGATATGCGCTGGCTCCTTGCCATTTTCTCCCCGGGAAAGAACTATGCTGGAAAACCTGAATGTCCTCAATAAAGTACATCATATTAAAATTAATGACCTTCTCCTGAAAAAATTATATGCGAATGCTCTTGCCTTTGTCTTCCCATCTATCTATGAAGGTTTTGGCTTGCCAGTCTTGGAAGCGTTCTCCTGTGGGTGTCCCGTGATACTGAGTAATTCGAGTTCGCTTCCGGAGGTGGGGGGGGATGCTGCGATATATTTTGAATTGGGTAATTCCGAATCATTGAGATCTGCTGTGGAACAGGTCATATGCGATAATAGTTTACGGAGGAGTTTGATTAAAAAAGGATCTGAACGCGTGAAATTATTCTCTTGGAAAAAGACAGCCCGATGTACGAAAACCATCTATGAAAAGTGTCTGTTATAGAAATATTACAATTGTGTTTCCGATGTTTCCAATGAAATGTCCTCGGATTTAGTCTACCACATCATTCATAAACGCTTGAAGAATGTGTATGGGTGAAAATCTTGTGTGCAGCAAATATGAGATTATCGTGCTATATGGAAGCTCGTTTTGGGTTTATTGGGGAGGTATCTCATATGAGGCTCTAACAACTCGTTTTTTTTAATACTCCGAAAACACACCCTACTAATTGTGCTACACTGACCTTCTGGATTTCAACAAGTGCCCAGAAAAAATTAGTGCCCAGAAAAAATTGTTGGATCTGGGTTTTATTTTTCAATCCGAGAACTGCTGGAAGATAAAATTAAGAATTTACTTCATTAATTATCAAGTTTGCAAAGTATTCCTCACCAAAGGGGAATATTTTATCACTGCAAATAAAATCTTCGATTGCCGTTAAATATTGCAGGTATTCGTCATCCGGGAGATTAATGAGATAATTAAATAAATCGGAATAATTTGAGAATTTTCTTTTATCAATAAAGGTCTCTTCCGGTATGAATTGTGTTATGTTTGGAGCCCCGAGGTATATCGGGATACATCCTGCAAAAAAGCAGTCAAATATTTTTTCAGTGATGTACCCCGGAACACCACGAACATTTTCATAGCAGATTGAAAATTTATAATGTTCCAGTATCGCGTGTTTCGAGGCAATCGCCCCCCTGTATGACGGGAAGCGTGGAAATAATAAAGGATATATCGGTTGGAAAATCGGTTTTACTGGTGAGAGAAGCGGTGGCAGGGTCAGATCCCACCCTTTTCCATAGAGATCGAACCGGGCAGGTTGGTTTTCTTCAAACCACCGAATTGCCCGGATCCTCTCTGAATAGAGTTCATGGGGGGAAGTGTTTTTCTTGTTTCCCGCAATGAGACAACAGAATTTTGTTTTACAAGAAATATCCGATGGAATTGAATCCGGAATTTTATTCGGCAAAAAAAATTTGAATATCTTATTATTGTCCACCAGATCGTCACGCCAAGTAAAGACCTTTCTGAAATATTGGTAGTTTTCTTTTTTCCAGTTGTCCGGCTTTATAATGTCGTTTTCGAAAAGAAAGAGATACAAATTTTCAAATTTCATATCAATAAGTTTTTTCAGATACCGGTTCTGCCTGCCGGGATAATCCAGAAAAACGATCGCATCGTACGATGACAAATCCCGGGTATCTATTGTCGAGAGGGATATGTTTTTTTTACTGGCTACCCGATACAAGTAGTGAAAAGGATACAACAAATCATCTCCGATCGGGGCATTGATCTCGGGATTGAACATCCGGTTATTGTTATAGATATTGTAAAAATTGTAGAAACCTACATTTTTCATTTCAGCCATTTTTCATACATATTCCCATAATTTGATATATATCTGCTGTTGGTATTAAGCAGGACTCAGGCAATGTTTTAGCATGATAAGCATGCCCTCCCGGAATATCCCCGATATATTGCCAGTTTATGATACAATTTTTACATGGCGGCACGAATAGTATACAGAAACAATCGATATTCAGGGTGATTGACACGAAGGTCGTAATCCTTGCGGGGGGACTGGGTACACGTATCAGCGAAGAGACCGTTGTCAGGCCAAAACCCATGGTGGAAATCGGCGGGAAACCCATAATCTGGCATATAATGAAAATCTACTCCCATTATGGATTTAACGAATTTGTCATCTGCCTGGGATACAAGGGATATGTGATAAAGGAATATTTTGCCAATTATTGCCTTCACATGTCAGATGTAACCATAGATATCAAGAACAACAATATAGAAACGCATCACAATTTTTCAGAACCATGGAAGATCTCGCTTATTGATACCGGTGATAATACCATGACCGGTGGTCGGGTGAAGAGGATTCAGCAGTATGTTGGTAATGAACCGTTTATGCTTACCTATGGTGACGGCGTTTCCGATGTTAATATCGCCAAACTGCTTAAATTCCATCAAGCGCATAAAAAAACCGGGACCCTGACAGCAATCCGTCCTCCGGGGAGATACGGTGCATTGCATATCAAAAAGGACCTGTCTATTACGTCATTCGTTGAAAAACCCCTTGGCGACGGTGGTTATGTCAACGGTGGCTTTTTTATTTTCGAGCCGGAAATTTTTGATCTCTTAAAAGAGGATGCGACGGTACTGGAACGGGATCCCCTTGAAACTCTTGCCCGTGAAGGTCAGCTCAGGGCTTACAAGCATGAGGGTTTCTGGTATGCAATGGACACGCTTCGCGATAAGAAATTCCTTGAAGAATCCTGGGCGAGCGGCAATGCACCATGGAAAGTGTGGGATTCATGAACTATAAGGAAGAACTGGCACGATCCTTTGATGGAAAAACAGTACTGGTTACCGGGCATACCGGATTTAAAGGGGGCTGGCTTGCGTTATGGCTTGAATCGCTGGGTGCAAGGGTTATTGGGTACAGTCTGGCACCGCCAACAGAACCTTCTTTTTTTAACAAAACCCATCTGGGCAGCTATATTACAGATATCCGCGGCGATATTCTCGATTTCAATGAGATATTACGGGTCATCGATACCTACCATCCCGATTTTGTATTCCATCTCGCTGCCCAGCCCTTGGTCCGTGCATCGTACCGGACCCCTCGGGAAACGTTCGATGTTAATGTCATGGGAACGGTAAATGTCCTTGAAGCGATACGAATCTCCCGGAATCCAGCAATCTGCGTATGTATCACCAGCGACAAATGCTATGAGAACCGAGAATGGGTGTACGCTTACCGGGAAAACGATCGTATGGGTGGCCATGATCCCTACAGTGCGAGCAAGGGTGCTGCCGAGCTTGTTATCGCGGCATATCGACAGAGTTTTTTCGCAATACCGGGATCCGGCCCAGTATGTGATCTGTCATCGGTACGGGCCGGTAATATTATCGGCGGCGGGGACTGGGCAGAAGATCGTCTCGTCCCGGATTGTATACGATCCCTGACAGAAGGAAAGACCATACAGATCCGCAATCCTTCAGCAGTCCGTCCCTGGCAGTTTGTCCTTGATCCCCTTTTTGGATATCTCTGGCTTGCGCATAGAATGAAAGAGCATCCAAAAGAATACTCCGGTGCATGGAATTTTGGCCCTGATTATTCAAACAATGTGAATGTCCGTGCTGTCAGTGAAAAAATGGTTCGTGAATGGGGAAGCGGGGCCTTGGAAGAGACTCCTCAAGCCACGAATCTGCACGAGGCAGGAATCCTTAAACTGGATATTGCAAAATCGGTGACAAAACTCGGCTGGAAACCGTTATACGGTATCGATGACGCGATCCGAAAGACAATTGAGTGGTACAGGGTGGATTATTTTGGAACCGCCGATTTGTATGCCTTTTCCCGTGGTCAGATCGAATCATACCTTAACGATGTAAATAAGAGGATATAACACGTAGTAACCAAGTCGTTCAGGTACCAAGATCGTTTTCGGGAGCTGGGTTGGGGTGTCATTTAACGGGGAAAAGATCTTCATAACCGGTGCAACTGGGTTTGTGGGAGCAAATCTGGTCAAAAAAGCCCTTGTTGAGGGTGCCGAGGTCTCAATTAATATCCGTAAATCTTCTGACACCTGGCGAATCCGGGATCTTCTCAAAGATGTTTCTGTGGTTTATGCCGATCTTACGGAATATGAAAAAACGAATGATGCCCTAACCGGAATTCGGCCGGATGTAATTTTCCATACCGCAGTATATGGCGGTAACGCTGTCCAGAAAGATGTCGGGAAGATCATCGAATCGAACATCTGTGGGACCGTGAACCTGCTCCGGTGTTGTAAAAATGCTCGTTGCAATCTTTTGGTAAATACCGGTTCCTCCTCAGAATATGGCATAAAAAAGACGGTTATTAAGGAATCGGATATTCTCGAACCCATGACCGATTACGGTGTTTCAAAGGCAGCTGCAACATTATTCTGCCAGAAAGCTGCATGGGCAGATAATCTTCCGGTAATTACCCTTCGCCTTTTTTCACCGTACGGGCCCTACGAACAAAAAACAAGACTGGTTCCCTCGGTCGTACTTGCGGCGTTACAGAAGAAACGCCCCCGTATCTCGTCAAGGGATTTTGTCCGGGATTTTATCTATATTGGGGATGTCATGGAAGCATACCGGGCAGTTCTCGACATCGGGAATCCCTGCGGACAGATTTACAACATCGGTTCCGGTGTGCAGCAAACCGTTGGAACGGTAACGGACATCATTATCCGCGAGCTTGGAAATGAAGTGACATACGAAACCGGACTTCCGCGGGCATGGGCTGAAGAACCCCCGTGCTGGCAGGCGGATATCACAAAGGCTGTGTCAGAATTGAAATGGAGGCCTGAATATTCCTTAAAAGAGGGTCTTGGCAAGACAATAGAGTGGTTTAAAGAAAATCTGAAGTTATATCTTCCCGAAAGTGCGGAGTAGTTATGAAATTATCCGATTACGTCATAAATTCACTTGCGGAACAGGGGATAACCCATATATTCGAAGTATGCGGGGGTGCATTGGCGCATCTGCTGGATTCTCTTTACGGGCGGACCGACATCACTACGGTTTCCATGCACCACGAGATGGCTGCAGCAATTGCAGCCGAAGGATATGCCCGGGCAAGCGGGAAATTCGGGGTTGCGATGGCAACGAGCGGCCCGGGCGCAACAAATCTAATTACCGGGATTGGAAGCTGCTATTTTGATTCAATCCCTTGTATGTATATCACCGGACAAGTCAATACCTATGAATATAAATTTGACAAAGACGTGCGGCAAATCGGGTTTCAGGAAACTGATATCGTTAGTATTGTAAAACCAATCATAAAGAAGGCGGTGATGGTAGAGGATGCAGCAAAGATCCGCAGTACAATAGGCGAACTACTCACAGTCATGAAATCAGGTCGTCCCGGGCCGGTGCTTTTGGATTTGCCATTAAACATCCAGCGGGCAGATGTAGAGATAGCCGCTCTTCCTGCCTGGCACCAGGACTCCCTGGATATCCCCCTGTCACAAGAAACAGTACATACGATATGCAATCTTATCCGAAGTTCGGCAAGACCTATGATTCTTGCGGGTGGCGGAGTGAGATCTTCATATGCCTGCGGGGAACTTTCGATTTTCGCGCACAAGATCCACATTCCCGTCGTTGTTTCCCTTATGGGCACAGATGCATTTCCCCATGACGATCCCCTCTTTGCAGGAATGATCGGGACATATGGGAACCGGTATGCAAATCTGGCGATTGCAAATGCAGACCTTGTAATTGCCCTCGGGACGCGCCTGGATACCCGACAGACCGGGACCCGTCCCGAGACATTTGCCCGGGAGGCAACAATTGTACATGTCGATATCGACCCAAACGAGCTCAATAACAAGATAAAAAGTACAATCCCTCTCCACGCAGACATCCGGCATTTCTTATCGTCCCTCATTAATCAGATCGATACATCAGAGATCCCGGTAAAAACACCCACATGGCTGGCAACGATCGGGCAGTACCGGAAGAGATACCCGGACTACCTGGAACCGGTAAATTCCCTAATCAGCCCCAACTATTTCATGCATCTTTTGTCAGGGAAACTCAGGGATAATGCACTCATTTGCGTAGATGTGGGACAAATCCAGATGTGGGCTGCCCAGAGCATTGTGATAAAAAACGGCCAACGGTTCCTGACCGAAGGCGGTATGGCCTCGATTGGTTCTGCACTGCCACTTGCGATCGGCGCATCATTTGCCCGACCGGAAAACCAGATTGTAGTAATTACCGGTGACGGAGGATTCCAGTTGAATATTCAGGAACTCCAGACGGTCTGGCATCACCATCTTCCCATCAAGATCATCCTTCTTAATAACAACGGGTACGGAATGATCAAACAGTTCCAGGAACAGTACCTCGACAGCCGGTTCCAGTCCTCGGGGATTGGGTACAGTAACCCCGATTTCCATGCCGTCGTAAGCGCGTACAGGATACCCGTAATGAAAATTACGACTCCTGAAGAGATTGAACCCGCATTGCAGTCATTTCTTCCCGATATGAACCCGGGGTTTCTCGAAGTTATTATCGATGATACTTCACGGGCGCTCCCCAAGTTATCCGTAAACCGGCCCGTTGAGGATCAGGAACCCCTGCTGCCACGTGACGAACTTAGATCGAATATGTTTATTGAACCACTTCCGGAGTATGAATGCCCATGAAAAATGAAAAAGAACTCCGTCAGGAAATATTTAACAAAGTGAAACAATTGCATGCCTTAAAAAAACAGGAGCCCTTCATACCTGGCGAATCATATATCCCTTATGCCGGACGGGTCTACGATGACAAAGAACTTGTCAGCCTCGTGGATTCATCCCTTGATTTCTGGCTCACTACCGGCCGCTTTGCAACGCAGTTTGAACAGGATCTGGCAACATTTCTTGGTGTAAAATACTGCCTTTTAACAAATTCCGGCTCTTCGGCGAACCTTCTCGCAGTTTCAGCCCTTACCTCCCCAAAGCTTGGGGAGAAGAGATTAAAGGCAGGCGATGAAGTAATTACCACGGCCTGCGGATTTCCCACGACACTCAATCCGATTCTCCAGAATAATCTTGTTCCGGTATTTTTGGATGTTGAACCGGGGACGTATAATATCCAGGCGCATCGCATAAAAGAGGCAATTTCCGATAAAACCCGGGCAATCATGATCCCCCATACTTTGGGAAATCCTGCCGATCTTGATAGGATTATGGATCTGGTAAAAAAATACGATCTCTGGTTCATCGAAGATAACTGCGATGCCCTGGGGTCCCGGTACAGGGGGAACCTCACCGGGACATTTGGCCACATTTCAACATTCAGTTTTTACCCGGCACACCATATCACCATGGGCGAAGGCGGAGCTGTATGCACCAGCGATCCGTTACTTAAAAAGATAATTGCCTCCTTCCGGGACTGGGGTCGGGACTGCTGGTGTGATCCCGGGTGCGACAATTCCTGTGGGAAACGTTTTAATTGGAAACTGGGAGATCTCCCTGAAGGATACGATCACAAGTACATCTATTCCCATATCGGGTATAACCTTAAAGTTACGGATATGCAGGCAGCAGTCGGTGTTGAGCAGCTTAAAAAATTACCGGATTTCATCAAAAAGCGGAGAGAGAATTTTGCTGCACTTTATCAGGGATTAGAAAAATTTGGGAGATATCTGATCCTTCCCTTGGCAACCCCGAACTCCGATCCCTCGTGGTTTGGTTTTCCTATTACTGTCAGGGAAGATGCACCCTTCAAACGCGGGGAACTTGTCCGGTATCTGGAGGAGCACAGGATTGCAACCCGTATGCTCTTCGGGGGAAATCTTACCCGACAACCGGCGTACCTTAATATTCATTATCGGTCTGTGGGTTCCTTGGAAAATACCGATCTTGTGATGAATAATTTATTCTGGATCGGGGTATATCCGGGCATTTCCCCGGAAAAACGGGATTATATCCTCTCTGCGTTCGGTGCATTTTTCAACCGGATTGACGGTCTTTGATATGTGCTGGAGAAACTGGTAAATCCTATGACAGAAAATTCTCAAAACTGTGAACCCCTGGTCAGTATCTGCATTCCCGTCTTTAACGGAGAGAAAACGATTCGGAAAACAATGGACTCTGTTTTAGCCCAAACGTATGGCAATCTGGAGATTATTGTTGTTGATAACTGCTCGACGGATGCGACAGTCAAGATTGTTCAGGGATTTCGAGATCCCCGGGTACGGATTATCCAGAACGAGGTTCATTATCCCAGCGCTGAAGGCAACTGGAACCGGTGTTTCCCGTATGCCCATGGCGAATATATGGCAATTTTTCATGCAGATGATATCTACCTGCCGCAGATAGTTGCTCGTCAGATTTCAACATTCCAAAAATTCCCCGGTGTGTGTGGTGTGTTCACACAGGGAAATATCATCAACGAAAATGACAAGATTATCGGGAAATTCAAGATACCCCCGGGAATCGAATGTGGAAAACCGCTGTCTTATCTGCAACTGCTCAATACTTCGCTTGAATATGCGGATTTCCTGCCAACCCCGAGTGCAATGCTTCGCCGGGAAATTTATGTCAGGCTCTCCCCATTTCGGTATGATCAGTTTGGTTCTGCATCAGATTTCGATCTCTGGTTGAGAGCCTCCGCTTGCGCTCCGGTGCTTGTTCTTGATGAAAAACTGATGAATTACCGCGTCAGTAAATCGCAGGGAACAAATAAAATTAACAGACTGAGAATTCAGGAATCCGATTATTTCAGGGTGCTGGATTACCATCTCGGTCAACTTACCGGTAAAACGGATATATCCGAAAAGGCCCGGCAAAGTTACGAACTTTCACGGTTTGGCGATCAGCTGATACGCATAGGTAATACCATCAAAAAACGTGACTGGAAAGAGTGCGAAATTCAGGTATGGACTGTCCCATGGACAAAATATTTCCTTTTTATATTAAAAAATCCCCGGGCAATCTTTGTAAAATTCCATCTTTTTGCATATTTCAGAATTTTCAAAGTGCATAAATGAGTTTTCTTGGGTTTCTCCCACACGTTTCTTGTATTTTTTCCCTTGAAGAGGGAGGTCTGTATTGTTTTCCTTCTCACGAATATTTTTTTGCCCGTTATAAATCTGAACGCGGTGACGGAAGAAAATGTCGTCATCTGGGAGGCACGATATTGCGAGATAGCGTGAAAAAAAACTGCACACCTCACTTGCAGTCTAGATCACCCCCATCTCCGTCAACCTCGCCGGCAGGTACTTCTTCGTTACAAAATCCAGCCCCCGGGCTGCAAACGCCTGTTGTTCCGATTTCAGTCCCAACTCCAGCTGTAAATTGATCTGCTTTCTCCAGTAATCCGTTGCAAACCGGGGATCGGTCAGCTCGGCGTTCAGCGCCTCGACATCCTTATCCGACAACTTGTCTGATGGCAGGTTGTAATCCCGGATATCGCTCGGCTGAAGTCCCAAAAACTGCGCCTTCGGGGTCGCAAGCAGCTCGGACATGTGGGCGCTCTTGATCGCCCCGTACGCCACGGACGCGTAAATCCGGTACGACCACGGGTCGCCATCGGTAAAGACGACAATGGGCAGGTTCCAGGTCTGGCTGATCCGGTTGAGCAGCCTCCGCGACGACCGGGCCGGCTGGCCTTTGAGGTGGAGGAGGATCGCGTTGTACTCCTCGTCAAACCCGTTTTCGATCAGCCGGTCGTACATACCGCCCGTTTCCATGGCAATCAAAAATTTCGCATCGTGATCGACCAGTTCGAGGTTCTCCACGTTGTTCGGGATGGAGTACCCTGCCTCGCCCACATCGTCCTGGCAGTGGATAAGTTTCGGGCCGCGCCGGGTAGGCTCCCGGATCCGCATCGGGCCGTATACGCTTGCCCCGTTCTCTTCGGGCCGGAGGTGGAAGCCCTCGCGCGGGACATCGGAGATGATCTCAAGATCCTCCACAAGGAAGTTGCTCTCGTCCTGCGCCCCGAACTTCGCTCGCTTCCAGCCCTCCGAGATGTAATACATTTCTCTCAATGTCGAAGAGCGGTTCTCGCGGAGCTGGGTCTTGACAAAACCGATCACGTAGGCCATCTTCAAAAGATGCGTTGCCGTCTTTGCGGTTGCCGCGGTCCGCAGGCTCTCCTTGTCGCCGTACTTCCAGACCTCGCTTGCATCGTCGTACTCGATGTTGTACTTGGTACGCGTGGGAAGCGATATCGAGGGGATCTCCCCGCCTTTCATCTGGTCGTACCATGCCGATGCAATGCCCATGAGCGCCTTCATTGCCCGGGCATCGAGCTCCTCTTTAGACATCGAGATCCACCACCATCTTCTTGTTGTCCTCTATGCCGCGGATGTCGAGCATGCCGCCGCCTTTCCCGGGATACGTGACGCGCCAGACCGTGTGCTTGGGGATTGCCATCTTCCAGACTTTCGTGAACTGCCCGTCCATCTCGGTCGAGAATGCCGGCGGGGTGTCCGCGCCGGCCGCGTTGTCTGCGGAGATATCGTAGATCGAGAGCTCGGCATCGCTTCCGGTATAGTTGTTCACTTCAATCGTCACGTTCCCGTCCTTTGTCCACTTCTTTGCAATCAGCTTCTTCATGAGCCGGCCTTCGATGGGCGTAGTATCCACGAGCGGCTTTTCCACGATCTCGCTCACCTTTGCCGCAATCTCGGGGATCACCGCACAGACCGCCCGGGCCCGGTCCTCGGCAAGCTTGTTCCGGTCTCTCCGCGAGAGGAAGGTCTTGAGCTCCCGGCCAAGGTCCTGAAGCGCGAGCACGATCTCCTTTTCGATCTCCGGGATGCTTGCGATTGCGTCCTTGCTCTCGCTCGTAAACGGTACGTTTGTCGAGGCAACGTGGACGAGGATCAGGACCGGCCCCAAAGGAAGACCCTGCTGGGAGATGTTGTACGCCTTCCAGTTCACGTTCGAAACGCACTCGGTAACTGCGCAGGCGCCCTGCTGGTACATGAGCGGGACGCGGTTGGCAAACCGGAGGATTATGGCGTTTCCTTCGGGTTCGAGCCGTCCGCCGTACCCGATCGCCGCTTCCACCACAAACGGGTGGCCGGAGTAGACCGAGCTCGGGCGCGTGCGTGCCGCAACAAAGTCCATCTGGAATTCCTTGTCAAGCCCGCGCCGGATCAGGTCTTCGCCAATGGGTGAGAGGCACTGGGTGGTCGGCGGGGCGGGAACGGCAACGGACTGCATGGCGCCAAGAAGGTTTTTGAGTTCCTCGGCCGGGAGCCCGTTTACCTTTATGTTTGTCTTGAGGCCGGCCTTGTCGCACATCTCCTGCGCGGTTTTCTTTCCTACGCGGGAAAAACCGTTTACGAGAAAATCGAGAAGCTTCTCATCGCTTGCGGCGGCCATGCGCTTGAGCTGCCCGAACTCGATCCCGTGCGGGTGGGGCTGGATCGCCACCGGGCACGCGATCACCTCCTGGCTCACGCGCTCGAACGTGAACGCCTCATCGTCCAGCTCTACCCGGAACCGGGCGTGCGGGTTCACGACCGAGGTATACTTCAGGTATTCGAGCAGCTTCTTTTTCGCCGACATCGTGCTCTTGAACTCGATCTGGACGCGCGTACCGTGGATCCGGTCCCATTCCACAACCTTGTCGGAGATCACATCGGGCTCGTTCGTCTCGATCTTTATTGAGACCTCGAACTGGTGCGCCGGTTCTTTTGCCCCGGTGCGCGAGATGACGACCGTGGGAATGCCGCTTGTCAGCTGCGCGTAGAGCACGGCAGCCGAGATCCCGATCCCCTGCTGGCCACGGGTCTGCCGGATCTGGTGGAAGCGCGAACCGTAGAGAAGTTTCCCGTAGACAAACGGCACCTGTTTCGGGACGATCCCCGGGCCGTTGTCCTCGACAATGATCCGAAACATCTCCGGTCCGGTCTTTTTGATGCTGATGTAGATGTCGGGAAGCACCTGCGCTTCCTCGCATGCATCGAGCGCGTTATCCACCGCTTCCTTGATCGTGGTAATGACGCCGCGCGTGGGCGAGTCAAAGCCCAGCAGGTGCTTGTTCTTCTCGAAAAATTCCGCTACGCTGATGCTGCGCTGCTGCTTTGCGAGCTCATCAGCGAGTACGATAAGCCTTCACCTCGGCAACTGCCGCGGCCGGGTCGAGTGTCTTCTGCTCTCCCGAGTGGAGGTCTTTTACGGTCACCTGCCCGGCGTCGGCCTCCCGTTTCCCAATCACAACGGCAAAATCGGCAGACTTCGAAGCCCGGGCCAGCTGTGCGCCAAGCCCGCGGGCCATCAGGTCCATCTCCGCCCGGATCCCGGCAGCCCGGAACTGGCGGGCAACCGCGAGTGCGAAACTGCGGCCCTCGTCCGTGCAGATGATTGCGGCAATGGTATCCTTTGCCGGTGCCGCGTCCCCGAGCGAGACCATCACCCGGTCAAAACCGATGGCAAACCCACAGGATGCGACATCGTCGCCGCCAAATAAGTGCGCGAGCCGGTACGCCCCGCCGCCGAGGATCTGGTTCTCTGCGCCAAGGTTGTGGGCAAAGCCCTCAAAGACCATGCCCGTGTAGTAGTCGAGCCCCCGGGCAATCCCGAAGTTGAGGGAATATGTTACCCCGGCTGCATCGAGAATTGCCATTGTCTGCTCCACGCGATCTTTCTCCGGGATCGCCCCGGCGATCTCGAATGCCTCCTTAAGCGTGCGGCACTCCACGAGTGCGGTGAGCGAATCGTTTAAGGCCGATTTTCCCATTCCTTCCAGTGTCGCGGCAAGCCCTTCGAAATCCTTCTTGTCAAGGTGCGCCATCACCCGGCGCTGGGCTGCCGGCTCAAGCCCGGCAAGGAGATTTTTCATGAACGCGAGGTGGCCTACCTTGAGGTCCCACGTGACACCGGTTGCATTCAGGGCCTCGGATGCGAGCATGATCACTTCCGCATCGGCCATCGCGGTATCGGCCCCGATCAGTTCGGCGCCGAACTGCCAGAACTGGCGGTACCTTCCTTTCTGCGGGCGCTCGTACCGGAAGCAGTCGGCAAAGTAGCACCAGCGCAGCGGTTTTGGCGCTACCTTTGCCTCGTTGATGTACATACGGATCACGGCAGCGGTGATCTCCGGGCGCAGGGCAAGTTTCCTGCCCCCCTTGTCCTCGAAGACGTACATCTCCTGCATGATCCCCTCGCCCGACCGGAGCGTGAAGAGTTCGAGGTCCTCGAACTCGGGAGTACAGACTTCGCGGTACCCGAACCGGCGCACCGCCTCCCGCATCTTTGCCTCAGTGCTGCGCCGCGCTTCCATTTCGTCGGGAAGGAAATCCCGTGTGCCTCGTGGTTTCTGGATCATGCCTGGTAAATTCCCTTATCTTGTTTTTCCTGCCGTGCCATTATTTCTTATCCGGCCGTGGCGCCTTTGCGCTGCCGAGCGCCCGGTCGAGTGCGGGCTCTTTTCCGGTAAAGACCTTCTCCCGCTCCATCCTTCCCTGCAGGTAGAGCGCCGCAAGGATAATGGCAAGGCCGAAGATCTCGATACTTTCCCCGGCAAGCGTCAACAGGACGCCGAATGTGCCAAGCGCCCCGTACAATACGCCCCAGTATGCCGCTTTCCGGTAGCCGGGAAGCCCGGTCTTAAAGAAGATCCGCGCATCGCGCAGCCACAGAAAGATCACGACCGCTGCGCCGAAATATGCTACATAGACCAGGTACGACATGGCAATGAACTAACTTATAATACGCATCCCCATATCTGTATTATCACAACCATGCGCGCAAACCCGGTGCTTTCCGCAGTCCTTGAACGGTACAAAAACGGCGAGATCCCGCTCGATCGGGCAGCAGAAGAGATTGAGGGCCTCCGGCTTGAACGGATCGGGGATTTTGCCTGCCTCGATCTCGGCCGGGCAGTCCGCTGCGGGATGCCCGAAGTCGTGCTTGCGGAAGGAAAGGCACCGGCTCACCTTGCGGAGATCGCGGTCCGGTATGCGGAGACGGCCGGCCGCTGTGTCGTAACCCGGGTAACGCCCGAACAGGTCGCCGTGATCAAAACAGCCTGTGCAAAAAAAGGGATCGCAGCGGACTACCGTGAGGCTGCGCAGTCCCTCGTGCTCTCAACCGGCCCGGCACCGGAACCAAACGGCGGGATCGTTGCGATCATCACCGCCGGGACATCCGACATACGGGTCGCGGAAGAAGCGCGGGTAATCGCAGAAGAGATGGGCTGCACGGTCCGGACCGCGTACGATGTCGGGGCGGCCGGCATCCACCGCCTCTTCCCGGCGCTCAAGCCGCTCCTCGATGCCGATGTTTTCGTGGTCTGCGCCGGCCGCGAGGGGACGCTTCCGGCCGTTGTCGCGGGCCTTATCGACAAGCCGGTCCTTGGCGTCCCGGTCAGCACCGGGTACGGTTACATGGGGGAAGGGCGGGCAGCGCTTGCGAGCATGCTCCAGTCCTGCTCGGTTATATCCGTGGTAAACATCGATGCCGGGTTTACGGCAGGAGCGTTCGCGGCGCGGGTTGCAAACGGGGGTAAGAAAGCATGAAGCGCGGATTTTACGTTGGCCGGTTCCAGCCGTACCACAACGGGCACCAGGCAGTTCTCACGGAACTGTCGCGGACGTGCGACGAGATCATCATCGGTGTCGGGAGCGCCCAGCTCTCCCACACGCTCGAAAACCCGTTCACGGCCGGCGAGCGCGTGCTCATGATTACCCGGGCCCTTACCACGCTCGATTGTCCCTACTACGTCATTCCGATCGAGGATGTGCAGAGGAACGCGCTCTGGGCAGCACACGTCATGTCGATGACGCCGCCGTTTGATACCTGTTATTCCTCAAACCCGCTCGTGGTCCGGCTCTTCCGCGAAGCAAATGTTGCGGTGCAGTCGCCTGCCATGTACGAGCGCGACCTGCACAGCGGGACCGAGATCCGGCGCCGGATGCTTGCCGGGGAGAAATGGGAGAGTCTCGTGCCCCCGGCAGTAGTGAGTGTAATCAACGAAATCGACGGGGTGGAACGCCTCCGCCAGATCGCGCGCGACGATTCGTGAACCATGAACCATTTGACCCTTCAGCAACAAATAGGGTATATCGCCTGACGATCCCGTGCCTGCACGGGAAATCTCCCGGAGTGTTCGAATGTTTGACTTTTTAAAATCCATCCTCGGTTCCGCACCGGAAAAAAAAGTGACCCTGGCGTTTGAGTACGTGCCTGCGTTTCTCGATGAAAAAGAGAACCAGGCAAAGGCAGTTCTCTCAGCTGAAGTCGAGGAACCGGTGCGCGCAATAAAAAGCGCCTCGGCGAGCCTCCAGCTCACGGTCAATACCATATCCGGGGCAGAACAGAGCCCGGAAACGCACCCGAAGATCAAAAGTATTGCAAAGAATTCCCTCCCCCTTTTCCTTCGCGCCATGAACACGTCCCTTGCAAAGGAACTGCCGGAGGATCCCGAGGCTTTTTACACGGCATCGGTGGAGAGCGTCAAGGGCTGCCTAAACGCGGTCCGCGGCCAGGGACGCTACCTCCAGGTCGCGTTCCCGGAGGAGATGAAGGCGACAAAGGCCGGCATCGATGCAGTGGGCCGCGAGATCAATGTCATGACAAAGGCGATCGGGAAATACAAGCAGCAGGCCGGGCGGATCGGGGCTGCGCGTGCTGCCCACACGGCCCTCGTGGATGCAAGAAAGGATCTTGCCCATTCGTTTGAGAAAGAGGAGCGGTACCACGCCCGCCTTGCCGAGATCTCTTCGCGTCTTGACGCGATCGCGGAGGAGACGACCCGGCTCCGGGCCGACCCGTCGCTTGCAACGCTCGATGAAGAGCGCACAAAACTGGCCGGCCTTGCCCGCGAGCGGGAGGAGTGCCTGCGGCGCTATACCTCGCTTTCCATGACCATGTCGCACGTTTTTCGGAAAGCGGAGAAGATCGCGACCAAGAAACACCTGACCAAAGAGACCCATGCTATCCGGGATGCAATGGATCTTCTCTCCGACCATGAGGTCGCTGCGGCAGAACCCTGCACCAGTACCCTTGCCGCTGTATGCCCCGTAGTCGAAAAGATGATCGGTGACGGCGAGATCGTCCTCAAGAACCGGGAGGAACGCACGGTCTTTGCCGAACCGGCACAACATGCCGATGAAATATCTCAACTCTGCGCACGGTACGCGGCACTCGAAAAGGACTGCCGGGCAGCTGAAGAAGGACTCATCTCCCACCCGGTCCTTTCGCGCATCCAGGCACTCGGGCGCGAAAAAGAGCAGCTTGAAGCGATGCAGACACGGGAGGAGCAGCAGGTATCCGATGTCTTGTCGTGGAGAAAGGAACTGGAAGAGGCAGTCCCGGAACTTGAGGGGGCTCTCGCAAAAAAACTGGGGGAGATGATAGGGGAGACGGTGCAATTTTTGCCGACCGGCCCGGTGTGAGGGTAGGATACTTTCCCGGGTCGCTTATCGGCCACCAGTGGAGTGATTCCTCTTTTTTTTATGTGAACAAGTCTTCTGTCATTGCGATGATACGGTTCACCTTTTCCGGTGTGATGTCGTCGCAGGTGTACCGGCAGAATGCGCCGGCATACGGGGGATAGTAAGGAAGAGATTCGGCATTCCTTTTCAGGATCCCGCCACACTCACTCATGTCCGATTCTCCGTTTCTTCAAAATCCCCAAGCTCGCTCTGGGTGGGCGGGAAGGCATCCGACCACCCATAGCATTCGTGGAGCATCTGTGCGATGACATCGCTGAAGGTCAGGTTGCCGCGCTTGAGCACGAGCAAAGCCTCATACACCTCGGGATCGACCCGGATAGATCGTCCCTCGCCTGCACGAGGCATAATTACCACTTTGTGGTAACATTATATAAATATTCCTGGTAAAACCGTAAGATCTTCTTAAATTGATCCGATCATTCTTAAAAAGCGGTCAGGAAAATTCACGGGGCCGGATCCCTGCCGGGTTCCGGGGCGGCCGGCATCCGGATATAGGTAAATGCCGTATCTGAAAGGTAAGCGAATTCCGGCAGGTCACCGTGGCAGCCGCCGAGCCGGAAGAGTGTCGGGATATCGAGCGGGACTTCAGCGGTCTCGATCCAGCCGGCCGGGCTCCCTGTGTCGTCTTCGCGCACGAACCTGAGGACGTGTTCGCGGATCCCGGATGCGGTTTTCCGGCAGCAGACATGCGTGTGCTGGTGCCCGCAGATCATGTGGGAAAGGCCGCGGTTTTCGAGCGCGTCAAATGCCATCTGTGCAGTATAGTGGTAGCCGGTAAACGAGTCGCCGGATGTATGGGAGAGCCGCTGCCAGCACTTGAGCCGGAGCGTCTGGGAGCCGAGATCGAGCGGTCCCCCGTGGACGTACAGGATCTTCGCATCCACCCATTCCATGGGCATGCCGGAAAAGATCGAAAGAAGCGGTGACCCGTGCAGGTCCTGGTGACGGCGCGTACTCTGTTCGTCGCTTCCCGAAACCGGGATGTCGTTTAAGAAGGCATGGTCGTGGTTGCCGAGTACCGAGACAAGGGTAAAATCCTTCCCGAGATCGCGGATGATCTCAAGCGCACGTTCGGGGTTATTGCCCCGGTGGAGGATGTCCCCGAGGTTTACTAACGTATCGACCGGCCCAAAACGCCCGGCAAATGCCGGTGCCCGGATATATGCAGAAAACATCCCGACTGCATCGGCATCGGCATGCACGTCTGAAAATATTACGGTGCCCATAGCCAGTGAATTCATATTGATCGTTTCTGTTCATATATACCCGTGATGGCCCGGGTTCTATCTATCCCATTTTGGGGGGCAGGAGCCGGGACGGATACGTTCATTTTGGATTTCCGCACAAACTAGTACGTATCGCAGATCGGTGCCGGCGGGCAGATCACAAAGGACACGATGGTTATGGAAAAATACCTGAACGGATATATCGGGAGGATACAGCCGGTGTTTGGCCGGATCCCGGAAAAAGCGGCACATACGATTGCAGCGGCATTTTTTGCCTATAAGTTCGAGCTCTATCCCAAAGCTATCCGGGAATGCGCAACAGCGACCGGGCTTTTAGGAGACGGCGAAGGGATGCGGACGGCGAAAACTGCGCTCCGTATTATCAGCGCGTATGCGGAAGCGCTGGAGAATTCCCAGGTAAAACCGGAGAAGGCCGAGTGGTTCATACCGGAGGATTACCCGAACCTTGCCGTGAACCTGTACGGCGACAGTGCGCAGGACCCCGAAACCCTGGACATCGACAACGCGCTCATCCTTGTCTACGCGATTGCCGTTATTGCGTCTCCCGATGACGAGCAGGCTCTCGAAGAACACCGGAACTATATCCTCACCATCATTGAGATCTACAAAAAAGCGCTCGGGATCTAGTAACGTTTTTTGGGAAATCGCAACAAGCAACCCGGTTTCCCCGGACGTTTTTAAAATTTTATCCTGCCGGGGTTTCCCGCTTCGGGCCGTATCTTTTGGAAATAAAAAAATCCCACAACGTGTCCCCTATCAGGAGACCGCTTTAAAAATCACAAAAAAAGTTACAGGCTGTCAAGGCTGACAGCATTGAAGTCCTGTGCTACGTCTTTGATATCCTTAACACCGAACGCAGTCTGCACGGCCGCAATCTCCAGCTCGTTTGCCGCATCACAGACATAGTCCAGCAGATCGACCGAGAGCTCCTTTTTGATCTTGCTCTTTTTTAGCTGGTCGAGCAGGGACGCCATCTTTTCGGGGGTCTCCATGCGGAGCTTTGCAAGGCTCATCACGCACATGTAGATGCGTGTCAGGTTACGGTCCGTGCCGGTGATCGTGTCAAAGAAATTCCTGATCACCTGTGCCTGGTAGATCTCTCCGCCCATGGATTCACCTCCTTTTTGTTCTGGTAAATTCCCTATACTCTGCGGCATGTTATAAAGGTTGCGGTAAACGGGGCCAGATTCGGGTCAAAATCACGAAAAAAAGGGCAAATCTGCCGCAGGAGCGGCGCGGGTGTCTGACAATGGTATGACAGGTGTCGCACAGTGCAGCCCGGCGCCGCCTACTTCGCGGCACTCACGATTTTTATGATGTCGCCGTCTTTTAGGATGTGGTTCTCCTTGATCCGCATCTTGGTGCGGGCATCGATTGCGTATAAGAATCCCTTGCCGATATCGGTGTGGACCTGGAATGCGAGGTCGTGCGGCGTTGATCCGCGCTTCATTAAAAATGCGTCCGGCAGCACGTCGCCCTGCTTGTTACAGAGCTTGTTCTCGTCCTCGACCGGGTATACGACAATCCGGTCGAGCAGTTCGAAGACCGCCCGGTTGACTGCGTCCTGAACGCCGGTCCCGTTGTTCTTCTTCATGACCTCCGCGATCTTCACGAGGCCCGCTTTCTGCGGCGCGGAGAGCGTGACGCCATCGGCAACCGAGAACTGTTTGTCGCCCGGCAGGTACTTGATCACCTTTGCCGTCGCCGCATTCCGAAGCGCAAGCTCGGATGCTGCGCTCGCAAACGCGACTTTCTCTGCGGCAAGTTTTTCCCGCAGGGGTTCGGGTGTCTCATCGACCTTGTTCCCGACAACCAGCATCGGCTTTGAGATCTTTACGATCTCCGCACAGAACGGCACGAGGTCTTCCATCTGCGCGTGAGTAAGATCGAGCTTGAGCGAAAGTTCCAGCTCGCGCACTTCGTCGGGGGTAATCCCGAGGCCCGTAAAGACCTCCGCAATACCCTGGTGGATCGAGAATGTCTTGACCGAGGCCTGGCGTGAGAGGCGGGTCCAGTGCTTATCGAGGATCCCGTACACCCACATCGTCATTTCATAGGTAAGGAACTTCACGTCCTCTGCCGGATCGTGGTTGCCGGCACCGACCGGGTTCCCTTCGCTGTCCGTCCCGCCGCTCGCATCGATCACGTGCAGGATCGCATCGGCCTGCCGGAGGTTGTCGAGGAACTGGTTCCCGAGGCCCTTGCCCTTGTGCGCGTCGGGAACAAGTCCCGCGACATCGATGAGGTTGACGGCAACGAACCGGACCCCGTCGACGCAGTGGCCGCACATGAGGTCGAGGCCCTTACAGGGACAGGTCGTCCGCACGTATGCTACGCCGAAGTTGGGATTGATGGTCGTGAACGGGTAATTGGCGATCTCCGCGTTCGCCATGGTGGCCGCCTTGAAAAAGGTGGATTTTCCGCAGTTTGGTTTGCCTGCAAGCGCTAAGGTTATCATGGTTTTCCTCCCATACGCGCTCACAACTGGGAGCTGGCGCATGGATATTTTGATCGCGGGGATCTGTATTGCCCGCCGGTTTTTCTTCTAATAGAAACTAAACAAAGTTTTTCATGGCTGTTATTAAAAAGTAGTTATGGCTTTTACCGCAAAAACCTGTTATTATTTCGATACGCCAGGTCCCGCGAACACCAAAGACGCGGCGCGCTTTGCCGTGGAACGGGCCCGGGAACTCAAACTCAAAAAAATTGTCGTTGCCAGCAGTTCCGGGGAGACGGCAAAGGTGTTTTTCGATGCCATGAAGGGAAGCGGTATCTCCCTTGTCGTGGTCACCCACGTGATGGGTTTTTCAAAGCCCGGCGTCTGGGAGTTTGACGAGCGGACCGCAGAAGAACTCCGGAAAAATGGTGTTACGATCGTAACCGGCACACATGCGCTCTCCGGGCTCGAACGCGCCATCTCCCGCTCGCAGAAACTGGGCGGTTCTTCACGGACCGAGGCGATTGCAGAAGCGCTGCGCCGGGTGGTCGCTGTCGGCCTCAAGGTTGCCGTAGAGTGCGTTCTTATCGCCGCCGACCAGGGTGCAGTCAGGATCGACGAGGAAGTTGTCGCAGTCGGCGGGACGGCAACCGGCGCGGATACGGTCTGCGTGATTCGCCCGGCCTATACCGCCAGCTTCTTCGATCTCCAGGTGCGCGAAATCGTAGCCATGCCAAGGGACCGGTAAATCCATGGTCTTTGCAGAGTTTAAGGAGGCCCTCACGCTCGTGGGCCGGACCCCGGTCCTCTGGATCACGGGCATTGTTGCAGGACTGCTCGCTGCCCTGCTCTGGATCCTCTACAACATCTCCGGCGCATTTTTTGCCCTGCGGCTGGTCCTTATCGCCGCCCTCGTTCTGCTGCTCTTTGTTGCCGGCACGTTTGCGCTGGTAAAAAAGAATGCAGGCGATGCCGGAACCCTCCTCCGCGGCGGGGTACAATATTACTTTAAGGTCCTGCTCCCCTGGCTTGTCGTGGGCTTTGCGCTGCTGCTCGTCTTTTTCCTGATCATGATCGTAACGATCGCAGCGACCGGCGGCGGGACGGATTACGAAGCAGCCGGCATCCTTGCGATCTTTATTATGATCCCGACGCTGTTTCTGACATTTTTCTGCGATACGGCTGCGGTTTTCGAGGACTGCAAGGTCTTTGCCTCGCTCCGGCGCAGCATCGTGGTTGCCGCGAACCACTCGTGGGAGGTGCTTGGCTTCTTTATCGTCTGCTGCATCATTGCGTTTGCCGACCTGTTCGTCTTTGCCATGATCTGGGAAGGTCTCCTCTTTGAGAAGCTCCAGCCGCTCGTTACCTATTACAGCAGCCCGGGCTACAACGAGACGCAGCTGGCAGAAATGATAGCGCCGCATAACATGATTGCGATGATCGGCACCGACGGGATGTGGATCACGTCCGCGGTCATCTTTGCAAGTCTTATCGTTCTCGTACCGGTCCTCCTCGCGTACAAGGCCTGCTTCTACCGGAAACTGATCGGGAGCCCGGTGGAGATCCAGCAGACAACCGGCGAGTACGACAGCAAGGGCCGCTGGTACAAATACTGACACTTTTTTTTGAGATCGCCTCTCTTGTGATTCCGGCGTATTTTTCACAGGTACAGCATTAATCCGTACCGAAGAACTGGTTCTTTTATTCCGTCACATACTCTCCAACGCAAAAACAGAAAGCATATATTGTCAACACTTGAATGTTGACATATGCTTCTGCCCATGGATGAAAGGCAGTTTTTGTTCTGGACGATGCGGAGGAGTGGAGTAACTAACATTGCCATTGCCACTCGTCTTGGTATCTCCCGCCAGGCAATCTCGCGTGCGCTGTTGCAAATGGACGAAAAGATCGATGCCACGCTCCGTGAGATGGCGCACGCAAACCAGATTGAAATCGAAAAGATCAACACCGAACGAGGGATCCTGATCGGCCGCTCAATCCCGTTTGCATCTGCTGCAGTTATCTTCATCTCACGGAAGCATGGTGTGCAGGTATGGTACGAGCATGACGGCGACTGCGGCACATGTCAGCGATACACCGAATGCATCGAACTGCTCTGGGACTATGCCGCTGAACTTGGCATAATTATTGAGAAAACTGCCGATCCGACAAAGATGGCAGATGAACTGTTTATAAAAATTAAGGATGTTGTCTGATGGCACATGTTTCTGAAGTTATACGCGGATGGCTGGGCTGGTGCCCGAATGCACAGACCATGAACACCGGCGCTGTAATTCTCCCGACTCATGAGGTTACTCCGGAACAAATCCAGCCGGGTGGCGGTACCGGAAGGCCGGGACGGATTGGCCGGGGGATCGGGATTGCAACAGGGAGCATAAAAATCCTGGTGAGGAATCCCCGACTGCTCTTGTTCTCTCTCTTGACGGGTCTTGCGATGTGCTTCAGTCTCGCGACGACCTTTTACCTTCAGTATATATCCGGAACCAATCCGTTCCCGGGAATGGATATCGTCACGCAGTCCCCAGTGTTTCTCATCGCGAAAGGGTCGTTCATGTGGCTTGTACTGACATTTACGATCGCACTCATCAGTACCCTGCTCACCTATTTCCTCCTGGCCGGATTAATTGTATGCGTCTCATCCCTCCTTTCGGGAAAGACAATCTCCCTCAGTGCGGGGCTCTCCCGGGCAGGGGATCATCTGCGGCCTCTTGCAGGCTGGGCAGTTATCGGGTCACTTCTGGGGACTGCCAGCAGTTATATCATCAACAGCTGGATCTCCAATCTTTCCGTAACCATTCTCTCAATGGGTGCCATATTCGTCTTTTTCATTCTGACGATGTTTGTTGTCCCTGCTGTTGTCCTGGATGAGGGGAAGGTATTACCTGCGATACGGGAGTCGTTATCGGTTTTCCGGAAAACGTGGGGGGAGATTGTTGCCTGTTTCGGGATGTTATTGCTGATTGTGTTTGTAATCTACCTGGTCGTATTAATTCCCCTAATTCTCATTGGTTTTTCTGCCGGGAGTACGGCATCAGCCGGGTTTGCAGTTATCCTGACGATGCTGGTGATGATGATCCTCATTTTCATCGGCTCGACTGTTGTGGGTATTGCCACGCTCGGGCTCTATACCTATGGAAAGACCGGAGTGTTATCGCCAGGATTTGGAAAAAAACCGGAGGTAAATGTTCCCGTATGATTATGCGGATTTCTGAAATTGTCCACGGGTGGCCGGGCTGGTGCCTGCAGGCCCGTGCGCTACCGCGACAACCGCTGTTGCTGAATGATGAAATTGTCAGTGGTGTTCCGGCTCAAAGAGAGAGAATCCCACAACACACCGGATGGCTGCAGCGGTACAGGAACCACGTGCTGCTCCTGGCAGTCTTTCTCACTTTCGCCGCTATACCCGCAGTGGCGTTTTTCCAGAGCGATGATCTCACGAGACTGATGATGTACGTCGGAACCATCACAGGATTCGGGTTCTTTGCATTCTTTGGACCGTGGCTCTGGAACAGTCTCGGGATGCTGGCAAAAGGAATGACCATAAAGACAAAGCCGGGGGAGTATATTCTTTCGTTCTTTATTGCCGGCTCAATCCCGCTTTGGTATATTTTCCTTGTTGCGGGAATGCTTACCGTCATTTCGTTTGCAGGTGCGCTCGCATTCCCCGCGTTTGCCACCGAATTTGCTTTCATTCCCTGGTATGTTCTCGTCCTGATCCTTCTGTGGGAGCAAAGGACCGGATGCATCCTGATGTTCGACAAAAAACCCATTCCTTCACCGCGGTGAGGTGTTCTTAAAAATGCACGTTTCAGAAGTGATCCGTGGGTGGCTTGGCTGGTGCCCGAACAGAGCTATGGCGCCCCGTTCCAGAATGTTTCGGGCAGACAATCCCGTCTCATCGATACCGTTTGGTGAATGCGGATACACAATGCAGGACGTGATCATGGATTATGGATCAACCGGAATATCGATCCGCCTCTTTGTCATTATCCTTGCCGGTACGATCGCGGGATTGTTCGCCGTCATGAGATACGGCCTTTTTGAAATCGGGTCTACTCTTGGAATACTGCTCATCAGCGTCTTTATTCTCGTTGTCGCTGTGCAGATGATTTATCAGGATATCAAAAAAGCGAGCATTGGATTTACCCGGGATGCCATCACCATCCGGCAGCCTCTTTTCAGGCCTGTCACCATTGTAAAAGACACGATATCCGTTATCGAGGTCCGGAAAAATATTCACCATTCGCACCGGTGGTTTTTCCGGGGGGCATTGCTGATCGTTCTTGCCGGAATTATTCCCATTATCCTGTCCGTCGGGCAAACCCTCACTCTTTTCCGGGTTTCGTTCACGGTTTTCTTAGGGTATTATCTGGCGGTCATCGTATTTTTCGGGTTGATGTTCTATCACGGATACATCCGATCGCACTATCCCGATATACTTGCAATATGCACAAACGATAAGAAAATTGTCGGCTTGTATGTCGATGATCCCGGCAGGATGTCTGAAATTTTGTCGAAGTGGCGTGAGGGCGCGGTTTGAAACATGCGCCTTTCAGAAACAATCCGAAAATATTTCGGCTGGAGCCTCTTCCCCGGAACACATTTCTGGTAGTATTGAAAACGTAAAAGAAAGGAACTATTTACGATGACTGTTATTATTGAAAAATTTTTACCCCCCTTCCCTGACGTATGGCCGATTCCCGAAAATACACCGAATCACAGACGGATAGTACCTGATGGGAGCATTGTACAATGATACCCGATCAAGATTCTTCACCCGGAAAACCCGTACTGCATATCGACCATGTGACCAAGGTCTTCGACACAAAGACCGTGCTCGACGCGGTGACGTTCGATGTCAAGCGTGGCGAGGTCTTTGGCTTGCTCGGCCCAAACGGCGCCGGGAAGACCACGCTCATCCGGACGATCCTCGACATCTTCCGGCCCGACAGCGGGACCATCTCGCTTTTCGGCCGGACCTTTTCCGACGACATCAAGGATGCCATCGGTTACCTGCCCGAAGAGGGGAGCCTCGACAAGGAGATCGGGGTCGCGGAGTGCATCCGGTATTTCGCGAGCCTCAAGCACGTGCAGGGGATCGATGAGAAGGCGGATGCGTGGCTCGCCAGGCTGACGCTAGCCGATTACAAGGACAAGAAGATCCAGGACTTAAGCAAGGGCATGCACCGCCGGCTCCAGTTCATCCTCGCGGTCATCCACGAACCGGCAGTCCTCATCCTCGACGAACCGTTCTCGGGACTCGACCCCCTCAACATGAAGCTCCTCAAGGATATCCTGCTTGACCTCAAGGCGAAAGGCACGACCATCATCATGAGCACGCACCAGATGGACGAGGTCGAACGGATGTGCGACCGGATCCTCATGCTCAATAGCGGGAAAGTCGTTCTCTACGGAAAGCTTGACGAGATCCGGCAGGAGTTCGGGCTCTCGATCGAACTGCGGTACGAGGGAACGCTCCCGCATCTCGATACCATCGTAAGCATCAGCGACTCCGGCAATGCCGCAGAGATTGTCGTTGCAAAAGACGCCGATACACAGGCCCTCCTCAGGATCCTTGCTGCGCAGGTCACCGTCAAAAAATTCGAGATCAAACAGCGCTCGATGAACGAGATCTTCCTGGAGGTGGCAGGCAAATGACACAGAAAGCGCTCGTGGTCGCGAAGTTCGAGTTTACCAAAACCGTCCGGCGCAAAGGGTTCATACTGGGCACACTCGGCCTGCCGCTCCTGATCCTCGTCATCATGGGGCTCTCGCTCTATACGGGCGCCGGCATCGGGACCGCCATGGAAAACCAGACGACAGGGTATGTGGACGGGACCGGGTTTGTAGAGCCTGCACCGGGCTATGTCCCGTACCCGGACCTTGCGGCCGGCAAAACCGCACTTGTTGCCGGGCAGATCCATACGCTCGTTGTTGTCCCGGCCGATTACCTCCGGAACCGGACGCTCACGGTCTACACCATGGACGCGTCGCTGATGGGATCGACCGGTTCGAATACTGCCGTGCAGGAGTTTTTGGCAAAGAACGTTCTCCGGCACGAGAACGTATCCGAGGAAGCTACGCAGGCCGTCCTCTCGCCATCATCCCCGTCCGTGATCGTGCTCGACGAATCCGGCAATCCCAAGGGAAGCCAGGAGCTTGCCGGGTTTATCCTGCCATTCGCGATGACGATGGTCCTTGCCCTTGGGATCCTGACGTCGTCCGGCTACCTGATGCAGGGGATCGGGGAAGAAAAGGAGAGCCGGCGTGGGGAATTTTTGCTCTCGTACTGCTCGGCCGAAAACCTGCTCGCGGGAAAGATCATCGGGTATGCCGCGGTGAGCCTGCTCCAGATGGGTGTCTGGATAGCGATGGCGCTCCTCGTTGTTGCGGCAACACCTCTTGCCGCGATCTTTTCCGGGCTCCAGCTCTCGGGTCTTGTCGGCATCGCGGTCGTCTACTTTGTCCTCGGGTATTTCCTCTTCTCGGTCTCGATAGCCTGCACCGCGTCGCTTGCCCCCTCCGTCCGCGAAGCCCAGCAGGTCTCCGCGATCTTTTCCATGTTCGCGGTCTTCCCGCTCATCTTCCTGCAGTTCCTCTTATCGGACCCGAACTCGCTTGCCATGCAGTTTTTGACCTACTTCCCCTACACTGCGCCGTTCATCGGGATGGTCCGGCTCACGCTTGTTTCCGTGCCGCCGTACCAGATTGCGATCAGCATGGGGATTCTTGTTCTCTCCATTGTCGTCCTGACAAGGCTTGCGGCCCGGATCTTCCGGATGGGTATGCTGACCTACGGGAAGCGGGCAGGGCTCGCCGATGTGCTGCGGTTTATCAGGATGAAGTGAAGTTTGGTGAACCGCTGAAAATCTGAAAACTATTTTTTCTTAGTTCAGTTCGGGAGATTCTCCCAATCCCCCGGTTTTATATTCTGACGCTCTTGGGGGCTCCGGCAAGCCTCCGCCCCCGCCGCTGGGGCCTCCCCCGATTGCGATGATGCTGTATTACCTGTACACAAAAATGGAATGATTGAAGGTTTTCTTGTACGGATAATCTCAACTGCATCCTCAACAGTGCGGATCATTCCAACCTTTACTTAGTCCCTCCCCTTAGCGAGACGGGTGTGGCGGTGCCACCCGTCGGGCGCGAGGGGGTCGGGGGGCGAGTGCTCACTCTGTTGCATCAGCAATAAAATTCCAAAAAACCGGATCGGATTATTCTTTGGGATTACAGCTTACCACGCAAACGTAATCCCGTGAACAACAAACAGCCAGTATAACCCGACCGCCACGAGCCCGCCGCCGAGCGTTGCCAAAAAGTTTGTCCCGGCGTTCCCTAAAAATCCCTTGTTCTCCAAGACCGCCCCGATCAGGCTGTCGAGATTGGTGCCGATGAATCCTGCAATAGTGCAGGCAACAAGCATCCATGGCGTGATGACATTGAGAACAAGCGCAACGAGCGAGACAACAAAACTCCCGAGAATGCAGACGAGCTCTCCCTTGAGCGAGACGCCGCCGTTTGTCCCGATCGGCACTTTGCGCAGCGTTGTGATCATGTAGGGGATTCCGCCCGTAACGCCGATCTCGCTTGCCATCGTGTCCGCCGCCGCGGTTGCAACGCTCCCGACATACATCACGATGAAGACCGGCTGGACAAAAACGCCGTACAGCACTGCCGCCGCACAGGCAACGATCCCGTTTGCAAAAACATTTCGGTAGCCCCGTGCCCCGCTCTGTCCCTGCTCGACTCCGATCCGTTTCTTGTACTCGAACTTGTATTTCGTGCAGACCGAGCCGAGGATAAAAAACGAGAGCATGATCAGAAGCCAGGTTGCATCGGCAAAGACCAGGAGGATAACGCCCACGAGCGCGATAGAAAAAAGCCCCGAGAGGTCGGCGGTCTTTGCCCGGAATGCGAAGTACCCGAAAACAAACGCGATGGCGACCGCAACGATCACGATCTCGATATCGACCGTGTAGTTGAGTTCTTTTATGAGGTACATCGTCATCGCGATCCCGATGCCTTCGAGCACCAGCGAGTCCTCGAAGCGCAGGAGAATCACTTTTAAGAGTACCGCGGCGATGATGCCGAAGATCACCATCAGGAGTGCGTGCTGCTGGAGGTAGACCATGACGAGCATCCCCGCCCACGCGGTCGTGATGATGTAATAGAGATAGGTGTTGAGGTCGTCGGTCCCGCTCTGGAAGACCAGTTCGCCGAGCGCGATCATCGCAAGGGTCGTTGCAAGCACGATGAAGGGGAGGAGCCCCACGCCGTACAGGGCCGCAAGGATACAGGAGACATAGGCAAAATACCGGAGGTTAAAAAACCGCCAGAGGACCAGCACGAAGAAGATGATGGTAAGCGCCATCAGCCATGCGGGCTGTACGTACGGGCCGGCAAGGACAATACCTCCGGTGATCGCAGCCGCGTAGCCGAGTCCCCGCTGCTTCGCCATTATTCCCAATATTTGTTTTAGGATGACAAGAGTCTTATCGTCTTTTTGTTTCGCGCTCTGCCCGCTCCTTTCAAGTGTTTCAGCGCCGGTTTTTGCGATTACTATATTTTGTGCAACGACCAATCCGGTACGGAATGGCTTCCTCTGACGAACTTCCCAAAAACTACGATTTTGCCGAGGTGGAGGAGCGCTGGCAGAAGAGCTGGCGCGACGAGGACCACTATTTCGATCCGAACTCGAAAAAGCCGCAGTTTGTGATCGATACGCCCCCGCCCTACCCTACGGGCAATTTCCATATCGGAAACGCGCTCAACTGGTGTTATATCGATTTCTTCGCCCGGTACAAGCGGATGAAAGGCTACAACGTGATGTTCCCGCAGGGGTGGGACTGCCACGGCCTTCCGACCGAAGTAAAAGTCGAGGAACTCAACCACATCACGAAAAACGATGTATCACGCGAGGAGTTCCGGAAGATGTGCCGGGACCTCACGATAAAAAACATCGAGCAGATGCGGCTCACGCTCCGGCGCATGGCGTTCTCCACGGACTGGTCTAACGAGTACATCACGATGATGCCGAAGTATTACTCAAAGACCCAGCTCTCGTTTTTGAGGATGCTTAAGTCCGGCTACATCTATCAGGACGAACACCCGGTGAATTTCTGTACCCGGTGCGAGACGGCGATTGCATTTGCCGAGGTTTCGTATGAGGACCGGGAAACGCAGCTCAACTTTTTTGATTTCGATGGTGTCGAGATTGCGACCACCCGTCCCGAGCTGCTTGCAGCCTGCGTTGCGGTCGCGGTTCACCCGGCCGATGACCGGTACCACACCTTAAAGGGCAAGTCCCTGAAAGTTCCGCTCTTCGGTCACGCTGTCCCGGTTGTGCAGGACGAGGCGGTTGACCCGAAGTTCGGGTCCGGCGCGGTCATGATCTGTACGTTCGGGGACAAGCAGGATGTCCACTGGTGGAAGCAGCACAACCTCCCCTTGAGAAAAGCCATCGACCGCAAAGGGAAGATGACGGAGATCTGCGGGAAGTACACCGGCCTTTCATCGACCGAGTGCCGCAAGGCAATTCTCGCGGACATGAAATCTGCCGGCATCCTGAAAAAGCAGGAGAAACTCCAGCAGCGCGTGGGCACCTGCTGGCGCTGCAAGACCCCGATCGAGATCCTCTCGAACAAGCAGTGGTTCATCCGGATCAAACAGCAGGAGATCCGGGACGCAGCGCACCAGATCAAGTGGTACCCGGAGCACATGCTGCGCCGGATGGAGAACTGGATCGACCAGATGGAGTGGGACTGGTGTATCTCCCGGCAGCGGATCTTTGCAACGCCAATCCCTGTCTGGACCTGTACAAAGTGCGGCGAGATCGTGGTGCCGGACGAGAAGGATCTTCCCTGCGACCCGACGCTCACCAAGCCCAAACATCCCTGCCCGAAATGCGGCGGGAACGACTTTAAGGGTGAGGAGGACGTGCTCGATACCTGGATGGACTCGTCCATCTCGGTCTTAAACGTGACCGGCTGGGACGGTTCCGGGAAGCCGAAGATCTTCCCGGCGCAGATCCGGCCGCAGGGCCACGATATTATCCGGACCTGGGCGTTCTACTCGATCCTGCGTTCGGTTGCGCTCACGGGAAGCAAGCCGTGGGACCAGATCCTTGTGAACGGCATGGTGCTCGGAGAGGACGGTTTCAAGATGAGCAAGAGCCGCGGGAACGTTATCGTGCCCGAGGACCTTGTCGGCCGGTACGGCGCCGATGCGCTCCGTCAGTGGGCGGCAACGGGAGCTGCGCTTGGTTCCGACATCATGTTCTCGTGGAACGATGTGATCGCGGCATCCCGGTTCCAGACCAAGATGTGGAACATCTTCCGCTTTGCGCTCATCCAGTTCGGGAAAGACGGCATCGATGAGAATGCCCCCATCACTGCGCTTGCGGACCGCTGGCTCCTCGCCCGGCTCTCGGACACGGTGGCAGCGGTCAGCGCCCGGATGGAGAACTACGAGTTCGACGAGGCGCTCAAGGCTATCAGGGAATTTGCGTGGGATGTGCTCGCCGACAACTACATCGAGCTCGCGAAGGGCCGGCTCTATGCGGGCGACGCGTCACGGAAGAGTGCCTGCCGGGTGCTCTACACCGCGTACGACTCACTCTGCCGGATGCTCGCGCCGTTTGTCCCGTACTTTGCCGAAGAGAGTTACTCGTACCTCAAGAAGGGGAGCGTGCACAAGCAGCCGTGGGTCGACTTCACGTTCAATGATCCGGCAGCAAAGGCCGAGGGCGACTTGCTCGTAAAAGTTGTCGCAGAGGTGCGCAAGTACAAGCACGACAAGGGTCTTGCGCTCAACGCACCGCTCGGGAAGGTCACGGTCTATGCGCCGCACACGACAAACGACGAGAACGACACGGGCCGGACGATTAATGCGGATGTCCACTGGCGCACGGACAAGGCACATCTCGACAAGGTTGTCTCGGGCATCGACTTCAACCGCTCGGTGGTCGGCCCGACCTTCAGGAAGGATGCGGGCGCATTCATGGAAGCGGTCAAGGCGCTCCCGGCCGAAGCGCTCGCTCACCCGCCAAAGACGATCAAGGTCAATGGCAAGGATATGGACGTACCCGAGGGTGCGTTTGCGCCGCAGTATTCCTATGTGGAAGAGGGCGCGAAGGTCGACATGATCACGATCGGCGATGTGATCGTGACGGTGGCGGGGAAGGAATAATTTTTTTTTGATTTTTCTTTTTTAGGTTGTATTGTCTGTTTTCAATCGTAGCGATGGCTCCCCGCCTCAGGGCCCCTCGCGGGGCACGGCGGGGCAAATTGTGGGAACTCGAACTGTTAGACTTTCCTCTTGAAATGGTATCGAAATATTCCCCTAAATTTGGTCTTACAAATTATTCTACAAAAACCATACCTGCCTTTTAAGATATCCCAAAGATAAGAACGTGCTATGGATCATTCATATGAAGAAATTCGAAAAGCAACTCTTGATATTTTATCCGGAAGAGAAAACTCTTCGTATACACCAAATCAATTTGTTCATCTTCGAATAGGCGTAGCAGAAGTGTTACAGAAACGGGATGGAATCGCCCCTGATTCATATCGATCTGAAGCACAAATGTCAAAAAACGATCAGGATTTTTTTCAAGAAGTATTTTGGGATCTATTTCGGCAGAATATAATAACGCTAGGGACGAGCGGAAATCCAAATGAATCCTATCCATGGTTTCGAGTCTCTAGTTTTGGAAAAAAAGCACTAGTGAATCCGGATGTATATTTTTTCCATGATCTCACAAGTTATGAAAAAATCATTAGAGAAAATATCCCTAATATTGATGAAATTACTTTGTTTTATCTAAAAGAAGCGATGCAGGCTTTTATAGTGGGATGTCGTCTATCCTCTGCAGTAATGCTTGGTGTAGCATTGGAATATTCTCTTGACTCACTTTATGACATAATAAAAACGAATTCACAATATTCAACACATTTTAACAGTGTATTTAAAGAACAAACCTTACTTAGAAAATTTAACAAATTTAAACAAAAACTTAACGAAAAGAGAACAGACTTGCCCAGACCATTGACCGAAGATCTTGATACAAATCTAGATATGATCGTCTCTCTTATTCGGAATTATAGAAATGAATCCGGCCATCCTAATGGAAAGGTCATTTCACGAGAACAGTGTTATGTTAACCTTCAATTGTTTATTCCCTGCTGTAAAAAAATCTATGAGTTAAAGGCATTTTTCCAATAATTTTTTCCTAGTGAGTAAATTATGGTTCATATTTGAGTCAATCGAATTCGATTATGTACCTAGATCCCGGTAAGTGCGTAGCGCAAAACCCGACGAGGCGTTTTGCGCGTAGGGCATCGTTCCATTTCAGCGGTCACCTACGAATAAGGGGTATATGGGACCAAACCTTTAATCTCCCGATCTGACCTACCCCCATCCGGCCCCAAATTGCGCCCGGAATCCCCTTTTCCGGATCCAATCGGAGCCCGTATTGGCCTCCGTTTTAAAACAAGCTCAAATCAGCGTTATTTTGGCAAACGGACGAAATATGCCGCTCATGTAAACGCGTTTTGCGGGCCGATCTTATTCCAAAAAGGCACTTGATGGTTCCCGGAAAAAGATGCCAAAAGAACGCGTTTGCGGGTCGGTTAAAGGCATTATATGTGGCTCAATTTTGGTGTATTTTGGCAAACAGAACTAAAATTGCGTGTTATTTGAAGTTCCGACGTGAGAAAATGGGGAGATTCAGGGAGGCACTCCATTTCCCATCTTCATGGCCCCGGTGTCTGGTACGATTTCCTTGAAAAGTCCCGGTCGCGGGCCAAAGATTATCAGAAAAGTCCGGGACCGGTCCGGAGAATTTGAAAAAAAGATCGATGCGGTTGCTGCGGATTTCAAAAAAAGTTCGGGTCCCGGGCTGAGGATTCCGGAAAATCCGCAGATCGGTTGCTGAGAATTTTCAAAAAAGATCGGCACCACCCCCTCCCCCCCAAATGTTCGACCCACGAATAATTATCAGATTCTCCGACTGACACCCTTCATCGGGTCATTTTTTTTTAGAAAAACTTCGGCTCTGCTGTTGAGAATTCCGGAAAATTCACGGATCCGTTGCTAAGAATTTCAAAAAAACTGTGGGTCATGAGCTGGGAATTCCGGAAAATCTTTGGATCGGTTACTGAGAATTTTTAAAAAAAGATCGCATTGCGGGCTGAGGATTACAAAAAAAGATCGATGCTGTTGCAGAAAATTCAAAAAAAGTCCGGGTCCCGGGCCGGCAATTCCAAAAAACCCCGATTCCCCTTATTTCCTCTTCCGCTTCTTCCCCTCTTTCAAAACTTCCCGGATCCCCTCTGCCACAAACCGGGCAACCTCATCCCTGTCAAGTAACGCATCCACAATCACGAACCGGTCCGGCTCAGCCCGGGCAAACTCCAGGTACCGGTTCTGCACCTTCTCCAGCACTTCGCGCCGCTCGAAATGCTCCCGCCCGCTCTTCGTGGAGAGCCGGGCAAGAGCCTCATCGACCGGGATCACGAGCAAAAAAGTCTTGTCCGGGACAATCGACCATCCGTCATGCATTGCCCGGAGCCATTGTTCCGGTTCGGGAATCACGCCCGCAAGCGTGACCGACTGGTAGGCAAACCGGCTGTCCGAGTACCGGTCCGAGATCACCAGTTTGTTCTCCGCAAGCGCCGGGCGGACTATCCTGGCAAGGTGGGCCGCATGGTCGGCGACAAAGAGCGTGGCCTCGCAGACCGGGTCGATCTGTTCCGCAATCGCCCGGCGGACTGACTCGCCCACCCAGGTTGCCCCGGGCTCCCGGGTATAGACCGGGTCGAGGTCCGCAAGCAGGGGTTTTAAGCCCGTAAGCAGCGTGCTCTTTCCCGTCCCGTCAATTCCTTCGAGCGTGACTAACACATGCATCCCCTCCGGATCCATTCGGCCGGGACGGCCCCCTTGTGGAGTGCGGTCGCGATAATAGCGCCGTCAAACCCGGCATCGCGGATCACTTCGAGGTCAGCGACCGTTGCAACCCCGCCCCCGTACAGGAGTTTCCCGTCATATGCCGAGCGCCACGCTTCAAGGATTGGCCTGCTGCCGGAGCCAAACCCGTGTTCCGTCCCGACAAACCCGAGGTTTAAGAGAATGCAGCCTTCAAACGCCAGACTGCGGGCCGCCCTGAGCACGGATTCCGGCGATGCACCGGACGGGATCACCTTCCCGTCCTTCACATCCACGCTTAAGTATCCCCCGCGGTACCGGGAAAGTTCGGCCCCGCCGGTCTCCGTCCCCACGATATTTTTGATGTGCGGGCCGGAAAGATAATCGGCCGGGCTGCGGATGCCCCGGTCCACGTAACAGCACTCCGTAAGTCCTGCGCACGTGCGGATGATCGCATCATGCGCCCCGGTGCCCTCGATCCGGTCGAGGTCTGCAATGTACAAAAATTTCGGCGCGATCGCTTGTACGAACCCGACCGGTTCTGCCGTCGGAGAAAGTCCCCAGTCGAGCGGTTTGTAGGTTGCACGGAGCCCGGATTTGCCGTGCACGACCAGATTGCGCCGCAAATCCATAGCAAGCACCAGTTCCATAGAGTAACGCAACCACTATTAGTACAAAAGATCATTAAACTTTATGCAATTGTTGGTCAGCCCCAGCTCTATTTTGGAAGCCCGGAGTGCTGTCGATGCCGATATCATCGATGTCAAGAAACCGTCCGAGGGTTCCCTTGGGGCGAACTTTCCCTGGGTAATAAAAGAGATCAAATCGTTTGTGAAAAAACCGGTAAGTGCAGCCATCGGGGATTTCCCGTACAAACCGGGACAGGCTTCCCTTGCGGCCTACGGGGCTGCCTGCGCCGGGGCTGACTACATCAAGATTGGCTTAGCATTTGCCGGCAAAGACAAGGCAAAGGACATGATCGCATCGGTAACAAAGGCCGTGAAAGACGAGTTTCCCAAAAAATTTGTCGTGATCGCCGGGTATTCCGATTACGAGCGGATGGGTTCGATCTCCCCGTTCGATATCTCGCCCATTGCCGCCGAGTGCGGGGCTGACTTTGCGATGATCGATACCGGGATAAAAGACGGCAAGAGCACGTTTGCGTTCATGGACGAGGCAACGCTCGGGCGCTTTACGGCACAGAACCGTGACCTCGGGATCGGCACCGCCCTTGCCGGTTCGATCAGGTTCGAAGACATCGATTCCCTAAAAAGGATCGACCCGGAGATCATCGGTGTCCGGGGGATGGTCTGCGGGGGCGACCGGAACGCAACCATCCGCGAAGATCTCGTAAAGACCGCCCTTGCCATGATCCGGTAAATAAAAACCCGTGTGAACTCCCTTTTAAAAAAAAGGGTAACCAAACCAAGAGGAAAAAAACCATGTTTGCCAAGAAACTGGATGTCCCCCTTTCCCTCACGTTCGATGATGTGCTTCTTGAACCGCTGGAGTCCTGGACCGAACCTTCAGAAACCGACACAAAAACCCGGTTTTCCAGGAACATCAGCCTGAATATCCCGCTTGTCTCTGCTGCAATGGATACCGTGACGGAATCCACGATGGCAATCGCGCTTGCCCGGGAAGGCGGGATCGGCGTGATCCACCGGAACATGACTGCCGAGCACGAGCTCCAGGAAGTCAACATTGTCAAGCAGGCCGAAGAACTCATCGAGCGCGACGTCCTCTACGTTGAGGAGACGGCGACGGTCTCCGATGCCGAGAAACTGATGAACCAGTACAGTATCGGCGGCGTCCCTGTCGTGGGAAAAGGAAAGATCATCGGGATTGTCTCCCGGCGCGATGTGAGGGCAGTTGTCTCCCGCCGCGGCGAAGAGAGCATCAAAACGATTATGACCAAGAAACCGATCACGGCCGATGACGATATCACTCCGGAAAAGGCGCTGGAGGTCATGTACACGAACAAGGTCGAGCGCCTGCCGGTGGCCGACAAAACCGGCAGACTGATCGGGATCATCACGATGCAGGACATCCTTGAAAAGCGTCAGTACCCAAAGGCGACACGGGACAAAAAGGGGAACCTCCGGGTAGCGGCGGCAGTCGGGCCGTTTGACTTTGCCCGGGCAATGCTGCTTGACGAGCACGGTGTCGATGCGCTTATCGTGGACTGCGCCCACGGCCACAACATGAAGGTGGTCGATGCGGTGAAAAATATCAAGGGGAGTGTGAAGGCCGATGTGGTTGCAGGAAACATTGCGACCGCGAAAGCTGCAAAGGCCCTTGTCGCCGCAAACGTGGATGGCATCAAGGTCGGGATCGGGCCGGGGTCGATCTGCACGACCCGGATCGTGGCGGGGACCGGTGTCCCGCAGATCACGGCCATCACGGAAGTCGCCGATGTTGCGGCAAAGGCCGGTGTCCCGATCATTGCCGATGGCGGTGTGCGCTACTCTGGCGACGTGGCAAAGGCTATCGCGGCCGGGGCCGACACGGTCATGATGGGGAGTATGTTTGCCGGCACGGACGAGGCGCCGGGCAAGGTGATCACGATCAAGGGCCGGCGCTACAAGCAGTACCGCGGCATGGGCTCGCTGGGCGTCATGAGCTCGGGCCAGTCCAGCGACCGGTACTTCCAGAAGAAGGGGATCGGGGCGACAAAGTTCGTGCCCGAGGGCGTCGAAGGGGTCACGCCCTATGTCGGCCACGTGGGCGAGGTCATCTACCAGCTCGTGGGGGGCCTTAAGTCCGCGATGGGCTACTCGGGAGCAGCGACCATCGACGAGATGCACAAGAAGGCCCGGTTTGTCCGGATCACAAACGCCGGCATGACCGAGAGCCACCCGCACAACATCCTTATCACGGACGAAGCGCCGAACTACCGGCTTTTTGAATAATTTTCCTTTTTTTTATCGGATAAGAAAAGAGTTTTCGCGGTTATGCGGCAACCGCTTTTGCCCGGAACCGGTTCCGTATCTTTTCTGAAAAAAATTTCCCGACCGCGGTCGAGTTCATGAGATCCGTATGGACTTTGGAAGGAACCCCTGAATACTGGTAGACGAGTCCCGAGTGAAATTCTATCTCCAGGTTTTTTGTACTGTCATCATATCCCACGGAGCGCAGGATGCAGGACTGAACAGGTTGTCTTTCCATGAAATTCACTGTTATCATATTGGGGCGCTGAAGGGTTAATGGTTTTTATAATAATGCCTGTAAAAAATACGGCCCTGCAGGGAAGCGTTCTCCCGTTTTGCAGGATCCTGGTTCCGGCACGATGACGGGAGATAGATAAAAAAACCAAACTCTGGTGCGTGAAGGGAGATGACAGGAATAAAATTATTTTTTTGTCTTTGGTAAAATTTTGGTTCTCATTTTTGTGAAAAGAAGACCATAAACACACAAAACAAAACCAAAACCAACCACAATTATTCCAAAGATCCACGAAAAGCTGTAGAAGGTTATTGCTCCGCCAATAACCAGAAGCGCACTTATTATCCAAAGGATAATTCCTACATCTGCGTCCTGTAGATTTTCTGTTGCCATGCAATTCCGGATTTGGCCAAGTAAGCCAATAAATCTGATTGTAGTATGCAACACCCGCCGATTGTCGATCTCCCTTCACGCACCGGCAGGTTTTTTTTTTAAAACCGGGATCTCCCGTAAAGGTGCCGGAACAGACGAGGCGCCGGGCAAGGTGATCACCATCAAGGGCCGGCGCTACAAGCAATACCGCGGCATGGGATCTCTCGGCGTGATGAGCTCGGGCCAGTCCAGCGACCGGTAATTCCAGAAGAAGGGGATCGGGGCGACAAAGTTCGTGCCCGAGGGCGTGGAAGGGGTCACGCCCTATGTCGGCCACGTGGGCGAGGTCATCTACCAGCTCGTGGGCGGGTTAAAGTCCGCGATGGGCTATTCGGGAGCAGCGACTGTCGACGAGATACACAAGAAGGCCCGGTTTGTCCGGATCACAAACGCCGGCATGACCGAGAGCCACCCGCACAATATTCTTATCACGGACGAAGCGCCGAACTACCGGCTCTTCGAGTAATTTTTTTCAATTATCCATTGAATTTTTTTGCTTTTTCTGTATGCGGCCAGATTGTTTTAGCATCAGGCAGGAACTTTATGGATCATTAGGATGGGGGCTGCCTCCCCCACACCCCCGCAAACGATACTTCCCGCCGCCCCCGACGGGGCGCCCCCGCGGCGGGCAATTACCTGTTTTCTCAAAAAGGTAATCTGCCCAGCGAGGGCCCGACAAGGCGCCCGAGCGACTCCGAGCATCAGCGAGGAGGGGTGACATCGTTTTGGAAAAACCGCTTCGGACATTTCATTAAGCGATTTTGACAGGTTGACGGGTTCTGATAACTTCGCAGTGGATCAACCGAATTAGCGGTTGGTGATAGATCGCGATTGTTCCATGAGTCGTAAGGGTTCTGGTATGTTGTCGCGACTTTCTAACTTGAAAAGTGGCGCGTTATGCATCACATGACTTGTTGTGGTATAATGGGGTTCAGACACGCGCGTCTCGCTTTTAAAAAGATCTTTCTTAAATATACTGGGAACTATAACAACCACATATAAAAAGGCGACACTATGGGGCGAATAACATTCACGAATTCAACGTTTGGATCCAGAATTCTTGAAACTATCACCGATGGACTTTATGACGGTAATGTGAACTGTCTTCGAGAATATGTCCAAAACAGTGTTGATGCTAAAGCGGAAAATGTCCGGATATATTTTGAAAATGGAAATCAGGATTTGATAATTGAGGATGATGGCTGCGGGATGTCCTCAAAAAAATTAGAGGATGAAGCACTTAGGATTGGCAAATCCAGTAAAAATGGAGGTGATGTTGGATGGAGAGGAATTGGGATTTGGAGTGGCATATCGGCGTCGGAAAAGATGGTTATTATAACAAAAGCAAAAAATCACAAACCGATAAGGATTGAGATCGATAGCAACCATATCCGCGACCAATCGCGATCAAATAGAGATGCCATTGAAATATTAAATGAAGCTGTAGGTGAATGGGAAGAACTTCCTTTAGGCAAGAACGAATCACTTGAGGATGACCATTATACGATAATTCGATTGGAATCTATCTTATATCCTCAAAGAGTTTTTTTTACTGAATATAAAATCGAGGAATTTCTATCTAAAACGATTCCGGCCCCATTTAACCCAGAAGTATTCACTTATGCGAAGGAAATTGAAAGATTGTTGATTCAACATAATGTAGTGCTCCCTTCCATTAATGTAGAATTCCAAGGAAAGAAGATATTCCGTCCACCGTACAAGAGTGATATTTTCTCTAATGCGTTAACATCGAAATTATTCTACGTCGATAATCAGTTAGTTGCGATTGGATGGTTTTTAACTGCAAAAACAAATGATCAATATAAATGGCCTGATGCGGGTGTTTTGTTCAAAAAGAAAGGCTTCACAATAGGTGATGAAACATTATTTAGATCATATTATGTTGATACGTATAGTCGATGGCAATATGGGGAGATCCATATTCTTTCTGATGAGATCAGAGAGAATGCACCAAGAAGTCGTTTTGAGTACAATAGTGGTATCGTTCACAAGTTTTTAGAGTCAATTGAAACGTTTTTCAGGGAATTACAGACATTAAATCGATTTAAATCGGCAAAATTACCAGTTAGGAAATTACAGAAGGCTGAACAAGCGATTAATAAAGGAGAAATTGCCGTAGCTCAAAGAGCGATTGATGAGGCAAAAAAAAGCATTACTTCTATTCGTAACCCTCCTCCGGATGATTCATTCAAAAATATCTCCTCTAATATTGAGAGCGAATCAAGCAAATGTCAATCAACGATACTGGGTCTTGAAAAAGCAATTGAAAAAGTCCGAAAGGGAAGCAGATCTGAACAGATAAGATTAAAAAGAGAGCATAGCGCCGCAACAATTCAAAGATGTAAACCTGCTATCAGAAGGCAAATACAGAAACTTACTAAGAAGCCTCTCGGAAAATTAGAGATCAATGCAATGGATCCAATTAGGGACCTCTTAAAAACAAAAATGAACTCAAAAGAAAATGATTTTAAGAAATTGTCTCAAGAGGCATTTGGATGGGGCGGCATTACACCAAGTACAATAGACCCAAAATTAACCATCGATTCAAGTCTTAACAGCGATGATAATAAAAATACTTGGAAAATAAGGATGAATCATAACTACCATTTTGGTGTGTTACTTTATGCGTTACAAGATCTTTTAGTGAATCTCCCTAAACATGAAGAAGGACAGAAATCCTTTGAATGGTGGGAATCGGTATCAGAAGAAGAAAAATACGATATAGTTGATGAAATCGCTCTAACCTGTAATTTGGTTTATCGCCTCATTGAGAGCGCAGAGAAATTTACCCCACCAAAACCAAAAAGTTGATCGGGGAGATCCCAAATTTTTGTTCCTGCGGATCCCGGGAAAGTGTTTCATCGGAAACATTATGATCTATAAAAACAATTTGGATACTATGCAAGTCCTTCTTGTTGAGCCAGCATATTACACAAAGTACCCTCCATTAGGATTACTGAAACTTGCCTCATATTATCGGTCACGGGCCTATGAAATTAAATTGGTAAGGGGAATTAACAGGGATTTAGACTTCTCCCCGGATATAATTGAAATAACTTCTCTCTTTACTTATGCATGGAAACCCGTTCACGATGTAATTGAATATTATCACAAGAAATATCCTTGTGCCAAGATGACTGTTGGGGGAATATATGCTTCAATAATCCCAGAACGGCTCAAGTCATTTTATCCTTTTATTAATGTCCATCAGGGGTTACATAACGGCGCAGACAGATATATGCCAGCATATGACATCTTGAAAAGCTCAGAAAAATGGAATAATTGGGATGGCTCGATTATTTTTTCATCAAGAGGATGCATCAGAAAATGTCCATTTTGTGTAGTACCTAAAATTGAGGGAAAAATCAGGTATGTGGTTAAGGATATCAGGCAACATGTTTACAAAGATCACAAAAGAGTCATTTTATGGGATAACAATTTCTTTGCATCACCGGGATGGAAAACAACTCTCGAACAGTTAATTGATATCGGGTTAAAGGTCGATTTTAATCAAGGACTCGATGCAAGGCTTATCGATGAAGAGAAAGCAGCATATATCGCAGAATTGACTACAGAGTCCGTTAGGATGGCATACGATCATCAGGGAGAAAAAACCGCTGCTCATAATGCTGTTAGATTCCTTGAAGAACAGGGGATACGAAAGAAGAAAATTCTATTTTATGTTCTATACAACTTTTTTAGTTCAGAATATCCATCATCGGACACTCCAGAAAGTTTCTTGAAGATCGTTCAGGATATTGCGGAAATGAGATGTAATTCGTATCCCATGAGATACGTCCCTCTCAATTCATTAAAAAAGAATGACTTTATTTCACCAAATTGGAGCCCAGAACAATTAGAGATGGTTGCAGACGCTAGAAGAGTTATTGGTTTTGGTGGTGCATTCCCTGCATATGAGGGATTGGTAGACAAATTCGTTGGCGCTAAAGATTTTAATGAAGCATTTCGTTTAAGACCAAAAAAAACTCCTTCGAATGCGATCAAAGAATTTTGTGGAACTCCTGTTTTATCCGTTGGGCAATGATACGGTTACTTTTGTTTTTTGATTTTCTCTATTGTGACTTTCAAATCCCCTTGAGACAAAGCCGAACAACGACATCCTTGAACGGTTGAACGAGACATTCAGGGAACGCACCAAAGTTGTACGGTCATTCGACAGCGGGATTGGCGCAGAAGAGTTTGCCGTCGGAATGCAGATCTATTACAACTACATCCGACCCCATCACAATGTTTGGAACTTATCAATCAACCGTTACCCTATCAGAACACGTTAAGATCCAGTTTATATTCAATCCACACTAACATTAAGTAAATATATGGACGATCTCGCAGAACTCGCCCGGCTCCTTGACATCCTCGGGAACCGGAACCGGCGGCGCATCATCGCACTCTTACGCCAGAAACCGTGCTTTGTCACCGAGATATCGGAGACGCTCATGATCTCGCCCAAGGCCGTGATCGAGCACCTCCAGCTCATGGAGCGCGAGGATATCCTCGCCTGCCAGATTGACGACCGGCGGCGGAAATACTACTTCCTCGCAAACGACATTCTCGTGGACGTCAGCCTGCGGAATATGCACGTGGAAGCAGCTGAAGGGAAGATCCGCGAGAAAGAGGCGGCAAACGAGCGGACCCGACAGGAAATGGCGATGCTTGCAAAGATGGTCCAGGCCCACGACCGGCTCACGGAAAACCTCGAGCAGCTCAACCACGACATCGATACAAAACTCGCGGATCTTGCCCGCAACCATAAGGATTTATTTGAAAGCGAGCGAGAGTTATCTGTAGCAATCGCCCTTTCCCACGAACCGCTTACCCCCGCAGAACTCAAAGAGGCGACCGGGCTTTCCGATGACGAGCTCGGACCGGTCCTCGGGCGGTTCGAGAAGAGCGGGCTTGTGACAAGAACGAAAAACCGGATTACCCTTTAAAAAAAAAGTTGAGGCGTCCATGCAGAACAATCCCGACAATCCCTACGATGAAGTGTTTGGCAACATCTCTAAAATCGTCGAGGAGATCGTGCGGAACATGCCCGGTGCGGAGAACGCCCGGGTCATCGGGTATACGATTGTGACCCGCAGCGCTAGCGGGGACCCCGAAGTCTATAATGGCGGAGCCGAGGACGGCGGGGACGACATCCCGTACGAGGTGCAGGAGTCCGAAACGGAGATCTTCATTACGGCACCGATCCCGACTGCGGCCGAGCATGCGCCGTATGCCGATATCCAGCCGGAGGAAGTAAAGATCTGCGTCGATGACAAGTTCACCGAAATCCCGCTCGAAAAGCGGATCGATGTGATCCACAGCACGTACCGGGTCCACCGCGGCGTGATGGATATCACGCTCCGGAAGATTCCGCCGGACTACCGGTAATTTTTTTTGTTTTTCCCCGTTTTTTCCAAATATCCGGTAAGCGGTTTTTAATTCCGCTGTTGCCCGCCCGGCAATAAAAAAGAGATCAGGCCCGGGCCGGGATGTCGGCCTTGGATACCTGTCCGATAGGTTTCTTGTCGGGCTTGTACTCGTGGAACTGCCGGAGCGGGACCGTGAGGTCCCGGGTAAACGCGAAGTACCCGATCTGCGTGTTTTTGCAGAGGTTCATTGCCATGTCCATGAGGCCTCTGGGATCGGGCCGGGCCTCGCCGAGCCAGATATGGAAGATGTTCCCGCCGTCCACGATCGGGAAGAAGACATGCTCGATCTCCATCCTTTTCGTGAGCGGGACATCTGCACCCGGCGCAACGTGGGTGCCGTTCGTGTAATAGATCGGGAGATCCCGGGTCTTCCCGAGGTTTTCGAGCGTGTATTCGAGATCGCCCTTGACCACTTTTGCCGCCATATCGTGGTAGCGCCGGTCGATAAGGTCGGCGACCGCGAAGCGCTGACCGGTGGTCTCGGCCGGGGTCCGGGCGAGCGCAAGGGTCATGTTGTTTTCCTTTGAGAGTTTGCGTGCGTAGAGTTCCATCTCGGTCATGGCGCGGATGGCAAGCTTAAATGCGGCTTTGGACTCGTGGGTCTGGACTCCCAGGTGGTGCTGGACCATCTCGTTGACACCTACCACGCCGATCGTGTACACGAGCCCTTCGAGATCGACTGCAACCGCGCCGCGCTCCCCGGTGTTCGGGTCCTTTGGCCGCTGCATGGCAAACGGCATCCGCCCGTTCGCCCGGATATTATTCATCCAGCGGCGCTTGATCTTGAAGAGCTCGACGGCCACATCCATGAGGGAACGCAGTTCGGCAAACAGCCTTTCATCGTTTCCTTCCGCCTTGTACGCCGCCCGCGGGCAGTTGACCGAGACCACCTGCCACGAGCCCATCGAGAAGTGCCGGCCGCCTTCGAAGAGAAGTTTCTTGTCGAAGTCCGAGTCCTTGTCCGCAACCGCGGAGAACTGGTAGGCGCAGCACTGGTAGCAGGAGATGCCCTTCCCTGCGCCGCGGTACGCCGGGAGCTGGTTGTCGTAGTAGGGCGTCCCGAACTTGGAGGCGAGCTCGAAAGTCATGAGGTACAGGTCGCGGAAGGTCGGGAGGTCCGGGTTTTTCCGGTTGAACTCCTCGCGCTCCTGCATGAAGTCCGGCTCGATACTGATCTCGGGTTTGGGGAAATTGAACGGCTTGCCCCAGTAGTCGCCCTCGATCATCACGTCCATGAGCGCCTTAAAGAGCAGCCGGACCTCGCGCTCGAATTCGCCGTAGGTACGGAGCGGGGCCTGCTTCCCGTCCCAGACCTTGCCCTTGTACACGCAGGGCTTGTCCTGCCAGAGCGTGGGCACGCCCGGCGAGAGCTGGACTGACGAGAAGACGAGCTGGCCGCCGCGGGCAACCATCATCTGCGTCATCTCGTACACGAACATCTGCATGTTCTGCTTGATCTCGTTGTAGTCCATGCCCTCCATGTAGGGCGCAAGGAACGTGAGGAAATTATAGTACCCCTGCCCGCCGGCAAAGTTTGTCTGGGCGCTTCCGAGCGCTTTTACCGCGTGGAGGACGGCGACCTCGGCGCGTTTTGCCGGGCCGGCAACCGAGGCTTTTGTCCCGTTCCCGTCCGGCATGAGGCCGTAGTAGAAGAAGTAGCGCAGGTCCCAGTCCTGGCAGAACGGCCGGGTGCCGAAATATTCGAGGTCGTGGATGTGCATCTCGCCGCAGAGGTGGTGGTCCGCAAGCTCGGGCGGGAGCTGGAGGAGGTACTGCTCCTTTGAGATCTTGTCCGCTTTTTTCTTGTGGCTGGTCTCGGCGTTCTCCTGGAGGTTTGCGTTGTCGTGGGCTTCGAAGCCCTGGCCCACGTCAATCTGGTGGGCGTCAAAGACCGGCGTCCCGACCCGGGTGCAGATGTTCCGGTACTGCACCATGCCTTTTTCAAGAAGCGTGATGTTTGTTATCTCCCGGATGAGCGGGCCCGAAAGGGATTTTAAGCCGAGTGCGAGGATGCGCTCTTCGACCTCGCGGGCGATCTCCTGTGCGGTCGCATCGTCTGCGCCCTCGTACCCGTAGAACGATTCGGCAAGTTTTGTCTCGGTCTTGATCTGGTCGGCGATCCGGTTCCGGTCCCAGTCGATAATGTGGCCGTCCGTGGTGCGGACCGGGGGCAGGGCGGGGGAGAAGCTGCCGTCAAAGGTCAGCTGCCGGGTCTGCCGCTGCGGGGTCATCATGCACCCGAAAGGATTTCCGCAAGTTTTTCCGCGTTAAGGTCGCCGGTCGGGAAGAGTTCCGCAGTGGTATAGAAATCCTCGCCCCGCTGGAGGACGGGTGCTTCGTTGACAAAGACGCCGTTTACCCGGAGCTCGGTGAGGGCTTCGGCAGTCGAAAGGTCGCGTTCGGTATAGGTATAACCGCCTTTTTTTAAGGCCGATTTCAGCATTTCGCAGTGCGGACAGGTCGGAAGCGAATACACGATCAGTTCAACCGTTTTCGTCATAAAAAGCACCCTCTCTTATCTAGGACTTACGCAGTGTAGGAATAAAAAAATCATGGTTTAATACATCTGCATGGCATAGAGGTCTGCGGTCCTGCCGGTCGGGCACCATTTTTAACGTGTCCTGCCCAAAACAGTACCCTGATGGTCAGGGCGTTTGTGGCATTCGAGATCTCTGAGGAGATGCGGAAGTTCTTAACAGCGGCGCAGGCCGGGCTCAAAAAGAGCACAGCCCGGCTCGCGTTTGTCGATCCCCCGCTCATCCACATCACGGTAAAATTCCTTGGCGATGTGGACGAGAAAAAGCTCCCGCACCTTATCCGCGCCCTGGACTCCGTAAAAGCGGCACCGTTCCCGGCCACGGGAAACCGGGTCACGGTCAATAATTTCAAAAGCCCGCACACGGTCTGGTGCGCAATCGACGATGCCGGGAAGGGACGCGGGGTCTTTGGCGCGGTGGAAAGCGTTCTTGCGCCGCTCGGGTTTCCCCGCGAGACCCGGCAGTTCTTCCCCCACGCAACGCTCGCCCGGGTAAAGATTGCCGATCCGTCGCTCTTCCGGTGCCTTGAGGAATTAAAGGATGCACCCTGCGGCAGCTGCACGGTCTCGGGTCTCAAGCTCAAGAAGAGTACGCTTACCCCCCGGGGCCCGGTGTACGAGGACCTGCATGAGGTGGCATGGTGAGCGGACCGTCCGGCCGGCTGCCGCTTGAAGATAAGATCCTTGCAGAACAGCTTCGGCCTTCCGCGGAGGAGCGGGCGTATATCCACAGCGTTGCGGACCGGCTGCTCGCTGCAATTGCCGCAAGCGGGAAAGCGGAAGGGATGGTCGTTGGCTCGATTGCCCGGGATACGTGGGTGAAAGGCGACCGCGACCTCGATGTGTTCATGCTCTTTTCCCCGGATCTCCCCCGCGAGACACTCGAAAAAGAGGGTCTTGCCTTAGCGCGGAGCATTGCCCGGCAGTTCACGGACACGTTGTTCGAGAAGTACGCGGAGCACCCGTACATCAACGCGACGATCGATTCGATCGATGTGGATCTGGTGCCCTGCTATAATGTGAAAAGCGCAGCCCATATCCAGAGTGCGGTGGACAGGACGCCGTTCCACACCCGGTATATCACGGAGAAGATCAACGGCCTGACCGATGACGTGCTGCTCCTGAAACGGTTCGCGAAGGCCGGCGGGATCTACGGCTCGGACCAGATGACGGAGGGGTTCTCGGGCTACCTCTGCGAACTCTTAATCCTCCATTACGGGGGATTCGCACCGCTGCTCGAAGCCGCGTCCGGCTGGGGCCCGCACCAGAAGATCGATATCGAGCGCCACGGGGCAAAGGAGTTCTCCGAGCCGCTCGTGGTGATCGACCCGGTCGATCCCCGGCGCAATGTTGCTGCGGCAGTCTCGATCGACCGGATGGCGGAGTTCGTGGAGCTTGCCCGGGGATACCGCGAAGCGCCGTCCGAAGCGTTCTTCGAACTTCCGGTCGTGACCCCGGTGAGCAAAGACGAGCTCGCCGCGATCCTCGCTTCGCGGGGCACGTCCCTGTATGCGGTCACGTTTGCAACGCCGCCATTCATTGACGAGATTGTGGTACCGCAGCTCCGGCGGAGCACCGGAGCGGTCTCGGATCTCCTTACCCGAAACGGTTTTGTGGTGCACCACGCCCACTACCAGATGGGTAAAGAGCGGTGCATGCTGCTCTTCGAACTCTTAACCGACGAGCTCCCCCCCATCCGGCGCCACGAAGGCCCGCCGGTCTGGAACCGCACGAACGCGGAGAAGTTCCGGGAAAAATACCGTGACGCGACGCTGCCCGGGCCGTTTGTGGAGAACGGGCGGTACGTGATGGAGGTCCCGCGGGAGTTCCGGTTCGCGGCCGATCTCCTCACCTCAAAGGAGCTCTTAAACGTGGGCGTTGGCCGGCATGTCCGGGCATCGTTTGAGAAGGACTGGTGCGTGCTCGAAGGTGCGGACTGCTGGGACGAAGCGTTTGCCGGGTTTATTGCCGGGTTCTTTAGCCGGTGCTCGCCGCTCGTACGGATCAAGCGCGGCAGTGCGGGCCGGAAGTGAGACCGGTTTTCCCGGGGCACTCTTTTTTTGTCTGTTATTCGATGGAGAGAATGATCGTTTTAACCGGTTGAACGACCGACCCACAAAACAGGCCTTCTTTTCATTTCCCTGTGCTGCGGGTCGATATGAGGGGAGATCTGCCTCCCAAAAGCGTACATTAGCGTTCTACGAAAGCCCGGTTTTTTTCCCGGATTGGCCATCGGAGTCTGTTTTGAGGGTATCCTTAAAATGGTGGGTAAAAGTGCACCGGTTTTGGGTTATTTCGTCCAGTTTCGGGGCCGGGATCCGGTTGTCCCGGCCCGGGTCTCCGACGGAGAACCTATCGCAGGGAGAGGGGAGGTGATTGCAGGTCCGGAAGGGTGGTTTTTTTAGACAGTCCCGAAGAGGATCCCGTTCCCTATCCGGAGCTTTAAAAAAAGAACGTTCGATCCATATCGAAAAGTCTATACTATAGTTGGGTAACAGTTTCTGGAATAACCGGGTTAACCGGTTTTCATGAAAAGGAGGATGATGGTAACCATGACACAGTTCAACAGATGTGAGACCTGCGGCGGCTTTGTCCCGCAGACAGAACTTCTTATGCCCCGATGCAGGAACACCGGCTGCTCCCCGCTCTCTGAACCGAAGATCTTCAAGCTCGCGCACAAGGGCTGCCCCGTCTGGTCTGCGCCGATCGTAAACGCCGAGTAAACTCTTTCTTTTTCTTTTTATTTCCCCGTGTCACGATTCCGCGGCCATTGCTGCGGTTTGGATCCGGTTCCTGCAGGAACATTCTTCCGGCAAAAGGCCGCTTGTCGCGGTCGTGCGGGAGGTGTACCTCGGATTTCCGCAAAAACCAAAAAAAAGATCACGGATATTCCGGCACGACGGCCATGGTATATCCGCTCCTGTTATCGAACCGATCCCAGGTGAGCGTCAGCGAGGAGCCTGCGATTGTACTGCCGTTCTTTTTGTCCAGGGCGGTTACGGTAATAACAACCGGTACTGCATCGTCCCCGGGCATATCGTAAAATGTCCAGTAGAGTTTTTCGCCATTGTTCCGGCACTGCCGGCTGCATTCCGTTACCTTGTATGTGGACTGGTTCCAGTCTGCGAACCGCCCGTACGTGGTGTTCCAGACAAAGACGACAGTGTTTTTGTCAAAACCGGTGGCAACCGGTTCGATCCCGATCCCGATTGTCGATGACATGAACGGCGAGTACCGTCTCGGGGATGCGTTGAGCGAAAGAAATGCCGTTCCCTGGGCCGGCGAAGCTTCACCGGCACCAGACACTCCCTGCGGGATTCCGTTGGGGATCTCCCATTGCACGGTTTTTCCCGGGAATGCCAGGACCCCGGAGACGATCAGTGCGGTAAGAACGATGCCGATCGCAAGCATCGCACCGGCAACAATACACGTGCGGTCTGCCATCAGGCATCACCCGGCAGCGGCGACCCGGTGAACGGTTTTTGGTTTTGTTCCATCATTGCATATCACATTAGCCAGACTGGAGGCAGGAAAAACGCGGGAGGACTTCAGGAGGTTTCCCGTATCCTTGGGGGTTTTTCCCGGCCTGCACAAATACCCTTTGCCCTGGTTAAAATAATGATTTCAGGCACAATCGTTAACCGGGTCCGTCATCCGGTAAGAGTCCCGCATTTTTCGGGCCGTCGGTCGGGGACAGCTGTGTGTTCCGGCCGGTTAACAGTTGTGCCATGTACTTTATACTGCGGCAGGAAAAACGGGAATATACTATGCAGCGCCCCCGGGCGGTTTTCCTTTTTTTGGCCGGCAGTCTCGCGGCCGTTCTTGTTGCCGGGTTCATTTTTTTGGGAACCGGATCTACTTTTCCGTCAGCCGGGTTTCCGGCGGCCGCCCCCGCTCTTGCAAATCCCGGGGGAACCAATACCGGCATGCACGACGGGCGTCTGGTCATGCCGTCCCTGCCCCGGTTCTACCGCGATACCGTGCCCGAAGGCACCGGCCGCCAGTGGGTAAACCTGTCATGGGCCGATCCGGAAAAGCCCCGCGCCCTTCTCATCTATTCCCCGGAAGGAACGCTCGGGCCGTACTATAACAGTTTTAATGGCATCACCGACCAGAGGATCTCCCTGTTTATGGAACAGGATACCGGTCTTTCGGCCGGGCCGTGGTATTATGAAGTTACGGCAGGGAGCGGGGCAGCAAACAACAACCAGTCGTTTGCGATCGTGCGGGAACGGACAGCCGGGGAGTGCGAGGGAATATGAGACCGGCGATCGCTCTGCCTCTGGCGGTCGTGCTTATCCTTGCAGCGGTACTGCCGGTACCGGTATCCGGAGGAATTGTCGTACGGCCCGGCGGGGATTTCCAGCCCCCGCCATCGGCCGTGGGGACAGAACCGGTGGAGATTACGGTCTGGGAACTTCCCGCAGGCATCCTTCTCTCTGTCATTGCCGAGTCGGCAGCCGGGCTGTTTTTTACGGTAAAACTCTGGGCCGCGCTCGGCTACCGCCGGGTGGAAAAAGGAAATGTTCTCCTGCATGAAACGCGGCTCCGGATCCTGTCCTGTATCCGGGAAAACCCGGGGATCCACTACCACGCTCTTGCACGCAGGACCGGGATCAGTTTAAGCACGCTCCGGCACCATATCGGTATCCTGCTCCGGACCGGTACGATCGCGGCGTCTTCCGGCAACCACCGGATCCGGTATTTTGAGAATAGCGGAACCTCTTCGAAAACCGAACGGCTCCTTCTTGGCCATATCAGGAACGAGACGACCCGTGGAATCCTCACAGCGATCGCGGAAGTTCCCGGTATCGGGAGAAACGGGATCGCACGGCGGCTCGGGATCACCGGTGCTGCGGTGACCTGGCATATCCGCCGTCTCGAACATGACGGGATCGTATGCCAGGTAAGCACGGAAAAGACGGTACGATACGTTATCCCGGGAGAAATACTGGCCTGCCTTTCCCGCGGGACGCTGCCGGCCGCCGGCCAAGTGCAGGAAGAACCTGCTGCACAGGCCCCCGCTTCGTAAACCCGATCTGGCCGGTTATACGTTTATCGCTGGACCCTGAGCCTGCACCGGTCTTCCCATCTGCTGCGAGAGGTAGCCGGCCACAGCCTGCGGAAGGGCGTATGCCATCGTCCGCCCGGCCTTTTGCATGGTGACCAGGTGATCTTCTTCGAGCCGCTTCATGTGCCAGGTAATGGACGGGCCGGTAATGCCGACCGAATCTGCAATCTCCTGCCGGGTCGCGGACGGCCGGGCAAGGAGGATTGCGAGGATCCGCCGGGTCGTGGGGTTCCGCAGGTGCTTTAAGACCTGCTGCTCGGTCTCGGAATAGGTCCCGCTGTTCTCGTAGAACCGTACCGATGCAGGATCCTCGGCGACCGTGATCTTGTGGGTGAGGCGCAGGACATTGAGGTGGTAGCGCAGGGTCCCGAGCTTGATCTGCATCTCGCCGGCAAGCCCCCGCAGGTGGATCCCCGGGTTCTCCTGGATATAGGAAAAGACCCGGGAGCGGACGTCCTGGTCGAGAACGTTCTCGTTTCTTACCCGGCGGTAGCCGAGCGTGAGCCAGATCTTGAGCCCGGCAAGCGTCTCGACCGGGAAACATGCGGCCTGCAATACTACGATCCAGAGCGGCAGCGACCAGAACGGTACCGGTTCGGGTACGTGCGGCACGGCACCGGCCGGCGGCGGGTGGGCGTATCCCGAAGTCACCGTGTATTCCTGAGCGGAGACCGCCGGTACAAGGAGCAGCGCAAGTACGGCACAACAGGCCGCTGCGATCCGGAACCGGGAATATGATGCCATGACAGAAACCTCACGAAGTGTACGTATTGAGCAGGTACGGCGATGTATCATTGCCGGTGTTTCTTACCCGGTAATACCAGTCGCCGGGCGTGACATTGTTTTTCCCGGCAACGTCAAGGAAGATCCGGTGGTCGGCCCTCCCGTCCGCGGTATCGTTGAAGGGACCGAGCACGGCATCGGGAGCATAGACCATGAGTTCGAGTGCCGACCGTGCATTTGGCCAGGAGAGGTCGACCCAGGTCTCGTTTGCACCGGCTTTTACGGTCTGTTTATAGAATGCAGTCCGGGCCGCTGCCGTGGAAAACGTCAGGTTATTGACCGGGAGGAACGTGCCGGTCTTTACCGTCACGACGCTGACATCGTACGTGCCTTCGGCAGTTGTGGCCGTAACCGTGACTGCCCGGGGGAGGCCGGTCAGGTTATCTCCCGCATACGCGATTGCAGTTGCAGTTTTCTTCCCGGATTCATCGGTTGTCACGTTGGATATCACGATCTGGATCGGGCTGACCGTAAGAAATCCTGCATTTTCATCACTGAGACAGACCACGGTCATATTGCCCTCCATGGTCTCAGATACCGGCGTTACGTTTGCCGCTCCTGCCGGGATTATCAGCAGGGCAGCGAGAATGAGAAAGCCGGCACTCCACCTCAGTATCATGAGGGATCTATTAAGGTTTTTTAAATAATCAACATATCTGGCACAATCATCTACACATCGGTCCCGTGCGGCAACCGGTAAAAAAACCGGAAATCCTGTGCAAAGCTTCCCTTCCTTTGCTGTTGCTGGTATGAAGTTTGCGGCACAGGTCTCTTTCCTTTCTCTAATCCGTTGAGATTTGTGCGACAATTCCTTTTTAATCTCCCGGAGAGGGATGTGTGCGGCCGGAATGGAAAGGCAAGCATGACAGACCGGGCCCGGGAACTATGCGGGCCCGGCCCTTTTGTGCGGCCGGTCCACGGCAAAGAATGGTGAAAACAGCCATGATAGAATTCGATCATCTCACGAAAACCTACAATGGGAAAAACGCGGTCGATAATCTCACGACCGGGATCCGGGACGGGGAGATCTACGGCCTTCTTGGCCCGAACGGCGCCGGGAAGAGTACGACGATCCTCATGCTCACCGGGCTTATCGAGCCGACTGCGGGCCGGTGCCTTGTTGCCGGGATCGATGTGACAAAAGATCCGGTTGCGGTAAAATCGCGCATCGGGTACATGCCGGAAGACGTCGGGTTCTACGCAAACCTGTCCGCAGAAGAAAATCTCGGGTACTTTGCCCGGCTGTACGGCATGGAACGCACATCGCAGAAAAAGCGGATCGCAGACCTCCTTTCCCTTGTCGGTCTTGACGGTGTAACAAAGGAAGTCGGCGGGTACTCGAAGGGGATGCGCCAGCGGCTCGGGCTTGCAAAGGCGCTCTTAAACAATCCCGCCGTCATTGTCCTTGACGAGCCCACCGCAAACCTCGACCCGCAGGGGGTCGCGGATTACCGGCGCATCATTACCGAAGCTGCGGCCGGCGGGACTACCGTCCTTGTCTCCTCGCATATCCTTGCCGAGGTCAGCCGGGTCTGTACCCGGGTCGGGATCCTTGCCCGGGGGCGGCTTGTTGCCGAGGGGAGCGTTGACGAGCTCGCCGCACGGCCCGGCCGGTCCGGGGACCAGCGGATGGTGTTCCGTGTCGCGACCCGCTCGCCCATGCCGGCGTTTTCCCACCCGGCGCTTCTCGATGCCACCTATGCTGCGGACCGGTGCAGTGCAACGCTGGCCGCCACAGAAGATCTCCGTGATTTTATCGCGGATACATTAGCGGCGGACGGCATTCCTCTCCGCGAGCTGGCAAAGGAAGAGTACACGCTTGAGGATACGTTCCTCTCGTACTACCAGGAGGCGTCGTAATGGCAGGGCAGAACCGGGCTTCCTCCGGCCTTCTTACCGTTGCGCACAAGGAATTTTTCGATCATATCCAGAGCAGGAAATTTGTCCTGATATTTTCCATCTTCCTTGTCATTGCCATCATCGGCATGATCGGCGGCATCGCGCAGTACCAGAAGGATCTTAGAACCTACACCGACCAGCGTTCGACCGCATCGTCATCCCCGCTTGCCGGGTACATGGACGAGCGGCCGAGTGTCATGACCGTCTTTGGTACGGTTGCGACGTACCTTGTATTCCTCGGGGCGATCCTCGGGATCGCGATGGGATTCGATCTCATAACAAAAGAAAAAGAGAGCAAGTCGCTCAAGATCCTGCTCTCCCACCCGGTGTATCGCGACGAAGTGATCAACGGGAAGGCGCTCGGCGGGATCGCGGCCCTCATCCTCGCGCTCTCCATTGTGCTTTTCATATCGCTTGCCACGCTCCTCATCTACGGGATCGTCCCGAACGGCGGGGAACTTGTCCTCATCGCCGTGTTCGGGATAGTTTCGTTCCTCTTCATCTTCACGTACTTCTCTATCGCGCTTTTTATGTCTACGGTAAGTTCCGACAGCGGTTCGGCGCTCATCTTTACCATGATCATCTTCATCGTGCTTTCGTCGCTTTTGCCCACCATGGCAAACGATACGGTCATGGACGCACTTGCCGGATCCGCGCCGCAGATGCCGCAGGAACTTCTCGACCAGATGAAAGTGGTCGTGGACAATTCCACCAAAAGCAGTATGATCAGTTTCTCCGATGTCGGATCGAATCCCGCATGGAAAGAGTACAATGCGAAGATGGATGCATACTGGGAGAAACGCGGCATCATCCAGGGAGTGCTGTCGCTCTTCTCGCCGACTATGAATTATGAGAGGATCGCGAGCCAGATCACCACGGCTGCGACCGCAAACCAGGTCTCCATGAGATCCTCCGGGTCTTCAGTGGCAACAGTCACCGTTTCGGGAACCTCGTCAGCGTTTGAAACGTCCGATCACAGCGATACCGACCTTGCCGGCGTCCTTGCCGGGATCATCCCGAACATTGTCGCCCTGCTCGTCTTCCCGGCGTGTTTCTTTGCGCTCTCGTATGCCCGCTTCATGCGGATGGATGTGAGGTAGAGAGGGACATGTCCGGAGGTGTACCGATACAGGGGAGGGGATATGGCACGATCCTGCCGGCAGTACTCCTGGCAGTCTTCTGCCTAGGGGTCCTTTTTCCCCCGGTTTTTGCAGACCTTACTACGTCAAAAGATACCAATGTCGTCATCAGCTGCCTGATCCCAGGCCAGATAGTCGAGGCGGGCGAGACCGCAGAATTTCCCCTGACCGTGGCAAATACCGGTCCCGACTTCAACCAGAAACTCTGGTACGAGTCGTTCGATGCAAACAAGTATGACTGGGACATCCGGTTCATGACCGCTGACAATGCCACCGAGATCAACAAGATCTCGATCCCGAAAGGGGGGAGCCAGCAGATCGTTTTGGTAGTGGAGACCAATTCCGATACGCCGGCCGGCGATTATTCGGTTCGGGTGCATATCGGTGAAGGCTGGTACTGGGCATATGTCACCATCTCGAAAACCCACAAGGGAGAACTCGGGACGCTTGCCCTCTCCGTGACCGACAAGGACGGCGAGAAAGTGAAAGGGGCGACGGTCACGCTCTTCTCGGAAGATTCCGGAAAAGCAGTTGATCAGGTATCGAGCACGGCCGACGGGAGTATCTCAGCGGGATTTGTCCCCGGAACATACCGGGTCCTGATCGCAAAGACCGGGTACCGTCCGGTCGAGAAGACCGGTGTCCGCATCAAGGGCGGGATCACGACCGACCTCGAAACCATCATGCTCGACAAGGCGCTGTATGCGGCCGATGCTTCGGTCAGTTCCCCGGTCATTGCCGTCAGTACCGGGGAGAACCCGAAGTACGATCTCACGCTGAAAAATATCGGGAAGAGCGACGACACGTTCCATCTCGGGTTCGGGAATATTCCCGAAGGCTGGTACATACAGTACCGCGATCCCGATGCTTCGACCATGGACGTCTCGGCGCTGTTTGTGAAAAGCGGGGAAGAAAAAACCCTTAAAATCGAGGCGATTCCCCCGTACGGCGCCGCAATCGGGGAATACAACTTTTCTGCGGTCATCGATTCGTCCCAGGCAACGTACCTGGTGAACCTGACGGCCCGGATCCGCGGGAGCTACGATCTCCGGGTCTATGCGGACAAGTACCAGTACGATGTGAATAAGGGGGATTCCCTCACGTTCGATCTTATCCTCACCAACGCCGGGACGGCCGGGTCTCTTACGAATGTAAACGTCACAGTTTCCGCACCCGACGGGTGGACCGCGGATGTCTCGCCAAAGACCATCGCCGGCCTCGCGCCCGGCGAGCGTTCGACCGTTACCTTACGGATCGTCCCGCCGGCAAACATTGTTGCAAGCGATTACAAGATCACGGTATCGGCAGCATCTGACCAGGTAAAAAAGACCGACGATTTCCGGGTAGTGATCCACGAGCAGTCGCTCGTGGCGCTGTTCGGCATTGTCCTGATCCTCGCCCTTGCCGGGGGCGTATATTACCTGTTCCGGAAATACAAGAGGAGATGACCGGGCAGCATTAATTTTTTCTTACCCTCATTCGCATCCCCCACCGAAAATCCCGGCTGCGGGAAAAAAGAGGTTTGTCTCTTATCCGAGTGCTGCCGTGATGCCGGTAATCCCGGACTGGATGATCAGGGCGACGGCGATAATGACACCGGCCATTTCAAGCGCTACGGCGACATTGCCTTTTTTGAGTTCCTCGAACTCCTTGAGTTCCGTGGTGAACTTATCGATGATGTTGAGAGCAAGGTAGATGGCACCGACTGCAAGAAGAACGCCCAGCACCAGCTGGATGATGGCGACCGCAATTACCGTGAGGCCATCGACGGATGCAAACCCGAGCGCCGCAGCCTTGTTGATGCCGACCGAGATGCCGGCAATGCCGGACTGGACCATAATCCCGATAGCGACAAAGATTGCAATGACAATAATGCCAAAAGCAACATTGCCTTTTGCAAGTTCTTTTTGTTCGTCTGTCTTTCCGGTGATTTTACCAAAGATGGAAAATCCCATATAGAGTGCGATCACCGCGAACAGGACCGCGATTACCAGCTGGACTATCCCGACTACTACTGTGATTGAGTTCGTACTCACACCTCAAAAAAAAAATAATTTACTCTTTTTTCTCGGTCACGGAAGCGATGATCCGGTCCATGATCTCCTCGCTCCGGTTCCTGAGCCCGAAGCCGACGATGATAGCAATGGCTGCGCCGAGGCCGAGCCCGATGCCCCAGGCAATCGGGGTAATAAACGTGTAGATGATCGTGAGGTCGAGCATGAGCTGGGAGAGGCCGAGGACGGCGATCACGAAATACAGGAAAATCCTGAGGACAAAAAGGACCGGGTTGATGAACTGGATGTCCTGCTGGGCATAATACCTGCCGAGGAAATCGATGAAATAGTCTGCAAGGAGGAACCCTGCAGTCAGGATGATCACGAATGCCACGATGTGGGGGATGTACTCGATGACCACGGTCATCAGCTGACTGAGGTACTCCATCTGGAGGATATCGACGGCCGCGAGGATCGCTACCATGTACACGATCAGCCGGACAAAGATGTCCCCGATATATCCTACCGTGATCCCGGCATTTTTCACTGAGCCTCGTACCGATGCCAGATCCGCACCCTCACTGACGATGTGCTGCTCTGCGATCTTGTCCAGGATGATCCTGACTGCACGGCCGAGAAGGCGGCCGGCAATCCAGCCGATCACGAGGACGATGAGTGCTCCTATAATACTTGGTAAGTACGTCATGAGGACGTTATACCACTGGCTGGCAAGACTGATAACTGCGGAATCCATGTTCAGGTTTCCTCCAATACCTTCCTTTTCTGTTGAATATGTTGTTTACACCAATTTATAAATTTATTTGATATGGGACGTACATATTGGCAATAACCAAAAATTATAAATTCGTATTATCGGTATAATGTATCTATAAACAAGACGGCCGTTTGTTGCATGATGCATAATTACCGCAGGGAACTTGTCCGGATCAAGAATCTCCTGAAACAAAACCCGGAAGGGATGAGCGTCACCGATATTGCAAAAGCTCTTAAGAAAAATAAGAATACCACCGGACGGTACCTCGATATCCTGTTGATCTCCGGGCACGTGGATATGCGGACGTACGGCATGGCAAAAGTTTTTACCCTGTCGCAGAGGATTCCGCTCTCGGCCATGCTCAGCTGTTCAAAAGACCTGATCATGGTTCTGGACCGGGAATTCCGTATTGTCGATATTAATGACCGGTTCCTTTCGCTGCTGCACCTGAATCGCCTTGAAACAGTCGGAAAAAACATCGTGTACCTCCGCTCCTCCGGAATTGACATGCACGAACTCACCGGTGCTCTTCCTGCGTTGTCCAATACGGAATCGGAGGGTCTCATTACCTTCCGCTCGCAGGAGAACGGTGAACGGATCTTCAAACAGAAATCCCTCCCATCGGTTTTTGACGATGGTGCCCGGGGATACACGCTGGTCCTGACCGATGTGACCGAGAATATCCTGCGGGAGCGCGAGATCCGCGGATGGGAAGAACGGTTCCGGATGATGGCAGAAAACCTCCGCGACGCCATGCTCATTATCGAGAACGGGAAATGCACCTTTGTTAACCGCAGCCTGGTGGAGATCACGGGCTATACGTTCGAAGAGCTCTGGACCATGGAACCTGCACAGTTCATTGCCCCGGCGGACCAGGAAAAAATCGAAGCTCTCCTTGAAAAAGCCAAAAAACCGGGTCCGGGGATGGCGGATCTCCAGTGCCGGATCCGCAGGAAAGACGGCGTGGAACGGAACGTATATCTCAGGATCACGAGCATACAGCATGGCGAGATCCGGTATCTCTTTATTATCCTGACCGATGTGACCGAGCTCATCAGCAAGGGCGCGGCACTGGTTGAAAGCGAGCAGCGGTTCCGGATGATGGCGGACAATATCCGGGACGCGGTGCTTGTTATAGAAAACGACAGGATAGTGTACGGCAACAGGCGCATCACCGAGATCACGGGATACTCCCTGGAGGAGCTCTTGTCTACGAACGGGAAGATCCTTTCTTTGCCTGAAACCCGGTTAATGATGGACGGGCTCTACCGAAAATCACGGAGCTGTACGGATCCTCCTGCAACCTTCCAGACCCGGTTACGGTGCAAAAACGGGGAGACCCGCTATGTTTACGGACAGATCAATTCGATCCGGCACGGGAATAACATAAGCACCTACGTTATCATTACCGACATGACAACGTTTGCCCGGCGTGAACTGGATCTCCTTAACCGGATCCGTGCGCTTAAAAAAATGTCCTGTTAATCCGTAAAATTGTGTTTTAGGGGATTTTGATCGTTATTTTTGGGTATTTTTGTTATTGCCTGTTGATGGTCCGGATGTTTTCCTGGCTTATGTAATGTACATTTATATTGTAATTGTGTATAAGTTATAACAGAAATTATCATATATGAAAACATGATACACTTAGTGGGGATAACTGCCAATATAGTACCGGCAGGTTATGCCCGGCAGGTCCGGATGATGATCCGCCTTCTCTATATCGATGACAACATCGAAGCATGCAGGATCGTTGCAGCTTTTTGCGACCGGTGCGGGGCTTTTACCGTCAGGGTACTTGGTTCGGGAGAAGCAGCTCTGGAATGGTTGTCATGTTCCGCTGCCGATGTCATTGTCTCAGATTATACCATGCCGGGTGGCATGGACGGGATCGCGCTGTTAAAAAGACTGCGCAGCAGCGGCTGCACGACACCGTTCATCCTCTTTACTGCGGAAGACTCCCCGGAACTTCGGGAAAAAGCCTACCGGAACGGCGCTTCCCGGTTTATCAGCAAAAGCCCGAAGGCCGGGAGTCCGCTCTACCAGTTATTCCGTGCCATATACTGGGCCGCAGGCCGGGAGGCGCCAAAAAACGAAGGAGCCTGACAAGAAAAAACGGTACGGGAAACGTCAGACCCGGGATCCGGAAATTCCTGATCCATACAGGGTTTTGCCATGGATACTACCAGAGAGATGCAGTCGCCTTCACCCTCTCATCCGGTTGCATCAGTTACCGCGAACCTCACCTTTATCGCGCTGTTGCCCGGCACGATCAGTCCCGTAAAAAACGGGATTTAGGGGTATCCATGGGGATCCCGGGGGCGAATTTTCCTTATAGATCGGGATGATGTAGCCGGATCATGCCGTTTGTTTCAGGACAATGCCTGTCTCTTCATATGGCAGGACCGGTGAATTCAGGCCACACAGCCATACCAGGAGAGGTACGGAAATCCGGAAACCCGCTGCTGCCAGAAAAACTTTTTTTTTTAGAAAAAAGGAATCTTATCAGATCCCTTTTGCACCCCGTTCTCCGGTCCGGACCCGGATTGAGTCCTCGACCGGGAGAACAAAGATCTGGCCGTCGCCAATCTTACCCGTGTATGCGGCGGTCTTGATGGTCTCGATCACCTTATCCACTGCCTCATCGGCAACTACGATCTCGAGTTCGCGCTTGGGGATCATATCGACAATATACTCGGCCCCGCGGTACTGCTGCTTGATGCCTTTCTGGACGCCCCGGCCCTCGACATCGGTTACGGTCATTGCCCCGAATCCTGCGGCATCCAGTGCCATCTTGACATCCTCGAACTTCTCGGGACGTATCATTGCCTTGATCATCTTCATGGACTTCACCATCCCGGGTCCGGCCTGTCTGCCGGATCTCCTAAAACATTTCCAATAGATTAGAATGGGTCAGGCTTCCTTTAAAAGAATTCGGGAATCGCGGGGAAATTACAAAGGTAATCCTTATGGATATGTACCGGTATCCCGGTGAGGAAAAAAGAGAGACCCGGGATTTACGCTTTTTTCAGAAGATCGGGACGGTATTTCATCATGGCTTCAATGGCCCGCTCCTTGTGGACATGGGCCGGGTACCAGATGGTAAAGACAATTGCGATTATCATAAAAAGCCATTGCAGGTTGTCCCAGAAAATAGTACCTTGGATCGGGTAGATCAGCAGGAAAAGGTTGATGACAAAACCCAGCGTGAAGGCAAGGGCCCACACCGCGGTGATGATGTAATTGACCCGCATGAACTGGGGGCTTTTCACGCGCTCGGGCTCGACCCCTTCCCGTGAATACTGGAGAGTGAACGGGAAGCGGAAAGCGATGGTACCCCAGCTGACAAGGGTCAGCATGAGCATCGAGATCACAGCAATATAGTTTGCCAGGTAATACTGGCCTAGGCCGATGATCAGGGTAAAAAATACGGCAAAAAATGCAAGCGATACTATGGCAAGGATATATCCCTTGACCAGCTGGTGGTAACTTGTCAGGAGGGCAAGTACAATTGCGATCACAAATGCCAGGATCAGGCTTACACCCGGATTGCCCAGCGGTGCCTGTGCAATAAGGGCAAAGGCAATCCATGGTACGAATGCGGTAAACAGCGATAAACTATTCATACTCACCTCCGGGTGGTATGCATCGTTTGGGGATAATTATTGTGAAACGTAATTAAAAAAAAAGGAATTATTTTCGGAAATTTTTCTTGATCTTTGCCGTCGCCAGTTTCTCGATCGCGGCGGTGTCGGCACCGGCTGCAACAGAGAGTTTCCCGTTCCTGACTGCGCTCTCCACAAATCCCTTCCCGGTCCCGTTCCTCACCACAAGCGTCGTCGATCCCGCCGGGCTCCCGACCGCACCTGCGGAGAGATCGGCACAGAGCGACGAGAAGTCCGTGCAGATCCGGCATCCGGGTCGGATCGTCTCTTCGAGATCTGCAAGCGGCACATCGAGTTCGGTTCCGTCTTCTTTTAAGACAACCAGTTTGCCCTTGACATCCAGCTTCTTGATCTCATGCGGTGCGAGTTTGTACTTCTTTTCGAGTTTTCCGTGCACGAGGCCGGCATAATCGAAGGTCTCGGTGCAGAAGAGGCCGATGACGAGGCGGATTGCATTCCCGTACGGGCGGAGCAGGTCGTTATCGCTTTTTTGGATCCGGGCCGCAGCCTGCACGGCGCAGGGAACGCCCACGACAGCGATCTTCGTGTACTTCCGGACAACCACGGCTTCCTTGAGCGCCGCAAGGAGCGGCACCCACCAGCTGTACCGGCTGCCGGCCTCTTTTACGAGGACTTCCGATTTCGTGATTACCGCTGAAGAGGGCCGGAGCGTCCAGCGGTCTTCGGTCACCGTGACAACGGCATCGATCAGGTCAGAATCGAGGGCGTTTGCAAGGATTGCCGTGACCGCCCCGCCGCTCTGCCGGTGCGGAACCGCAAACGTTGCCTTTGCCGTGAGCAGTTCGAGATAGTTCCCGAGCGTCTCGTGGGGCTGGTCGGCCGTCCGCGGACAGGCCGCATAGCACGCACCGCAGGGAACGCCGTCGGTCACCTGCTTGCAGTAACCGTTGCTCTTCGGGCTTACTACCATCTCCCCTTCCGCAAAGGAGAGCGCGTCGGCCGGGCAGACCGCGACGCATGCGCCGCATCCCGAGCATTTCCCGGTGTCCCAGACCTCGGTTTTTAGATCCTGGTAAGTTTTTGCTGCCATCAGTCTCACTCCGGGGTATACTTGTTGGCAAACGGCCGTGCGCTCGCCGCCGCGATCCGCGAGTATTTTTCTTTTAAGAGCAGTGCCGGGTCAAGGCCGAACGATTTTGCGAAGTCCTCGATAATGGGCCGGATCATCTCCATCTGCTCTGCGGTTGCCGGCAGCTGCTTTGCGCCAACGCCGAGGTATTTTTCCTCTACCTCGCCACGGACATAGATCTCGCCGCCGTGAATCCCGCTCCCGACCCCGCGTTCCGCAACCGGGATTTGCCCGTTTAAGCCGAGCACAATCAAAAGGCCGCCGGCCATGTACTCGCCGAGGAACGCCCGGGCCGAACCGCCTACGACAAGGATCGGGCGCTTCTCTTTGTACTGCTTCATGTGGATGCCGCCCCGGTACCCGATGCTGTCGCGGACGTAGACCCGGCCGCCCCGCATGGAGTGGGCGGTCGCGTCCCCGGCGCTTCCGTGGATGATCACCTTGCCCTGGTTCATGGTGTTCCCCGGGGCATGGTCGGCATTGCCGTGGACGATCACGGTCGGGCCGCTCATGAACATCGCAAGATCGCCGCCCGGGACACCGTTTACGGTGATGGTTACATCGTCTCCCCTGAGGCCGTCCGCGATGAACCGCTGGCCAAGCACGTTGTCGATGACGATCTCTTTTACCCCTTCAGAGACCGCTTTTCTTATCTGCTGGTTGAGCGGGGTGTAGTGCAGGTCTTTTGCATCGATGCGGAGTGCTGCCATTTTACGCCCCCACGGTCTTGACATCGAGGACGTTGAGCAGTCCCTCGTCAAGCATGTATCCTCTCAAACGGTCGCGGTTGCCCCGCAGGCTCTCGATGCTGTTGATACCGGCCGCTCCCATCAACTCGGCGATCTCGTCCGTCCATGCATGGATCAGGTTTGCGACCTGCACGGAGTTTGTCACCGGGTCGAGCCGTTTTGTGAGCTCGGGGCGCTGGGTTGCAATCCCCCAGGCGCAGGTGCCCCGGTTGCAGGTGCCGCAGACCCGGCAGCCCATGGCAACGAGCGCGGAGGTTCCGATGTAGACCGCGTCGGCACCAAGGCAGATGATCTTTGCGATATCTGCGCTCTGGCGGATGCCGCCGCTTGCAATGATCGAGACCTCGTTACGGATCCCCTGCTTGCGGAGCTTGGCATCGACGCTCGCGACAGCGGCTTCGACCGGGATACCCACGTGATCGCGGAAGACCCGCGGTGCTGCACCCGTGCCTCCGCGGAACCCGTCGATAACAACGGCGTCTGCGCCCGAGCGGGCAATCCCTGCGGCAATCGCAGCGGAATTGTGGACGGCGGCGATCTTCACAAAGACCGGCTTCTTCCACTCGGTTGCCTCCTTGAGGCTGTGCACGAGCTGTTTTAGGTCCTCGATACTGTAGATATCGTGGTGCGGTGCCGGGCTGATCGCGTCGCTCCCTTCAGGGATCATCCGTGTACAGGAAACATCGGCACAGACCTTCTCGCCCGGCAGGTGCCCGCCGATACCCGGCTTTGCGCCCTGGCCGATCTTGATCTCGATCGCTGCCCCGCGTTCGAGGTAGTTGATATCAACGCCGAACCGGCCGCTTGCTACCTGCACGATCATGTGGTCCTGGTACGGGTAGAGCGACTCGTGCAGGCCGCCTTCCCCGGTCCCGAGGAACGTACCCATCTTTTTTGCCGCCATTGCAAGGGCGGTCTGGGCATTGAGGCTGATCGCACCGTAACTCATGTGGCCGATCATGATCGGTGTTTCGAGTTTCAGGTTCGGGGCAAGTTTTGTCAGGAGTTCCGTGTCGCCGTTTGCTTTTTCCTTTACCGAGAGTGCCGAGGGCTTTTTCCCGATGTAGGTCCGCAGCTCCATGGGCTCACGAAGCGGGTCGATTGAGGGGTTGGTGACCTGGCAGGCATCGAGCACGAGCCGGTCGAAGATCATCGGGTAGGGCAGAACGTTACCCATCCCCGCAACGATAATCCTGCCGGTCTTTGCCTGGTTAAAGACGGCTTCACGGACTTCGCGGGTCCAGACCGGGTGAGTCCGGTAATCGGTTGGCTTCTCGTAGATGCTGATCGCATCGCGGGGGCAGAATGCGAGGCAGCGGTGGCAGGCAACGCAGGCCCGGGAATTCGCGACAACAATGTTGTCACCCTCTTTACGGAAGACGCCGTACGAGCAGTTCTCCACGCACCGTCCGCATTTCATGCACCGCTCAGGGTCGATCTCGACCTTGAACCGCAAGGGGACGCTCCCGATACTCATGCGATGACCCTCCCGATCACGGGCTCGCCGGCTTTTGGCATGCGGACATCTTCGATATCCGGCTCGATGCGCCGGATTGCCGCCTCTTCGCTCGATATGTAGAGCCGGTCGTTGTGCTCCCCGGTCACGAGCGGGCGGAGTTTGATCCTGTCGGTGAACCCGACAAGGGTGTCGGCCGTTGCAACGCAGATGGCAAACGGCCCGTTCATGAGCGCCGGGCCGTACGTGAGCCGGAGTGCCCGGTTGAGTTCCTGCTCCTTTGCCGGCATTGCATCGATCTCGTCCCAGAACGGCGGGGCGAGAGCCTTTACCGCCATCTTCTCGGAGAGGCCGTGTTTCCTCACCAGCAGGTCGACGAGATACGCCACGACTTCGGTGTCGGTAAACATCGTGCAGTCGTACCCATAGCTCTCGATATAGCGCCGGTTTGTCCCGTACGAGGTGATCTCGCCGTTATGGACAACGCTCCAGTCAAGGAGGTTAAAGGGATGCGCCCCGCCCCACCAGCCGGGGGTGTTCGTGGGGTAGCGGTTATGGGCGAGCCAGAGGTATCCCTTATAATCCTGAATCCGGTAGAGGTTTGCGACCTCCTCGGGCCAGCCGGCGGCCTTGAAAACGCCCATGTTCTTTCCCGATGAGAAGATGAGGCATCCTTTGCGTGCGGAATTGATGTGCATTACGAGGCGCATGACAATATCGTCGGCAGTGGTATGGGGTTCCTGTGCTTTTGTGATGTCCGGCTTGAAAAAAAAGCGCCAGGGTGTGTGGACCTTTTTTATCCCGGCTTCGTAGATCGGGATCGGTTCGTCATGGATAATTCGTCCCCATTCCTCCAGTTCCCGGACAAATGCCGGTTTGTTCTCCCGGACGTTGTCGAAAAATACGTGGATGGCGTAGGAATCTGCAAACTCCGGGTAAATCCCATAGGCTGCGTACCCGGCGCCTTCCCCGCTTCCCCGCTCGTCCATCAGCGCGAGGGATTCTCGTATCTTACTGCCGTCCATGAGCTGGCGGCGTTTGTCAATGACACCAATGATTCCGCACATTTTCCATCACAATCGGGATATCGTATATTAGTGAATGCTTCGCTGAATTGAATGTACTCTTCCCGGCATCTGCGGATAGTGTACACTCTTTCCTAGAACGTTTGTTCAGAAGATATAAATCTGATTGCTTGGAAATTAATTTCCATTATGTCTGCGGACGTATCCAAGTTGCTGAAGAAAATCGAGGCCGATAAGGTTCAGTTTATCCGGCTTCAGTTCACCGATGTCCCCGGTATGCCGAAAAATGCGGCAATCCCGGTGGTCCAGGCGGAAAAAGCCCTGACTGAAGGGATCTGGTTTGACGGCTCATCTATCGAAGGATTTACCCGGATCGAAGAGTCCGATATGCTCTTAAAGCCCGACCCGGCATCGTATGCGGTCCTTCCGTGGAGACCTCAGGAAGGAAAGGTTGCCCGGTTCATGTGCGATGTGTACACGTACGGTGCAAAGCCTTTTGAGGGCGACCCCCGCTATGTGCTCGAGAAGGCCATGGCAACCGCGTCGAAGATGGGCTACACCTTCAACACCGGCCCGGAGCTCGAATTTTTCCTCTTTAACATGGTTGACGGCAAGCCGACCACGCAGTTCATCGACCAGGGCTGTTATTTCGATCTTGCCCCGCAGGACAAGGCCGAGGACGTGCGCCGCGATATCGTGCTTGCGCTGAGTGCTATGGGATTTGAGATCGAGATGTCTCACCACGAAGTGGCCGAAAGCCAGCACGAGATCGACTTCAAGTACGCCGATGCACTCACGACCGCAGACAGGGTCATGACCTTTAAGTTTGCAACAAAGGCCATCGCACTCAAGTACGGCCTGCACGCGTCATTCATGGCAAAGCCGCTCGCCGGCATCAACGGCAGCGGGATGCACACCCACGGGTCGCTTGCAAAGAACGGCAAGAATGCGTTCTACGATGCGAATGCAAAAGACGGCCTGTCCGACACCGCCCTCTATTACATCGGCGGTCTCTTAAAGCACGCAAAGGCGATCACCCGGGTAGCAAACCCGACGATCAACTCGTACCGCCGCCTTGTGCCCGGCTACGAAGCACCCTGCTACATCTCGTGGAGCACCACCAACCGGTCGGCACTCATCCGTGTGCCGGCAGCCCGGGGCAACAGCACCCGTGCCGAGTTCCGCAGCCCGGACCCGATGTGCAACCCGTACCTTACGTTCGCCTGCATGCTTGCCGCCGGTCTTGACGGTGTGAAAAACAAGATCATGCCGCCGGACTCGACAAACACCAACATCTACCACCTTACGCCCAAGGAGCGCAAGAAGCGGAAGATCGACATGCTGCCCGGCAGCCTTACGGAAGCACACCAGTACCTGTTAAAGGACAAGGTGCTCTGCGACGTGCTCGGCCCGCACATCCTCGAAACGCTCACAAACATTGCAGAGGCCGAGACCGATGCGTTCCGCCTCACGGTTCACCCGTGGGAACTGGATCGCTACCTCGCGACCTACTAACTAAAAAAAAAAATAAAATTTTTTAAAACAATCATCCAGGAACAGGCTGGACTTTTCATCCGGTAACTGCACCTTTACGAGAGGCTCCGACGGTATTCTCTGCTTTATGCAGGGCCGGGAGCGGTAAACCATAACGCAGGGGATCGATTCCCTGCATCACAGTTACAGGAGAATACAATGGCTCTGGATACCGGTGTTACAACCTGGCTCATGGTCTCGGCACTTCTTGTCATGCTGATGACCCCGGGCGTCGGGTTCTTTTATGGCGGTCTTGTCAGGAAGAAGAATTTCATCTCGATGATCGCGCTGTCATTTATCGTGCTTTCGCTCGTGAGCATCCAGTGGATCCTTTTCGGGTACTCGCTTGCGTTCGGGCCCGATGTGGGCGGCGTGATCGGCAACCTGCAGTACCTGGGACTGGCCGGTGTGAGTGCGGATGCCGGGAGTGCGGCATACCCGCCGCTTGTCTTCATGGTCTTCCAGCTCTTCTTTGCGGCAGTGACGATAGCGATCGTCACCTCTGCGGTTGCGGAACGGATCAAACTGTCCTCGTTTATCGTGTTCGTACTGGTCTGGGTGACGGTCGTGTACTGCCCGCTCGCCCACTGGGCATGGGGCGGCGGCTGGGCACAGCAGATGGGCATGATCGACTTTGCCGGGGGAACGGTTGTCGAGATCTGTTCCGGGTTTGCCGCGCTTGCGCTTGCCATGGTGATCGGGAAGCGTGCGGGTTTTGGCGAATATTCGCTCGAACCCCACAATATCCCCATCGCCCTTCTCGGCGCGGCCCTGCTCTGGTTCGGCTGGTTCGGTTTTAACGCGGGAAGCGCTCTTGCGGTGAACGCGAGCGCCGTTACGGCATTTGTGAACACGAACACCGCCGCGGCAGCCGGCGCCCTTGCATGGATGTTTGCGAGCTGGTACAACGGGAAGCCCAGTTCGCTCGGGATGGTGAGCGGTGCAATCGCCGGGATGGTCGCCATCACCCCGGCCGCCGGGTTTGTAACGCCGCTTACTGCAATCCTCATCGGGGCTGTTGCCGGCGTGCTCAGTTTTGCGATGATGCTCTGGCGGCTCCGCCGGCAGCTGGACGAAAGTCTCGATGCATGGGCAATCCACGGCATGAGCGGCCTGTGGGGAACGCTTGCTACCGGTCTTTTTGCAGCCGCAGCGGTTGCCGGCTTCTCGGGCCTCTTTGAGGGGAATGTGCACCAGATGGTGGCAAATACGATCGGGGCGTTTGCGGCTCTTGTCTATGCCTTTGTTGTAACCTATGTCGTTGCATGGGCGATCGATCGGTCCATGGGCCTGCGGGTAACACCGGATGAAGAATACGTGGGTCTCGATATCTGCCAGTATGGCGAACGGGCCTGATCCCCGTCTTTCTTTTTTGTTCCTTTTTAGTCTCTTCTAAAACCGCATGCGTGATTTGTCCCTTGTTGCTGTCAGTTTCTCACGGTTTTCGATCAGGAAATTTCGGGCATGTGCGTGTTTTTACGCCGATAAGTCCGGGGTGGACTTATCTTTTTTTGTTATGCTGCAATGAACGGGCAAAATAACAATATTTATAAGAGTAGGAATAGAATTTCCTTCCTACAATCTTAGCGAACCAGAAAACTCCACAAACGAATCTCCAGACTGACCAAAAAGCACGAAGGCCAGCTCTCACGTTGCCCGGACTTCCTATCCGGGACTGCTCACTGGTCTTTACTGCCTTTTCGCGGCAGTCCCCTAGGAAGATTCCGGGCCGGCCCATATTGCCAAAAAAATATATGGTCTGGCACATAAAAGCAGAAACGTTTACACCAGGTGAATGGAATGGTAATGGATTCTGGAGCAATTGCGTGGGTGCTCGCCTCGACGGCGCTCGTCATGATCATGACGCCGGGAGTCGGGTTTTTCTACGGCGGGTTAGTACGGAAGAAAAACTTCATCGACATGATCACGCTCTCATTTGTGGCATTCGCACTCGTGAGTGTCCAGTGGGTTTTGATCGGGTACAGTCTGGCATTCGGGCCTGATGTAGGCGGCTTTATCGGCAACCTGCAGTACCTTGGCCTAAACGGCGTGAGCATGAGCGAACCCGGTCCTTACAGCACGCTCATACCGGGAATGCTGTACATGGTGTTCCAGCTCGTGTTTGCAACGGTAACAATGGCGATCGTCACGTCAGGGTTTGCTGAGCGTATCAAGTTCAGTTCCTACCTTGTCTTTGCCCTCCTCTGGACAACGATCGTCTACGACCCGCTTGCACACTGGGTCTGGGGCGGCGGCTGGACATCCCAGTTCGGCGCAATCGATTTCGCCGGCGGCACGGTCGTCCATATCAGCTCGGGTTTTGCAGCTCTCGCGCTTGCCCTTGTGATAGGGAAACGTGTCGGATTCGGGAAGTACGCGATGGAGCCGGCCAATATCCCGTGGTCGATCCTCGGTGCAGTCCTGCTCTGGTTCGGCTGGTTCGGGTTTAACGCGGGCAGTGCGGTCGCAGCAAACGGCCTTGCAGTCCAGGCGTTCGTCACCACAAACACGGCAACTGCAACCGCGGCACTCGTCTGGATGCTGGTCTCATGGGCATACGGCGGCAAGCCGAGCTCGCTCGGTATCGCTTCCGGTGCAGTGGCCGGCCTTGTTGCGATCACGCCCGCAGCCGGGTACGTATCGGTGCTGGCTTCGATCGTGATCGGTGCGGTCGCCGGTGCGATGTGCTACGGTGTCATGCTCTGGCGGCAGGGCAAGGGCATCGATGAGAGCCTCGATGCGTGGGCCATCCACGGTATGGGCGGTCTCTGGGGTGCAATTGCAACCGGTATCTTTGCATCGGCAGCAGTGAACGGTGCATCCGGCCTGTTAGAGGGCAATGTCCACCAGTTCATCGCCCAGATTGTCGGTGCAGGTGCAGCGGTTATCTACGCATTCGTCGTCACGTATATCCTTGCGGTCATCGTTGACAAAGCGATGGGCCTGCGGGTAAGCGAGGAAGAGGAATATGTCGGGCTCGACATCTCCCAGCACGGGGAGAGGGCCTGATAATTTTTCCCCCGGGGTGAAAAAAAATGAAAATGATAACGGCAATTATCAAACCCGAACGGTTTGAGTTCGTAAAAAAAGCGCTTGAAGACAAAGGCTATGTCGGCATGACCATTACGGAAGTCAAGGGACGCGGCGAGCAGAAAGGAATCTCGCTCGAATACCGCGGCGGAAAGATGACGGTCGACCTCCTGCCCAAAGTCAAGCTCGAGATCGTGGTCCGCGACAGTGCGGTCGACGACCTTATCGCGACCCTGACCGGTGCCGCACGGACCGGCAAGATCGGGGACGGCAAGATCTTCATTATGCCGGTGGAAAAATCCATCCGGATCCGGACCGGTGATGTGGAATCTTAAAACAGGATATCCGCATACCCCTATGTCCAACAAAATGCAGCAGACTCATGTTCGTGGGCGGTGACCTCCACCCCCGCCACCATTTTTTAAAAAATGATTTTACGGCCACATACAGGTAGCGTTGTTTTTACCGTGCATCCAGAAGTGCACGCAGTTTCTTTTCGATATGAGGCGAGATGTGGATGAAGCCCGGCAGGGAAAAGAGGCCCGGGTCGTATTTTATCGCATCCTGGAGATCTTCTTTTGAAATCCCGTACCTGCCATGATCGACGATCTCGTGGAAGAAAATCTTCCCTCCCCCGGGAATGATCCTGCACAAACAGATCTCTTCGTCAGATCCCGTGCGGATGTAAAAGAACGCCGAACCGATCATCGATCTGCGGTGGTCCTGGATCCGTTCGAGAATTGTCTCGTATTCCGGTTCTGACCAGTCCGTCATGGCATATCGTGGCAGGGGCGCCCTGTCTCCTGCCCTTGCATTGTCGTTCATCGATTTTTACCCCCTCCTTTAAAGATACCCCGCGGTTCCGGAGAACCGGGGGATATGGTGGAAATATATTTCTACAATATATAGATTTAACCCGGCTTTGCATGGAAACGGGTCCGGTCGGGCGATCCTATGCAGATTGTTATTTACCATGGCGCCAAACCCATACAGTAATAATCATGATCCCGTGGCTGAAAGCGAATTTCAAGAATTTTAAACCCTCCGCGGCCATCGCGCTCAATGCCACGCGGCACATGAACACGCTCGAACGGAAAAAACTTTTCTCGCCCGACATCGAACCCATGCGGACGGCCGAGGGCCGCTGGTTCGAGGCGATCGTGTACGAGATGTTCCTGGACATTGCACAGAAGACCGACCGGATAAAGTACATTGCCCGGAAAGGGGCCGATGCGCCCCGGGCAGGAGCCCCGGCCCGGCTCGGCCAGAACGGCGTCTTCTATTCAAAATACGGCGACATCACGTTCCGGGGAAACGGGCAGGACCTTGCAGAGTTCGACCTCATCCTTGTCGATGCGGACAACAACGTGTCCTTTGGCGAGGTCGTGACCTCCCCCGCGGACCTAAAAGAGTTCGAGATCGAGATCGCATTCAAGAAACGGCTGCTCGGCTACCTCTACAAACAAGAGCACGTCCCCTTCCTGTTGATCTCGTCCATCGACATCACCAACTATTCCGTGGTAAAAAGGCTCTCAAAAGATCCCGATAATGCGATCATCCATACCAGTTCCTGCGAGGAGATCAAGGGGCTCGTGAAACATTACCGCCCCCGGATCCTGTACACGAAACCCACAAACCACCCGAAACTGATAAAAGCAACCGATATCCCGATTAAAAACCCGATCGATTACCGGAAATGCCACGATGAGTACCGGACCCGGATCTTCTCGGAGATTATGTACGGGCGGCAAAAAAAGAGCATGGCGCCGGCAACCGAGACCGAGGCGATAGTAAAAAAGATCCTGTACGGGGCGCTCTACCCGCACGCGATAAAAGCGGTCTGCGAAGAGTACGGCCTTGTTGTCAAGGGAAAACGCATTCCCTTTTCGGAATTTTTCCAGCACTATTCAAAGGCTATCGTTGCCATGGACCTCCCCGGCAACGAACTGATCATCTACCTCCGGTCCCGGCAGAAGCGCGAGTTCCTCAAGATGATCCAGACAAAAGACGGCCATTTCCGGTTCGAGCGGCCGACTCCCTCCCGCGTCGGCTTTTTTTTATGGATCGAGTCCCTCCAGCCATCGCTCGGGACAAAGATCACGCTCTCGATCCTAAAGACGTTCTCGATAAAAGAACCGGTAAAAAGCAGGGAAAGCCCGGGGAAGTCTGCTCCCGAACATTTCCAAAAATAAGGGGCATTTCCCCGTCCAACCGGGGAATGCCGGGACGTATCCTGTTTTAACTTAGTCGAGCAGTGCCGCCATCGCCTCGTCGTACCTGGCTTCCATGACGTACGGGATCCCCGAGATCACGGAGGCTTCCTCGGTCAGTGCCATTAAGTCCCCGCGTGACATGGTCGAGAGCCGGAAGTTGCGGCTGCCTGCCATGATCTGCTGGAGGCCGGTCCTGAACTTCTGCGCGTAGGTGTAGATACCCACGGCACCGAGCGGGATCTGCTTGATCTTTGCACCGTATTTTTCCTTGAGCTCTTCGTAGCAGACAAAGATCTCATCCACCGTGCTGCCATACTTGGAGACGGACTTGGGCAGGTCGCCGGCTTTGAGCCACTGGCCGATGTTCTTGCCCACCATGCCGGGGATCATAAGTCCCCTGCCCATGCAGACCGCCTTGAAGTACGGGCTGCCCATCGCAAGCGCCTTGAACACGCCGGGCTCGTCCGAGAACCCGCCGGCCATGGCAAGGTCCGGGACCCGCATGCCTTTCTTTTCCAGTTTCTGGCAGAACTCGTACGTGAGCGACTGGAGATAGAATGTCGGGATGCCCCATTCGTTCATCATCGGCCACGGGCTCATGCCGGTCCCGCCGGGAGCGCCATCGATCGTTAAGAGATCGATCTTTGCCTCCGAACAGTAGCGGAGTGCCATGGCAAGCTCGACCATGGAGTACGCGCCGGTCTTTAACGTGACGCGCTTGAACCCGATGTCGCGGAGCCGGTCGATCTCGTCCAAAAATCCTTCTTTGGTGACAAACCCGAGGCGCGAGTGGCGCTCGAATTCCTTGATTGCGCCGGCCTTGAATGCGGCCTGGTTCTCCTTTAATGTCGGGTCCGGGAGGACAATGTAGCCCCGTTTTTTCAGCTCGATTGCCCGTTCGAGCGAGGTCACCTTGATCTCGCCGCCGATACATTTTGCACCCTGGCCCCACTTGAGCTCGATGGTGTCCAGGTTGTGTTTTGCCGAGACGTACTCCGCGGTTCCAAGCCGGGTGTCTTCGACATTCATCTGGACGAGGATTTCACCGTAGCCCTTCTGGAATTTCTGGTAGGTGGTAATCCGGCGGTCCATCTCGGGCGAGAGCGTGACCTTGCCTTTCCGGTCGCGCTTTAGGCCCGGGTCGATCCCGCAGACATTTTCCCCGCAGACGAGCGTGATGCCGGAGATGGCAGCGCCGACCGCAAAGTGTTCCCAGTTGGCCCGGGCAATTTCCGTGGACCCGAGGGCCCCGGTAAAGATCGGGAGTTTCATTTTTACTTTCTTGTCCCATCCGTACTCGGTCTCGGTATCCACGGTTGAGAAGACCGCTGTATCGGGACCGACCTCGGTTCCTTCGGGCAGGCCGCGTGCTCCCACGGCATAGCCCTGGATGTTTAGGTGGGAATAATCCACGGGATAGTTCTTGTCGGCACCTGCAGTGATTCCGCCAAACGGGCCGGGATAGAGGACTTCTCTTCCCCGGAATGACGAGAGCCAGATCTCACAAGCGCCCTTGCAGCCGTCCATGCAGCGGGTACAGATGCCGGAGCACGGAACAACGTTCCGCGAGCGGTTGACCGTACCCGTTGCCTCGTTTGCATTGGGTTGTCTTAAATTGCTCATGAATGCACTCCTCACAAAAGTGAGCGGATATGTTCGTAAGGGACCGCGTGTACCGGTGATTCCGGTGCAGGTCGTGATCCTGAAACGGTTTGAGAATACTACTCAAACAAGAGGAATTTTCCTGCCGTTGTTTATAAATACTTTCATTTTATTGCGAGATGTTACTTTTTTTCAACATTTTTGCTGTATTTTCAGGAATTTTCCCCCCGGTTTTTTCAAAAACCGATCTGAAAAAAGGAAAAAACAGGTAAAAAACCGATCGATCCGGATCGTGTGTTTTTTCCTGTGAGGGAGTCCGGTGGCGCACTTTAGAGGACCGGTGCTCCGGTCGCGAAGTACAGGATGAGAAGGATCACCGGCTGGTGTACCAGGTAGATCACGAGCGAGTGCCGGCCAAGGAACGAAAGGGGCGAGACAACGTAGTCTGGCAGCCGGGGCATTGCCCAGTTCCGCGCTCCGCCCGGATAGGCAAATTCCCCGGCGGCCATGCCGATCAGAACAAGACCCATCCACGGGAAGATCGGTGTGTAATCCACGCTCCAGAACGTGAGCGGGTGAATACCAAAGACAAGGAGGGCTGCCGGGCCGGGGATGGTCGCAAGGAACCAGCCGAGTATTATGAAAGCGATTCCGATTATCGCGTTCCATTTCCGGAACCGGAAAAAGAGCGGCGAGAGCATGATCGAAACCCCGATCAGGTGGAGGATCCCAAAGACCACAAACCCTTCCTGCAGGTACCACCAGGTCGCCACGGTGACAAGGAGGCCGCAGGCAAAGATCCCGGCGCCACGGAGCAAAAATTTCTGTACAAGCGGCCAGCCCGCGATGTGTCGTGCGGAGCGGGCGTGGCTGATTGCGAGCGAGACGCCGGCGATGAGTAAAAAGAGCGAAGCCGTGGCATAGGCAAAGTACCGCCAGAACCCGGTATCGACAACGACCGGGGCGAGGGAGAAATACGCACAGTCAAAGAGCGTGTGGAAGATAATCATCATCAAAATGGCGATGCCCCGGAGGAGATCGATTTCGGGAAACCGCGATGTACCGCTCATGTCTGCCGGTACATTCGCCCCCGGGTTCTGATATGTGTTTTGGGGCGGTATTTCCTGATATTTTATGAGTGGGATCGTTTCTTTCATGGGGTCACCGGCTTTTCCCCGGCGCGGGGTGCCAAAAAAAGGGGGGATCCTGCCATCCGGATACCCTTTCAGGCTCTCACCGGGCTGTTCGGATGGGCGATCTCGTCTTATCTTTCGTGAAAAAAGAACGGCATTTTCCCCGGTGGGAACCCCTCATATTTTTCGACCGTAGTGCGGTTTTAAGCCTGCCGGGACCTGCCTCCAGGCTGTTCTGCCTTCGGTTTTTCACCCCCCAAAAGAACGCCGCTAAATTGCACGGTCAATTTCTCTTTTAATAAGGTTATTTGCAAAAATACCCCCATATAAGGAAAATCGTGGAGTGGATTGGCACCATTTCCTGTGGAACTTCCCGGGCTGTGATCCGGGTCGGGAACTCTCCGTCGGAGAATCAATCTTGGAAAAGGTATGGTCCGGCCAGCCCCTCCTTTATAAAAAGGGGGGTCGTTTAGGCTCTGTAGAAAACCGTAAGTGACATCCTGAATTTTGTCCGGGAGGGGACTACGGGTGCTTGCCTTCTTGCCGGGGCTCGCCCCGTGGAGCAAACCCATGCACGGGAAACACCATTGAAAAATATTTATTTGGCAGGGGGGCAAAGGGACCCCCCTCGCAAATACGGTTTGGTTCTGGGGAAATGATTTCTACAGAGCTGTCTTTTATTAAATTACCGTGAGTAGGGGTTTGTGTATCCGTCCGGTTTCCACCAGCCGATCTCGCCAACGGATTCCGGGTAGATCCGGAGCCTGCGCCAGTTCCGCTCGTGTTGCGTGCGGAGCCAGATCTCTTTTGGGAACCAGTGCGGGAACGGCAACGCCCGGACAATCCGGAGATCGTCTTTTAACAGGTCTTCATAGAAGCTCTCCGGATCGATCCGGTACCGGGTCTGCCGGACCCGGACAATGCAGGCAGTTTCGGGTTTGAAGATGAAAAGGTCGTACCCGAGATCGGCCTGTGTATTCTCCTGCCAGCGGTACCCCATCTGTTCCGCGAACTTCTTTGCCTCACCAATCATCGCTACCGGTTTCTGTCCCCGGGTCATACGGGCCGGTTTGTGGCCGGGGATTGAAGTGTTTGTGGTTCTGTAAAAAAAGGGGATGATGACCGATCGGAAAAAATGCGTCTGCTCCAACAAAAAGAATGGAAAAAAGATTACAGGGTCTTGTCAATGATAATCTGTTTTGACCCGTCCGTAAAGACAACAACGCCGATCACCCGGTCCTTTCCGGGGTTTGATGCTGAAATGAGGGCATTGGACCCTATCGAGAGGATCCCACCGCTTGACGGCCGGTCCTGGATCCCATTGGTGTTGCTGGTACCATTCATATAGATCGTAGCGGGTGTCCCTCCCACCGTCCAGTTGATCCCAGTAACGGAACCGGCGTTCTGGCCGCCAACAAAGGTCACCCTCACGTACGAGCCATTCACCCGTTCTATTGTCGATGCTACGATCTTCCCGCCGTGGATGTTCCCGACCAGGCCGAACACAAAGGCTCCGATGATCGCAGCGAGGATCACGGTGACTGCCACGAGCAGGATCGTGCTCATGACCTCGGATATTCCGTTTTCATTTTTTCTGGAGATGGACATGGTATCACACAAAAGACAAGTTGTCTATTTTTTTAGATAATTGGAGGATTTTCCTTCTAAAATTGGATGGCTGTCCCCATAAGCATTCTTCAAAAGAATCCTTCAAAAAAAAAACAAATAAAAAAATTAGACTGTTGTATCAATAATAACTTGTTTAGTACCATCAGCCCAGAATCCTACTCCAACGATATGGTTTTTACCGGGAGCATTTGTACTTGTTTTGGGGAGAAGGGTATAACTCGTACCAACCTCTAAATCATTATTTGAATTAATCATCGGACCTGCAGAGAGTGTATCATTTACCGTAAAATTGATAGATTGTAACCCTATGGAATCCTGTCCACCCTGATAGACAACTCTGACCGTATCAGTATTGATTCTCTCGGTTGTCGCCGCAACGACCTTGGTCTTCTGGATGTTTCCTGCCATGCCGAACACGAACGCAGCGATGACTGCTGCGAGGATAACAGTGATCGCGACCATCAGGATGACACCGATGACCGGCGATACTGCCTCTTCATTCTTTTTTGTGAATGTCATTTTCCAAATCACTCCAACTACATATCCACGCTGGATATGACACTGTATGACCAAAATATTCTCTCATTTTAATATTTAAACGCTGCCATTCGGTTTTCAGGATAATTACGTCCCTGCCAGCGAATACAGCCCGCTGCAAAAAGAGCCAGACCATTGACGGGCGGGAAAATTTCTTGCGATTTGCGGTGGGTTGGTGTGTCTTATGGAAATCGGGGGTTTTCAAATGCCGGGTTCAATGAGAGTCGGTACCTGTGCAGGGAATTATCCTCGTCGTGCACAAAACGGCGGGTCGGTCTTTTTTAGGAAGGATTCACCAGAGTGCAGGAAATTAAAATAAAATGTCCGGCCTGACACATGAAGAGGAAAAAACGATCGGATCGCGGGTGAAAAAAATTAAAAAAACCGATCGCCCCGACACATCATCTGAAGCGATCACCCCGCCCTCTAAAAAAATAGGTAATCCCCCTCCTCCTGCCACCCGCACTGCAAAAAAACCGGTCGGACCGATCATTTTCGAAATCGGTCAGGTCGGCCTATTTCGTTCCAGTTCCGCGACCTGTGTTTCGCCTGGAATTTCAGATGAAACGGGGTGGTCGCCCCGATCGTACCCGATAATCGGTCGGTCCGACCAATTCTGATCATTGGTCGGGGCGGCCAGATATCCATGCGGATATGAGGCATCCCCCACCCTCTCCACCGCTCGCACCGCAAAAAACCGGTCGGGCCGATCAATAATCAAAAGAGGTCGCCCCGACCTCCTTGTCCCTGCGGGAAAAAACCATGTTTCAAAAAAATCCGTTTTTTTAAAAAACGTAAATGCCGGAATTGGAAAGAGCTGGTTGTTTGTTCATCCGGCAGCAGGAGGCATATCCGCCGGCTGACGGGTTAACGAACACCATCCTTTCGGGTTAAACTGTTCTTTTGCCGGAATTTTTCCGGCACGAAATCCGTTTGTTATCATATCATTGGCACAAATTTTTTCGTCCCTTTGAAAAAACATATATGAACACCCGCCGATGCTATGGTATAGTGATCATAATGCCGGTTCCCGGAAAAATCCCCGCTACGATTGCCGGTGATGCCCATTTCCTCCAGGTCTTTAGCGAATTATGTACGAAAGACAGCGTTGTCGCCATCATCCTGTTCGGATCCGTTGCCCGCGGCAGGGCCCGACCGGTCTCCGATATCGATCTCTGTCTCCTCACGAAAACAGGGACGCCCGAATCGGAACAGATCGATCTTATCAGTTATGGAACGGCAAAAATCGACATCAGCCTCTTTTCCGGTCTGCCCCTGCCCATACGGTTTCGGGTAATAAAAGAAGGGATCGTCCTTTTCTGCAGGGATCCGCTCGCACTCCACCGCACACGTACGGCAACAGTCCGGGAATATCTCGACACCGCACCGCTTATCAGGAAATACTGTCTCCATGCACTACAGGTTACCGGGTGAACCTTACCATGACTGAGTCCATCCGCTATGATCTTGAACGCATCGGGACAATTTTTTCAGATATCCATACCTATCTCAAGGATCTCGACAACCTTGGTATTCACAAAAGAGAGGATCTGTCCGACAAGCGCAATTTTTACGCCGCATCCATGATCCTTTTCTCCTGCCTCAACCGTGTCATCGATCTTGGCACGGAAATTTCCCTTGCCCACAATCTCGGCATCCCTTCAACCTATCGCGAGGTATTTGTCCTGCTTAAAAATGACGGGATTATCAGTGAAACCCAGGCACAGGAGCTGATTGGGCTTGTCACCTACCGGAATCTCCTGTCACACGAATACCACGGCATTACGGATGACAAACTCTTCCGCCTTATACAGAAAACCGCTGTGATCCGGGAATTTACCTGGGTAATGCAACAGACGATTAAACAACACGGGGGAGAATCCGCGTAACTCCCAAAAAATAAAAAAAGCCCCGGGTTGTGCGGGGAACTGAAGGTCACTTACTTCGGCTTATAGTATCCCCACTTCGCAAGGGCCTCTTTGAGTTCCTTTGCCTTTTTCGCTTTTTCGTCCAGCGAAATTCCGTCCTGCCAGGCCTCGATCGCCTGCATTGTTGCCTTTGCCCCGGCCCGGGTCCCCTTCGGGTGCCCGTGGATCCCGCCCGAAACAAGCAGCACGAGATCGGTCCCGTAGATATCGAGCACATCCGGCACAAGGCCCGGGTGGAGACCTCCCGAAGAGACCGGGAACCCCGTCTTTATCTTTCCCCAGTCCTGTGCAAGGCACTGGTGCGGGACTTCCTTTATCTTCTGCTCCCGTAAGAGATCGGCAAGGAGGAGCGACTCCGTCTTTGTCCCGGTCAGCTTGCCCACCGCGGTCCCGGTATGGATCTGGGAGACCCCGATAAGGCGCATGAGCTTTGCGAGGAAGTACATCGTCATCCCGTGTTTCTTGTTCCGGTCGAATGCCGAGTGGAACGCCCGGTGGGCGTGGATCGCAAGGCCGAGGTCCGAGCAGTAGTCCCGCATCGTCATCACGCCGGCGTACCCCGCCACAACGACATCGATCATCGCGTAATTCCAGCCGTACTCCGCGAGCAGGTCGGCACGCTTCTTCATCGTCTCGACATCGGCCGAGATATTCAGGAATGCGGACTTGGTCTCGCCCGTCTCTTTCTCGGCCTTGTCGCGGAGCTTTGTCATATATTTTACCCGGTCGTCGAACCGGTTGAACGAGGTCGAAGTCAGGTTCTCGTCGTCCTTGACGAAATCGAACCCGCCCATCCAGGTCTCGTACCCGACCTCCGCATGCTCCTTTGCAGAGAACCCGATCTTGGGTTTGGGCACCGCACCGGTCAGCGGCCGGCCCTGGATCCCCATCATCTTCCGGATCCCTTCCATCCCGAAGTGAGGGCCCCTGAAACCTTTGAGGTAGGCGGCAGGGAGCGTCGCATCGACAAGGCGCAGGTTCCTGAGGGCCTTCATCCCGAAAATGTTCCCCGCGATCCCGCTCATCAGCTGCACGGCGTTCCCCTCTTCCCAGAGAGCGAGCGGGTAAGCGACTTTCACGAAGTGCCCGTCGAAATCGAACGCTTTTGCCTCCAGTTTTTTCATCCGGGGCGGCAGCGTTGCAAGCGTTGTCCAGGTCCCGGTCGAGCTCTCGGACGCAATCCGTCCGGCTGCCTCCTTATCCGTGATCCCGGCTGCCGGTTCAAAATAAAACAGGCAGACAATATCGTCCTTTGCCGGTTCGTAGTTCGTATCGACAAACTCGTTGTACCAGTCAATTGCCATGATAGTACCTTACCGTACCTACCAATGCATGCATGACTCAAATACCTTCCAGAACAGGAAACCCGGACGGAATATATCCCTGCCGGGATATCCGGCTGATTCTTCGGATATAATTCCGAAAGCCTCAATATTATACCTCACCTACGCTACGGAAGTATAAATTACGGGATTATTATTCCCGCACGATGACCCGATGATCCTGCAGTACTCCCCGTTTTTTCTCCCCCTGCTCGTCTCAGCTGCCGTGACTCTCGTACTTGCCGGTTTCGCCCTTAAAAACCGGTCCAACCCGGTGGCCGAACCGTTTGCCCTGCTCATGGCAGCAACTACCCTCTGGTCAATCGGGTATGCGTTCCAGCTGGTCAGTGCGGATCTTGCCTCAAATCTGCTGCTCAATGATATTGAGTATCTCGGGATTGTCACGGTGCCGGTGGCATGGCTGCTCCTTGCCCTGCGTTATACCGGCAGGAACCAGTATATCACGCAAAGAAACGTCGTCCTCCTCTTTATCATCCCGGCTCTCGATGTGCTCTTTGTTGCAACAAATTCATTCCACTACCTGTATTATTCTGAGATCGTACCCACCGTACTATCCGGTTCGGTAGTCTGGAATTTTTCCCGTGGCCCGCTCTTCTGGCTGCATACCACATATTCGTATCTTCTTATCGCAACTGCCTGCATTCTCATCGCAAGCCGGTATTCCGGTGCCCCGGCAATTTACCGCAGGCAGATTGCCCTTCTCCTTGGTGCAGTCACCCTCCCTGTGCTTATTAGTTTTCTCTATGTTGCCGGTGCAATCCCCCTGCCGGGCCTGGATCTTACTCCCTTAACATTCACGGTTGTGGGGATTCTTCTCGCGATCGGCCTGTTCCGGTACCAGCTCTTCACTATGCAGCCTGTTGCGTACCCGAAGATATTTTCATCCATTAGCGATGGAATTGTGATATCCGATGCACGGGACCTGATCATTGATCTTAATCCCGCCGCACGCGGGATTGCCGGCCTGCCTGAATCCGGACTGATCGGCAGTTCCCTTGCGGACTCTTTCCCCACACTTGCTCCGTTCATTTCGGATACGGGAGCCGGTGAGAACGAGACGCACCGGGAGATCCGGATTGCCGCTGGCGGCCATATGCGGTATTACGATGCGATCTGCCAGACGATCCCGGCCCCGAACGAATCCCGTCCCGGCCACCTCTTCATCCTCCGCGACATAACCGACCTGCGCACTGCGCTTGCAGCCCTCGAAACCGCGAATGCGAAGATCACCCTGCTTTCCACCATCACCCGGCACGACATGGCAAACAAGCTTGCCGGCCTGATGACCTACACGGACCTGATGAAGGCGCAGGACGACCCGGCAAAGAGCCGGGCGTACATCCTGAAAATTGAGGAACTGACTCAGATGATCCTCGAAGAGGTCAGGTTTACCCGCGATTACCAGGAGACCGGGATAAATACCCCGGTCTGGCAGGAGATTTCCCGGGGTATAAGAATCGCAAAAGGACAGGTCGATCTCAGGCACGTGACGGTGACGGACAACTGTGCAGGCATATCCGTTTATGCCGATCCCCTCTTTGTCAAGGTGCTCATCAACCTGATGGACAACGCTGTCCGGCATGGCGGGAATACCCTGACGACAATCGAGTTTTCCTGTGCCCGCAACGGCGAAAGCCTCCTTATCACGTGTTCTGACGATGGCGAGGGCATCCCGGATACGGATAAGGCAAAACTTTTCACCAGGGGATTCGGGAAACATACCGGCCTTGGCCTCTTCCTTACCCGCGAGATCCTTGCGGGCACGGACATCTCCATAATAGAGACCGGCACCCCCGGGAAAGGTGCCCGGTTCGAGCTCACGGTGCCGTCCGGTGCATTCAGGATGAAAAACGGATCCTGAAAAACCATCAGATCTTCCGCTGCCATCCCCGTTTTTTTTATGTTTTTTATGGTGTTTCGGGCAGCGGTCCGCCGGCGGTATCCTTCATCAGGCCCAGCGCAAAAGAGATGTCTTCCACAAGTTCCTGGAGGAGCGCCAGTTCCCGGTCGTTGAAAAAACCGGGTTCGCTTGCATAGAACCGCATCGCGCCGACAACAGAATCACCGTTCCGGATCGGGAGTGCCGCGGAGGAACGGTACCCGCGCCGGGCCGCTTCGTCCCGGTACCGCTCCATACGGGGATCCGAGCGTATATCGTTGCAGATCATGGGCTTTCCCTCGCGGATGGCAGAACCGGTGAGACCCATGCCCTGCGGGACATTGTCGGTGGTAATAGAGAGGTTGCTAAGATACCCTTCCTCGTACCCGCAGGCTGCAACCGGGTGTACCTGGTGCGTCGCCGGGTCGGTCATCCCGATCCAGGCCATCAGGAATTTCCCTTCTTCAACGGCGATCCGGCACGCCTCGTCAAGCAGCTCACGGCGGGTCCGGATATGGATCACCGCCTTGTTGGTGCGCGAAAGGACCGAGTAAATCCGGTTGAGGTGCAGGATGGTGTCGTTTGCCCGCTTGCGTTCCACGGCCCGGCGGATCGTATGGGTCAGTTCCGCAAACTGCGCCTTTGGGGCCCCTCCTTTCTGGATGTAGTGGTCCGCCCCGCAGTTGAGTGCTTCGATCACCACGTCCTCGCGGCCCTTGCCGGTGAAGATGATGAACGGGAGGTGGGTATTTTCCGCCCGCAGCGCTTTTAAAAATGCAATCCCGTCCATCACCGGCATCTGGTAATCGGAGATCACCACATCGTACGTGGCAGACTGGAGCTTTTTGAGTGCCTCGGGTGCAGATTCCGCTGTATCCACCCGGATATCCCCGGTCCGCTCAAGAAATATCCTGCCGATTTCAAGCAGGGCCGGTTCATCGTCGACATAGAGTGCGGAAATCATAGTCCGTGGCACTTCTTCGTTTTCACTCAATATCGGTGGGATGGTTTAAATCAGTTCCTTTTTTTCTGTCGGACTGATTTTTTTAGGCAGACCGAAATCATTTTAATTTAGGGAAACCTAATTATCAACCAGATGGCGCAGGAACAGGTCGAGGAATACCTCGAAGCGATCTACGATATTGCAGGGACGGAGGGCGCCGCGAAGACAACGGCGATTGCAAAATGTCTCAAGGTTGCGCCCGCGAGCGTGACCGAGGCCCTCCAGAACCTCTCGGAAAAAAACCTGGTTAACTACGAGCCCTACAAGGGAGCGAGCCTCACCGGGGAAGGAAAGAAGATCGCCGAGACCATAAAACGGCGGCACCGTCTCCTCGAGGTCTTCCTTGCCGATGTGCTCCATATAAAACGGGAAAAAGTTCACGAGGAAGCGTGCCGGATGGAGCACACCATTTCCGAGGATACGGAAAACGCCCTCTGCCGGATGCTCAATGCACCGGCGCGGTGTCCCCACGGCAGCCCGATTGCCCCGTGCAGCATGGGCGTGGGGAGCTGTAGCGAATGCAGCGCCCGGACCGGCCCGGAATTTACGGACTCCGGTGAAACCCGGGCTGCTGAGATCATCCCGATCACGGCGCTTTTGCCGCAGCAGAAAGGAAAGATCGCCTTTATCCGGGGCGACTGCCGGATTGTCCAGCGCCTCTCCGATCTCGGGCTCACGCTCGGGACAACGGTCTCGGTTACCCGCAAGGCGCCTTTAAACGGCCCGGTCGAGGTCTTTGTGCGGCGGACCAAACTTGCCGTCGACCATACCATAGCAGAGAATATTTTTGTCGATGCTTCAAAGGAAGGGATTCCGTGAGCGGATGCGGCGACTGCAAAGGGTGTTCCCCAAAAAACAAGACACCCGTGAACGATGTCGATTATACTATCGCCCTTGCCGGTAATGCAAACGTTGGCAAGAGCGTGACATTCAACCAGCTCACCGGTGTCGACCAGATCATCGGGAACTGGCCGGGGAAGACCGTGGAGCGGGCCGAAGGGCTCCTCCAGTACAAGGGGAAAAGGATCCGGGTTATCGACCTCCCCGGGATCTATTCGTTTACCACGTACTCGATGGAAGAAGTGGTCTCCCGGGAGTACATTGCGCTCGAACACCCGGATGCGGTCGTGAACGTGATCGACGCGTCGGCGCTGGAGCGCAACCTCTTTTTTACCATCCAGCTCATGGAGCTCGCGCCTCCCCTGATGGTCGCAGTCAACCAGATCGATCTCGCGGAGAAGAAGGGACTCAGCATCGATATCAAAAAACTCTCGGAACTCCTAGGGGTTCCGGTCGTCCAGACCATTGCGATCCGTGGGAAGGGGATACCCGACCTGACCGATGCAATCCTCGACCTCGTCCACAAACGACCGGTCCCGCCGACACTCGAGTACGGCAAGGAAGTTGAAGGAAGGATCAAAAAGATTGCGGCAATGCTTGCCAGCGTAAAGACCGCCTATCCCCTCCGCTGGGTTGCAATAAAACTTCTCGAACGCGACCCGGAGATCTCACGGGTCATAAAGGAGCAGTCTCCGGCGGCAGTCGAGACCGCGGATACGCTCGCCCGGGAGATCGAGGCATTGCACGGCGAACCGGTCTGTGTCGTGATGAGCGCGGAACGGTACCAGGTCGCCGACCGGATCGCATCAGAAGTGATTACGGTCCGGGCGCCTTCTGAAGGTGGGGTAAAAAAGAGCCTTACCGATAAGATCGACAGCATCGCCCTCCACCCGTTCTTCGGGTACCTGATGGTCATTGCGGTGATCGGCGGGCTTTTGATCTGGACGTTTCTTATCGGCGCCCAGATCTCCGGAGTCATTGCAGAGTTCTTCGGACAGTTCGGGCAGTACGAACCGGTGATCGATGGATCGTTTGGAAGCGTGCTCCTAAACGGCGCTTTTACCGGCCTGGTCGCCGGTCTCACGCTCGTCATCCCGTACGTCCTGCCGTTCTACCTGATCCTCGCGGTCATCGAGGACTCCGGCTACCTTACCCGGATCTCAGTGATGCTCGACCGGGGTATGCACAAGCTGGGCCTTCACGGGAAGGCGATCATCCCCATCATCCTCGGCTACGGCTGCAATGTCCCGGCCTGTTATTCCTGCCGGATCATGGAGTCTCCCAAGCAGAAACTGCTCGCAGCGTTTCTTGTGACGCTCGTCCCCTGCACGGCCCGGACCGTCGTCATTCTCGGCCTTGTCGCCGCGTTTGTCAACATCTGGTGGGCGCTTGCGCTTTATGCGTTTGACATCCTGCTGATCATTGTTGCCGGCCGGCTGGCTTTTAAGGTCATGCCCGGCGAATCGGTGGGCCTCATCATGGAGATGCCGGACTACCATGTCCCGTCGCTATCGGTCGTTCTCAAGCAGACCTGGGCCCGGACAAAATCGCTTGTCTGGCTGGTTTTCCCGGCGTACATTGTCGGGAGCGCACTCATCCAGGCATTCTACTGGGCCGGCTGGCTCACTCCGGTCAATGCGGCACTCGCACCGATCACGACCCTCTGGCTGGGACTTCCGGCAATCGTCGGTATCACGCTGATCTTCGGGATCGTCCGAAAAGAGATGACGATCCTCACCCTTGCGGTGCTTATGGGCACCACGAACTTTGCCGCCGTCCTCACTCCCGTCCAGCTCATCGTGCTCGCCCTTGTCACCATGATCTACATCCCCTGCATCTCGGTGATCTTCGCGCTTGCCTCGGAGTTCGGGTGGAAAAAGTCGCTTGCGATCACAGCTGTCGAAGTTGTGATGGCAGTCGTAATCGGGGGGATCGCGTTTCGGGTGCTCAGCTTTTTTATGGGCTAGAAAAAAACCCGGATCTTTTCTTTTCGGGTAAAGCTTAAACAAATATCCATGGGGATGTGAAATTTCCGGTTATTTCTGATACATTTGATCTAGGTCCAGGAAGCGTTTGGCCATACTTGAGATTCGGTTGCAAAAACGAAGACTCTCCCCCCGGCCCCCTCCGCGTTCGACGGGTGGCACGGCTACACCCGTCTCGCCAGGTGGAGCCACAGACAAAGGCCGGGATGAAAGGTCCGGGTTGTGACCATTGGCGAAGGGATCGGTTGTCTGCCGCATTTAGGAAAAAAGGTAGCTGGATTGTGAGGGACAAATTTTTTTAGAGCAATGAATTATTACATTTTTTAAGATACGGCTGTTGTCACCGGGAGATACGGCGCATTCCCGGTGGCCGGATCAACGAGGATTGCAATCGTGGCCCGTGGGGCCCCCTTCTCGATCTGCGTGACCCGGGTACCGTTAGTATACACCCTGACAATCAGGGTGTCTCCGGAATTGTCCAGTTTCTCAAACGACGCCTGGACCAGTCCCCTGCTGTCTTTTATCGGGTAGAACTGGTCGCCCGTCCCCCGTACTTCCCGGAGCCCGCCCGGGTTTCCGTATTTCCCGTAGAATGTTCCGTTATAAGTGACCCGGACCCAGACACCGGTTCCGGGGATTATCGGGGTTGCAGTGGGTGTTACGGAGATAGTGGGCGTTAAGGAGATGGTGGGTGTAACCGGCAGGGGGGTGGCAGTATCCTCAGGGGCACCTCCGGACATCAGGACAAATACGGCACCTGCAAGGCAGGCAATGATAATTGCTGCGATAGCGATTGCAGCGATTCCGCGTGGTGAAATTCCGGTGGGTGGCCGTGACGGTGGCTGCGGTACATCTGTCCCGGCCGGAGGTGTGGTCTCTGGATCTTTCTCTTTCTGTTCCAAAGCTTCCCCGCTGTCAGCGTGCTCTGAAATAACCGGGAAAACCACGGTATCCGGCAGGCCGGATCGTATTTCCGGTTCGGCAGCGGGTGCGGCAGCAGGTTTCGGTGGAACCGTGGCCTCCGGTTCTTTCCCGAGCAGGGCCTGTTCGTCTTCTGCCATCAGGCGCTGCTTGTCGTCAAGGGAAGGGACCGGTGGGGCGGATTCGGCAGCGGCAGGCTCAGGCTCTGCCGGCAAAGGTGCTGCCTCCTCTTCTGCGGGAGTCGGGGGGATCTCGTTCTGGACCGTTGCCTCAACAACCGGTTCCTCTTCCGTTACCGTGGTTTCTGCTGCGGTATCCTGCACGGACTCTTCCAGAGGAGCATCATACTGTTCTGTTTTGGGTTCCGGCACCGGTTCACCGGTTTCTTCAGGCAGCGGATTATTTTCGGATGGTTCCCGGGATCCGGCCGGCTCTTCCCCGGATTCTGGTGCTGTTTTCCCCTCATCGTTCCCGGGGGAGGGACTGGCCTCTTCTTTGACCGGCGCTTCCGGTTCTTCATTCAGTACATTATTTTCGGACTGTTCCCGTGATCCAGCCGGTTCTTCCCAGGTTTCCGGTTCCCCTGCAGAATCTTCGTTCCATGAACCGGGACCCTCCGGTTTTTCTTCATTCCACGAACTGTTCTGGAGGGCCGACAGGATCTCTTCCGATTTATTCCTGTTATTCCGGCCCACGGTGGTATGCGGTCCGGGCTTGTCGGGTGCGACCCACCGCCGCACCGTGGGACCTCTCACCTGCGTTTTTGCCGGCTGCTGTACGGTGGTTCCCTGTGGAATCTCATGGCGATCGGATACGATATGCTCGATAAGCTTCCTGACCCAGAGCTCGCATTCCCTGTTCCGGTCCTCGTACGGCTGCTGGGAGAAGATCATTTCGAGGGTGGTCGAATCTTCGACACCGACCGGATCGATGAGAACCAGCGTGATGAGCGGTTCGTGTGCCGGCGTCTTTCCTCCTTTTACCGAGAGGATAGTGGCAAACGGGATCACCTGCGGCTGGTCCCGGGCATGGTCGCTGTCCACAAGGGCAAGGCGATGGCTCGTGAGGATGAGATCGTACTCCTTCTCACCGATAAGCACCCGATCCGTGGTAAGGACGATCGTTTCGCCGCTCTTGAGATATGGTCCGGCCATAAATACGCCCGCTCCTGATCACAATTTGTTGTTGGTAGAGATATGCTTTTTAGGTGTTTTTATGACAGTATGGCGTCTTTTTCCATCGTGCATGAAAAAAAACGGATACGTATTCGCAGGCAAAAACCGGCAAAACCCTTTCGGTTCTTATCGGGTCTGCTGCGGATATGTACGGCCCGCCTTATCCCATAAAAGTTCTTTTAACTCCGGAAATTCCCGATCGGGATTTCCCCGCCGCCCGATATACCTGTCCGCACCGGCATCGAGTGCCGTCTGGATCTCATCGTCGCACTCCTTCCCGCTGTAAATAACAATGGGAGACGTACAGCCCTGCCGGCGCAGGGCAGCAACAAATTCCGTCCCGTTCATCCCCGGCATCCTCCAGTCGGTAATGATGAGGTTGTAGGCATGCGAGCGGGCGAGGTCAAGGGCTGCCCTGACATCGTCTGTCGTATCTGCACGGCACCCGGCCTCATCCTCGAATTCCAGACGGAGGAGCCCGAGGATATCGGTGTCGTCATCGACAATGAGGACTCGTTTCATCTGACCAGATAATCACCAATTGCCGGTGTTGCTATAAAAAGGGTGATACTTTGGTGCCGGTCCGGAACTGTACTGCCCCCGGATTATTTGTACTTCCCTATAGTCTGGCTTAAAAAGAAGGTTTTTCCCGGTACGACTCATGAGGGATACCGATCTCAAACCGTGTTGTTTTTCCATACTCCCCGGTCTCGGAGAGCGAGATCCCGGTCAGCGACAGGATCTCGTGGATGATAAAGAGTCCTTTCGTATCTGCAACAGTACTGCCGGGCAAAAAGATCTGCTCTTTGTCTTCGGCACGTATGCCCGGCCCGGCATATTCTACGGAAATGACGATCCGTGAATCTTTCTCCTGTGCTGAGATACGGATTGACGGGGGTGGCGGTGTCGCAGTGATCGCGTTTTCAATCAGCCGGGAAAACACCCGCTCCATCTGGCGGTCCGCGTACACGAGGAGGTCGGGCAGGTCGATATCGAATGCAACCGGCCTTTCAACATACCGTCCGGTAACGGAAGCAACAATGTCCCGGATATTCAGCCACTCCGGGGGATCGGTCCCCAGGTCTTTAAAGTCCCTGGTGACGGTAATTTCGTCGCGGATTGCCTGTGCTGCCGACTCCTGCCGCCGGAGATACTCCAGTATTACCGGATCCTGTTCCCGTTTTGTTGCCCGTGCCAGGTACCCCAGCAGGACGGTGACCTTGTTCTGGATATCGTGTCGGGTGAGGCTCGTGAGCACGTTGAGCTTTTTGTTTGCCAGATGAAGGGTCTGCTCCATCCGTGTCCGGTCCGAGATGTCCCGGGCAAAACAGCAGGCAAAACCGGTGTTCTGGTATTCGAGGTACCGGATTACCACTTCAACCGGGACCCGTGTTTTGTCTTTCTGTACCACGGAAGTTTCGCGGGTAATCGTTCCGGCCCGGGTGAGGGTCTGCCAGATCTCGTCCCAGCTGCTTTTTGGCGGGAGGGCAAAGATATCGCCAAAGGCAAGGCCCGCGAACTCTTCCCCGGTATACCCAAGGCCGGTTGCCGCGGCCTTGTTGGCATAGTTTACCTTTGCATTACGGTTGACCCAGAAAACCATGTCGGCGGCATTGTCCATGGCAAACTGCGTCATGAGCAGCTGCTGTTCCATATTTTCCCGGCGGGACATCTCCTCGTAGAGCTGGCGGTTGATTTCGCGGAGCTCGTTTGTCCGGGTCACGATCGTCTCTTCGAGCATCTCCTGGGTTTTTTTGAGTTTGGTCCGGACAAGGACCTCATCGGTGATATCAAGGCCCGTGGAATGGTAGCCGGTAAGCTGGCCCCGGTCATCGAAAATGGCCCGGTCCCACCAGCGCTGCCACCGTGCTTCGCCGTTTGCCATGATCGCCTTGATCTCGATCATACCCGCCGGATACCTGACGGTCAGCCGGGCCCGGTTCTGGTTGACACGATCTGCCTCGTCCGATGAGACCAGGTGCTTAAACGGACGGCCGATGAGATCTTCCCGCGACCGGCCGAGGGCCCGGCAATAGGGTTCGTTGACATACTGGAGAATGCCGTCGGGAGTATACCGGACAACGTATTCAATCTGGTTGTCAAGGAGTACGAGAGAATCGCTGCCCGGCATCTTTCCAGGAGCCCGTTCCTCCGTGCGATCCCAGTTTCCCTCAATAAGCACTGCGACACCGGGTTTCCCCGTCAGGAAAACAACGGGGATCATATACAGGTTAACCGGGTATTCGCGTCCCTGGATTTGGATGCTGGCATGCACGTGCTGCTCATGCCCTTTAACTGCCATCCTGAATACCTGCCGGGAATTTTCATCCCCCCCGAACCTGAACGGGAGCTGATCGAAATGCTGCCCGTCGATCTGCTCCGGGAGCATGCCGGGCAGGGTGGAAAAGGAGGTGTTGTGTTCGATGACCTGGCTATCCTGATCGAGCAGCACAAACGGCTGGCTGCAGATTTTTTTCAACGATTCAACCGCGAGCCTGTGGGAGAGGAAATAAACCTTCGATGTGCCCCGCTTTTTCCCGTCAACCGATCCCTGGATCTGGAGGATATCCATATACTTGGCGACCGAGTTCCGGTTGATCTGCAGCAGCCCGGCAATATCGGTAATGCTTAAGCCCTCCGGGTGCTGTTCGAGCGCCTCCTTGATCCGGGATATTTCGTGCAGGTACTCCTCCATGATCAACGCTTTCTCCGGTTCGTTATGCATTTTCGGCCATTTCTGCTATAAAACGTTTTTATTTGCTTTGCTTATTTGCTTTGCAATTAATTATATTTATATGTGGCTTTTTGCACACCTATGGTCAGCCCAAAGGATAAGCATGGCAAAAGCGGGCTGTTGAAACAATCTTTCAGGTGAATGAAGATGACATTACTGGCAAAACATCCTGAAGAGTATCCTGCTCAAACGTCAGCACGAACTGCAGAACGCGATGGACTGGAAGAAAATATCATTCGCATGCGTGCATTGTCTGACCACCTCAATCGGTACTTTGCCATGCGGACGATGGGAGAAACCTACGGAGATGAGTGAAGGTATGATGAAAGCAGGGACCTGGGCCGATGAAAGCCTCTATGGTGACAACTGTATTTGTGCCTATCCCTCTTGTACCGTTGCCGTGGAAAGAGCCCGGCTCCTGTACCGGATCCTTCATACCTCAGGGATCGATGTGAGCAAGGAAATCAAAGCGATGTGGTAATCATGGAAGCACAGATCGACCAGGTATTCAAAAACGAGATCAAGATCACCGACACAACCGGCAACCCGGGAGCATTGGGTCTCCTCGCGTTCGGGCTGACAACGATCATCCTCAACATGCACAATGCCGGTATCTTCGCCATGGGATCCGTAGTCTTTGCCATGGGACTGTTCTATGGCGGACTGGCGCAGGTTATTGCCGGGATCATGGAATGGAAAAAGAACAATACCTTCGGGATGACGGCGTTTGTCTCGTACGGGTTCTTCTGGATCTCGTTAGTGTTTCTGATCCTGATGCCCGCATGGGGCTGGGGAGCACCTCTTGGAACGGCAGGGATGGTATGTTTCCTTGGCATATGGGGCCTGTTCTCGCTGGGAATGTTCCTGATTACCTTCCGGTTATCCCGGGCAATGCAGGTCGTATTCGGGCTGCTCGTGCTGCTCTTCCTCCTCCTCGTTATAGGAAACGCACTCGGAAACAGCACCATCATTGTCATTGCCGGGCTTGAAGGAATCCTCTGCGGACTTGCCGCAATGTATACCGGCCTTGGCCAGATTATGAACGAAGTATGGAAAGAAACCGTTGTAAGACTCGGGTGAAGCAAATGATCGAATTACAGGATTTAATGGAAATGTTCGAGAGGAATCCTCTCGCACAGGCAATCGTGGACAGCAGTCAGAAAATCGTGATGGTCAACGATACGTTCTGCAAACTGACCGGGTACGGCAGAGACCGGCTGCTTGCCATGAAATTCAGCGATTTCCGTGACCAGCAGATGATAAAATACGCAAAAAATACCGGGGAAGGGGTAACCGAAGCCATTACCACCCGCCGCAAGACCGTCGGGGAGAGCACGATGGAAACCCCCTCCGGCCTGCATGTGGTCATCAGGACCAATATCCCGCTCCTTAACGAGAAGGGGGAGGTCAAGCTGGTCTACATCACGTACAATGAGATCACCAGTGTTGTAAAGACCCGCGAGTACATGGAAAAAGAAGTCTCTACCATGAGTGCGATCTACGGCAAGATGGCTGAAGGGGACCTCACTGTCAGATATGAGATCACCAAACCTGACGAGGATACCAAAGAAGTTCACGACCAGATCATCAAGCTCCGCGATGCAGTACGCGGGATTGTCCTTAACCTGGAGAAGAACATCGGCGATGTCAACGGGAAGATGCAGAACCTGACATCCACCGCGGACAATGCGAACAGGAGCATCGAGGACGCAACAAAAGGCGTCAACCAGATCGCAAAGAACGCAGGCGAGGTCAGCGAGAACGCCCAGAAAGCCGCCGAAGGCGTGGACCAGATGAGCAAGGCCATGCAGGACATGAGTGCCGCGGTCGAGGAAATTACCTCGAGCATGGAAAGCGTATCCACGCAGGCAAAGAGCGCAAACGATTCGGCCAAAGAAGGAGCCGTCCTTGCCGATACGGTCAACAAGGATATGACCGAGATCACGGATGCCACCAACAATGTTCACGGCATTGTCAAGGAGATCGAGAAGCAGATGTCGGATATCAGTAAGATCATCGTGCTGATCCGCGATCTCGCCAACCAGACCAACCTGCTTGCGCTGAATGCAGCCATCGAAGCTGCCCGGGCGGGCGAACACGGCCGCGGGTTTGCCGTTGTCGCGTCCGAAGTCAAGTCCCTTGCACAGGAGTCCCGCTCCAGTGCCGAGAAGATCGAGGACATGATCACGCACCTCAACACGGCCACGAAAAAAGCCACCGACGCAATGGATGCGTCCCGCGGACTGGTCGAGAAAGGAGTTGTTGCCTCGGCCGATGCACTGGCAGCGTTCAGGAAGATCCAGTCCGCTGCCGAGACCGTGGCGAACAGCGCTTCCGAAGTCGCTGCGGCAACCGAAGAGCAGGCAGCCACCACCGAGGAGATCACCGCAAGCGTCCACGAGGTCGCCCATCTCATCGAGCAGACCGCAAAAGAAGCCGGCGATGCTGCTGCTGCAACCGAAGAATCTGCCGCTGCACTCGATGAAATTACCCGGATGATCCAGACTGTGAACGATGTCGCAGTCGAGGCAATGAACGCCAACCGCAAATTCAAGGTGGAATGACGGGGGTCCCTGCCATGTCTGCAAAGGCAAGTGAACCTGTAGTTCTGGGGAGGGGCCCTGCCGCCATTCACGCGGATCCGGGATCCTCCATCCAGGTCGTCGAGTTCGTGCTCGGGAACGAGCACTTCGCAATCGACCTCTTCGATGTAAAAGAGGTTGTCGAGTACACGACCATCACCAAGCTTCCCAACGTTGCCCCGTACGTTCGGGGCATCATCGATCTTCGCGGCGAAATCACGATGATCGTCGATCTCAAGCACCGGCTCAATATCACCGATGCGAGCACCAAGTCCCTCGAAGCCTCGCGGATCATCGTTCTTGACGACAAGATCACAAAGTCCAAGATCGGGATCCTTGTGGACGATGTGACGTCCGTCTCCACCTTCGAAGGCAACCAGGTTGACTATACCTCGGCTTCGATCAGCCACGAGGATACCGCGATCATCGGCATCATCAAGCGCAAAACCAAGGTGAAGGACAAAGAGGTCAACGAGCTCATCATCTGGATCGACATAAAAAAGCTGCTCGAAGACCTGGATACGACATTATGAGTACGGGGGAATGCGGATGTCCGGTTAATTACCTACAGAACCTTCGCCTCATCTCTCGTGCAGGTACTGCATGTCCCCAGAAATAATCGCTCCATAGTTTCGTCATACAGGATAAAGGAGGGGATTGCCCCTCATTTTGATTTTTGTGGCAATTGTCGTGTGACCTGAACCCTGTCCCCTTAGGAGAACCAGCGTTCGGTCGCCCTCTTTTTCCCGTATCCTCCGCACTGGTTCAAGGGAGAGGATCTGTTCGAATAGTTCAATGAGAAACACTGGATGGTGGCCGGATCAATCCTAAGGTTAATTCGATAAACCGGATATATCCAAACCCGGGATATCACCGTCTGCCGACACTGTTTTACCTCCTTATCCATTAGTATTGTATTATAAGGAAGGTAGGGAAGGAAGACTATATTTTCAGATGGTTTAACTGCTGTTTTATATATACCTCCTTTATCCGGTTCTATTGAAATCACATAATCTCCCTATTAAATATGAATCATTCGAAAAAAAAAACGGTATGTTTATAGTAGTTATAGTCAATCCACTCATAATAATCCCACAAATCCTACAAATACTGTAGCCGTATTTCTTCCATAGTATGCATGTATAGTGAGTGTTTGATTATGGATCTGACTGACATTGAATCCACCTTGAAAAAATGTATTGAAGGTGACGCAAGCGCTCGTATTGATGAAAATGCCGTGAATCCCGAACTCCGGGGGTTTGCACGACTGGTAAACCAGGCCGTTATCAAAATCACCGAAGGACATGAAGCAAAGAAACGTGCCGATGCGATGATCCGTGACAATCCTCTCGCAATAGCCGTCCTGCGGGCGGACAAAAGCCGGATCTCCATTAACAGGCAGTACGAGGTATTCTGGAGAGGTACCTATGAAGAACTCATGAAAAAGAAACTCTACGATTTTAATATCAAAGTCCTGAACGGCATTGATTTCTACAAGTGTTTCGAATCAAAAAAACTGGAACATACCGAGACACTGGTTGCGTGGCCTGACGGTGTCACCAGTTACCTCAATCTGGATGCAATCCCTATTTTCGATGACAAAGGAAATTTTGACGGCGCTTTTTATGTCTGGAGCGATGTGACGGAATTGCACCTGAAAATGGAGGAAGTAAAAAAGGCACAGTTCCGTATCGACCGGATGATCGCGGACAATCCGCTTGCCATTGCAGTTCTCCGTGCCGATAAAAGCCGTATCTCGATAAATAAACAGTACGAAGTGTTCTGGAGAGGTACCCATGACGAACTCATGAAAAAGAAACTCTACGATTTTGACATCACGGTTTTAAACGATGTCGGTTTCTACCAGTGTTTTGAAACAAAAAAACTGGAACACACCGAGACCCTGGTTTCATGGCCGGATGGCGTCACAAAGTACCTCAATCTTGACGCAATTCCCATCCTTGACGAAAAAGGAAATTTCGATGGCGCATTTTATGTATGGAGCGACGTGACCTCGGCGGTAAAGACCGGGAAATACGCTGCTCACGAAATCGACGAAATGGCCCGGCTGTACACCCGCATGGCCGAAGGCGATCTCACCGTTCGGTACGCCCTTACGGCGCCGGATGCAGATGTCCAGACAATGTACGAGCAGCTCACCAAGCTCCGCGACGCCGTCCGCGGGATTGTCGTCAACCTCCAGAAGAATATCGGCGACGTCAACAGCAAGATGCAGAACCTGACCACGACTGCGGACAACGCGAACAAGAGCATCGAGGATGCGTCAAAAGGCGTCAACCAGGTCGCAAAGAATACCGGCGGTGTCAGTGAAAACGCCCAGAAGGCCGCCGGCGGTGTTGACCAGATCTCAAAGGCCATGCAGGATATGAGCGCCGCAGTTGAGGAAATTACTTCGAGTATGGAGAGCGTGACCGGCCAGGCAAAGACGGCGAACGATTCTGCAAAGAACGGTGCCCTCCTTGCAGACACCATCAACAAGGACATGACCGAGATCGCCGAGTCCTCGAACAACGTACACGGTATCGTCATGGAGATCGGCAAGCAGATGGCCGACATCAGCAAGATCATCGTGCTGATCCGCGACCTCGCCAACCAGACCAACCTGCTCGCGCTGAATGCAGCCATCGAGGCGGCCCGTGCAGGCGAACACGGCCGCGGGTTTGCTGTTGTTGCGTCTGAGGTCAAGTCTCTTGCACAGGAGTCCCGCTCCAGCGCCGAGAAGATCGAGGAGATGATCACACACCTCAATGCAGCGACAAAGAAAGCGACCGAGGCAATGGAGACCTCCAAAGAACTGGTAGGCAAGGGGGCAGTCGCCTCTGCCGATGCGGTCAGCGCATTCAAGAAGATCCGGGTTGCCGTAGAGACGGTTGCAAACAGTGCATCCGAGGTCGCCGCCGCAACCGAGGAGCAGGCCGCCACTACCGAGGAGATCACCGCAAGCGTCCACGAGGTCGCTAACCTTATCGAGCAGACCGCAAAAGAAGCCGGCGATGCTGCTGCTGCAACTGAAGAGTCCGCTGCTGCACTGGATGAGATCACCCGCATGATCCAGACCGTAAACGATGTTGCAGTCGAGGCAATGAACGCCAACCGCAAGTTCAAGGTGGAATGACGGGGTCCCCTGTCATGACCGCAAAGGCAGGCGAACCCGTTGCAGCAGGAAAGAATCCTGCTGCCGATCAGGCGGAGAGTAACTCTATCCAGGTCGTTGAATTCGTGCTCGGGAACGAACACTTCGCCATCGACCTCTTCGATGTCAAGGAAGTCGTCGAGTATACGACCATAACAAAGCTCCCCAACGTTGCCCCGTACGTCCGCGGCATCATCGATCTCCGCGGCGAGATCACGATGATAATCGATCTTAAGCACCGGCTCAATATCACCGATGCGAGCACCAAGTCCCTCGAAGCCTCGCGGATTATCGTTCTCGACGATCACGTAACAAAGACCAAGATGGGGATCCTTGTAGACGATGTGACTTCGGTCTCGACATTCGAGGGTAACCAGGTCGACCGTACCTCTGCATCTGTCAGCCACGAGGAGACCTCGATCATCGGTATCATCAAGCGTAAGATCCGGGTTAAGGACAAGGAAGTAAACGAGCTCATCATCTGGATCGATATAAAAAAACTCCTTGGCGCACTGGATTCTGCGGCCTAAAAAACAGCGGCGGATTGCCGGTCTGCTAAAAAGCACCCCGCGCGCTTATTGTTCCGGGTTGTCCCGGGTAATCCGGGGCAGCCGGGGCCGGCAGGGTTTTAATCCTTTTTTAACATGCCCGGATGGCTGGATAGTTTTCCCAGGCAGCGTTCCCTTGATATAGGATCGGGAGATACCCGGTAGTATCAGCCGGGGTTTTACCAGGTGAAAGCAGTACTCATTCTCTCGGGCGGACTTGACAGCACGACCCTCCTCTACGATCTGCTGGACCAGGGCTATGATGTCTCTGCCCTGACCTTCGATTATCACCAGAAGCACAAACAGGAGATCCAGTGCGCGAAGACAACCTGCGCAAAACTCCGCGTCCCTCAGAAGATTGTCGATATCTCGGTCCTGGGAGAGCTTGCCCCATCGAGTCTCACCCGGGGGGAATGGGACGTGCCCGAGGGCCATTATGCCGAGGAGTCGATGAAGCAGACAGTTGTCCCGAACCGGAACATGGTCTTTTTGAGCCTCGCGGCATCGTACGCAATCGGTATCGGGGCGCAGGAGCTCTGTTACGCTGCCCATGCCGGCGATCATGCCATCTACCCGGACTGCCGGCCGGTCTTTGTGAGCGCCATGGAGACCGCCCTTCACCTCTGCGACTGGAAGGATCTCATGCTCCGGGTGCCGTACGTGAGAATGAGCAAGGGAGATATTGTCAAAAAGGGCCTTGCCCTTGGCGTCGATTATGCCAATACCTGGTCCTGTTACAAGGGAGGAGAGCGCCCCTGCGGGAAGTGCGGAGCCTGTACCGAAAGGCGCGAGGCATTTGAAGAAGCGGGGGCAAGGGATCCGCTGGATGTTAGCCAATAGGCAGACTGACAGGATTCCGTCATAGGCCCGGTAAAAATTTGCCTGAACAGACCTCTCTTGGGGGCTCCGGCAAGCCTCTGCCCCCGCCGCTCGGGCATCCCCCAATTGCGATGATGCCGTATTACCTGTAATCAAATTTTGTCTGATGGGAAGTTGCGCGTACAGGTAATACCGAGGCATCGCATGCGCCCCCGCCCCCCACGGGGGCAGGGCTAACGCAAAGGGGGCCTGCTGTTTCAAATTGTGGGGATCTTCAGAAGAGCAGAAAAAATAAAAAAATGCAGAACCGGAAAATCCGGTGGTCCTCTTTCTCTCCCCGTTACAAATACGCCTCGACCCGGTAGTCCTGCGTGCAGTCGCCATCGAGAATCGTCTCGAAAGACTGCGTCTGGCCGGGTGCGAGCGTCCCGATGAAGATCTGCCGGGAATCGCGGATCGATGCCGTCTTTATGTTGACGAGATTGAGGTCGAGCCTGACATTATCTGCCGAAGTGTTCCCTGCATTGTATACATAGCCGGTTGCATGTGCATAACAGCCGAGACCGGGCGACCATGAATCGGAATGCTGGTAATGGGCGTGGAGCGTGCCGGACGAGGTATCGCCTGCCACCGTTTCGCTCAGGCAGCCAGCCCCGAAAGCAAATGCTGCGATGAGGAGAACTGCAACGATCCCGGCACAATTCCTCACAAACTGCGGACACATGGTTTTTGTCCTCCGCATGAATCGGTAAAAAAAATTATTTGAGGACGAGGATCGACTCGGGCGCACGGACGACAAGAGCAAGGCTCTCGTAGATCTGGAATTCAAGCAGGTCGCCGACCGGGCCGTTATACCCGACCGCGAGGTCCTGTCCGATCGCAACCGAGGCATACTGGCTGCCCGAGGCAACGAGCACGCCGCCCTTCTTGAGCGCCGGTGCCTTGATAACTCCGTCGCCGACAATCGAGGAGATGTGTTCGAGTTCGGTACCGTTCCCCTGCGGGTAGCGCCGGAGGAGCAGGTTGTACTGCGCCGGTGCGAGTGCAAGGCTGTAGGGGCCGTGGAACCCTGCCGCGTCGAGCTTCGTCACCGCATCGATGATCTGGTCTGCTGCCGTTCCGACCTTGTCCCACTTGGCAAGGGTCATCGAGCCTGCGCCTTCTGCATTGAGAAGGCCCGGGGTCCCGGCAAGGCCGGCAAAGATGATCTTGTCTTCCTTTACCGCCGCGTCCATTGCCGCACAGGCAACCGGTGCCGTGTCGAGGATCAGGTGGTCGCGCTCAAAAGCTGCGAGGTCGCGCTTTGCAAGCGAGAACTCGGTACGGATCAGGGAGAGCGGGAGCGAGACGCTCGCGCTGATCCCGTCTTCGAGCGCATAGTCCCCGAGAGGGATAGCCTTGAGGCCAAAGCCGTACGGGCCCTCGACTGCAAGCAGCCGGCGGCCGGCGAGCTGGCTTTTTGCTGCCTGGACCGCCACATCGTCGATCAGCTTCCAGGTGTCCGCACCGATGGGTGCGTCTTCACGTCCGAGATATGCATTTGCCATGATTTTATGCCTCCTTTGCATTTTTCATTGAGCCAATGGTAGATTCTTCTTTTGCCGCCGGTACAGCTGCGCCGGCTGCTCCTGCCATGGTATCTACTTCGAGCGTTCCTTTCTTATAGAATTCATCCTCGGCACCGGCGGTCAGGATGGAAAGGAGCCGTAAGAGTTCCCCGACATGCACGCGTTCTTCATCGGCGATATCGGTAAGGACCGCCTTTGCGAGTTCGTTATCGGTTGCATCCGCATGGGCCATATAGCCGTGGATGGCTTCGAGTTCCCCGGCAACATCAAGCCGGACAACCCGGATGAGTTCCTCATTGGTCAGTTTCCGGTCCGGGATCACGCCACTAAATGGGTTGAAAAAGTCTGGCATGTGAATTACACCTCTATATACTGGAGAGTTGTCTCTCGCCCGGCATAAATACTTTTGACATCTGGCAGAATGTGCAAGGGTGGTTTTTAGGAAAGGACCTTCTTTTTCCTGAGCAGCCGGTTGTAAGTGATGGCGAACCGGTGTGCCTCGTCCCGGATCTCCTCGATATACCGGAGCGCGATACTTTTCCGGTCCAGCCGCAGAGGCAGGGAGTCCCCGGGCACGTAGAGTTCCTCCTCGCGCTTGGCAATCGAGATCACCGGCAGGTCTTTTATCCCCAGCGCGGAGAGGGCGCCGAGCGCTGCGGAGAGCTGGCCCTTTCCCCCGTCGATGATCACGAGGTCCGGGAGTGGGGCATGCTCCTCGGTAAGCCTCCGGTACCTGCGGGTCACGACTTCCGCGATCGATGCGAAGTCATCTATCCCGTCCACGGTTTTTATCTTAAAACGCCGGTAACCGGACTTGTCTGGTTTCCCATCCCGGAACTGAACCATCGAGCCGACCATCGCGGTGCCGGAGAGGTGCGAGATATCGAAGCACTCGATCACCCCGGGAGGATTTTCCATATCGAGCGCTGTGCCGAGCTCCACTCCTTTTAAGGTGTCGCGGAAGAACGCGATCTCGAGGTTTTTCTTGGCGAGATCGAGGAGCTGCTTCTTCTCGCCCCGCTGTGGGACAACGATCCCGACATGCCGACCTTTCTTTTCCGAGAGGAACTCTTCCAGTGCCGGGTCTGTCTGCTGCTCCACGATCACTTCGTTCGGGGCTTCGTGGTCCGAGTAATACTGGACGACAAACTCCTCGAAGAAGTCCTCACCGGCGCCGAAGGTGAACTCCTGCTTGTTCGCAAGAGTTCCCTTCTCCACGTTAAAGAGCGTCAGGTAGACCGTCTCGCCCGAGACCTGGTACGCGATCACGTCCTGGTCGTACTCGCGGCGGCGCTCTACGTGCTGCCGGTCCGCGAGGTGATCGATGGCAGAAATTTCGTTACGGAGGACGAGCGCCCGCTCAAAGTCCTCCGCCGCCGACCGGGCCGCCATCTCGGTGCGGAGCCGGACTGCAAGTTCCTTTGCCTTTCCCTTCAGGAGCAGGGTGGCTTTTTTGACGTTCTCGCCGTACTCTTCGGGGCTTACCGTTCCCGTGCAGGGAGCACTGCAGGACTGCATGTGCCGGCGCAGGCAGGGGCGTTTGGGGAGTTTTTTGCAGGTCCGGAGGTGAAAGGTCTTCTTTGCCACCTTCATGACATAGTCCCGTTCGGTTGCAGAGACAAAGGGGCCGAAGTACGTACCGTCCCCGGTCACCTTCCGGGCAACAACGAGGCGAGGGAACTTTTCGCTGGTGAGCTCGATCCAGGCATAGCGCTTTGCGTCCTTGAGGTCGATGTTGTACTTTGGCTGGTGCTTTTTAATCAGGGTGTTTTCGAGAAGGAACGCTTCGGTCTCGGAACCGGTGACTACGAAATCGACCGAGGCAATGTGGGCAACGAGGCTCTTTGTCTTCGGGTCGTGATCTTTTTTCGTAAAATAACTCGATACCCGTTTTTTGAGGTTCTTTGCCTTCCCGACGTAGATGATCTGCCCCTCCGCATCGGAATAGAGGTAGCAGCCGGGGTTCTCAGGCAGGCCTGCGGTATCGATCATATTCTTGGAAAAAGTATCCGGGTGCGGGCGTCTTAAACGCTCGGGATCGGGTAACTGCGCCCTGGGGCCGCTGCAAGCCCGGTAGCATTCCTGCCGGTTCCGGCAGGGGAGCGCCGGGCCGGGGTTTTCTTCTTTGGCCCGGATGCGACTTCGGTGCAGACATCGCAGGTCCCGCAGGCCGGGCCAGTGGGTTTCTCGCCGAAGTACGCGAGGAGGAAATGCTTCCGGCACGCGGTTGTCTCGCAGTATCTGACCATCTCCCGGAGGTTCCGGTGCGCGATCCGGGATGCCTTTTCTCCTGCATTGTCGTGGTCGAGCATCCATTTCACCCTGATCACATCGCCGCGGCCAAAGAGGAGAACGCATTCTGACGGCTTTTGGTCCCTGCCGGCCCGGCCGGTCTCCTGGTAATAGGACTCCACCGATTTTGGGATATCGTAGTGGACAACGAACCGGACATCGGGCTTGTCGATCCCCATGCCGAACGCCACGGTAGCGCAAACGATCTTCGCGGAGTTGTTGAGGAATGCTTCCTGTACGGATTCCCGGACCGGGCGGGAGAGTCCCGCATGGTAGGCAGCGGCGGCAAAACCCCGCTGCCGGAGATCCGCAGCGCACTCCTCCGTCTCCTTTTTACTCAGGCAGTAAACAATGCCGGACTCATTCTTGTGCCGGCAGCAGATGGCCGCGAGCTGGACGGCCGGGTGTTTTTTCCTGATAACCTTGTAGGTAAGGTTCTTTCTCTCGAAACTGCCTATGAACTCGCGGGGCTGAACAAGGCCAAGCTGCCGGGCAATGTCCTTTCGCACCTCCGGGACTGCTGTCGCCGTCAGCGCGATGACCGGGGCATCGGGGAAACAGGTCCGGAGCCGGGCAAGCTCGCGGTACTCGGGCCGGAAATCGTGGCCCCATTCCGAGATGCAGTGCGCCTCATCGATGGCGATGAGCCGGACCGGGAACCCTTTGAGGAACGCAAGAAAGCCCGGCTGCATACACTTCTCCGGTGAGACAAAGAGGATCCGGAGCCTGCCTTCCCGCATTGCCGTCTCGATCCGGTTCCGGCCTGCACTGTCGAGCAGCCCTGTCCACGCAGCGACGGGGATGCCCCGGGCGTTGAGCGCATCCGCCTGGTCTTTCATGAGCGCTAAGAGAGGGGAGACGACAAGGGTAAGGCCACCGAGATACACCGCGGGCAGCTGGTAGCAGAGCGACTTCCCGCTGCCGGTCGTCAGGATCGCGAGCGTATCGCGGCCGCTCACCACGGACCGGATGATGGCTTCCTGCCGGGGGCGAAAGCACGGGTATCCCCAGTATTTTTTCAGGAGGGAAAGGAGAGGTTCGCGGGTATCCGGTGCGGTGGATGTGGTGTCTGCCTGTGGTGTCATGGGTAAAGTGTCCTTTTCCGGGCCGGCATTTCCCGCCTTCCCGGCGTCGTCGTATGTATCAGGCATAGATCCTGACGGTATATGAACCCCGGGCGTGCAGGGTGAAAATAAAAAAGGTGTCGGCAGGGAGTGGGGGGCACGCCTGCCGGCACGTTTGGGGAAAAAGGTGCGTGAGGGATTTTTATGAGATTAGATAATGATCGCTGCGGACTTCTGGTCTTTCTCATCGTTGAAGTCCGTGATCAAAACCTCGGTCGAGAGGATCATGCCGGCGATCGAGCCTGCGTTCTGGAGGCCGATCCGCACGACCTTTGCCGGGTCGATGACCCCGTTCTCCATGAGGTCCTCGTAGACCGCGGTCTTCGCGTTGTACCCGTAGGTGGGGTTTTTGTTCTCCTTGATCTTTGCGATCACTTCCGCGCCCTCGATACCGGAGTTCTTTGCGATCTGCCGGATCGGCTCTTCGAGCGAGCGCCGGACAATGGAGACCCCGACCTTGCGGTCGTCATCGAATTTGAGCGCATCGAGCGATTCGATTGCCTTAAAAAGCGTGATTCCGCCGCCGACCACAACGCCTTCCTCGACTGCGGCCTTTGTCGCATTGAGGGCATCGTCGATCCGCATCTTTTTCTCTTTTAGCTCAGTCTCGGTTGCCGCGCCGACCTTGATCACCGCAACGCCGCCGCCCAGGTTCCCGAGGCGCTTTTTGAGCTCCTCTTTCTTGTACTCGGCATCGGTGATCTTGATCTGGGACTGGATAAGCGTCATCCGGTCGTCGACCGCCTTCTTTTCGCCTTTTCCTCCGACAATCAGCGTCTTCTCGCTGTCGACCCGGATCACGTGGGCCTGCCCGAGTTCTTTCTTCGTGACATTGTCGAGCTTCATGCCCTTCTCTTCCGAGATGACGGTCGCGCCGGTCAGGATTGCGATATCTTCGAGGACTGCTTTCCTGTCGTCGCCAAAGCCCGGCGCCTTGACCGCACAGACCTTTAAGGCACCGCGGATGATGTTGAGGAAGAGCGCAGCCTGCGCCTCGCCGTCCACGTCCTCTGCAATGATCAGGAGCGGCTTTCCCTCGGATGCAACCATCTCAAGCACCGGTACCATCTGCTTGATGGACGAAATCTTCTTGTCGGTGATCAGGATCGAACAGTCTTCGTACTCGCAGACCATCTTCTCGTTGTCGGTGACCATGTAGGGCGAGATGAACCCGCGGTTGAACTGCATACCCTTGACCACGTCAAGACTCGTTTCGAGGCTCTTTGCGTCCTCGACGCTGATGAGGCCGTTGTAGCCGACTTTTTCCATTGCCTCGGAGATGAGCTTGCCTATCTCCTCGTCGTTGTTGGCCGAGATCGTTGCTACCTGCACGATCTTTGCCTTGTCCTTGACCGGCACGCTGGTCTTTTTGATGTAGCCGACCGCTTCTCCCACGGCCGCGTCGATACCTTTCTTGACCTCGATCGGGTTTGCGCCCGAGGTAATATTCTTGAGGCCTTCGACAATCATGGACTGGGCAAGGAGCGTTGCCGTGGTTGTGCCGTCACCGGTCTTGTCCTGCGTCTTCTGGGCGACTTCCTTTACGAGTTTTGCACCCATGTTCTCGAACTTGTCATGGAGCGAGATCTCCTTTGCGATGGTCACGCCATCGTTGGTGACGAGCGGGCTCGTTGCCTTGTCGATCACCACGTACCGTCCCTTAGGGCCGAGCGTGATCTTTACCGTGTCCGCTACCTTGTTGACCCCGGCGAGGAGCGACTTCCGTGCCTCCTCGTTAAATACCAGCTGCTTGGATCCTGCCATATCTTCTCACCTCACTCGATCTTCGCGAGCACGTCCTTGAACGGTACAAAGACGTAGTTCTCGCCGTCTAACTCTACCTTGTCCGCGCTGTAGCCGCCGTAGATGACATGGTCGCCGGCCTTTAGGGGGAGCGACTTTCCGTCCTCGTTTGTCCCGACAGCAACGACCGTTCCTTCCTTCTTCTTTTCCTGGGCGGTCTCGGGAATGTAGATCCCGCTCTTTGTTACCTCTTCGGCTTCTTTGGGCTTGATCAAAACCCTTTCTCCGATTGGAACAATTGCCATTCGTATTACCTCACTGATGTTTGTGATATGGCAGTAGTGTAGGTGCCATAAATATTTAAAAATTATGAAAATTGTAGAAATGATTTGAACTTTTTTTAAACAATCTGGAAAAAATTTAAATTATTTTAGCGATAACACTGGTGGCAGGTATGATCCGTCAGATTGTGATCCGGCAGGTGGACCGCCCGATGGCGCCGGGCGAGGACGAGGAGATCCACTGGTTCTTCCACTCGTTCGGGATCGGGGAAGGCCGGGACACGGACCGGGTGGCGACCCAGGTGATCGTGGCCCTTCTGGAACACCGGCCTGCAAGCGAAGGTCTGCCGGTCGAACGGATCGCAGCGGAGCTCAATATCACGCCCTCGCGGGTGAACCACCATATCCGGAACCTGATCGATGCGGGGATCCTGTACCGGCACCGGAAGCTGATCTATCTCCGGGGCAGCACGCTGCGGGCAATGGTGCAGGAGTTGCGCAAGGACGCCCTGCGGATGTTTGACGATCTCGAGGATGCGGCGGACGGGATCGATCGGGAATACGGGAGACAGAGGGAGTAACCGGTCTTTTGTTCCCTGCACTGCGTAACCGGAAATAAACCAAAACTTTTACTTTTTTGCTCGTTGCTTAAAGAAACTGAAACATCCCGTGCGGTCTCTCCCCTGCCTTAAAACCCGGCCGGGGGTATACCCCCCACTTCCGCGTATGACCCCCCCACCCCCCCTGATCGCAACCGGAGGGGTGGTTCCCCCTCCCCGTTTCGTCGGACGCTCCACGCGAAGCGCACCTTTCGGGATTGGAAATAAGGGGGGGTAGTCCCCTGTTTTTGCCCGGACAAGGGGGGTGGGGGTCTGTTTGCGAAAAAGGAAAATTGGGGGGAGGGGGGTGGCAATAATTTTGGAGGGCACCCCCCTTGCCGGGTCTTGATGAGGAGGGGTGGGGGGTATGGGGCGAGGTTTTTGTGAGCGATGCCGGGTTGCGAAGTGAACTTTTTTTGCGATCTCCTCCTCCCCGAATTCTATTTTCCGGGGGATTCACAGCGATAGTGGTTGTCCTGTCAGCACTCTTTCTTTTTCATAAGGACCGTCCACAGGAAATCCTTTCCGAACAGTTCTTCGTCCGTTATCTCCCTCATCTCACGAAATGTGAGGATCTCAAAGAAATCCTCTAGTATTACCCTGAGTTTCTCTTCAGAGTATGCCATTCCGCCATGCATGGAGCAGTCGCGGTATACGGTATAATCTGTGGCGGGTGCACTGCCTTTGGGATTAAAGCAGTTCAGGCTGAAATAGCCGTCCGGTTTTAAAAGTCCTGAAACAATCCCGAGGTACTGTTCCCTCCGGTGGGGTTTGATGTGGTGGAGGCACCCGCTGTCATAGATATAATCATACTGGCCCGGTACAGCGGCATAGCAAAAGATTGAGTCGCAGATGAAATTGACCCGGGCGTGTTCTTTTTTTGCATTCTCCTTTGCCCAGTCAATGGATTCCTGCGAAAAATCGATGGCGTCGACTGTAAAACCGGATTTTGCAAGGTAGATGGCGTTTCTGCCATTGCCGCACCCGATATCCAGAACCCGGCCCGGCCGGAAAATATTGTCCCTGACATAAGAATGCAGGTTTTCATCGGGAACGCACCGGAAGAACGGGACCGGCCTGCCTTTGTCTGTATAGAACCGGTTCCACCATTCAGCATCCGGTTTTTGCAGGAGATCGTCGAGCATCCGGTACACATCCTCTTTTGACCGAAGGATAACCGTATTATCGGGTGGTTCTGTGAGTTGCATCCGTTATAATTTACGATACGTGAAAATAAATAGATCATGATTAACCTGAGGGGAGGAATGTTCTGGCCCGGAGGACAGATTAAACGATAGGGACTGTCACCGTCCGGACTAACAAAACACAGACCTCCCCAATGCCTGCGGGCCCGGCCCGTCCTGAATCGGAAAAGACAGTGATTTATAGCGATGGATTCTTTGTACTTTCGTGGACTGGTCGGTACTTGTTGCCGGAATAATCCTTGGGTTTTGTATAGCAGCGCCCATCGGGCCCATTGCGATCCTTTGTATCCGGCGGACACTCGCGTGCGGCTGGCGGTCCGGCCTTGCGACAGGACTCGGAGCGGCAACGGCCGATGGGATATACGCCGGAGTCGCCGCGTTTGGCCTTACCGTCATTACCGGTCTGCTGACGGGACATATGGTCATCGTGAGGGCTGCCGGAGGTGCGTTTCTTATGTATCTGGGTGTCCAGACCTTCCTATCAGCCCCTCCGGATAATCCCGGAACTGCAGGGGAAGGCACACTGCTGCAGGACTATGGAACAACCGTTTTTCTGACACTCACCAACCCCATGACCATCATCTCGTTTGCCGGGGTTTTTGCAGCGCTGGGTATTGGCGCAGTCCCGGGAGACAACGGTTCAGCGGTGCTGATGGTTCTTGGAGTTATTGCAGGATCCCTTGCCTGGTGGGTTCTTCTTGTGGGCGGGACCTCGGTTCTTGGATCGCGGTGCAACAGGCGGGTACTGGGCCTAGTGAACCGGATCGCCGGGGTTTTGATCTTTTTATTTGGGATTGCCCTGTTCGCCGCGATTTTTCTGTGAGATTACATGCCCGAGATCGTGCCAGCGAGGGTCTCCCACTCTTGCTGGATCATGAAGATAGGGGCTGTCGCCACCATACCTCCACAAGCGAGGAACGCCGCCGCCCCCGGCAGGAAGCCCCCGCGGCGGATCAAGTACCAAAAAAAACACCGTCATTAAAAAGCAGTAGTATTATGAAATCCGGAACTATGGGTAATATTTGTCAAATCCGATTTCTATAAATAGAGTCATTATTTAAACCAAATTTCCAATAATTTTATTGTGATATATGTCATTTCCAAACTAATGATCATCATTAGTGTTACAATAATCACTCGGTAATATCGTTGTGAATCAACCGGTGGAAGAGTTTTTGGATTTTTCATCCAATTGTCAACGATGAAATAATTAAAATTAAAATGAAGAGGGACTATTAGATAAATAATAAAAAGAATTTTTTGATCCGGATGAAGTGAAAAAGCGTATTTTGCAACATATAAATAAATGGGGACTAATATCCCAAAAAAGAATAACAACTCAAATAGTTTTAATGTTGAAAAAAAAGTACTGGAATCGTCTTTTTGAGGGATTCCTCTATAGAAAACCCAACACAATATTATTAAAATTGCTAATGAGCTAAAAGTTATGAGAGGAATATCCAAATTAATTGAAAATAATGTTAAAGCACAAAAAACACCAATTATTGTAATATGTTTGGCTTTTCTCTCTATTAAATCATCCAATGTATTTATTTCATCCATATACTTTAGTTATTTTTTATTTTTTGAGGTATAATCCTTTGGGGATCATCATTGAGAGATCACCTACACAATCAAAGATTCAAACATTAATGGACAATGAATATACAGTGTTACTTTCAGCTATAGTGACCTTACCCTTGTGTCTGTGGTACCGGGGATATGGTCTGCTAAAGGATACGTCGATTTTTTAAAAATGGTTTACTAACAATAGTGACCCCTCCCCTACTTCGTCCCGTCCACCTCAGGGTGGTATCATCCTTTTCGGGAAGGACTTACTCACTGTCTATTTAGTAGGTATCGTATTGCTAATAAATTTCAATTCTTTAACGCGGTTGGAACCTGGTTCTTCCCCAGCATCCCCTTCAAAAACTGCCCGGTATAACTCTTCTTCACCTTCGCCACCTGCTCCGGCGTCCCGGTCGCCACGATCTCCCCTCCAGCGTCCCCACCCTCGGGTCCGATATCGATGAGGTAGTCTGCGGACTTGATCACGTCCAAATTGTGCTCGATCACCACGACCGTGTTACCCTTCTCCACGAGATCGTCGAGCACCTTGATGAGCTTCTTTACATCGTCGAAATGGAGCCCGGTGGTCGGCTCGTCGAGCAGGTAGAGCGTCTTTCCCGTGGCCCGCTTTGCGAGCTCCCGGGTGAGCTTGATCCGCTGAGCTTCCCCGCCCGAAAGCGTTGTCGCGCTCTGGCCGAGCTTCACGTACCCGAGGCCGACCCGGCAGAGCATTTCGAGCTTGCTCTGGATCGAGGGAATGTTTGTAAAGATGGCCAGTGCTTCTTCCACGCTCATGCCGAGTACATCGGCAATCGACTTGCCCTTGTATTTCACTTCGAGCGTCTCGCGGTTGTAGCGTTTGCCCTTGCACTCCTCGCACTCGATGTATACATCGGGCAGGAAGTTCATCTCGATCTTGATGAGGCCGTCGCCCTCGCAGGCCTCGCAGCGCCCTCCTTTGAGGTTGAACGAGAACCGGCCCGCCTTGTAGCCCCGGATCTTTGCCTCCTTTGTCTCCGCAAAGATCGTCCGGATCTCGTCGAAGACTTTCGTGTACGTTGCCGGGTTCGAGCGTGGCGTCCTCCCGATCGGGCTCTGGTCGATCACGATCACCTTGTCGATGGGCGAGTCAAAGACGATCTCTTTGTGCGCCCCGGCCTGCTCCTTTGAACCGTAGAGCTTCTGCATCATGCCCTTGTAGAGCGTGTCGTACACGAGCGTGGATTTGCCCGAGCCCGAGACGCCGGTCACGACCGTGAAAAGGCCGATGGGGATCTTTGCATCGATGTTTTTCAGGTTGTTCTCCTTACAGCCTTTCACTGTGATGAACTGCCGTGCCTTCCGACGCTCTGCCGGGACATCGATCTTCTTTTTCCCGGAAAGATACTGCCCGGTGAGCGACTTCCTGCTTTTCTCAATCTGCTGGGGTGTCCCCTGCGCCACGATCTCGCCGCCGTGGAGCCCGGCCCCGGGTCCGATATCGATTACGTGGTCGGCGGAGCGGATCATGTCCTCGTCGTGCTCCACGACAATCAGCGTATTCCCGATGTCCCGCAGGGTCTGGAGGGTCTCGATGAGCTTCCGGTTATCCCTTTGGTGGAGCCCGATGGACGGCTCGTCGAGTACGTAGAGCACGCCCATGAGGTTGGCGCCGATCTGGGTGGCAAGCCGGATCCTCTGCGCCTCGCCGCCCGAAAGCGTGCCGGCGTTCCGCGAGAGCGTGAGATAACCGAGGCCGACTTTCTCTAAAAAGAGCAGCCGGGACCGGATCTCCTTGATAATCTGCCGGGCGATCCCCTCCTCCTTCTCCGTGAGCCGGAGGTTTGCAAAGAACGCGATGCAGCCCGTGACCGAGAGGTCGGTCACATCGATGATGGACTTGCCGTCGATCCTGACCGCGAGCACCTTGTCCTTGAGCCGTTTCCCCTTACATGTCGGGCAGGGGAAGACCCGCATGTAGCTTTCGAGTTCGCGCTTGCGCCACTCGGACTGGGTCTGGGCATAGAGCCGTGCCGTCTGGGGGAGGAGCCCCTCCCACTCCCCGTTGTGCGACCACTGGGCATCGCCGTTTCTCGTGCTCATCGAGAAGTGGAGCTTCTCGTGCGAGCCGTACATCAGGGCATTGTACTGTTCTTCGTTGAGATCCTTGATGGGGGTTAAGACCGAGAACCCGTAGTGCTTTGCGACCGTTGCGAGGTACTGGCCACGGAAGCCGTCCATCGGGTTCCGGTACGGGGCGACCGCACCGTCCGCGATGCAGCGGTTCTTGTCCGGGATGATGAGGCTGGCGTCGAACTCCATCCTGACCCCGAGACCGTGGCAGTCTTCGCAGGCCCCGAAGGGACTGTTGAACGAGAACATCCGCGGCTGGAGCTCCTCGAAGGCAAGCCCGCAGACCGGGCAGGCAAGGAGCGAGGAGTAGGTGGATTCCTTTCCGGCCTCGTCTGCCACGAGCACGAGCCCGCCGGACTTCTTAAGCGTGTTCTCGACCGCTTCCGCGAGCCGGGATTTGTCGGAAGTGTCGAGCCGGTCGATCACAACCTCGATGTCGTGCTTCTTGTACCGGTCGAGCGCGATCTCCTCATCGGTCCGGACGATCTTGTTGTTCACCCGGGCCCGGGCATAGCCCTCGGCGTTGAGGTCGCGGAGGAGCTGCTGGTAGGTCCCTTTCTTCTGCCGGACGATAGGGGCAAGGACCGTGACCTGGCCGGGATGTTCCGCCGCGATCTGGTCGGCGATCCGGTCCGGGCTCTGGGCTGCGATCGGGATGTTGTGTTCGGGGCAGTAGGGCGTCCCGATCCGGGCAAAGAGGAGCCGGAGGTAATCGTAGATCTCGGTGGTGGTCCCTACGGTCGAGCGGGGATTTTTCGATGTGGTCTTCTGCTCGATCGAGATCGCGGGGGAGAGCCCTTCGATGGAATCCACGTCGGGCTTCTGCATCATCCCGAGGAACTGGCGGGCGTAGGAGGAGAGGGACTCGACGTACCGCCGCTGGCCTTCCGCATAGAGCGTGTCAAAGGCGAGCGTGGATTTGCCGGACCCCGAGACCCCGGTGATCACAACAAGCTTGTCACGGGGGATCTCCACATTGATATTTTTCAGGTTGTGCTGGCGTGCACCCTTGATGATGATATCCTTCATGCTGGTGTGCTCAGACTGTTGACACCCGGCATTTAAAGCGGTTCAGTTCGGGGCATGAAAGTGAAAAAGAGGGAAGTCCCGGTAAATATCCCTTAATTCCCCCTCAAGTACACCAAAATTAACATAAATGTTAAGGTTGGTGACTTTCAAGGGGAAACCACGGAAGAATGTGTCCCCGGGAATTTTAAAGTCCGAAACGGACCGCAAAAACAGAACAAACAAAATTCTGCACTGTCTGCCGTAAGTCAGAATCGGACTTTCATTACCCGTCTTCCTCATTTGCGGAGCAGCTCTTTAACAGCACTCGCGAGCGGTGCCAGATCATGCCGAATGGTCTCCCACAGAATAGTATCGCTGATGCTGAAATAACCGTGAACCATCTTGTCCCGCATTCCTGCGAATTCTTTCCAGGGAACGTCAGGGTAACTTTCGGTGACTTCCAGGGGAATTTTCTTTATTGCTTCCCCGATAACAACAAAGTTGAGGATAATTGCATCGCGTGTTTTCCGATCGCCAAGCAGATCTTCGTAAGTTATTCCATCCGTATAGGACCGGATTGCCGAGATTGCATCGTCAATATCCGTGAGATAGAGTGTTACCTCGCGTTTAGACATAGATGACCTCGGAAAGCACATCCTGCCGGATCACCGGCTTTAAGGAATCCGCGGTTACGAGGTCTACCCGGGCACCGAGCTGTTCTGAAAGAAAATTCTCAAGCCGCATAAAGGTAACAAAGCCCACCGGCCGCGAAAACTCAACCAGGAGATCGATATCGCTCTGTTCAGTCTCTTCATTCCGTGCAACCGAACCGAACACACCGATTGTTTTGACAGAATATTCATCGGAGACCTTTCCTTTGAGGTCTTTTAATGAGGATAGAACATTCTGTTGGCTGGGTTTCATGGTTTTACCTATGGTAACATGGGTTACGAAGTATTAATAAATAGTTTATGCCGAAGTCATTTTTCCGTACATCTTACGTGTAATGGAGTTTCCCCTTATATACCGGCGAGCATTTCCCTCCCCCAAAAACACCCCCTCTTTTTCCCTACCCCATCCTGCACCCCATCCCCCCTTGACTTTTGCCTCGCAAAAGCGTACATTAGGGTTTTACAGCGCCGTGTAAAATGCCCGGTTTTGCCTGAATCCTGCGTAAATAGCAGATCCGGAAAAAGTGTGTAAAACTGCACGGTTTTTGTGCAAAATTGGATCGAAAACAGGGAAACGGGGCTCGATATGGGCTCGGATTGACCATGTTGAGATACCCTTTCCGGGTTGAGGGTAGTACCCCTTGCCCTCATGAACAGGAAACCTGATTATCTTCCTCGCATAATGGATTGATCTGAGAAACCTCAAAACACGAGCCTGTCCCATGGAAGTCGAGGAACAGATCATCCGGGAATTGCATCAGGTGCCGTGCCAGCACTATCGCGGGGTCCTTGATTTTATCCGGGAAACAAAGAAGAAAGCCGGCAAAATCCCCGGAGATACTGCGCTTGCCAGCGAATCTTCCCTGAAAAAGGACTGGTTACGTCCCGGGGAAGACGAGGCATGGGCGGACTTGTAAAGGGCGACGTTGTTGTCGTTTTGTTTCCCGTTTCTAGATCTGAGCAGCGCAAAGAAACGTCCTGCCCTTGTCCTTGCCACGCCCGATGGTGAAGGATGAAACGATGAGTACAATCGTCGATAAAATGGTGAAAATAATTCAGGAATAACGCGAAAAAAAAGGAAAATCCCGGGAGTGAAAGGGTACACCGTCATCGGGGAATTCGGGTGTGCGGGGTGAAACACGACTAGTTTCTTGAAGTATTTCGGTGGTCTCAACAAGGGGAAGCCCGATGCCGAAGATCTCAGGAATGTGGAAGCGTTTCCACGGGACATGGTACAGGAAGCCCGGGAATAAAGAGCAGGGCGGGGATGCCATGGACACCATCCAATCGAACCCTTCTGCACAGCCTCTGTGAGGATCCGCGATTCCGGCAATTGACGACGGTGGCCTCCAGTTCCGGTTCCGTCAATCACTGAGTGGACGGGTCCGCACCACATCAACTGCACCGATGAGCACGATGTCACTCTTTTATCAGAAATCACATCGTTAAGAGAAACAATGAAAGAACTCCGGAGTGAGATTGAGATTGCCGCACCGGCCGGACGGGTGTGGGAGATCCTCACCGATTTTGCGGGTTTTCCTCAATGGAATCCGTTCATTCGCCGGGCACGGGGAAACCCTGTTGAAGGGGAACGGCTCGACATCCTGATGCAGCCTTCCGGGGCGAGGGGAATGACTTTTTCGCCGACGGTTCTCAAAGTTGTGACTGACCGGGAGCTGCGGTGGATTGGCCATCTCTTCGTACCCGGCCTTTTTGACGGCGAACATATCTTTACCCTCGAACCGCTGGGAACCGGCCGGGTTCGTTTTACCCAGCGGGAGATCTTCACGGGCCTGCTCGTCCCCCTGCTGGCACGGATGCTCGATACTGATACCCGACGCGGTTTTGAGGAGATGAACAACGCGCTGAAAGCCAGGGCAGAACAGACCGAAGTATGACAGGAATAATGAAATACGTTCGTGAACGGTCCGGAATTCCTGTTTGGGAACTGTGTGTTCTATAGTGTTTTTAGTCATTCCCGTGGATTACCGGAAATTCTGCTCATCCCTGAGGGCTGATTGAAACAGGCAGCACTCTTTTTTAGTGTCGTGTGATGTGCATGAACATGTCGTTATACTCGGATAGGCATCCCGACCCGTCAGTACCAGCCCGGTCCCCACCCGTCGCTCCCGGCCCGACTTTGTTCAATACCTCCGCTGTCCTTCCGCGTAGAGCGTGTCAAAAGCAAGTGTCGATTTCCCGGAACCCGAGACCCCGGTGATCACAACAAGCTTGTCACGCGGGATCTCGACATTGATATTTTTCAGGTTGTGCTGGCGTGCACCCTTGATGATGATATTTTTCATGTGATGTGCTCAGACTCTTAAGCTTCGGTATATAATGCGGTTCCGTTCGGGGCATGAAAGTGAAAAGTGACGGGCTTTGCGTATACATAAATTCGTATGATCCGGATCCGGTAAGAGTGTGGTCAGGATCCTGAATCATCCGTTTTAACCAACATTTACAAACTAACCAATAGTTATAATTTAACCAACGGTTAGTACTATGTAGTGATTTAGATGGATAGCAGGAATATGCAAAAGACCAACGAACGAAAATCCTCAGGAAAAACCGTATGTCCAAATGTCCTTGCCATCAACGCAAGCCCTCACCGGAATACCGGGAACACTGCGCAGATCCTCAACCCGTTTCTGGAAGGAATGAGAGAAAAATGCGCCAATGTGGAACTGTTCTGCACCGAGGACCTGGCGATCAATTCCTGTAAGGGAGACCTCACCTGCATGATCCGCTCTGACGGGAGATGCATCCACCGCGATGACATGGATATCCTCATCCCAAAACTCAGGGCAGCAGATATCCTGGTGCTTGCATCCCCCCTGTACGTTGACGATGTCACCGGTCCAATGAAAACACTGATGGACCGCATGGTTCCGATCCTGCAGGTTTTCATCGAGACGCGCGAGGGCCACACCCGGCATCCGCTCAAGGAATCCAGAATGCGCAGGGTAATCCTCGTTTCTTCATGCGGGTTCTGGGAACAGGATAACTTCGAGGTCATTGTTGCCCACATGCGTGCCTTTGCTAAAAATATTACCGCGGAATTTTCCGGGGCGCTTCTCCGGCCCCATGCCGCATCCCTCAAAGGTATGCTTGCACTTGGAGCGCCAATCCAGGATATTCCCGATGCAGCCCGTGAGGCCGGACGTCAGATGGTAACAGAGAACAGGATCTCTTCTGCCCTCCTTGAAACGATCAGCCGCCCGCTCGTCATGCGGGACATTTACCAGCAGACCAGTAACCAGCACTTTATGGAGATGACTTTGAAGATCCAGCAGGATGCCGGCGAAGTACCCGGGTGCCGGAAAGGTGTGTTGTGATTGCTCTGGATCTGCACAGCAAACGGAGCAGGAAACAGTGGACCGTAGATCAAATGGAGATAGTGTAAGAAGAACCCGTTCCCGGTCGGGTCATCCCAGAAGGGGCTCTCAAAAACCGGCTGGGACTATCCACGGGGAATTGACTTAAGGTGATTACCCGTATTCAATTTGCCGATTCAGGGCGGAAACTCAAATGAAAATACAATCACAAAAACTTGTTTATTTCTCACCAACGGGAACTACAAAAGCAGTTGTTCAGGGAATTGCACGCGGAATCAGTCAAAACAATGTGGAATGCATCGATATCACCTTGCCCGATGCGAGAAAAAAGCCATTGCAGGCCTCGGAAAAAGAATTGCTTATTCTTGGTGTGCCGGTATATATGGGACGGGTGCCGGCGCTCTTAACTGAATGGCTGCATGCGATGAATGCCCGCAATACTCCGGCAGTGTGCGTTGTTGTCTATGGCAACCGTGTGTATGAGGATGCCCTTATCGAGCTCAGAGATATCCTCACCCAGTGCGGGTGTAAGCTAATTGCCGGTGGGGCCTGGATCGGGGAACACTCATTTTCCCGTTCCGAAACGCCGACGGCACAGGGCCGTCCAGATGCCCGGGACCTGGAATATGCAGAATTGTTCGGGCGAAAGATACAGGAAAAACTCGCTACCCTTTCATCCGTGGACCAGATCCCAGAAGTAACAATCCCCGGCTGCCATCCCTACAGGGGAGATCCTACCCTGTGGACGGTTGATTTCATTGCAGTCAGTGATACGTGTATCCAGTGTGGGATCTGTGCAGAGGGATGTCCTGCCGGTGCCATCGATCCGGAAAACAGCAGAGCGATCGACACGGAAAAATGTATCACGTGCTGTGCCTGCATCAGGAACTGTCCCAGTCATGAGAGAATCATGAAACCCAGTCTGGTCATGGATGCTTCGCTGCGTTTAAGTATCCAGTATAATGAGCGTAAGGAGCCGGAATTTTTTATTTGATTTTTATTGCGAGACTACCGTGAATTTTTATGAATGCCCTCCAGCTTTTTTTGCGGGTCCGGGCCACCAATGCCCGGACATACCGGCCCCGGAAGCTTCCACGAGTTTTCTCTATACTATGCCAGAAAAATAAGCCAAAAGGGCTTATAAGTCGCCATGCGGAAACAACCAAGAATGAACCGGAATGTGCCGGCCAAATCCTTTAATCTTTTAACTCCCGGTTATTGTATAACTACAGGTTATTGACAGGGTGAACGGATGGGAATCTCTGAAAGAAAGATACGGGAGAAGGAGCAGCGAAAAAAAGAGATCCTCGATGCAGCCGAACGGCTTTTTTTCGCCCGGGGATACGAGGATGTATCCATGGACGAGATCGCCACCGAAGTCGAACTGAACAAGGCCACCATTTATCTCTATTTTAAAAATAAGGAGGCACTTTTTGCGGCCATTGTACTCCGGGGCATCGGGATCCTGAAGCAGAGATACCGTGAATGTATGGAGGCACAGGTCCCGGGTATAGCCAAGGTTGCCCTGCTGGGAGAGGCATATTATCGGTTTTCGCAGGAACATCCGGATTACCTGAGGCTGATCAAATTTTACGGAACTGAACGATTTTCCCAAGAGAACCCGTGTACCGCAAAGATTGGAGAAGGATATGGAACGTGCCGGATGATCTTGAGGGATGCAGTCCAGGAGGGCATCGATGACGGCACGATCCGGGCGGATCTCGACCCGTTCCTGATCTCGATGTACCTGATGATCTCCTTTATGGGAATCCTGTCCATGGAAGAGAAGTGGAAACAGGTGATCGAGGCGGAAGGTTTCAGCTACGAGCAGTTCTCAAAGGAATTCTTCCGGTTTATCACTCCTGCGGTGTCAACTGGCAAAAAAAGCACGACTCTTACCCAGTAACGGTGCAACGAACCCATGGTCCTCTTTTTTCCCCATGGATCAGATGTTTATCGAGATCCCCAATCGGAGAAAATCCGCTGAAAATTTCGGTAAATGCCGATAGTGGTCCCGGTGTCCTCGCTATCCCCGTTCCCGGGCTCTCGCTTGCCGTTCCCGCGTCAGGCAAACGGGGTACCGCCCGCGTTTTGCAGCCAGATCGAACGCACAAGAAAGTAAATATCAGCCGTTCCCATACTTCCGGTCAAGGTAGTATCATGCCCGTCGTCATTCTTAAAGTCCGCAAAGGCTGGACCACCGACCAGAAACGCAGGATCGTAAAGGAATTCACCAACACCCTCGTCTCCACGCTCGGGATCGACCCGGAGCTCGTCACCATCATGATCGACGAGCACAGCCTGGAAGACATCGGCCACGGCGGCGTCCTCCGCTGCGACGAACACTAACCTTTTTTATCAACCGGCTTTTTCCAGGGGCATCCCCGTTGTAGTAGATGGAGGGTGAATGGTAAGTGTACCGGACACGATCTCGGCTGGATAAACGGTATCCCCTTATCTTTTTGCACTGATAAGCGGCAGGAAAATATCGTCTACAATTTCATTGAGGGTTGCATCCGATACCGGTTCGTGACGGATGAATATTTCGTAGCGTATCAGGTCCATGGGCAGGGAAAGGATACGCGGATTGATCGTTTTAAGAGAAACCTCTCCCCGATTCCGGGCGCGTTCGAGAATTGTTCTCAGGGCCATAGTGATCTTGCCGGTACCTCTTGATTGTAACTTCCTGAAAATCGATGAGATCCTCTCATTATTGATAACCTCAACCATCAGCCCGTGGATGGTTTCAGCCCCGATGATCTGCAGGGGCTGTGTCACGTTCTTCAACAGGACAAGGATATCCGTACGGAGGTTGCCGGTATCCGGAACCTCTGGATCCGGACGGGGTAGGTATTTTTTCAATGCCGCAACCACGAGTGCGCCTTTGTTTGGCCAGCGGCGGTATACTACCGCCTTGTTGGTCTTTGCCCGGGCTGCAACACTTTCCATGGTCATGTGGGCGTAGCCGGCCTTGGAAAGTTCTTCCCATGCAGCCAGAAGTATTGCATCTTCGAGAACTTCACCCCGGCGCCGCGTTCCTTTCAGGGGTTCCGCATCATCGCCTGGGGAATGTGATCGCAGAGATCGACCCGTTTTTTGTCCGCGCATAGAGGTTTTCCGTCTCTTTTTAAGAATGATTTCAGGTTATGTAAATTGAGTATATCTCGTTTTCCTGAGTATCTATTTATACTTAAGGAACTCAATGTTTCTTATAACAAGATACGCAGCGTTTCTTAAAGGAACGCGGGCTGGTTTTATGATGGCAAATCCGATACAAACCCCGGTAAATCCCCGGGAAAATATCGATCCGGCAGTACTGAAAATTGCGGTTATCCTCCTGGTGGGCGGTCTTGCCCCATTGTTTGATACCACGATGGTAAACGTGGCAATCAACACGCTGACCGCGAGCCTGCACACGACCATGGCAGATATTCAGTGGGTGATTACCGGTTACCTTCTTGCAATGAGTATGACCATCCCGGTATCCGGTTGGGCCGTCAACCGTTTTGGTGGAAAACGTATGTGGCTGTTTTCGCTTGGAGTATTCCTGTGCGGATCGGTACTGTCAGCATTGTCCTGGGATGTCCTCAGCCTGATTGTTTCCCGTATTTTCCAGGGTATTGGGGCGGGTCTTCTTATCCCCATTCTCATGACGCTGACCGCACAGGCCGCTGGAGGAAAAAACCTCGGCCAGATCATGTCTCTTATGAGTCTGCCGGCGTTGTTTGCACCAATCTTTGGTCCGGTGTTGGGCGGGATTATTGTCCATACCCTGGGCTGGCACTGGATCTTCTTTATCAATATCCCGATTTGTATCGTGGCATTCGTACTTGCCTGGCATGAACTGCCGGAGAATAAAAGTTCAGAGAGTGATAAAACCCTTGATATAACGGGAATCCTCCTGCTCTCCCCGGCGCTTGCACTTCTTGTATACGCCATTTCGCGCGTGAGCTCCTGTGGGGAATCATTCTGGCTGATGGTTATTACTCCCTTAATCGTCGGGATTGTTCTCCTGGGCGTGTTCATTATCCACGCGACATCGGTAAAAAAAGGGTCCCTGCTTGACATAGGCTTGTTCAAATCGAGGATCTTTTCGGCTTCGTGTGTTCTGCTTTTTGCTATCGGAGCCATTTCTTCCGGGGCCATGCTTCTTTTGCCTCTGTATTTCCAGCAGGTACGGGGGGCCGATGTCCTGTTTGCCGGGCTCTGGCTGATCCCGGAAGGGCTCGGGATGTTACTGACCCGGAGCTGGATCGGGAAACTTACCGATCGCATTGATTCACGGGTACTTGTCCAGGCCGGTCTTGTTGTTGTCATTATCGGGATCGTACCCTTTTCCTTTGCCGGGCCGGATACAAGCCCCCTGCTCATTGCAGCGACATTGTTTGTTGAAGGAATCGGCCTTGGGGGAGTACTTATCCCGGTAATGGCATCTGCCTACCGGGGCCTGGACCGGGAACAAATCCCCCATGCGAGCAGTGCGACACGTATTTTCCAGCTTATCGGGGGGGCCTTTGGCTCGGCTGCAATTGCGGTTATTATCCAGCATCAGCTCCAGGTGACGTCCGGGATCGCGGAGGTCACTACTGCATATGCGGGTGCGTTCTGGTGGCTGGCGGGGCTGGCGATAATTGCGATCCTGTCTGCATTTGCGCTCCCTTTAAAAGAGGAGGACGGAACCGATCCGACCGGTACACTACAACCGGTTCATTGAATAAAGGTCCGGTCAGGCAGAGAGGGACACGTATGCCACAAAAGGATCCAGAGAAACCGAATGGGAGAATACAGACCAATTACCCGGTGGGGACAAGCCGGACTGTCGAGGATAACGGGGAGATCTCATCCCTGGGAAAAAAGGTCCCGGGAATGTCTGGTATCGTGCCCGTTGGGGCTGTACCGGAGTGGGGTATTTCCTCTCTACATGCTGACAGTATTCTTATCTTATTGAATACGGAGTCAGGGTGTCTTTACCGGACACTTAACGGAGGTCAGTTTTTCTATCACAAAAAAGAAAAAGCACGTGAAAATCAGGACAGCCTTCGAATCCGGGAAGAGGGGTGACCCCCTTTTTACTGCGTCCTTCTCCCGGCCTTGCGCTCCTCGTAGGAGATCCGGGTACTTCGGCCGGGGGTAAGTTCATCCTTGTCCTCTTCGCTGCTCCGGAACCGTTCGTCGAGCGGGATATCTGCGCTTCTTCCCCGGTCAAGTGTCCGGTCCTCCTCGCGTGAACTCCGGAACCGTTCATCAAGCGGGATATTTGCGCTCATTCCCCGGGAAAGCGTCCGCTCCTCTTCGCGCGAACTCCGAAACCGCTCATCAAGGGGAATGCCGGCACTCCCGCCGGAATTCTGCCCGCCGCGGCCATTTGTCGCACTCTGCCAGCGCTCCTCAAAGGGGACCCCGGTACTCTGTCCGCGTGAGCCCGGCGGGCCCCTTGGAGTGTTCCGTGCAGAATCTGCATCGGCAATGAAATCAATGCCCGAATCGTCGTCACGTGCCGGCCTGCCCCGGCCAGCGACACGGCCCGGCGCCGCACTCCCTCTGCCGGGAGCCCCGTCCATTTGCCGGGGAGCGGTGCAGGCGTACCGGTTGCCACCGGATCCCGCCCGGATCTTTGCAACCTCCTCATCGATCGCCTCATCGATCTCCTGCTGGCTCTTGTCGGTAAAGGCAAGGAACTGCAAAAAGGAGTCCGGCGCCCGAAAGACCGAGGGGTCGATCCGGTCGAACGCAAGAGTCCGCTCAACCTCGCCGTACCAGCCGCCCCTGCGGATGGTGATTGCCTGTCCCTTCTCAAAGACAAAGACCCGCTCGATGCTCCCGTCGCGGCCAAATGCGGTCTCCGCAACACCCGGACCTTCAAACGAGTAGGTCTTTCCCACCGCCCCGTAATCGCCGCCTTCCCTCATCACGATCTGCTGCCCGCCGTTCTCGTACCGGTAGGTCCGGGGCGGGTTCCCGAATGAGAAGGTCTCTTCGAGCATCCCGTAGTTGTCGAAGGCGAACCTCCGAAGAATTTTAGAAGGCGCTTTTGGATCGTTCTCCGTCATCGTGTTCTCGCCCGGGGAGAACGTGTACATCCTGCGGAGCCTCTCATGGCCATCGTAGACCCGGACCCCGCCCGGCCCGTACCGGTAGATCCGGGAAACTTTCTCGCGGTTCCCGCCATCATACTCTGTAATGACCGATTCTGTCATAGACGCACGTCCGGCCGTATTTTGTACCGTTATTCTGTTCTCGGGATAAAAGGGTTTGTCTTAAAAAACCTTCGGCTGGAACACGATACCCTCCCGGTTCGCAACCTTCATTCACTCGCGGTGCATATGATCATGCTGTTATGGCAGACGAAATTCCGGCTCCGGCCACCGAACCCTCTCCGGCCCCGGCCGCGGAACCCGAAAAGGTTCCGGCACCGGACATGCCCGCAATCTCGCGGGGAAAGACACTCTATCTTGCAAAGTGGTCTACACGGTTCTGGGCATGGCTTATCGATATTCTCCTCATCATCCTGTTCCTGAACATTGTGAGCGGCATCCTCGAACCCCTCAACTGGAAGATGCATGCCCTCTGGGATTTCGGGCACCTGGGTCTCTTTGATTACGGCATCGATATCCTCATCTTCTTTTTGTACTGGACAATCTTTGAGAGTTACAAGGGCCAGTCCATCGGGAAGATGGTCTTAAACATCCGCGTTGTCAACCGCGACGGCACTAAGATTCACTGGACCACGGCAGCGATCGAGAGCCTGGGAAAAGCGTTCATCCCCGTTCTTGCCCTTGACTGCCTGATCGGGTGGCTCGCCATGCCCGGCACCAAGCTCCGGGTTTTTAACCGGATCTCGAATACGATCGTTGTCAAGACCGATTACCGCGAACCCGACGGTATCGTGTATATCAAGGACAAAGAGTAAATCTTTCCCGTTCTCTTTTTTTTCGTTCGTGAGATTTATCGGCCCTGCCGCCCTATGAGGAACTATCATTATGCCTGAGGAGCCCGAGCTGTTACAGGACATCGCTTCGATGTACCACAAGAAGGACGGGAAGGTCTTGATCGAGATCAAGCTCAGCTCGATCCCCCAGCTCTTCAACTCCTTTGACCCGGCCCCGTTTTACGAAAAGGAGATCGATACGGCGGCCGAACAGTACATCGTCGATACTGTCAAGGATTTCCCGAAAAAGACGCAGTTTACGATCGTGATCTACCTCCCCTCCGCGAAATGTAACTGCGACGAGGCAAAGAAGATCATCCCGGCGATCCATACGCATTTCGCATACCGGGCGCTCGCCACCGACCGGAAATTCCGGGAGAAGTTCCGGCTCGGGCGGTGGAGCATGCTTGTGGGCCTGTCGTTTCTGGCTATCGCCCTTATCACCCGTCAGCTTGTTTCCGGGCTGGAGAACCATATCGCCGCCCAGCTCCTCTCGGATTCGCTGTTGATCATCGGGTGGGCGGCGATGTGGGAGCCGATCACGGTCATCCTCTACGAGCTCTGGCCGATTATCCAAGCAAAAAAGATCTACGAGAAGATCAGCCGGATGGATATCGAGATCCTCCCGGTAAAAGAATAAGCCGTTTTTACCCGGGCGGGCGCTTCATGGGCGATGCGTCTGCTCCCTCAAGGTTTCCCTCTGCAAACCCGAACCGGGCCCGGATGTTTTCGGGCAGTTCACGCTCCGGGATCGGTACAAAACCGAACGTGCCGTAGAACCCGGTCAGGACAAGCGTTGAGTGCATGTACAGCGTGTCCTTCCCGCAGGCAGCGACCAGTGCCTCCACGGCTTTGCGGGCATACCCCCGGTTCCTGTACTCGTCCGGTACAAAGACGCCGTCCACTTCGAGGCCGTCCGGGTGCCGCCGGCAGCGGGCGACTGCGGCGGGTTTTCCTTCGACAAAGACCGCAAAGATCCGGTCGGTGGCCGGATCTGCTTTCTGTTGGCGGTAGCCGGACCAGACCTGTTCTGCAAGAGAAAATTCAGCAGGGGCGAGTTCGCGGACGGTCACGTCCAGGTGGAGGAGGGGATAGCGGACGAGAACCGGGCGCTGTACCCGTTCTGCCACACCCGCAGCGGTCCGGCCAAGCGGGATGTTTGTGGCATAATCCCTGCTCCCGTACCGGGAGATCGTAATTAACGAAACGTCCTCTTTCTGGGCACAGTCTGCGATCTCCCGGACCGGATCGCCGTGCCGGACCAGCGTGCGCACCCAGCCCGTGTGGAAATATGCACTTTTTAGTTCCCCCAGTTTTGCAGATGCTTCCATCTCCAGTGCATCGCTGTCCTTATCGAATGCAGGTACAGGCAGTACATGGAGGAGGATCACCTCCCTCTTGAGCGGCAGGTCTGAGAGGAATGTGAGGAGATCGGCAGTGGGTTTTGAAAAGTCCACCGGGCAGAGAATTTTAAAAAAGATGTTTTTACAGAAGGGCTCCATCGCGGAAGGATCGGGAGCGTCCTCACCTTTGAAGTGCAGGACGAGGACATCGGTCGTGCTGGTTTCTATTACGCCGCGGGAGATGCTGCCCAGAATAAGCGTGCGCAACAGGTTCGTTCCCCTTGCTCCCATCACGATAAGCGAGGCACGCTCCTGTGCCGCAGCACTGACGATTGCATCTGCGGTGTCCCCGCCTTTCTCCTGTACAAGGATGGGCCGGACCGGGATGCCGGACATCCCGAGGAGGGCTGCCTTTTTTTTGAGTTCCTCTCCGGCAGCCGGATCATTATCCGGCCCTCCCGCAGGAACATGGGCAAGGACAATCTCCTCCAGCCCCGGGATCCCGCCGATACATTCCAGCACCCGGTCTGAGTGAAACGAAAAATCAGTGGCTACAAGGACACGGCTGAACATGGTACCTTCCCGGGAGTCCCGCCCGCAGGCGGCGGTTATGCTGACCGTTGACGCCCGCACCAGATAATCGTTTGTGAAAAAAAAAGATCAGATCTGGTCGATCCGGCACTGCTGCTGCGCATCGAGCAGTTTCTGGCAGCTCCCGCAGAACGCTTTCTTCTTGCCATCGAGCTCGTCGAGGGTGTCCGGGCAGAACATGATGCATTCGTGGTTTTTGCAGTGGGAGAGGCCGAGCAGGTGGCCGACCTCGTGGGCTCCCTCGGTCACCAGCCGGTCGATCAGGGCATCGTCGCTTGCGGGAAGCCCGTAGAACTCGTTTGTGAGCCGGGCGGTCGAGACCACTGCTACCCCTTCCTGCTCCCGGGCAAGGCCAAAGAGAGAGGAATGCCCGGGGTTGAAGAGGTCCTGGGTGACGATTAAAAGGACGGGGTCGTCCATCCGGTGCTGGTGCGTATAGGCGGCGAGGTGATCGAGCTGTACCTGTGCGTCGATCTGTTTCCTCGCGTTTACAAAGCCCATGATACGGACCGGGTTCTCCACGACTACCGCGGGGATACCGGTAACCGACGCGATCATTCTTCCTACCGGCAGCTGCAGGCCTTCGGGAGAGAGCTGATCCCAAAAAATATTGAGCCGCATCGCATTATTCTATGGGATGGCCGGGTTTAAACATATTGAGCACTGCGTCGGTGCCTATATAGCAGCCCGCTACAAAAACCCGATCGAAGCGGGGATCGGGAACAACCCGGACGCCGCCCTGCAAATCCGTGACGCAGGAATCCCGGTCCGGGCTATCGATATCCACCCGTGCGTCCTGCCGGCAGGAATCCCGTTTTTCCGGGACGATATTTTTGAGCCCGACCTTTCGCACTATGCCGGGGCCGATGTCATCTATGCGATCCGGCCGGCAGAAGAGATGATCCCTCCGCTTATCGCACTTGCAGAACAAATCGACTGCGACCTCGTGGTCTATCACCTGGGTTTTGAAGGGTACGGCGATGGGGGCGAAGTCGTGGACTGCGGCGTGCCGCTCCACTATTATCGCAGGCGCACTTAAAAAAAAACCGTCAAAAGAGTGTTGACTGGGTGGCCGGTGGCTTTTTTCTTGTGCCGGGCCCGTCTGCCGGCTCGGGTTTTGTTTCAGGTGCCGGGGGCTCAGGCTCCTTTGGAGGAACCGGGGGAACTTCGGCGGCTGGAGGTACTTCGGCCTTTTCCGCAGGTTTTGCTTTCTTTACCTTCTTTTTCTGTTCGGTTTCCTGCTCCCGCTCCTTTTTCGCAAGCCCCCGGATAATTTCCTGGGCCCGGGAACGGTCGTTTAAGAAGAAGTTGAGCCCGTCTGCGTCGAGCATGAGCTCCTTTGCGTAGGTTTCGGGGTCGTGCTCCACGAGCAGCGAAACCGTTTCGAGGTACTTCTCGCGCAGGGTGTCCTGCGGGAGCTGCATGGTTGCGGCAAGGCGCGAGAGCACGGTATACCGGATTGCCTTCTGCTTTTTAGCCGTTGACATCTTCTGCCAGCGCTCGGGGGGCATGATCCGGGCGTGGATGCCCCGGCCCCCGGCGGCATCGGCAACCCCGAGGAGCATCACTGCGGTCGCGTACCGCCAGAGCGTATGGTACTGGCGCCGGTAGGTGTAGCCGATGTACTCGTCGGCCCGGGCAAGCGAGCGGTAGGCTTTGGCCACTGAAGGGACATCGGGGATGAAGTGGACGTTTCCCTCCACCCACTGCTCGATGTTCTCCGGTGTATCGTCCACGTCGTAGGAGAGCCGGAGGAGTTCCTCGTCAGGAGTCTTTGAAAAGACCGCGGAGACCAGGGTAAAGATCGATACCCGTTCGTCTTTTTGTGAGGTGTGCACCTGGTCGTCGGCAAGAGATGTCCGCCCGATGGCAGAAGCGTAGAGCATGTTCACCGCTGCACGGACATCCCCGGCTGCGCTTTCGGCAATCCCATGGATCGCACCTTCCGAGCAGGCAATCTTTTCGGCCGAACAGATATACTTGAGCCGGGGAGCTATCGACCGGGCCGGAATAGCCCTGAACTGGACCGGCTCGCAGCGGAGCCGGAGTTCGGGGGAGAGGCCGTACAGGTCGTTTGCAATGAGGATCATGGGCTGGCGGGCGTTTTTGATGCACTCGATGATCGCCTTTGCCCCGCCCCGGTCGGCCGTGCCCTGCAGGTTGTCCGCCTCGTCCATCACGATAAGTTTCCGTGAGGAGCCGGTCAGGCTTGCGGTCGTGCTCCCGGCACCGGCAATCCGTTCGATCACGCCTGCTGTCCGCTGGTCGCTTGCGTTGAGCTCGATTACTTCCCAGTCCATGTCCCGGGCGAGCGCGTGGGCTGAGGTGGTCTTTCCGATCCCCGGCTTCCCGTAGAGAAGCAGGGGTTTTGACCGGAACGTCCAGTTTTTCGCCCATTCGGCCATCTGGCGGACGGCCGTGCTGTTGCCGACGATATCCGCGAGGTGTTCGGGACGGTACTTCTCTGCCCACTCCATGTTTACAAAAATCGACCCCCCATCAAATAAATTATCTCTGATGAGCCCACACATAGCGTACAAGAATTTATTTTTCAATATACCGGGTGACTACGGTGGTTTCAGACTGTTCCACGACAAAGATCGCGCAGGTGGTCAGGGAATATGAAGGTGTGAGGAGGAAACATGCCATCGGCGAGATGGTAAAGGCGCTCAGGATCGAAGCGCCCCATGTCGTCGCCTCGTTTGGCGAGGATGCGGCGGTGATCGAACACAACCACGAGGCCCTGCTCCTTGCCGCCGACGGCATCTGGAGCCGGCTCATGGAGGCCGACCCGTACTGGGCCGGCTACTGCTCGGTGCTCGTGAACGTCCACGATATTGCCGCGATGGGCGGAAAGCCGATCGCGATGGTGGATATCTTTTCGATGCCAAAGAACACTCACACCCACGAACTGGTGGTAAAGGGCATGCACGACGCCTCTGCCCAGTTCGGCGTGCCAATCGTAGGCGGCCACCTCCACCCGGATGCCCCCTACAGCGTGATCGATGTCGCGATCCTCGGTTCAGCCCGGCTCGACGGTATCATCTACTCGAACAAAGCCGAGGACGGGGATCGCATTATCGCCGCCATCGACCTGGTCGGCCGGGTCCACCCGTCCTGCGCCCTCAACTGGGATTCGGTCACCATGAAGTCCGCCGCCCATGTTCGGGCGCAGATTGCGCTCCTTGAAGAGATCGGGCGCGACCACCTGGTCACCGCAGGAAAGGACATCAGCAACCCGGGGCTTATCGGTACGATCGGGATGCTTCTCGAAGTGAGCGGGAAAGGGGCGGAGATCGACCTCGGCAATGTGCCAAAGCCCGACCTTGCGGCAAACCACATGACATTCGAGCAGTGGGTGAAGATGTACCCCGGCATGGGTTTTGTCCTGACCACAAAAAAGGAGAACGTAGACGAACTCATCCGGCGCTTTACGGCGGTCGGTATGACCGCACGGGAGATCGGCACCGTCGATTCCACGCGCCGGCTCCGGGTTAAGTACGATGGGAACGAGGCGGAGGTCTTTGACTTTATTGCAAACGGGATCACCTGCCTTACCCCTGAAGAGTCATGACGCAGAAGGGAAAAACGATCGGGATCGGTGCGGCAGAAGACGCGGACCGGGTCATTGCAAGTGCCTGTCGGGTCGATCTCCCCTGCGATATTGCCTGCTACTGCCGGCCCGGGGCAGTCCGGGTGCCGGCTGGCCATGCCAATATCACGCTTCGCGAAAGCTGCGAACCGGAAAAGGCGCTCGTCTCCGATTTGATGGACGGTACGATCGGTGCAGCGGTCCGCGGGACACTGCCGGCAAATACAACCCTTGCGGCCCTTAAAAAAGGTGCAGGAGTCGATCATCTCGAACGCATCGCCCTCCTTGAGACCGCTGACGGGAAAAAGTTCCTCTTTGGCCCGGTCGGGATCGATGAGGGATGGACGGTAGCAGACAAGCTTGCCCTTGTTGCAAAGGGCAGGGCGATTGCAAAGAAGTTCGGCCTTCCCGAAAAGGCCGGGATTCTCTCCGGCGGGAGATTGGGGGATCTCGGAAGGCACCCGGTGGTGGACCGGACCATGGCCGACGCCGAACTCGTGGCAAAACTGGGCGATGCAGTGCATTACGAGATCCTGATCGAGGATGCAGTAAAGACCTGCGGGATCATCATCGCACCGGATGGGATCTCCGGCAACCTGGTCTTTCGGACACTCGCCTTTTTGGGAGCCGGGCATGGGCATGGGGCGCCGGTCGTAAATCTCGATAAAATATTTGTGGATACCTCGCGCGCCCAAAAAGATTACGCCAATGCGCTAATGCTCGCAGCAGCATTGTTGGAATAAAATTTCGCCTGTTTAAGAGCCCCATTTCCCAGAATAACCCGATAAAATCGATTAAAAAATATTCTGCGCAAAACTGAAGCGCGTTTTCCCTATACGGTTCTGCATGCCTTCCAAACGCGTTTTGGTGCTCAATATGCAGTATTTTCCCGGAAAGTTTTTATATGTGACGAGAGACTTTCTTTTTGAGGAAAGAAAATGGCAGATTTACCAATCGCCGCTGTTGTACGGATTGCAAAGAAGAACGGAGCCGAAAGAGTGGGCAGCGATGCAGCTGAGGCACTTGTAGCAAAGGCAGAAAAATACATCGCCCAGCTCACCAAGGAAGCCAACAAGCTCGCTGAGCACGCCGGCAGAAAGACGATCAAGAAAGAAGATGTTGATCTCGCATCCAAGTCTAACTAAATCAACCTCTTTTTTCTTCTGCACCGTGAATTGACGGTGTATAGTTTGCAGGGTTATCCGGGTTTTTTCCTGTTTAGTGAAACCGGTTGTACTGCACAGGGAACAGAGCCTGTGGGTATTTCATTATTTTAAGAAAAGTTACCTTTGACAGATTGTTTATTTGTCCCTGTTACGCCAGACGATTTACCAGAAAGGCCGGGATCCCATATTTCCCGGTAATTTCGGAACCCGCACTGGTACTTCGACCGTACTCAGACAATATTCCGCGATGGATCCAGCTGGATTTCATGTGGCAATCGTGCCAGCGCAACAGCGCCGAGTGCCCCGATCACCCCGTTGCCACCGTACAGCATAATCCCTGTTTTTCCTGCAATTTCTTCAGCCCTGCCTCTGCTTACCTCGGTCTCACGCACCTGCTTTCCGTATTCGCGAAGTATCGGCGGGATCGTCATACCCCGGTATACCGCAATGCCCCATTCAGGAGAGAGCGCTTCGTTTTCCACAAACTCCCGGGCCTTTGCTATCACCCGTTCGATCCGTGACGGCGGCACTGCAAGTTCGATGTAACTCGCCGAATTTCCGGCAGTCTTTTCGGTAATATTCTCGCAGAGCATCACGACATGGTGGCTGATCGGCATCACACCTTTTTCGAGGGTCAGCCGGGTGAGGAGGGCAAGGGCAAGGGCAAACGTGGCACCCCCGTCCTGTGTATCGGTATCGTCGACTCCTATGGTCAGGTGAGCGAGTGCCTGCGTACTCACGAGGCCTTCCACGATCCCGTCCCGGATACCGGATCGGACCTGGATTACCCCGTCGGCGCGGGACATCATGTCCGTCAGCGAATATGCCGGTCCCCCGATGCTGCGGATCCGCTGGACAATCCGGTCTCCCTCGACAGATATACCGGCAACCCCAACCGCTGCACTAGGAGGGAGTCCGATCTCGATCTTTGCGCTACCGGCCCGGGCGCATTCGCGCAGGAGTGTTCCGTCCCGGCGGACGCTGGTGAGGATGCCCCCCGCCCGGGCATGGTGGAAACCGCAGAACGCCGCACACGCTCCGCTCAGGCACTCGTGGAAGATCTCGACCCGGTCCCCGTCGGTGGTTGTAAAGATTCGTCGGCAGGTGCTCTGCGGAACAGCAGAAATTGCAGCATACCTTGCAGCGGCCCGCCCGGATTTTTCTTTCCGGACCACGACACAACCTTCGCGGACAAGCCGGGTCACCCAGTCCTGTGCAGTACTCCGGGGAATACCGGCTGCCTTCTGGATATCGGTTACCGTAAAAAAACCGGCATCCTGCGTGAACTGGCGCATCAGGAGCAGGTATTCCCTACGGTGTTCAAGCACGCCGGTCATAGTGGTCGCGGATGTACAGGATATCGCCGATGATAGCGCTTGCCGTCTCGACCGACCCGGCTCCTTTCCCGATCAGCGTGATCTCCTTTGCCATGTCGGTCTCGAGGGTAATTGCATTGAGCGATCCTTCGATAACAAGAGAATGGTCCTTTGCGATCAACCGCGGGGAAACCCGGAGGATCTTCTTTGCCGGGATTGCTTCGGCAATCAACCGGATTGTGCAGTCCCCGTTTTCTGCAAGCCTCAGGGCGTCCGGTGTAAGCAGGTCGATGCCGGTCACATCTACATCGTCCAGTTTTGTCCCGTTGCCCCAGATCGTATTTGCGAGGATCACCAGTTTTATCGCCGCATCGATCCCCTTCACATCGTACGTGGGGTCTGCCTCGGCATAGCCCATCTCCCGGGCCTCCATGAGCGCCTGTTCGTACGTGAGTCCTTCTGCGGCCATCCTTGTTAAAATGTAATTGCAGGTCCCGTTAAGCACGCCGCGGACGGCAACGATCTCGTTCCCGCACAGGCCGTCCTCCAGCGTGTGCATGATCGGAATAGCCCCGCCAACCGTTGCCTCGTACCTCAGTGCCACGCCGTTCTTTTTTGCCAGTGCCGAGAGTTCTTTATAGGCGAGGGCGATTGGTCCCTTGTTCGAAGTAACGATATGCTTTTTCCGTAGAAGGGCCGCCCGGATATACCCGAGTGCCGGCTCCCCGGTGAGTGCATTTGTCGGGGTTACCTCGATGAGGACATCGTAGTCTGCGTTTGTGATCACGTCATGTGCGGAGATCGCCGTGTCACCGCAGAAACCGGACATACGTTTGGTCTCAAGCACTGCGGCGATATCGATCCCATCATTGCAGATGCGCCCGCTCTTTGAATCTGCGATACCTGTGAGGGTAATACCGGGTTTCTTCTGGGCGATCATCTCCGCAACGCCGCGTCCCACCGAACCAAGGCCGATTAAGGCAGCCTTCATGCAGTCTCCTCCAGCGGCTCGATCAACAGGAGTGATTTCTCGGTGGAGACCTTCCTGAGTACGGCAAGCGCTGATTCCATATCCACCCGGTTTGTGGCCTTAAGCGTAACCCTTGATGTCGAACGTTCATTGATGGCAGGCATGCTCATCGAGATCTCGCAGACTTCCGCAAATCCCGTGGAATCGATACGGTCGACCGTATCGGAAAGGTCCGTATGCATCAGGTGGCCGATCAGGATCACGGTGCGTTTGTAGAGCAGGCGCTCCTTTCCTATCCGCTGGATGTGGACACCCTGTTCTTTTAGGAGGGTAACGAGTTTGTCGAGACGTCCTTCAGGAAGGGCGAGCACGATCTGCACGTTTAACGTATGGGTATCTGAATCCGGCTCGCGGTGGTGGATGACCGCGATGATGTTTCCCCCGACATCCGAGATCGGTTTAAGTGCTGCGACGAGTTGTCCGGGAGAGTCTTTCATTTCGAGTTTCATGGAGACCTGCACGGGAAACCACCTTCGTAACAAAGAATGGGGACGCCTTTAAAGAAAAGGCTTGTTCTTTCTTTTTTTAAACGGCACGTATGCTGCTTCAGAGTTTCCGTAGTTTTTCATCCACTTTTTCAAAGAAATTGCGGTAGGCATCGATAAAGAGCGCCGGCTGCTCCGATCTTTTCACCGCAAGAGTAGCAGTAGTTCCCAGTTCCACCGTCTTTTGCCCGTCGATCACCAGTTTTGCCGGCTTGGAACTTTCAAGCCGTATCTCGAGCCTCCGGTCGCTGCCGATGAAGTGAGGGCGGGATGAGAGCATATACGGTGCGAGCGGGACGACAAGAAATCCTTCGATACGGGGATCTACGATCGGTCCCCCGGCGCTCATTGCATATGCTGTGGAGCCCGTGGGAGTGCTGACCAGAAGTCCGTCCGAACGGAACTGCTCGGAGATCCTGCCATCGATGATGATCGAGAACCGGAGCATCTTTGCCGGGCGTGTCGTAACAATGAGTGCCTCATTTAAGGCATCGCCGAGAGGCTGGTCGTTCATGAAGAGCGAAAGCCGCATCCGTTTTTCCACTTCAAAACCGGAGACAAGTGTCCGTATGAATTCCCATGCATCATCTGGTTCGAGATCCGCAAGGAACCCGACCTCCCCGTGGTTGATCCCGATGATCGGGATCTGTTTTGTAAGCTGCTGGACGGTGCGCAGGATCGTACCATCGCCGCCAATTACCACGGCTGCATCGGCCGTGGCCTTGCTGCACGGGACTCCGGGTTCACCAAGGCATTCGGCGGTATCTTTCTCGATTATGACCTCAACGCCGGATTTCTGGAGCGCCTTTTTTATCTGCCGGACACAGGAGATTGCTCCGGGCAGGTCGATACGTGAAACAAGCAGGCACTTCATGGTATATCACCGCAGATACTCGATCACCTTGTGGTGGAGCACACCGTTTGTCGCAATAATGCACCGCCCCACGGTTACTTCCTCGGGAAAGTCTAATGGGTCGCCATTGAGATCGGAGACCTGGCCCCCGGCTTCGGTACAGATCAGCATCCCGGCCGCTGCATCGGTTATCCGAAGCGTGCCCCGCAGGTCAACAAAGCCATCGATCCGCCCGGCACCTATATAGGAGAGTTCGAGTGCAGATGCCCCGAGGAGACGCCAGCGCCGGATTTTATGGCCGAGCTGCATCATCCGGGTCGGGTCGAATTTCCTGCCATACACACTCATTGCGGAATGGTCCAGCCGTGACGTGGATGAGACATGGATGGATTTGCCGTTGCAGCGGGCATGTTTTCCCCGGATTGCGGTAAAAGTTTCCGTGGTTGCGAGATCCTGCACGAATGCCTGTTCCACAATACCGTCTTTTGCCCATGCAAGGGAGAGGGCATAAAAGGGTATGCCGGCGACAGCGTTGTATGTCCCATCGACAGGATCGAGAAATATCGTCCCTTCCCCTCCTTCAACCGGTACCTTCCCGGCCTCTTCGCTGATGACAAGGGAACACAATTCGTGTTCCCGGATATACCCAAGCACGCAGTCTTCGGCAACCTGATCGATCTTCTCGGTAGGGGTGCGGTCCGCTCCCATATGGAGGACCTTCCCGCCTTCCGGTGATCCCACCAGCGGGCGGATATTCTCACGGACAAGGCTTGCAATCTCCTTACAGGCAGAAAGGAAGGCCATAATGACAAAAACCTCTAAATGCTGTCAGCGTTGTATTTATGTAAGGCAATAAAGATAAATTACTTCTGCACTTACAATATGGTTACGTTTTAACGGATGTGAAGGTAAATGAAGGAACAGACTGAAATCGGAAAGATAAAAGAAGGACGGTATATTGTCATCGACGATGAACCGTGCAGGGTTGTCGGACTTGCGACTTCAAAGCCCGGGAAACATGGCGCGGCAAAAGCACGGATCGATGCGGTCGGGCTTTTTGATGGCGTCAAGCGTTCCATTGTCTCACCGGTCTCCGCAAAGACCTATGTCCCGGTTGTCGAGAGAAAGAGCGGTCAGGTCATCTCCATTGCCGGTGATATGGCCCAGCTTATGGACATGAAAGACTACTCCAATTTTGAGATTGCCATTCCTGAAGATAAGAAGGGTACTCTTGAGGTTGGAAAAGAGATCATGTACATCGAGTCCATGGGGAAACGGAAACTCGATTAAGATCAGAATAGTGCGGTTAATAAACACAAAAATACTTTTTATTGGATTTCTTCTTCTCGTAAAACAGGAATTTTTTTTAGCAATCAGCAGGTATCGCTATAAAAAATATCGGGGGAATCTTATCGTATTGATACCTCCTAATCGTAATTTCCTATAACCTCTGACGTCCCTGGATAAATAGGACCCCAATCATCTCTAATATTTACCGATATATTTTGTCGGGACAAGGATCTTAATTGTGTAAGAATTGAGATACTGGGAGTTGATAATGAAATAGTAACTTCGTTGCCCCTCATAAAAATTTTCTGTCCACGGTCGCGGGTCGGTATTGCTGGGAGTGGGTGTCGCTGCGGTTTCTGCATACTTGGGACGGGTTGTCACCGCCGGTGTTGTCGGTTTGATGCCCTCCCATAGGTTGGGATCAATGCCCCCAGGAGGTGTGATGCTCCGTACAATGCGGTTGGGGTCGGTCGCATCCATAACCTGTATAGAAAACACCGGGGTTACAGCGCCATAGGATCCCTGAATCCCGCTGCGTGATACCTCATTACCCAGAGTTGGGGTAATTTGTTGGGAAACAATAGCAGGCCCGGACATCGGACCAATCATCGGATCTATCGTATAAGACAATTCCCAGTACGGGAAGGGGATATTAATGATCTGGGTGGTTCCGCCGTACTTCCCGGATATCGTTGCATATACGGTCCGGTTAATATCCGGGGGGGTTGCATTGATCCTGGTCCCTTGCGGAAGTGATGAATTTGTGGAGAGATGGTAGGTATCCGGATTAACAAAGCCGATTGTCTGGGCTTTCTGGTTCCACGTTGTCGGTTTTGGTGTCGGGGAAGAGGTTACTGCAATACTTGTAGTATTAGCATATACCACCAGAGGTGTCTCAGTTATAATGGGCTCTGTAGTGGCTGCCACAGGAATACCGGTATTGACCGGCTGGCCGGTTGCCAGTGGTTTGATCACAAACGCTATAACAAGAATAATACAAAAAGCCGCAACGATATAGGTGATGTCTTTTTTATCCATAAGGCAGGTAATTTAGTATTTGATTGTTCAAACATTAAAATGGATAATGTGTGAGTTTAGATTTAGTATATTCTTGAATATAATCTAAAAATGGTTTAACTTGCATCCAAACACAGATCCCCCCTAAAAATTTAAAAAACTGCTCAAAGGATTTCTGATTTTTCACAAATCTATATATACAAATAATACCTTTTAACAGTGTAGAGACGCTGGTACCGACTAGTGTCTACTAAAATCACGAAGGTGAATTCATGAGTTCGCATAAAAATAACGATAATGGGTTCACTGGCCTTGAGGCAGCGATTGTGTTGATCGCATTCGTTGTCGTTGCGGCAGTGTTCTCCTATGTGGTACTCGGTGCCGGGTTCTTCACGACCCAGAAGGCACAGGAGACCGTGCACACGAGTGTCCAGCAGACCACTTCGGCCGTTGAATTGTCAGGGCCGGTAAGTGTGGAAGCAAATGATGCTGGTACGGCGATTTCCAATGTGACCTTCTATCTGCAGCTTGCTGCCGGTGGGAATGGCGTGGATATGAGCAAGGTGACCTATACTTTGGCTACCGGTAATAATATGACTACCTATAGTAACAGTACTGTCCACTATTTATGGGTCAAACAGAACGATCCCATAGATCTCGGTCAGACGGAGAATACCGGTTTATTGAACAGCCGGGAAATGGTGCTTGTTCGGATTGTACCGGACTTTACTATGGGTGTAAACACCAAGTTTATTGTTGAGGTAAAGCCCCCGATCGGCGCAGCGCTTCCCATTAGCCGGACTGTGCCCGCAGGAATGACCGAAGACAAGTGGTATGACGTGTATTAAGGTGGTGAAAAAGATGAAACATTCCTACTCAGAAAGTGCATTCACCGGCCTTGAAGCAGCGATTGTGCTGATCGCATTCGTTGTCGTTGCGGCGGTGTTCTCGTATGTGGTGCTTGGTGCCGGGTTCTTCACGACCCAGACCGCCCAGACAACCGTCCATACCAGTGTGGCGCAGGCCAGTTCTAGTATTGAAAATGTCGGAAATGTGTATGGTGTGGCAGGTGCAGCCAGCGATCCGTGGCTGGAATATGCCAATATAACCGTAGCCCTTACCGCCGGCGGGACATCCGTGGACTTATCCCAGATGGTAGTGTCTTACAGTGATAATAACAAGGGCCATAATTCGAACCTGACATATGCCGGTGTGGCTCAGGACGGCGCAAGCTGTTCACAAGCGTTGAGTGGCGGAGATCCACAGACATGGTGCATTGCAGAGAAGATCAACAACCAGACTGCTGGTGCCATGCTCGAGCCCAACGCACAGATGATCCTTGCGATAGGATTGCCGCAAACGGCAACGCCCAACACAAAAATTACGATTAATTTCCAGCCTGCAGTAGGATCGGTTCTCTCGATTTCAAGAACCGTTCCGGGTGGAATTAATGTAGTTCAGGCATTATATTAACTCTCTTTTTTTATTTGATTTGAGTAATCTATCTGTCCAAATAGTTGTATGTACTGAATTTCCCATGGACAGGTGTATGTATGTTCTATTAGATTGACCGTTCTCTTCACAAGGTAGAGAAAAGGGGTTCTTCTCCCAATTTAGGATAATGTGAAATTACCTCAAAGAAACGATTAGTTTCAGTTCGAGAAAATTCGATTGCAATGAAATCCAAACGGAGTAATTATAAACGAGTTTTCAGATTCATCCTTTTGTTTCGGGAATTTAAATCATTCGGCTCATTATCCTCAGGTTGGCAAATCACGATCCTGCCAAACATAGTAATGGGGGCTGCCGCCCCCAAACCCCCACATTACGAGGATTCCCACCCCCTGATGGGGGTCGGTGCGACGCCTCGTCGGGTCGCACTTGGGCAAGGCGGTTTTTTGATTTCTTGCAACTTGATGTAATTATTCATCTTCCGCACATACTTCAACAAAGAAATCTTCATCGTCGGCAATTGAGACATTTTTGCTGGATAATTGAATTTCCTAAAATTGGAGAAGAGCCAGAAAAGGAAACCTCAAAAAATCCCGCGAAATTAAAAATATCTCTTCTCACCCCGGTTCCCCGGGGCAAAGTATATTAACGAAAAACAGGATAATAATGCAATGTTATGGCGGTAAACCAGGCGCAGGTCGACCATATCATCACCGCGGCTTCCGAGGATGACCCCGAGGTTAAGCTCCAGAACCTCGAACGGGAAGTCGACCTGATTAAAACATCCATCAAGCGCCTGTTGATGGATATCAGGGAACGGATGAACGAACTGGAGAATCCGTTCACCCTGGCCGTTTCAGCAGGAGGAACTACCGCCGCCGATGGAAATGCCGATGCAGCCGATGAAGCAAAGAAGGCTGCACTGGACGCAAAAGAAGCCGCTCTGGATGCCCGTGAATCCACGCTGGATGCTGCCGATGCAATAAAGACAAAATCTGAAAAAGACAAATCAAAGAAACTTGAGCCGGAACCAAAACCCGAGATGCCTGTTTCAGATTCTCATGAGGAAAAACGCCTGTCTGATGAACAGATGATGGCATTATTAAAAGCACAGATTCCCCCGGTAATCGGGCACAAGGCCGGCCAAAATACCCTTGCCAGTGAAAAACTCCGGCTCCAGAAAGTATACAAATTATTCAAATGGACAAACGGGGCCATACGAAAATTCGGGCACGACCGGCTGGATATTATCCTCGAATCCTACCGGATTATGGGGTATATTTCGAGGGAGTCGTGTGACGAGATTAAAGAGATTTCAAGATTGATGCCTGCAAATCTCGGAGATGAACACGAAGTCGGACCGGACGAGTTTGTTTCCGAATTGTATTCGCTCAACCGGATCCTGTCGCCCAATGATTCATCGCTCGATCGCGATATGATCGAAGTCATGATGGAACAGCGCCAGCAGCTTTTACCAATAACCGAAAACCCGGAGGGAACTGAAGAGAACTCAAAGGAAAGGGTGGTATCGCGGAATACCCGGAAAGACGAAGAGTGGATGAACCTGCCTGACAGGATATAAACAATGTCGTCCGATACTTTCACGACCGCCCTCTTTCTGATAACGGCCGTTATAGCAGCAGGCGTACTTATCAGCGCCATATTCCCGGTTGTCTACCAGATGTCAGGTACTTTTTCTTCAGCCAGCCATGAATCGGATCAGCGGCTTCGTACAGATTTTAAGATAGTCCTTGGCGTGGCAAACAACACCCACTATGCCCGGGTATGGATGAAAAATACCGGTAGTGAACGTATACCCCTTGCCGATATCGAACGATCGGATGTTATATGCGGGGATGCAGGTAACTTCGGCAGGTTGTCGTTTGATCCCACCTCTTCCGGCCAAATGAGCCCCAACACCTGGAGATATACGTTAAGCGATCTCAATTCGAACAGTTACTGGGATTCCGGAGAAACTCTGGAGATCGTTGCACTGGTACCTACCATCCAGACCGCTGAGGGTAGTCCGGTATATTACCAGTTTATTCTGCCGGACGGGATCTGGAGATCGGACCAGTTTACCGTGGGTGCAACCCCCTGAGGTGAAGCTTAAATGGCGGTTGCAGATCTTATCGGAGCGGCAGTAGGTGTGATGCTTCTGGTGATCGTCGCCTACCTGCTTGTGGGCAGTACACTTTCCACAGCGGAAATTGTAACTAATGCCCAGAAAGCTGTAGCCCTTCAGGAGCAGACACAGCTGCGGACAGATTTTACTATTGGTGAAGTAATACCTGAAGGATCCAATATCAATTGTACCATCAATAATACCGGAAAGGAGATCATCTCGGATTTTAAACATATGGATGTCATTGTCTATGACAGCGGTACCGGTACATTCCAAGTATATCCTTATAGCGTAACAGAGAAGACCGGAACCTGGAGAATCATCAATAAAGGGCAGGAGATCATCCATCCCTCCGAACTCGATCCTGGTGAAACGTACCGAATTCTGATTGAAACAACGGGAGACGCTCCTGCCTGGTTCCAGATCACGACAGGGAACGGTGTCTATGATTCGCGACTATTGTAAAAAGGGAGGATAATCATGGCGACTGATCTTTCCGATCTGATGGGCGGCGAGGACAGGCAGATCATCTCGACCGGCAACAGCGAGCTGGACAAGAAGATAGCCGATGGCCTGCCGGTCGGATCCCTGACTCTTATCGAAGGCGAGAACGATACCGGGAAAAGCGTGCTTACCCAGCAGATCATCTGGGGCGCGATGAAACAGGGGATGTCCGTTGACCTTTTCACCACGGAAAATACAAGCAAGAGTTTCATCAAACAGATGGAATCGATGAGTCTTGATATATCCGATTATTTTGCCTGGGGATATCTCAAGATTTTTCCCCTCCATGTCGTGGGCTTTGAATGGAAAAAAGAAGAGATGGAAGGTATCCTGGCACGGCTGATCTCCTATATCCAGAACAGCAAGGCGCAGGTGGCGGTTGTTGATTCATTGACCCTGTTTACGGAATACGCAGAGACCGATACCATCCTCACATTTTTTACCAACTGCAAATCCCTCGTGGACCATGGCAAAACGGTCCTTGTAACGCTCCACACGTATGCCTTTGAGGAAGATACGCTTGTCCGGATCCGTTCCATCTGCGATGCGCACCTCAATATGAAAAAGGCCCTTGTAGGTGACAAGTATGTCATGGTCATGGAAGTGGTTAAGGTACGCGGGGCATGCAAGACCACCGGAAACCTTGTCAGTTTTGAGGTTCATCCGGGCTACGGGATGAAAGTAATCCCGATGAGTTTTGCGAGGATCTGATCCATGGGCTCCCTCTCCGTTGCGATCAACCTGCCGTTCAAGCCCGAACCGGTCGATCTCGATGTCGACCTGTATGCGGATCTCGAGTCGGATGCATTATACAAGATGCTGCCGACCAATGCAAAGGAATACGTGCAGAACAGCCCGCACCTGCTCGAGTACCTCCACACGTTCCCGGTCAATACCTACGGGATCCCGCTCTTCTTGTCGGAACTGAAAAAAGATGTCCGCAACATGAAAAACCCGAACATCATCTACCCGGTCAACGATACCACCTTTGTCCATATCCTTCCCGATCCGGACGATGTGAGGAATTACTATATCCCTATCGAACCCTCGTTTTTGCACAGCGTGAGCGATATCCTGCCGGTGATCGAGACAAAACTGATCGATCTTATCGACGGCCTTGAAACGGATCCGACCACCGACAAGGAGCGGACGGATGTTATACGAAAAATGCTGTCCACGGTTGCCATCGTCAAACCCCCGGGTGTCGATATCGCAAGCATGACAAAAAAGGAGGCACAGGCCAGTGCATCATCAAAACTAATGACGTTTCTCAACACGGATTTTACCGCGCAGAAAAAGATGAAATCCGGTAAGAAAAGCAGGAACCTCCCCATCACACCGGACGGGAAGATTATCCTCTCAAAGGTGGAATACCAGGCAATCGAATATCTCATTATACGGGATAAAATCGATATGGGTGTCTTAAAGCCGTTCCTTTCCGACCCGTATATCGAAGATATCTCCTGTGACGGGGTCGGTCCGATCTTCATTGAGCACAAGATGTTCAAGGGCCTCAAATCCGTCATTGAATTCAAAGTATCGAGCGAACTGGACGAGTTTGTGGTCAAGATTGCCGAACGGATAAAACGGCCGATCACCTACCGCAACCCGATTGTCGATTCAACCCTCCCCGACGGATCCCGTATCAACATTGTCTACGGAACCGAGATCAGCAAGCACGGCAGCAACTTCTCTATCCGTAAGGTGAACGAAGTGCCGCTCTCCATCCTCAACATTGTCGAGAGCAACGGCATCGATTACACTGCCGCAGCATACCTCTGGATCTGTGTCGAATACGGCATGTCCCTGTTCGTGAGCGGCGAAACGGCAAGTGGCAAGACCACGCTCCTGAATGCCATCACCACGTTCATTCCCCCTGAGAACAAGATCATCACCATCGAGGATACGCCCGAGCTCACCGTCCCGCACCGGAACTGGATACGTGAGGTGGCCCTCGCCAAAGGCAAAGGTGAAGGGGACGGTGCGGGAGGGGGGGTCACCATGTTCGATCTCCTCAAAGCCGCCCTGCGTCAGCGTCCCAACCAGATCCTTGTCGGTGAGATCCGTGGTGTGGAGGGTGCCGTCGCATTTGGTGCGATGCAGACAGGTCACCCCGTAATGAGTACCTTCCACGCGGCATCCGTGGAGAAACTGATCCAGCGTCTCTGCGGGGATCCCATCAATATCCCAAAGACGTACGTGGACAACCTCAACCTGGTTATTATCCAGAGTGCAGTCAAGAGGCCGGACGGGCAGGTTGTGCGCCGGATGATCAGCTGCAACGAACTGGTAGGATACAATGCAGAGACTCAGGGGTTCACCTTTGTCCAGATGTTTACCTGGGAACCGGTCACCGATACGTTTGTCTGGTCCGGAAAAGGCAGTTCGTTCCTCCTGGAAAACAAGATTGCAACGATGCTGGGATTCCCCGACAGTAAAAAATCAGAAATTTACCTTGAAGTCGAGAAACGCGCAAAGATCCTTGAACGCCTGCACAAGGCCGGGTATGTCAAGTTCTGGGATCTCTTCCACATGATGACCAAGATAAAAAAACAGGGTCTCCTTACGATTGGGGCATAATATGCCTGAAGCGATTGCTCCTCCCGATAACCCAAAAGCACCGGCGGCCCGATCACTACCGTTTGCCTCATTGATAGGGAGTCTCAAAGAGAAACTTGCCGGCGTCCAGGAGAAAAAGAAGATGGGGGCGGATCTTCTTTTCATGACCACCTATATGGCGTCGCTTGCGATTGCCGATGCAACCCGGCCTGAAATATTCTCTTATGCAGCAAACCGGCACGAGTATATTTCGGCAAAATATATCGGGAAAGTCGATACCTTTGTAAAAAAATGGAATTACAGTTATGCCGAAAGCCTCTCTATCGTGGCCGAGAGGACGCAGAACGATATCCTCAGGAGCATGCTGAACCGGTACGCCAACTCCATCGATTCGGGTGTCCCGGATGAGGATTTCCTGAGCAATGAACTCTCAACGGTCAGAAGCGTGTACCGGAGCCAGCTCGAGCAGGGCATGTCCATGCTGCAGAAATGGAGCGATGCATACGTAGCTCTGCTCCTCTCGGGAACGGTTATCGCCATCATCATGATGATATCGGTGGTGATCTATGCTCCCGGGGATCTCCAGTCGACATTTAACATGTCGTATGGGATCATCCTTGCCATCTGTGTGTTTGGTATCTCCCTGATGTATTCGTCAGTCCCCGACGATCCCAAAACCCACGGGCTCATTGAACGCATGTCAAAGGAGCAGGAGACGGTTCACGCGATGGAGCGGATTATCGTTCCGCTTACGGTTGCCGCTATCGTTATTCTTGCAGTTCTCGGGATCTCGGCAAGCCTGATCTTTATTCTTGCAGGTATCCTGATGGCACCGCTCGGCATCGTCGGTTTTATCGATGACCATAACATTACCCTGCGCGACAATGATTTTTCCGTATTCATACGAAGTTTCGGCGCGATCATGGGCGGACAGGGGGCAACTGCCGTACAGGCTCTTGGAAGCCTCGACCGGAAATCACTTACTGCCCTTGGACCTCTTATAGATTCTGTTTATTCAAAACTTAACCTTGGACTCGATGAAAAACAGTGCTGGGACAAATTTGTCGGGGAGTCAGGAAGCGACCTCATCTATAAGTACCTCAACATTTTTCGGGATACCGTTGCGCTTGGCGGACCGCCCGAGCCTATCGGTACTGTGGTGGGCTCATCGATGCTCGAACAGACCCTGCTCCGGGAGAAGAAAGACAACCTGTCAAAAAGTTTTATCGTCCTTCTGATTCCGATGCATATCGCCATGACCGGTCTCCTTGTCGCGCTGTACCAGATCCTTGTGGTGCTCACCGATTCCGTGGCGACCATGATGACCAAGTTCCAGGAAGTGGCAGCCTCCTCGGGAGGGGTGAGTTCGGGGATGTCGATGAGCGGTGTCTTTGGCGGTGGGATGAACCTTTTTACCAATTTCCCAAAAGAAGCGATGCAGACCTATGTTGTCATCTCGCTTACTATCTTTACCATTGGCGACATTATTGCCGCCCGTATCGTGGGCGGAGGGGATCGATACATGTATTATTTCTACGCGGCAATATTCTGCACATTGACCGGTCTTGTCCTTCTCATAGCCCCTACGGCAGTAGGTCTCTTCTTCAGTTCAGATGCACTGACAAGTATCGGGAGCGGTGTAACCGGGACGAGTGTGTAACATGAAAGAGAGTATCCGCCGGCTGGTCCTGTTTATCTCGATTGTAGGGCTCGGATCTGTCCTGATCTTTGCAAACCTGCCTCTTATCTATATGCTGCCGCTCGTGGTGGCGGTCGGACTTGTCCTGCTTATTGTCCTTGGCGCAGTCACTATCGCCGAAATAAAAGCATCGTTTGCAAAACTTTCCCTGAAAAATCTTCGGGGGCGCTCCCTGTTCAAGCACAAGGATTCGACCCAAAGTGGCGGGAAAAAGACCGCAGTGCCCCCTCCAAAAGGGACGACAGAGAAAAAGCCGGTGAAATCTCCTGCGGCAAAAATCACGGAAAAAACCGGGGGAATAAAGGGACATCTTTCCCTGCTGGTATCATCGATCGGTTCCTTAAAAAGCATTCTTACCGAACGCAAAAAACCGGTAAAAAAGCCGGAGGAGATCAACAAACTCCTCGATCGTACCATCTCAGAGAAGGTCAGCCGGGGATCTGCGCTTGAGAGCGCTGCAGCAGTCCCGACAGCATCCGGACCCGGGGGCGGCGGTGGTGGCGGGGCACTTCCTGCGGAAAATGCCGACGAAACAGATCCCTTCCTGTCGCTCTCCGGAGAGGAGTTGGAAACGGGTCTGCTGGACGGTCTTGACGATGCCGAACTGGACGGACTCTCAACGGCACCTGCTAAAGCAGCTCCTGCCGGTTCAGGGGGAGCAGATACTTCTGCAGAACTATCCATGCCGGATCTGGATATGCCGGACCTTCCCGACAGCGATACGAATGCCGAAGCAGATGCCATATTAAAAGCACATGCAGAGCCCGGCACGGAAGAATTTGAAAACCTTGAGGGCGGGGATGCGATCGATGAAAACCTTGGCGATCTGGACAACATAAACCTCGACGATATCGATCTGGGTGACGATAGTACCGCAGATGAACCGGCAGCCTCCCCGGAGCCTGCTGCTACTCCTGCCGCAGCCGCTTCATCCGGCAGCCTTATCCCGGCGACCCCTCTTACGCCGGCAGCGGAGCCGGATCCTGTCATGGACCAGTCGGACATTTCCTCATTTGCTGCCGGCGGCGGACCGGTATCCGATGACGATATGTTAAGTTCGCTCGCATCGGACATTAAAAAGGTTAAAAAAGAAAAAGATGTCAGCCTGCTCCGCGAGCTCAAGGATTTCAAAGCGCCGGCAGCAGATATTGAACAAGAACTCCAGCAAATGGCCGGCCAACTCGATACCGCGAGTGATAAACAAAAGAAAAAGAAAGCCCCGGTACAGGGATTAAAATAAACCTGTACTGAGGAAATACTCTAAAGAAACCATCTCCTGCATGTTATTCCCGTGAGATCCCATGAAAGAAGTCCCTGTAAAAATCGAGCATGACGGCAAATGGATCGTTGTCAAGGCGGCCGTCGGTGAGGACCGGATTACGTTTCCCGCTCCTGTCAATCAGGAGATCCTCTTTAAATCCATTTTCGACCTTGATGAACGAAAGAGTATCCTTATCGTTTCTGCCAAGGGAAACCCGGAAATCGTTGCCAGGATTGCCAGTGTGGAAAAAGTCCTCGTTATCCTGAAACGGCTGTTCCTTGCCCACTGTAATGCATACCGGCTTATGGCATACTTCATGTCACCGGCTATCCGCGGCGGTGTCATGATCAAGAACGCCCAGTGGGAGAAGGGCAGTATTGTCGTGGTAAAAACCGGCATCTGGTTTGTCAGTGCGGTAAAACAGGTCTGTGTCCCTCTCTCCGATGTAGCGGCAATCGAACTGACAAAGCGGGACGTGCAGGGCAAACAGACCGATGTGGTCCGGATCGATCACGTGGAGTCGGGGGATGTAGTGTCAAGCCTTATCCTTTGCCCGCTCTCGACGCTCCAGGTGCTTGCGAATTTCCTCAAAGATGCCACAAAAGGCATGGATATGAAAGGAACCGAGCTGGACGCACTCGATCAGCAGGTAGCCATGCTCGTATACTCCGGGATGGATTCTCATGCGATCGAGAACATGCTCAATATCCCGCACAAGCAGCTGGACGCGATCTACGACCGGATCATCAAGCTGGGGATTGCTGAGGTGGTTACGATCAGGAGGGAAGTCCAGCTGACAACAAAAGGCGTCCGGTATATTTCTGACGCTACAAAAACCCAAACAAACTAAAATCTGACCCTGTTTTATTCCACTATTCATTTATAGCATAATATACCAATACTTTGTCTGATACTCCATGGGAACCATTTTGATCGTGGATGATACACTCTTCATGAGAACCCTTTTAAAAAACATCCTCTTCTCCGGCGGACATACCATTGCCGGCGAGGCAGCAAACGGTGAAGAGGCCGTTGCGAAATATAAGGAACTCAAGCCCGATCTTGTCACAATGGACGTGGTCATGCCCAAGGTGAACGGGATCGAGGCCTTAAAAACGATCAAACAGCTCGATCCTGCTGCACGGGTGGTCATGTGTACCGCTGTCGGCCAGGAACAGATGGTCAAACTCGCCATAAAAAGCGGTGCCAAAGGATATATCGTCAAACCATTCCAGGCCCCCAAAGTTCTCGAAGAAATTAAAAACGTCCTTGCGTCCTGACGGTTATGGTAAAGGTTCTCATCGTGGATGACTCCGTTCTGATGCGGACAGTCATCCGGGACATGCTGCAGAATGATCCTTCCATCGAGGTAGTGGGAACGGCAACGAACGGGATCGAGGCGCTTGAGAAGATCGCTTCCCTCAAACCGGATCTGATCACGCTCGATATCGAGATGCCGAAGATGAACGGCCTTGAGGTATTGCGTGAACTTAAAACCGCATCCTGGCATCCCCGAACCCTGATGTTCAGTTCGCTTACCTCGGAAGGTGCCGAGATGACAAACGAGGCCATCCGGCTTGGGGCTGACGATTTCATGCTCAAGCCAAAGGATGTCCCGGAGCTCCGGCTCACCACGGACGAGCTCATTGCAACGATACGGCACCTGGCAACGGACAACCTCCCCGCCACCCGGGAAGAAGCTCCCCGGGTTGTTCCGCAGAACGGGAATGCCGAACGGGTTGTCCTCATCGGTTCCTCTGCCGGCGGTCCGCCCATGCTCGACCAGCTGGTCTCGAAACTTCCCGCAGATCTGCCGGCGGGCGTGATTATCACCCAGCACATGCCGGTAGGATTTACCGCGCCGCTTGCTGCACGGTTTAACCGTATCTCGCATATGCCGGTAAAAGAGACGGAGAACGGGGATATGATAAAAAACGGGATGATCTTTGTCTCAAAAGCCGGTGTCCACACCATGGTCGGTGCAGCGCTGACAACCGACGGCAAAAAAACCGGCCGTATCATCCATTCAAACGCCCCGCCGGTTCATGCAGTCCGTCCGGCCGTGGACAAAACCTTTGAATCGGCAGCACATGTGTACGGGAAAAATATTGTCTCGGTTGTTTTGAGCGGGATGGGAAACGATGCCGGCGCAGGGGCATATGCCATAAAACAGGCAGGAGGAACAAGTATTATCTGCGATCAGAAGGACTGCCTTGTATACGGAATGGCACGCTCGGCAATCCAGAAAAATGCCGTTGACAAAGTCCTGCCCCTGGCAAAGATCCCGGATGCAGTCGAACGCATCGTGAGGCATATGGCGGAGAACTGACATGTCTGAATTTGAACAATACCGGTCTCTTTTTGTTGCAGAATCACGGGAAAACCACGAGAATCTCGTTAATTTCCTGCTGGAACTGGAAAAAGGAACGGACCAGAATGCAATCGACGAGATTTTCCGGTCCATCCACACACTGAAGGGTTCGTCCGCCTCGATGGGGTTTGCCGACATGGAGCGTCTCTGCCATACCATGGAGGATGTCTTCCAGCTCATACGGAACGGCAGCGCTGTGATGACAAAGGATCTCAGCAATACCCTCCTCTCCTGTACCGATCTGATTGAGGAGATGCTGGACGATATCGAAGCCGGTGGGGATTCTTCGTCGAAAAATCCCGATAAACTGGTGGGCGAACTCAAAAGCTGGCTCGGGCAGCACGGGACAGCCGGACCGGAGAAGCCAAAAGCCCCGGCGGCCCAGAAAATCCCGGATGCCCCGGAAGAATGCGGACAATCCCCCGAAATCCCCTCTTTAGATGCCGGGCCGGAATACTGCATGACCATCGTTGTCGCCCCCGATTGCATGATGAAAGATGTCCGGGCGCTCATTGCAATCCAGAACCTGGAAGCGCTCGGTACGATCCATACCATGCAGCCGTCAAAGGAGGCAATAGACGAAGGAAAATTTGACGGGACCGTCAACCTTACCATGGCAAGCGAGGCCGGGGAAGAAGCCTTAAAGACCGCGGCTCTCGGAACCGAGATCGCATCTGTGGATATCAGGCAGACGGAAGCACCGGCTGCCCCGCAGGCAACCGAAGCTGCGGCGGTAAAAAAGCCGCAGGAAGCGGAGAAAAAACAGCCCCCTGCATCGGCAGACAAGAACCGGGAGATAAAGAACCTCCGCGTGGATATCACCCAGCTCGACCATATCATGAACCTTGTCGAGGATCTGGTGATCAACCGCGGCCGGCTCAAACAGATCGCCGAAGAGCATAAGATCAAGGAAATGGACGAGGCGATCAGCATGGTGGAGCGTTCGGTCTCCGAGCTCCAGAGCCTGATGATGACGATCCGGATGATCCCGCTCTCCCACATCTTCAACCGCCTGCCCCGGGTAGTCCGCGATGTCGCCCAGTACGACCACAAGGAGGTGGAGTTCATCATGGAAGGCGGGGAGACCGAGCTTGACCGGAGCGTGATGGACGGTCTCAACGATCCCCTCCTCCACCTGATCCGGAATGCCGTGAACCACGGGATTGAGTCTCCCGAGGTCCGGGAGAAAGCCGGCAAGGCCCGGAAAGGTACGGTCCGGCTCTCGGCACACCGCGACCGGGACAACGTCATCATCGAACTGACCGATGACGGTGCCGGCATCAACATAGAGAAAGTCAAGAAAAAAGCCGTGGAAAAAGGGATGATCACCGCTGATGCAGCGGCAACCCTTTCCACAGAGCAGGCCATCGACCTGCTTTTCCAGCCGGGTTTCTCTACTGCGGACAAGATCACGGATATCTCGGGACGTGGTGTCGGCCTTGACGTGGTAAAACGGTCCATCGAGTCGCTCAAAGGCACGATCAAGGTGGACACCGTTCCCGGAAAAGGCAGTACCTTTGAACTGCTCCTTCCCCCGACCATGGCAATTGTCGACGTGATGATCGTCCGCATCTGTAACAGGCGCCTTGCGATCCCCATCAGCAGCATCGTGGAAGTGGCGAATTTCAAAAAGGACGGAATGCACCGTATCGGCAAAGGCGACGTAACCATGCTTCGGGATGAAGTGCTCCAGATCCTCTGGCTTAACGAGATGGTCGGGAGTTCGGACCGGTGCGAGATCCTTATTGTCGTCCAGTACCAGAAAAGAAAATGCTGTATTCCGGTCGATGCGGTCGAGGGCAAGCAGGAAGTTGTCGTAAAACCGTTGAGCAATTTTATCGGAACCACAAAAGGGATCAGCGGCGTGACCATCCTCGGGGACGGGGATGTTGTGCCGGTCCTCGATATCAACACAATGCAGGAATGATCGAACCATGAAATTGTCATCAGTTCAGATGGATGCGATGCAGGAACTGGGAAACATCGGAGCCGCCCATGCTGCGACAACGCTCTCCCAGATGCTGTCGAGCCCGGTCGAGATGAGTGTTCCCAGGATCACGGTTGTGGATATCGCGAATCTTGCAGACCACGTGGGTGAAGAATCCGCAGCGCTTGTTGTCTTCGAACTGCAGGGCGAGATCCCGCACGGCGGGTACATTATCTTCTATATCTCCCGGAAATCTGCTGTTCACCTGACGAACACCATGCTCGGCCTGACCGACCCGGACCGGCCGCTCAACGAGATGGATGAGAGTGCCCTCCTTGAAGTGGGGAACATTATGGCCTCGGCATTTCTCGATGCAACCGCAGAGCTGCTCGGCTTTGTCATGCTTCCCTCTCCCCCGGCCCTCACGATCGACATGGCGCACGCCGCCATGCAGACCCTCGTCGCGCAGATGCAGGAGGAGATCGACGAGGTCATGCTGTTCTCGACAGAGCTTGTCTGCGAGGAACACAAAATCGACAGCGATATTATCATGATGCCGGAGGCATCCACACTTGCCACGCTGGTCGAACGCCTTGAGAACCTGATGAAGTCAGGCATGTAAAGACGGAACTGGCATGATGGGATCTGCACCGCAGAACAAGATACCGATAATGATCGGTATTGGCGAATACCACGTGGGTACCGAACCGATGATGGCTATCGGCCTTGGCTCCTGCATAGGCCTGACCATCTACGACAAGGACCGCCATATCGGGGCGATGGTGCATATCATGCTGCCGGACAGTTCAGGGCGGACTGACCGTCCCGGCAAATATGCCGATACTGCCATCCCGCTCCTCCTCACAAAACTCTCTGAAGCCGGCTGCCGCAAGGCATCGCTCGTGGCAAAGATGGCCGGGGGGGCGTGCATGTTCGAATATTTCGGCAATAATCTCAATATCGGCGAGCGGAATGCGCAGCAGGTGCGGGCAGTCCTCGCCGAGAACCATATCAATCTCGCAGCAGAAGAGATCGGAGGGAAGGCTGGCAGGACCGTGGCATTTTACCCGGCAGACTGCGGGAAGGTCACGGTCAGGAGCGCTGATGGCGCCGCACACGAGATCTGATCTTTTTCTCTTTCTCCTGCTCTGTACCTGCCTGGTCCTGCCGGCAGGTGCAGACAATTCTTCCGGCACTACGGGAATTTTCCTTTTCCGCCCGGAGGCAGGCTCTGTTCATTCAGCGCAGATCACGGATTTTACCCGGGGGCCCGACGGGGAGGTGATCATTGCCACGGCATATGGCCTTTCGGCCTATACCGGGAAGTGGAGTACGCGGCATGTCAACCGCGACAATATCTCTGCCGGCCTGATGGATGATTTTGTGACAACTGTTGAATATGATGCAGGCGGCAACCTCTGGATCGGCTACAGCGGAGGGCTCCAGGTATTCAACGGGCATGACTATACGGTGATCCGCGACCAGGAACTCCTGAAAAGTACCCAGATCCGGGCCCTCCAGCGCTGGGACGACGAGATGTGGATTGCCACGGGAAATGCCGGTATCCACCGGTACCGGGATGGCATATGGACCTGGTATCCTCCCGCATACCCGCATGGATCGGGTTTTTACGAAGCCGACAGCCTCGCACTTGACAGTGCGGCCGATACGCTCCTTATCGCAACGCCAAAAGAGGGAGCATGGGCAGCGGTAAAATCGGACAACGATACCGTAACGTTCCGGCAGATCGCAGACAAGGACGGGACGTTTGGGAAGTTATCCCACGTACGCCAGGACCCTCTCGGCGGTGCCTGGTTTTTTGACGGGACACACATTGCACATTACGATGCAAAAAACGGGTTTGTCATGGCCGTCAGCACATCTGACCTCGGGGGCGGTGTCGGTCGGATCAACGATGTTGCCGGAGGAACCGACGGCTCGTTGTATATCGCAACCGACGACGGGATCTCTGTATGGAACAATCACCGGGTAGCTGACGTGTATAACCGGTTCAGGGGCTTTGGCACCACAAACAGTGTCCGGACCGTATTTTTTGATGCGAAAAACCGGCTCTGGTTTGCAACACCGGATGAGGTCGGGTATTATACGGGAACCGCCTCACAGGCACCGGTCATCGCCATCCACACTGCAACACCCACGACCCTGACCACACCGGTTCCCGCATCAGCAGTCAGTTCCCCGACCCAGACCCCCTCGCCGACTCCTGCTCCTGCCGGTTCACCCCTCGACGGGATCCTCCGGTTCCTTTCCGGGTTCCTGCCGTTTACCGCGCCGGCACAACAATAAACAGTAAAAGGGCGGGGCGCTCCTGAAGGGAGTATAAAAAATCCTCAAATGGTGGGGGATGCAGATTATCCGGAACCCGGATTATCAGTGGATTTATTCCCGGATCCCTCCCTGGGAGTTTCTCCGGCTTCTTCTAAGGGAATCGGTTCCCCGAGATCCTCGACTTCGTCTTCCCTGCACCAGACCTCTATCGTCTCATCGGTACCGCGGAGATCCTCAGGGTAATTTTCTGCACCGGTTCCCGGTGCCATGACGAGCTGGACCCGGATCTTCCCGGATGAGAAACCATAGAGCCGGCGGAACGGCCACGGTTTTTCCGGGAGCGCTGTCCGCTCGTAGTAGATATCCTGTGCAAGGGTGAGCGTGCAGAAGATCCCGTGCTCGATCTTAAAGAGCGGTTCCCGGACATAGCGGCGGATGTACCAGCGCAGCTCGGAAGTGAGGGCAAGGGCGCTCCCGAGCGTGGAGACCGTGATATACATGCCGCAGGGGATCTTTTTCGGGTGGTAAAAACGCAGGGCAAGCCTGCTCGTCTCCGATGAAAAGAGGGTATGGTGGAGATCGATACCCTCCCGCTGGATCAAGAGTATGTTCATCCGGGTGCTCCGTTTGTGTTCCTGCCGGTCACCACGGTATACCCTGGACGATCAGGTATACATCCGGGTATCGGGCATTGCGTCGGATTTGACCTTATGGACGGCAGCGGTGAAATCGGCCATCTCTGCGGCAGTGGCGTCCCGGCGCACCGCCATCATCCCGGCCTCTCGGCAGATCGCCTGGAGTTCGGCGCCGGTCGATCCTTCTGTCATCGATGCGATCATCTCAAGGTTTACCCCGGACAGGTGCATCTTCTTTGAATGGATCTTTAAGATATCGAGCCGTGCATTCCGTTCGGGCAGCGGGATCTGGATCAGGCGGTCGAACCGGCCGGGCCGGAGGAGGGCGGGATCGAGCATATCCACCCGGTTTGTTGCGGCCATGATCCGGATCTCGCCCCGGTTGTCAAAACCGTCCATCTCGGCTAAAAGCTGCATGAGGGTACGCTGGACCTCGGCACTCCCGCTCGTGCCGTCGTTTGTCCGCATGCTGCCGACCGCATCGATCTCATCGATGAAGACGATTGCGGGAGCACGTTCGCGGGCAAGTTCGAAGAGCTCGCGGACAAGACCGGCGCCCTCGCCGATGAACTTGTGGACGAGCTCGCTTCCCGACATCCGGATGAAGGTGGCTTTTGCCTCGTGGGCGACAGCCTTTGCAATAAGCGTCTTTCCCGTTCCCGGAGAACCGTAGAGCAGGATGCCCTTGGGGGGCTCAACGCCGATACGCTTGAAGATCTCCGGTTTTGTGAGGGGGTACTCCACCGATTCCCGCACTTCCTTAATCTCATCGGACAGGCCGCCGATCTGCGCATAACTGATCGCAGGCGACTCATCCAGCTCCATCACCCGGACCCGGGAGTCGTACACGTTCCCGATCACTTTTACGATCGAAAGGGCGTTGTTGACTGCGACCTTGGTGCCGGGTTTTAACAGCGGCCGGATCTCGTCCGATGCATGGGTCAGGTATTCCTGGTTGTTTCCCTGCTGGCGGAGATAGATCTCGTTGTTTTCGAGGATATCGATAACGACCGCAACAAAGAGCGGCATGCGCTTGAGCTGGTTATTCTCCCTTTTGAGCTGCGCATTTTCCTTCTGAAGATCTTCGGCCCTGACCTTCTGTTCGAGAAGCGCTGCCTCGAGCTCGTTGAGCTGTATCTGGTATTTGAGCTCGTTTGAAGGCGCTGCATTGTCAACCGAGGTCTCTTCCATATTACTCTTATATCTGAATCTTCAACCATTTATGTGGTGTGATTTTGATAGTCCGCGGACGCAGCATCTCACGGGGGAAGGGAACGGGCAGGCTGCTCGTGAGCCCGGCCCCGATCTCGTTTTTATCCGGGGTCGATCCCGAGACCGGGATTGTCGTGGAAAAAGGCCACCCGCTCGAAGGGAAATCGGTTGCCGGTACGGTGCTCGTCTTTCCCTTCGGGAAGGGATCTACCGTAGGCTCGTACGTCCTATATGCTCTTGCAAAAAACGGCCATGCCCCGGCGGCAATCGTAAATCTTGAGGCAGAGGCCATCATTGCAACGGGTGCGATCATCGGGAATATTCCCATGATCGACCGGCCGGAGGTCCCCCTCGACAGCATGAGTGACGGCACGGTGGTAACTGTTGACGGGGATAAGGGAGTCCTCGAATACGCACAGGGTTGAAGCGGGCTGTTTTTCCCTCTTTTACGCATTACTTTACCATGCCTGTTCCATCCTGACCTGAGAAGAACCCGGGATCAGGAGGGGGTAACAAGAGGATACGAATCCCTTTTGCAAACCGCAAGGTGATGGGATCGGATTTGCGGTGCGGAGCAAGGCGGGGGGAGGGGGTACCCCCTACCCACCCCCCTCTTTTTTCTTACGGGGGGGATCACCCCCCCACCTATCTTCCCGGACGGGCCGGCACGCGAAAACGCCCCGGGACTCCGCTAACCCCCATGTTCACGACGGCAGTTCCACGCGAACCGCTGGCTATGGTCATGCAAAAAATACTGTTTTTTCCGGGCAAGTGGGGGAGGGGGGTACCCCCTACCCCCCCACATCTTTTTTTCACAAGGGGGGATCACCCCCCACCCCAGTTGCCGGGCAGGCAGGGGGTACCCCCGTCTCCGGTATCTTGCGGAACGGCCCCGTCACTTCCGGACCGTGTACCCGTGTCCGGTCAGCACACGGATAACCAGCTCGTCCCACTTTGCATCGTCCAGCTCTTTGACCGGGTCGATGCACTTCTCGAAAATTCTCGTCACGAGCGGGTCTTCCGAACAGAGGTACCGTGCAAACATAATCCTTCCCGCTCTCTGGCCAGCCCTGTTCACGATCAGCATCCTCCAGCAGCCATAGTCCCGGCAGATATCCGGCCGGGTGAGGTGTACCGTGCAGAACGCTTTATCCGAGCCCGGCTGGTGGCGGAAGAACGGGCACGCCTCGGGGAGTGCGGCAAAGATGCTCTTGTCATCGTAGAGGGCATGCTTGTCCGGGTCCACGGTCACGACATCCGACTCGTTCGTGTACCGGTTGAAGACCACGAACTCGTAGTTCCCGCGGTCCTCTGCGATACTGTGGACAAGCCCGAGATGGCTGCAACACTCCCCGCACTGTTCGCATTCAAAGGCCATGGTGCACCGGTCCTGTACAAGGGGATGGACATTCCCGCATCATAAGCCAGCCGGTTGAGATGTGTCGGGAGGCTGATGAAAAAGAGGGGAAAAAGGGGGAGAAAAGAAGGGGTCAGTGGTCTGAGGGGGATTTTGGCTCCCGCGACTCGTCCGGTTTACCGGACGGCGGGGTGTCGGGATCTACCTTGTTCCCTTCGGCATCGTGGTGTTTCCCGCAGTACGGGCAGACATATACAATCTTTTGCCGGCGTTCGTTGATCACATCGATGAACCCGGAGGCAAAGATACCGGTCGGTAGGGCAAACACCCCGATTCCCACGATAAGGACGATGCCGCCGAGGAACTGCCCGAGCGGAGTTATGGGGTACACGTCGCCATACCCTACGGTCGCAAGCGTCACGATCCCCCACCACATCGCATGCGGGATATCGGGGAACTTGTCCGGCTGGGCATCGTGTTCTGCCGTATACATCAGGCTCGATGAGAAGACAAGAACGATGAGCAGGATCAGGAGGGCAAGGAGGATCTCCTCTTTTTTGTTGACGAGCACTTTCTGGAAGGTCTTTGCCGCTTCCGAATACCGCCCGATCTTGAGGATCCGCACCAGGCGCATGAGCCGCAGGGCCCGCATCATCCGGAGATCGACCGGGATAATCATCGGCAGGTAGAACGGCAGGATGGCAAGCAGATCGATGATGGACATCGGGGTGAGTGCGAACCGCACGCGGCCGGTCACTGCCGCATGGAATTGCGGATTGAGCGTACAGGTCCAGAGCCGGAGTATGTATTCGACCGTAAAGATCAGCACGGACACTACATCGATTGCTCCAAAGACCGGGTTGTACGCATCGGCAAGGCTCTGCACGGATTCAAGGATCACGGCAGAGATGTTGAGGACGATGAGCAGGCTCATGAAGATGTTGAAGCGCGGGGCCCATACGCTCGGATGCGGACTATCCTCGATGATATTGAAGATCCGGCACCGCACCGATTCAACAGATGCAGAAAATGACTGTTTTTCTTCAGGCAAACAGGGTCATCTCAAAAGACAGATTTGCAGTAACGATCCGGTGAGCAGTCCATCTTTTTATACTATGATCATGGCCCGGCAGAACAGACCGGGTTCGTAAGGTTTTATACCGGAATACGACAAACTGATGGTGTTTCATGGATATCCTTTCCATCATCCTCATTGTCGCCGGCCTCTGCCTGTTCGAGACGATCACAAGCATAGACAATGCCATCATCAACGCTGAAGTCCTCTCGACAATGTCAGAAAAAGCGCGCCGCTGGTTCCTGCTCTGGGGGCTGCTCTTTGCCGTCTTTGTGATCCGGGGCGTCCTGCCGTGGCTGATTGTCTGGATGTCCACCCCGGCGCTTGGGCCGGTCGGGGCGCTCACCGCGACCTTCTCAAGCGATCCCGCGGTCATTGCTGCCATCGAACAGTCCGCCCCCATGCTCCTTGTCGGCGGCGGCACGTTCCTTGTCTTCCTCTTCTTCCACTGGCTCTTTTTAGAGGACAAGAACTTCGGGCTGCGGGGGGAGCGGTTTTTCGCCACGAAAGGTGTCTGGTTCTTTGCCATCGTCTCCATTATCCTTGCCGCGATCGTCTGGCTGGCCCTGGGCAGGGATCCGATGATGGCCTTTGGGGCGGTGATAGGATCGACGGCCTTCTTTATCGTCCACGGGTTCCGGCAGAACGCCGAAGAGCAGGAACGCAAGATGGTATCGGGCGACCTCTCCGATATCAGCAAGATCTTTTACCTGGAGATCATCGATGCGACCTTCTCGATCGACGGGGTGCTCGGGGCCTTCGCGTTCACGATGGCGGTCCCGCTCATCATTGTCGGCAACGGCATCGGTGCGCTGATCGTGCGGGAGATCACGGTCCGGAACGTTGACTCGATCAAGAAATACCAGTACCTCAAGAATGGCGCAATGTACTCGATCTTCTGTCTCGGGATCATCATGATCCTCGACAGTTTCGGCTTTGCGATCCCCAGTTTCGTATCGCCGATCATCACGTTCGGCGTGGTCGGGTATTTCCTCGTTATGTCCCTTCGGGCCATGCCAAAAGGAGAGCCTGCATAATTCTCAAGGGCAGGGGCAGGCTGTATCTGCCTTTTTTGTCTTGAGTGAACCGGTTACTTCGATCCATAGGACCGCACATGGTCCCGTATGCGCCGGTACGGCACGGAGACCGGGCTTTCATCGTCATACATTTTCATATCCTCCCGTCCGTACTGCCCGCGGTCTTTTCCGACCGGGCAGACTTTGATGCAGCACCCGCACGGGGAAAGGGATCGCCTGAAGAGCTCTTCGGACCGGGCGGCGCAGGCTTTCTTGTCGGTATGTTCCTGCGGGTAATCGCCTTTGTGGATCGCGTTTACGGGGCAAACCGTTACGCACCGCATACACCGGATGCAGAGGGGCTCTCCCAGAACGGGATCGGCGGGAAGGTCAGCGGTTGTCAGGATCGAAGTGAACCGGACCCTCGGCCCGTATTCCGGGGTAAGGAGCATGTTGTTGACCCCGAAATTCCCGAGGCCGGCACAGTACGCGGCATGCCGGTGGGAGAAAAACGCAACCGGTTTTTCCTTAAGGACACCGATCGAGCCGTACCCGTCGCGGGGGATAGATACCGAAGGATAGCCTTTTCCGGTAAGGAACGTGGCAAGGCGGTATGCGCAGGAATCGAGTTCGGCGTTGATCGTCCGGTAGAGTTCGTGGTACCAGATGGACGGGGCGGTATCGACGACGGGCAGGCTGACGGGAAAGCCGATCACGATTACCGATTTTGTCCCGGGGAAAATACCGGCCGGCCGGAAGGCTTCGGGAACCCACGGTAAAAACGGCGGGTCGTTCCAGCGGTCCGCGGGAGCAAATCCCACGAGCGGGATGTCCATGCCGCCGCACTTCCTGAGGATCTGCCGCCGGAGGATCGTGCTCATGGATCAACGATTGCACTATGGAGGATATGAGGGTTTGTTTACGAAGCGGACCGGTATGCATTATCCGCTTTTTAAGGCAGGGACACGGGATGTGCACAACGATCCCGTCAGCGTGGGTATCGTCTGTGCCGTAAATCCCCCGGTAATGAAAATTGTCCGGTGAATGCAGCGGAGCTGCTTTAGGTAAAATCCGATCCTTAATACCCTAGTATTTCCACCAGTACAAGTAATGCAATACCAGTTTGGCATCCATATGAGAGGCGGGGTGATCACCGAGCGCAACCCCGATCTCAGCACGGTCCGAGTCCGTGCACCTGCCGGTCTCCTGACCGCAGAGCAGCTCCGGGGGATCGCCAGGATCGCAAAAAAGTACGGTACCGGTGTGGTTCACTGTACCACCCGCCAGACCATCGAGATCCCGCATGTCGACCCGGCAAAGCTCAAAAGAATGGCAGTCCAGCTCGAAAAGAACGGGACCCCGGTAGGGTCGGAGAAGGACGAAGTTGTCAATATCATCGCCTGTCCCGGGATCGAGCGGTGCAAATTTGCCAATATCGATACGGGCTCGCTTGCAAAAAAGCTCGATAAGAGCCTTTTCGGGAAGGCCATGCCGGTCAAGATGCGCATTGCGATCTCCGGGTGCCCGAATGCCTGCATGAGCCCGATGTTAAACGAGATCGGGATCATCGGAAGGATCCGCCCGATCCGTACGCCCGGTCTCTGTACCGGGTGCGGCTCCTGCGTCTATTACTGTAAGGAATCGGCAATAATGATCCGGAACGGGATCTCCGAACTCAGCGACGACAAGTGCGTCCAGTGCGGGATGTGCGTCAAGTCCTGCTCGTTCAACCTGCTCAAATCGCTCCATACCCATTACCTCATTACGGTGGGCGGCCGGCGGGGACGCCACCCGAAGGTGGGACGGGAACTTTTGACCGTGGAGACCGAGGAACAGGTGCTCTTTGCGGTGGACCGGATCATCGACTGGGTGTACCGCAGAGCATGGAGCGGGCGGCTGCTGTCCGAACAGCTCGACGAACTGGAATTTTCCACGTTCCGCGAGGAGATGCTCAAAAGCGTCCCGAAATCGGAAGCGGCAGGACTTGCAAAAAACCCCCCAAAATAATTTTTTTTGGTTTCTTCACAATCCTTTCGGATCCTTTTCTTTCATCGTTCCTGTCTGAAAAAAATCCCGCAGGATGGCCTTTTTTGGGACATCGATCCCGAAAACGATCAGTACTCTACCGATCCGAACCGGGTCTCGTATCCCCGGGCAATGATCGCTGCGCCCAGAAGCGGGGCCCGTCCGTTCAGGGGGCTTGTCACGATCTTTGGCTCCGGCAGGTACCGGTCCATGAACCGGAGGATGGGTCCAAGAACGAGGTCGGGGTTTTTGAGGGCAACGGAACCGTCGAAGACGATGGTGTCCGGGTCGTAGGCAACGATAATGTCCGAGACCCCCCGGGCATTGATCCTCCCGAGCTCGGAGACGAACGGGTGGGCTCTCGGGTCTTTCTCCTTTCGTATGGCCGCAAAGATCTCCTCCGCTGTGTTCACCGGTGTCCTGCCGGGATCGATCCCGTTTCTTTCCTGCCACGCCCGGTAAAACCGGGGGAGGAACCGGCCGGAGGCATATCCCTCCCAGTGTCCCCTTCCCCCGCAGCCGCAGACCAGATCGTATTTTTCGTCTACAAAGACATGGCCGATCTCCCCGGCATTCCCGTCGCGGCCGAGAACAAGGTGCCCTTTGGAGAGGATCCCTGCCCCGATGCCGGTCGAGAGCGTCACATATACGAAATTATCGGAGCGCAGGCCTTCGCCATAGTACGCCTCGCCCAACAGGCCGGTGCAGCAGTCGTTTGCGAGGCGCACCGGGAGACCGAATGCTTCGGACAGGGGGCCTGCAAGAGGGATTTTGTCGAGGGGGATATTGGGAGGATGCACGATCGCGGTGCGGGTGCTGTCCACCGGTCCCGCGGCACCGATGCCGATTCCTGCGGCCCGCAATATCTCCGTTTCAGGTGCAAGTGCGCGGATCTCGCGGACGATCTGATCGGTAATGACCTGTGCATCCGGCAGGTCTTTTGGGAGCCGGGACACCCGTACCTGTTCGATCGTACCGGTGCTCGTCACAAGTGCGACCCGGAGGTTGGTCGCCCCGAGGTCGACGGCAATGGCAGTACCGGAAGGTCCGGGTACAGGAGCGGGTGTCACAGGAGACCTCATAATCGTATTGTGTTTTTCATTTTACCGGGATTTGAATCTCTTCCCCGGGAAAGATACCCTCAACCGGATGGTAACGTGATGTATCTGAGAAAAACAGGGTTTTTACCATCCCGGCGAAGGGGGATTGCGGTATTCCCGGTAAGCCCGTGAACCGCAGAGGATTTTATCGAAGGGAACTGTCCGGGAAAAAAGAGGGGAATGCCTGATCAGGCCCCGATAGTACTGTTCCCCGCCGGCCAGGCAACCACGCATTTCCACGAGGTCAGTGGTGCAGTCCGGAAATTTGCGATATACCGGACACCCCCGTCCTCGTATTCCACCCGCCCGGAGTATCCGGTGCGTATCCCAGCAATCGCCTTCCCGAACGAGGTGTCCGGTCCGATCGTCATAATATCCCGGGATATCTGTCCCTTGTCGGAATGGAGGGCGAATTTGCCTTCGGAGTCTATTGCGTAAAACACAAACGGTTCAGGGATATCTGCCCGCAGGCTGTCGGTCAGCGTATCGAGATACACCGATGCCCCAAGCACGCCGGTTACAGTGCCGTCCTTTACTACGGGCACCGCAACGATCCCGGCATTTCTCCCGGTGTTATGGCTTACAACCACGGTTCCGACCGATTCTTTCCCGGCAAGCACGGTCGGGAAATACGACCTGCTCCTGAGGTTCGCGCTGGTCAGCCCCTCGGCCACGGCATAATAGGACCCGTCAGGCCGGGCATACCAGAGCCAGGTATCCGGTTCCTTGTTCATAAGCGCTGCAAGCAGCGGCTGGATCCGGTTCCATTCCCCGGACCGGGCCTCATCGGTCAGTGCCAGCACCTCGTAGGGGCGCAGGATGGCTTTCATCTGGCCGTCGGTCGTTGCAACCACGGCGTTTACGGCCTGGTCAGCCACGGCATCGGCCGATGCAGGGACGGCTGCCGAAACGGTGCCTGCCATGCCATACTGCCGCTCAATCTCTGCAAAGGTACCGTCGCTCTTCATCGTATCGAGTGCTCCCTGCCAGGCGCCGATCACGCTGTCCGGGGTATCCGGGCTGAATGCAATATAGGTCTGGACGGTCCTGACAGGGAAGACTTCATGGAACGAAGAGGGATCGATCCCTTCGTTTCGTGCGGTTTCACGTGCATTCACGCTGCTCCCCAGCCAGAGGTCGGTTGTTCCTCCCATCAGCTGCCGGATGCATTCGTTATCGCTCCCTGTGGTTGTAATGTTGGTAAAGTTGTTCTCCAGCAGGAACTGGTGCCGGAAGTCATCCTTTACCACACAGATCCGGCCGGCCTTTTTTACGGATTCGAGACTGTTAATTTTAAACATGCTGTCGTTTCTGGCATATATGATGTAATCATAGGACGAGACCGGACCTACCCATTTGAAAAGATGCTCACGGTCGTCAGTCCTGACGGTTGAATAGAGCGCCACACCCGGGCCGGCCCGGGCAAGGCTGTAGCCCTCGCTCCAGGGAAGGATTGTGATATTTGCGGTCTGGTTTAACCGGGAGAGAATCCCCCTGACCACGTCCGTTGCCTGCCCGGTCACCGTCCCGTTTGGACCTGCATAATTGAACGGGTACTGCTCCTCGGTGATAATGCGGATGCCGGCATCTGTTGCCGTAACGACAGGTGTACCGGCAGTGTTTCCGTTTCCTGACGAGACCGGTGCAGTACACCCGCACGCGGCAAGCAGCGCAATAAGAATGAGGACAGCGAGGCAGAGGCACCCGGTTTTCATATATCCATGAACGGGCCCGGAATACAAATATCCCGCGGTACGGAGCCGGGGAGCAGGAGGTCTCCTCTTTTTGTTTTCCTGAGGGGAGGGGGGTGGCCTTTGGGAAAAAAATCCGGAATCCGGTTGTCACATGTACATGCGATTATCACATGATGATGTGATTATCACATTGCCATGTGACAAAAGTCCGGTTTGTCACGCCGGACGGATTTGGGAAGGGGGGTAGGGGGTACCCCTTTACAAAAAAGAGCGGGGCGGCGATTTTTTTTTTCGGTCGGGAGGGGAACCCCATGGGGGGTCGCTGGATTGTGAAGGGGGCCCCCTCCCTTTCGTGTGCGTGAAGGAGGGTAGCCCCTTACCATTGATCAGACTTGAAAGAGTTTGTATTGAAACTGAAGAGTCAGGAATTCACGAAACGGGAGCGATTCCTCCCCGCCTCATGGTCCCTCGCGGGGCACGGCGGGGCAGATTACCTGCATCTCATTTTTAGTCAATGGCCCGCCGCGTGGGCTTCCTGACGGGGGTGGCGGGAGGAATCGTAAGGGTTTGCTAATGCAGGCAGGATTCCCGCAATTTCATTTGGCCGCACGAATGATCACAAATCAGGACAGACGGAAATCTGCGGGATACACCAGACCGCAGGTGCTAAATACCGGGTATGCAGACGTACTGACTGACCAGTCAATTTATGAAAAGGTGAGATGATGCTGTACCGTACCGTCCCAAAAACCGGTGACAAACTTTCTATCCTCGGCTTCGGCTGTATGCGATTACCCTCAAAGTCCGGTCGGGTTGACGAAGAACGGGCCATCCGGCAGATCCGTCACGCCATTGATTCCGGGGTGAACTACCTTGACACGGCCCCTGCGTACCACTTCGGCAAAAGCGAGCAGATCCTCGGAAAAGCCCTCCGCGACGGCTACCGGGAAAAGGTGCGGATCGCAACGAAACTCCCCCACTGGGAGGTACGCGACGCTGCCGACATGGACCGGATCCTCTCCCGCCAGCTGGCAACGCTCGGGACCGATCACATCGACTACTACCTGCTCCACAGCATGACCGGCGAGAGCTGGAAAAAGATGCGGGACCTCGGTGTGCTCGCGTTCCTCGACCGGGTAAAAAAAGAGGGAAAGATCAAAAACGCCGGCTTCTCGTTCCACGGGAAACTGCCGGATTTCAAGGAGATCGTAGATGCGTACGACTGGCAGTTCTGCCAGATCCAGTATAACTTCCTCGACGAGAACGTCCAGGCGGGAACCGAGGGGCTCCGATACGCAGCAGGAAAAAACCTAGCCGTCATGGTGATGGAACCCCTCCGGGGCGGCAACCTTGCCGGGCCGGTGCCGGAGGAGATAAAAAAGATCTGGGCCGGTGCCCCGGAGAAGCGGTCGCCGGCCGAATGGGCCCTGCGCTGGGTCTGGGACCACCCGGAGGTGACGGTCGTCCTCTCGGGAATGAACAACGAGGCCCATATCGATGAGAACATCCGGGCGGCAGAATCCGCTCTTCCCGGATCGCTCTCGCCGGACGACCGGGCCCGGATCGAACAGGTCCGGGATACGTACAAACGGCTCATGAAAGTCGGGTGTACGGGCTGCGGCTACTGTATGCCCTGCCCGTTCGGGGTCGATATACCGGGCTGTTTTGCGCTCTACAATGCCCGCCACCTCTTCCCCAAGGACCGGAGCACGAAGTTCCATTATTTCGGGAGGCACGGGGGCCTGATCGGCGATGTCTCGTATGCCGGGCTCTGCCGGCAGTGCGGGAAGTGTGCGAAGGCCTGCCCCCAGCACCTCCCCATCCCAGAGCACTTAAAGGACGTGAAAGCCGAGATGGAGGGCGGGATGACGGTCGTCGTCCCGGTGCTCAAGGGGGGACTCTGGTGCATGAACAAGGCGGCAAAGGCCCGTGCTTTCTTATTCGGGGGGAAGACCCGTGACTGAACCAGTCCCCCCCGAAGGTGCGCTTGTCCGCCAGATCCCGCTCGGCCATGCAAACGCCTTCCTCATCCGGGGAAAGCGCCCGGTCCTTGTCGATACCGGCCTCCCCGGGAGCGCCCCGAAGATCCTTGCGGCCATAAAAGAGGAGGGATACAACCCCTGGGACCTTGCCCTTATTATCATCACCCATGCACATATCGATCATTTCGGGAGCGCAGCAGCCCTTACCGGGGCAACGGGAGCCCCGGTGCTTGCAAGCGCCGGCGAGGCCGAAGCCCTTGCCCGCGGCGAGAGCCTGCCGGCAGAACCGGCATCGCTCCTTGGGAAGCTCATGCACCTTATGATCGGGAAGCGTGCACCCGCACCGGAGCTTGCAGTAACCCCGGTGATCCGGGTCGATGCCCCGTACCGGCTCAATGTGTTCGGGATTGACGGTGAGATTGTCCCCACCCCGGGTCATACGGCAGGCTCGCTCACGGTGACACTTGCGACCGGCGAGTACCTGGTCGGCGACCTGGTGATGGGGACGTTCCCGGCGCACCGGGCCCGGCTCCCGGTCTTTGCCGGGGACATGGGCGCAGTAAAAAAGAGTATCCGGGCAGTGGCCGCTGCCCGGCCCGCGATTGTCTACACCGGCCACGGCGGGCCGTTTACCGGTGCCGACCTTGAGGCCCTTATACGGTGACCGTATGGACGCAACAGCCGACAAACGGGAAGCGATCCTAAAAACCGCGCTTTCGCTCTTTACCGAACGGGGGTTTTATGGCACGCCGACGGCGATGATCTCCCGGGAGGCTGGGGTGGCGACCGGCACCCTCTTTTTCTACTTTCCCACAAAAGAGGAGCTTATCGACACCCTGTACCGGCAGATCAAGGCAGCGGCCGCAGCGGCCCTCAAAAAGGGTGTCAGCCGCGAACCGACCGTGGAGGCAAAGATCCAGCGGGTCGGGGAGAACGCCCTATCCTGGGCAATCGCCCACCCGGACGAGTTCCGGTTCATGGAGCAGTTCGCCCACTCGCCCTTTGTCTCCACGACCGCTCACGAGGAGGGGATGTCGCACTTCCTCTTTTTGGAAGAACTCATGCAGGAGGGGATCCGCACGGGAGCCCTCTGCGAGTGCGATACCTGGCTGTTATGCTCGGTGCTTGCATCCTCGTTTTCGGGCCTTGCGGCGCGGATCATGGCGGCCCCGGACAAAAAGGAGCGGGAAAAACTGACCCGGCAGGGACTTGCCATTATCTGGAACGGTATAGCCAGGCAGCCGGTGACAGACAAGACACCAGTAAACGCTGAACAAACGGACGGCACAAAAGGACACGCAAAAAGACCTCAAAGGAGCAGGAAATGACAGAGTACGTGATCGAGGCCAACGGCCTCACGAAAGTCTACGGGGACCTCATTGCAGTAAACCACGCCAGCCTCGCGGTGGAAAAAGGAGCGCTCTACGGGCTTTTGGGCCCGAACGGCTCCGGGAAATCGACGATGATAAAGATGCTCACCGGCCAGATCCGGCCAACCGCGGGCTCGGCAATGGTGCTCGGGATCGACGTACAGAAGGATCCGGTCGGGGTCCGGGAGAAGGTGGGGATAATCCCCGAGCAGGAGACGCCACCCAGTTTCCTTACGGCATCCGAGTACCTCCGGTTCGTGGGCGCGATCCGGAAGATCCCGGAGATTGAAAAAAAGGCCGCATGGTGGTTTGACTATCTCGACTTTGCGGACAAAAAGGACGTGCTCTGCAAGGACCTTTCCCGGGGGACCCGGCAGAAGCTGATGTTTGCGCAGGCGTTCATCCACCACCCTTCGCTCGCCCTCATCGATGAACCGCTCATCAACTTCGACCCCATTATGCAGCACCTCATAAAGGATTTCTTAAAGGAATACGTCACGAAAGGCAACACGATCTTCCTCTCGACCCATATCCTCGAAGTTGCCGAAGAGATCTGTTCGGGCTTTGTGATCCTGCACAAGGGGAACGTCCTGCACGCCGGGAGCATTGTGGATCTTAAAGGAGAGGACCGGCATCTCGACGAATTCTTCCTCTCGCTCGTGCAGAAGGGCAGCCATGTTTGAGCTCTTTATTGCGATGGTAAAGGAGGAGTGGCGGATCCACTCGACAATGTTCGGGAGCATCGCGTTTGCGCTCTTTCCGATCCTTATCTTCTGGATCGCGTTCATGGGTTCGTTCCTCCTGCCCCTGATGCGCGAAGCCCTCCCGTCAGGAGAACTCTCGCTTGTCCTCCACGCAAACTACCTGATGCTCGGGTTTATGGTCGGGGCATTCGGCCTCCTCGGGAACGAGGCAATGAACCGCCGTTTCGGGCAGGCAAGCCTCCTTGCCTATGCCGCACGGAGCCTGCCTCTGTCGGAACGCTTCATCTTTGCGAACTTTGTCGTAAAGGACACCCTGTACTACTTCGTCCTCTGGGTGCTGCCGCTCGCGCTCGGTTTCCTCCTTGCCTCGCCCTTTATCGGCATTCCCCTCACGCTTCCTTTGCTTCTCACCCTCACCCTCTCGCTCTCGTTTTTATCAGGTCTCTGCGGGGTCTTCTTCCTTTCGTCGCTCTATACGCGCTCGAAACCGGCCCTTGCCGCGGTGCTCTGCCTCCTTGCCGCGGCAGCCGCAGCAATCGGCCTTCTTACCGGCCAGAACCCGGCGGTCTTTTTCCCGCCGGAAAACCTCTTCCTCTCGTTCTCATGGACGGGTCTTGTCGTCTCCCTTGCCACGATCCTCGTCCTCTTTCTTGTCTCGATCCGGCTCTTTTCCCCGGAGACCGCAGCCGGTTCCGAGAAGCGCCACGGGGATCTCCTCACCCCCCTCATGGCAAAGCTCTCGTTCTTCCCCCAGCCGCCGCTTGCGGCAAAGGACCTCGTCGACATGTACCGGAGCGGGGGCATGGTGGGCCAGACCCTGTTCTCGTTTGTGATCCCGCTTGTCGTCATCTGGTTCTTCCTCTCGCTCCTCTCAGGATACCTGCCCGCGTACGGGGTGCTCCTGGAATTCGCGCTCGTTGCCGGTATCATCGCCTCGACCATGTACACCTGGATCACGATGTTCGACACGTTCGGGGCCTATGCCTGCCTGCCGGTCAGCGTCAGCACCCTCATAAAAAGCAAGGTCACGACTTTTGCGGTTCTCCAGCTGATCCCTGCGGTCTTTGTCGCGGCGGTTGCCCTCCTCTCAGGACTGGCCCTCTATGCCCTCCCGGCCGTTGTCCTCTGCCTCTCGGTCTCGTTCTACAGCCTCGGGATCACCGTCTGGCTGACCGGTCTTTCCCCGAGCGTCCTTGTGTACGATGTCCGGGTCATGGTCACCTACCTTATCCTGACCGGGGCGGCGCTTCTTGTCTTCTCCGCAATCGCCTTTGCCGAACCGTTTGCCGCGCTCGGGGCTGTTCTTCTCCTTATCCCGGCTGCGGTCTTTGTCCGGCTCGCCATGACAAAATGGGAGGCCCGGGAACAGCCCGGATTTTAACAACCCTGTTTTTGCCCGTTTTTTAGGATCTGAAACGGCAACCTTTCTATGACCGGGCGACAGATACCCGGTCATGTCCTTTGCCCCGACCCTGACCCGCACGGAGCGAACACTGATTCTTCTCGGGCTTGCCACCATCGTCATCTTCGGGATGAAAGCAGGCGCATCGATCGTAAACATCGTTCTTGTCTCCCTGATCCTTACGCTTCTTTTGTACCCCGCAACCCGGTGGCTGCGCGAACGGGGCATCCCGAACGCCGGGGCAGTCGGGATCGTAACCGTTGTCGCATGTCTGGTGATCCTGCTCGTCCTTTTCCTGGTCGTCAGGTCTTTTGACATGATCCTTACCGATCTGCCGCAGTACCAGGCAGAGCTTATCGAAAGGCTTGCCGGGCTGACCGCGTTTTTTGGCGCCCACGGGATCGATCTTTCCCAGATGACCTCACAAATGCCCGGACTAATAACGGTAGTCCCCCAGATCTTCTCTTCCCTGCTCAACATCGGTACCGCCCTCATGGATCTCTTCTTTATCGCCGTGACAACCATTTTCATGCTGCTCGAAGCCCCGGCGTTTATCGGGAGGGTGGAGACGCTGCTCAAAGACCAGCCGGAAAAGCTCCGCCAGCTCTCGCGGATGAGCGGGTACATCATTGATTTCATTGTCGTGCGCACGGAGACCAACCTCGTCCACGGCGTGCTCTTCGGGGGATCGCTCGCCCTCATGGGCGTCCACGGCGCAATCCTCTGGGGCACCCTGACGTTCCTTTTAGGCTACATCCCGTACATCGGCCTCCTCATCGCCGCAATCCCGGCGCTCTTCTTTGCCTGGCTCCAGTTCGGCATGTGGGGCGTTGTCGCGGTTTTCGTCGTGGTCTGCATCCTCAACCTGATCGTGGAGAACCCGGTCTTTTCCTGGCTTGCGGCACGGAAGTTCGAGATCCCGGCCCTTGTCGTAATCCTCTCGGTGATCTTCTGGGGCTGGCTCTTGGGCCTTGCCGGGATGCTCTTTTCCGTCCCGTTCACCCTGCTGGTCTGTATCCTCTTCCACTTTAGTGACGAACTCCGCTGGCTCAACACGCTTCTCGGGGTCGGGCACCTTTTCGAAGAAAAGAACGGCAACCCGCCCGGGCCGGACAAAACCCCCTTAAAGCCGTCGGACCTGTCGGATAAATAAAAAAAACCTTTTTCCTGTGGCTGCTCATAATACCGGATATGCTGTCCCGGGAAGAACAGGAAGAATATGCCGGGTTCATCGGTGCCCAGCTGCAGGAGTATACGCTTCAGCGAAAACTCATCCGAATGTTCAGGAGTTTCTTTATCAGCAGCGAACGGATGGACGGTCTCCGCGGCGATTTTATCCAAAAGACCGGCCCGCATTTTGCCGATTATGTGAAAAAATCGTCGTCCTACGATGAGTTCATGACCGATCTCCAGATCCGCTATTTCGAGAAACGGATACGGACGCTGCCCCGCGAGACGCTGATCCGTCTTTACGAGGAACTGGAGAAGATTGGGCAGGTAAAGTCGGACAAGGTCCGGGAACGGCTGCTTGCGAACTTCTACCATTCCCTCAACCTCTCCTACAGCCTCAACGGGTGGTTCCTCCACCTCTATGCAGACGAGCTCAAAAAAGGCCGGTGAACCAGAACCGGCATAGTGCCCCCGGATGCCCCGGCATTTTTTTAACCGGGCAGAAGGGCCGATCCCGTTTTTTCGTATGTCGTTTCCTCTCTGTCAGATCCCGTAACGTATCCGGAAAATGAGAGAGGTAAGGCGCGGCAGGTACGGGACGGAACCTGACGAGGAAAAACGGTGTATGCGTTTCCGGTTACCGGGGGATCGCTTTTTGGTGCTGGTATCCGTGGTATGCCAGCCGGAGCACGAACCCGATGAGGAGGACCGGGATAAACGTTGCCGCGGCAATGGTAAGCCAGGTCACCGGGGCCAGCGGTACCGTCCCGAAGACCGCCCCGCCGAACTGGATGATGACTACCTGGATGAAAACGATCCCGCCCATCACCAGAAAAAAGGTCGGGTTGCCCTTGAAGAACGTCGGCATCTTCCCGTCCATTGCCCGGCAGTTGAACCCGTTTGCCACGGCGGCAAAGATGAATGCGGCAAAGAAGACGGTGCCGATCTCCTCTTCCGTTGTGCCGCCGAGGAGCCCGGTCCCGAGCTGGAGAAGCCCGCCGAGGATGATAAAGACGCCGAGCACGGCGATCGAGAGCCACATGAACGGGGTGATGATCGGGGCATTGCGCGGGACCGGCTGCCGGGAGAGCAGGCCCTTGTGCGGCGCCTCCGAGCAGAGCGCGAACGCGGCAAGGGTGTCCATGATGATGTTGATCCAGAGGATCTCGATGATGGTAAACGGTTCCGGGTAGCCAAGGAGCGGCGCGAGGAAGACGAGGATACAGGCGCAGACGTTGATGGTGAGCTGGAAGAGGAGGAACCGCTGGATATTCTCGTAGAGCGACCTGCCCCACCAGACCGCGCTCGTGATCGAGGCAAACGAATCGTCGAGGATGATGATGTCGCTTGCCTCCCGCGCAACCTCGGTGCCGGCTATTCCCATGGCAAGGCCGACATCGGCGTTCCTGAGCGCCGGTGCATCGTTCGTGCCGTCGCCGGTCACGGCAACGACCGCACCGGTCTTCTGGAGGGCCTGCACGAGGAGGAGCTTGTCGAGGGGCTCTGCACGGGCCATTACGTCAAGGCCCTGCGCCGCCGTCACCTGATCTTCCGGGGAAAGCGTTCGGAACTCCTTTCCGGTCACGACCGTTCCCCCGGCAAGGATTCCTGCTTCCCGCGCAATCGCGCGGGCGGTCTCGGGCTTGTCACCGGTAACCATCCGCACCCGGATCCCGGCCCCGCGGCTGCGTGCTACCGACTCGGGGATGTTCTCTCGCAGCGGGTCGCGGATGCCCACGTATCCGTCCCAGGAAAGACCGGTCTCGCTTTCGTCAGCCCCGGTAATCTCCCGGTGGGCAAACGCAAGGGTCCGCATGGCCCGGGCGGCATACGCGTCCACGCCTGCCAAATCGGGCTGTGCCGTACAGAGGCCGGCGAGGATCTCGGGCGCACCCTTGACAAGTAAAAACTTCCTTTTGCCGATCTCCACAACGGTCGACATCCTCTTCCGGTTCCCGTCGAACAGGTACTGCCTGAGGGGAGGGTACTGCTTCCTAATCTCCCGGTACCCGATCGCGTGATCCGCGAGCCAGCGCAGGAGGGCGCCTTCCGTGGAATTGCCGATAACGATGATCTTCCCGTCCCGGGCTTTTTCCAGGTGGGCGGTGCTGTTTGCCGCGGCATTGAGCACGATCCACTCCTGCGGGGTTGCCGGGAGCGCGCCGGTCCACGAGGGAGCTGCGACCGAGGCCTCGGCAACGGTCATCTGGTTCTTCGTGAGGGTTCCGGTCTTGTCGGTGCAAATTGTGGTCGCCGACCCGATCGTCTCGCAGGCGATCAGGCGCCGGACAAGGCAGTTTGCGCGGGTCATCTTGCGCATGGCAAGGGAAAGCGAGAGGGCAACGCTCATCGGGAGCCCTTCGGGCACGGCAGCGACTACGATCACGACCGCGAGCATGAAGTAGTCGAGCAGGTGGTGGGCGGTTGCAAGGTTGAGGCCGGTAAGGTCTCCGAAGATGAACCCCCGGATCACGAGCGTGCTGCAGATGAGGACTGCCATCACGTACCCGAACTTTGAGATGAGAGTGGCGAGCCGTTCGAGTTTCTCCTCTAAAGGCGTCTTTGTCGCATGGTCGATCCCGAGCGTTGCGGCAATGAGCCCCATCTCGGCCCGGTCGCCCACCGCTCCTGCGACCATCTGCGCCTTTCCAGCGGTGACAAAACTGCCCTTGAGGACTTTTTTCCCGGTACTTTTTGCGGCCGGTTCGCTCTCCCCGGTAAACGCGGATTCGTCGCAATAGAGCCCGTCTGCGGATACCAGCCAGCCGTCGGCAGGTATTGCATCGCCGGCTTCGAGGAGGACAAGATCGCCTACCACGAGGTCCTTTGCCGGTACGGCTGCCGGGTTCCCGTCGCGGATTACCTTGATGGCCATCTCGTCGCGGTGGGCGTTGAGGACATCGAACTCGCGGCTGCTCCGGTATTCATTGTAGAACGAGATGCCGGTGGCAAGGAGGATCGCAACGATGATCCCGACGGTGTCTAAAAGCCCGCTTCCTTCGAGCAGCGAGACGATGGCGGAGATTGCGACGGCAAAGATAAGTATCCTGATGATGGGGTCGTTGAAATTTTCCAGGTACTGCTTCCAGGCGGGTTCCCGGGGCGGGGGCGTCATGACGTTGGCGCCGTATTTTTCCCGACTGGCCTGTACCTGATCGGTGGAAAGTCCTGATTCTCCACCGGCAAACTCACGGATCTCTTCGCGCGAAAGCATGGTTCTGGTCTCTTTACGGCAGGGCCAAAAGCCCTGCCTGGTGCGAAAGAAGGTATTGGCGTTTGGGGAGTATTAATCTCCGCTTAGGTTGGGGAGGGGTGGGCCTAATATCCCGTGGCATAGTACCAGCCGTTCTCGCGGACAACGTGCACCGGGACGGAGAAGAGGCGCCCGATGGCAGCATCGGTGAGCATTTCTTCTTTTGTCCCGTCACCGCAGATCCGCCCGTTTTTGACCATCACGACCCGGGCGATCTCCGGGATGATGTCGTGGAGGTTGTGCGTGACGAGGATGATCGAGGTGCCGGACTGCGCAATTTTCCTGAGGATCTCCCGGAATGTGTGGAGAGCTTCGAGGTCAAGACTGTTTGTCGGTTCGTCAAGGATCAGGGTGGCGGGAGAGAAAACGAGCGCCCGCCCGATCAAAAACCGCCGCGCTTCCCCCGAGGACATGGCGTTTAACGCGCGATCTGCCAGCCGTTCGATGGAGAGGAACCGCATGATCTCCTCTGTTTTCCTCTCCATATCAGGGGTCACGACATGGTTGAAGAGGCCGATGCTCGAAAAGAACCCGGAGAGGATCACTTCCCGGCCGGTGATCGTCCGGGTGAAGGTGTACTGGAGGTCGTTTGAGACGATCCCGATGGTCGATTTGAGAGAGAAAACATCCCAGGTCTCCTCCCCGTGGACCTTGAATGTCACCGGATGGTCCGAAGCGACCGGGTAGTACTCCCGGGTGATGGCTTTTACGAGCGACGATTTCCCGGCGCCGTTCGGCCCCAGGATCGCGATGTTCTCCCCTTCTTTTATGGCAAGGGAAACATTGTCGAGGACCCGGTCCTCTCCCTTGATGACGGTAACGTTGGCGAATTCAACGAGGAGGGGTGTGGGCGGGTTTTCCGGGGCGGGTGGAGCGGACATGGCGGTCTCAGGTGTACTGGTGGTTTACACTATTTTTTACTGCCGGCAGATATCAGTTCCTGAAAAAAACGCCCCGTTCACATGCCGGGCAGGTACGGGAAGCAAAAGGGATCGCGGGGCTGAACAATTCCAAAAAACCGCACGCCCCGACCCTTCATCAGGATCGGTCACCCTGACCTCAAAAAAAAACCGGTCACCCCCTACCCCCGACTTTGCACGCAACAAAAAAACCGGTCGGGGCGACCGATCTCAGTGATCGGTCAGGGTGACCGCTCTTTTTCCAGTTCCTCAACCTGTATTTCCCCTGGAGATTCAGACGAGAAGGGGTGGTCACCCTGACCGTACGCGATCAGAGGTCAGGGTGACCGATTGCAGACATTGGTCGGGTCGACCATGGATCCACGCGGATTTTCGGTCACCCCCTACCCCCAACTTTGCACGCAACAAAAAAGCTGGTCGGGTCGATCGATCTCAGTGATCGGTCGCCCCGACCCGTTTGTTCATGCGGGCAGGGGGCTTCGGTTTTTAAAAAACAAACCCGCAGACAGGACCGATCCCGGCAGAAGAATCCTGTGGCACGATCCATAAGGCTATTGTGCCGGGAACCGATCGTCACGTATGGCTGATATCGTGCCGGTCCCGGATGGTGCGGGACGGGAGTTCATGGAACGGACAAAGTACCGGTATCTCGGTCGGTCCGACCAGGAAAAAGGGCTGCCCCAGCCGCCCCTCGAACTTCCCGTTGACCCGGCCCTGCCGGTCATCGACCTCGTTCCCCCGGAGAAGATCCACATTCCGCCGCTCGATCTTCGGACCGCCATCGAGCGCCGCCACAGTATCCGGTCGTACGAACGGGAGCCCCTTTCCCTCGAAGAACTCTCGTTTTTACTCTGGTGCACGCAAGGAGTAAAGAGCGTCCACGGGACACAGGCCACCTTCCGGACCGTCCCCTCGGCCGGTGCTCGTCACGCATTCGAAACGTACCTGCTCGTTAACGATGTGGAAGGACTCGGACCCGGGCTCTACCGGTACCTTGCCCTCTCCCACCGGCTCTCTCAGGTAAAAGCGGAGTCGGGGCTCCACATCGAAGCCGCCCATGCCTGTTTCGACCAGTCCTTTGTCATGCGGTGCAACGCCGTCTTTCTCTGGACGGCAGTCCCCTGCCGGATGACCTGGCGGTACGGCGAGCGCGGGTACCGCGACCTGCACCTCGACGCCGGTCATGTCTGCCAGAACCTGTACCTTGCGGCAGAAACAGTCGGCTGCGGGGTCTGCGCCATTGCCGCATTTGATGACGATGTCATGGCAAAACTCCTCGGAATTGACGGGACAAATCAGTTTTTGATCTACCTTGCAACGGTAGGGAAGTGCGGCGGGGACCGGGCCTGACAACCGCCCTGGTATAGGAAAAAGGGGATGCGGGGCGGCTCTTGGTTTACGCGGAGTATAGCGCGGGTTCCAGAGCAAGCGTATACGAACGCCCACCAGGTACGCCCTTTGCGGTCAGGCAGCCGCCCGAACGCTCGCAGAGCCGGGTAAAAAATCCCCTGACCGTTCCCGTACCTGCTGCGTCCATCGTCCTTCCGGTCCCGACAATCGTTACCAGGATCCGGGCCGGCTCACCGCCCGATACCGTGACCGCGATCTTCTCTGCCCCGGTCCCTACCAGGTCTTCGAAGAGGTAAATCAGGAGATCGGAGAAGAGGTCGCGGTCGGCAAGCACACAGGGATCGCCGTTGCCGCGTTCGAAGGAAACCCTGACGTCCTCGAAGAGCGGGCGGGTGCCGAGCCGGGCCACGAGCAGCCGGCAAAACGCTTCGGCATCGTCGGTGGAGGCCAGGATGTCGTCATCGGAACAGGACGGCCCGGTCAGGCCGATAATCACCGATTCGAGAAGCGGGCAGAGTTCGCAGGCCTCCCGTTCCTGCGGCGGCGTAAATCCCCGCAGCATCGAGGAATAGGACGAGAGCAGCCGTCCTGCCCGGCGCACCAGGGAGATATCGACGATCTTTGTCAGCTCGTCCTTCATAAACGACCGTTCGAGTTTCCCTATCACCTGCCCGGCCTTGAGTGCCAGGTGGATCGAGACATGGTCCTGTGCATGGTGGGCATCGGCAAACTCCTGGAAACTGTCCAGGAGGCTGTCGAGCTCCTTTGCATCGATCAGTTTACCGGCATGCGCTGCCATGTCCGTCTCGCCCAGCTCGTCCATGACGTGCGCGACATAGTAGAGCCGGCCGGCAAGGATGGTGAAGAGCTCGTTAATCTCTTCCATGCAGTCCTCGGCGAACCGTGCAGTCTCCTCCGCCCGCTCCCGGTTGAGTTCGGCAATGCCGGTCAGCGCCCGTGCATCGGTAAGGACGCCGTTGAGCATCGTGCATGCCTGTGCGGAGGAAATGATCCTGCCGTGGCCCGGGCAGACAATATCCACCGCCCCGCTTTTTAATACTGCAAGCATACGTTCGAGCGACCCGATCAGCGCGTCCTGGTCCCAGCCGTGCAGCCCGGCAACGCCGGGGTTTGCGGCAAAGAGGAGGTCCCCGATAAAGAGCACCCTGCCGATCCGGATACAGGTGCTGTCCGGGCTGTGGCCGGGAGTATGGTACAGTTCTGCCGTAATCCCCCCGGGTAACGCGAGCACCTCCCGATCCCGGGTCACACCGGGTTCTAGGCAGGTGTTGTCCCGGGTGAGCGTAGCGGTGGCCCCGAACGGAAGTTCGATTACCTGCCGGGATCTCCCCCCGGAATATCCATCGGCTGCAAAGAAGCGGATACCAACCGGCAGGGGGATGAATTCCCGGCCAAGGACTTCTGCCTGCGTCAGTGCGGTATCGTGCGTCTCGATAGCACATGCCCCGGTCTCGTGGACTGCAATGATCACGCGCCCGGTGTCGAGAAACAGGGGATGTTCCTGTAGTGCGGTAAAATGGTCTACGTGGGCGTGGGTCAGGAGCACGACAAGGGGCAGCCCGCCTGCGGCAAGGCAGGGAGCGATCTCCGCTGCAAGGAGCTCTGCCTGCGATGCAAGACCGCCGGGATCGATAAGGAGCAGGCAGTTTTTGGTCCGCACCAGGTAGGAGTTTGAAGAGATCACATCTGCCTTGCGGATCTCCGGGAAAATCTCTGCCTCCGGCACACCGGGAAAGGGCTGCCAGGTCCGGGGTACCAGCAGCCCGCTGCCGTTACCAGCCGGCAAGTGCCTCTTCAGGGGAAGCATAGATGGAAAAGATTGAGGTAAATCCTGCCAGTTTCATGACTTTCTGTACCTCGGGGGAAAGCCGGCAGAGAGCATACCTGTCGCCGTCGTTGCGCAGTTTTTTCGCGGTTGCAAGCAGGACACGGAGGCCGCCGCTGGAGATGTAGGATACCCCCCCGAAATCGAGGAGCAGTTTCCGGTTGCCTTGTTCGATAAGGCCGTTGATGGCGGATTCAAGATCCCCTGCCGTTACGGTATCGACACGTCCGCAGACAGCGAGCACCGAAGCCCCGCCCTGTGCAGTTGCTGTAATCTCCATGTACCGTCCTCTAACCAAACGACTGAATTATCGTATAAGATTCGTTTAAGTATCGTGCACACCCCGAGATAATCCTTCTCATCATGGAAGATACAGACTTGTTTATGTACGTGGGGGTGCAAACCATAGCTGGTAACATCCTGGTGGAGGACCCATGACTGCACCGCCCGATATCGTTATCCCCTCCCGTCTTGAGGAGATCCCGAAAATTTCCTCGGAGCTGGAGCAGTGCATGCAGTCCATGGGTTTCTCCGACGACCAGATCCTCGACCTCCAGCTGGCAGTCGAGGAAGCGATCACCAACATCATCCGGCACGGGTACGAAAAAACCCCGGGCACCATTGCCATCCGGTGCACCGCCGGCGATGAGGATATCACCATAGAGATCAGCGACAGTGCCCCGGCATTTGACCCGCTCGGCGTTCCGGAACCCGATACCTCGGCAGATATCGACCAGCGCGGGATAGGCGGGCTGGGCATCTTTCTTATCCGGAGGGTGACCGACAGCGCAACCTACCGGTACGAGCAGGAAAAAAATATCCTCACCCTGACAAAAAAGAAGTGCCCGTCGGGGCCGGTGGCAGGATAATCGTTAGTTAATAATCGTTAGTTAAAACAGGGATCAAAAAAGGGATTTATTGGTCCTTTACGATGTCCTGGATATAAGCAACGCCTATTTTTGCCCGCTTGAGCCGGGTGCTGTCGAGGAGGTGGCGCATATCGACAAACGTCCCTTCGCTTACGATCTTCTTTACCTGGGAATTGAGGTCAAGGGACGGGTTATAGGGGATGCCCCGAAAGACCACGCCGTGGTTGTGGAGCGAGATCGCCTTTTTGGACTCGCCGTTTGCCGAGCAGAGGTCGGCGATGCGCTCGGTGGGATACCCCGAAGCCGCTTTGGCAAGATCGATCCCAAAGCCGAAGCTGACCAGGGTGTCGCCTTTGTAGGCCATGCCGGTATCCGAGGTCATCCAGATCCCCGACTGGGCCGGGTCCATGATAGACGCTCCGTCGGGCAGGCCCGAACCGGCAACCGGTGCTTTCTTGATCCCGGAACTGGCAAGCCCCGAGATCACGCCCCAGATGGTCACGGCAACGATCCCCTTGTAGCTCCGGACCCGGTCCGCCGCACCGGAGAGGATCATGCGGTAGATATCTGCGACCGCTACGCCCTCCGGTTTCTGCGTGTCGAGGGTGAGGTATTCGTTAAAGGGGCCGTCGAGCGTAACGTTGAATCCCGTGTAGACCGGCACGTCGGCATCGGCATCGAGCGGGGTCATGAAATCCGGCGTATTGTTCCCGTCCGTGGGGAGCCAGACCATCGAGCCGTACAGGGTGATCATCTCGCCAAGGAGTGCCATCGCCTCTTTCTTGTCGGCGCCGAGCGCTCCGAGGCCGAGCGAGTAGGTGATCTCGGAGAACTTCCGGGTCTTAATATCGTCCTCGCTGAGGCGGGCATGGAGGAGTTTGTTTAAGTCCCCGGTAACGCGGAGGACCGGGGGCGCGGTCATCCAGCCGGGCTCGATTGTCAGGGAGACGCCTTCGGCCTCGATCTTCTTATAGAATATCTCGTTAAAGAGCGTGGGGTCCTTACGCTTCTTCCGCATGTCCTCTATTGCGTCCCCGGTCGTGGGAAATATGTCGAAGATCGTGGAGAACCCGGCCATGTCGAGCACTTTTTTCGGGTACTCCCCCACGGCGGCAAGCGCAAACCGGCCGCTCCGCCGCTTCATCTCCTTTTTGAGGATGTTGAAGGTACGGAGTCCCCCGCTGGAGAGGTACGTGCAGCCCGTAAGGTCGAGCACCAGTTCCTTGTCGTCATCGTGCAGCGCTCCCTTGATCCACTCGTCAAGCTGCTGTGCCCCGAATGCATCCAGCCGGCCGGTGATGAAAAAGACCAGCACCCCCTCTCTCCGTTCGCTCTTTGCTTCCATGCCACAGGACTCCTTTATGAACTGATAAAGTGTTTACGGCAGGATTTTTTAATGTTGGCATGCGTTTTTAGTTCCCGACCCGCGGAGGAGCTCACGGACCGGGAAAGCCGTGCCAAAAGAGGCGGAAATTCCGGGACACTAAAGTTTTTTTAAGAGAATCACCGGGAATTACGGTGACGCTGTTGCAAATATAAGGAGCAGGGTCTTATCCCGGCCATACATATACAGGCGGTTGTTTCGGGCCGTTACGGAGGTTGCGTTCTCCAGGTTTCCCAGATACGCAGACTCAAACTGCATGACTCCCGGTTCCGGACAGTTCATCTTTGTGATCGTTCCCGACCCCGGGTCCAGGGAAAACGAGGAAGCATGGATCGTATAATTGTACGAGTACCGGTTACACCCGGACTGCCCGGAGAGGCCGGTAACGTTTCCCGGATCGAATTCCAGGGTGGCCGTTGTTGCGGCGGTCGCGGGCACCAGCGTGCTGTTCCCGACAGTATAATATTCCAGGGTCCAGCTTGTCCCGGCAAGGCCGTCCGGCACCGGGCGGGCTGCGATCTCTACCTGGTAATATACGATAAGCCCTATAAGAAGGGCAATGAGCCCCATGACCGCCCAGAACTTCCAGCCCATGGGCTGTGCCGGGACGGGCGTGGCTGTCGGGAGTTGCTCGGATTCTGTCGATCCCTCGCCCGGAACGGGAGACTGCTCGTCCATACCTATATTCATCAGCCCGGGCTTTTTTAAGCGTTCGCGGGATCCCGGACAAGGTCCGGAATTATCCCCTAAAAAAAAGGAACTAGCTTTCGATCTCCTCGATGAGGCTTTGGACCAGCGGGCGGATACGGGGAAGCGCTTCCGTACTGATCTTCCATACCACCCGGGGACGGAGGTGTGCGTCCGCCTCCATAAACTCGGTCTTGAGCGCGGCGATCTCCTTCCAGGGCAAAAGGGCGTACTTCACCCGGACAATCGTGGGAATCCCGTGTGCTGCTTCATCGATTCTCTGGATGCAGGATACGACCTTTTCATAGGTTGCCGGGTCCTGCAGGAAATCCTCGAATGTCCGGTCCCTCACCAGGTCTGCTATGGCAGCACTTTCTTTAAGGATCCTGTTGAGCGGTTCGCGAAGGTTGTGTGAAGATATAACGATCATCTCCCGGGCATGCCGGGTGCCATGAGCGGGACGCTGGTCTGGCCTGCCTGAAAAATACCTGCCGGTTGTCTCCTTACCGGGTGTATGACAGGACAAGGGGAAATACTTTCCCGGTACCTGCCCAGCTCCCGGTCACTGCCGGTGGAATACGAGAAGAGTGACCCCGTTTGCATCGAGGATGTCGAGTTCCGACGGCCCGGTGCTTACCGAAGCTGCCGCCGCAAGGTTGCGGTAGAAGTCTGTCTCCTGCTGCATGAGACCGGCATCGTCACAGGTTTCCCCGGTATGGAGGGGGTATGTGATCCGGATCCGGTCGTTGTTTTTTATGAATGCCGCAACGTACCGGTTGCACCCGGAAAAACCCGTGATAATGCCGTCGCGGCCGAACTGTGCGGTGACCTCGCCGGAATTGATCGCGGGGATGAGGATCCCGGTGGTATCGCGGCAGGAGGCAAGGGTCCAGTTCGGGCTTTCCTGCAGTACCCGGGGCTGGGCGGTCATGCCCTGGAGAAAGACAAGGACAACAACAATACCGATCCCTCCCAGTGCCAGCAGGAAAAGCGTGCGATAGGGACTCCTGGTCTCCGGGGCTTCTGCCTCATCCATATCCGTATACTCCATCCGGCAAGCCAATAACCGTTTCGCATGGATCTAAAAAACAGGCTTTTTTGAGAGGTTTAATACCCGGGGATGCCCATGGTACTGGCATGGATACAGCAGACATCAAAAAATGGGTTGTTTTTTTCCTGGGCATCCTTGTTGCCATTATCATAGCAAACGCGGTTTCGAATATCATCATGTCCTATACGGGGATCACCGGGTGGGTGGAATTCCTTATCAGTTTCGTGCTCTATGCGGCGCTCTTCTTTGGCATCCTTTACCTGATGGAGCGGTTCCTTGGGATCAATTTTTTCGACTTTAAACGGCTCTGACTTTTTTATTTTTATCTTTTTTTGGATGCTGCACTCTCGTCGTGACCGGGCTGGTTTGCAAACCAGATCACCCGCTGGGCATAGGGCATCTCGATCCCCGCTGCTTCCAGGGCATCCTTGACGTTCGGGAGGATTGACGTGGTCCGGGAGATATCATCCTTTGTGAGCTGCCAGTTCGAGGGGAACCACGCACGGATCGAAAGGACGACACTGTCCGCAGAGATATCGCTGACATAGACCGCCGGTGCAGGGTTCTCCAGGACGTACGGGTTCTCCTCCAGGAGCTGCCGGATGATGGCGATGGCCTGGTTGGTATCGTCCTGGTAGCGGATCCCTACCCGGTACTCGAACCTGCGTGCGACATTGGCGTGGACGTTTGAAACCGCCGTCGAATAGATCTGGTCGTTGGGGATATGGACGTAGACCCCCTCGCCGGTACGGATCCTGACCGAGAAGAGCCGGACCGCCACGACCGTTCCCTCGACACCCCCGGTGCTGATATAGTCTCCCGTGGCAAACGGGCTCTCGTACAGGAGTGCGATGCCTGCCACCATGTTCGAGATCACTTTCTGGCTGGAAAGGGCGATGATGGCGATAACGCCGGCGATACAGATGAGGATGATGGTGACGCTTAAATCGAGAAGGCCCGGCAGGGAGATTCCGACCGCAATAATGAGGAGGATGCCCCGGATAAACCCGGTCAGGATGTCCAGCTGGTCTTTTTTGAGCCGGTGGCTCATGCGCATCCGGAGATGGTGGCTTATTACGAGGCCGAGGACATAAGCGATGACGATCCCGATAACAAAGAAGAGGACATCGCGCGGGCTTACCGTTGCAAAGAAATCCTTGTCCGAGGTAACATCGGATCCGGCGCCGGTCAGGTTCGACAGGGCCAGGCCAAAGATGTCGGTTACGCTCAACTCGTGCCCGCCTCCATGAAATAGCCTTTCGTACTGGTAAGCGCAAACGAATTCGTCTGGTACAGGTCGATGGCCCGGTTCGGGCAGTCCGGCGGGGCTGCATCGGTAAACGAGGTGCGGGCAAGGTATTCCGAGAAGACTTCGAGGGTTGCCGTCATCGCGACCCGGCTGCCGTAATAGAGGCACATCGAGCTGCTGTCAAAAACCGCCCGGCTTACTTTTGCGTTCTCTGTCCGGCAGTTCTTCAGGGTCAGGGCCATGACCCCTTCGCGGTACAGATCGACTTTGGGGATACCGGGAAACAGATCGCTTTTGTACAAACGTGTAATCACGCCTGAGCTGGGCAGCCCGTACAGGGAGAATTTTGCCGGCATAAGGGAGAATACATCGAGCGGGGACTGCTTTCCTTCGGATTCGAGAAACACGCCGATCTCTACCGGGAACTTTACGTACACGGTCTGTTCTGCGCCGGGCGGCAGGACCACAGGGGGAAACGCGATCTCTAGGTACTGGGTGAGCGGTTCCGGCAGGTTGACCGGTTCGACCGGGTAAATATGGATAGCGGAAAAGGACCTGCCTAGGTACCGCTCTTCACGGCTGCCCCGGCAGTCCCTTTCGTACTTCAGCAGGCTGCCGGCATCGGAAAGCCTGATAGTAATATCGGGGCCGGTAGTGGAATAGTCCAGCGGGTATCTGCCAAACACGTGATGAAATACATCGCCAAGGTTGGAGATAAACATGACGAAACGGGAGTGGAAGGACCGGGGAAAACAACGGACTGTCCCGGGAAGGACCGGCAGCCTTGATCCGGGAAATCCGTTTCCTTCTGGCTTACGGCAGGGCGAAACTATTAACGCGAGGACAGTGACGTAATTCTATGGATGCGAAACTCTCCTGCCTCCTGAAAGGGTTGATAGGTGTCATATTCGGAGGCCTTGCGCTGACCGTGCCCGGCCCCCTGCTCGCTTTCTTTTTAGGAATATTCTGGATAATCCTTGTCACCGGCATTGTCCTCTGTGTCTTAATTGCGATCACCTCGCCCGCCGAAGAGTCGTTCTTCTGGTTTATCTGCTCTGCCGGCCTCCTCCTCGTAGGTATCGTGGCGACAATCTTTCCCAACAGCATCGCGCTGCTCTTTGTCATCGCAATAGCCGTGCTGGCGTTCTATGCTGCTTACTCCGGGATCTCCCTTGCCCTTTCCCGTCCGCGGAGCAAGTATTACCTTGTCGGAGGAGTTATCGCAGCAAGCCTTGTTTTGCTTGGTATATTCGTCTGGTATGTTCCCGCTGCCTCATCCTACCTTATCATGACTATTGTCGGGACATTCGCGTTTGTGTTCGGGCTGTTTGCAATCATCATGGGATTTTCCATAAAAAAAGACGCAGATGTGCCGGTCCCCCCCCATGTCCTTATCTTCAAGACCTGCAAGTTCCCGGTAAAAGCCAAAGAGGAAACGGTCCCGGCAGAGGATACTGCACCCGCGACAACGCAGGATGAAAAGCCGCCCCAGTAACCCCCATCGTTCTTTTTTTTGGTTTGAGATACCATGTCCCCGGTATATGACGTGATCGTTGCCGGAGCAGGACCGGTTGGGAGTTCTGCTGCCCGGGAATGTGCAAAGGCCGGCCTGTCCGTGCTCTGTATTGAGGAGCAGGGGACGATCGGGTACCCGGTCCAGTGCGCAGGCCTTCTCTCGCTTGCCGCTTTTGCCGAATGCGAAACCGGGCCGCGGTCGATCCTGAATACGGTAACGGGAGCGCGGGTGATCTCCGGTGCAGGCCGGGTGCTTGAGATCGATGCAAAGGTCCCCAAGGCACACGTAGTTGACCGGGGGATCCTCGACCGGGAGATCGCGGAATCGGCAGCCGATGCCGGGGCGGATTTTGTAACAAAGACCGCAGTCTGCGATGTGCGGGAAAACCGGGTGGTCACCCGGGGGGTAAACGGGAGCGAAGAGTTCCGGTTCCGGATCCTCGTCGCTGCCGACGGCCCGCGGAGCACCATCGCCCGGCTGTATGGCATGGAGCGGGCCCGGACGTACCTTGCCGGCATCCAGGCGGAAGGTAAACTCTCCCGTGACCGCGGGCTTGTCGAACTCTACCCCGATGCATCGGAGGATTTCTTCGGCTGGGTCATCCCCTCGGGCAATGGCCGGGTACGGGCGGGACTGTGCGGCACAGGACAGGTTCCCGAACGGTTTGCCGCGTTTGTCCGGCGGCTCGGCCTCTCGTCCGACCTGCACATGGTGACCGGGACGCTCCCCCTGGGCATTATGCCAAGGACTTACGGCAGGAAGACGCTCTTTACCGGGGACGCCGGGGGGTTTGCAAAGCCGACCTCCGGCGGGGGGGTATACACCGGTATCCGCACGGCCCGCCATGCCGCATCGGTAGCGGCGCTCTGCTGCGAGCGCGACGATTTCTCCGACAAGGCGTTATCGGAATACGAGAGACGGTGGCAGGAGGATATAGGAAAGGAGCTCGCGCTCGGGTACCGCCTTTTTTTAATGCGCCGGCACCTCTCCCCGGAGACGCTCGACCGGATGATCGAAGCGATGGCGGCCCCCGGGATTGTCGAGACCATTGTCCGGTACGGCGACATGGACCGGCCGGGAAAACTTGCCGGGCTCCTTTTCAAAAACCCCGCGCTCATCCGGTTCTTCTCCCCGCTTCTCGTCTCGGGGATACGGTCGTTTCTCTAGCGGCACGGCAGCTGTTTTTTCACTCGTCCGGCCCCCGGCCCGACAGAATACACCGGTGGGGCAATACCACCGGTTCATGACAGAATATCATGACAGAATAAGAACACAAAAAGAACACAAAAAAGGTGGTGCCCCGGGTAATTTTACGGGCACCGGTCCGCACAATCGTTGAGCTGGTTGGGGTTGTTGTAATTCGTGCTCTCGCACTGCTTGACGCAACCGACACACTTGTCGTACTTAGTCTCCTTGACAACCTGGCAGGTGCCGCTCACTACCTGGCAGGATGCATATTTCCTGCACCGGTCCCCGGCATCGATATCGCTTGTACAGGCCGAGGCAATATTCGGGCCGCACTGGAGCGTATAGCCGTGGCAGTTCTCGATCCCGCAGGCAGAAATGGTTGGGGTTGCCGTGGGAGTTTCCGTTGTTGTTGGCGGGGCAGTCGTGACAACGACCTGCTGCTGGGTAGTCTGGGTACACCCTGCTGCAAACAGGGTGGCAAGGACAAGGACGCCCGTAATGACGAAAAGATACCTGTTTTTCATCGCTCTCTACCTCACTGTTTTAACATACGCAGGGACACAACAAAAAAGTACGCACTCTGCCGGTGGTCTGTATTCCCCATACCCTTTGACGGATGTCCTGCCCCCAACATCCAAAACAGGGCCTCACACCGGTTCGTCGTCGATCCGGTTTGTCGACGCAGCGGCCTGGACCGGAGGTTCGGAAAAGAGCTCGTCTTTTATCCCCTTGCTGATCCCCATCACCATGATGATCACGGGTACCACTTCGAGGCGCCCCAGCCACATCAGGACAATGAAGACCCATTTGATGGCAAACGGGCTCGCAGCAGTGATGAACCCAACCGTGATCCCCGAGTTCGAGAGTGCGGAGATACACTCGAAGACCACCTCGTCGAGCCGGAACGAGGTGATGTACAGGTGGAGACAAAGAATCGTTGCCGTAAAGATCGTAAAGACATAGAGCGCGATAACGAGCATGTTCTTTGAGATCTCCATCTCCGACATCTCGCGGGAGAGCATGCGCCCCTCGTACCGGAACGGTATGAGGACCCGGCTGCTCGCAAAGAAACGGCGGAACCACCATTTTACCCCTTCATAGGCAAGCGCGACCCGGTTGACCTTGATACCCCCGGCCATACTTCCCATCGCACCCCCGATAAATACCAGGAGGGAGAGGACGGCCAGGGGGATTGCCGCCCATGCATGGACATCCGAGTTCTGGAGGCCGCAGGTACACAGTCCCGATACGGAGACAAAGACGCCCTGCCTAAACGCGGTCGTCAGCTCGAAGTTATTGAAGAGATAGAGTTCCATCGATACGATTATCGATCCCGCGAGAGCGATAAGAAGCAGGAGCCGGACCGTCTTGTCCCGTAAAAGCGTGTCCATCTTTCCCCGGTACATCAGGAAATAGAGTTTGAACGGGATTGCCCCGGCAAGCATCACGGGGATGAGCAGGATTTCAAGCCACGGGTTGTGGTAATAGGCAAGCCCTGAAGAGTGGAGGGTAAAACCCCCGGTGGCGATTGCGACCATGACCAGGTTGAGGGCATCCCAGAGGGGGATGCCGGCGAGCATGATTAGGCCGGTGAACACGCAGGTCAGAAAAATATAGATCTTCCACATGCGCCAGCCGGTGGACATGAGGTTTGGCATGAGGTCTTCGGGCTTTCCCTCGGACCGGAAAATCTGGAAGAGAGTCACCTGGGTTTTGCGGCGCATCGAGATCCCAAACGCGATGATCCCGATACCGCCGATCCACTGCATGAACGTCCGCCAGAAGAGGAGGGTTTTCGGGGTCAGGTCGACCGTAGTTATCATGGTAAACCCGGTGCTCGTCCAGCCCGACATCGCTTCGAAGACGCTGTCGGTATAGGACATCCCGAGGCCGAACACGAAGGGAAGCGCCCCGATGAGTGCGAGCAGGAACCATGCGAGCGCCACGGCGACAAGGGCAATCGAGATCGGCGGCTCGTAATCGCGGGCAGGGACTAACAGGAGCAGGTACCCGACCGCGAGAAATGCCGTCGGGGCCGTGGCCATCGGCAGGATCATATCCCACTCCTGGAAGATTGCCAGTACAAAAAAAGGTACCAGCGAGACAAAGCCGAGGAACCGGCAGATCCGTCCCACATCGTGGACGATCATGGCAAGGTGATCGAGCCGTTTCATGTCAGATAGTGAAGTTATTTGGCGCTCCGGTATTGTTATGGGTTGTGCTGGCAGGACGATGACCCGCTGCATATGCTTTACCGCATCTATTTAGTGGATGCCGGGCAAACGTGTCTATCAGGCATGGCCCGCATCGACAGGGATATGTACCCGTTCCTGATTGTCCTCATTCTTACCCTTATCGCACTGGCCGTTTTCTGGCCGATGCTCGATATGGTGGTATTGGGAGGTTCGATTGCCGTGGTGCTCTTCCCGGTCCACCGCCGCCTCTCCCAACACCTGCGGCCCGGCGTCTCGGCCGCACTTCTCACGGTTGCACTCTTTGCGGCAATCGCGGCAACCCTGTTCGTGACGCTTGCGATCCTCCGGGAAAACGCCGGGGTTCTTGACGAACTCTTTGGGACGATCGGCAACTGGCTCGCAAACCCGGCAACCCAGCCGGGCGCCTTCGGGATACCGGTCGCCCGGGAAACGCTCGCATCGTGGCTGGCAAAAGGAAACGCCCTCTTTGTCAATTACTGGGTAACGATCACCGCGAACCTGACGCTGATTATAATCAAGGCGGTCGTCTTTTTCGGATCGTTCTTCCTGCTGCTCGTCAAGGGCAGGAATATCTACGACCGTATCGGCCGTCACCTGCCCGAACCGGTCAGGGTCTACTACGACCAGCTCACCCCGGTCACGGTCGACACGCTCTACGTGATCTACGTTGTCCAGATCGCAATCGCGGTCTTAACCTTCTTTATTGCCATTCCGGTATTCTACCTGCTCGGGTACGGGAACATCCTCTTTTACTCGTTCCTTGCGGCCTTCTGCGAACTGATCCCCATCCTCGGGTCGTCCGTGGCCTTTATCCTGATTGGGGCGTACGCTCTGGCTCTTGGCGATATGCAGGGCGTCCTTATCCTCTTTATCCTGGGGTACATCGTTGTCTCGGCACTCCCCGAGATCTATGTCCGGCCGGTCCTTGTCGGGCGGAGGGTAAAGATCCATCCCGTCATCATGTTCATCGGCATCATCGGCGGTCTTTTGACACTCGGTCTTGCCGGTTTTGTCCTCGGGCCTCTTATCATCGTGCTGCTGCTCCGAAGCTATCGCATCTGGACCGACGAGCATAAGGTACAGGACCCCTCACCCGGTGCATAATATACCGGCAGCGTTTTTCCGGACGTTTTTGGTATTTTTATCCTGATAAAGAGAAACTAATATACCCTATATGTCCCCACGCGTAAATCAGCAATGCTTCGGGATCATGTAGCGATGCCTTCGGTCGTCAAATCGATGGGCCTCGTATTTGGCGATATCGGGACGAGTCCTATCTATACGCTGACCGCTATCTTTCTTTTTACTGCCCCCACCCCGGAGAACGTGATGGGCATTCTTTCCCTCATTTTCTGGACGATGACCATCCTTGTGACGGTCCAGTATACCTTCCTTGCCATGCACCTGGGTAAAAAAGGTGAGGGCGGGACGATCGTGCTAAAAGAGATCCTCCTCCCGATGCTCAAGTCCGGTAACCAGGTCGCTTTTGTCTCCCTTTTAACCATCATCGGCATCTCGCTTTTCATCGGCGACGGGGTTATCACGCCCGCGATCAGCCTCCTCTCCGCAGTCGAAGGTATCCTTTTGATCCCGGGGTTTGAGAATACCGCACAGATCGTCCTGATGATCATTGCAGCGGTCATCGCGATCTGCCTCTTTGCCTTCCAGGCCCGGGGCACCGACAAGGTGGCATGGGCGTTTGGGCCGGTGATGGTGATCTGGTTTCTGGCGCTGGCAGTGTCAGGGTTTGTTGCACTCTTGTTTGCCCCGCAGGTGATCTTTGCCGTCAACCCGATGTACGCTATCAACTACCTCGGGCAGAACATTCTTGCAGGGTTTTTGATCCTCTCGTCCGTGATTTTGTGCGCCACAGGGGGCGAAGCGCTCTATGCGGATATGGGCCACCTCGGCCGCGAACCGATCATAAAAGCGTGGTACCTGGTCTTTGTTGCTCTTGCAATCAATTACTTCGGACAGGGCGCATTTTTAATGACCCACCCGGGCACCACAAACGTTCTCTTCGAGATGATCTTTTCCGAGGCTCAGCTGCTGTATATCCCGTTCCTGTTCTTAAGCATCGCAGCTACGGTGATTGCGTCGCAGGCGATGATCTCGGGGATCTTCTCCATTGTGTACCAGGGCATCACCACCCGGATCCTGCCGCTCCTGCACATCGAGTATACTTCCCCTCACCTGCGGTCCCAGATCTATATCGATATCGTAAACTGGATGCTGTTGTGCGCGGTCCTGGTGGTGATTGCCATCTTTAAGAGCTCCAGCAGCCTCACCCATGCATACGGCCTGGCCGTCTGCGGAACGATGACGATCACCGGTATTTTCATCCTCTGGATCCTGGTGCTCCGGGGGGAGATCCTCAAGAGTTTCATCTCCCTCTTTGTACTGCTCGTAACGTGCGTGTTCCTCCTCTCGAACCTTCACAAGATCCCCTCGGGAGGGTACTGGTCGCTTTTAATTGCCGCGATCCCGCTTGCCATTATCCTGATCTACACCAACGGCCAGCGGCGCTTGGCAAAATCCCTCAAACCGGTGCCGCTTGATGAGTTCCTGCCAAAGTTCAACGAGCTCTACAAATCGGTCAACAAGATCTCCGGGTCGGCGCTCTATTTCGCCCGGGACTTCCGGCTGATCCCGCAGTATATTCCCCGGACGATGTTTACGAACAACATCGTGTACGAGGAGAACATCATTATCTCAATCATCCGTACGGAGCAGCCATTCGGCGTGACCTGGGGAGTGACCCGGGAGCTGACGCCGGGCCTCTCGATCTTCGAAGTCTACCTCGGGTACATGGAGATCGTGGATATCTCAAGCATCTTAAAAGAGGCCGATATCGATGAGAAGACCATCTTCTACGGTATGGAGGATATCGTGACAAACCACATTGCCTGGAAGATCTTCGGCGCGATAAAGCACCTCACTCCTTCGGTGGTGCAGTTCTACCGGCTGCCGTCCGACAAGATCCACGGTGTCGTTACCAAGGTCGAGATGTAGGGTGCGCCCTGCCGTCGGCTCTGCCTGCTGCACGATACCCTCTTAATTCCTGCCCGACAAATATACCCGGTAAGGCGAGGGTTGCCAAGCCCGGTCAAAGGCGCTGGATTTAGGGTCCAGCCTCGAAGGAGTTCAAGGGTTCGAATCCCTTCCCTCGCATTTTTTCTTGTGATTTGGCATACAAATCAGGCGTTTTAGGATGGATCTTTGATAGCGATCTCCTCTAATCTGACCGTCATATCCTTTTTAAGAGTCCTCCCCGCCTCAGGGTCCCTCACGGGGCACGGCGGGGCCAGTACGTTTACCCTTCTACTGATCCGCCGCGGGGGCTTCCTGCCGGGGGCGGCGGCACTTCTCTTTCGTGGGGGTATGGAGGCGACAGCCCCCACCTGGTGTTCTGAATATTCCCGCTCTTTTCCGGGAAACCTCTAGTCGCGGGCTGAGGATTTTTAAAAAATATTCGTGTGACCTGTTGCGAATTTTCCAAAAACCCTGATTGGGTTTCGGAGGATTTTCTAAAAACCTCAATCACGTTGTTGAGGATTTTAGAAAAACTTCGATGCAGGTGCCGGGCATTTCCAAAAAAGATCGGCCTCGCGTCCACCTCCAAAACACCTGTCCCACAAATAATCATCGCTGTTTTCTGACGGAGACTTACCGGGTTGTACGGTTTTTCACGAAAAATGCCCGGGCCCGGAGCCGCGGATTTCCTAAAAACCGCGATCGCGTTACTTAGAATTTTAGAAAAAGCCTGATTGAGTTGCTGAGAATTTCCTGAAAAGCGTAATCGCGTTGCTCCGGATTTTTAAAAAACCAGAGTCCCGCTGCTCAGAATTTTTCAAAAACTTCAGGTCCCGACACGGCAATTCTCCAAAAAAATCCCCCCCCAAGACCCCCCACCCCTCCCCACATAATCCGGACAGGGGGGGTCCCCTCCGGATTTTCAGCTACCCTCCCTCCCCCGGTTTTCTTTTTTCGCAAACAGACCTCCACCCCCCTTGTCCGGCAAAAATGAGGGGACTACCCCCCACAATTCCAGTCCCAAATGGTGTATTTCGCATGGAGGATCAGGCGAGACAGGGAGGGGGGACTACCCCTCCGGCCACGGACAAGGGAGGTGGGGTATCGCACGGAAGGGGTGGGGGTATCCCCCTCTCCACCACATTGTTGGATACCCCCCGTCCCCCCATAAAAAAAATTTCGTACCGGGCCCCCACCCCCTCATCTAAAATCGCATTGGAATTCAGGCCAGCAGTTTTCTCAAGGCCACGAACTCTTCTACCGAGTACTGCCCGGCAGCCGTTGCTTCGCCCGTGTGGCAGTACACCAGCTCCGAACCAAAGAGCGGGAGGATGGCACGGGCATAGCGGAACCGCTCGCCCATAACCCCGGTGCAGATCGGTTTCTTTGCGGCACGGGTAAATGCAGCAAGGTTGAGGACATCATCCTCGTTCTCCGGGGTCACGATGATCTTCGGGATATCCCCGTAGGCCCGGAGCTCCTGTTCCAGCACAAAGAGCACATGGAGCGGCAGCATCCGTGCCGAATGGTGGGAAGCGATGATCCGCTTTCCCGCCTCCTTTACCGGCCCGGCCTCCTTTGCAAACTGCTGCTCGACATCCACGTAATCCACGAGTGGAAGAAGGGGGGCGATCTTTGCCTTCCACTCTTCCGGGCTCCCGAAGTAGCGGCCGCCCTCCAGTGCGGAGCGGTAGGTGGCGATAACGGGGAGGGAACAGTGCTCTTTGCACTGCTTTACCGCCGCAACCGGGTCACCGGCGATCAGGTCGAAGCGGAGCTCGACCATGGTGGCACCCTGTTCCTGTGCCCGGCCGGCAAGCATCGGATCGGTAAGCGAGGCAACGATCTGCATGTACCTGAAGCGTTCGCCCCCGAGCCACAAAAAGATACGCCTGCGCCGTTTTCCCGGGGATACCGGTTTATCCCCTCCCGGGTAGACAGTATGCTGTTTTCTTATGGACCGGGCAGCAGTTCTGGCAGCAGCTCAGCGGATTGGCGTGGCACTTGCCGCATGCATCATCCCTTCAATTGTCCTGCCGCTTGGCGCAGCCATCCTGCTCGGCCTTCCCCTTGCACCGGTATACGGCCTCATCGCAAGCGCCTTTCTCATCGAGTACGGGGCGATCCCCATCGGCATCGGCCTTGGCCTCCCTGCCGTCTATGTCTTCTGCGCTGCGACAGCCGTCGAGGCCGGGATCTTCCTTGGGATCTACGGTGTCCTCGATGTCATCGGCCATACCTCAAACCGCGTTGCAGGGCTCCTTGAACGAGTCCATGCCGTTGCCACGCGGTCGCGGATGTTCGACCGGTACGGCATCCTCGGGCTCTTCCCGTGCGAGATCCTGGTCGGTGTCTATATCTGCGCACCGGTCTCCTGGCTCTTTGGGTGGAACGAGGTCAGGTCGTTTGCGATCACGATGGCCGGCTATATCGTTGCCGCGCTCGTAACCACCCTTGCCACCCTCGGGATAATACAGCTGTTGTTCTCATAAAAAAGGAAGTGTCTATGTCAGGACAGGTAACCTCAGGTCACAAAATAATCCCCGAACTGCTCGCACCAGCCGGGTCACCGGAAGCATTCCGGGCGGCCATTGCCGCGGGAGCCGATGCCGTATACTTAAGCGGGAAACATTTTGGGGCCCGTAAATTTGCAAAGAATTTCTCCGACGACGAGATTGCCGCTGCAATCGCGTATGCGCATGCACGGGGTGTCCGGGTCTACGTGACGGTCAACACGCTGATCCACGACCGGGAGCTTGCCGGGGTTGCCGCATACCTCGTCCGGCTGTATGCAATGGGTGCCGATGCCGTCCTCGTGCAGGACCCGGGTATCGCTGCCATCGCCCGGGAGATTGTCCCCGGGCTTGTCCTGCATGCATCGACCCAGCTCACGATCCACAACGCCGAGGGAGTGCGCTGGGCATACGGGCAGGGATTTTCCCGGGTCGTACTTGCCCGCGAACTTTCCCTTGCGGAGATCGACGGGATCGCAGAAGCGGTCCGCGACATTCCCGTCGGCCTTGAAATATTCGCCCACGGGGCCCTCTGTTACAGTTACTCGGGCCAGTGCCTGCTCTCCTCGGTCATCGGGGGGCGCAGCGGGAACCGGGGCATGTGCGCCCAGCCGTGCCGGAAACCGTACATGCTTGTCGAGGGAAAGACCGACAAGTACGGCCGCCCGACTGACCTGCACGAGGTTACGGCAAAGGAGCACTACCTCCTCTCGCCAAAGGACCTCATGACCTACCGGGACCTCGGCCGCATTGCAGGTTCGCCGGTTGCATCGCTCAAGATCGAAGGGAGGATGAAGTCCCCCGAATACGTGGCGACCGTTGTCTCGACCTACCGGCGTGCGCTCGATGCTGTGGCGGCAGGCACGTTTGTCCCGGACGCTTCCGCGGAACGCGACCTGTACCTTGCCTTCAACCGCGAGTTCACCCGGGGATACCTTATGGGCGACCGGCTCCGCGACCTGATGGCACGGGACCGGCCGGATAACCGGGGGCTCTGCATCGGGAAGGTAACACGTTTTGACCAGAGGGCCCGGACCGTTACCATCGTCCCCGACCGGCCCATTGTCCTGCATCCCGGGGACGGCATCCTCTTTCACAACCCCGAACACCCGGCTGCCTCGTGGGGCTGTTCCCTCAACAGCGAACCGGTGGCGGCAAAGGACGGGATAGAACTGACGGTTGCCCGCCCGGTACTTGCCGGGACCCGGGTCTACCTGACTTCGTCGCTCGATCTTGCCGCCCGCTCGCGGCAGATCGCGGGATCCCCGTCCCCGGATCTCCGCCACCCGGTGCCGGTCGATCTGGCCGTGCGTGTGGATGCCGAAGGGCTCCTGACCCTGACCGGTACCATCCGCCCGCCCGGGAGAGCGCCGGTTGCCGTGGAGGGATCGCCCGGCCTCTCGATGGAACCGGCCCGGTCGCGCCCGCTCTCCGGTGAACAACTGGCGGAGCAGCTCACAAAGACCGGGGGCACCCCGTTTGCCGTTGCCGACCTCTCGCTCGAATACGACGGGACACGGTTTGCCCCGGTCAGCGGGATCAATAAGGTGCGGCGGGACTTCTTTACCCGGGCCGAATCGGAGCTGGTTGCGGCATCGCGGCCGGCACCGGCCGATGCCCGGGCTGCCGAACAGCGTCTCAAACACTACTACGCCCGGTTCAAGGATGTCCCGGCTGCCCCCGGTCCAGTCGGGAATGCGCAGCACAACTGCGGGATTGTCCTCTTTGCCGATACGCTCGAAACGGTCGAGGCCGGGGCAGCAGTCGGGGCTTCCATGGTCTGTTTCGAACCGGACAGTTTCCTGTGCCGGGGGGGAACCAGTGACAGGGACCGGCTGGTCAGGACCGAGGCGGTCCTACGGGCCGCCCTTCCAACCTGCCGGAAGAAACACTGCCGCCTTGTCTGGAAACTGCCCCGGATCACCCGGGAGACCGAGATAGAGGCACTCCGTGTCCTCCTCCCCCGGCTCGTGACCGCCGGCCTCGATACCTGTATGACCGACAACCCGGGCACCGCCGCTGCCCTGTCAGCCGCGGCTCCGGGTATCGGTCTGTTCGGGTCGTTTGGCTTAAACGTCTTTAATGCCGAAACCGTGCGGGTGTATGCCCGCCAGAACTTCGGGGGGCTCATCCTCTCCCCGGAACTCTCCGGCGACGAGATGGCAGTCCTTGCAGGATCGGTAAGAAACGATGCCCGTCGGCCGCAGCTGGGCGTTTTTGTGCAGGGCTCCTTAGAGACCATGGTGACCGAGGACTGCCTGCACGCCCTCCTCTCCTCGTGCAGGAAGAAGGGGGGGTCCTGTGCACGGAACCGGTGGATCGGGATCCGGGACGAGACCGGCCACCTGCTCCCGGTCAGGACCGACGGTGCCTGCCGGAGCCATATCCTCAACGCAGCCGAGACGAGCCTTGTTGAGGCTGTGCCGGACCTTGTTGCAATGGGCATCGATATGTTCGTGATCGACGCCCGGGGCCGGACCGGGGCCTATGCACGGGAGATGGTGGCAGTCTACCGCGAAGCGCTCGGGACCGGTGAAGCGGGCAGGAGGAAAGGGGCAGGCAGCAGAAAACCGCCCAAAGACCGGATCCGGGAGATTGCCCTTGGCGGTATTACGACCGAGCACTATGTCCGGGGCCTCAAGGACGAGTGAGCCCTCGTTATGGGCCGGGAAAAAAGACGAGCGAAAGGTTGAATGGTGTCGGGGATCAACTCCTCATGCACGAGGACTGATATACGATGCCGTCGCCCCTGATTTTGGTAAACCTCAAGACCTATAAGGAAGGCATGGGCAACCGTGCCCACCAGATCGCAACCGCTGCGCAGCTTGTCAGCCGCGAGAGCGGCGTCACCATCGGGGTGGCGCCCGGGTATATCGATCTCCACCCGCTCTGCCACCACTTCGCTGTCCCGGTCTATGCCCAGCACGTGGACGGGTACGAACCCGGGGCCCATACCGGCCACATCACCGCAGAGTCCCTAAAGGTCGCAGGAGCGGCCGGATCGCTTGTCAACCATTCCGAACGGCGCCTGACGCTTGCCGATATCGAGTCGGCAGTCCGGGCGCTCCACGGCCAGAACCTTTCTGCGGTTGTCTGTACAAATAACGATATCGCGAGCGCTGCCGCCGCTGCACTCGCTCCCGAGTATGTTGCCATCGAACCCCCGGAACTGATCGGGAGCGGCGTCTCGGTATCAAAAGCAAACCCGGAGATCATCCGGCGGTCGGTGGCAGCCGTCCATGCGGTAAACAAGGATGTCAAAGTTCTTACCGGTGCCGGTATCCAGTGCGGCGAATGTGTAAAGATTGCCGTGGACCTCGGGACAGACGGCGTCCTTCTTGCATCGAGCGTGGTAAAGGCGCCCGATCCGGCAGCAGTGCTCCGGGATCTTGTATCAAAACTGTAAAAGAATTTTTTAATATTTATCTGAGGAACAGGTACCAGATACCGACAATCACCACGAAAAGGACGACACCGATACCGATAACCATTCCGCTGCTGATCTCCGTGGATTCAGTTGTTTCTGCCATGTAATTCGTATCCTCCATTGTGGTGGTAACCACAACAATTCCTCTTTTACACATTCTATATATACCCTTTTCCAAACGGATCGGGACAGATATCATGGCGGATTAAAAAAACCAGTCCTCCAGTTCCCTGTAATGGCAAAGCACGCATAAAATCCGGAAGTTCAGACGATCAGGGTGATCAGGTCGTGCTTGGTGATTACGCCTTTAACCTGCCGGCCTTCGACCACGAGAACTGCATGGTTCTGCTGGAGGATGTTTACCACGGTCTCGACGTCCATATCCGGGGGAACCGTGGGAAAACCGGGCTCCATGAAGTCCCGGACCACGAACGGGTGCGTGTGGTGAAGGCGCTGCTGCTCGATGGCCTTGACAATGACCGATTCCGATATACACCCAACGGGGATGCCCCGTTCGATCACCGGCAGCTGCGAGATGTTGTTCTTTTCAAACATCTCCACGGCCTGGGTAATGCTTGCTTGGGGCGGGACCGAGAGGACGGGCGTGTGCATGATCTGGCCGGCTGCTATCTTCTTTGGCTCGGCATTGTTGAGGACAAGGATGATCTTGTTGAGCGTGCTGACCCGGGGGTCGACACTTCCCGCTTCGATCCGGGCGACCATGGACTGGCTGATCCCTGCCCGTTTTGCCACTTCGGTCTGCCTGAGACCGAGGGTTTCGCGGCGAGAGCGCAGCTCTTCAGGGCTGGGGATATGCATATGCTATTACTCATAGGAATAGGGAGATATCAACCTTATGCAGTCCGGGAGGGTGCGGTGTCCGGTTATCGAGCCCGGAGAGAAAACCCGGGGAGGCGTAAAGGATCTTTGCGGTGCGGGTTACCGGTCCAGAAATACCGGCACGTCCCGGAACCCGACACCGTCAAAGAGCCCGCGGTCGGTGATCCGGAGGGCAGGGATGACTGTGAGCGCTAAAAACGACAGGTACATGAACGGCTCCGCGATGCCGCCCATCCCCGAGGTGATCCTGCGGAGCTCATCCAGATGCCTGACGACATCTCCGGCCGGAAGCGTCGACATGAGCCCGGCGCATTCGAGCGGCAGGACAGCGATAGTACCCCCGTCTGCCGCCGCCATCCCGCCGCCCGACCGGATCACGGCCCCGATCGCCGCAAGGATCTCTTCGTCCCCCGCACCGGTGGCAACAATATTGTGCGCATCGTGGGAGACGCTCGCGGCGATTGCACCTTTTTTAAATCCGAACCCGTGAACGATCCCGGTCCCGGTTTTGTTGTTCCCGTACCGGTTGCAGACAACGACCTTGAGGAGGTCGCGGTGCGTATCGGGGAGGTCTGCGGCATCGAGATCGTATTCGAGCGCTTCTGTCAGGATCTGGCCGGGGACAAGCCCTATCACCCGGGCTTTCCCGTTTCCGTCAATGCGGATCCGGTCCCGGGCGGGGACCCGGCACCTGACCGTGTCCGCCAGGGGAGCCGGCGCGGTACTCACGGGGCCGTTGTTTCCCGGAGTGCCTGAAAAGACCGTCTCTTTTACTGTAAACGGGCGGAGAGCGCTCACAATACAGAGATCGGCCCGCCGGCCCGGCGCAAGTGCTCCCCGGTCGGTAAGGCCGAAACGTTCTGCCGCAGAGAGCGTGGCCATCCGGATCGCAGTCTCCGGTTCGAGCCCGCACTCTGCCGCCAGCCGTATGCACCGGTCGATGTGCCCTTCCCGCATAAGGAGATCGGCGTGGCAGTCGTCGGTTGCAAACGAGCACCGGGACACGGTATACGGGGTCACCAGGGGCACGAGGGCCGGGATATTGTGCTCGGTCGAGCCGTCGCGGATGAAGATATACATTCCGCGCCGTAGTTTTTCCCGGGCTTCCTCAAGCGCCGTGCACTCGTGGTCGCTCTGGAGCCCGGCAAGGACATATGCATTGAGGTCGTTTCCGGAGAGGAGCGGTGCATGGCCGTCGCGGATCCCAAAAAGCCCGATCTTGTCCGTGACTTCCGTGTCTCCCGCCAGCACCCCGGGAACGTTCATCATCTCGCCAAGGCCGAGAACGCCGTCCCTTCGGGCAAAGAAAGCGAGCGCCTTTGCATCGAGGGTCGCCCCGCCGACATCGGCCGGTGTCGCGGGCACGCAGGACGGGAGCATGTACCGGATATCGATTGGCAGGCCGGCCCGCGAGGCAAGCATGTACTCGATCCCTGCTGCCCCGGCAACGTTTGCAATCTCGTGGGGATCGGCGATTACGGTTGTCGTCCCGTGAGCCGAGACGAGCCGGGCATATTCCTGCGGCACGAGAAGCGAACTCTCGATATGGACATGGGCGTCGATAAGGCCGGGGACGAGGTATGCTCCCGAAAGGTTGCGTTCGCGGACGCCCCGGTACCCGGAGCCGATGCCAACGATGATGCCGTCCTTTACCGCGAGATCGTTGTGCTCCCAGGTACAGGAAAATGCATCGAAGATCTCCGCATTCCGGTAAACGATGTCGGCGGGGACAAGGCCGCGTGCAGCCGGGATAAGGTGGGATAACTGTCCTGCCAAGAAGATCACACCGTAATATCCCGGATAACGGCGGTCTCGCGTTCGCCGTCCCGCACCAGGTATACATAGAGCTTGTATCTTCCCGGTGACAGGGAGAGCGGAAGATCTATGGTATTCTCTTTTCCGGTGAGCTGCGTTGTCGTACCGGTGGAGAGGAGTTCGTGCTGCCCGAAGTTCTCAAGGGTAAAGACCCTGACCTGCACGCCGATAGTCTGCGGGGACCCGGTACCGATGACTGCCACGGTCAGGTTCCCGTTGCCGTACGAAACATCGCCCACCGAGAGCGTCGAACAGCCGGCTGCTGCAAGCAGGAGAACAAGGCAGGCCAGCGGGACAAGGCATGCAGGTCCGTTCATACAGTTCTTGTCGGATTGCTGCCATAAAAAACCTGTCAAGCGTCCCGGTGCGATCCTGTCGCGGCCCCCGGGCCTGCAAAGCATGACGATTTTTAAAATAGTGCAAAACCAGTCTCAGGATAATAAAAAGAAAAGAGAGGATTACTCTCAAGGGGGCGACCCTGCTCGATCTTTGCGACCGATCGGTCCGATCATTTCATTTGTGGTGAGGGGGGCAGGGGGGTTACCCATGATCGGTGCGGTGGAGGGGGTGGTGCCGACCCGTTCATGAGACCGGTCGGACCGGCCGGTAAAAAAAACGATCGGCCCGATCGCCCTGTCTCGTCTGAAAGTCCCAAAAAATACCTGTCATGAAACGGGACCGGGAGTGGCAGCCCCGACCGATCTTTGCGATCGATCGGTCCGATCATTTCATTTGTAGTGGAGGGGGGTGGGGGGCAGGGGGGGGTGCCCGGTTTTTTTTAACGGCCGGGGCGATCGATTGATTTTCTGGCGCAACGATTTTTCCGAAAGGGGGATTTCCAACCGGATCCAAAGGCAAACCTGCCCGATATCGGATAAAAAAAGCAAACATATTAAAGGAATCTTCCACAAAGTTCAGTTCGGTGATAGTATAACAACCATCACGTTCTCCCACCATAAAGGCGGAACCGGCAAAACCACGTCGTGCCTGAATATTGCCGGGTTCTGTGCATTAGCGGGAAAGAAAGTGCTGGTGGTTGACTGCGATCCGCAGGCCAACGCGACTGCCGGTTTAGGCATCAACCCGGAATCGGTGCAGAAGAACATGTACGATGTCTTCATGAGCCGGGTCGATGGTTTTCCCCAGGTAACGATGACCGGGATTATCCGGCAGACTGCCTCCGGCGTAGACTGCGCCCCTTCAAACCTCGATCTTGTCGGAGCGGAGCCCTACCTGTACGGGATCGCCTCGCGGGCCGAGGTGCTGCGGGACGCACTTCTCCCGGTAAAGGGCAAATACGACCTGATCCTGATCGATACGCCCCCGAGCATGGGGCAGTTCGTCATAAACGGGCTCTTCGCCGCGGACCGCATCATCGTTACGCTCGATTCCGGGTCGTTTGCCCTCAACGGTATCGGCCCGCTCTTTACGATCTTTTCCGACATGAAACAGGACCTCGGGAAAGATGTCAGGGCGGACATGGCCATCCTCTCCCGCTGGGGCGAAGCAGACGATAAAACCGGCCCGCTCCCTGCGGCCGGAACGCAGGAGAAGGGCGACTTTATCAGCCGGCTCCTCGCAGTATTTTCCCCCCGGCCGGCACCGACAGAAGAAGAGATCGCAAAGGGAAAGGAGCACGAACAGGAACGGGAACGTCTCGCAGAAATGCTTGGCGCTACGGAAAAGAAGTTCCCGCTTGTATATGCCGTCCCCTATTCCCCGGAGATCTACGAGGCGCAGCAGAAGGGATTGCCCATTTCGCATGTCTCCCCAGACTGCACCGCCGGGAAAGAATACAAAAAAATTGCCGATGAAGTGATGAAATGGACTGCATAGGACTCGTGGAGAGATACGCACACGGATACGCCGGACCTATTCCGGATGAGGTAGACTATGGCTGCAACAATTGACGTTGTCGAGTTCGAACTCGGCGGGGAACGGTACGCACTGGATATCAACCTGGCACGCGAGATTGTCGAGATGATGCCGATCACCCCTATCCCCCGGGCACCTTCGTTCATTTCCGGGGTCATCAACCTGAGAGGAGAGATCACCAATATCATGAACCTCAATACGCTTCTCAGGCTCGACGGAGGGGAGATCCGGCAGAACCAGAAGATCATCGTCCTTGTCCCCGATGCGGCAAAAGGGAGCAATGTCGGGATCATTGTCGACGACGTTTCAAGCGTCCGCCAGGTCCCCGAGACCGAAATCGAGCATATCGGGGCCGGGATCGCATCGGATTTTTCACAGTTTGTCAAGGGAATTATTAAGATCCCGGTAGAAGACGGGCAGACCTCAAAAAAGGACCTGGTCATCTGGCTCGACTTGGAAAAAGTGCTTTCCCGGCTGGGCAATACGGGCCACGAGAATGGGGAGGCATCGGGCATCATGCCCGAAACCAGCTGATACGGCCCGGTGGCATGGTGTGATTGTGGAGGATGATGCAATGACAGAACAACGACCAGGAAGAAAAGCACTGTTTTCAGGGGCGTCTGCTGCGACAACGGCACGCACCAATACGCCCGACGAGATTGCACAGCACGTGCGGCAATTGAACGAAGACCTGGCACTGGCGCTGAAAGGGGCTGCGGCAAAAAAGGCCACCAGTCCCCTCGATGCTTCGAACTTCGGGAGCGAATATGCAACCCTTGTGGATGCCGTGAATAACGCTCTTGTACAGCTGCAGGAGACCGGAGCCCCTGCACCGGCAGATGCCGGGGAATACACCAAAAAGATCGATATCCTCGAACGGCGGCTGGAGTTCATGGAGAAGAACAACCCGGTGCCGATGCTGTTTGTCACGCCGGAACTGGATATCACCGAGGCAAATGCCGCGTATATCGCAATGACCGGGATCGCGGAAAAAGACATCCTCTCGACCAATATCCACGATTTTACCATCACGGACCGTTCCGGCGAAGGTGCGAGGACTGCACTGGAAACAAAGCGTCGTGCAGTTGGGGAGCTGACAATAACGTTCCCCTCGGGCGTCCATACGCTCGAACAATACTGCATCCCGGTACTTGACGGGGAGAGCAATGTCACCTCGCTTGTCATCCTCTACGACGACCTGACCGGGAAAAAGCAGAAGAACGCCGAAATAGAGCGGCTCAAAGCCCGTTCAGAGACGATCGTCCAGCAGAACCCGATGCCGCTCGTGCTTGTGGATACCACATTCCGGATCCGCGTGGTAAACGATGCCTATGTCACCCTCACCGGTATTGCCCGGGACAAGCTCGTCAAAATGAACCTGCGTGATTTCAAGGTACTCCAGCAGACCGGCGCCGGGTTAAAGCAGGTGCTCGAAAACGGCGTGCGTTCCGACGGGGAGGTTGTCGTTGAGTTCCCGAAGGGAGCCCGCCGGCTCCGCCAGTACGGCATCCCCATCCCCAGCCCCAAAGGCGGCGTGGAGAGCATCCTTATCGTCTATAACGATGTGACCGACGAGCGCAGGGAGATGGAAGAGGTTGTTGCAGCCCGCCAGATCTCCGATACCATCATCCAGGAAAACCCGATCCCCATGCTGATGGCAGACCGTTCGTTTACCATCACCCGGGCAAACCCTGCCTATCTCAAGATGAGCGGATACACGCAGGACGCGATCCAGGGCATGAACCTGCGCGAGATCAAGATCCGGGAGCAGAAAGGGGAAGGTGCGAAGGTTGCCATCCAGGAGAAGCGCCGGGCCTTCGGGGAGGTCACTGTCGACCTCCCAAGCGGCACCCTTATCCTCGAACAGTACGTGATGCCGCTCCTCGACGGCAAAAACGAGATTGCCAATCTCCTTTTGGTGTACAACGATGTAACCGGGCAGCGCAAAAGCCAGGAGACCCTTGCAAAAGAGATGGAGAAGGCAACGGCCTTCCGGAAGCGCTCCGATACCATCGTGATGCAGAACCCCATGCCCATCATGCTCATGGACGCATCGTTTAAGATCCTCATGGCAAACGAGGCGTACATCGGCCTCACGGGCATCGCGAAAGAGAAGCTGATCGGGATGAGTGCCCGCGAGTTCCGCATCACGGCCCAGACCGGGCAGGGCCTCAAGACCGTGCTCTCGGAAAAGAAACGCAGTTTCGGCGAGATCACTATCGAGTTCCCGACCGGGGCACATATCCTCGAACAGTACGGCATACCGATGTTCGACGCCAACCAGAACATCACGACCATCCTCTGCGTCTATGTCGATGTCACCTCCCGCCGGGCGCAGGAGAAGAAAATCCAGACTATGATGGACGAGGCAAAAGCGAGCGCGGAACTGCTCTCTGCAAGCGCCGCCGAACTCGAGTCCGGCCTTGCAAAGATCGCCGCCGGCGACCTCACCTGCCGCCTCAGCATCGACGATGCCGACCCGCTTATCCGGCTTAAGAAAGACTTCAATACCTCGATCGAGACGATCCACGCGGTTATCGCCGATCTCATGACCTCGGTTAAGAAACTGGACGGGACCGTAAAGGATACCATCAAATCGACCGAGGAGATCGCAAAGGCGACCGAGCAGGTAGCCCTTTCCTCGCAAAAAGCAACCGACAATGCAAAGGCCCAGCTGGCAAATGTCGAGAAAGTCTCGGGAGTCATCTCGGACATCTCCGCATCGATCGAAGAGATCGCCAGTACCTCCCACGAGGTTATGAGCCACGCGGAAAAGGCCGCCCACGAAGGTGCACAGGCAGCCGGCATCGGCAAGACTGCGACCGACAAGATGCAGTCCGTAGAGAAGATCTCCAAAAAGAGCGTGGACGAGATCACGGCGCTAAACGAGCAGATGCAGCAGATCTCGAAGATCGTCAACCTGATCACGGATATTGCCAACCAGACCAACCTCCTTGCCCTGAATGCCGCAATCGAGGCAGCGCGTGCCGGCGAGCACGGGCGGGGATTTGCGGTCGTTGCCGGTGAAGTCAAGAACCTTGCCGGCGAGTCCAAGAAAGCAAGTTCCCAGATCGAGACCCTCATTAAATCCATCCAGACAAAGAGCGAGGTCACGGCCTCGTCCATCCAGAGCTCTTTTGACGAGATCAAGGAAGGGATCGCAAGCGTCAACCAGACCGTGGAGTTCTTAAACCGGATCATAACCGAGGCAAATATCGTCTCCAACGGCGTCACCGAGATCACCAAAGCCACCGAGAACCAGGCCCAGGCCACCTCCGGCCTGATGGCGAGCATGGAATCGGTCAAGTCGGCAAACGAAGAGAACCAGCAGCGGATGGAAGACATGGCGGCACTTGCCGAAGAGACCAGCGCATCGACCGAAGAGATCGCCAGTGCCTCTGCCGAATTATCCGCCATGGCCGAGCGCTGCAGCAAGATGATGGAGGAGTTCCATACCTCGTAAAAGCGGGAACGGATCCCTTCCCGCTTCACGTTATATGCCGGTTTTCCCGCCGGTGCAGTTAGTAGCCCCCGGAGACGGAGTACCCCATGACAGCGACTGACGATGGTTTTTCCGCGTTAAAGCGATTTATCGAACAGACGTTAAAGATCCAATGCAACAATTACAAGGAAGATTACATCAAGAGGCGCCTGCTCTCCCGCATGAGGTCGACGGCAACGACGACCTACCCGGATTACCTCCGGTACCTCCACGAGCACCCGCCGGAGCTCGAGAACCTCAGGAATGCGCTCACCATCAACGTGACCGAATTCTTCCGGGACGCCGATGTCTATGACCTCATCAAAAAAGAGATCCTGCCGGCCCTGTTCCATGGCAGGAAATCGGTCCGGATCTGGTGCGCCGGTTGTTCCACGGGTGAGGAACCCTATTCGATCGCCATGATCCTCCACGACATGATGGCCATGGACAAATCGCTCTCCGGCCAGATCACGGCCACCGATATCGACGAGGTCGTCTTAAAAAAGGCCAAAGAGGGGATCTATTCGGAGAAAGCGATGGGAAAACTCTCTGCCGCACAGGTCCAGCGGCACTTCACGAAACTTCCCGACGGGAATTACCAGGTCAAGCCGCACCTGCAGGAACTGATCCGGTTCCGGCCCCACGACCTCATGAGCGGCCAGCCGATCTCCCGGTACCTCGACATGATCACCTGCCGGAACGTGACGATCTATTTTACCGAAAAACAGAAAGACGAACTCGCACGGATGTTCCATTCCGCCCTCGTCCCCGGCGGATATTACGTGATGGGAAAGACCGAATACCTCGGGCGCGAAGTCGAAGGGCTCTTTACCCCAATTAACTCCCTCCAGAAGGTCTATACGAAAAAAGACTGATGCAGTGGCGCCGGTGTCCGGTCACTGTCCCGGGGGTTTTTCCTCTCCTTCTTCAGTATTTTTCCCGATACCCCTGGTGAATTCGGCCTGGAGTGCCTTGCGCGACACCTGTTGTTTTAACTGGGAATAGACGGTTATGAAATTGATGCCGATCACGACTATCACCAGCATCAGGCTCACCCAGAGCATGGTTCCGCTTGCTGTAAGGAAGGCGGCCCACATAAGGACGACAAAGGAGATCAGGTAAAAAATAACCCATGTCCGAAGCCCGGGGAGTTCCATGATCATCAATATGTATCATGGCGATACTAAAGCGTTCCCGCAGAATAAGGTATATTTTCAGGGATATATTCGGTTAAATATTAATTGAGGCGAGTGCGGGTTGTCCCGCCGTATACCGGAAATTCCGGACAGATCCTTACGGTTTTTATGGAATGATAAACAGTAGTATATGTGGAAAAAGGGGATCTTCTCACACTTATCGGGGGATTTGTCGTTCTCCTGCTGGTCGCGATACTTGTCCGCCCCGACTCGTTCATGGTCCTGGTACCGGGCTCTTCCCCGGGTGTGACTCCCCAGATCACGATAACCCCTGCCGCGTCTCCTGAAATGACCGTGGCGGTGACTGACACGCCCCGTACCGTGCCCGTTGTAAATAGTACCCCACAGGAGCCGGCTCCCCCGTACCGCATCATGTACACGAGCAACCCGTTCACGTACCCGAAGATCCATCTTCCCGATCATATGGAGGCATTCGGCGCATCGGACATTCCGCTCCGGGATAACAGGAGCGTGACCTTTGCCTATATGGAGGGAGTCGGGGGAGGCCTGACCCAGGTATTTACCGTGCCGTATGAAGAATGGGCAGTCAATATAACCGTAAACGAGGAACAATGGCCACAGTATGCAATGTTTAAGATGGTGGTCTGCGATGCAAAATCGGGTACCGTGCTGCAGGGTGGGGAGATCCAGTTCCCGGGCAGCATGTACAAGGTTGTCCGGGCCTCGGGCCCGATGTACATGATCGTCACCACGTCAAACGTGGACTCGTTTCGGATCGATCTGGAAACGCCCTACCGGTATTATGTGACGGAAGGCACGGCATCGTAGCCGGCTCCAATAATGCCCGGGTGTATTTTTTTAGAATATTTCAGGCTACTTTCTCGACAGTGACCCGCACGCGGTCGCCGGCCTTAAACTCATGCCCCTTGGGGATGTCGATGTTGAACCAGAGGGCTCCGGGTTCGTCCTGCGTGTTGTCCTGGGACATCAGGCAGTCTTTTACCTCGTTGATGTCTGCGACAAAATCGATGGCTGCAACAAACTCGTGTTTTGGCATATGTATAGAAGAAGGTGGGGAAAAGTAAAAAAGTTAGAGGGCACGGGGCGTGACCATCCACGTCGTGCTGTTCGAATAACTCCACCTGATGATTGAGAGCTCCTTGCACATCTCGGCAAGGATCGCCATGTTGGTTCCCACTTCCTTGGGGGACAACCCGAGATCTTTTGCAATGTATTTTGACTTGAAGTAGTGTTTGCCTTTGGTTATCCCTGATGAAAGATAGGATACGATTTTGTGCTGGGTTTCGTTGTACTTTTCACGTAACTGCTTACTTGTTGACATATCTCGCCTCAGCATTAACCAATCATATAGAGCATCTCCTATTTATATATAGCGGACGATACAGGTTAAATTCATGCCTTTTTTTGAAACTGCGGCCCTATGCTGACCAGAAACTATTTAATTCGGCCAGATTTGGCGCAGATTCGCCCGGCACCGTATCCGGTCGGATTTTTCTCCTCCCGGGAGGCGGATTGCGGGAATTTTTTATAAAAAAAAGGAGATTATGCCTGCTGTACCGGGGCATCCCCGATCTTTTTTATCAGGGCTTCGAGGACGACATCCCTCATGCCTTCCACGAACTTGATGCTGCCGACCACCAGGTGGCCGCCGCCCGAGATCCCGCCCCCGGGGATCTCGTTGTGCAGGTCGCGGACCATTCTGGGGATGTTCATATGAACGCCCCGCGAGCGCAGCACGGCAAAGTCCGGGCCAAAGCCGATGGTGACGACCGGTTTGCCCTCGTTCTGTTTGCAGAGCAGGTCGTGGACTTCTCCCGATGTCTTCCCCGGTGGGGGGAAGGTAAACTTGTGGGCGTGGATCTCCACGTCGATCAGGAACAGGTGGGCGCCATTGGTGAGCACCCGTGAGACCACGTGGGGCATGCAGGCGCTCATCTGGTCCTCGATCATTGCGTTCGCGCCCTCGACAAGGAGGCCGACGAGTTTCTCGTGGCGCTCCTTGTTCCCGACAAGGTTGAGCACGTCCTTTACGATTTCGCGGCCATCGTTGAACCGGAGCCAGAACTGCTCGTAGTCGAGTGCAAGGGCGATGTCCTTGCAGGCCTGTTCGGAGTACTGGTCGCGGATAAGGGCAAGGTAGAGTGCCCGCTCCGGCGCCTCGCTCCGGTCGCCGACACCGGCAATTGCCGGGAGGTGCTTGATGGCGGGCTCGACCCGGGGGTTGATGAGCCGGGCGACTTCTGTCCCGAGCATCCCGGCCGTGACCCCGAAGTCCCCTCCGACATGGTAGGGGTTGACGTGGCCGACAAGGTACTTGTCGATGGTCGCGTCCGGGTGGTGGTGATCGATTACGACAAAGGGAATGTCGTACACGCTTGCAATCTTGTACGATGCTTCGTCTTCTTCGGTGGACCCGTTATCGGTGAGGATCACAAGGGGCATCTTCTGGCCGAAGCGGACATGGTCCTTTAAGGCAAAGTCGAGGTCCCGGGTGATGTCCTCGATCTCGTAGAAGGGGGCCTTTGACGGGGCACGCTTGAAGAGGTAGTAGTCGGCATCGAAGTCCCCGCCGGACTCCTTTATGAGCGAGACAACTGCCTGTTCGATGGCAACCGCCGAGCAGATACCGTCCGCATCGGCATGGTGCCGGAGGATGATGGGCTGGGCGGTAAAGACAGCCTTACGGATGATCTTTGCGACCTTGCGCATCTCAGGCATGAGGGCATCGAGCACATCGCTTTTGACGAGGGGCTGAATGGTTTCAGGCTCGGCCCGGGCGTCGAGGGCTTTTTCAATTCTCGCCTTCACGGCGACTTCGTCCTCGCCGACAAGCGCAGAAACCGCGTCCGCTTCAATCTGGAGCTGGTTGTTGCGCATCATGACCTCGCCGATGACCTTCACGATCATGTTGAGTTCGATCTCGGGGTAGGCCCGGACACCGGCTTCGACAAAAGCGGCGACGTTCTGGGTGCCGGATTCGTCAACGATGGTAAAGATGGTTGGCCCGCTGGTCTGCTTGATCTGGGCGACCTCGCCTTCGATGGCTACGGTCTTTCCCTGTTTTGTTTTGAGGTCTGCGATCCGCACGGTCGTCGACGTGCGCTCGATCTGCTGGACCTGGTAGATCTGGATCAGCATCTCTTCGAGATCGATGTTGCCGTTCGGCCGGATCTGCCTGACCCGGACAAGGACGCTGTCCTTTTCCTTGTGCTCGGCCTTGACGCTTGTCTTGTGCACGAGCCCCTTGATCCGGTCGTTAAGCTGGACAAACATCCCGAATGTCGCAAAGCCCTGGACCTTCCCGAGGTAGGTCTTTCCCTCCTCTACATCTGACAGGTCGCAGCCTGCGGCCAGCCGGTAAACGATGATATCTGAATCTGACTCCATTTCTCTCTCCACACGCACAGCGAAACGAAACGATATTGAATGCGGCTTATTATTTTTCTTGGATTTTATCGTTCTCCGTTGGCAGGCACGAATGACGTGCTTGCGTGTACTATGGATGGTTGCCGAAGGGTTATGTTAGTTGTGATGGAGGCGAAATACCTGAAAATGACAGGAAAAAATGGGGTGTGTAGGGAAATTCACAAAAGTGACATGGCCCCGGACACGTGGGGATGCAGGGAGTGACACTGAGCGATCTTTGAGATCGATCGGCCCGACCGGTTTTTGTGTTGAGTAACAGGCAGGGGGGTGGGGGCGATCTCAAATCCGCGTGGATCAATGGTCGCCCCGACCAATGTATGAGATCGGCCGGACCGATCAATTTTGAAAACGATCGGCCCGATCATCCCGTCTCGTCTGAACGTCCACGCGAAGCGCAGGTCAAGAAACTGGAACAAAAGATGCCACACCGACCGATTCGCGAGATCGATCGGTCCGACCGGTTTTTTTATAGAGCGGCAAATGGCGGGAGGGAGGTGACCAGTTTTTTTGGAGGTCGGGGCGACCGATCATAACGATGGGTGGGGCTGGCCAAACGTTTCTGAGTGCTGGCGGGGGCTGTCGCCCCCACACCCCCACGAGCGATGAGTGCCGCCGCCCCCGACGGGGCGCCCCCGCGGCGGATCAGGAAAGGAATCTAGGGGAATATATGTGGGGGGGCATAGCGAAAATTTCCCTCAAAAATGCAACAAAACTATCCTATTGATGGAGTCAGGATATATAAAGGAAATAATTATTGCTTAAATAATCCCTATACACTACAAGTGTGTATGAATTTATAACGTATGTTTTTGAACATTTATTGGATTTATCGACGTTAGCACTAGCAATTGCAACAGCAGTTCTTGCATATTACGCTTACAAAAATATGAAAGTGACACAATCCCAATTGGGCTTGTTTCAAGAGCAAACAAACTTAGTAATCTCTCAAAATTTTCCAATACTAACAATTGAAAATTTTTCTTTTCAAGAAAACTAAATTAACAATAAAGTTATTGAATTCTGGAGTTACTCCTTCTTTTAATATCGGTTTTTCAACTAGGTGGTGTATTGTAGATAAAGTGTCGGATATAAAAGAAAATGAAGAGATATACAAATTTTGGTATCCTTATATGCCAAAAGAGTATGTAAAAAACATTTTTAAAATGCGTCCTATTCAAGAACTGAAGGTTTCAGATATTACTCCTGAAAATGTTGTTAGTGGAAATACAACATTACTATTAAAACCAAGCGAGTGTTTTATATTTTTAAAGAAATCCAACGGCACAGCAAATCTTCACGCCAATGAATCATTTTCATTTGTCAGTGAGCCCTATTTCTGTTTAGATAATGATCAAGATAATTCAATAAAATTTTCTTTTCTTGAAAAAAAAGATGAAACTGCCCTTAAACATTATAAATGGAAACCGTTATCCTTTGAAAAAATATCAAAAATTATTGTGCAAAATAACATTCAGTACATTTACGTTGAATTTTTGTTATATTGCCAAGATTCTCGTGAACAAACGATTTTTCAAGATGAAATTACTAGTTGCATTATTGATCTGAAAAATAAAGAATCGATCGAGAAAGCACTTTTAGAAGAAAGGATGTTAAGTCAAAAGAAAGTGCCATATCCAAAAATTGTCAAAGAATATGGTGTTCTTCCAATGTGGGTGTATGATAATATAAAAACAAAAACCCATAATTTATCGGAAATTGATAAAAAAACAATTAAACATCAGCAAAAAAGAGCTGAATTCAAGTTTCCTCCAAAATCGTAATTACGGAACCCCCCGCCGACAAAGGACGGGTGAAGCTGTGCCACCCGTCCGACTCGGTGGTGGGATTGGGGGGCGTCGGCTCGCTCACAATATAAGAAAAAGGAAAAATACCTGACTAATCCCGGTACCCAATCTCCAGCATGAACCGGTCATCCGGAACAATCACATCGCCGGAAAAAGCCGCCTTCGCCTCATTCAGATGCCCCGCAGTATCCGTATACCGCGAACTGATGTGAGTCAGGGCAAGGGTCCGGACACCGGCCGCCGCCGCTGCTTCCCCTGCCTGCCGGGCGGTAGCGTGGTAGAACTCGGCGGCCCGTTTCATCTCGCTGTCATCGTAGGTAGCATCGTGGATCAAAAGATCGGCATCCTTTGCATGCACGGCAAGGGTCTGGGGCACCGGCCGGGTATCCCCGGTATACACGATCTTCCGGCCCGGGCGGGAAGTGCCCATCACATCGGACGGGAGCACATCGCACTCCGTGCCGTCCTTTGTTACCTTGATCGTCTCGCCCCGCTGGAGCCGGCCAAAGAGCGGCCCGGGCGGGACACCGAGTTCTAGGGCACGTTCGCGGTCGAACCTTCCCGGGCGGGGATCTTCTTCGAGCACGTAGCCGAGCGCCGGCATCCCGTGGCTGACCGCAAACGCCGTGACCGTGTAGCCGTTGAACCGGACCCATGAGCCTTCTGCCAGTTCGACAGAATCGAGCGAAAACTTCAGGTTAAACCGGCCGACCTTTTTCACCGTCTCCACAAACTCATGCACCCACGTCGGCCCGTAGATCGTGAGGGGTTCGGTCCGGCCATTAAAGGACATGGTCTGGACTAGGCCGAAGATCCCGAGGAAATGGTCGGCATGCCAGTGCGTCACGAAGACGGCATTCACCGTAAACCCGCAGCGGGCCCGCATCATCTGCTGCTGGGCGCCCTCTCCGCAGTCGAAGAGGAGCGTATCGGTGCCGCGCCGGACCATGATGCAGGACGGGTTCCGGGCCGGGGTCGGAAGCGCTCCTGCTGTTCCTAAAAAGTAGACCTGAAGTGTCTCGCCGCTCATACAAACTCCCTCCGAAACACCGCGAGGCTCTTTTTTGCCTCCTCGATCGAGCGGCCTTCAACGACAACGACACCGCTGTACCGGGCGGCAATCGCTTTCCCGGCCCTGTCCCAGTCGATCGTGCCGTTGCCGAGCGCAAGGTGCTCGTCATGTTCGCCGTGGTTGTCGTGGATGTGGATGTGATTTGCAGATCCCACGTTTTTGAGGAAGTCCGGGACTTTTCCCACGGTATTTGCGTGCCCGAAATCGAACGTCAGGCCGATCCCCTCGATCCCTTCCGCCATCCCCATCAGCTCACCGCAGTCCCGGCAGAGGAACTCTTTTGCACTTATCATATTCTCAAGGCAGGCAAGCACCCCGTGCTCTGCCGCACATTTCCCGATCCGTTTGAGGGCTTCCTTCTGGAGCTCCCAGACCTTCTGCGGCACGAGCTTTCCCGCCGGGGAAAGATAGCCGGGGTGGATCGTTACCCGGTTGGTAAGGTCTGCCGCGTTTTCAATGCAGACCTCAATCTGCCGGATCGATTCTCGCCAGATCGGGTCGTTTAAGGTGGCGAGGTTCAGGTCGCCGTACGGTGCGTGCACCGTGATGCCAAGGCCTGTCGATGCGATCACCTCTTTTATTTTTTTCGCGTTCTCCTGCTTCTCCAGCCGGTAGTTGCCGTCGGCCACGATCTCCCAGCCCTCGTATCCTGCATCCTTAATCCCATAGACCCAGGAGATGTCGTCCCAGACCTTCGAGGACGAGGAGAAGTAGGGCTTTATGGTCATGGCTCCTGCTCCAGCGCCCGGACAAAACCGGTAACCTTTTTGGTGAACTCTTCAAGGGTGCCGTCGTTGTTGATCCGCACGTCGGCCATGGCAAGGGCCCGTTCAAGGCCCCAGCCCTTCTCGCGTTCGTCCCGGGTTTTCAGGCCTTCGGCAGACCCCACATCGTCGCTCCGTTTGCGCTCGCGGAGCCGTTCGAGGCGTATCTCAAACGAGGTCTCGATAGCGACCAGCCGGAAGCCCGGGAAATACTGCCGGAAGACCCTGACCTCTGCATCCCCGCGTATCCCGTCGACAAGGACAAGCGGAGCGTCCTGCGTTTTTATTAAATCCACGCAGAGGATCGCGATCGCGTCCATGCCGTGCTCGGCCCGGAGCCGGCTGGCCGTTGCCCCGAGGTTTGCATCAGTCGGGGCGAGGCCCGCATCCTTTACCGCGTTCCTGATGACGTCGCCCATGACCACGACCGGGACGCCAAGGTCCGCAGCTATCTTCGAAAACTCGCCCTTGCCGCTCGCGGGAAGCCCCACGACACCGAACACCTTCATAACAGGTACCTCCGGTTGTAGTGGATCTCCCCGCCGTCCCGGGTCCGGATCCGGACATCCCGTTTGAGCCCGTCGGCAATTTTTTTTATCTCTTCCAGCGTCATAGGGGTGTACTGTTCGATGGTCTCCCATCGTTTGGCGATATACTCGGTCACGTTCTCTGCCCCTCCCGGGACCATCGGGATCTTGAGTTCACCCTGCTGGAGGACAAGAGGGAGGTCGGCACACTTTCGCGAAATCTCCTGTAAGTATTTCGCATTCTCATAAAATACGGTTACTACGATCTCGAGTTCCGCAAGGGTCTTTTCGCGGAATGCCGTCCGTGCAAGTTCTATCGAGCGCATTACGTTTTTTGGATAGTTCATGCCCGCAGCCGGACCGTCCTGTGCGGAAGAAAAACCCTCCCACTGCGTCTTATAATCGATTGCGATCCGGTCGATGAGCCGTTCTTCGAGGAGAGCCCGTATTGTCCCGGGAAAGGCCCCGTTTGTCTGGAGACCGGTTGCAAGGCCGAGCGCCTTTGCGGCACGGGCAAGGAACAGGAGAGCCTCTTTCTGGAGCGTGGGTTCCCCGCCCGAGAAGACCACTCCGCTCACGGCAATCTTCGAGCCTTTGAGGAGGCTGACGATCTCGTCCGTGTCCCGGAAGTCCTCGCCATCGAATATCGCGGCGTTCTGGCAGTACGAGCACCGGAGGGGGCAGCCCCTGAAAAAGACCGTGCAGGCCGCCCGGCCCCGCCAGTCTACCGTGGAGAGCGGGACAAAACCGCCGAAGTTGAGCCTGATATCATCACCATCCCGGATATCTGTGAGGCACGGTTATTTAGTGTTCCTAAAAAAGGAGATGTTTTCCTTTCGCCCCCGCTGCCCGGATACGACAGGGTTACCGGCGCTTTGCAGCGGATACCTTTTTTTTGGCCGGGGTACGCTTTTTCAAAGGAGCGGCAGTTTTTGTTTTTTTCGCCGGATCGATCTCGGGGAACATATCGCACAACTGCCGGAGGGCAGATGCGTAGACCTTGGTCTTTCCGATGGTCGCTGCAATCATGAGGACATCGAAGATCTCGTCCCGGGTCGCACCCTCCTTTATGGCCGCATTGATATGGACTTTTAAGCACTTGTCCGCGCCCGCTCCTGCCGCAGCGGCAACGGCGGAAAGTTCGGCCATCTTCGCCGGGAGATGTTCGGGGCGGAAGACATGGTAATCGGCAAGCATGGAAAGGGCAAAGGTATCGGCACGTTCCCGCAGGACCGGAAAGATGAACGGCTTTGAGCCGAGCATCGTTGTCATGTCTTCCAGCACGTCGTCGCTTATGGCTTCGGCGCTGGCAAGAAATTCGTTGACGGTTTTCTGGTTTTTCTTCTGCATTCCATCACATCTGACAGTCGTAAGCGTCAGGTACTCTTTGTTTTTGGGATGCAAACGGGAAAAAGAATGCGCTTTTTACTGCCCTTCTGGCGGGAGGAGGCCCCGGGTTTTGTGCGGGCAGAAAAAAAAAGGGTTAGAACTTGAACGAGCGGCGGACGATCTTTAAGGCGCAGTAGTCGCCGCACATGGTGCAGCCGTCCTTGTCGGCCGGCATCCGCTCGTCCCGGATCTTCCGTGCGCGGGCCGGGTTCATGGCAACGGCAAACTGGCGCTCCCAGTCGAGATCGCGGCGGGCGTGGCCCATTTCGAGGTCGGCAGCCCTGGTCTTCTTGAGCTTGATCATGTCGCCGACATGCGCTGCGATCCTTGAACTGATGACACCTTCGTAGACCTCTTCGGGGTTCGGGAGGGCGAGGTGTTCTGCGGGGGTGACGTAACAGATGAAGTCCGCACCCATGGAGGAGGAGATCGCTGCGCCAATGGCCGCGACCCGGTCGTCGTAGCCCGGTGCGATATCGGTCACGATGGGGCCGAGCATGTAGAACGGCTTGTTGTTGGTGACGCGCTTCATGAGCTGGACGTTTGTCGCAATCTCGTCGATCGGGACATGGCCGGGGCCTTCAACAATCACCTGCACGTCCTGTGCATGGGCCTTGTCGGCAAGTTCGGCGTTGATTAAGAGTTCCTGGACCTGGGCGCGGTCGGTTGCATCGTGGACTGCACCGGCACGCATGCCGTTTCCCATCGAGAGGGTGACCTCGTGCTCCTTCATGATCTCCAGGAGATAGTCGAACTCGGAGTAGAGCGGGTTTTCTTTCTCGTTGTGGAGCATCCATGCGGTCATGAATGCGCCGCCCCGGGACACGAGCCCGCCGTGCCGGCCCTGGTTGCGGAGCCTCTTTACCGTCTCCCAGTTGATGCCGGTGTGGATTGCCATGAAGTTCGTCCCGAGCTTGGCCTGCTCGGCGGTGATCCGGAACAGGTCGTCCTCTTTCATATCTACGACCGCGCCGTCCTTTCTCGCCGCTTCGATAAATGCCTGGTAGAGCGGGACGCTCCCGACCGACAGGGTGGTGTTTGCAATCACCTGTTTACGGATGTCGGTAAAGTCCCCGCCGGTCGAGAGTTCCATGAGGGTGTCGGCGCCGGCGAGTTCCGCCTGCCGCGCCTTCTCGATCTCTTCAGGAATATTGACGATATCGGTGGAGGTCCCGATGGAGGCGTTGACCTTGGTGCGGAGGCCTTCGCCGATACCGCAGAGTTTTACCTTGCGGTAGGGGGAGACCGGGATTACGATATGGCCTTCGGCAACACCGCGCCGGACAAAGTCCTCGGTCACGCCTTCCGCGTTCGCGACCTGCTTCATCTCTTCGGTTACGATGCCGCGCTTGGCATCAGCGACAATACTCATACCTTACCGGTATCTCAAAAGAACAGATAAAAGCTCGGTTTTGCGATTCCTGAAGAAATCTGGCTTGTTCTTTAAACAAGTAAATTTTAGTTTACGTAAACGGGAGACGATCAGGTCTGCCGGGCAAAAACCGGGCCGGGACTGTCCCCACGGGTGCTTTTATGAATTCCTGATACCAAACAAGAGCATACACTGCACGGTGGCCGGATGGCGGATACGGATTTTTTCGAAGTAACGGTTAAGGAAGCGGCGCATAACGACGCGAGCCGGGGGATTGCACGCTTAAGCGTGGACGTGATGAAGAAGCTCGGCATGGTCTCGGGCGACGTGATCGAGATCGCGGGGAAACGGAGCGCGGCGGCAATTGTCTGGCCCGGGTTTGCCGAGGACATCGGTTTTGCAATCCTGCGGATCGACGGGAGCATCCGGGCAAACGCGAGCGCCGGTATCGACGAGAAGGTGAAGATCCGCAAGTCCGAGGCGGGCTATGCGACAAAAGTCGTGATCCAACCGGCGCAGGAGACCCGGCTCGTGGGCGGGGAGCAGTATCTCTCCCGCATACTGCGGGGCCGTTCGGTAGTCGAGGGCCAGTCCCTCCGGGTCGATATCCTCGGGAACTCGGTCACGTTTGTGATCGTCCGGGTCGCGCCCCGGGCAATTGCCATCGTCTCGGACGACACGGAGATCGAGCTCAAGACCGAGCCCTTCAAACCTGAAGAGGGGAAACGGCAGATCACCAATATCCAGTACGAGGACATCGGCGGGCTCGAACGCGAGCTCCAGCTGGTGCGGGAGATGATCGAGCTTCCCCTGCGCCACCCGGAGATCTTCGAGAAGGTCGGGATCAAGCCCCCCAAAGGCGTGCTCTTCTACGGCCCGCCGGGCACCGGGAAAACACTCATTGCAAAGGCGGTTGCAAACGAGGTGGACGCCCACTTCCTCACGCTCTCGGGCCCCGAGATCATGAGCAAGTTCTACGGGGACAGCGAGAAGGCCCTGCGGGACAAGTTCCACGACGCGGAGGAGAACGCCCCGTCCATCATCTTCATCGACGAGATCGATGCTATCGCCCCGAAACGGGAAGACGTTCAGGGTGAGGTGGAGCGCCGGATCGTGGCCCAGATGCTCGCCCTCATGGACGGCCTTGCCGGGCGGGGGCAGGTCATCGTGATTGCGGCGACCAACCTCCCGAACTCCATCGACCCGGCACTCCGGCGCGGCGGGCGTTTCGACCGGGAGATCGAGATCGGGATCCCGGACAAGAAGGGCAGGTACGAGATCTTCCAGGTCCACACCCGGGGCGTGCCGCTCGCAAAAGACGTTGACCTCGAACTGCTCGCCGAGACCACGTTCGGGTTTGTCGGGGCAGATATCGCGCTCCTCGTAAAAGAGGCGGCGATGAACGCGATCCGCAAAATCATCCCCTTAATCGATATCGATAAGGAGATCCCCGCCGAGGTGATCGAGCAGCTCCGGCTCACGAAGGCGGATTTCGATGCGGCAAGAAAGGTAGTCCAGCCAAGCGCGCTCCGCGAGGTCCTCATCGAGATTCCCGATGTCGCCTGGGAGGATATCGGCGGCCTCGACGACGTGAAGGATACGCTCATAAAAACCGTTGAAGGCCGGCTCCGGTTCCCGGGGATCTTCGAGAAACTCCAGTACAAGCCCCCGAAAGGGATCCTGCTCTTTGGCCCGCCCGGGACGGGTAAGACGCTCCTTGTGAAAGGCATCGCGAGCAAGCGCCAGCTCAATTTCATCTCGGTAAAAGGCCCCGAGATGCTTGCAAAAGGCGTGGGCGATTCCGAGAAGCACGTGCGGGAGGCGTTCCGCAAGGCCCGGCAGTCTGCACCGTGTATCATCTTCTTTGACGAGATCGATGCCATGTTCCCGAAACGGGGCACGGTTGCCGACAATACGCACGTGACCGAGAGCGTGCTCTCGCAGTTCCTGACCGAGCTCGACGGTATCGAGGAACTAAAAGAAGTCTTTGTGATCGGGGCGACAAACCGTCCCGACCTGCTCGACCCTGCCCTTCTCCGGCCCGGCCGGCTCGAAAAGCATCTCTACATCCCGCCACCGGATGAGGCGGGCAGAAAAGCGATCCTGACGACCTACCTTAAGGACATCGAAGACCTGATTGCCCCCGATGTGAGCATCGACGAGCTTGCCGCCCGGACCCGGTTCTTCGTGGGCGCCGATCTCGAAGCGCTCGTGAGGGAGACGAAGGCAGCCGTGATCGATGAACTCACCCGGGACTCTGACGGGGCGGACAAAAAGTCGGCCGACATTTCCGTCACCATCACCCGGAAGCACTTCGAGACGGCTCTCGAACTGGTCAAGGGGACGCTTGACGGTGCGGACTTCGAGAAGTACGAGCAGAAGTCGTGGGAGCTGCTCTACGCGAAGAGCCGCCGCGATATCCTGTACGAAGCGGTGAGCCTGGTTAACCAGGTCGAATACCTGAAGGGCAGGAACCTTGTTGATGAGAAGATCGTCAGGCTCGCCGACGAGCTCCGCGACCTTGTCTACTGGCAGAGGAAGTCCTTTGACGATGTCAAGGAGCGCACCGCAGAGCTCAGGAAGGTTCTTGAAGCAGCGGCGGAGAAGGGACGCTGAGCGGTTTTGTTCCGGTACCTATCCGGATATCTTTGTTGATCTGTTGATCGGATCGGTGTTCCCGGAAAAAAAGGGAGGGTATATACCCCCACCCCCCTCCCCTTTTTTAAAAAAATCCCAAAAATGGTTGTCAGATAATCATCTGATTATCAGATGTACATTTGATTATCAATTGATCATCTGACAAAAATCCGGTTTCGCACGCCGGACGATTTTTGCATGGGGGGTGGGGGGTTCTCTCTTATTGTTTTCCTGAGGGGAGGGGGTCCGGCATTTTTTTTGTGAGCGGGTGGTGGGGCCAGGGGGGTGGCCTTTGGGAAAAAAATCCGGAATCCGGTTGTCACATGTACATGCGATTATCACATGATGATGTGATTATCACATTGCCATGTGACAAAAATCCGGGTTGTCACGCCGGACGGATTTGGGAAGGGGGGTAGGAGGTAGCCTTTAAAAAAAAGAGCGGGGCGGCAATTTTTTCGCGGGTGGGGTGGGACCCATGGGGGGGTGGCGTGATTGTGAAAGGGGGATCCCCATTTATGTGCGTGGAGGTGGGGTGGCCTCAGCTATTATTGAGCGAGGCGGGAGTGGGAGGATCAACTGTTGATCGGCCCCAAAACGAGTCCTCCCCGCCTCAGGGCCCCTTGCGGGGCACGGCGGGGCAGATTACCGGGATGCTCTCTCAGTAATTGCCCCCCATTCACCGGTGAATCTCCAGTTTCACCATCTTACTCATTCCGTTATCGTACCGAAAAATGAGCCCGCGCTCCTCAAGGTTTTGCAGCGTACGGGACAGCGTCGATTTGGGGATCCCGGTTCGTGCCGAGAGATCTGCCTGGTTCATCTCGCCATAGTTCATGAGGGTTTCTGCCACGATTCGCTCGTTTCCTTTCAGCAGGTTAAGTAACATGGCCGGATCGTCTGGTGCAGGAAGCTGGCGAAGGGTATCTTCAGCGGGGTTTTGGGTCAGCTGGGGAACTGCGGCAGGCAGTTTCGGGGCGGGATCCGGCGTTGTCGTGTCCCGTGGAGCACGTAAACCGGTTTGTACCAGGACAAGGGAAGTAATTCCCAGCAGGAACGCTGCAAAGGAGATGATGATGCAGTCCGCGAGCCGGTATACCCCGGGCACGGCAGCTGCCGCCGGGCCGCTTCCCTCGAACATCACGTTAACCGTGACCGGCCTCAGGAGCGTTACGGCGATAATAAAAACTGCCGCGGCAAAGACACCGGTAACCAGTACGGTTTTTTTATCCAAACTCATTATATCCGATATCCTGTAATAATAAAATGCAATTTTTTAGGAGAATAACTTTCAGGTACCTGTCGGGTCTCACTCACAGGGAAATGCCGGGCTTACCCGTACGACATTACTGTTGTCGAGATCGACATGGACGAAAAAGGTAGTCTCGTTTTTGGCGGTGGTCGTATTCACCATCGTAAATGCAAGGGATACATACGTCCCGTTTGTGGAATTCTTCCCGAAGTCCTTCGCCCGGATCATATCGAGCGGCTGGATCTCCTCGGTATACATCCCGGCACCGATGATATCCCGGACCCGTGCATCAGCGAGGGCGATCTTTTCTGCCTGGTACCGTTGCTCCGTTGTTAAGGTTCCGGTTTCTGTTTCCGGAGTATTGTTTAACTGTATAAATCCCCGTTTTCCATCGGGAGACAAGAGCAACATCGCACTCTGGTTATAGGCTAAGATTTTTAGGGTTATTTTAGTGACATTTGACCAGTCGTTTGTCACAGCGGGCCGGGGAGTTGTATCGTTTTTTATTCCTGGTTGGAGGGAATCCGGCCCTGAACTATCAGACAGATCGGAGTTTTTCGATTCGAGGGGATTTGGAACCAGCCAGATATCCTCGGTCTTTCCATTCTCGCCACTAACGATAAACACAAAGGCAAATGCCAGTGCCACTCCGGTCAGGATCAATATCCCTGTCACTGCAATGAATCTTCGATCCATTTTAACTCTCATTCACTCACGGTTCTCATAAACGCTTCCTTTTAAAAATATGAGGGATCTGGTGTACATCAAATCCATTCAGAGGGTAACGGCCGAGCACTCACGTAAGGACGTAATTCACCGTCGCAGAATTTGAAGTCGGGTTCCTGATGGCAAATGTCCACTGGCTGCTCGTGTAGGGAACAAACGTTGAATAGGTTCCCGATCCGCCGGTCTTCCACTCCGTGTATGCCCATGATGGATTGGCTCTATCATAGATGCCGAGGTAAACACCCTGGCTCGTAGGAGTCCACGTGGCAGAAACTCTCACCGGATCTCCGGCATTCCATGAGAAGGGACCCCAGAGATCGGCATATCCGGGCGCTACAGATCCGGATCCGCCTCTTGAAGTAGGACTGTGAACAACACCGATCTTAATACGGTCGGGACTTGGTACAGGATCGGGACCTGGATCACGACCTGCCACAGCAAAGGGATCTCCAATTTGTGTTTCATTGTCCACTTTGATAGTTATCTTTTTGATAATCTGTCCATCACTCGTTGTCCAGGGTTCGAGTTCGCTGCCTTGGATCATCCAGTGATCTCCGAATTGCGTCACATTGTCCACGTGCATCGTTCTCACTTTGATGGGCTGACCATCAGTTGTTTGTGCGGTGTCTAGGGCGCTTACGACCCCGGTTACCAGCAGGGCGACCAGAAGGATCGCGGCTGCTATTCCCAGTTTTTTCATGTTTTTTTCCATCCTGGTGTCTTCGTGCATGTCCGAGAGGCACCATATTTCCCTGCGGTGAAACACCTTGAGAAGGTCACGCGGAACGATCCGTCCGAAAATCCGGAACGACCGTTCCGGATGTCGGGAGAGCATTTAAGGGAGCCGACGGGGTTTGGTCAAGTCATGGGGAAGTTGAGATAACGTCCGGCGCGGAAGTTGTGGAGTCACGGGAGGAATCAAGTTGATAATCCCATTTAGACTGATAACGCTCCGGGAAAGACCAATAAAAAAACGTATTATATCCTCAATTGAAAATTTTATTTTAGCATGCGTACGCCAATCTTCAAAAGACGGACACTCGAAGGCAATCGCCTTGAGAAAATCTATCGCTTCAAGAATGGCTGGGGGGCATTGGTGTACAGGGATCCGTGGTCGGACGGCGGTATCGAAGGGTGGTGGACACTTCAGGTGATTATATTTTACGGAGGCGGAAGCCTGGACTGGGAGGTCAGTTTTACGCACCCGGAATCCTCCGGTGGCTGGCCCGGCCGGGGATATCTCACTGATAATGAGGTAGATGTAATCCTCGGTAAAATTGAGAAAACCGGGGAATAGATCGTATACGGTTTTAGTGTCTCGGGGGGCACGGCGGGGCGGATTACCTGCATGCTCTTTTTACTCATTGGCCCGCCGCGGAGGCGCCCCGTCGGGGGCGGCGGGGGGAATCGCAACTGTCGCCTCATGTATATATGTCAATATCCTCCTTCACCAAGTTAACAAAACCCACCATTATTCTATTACTGTATGCGTCCCATCATTCCAAGAAATTTCAATTTTGATAATTATGTCGTCATCTTGAATTCCTTCAAGGTTGGCAGAATAGCAACGCCCGACTATTACATCCTCCTCATTTGCACTCTGTGGTTCGAAAAATTTTAGGCCGTAGTCGGTTTCAAAAGCAACAACCGCGTGTCCAGTTAAACTTCTATGAAAACTGATTATGACAAGTCCACATCTTATTCCATATTTCGTGGCAACGTTTTGCACGTCTTTAGAGAATTTAAAACAATTATTTCTGTCGAGATCGTAATACCCCTTTATTATGTGGGGTATATCCGCTAAAAACATCTTAACGCCGAGAAGCAACGGATCTCTTACTTTTAACGTCTCTCCAGCTAATCTCTGTCCACTTTGAAATGTAACAAGTGGATCGGGCTTCCATTCTACTTCCCTTATTATTTCGAAATTTCCTTCGTCTATTACTAGGGTTCTCTGATTATTTCCCCCATCAACTGGATTCTTTTTAGCTACTTTTTCGTTATGTCTTCGAAGATTTTCTTTTAATGATGTTAAATCAAATTCTGGATTATCCTGCTTATCTTCACCTTTGAAAATGAAGTGATGGACTCTATCCAGAATACCCATGTGTGGGTAAATAGCGTTAGAGATTATAAAAAGACTATTACTTCCAGGTTCAATTAAACTAAAAAAAGGTTCCAATGCCGTGCCACACATCGCTCGATTCAAAAAGACCTGAAGTCCTATGATCCTATCAGAACCCTCCCCCCCATAATCCATCCCCTGCTTTTTGACAACACACTATAAGACCTCCCGCAGACTTTACAGAACCGTAGAGATAATAAAAGAATAATTAGAACACCCCGTATGTGCCATTGAGTTGTTTTTTAATTATTGGGATTTGGTTGGCACAATAGATAATGTCATTCTCCATATCTTGTTGAATTATAGGTTTTTGTGCCAATAAGACCGCATCGCCCCAGCTAAGTGATGACAAATTTGAATTAATTTTCTGGGTTTCCACCAATTGAAGTCGATATTGTTCTGCCGATGATAAATGAGAGTAATATGCAGTGATATTATTTGCCAAATTTGGATCAAATCTTTCGATTTCGCTATTTACTGCGGGATAAACCGAGTCAGAAGAAAATAGCGGTTGCCCATACAACATATGGGGGTTATTTTGATGGACACCATCCAAATATATCCCCGATTGATACGTATAAGCGAGTCCCGAGATAGTTTCGTTTTCAGAGGATAATTCCTTATAAATCCCTTGAGCCGTATACTTATCGACTTGGCAATCTTGAAAATAACCATAGGCAAAAGTTACAGAAAACCCTAAAATTGCCCCCAAAATCAAGAGAATTGCATCATAGAGATATTTGTGTTTGTCTCTAAATGACTCTTTTATGGGATCCGAACCCTGTTTTACTCTCTTTTTAGTTGTCACAATGTATGAAATTGTTACGCCAAAACAAAATAAAATATTCTATTTGTTATTATAATAACTAATCAAAATAGCGAGGGATAGCGAGATTAATGCAATGGTTACGAGGGGTATTGCGCGAATAAAAATGTAAATTGTCCCCGATAATTGCCATATTGTTCCATATCCTATAGCAAAAATTGCACAAATTACTACAATGACTCGGTTCCAACCCCCCGATTTTTGACAGTTTTTATCACTCACTTCTACCACCCGCAGACTTTACAGCCTCCTCAACCAACTCTTTTATATACTAAACCATACTAACCTATGGTTAATCCTAGAAAAGGAGGCATGACGATTACCACAGATTTCACGACAGTAAACCTGGCAGGACAGGAAGCGATAAACGAAGCCGAGACCGGGGGGAACAGGGCGATCCTCCACTGGCGGGTGATCGACCGGCTCAGCCGGTCCGGCGGGGACGCAGCCGGGATCGACGATCCCGACACGACCTGCGGGATCGAATCCCCGGGCCTCGCCCCTGCCTTCGCACCTGACCCCGTCGATGCGGACACCCGTGCCCAGTATGTGTAACGGGCACGGGATTGCCCCGTCGTATACAGGAGCAGTTTCCTCATTGCCAAACTATTTGGCAGGAAGAGACGCTATTACGAATTACCGGTAGCGGATAACGAACAACCAGAAGAAGAACCCCCAGCATCATGAACTTCAACAATTTCACCATCAAATCGCAGGAAGCCGTTGCGAAGGCAATCGAACTCGCAACGGCAAAAAAGAACCCGTCCATCGAGACGTCGCACCTCCTCAAAGGGATGCTCCTGGTTGACGAGAATGTCATCCCGTATCTCTTAAAAAAACTGAATGTGAACGTCGAGGGGTTCACCGCTGCCCTCGACCGGATCATCGATGCATATCCCGAGGTGACCGGCGGGGACCAGAACCTCTCGAACGATGCCTCAAAGGCCCTGCAGAAAGCCGTCGCACTATCGAAGGAGTCCGGGGATGAGTTCGTCTCGCTCGAACAGATCCTCCTTGGGATCCTCTCGGTCAGCGACAGCACCTCGCGGCTCCTTAAGGAGAACGGGGTATCGGAAAAAGAGTTAAAGACCGCCATCAGCCAGTTGCGGAAAGGTGAGACCGTGAACAGCCAGAACGCCGAAGATACCTATAATGCCCTGGAAAAATACGCCCGAAACCTCAACGATCTTGCCCGCAAGGGAAAACTCGATCCGGTGATCGGGCGCGACGAAGAGATCCGCAGGGTACTGCAGATCCTCTCACGGAGAACGAAGAACAACCCGATCCTCATCGGGGAGCCCGGTGTGGGTAAAACCGCCATAGCCGAAGGTCTTGCCCACCGGATCATCGACGAAGATGTTCCGGACAACCTCAAGACCAAGCAGATCTTCTCCCTTGACATGGGAGCCCTGATCGCCGGGGCCAAGTTCAAGGGAGAGTTCGAGGAGCGGTTAAAAAGTGTCATCAAGGAAGTGACCTCGTCCGACGGTGAGATCATCCTCTTCATTGACGAGATCCACACGCTGGTCGGGGCCGGCGGGGGCGAAGGCGCCATGGACGCGGCAAACATCCTCAAGCCCGCGCTCTCCCGGGGAGAACTGCATGTCATCGGCGCAACGACCCTAAAGGAATACCAGAAGTATTTCGAGAAGGACAAGGCGCTCGAACGGCGGTTCCAGCCGGTGATGGTCAACGAACCGGATGCCGAGGACGCCATCTCCATCCTCCGGGGCATCAAGGAGAAGTACGAGACCCACCACCATGTGAGGATCAAGGACGAGGCGATTATCGCCGCGGTCGAACTCTCGCAGCGCTATATCTCCGACCGGTTCCTTCCCGACAAGGCCATCGACTTGATTGACGAGGCGGCCTCGAAACTCCGGCTCGAGATCAACTCGAAACCCGAAGAACTCGAAAAGATCGAGCGGAAGATCCACCAGCTGGAGATTGAAAGGGAAGCCATCAAGCGCGAGAAAGACAAGGACAAACTCAAATCGCTCAATGAAGAGATCGCGAACCTGACCGAGGAGAGGAACCGGCTGCATGCAAAGTGGCGGTCGGAGAAAGAGCTCGTCGAGCAGATCCAGGCAAAGAAAACCGAGATCGAGAACCTGAAGTTCGAAGCCGAGCGTGCCGAACGGAACGGCGACCTCGGGAAAGTCGCCGAGATCCGCTATGGCCGCATCCCGGATAACGAGAAAAGCATGGTGGAGCTCAAGGAAAAACTCACCGTGCTCCAGAAGGATTCCGCGCTCGTGAACGAAGAGGTGGATGCCGAAGAGATAGCAGAAGTTGTCTCGCGCTGGACCGGGATCCCCGTATCGAGGATGCTCCAGAGCGAGCGGGAGAAACTGCTCAGCCTCGAAGCCGAACTCCACAAGCGTGTGGTCGGCCAGGATGAGGCAATCGCGGCAGTGGCAAATGCCATCCGCCGGAGCCGGGCCGGGCTGCAGGACACGAAACGCCCGATCGGCTCGTTCATCTTCCTCGGGACAACCGGGGTAGGAAAGACGGAACTCGCCAAAGCGCTTGCAGAATTCCTGTTCAACAACGAGAACAGCATGGTGCGGATCGATATGTCGGAGTACCAGGAACGCCATACCGTTTCACGGCTGATCGGCGCACCGCCGGGCTATGTGGGGTACGAAGAGAGCGGGCAGCTGACCGAAGCGGTCCGGAGAAAGCCCTATTCCGTGGTGCTGCTGGACGAGATAGAAAAGGCCCACCCGGATGTGTTCAATATCCTCTTGCAGGTCCTTGACGACGGCCGCCTGACCGACAACAAGGGCCGCACGGTGGACTTCAAGAACACCATCATCATCATGACCTCGAACATCGGGTCGCACCTCATCCAGGAGAACATGGAGCATGCCACGGACAAGGACCGGGACGAGCTCTTCGACCGCACCCGCGAACAGGTGTTCGACCTGCTCAAAAAGACCATCCGTCCTGAATTCCTCAACCGGATCGACGAGATCATCATGTTCAAACCGCTCACGGAGGACGAGATCCGGACGGTCGTCGAGATCCAGCTGGGCGGCGTGCAGAAGATGCTTGAAAAGAGCGACATCCGGCTTACGGCCACAAAGAAAGCCATCCGGTTCATCGCCACGCTGGGCTTTGACCCGCAGTTCGGCGCACGGCCGATCAAGCGCGTGATCCAGAAAAACCTGCTCAACGAGTTGTCAAAGATGATCCTTGCGGGGAACGTCCAGAAGGATAAGGAGATCGTTGTCGATGAGAAAGGAGGAAAACTGGTGTTCGGGAATGCCTGATCCCGAATCTTACGTCTGATTCACGTGTGTCAGGATGAGGGGAGACGACAATGGATGATACCGAAGAGTTAAAAAAAGCACTTGCAGAACAGACCCGGCTCGCTGAGGAACGTCTCAACCAGCTGAGATACCTCCAGGCAGACTTCGACAATTTCCGCAAGTGGAGTGCAAAGGAAAAGGAGACGATCACCGCCCTTGCAAACGAGAGGCTGATTAACGATCTCCTCGTCGTCCTGGACGATTTCGAGCTGGCCCTTCCCTCACTCGAGCAGGAGAAGAACCGGGAAGGGATGGAAATGATCCATAAAAAACTGACAAAAATCCTGTCCGATTACGGACTGCAGCCGATCGACTGCGTAGGGAAGAAATTCGATCCCCGGTATCACGAAGTGTTGTGTACAGAGAAGTGCCAAAAGGAGCCTAATACCATCCTCGAAGATTTCGGGAAAGGCTACCAGTTGAAATCCAAAGTCATCAGGCCCTCGAAGGTAAAGATTGCAGAACAGGAAACAGAGAACGTTGGTGAAAACAATGGCGAATGAGAAAATTATCGGAATTGACCTGGGTACCTCGAACAGCGAGGCATCCGTCATGGTCGGCGGGAAGCCGACGATCGTACCGTCAGCAGAAGGGGCAACGGTTGCGGGGAAAATGTTTCCCTCCTATGTGGCCTTTACCCCGGATGGCCAGCTCCTTGTCGGGGAACCGGCACGGCGGCAGGCTGTGAGCAACCCCGAAGGGACCGTTACTGCGGCTAAAAGGAAGATGGGGACAAACCACGTCTATAAGATCTACGGGAAGGAGTACACCCCCCAGCAGATCTCGGCGTTCATCCTCCAGAAGATCAAACGCGATGCCGAAGCGTTCCTCGGGGAAAAGATCACAAAAGCCGTCATCACCGTCCCGGCCTACTTTAACGACAACCAGCGGACCGCGACAAAGGATGCAGGAAAGATCGCCGGCCTCGACGTGGTTCGGCTGGTAAACGAACCCACCGCAGCGTCCATGGCCTACGGGCTCGACAAGGGCGGCGACTTCAAGATCCTGGTCTTTGACCTCGGCGGCGGCACGCTCGATGTCACCATCATGGAGTTCGGCGGCGGCACGTTTACCGTCCTTGCGACCTCCGGCGACACCCAGCTGGGCGGCACGGACATGGACAATGCCATCTTCGAATGGATCGCAGACGAGTTCAAGAAACAGGAGGGCATCGATCTCCGGAATGACAAGATGGCGGTCAACCGGGTCAGGGAGGCTGCAGAGAAAGCCAAGATCGAGCTTTCCACGGTCATGGAGACGGAGATAAACCTTCCCTATGTATCCGCGACCCAGACGGGCCCCAAGCACCTCAACATCAAGCTGTCCCGGTCAAAACTCGAACAGCTGATCGACCCGATCATCCGGCGGTGTATCAAGCCGTTCGAACAGGCGCTCAAGGACGCAAAACTCACCAAAGACGACATCCAGAAAGTGATCCTGGTCGGGGGACCCACCCGGATGCCGGTGGTCCAGAAATTCATCGAGGACAATGTGGGAAAGAAGATGGAACGCGGCATCGACCCGATGGAATGCGTGGCCATGGGTGCCGCAATCCAGGGCGGGATCCTCGGCGGCGAGATCAACGACATGGTACTGCTCGATGTAACCCCCTTAACCCTGGGCCTTGAGACCCTCGGCGGGGTCAGGACAGCCCTTATCGACCGGAACACCACGATCCCGACAAAGAAGAGCCAGATCTTCTCGACTGCGGCGGATATGCAGACCGAGGTCACGATCCACGTCCTCCAGGGCGAGCGGCCCATGGCAGCCGACAATGTGAGCCTGGGCCAGTTCAACCTGGTCGGCCTTCCCCCGGCGCCCCGGGGTGTCCCGCAGGTCGAGGTCACCTTCGATATCGATGCATCGGGCATCCTCAATGTCTCTGCAAAGGATCTCGGCACCGGGAAAGTGCAGAAGATGACCATCACCGCGTCGTCAAAGCTCCCCGAAGCCGATGTCCGTAAGATGGTCGACGAGGCAAAGGAGTTCGAAGAGCAGGACCGGCAGAGGAAGGAAGAGGTCGAGGCGAAAAACATCGCGGATTCCCTGGTCTACACCGCGGAAAAGACCAAAACCGATCTCGCGGACAAGCTGAACCCGGACATGGTTGAACGGCTGAACGCTGCGATCACCGCGGTTAAGGCGGCCCTGGAGGGTAAGGATACGTCCGGCATTAAGACCGAGACCGAAAAACTCCAGAAGGTGCTCAGCGAAGCAGGCGCCGCTGCATACCAGGCTGCGGCACGGCAGCAGGCAGAACAGCAGGGGGCCTCCCAGAACCCGGGACAGCCCTCGCAGGATGCCGGAGGTTCGGGCAGTGCCGGCGGCCCCGGCGGCGAGAACGTTGTTGATGCCGACTTCAAAGTAAAGGATGAAAAATAATTTTTCTTCCACGACCCATGGCAGCGCGCGACTATTATGAGACCCTTGGCGTAAAGCGGGATGCTTCAGCGGACGAGCTCAAAAAAGCATTCCGGCAGCTTGCACGAAAATACCACCCGGACCTGAACAAGGGGAGTAAGGAGGCGGAAGAAAAATTCAAGGAAATAAACGAAGCCTACCAGGTGTTAAGCGACCCCCAGAAGAAAGCCCAGTACGACATGGGGGGCCATGTCGAGTTCGGGCCCGGGGATAAAGCAGGGTATCGCCCGCCCAGTTACGACGACCTGTTCCGGGACTACGGTCTCGGGGATATCTTCAATGCATTCTCCGGGGGATCCCGGGGGCCACGGCAGCGGGCAGGGGCAGATCTCCGCTATGATATCGAAGTAACGCTCTCCGATGCATTCTACGGCACGAAAAATACCGTGGCGGTCCCGCATGATTCCGTATGCGACACCTGCCATGGGACCGGGGCGGAACCCGGTTACCTGAAGGACTGTCCCACCTGCCGGGGAACCGGCGAGATCCGGAGCCCGCAGAGAATCGGGAACCGCCAGGTGATGAGCATCGCCCAGTGCCCGGAGTGCGGCGGGAGCGGCAAGATCATTGAGAAGCCCTGCCGGACCTGCCACGGGGCCGGGTCGCTCCAGAAAACCCGGCGGATCGAAGTGACGATCCCGCGGGGCGTAGAGGACGGGCAGTTCCTGCGCATTGCCGGCGAAGGCGAACCGGGCGAGAACCGGGGGCCGCCCGGCGACCTCTACGTGGTTGTCCACGTAAAGAAACACGAGGTCTTTGAGCGGCAGGGGGCGGACCTGACGACCACCGCAGTGGTCGGTCTCGCCACCGCGCTCCTGGGAGGAGAGATCACCGTGCCGACGATTACCGGGAGTGCGGCCGTAAAGATCCACCGCGGCACCCAGAGCCATACCATCTTACGGCTCCGGGGGCAGGGGATGCCATTCCTCAACTCCGACAAACGGGGCGATCTCCTGGTAAAGGTCATCGTGAAGATTCCCACAGACCTGACAAAAAAGCAGGAGGATCTCATGAAGGAAGCGTTCGTGGGCAGACCGGTGGGATGAACCATGGTACGGACTGCTGATTCAAAACCGGGTGCGGGGTAAAACAGATGGTGCGATGGTATTACCGGTCGGTCTTTGACGAGCTGGAAGACTTAAGGAAATACCTGGAGGCTCTGGACCGGCAGATATACGAAACCAACCCTGCTGCATTATTGCCCGCTGTCGGCGGGTCGGCACGGATGATGCTGCCCGTGCAACCGACAACGTTCTCCGTGCAGGTTTCTGAGAGCGATGACGAAGTAGTGGTTACCGCAGGTACGATTGCGGGTATCACGAAAAAAGGAATCGCACTCGACCTGATCGATCCCCGGACGCTCGAAATTACCTGGGCACGAACAGAGGAACGTTCCGATGAGACTGAGGGGTACTATTCGCGCGAGCGCACGTCTGCGTCGATGACGCGGGTGGTTTCCCTCCCGGAACCGGTAACCGATGAAGGATCTTCGGCAACGTTTAAGGACGGTGTGCTGGAAGTTCGTCTTAAAAAGATCGCAAAAGAGTCACGGGGAAAAATACCCGTTGATTAACGATTGAGAATCCTGTATACCTCCCCCTCCTTTTTTAGTTCATACCCGGTAGTATGGCAGAAACCGCGTTACAGCGGGATAATAATCCTCATAAACCTCCGGGTCAAACGACTACCCACAGACCCGGACACCGGTCCGGGTAATTCGGGGTTGAACGCCCATTGCGGCGGGATCCGGTGGACATTATGATTCTCAAAGACTTCCTAACACACGCGGGAACGGAAAAGAATCTCGCCGAACTCATCCTTTTTTTGAGCCGGCAGGCATCGGAGGTGCGAAAGGGATTTCTTTCGACCTGCATGAACACCGCAGCCTGCGGCACGAAGAACATGTTCGGCGAGGACCAGAAGCCTCTCGATAAGTATGCCGACGACGTCTTTGTTGAGGCATTAAAAAAGTCAAAGCTCGTCCGCTACATTGCAACCGAGGAGCAGGACGCAATCATAGAGGTAAAGGATGCAAAGAACAACTTCGGCGTTGTCATCGACCCGCTCGACGGCTCCTCCCTCCTTGACGTGAACCTCTGCGTGGGCTCTATTATCGGCATCTGCCCGGGCAATGTCCTTGACAAGGGCAAAAACATGGTCGCCGCCCTCTACATGCTCTACGGCCCGCTCACCCTCCTCACGGTAACCACGGGCTCGGGCGTGCACGAGTTCGTGCAGGATAAGAAGGGAGAGTTCTTCCTCCGCGAAAAAGACCTCCGGATCCCGGACGGCAAAATCTATTCTCCCGGGGCACTCAGGAAAGATTATCTCCCCGCCCATGCCGCGTGGATCGCAGACCTCGAAGAGAAGGGTTACAAGCTCCGGTTCTCGGGCTGCTTTGTCGCCGACGTCCACCAGATCCTCCACAAGGGCGGCGTCTTTACCTACCCGGCATACCGGGGAAAGGAGACGGGAAAGCTGCGCCTCCTCTACGAGGCAAACCCGATGGGCATGCTCGTCTGCGAGGCCGGCGGGGCGGTAAGCGACGGCCATAAGAGTTACCGCGAGATCGTCCCGACCGATATCGGCCAGAGGGTACCGATCTACATTGGCGGGAAAAAGGAGATTGCGCAAATCGAGGAATTCATGAAAAAAGCGGAGAAGAAGGAGTGAGAAAGATATGAGTTCAAACGAGTTTGGCCCGGTTCCCGGCTCTGCCATCTTCCATGGCGTTGCCGGCAAAAAAGCGATCGTCATGGCGGCAAACATCCGGATCGGCCTTGTGGCCGAGGGGATCTTCCAGGCCGCAAAGGACACCGATTCGGCAGTATTCATGGAACTGGCCCGGTCCGAGAGCGACCTTTCGGGCGGCTACACCGGTATGACCCCGAAGATCTTCTCGGAAAAGATGGCGGTTGCCGCGAAAAATACCGGCTTTGGTACCTGGGGACTCCACGCCGACCACATCTCGATCAAGAAAGGCGATGCCGCAGAGATAGCATCCACAAAGGATCTCATCGACGCCCAGATTGCGGCCGGTTACACCTCCTTTGCCATCGACGCATCCCACCTTTTCAACTTCGATGGTAAAAACGTCCGCGAGGAGCTGGAGGACAATATCCGGATCACGACCGAAGTCGCACAGCACATCAAAGCAAAGATGGGCAAAAAAGAGTTCGGCCTTGAAGTCGAGGTCGGCGAGATCGGGCGAAAGGGCACCGAGGGCCTTGTCCTGACCCGGCCTGAAGAAGCCGTGGAATACATCAGCGCCTTAAATGAGAACGGCGTCTTCCCCCACGTGCTCGCTATCGCAAACGGCAGCACCCACGGCCACACCTACGATGCGGACGGGAACGTTGTCGAGCAGCTCTCGATCAACATCCCCCGGACCAAAGAGATTGCCGAAGCCCTGCGCAAGCACAAGCTCTCCGTAGGCATCGCCCAGCACGGCATTACCGGCACACCCCGTGACCTGATTGCAAAGTACTTCCCGAAAGGCGACATTATCAAGGGGAACGTCGGCACCTTCTGGCAGGACGTGGTCTTTGACACGTTTAAGGTCTACGAGCCGGCACTCTTCAAGGAGATCGAGGACTGGACGCTTGAAACCTACCGCCCCAAGAACGCCGGGAAGAAGGACAAGCAGATCTTCGACGGCAACTGCAAGCAGGCGATCAAGCAGTTCTATAAGGAGATCTATGCGGTCGGCGAAGAGACACAGGCAGCAGTCCGGGCCCGGGCCTATGCCGAGAGTCTGGTATTCTTCAGGGCATTCAACTCCTACGGCACGGGCGCTGCCGTCAGGAAACTTCTTTGAAAAATCTCCTTTTTTTGGCACCCGGTGAAACATCTTTTAGTATCCCGGGGCCATCTCATATTCAGGTGCATTGTCATGCCAAAGACCACGATCTCCGTCATCAAGGCGGATGTCGGGAGCTTCCCCGGCCACTCCCGCGTCCACCCCAAGCTGCTGGAAAAGGCAGCACAGATGCTAAAAGCCGAGCGGGGAAAACTCCTTACTGATTCCTTTGTCACCCACTGCGGCGACGACCTTGAACTGATCATGACCCATACCCACGGGGTCGATGACAAGAAGATCCACAAGCTTGCGTGGGACGTATTTTTAGAATGCACGAAAATCGCAAAAGAGCTCAAGCTCTACGGTGCCGGGCAGGACATGCTTGCCGACGCATTTTCAGGAAACGTGAAGGGCATGGGCCCGGGCGTTGCCGAGATGGAGTTCGAGGAACGCGGTTCCGATCCGGTCATGGTTTTCATGGCGGACAAGACCGAACCCGGCGCATGGAACTTCTACCTGTACAAGATCTTTGCCGATCCCTTCAACACGCCGGGTCTCGTGATCGATCCCTCGATGCACGACGGTTTTGTCTTTGAGGTGCACGACCTGGTGAAAAAGCGGGCGATCACCTTCTCCTGCCCGGAGGAGAGCTACAGCCTGCTTGCCTACATCGGTGCCCCGTCGCGGTATGTCATCAAGCACGTGTTCAAAAAGGACGGCACGGTTGCCGCCTCGACGAGCACCCAGCGCCTCAACATGATGGCGGGACGATACGTGGGAAAGGACGACCCGGTCATGATCGTCCGGGCCCAGAGCGGCTTTCCCTCGATGGGCGAGGTGCTCGAACCCTTCACGATCCCGGTCCTTGTCGCCGGGTGGATGCGCGGGTCCCACCACGGCCCCTTCATGCCAGTCGGGCTTTGCGATGCCAACTGCACCCGGTTTGACGGCCCGCCCCGGGTCATCTGCTTCGGGTTCCAGGTATCGGACGGCAGGCTGATCGGCCCGGCCGACATGTTCGACGACCCCGGTTTTGACCGGGTCCGGATGCGGTGTAACGAGCTCGCCGACACAATCCGGGCACAGGGGCCGTTTGAGCCCCACCGGCTCTCGCTCGAAGAGATGGAATACACCACGCTCCCGGCGGTTGAGAAAAAACTGGAGAAGCGCTGGAAACCCCTTTAAAGACGCCTTTTTTTCTCCGGGACAGCGGGGCCGTTTATTATCTTCCAACGACCTAGCAAACTTTAATTATCTTACGGCCCAAATCAGAGCAGATGGTTAACGGAATTGTTTTGCCCATAAAAAAAGTCTTTGCTCTCGTCGATTCAAAGATTGTTGTCGAAATAAAGGACGAGGGCAAGAAACTGCAGGGCAGGCTTGTCGCCGTGGACGAATACTTAAACATCCACATGGACGAGACGATCGAGTACGTCAACAACGAGCGGGGCAGGAGCCTCGGTACCGTTGTGATCCGCGGGAACAACATCCTCACCATTGCGCCGGCCCTGTAAGATAAAAAACAGGGGATTTGATGTGCGATGCCTGAACCTGAAGATGATGCACTGGCATTGATCCAGTCAAAGCCGGAAGGCGTGCTCCAGAGCGAACTCTGGAAAGAGATTGGCGTAGACAGCCGGAAGTGTTCGCGGATTGTCAAAAAGCTCGAAGACAACGGGCTTATCGAGCGCGTTGAATTTAAGAAAGAAGGGATTAAGACCTTCCTGCTCCGTGCCAAGCGGCTGCCGGTGCGTGCCGAAGATCTCCTTGCCGGGGACGAACTGATCCCCTGTATTGCCTGCGAGCTCGAATGCGTGGTCGAGGAATGCCACCCCCTGATGGACTGGATGTACCAGCTCGCCATTGTCGAGAACAGCAGCAAATAATCTTTTTTTCTTTTTAAGGTTTTTTTATGATAGATCGCGACAAGGTACCGGTGATCTTCGGATTTCTCCTCTTCCTTGTCCCGCAGAACATCTACGTTATCGGCGACCGGATGGCGACCGGTATCCAGTGGGCGCTCTTCCGGTACCAGGTGAGCGATCTCGGGAACAGCCTGATTCTCGCGAGCCGCGATCTCTACTACGTGACCGCAGGGATCCTGAAAGGTGTGACTGCCATCTCGACCGTAGTGTGGCTTTGCGGGGCTGTCCTCCTTGTTACAGCCCTCTGCCTCCTTGCCGTATCAGCCCTGCGGCCCGGTGCCCGGCTGGTCCGGCCCGCCGGTCTGGCAATCATCGCATCTGGCATTCTCTTCCTCCTTGCAGATATCGTCCAGTACGGGATCGCCTTCCACAACATGCACGGGTATGCCCTGCCGGTCGGTGTCCCGCTCGTGCTGGTGGTCGGTGCCTGGTGTTACCGGGAGGGTGCGGGTGTTCCCCCGGCCGATACGATTGAGGAGAGCGGCGGGGAAACGCCGTCCCCTGATGGGGACGAGGAAAACTAAACGGCCTCTCGCAGACTTCCCCGGGCAGGATCCGGGCCTTCGGGGTGCACCCGGCCAATCCGGGCCAGTATCATCCGAAAACGGGGAATTCCTCTTCTCCAGTCAACTATTTATGAGAACATAGCCGATTATAGGTACCTGTACAGACCAGACGAGCCCCGGCTCCGGAGTGCCTGATGATATCGGTCCTTTTTGTAGACGACAATACCGGTTTTGCGGCTCAGCTTCGCCCGCTCCTTGAAAAGACCGGGGAGGTCCGCATGGAGCTCGTGCCGTCGCCCAAGATGGCAATCGAGAAGCTGAAAGGCCGGGTCTTCGATGTCGTGATCTGTTTTGAGGAGATCCCGGCGGTCAACGGGATCGAATTCGTCCCCGATATGGACGGGATCGGATTCTTACGCTACCTCCGCTCGATCGGAAACCCCACGCCCGTTATCCTCTTCCTCCGGCGGGGCCAGAGCCGGATCGCGTTTGAAGAGGTGGCAAACGGGGCCGAGGTTGCATTCACAGCGGGCTCCGACATGCGGGGACCGGCTGCCGACCTTGTCACCCTGCTCAAGCAGACAACGCTGCGCAGGAAAACGGAGCGCGAGGTCAAGCTCCAGAACGACCAGCTCACCTCGATCCTCTCGGCAACTCCGCTCGGGATCTTCCAGATGCGCAACGCTGCGATTGCGTGGGTCAACCACCCGCTTGCCGCCCTTCTCGGGACTTCTGAATCCGCCCTTCTCGGGAAACCGGTAAAGACTCTCTTTAAGAGCGAGGAGGAGTTCGGGCAGGTCTGCCGGGACCTCCAGATCCACCGCGACCCCCTCGGGAACGGGTTTACCGAGGCCGATATCGTGACCGCCGGGGGAGGATACATTGCCTGCACCCTCCAGGCCCGGCTCATCGACCCGCTCGATGCAAAGAAGGGCGGGACCGTTGTCGTGACCGATATTTCGGAACGAAAAAGGATGCGGGATGCCTTGAAAGAGAGCGAGGCAAAGTACCGGGACATGATGGCAAACGCCCAGAGCATCATCATCCGGATGGACCTGCAGGGGACCATCACGTACGTAAACACCTTTGCCGCGGCATTCTTCGATTATTCCGAGAGCGATCTCGTGGGAAAGAATGTCGTAGGAACCATTGTCCCGGAGAAGAACCGGGGCGGCCACGACCTCTCGATGATGGCAAACGATCTGGGGTTCAATGCGGAAGGCTATGCGATCAACGTGAGCGAGAACGTCCGCCGGAACGGGGACATTGTCTGGATCGCGTGGATCAACAAGGCGATCCGGGACCCGCAGGGCCATATCACCGAGGTCCTCTGCATTGGCCACGACATCACCGACCGGAAGCAGACCGGGGCGGTCCGGATCAGTACCGATACCTGGAAGGACCAGGTAGTCTCGGATACGGACGTGCGGGAAGAGGTCTTTGACACGGTCTTCCACATCGCAACGGAGATCTCGATCGAGGGCCGCGAAGGAAAAGCGGTCGGTACGACGTTTCTCATTGGCGACACGAAGAACGTTCTCGCCAAGTCCCGACAGATCATGCTCAACGCCTTCGAGGGCCATGTGCCCGAGATGCGGATGGTGACAAACCCCGACTTAAAGGAGAACATCAAGGAGTTTGCCCAGCTCGACGGGGCGTTCGTGATCTCGGGGGACGGGTTTATCGAGGCATCGGGACGCTACATCACGGTCGATTCGAGCCACGTGACGCTCCCCAAAGGGATGGGCACCCGGCATAACTCGGTTGCGGCAATGACGAGCGTGACAAAGGCGGTAGGTATCGTGGTCTCCCAGAGCGGCGGCGGGATTACGATCTTTAAAAGCGGACAGATCTTAAAGAAGATCACGCTCTGACCCCGAACAGGGGCAGAAAACCGGGGCATTAAAAAGAAAAGAGCCCGGCAGGTGCCGGTTATTTTTGGCATTTACACATCCAGCCGGATCGTCGTAATCTTTACGGTCTCCACCCCTTTTTGCGACATGATCTTCTCGGCAAAGGTCTTGATCTCCGAGCCTTCGCCATGCACCAGGATCACTTCAAGGGTGCGGGTTCCGGACACCTCGGAACGGAGCGTGGTAGTAATCAGGGGGAGATACCCGTGCTGGATCTCCGTTATGGTTTCGAGCAGGCCGCGCTGCTCATGATTGTATACAATGGAGACGATTCCCTTTCGTTCGCCCTTGACATCTGCCATCCACTGGTAATACGTAATATAGGTGCGGATTGCATCCCGTATCCCTTCCGATCGGGAGGAATACCCGCGAAGATCCAATAGCTCGTCAAACTTGTCGAGCAGGCTCTTTGGAAGGGAGATTCCGACCCGGGAGAGATCGTCTTCCTGGTTTGTGGGATCGTTCATGCTATCTGGATCTGTCCTGATTATTTTTAACAGTTTTTAAAAATATCCAATATAGTAACAATTGGTGTGAATTTTATTTCTGACTGTCTGAGTGTGGCCGATAGTTATCCCGGAAAATTGCCCCGCTGAACCTGCCTTCACAGACGACAGGGGGAAACATCCGCCAGATGCGTGTGCAAAGTTCAGGTGGATCCCGGTTGACCGGGAAAAACGGATAAAAAAAAGAACAATCGCCGGTTAACCGGCGGTTTCATCATCCGGGCGATCAGTTATACGACCGGAACGGCACGTACTGGTCGATGATCTTGACCCGGTCACCCTGTGGCGTGATCGCCCAGACTACGGCCCGGTCATTGTTCTGGGTGGTGCCCTGCAGGGAAACAGTTTTTCCCACGTAGAGGGGCTGCTTCATGTTCCCGGTCTCGACAATGCCGTCAGAGCGGATCACCTCAAGGTCGAGCTCGGGGATGAGGTTCATTCCCATGCCGCCGCGGAAGGTCATGACGACCAGCGGGTCGATTGCCTGCCCGTTGCTCTGGACCTGCACATCGACCGCCCAGACATCGGGGAGCACTTCGGTCGGGCTCGGGGTGGGCGAGAGCGTGGGGAGAGTACTTACCGCTGCTACCGTTGTGGGGATGGGCGTGGGTGTGGCGGTCGGGACAAACGGGAGGGGGACTGTGGTCGTGTCCGTGCACCCCGCTGCGGCAAGCAGCAGGACGACAAACACGGCAAGGAGAACGGGGATGTGCCGGGTATTCATGGACTAGGATTTTACCCGGTGATATATAGGATACATGGATGGTCCGGGTTCAACGGGTCTGCCCGGTCAGGCTTTGTTTCCCGCCGGTCCCTCCTCGCGGGCGCACCCGCAGGAACTGCCATTGTCCCGGCAGGTGTACCGACAGATGTTTCCCACGGTCCGGAACGCATCTTCGAGATCCGGGAAATTGGGGATCTTAGCTTCTTTTAAGATGTGCTGCGGGGTTTTCATGGAATCGCCGCCGATCATGCAGCCCACGATCATCTTCTTTGCATGGGTGGAGAACCGGACGATCTCGTTAGCCACCCTTAAGGGGTCCGACATCGCGGTCGGGACGGTGATCACAAAAGCGATGTCCCAGAGGTCCTGGTGCCGGATCATGACATCGAAGGTCTTTGCAAACCGGTCGGGGTGCGAATCGCCCACCATATCGATCGGGTTTGCCCGGCTCCAGTTCGGCGGGAGGACGGCGTCGAGCTCCTGCACGATCTCTTTGGGGAACTCCACGAGCCGGATCCCGAAGCGCTCCGCGTAGTCCGAGGAGAGGACGGCAAAACCGCCGGCATTCGAGATCACAACAGCCCGTGTCCCCGCCGGGTAGCCCTCGGAAGCGAGCAGTTCGGCTGCCTGGAACGCCTCCCTAATCGAGCGGGCCGGGATAATCCCTGCCTGACGGAACGCGGCCTGGTACACGGCAAAACTCCCGGCTAAAGAACCGGTGTGCGACGAGGCAGCCTTCTGCCCGATCGCCGACGACCCGGATTTTATCGCGATCACGGGTTTTACGGCCGTGATCCGGCGTACGATCTCAAGGAAGCGCCGGCCGTTTTTGATCTCCTCCACATACAGGATAATTGCGTTTGTTGCCGGGTCGGCGGCTGTTCCCTGGATGAAGTCCTCAAATGCGAGGTCGAGCTGGTTTCCCACCGAGATAACCGATGAAAAGCCGATCTCCTCGGGCAGGCTCCAGTCGACAATGGTCGTGATGATCGCCCCGCTCTGGGAGACAAACGCAATGGAACCGGGCCGGGGGGAGATCGTATCGAACGTAGTGTTGATGCCCTGCGAAGGGACCATGAACCCGAGGCAGTTGGGGCCCATGACCCGGAGCCGGTATTTTTTTGCCGAGGCAAGGATCTGCTCTTCGAGGGCCTTACCTGCGGCGCCGGTCTCCCGGAAACCGGAGGAGATGATGACCACGAGAGGGATCCCTTTCTTCCCGGCCTCTTCGACAATAACCGGGACGCCATGCGCCGGGATAGCAATCACGGCGGCATCCACCGGCCCGGGTATCGCCGTAAGCGAAGGATAGGCAGTTTTGCCGAGAATGGTCGGGCTTTTCGGGTTGACCGGGTAGAGGTCGCCCGGGAATGGGAGCATGTTCCGACAGATCGCGTACCCGACCTTGTCCGGGTCCTGCGATGCCCCTACTACGGCGACAGAATGGATCCCGGAGAGGAGACCGGCCGGTGCAGGGCCTTCGATTCCCTCCTTTGGGAGCGGTTTTGGTGCGTCATCGACATAGATCCGTGCGTCCACCGCGCAGCACCCTTCCCCGTACAGGATGACCGGGTTGATGTCGAACTCGCTGATTTCAGGGTGTTCCAGAAACATCCGCACCAGTGCCCCGGTGATCCGGACAAACGCCGCCTCGTCCCGTGGCGCTGCGTGACGGTAGCCCGTGATCAGCGGGTGGCCTTTCAGGCTGCGGACCATAGCAAGGAGCCCGTCTTCGTCCACCGGGAGGATACGGATCGCCACGTCGCGGAGCAGCTCTACGAGCGTCCCGCCCATGCCGATGGTAAGCACCTTCCCGAATGCCGCGTCAGTTTTCCCACCTACGATCAGTTCGAGGCCTGGGGCCTGCTCGGCTTCGAGGATCACGCCCCGGATCTCCGCACCGGGATATGCGGCCCGCACGTTTGCCGTAATTGCGGCAAATGCCTTCTTTGCCGCTTCGGGAGAGGTGATCCCGGTAATCACGCCCCCTGCATCGCTCTTGTGGACCACCTGCGGCGAAACGATCTTTGCCACGAGCGGAAAGCCGATCGCTGTTGCCTTTGCCTCCGCTTCTTCCGGGGTCGCTGCCAGTGCATACCGGGGGACGGGAATTGCATAGTTTTCCAGCAGTGCGTAACCTTCGGCTTCAGAGAGCAGGGTGCGGGTCATAGCGAAAAAAATCTCCTTACTGTTAGTTCCGGCAGCCGTGTTAATGAGGATTGTGCAGGTATTTTCCGGTGACCGGTTCCCGCTGTTGTATTTTCAGAGTCCAACGAACGGAAATTTCTCTTCGGTTTTCTCGTTTACCACTATTTACATCACTTCACGGACCGGATCCGCAAACCCGTTAACAGAACCCAAAGTCCGGTTCTGGATTACCCGGCACCGGAACACCGGCGCGTGTTTTTTCTCTCATACCAGAACCCCCTGACATTTGAGTTCTTTTACAGCGTTACTCGTTGCAACAGGTTTCTTTACGATCATACACATTCACTCTCCAGGTTTGTGGGTTTCCCTGCATCATGCTGTTACGGAACGAACTTTATGCCGGGATACACGGGGCCCCAATAGCCATGATTGGCAATCTCTACGCCAAACGTATCCGTGATGACACTGCGTAACGCTTTTTCACGGATCAGGTTTGGAAATCCCGAAGTCTTGCGCTGGCAGGTTCGGACCCATTCACTCCAGAGCAGCATGCACTGGACGTCGCAAATCCTGTTTTGTTGTACATGATCCGCTAAAAACGCCTTGAATACCTTTAATTCGTGGACATCCGAGGGAGTGCCGGCAATCCCTGTCAATTTGAACTTTTCGCCAAACTGGTTCAGCGTATCGGAGCTTTCCTTGTCGATACCTTCCGAAAAGAGGGAGGTTTTTCCTTTTTTTCCCGCGGGTCGGTCCGGGATCAGGTCGAATTGTTTTTGTGGGGGGATCCTGGATGTGATACGCAATCCTGATAGTTTCCGGGTGGAAATAATGACTCACCAGCAGAACATGTGAAGAAGAGACGTATAGGCAATCACCTGAAAATCAAAAATTGAAACATCTTTTGCAACAACGGGACAGGTTAATCTTCTATCCCACGATATAATGTCGGACTCTGGCAGGAAAATGACCGGAAAATTAAACGTTTTCCCAGGAGCGGAGTTGAAAACACCATACTTGATAAACAGGACGGGAAGGCCAGTGAAGCCATTGATGACGGCCGCATGGCTGCACATTCATTACCGGATTCTCTAACATTGCAGAATACGTTAAACCCGGATACAACTCACCCGATCGTATCTGTGCAGGAACGTTATGACGATGCCTGGGGATGTAGGTATGAGTCTGTACGGTATTGCGATCTCGACCGTTTCCGCGACCGGTGAGGATCATGAACCCGTTGCCCCGGTCATCAAAAACCATACTCGGTATTCTCGGTACGAGTGGTGCAATGACCCATAAGGATCTCGTAAGCAGATGTCACTACTCTCCAAGAACCATACGTTATGCCTTAAAACAGCTTAAGGACCGGAAACTCCTCATCGAGAAGATGAATATCCATGATATGCGCCAGATCATTTACCAGAACCGTATGGCTCCCCTGCAGGAAAACGGGAAGGGTATCATGCCGGCGCCATCCTCCCTCAGTACCCGTGACTTCTGGAGGGTGCAGATCCCCGTCCGGCATTAGCTGCTCCCGGGTATAAAAACGGGCTCTGACCGTTAATCACCTAAAAAAAAAAGAAAAAACCGGGACGGTTGACGAATGAAAGTTCACTCCATGCCGTACGGGGTATTCTCCCGCAGGCAGCGGGCCATGTCGGCAAGGACCGGCTCGATCTTCTTTTCTTTGCGGTAGCGCTCCGCCATCAGTTCGGCTAGGCTGCCCTTTTTTATCCGGCGTTCGATGACCGGCAGGTACTTTCGCTCTTCCGGCGTTGCCCGTTTCCAGGCATGGCTGTAGAGGGCTTCGAGCTCGGGACGGAGACCGGCCGTTCCTTTCCGGATGGCCGTCTCCATGAGCGCGAGGAGCGCATTCCGGTCCGATTCAACGGGAAGGGTCGGGCAGCGCAACAGGGCCTGTATAAACGCGGCAACCGCCATGTCGGATTTTATGCACTCCTGCTCGTCCATTGCCTTGATCTCAAGGCACTGCCGGGAGAACCGGACGATAAGCCCCCCCGAGTTGAGCCACTCCTCGCAGAGGATCTCCGCATCGCGGGCGCGGAGTTCGGCAAAAATCTTCTCCTGGAACGCGTTGTACTCCGTCACCGAGCGGAGCCGTTCCGGGACGATCCCGTTACAGATCGCCGGGATCTGTTCCTGGTTTTTCCGGTAGTAGACGAGCCGGTTGTCCATTACCCCGGTCAGCTTTCCCTCGACCATGGGCGAAGACGCCGTAATGGCGGCAAGGTAGGGCAGGAGAGTGCGGATCCGGTTGTACTGCATGAGCAGATCCTTCTCGTTCGCATACGAGAGGTTAACCTGGAGCGCCTGGATATTGAGCCACCCGTGCTGGTGGATATTGAAGAGCCGGTCGTAACATTCGTAGTACTCTCCCTCATCGTGGTCCCAGACGGAGGTCCGGTCGAGCGTCACGGTCGGGTGCATCCCGAGGCCGAGCAGGTGATACTGGGTCGGGAAGATCCGGTAGAACCGGTTGATGCCCTGCATGAGCTGGGGTTCCAGTCCCGCCGGGCCGGTGGCCGGCACCTTCGGGAGCATCTCGATGACGGTCTTCTGGAGCTCTTTTCCCAGCCGGACATCGCCAAAGGAGATCTCGCTCTCGAAACTCCCGCAGATCGCCTTGATTATCTGGTCCGAAACGGGGAGCGCGGTAAAATGTTCGTCGTTTACCGAAAATTCATGTTCTGTTCCGATTGTCATAATGCCCGGTGTACCCGCGGGATCCCCACGACGAAGTCTGTCTCGGGCTCGTCGATCTTGTTGATCTCCGCAATCTCCTCATCTGTCAGGTTTGCGACAAGGTTGGTTATATTTTTCACGGCACAGTCGTACTGCTGGTCGTACGCGGCCGGTACGTCTTTTAAGAGCGTCACGATGGGGCAGATCGAGGGGTGTTTCAAAAACAGCCGGATCGTGTCTCCGTCAACGTCGAAGGTAAACGGCCCCGCCCGGCAGGTCTCGGGTTTGATCGCATGGATCGTGCACTTGCCGTTCTTCATGAGGTAACAGGTGTTGTCGGCGTGGGTTTTCAGGCGCCGGTAGCCCTTTACTTCAAATGCATCCGGGGATACCCCGGATTTGAGCAGTCGTTCCTGACAGTTCTTCGATATCGGGGGGTGCGCCTCATCGCAGCAGTGGCCCCCGCATTTCATACAGATAGCTTCGGCACGAAGCAGCCAGTTTTCCGTCATGTAAAATCTCGTCAAAAAATGGTATTTTCTTAACTTGCAAAGAGATGGTTTACGATCCGTTCGTATACGTTCGGGTAAAATGCGTCTTCTCCGCTTTCGAGCGAGGGGTTATCGTTAACCTCGATGACCCGGGCATCGCCATTGCTGTTCTTGATGTCCACACCGTAGAGGCCGTTACCGATGGCGTTTGCCGCATCGATCCCGAGCTGGATCACGTGAGGCGGCACCCCGTCGGCGGGCACGCTCTCCACGCCACAGTACACGATGTGGCCGTTTACCGAGGCCTGGATCTTGAACGTCACCGAGGGGATCGTGTACTTGCAGGCGTACAACAGTTTCCCGTCGAGCACCCCGACCCGCCAGTCGTACGTGCTCTCCACGTACTGCTGGACAACGATCCAGTCCGACATCTTGATGAACCGCCGGGCAACCCGGAAGAACCCGGCGATATCGGTGACTTTCTCCACCCGGAGCGAGAACGAGGTCGAGGGTTCCTTTACGATGAGCGGCGTCCCGAGCGTATCGAAGAGCTGGCTCACCCGTTCTACCGAGAGATCGTTTTTCGAGAGGAAAACGGTTTTCGGGAGGGCCACGTTCTTTTTTATCAGGTGGGAATACATGTTGATCTTGTCGCCGCAGATCTGGATCGAGTCCGAGTCGTCGATGACCGGGATCCCGTGGAAGTCCGCCATCCTTGCGGCAACGTACGTGATGTTCATCGGGTCGGTCCGGGCCCGGATGAAGAGCGCGTCCATTTTGGGGATCTTGTTGATGTCGACCGGGAAGAGGAACTCGACGTCATGTCCCATGTCTTCGGCAACGTCGCGGCAGTGGATCAGGGCCCCGAGCTGCTCGGAATTCGAGAGGGTTTTCCTGTCGACAAAGATGCCAAGCCTGCTCATAAGAACTCCTGCTCGTCGCGGTACGCGGCAAGAAGATCCCGCTCCTGTGCGGTAAGATGGGTATACCGGGTGGGGGCGAGGCTGGAAAGGGCGAACTCTTTACCGGTCTTTACAAAGACCATGCTCACGAGCGGTATCGCGAAGAGATCGTAGATCATCGCGGCATACCCGCCGATAACGGCACAGCTCCCGGTGGTCCGGCCAAAGACCGCGGTGCAGGTGTGGAGGGTGGCACCATCGCCGAGTTTCTGGTAACAGAACGGGTACTTGCCCTTGTTTGTTATGTGCTTGACGACTTCCTTTGCCTGCTCGTTGTCCTGCACGACAAAGAAGTCTGCGGCAGTGGCAAAGTAGTTAAGGCCGTAGAGGATCGCCGGCAGCGGGACGTAGGCCTGCGAGATGCCCCATTCCATGACGGGGATTCCCGCGAGCTTTGCCCGTTCGAGGCAGATGGGCACGACAAAGGCGTCAAGGACAGCCCGGCTGGACGGTCGGATGTCCTCTCCGCTGAGTTCGTGCTGGAGAATGGTGTAATAGGCCTCGGTCTTGTAGGAATAGTCCTCGGCGATCACGTGGATGGCGTGGTCGCGGCGGACGATAGTGAGGGAGTCGCGGAGCATTGGCGGTTCGTGCTTTGCAACGGGCCGGGCATGGCCGTTTTTACCGGCGGCTTTCATGTGCGGCTGTTCGAGGTACGCCGCCCGTGCCGCTGCCCTCCGGTTCATGCCGGGCCGGGTGATGACATTTGCCGGGCCGCCTGCCAGGGCTGACTCTGTCTGCAATCCGTTTCCGGACTGCGGGGTATTGCCCCATCTATCGTTCATCAGCAGATCAGCCCGCCGTCCGCACACGCTGTGGTCGCTCTACGGCCGGGGGTATCGCATACAGGGCAACGGCTGACGCCATCGACCCTGTCAGGAGAAATACACCGGGCAAAACCCTGATCGAATACCGCACGCTGCAAACCTTCCGGCATGCTGCGTGTTATAACAAAAGAGAGGGGAAACGGGAACCGTTTGGCCTCTTCATCATCGTCGTCGTTGATGACACTGACGGTCATATCCAACACTAATCCGGCAGAAAAGCCGGATCATTCTATCTATTCTCCACTATACGTGTCGGGCTTTAAAAGAATTATGCACCGTACATGGGCCGGAAATGCATATGGTTCATAATACCTGCCCGTTTTCCTGCGGACCGGTCGGCCCTGCCGCGCAGGTAGTTACCGGCAGAAGGACCGGGTCCCGGCATTTTTGTCGTATTGACCTGCCCCTCATTCCCTGATGACCCGTTCGCTGCTTGAGTCTCGCTCCACGCGAAACGCACCTTCCGGGACCGGAAGCCGTGGGGGGGTGGGGGCCCTGTTTTGCCCGGAGCGGGGAGGTGGGGGTCCGGTACGAAAAATTCCGGATGGGGGGACGGGGGGTATCCAGGAATACGGAGGCGGGGTGGGTACCCCCACCCCTTCATGCGATCACCCCACCCCCCTTGTCCGTGACCGGAGGGGTAGTCCCCCCTCCCCCGCTCGCCGGACGTTCCATGCGAAATGTAGGTTTTGGAACTGGAAGCATAGGGGGGTAGTCCCCTCATTTTTGCCGGACAAGGGGGGTGGGGGTCTGTTTGAGAAAAAAGAAAACCGGGGGGAGGGGGGTGGCAATAATTTTGGAGGGCACCCCCCTTGGCCGGATTATGTGGGGTGGGGTGGGGGGTCATGGGCCGGGATTTTTCTGAGAATTGCCGGGTCGGGACCTGAGGTTTTTGAGAAATCCCTGGCAACGGGACTCTGTTTTTTTGAAAATCCGGAGCAACTTAATCACGGTTTTTCTAAAATCCTTAGTAACGCGACCGCGGTTTTTAGAAAATCCGCAGCTCCGGGTCCGGGAATTTTTCGTGAAAAACCGCAGATTCCGAACAAGCTCCGCCGAATGGCTGCGATGATTATTTGTGGGTTGGACATTTTAGGGAGGGTGCGATGCCGATCTTTTCTGATAATTACCGACACCTGCATCGAAGTTTTTCAAAAATCCTCAGCAACGCGATTGAACTTTTTCGAAAAACCTCCACAACCCAATCAAGGTTTTGGAAAATTCGCAGCTGCGTGATCGGGATTTTTCGAAAATCCATCGCCCGATACCGGAGATTTTCCGGAAAAAAAGTGATGGAGGTACAGGGTTTGCCGGTTTTTGCGGAACATCTGGATGGGGGCTGTCGCCCCCATACCCCTACGAACGAGAAGTGCCGCCGCCCCCGAAGGGGCGCCCCCGCGGCGGATCAAGGAGTTTGTCACGGGTGAACCGTCTCATCCTTACGGGTTAGCACGATGGAGGATCCTGTTTTTTCTGCTGCTGGAAGATACTCAGGTCCATCACATCGAGCTTCCCGTCATGGTTGATGTCCATCATGTCCAGGGTACCCCGCGTCTCGTGGAAATCGTAGACCATTTTCAGGTACTTGCTGAGCACCATTGGCGGGATCTCCTCCATCCGCTCCAGACCGTACCAATAAAAAATATCCTTGTCGCCCTTTGAACTGTTGCAGCTCCGGCAGGCCCATACCAGATTGCTGCCCTCATCGGGCCCTCCCTTGCTTACAGGAATGATATGATCCAGCGAGAGATGATCGGTGCTACCGCAATAGATGCAGCAGTGCTCGCACACAAACATCTTGCGTTCGTCCCGTACCAGACCGCTCATCTCCATTTCGCCCTTCTTCAGCTTCTGGTACCGGCTCATGATGAATCCGTAACTCTTCTCAAAGCCGGCCGCCTTTGCGATGATGTGGGCATATTCCCAGAAGATAAGTTCCCTTACGGTCTTTACTGCATAGGGGGGTTCGAAGGATCCCCTCTTGTGTTTTGTCACAGACTCCCCATCAGGCATAACTATCAGACAAATTGTCCTCTCTGTTGTGAGAGCAAAAAGGTATGGGGAATGCGGGGATTGATGAGAATCTCGCCAGACTCTTCATCGGGCTGGTTCGGGGGGCCCTAGTTCAGTTGTTACCTGGCTTCATATTCGAACAATGTGTGGTCGACTCCCAACTGCTCCAGTTCTTTGCGGATATCAATATAAAGGGGGATTGTGTCCCGTCCCTGTAACTTTTTAGGTTGTACAATTGCCTTCTGAAAAGAGAATTTTTCATAAAAACCTACAGCCTCTGGTTTTGCATCAACCGTAATAATCCGACAGCCGACATACCGGGAAAATTCTATCCCGATTGTGTAAATTTTTATGAGCATATTACGCCCGATATGCCGGTTCTCATAATTCTGATTGGTGGCCAGACGGGCGATTTTCATGGCGGGGTAGGTGGCATACCTGAATGAGGGTTCGCCATCCCCGTCATTAATTTCCCGCTTTTTTATGACATCCGTAACAGGGTAAAGTACCCCACGAGATTGCCTTCGTGGAAAACTAAACGGGCACTGGCTGTTTTGTCCCTTTGACTGGCCAGAGCATTCTCAATTAAAAAACCGCGCAATTCTTCGTTTTTACATTTGAATGGAGAAAGAAGAGACTGATGATCGGCACTTAACACTACAAAACGAAGTTCGTTAATGCCAATAGGCGTCATTCAATCGTGAGGCCGTTTGGCTAGTTCTGCAGCCTCTCGTATAAGCTGCCGGCCTGCATCGGTATAATGCGGATTGTCAATATATTTCTGGAAACGAATGGACTCTTTCTTGTTCAGTTCGAGTCCCAGTTCGATAGGTTTTGCCATAATATTTCCCTCTTGCAAGATACGTCCCGATTGTTCCGGTTACTTTCGACATTATGGCAAATGAGACTGTTGTGCCACAGAAAATAGTGATAACCCAACCCGGTTATCACGGGGTCTCATAATTAATATCACTTTTCTACCTATATTACCATAAAAATCTTTTAAAAGTAAAAGAGGTTTCCCGTTTTTATTAATGCGAGGGATGGGATTCGAACCCAAGAACTCCTGCGAGACCAGGCCCTGAACCTGGCGCCGTTGACCTGGCTTGGCTACCCTCGCGCCTGATGAATTGCGCCTTAATAGATTATGTGCACGGTGTAATAAAGGTGCGGGAAAATATAGGGTTTGGGAAAATATGGAGTGCGGGCGGGTCCGACAGATTAGGCCGCCTGGCAGGCACGGGCGGTTAGTGCTTCTGCCCGTTCATGTATTTTTTCATTTCCCGCTCGCGGAGCTCGATGCGCCGGATCTTCCCGGAAATGGTCTTCGGAAGCGAGTCCACGAACTCGATTGCCCGTGGGTACTTGTACGGCGCCGTCACCCTCTTTACGTGGTTCTGGAGTTCCTTGACGAGCGCATCCGAGGGCTGGACACCGGATTTCAGGATCACGAACGCCTTCACGATCATGCCCCGGATATCGTCGGGCGTTCCCACGACCGCAGCCTCCTGCACGGCCGGGTGCTCGATTAACGCACTCTCGACCTCGAAAGGACCGATCCGGTAGCCCGACGCCTTGATCACGTCGTCGTCGCGGCCGATGAACCAGTAATAGCCGTCCTCGTCCCGGTATGCCTTGTCGCCCGTGTAATACCAGCCGTCGACAAACGACTTCTTGTTCTCCTCGGGGTTGTTGAGGTATTCTACAAACATCCCGACCGGCTTCGGGTCGCACTTTATCGCGATCCGTCCTTCCTCGTGGATGCCGACCGGTTTCCCGTTCTCGTCGTGGAGCTCTATCACCCAGCCGGGCGAGGGCTTGCCCATCGACCCGAACTTGGGCTTCATGCAGGGGAACGTGCCGATCGAGAGCACCATCTCGGTCTGGCCGTACCCCTCGTAGATGGTCAGCCCCGTTGCATCCTTCCATGCCTTGATGACCTCGGGATTGAGCGGCTCGCCGGCGCTCACGCAGTGCCGGAGCTCGGTAAAGTCGAACTTGTCGAGATCCGCGAGGATCAGCATCCGGTAGATCGTGGGCGGGCAGCAGAAGGTCGAGATCCCGTACCGCTCGATGAGCGGCAGAAGTTCGGTTGCATTGAACCGGCCGCGGATATCGTATACGAAGATTGCCGCGCCCTGGAGCCACGGGCCGTAGAGTTTGCCCCACGCGCTCTTTGCCCACCCGGTATCGGAGAAGGTGAAGTGGAGGTCGTTCTCGTGGACATCGTGCCAGAACCGGGAGGTGACAATGTGGCCGAGCGCATAGCTCTGGGAATGGAGCACCATCTTTGCCTCGCCCGTGGTGCCCGAGGTAAAGAAGATCACCATCGGGTCGGTGGCTTTGGTCTTTTTCATGCCGGGGAGGTTGACCAGTTTTGCCGAGACCGGCGCCGGGTAGTCGAGCTCGACCGGGTAACTGATCCAGTGCTCGCGTTTCCCGTCGATTAAAAACCGGCAGGTCAGGGACGGGCAGTCCTTTGCGATGGCGTCGATCTTGTCGGCCTGGTCCATCGAGGTGATCACCATCTTGATCTCTGCGGCATTGATTCGGTATTTCAGGTCATGCTCGGTAAGCATGGTCGGCGCCGGGCAGTAGACCGCCCCGCGCTTGATAAGGGCAATCGTTGCGATCCACCACTCGGGGACCCGCGGGAGCATGATCATGACCCGGTCGCCCTTGTTGATGCCGTACTTGATGAGCATGTTCACGACCTGGTTTGAGCTCCGCATCAGGTCCCAGAACGTGAACTTCTTCTCCACGCCCTTCTGGTTGGTCCAGATCATGGCAAGCTTGTTCCGGTCCTTTTTGGCCCAGGCATCGATCACGTCGAAACCGAAGTTGAAGTACTCGGGGACATCGATGTGGAAGTCCCGGTACGTCTCATCGTAGTCGGTCATATTGGGTTCTGTCTTGCCATCGGTTTGTCCCATACAGGCAAGGGTCGCTGCACCACTGCTGCTGAGCTGGCTGGTGCATGCATCCGCGATCCAGTCGGACCGGGAGATCTTTTTCTGTTCGCAGGCCCTGTCGATCTTCTCCGTCAGGGCATCGTCCATCGATACCGAGTACCGCACCATGCCTCTACTGTTTGGTGGTGCACCTAATGAGCGTTTTGATGCATATGTGCACCATGTTGGCAGACTGGCCAGATCGTACGTATGCACTGGTTACCCGACCGCGAATGATTATTGCACCATGCGGAATCAAAAAATTACACATATACCCCGGGACCAGCACTGTTTCCCGTCACTAAGTGGCAGTGGTTCACCAACGGGCCGGGCTCGTGCCATAGCATTCGGCACTACAATCTCAATCCCTGCTTGTCGGGCGGGAAGGATCTCCTGCGGGGGCCGGCCTGTTCGGCCGGTAAGTGCACCGGCCGTCTATCCGGGCACAGAGATAATTATGGCAGGATATTTGCGCCCCTGCACGCATTTTCCCGGAAAGCATTTATCCTGCACCAGCTGCCCCAAGGAAAGCATTTAAACCATCCTCCAGATATCCCGGGATCATACAATAGGCGGAAACCGGAATGGAAGGGGCAGCGGATTGGGAGAAAATTCCCTTTTGTCCCCCGGCACAAATGCAGCCGGAACAAACACCCCGATACCGTTCCAGAAAAGCAGTGCGGCAGGACAATTTCACCTGTCCTGCACCCCGCCGCGAGGTATATACATGAATGCCGAAATAAGCAGCCTGACTAGCCAGGCAAAGGGTTATGCTGAGGTATTAGACCAGCTCCGCAGTGAGATGAAGACCGTTATTGTCGGCCAGCGTGATGTGATAGACCGTCTTTTGATCGGACTCTGTGCCGACGGCCACGTGCTCCTCGAAGGGGTACCGGGCATTGCAAAGACGCTCACGATCAAGACCCTCTCGCAGTGTATTGACTGCAGTTTCGTGCGGATCCAGTTCACCCCCGATCTGCTGCCTGCCGATATCATGGGTACAAAGATCTACAACCAGAAGGACTCCACGTTCTCCACGATCAAAGGGCCGGTCTTTGCCCACTTCGTGCTCGCCGATGAGATCAACCGGGCGCCGCCCAAGGTGCAGTCCGCCCTTCTTGAAGCCATGCAGGAGCGGCAGGTGACCATCCAGGGTGAGACCCATGCGCTCCCGAAACCGTTCTTTGTGCTTGCAACCGAGAACCCGATCGAGTCCGAGGGGACGTATCCCCTGCCCGAGGCGCAGGTGGACCGGTTCATGTTCAAGGTGCTCATGACCTACCCGGAGAAGAACGACGAGGTCACCGTTCTCGACCGGTTCACGGAAGGGACCACGATAACCCCGAGAAAGGTCGTGACAAAAGAAAAAATCCTCGAGATCCAGGCCTTCACCCAGAAGGTGTACGCCGACGCTGCGATCAAGAAGTACGCCTGCGAGCTCGTGGACGCGACCCGGCACCCTGATACCTACGGGATTGAGGAAGCAAAGTACATCGCGCTCGGTGCCTCGCCCCGTGCCACGATCTTTTTAGTACTTGGCGGTAAGGCCCATGCGCTGCTCGCTGGCCGTGGCTACGTGATCCCCGAGGATGTCAAAGCCGTTGCCCACGATGTGATGCGTCACCGTATCCTCCTCACCTACGAAGGGGAGGCGGACGGGGTAACCACTGACCGGATCATCGACCGCATCCTCGGTGTCGTCAAGGTGCCGTGACCGCCATGACCCAGGCAGTGCAGATGCCGGGCAGGGCAATTTTCCTGTCCGAAACAAGTGGTTTTTGGGCGGGGGAAGAAGAATGGATGACCGTGCCGAACTGATCCGTCAGCTCAAAAAGATCGATCTTGCGACCGGCATCCTTGTCGAAGGGCTCCAGTCCGGTCCGCACCACTCGGTCTTTAAAGGGCAGGGCATCGAGTTCTCCGAGATACGCGAGTACGTTCCCGGCGACGATGTGCGCTCGATCGACTGGAAGGTGACGGCACGCTACAGCCGCCCGTTCATCAAGGAATTCACCGAGGAGCGCGACCAGACCTTCTACTTTGTCGTAGATATATCCGGCTCCTCAGGATTTGGCTCGGATACCACGAAACAGAGAAAGATCCTCGAAGTGACGGCAAGCCTTGCGTTTGCAGCGGTTAAAAACAACGACCGGATCGGCCTTGTGCTCTTCTCGGACCAAGTGGAAAAGTTCATCCCGGCCAAACGCGGGAGAAAGCACCTGGCTAACCTCTTCAACGTGATGATCGACCATAAGGCCGCCTCACAAAAGACCGATCTTGCCGCAGCGGCCCGGTTCCTTGCCGGCGCCCTCTCGCGCCGGTGTTCGATTGTCATCCTCTCGGACTTTGCATCCCCGGACTTTTTCCTGCCGCTCCGGATCCTCCGGCGCCGCCACGAGGTGCTTGCGATCCGGGTCGCCGACCCGCGGGAACTCGACCTGCCCGATGTGGGCTTAATAGAGCTCGAAGACCCCGAGACCGGCGAGCAGGTGCTCGTCGATACTTCCGACCCGGTCTTCCGCGAGCGTTACAGCGAACTCGTCACCGATGCAGACCGGCGCCTGCACGCGGACTTTGCGAAGAACCGGATCCCGGAGGCGGCGCTCCTGACCGACGAACCCTACGACATACCGCTGAAACGGTTCTTTGGCGGGGTAGCAAAGAGGAGGGCTGGCTATGTCCGGGTTTTATGAGCCGGCCTGGCTTTTCGCGCTTCTCCTCCTCCCGGTGCTTGCCGGTGTCTACTGGTATATCACCCGGAAAAAGAAGCAGGAAGCAATTGCCTTTTCCCGGATAGCGTTCGTGAAATCTGCGCTGGGCGATGCACGAAAATCGAAACGGGCACATATTCTCTTTATCGTAGCGCTCGCGGTCATCGGCCTCTTAATCATCGGCCTTGCCGATCCCCACATCCCGCTCGAACAGACCAAGGAAGGGACAAACGTTATTCTCGTCCTCGATATCTCGGGCAGTATGCAGGCAAGCGATTACCAGCCAACACGCATCGAGGCGGCAAAGACCGCTGCCGGGCAGCTGGTGCGCAGCCTCGACCCGAAGGACTCGGTAGGGGTCATAACCTTCCAGTCCGGTGCAACCACGGCCGCGTACTTAAGCCAGGACAAGGACCGGGTAATCGGGAAGATTGCCGCAATCCAGCCGAGCAGCGGGGAAACCGCGATCGGAGACGGCCTTGCGCTCGGAGTCGACATGGCCCAGTCGGTGCCGAACAAGAAGAGTGTGATCATCCTGCTCTCTGACGGTGTCAACAACGCAGGCGTGATCACCCCCGACGAAGCGGTTGCCCTTGCAAAATCCGCAGGCATTCCGGTCTTTACCGTGGGCCTCGGGACAACGACTCCGACGATCCTCGGGTACGACTGGCTGGGGAACCCACAGTACACGCAGCTCGACGAAAAGACACTCCAGTCGATCGCCGACCAGACCGGCGGGAAATACTTCAAGTCGGTCGATGACAAGACCTTAAAAGAAGTCTATTCGGGCTTAAGTTCCGATATCGTGCACGAGAAAGAGGACACGAGCATCAAGGACTGGTTCATTACAGCGGCTCTCGTGCTGCTCTGCCTCGAATTCTGGCTTCGGTACGGCAGGGGGCGGATCATCCAATGAAGGCGTGGCATGCAGGCCTTGTCCTGCTCATTTTTGCGGCAATGCTCGTCCCGGCCACGCTTGCCGCCGGGATCACTATCACGTCCGACCAGACGGACTACTACTTTGCGCTCGGGGACACTGCCGCAATCTCGCTTCCCGTCTCGAACACCTACGATCACGATATCGACGGGACACTCCAGTTCACGACCGTAGAACAGCTCCAGAACACCGGTTCGAGCTTAACGAGCACCAAGAACCGGGTCTATACCACTACGATCCCGTCGGGAAATTCGTTTATCAACATCAGCGCCGGGACCTCAACCAAGCCGGAGTCTATCCAGATCCAGGTTGCCTTCCAGTATTCCGATCCTTCGGCAACCCAGGTGACATTGCCGGGGATCACGGTTCACTTCGTGCAGGATCCTTCGCAGCATACGCAGTCGCAGGGAGGACAACAGACAAGCACCAGCGGGGCCGCAACCTCGGCGTTCGGGTCGAGCTCGGTCCAGATCGTGCAGCAGTCGATGTCGGTCCAGCAGCAGGCAGGCCGCGATGCATCGCAGTCGTCTTCCTCGGCACTCCAGAATAACCAGATGTCGCAGGACACCTCTGCACTAAAGGAGCAGCTCCAGCGCGAGGCTGCGGAAAAGGAGGAGGCAAAGAAGGCATTTGCAGAGGCTCTCGATGCCGACCCGCTCGTCCGGCTGGCAAACGAGACGCTTGTGGCCGACGGGTATGCCCGGGCGTCCGTTGACACGAATCCCACATCCGGCTCAGACGGCTCCTTTGCCATGACCTACCAGAATGCCGCAGGAGAGCAGGTGGACCTGAACGGAGCCATGACACAGGGTGTCGTGCCTTCGGTAACCGAACAATCGGCGGCCGCCCTCAACGTGACCGCACCGCTTGCGGCAAATACCACCTACCAGTCGTTTGTCCGGACCCTCGGCGACAAGGGATACTCCCGGAACACTACGCTGATGAATGTGACCCTCTCCGGGGTAACGGTGAACGTGACCTACCTCACAGACAAGGGTACCCCGGCGTTTGTCAACGCAACGGTTGAGAACGGGAACGTGACACAGGTCTCGCTTGGCCTGAACGAGAAAGGGCCGGACTACCTGCTCATCGCTATCATCGCGGTGGTCATTGCCATCGCAGCGGTCTGCGTGTGGCTGATCTGGCGGCGCCTGATGGCAAGAAAACCGGCCCTCCCGCAGGCTGCCCGACAGGTACGGCCGGCACCGGTGCCGCTTGATTACCGCAAAGAGGCCCTGCACCTGCTTGCAGAGGCTGAAGCCGCCTACAGCCGCCACGAGTACCGGGACGCATACGGCCTTGCCGGGCGGGCGGCCCGGGTCTTCCTCTCGTACGACCACGGCGACCGGCGCGAGCTCACCAATGCAGAACTCGTATCCATCATTGCCGCATCCGGCCGGACCGGTTCCGATGCCATAGCCACGCTCCTTGAGCGGACAAGCGACGTGGAATTTGCAAAAGGCATGCCGGATGAAGAAGAGTTTGCCGTGATGGCAACCACGATCCGGGGGATGGTGACCGGGAAATAACGGTCCGGGGCTTGACCGGGAACCGAATCGTGGGATGCAGTCACCCCACCGTCATCTTTTTTTAGAGCCTTTTCCCCGGTCACCGGTTAATAACAAACCGGTTGAATTCGTCCTGGTACTGGTAATCAAACCTCCATGCCTCATCCTGGAGCAGGGTTTCGAATATCATTATAACCGATTCAGGGGAACAGGTCGAATATTTTTTGATGGCCGCCACGATCTTCTCTGCACAGGGAACAATATCGCTGCCAAAGTGATGAGTAAATTTTCGGGAATATTCGGCGGTCTTCTCTTTGTCGCAGGTGGCTTCGAGCAACAGGCACCATTTCGCATACCCGCAACTGTAATACAGGAGACTGCGCGGATCAGCGATCTTAACATGGACATTCTCCTTGTTTTCGATGAATTTTGACAGGCCTTTTATTGCATCTTTCGCATTATCCGAACAGAGTTTCCGGAAATATTTTTTTATTCTCGATTCGACAAGGGGCTCATAAACCGGTTCCTGAAGCGCAAGAGCAAGATCGTGAAACAGGCGGGGACTGTCATCGTCGGTTTGAGGGTTCGCCACGATATAGGGATATCCCTCGTTCCAGAGCAGCAGGTGCACGATTTCATGGGCAACGATCCGTGCGTCCTCGGGGGATTTGGGATATTTTTTTAAAATGATCGTGTTTGTTGCCGGTGAGGAATTCCCCTCTTTTCTTGCATACCCATTGATCGTCCACGTAATGGTTATGGCATCGATCGCAGTTTTATTGTCGGAATAAAATGCGAGAAAGGCGCTGTGTTTCTTACAGAGATTTGACACCATTAACCGGGCAGCTGAATCGGTCAGTCTTGTGGTGGGAGAGGATTTCGATCCAGCGTGCGATTTTTTCATAATGGCTTTTGGCGGGGGATCAAATAAGCGTTTTTCCCGGGTTTCCCGTTCCCGAATAAAGGCAGGAGGGGATTGTCACCGGATTGTTGTTTGGGTTTCCCGAATCCTGACACGAAAAAAAGGCGAAGATAATGACGCAGGAAAAAATCAGTACTGGAACCCCTTACCAGATGGCGTCCCCCAGGGATCGGAAGTGAGTTCCTTTACTACGGCTGCGGCAAAGGCCTTTGCTGCCTGCGGCCCGTTTGCCGTGATGATCCGCCCGTCCTGTACCACCGGGTCGCTGAGGACAATCGCCCTCCCCTTTTTCATCTCGAAGATCGCGGTCTGGCTGTTGTATACCGTTGCCTTTTTCTGTTTCAGGATACCGGAGCGGGCGAGCACCACCGGGGCGAGGCAGATCGCGGCGACTACCTTGTCGGTCTCTGCAAAGAAACCGGCCAGGCGCACGAGCAGCTCGTCCTCCCACAGGTAGGTCTGGCTCCCCGATCCCCCGATGACGATCAGGCCGTCGTAATTTTTCGGATCGATATCGTCAAACGAGATATTGGCGTTTACTTTTGCACCGAGCATCCCGGTGCAGGTACCGGGCCGGGTCGATGCGATATCAAAAGAGATATTTGCCTGTTTGAGCGCAGCCATTGGTTCTGCCAGTTCTTCGTCACGGAATTTCTCGGGAGCAACTGCTAGTACGACCTTCATGGTATCCGAATTTCCCCGCGATCCTATTTGAGGGTTGTCACATTTGCAGGGATCTGCCATGCATTACCGGGCACCCCGGTCGGTGTCAGGCAAGATCTGCCGCAGTTTTTTCCAGCGATGCCACTACCCTGCGCCGGAACGCATCGCGGTCGATTGCGGTTGCCGCATGCCGTTCGAGGACCATGATCCGGTCGGCCTGTGCGATCAGGGTGTCCATGGCGCACGCAGCAAAGACGAGCGCCGTTGTTTGGAGTTTCCCGCGATTGCTGGCGAGGATCTCTGCAAGCGGCGTGACCTCGTTTCCCTGGAGACAGCTCCGGGCAAGGAGGTTTGCCGCTGCCCGGTCCTCGTCGATAATGAGGAGCGGGGCATCGCGGGCAACCGCGTCCTGGATTTCGGCTGCCATCGTCATCGAACCGCTCCCCGCCCCATACGCGGCCCGGACCGTCCCCTCCATCCCGGGCGGCAGCGCGGAAAAGAACATGCTCACATCGGCCCCGGCAAGCTCGCAGCCGGTTGCTTCGGCACCTCTCACGCCCCGGACGGTCACCATAAGTTCGCGCCCGTCGCCTGCCGCATGGTCGTCCTGGCCCGCCACGATCCCTTCAAGAAACGTAGTTTTTCCCTGTGCGTTCGAACCGGCGACCGCAAAGACCTCCCGCTGCTTTATCCCGAGGCCGGTGACGACCGTATGGCTTGCGGGCAGTTCGATCTCGACAGGTCCGAGTTCCTTTGGACAGGCAAACGGGATATTTACCCCGCTCTTGGGCCCGGCGGTGCGGAAATAACTGCGGTACTGGGTGCACTGCCGGGCCGGCCGGGCCCCGTCGCCGATAAACGCAACCAGCCCGAGCGAGGGCAGCGATTCGCGCAGGAGCTGCTGGTCGAGCGAAGCTGTCCAGGCCGGTTCGAGGACCCGGGTCGGGAGGGTGCAGGCGATACCTGCGACCGCATCGCAGAGGGCCGCAGCCTGTTCGCAGAACGGTCCGATGGCCCGTGGAGGGAGTTCGTCAGGATAAGGAACTGCTCCACAGAGGACCAGGTGGATCCCCGCTTCATCCGCAAAGTTGCGGGTGTCCGCGTGCCAGAGATCGGTGGCAAGCGCAGCCGGGGAGGCGGTGAGGGTATAGGGTTCGATGGTCGAGACATAGCGCTGCGGGAACCGGGTGCCACGCCCGCAAAGCGGACCGAGCGCCGGGTCGGTAGCCGCCCTCTGCTTGATCCGTTCTATGATGAACGCAACGGTTCCGTTTGCACCCCGGGGATCGAGCGGGATCTCCCGGGGAAGCGGGCGATGGATAACGATCGGCAGGGAAAACCGGAGCGCATCGCTGTCAAACGAGCGGACGGCATACAGGGTCACGCCCGGGACGGCCCTGACCGTATCGATTGTCCACCGGTTGTTCCCGGAAAGGGAAAGGAGCGCCGCAATAAAAGGATCCGGGCTGCTCTTGTCCATGATCCTGCATTGGCTTTTTGGCATCAAAAACCCGGGTGCTGTCTTTTCGCACCGGGCGGGAAGCGTTTATCCCTGAATCCCGCCTATGTATAGGAGCGAAATACCATCATGGCAGTTCCCCAGTTCCTCCCGATACCGGAAAAAATCCGTGCCCTTGCCAGTGAGACGATCAACCGACGCGTGGGCCGGCTCCCTGTTGCCCGTGACGGGATCGAGGTGAACGCTGACCTTGTCGCGGTTGCCATGGAGTGCCTCAATGCCGAAGTCCTCCGAACGCTCCCCCTGAAAACCTTATTAAAAGACGAGCGCACAGTCCCGGGACTGGGTGACTGCCTCTCGCAGAGGCTGGGCGGCGACCAGGCAGCGCCTGCCTCAGCTGTTGCCGCGGTGCTCACTGATGCCGGCCTTGCCGAACCGGCAGAGATGCTCGATACAAAAACCCGTACGAAGATGAAAGGGATCCGGCTGATCTCCGCGTGGACCTGGCATATCGGGTCGGGAGATCAGGGATCCGTAGTCAGTCCGGCAAACGCGGGGGGTGCCAGCGATGCGTGGCTTGCCCGGTGCCCGGTCTGTAAGACCGGCATCCTCAACCGGGTGGAGGGAAAACAGCTCTTTGGGATCCCGCCCACCGATTACTATCTCGATTGCTCCCACTGCGGCGCCAAGTTCGTGCCCGAGAAAAACCGGTTCCGGCTTGTCTCGATCGCCCATATTTCCGATCCCCGCTGGCGCCAGTATCTCAATTCCGCAAAAACCGCTGAAGACTGGGCGTTGCTCGCAAACCACGAACCGGAGAAAAAACCTGCACCGGCTTCCCGCGTCAGAACAACGGGTTACCGGATCAGGGCTCCCCACCCGGCAGCGGTTCCCTCCCCGGCCCCCGTGCACCGGCCGGTACGGCAGGCACGTGCAATCGAAGGAGTCCCGGTGGCCTTTTCCGCTCTCCGCGACGGGACACTTGCGGTTCCCGGGGAGGCAAAGACCCTCTATTTCCGCCCCCTTAAACTCCAGTTCCTCAAGGGCCTGCGCCACGATCTCTTCACCCAGTCGAAACGGACTGTAAAAGAAGCTCTTGCGCAGCCGGCATTTTCAACCCTGGTAAAAGAGTCCGGGCAGGAACTCTCGAAATACCAGGACAGCAGGCTCGGCCAGGTCATGGCGGATTTCCGGCTGCGGAGCAACCTTGTGTACCGGCGGTTCCTGAACGCGTACGGGGAAGAGGCTTTTTCCTCATTCTGCCTCGCGGACGAAGAGGCCGGGCGCGCCAAAGGTATCCTCATGGTGTATGCACAAGGCCGGCTCTGCCATCTCGAAGGATGCCACGACGGTTTTTCAGAACGGATTGACCGGGGGATCGGGGCCGTGATGTCCGATGCCTGCTATCTTGACGGGGACGAGACTGCGTGCAGGTTAAACAGCATCGTTACCGCCTGCCGCCCGGCAGCGATCCTCTATGTCCACGAGATTTCCGATGATGCTGCGATCGATGCAGCTGTAACCAGCCTGCGTGCCCGGTACTTTTCCGCCGGTACTGCGTAACGGGGAGACTTGGTTTATCCCGTAATTACCAAAAAGAGGCACCAGAGCATTTTTCATATCATAAGAAAACATTATACTTATCAACACTGGGTACGGGGTTAGGGAGAAGATCTGATGAAAAAGTGTCCGCACTGCGGGATGAATATCCGGGATGATGTCGAGGTCTGCGGGTACTGCGGGGGCGAGATCCCGAAAGATGCTCCGGCGCGGTCCGCAGGCGGCCGTTCTTCTTCGGCCCCGCAGCGGAACGTCCCCCAGAGGCAGGTGCCAAAGCGGGAGCAGGAAAAGCCCGCAGCGGAACCGGGAAGCGAGGAGGAAGAAGAGGAAGACGGCGGGCTCTCCCGTGTCCTCCAGCCCGGCGAACAGATCCTGATCGGTTCCTTAAACGTCTCGGTAAAGAAATTCGTTTTTCATGCGTACCTCACTAACCAGCGGATCTTCCTGATCGATTCCCAGGAAAAGAAGATCCGCGTTACCGCAAAAGACATTCCCCGCAATACCATCGCCGACAGCTCCGTCGAACATTCCGAGAATTCAGATCCGGTGCTCGTCCTCTCGGTGAAATCTGTAGACGATGAAGATACCAAGACCATGAAACTGGTCTTTACCCAGGACGGTACCGATCGTTCGGCAGAGGTCGACGACTGGATATCGATGCTGCACGAAGAGGCGGGCGGCAAAAAACAGCGCAGGGCCGCGGCACCGCCCGTACGGGAACAACCCTCCGAAGAACCCTTAATTGAGGAGATCCAGGATGAAGAACCGGTTGCGGCACCCCCGGCCCGCCCGGCAAAACCTGTAGTACGGCACGAGGAACTCCGCCCGGCTCACAAGCCCCTCAAAGAGCATGAGCGCCAACCGCCGGTGAAACGGCTGATGCCGATCGTCCGTGAACCGGAGCCCGAAGAGCCGGAACCGGAGGTCCGTCCCCAGCACCGGCGGGTACAGGTAAGGGCGGTAGGGGAACAGCAGCAACCGGTGAGATCCGATACGCTGCTCATAAGAAAACCCGAGGTCCAGACTGCCGTCCGTTCGGCCATGAAGAGCCCGGTCCAGCCGATGCGGCAGACAACGATCCGCCCGATCCGGAACCCGGCCCCCGAACCTGTCCGCCGCCCGGTGCCCGAGCCGGAACCGGTCCCTGAAGTGACCCCGGTCGAGATGCCGACCATCCGCCGGCAGGTCGTCCATGAAGAGCCGGCCGAGAACCCCCAGTTTTGCTTTAACTGCGGAAAGAAGCTGCCCGCAGAAGCAAACTTCTGCCCCGGATGCGGGACGAAACTGGGGCATGCAAAGGCTGAGACGACTGCCGCCCGGCATGCAAAGACGATTCCCCGGCCGGCGACTGCCCCGGCCGCTGCAGCAACAACCGCACCGCACCTCAAAAAACTTCCGCGGATCGAGGAAGTCCGTGACGATGACGAGGAGGAAGAACCGCCCCGCAGGCCGCCGGTAAAGCGGACGCCCAAGGGGAGCGATATGACCATCCTCCAGAAATTCCTCAGGCGTTAGATTCTTTTTTATTTTTCCTGGGAAACGCTGGAAGATCCTTCCTTTTTATTACTCGCAGAAATTTTTTTCCTGTTGGGACTTGCTTAAGAAGAAATGGTTATATGAATGCCAGTCTCTTTTATTAGTACGATTACGGAGAAAACCCGAGGACATTTTAATGAAACGAAATATCCAGATTGAAGCACTGAACCAGATCCCTCTGGAAAAGCAGCAGATCGAACTTGTCGAACGCAAATGCCTCGGGCACCCCGACAGCATTGCAGACGGTATTGCGGAGTCCATCTCCCAGGCCCTCTGCAAGACCTATATCGAACACTTCGGCGTCGTCCTCCACCACAATACCGATCAGGGCGAAGTCGTTGCCGGCGAGTCCTGCCCGAAGTTCGGCGGCGGGAAGATGATCCGGCCGATCTATATCCTGATTGACGGCCGTGCCACCAAACAGTTCGATGGCGTTACCATCCCCACCGATGCGGTCGCGGTGGAAGCTGCACACGAGTACCTGCACAAGATCCTCCCAGAGCTCAACCTGCAGCGGGATGTCATCATTGACAGCCGGCTCGGGACCGGTTCTACCGATCTCCGGGATGTCTTCAAGCCCAAGGCCGGCAGGGTCCCGCGGGCAAACGATACCTCTTTTGGTGTCGGGCATGCCCCGTTCTCCGATGTGGAGACCATCATCCGTAATACTGCCGGTTATATCGATACAAAACTCCGTAAGAAATACCCGGCAATCGGCCAGGACATCAAGATCATGGGGCTCCGCGACGGGAACACGATCACGCTCACCATCGCCTGCGCCATTGTCGACAAGTACTGCGCCGATATCAGGGAATACCAGGACTACATGACACTCTTAAACGAGGAGATCACCAAAGTCGCAAAGAAGAGCACCTCCCGAAAAGTCGTGGTCAACGTCAACACCGCCGACGATATCAAGAACAAGAGTGTTTTCCTGACGGTCACCGGTACTTCCGCCGAGATGGGCGATGACGGTTCTGTTGGCCGGGGCAACCGCTGCAACGGGCTTATCACCCCCAACCGCCCGATGAGCATGGAAGCAACGAGCGGCAAGAACCCGATCAACCATATCGGGAAGATCTATAACCTCCTCTCCACCCAGATTGCACAGGAGACCGTAAAGAAAGTTGCCGGTGTCGACGAAATGTACGTTCGGCTCCTCTCCCAGATCGGTAAACCCATCGACCAGCCGCTCGTGGCAAGTGTCCAGGTGCTGCCGAAGAAAGGCACTACCTTAAAGGAGATCAACGGCGAGATCCGGGAGATTGTGGACGACAACCTTGCAAACGTCACAAACATCACGGAGAAGGTAATCCGTGGCGAGCTCAAGACCTTCTAAAACGAGAAAAAGCGGTAAAATTTCCTCTCCTGTACCGACAGGAAATCCCGCTCCTTTTTCCGGCATGATCCGGCTTGCCATCCCCAACAAAGGAAGGATTGCAGCGCCGATCATGGATCTCATGGAGAAGAGTGGGCTCCACCTGCAGGATACTGCCGAGCGTAAGCTCATCGCCCGGACGCTCGACCCCCACGTGGAGATCCTTTTTGCCCGACCGATCGATATTCCCGAGTACGTGGCGACCGGCGCTGCCGATCTCGGAATCACCGGCCACGACATGGTCTGCGAACGGGAGTCCGATGTCGAGGAACTTCTCGATCTCCAGATAGGAAAGGCAAAACTCGTTTTGGCAGTCAGTGAAGATTCTCCCGTCACCAGCGTAAAACAGCTCAAAGGGGCAAAGATCGCAACTGAGTTTCCCGTAACCACGAAAAAATACTTCGCGGCCCGGCACGTGCCGGTCACGATTGTCCTTGTCGGCGGGGCATGCGAGGCGACGCCCCATCTTGGGATAGCTGACGCGATTGTCGATCTTTCAAGTTCGGGGAACACCTTAAAGACCAACCGGCTCCGGGTGCTCGACGAGGTACTCGTTACCTCGACCCACCTTATCGCAAACTGTAAGGCGCTTGCGGCAAAGCGGGAGAAGATCGACGAAATCCATCTCGCGCTCGAAAGCGTGATCCGTGCCCGTGGCCAGTGCTACCTGATGATGAATGCGAAACGGGCAGCCCTTGAAAAGGTGAAAAGCGTACTGCCAGGCCTCTCCGGCCCGACCGTGATGGATGTTGCATCGGCCGAGGATCTTGTTGCAGTCCACGCGGTGGTAAACGAAGAGCGGGTGTACACGCTGATCAATGCGTTGAAACGTGCCGGCGCCCGCGACATTCTCGTGATGTCGATCGAACGGATGATCCGGTAAGATCATGAGAATCTTTCCCGCGGTGGATATCCTTGGGGGCCGGTGCGTCCAGCTCGTGCAGGGGAAACGTGAGAGTGCGACCGCATACGGCGATCCCCTCACCTGCGCCCGCCGCTGGCTGGATGCCGGTGCCGATGCGCTCCACGTGGTCAACCTCGACGGGGCATTTGGGGAATCGGCGAAGAATGCCGATCTTATCCGGGCGCTCGTAAAAGAGACCGGTGTCGAGATCGAAATCGGCGGGGGGATCCGTTCGGTAAAAGACGGCACCCGCTGGCTCGAAACCGGTGTCTCGCGGATCATCCTCTCGACCTTTGCGATAAAAGAACCGGAGAGCATCCGCACACTTTCGCGGGAGTTCGGGAGTGACCGGGTAATGGCCGGAGTTGACGCGAAAGGCGGTGAGGTCGCAATCCACGGCTGGCAGGAGACCGCCGGCGATTATATCGGCTGGGCGCAGAAATTCGAACAACTTGGTGCCGGATACCTGCTCTACACGAATGTCGATGTCGAAGGGCTCCAGGGCGGGATCGCCTATGGCCCGGTAAAAAAACTCATTGATTGTGTGAAGATCCCGGTGGTCGTTGCCGGCGGGGTCTCGGCCCGGGCAGATGTTGCAGCCTTAAAAGATGCCGGGGCGTACGGGGCGGTGCTCGGTTCGGCGCTGTACAGCGGAAAGATTAACCTTTCAGAGGCACTAGAGGAATCTCGATGAGAAAAGTTACCATTTCACGGGAGACCAAAGAGACCGCGATCACCCTCACGCTCAATCCCGACGGTACGGGAAAGGTCTCGGTCGAGACCGGCATCCCGTTCTTCGACCACATGCTCACCGGCATGGCAAAGCACGGCGGTTTTGACCTTACCTGCAGGGCAAAGGGCGATCTCTCCGTAGACTGCCACCACACTATCGAGGATGTCGGGATCGTGCTCGGCGAGGCGGTCAAAAAGGCGATCGGCGACGGGAAGGGTATCCGCCGTTTTGCCCATGCCATTATCCCGATGGACGAGTCGCTGGCGCAGGTGGCGCTTGACTGCGGAGGCCGCGGCTATCTTGTCTATACCGGCACGTTTGGCAATAAGACACTCGGGAACATCCCGTCCGATCTCTTTGAGCACTTCTTCTACTCCCTCTGTATGCACGCCGGGATCACGGCGCACATCTATTTTTCGGGGAGAAACGACCACCACCAGTGCGAAGCAGCGTTCAAGGCGTTCGGCATTGCCCTTGGCGATGCTTTAGACAAGTCCGGCAGGTCAAAGGGCGTCCCGAGCACGAAAGGGACATTTTAATCCGACCCTTCTTCTTTTCAGCGTTTACGGGTGATTGCTACGGGTGTATTCAGGTACGACAACAAGTATTCGGCGCCGACAAAGGAACAGCGCGAACGGTACATGAAAGGGGAGTACGAGGAGCACTGCTTCGGGCCCGAAAACGAGATCATGGTGATCGTGTACGACGATGCTGCCTATCTCAAGGATGACACGGACGGGGCCCGGATCCTCTTTACCGGGGCAAAGGACAAGGGAAAAGTGTATGACGAGATCTCGCGCATCCTTTCCGAACATGCCGAACGTGAGAAGGGAGGCAGGGAGTTTAAGAGCGGGAACGAGATCTGATCGGGGCAGCGCCCATCCGTTTATTGTCAGGAAAATGTAATCCAGGTATTTCCGGGGGATGGGGGGGCCTTCATTTCGTTTTTGTTGTCCCTGGCTCATTCCCCTTCCCGGTCGCCCCATGCCCGGAGCACCTTGTTGTCCCGCACCCGGGTCGCCCGGCTTTCTGCCTGCGCACGGGTGAGCATACGCTCCTGAGAAAAATCGTATTCGCAGAGAATTCGTGAGTTCTTAAGAAGTGTCGCACGTATCGGGTGGTACCGCGGGCTGACCGGCTCCTGGTGCCGGAAGTGCCATTTGATCCGCAGGAACGTGAGCCGGTCCAGTTTCATTGCAAGTGTCGAGTGGAACCGGAATTCATCTGCGGGAACTTGGTCGTACTCCCTCAGCGAGCAGTACGGGACGATCGCCTGAGCAAGCCGGTACCGAAACTGACGGAGCGCTTCATCGGGTGTGATCTCCACAAAGACCACCCGGGTCTTTTCAAAAAAGCCGTAACCTCCAACTTCATAGTGCGGCGGGTCTTCCTGGTGGTCGCAAACCTGCGCGAAGTCGTGGACGAGATGGTCCTCGTCATCCGTGGAGAATGGGCCCGCAAGGGTGATATGCGGAACAACCAGCATCGTTCCCAGGTTAAAAGTTTCCTGGAGGTCCCTGCTTAATGCACTGATCTGGCGCTTCACGGCACCCATCTGGCGGATATCGATCAGGTAGCGGGTCATGGGTCACACGAAATAACAACGGCTCGTTTCAGTACTCCCGCAGGAAAACCCTTTTAGCATTCTTTAGTTGTCCCCCGGGCACAAAATATTTCGGGCATCTTTATGACTGGCGGGAAGAAAGGATCTCTTATCACAAGAACCGGGATAGTCAGGGCATTCATCTGGTAAATCCCACCTTATGGAGATATACCGGAAGCTCTGCATGAACACTGTTTCGATCCTCTTATTATTAAGCGCAGGTAATGCCAATCCAATTAGAAAGTATTCCCTTCGTTTAATGTAAATACACTGCTTTCCGGGAGGGTAATCATGGGTGAAGAGAACCAAAAAGAACCGATTACGCCATTTAAAATCCTGCGTGCCATCCTGATCGGTATTGCCCTCTTCCTCCTTGTCTTCTGTATCCTGGTGGTATTTTTCTCGCAGGCCATCTTCGGTTTGCCCCGAATTGTCCCGGACAGCGCCCCGCTCAACAACCCTCCCTTCATGGTTTCCCGTTCATTCCCATTCGAGAACGGGTCTGCCACAGTAACTATTGCGGTGAATGCATCCTTATACCGGGATGCAAAGAAGACCTTCCGGAGTACGATCCTGCTTGGAGATCCCCGGGAAACCGGTACCCGGTATTACCAGGCAATGATCAACGATCCCACCCAGGGGCCTATTTATGAAGATCTCCGTGGTCAGTTCCGGAGGATCCGGGATGAACGGAACCTCACCGATGACGAGTATGTGGAAATGATAGACGCATACGTCCAGACCATCCCCTACAAGAACGGCGGTAATGCACCGCCCAAATACCCGGCCGAACTGCTGGCAGAGGGCATGGGCGATTGCGACGACAAAGCAATCCTTCTTTCGGGACTGCTCGCCCGCGAGGGTTACTCCGTTGTGCTTTTTAAGTTCGGGCCCGAGAGCCATATGGCGATGGGCATCGGTTCTGACGCGTTTCTTTACAAGTCGACAGGCTATACGTATCTTGAAGCGATGTCACCGGCGTATGTGGGCGTTCCCTCATCGTATATCCAGTCACACCGGCTCCTGCATTCCGATCCCCTTGTCCTGCCGGTCAGCAACGGGACAAGGAGATACCACAGCGGCAATGAAACACAGTACATCCATGCGGCATCGCTTTATGCGGGAGAAAAAACCGCGGAACTGTCCGTCAGGCTCGGGAGTTCATCTCCTTTGGTTCAGAACAGTACGGAGTATTCCGCACTCATGGATGAACACGATCGTTATGCTGCAATTTCTGCATATATCATGAACAATCCTACCAATCGACCTGGCGTGTATGCATACGTGCAGCGGGAGCTTCCCGCCGTTTACGGCCCGTGACGTCTCTCTCCCGCGTCAGGCAGTTCCTCCATTTGATAGGTATTTATGGAAAAGAGCAGTATCGATCACTAGGTTCGGAGACTGCCTGTTGGTATGAAAAATATAATCCTTACCGGGATGCCCGGCGCAGGCAAGAGTACGGTCGGGGTCATCCTTGCAAAAGTCCTCGGGATGAATTTTACGGATACCGATATTGTGATCCAGGAGCGGACCGGGCTCCGTCTCCAGGAGATTATCGACCGAAACGGGCCTTCGGAATTTATGAGGACCGAGGAGGCTGCTGTCCTCGCCCTTACGTGCCGGAACACGGTTATCGCCACCGGGGGCAGCGTTGTCTTAAGCCCCCCGGCCATGGATCACCTGAAAGCAGGGGGAACGGTCGTTTATCTTAAGGTGCCGTTTGAGGAGATCGAAATGAGGCTCGGCAATATCTCGGGCAGGGGAATTGTCCTTCTCTCCAACCAGACGCTCCGCGCGATGTATGACGGGCGCATCCCGCTGTACGAAAGGTACGCCGATCTAACGGTCGATTGCGCCGGCCGGGATTTCGAAACCGTTGTCGGTACTATCCTTACTTCCCCGGTACTGTCGCCGTAAAAACGATGTTGTTATCCCAGGACTCCATCAGGGAAAGGATAGTACTGGTCGATGACGGTGTACTGGTCGCCCGAGGTCATCGTGAGGGTGACAATGACCCGGTCGGTAGCAATCGTCCCCATGAGCGTGATGCTCCTTCCCATAGCCGGGTTATTGGCGTGACCGGTCTCCGTGATCCCATCGGATCTGATAACGGTCATGTCCATGCGCTCGATCATCCCGAGACCCATGCCCCCGTTGAATGTGGTGGTGATCGTTGGGTTTTCCGTGATCGTGTTCCTCTGGACCGTTACGCTGACCGATTCGTATTCCGGGACCGTCTGGGTCGGGCCGGGGGTAGAAGGATAAGTCAGTGTGGGTGTTGCTGTCAGCAGGGAGGGGGCAGGTGAGGCAGGGGATGCTGTGGAAGGATTGTATCGTGTGTCGCCGTACAGCCTGCTACAGCGAAAAAGCCTAAAAGACCGATAACAAAAAACACAGGGAATCGGGAAAGCCGGTGCATGACAGTATTTTGGGAAATTCCTTCATGAATCCTTCTTTTTTGCCCGGGTTCCGGATTTCCTCTTTAAGTTCTTGTTTTTTCGCGTATTTTCCGTTTCAGGTATGATCAGGCCGATACCCCGGTATCCGGTAAATGAGCCCTGTGGGTTGAACATAGGAATGCCGGTGGTCTCGAAACAGAGAATGCGGCCGTCTTTACTTATTACCCTGCTCTGGAACGACCTGAACGGTTTGCGCAAATCAAAGATCTGTTCTGCTGCGGTCCTGAGTTCTGTCCTCACCTCTGCCGGGAAAAAATCATAGTAGTGCATCTTTCCGATGACCTCTTCCAGCGTATATCCAAGGATCGATTCTATTGCCGGGCTGCACTGCAGGTACAGGCCGCTTGCATCCGTTTCCCAGAGCAAACCGCCAATGGTTGCAGCAACATTACTGATCCAGTTGGCCCGTTCCCTGAATTCCCGTTCCGTCCTTTTTCTTCGGGTAATGTCACGCGCCGAGGAATACATCATTTCTTCCCCATCTATAGTGATACGGGTGGCGCATACCTCGACATCTTTGATGATTCCCTCCTTTGTCCGGTGGCGGGTTTCGAACCGGAACCTCTGGCCGAATTCATGATTTCGGAGCGTGCTTAAGTGGGCCATGGCATTATCCGCATCCCAGTCTTTGGCGTTCAGGCCTGCTGCTTCTGTAGCGGTATACCCCAGATGTTCCAAAAACGCATCATTCCATTCCCTTAAGTTTCCCTTTTCATCGACCACATGGATTGCATCCGAAGATGTCTTGAGCAGCTGCTCATAGTACCTGCTTTTCTTGAGCAGTTCAAGTTCCATTTTCTTTTGTGCGGAAATATCTGTAATCATAATAAAGGAACTGCTAAGAAATCCGCCGGTATTTAGTAACGGGTTTGCGGATATCAGCACCCAGCATGCACTGCCATCTCTCCGGCGGAATTTGCGTTCATACGCATCACGTCTGCCCTGTGCGCGGTCGGACATTCTCTGGAGATGGTCGGGGAGGTCCTCTGGGAAGATGAAACTGCTAAAGTTCCTGCCGATAAGATCATCAGGATGTGTATATCCCAACATCTCGGCTGCTTTCTGGTTACAGGCAATTATGGTAAACGATTGATCCCCTACCCATATCCCCTCGTTAGCTATCTCAAAAATACGACGGTACCGTGACTCGCTTTCCCTGAGTGCAGAAAGTGTCTGGCGATGCTCTTCAATCTTCCTGACAAGCTGTTCATTTGCGCGGGTGAGTGCATCGGTCCGCTCTTTTACCTCTTTTTCAAAAGTAAACCGGATACGCTTTATTTCCGTTATATCTTCAAAAATGATCGCGGCACCCGGTTTGCCTTCCCCAAAAACCAGTGGGATAAACCGGGATCTGAAATAATAGAATTTTTCCTGCCGTTCGATAGAGGTTTCGTAAATACTGCCTTTTCCTATAAAAGCCTGGTTAATTGCCTCATAAAACCGGCTGGACAGGAGGCTGTTGAGCGGTGTCTGGTCGAGACGTTTCCTGAGAAGATCTGTGGCGGGGATCCCAAACCCGTCCTGCAGGGCGCTGTTTGCCTCAAGAATCTCAAGATCCCGGTCAAGAACGAGGATCAGATCTGAGAGAAGATCGAGTATCTGGGTGAGGGGAACCCTCCGGCTCAGGGAAAATACTTTCGCCCGCCCAAGAGTGCGGAGTTCCGCATCGCCGGAATTGACCAGGGAGTTTAAGTATTTGGCGGCCGTTGTCCGGTTCATGGCCAGACGGCGGGAGACTTCTTCAATGGAGAGTCCTTTGGAATTCTCTTTCAGAAGAGAGCAGATACGTTCTGAAGGAGTCACACCCATACGGCGGTCTCACCTGTCTCAACCTATGGGGAACTAGTATAAAAACCGGATAGTAATGCTGAACAAAAATGATGATTATTAATAATCAGCATAAATCAAAATGCGTATATACCAGTTTAATAGAATGGGGATATTGTCCATATAACTTAACTTAAAACTTTGCTTGGCGCAGGTGATGAGAATAACGAGAAATCGTTACGAACAGATGAGCATGGGTAATCATTCTGCTGATCAGTTCCATTTTCCCATAAAAACAGGGATTTTTCGATCCCCGCATTACGGGAAAATCCTTTGCAGGAGGGTTCCTGATGGACGGGCAAATCTCCTGTGACGGGGAGGACAGGTCCTGGCTGAGATATGCCGAAATCCTCGTAGAGACCGGCATCATTGATGACTGGATTGTTTATCGCAGAGATGAGGCATCGAAGAAAAAGTAATGCAAGCACATCAGTGAGGTTTTTTCATGAATGAAGATAATTCAGGCATACAACAGGAATATCTGAAACTTAAGCAGAGCAATGAGAAACTCAAAGAAAAGGTTGCGGAATACGAATCTATTTTGGATGCAGTTCCGTTCCCGATCCATGTAACAAACAACGATATGCGCTGGATATACATGAACCGGGCTTTCGAGAAACTGCTTGTCGATAACCATGAGATTACCGACAGGGCATCCGCATACGGGAAGCCATGCAGTACGGCAAACGCCAACATCTGTAACACCAAGAACTGCGGCATCCACCAGTTAAAGACAAGCGGGAAAGACGAGACGTTCTTCGACTGGCACGGTGCGTCCTGCAAACAGACAACGGCGCCGGTCCTTGATGCAAATGGAAGGTCTGTCGGGTATGTTGAAACCGTGCAGGATCTTACAGAGGTATTGAACAAAGTCGCGCATTACCAGTCAATCCTTGATGCGCTTCCCTTCCCCATCCATGTAACCGACAATGAGATGCGCTGGATATACATGAACCCGGCTTTTGAGAAACTGCTCATTGAGAACCATGAGATTACCGACCGGGAATCCGCGTACGGAAAGCCATGCAGTACAGCGAATGCCAGCATATGCAAGACCAAGAACTGCGGTATCAACCAGCTTAAGACTACGGGCAATAACGAAACGTACTTTGACTGGCATGGTGCGTCCTGCAAACAGACAACCGCTGAAATTCATGATGTCAATGGCAAAATTTTCGGGTACGTTGAATCCGTGCAGGATCTCACAGCGATCCTCAAGCCCCAGAATTATCTCAACCATGAGATTGAGGGCCTGTCAAAATCCTTTGCCCGTATTGGCGAAGGCGACCTGACTGCCCATTATGATTTTGCCCAGCCTGACCGTGATACCCAGCAGGTTTATGAACTCCTGTTAAGTCTGCGGACCTCTATCAGAGATGGCATCACAAAGATCCGTGATAATATCCAGGATATCAATGGGAAGATGACGACCCTGACTGCAACTGCAGATACGGCAGCGAGCAGTATCGAAGATGGTTCAAAAGGCGTCCAGCAGATCGCCCAGAGCACCACAAAGGTCAGTGCCAATGCGGAAAAGGTTGCCCAGGGTGTCGACCAGATCGCAAAGGCCATGCAGGACATGAGTGCGGCGGTTGAAGAAATCACCTCGAACATGGAGTCGGTCTCGAACCTCGCCAAGCAGGCAAACGATCTCTCCCATTCCGGTGCTGCGCTGGCAGGAAATGCCGAAAAGAGCATGCAGGGGATTTCAACTTCGACAAGTAAGGTCTACGAGATCGTCTCCGATGTCGAGAAACAGATGAGCGAGATCACAAAGATTGTCGTTATCATCCGTGAACTTGCAAACCAGACAAACCTCCTTGCCCTCAATGCAGCAATCGAGGCCGCGCGCGCCGGCGATGCCGGACGCGGTTTTGCCGTTGTCGCGACCGAGGTCAAGTCTCTTGCCCAGGAATCCCGCAACTCCGCAGAACGCATCGAGGAGATGATCTCGGTTCTCACGAAGAGCACCCAGCAGGCCTCCCAGGCAATGGACGAGGCCCGGAGCACCGTCGAAGAAGGTTCAGGTATGGTCACGGAAACCCTGCATTCGTTCAACAAGATCGCCGATGCTGTCGAAAAGGTGACGGCGAGCACGAGCGAAGTTGCAGCAGCCACCCAGGAACAGGCAGCAACAACCGAAGAAGTAACCGCAAGCGTAAGCGAGGTTTCATCGCTTATCGAGCAGACGGCAAAGGAGGCCGGGGACGCTGCCGCGGCAACTGAGGAATCTTCGGCTGCTCTCGATGAGATCACGCGCATGATCGAGAACGTGGACACGATCGCAAAGGAAGCCATGGAAGCCAACCGCAAATTCAAGGTTGACTAAAACCTGCCGGAAAAAGGAGTAAAAGATCATGGCAGCAGGAAGCATGTCCCCCTCCCCGGAAACAAAAGACCGGGCACAGGGAGCAAGGAAAGGGAGTATCCAGGTAGTCGAGTTCGCCCTGGGCAAAGAGTTCTTTGCCATCGATCTTTTCGATGTCAAGGAGGTTGTCGAGTACACCACGATCACCCGGCTCCCCAATGTCCCCGATTATGTGCGGGGGATTATCGATCTCCGGGGAGAGATCACCACCATTATCGATCTCAAGCACCGGCTCCACATCACCGATGCCAGCACGGTAACCGCGGAATCTTCCCGGATTATCGTTCTCGATGAAACGGTAACCAATACAAAGATCGGGATACTTGTCGACGATGTTACATCGGTCTCGACCTTTGAAGGAGACCAGGTGGATTATACCTCGGTCTCGGTGAGCAACGAGGATACCGCGATCATCGGCATCATCAAACGGAAGATCAAGGTAAAAGACAAGGAGAAAAACGAGCTGATCATCTGGATCGATATACGGCGATTGCTCGCCGGTATTGAAACAACGTCCTGATATCTGCGGGGGACTGTGAGGAGCGTTTTGATCTCCGCACTGTATATCGATGATTGTAATCCCCTTCTCGGGATAGTCAGCCGGTTTCTCACGTGCAATGGCGATATGACGGTAGAGACGGCAATGTCGCTACAGGATGGCGGAGAAATGGTCAGGAACCATCGGTATGGAGTTGTGATCATGGACTATAACCTCAAAGACAGCAAGGGACTGGAATTCTTCCGGCAGCTTCGGGGAGAGGGGATTACGATTCCCGTAATCTTCTTTACGCTCGATGCCTGCCGGGAGATCGAGGACGGGCTTTTGGAGCCCGGCCGGGTCTGGTTTGTGAGGAAATGCTCCGGGACGGTTTCCGGGGTCGGGGAACTTGACCGGATAATCCGACAGGAGATCTGTTCCCCGTAAGGGAGGGCGCAATGGTTACTATCCTCTATGTCGACGACGAGCCTGCCCTCCTTGAAATCGGGAAACTGTTCCTTGAATTGCAGGATGATTTCCATGTCGAGACACTCTCTTCCGCAAAACTGGCACTCGAAAGGCTTGGCCATACACAGCGGTACGATGCAATCCTCTCTGATTACCAGATGCCGGAGATGGACGGGATTGAGTTCTTAAAGGAGGTACGCCGGCAGTACGGGGAGATCCCCTTTATCCTTTTTACCGGGAAAGGCCGGGAGGAGATCGTGATACAGGCCATCAACAATGGCGCGGATTTCTATGTCCAGAAAGGTGGGGAGCCACGATCCCAGTTCGTCGAACTTGCGCACCATATCCAGGCCGCGATAGAACGCCGGACCGCGATCGACCAGCTCTGTCATTCCGAGCAAAGGCTTGCCGATATCATCGATTTTTCCCCTAGTCCGATGTTTGCCATCGACACACGGGGAAGCGTGATCCTCTGGAACAAAGCGATCGCCGAACTTACCGGTATGCCCTCCGATAAAATCCTCGGGAAAGGGAATTACGAGTACGCGGATGCCCTGTACCACGAGCGCCGGCCGATGCTTGCCGATTTGATCCTTTCAGGAGACGAGGCGTTCGAGAAGGCGCGGTACCTGTATACCTCCCGCGAAAACCGGACGCTCACCGCAGAGGCGATCTTTAAGAAAACCGACGGGACCGAGGTTCACCTCTGGGGGAAAGCCAGCCGGCTCTACGATCCGTCCGGCAGCCTTGCCGGTGCCATCGAGACCCTCACGGATATTACCCGGCTCAAGGAGACCGAGGCGAAACTGAAAAAGGCGTACGACCAGCAGACCCGTATTCTTGAGGAGTTCCAGAAGAGGGTGGCCCTGACCCGGGAGAATTACCAGTCCGTTATCAGGAGCGAAGATGTTGAAAGATCGCGTGAACTCTTCCCGGATAGTCTCACGTTAAAGGATCTTTTTGGATCTCCCAAAAGTTCACGCAAAGAATAACCGCCGCGTACGGGATAAAAAATAATTTCTAGTATTTTTCCTGTTCCAGCATTGCATCGATGAGCACGAGCGCGAGCATCGCCTCTGCCACCGGGAGGATCCGGGGGACGATGCAGGGGTCGTGTCTGCCGCCGACCGAAATCTCCGTTGCATTCCCGTGGATATCCCGGGTCTGCTGGGGTTTTGCAATCGACGGGGTGGGTTTTACCGCGATGCGCACAACAATGTCCTGTCCGGACGAGATCCCGCCAAGGATTCCACCGGCATGGTTGCTCGCAAATCCTGTTGCGGTCATGCCATCGTTGTTCTCGCTCCCGAACCGGCCGGCAACCGCAAAGCCGTCGCCGATCTCGACCCCCTTGACCGCGCCGATCCCCATCATCGCGCCGGCGATTTTCGCATCGAGCTTCCCGAATACCGGGTCGCCCAGTCCCGTCGGGCAGCCGGTTGCCGTGATCTCCGCGATCCCGCCGACAGAGTCCCCGGCCGCTTTTGCCGCGAGGATCTCGTTTTCGATCTCTTCCGGTGTTGTCTTCCCGTGGACTGCAACGATCCGTCCCGAGACCGCGATCCCTTTTTCGGCAAGGTATTTCATTGCTACCGCGCCAGCCGCGACCCGGCCCACGGTCTCCCTCCCCGAGCTCCTGCCGCCTCCGCGGTAATCCCGGATCCCGTACTTGGCCTGGTACGTGAAATCGGCATGGCCGGGCCGGAACTTCTCTTTTATCGCCTCGTAATCCGCGGAATGCACGTCCCGGTTCCGGACAAGGAGGGCAATCGGCGTCCCGGTAGTCTGGCCGCGAAAGACCCCCGAGAGGATCTCGACGGTGTCGGCCTCGTCCCGTGCTGAGGTCAAGGGGGATGCCCCGGGCCTGCGCCGGTCAAGGAGCGGCTGGATGTCGGATGCCGAGAGAGAGAGCCGGGGCGGGCAACCGTCGATCACGCAGCCTACTGCGGGCCCGTGGCTCTCGCCAAAGGTCGTTACCCTGAAATTGTAACCGAAGGTGTTCATGCAAGGACCTCCCTGATGGCTGCATCGGGCACATCGATCCCGAAGAAGAGCCGGAACTGGTCCTTTGCCTGGTACACGAAAACCTCGGTTCCGGAGATCGTAGTGCAGCCGGCCTGTTGTGCTGCACGAAGAAGGGGAGTAAGCGGCGGGGTGTACACAAGATCAAATACGGTCATCTCCTTCTTGAGCTGATCGGCCCGGAGGGGACTGGACAGATCCGGCTGCATCCCGAGGGGTGTTGCGTTCACGACAAGATCCGGTTCGAGCGTGTCAAAGGCGTTCCACGGTTTTGCCGAACACCCGAAACGTTCCGCGAGCTGCACTGCTTTTTCGCAGGTCCGGTTGAGGATCGTCACCTCCATCCCGAGATCGACAAGCGCATAGGCTGCCGCTGCGGCAACCCCGCCGGCCCCGAGAAGGACCGCCTGTTTGCCCTTGTATGCGGCAAGCGGTTTTTCGATCCCGATCCAGTCGGTGTTGAACCCCCGGGCAATTCCGCAGGAAAAGATCACGGTGTTCACGGCCCCGATCTGCTCTGCGGCGCGATCGATTTTGTCGAGGTGGACCATCACGTCCTGCTTGAAGGGGATGGTAACCGAGAGGCCTTTCGCATCGATATCCCGTGCCACGCGCATGATGGTCTCGATGGACGAATTCTCGAACCACGTGTAGTGATAGTTGAGGCCGTACCGGGCAAAGAGCCGGTTGAAGAGGTGGGGACTCCGGCTGTGCGCGGCCGGCCAGCCGGCGATCCCGAGGAGCCGGGTCTGTACGTCGCGCGTGGGGCCGGTGAGGAGTTCTTCGATGGTGCTGCGCTCGGCGTTCGGTACTTTACCGGCCAAAAACCAGCGGCAGGCCGCTTCCCGTTCGGATGCTGCGGCAGATCCGTTCTTTAAAAGGAAGAGGATCCTTTCTGCTGCCTGCCCGGGGGTGGTCGTGCTGGTGTTCACGCAGAAGTCAGCCGAAGCCGCGTACTGGCGCCGGCGCCGTTCGATCACCCTCCGGATCTCCTCTTTTAACGGCAGGTCCGTGAGCGGGGGCCGGGGAGCATGGGTGAGCCGGCGTTCGATAGTGGCGTAATCGGATTTGAGGAGCACGCATACGCTTCCTTTACGCAGGCGCTCCATGTTTGCCGGGTCGTTGACCGATCCTCCCCCGGTGCCGATAACGGCGTTTTCTGTCGGGAGACCCGCGACCACATCGCGTTCGAGCCCCCGGAACGCATCCTCTCCCTCTTTGTGGAAGATTTCTGCGATCGACCGGCCGACCCGCTGTTCGATGAGTGCGTCCGTATCCACAAACGGCACGCCAAGCTTCCGGGCTAGGATAGTGCCGATAGCAGTCTTGCCGGTACCGCGGTAGCCGGTGAGCACGATCCGTTTCATTGCATCACCTGCCGGAGCGCGTCCCAGAACCCGGGGAAGGACTTGTTCACACAGTCAGCGCCGGTGATGGTGACCTCTCCGATCCCGAGGCCGAGAACGGCAAAGCTCATGGCAGTGCGGTGGTCGTTTGCCGGGTCGATGCTGCCGCCGTGGAGCGGGGCGGGTTCTATCACGATCCGGTCGTTGTCCGTGGTCACTTTCCCCCCGAGATGCCTGAGCCGGTCGGCAGTTATTGCTACGCGGTCGCTCTCCTTGTACTTCAGGTGGGAGATGCCGGTGATCACGGTCGGCGTCTTTGCAACGGCCGCGACCATGCAGAGGGTCTGGACGGTGTCGGGGGCGGAAGACATGTCGATAGTAATCCCGGAAAGCGGGCCCTCGTGCGCCACGGTCACCCGGTCTGCCGCATACGTGACCTGGCAGCCCGTCATTTCGAGTGCATCGAGGAAGCGCCGGTCCCCCTGCACGGAGAGGGGTTTTAAGCCGCTGACCGTGACCGTTCCGCCGCAGATAGCGGCAAGGGCAAAGAAGTACGAGGCCGAGGAGTAGTCGCCCTCGACAACGTACGTGCGGCCGGTATACCTCTCCTTATTGCTCACCACGAAATGCCGGTAGCCTTCGCGTTTGATCTTCGCCCCGAAATCGGTCATGACCTCTGCGGTGATATCCAGATAGGACTGGGAGGCCGGTGTACCGGTGATCGTGAGGTCCACCGGGCCTTTTGCGTAGGGGGCAATCATCAGGACCGACGAGGCATACTGGCTGCTTGCCGAGCCGTCGATCGTGGCATATCCCCCGAGAAGGTGCCCGCCAATGGTGACCGGCGGATATCCTTCGTTTTTCGTAAACACCACCATACCGCCCAGACCGTGGAGGGTATCGGCAAGGGGCCCGAACGGCCGTTCCTGCATACGGGCGCTTCCCGTAAGAGTCACCGGGTGATCGGCAAGGAGAGCGGTGCCGGCAAGCAGGCGCAGCGATGTGCCCGAGTTGTCGAGGTCGAGGACCGTGCCCGGCGGACAGGTAAGTTTCCCGTCGCAGCCGGAGACCGTGACGCTCTTTGCATCCCCGTGAATACCGACACCCAGTTTCTGCAGGGCTGCCGCGGTGAGTTTCGTATCATCTGCTATCAGGGGGCGGACGATCGTGCTTTTCCCCCCGGCAAGCGCTGCGGCTATCAGGGCCCGATGGGTATAGCTCTTGGACGGCGGGGCGGTGATGGAGAGATCGATGTTTCTTCTCTCTGGCAGGGTGACGATCATGCCGGAACCTCGATCTTAGGATAGCAGCCAAGTCTTTTTACGGTTGTGATTTGATCGAGCTCAAGAAGGGCCTCGTCGGTCTGGTCGGTCACGGCATAGTCGAGGAAGAAGACGTACGTCCCCATCCCGCGTTTTGTGGGCCTCGATTCGATCCGGGTCAGGTTGATCCCGCGGCGGGCAAAGATGCCGAGGAGCTCGTAGAGGAGACCCGCCCGGTCGGTGTCGGGGTCGATTAAAAGGCTGCACTTGCCGGCCCGGCAGCCCGGCCCGGGCTCTTTTGCTATCCGCACGAACCGGGTCGTGTTCTCACGGTTGTTTTCGATGTTGGTATCCACGACCGGAATGCGGTAGATCCCTGCTGCCGAGAGGGGGAGGACTGCCCCCGCGTTCGGGGTCTTTTTTGCTTCGAGCGCGCTCGACGCATTGCTGCTCGTGTGGATCACCGGGACACCTAGCTGTTCGAGGTATGCGCTGCACTGCTCGTGGGTCTGCGGGTGGACGTAGACCACCCGGATCTGCTCTTTTGGCACGAGAGAGGCAAGGTTGTGGTGGACGGGCAGGTACATCTCTGCGGTGATCGAGAGGGAGAACCTTATCAAGCAGTCCATGGTCTCGCCGACCGCGCCGGCTTCGGAGTTCTCGATCGGGACAAGCCCGTCCCCCTCTCCCGCTGCCACCGCGGCAAAGACACCGTTGATGGTGGGTTTGAGGACAATTTTGTCGCTATTGAGACGGCTGGCAAGCTCGTGGGAGAACGTGCCCTCGGGCCCGAGGGTGATGACCGTCATTTGCGCACCATGCACTCGATGAGCCGGTCGGTGAGCTCCTGGCCGCGGCCGCAGTAATCGCCCAGGTGCCGGCTGTCCTCTTTGAAGAATGCCTCGAACGCTTTCGGGTCGCCGGATTTTACGATTGCCGCAAGGTTGTCGGCTGCTGCCCGGCAGGCATCGATAACCTCCGGTACGTACGGGTTCTTTTCAAGGATATCAGCATAGAGCGCGCCGTCCTGCGAGAGGAGACGGCCCACGAGGCCCAGCTCGATCTGGTACACCGGGCTCATGTACGGCTCGGTGGCTTTGATATCGCAGCCGGCCCTGCGCATGGCATCGGCCATGCAGATCGTGACAAAGTGCGTGAGCCCCTGGACTACTGCCATCATCCTGTCGTGCTCATCGGGGGTTGTGGTGGTGCAGACCGCGCCCTCGCGGGTGAAGATCCCGGTGAGCCGGGCTATGGTCTCGTCCGATGCCCGGGCCGGGCAGACTACGATCGTCTGGCCTTTGATCGATGAGACCGTGGGCCCGAACATCGGGTGGAGCCCGACGACTTCCGCCTTTGATGCGAGCATGGCGTTCACGGGCTCCACCTTGATCGAAGTGAAATCGCAGAGGAGCTGGTGTGGCTCCATGAGCGGGGCGATTCCGCCGATCACCTTCTCCGTCTCGCGGATCGGGACCGAGACTACGACAATGTCGCAGGTCACTGCAATATCCTGCGCCGTGAGTGTTGTTGAGCGTCCCGAGACAAGCGTCTCGTATCCTGCACGGGTAAAGACCGGGGCAAAAAGCCGGCCCATCTTCCCCGTGCCGCCAATGATTCCTGCCTTCATGCTCACTTCTCGCGGATCGTCTCTTTGACGGCCATGCCGAAGTGCCGGCCGCCTTCGAGCACGCAGCCAAGAATCTTATCCCCGGCCGCGAGGTTCACGACCGATATGGCGTTCCCGCCCGGGGCAACGAGCCGGATCGTCTCCGCGTTCTGGAGGATCAGGCTTGCCTTTGCCCCGCCTTCGGCTTCCGCATCGACAAGGAGGAGCGGCCTTCGCTCGATCTTGGTCCTGCCCACGATCGCGGACCGGGCCTTCCCCTTCTCATCGGAGACAAGCACCTGGTTGCCGATGGCAAGATCGGCAAGGTATGCGGTCTTCCCGTCCGGGAGGAGCGTGTACGCATGGACTGCGCCGGCGTTTACCCGGAAGGGCCGGGGCGCAACGTACGGGTTTTCGAGCGTCTCGGCGTGGACAAGGAGCATGGCGGACGAGGTGTTTCCCATCAGCATACCGTCGCCGTCCTCTAAGATCGAGCAGGTGTCCACGCAGACCCGGTCGCCCATGCCCACGGGCCGGATCCTTGTGACCGAGAAGGGCACGAGGTTGACCACACCTGCGGCGTTCTTGACAAGGCCCGCCACCTCCTTTACCACTGCGGGCTTGTCGGTCTGTAAGAGGATCCCGTACACGCCTTTTTCGAGCACGGTGAGCGCGAGCTCCGCCTCGTGCCGGTCCTTTACCGCGGCCACGATCCTGTCGGACTGGGCCACGAGGTTTTCAAGCGGGATGACCGTCCAGTCGCTGGTCGTAACGATCACGACCCGGTTCTTTCCCTTCTCTGCCGCCTCGTTCTCGCTTGCCTTGTCTGTGATCCGGCACTCGATCACGTCTTTTCCCGGGACAAGGTCGCCGTCCGGGGCAATGGTCGTGATCCTCCCGAGGCGTTTTACTTCAGCGGCATTCTCTGCCACGATCGCGTCCGCTCCGCTCTCGATTGCGGTGGTGACCACGTCCTTGTTCCAGGGCCTGGCGTCCACCCAGAACTGCTTCATTTACTGCTTCTCCAGTGCCTTTTTGGGGTCAACGTTGTGGTGCACCACGCGGCAGACAGCGTGGACAAATGCCTTGGTGTCCTCGCGCTGGAAGGCGTTCCTGCCCATGCAGACCCCGGCGCCGCCGGCTGCGACCGAGTCCCGGATCATCTCCAGCGATTCGAGGTCGCTGATCTTTTCGCCGCCCGCGACAAAGACCGGCACCGAACAGGCTTTGGTGATCTTCGCAAATGCCTCGGGGCTCCCGGGGTAACTGGTCTTGATCAAATCAGCGCCGAGCTCTTCTGCCACCCGAACGCAGTGGCCGATGGTCTGCGGCGAAGTGGGATCGATGCCCTTACCCCTCGGGTAGATCATGACAAGGAGCGGCATGCCCCAGCGGTTGCAGTCCCGGGCAATGAGCGCGCCGTCGGCAAGCATCTTCGACTCGTTTGGCGCACCGAGGTTGATGTGGATGGAGACTGCATCAGCGCCGAGCGCTATCGCTTCCTCGACCGTGCAGACGAGCACCTTGTCGTTCGGGTCCGGGTTGAGCGAAGTGCTGCCCGAGAGGTGGACGATGAGGCCGATGTCCCGCCCGTGCCTGCGGTGGCCGCGCTTGACCATGCCCTTGTGGAGGACGATGGCGTTTGCGCCGCCTTCGCTCACATCGGTGATCACTTTTGTCATATCCAAGAGGCCGTCGATCTGGCCCATGGAGAACCCGTGGTCCATGGGGATGATCACGGCGCGGCCGGTGTTCCGGTCCATGATCCGTTCGATCCTGATCTCCTTTCCAATCATGATGCTCATCCCTGGAGGACTTTGAGCGCCTCTTCCACGCTCTTGTTCTGGTGCACGATGCAGGCAGCGGCCCGGACGAACTTGTCCGGGGTCCGGTGCTGGAAGGCGTTCCTTCCTATCGAGATCCCAGCAGCACCGCCCGCCATCGCGCCTTCTATTAATTCCAGTGTTGTGCGGTCATCCGTCTTTGAACCTCCGGCAACCACGACCGGCACCGGGCAGCCCCGGGTGACTTCGCGGAAGGACTCGGGGTCTCCCGTGTACACGGTTTTCACGATATCGGCGCCGAGCTCAGCTGCCACCCGTGCCGCGAGCTTGACCTGGTCGACATCGTTATTCTTGGTGATGTTCTTCCCGCGGGGGTACATCATGGCGAGAAGCGGCATCCCCCATTCCATGCACTCGACTGCGACCGTGCCGAGATCGGAGAGCATCTTTGCCTCGCTCTCGGCCCCGATGTTTACATGGATCGAGACCGCATCGGCGCCCATCTTCAGCGCATTGGTCACCGAGTTCACGAGCACCTTCTCGTTCGGGTCCGGCGCAAGCTTCGTGCTGGCCGACAGGTGCAGGATGAGACCGATGTCCCTTCCCCCCTGCCGGTGGCCGTGCAGCGCAAGGCCCACGTGGCCTATGACCGCGTTTGCCCCGCCGTCCGCGATCAGGTTCACGGTCTGACCCATGTCGATCAGGCCCGGGATCGGCCCGTCCGAGACCCCGTGGTCCATCGGCACGATGATCGTCTTCTTCGTATTGCGGTTCATGATTCTTTCCAGACGGATTTCCTTTCCTCGCATGATTTTTCCTCTCCTGTTAGTGAATTCTGTAATGAAATGCTGTAATGATCAACAACGGTTACCTGAGATTTCCCGAAAAAGCCCCTTGTGCAGTGCAGACACGAGAATTGGTCAGCAGGCAAAGGGGCTTACCGGTACCAGGGATAATACCCAAAGCCGGGATAGCCAAAGCTAAAACCGCTAAAACTGCGAAAAACGCCAAGTGCACCGGAGCCAGTGCCCGCAACGGAGCTGCGGCTCGCAACGCAGATGTGTTCAGAAACGCTAATGCCTATGCTACGGACGGATGCAACGCTCTCAGAGATAAAGACATTCACGAGGGAAAAAACCCTCACGGGCGCTGTTGCACTCTTCCTGCATGCCAGTTAAGTGGGCGGTGCTTGTATTTAATGTTGTGTGCTACAGTGTAGCATTGTGGGAAGAAGGAGGAGAATACTAATTTAAAAAATTGATCGATGTAACTCTAATTACATAAAAGAAAAATCCAAGTTGCTATGTGTTGGATGTTTTATTTGTCTCGTCTCTCTTAAATTGAATGGGAGTTAAATTAGTTCAAGTGCTTTAAGTATTTTTTTTGAGGCAATATTAAGTTTTGATTGATCACCTTCCCTACAATCAAGATAATTTCGGTATTTCATGTATGTGGGAAGATTTGGAGTTGTATATAGATAAATTGGGAAAAGTATCTCTTTATTGGTTTCTCGACATCTGATCCATGCGATGTTGAATTCTTCTTTACAAACTTTTGAGGCTAGGTAATCCGGAGATAACAATGCTACTACTTTTCTACATCGATCAAGATTTTCAAGAATTTCAGGTTGCCATGGAGATCCAATATCGATCTCCTTATGATCAACAAAGATCCTAATATCAGGCCAAGTTGCACGAAGTGCTTGAGCTAGAATTTTACACTCCCTTATATTCTTTCTTGAGTAACTGATGAATACATCATAATCAATTTGACTTGTTACGGGGATTGGTGAAAATCCTAGGTAATCCTTTTTTTGTTGTGTGAAGACGTTCAGTGCTTCTGTCACTTGTGCTTTTGAATGAATGACAATTTTTATACAATTTAGAGGCAAGCCAGTTTCTAACCAATGTAAGGATGCATCTAACAGGGGACTGAGCATCTCGCCCAATTTATACCCTTGATATCCCGATGCGACCACTGGTAGAGCCACCGTTTTAATATCGGGTCGTTCTGCGAGTATTGCTGTAAGTGCTCTGAAAATATCTCCCACAAGTTCCGGGGGTCGACCTCGAATAAATGGCTCGAAACACAGTATTCTTCGGAAGCGGAGCCTTGGATCACGGGGTTTGAATTCTCTGGATAACCAACAGGAAAATGCAGATCTTAAATCAAGTTCTTTATGTTTTGCTAATTCCTCTACAGACAACCCTTTCTGGTTTAAAGCTCCAATTAATGAATGTGTAGCAGGAGTGTATTCATTCGGAAATGCAGACACAATGAGAAGATCAAACGTTTCTGCCGTAGTGAGTGAAGTAAGATCCCCATAATAAAGCTCGATACGGCTTTGATTTCTATTCTTAATATTAATCGATTTTAAGAGTTCCATTTCTTACATCCATATCAACATTATCTTATTGAGTATATTTCTTAAAAATTTCTCAGGATTACTCTTCCTTTTATTATCTTTAGATATTCGTTAATTTATCTTAAGGGTAACCAAAAAAAGTTGAACAATATGTGATTTCGATATAAAAAAAACAAACTAATCTGAAACCATAAACGGATGTTGAATAGTCCATACAGATATTGAATGATTCGCAAAATCCTCTACTCTAGCAAATCCTTGGTTCGTCCACGTGAGATTAAGGGATGCATTAGTGAAAGGGGTCCAGTTGGATCCATCAGCCGTATACATTTTTAATTTAATTTGAATGGGTGATTTTTCTTTTGGGATGTCATTTTCAGAATATGTCCAATATACTTTACTAGAACTGCCCCTAACGGTAAAATTGTCCAATAAAATTTTATTTAAGGTATATCGATCTTGTGTAACAAAAAAACCATAATTTGTTTCCCAACGAACTCCCATTTGTTTGTAATTGGGGTACAATGATTTGGTATTGGTGCCATTTGTTGGATATAATTCCAAACCAACTGCAGACGATCCCGTGGGGGAATAAACTTCTTGGTCTGTTAATATCACAACATCATATGGATTTTTTGGAGATACTATATAATTTGTCACAGGTATTGCGATGAAATATACTACAATTGCTAATACAATGATAGTCACAAGAATATGTTTAATAATTTTTGTCGTTCCCTTTTCATGGGATCTATACTCAATTATCGTTTGATATTCTTTGTTAAAAAAGTCATAATAACTGTAAATTACAAAAGATCCTAAAAGAATCATTGCCAATATTGCTGACAATAAAATAACAGGATAATTTGGAATTAAAACAACTGCCATTAATATAAAGTAAAATGAACCCGCCATCATTAAAACAAGAATTGCATATAATAACAAGCGTTGTGGATCTCCAGCTTTAATTTGAAAGCCTATTTTATGGATATTGTATTGTTTTAAAATTGATTCACCCATACGATTATTCCAAATCTTTTTTAATAAAATAAGGAAGCTAATAAAAATAAGTAAACCGCCTGAAAAAATAAATATTGCAAATGCTATAGGAAGCATTCCAAAATCATTTTCCAACCATCCAATCCCTATTATCTTCTCTCCCAAATTAGGAAGTAATGCAAGCATTGTGCCAATCACACCAATAATTGCAAAAAGATGAAAGTTTTCTTTTACAAAAAAATCGATAGTAAAGGGAACATTTCGGATGATTGAATCGGGAAATTTTAAAACAATCCGATGGTTTAGTAATCTTGCACCACAGTACGCACATGTCCAATCGTTATCATCATTTAATAGGCCACATTCTGGACATTTACGAGTCATTGTATGATACTGTATCTAACAAATTAATAAAATAATCTTGATGTTACCTGGAAATTTTTATAATAATAAAAGGAGTGGATATGCAAACTAATTGAAGGAAATAATCTCCAATAATATGTTTCCCAACATCTGTATTATATACTCCGATTCATCCCATCTCCGCTGTTGTTCGGAGGCTCTCGGGAATTCCCACAGCCCCTATGCTCAAGCCGATTACCTATTTGAGATGATAGGGTAATTGATCCGCCGCGGCGGCGGTCCTCGCTCGTGGTGGTATGGCGGCGGTCAGCCCCCATCTGCATGATCCGGAATCCTGCCTGGCATCGTGATCGATCGCCCCGACCTCCAAAAAAACCGGTCGCCCCCCTCCCCTAACATGTCGCTCCGCGAAAAAAACCGTCGGACCGATCGATCGCAGAGATCGGTCGGGGCGGCCTCTTTTGTTGCAGTTTCCTAACCGGTATTTCGTGTGGACGTTCAGACGAGACAGGGGGATCGGACCGATCGTTTCCAAAATCGATCGGTCCGGCCGATCTCACAGATCGATCGGGGCGACCTCCTCTCCTACACAGATTGAATGTCGCCACTTTCCTCCGGTTGCCGCCCCGGAAAAAAATTGATCGGACCGACCGATCGTGCATGTTGGCCGGTCCAGGCCCTCTGTTTGGGCAGATTACCTTTTTTTGGGAAAGAACAGGTAATCGATCCGCCGTGTGGCTTCCTGCCGGTAGCAGCGGCGTTTCCCGGGTCGTGGGGGTATGGGAGCGACAGCCTCCGTCCCTCACCGGGCTGTGGCAAATCTCCCCCCGTCACCTTTTTCCCTCATGCTGCTGTCGGTACTGATAATGTCTGGTGTTACTTCCAAAACGTCCCCCTCTGCACCCCTTGATGTGTATACCGACGGGGCCTCGCGGGGAAATCCCGGACCGGCAGCATACGGGTTTATCTTCGTCAGAAATAACGAGATTATCTTTGAAGACTCCGGAACACTGGGAAAGACCACCAATAATACTGCGGAATATTACGCGATCCTCTCCGCACTCAAAAAGGCACAGGAATTTACCCGGGAATCCGTAACGGTCTGGTCCGACAGCGAGCTCGTGATAAAGCAGATCAATAACCAGTACCGTATCACAAAACCCCATCTTGCCGAGCTCAGGGCAGAACTGGCAATAGTTGAAAAGAAATTTATGAATATTCAGTTCCGGAATGTTCCCCGGGAAAACCGGTTCATCCGGCGGTGCGATGAACTCTGCAATCAGGCTCTGGACCGGGAAACCCGGGGGTGAGCCCGGGGGTTGGTCGGGACCGGATCCATCAATGGTGATTATTTAAAGGCCCCGACAACGCATCAGAACATATCCGTGGAACCTGCGAATTCGCGTTATGATGCGACTCGTTCCACATCAAAGCTCATCGTGGTCCTCAATATCGTCGGCCACTTCAGGGAACCCGTAGATTCGAGGATTAGGGATAGAGATCTCGTTGAATGGATGCTTCAATTTCTCATTGGGTTTGTATATGAGTTTTCCCTTTTCTCTTTCAAAGATACTGATGCTGTTGCTGTCGAGATCGTAGAGGATCACGACACCGGTCTTGGGGTTGAGTACCCGAACGATCTCTTTCGCGGTCACGGCGACCATGGGAGCCCCCATCATCGTCACGAATTCGACTGAGCCGTCGGCTAAGGGAAACTGGGGATTGTCGTAGTCGAACACCATCACCTGTTGTGGGATGGGCTGATCTTTCTTTGGACCGTTGCTGATCATCTGAGTGTTCTTGTTTAGGTTCAGCGAGTTGTCGAATCCCGTTATGAATCCGTTGTCGTTAATGCGACCCTCCCCCCACACATCGAGCAACTCGAAGCTGGATGGCGTGTCGGGCCACTTAGGAGATAACGACATGGAACTGTTCGACATGTCTACCTTTGCGCGCCATGCGACTTGACCGGATTGAGTCGCCAAAAGGTAAGCATCGCTGGCATTCACAAACGCCCTTGCCCCCAGCCACCAATTGTTATGGGAGACGTTGCTACCTTGTCCGAGGTAGATCGGCAGAGTATCCAGTGCACCGCCGTTGGGTAACTTTACTGACAAATTCAGACCAAAGAAGAAGTTGAGTTCCTCCGGAGTCTTGTCTCCCGGTGATGCCGTGATCATCGCGAACGGTGTGTTGCCTACGATTGATTTGAAACTTTCGGACACGGACTTGGTTTTGTGGCGACCGGATTTGAAGATGATCTTCCACTCGCCATTGCCCTTGTTTTGGATCACGGGCGGGGTATCGTAAGGTTGCCCGCTCGAAACGACAGCACTATTGGCGATGTAGCTGATGTTTGTGATGGAGCTACATGTCACAGTGAATTCGTTGTCATGCTTGATAGTCATGATTTATCCTTCCTGATGAGATTACCGAAGATTCATCAGATATCCTGACGTCAATGCTGGATTTGGTACATAGATACACATTACTCATCGCCTTTTGGTTCTAGTGTGCAGGAGTTGTTCGACATACTCATAAGGGCCTTCCAAACGATTGCCCCGGACTTTGTGGCTACGAGAAGGGCTGTGCCATTGGAGTTGACCAAGTTGTTGGAACCAAACCACCAGTTATTGGTCGATGCATAACTCCCCTGACCGAGGTAGACGAGAACGTCGTCCAATCTGCCATCTTTGCGAGTCTCAATTGAAATCTTCAGACCAAAGTAGAAATTCAGTTCCTCGGGCGTCTTATCCCCACTTGCTGAGGTGATTACCGATAGCTTCGAGCCACCGGCGGCTGCCATGAAACTCTTGGACACCGCCGAGGTTTTGTGACGACCGGATTTGAAGATGATCTTCCACTCGCTGCCTTTGCGGGAAATCTCGGGCGGAACGTCAAACGGCTGTCCCGTGCTGACGTACGCGCTGTTCGTTCGATATTCGATGCTCGTTATTTCACTACAGGTAAGTGTGAATTCGTTGTCGTGTTTTTCAACCATAGATGCCATCCTTGGTTCTGGTGCGGTGTCGTGGCTTTTTAAGGGTTCTGCCAGTTGTCGGGAGATGATACATCAATATCCGATGTAGACTAAACCTTACCTCCCCCAGATTTTGCAGAACCATTTAACACTCCGTGCACTTGATTTCCGGTAATTCCTTTTCAAGTTTTGTCATAGTTTTACCTGGTGAGGCCATCCCGACAGATAGTACTGGACAGGAATAGATCCCCCCACACTGAATGCCCGCTTTAATCCGATAGAAAGATCTGACAAAACTCAAGGATTGTTTTCATATCAATATATAAAAATGTATTATAATTTAACTATTGAAAATTTTATGCTGATATACGGGCTATGAGGCTCTGTTACATTGTCGAGTCTTAAAGAAGATACACTCGTCGTAAGGTTCTGTCAACTCTGCGGTGGGTTGAAGCAAAATTAACGACGAAAGTGGATATGCCACCAACCGAATTGCCCATGCACTCGGGTGATTCTTCGGAGGGGGTGGACAAACTGGGTCACGTTTCATTCCCTGGGAAACCTCCTTAACGCCCGTCTAGCACAAGCCTCTTGAAGAACAACACCCGACATAATGCAAAGGATATCATGCCATCTGGACGCGGGACCCGGTCGAAGGGCATGAAAAGAACAAAGAAATCCGGAATAACCTACGCGGTGAATCCCGAAGACGCCGGATCAGTAACACCGTCCGGCGTCTGCGAATCCTCGCCAGATGCAGGCGGAACCCGGAAGATCGAGACGCTTCTATCCGATATCGTAACACGGCTCGACCGTATCGAGGAGAAGATCGATGAATCGGTCTATCCCCCGGAATCGGCAATCAGGCCTGAATATATCCAGAAAATAAAGACGATCCAGGCCAGATCCGCAAAGGGCCCGGCAAAAACCTATGCATCAATGGACGACTTCCTCGTGGCCCTCAAACAATGACCTTTCAGGTCACACCGGAACCGGATGTCGAGGCCACGTTAAAAAAACTGGCAAAAAAAGATCCGGTCCGGTTCGGGCAGCTCGAAAAGAAACTTCGGGAACTTGCCGAGAACCCGGAGATCGAAAAAACCATTAAGAAAACCCCTGCACGGCAGCCGGCGGCTCCATATCGGGCATTATGTTCTCATCTATAAAGTAAATCTCAAAAAGCAGGTGATCGTGCTTACCGATTATGCGCATCACGATGAGGTATACTAAAAAGTATACCAGAATTGCATGATCCGTTCCCCAGACCGGGCTGCGCCGTACTCTCCCTCCGCACTTTTTTAGGAAAACCTCCCGGTCGCAGTCTGCGAATTTATAAAAATATTCGCGCAACCTGCTGCGAATTTTCCAAAAACCCTGATTGGGTTACTGAGGATTTTCCAAAAACCTTGATCCCGCTGCTGAGGATTTTTAAAAATTCCCGATCGCGTTTCTCCGGATTTTCAAAAAATCGCACTACAGGTGCCGGCAATTATCAGGAAAGATCGGCGTCGCGTCTACATCCAAAATGCCCGGCCCACAAATAATCATCGCGGTTTTCCGACGGAGACGTGTAGGGTTGTGCGGTTTTTCATGAAAAATGCCCGGACCAAGAGCCGCGGATTTTTAAAAAACCGCGATCGTGTTGCTCGGAATTTTCCAAAATCCTTGATTGGGTTGCGGAGGATTTTCCAAAAACCTTAATCGCGTAGCACCGGATTTTCAAAAAAGCATGGTCCCGCGGCTAAGGATTTTTTAAAAACCTCAGGTCCGGACCCGGCATTTTAAAAAAATCCGGGCAGACTGCCTGAAAATTTAAAAAAAACCCTGATGGAATCGCGGGCCGGCAACACGTGACAAAAGATCGGTCTGCCTGTAAAAAAGTCATAAAAAATACCGGGAAGCCCCCCGCCTTCCAGAAAACCGGTCGGACCGACCGATCCTGCACATTGATCGAGAGAAGATTGGCTGGCGACCCCCTTCCCATTCCCTTGAACCTGCAATAATGATCAAAGGAAGAGCGGGTGGTCCTGCCTCAATAAAAATACCGGGACAGGTTGCCCCTGATCGGGAAGACCGTCCCATGACCGGACACTGGATCAATCCGGTATTTTTCAGACACCCGCGGGCAGCATTGTCCCGGTACTGAAGTAGTGGTCAAGGCACCGCTTGAGCATTCCCGTCAGGCCGGAAAAACGCTCGTCGAGCCTGGTGTCAACAAACCGGTTTCCCGCTTCAGAAAGTCCGGTCACCGTCCAGGTAATGGCGAGATCGGTATCTCCCGGAGCGGGTTCCACAAGATCCATCTCCCAGAGGATGGTAAAAAGGCCGGGTGTGATCCGGCAGATTACAATGCGCCGGTCCGGCACGTGTTCGGTAAACATCCAGATGGTCGGGTCTTCGTCAGGAAAGCTGGTGGTAAAGACACAGCCGGGCTCTGCGTAACCGGACTGCGAGTACACCCTCGTATAGTCCCACCCGGGAATCCAGTCGCGTTCTCGTTCGGGACAGAGAAGAGGAAAGACGTTTGCCGGGGAAGCATGAAGATGCAGCACGGCTTTTCTTGTGGCCCGGCGGCCGGATCCGTGCATGGGCCGGCTCATGCCCGTCCCCCCGCAAAAGAAAATTCACATGCTGCCTTGTTCCTTGTTTCGGAAAATTGGTTCCACTCCTGTCCAAACCCGTGCTGTTGCATACCGGAACCGTATTACCTGGTCGGATAAATAGTTTGTTAGTGTGAACTAACCAGTTTCTGGAAGGACTTATTCTCCCGGTTCAAGCGGGCTCTCGACCATGATCCGGAACGCACGGGTCAGGATCTCCTGCTCCTCCGGAGTCGTGCACTGCTCCAGCCGTTCGATGAATTGCCGGCATGCCCGGTGCTTGTGCATGAACACGGCCTGTCCCTTTGCCGACAGGGAGAGATGGAATTTCCTCTGGTCCGTTGTGGACCGGGTACGGATCACAATCCCGTCGCTGATCAGCCTGGTCACTGCTGCCGTGGCCGATGGCTTGGAGATCCCGAGGATACGTGCGAGTTCGGTCAGCGTGATATTTTCGTTGCGGTGGATCGCCTGCAGGTAAAAATACTGGTTGATGGTAATTTCAGGGAACCCGGGCATTGATCCCGTTTCGGATCCCTCATTCTCGATGAGGATATGGTGGTATCGTTCGATGACCTGCAGGAACAGATCCCCTAATTCCATGATCATAGTGGAGCACGGCCGGCGTTTAAAGATGTTGAAAAACCCCGGGACCGATTAGGAATTAAAAAAACATTTAAAAAAAATCGTTCAGACCGATCCGTAAAAAAAACCCTGCAATGATTTTCATGGATAGGGGGGCCGATTCCGCCAGAGAAAGGAATGGATCGGCCGGGTGGATGCTTCCTGCATACATCCTATTATACGCTGGGACAACCTGTTCTTAATTACATAAACGGTTTTGACCATACATACGATTGCCCCCGGTCATGACGACCGGGTAATCGGCGATCTGTGTCCATCTCTGTAAAACCTTTTTTGTAGTAATGATCTATCAACATCCGGGCTGACAGCATTTTCCCCCGGTTACATCAGTTTATCGAAGAGTATACAATGGCTGGCCAGTTATTAAAATCCGTAGTTGCGGGAACGCCATCAGGATATATTATCCGGTGGACCTGTCCCGCATGTCATGCAGAAAACTCAATTATCAACAGATCTCCCGCGGATTTTTACAAGGCATCCCGGGATTCCTCATGCAGACAGTGCAGGACGCGTTCAACCATAAAAACGCCCCGCTTTCATAATTAACCGCCCACTTTTTTTTAACAGACCTTTCCTGAACGCCGCTTCCCTTCCCGGACCGGCAGGTCTCAAAGGCAGGCCCGTATCCAAAGTCTCCTAAAAAACAGGACCCCCTCCATGAGTAGGCCGGGCAGCAGCGTTCCCTCAGCACGGGAAAAGTGTGGATCGGCAGCACAGGGGATTTTCGGGAACAATCCCGGTTTCCTAAAAAAACCCCTTCGGGACGCCCATCGGCATTTTCAGGGGAAAAACGCCCGTCTCGTTGTCACCGATCATTGTATTTATGCATTGCTTTATCAGCAGACAGCGGGAGTATTGCTTATGTCACCGCATCCCGAACCCAAAAAACACCCCCGGGACCCGCAGTCGCATCTCGGGTCATCTGCCGGGCAGGACAAGGAACGCAACACGGAAGGAGAACGGCACCACCCCACGAACACTCCCCATGCCGCCCATCACCCGCAGGCAAAACCGGTGCTTTCTCCCCGGCATGATGCCCATACCCATCCCCATGGCGATGAGCTCCCGAACCATACCAATCAGCCCTCGACCATCAGGCCCTCAAAGAAGATGACGCAGACCGGGAAATCCTGAAATAGCGTGATTTTTCCCTGACACGGGCCGGGCTCCCGCATTAACTGTTGACAAAAGAGCATCTCCTCTTTTTATTTTCGGGATTTTTACCAGAGGAGCATACAAAGACCGCTGCAACCGCGGTCTGACGAGATGAGAACCATATGTTACGACCAGATGATGTTGAAACGATCCTGACGACACATGACCTGTCCGTCTATCTGAAAAAAATGGTAAATGAAGACGACCGCACATTAAAAATTGACATCGACTACGAATCCGGCGAATTATTCATCAACTGCCCGGGCTTTTCCGGAGGTCTTTCCGTGAAGGCGGATCTCTTTGGCGTATGGGTGATAAGCGAAGTGATCTCGCAGAATAATGACGGGAATTTTACCCAGACCGGAAAAGTCTACAAGACCGAAAAGACCATAACCGTGCTTCGGGCAGTTGCAAGCTGGATTCAGGACATTGAAGAAAGTACAAAAAATACTTGAAAACACACACACGTCCCCGGAAGAGCACAACTCACGGATGATCATCAGTTTCTCCTGTTAAAAGAGCGGATCGTGCATCCGTACAGCAAAAACGGAGGGGACGATTCCTGTTTTTCCCGGACACCGTTGTCCGGCATCGCCATCCCGACCATCCTACGCGGTGACGGTCAGGAAAAACCACAGGCCGCAGATGCACGCCACCACGACACATCCCCGGAACCACCAGGAGTGTATTGTCGGGCAGCTCTCCCCGAAATCATAGGAGAGTACATCCGTGTCGGTACGCTGCATGATCCGCTGCAGCCAGGTTCGGGTCATGATACCACGGCCCTTTTCGTGCTTGGGGAAATCCCCGGTATGCAGGCCGGGCCGGCGCCCGTATATCGTTCTCCCGGACCTGCAGAAAGATGTCCCATGATATGCCTTTTTTATATTTTTGATGCTATATTGGATCCCCTGCGTAAATACTTGCGTACTGCATCTGGTTAGAAAAAGCGGACCTGATGTTTTTTTTTGGGATTTTGTCCGATAAACCGATCCGTTACGCAGGGGTTTATTCCATCAGGTTATATCCCGGGACAACCTATAGATATATACACAAACGGTTTTGAGCATACATACGATCGCCCCCGATCCCGATGGTTACGGGACCTGCGATTTATGACCTCCTCGGTACCTTTTTTGTAGTAAGAATTGAGTAAAGTCCGGGGTCGGCAGCACCAATCCCCGGTCAGTTTCATATATCAAAGAGTAAGCAATGGCAAACCAGACATTAAAACCAGTAGTTGCGGGAACACCCAGCGGATATATCATCCGGTGGACCTGTCCCGAATGTTATGCAGACAACATCATTATCAACAGGACTCCCGGGGAGTTTTTCAAGGCAACCCGGGAATCCACCTGTAAGAAGTGCAGGAAACGTTCGGTTGTATCGACAACCCGTTTCCATAAGTAACCTGCACTTTTTTGTTTTTTTTTTGAAATTTCCCGACGGTCTTTACCATTGGGGATCGCACATCGCGATTTTCATTCTTGTCGCTTCTGTCCGGAGTTGCCCGGGCTTCTTGCCGGCTTCTCTGCCCGGACTGATTGCTTTATCTCCGGTACTTCATGGAGGAAAACAATCTTTCCCGGGGGATCCTCATCACAAAAGATCTCATGGACCGTAAAAGCAGTAACGGAAAAGAGATCCTGTTCATCCCGGCGTGGCTTGCGCTTCTTGCACGAACAGGTATCACCCAACGGCTGATTTTGCTTTTGTGTCCCGATAGAACCCCCTTCCTGACACCCGGCAGGACCCCGGTTAATCCAAAAAAGTATACCCGGCCGGTGCAGGAATCAGAACGAATTTAAGCAACCGTAAAGAACGGATGCTCTTGATTCTGCACCAGCGGGAGGCACCCATACGTAATGACAAAAGCAATCGCAGACAGTACCAGTTCCGGGTATGAATATCCCGGTGAGGAAAAACAGCGGTATGCACTAAAGATCGGGGAGAGGTACGTGGTAATAAAGCCCAATCCGGAAGAACCGGACAAAAAGCTTGTCGTCCTCTTCACCAAAACCGGTAAGAAGGTAATTTTCAAACATTCGCTGGTTCCCCGGGGAAGTAAAGTGGTAGCATTCTTTTTGGAGGGAAATCCCCCGATTATGGTAAAATGCGAGGAAGTCTTTGACAAAGAGCCGGAGGGAATACCCCTGCTCGACCTGCCTGCCACGGGCTCCGGCCCGGTGAGGATTTGGCTGGGAACCCGGTAACCGGCACCCTGCGGGCCGTCCCGGCAAAAAGAAGCCGGGATACATACCGTTTTTTAAAAGAGCGGCGCCTTTCGGGATTTACCCGATTGTCCGAACAGCAATACCCGGAGATCCCCCGGCAGCACCCGGTCCCGGGATATCCTCAGGTCTCTTTGGCCGCGGCCCGGTAACCGAAGGGGCTGCCTGATCATAAGAAAAAAAAAGATCCGGACCGAAGATCCCCGCCCGGTCTCCTCACTCATCGTCCTGGGACGGACCGTCGATCTCTTCCTCGTACGTGAACACGTCGTCGATCCCGACACCGAATACATTTGCGATACGGAACCCCAGCTTTATCGAAGGGCAGTACTTCCCTTTCTCCATGGAAATGATCGTATTCCGGGTGACCCCAATCCGCTCGGCAAGCTGCTCCTGCGTCATATCCTTCTCTGCCCGGAGTACCCTGATGCGGTTTTTCATGGTTCTGGAGTTTTAGTACTTTTTGTTATAATACAAATAAAAAGCGCCGTACGTGACGAGAATGACCGCAAGAATGCCGCCGATGGTCATACCCACGAGGCCTTTCTGCTCGTTCTCTAAAAACGCCTCGTTCCGGAACTGGCAGTATACCCGTGCCTCGTCCTCGTTCATGGCGTGGATGTCCCGGATCGTAATCGTGCGGATCAGGTTCTCGGGCGTCTCGGGGCTGCCCGCCCTGTAGAGGTTGATGACCATGGAGTTCGTGCCGTTTCCGCTCGAGTACACGCTCCCCGTGATTTTCGGGGTTAAGGTATCGCTGACCGTAAACGACAGGAAAATAACGGCTGCAATTACGCTTGCGATAACAGCGACTTCGAGGGTGCGGAGCGCTGCCTGCGAATAGATCTTCCTCTCCCGCTCATCGGCAATCACTTCCTCTACGTTCCTCCGGCAGGCAAGAACAACAATCACGCCGAGCGGGATCGCGACTACCGGAACAAGGAAATTTCCCGCCGCTATCGACCAGCCGATCATTGCAGCGACCAGGGCCGCGACAAGGAACGTACAGAGAAGGCAGGTAAATCGTTTCATGGTGCATCATTCCGAACGGAAAATATTTTCGAACTGGACAGATTCCCGTAGATCATAACATGCTTTGCCAGATCATAGTCATTATTGCTGACATTTATCTGGTACTGGCCCGGGCTGAACTTGTAAGTTTCAAGTGTAAACGACCAGAGATTGTATTTCCCGCGCCCCTTCGTAACAGATACTCCCCCTGTTACTCCGGCAAAGACTGCAGCCTCCGAGAGAGAACGGTTCATGTCCGTTTCCCGTGCATCCGTGGAGATACTGTATCCGGTTTCAAACGAAGCGGGGTAGACCTCCACCAGGAGATCTCCTCCCGCCGGAAGGCTCGTGGTCCCTGTTATGACCGTGATGTTGTTTACCGTAATTTCGGGAAGGGCATCGATCGTGATAAATCCCGGGGAAGCCCGGGTGTCGGTTGTGTTGGATGATATATCGAATTCAGCGGATGCGGAGAGTGCCCCGACACGAGACGTGTCCCCGTCCGGGTTTTCGGTGACCTGCATCCCGTACCGGCCTGGTTGGATCATGCCGGCACCGGGCCGGATATCCCACCGGTTGATCCCTTCTGTCCCTTCGGTGACCGGTGTCGTGCCGCTGTATGCTGCGGTACTGCCGGGAGTCCCGTCAGCCAGCGAATATATGCTCCATACAAGCGGTGTGCCGGGGGCGAGGCTGGTTATGCCGGAAACGGAGAGGTTATCCTGCGTCTGCCCGAAAGGAACCGGGTTTATCCGGATGAACCGGGGGGCGGCGGGAACTTTTTTCTGGATCGTTCCTGCCCCGGCCTGTCCGTCTCCCACGGTGAAATATGCCGTCGCGATGGGATCGCTTAAGATCCAGGTGTAGTTTTTATCGACGGTAAATGTCACAAGGCTGACCCGGTAATCCCCGGGCTGCAGGGTGGAGATGCCAAATACGCTCCTCCAGCTGTTCCGCCCGCCGTCCCTGGCAGTTATCGCGGCATCGGTCTTTACTGCCAGTTCTCTCGTATTATTCTCCCGGGAGGAGCCGGTGCTGGCAGACACAAGTACCCCCAATTGCGTATCTTCCGGAAGGGAGGTTGTCCCGGTCAGGATCATCATGTTGTTCTGGTCGACGGTTGCTTCGGTGATGGGATTGATCGTGGTTGCAACAGGCACGAAGGGGAAGGGATACGGGCTCGTGCATATGCCAATAAAGATAGCTGCGAGAAGCAGGGCCGAGACGATTCCCGCATAGGTAAGGTATTTCTTTTTCATAATCTTCTCCTGTGCGATATGCCGGGTGGGGCAGCGGCACCGGGGCAGGTGCCTTTCCTGCGGGCAGTAACCTCCGTAACCATGGGTTATGCCCCCGTACCGGCCGGTACATCCTGAACGACAAGGAAGGATGAACCGGATACATTCCCGATATCGTACGTTTTCGCTGTCTGGTTTTCTTTTGTCGTTGCAACGACCACTTCGTACCGGTCGGGGATAAACTCGGTAGTGTCGAGGGCAAATGACCAGGTGTTGGAACTTCCCGTCCCGGGCAGTACCCCGATGAGCCCTGAACGGGTGAGGCCGGCCTGCGTTGCCTGTGTGCCTGTTTTAGAGTCGATGGTAAAGACCGAGATATCGGACTGCTGGACGACCATATAGAGGAGTTCGGTATCGTTCGGGAGATTTGTTGTCCCGTTTACGAGCAGCTTCTCTCCGCGGACGACCGTGCCGGGCGGGTTAACCGAAATGTATTCGGTCCGGTTCCCGTCACCGGCTGAAACATGCGAAGGGGAAAGATCCGTTCCGGTCAGCCGGAGCCGGGATGAGGCAAGGAGGCTTCCTCTCGAAGGGGTCAGGTTTTCCGTGGTTAAGGAATAGGCATTCACGGTATAGTCCCCCGGGGGGATGCCTGAGGTATCCAGTGCTCCCGACCAGGTATTCGAGAGCCCGGTGCCCCGGACAATATAGGCATCGGTCGAGCCGGCACGGACGGATTTTCCGGAACCAGAGGGAAACGTGAAAACAACCAGGTCGAGCCTCGTACCGGCGGGGAGATTTGTCGTTCCCGTGATGACTACGAGGTCCCCGACAGCATGATCCGTGACCGGGTCGATGGCCGCTGTGGGAAAGACGGTAAAGGTGCCGGTCAGGAGGATGCAGATAAAAATGACTGCAAGTATTACCACAGAGACGATACCGGCTACGGTAAGGTACTGTTTTTTCATAAGTCCCTCATGTAATGTATTTTGTGCATATGGCAAAAAAGTTTTTACCTTTTTTTCTCTGCCGTTCAGTGTTTCGGTCTATCTCCACCCATTTAGTTCGTAGGTGAACAACAGGCCTTTATCGTGGTCTTCAAGTACCCATTTGACCGGTATCGGTACACCGCGTGCAAACCAGTACGTGATCGTGGTATTTTTACTATAGTCCGGATCGTCCGTGATTTTCTGGAAATATTTCATCGCATCCGGGTACGTGCCTGCAGGGACGGTAATGGAATCGGTACCGATGTAGGTGTATGCGGGCGAAAATATCGTACCCGTACAGTCCGGCGTTCCCCGGTTCATGTCCGCCGGGGGATAATCCCGGTCTTCCAGCAGGCTGCCATCTTTAATTACCCGGCGGTGCATGGACTGCATGTTCCCATAGGTATCATAATACATATCGTCCATCGTGGCGTCCCATATCCCTTCAGTATCTCCCTCTACGTGGAGCCCATAGGTATGGTTCTCATGAATCACCGACAGACCGTTATTCATTTCCACGGTTTTTGTCACTCGCGAGGTACCAGAGGAATCGGGAAGACCTTTGATCTGTTGGGAATACTCGTATTCCTCCCAGTTCAGGGAAGGCGTGCCAAGCAGGTCTGCCTTACTCACGAGTGTCTCGGGAGCCGGGGGCAGTGCCGTTTTCCCTGATGACGAATAGGATTCCGGTACCCATGTCCACGGGTTGAGCGGAGGGTACGCGCAGGCCGGGATGGTGGGAACCGGGGATACCGTATCTGTCTGGCGGGCAGTTGAAAGTGCGGTCGGTGGCGTTACCGGGGATTGTCCGCCCTGGCCGGCAGAGCGGGTATCCGTACAGCCTGCAGCAATCAGGGTTGCGATGACGATAATCAGGAGAATACAGGCAATGCCCTTACGGAATCTCTGTTGTTGTTTCATGGTGTCTCACGGGGAGATTTTTTGGTTTTGTTTTCATTACGGAATGGTGAAACCGACAGATCTATACAAAAATGACGGGGTGCCGGGATGCTGGTACCGATCCTGTTTCCCGGATCCCCGTCATTTGGAAAAACCTGAGAGGTAGCTTACAGCGGTGGGTATAGTGCCTAATTCAGGGTAAAATACGTGTATCCTGCAAGAGTCCCGGTGGACGGGTCAGCATTGCCGTTTAAGGAGGCAACGATGACAACATACTTCCCGGCTTTCATGTCTTTTGTATCCACGTCCAGCGATACTGTGTTTGACGCCCCGTTACCTTTTTCGACATGATTGTTGGCCATGATGCCGATCTGTGCGTTCAGGTCGACGCCGGTGGGCGTTGTTCCCGGATCCGGGATGATCTCCCAGAACAGGCCGGTATCCGCGGCAAGCGTTGTGGTTCCGGTTATGGTAAATTTGTCCCCGGCGTCCCTGTCGCTGATGGGATCAAACGAAAGCAATTTTGCAGAAGATGCCTGCGTGAGTGCAGGCTGCGTGGTTGCCGGTAGTGCGGTGGTCTTTGCTGCCGTGCCCGCAGCCGCTTGTCCGCCCTGCGGGCTGTTCGTAGATGCAGACTGGCTTTGTCTGGCGGATGCCGAATCCGTACAGCCTGCGATAAGTATGGTCGCAACAGCGACGATCAGGATGAGGCTGGCAACCCTGATCCCGGTTTTCTGTTGAAGTTTTATAAATTCTCCTCAAGGGATTTTGTGCGTTTTTCTCCTCCCAACACACAAGGAGAGTATCCGACGGATCTTTCTCGCGAGTATGGCTGACAGGACCGTCCGGGTCGATGCGCTTTTGCTTTGCCGTGTCGGCCGGTTCCTGTGTGCCCGTCTCCGGGAAAAAAGGGAAGGGTGTCTTCTCGTGGTGTGCATACGCGGCCTACGTTACGGTGAAGAACGCGGTTGCGATCGGTTTTTCCACATCAAATTCGCCATCTTTCATGACACCGGCAAGGGCTACCCATTTTCCTGCGGGCATCTGGTTCATGTCAGCTGCAAACGAAACCCGGTTTGTTGTGCCGCTGCCCTTCGTGACCATGTTGCTTCCCGCAAGACCTGTGGCAGTCATATTGATCCCGGTCACGGCAGTTCCCGTATCCGGCATGACCTGCCAGAGCAGGGTGGTGCCGACAGGCAAACTGGTTGTCCCGGTAATGAGGAACTGGTCTCCCACAGCCCGGTCGCCGATCGAATTCAGGATAATGAGATCGCTCTCCGTGGGGGTAACCTGTACCGGTGTATCTGTTCCCAGGAAGGATCCACCCAGAACAAAGGTTGTCACTCCATGAACCGATCCCGCCATGTAGTTCCCTTTTGCCGGATCGCCGGTCATTTCGGTAACGTTAACGGTCAGGGTGCCCGGGTGAAAAGCGGAGGTATCCACCGGTATAGAGTAGCGGTTCACTCCCCCGGTACCTGCATTCACGACTGCATTGCTGGCGAAATTTCCTGCCGTGACCACCACGCTTGTGCCGGCAGCCAGGTTGGTCGAACCGCTGACCACGAGGAGATCGCCGGTTGTCTTTTCAGAGATCGGATCGATCCGGATGTATCCGGTACTGCTGGTGCCGGAAAGGATGTAGAATATCGCCGAGCCGGTCCACCCGCTGTCACCGGACCCGGTGCCGGAGCCTTTGGATGAGACAACGATGATGTGTTCCGCCGGGGAAAGTGTTTGGGTGTCAAGTGTCACCGAGAAGCGGTTGCCATTCTCGTTTCCTTTAATGACGGTAATTTCCGTGGATTTTTCCGGGTTCTGGTAATCACGGAGGAATGTTTCCGTATCGGTGGATGCAGGAACAACCTTCACGCTGAGAGCTGTCCCGACCGGGAGACTGGTCGAACCGGTCACGGTTAGAGTTGTCCCTTGGATCGTGTCGGATATGGGATCGATCACGATGCCGTTTACCGCAGATGTACCGGCAGTGCCGGAAAGAATGTTGAAGATCGCTGATCCGGTCCATCCGCTGTCACCGGACCCGGTGCCGGAGCCTTTGGATGAGACAACGATGATGTGTTCCGCCGGGGAAAGTGTTTGGGTGTCAAGTGTCACCGAGAAGCGGTTGTCGGTCCCGTCTCCTTTAATAACGGTAATTTCTGTGGATTTTTCCGGGTTCTGGTAGTCGCGGAGGAACGTTTCCGTATCGGTGGATGCGGGAACAACCTTCACGCTGAGATCCGTCCCGACCGGGAGGCTGGTCCTGCCGGTCACGGTAAGGGAAGTTCCCTGGGTCGTGTCGGGAATCTGATCGATCATGATGCCGTTTACCGCAGATGCACCTGCTGCCGCTGACGAGGCGGTGGTTTTACCTGCTGCTGCATGGAGGGTAAACGTAGTGGAACTGAACGTGTCGCCCGTGGCAAAATTCCCCTTCTTTATATCCCCGGTGAGGACTGATGCGTTCACGAGATATTCCATCGGAACGAATACGGAGGTGTTGACCTCCATCGACCAGGTGTTGATCCCGCCAAAGCCGGACGTGACATCAGCGGTACCGATGGCGCCGCTGAACTCACCGGTATCGCTGGCATGTTCCTCGAAGGACTTCGGATAGATCTCTACCATGAGTTCTGTCCCGACAGGAAGGTTCGTTGTACCGGTAACGGCAAATACGTCGCCTGTATTCTTATCGCTCACCGGGTCAACGGAAATAAACTGCGTGAATACTGAGTATCCGCTGACCATGCCAACGCATATGACGATGGCAATAACGCCGACAGCAACAACGCTGCCGAGTGCAAGGGTCTGGTGTTTCATAAGACCTCATGCACAATTTATTGTGCATTGTGTATAAACTTTTTGGCATTTTGCAAAAATATATTTGCGTTTTATGCAGCAGAGCGCCTTTCTGGTACCTCCATCATTCACAAAAACGGGATGTCCGGCTCCTGCGGTCGCCCGGTACCTGATGCTGAATCCATAATCTAAAAAAACCGGTCCCGGAAAAATCCCTGGCTCTGGTAAAGTGCAGCGATGGGGTTATGGCCGAGGGCCCGGTCTTTTACGATGAGCGGCGTTGTCTCTGCCCTGCTGTATCGGAGGAACAGGATATCGTGCCCTACGCAGAGCCCGACCATGATGTTTAAGTCTGTCTCTTCCCGGTTGAGGATCTCGGCCTGAAGGATCGGGTTGCAGAAGATCTCCCCGGGCATCTCCAGTTCCCGTGGGTTTACTTCCCCGCAGAGACAGGAGAGGGAGACAACTTCAAACCCGCTGTGTTCAAGGATGTCTGAGAGCAGCTTCGCTTCCGGTAACAGGGAATAGCACGTGGCGATTCCCAGCCGTTTCATCTTTCGGATTTTTGCGTATTCGATGATCTCGTGGATCCGGGTCCATGTGTATTTCTCATTCTTTTTTTCCGGGTCGAGCACTTTTCCCATAAGGCCCTGCCAGCCTTTAATGACGGCCCGGTTTTTTGGGAGCCGGTACTTCTCCGTTGCCTCTTTTACGAGATCCGGGTATTTTTCCGTGGGACACGTTGCCGGGACGCTGCCTGCTTTTTCCTTTGAACCGCACCGGCGGACGGGACATTTTACGCACTGCGGACGTTTCGTTGCCATTCCTACACACACTCCGTTAACCGACAAGCACCGGTTTCCCCCATGGTTACAAATACCATGCAGACGGAAAAACGTAACCTTATTGCTAAAAAATAACTAATGGAGAAAATATGCCGGAATCAAAAATACCGCTCAAATGCCCGGTGGAATTGTTCTGCGAGGTCATGGGGAGCAAGTGGAAGATCCTCATCATCTGGAACCTTAAGGACCGGAAGCTCCGGTTTACCGCGCTCCAGAAAAAGATGCATAACGTGAACTCCAAGACACTCACGACGCATCTCCGGGAGCTGGAGAAACTTAAGATCATCTCCCGGGTCCTGTATCCCGAAGTCCCGCCCCGGGTCGAGTATTCCCTGACCGGGTATGGCAAAGGCCTTTTCCCGGTATTTGAATCCATACGCGCCTGGGGCCTGCACTACCTGGAAAGCGAGAAAATACCGGTAAAAAAATGCTAGGCGGATTGTTGTCTCTCAGTCCCTGAAAGGAGATACGGGGATTTCCCCGTTCGATCCTGCTGAAGAATACACTTTCACCGCAATGCGGGGAGGATCTGCCGAAAGCTCAATCCTCCGGCTGCCCCACGTCTTTTGCAAGGAGCCGGTAAATCTCCGGTTCGGCAGCCGGGAGATCGGCAGGTTCGTACCAGACTTCAAGGACATTCTCGCCGATAACTGCCCGCATATTCATTTTGGGAAGTCGCACCAGCGTAAAGAGCGGTTTAGGAAGAAACGTCAGGAGCTGGACCGATCCGAACGGTTCAAGGCAGCTGGCGGTTTTTTGGGTGAAGGGCCCGGTCAGCAGGTATTCTTTTTTTATCCGGCCGTCGGCGCAGTTCTTAAGGCACTGCTCAGCTGCTATTGGCACGGTCCGCCACCTCCCGGATGCACTCCGCGGCATGGCGGCAGTCATCCTGCGGTGTCAGGACAGACGGGCTTATCCGGACGCAGCCGCTGCCGCCATCGATCCGCTCATGGATGAGCGGGGCGCAGTGCAGGCCGGTCCGGGTGACGATCCCGTACATCTTCCGGAGGACAAAACCCGCGTCGTCGTTTCCAAGGCCACGGATATTAAAAGAGATCACCGGAAGCTCGGGTGACGGGTTGTATACCTGTATCGCATCGGTTGCCAGGAACTCCTCAAGAAAGATTGCAGTCTGTTTGCGGATACACCGTGTCACGGCATCGGCCCCGGTCTGCTCCAGGAACGAAATCCCTGCGGCAAGCGAGACAAGTCCCGGGTAATTATGTGTCCCGGCTTCGAACTTCTCCGGCATGCCCCCGGGCTGGAACGGGTTTTTGGAATCCGTCCCGGTCCCCCCCTGCCGGGTCGGGGCGATCCGTGCAGGATCGCGGAGATAAAACCCGCCGGTACCGGGAAAACCGAAGAGGTACTTGTGGCCGGTAAAAACGAACGCATCGACCGGCAGGTTCCTGAGATCGAGGGGTACGAGGCCGGCGGTCTGCGCCCCGTCGGCAATAAAAAATATCCCCCGCTCCTGCAGGAGCCTGCCGATAGCGGCAATGTCCTGCACGGATCCAAGGACGTTTGACCCGTGCGAGATCACCGCGAGCCGGGTATCCGGCCGGATCGCCCCGGCAACGGCGGCCGGCTCCACGTGGCTGCCCGTGCAGGGGACTACCGTGACCCGGCACCGACCCTCTGCTTCGAGTGTCCGCAGGGGCCGGATCACGGAGTTGTGGTCGGTCTGGGTGGTAATGACATGGAAGGGTTTTCCTTCCTTTTTTGCAAATCCCTGGATGAGTATATTGAGTGCATCGGTGGCATTTGCACAGAATATCACGTGATTGGGATCCGGTGCGTGGAGATACCGGGCAACCGTTCCGCGTGTATCGGCAACACAGTCCGAAGAAAGTCCACCGGCGGAACGCCCGGCCTCGGAAAACGGCAGGCGCAGCGCTTCGTTCACGGCAGCGATCACACCCGGCGGTTTGGGCCAGCTCGTTGCTGCATTGTTGAGGTATACCTGGGGAGGATCCATGGGAGCATTATCCTTGGTTTGGCGGGGATTTTTCCCGGACCTGTTCCTGATAGGATTTGTCATTGTACATTATTTAATAATGGTTTGATGGAAATATGCTTCCATAACCTATTAATAAAATTAATGGAAATACTAAGGTATGTTTGTTCCCTGCCAGGAATCCCTCTACTATATGTCCCGGCCCGCAGACCTGTCTGTGTACCGGGGAAAAAAGGGTTCGTTCCTGACCGGGAACCCCGAAGAGGATGCGGTGCTCCGCTCGTTTATCCTGCCCCCTGAACCAGACCCTGACGAGTTTTATACAAGGGTCAACAGCATGGCATCAGAGGCATACCGGTTTTTCGCGCTGGCCAGTGCGGTAAGCATTGGCATGTTCGATCACCTCACCGTTCCGGTCACCAGTGAGACCGTGGCGCAGCACTACCCGGGTTCAGACCAGATCCCGGAACTCCTGGAGGTTCTGTGTTCCTGCGGTTTTGTCAAAAAAACCGGGGACCGGTATGTCAATACACCCGGTGCAACGGCATTTCTCGGACGCGACTCCCCCTACTCGCAGGACGAATATATAAAAAAACTCATGATCCGCACGCACGAACTCTGGCTGCGGCTCCCCGATATTATTGGCACCGGGCCGGTCTCCTACGACAAAAAAGAGTTTTTCCTCACGATGGTCCTGCCATCTATGGCCGCAAATGCCCTCACGGGAAGGCTCCAGAGGGTAGTCCGGGAAATTATGGAGCTTCCCGGGCTACCGGAGGCTCCACGGATGCTCGATCTCGGGGGAGGCCATGGACTGTACGCCATTGCACTTGCCCGGCTCAACCCGGACATGCGATGCACGGTCTTCGATCTCCCCGAAGTCATCGGGGCGGCCCGTTCTTCCATCGCACAGTATGGTGCCAGGCAACAGGTCACCACCTGGGCCGGAGACTTTTTCCGGGACGATTTTGGCCGGGGGTACGATATAATCCTCTCGTCGTCCACACCCTGCGGCAAACGCCCTGAGATGCTCCCGCGGATCTGCGATGCGCTCAACCCCGGCGGGTACTTTGTCAATGTCCAGGGGGGAGACGGGGAGCGGGAAAAGGACTGTATCCGGGACCTGGAAGGAAGGATGTGGCGTTTCTCCGATGAACCGGAGTGGCGGAGGCGGGGCGGCGCACCCCGGCCGTTTGTGACCGGACGGTACGTTGAAGCGCTCACGCAGGCCGGTATGGAACTCATCCGGACCGTAAAGATCCCCGATCCATTCAGGACCGACGACGGGGTCACTATGCTGATCGGCCAGAAACCGAATAGTCCTGCCGGACAGTCCGGGTACCCGGTCAACATGAGTGTCCACGAGTTTTTCCGCCCTCCCTGGGAACGAAAGTTCTCTGTCCCGGTGGATTCCCGCTAGGACGGGATCGCAAAGTGTCCGGCCGGGACCTTTTTCTTTTCCGGTCCGGCTATCACAAATGTCATTTCCTGTCTTGCAGGAATGCCGATTTGAACCTGATAAATTCCGGTGGTCTGGCCAACGATAAAGAGATGTGACGAATGAAAGAAAATACCGACGATCCTGTCTATATCGTCCCGAACCACTCCATACGGTCCGTGCTCGCCCGGTACCCGGAACTGGAGCAGCTTTTCGAGTCGTACGGTCTTGCCGAACTCAGGGATGCCCCGAGCCGGTCGGAGAAGGCGGTCTACCTCACCCTCGAAGACGCGCTCCGCGACAAAAATATCGACTGCGCAGGCTTTATCGCGCTTGCAAAAGAGCACGCTGCCGCGTACCGCACGCCGGAAAACAGATCGCTTGCAGCCCGAAGCTACAACCAGCGCGATCTCCAGTTCCTGGGACTCATGCCCTGCCCGGTCAAGATTCCCTTCGATTCTGCGTTTACGCAGTTTGTCTCCCGCGAGTGGGGCGGGAAACCGCCGTTCTCGTACCTTATTGAATCCAATGCGAACAACCAGCTTGCATACTACACCCATATCCCGGAATTTAAAGACCTCATCGACATGCCAGATATCGTGATCTCCCCGGGCCTGAACGGCTACTACCACCGCGATTTCTTCGAACGGTTCAAAAACGAGGGATATTTTTCCGATGTCATAGAGCATGCTTCCCCAACGTACGATCGTCTCGATCTTGCCGATCCGGATGGGCACTACTCGGTAATTGGCGCAAACATCGAGGTCATGGTGGTCGATAATACCCGTATCGGGGACCGGCAGATCCCGGAGCGCTGGACGGATCTCCTTCGCCCGGAGTTTACGGGATCGGTTGCGATCCGGGGCCAGGACGGGTTCTTCTGCGAGACCGTGCTTCTCACGCTCTATAAGGAGATGGGTCTGGAGGGTATTCGCATGCTTGCCCGCTCGATCTCTTCCGCCGTCCACCCGGCCCAGATGGTAAAAAACGCCGGGTCAAAAGCCGGTGGTCCGGCAATCTCGATCATGCCGTTTTTCTTTGCAAACCTTGCAAAGAACACCCGTAACGTCACGATAGTCTGGCCGGAAGAGGGCGCCATTGTGAGCCCCGTCACCATGATCGTGAAGCGCGACCACAGCACGGATCTCGATTTGCTCATCAAATTCCTTGCCGGAAAAGAGACCGGTTCGCTCCTCTCGGGCGTGCATTTCCCGAGCATGGTGCCTGATGTCCCACCATGCGTTCCCCTCGACACGGCGTTTTCCTGGATCGGTTGGGACTATATCCGCGGACACGATATCGGCAAAGAAACCGAAATGGTCAGCCGTGAATTTGCTGCGGTCTTTTTCGGGAATTATTCATGAAACTGATCACTGTTGCCGGTCCGCCCTCGTCCGGGAAAACCGCTGTCATCCTTCACCTCGTACAGGCCGCGCAGGCAGAAGGTGTCCGTGCGGGGGTTGCAAAGTTCGACTGCATCTCGTCCGATGACGGGGAGATCTACCGCAGGGCACAGATTCCGGTCTGCACCGGTTTGTCGGGCGGTCTCTGTCCCGACCATTTCTTTGTGGCAAACATCGAGGACTGCGTTGCCTGGGGAAAACGCGAGGGATTCGATCTCCTTGTCACCGAGAGCGCCGGCCTCTGCTGCCGGTGCTCGCCCCATCTCAGGGGTATTACTGCGGTTTGCGTCATCGACGTCCTCTCCGGTATCAACACGCCAAAGAAGATCGGGCCGATGCTCAGACTCGCAGATATCGTGGTCGTCACCAAGGGCGATATCGTTTCCCAGGCCGAACGCGAGGTATTTGCCTTCCGGGTCTCCCGCGCAAATCCCCGGGCCGGTATCGTGATGGTAAACGGCCTTACGGGCCAGGGTATTACGAACCTGATGCGGTACTTCAGGGAGATCCCCGATATGAAATCGTTCGAGGGCTCCGAGCTCCGGTTTGCCATGCCGGCAGCGCTCTGCTCCTATTGCCTCGGGGAGACCCGGGTGGGAACCACCTACCAGATAGGAAATGTCCGGCACATGGAGTTCCCCAGAAAAGAGGGGGAGGAACCATGAGGAGGAACCGGCATGGAACCTGTTGAGGTTCGCTCGCTCACCATCACCGGTGGCAGGAACAAATACGGACGGGCGGAGGATCAGACGCTCACCTGCCGGGCGGGCGATATAACCTGTATTGTCGGGCCCACCGGTTCGGGAAAGAGCCGGTTTCTGGCCGACATCGAGTCGCTTGCACAGGGCGACACCGTTACCGGCCGCCGGGTCCTCATCAACGGTTCACCTGTCGACCCGTCGGTGGTACGGGCTACGGGCCAGAAACTGGTGGCCCAGCTCTCGCAGCAGATGAATTTTATCGTAGACCTTTCGGCAGAGGAGTTTCTCATGCTCCATGCGGAGTCACGGCTCAGCCCGGATCCCGACGGGATTGTCCGGGCCATCCTTGCCGCGGCAAACGATTTGAGCGGCGAAAAATTTTCCGGGAACGTATCGGTCACCCAGTTGAGCGGCGGGCAGTCCCGGGCTCTGATGATCGCCGATACGGCGCTCTTGAGCCCGTCGCCGATTGTACTCATTGACGAGATCGAAAACGCCGGGGTCGACCGGAGGCGGGCGCTCGAACTCCTGGTACAAAAAGAGAAGATCACCTTTATTGCCACCCACGATCCCGTGCTTGCTCTTATGGGTTCCCGCCGGCTCTGGTTCCGTGACGGCGGCATTGCCGGGATCATCGTACCCGATGAAAAGGAGCGGGAGTCGGTGGCATATGTCCGCGAGATTGACGAGCAGTGGGCCCGGTGGCGCGAGACGATACGGACGGGGGGCCTGTTGCATGCCGGTCCCGATCCCGACCGACACCATCCGGATTAACCCTGCCCCCGGTACCCGGATTTTCCCCTTTAAAAAACCCGCCACCCTTGTAACCGTGTTTCCTCCAGCCTACTGCTCATTCTATTACCCGGGCACTAAAAAGAGGAGAGTACGGATGACCTCCGCATGAGGAAAGAAATGAAACTCATTGCATTCAACGGCAGTCCCCGGAAGAAGTGGAGTACCGCAACGCTCCTCCGGCACGCCATGGAAGGAGCTGAATCAAAAGGAGCGAAAACCGAACTCGTCCACCTCTACGACCTCGATTACAAAGGCTGTACCAGCTGCTTTGCCTGCAAGAGGCTCGGCGGAAAGAGCTACGGGCACTGTGCGGTAAAGGACGGGCTTGCCCCGGTCCTAAAAAAAGCAGAGCAGGCCGACGCGATCCTGATCGGTTCGCCCATCTACTTCTCGCTCACTACCGGCATGACCCGGTCGTTCCTCGAACGGCTTGCGTACCCTTTTTCAGTCTATGACAAGCCGCGATCGACCCTTTTCCCAAAGAAGATCCGGACCGGGTTTATCTATACGGCCGGGGCCGCAGAACCGATGGTAAAAGAGATGGGGTATGACAGGAACGAGCAGGTGACCGAGATGGCGATGGCCCGGATCTTCGGGGCCTGCGAATCTCTCTGGGTAACCGACACGGTCCTTTTTGACGATTACTCAAAATACGAGTCCTCGCTCTTTGACCCGGCAGCAAAGAAAAAACACCGGGAAGAGCAGTTCCCGATCGATTGCAAAAATGCTTACGAGCTCGGGCGCCGGCTGGTCCGGAGCGGATAATGCCGGGGGATTTCCCCCTCATCCGCTGTTTTTCCTGATCCACGCCGCGTAGCGGTCCATCCAGTTCTGGAGATAGGCCCGGCTTGCCGCTCCGATACTGCCCGAAGCATCGAACATCCCCTCCCGCATCTGGAGATAGGCCTCGGGCTGGCGCATCACGGCAACATCGAGGTACGAAAGGACATTCCGAAGATGCTGCTGCGCCATCGCCGTCCCGATGGCACCGGTCGAGATTCCGATGATCCCCGCAGGCTTTCCTGCCCAGGCATTCTTTCCCTGCGGACGCGAGCCGTTGTCGAGGGCATTCTTGAGTACTCCCGGGATCGAGCGGTTGTATTCGGGAGAGACAAAGAGGAGACCGTCCGCGGCAGAGATCCCGCTTTTCAACAGGGCAACTGCCGGTGAAGGCTGATCGTCATCGTCCTGGTTGTACAGCGGCAGATCGCCAATCGGTAAGTAGTCAAAGGAAAAATCCGGCGGTGCGAGTTTAACGAGACCTTCGGCAAGTTTCCGGTTGAGCGAATCCCTGCGCAGGCTCCCGACAATCACGGCAATCCGGTACTGTTTCATGGATCGTACATCCCCGTCCCGGAATATATCGGTACGTTTTTAGGGATACAAACCCGGAGCGGAGGGTCTGTCCCCCGGCGCACGCAGTGCAATATGGCATGCCGTTGCAGTTAAGGACCGGTAAGTCTCTCTGTTTCACAGGGTATAGATCCGCCGGGGAACCAGAACAGGATCTACCCCCCTTCAGACTTCCCTTTGAGAAAACCATTTGTAGTTCAGGAGAGAATGTAAAAATCGGATATTTTGTGTGATTATTATGACCGAAGCAAAAGGACATTTTGAGAATGGGCTCTGGGTGGAAGAGAAGGCTGCACCTGCCGCTGCACCCCCGGCAAAAGAAGAAAATTCCCTTGACGGCCGCCTTGCCGCTGCAACAAAATCGGTCATCTCCGCGGTCGACGATCTTGCAAAGGTCTCCCGCGATCTCGTTACAACGGAGGAAGGCAGGAAGCATATCGAGAAGTCCGTAAAAGAGACTACAGAGAACGTCCGCAAATCCTTTGACGACATCCTTGCAAAAGCAAAAGCCGAAGTTGAGAAGGCAAAGGCAGAGATGGAAAAAGAGCAGGCAGAGAAAAGCAAAGGATCCGGGCAAAAAAAGTGACCGGGTAAACCGGAGAATGCCCGGGTGGGGGCGGGGATATCCCTGCCCCTGCGAAAATCTTTTTTAGCGTACCGTTTTCGTATTGCCGCGAAGCGATTTTCCCGTCACAGCAGCAGGCCGGCAAGGGCAAGGACCGGCAGCATCGTGACGATGGCCAGGTGTGCGCTGTACCCGGGCGAGGTCTGGAAGCTGTCCTTTAAGGTCGGGACAAGCTGGGTATATGCGGTGATGGTCACGATGAACTGCAGGACAACGGCCGCATACACGGCTACGGTCATCCCGGTCACAACCGCAGCAAGCGTTGCGATGAGCGCTAAGATGATTGCGACAAAGTGCGCCATCAGGTGCATGCCCTGCATCCGGAAGATGATAAATCCGGTTGCCATGGCCGAAACAAGGATCGCCAAACCAATTACAAGATAGGTACTATCCATCGTTTTCCCTCCTTCTAGAAGTTCACCACGGCATTGCCCGGATCGGAAAGCAGCTGGATAAACGTTGCAGCCCCGGCAAGCTTTACCCCGGGCACGAGATCCGCTTCTTTGATTCCCCGAAACGATGCCGAGAGTTCGCAGGCATACACCGTTGCCCCGGCTTTAATTACTTCGTCCATTACCTGGGAGAGAACCGGAAACGCCGGGTGCTTCACGGTTTCGGCATTTCCTTTCCGTGCAATCCCGACACCGTCCATAAAAAAGAAGATCGTCACTTTCTTTCCCATGGAGAGCGCGACTTTCGAGAAGATGAACGTGGCATAGGCCCGCTCCGCGTTCCCGATCCCGTTGCTCTGGGCTACTACTACCCGGTCCTTTGATGCAAGGGCCGCAGTCCCGGCCGCAACTGCCTTCTTTTCGGCTTTTTCCACGATAATGAAGTTCCGGTCGCCCTCTTTTCCCTGGTTGAGGATGAGCGAACCCGATGCTGTCACCGCAGCCGAGACATCGGCAATCGTATCGGCGCTTGCGCTCTTGACTTTAAGCCGCTCGCCAATGCCAAGGGACGAGAGCTTGTCGCCCACAATCATGACCGGTCCCGGGCAGGTCTCTCCCGTTACATCGATCTCTTCGGTGGTTTTTCCCGAAGGTACCATGCGGACCTCCACTTCTTTCTCATCCTTTGTGATCTCTGCCTTGTACCCGTACTTCCGGGCCACCGCCTCCATGCCGGCCTCGGCCCCCGGGCTCACGATAAACCGGACTTCTTCGCCCGGGGTGTCGGGGTTTTTGAGAACGTTTGCGGCAAGGAATTCTGCATTCGGGGCCCTGATGCCCAGGGCCTTGATGGTTTTTACCATATTATCCCCACTTTTCCTTGAACATCTTTAATGCCTCGACGATCTTTTCCAGGTCTTTTGTCGGAACCCCGAAGATCACCTCGTCCTCTGCAATCCCCGAGTACTTCCGCGAGCCGTTGCAGCCAAGCGTTACATTGGGAACGCCCCTCTCACGGACCGCGACCACTGCGTCGGCGCAGAGCGACTGGATCCCCGAGTAATCGGCAGCAAACCGGCCGCCGGTGGCATAGAGGTATGCCTGCGAGAGCCGGAGCACCTGCCGCGGCGTTGCCACGATCACGACAACATCGGGCTCGAACTCCGCCTTTTCGAGCGGCGCATAGACCGATGCATAGAACTGCTCTCCCGTTTTCGGGATGGCGCTCACCGTATCGATAGCGCCCTCGACGGTTTTGAAATTCCCGAGCTTCTGGTAGGTGGTACCGTCGGCCAGGAGCTCGGGCGAGGGTTCGATCCCCATGACCGCAGCCCCGCCCCGGCAGAGGTGCTCGGCCTTGGTTGCATAACCGATGGTGCCTTTGAGCCGTGCGTCCTGCACAAACTGGCAGTGCCGGTGCTTCTCGCTCATCTTCTGGTAACCCTGCGGGATATCCGCCGGGGTCTTTGCAAGCTTTACTGCGACCGGGCTGCCTTTGAGTCCCAAGAGTCCGATCAGTTCTTTTCCCAGTGATTCATACTTCATGGTTCAACCTCTGTGCTCCCGGTGGACCCGGGATTTTATACTATATTGTCTAAATATGTTGATCCATACGATACAATATAAATGTTTTGACCATGTCGTCTTTTGTGGGGACTTCCCTTGATAATTTCCCGGTGAAGGTGTCGTCAGGCAAAACACGGATAGCCTTATCTGGGAAGAGTTAGACTATATAGTATAGATGTCTCCCGCAGGCCCCGGGCCGGAACCATTAACCGAGACCGAACAACTGATAGTCTCGTATCTCGGCGTAAACCCTCCCGAAGAGGGGATGCTCGACAAGATTGCCCTGGGAACGGGAAAGAGCCGGGCAACCGTGCTCAAGTACCTCAATACGCTCCACGAGAAGGGAATCCTCGGCTACCGCATCATCGGGAGGAACAAGCTCTGGATGGTAAAAAACGGCCGGGCCCCGGAATCCACCCTTTCCCCGGACGGTACTTCCGCAGGCATTCCGGAACTTGCTTCCCGCGCCTTTGAGCTGCATGCCGCGCTGCTCCACCGCGCCGGGCTGGAGGCCGGGCTCGATACGCCCGGCACCGTTGTTTTCACTATCCTTGCGGATACCACGATCGTTGTCAGGAACCGGCCTGCGGAATCGCTCTTCTCCGGCGCTGCTTCTCTGCGGGACCTCCTGCAGCCTGAAGAAGCGGCTATCCTGGCATCAGCACTTTCCGGGAAAAAAGGCGGCGACCCGATCAGCCTCGACCTTGCCTTAAAGGAGCAGACCGGCGTTCTGCGCAGGTACCACCTTTCTCTCTTCTTCCCTCCTCCATCGGGCCCTGCGGGCTGTATGGCGGTGATCGGCGAGGACCTTGCCGGCTGGAAGCGCACGAAAGGCGATCTTGCCTCGCTCCTCTATATCATCCGGGCCGCGGGGGCAACACGGACCGAAGAGGAACTTCTCCGCGTGGCAATGAAGGGGATCCGGGAACGGCTGGTGCCCTGCCGGGCCGGCATCGTCCTTCTCGACACCCTGCGGATTGCGTATTCGGACCTGACGGTTCCGGCTGCGGCGCTGCCAATGCTTGCCTCCATCGTGGAGCGCTGCCACAAATCCCCTGCAACCGTTGCCATAGGAAAGGACGACCCGGTATTTCCCGTACTTGCTTCGCTTGCCGGGGGAAAGGAACCTGCCGGTGCGGTTGCCGTCCCCATCCTTGAGGGTGAAGAGGCGGTCGGGACGATCCTTCTCCTGACCGATGCCGGAATTCCCGCTGCGGATATCGGGAACGTTGAGATCGTAGCCGACGAAGTGGCAAGCGTCTTAAAAATGCAGCGCCTTGACCGCGAGCGCAGCGAGTACGTCAACACGCTCCTTGCCCAGAACCGGCTCTCGGCAATCTTAAACGACGAGCGGGACGAGGAGGCGCTCCTCTCCCGAAGCATCGGGGCCGTGATGGAGACGCTGGGCTTTGAGATGGGCTGCGTGTACATAAAAAACGAAAAAGACGCTATGGTCCCCCGGGTGAAAAAGAACATGCCCGAAAGCCTCGAAAAAATGTGCGTCTCCGGTGTGTTCGACAAACTCTTCGAACAGGCGTTTGCAAAAAAGGCGGTTATCTACCTGACCCCGGGTTCCCCGGATTTTGCCACCCTCGATCCTGCCGTGCAAAAAAGCGGCGTCCGCACGATCCTCATTGTCCCTATCCGGATTGGCGACACGATCGAAGGCCTGCTCAACATGGGAAGCCCAAAAGAGAAACACTACCTCCCGGCAAGCCTCGATACCATTGCAGCGCTCGGCCTCCAGTTAGGAACTGCACTGGAACGGTCGCGGTTTGCACGGGCGCTGGAAGACCGGAAAACCTGAAGAAGATCCGGAACTGCCGGTAACCTGTCACAACCTCACCTGCCACGAACCGGAAAAATCTGTCATCCGGTAGTTGAACCTAAAAAAAGTATTCCCTAAGTATTCCGTCTTGTCTCTACAGAAACATTGATTACTCCTTATTGTGGATTGGAAACTATGTACCAAATCGCCATGAGCCGGAAGATGGAGAACGGTATCGTTGTATTCTGGGAAGAACGCGGTGATATGAAATACGAATCGTTCAACTACCAGGAACTTCAGGATGCGAACATCAACGCGCTCGACCTGCTCGACCGTCCCATGTCCTACCGCGTCGACCCGGGTGCGCACAACATCGTTGTAAAGAAATAACCGAAAAGCCCGGATTGGATTCCCGTCCTTACAGGAAGAAAAAGAATTAAAAAAAAACCGTTTTTCCTTATTTCTTCGCTTTCCTGATGATCGTAAGATCGCCCAGCGTCTGGGTGATCTTTGCCTGTGCCTTGCTCTCCGTATCGCCGGCAATGGTATCCACGAGCTTGATCCCGAGCACCTTTTCGAGTTTTTTCCTGACCTCTTCTTCCGGGATGAGTTCGCCTTTCTCGATCTTCTTTATCAGGAGCTCCCGGACCATCATCTGGAGGGCGAGATCCTTCTGGCTCAGGCCCTTCTCCATACGGGCGTCTCTGATCCGGGCTGCGTAATCGTCGACGATCTCGCCTTCCATGTAATCGAACATGTCCCGTTTACGCTGTCCGGGAGCCGGTGCAGCTGCAGGCCGGCCTGCCATGCCGGGCCGTGCAGCAGGGCGGGGCACGTCCGTCCGGCGGGGCTGCTGGACCTCGGTTCCGAACCTGCCGCACCGGGCGCAGACCTGGAGTTCCGCACCTTCAACGCGGATCAGCTTCGGGGCGCCGCGGATTGTTTCGCCACACATTTCACACTGCATATTCTCACAAACACTTTATATGGCGATTTCCCTATATACCTATTTGAGGAACGGAATGGGCGACATTCTTCGCGATACGGCAGAACCGCAGACTCCGGAAGAGCTCTGCCGCCTTTACCGTACGATCTCCGAGCAGCTCCGGGACCAGCTCCAGCAGATCGAAAACGACAAGCACGAACTTGAGACCCAGATGATTGAGAGGGTCAACAACCTCGAGTCCCGCAACCTCGAACTCCGCGAACAGCTCCGGCAGGTAGAAGCGGACAAGCGATATATCGAGACGCAGAAGATCCGGTTCGAGCGTGAGGTCAGGAAGCTCAAGAGCGAGAGCGAGCAGCTCAGAAGCCCGCCGTTGATTGTGGGAAATGTGGTGGACGTGGTCGATTCATCCCGGGTCATCGTGCGGAGCAGCGCCGGGCCAAAATTCCTGGTTCGGACCTCGCCGAGCATCAACCAGGATGATTTAAAGGCCGGCGCCCGGTGCACGCTCAACCAGCAGTCTCTTGCCATCGTGGAAGTGCTCCCCGGATCCTTTGACGCACAGGTGTACGGGATGGAGCTCGTGGACTCCCCGCAGGAGAATTATTCTGACATCGGGGGTCTCTCCGACCAGATAAACGAGATCCGCGAAGCAGTCGAGCTCCCCTTAAAACGTCCCGAGCTCTTTACCCGGATCGGGATCGAGCCGCCCAAGGGCGTGCTGCTTTATGGCCCGCCGGGGACGGGAAAGACGCTCCTTGCAAAGGCGGTCGCCCATGAGACGAACGCCCACTTCATGCGGGTCGTGGGAAGCGAGCTCGTCCAGAAGTACATTGGCGAAGGAGCCCGGCTTGTCCGCGAGCTCTTCGATCTGGCAAAGAAAAAATCCCCGACCATCATTTTCATCGATGAGATCGATGCGGTAGGAGCGAGCCGGACCGAGGCCAATACCTCCGGGGACCGCGAAGTCCAGCGCACGCTCATGCAGCTTCTCGCGGGCATGGACGGCTTTGAGACCCGGGGCGACGTGAAGATCATCGGTGCGACAAACCGGATCGATATCCTCGATAAGGCACTGCTCCGGCCCGGCCGGTTCGACCGGATTATCGAGATCCCACTGCCCGATGAAGAGGGCCGGCTCTCGATCCTGAAAGTCCATACCCGTTCACTGACGATTGACGATTCGGTTAACCTTGTCGAGGTCGCGTCCCTGACCGAGGGCCGGAACGGGGCGGACCTCCGTGCAGTCTGCATGGAGGCCGGGATGTTTGCGATACGGAACGAGCGGGAATCAATCACCCGCGAAGATTTCCTGGCAGCAATCGAGAAGGTCAGGCTGGATTTCTCAAAGCCTGTTGCCGATCTCGAAGGCCGGATGTTTGCATAAACATCCGGATCCGGTTTTTGCATACGTTTCCTGTTTTTGCTCAGGTGAGTGTGCATTTCTAATAAGGTAGCATGGGCCGGATACCGGCATTTTCCCATTCCCTGCATCAGGGTGACCCACATACTTTTTCCCATAGAGCGCCAAGCTCTAGGGCATCATATTGTCAAAGGAGGGTTACAAAATGACCGATACCGAAAAACCGGCCGAAACAACTGTGCCTGAAGAAAAAAAAGAGAATGTTCCCGAAAATAAGGGTACTGCAGGTGCAGAAAAGGGGCCTGAGAAAAACACTGAAAAGAAGAATCACCGGAAAGAACTGATAATAGCTGTGGGAGTTGCGGTTGTCCTGATCATTGCGGCACTGGGAGCCTATTTCCTCCTCACGCCGCAGATTGCGACAAAAGGCGATATTGTCGGCGTTTATTATACCGGGACACTCGACAACGGCACGGTCTTTGATTCGAACGTGAACGCTTCAGCCCCGCTCGTCTTTACGCTCGGCAACTCGACGATCATCCCCGGGTTTGCAGATGCCGTCTCCGGCATGGCACTGAATTCGGAAAAGACCGTAACGCTCCCGTCGGAAAAAGCCTACGGGACTTATGACCCGGGCCTTGTCCAGACCATCAACCGCACCGGCCCGCTGGAAAATGTTACGTTTGTTGCCGGCCAGGCGTATATTATCCACGACCGGGTTACCAATTCAAACAGCAGGATCACGGTCGTCAATGTGACGCCAGAGACGGTGACGATCGATGCCAACAATCCGCTCGTCGGCCAGAACCTGACCTTTACGATAAAACTGGTCAACATCACCAAAGTCCAGAACCAGTAACCGGGTTTCTGGTATCATAGTTTCTTTTTTTTGTTTTTTGGACCAATTCCGGTTGGGCAAAACGTACCTGTCTGTCGGGATCCTGGACACGAACTGCATAGCGGGCAGTTTCCTGCTGTTTGTACATTATAACCGGCCCTGAGCGATCAGCGAGATCGACCGGCCCGATCGGTTTTTTTGCGAACCGTCAAGTGAGGGTGGGGGGCTGCATTCAATCTGTGAGGGGGAGGTGGTCGGCCCGACCAATGTGTGAGATCGGCCGGACCGATCGATTTTGGAAGCGATCGGCCCGATCCCCCTGTCTCGTCTGAACGTTTACGCAAAATACCGGTTGGGAAACCGTGACAAAGAGGCCGCCCCGACCGATCTCTGCGATCGATCGGTCTGACCGGTTATTTTTCAGAGGGACAATTGGGGGGGAGGGGGCGACCGGTTTTTTTAAGGTTGGGTGACCTTCCGTTTTTTTTTGAATTGTTAAGCAGGCGGGCGGATTTTTTGTCATGTGTTGCCGGCCCGCGACTACATCAGGGTTTTTTAAAAAAATTATCCGACATCATGCCCGGACTTTTTTTTAAATAGCCCGGTCCGGACAGGAGGTAAAAAAAATCCCGAGCCGCAGGAACATGCTTTTTAGAAAATCCGGAGCTGTGCGATCACGGTTTTAAAAAAAAAAAATCCTCCGCAACCCCATCACGTTTTTTTTAAAATCCTCAGCAACACGATCATGGATTTTGGAAAATCCGCGGATCCGAACCCGGGCATTTTCCGTGAAAAAACGCACAATCCAACAAGTTTCCGTCGGAATACTGTGGTGATTATTTGTGGGCAGGGCGTTCTGGGGGAGGGTATGATGCCGATCTTTTCTGATAATTGCCGGCACCTGCATTGTGCTTTTTTTTAAATCCGGAGCAACGCGATTGGGAATTTTCAAAAATCCTCAGCAACGTGATCAAGGTTTTTAGAAAATTCTCAGCAGATCGTGCGAACATTTTTGCGAATTCGCAAACCGTGATTGGAGATTTTCCGGAAAAAGTGCGGGGATATGTGGAGACTGCCTTCAACCTGTGTGGGGAAGGGGGTCGGCCCGATCAATATGTGAGATCGGCCGGACCGATCAATTTTGGAAACGATCGGTTCGATCGGTTTTTTGCGAACCGGCAGGTGGGGGTGACCTTTTTTTTTAAGATCGGGGCGGTCGATGGCTTCCGTTTTGGAATTATCCCTCTGCAACCGGAAATTTTTCCCTAAAACGGTACGGCGTGCCCCGGGATCCTTTTTCTTATAGGTGCAGCAATTTTCCCGGGACGGGGGATTTATTCCGGGCAAAAAAAACAATCCCCGGATCTGTGCGATCCGGCAGCAGCGGTTTTGTTTATTCGTCGTCTGCCGCGTAATAGTAATATTCGCCGGTGCTCTTCTGCTCCCGGTCGAGGAAAGAATCGGGCTTGTTGATCCGGGGCCGTCCGGTCTGGTCGCGGCGGAACGTGACATCGAGCTCTTTTAAGAACCGGTTCATGCCGTCCCGCATTGCAAACGGGCCGACAGCCGTACCTTTAATTCCCGGCTCGCCCTCAAAGACCAGGATCCGCTCGCTGATCATATCGATGAGGTAAATGTCGTGGTCGATGACCATGATTGCAACTGCCTTTCCCTCTGCATGGTGCTTGATGAGCCGGGTCACTTTCACCCGTTGTTCGACATCGAGATGTGCGCTCGGCTCGTCGAGGATGTAGAGGTCTGCATCGCGGGAGATGCAGGCGGCGATGGCGACTCGCTGGAGTTCGCCGCCGCTCAACGAATCGACCGGCGACTGGAGAATAGTGGTAAGCGAGAGCGGTTCGAGGATCTCGTGCTGGTAGTACGAGGTATCGAATTTGCTCGTGCATTTCCGCAGGTACATCTCGACAGAATCCGATGAGTCGGGCTTGATGTACTGCGGCTTGTAAGAGATCCGGAGCTTGAGGTCCATGGTGCCGGTGTCCGGCTTTTCCACCCCGGCAAGGAGTTTTGCGTACGTGCTCTTCCCCATGCCGTTTGCACCGATCACGCCCAGAACCTCCCCGGCCTTGATCGTTCCTCCGGCAATCGTGAGGTGAAACGTATCGTATCCTTTTGTCATCGCCGGGATCTCCACGAGGTCCTCGCGTTTCGATCCTTTCTCGTGGGCGCGCTTCTCAAAGACCACCTGCGTGTCCCGGAAGCGCACGTTCTCCTCGGCAAGGAACCCTTCGAGGTACTGGTTGATGCCCACCCGGACACCCTTTGGCCGGGTGATGACCCCAAAGACCGCCGGCTTGCCGTAGCCCACATGCACGGTATCTGCGAGCATGTCGAGGATTGCAAGGTCGTGCTCGACAATCACGACCGGGCGCTCGGCAGCAAGTTCCCGGATCAGTTTTGCAGCCGAAATACGCTGGTAGATGTCAAGGAACGGCGTGATCTCATCGAGGAAATAGAGGTCGGCGTCCCGGGCAAGGCAGGCAGCAATAGCGACCCTTTGCAATTCGCCGCCGCTCAGCGTATCGATCTGGTGGTCGAGGATTGCGTCGAGCTTGAGGACCGGGATAATCTCGGAAAGTTTTTCACGCTCGTCCGTGGTCTTTAAGAGGTCGCGGATCGTGCCGGAGAAAACCTTTGGGAGGAAATCGATGTACTGCGGTTTTACCGCGATCTTCCTGCTCTTTTTCGAGACGGACTGGAGATAATCGAAGAGCTCGGTTCCTGCGTAGCGTTTTAAGATCTCGTCCCAGTCCACTTCCGTATCGAAAGTGCCGAGGTTGGGGCGGAGCTGCCCGGAAAGGATCTTTACTGCCGTACTCTTCCCGATACCGTTTGCGCCGAGAATACCGGTTACTTTTCCCTGCACCGGGATGGGAAGGCCGTACAGGGCAAACCCGTTCTGCCCGTACCGGTGGGTGGGGTGTTCGAGTTCTTCGGGCAGGCTTACGATATCGAGTGCCTCGAACGGGCACTTCTTGATGCAGATACCGCAGCCGACACAGAGCTCTTCAGAGATCTTTGCCTTGCCGTCTTCGCCAATAACAACGGTTTCGTCCCCGGTCCTGACCCGGGGACAGTAGATAATGCACTCGGTCCCGCACTTCTTTGCGTGGCAGCGGTCCTTGTGAACAATTGCTATTCTCATGGATATCAAAAATTGCGGTGGGTTTTTTTTACACGGTCATTGTGGAGAGCAGGATGGTCCAGGTCATGAACCAGAACGCAAAGGTCATGAAGCCCTGGAAGAACCAGTCTTTTGCGCCCAGTTTTGTGGCGTCCATATGCATCAGGATAAAGATGTGCCGCTGGACAACCACGCCGGCGAGCATCAGCATGAACGCGAGAAGGCCGATGTCGCTTTTTACGGAGATCTGGAGGTAGTAGGACAGTATCCCGACAAGGATACCCATAAGACAGGCAGTGAGCGTCCGTTTGATCCGCTCGATGTGGTCGGCCTGTTTTTCCAGTTTGGTTTTCTGTTTTTTGGAAAGTGCCGGTTGTTCCGCTGGTTGTTCCTGCACTTCCCCGTGGCCGTCGTCAGTCATCGCGTTCACCTGGTAGTCTTATTTTTTAGTGCGCAAGCCATATGTATCTTGGTATAGCTCATGGCAACAACACAGGGAATGAGCGGGATCGATCTGCGGGCGGTAACCGGCGAACTTGAATCAAAGCTGCCGCTCTGGATCGATAAGGTCTACCAGTTCGAGAGCCGGACGCTCGGCATCCGCTTAAACGGCGAGAACCATGCGAGGTACCTGCTCCTTATCGAGGCCGGGCGGAGGGCACACCTTGTCTCTGCGTTCCCGGATGCCCCGAAAAACCCGCCGCAGTTTGCCATGTTCCTGCGCAAGTATATCTCCGGCGGCAAGGTACTTGCGATCCGGCAGTACGGCCTGGAACGGATCCTGACGTTTGAGATCGGGAAAGGGGAGACCACCTACCGGCTCATCATCGAACTTTTCGATGAGGGCAATGTGATCCTTACCGATGAAGCGGGAAAAATCGTCAAACCGCTCCGCCACCACCGGTTCAAGGACCGGGACATTGTTCCCGGTGCCATTTATAGCATGAGCGAGACGGACCCGACCGGGTCCGAAGATGCCCTTACTTCAACCCTGGCCACTGATGACCGCGATCTCGTGCGGGCCCTTGCGGTTGCGTGTATGCTTGGCGGCACGTACGCGGAGTATGTCTGCCGGACTGCCGGGATCGACAAGTCCCTTCCAGCAAAAGATGCCGACCCGAAAGCAGTCTACGCGGCAATACGGGAACTTCTGGACCGTGTGCAGAAGTCCGTCCGCCCGGTGGTATCGGCAAAAAGCTGCGAGCCGGTCGCTCTCACGGACAAAGCCGGGCCCGAAGGCAGCACGGACAAACCCTGTACCGGGTATTCCGCGGCGCTCGAAACGTTCTACCCGATGACGAAGGCCGAAAAGGTCAAAGTTGCCGCAAGACCGAAACTCTCCGAGGAAGAGCGGATCCATAAGTACCAGGAAACCGCAATCAAAAAATTCGATGAGAAGATCAAAAAGAACGAAGAGCTGGTAAATGCGATCTACGAGAACTACCAGTTCGTTGCACAGGTCATCTCGTCGCTCGATACAGCAAGTAAGCAGCTCTCCTGGCAGGAGATCGAGCGCCACCTCAAAGGGACCGTTTCTGCCGATGCCAGAAAGATCGTGGCATTTTACCCGGGTGAGGCGGCGGTCAGTGTCGATATTGGAAAGACCGTGAAGATCTTCGTCCACGAGAGCGTGGAGCAGAATGCGGGCCGGTACTACGATACCATAAAAAAATTCAAGAAGAAAAAAGAGGGCGCCCTCATTGCGATGAAGACGGTCAGGCCAAAGAAGAAGACCGTCCACCGCACTATCGTGCCATTAAAAAAACTCTGGTACCACCGGTTCCGCTGGTTTGTAACGAGCGACGGGGTCGTTGTGCTGGGGGGACGCGATGCATCGCAGAACGAGGAACTGGTGAAGAAGTACATGACCGGTGGGGATCTCTTCTTCCACGCTGACGTGCACGGGGCCAGTGTCATTCTCGTGAAAGGAAAGACCGAAAAAATGGACGAGGTGGCGCAGTTTGCCGCGTCCTACTCCGGTGCATGGCGGAGCGGGCATTTCTCGGCCGATGTGTTTTCCGTACGGCCGGACCAGGTGAGCAAGACGCCGGAGTCCGGGGAATACATCAGCCGCGGTTCGTTCATCATCCGGGGCGAACGCACGTATTACCGGGACGTCCCGCTCGCGGTGGGGATCGGCCTTGTGCTCGAACCGCAGGCTGCCGTTATCGGGGGGCCGCCTGAGGTCATCCGTTCGCGGACAAAGGCCGTTGTTGAGATCCGGCCCGGGCAGTTCGAGCCAAACGATGTGGCAAAGAAAGTGCTCCGCTCGTTAAAAGAGCACATCGCCCCGGAAGAACAGAAACTTCTCAAGGGGATCTTAAACACCGAATCGGTCGCGGCATTTGTCCCGCCCGGCGGTTCCGATATTACCGGGGCGCCATGAAAGCGGAGTGCGGGGAGTTAAAAGAGAATTACGGCGAAATCCGATTTGTTCCCGAGACCATCGACGACCTCTGGCATTTAAAGCACCTTGTTCTGCCGGGATCCCTTGTCTTTGCAACGACATTTAGGAGCGTTGAATCTTCTACCGATAAGATCCGTCCCGAGAAAGTGGAGAAACGACCGGTCCGGCTTGGGGTCCGGGCTGAAAAGATCGAGTTCTCCGAGCATGGGATACGGCTCCGGATCACCGGCATTATCGAGCACGGGATCGACTGCGGGGCCTATCACACGATAAACGTGGAGACCGGGTACGAGATCTCGGTGATCCGGCAGTGGCGCCCGGTCGATCTCGAACGGATCGAACGGGCAAAGAAGTCATCGATCTTTGGCGTTATCCACGTGCTGACCCTCGAAGAGGGGGAGGCCGAGCTCTTCCGGATCCGGCAGTACGGGCCCGAGAGCGTGGTCACGGTCACCGCGGGGAGCGGCAAGGGTGGCGAGTCCGATAACCGGGTGGCGTTTTTCGATGCCGTGACTAAGTGCATCACGGAAGTTACCGGGCCGCTCGTCATTGCCGGGCCGGGTTTTATCAAGGACGATTTTGTCCGGCACGCGAAGAACCGGAACTGCCCGCCCATGGAGCGTGCGGTTGTTGTCGAGACCCGGAGGATCGGCCGCGGTGCCGTTCAGGATGTGCTCGGCGCCGGGACGCTCGAAAAGATGATCGGCGACCTCCAGCTCTCGCGCGAGGTGCGGCTGATGGACGAAGTGCTCCTGCGGATTTCCCGTGACGGGGCGGTGGCGTACGGGCGGAAGCAGGTTGCAAATGCGATCGAGTACGGGGCGGTCGAAGAAGTACTGATTGCCGATTCGCTGCTGCACGACACGGCAACCGCCCCGCTCCTTGAACGGGCCGAACGGATGCAGTCCCGGATCGTAGTGCTTTCGACAGAGTTCGAGCCCGGCGAACGGCTCGTGGCACTGGGTGGGATTGCGGCGCTGCTCAGGTACAAACTCTGATCCGTACCGGTCCGATAATGAGCCGGGTAAACCCCATGTAAATATTAACCCTATGTACATATCTTCTCCGACCCGGTCTTTGTGAAATTCCTAAAAAAAACGGGCCAAACTGCCATTGGCAGAACCCCGGGCGATATAAACATAGATATAATATAAAGCCGTTAGTTTGTGTAAGAGCGCAAATGGCGATGAATTCTGACCCATCTGGCACAGATGCAGACAGCCCGTCCGTTTCGGACGGTGAACCTGTCATCGACATCTTCATTCTCTCAAAAGATGCCCGCGATTCCCGGCAGCTCGTCGGGCAACTGACCGATCAGGGATACCGGGTCACTCCATTTTCCGAATCTTTCGAACTGCTGGACCGTCTCCGCATGGGAAAACCCAACCTTCTTATCTGCAATGCCGCCGGCCCGGAGGAAGAAGGGTACCAGGCCTGCCGCGAGATCAAGGCCGATGAAGATCTCTGGAATATCCCCGTCCTTTTAATCACAGGTGTTTCCAGCCTCGGCGACCTGTTGATCGTTCTTGACAGTAATGCGGACAACTTCATCGCCCGGCCCTGGGACGCCCAGTATCTTGGTTCGCTCATCGAGCTGATGCTCGCCTCGCCCGTGGAAAAACCGGACCCGGAAAAGATCCGGACGCAGTTCAAGATCCGGCACGAGGACCGGGAATACGTTATCACGGCCGACCGCAGGAAACTTCTGGAATTTTTGCTCTCATCGTTTGAGATCGCGATGAACCGGGCCTCCGATCTTTCCCGGGTGGTGGACGAGCGCGATACGCTCACCTCAACGCTCGAAAGCCGGGTTTCGGACCGGACCCGCGAACTTTCCACCGAAGTGGCCCGACTCCAGACCGAGACAAGCGGGAAATCCCACGAGCTGGACGCAGCTGCAAAGGCGCTTGCCGCTGCAAAAAACGATGCGGAAGCCCTGCGAACCCGTATTAGCGAGAACGAAAAGGCTCTTGCGGCAAAAGCCGACGAGCTTGCCCGCGCCAACGAGGATCTGGAGTCCACCCGGGCACACCTTGCGGAAGAAGAAGATGCAGTGCGGACGCTCGGCGCGGAAAAAGAGGAACTCGAACATGCCCTCCGCGGCGACGTTGAATCGGTAAATGCAGATCTCGAAAAGACCCGGGCTGCCCTTGCGGAAGCACAAAAGGAACTTGCAGCACTTTCCGCGGAACGTACGGATCTCGGGCAGCAGCTCGACACGCTTGGCTGCGAGCACGAAGATGCCAGGAAATCCCTTGCAGCATCGGCCATCGAGATCGGGCAGCTGAAAAGCGACCTTGCCACTGAGAAAAACCGTGCGGATACTGCCGAGCAGGAAGTAAAATCCATCCTCCAGGAGAAGGCAAAATCCGAAGAGGAACTCCGGCAGATGATCGGGGACATAACGGCAAAGGCAACACAGCAGTCCCAGGAAGTCATGCGGCTCTCCGACCAGCTTGGCGCGGAACAGAAGCAGCGGGAGAGCGTCGAACAGGACTTTTTATCATTCCGGCAGGAATCCGAAAAGAAGGAGGCCGGGTATATTGCTGAGCGGGACTCGTTTTTCGGGCACCATGACGAGCTCCAGCAGAAATACGATGCGCTGACTGCATCGCTTGGGGCAGAGCGGGAGAAGGCTGCCACCCGCGAGGGGGACGTAGAGCGCCTTGCCGCGGAAAAACGGCAGCTCGAAAACGATCTTCTCTCGGCACGGGGACAGATCGAGGCGATCTCGGTTGTCCTTGACGAAGAGAAACGCCTGCGGGCCGCGGCCGAGCTCAACGCGAAAAACGGCATCGAATCCAAGAACGACGAACTCCGGGAACTGGCTGCAACTATCGATGCGCTCAGGAGTGACCTGGATGCACGCGGGTCCGAACTCTCCCTTGCCGGAAAGGAACGTGACGAGGCGCAGGCAGCGTACAAAGACGCCAGCGACCGGCTCGCTGCGATGGAACTGGCAAAAGGCCAGGCGGATAAACTTGCCCGGTCCGCCGCAGTGGAAATGGAACAGGCACGCGAGCAGCTTGAGACGGAACGGCGCCTGCGCCACGGGGCAGAAGAGAATGCTGCTGCAGCAGAGCAGGCAAAGGAGAATATCGGGCAGAACCTCCGCGCAACGCTCGAAGCGGCCGAGTCGGCGAAACGCGAGCTCCAGAAAAGGATCGATGAGTTATCCGGTGATCTCGAAAAAGAACGCACAGCCCGGAAATCTGCAGCGGAAACCTTAGGGGAAGCCCGGTCGGGACGTGAGGAGCTCCAGGCCAGACTGGCAGATGTATCCCGGGAACTGGAAAAAGAACGTGAAGCCCGTAAAACTTCCTCCGAAAAACTCGATCAGGCCATGGCGGGGCTTACGGAGGCTGCCGGGCTGGCCGACCGGGTCAAAGCTGCGGAGAGCGAGCTTACAACTGCTCAGGAGCGGCAGCGGTCGCTTGAAGAGCAGCTCCGGACTTCCGAGCGGGAGCAGGCCCAGAAAGAGGCTGCGTTCCAGACCCTGACCGAGGATCTCGGACAGATATCCTCGGCTCTTGCAGCGGAAAAGGACCTGCGCCGGGCGGCCGAACATGCGTACGAGGAAATAAAAACCGAACTTGCAGCGGCTAAAACCGGGGCCGGACAGACCCGGTCTGCTGCCCCGGTCGTCACTGATGCGGACACTCTGCCGGCAGTCCCGGTTCATGAAACGGTATCCCCGGTGGTTGTGCCGGGAGCGGTGCAGCAGGCGCTTGCCGTACACGAGGCTGCCGGGCAGTCCTTAATGACAATGGAAGATTTCTTTGAAGAGCCAAAAGAGCTCGATATCGGGGATCTGCCGGATGCAGTAGCCGTGCCGGAGCAATCCCCCTCAGTGCAGGAAATGCCTGAGGTAACTGAAACGCCGAATAAGCCGGTGATTCCCGGGATTATGGAAGTTTCCCCGGTGCAGGGAGAGTTCCAGACGGCGGTACCCGTACAGGAATCCGATTTGTCTGAGAGCGGTGAAGAGCCGGAGTGTCCTGCCAGCCCCGGGGAAGAACCGGTGCCGGGCGACGCGCTTGCAGGTACAAATGACCTGCCCGGGGCCGGAGACTCTTTTGATGAGGAGGATGCCGGGGATACGTTGGAAGGGGAAGACGAAGACACTGCGGAGGAACCTGAAGAGGATGCAGGGGAGGAGGATCATACAACCGGGGCAGCACCGGCTGTCGGCGCTGCATTCGACCGCAGGCAGTGGCTTGACCTCATCAAGTGGGCTCACCATGCAGAGGCGCTCCGGCGCGAAGACCGCATACGGATCGTCAAACTCGGGCGGCTGATCCAGAGTGGCCGGCACCTGACAAAAAAACAGGAAGACCAGCTGTCCGGACTTGTGGCCCTTGCCGAGGCAATGGGCTACCGGCCAAAAGAGTAACGGTATTCCCGCCCCCGGGGAATTCTGTTTTTCTTTGTTCCTGCCCGGTTTTCGCGCAGGTTTTTTGTTATTGTTCTATTGGCAATGGCAGCCGCTGGTCCTCATTGTCGGGTTTTGCCGGGCGGACTGCCGCATCGGAGAGCCAGATCATTGTAACCAGGCAGACCGAGAGACCGAGAACAGAGAGGAGCATAAACAGGGGCGGGGCGAGGAGCCCGGTGCTGTCGAGCCCGAAAATAACCAGCAGCACCGTGCAGTGCTGGATGTGGTACTGCCCGATCCGGGGGTCGGTCTTGTCGCAGGGCCGGATGGAGCCGGCAATGGTCCACAGGGAAAAGGGGAAGAGGGGGAAGATTCCTTTCCGCGTGCAGAGGTCTTCGATCAGGTGCAGGGAAATGCCAAGAAGGACCCCGGCAAGAAATACAACGGCCGCATGGGTAACAAACGAATCTCCTATGATATATGCCGGGATAAGGAGAAGTGCCGCTGTGCATGCAAAAACAAAGAGTGCTCCCGGGAAGGAATGGATCAACCGCTTGTCACCGGGATCCTGTACCGGGTAATGCGTATGCGCATAGATCCGGCAGAGGAGCGGAGCGCAAATCCGGCGGGGGAACTGCACGATCAGCCACGCGATGGTACGGAGTTTGAAGTGCTTTGGCCGGGTCATGTGGATATCCGGCAGCAGGACGCCGATGCAGGTGCCGGCCGTGACAAGGAGCATCAGGCCGGGATTTGAAAAAAAGAATACGCTACAGACGATCAGGGCACACATCAGGGCAAGGGCCAGATGATGACGGGTGATCATGGGCGGGTCTGTTCCTCCACACAGGGTCGGGAAATAAAAAATCCCCGGCCGTACTGTCGGTTTATGCAGCAATACTAGGGTAGCAGCAGGATATATGGATTGTTATTGTACTTATTTTTCGGTAAAATTAATGTTGTATATTTAATCTGGTAATCGTGTATTCTCCATCCGGGGCAGCATTTCGCTGAATTACGCTGGTAACCTTTTCAAAATGACGTTTTTCATTTTACCTGATTGATCATTATTTATTATCTAACTATGATAGAAGGAATGTTCCTACTATCAAATATAAATATTTGTAAAGTAATGATCTAGTGTAAAAGGAGGAATGATGCGACAGACCAGATTTGCCTTCACTTTACGGCCGCACGAAAGGAGTGTACCTGTACTGCGGCAGAGCGGGGCAGGGTATTGCGGGTCGCTCCAGGGCGATCCATATGGCGTTGCAGAAGATCTGAAGTCGCCGATCTACTCTTGGGCGGAATGACGAAAAGGCTCACATGCGGCACCACAGGTTTCGGGTCAATCCACGATCCCTGTAATGCTGTATGAAAAGCCCACTGTCCCGAACCGGGAGTTGGACGAAGGCGGCCAGCGGGAGATGGGATCAAGGGATCTCCGATCTTCCCGAAATGATTCCGGAGATGTACCGGTAAACCGCGGATCTCCGGCAATCGCTGCACGAGGTAAGGGGAATTTGAAAAATACCGGATCCCCGGGTAAGACCGGCGATTTTGGGAACCTATCAGGCAAGAAAAAGTGGAAACGGAGGAATGTAAAAAATGAAACGACAGGTAGCAATTTACGGAAAAGGCGGGATCGGCAAATCGACCACAACGCAGAACACAGTTGCGGCACTGGCCGAGGCCGGCAAGAAGATCATGGTCGTTGGCTGCGACCCGAAAGCAGATTCAACACGGCTGCTCCTGCACGGGCTCTGCCAGAAGACCGTGCTCGACACGCTCCGCGATGAGGGCGACGACATCGAGCTCGATGCAATCCTAAAACCCGGGTTCAAGAACACGATGTGCGTAGAATCCGGAGGCCCTGAACCCGGTGTCGGATGTGCAGGACGCGGTATTATCACCTCGATCAACCTGCTTGAATCGCTCGGGGCGTACACCGACGATCTCAACTATGTCTTCTACGATGTGCTCGGCGATGTGGTGTGCGGAGGGTTCGCCATGCCGATCCGTGAAGGCAAGGCGCAGGAGATCTATATCGTTGCATCCGGGGAACTCATGGCGCTCTATGCGGCAAACAACATCTCCAAAGGTATCCAGAAATACGCAACAAACGGGAAAGTCCGGCTCGGGGGCATCATCTGCAACAGCCGTAAAGTGGATAACGAACGGCCCCTTCTTGAGGCATTTGCAAAGGAACTCGGGTCGCAGCTGATCTACTTTGTCCCGCGTGACAACCTTGTCCAGCGTGCCGAGATCAACAAGAAGACAGTGATCGATTTCGATCCCACGTCAAACCAGGCAAACGAGTACCGGAACCTGGCAAAGGCCATTGATGAAAACAAGATGTTCGTCATCCCGAAACCGATGACGCAGGACCGGCTTGAAGAGCTCATGATGCAGCACGGGTTCATGGATGCCATTTCCTGAAAGGTACCGGAAAAGACAGTTCATGTGTGCATAAAAAAATTGGCGACAACGAGGCTGGAACATGTTACTGATACGGGCAATTGTACGACCGGAAAAGAAAGACGAAGTCCTTGCAAACCTCTCGGGAGCCGGCTTTAACGCTGCAACGATGGTCGATGTGGTCGGCCGCGGCAAGCAAAAGGGGATCAAGATCGGCGGCATGGTCTATGATGAGATCCCCAAGGTTCTCATCCTCATGGTCGTTCCCGATGAAGACAAGGACAAGGTCATTAAGATTGTCCTTGAAACGGGACGGACCGGGGCGAACGGGACCTTTGGGGACGGCAAGATCTTCGTGAGTCCGGTTGAAGAGGTCTACACGATCTCACGGAACACCAAGGGACTATAATCAGGAGGAGATGGCGATGAAAGAGATCATGGCCATTGTCCGGATGAAAAAAACGGGTGCAACCAAAAAAGCGCTCGTTGAAACCGGCGTTGCCGGTTTTACCGCGGTCAAGGTACTTGGCCGGGGCAGACTCATCACGGACCCCACAGTCATCGAAGACTGCAGGCAGAAACTCCTCTCCATGGGAGTCGACGATTTCAGCGACACGGACGAAACCGAGCGGCAGGTCACTGCGTTCCTGGACGGATCGCGGTTTTTCCCGCGGCGGCTTTTTACCGTCCTTGCACATGACGAAGATGTCCCAAGGATTGTCGAAGCGATCACAAAAGCCAATCACACGGATCACGGTATCGGGGACGGGACGATCTTTATCCTGCCGGTGACCGATGCAGTCCGTGTCCGCACCGGGGAGACCGGCGAGGCAGCCATCTGGTAAGGAAAGGAGGTGAAAAAAACATCATGGACGGAATAGAATCCACTCTTGAAGAGCTCTATACGCAGTATCCGGAGACGGTAAAGAAAAACCGTAAAAAACACCTTATCGTCAAGTCCGTTGCGGAAGAATCCTGTCCCCAGATCGAGGCAAACACCCGGACCATCCCGGGTATCATATCCCAGCGCGGCTGTGCGTATGCCGGGTGCAAAGGTGTCGTGGTCGGCCCGATCAAGGATATGCTCACGATCACCCACGGCCCGGTTGGCTGCGGGTATTACAGCTGGGGAGCCCGGCGGAACAAGGCACGGGCGGATGCAACGACCCCGAAAGACAAGATCTACGGGCAGATGTGTTTTACGACCGACATGCAGGAGCCGGATATCGTCTTTGGCGGCGAAAAGAAACTCGCAAAGATGATCGACGAGGTTGTCGCAGCATTCCACCCGCGTGCGATTAACATCTGCGCAACCTGCCCTATCGGTCTTATCGGTGACGATCTTAACGCCGTTGCAAAAGCTGCACAGGAACGCCACGGTATCCAGGTCCTCGCATACAACTGTGAAGGGTACAAAGGAGTCAGCCAGTCTGCAGGCCACCACATCGCAAACAACAACATCATGCAGAACATCGTGGGGACCGGAACCGGGAAAAAACCCGGCAGGCACGTGATAAACATCCTCGGTGAGTACAACATCGGAGGCGACGGCTGGGAGCAGGAGCGCATCTTAAACGATTGCGGCTACACGGTCAACTGCGTAATGACCGGGGATTCGAGTTATCTCGACATCAAAAACCTGCACCTCGCGGACTTAAACCTGGTCATGTGCCACCGGTCGATCAACTACATCGCCGAGATGATGAATACCAAGTACGGTATTCCCTGGCTCAAGATCAACTTCATCGGAGTCGAGGCAACGAACCAGTCGCTGCGCCAGATGGCAAAATGCTTCAACGATCCCGAACTGGAAAAACGGACCGAGGAAGTTATTGCCCGCGAAACCGCCCGGATCGAACCGGTGCTCGAACAGTACCGCAAGATCTGCCGGGGCAGGAAAGCGTTTGCCTTTGTCGGCGGGTCGCGCAGCCACCACTACCAGCACCTGCTAAAAGATCTCGGCATGGAAGTCGTTGTCGCAGGCTACGAATTCGCCCACCGCGACGACTATGAAGGCCGGCAGGTCATCCCGACCATCAAGAGCGATGCCGACTCGAAAAACATTCCCGAGCTGCACCTCAAACCGGACGAAAAACTGTACAAAGAAAACCACGAGTACCTCAACATGACAAAAGAGCAGTTCGAGGCCTTGAAAAAAGAGGTCCCGCTCGATTACTACGAAGGGATGTATCCCGACATGAAGACCGGGGACATCATGATCGATGACTGCAACCACTACGAGCTTGAGGAACTGGTCAACAAACTCAAACCGGATATCGTCTTCACCGGCGTCCGCGACAAATATATCGCGGAGAAAATGGGCGTACCGGCAAAACAGATGCACTCGTACGATTATGCCGGCCCGTATGCCGGGTATGACGGGGCGATCAATTTTGCCCGTGACGTTGCCCATGCGCTCTCTACGCCCGCATGGAAACTGATCGTTCCTCCCTGGGAACGAAAGGAAGAACCGGAAGAAAAATCACAGGACGGTGTGACAAATGCTTGACTGCGTACCGGAAGGTCACGTCCAACATACGGTCGGGAAAATCAATCCGGCAAAAACCTGCCAGCCCATCGGGGCAATGTATGCGGCACTCGGGATCCATGCCTGTCTCCCCCACAGCCACGGCTCGCAGGGCTGCTGCGCCTACCACCGGATGCACCTGACACGGCACTTCCGCGAACAGGTGCTTGCCTCATCGAGTTCGTTTACCGAAGGGGCCTCGGTCTTTGGCGGTGCCTCGAACCTCAAGACCTCGATCAAAAACATCTTTAAAATCTACAACCCGGACGTGATTGCCATCCACACAACCTGCCTGTCGGAGACGATCGGGGACGATGTTTCAACCATCATCAAGCAGTCGGAGATCCCCGAAGGGAAGGTCGTCATCCACACGAACACCCCCAGTTACGTGGGCTCGCACATCACGGGCTTCTCCAATATGTGCAAATCGATGGTCTCGTACCTGGCGCAGGCTGATGGCGAGACGAAAAAGGAGCAGGTCAATGTCATCCCGGGCTTTACCAACCCCGGCGACATGCGCGAGATCCGGCGGATTGTCAGTGCCCTTGGGATCAAACTGATTATGTTCCCGGATACGTCCGGTGTGCTTGACGCCCCGCTCACGAACAAGTACCAGATGTACCCGGACGGCGGGGCAACAGTCGCGGAGATCCGGGACTCGGGCAACTCCGAACTCACAATCGCTCTTGGTTCGTTCGCATCGAACGCAGCAGCCGATCTCCTCCAGGAGAAATGCGGCGTCACCGGCATCCCGTTAAAACTCCCGATCGGCCTCAAGGCTACCGATGATTTCATCATGGCCTTAAAGGACTGGTTTGGCGTCGAGATCCCCAAGGATCTTGGTGTCGAACGCGGCCAGGTGATCGATACGCTGATCGATACCCACTTCCACTACCAGGGAAAGTCGGTTGCGATCTTTGGCGATCCCGACCACGTGATCGCGATGACAGAATTTGCCATCACGATGGGCCTTGTCCCGAAATACGTGCTCACCGGTACGCCGGGAAAAGAGTTCGAGGCGACCATCCAGAAAATGCTCGACGATGCCGGCATAACGGGAAGCAAAGTCAAAGCCGAAGGCGATCTCTTCGAGCTCCACGAATGGATCCGTGAAGAAAAAGTCGATCTGTTGATCGGCACGAGTTACGGGAAGTACATTGCACGAAAAGAGGATATCCCTCTTGTCCGGTTTGGTTTTCCCATCCTCGACCGGGCAATCCACCCGCTCATGCCGGTTGTCGGTTACCGCGGATGCCTGCGCTTAATCGAGCAGATCAGCGATGCGCTCCTCGAGCGCCGCGATCGTGACGCCCTTGACGAGGACTTCGAACTGATCCTGTAGAGCAAAAAACCCACAAGAACATTTCACACGAACAGGAGGTGAAAACCACATGGAAGAATCGTGCACCCTCGCGAACAGCGCGACCGCGTGCATCGCCGAACGTCAGGACTCCATCCAGACCGCAGGTACGGGCCGGACCCGCATCCACTGCACCACGGACAGCCTTGCCGGCTCGGTCAGCCAGCGGGCCTGCGTGTTCTGCGGGGCCCGGGTGGTCTTAAACCCGGTCACCGATGCAGTCCACCTGGTCCACGGGCCGATCGGCTGTGCGACCTACACGATGGATATCCGCGGAAGCCTGTCGAGCGGTTCGGAACTTTTCCGAACCAGTTTCTCGACCGACATGAAAGAAAAAGACGTTATCTTCGGCGGCGAGAAGAAGCTGGCGGCCTGTATCGACGAGCTGGTGGCAAAATACCATCCTCCCGCAATCTTTGTCTACGCAACCTGCGTCTCTGGCATGATCGGCGACGATATCGTTGCGGTCTGCAAAGCTGCATCCGCCCGGCACCACACCGAAGTAATCCCGGTCGAGTCGAGCGGGTTTATCTCGGGAAACAAGGTCGTCGGGTACCGTGCGGCGGCAGAAGCCCTGCTCACGCTGATCCGGCCAAAAGAGGGTGAGATCATCGAAAAGACCCGAAAGGTCAACTTCCTCGGGGAGTACAACCTCGCCGGGGAGATGTGGCTTGCCCGCCGCTACCTTGCCGAGATGGGCATTGAGATCAACGTGGCATTCACCGGGGATTCCACGGTCGCGGCACTTAAAAAGGCGCCGTCTGCGTGCCTCAACCTCGTCCAGTGCACCGGCTCGATGCACTGGGTTGCCTCGAACCTCGAACGCACGTTCGGCACGCCCTACATGGACGTGAACTTCTTCGGGCCCGAGAACACCGCCGAGAGCCTGCGCCGGATTGCCGCGTTCTATAATGACCCCGCGATCACGGAGCGCACCGAGGCCCTGATCGCCCGCGAGATGAAACGGATCCGCCCCGAGATCGAGAAATACCGGGCGAAACTGCGGGGCAAACGCGCCGCGATCTACCTGGGCGGCGCCTACAAGGCCATTGCAATCATCCGCCAGCTCCGCGGTCTCGGCATGGAGATCGTCCTCTCCGGTACCCAGACCGGCAATGTCGACGAGTACGAGAACATGAGCCGGATCCTCTCGGAAGGGACGATCATCATCGATGACGCAAACCCTGCCGAGCTCGAAAAATTCCTGCTCGAAAAACACGTTGATGTCATGATCGGCGGCGTCAAGGAACGGTTCCTTGCCTACAAACTCGGGATCGGCTTTGTCGACCACAACCACGACCGGAAAGATGGCCTGTCCGGCTTTAGCGGTGCGGTTCGGTTCGCCCGCGAGGTCTATGTCACCACCTGTTCGCCGGTCTGGAAAAGCCTGCACACGCCCGTTCCCGGAGGCAACGCCCATGGCCAGTGAAGCAGCGGCACAAGCCCCGGCACAGGGGCGGGTAAAAGAGACGAACGAGAACCAGTGCAACATGTGCATGCCGATTGGCGGGGTCGTTGCGTTCAAAGGGATCGAGAACGCGATGGTGCTCATCCACGGCTCGCAGGGCTGCAGCACGTACATGCGGCTCTTTAACGTCGAGCACTTCAACGAACCGGTCGATATCGCCTCGTCATCCCTAAACGAGAAACAGACTATCCACGGCGGCGAGGCAAATCTCAAAAAAGCAATGGACAATGTCATCCGGGTCTACCAGCCAAAGGTGCTCGGGATCCTTACCACCTGCCTTGCCGAAACGATGGGCGAGGACATCGACCGGATCGTTGCGTCCTACATAGAAGAGAAAAAAATTTCCGGGATCGATATCGTCCCGGTACCGACACCGAGCTACAGCGGCACCCATGCCGAAGGGTACTGGGCCGCGGTCCGGGGGATTGTTGCCTACTATGCACGTCCCGCGCAGTCCCACCGGCGCATCAACGTAATCGTGCCCAACATCAGCCCGGCCGATCTCCGGGAGATCAAACGGATCCTCGGTCTTATGGGGCTTGAGTACACGCTGCTCCCGGATATCTCCATGACGCTCGACCGTCCCTGGGGCGGGAAGTACCAGAAGATCCCGCCCGGGGGAACTCCGACCGCGGCGATTGCGGAGATGACGGGCGCGCCGGTAACCATCCAGTTCGGTTCGACCTGCCCGGACAGTCTCTCTCCGGGAAAATATCTCGAAGATGAGTACCATGTCCCGCTCGTGAACCTGCCGCTCCCCATCGGTCTGAAAAATATGGATCTCTTCATGGAGACCCTGCACAAAATCAGCGGGAACCCCGTGCCGGACGAGCTCGTAACCGAACGCGGGTGGCTCATGGACGCCATGGCCGACGCGCACAAGTACGATGCGGACGGCGTGCCGGCCGTGTACGGCGAACCGGAACTCGTGTACGCACTTACCTCGACCCTGGCCGAGAACGGCGCGATGCCGGCAGTCATAGCAACCGGCTCGAAAAACAGCCTGCTCGCAGAAAGGCTTATCCCGCTGACAGAAGGCGCGGACGAACCACCGGTGCTCATCGAAGAAGCAGACTTTGCGTCAATCGAAGACGCCGCAATCCGGGCCGGGGTAAATATCGCAATCGGCCATTCGGGGGGCAAAATGCTTTCCGAGCGCCACGATATCCCCCTCCTCCGCATAGGGTATCCCATCCACGACCGGATGGGCGGACAGCGAATCCTGTCGGCGGGTTACCGGGGCACGCTCGCATTCCTCGATACGTTCACCAACACGCTCCTTAACCACAAATACGCTACGTACCGCCAGAAGATCAAACGCGAATTCTGTACCCCGGAGGGGATGTAAAACCATGCAAAAACCAAAACACCACATCTTTGTCTGTACCAGCTCCCGCGCGAACGGGCAGCAGAAAGGATTCTGTCACTCAAAAGAGGGCGTTGACATCATGGCGCGCTTCATGGAAGAGATCGAAGAACGGGACATCGGCGGCGATGTGTTCCTCTCGAACACCGGCTGCTTTGGGATCTGCGATAAGGGTCCCATCGTAGTCGTGTACCCGGACAATGTCTGGTACGGCGCTGTGACACCCGACGATGTGACCGAGATTATGGACGAGCACATCGAAGGCGGCAAAATCGTCGAACGGCTGGCGATCTAAAAAAAAGTAAAAACGGAAGCGCATGATGGCAGAAGAGATTGCAGTCATCCTCGGAGATGACGGGACAACGGCACGATTGGGCGACCCGGGGACGCTTGTGGTCTTTGGCCGCAGCGCCGGCACCTGGTCCCGGGTGCGCGAAATGCCGGTAGTCCTCGATCCGTCTCAGGGTCTCAAAGGAATGCGCACGGCTGCGGCCGGTATCGCCGCGTTCCTTCGCGACTGCCGGGTCGTGGTGACCCGGTCGGCAAGCGGGGCCCTGTATTTCGAACTGGAAAAAGCAGGCTGCACGCTCTGGGAGATTGCCGGGAAACCTGTGGAGTTCCTTGATTCCGTATGGTCCGATGAAGAAAAGGCAAACATCCCGGTAAAAAAACCCGAAGCGGCCGCAATCCCCGGGCCCGTAGAAAAAACCCCGGGCAACTTCTTTATCTCGATAAAGGAAGTCCAGGGCAAACGCCCCGACATTTCGAGCAAGCAGGTGCTCCAGCAGTTTGTACAAAGCGGCGGTTTTCTCGTTCTCGATATCGTATGCAGCCATGTCCCGCCCTGGATCGAGGTCGAAGCCGAGCGTCGGGGATATACCCTCGAAACCGAACAGATTGACAAGGATTCCGTAAAAGTCAGGCTCACCACAAACACCGGGCGGTGAGTATGAAAAAATCCGGTTCCTGCCAGCCCCTGAAGAAAAAGGGATATGATCCGGGCAGGCAAATATACCGGCAGGCAGGATATTCCCGGACGATCAGCGGGATTTTCCGGGAACAGGTATACCTGCACATGCGAGGTGATCCATCCAGAAACAGCTTTAATCCCGCCCAGGTTATCCGGCCGGGCCACCACCGGCACGTTTCGTGCCGGAGCACTCTCATCTCTCCCGGATACGACCGTATTTTTTTTGTATATGCCGGGCAGGTAATCATTACTGGTTACTTCCCCCGGCTAATAAAACATAATTTTTAACTACTTTTCGGTGGAAGGTAATTACAATAAAGGAACTTTTTAACGGATTGTGAATGTTATGAACGGAAGACTGACACCCAAAAGACTTGCACTCATCAGCATGATCTTCGCGCTCCTCCTTGCAGCGGCACTCTTTGCCGGCTGCACCCAGAGCACGACCAGCACCACACCGGCCACAACAGCCGCAACAACTGCACCCGCGACCCCGGACACAACGTATGTCGCAACCACCGCGGCAACGGCAGCCCCGACCACGGTCGCCCCGACCGCAACCCCGGCCGCAGTGTACACCGCATCGTCCGGCAACATTATCGCGTACACGGCTGCTTCCCTGACCGGTGCGTCAAAGACCATCGGCCCCTCGTTTACCGCAGCCTACCCGGGCCACAACGTTGTCTTCAACCTTGACGGCACCCAGGCATTAACCACTCAGGTTGAGAACGGGGCATACTCCGATGTCTTCATCTCTGCGAGCCCGAAGTACACCAAACAGCTCACAAACGAAGGGTTCTTCGTCAACAGCTCGGTCAAGACGCTCTGCTACAACTACGTGATCGTCATCCTCCCGGCCTCGAACCCGGCAAACATCCAGTCGCTCTCCGACCTCTCGAAGCCCGGTGTGAAGATCGCAATGGCCGCTGACACGGTACCGGTTGGTATTGCAACGAATGCGGCAATCGCAAACCTCGCGAACTCGACCTACGGCCAGGACTGGAAGACCGCGACCATGGCAAACGTTGTTTCCTACGAAACCTCCGAGCCGTCCGTTGCAACCAAGGTATCTCTCGGTGAAGTCGACGCCGGCTTTGTCTATGAGTCCACCGCAGCGGCAGCAGCGAGCGGAACCTACCAGACAATCGCCATCCCAAAAAAGGACAACTACCTCCAGACCTACTCGATAGCGATCCTCAAGGAAGGCACGAACAAGGCTGTGGCCCAGGAATTCGAGCAGTTCATGCTCTCTTCGGCAGGCCAGAACATCCTGAAGCAGTACGGTTTCAGGACCCCGTAAATTACAAACTTTTTTTATTTTTTATCTGAAAAGAAAGAGTACCGTTACTTAGTAAAGAACCATGACTTTCTGGAAACCGCGTTCGGTGCAGTTAAAGAAAAAACTGGCATTTGCCGGTGCCGGCATCCTTATTGCCGCAGTTACGCTGTACCTTTTTCTCCCGATTCTCGCCGTCTTCCTCCGGATCACCCCGGAACGGTTTTTCCAGACGCTGCAGGATCCCAATGTCATCAGCGCCCTCTGGCTGAGCATGCTCACTACGGTAATTACCCTCATCATTGTAGTTGCCGTGGGTACCCCGTTTGCCTATTTCCATTCGCGGTACTCGTATCCGGGTAAAGTGATCGTCGATACCCTCATCGACCTCCCTCTTGTGCTCCCCCCGGCAGTTGCCGGTGTTGCGCTGCTCATGCTCTACGGCCGGGTCGGCCTCCTGGGAAAGTACTTCAACATGGTCGGGATCCAGATCGCGTTTACCACGCTTGCCGTGATCATGGCGCAGATCTTTGTGGCATCGCCGTTTTATCTCCGTCAGGCAAAATCGCTCTTCGAGCAGATCGACCCGGCCTACGAACAGACATCGCGGACGCTCGGCGCGTCCCCGGTACGCACGCTCTTTCTGGTTACGCTCCCCATGACCACGAGCGGCCTTATATCCGGAGCCGTGATGACGTTCGGGCGGGCTCTGGGGGAATTCGGCGCAACTATCATGTTTGCCGGCAATGTTCCCGGGACTACCCAGACCATGCCGCTTGCCGTGTACGTCGGGATGCAGGGAGACTTCTACGTTGGCCTCACGATCTCGATTCTGCTCGTGATCATCTCGTTTGCCATCATGATTGCGGTACGTTTGATCCAGAAACGGGAGGAACAGCATGCTTGAAGCAGTACTCCAAAAGAAACTCCGTGATTATTCCCTTGATCTCGACCTCACGGTAAATTCCGGCGAGATTATGGTCCTGATGGGAATGAACGGGTCGGGGAAATCGACCACGCTCAACATTATCGCCGGGCTGCTTGAGCCGGACCGGGCATCGATTAAGTTAAACGGCGAATTGATCTGCCGGACCGATGACGGCATCGATGTCGCGGTTGAAGACCGGAAGATCGGGTACGTCCTCCAGAACTCCGCGGTGTTTCCCCACATGTCGGTAAAGGAGAACGTGGCGTACGGCCTCAAAGCCCGGCATATTGCGGCTGACGAGATTGCCCGTCGGGTGGGCTACTGGATGGAACATATCAATATTGCCGATCTTGCGGAAGTAAAGGCGGGCAATCTCTCGGGAGGGCAAAAACAAAGGGTAGCTCTAGCCCGGGCGCTTGCAATCGAGCCGAGCCTTCTTATGATGGACGAGCCGTTTACCGCGCTCGACGCCGAAAGCACGCAGACCGTAAAGGACCTGACGATAAAATTCATAAGAAAACTGAGTATTCCCTGCATTGTGGTCACCCACCGGCTCACGGACAGTACCGAGATCGGCGACCGGGCGTGCGTGCTCTGTCACGGGAAAAAAGAGTGGGAAGGCGTCCCCACGGAGATGCCCGGGTTCTGTTCGGTCTGCCACTGCAGGGATTAAGGCCGTCCTTTATCAGGACCCGGCATTACTTTTTCTTTTTTTGTTTCAGGAATTTTTTCGGATTTGTCGTATGTGCCGGTATAAAAAAATCCCGACCCGGTTTTTCCCGGGACCGGGCATGAAAATCCGGCAGGCTTAAAGGGCGCCGTCACCCACATGTCAGTATTGTCCGGTGCCTTCATGCTGCTGCGTTTGCGAGGCCGCTGACAGAATCTGTAGGGAGAACCTGCCATGAACCAGAAAAAAAAGCCGGTAAAAAAAGAGTCTGACGGACGGCTGTTGTTTGTCCTTGCCGGCGCCATAATCCTTGCCGTTGTTTTTATTGTCGCGATCGTGCTATCGACTCCTGCGGAACCGGCAGACGCCGGGCAGTCCGATACGATCCGGATCGGTGCGATCTACAACCTGAACGGGTCGCAGTCGTCCCTGGATATTCCCTCGGCGCAGGGCGCCCGGCTCGCCGCAGAAATGATAAACGAACGCGGCAGTATCGGTGGCAGGCCGGTTATCCTGACCGTATACGATGGAAAGACCAATACCACGGAGATCGCAAGAGCAGCAAAAAAGCTCGTCAATGAAGACCATGTGCAGGCCATGATCGGCATGAGCGATTCCGATATGGTGCTCCCGGCCGCCCACGTGGCGGCAGGTGCGCATATCGTCTTTGTAACCTCCGGTGCTACATCCCCGGTCCTGCAGTCGCAGGTACCGGGATACCTGTATCTTTCCTGTTTTGGCGACAACACGCAGGCCGCAGCAGCCGCAGAATTTGCAGCATCCGATCTCAACGCGACAAAGGCCGCAGTCGTGATGGACAACTCGATGGAATACACGCGGCTTCTCTCGAAATATTTCATGGAGCGGTTTGCTGATGGCGGGGGATGCGTGACCTCGGTCGTGCCCTACGCGGACGGGTCAGGTGTTTCGTCCCTTTCCGGCAGCCTTGGCGATGTGGCATCATCTTCACCGGATGTCGTGTTTGCCGCATGCGGGCCGGAGAATTGCGATGCGGTAATCCGGGCCATACGGTCGGCAGGGATCACGGTTCCCATCATCGGTGGGGACTCGATGGACTCGCCGCAGCTTGCCACGGCTGCCGGGCCGGACGCCGGGCGGATCTATTACACCACGCACGGGGATATCAGCACATCTTCTGCCGATCCGAAAGTGAGCGCGTTTATCAAACGCTATTACCTTGAGTACGGGGAGATGCCAAACGCGTTTGCTGCACTTGGATACGATACTGTAAACGTGGTGACACGGGCAGCAGTTGAATCGCCCGACGATATCCCGACAGGCCTCCTCTCCATCAAAGGGTACGACGGCCTGACCGGCAACATTTCGTACCTCAACGATTCGCAGATCCCGGAGAAATCCGTGACCATCATGAAGCTGGAAAACGGAAAGGTGCGGACTGTTGGCGAACGAATGCCCCGGATCGTGCCGGAGCCATAAGAGTCCGGTGCCGGTCCTGCCAGCCCCACCCCTTGGTTTTTTTGGAACCTGTCTATTATGAAGATAGGGCCATAATGCCCTTTTTTGCCCCTGCCACGTAATATTGCCCCTCCAAAAACCAGGGGCCAGTACAGGCCCGCTATTTTGCAGGATCAAACGCCCCTCATTTTGACCGGATTTGGAAAATAATTCAGAATTGCCGATTTTTCCGTCGGCGTGGACACCATTTTCGTGGAACCGGAAAACAGGATCGTCCGATTGGCAATCCGGGGCTGAATCGGGCTTGTCCAGGATACCGTTTTTGGGAGTCTGAACAGGTACCGGGAACCGGATCTGCCCTGATGGACCATGGATCTGCCGGGTAAATCCGGACTCGTTATGGCCCCGGATTACCCGTTCGGATCCATTTTTCCTGGAATTTTGTGCAAAAACAGGTGCTTTTTTACACAGTTTTTCAGAAATCGCCGTATGCTCGCGATTCGCGGCAATCCGAGCATTTTACGCGGACGTACAAAACGCTTTTGTACGCTTTTGAAGGGCAGATCTCAGGTCCGATCGACCCGGGGCACAGGGAAATGAAAAGAAGGCCTGTTTTGGGCGGTTTACACCAGATGCGGAAAGGTACATTTCCGGCAGTGGTACCTTCTGGCAAAGAAAGATCCGACCCCGCCGTTTTCCCCAAGCGTCAGATAACCCCGGCCTTCCTCAGCCAAATCCCAATAACCGCATATGCAAAAACCGCCGCAAGGATTCCGGCAAGAATGCCGGAAAAGAGCAGGAAGTTTCCGGCAAGGAACGCCTCCACGAGCGTCAGCAGGACAAGGAAGATCCCGTATGCCACGATCACAATCCCGGCATAAAAAATCGCAAGGGCCGCGATCCCGTACGCAGCCAGTTCATCCATATCCGGACCTCATTCCAGGTACCCTGCCAGCAGCTCGTTATACAGCAGTTTGGTATTTTCCGCGGTCTTTGGCATATCGCGGGGGAATCCCCGGTAGTGCCGGCACAGGTCGAGGTCGCGGGCAAGATCGAGTTCTTCCTGCCCTGTCGAGTGGAACCAGTTCTTCTCCTCATAGTATTCCGCGAGGTACTCCTGCTCGGTCTGCCCGGGTGTAGGGATAAGCAGCGCCTTTGTCTTCCCGAGCTCGGCAAGCTCCATGAGCGTCGTGTATCCCGAGCGGCAGACAATCGTCTTTGCCCGGTTCATCAGCTCCGCCTTCTCTTCCGTGGAAACGTAACTTTTGCATTCCCAGTCCCCAATCATGGGGACTGCGCCGGACGCTCGCGGGTTTCCGAGGAGCACTGTGCCGGAACCAGCGGTCTGTTCAAGGTTCTTCCGCACGATCCCTTCGAGGATTGTCCGCTGCGGCTCGGGCCCGGAGATCACGATCAGGCAGTCCAGGTCTTCCGTACAGGCGATCTGCGGAACGTTTGCAAGGATGCCGGCATAATAAACGCGTTCCCGCGCCGTGTCAGTCTGGGCGAGCGATAATTTTCCGGCAAGCGATGTTGGCCCGGGCGGGTTGTCGGGCACAATGATGCGCTCAAACTTTTCGTGGATGTACTTGTTGACCGGGATTGTAAGGACACTGGCCGGCCAGTAGAGGAGCGGCATATGGAAGCGGAGCTGGTGGGTGACAAAGAGCGACGGGACCCGGTCCGAGCAGACCCCGAGCCGGTTGTCGCTGATCACCAGATCGTACTTTTCGCGCGAGAGGATCTTTTCGAGCGTTGCGTGTTCCTGTGCCATCCCGCGCAGCATGGAGGGAACCGATGCACAAAACCGGGGGATGAAAAAATGCCCGGCGCTGAACGAGACCGGGTAATCGGGATATTTTATTGCCCGGCACTCCGGGAACTCCCGGGAAAGAACGGCGAGCGCGTTCCCGCAGGCAGCGATCGTCACTTCGTGGCCGTGTGCGAGGAGCGTACGGATAACGGGAATCTCGCGTGTCGCGTGGCCAAGACCCCAGTTCAGCGGTGAAACCAGCACGTGCGACATGTCCGTCGTCCCTTTAATCACTCATTGCATCCGGATCCTATAGAATATACCCTGTCCGGGCTTGCGGGCCGCACGGGGCAAACGTTCAGATATCGAGCAGGCGTTCGTTTGTCCGCAGCCATTCCCGGTGTTTTTTGTACCCCGGCATCGCCTGCCCGACCTTCTCCCAGAAGCGCGGGGAGTGGTCCGGCTGGCGCATGTGGACAAGCTCGTGGACGATCACGTAATCGGTCACTTCGGGCGGCGCGAGGATCAGGCGCCAGCAGAACGAGAGCGTGCCGGAGGTACTGCACGAGGCCCAGCGGCGGCGGGTATCCGAGATACGGATCTTCTTTGGCCGGTAATCGAGGATCGCCGCAAAGCCGGAAACCCTGGCCGGGACGATCTCCTTTGCTCTCTCCACGTACCAGACGCAAAAGAGTTCGCGGGCCTGCGGCAGGCGGCGCTCCCCGATAAAAAAAGATCCCCCGAGGCTGACCGGCGCATCGCTCCCCGGCAGGACCACGAGCGGGTATTCTGTTCCCAAAAAGAGGAACCGTTCGCCGTTTATAAACTGCTTTTTTCCTGCCACCGGCCGGTTCCGGACCTCGGCCATCTTTTTCTCGATCCAGTCCTGCTTTTCGCCGATCAGTCCGGCAATATAGGACTCGGGCGTCCGCAACGGGGCACGGATAACAAGCGCAGCATCCGGGGTGATCTCAAGCGAGATCGTACGGCGCCGGGAACGGACAACCGTAGCGGAAAAAGGGAGCGGCATGCAGAATTCCTGAAATAATGTACGCGCTTTTGGTATTTTTGCCCGGCGGGTGGACGGTCTCGACCCTCATCTCATCAGGACCCGGGTCACGACACCGTGGATCTTCTCGGGCGGCAGCGTGTAGAACTGGATAAACGGCGGCGAGACCTTTTTGATGATCGAGTAGATCTTCCAGAAGAACCGGTCGCTCACGATGTTCTCGATGCCGTAGAAGATTGTCTTCTCTTCAATTCCCTGCGCCCGGAGCAGCGGGATGATATCCACGATCTCCATGTAGCCGCACCGGATCGTAAAGACCTGGAGGCCCGGGGCGAGGTTGGTGTCGAAATCGGTAGCGATCCCGAACGGCTCGTCGCGGATAATGACTGAGACAAAGATGTTGTTCTCGTACAGGATCTCGTTCTGGAAAAAGATCTGCGGGATGTAAGGCGAGACCTGGCAGACATCCCCGGTAAAGTAGAGTGCCGTGCCGTGGATCCGGGGAAGTGTCTCGTAGGCCACGGTGTATTTTTTAATAAATTCGTCGAGAGGAACCGGTTTGAGCATCTCGTGAAGCCGCTCCTGGCCGCGGATGTAAGCGAGGATGATGACAAACGGAAGCGCGGCGATCAGAATCGACCAGTAGGCCCCTGCCGGGATCTTGACAAACGAGGAGAGCAAAAAGAGGATGTCCACCTCGATCAGGAGCCCGCAGACCATTGCCTTGACGGCTTCGGCCCGTAAGACGAAGATCAACAGCATCAGGATAGCGGAGATAAGCATCGTGCCGGCAACCGCGAGACCGTATGCGGACGAGAGGTTTTCCGATGACCCGAACCCAATCATCACCACGAGCACGGCTGCCATGAGCACCCAGTTGATCGTGTCGATATAGATCTGGGAGCGCAGATCGGCCGAGGTGTAATCGATCTTCATCCGGGGCAGGAGGCGGGTGTTCATGGCCTGGTACACAATGGAAAACATGCCGCTGATCATTGCCTGGGACGCGATGACCGTGGCGCAGATGCTTAAAAGCAGGAACGGGACGTAACCGATCGGGATGATCGTGTTGACCATCGAGAAGAGCACGTTCTTTGTCGCGCCGCCGGCTATGACGTACGCGCCCTGCCCGAGATAGCTGATCACGAGCGCCGGAAAGACGCAGTACCAGCCTTTGACAATCGGTTCCCGGCCCATGTGGCCCATATCCGCATAGAGCGCTTCGCCCCCGGTCACGCAGAGGATCACTGCGGACATGACAAAAAACGACGTGATGCCGTTTTCCATCACGAAGGCGAAAGCATACGTCGGGCTTAACGCAAGGAGCACCTGCGGGGCGGCAAGGATGGCAATCGCGCCGGTGACGCCAAGAGCGACAAACCAGACGAGCATAACGGGCCCGAACAGCCACGCAATGTGTTCGGTGCCTTTTTTCTGGATGACAAAGAGGCCGATCGCGATGAGGATCGCGATCAAAAGAACGTCGGCTCCCGCAAGCCCGGAGAGGCCGGGTACAAGCGTGATCCCTTCGACCGCGGAGAGGATGCTGATCGCGGGCGTGATAACGCCGTCGCCGATAAAGAGTGCGACGCCTGCCACGGTAAGAATGGTGACTGCCGAGAAGGCGATGCCCGGCTTTAAGAGCGTCGCGAGGATCCCGCGGAGCACGATCGTGCCGCCTTCACCCTTGGTCCCCAGTGACATTGCAAGCCAGACGTACTGGACGGTAATGATCGTAAAGAGCGTCCAGATTACCAGCGAGATGATGCCAAGGATATTCCCGGTTGTCGGGAGGAGAAAGAGCAGGATTGCGCCGACAGTATAGATGGGACTGGTCCCGATATCGCCAAAAACCAGCCCCAGGGACTTGATGACCCGGGAACGGCCGTTTCCCGAAACCGGCATTGCTATGAAGTTTTAGGGGATGGGATTAAAGTCTTTGCGATCTCTTTTGCGGCGGAGTAAACCGGCACCGGTTTCCTGGTATGCCATACCTATATTGCATGACCCGGACAACGGTAAGAACAGAAATGGCACAGGAGCCGGTATTTAAGTACAAGCAGTGCCTTGTCCTCCGAAACGATGTCAAGATGAGCTGCGGCAAGAAGTGCGCACAGGCAGCCCACGCATCCTTAGGAGCGTTCGAGAACGCGGACAAGACGCTGAGGAAGATGTGGCAGGCGGAAGGTCAGAAGAAGGTTGTCTTAAAAGCCGACAGCGAGCGGGCACTCTTCGAGCTCAAGGTGATAGCAGAACGGGCCGGGATCTCCACTTCGCTCATCCAGGACGCCGGCATGACCGAGATCCCGCCGGGGACAATCACGGCTCTCGGCCTTGGCCCGGCAAGATCCGAAGACCTCGACAAGATCACCGGGAACCTTTCGCTCTTATGATGGAAAGCCCGTATGCGCTCGAACGCGAGCTCGGCATGCAGTACTATGCAACCGATACCCCGGGAATCGGGGGAATGCTCCGGACAACACCGGAGGATTTCCTTGTCGACGAGATTCCCCTTGAAGGAAAAGGCGGGAGCACCGGGCCGTACCTCATCTGCCGGCTTGAGAAAACCAACTGGGAGCTCCAGCACGCGGTAAAAGAGATCGCAAAGCGCCTTGCCATCAGCCACCGGAGGATCGGGTGGGCGGGGACCAAGGACAAGAACGCAAAGACCACGCAGCTTATCTCGCTGTTCAAGGTCAGCCCTGAAGAGATCGCGGCGTTCTCCTTAAAGGACATCACCCTCGAAGTTGTCGGGTCGGCAAACGAGCAGCTCTCGCTTGGCGATCTTGCAGGGAACCGGTTCGATCTCCTGATCCGCGAAGCCGAAGGAGATGACCTTTCCGGCCGGGTGGCAGCTGTCACGGAGACGGCGGGCCATGCGCTTCCCAACTATTTCGGGCTCCAGCGCTTCGGCGTTATCCGCCCTCTGACCCACCGGATCGGGGAACTGATCCTGCACGGCGAATACGAAGAGGCCGTTGTCACTTACGTGGGCCTGGCATTCCCGCACGAATCGGAACAGGTAAAGGCGGTCCGGACGCATTTTTCCGAGAACCGCGACCCGCTCCTCGCGCTTAAGGAGATGCCGCCCCAGATGTCGTTCGAACGCGCGATGCTCTCGTATCTCCACACTCACCCGGACGATTATGCCGGCGCGCTCAAAGAGCTGCCCCCGAAACTCCTCTCGATGTTTGTCTCCGCGTTCCAGTCCTACCTTTTCAACTGCGCGCTCTCGGACCGGCTCGCACAGGGGCACGGCCTGACAGAGCCGGTGCCCGGCGACCGGCTGATCTTTCTTAACGGCCGGACCGACACCGTGACTGCGGTAAACATTCCGGCGGTCAGGATCCACCTTGCCCGGGGCCGGTGCAATATCGCGCTTTTCATGCCGGGAAAGAACGCCCCTGATTCATCGGCAGGAAACGATGCGATCCGCGGACTGCTGGAGGCAAAAGGGATTACGCCCGATGACTTTGGCCGGGCCGCGTCCTTTGTCCAGACAAAGTTTGAAGGGGCTTGGCGGCCCATAGCGCTGAAAACTGCAATCGGGTCCTCGGTTGACGGGGCAAATGTGCGCCTGAAGTTCACCCTCCCGCCCGGCCATTATGCGACAACGGTCTGCCGTGAGTACATGAAGGCGGACCCGATCCGGATGGTGTGATTGGGGAGTGCGCCCGGTTTTTTGCCGAAGTTCCGGCAGAACAAATTTTAATGGATACGGAAAACGGGCAATCCTTGTTTTTTTATCAGAATCATTCATGTGTGTTTTTAAGAAAAATCTATAGTACAGCGAGCACTCGCCCCCCCGCCCCCTCGCGCTTGACGGGTGGCACGGCCACACCCGTCTCGCTAGGGGGTGTTACCCGAAGCCAAAGTGACGGAGGCTTATTGCAAACTCCTGAAAGGGTAAAACCCGCCTTAACCCTGTTTTAAAACAAAAACCGCAGATTGACGTTCCCGTCAAATCCCCGGAAATCCTGTTAAAAACAAATAAAAAAGTCAGAACTTATTTCCGCCGATCGTTAGCCAGTTCCTTTGCGCCCGCGATTGCATCGTTGAGGTTGCCGATCTTATCGACAAGGTTAAACCGCAGGGCATCTTCGCCCGTGATCACCCGGCCGTCTTCGATATCGGAACGGGCAATCATCCTCTGCGTGGTCACGTCCGTGATGAAGCGCTCGAAACTCTCGTTCACGATCTGCTGGGCGTACGACCGCTCGTCAGTGGTCATCGGCCGGGAAGAGGATCCCATATCCTTTTTGTCCCCGGACTTCACAACCGTGACATTGTACCCTTCCTGTTTCATCCAGTTGCTGAGATCCGAAAATGTCCAGATAACGCCGACCGCACCGGTAAAGGTATCGGGGCTCGCATAGATCCGGTCCGCATGGGCACTTACATAGTATGCCGCGGACGTCGCCATGTCGCCCATCGAGACAACCACCGGCTTCTTTGCCTTTGCGTACTCCATGTCACTGATGATCTCTTCGGCAGCAGCAGGTGTCCCGCCCGGGCTGTCGACCCGGATCACGATTGCCTCGACCATCGGGTCGTCGGCCGCCTCCCTGAGCTGGTCGCCCACGTACTCGCTGCCCACGCCGGACTCACTGGAAAAATCGCCGGTCGAGAGCGCGCCTTCCATACGGATGACCTTGACTCCCGGGTGCGTGTTGTCGCTAAAGTAAAACGAAGCTACCAGAGCCCCGATCACAACAATAAGGCCGAACGTAATGACAAGAAACCATTTCAGGCCGGCAGACTGCGGGGCCGGCCCGGGTGCCGCATATGCCGGGGAATTGTCGGGTGTTTGTGCCATAAATGTGCTCTTAAGTATACAGCACGTCGAACTCGGAGACGAGGTTGGTGCCGCACATATAGTATTTCTTGAGGTTTAACCGGATCATCTCATCTTCCGAATTGATATGCATTCCCCCAACAAGGGACGGTGTGTCTGAGCCGCCGACGATAAACGGCAGGTGGATGAGGCGGATCTCGTCAACGAGCTTATTGTGGAGCATGTGCCAGTTCAGCGTCGGCCCACCTTCGATCATCAGTTTTTTTACACCGAACTGTTCGGTAAGGATCTGCATGAGGAGCGGAAGATCCACGTGCTCTTTTCCTGCAACGACCACGGATACTCCTTTTGCCCGGATCGCAGCGACCCGGTCCGCAGGCGCTTTTTCGGAGATCGCGATAACGGTCGGCGCATCCGGCCCGAGCACGTTTGCATCGGGCGGGATGTCGGCCATGCTTGTAGGGATGACCCGGAGCGGGCTTTTGCCGGGCACGAGCCGGACGGTCAGGAACGAGTTGTCGATCCTGATCGTGTTCGCGCCGACCATGATGGCATCGTACGCGGCCCGGGTCTCGTGGAGCAAAATCTCGGTCTCGTGCGCCATGTACTTCATAAGGATCTTGCTGGACGCTCCGTTTTTCAGGGTGAGTTTACCGTCAGCGGTGATCTCAGACATCATGAGGACATGGGGGCGGGCCGTGGGTGCTGCCATACTATTTTTCAACTCGTGACAGAATGTTTGGCGCAGGATGTAAAGAATTTGCTGATTCCTGCGGGTTTTAATAATCCCTCCCGGGCTGCCGGGTTTTCCCCGCCGCTACCAGTCCCGTAACTATTAATGGTTCGCATACCTATCATGGGAGCATGAATATTACCGCCCTCCGGCCCCGGTTCAAGCAGTACCTTGAACCGGTTGCCCGGGGCTTTGTCCGGTGTGGTGTCACCCCGAACCAGTGTTCGTTTCTTGCCCTTGTGGCCGGCATAGCTGCTGCTGCGCTTTTTGTGGAACGCCAGTTCCTTGTCGGGAGCATCCTTCTCGTGCTCTCCGCACTCTTCGATCTCATCGACGGCAGCATCGCCCGGCAGACAAATTCCCACACGAACTTCGGGGCGGTCTTTGACTGGATCGTGGACAAGTACGTGGATGCCCTGGTCCTTTTAGGTGTCGGGCTCTCGGGGATCACAATCGTCAGCGGGTTTCTGCCGGTCCCGCCGGTCGCTGATTTTGCCGTAGTGGGCCTTGCGATGACGGGTTCCTTAATGAACACGTTCATCAAGCCGGTGGTCTACGCGGAGATCGGGTACCGGGAAAAGGTGGAAGGGAAGATCGACGACCCGCTCGAAGGTGTCGGGTTCTTTGGCCGGCCCGAGACGTTCCTTGTTTTGATCCTCGGGGGTGTGACCGGGTTTATCTGGGTCTCGGTGATCATTATCGCGGTCTGTACGAACCTTTCGGCCATCCAGCGGATCCTGTATCTCTACCGGGCGCTGAAGTAACCCGGCCCTGCTCATCCCCGGTATCCCTGTTTTTTCGTAGTATTTTTAGCGTCTTTATGGTGCGGCAGTGCGGCCGTTAAGCAAACCGTCTTTTCCCTCATTCCCTCACTTGAAAACCCGGTGGATGCGGGGCCGTGCGGTTGCGGCAGGAACTATCGATCTGTGGGTGTGGGCCTGCGACGCATCGGCAGGGCGGGTAAAGGGATACTGGCGTGGCGCGAAAAAACAGAATGCAGGGTTTGCGGGAAAAAACCGGGGTCCCGTTTCCCGGGAAGAGGATGTTCTCTCACGAACCGGCATCCGGTTCTTTTACCTGCTCGTTACGGGTTTCGGACACGGGTTCGGCCGGTTCCGGTACGGCTACCGGTCCGGGCCCCCTGTTGCCGCCTTTCCCGAATGCTACCATGATCTCGCCGTAGTACAGCTGGAAGAGTTCCTCCGCAAAGGTTCCGAGCCGGGGGATGAGCGTGAAAAGGCCGTACGCGATCAGGATCAAAAGGACGAGTGCGAGCATCTCGGCAATCACATTGTGGGCCCAGAAGAAACTCTCGTACCCGATCTCCCCGTTGCCGGCAATATCCGGGTAATAGGGGAACCACTGGTCCGTGTAGGCCATGATAACAAAGACGTTCCGGAACAGGTTGAGGATGTAGATGGTCGGGGCGACCAGGAGGAACGCATAGATCTTCTGTTTTATCGTTGTCGGGACGGCAGCAGCGACCCCGAGCATGATGGCAATGCTCTGGATACCGGTGCAGGCAAGGATGATCTCCACGCTCATTCCGTTTCGCGTTATAACATTCAGCATATGGCCGCCGCAGTACATAGAACTTAATACACGATTTGTGACTGGATCCATGCATCCGATAGATACGGTATAATTCAATGTATTAAGGAGAAAAATCACCTGATTCACAACGATGTTGATAAGCCAGTCTCCCAACCCTTGGAAGTGTGTATAATCGTCGATAGCAAAGGGGAAATAGATTAAAAACGCGATGGCTGCGGCCCGAGAGAGGTAATGGACCCGGATGTCTTCGGCAAGGAGATGTTTTACGGTGATGTACAAAAACGGCACCGAGAGGACCGCCATGACGGGGTACAAAAAGTTATTCTCGGCAAAGTATTCGGGCAGCGTCGCAAAGAGGAAGAGGACGATAAAAACCCAGCCAACGATCGCTGCGTATTTCCGGTGGCGACCGGGTATCAGGAAGGCCAGAAATCCCAGGCAGGAGATCAGGACGAGATACTCGATCATTATAGAAGTATCAACGCTTAAGTAAAAAAAAGGATTCTCCTTTCCAAAACCTGTTTAGCCCCCCGGCCGGGTCCGGGCGGCAAAACCAAATGGGTATGCCGGTGTGCCGGTTTGCAAGATAATCAGGTTAATCTTGTAGCAGGGCCAATACTGATATCCGATGTTTTGTCCGGAATGTAAATCCCTGCTCATTTCCTCCGGTGGTCAGCTCAAGTGCCGCAAGTGCGGGTATATCCGCAAGATTGAAGCAAGCGAGCACAAGCAGATGACCCGGGAGAAAAAGTGTACGGAAAACGAGATTACGATTGTGGACGACGAAGATACCAATATCAAAACCCTCCCCACCATCCAGATCAAGTGCCCCAAGTGCGAGAACAATCTCGCGTTCTGGTGGCTCCGCCAGCTCCGGGCTGCCGATGAGAGCGAAGTGCGGTTCTTCCGGTGTACCGAGTGCGGGCACACGTGGAGACAATACGATTAATTTTTTGTATTAACCATAACAGCCTTTTTTCTTTTACTACCCTGCCCAATGGCAGTTTGCATAAATGCGGTCAGACCATGAGGGACAACATTCCCCGGTAATTTTTTTGGTAAACTTCCGGTCGTGATCGGATAATTCTTAAAAAAAAGATCGATATCCCCTTTCAGGATAAAAAAAAAGTCCGGTTGAGTTGCAGAGAATTTTCCAAAAACCGTGATCCCGCTGTTGAGGATTTTTAAAAATTCCCGATCGCATTGCTCCGGATTTAAAAAAAAGCGCAATGCAGGTGCCGGTAATTATCAGAAAAGATCGGCATCGCGTCCACCTCCAAAATGCCCGGCCCACAAATAATAATCACAGTTTCCTGACGGAGACGTGTCGGATTTTGCGGTTTTTTACAAAAAATACCCCGGCCAGGAACCGCGGATTTTCTAAAAAGCGTAATCGAGCCGCTGCGGATTTTCAAAAATCCTTGATTACGTTGCTGAGGATTTTTTTAAAAGCGTAATCGAGCCGCTGCGGATTTTCTAAAATCCTTGATTGGGTTGCTAAGAATTTTTTTAAAAAGCCCGGTAATACCTCACGAATTCCCGGCCCGTGATCTCCACCCCCTCCTCCAAACATTCCGGGCAGGAGGGTTCTCTCCCAAAATATGAACATACATCTCCCCCGGCCTCTTTTCGTATGCGATTTCAGACCGCCAATAGTTTTCTCCCGCAGTGTAGAGGCCTATAGAACCATCAGAGATCTATTACATAATGTTTATTATGCCATACACGATAGAATGCCGTATGCCCGAACTCAGGTTTGAGTGTCCTCCGGGTGATCCGGGAGATTTGCCCACCGGCGAATCCAATCCCGATGTGGTGCGGTACATGAAGTGGCGGGAGAGCAGGAGACCAAAGCTTACCTATACCTACCGGAGGGGGGTTACCCGGTCCCCGGAAGAGAAGCACCAGATTGCATAAAGCATTCCGGTAGTTCTTTCCTGCCGTTCATGCGGAAGGCCCGCAAGCGGATGAGAGAGGAGACTGCCCGCTTTGGCAGTACATCCGTTGTCAGGTATGCGGGACCATACAGGATTTCCTCTTACGGGAAATTAATAAAAAAATATCCGGGTATCCGTTCGCCTTCCCGGTACCCATGGCGCATTTTTTTGGTCTGTAGTCAAGGATTTTCCGGAGCAACTCCCCCGGCCGGAGCATTACCGCCGTACAGGAAAAACGGCTGTGCCCGTTCGGTCGTGAGATTCTCCTGTCCCGTCTTTTCTTCCCCAAAAAGAGTATTATCTCAAGTGGAGTCCCGAAAAAAAGATCAGTCTCTTCTCATCGCCATCTCTACTGCCACCCGGAGCTGCCGGTCGTCGAACGGTTTGAGCAGGAAACCGTCGGGGATCGTCCTGCGTGCCTGTTCGAGGATTGTCGGCTCGTCATGGCCGGTCATGTAGATGAACGGGATATCGGTACAGTGGAGGAGGTAATCGCCAACCGCAATTCCTTCGTTCTGCCCGTGAAGCTCGATATCGAGAAGGGCGACATCGGGATTTGTATCCCTGATGCAGTCCACGGCCGTACCGGCATTATCCGCATGCCCGCAGACAGAAAAGCCGAGGCTTTTTAGACGGATATCCAGGAGTTCGGCAAGCTGGCAGTCGTCTTCCATGTAGAACACTTTCAGCGGCGTTTTCATATCCCCTGTTAAGAATAATGTATTTTATTATAAAATATAATTTATGTTATATTGGCCCGGCAACAAAGCAACAATTTACGCAGGTGGTCGCGGGTCTTTCACGGAAAAACCACGGACATGAGATCCGGCGGAAAAAAAGCAAAAGGGAAATGGTTTTAGAGCAGTCCCGGCGCCTTGACCCGGAACTTCTGCCAGAGCACGCGGCCCATGACACGGTAGGTAAAGTCCAGCTCGTCGAAACTGGGGATATCGTGTTCCTTTAACATCTCCCGGCCTACGTTGAGTGAGTCGCCGCCGAGCATGGTGACGATCACCCGGTTCTGGGTCTTCTCGGAGAACCTGAGGATCTGCCGGGCCAGCTGCTCCGAAGTCAGGACGAGGTTCGGGAAGTCCACGATAAATGCCATGTCCCAGAGGTCGCCGTGATTTGTAAGGACCTCAAAGGTCTTTTCGAAACGCTTCTCGGTTGCATCCCCTAACAGATCGATCGGGTTGCCCTTGTTCCAGAACTCGGGCAGGAACTCGTTGAGCTCCTCGATGACTTCCTTCGGGAGATCGATGAGCTCGATACCGTAGCGCTCCGCGTAATCGGACGAGAGCACCGCAAACCCGCCGGCGTTCGTGATGACGACTGCACGCTTGCCTCGGGGGTAGCGCTTCGGGTGGGCGAGCATCCGTGCCGCAAGGAACGCACCGGTCAGCGTGTGTACTGCAATTACCCCCGACTTCCTGAACGCTTCCATGTACACTTCGTACGAGCCGGAGAGCGAACCGGTGTGCGAGGACGCAGCAGCCGAACCTCGGCGGGAGGAGCCGGACTTGATGGCGATCACCGGCTTTGTCTTTGCCACGTCGGAGACGACATCCATGAATGTCTTGCCATCGTTGATCTGCTCGATGTACATAATGATGGCTTTCGTCTTGGGGTCCTTTTCCACATAGCGGAGATAATCGATGAAGTCGAGGTCGCACTGGTTGCCGACCGAGATGACGTTCGAGAACCCGATGTTCTGCGCAAGGCTCCAGTCAACGACCGTGTTGATGATGGCCCCGCTCTGCGAGATGAACGCGATGTTACCCGGCTTTGGCGACTGGTGGACATACGTTGTATCGATCCCACGCGGCGGAACGATGAGGCCGAGGCAGTTCGGCCCGATGATCCGCACCCCGTGACCCTTGGCGATCTGCACGACGCGGTCTTCGAGAGCTTTTCCCTCGGGGCCCATCTCCTTGAACCCGGCCGTGACGATAACAACCATGGATACGCCTTTTGCCCCGCACTCCTCGACTACAGCAGGCACGTTGACGGCCGGGACTGTGATGACGGCCATGTCGACCGGTGCCGGGATTGCAGAGATGTTGGGGTATGCCTTGAGCCCCTGGATTTCCGAACGCTTGTTATTGACAGGGTAGAGCTGCCCGGGGAAGTGGAGCAGGTTGTGCATAACCGCATACCCCATCTTGGAGGAATCCTGCGAGGCACCGATCACCGCTATGGAACGAGGAGTAAAGAATTCCAGCGGTACCGGCGGGTGCTCCTTTTTCTCTATCTTTGTTATTTGATCGGTCACGATCACGCGGGCGTCCACTGCACAGGCGCCGGACTCATAGAGCCGTAACGGGTTGATATCAAACTCGACAATATTCTCGTTCTCATCGAAGAACCGGCAGACGTTTGCAATGATTTTTACCAGGCCCTCTTCGTCGCGGGGTTTCGAGCCGCGATACCCGGCGATGAGCGGGTAGGCGTTGATCTCGTGGATCATCTGCCGGATCTCGTCCTCGCTTACCGGAAGGATCCGGAGCGTCACATCCTTCATGAGCTCGACCATCGTGCCGCCCATGCCAAAGGTGATGACCTTGCCAAAGGCCGGGTCGGTCCTCCCGCCGATGATCAGTTCGAGGCCGGGTTCGGCCTGCTGCTCGACCATGACCCCTTCGACCTGCGCATCGGCATTGTAAGCCTTCGCGTTGTCGATGATCTTCGTGAACGCACCGAGGGCCGCTTTCTTGCTCCCGATACCAACCATCACACCGCCCGCGTCGCTCTTGTGGACGATCTGGGGCGAGATGATCTTCATGACAACCGGGCAGCCCATCTTCTCGGCTGCGGTTGCCGCATCCTCGCCGTTTTTCACGATCTGGTACTCGGGGACCGGGATCTCGTACTTCCGTAATATGTCATATCCTTCCGCTTCAGAGAGCATCTTCTGGGTCAAACAGTTCACCTCGTTACATGGAGTACTGACAGGTTTTGTCCGCAGGTCTGCAGGATGCAGACGGGGAGCGGGGCATGCAGGAAAAACCGGTCCCGAAACGTGTGGGGACTTTTGTGCATACCGGGTTCATATGATATAATTAGAAATTTGGCGATGCCTCATTTAAATGTACTGAAATGAAAGCAATGCGCGATATAAGGTAAACGGACAAAGATTCGGGCGTTTTTGGCAATTCTGACCGCAAAGATTAATTTCAATTCATCATTATTGATAATGTAGATTAGGAGCCAGAAAGGAGCACATCATGGACAAGAGCGCAGATTCCGGAGAACATCCTAAGTACTACACGCCGGACCCCTCCTACCGCGTGCACAGCTGGATGGGAGATTATACCTGGACATACAATGAGTTCGCAAAGGACCCGGAAAAATTCTGGGACCATATCGCAAAGAAACTCCACTGGTTTAGTCCCTACGACAAGGTCTGCGAGTGGAACTACCCGTACGCGAAGTGGTTCATCAACGGCAAGACCAACATCACCTACAACTGCCTCGACCGGCATGTACTCGGTGAACGGCGCAACAAGGTGGCGCTGATCTGGAAGGGCGAACGACCGGATGAAGAACGGGTCTTTACCTACCGCCAGCTTTTGCGCGAAGTGCAGCGGTTTGCAAACGGCTTAAAGAAACTCGGTGTCACCAAGGGCGACCGGGTCTGTATCTACATGCCGGTGATCCCGGAACAGATTATCGCCATGCTTGCCTGTACCCGGATCGGGGCTATCCATTCTGTGGTCTTTGGCGGGTACGGGGCGGCAGCGCTCAACCAGCGGATTGTGGGCGCCGGCGCGAAGATCGTAATTACGGCGGATATGGCGATACGGCGGGGCAAGGCAATCCCCTTAAAGCATGTCATAGAGGAAGCGATCATCAACGCCCCTGCGGTCGAGCACCTTATTATCCTGCGCCGGGAGCAGCGGATCCCGGTCGAACTTCACAGCGAGATGGAACTCGATTTCTACGAGGTGATGGCCGATGCCGATACCGATTGCCCGGCAGAAGTAATGGACGCGGAGGATCCCCTCTTTATTTTGTACACGAGCGGGACGACCGGCGCCCCGAAAGGTATTGTCCATACCTGCGGGGGCTACATGGTCGGCGCCTATTATACGACAAAATACATCTTCGATATCAAGGAACACGATGTGTACTGGTGCACCGCCGATCCCGGCTGGATCACCGGGCATTCGTACGTGGTCTATGGCCCGCTCTCGGTCGGCGCGACCGTACTGATTGCCGAGAACACGCCCGATTACCCGGACCCCGGGGTCTGGTGGAAGATTGTCGAGGAGTACGGCGTCAATATCCTGTACACCGCCCCGACCGCGATACGGATGTTCATGAAAATGGGCCGCGAGTGGCCGGACAAATATAATCTGAGTTCCCTGCGCGTGCTCGGATCGGTTGGCGAGCCGCTCAACCCGGAGGCGTTCGAGTGGTTCTATCACGTGATCGGGAAAGACAAATGCCCGATTGTCGATACCTGGTGGCAGACCGAGACCGGGATGCACATGGTAACGACCGTGCTTGGCGAGCCCATGCGGCCGGGCTATGTCGGCAAGTCCGTGCCCGGTGTCGTGGCCGATGTCGTGGACAAGGACGGGAAACCGGTCGAACCGGGCAAAAGCGGGTTTTTAGTCATGCGCCAGCCCTGGCCCTCCATGATGCGGACGATCTGGAACGATGACGGGCGGTACCGCAAGTACTGGGAGAGCATTCCCGGCTGCTACCAGGTGGGCGACCTTGCGATCAAAGGAGAGGACGGGTACATCATGGTGATCGGGAGATCGGACGACCTTATCATAGTCTCGGGCCATAACATCGGGACCGCAGAGGTCGAGAGTGCGCTCGTATCCCACCAGGCAGTCGCCGAGGCTGCCGTGATCGGGAAACCCGATCCGATGAAAGGGAACACGATTAAGGCCTTTGTCACGCTCCGTGTCGGGCATACCCCGAGCGAGAAACTGAAAAACGAATTAATCTACCATGTGCGGATCACGCTCGGGCCGATTGCCATGCCATCCGAGATCGAATTTGTCGATAACCTCCCCAAAACCCGGAGCGGCAAGATCGTCCGCCGTGTCCTCAAGGCAAAAGAGATGGGGATGGACCCGGGCGATATTTCCACGCTCGATGAGTAAATGCGTGCGGTCCCGGTTTTCCGGCAATTTTTTTTATATTCCCTAAGGCAACGGTGGATCGTGGAGGAAAAAATGCCGTATTCCGGCACATTCAAAAACCGATCTTTTATACCCGGGTGAATCCCTGTAACCGACACGGCAGGGTAAGGAATAATTCTTGACATCTCCCGGGTTCCTAACCCGATGGATTTTTATATCGTGCTTCCCTTTCTTTATATGCTTTATATAATGGGATGAATGGGGAAGGCACTTCCCGAAGAAACGGCGTTAAAAGTATCCTGATACGGGTGACAACTACCATGAAAGTCAATCCAGAGGATTCGCTCAAGATAGAAAACATTGTGGCTTCCGCGAAGGTGACGGACTACCTCGACCTCCCGGCGCTTGCCTCAAGGATCAAGGATGCGGAATACAACAAGAAACGGTTCCCCGGTGTAGTTCTGCGGATGCAGAACCCTAAGATCGCAGCGCTCGTCTTTGGTTCGGGAAAAGTCGTCCTGACCGGGGCAAAGAGCGTTGACAGTCTCTCCAAGGGCTTAAACATCCTCGGCAACCAGCTCAGGAGTTTCGATATCGACATCCCGAAGAAGCTGACCTATAAGATTCAGAACATCGTAACCTCTGCCGATCTTGCGACTGCGATCAACCTCAACAAGATCGCCGTTGGATTTAACCTGGAGCGTATCGAGTACGAGCCCGAGCAGTTCCCAGGCCTCGTGTACCGGCTGGAGAACCCCAAGGTTGTCGTCCTCCTCTTTGGTTCGGGAAAGCTGATTATTACCGGCGGCAAGGAGCCGGATGACGCGAAAAAGGCCGTCATCAAGATCCTCTCAGACCTGCGCAGCCTCGGCCTGATGTAATTCCCTTTTTTCCCGGTATTCTCACTGGACGAGACGGGATCGCTGTATCATTCTTTAATTTAAATCAATCTAATATGACAATTATATTCTCTGTCGGACGATGGATTGTGATATATAAAATAATAGGTTATTGCCCGTCAATAATCACCCATAAATATCGTGAAAAAGATAATTAGTAAAGAAAATTTGGAAAAAATATTGTGGATGTGTTGCATGAGAACAGAAAATGTAATGTATTTTACCGAAAAAGAGGAAGAATTTGCAAACCTCCTAATTGAGATCGGTACAAAAAAGAATGTGGCAAAGGTACTGGTATTTCTGGCAAATATCCCTGAGGCAACATCACGGGCTATCGAACGCGGAACCGATCTGCGCCAGCCCGAGGTCAGCATCGCGATGCGGTACCTGATGGACCAGGGCTGGATCTCGAGCCGCGAGAGCAAGGCCGAGAGCAAGGGACGCCCGGTAAAAATCTACGAACTGGCAAAGCCCATCACCGAAATCATGGACAGCATCGAAAAAGAGAAGAAGAAAGAGGCGACCAACCAGCTCGCCATGATCCAGAAATTACGGGACTACATCAGCTGATGTAAGGACCGAACACTTTTTTTCCGAACCGACAATTATTGTCGTATTTCCTACGAGCCTCGTAAAGAGACCGCTTTCAACAACGCCCGGGATTACTGCTATTGCAGTTTCGAGTTCCCCGGGATTGGCGATCTCATCGAAGTGGCAGTCCACGATAAAATTCCCGTTGTCGGTGATGACCGGGCCGTCCTTTTTTACTGCCTCGCGGATGAACGGCCGGCAGCCGAGCCCGCGGAGCTGGGCCATCGCAGTTGTTGTGGCAAAGGGGAGGGTTTCGACCGGGACGACACCGCCAAGCTTTGGGACCATCTTTGCCTCGTCTGCGACTACGACAAACTGGAAAGCCGCGGAGGCAACGCATTTTTCCCGGGTGAGCGCAGCGCCCCGTCCCTTGATCATCCGGTGCTGCGGATCGATCTGGTCCGCCCCATCGATTGCAAGATCGAGGATCGGGCTGTCATCGAGAGTTGTCAAGGGAACGCCGTATTCCCGTGCCCTTATCGCGGTCTGGTACGAGGTCGGGACGCCGGATACCGAGAGACCTTCCCGTATCTTTTCCGAGAGCGCTTCGATTGCGTAAAAAACCGTGGAGCCGGTCCCAAGGCCGATCACCATGCCGTCTTCCACCATGTCCGCCGCCCGGTATCCTGCTGCCCTTTTTGCGGCGGCAATTGTGTCTGCTGTGCCTGCCATACTTAATGAAAGGATTCGGTGTTGGGATAATTAAACGTGGTGTGGGGCGGAGGATGTCAGGATAATCTGCGAATGCTACATAAGGTGAAAATTGTTGCTGATTTGATCGGTTGGGTCACTCATCTGGGGGATTGCGATGCCTGCCGCCGCCCCGAAGGGCGCCCCGCGGCGGCCTCAATTACCTGTTTATTCTCCAAAAAAATCTGCCCCGCCGTGCCCCGTGAGGGGCCCTGAGGCGGGGTGGCATCGCATTGTTAAATGGCACTTTATCGATCCTGAATGGGGAAAAAGTACTGCAGATCGAGTAACTGGATAATTAAAAAAAGAAAACTGGATATTTACTCCAGAAAAACCTTCCTTGTCTCCTCTTTTGCCTCGTATGCGGTGCAGTCAAGTGTGATGGGAGTAACCGAGATGTTTCCTTTCCGGACCGCGTGCACATCGGTTCCCTCCTCTGCATCGTCAAGGAGCGGGCCGTTGATCCAGAAGTAGGGCCGGCCCCGGGGATCGAGCCGCTTTTCGACCCCGGTGTGGAAGAGCTTGCGGGCGAGCTTTGTCACCTCGTACCCTCCGTGGACCTCCGAGGGGATGTTCACGTTGATCACGTCCGCGTGCGGACAGAACCCGTTTTTCAGGACCCGGGTCACGACATCGCGCACTACTTTCTTTGCCTCGTCAAAACTCTGCGCCGACTGGCCCGGGTCGTCGAACTTGTCGCCCTGGTCTGCAACCTGGAGCGAGAACGCAATTCCTTTTGTCCCCTGGTTGGAGGCTTCGAGTGCCGCACCCATCGTGCCCGAGGTCATGATCGATTCGTATGAAAGGTTCTCCCCGATATTGATCCCGCTTACGACAAGCGTTGGTGCGAGCTTGAGTGCATAGAGCCCGATGATTACGGCATCGGTGGGTTTGCCCGCGACCGCCCATGCAGGAACACCGTTGATCTTAATACGGTTTGCCCGGATCGGTTCGAAGATCGAGATCGAGCGCCCGACCGCGCTCTGCTGGGTTGCCGGCGCGACCACGGTCACGTCCGCTATCGGTGAGAGGGCTTCGTAGGCAGCCCATATGCCCAGAGAGTTTACGCCGTCATCGTTCGTGAGCATGATCGCGGGTTTCATAGAACAGGTATACGTTTCGTGCTCTCCAGTAAATACCTCACCTATCCGGCCGGATGCCAAAAGATAGGGTAATGTTATCGTGCAGGCAAATACTGTCCCTGCAATGAAAGTCCTGCTTGCCGAGTACACCGTTGCCCGCGATCCGGCGCTTGCGCCCGAGGGCAAGGCGATGCTCGATGTACTCACGAAAAGTTTTGCCGCATGCGGTTACAATGTCGTTCTCCCGGGCCCCGGGGATTTTTATGAGGAGCTCGTCCGGCTTGCTCCGACATGCGACATGGGCCTTGTGATTGCACCCGACGCCCTGCTCTCCAGGTTTTCCCTGCCGATCGAACAGCACTGCCACACGCTCGGCTGCGGCAGCATGAACATAGCGGTCTGCGCAAACAAGCGTTCGACCGAAAAGATCCTCCGTGCGCACGGCATCCCGGTCCCGCCACCGGCCCCTGCCGGTGGGAAACATATCGTAAAACCGGTTACCGGGTGCGATGCGCAGGGCGTTCGGCTGACAACGGATGCCCCCAAAAAGGACGAACTTGCGCAAGGCTATCTCGAAGGCGAACTCTACTCAGTAAGCCTTCTTGTCAACCGGGTGGTGGGCGAGGCATGCCTGTATTTCTCCGGCAACCCGCCGCTTGCGCTCGCGGTCAACCGGCAGGACGTTGTGGCAAACGATGACGGCACGTTCACGTACCGCGGCGGCGAGACACCGGTGCATCCGGCCCGCGAACAGGAGATTGTCGAGACCGCAAAGAAAGCCGCTACCGTGCTCGGCTGCCAGGGGTATTGCGGCATCGATGTGATCGTGGCGGACAAAGTCTATGTTCTCGATGTCAACCCGAGAATCACGACAAGCATTGTCGGGATCGCGGCCTGCATGGACGAAGAGATTGCCCAGCTCATTGTCAGTACATCGGAAGGTGTCGCACCAGAAGAGGTTCACTTCCATGGGAAAGTCCGGTTCGACCGGTTCGGGAAGGTAACCCCGGTATGATCGGGATCGATGTCGGGGGTGCAAACCTCAAGGTGGTGGATAAAACCGGCGTCCATCTCCATTACTGCCCGCTCTGGAGCGGGGCCCCCCTGTCCGAACTGCTCGGCCGGTATTCCGACAGCGGGGACGAGGCCGCGGTCGTGATGAGCGGCGAGCTCGCAGACTGTTTTTCCAATAAGCAGGAAGGCATCGCGTTCATTACCGCTGCCGTGAAAAAAGCGTTTCCCCGGGCCCGGTTCTATGGCACCGATGCGAAGTTCCATGACGGTCCGGTGCCGGCGCTTGCTGCGGCAAACTGGCTTGCATCCGCGGATTTCCTGAGATCAAAATACCCGGATGCAGTACTGCTCGATATCGGAAGTACAACGGCGGATATCATCCCGCTCAACCGGTTCTCTTCGCTCCTGGATCTCACCGATCTCTTCCGGCTCCAGAAAGGGTATCTTGTCTATACCGGCATGCTCCGGACACCGGTTGCAACGCTGGTCTCGTCAGTGGACATACATGGTGTACCGACCCCGGTCAGCACGGAATATTTCGCAGCAAGCGCCGACGCCCATCTCGTGCTCGGCCATATCGCACCGGAGCAGTACACCTGCGATGCACCGGACGGGAAGGAGAAGACCCGCGAAGCTTCCCTGCGCCGCCTCGCCCGGGTGGTATGCGCCGATCTCTCCGAGATCGGTGAGGAGGGAGCACTCGCTGTTGCCTCCGCATTCTGGAACCGCCAGCGCACTATCGTTCGCGACGCTGTTGCCCGGGCAAAAAAAGAGAGCGGCGCATCGTCGGTTATCGTTGCCGGTATCGGTGCTGCGATCTTTGCAAAAGAGTGCGGCGGAACGGATCTTACCGCAGAACTCGGGCCGGCGGCCGATGCCCTGCCCGCGTACGCGGTCCGCGGGGTGGCAGTACGGAACCCTGGAAATTAAGCGCCTGCCTGCTCGCGGGATCAATTGCCGTTACAGTCGTGCTCTGGCTCCTGCACGTGCCGTTCTTCTTCCTCTTTTTATTCTTCCCGCTCGTCCCGTTCTTTTCCCGGCGCCCGGTAAAGCGCTGCCCGGTCTGCGGATGGGAAACCACAGGCCGCGAGAACTTCTGCCCCTTCGATGGGAGTCCCCTCGCCGGCCCGGACGGCAAGGGTAGAGAGTGAGACAACCGAGAGCGGCACGCCAATCCCAAAGAGGTCGTTTGCCGGGACCGGGCGGGCATGGTCTTTTATGTAGAGCCGGCAGCTGCTCCGGTTCACGATAACGCCCATTGCGTCAAGATATGCTGCCGTCCGGTTTGCCGGCATTGTTCGTGCGAGCGTGAGGCAGAGATCGATCACCGGAGAACCTATCCGTGTCCCCGGGTAGAACGGCTCGTCCGCATTGGAGATCCGCCCACATGTCCGGCAGGCAAACCGTTTGACCGTGACCCGGACCGGCCGCTCCTCTTCCCCGTCGCGGATAACGGCAAAGATCCTCTGTTTTGTATCGTAGCCCGAGACCGGCCCGCCGCAGGCCGGGCATGCACCAAGCTCGCAGAACCGTGAACCGTCAACGGCAGCAAGGCCGCTCTGTACAATACTTGCAAGCATCGGGGGTATGCGGGGTGACTTCATTATCGGGGGATTGATGAATAGGATATACTGTGTCCGGTTGGCCCGGCCATTACAGGCCGTGTCCTTTTTTCCGTGGATGTATGGACAGTCCCGGGTTATTAATGCGCTGCTGGCTTGAGGAATGACCGGTAAGTATCCGGAATTAATCGGGTTTTTCCGGCACCGCGATATGCATATATGCAACCATGGCAAACCCGATAAAGAACCGGAATCGTTAAAAAACGAGCCGCTGCGCGCCGGAATGCGGTTGCCGTGAGGCCATTATTCTCCCCTGCCGAAAGTTTTTCGACGGTACTCCGGAGGAAATCCGTGCGGGGTATGCCCGGGTCGGGACATCGACAGCCCACAAATATTCATCAAAAATCCTTTACTTTTGATCAAGGTTAAATATATTCAGAACAGACTTTTTTTGTTCGAGGAAAGAATATGGAATTCACGTATGTACCAAGCACCTGTCCCTACTGCGGGACCGGATGCGGGATCAACCTTGTCGTAAAGGACGGCAAAGTTGTCGGGATCTCACCCTGGCACCGCAACCCGGTCAACGAGGGAAAGGTCTGTATCCGCGGGAACCGTTCCTATGAATTTGTCAACCACCCGGGCCGGCTTACTACTCCGCTCATTAAAAAAGACGGGAAGTTTGTCGAAGCCAGCTGGGAAGACGCATACAAGGAGATCGCATCGAAGCTCAAGAGTGCCAAGCCCGAGGAGATCGGCTGCGTTGCGTCAGCACGGACCTGCAACGAAGACAACTTTGTCTTTAAGAACTTCGCGGCAAACGTGCTCAAGACCGCAAACCTCGACTACTGCGGCCGGCGCTGCAATGCCGACGCGGTCAAGGGCCTTGCCGATGCATTCGGCATCGGTGCAATGACCAACTCCCTTGCCGATCTTGCCGAGGCAAAGGCAATCCTCGTGGTGGGCTCTAACCCGCTTGAAGAGAACCCGCTTGCCGGCCGTGCCTTGATCCGGGCAAAGAAGAACGGCGCAAAGATCATCGTTGTCGATGCAAAGAAGGGCGCGACCGCAAAGCTCGCCGACCTCTATGTCCCGGCAACCCCCGGCACTGAGGTCGCATTCATGATGGGCCTTGCAAACGCAATTGTCGCGGCCGGAAAAGAGAACAAGGACTATATTGCAAAGAAGACCGCCGGCTTTGACAAGTGCAAGGCAGCGGTTGCAGCATGCAGCCCCTCCGCTACCGCGGCAGCCTGCGGCATTGACGAATCAATTGTTAAGCAGGCAGCCGAGCTCTACACGGCAGCCGCCCCGGCAGCAGTTGTCACTTCGGCAGGCGCCGTTTCCGGCGACCTTGTCCGGGCATGTGCAAACCTCCAGCTCCTCACCGGCAATGTCGGTGTCGCGGGCTCCGGTGTCACCCTCCTGCGCGGAAAGGCAAACGCACAGGGTGCAATGGATGTCGGCTGCGTCCCGCAGGCAAACGGCCTTGCGGTCCCCGCCATGATTGAGGCGGCAGCAGCCGGCAGGATCAAGGCAATGTACATTATGGGCGAGAACCTCGCTGCGTACGGCGCATCCGTTTCCGAAGCACTCGGGAAACTTGATTTCCTGGTGGTCCAGGACCTGTTCCTGACCGAGACCGCCGAGAAGGCATCGGTGGTCCTTCCCTCGGCAGCATTTGCCGAGCGCGACGGCACCCAGACCAACAGCGAACGCCGCGTCCAGAAAGTAAGAAAGGCAGTCGAACCGGCCGGGAGCAGCAAGGCCGACTGGCAGATTGTCTGCGAGCTCGCAAAGGCCATGGGCAGCGAGAAGGACTTCGCGTTCAAGGACGCAGAAGCGATCTTTACCGAAATTACAAAGACCGTCCCGGCGTACGCAGGCATCACCTACGCTGCGCTTGAACGGCCCGAGGCAGTCCAGTGGCCGGCAGCCGGCGGCAAGTTCGGGACAGCGTTCCTCTATGCCGACAAGTTTGCGACAAAGGACGGCAAGGGTGTCTTTGCCGCGGTCGAGTACAAGGCTCCGGAAGCAGTCGGGGCTGAGTTCCCGTTCGCGGTCGAGGGCCAGTGGCCGATGGGCACGCTCTCCCTGCACACCGCTGAAATCCTCCGCGAGTTCCCCGAACCGGTCGGCATGATCAACAAGGCCGACGCAAAGGCGCTCGGCATCGCTGACGGTGCGAGCGTGAAGGTTACCGCAAAGTCCGGTGCATCCGTGCAGGTACGGGCCGAGGTAACTACCGACATCAAGCAGGGTGTCATCGCTGTTCCGGGAATGCACGGTGCTGCCGTTGCAAAGGTTGAGAAAGTGTCAGGAGGGAACTAACCATGACAAAGAAAGGCGATATGCTCTACGCGTGGACCAACGATGCAGAGATCCAGAAGACTGCAGAGCTCGGTGGTGCGGTAACTACCCTCTGGAAGTACGCACTTGAGTCAAAGACGGTCGATGCGGTCCTTGTCATCGCGAAGGGTAAAGACCTCTACGATGCGAAGCCGACCCTTGTGACCGACCCGGCCCAGCTTGCAAAGACTGCCGGTTCGCTCCACTGCGGTACCGTCCTCCTGCCCAAGCTCATCAAGAAGTATTTCAACGGCGCACGGGACATGAAGCTCGGTGTCACGGTCAAGGGCTGCGATGCGATGGCGTTCTACGAACTCGCGAAGCGCAAGCAGATCAACCTCGACAACATCTACATGATCGGTGTCAACTGCGGTGGGTCGGTCAGCCCGGTCCTTGCCCGCAGGATGATTGCCGACAAGTACGGTGTCGACCCGGACAATGTCCACAAGGAAGAGATCGACAAGGGCCAGTTCATCATTGAGTACGAAGGCGGACACAAGGGAATTTCCGTTGACGAACTCGAAGAGGTCGGCTACGGCCGCCGGACCAACTGCCGGCGCTGCAAGATGAAGATCCCGCGCCAGGCAGACCTTGCGTGCGGTAACTGGGGAGTTATCGGCCCGAAGGCCGGAAAGGCGACCTTTGTCGAGGTCTGTTCCGAGAAGGGTGCGGCACTCATCGACGGTGCAGTCAAGAAAGGGCTCCTTGCAACCGAGGCCCCGATCCCGAAGGGTATCGAGATCCGCGGCAAAGTCGAAGGCGCCATGTTCAAGCTCGGCGACAAGTGCCGGGCAAAGGACTTTGAAGGTCTTGGCGAGGGCAAGGACCGTTTAAAAAAGATCATGGAGGAGACGAGCCGCTGCATCAAGTGCTACTCGTGCATCTCCGCCTGCCCGATCTGTTACTGTGTCGACTGCACGACAAAGAACCCGGTCTACGTGAAGACCGGTGCAGTCCCGCCGGACTTCATGTTCCACCTCATCCGCTACGCACACATTGCGGACTCCTGCGTGAACTGCGGCCAGTGCGAGGAACTCTGCCCTGCGGAGATTCCGAACGCGCTCTTCATGCATGCCCAGCAGGTCGAGCTCGAAAAGATGTTCGGCCACGTGCCGGGACGCGACATGGAACTGCCGCTCCACGCGTTTGTCGAGGAGAAGGCAGAGCGTGCCCGTCTCGCAAACACCCACAGCGACATGATCTACGAGAACGTGTTCAACCCGGTCCCGAAGAAATAATCCTGCCATTTTTTTCTTTTTTTACCGGGAATCCGGTGGGTTTTGTAAAACTGAGTGTTCTGCTTGGTTTACACACAGGACTTTGTAAAAATCAAAGATATATTCTCAACAAACGGCTGCTGTCTGCCTGCGTTGCATTTGTTACTCCGTGGATATGGACAGGGGCAAAAAAACAGCGAGCACTCGCCCTCCTCCCCCCCCTCGCGCTCAACGGGTAGCACAACCACACCCGTTTTGCCAAGGGGAGTACCTAAAAACAGGATGATGTTATCTTGACAATTTATGCCGGCACCATGATTGCGCAGCCCCAGCCGAGCCCGCGATAGGTCTCGTACCCGGGTGTGCAGGCAAAAGCAACAAGGGTTTTTTTGCCGCCAACCCGTTCGATGGAAAATCCCTTCTCACCGGCAAGCGCCTTTTTTATCCCGGTAATTGTCGAGACATCTTCCACGAGCTCTCCCTTCCCGTCGCTTGCAGCGATCACTTTCCCGCTGTTGTTGAAAAGAATGACCCGGGAACCGGCCTTATCGTTTTCCAGGAGCCGGACATTTTTGACAATATACTCTGCCTGTTTCCAGTCAAAAATTACGGCAAGTACACCGGTGACCCGGCCATTGGTCATGCCCCCTTCCCGGACCGCCGCAGCGTAGATAACGGCATTGTCCCGGGTAAGGGTGCAGGGCCCGATGTCCTGCACGAAATACTCTAACCCGTTTGCCGTTGCAGCAGCTCCCGAGAACCAGCGCTCCGCCGAAATGTTGCTTCCCTCCAGCGGGAACTGGCCGGGCCGTCCGTTTGCAATGATCCGGCCGTCCTTATCGGCAAGGACCAGCTCCTTGTAGATCGTGTAGTTTTTTAAGATAATGTCCATCCGTTTTACCGCAAGCCGGGCTTTTTCCTCATTGGCCTCGTCAGCGCAGGCTTCGACAAATGCGGATTCCGTTGCCCACCAGCGGACATCGGCCGTCCGCTCGTACAGGTTGCGGTCCAGGATTTCAATCGCATTGAAGGCAAGGTCGCTTAACCGGTTTCCCCGGGCGTTTTCCTCGGCTGTCGCCATTTCGTGCTCGGTGCCGCTGATCTCGCCGTCAAGCTTTTCCGCAGTCACCTGGATATCGTCGCTTAACCGTTTCATCTCTTCAGAGACCACCGCGAATCCCTTCCCGACATCTCCGGCCCGCGCAGCTTCGATACGGGCATTTAACGAGAGCATCTTTACCGATGCGTTAATCTCCCGGATGGCAGAAAGTCCGATTCTCATCTTGTTGATTGCTTCGCGGGAAAAATTATCCCCGCAAGTCTCTGACGACGTCATCTAAGAAGCATGTTTCCTCCCCGATATTTATATAATTGCCTGTCTCTATAGTCCTTCACGATTTACCATTATAATTTGTATTTTCAAAATTGCCGTTCGTTTATGATTTATTTAATTAACTAAACCAACTGCAAAAAGTCTCTTAAAATTCAAATTATTTATTTATAATATAGTTAATTAGTAAAATATAGAGAATATATCAGAGCCGGTGCAGTTCCCGGAGCCTGCGGACCCGTTCCCGGGCAGCATCCGATGGCACCGGTACCGGTTTCTGTTCCCGGTGCCCGGCCACCGCACCGAGGATTGCCCGCACTGCTTCCGGGTGGGACTGCCCGTATCCGCCTTCGAGCACGAAGGCCGGAACGGTACCGGCATCGATCAGCATCCCGGCGAGGATCCCGTAATCTCCGGGTACGAGGCCCATTCCCCCGGCCGGGTCGTTAAGGAGGGCGTCCTGCCCGGCCGAGACAATCACGAGATCCGGCCGGAAGCGTTCGAGTGCGGGAAGGATGAGCTCCGAAAAGACACACGCATAATCGCCAAGCGTGCTTTCGAGCGGGAGCGGAACGTTTACCGTGTACCCTCTCCCGCTACCGATCCCGCACTCGTCCGCATTTCCCGAGTGCGGGAAGATCCCTTCTGCATGGACCGAGCAGTAGAGCACCCGGTTGTCCGCGTAAAATATCTCCTGCGTCCCGTTCCCGTGGTGCACGTCCCAGTCTACAATTGCCACGCGGTCGACCGAACTAAGTGCTTCTGCCGCTGCGATCGCTGCATTGTTCACAATACAAAAGCCCATTGCCCAGCCCGATGCCGCGTGGTGGCCCGGGGGACGGACGAGCGCAAAGCAGCTCTCCCCGTCAAGGGCCCGGTGCGCCGCAGCGATTGCCGAACCGGCGGCAAAGGTCGCAACCTCGCACGACCGTGGCGTAAGATACGTGTTTGCATCCAGGAATCCCGGGATATAGAGGTTCCCGGAGAAATACCCTCCCGTACACCCGAACTCATCAACCGTATCGTATGCGGAGCGGAGCGTACATTGCCGGCGCAGCCATGCGAGATAACCGGGCTGGTGCACCCGCAGCAGATCGATTTTGTCCGCTGCGGCCGGAGCCGATACTGTAACACCGGCCGGAAGATCCCGGAGAACCGCGTTTACACGATCCCAGCACTCGATATGGCCCGGGCGGTTGTGGTACTGGAAGACCGGCCCGGAAATGACAGAACACTTCATAGTAAACAACCTGGAGACGGATGACCGTGCAGTCAGGAGAATATCGGGCATGCCATAAGAAAGGCTTGCGGTTATGTTCCGGTGTACCGGAACCGGCCGTTATTTTTCGTTATATCCAAAAAAGAGAAGACCTGCTCTTGTTTTGCAGATCTTTTCTAAACGATCTCCGGAAATTGTGGCCGGCCGGCACATTCCCGAAATCATTTACTTTATTAAAAAGTAAAATGCGGTCGAATAATTGCGTAACAGCCAAACGGGGCGCGCATTGTTCTTTTCCCGGCCGGAACGACAACTCCCGTGCACTTAATCGGGCCCCGTTTTTGCCAATCCACGCCTGTCGTACCGCAGGATTCGGGAGCCCGACCTGCGATCCTGACGGTTTACGTCCCGACATCTGCCATGCGAATCCGGGAAGCCTCTCCGGCGTAAACCTACCGGAAAGCATTTAGAAAGGATTAAGAGCGCGAAAAAAAATGATCAATTCAACCTATCTCGGGCAATGTTCGATTCTCTCTGAAATTTCACCAGATGTCCCCGGTTGCCTGGAATAGGTGCCAAGTCGTTTTAAAAAAAGAGGTGTGTTAGAGAATGGTGTTTCATCCTCCGGTAGCCATCGTCGCAAAAGCCGGTGACGCTGGAAAGTACAAAGTAGGCCTCCCCACGTGGAACATGCTTGTCCGCGGGTTCATGGCCGGGGCGTATATCGCAATGGGTGGTGCTCTTGCAACCGTGTGCAGCACGGGCATTCAGGCAAGCGACGCAGCATTGCGTTTTGGCACGGCAAGTGCAGGTTTTTCCCAGCTGATTCTCGGTGCGGTCTTCCCGGTCGGTCTTATTATCATCGTGCTTACGGGAGCAGAACTCTTCACGGGCGATGCAATGCTTGCCCCGATGGCGGCATTCATCCACAAGGTGACCTGGGGACAGATCATCAACCTGTGGGTATGGGTATATATCGGGAACCTTATCGGGTCGATTGTCTGGGCGTACATCATGGCGTATGGGCCGTTTGTCTCGTTCGATGCCGCCGGTGCTGCAACAGCAACCGCCTTTGGCACCCGGGCGATGGCGATCGCTACGGCAAAAGTCAGTTATGTAGGAATGATGGGCATGTGGTCCGCGTTCCTCAAGGCGATTGCCTGTAACTGGCTCGTGAACCTCGCCATCCTGCTTGGTATCTGTGCTGACGACCTGATCGGCAAGTTCTTCGGGATCTGGTTCCCGATCATGGCCTTCGTTTCAAGCGGCTTTGAACACTGTGTCGCAAACATGTATTTCATCCCGGCGGGGATCTTAACCGCGGGAGCGACAAATACCGCAACGACTGTTAACTGGATCAACATGTGGACGGCAAACATTATCCCGGTCACTATCGGTAACATCGTGGGCGGGTTGTTCTTTGTCGGTGTCGTCTACTGGGTTGCGTTCAGGAAAGAGATCGCAGCACTGAAGTAGACAGACATCCATATTCCTTTTTTACGATGAAGATCGGCAACATTGATGTGAAGATCTCGATTCTTGCAATCGGGGTCTTTGTGATATTCATGCTCATGCTGCTCACCGCAGCGGCGTACAGCCCGATCGTGCGGTCACAGCTGATCTGGATGATCCCGGCCCTGTTTCTGCTGCTGTTTATTCCCTTCATGCTCAATTACATGAGCCGGAGCCAGTATGCCGACCTTGCACCGGTCTATGAAGCCGAGGCAAAAGCCGTGCGGATCAAGCTCATCAACGAGAACATGATCGGAAAGCCGGTCCGGATCACCGGTGTTGTGGAGAAGATCCGGTTCCAGTTCCTCAACCGCCCCCAGTACATTGTTGCCGACCGGTCGGGCGAAATTTCCGTGAAAATGTTCACGAGTCCCGATGAGGAGATCCACGAGCACGATGTTGTCGAGGTGATCGGGATGGTGATCCGCCGGTATATTGCGGTGGGCGACCCGGTGATCAACTGCGTCTCGATCAAACAGGCGGAAAAGACCGCCCCGTCCGCCCGGCAGAAATAGGTACTTAGTCGTTCCGGGTGCAGGCATGTCTTCCGATTGCAGTGCGGCAGCGCCGGGCCGGTCCCCGGCAGTTCTCGAATACGCCGTACCCCTGTGTGGGTTTGGCGGGGCTTTTTTCGGGTTCCTCTCGTGGGCCGGCGGGTTTCCGGTAGATCTACGGATCACGGCAGCGGGCTGCGTGATCGCGTCGTTTATTCTCGCGTACCTCGCGTGGATCCGGCCGCGAAAGGATATCGTTTCGCTGACAACGCCGATCTATGCACTCATCTTCTTTGCCGTGCCGTTGAGCGAGCCGGTGGCAACCATCGTGCTCGAACTGCTCTACGCGGCAAGCCTCACGGCCCTGCTGGTGCGGCTGAAGTACCGGTTCGGGAGTGCGGAACCGCCGGGCCGGGCAGAAACAGACCTCCCGCCGGTGCTTGTCGGGTATGTCGAAAAGCTCCAGCCTGCCTGTGCCTGCCTTCCCCCGGCCGCGGCGCACTGCGCAGCCACGGCATTTTTGCGGTACACGGCCGGGGAGTATGGCGAAGTACGGCATGAGGCCGATGAAGGGATCCTCGCGCTCGACCGGTCAGGCTGTGCCCTGGCGTTTGTTACCGCCTTTGAGATCGTGCGGGAGCAGGCCGAGATCACGGAGAAGTCCCGGCCCCGGCCGGAATGGTACCGGCATTTCGAACCCGCGGACGAACCGCTCCTTGCCCGGCCGCTGCCGGTTACAGAAAAAGGAGCGGACGGTTACGACCCGGGATACGATGCAGCGCTCGACAATGCCCTGCTCCTGCTCTTTGCCGGGGCATGGAATGCAGTGCCGGAAGAACAAAAATTCCTCCGGACCGCGACCGTGTGTGCGGCCCGGATTATCAGTGAGTAAACCCGGCGGAATCCGGGGAAGGCTCCCGGATGACCCGATCTTTTTTCCCGTCCTGTTTTTTTAGACCGGTTCTTTCCGGTACAGGTATGCCATGATCAGCGGGGCGAGGATATACACCGCGGGGCTCCAGCTGAAGCCGGCGACTGCGACTGCGATCCCGGCAATGGAGAGGAGGGGAAATACCCAGCTCCAGGCAATCTCCCGGTCGATCCGGTCGACCGTAAGGCCGGGGACGAGAACCGTGCTGCGTTTCCGGAGATAATACCACTGGGCAATCGTGATAAGGCCGATCACAAAAATGTCGAGCTCGAAGATGATTGCACCGAGCACATCGTAGGGATAATCGCCCGCGATATTGGTGGAGAAGGGGACAAGGCAGACGAACGCAAGCGAAGTCATCGTGGTGACAAGCAGGGTGCGGTTGAGGCCGGCAAGGTACCGGAACTGCTGGTGGTGGAAGTACCAGAGGATGGCAAGGATGGTAAACGCGATAAAATAATGGAAGAGATCGGGAAGGATGCCCGTGACGATATCGTGGACGGGCGACGCCACCCGGATATGCTCGTACTTGCTTGGGACATCGATGGTCGTGACGAGCAGGGTCATGGAAAATGCATAGATCGCGTCGATCAGTGTCGTGACCCGGTCCTTGGGAATGAGCGTGCCTGCAAAGGATGCCGTTTCTGCCATGTTCCCCGGTTCCCCGTTTCTGGTATTTCCTCTGTATGCTGTACTGGGGTTTAAATTCCGTGGACTGCGTGGCCGGCCCGTCCCTGCCCCAATCCCCGTACGCGGATAGCCCGGGTGCAGGGGAATCCGGGGATTGATCCCACGAGAGATTGTTTCCGACAGGCAGATCCCCGGTTCATTCAGACTAAACTTATTTAACCCGGTTCGGGTTATTCATGGATAGTGAACGGGAAAACCCCGGAGCCCTCATGAGCCCCCACACCAGAAAATATGCATTTTCCTGGGATCTTCTTGGCGACCTCAAAAAAGGAAGGCCGGGCCTTGGACCCGCCACGCGCCTTGAAGCCTATCGTCTCATGCAGTTTACCTTCCGTGACATCCTCGAACAGGAGTACGGCACTGCAAAAACAGATGCGATCTTTTACCGTGCCGGGCTGCTTGCCGGCAGGGAATTTTGTAAAAATGTCATCGGCCGGCCGGAAGATTTTGACGGGTTTGTCCGGAGACTACAGGAAGCCCTCTGTGAATTAAACATCGGTATCCTCCGGATCGAAAAGGCCGACCCGGAACACGGCTCGTTTGTCATCACTGTCTCTGAGGACCTGGACTGCTCGGGCCTGCCGGAGACCGGTTACGGAGTCTGTACGTACGATGAAGGCTTTATTGCCGGTGTCCTGGAGGAATATACCGGTACGCCGTTTGACGTTCATGAGATCGACTGCTGGTGCACGGGCGACCGCACCTGCCGGTTCGGTGTGACCCGGCGGTCCCGTTAGGAATGTGTGTATGACCGGAAAAGAAGTAACCCCCGACAAATCCCCGGACCCCGGGATCCGGGAGATTCTCCATGCAATAAACGAGACGTTCCGGACCGGCACGGTTCCCACTGACCTGCCCGGGCTGCCCGATGAAGAGACCCGGCAGGAACTGGTCCTGCTCCTTGCCGATCTTGCCGCAACCCAGCAGTTTGGCCAGTCCCTTGCCCGGGGCGACCTTTCAGAGGAGCTTGCCGTAAAGGGGCGAACGGCCGGCTGCCTCAAGGCCCTGCAGTCAAACCTCCGGCACCTGACATGGCAGGCCGGACAGATCGAGAAAGGGGATCTCTCCCAGCGTGTCGATTTCATGGGAGAGTTCTCGGCATCCTTTAACGCGATGACGGATTCCCTTGCAAAAACCCGGGCCACCCGCGACCGGGAGGAAGAAGTACTGCGCCGGTCACGCGATTACTATCTCCGGCTCTTTGACGATTTCCCGAATCCCATCTGGCGTGCGGGGCTCGATGCAAAGTGCGACTATTTCAACCGCGCCTGGCTTGCCTTTACCGGGCGGACCCTCGATCAGGAAAAGGGAGACGGATGGGTGGATGGGGTGTACCGGGAGGACCTCGATCATTGCGTGGCCACCTGGCGCGAAGCATTTCTCTTACGGCAGCCGTTTTCCATGGAATACCGGCTCCGGTACCATGACGGCAGTTACCGCTGGCTCCTTGACAGCGGCAAACCGTTCTATGCTCCCGACGGCACGTTTGCCGGGTATATCGGTGCCTGTTACGATATTGACTATCGGAAACGAACGGAGATTGCCCTTGCGGAAAGCGAGAAACGGTATCGCGACATGTTTGAGACCAACAATGCCGTGATGCTCATCGTAGATCCGGAAAGCGGGCAGATCGTGGATGCAAATGCTGCTGCCTGCCGGTATTACGGCTACACGCTTGATGAGATACAGCGCCTGCTCATCACACAGATCAATATCCAGGACCCGGAAAAAACCCGGGCCGATATGCACCATGCTGCCGCAAGCCCCGGGGCCGAGTTCCGGTTCAGGCACAAAAAAAAGAATGGCGAGATCCGGGATGTCGAGGTCTTCAGCGGCACGGTTTTTTTCCGGGGCCGCAAACTGTTGCATTCCATCATCCACGATGTAACCGAACGCACAAGAGCTGAGACGGCACAAAAAGAGAGCGAGAAGCAGTACCGGGATCTTGTCGAGAATTTAAGCGAGGTGATCGTATCCGTTGACCGGGAAGGGAAGTTTACCTACATCAGTCCGGTTGCAAAACGGCTGTACGGCTATCTCCCGGCAGAACTGACCGGTCGGCATTTCCTGGAGTTTGTCCACCCGGACGACCGTGACCGCGTAACCGTGGGATTCGGGAAGGAACTGGCCGGGATATACCTTGCCGATGAGTTCAGGATCCTTGCACAGGATGGCTCGATCCGCTGGATCAGCGTTGCACCACGCCCAATCGAACGGGACAAAGGCGTTACCGGTTTTAATTACGTGATGACGGATATCACGGGACGCAAAAAAGCGGAGGATGAAGAACGGCTGACCCGCGAGCGGTTCGAGACACTCGTGAAAACTGCTGAAATGCGGGATGCGAGCGAAGAGGAACTGGCCGAGTATGTCATGCAGGCTGCATGTCGCATGACCGGAAGCACCATCTCGTTTATCGGGACCATGTCCCCGGATGAATCGGTGATGGATCTTATCTCGTGGTCCGCATCGGTCATGGATGACTGCCGGGTCACGGTCTCGCCCATCCATTTCCCGGTGCGCAAGGCCGGCATCTGGGCGGATGCCATCAGGGAACAGCGGCCAAAAATCGTGAACGACTATGCCGCAAACGATCCCGGAAAAAAAGGGCTGCCTGAAGGGCACGTGAAGATAGCGCGTCTCCTCTCTTTGCCCATCCTTGAGAACGGGAAAGTCGTGATGATCGCTGCCGTGGCTAACAAGCCGGAATCGTATGACGATACCGATGTAACACGCTTAACGCTCCTGATGCAGGGGGTCTGGGCAAATATCCGGAGACGGAGGGCGGACGATCTGCTCAAGAACAACGAAGCTCTGCTCAGCGAGATGGAAAAAACAGCCCAAATCGGCGGCTGGGACCTTGAGGTGCAGACGAACAACATCCGCATGACCCGCGAGCTCTATCGTATCATCGAAATTCCCGAAGGAGAACCCTTTGACTTAACCCGTGCCATTGGGTATTTCGATCTGCCGGGCCGGGCAACCCTGGAGTCCGCTGTGCAGCGCTGTATAGAGAGCGGTGAATCGTTCGACCTCGAACTCCCGTTCGCGACCGCGAAGGGCCGGCATATCTGGACGCGGACCATCGGGCGTGCGGTGAGGCAGGACAACAAAATACTCCGGCTCAACGGTACTGTCCAGGACATCACTGCCCGCAAGCAGGCAGAGGTGGCATTAAAACAGATCAACCGTAAGCTCACGCTTCTTTCGAGCATCACCCGGCATGATATCAAAAACCAGCTGCTCGCGTTAAAGGCATACCTGGAGCTCTCCCTCTCCATGCTTAACGATCCGGCACAACTGGAACAGTACATAACCCAGGAGATGAAAGCGGCAAACGCGATCGAGCGCCAGATTGCGTTTACCCGGGAATACGAAAACCTGGGGATCAATGCGCCGGTCTGGCAGAGCGCCGCGTCCTGCGTGCGGGAGGCAGTGCCCGATCTGCCGGTGGGTACCATCGCGGTCCGGGAAGATCTCGGGACGGTGGAGATCTATGCAGACCCGCTGCTCGGGAAGGTCTTTTACAACCTGATCGACAATGCCCTCCGGTATGGCGGCCCGAAGATGACCACGATCCGGTTGTCCTGCAAAAATTCCGGGACCGGCATCACGATCGTTGTGGAAGACGACGGGGCGGGGATCGCGGCGGAGGACAAGAAACGCCTTTTCGAGCGCGGTTTCGGCCACAATACTGGCCTCGGCCTCTTCCTCTCCCGCGAAATTCTCTCGATCACCAATATCACGATTGCCGAAACGGGCGAGCCGGGGAAGGGAGCCCGGTTTGAGATTGCGGTGCCGGAGGGAGGGTACCGGTTCGCTGAAGGGAAAAACACCTCACCATAATACGGTTGGTACCGTTTTTTACGGTTTCAATCTAAAAAAAAGAGCTGAAAGTTTATGAGAATCCCGTTGAGAGCCCTTCCCGTACGTCTTCTTTTTTCTCCTTGTTGAGCTCCGCGATATAGGTTTCGTACTCATGGATCCGGGTGCTTACCGGGAACGGGATGCCGATGGTGGAGAGGATCGCATCGCCCTGGTCGAGCGTCTGGATCTCGATATCCATTTTGGTTAAGTCCTGCTTTGCGCTCCCCATGATGATCTCGCGGTCGCCCCGGTCGCCAAGGCCCATCACGACAAACGTGTTGATCTGGGCGAGCACCTTCGGGTCAACATTCTTGGGCTGCTGGGTGATCACGCAGAGCCCGACGCCGAACTTGCGGCCCTCCATGGCGCACTCGCGGAAGATCTGGGTGGACGAGCCGCCGGCGCCGAGCACACGCTGTGCTTCCTCAATCGTGATGAGCACCCGTTTCTGCTCGGCCGGCTCGCTCTCGACCCCGAATTCCTCGGATGATTTGCGGTGCGCCTGCATGATCCGCCGGGTGATCATGGAGAGGACAAAGAGTTCGCTCCGCTCCCCCATACGGGGAATGTCGATCAGGACCACCCGGTTGTCATGCAGGTGGTTGATGATCTCGTTGATCGAGGACCCGGATTCTTTGAAGAACTTCCGGTTGCCCTGCACGATAGCACGGATCCGGCGCTGGATGACGCCGAGCGTGCCCGGGTGGAAGGAGCCGAGCCGTTCAGCGATCTCCGGGAACGGGCCGGCATAGCTGTCGTCCTTTACCGCATCGGGGAGCGTGTCTACGTTTGCGGCAAGGAAAAACGGGATAAGGTCTTTACCGGAGACCTCGTCAAGGGTCTCGATCACGTCGCGCTGGGCCTGCGAGGAATCGTAGAGCAGGTTCAAGTCCGAGAGCCGGAAGTCCTCGTAGTCCAGCCAGAGGCTGTTCAGGGAATATTTTTTCCGGTCGTTCTCGCTGATGGTAAAGACGGCAAGGCCATCTCTCCCTTCCGTGTAGTGGAGCAGGCCGAGCGTCTTTTTGCCGGTGCTCGAAAGCCCGCCCCGAACATATTCTCCGTGCGGGTCGATGATCAACAGGCCGAACTGCCGGGCCTTCATGCACGAGGCGCAGAACGTCTTCATGAAGTTGGACTTGCCCATGCCGGTGGTGGCAAAGACGCCCATGTGCTGGGGGAGCACCCTGCTGTGGATCTTTACCGGCACATCTTTTAGGACGCCCTGGCCGGTCCGCATCACACCGACCTCGATGTCGCCCATCACTTTTTTGAGGAAGGCAAAGTCCCCGGACTCCGGCAGGGCAACATCGGAAAATTTCACCGGGATCGTCCGGGGTTTCCGGAACGTGCCGGTCTTGTCGGTGAACCCGAGCGGGACTGCCTCGACCCCGATAAAGACATCCTCCCCAAGACCGTAGAACTGCTCGGAGAACGGGCGGGTGTCCCAGTTTTTGTCGGCAAAATTGCTCTCGTGGACGAGATCGACGACTTTCGCAAAGAAGGTATAGCCCTTGCTCTTGTCCTCGATCTTTACGATATCCCCGACAAAGAGTTCCGCGTCGTGGGGCACGATGAACCGGTAGGAAAGCACGCTTTTCCCGATAAGCCGGAACTTGGTCTTGTCGATGCTGTCAATATCGTTTAAAGTCGTCATGGATATCTCCAAAGAGCAGGTCGTATATCTCCCGGTTGAGTTTCTGCGCAGCAAATCCCCTCATGAGGTCCTGCCGGATCTGGTCAATCTGTATCTGGTCGATCACAACGGTCCGGTGGGCGTCTAAGAGCGGGTACGGGTAGCCGGGGACTCTCCCGTCATCGCAACACGCTGTTATTGCACGCATGATCGTTTCAACTGTTTGATCCGCGGTACCTTTCGGCAGTTCGAGTTTGAGCGGGAACTGCTTTTTCTGGTGGAACGAGGCCACATAGGTGTCGCCTCGTCTCCCGCGCCGGTACACTTCGCTGTCGAGAATCTCTTCCCTGATCCTCGCCCACCACGGGCTCCTGGTGCCGGCCCGTTCCGCGAAGCCGGCAACGGCTGGGAGGAGGGGGTGGCCCCTGCCCCAGGTGGCCCGGGTCCGCTTGGTTATGGCCGCGAGGAGCACGCCGCGGTCTTGTGCGGTTGTTATGATCCGGTCAAGGATCTTCTCGTGGTTGGTGTCGGTCACCCGGAGGGCGCCGTCCAAAAGGAGGAGCGATCCTCTGGGGAGCTCCTGTGCCGCCCCAAGTGCGATCCAGTATTCGAGCGTGTCGCGCAAGATTGCCGAGACCCGTTCCGCATCATTGTTTTCAAGCGCCTTTTCCGGTGCGGCCCCGAAGCAGTCCCGCATGAGAAGGGAGAAGTCCTCATTGTAATCTTCCGGCCCGACCGAGACGACCGCGAGCGGGGTCATGGCCCGGTCCTTCCGTTCGCCGCTCTCAAACGTGGTCTTTGCCGCCCGGATCGCGGCGAGCGCAAAGCTGCCCGACTCTGCGATGACCGCGTTGCTCCCGTCAATGGCGCAGACCGTGCCGGGCAGGGTCTCCCGGATCGGGTGGAGGGAATCTTTCGTGAGGCCGCTGTGCGCTGCGAACTGCTCGGCGAGGTCGTACGGGACCTGGTGGGCGATGCGCTCCACGATGAGCGTGATGGACTCTTCGTAGGAATCCTTAAACTCCATCAGTCCACCTCCCGCACGCGGCTTGCCTGGTCTGCGCCCATCTCGACTACAAGCGTTGTCGCAAACTCGCCCTGCATCTCGGGAATGTGGGAGATGAGGAGGATCTGCGGGAACCGTGTTTCCTGGGTACGGAGCGCGGTGAGCAGGTTGTTCCTCCGCTCCTCGTCCTGGCTTGCAAAGATCTCATCGAAGATAAGAAGCGTGCTCTCCTGCACATTGTGGAGCTCGGCAAGGTAGCGCGAGAGGGCGATCCGGAGCGCGACCGCGATATCGTCCTGCTCGCCGCCCGAGAAGCGGTCGATGGGGTAATCGTCGTCCGTGTCTCTTACAAGGAGGTTGAAGTCCTCGTCAAGGAGCACCTCCTCGTACCGCCCGCCCGTGATCTCGCCGATGATCCGCGAGACCTCGCTCTCAATCCGGCTCCGGACCACCTGCATGACGTAGATGACGTACTCCGCGATGACCGATCGGGTCAGTTTTAAGAGATCGATCTCTTCTTCGGCTGCCGCGATCCGGGCGCCGAGATCCTGTACCCGTACCTGCTCTTTTTTGATCGCTGCGATCTTTTCTTCTGCGCCCTTTTGTCGCTCGCGTGCACCGGCAAGCCCGGTCTCGGCGGTGCGGAGCGCCTCTGCCGCGGTCTTCTCCCGGGTTTCAAGCGCCGTTCCCTGCATTGGATCAAACCCGTCTGCTGCAATCCGGGCAGCGGCATCTTTCTGTGCGGCTCCGTTCTCATCGAGCTGTTTTGCGAGTGCCGCAAGCTGTGCCCGGACCTCGCCGGCCTGCGCCAGCTGTCGGGCGATCGTGTTGTACCGCACCTGCACCTGTTCGAGATCGGAAAGGAGCTTTTCCGCTTTTGCATATGCCGCGGGATCGAACCCGAGCGCTGCAAGGCGGGCAGCGAGCGTTTTTTCTGCGGTTTCCTTTTCTGCTATTGCGGCCGCGAGCTCGGTGCGCTCTTTCTCTGCTCCTTCCCTTGTTTTCTGTGCTTCCCCAAGAGAGCGGAGCCGGGAGATCTTCGGGGCTATCCCGCCAAGGGCCACTTTCTCTTTGGTGAGTTTTTCCTCTGCGGCTAGCGTTGCAACCGCTTCGTCTTCGAGCGCGGCTACCTGTGCGGCAAATTCCTTTTCGATTTCCCCGAAATGTTCGCCGAGTTTCTGCCGGCAGACCGGGCAGGTGCCGTCCGGCCCGGCATTTGTGATGGCAAGGCAGTCCTGCTCGATCTTTTTCTTCTCTTTTGCAATCTGGTCGGTGCGGGCTGCACATTTCCCAAGGGCCTGTGCGGTCTCGGCGGTCTTTGCGGCAGCAAGCGATTCCAGACTGGCATCCGTGACCGTGCCCACGAGCCGGAGTGCGGCCTTGATCTCCGCACGGAGACCGGCTGCCGTTTCTGCGTCTTTATCGAGCCGGAGAATGACTTCCTGTTGCCGGGCGAGCCGTCCGGCAAGACTGTCGCGCTCGCGGCAGGCAAACTGCTGCTCGGACCGGATATGTTCGGCCTCTTCCTTTGCCTTCCTGAGCCGGTCGAGCTCCAGCTTTGCGCCCGGGATCCTTGCAACCTCTTTTTCCAGCGCCCCGAACTCCTTTTCCTGCGCTGCAAGGCTGTCACGCCGGTGCACGAGCTCTTCCTGCTGCTTTCTGATCCGCTCCTGCTCCCGGATCAGCCCGTCCCGTTCCGCTACGAGCTTTGCGTGGGCGATCCGTTTCTCGCCAAACGCCCGGACCGCTGCCTCCGCTGCCTCTTTTTCCGTAAGGTGGGCGGCCCGGTCTTTTTCGAGTGTAGCGATCTCTGCCCTTGCTGCGGCAACCGCTGCCTCAATCCGGGCGAGCTCCTCCGGGTCCTGGCGTTCCTGCACGCCGAGGAGCTCGCCTTTCAAAAGCTGGCAGGATTCCGCAGCGGTATCGATCCGCTCTTTGAGCATCTTCTGGCTCTCGTCGCTTAAGTAGGAAAGGCCGAGCGCTTTTAAGAACCACTCCTTGCGTTTCCCCGGCGTTGACTCAAGGAGCGTGAGGAGGTCTTTTTGTGCTGCATATACGGTGTTCTTGAAATCCACCGGGCCCATGCCGAGCACCCGGCGCACATCGGTCTCGACCGGGCCAACTCCTTTAGCAAGGAGCCGGCTGCCCTGGTAGATCTCGGCGTCGTGGCTGGTGGACTTTCCTTTTTTAAAGGTCCGGATCACGCTGTAGGGTTCGCCGCCCACGGAGAAGTCGAGCCTGACCTCGCACTTGTCTTTTGGGCCGGCAAACGCGGAGACAATATAGCCCGGCTCGATACCGGTTGCCTGCACGCCATAGAGCGCAAAGAAGATGGCCTGGACAATACTTGATTTCCCGGCGCCGTTGCTCCCTAAAATCCCGGTGATCCCGTCCGAGAACTCGATCTTCTCGTCCCGGAACCTCTTGAAATTTTTCAGGATGAGCCGGTCGATGATCATGGGGAGGCTCCGGGATTGAGTGAACCAGAGACCGGAGCGAATACGGCAGTACGATGGCTCCCCGCCTCAGGGCCCCTCGCGGGGCACGGCGGGGCAATTACCAGGTACGTGAAACCCGGACTGTACCCGGGGACGCTGCCGGAGAAGTCCCGGCTTTGCGGTGACGACGTATTATCTGTTCTCCCGCTATATCCTTCGTACTGCAACCCGGGAAACGTCCAGATCACCGGGGCAGGACATCCGGAAATTGCCCGGCGAGGCCCCGACGAGGCGGCCGAGCGACCCTCGAAGGGGGTGGGAACGTTCGTAAATTCCACAGAGTTAACCGGAGACACATCCTCATTTTGAATGAGAATAGGGGTGTGGATGATCATTCCGCGTCCTCCCGGTGCGCAGCCATTGCTTCGGCAAGGACTTCCCGCCCGGTCCGTGCAACGAACGTTTTCTGTTTTTCCGAAAGCTGCTTCTTTGCAAGGAAAACATCGAACTCTTTTAAGTAATCGATTGCCCGGACATCCTGCTGGAGCGGGGCTGCCTTCTCTTCCCCGGCTGCGATCACCCGGATCTTCAGGTCAAGGAGCTGTTCCCGGACCGGGGCAAGGGCCCGCGTGTCGATGCCTTTCCCGTGCTCCCGTGAAAGGCCGTCGAGCGTGACCTGCGCAAGCGAGAATTTCTTGGGCTGTTTCTTTTCTACCCGTGAAATGATCTCTTCCGTAATCTCCGCGGCGTGCCGGCCGGCACAGGAGATCGTGCCGCAGTCGTACATCGGCGTTTTCGGGAGGGTGAGGTGCCAGACCTCGTGCCGGCCCGGGTCCACGACAAGACCGCCCTTCGTATCTTTTATCTCGCCGTACGTGAGGAACTCGGACGAGCCCGAGTACCATGCGTTACTGGTGATCTGCGACTGGTTGTGGTAGTGGCCGAGCGCAATGTAATCGAAGGCATCGGAGAGAATTGTGCTGTCGAGCTCGTGCTCGGCAACGGTTGCAAGCCGCTTGTCCTTGATCTGCGTGGCAAGCCCGTGGGTGACGAGCACGTTGTTCTTGTCCTTTGCCAGATTTATCGTGCCAGAGGCCGTGCGGTAATCCTCGGGCCGGAGCATGTTGGGGAGGAGCGAGAAGAGCGTGTCGCCGATCTCAACCTGTTCGGCGCGAAACGAGTACGCGGCATGGATCTCGGCAGCATGGTACCCGAGGACTGCGAGCGGCGATGTGGTGTACCGGGTCTTGACCATGCTGTGGTTGCCGGTCACAATCACGAGCGGGATGCCTGCTTCGTGGAGCCGGGTGAGGGCATCAAGGGCCGTGGTGTAGGCCCGGGTCTTGGGTTTTACCGTATCGAAGAGATCGCCCGCGTGGACGAGCACGTCCGGGCGTTCCCGGATGATCGTGTCAATCGCAGCAAGGAAGTTATCGTAGATCTGCCTCTCGCGCAAGTTCATCCCGGACTCGGGGTCGAGCCGGGTGCATGCGGCAAGGCCGAGGTGCGTGTCTGCGATATGGACGATCTTCATTTTCTATGATGTGTGGTTAGGTGTGCCGGAATATAAGGTGGAGGGGGGCGGGGGGAAAATGATGGATGTTAAATATCTCGTTAAAACACTTTCACTCCCCACAGTATATAGATTTATTATATTTGATTTAAAATTTGAAATTAGATGTTAATTCAGTGCAAGTTATCAACATCTTGTGAAATAAATATGGAATTAAAAGAAGTCGCTTTGCCTATGCCAAAAGTAAAAGTTGAATCTTATGAATTACTCAACGGAGAAAGAAAAACCTTAGTTAAAGAAGTAGGTGATGGTACAATCATTCAAAGATTCGATAAAACTCCAATGCCAAAAAATGAAAATGATGTGGTTTGTCCACACTTTCTTGAATTTAAATGGGCGAATGGATGCAATTTTGATTGTGCTTGGTGTTACTTAAATGGAACTTTTCGTTTTAGACCGGAAAAAAAACAGCCTTATTTAAAAAACAAGTTAAAAATAATTGAACATTTGGATGCTTTTTTTTTGGCTCCAACTGATTATAATGAGGTGTTAAATTCGGGTGAGCTTTCAGATTCGTTAGCTTTTGAGGGTACTGACTTTACATTAACAAAAGATATTATTCCTATATTCAAGCAGGAATCAACTCACAAACTCTTGATTTTAACAAAATCTACTAATATTAAAGGAATCCTGAAATCAAATTCTCAAGATGTTGTAATAATTTCATTCAGTATTAATGCCACACCTATTTCAGCCAGATGGGAACATAACGCACCAAAGCCCAAAGACAGGATAAAAGCCGCCAAGGCATTGTTCGATGCTGGCTATAAAGTTCGGTTAAGAATCGATCCAATGGTGCCTATTGTAGGATGGAGGGATACTTATCTCCAATTAATTGATGATATTTTCGCATCATTAACTCCTGAGAGGATCACTATCGGTTCTTTGAGAGGATTGCAAAGTACTATCAATAATTCCAGTGATAAAAGTTGGATTGATTATTTAGATGATTCTTCAAATTGGGGCAAAAAAATTAGTTTTTCTAAACGATATGATATGTATGACACATTGATAAAATATATGGAGAAAAAATATAATTTCTCTGATGTAGGATTATGTAAAGAAACGATCGGAATGTGGAAGAAATTGGGACTGGTGTATCAAGAGATTCGGTGCAATTGCATACTTTAATCGAGAGGAATCAATGACCAAACCTAAAAAAACTGATGAAGAGTTTTTTGATGAGCGTTTGAATTTTATTTTGGAATCTGCAAAATCTTTGAAACAAATCGAATCCCAATATACAGATGAATATAACGATCATTCCGTGTTAAAATTAATTTGTATTAATTATTGGTTGGGCTTTTTTTTACCAATTTGTGAGAGTAAACTTCGTCGACAACATGGTTATCAAATAGCCTATGTGGACACTATGGCTGGATCTGGGATAACTTCCACAAAACGTCAAAATGATTGCTTTTGTGGTAGTTGCCCAGGATCTGTTATTTCCTCTCAAAAAATAGGTATCCCTTTTGATTTAGTTATCGGTGTTGAGAAAGAATCTCAAAAAGCGATTGCGCTAAGAACACGATTGAAATCTATCTTTCCAGAAGAAAAAATTACAGTTTTTAATGACGATATTAATGAGGTTTCACAGAGTATTGCAGACCGTTTACAGAATAAAACAGTTTCATACATCGTAATTGATCCCCAAGCATTACATGGAATGACATGGAATGCTTTGAAACCTTTACTTTCTTGTAAAGGTGACGCCATGATCACTTGGTTTGAAAATGAAGCTTGGCGAGTAAAAACCGCAGCAATTTCTGAAACAGATCATCCCGCGGTAAACGCGGAAATTGCACGTATGACTGAATTATTTGGGGTGGGGTGGCAATCCACAAGAAATGCGGATGAATTAACTCAACTTTTTATAAACCGCGTTCTCTACTCATGTGGAAAACACGCATATGCAAAAGTAAAAGTTCCTCGTCAAAATAAAGGATATTATTGGATGATCCTCTTCACCGGAAATTTTCAAAACGCTGAAAAGTTAGCCGCCGAATGGGAAAACCAAGTTAGGAAAAGAATTGAATCCTCCACGGGTAAAGACGTATCGCAATTGCTTGATGTGAAAACCGGGCGGCAAAGTACATTATTTTCAGAATTTTAAAAAGTTGAGGGAAACGATGAATTCAGAGATTGCGTTAAATAAGATTGTAATAAGTCCGAGATTTACTGCATATTTTGAGACGTGTTCCAGTATAAGCCAAAATTGTCCTCCTAATCAGTTTTTGGATTTTTTATTATCCGAATCGGCGAATTTAATGTATATTCCAGAATGGGAAGCAGAATTAATTAATTTGGATATTAGCACTCTATCCCATGTAGCAAAGAGTCATATTGTGGTAGTGGATAAAAACAAAAAAATTTTTTCAAATACAAAACGAATTATTGCTGAAGTGGACAACTCAATATCTTGGGCTGAATCCACGCGATGGCAACAAATTAATGTTCTAAACCATCTTTTTGAAACACTTTATCACATTCAATTAGCCGTTCAATTAACTGCTGATGCAGACATCAGTCAGCCATATCAATTATTTCACGAAATTGATGGTATTATTCCTATATCAACGGATAGAGAGACACGATCATTTCTAAACGAAATTAAGGGATTTCTAAAAATATATTCCAAAATCGAGGTTCCCGGAATAATTTATAGTCCAAAACAAAATTTGACTTCTATAGAGAAACAAGTTAAAATTTTAATTCAAGATTCAGATTTCCTTTCGTTATCTCATCAAAGATATGAATTAGAAACCCCTCATGACATTTCAATACTAAAAAAATTATTAACAATTGCAAGAAAAATTTCATATAACAAAAAATATCGTGAATTCATAAAATATGCCTCCCTTACAAATCATTACCTCCCTAGTACCGTTCAACCTGTTGGAGATTTTTTAATCGAAAACGTTCTCTCAGAAAAGGGATTCAACCCCATGATTGTTGATATCGACACAATAACCTATGAAGCAGACTTGAATAGTGCACGAAAAAATGACCCTAATAATTTTGATGAAAATGGCGAAGTTATAGAGCCCTGTTGTATTCCTTTCCCACTATCAGTATATTCTATTCCCGGGAGATTAATCCATAAAATGTAAAATCTCCAACCTAATCTCTCCCGAGCCCTACTCCTTTTTACACTAACCCCCCTTCACCCCGCCCTTACCCCGAGCATATCCACCCTGGCCTCTTTCATGTACCGGTATGCATTGTCCACTCCCTGGTTGTAAAATTCCGGTGCCAGCTTTTCCGTGATAAAATCAAGAACCATCTCTGCCGTAAGATCGCCAAGCTCTTCGCCCCGCTCCTTCAGAACAGACGTTCCCGTTATTCCCCAAGCAGTTCTTCAATCTTCCGGATTAAGTGTTCTGCGTGACTGATCGCCGATTCCGCTTCGGTCCCGGAGATCGAGCCTGCGGTATCGTAAACCGGACTGTGCCGCTTGCGCCGCATCCGGTCAAAGATGATCGCATCGTTTTGGTCCACGAAGAGTTCGACAAATTTTACGACCGCAATATGCTGGTTTGCCCCATCCGGGCGGTAGCCTTTTGCAAACATCAGCGCCCGGCCGGCCTGGAGCACCGCGTTGTATGCGATGGTATATGCCCAGTCCTGATCCGTGGGGAGAATAGTGTGTGAAGTCCGGAGATCCCGGTATGCCAGCGCCAGGGAATCCTCAACTTTTTTCTTATCGCAGGGGAGCTTCCTGATCAATCCTTCCCGTTCGAGATCCTCAATCATCGCACGTACCGCAAATCACGATCTTCTCTTCATTCATTACATTCTTTACGAAAGGATCGCCCGTTTTCTTTCTCTTCGCAAATTCTGCGATGGTCATGAGCGTGTAATTGATCTCACGGCCGGTCTCCTGTTCGCAGGAATGGATGATGGGAATAAGCCGGTCCTCATCAATTGCTCCAATGATAAAAAGATCGATGTCGCTTTTGGCCCCGGCAGTCCCTTTGGCAAACGATCCGTAGATGAATATGCACGAAATCTTTTCATCGGCAAGGGCTCGCTTCAGGATACCGGAAATCCCTTCGGTCTTCAGTACGATCTTCTGGAGGTCAAAAAAGAGGAAATGACCGGTGTTTGCTGTGTAATATTGCTGGTTTCCTTTCCTTTGCCCGATAAGAAGACCAAAGGATTCGAGGTTGTTGAGCTCCCGACGTACTGCATTGATATTCTCACCGGTAGTCCGGACAATCTCGCGAATGTAAAACTCACTCCCCGGATTGAGCAGGAAGAGCGTAAGGAGCTTTACCCGGGTCTTTGAGGAGATGAGCGCTTCCAGCATGAATACATAATGTATTCAATTGAGTAAAAAATGTATTCATTTATGGTACGTTACTGCCCGGGCCTGAAATCCCGTCATACCTTGCAAAATAATGCTTGAATTGTGGAGCAGTACCCTCCTTTACAAAAAATCCCGGGTGGGGGGTGATCCCCCTTCGCGATCAACAAGGGGGGTGGGTACCCCCTGCCCCCCTCCCCCCATCCGGCCGTTTCCGGTACGCCCGCTCCGGCGAAGACGCCACGCATAATTCAGGATTTTTTCACAGGAACCCTGGGGAGGGTACCCCCGCCTTCGCGGACCAAAGGGGGAGGGGGTGGCCCCCACCCCCCCATTCCATGACCGGTTCAGACCCTAAATACCCGACTCATCACCGCATTGCATTCACGGGCGAGCCGGTCATCGATCTCCCCAATACCGCCTTCGATAAGATCCCGTGAAACAGTTGCGACCTTATCGAATTTTATCACGGACTCCCGTTTAAGGCCGGTGCCTGCAAATGCCGGGTGATCGGGCGTGATGAGGAGATCGGCATCAGAAAAATATTCCGGGATCCTTGATGAGATGAATGCAACAACTGCATCGGATGGATTCTCATGGATGACAAGTGCCGGTCGTAATTTTGTGGCGCTTAAGTCCGTAAAAGGAAAATGGACAAGGACAATTGCGCCTTTCATTGGTATCGCACTTTGATGTCAGCGACCGTGTAGAGATCCGGTTCGCCTTCCAGAAATCCCGCAAGCGAATGCTCCTCGACAGCGTACAGTGCATCTTTTGCCGGGCTCTTTTTTCCCGCAGGTTTCGCCGGCTTTTTTGCCGGCTGGCTCTTTATTGTTCGGTGCTCTGCCTGTGCGGTCATGATATGTTACAAGTCTTTCTTTTCGATACATATGGTTTTGGATAGAACCGACTCCGGGTCAGACCCCCCAAACAACCCTTCTTTTCATTCCGAACGTCCCGGAGCCCATCCGGGAAAAGATCGGCCGTCCAAACGCTGCTATTTGTTCCCCCATTTCTCCGACGTGAAAGAGCCCATTTTACCCTGAATTAGTCCCCAATTTTCGGGAATTTTGCCTCAAAAGGGCCTTTTGAGGATCCCCCGATCCACCATCTCCGTCGGAGAATCCGGATAAGGAAACATGAAGTGATCCTGCCCCCTCCATTCACCCGGATCCCACAACAGGTAGAAAAACCGTATCCCAAATACGCCCGATACGGGCCCGAATCCCGGATTTCAGGATCCCGCCCCTTCCGGAAAACCGCGTAAAACGTTCCGTTTTGGTTCGCGTGGAAAATACCCTCAAATCAGGCCCGGTTTTCCGAAATACGCCCGATTTCGATGCCAGATAACGACCATTAACGGGCCTTCAGCAGGGGGTATTTTTGCCACATCCCATCACCCCTGTGACCCCGGGATCGGCCAAAAGAACGCGGCTATTTTGTGCGTTTTTTCTCCGACGTGAAAATACATTCCGGGACACGAATTCCGGTGAGTGTTGTATGGAATGGTCGAATCTGGCAGATTTACGGAGGTATTCCGATGGGAAAAGTGTGATGCTTTGTGGGATCTTTAGAAACGAAAGATGGTTGAGGAGAGAAGGGGCCGTTCCCGGGACACGCCGGATCCTGCGGACCCTTACACAATTGTTGTCCTGTGGGGGATTATTACCCGACACATTCCCGGAAAGATGACGGGTCAGGACCGTACTCGTCCGGTTTTTCCCGGAATTACCGGGAGCATTGCCTGTGATACCGGTATCCGGATGTGACCGTTCAGAAAACACTCTTTGAAAAGAAAAGAACCGTAACCGTGCACGAGTTCAGTCCTCTCTGGTTAAAACCGAAAAGATTTCCGGCCCGAGAATTTTCTGCATCTCGCCGGCGTAGTTTTCCCGGATGAGGGCAAGCATTTTCCGGCTCCCTTTTTCCGTTGTCAGGATGCCCACCCGTTCTGCCCGGGTGATTAAGTCCTGTTCCTCCATCTGCGCAAAGTACGGCAGCACATAGTAATGGGGCACGCCCAGGAATTCCGCCAGCCTCCGGGTTGTCGGGAATTTGATCCGGACTCCAGCCTCCGAAAACGTAAGGGATATCGATCGCTCCAGTACCTGGATGCGGAGAGCCGCGTCAAAAAGATTGTCTATGGAAAGGGCTGCCATAATTCTTTTTCACCGGATATTACATCGTCCCGGGTATTGAGGCTTGGCAAATACCAAACCAAAAAAGATTATTTCTTCTTCTTGTGTTCTTCGTCCACGGGCTTCATGAACACAATCTCGGCCTTGACATCCTTTGCAATCTGTTCGAGCTCGAACTTGCGGAAATGCGTGGCCTCGATCTGGATCTGTCCGCCGGTAACGGCAACAATGCGGTACTTGGGTGACTCGACACCCTCGCCGACTTTCTGGCGCTCACGTGCATAGATCTTCATGGCTTGCCTCCGGCCGATCGTCAGCGTGCTGCTGGTATCGGCACTGATATACCAATTGGTTTAAAAGGTATTATACCTATCTGTAATGGTATAGGAGTTGCGGGATTTTTATGAAAAACCGGATTGAGCTCTCAAGCGGATTACAGGGAGAGACCCTGGTCAGGAAAGGATTGCGGACCAAACGGCCAACATCGGGCCAGATCCGTATTGCTCCCGATATCAATGTTGTCAAGATCGGGGGACATGGCGCAGTCGATTACGGGCGGGAGGTCATGTATCCGCTCTGCGAAGAGATAGGGAAGCTCTCCAAAAAACACCAGATCCTGGTCGTTACCGGGGGCGGCGGCAGGGTACGCCACATCATGGATGTCGGCATCGACCTTGGCATGCCGACCGGTGTTCTTGCGGAACTCTCCTCAAAAATCTCCGAACAGAACGCCATCATGGTCTCGATCCTGCTCGCAAAATACAACGGGACGCGGATCAAGGCCGGCGATCTTCTGGAACTTCCGATGCTCCTCAAACTGGGAATCCTGCCGGTCACGCACGGCACGCCCCCGTACGGGTTATACGAGCACCCGGCAAAAACCGACCTGATTCCACCCCACAGGACTGACACCGGCGCATTTCTCATCGCTGAAGTCCTCGGGGCGAAGAACTGTATCATCGGGAAGAACGTGGACGGGCTCTATACCGAAGACCCTCGGAAGAACCCGGATGCCGAACTCATCCGGGAGATTACCGCAAAGGAACTCACAAAAATGAACCTGGACGACATGGTGATCGAACCCATGGTTGTCGAACTGCTAAAGGAGGCGGTCAATATCCGGGAAGTCCGGATCGTTAACTGCCACAAACGGGGGAACATCGAAAAAGCGATCAACGGGAAAAATCCCGGTACGGTTATCCGGGCGGAATAAGGAAAAAAGTTCGGTATCCGGGAGATTACTTCCCGGAATTTTCCTTTTTTGTGACCGTTCGACCGGCAACGGAAGTGTTTTGTTGCCTTCCGTCGCGACGGTTATCTCTGCACCGGGGATTGTCTTCTTTTCCCTTATCGGGTATCAGCACCGGGTGTCCGATCGCATGTTCACGCCCGTATCCCCAGAAGATCTTCTGCGGACTCTTTCATGTACCGGTAGGAATTGTCCACGCCCTGGTTGTAAAATTCCGGGGCCAGCTTCTCGACAATAAAATCAAGGACCATGCCAGCCGCAAGGTCGCCGATCTTTTCATCCCGCTCGCTCGAAAAAAACGCTTTGATCTCAGCGATCATCTCTGTTTTCCGCTCTTTTGAAAGATGTATGGGACTTTCCTTTCGCATACTCTCGTCCGCTCCAAAAAGATATGGAAACCCGGGGCTGATAAAATCCGCCGCCCTCAAAACTGAAAGAACGGTTCAGCCCGGTCCCGAACAACAAGGTACAGGAAAATTCTCCAAATTCTGTCGGGCAGTATTTCACTGAAGAACAGGAATGCAGTCATTATCCCGCTCACAAAAAGGCCGGGACCTAACGGAGGATTTCCACGGTCCCATAATGGTGGTTAAAAAAGCGGGGCGAAAGGGTCTCCCGTCATGAAAAACAAAAAAACCGCGTGCCTGCGGGCCGGGATGCCGGTGGCATAATCCCCGTACCTATGAAAAATGCCGGAAATCCCGTTTCGAAAAATTTATTCTTGTCCGGACCGGCGTTTCCCTTATTGTGAGAGGTCTGCTGGGGCAGGAAAGCAACGGTTTGTCTTCGGACCCCCTGATGAAAAACGCTTGTGCCCGTCTCCGTGCCGCAATACCCCGGGTCCTTCCCGCGGCTGGGCGGCCCGGCAGCGACCGGACCCTGAGGTGAAAAACTCTTGACCGAAGAAAGGAATGATCCTTACCGCCCGTTCAGGTTCCGCGTTGAGATAGACGGGATCCCCCGGGCCGGGTTTCGGGAGGTTGTGTTTTCGGACGCAGCCACAGACACGGCAGAATTTCGCGGGAAAACGCTTCCCCGGTATTTCAGAAATTATCCGTGCTTGCCCGGCACGGGAACATCTCGCTCAGGCACGGCATTTCGGATTCCCTGGATCTCTATGACTGGCATAAAAAAGCGACCGGGTCCGGTGCCCCCGCAAAAAAGAATTTGTCAATTATCCAGACCGGTAAAGACGGGGCAGAGACGGCACGGTGGGATATCGTGAATGCGTGGCCGACAAAGTACATCCATTCGGGATCCAGTGCCAAAGGAAATGAAACTGCAATCGATGCCCTGGAGATCGTTTGCGAAGGAATCACCCGGATCAGGTAAGGTACCGGGTATTACGCCCGCAGGCATCCCGGTACTCCTGGCCACTGTCCAACCCCCGGGAAGGTACGACAGGCCGGACAAGGGATACCATCCGACCGGATAAAATCCGGAATTCCCGTCCGTTTTTAGCGAGTCAGTCCCGGCGTTATACCCGGTTCACCGGATTCCTGCGCTCGCCGATCTGCTGGCGCCACATGGCGTAATACAGGCCCTTTTGTTCGAGCAGCCCGGCATGGGAACCGGTCTCGATGATCTGTCCCTGCTCAAGCACGTAGATCACGTCCGCGTGCATGATGGTCGACAACCGGTGCGCGATCAACAGGGAGATCTGCTCTTTTGTCATCGAAATATTCCGGATCGTGTTTGTGATATCCTCCTCGGTCAGCGAATCCAGTGCAGATGTCGCCTCATCGAAGATCAAAAGGCGGGGGTGGCGCAGGAGGGCCCGGGCAATGGAGATCCGCTGCTTCTCGCCGCCCGACAGGTTCATCCCGCCCTCGCCGATAACCGTATCGAGCCCCTGGGCGGAACCGGCAAGCAGGGTGTCGCACGCGGCCTTGTGCAGGGCATCTTCGATCTGGGCATCCGTTGCATCCGGCCGGACAAACTGGAGGTTTTCCCGGATCGTTCCTGAAAACAGCTGGGCGTCCTGCGCGACAAACCCGATCTGCCGCCGTAACGGATTGTACCGGATCTGCGAAGACGGGTGGCCGTTGAAATAGATCTCCCCGCTCACCGGACTGTACAACCCCAGCAGGAGCTTTACCAGCGTCGACTTGCCGGCACCCGACGGCCCCACAAACGCAATCGTCTCGCCGGCCTTTGCGTGGAACGAGATCCCGTCAACGGCATTGAACCCGGCGGTCTTGTGGTGGAACACGACATTTTCAAACCGTATATCGTTGAGCTCGCCGACCTCGACAGGGTGATCTACGTTTAGTTCAATGGGTTTTTGCATCAGGTCGTCGAAATTTTTCACGGATGCTTCGACTTCCTGGTAACTGATGATGATACTGCCAAGATCCTGGAGCGGCCCGAAAATGATCGTGGCAATGAACTGCATCGAGATCAATTCCCCTGTCGTAAGGACTTTCCTGAAGATCAGCCAGAGGAGGATGAACAATATCGACTGCTTGAGGATGGCAAGCGTGGCTCCCTGCAAAAACGTGAGCAGCCGTATCCGTTTTACTTTTATCATCTCGAGATTGAAGATCTTCAGGTTCTGGTCCCATATCCTCCGGATTTCCGGGTACGTCAGGCCGAGACTTTTTACCAGTTCGATATTTCGTAAGGATTCGGTGATCGCCCCGGCAATTTTATAGGTTTCACAATTGATCGACCGCTGCGTCACCTTGATCTGTTTGCTGAGCAGCCCGGTAAGCGAACCGAGAACGACAATGCCTATCACAAAAACCGGTATCAAAAGCCAGTTTTTTGTGATCGAATACGCGATAAGAAAACAGATCCCGACAATGGAGGAAAAAACGACGTTGATGAACAGGTTGATGAAGACCTGGGTATCGGCCCGGACATTCTGCAAAACCGACAAGGTCTCGCCGCTTTTCTGGTCTTCGTATTCATCGTACGTGAGGCGGAGCGTCTGCTGGAGCCCGTCGTTGAAGATCTGCATGCCGAATTTTTTTACGGCAAGGCGCGTGAAATAATCCTGGAACGCCGTGGTAACCTGGGCGAGTATGGCGATCGTAACTGCCACGCCCAGCCAGAACAGCACCCCTTTTACCAGCATCTCTTCGGTGCTGTTCCCCGGGTTTAAGGCATAATCGTCGATAATTTTCCCGAAAATGAGCGGATCGATGAGGTTTAAGAGTTCGCTGATGCCTGCAAAGGCAAGGGCGACGACAATGAGCCATTTTTGCGGTTTTATGTATTTCCAGAGGACACTCATTTTGGATAAATGATCCCGTCAGATGGTGCGGTACCCCCGCACGGGCGAGCAGATACTCTTCCGTTTCCTTTAATTCTCGTAAAAGAAAGCAGACCCTTGTGAACGGGATATAGGAAGAAGAGTGAATAAAGGTATTGTCTGCCGGGCGAAAAAACGCCGTTTTGCCGGTTACCCGTACTGCCCCGGGGCGGTACCGGGCCGGGAACGTGAGCTTTTTTCGGGTCCGAACCTCAGAAAGATCGTATGCCGGATACACCCGATTCCGTTTTGGCCTGAAGATCCGGCGATCCCGTTTTCTGTTCTATGGGAAACAGCGTCAACGATTGTTAAAAAAACCGGCCGTGAGGAACTTTTTTTTTAAAACCGGGTAAAATGAAAGCCGCTTAAACCTGCAAAACACCGGGCCTGTAGGGTGTATCCTCCTTTGGTGGGTTTATCCCTGCGTGGCCGGGGCATAGGACGGCGTTATTGCCCTTCCGTTTCCCGGGCGGGTTTCTCCCCGGTCATCAGAAAAAGGGTAAACGTCCGCACCCCTCCATCCGGCCCGGGTTTTGTCACGATCGCTGCGGTCCGGTTCCGGACCGAGACAAACCCTGCGGCCTCGAAGGATTTTCTCAGGAGATGCCGGTCGAAACCGAAATGGAAGACGCCCTCGTTTGATTCGTGGAATCGTCCCTCATCGGAATCGAGGTCAGCAATGGCGATCTTCCCGCCCGGTTTGAGAATACCAAAAATCCGTCCGATGAGACGATCGGTGTCTCTGATGTGATGGAAGGTCATGCTGCTTGCCGCAAGGTCAAACGGCCCGGGAAGATCGTCTTTTTCGAGATCCACGCACCGGGTCCGGACATTGGTAATGCCCTGCGCCGCGATCTTTTTTTCCAGTTCGGCGAGCATGCCCGGCGAACTGTCGATGGCAGTAACCGAGCCGACATGCGGCTGGAGGGCCAGCGTTACAAGGCCCGTCCCGGACCCGAGCTCGAGCACATCCGTATCCGGTCCCGGGCGAAGTGCCCCGAGGATTGCCTGTGCCACGTTGTTTGCCATCCGGACCCGGTGGGTTTTCTGGTCCCAGGTTGCCGCTGCGGTATTAAAATCGCGTTTTTCGCCGGCCATATGTGAACGGAAGATGTGTGCGGCAGGCAAAAATACCCTGTGGAGCCGGGGAGCCGGCGGGCCTGTCGTACGGTCCGGGAAAACCAGGACACGCTCTTTTTCCTGCACGGCATTCCTCCGCAACAACCATCTGGCCTCCCGCTAAAACAGTCTCATTAAGCACATGCGGATTGTCACTCCCACGTCCACGCTCCGCGACTGGAGCACGAGCGATGCAGCGCGTATCGTGAAGTATGCGGATAACCCCCGGATTGCCTGCCATCTCCGCGATGTGTTCCCCTCGCCGTACACAAAGGAGGACGCGGAGCGGTTCATCGCGTTTGCCACCGGCCCGGGCCGGCACCTGTACCTGGCGATCGATATTAGCGGCGAAGCGATTGGAGGGATCGGCATTTCTCCGCTCGCTGACGTGAAGCACAGGACTGCGGAGATCGGCTACTGGCTCGCGGAGCCGTTCTGGGGGGTTGTTGCATTTTCCTCAGATTGTCCCCCGCGACAGGAAATCTCCTGGTGAGATGCAGCCTTGCGCAGGACAGGAGCATTAAACGTGGAAACCCGGATAAAATTCAGCAGCAGATTCATTCCCGCACACCGTCCGGGCTCTCCGGCACAGCCCATGGATCCCTCCGGCTCAGCCGGTGAATGACGAGAAGGACAATGGGGATGCCGATACCGGGCCAGAAATCCAGCAGGTACGTCAGCATCCCGGAAAATGAGGGGATACTATGCGGCGTGAACAGGACCGGCCCGATAAGGTAGGCAAAATAGAGGATAACACAGGCTGTAATGAGTTCGATCTTTTCCCGGTATTTCAGCGCCAGCAAGGCAAGAAGGAGCGCAACAAAACCCTTGCAGAACAGGTAGATCCCCGCCGGCAGGCCGTCAAGTTTTATCCCCATGAACCGGTCTTCCCAGTTGATAATGAACACAAAAAAGGACATCAGCGCCGAAAGCAGGGTGATTATCACAATATAATTTGCGAGGACTGCATCGACAATATTGAAAATTTTTCCCTTTTCCACAATACACACCGTTTTTTTTTTGTTTTTCCCGGATAGAGTTATGAGGTACTTTCGGTTGCCCGGGGTGTCACCGTATCTTTTACGATATCGGACTGTACCATCCCCATCGAAAGGACCCGGCAGGGTATCTGCTCGAAACCATAGTCCTTCCCTTTTGCAGCAATACGGGAATACATCTCGTCCATCAGGGTCCGGTTCACCGGCCAGCCCTGGTAGTATATGACCTCGAAGGTACCGGATGACTCCTGCAGCAAACCGATCACCGGTCCTTTCGGATACAGGTAGGGCTCCATATCCGCCCGGATGGCATCGGTAAAGGAACCGGGATTGTCCAAGGTGAAGTTTATGCTTTTATTCCCGGGTGTCCGGTTCTGGTTCCCGTACGTGGCAATGACATTATCCCAGTCATAGAGCGAACTGTCTGCATCCAGAGCGCTCCCAAAACCGGTGGGAACAGGCGGCGTTACCGTTATTTCGGGCAGAGCCGGGCCAGCCCCGCTATCCGATCCCTGAGAGGGATCGAATGTCCCGGCGGGAATTATGTACAGGTTCGATACGCTATGCACGCCGATCAATACAAGGATCCCGATCACGATGATTGCGCCGATTGCCAGAAATACTGCCTGCCGTTTTATTGCCATAGGTCTTGTCCCGGGATATTCCTTCCGTTGAAGGAAATTTCCGCGTATTTTTTTAGAGGATCTGTCGGGTTCTTTGCCTGCAAAACCCTGGCCGCCAGCGACAGCTCCCGGGGAGATTCCCGGTTGTGATTATGTGTAATGCGCTATATATTCGTTCTAGCCAGGATGTTTACCAATCCCGGACCCGGCAGATCGTCCGACCTGAAACCGGATGACCCTTCAGGTAACCTGAGTTTCCTGCAGGTACTGGAGAAATGCGGTTTTACCCGGGATGCCGTCCACAAGATGGCGATCACGAAAATCGGGCGGCTGCTGGACGAAGTCGTATACGTGCGGCTCGCAGGAGTGGTATAATTTCTATTGGGTAAAGCCTGCGTAAGTCCGATCCCTCAAAAGATCCGGGTTCACCTGTTTTTATCCCGAATCGACAATTTATCAGCCGGGATTAATTTCCCAAACTTAATCGGACAGTGCCTCCCTAAAAAGAATAGTAGAAATGAAGTGCTCTTTATGAAACCAATCCTGTCCATTACTCTGGTTTTTCTCTGTACATGTGTAATCCTCGCGGCTGGCTGTACAACTTCAACGGCTCCGGCCCCGCAATCGCAGGCCGACGCCCTCTTTAGCCAGGGCGAGCAGGCATTCAACAGCAGCAATTACCATGCTGCGGCGGGCCTGTTTGCACTCGCAAAAGAGAATTACTCCGAAGCCGGCGATCAGGCCGGGTATATCCGTGCCCGGGACATGGCGTTCATGTCAACGGGCGTTGTGAATAATTTCCCGTATAACTGGAGCCAGATCGAGGCCGCGATGGCGCAGGTCTTCCCCAATGCAACGGCCGCCCAGCGCGACGCATGGCTGGACGCCCCGATGAATGCAACGCTCAAAAGCGATGGCGAAACCTGGTACTACGACGAGACCATCCACAATATCAAGAACCACAACCCGTCCATTCTCCGGGAAGAAAACGCACTCGCCAACTATACTCCGCTCTATGACGAGCTCATGCCCGTGATCACTGCATCGTGGAAGAACGGCACCGGGACCTATGGCGCACCGGTCGCGTACACAGGATCCACGAACCTGGATATCCCCCGCTCGGAGCTCCCGGCAAACGGCACGCTCAAAGTCTGGCTTCCCGTGCCGATCGAGACCGGCTCGCAGACAAACGTGACGATCCTTTCTGTCGAGCCCGCCCGGTACATGAAGTCGTCAACCGGCACCGGTGCCGACCTCGGACTCGTGTATTTCGAGATCCCGCTCGAAGAGGTCACCGACCCCTTCCTGAATCTCTCCGCAAAGTACCGTTTCGTCCAGCACGAACAGCGCTTTGTCATCGACCCGGCAAAGGTGCAGCCGTACAACACGAGTTCGCCCGAGTACCTGGAGTATACGGGTTCTTCGAGAAATGTCAACGTTACTCCGGAAATAAAAGCAAAGGCGCTCTCCATTATCGGAAACGAGACAAACCCCTATCTCCAGGCCCAGAAGATCTACTGGGACGTTGTCTCCACCCATCCCTACAGCCATGTTCCGCACTTCTATATCGAAGCCACCGGGCTTTCCGAGTCGCAGTATGTCCTGACAACCGGCATCGGCGACTGCGGGTCACAGAGCATGTACTTTGCCGCCCTTTGTCGTGCTGTCGGCATTCCCGCCCGGGCCACCGGCGGTTACCAGATGATCACGGGCACGCCCGGCACCCATATCTGGGCCGAGTATTACCTGGAAGGCTACGGCTGGATCCCGGTCGATGTCACGGCAGCGGAAGGCGGGGACGCGTCGTACAACGCAACTCCCGAAGAGCTCAAAGAATACAAGACCTACTTCTTTGGCAGCCTCGACCCGTACCGGTTCGTGATCCAGAAAAGCCTCGACCTCCCGCTGGTTCCCGATGCCGGTAATGAGGTTGTCTCGCCTGCCGGTTGGGTACAGCTGCCAAAGCTCGTGTGCGACACCTGCCCGGATAACCCGATGGTTCTGTCGTATGAATATTCGCACGTTGCGGTTGAAAAAGAGTAATCATTTTTTTTAGTTTTCCCATACCGGACCGGTTCTGAACCACTCATTACTGTTGTAGTCCTGATCAGGGCCGGAACAATGACTGTCCTGCAGATGCTCCCGCTCCGGAAGTCGTCACCGGAAAATGTATTCCATGCCCGGATTTAAAAAATACGGCACGATTTTTTTTGCTCTGTTGAAATCATACTTCAAAAGGGATCGTAGCGTCTACCGAATGATCTCAAGAAAAGAATCTCTTTCCATTAATGTGTGGTCAAAAGAGAAGGAGACCATTAGGAAAAGGACGAGTCGGGATGTAACGAAAAGAAATGGTTTTGAGATCAAAGGATCCGAAATACCATAGGTAGAAACTTGTCGAAACCAAGTTCTCTGTCCTTAAAAGAAAGTTTGGAAGCGATCTCAAAGTCAGAATGTTCCTGATTCAGATCAAAGAAATCGCCAGCAAAATGATCGTCTGCAACCTCCACAGATTCTTACCGTTTGTTATCGCAAATGTTTTCTAATAAGTAAATTTTTTTATCCCTTAAAATCAGAAAATGCAGCCACAGCATCTCCTCGATAACAATAGCTGGCCAACTACGTTGCCCACTAAAAAATGGTTTTTTTCCGGGCCGGAAAATCTGAAATCTCAAAGGAATGACTGCTAAAAAATTTTCACTCAACGTTGAGTTAAAGCGGGCGTGAATTATAATTTGTTTTATAAAACCCTGCGATTCTGAACTGTTGGATTGAGCCTGACCTCGTTCACGATAACCTGATTGCGGGGTGGAGAGTTGACAACCGATGATATACCCTGTGATTGGCCCGCGAATTCTCTGCGCCCTGCTCATTGTGTTCTTCTGTACCGGATTTGTCGGAGCCGCTGAGCAATCCGGTGACGACCAGATCACCCCTGCTGAGACCACACCGATAACTACCACCGTAAATGCAACCCCGGAAACTCTAAATCAATCCGGGAGCGCGATAGCACCTCCCCCGAAAGAGATCCTTCCCGCAGCCGGATTAGGAAACACCAGTACCGAACCTGCAGAGGAGCCGGACGATACCGGCATCTCCACGGAGAGTTTCGACACGAAGCGCCAGTCGTACACCTGTCGGCTTCATGCTGATTTCATCGCCAATCCGCTGACCGGCACGACACCCCTGACCGTCCACTTTACGGACAAGTCAACCAGCGTCTGTACCGATACCGAAGTAATAGCCTGGGACTGGGATTTCGGCGATGGGGGAATATCCCACCTGAACAGTCCGTCCCATGTGTACAAGAAAGCCGGCAGCTACGATGTCAAACTCACCTACCGGGACTCCGAACACTCCGACACCTACACCCGGGAGAATTATATCACGGTGACCGCCCCGGACCCGACCGTCACCGGCATCGCGCCGGCCACCGGTGTCAACACGATGCCGATCGCGATCACAGACCTTGCCGGGATGAACTTTATTACCGGCGCTACCGCGATGCTCACACCAATGAATGTCGCCCCGGTGCATAAAGGCAGCATCTCAAACGGGACCGGTGGGGCCCTGCTGTTCTCCCCGCAGGATGTCGTTGTTTCCGGCAACTACGCATATGTGACAAGTGCCGGCAGCAATGCGCTGGAGATTGTCGACGTCTCGGACCCGGCGAACCCGGTCCACAAAGGCAGGATAAAAGACGAATCCGGTGGCGCCTGGCTGTACACACCGAATAACGTTGTTGTTTCCGGTAACTACGCGTATGTGACAAGCTGGGGCGACAACGCGCTGGAGATTGTCGACGTCTCGAACCCGGCGAACCCGGTCCACAAAGGCAGGATAAAAGACGGAACCAGCAAGGCAGTCCTGAAAGGGCCGATCGGTATCTTTGTCTCCGGTAACTACGCGTTCGTGGCAAGCTTCTATGGCAACGCGCTGGAAATTGTGGATATATCGAACCCGGCCAGGCCGGCCCACAAAGGCAGCATCACCACCGGAACTGGCGAGGCGCTCCTGGACGTCCCGGTGAGCGTCGTTGTCTCCGGTAAGTACGCGTACGTGACAAGCCGCGATAGCAACGCGTTGGAGGTCGTGGATGTCTCGGATCCGGCAAACCCGGTCCACAAAGGCAGCATCACCGACGGGACCGGCGGTGCGCTCCTGAAAAGGCCGGCGGGCGTCTTTGTCTCCGGCAAGTACGCATACGTAACCAGTATTGGCAGCAACGCGCTGGAGGTCGTGGACGTCTCGAACCCGACAAACCCGGTCCACAAAGGCAGTATCACCGACGGGACCGGCGGTGCGCTCCTGAAGGAGCCGATGGACGTCGTGATCTCCGGCAATTACGCATTCGTGACAAGTGCCACCCGCAATGCGCTGGAGGTCGTGGATGTCTCGGATCCGGCAAACCCGGTCCACAAAGGCAGCATCTCCAACGGGACCGGCGGTGCGCTCCTGAAAGGGCCGGCGGGCGTCTTTGTCTCCGGCAAGTACGCATACGTGGCAAGTACCAGCAGCAACGCGCTGGAGGTCGTGGATACCGGAACGATCCCCGCAACGGATGTCTCGGTGGTCTCGCCCGCGCAGATCACCTGCACGTTCGACATAACGAACCGGGTTGCCGGTTCGTATACCGTTGCGGTTACCAACCCTGACGGCAGTTTCGCTGCTCTCCCCGGCGGGTTCACGGTCACGGCGCCGGTCCCGGTCGAGGCCAATGTCATCCCGTTCGGCAATACCGCACAGATTACCCGATGGCCCTCTCACACCGATTACAGTATGGTCGGCGGTGCATCCGCTATCCGGCGCGACGGTTCAATCGAGACCTTCATCGGCGGAACCGACCTGTCCGGTACCGACTGGATCCAGGTGACCAATAATGCTGCGCTCAACAGGGACGGTACGATCGTCATCTGGACATCTCCCGTCGGTGTCCGGCAGAACGCCGTGACCGAAACGCTCGGCGGGACCGGAAAGAACTACATCGCTATCTCCCAGTACAACGACTGGATGCTCGCCATCTACGAAGACTCTACCGGTACGAACTGGCTCGATGTCATTGGCGACACTTCTGCCTGCCCGGCCATCCGGACCGATAAACCGACCGGCTCCGGCTGGATCTGGGTCTCGGCAGGTCCCACCCATGCACTTGCACTGAAGTCTGACGGCACGCTGGTCGCATGGGGCGACAACTCGTACGGCCAGCTGGATCTGTCCGCCAACCAGACCTACGAGCGGGTCGAAGCTGGTGATGGGTTCAGTATCGGCATTACAGACTCCAGCTCCACGCAGAGCGGACGGTTGGGCCACGGCGGCTCGATCTATGCCGCGGGTAAAGACGATTACGGCCAGGTCAGCGGCATGAACAACCTCCCACCGGGGGATTATATCGCAATCACCGCCGGGTCCACCCGGTCTGCCGCGCTCACGCATGACGGCACGATCGTTATGGCCGGCGAAGCCTGGTCCGGTACCCTGCCGCCCACCGGCCAAGACTACACCGACATCGCGCTCGGCCCGGACTACGGGTTCGTTATTAAAGATGCCGGGCCGGAACTCACTATCACCGGCCCGCTCAGCCCGGGCCAGCCGGTCTCATGCCTCGAACATGACCTGCTCGGCGCGGAGAACCTCATCATCCCCTACGGCTCGACAATCGAGCATACCAACCATGAAGTCACCCGGATCATCCGGCCGGACGGGTCGGAACTCGGGTGGGCGAATGACCGGGAGGCGGAAGTTCTCTGGACGCCTTGGGGAGACGAGGCAATTACAACCAACGTTTTAATAATTCCAAATTCATCTCATCTAAATTCTACAGCGAAGGATATTGTAACATTAAAAAATGCTCCCTCTGGTCGAATGGATGAAACGCAGGCTAATATCCTGACCCTGATTTATCGATATTCAAAGCAGACACACACGTCGGCTTTTCATAAATCCGGGGACACCTCGTGCACAGTACCTGCCCCAAACTGGGTGGAGTGGGCAACGATGAGTACCTCTTCAATTCCAAATTTCTACTCATTCAACACAAAATGGGTTATTCCAAATAATCCCAGTAACTATGCCGTTGGATCTATTCCATCTGATGGAACACAAAGAACGGCTGTCAGTACTTGGAACGGAATTGAACGGACGTCCGGAGATGGTCTAATTCAAGCAGTACCCGCATGGAATTGGTGGTACAACGCAGATAGTGAAAATTTCGATGGAAAATGGTCATGGGCAATCTGGGGGAAGGATTCAACACATTCATTGACTTGGCTAACCCCTCCGAAAGCCATTAGTGCAGGTGATTCTTTTGCTGCAACATACTGGATTGATGCAAGTACGAGTACATCAACAACATGGGGTTACAATGCTGGCAAGTCAGGTAGTCTAACAACAGACTATTGGACTACATCAGATCTTACACAAGATAACGCGGAAATGGAAGTAGCAGAAGAGGCATATTTGTTTCGAGAGAAATTCTCAGCAAAATCCACTAAACAAGAATCACAATATTTCCCCTCCAATACCAAATTCACCAATTTCATTATTCAGGACACCTCAGGAAAGACATATACTCCGAGCTTTTCCAGTTGTGTTGCTGATGATTGGAGTAAGAGTATTTCTACGTTAAAGGTGGAAGTCTCGACAAATCCCTATGCCATCACCCTGCATACAACATCTTAAGGTGAAAACATGAAACGAATCCTATTTTTATTTTTTATGATCCTAATCTGGGTAGTATCGGGCATAGGAATCAGTACAGCTGCATTGCCCGGGGGATCCGCAAATGCAATTGAAAATACTAGTTATTGGATTCATCTCAATCCGGTTCCGGACCAACATCTGAATGATACATTTGTAATTACCGGTACGACAAATATTCCGATAGGGGAACTGATAGAAGTCTCTACATATCTCGGATTTTCTCCACATACGACGAAGTATAAAAAATCTGTATTCTGGGGTAGGGAATATATTGTGACTGTTTTAGGGGGTTCGTCTTGGGAAAATACCTTCACGACACCACCCATACAGATCACCCCTTCAGAATCCGGGGGGACTTATGAAGAAATCTGGGTAGATAAGGACTATATTATTATTGCCTACTATAAGATGGATCCTTCTGTTGAAATCGGAACGAGTTATGAGATTTTGGCCTCTGAATCGCCACCTGTCACCCCCACTCTGGTTTTACAAGAGGATCGGCATCAATCAACTGGGGTTCCTGTAACACCTTCGCAAAAATCTCCCATTTCGCCCGCTTTAGCGATAGTTACTCTGGGCATTACCGGAATTTATGTTGTTTTTACGAGATTATAATGCCATTAATTAACTAAAACCTTTTTTTTACCCGGACAATAACCGCAACTCTTTTTTCACTCATCGCCAGCGTTATACCTACTACCTTCAATTTTAGATTATGATTACGGCCGGCGACGATTACGCCCTTGCGCTCACGCACAACGGCACGATCGTTATGGCCGGCGAAGCCTGGTCCGGTACCCCGCCGCCAACCGGCCAAGACTACACCGACATCGCGCTCGGCCCGGACTACGGGTTCGTTATTAAAGATGCCGGGCCGGAACTCACTATCACCGGCCCCCTCAGCCCGGGCAAGCCGGTCTCATGCCTCGAACATGACCTGCTCGGCGCGGAGAACCTCATCATCCCCTACGGCTCGACAATCGAGCATACCAACCATGAAGTCACCCGGATCATCCGGCCGGACGGGTCGGAACTCGGGTGGGCGAATGACCGGGAGGCGGAAGCACTTTTGATTCCAGGTCAGGGATCTCAGTTCATCAGTACTCGTGTATATCAAGAGATGGGTTCTTCAATTATCGTTGATGAGTCAACACCGAGCACTACCATAATTAAAGATAATATCACCAAAAACGTGATCTTCACCATCCGGGAATCCAATCCCATGTCCGATAGAGGTAAATCATACATGCCTACTCCCAACCATATCGGAAACGTAGGTACTGATCCAATCATTCAGGATCTAACCGGATCCCCCTCGTGGGTCGTGTGGGCAGCACATCAATACCGAAGTTCCACAACTGATTTCGGATCATACGAAGTTGATTGGATCGTTCCGGATGCACCGAAGGAACACCCCTTCGATCCTACGGATAAGTCTAAAAATACTCAGTCATGCTTCTTTAACTCCGTTGAATCCTACGACTCTAGTGGCAGATCAGGTGGGATATTACAACCTGTGCTCGCCTATAACTGGGTGCAAAAGTATAATCCCGATCGTACTAAAGCTGATTACAACGAAGGTTGGTCGACGTGGATTTACGACCTCAAAAATCAACAACGTGCTGTTTCATCAAAAATCACTGATATCTCTCCGGGAGACACCATTAAAGGGAAAATTACCTATGATGGTTCGAGTTGGAAAGCGGATTTAATCCGCACAAAGAAATCTGACGGCACAAGCACACCAATATCGCTCACAAAAATATATGCACAACTAGATGCTCGGAATGTTGATACTGAAGTTGTCTACGAAGCATACTTAAAAGCTAATCCTTTAACTGAAAAATCTAGCACTCATGAGGAAAAGTACTTCCTAAGTAATGCCAAATTTGATCCTATAGTCTTGAAAGATATCAAAGGAAATGTAATTTCCAACGCATTTGGTGCATACGCCAACAAAGAATGGTGGGACTATAAATCCACGCAATGCCCGCATATTGGTGTTGACGTCAACAGTTTTGTCTGGTTTTACTCTGTTGACCTGAAAACAACATCATGAGAGATGAGACCTATGAACCGCAAGATATCAATCCTCATTTTCACCATTATCTGTATTGTATTCGCCGGGGGATGTACATACACAACCGACAGCCATACTGCATCTCTCTCGCCAACCAGTACACCGCCCACTCCAGAAAGCCCCTACTGGATTCACCTTGAAACTGAGGTAGATACGTTTTATGCAGGTGAAAATCTCACGTTATCCGGTACAACGAACCTTCCTGTAGGAGATAAGATCAATATTACGATTAGACGCAGCGCCGGGCTGGTACCAAAAACCCAAGAACCCTGGGAGGGAGGCGAGTGGAACACAACGGTTATGAGCGGTTATCCGAATAATACATGGAAGTCACAGATTATAACAAATCCCGATGTCTTTTTTGAGAATTCCAAATACGATAGAGCGAACTGCGCACTTATAATCTATTCCGCGAACACGAGTTATAATCCGGAGCCTCATGGAATTTATATCGATATTGATGTTCTAAATCCTCATGGGAACTTAGAATAACCTCAACCCTTTTTTCACTCATTGCCAGCGCTAATACCCCGAGTTCTGTTGCATCTACGGTTGATGATAGAATTTTATCATCGAAAGATTTTGCGTTTCAATCCCCAACGCAACAGAATCTGGCTGGCCGCTGTAAAACCTGCCAGTTTTTTACTTCCCGAACAGCGGTGCGAGTTCCACCTTCTGCCAGGGCTGGTCCATCACGTTCATCCAGAGCGTCTGCGTTTTTGGCAGGTATACAACCTGGTGGTTGGTCGAATAATTGATACCTCCCATATTCGTGTGGCAGAACTTCGAGCCGCCATTCTCGATACAGACATCGCGGATCGCCATCATCTTTGCAGCATCGATCGCTCCCTTTGCTTCATCGGCCTGATGGAGGAGGTTGTTGTACCGCGAAAGCGAATGACCGGGCGGGGCCGAAAGGTTCCACGAAGGATCGATGAAGTGGTTTGATGCCGCAACAATCCCGTCGCCCGTTCTCTGCAGGGTCCGGTTGGTTGATTTCTCGTACACGTACGCCTGGTCCGGTCCTGCCACATCCACGATCCATGCTAATTCCGGGGCTGTCCCGCGGATGGCAGCGTCGAGGGAGGCAAGATCGGAATAATCGAACATGAACCGGTAGTATTCTGTGATAAATTCCGGCCGGGTTTCCGACGCAATCTCGACGAAGCCGGCATTGTCATCGGCAATAAAAAGCCCTTTGTCGTTTAAGAAAGTCTCGGGCCGCGCCCCTGCCGGACTCCAGGTTACAACCGCATTGCTGCCGTCCGTGGGGCGGTACACCGTAAGGACATACCATTTCGTTAACGGCATCACCACATCGTCAAGGTCCCAGTTGCGGGAGACCACCATGGAGCCATCGGTTGTGTAGTTTCCCCACGTGGCAAGGTACGAGCAGGAGGCCGAAGTGGAGACCGGTGTGGCTGTGAGCAGGAAGATGGGGCCGTAATATATGACAGCGATATCTTCCGGTAAAAGGCCCGAGGTCTCCGACATGCCGGTAAAGATCTCTTTTACCCGCTGCGGATATTTGGCGACTACACTCTTACCTCCCTCCCGTATCTCTTCCTTTGAATATCCCCTCTCGTTGAAGGTATCCATGAGGAAGGTGTATTCTTCGTTAAGCTCGGTCTTCATCAGGCCGCCGTACTGCCGGCCCATCTCGCGGTAGGAGCCGGAAAGGACGATCACCGGGTAATCGCCGGCCTGGTAGCGCTGCCCGCCTTCGAACGTGGCAACGAGCGGGAGATCGGTTGGCGGGGCATCTGATGAGGATGTAAGCTGCGGCAGGGAAAAGGCGGCAGCGGGAACGGCAAGGGTACCGAGCAGGAACAGGAAGAGGAAATATTTCATGAATGGTTGTATATTTGCGTCAATTAATAAATGCCGGTGGTTTGCAGATTGCATAATTAGGGGATAGAAAAAGAAAAAATTGTGTTACGGGAATGTCACTATGACATCGTTTTCCATGAGCCGGTTTTCCTGCGGCAGGGATTCATTAAAGAAGATCCCGGTGATGTTCTCTTCATCGAACCGGCCGGTCACGGTAAACGAGCGATACACTATCGGGTATCCCTCGCCCCCGAGAACTGTGGGGTTATCTGTTATGACCTGGAAATGAAGGTGTGGGGCATCGGAGTTCCCAGTGTTTCCCATCAAGCCGATTACCTGGCCTTCGGTTACCGAATCCCCGACTTTTACCCGGACCGAGCCGTTTACCATGTGGCCGTAGCAGGCGTACTTGTTATCCCCGAGGTCGATGACCACGCCGTTTCCGAGCGCAGAATCTACCGTTACCGGGGGTTTTTGGGTGGTAATCTCGATATCGGGCACACCGTCACGGACGTACACGACCGTGCCGTTGCCGACTGCGTACAGGTTCTGGCCAAAGCCGTAATAGTCGCGGGCGATACTCATGTTGCCGGCAAATGCCGTTCCGGTTGTGGTGTTAATGAGGATGAAATCCTGTGCATAGCGCTGGGGGACCCGGGTCACGTTTGCCATCGTGATCTGGGAGGTGACATGGTGCACCACGGGCGAGGTAGTCTCCATGATCGCCCAGCCGGTGCCCTTCACCGGGGAACCGACAACAATCGGTGCGAGATCCTTTCGCACGGTGATGTTTTCACTCGTGACCGTTAGCGGTGCAAGGCCTTCTGCGGTCCGGTTGAAGGTGACCCGGTTCGTGAGCCGGTCCGGTACGGTACCGGGGCTTACGACAAACCAGATCGAGATCCGGGGTTGGGGAAGTTTTCCCGTGCCGTTCTGGAGCTCGGCTTCGGTTGGCGGCGGAACGGAGGCGGGAAATGCGGTCTTTGAAAGTACTGATGCGTTTGGCGAATAGAGCAGGTTTCCGGTATCTGCATCAAGAACTTCGACCGTTTCCGGCACAAACGTCATGATCTCCATGCCGGAAAATTCGAGTTCGTAAGCGATGTTGACACCGTTTGTGCTCTCGACCGGGATGGGCCCGAACGGCACGGTCATCGTGACGGATGGTGTTTCTGTTGTCTGCTGCTGCCCGACAGGGGCAGGGGAGGTCTGGGTACAGCCGCAGAGAAGAATGAGTGCGAAGATTCCTGCACCTAGGAGAAGCGCGATCTTAATGGACATATCTGGATCATCCGTTCATTAGTTTTCGACCAGAAAAGCCGTGCGGTTTGTTATTGATACCTGTTACCGGTGTAAAAGACCCAGTCATTTTCCATGATTTCCCGGGTTCATCAACTACCCCTTCACGGATTGTGTGCAAAAAAAGATCAGGGGAAACTGATCACGGCCCAGTTCTCCATGAGCCGGTTTTCCTGCGGGACCGGATCGGTTTTGAATTCAACGAAATTTCCAAACCCCTCCCAGAGCTGGTCCATGGAAAGCCCTTCTGCCGTAACCGTCCGGTCTGCGCGGCTCTGGTTGACCTGCCCGATCACGCTAAACGAGCGGTACACATGCGGGTATCCTTCTGCGCCAAGAAGCGAGGGCGAGCCGGTCACGACCTGGAAGTGGAGGTGCGGGATATCGCTGTTTCCGCTGTTCCCTACAAGCCCGATCACCTCGCCTTCCGTCACGGTATCGCCGGCTTTTACGCGGATGGACCCGGGGATGAAGTGGCCGTAGCAGGCATATTTTTTGTCGCCGATATCGATGATAACATAGTTCCCCGCGAGCGTTTCAAACGAGAGCGATTCCTGCCGGTAGACAACCGGGTTGTTCGGTACTCCGTCATAGACCGCGGCAACGGTACCGTTTTTCACCGCGTATACCTCTTTTCCGTATCCGTAGTAGTCTTTCGAGAGCGTTGCATTGCCGGAGACTACCTGCCCGGTTGCCGGGTCGATAAGGAAAAAGTCCTGCGCATAGCGTTGGGGTGTCCGCGTGACGCCGTTTGCGGTGATGGGGGCAAGGAAGTGGTGGGTGTCCGGGGCGGTGGTCTCCATCGCCGTCCAGCCGGCACCTTTCAGCGGGGAACCGACAATAACCGGTGCAAGATCTTTTCGCACTACAACTTCGCCGTCGGTCACAGTGAGCGGAGACAGGCCTTCCGCAGTCCGGTTCAGCGTGAGGCGGTGGACAAGGCGGTCGGGAACGGAACTGGTATTGACCACAAACCAGACGGAGATCCGCGGGACAACGGGTTCCAGCGAGCCGTTCACAAGTTCGTCCGGCGGGATCGGGGCGTGCGCCACGAGAAAACTTTCCGCAAGCAGATCGGCCGACGGGGTATAGACAATGTTCCCGGTATCGGCATCGATCACATCGAGATGTTCCGGGACAAGGGTCGTGCTGCCCGTGACATTGAGTTCGAGTTCGTAGGCGATGTTGACGCCATTTGTGCTCCCGACCGGTACGGGCCCGAACGGCACGGTCATGGTAGTATTTTCCACCGGTGCGATCTTATCGGATGCATTTCCTTCCGGTGACTGCTGGGTACACCCCACGGAGAGAATGACAACAAGAGTGGCTGCGATAAGAAAAAAAACGATCTTCCGGGACATAGTGGGAACAACCGGAGATTGTCGCACCGCCCCATAAATCCGCTGATTCCGGTCGGACCGCAGGGCCGCTTGACCCTGCACGAAAAAATGGATTATACCCGGGTAAACGGCCCGAATTCATCCGAAGTAAAACCGGTAACGGTTCCGGCAGGGTTTTTGGTAAACGTGATGTATCCGGTGGTGTCGTCCGGGTTTGGCCACGAGAGGTACCAGGTATCGTTTGTCTGGTGCATGATGGTCCCCTCGTATCCGACCGGCCCTAAAAGCACGGTCATGTTCCCGGCATCCGCACCTTCGCGGAGGGTCATCGTGCCGTACAGGTTGCTTGAGTAGTTTCCGGCAAGATCTGACAGGGCAATCGTTGACGGGGTTGCGTCTGCAGGAACGGTGATTGCCTTGAGGAGCGTGTACCAGCCCTGCTGGTTATACTTCTCTTTTGCCTGCAGGTCAATGCCGCTTTTCCCGACATACCGTTCAAGGAATTCGTCCCGTATTGTTTCGGGAAATACCGTCAGCTGTTTGTTTGCAATCACCACAAGGCCGACATTCTTTCCCGGGACAAGGATCACAATCGACCGGACACCGTCGAGCGCCCCGTTCTTCTCGATAATCCGTTCGCCAAGGAAATAATACGAGTCGCAGCCAAGGCAGACAACACCGTTCGGATCGGAAAGCGGCCCACTCTTCCCGGCAACCAGGCTTGCCGCGTGGATATTGGTTACGGTCTTTGCGGAGAGGACCTGTTTTCCGTCAACCGAACCGTTGTTGAGCATCATCCGCAGATACTGCGTCATGTCCCGCCCGGTGGAGACGACCTGGCCGGCAGCAGGGAACCCCGCTTCTTCGTGCATGATGGGAGTAACGTTCCCGTCAATCTCCTGGTACCCGGCAACATGGTTGTCGTCGAGATAGAGGGTTTCAGGATGAGCGCCCGAACGCGTCATGTTGAGTGGTCGGAGGATCCGGGCATCGGTTATGTCCTCCCAGCTCCGGTTGTCCACCGCTGCCGCAGCCTCACCGACAATGAAAAATCCTGCATTGGAATACTGGTATTTCTCGCGGAACGAGGTTCCAAGCGGGAGATAGCGCAGCCGCTGGAGCATCTCGCTGTCAGAGTACCCGAGTCTTCCCAGGAGATCGCCGTCGTACTGCCGGAACCCGGTCCGGTGGGCAAGCAGGTCGCGGAGGGTCACGTGTTCGGTGACATAGGAATTTGCAAGCATCAGGTTCGGGAGGTAGGAGATCACCGGGGTATCCCAGTCCAGTTTTCCTTCGTCAACGAGCGAACCGACAGAGGTTGCGGTGACGTACTTGGAGACCGAAGCAATCTGGAACCGGGTGTCGGGATCGACCAGATCCGGTTTGCCGAGCTCGCGGACACCGAACCCTTTTAAGTACACAACAGAGTCGTTCTGAACAATGCCGACAACTACACCCGGCACCTGGTATTCAGTCATCTTTTCCGTGACAAACGTATCGAAGCCGTCCAGTTTATTGGCGGACGTGTTTTCTGCAGCGGTCTGGGTGCAGCCCGCGGCAAGGAGAATGACCGCAGCGACAAGGATCAGGACAAACAGGATCTTTTTTGACATAAGCAATTCAGTGGTTTTTTTTTACCACAGATTAATCATGCGATTTTTATTTTATAAAAAAACGGATGCAGGCTTCGATTCTCCGGTTCATGGCGGTCGTTACCGGAAAAAATTATTTCATATGATTTATAACTGCAAAAAGGAGATATCCGGCATGATCGCATGATTCCTGATATACGCCGACAATACCTGGCCGGTATCTTCATTGGTTTCCTGCTCGTTTTGCTCATCATCTCCGCAGGATGTACCGGTACAGCCAACACGACTTCATCATCCTCATCGGCACTGGAAAAAAATATCTCTTCGATCACGTCAGCACCGCAGTACACCCACGCGAGCTGGGGACTGATCGTTGTCGACCCGTCCACCAACCAGACGCTGTACGAAAAGAATGCCGATGAGATGTTTACTCCCGCATCCACGACCAAACTCTTTTCAACGTCTGCTGTCCTTGCAGCACTCGGCCCCGATTATCGGATTACGACCCCGGTGTATGCAACGGGAACGATCGGGGCGGACGGGACCCTTGACGGGAACCTCGTGCTCGTGGCAAAAGGCGACACGACTATGGGCGGTCGGACGCTTCCCGACGGCACTATCGCGTTTACCAATACCGATCATTCCGAATCGGGCGGCAGCCTCACGACACCCGATCCCCTTGCGGGCTTAAACGACCTTGCAAAGCAGGTGAAAGCCGCTGGCATCACAAAGGTTTCCGATGTGGTAATTGACGACCTCCTCTTTGCAAACTACCAGGGAGATTACATGGCGCTCCTCTCGCCCATTGTCATCAACGACAACCTGGTCGACCTGAGTGTCACCCCGACTACGCCCGGTTCTGCGCCGTCCGTGGTAATGCGGCCGGAGACTTCCCTGTACAAATTCGACAACCGGGCCACCACCGGCCCTGCCGGCTCCGTGACCGCGCTCGATGCCGGTGAAGAGGCCGGGACCGTTATTCTTGTAGGAAATATTGCAGCCGATGCCGGGACGGTCAACACCACGGCAGCGGTCACGGATCCCGCCGCCTTTGCCCGCTCGCTCTTTATCGGTGCACTGGAGCGTGAGGGAGTAACCGTTGGAGCAGCGGCAAACGGTGATAACCCGTCCGCAAAACTCCCGGCTGCGGGAGCCTACAGCAGCGCAACGGAAGTGGCAAATCTCACCTCCCCACCGCTTTCGGAGGACGTGAAGCTGACGCTCAAGGTCTCGCAGAACATGCACGCCAACTATTACGTCATGCTGCTTGCCCTTTCCGAAAACAAGACAAGCTTCTCTGATGGCATGACAAAAGAGGGCAACGTGCTGCGGTCGCTCGGCCTCGACACGACCGGGGCAATGCTCGGCGACGGTGCGGGCGGGGACCGGGTGAATCATGTCTCGCCGCGTACCGTTGCAGAACTGCTTACTCTCATGAGCAGGCAGTCGTATGCCGACCGGTTCAAAAATGCCCAGCCGGTTCTCGGGGTCGACGGTTCAACGGTCGGCCACTGCGCTGCCGGCAACCCGGCCTGCGGCCGCGTGTATGCAAAGACCGGGACCTACAATTACCCGGATCCGCTGAACGGCGGTAACGTCCTGTTATCCAAAGGCCTTGCCGGGTATGTGGACACAAAGAGCGGGAAGCAGCTGGTCTTTGCCGCGTATGTCAACAACGTGCGGCTTGAAGGGAACGTCACCGCGGATTCCGTGGGAACGGATCTCGGCAGCATTGCCGGGATGATTTATGAGGAGTATTAACTATACCAGATTTTTTTTGCAGTATACCCGGATATCCCGTTGCGACCGTCCCCCTCAGCCAACGGTCCCGAAATTATCCGCTATTTCTTACCGTTCAGGCAGGTTCCCGGATCCGGTTTTTTGCATAGGATTAGGAAAGGGACGGCACCGAATGCGACGATACCTGTTACAAGAAAAACCGATACGATTCCCGCACTGTCCATCAGCAGCCCGAAGATCACCGGTACGGTAATAAAACAGATCCCCTGCACTACGTTGACGGCTGCGGCAGCACTTCCCTGGCCGGTGTTGCGGCCGGCAATGGTGACAAGGGCACAAACCGTGGTAAGGGACAGCCCGAGGCCCATACCAAAGAGCACGATCCCGCCAAGGAGGACCGGGTAACAACCGGTACAGGCCATGCACAGTGCACCGCAGGCGATAATGGAGATCCCGATGGACAGCAGGAGATATTTGTCGAACCGGTCTGCAAACCTCCCGAAAATTTTCTGGGTACCGGCCATGGCAAGCATCCCGATCAAAAGGAGCATCCCGGAGCTGGTTGCACTCAGCCCGTCGGCATCGTGGGCAATGAGGGGAATATAGAAAAGAAAGGCTACGTACGTGACAGAATATATGCAGTAGAACAGGACCGGGATCATAAGGAGCGGGTGACGGAATGCCCGGAGGGCCGCCGGTCTCCCCTTTATCACCGGGCGGTAATCCGGCAGCCGGAAGAGGACAATTGCAGCACCGCAGGCAATGATAAATGCAAGAAACAGGAATGCAGAACTATAGCCTGCGTAGTCCATCAGCATCCCCCCGATAAGCGGCCCGAAGCTCATGCCAAGATACGAGATGCTGTTGAATTCCCCCATCAGTTTTCCCTCTTCACCGGTCTCCGCGAGATCGCCTACGTAGGCAACAGCCACGGGAAAAACCATTGCAGCAAAAATCCCGGTGAAAAACCGGATGATCACCAGCACCTGGACGGTAGTGGCAAGAACGTAGAGGGCAGAAAACAGGGAAAACCCGGACATCCCGACAATAAGGAGGGTCCGTCTCCCGCAGGCATCCGACATTCCCCCAAAAAATGAGAGGAACAGGGTTTTTGATACGGAAAACGATGCGATAATGAGGCCAATCCAGAACCCGGTCGCCCCCATGATCTGGGCGTACACGGGAATTGCCGGTGTGATTATCCCGAATCCCAGCTGCGTGGAAAACCCGGCAAAATACAAAATTACGAGCGCCGATTGTTTTTCTGTCAGACTTCCGGTATCAAAGCAGTGCCGGACAGATACGCCGGATTGCGGGGCGATTACCTCAGTCTGCATGGTTCCTCCCCCAAAGGATCGAGGGCGCCCGTATTGTTTCCGGCACGTTTTCAGGGGCGGGCCATACCCCGGCAAACCCGTTTTTGTGCACCGTTCGTGTCGTCATTATCGCGGTATGGAACAGGAACCCGGATATCCACAGGTGGCGGACATGCCAAACCAGCGACCGTGAAACATTTCCCGGATTTCAGCGTTCGATCTCCCGGCAAGCCCGAGTCTTTCAAGATTTCGTCCTTCACTACGGAAATCGACGTTTAAGAGAGCAGATGCGAAATCGATTACCATGCCCGCAGATTTCATGGGAAGCCCCAGCCGCTTCCCCAGCGCTTCAAGAGGAACAAGGCCTGCAGGAACATCTTCCAGAAGGTACCGGTGCATAAGGCTGACAGGTGCATCGATAACGGCATATGCCGGATTATTCTGGATGCACTCGTACAGATTCCTCCCGGAAACACGGTAACTTCTTTTCAGCCAGTTCGTGACAGATTCGACACGATCCCCGAGCAGTTCGGCAACAGCAAGCCGTTCGCGGTCGAGTTTTTCCAAAAACTGTGCAACTGTCGGGGTGATCCCGTCCCGGTAATATTTGAACGATGTTTTCAGGTTCTCGATCCACCCGGCATTAAAAAGCACCGGGGCACAGTGCATGATCATCCCGACATTTCCAATCGAGGTCTGGATCGTTGACCGCGCCGGTACAAAATATGGACGGATGCAGTCGGGCAGGCGATCCCGGACAATTTCCGTATCGGCGGGATTTATGGCAGAGATGAAGACATCTTCCTTGAACGCAAAAAGGTTCGTGCTCACCGGGTCTGTCTTCCGGCAGGTATAGATGATAGTCTGTGTCTCGGCAATAAGCGGCAGTTTGCGGCATCCCTCCCTGACAAGAGTTTCCCGGAACTCGAGCGCCCCGCAGGTTCTTCCCGGGTTTAATACCACACACGATCCTGCGGAAAGATGCGGCGCAAGAATCCGGGCAATTTTCTGGTGGGTGTTTGCCGGTGTTGTGATAAGGATCAGGCCGGTATCCTGGATCACGTCGCGGATATCGGTACTTACGGTGCAGATACGGGCATCTGCCTCGATTACCCCATGGCAGTGGATGCAGCGGGTTTTTATGAGTTCAGAGATTGTCTGCCTGCGGTGGTTCCACAGGCTGACGGTATTTCCCGCAGCGGAAAGATGGGCGGCCATGGTCAGGCCGGAATTTCCTGCACCGATGATCGATACCTTCGTCATTTTGTATTTCAGTTAAAAGGTAGTAACCGGGATGCGCCCGGCAGTCTTTTTTGCTAAAAAAAAATCCGTGTTCATTTTTCACGTCTGCTCATTTGTGGGGAACGGGATTTTTTTAATACACTTCCGCATCCTACGCCCCTTCCTGCATATTCATAAGATTTTTTAGAGTCACCCATGAAAAGAAGATCGTTAATTGAAATTTTTTTTTCACTTACTGTTTTTTTATCCGCATATCCTGATGCCGCTGCCAGTCAAACCAGCAAATGCCCCGCAAAAAAAATATGGCCCACAATGGAAAGAACCGACAGCCCCCTTCTGGAAACACTCGGTCGGTCACGGTATGACCGCCCCGTCCAAGCCCGGGCGCCGGTAATCGTACAGTGTGTTTTTCCGCAATACTCATCATCCCCTACTTCCAATACCCGGTTATCATGACCCTCACGGACTCCCAAAAAGCTGAAGTAAAAACAACCATGGAAGCCTATGCAACTGCCTACAAAAACAAGGACATCCTCGGTCTCCTCGCCGTATTCTCTCCCGACATCTGCGGATTCGGGAGCGGACCGGACGAGGTCGTGACCGGGAGAGATTCCTTTGCCCGGCAGGTCCAGCGCGACATGAGCCAGGCCACGGTAAACGGTGTCGTATTCACGGACACGCAGATCTTTGGCGAGGGCCGGGTTGCGTGGCTGATGACGAAATCCGCGATCAGCTTCACGCTTGCAGGAAAAAAGATGCAAACCCTGCAGGGCCGGTCCACGATGGTAATGAGAAACACCGGGAGCCGGTGGCAGATCGAGCAGATCCATTTCTCCCTGCCCTATGGCGGGCAGCAGGCGGGCCAGTCGTTCCCGGGTGCGTGAACATTCGCGTCACTTTTTCCCGTCCCGCATATCCTACCTTTTTTTGCCTGATGATACATACCTGATAAGGTAAGGTGTTTTGGTGCAGCAGGCCGCCACAGTCTTTACGAAAATCCGGAACGTGTTCACGTTCGAACGCGTCTTTATCCTCATCCTGCTCCTTGCAATATTTTTACGGTTCTGGACGCTGGATCTCAAGCTCTTACACCATGACGAGGCAATCCATTCATGGTTTTCCTATACCCTCCTGACCACCGGGGCCTGGCAGTACGACCCCAGCTACCACGGCCCGTTCCTCTACTATGTCACGGCCGGCATGTTCTCGGTCTTTGGCGCTTCCGATCTCGTTGCCCGGATCCTCCCGGCAGTCTTTGGCACGCTGCTTATCCCGCTCGTGTACTGCATCTACCGGCTCGGTCACATCACCAAAGCCCAGACGCTCCTTGTCGCGCTCTTTCTGGCCCTCTCGCCGGATATGGTTTACTTCTCCCGGTTCCTGCGGCACGATATCTTCATGCTCTTTTTTACGATGCTGCTTCTGGTCGCCATCCTCTATTACCTTGACCGGGGCCAAAGTCGGTACATTATTGTCGGCGCCATTGCAGCGGCCGGCGCACTCTCGTGTAAAGAAGAGATGCCGGTCATCCTGTTGATCTTTGCGGCATTTTTCCTCTTTGCCCTCTGGAAAAAACAGGTTGCGCTTCCGCTGAAATGGAAGTACGACCTCCTGATGGGCCTGTTCCTTGTCACCGCTCTCATGGTCACGCTCTATTCTGCGTTCGGCAACCACCCGGAGACGCTTGTCGGCCAGAACTTCCAGGTCAACACTACCGGCTGGTACCAGGCTGTCGATCACTGGGTGGCGATGCACGAACAGCAGCGGCTTGGCGGGCCGTTCTATTTCTATATCCCGCTCTACCTCCTGTACGAGCTGCCGATCTTTTTCCTTGCCCTGCTCGGGACCGTCCAGTTCCTGGTAAAAGATGTGAACTTCGGTCTGGCAGCGACGCGGGTTAAAAACTGGATACGGACGCGCCGCGCCAGCCTTCCGGTCGGCGACCTTGCGGCAGTCAGCGTAAAGCAGATGGAGTCCTCGCGGGTCCTTCCCGATAAATCGGATCTCTTCTTCCGGTTCTGCATCTTCTGGATGATCCTGTCCATGGCGTTCTACGCATACGTGGGCGAAAAAGTCCCGTGGCTTTTGATCCACCAGCTGCTCCCCATGTGCTTTGTCGCCACGTACAAACTCAACTGGCAGAAGATCGCATTTGCCCTTGCCGGCTGTATCTTTTTAGCCCTCATGACCTGGCACGTTGCTTTTGTCCCGACCGACATCAGCGAACCCATTGTCCAGGTCCAGAACTCCGAGGAACTGCGGCCGGTCATGGGCATCATCGATAATTCGAGCCATGTGGTCCTTGCATCAAAGGACTTAAACTCCGGGTTCTGGCCGCTGCCCTGGTACTATCGGGGCGATCGCTGGAACAAGTTCACGTTCTATGGCGAGAAAGGCGAGATTGCGACCTTAACAGAGAACCATCCGGATGCGATCATCCTCCACGATACGGAAAGTTACGATGAGATCCCCGGTTACGACAAGACCACGTACAAGCTCAACTACTGGTTCTCGTTCTACGATAACGACAACCGGCTCTTCGATTACTACATGCACCGCGACGGCATGCTCGGGAGCACCAACCTCGATGTCTTTACCCGGCAGAAGAGTGTATCCGGGACTGCCTGAATTTTTTTTTAAAAAACGGATCGGTATATAAGAAATACCGGCAAAAACCGGATAAAAAATTATTTTGTAAGGGACTTTCCCAGTTCCTCGGCTTTCTTTATCGTCTCCGGGTATTTGGCGAGGTCCCGGGGCCCCATGCACTGGTTCTGCCAGATAAAGCCGCCGTCAACGCAGCCAAGGTATCCGAACGTTGCCTTGACATATGCGTTCAGCGGTGCGAGGGCTTCGGGCGGCATGCCACCGCAGGTGAGCGCGAGCACGATCTTCTTGCCCTTCGGCATGTCGGTTGAGAAGTCCGGCTTCATATAGGCGTAGAACCGGTCGATGAAGGGATATGCCTGGGCGTTAAGCCGGCCCCAGTATACGGGCGAACCAAGGACGATCGCATCGGCCTTTGCCATCTTCTCCCAGAGACTTCCCATATCGTCATCGATGATGCACTCGCCTTTCTCCTTACAGGTGTTGCAGCCGGTGCAGGGTGCGATGTCGAGATCGCAGATCCGCACGAGCTCGGTCTTTGCCCCGGCTTTTTTTGCACCGGCAAGGACGTGTTCCACAAGCGACTGGCTGTTTGCCCCTTTGCGGGGGCTTGTTGCAATACCAAGGATTTTCATGAAGTGAAAGATACCGCTGGCAAAAATAAATGCTTTCTTCTTATTCTGGCCAGAAAATATTCCCGGCATTTGGATTCACCAGAATATCACGGGACAAAAAAAACAGGGATCTTGCTCTGATCTCCTGAAGAGTCGGGGGATCAAATCCAAAAAAAAGGTGAAAAATCCGAATCTCCGTAACTGGTTCCCGGCGTGTTCTTATTTTTCCCTCTCGCAGAAATGCCCGAGTGCGAGGCTGTTTTTTGCAAAGATCTCGCAGGCAAGGCAGAAGCAGCGCTGTTCCCTGATCTGCGTTGCATTCGATCGTCCGCGTGCGCAGAAGAGGTTGTCCGGCTGGTGGGATCCCAGGCAGTTTTTCTTATAATTCGGGCATATGCCGCAGTACTTCATACAGATCTGCCGGTTCTCATCGGTATCTTCAACGGTAACCGTGCCCATTTTCATGGTGTTGCATGGTACGGCCGGGGATAATAGGTTTCCCTCACCAGAAGGCAGAACCGCCCCGGCCCGGGTACAACCGTACCAAAAATGGATCGTTCATTATAGCCGGGTGCGAAACCGAACGTAAGCCTCACCCTCTCACGCATACCCACGATCGGGACAACAAGAACCCGTGTACCTTCGAGTTTGTGGGTGAAAAGCCGGCAGAACCGTGAAAACAACAAAAGAAAAAGAAAATTATTGCGGCCGGTTGCAGCCGCACTTTTTTTGGGTTATACCCTCACGCCGTTCCAGTAATCGGCGGTGGTGTTGATGGTGCCTGCGGCATCAGAGTCGCTGGCCCACTTGCCGGTAAACGAGTTCCCGTCAGTGGAAAGGGTCAGGACAAGCGTGCCGCTGTAGGTGGTCTCGGGTGCGGTCTCTTTCCACGAGCCGGAAAGCACGCTGCCGGCGACCGTGCCCTTGACAGAGCCGGTGACATTGTCATACATATAAGTCCCGGCAACCGTTGCGTTGTCCTGCACGAGCGTCATTGCGGTGACAAGCGGGGTATCGTTCCCGGACTTCCAGGTCGTGTTCCAGTCCCCGGCAAAGTTTGGTGCTGCTGCGATAGCAGCTGCGGTCACGTTTGCCTGGGCAGTTGTTTCTGCAGCCGCTGCGGTCGTGGCCGCGGCAGTAACTTCTGTCGTTGCAGTTGAAGTTACGTTGGCTGCACTGCCGGTGGACGATGTACATCCGGCAACGGCAATCATAACAATGCAGGCGATGCCTGCAAGAACCATGAGCACTGTCTGTTTCATAATCAGATCCCCGTCATATTTGTAACTGAAACTAATTAACCCTGCTGGATTAAAACGACGAACCGGCCGAAAATATTTGGGGAAAACAAAAAAGCGCGGCAGATCAGGCTGTATTTGACGCAGCCTGAGTCCGGGAGATCCCCAGATAGGCATACAGCGGTTCCACCCCGGGTTCGTGGCCGAGGAAGTTTGTGAGAAGTACGGTCCCGTCCTCCATGTTGCCCCGGGCAAGGACATCGTTCCTGAACCGCAGGCCGGTGATCGTGTTTGTCATGCCATCGTGTTCGAATGTATCGACAACGTTGAGCGCATAAACTTTCGACCAGAGATAGCCGTAGTACCCTGCATCGTATCCGCCCATGAGGTGACTGAATGATGCGGGCTGGCGGGTACCGGCGACTGCCGGTCTGCCCTTGATCTCAACGCAGGTCTCGTTCCAGACTTCGGTTACATTCACCGGCCCGGATGCCGTGTGGAACCGCATGTCTTCGAGTGCGTAGGCAAGCTGGCTGCTGTACTGGATCCCGAGCCCTTCATCGCGGGAGGCAATCGCCCGGCGGGCAAGGTCCGGGGGAATTGTTTCGGAGGCATTCGTGTACCGGCCGGAGAGCGATTCGAGCACGGCCGGATCGTACACCCATTCCTCCATGGTCTGCGAGGGCGTCTCGACAAAATCCCACGACACGCTTGTCCCGGAAAGTGTTCCGTACGGGGCGGTGGTGAAAATATCGTGCATTGCATGGCCGGTCTCGTGGAAGAGCGACTCCATGTTGTACATGGAGAGAAGCGATGGCGTGCCGTTTGCCGGAGCCGGACAATTTGCTACTACGGCAACGACCGGGACGGGATACGTGCTCCCCTTCATCCTGCCTTTAATAAGGGTAGATTCCATGAACGAACTGTACTTTCCGTCCCGGGGGTAGAGGTCGAGGTAAAGGTAACCCATGGTCGCATTATCGGTTGTATTTGCCACGCGGTAGAGACTGACACCGGGAGACCAGACCGGGGCGTTTTGCACTTCTTCGAACCTGACGCCATAGAGCGTGCCAAAGACCCCGAACATTTTTGGCACGAAGGTGTCGGCCGGGAAATATGCCCGGAACTCTTCCTCGTCATAGTCGTACTGCTGTTTTTTCTGGATATTTTCAAGATACGTCACGTCCCAGGGATCGACTGTCACCGCGGACGGGTCAAGTCCTTTTTTAACGCTTAAGAGCCCGGCCATCTCTTCTGTGTTCTTTTCTGTGAGCGGAGCTTTGAGCGCAGTAAGAAACGCCATTACGTTTGTGGTATTCTTTGCCGTTCTCCCGTCGAGCTGGTAATCTGCCCATGTTGCATACCCGAGTTTGCGGGCAATCTCTTCGCGGAGCACGATCGCCTCTTCAAGGAGCCGGGTATTGGGTTCTCCCTGCACGTTCAGATCAGCAAAATACATCCGGTACCGGGTCTGGTTGTTCGTTGCGTATGTCATCACCGCGATGTAGTCCGGGTATTTTGTGGTGACGAGGTACGAACCGTTCGCAGCCCGGCTGAATGTGGCAAGCGAAGAGGCCGGGACACCCGCAAGTTCGTTTTCCGTGAATGCTAAAGTCGTATTGTCGCTGTTGAGGTTTGCCGAGAATTCTGATTCAAGGCCGGTCAGGTTGCGTTTCAGGTCCACGACCGTGTCGAGATCTTCCTGCGGGAGCTCAAGGCCGTTGTGCCCGAACTCTTTTATCGTAACATTGTAGAGCCGTGCCTCATCGGCATTCCGGGGCACCTGGCTTTTAATGACATTGTAGAGATCTTTTCGCGAGTACACAGAATCGGAAAAGATATTTACGGACTCTTCTGCGTCCATACCTTCCTGTGCAATGACCGGATCCGGGGAGACGTATCCCATCAGCGAAGGTGTCAGGGTAGCATCGGAATAATCCGTCATTGTCCGGTCGAACGCGACAAATGTGTTGTCGAACGTACGCTGATCCGGCGGGATCGCAACAATGGCGGCAAGCGAGGCGTTTGCGGTTTCTGTTGCATTCCCGCAGATCCGGGGGATCTCACCGGGCGTGTAGTTGCCAGTGTAAGGCAGGGTTTCTGTGCCGGCAGGTGATGCAGTTGGGCTACTGTTCGGCTGCAGGCAGCCGGCGCTTAAGGAGAGGGCAATTATTAAGACTACCGCTCCGAGAAGAACAGAACGGATGGGTATCGGACGGATTTCTGGCATGAAAAACAGCACCTATTCCATTCGCACCGGGTTCTGATATAGGTTGCAGCCCGGTATGCAACCGGACCGTCCGGGGCCGGATCCCGTTTGTTATTGTCGGGTGGATAGACCGGCTGTCCGGGCAACACTAAAAAAAGATCCTGTTCTCGTAAGTCCTATTTCCTGACGCAGAAATACCCCATGCGGAGATGGTGTTTAAGGTAGATCTCGCAGCCGGTGCAGAAGCAGTTGATCTGCTTCATGTTTGGCCGGGAAGATTTCCCGAGGGCGCAGAAGAGTTCTGCAGGCTGGCATTTCCCGAGCTGGTGGTACTTGTAGTTCGGGCAGATCGTACAGTACTTCCGGCAGATCGCCCGGTTCTCATCGGTGTCTTCTACCGGAGTGGTTTTGCCTGAATCAAACATGAATACCTGCGTATGCAGGACGGGATTATAGATCTTTTGTGCTGTTGCGGCATTATTTGGCGGGTGTTATAACCCATCCCCCTTGCCGGTTGGTGCCACGCTGCCTGAATACTCTCAGGGACGCCTTTGGTTGCTACCGTTTGTCCCGGGCAGTCGCAGTTTTTAAGAAAATTTCCGGTTGCCTCCCTTTGCGGCATGTTATTATCCCCGGCAAAAGACACGTTTATGCAATGAAGGTTTTTCCCGTATTTCTCGTGATACTGTTTATCGTTATAATTGTTGCAGGATGTTCGACTACCGCCACATCGGAAACTACGGTACCCGATCTCACCGGAACCTGGACCGGATCCATGACCGGCTATATTAATGGCACCGGGTATGTCTCGTTTCCCAATAGCACCATGACCATGGTCGTAGAAAACCAGACCGGACGGATCTTCTGGGGCACCATGCGGTTTACCGAGGACAACACACCCCATGCCGTACGGTTTGCCGGCGCCATAAGCCGCGACGGGAAGTCGTTTACGCTGACAAACGGGGATGGGGGATACGACACGGACTGCACCATCGTTTCGCAAAACGAGATCGAACTGGTGTATACAACCGATACTCCGCCGTTTATTGTTACCATCGACTCGCTGAAGCGGGCGTAACAACTTTTTTTATTTTCCAAAATCCCCGGGTAGTTATCGGGTGTTTTCTCTCTGGCTCACGGCTTCATACAGAGCCTACAGAACCGTTCGACCACGAGATCGTTCCTGACCTCGGGATGGAACATGACGCCAAAAACCGGCCGGTCCGGGTGCCGGAAAGCCTGCACGCAGGTATCGGAAACAGCGGTCACCAGCCATCCGGCCGGCGGTTCGCAGGCAAACGAGTGGACTTCGTACGCGGTAAAAGTCCTGGGTTCGCCAAGGAGGGGATCCGGTTGTGTTACCCGGATATCCGTCATGCCGATCTCGGCTGCCAGCCGGAGCCTGCCCCCAAAGACAAGACATATCGCTTCCATCCCGGCGCAGATCCCGAGTACCGGGCATTTCGCGTCACGGATCGACGCGAGGCCCTGAATTTTTTCTGTAAAGGCGTTGTCCTTAAGCGCCGTCCCGCAGAGAACGATCCCGTCCGCATCCGCGATCCCCGATGGGGGGACCCCTGAAAAATGAATTTCCCGGTACGGATGCCCGGCAGCTGAAACGATCCGGGCGACCGGGGCTACGTATTCATCCCGGCAGAGCGAGCCGGCTTTCCACGAAAGATCGACAAGGTGGATCATTTCGGCACCAGCTCCGCCCGGGAAATCCGGAGGACACCGCGATAGTTTGCATACTCTGTTTCCGATTCGCGGATTATGATCCGCTGCCGAAAGAACGGGGCATCGAGCACGAGCGTTTCGTACTCGCCGCCCTCACCGGTCAGCGTGATCCGGTCGGTCTTTACATACCGGCGGAGGTCAGCAAGCGCTTCACGGTCGATTGCCCGGCCCAGCCACTCTTTGGTAAACGGGGCAGAAAAAACACCGGTGATGATAAGAGAAAAACCGGATCCGATCAGACGCTCCATGTACGCATTCGGATCCGTGTACCAGAGCGGGTTGAAACACCAGAGCCCGAGGTCGCGGCAGATCCGCTGGACACGTGTTGCCTGGTACACCGACATCAGGGCGCCGGTTACTACCCCTTCGATCCCGTATTGCTTAACCGCGAGACGGATGGCCCGCGAGAGATCGGCGAGTTCCGCTTCTTCGATCCCTTCGGTCTCTACCGTAACAAGTGGAATCCCCGCAGCCTTGGCCTGGAGCGGGACAAGGTGGACGTTTGGCGTATGGAACATGTAGCTCGCATCATTTTTCGAGCGGACCGAAATGAGGCAGGCAACCTCCTCTTTTTTTTGTGCAAGACTGCACGCGAACCACGAATCCTTGCCCCCCGAGCAGAGCACGCCCAGTTTCATCCCGGTATACTCGGCAGTCAAGCCACATGAATCTCTCCATGAAGACCGGTGCCGGGTCTGACGCTTCGTTTTTCCTGTCCTGAAACGGCGAACGGGCTACTGTGCAGGATAAAAATGAATAACCCGGTAACCTCTGAAGGGACCGGGTCATGGTCGTCACGCCTTCCGTGACCAATTACGAGAACTTTCCCCAGTCGCGGGGAACAGACCATTTTGTTTTCCCGTGCACGTGTTTTTCAGGCTCGAAGGTCTCATCGAGCACGGAAAGATCGAGCAGCTGCGAAGGGAGGATCATGAACGGGTGTTCGCCGGTCGGGCTTGACAGGTCGCGGAAGTGGTAGCGGTCCACCCCATCATGTGGCCGGCCGCTCGGACCGTAATCGAGCGGCACGCAGGTACGTTTAATCGTTCCCTTGTCATCGGTGCGTGCGGTCACCGCCACAAGTTTCTTTTCATGGATTGCCCGGATAAAATCGTCATGGAAACTCATGATCTCCCATTTCCGCGATGGGATATAAGGGATCGCACCGTGCATAAAGCCCGGCTGCCAGGGAAGGGTCAGGGATTCCGGTTTCTCCCTTACCGGAACATCTTTACCGGTTTTTGTGAGAACCGGTATGGAACCCGCCGCCTCCCGCGCCAGGTCCATTAGTGGTACCGGCAGACCGGTTATGCAAAGAGTTCTTTTAACGGGATCCGGCACTGGCCGAGCTTTCCGTCAAAATTCGAGGCCCCGATGTACCGGATCTTCCCGGTCGCTGCTGCCGCCCGGATTCCTTCCCGCATTGCGCCGGCAACTGCCGTTTCGTCAAATCCGTTGATCACGATCTCGTACACAGCATTCACGCCATCGGGAACGAGCGAGTCCGGAATTTTTCCTTTGAGTGCCGGGCACCAGCGGTGGTTTGTGCTCGCCGGCATCGGGAACCGGTAGTTTTTGCACCCGACTTTCGATCCGCTGCCGACAATGCCACCGGCAAAACTCATGATCACCCCGGGTGTCCCGGCAATCTTTTCTGCGGCCGCTTCGGCACCGGCAAGTGCCGCGGCCCGGTCTTCTGCCATCACAAGGAAATTCCCGCCGGCAATTCCTTTTGCAAGGCCGAAACGCTCCTCGCCCGTGTACCAGCCCCCCATCACCGGGATCCTCCAGCACTGCCGCCCGCCAACCACGCACCGCTCCTCGTACCGGTCGCCAAAGTAATGCATTTGGGTATAGAACCGGTCCTTTGCACCGGGAAGGCCGTCAAATGCCGATGCGGTCGGAGCGGGGAGGATACACTGGCCGATCCGTGCGGCCACGGCGGCTTTCATTGCTTTTTTTTCCGTGCAGATCAAAATTGCGTAACCGGGACGCCCGTCGGGGGTCTCGCCCGGTGAAAGCGGACGCTCGATCCCGGCCTCGCAGGGGCAGGCAATCTTCGAAGTTGCAAAACCCGTCGCCTCGGTCGCAGCGGTAAGGGCCCATTTTGTGGTATCGGCAGTCACGAGCACCCTTGAAATCCAGATCGGGAACGCCTCGGCAAACGTATCGAGGATTATTACCCCGTCAGGTTCCATGGCACTTCCCGCCGCCGTCGTACACGACACCGTCTTCGGTCACGATCAGGTCCATCCGGACATCGTTTGGATCGATCGGGAGGGTATCCATCTCCTGGCAGCCAAATGCGATGCCGATCTTTGTCAGACCCGGGTTCTTTTCGAGGAACCGGTCGTAATACCCGGCCCCATAACCAATCCGACCGCCGGCCCGGTCGAAACCGAGCATCGGGAGGATAATAGTATCGACATCATGGGGTTTTGCCGGGATCTCGTTTCCTATCGGTTCCGGCACGCCAAAGGTGCTGGGCACGAGCACCAACAGGTTGCGGATGTACGAGAGCCGGAGACTGACGTCTTCTTTCTGGATGATCGGCACAACCACGGGATTTTTCTGTTCGAACAGGGCTTCGATCAGTGGCTTTGTGTTGACCTCTTTTTCCTTGGAAGTAAAGACCATCACTGTCTCTCCCTCGGCGATCAAAAGCATGAGATGCCGGGCGATGAGCCCGCTCTTTTTTACCCGATCCTCCGGTGTCATCGCGTCTTTTCTCTTCCGCAGGATGTCACGCACTCTGGCTTTCTCTTCGCTCATGGCCAGTAGTAACACACCGGCGTATTTATGGGTTTAGATGCTTTTTTTTTAAAGCCGCATTACCTGAAAAGAAAAACAAAAACAATAAGGTACAGGGTAACGGTAATTGCGGGGATAACCCGGATCGACCAGAAATTGATCAGTCTGACTTTTTCTGTTTCGCCTGCATCTGTGTATTTCAGGATCATGATGCCCGAGATCAGTACCATCACCAGTGTTGCATATGTGATGATCATAAAAATATCCAGGAACGTGGCATAGGCAACAAGCGGGATGTCGTCAGCTATCCGCCAGTGGATGAGCACGGCCGCAAGGAACATCGAGGCGTTCAGGCCAAGACGGGCTGCAGTCTTCATCAGGAGCGATGAAAGGGAGACAATCACGATGAGCAGGATCGGAAGGAGGAATTTTAAGATCGTGGATGTTGCGTCGCGGGCGATCCCGTAATCGAATACTGCACGCGAATACGGCGTCTCCCCATTAAGATACGCTCTATGAGTGACATATGAGTCTGTACCGTTGATTGACCAGCCCGGGAGATCGGCCTCCGGATCGAGACCGGTATTTTCCTGGTCAATCGCAAAAATCATACGGCTCTCATTATCTAGTTTGGGTTCGATCTTTACGGAAAGTATGTGCCGGTCAAAAGGATACCGGGTGAGATCCGGTTCGTTTGTCAGGACCGCGATAATCCGGTATTCTTTTTCTGTGGGTGTGTCACGGGTCGTACTGACTGAGGATATAACGCCGTTCATCAGTTCGACAGCATCGATCGAAACCGGAGTGTCCGAGGCAAGTGTCAGGTAAAAGTCCGCACCGACCGTGCCGGCACCCATGTCAACCCGGTTGAAGTCCACCATATACACGCCAATCTTCACGGTCTCGTTTGCGGGAGCGGACGGCTGTACGGCAGCGGCGCACGATGGCAGGATCGCAATGAGGGCGAGGACAATGAAAAATGGCAGCAGCCCGGACCGGTCCATCAGTTATGAATGGCACCGGCAATATATTAATCAACGCGTTTTTTTTCGGTATGCCCGGGGGAACCGGGCACTGCGGGTATCCCAATCGGGCTAATTTTTACTGAAGGCAGGTTTCCTGTATGGGAATCAGTTCTTCATGGCACTTTCGATCCGGTCGCCGATGAACGTCCCCGCCATGAAGATGACGATATAGATGAGGATCTCCACTATAACCCCGAGCGGTCCAAAATACCCAAACGCTGCACCGGCCGTGCCGGGTGAAAGGATGTACATTGCAAGAACAAAAACAACCCCGGCGGCGATCCCGGCAATTGCCCCGTTCCGGAGAATGCCCGCATAGTCCTCTTTTCCCCGGTGAAAAAATCCAAAGGCGATACCGATCACGAGATCGAGCAGTTCGAAGAGCACAGGAATTACCTTATGGTAGTGTAATGCCCTCTGCCTTAATAGGTTCCCGTATTAGTGTGAGCTGAGTGACGGGGTTCTGGCAGGGATACCTGTCCATAAAAAAGTGATTCTCCGGATCTTTCTGCGATTTGCTTATTATTGTGGTATATACGTATCCGATTCATCAGTCTGTATCGGGAAAGCCCCGGTACTGGTCCCGTGCAAGCCCTTTGCACCGGTTAAAATACGTCTCTCCCCAGATCCAGGGCTGGTAGTTCCAGCACATCTCGGGTTTTACCCGGTGGATCCCGCAGATGTACCGCTCTTTTGAGATACGTTTCAAAAACGGGCAGACCGTGATATACTCCCCGGTCTCCGGGTGGCGCATCTCGAAAAAAATCACGCTCCCGAGATCTTCGGTCTGAAGTCTGGTACACTTGACCGGCGGCTGGTCTTCCATGAATGCAACAAACCAGGAAAGGATATCGGTCCGGCCTTCTTGTATCCATGCATAGACATTTTCCGGGGTCGGTGCGATACCGGGACCGAAGATCCGGCAGCAGAGCCCGCACTGCCGGCAGGGCTCGTCATCGGGTAGGGGATCTGCCATAGGCATTTATTTGCCGGCATCCGGGATAATACCTGTTGGAATAACGTGACGGATCCCGGGATCGGGCGAGGTTTGTTGATATTTCATGGATTTCTATAAAACAAACACACCCTGCCCGGAATAACAATAATATATCATTTCAGTTCCCTGATGAAGGAATCCCCTATTTTGCGAGATTATCTACGAAACAGACACAGGATCACTCTTTCAACACGGGTCCTGGGATAAAAAAGTGACGAAGATGGGGAATACTCTTATCAGGTAACTGAAAGTCCACCGGTACGCATTCCAAAGGAACCATCGGGGTTGGTCACCTTGACATCCCATGTCCCTGAGTAAACCGGCTGGTTGATATTGGCGGTAATTGTTGTACCGGCAGTACTTACCTGGGGATTGTAGACATAGATTGTGTTATACCCGCTTCTGGAGAGTGCGACCTGAAGGCCTGTACCTGTCTGGACTGCCTTGCTGGTAACAATAGTCAGCGTTCCCGTCCACCCTGTTGTCCCGCCAATGGCTAAGGGGGAGGGTGTCACACTGGTGATGGTGAACGAGGATCCTGCTACGGTTGTCGAGGTAGCAGTGGTCGAACCTGACGATGTAGATCCATGGATGGTAAAATAATTCGAATACGTTACAGACTGGCCGTCAGGGTTTGTGATAACGATGTTCCATGTCCCGGAAGGAGTATCGGACGGGATGGCAAAGGCACAGGTCATGTGCGACGATGAGACAAGAGCGACACTCGTTGCGTTGATGCTGGTGCTGCCGGATTTTGTCAGCTGGACGCTTGCCCCGCTCTGGAAACCGCTGCCAACTAGGTCGGTAATCGAAACCGTAGTCCCAGCCTTCCCTTCATCGGGGATCATATCCTTAAATGTTGGTTTCGGCGCAGTTGTTGTTGCCGTGGTACTTACGGTTGCAGTCGTTGTTTTGGCTGCAGTTGAGGCCGTCGTGGCTGAAGCGACTGCAGCGCTCTTTATTTGTACCGAGGAAACAGAAACCGACGTTACTTTGACCGGGTACATCTTCTCGACCGATGCCCGCGACGAAGTCGAAGTATCTGAATTCATACGGTAACCCCAGGTGCCATCGGTATTCTGGTATACGAAGGCACGGGTATACGTGTCGGCAGCCGGGTCATAACTGACAATCAGCCAGGCGGTGCCGGACGATGCCGAGGCGCTTTTTACAATATCTCCGGCAGAATACAGGGCCGCTACAGTTGTACTCGTTACTTCGGCGGTTGTGGCGGTTGTGGTCGAATCTGTCGTGCCGGTCGAACTCGAGCAGCCGGCACACAGGATGCACAGGATGAGAAGTATTCCCGGGATCAGCAAAAACTTCGCAGCATTTTTCATATACAACCATTGCCCGGCAGGATTATTAAAAACTGTTTCAACAAAAAAGAAGGGTAAAGTAACAACTTAGCCCCTAACAACTATTTCTCACAATCGTCCGCTCCCCTTGCGACAGCCCTGCCCCCATTGGGGGCGGGGGCGCAGCGATTCCTCTGTATTACCTAAAATCCCGATTCAGGTAATACAGCACTATCGCAAATGGGGCGCCTCAAGCGTGCGGGGCGAAGCCCCTGGAGCGTCAGCATTTTCCGGTCCAAAACTGATGAACTTTTTTGCATTACATTTTGGGCATGCAATTTTCGCTATTAATCACTCCGTAAATTTTTCTTAAGGTTAGGGGCTGAAATAGTACCTTACCCAAAAGAATTGTTACCGGTAGAGTTGCTCCATTTTAGGATCCTGTCATTTATTATTCGTCATCAGTATCTTCGCGGACAGTAAACTCGTTCTGGTAGGTGTAGGACCGGCCATCCGGATTGGTGATAACGATGTTCCACGGTCCCACCGTGGCAGTGCCGGGAATATCGAATGTAGCTTCGATCTGCGAGTCTGAGTCGAAGGTCACGCTCGATGCAGTGATTGTCGAAGAACCGGACCTGGTCAGGTTTACCGTTGGTGTTTCGACAAAATTATAACCGGTAATCGTAGAGGTTACGGTCTCATTGGTATACCCTTCATCAGGATCCATGTCCTTAAAGGAAGGTTTCGGGGCCGTCGTTGCTGTGGCAGTGGTGGTAACCGTGGCAGTGGTAGTTGTGGTCTTAACAGTTACTGCCGTGGAAGTTGCTGTCGGAGCTGCGGTCGGTACCGATGCGACCGTGACACTGGCGAGCTTGACCGTGTACACTTTTTCCATGACCGATCGTTTCGCAGTCTCGGTATCCGCATTGACCCGGTATCCCCAGGTACCGTCACTGTTCTTGTAAATGAATGCCCGGGTATAGGAATCAGACGTTGCATCGTACCCGGTAATCAGCCATGCCGATGATGCCGACGATGAACTACCTACAACGTCACCGGTTGAATATTCCGGTGTGGCTGTTGTCGCTGTCGTTGTCACGTCAGATGTCGTTGTAGCCGTGTTTTCCGAGGTACTGTCAGTACATCCCATCAGGGTCGCACTGATAATAACAAGTCCCGCGAAGAGAATTGCGATTCTCTGTGGAATTTTCATGCAGTCGTGATGACCGGCCATTCATAAAAAATTGTTCAACCTGAACCGGATAATAATCCCTTTCCGGTAAAAGAGATCAACGCGTTAGTCCGGGAAAGAATACGATGAAAGAACCAAAAAAGATTAGTTATAGTTTTATGCGTCTTTCTTTTCCGGCTTCTTGAAGGTCTCGACAAGGACAATCTCGTTGATGCCACTGACGAGCTCGAAGCCTTCATGGAGGATCCGGCCGCGCCAGAGAAGCCAGCGGCGGTCGTAATTGATGCCCGGCGGGAGAGTGACCGTTGCCTTGCCATCTGCAAGTGCAACTTCCATCTCTTTACCCGCATAGAGGCGGATGAGCCCCCTGAACTCATCGAGCGGATCGGTTACTACCTCTTCGACCTTGTAATGGTAGACGAGCGTCTGGCCGGCAAGCGGCGAGTTGAAATCCACGATCACGCGGGTGCCAATCACATCGACAACCGTGCCTTCGCCCTCTTCACCGACATTCACTCTCTGACCGCGGACCGGCTTCTCGGGGAACTTGCTCTTTGCATACGACTGGACCTTTTTGGGGTCGCGTTCGCCAAAGGCTTTTTCCGGCGGAACGGTAACGTCAGCTTCGGTGCCGGCGTCTTTTCCTACCAGTTCCTCGTCAAGGCCGGTGATCACGTGTTTCTGGCCGACACAAACAACAATCGGGCCGTACAGGGCAGACGGGGTGTGGATGTTTGCTTTCTTTGCTGCATCCTCATCGGTGGTATCAAAGACCATGCCGTTTGCGCTGCCGGTATAACTGAGCTTTACAAAATCTCCTTCCTTTATTGCCATAATCGTACCTGTCTATATTAAGTCACAACAGGGACAGATAAAAGTGTGGCACGACTATGCTTGAAATAGAACTCAAGGTGGAGGTACCCTCGCTCGATCCCGTCCGGGAGCGCCTCAGGGAAAAAGGAGCTGAGTTTACCGGCAAAGACCACGAGCACGATCTCTATTACAATGCCCCGCACCGGGATTTTGGCAAAACCGACGAGGCACTCAGGGTCCGGTATTACGGCGACCACACGCTCCTGACCTACAAAGGAAAAAAACTCAAAGAATACGGGCTCAAGGCCCGGGAGGAACTTAACACCACGGTAGAATCCGGCGAGGTCTTTGAAAAAATCCTGTTACGGCTCGGGTTTACCAAGACTGCCGAAGTAAACAAGTGGCGGGAGAACTACCGGCTGGGCGACGCAGCGTTTGCGCTCGACACGGTCGAAGGTCTTGGCACGTTTGTCGAGATCGAGATCATGGCTGAAGAGAGCAGCACCGGTACAGAGGCAAAAATTTCAACACTTGCAAAAGAGATGGGAATTAGTGGCGAGCCGATCCTCGCCTCGTATCTCGAACTCGTCCTGTCTAGACAGTGAGGAGTTCGATTTTAATGTCTTTTGCCTCGGTCCCGAAGTGGAGCATGGCACAGTAGCCGTCCATTGCCGGGCCGGGGTTGACGATTTTTGTCCCACCGACTTCTTTTACCCCGCGCTGCTCGTGGATGTGGGCGCAGCAGATAAGGTCGAAGTCGTTGATGTGGCGGGCAAGGCTCTGGCTGCCCACGTGCTCGCCGTTTGCGACATCGAGTGTGTCGTAGGGCGGAGCGTGGCAGATGAGCACGTTGTGTACGGTCTTCTCCATTTTGGCCATTGCACCGGTGAGCAGATCGTCGATCTGCTTGTCGGTCAGTTCGAACGGCGTGTTAAACGGCGTCGGGTTCGAACCGCCGACACCAACAAGAGTCATCTTCCCCAGATTCATTGCAGAACCGTGGAGACAGACGGCGTCCGAGTGTTCGAGCGTATCGAGGATCTCCTTTGGATCACAGTTGCCGGGTACCGCAAAACAGGGTACGTCAATACGTGAAAGCACGTCGTCAACAGTGTCCACAGGGCCCATATTGGTGATATCGCCTGCAATAAATACAGCCTCTGGATTCAATTCCAGAAATGAATCAATTTTACCGAATTGACCATGGAGATCTGCTAATAAAAGCACATCTTTCATGGTATATTATTGCAAACGGCGTCTAATAAAACCTTACCGAGGGATCGTTCCACGAGCCGGTCAACCTTCCTCCGAGGGCAAGAGCGCCGCAGGTTTTTTCCGTTGCACTCAGGAGCGATCGCGCATGCGTCCCGGCGAGAGGAGTGCCCGGGAGGGGGATGAACCGGTGGAGATGGACGTTTCCCCTCCGTGCAACGGTCTTAACTGCTTCGACAGTCTGTTCCTGCTCCTCATCTGTTTCGAACGGGAACCCGACAATAAAATCCACAATCGGCGTGATACCGGCATCGTGGCAGAGTTCCGCTGCCCGGATTGCATCGGCAACCGTGTGGCCCCGGTGCAGCCGGGAGAGGACGGTATCGCTCCCGGACTGGGCACCGAAATGGAGTTTCGTGTTCGTACAGTAATCGGTAACCAGGGCAAGCGACTCGCTGCAGATAAATTCCGGCCGGACTTCGCTCGGGAACGTCCCGAAAAAGATATCGCGGTCGATCCCTTCAAGGAGTTTTTTTACTTTGTCAAAGCGCGGGTGGATGCCGTCGGATCCATAGGCGAATGCATTCGGCGTGACAAACCGTACCTGTGAGTGCCGGTTTGCATACCGGACAACGGCGTCAATGGATCGGTGCCGCATGCAGTGACCGAAGATCTGGGGGGTCTGGCAGTAACCGCAGGCAAACGGGCAGCCCCGGGAAATCTCGATATATCCTTTTACTTCGGAAAATGCCGGGTATGCATCGAGCCTGACGCTGGTTCGGGCCGGTTCGTACCAGTCCTGCGCAGCTACCCCGGGGATATGCCCGTTCTGGTCTGCACCGAGTTCATTGAGCAGCCGTGGAAGGGTGTATTCTCCCTCACCAACGATAACGTAGTCAGCGTATGCAGCAACGTCGCGGTAACAGGCAGTTGCATGCGGGCCGCCGACAATCGTGATACAGTCCGCGTCTGCGATCTCGTCACGGTAGCGGTGTTCGTTTATCGAATTGAGGGAATAACAGGTGACATCGTGGTCTGGTGCAGTGACCGGGTTAAGGTGCCATCCGGCAGTTTCGCATGCGGCAGCAAGCACGGCAAAGGAGTTATGTGCGGCCGGGATCCTGCGCCAGTTCACCTGCATAGCGATATATTGTTGAACACACCGGGAAAAAAAGAGTCCGCAGTTCCTTATGCACGGGAACGATAATCACGGAGGACATCGGCAACTTTGTAGGTCTGGCCGTTATTCATCGTAACGAAAACCTGGACCCGGTCTGTCTGTCCGGTAAGGGAGCCGCTGCCCCGGGTTCCATCGAGATTTATCTGGTCTCCCTTGTTGGAACCAAGCGTCATGGTCTGGGTTGTTCCGTCAGCCCGTATGAGCGTACAGGTGATGCTCTTAACATTGCCCTGCCCCTGGCCGCCGTCAAACTTGACAGGGATTTTGCCAAGGTAATCCTTCTCATCCACAGTAATCGTGACGGCAAGGTTCTTCGGCATCGCATCGGTCGGACTGGTGGTAAGGGCCGATGATGATGAACCGGAAGAAGCAGTCGTACTGTCAGATCCTGTTTGTGCAGCCGGGGACGACGAGCTCGTACATCCGGCACAGGCAATAGCAAGGCAGACCAGAATGGCTGCCACGAGAAAACCGATCGCTTTCATACCAGAAAATATGGGGTTGCCCTATTTGGCACTTACGTTTTATAAAAATATCAGAGAAAAACCGCTACTGCAATGACCGTTGTCCACAGCCCGTTCTTGTCGCCCTGTGCGGACTGGCAGACATGTTTTGTCCTGATGATCTTGCCGCTTGCCTTATAGGTCTGCTCCCGCTCCTGCCACGCGGCATTCGCGTCGAATTCGATACCGAGCGTGGTTGCAAGCATCGTTGCCGCGAGATCCTCGGCATATTCCCCGGTCTTGTCCTGTGTTTCGCCAAATGCATGGTGTTCGGAGAGGTACCCGTACTCTTCGACATCTTTGGGGAGTGCAAGGCCGACTGCTGCCGAGACCAGGCGGTTTGGTTCGTTTGTCTCGTTCCTTGCCATGACGCAGAACGTAATGCCGCCGGACTGGAGTTCCTTAAGACCGCTCCTTGTCGGGATCTGTTTGCATTTTGGCGGGAAGATACTTGACACATACACGAGGTTGCATTTTTCGATACCGGCTTTTCTTAAAGCCAGTTCGAACGATGCAAGACGATCCTTATGGATACCCACCCCCTTGGTGAAAAAGAGCCTCGTTGGAACAAACATGTTTTTTTAATGAAACCTGTTGCTTATTTTATTTTTTGGTAAAAACCGGCATTCCGGGCATATGTTTACCTGCCCGGTCCACCAGTAAGGATATCTCCGGGCAGCGGATTTCAAACAAACATTCCTGCCAAAGCCTGCCGGTGCATAGTACAGCGCATAAACGGTTTTAAAAAGGAGTAATCCCCCGGGCGGGGACGCCCCCTGTAGGTTAAGCCGTCATTCATGCCGCAGGGCATCGATCGGGTTAAGGTTTGCCGCCTGCCACGCAGGATACAGCCCGCAGAGAATGCAGATAACAATCCCGAACCCGACACCTTCGGCAACCGATAACATGCTCGCTACGGTGAAGAGATACTCGGTAGTCCTGAACATCAGGGAGCTTATTGCATAGCCCGCGACGATACTGAGCAGTCCTCCAATCACGCTCCCGACCACACCAATGATGGCAGCCTCGTAGATGAACATGCTCATCACCTCCTTTTTCTGGGTGCCGATACTCCTCATGATCCCGATCTCTTTTATGCGCTCGTTTACGGACATCATCATAATGTTAAAGATGGAGACACCGGCAACGATCATCGAAATCCCGCCAATGGCCGTGACAAACGTGGTAATCATGCCGAATGTTTCGAAGATGGATGCAAGCGTTGCCTTGCTGTCGATCACGGAAACTGTCTTGTCCTTTGTGTTCCGGTTGAGCTGTTTTTCGATGGTGGTTTTGATATCGGCGGTATCCCCCTTTGTCACCTTGACGACGACTTCGTTCAACTCGTCATTCGACCGGTCAAAAGCGTTCTCGAACCAGTCCTTGGTCACGACAAGGGCATTGTCGGTGCTGATATCGAAGCTCATTCCCCGTTCTTTGATAATACCGGTTACCCGGAGCGTACCGTATTCCCCGTTCTGCCCGATCGAGATCCGGGAACCTACCTTGATGTTATGGTCTTTGGCAAACGTTGTCCCGACCAGGCAGCCGGAGTTCCCGTTGCTGTAATCGCCGGCTTCGAGATCGGGGAGCAGTTTTTTCGTATCGTCAGGGGGAAGCCCGTAAATCGCTGCAACGATATCGTCGCTGCCCACGCCCACTTTCATATGCGCGGAGGTCGACATGACGGGTATGGCTACATTCGGCGCAACCGACCTTTTTATCTGCTGGAAGTTCTGGTTGGTGAGGTACATATTGTTTGAACCGCCGCCCCCGCCGAACCCGCCGCCCCCGCCGGCGTACGGGGTCACGATCACGCTGTCTCCCACTGACGAGAGACTGGAAGAAACCTCCTGGACGATAGTGTTACCGAGGATTCCCATGGATGCAATGGCAACGACACCGATGATGATCCCGAGCATCGCAAGGCTCGACCGCAGCATATGGATCCGGATATTTCGTTTCGAGATCTCCCAGAATATCCCGGTCATTCTGCAATCCTCCCGTCAACAATCCGGATCGTGCGGTCCGTGTACTCGGCAATGTTCGGGTCGTGCGTGACTACGATGATCGTGGAGCCTTTCCGGTGCAGGTCGATCATGAGTTCCATGATGCTTGCCCCGGTCTTTGAGTCGAGGTTACCGGTCGGTTCGTCGCAGAGCAGGATATCGGGGTCGTTGATGAGTGCCCGGGCGATCGCAACCCGCTGCTGCTGGCCGCCGGATAATTCGAGCGGCGTATGGGTATAGAGGTGCTCGTCCAGCTGGACAGCCCGCAGCACCTCAACAGCTCTTTTCTCATCTACCTGCTGCTGGCTCTTGAGCATCTGGGGAAAACTGACATTTTCGACGATGTTTAAGAGGGGAAAGAGGTTGAAGTACTGGAAGATGAACCCGATCCGGTCCCTCCGCAGGTTTGTGAGCTCGACATCGCTCATGGCGCGGACACCTATCCCGGAGATAAAAATATCCCCGTACGTCGGGGTGTCGAGGCAGCCCATGAGGTTTAAGAGCGTCGACTTGCCCGATCCCGAGGGCCCCATAATCGAGATGAACTCCCCGTGCTCCACCTCAAAGGAGATATGGCTGAGGGCAACGACATCGCCTGCCCTGAGCGGGTAGACCTTTACTACATCGGAAAACTGGATAACCGGCGGCATGACAGGGTAGTCTCTTACTGGTTTTTCCGCTTTCTCATGTAGAGATATCCACCGCAGGCCAGTGCGATGACAAGGACGACTGCAATTATCGGAAGGAGATCGGGCTGGCTGTCGGTGTCCCTGGTTGTTATCGCATCACCGAGATCGACCGGTTGTTCCGAGACGATCACGTTCCCGTCCTTGTCCTTGTACGTAACCTGGATAGGGACGCTGTCGGTTTCTTTGGGGGCGGTAAACGAGATCTCGAAACTGCCAAAGTCGTCCGGTTTTAAGGCCCCGATCACATAGGTCTGGTAGGGATCCTGCGGTACTGCCGGGGCAAGCGATGTTACCGTTACCCCATTTGCCGTGAGGAGCCCGGCATTTGTAATATCCCCGGTGACCCGGTATGTCCCGGCGGTATTCCTGATATTGACATTACTTATGACCGGGTGTGCCTGCTGTTTGTCCGTAGTGAACGGGACAGGTATGGTCATACCGACGGAGTGGTGGTTGTCCCCGTTATCGTAGTCCACGTTTACTGCAAGGGAAGTGGGGGTATCCGGGGTGACCGAGAAGTTCACGAGCCGGCTTGAACCTGCTGTCAGGTTCCCGACGAACATATCTGATGGCGTGAGCGTGGCATTCGCTCCCGCAACCGAGAAGATGACATTTTTCACATCGCTCTGGCGCGGGTTTGCAATCTGGACGGTAACGGCGTCTTTCTTTCCCTGCGTGAATGCATCCGGTTTATCCTGGACAGTTAGGATAAGCGGGGTGTTATCGATCTTGACCGTACTCCGGTAGTTCAGGTTATCTGCATCCCGGAAACTTAAGGAAAACACCGGGTAGTAGGTACCATCGTTTGCATTGGCCACAACAGAGAAGATATATTTACGGTTCTGGAGGGGACCGAGAGTAGACGAAGAATCGTAGGTCCCGCTCACCAGCTGGAAACTGGTATCGCCAAATGTTGCATGGTTAATGCCAACCGATGTATTGGAGTTCCCGTTGGTGATGGTATAGGTTACTGTCCCGGTATCCCCGGTAAAAAAGGTTACGGGATCATAACTGATATTGGAAACATAGACATTGCCGGCTGCCACAATGGACGCCGGGCTCATCTCGGCATCGGCAACTCCGGCAAACAGGGCAAGGAAGAGTACGAGCGTACAAAGGAACGGGCGACAAAACACCCGCCTTTTTAAAATATGTGCTCCAAAAAACGGGGTTAAGGGAGACCGGCCTGTGGCCGGGCCGGCAGGGCGGGCTTTTCTCATAGAGGGAGTTTCGGGGAATTCCATGCGACTTTCTCCGGATATACGGTTCGTATATCCAATAATTGCTCCAGCAGTTTTCAACAGATCCTGCATTAAACGTTGTGGTCTCCGGAGGGACCGGGTTTACAGAATATATTAAGGGATTTCCTCCCGCGACAGGATGGAGAAATCTGTTACTATTGCGGGTGCCTCCGGTACAAAATCCCTGGAGAAAACCGGGCAGGGAGCGCCGATTTGATGCGGTGTTTCCGACCCCCTGTCATTTCTTTATACCCGGCAGCCAATATTTTGTACACCCGGTGCCAGATGTTTCGTTCTTCCATTCACGCCGATTCTCATCACGATGCAGCGTTTTCCGTAAAAGGACTGATCCGTCATTACCCACAGCCACCGGATATCCCGGATAAGACCGTCCGCTGGATCTATGTCTCCGGGAACGGTGTTGCTGTCTGCGGAAACAAAACACCGAAGGTTTATTCGGAGTTCTCCCCAGCGCCGGAGATCCGGCAGAACTCCTGCATCGAATACCTGGGAGAGGGAAAAAGCGGGATATATTATGCGGCAGAACTTCCTGACGGCGTCCCGCTCCCGGAGGGACGGGTTGTTTCCGGTGTGAGGGAACTCTGGGGGCATATCCCGAACGAGGATCTCGCGGTTGCCGCATATGCCGTCCGCATGATCGACTGCGCCAAGGCAAACCGGTTCTGCGGCCGGTGCGGGACCCCGACAGAACCGGTGCTGACCGAACGGGCCTGGCAGTGCCCGTCATGCAGGTGTATTTTTTATCCCCGGATCTCCCCGGCAATTATCGTGCTGATAAAAAACGGCGACAAAGTCCTGCTCGCCCGGTCCCCCCGGTTCCCGGAAGGGATGTTTAGCGTTATTGCCGGTTTTGTCGAACCCGGAGAGACGCTCGAAGAAGCACTCCACCGCGAAGTAAAAGAAGAAGTGGGAATCACTGTCCGTGAAATCAGGTACTTTGCGAGCGAACCCTGGCCGTTTCCCGATTCCCTGATGATCGGGTTTACTGCGGAGTATGCCGGCGGGGAGATTGAGATCGACAACAACGAAATAGTAGATGCAGGCTGGTTTGGCCGGGACAACCTTCCGCAGCTTCCGGCAAGGATGAGCATTTCCCGTGCCCTGATCGAACGATGGATCCATGACGGATCTTAAAGGGATCGTTTTTTTTACTATCGGGGAGAATGCCGGCCTGATTTTTGTTTTCTGTTTTTAAAACCCTGAAAAATAAGTGAGAAACGATAAATGAGGCCCCAAGATTATTTCTTCTTGGGGGCTGCCTTCTTTACGGCGGGTTTCTTTGCTGGGGCCTTCTTTGCGGCCGGTTTCTTTGCTGCAACCATCGCTATCACACCTCCCACCGGAAAGGGTTATACTTTTGATTATTCTACCATTAAATAAATATTTTGGTCAAAATGAATATTCGGCGCATAGAATCACCCCAAACCACCGGTTTGTCCTGTGCAAAACCGGAGACTCTGGAATAGGAGCCTGTTTTGAGCCAATCGGGAGCGAAATGCGCAATCCTGCAATTCTGGTTCCGATTTGAGAAAACAAGAATATTTACGCTGCATTTTTACTGCGGTCATCGGATAAAACTGAGGATAGGCAGATACGCAGGACAACAGATTGTGAACGACTCGGGTAATCGCGCATGCAGTCTCTTCGACGATAATTTGTGCTGTTTTGGTTATCTTGTGGGTCCGGCCCCGTTTCCCGGGTGGAAACGCTGTGTTTCCTCGCTCGTTTACGTAGATATCCCCCTCATTTTTGCTGACATTCTTGGGAACAATCAGTCTGATCCTTTTGGAAAAGAGCAGACCTGCTATCTCGGTTTTTTTTTAAATTCCAGCGGTTGTGATCGGCCGTTCTTCCGGACCTTTACCTGGTGGCCCTGTGGTTTGTCGGGTTCCAGGAATGTGTTGAAGCAGGAGCATCATTGTCCTATCCTGTCGGGAACATGAGTGGGGGGTGATCCCCGTTTTTAAAAAATGGTGGTGGGGGGGTGGGGGGCACCCCCTCCCCTCCATTTACTGCAATCCAAAGATACCCGTTGGATAAACAAGCCCGGTATTTCGCGTGGAACTACGATGGAACAACGGACCGGGTGGGATTATCTTTTTTTGGGGATAGGGAGGTGTCCTGCGATTCATTGGGGTGGGGGGGTGGTCTCCATTTTTAAAAATGAGGGGAGGGGGGTAGGGGTTACCCCCCTGCCCGTTTGTCCGGTTACCTAAAACAAAACTAAATTTTTTTGGAACTTTCGTGTCAGATGAAAATGATAACCGGTACTCAAAACCATTGAACCAAACGATACCGGACGCAAGAAAATGCCTCGTTGGATTTTGCGTTACGTATTTACCGGGATCCGGAGGGGAGATTGGATTTAGTGAAAGAGCCGGGACAATTTGCGGTGAGCACGCCCGATCATACACTTGCCCGAGCAGAGGGCGCGATGAGGCGCCCGGGTGACTTTGAACATCAGCGAGGTGGGGAGAGAATCAGATTTTCCTGTTGGGTGTGTGGACACGTAACTAAAAATAAAAAAAGACTACAGGATCTCTCTAAAAAAAGGGAAATCCTTACAACTTCTTGAGCGCCTGTACCAGCTTTCCGACGGTTTCCTGTGCATCGCCGTAGAGCATCCGGGTGTTGTCCCGGTAGAACAGGTCGTTCTCGATACCGGCAAAGCCCCTGCCCTGCCCGCGTTTTAGGACGATCACGTTCTTGGCATGCTCGACATCGAGGATCGGCATCCCGTAGAGCGGGCTGCCCTCCCGGTGCGATGCCGGGTTTACCGTGTCGTTTGCGCCGATCACAAGGACAACGTCGGTGCTCTCGAACTCCGGGTTGATCTCGTCCCGGTCGAATAGATGGTCGTAGCTGACCCCCGCTTCGGCTAAAAGGACGTTCATGTGCCCGGGCATACGGCCGGCGACCGGGTGAATACCGAACTTCACCTGGACGCCCCGGCTTTCGAGCAGATCCATAAGTTCCTTGACCTTCTGCTGGGCCTGGGCAACGGCCATGCCGTAGCCCGGCGCGATGATGACCTTGTCCGCGTAGGCGAGCATGACCGCAACATCGTCAGCCTCGATCGGCTTCATGCTGCCCTGGATCTTGACGTCCGACTCCTCGGTTGCACCAAAGGCGCCGAAGAAGACGTTTGCGATGGAACGGTTCATCGCCTTTGCCATGTTGATGGTCAACAGTGAACCCGCTGCCCCGACAATGATACCCGCGACGACCATCGCGTAATTGGGGGTTGCAAAGGAGAACCCGTCAAGAGCGACTGCAAGGCCGGTAAACGCGTTGTACATCGAGATGACGACCGGCATGTCCGCGCCGCCAATCGGGAGCGTCATGAGGAGGCCAAAGCCAAGGGCGAGCACAAAGAAGAGCGGGAGGAAGACCGCAATGCCTGCCGGTACCCAGGCCGGCTGGAGGATAACGCAGATGCCGGAGAAGACTGCGAGCACCAGCACCGCCATGTTTGCGATCTGCTGGCCGGGGAATGTAATCGGCCGGGGCCGGAGCCATCCCTGAAGCTTCATGAACGCGATGATGCTCCCCGAGAAGGAAACCGCACCAATCAGGCCGCCAATCACGGCGAGGGAACCTTCCGCTGTCGTGGCCGGGCCAAGGAGTGCAATTGCTGATATTGCAGCCGCTGCACCGCCGCCCATCCCGTTAAAGAGGGCGACCATCTGTGGCATCCCGGTCATCGGGACGCGCTTTGCGGCAAAGTACCCGAATCCGCCGCCGATGACAATCGCGATTGCCATCAGGGCGAAGTTCGTGAGATTCGGGGTAAAGAAGGTGACGATGGTCGCAAGCAGCATCGCTGCGCCGGCCCAGACAATACCGCTCCGGGCGGTAAGCGGGTGGCTCATCCGATGCATACCGATGATAAAGAAGAAGATCGTCACGATGTAGATCGGGTCGATAAGCCAGGAAAGGTCGATCATTTCCTCGCCTCCTTTTGCGGCTTCTTACCAGAACGGTCGAACATCTGGAGGATCCGTTCGGTAACAACATAGCCGCCGGTTACGTTTGCAGCGCCGAGGACCACCGCGATAAAACCGATTGCCTGTTCGAGCGGGGTCGTGGCAAGGCCGAGCGCGACCATGGCACCGACAAGGACAATCCCGTGGATGAAGTTCGAGCCGCTCATGAGCGGCGTGTGGAGAAGCGTCGGGACCCGGCTGATGATGACGTAACCGGTAAAAGCGGCAAGCATCACGATATAGATCGCGGTCCAGAACGTGGCAGAGTCGATCATGCTTTTCCTCCGTTTATAAGATCGGCAGCAGGTTTGTAGGTGACCTGCCCTGCATGGACGAGCAGGCTTGCTTTCAGGATCTCGTCAGCGTAATCGGTGACAAGTGCGCCCTCTTTTGTGAAGAGGAGGCCGAGGAATGCCTGGAGGTTCTTTGCGAGCATCTGGCTTGAGTGGTATGGCACCCGGGCCGGCAGGTTCCGCGGGCCGATGATGGTGACGCCATTAACCTGAATGGTTTTTCCTGCCTGCGTGAGTTCGCAGTTGCCTCCGGATTCTGCGGCCATGTCGATGATGACAGCGCCGGGTTTCATCTTTGCAACCGTCTCCTTTGTCACAAGCACCGGGGCTTTCCTGCCCGGGATGGCAGCGGTCGTGATCACGATATCCGCACGGGCAACGGCGGCCGAAACCATCTCCTGTTCCTTGACTTTTTCCTCTGCCGTGAGCTCGCGGGCGTATCCGCCCTGGCCTTCAGCGTTGATTTCGAGCTCAATGAACTTTGCGCCGAGGCTGCGTACCTGTTCGCCGGCAGCGCGCCGGACATCGTAGGCCTCGACCATGGCGCCGAGTCTCTTTGCAGTTGCAATTGCCATGAGACCCGCGACACCGGCACCGAGGATGAGCACGGTCGCCGGGCGGATAGTGCCGGCCGCGGTCGTGAGCATGGGTAAAAACTTCGGGCAGTTGTCGGCACCGAGGACTGCGGCTACGTACCCGCCGGCAGTTGCCTGCGAGCTGAGCGCGTCCATGCTCTGGGCACGGGTGATCCTCGGCACCAGTTCGAGTGCAAAGGCCGTGACGTTCCTGTCGCGCATCTTTGTAATCGCATCGAGGTTCCGGGTCGGGTTCATGAACCCGACCGCAATTGTTCCTTCGGTAAGGGCTTCGGCCTCGGCAACGGTCGGGGGCTGGACAAAGAGCACAATGTTCGCGCCGGAAAAGAGTTCGTCCCTGCCGGAAACGACCGTGGCCCCGGCGGCAGTATAGAGTGCGTCGGGATAGAATGCAGCGGTTCCTGCATCATGTTCGATCCGGACCACATGGCCGGCTTTTACGAGTTTCTGGACAATCTCGGGGACCGTCGCCACGCGCTGTTCCCCGGCTGCGGTTTCCCTGGGAACGGCAATGACGACCGGATGCTTACCCGGAGCCTCAGTACCTGTGGGGGCGATCAATAGACCCATGCCCCCGTTTCTTGGCATATACGATACAACAACGCTTTCACTCCATCGGGAATTTGCACGTGTATCGTATACGTTATACGGCTAACTTCTTTACTTTACGCACCCGCACGGCAACCCCGCGCTTTGAGTTTTTCATTTCCGCGGCAGTCATCGCTGCCCGGCCGGTTGCTATGGCCATCTTCCCGACCACGAGCACCTCGTCCCCATCCCGAATCTCCGGATCAGCGTCTACCACGCCCGGGACAAGCACGTCCCCCTCGGGGACAAAGTCGCTGATCTGCACCCGGTAGCCTTCGGGGATAAGGTCCCAGCCCTCAAATGTCGGGCGGAGAAGGCCGTATCCGGTATCAATGGAGAAGAGCTGCTGGTTGTTCCTTGTATAGAAGATCTCCGGGAAGTGGCCCCGGAAAAGCATGCCCCGGGTATCCACATCGCAGCCGAACTGGTACGAGAGCATCCCGTGGAGCCGGTCGTCCTTGACCTTTCGCTCGCAGTCAAGGGCATGGCTGAGCTGTGTCAGGGCCGCTTCCCCGGTCGGGTGCTCCCGGCAGGTGTACTCAAGTGTGATCCCAGAGGCTTCTGCTGCCATCTCTGCCACTTTGAGCGCTCCCCCTTCGAGGTGGGCAATCACCCGGTCATACTTGTTCTTTGTAAGGTACTTTGCGAGGATATCCGAGATGTACGCGCACTCCTCCGCGTCCCAGTAACCGGTGACCGGGACATCGTAGTGCATGGCAGGGTACACGCATTCGAGCTCCCGGGGGACAAGGCCGAGCGGGGAGGTGACGATCAGTTCGTGGGCCCGACCGGCGATTGCCATCTGGAAGCGCCGGTGGCTCTGGGAGAGCGAGTATGGTTTCTTTGCCGAGCAGGGCAGGAGCACTGCAACCGTGGCCTTTGGCGGCCGGTACCGGGTAAGGAGCCGTTTTGCAAATCTCCTCACTTCGACCCGCTCCATCGATTCCCCGGAGTTTGCCCGCATGACGCCGCTCCTTGCTATCGGGGAATACGGCTCCGACCATGTATAGTCCCGGTCGATGTGGCGCATGATGGCAACATGATTTGCATTCATCCGGCACCGGGCCTCGACCAGTTCGCGGAGCTTCGACTGCCCGATAAAGTACCGGACAAGCCCGATCTCGCCTTCGAGCGCGAGCCGGTTGTGAAGCTTCAGGTCGCCGGATTTGCAGCCCTCGCATGAGCAGATACCGGCTTTCTGTGCATCCGCCGGGAACTCTCCCTCGGGCGTACAGAAAAGTCCCTGTGCCGATTTGAGGTCTGTTGCGGTATAGTCGAAGAGTCCGAAGCCGGAGTAGCAGAGGATGTGAACGTTTGAGGGAAGGGCAGCGCCCGGGGCATACCAGAGGGTGTCGGCCGGTGTTTTTTCTCGTAAATTCTTAAGCCATTCAACGTATTTCCGAGGGTTGGCAAGCGCCGTGTGCCAGTTTGCCGGCATCACGACATCGCCGTTCTCTGCCGGATTTTCGAGCGCCGGGTGAATTGCGACCGGCTGGTCGCGGCCTCTGGTGATCCAGGTCTTTACGAACTCCGCGGGGGCGCCAAGGGGAACGTTCGTGCCGCCGCGTGCTGCAAGCGAGGGAAAAGCCGTTTCCGTTTCGAGTACCGCGGGGAACGGGAGGGTTTTATCATCAATAGTCAACGTGCCGGTTCGGGCAAGACCGTCGCGCTTCCGGATATCGATCCGCATCATTCGAGCAGCTCCGCACAACCCTGTGTTTCTTCGGCAAAGATCCCTTTCCATTCCCGGTGGAGGCCGGCTACCCGGATCCGGCTCTCCCGGTGGCTTTCGCAAAGGAGCCGGATGCCCCGGCAGGCCTGCCGGACCATGGCAGCGTCCCACTCGGGGATCTCGCTCTGGCCAATCGGGAAGGTCTCCTTTAAGGCATCCGGGTACGGGCCGAACGGCGGCTTGAACGAGAGCACCGTGTCGTAGCCCTCGCGGACGCCATTGTCGCACGCGACCAGAACCTCTTTTCCAAGCCGGAGCCGGGCAAGCTGATTCTGGTAGCGCAGCACCTCGGTCCGGGCGCAGGTCTCGTCGCCCCGGTAGAAGAACCGGCGCTTGGAGACCCGGTCAAAGCGTTCGAGTTCGGCGTTGTGGGTGAGCAGTCTCCGGTATCCCGAGAGCATCTGCGGGTGGTTCCGGCACCGCTCGTCCACGAGCTCCCAGAGCGTGCCGTCCGCAATCGCCTGACGGATCCGTGCAATCTCCCCAAGCGTCACGGCAAGGTTATGGAGGGCTAAAAGCCGGGTCCGGTCCTTTGCCGTCCGGAGCTCTTCTGCCGTATGGCTCCGGCAGACCGCACACGAACAGGGAAGATCGGCCAGTTCGTCGATCTTGAAACTCCCGTGCGTGGTAAGGTACCGGCCCTCTTTTGCATAGAGAGCATATGCAGCGGAGTCAAAGAGATCGCAGCCCATCGCTGCCGCAAGTGCAAACATGGCCGGGTGGCCGGCCCCGAAGAGGTGGACGCAGGAAGAGCGGGGCAGCGTACGCTTTGCCGCCATCACGACATCAACGAGGTCCCGGTACCGGTAAGCCTCCATGAGCGGGACAACGGCGCCGATCGGGCAGAAGGAAAATCCGAGATCCCCGACCTCCTTTGCCGCCTTCTCGCGGAGGTCCTGGTACAGGCTTCCCTGTACCGGCCCGGCAATCGGCGCATCGTTCCCGAAGAGTTCCTTTGCCTCACGGAGCCGCTCCATCGTGATCGCAAGCTCCCGTTCCGCGGTTTCCCGGTCTGCATCCGGTGATGTCGGGATATCGAGCGGCACCCAGATATCGCTCCCGATGGCTTTCTGGTATGAGAGCGTCTGTTCGTTTGTTATCGAGACCTGCCCGTACACCGAGAGCTGGAACGAGCCGGAGTCGGTCATAATGACACCGTCAAAATCGAGTAGTTTATGAAGCCCCTCTTCTTTGACCCGCTCGGAATACTGCCTGCTCTGCGAAAAAATGTAGGCGTTGGTGATCAGCGCCTCGACGCCCATCTCCTTTAGTTCCCGGGGGGTGACAAGCTGGAGGTGTGGGTTTATCACCGGGAGGAGTGCCGGTGTTTTTACCACCTTTTTGTTCACGACCAGTTTCCCGGTCCGTCCTGCAATATCGCTGTCCAGGCTCTCGAATGCTATTGCCATGCCGCGGGAGAATCCTCCTGCCTTATGGTATGCACTGCTCGGGTGTTAAACCGATCCCCCAAACGATCCGGTAAAGATCTGGCCCTCGAAGGTGAGGATCTCGGTAGTCTTCTGGTGCCAGCAGCGGGCAGGAAGGCCGGCTTTTTCGCAGGTATAATCGAGGAAGGTCTTTGCATCCCAGCCGTACTCGGTTGCCACCTGAGGGAGCAAAAGCCCGCTCGTGCCAAAACCCCGGGCGATAAGCCCGTGCCGGCCGACTTCGATATGGCTGGGCCGGTCTTCGGGATCGCATTCGAGCGGAACCGGGGTGGTAAGCACCGTTACCTCGAAATCAAGGGAATCAAGTTCTTCCCTTTTCACTCCCGGGAACCTCGGGTCTTCGAGCGCGGCAGCGACAGCGGCATTTTCAATGGCTTCGCCAAGCGGCATCACCGGGTAGGGAAAGCCGATACAGCCACGGAGCTGGCCGGCCCTGTTCAGTGTTACAAAGACCCCGCGTTTTTCCCCAAAGACCGGGGTGAGCGTAAGCCCCGGTTTTGGTTTTTTTGCGACGATATGCTCTATGGCCCCGCGGGCGAGCCGTGTCGCAAGTACGCCTTCTTCTGCAGAAAGCAGCTGCGTGGTAAATCTCCTCCTCTCCAGTGAGACTCTTTTGTGCGTGTCCTGTTTAAGTACTTATCTTCCGTTACGCGTACCCAGTCCCGTCACCATCCGCCCCCTTATTAAAGATTGTTTGCGCATATGTAGTCGTGAGAGGGAGAGAGCGGCTGACGGTAGCCCTAAAAAAGAGGCTGCTGAGGAAAGTCCCCCCACCCACCGGGCACGCAGCCGTACGCAAGTACGGGTGGCGAGAGTCACGGCAATGGCACAGAAACGACACGGCCTGTCCCCAGTCATGAAGCGGCCGAGCTCTTCGGAGCGAGAAGTGCAGGAAACCCTGCACGAGTAACCCGCTGAGCGTTACAAAGGGACAGGATACGATGAAACGGCGAAACCCTGCGGGTGCAAGCCAGAACAGGGCAATGGATCGTCCGGTATCCGCCCGGGTTTGGCGCAGAGCTGAATGCCGCACGAACAAAAGGAGGCTTACTCCTCCCACTCACGTTTATTCTGTCTTCTCGTAATACTTCATCGACCCGCAGGCCCCGCACTTCCCGTCCACGACCATATAATCGGGAACGGTCTCTTTGCAGGTCGGGCAGGTCACCGGTTTCCAGGACTCCTTGATTTTCACCGGCACCCGCACCTTCTCGTACGAGAGGAGGCTCCGTCCGGCTCTGAAGATCGTCTCCTGAAGCGCCACGCCCATGGTATGTTTGTTGAATTCGGAGCTGTTTGAAAACCACTTTTCAATGACCGGGAACTTCTTGATCTTCTCCAGATCCACATAGACCCGCATTGCGTCGGCGGTTGGATTCTCCGAGACCCGGTTGACGGTGATGGCAAACCTTCCTATGGGAAGCACCTTGAGCCGGCCGTTTCCGGTCGTTATGTGGGCAATTACCTGCGGGGCATCGGGCAGGCACTTCGGGGTCTCGCAGACCGCAAAGAGCTTCTCATCTGGGGAAGCCCCTAAAAGATCGAGGGCATAGTCCACCATGAATGCGCCGATCAAAAGACCCGGTGCGGGTGAGGAATGGAAATCCGCACAGCGGAGGAGGTAGGTTCTCACGGGTTCTTTCACGCCGCAGGCATCTATCCGCTCGCCAAAACCTTTTTCATCGTCGCGATGGTGTCCCTTATCCATGGAAACCGGTATGTTTCACGAAAATAAACATGTTGGTTTTTGGAATTTTCCTTAAGGAAAGAAATGTGTTAAAAAAATGAGAAGTTCAGGTGATTAGATCTCTTTAAGCCAGTCAGACCCTTCCCGTTCGATAAATTTGCTTGTCCGCTCTTTTGTCTTCCCGTGGGCCTTGTAATACGCAAGCAGCCTGCCGACCAGCGCCCGGGCTTCTTCGGATGAAAGGCCGGAAGCAACCTCGGTTCCTTCGCGGACATGAAATGCACTGTGCCCGCCAAAAAAGACCGTCCAGCCCTTTGCCGAGCCCATGAGCCCGATGTCCCGGACCTTGCTCTCGCCGCAGCACCGGGGACATCCCGAGACACCGATCTTGATCTTTGCCGGGAATTCCTGTCCGGCAAAGTCTTTTGAGATCTGCTGTGCAAGCGCAAGAGAATCCTGTGTCCCGTTTTTACAGTACGCACCGCCCGGGCAGGACTGGACATAGCGGACACCCGGGGTAATCGACGCCGTACCGAGATCCCCGAGTTCCTCACGTACCTTCGGGATATCCTCTTCTTTTACTCCGACAAGGAGGAACCGCTGGCCGGAGGTGATTTTCACGAGCGGGATATGGTAGGTACGGGCGACCCGGGCAAAGGTCTCCAATGCTTCGGGAGAGATTGCCCCGGCCGGGATCCGGGTCTGTATCGCATAGGTTTTCCCGTCTTTCTGGAGTTTTGCACCGAACGTAGGATCCGTCATGATAAGTCAGTGTCCTACTATTAAGTACCAGTTCATTGAAAGGTTTCGCGAACCTGCAAATTCCGGGTATGTCTTCCCGCGCATGAAAAGGAACTCTCCTTCCCGGTAAAACCTTTGTCGGATCTCTTTGTTTTTTTATCAAATCCTTTATGGAGAGTTAATTTCAGGCAAACCCCCCAAAAATCCCTTATTTATGGGGGAGTTTAATAGTGCGGCAGGTAATTTGATCAGGTATACTATATCTTGTTAACCGGATTTTTTTTTAAACACATGTGAAACACCGCAAGGAAAAATCCTGACAGCTTTTATCTCCTGCGGGCAATTTTTACGACGTTGTCCGGGGTAAGCCACGCCGAGCGCCCACTTTTATCAGGCATTTTCTGCATAAATTTCAGAACATTTATATCACGAAGGAAAAGAGTCCCCCTTTACACCACGTTTGTCCCCGTAGAGCCGTTTTGCCCGATGTTTATGAACGTGTGTTTGTGTGTGAAATACAGGTGAAATGATGAGTGCAGAAATTCCGACACTAACGTATGTGCCTACCACCTGCCCCTACTGCGGGGTAGGCTGCGGGCTCAACCTGGTAGTCCAGGATGGAAAGTGCGTGGGGGTCGAACCCTACAAGCGCAGCCCTATAAACGAGGGCAAGCTCTGCCCCAAGGGTGCGACCTGCTGGGAATTCGTCCACAGCCCCGACCGTCTGACAACTCCCCTGATCAAGAAGGGGGATAAGTTCGAGAAAGCGAGCTGGGACGAAGCGTTCGATCTTATCGCAAAGAAATTCAAGGAGACTTCCGACAAGCTCGGCCCGAAATCGCTTGGCTTCCAGGTCTCGTGCCGTACGGTAAACGAAGACTGTTATGCGATGCAGAAGTGGGCCCGCGTTGCTTTCAAGACAAACAATATCGACAACTGCGCCCGGATCTGCCACGGCCCCTCGGTCGCCGGCCTCTCGCTCTGCTTCGGGTCCGGGGCTGCGACAAATCCCTTTGAGGATGTCCTTAACTCCGACCTTATCGTTCTCTGGGGCTCAAATGCTGTCGAGGCACACCCGCTTGCTGCCCGCCGGATTATCCAGGCAAAAAAGAAGGGCATCAAGGTTGTTGTCCTTGACCCGCGGTACAGCCCGACCGCCCGGCTTGCCGACAAGTGGATCCGGTTCAACCCGTCGACCCACATTGCCCTTGCTAACTCCATGATGTACTGGATCATCAGGGAAGGCCTTGAGGACAAGGAGTTTGTCAAGAAGCGCACGAAGGGCTTTGAGGACTTAAAAAAGACAGTCGAAAAGTACGCCGATGTCGAGAGCATCACCGGTGTCCCGACCGAGAATGTCAAGGAGTTCGCCCGCGAGTATGCAAACGCGAAAAGCGCGGTCATCATCTACTGCCTTGGCATCACCGAGCTTACGACCGGTACCGACAATGTCCGATCCATGGGCAACCTTTCGATGCTCACCGGGAACATCGGGCGTCCGGGCACCGGCGTCAACCCGCTCCGCGGCCAGAACAACGTGCAGGGTGCCTGCGACATGGGCGCGTACCCGAACGTGTACTCCGGTTACCAGAAGTGCGAAGTCGCCGACATCCGGGCCAGCATGGAAAAATCCTGGGGAATGCCGGCAGGAAGCCTGCCCGACTGGTACGGTGTAACCTTAACCGAGCAGATCAACCAGTGCGGCGATCCCATCAAGGCGATGTATATCCTCGGCCTCAACCCGGTGGTATCCTACCCGGACTCAAACCACGTCAAGGCCTCGCTTGAGAAACTCGATTTCCTCGTTGTCCAGGATATCTTCTGGACCGAGACCTGCGAATTTGCGGACGTTGTCCTCCCCGGCGCGTGCTTTGCCGAGAAGGACGGTACGTTCACGAGCGGCGAGCGCCGTGTTAACCGTGTAAGAAAAGCGGTCGATGCGCCGGGCGAGTCGAAGATCGACTACCTGGTCTTTGCCGAACTCGCGCAGAGAATGGGCCTCAAAGGCTTTGACTGGAAGACCGGAAAAGATGTCTGGGACGACATGCGTGCCTGCACGCCCAGCATGCGCGGCGTGACCTATGAGAAGATGGAAAAGCCCGAATCCGTCCACTGGCCCTGTCCTGCCGAAGACCACCCGGGAACCCCGATCCTGCACTGCGAGAAGTTTGCCTGTGCCGACGGCCTCGGGAACTTCTTCGGTATCGAGTACCGCCCGCCGGCGGAAGTTGCCGACAAGGACTACCCGTACACGCTCATGACCGGCCGTGTGATCTTCCACTACCACACCCGGACCCAGACCGACCGCTGCGAAGTCCTGCATTACGAAGTGCCCGAATCCTATATCCAGATAAACACGCAGGATGCAAAGGAGCTCGGCATCAAAAACGGCGAAAAGATCAAGGTCCGGAGCCGCCGTGGCGAGACAATAACCAAAGCCCGGGTAACTGACGACCTGGCACCGAAAGTCCTTTACATGGCCATGCACTTTGACAAGGGTGCAAACAACCTGACAAACACCGCACTCGATCCGCTCTCGAAGATGCCGGAGCTCAAGCACTGTGCGGTAGCCGTAGAGAAGATCAGGGAGGCCTGACCATGACAAAGAAAGGCGATATGCTCTATGCGTGGACTACCGATGCCGAGATCCAGAAGAAAGCCGAGCTCGGCGGTGCGGTAACTGCGCTCTGGAAATACGCGCTCGAGTCAAAGGCCGTTGATGCAATCCTTGCCGTTACCAAAGGCGTGGACCTTTACGATGCAAAGCCGGTCATCATCACCGATCCAAAAGATCTCGCGAAGACCGCCGGTTCGCTTCACTGCGGTACGCTCCTGATGCCAAAACTCATCAAGAAGTACCTTGGCGGTACGAAGCACACGAAGATTGGCGTCACGGTAAAAGGCTGCGATGCGATGGCGTTCTACGAACTCGCGAAGCGCAAGCAGCTCGACCTCGACCGGATCATCATGATCGGTGTGAACTGCGGCGGTTCGGTCAGCCCGGTAATTGCCCGGAAGATGATTGCCGAGAAGTACGGCGTTGACCCGAATGTCGTGCACAAGGAAGAGATCGACAAGGGCCAGTTCATCATCGAGTACGAGGGCGGACACAAGGGCATCTCCGTTGACGAGCTCGAAGAGGCAGGCTTCGGCCGCCGGTCCAACTGCCGGCGCTGCAAGATGAAGATCCCGCGCCAGGCAGACCTTGCCTGCGGTAACTGGGGCGTCATCGGCCCGAAGGCCGGAAAGGCAACCTTTGTCGAGGTCTGCTCGGAAAAGGGAGCGGCTCTCCTTGACGGTGCAGTCAAGAAAGGAATCCTCGCCACCGAGGCTCCGAACCCTAAGGGTATCGAGATTCGCGGCAAAGTTGAGAGTGCGATGCTCAAGCTTGGCGACAAGTGGCGCAAGAAGGACTTCGAGGGCCTTGGCGACGGCAAGGACCGCTTGAATAAGATCATGAGCGAGACCTCGCGGTGCATCAAGTGCTACCAGTGTATCGACCAGTGCCCGATCTGCTACTGTGTCGATTGTACCACCAAGAACCCGGTTTATGTCCCGCCAGGTGAACTCCCGGTCAATTTCATGTTCCACCTCATCCGGTACGCGCACATTGCAGATTCCTGCGTGAACTGCGGCCAGTGCGAAGAAGTCTGTCCCGCTGAAATCCCGAACGCGCTCTTCATGCACGCCCAGCAGGTCGAGCTCGAAAAGATGTTTGGCCACGTGCCGGGATTAGATATGGAACTGCCGCTCCACGCGTTTGTCGAAGAGAAGGCAGAGCGTGCCCGTCTCGCAAACACCCACAGCGATATGATCTACGAGAACGTGTTCAACCCGGTCCCGAAATAATATCTCCCTTTTTTCCTGCCGCTGTGGAAAATTTCACGCGAACGGCATGATGAATATATCTGCCGACAAGTGTGAATGGAAAAACCCGCACGTTTTTTAAACAGTCCGCCATACTTCCTGTACGTGGAAGTGTTCGTATGCTTTGTCTCGTCCCTAAGAAACATACCGTTTTCCTGGTCTGTCTGCTGCTTGTTTGTACAATAATCGGTATTCCCGCGGTTTCTGCGGTCACCCTTACCCCGGGAAGTTCTGTCACGACAACCACGATCTCGCAGGGCGACCCGGTCTATATCCGGGGCATTGCCACCGGCCATCCGCAGGCTGGCCTCCAGATCTGGTTTATCGGGTACAACTTTGTCAAGCTCTCCAACGTGCAGGTCAACGATGATAATTCTTATGAATACGAACTCTCGAAATCCGATACCGCAAACCTCGCCAACGGCCAGTACTTTGTCCTCATCCAGCATCCGATGATGAACGGACAGTTCGATGTCACGTACGATCCGGCCACCGGTTCGGTGACAAACAAGATATCCGGCAAGACGCTTTTTAAGATGACCGGCAGCAGCAGCCTCCAGGGCACGAACGCTGCGGCTGCACTCATCCAGGCTGTCGGGAGCCAGAATATCGACGATACGTTTGCCACGGTCTCGTTCTACGTGAGTTCGCCCGGACTTACGATCAGTCCTATCGGCGACAAGACTTCGGGGAGCAATTTCACTATAACCGGGACGACAAACCTTGCCCCGGGCGATAACCTCCAGGTAGAGATTACCTCATCTTCGTACCAACCGACAAATAAGAACCAGCCCTCGGGCTTCTCCGGGGCAAGCGGGATGGTAAAAGTCGTTGCCGGCAACGGGGGGAAGAACACCTGGTCGTTCGATGTCGATGCTTCCACGTTTACCCCGGACGAATATATCGTAAAAGTCTCGGGTGTGGAACAGGACGCAACGGCATCAACTACATTCAAAGTTGTATGCGCCGGCAGCGGGGATACCTGCAGCCTGCCCGCCATAACCAATACGACAACAACAACGACGATGGTACTCACCGCGAACCAGACCCCTACGGTAACAATGGAAACTTTGAGCACCCTCCCGCAGACAACCGTCCCGGTTACCACACAGAAGGCATCCCTGCCGGCAGTCATCTGCCTTGCCGGTCTTGTATTGGCAGTAGCGGTGTTCCGGAGAGACTAACCTCTGCCGGGCCTGATACCTTTTTTTAACGTCACCGGTTTCTTTTCATACGATTCTTCCTGGAGAAGAGGGCGGTTACTGCGATGCCTTGACCGGTACCCGCGTATCCATTCCTGTCCGGAGGACCGGTTTTCCTTTTTTGCCCGCAGGTTTTTTCGCGTGAAAAGAAAAACCCGGATTTTTTTTGGTTTGAAAAAAATTTTCAGGCCCGGTCGATCCCGGATTTTTTTAAAAATTCCGGAACACCCGGAAAATTCACGACGGAACCGGAAAAGAGGAGTTAGTTGTACATCTAACAGTTGGATAATTATCCAACTGTTGGCTAGTTAACTGACAACCTTTTTTTGGCTTGAAATTTTTTTCGCCGAAAATTTTCCGGCACAAAACCCGTTGGTCTCCAGTATTTACGGAAAAAAAACAAGAATGTTACCAGCCCAGGTACAGGGTCTTTGACTGGGTGTAACTGTCAATGGCTTTGAAACCGTTCTCGCGGCCAATCCCGCTCTCTTTTGTCCCCCCAAACGGGACCTCTGGCGGCACCGTGAGGTGGCGGTTGACCCAGACGATCCCGGCATGGATATCGCGGTACACCTGTCTGACCGTCCCGAGGTCCTTTGTCCAGACCGAGGCACCGAGGCCGTACTTCGAGCGGTTTGCCTCGCGGATCGCGGAGGCGAGGTCGGGAACGGTAACGACCGGGAGGACCGGGCCGAAAACTTCGTCCCGTAAGATCGCGGCATCCGGTGCGACATCCGAGATCAGGGTCGGGGAATAAAAAAACCCGCTATCGAACCCGGCACCGGTAAGCCTGCACCCGCCGGAGCGGACGGTTCCTTCCTCCCGCTCCCGGGTGGAGTCTACAACGGATACCGTCCTTGCGAGCTGTTCGCTGCTGTTGAGCGGGCCCATATCGATGTGCGGCAGCAGGCCGTTACCTACCTTCATGCCCTCCAGCTTTGCGGTAAGTTTGTGCATGAACTCCTCCGCAATCTTCTCGTGGAGGAACAGCCGTTTTACCGCCGTACAGATCTGGCCGGCGTTGTAGAACCGGCCCCGGATCGCCCCTTCGACCGCCTTATCGATGTCCGCGTCGGCCATGACAATCATCGGGTCCGATCCCCCCAGTTCGAGCGTGAGCGAGGAAAGGTGGCTGCCTGCCATCTCCCGGATCTTTTTTCCCGTGGCGCAGTTCCCGGTAAAGGAGAGTTTTTTGATCGTTTTGTGCCGGACAAGCGCGGCACCGGCAGATTCACCGCTGCCGGTGACCACGTTGAGCACCCCGGCGGGCAGGCCGGCTTCCTGTATGAGGCCGGCGATTTTTAAGGTCGTGAGCGGCGTGGCCGAAGCCGGTTTGAGGATGAGGGTATTGCCCGAAAGGAGCGCCGGCCCAACCTTCCATCCCATGATGATCACCGGCATGTTCCATGGGATGATCGCCCCGCAGATCCCGAGCGGCACCCGGTTTACTATGCAGTCGCCGGCTTTTCCGAGCGATACCGATTCGCCGACTGGCTGCCCGGCAATGGAAGCGTAATATTCGAGGATATTGGCGCAGCCCCGGACCTCGTCGGTGGCCTCGCGGAGCGGTTTTCCCTGTTCGGTCGTGAGGAGCCGGCCGAGATCCTTATAGTCCCGGCGGATTAAACCGGCGGCACGGTACAGGAGAATGCCGCGTTCCCGCATCGTTTTATCCGACCAGCCTGCAAATGCCGCATCGGCGGCTTCCACTGCCGCGTTCACCTCTTCCTGCGAGCCATTCGGGACCCGGTCAATATGTTCCCCTGTTGCCGGATTGGTGACATCGATCCAGGTATCGTCGGCTGCATGTGCGGCAGTCCCGTTGATGAGCATGTCCATTGTTTTGCACCCGTTTACCGGTTATCTTTCTGTGCAACTGTCCGCAGGCACGGTATAAAATGGCAGCGGTGACGGGTCATGCAGGGGTTAGCGTCTTTTATTATCCCGACTGCCCTCATCGCCCCGACCATCTTTGGATATACTAAAAATCAGTTGCCTGAAGAAGGATCTGCACTTGTTCCGAAGGGAAGCACCGGGTTCCAGATCGCAGGAGTAACGTATACTACAAAAGATATCGTGACGGATTTGTTCGGCAGGGCATTTTTTTATCGTCACGTTTTCGATCACAGTTCAACAGGCAGGGTATTTCCCGAGCCCGGCGATATCCCCCGTATCTGGCCGGTAAGGCTCGTATCGTAGGCACCGGACCGGTCGAGATGGGCTTTGAATTCAGGGCTTTTTACCAGGGAGATCAGGGTAACAATCCGAGGATCGGCAAGCATCGTGCGCCTCATCACCAGCTCGTAATGCTCCTGCGAGACCGGGGTGAACCGGAGGCCGTGGGACACGGCTAGGGCTTTTGAACAGATGCCGGCATCTGCCTGGCCTGCTTTTATGGCAGCGGCAATGGCCCCGGGCGTTGCGGCTTCGTTGTTATAGCCCCGGATCCGGGTGGGGGAAATCCCATGGGATGCAAGCAGGGAATCAAAGAGGATCCGTGCCGGGGAATCGCGGCGGGAGTTTATCCAGCAGGCCTCATCAAGAGCGTCCAGGGAAATTTCCCGTGAAGCTGCAATTCCCTGCTCCTGGGATGCGACATTGACAAAGACAAGGTCCAGCGAGTCCAGGAACGGGCGGATAAAACTGCATTCCCGAAGGGACGAAAACGCCGGCAGGCTCATCGGGGCCGCGTGGCAGGCATTACGTTCGAGCGAGAGCAGGGCCCCGGTATTACCGGCGCTTCCCGTGTGGATGAAGAGCCCCTGGTCGTGGGCAATGTTTCCCAGTTCTTCGAGGATCGGGTCGATTGCCCCGGAGAAGATGAGCGTCCGCTCGATGTTTGCGGGATCGGTCGTTAAGTAGACATCGAGCTCGTGCCCGGCCTCGTATCCTTCGATTTCGGCGGGGATATGCGTATACCCGTTCGAGCGGACGGTTGCCATCTGGACAAACGCGCCCCGCGACCGGGTTATTCCCCAGAATTGACTCCCTATCCTCCCGACCGAGACCGGCACGAACTCGTCAAAACCGAGATCGGAACCGAGCGGGGTTGAAAGTTTTACCCGGACCGGGAATTTCGGGACCGGGGCAAGGTCCCAGTGTTCGAGAAGCGGCACGGCAAATTCCCGGAGAACGGTCTGGGCGGCGAGCGGGTAGCCCGGCAGGCCGATCACGGGAGTTCCTTTAATCTTCCCAAGCATCATCGGCTTTCCCGGTTTGACCGCGACACCGTGGAAGAGCAGCTCGCCAACCGCCGCGATCGCACCCGCGGTATAATCCCGCGTTCCCGCTGACGAACCGGCAGAGATCACGACAAGGTCGTTTTCCTGTGCTGCCGTTTTGAGGGCATCTTCTATGAGCCCGGGGTCGTCGCGCACGATAGGCAGCCGCATGCAATGCGCCCCCATCGATTCGAAAAGCACCTGGGCCATGATCGTGTTGCTCTCCACTACCTGTCCGGGTTTTGGCCGCTCGCCCAGCGGGACGAGTTCGCTTCCCGTGGGGATGATCCCGACATTTGCTGTCGTGACGGTCAGTTCCCCGATCCCATAGGTTGCAAGGGCGCCGATATCAAACGCCCGTACTACGTGGCCTTTGGGGAGGACGAGCCGGTCTTTGCGGATATCCTCCCCGGCCGGCCGCACGTGCTGCCACGGGGCAGCGGCTTTCCGGATCTGGAATGCCTCCCCGTCTTCCCAGGTATCTTCGATCATGATGACGGCATCGAAGGCATCGGGAATGACATTGCCGGTGTTTACCCGGGCATAGTCCCGAATGGTGACCGGGCTCTGGTCGGAAGCGCCGATCGTGTCGCGGCTTTTTACGGCAATGCCGTCCATGGCAGCAAGGTTGACTTCGGGAACGGAATACTTCGCGTAGAGCGGGGCTGCGATAACGCGTCCGAGAGAACCGGTGATCGGCACGGTCTCGGTCCGGCAGGGCGCTTCAAACGAGGTATAGAGCCGGTGCCGTGCCTCGTCGAACGTGCATAACGAAAGGTAGCGTTTGACCATTGCGTGCATCACCCTGAAAAGACTGCTTTTTTTAAAACCCGGCAGGGAACGGAGCCTGTCTTCGGGCGGTTTATAGCGCCCGGTAACCTGAAACGTACCGTATCCCGGTAATCCCCAATAAAGGATTCGATTATATCCGGGGATACGTTAAAACAAAAAAGATAACCCGGGTTTAGATCTCGCGCTGGCGCTGTCCGACAGCAGCAAGATAGACCGGCCATTCTTTTTCCGGGTCGATGCCCGTGAGCTGCGTGATAAGATCGTCGTGGAACCCGTCGATTGGCTGGACATCCAGTCCATAACAGCTGCCGACCATGATCAGTTCCTGGCAGGTATGGCCGGCTTCGAGAAAGATGCTCCGGTATCCACGTTTCCCGAGGGCCCATACCGTGCGGTAGGGGACAGCGACCCAGATGAACGTGACTGCAGCCCGGGTAACCACCTTGAAGTTCATGCTTGCCGTTGCCATCTCCAGAGGCAGGCCGGAATCTTCCCGCAGGACCGCGATACTGTGCGTACTGGGGATGTAGCGGTAAAGCCCGCATTCCAGTCCCTCCACTTCGCCTACGACAAAATATGTTTCAAGGGGGTACCGCGACGCGCTCGACGGCACATTTTTTAATACCAGGGCCTCGTTTACCCGGAGCCGGAACCCCTGGGTATACCAGAGCAGCACCGAAAGCTGTTCGAGAGTGATTGACGAACGGGCCAGAAATGCGGATGGCTCCCAGGTCTTTATGATATCCGTAACGGCTTTTTTCGGGACCTTTGCCTTTTTTGGATCCGGGAGTCCGATAATTTTTGTCCCTTCGGGGAGGGGGAGTTCTACGGGTGGTTCGGGTTTGCGGAGGACAAGGTCCACGGTGGAATAATCCGGGTATTTTGTCCCTTTAATGAATTCGGTGCCGATGTCTGCCATAATGTTTTTCCTGCCGGGATGCTTCAGCGATAGTTCAGGCATATACCATGCCGGGTAATAAACGATCCGTTTGCACTAAAAAAAAGAGTGTGGGTTATGCCTTGAGGTACAGGTCGGCAAAGACTGTCTTGCCCTTGCTCTTGGGGTGGCGTTCCCCGAGATCCCCGATGTAGTGGTCGAAGGTGGCTTTCGTACCGTCGACTTCAAGATCGACCTTGTCGACTTTCTTGAAGCCGGGCATCATGAACTTGATCTCGCCAAAGACGTAGATGGTACCCTTGACCATCTGTCCACCGACACGGCCGTCGACATTGCCCTTGACGATAACTGTGCCTCCTTCTGCGTGGGTGGAGACGTGGATGAAGGCGTTCCCTTCAATGATGATGGTCCCGCCAAGCATGAAAGTCCCGATATCGTTGCCGGCATCGCCCTTGATCCGGATCGTGCCGCCTTTCATGCCTCTCCAGTCGCCGCGGTATGCGCAGCCGACATGGTTCTGGGCCCTGCCGTCAACAAGGATCTCGCCGCCTTCCATTGCGATACCGCAGAAGGAATCGACGTTGCCCTTGATGTGGATCTTGCCGCCTTTCATCCAGCCGCCGACATACATATCGGCGTTGCCGTTCACGGTGACCGTGCCTGCGGTCATCTTGCTGCCGATATACTTGACCCGGGTGCAGTCACCTGCGATCACGATATCGGTTTCGGCAGCCGTTGCGCCGGCGTTACCGGAGACCGTAAAGAAGTCTCCGATGGTAACATGGGTCTTTCCTTCGCGGCACTCAAGCGTGGCAATCTGTTCTGCATTCTTTCCGGCAAATGCATCCGGGGTAACGGAGTTTGCTTCGAGCATCAGCTCGGGTGTCTTTGTGGGGGTTAAGGTTACGGTTGCCATGTCAGCACCTGCCTTTTAGGCCTCCACATCGACGTCGATCACGAACGGGTGCGGTGCGAGGTATTCGCGGACCGGGTAGTTGGTGAGACCAACCGTGTAATAGCCCTTGGTGAAGCTCTCGGTGACATCGCGTTTTACCTGCGGGTTCTCCTTCATCTTCGGGTTGACCCAGACGGTCTTCTTGTGACCGTGGCTGAGGACTTCGCCGTCGCGGACAACGATTTCACCGGACTTGACAAAGGCTGCCGCACGTAAGAAAGCGGACTCGATCTTCTCGGGGTCGCTTGGCATGTCCTTATAGTTGAGGTCGTAGACCGCAACATCGGCAATCATTCCGGGCTTGAGGCTGCCGTAATAACTGGAGAGGCCAAGGCACTTTGCCGGGCCGGTACGGGTCATGGCCGCAATTTCGTAAAGGTTGAGTTCGCGGTCGATCGTGTGGATGGTCGTTGCATCGATGACCTTGTCCGATTTCTTCATGGAGGCAAGGACCGCTTCACGCGACTTCTTGTTCATGAGCCACTTGATAACCCGCGGGTAGCGGGTGAACGGGCCGGCATTCGGGTGGTCGGTGGTGATAAAGGTCCGCATCGGGTCCTTGCTGTACAGCGCAAGTTCGAGACCGGTCGCCCACTGGATGGCGTTCGGGACAACGTCTTTGCTGTAGATATACGGGACAACGCCTGCGGCAGTTTCCATTTCGACATCCACGTTCGCCCACTTGAGGTGGTTTAATGCATGGAGGTGGTGCTCGAACGGGCCGTCGGCCGTCATCGTAGTGGTCTCGTCAAGGGTTACGCAGCCGAGGTCGATGGTGATGTTTTTCTGCTTGTTGACGTAGTCCATGACTTCTTTTGCCTTCGAGCAGAATGTCGCCCAGCTGTCCCCTCCATAGGAGTGGAACTGGAGATGGGTCGAGTGCATGACCTGTTCGCGCCCGAACTTGTTCTTTGTCTTGACTCCCTCAGCGAGCTTGAGCGAAGCAAGGGTGACCGGGTAGTTCCCGGGGTTGCCGAGGTCGTTCTGGTGGACGTGGATGGAGTGGGGCAGGCCGAGGTACTCGTTTGCCTGCATGAGCCCGGTGAGGATCTGGTGGGGCGTGACGTCGAAGTACGGGACCTTGTCTTCGAGGTCGAGACAGTTCATGCCCCATGCCCAGGCAGCGGTGCCGCCGGGGTTGACGATCTTGATACCGTAACCCTTGGTTGCCCGGAGCAGCCAGGCAATGTAGGCAGCGGTGTTCTCAATCTCGCCTTTCTGGATGTACTCCATGACAAACCAGTTGTTCCCGAAAACCGGGAGCGCTGCTTCATCGATAATCGGAGTGTCGTGGATCTCTTCGTGCACGTGGGGTGCATGGATCGGGGGCATTGCCGCTTCCATGACAAAGCCGTACCCCATACGGGCATAGTCGTATCCAGTCTTTAATACGCTCGGGACGGAGAATCCCATCTCCATACGGGTCGGGGCGTGGGCCACGCCGCTCTTGAAGAGCTTGTCTTCGGGCCGGATCAACCGGCCTACGTTCACCTTGGGGCCTGCCACGTGTGAGTGGACGTCGACACCGCCGGCCATGACGACTTTGCCTTTTGCATCGATGACCTTTGCAGCATTGCTGACCCTCTCGACGATCTTACCGTCTTTTATGGCAATATCGGCAATATCACCGTCGATATTCTGGGCCGGGTCGATGACAAACCCGCCCTTGATTAAAATTTCGCCTTTGATCTCGCTCATGCTTCGTTCACCGCCGAAATGTTCGCGGGGTGTTTCCGGTCTTCCTTTGCGGCAATCCAGACAGGCTGGGTATTCGTGAGTTCGCACATGCGTTCGTACACCATGTCGAAGAGTTCCTCATCGCTCGGAACACCCGGCAGGCCGTCGATTACAGCCTTGAACTGGATCGGGACGTTGTCCATACGGTAGACAACACCCGGCTCGTCCACACCGGCAATCCTGACCGGGATATGGAGGTCGGCGATCTCGCTTGCCATGTTGAAGTTGGGGTCGACAGTGATGAACGGGTGTTTCTTTAAGTGCTGGACTGCCTGGATCGGGAAATGCGCACCTGCGTCAGCCCCGATATTCACGAAGCAGTCGACTTCGTCGCGCATCGCAAGGTCCACGGAACTTGTTTCGCCCGGGTTCATGTGTGCATGAGTGCCCTTGGAAAGGTCGATACAGTACGGGAACCCGAAAATCCACGACCAGACCTGTCCCGGCCCGGCGATATTATAGTGTCCCCGCATTGCCATGATCGAGCACTTGGTGTAATTATTGAGGTCGCGGGTCAGGCTGATTGCCGCATCGATGTTATGGTTGCGGCCATCCGTGTGGGTGCAGCCCATACCGAAGAAGATCATGCAGAAGCGGGCCTTTTTCATGATATCTACGGCCTTTACGATCGTTTCCTTCTTGATGCCGGCAACGACATCGGGGATGTCGTAACCCTTGAGCACGGTCCGGAATGCATCGAAGAGTTCGTAGTCGTGGCCCTGGTCGAGCATCAGGTGGATGTCGGCGAGCTTTGCAGTATCGGTCTGGCGGGGGTCGACAGAGAGGATTGTTCTCTGCATCTGGCCCTTGCTGGTGAAGTAGCCGCGGGGGAAGATCGAATACCGGGAGGTGTGCCGCGGGTGGGCGTGCATCGGGTTGCAGCCCCAGAAAACGACGACATCGGCACGGTTCTTTGCCTCACCCAGCGTGCAGCTCGGGTAGCCGTTATCGAACATTGCCAGGAATGACGGGCCGTGGCAGATGGTTGCACAGTTATCGAGGACTGCACCGGACTTCTCCGCGATCCGGGCGACTGCTGCCATGCCTTCGCAGTTGGTGGAACCAAAGCCGTAGATGAGAGGCTTTTTCGCTGCAAGCATGGTCTTTGCCATAAAGTCGATGGCTTCGGGATAGGCAATCTCCTTCATCGATCCGTCGGCCTGGCGCATCCGCGGGAGCTTGGGTCGGGTCGGGTCGTTTGCATGCATAAACAGGTTCGTCCCGATGATGCACGCGTTGTGGACCTCGAGGATCTTCTTATTGTCGTCGGAAACGATCACTTCGATATCATCGCAGGACGACCCGCAGTACGGGCATCCTACCTGGGTAATCAGCTTGGGCATGGTTAGTTCCCTCCTTTCTTCCAGAGGCCGACCGCTCCCTGGACGAGCTGGAGAGCAGTCTTGCGTTCTTCAGTAAATGCTGGTTCTACGGTAACCGGGAACCCGCTGTACTGGGGGGTGCCGGTAGACTGGGTCCGTGGCGGGACGACCTGGTTTGCCCAGACGCCCTGGCGGATGTGTGCGAGGCCCGGCGGGCAGTACTGCGTTGCATGGATGCACTTCACGACAACCGTGCCGCACTCACTGGTGACCCTCACGTTCGAGTTGACCCAGATGCCGGCCTTTTTCATGTCCTCGGGGTTCATCTCGATGATCGAGCACGCCTCGAAATAATCGGGATTGGTCTTCCCCTTCTCCATTGCAGCGCCCTCTTCAACAGAGCGCTGGGTAATCATGTTGAGGTTGAGTTTTGTCATGACAGGCATCTCCTCAGATGGGTGCGAGAGCTTCCATCTCTCCCCTGCCGGACAGGGTGATAACCTGGTACGGGCATGCCTTTACGCAAACGCCGCACCCGGCACAGAGCTCCAGGTTCACGTCAAGACTGATCGACTTCCCGTTCACGACCCGGTAGATCTTCTCCTTTGTTACCGGATCAAGCGTATACAGCTCAAGGGCGTTGACCGGGCAGGAGACCACGCAGTTCCCGCACCCGGTGCACCGGTTTATGTTTACATGCATTGAAAACGCCATGCACACATCACACTCTAACGGTCAGTTAAAATACTTTTTAACTAAGGATCTTGTAGTTTACTATAACTAATAAACCTTATGAAATTGCATAAAAATGTGTTGAATTACTGTCGTATAAAAATACAAGAGCTGAGCTGTTAAAGTACTGTACTTAAGGAAAACCTGAAGAAAACCGAAACCCTTTGCCCGGAATTACTATACATACTACATTACGGCCCGGGAAAAAAGGAAGATTCCGGGACCCGTTTTTAACTTACCGAAGAAGCGGCTGCTTTTGCAACAGCCTTTGCAACCGCCCGCGTCACACCCTTGTCAAGGATACTTGGCATGATCCGGTTCCGGTGCGGTTTTTTTACGTAATCTGCAATAGCATGGGCCGCCGCGATCTTCATCTCGTCCGTTATCCGCTTTGCCCGTGCATCAAGCGCCCCGCGGAAGATTCCCGGAAACGCGAGCACGTTATTGATCTGGTTTGGGAAATCGCTTCTGCCGGTCCCGACCACGGTCGCCCCGGCCTCTTTTGCCGCATCCGGCCAGATCTCCGGCACCGGGTTTGCCATGGCAAAGACTATCGGGTCCCTGTTCATCGAACGGACCATCTCTTTGGTGATGATCCCTGGCGCAGAGACACCGATCACCACGTCTGCTCCTTTTACCGCGTCGGCCAGCGTCCCGGTCCGGCCCGCATGGTTGGTCTCCTCGCTTAGGATGAACTTGTACTTGTTGTTGTACAGTCCTTCCCGCCCGCGATGGATGATCCCCTGCGTGTCGCAGACCGAGATCTCGCGCACCATTGTGCAGACGGACGGGTCGTACCCGATGCACCGGAGGAGCCGGGAGATGGAATACCCGGCCGCACCTGCCCCGCAGACCACGATGGTGAGGTCCTCGTACTTCCGTTTTGTCACCCGGCAGGCATTCAGGAGTGCGGCAAGCACGACAACCGCGGTGCCGTGCTGGTCGTCATGCATGACCGGGATCCCGATATCCTGAAGAGCGTCCTCAACTTCGAAACATTTCGGGGCGGCGATGTCTTCTAGGTTGATCCCCCCGAATACCGGCGCGATGTTCTTTACCTGGTCGGTAAAATCGGTCTCGTAACTTTCGAAGCAGATGGGAAACGCATCGATCCCGGCGAATTCCTTAAAGAGGATGGCTTTTCCCTCCATCACCGGGATCGCGGCGTGGCCCCCAATATTCCCGAGGCCAAGCACTGCCGAGCCGTCAGTCACTATTGCGATCGTGTTGGCCTTGAGGGTGTACCGGTAGGCAAGCCGGGGATCTTTTGCGATCCTGCGGCAGACTTCGGCAACGCCCGGGGTATAAGCTTTCGAGAGGTCGGCCCGGGTCCGGACCGGGACTTTCGGCCGTATCTCCAGTTTTCCCCGGTGCAGTGCATGGAGCGCGAGAGCCTCCCGGTAAATATCGTCGCTGCCGGATATGCGTTTCATGGGCCAGATCCTGTACGTTGGAGGTTACAGCAGGGGATAATCAATGTTGCCCCCATTGCCGACTCTCCAACAAAGTTACATTTTAATACATCAATGAACAGAATTATACATTAAGGTATGATCCCCAATCCGGATCCGGGCACCGGTGTGTCCTCTCACAATACCTCATTACAGATTACTGGTGTGATATCCTCATGAAGTCAAAAGACATAGCCATAGTCGGAATTCTCCTTGCTGTCGGTGCGATCCTGCGGTACTTCCTTGCAATGCTCCACACGCCGCTTACGCCCAACATGATCATTGCCTTTTACTGCCTCGCGATCATCCTGATCCAGCCAAAGGTCTACGAGGCGCTCGGGATCGGCATCGTTGCCGGTCTTCTCTCGATGCTGATATCGAGTTCCATGTTCCCGCCGGCAAACATCATCAGCGAACCTCTCGGTGCACTCACCTGCTTCGGGCTCTATGCGGTTCTCAAGTCCCGGACAAAACTTGCGCCTACGGTTACGACATTCCTCTCGACGCTCGTGAGCGGTTTTTCCTTTGCCGCAATCGCAATCCTCTGCGTCGGCGCGACTATCCTTGCCAAGTATAACGGCAATGTCGGGGATTTCGTCATCGTCTTTATCCCGATTGTCGTTATAACGGCAGTATTTAATGCAATCATCGTCCAGATCCTCTACCTCCCCTCAAGCAGGGTTCTTGTACGAGGACAGGAATGATCGAGTTATCCGGTATCAGTTACACCTACCCCCATACGGTGCAGGAAGCCCTGCACGATCTCTCGCTTGAGCTCGCGCCGGGCCGGTGCATCGTGGTGACCGGCCCCTCGGGCGCCGGCAAGACCACGCTCTGCCTTGCTGCCTGCGGGATCCTCTTCCACGAGTACGGCGGGAAGAAGGCGGGGATCGTTACCATCAACGGCCGCGATGTCTCTGCGTATAGCGGGCTTTCCGAGATCGCAAAGGATATCGGGATCGTCTTTGACGACCCCGAGGCCCAGCTGATCTTCACGACCGTGGAAGAAGAGATCCTCTCGGCCCTTGAATACCGCGGACTGGCCCCGGACGAGATCGAGAAGCGCCTGGCATCGATCCTGGACCAGACCTACCTTTCCGCACTCCGGGACCGCTCCCCCCACCACCTTTCCGGGGGCCAGAAACAGCGTGTTGCTCTCGCCGCAACGCTTGCGCTCGGGAACGATATCCTGATCCTTGACGAGCCGACATCGGAGCTTGACGAGCACGCTACCCGGAGGATTGTCGAGATCCTTGCCGGTCTCAAAAAACAGGGAAAGACGCTCCTGATTGTCGAGCACAAGTATACCCATTTCCGCGAACTTATCGATACGCTCGTGGTCATGGAGCATGGCGCGATCTCGGCCATCGGCGCACCGGACGAGGTGCTCCGCGACGGGCGGATAAAACGGATCGTTATCCCGGACTTTGCCGGGATCCGCGACAACGCAGCCGCATCCCATCCTTCGGAGCCTGCCCTTGTCACCCGGGACCTCTCGTACTCCTACGAGGAGGTCTGTGCGCTTAAAAATGTCAGCCTTACGGTCGGTCGCGGCGAGTTTGTCGCGGTTGTCGGTGAAAACGGTTCCGGGAAGACCACGCTTGTCAAGCAGTTCAACCGGCTTCTTACCCCGACTTCGGGCGATGTCGAGATCCTCGGGAAAAATACGAAAAACTGTACCATCTCCGAACTTGCAAAGGATGTCGGCCTTGTCTTCCAGAACCCCGACCATATGTTCTTTGCCGATACGGTTCATGACGAGGTCGCATTCGGTCTTGCCAATCTCGGGATTTCCGATGGCGAAAAGGCAATCGATGCCGCTCTCACAGAAGTCGGCCTCCTGCATACAAAAGATCTCTACCCCCGCTGGCTCTCCCGGGGCGAACGCCAGAGGCTCGCGATTGCCTGCGTTGTCGCCATGCAGCCGGAGGTAATCGTGCTCGACGAACCCACGACCGGGCTTGACGGAGACGAGGCGCGCCTCGTGATGGCGACGTTAAAGAAACTCCAGCATCAGGGTCACACAGTGATCGTGATCACCCACAACAGGGAGATCGCAGAGCAGTGCGCCGACCGGATCGTTGCCATGGAGCAGGGCCGGATCGTATCGGATACGCGGATGGTGAACTGATATGGCCGAGATCCTCCAGTACGTCCACAAGGACGGCTTCTTCCACCGGCTCCACCCGTTTACGAAGATCCTCTTCATCATTGTCGCAAGCATCATCTGTATCCTTGTCACGAGCATCCCGGTCCTTATCCTGATGGTCGCGGCACTGCTCGTCCTCGCATTCATCGGGGACCTCCACCGCGAAGTGATCCAGCAGCTCAAGCTCGTGCTCGTAATGAGCGTAGTCTTTGTCATCATCACGGTGATTACGATGCCCGGAGGCGAGATAATCGGACACGTCATCCCGCAGGGAGTACCGGTGATCGGAGGGGCCATTCCCATCACGACCGGTGCGATCAGCGTCGGCCTGATCCTGGCGCTCCGGTTCATGGTGCTGATCTTCGCGTTCCAGCTGTTCCTTATTTCAACCCAGCCCCGCGACCTGGTACATTCGATGGAAAAGCTGCACATGCCCATCGATTACATCCTCATGTTCATCATTGCGCTCAGGTTCATCCCCACGCTCCAGATCGAGGGACAGAGGATCCACGAGGCACAGCTCGCCCGGGGTTACAACCCGGGGACCGGCATGCTCGGGAAAGTCCGGAGCGTCGCCCCCATCGTAATACCCCTTGTCTCGAACTCCCTTATGCGCTCGAACGTTCTTGGCCTCACTATCGATATGCGGGGTTACCGTACCGGTGTGCGGACGCATATCCGCGAACGGAAGTTCTGCAACGGGGATTATGTGATGATCTCCGGGCTCTGCGGTACGGCAGCCCTGTTTGCCGTCATTGCTGTTCTCCTGCCGGCACTGGTCTTTTAAAATCTTTTTTTGTTTGGTTTTTTGCCCTACAGGTATCCGGCTGACATGCCACGGGAAATTGTGCAATTCTGTGGACATGCCGGATCGTCAGGAACCGGATTGCAGTTGTTTTGGCTCTGGAGATATCCTTAATGGGATCCCTCAAATTTTATTGTGAGGGATCCACGGGTGCTCGCCGCCTCGTCGGGGATTGCCCCGTGGCAGGGCCGTATATGGGAAGCAGCATAAAATATTTTATCTGGTCTGGGGGGTCACCCGCTAAAAATGCTGTTTGATTTGGTGGAAATGATCTCTCCAGAGCAATTGTTTTAAAAAAGTTGGCGGTTTTCCTAAAAAAAAAATATGCGGGCTCCTGTTATGCCGGCCCTGCTCCCAGAATGGGAGGAAGCATGTGCGATAAATCCAACCTGAAAATAAAAAAATAGCCGGATCTTGTGCGCTCACTCGCTCCGCAGGGCATCGATCGGGTCCATGTTGGAGGCTTTCCATGCCGGATAGACCCCGGATACGATACAGACCACAATCCCGATGGCCATCCCCAGCGGAACGTAAACGATACTGTCGAACATAAAGAAATACTGCGTTGTCCCGATCATCGAGTCTACGACCGAATACCCGATGAGCAGGCTGCATATCCCGCCAATCGTTGCGCCAAGCAGCCCGAGGATGAAGGCTTCGTACAGAAACATCCTCCGGACCTCCCCGCGCTCCGTACCAATGGAAAGCAGGATCCCGATCTCCTGGATCCGCTCGTTCACCGACATCATCATCACGTTAAAGATACTCACGGCCGCGACCACAAGAGAGATCCCGCCGATAGCCATGATGAATGTCGTTACCGTGCCAAGGGTCGAAGTGGTTGTCGCAAGGAGGGACTCGGCATCCCGGATCCGGATTGCCGGGCTCTTGGCGTTTGTATTGATCTTTGCATCGACAGCCGATTCGATATCCGGGATGTTGTCGGTGTCTTTTACAATAATATTGACCTGGTTGTACTCGTCTTTCCCGCCGTACTGGTTGGTGTACCACTTGCTGTTGACCACAATGGCATTGTCCGTTGATACGCCATCGGCTACGGTCCCCCGGGGATTAAGGACCCCGGCAATCCGAAGCTGGGGGCGCGAGGAGGCCGTGACTGAACCGATCTTGATCCGGTCCCCAACCGTGACCCCGAAATTCGAGGCAATTGCCGATCCTACGAGAACCTCGTTCACGCCGAGGTTTGTTGTTCCCTGCCCGTAGGTATTATTCAGGGTCAGAAATTCCGGGATATCTGCCGGGTCCAGCCCGTAGACCATGCCCCTCCCGGGCAGGGAATTGATGGTAAACTGCGATGAAGTAGTATAAATCGGGATAACCGTACCGTTCTGGCCGACAACTGAGGTGATCTTTGTCAGCTGTGTTTTTGTTACTGCGGAATTTGAGGAAGAGGACGGTGCCGTGCCGGGTGCGCCCATACGGACCGAGTCCGGCGTAATAACAATGGTGTTGGCACTCGAAGAGAGCTGCTCTTTTACTTCGAGCTGCATGTTGGTGCCGAGCATTCCCATGGAGGAGATCGCCACTACGCCGATGACAATCCCGATGGCTGCAAGCATGGACCGGGTAAAGTTCAGCCGGACGCTCCTCATAGAGAGGTCAAAGAAGATATCGCCGAACTTCATGATTCCTCCACGATCTGCCCGTCGTCGAGCCTTATCGTCCTTGTTGCATATTCCGCGATCTTCGGGTCATGCGTGACGAGAATGACGGTCCTTCCTTCATTGTGAAGGGCACAGAGGATATCCATGATCTGGAGCCCGGTCTTTCGGTCGAGGTTCCCGGTCGGTTCGTCGCAGAGCAGGATTTTTGGATCGTTGACGAGCGCCCGGGCAATGGCGACCCGCTGCTGCTGGCCGCCGGATAACTGGGTCGGACGGTGCGAGCTCATTCCGGCATCGATCCCGACCCGGGCCAGAAGGTCGGCAGCTTTTCCCGAAGTGTCCCGCATCTTGTACTTGAGGATCAGCGGGTACTCCACGTTTTCATATGCCGAAAGAAGCGGGATCAGGTAAAATTTCTGGAAGATATACCCGATCAGGTCCCGCCGCATGTGGGTCCGTTCCAGGTTCGACATTCTGGAAACGTCTTTCCCGGAGATGCACATCCTTCCGGATGTCGGGATATCCAGGAGACCGAGCTGGTTCATCATTGTCGATTTCCCGGACCCCGAAGGACCCATGATCGCCACAAAATCGTTTTCCGGGATGTCCAGCGATACATCTTTAAGGGCGGTAAAGTCTCCGCTTTCGAGATGATAGGTTTTGGTCACGCCTTCCAGCCGGATTAAGGGGGTCTGGGTCATGCCGCTCCCCTTACTGCTGCTTTCTTATTTTTGAGAGGACCCATTTCCGCTTGGTATACAGGACAATGCAGACGACTGCGATGATACCGGCTGCGATCGGGAGGTAGAACGAACTGATGCCATGGCCGTTTCCGGAAAAGATCGAGGGGGAACTGCGGCTGTAACTGCTGCGGCTCATGCCTCCCGGATACGCTCCGCCAAACTGGCCCTGGCCCGCAGCGACACCCTGAACCGCAGAGCCGGTGGTGCTGCCATCGGATGCAATCGAGGCCCCGGCCGAATTCGAGAGATCGACAGTTTTTGTAATTTTATAATTATTCCCGGCGGAATCTTTCCAGGTTATGACCACCGGGATGGCGGAAAGGTTCCGGGCCGAGAACGTGACCTCGAAACTCCCGGAATCGTCGGAGGCTATGCTTCCGATGCCGTACTCCGGGTAGGTCCCGGCCGGGACTGCCGGATCGCCGACTGTCACGACAACGCCTTTGGCATCTGAAATACCGGCATTGGTGATATCGCCGGTGATATCGTAATATGCGCCTTTACTGGAGAGTTCAACGTTGTTTAAGACCGGTACCGCAATGGTCTTGTCGCTGCCCAGTTCGATGGGGAGGACGACCGTGACGGCATGGTCGTTATCGCCGTTCTGGTAAGCGACATCGAAGGTGAGGTTGGATTCCTTATGGGTGGTGATGGTAAAGACGAGATCTCCGGAATTGTCTGCTTCCAGCGCCTGGAGGTATTCCTGCTTGGGGGTGACCTCAATGCCGTCGCCTTCAGGACTTACGACAATATTCTTTAACGTCCCGCCCCGGGTGTTGATGAGCCGGAGGGTTACGTTTGCGGTGCCGTCAAGGGAAAAGGTGTCGGGCTGGTCGGCAACGGCCGCAATGAGGGGATCGGAATCCACCTTGATCGTCAATGGGTAATGGATGGCACTTCCGGACTTTGTACCTACCGTAAAGAGTGCATAGTCTGTCCCGTCCGGTGGATCGATGGTTACGACAAATTTGTATACAACGGTCGATCCCGCACCGACATACGTCATGGTTCCCCAGTCAACCTGTTTCACGATATGCACCTTGTCGCTGAGGATATCGGGGCCCGAAAGTCCCATTGCCGAAGTGCCGGCATTTGTAAGTGTAACCGAGATGGTGCCCTGTTCGTAGGGGAAAAAGACTTCCGGTTCCATGGTGACGTTGGAGACGTACACTAACGAGGAAGCATCGGTGTCCTGACTCGTACCTGACGAACCGGTACTCGAACTGCTGCTCGAACTTGTACTTGAACTGCTGCCCGAGCTGCTGTCCGCCGCACAGGCAAGCGGGACCATCAGGGCCAGCAGGAAAATGCATAAAATGGGGATCTTTGCCTTCATAGAATACTCCGGTACTTCATGAATACAACAACCTGCAATGCATAGCACATGTTTTGGCTACAGTGAAATCCGGTGAAGTGCACGAAGAGGAATATATGGGAACGCCAGGCTTTCGCGCAGTTCAGGACAGGGCAGTTTTTTTAAAGGAGCTTCCGTGATGCAGCCCCTGCTGATTTTTGTGCCGGTCATTGTGTCCCGATCCTGCCGGGCCGGATCCCCTTTCCTCTCCCTGCGCAACACCGGCGCATTTGTAACAATAATACGACTTAATGTAATTTAAAGTTTACATATGTCGGCAACTACGCAGGAGTTGTTCCGGTTGCCGGGATAACACCGGGAAAAGTCCCGCAGGAATCACCGGCACACGCACCGGTATTTTAGCTTGTAATACCTGTCGCCATGGGGATACGCAGGGGTTTTTTAGAAAAACAGCAACTTAGAAAATCCGGAAAAGCAATGAGCGCCTCGGCCGGGACTTGAACCCGGGTCAAAAGCTCCGGAGGCTTCTAGGATGTCCACTACCCTACCGAGGCACGAAATGCCAAGTTAATAACGTTACCAATGTGTTTAAAGCTTTGGAAGGGTGAGGGATTTCTTCACTTCATCCGCGGGAAGCACAGGCCGTCAGCAGGCAATACCCTTATTGTCTTCCAGTCCAGTCAATTACCTTAAGGCTATGGAACTGTTGTATACCCGGGATATCGAAGCAGACGGATCGGTGTTCCATCTTATTGTCTGTCGGGAAGACCTGTCTCATCTCTATCCGGGTTTTTCCCGGTATACCGTAAGCATGCAGAGGGAAGGCTCCAACCCCGTTCTGTTCCGGACCAATACCTACGAATACGAACCGGATGTCCCGCTTCGGGCCAAAGAAACAGCCCTCGCGAAAGCTTCGGAATGGGAGCGGGATCTGCAGAGTGACCCCGCCGGTTTTTTTGAGCGGAACCCTCTCCCGCCCCATCGGAAGATTTCCATTCCTCACCATGATGTGGTTATTATCCAGGCGAGCCCGCGTGCCGGCGGAAACTCCGGCCGGCTCGCACAGTGGGTTCAGGAAACTGCGGAGGATGCCGGCCAGTGCTGTACAGTACTGTACCCGCATGACATGGATATACGCGAATGTATCGGCTGTTACCAGTGTTTCAATACGGGATTCTGCATCTTCGACGACGATATGACAGGGGTCTTTGAAGCCATTGCCGGGGCAGGGCTGATCGTTATCTGTACGCCGGTTTACACCAACACCGTACCGGCGAACTTAAAAACGCTCATCGACCGGTTCCAGGCGCACTATGCAGCACAGTCGCTCGGAACAGCGGCCCCCGTAGAGGCAAAAGGGGTCATACTCTCGGTATCCGGCCGGCCCGGCCAGGAAAATTTTTGCTGCACCAGAAAAGTTCTCATCCCCTTCATGAATATCGCGGGCATCCGGCCTTACGGGGAAGTTTTTATCGATGGCGTGGACCGGTACGGCGATATTCGGGAGATCCCGGGCTGCCGGGACCGGGTTGTAAAAACGATCCGGGGATGTCTTAAAGGATAATCCGGTAAAAAGTGCGGCCCCGGTATAGTTTAAAGATTATAACTTCCGGACCTGGTACAGGTGCCAGATCTTGCAGGCGCCTTCGTGGCTGACCATGCAGGGCCCGACCGGGGTCCGGGGCGTACAGACCTTCCCGAAAAGTTTGCAGTCGGTCGGCTGGGCGATGCCGCGCAGAACCTTGTCGCAGATACAGGCCGAGTTCTTGCTCACTTTCCTGTACACGAGATCGAATTTCTTCTGCGCATCGTACTGCTCGAACTCTTTCTTCAGCCGGAAACCCGACTTTGGGATAACCGGGAAACCGCGCCACTCTACGTCAACGGGTTCGAAGACCTCGTACATGATCTTCTTTGCCTTGACGTTTCCCTCACGGGTGACAACTCTCGGGTAGGCATTATCGACCCGGTGCTTTCCTTCGCGGATCTGTTCGACAAGCATCAAAAGACCCAGCAGGATGTCGTCTGCCTCGAAGCCGGCAACGGCCTGCGGGACCGGGAACTGCTCGTACTCCTCGTATCCCATGACCGCACAGACATGGCCGGGGAGCACGAAACCATCGAGCTTTGCCTCGCCCTGTGCGAGCATCCATTTCATCGCAGGCGGGACGAGACGGTGGCAGGAAAGGATCGAGAAATTTTCCGGCGGATGGGAGAGGATGGCCGCAGCAACGGTGGGAGCAGTCGTTTCAAAGCCGACCGAGATGAAGACAACCTCCTTATCGGTTTTCTGTGCGATCTCAACGGCCTTATGGACACCCTGCACGATCCGCACATCGCCGCCGCAGGACTCTAATGAACCCTTCGAGCCGGGCACCCGGAGGAGGTCGCCATAGGTGGCAATGATGCAGTCCTTGTCGACGAGGTCGAGCGCCGCATCGATCTCTCCCTGCGGCGTGATGCAGACCGGGCAGCCCGGGCCCATGACGATCTTGAGCTGCGGTGGCAGGATGCTGCGCAGGCCCGTCCGGGCGATTGCGGCTTCATGTGTCCCGCAGATGTGCATGAAAGTCATATCCCGGTCCACCAGCCCAGAAAGTGTCTTCGCGATCTCTTTTCCCGTCGCCATATTATCTCATACTTATTTACTGCCCGCTGTCATAAGTATACGTATATGAATGACAACCTCCTGTTCGCGGTCGCGGTAATCCTTACCGGGTTTGCTATCGCCGGGGTCGCACGGATTATTGTCAGGTGGCTGAAAAAATACGCCGAAACCACCGAGACCAAGTGGGACGACATTATTGTTGCCGCTATCGGGACGCCGGTTCAGGTCGGTATTATCGCGGTATCGCTCTACATTGCGCTGAAGTACTTCGATATCGTCCCGGCGCAGTATTCCGTGATCGTCTCGGACGACGTGCTCAACTCGATCTATATCCTGCTCGGGACCTGGATCGTCTCCTCGCTCCTCCACGATATTATCAAAATCTACGGCCATGCGTGGGCCGAGACGACGGAAGGCGATGCGGACGACCGGCTAGTCGATCTGCTCGAACTGGCGGCACGGTATGTTGTCTGGTTTGCCGGCATCATGCTGGTGTTTGTCAATCTCGACATCAACATCACTCCCTTCCTCGCCGGCGCAGGCATCGCGGGCGCGGCCCTCGCCCTCGCATCGCAGGACTTCCTCTCCAACTTCCTTGGCGGGGTAGTCATCACGATAGACAAACCGTTCAAGGTGGGCGACCGCATCCTGGTCGATACCTATTACGGCGACGTTCTCGTGATCGGGACCCGGAGCACCCGTATCCGGACCATTGACGGGAAACTGGTCACGATCCCGAACAGCAAGATCACCTCAAACAGCGTGATGAACTATTCCGAACCCGACCCGACACTCCGGTATACTATTCCCATCACGGTTGCGTACGGAACCGACATCGAAAAGGTAAAGAGTGTGCTTGCGGAGGTTGCCAGCGATGCGATCAAAAACACGGACTATTTCCTGGCCGAACCGGCCCCGAAGGTCTTCTTCCAGGAGTTCGGGGACTCTGCGTTAAAATTCGTGATCTATATCTGGGCCAGGGCCTATAACATTCCCGACGAAGTCAAGGACGCGATCAATACGAGGATCGCCCGCCGCTTTAAGGAAGAGGGTATCGAGATCCCGTTCCCGCAGCTCGAAGTGAAGATGAAACCCTGATTTTTTCCCGCGGTATATCCGGATTTTTCCCGGATCCCTGCGGAAAAAACACGGAGGTTTCCGTAATATTTTATAAGGTAAACCTACAATGTATCTAGGCAATCTGCCTGTGAAGTGAAATCCGGTTAAAACAGTTCTCCTGACATCAGGGAACCAGGGCCGGTTCCTCATATATGCAGAATGTGAAAATGCCTAAGTGACTCAGCCCGGTAGAGTACCTCCTTGGTAAGGAGGAAGTCGCGAGTTCGAATCTCGCCTTAGGCTTTTAGCGCGGAGGTTTCACCGCCCCTCATTTTTTTAACCAGTTATCTGGTTTAATCAGATCTTATTTCCCCAATACTTCACCCCCACTAACGGCCGCGCTTGTGCGTTTTTTCGGATCTGACTGATTTCGGTCTCGTAACCCGCGCGACAATTTTATAATAAATTTGCGATGAACTGCGCAGTGGTTGAATGGGACGCTTTCTTTTGGGAACCGTTTAATAAGTATCCCGGATTTGGTAGGGATCTTACGTATTACTAATAATAGAGCAACGGGATCAAAATATCGTGGGCTTTGGGTAAAGAAGCCTGATTAACCAGCAAATACAAAAAACAATCTTTTTATATTCATTTTCCCAATGATATGATTCGTCGATTAAAATAAATCCGGATATTAGCTTTTAAAAAAAATTTGGATGATTTCCTGTGACGTATTCAGTTCTTTATGTTGACGATGAACCTGCGCTTCTCGATATTGGGAAGATTTTCCTTGAAGCCTCCGGGGAATTTACAGTTACCACGATAAATTCCGCTGAATGTGCGCTCTCTGAACTGTCAAAACGGTGCTTTGACGCGATTGTTTCCGACTACCAGATGCCAAAAATGAATGGCCTTACCTTCCTCAAAAAGATCAGAGCTGCCGGAAACCCAATCCCCGTTATTATTTTTACCGGACAGGACCGGGAGGAACTGGTTATTGAAGCGATTAATGCAGGCGCGGATTTTTATCTTCAGAAAGGTGATGCCTCGAAAGCACAGTTTGCCGAGCTGGCCCGCAGGATAAAAATGGCGATCGAATTCAAAAGGCATTGATTATCTTCACGCGTGCAAGAGGAAATTCATGAGGCAGCTTGTATCGGAAAAATGATTGTCTTACGAGTTGCGCCCGGGCAAAGTGTTTCCCTGCCGGATAATACCAATCGCCGGCAAATGTAAAAATGCCCTGCACGAACCGGACAACATCGTTCCTTCGTATTCCCGACGCTACGCCCCGGGATAATAAAAGCCGGGCACTGTATCGATGTTCACTATCGGGTTTACCTTTTTTTGCGAACTTTCCCCGTTATGCTGATGCCTGTACCGGCGGCACGGCGGAAACGGCCGGGAAGGTCGCAACCGCATACCCGGTCCCGTTCGTGGAAACTTCAACGATCCCGTCCCGGTCCGTCCGGTACACCGTGACATTCATTTTTGCCAGCCGGGCAAGAGTCTTCTCCGAAGGGTAGTGGCCTTCGCTCGCAGCCCCCACCCCGATAATGGCAAGCGAGGGATGGACGGCGGCAAGGAACTTCGCGCTCGTGGAGTGGACGTTCCCGTGGTGGCCGATCTTGAGGATATCGGCGGAGAGTGTTGTATTTTCCGCAAGCATGGCGGCTTCGGCGTCCTGCGCAGCATCGCCGGTGAACAAAAACGAAACGTTCCGGTAGGTTATGCTGAGGACGATGCTGTTGTTGTTCGGGTCGCTAAATCCCGGTTGTGGCGGGTTGAGGACTGCGATGGAAATCCCCGGGTCAAGATCGATCGTATCCCCGGCGCTCACGGCAGTCATCAGAATATCCTTTTTCGCAATCGCTGCCACCAGCTTCGTGTACGGGGATGCTTTGCGGGGGTGCCCATTTCAGACAAACTCCTTTACCGGGAAGGTTTCAAGCACCTCCGGCATACCCCCGATGTGATCGACATGCGCATGGGTAGCAAGCGCGATATCGAGTGCCGTGACATTTTCCCGTCGCAAAAGACCGCTTACTTCCGGTGCGGCATCCGCGGGGCCGGCATCGATGAGCATGGTCTTTTGTTCCGGTGTGATGACAAGGATCGAGTCGCCCTGCCCGACCGGGATGAAGAAGACCGAGAGGTTGGAAAGGGCCGGTGCAGAGGTGACAGCGGCAGTGACGACCTGCGTATTATCCTGAAAGGATGGGGCGGGTGAAACCGCTGTAGCCGGAGTTTCCGCAGGGGCCGGAGTGCCGGGGACTGCCCCGGTGCACCCGGCGCACCAGGCAATAATGCACAGGAGTACAAAAAGCCCGGGGAGCCGGCCTGCCTTCTGCATACGCCCGTTGTGGGATCTGTTCCCGTATAAGGGCTTGGTTTGTTTTGTTTCTGGTCTAATGCATGCTGACCATGGGGCTGACGAATGCAGCGAACAGCATCAGCGATGCGATGATAACGGCAACGAGCACCGTAACAACGGCAAGGATCACAAAGAGGATCAGGTGTGCGGTTTTTGTCGGGAGGAACGGGATCTCCTTGTTGTTCATTTTGCACGCAATGTCGTAGGCATCGTAAATCCCGAACGCCCAGACACACAGGCCGGGGATGATAAGGAGAAAGAAGCCGATGACGGTCCCAAAGAAGATCAAAAAGCCGCGTTCGAGCTTGCCGTCATAGACCTGGCCGAGGCCGGGGATGACGAGCGAGCAGATCGCTGCAACCGCCGTGCTCTTTTCTTCGACCGGCTGGACGAGTGTCACGGGCTCAGGGGCAGCTGACGCCGATGACCCGGCCGCACCGGACTTTGGCGGCTGGACCGTGATGGTCGGGGCAGCGGAAAGTTTTGCCCCGCAATTGTCGCAGAAGTTCGCGGCCTCGTTTGGAAGGGGTTTGCCGCATTCGGGACAGTATTTCATTTTATCAGTGTGGTGTTGGCGTCCATACGAGATAGATGTTCGTTGCTGTCCGGGTTGCACGTAATGATGTTATGCGTTATAGATGCCGGATACCCGGGTTCGGACAACCGGGGAACATTCGGTAATCATACTGCCTGTCCCGGCAGGTGTTTCGGGGATTTTTCCGGATTCCGGGACTGTTCATGGGGCCCGGCCTACCGGGGTAGGATCCCCCCACCCCCCTTCATTTTTCCCGGAGCGGGGAGGTGGGGGGCCGGGGGGCCACCTCCCTTTTAGCGGAGAGGAGACTACCCCCACCCCTTTTACGCAACACCCCACCCCCTTTGTTGTTTGATGGAGAGGTGGGCCCCCCTCCCCCTGACGCCTGTCACTCCACGCGAAGCACACCTTCTGGGACTGGAATGATGGGGGGTAGTCCCCTGTTTTGTGCAGGACCGGGGGGGTGGGGGTCTGTTCGCGAAAAAAGAAAACCGGGGGAGGGGGGTTACCAGAATTCCGGAGGCCACCCCCCTTGTCCGGAATGTTTGGGGAGGGGTGGGGGGTCATAGGCCGGGATTTTTAAAAATCCTCAGCAGCTTCACAGGACTTTTTTTGAAATCCTGATCAGCGACCATGAGCTTTTTAGAAAATCCGGAGATCCTGAACTGAGGTTTTTAAAAAATCCTAAGCACCGCGATTGGGCTTTTTTGAAAATTCCCGGCACCCGATCCGGGCATTTTCCGGAATCCTCATTAACCTGATTGTCCGTTTTTCAGGAAAAAGAACATCTTAGGATAACCTTCACCTGAAGAAGTGATGATTATATGTGTGTCTGGCTGACCAGTGACCGGGCCGGGCGGCGCCGATCTTTTTTGAAAATCTGTGGCTCCTGTATTAGGAATTTTTTGTAATCCACAGGAACTCGATTGAGGTTTTATGAAAATCCTGAGCAATGAAATCGAAGTTTTTCGAAAATCCTTATTGACCCAATGGAGGTTTTTTAAAAAACTTCAGGGACCGTCGGGTAATTTTTTTGAAATCCGGAGCAACTGTGTTGAGGTTTTTGGCGAATCCTCAGATCCCGAATGGAGGATTTCCGGAAAGGAGCCAGAGGAAATATGGGATCTATTGGAATAAGCTAACATGAGGAGGGGGACTCCCGCCCCCATACTCCCAACAAACGATGGGAACCACTGTCATCAACAGGCTATCTTTGGGGTAGATCTTACTGCCCGGACCTTATCTTTCCCTGCCCGTATTCTTCGTCGGAGACTTGTCAGCCCACCGTTCAGTAAACCTCAAAAAATGCACAAAAAGCGTGCAGTTTTACCCATTTTTTCCGGAAAACGCCGATTTGGGGAGATTTAAGGCAAACCGGGTATTTTCCGTGGCGCTGTAAAACGCTAATGTACGCTATTGTGGGGCAAAACTCTGTGATGATGGGGGTGGGGTAGCGGCCTTTGAAGGAAACGCCATTTTTGTGGGTTTTGCACGGGAAGCGTATTTTTCACATTTTAAAGAGCGGGGAACGCCTCCACCGCCGACGGAGCACCCTGGCCGGTGGCCCGGACCGGTTGTTTAAAAAAAGGATCTGATCCCCGTACCGTTACGGGGATGCAAGCGGGGCTTCGTTCGTATCGAGGAAGTACACCGCGTTCTCGCCATACTGGACCGGTGCATTCCGGTTCCCGATGTGGGGGAGCCCCTGGAATCTCACGAGCCATGAGCCGTTGATCTGCCCGGCCATTTTGGCCGAGACCGCCTGGGGCGTGATCACGTCGCTTGTTCCTACCACGAGCATGACGGTCTTGTTGATGCCGGCAAGGCCGTTCCAGGTCCCGTTAAAGGCAAGGTTCGCATTTGCTTCGGCACGGAGGCCCGGGCTTGCGGTCGTGTCGTTTGAGACCGCGATGAGGGTCGCATGCAGGGTCTGGCACTCGGGGATGTTTGCGCTGTACGAGTTGGAATCGAGGACCAGCTTCCGCACGACCTCCGGGTGGGTGATGACCAGCTGCTGTGCGGTCGACGAGCCCATGGACTCCCCGTACACGTTCATGCTGTCGTATCCGAGGGCTTTGATCAGCCCTGCCGCATCATCGGCATAGATGGGGATCGTGGGGGTCACATTGTTCATGCTGCTGTACCCCATTCCCCGGTGATCGTAGGCATAGACGTGGTATTTGGAGGAGAGGATCGAAAGGAAGGTCTCGTTCCACGGGGCCTGCGAGGGAGTATCGTTTGCGACTTCGCTCGAAAATCCTTCGATGAGGAGGACCGGTTCGCCGGATCCCCATTCCCAGTATGCGAGCCGGACGCCATTGACATCCTTGTACTGGACGGGCGTGTTGGCAATGGAGACCGGCGGCGGGATTGTCGGCGTCGATGATGACGGGCTGGCAGCAGCCGGTGCGGTACTGGTACAGCCGGCAGAAAAAACCATGATCGCAATGACGGCAAGCACAATAGGGACGGAGGTTGGTTTCATTTTCAGTTCAGCCTCGGGGTCTGTAGATTCATCGTTTGGGACAGACCATGATAAACGCTTGGAAATGTGGTTGGTGGAGGGGAGGACGGGGGGCGGGCCGGCAACATCTCTCATGAGCGGGACTTTGAAGACCCCTGGTTCTCCCTGAACGGAAACACTATTACACCGGAAACGGAACGTATGTATATTATGCTCAAGATGGCAGACCAGACCATCAGTCTCGACCGTATCAGGATCGGCGGACGTGTCTGCCGCCTGGCCCGGAAGCTGATCGTTACCGTGGAGCACGAAGACGACCGGCTGACGCTTTCCAATGAAGAGTTCGGTCTCGTGGTTTCTGCGGAAACACTGGAAGAGGGAATTGCCGGCCTTTCCGAAGAGCTCGCGTCACTCTGGGAAATCTATGTCGATGCAGACCCGGCAAATCTTACCGCAGATGCCCTGCGGCTCCGCAGCAACCTGACCTCGCTTGTGCCGGTCGGTGTCAGCCTGTGAAGACCTGCAAGGCCCGGGAGATCGAGGCAGCGTTACTCAAAAAAGGGTTTCAGGCAAAGGATTCCCACCACAAATTGTTTTATCTCACAAAGGCCGGGAAGATCACCGGTGTTCATACGTTCATGAGCCACGGACTCCGGGAATATCCTGCGGATCTTTTGGCAAAGATGCGGACCCAGCTGCACCTCTCGGGAAAAGAGTTCGAGAATCTTATTGCGTGTCCTCTTTCTGGTGAGGAGTACCTTACTTTGCTGGTGGAACGCGGCGTGATTGAATAAAGCAGGATTCTCTTTTGGCCGAACGAAATTTCTGTGGCAAAACATTAATCCGGATATTTGACCAGAGCGATGCCCTACGTGCAAAACGCCTCGTCGGGTTTTGCGCTACGCACTTACCGGAATCCGGATATTGTGAGATGAGGGCGAGTGCTCGTACATGCACTTGCCCAGCGAGGGCCCGATGAGGCGCATGAGCTACTCCGAGTCAAAGCGAGGAGGGGGGGAATCGATTAAAGAGAAGTTAGTTCCCAGACGGTAACAACAACAAGCCTTGAAAATACTTGGCCTGAAAGAGATATTACTAATGGCTTTGAGCAAGTTCGTATATACGAACAGAGTGATTGAAAAATGAATAAACAAGTATTTTATATTTTGATATTATTTAGAGTATAATTAATGATTGAAGAGAAAATTAAAAAATTTTTAATTAGTGCATTAATTGGTGCAATGATAGGATCTTTAGCTACATTTGCGGTATCTTATGAACTGGCATATCTCCAAGATAATCATGAAAAATCTGAAATTGCGAATGGATTTTTAACAGAAATTATGGCATATAATAATACATTAAACGATTTTAACAATATTTCACAAAATGATATTGCAAATGAAGAATCAGTATATTATCCAGAAAACAACACCGTTTTCATTTATCAATATCATTATATTTTTGAATATCCGTTTCCTCTAATACCTAAACCAACAATGTATGATACTTTTGGAAAGGATACTTTCCGATTTAATATGGGTTTGTCTTCAGATCTTTACATTTTTTATACAAATCTTCGAACCGCTGATGACGCACGTCAACAAATACTTGATCTTGAAGAAAGGTCACAAAACGGCGATCAAATCCCTGGTAAAAATAATACAGAACTATTCTTATCTACGCAATTTAAACAATCTTTAAATCAATCTGTCAATATGATACCGAAAATTAAGAATGAATTGATAGATGAAATAGTTCATGATGATACGAGTTTTATTCCTATATAACGGGGGATAAATGTTGCAACAATATTTTGAAATATTTTTTTCAAACCCTTCTAATGTGATTGCATTTTGTGCTTTACTTATTTCCATATTATCATTTGGAGTTACAATTTACACTATTTGGATTCAACGGGAGCATGATCGATTATCTGTAAAACCACTTGCAAGTATCCATGTTGATTGCTTAACACAACTCGGCAAATTTGCAATCAAAGTAAATAATGACGGATTAGGTCCAATGATTATTAAAACCGTTGAGATGTTTCAACCTATTGGTGCAATAATGTCAAAACGACAATGGCCACCTGTCGAATTAAATATCGTAAATCCTTCTAAAAACCTTCCACAGCCCAGAATATTGTTTGATTTAGAAAATCATCCCATTTTAAATGGGAATTCTATAGTGCTTGTATTGTTAGAGATCGATCCCCATGACGAAAATCAAATTATTATTTCCAAAAAATTTTGTGAGGGTCTAAAAGATCAAACTCTTAAAATAACGTATACGGATATTTACAATAATTTATTTGAAGTGAGTTACAATTTAGGCGTTTTTGGTTTAGCCTATAATAATTGAAATATTACATTGGATAAAAGATTTTGACCTGAAAATTGAGAGATATCGTCGAATTTGAAAATTGCATCTTAAATAACATCGGAAAACAAGAAAAATGCGCCGATCGGGACTCGAACCCGAGTTTAGGCGTTGGCAACGCCTAGTGATAACCACTACACTATCGGCGCAATGCGCTCTAAAAAGTAGGCACTCATATGATTTAAGTATATCGTGCTTTCAGGCATGAATCGGGCGCATTTGCCGGAAGGTTCCGTCGGAGAAGTACGGCACCGCATTTCCCCTCGCATTGGTGCTGGCATCAGTGCGGATCGTTCCAGTACTTCCGTCCCGTTCTCTTCTCCCGGGGATTTCCCGTCAGTGAATCCCTGCAGTGAATCCCTGCAATGCATTCCCTCGATCGCTCTCTTGTCTTTTCCGTATGGCCCGGTCTCCATTGTCTCCCTTTCCTGCACCGGCTTCCTATTCCCCCTGTCGGCCGGTATTACCCGATCATCGCCGCCGCGAGCCGGAGGGCGTTTGTGTAATCCCTCTGGCTGCGCGAAGTATCGATAAAGATCCGGTCGATGTTCACGACCGGCGCCCCGTGGCCGTGTCCTGCCCCCAGGTGTTCGAGCGTCCGAAAGACGAAGTTTCCCGTGATGCCGTCCGGCGCAATGATGAGCCCGCAGGATCTGATCGCATCCTCGATCCGGAACTCGAAGTGCTCCGCCCCGCTCACCCGTGCAATAAGCTCAGCATCAGCCATGGTCCGGTCAACAACAGGGGACCAGCCGGTGGCGTTTAACCGGCCGCCCGAGAGCACACCCACCTTTTCCGGGAGGCAAAACTTCTCTGCCAGTACCCTGCCTTTATCGATCATCGCAAGCTTCTGCCGGATGGTCCGGCCCTCAAAAATCCCGACCGGCGCAAACAGGAACTTTTTCCCGCCGGCCGTCTCAAGGAGGGCCACGCGTTCGAGATGACTGACACCGGCAGCCTCCGCGAGCTTCATCAACGTACTTTCGCTTGGCAGGTTCCCGCGTACCGCTGCTGCGATCTTTCCTGAAAACAAATCGGCAACAAGGGCCGCATCGGGATCGTGGCTTTCAGCCACCCTCACGTTTGCCGTATCCTTGGGAACTCCCGCTGCCTGTGGCCGCGAATAACAGACAATATCGTACGGGACCCCCGCACGGATAGCGCTCGCAATAACCCGGTCTCCCTCAGGGCCCATTCCGATTCCAATGGCAGTTCGTTCAGTCATAAGCTGCGTCCCCGGACCTGGTGACGGGGTCCGGACAAAACCTGCACCACCGGCCGATACCATCCCTCTCATGTCAGGAATGATAAGGGTACGCTTGACCGAAACGGATTTTTCAGTCAATAAAAACCGGATATCCCCGGGCCGGCACCTGCATGACACAAAAGAACGGGACACCCCGGCCGTTCCCTGCACCTGACCTTCAGGTCCCGTACCCGAATCCTATACCTTAAAGTAACGAATGCACTCTAATTATTGATCAATGATCCCTCTCTTCGTTGACTGTGCGGGCAGGCAGGTCGTGATCTTCGGAGGGGGGGCTGTAGCGGCCAGGAAAGCCGGGCACTTCGCAAACGAGGCCGAAGTGCTCATGGTGAGCAAGTCGTTTACACCCGAGGCAAAGGCGCTCCCGGTCCAGATCCAGACGCTCGATACCCGGACCGCAAAAGACGAGGAGCTCGACGCGATCATCGAGAACGCATTCCTTGTCATCGGCGCCCTCTCCGACAAGGAAGAGAACGACCGGATCGGTGCGCTCGCGAGAGGCCACGGGGTGCTCTTCAATAATGCAAACGGCGAGGCCGGGGACGTGATCATCCCCGCGATGACGCTCGGGGCGCATTATGGGATCGCGATGAGCACTCTTGGCGAGAGCCCGGCGGTCTCGCGGTTCATCCGCGAGGATATCGAGAAGCGCTACCCGGCACTCGACGCCATGATCGCCCTCCAGAACCGGCTCCGCGGAGAGCTAAAGAAGCGGGACACCACCCCGGCCGGCCGGCGCCGGGTCCTCTGGGAAGTCCTCCACGACAAAGAGGTCTGGTCGCTTCTCGCCAAGTCCCCAAATCTGGCGTGGGACCGGGTTGCGGAGAGGTATCTCGCATGAACGGCCGGGAGGCCGGCCTTGCCATTGCCGGTGTCAGCCACCAGACCGCAGATATCGCGGCGCTCGAAGCATTCCGGTTCCCGGACGAGGCCGCGTTCCTTGCCTCCGCAAAAAAACAGTTTGGCGGCGTCCTCCTCCTCCAGACCTGCAACCGTGTCGAGATCCTGGTCGAGGGCGATGCAGCCGACCTCCGCGATTTCCTTGCCGGCCAGGGCAGGAAAGATTTCTTTTTGCTCGACGGCCGCGACGCGCTGCGCCACCTCTTCTCGCTTGCCGCCGGCATCGAATCGATGATCGTGGGTGAAGACCAGATCATCGGGCAGCTAAAAAAAGCGCTTGCGGATGCCGAGACGGCCGGAAGCGCCGGGTGTTTTGTCGCGCAGTGCGTGACAAAGGCCGTCCATGTCGGCATCGAGGCCCGGCGCCGTACCCGGATCAACCGGGGCTCTGTCTCGGTCGGTTCCGCTGCCGTGCTCCTTGCCGAATCCGAGATCGGGTCGCTTGCGGGGCGGCACATCCTCGTGGTCGGGAGCGGTGAGATGGGACTTCTTGTGGCCCAGGCGCTTGCCGCCAAACAACTCACCGCTATGTATGTCGCGAACCGCACCTTCAACCGCGCCGTCCAGCTCGCGGAAAAGATCGGCGGGAACGCGGTGAAATTCTCCGAGCTCTACCGCTACATTGCCATTTCCGATGTGGTCATCTCCTGCACCGCTGCACCGCACGCGGTAATCCGCGCAGCGGAACTGGCCGAAGCCGTGAACACCCGTCCCCGGTTGCCCGACGGTTCGCCAAAACCGCTCATCATCATCGATATCGCCCAGCCCCGCGATGTGGAAGAAGAAGCGGGGACCGTTGCCGGTGTCCGGCTTTTTACCATCGACAACCTGCGCGAGGTAAACGAGAAGACCATGGCGACCCGCAAGGAAGAAGCAGAGCGGGCATCTGCGTTTGTCGAGGAAGAACTCGGCGTCTTTACCCGGCAGCTCATGCGCGGGTCTTCCGATGACTGCATCGCTGCCCTCCACGCGTGGGCCGAGGCAGTCCGGACCCGGGAGCGGGACAAAGCGCTTTCCCGGCTGGGCGCATGCGATGAAAGGACGACTGAAATTCTCGACGATTTCTCCCGAGTGCTCACGAAGAAGATCCTCGCCGATGCAACCACATCGATCCGGGAGAACGCGCAGGCCGGCGACCGGGCAGCGGCAGAAGCGATTGTTGCCGCGCTTACCCGGGGCACGGCGACCGGGGCAAAGAAGAAGGGAGAGACCCGGCAGTAACCGGGAGGGGACGGCACATGAGCGCAAAACCCCCAAAGGACCTGTGTATCCGTCCCTGCGAAGAACGGGATTTTTCCGGGGTCACGAATCTTGAGATCGACGGCATCCACGAACCCTACCGCTCGGCAGTCTTTGTCCGGCAGCAGGCAGTCCTCTCCCCGCAGACGTTCCTGGTCGCAGTAAAATACGAGAAGATCGTCGGGTTTTCTGTCGCAACGGTCGTGAACGACAATCCCCATCAGGCATGGGTCCTGCGCATGATGGTAAGCGACGGGTTCCGGCACTGCGGGATCGGGACGGCGCTCCTGCGGGAGATCTGCCGGGTGCTTGCCGGCAGGGGCATAACGGAGATCTACCTCACGGTCTCGCCCAAGAACGAACCGGCCATACGGCTCTATACCCGCGAAGGTTTTACCAAAGAATCGCTTGTCCCCGCCTATTTTGGCGAGGGCGAGGACCGGTTCGTGATGAAGCGGACCTGTTAAAAAAAGAGTTATCCCAGTTTTGTATACGCGGTCTTTCCCAAAGACGCGAGCATCTCGTAGGGGATCGTATCGTAGGGCGGGCACGTCCCGCTCATCCGGATCACATCGAGAATATCGCCTTTTGCAAATACCACTTCGACATATCCGTTCGTTGCCACGGGTGCGCTGCTTTCAAACGCAATTGATGCCATGCCGCCGGTCGGGGTCACTGTCGGTGTCCCGTTCACCAGTACTGCGGAAAACGCCCGGGTATCGGGCCCGGTTGCCGGTGCCGGGAGATCGGTAAAGGCAAGGCCCCCCACTTTTCGCTCGTTTGCGGCAACAGCGGATACGAGATCCGACATGTTCTGTACCGAATAGCGCGTCACGGTCTGTGTCAGGGTGCAGGTGCCAGCCGAATTGTTGGCAGGCAGCGTATATACCACGACGTACCCGTCCTGCCAGCCAAGTTCGCGGGCGAGCGGACTCATCTCGGCCGGGGTCTTCTCGCGGGACGTGACCTGGGTCCAGCCAGCGGACAGGTCGGAGGGGGCGAGCGCGTATGCCAAAAGCGTAGTGTTTGTCGGGGCCGGTGTTTCCGCAGCCTGCGTTGCGGCAGGAGCCGAAGTGCACCCGGCGCACAGGAGGAAAGCGGCCACGACAATGACCGGAACGGTCCAGGAAAGGATCTTCATGACGTACCCGTTAGCCCTTCAAACCTTAAAAAAAAGGATTGTTCTCCCCCACCGGTACGGGTGATATAATCATTTATAGGATGCACCAGCAAACAGTAATCATTAATCTCCGAGGTACGGTGCGTATGTTTCCCGAGCGACGCATGAGGCGGGTCAGGTCCCGCACGATCCAGCCCCTTTTATGTGAGACGACGCTTTCCAAGAACGATCTCGTCGCCCCCCTGTTTGTCGATGAGACTGCAAAGGCTCCCGTTGCAATAGAGTCCATGCCGGGCCAGTCGCGCTACCCGGTCGATATGATCGCGGCAGTGGCCGGCGATCTGTACGAGCGGGGCTGCCGGGCCGTCCTCCTCTTTGGGATCCCGGCGTTCAAGGACGAGGCCGCGACAAGCGCCTACGACTCCGAGGGGATTGTCCAGCAGGCGGTGAGGAGGGTCAAGGCCGCGTACCCGAAAATGGTTGTCATCACCGATGTCTGTGCCTGCGAGTACACGAGCCACGGTCACTGCGGGATCGTGGGCAGCACCCGGTGCGGGGACAAGGATCTCTTAAACGACGAATCGCTCCTGCTGATGAACCGGATCGCATTGAGCCATGCGGAAGCGGGCGCGGATATTGTCGCCCCGTCCTGCATGCTCGACGGCATGGTCGCTTCGATCCGCGGAGCGCTCGATAAGGAAGGCTACGAGGACGTGCTGATTATGTCCTACTCGACCAAGTTTTCCTCCGCGCTCTACGGCCCCTTCCGCGAAGCTGCGGCATCCGGTTTCTCGTTTGGCGACCGAACCACCTACCAGATGAACCCGGCGAACGGCCGTGAGGCATACCTGGAATCGCAGCTCGACTATGAAGAAGGCGCCGATATTTTAATGGTCAAACCCGCCGGCCCGTATCTCGACGTGCTGGCCGATATTGCGACCCTTGGGATCCCGGTTGCCGCGTACCAGGTAAGCGGGGAGTACGCAATGATCAAGGCAGCGGCGGAACGCGGCTGGATAAAGGAAAAAGAAACCGTGCTTGAAACGCTCACCTGCATCAAGAGGGCCGGGGCCGACCTCATCATTACGTATTTTGCACGCGACGTGTGCGGGTGGCTCTAAATGAAGAGCGAAGAACTCTTCTCGTTAGCAAAGACCCTGATACCCGGAGGGGTTTCAAGCCCGGTCCGGGCGATAAAGCCGTACCCGTTCTACACGGCAAAGGCAGAAGGATCGCATCTCACGACTGTTGACGGTGCCACCTACATCGACTGCTGTATGGGTTACGGCCCGCTCCTGCTGGGTCACGCCCGCCCGGAGATCAAAAAGGCAATTGCGGACCGGCTCGAAAAGGGCTGGCTCTATGGCACGCCGATCCCGGAGGAGCCGGAGTTTGCCGGGCTCATTGCTGGCGATCACCCGGGGATGGACATGGTCCGGTTCGTTTCGAGCGGTTCGGAAGCAACGATGGCCGCGATCCGGCTCGCCCGGGGCTTTACCGGGAAATCCGATATCGTCAAGATCGAGGGCGGGTTCCACGGAGCCCACGATGCGGTGCTCGTAAAGGCCGGTTCGGGCGCGACCACGATGGGTGTCCCGGACTCGGCCGGCGTGCTCCCGGATCTCGTTGCCCACACCCGGCAGGTGCCGTACAACGATGCCGGGGCGCTCGAAGCGCTCCTCTCGAAAAACAAGGACATTGCCGCGCTCATTATCGAGCCGGTCATGGGGAACATCGGCCCGGTCATCCCGCAGGACGGATATCTCAAAAGCGTCCGGGAGATAACAAAAGCCCACGATGTGCTCCTCATCTTCGATGAAGTGATCACCGGCTACCGGCTCGGGATAGGCGGGGCGCAGAAGATGTTCGGTATTCAGCCCGATCTTACTACGCTCGGGAAAATCATCGGCGGCGGCCTGCCCATCGGTGCTTTCTGCGGGAAGCGCGAAATTATGTCGCTTACCGCCCCGCAGGGGCCGGTGTACCAGGCAGGGACATTCTCGGGGAACCCGCTCTCGCTTACTGCGGGTATCGAAACCGTCCGCTGGCTCCACGAACACCCGGGGATCTATAACGATCTCGCGGAAAAGACCCGGGTGATTGAAGAGTCGCTCTCTGCGGAAAAACTCGCCACCGGATCCTTTGTCCGGCTCGGTTCGATGTTCAAGTACTTCTTCCGGAAAGAAGCCCCGCAGAATTATACCGATGTCAAAGAGTGCGACACGCAGGCCTTTGGCGCGCTGTGGCAGAAAATGCTCGACCGCGGCATCTTTATCCCGCCCTCCCAGTTCGAGACAAATTTCCTGTCCGCAGCCCACACTCCGCAGGACATCGAGACGATTGCAGGGGGCTACCTCGCATGACGGTCCGAATCGGCACCCGGGGGAGCAAGCTCGCGCTCGCCCAGACCGGGATTGTTGCAAACAAACTCAAAGGTCTCGGGATCGAGGTCGAGCAAAAGACCGTCAGCACGCAGGGGGACGAAGTGACCAATGTCCCGCTCCATGAGATTGGAAAACAGGGCGTTTTTGTCAAAGCGCTTGACGATGCAATTCTCAACGGCGAGATTGACTGCGCCGTCCACAGCATGAAGGACATTCCTGCGATCCGGCCTTCGGGCCTCGTGATCGCCGCGATCCTTCCCCGCGATTCACCTGCCGATTACCTTGCATATTTTGGTACGGTCTCTGCGGTAAAGATCGTGGGGACATCGAGCACGCGCAGGAAAGCCCAGCTCCTCCGCCACGATCCCGATCTTGAGATCCGCGACCTGCGGGGGAACGTGGATACGCGGATGAGGAAGCTCCGCGAAGGCCAGTACAATGCAATCGTGCTCGCAGAAGCCGGCCTCCAGCGCCTCGGCATCCGGATCCCGGGCGAGCGCCTGCCCCCGGAGAAATTCGTCCCCACTCCCAACCAGGGAACCATCGCGGTCGTAAGCCGGGCCGACCCCTCGCTCATGGAAGTGCTCTCGGTGCTCGACCATCCGGGGACGAGAAAAGACGTTGCCATAGAGCGGGCCGTGATGGAGCAGGTCGGGGCAGGATGCTTCACGCCCATGGGGATCTACTGTAAGGCCGGCCACCTCACCGCCGAAGTCCTCTCCCTTGACGGGAAACGGATCGAGCGCATCGAACAGGATATTGCGACCATCGAAGAGGCGCGGGCAATCGGAAAAGACCTCCGCGAGAAGGCGGGCGTCCTGATCGAAGAAGCATACCAGAAACTGGGACTCACCTTATGACCGGAAAAGTATACCTTGTTGGTTCGGGCCCGGGCGGGACCGGCCTTTTAACCCAGCGTGCAGCAGACCTGATCGAAAAAGCGGACGTGATCTTCTACGACCAGCTCCCGGGCGAGGAGATCCTCGCCACCCTGCCAAAAAAAGCAGAGAAGATCGACTGCGGGAAGTTTGGCGGGAAGCACACGCTCGAACAGCACGAGATAGAGAACGAGATGGTTGCCCGGGCAAAGGAGGGTAAAACCATCGTCCGGCTCAAAGGCGGCGACCCGTTCCTCTTTGGCCGGGGCGGCGAGGAGCTCGAAACGCTCCGGGAGGCAGGGATCGGGGTCGAGATGGTGCCGGGCGTGACAAGCGCCCTTGCCGTTCCCGCATCGGTCGGGATCCCGGTCACGCACCGGAAGTACGCATCGCAGGTGACCATCCTCACCGGCCACGAAGACCCGACAAAGGCGGCGTCTGCCCTTGACTGGAAACTGCTTGCGCAGGGCCGCGGCACGATCGTGATCCTGATGGGAGTTGCAAACCTGCCCGGCATTGCCAAAGCGCTTGTTGCAAACGGCAAGGATGCCGGTACACCGGTAGCGGTAATAGAGCGGGGCCTGCGAAAGGACCGCCGGGTCACGACCGGGCCGCTTGCAGAGATTGGAGCCATCGCCGCAAAAGCCGGCGTAAAACCGCCCGCAGTCATCGTGATCGGCGATGTCGTGCGGCTTTATGACAAAAACCGTCCCGATCTTATCCCGTACGGAGGCAGATGATGCTGGAATTCATCAACCGTTTTGAACGACTTGTCTACATGCTGCTCATCGCACTGCTGGTTGTCGTCCTTATCTTTGCGATGGGCGAGATGTTCTGGTACCTGTGGGTTTCCGTTACAAACGCTCCCATAGGTCTTCTCGAAAACCACGAACTGACCTCGGTGCTCGGCACATTCCTCCTGGTGCTCATCGCAGTCGAGCTCCTGGACACCATGAAGGCGTATATCGAGGAGAACGTAATCCACGTGGAGATCGTGGTGCTCCTTGCGATCATTGCAATTGCCCGTAAGGTGATCCTGCTCGACCCCGCACAGACCAACGGTTTCGAACTGATCGGTATCGGCATTATCATCCTCGGGCTTGCTGCATCGTATTACCTGCTCAGGAAATCGGGTTTTACGATCGGGACGCCGAAGGAAAAACCTCCGGAAAAAATTGAGCCGTAACCGGTATTCTTTCCCGCAAATCCCCGGTTTGGTCGTGCGGCAGCAGTCCAATTGTCATTTCATTTTTTTTAAGTATTTGTCCATAGCAAACTTGCGTTCAAGGCCGGCGGCATTCATGTAACGCACCATGCCAAAGACCGGCCGTTCCTGCCAGGGCCGGTCGTGTTTCCCGAAGCACCATGCCACTCCTGCAAAGCCGTTCGGGTCGCGCCCGTCGATTTCGTACCGGTTGTTGAGGTACAGGGCAGTCGCGTACGCCTCCTGCGGGGTCGCCGACCATTCGAGGATCTTCTTTCCCCAGTACATCCTCATGTAGCCCTGCATCTTCCCGGTCCTGACCATCTCCTCCTGCGCTGCATTCCAGTACGGGTCATGGGTGGCGGCCCGTTCGAATTCCTTCCGGGTATACCGGTATTCCCTCCGGTCCCCGGCATGGGCGGCGAGAGTCCGCTGTGCCCATGCGGGGAGGCAGGCGTACGTATCGTAACGGTCGTTATAAGTTACGAAGTTGACCGCGAGTTCCCGGCGCACGATGAGTTCTTCGAGAAATGCCGGGACACCCGGGCCGCCGTGTTCCTGCGCACGGAGCGCGAGGGTAACCGGGGATACCTGCCCGAAGTGGAGGTACGGGCTCATGCCGGATGCGATCCCGGTGCCCGGATCGTTCCTGTCTTCACTAAACCGGTCGAGTCCCGTGGAAAGGAATGTCTCAAAACGGCGCAGCGCCTCATCGGTCCCGCCCCGGAATTCCGGTGACGGGGGAACGCCCCGGTCAATCCCGGGCCCGGCAAGAATCTTTTCCGCAGGTTCACCGGCAAGGGTAGGGATATCCAGAGCAAGCGATGAGCGGGCCGGGGCCCGGACCGGCACATGGACGAGGAACCGGTCGAGCTGCCGCATAATCTTCTTCCGGATCGTGCCTGCCGAGTACTCCTCCTTTTCCGATACAGTCCGGACCGGGACGATTACGTTTGCCTCGACCTGTACAAAGCGGCACGGAGAGCGGGCCGCGACCTTTTCGTACCATGACCGTTCGGGCCGGAGATAGCCCCGGTCAGAAACGAGAAGCGCCGCGTCACGGGCAAGGGAAATGACACCGGCTGCCGGGTCTTCGGCCTTAAAGACAAAACGGATCCCGAGTGCTTCGAGAGCCCGGGCTGCACTGCCAATGCCTTCGAGCAGGAACGCAAGGTGCCGGAGGTTTGCCTCCGGGTATCCGGGAAAAAAGCCAAAGTATGCGACAACCGGGAGGTGTGCAGTATCCGCCTGTTCGATGGCATACGCAAGCGCCGGGTTTTCCTCTGCCCGGTGCGAAGACTGCATCCAGTACAGGACATAGTCCTTCGTCTTCAGCGGCGCATTGCTGACAATCCTGATCCGGTCAGGGTCGACCCGGCTTTCTGCCATTGGTTGTTCCTTGTCCTGTCGGGACTTAAAAGATGCAGGTGCCTAAAAAAAAGTTTTAGAGCAGTTTTGTCTCTTCAGTGGGTTTTGGCACCTTGACAACAAGGATACGAAGGACCGAACCGCTCCCGTTCATCCAGCGGTGCGGGATCCTTGCCGGGCTCTCGACAAGGCAGTCCTTTCCCACGGTCTGTTGTTCGCTCCCGATCTCGACCGTGCCGGATCCTTCGAGCACGTAGAAGAAGACATCGACCGGGGTGATGTGTTTTTTTAACGATTCGCCGGGCTGAAGCGTGATGACAACGGCCATGGCATGAGGGGAATCATAGATCTTCCGGACATCCACATTGTGAGGGTTTTTGCCCGGGAGAACATTGGCAGCAGCGGTGATCTTCATGGTCTTCCCTCTCGTTTCTGGAACACTTATGCTTTTCCCGTCCCTAACTCAACTACCATCGTCTCAGCAGGGATCCCGTCGGTATCCCGGTATGAGGAACGGTGTGCGGAACGGCCGGTGCGCCGGGCGACAAGATACCGGTAGCGTAAGGGGGAAGACCGGCCCTCGCGCTCTATGAGTTCGACCTTTTTTACAATATAGGGAAACTGCCCGTACGTGGAAAATTCGAGTCGGTGCAGGAACCCGGTGATGGTGCCTGCCTGGTAGCGGGAGAGGCTGTACCGCTCCCGAAGATCCCGGACCGTCACCCAGCGTTCGGACTCTCCCGATTCCTCCATAAACAGGGCGACCAGGTCCGGGATTGCGGCGTATTTTGTCATCCTACGGGCATACCCTGTGTTGTTGTTCAAGCGTCCTTTTCTGCGATAGCAAGGATCTTTTCCATAACGGCCTCGACAGCCTTTGCCGTGGGCGATTCGGGATCAGCGGTGATGAAGGGTTTTCCGGCATCGCCCGATGCAACCATCGCGGGGTCGAGCGGGATTGCGCCAAGGAACGGGACGCCGAATTTTTTGGCCGCCTTCTCCCCGCCGCCTCTCCCGAAGAGGTCGAGCACTTCGTGGCAGTGGGGGCAGACCATGCCGCTCATGTTCTCGACAACACCGATCACGGGGAGGTCCATCTTTTTGATAAACTCGATGGCTTTTGTCGCATCGAGCACGGCAACATCCTGCGGGGTCGTCACGATCACCGCGCCGCGGACATTCGGGGCCAGCTGTGCAATCGAGAGCACCTCGTCGCCCGTGCCCGGGGGAAGATCGACCACAAGATAATCGAGTGATCCCCAGTTGACTTCGGCCAGGAACTGCTGGATTGCCCCCATCTTCATGGGCCCGCGCCAGACCACAGGCGTACTCGTGTCGGGGAGGAGGAATGCCATCGACATTACGCCAAGGTTTGGCATGACCATGACCGGCTGGATGCACTTTGCGAGCACGGCCGGGTGCTCTTTTTCTATCCCGAGCATTTTGGGGATGCTCGGGCCGTGGATATCGAGGTCGAGGAGACCGGTATTCTTCCCGTGGTTCGCAAGCGCGGTCGCAAGGTTGACGGCAACGGTCGATTTCCCTACGCCGCCTTTGCCGGAGAGGACAAGGATGACGTGCTTTACATCGAGTTTGACTTTCGGGGGGAGTCCCTTTTGCGGGGAAGTTTTCTGTGTGGAGGAACAGCTGTCGCAGTTCCCGCTGCATTCTGCATTCTGTGCGGTTTTTTGTGTGCCGGTAGTGGAATCCATAATGGGTCAGTCCATGAAAATCTGATACGGGGATTAGTCTTTTTTCTCTTCTGCGGTGACCTGTGCGAGGATCCCGGGGGTCTTTCCAATGGCAACGATCTTTCCGCCCCGCATGAGGGCAACGCGGTCGCAGATCTCCCCGACAAAGTCCATGTCGTGCGAGACGATCACAAAGGTCTCGTCCGTCTCGTCGCGGGCGTGCAGGATCGAATGCTTTACGTCCTTTTTGGTGATGGGGTCCATCGTCCCCGTGGGCTCGTCGAGGATAACGAGGCGCGGCTCGCGGATGAGCACCTGTGCGAGCGCGACGCGGTGCCGCTCCCCGTCCGAGAGCTCGGCCGGGAGACGGTTTAAGATTGCCTTTGATTTTTCCGGGGTAAACCCGGCCATCCCGAGCGTGATTACCGCTTTTCGTATGGCAAGTTCCTTAGGGAATTCAAGCCCGATTGCATCGGTCAGGTTATCGATTACGGTCCGGTGCGGGTAGAGGTCGTACTCCTGGTGGAGGAGGCCGATGTACTCCTTTGCCCGGCCGCGCTCGTTGATGCCGGGCTTTGTCATATCCACCCAGTCGTCTCCAATCCGCACGTTCATCTCGCCGCTCGTGGGTTCGATGATCCCGGCAATAATCCGGGAGAGCGTGGTTTTGCCGGCGCCGCTTTTCCCGATGATCCCGAAGATCTCTTTTTCCGCTACATCGAACGAGACAACATTGACTGCCCGCACAACGCCGCGGTCGGCAGAGATGTAGCGCTTTGCCACGTCCCGGGCCGAAAGGATGGTCCTGCCAAACTCCGGGACTTCCTCGCGTTCGTCCTCCGCGGCATCGCGCACGAACTCTTTTACGACTTTCTTTGGCTCGCCCATTGCCGCGATCTTTCCTTCCGAGAGGAGGATTGCGGTATGCGCCATGTCCTCGATCACCTGCGAGAAGTGCGAGGTAACGACCATGCCCATCGTGTTTGCCTTTGCGGCCTCGGAGAGCATTGCGTGGACTACTTTTGCGGTCTCGGGATCGAGCGTGCCGGTCGGTTCGTCGGCAAAGAGGAGCGCGGGATCTTTTGCAAGCTGCCGGGCAAGGACTACCCGCTGTTTCTCGCCGCCCGAGAGGTCGCGGGCAATGTGCATCATCCGGTGCGAGAGCCGGACCTGGTCGATGAGGTCTGCGGCGCGGTTGACCGCCTTGTCGGCCGGGTAATTGATATCGTCAAGCGCGTGGAGGACGTTCTCAATGACGCGGTCATCGCCATAGAGCGCAAACGTCCGCTGGAACATGATCGCGGTCCGGCGCATCACCCGGGATTTCAGTTCCTCGTTTTTCGGGTTCCAGAAATCGACATCGAGCTTTGAAAGCCTGCCGCCGCACTTCGGGCAGGCCGTTCCCGCCCGGCTCGGGACATCCATGTACTCGCAGTTGGGGCATGCAGCCACATGGTAAACAATCGAGCCGCCGGTGGGCGGGTCTTCGACACCGCGCAAAAGGTGCATGAGCACGCTTTTCCCGGCACCGCTCCGCCCGATGATGCCGACAATTTCGCCTTCAGGGATCTCGAAAGAGACATGGTCGAGCACCTTGGTGCCGCTGTAGTCCATACAGAGATCGCGTACACTGACAAAAGGAAGGGTCATGGTATCAGCCGCTTGTTATGGGAGTGCCGCTCCGGTTCCCGGGAAATCTTCATCGGTTATCCCGCAGGGTCTCATTTCCCGCCCGATGGCCCGGCCACGCTGTGCAGGGCCGGTCCCGTTACTGTCTGGCATCTCGCATCAACCTCGTATTGCAGGGAATTATTTCCCATATGAGCATAAATAGGTGCGGATTTGGACGAAAAAAATCCATCGGGTTTATCCTATAAAAAAACGGTAAAAAAAAGGGATTACTTCGAACCCGGTGCAGCGACAACGACCTTTATTGCTGCCGTAAGTTCGGGCAGCATCTCGGCGGGGAAACCCATTACCATCTCGCCGTCCGCGATGCCGGAGAACTTCCGCGACCCGTCGCAGCCAAGCGAAAAGTTGGGGCGTCCCGTGATAAATGTCTGCGCGGTCGTGTCGGCGCAGATGGACTGGATGCCGGAGAATTCCGAATGCACCCGGCCCCCGAGCGTAAAGAGCGTGCTCTGGGCGAGCTTGAGCATGCCACGGGGATTTGCCACAACGATCACAATCTGCGGTGTGAATGGCGTGCTTTCGAGCGGCGCATACATTGTCGCGTAGGTCTCTCCCGTTGCAATATGCGGGATGTGTTCGATGGTCCGCCGGCAGGCCGGGGCGCTTGCGAATTTTCCCAGCTTGAAGTAGAACTCGCCGGTCTTTAAGCTCGGTGTGAGTTCCTTGAGGCCGAGCGCCCATGCGCCGCCATTGCATTCGTGTTTGTCCGCGGTCGCATAGAATGCCTTCTTCTCTTTACGCGCCAGCGTGACCATCATGCAGTGCCGGATAGTCTTGTCGAGTTCTTCCATGCCGGCCGGGATGTCTTCCTTTTTTGTCGCAAACTTGAATGCGACCGGTGAGCCATCGATCCCGAGATATTTTTGCAGAACCTCCGAGGACTCCTTATAGTCCACGGGGATCTTCATGGGTGCGTCTGTCATCGTATTGCCTCGTGACACCGCCGCGAAACCGGGCGGGCCATAGATACCCATATGCGCAGAATTAGTAAAAAGGTGGTGGATCCGGGCATGTCCCGGATAACGGGATTGTTCCCGCAGGTTATTTTCCGTTTTGTTCATGGGCCCGGGGGCAGAACGGGCACCGGCCTTCAGCAGCCCGCCGACAGCCGGTCATCTCGATCCCTTTGCCGTTCACGAGCGCGTCGGTGATCTTTTTCCGGGTTTCGTGCAGGTCGCGCCACGCTGTCTTGCGCGAGACTCCGAGACGTGTGGCTGCTTCTTCCTGCTCGAGTCCCTCGATATCGATCAGCCGGAGCAGTTCGATCTCCTCGGGTGTCAGCGTGATGATGGCTCCGTCTTTTTCCGGGCAGCACCGCGGCTCGTAACAGCGTGAATCTGTACTGCCTTCAATGATCCGGCGAACCCGTGGCCGGCCCCGGCGACGGCATTCGGTAAAGGGGATATCCCCGTTTGGTTCCATATACCCCGTGATTAGATAATTCCCCGTTGCCGGGATTTAACAGTAGCCGTGGCCGGGAGCGCGGAAACTTCCGTATCTTCATGACTGTGCCGGTCGCGTTTTACCGGCCGGACCCGGACAAGGTAGCGGCGGATTGTCCGCCCGGTCATCTCAGGAGCTGCTACCGTCTCGATCCGCACGACCGTATACGGCCCGGGGATCGAAGGGCTGTTGTATAACCGACGGAAAAATCCGGAGAGCGCCGGGGAGAACGATTTATCGAGATCGAACAGGTCACGGAACTCCTCAACGGTGATCCAGCATTCCGGCTTATCCTGCGTATGCATGAAGCGTGCAAGCAGATCCGGGAAGAAGGGGGAGGGTTCGTTCATACGTACAGCCTCCCGGTGCCTCATGTTCCGTACCGGGATACAAAGAGAGGACCGGTCTTATATTACCCATATGCGCAAAAAACATTTAAAACCCGTGGAAGTGACACCGGAAAAATCCCGTGCAGCGCGTGTTAAAGCCGGTAGGATCCGGCCGGGACAAGCAGTTCGAACTGCACGCCCCCGCCAAAAAGCCCGTTCTCGGTAATGGTGATGCCCGTTATCGAGAGGATCTCGCGGGTTAGAAACAGGCCAAGGCCGGTATGCTTCCCAAACCCTTTTTCAAAGATCCGCTGTTTGTCCTTTGCCGGTATGCCCGCCCCGTCATCGGTATAGAGGAGCACGCAGGTATCCCCGCGTATCTCGTACCGGACCGTGATGTGCCGGACATGTTCGCCATGCCGGAGCGAGTTGTCGATAAGGTTCTCGAAGACTTTTGCAAGGAGCGGGTCGGCACAGATTTCCAGGTTCCCGGTCTGGACGAAAAGATGGATGCCGGTTCCTTCAAGCACCGGTTTTAACCCGGACATCTCTTCTGCTACGTTCTGCCACTGGGGCGCCTTGACACCTATGTCCTCATAGGTCTTCGTGAACTCAATCTGCCGGAGGATGTTTCCTGCTACGATCTCCTCTTTTGCAATGGTGGCTTTTACCTCCTCGTCTTCTGCCATCATCTTCGTGAGTTCGATATATGCGAGGAGGGCGGTGAGCTGGTTCTTGATATCGTGGCGGGTGATGCCGGAGAGCAGGTTGAGTTTCCTGTTTGCCGCCACTACCGCTTTCTGCGAGGCGTCGAGCTGCGCATTGATCGTGACGAGCTCGCGGTTCTTTGCGAGCACCTCATTGTAATAGGAATTCATCTTGTCAACAACGGTCCCGATAACCGCAGCAATAATCAGGAGCATTATAGCGCGGAGCACTGCATCGAGCGGGACTACCTGCGTGATAAAATAACTGACCGCAACATGCAGCCCGCCAAAGAAGAGTGCGACCCATACAGCTTTTTTCCCGTACCAGACACCGGCTGCAACAACGATGAGGTAATAGAAATGCGTATAGACAACGGATATGCCGTAGCCAAGATGGAGAACAATCTCGAGAATTAAACCGGTAGTGACAAGCGCAATAAAAATAAGGAACCTCGGCTCAGTGGCGATTCCCTGCCACCAGGCCAGAGTATCGATTTGTTTACCGTTCACCCGGTGCCCTCACATTCGTCTCCTAGTTTAATGGCCGCATGTAATATATAGGCTTGGAAGTTTTATCCTCCTGTTTTCCCGTCATAATCTTACCGGAATTATTCTGTTACTTCACACAATCGATCCCGGGTGAATAGGGCTTGAGGTCGAGAACCGGTGTGCCGTCAAGCGAGTCCAGGCCCCGGACGGTAAGGACGGATCCTTCGAGTCTGATGAGATCGACTACGCAGATCCCGATGGGGTTGGGCCGGCTGGGAGAGCGGGTTGCAAAGACGCCGTGATCCGTGCTGCTCCCGGGCGGGGTTGCGACCAGCGTGGAGCGGTCGGCCCGGTCAAACCACGAGAGGACTATCACGTGCTTTTTTGTTGCAAGGTCGCGGAGGCCGGGGAGGTACTTTTCATCGATCACGATCTCCGAGACCGTGTCCGAGAGCCGGCCCTGGCGGGGGGCGTCTTTTGGTACCTTGTAAGGAGAGCGTACGTAACCGATGGGGCAAAGGGTCATCTGCATACCGGAACGTTCCCTGCCGGAAATGATTAAGGTTTCAGATCGTTCCTGCCGGAAAAAATCAGGACACTTTTTCCGGGATCACGTGAACGACCGATGCCTTGAACGTTGCATAGACTGTGCAGCCTTCCGCAAGACCGAGTTCGCTTGCGCTTTCCCGGGTGAGCAGCGCACAGAGCGGGAAGCCTGCATCGATCAAAACCCGGACCGTGCTCCCGGAAGGGACGATCCCGGTTACCGTTCCTTTGAGCCGGTTTCTCGCGCTCGATACAAACGGTTCCCGTGAGACAATGATATCCTCCGCGTGGAGGGTGGCAATCGCCGGGCCCTCTTCTCCCGCAGCCGCAACAATGACTGCACCCGATTCCGTGACGATCTCGGCAAGATCGCCCGCCCGCCGTACCGTGCCCCGGACCTGGTTTTTTATCCCGACAAAATCCGCTATAAACGTGTCTCTGGGGTGCCAGAATACTTCGGCCGGCGTACCGGTCTGGACAATCTGCCCGTCCCGCATCACCGCGACCCGGTCGGCAAGCGCGAATACTTCCTCGAAGTGGTGCGTGATCTGGATCACGGTTGTGCCCGTGAGCCGGTGGATCCGGGCCAGTTCGGTTCGCATGTGCTCGCGCATCGCGGTGTCGAGGGCATTCGTGGGTTCGTCCAGGAGAAGCACCCGGGGTTTTAAGACAAGCGCCCGGGCAAGGGCAACGCGCTGCTGCTCGCCGCCCGAGAGCGTTCCCGGGTACCGGTCGAGCAGGTGGGAGATGCCGAGCATCCCCGCCATTTCCCCGACCGCTTTTCCGGCCGTTGCCCGGTCCTGTTTTTTCTGCTTAAGGCCAAAGCCGATATTCTCCCGGACGGTCAGGTGCATAAAGAGCATGTAGTCCTGGTACACGACCGCAATGTTCCGGTTGCGCGGTTCGGCATGGGTAATGTCCTCGCCATCCCAGCAGATCCGCCCGGCATCCGGGGTGTGGATGCCCGCAATCGTTTCAAGTACGATCGTCTTTCCCGCGCCGGTCGGGCCAAGGAGCATGAAGTACTCCCCGGTCTGCACGGTAAAACTAACATTCTTTAAGGAAAAATTCCCGAGCGTTATTGCAACCGAATCCAGCGAAAGCGTCATGGTACCCTTCCCTAAAAGACATGCGACTCATCTGCAAAATGTTCGACAATGCAGAGGGCCGCAAGCGAGATCACGATCAGGATCACGGCTGCTGCGACCGCGAGGTCGAGGTCGCCGGTCGAGATGTTTAAGTAGAGCGCTATGGGGAGGGTCTCGGTCCGCATCATGGTCGCGCCGGCAAGCATCAGGACTGCGCCGAACTCGCCCATGGATTTTGCCCACGTGATTGCCGTCCCTGCGGCAAGCCCGGGCCGGGCGAGCGGGAGCGTCACCTGCAAAAATGCGCTGCCATCCGTGCAGCCCAGGGTCTTTGCAACGTTCTCGTACCGGGGATTGATTGCGGCAAACGAACTTTTTAAGATCCGGATCATGTAGGGCAGGTTCACGAAAACTTCCGCAACAATGATCCCGAGCGGGGTAAAGACAACACTAAAACCCGCTGCATCGAGGGCCTTTCCCCATGGGGTCGTCCCAAAAAAGATCAAAAGGGCGATACCGGCAACAAGCGGGGGGAGTGCCAGGGGTACGGTGAGAAGAAGGCTTACGATCTTTTTTGCCGGGAAATCATACCGCGCAAGTGTGTAGGCTGCGGGGATGGCAATCGCAACGCAGATGGCAGTCGAGACCGTGCTCGTTATCACACTCAGCCAGATCGCAAATTCGATCTCGGGGCTTGCAAGGCTTGCGGCCAGTGCCGGCAGCGGCGGGTAGAGTATGAGTTCGGCAAGGACAAATGCAATAATAAAAAAGACAAGGCCGGTGAGGGCAAGGAACCATCGTTTCATCATAGTCCTCCCCTCCAGATGAACCCGGTCACGCGTGGCGTGCGGCCCCGTCCGGTGTTTCCTGTACCTTCGCGGAAACTTCTGCGAGCTTTGACAGGTGATCTTCGGTTACCCAGCCGGTCTTTGCATCCGGAATGGAATCGAATGCCGGGATGTAGGGCTTGATATCGAGGATAGGCGTCCCGTCCAGGAGGTCGAGGCCGCTTACGTGCAGGATGTTTCCCTCAATGCGTTCGAGCGCCACATACCCGATCCCTATGGGGTTCGGGCGGTTGAAGTGCCGGGTGGCAAAGATGCCGTGCTCCATGCTGCCGTCCATGAGCGGTTTTTCAGAGAGCGCCTGCTTTTTTGACCGGTTGAAGTGGCAGATCAAAATAAGGTGGGAGAATCCCCCCAGGTTTTTTAAGCCCTCCGCGTACTTCGGGAAGACTTCGACCGTTCCTTTGCACCGGGAAAACCGGCTCTGGATCGGCGGGGCCCCGGGCGTGCACAGCCCGCTGTGGACAATCCCGATGGGAACAAATTCAACGTTCATTGGTTCCCCGTTGTTATGGCTTGACGTTTACGTAGGTCGCGTTCGGGTAGGACGGGAAACCGTGCCTGACAAAGACGGCCTTGCCTTCATCGGATGCGACGTAATCGACAAACTGGTTTGCGGCAGCGGTGTTCTGCGAGAACGTGGTTGCACCGATCGGTGTGATAAGGACGACGTTTAAGTCGAGCGGGATATCGATCTTGTCCATCTTTGCCGGATCGTACTGGTCGAGCGTGAGGACTGCGGCGTCCACCTGGCCGGTCTTTACCGTGGTTGTGAGTTCGTTAACTGTCGGGGTCCGGGTTACGACATTCTTTTCGACAGCGGCCTGGATGTTGAGGACCTTGAACATCTTTGCGGCGGCTTTCCCGATGGCGGTTGCATTCGCATCGCCAAGTCCTACTTTGAGGCCGGATTGGGTGAAGTCGGCAAGCGAGGTGATGTTCTTCGGGTTGCCTTTCTGGACAACAATCACCGGTATGTGGTAAGCAACGTACTTGCTGTCGTTAACAAGTCCCTGCTTCTTTGCATTCCCGAACTCAACGGTCGAGCCGGGCATGAATACATCGCCCTTTTTGGTGAGGTTCATCTGCGAGACGAGCGTGCCTGCACCGCCCCAGGTGTACTGGACATCGATACCGGTTTTCTTGGTAAACATCGGGCCGAGCTCGGCGAGCGGGGCCTTGAGGCCGGCACCGGCGTACACAAGGATTGATGTACCCTGCGATGCCGCAGCAGTCCCGGTTACGGTCGGAGTGGTGGTTCCGGTGGAGCCGGGAGAAGTCGACGTACAGCCTGCACAGATGAGCAGGCTGACAACCAGGATGGCAAGAATGCCGATACTTCGCAACGATTTCATACTGCACATATGCGCAAAAATCACTGATATACCTAATGATTCATCTTGATTTTCCGAGTAAGTATATTATAATTTATTACCTGCCAAAAACCCCCGGGAAACTCCCGGGCCCCCATAAAATGCCCGAAAATCCCCCGGATTTGGCCGGGCCTCATATCGGCCCTGCAACAGCCGATTGTTCAGGGGCGCGGGTAACTGCATGTCCCGGATTTGCCCCACCCGTACAGGCCCGCTATTTTGCAGGATCGGGAAGCCGAAAATTTAGTGCATTTTGGAAAATATACGTTTAAAACGATATTTTCCTTTGGCGTGGACACAATTTCCTGTGGAACCGGAAAAACCGTTTTCAGAGTGTCCAATCGGGGCCTGAAACAGGCTCGGATCCGGGCAGGAAAGATACCCTCCTGCATCGCGCCGCAGGAACCCAAAACAAGTCTTAATACCATAACGCAACAAGAGTTGAGAAGATGGGAGAAAAAGCACTTGCCGGCGGCCCTACGCAGGATGAGATTATGGCCGTCTCTTTGTTCAAGTTAGGGATCCGGCCCGGGGATGTAGTCTTCGATATCGGCTGCGGTACCGGGAAAGTCGCCATTGCCATGGCTGCCCGGGCAGAAAAGGTCTGGGCCGTGGACCGGCGCCCGGAAGCGATCGCGTATGCAAAGGATGCGGCAGCAAAAGCCGGTGTAAAAAATATCGAATTTGTCTGCGGCGAAGCAGCGGATTTCCTGGCAGCTGCGCCGATCGCGGACTGCGCCTTTGTCGGCGGGTCCCGGGAGATCGAATCGTTCCTGCCGGCACTTGCCGGAAACGTAAAAAGGACCATCGTGGTAAACGCAGTACTCGTGAGTACGCTTGCCACCGTGACCGATGCGATGCAGACGCTCGGGATCTTTTCCGCGGCCGTGAATATCCAGGCCGCCCGCTCGCACCCGCTCGGGAAGAGCTTCATGTTTGTCCCGGTCGACCCGGTGTATATAATTGTCGGGAGAGGAACGGCATGCTTGTAGGCCTGGGCCTCGGGCCGGGTAACCCGGAGCTCCTGACACTCCGTGCAGTCCGGCTCTTAAAAGAAGCGGATACGGTCTTTGTACCCGGCCGGATCGCAGCAGACCTCGTTTCCCCGTACCGCGAAACCGTGATGCTCGATTTTCCCATGACCGGTGACGAAGACCGGATCCGTGCCTGCCTTGAAGCAAATGCGGAAAAGATCGCACCGGTGGCAAAGAACGGCCTTGCGGTTTTTGGGATCCTTGGCGACCCGAACTTTTTCTCCACCTTCTCCCGGCTCTGTGCAATCCTTTCTGAGCGTTACCCGGGTATCGAATGCCGGACGGAACCGGGCATCAGTGCGATCACGGCCTTTGCTTCCGCGGCTAACGTCCCGCTTGCCGGGGGTTTTGTGGTATCGGACGGAAGCGCAGCGCCGTCTGCCCTGATCCGCTTAAAGGCCCGGCACCCGAAAAAGATCGTTTCCGATCTTAAGCGCGAGGGTTACCTGGAGTTTGTCCTTGTCGAACGGATGTTCTTCTCCGACATGAACGTGTACCGGGACGACGCGATCCCGGAGAAGACCGATTACATGAGCGTGCTGTACGCGAGGCGCTGACTATGACAGCTACCAAAGAGAACGAAACGCTCGGGCACGAGGTCTGGTTTGTCGGTGCCGGTCCGGGAGACCCGGAGCTCATCACGGTAAAAGGACAGCGGCTCGTTAACGAAGCCGATGTCCTCATCTATGCGGGATCGCTCGTGAACCCGGATCTTGTCGCTGCATCGAAAGCAAAACTCAAACTCGACAGCTGGGGCATGCACCTCCCGGATATGGTGGAGGTAATGGTCAGGGAGGCCAGGGCCGGGAAAAAAGTCGTCCGCCTCCACTCAGGCGACCCCTCGCTTTACGGTGCGATTGTCGAACAGATCGAGCTGCTCGAAGCACAGGGAATTTCGGTAAAGATCGTGCCCGGTGTCTCCTCGCTCTTTGCAGCAGCGGCGGCTCTCAAAACCCAGCTCACGCTCCGGGGCGTATCGGAATCGGTGATCGTGACCCGGCCTGCGGGAAAAACCCTTGAGGCCGACCAGATCCCGGAGTTCTCCCGCATGGGCCAGACCATGGTCGTGTTCCTCGGGACCGAAAAACTTGCCGGGATCACCCGAAAACTCGAATGCCCGAAAGACACACCGGCGGCGGTCGTCTACCATGCATCGTGGCCGGACCAGAAAGTCGTCCGGGGCACGGTTGCCGATATCGCCACAAAAGCGGCGGCGGCCGGCATCGAACACACGGCGCTCCTTGTCATTGGCGGTGTTGCCGGCGAGAAAAAGGAAGGCCATACCCGCTCGCACCTCTACTCATGACCGACACCGTTGTCATTGCCCTTGCCCGGTTCCGCCCGGATGCAGAACGGATCGCGGCGTTTCTCCACGGGGAGTTCCGCGAGTACCACAAGGAGATCTTTGCGGAGTGTTTCCCCGCGGCAAAACGGATCGTTGCGCTGATGTCTGCCGGGATCGTAGTAAGGAGCATTGCGCCGCTCCTCCTGGACAAGTGGAACGACCCGGCGGTTGTAGTCGTCACCCCGAATCTCGCGTACGCGATCCCGATCCTTGGGGGCCACCATGGGGCAAATGCCCTTGCAAAGGAACTTGCCGGCCTGGGGATTATCCCGGTCATCTCAACCGCAACCGAGTCTTTCGGCCGCGACTCGGTCGAGGCGATTGCGGAAAGGAACGGCTGCGGAATTGTCAACCGGGCCTCCACCCGAGCGGTTAATGCCGGCATCCTTGATGGCACGACCCGGGTCTGGCCAATTCCCGGCCCGGGCATTGTGATCGCCGGTCCGGACGTTTCGGTGCTTCTGGAATCCGGTACCTACACGGTCGGTGTCGGCTGCCGGAAGGGAGTGAATGCAGAAGAAGTCACGGCCGCTGTCCGTACCGCGCTTTCCGAAGCAGGGATCGATCCAAAGGATCTCCTCTGCTGTGCAACCACGGCAAAAAAACTCGGGGAGACCGGACTCATCGAAGGGATTGCCGCAATCCCTGCCAATTTAATATTCCTTGATGACGATACTGTTAACGCACAGGCCCCGCAGTCGCCGTCGAAGGCGGACCGGATCGGCCTTGTCGGGGTAGCCGAACCGTGTGCGCTTGCAACGGCCCGGCACCGCGAGCTCATTGTACCAAAGAAGGTTTTCGGGAAGGTGACCATTGCCATTGCCCGCTGAAAATACGAAAAACGGCCTCTGGATTGTCGGGTGCGGACCCGGGAAGCAGGAGTACCTGACCGGCCGGGCCATCGCTGCCCTTGCCGGGGCTGAGTACATAATCGGAAACGACACGTACCTTGTGCCCCTCGGATCGCTCATCGCGGGAAAGAACGTAATACGGAGTTCGATGGGTAAAGAGGTCGAGCGGGCAAAAAAGGCGATTGAGCTCGCGCAGTTGCACACCGTGGCAATAATCTCCGGTGGCGATGCTGGCGTGTACGGCATGGCGGGGATCGTGCTCGAAGTGCTCGAACATTCGGGCGCGAACATCCCGGTCGAAGTCGTGCCAGGCGTCACCGCGGCGCAGGCCGCAGCCTCGCTTATCGGTTCGCCATTTTCGGGAGACTATGCCACGATCAGCCTTTCCGATCTCTTAACCCCGCTTGAGGTTATCGAAAAAAGACTCGACGCAGTCTTTTCCGTGGGAATCCCGGTCGTGCTCTACAACCCGCGAAGCAATGGGCGGCCCCACAACTTTGCGCTCGCAGTCGAGCACGCACGGAAGTTTTACCCGGCGACCGTGCCGATCGCAATTGTAAAAAACGCCCTGCGGGAAGGACAGGCCGACCCGGTGATAACAACACTCGGGGAGATCGGGAAGTCCATCGATATCATCGATATGCACACGACCGTCATCATTGGCGGGACCGAAAGCAGGATCTGGAGGATGGGAGACAATGCCAGAGGAATCATCACGCCGCGCGGATACCAGCGCAAGTACGTATATTGACCCGGGAGCAACGACAAAAGAGGCCTACCTGATCTCAAAGACCTCGCGCACGCTTGCCCGGGAAAAGATCGGCAACAAAACACCCGAGGACCGGGTGCGCCAGCGCTGCTCGATTGCGGTCGGCGACTTTGCAATGGCAGACCTGATGCGCTTTTCCGGTAACCCGGTCCCTGCCACCATTGCAGCGCTCAAATCCGGTGCACCGATCATTACCGATATCCGGATGGTGCAGGTAGGCATCCAGAAAAAAGGGCACCGGTCCGAAGTGCTCTGTGCGCTTGATTTCGGCAGTGATATTGCGAAGTCCCGGGAGATTACAAGGAGTTCGGCCGGGATCCTCGCGCTCCGCGACCGGATCCCCGGGTCCATCATTGTCATCGGGAACGCCCCCTCGGCCCTTCTCGTTGTCTGCGATCTTATTAAAGTGGGCATCCGCCCGGCAGTCGTGATCGGTACGCCGGTCGGCTTTGTGAACGCTGCCGAGTCCAAGGCCCTGCTGCGCACGATCGATATCCCTTCGATCTCGACTGAAGGGACCAGGGGCGGGACGCCGGTCGCGGTTGCGGCGACAAACGAATGCATCACGATTCTCATCGGGGAATCCGCGCAATGAGGGACCCGGTCACCGGTTTTGTGTATCCCCCCGAATGGCTTGCGAAGTGTTCCGATCCTGCCGGGCTGGCACTTGCGGAGCGGGGATTTGCCATCCTGACCTCATCCGGCACTGTTCTTAAGCGCGGGTATACGACCGGGACGACTGCGGCTGCTGCATGCAAGGCAGCAATCCTCTCGCTCGACCGGGCAATCGACAGCACCGATGTCCGGCTTCCCTGTGGTCTCGTGGCTGAAGTCCCGGTGACCGCCCGTAACGGTAAAGCCTCGTGCAAAAAATTTTCCGGTGATTACCCGACAGATGTAACGGCCGGGATTGAATTTGTCGCGACAGCAGTCACGGCTCCCGAAGGGATCCGGCTCGTCCCCGGTGCCGGCATCGGACGGTTCGTGCGGGACACGCCGCGCTATAAAGAGGGCGAGCCGGCTATCAGCGCTGCGCCCCTTTCCTGCATCCTTGCCGGGATGGAAGAGGCGCTTACTGCGACCGGCCGGCCCGGTGTCACAGTCACGTTTGAAATCCCGGACGGGGAGCGGATAGGAAAACTGACCCTCAATCCGCGGATGGGCGTTGAAGGTGGGATCTCGGTGCTCGGTTCGACCGGGCTTGTCGAGCCCTGGGACGACCACCTGGAGGAATCGGTGCAGGCAAGGATTGCAGGGGCAAAAAATATTGTCGTTACCACCGGCCGGGTCGGGCTCCGGTACTCCCGTCTCCTTTTCCCCGACCGCGAGGTCGTGCTTGCCGGCGGGAAGATTAAGGAGGCGCTGTCTGCTGCACAGGGAAAAGAGATCGTCCTCTGCGGCCTCCCGGCGCTGATCTTAAAATACCTCAAGCCCGATATTCTTTTGGGAACCGGGTATGCTACCGTTGAGGAACTCTCGGCATCACCGGATTTTAAAAGAATTGCCGGCGAAGTCCTTGCAGCATACAAAAAGCAGCACCCGGAGGTCCGGGTGGTGCTCGTGAACCGGAACGGAACAGTGATTGGTGAATCGCCATGAAGATTGTCGGAGTCGGATGCGGGCCGGGCATGCTCACGGAAGAAGCGGCCCGGGCGATACAATCGGCAAAGAGCATCTACGGGTCGGGCCGCGCAATCGAGCTCGTGCAGAAACTGATCCCGAAGAACTGCACGGTGCGTTCGATCTCGGATTACCGGAACCTTTCGCAGCTCCCCGAGAGTGCGGTCATACTTTCTACGGGCGACCCGATGCTTGCCGGCCTCGGTTACCTGCAGGGCGAAGTGATCCCGGGGATCTCGTCTCTCCAGGTTGCAGCGGCCCGGCTCCATGTCCCGCTGTCAAGAATTGCGGTCATTGTTGCCCACGGGCGGGGTCACGAGAAAGCAATGCACGACACGGTCGAGGAACTCCGGCGCGACCGGATTGTCTTTCTGATTGCCGACCCGAAGTTCGATGTACCGGAACTCTACCGGCGCCTGAGCCAGAACGGCCTTTCGCCGTCCACAACCATTGCAGCCTGCGAAAACCTCGGCTATCCGGACGAACGGATCGAGACCGGCGACCTTATCGCACCGCCCCTCCCGGCATTGGATCTCTATGCCCTGATGATCGGCACGTTTGAGGCCCCAAAAAAAGATTGAGGCCCGGCATGTCCGTTTTTATCTCATACGGCCGACAAAGGTTTTTCTTTTTTGCACGGCTACGCTAGATAAGGAGTATATCCTTATGGACAAGGCAACAAAAACCCAGTTCAGCTACATTTTCTTCATCGCCGGTATCGTTATGCTGCTCGTCCCGGAGCTCAACGGCCTCGGGTTTATCCCGTACGAAGTCCGCCAGTACTTTTCGGCAATATTCTACCCGGGACTGGTCTGCGTGATCATCGGCTACTGGCTGAGATAACTCAATAACTGCTGTGCCAGACACGTTACCTTTTTTATCACAAGAAACGGTCGAACGATATACGGACGCCGGGAGCGCAACTGCGCAGTGCCTGGCTGGCGAAGAACAGGATTTCAGGAATTTTTCAGGTAGAGGTGGCCGTACACGAGCTCGCCCTTCTTTTTCGGGTGCCTCTCGCCAAGGTCGCCGATATAATCGGTGAATGTTGCTTTCGTGCCGTCGACTTCGAGCTCGACAGCCCCGACCGACTTATAGCCCGGCATCATGAGGCCGATGGTGCCAAGGACATAAATGGCACCGCTGACCATCTGGCCCCCGACCCGGCGGTTCGCATTCCCTTTGAGAATAATTGTGCCGCCCTCCATGTGGGTGCCGAGATGGATATCGGCATTGCCTTCAACAATCAGCGTACCGCCAGTCATAAAACTTGCAACATCCGAGCCGGCATTGCCCCTGACCCGGAGCACGCCGCCGCTCATGCCCCGCCAGTCGCCACGGTATGCAGCGCCGAGGTAGTTGCCGGCATTGCCGCTGACGGTAAACTCGCCGCCTTTCATGGCAAGGCCGCAGAAAGCGTTGACATTCCCGTTTACCGTAAGCTTCCCCCCCTGCATCCAGCTGCCGGTGTACATATCGCAGGACGAATTGACGACCACTTCGCCGGCCGTCATCTTTGCGCCGATATATTTCATCCGGGTGCAGTCTCCGTTAACGACAATCTTTGTCTCCGCGGGAGTTATGCCGGCATCCCCGACGACCGTGAAGAAGTCGCCGATCGTATCGGTCTCTTTTCCCATATAGACCGGGACTTTTTCGATCCCTGCTGCGGTTTTGCCTGCAAACGTATCGGGATTGAAATTTTCCAGTTCGAGGTAGAGGTCCGGTTGTTTTTTTACGGTGAGCGTGACCGTCTCCATCCTAGTTCACCTGCCCCTGCATTGCATCCACTGCGATGACGTGCTGGTCCGGCACATAATTTTCGGGGATCGCATAGTTTGCTTCGCTTAAACTGTAGTACTTGAGAAATTTCTCCCTGACATCGTGTATGACCTGCTGGTTTTCGGGTACCTTTACATCGACCCAGAAGGTATGCTTGCGGCCCGTATCGACAACCCTGCCGTTCTCGACACAGATCCTGCCGTCCTTGATGAAGTACGCGGCGCTGCCAAATGCTTTTTCGATCTCCGGGCCGGTGGCAGGGAAATTGTCCGGATCGATATTATAGACTGCGACATTTGCGATCATGCCGGGGGCGAGGCCGCCGTACTCTTTGGAAAGGCCGAGCGCCTTTGCCGGGCCGGCGCGGGTCATCTGCGCAAGTTCGTAGAGCGTGATCTCGCGGTCGATTTCTGCGAGCGTTGTGGCATCGATAACCCTGTCTGCGCGTTTGAACGAATTCAGGTATTCATCGCGGATCTTTTTACTCATCAGCCATGAGTATACCCGCGGGTAGCGGGTGAACGGGCCGGCGTTCGGATGGTCGGTGGTGATAAAGCAGCGCATCGGGTCCTTTGCATAGAGCGCGAGCTCAAGGCCGATTGCCCACTGGATGCAGTTGACCGTGATGTCCGGGCTGTAAATATACGGCACGACACCGGCACCGGTCTCGAGTTCGACCTCAACGTTGAACCACTTGAGGTGGTTGAGGGTGTGGAGATGTTGCTCGAACGGGCTGTCGGCCGTCATCGTGGTGGTCTCGTCCATCGTGACGTTACCGGTATCCATGGTGAGGTTCTTGTGCCCGTTCACGTAGTCCATAACCTCTTTTGCCTTCGAACAGATGTTGGCAAAGCTGTCCCCCCCGTAGGAATGGAACTGGAGGTGGGTCGAGTGCATGACCTGTTCGCGCCCGAACTTGTTCTTTGCCTTGACGCCCTCAGCGAGCCTGAGCGTGTCAAGCGTAACCGTATAGTTCCCGGGATTGCCGAGATCGTTCTGGTGTACATGGAACGAATGCGGGAGGCCGAGATATTCGTTCGCCTTCATAAGGCCGGTCACGATCTCTGCCGGGGTGATGTCGAAGTACGGCACCGGGTCGTGGATGGTCAGGCAGTTAAAACCCCATGCCCATGCTTCCGTGCCGCCGGGATTGACGCACTTGATGCCGTACCCCTTGGTCTGCCGGAGGATCCAGGCAATGTATGCCGCAGCATTATCGATCTCCTGGTTTTTCAGGTATTCGAGAATAAACCAGTTGTTCCCGAAGACCGGGAGGGCGGCTTCGTCAATGATGGGAGTGTCCTGGATCTCTGCGTGCACGTGACGGGCGTACATCGGGGGCATTGCGGCCTCCATGACAAAGCCAAATCCCATCCGAGCATATTCGTATCCGGTCTTAAAAACCGTAGGGATGGACTTGCCTCCCTCGATCCGGGTAATGCCCGGCACTTTATGGGAATCGAAATGCTTGTCTTCGGGGCGGTACCAGCGGCCGGCATTCACCTTGGGGCCTGCCACATGAGAGTGGATGTCGAGCGCCCCGGCCATAACTGTCATGCCCGTGGCATCGATAATCTTTGCCGAGGGCCCGACCTTCTCGACTATCCTGCCGTCTTTTATGGCGATATCCTTCTTGTCGCCCCGGATACCCTGGACCGGATCAAAAACGTGTCCGTTCCGGACAATAAATTCCGACATTTTACACCCCGCTCCTGACGAAAAATTCACCGGCCCGCTCGCAAGATCCCCTCTTTTCCGGACGTGAGGATATGCGTGAACCCGGGAATCGTATCAGAATCACCCGGGACAACCGGGAGGTATTCTTCGCTGCAGCTGCACAGGATGAATTAACTGACACGTTTTTTTCAGTTCGCTGCATTATTCTTTCATTTCCCGGGTAATCCGCAGGCATCGCGGATTACCTCTACTGCACCCATGATCTGTTCGGCGGGAGCCGCCCTGATCTTTGCAGGAAAACCCTTGAACGATGGTTCGCCCGTAGAATAGGTGTACGACGGGACAAGCCGGTTTGCCCACGGGCCCATCGGGATATGGGCAAGACCAGGTACAAGATCCTCCCGGGTCCTTACCGCTTTCAAAACGACACTTCCCACCGGGCTCGTGACCCTGACCCGGGTATTTTCCCCGATACCCAGCCGTTTGAAATCCGCGGGATGCAGCTGGATGATCGTACAGGCATCGAAGTATTTTTGGGAAGTCCTGCCTGCTTCCACGCCCACGCCCTGCTGAATGGTACGGCACGTGATAATGTTGACGGTGATTTCACTCTCTGCCATTCTGTAGCCCCAGTCCCTGTTTCCCGCCGGATATTATTGGTATGCAAACGGGTGTCCGTGCTTTTCCCGGATTACCAATACCTGAAAATACGACAGGAACCGGTCACCCTGCGATACATTAGGATTTTTCCCGTTGAACCGGACAGGAAATCATTTGCTTTGCCTGACCGGTACTTTTAACTTCAGTAATGGTCGTTCATAGGATATAACAAATTGTTACGGGGTATTTTCCGGGAAACGGATGTCCCATAAAAAAATCCCTCCCGGAAGATGCCAAAAACGGAAAAATCCTTCAGGCAGTGTTTTTGTGCTTTCCTTTTGCCGGTGGCTTTCTTTCTATCTTTATCTCGCACTGCCGGTCACCGGTACAGAGTGCCCGCACGAAACGGCCTTCGAACTCTTTATTGAGAAGCGGGACGGCGGAGAGGACAAGGGCCATGCACCGGGCAAAGGAATGCTCGCAATCGGTCGCAAGCGTACAGCTGTGGACAAGGAACGGACAGCGCTTGATCACCATCACGGCCCGGTCGTCCGAGAACGCAATCGTTTCGGCACCGAGATCCGGGCCAAAGATCACGTGCATACCGGCCTGCACCGCCTTTGCGATCTCTTCAGCGTTCCGCACCGGAAGCGAGCAGTCATGCGCGACCGTAACAAGAAAACGGGCAAGTTCCATCCAGATCTCGCGCTCGATCGGCCCGTACTTTTCCCGGAGCGCTTCGCGGAAAGCGATATCGTACAGCGCCGGCAGGGTCGCGGCACACTGCGAGGCAAACCGCCACTTTGCCCCGTCGGGGATCTCTTTTAGGTCCGCCATGGTTGTACGGGAATTTGTACAGGGGGATAATCAATCTGGTGTTTTGGACAATCCCGGCAGATGACGACAATTGCGCCGGTAAAACAACGAATAAAAATAAAACGTGTGGGGGAGCAGGAATGCTTCCCGTCAGAGGTGGTGGATTCCTGATGGATTCTCTTGTGGGGTCTTTATAAGAAGATAATGCGGGAAGGTCCTGATTTCCTGCATTATCCGGACAAGGCCCTCCTGTCGGATCCGTTATAGCTCCGGTTTCCTGCAATGCCCTGCCGGCGGGGTGGTATGCCGGCCCGGTCCTGCGGGTTCTTTTCCGGAGACGGAGACATTCGGGGGCGCTTAAGTCCTTGAAATGTCTGCGACCTGTCTTTTTATTCCGGACAGGCCAGAGGAAACATGATGGTGGTTCCTTTCCTGTTTTTCTTTTTTATCATCTCCTTTTTTGTCTGTTTTTCCTGATCCCGGAGCCTGCAGAGGACCGCACGGTTTAATGGACACCTGCGGCCATCCCAATCGAAAGAGCCGCGAAACTGAAGATGAAGAGTGCGGCATAGTATTCCATCGGGGTTTTCATTTCTGTCCTTCTCCGGCTGTTTCTTGTTGTTCCTGCAGGTGCCTTCCTGTTTCAAGGCACCACGTAATCTATATTTTACATTTTGTGTTAAATGCTTTCTGAGTGCGACATCGCCTGTACCGTCGGAGTTTTTCCCTTTATTCCCTGAGCCGGTACCTGCCCCGGTTTTTAACAAGGAAGCCCTCCGATTCGAGCGCTGCAAGGATCCGCTGTACCCGCACCGGTTCTTCGCCAAGATCTGCGAGGATCTGTTTTTCAAAAACCCCGCTGCGCCCGACAAGCATTGTTAATATCCGGCCCCGAATCCGCCGGTCCGATCCTTCGAACGGAGCCTGCCTCACATACGCGGTGCTCCGCCGGTTCGGGTTCGGCACCGTTTTCTTGAGCGCGGTACCGTAGTCCATCAGGGCCCAGTACCATTCCCGGGGATGATTGTTGTCGAGCGCACGTGCCACAAGCGGGAGGATTGCGCGGTCGTCAACGCAGATTTCATCCGGGAAAAATGAATGGATGAAAACCCGGCGGATGTTGGTCTCGATAAAAACAACCGGGGCGTTGAACGCAAATGCACAGATTGATGATGCGGTGGCCGGGCCGATACCGGGGAATGTTGCGAGCACGGTCGGATCGCGGGGGAGCCTGCCGCCATATTCACTGACAACTTTTTCCGCGCATTTTTTCAGTGAGATGGCCCGCCGGTTGTATCCCATCCCCTGCCATGCAGCAACAACTTCGCTCTGCGGAGCCCGGGCGAGTGCGGCAAAGTCCGGAAATGCGGCAATGAACTCCGGATACTTTTCAGTAACGCGCCCGACCTGCGTCTGCTGGAGCATGATCTCGGAGACAAGGATCCGGTAGGGATCGTCCGTGTGACGCCAGGGCATATCGTGACGGCCATGCTTCTCATAAAACCCAGACACCCGTTTCTGGAACGCGGCAATCTCTTCATCGGTAGGGGGTTGGAGTCGTTCCGGGCCGGGCGGGGCAAGGGTCTGCTGAACGGATTTTTTCATGGGAGATCCGGGAATATTTTAGTACCGTATTTCGGGCCGGGAAATAAGAATGCGGATCGCTGCATATCCGAAGATACCTCCAGATCTTCAAAACCGATCCGGGGATCCCTGCAGGGGACAACCGGTTATTTTTCCGGGATCTCCCCGCTCCACCAGCCGGTCTCAACGCATTGCATGAGTAGGGCAATCGTGCAGGCAATTGCCGCATATACAATGATAACTGCTGCGTACTGCAGGTGGATTTTTTAAAAAAGCCTTCACGCAATATCGCCCACGGGAAGGATCTTTTCAGGGGAATGTTCCGAACCGGTCCGTAAACCGGGTCGGGAATCCCAAATTGTTGGTACCTGCGGAAATCCGGACAGAACCCTCCAGGCAGTCTGTATTGGAAAATCCGTAGAGGTTTATGAAATGTTCCACAGCCGTTTCGACTGCCTGTCCTTCTGGGATCTTTTGCTCTGGAACTACAGGTACGGGGTTAGCCGCATTCCACAGGATTACGGTCGCGTATGCCAGTACGAGGAACAGGACGATCCCGATAATGAGAACTACCCACGTAAGGGCATCTTCCCGGCCCGGTGCGTTCATGCCGGTCCCCCGGTTTTTGTGCGGCCCAGTACCGCATATGCCCCAAGAATGATTGACGGGATGACGATGTAGAGGACGAATTCTATCCAGAAAATCGTCCAGCCGAAAGCGCTGCGCAGGTTTGCCTGCCGGGAAAAAACCGGCAGGATATACACAAATGCAAAGTAGGCAACAGATGCCGCACAGATTGCAAACGATCGGTGCGGGTATTTCAGGAACAGGACGACAAGGAGCACCGCGGCAAGTGCTGTTGCGGACAGGTACAGTCCCGCAGGCCACCCGTCCAGTTTGATCCCGAAGAACCACGCCTCCCAGTTTATGATAAATACAAATGAAAACATCAGGGCGGAAAGGAAGAGGAAGAACACCAGGTACGCACAGAGAGCGGCCATCAGGGTTTCCCGAACAGGTTTTTTGCCCATGTTACTGCCTCCCAAAGAAACATACGGCTGCACAGATTACAATGGCAAAAGCTGCTGCAAAAAAAGACAGGCCCGCTGTCTGGGATGTAGTCGTGGTTAGCGGTAAAACCGGATCGAACGTATATGCCCTGCCGTCCACAAAACCCGGGAAACAGGACATGATCAGCGTCTTGATTTGCGGCGTTGCATTGCCTGGATCGGATCTCCCGGCCGTTCCGTAATACGCGATATAATAATTCTCACCCGGGAAGAAATCCGTGGAAAAGATAATAAAATACCCGGAAGTATCGTTTGCCCGGTACGCGGTGGCATTAACCCGGGTTGCGTTCAGCCCGGCAATGTAAGGATCGCCGGTCCGTGCAAGATCTTCTGACAGGTCGAGAGTCACCGGGGAAATAGTCCCGTGTTCCTGCACATAAGCCATCAGTTCGTTGCGGCCGGCTGTAAACGAATCTCCGTGGTCGAAATACCAGACCTCCGAGAAGTAGGGATCGCCGGTTTTTGCATAGGTAAAATTACGGGAGGCCCGGTATTCTGACAATGGGGGAAATGCCGGGAAAGCGCCCGTGATATTCTGAGGCGAACTTACCAGAAATCCTAAATTGACGGACTGGTTGTAATAAGGACCGACAGGATTTGGCAGGAGGTAGGTGACCCGGTATTCCGGAGGCGGCGGCGTTGCACTGGCGATCTGGGTACAACAGCAGATTAGCACAAGCGTACAAAGCATTACGATCCACGGGGATTTTTTCATTTTTTTACCTCCTTTCTATGAAAAATGAATGTTCCTGCCGCTGCAAGTGCAGGGATCATAAGTGCGGCAGGAAGCGGTGTCGGCTGCGTTGGATGGCTTTTTTGGTATGCCTCATTCATGATCGCTGCACTCTCGCGGATTGCCACATTCTCGTCACCGGTAAGTTTTGTATCAGTAACGGACGGTGCAAACCGGATGGTGGTTTCCGGTCCGCCATACGTTGGATACCCGGCGCTTCCCGGTTTTGTTTCTGATACGACCGGGTACTTGTCCCAGATCGCGTTCAGCTCCGCGACCAGTGCAGCATATTTTGCATCTTTTTTTGGGTCGGCAGCGTACAGGAGATCGAAACCTGTGTTGAGATCGCGGAGGTAATTTGCTTTTCCTTCATTGTCCAGCACGAGAAAATTATAATCGGACGTCGCCGCCTTGACGGTCGGATCGATAACAATGACCTCGACCGGGACGTATCCTGTCGTATCGTTTTCCGTGAATGCCTGCTGCATCTCCCCGGCACCCGACACCGCGGGAATGAGCGTGATGAAACCCAGAGTAAGAATTGCCGGGATTACCAGGACCCGGGCCCTGCACTTTTTTTTAAGGATTCGTAATCGCATTGCTATATCTCTTTTTTTGGCTGGTACAACTGCGGTTCGTGAGCCGGCAGGCAGCCGGCATCTTATAAAACGCCATAGCGTCGGACAGGGAAGATCGTTGTTGCTGTGGTTTTACCGTATCGGTCATCGTCCACCTTTTTAGTTGAATGCGTGCATCATGATCACTACCCATGCTCCGCCCATGACAATCGCCGCGGCAAGAGCGGGTTTCGTTCGCAGCGCCGCGCAATACCCTGCACATCCGGCAAGGATGGAGGGGATTACCAGAAAGACGAGTGCACCGCTTAACGTTACGACTCCATAGGGGGCTTTCCCGGGAGTAACGAGATATCCGGTAACTGCAATGGCCGGCAGCAGGAGGAGCCCGAAAAGGCCGGCAAAGATCGGTTTTCCCCTGTACCATCCGGTAAAGATAACAACGACAGGGATCACGGAAACCAGCACTGAAAACGATACGATCAGGAGCACGTAAAGGATGATGAGGCCCGGGTCGGTCAACCCTGATGGGGGTACTCTCATACGTTCAGGTACGAACAGAATAATCACTGCCCACACTGTAAGCAGCGTTATAATGACACATTCTTTTCTAAGCCTGTCAGCAAGAGTCGTCATTTTTTAAATCCCCCAACCCGGTTGTGCGGGAGTATCCCCTGGAGAAATTGTCGGTCCTGTCAATTCCACCGCGTAATATTCCCGGATAATGCTCGTGTTTTGTGCCGACAATGGGAGGCCGGGATCGATGCCGTGCATAAAGGCATAAGCAACGATCTTTTCGGCACGTACATCTTCGGTCTCCCACCGGGCGATCCGGTCCGGCTGCTCGTTTGGCGGAATGGCATCGAGATACGACTCTGCATATCGAGGGTATCCCCCGGTGGGGCGGTCGGGTACGATCCTGTTGGAATATGCATCGACAACAATAGTTTCCCGCGCCGCATTTGTCGTGTTCTGGACGGTAACGAATGTGCAGAGGTACGGGTAACCGCTGCCATACAAGCCGGGCTTTTCCCCAATTACCGACCAGCCGGGATAATCGGCCGTTATCGTTGTTTCTGCCATGCGAGCGATCCGGGCATAATCAGCGTGAGGCGGGCTTTCATAGATACGGAAAATACCTGCCCCAACGCGTTTGTCTGCCGCGGTCCAGAAATACCCGGGAACCGTTCCGTTGTTTTCAAGATAAAACTCGTAATACAGGGGATCGCCGTTGACATCGAAGAGCGTTACCGGTTCGGGATCGAGAACCGCGGCTGACCAGTCGGGGTTTGCTGCGTACGGGCCGGCAAGAGCAAACTCCCAGTACTCCGCGAGCGTCCGGTTGTATGCGGCTTTTACCGGAACAGTTGTCAGGCTGGCGTTCTGCTGCAATGCCGGTACCGCAGGATTTGTGGCAACCGTTGTCGGGCCGTTTCCCGTTTGTTCACCGGAGGTTCTGGTATCGGTCGTAAGGCCGGCGAGTCCAATGATAACAATAACTGCCAGGACTGCGGCAATAAGCCACAGGAGTTTGTTCAGCCACAGGACTTTATCCATGTGCGGTCACGCTCCCGACCGGGCAGGGGATCTTGTAATGTTTGCACTGGTCCAAAAAGACTACCGTTAGGTTCGGATAGGAGCGGAAGACAGAATCCGGCCGGTCGATACTGACGTATTTCGGATCCGGGTTATCCCGCCGAAACATATCGTTCGGGATCTGATAGAGCACAACGCGTTCGTCCGCCGCAATGCTGCGGTAAATCCGGTAATCCGGGTAAACCGTACCGTTCACGAACTCCCGGGAAAATTCCTGCGCGGGCAGCCGGATCTCCACAATGCCCGGTGTCGCGCTGGTGTTGTGGTTGATGAGCCACGACTCCGGCATGATGATCGAAGTCAGTTCGGTAATACCGAGGGGTTCGGCCATCTTCGGCTCGTTCCAGGGCAGTGTCTTCATCAGGGTATCGTTGACCTCCACCAGCGATCCTGCCATTTTTACCAGCTCCTTTTGGTCCTGCCTTCCCGTCAGGGTATAGGCATGGCCGCCCTTGATCCATTGCAGCTGGTTCTGGTCTTTGCCCTGCCGGAATTCACCGATAGTTCCGTTCGCCGGGATTTCTGTAACCGGCCCGTCGACAATTTCCCCGTAGGGTCTCCCGACAACCGGTGAATCGATATAACCGATCGAATCGCTATCTTTGACAAGCGAGAGCTGAAGCGTCCCATCGCCCATCAGGTATCCCCCGCTATACGCGTACCCTGCCGGGAAATATCCCGGGATGACGAGATCGCTTCCCATGACATGATAGGCATCCTCAAGTGAGAACAGGAAAAGCACCGGGTCGTGGTGCCTGATCTCTTTTGGCGGATTCGGCACGTTATCCGGATCGAAAACGAACACGCTGTCGGGAATGCCGCTGTTCACCCGGATGTCCCGGTATTCCACGGTCACGGGCGACGACCAGGTCTCGTTATACAGGACGATCCTGACAGGCATCCGCGAACCGGCATCGATCCATACCCTGGCGTTCTGGTAATTGTCGGGAAGGACCGTGAATGGTTCTCCGGCAGGCGCGGAAAAGTCCACGACATAAGTGTTGTTGCGCCGTTCGGTGCCGTTGAGCATGTACGAGCCGGGATATTTTGTAAAGAGGAGCGCGATCATCCCCGGGTAATCCCACCCGGAAAAATACGTGGCATTCGGATCGAAATGCCGGGTAATGCGGACGGTCTTTGGAAGGGGCGAATACCACCAGATGACCGTGCCGTTTGTTACCACAAGAGTTCCGTTCGCCTCGCTGCCGGGAGTAAGGAACTCGATTCGGGAATCGTACGGGGCTTTTTTCTGGATCTGTACGCGATCCATAACCTGACCGGTTGCTCCTGTAATCTCGGCAGTTGCCGAAAAATCCTGTATATTCTCCTGCGCCTGCACGTATTGTCCGGCAATTTCGGGCGCGGTCAGGTTATCAGCGGGAGGTGCCGACATGCATCCTGCCCAGAGGATAAAACCTGCAAGCACGACAAACGCTACAATACCGGCAGGTATGTTCATGGCACACTCCCTGCATGAAGATCGAACGGAAGAATAACATCCGGAGTTCCGGCCCGGTACAGGTTCACTGGTTCAAAGAACGGTTCTCCCACAATGCTGATACCGGCAACCGGGCCGGGCACTTCCGGTCGGGACTCGTTTACGTTGTAGGCAACCATAACGGTTAGCGGACGACTGCACCGGAGAAATGGGAACGGGCAGGGTGTCGTATCGATGCATCCGCTGCTCCCGCACGCCATCATGCCCGGGTAGAGTCGGGCTGTCGTTGCATTCATGGTCTGGATGGGCACGGGCGTCACAACCGGGTTAAACCGGGACATGTCTCTTTGCCCGGCAAGGGTTTCTTTGTGCGTCTGGTAATAGGACTGATCCCACGTATCGTTCGACCCTCCTGCTACCGGAGATACCGCGAGGACTGCAAGCAGCAACACCGCAATCAGCCCGAAATAATACTGTTTCATCTTTTTCATTCTCTTGTCAGCAACTGCACCCGGCACCGTCGCGGGAGATCCACTGAACCGTGCTGCTTCCCAGGGTTTCGGGGATCTGGATAAAGGGCCCGGTAACTCCCAGGTATCCGATGAGCACCCGTTCCGAAGACCGGGAAAGTTTTACCGTGTGGCGCAGTTCCGCTGCCGGCCCGTTCATGGTTACACCCATCCGATCAAAACAGATCTTCCAGCCTGATGAATTGGTGATGGCCGAATCATAGGTAACGTGTTCCACCCGCTGCCCATAGAGTACATAGAACGTCCCGGTTGTGGTTACGGAAAATTCTTCCGTACCCTCGGAGGAGTGAAAGGTATCTGTCCGGGTCTTGTTCACGATGTAAAGGGGACAGGTCACGTTTACCGTTCCCGGCAGGACAGGATCGATTCGCCGGATCGTGTCGGTGGTTCCTGTGGATAAAAGATAGACCGGTGGCTTATGGATCTCTGCAGTCATCGGCCACCAGCCGAGTGCTGCATCGGTATTCCCCGCGCTGGATTTTGAAGGGAGAGGGAGTGAATACGCAGGCTCCCCGTACCCATGCTGCCGGCTTCCCACATTGTAGGGGACGAGCGTAACGGTCCGGATACTGTCGTTTATGGCAAGGATTTCGGTCACGTTCTCACCGGTGTTTACCAGGAGGAGGCAGGAGCCGGGAAATTCATACATCCCAATGATTGATTTGTCGGAGCCGTTGACCTGCGCACGGGCCATGAGCGCATCGATTGTATCTTTTCGCAAAGGGTAATCGATCATATGTGGCATTGGAGGGGCCGCGGCCGGTTCAGGCTCGCCAAACTCGTACAGGAGACTCATGGCATAGGTCGGCGCGTCCATATTAGTGAAGGTCATCGGAATCTCGTCCTGACCGCAGGTACCTGCGAGGAAACCAACTCGCGGACCGATGAAGAGGATCGCAAGCCCGGCAGCAATGATGAAGCAGCACACTGCGATAAGAACCGGGTTGCTCTTTTCTTGCTTGGAAAAATTCATTTTACTCTCCGAATTTTTTTCAAACCGACCGTTGCGATGATACCGCCAATCGCGGCAGGGGGAATTATTCCGGGAAGCGCTGCCGCTTGCGCAGGCGCATGTATGGCAGTCCGAGTCTGTGTGACATGCATGTCCGGCTGATCGGACAATACGGGAAGTGTCGCAATTCCTGCAAGAGAATTTTCGGTCTTGCGATTATCTGCAGGCAGGATAGTGAACAACTGTGACGCATATACTTCCGGACGCGTATCCTCATAAGTTCTCCAGGAAACCGCTGCAAGATATTCGTCCTCGCTCCAGTTGGTTGTGGTTATTTCAGCCAGCCAGTAGTTCGCGCTGCCATCTCTCCCGGACAGGATAGTTACGGTTCGGGATGTACCGTACTCGGTGAAGGGATTGCGCGGCTGATGACGATACGATGATGAATACACTTCAAGTAAAAGTTTTTCCGTTGCGGGAATGTTCGTCGATCCCCGGATGAGAACCGTATCTCCGGAGTAATAATTTCCAACGGGATCGATCGAAATAAACCACGATTCGTTCGGCTCCCCTTTAATTCCCGTAGCGTGAGTCTCTTCAGCACATACGGGCATTATGGCAAAAAGAACCGTTGCCAGAACAATGACCGGGATATACCGCATCTCTTTGAACCCTGCATCATTCCCGAAACCACTCGCCCATACCCTCACCGTATTTATGTTATCGTTTGCGGTCTGCATGTCATCACACCTCCGGGATTATGTTTTTTCTATCTGACTTCATCCCTGACCACATCACGATTCTCCTGCAATTACCCGGACGGTAAACGGTGCATACTCACTGCCCCCGGTTGGGGTCCGGATGACTGCGCTGAAACAGTAATCGCCCGGTGTTACCGAAGGATCGACAGTGAACGACAGTTCCGGAAGGTACGAGGCAAAACTCCTGCCAATAAACCGATCCGGAGTGATCTCACCCTGGATCCCTTCATGCCATGCGGGCCGTTCATCAGGCTGCAGTGGCCCGTGATCGACAACGCACGGGCTCGGGATCAGGGCAAGCGTCACGTTTCCTGTATCGAGTTCGCCGGTCCGGATTGCAAACGGAACCCGCACGGATTCGCCCTGCGGGATTACAAGAACTTTTTGGCAGTATCCGCCGCCGCCCTGGTAGAAATGGTACAGACCCATACCACTCATGGGCGACCCGTCGTCAATGACAAGACGCACCCAGTCGTCTGTGATCGCATCCGGTACTCCTTGTACATCAGCGTGGATGTGGATCCAGAAATTCTCACGAAGAACGGTAGCCGGTTTCACGTGGACGGTGACTGTCGATGTGTACTCGTGGTCCGGCTCTGCGAAATACTCGTCCGGTTCGAGGTCAACGGTAATATTTCCCGACATGGGCAGCGGATCCGTACCATAAAGGCCGGCAACACGAGAGAGGGTATACCGGACCTTCCCCGGGTTCATCGTCCGGGCATAGAACGTATAATTGATCGATGTGTGGGGATCCAGATCAGGTTCCCTGCCCGATGACGTGTAATTGTACAGGGATACCAGAAGGCGGTCGCCGCTGAAACCGCCGACCGGCCGGGTCAGCAGGGCACCGGTGCAGTTCATACAGCCCGGTTCAAGTGCAACAGGAAGATTTTCCGAATTGAATTTTTCCCGGTCGGATATCCCGGAATTATACCCGCACTCAACTACTGCACTGTCTGGCGGAATGAATGCGAAATAGTCATCAGGGATACCGGTATTGACATCGAGCAGGGAATAGGTGATCTGATTATTTACCGTACCTGTCGGGTAATACGTGGTGATATTCCAGGCCAGCCCGGATGCAGGATCGATCCAGGCCCGGATTCCGGACATGAGATAGGGCATATCCTTTGGTTGCCAGTTATCCGGGAGGCCCTCGATCTGGTAAATGACATGGCCGTCAAGGATACTTCTGTCGGTTACTGAAAAATGCCCATCCCGGACAATCTGCTGAACTATCTTCTGGTAATCGTGCAGAGGGAGATCCTGCATACCGGGTTCGATACGATAGGTTTTTTCTGAAGGATCGTACGCAACGGCCATGGTCCGGTTCATGACCTCAATGGTCCCGGAGACCGGATTATCAGAGATAACATATTCCATCCGGTAGAGTCCCGGCTTTTTATAGTCAAACCTGACAAGCCCGTTTGTTTTTGTGGAATATTCCGAACGATAGTCGGCTATCTTATCGGAACTGGCAAGGAAGGCCGTCCTGATCCCGGCAGCGGTGAGATTGTTCTGCGGACTGACCATGGTACAGCCCGTAAAAACTGTACAAAACAACAGAAGGACGAGTCCCAAGGCAATTCCCGGAAAAAAAGAGTTTTGCATTGCTTATCCCCTCGTGGCATTGATATAGAGTGGAAAGGCCCCGGTGCCTGTACCCGGCTTAATTCCGTAAAAAACCCAGACCGGTGTACAGGTGTCCACGGGTTTTTCTTCACGGATATACGGGCTGTGCACGGTGATGTAGTAACCGAATTGGATCTGCGTTATGGTTCTATCGGTAATACAGCACTGGAGGGGGATGAAGAGATCCTGTTTTTTTAGTTTTTCCAGCGCTTCCTCAGCAGAAAGCACCGGGATCTCGCCGGCAGGTTCCAGGACATACCAGTCCTTGGAGTAATCCAAAAGCGTCCCGTTTTCGCCAAGCGCGACAGAAACCTGCGATGGCATAACCAGCGAACCGTTGACGTACTGGCGATACATCACCTGTGTATACTGCGGGTATTGTTTTATGGCCGTCCCGGTTTTGGTGTCGTATTCATACCCGAACACCCGATCGCTTTTCTCAAGGACTGCATCGGCGGGAAGACCACCGTACGGTTCGAGCGCTTTTCCGGCAAGCGCGGGTGCAGCCCCAACAGAGGGAATCTGCGTTCGGACTACGGATCCTGTACCGTTTCCGCCCGCATCCTGCAGCACGGCAGCCACCCGGTACTGCGGAACTATTGCAGGTGACGATGGCAGCGGAACATCGAGCGTGATCCCCCGGGAATATACCGCAACCGCATTGCTATCGGGAGCAGGATATATCGTATAATGGCCGGCTATCCCCAGCGCCCCGAAACCTGCGATCAGGCACCACCCGGCAAATACGGCAAGGAAAATACCGCAAAGGATACCGGCAAAATCGCGTGCATTCATGCGGCATCAGTGTCTTGCGAGAGGAAATCGCGTATCCGACAGTGTTCCGGGCATCCCCGCTCCGTCTTTTCCGCAGGCCACATCCACCCGGTGGACGGCCGGCGACCTGTCAAGCCGGCATCCGGTATTGTCCCAAAACCGTCCTGCACATCCGGGCGCTGCAGCTGTATTACAGGACTCCAGACCGCAGGCGATACTTCCCGGATCGTCTCGTAATGCCTGCCCGGTCCCGCGGCAGCAAAAACGGGATCTGCTTTATCTGGATTCATAGTATTTTCCGGTTTTATCGGTACACGCCGTATGAATCTCATTATATAAACGATTTCTAGCCAGATCCTCTACAGGTTATCCGGGCTCTGGAGCCCGGTCTATTTCCCCGATGCGTTTATTGTCCAGTTGGTGCAGGTAGTTTTGCTCCAGGGAGAACTTTTGCAGGTCTGCCCCGACACAGCACAACCGGGACAATTGTCCGGGGCGCTGATTGTCCAGTTGGTGCAGCTTGTCCCCCACAATTCTTTCGAGCATGACTCACCCGTTACGGACCCGCGGGGGCATTCATGGAGCGTGAGCGGCTGCGTAACTCCGGTGGCACTCGGGACGTATTCGGCATTTCCCATCCGGTCTGCCGAAAAGACAATGATCCCGTTGCCCCCGGTACAGTCCTGACCGTACCCGGGAATATCAATACAGTTTTCCGGGGAAATTAGCCAGTGCGTGACATCGGCCACAGTATCGTGCCGCACGACCCGCCCAAGGGGAATGATGGTGCCGTTTTTTAAGAGGAAGATATTGGAACAGAATTGTGAAGAGTAGGTCACGTTTATTTCCCTGCTGGCTCCGGTCATGAGAAATACCGGCCGGCCAGAAAAGCCAAATGCCGAGAGATCGAGTGCCGGAAGTTCGGAAAGAATCTCTTTTGGGTGTCGGGGATTCGTGGTGGCGTATACCGGAGGTTCAACCGGGTACGAATGGACTCTCAGGATGCCACAGGTATCGGGATCGTAGCGCAGGTCTGCATAATAGTTCCCCCATTTACGTTCTTTTGTCGCATAAAACGAGAACACAAGGCTTCCAATGGATCCATCCGGGCCGAGCCGGACCTGCATGTCGTCCAATGCTACCGAACCATTATCGATGCCGGTCCGGGTTACGATCGTTTCCCAGAGCTTGTCCATCGTCCGTTCATCTGCCGGAGGAGCAATGCAGACGGCATCGGGATTCGGCTGGTGCTGGAACGTGTAGAGCATCCACGGGACGGGGGAGTATATGACAAGGATGGCTAGCCCGACGAGAATGACAAGGCTTCCGATTGCAATGACCGGGGTAATTTTCGGGAACTTCATAAAAAATCACGGAACACGATTTCTTTTTTGCCGGGATTTGCTGTGATATTATAAATCGGCTCTGGTCGGTTTGTTTACCGGTTGTTTTATGAGAGAATATTTACGGAACGTGTCCTATGTTTCCGGCAACAGCACAAATCGTAAAAAAAATGAGGATAACCAAAGATTCTGCGGGTATGGCCGAAACCAAAATGATGAAACTGTTTTTCTATGTAAGACGGGTTTGGCCGGGTCACCTGCCGGATCTTTCCCGCAACATCTTGTATAAACCATTCCGAATTTCCTGTAGGACCGGACGGGATCGGTATTGCGGAAAGCGGCGCACCTGGCCGTATTATTTTTGCAAAGCGGCGGGTATCACCGGGTTATATGGAAGGCCCTTCCCCAACGGCCCTCACATCCGATCGGACCCGGGGTCTGTAACACCGGCCGGTCTCTGTCCTGCTATCGTATCCTCCTCTAAAACCGATGACTCGAGTTTCAGCTCGCCCATAGCGATGAACCTGCAGGGAATGTTCCTGACATCGTGCTGTTCTCCGTGGCGCTCGACAACGGCATACATTTCCCGGATGACGGAGTCGTTTACGTCCCAGTCCTTGTGAACCGAAACAATCATTTCGTCACTGCCGTACCCAACGCCAAGGAGAGGGCCCTGCGGATAATTGTATTTTTTCAGGTCCGCGTTCGATTCATCGGCTATGTTACGTAAAAGAGCAGTTGTTTCCGGGTAGCCAAACGATCCGTTTGGCGTATGGATGGCATCGGAATTACCGAACCGGCAGAGCGTTATGTCGCTGAGCTCTGTTGGCTTTTGCTGCTGCATACCGGGTTCTCTGCCGCTTTTTCCGATCGGAAATGTGGGGGCGTTGAAATTTACCGGATCGAAAACCGGTTTCATCAGTTCCTTAAGATACGGCGCCTGCCGGCTGAGGTTCCCGGACTTTACCGCGCCATAATACACGATGTATGCTGGTGCCGCGCTGTCATCGTATTGAATCGTGGTGAAATATCCTGCCGTGATATTGCTCTCAAAACGCGTTGCATTTATGACTACTGTGCGGCGACCTGAACGATAGGGACTATCCGGATACGCCAATGTAAAGCGGGTTTTAAAGGAACGGCCGTATCGTTCCAGGTAAAAGGCAGAAAGAACCTCCTGTTTGTCAAAAAAGAGTTCCTTATCGGTAAACATCCAGACGATCGTGAGATACAGATCGTCGGATCCTTCCCGCGTATGAAATACGGAACCGGTGTCCGGAGAAAGATCCGGGAAGAGCGGCGGTTTCCCGTTCATCACGCTGCCCGCTTTCCTGAAAACGGTCTCATGGAGGCCGTCGTTGCTAATCACGTCGTCCGTATTGAGGAATGTGTGAACCATAACGTCCGTGGGGATTTTGCCTCCGAGGGGAAGATAGACCATAGGGCCAATCAGGATTAAGAGGCCGACAAGGCAGCAGAAGATGACAATTATGCCGATTAACCATTTCTTTTGCGGGATCATAGTAATCTCCCTGCCCCGACCCTGTTTACCGGATTGCAACTAAATCGGGAAGGGGCGTTTTCCTCCCTGAATGCATCCTGCTGACAGGGGTTTATTGACCCTTCGGGAAGGTAGGATCTTTTTAATAACATTTTTCATCAGATCCCGTTGCCGGTCCACACAAGGTCAAAAGTCGATCCAAATGCGGAAATGTTGTCAGGAAATTCCTGACAAAATCCATTGTTTGTCGCACACCACCCGCGGGTGCCGTTGAATTCAGTGGAGAAAATGCGGTGTGATAGTCCGTCCCGGCCACCAGACTGGCTGATGACAAACTCCGATCCCGGGTGAATGGCAACCGGGCGATCGGAATAGGGCGAGAGAAAACCCGTGGAAATGTGCCAGGAATACACCGTATCGACATCCGATCCAAGGATTACCGACGATCCGAACAGGCCTTTGAGTCCAAGATAGTCATACCACGGGACAGGTTGGGGTGCCCGGGCGGGATTTTCCATGGCCTCAAATGTTGTCGATCCGCTGGGTTCGACAAATATCGCATAGGTATCCTGCAACAGGGGATAACGTGCAGGATCCTGTGAGAAATTATACGAAAAACGAACATTCCTGTTTTTTACCATGTTCTTACCATACGGATCGGTCGCGGGTGAAATCACTACGAGCGTGTCGGCAGAGAAGTAATCCTTTGTCCGATCGGATTCATCGTTATCCCAGTAAACAGAAGTCTGGCTGCATACCCGGGCAATCCCCGGGTATTCCCTGACAACAGTATCCTTTGAGCGCACAATACCCCGTGGCGGGTATCTTCCTGCATCAGCGGCATGAATTGCTCCCAGTAGTTCGGGGTCCGGCCCGGAGGAGTTGCCAGAGAGAAAACTTTGACAGGTATCACCGGTACTGGCCGACCGGGGCGATCCTGACGGCCCGAAAATCTCTGTAAACGTTTCGGTTTCGCCCGTGGGAAAGATCGTGAACGAATGCCGCACGACCCGTTCGTTATCGGAGGAGTTCGGCAGAGCCGCTACGATGTACCCGGAGACGTTCTGTCCCAAGGCGGATTGTGAAAATGAGTTTATTAATTCTGACGTGTGTCCGTCAATTTCCTGTTTTGAGCAATTCAGGTTTCCTGTGACACCACAGGAATATGTCCATGAAAGGTCACCAGGCACGATTTCTGGTTGCGTATCAACGGCGTTGACGGAGATTACCATCAAGAGTACGATGAGCGGCACGACCAGAATCTTTCTCATGCAATCAGCGCTGTCCGGATTTTTGCATCTCTTCCAGCTGCCGCTCGATCTTTTCAACACTCTGCCGGATTGCGGACAGCGTCTCGATCACGTACCAGGCAGCGAGGATCAGGAGAAAAACTGCGATGATGCAGACTCCGAGGAGCCATTGGTAGGATACTATTCCGAACAGGGCGATCATCGCACAGATGATCGTGAGAGCGATAAGCCGGTTACGTTCCATTGGTATGCAAACCTCCCGGATATGGATATGCGATCAGATTTTCATCTGGATCGGTATTTCTGTCGCGTAAAATGATCTCCCGATATCCGTGATCTGTCCGTTTATCCCGCTCTTATAAATGATTTCTGACCATTCCCTTTACACGAAAATCAAAATCCCGATTAATTTTGCAGGGACAGGGGGGGATTTCCATACAGGAAAGCGGTATCCCCTTGCAGCATCTTCAGCTGCCGACCCATTTGGAAAAATTGTGGCGACGAGAGTTCAGTACCACCAGTCCGGACCGGCGCTATACCTGTGGCAAAGAGATGATGACCTGTTTTGGGAGTGCGGCCCGGGCGGCAGGAGACTTACGATCCGGCATACCGGTTTCTCCGACGGTGACTCCGGATCAGGATCCCGGTTTTACCTGTTCCTGCATGCCAGTTTCGCAAAAAAGCACACCTGTTTTTAATTTTTTATGGGTTTCTTTTAAAAGTTCACGCCGAAGAATTGCCAATGCTCCCCAAGCTTATTTGGGCTTGTTTGGGCCCACGATAATTTACCGGATGGGCTCCCGTATGCCGGATGAAATGAGGGCCGGTTTTTCGGGACCGATCCAAACAGGGGAAGAACTGTCCCGGGCACTATCGTTTTACGTGCGGTATCCATTACGACGGCCCCTTCCCGCGGCGTATTGCGATATATCCGATGCCAATAAGTGCAAGGGTAATGACAATGCCCACCGCAAAAATATCCGTTATGTTACCGGTACCTTCTGGTGGCAGCGGGGCACCGCGATCTTCGATAACCGGGAAATAATACACTGTATCCATCGAACGCGACCAGGTCTCGTTGGCGTTGATGATCCAGACCGCGGCGATTTGGAACGGGCTTTCGCGCCCTGCAGATTTCCGAATCGAGAAAACCAGTTGTTTCCCACAGGAATTTGTTGGGGTGAGGTGGGCGGATTTATACTCTGCATCCATTTGTTCTTCATGCCAGGTGCCGACACCGCATTCCCGGATAAATCCCATGATTTCGGTATTGTCCTTCACGGTCGGGTACATGTTCGTGAGAACTTCTTCCGGTGCCCCGCCCATGCCGGGATATACCGGTGTAGTGTTTGCCGCGGATACCACTCCAAAAAGTACTGCGGTTCCAATGACGAGGACAATGACAAGTGCAAATGTTTTCATAATAATCAAAATTCTCTTATCCGGGCAGTTCCCCAAACGGCACGGCACTTTTTATCACTTCGGATTGCGGGGCAATAACGATCAGATCCTCATTGCGATCCTGACATTTCTTGAGGGGTAACCGATATTGTTTCATGACTCCGCCCCCCGAATACTGACCGGTGTGAGATCTATTACCGAACAGGATACTGAGTTTTTATTGGAAGGAGATTGGATATCGATGACTGCTACTGTCGTGGGACCGAGATCCATTCTTTCCTGCGATGGACCGGCCCCGTCAACAGAAATTGTGAAAGTAAACTTTTGGAATGAATCCGGTGACGGGATTGCTGAAGATAGCTGTTCCCGTGGAGATAACATGAACGTCTCCTTAAAAAAATCCTCATTGGTGGCATTTGAAACGGATATCAGGACCGTATGGTTCCGGGCGGGATCCTGATTTTCTATCATGTAGAGCGGGAGCGGTTCCGGTCCGGCATTTGTCGTGCCGGTAAGAACGGGCGCTAAAAAGACGATGAGTCCCCCGGTTACGGCTACCGCACACAAAATGAGCAGCAGTCTGGCGGCATTTATCCGGTTGTTTTTTTCTTTTTCCATCGGCAATCCTCTTTTTAATCGTTAAGGTACCTCACGATCCGTTGCGCAACATACACGCAGAACGCGGCAGCGAGTGCTAATCCCACCAGGGTCATTATCCCAAGAACCGGTTTGTCGTACGGCAGGTATACCGCGTGACCGGTGAACGCCGAAAACACCGTCACGGCTCCTTTAAACATACCGAAAAAGATCATCATGACAATAATGAATGGCGACACCGGCAGCAGCGCGGCAAAGGACGGTTCGAACGCAATGGCAGCAGCAGTCACAAAGACAAGGAACAGGACGATAAATACGCCAACGAACCGGGCCCGCTTCTTCTTCTCGCTTTCCGGAAGGACAAGGTACCTGCGCGTTGCATACACAAAACCAACAAGCGTCATGCAGTTCCAGAGACCGTGCGCAAGCAGCCGGGCCGGCTTCACGCTTCCCCGGGAAAAGACCAAAAGCCCGGCAAGGAGCGCCGCGAGAACAGAGAAAATAATGTACAGTCCGATCCCGATCAGCGGGTAACACGCAATTATCCGCGAGAGGAGAGAAACCTCCGGAGGGGCAGTGTTGTCGAACCAGAGATCATCGGTGTATTCCTCGGCGGGCACGGCAAGCAGGACCTTGGTGTAGGCAAACGGTTTTTTATCCTCCTGACCGTTGAAGAAATCCTTAAGGGATGCCGGCGGGGAGTACGTGTCCTGCTCCAGATATGATACGGATGCCCTTGAGCCGGTATTCCCCGGAAAAACCGGCGTGACATAACCGTTTGCAGTCAGGATGAGCGGAACCGTACGGTTCCCGTACACCCGGGTGGGCTTGAGCGGGAAATAGATACGGTCTGTCGGGAAACGGACAAAAACTCCAAGCGCGTCGTCCGATCCGCTTTCCGTATAGACCGGCCCGGAGCTCCCCGACGACCGGGACGGGAACTGCTCCCGGTATTTTGTCACATTCTCTACGGACGTGACAACAAAGGAATAGTCCTTTGTAATGTAGTCATCCAGCATCGCAGAGGAGCCGTCCGGGAGCGACAGGTTCTTCGAAGCGAGATACCCGGCAAGGGCGCCAGCGTTTTTTGCCGAGACAACTTCCGAGTGCAACCCGCTTTTGTCCACCTGTTCCCAGACCAGGACATCGCCGGAAGCTGATGGAGGTGCACCGGCAGTGAGACCTGACGGCCAGCCCGCAGCAGCAAGAAGGAAAACCGGAGTCGTGAGCGGGAACGTGGCATACGATGCCGATGCAACAGCAACAGTACCTACCGTCATCGCATATTTATCGGAGATGGAAGTCCCGTCATAGGTGGGAAATCCTCCGATCACATCAATTTTCACATCCTGCGGACCAGCGGGGACCGGGAAGATCCAGACGCTTTGGCTGCCCTGCTGCTGCCAGTCCAGCGAAACGGAAAGGAGCAGATTCTCGTATCCATTCTCATAATAGATTGCACCGGCCTGATCGTTCTCCGGCTGGAGGAGCATCATGTCCGGGTCGCCAAGGAACGTCATGCCGTCTGCCGTTACGGCCGGGACAAATATTGCAAAGAGGAGAAGAGCGATCGCAAAATGCCGGCATTGCCTGTTGTTACTATACATGCGGCCTCACGCGCCCTCCATAGCCCGGCTGGCCCGACAGGTTGTTGCCCGGCATAGCATAGAATCCAATAGCGGAATGATAACGTCCTCCCGGAACGCACATGCATTTGAATAAACGGTCATCGCGAACAGGCATCCGGACAGGTTTTTCTGATCCGGGGTATTTACATTCTCTCGCCCGTTTGTTTACCGGTTGGATCCGGGATTGTTGAGGATATGGACTGCGGCATACCGACAGCATTTTTACGGTCGGGCAGTGGCGTTCAGTACGTCCTGCCAGATTGGGCTTGAAAGGTTCGGGTACGGGCCACTGCCCGAGGAAAAGAACCCGTTTGCATACTGCCAGCCGTTCGCATTCCCGGTATTGAACCAGGTGTACGTGTCGGCATACTCATTCTGCCGCTGTTGCCCGCCAGCTTCCCACCGGTTCATGATAAGATCCTGCGAATACACGTTTACCCATGCAGTCGGCGATGCGGAATAATTTGCATAAATTGCCGTTTTCTGTTTGATCACAACGGAATGATACCTGACCAGCGTTGGATCTTTTGAGGAGACAAGGGCCGGTGTTTTTGGGGAGAAATTTACTTTTTGCAGGATGACGGATTCGTTACCTATCGGGGTGACCGTATCGGCATAGTCAAGCGGCGAGGCGAGCACGGTCTTGTTCTCATAAAAAAAGAAGAACTGGGCGCCGAACGTCTCGTTCGGGTACAGCCGGTCGGCCGTTACTTTAAGGTAGAGAGGTTCGGTATCGATCCCGGGCACTCTCCAGTCGGGGTCAGCACCCGGAGGGAACCGGACAAATTCCGATGAATAATTTTCGGATGCAAAATAATTTTCTGTCAGCACGAGCGGCCCTGCCATAGGTACGCCGTTTTTTTGCGGGAGCGGGAGGTAGAACGTCACATTGTAGAGCGGTTCGGTCGAAAGAATCTGAAGCTTGTAGTCCGTGTTTGTGGAGAAGGATCGGGGCGTGGGATCGAATATGCATCCCGCAGCGGTAATGAGGATGACCGTACAGATCAGGACAATGCAGAGCGCCGGGTAACAGGATATTTCCCCCATGAACAAAGTATCGGCCGCAAGTGAAGATAAAAATGGCGAAGTGTTTTTCTCTCGAACATACAGAATGAAATTACCGGTATCCAAAATGTCCGGATCGCGAATGCCCGGGTTTTATTGCCCGGGAACTGCGATCCGGTAAACAGGAAAAACCATGACAGTAACAAACCGCGAGGCATTGCTCAATTCCGGTGCGATCCTGCTCCTGGCTGCAACCGTCCTCTTCTTTATGGGTGTTTACACGTCGGGAGCTTTTTCCCTGTTTACCGCCCTGAGATCCGGAATGTCCATTCTCCTTTTCATGGCTGCGGTCTGTGTCATCTTCGGCATATACTACTGGCTCAAGGCGTTTATGGTAAAAGATGACTGATCCTGGAAATCCTGTTTTGATCCGCGTGCCGCAAACACAGATCATAATCCTCAAGACCCCCTCACCACACATATTCTTTTATGGACACTGACAGGCTCGGCATTATCATCACGGCAGCCTGCCTGATCTTCCTCTTTTTTGCTGTGCCCATGTCCGGCCTCTTAAACAACGGGTATGTAGTAACGCCGGCAACGGATGCGGATATCGCAGCGGCAGATACGGACTCCTCTGGTGCGGATCCCGTAGAAGTCACATTCTGGGAACTCCCGCCCCGGGTGATGCTGATCGATATAGTCATGTCAGTCTCGCCACTCCTTCTCTACCCGCTGGAACTCTTCTTTTTTGTCAAAATGTTCGGGTATCTCGGTTACCGGAAAATTACTGCTGCAAGCGTACTCACGAACGCAACGCGCCAGAAAATTTTTGATACTATTTCGGCAAACCCCGGTATTTATTTCACGGGCATTGCCGAGAAGACCGGGACCGCCCGAAGCACGCTCCGCTACCACCTTGCACTCCTGAAACTTACCGGAAAGATCACGGCATTTTCATCGGGATCCGATATTCGGTATTTCGAGAATTCCGGAAAATTTTCCGAAACCGAACAGAAAATCCTTGCTCTTTTGCACAACGGCAGGGACCGGATCATCTGCGATTACCTGATCCGGAACCCGGCAACAACGCGGAGCGATCTTGAAAAGGTGCTGGGGATATCCGGCGCTGCGGTAACATGGCACACGAACCGGCTCCGCGAAGCAGGGATCCTGACCGTAACAAAGACCGGGAGGCTCGCGCGTTACACAATTCGGCCGGAAGCCCTGCGGGCGTTTGACAGGTACCTGCCGCAGGAACCAAACGCCCGGCCTGACACCAATTTGTCTGAGTGACGGTTCGTGGGATTACTGATAAACTGCTGTGAAGATGACTGTTTTTCCTGCCCCGAACCTGACGTGGCAATCGGGAAACCGCTGCTTCCTTTTGGCAGCACCCGGTTGCAGACCGGTAAACGATCGGGCGGGAAATGTTAAGGGCAGGAGCGCTCCACGCTTGTAGAAAGACCCGGGGAATATGTAATCCCGGGCGGAAGTGTGCGGATATCCATGGTTCCGGAGACAACTACGGAAAAAATACCTGCGATCGCAAAGAAGATCTTCTTTCCCGTGCTCGGGATAGTGTTGATCGCTATCGTGATGCGGTTTCTTGGATTTTACCCGGAGCTCGTCGTGTTGTTCATCCTTTTTGTGTTTATCATCCCGCCCCTTCTTTACCTTGCACAAAAAAAAATCGCCGATCCGGTCCCACTCTGGCTGTCCCCGCTCTTTATGGTCATTACCCTTGGTTTCCTGTACACCGGCATCATTTCCAGCGACAATGCCTATGGAAACGATCTGATCCTGTTTGCCCTGATCTTCCTGATCTCAACGTTTGCGGTGATCGGTCCTTACCCCTTCTTTGAAAAAAAGATCCGGATACAAAATCCCTGGAAACTTTTCCCCTTCGCGGCGTTTATCGGCACCGCCCTTTTCCTTATCGCAACCATGGGCGAGATCTACGCGGGCAGGCCGTGGCCGGCATTTTCCTCCTCGCTCCCCCTGACCGGCTGGATTCTTGACGGCCTGGCAAACCTCCTGCAAGTCCAGGGTACGGTGTATGCGTATTACTCCCATGTGTACAGGACACTCTGGGCCTGCGGTTTTTACCTGGAAATGTTCATCATCGCCGTTGTGTATTATGCAGTGCTGGCCCGGCTCTATCCTGCCGATACCGGCAAGGGCCATACGTGAACGGGAAAAGCCGTGAGGTTCCGGAGGAAAACAGAACCATGGCTTATGTGAAGTATCCCCGGGAACAGGGAGATTGATCGATCATTCGGGAGATACCCGGATTAATTGAGAAACACGGACACATATAACAGGAAAGGAAAAATTCCGGATGACGGGAAAAGAATGGTGTCATGGTTTCCCGGACGCGAACCGGTTCCCGGTTCTGCTTTTTTTAAAAAGGACTCATTCGCGGTTACAAACGTTATGTCCGCAAAAACATCTCATCCAGCTTCGCCCGGGAGAACCGGATCATCGTGGGCCGGCCGTGCGGACAGGTAAAGGGACATTCCGCAGCCCGGAGCTGGGCGATAAGACGCTTGCACTGTTCGAGCGTGCAGACCGTGCCGGCCTTTATCGCGCTCCGGCAGGCAACGATCCGGGTGATCCGCTCGCGGTCGGTCACCGGCCGGGTCGGGTCGCTCTCCACCAGATCGGTTACAAGGTCGTCGATCTGTTCTGTCCCCTCGATCTTTCCCATGATTGCGGGCACAGCCCGCACGAGAAACGACCCGGTGCCGAACTCCTCGATAACAACGCCCTCTTTGGCGAGAACCGGGATGAGGTCCTTAAGGATTGCAGAGTCCTTGGGCGAACGGTGGATCACCGCGGGGACGATGAGTTCCTGCGCATGGCGGGCCGCGGTACTCTTCTGCACCTGTTCGTAGAAAACCCGCTCGTGTGCTGCGTGCTGGTCGATGATGATGAGTTCGCCGTCCGGCGCTGCGGCAAGAATGTAGCACCCGCCGACCTGCCCGATCACTTCAAGGGGCGGCACGGCTGCGGTAACCGGGGGAACGCCGCTCGAAAGCTCGGTCTGCCGGAGCCGGTGGTCGGTTGCTTCTGTCCCGGTATGAGTCGGCTCGGTTAACGGCACGGTTACCGTTTCGGGGCCGGCAGCAAGCGTTCCCGTGCAGTACGCGGCAACCGGTTCGGCCACGGCAGGGGAAACATCACCCACTGGTGAAACGGCACTTTCAAGGACATGGTCGCGGGGCGCTTCGGCCTGGACATCGGGAATAAGGTCCTGGTTTTTGAGCGCACGGCGCACTGCTTCGCGTACGGCCTCCGCGATCTCCTTCTCTTTCGAGAGCCGCACCTCTTTTTTTGTCGGGTGGACGTTCACATCAACGAGCCGGGTGTCGATTGCAAGCGAGAGAAACGCAACCGGGTAGCGGTCGCGGGGAAGGAGCGTGCCGTATCCCTCCTTTGCCGCTGCCGTTATTGCGGGAGTCGAGACAAAGCGGTTATTGATCGAAATGAGAATCCGGTCGTGGCCCTTGCGGGAGAGGCCGGGCCGGGAGACATACCCGCCGATCTTCACCAGTGGCATCTCACAGGCAACCGGCACGAGTTCGCGGGCGCAGTCGCTCCCAAAGAGCCGGGCGATCGTATCGAGCGGGCTCTCCGCCCGGGCGGTTGTGAGCTGTTCGCGGTTGTTGTGCGAAAACCGGAAGGCAACCTGAGGGTAGGCAAGCACGATCCCTTCAAGGATTGCGTGGATCCGGGCGAGTTCCGTGTTGAGGTTCTTCTGGAATTTTTTCCGGGCCGGGGTGTTGAAGAAGAGTTCTTCGACAAGCACGCTCGTCCCCTCCGGCGCCCCGGTACTTCCATTTTCAATTATTTTCCCACCGAGCACCACGAGCTTTGTCCCGGCAAGTGCCGCGCCCGAGCGCTCCCGGGTGACAAGCGTCACTTTTGCCACCGCGGCTATGCTTGCAAGCGCCTCGCCCCGGAACCCGAGCGTTCGTATCGAAAAAATATCATCGATTGTTGCAATCTTGCTCGTTGCATGCGGGGCAAAGGCAAGTTCCGTATCAGCCGGTGACATCCCGCAGCCGTCATCGGTCACGCGGATTGCCGATATCCCGCCCTGCACGGACGTGATATCGATTTTTACCGAACGGGCACCGGCATCGATCGCATTCTCCACGAGTTCTTTTACCACCGATGCCGGACGCTCCACCACTTCGCCCGCTGCGATCTTGTTAACGGTCGCGGTATCGAGCATGCGGATCTTCGGGCCTGCCTCTCCGCTCATGGCTGTTTTTCCTCCCCGCCATTATCTTTTGCCAGTTGTTTAAGCTCGGCAAGTTTTGCAAGGGCCTGTATCGGCGTCATCTCATCCGGAGTAAGGCGGGCAAGTTCCACATGGACCGGGTCCGGTTCCTTTGGCGTAGTATGGGCCGGCATGCTGTCGTCTACGAGCAGGAGCTGGGTATAGCGCTGCGCTTTTGTGCCCGGGCCGGTTGCCCGGTTTAAGAATTCTTCGAGCAGCACATCGGCCCGCTCGGTCACCTTCCTTGGAATCCCTGCGAGCCGGGCAACGTGGATACCATAACTCTTGTCAGTTGCGCCGGGGATCAGCTTTCGCAGGAACACTACCTCTTTTTTTGTCTCCTGCACTGCGAAATGGTAGTTCTTTACCCTTTTCATCTCCCCTTCGGCCCCGATGATCTCGTGAAAATGGGTGGCAAAAAGGGTCTTTGGGCCGGCTGCCGATTTCCCGTGCAGGTATTCGAGCACGGCCTTTGCAATCGAGCAGCCGTCCGCCGTACTCGTCCCGCGCCCGATTTCGTCGAGAATCACAAGGCTCCGGTCGGTCATGTTGTTTAAGATGTTGGCGAGTTCGAGCATCTCGACAAAGAACGTGCTCTGGCCGCTTGCAAGGTCGTCGAACGCCCCGACCCGGGTAAAGATCCGGTCGATGATCCCGATCCGGGCCGCCCGGGCCGGAACAAAACTTCCCGCCTGCGCCATGATGCAGCAGAGTGCGACCGAGCGCATATACGTGGATTTCCCGGCCATGTTCGCGCCGGTGATGATCATAATCTGGGTTCCATGGCCCGAGAGGTCGCAGTCGTTTGGCACAAATCCCCCGGGAAGGGACTGCTCGACTACCGGGTGGCGCACGTCCCGACAGACAATCTCATCGCCATGGTCCAGCTGCGGGCGGCAGTAATCGTACGCCTGCGCAACATCCGCAAGGGCAGCGGTGACATCGAGTGTTGCGATCCCGGCAGCGGCCTGCTGGAGTTCCGGGATCTTTTCGCGGAGCTTATCGATAAGATCTGCATAGAGCGAGCGTTCGAGTGCGAGCACCCGCTCGTCGGCGTTTGTGATGAGCGCCTCTTTTTCCCGGAGCTCGGGGATCGTGTACCGCTCCCCGTTTGCCGTGGTCTGCCGCCGCTCGTACCGCTCCGGGACAAGGGAGAGGTTTGTTTTGCTCACATCGATGTAATACCCGAAGACCCGGTTGTACCCGATCTTGAGCGATTTTATCCCGGTCTTCTCCCGCTCCTGCATCTGGAGCTCCGCGATCCAGCTTTTTCCGGAATGCAGGACACCGTTGATCTCATCGAGTTCCTTTGAGTAGCCCGGCCGAATGACGCCGCCGTTCTTTGCAAGTGCGGGCGGTTCGTCCACAATTGCCCGTTCGAGGAGCGCGATAATCTTCGGCTGCTCCTGTATCTGGTCCCGGGCCGTGGCGATGTTTGCCGGAAGCGTTCCGCCAGTCGGGGCAGACAGGAGTTTTTTTACTTCCGGGAATGTTGCAAGGGAATCGGCAAGCGCGACAAGGTCCCGGGGCCCGGCATTCCCGTACGCAATCCGGGCCGTGATCCTTTCAATGTCCGCGTGTTTTGAAAAGAGGCTTTTGAGCGAGAGGCGCAGGGTCGTGTCCTTTACGAAGAATTCAACGGCATCGAGCCGTGCATCGATCTGTGCAACGTCCGTAAGGGGACGGGTAAGCTGGCGGCGCAGCAGCCGGCTTCCCATCGGGGTCTTTGTCCGGTCGAGCACGGAAAAAAGCGTGGCTCCTTTGCTCCCCGTACGGATGCATTCGTGCACTTCGAGGTTGCGCAGCGTCACCGCGTCGAGCATCATGCCCTGCGAAGACGTGCGGGTGGCAAGAGAACTCACCTGAGGGAGCGCGGACTGCTGGGTCTCCTCCGCGTATGCAAGTGCCGCACCCGCAGCGGCAACCGCAGCCGGTATGCCTCCACAGCCGTACCCCTCAAGAGACGAAACGCCGAAATGGTCCATGAGCGTACGGGCCGCCCGGTCAAAAAGGAACCGGTCGTCCGCGTAGGGAGTTACAACCACGCTGTTTTTCGTGAACATGTCACGGATCGTTTCGTCAACAAAAGAGGGGACGATGCATTCGGCCGGGCGGTAGCGGGCGATCTCGGAGCGGATATTATCGGTTACGCCCTCAGCCGGAAGCGCGAGCACGAAAAATTCCCCGGTTGAAATGTCAAGAAGTGCGATTCCCCAGTCTCCTCCTTTTTCACCCGGGGAGAGGGCCATGAGGTAGGCTGCGGCAGCGGACGGGAGCATCACAGGATCGATCACGGTCCCGGGCGTGATGATGCGGACGACCCCGCGCTTCACAAGACCTTTGGCGGTCTTCGGGTCTTCCAGCTGCTCGCAGATTGCAACCTTGTAGCCCTTTGCCACGAGCCGGGCAATGTAGCCCTCGCCCGCATGGTGCGGTACGCCCGCAAGCGGGATCTTCTGGTCGCCGTTTTTCGAGCGTGAGGTCAGGACGAGGTCGAGTTCGCGCGAGACAACGATCGCATCGTCTTCGAGCGTCTCGAAAAAGTCCCCGATATGGAAAAAGAGGATCGCATCCGGGTACTGCGCCTTGATCTCCCGGTACTGCCGCATCCCCGGGGTGAGATTCTTGTCGTTTTCTGCCGCTGTACCGGCATCGTGGCCGGGCGTCCCTTTCATCAGCATATTGTTGTCCGTAACGGGAGATTAACCGTGCTGATCGGCCGGGTCTTTTATGCCGGTTTCTTATAAAAGAGAAGGAATGGAAGGGTGACCACGAGCGCGACGCATTCGAAAGCAAGACCAATGGCAAGCCCGGTCCCGAGCAGACCGATAAGTTCCAGGAACGCGCTGGTCAGGACCGGGATCCCGGAAAAGAGTATGAGGAACCCGGCAAGGATGAGAACAAAAAGGCCTGCAACCGCATTCTTAAGATCCTGAAGGCTCGGCGCGACTGAGAGGACAAGACTGGTGACAAGGTACAGGTAGAGGAGGAACCAGATGTTGAATGACGCGACCAGATTATCATAAAGCGTCTGCCCGATGGCCGAAAAGAGCAGGACAAGCGAAGAGACGGATCCAAAAGAGAGAAGCCCTGAGGAGAACCGACAGCCGGCATACGTGGCAAAGATCCAGGAGAGGCCGGCAAGCACGAGCGGGAGACAAAAGAGCGGCGCGGTGCTGATGATCACGTTTCCTATGACCGGAACCTTCGGTTTCGTGTACGAGACCATTCCCCCCTCTTTTGAGATCAAAACAATTTTTGTGATATGCGCACCGGTAACAATACAGCCGAGAATGTGTGCGCACTCGTGGACGATGATACCCGGAGCGCTCACGGCAAGGTACAGCCACGGGACCCTGAGCACGTGCGCCCAGACATGGTCGAGAAGCCGCGAAAGTGCCATCACAACGATCCCGGTAACGATGACAGCAAGAAATGCCGTGGTCCCGGGCATCGACAGGATATCCATCGAAAGATAGGTCTGGTTCAAGCAGGCAAAAAGCCTGCGGAGTGCTCCTTCCGGCAGGATTATAGGGAGAGCGCTCCATTCCTCACGTATATGCCTGGCGCACCGATACCGGATCAGAAAGCCCGGCCGGCAAACCGGCTCGCCCGCGAGAAGAGCCCGTACCTCCTCCAGCATGCACACAACCCGGTCGACTGGTACCCCTGGGGGGATGAGGCATTCTCCCGCGCAAATGATGAGGATAAACCGGTCTTCCTTTCTATCGGCTACTCCACGTGCCACTGGTGCCACGTGATGGCTCACGAATGTTTTGAGGACGAGAGTGTTGCCGCGATCCTTAACCGGGATTACATCAGCATCAAAGTCGACCGGGAGGAACGGCCCGATATCGACAGCGTGTACATGGAGGTCTGCCAGCAGATGACCGGGCAGGGCGGCTGGCCGCTCACGATAATAATGACTCCGGACAAGCTGCCGTTCTTTGCCGGGACCTACTTTCCCCGGGATTCTACGCCAGCGATGCCCGGGCTCATCACAATCCTCGAACGGATCGCGGATGTCTGGCGCGACAACCGCGAGGAGATCGCCCGCTCCGCTGAAGAGATCAGCAGGTTTGCCGGTGCCCCTCCGTTCCGGCCGGCAGAAGATACACCAGACCGGGCGCTGCTGGAGAACGGGTACCGGGCATTCTCAAACCAGTTCGATACGAAAAACGCCGGGTTTGGGAACGCCCCGAAGTTCCCGGCGCCTCACGTTCTCATCTTTTTAATCAGGTACGGGAATTTTGCGAAGAACCCGGATGCCCTCTCCATGGCAGAGCGGACGCTCGAAGCGATCGTTGCCGGCGGGATCTGGGACCAGATTGGCGGGGGGCTCCACCGGTACGCAACCGATGCCGGCTGGCGCATCCCGCACTTCGAGAAGATGCTCTACGATCAGGCGCTTTTCGTACTCGCGTGCACTGAAGCATACGAGACGACAAAAAAAGAGCGCTTCCGCACGATTGCCGGGGAATGCATTGCGTATGTCCTCCATGACCTGAGCGACCCGGGCGGAGCGTTCTACACTGCTGAGGACGCGGACAGCCCCGGCGGCGAGGGCGCGTATTACACCTGGACAAAGGAAGAGCTTGCCGCTGCCGGGGCCGGGTCCCTCTTCACCCTTACGCCTCTTCCGGAAAACGGGCACGATAGGGGAGAGCCCCGCTTCATCCTCTCGCGGAGCACTCCGACAGACCAGAATCTGCCCGGGCCGGTCCGGGAAAAACTCCGGGCGATCTTGGAGAACCGTGCCCGCCCCGCCCGTGACAACAAGATCCTCGCGGACACAAACGCACTCTTCTGCCAGGCGCTTGCCCGGGCCGGGAGAGCATTTAACGAACCGGAATACACCAAGGCAGCCATGGCAGCGATGGACTTTCTCCTGAACAATCTTGCCGATAAGAACGGGACGCTCTTCCACCGGTATCGCGACGGTGATCGTGCGGTCCGGGCCTTTGCCGACGATTACGCACAGGTTATCGCAGCCCTTATCGCACTTTACGAGGCAATCTTCAATCAGGCATATCTCACAAAGGCCCTGCAGTTTGCCCGTATCCTCATGGAACAATACGAAGATCCGGATGAAGGGGGATTTTTCACGGTGGCACGGGATGCAGGAGAACTTTTCGCACGCAAAAAAGAGTGGTACGACGGCGCATATCCCTCGGCAAATGCCACTGCCTTTGGCGCCCTTTCCTGGCTGGCCCGGATAACCAAAGATCCGGATATGATAGCGTCGGCGAAAGCCTGCTCATTGTTTTTGGCCGGTGCAGCGCAGCGTGCTCCTGCAGCAACGGCCGCCTACCTTGCGGAGCTTGTACGGTTTTCTGACGATTCGGAGCGGATCGATCTCGTAATTGCCGGTGACCCGGCTGCGGAGGACACCCGGGCCCTGATCGCTGCGGCAGACAGCCGGTACCTGCCCGGGCTCATAACAATCCTCCGGCCATCGGGAAGCGCCGGGGACACAATCGATGAACTTATCCCGGGTGCGTGTGGCCGCACGATGCTTGTCGGCCGGGCCACCGCTTACCTCTGCGGCGGCCACACCTGCCGGCCACCGGTTCAGGATCCTGATGAACTCCGGTGGATGATGGAGAAGATCGGGCAATAAATCAGTCGATAATATTTCTCCGGGATTTCTGCAATCACGGTTAAAAACAAGGCTTTAGCGAAGAATGGTCTGTAAATCATTCAGACACTCTCGGGGGCTGTCGCCCCCGCCGTTGCGGCAACCCCCAATTGCGATGATGAGGTATTACCTGTTCCGAGATACACACGAGAAGCCAAGTAGGAATTTCAAGACATCCGGGTTTTTCCGCTAATGTCGTGCGGGCAGATGGAGGGACGAGCACTGCCCGCCCCGCCATCAGGCGGATATCACAAGAATGGTGCATCCATCCGGTCTTTTTTAGTTATACCCCCAGAGCAAGGAGGCGGGAGCAAGGGCTCGCCCTGCAGATAATTTCCCATAAACCGATGAGCCCCCGCTTATGCAGGCAATGCTGCCCTGCACCAAAATATCACTAAAAAAAATTACAGATTTTTCAGCGCCACGAGATCGCGGACGCCCACCAGTTTCCAGACAAGGGAACGCTCCTCTTCGGCAATCTTTGCCGGGGGATCGGCAGGCGAGTGCCCGAGCGCTGCAAGAATGTTGCAGGAGAGTTTGCGCTCCACGATCAGGTCCACAAACTTGTCGCGGATGATCTTTTTCTCGATGGAGTCCTCGACTTCTTCGAGATATCCCTGAAGCGTGACAAACGTGTACGAGGAGAGGTCTTTTGTGTATTTCTCGATCTCCACCGAGACATGCGGGCTTTTCCGGAAATATTCCAGTTTCTTGCCGTACTTTGTCGAGAGGAAATACAAGAACGAACCATCGAAAACGTAGAGGAACGGGGCGATGTAGGGATATTTTTCGCCCTGGAAAGCAATTCGGCAGATGTACCCTTTCTCGATGAGCCGGTCGTACTCCACCTTCTCCATCCTGGGGATCTTCACAATCTCCATAAACTCACAACAATCTGCATTCTGAAAAGAGAGATGATAAACCTTCTCAAATGTCCGCGAGATTCTTGCTGGTATTGAAATTACAAGTGTTCTGCCGGGAAGCCGGCACGGAGCCATGCCTGCATCCCGCCAAGGACATTGGTTACCTTATCGTACCCGCGCATGGCAAGCAGGCTCGCAGCGAGGCTTCCCTTATAGCCGGCATCGCAATAAACATAGACCGGGCGGTCCCGGGGGATCTCGCCAATGCGTACCGGAATCTCACCGGCATAGATGTGGTGCGAGCCTTGGATATGGCCCTGCGCCATGCGCTTTTTGATGTCCCGCACATCGAGCAGGAAGAGATCCTTCTCCCCCTGCTTTTGGAATAGTTCCTGCACGGTGCAGGTCCCGGTTCTCTCCACCGGCAGCGCGGCGCGGAACCATGCGGGAAATCCCCCGGCAAGCCAACCGTACACATTATCGAAACCGAGCCGGACAAAATGCGGAAGGGCACGCGGGACTTCGCAGTTGAAATCATCAATGATGATTATCGGCTGGTCATAGGTCAGCACCCAGCCGGCAAATGCGGGGAGGCCCTCGCGCCAGATCGAGATACTGTCGGGAATATGACCACCGGCAAACGCTGTCGGGGAGCGGATATCGACAAGCTGGCAGCCGGACCGGATGGTTTCCTGCACTTCTGCAGGCTGGAGCGGTCGGGGCACGGGTAAAGTGCCAAGGAGAGCCGGCCCGTCCCTGTTGAGCCGTTCCATCTGCCGGAAATACGGGGGCTGGTAGGGGGATTCCGTGCTCCGTTTTGCGACAAACTCCTCTTTTGTGATCAATAACTGCGGGTTTGTCCTTTCCTCAAAACCGATGGTCGAGATCGGCAGGTCTGCAATGTCGCCCCCGCAGACCGAACCGGCGCCATGGGCGGGGCAAAGGATCGCACCCTTCCCGAGGGGGAGGATCTTTCTGGTGATGCTGTCGTGAATGGTTGCCGCCATCTCCGCCTTTTTCTCCTGTCCAAAAAAGTCCGTCCGCGCAATATCGCCCGAAAAGAGCGTGTCCCCGGAAAAGACAAGATAGGTTTCGTCCGAGACTTCGGTGTCTGCCACGACAATCGTGATGCTCTCCTCCGTGTGGCCCGGGGTTTCGAGAATGCGGACGGAAAGCGGCCCGAGCATGAACCGCTCGCCCTCCCGTACCGGTGTCCCGAAGCGAAAAGCCATCCGTGCCCCATGGAAAATCTGTGCGCCCAACCGTGCCGCAAGCTCCGGGCCACCGGTCACGTAGTCCTCGTTCCTATGCGTCTCGAAGATGTGCGTGATCACGGCATCGTGCTGCCGCGCGAGATCGAGATATGCTTCGCAGTCCCTCCGGGGATCGACAACCGCTGCCACGCCCCCGGTCCCGAAGATCCATGAGTTGTGGGCAAGCCCTTCGGAGACAATGCGTTCAAACCACATACCATTCAGCCCTTTTGCTGAAACTCTCGTGCCACGTAGTATATACTTTGGCGTGGGGGCAGAGGCAATCTACCGCACGTAAGGGTAGCGCAGAAGCAGGGGCGTTCCCTTTTCGCTTTCCGGCCCGTCGAGAATCCGGCTGATCTCCGCAAGGCCCACGGGCACGCAGCCGACAACCTCGGCACACACGTTGATGCGCCGGTGAAGAAAATCGACAAAAGGATACCGGGCGAGCTCATTGTTGTGGTAATGCCCATGAATAACCCAGCCGCCAAAGGCCGGGTCTGCATCGGCCGGATCGTGGACAAGCAGGAATTCCCGCCCCCCACAGGTAAGCCGATATTCAGGAACCGTTCCTTCCAGTCGGGCATCATGATTTCCCGCGACAAACGTGATCCGGCCGTTCAGCTTTCTGCGGTACGCAGAACCGGGGATCCGGCCTTTCCAGTACGAGAGATCGCCAAGGAAAAAGGCCCGGTCGTTTTTTCCCACACAAGCATTCCAGTTGGCAATGAGAACCCGGTCCATCTCATCGGGATCGGTATCCACGAACGGGCGGGCACAGTACCTGATGATGTTCGCGTGTCCGAAGTGAAAATCCGAGATGAGGAAGATATCGTCCGGGGCGTGCGGGAGCGGTGCGACAGGCTCAAAGCCGGCCGCTCTCCGGTAGGCTGCCATGGACTGCTGCCAGGCAAGCGGGCTTTTAATCTCGTCCCCTGAGAGCCAGCGCTGCTGCAGGAGATCGTACTCCCCGAGAATATCTTCATTGTGCATGACCGTGATCCGGAGGCCGGCATCGTCAAGCAGGACCGGCCGGACCGGTACGGTGTAGTGCCGGTGCAAAAGGAGCGCCCGTTGCATAAGGGATACAATGCGTTCGGCAGCGGTTGCCCGCAGCGGTTGCCCGGAAAATTCCGCGGCCTCCCGCTCCATCATGGCAAAGGTCTCCTCCGCTTTTTCGGCTGGCAGCCGGTTTGCTATTGTGGCATGGAACCATTTTTCATCCGGCCGGCCGTCCCAGGCATTCAGGCTTTCCGTAAATGGCGCGAGCGTCCGGGCAAGTTCGCGCACAAGACCGGCAAGTCGTGGGGAGGGGCGGACAGAGAAGGCAACAACACCACCGTGCATGCCCTTTCGGCATTCCCAGCCGTCAAGCATGAACGGGAGTGCCCCGCAGTTCTTTGCCGCGGCGGCAATGGTGTCAAGGAGAAGGGATTTGTTGCCGGCATCGGGAAGCGTAAACGGGCCGTAGAGGGTGATGTGGGGGTGGCGTTCCCGGAATTCCATAACTTTCGCTTTTTCTGCAATAACGCGGGTCAGTTCCTTGATCTTCCACCGGGTCCGGGCAAGCCGGATCTCGACAAGATAGGTCTCTTCCATGATGCCTGCCCTTAATTAAGGGAAGTATTGGCACAGCGGGTAAAAAATTGTGGCGATATGAAGAAGACTGCCGCAAACGATCAGGATTTAGCGCCGGAAATGCAACATATAACTGTGCAGCCGCGTCGTTATGTGCAGCAGAGACTGGAAAGGGAGCCGGTCCGCGCTTTTTTCTTTGACATGGACAATACCCTCTTTGACCTTGTCGCTGCGCAGGTCGCAGCCTGCGGAGAGGTGGTAAATCACCTCGGGTACGATGACGGCAACGAACTTTTCCGGTATTTCCTCTCCGGTGTGCACGGCTTTGAGTCCACAGAGAATATCCGGCAGTACATGGCAGACCGCAATATCCCGGCAGACGGCCTGTTCGATGAGGCATGCCGGATCTATGCGGACGAGAAACTCCGGCATATCGTGCCCTACCCGGGTGTCGAACAGACCATAAAAACGGTGCGGGAGCTTGGCCTCCCGATGGTGATTGTGACCGATGCCGAGTCACCGGATGCCTGCGAGCGCCTTACCAAATGCGGACTCCGGTCATATTTCGACCGGACGATCTCGTTTGACCTGGTGAAAGTAAAAAAGCCGGCGCCCGGCCCGTTCCTTGCTGCCCTTGATGCAACGGGAACCCGGCCGGAAAATGCGCTTTTTATCGGAGACAGCCTGCGGCGCGACATTGCCCCATGCAGGAAACTCGGGATACGCACAGTCTATGCCCGGTATGGCGACCGGTTCGCAAACGCCCGACAGGAAATCGAAGCCGATTACGTGATCGACCGGATGCCGGATCTCCTCCCGATTATCAGGACTCCATAAGATCCGTTGCGCAATCCGAACCGGCATGTGTCTCCTGCCACCCGGTTACCTGTCGGAAATCTCTGGTGGTTTTTTTCATCGGCTTTCCGGACCGGTACCTCTGGCGGCCTCCCGAAACAATTCCGATTGTGTTATATGTTAGCATGCTACAAATTAACAAGGTATCATGTTTGGATTGCCTGATATTACGATTCTTGTTTTCGGTGGCGTGACGGTTGTGGCCATTGTCGCGCTGCTGTACTGGGGCCTGACTTTTAAGGGGCATGACTGACCATGGCGGATATTCTCACCGTTGTTGTCGTTGCCCTCTACTTTATCCTGATGATTGGGATTGGCGTGTGGGCGTCAAAAAAGATCAAGACCACTGAGGATTACCTTGTTGCCGGCCGCTCGCTCGGGTTCTGGGTTTTTGTCCTCTTAATGATCGGTGCGGTCTGTTCGGGCATGTCGCTTCTTGGCGTCTCGGGACTCGGCTACCGGGCCGCATGGCCCACCATGTGGGAGCAGATCTTTGTCCCGCTCTCTATCGGGTTCTGCGTGATCTTCTTTGGAGTCAAGCTCCACACGGTTGCGAAGAACGCGGGCTATGTCACCGTGCAGGACTACCTCGCCCACCGGTACGAGAGCCCGAAGGCCCTCCGGTCGCTCTCCGCTGTTGCCGGGATCATCGTTTCGCTGATCTACCTTGTCGGCCAGTACACCGCAATCGCAATCGTGCTCATGTGGCTCTTTGCAATCCCGCTCTGGCTTGCGCTCGTGATCGCAACGCTGGTGACCATGACCTACACGACCATCGGCGGGCTCTATGCGGTTGCGTGGGCCGCGCTCATCCAGTCGATCATGCTCATTGTCGGCATCTTTGTGATGGCGCCGATCATCATCTTTTATGCCGGCGGGTTTTCGCAGGTAAACACGTTCCTTGCCGGTATCAACCCGAACCTTGTGATGCCCTGGATGCCCTCGGGAGCATTTGCTCCCGCATACGTGGTCTCGTTTGCGATCATGCTCATGATCGGTCTTGCCTGCGCCCCGCACGTGATCAACAACGTGCTTGCAGTAAAAGATGTGAAATATTTCAAGTGGGCACCGCTCGTCGCGTTCCTGATCTACGGTGTCGCCATGTTCCTCTTGAAATTCAGCGGCATTGCAGGACTTGTGATGGTTAAGGAGGGCATCTTTACCCTGCCAACGGTCTCGAACGCATCGGACTTCGTAATCCTCTACGGGATCCAGTACGCACTCCCGATCATGGCGCTCTGGGCGGTTTTTGCCGTGATTGTTCTCGCAGCCGTTATGTCAACGACCGATCGGCTGATGCTCACCATTGGTGCCATGTGCTCGTGGGATCTCTACAAAAAGGTCCTGCGGCCCGATGCAGACGACAAGAAAGTCCTGCTGCTCTCAAAGGTAGTTGTCGTTCTCTCCGCGATCGGCACGATGATCCTTGCAATCAACCCGCCCGAAGCCCTCGCAAGCCTCATCTGGATGGGTATCGGGATCATGCTCTCGACTTTTGCCGTCCCCCTCCTTGCCGGCCTGTACTGGCGGGGCGCAACAAGGGACGGGGCGCTTGCGAGCATGACCCTCGGGCTTGTTTCAGCAGTTGTCTTCGGGGCCCTGAATTACTTTAAGATCACGGTCCTTGGCTACAACTTTGCCGATCTCCCGGTCCACTTCTCGTTTATCCCGCTTATCATCGCGATTGTAGTCATGGTGGTCGTGAGCAGGTTTACCACAAAGACTCACGAGAAGATCCTTGACGAGACACAGACCGGCTGGTACATCTCAAAACAGTAAATCCCTTTTTTGTTAGGTTTTTATTACGTCTTAAGGCCAACATATCTGACGTGAAGACGGCAATTCTTGGCGGCGGACTTTCCGGTCTCGCCCTTGCCCGGCTCCTGCACGAACGGGGTGACGAAGTCGTAGTTCTCGAAGCGGAAGAACAGTACGGCGGCCTCTGCCGGTCACGGACCGAGAACGGTTTTACGTTTGATATCGGCGGCTCGCACATCATCTTCTCGCGGGACAAGGAAGTCCTTATGTTCATGCGGCGGATGATCGAGGGAAACGAGCAGCAGAACGATCGGAACACGAAGATTTTTTACAAGGGCCGGTTCGTGAAGTACCCGTTCGAGAACGGCCTTTTCGATCTCCCTGCGGAAGACCGGTTCTTCTGCATCAGCGAGTTTGTCAAAAACCTGATTGCTGTCGAGAAAGGCGAGGTCCCGACCCCGGAAAACTTCCACGAATGGATCTGTTATACGTTCGGTAAAGGTATTGCCGAGTGCTACATGGTGCCGTATAACGAGAAGATCTGGAAATATCCGACCGAACAGATGTCCCTGCACTGGGTGGACGGCCGGATCCCCCGGCCACCGGTGGACGATGTGATCAAAGCCGCAGTCGGGATCCCGACCGAAGGCTATACCCACCAGGCTGTTTTCTCCTATCCGCTCGATGGGGGGATTGAAGCGCTTGTCCGTGCCATCGCAAAACCGGTCGAGCCGTTCATCCGGACGAACTTCCGGATAACAGATGTCAGAAAAAGCGGCAGCCGCTGGCAGATCGGTAACGGTGCGGAAACGATCGAAGCCGACAGGATCATCTCCACTATCCCGGTCCAGCACCTGCTGGCAGCACTTCCCGGTGTCCCGCAGGAGGTGAAAGCGGCCTGCGATGCACTTACCTACAATTCGCTGGTCTGCGTCAACATCGGTGTGAAGGGAAGTGTCCCGGACTACTCGTGGCTCTATATCCCCGACCCGGCACTCGGGAAGACCAACCGGATCTCGTTTCCCTCGCAGTACAGCCGGCACGTTGCACCGCAGGGCCATTCCGCAATCCTTGCCGAGATCACGCACCAGCCCGGGGATGCAGTTGCACACATGAGCGATGCCGAACTCGTCCGCGAGGTTACCGGGACGTTAGCCGCCATGGGCCTTGCCGCTCCCAAAAACATCACCTACACTTCGGTCGTACGCCAGCCGTACGCCTACGTGGTCTACGATATCCGGTACCAGGAAAATATCGCGAAAGTCAGGGAGTACTGTTCTGCGGCAGGCATTCCGCTCGTGGGCCGGTTCTCGCAGTTCGAGTACCTCAACATGGACGGCTGCCTACGGAGCGTGCTCGACTTTGTCCGGCAGTACCCGGCCTAATCACGTTTTTACAGCACGCTTATTATCAGAAAAACCCAAAAAAAGTACAAGGAGTCCTTTTTCCCCATGATATCGGTTATTGTCCCGTCTTTTAACGAAGAAGAAAATATCGCCCAGTGCCTTGTCTCGCTCGCTCACCAGACGCTTGCGAGGAGCGACTACGAGATTATTGTCGTTGACGGCGGCTCGACCGACAAGACCTGCGAGATTGCACGGAAATATGCCGACATGGTCTTTATCCAGAAGAGCAAAAAAGTCGGCGGGGCAAGAAACGACGGGGTCGAGGCGGCAAAAGGGGATATTGTCGCGACCACCGATGCGGACTGCATCCTCCCCCCGGACTGGCTCGAACAGATCCGCAATGCATTTGCAAAGGAGCCGGAACTTGCGCAGGTTTACGGCCCGGTGTACCCGATTGAGGACAGTATCGGGAACCGGTTCTCGCTTCTCCTCGCAAACACCTTCTCCCGGATCGGGTACTACAGCAGGACGTTCTATTACACGCTCGGCTGCAACACCGCTTTTCGGAAAGATTTGTTTGTCAAAGCCGGCATGTACCGCTGTATCGATGCCGGAGACGATCTCGAAATAGCGATGCGGATGAAGGATGTCGGCACGGTCCGGTTTCTGGGCGGCCTGAAAGTCGGGTTTTCCATGCGCCGTTACCAGCAGTTCGGGACAGTCCAGTCGCTGTACGAGTGGTTCTATATTGTTGCCCATGGCGGGGAGACCAAGAAGTATGCGTACTCAAAAAAAGAGTACAAATGAATGGTGCGCAGGTACCCGGAGAATCCTGTGAACCCGGCAACTGACGGGCCGGAAACTCCGGTATCCGATCCGATAGAGATTTTTGAGACAAACGATTTTGCCCGGCTGCTTGGCATGCACATCACCGACGCCCGCGACGGGTACGCCCGGGTGGAGATGGACTCTTGCGGGAAACTCAACCCCCACGGGGCCGCCCATGGGGGCGCAGTATTCTCGCTTGCCGACCACGCGTTCGGGATTGCATCGAATTTTGGCCCGGTACAGTATACCGCCATTTCCGTTCACATCCAGTACCTTCTTCCGGCCCGGGGCCGGCTTGCCGCGGTTGCGGAACGCATAGCAAAAAACGATACCTGCGATACGTTCCGCGTAACGGTATGCGACGAATCGGGCCGGACCGTTGCGCTTTTCTACGGCACCGCGTTCCGGGTCTCCCCGTAGGTCACGGACCGGCCGTTTTTCCCCCTTCCCCGTCCCCGTCCCTTCTTCCCATCCTTACTTTTCGGTAACCGTTCGTTTATTGTCCAGAGCTTTCCCATACCCTGTGTATGACAGCGGAAAAGGATGCCGTGGCAACGGTTGCCGGGCTCATGGCGCTTGCGGCCCGGACTGCCCCGAAGGGAAGAGGGCAGGACTCGATCGTTATTGCCGTGCTCACGAAAGCACAGACAAAGAAACTCGTTGCCGCGATGAAAACATACGGAGAAGCCAACGAGTCGTACAGGTTCTTCCTGCGCGATGCGGCAAATATCGCTGCCGGTGATGCCTGTGTAATTATCGGCGCCACCGGGCGGGACGCAGCGGGCATAAACTGCGGTGCGTGCGGGTACGCAACCTGTGCCGAGTTCCTCAAAGCCGCACAAAAGGCAAAAGCAAAGAAGGACAGCCACCCGTACCGGGGGCCCAACTGCGCGATCAAGATGGCCGATCTCGGGATTGCGGTCGGTTCCGCGGCAAAGACCGCCCAGATCCACAATGCGGACAACCGGATCATGTTCAGTGCCGGGTCTGTTGCAGTTGCGCTCGGACTACTCGGGAAGGACTGCACGGTTGCCTACGCGATCCCGCTCTCTGCGACCGGGAAAAATGTCTTCTTTGACCGGGTCTGGCCAAAGTGAGTGGGGACAGCGCCATCTCTTTTTACCCATAAAAAAAACTGCCCTTTTATGGTACGGCAGCACCAGTACTAACCGGGATTTTCCATGTACACAATTGTCCTGCTCCGCCACGGCGAGAGTACCTGGAATAAGGAGAACCGTTTTACCGGCTGGACCGATGTCGACCTCTCGGAAAAAGGAACCGCAGAAGCAGAACGGGCCGCCCGGCTCATCGCAGAGGCGGGCTTTTCGTTCGATCTCTGCTACACGTCCATGCTCCGCCGGGCAATCCGTACGCTCTGGATTGTGCTCGACAAGATGGACCTGATGTACCTTCCGGTCGAGCACTCGTGGCGTCTCAACGAGCGCCATTACGGCGCCCTCCAGGGGCTCGACAAGCGCGAGACTACCGAGAAGTTCGGCAAAGATCAGGTCCTGCTCTGGCGTCGGGGATATGCCGTACGCCCCCCCGCGCTTTCTGCCGATGATAAAAGGCACCCGCGTTTCGATCCGCGTTATGCCGGCATGGGCCCGGAGGCGCAGCCCGCAACTGAGTCGCTCGCAGACACGCTCGCCCGGGTGGTACCTTACTGGGAGGGAACCATAGCTCCGTCAGTTAAATCGGGAAAGAAGATCCTTGTCGCAGCTCACGGGAATAGTATCCGGGCGCTGGTCAAGTACCTCGATCACGTCCCTGACGATGAGATCACGGGACTTAACATTCCGACCGGTTTCCCGCTCGTGTACGAGCTGGACGATGACCTGCACCCGGTCCGGCATTATTACCTCGGCGACCCCGAGGAGATCCGGCAGGCAACGGCCTCGGTCGCAAACCAGGCCGGCACCGGGAAATAAGTTCCCTTTTTTCCGTTCAGGCTTTTTTTAAGATGATCAGAACGAAACCTTTTCTAGTCGGGAGGAACGATAACCACTGACAGACCATGCCGGTCATGATGATACGCGGCGGTGACCTGGATCTCGTAGAATACGAGTTTCGGTCGTTTCTCCCGGGCGAAATAGCAAAGACGCTCGGGTTTGAGAAGAAAAAGTTCAAACTGGCCCCGAAAAAAGGGAAGGTGCTGGTAAAGGCACCGGCCCGGATCCACCTCTCGGTCCTCGATATGAACAGGTTTGCGCCGGACCATGCAGGAGGCGGCGGGATCGGGTTTGCCATCCAGTGCTACTGCACCGCAGAGGCCGAGTGCACGAAGAAGGGCATTGAGATCGATTACAACCGGTCGGCTATCATCGAAAATTTTGTTGCCGTATTTTCAAAAGCCGTGGGGTATACCGGCGGTTTCAGGATCAAGGCTGCCGATCACCAGAAAAAACATGTCGGCCTCGGATCGACAAGCACCGTGATGATGGCGGTTGCAACTGCCATTAACGAGGCAGTTGGCGCACCGCTCACAAATGCCGAGCTGCGCAGGCTTATCGGCCATAACTATGTCGAAGAGACAGCAGACGGAAAAATAGCCTTTGGTTTTGAGACCGGTGTCGGTCCGGCCGCGAGCACGTATGGCGGCATGGCAGTGATGGGAGACGAGCTCGTGCTCGTGTACCACCATCCGTTTGCGGAAAGAAAAAACGTCTTTATCGTACTCCCCCCGTCAGACATCTCGTCTGCGGGAACAAAGGAATTCGATCTTTTGATGAACCGTGCGCGGACGCTCGATTACCGCGACCGGGAGCTCAAGGCATACTTTTTCATGATGGACCTTATCCCGGCGCTCGAACACGAGGATCTCAAAAAAGCCGGTGACATCATCTGGGAGATCGAGTTCCGGGGCTCGAAACGTGCCGAAGTCGAACACCACAGTTACCGGATCTACCAGTACATGAGCATGCTCCGCGAGGCCGGCCTCGAATTTGTCGGGATGAGTTCGGTCGGGCCCGCAATCGCTATCATCACCGACCGGGACAAAAAAGCCGTTCAGAAAATCCTCAAGCCCATCGGTCTTGAGATTGCCATCGAGACAAAGGTCGATAACAAGGGCATGACAGTCACGCACCGCAGATAAAAACCGGTCCTCCTGAAAAATCCCCAAGAGAGATGCACTCTGCGGATACGTCCGGCTGCAGGAGGTTGCCCCGATCGATCTCAGAGATCGATCGGTCCGACCAGTTTTTTTAGAGAACGACAAATGAAGGGAGGAGGCGACCTTCAACAAGTGAGGGGGAGGGGGTCGGTCCGGAGAGAGTATGAGATCGGCCGGACCGATCGATTGTAAAAACGATCGGTCCGATCACCCGGTACCGTCTGGACTTCCACGCGAAGCACTGGTCAGGAAACGGGAATAAAATAGGACGCCCCGACCGATCTCAGGGATCGATCGGTCCGATCATTTTTTTTGCGGAGCTGCAATGAAGGGGAGAGGGGCGACCTGTTTTTTTGAAGTCGGGGCGATCGATTTTTTTTTTGAAACGATCAGTATGTAACCGGATTTTTTCCCGAAATGTTATGGCAGATTTCGGAATCCTTTTGTCACGGGTACGACATTTTTCCGGGTCCGTGATTTTTTTATAGAGAAATTGGCTCTGGAGAAATCGTTTCCCCGGAACCAAACCGTATTTACCTGGGTGACCCCCTCTCTCCCCAATGGGGGTGGCCACCCACGGAGACGGAGCCCCATTGACCCCCCCGACCAAATAAAATTTTTCAATTGTGCTTCCCGTGCCCGGGTTTGCTCCACGGGGCGAGCAAACGAGGTTCTCTCGCAACAAAATTCAGGATGTCACTTACGGATGTCTACAGAGCCGAAAAATCTGTGGGGATATCCCCGAACGGGATAGCTTTAGTCCCCTTCCGGCTTCTTTCTCCGGCACGAGGAGATGAGGCCGGCAATGATAGCGAGAATTGCAGCCCCGGTCAGGGCCAGGACCCCGAGGAGCATCAGGCTCATGTTCTCTTTTACTATGGAAAGGGTGCCAAGGTAATACCCGCCAAGCACGAGAAGCAGCGTCCAGGCCACTGCGCCAAGGATATTATAGAACAGGAACCTGCGGTATTTCATGGAACCGACACCGGCCAAAAACGGCGCAAAGGTCCGGACAAAGGGCACGAACCGGGCGACAAAAATGGTCGCTCCACCCCACCGGTCGTAGAAACAATGCGTGCGTTCGATGTACTCTTTCTTGATAAGGCCCGGGAACTTTTCCATAAAAACCTTCAGGCCCAGGTAATTCCCCAGCCAGTAATTGACCGTATCCCCGATAACCGCCCCGAGAATGTAGACCGCGATAAGAAGTTCGAGGTTCAGGATCCCCGACGCTGCTGCGGCTCCCGAAACAAAGAGCAGGGAGTCCCCGGGCAAAAACGGCGTGATGACAAAGCCGGTCTCGCAGAAGATGATGACAAACAGGAGGAGATACGTCCAGATACCATATGCCTGTACAACCGATACGAGGTTCTGGTCGAGATGGAAAATAATGCCGAGAAGCGACTCTATCATAGCTTGTACAGTAAATGGGGCGACAGCATATATCAACATGGAGGGGTGTAGATGGATGGCGGCCGCTTTTTGGTTACAGGAAATGACCGGAAAACATGTTAATTTTGTGAAACATATATCGGTAAAAAATATCAGATCAGATGTACCTTCTCCTTTGCATCTTCCCGAAGTGAGTATCATGACGCATATCTTTCAGCATATCCGGATGGGTGTCGTGGCCTGTTTTATCCTGGCAGTCCTTTTCCTGATCCTGCCGGTGCAGGCGTTCACGGCTGACTCCCTCAACATCACGGTAGACAAAAACGGCGACGCTTCGGCAGTCTTCCGTTTCACACTCGAAGGCGTTATCGAGAACGCAATCCCCGAATCCGTGCTCCAGGAGCAGCTGGTAAAAGGGCTTGCTACCAGTTCCGATCCGCCGCAGGTTGTCTCCTTTGATAAATCGCAGGCTTCCCTTATCCTGAAAAATTTCGCAGTGACAAACGATGTTGCGACCGGGACGGAGTACCAGACTGCACCGATGGACTTTAAAAAAGCGCAGCTGGCCCTGCAGAATTCTGCGGTGAGCACGGTAATCTCTGCCGATTTTTCCCCGGCAACGATCACGGTCACGTTCCCTGACGGCTATTCGCGGACGCTTGGGGATTCTTCAGCACTCCCGAGCCTCACGCATACGGTCGTTGACCCGGCAAAAGCCGCTGCCGTCCCCACCGTGAACGCCTCGGCGCTCGGTGCGATAAAAGTCAGCACATCGCCGGCAAAAGTCCATGTATACATCGATTCCGTGTATGCCGGTGAGAGCCCGGACACCTTTACCGGGATCTCCCCGGGCCAGCACGAAGTAATGCTCGAATCAGACGGGTACGTGACCTCGACAAAAACGGTGACGATCCGTGCCGGCGAAACCGCTACTATCTTTGAATCTCTTACCTTTGCAGAGACGCCGACAAAGAAGGCGGGGGTTTCCGGGACCGGGATTTGGGCATTTGCCGGTGTAGTGGCGGTCTGCGGAGTGATCGCCCTGCGTCGGAAATAACTGAACCCTTTTTTACGATTCAAAATCCGACGTATCTGAAATCTTTCAGATATGTTTTAGCAGGAGTTGCGGGTATTTGTCTGATGATTCTCCCCCTCCCCGCTGATGCCCGGAGTTGCCCGGGCTTCTTGCCGGGCCCTCTGCTCGGGCAGATTACCGGTTCATTTTTCCCGATTAGGTAATTGCCCGCCGCGGGGACGCCCCGTCGGGGGCGGCGGGAGCCATCGTTTGCATAAGCTATCATGAGAGAGCACTTTTTTCCAGATACTCCAGTCCTGTTCGTCTTTCCTGCCTTACAACACCCGGTTGAACTGTCCCGTGATCTCAGCCCGCGGGAAACGTTTTCCCCGCACGGTAAGGTCCCACGTATGCGTTTTACACTCCCCGCAAAACCGGCTGCCGGTAAGCGAACGCACTTCATCCTCGGTAAAATAATGTGTAGCAATCCCGTTCTTGCGCGCAAATGTCCAGGGTTCGCTTTCCGTGCCCTGCCCGGCCCGGAAGTCCTCCCGGGAGAATCCCGAGAAAAACAAGGTACCTCCGGGCCGCAGCACGCGGGCGATCTCTTCAACGGCGTTCTTCCGGTCTTTTTCCCGGAGATGGCCGATAACATGGAACGCCACCACGGCATCGAATGCTCCCGCTGCAAACGGCAGGAAGCAGGCATCGGCAACGGCAACCTCTCCCACGGTTCTGGCAAAAACCTGCGATCTGCACAGGACTGTTGCGGATAACGAGATATCGATACCGGTAACAACGCATCCCCGTTCCAGCAGCGCGGTAAACGTCTTCCCGTTCCCGCAGCCGAGTTCGAGGACCCGCTCTCCTCTTGAAAGCGCCGGCAGGTTATGCACCGCGCCGCCCCAGACCCGGCCTTTCCGGGCATATTCCTTTTCCCAGGGATTTTCAACAGGAGCGGTCATTACAGGTTTTTCCTTTATAAAAAACGGGTGTCCCGGCCAAATCAGTGTTTTTGTTTTTCGTCCCGGATTAATAACGTCCTGTTCGCGCCTTGCAACATAATAAAGGAAAACGCGCCTACATAATACTGGAACATAAATACGGGAAGACGTCCCCGGGCATCCGGGAGACGCACCCGAGGTCGTGCCAGATGCTGGATATCAGGTTTGTACGGGCGAGCCCTGAGATCGTCAAAGCCGATCTTGCCAAACGGAACGCCACAGAAAAGATCGCATGGGTGGACGAGATACTTGCAAAGGATGCACGGTCCCGCGAGCTCAAGGTGCAGACCGACGAACTCCGGCGCCGGAGGAACACGATCGCGCGGGAGATTAACGAAACCAGGAAGGCAGGAAACGATCCGGCGCCCTTAATGAAAGAGGCTGGCGAACTCCCGAAAAAGATCAAGGCAAACGATGCCGAGCAGGAAGAGATCTCGAATGTCATCCACACCCGGCTCATGCGCCTCCCCAATATCCTGCACGAGAGCGTGCCGCAGGGAAAAGACGACACCGAGAACGTTGAAGTCAAGCGTGTCGGCACGCCGCGCACGTTCGACTTCGAGCTCAAAAACCACGGCCAGCTTGCAGCCGATAATGGCTGGGCAGACTTCGAGCGGGCAACAAAGACCTCGGGCGCGGGCTTCTATTTCCTCAAAGGCCCGCTTGTCATGCTCGACCTCGCGCTCCAGCACTTTGCGCTCGACCTCCTCATAAAGAAAGGATTTACTCCCGTAGTCCCGCCATTCATGATCAACCGGAACTCGTATGAGGGCGTCACCGATCTCGACGACTTCGAGAAGGTCATGTACAAGATCGATGGCGACGACGCATATCTGATCGCAACGAGCGAGCACCCGATCGCCGCTATGTACCAGGGCGAGATCTTCGAAGAAAAGGACCTCCCCCTGCGTCTCTGCGGCCTCTCGCCCTGCTTCCGGCGCGAGATCGGGGCACACGGCCTCGACACGAAGGGTCTCTTCCGCGTCCACCAGTTCACGAAGATCGAGCAGTTTGTTTTCTGCAAACCCGAGGACTCCTGGCCCATCCACGAAGAACTTCTCGCAAATGCCGAAGATGTCTTTACCCGACTCGGGCTTCCCTACCATGTGGTCAACATCTGCACCGGCGATATCGGCACGGTCGCCGCGAAGAAGTACGACATCGAAGCCTGGATGCCGCGGGAGAACGCGTACAAGGAAGTAGTCTCCTGTTCCAACTGCACCGCGTACCAGGCAACGAGCCTCAACATCCGGGTCCGGGACAAGGAAAACTTCGAGTCCAAGCGCTTTGTCCATACCTTAAACTCGACCGCAATCGCCACCTCGCGGGCACTGCGGTGTATCCTGGAAAATTACCAGAACAAAGACGGTTCGGTTACCATCCCCGAAGTCCTGCGCCCGTATATGGGTGGCCGCGAACTGCTCTGACCGGATTTCCTTTTTCTCCCCTCTTCTTTATAAGCATCGGAAAATATACATATGATGAATAAGGTATTTGCCTGAAAGGCTGTATACTGACTATAGAATTGGGAATGTGGTACTATGGGCTATCCCGACTTGAAAAGTGACGAGTCCATCATCCTGACGGCACAACACGTCAAAGTGAAGTCCGTGCCGTTCGAACTGGTGCTCACCAACCGGCGCCTCATCATCATCGACAGCGAGAAAAACGTTGTCCCTACACAGCAGATCCCGTTAATTACGATACGCAATGTCATGATCGGGGAGAATGCAATACGGGACCCGGTCATCACGCTGACAATCCTGACCGACACGGCCGACACCCGCGAGCTTGCGCTTACCTATGCAATGCAGACCGGAGGAGAACGCAGGCGCGAGGCCGGGGAGTGGGTAAAGGCCTTAAAAAAATATATTGCCGAAGCATCGTCCTACCCGGTGGATATGATGCCCGCGTCCCAGCCTGCCGTGCAGCCGCCCCGGCAGGACTATGCGGGCTCGTCCGGCATAAAAAAGAAGATCGAAGTCTCACGACCGATCAAAAAGATTGTGGTGGATACCGATCACCTCCCGCCAAAACCCGTAGAGACCTCGACCCTGCCGGAAGGCACGTTCTGTTCCCGATGCGGGAACCGCATTCCCCCCGGGTCTACGTTCTGCAACCGCTGCGGGACAATGGTGGTAACTGCAGATGAGGCAAAAGCTCCGGCCCCGACGGCCGCCGCACCGGAACAGATCAGCACCGTCCCGGTGGCAGCACCGGTCTCGGGAGATCGCAAGAGCCGGCCCATAGAACAGATCATCCACTCGATCGAACCCTTGATCGAGGACTCCGTTCCCCGGGCAGGGCCCATGGACGCAGTCCCGGAACCTGAAGGTGCACTGGCACCGCAGGTCCCCCATGCGGCAACGGAAAATGCCCCGGCCGAACAACCGGCTGTACCCGCGACTTCCGAGACACCGGCCACGGAAAGTGCTGCATCAGTTGCCGCCCCTGCACTATCAGGGGAAACTGCTGCTCCTGCCGCAACCGGTGAACCTGCCCCATCGATTCCACCCTTTGTTCCCCTGCCACCGATCCCCGAAGTCCCGAAAAAGAAGCGCTTTGGGATTCTTCCCATCGCAATTATCGTGATTGTCATCATCGCTGTCGCAATTGGCGGGTTCATGATACTGAAGAACGGCCAGTCCCCGTCAACCCCGGCCGTTACCACTACTACGGTGCCAACGACAATGGTCACAACCGTTCATACAACCGTCCCGACCACGGTAGCAACCACTGCGGTAACGACCACGGTCCCGACCACTGCTGCACCGCTTGTTCCCCAGACCGGGATATGGGCTGAAGTGATCTACGACAAGACCTATACCGGCTATGTCGGGTCACCGGGTTCCCAAATATCCGTAACCGATACCGGCGACCACTTCTATATCATCCCCACCAGCGATGGCATGGTAGATATCACGCTCACGAAGACGGACGGTACCGGTGACGAACTCAAAGTGATCGTCTACAGCGCAGGACAGGTAGTCAAGACCGCATCGACAACAATCCCAAAAGGAAGTATCAACCTCCAGTTTGCTGTTGCCCTCCCGACCGCCACGACACCGAAAGCAATTGCAACCCTTGAAACCACTACAAAAACCACTGCCGCTGCGGTAAATACGACAAACAGCACGGCATAATCCAAAAAACAAAAAAATAAACAGATCCTTTTTTATAAATAAAAGAGCCAGCCTTGCGTAGTGATACACGGATGAAATACCGGAATATCGTCGCAGGATGCTGCATACTTATCGTTCTCGCCGGACTTGCCGCTGCAAGCGGCTCGGTCCAGTCGTACCTGGGTAACACGGTCAAACTCTCGGGATACTGTTCGAGCAGTTCGACCGTCTACCTGTTCCTCACCGGCCCGAACCTCCCGTCAAACGGCGTCGCCCTCGATAACATTTACCGCGGGACGGATCAGGGCGGATTTACTGCGGTCAGCGTGGACAGTAATGATCGCTGGGAATACGAATGGTATCCCGGGGGAGACCTCGATGCCGGCACCTATACGGTCTGGGTCGTCAACAGCCAGACCGATAAAGCCCACTTAAGTGAGGCAGAGTATAGTACTATCCCGGTTACGCTCGGTGTCCCGAGCATCAGCGTTGCAACACCGGTTGTCCCGGGCAGCCTCGACCTGCGCTCGGTTCCGGACAATGTCTCGGTAACCGTTAACGGGAATTATAAAGGAAAGACACCGGTTGTTGTTTCCGATCTCGATCCCGGCACCTACCAGATCACATTCTCAAAGTTCAACTATGAAGATTACTCCACCCCGGCAAAGGTAGAATCGGGATCCAGCACCGAAGTTACGGCAACGCTCGTGCCAGAGACAGGATCCCTTGTCATCAATACCACGCCTTCGGGTGCGGCAATCAGCATCGATGGCACCCCCTCCGGATCAGCACCGGTAACGCTCAACGGTCTTACTGCCGGCAACCACACGGTGAATGCAACGCTCGATGGCTACATCCCCTTCGAGAACCAGATCCGGGTGGTTGCAAACCAGGCCGTGAAAAGCGAGATTGCGCTTCAGAAACCACCGGCAACGATCGTTCCCGGGATATCTGCACCCCTGTCCCCGGCTATCGCTGTTGTTGCCTGCCTGTTCGCATTTGTCCTGATTGCGGTCGTAGTACGGAAACAGCAATAAGGGGCAGACCTTTTTTTTAGTAAGAATGCTCTGTAGAACACCTACGCGGGAGGGTGTTACGTAATGAAAAAACCACGGGTGTTCGGGGTATATCGACCATCGCCCCGTAGGTTGCCCTCCACTCTTGGGGAGTGAGGGGATCCCTCTCGCAATTCCACTGAGCACGGTGGGGAAAAATTTCTACAAAGCCCATAAGAAAAATCCTCAACAATCCTCTAGGGTCGGGATTTTTTTGGTTTGAAAAATTTTCCCGGTTCGGGCGGTTCCGGATTTTTAATAAAACCCTGTGCCTACCGAAAAATTCACGTCGGAACCGAAAAATTCACGTCGGAGCCGAAAAAGACGAGTTAGTTGTACATCCAACTGTTGGATAATTATCCAACTGTTGGCTGGGTAACTAACAACCTTTTTTCGCGCGAAAAAACTTTTTCCCGGATTTTTTCCGGGCCAAAACAATTCAGGTGCACGGTACCGGTACCTGGTGGTTGCTTCCCGGGAGCGGTCCTGGCAGATAACAAGGAGGCCAGCAGAAAAACGGATATTATGGTTCTGCGGTACGAAAACCCCGGTACAGGATCCAGACCCCGAAAAGGATCAGGAATGCCGCGGCAACGACCGGCCAGAATCCAACCGGCATCCAGACAATCCCGATGCCAAGACAGATCATAAAGATCCCGAGGAGTGCAAAGAGGACCGGGGAGGATTTCCGGTAATAGTTGTCCGGACCATCCGGATTGTCAGTACCGGGTTCTGCCGGTACGGGAGCCTTTGCCCGGGCAAGAGCCGTCCCGATAAAGCCCAGACCCAGGCCGACCAGGACACCTGAAGCCGGATGACCGATAAGCAGGCCGGCTCCAAGACCTATCAGGATCCCGGCCGGAATGAACATGTATATCCCGCCGTAGTTATGTCTTCGTTTTTCGCGGCGGTCTTTTCTTTCCTCACCAGTCATATGGATCCTGTTATCCAACTCACCCGATATAAAAATTGAGATCTTAAAAAAAGCCGGCTCATTACCGGCAGGATAGTTTTAATTAGTATCTTAATAATTAACTATGTCCACAAATGTCTGAACCAGATAATCATCCCCCTGAATTACCGGAATTATACTGCATCTGGATGCAGATCCGGAACAAGATGAACCTCATAGAGAATATACCCCGCACGTTTGGCGTGGAAAAGCCGCTTTTCTTATCGGAGATCCACACCATCCAGGCAATCGGCATGACAAAGGAGAACAATATCCGGACCATTGCCGAAATTCTCGGTGTGACGCCGTCCGCTGCATCGCAGACCGTGACCCGGCTCAAGAAGAAGGGCTTTGTAAAAAAGGTCCGGGGAATAAAAAATGAAAAAGAGGTCTCGCTGGTTCTTACTCCCACGGGAAAGATCGCGTACGATAATCACGAGAAAACCCACCGGCAGATGTACGAGAGGATTGCCGGACGTCTTGGCGAATTAACCGATGAAGAACGGGTATTTCTCGGCCGGGTCTTCTCGGCATTCGAGTCTGTCTACGATGAGCGGATCGCTGAACTCACCGACATGACAGAAAGCGGGAAGCTGTCAGAATGACCGTAAGCACTCCCGATCGTGGCGGGCACCCGGCAGCAGAGCACGCACCGTCACGGATGCGTGAGATCGCCCAGCTCACGCTTGCGCACCTCATCAACGATATCTACGCCCCGGTGCTGATGGCGCTCCAGCCGCTCCTTATCACCACGCTCGGGTACAGTTACTTCCAGGCCGCGCTCCTCCCGGTGATGCACAGCCTGATCTCTTCTGTGCTCCAGCCGGTCTTTGGGAGCCTTGCGGACAAAAAGGGCTTCCGGGTCAGCGTGGCGGTCTCCATCCTTCTCTCCGGCTGTGGGATTGCATTCCTGGGCTTTTTGTCGGACCACTATATGATCATGCTCTGCTGCGTTGCGATCTCGGGCGTGGGCCACGCAACCTTCCACCCGGGTGCGCTCTGTAAGGTGGATGCGATCGCGGCATCGGGCAACCGGGGCCGGCTCACCTCGTTCTTTGTCGTGGGGGGCAACCTCGGGCAGGCGCTCGGGCCGATCCTCGGAGGTATCGTGATAACAACCGGCGGTCTCCCCGCGGTAACGTGGCTGATAATTCCTGCCGTGATCGGTGCGCTTCTCCTCATCGTCCGCCCGATCCCGGACACCTGCCCGGTAGCGGCGCGGCATGAAGAGGCCAAAAGCGACGAGAACTGGAAACCGGTGATTCTCCTCTTTACCGGTTCAACGCTCCGCGCCTGGGTCACGTTCGGGGCAATGACATTCCTCCCCACGTACCTTGTCCTCTCCGGGTACCCGATCCTTACCGCAACATTCCTTGTCAGCGCCATGCTCCTTGCCGGCGTTACCGGGCAGCTCACCGGGGGTTATGTCTCCGACCGTGTGGGCAGGAAACCCGTTGTTGTCGCAACGACCCTGTGCTCCATCCCGGCCTTTGCCGCGATTCTCCTGACTCAAGGGACGCTCCAGATCATCGCAATGCTCTGCTTTGGCTTTTTGCTCTGGGCATCATTCTCGGTCACGATTGCCATGGCGCACGAGCTCATGCCTACCCGGATCGGGTTCATCTCCGGCCTCTTCATGGGCATTGCCATGGGGGCCGGGGGTATCGGTGTCTCGGTCTCAAGTGTGATTGCCGATCATATCGGGCTTGTTGCAACCCTTGCCTTCTTCCCGGTCCTGGTACTGGTCGCAGGCCTGCTCTTTGCCCTTGTCCAGTATCCGCGGAAGGTACCGGGGAAGGCGTGAGGTCGGGAGCTGTTTAATTTAATGAAAAATCCTTTTTTTAGGGAAGTAAAAATACACATTTTCTTTTATCATATGCGATTTTTTATGGCAGCTCTTCACCGGGGAATATCCTGGTAAAACGAACACGCGCCCCCAGCCCCCTCGCGCTCGACAGGCAGCACGGCAACGCCCGTCTCGCCAGGGGGAGTGCCTGAAACAGATTTCCGGACACAAAAGACAAAAATTGCACATGAGTATTCCTGCGAAAATTTGGAAAAGGAATGTCTCTAAAAAAGAGTGTTTTAAGATTGGTCAATAGTATTGGTAGATTGCGAGCCGCGCCTGATCATGCTATCGGGCTGCACGCTGCCTGTCCGGCCGGGATCGCGTATTTCTTCTCGATAAAGTGCGCGGCAATGGTCGTGATGGTTACCAGCATGAGATAGACTATTCCCACACAGAAGAACGTCTCGTTGTACATGAAATATTTGGTTGCAATCATCTTTGCCGCACCGGTCAGCTCGATGAGCGTGATCATGTATGCAAGGGACGAATATTTCACGAGGTAGATGAACTCGTTGGTGATCCCCGGGAACGCCTTCCTGAGCGCCTGCGGGAGGACAATCCAGCGGACTGCCTGCCACTTGGACATCCCGAGTGCCTGTGCTGCGGTCATCTGGCCGTCTTTTATCGAGTGGATTGCCCCCCGGATATATTCGGAGTTGTAGGCCGCGTTGCAGCAGATAAAACCGATGACAGATGCAACAAACGGCGTAAGCACGATCCCTACCGAGGGCATCCCGAAATAGAGGATGAAGAGCAAAAGGAGGAGCGGACAGCCCTTGCAGAAGATCACAAACCCCTTGGCGGCGAGCCGTACCCCGGGGCTCCCGTAGGCCCTTCCCACCGCGACTGCCGATCCGAGCAGGAAGCCAAACGGTGCCGCTACTGCGATGAGGGCAAGGGTCATCAACAGGCCGCTTGCAAAGGCCGGGGCAATGATCTGGGTGAGGAAAGTGATCTGATCCATGGGCAGTCAGGCTCGCAAAAGTTACCGGTACTCCTCGATTTTCCCGATGAATTTCTTCATCCGATCAAAGCCGGCTCCTTTGAGAACTTCATCGGGCGTTCCCCGTTCTGCGATCGTCCCGTTCTCCATGAAGAGGACTTCGTTTGCAACCGAGAGGGCAAAGCGCATCTCGTGGGTTACAATGAGCATGGTCATGCCCTGCTTTGCGAGCATCCGGATCACTTCAAGCACCTCACGGGTCAGCTCAGGGTCGAGCGCCGATGTCGGCTCGTCAAAGAGCATCACATCCGGGTCCATTGCAAGCGCCCGGGCGATCGAGACGCGCTGCGCCTGCCCGCCCGAGATCTGGGCCGGGTAGCAGTCCGCCTTGTCCGCAAGGCCGACGCGGTCGAGCTCGAAGAGCGCCTTTTTGGTCGCCTCTTCCGGTTTCATTCCTTTGACCTTCAGGAGCGCGATCTCGACATTTTTCTGGACGGTCAGGTGGTCGAAGAGGTTGAAGTTCTGGAAGACCATTCCCATTTTCTGCCGGAAATAGTTGATCTTCGTCCCGCTGTTGGTCACCTCTTCGCCATCGAGCCAGACCCGGCCGCTGTCGGGCTCGGTGATCTGGTTGATGCAGCGCAAAAGCGTGCTCTTCCCGGTTCCCGACGGGCCGATAAAGGCTTTCGTCTCACCCCGCCGTACGGTAAACGAGACTCCGCAGAGCACCTTTATCTCGCCAAAGGACTTGCAGAGGTTTTCGACTTTTAACACACAGTCTCTTTCTGTCATGGTATCACGTACTTGCGTGGCCGAACCCGGGCACCATCACTTTTTCTTCGAGCTTGTTTAAGCACTTCATCCCGGCATAGTTCAGCGCGATGTACACGCAGGCGCAGGCAATGTAGATCGGCATGGTCAGGTATGTCTGCGAGACTATCTGCGAAGTCCGGGTCAGGAGTTCCATCACGCCGATAGCATAGCAGATCGAGGTATCGGTCAGCACGGTGGGGTACTCGTTTGACCAGCCGGGCAGGGCAACGAGCATAGCCTGCGGGAGGATGATCGATTTTATTGCCTGCCACCGGGTCATGCCAAGCGACCGCGCCGCGGTCATCTGCCCTTCAGAAATGGCGAGGATCGCCCCCCTGAAGATCTGGGACTGGTAGGCAGAGCCACGGAGACCGAGCACTACGATCGCGATGATAAATGCAGGGAGGTCGAGACCAAGCGAGGGGAACACACCGAAATAGAACAAAAAGAGGAGGACAAGGAGCGGCAGGCCACGGAAAAACCAGACATACACCTCAATGGCGTACCGGACCGGTTTCGTCCCATAGATCTGTCCGAGCGCCATGGGCAGGCCGATGGCCAGTCCCATCGCGAGAGCCGCAACCACGAGCACCAGGGTGAGCACAATTCCCTGCAACAGATACGGGAGCCATTCTATCAGGATGGGAATGAGCGCATCGGTCATGTGAAAGCAGGTCCTCTTTTTTCGCGATTGTCAGATACCTTGTGGATTATGCCAGTTTGTATTCCGTGAGCAGTTTCTGCCAGTACGGGTCTGCGTGGAGATCGGCAAGTCCCGAGTTCATCAGTGCGAGAAGCTCCGGGTCGTTCTTGCGGATTGCAATCCCGTACTGCTCGCCGGTATCGATCTCGTAGACAATATGGATGGGCTTACCTTCGATAGCGCTTATGTGGGACGGCCGGTCATAAATAGATGCGTCAATGTTTTTGTTCGTGAGATCGGTGATCACGAGCGGGAAATTATCGTATTCCTTTAAGTGATCCGCAGGCATCCTGCCGTTCTCGACCAGGTTCTTTTCCGCCCAGATTGCCCCGGTGGTGCCCCGCTGGGCACCGACAATTGCCTTGCCGGCAAGGATATCGTCAATGGAAAGGGACGAGTCGTTCCGGATCGCGATTGTCTGGTTGATGTTGAGGTACGGGGTCGAGAAGTTGACCTGTTCCTGGCGTTCCGGCGTGATGGTCATACCGGAGTAGACCATGTCGATCTTTCCTGCCTGGAGTGCAGGGATCATACCGTCCCATTCGATGGCCTCGAATTCGACATTGAATCCCTTGTCTTTTGCGATCCAGCGGGCAGAATCCACATCGATTCCATGGAACGTTCCGTCTTTGTCGATGTAGGAGTAGGGCATATACGCGCTATCAACGCCGATAACATACGTCTTTGTCATGGTAGTACCGTTCTGCTGTGACACTGCCGCACCAGACCCGGAGGACTGGTTCTGCGTACATCCCGCAACAAGGAGGCACCCGCCAAGGAGGATTGCGAGCACCGTAAGCACACACATGGATTTAACTTTCATTCAACTGGCAGGTTTGCGGCTCTCACCATATAACCGTTATGAAATATATCGACAGGAACACCGGCGGAGAAACGGCACCGTAGGAAAGCCGGGTCCTTGAAAAAATCAAAAAAAAAGTGAGGACGGTTTACTGCATGTCGTACTTCTGGATCAGTTCTTTCCACTTGTCGGAAGCCATCAGGTGGTCGAGACCGGTATTAAGCGAATCGAGAAGTGCGGTGTCGTCCTTGCGGACAGCGATACCGAAAGCTTCGTCCGTCTCGATCACACCAATCTTTTTCATCGGCTGGCCCCTGATTGCATGGACAACGACCGGTTCGTCGAACATCACGACATCGGTCCGGCCATTCGAAAGATCGGCGAGCGCGAGCGGGAAGTTGTCGTATAACGTGAGGTTGCTGCTGGCAAGCGTGCCGTTCTTTATGAGATTGTTCTCAATCCACGTGTTGGCCGAACAGCCGCGCTGGGTCCCGATGGTGACTTTCCCGGCAAGGACATCATCCATCGTAACCGAAGAACTGTTCCGTGCGGCTATTGCCTGGTTGACTACCCAGTAAGTCTTTGAGAAATTAACCTGCTCCATTCTTTCGGGAGTCTTTGTCATGCCCGAATAGACCATATCGATCTTCTTTGCCTGGAGCGCCGGGATGATGCCATCCCAGGCCATCGGCTGGATCGTTACGTCAAAACCCTGGTCTTTTGCAATCCACTGGATCGACTCGACATCAAACCCGGTGGGGTTGCCATTCGAATCGATATACGAGTAAGGGAAGTAATCGCCATCGATACCGACAACGTAGACGTTCTTTGAGTTACCCGCACCGGGTGCAGATACGTTGTTCCCCGAAGGCGCTGCCGAAAGAGCGCTCTCTGTACAGCCGGCGCAGACCCGGAATGCAATTACGATGAACACAACAGGAAGAAACCAGTACTTCATACCAGATTCATCTTACGAGGATCGTATTTTCAGATTACCAAATTTTACGGGTGGGCCTCCTGTGATCCCTATAGGTCTCTGTTCAGGAGAGGGATTGATAAAGGGTGCGTCCCTATTTTCCAGTATATACAGCGGAAGATGGAGCCCCTGAATATACAGGAACATCTCCCGGGATGATTGCATGACAGATGCCCCGCCTGCACCGGATTCCCCGACTCTCTATATCAACCGCGAACTGAGCTGGATCCGGTTCAACCACCACGTACTCGAAGAAGCAATGGACGAACGCCACCCGCTGCTCGAGCGGGTGAAATTCCTAGCCATCTTCGCAAACAACCTGGACGAATTTTTCATGATCCGGGTCTCGGGCCTCCAGCGCCAGGCAGCCCAGGGTGTTTTAAAAGCCCCTCCCGACGGGATGACCGCTTCGGAGCAGCTCGTTGCGATAGAAAAAGCGCTCCTTCCCGAACTCACTCTCCAGTACGACTGCTGGAACCGCGAGATCCTCCCGAAACTCGCGCAGGCCGGGATCTTCATCTCGCCTTACCGGGACCTGGACCAGAAACAGAAAGATGCGCTCCGAACCTACTTTATCGAGGAGATCTTCCCGGTCCTCATCCCGCTCGCATTCGATTCCGCCCACCCGTTCCCCTTCATTTCCAACCTCTCGCTCAACCTTGCCATCGTTGTCCGCGACCAGGACAAAAAGGAACTCTTCGCACGGATCAAGGTGCCCACCGGTCTCTTCCCCCGCCTCATACGCGTACCGGCACCGGCAAAAAGCCACAACGACAAGAACGTCCATCTCGTGTACCTCGAAGACCTTGTTGCCGCCCATCTCGATCTCCTCTTCCCGGGTCTCGAAGTAGTCGGGGCTTATCCCTTCCGCATCACCCGGGATGCAGATCTCGATATCGAGGTCGATGAGGCATCCGATCTTTTGACAACGGTCGAAGAGATCATGGAACAGAGGGCACGCGGGACACCGGTGAGGATCGAAGTCGACTCTACCATGCAGGAGAACACCGTGCAGATGCTTGAGAAAAAACTGGGGATCGGCCCCCACATGCTCTACCGGATCGGCTATCCCGTGGGAATGGCAGACCTCATGGAGCTCCTCTCTCTCGACCGCCCCGACCTCAAGGACCCCCCGTTCCAGCAGTCCGTCCCGCCGGAACTTGCCGAAGAAAAGGACATCTTCTCTGCGGTGAGGAAAAAGGACATCCTCCTCTTCCACCCGTACGACAGTTTCACCCCGGTGATAAACTTCATCCGGCAGGCCGCCCACGATCCGGGCGTCCTTGCGATCAAGATCACCCTGTACCGGGTAGGCTCGAACTCGCCGATAGTAAAAGCGCTCATGGAGGCCCGGGAGAACGGGAAGGCGGTGGCGGCCTTAATCGAGCTCAAGGCCCGGTTCGACGAGGAGAACAACATCGGCTGGGCCCGGGCACTCGAACGGGCCGGCGTCCATGTGGTGTACGGGGTTGTCGGCCTCAAGGTACATGCAAAGCTCTGCATGGTCGTACGCCGGGAAAAAGACGGGATACGGCGCTACCTGCACCTCGGTACCGGTAATTACAATGCAACGACAAGCCGGATCTATACCGATTTCGGGATGTTTACCTGCGACCGCGATATCGGCGACGATGCTGCAAATCTCTTCAACTTCCTGACCGGGTATGCCCGTTTCGACCAGTACCGGAAGCTCGTTGTTGCTCCCGTGACCCTGCGCAGCGGGATGATCTCCCGGATCGACCGGGAGATCGCACTCCATAAAAAAGAGGGCGGGGGCCACCTCATCTTCAAGATGAACGCCCTTGTCGACCAGGAATGCATTGCCGCGCTCTACCGGGCCTCCGAAGCCGGGGTAAAAGTCGATCTCCAGATACGGGGGATCTGCTGCCTGCGCCCCGAAATTCCCGACGTAAGCGAGAACATCACCGTGACTGCTATCGTGGGACGGTTTCTCGAACACGCCCGGATCTATTATTTCAGGAACGGCGGGAAGGACGAAGTGCTGCTCGGGAGCGCCGACCTGATGCCGCGCAATATCGACCGGCGGGTGGAGGTGCTCTTCCCGGTGACCGACCCCTCCATAAAAAAAGCGCTGCTCACAACCATCCTTGCAACCGAACTCGCGGACAACCAGCAGCTGCGGCTGATGGCCGGGGACGGGTCGTACGCCCGCAGGCTCCCGAAGAAAGGAGAAAACCCGATTGATTCCCAGGCGTGGTTCCTTGCACACCAGGGGTCCTGGTACCATGCCGGCTCCTGACCCGGCAGTGCCGGTCCCCGGCGCCTGTGCCTTTGCGGCATCGCGTCTCCTGCCCCTGCTCGACACGTTCTTTCTTGAGATCGGCCAGGTGAGGAATTCGGACGACACCGAAGCGGTCCACCGGCTCAGGGTCGCCTCCCGCCGGCTCCGGGCAGCGCTGCCGCTCTTTCCCCTCTGTTTCCCGGAAAAAGATTTGCGTCTCTGGATCCGTGAGGTCAAAGATTGCACCCGGGCCCTCGGGGCCGCCCGGGACACCGATGTCAGGATCGCATTTTTGAAAAAATACCTGAAAGGCCGGGGCCGGGTTCCCGCGGGAAAAACATCCGAAAGCCCGGTCCCGGTAAGGACCGGCGCGGATCCTCTCGTGCGCCTGCAAAAAAAACTGCGCAGCGAGCGGAAAACCCAGCAGGAAAAACTGGTCGGCATCCTCGACAAAATAGAGCAGGGCGGCGAGCTGTTACGTCTCCGGGAATCCTGCCGTGCGCCGGCCGATCAAAAGACCCGGGGAAAAAAGAACTGCATTTCCGGTGTTCCCCCGGTTGCAGCGGACCGGATCGGTGCGCGGCTGGTATCTCCACAGCAGTACGAGCCCTTCATCCGTTCCCCCGATGCAGTCCCCGAACACCATGCCCTTCGGATAGCAATAAAAAAACTCCGGTACACGATCGAGACCTTCGCACCGATCTACCGGAGGGGGATGGCAAAACAGATCAGGCAGCTCAAACGGCTCCAGGATCTGCTCGGAGAGATTCATGACTGCGATGTCTGGATCGATGATCTGGGACATGCAATCCTTACGGCCCGGTCGCGGAAAGCATTCCGTGAAACAACCGAGGAAAAAACCATTCCCGATCTTACACCCTTCCGCCAGCTGCTCTGCAACCGTGAGAAGGAACGCAACCGGCTCTACCGGCAGTTTGTCCGCTGCTGGGATGCGCTTTTGCGGGCCGGGTTCTGGGAAGATCTCGAAGCCTGCGCTCTCGACGGCCAGCGTTCTGCCTGCCGGCGCCGGAAGACCGGGACGCAAGGAGCTGAAGAGGCAGCGTTTCTCCGTATGCTGGATCCGGTGCCGGACCAGCAGGCGCACAGCCTGCATGTCGCTGACCTTGCCGACAGGCTCTTTACCGGTCTTCTTACCCTTCACAACCTCAAAAACCGCGACCGGACCCTCCTCCGGTATGCCGCAATTGTCCACGATATCGGCTGGGCTGGCGGAAGGCGCGGCCACCAGGCCCGCGGTGCGGCCCTCATCCTCGCGGAAAACGGGCTTTTCGTAAACATAAAAGAGCAGGGCATGATCGCGCTTATCGCCGGGCTCCATGGCGGCCAGGCAGCGATCCGGCACAAGGGATTCTACCGGCTTCTCCCGCAGGAGGACAAAGAGCGCGTCCTTCTCCTTGCCGCGCTGCTCCGGATCGCCGACGGTTTCGATTATACCCATGACAGCTGCATTACGGATCTTAACTGCACCATCCGCGAGACTGAAATCCTCTGCGAACCAACCGGAACCGGCAATACCGGTCCCTGCAGGGAACGGGCAATAAAAAAGAGCGATCTCTTCGCTAAAGTCTTCACACTGCCGCTGGTGATACCATAAAAACAAGAAAAGTCGGGGCTGCCGGAAGGATTGTCGCATTCATCGATATCGGGACAAACTCGGTGCGTATGCTCGTTGTCCGGTTCAACCCGAACCATTCCTACAGTATCCTTACCCGGCAGAAACAGCAGGTGCGCCTTGGGGAAGGGGAATTCGACGACGAGGAAATTACTCCCGAGGCCATCGACCGGGCCTGCCTGGTCTGCCGGAAATTCGCCGATCTTGCCCGCACGTTTGCAGCAGAAGAGTTCGTTGCAGTTGCAACTTCTGCCGCACGCGAGGCACAGAACCAGGCCGAACTGCTCGGCCGGATCCGGCGCGAGGCGCAGCTCGATGTCAGGGTCATCCCCGGCCGCGAAGAGGCCCGGCTCATCTATCTCGGGGTTGCCGGCAGCTTCCACCTTGGAGAAAAGCAGGGGTTCTTTATCGATATCGGCGGGGGGAGCACGGAGATCGCCGTGGGCGGCCAGCACCAGTACCAGTTCCTCGACAGTTTCAAGCTGGGCGCCATCCGCCTCACCAACCAGTTCTTCACAAAAGACGAGACCGGGCCGGTCCGCGCCGACCAGTACCGGCTCCTCCAGCAGTACGTGAAAAACGCGATCATCCATACCGTCCAGAAGATCAAAAACCAGAAAATCGATCTCGCTATCGGCAGTTCAGGCAGTATCATGAACCTCACCGAGATCGCGGCAAAAGCCTTCCCCCCGGATAAACCTGCCCCGGCCGGGGTACTTACCTACCGGGACTTAAAAAAGACGACCGAGATGCTCTGTTCGCTTCCGCTCGAAGAGCGGCGGAAAATACCGGGCATCAATCCCGAGCGGGCGGACATCATCATTGCGGGAGCCGTAATCCTCGAAACCTTCATGAAAGAACTGGGTCTTGAATCGGTTACCGTCACCAACCGGGGCCTCCAGGACGGCCTTCTTGCCGATTACCTTTCGCGCATGGAGGATTTCCCGCTGTTTGGTACGCTCTCGCCACGGGAAACGAGCGTTCTCCAGCTGGGCCGCTCCTGCGGGATCAACGAAGCGCACGCCCGGACGGTGACCCGGCTGGCGCTTGAGATCTTCGATTCGGCAAAAGAGGCAAAACTTCACCATTATGGCGACTGGGAACGGGAACTGCTCGAGTATGCCGCATTCCTGCACGACATCGGCTCGTTCATTTCCTATACCAATCACCATGCACATTCCTATTACATCATAAAAAATTCCGAGCTTCTTGGTTTCGACCAGAAAGAGATCGACATTATCGCAAACACCGCCCGGTTCCACCGAAAGAAGAAACCGCGGAAAAAGCACCTGGATGTCCCGGACCTCGACGCAGACGAGCAGCAGATGGTTTTAGTGCTCGCCATGTTTGTCCGGCTCGGGGAGAGTCTCGACCGCAGCCATTCCGGGCTCGTGCAGCACACGAAATTTGTTTCTGCCGATAAGAACGAGGCAGTCCTTGCCATCATTGCCGAAAACGACTGCCAGCTCGAAGTCTGGGGCGTTGAAGCGGAAAAGAAGGCGTTCGAGAAAGTTTTCCAGCGCCGCCTTTTAATAAAAATCATTGCTCCCTGCGAAGAGCCTGCCGGCCCGGCCTGATCCTGTCTCCCTGATTTTTTTTAAAAAGAAAACAATGAGATGGATCGATGAAACCTTACCGGCTCTTGCCGGTCAGGGAAACGGGTGTGATTATAACGCTTTTTACCATATCCTGCGATTCATCGAGGTATTCATTGTAGGTCTCGTCTGTTGGAGGAATATTCTGGACCTGGTAGGTAAAGATATACGGGGATTTGTCCGCGATCGTATAGACCTGGTAGGCATAATCGTATTTTATACTGTCCTCGTGTTCTACCTTGTAATCGATCCGGTAGGCCTTGTTCTCCGAGACTACCAGCTGGGGGTTGTGTTTGGTCATCGTCCAGTGGGGATAATATGACTGGAGGGCAAGAACCGCATGGTTATAATAAGATTCTAAATCGCTCGTAGATGTCGGGTCGATATCGACACTGAAAACAGCATAAGTGTCTTTTCCGGGACTGTAGAAGTTAACGATATTAATAGTGGATCTCCCGTAATCCCGCAGGGCAAGGGAATCTGGCTCCTGGACCTCCCAGTCTCCGGGATACGACAGCGCAATACCATATTCCGCATTCTTGTAGGTCTTCAGTCCCGTGGTCGTGACTGTTGCAACCGGGGTGGCTGCGGCAGTTGCCACTATAGTAGTCTGGATCGGAACCGGTGTTGCCGTTGCTGTCGGTGTAGTCTCCGATGCGGTGCTGCCGGTGCATCCTGACAGGAAAATACAACAAACGAGGATGAGAATACACGACCCGGGAAAAAAGCACTTTTTATCCATAGATATCAGGCTTTTTTATAAAATAGAACGCTTTAAATCTTGCCATATGCATTTTTGCCCGTCTCCGCATTAAAACAAAAGGAACAACCGGTCGGATATTACGGAAAACAGGAATCCGGTTTTAGACAAAGAACCGGATGAAGAGTTACCGATCCCGGGTTTAGTGCGTAACAGGAAAATGCCTGCACAACACAGTTCAATCGTATTTAAGCTTCTTTCTTTGGGAACCGGTACCCCTCCCGGGGAACCGTAAGGGTAAATACCGCGCCTTTCCCGAACGTCCCGGTTTCGGCAATCCGGATACCGGTGATGGCAAGGATCTCCCGGACAAGGAATAAGCCAAGACCGGTATGTTTCCCGAACCCCTTGCCGAACAATTTCTCCTTTTCCCCGGGAGTGATGCCTTCCCCATCATCGCTGTAGATAATTTCCAGGCCTTTGGGGATATCGCGGGAAATAATCCGGATGACGGACAGGTCCTTTCCTGCGTACTTCAGCGTGTTGTCGATCAGGTTGTAGAACACCTTCTCAAAAAGCGGATCGGCAAAGACTTCCACATCCCCGGTCTCGATCAGTACCCGGGTAGTCCCCACCGGGAGGGCAGCAACCGCTCTTTGTATATTCGCGGCAACATTCTGCCATGCCGGGGCCTTCACTCCCATCTCCTCGTAATCCTTGGTGAAGGTGATCTGGTCTTCGATCACATTGGCAATATTCTGCATTTTTGCCAGCATATTCTGGATTTCAGGATCCTCCGGGTAGCTCTGCATAAGGTAGATCAGCCCTTTTAACCCGGTCAGCTGGTTGAGGATATCGTGCCGGGTGATACCGGAGAGAAGGGCAAGCTTTTCGTGCGCCTTCTCAAGCGCCATGTTGGCTTCATGCAGGCGGGTTATGTCCCGCCCGACAGACTGGTATTCGATGGTCTTTCCTTTTGAATCGAAAACAGCCTGGTCGTTCCACACCACCCAGCGCACCGACCCGTCGGACAGGGTGACTTTGCAGGTATTCGACACCACCGGCTTCTGGGGAGTAAGGCCGGAAAAGATCGTATGGAGGTTCTCCATGTCCTCGACCTTGCAGTGGGCAGGCACTTTTTTCCCAAGAATCTCGTCACAGGGAAGCCCGAAAAACCGGCAGTAGGCATCGTTGACAAAGATATGGGTCCCGTCCGGTAAAAAACGGCTGATGAGTTCGGTCTGCGTCTCGACAACCTTCCGGTAGCGTTCCTCGCTTACGCGAAGATCGTGCTCACGTTCTGTTACCTGGCGGAAGAGCAGGTCGAAGGGCCGGGTAATCCCCACGGTGACAATCGCACGGTACAGGTAATAGATTGCCACGAAACGGAGGAAGAAACCGACTACGTTCATGGACTCAAAGCCATTGCCCGAGATTGCAAAGACAAGTTCGCCCCAACCAAAGAAGAGCAGGGCTGTTTCAAGGCAGGTCCTGACCTCGGGATCGATATCCGGGTGCCGGGTCATGAGGAGCCCGGCAGTCAGGATAAAAACTGCCGTGATGAGGAACTCAGCTGCCGTCTTAAACAGCGAAGGTCCGGCAAACAGGTCAAAGCAGGCAGGGAAATTCTGACAGACAAAAATACCCGCAACGAGTGCTGAACAGACCCCGGCATAGGTGACGGTCAGGATGAGGGCATCGTATTTTTTATCCCGGGTAAGGGACCTGCCGATAAGCACCACTGCCACAAGGAGCGTTACACTCTGGAAACACCGGGCGGCCAGCCAGAACTGGGGAACCATGATCCCCGTAGTTCTTGGAAGGAGCGGGAGGTTGACATAGGAAAGGGTAAAGAGCACGTCCAGAAACGAGGTAAACAGGCACGAGAGCCCAATGGCAGGGAGGAACGTATCCGGGGCGATCTTCCTGCTGTTCCAGACAAGGACAAAGACCGAGATGGAGACTGCGATACTGACGAGCTCGATTATCGTGATACTGAGCTCGTGGTTTCCCCGGGTGATTATCTCGAGGAGCAGCACAAGGAAAAGGACGACTGCGATGCTCACCAGGTACCGGGTGAACCGGTTCTGCACGAACTGACGCGAGGTCTCGGAAAGGGGGCCTTTGTTCATATGCATATCCACATTTTGCTGCAACGGGCGGTCTTTCCCGTACCTGCACCGAATGGTAAAGGGTTATACAACCGTATTGCAGGGCCGGCACATAAAATCTCCCTGAATAAAAAGAACAGGTTGTCGCGGCGGGGTTTTGCTTTTTTAGCTGCTCTTTTCCGGCAACCCGATCTTTTTTAGTGCATCTTCTGCCGCACTGCGGATACCTGCATCGGGATCGTTTAACAGGGCCATAAGCGGGGCAGCAGCATCGTCGGATCCAATCTCGCCGAGCGCCCAGACCGCAGCTTCCCGGACCGTTCCCTGCCGCTCAAGCAGGGGAACAATCGCAGCAACGGCCCGGCGTTCCCGTAATCCCGCAAGGACGAGTGCCCCCCGCCAGGCAACAGTGTCGGACCGGTCCCCCAGAGCCCGGATAAGGGCATCTGTCGCCCCAAGGGCCGGATCCGACAGCGCATCGAAAGCCGCCGCCCGTACCGCACCGGTATCGTTATCCAGCGTCCGTACCAGGAGCCGGATATTTTCGGGGTCCGGGTTTGCTGCCAGGTTTTTTACCGCACCGAGCCGGACCGCGGTCGGGGCACCGGTAAGATCAAAAGCCCACTGTTCGCGAAGAGCCGGATCTGTCGGAACAACACCGGCTGGTGCCCGATGGGGCAAGAGCGTTTTTTCTGCCGGTTTTCCGGTACGCACAGGATCGGAAAGGCCGAGTGCCTCCGACCAGCTGGCGACCGCCCAGTGCGCTGCATCATCCGAGAAACCGGACTCGTCCATCAGGCGCTTGACTAAAAATCCCTGGACAAGCGGCAGCGGGAGTGTCTGCCGGGGGGCGAGGAGATCGGCGGGAACCCGCTGCCGCACGGCACTGGTGAGGATGAAGATCTCCTTTGTGCAGTCCGGGCAGGTGTCGCGGAGCAGGCCCTCGCAGCGGTTCGCATCGCGGGCAATGGTGACGCCGTAGCGTGCAATAAGCCGGGCGAGCGTTGCACGGGCGGTATCGTTCATGGTTCAGCTCCAAAAACAGGGGACTGGATGGTACAGCATGCACCCTCCACCGTTATGGTTGTTTCCGGGTTTAACGGGACGGCCCGGCCCGGGGGGACATCTGCCGTTGTCCCGTCGGGAAAGGTTACGCTCCAGTTCTGTCCGGAGAGGTTCCGGATCCCCGCCGCCCCGGGAATCGTGGGGTGGGGGACGACGCGGCCGATCACCCGGGAGCCGTCGTCCGTGCCGTTAGGGTGCAGGATATGGCGGGAGAGGAGCTGTGCCCCGAGAAAGAGGGAAAGCGTAACCGATCCCCCCGGGCGCCGGATAACAAGCGTCGGGGCAGGCGGGATCTCCCGGTGGCAGTGCCAGCAGGAGAGCGGGCGACTGTCGGCATCGGAAAAGTTCTCGGCCCGGCAGTGCGGACAGGAGACGAGACTGTCTTTGAGGGACAAAAACAGGTTTTGCCACTCCCCTTCGGTAACTCTCCGGGCAGGCTGCGAGAGTCCCTCGGTGAACGCCCGGGCAAACATGTCCCGGAGTGCCGGAGGACACAACGCCCAGCGTTTGCCGGCAAGGGCATAGTCCGGGTCAGCCGGCAGCCGGTTTGCCGGGTTTTCGGGATCGAAGATAAAGACCGGCGAGATCCCGTACACCTGTTTTTTGGCCGGGATATCCCAGCAGTGGTAGCGGTACTCCATCTCGCCATGGAAGGGGTGGTGCCAGACCCAGACATAGAAGAGAAGGACGGCAAGTGCGTGGAGATCGGTCTCGGTCGAAGGATCGCATTCCCCGCGGATGAGCTCCGGGGCCATGTACTCCATCGTGCCCCAGACCTGGCAGCGGGACTGGCGGTTCACCCCGACGTTGTCGTTGTCGCAGATGAGCACGTCGCCGGTCATTGGATCGAACATCAGGTTCCCTGCCGAGATGTCCCGGTAGCAGTGGCCCGAGAGGTGGAGGGCGCGGTAGCTGTTCGCCAGCTCGTACGATATCTCGCAGAGTGCACGAAGGCCCGGAACCGGTTTTAAGTGCGCCCAGACCTCGCCGAGTTCGGCATACTTCTGCGTATCGATCTTTGCCATCAGGTACCCGAACTGCTTTGCCGTGTCAGCAGTGACGAGATCGAGCGGCCAGATGAACCGTTTTCCCGCGGCCCCGAACGGCGGGCCGGTGCGGACGAGGTAAGAGATCGCCGTCCGCTGGTCGGGGGTCGCCTGCTCGGGCTTGTACCACTTGAGCGCCTGCCGGCCCTGCGGGCTTTCGACAAGGTATACCTCCCCCTGCGTGCCCTCCCCGATCTTCTGTATAACCGTAACGGTTGTCCCGGAAAGTTCGGCATGGAGTCGGGTGCCGACAGCAAGGGACATGTTTTACCAGGCCTCCTCACCGGGGACGGATCTGCCGCCATCCTGCGAACCGGTTTTTGGTTTTTCGTGGTGTTCCGGGTTGATGGACGCATACACGAGCGTCATGTCGTCGCCGCTCGCAATCTCCGAGTACCGGTCGAGCCAGCCGCTCATTGCCGTGGCAACGGAATCGGTCCCGTAGGTCCGGATCCGTTCGACAAGGCTGTGGACGAAAAGCGCAAACTCATCGCTCTCCGATCCGGCAAACGAGTCGGAGATGCCGTCGGTTGCAACGAGAAGGACGCCGCCTTCGCCCCGGTCGATGGTCGCCGTCCTCCAGAGCAGGTGGGCATCGGAGGCGGAGAGTGAGTGTGTCTCGTTTCCCACCGGGACCGGGTCGCGGGGAAGGGGAAATACGAGCGTGCCGTCGGGCCGCAGGAGGATAAGGTCGCCGTCGCCCACCTGACCGAAAAGGATGGTGTCGTAAACAACAAGGGCGGTAAGGAGCGTTGTCCCGTACCGGGTATAGACCGCATCGGGAAGCACAGTCTCTCCGGGGGACGGTGCAGGATCGGAGCGTTCGTAGTCGCGGGACACGAGATCGCGCCAGCGCCGGGTGACCCGCCGGGGGAAATCTGCCTTGAACCCTGCCCGGAACTGCTGGCGGGGGATGTTCCCGTCCGCATACGAGCGGTGGAACGCGACCATCTCGCTTATCGCAGCGTCGACGGCAAGCGCCGACCCGGTCCGGCTTCGGTCGTGTCGGGGATCGCCATGGCCGTCGGCTACCGCACAGGCAATACAGGGTTGTGCGCCGGACGACCCGCTCCAGAGTGCGTAGGCATCCTCACAGGGTTTGCCGGCCCGGATATGGGATGCGCCGGTCCGGCTGCATCCGAATGCCCACCCGAGACCGGTATCGCAGGTACAGGAGAACTCTTCCGGCAACGGCATGATCGGTTCAGAACAGGTCGGTATTGGACGTGATCATCGGTGGCGGGGATTCGAGGGCAACGTTCGAGGTCTCGTCACCTGCGGGGGCCCCGCGGCTCCTGCCGCGTGACGAGGCTACCGATGCGCTGACCGAGGCCCACTTGATGTAGGTGACCAGTTCCTCGGGGGAATGCGCTTTTAAAAGGCCGACTGCGTCCTGGTTGGTGAACTTGAGGAGTTCGGCGGCATTGTAATCCGATTCGTCGCCAATAGCGATTGAAAGCCGGACCGCCTTGATCCCCCACGGGATCTTCCCGAGTTCGGCGATGGCCGCATCGTAGTCCTCTCTCGGATCGGTGCAGAACCCGTCAGAAATGAGGATACAGACCGGGGGAAGGCCGCGGCGGGGCATGCGTTCGATGGAAAGTTCTCCCGCAAGCAGGCGGAGCGCCTTTGCCGTGGCGGTAAGCCCGCTCGTTTCGAGTTCGGGCCAGACAAAATCGGATAAGGGAACCGGGTCCGGGCCAACGTGCCATGCAGCGTCATCGGAGAATTTGATGGCCCGCATCCGGATATCGACCTGTGGGTATGCGGCAACCGCTTTCTGGATCTCGGGGAGGGCTTCCCGGATTGCCTGGTTGAGCGTTGCTATCTTCTTTCCGCGCATCGAATCGGAACAGTCGGCAAGCCAGAAGAAGTGCAGTTGTTTCTTTGCGACCTGCCCGTCCGGGATAGGAATTGTATCTTCGATAATGATGCCCCCTTTTGCTCTGGATACAGATTCTATCCCGTAACAATATAAGGTAACCGGTCGGGTAGACGGAATAAAAAAAAAGATAAAAGGATAAAATGCCGGCCCGGTTTACTGCTTTGCGGGAACGGCGCTCTTGATCATGGCCTTGACCGGCTCGGGCAGGTTCATGCCATCGACAATCGAGGGGAGGAGGCTCATGATGACCTGCTGGCCCTGCGAGCTTGCTGCGAAGTTCTTGAGCAGGGCCGTGCCGTCGGGCGTTGCAAGGAAGTTCTTGACTGCGGTCTGGCCTTCAGGAGTTGCAATGAAACCGGCCGCCGAAGCGCCGAGTCCCCCGAGATTTCCAAAGTCCATTATAGTTCACTCCATGTAATTTTTTCTCTACATGTTTGTGAGGATTGTTCTTAAACCTGCAGGATACGACGAAACGGCACGGACTTTTATCTGTGCGGGCCAGTTTGGGAAATCCTCCGCAAAACGCCGTTAACCGGCATCATCCCCTACCGATAAAATGGAAAGAATCATTAATCAAGTACAGGAAGATGTAAAGAACAGAGGATGTGCGTGACGGTCGGCAAACCCTCAAAAAATGCAGTTATCCTGTTTGTTGCAATAATCGTTCTCGTACTTGCAGCCGTATCGGTTTTTGTTTTTCTCAATACTATCCCGGCCATCCCGGGAAATACCGGCTCGGAAGGATCGGCGACCGTCCAGCTGACCGCAGACGAACAGCAGTGGATTTCTGCGCACCCCGACATAACGGTCTGTCCGGATCCCGAGTATCCCCCGTTTGAATATTTTGACAACCGGGGCAACTATCAGGGCATAAGTGCGGATTTCCTCAATTTAATAGCGGAAAAAACCGGCCTGCATATCACGGTTGTCCATCGGTCCGACTGGAATTCCTGTATCCAGATGATCAAGACAAACCAGACGGATCTGCTCGGTGCGGTCTATATCTCGGACCTCCGCGGGAGCTACCTGAATTATACCCACCCCTATTACCAGCCGCCGCTTGTCATCATCACCCGGAAAGATTCCTTCCAGAACCTCACCTTAAACGACCTGGAGGGCAAGACCGTAGTTGCCGTAGACAATTATACCTCTGAAATCCTGTTAAAAGAACAATATCCGAAAATCTATACGCTCACCGTCCCGAATATCGGAACCGGCCTGAAAATGGTCTCGTACGGACAGGCCGATGCGTATTTCGGCGACCTTGCATCGTCAAGCTGGGTTGTCGATCACCAGGGCCTGACCAATCTCCAGGTATCCGGGGAATATCTTCCCTCAAGCCCGCAGCAGTTCCAGTTCGCGGTCGGTGTACGAAGCAACGAACCGGAACTCCGGGAGATCCTAAACAAAGGAATAGCCGGCATTTCTCCTGACGAACGCGACCAGATCGTAGACCGGTGGGTCTCGACACACCTCCAGCCCGCTGAAATTGATTTCCGGATCCTGACGGCATTTCTGGCGTGTATCGCGATTCTTGCCATACTTGCCATAATCATCTTTGCCTGGAACCGTTCTCTCCGGCGTGCGGTCGATGAAAAGACACGCGAACTCAAAAAAGAGCTCGATGAACGGAAAAATACCGAGGAAGCGCTGGCTCTTGCGCGAAAGAAGATGACGGTCCTCAATGCCATCTCAATCCAGGACATGGAGACTGCGGTTTTCTCGCTTTCTGCCTATCTCCAGATGGCCGGTACTGCTCCTTCTGAAAATCGTTCGGCATACTCGGAAAAGATGGGCCAGGTGCTTCAGGCCATGTCTGAATCCCTGAAATTTGCGCGATCTTTCCAGGCGCTGGGCCTTTCCCCGCCCAGCTGGCAGAATGTCGAGCAGTCGTTCCTTCTGGGGATATCGCACATGAATCTCCCGCAGCTGGAGCGCACGCTGGAAGTCGACGGCCTGGAGATTTATGCCGATCCGATGCTTGAAAATGTCTTCTTTGCTTTGGCAGAAAATATCGTCGAACACGCGGGGTCTGCAACAGCATATTCCCTCACGAGCAGGGAATCGGATGAAGGGCTTGTCCTTCTCTTTGAAGACAACGGGCCGGGGATCCCGGCAAATCTCAAGGAGAAGATCTTCGATCAGGAATACGGGCGCAGGAAAGGATTCGGCCTGTATCTTTCCCGGGAAATCCTCTCCCTTACCGGCATCACCATCCATGAGACCGGGGAACCGGGCAAAGGTGCCCGGTTTGAAATTGTCGTGCCGAAGGGTGCGTACCGGTTTACGAAAAGCCGGGGATAAGCTGAGGGGGCTATCTTTTATTATTCTCCGGTGCCGAACGGGAAGTATCGAAAATATCCATCAGTCAGGCTGGTTTTTTTAATTTCTCAAGTCCGTGCTCATGCATTTTTTTATCCTCAACAACGGGATTGAGATTTCTTAAAAACCCCGGCAACCGGTCCAAAGATGTGCCGGAACCATCGGCCCGCAGTTCGTCTGTTTTTTTTTGAGTGGGAGACCACCCCCCCTCCCCCCTACATAAAAAAAAGAGGGGTGGTGGGTGGGGGGCATATCCGGTTCGGGAGGTGCGGGGGTACCCCCACCCATCCATGCGATCACCCCACCCCCCTTGTCCGTGACCGGAGGGGTGGGGACCCCCCCTTGCTCGCCGGACGCTCCACGCGAAACACACCTTTTGAAACTGGAACGATGGGGGGGTGGTCCCCTCTTTTGTACAAAACAGGGGGGGTGGGGGTCCGTTCATGAAAAAAGAAAACCGGGGGGAGGGGTGGGGGGTTGTGGGCCGGGATTTTTGAGGGAGGTTTGTCTCCAATCCATAGGTATGATGAGAATCGCTACTATTGACAGGAAACACTGGGGGTGAAACATGGTGCCCGGACCGTATCTTTCCCTGCCCGGATCCTTCGTCGGAGACTGGTCAGTCCACCCTTCAGCAAACCTCAAAAAATGCACAAAAAGCGTGCAGTTTTACACACTTTTTCCGGGAAACGTTGGTTTGGGGGGATTTAAGGCAAACCGGGCAATTTACGCAGCGCTGTAAAACGCTAATGTACGCTATTGGGAGGCAAAACTCCCTTATGATTGGGGAGGGGTAGCGGCCTCTAAAGGAAACCCCCTTTTTGGGGTTTTATCCGAAGGGGCTATTTCCACTCATTTTGAAGAGCGGGGGACACCGCTTCCGTGACAAAGAACGAAAATTTTCCTCTCTCCAACTTGCTGAAACAAAACGATACCCTACGCGCAAAACGCCTCGTCGGGTTTTGCGCTACGCACTTACCTTGATCCACAACCCCGAATATTGTCCTTGCCCAGCGAGGGCCCGACGAGGCGCCCGAGTGACTCCGAGCAGCAGCGAGGAGGGGGAGGAATCGTAATTGATTGTATGATTGTTGACTTCAAAAAGAAATTTGACCTAAAGATCTGGTACTAAAATGAAGTGTGGCAAAGCAATTCTTGAAAACTGGGGTATTAATGAAGAAGTCAAGGGATAGCTGACAATTTTATTATAGTAAAATGATAAATAATAAATATCTCTAAAATTCAAAAAATAATTATGAAATTTTTAGGAAGTCGTAAATTAACTCTCGATCCTAGTTTTATAACGAGATATGGAGATCAATCGATCTACATAGGGGTCCCTATAACATCAGATAACCTCCCACTATTGCAGAGAGTGGGTTTTGAAAATTTTGAACATGGTGAGACAGTATTACCATCCCCACTTGGAAAAACTACGAGGTTCAATGCTGAAGGTTATGAAATAATTCAAAAAAATTTACCTAAAGAGACCATATATCATATGGTTCCTTGGGAGCATGATGAGTGGCATGGGCGAGATAATACAGAACATGTCTTAAGTTATATAGAACGACCATATCAACGATATCCGAGAAAACAAATTTTTCCTCCGTCAAAAGAGATTTCAATCTATAAACAAAATGCCAAAGAATTAGCAATATCTGAAAAAATATTAGTAAATAGAGATACTTCGAAAATTATCCTCCATTACATTAATATTTTTTTAGAAGTGTTTGGAGAATGCTATATTTACACAGAGGATTTGGAAATAGCTAGAATCAATGTTAAAAAAGTGAATTGGAAAATATTTCCCACGGGTCATATGGATTCTCGATTTTTTGAAGACAGAATCCATTCTGTAATTTCTCATCTCTCTGAAGATAAACAGAAAGTCATTAGATATAGATATGAGTTCCTTATGAGAAAGAATCCTTCATTTCTGGCTGTTGGGACTGCAGGATTCAAAGGCTATATTGTATTTGCCTTTCCTGAAAAAGGGGTATTCATATTAGAATCAATGTATCATGGAAATGCGACATATGTATTTAATGAAAATTGGGAGTCATTATCAAAAAGAACGAAAGGTGAGATATTATCAGAAAATCTTCAAAGAGATCGGTTTATTCACAGAAATAATTGGAAATGGTATATAACCAGTCTATTAAACACAACCCTTTCGAGATAATTTTTGAGAATTAAAAGGGTAATTTGTGAAAATACCGGTTTTGAACTAGTGATACAATCTCTAGAAATCCAAAGTAAGAGCATCAAACCATCAGAACAGGAGTGCTGCTAAGGGGATTTGAACCCCTGTCGCGGGCGTGAAAGGCCCGCATGATTGGCCTCTACACTATAGCAGCAAGCAATGTGCTTTATCTAATTTTACGCCGCCTGATAAATAGGTTATGGAACGGGCGGGGGCTGCCGGGCAAAGACCCTGTTCCCCGGTCCGCGTCCTCCGGCCCGCAAAAAAACGGATTATATTCAGGTATTTTGAGTATTACGGGATTAGCGCCGCTTTGCTGCGGTCTTCTTTGCCGGTGCCTTTGCCTTGCGGATGACCGGCTTTTTGACCGCTGCCTTCTTTGCACCGGTCTTTGCCGCTGTCTTTGCCTTTGCCGCTGCAACGGTCTTTGTCTTCTTTACCCCGGACTTTGCTGCCTTTGCAGATGCCTTACCTGAGGTCTTCGCAGAGGCCTTTGCACCGGCCTTCGGAAACGCCGGGTAGCCCTCCTTTTTCGTCACCGCGTGGAACGCTTCCATCAGCTGGCGGGTGACCGGGCCGGGCTTGCCGCTGCCGATAACCCTGCCGTCTACCCAGGTGATCGGGGCTATTTCCGCTGCCGTGCCCGAGCAGATCAGCTCGTCCGCGGTGTAGATATCGAAGTACCCGAGGTTCTGTTCCTTTACCGTAATGCCAAGAGACTGGGCGATCTCGAGGATCACCATCCGGGTCACGCCGCGGAGGTTGTTGAGCGTGTGGGGCGTTATGATCTCGCCGTTTTTTATCACGTACAGGTTGTCGCCCGAACCTTCGGCAACGTAACCGTTCGTGTCAAAGAAAATAGCCTCGTCGCCGCCCTTGTAGTTTGCCTCGATCTTTGCGAGGATGTTGTTGAGGTAGTTGAGACTCTTTACGTTCGGCGGCAGGCACTCCGGCGGGTTCCTGCGGACCGAGACCGTGATTGCCTTGAGGCCCTTCTCGTACAGGTCGCCGTACATCGCACCCCAGGTGACCGCAATCACAATCGCCGACGCCTTCTTGCACCTGCGCGGGTCGAGACCGAGATCGCCCACGCCCCGGGTGATGATCGGACGGATGTAGGCATCGCGGAGGTTGTTTCTCCGGAGCACCTCGCAGATGGCTTCAGCCATCTCGTCCTTTGTGATCGGCGGCTTGATATCGAGCGTCTTTGCCGAATCGTACATCCGGTCGATGTGCTCTTTTAACCGGAAGACCCTGCCGTTGTAGGCCCGGATCCCCTCAAAGACACCATCCCCGTAGAGGAGACCGTGATCGAAGACAGAGACCTTTGCCTGGGCCTCCGGCAGGTACTTTCCATCAAGATAAATGATCATGAATGTGTTGTGGGTCGCCGGTATTCTTGTAGTTTTTTCTTTGATCCGGATTTTTGTAACGGATACGGTGCCGGAACCGGAAAAGAAGAGCCCGGCACTTAGTGCCGGTTCATGCAGTTGTCGATGAAATTCCGGAACATGTCCCGACTTGCCACCGGGTGGAGATGGGTGTAGCTCCCGAGAGTGTTGTTCACTACGGCACCGTCGAGGTTGTCCTTAATCCCCGTGCCCCGGGACAGCTTGTAGGCGTACATGGTCTCTTTTGCGAGGCTGACTTCGGAATAGTGAAACTCGTGGCCGCGGAAGCACGAGCGGCCGAGCGGGCATGCGGCCCTGCTTGTCCCTTCCACGTAACTGACCACGCGCCGGGCAGGCATCCGGGTCTCGCCTTTAAAGACCCCGCACATCTCCCCGGATATTTCCTTATCGTGCCCCCGCCAGCCGGCGGCAAGGTTCATCCTCTCCGTGAGATACATGAGTCCGCCGCACTCCGCATATATTGGTGTCCAGTTGTTGGCCGCCTCGCGGACGGCTTCCCGCATTTTGTCGTTTGCTTCGAGTTCGGGAACAAAGAGCTCCGGGTAGCCCCCGCCGAGGATATAACCGTCCGCGTCGGGCAGCCGGTCGTGGAGCGGGCTGAAACGGACGGTCTTTGCCCCGAGCGACGCAAGTACGTCGAAGAGGTCCGCGTAGTAAAAGTTGAACGCCTCGTCAAGCGCGACCCCGATCCGGACGTGCTGCTCAGGAGCCGGGTCAAGATGGGAATAGGTTGTCGCGGGAGCGGGCGTGTCTTTTGTGAGCGCAAGGAACCGGTCGAGGTCAACATACTTCCCGATCATCTCGGTGATCGTTGCGATCCGTTTGTCGAAGTCCCCCTGGCCGCTCCCTTCGCGGTACGGGACAAGGCCTAGGTGGCGCATCGCAAGCTGCATCTCCTCCATCCGTGGGATGGCGCCGATCACCGGCACGCCGCAGTAGTACTCGATCGCCCGGGTCGCCTTCTCCGTGTGCGACCCGCCTTTTACCTGGTTGAGGATCACGCCAGCGATCCGGATTTCGGGATCGAAGGCCTGGAAGCCTTTCACAATCGCCGCGGCGCTCCGGGTGATGCTCTGGGCCGAGACCACGAGCACGACCGGCAGGTCGAGCACCTTTGCAATCGCCGCCGTGCTCCCGATATCGTCAAGTGCCTCGGCCCCTTCGTAAAGCCCGCGGACTCCCTCGACAAGGGCAATGTCGGCGCCCCGGCACCCGAACGCATAGATGTCCCGGATCTGCCCCTCGCTGAGCGCGAAGGTGTCGAGGTTCCGGCAGGGCCGGTGCGAGACTGCTGCAAGGTACGAGGGGTCGATGTAGTCCATCCCGGCCTTGAAGGTCTGGACGGTGTATTTTTTCCCGAGAAGGGCGGCAAGGGCAAGCGTGATGCTCGTCTTCCCGCTGCCCGAGCGGTCGCCGGTGACAAGGATCGACTTCATCGCACCAGGCTCCGCAGGACTGCGCCAAACTCACTCTCCACGATCTCGCGCACCCCGAGCGTCCGCGGGTGGAGGTCGATCTCGACGAGCACATGTTCGTGCCCGATGGCGTGAAGCGGGGCGACCTGCCGTGGGCCGTTTGTCACCGAGAAGCACTCGACACCATTAGTATATTCCGGCGGAATTGCATGCGGCACACCGGCGATCAGGGCAAACGCGGGTTTGATCTCCTGTATCCGCTGCCCGAGCGCATCGCCGTTTGCCCCGTACTCATCGAGCGCCCCGACCAGTTCCGGTGCAACACCCCGCTTCTCCATCTGCTCCCGGATCCTCTTTGCATCCGCACGGACTTTGGGCAGGCCCCGGTTGTCGAGGTTTGCGATGTAGGTGATATTGGCACCCGGGCAGGCATCGTGAAGCGCAAGGAGTTCGTCAGCAAACATGTAAGCGGTCTCTTTTTTCGCGTTCAGGATCGCTACTCCCTTCGCCCCGCTCTTCGCACAGGCAAGCAGCCGTTCCGCCGCCACGTGCTTGAGGTCGCCCCGCGAGGGTTCGATATATGCCTGAGAGGCAGCGCCCCGGACCTTCTCCACCTCGTTTGCCTTCTCCATGAGCCGGTGCTGCCGGGCGAGTTCGTCAGTGCTGATCCAGCCGGCTTCTGCTGCTGCATCGAGCGTTGCAAGCACGCCGGCAATGTTCTCGGGGAAACCGGCATGGATATCGACAGCTATTGCCGGGGTCGTGATGCCCGAACTGTCGATGGCCGACGCAAGGTCTTCACCGATGATCATCGAGACGCAGGTCCCGATCACGGCAATCTTTTTCGGGGAAAAATGTTCTTCTGCATAGCGCAGCACTTCTTCGAGGGGTTTCTGGCCCCCGAAGATGAATTCGTTGTCCGCAAGGGCTGTCGTGAGCACCCGCATCCCGTCTTCTTCGAGGAGCCGCGCATGCTTGAACGAGCAGCCCGAGGGGCCGTGCAGGATCGCAACGTCCACTTCGAGGTCGCGGGCCGTATAGAGCGCCGCCACGATGGAACTCGGGCGGGGGTGCATGAACCGTGCTGGTGGCATAATATCTCTTATCTCCAGGTCTTGACCGCGAGCACGACTGCCCCGGCTCTGGTTGTTTCAAGTGCTTTTTTTTCTGCCTCAAAAAGGCTTGCGCAAACGGTACTGCCCGGTGCCGGCTGTCCGCCGACCCGGATCACGGTGTCGGGACCGATCTCCCGGATCGCCCGGGCGATCCCGTCCTCGCCAAATCCCTCGCAGACCGCACCGTCGCTTTCGGCCTGCCCGATGACAAGCGTCAGTTCCTTTTTGCCCGTGCAGGCCCGGGCATAGCGGGCCGCCTCGATCGTGGTCTCGGCGTTTGTCCCGCTGTTCGAGTTATCGACAACGGTAACATTCCCAAGAACCCGGACCGACATGCGTCCCGGGATGCCCGGGAACGTTGAGAGTGCTGCCGGGTCGTACCCGAGCAGGACCGCAGCGGCGCCGGCAAGGGCGAGCGGGGTGCGGTAACCATCGAGCAGGAGGAGGGTGTTTTCGAACCGGTAGTCACGGCCATTAATTGTGATCGTACATGTTCGGCCGGAAACACGGGAAACCTCATCGAGATGTACCGCGTTTCCTGCACCCGGGGCTGCAATGCCGGGGGCAAGCAGGACCCGGGGACTTTCCCGCACCGATGCGAGTTTTACTGCAAGCGCACTTTTCTTCCCGTTCGCGCACCGGTAATCCTTGCCGGAAGTAATGATCGCAAGATCGCCTGCCCTGGTGACGCCAAGCGATTCCTCGGCCACAAGCCAGCCGCCGGCCTCCCGTGCCCGGGCGGCAGCAGGGAGGACTGAGCCCGGTGTGATACTCATCTTTTCAAGGAAGTGTTTTCCCGGGAAAAGATACGTTCCTGCCGAAGTATGCAGGATACCCGGACCGGGCAGGATGTGGGCGAGGGCATGGGCCGTGGTGGTCTTCCCCTGGGCCCCCGTGATCTCGATCATCGGGTGGGGGAGTAAATCGCCCAAAAGCCGGCGTACCGCCTCGTGGTGGGTGATCACCGGTGCTTTCTGCAAAAGGAGCAGGGGGTAATCCGGGTCAAGATGGACGGGGGCGGTTACGAGATCGTACTGCCCCCGTTTCGCCCGGTCTTCTTCCTCAGGCGTAGTGCCGCGGTAAACATCCACGGCATCGACAGATGCACCGGTCGCTGCATACGCAGCAGCGATTGCCCTGCCCCCGTGGATCGTATCGAGCACCAGCACCTGCATAACCGGTTAGATCAGCGTAAGCGCCTTTTCTGCATTCTTTACCATCAGGTCGGCAAGGAGCGGGTCGATCCCGATCGGGTCTGCATAGACGAGCGGGACGGACTTCCCGTTCAGGGTAAAGCTGCCCTTTTTCGTGCCTTCGGAAAGGCCGATCTCTCCGGGAATGTCTTTTTCAATATGGACGCCTTTTGCGAGGAACAGCGGGACGACCACCAGCGCATCGATATCTTCTTTTTTAAATTCTTCAAGGGAGTCCTTAATCGAAGGCTTGTTGATATTCATGAACCCGCACTTCACCACAAAACCGGTGTTTTTGGCGGCGATCATCTTTCCCGTTGCTTCGATAAGTTCCTGGTTGTAGGGCATCGTGCTGCCGTGGCCTACAAGTAGCATTCCCTTCTTTGTCATATAGCACATAGTATTACACCTATCGTTAAAAATTCTTACCAAACGATCCTGACGGCGGGCCGCTGTACCGACAGCAGCCATACCGGATCCAAACAGATTTGAACTGATAATCTCAATGGATAAGACCAATGACGGATGCAGGCGAGCGTTTCGGTATCATCATCAACGACCGGGTGGTAAAAACCCCGGTTGCGATCGCGTCCATGGCCGGGATCGTGGATGCGGCGTACGTTCTTGAAAGACAGGCACATACCGGTCTTGCGTTTATCGGCGGGTACGCGATCGATGCCCCGACCATGGCAGCGGCAAAGGAGATCGCAGCCGGCGGGGACAGGAAGGAATTTTTATATGACGACCCGGTTCCGGTCCTCGAAAAGGAACTCGCTTCCCTTGCATCCTGCAATGTTGTTGCCGGCATCAGCCTCCGCGGCACCTCGCCGGAATCCTTTGCCGCCATTGCCCGGAAATTCGGGACAAAAGCCGTATACGAGATCGATGCCCACTGCCGGCAGGCGCCCATGGTGGCGGCCGGGGCCGGCGAGTATTACCTTAAAAACCCGGAGAAACTCGTGGCGGCGATTAAAGCCCTCAAAAAAGAAGGCGTCACGGTCTCGGTAAAGATCCGTGTCGGGGTCGCAGCCGACGACCGTGCCCTTGCCCGGGCCATCTGGGCTGCGGGAGCGGATATTATCCATGTCGATCTCATGGACTCCGGGGCGGCAAAGCTCCGCCAGATCAGGAACTCCTGCCCGCTCATTATCATCGCCAACAACTCCATAAACTCCTTCGAGAAGATGCGGGATATGCTCTCCCACGGCGCCGATCTCGTTTCGCTGGCCCGGCAGTCCGACATGAAAACGCTTGCCATGCTCGACTCCGAAATCAAAAATTACGCAGATACCGATGGCTGGTACAACTCGCCAAAACAGCTCTGCCGGGGCGGCGATATCCGGGCACTCACGTTCTGCTGCATGCCGGTAAAGGAATGCCCGCTCATCCCCACACTCGCAAAAGTCGGGATGACAAACGAGGAATATGCGAAGCTCAAGCTCAACGCCGTTCAGGGCACACCGCTTGCCGGCGGCCCCCATACCTGTTTCGGGAGCCTTGCCTGGTGCTGCAAGACCTCCTCTCCCTGCATGTTCCGGGACATGACGCTCACCCAGGAAGGACTCCCAAAGAAAGAATATATGCGCCTCAAGCGCGAGCTTTCTGAAACGATAATGAGCCGGATCTTCCATGATGTCCCCTCTGACCAGTGCAGCTGAACGGGCACAGCTCGCAATGATGCTCGAGGTCTGTGCGTTCCCGAAGCCCGGGAACGTTGACCGCTGCCACGATTATGCCGATACGAAACTCGAACATTTCCTCGCATCCACCATTTTTGCCCGCCCCGCGCTCGAAGAGGCCGCCGCAGGCAAAGGCAGGATCGGCGAGATTATCGGCCACGCGGTAAAGCAGACGAACGTACACAAGGGGGGAAACACCCATTTCGGTGCGTTCATCCTCCTTATCCCGCTCGTGTACGGCGGCGGGATTGACGGGGCAGTGCAGGCTGTTGCAAGGACCGATGTCTCGGACGCGGTCGCGTTCTACAAGGCGTTTGCCTTAACAAACGTCCGCGTGAACAAGACCGACGAAATCGATGTGAACGATCCAAAAGCGCTCGATATGCTCCGCGACCGGAACATGACGCTCTACGACGTGATGCAGCACTCGGCGCCAAACGATATGGTCGCCCGGGAGTGGATGAACGGCTTTATCCTGACCCGGAGAGGAGCCGACCTGCTGCACCAGATAGGACCGGGCCGCGAAGCGATTGTCGAGATGTTTTTAACGCTCCTTGCCACCGAACCGGACACGTTTGTCATTAAAAAGCACGGCAGGGCCGTGGCAGAAGAGGTGCTGGTAAAAGCCCGCGAGGTGATGGACGGAAAGAAGGTGCTCGAAACCCTCGATGCGGAGTTCATCGCGGCCGGTATCAACCCGGGATCCCTTGCGGATATCACAATCGCGGCAATCTATATCGCGCTCTCGGAGGGCTGGGAATGGGACTCTTAAAAGGCGGGATCAACGAGATTATTGCCACGACATCGCACAACGCCGCCCCGATCGGGATCCATTACCGCGACGGGAAGGCAACGATGATCCTTTTTGGCGGGAGCCATACTGCGGCAAACATCGAACGGGACGGCTGGGTGGTCGCAAATATCGTCCACGATCCGGTGCTGTACGTAAAGACCGCCTTTGAGGACCTTACGGACGATGCCTTCGTGGAAGAGCCGGTCGGGAACCGGACCATGTGCCGGCTTGCCCTGGCCGATGCCTGGATTGCATTCTCCGCGGCTGTGGAAAAGAAGACCGGAGAAGCGATTGTTGTCGCACTCACCCCTGAACGCGAGATCATCGAGAATGCCGTTTGTTACCCGGTGAACCGGGGCTTCAACAGCATCATCGACGCGACCGTGCATGCGACCCGGTACCGGGCAAATCCCACACCAAAACTCCGGCACCTGATCGATTACCATTCAGATATCGTGAAAAAGTGCGGCGGGAAAAAGGAGCTTGCCGCCCTTTCCCTGCTCGAAGGCTATATCGGGCAGCACTAAAACAAAACACCAATACCTGCGGAAACGCTGCTGCCGGGAAGCCATAACCGTTTTCCCGCAACCGGGCAGTCTGCCCGGACCGGTTCTTTTTGTCCCACCCTGTTCCCCGCCATTGATCCATACCTTAATAGTACGGTCAAAAAAAGGTAGTATCAATGAGAGAAGATACCCGGTGGAAAATCATTGCAGCGCTGGGGCTCGTTACCCTTTCCCTGGCGATTTATATCTTCCATTTTTTCATCTTCCATGATTCGGAACATATCCTGATTTTCCTCGTCAGCGACATCGCGTTCCTGCCCATTGAAGTCCTCGTCGTCACCCTGATCATCGACCAGATGCTTGAATCGCGGGAACGTCAGCAGCGCATGGAAAAACTCAACCTTGTCATCGGGACATTCTTCTCGACCGAAGGAACGCCGCTCCTTGCCATGCTTGCTTCTGCCGATCCTCAGGAGGACGGGCTCAGGCGCGAACTGGTGGTCCGCGACGACTGGACCCACAGCCGGTTTATGGAGCTGCACACCCGGCTCAAGGAACAGCCGGTTTCTGTGGAGTTCGGGCGGATCAACGTGAAACTTCTCGGCGAATTCCTCTTCGCACACGAAGAATTTGTCCTGCGGGTCGTGGAAAACCCCATGATCTTCGAGCACGAGTCGTTTACCGACTTAATGCTCGCGCTCACCCATGCAACCGAGGAGCTCAAGGCAAGAAAAGGGCTGGCGGCACTTTCCCCGGCGGACCGGGCCCATCTCGAACGCGATATCAACCGGGTCTATGGCACGCTCATGAGCGAATGGCTCCGGTACATGGAATACCTGCACGACCATTACCCGTACCTCTTCTCGCTTGCGATGCGGACAAACCCCTTCGATGAATCGGCCTCGGTGGTGTTTCCCTAAAAACAACGCGGGCCCTACCGTTAAAACCGGTTTGTTTGTGCGGGAAAAGGACTAACCAAAAAAGATTCCCCGGGGCCTGCCAGAAAAAGGCCGGCACCCGGGAGATGAGTACAGCGTGGGGCTTTTTTAGAGGAGGAAAAAGGGCATCACATGGCCTTGACGCGGCGTGCAATGTCCTGCCCGAGTTCGTAGCATTTTTTGAGTTCTGCGCTGTCGGGACGATAATAGATCTCGAAGCCGTCGTTGATCGTCTCGATCCCGGCTTTTTTGAGGCATTCGGTGATGATCGCAACAGCGCCGCCATGCCCGCCCTGCGAACCGAAAGCACAGCCAATCTTCTTGTGGGTCAGACGCCCGGGCTGGAGACCGTGCAGATAACTAAGGAAGTCTGCCACGGTCGGGTAAACCTCGTCCTGGAGCGTGGGCGAGCCGACCAAAACTGCCTTTGAATCGAGGACATCGGAGACGATATTGCTCCGGTGGTTGCCTTCGTACCTGCCGTCCTTTAACAGGCAGACTTTTACCGCGACGCCTTCCGACATGACCCCTTCGGCAATCATCTGGGCCATGCGGTCGGTCGAGTGGTGCATCGTGTCGTAGACGATCGTCACCTTGTTCTTTGCTACCCCGTGCGACCAGTTCACGTACGCACCCAGGATATCGGCGGCATACGAGCGCCAGATAATCCCGTGGCTCGGGGCGACCACGTCAATCGGGATCCCGAGTTTTGTTACCTCGTCGAGCTTCTTTAAAACTCTCGGGGCGAGCGGGGTGATCAGGTTTGCAAAGAACTTCTGCGCATGAGCGAGCGCGACATCTTTTCCCAGTTCGTCATCGAACCGCTCACAGCTTGCGATGTGCTGGCCGAATGCGTCGTTGGGGAAGAGGATCTTGTCCTCGGCAAGGTAGGTGAACATGGAATCGGGCCAGTGGAGCATCGGTGCTTCGACAAAGACGAGCGTCTTTCCGCCGAGTTCGATCTTGTCGAGGCTTTTGACCGGTTTGAAGTTCCAGCCGGTGGTGTCGTAGTGCTTGCCAAGGCCCTTCACGGCAACTTCGGTACAGTAGATCGGTACATTCGGGAGCATCTTTGTCAACAGCGGCAGCGTTCCCGAGTGGTCCATTTCCACATGGTTTGCCACGATGATGTCGATCTTCTTTGGATCGATAACATCCTTTATGCGCTCCAGCAGCTGGTACTCCTGCCCGGGATATGCGGAATCTATCAGGGCAACGTGTTTGCTGCCGACAACAAGGTATGCATTATAGGTCGTGCCCGGCAGGGTGTAGCCATGGTAGTCGCGGAGGTTCCAGTCGATGACGCCTACCCAGTAGACGCCTTCTGCAAGTTTTGTCGCTTTCATGATTGACCGCCTTTCTGTTCGAAACTATACGAACGTTCTATTGTTTACGAACAGATTATATATCTAGTTTGCGTTTATTGTACAGGAAAAACGGGAACCATTATGGCAGGAAGATCGGGCGGGACTCAAAAACAGGCGGCAGCCGGTGTCGGGCTCTTTGCGACACCCTCGGGTGTGCGGGCTGTCCAGTCGAAAGCACAGACCGGGATATTGTCGGTACTTGCGGAGCGCGAGCTGCCGTTCGACGAGATCGTACAGCGGTCCGGCAAGGCCAAATCCACGGTCTCGGTGCACCTGCAGGGACTGGTGCGGGACGGCATCGTAGCGGAGAAGACCGATGCCGATGATTCAAGAAAGAAGATCTTTTTCCTCCGGTCCCCGTATATCGGCGGGCTTGCCGCACAAAAACCGGTTATCCGGGACAGCGCGGAACAGGTGGCCCGGCTTGTCGACGGCCCGGACCCGTTCAAATTCTACCGTCTCATGTTCCGGACGATCCGGGTATCGCTCTTAAAAGAGGGCATCGATATCGATCCCGTGCTCAGGAATGCCGGTTACCATGTCGGTGAGCGGGTCTATTCCGCCATCGCAGCCCGGGATCTTGAGAAACTCCTGAAAAACACTGAATCGTTCTGGAAGAAGAACAACCTGGGTGTCCTCGAGGTAGAGAGCACTGCGCCCCTTGTCGTCAGGGTCTATGACTGCTTTGAATGCGGCAGCCTGCCGCAGCTCGGGAGACCGGCCTGCGCGTTTGACTGCGGTGTCCTTGGCGCAGTCTTTACGCGCCACTTCCGGCGCCCGCAGCGGGTGGACGAGACCGCCTGCTATGCAATGGGCGACGACCACTGCCGGTTCGTAATCGCACCGGAAACCCCGTAACCGGGACTGCCCGGCCGGGGAAAAAAGTTCAGTGTCTCAGCCACGTGCAGGCAAACGCTGCTGCAACAAGACCGACGAGGGCAAAAACTCCCCCAAACCCGGGTGCTGACGTTGTCCGGGCCGGCGCAGCGGTTGTTTCAGAAACACTGGTCTCTTTTGTTACCGCAGGAGACTGCCTGGCAACTTCCGTGGCACTGGCAGCCGCTTTTGCTGAACCGGAGACCGTGTAGCTCCCGGACACCGAGGGATTTTCGATCCCGGGACTCTCCAGCGCTTTTGTAATCGCAGCCGCCTCTTCGCGGTCGGACGGGTTGTCCCGGCTCCAGTTTGCGATCACGGTATGATTCGCCGCATAATACAGCGTCCGCGAGGTTTTGTCGTACCCGATCCCGAATGTCCCGTCAGGGCCGGGGAACGCGGCGATTACGGTATACGTTCCCTCGTCCTCTGTCGGAAGATTGTCGAGGACAAGCGGGTCGGCGCGTACGGTCTTTGCCACAACCTCCGCGCCGCAGCTTGCGGGCACGGACATGACCCCGGTGACCTTGTAGCAGGCAAGTGTCCATTTCTGTACCTGCGTGGCATTACCGGGCACCGATACGACAAACGTGACCGGTGTGTCCGGGGCGACCGTTTTGTTCGAGAGAATCCCGCTTATCGCGGCCGTTTCTGCCGCAGACACCGGTGCGGCGACAAGGAGAGCAATGAGAGCTGCACAAACAAACAACGCAGACCTATTAGTCATGGAGAACCGGGTAGTCTTTTTTCGCGTAAAAGGACTTTGAACACGCACCGATCCGGCAATCCGGGACCACCGAAAACTTCCTGTCCCGGCCCGCGAAGATTATCAGATAACAAGTCTGCATAGGTACTCTCTCATGCCCTACACCGTTACCCTGATATCGCCCGAAAAAAAGGAAGAACTCATCCAGAACTGCACACCAAGGATCCGGTACGAGATAAAATCCGGCATCTTCGGGTGCTGCATCAAACTACTGTCAGACAACCGGGCCCTTGCTGAGACCTGGCAGGAGAATTTTTTTGCCATCTCCCCCGATATCCGGTCGCACGGGCGGCTGTACGTCCTGCCGGAGACAACGTACCCCGAAAATACCGTGTTTTTCGATCCCTACACCAAGACCGTCTTCCTCTTCAATGTCTCGTATTACGGCTGGGTAAAATCGATCGCGCTCGGCCTCTGCGGCGACATCCTCGAAGACGATCACGGGATCGGTTCGGTCCACGGCGCCTGTGTCGATATCGGGGGCCGTGGCATCTGCGTTGTCGGGACTTCGGGAGCGGGAAAGACCACGCAGACCTACGGCATGCTCCGCGATCCCCGGGCGCGGATTGTCTCGGACGACTGGTTCTTTACCCGGGTCTTCGGCCCCGAGATCCTTGCGTACGGATCGGAGAAGAACTTCTACATCCGGCAGGACCTCTCGGCAGTATGGAAGGAGTACGAGGGTCTCGTGGCGGCAGAAGAGTACGATGCTGACGGGAGGGCGGTTGCCGATATCCGCTGGGTCGTAGGGAAAGGCCGGCTCCTCCCGCTCACAACGCTTGCGGCCATTGTCATCCTCAAGCGCGATCCCGCCGATGCCCGGATCGTCACGCAGCTTGAAAGGAACGAGGCGTCTGCCCTGATTACCGGGAACAGTTACTTCAACCCACACCTTCTCGTAAAAGACGCACGAAAAGGAATTTTGCGGGCGCAGTACCTGGCCGCCCTGCTCGACCGGATCCCGTGCTTTCTTGTCAATACAACGGGAACACCGGTAGATACGCAGAAGGCAATCCGATCGGTCGTGGGATTGCCGGGAATCTGAATTTGCAGGAAAACCCGGGCCGATACAGTCCCGGAAAACCAAGGAAAGCAAGCGTTCAAATACCCCTGCGTCAGAGTTGAGATATACTTTAGAGGTATGGTATGGCTGAAACAACTGCTACTCCTGAACAGGGCGGATGCTTGTGCGGATGCAACGTTACCGGGCTCTATCCCTGGTGGGTTATTCTTATCTGGGGCCTCCTTGCCCTGCTTATCGGGATCATGTTCCTCGCATCCCCGGGAATCACTACCCTGGTATTCATTACGTTCCTTGGGGCGTACTGGCTGGTCGGGGGAATCTTCTCCATTGTAAGCCTTGCCGTTGACAAGACGAACATGGGCTGGAAGATCTTCCTTGCAATTTTAAGCATAATTGCGGGTATTATCATTCTTGCATACCCGCTCTACAGCACGTTCTTCCTGCTCTCGTTCTTTATCATTCTTGTCGGTGTATGGGCCTGCATCACGGGAGGGGCACACCTCTACCAGGCATTCACCACGAAAGACGCGGCAAACGGGGTGCTCGGGATTCTCAGCTTTATCTTTGGGATCCTGCTCCTGATCTTCCCCCTGATCTCGGCAGTCCTCCTCCCGTTCGTTGCCGGTGTCTTTGCAATCGTACTCGGGTTTGCCGCTATCGTGACTTCGTTCGCGGCAAAGAAGGCAGCGCCCGCCACAGCGGCATAAAACAGATCTTTTTTTATTTTTTTCCGGGTCAGCCGACCCGTCAAGCCAGAGTACCTTTCGTTACCGCGAAGCATTTTTGCCCGGGGGTTGGGGCGAGGGTCTTGTGGTTACGGTTTGCTTTAAAAAAATACTCCCGGCCCATGACCCCCCCTCCCCAAAAGTTCCGGGCAGGGGGGGTGCCCTCCAAAATTATTGCCACCCCCCTCCCCCCGGTGTTTCATTTTCATGAACGGACCCCCACCCCCCCTGTTCTGCACAAAACAGGGGACTACCCCCCCATCGTTCCAGTTTCAAAAGGTGCGTTTCGCGTGGAGCATACGACGAGAAGGGGAGGGGGGACTACCCCTCCGGTTACGATCAGGGGGGGTGGGGTATCACATGGTTGGGGTGGGGGTACCCCCCTCACCTCCGGATTGTTGGATACCCCCCGTCCCCCCTTCCAAAATTTTTCGTACCGGTACCCCCTCCCCACCCCTCTCATGAAGATAAGGGGACTACCCCCCTCCCATGATTATAGTGGGGAGGATTCCGAGAGGGATCCAGACCGGGTTGATCCCGGTAAAAGAATTTCCTGCGGCAAAATAATTTTCCGCCATCCCCATGAACACGGCAGGCAATTCCTGCCCGATCCGGGACCTACCCGTTGAAGTTGTGGTACCGGTAGCAGTTGTCGATGAATTCCTGTTTTTTGTGTTCGCTTCCTTCAATGGGCGGCCGCAGGTACCCGACATCGGGCGTCTGCCGCGCCGGGCAGAACGGACAGAGCGCCGCATCCACGTCCCCGGCCTTCTCCCGGACCGGGCAGTAATACACGCCATCGATCTCCTGGACCCGGTCGCCGCCGGGAAACCGCATTCCGACCGGGTGGCCCGGTTCCTGCCGGACGATCATGGCAAAACCCGCAAGCAGGAATTTCAAAAAACGGAGCCGGATATCGCCCGTGCCCGGGCGGCACTGCGCTGCAACCATCACCCAGTAGGAATGTTCGTGAGCGGTCACCGGCCCGGCAAGGGTACGGAAAACTCCCTGCTGCTCCATGAGCCGGATCGCCTGGTAGGTCCCGAGCAGGTGGGCGGTGATCGCTTCTTCGAGTTCTTTTTTATATTCAGGATCAAGGTCCCGTACCGATCGCCCGAAGTTCTGCTCCATCTGCCGAATGTCACGGGGCGTATAGTGCAGGACAATTTTTGCCAGTGCTGCCCCCAGTTCGCCCCGGGTCTTTTGGGCCTTCAGGGTCGCACAGTCGGACTGTATCGCTGCCGCAATCTCGTCAGATGTTCCCGGGTTTTTGTTAAAGATATTCCAGCCCATATCTAGTCTGCACCGAACCGATGTTTCCCAGTCAGGGAATATTCCTGCCCGAAGATGTAAAATATTCCGGTGCGGGCATCTCTCTTGGCACTCCAATCTGGAAAGATAGGTATCATTATTTCCAGCTATATGGGATAAGGTCATGGAACACTACCATAGGGGCGCAACGTTGAATCAACCAATGTGGCGATCAAGTTGAAGCTTGGCAAAACGCTAAAATCAAAGAATGAGATTGCACAAGTCGACGAACTTTTAGTAAAGATCATTGCGTACTATCTGACGGTTGTTATTTATGAGATGTATGAGACCGGGATTGGGCCAAAGTTCTCAAAGCTTTAAACTCGTCTTTTTTTCTTAATCTAATCCCTTTGACATTCTCTTCTCCACTATCCGGGCATGTGAATAGCCCTCGCTTGAATTCTCCAGTTTTAACAAGAGCGTCTATCAATTCATCTACGGCTTGTTTTGTATCAGGATTATGTGAGTTCTTACGTAGCCAATAATCTAGACTCTGCGGCTTTTTATGATGAATAAACGATTCTTCAATATCTCCCTGAATTATGTAAATCCTATCGAAGCTTTGAATATATTTTTTTAAATCGTCGGTATCAAATGAGTCTCCTGAACTATAGAGCAATTCAATTCTTACCATAGATAATTGATCGATTTGATAGAGAATAATTTTTGCATCTAAAGTCTAGTGTCTGCATCCAAAGACCTACTTCAAGTGCAAAGCCCCCCGCATCCTAACGTTTTTATATTCTCCTTCCTTACTCATGTAGCATGGTGTCTACTACCATGAGTGAGTGTTTTATTAGCCAGTAAACTGCGCTTTTTTGATACCACGTTACGGGACGGGGAACAGACCCCGGGTGTATCGTTAAACCCGAATGAAAAGTTAGAGATTGCAACCAGGCTTGCAGACCTTGGTGTCGATGTTATCGAAGCCGGCTCGGCTGCGGCATCGACCGGGGAACAGGACGCTATCCGGCTTATTTCCGGTGCCGGCCTGCCCGTAGAGACCTGCACCTTTGTCCGGGCACTAAACTCGGATATCGACTATGCAGCCGATAACGGTGCGGACTCCGTCCACCTCGTGATCCCGGTAAGCGACCTCCACATCGAAAAGAAACTCCGGAAGACCCGGGAGCAGGTAAAAGAGATGGCCTGGCGCTCGGTCGAGTACGCGAAGAGCCGGGGGCTCATCGTGGAACTCTCGGGCGAAGACGCTTCACGGGCCGACCAGGCATTCCTTGCCGAAGTCTATGCCGGCGGGGTGGAACGCGGGGCCGACCGGCTCTGCTTCTGCGATACGGTGGGCGTGCTCACGCCGGAGAAGTGTGCGAGCTTCATTCCGCCTCTGGCAAAGATCGCCCCGCTCTCCATCCACTGCCACGACGACCTCGGCTTTGCGCTCGCAAATACGGTCGCGGCCTTAAAAGCCGGTGCCTCCTGCGCCCACGTCACGGTGAACGGCCTTGGCGAGCGGGCGGGAAACACCCCGCTCGAAGAACTCGTGATGGCGCTCGAAGTGCTCTACGGGTACGAAACAGGGATCAAAAAAGAGGGGATCTACTCCCTCTCCACCCTTGTCTCGCGCCTCACCGGCATCCCTTTACCGGTCAACAAGGCGGTAGTCGGCGAGATGGCGTTTACCCATGAAAGCGGGATCCATGCCCACGGGGTACTCCGGGAGCCGGCAACTTATGAGTCCATCCGCCCCGAGCAGATTGGGAGGAAGCGGAGGATCGTGCTTGGGAAGCACTCCGGTTCTGCCTCAGTGGAGGCAGCACTCCACGAGATGAAATATACCCCGAACGAGCAGCAGCTCAAAGCAATCGTATCGAGGATCAAGGATCTCGGTGACTCCGGAAAGAGGGTCAGCGACGCCGATCTCATGGCGGTTGCCGATGCGGTCATGGCCATGGAGTGCAAGCCGGTGATCCGGCTCCGCCAGTTCACGGTCGTCTCCGGGAACAGCATGATCCCGACCGCATCTGTCACCCTTGAAGTCCGGGGAAATGAGATCACCGGCGCGGCAACGGGCGACGGCCCGGTCGATGCCGCCATGCAGGTGCTTGCAAAATCGGTTGCCGATACCGCAAACATCCGTCTCGAAGAGTACCATGTCGATGCGATCAGCGGCGGCACGGACGCCCTTGTCGAAGTAACCGTAAGGTTAAGTAAAGACGGGAAGATAATTACTTCACGCGGCGCCAGAACGGATATCATTATGGCGAGCGTCGAAGCCATGATCGCCGGTATGAACCGGCTCTTGGAGGACAGACCATGAAAACCGGGGCAAAACTCCTCGTCGAATCACTGCAGCGCGAGGGAGTCGACACATTGTTCGGCTATCCTGGCGGGCAGATCCTGCCAGTCTATGATGAACTCTACGATTCACCATTGCGGCACATCCTTGTACGGCACGAGCAGGCAGCTGCGCACGCCGCGGACGGGTATGCACGCGCAAGCGGCAGGGTAGGGGTATGCATTGCAACCTCGGGCCCCGGTGCCTGCAACCTGGTCACCGGGCTTGCCACGGCCTACATGGATTCGGTACCGGTTGTTGCCATCACCGGCCAGGTCCCGACGTACATGCTCGGAAACGACGCCTTCCAGGAGTCGGACATCCAGGGGATCACGATGCCGGTCACGAAGCATAACTATCTCGTGAAGGAAACGGCCGAGATCCCCCGGGTGGTAAAAGAGGCATTCTATATCGCGGGAACGGGACGTCAGGGCCCAATCCTTATCGACCTCCCAAAAGACGTTAATACCACGGAGGTCAGGGAGCCCCGGGTCCCCGATATCGTAAAGCTCCGGGGCTACAACCCCACGTACAAGGGGCACAAGCGCCAGATCGAAAAAGCCCTTGCGCTGATCGCCGAATCCGAGCGCCCGCTCATCTACGCAGGCGGCGGGGTGATTTCATCGAATGCTTCGTCGGAACTCATTGAGTTTGCTACAAAGCTCGGGATCCCGGTCACGACCACCCTTATGGGTCTCGGATGTATCCCCTGCGACCACCCCCTGAACCTCGGAATGCTCGGGATGCACGGCACCGAGTACGCGAACTTCGCGGTCACCGAGTGCGATCTTTTGATTGCCATCGGGGCCCGGTTCGACGACCGTGTCACCGGGAAGATCGACACCTTTGCCCCGCATGCAAAGGTGATCCACATCGATATCGACCCGGCCGAGATCGGGAAGAACAAGCGCGTTGACGTGCCGATTGTCGGGGATGTCAAATCGGTCCTCACGGACATGCTTGCGGGCATCAAGAAGGCCGGTGCCTGCGATGCGTGGAACAAGAAGGTCAGATACTGGAAGCAGCACCACCCGCTCCATGCCGGCAGGGACGACGGGTGCCTCCACCCGCAGTTTGTCGTAAAGATGATGAGCGAGATCCTCAAGGGAGATGCGGTGATCGTTTCCGAGGTGGGCCAGAACCAGATGTGGACCGCACAGCACTTCTGCTTCCGGCACCCCCGCACATGGATCACTTCCGGCGGCCTTGGCACAATGGGCTATGGCTTCCCGGCAGCGATCGGGGCGCATTTTGCCCGGCCCGATCTCCCGGTCTTCGATGTGGCCGGTGACGGCAGCATCCAGATGAACATCCAGGAGATGGGCACCGTGGCGCAGTATAATATCCCGGTGAAAATTGCCATCCTGAATAACCAGTATCTCGGCATGGTACGCCAGTGGCAGGAGCTATTCTACGACCGTCGTTATTCGTACACCGAGCTGCCCCCGGTGGAATTCGTGAAGATCGCACAGGCCTATGGGATCGAGGGGATCAAGGTGGAGTCCTGCGACGAAGTCGTGCCCGCGATCAAGGCCTCGCTCGAACACGACGGGCCGTTCGTGCTCGACTTCAGGATCGAGCGCGAGGAGAACGTGTTCCCCATGGTACCGGCCGGGGCTGCGATCAGCGAGATGATCGGGGGGCATCCGCGATCATGAAGCCGCACACCCTTTCGGTTCTCGTGGAAAACAGGGCAGGTGTCCTCTCCCGGGTCACCGGCCTCTTCTCCCGGCGCGGGTTTAACATCGAGAGCTTAGCAGTCGGCACCTGCGAGGAGCCGGACATGAGCCGGATCACGATCGTTGCTATCGGCGACGATGCACAGATCGAGCAGATCATGAAGCAGCTCAACAAGCTCATCGATGTGATCAAGGTCTCGGATATCACGGAGAACGAGCGGGTCGAGCGCGAACTGGTCATGTTCAAGGTCACTGCCGAGCAGGGCGAGACCCGTGCCGAGATCATGCAGATTGCAGCGATCTTCCGCGCCCAGATCGTTGACGTTGGCGCAAAGTCCGTAGTTCTCCAGGTTGTCGGGGATTCGGACAAGATCGACGCAATGGAGAAACTGCTCCGCCAGTTCGGGATAAAAGAACTGATCCGGACCGGCAGGATCGCAATCCTCCGCGGCACCAAGACCGTGTCAAGCAGCAAGGAATAACTTTTTTCTTAACCGGTTACGCGGGGCGGGGATCCAAAAAAGGGTATTTGTCCTGTTTCAAACCGCCGGGTTTAGCTATCTGACAGGGAATGGATGAACCCGGGAGACATCGCCGTTGTCAGCGGGAATCCCCCATGACGGTACAGATCACCGTCCGGTCCCTTCCCGCATTCACGTCCAGTTCCAGGAGAACGATCTGCTGCCACGTCCCGCAGCAGGGTTTCCCGTCCGCTACAGGAACCGTAAGGGACGGCCCGACAAGTGCCGCCTTGACATGCGACCTGCCATTCCCGTCTCCCCATTTCGTATTATGGGCATATTCGGCAGAATCCGGTGCAAGTACCGATAGGGCACGGGAAAGATCGGCAAGCACCCCGGGCTCGTATTCTATCGTGGTCAGTGCTGCCGTCGAATGCTGCACAAAGAGGTGGACGATCCCTTCCGTTATCCCGCTCTCGCGGACAAGTTCCGCAACCGGGTTGGTGATGTTGACTATCTCGCCTTCCTTACGGGTAGTGATCCGAATCATTTTCCGAAACATTGCCATATTTTCCTAACCCGAAAACCCGGTTTCCCGTCAGGGAAAATAAGGGTATCTTACACGGTCACGGAAAACGAATTGATCACGATCCGGGTGCTCCTGTCAGTAATAAACACAAGCCAGGTCCCCGAAGGCATATTCCGGATCGCGTTCCCGCCATGTTCCTCCAGCAGAGTCTGTGGATCATCGGTAACCCGGAATGAAGACCCATCGTAGAACAGGATCGCAGTTCCCCCCGGTGCCCAGGGACTCCCGCTCATAACGTCCGAAGGAAGTACGGAAATTTTTTCGTGGATGGGTGATTCAAGAGTGAAGGTAACTTCGGGAGGTGAACCAGGTACCGGTACACCGGAGAGCGCGACCGGGTCTCCGTTCCCATGCACAAGGCTGATTGCGTTCCTGCCCGGTACAAGTTCGACGGGTCTTGCGTCAACGGAAAAGGTGGGCGGTTTCTGGAGAAGCATCGTCACAAACCCCCCGGATACCCCGACAATCAAAAAAACGGCAATCCCGATAAGGAGAACGAGAAGCATCTCTCCGTATAATTCAGAGATTGCCTGTTCGCGGGGCAGGGGCATAAAAACCGTAGTCGATCCTACGTACAGGCTCTTCAAATAGATTTCTAAAAATATGCAAAATCAGAATAAAAACAAAAAGATTATTCCGGGGCAGGGCCGGGTTCAGGCAGGGTCACGGTGTCTTCCTCATCCTCTGGCTGTACTATGGCGACCCCGATCACTTTGTCGTTCTCGTCAAGCCGCACGACCCTGACGCCCTTGGTACCGCGCCCGATGATCCGGATCTCGCTCACCCGGGTGCGCATGACAATGCCCGCTGCGGTCATCACCACGATCTCATCGGTATCCGAGACCGCACGCGACATAATCACGACCGCATCGCGTTCGAGCGAGATGTTCCTGACACCCATTGTGCCGCGCCCGTGGCCGCGGAACTCATCGAACTCGGTGCGCTTCCCAAAACCTACATCGGAGATAGTGAGCAGGTGGTCCTTTTCAAGGAGAGTAACGGCAATGACCGTATCCCCGCCGCGCAGTCTCATACCTATCACACCAAATGCATTTCTTCGAACCGTCCGCACGGTCTCTTCGTGGAACCGGAGGCTCTGGCCAAACCGGGTGGTAAGGACAAGTTCGTTATTACCGTTTGTCGATATCACTTCGACGAGCTGGTCGCCCTCCCGTAACTTGATGGCGTTTGTCCCCACAGAACGGGGGTTGGCAAATTCGGTCTGCGGGATCTTGATGACCTGCCCGAGTTTTGTTGCAAAGAGAAGGAACCGGTCCTCGCGGAATTCCCGGATCGGGATAACGGTAGTAACCACTTCTTCCCGGAGGTTCAAGAGGTTCACGATCGGTTTGCCCTTTGCCACCCGCGAACTCTCGGGGATCTCGTAGACCTTGAGCCAGTAGACCCGACCGAGGTTCGTGAAGCAGAGGAGGTAGTCTTTCATGCCGGCCACAAAGACCGAGTCCACGAAGTCCTCTTCCTTGGTGGTCATGCCGGTGATACCCTTGCCGCCCCGGCGCTGCTTGCGGTAGGTGTCGAGATCGATACGCTTGATGTAATTGGCGGTGGTGATCGAGACAAGGACGGTCTTGTCCTCGATAAGATCCTCGGTGGAGATGTCGCCGGCAGCGTTCGAGATCTGCGTTCTCCGCTTATCTCCGAACTTCTCTGAAAGCTCGGCGGTTTCGCGCCGGATCTCGTCCTTGATGTTTGCCTCGCTTGAGAGGAGGGTATTAAGCCGATTGATCTCGGCCATAAGGCCCGCTTTCTCATCGTTGATCTTCTGTTGTTCGAGGGCTGCGAGACGGCGCAGCTGCATCTGGAGGATCGCATTTGCCTGGGGTTCGTCAAGCCCGAATTTCGCAATGAGGGTGAGGCGGGCGTTATCTACCGTGTCCGATCCCCGGATGGCAGCAATTACCTCGTCAATCCGTGCAAGGGCAAGGAGCAGGCCGTCGAGAATGTGGGCTCTCTCCTGCGCTTTTTTCAGGTCGAACTCCGACCGGCGCCGGATCACTTCTATCCGGTGGTTGATAAAGGTGGAGAGCAGGCCGTGGAGGGTAAGGATCTTCGGCTGGCCATCGACAATAGCGAGATTGATCACCGAGAAACCGGATTCAAGCGCCGTGTGCCGGTAAAGGTTGTTTAAGATCACCGGTGCCATCGTGCCCTTCCTGAGCTCGAAGACGACCCGGATCCCCTCCTTGTCGGACTCGTCGCGTATATCGGTGATACCATCGAGCCGCTTCTCCTTTACCATGGTTGCAATGCCTTCGATCCACTGGGCTTTGTTTACCTGGTACGGAAGCTCGGTGACAATAATCCGGTCGCCACGGTTGCCGCTTTCGGAGTCTTCGATGGTCGCCACACCGCGGACAACAAACCGACCCTGCCCGGTCATGTAGGCATTTTTCACGCCATCGGTGCCCATGATGATCCCGCCGGTCGGGAAGTCCGGGGCCGGCATGACCCTCATGAGGTCTTCAACAGGAACTTCGGGATTATCGAGGTATTTAGCGACCGCGGCGCAGACCTCGCGGAGGTTGTGGGGCGGCATCTTTGTCGCCATGCCGACGGCAATCCCGTCGGTACCGTTCACAAGAAGTTCCGGTATCTTTGCGGGGAGAACGCAGGGTTCCTTGAGGGATTCATCATAGTTGGGGACAAAGTCGACGGTTTCCTTCTCGATGTCCTTTAACATCTCCTCGGCAAAGGGCGTAAGTTTGACTTCGGTGTACCTGCTTGCTGCCGCAGAATCGCCATCAATGGACCCGAAGTTTCCCTGTCCGAGCACAGGCATGTACCGGTAAGAGAACGGCTGGGCCATCTTGACGATGGTATCATAGATGGACGAATCCCCGTGCGGGTGGAACTTACCCATCACTTCACCGACAACCCTCGCACTCTTTTTCGTGGGTTTGTCGTAAGTGTTCCCCATCTCCCACATACCGTAGAGACAGCGGCGGTGGACCGGCTTGAGACCGTCGCGGGCATCGGGGATGGCGCGGCCGATGATAACGCTCATCGCGTAGTTGATGTACGCGACTTTCATCTCTTTTTCAATACTGATCGGCTCGACCCGATGGGTGATCTTTTCGGGCTCTACGGGTTCTTTACCATCAGATGTCAAGGTTCGTCACCTCCTTTGCATGCCGGGTGATGAACTCTTTTCGTATCTCCACATCCTTTCCCATCAGCGTCTTGAAGATCTCGTTAGCTTCCATTGCATCCTCAATCGTGACCTGCCGGAAGACCCGGTGCTCGGGGCTCATGGTTGTGTCCCAGAGCTGCTGGGCGTTCATTTCACCCAGACCCTTGTACCGCTGGACGGATACACCCTTATCGCCCATTTCCGCAGAGATTTTTTTCATATCTTCCTCGGTAAAGGCGTATTTCTCTTCTTTTCCGCGGGCGATCCTGAACAGGGGCGGCTGGGCGATATACACGTAACCGGCCTCAATTACTTTCATCATGTACCGGTAAAAGAATGTCAGAAGCAGCGTCCTGATATGCGCACCGTCCACATCGGCATCGGTCATGATCACGACGTGGTGGTACCGTGCCCGCTCGACATCGAACTTGTCTCCGATGCCGGTCCCGATGGCAGAGATCAGCGTCTGGATCTCGGCGTTCTTTAGGATCTGGTGTTCGCCGGCCTTCTCCACGTTTAAGATCTTGCCCCGGAGCGGGAGGATAGCCTGGAATTTGCGGTCCCGCCCCTGTTTTGCGCTGCCGCCTGCCGAATCCCCTTCCACGATATAGATCTCGCTCTTTGCCGGGTCGCGTTCCGAGCAGTCGGCAAGCTTCCCGGGGAGACCGGAACCTTCAAGGGAACTCTTGCGCCGGGCAAGTTCCCGCGCGTTCCGTGCCGCCTCGCGGGCCTTTGCCGCAGAAAGGGCTTTTTCTACGATTGTGGCAAGCACTTTCGGGTTCTCATCGAAGTACTGGTTGAGCGCCGCATAGACAAGCGAATCCACAATACCCTTGATGCTGCTGTTTCCCAGACGCATCTTGGTCTGGCCCTCGAACTGGGGGTTTGCCATCTTGACCGAGATCACCGAGGTCAGGCCTTCGCGGACATCCTCGCCGCGGAGCGTGAGCGTTGCATTCTCTTTTATGAGGTTGTTGCGTTTTGCCACCGTGTTGATGGCCCGGGTGATCGCGCTCCGGAACCCTTCAAGATGGGTGCCGCCCTCGCGGGTATTGACGCTGTTGACATAGGAATACGTCTTCTCATCGTATCCTGTGGTATACTGGAGCGCGATCTCGATCTCCACCTTGTTCTCGGGATCCTTCTGGGTGATATCTATCGGAACCGCGTGGAGGCACTCGGATCCCTCGTTTAGGTATTTCACGAACTCCGAGAGCCCGCCCGTACAATACGAAGCCCGGGTTCCGGTCCGCTCATCGGTGATCCTGATGGTGAGGCCGGCATTCAAAAAGGCAAGCTCGCGGAGCCGGGACGCTAAGATATCGTAATCGAACGTGACCGTTTCAAAGATGGTCGGGTCCGGCTTGAAAGTGATGACAGTGCCCGTGAGTTTCGTGCCGGTTTCAGTAAAGAAACGCACGCGATCCTCGGCCGTACTCTGGGCCGGATCGCCGGCTTCCGGCAGGTTCTGCTGGCCACCGGTTGGCCCGGCGCTTTGGATAAATGGTGCCGGCTCGCCGTACCACTGCTGGTAGCGGATTACCGCTTCGGCGAGCGTTTCCTCCCGCTGCGTGAGCGGTCCCGTGGGGATGCCCTTTGCAAAATGCATCTCGTAAATATTCCCGTCGCGGTAGACACGGGCGGAAAGGTTTGTCGAAAGGGCATTGACCACGGAGACACCGACCCCGTGGAGACCTCCCGAGACCTGGTAGGTGGCCTTGTCGAATTTGCCGCCGGCATGGAGAACGGTGAGTACCACTTCGAGCGCACTCTTGTGGTTCTTTTCCATCGCGTCGACCGGGATGCCCCGGCCATTATCTGCAACAGACAGCGATCCGTCTCCATTGATAACGACCGAGATTAGGGTACAGAAACCGGCAAGTGCCTCATCGATCGAATTGTCCACAACTTCGTACACAAGGTGGTGGAGCCCCCGGGTGTCGGTGCTCCCGATATACATGGCAGGGCGCTCGCGAACCGGTGTGAGCCCTTCAAGTATCGTGATGTGGGATGCATCGTAGGAATCAGTCAAAGGTAACCTCCCTTAAAAAATCATTAAAAAAATTCCCTGAATTTATCACAATAAATATTGGATTTTAGGCAGAAAAACCCTTGTGATCCCACAAAAACAGGATTGCCGTCGGTCTGGATACAATCCTCCCGGCTCTTGCCTAGGTGCGGAACCGGTATCCGTCTTTTGGAACCCGTATAACAAAACGGAGCATCCCCTCATCGCCGGTCTCTGCAATGGAGATCCCGGTCATATCGAGAATTTCCTTAATAAAGAACAGGTTTGGCCCCGACGTCTTTGCCGGTGCCCAGACAAATACCGATTCCCGCTGATCCGCAGGAATCCCGGCCCCGGCTTTTTCAAACGTGATGGAAAGACTGTTTTCTTCTTCCACATGGGAAATCAGGACCGACACCGCCATCCCTCCATGGGCATACAAAAATTCCATTAAGTGGGTAAGGCCTTTTTCAAGCAATGGATCGGAAAGGATTTCGAGATGGTCCATGCGCGTAAGCCGGGTGACCGGGATGGGAGGCAGGTGCGAGATCGCATAGAGCAGTACCTCGGGAAAGTTCTGCCACTTGGGATTATGGATACCGAGTTTCTGGTAATTCTCGGCAAGCTCGATGTGGTTCTGGATATCGTTGGTGGTGGCAGCAAGCTTTTCGAGGATGGCTGTCTCTTCCGGATGTCGTGCGATCTGCCTGAGCACATCGAGATATGCCCGGATAATAAAGACCTGGCTCTTGATATCGTTCCGTGTCAGGGAATTGATCAGGTTGAGTTTTTTCTGGGTTGCAACAAGCGTCCGCTCGTACCGGAGCCGCTCGCTGATATCGCGGGCGACAATCACACCATAGCTCTGCTGATCGATCGTCACAAAATGGATGGAGAGTTCCGCAGGGATCATACGCCCCTGTGCAGAACACAAGGTGGTCTCAATTTTTTCCTGCGCCCCGGTTTCCGCAGCGCGCGACAAAAACACGTTGAACTGTCCGCGTTTCTCCGGTGCAACGAGGGCAGAGATCTCCTTTCCCGTCAGCTGGGCAGGAGGGTACCCCAGCTGGGCGCTGCCTGCATGGTTTGCTTCCACGCAGGTATGCCCCGGCGCTTTTACCACGAGGATAATATCATGGGTTTCATCGATGAGCGCCCGGAACCGCTCCAGTTCGACAAGCCTCTGCTGGAGGAGCGGGTAATAACTCTTGTGGACCGAAGTCTCACCCATCCCGATGATCCGTTCCCGGAGCGTATCGCGGTCCTGCGGTGTATCAGAAGAGGGATTCATACAATGCCTCGATCTCTGCTTTTTTTGGGTTCCTGGGGTTGGTGGCCATACAGACATCGTGCATTGCATGTTCTGCAAGTACCGGGATCACCTCTTTTTTCACGCCAAGGGACCCGAGCGTGGCAGTAACGCCAAGGGATTCCCGTAAGTTGCGGATCCCGTCACAGATTACTGCGCACCGTTTATCCGGCGCTTCTGATCTTACCGCAAATCCCATGGACTCGCCAATATCGTTGTACCGTTCCGGTGCAGACGAATAATTGTACCTGATGACCGTATCCAGCAGCAGGGCATTGCACTTCCCGTGCGGGAGGTCGAGATACCCGCCAAGGCTGTGGGCCATAGCATGTACGGCGCCAAGACTTGCATTGGAGAAGGCAAGACCGGCATGGAGGCTTGCAAGCATCATCCCGCTACGGTACGAGAGATCCCGGGGCGATTCCACGGACAGCCCGAGATTCTTTACAACCAGCCGTATTGCTTCCCGGGCATGGAGATCGGTTAAAGGAGAGCTTGCATTGGATACATAGGCTTCGATGGCATGGGTCAACACGTCCAGGCCGGTATATATGGTAAGATTGGATGGAAGGGTTAAGAGGGTCTCCGGATCAATGAGCGCGACATCGGGCACAAGGGTCTTTGAGATGATGGCAATCTTGACCTTCCGGCCCGAATCGTTGATGATGGCAAACTGCGAGACGTCCGCACTCGATCCAGCGGTTGTCGGGATGCAGATCAGGGGCGGCGGGGGCACGATTACCCGGTCCACACCTTCAAATTCCGTGATGGGAAGGTTGTTTGAGGAAACAATCCCGATGCCCTTTGCACAGTCAATGACCGATCCACCTCCAACAGCAACCAGGGCCGAACAGCCGGCATTCCTGAACCGGTCTGCTCCCTGCATCACATTCTCTGCACGGGGATTGGACATGACATCAGAAAATATCTCTACGCTGATACCGGCCTGGACGAGGTCCGCACAGACCTCGTCAACCATGCCGGTTTTTTTTATACCGTCATCCGTGACCAGCAGTACTTTGTTCGACCCAAAATTTTTCACGTACCGGCCGGCCAGATGCCGGGCCCCGGCTCCAAAGACAAGTTCGGGCACGAGGAACTTGCGCAATCCTGCTGAGTTCATGGTACAATCACAATACGTGGATCGATCTGCCCCTGCTAAAGATCCCCGGACGTTTTTAGTTCAGGAACAGAATTACCACTTCATGGTTCATCATGATTAATAAACTGTATGAACAGATAACGTCTATAAAAACAAGTGTATTAAAAACGGGATTTGTCGCCAGACCGATCGGGTATCGACTCCATGAGTTGCGATAACGGTTGATCCCTGGAGATCCTTATTCGGGACATCTGTTGTAAAAAGATCTAAAAACAAGTTTCCCGGAACCGTGTTTTTTCCTGTGCGGCCAAACGGCTTTTCCCAAGTCCCGGGAAAAATGCGATCAAAAAATCCTGAATGAAGTCAGCCATATGGTAACGGGGATTACGACAATAACTGCCATCGAAGTGCAGAGAAAGGTCATATCGCCCCTGCCAAGGGGTTTTGTTTTTACAAACAGGAAACTGTCCCTGCCGTATCCACGGCAAAGCATGCTCGTATACACCCGTTCACCTTGTTCGTACGAGCGGATGAACATCGTCCCGATAAGATACCCAATCTGGCGGAGCCGGTACCGGTACGGGAGGTGCCGGTCAAATGCATCGAAGCATTTCGTCTGCAATGTTTCGTTCATCTTCCGGTACATATAGCCAAAGACAAACAGGTACCGGATCATCATACCAAGAGCAAGGGCAAATTCCGCAGGAAGGCCCATCCGGGCGGCACCCTCAAGCAGATCGGGCATCCTGGTTGTCGAAGAGAGCAGGATGATAAACGAGATACACAGGACAAACTTGACAAGCAGGATAAACGCAAACTCGACAGACTGGACATAGATATTGATCCCAAGAGGGAGGGAATAGAGGACATCGTAACTGGTATAATACTTGTTTTTTAAAAAAATCTGGAAAAAGATGATAATTCCCCAGAGCGGGACAATCGCACAGACTCGCTTGAGATAGATCGTAAACGAGAGCCGCGTACAGCACCAGAGAAGGAGAAAGAAACAAAAGAACAATGCCCCGACTGTATAGATCATCGTGGAATACGGGACTGCCACGAGGGCAATTATTGCGGCAAAACAAATGGCAATTTTTACCCGTGCATCGATCCGGTGAAGGATACTGTCCTTATATGCGTCTCTTTCAATCTGGAAGAGTTCCTCGATCATGATCGTTTGCCAAATGCACGGAGGAGTGCGTCTTCTGCATCAGCATAGGTATATGCCATCGAGACTTCGACACCGTTTTCCTGAAGCGAACGGAGCAGCCGCGGAAGGACGGGGACATCGAGACGGACCGATTTCAGCATATCCGGCTGGAGGAATATCTCTTCAACGGTACCCGAGGCAATAATCCTGCCTTTATCCATTACATAGATGAAATCGGCGACCTCCGGAACCAGGGCGACATCGTGGGTCGAGAAGATGACCGTCATACCATATTTCGAGGAGAGAGAGTTAATGAATCCATTGAGATCGGCAACACCTTTGGGATCCAGACCCGCCGTAGGTTCATCAAGGACAAGCACCTCCGGTTCCATTGCAATCACACCGGCAATGGCAACCCGCTTTTTCTCGCCACCGCTCAGGTGGTGAGGGACACGGCTGGCAAGGTACTCAATACCGACAACCCGCAATGCTTCGTGAACCCGGTGGCTGATCGTCTCCTCGTCAAGCCCGAGGTTGGTCGGCCCGAATGCTATGTCCTGCTCGACGGTTGGGGAAAAGATCTGGTCGTCGGGGTTCTGGAAAACGAGGCCGATAAATTTACGGATCTCCTTGCGATTCTCTTTTGTAATGGGTTCTCCCCTTATCAGGACCGAGCCTGAAGACGGCTGAAATATACCGTTCAAATGCTTAAAAAGCGTACTTTTCCCGGCACCGTTTGAACCGATCACAGCTATGCGGGCATTTCGCGGCGCGATGAAATTGACGTGGTCAAGGGCTGAGACATTGCCCGGGTAGACATAACAGAGATCGCGGGTCTCGATAAGATGCATGAATATACGGGATATGCGGAAAAAAATAAAAGTCTATTGGTTCTGTTTTACAGGTTTCCCGGCAAGTTTGATCGCATACGCGATCCCGAGTACAACGCCAAAGGCCAGCAGTGTGCCGACGACAATGGCTACAATACCCCCTGTCGATCCCATTGCCTCCCCAAGCGAGTAATCCGGCATCGGGGATTCATAGGAGAATTTACCGGTCAGGTCTTCATGGATCTCAGCACCTTCCGGAGTTCCCCCGGTAAGGGTCTTTTCACCCTGAACGATCAGAGCAGTACTCTCAAGACCGTCCGGATCTCCGGATGCGAGGAAAACTGCAACCACACCTATAAGGAGGGCAACGATAATCCCGCCAATCAAAAAGGTCTTATTATCGATCATACTGCTTTTGCACCTCCGGCAGCAGGTTTGACCCCGCTATCCACCAGATCCGGCCGGACACTGGTAATCAGGTAGATTGCAGCGACCGTGACGATACCTTCAATCACACCGATTGCAGCATGGTAGATTCCCATTGCAAGAAGACCTTCCTTTAAGGGGAAGGTACCTGCCAGGAACATCTCAATGGCACATGCGAGTGCCGGGATAAGGCAGGCAAGCCATGCAGCGATAAAACCAGAGACCGGCATGCTTTTTGTCATTTTCATGAGGCCTTTGAATGAATAGAATCCGACAAACCCACCAATCACACCCATGTTGATGATATTTGCCCCCATTGTCGTGAGGCCCCCGTCACCGAAGAGGACACCCTGCACAATCAGCACCATGGTAAGGATAAACACCGCTGCAAACGGAGAACCGAGAATTATTGCGGCAAGTGCTCCTCCCACAAGGTGACCGCTCGTTCCCATGGATACCGGCAGGTTGAAAGACTGAAGGGCAAATATCCCGGCTGCAAGCACGGCCACAAGCGGCAGTTTTTCCTCGCTCATCTCGTTCTTTGCCCATCGTAAGGCAAGGATCACAAACACCAGGGCAATAATCCAGTAGATTCCGCCCTGCCAGATCGGTATGAATGCATCAGGTATATGCATGACTCCATCTCCATTAAATTTTAAAATTACAGATAATTGTAACACCATGTAGGTGAAATATGTTACGATTTAATAATATTCATGCAATTTTCTCTTGCGATCGATTAACCGGTTATACATAAGGATTAGGCGACAAATCGCATTCATATTAACAATATTATCCCAAAAACGGCTCCTTTCCATCACCCCTGTAATCGAAATTTCTTTGGACAATTTTTCGATTAATTTTGCGGGTTTATGATGATTAATCAAAGATTGTGCTACGAAATAGACAGTTTTTTATAACAAAACGCAGCTATGATTATTCCGGTGAAAACATGCATATTCCTGATGGATATCTTGGACCAATTACCTTTATCCTTCTGTATATCGTGATGATTCCAATCTGGCTGTATGCCGGATACTGGGTACAAAAGTCCCTGCGGTCCCGGCAGGTACCCTATCTTGCCCTTGCAGCAGCATTCTCGTTTGTTATTATGATGTTCAATGTCCCGGTCCCCGGGGGCAGCTCGGGGCATGCCGTAGGAAGCGCCCTTGTGGCCATTATCCTTGGTCCGTGGGCAGCGGTCGTGACAACATCGGTTGCACTTCTTATCCAGTGCCTCCTGTTTGGGGACGGCGGAGTTACTGCATTCGGGGCAAACTGTTTCAACATGGGCGTCGTGATCCCGTTTATCGGGTTTTATGCCTATAAACTGATCAGCGGGAATTCCCCGATAACGTCAAACCTCAGGATCGCTGCCGCAGCAATCGCCGGTTATGTCGGCTTAACGGTTGCAGCAGGTGTTGCCGGGTTCGAGATGGGCATGCAGCCAATTCTCGAACATACTGCCGCGGGGGTACCACTGTATATGCCCTATGGGCTGAATGTGACAATCCCGGCGATGCTAATCGAGCATATGATCTTCTTCAGTTTTGTCGAGGCGATAGTAACCGGGCTTGCCTTTTCTTATATCGCACGGAATAGTCCGGAGATAATCTTTGATTACAAACCGGAAAACGAGAAAAAGACCGATGCCGGGAAAGGAGAGGCGACAGCCTGAACGGTGGTGTGAAAAATGGATAAGACACTTAAGGTACTTATCATTGCAATGGCAGTTCTTGTCATTATCGTTCCGATAGGACTTATTGCAACAGGAACGGCTTTTGGTGAGTGGGGCACCGATGAGCTCCAGGAATCCATCGGGTACGTCCCGGCCGGGCTGGAGCAGCTCTCGACTCTCTGGAGCCCGATCCTGCCGGATTATGATTTTGCCGGTGGAAACCATGATACCCTCCCGACCCAGGCACCAGGCTACTATGTCTCTGCCATTATCGGAGTTCTCCTCTGCGCCGGAGTAGGATACCTGGTGGGAAAAGCCATCATCAAGAGGACAGACTAAACTTTCAGCAGAAAAATCCTCTTTTTTTTTAAGGGACGTAAGAGTAATACGATGTTTGTTCTCGCAGGATCGGTATGTTTTACGAGATAAAGAGGACAAATTCCCGGTCACATTTCGAGAGAAAAACGTTTGAAAATGGCCCTCAATGAAGATATAACCGGAGTTTTTCTATGCCCAAAAAGATCAAACCTCAGAAAAAGACTCTAATCCGGAAAGGATACGACCTGTGCCAGACGTTCGTTACCCTCTTCCGTGAAAACAGGAACATGGTTTACATTGCCATCATCGGGTTCTGCCTTTCGATAACAATCCTGTATAATCTCGGACGGTTCTGGGGCTGGTGGACGGCCTGATTCCGCGCGGTTCATTCCAAAGCAGGGCCGAAATTATCTTTGCGCGACCTTCTGCGATTTTTTTAAACCGTGACTGGGTCAATGAGGATTTTTGAAAAACCTCAATCTCGCAGCTGAGGATTTTCGAAAATCCCCGATCGCGTTGCTCCGGATTTTTTTAAAAAGCGCGATGCAGGTGCCGGCAATTATCAGAAAAGATCTGCATCGCCACATCCCCAAAAATGCCCGACCCACAAATAATCATCATAGTCCTCCGATGGAGACTTGTCGGGTTATGTGGTTTTTCACGAGAAATGTCCGGGCCCAGGGCCGCGAATTTTCTAAAAACCGCGATCGCGTTACTAAGGATTTCAGAAAAAGCGTGATTGAGTCGCGGAGAATTTTCTAAAAACCGTAATCGCGTTGCTCCGGATTTTCAAAAAAATCATGGTCCCGCGGCCAAGGATTTTTCAAAAACCACATGTTCCGGACCGGACAATTCCAAAAAAGTCCGGGCAAGATGCCTGATAATTAAAAAAAACTGATGTGATCACGGGCCGGCAACATGCAACAAAAGATCGACCCGCCTGCCCAAACCATAAGAAACCGGTCGCCCCCCCGCTCTGCGCTCCGCGAAAAAACCGGTCGGACCGATCGATCTCAACAATCGGTCGGGGCGGCGTTATCTGTTCCAGTACCGAAACCTCTTTTTCCACTGTACATTCAGACGAGACGGGGGATCGGACCGATCGTACTCACAGACTGATCGGACCGACCGATCACGATCATTGGCCGGACCGACCCTTGCAGCATCAGGGATTATGGGGCGCCCCTTCCCCCCGTTCACTGCTCTTTAAAAAAAACGATCGGACCGATCGATCTCAGTGATCCTTCAGGGGCACACCCTGAATTTGAAGGTATCAAGAGTTGGGTCTCTTTTGGGGTTTTTCTATAAAAGCCGTTTTAAATGTAACACTATTCAACAGATTGAACCCCGCCCGCTGCATTATGCATATGATCGTGTTCATTTGAATGGGCGTGCAGGTGCTCGTGGAGGAGTCTGCCATGGCGGTGCATGTGGCGGTGGATCAGGTTTGTGGACATCAGGAGGTCCAGATCGTTCATCGCCGCTGCACTGGCGGTATCTGCTTTAATAGTGTGATCCTCGCCAACAACAATCGCCCGGTTGCTAATCTGCTGGACTATATCCAGATCGTGGGTGGCGGTAATAATGGTTTTACCGGATTTGGCAAGATCCTGAATCAGTTCGATAAGCCATATCTGGCTCCGGGGATCGAGACCGCCCGTGGGTTCATCAAACAGCAGGACATCCGGATTCGTGGACAGAATCGACGCAATACAGACTTTCTTTTTCTCACCGCCGCTTAACATATGGGGTGCACGGTCGGCAAGGTTTTCGATCCCCAGCATGCTGATGATATCGTCAGCTCTTTTTTTGACCTCTTCCGGAGGCAGGTCAAGCTGGAGCGGCCCGAACGCGATCTCATCATAGACCGTTGAAGAGAAGAGCTGGACATCCGGGTTCTGGAACAAGAATCCCACTTTTTTCCGGAAGAACCGGTTGAACTCGTTGTCCTCAAGGGTATCGAACAACTCTTCTTTTACCTGATTCCCAAACGCATAAAATTCACCGGATGTCGGGTAACTCAGGGCATTGAGGATCGCAAGAAGCGTCGATTTGCCACTACCGTTTGCACCGAGAATAGCGACCTGTTCCCCGGCACTGATCGTCAGGTTCACACCTTTGAGGGCTTCAAACCGCCTCAGGTAGGTATAGGAGACATTACGCAGATCAAAAATCGAATCCACCATAGATCGGTACTCCGGTTCCATTAAAATGTTATCAGGTTCCTCGATGCAAGCATCAGGACAATGCTCAATGCAATAACGCTGACGCATGCCACGTAATCCCGACGGTGTATCGAATACCGGTGCATCAGTTTGATATCGCCATTAAAACCCCGGGAGATCATTGCGCCGTGGACTTTTTCACTCATGCTCATGGATTTTATCAGCGTGTACCCGATCCGTCCGCCAACCCAGCGCTGCTCTTCACCAAGCGGCATGGTCTTGATAGAACGGCTCTTTTTTGCCGTGTAAAAATCCCGGATCATATCGGTAAAGAGAAAGATGTACCGGTAGCACATGTCAAGTGTCAGGACATAGACTTTAGGTACCTTGAGGGCACGCAGCGATTTGAAGATGAGGTCCCGGGGTGTTGTGAGGAACAAAAGGACTGCTGCCGATACACAGGTGGCCACACGGATCATAAATACCATGGCGAGCATCAGACCCTGCGAGGTTATCCACAGGAACTGGGGCAGCTGGACCGATCCGATGCTGGTTACGAGAGGCGTGCCGGGCATAACCCCGTAAAAGAGGATCGGGATCATGATGATCCCGGAAAATATCGGGATGAATACCCATACGCGGGTTATAAAAAACCGTAGTTCTATTCTGCTTGCCCAGGCACAGACAAGGGTCAGGAAATAAACAAAAAGGAGAAGCCGGATGTCGTGGGTCATGGCGATGCCAAAGATGAGCACGACAATCGAGATGAGTTTTACCCGGGGATCGAGGCTCTGGAGCAGGCCCTTTCGTTTAGCATACTCTTCATTCACCAGGCACTCTTCAAAAAACCGGAAGATATCGGATAGTGCCTTCTGGACAAAACTCTTTTTTCCGGCAACGCCGACCGTGCAGCACGGGCAGGGAGAGACATTGCATTCTTTCATCCAGTCGGGTATCATACGATCCTCAAAAAATACGGGCATCCGGATTATTACGTTTATGTTAATGTGTGATATCCAGTGGTTAAAATGTATTGGTATTTACGATTGTGTCTGACCTGTTATATCAATCGCGTTAAAATAATCGCAGGATGTGAAAGAGAAAGAATAATTCTGGAGGGTATTTTTATAGAAATTTCTTTTTATTCAGTTCGGGAGTTACCGGCAGGTTGGAAGAGTACCGACAAAAAAGAGAGTAATGCCCTAACAACGGGATACCGGAAAAAAAACCAGCATTACGTAATGAAAAAGACAAACATGATCACCGTGGCAAGCAGCAGGAGGATGCTGTGCTTGAACCCGGCGAGGATACTGTTAGAAGAGAACTGGCCGGCCATGATCCCCGAGAATGCCCCAAGGATGATCCCGATCCGGAACATCTCCGTGGTATTTCCCGCAATATCCATCGTTACGTTCTGGCCTTTGAAACTTGCAAGGAACGGCACGTTGAGCTGGTAGGCGGTATAGAGGTAGATCCCAAACGAGAGGTAGATGATCATCACGTACACAATGGTCGTGTTCTCCCGCTCGCTCTTGAGTTTGAGGTAGTGCTCAAAATCGGAGATTGCGATCATGAAGATCTGGCGCAGGTTCGTTGTGATCTCGCTTGCCCGGACCAAAAGGGAGATCGCACGCTTGACCGATACAAGGCCGATACGCTCTTCCATGCGCACCAGCGCCGCGTTCACGTTGGTCCCGGCACTGATATCCCGGGATGCGCTGGAAAGCTCGGAACTGAGCAATCCCAGCTTTGCCCCCGAGATCCGGTGGATAGCGTCCTGGATGGTCAGTCCGATATCTTTCATATCCGAAAGTTCGCGCAAAAATTCCGGCAGGTGCGCTTCGACATTCCTCACATACCAGCGCCGGCCTTCGTAGGCAATCGCCACCGGTGCCATAAAGCCGATGATGAGCAGGCAGATCACGGACTCGAACACATTGTGCGGGAAGAGGGGATCGAAGACACCTGTCATCCAGAAGAGGACAAAGATAGCATCGATAAGTCCTCCCGCGATAATGCCGTAATCATATGTTGTGATGTATGCCCGGAGCGGATGGCGGAGGATATTGTAAATGCGGTTCTGTTCCTTCTGTGATTTGATCCGTTTGAAAAAGATCTCATCTTCCCGGGACTTTTCCGGTGAATCCTCTGCGGCTTTTTCCGGGATCGAAGAGCCAAAATCGTATTCCGCGATTTCCTTGTGGGTGACTTCGAGGTTCTCCGGAGGGAGCATGATGGAGAGCAACCAGATCATCACGATAGCGCCGGCCGGGATGGCGATGTACATCAGCGGAAGGATCCAGTCCATGCTGCTCTGGTTGGTCATTCCCTGCGCCACGATCATAATGATAAGCGCGATCGGGCCTGCGACAAATGCCGAGACATATACCTCGGCCATGATCTCGATGGTCTTTAAGACCAGTTCCAGTTCCCGCTTTGCCTGCTCCCGATAAAAATCGGTCTTTGCCGCAAGGTAGGAGGATACATCGCCGCCGCTGTCAAAGACAATCCCCAGATCGTTTAGGAAATCCCGCAGGTTGTTTGAAGGGGTAACGTGCTGGAGATCCCGCATTGCTGTAATCAGGTCGTCGCCAAAGACTTCCACGTTCCGGACTATCACTCCGAATTCTTTCGAGACCTCGCCGAACATCTCCTGCTCTTCGTAAACCTTGCGGATCATCTCGAACGGGGGCATGGTCGTGGAAAGGGCCTGCATAAATGAGATGGCGTACGGAAGATCGAGTTCGATCTTGCTTTTGCGGCCCTGCGCCACGATTGCCGGGTGATAGATCTGGATTACATAGATGCCCGGCACAAGGACGAAAAAGAGCAACAGCCAGAAGATCGGATCGCTTGTCGTGAACGGCCCGAGGTTAAGAGTAAATCCGGAGATTGAGAAAAAGATCACAAGAACGCAATAGATAGCAAGCGATGCAGCAAGGTTGAGATGGATGGAATGCAGGTAATTTTCAAGAGTTACCGGCATATGGGCGGCCCGAAGGGATTTGCGTAAGTCTGCACCAAACGAGACAGTCTCGTACGATGCAACCCGTTCTTCCAGCCGGGCGAGCGGGGGAAACGAGAGGTCCCTCATGGTCAGTCACTCATGTTGTGGATTGCATTTGCAAGGTCCTGAATATCCGGAGGCCGGACTTCGAGGGCCCAGGTGAAGAACTCCTGCCGTTTATGGAGCTGCGCTCTGACTTCCTCATCCGACCATCCGCGGTGTGTTGCGATATCGGCAAGCACGCTGGATTTTTCGGTTTTCTTGAGAAACTTGTCGCTCTCCATATCCCATTCATAGAGCGGGGTCGACTGGATCTCCCCGTTTTTGTCCACTTCGATCTCGTTAATGGAGACACAGCGCCGGATACGCGTGTTCCCGAAGGAATAGAGGGACTGGATGACGATCAGGTTGAGCGCGGTGAACATGACCGGAGATACGTTGATTGGATCGTGGGTGAGCCGGTTGACTGCCTCCTGGACACTTCCTGCGTGAATGGTCGAAAGCGTAGCATGGCCGGTGTTCATGGCCTGGAAGAGCGTCTGTGCCTCGCGTCCCCGAACCTCCCCTACAATGATATACTCGGGACGCTGCCGCATGCAGGCCTTTAAAAGCGAGAAGAGATCGATATCGTCTCCTTTAACGCCGCTCGCAATGAGTTCCCGGGTCTGGGTGGGGAGCCAGTTTTTGTGGGGGAGCTGGATCTCACGGGTATCCTCAAGCGACACGATCTTTGCATTCTGCGGGATAAACAGCGAGACCGCGTTCATGGTCGAGGTCTTGCCGCTCGCCGTACCTCCTGCAATAATCATGCTTTTGTGATTCTCGATGGCGAGCCAGAGAAATGCAAGAAGTTCAGAGTCATAGGTTTTCAGGCTGATGAGATCGAGAGGGGTCATGGGCTCCTCGCGAAATTTCCGTATGGTAAACGAACTCCCCTTGGTAGAGACGACCTCGCTGTAGGTGAGCTGGATACGTGCACCGTCCGGGAGCGTGGCATCGACCATCGGGTTCGAAAGCGATACCTGCTTGTTAGCTTTCTGGGCGAGTTTTAAGACAAACTGGTTGAGTTCGTTCTCTGCAAAAACAATACTTGTGGGGAGGCTGCCATAGACCCGGTGGAAAATGAATACCGGCAGGTCCTGGCCATTGCAGCTCATGTCTTCGATTGCGGGATCATGCATAAGGACATCGAGCGGACCGTAGCCGGAAAGATCGCGTTTAAGATAATAGTACAGGATGCCCATCCGTTCATCGGCGAGCATCGGATCGAACTGGCGAAAGATTGGATAGATAACTTCAGGGTTGATGTGTTTATCCACGGTATTTCCCGGATCGTCGTAGATGATCACATCCCGCAGGCGCCCGTAGGTTTCCCGGAGAATGGTCTTTTCACGGGTGGTAATCGGTGGTTCGACGATAGTGTAAGTAAATCCGGCATTTCCTACACGGATAATCTTGACCGACGAATACGGGGGGGATACCGCGTATTGCGTGAGCAGGCCGTGTTCGGGCTTTTCCGTATTGTCCTGTTCCTGCTGGAGAGGAGCCTCTTTTTTGTCCTCTTCATGTCGGGACTCTTCATCCGGTTTTTTCTCCGGTACCGGTTCTGCTACCGGCTGGTGTTCGGCAGTCGGGACAACCGGCCGGGGAAAATATCGTACCTTTGCTGCGGCTATTCCGGCGATTAAGGTAGCAACGGACACGACAGATAAAATCATCACAAGAACGACCGGCATATCCACGAACAGGACAAGCGTGCCGGTCACAAGGGCAATACAGAAAACGCCATAAAAAAGAACCTCGCCCGTTTGCCCGGGCCGGGTAAGCGCAAACATCAGTTTCCGGAACGGTACCTGCAGCCTCTCCGGCACAACAGCAGACAATTGCCTTTTGGGAGTGGTGCGGATTACAGGGTCTTCCCGCGGCGTAACTCCGGCATCTTTACCTCGGAAAACCCGGGACAGGCGCGATGCAATGCTCCCCTGGAACAGGATCAATACTCCGATAATTCCCCAGATAAGTATCAGTCTGTTTTCCCCCGACAAATTATAGATTATATAGCAAAGCCATTAGTGCCGCCCACAGATCTCACGTTAAAACGCAGGTTTATCCGGCAGATATATACATTCTGCATGGCCGATAAAATACTATTCGTTTTTTCTCTGCTGATTGTTCAGGAGTTATAGTTTACATAATCTCCAGATTAAAATTTTATCATTGATTTATCGCTCTGTTTTTATGCATAATTTCAAAATCACTGTTACTAGGTATTACATAATCATGAATAATGTATCATGCAAGTAATTAAGATAACGATATTTATTGGTTTATGATAACACCAATTCAAGGATATATGCATCGATCAATAATAGGTTCGCATTACCGGGTTTTTCCCATCCATGCACTGCTTTCGAATGCCGCTTCGACCAGGTGGCGGGTATAGGTATCTTTGGGATTATCGAGGACATCGCGCGTCCTTCCCTGTTCAACGATCTTCCCTTTGTGCATTACCGCCACGGTATCGCTCATCTGCCCGATCACCTGGAGGTCGTGAGAAATAAAGAGAAGCGTAAGACCGGTCGATCTCTGAATTTTTTTTATCAGGGTAAGAATCTGTGCCTGCACGGAAAGATCGAGCGCTGCGGTGGGTTCATCGGCAACAATAAAATCCGGTTTTAATGCGAGGAGCCGTGCAAGGGCCACTCTCTGCTTCTGGCCTCCGGATAATTCAAACGGATAACGGCCGATCAAATCCGGCTGTAGCCCCACAAGATCCATTAATTCGACAACCCGCCTCTTCTGCTCCACAGGCATGGCAAGATGCCAGACTTTCATGGGTTCTGCGATACAGTCTTTCACCGTTATTCTCGGATCGAGCGCAGTATCCGGATCCTGGAATACGATCTGCATCCGGGGCCGGGTACGTCTCAACTCCGAACGGGAGAGGCAAGAGAGATCCAACCCGTCGAACCGGACCGTTCCGTTGGTTGGTTCAATCAGCCTGAGCGCGAGCCGTCCAAGAGTGGATTTTCCGCTCCCACTCTCGCCGACAAGCCCGAGGGACTCCCCTTTTTTTATCGAGAGGGTAACATTGTCAACGGCAACGGTCTGTTCCCGACGGATAAAACCCCGCGAATAAACCTTTGTGACTCCTTCAAGCTCAATCATAATGGAAACACCTGACCTGCCTCCCGCTTTCGGTGAAAACAAGTTCCGGGTGATCGCAGTCGCACCGGTCAAGTACTGCCGGGCAGCGTTCGCAAAACCGGCAGCCCCGTGGCAGGCTGGCAGGTGACGGGCTCATGCCCGGAATCGGGTGAAGGCCGGCAGACGGAAGCGATGCAATCAGGCCCTGTGTGTAGGGGTGAAGGGGCAGGGAAAGCACATCTTTTGCCGGCCCGCATTCCACGATCTCACCGGCATACATCACTGCGATACGGTCGCAGAGATATGAAGCGGCACCGAGATCGTGGGTGATGAGAAAGAGCGTGCGGTTGCCGGATATCTGTGATGTTATCAGTTTGAGGATCCGTGCCCGGACCTGTGCGTCCAGTCCCGCGGTCGGTTCATCCGCGAGGATAAGATGCGGGCGGCAGACAAGGGCGATCGCGATAAGGATGCGTTCCCGCATACCCCCGGAAAATTCATGGGGATATCGGGTCGCTGCCTGTTCGGGGTCATCAAAGCCCAGTTCCGCTAATATCCGGATTGCTTCCCTGTGTGCATCCGGTACAGAACATATGCGGTGTATCACGAGCGGTTCGGCAACCTGGTCGCCGATCTTCATCACCGGGTTGAGGGAACTGCCTGAGTTCTGCGAGATCATCGCTATCTCGTTTCCCCGGATCTGCTGGAGTGTGCGATCCGGCGCTGTCAGAAGGTCATAGTCCCCGTACCGGATCTTCCCGATGATTACTGCATTGACCGGCAAAAGACCAAGGATTGCCATACCGGTTACGGTCTTGCCACTCCCGGATTCCCCAATCAGGCCGATCCTCTCACCTTCGCGGATGGCAAGATCCACGCTGTCGACTGCCCGGACCGGGCCGGACCGGCTGGAAAAGATAACTTTGAGGCCGCTGATACAGATAAGTTCCCTGACACTCCGTGTTTGCTCCTGCACCCCTGCCACACCCCCCTTTGTTTCACTCATATCCGGTTCACACCTACCCGGGGGTTGAATTTCTCCTCGAAACTATACCCGATCAGTGCAAGGGCAAGAGAAATGCCGACAACCGCAATACCGGGCGGCAGGATCCACCACCAGAGTCCCAGGGCAACACCGCCGCCAGAGTACGCATTCTGGATCATCGTCCCCCAGTCAACAGTCGAAGTATCCCACATCCCGATGAAACTTAAACCGACGCCCATGACAAGCATATGCTGGGAGGTAGTGACGAATTTTACCATGACAAGGGGCATGACATTGGGGAGGATGTGTCGGAACATGATATGGAGATCCGAGGCACCGATTGCTTTTGCCCCCTCTACGAAACTGGTCCGGGCAACCGAAAGTACCTGCGAACGCATGATCCGAATGCCATGGACGCTGCCCAAAAGGCCCATAAGCAGGCTGACCTGGAGAACTCCCGGGGAAAAAAACGTAGTAAGGACGATTAAAAGAACAAACATCGGAATTGGCATGACCACATCAATGGCCCTGCACACAATTTCATCGACAATACCGCCATAATACCCGATAATAATCCCGACGCTCGTACTGATTACTACGGCAAGCAGGGCCGAGCAGAAACCAAAGAGAAGCGTGATGCGTGCCCCGTACACAAGCTGGGCAAAGATGTCCTGCCCGACTTCGTTTGTCCCGAACAGGTGATCGGCATCCGGGGCCTGGAGGGGTTTGCCGGTAATAGCGTACGGGCCGGCCGGGGCAAGAAGCGGGGCGGCAAGGGCAATTGCAATAAAAATGCCGAGGATTGCAATACTCACCCAGAGAATGATCTTCCTACTCATCGGTACCCATCCTGATCCGTGGATCGATTGCCGATGAAAGGATGTCGGCAACCAGCATCGCCCCGATCGTAATGAGGGAATCTAAAAGGAAGATCCCTTCAAGGAGCGGCAGGTCGCGGTTCGTAAGGGCCTGGGTGGTAAGGTACCCGATACCCGGCCAGGAAAAAACGGTCTCGATAAAGATATTTCCCATGATGATCCCAGCACACTGGAACGTGGTGATGGTGACCATGGGAAGGAGGGCGTTTTTCAAGGCATGACGCCAGAGAATGGTTCGCTCATCAAGCCCTTTTGCCCGTGCGGTAGTGATGTAGTCCTCCCCAATGACTGCGATCATGGAGTTGCGCATCACGTAGTAATTGCCAGTGGCGATAAAGAACGTCATAAGAATGATGGGAAGGAGGGCATGGTGGAGGACATCGAAGAAGTCGAGGCCCGTGGAGAGGACACTTATGCTCGCATACCCGCCCAACGGGAACCACTGGAGATAAAAGGCAAAGATCATGACCGCCATGATCGCCCACCAGAATTCGGGAATTGCCCGGATCACGATCATGATGTTGAAGACGGCGAAGTCTTTTTTCCCTCCGGATTTCCAGCCGGACCACGCACCGATAACCGTCCCGATAAGTATCCCGAGAATTGTTGCCGGCACGAGCAGCACCAGTGACCAGCAGAGTTTTCCGAAAATCATGGAGAGAACCGGCTGGCCGTACGCATAGGAGTAACCCCACTGACCGTGAAGGATGTTTCCAAGATATAGGACATACTGCTGGGTAAGCGGGAGGTTGAGGCCGAACTGTTCACGGAACTGATCAACGATCTCTTTAGGGAGCGTGTTGGAGAGCGAGAGAAGATAGTTGGTGATGTAATCCCCGGGCATCAGATGGAGGAGAAAAAATGTGATAGTGAGGCAGACGATAAACGAGGCGCCGCTGTAACAGAGGCGCTGCAGGAGGTACTTCCCGCTGATCATAGGATTCTCCAAACGGATCTGCCGGATAGGCGATTCTTCCAGTACCGTCTGACAGAACAGCCTGGCATGCGGACAACCGGTGAAATTTCTGGTTTCCAAAGAAGCGACGCGTTCAGCTGCATCGTGTTTCCTTTTAAAAAATTATGATGCCTGAACGGGGGTCAGGTTTTCAAGAACCCTGGGGTCGGTGATACTGTGGAAGCCCGGGCCAACGTCCCAGCCGGTGAAACGATCGTTCCGGTACGCGACAAGGGTATCGGTAGTAACTGCAGGGACGGTCGGGACATCCTGCGCGAGAATGTCCTGCATCCGGTACCCGATCTTCATGAGATCAGCCCGATCGGTAGTATTGCGGAGCTGCGCGACAAGCGCGTTGTACTCATTGTTGTTATAGTTGTAGTAGTTGGTCTCCTGCAGGGGCGTAACCGCAAAATTGCCCAATGCGTCTGGATCGTCATGGAGTGTAACCGGGAAGGCATCGATAAAGACCGGATACTGGTTGACTGCTTTGCGGTACTGGGTCTGGTCGTCATATGAAACGGTAGTGATGGGGATTCCGAGGCTTCCCCAGTCATTTTTGAGGACAGCAATCACTTTCTGGTTGCCTGAACCACCCTTGGAACCCAGCGGGATGGTGATGGAAACCGGTTTGCCATCAGGGCCGATCAGTTTTCCGTCACTGTTCCTGGTAAAGCCGGCAGTTGCAAGCATCTCCTGCGCTTTGGTCAGGTTGTAATCATACATTCCTATATCGGCCGGGTTTACGTAATTCCCGGCAAGACCCGGGATTAAAAAAGTGGTGTTTGTCGGGCGTCCGGTACCGAAGATTGAATTGATGGTCTCCCGGTCCACCGCGTGGCTCATGGCATGCCGGAAGGCAGAGAGGTTGGCCGGGTACTGGGCCGTGTTGAATGCAACCTCGTATGCCCCGGTGTCGTTAATAGAATAGACAGAAATATTTTTTTCTCCGTTAAGGCTCTGTGCAACGGTCGGGGTGATGTCAGTTACAACATCGATCTCCCCGTTTTTCAGTGCCAGTACCTGGCTGTCTGCATTGGATATGGTTTTTAGAACAATCCCTGTTACCTCGGGCACTTTTCCATAATAGTTGTCGTTGCGTTTGAGTTGTACATATCCCGGAGCGGTTTGTACGTATACGAAAGGCCCGGTCCCGACAAACTGCGTGTCCTGGTAGTGTTGTGGATCGGTAACATTTTCCCAGATATGTTTTGGGGAGATGGAAAGCCCCGGCTGGCGCGAGATCTGGTCAAGGAAAAACGAGTAAGAGGTCTTTAAGTGGAAGACCGCAGTGTTGTCGTCAGGGCAGTCAATGGACTGGACATCTTTTAACACGTAGCCCATTGTGAGATTGTTTTTCTTCATGTAATCGTTGGTGAATTTCACATCGGCGCAGGTAAAGGGAATACCGTCATTCCATGTGATATTTTTTGCCAAATGGAATGTCCAGGTTTTTGCATCATCAGAAACATTCCAGCTCTCAGCAAGGGCAGGGTCAAATTTTCCGTCCCGGTCCTTGATGACAAGGCCTTCCATGATTCCAGTAGGAGTCCCGGCCTTCTGCATGCTGCTGGTATACGTTATTGAAGAGGTATCCTCGACAGGAATGATGACATCAGCAACAGATACCCGGGTCATTGTTGCATTTTTCGGTGCCGTACTGGTAGTACATCCGGAAAAGAAACAGGATATAAGGAGGAATGATACGCACAGGACACAGAAAAGACCGGTGCGGTGCGTTCGCATATGCAATGTGATCTTCATGGTAATCACCGGGACTTTTTCGCGTTTTTTAAAAATCCTGTGAATAATCGAACTCTGCGTTATTTAACAATTGTTTTTTAATATTTGAAAATAGTACACCATAAATTGTTTACTTTTACTTCTGCAAGTGGACTTCACCTGGCTTTTACTTTCCTCAATAATCCGCAAGGAGTCTGAACTATCTATAAGATAATTGGGAAATACTGAAAATCGTCCCCCGTAATTTATTTGTCCAAGAAAAAATCGTAAAAACCAGTTAATTTAAAAAAATTTACTTTCAGAGAATATCAAATAAAATTACCAAAATTTATATTGGTGCAGGTGCTATTTCAAAATGATATCTATGGGATCAGCACAGGACATCATGCAGACCTTTGCAGACAGGGAGATCCGCGCACATTTCAGCCCGTTCGATGGCTGGGAATGCCAGAAAGCACCATCGCCCGCGACACGCGACACGGTGTTTCTTCTCACCCGGGATGTACGGGGAAAGAAGGAAACTGTTGCCCTGGCCGTCTCGTTTGACGAGGAGCCCTCGGCCACTGCACTTGCAGGAATAGCGGCCGGGCATACCGGCCGGCACGCACTCAAGGGCCAATACCTCCTTGTCCCGAAGGAAGCAAACGTATCGGCAGTTCCCGGGTACATCCGGATCCTCCCCATGAGCGCGTTCGGGTTCAGCGATGGCGAACTCATCTGGCTTACGAAAAAGAAGGGTGTGAAACATTACACCCAGCCGGAGATGCCGGCAAAAGCGGTAGCTGCCGGGCCGGCCTGCGAGCCGCATGCGGCGTAAAAGCAACCCTTCCGATTTCCATACTTTTTTCAGGTATTTCCCACGAGATTTTCAAAACAGTTGAACGTCACCTGAACTGCTTTTACGGATGTTTTCTTTTGTAAAAAAACCAGTGCTTCAGTTCAGCCAGGGAAAATATTAGTAATACGGGGATAAATTATAGTAAATACAATAAATTTAACTTGCGTTAATTATCAAATGATCATAGTTAAATACCGTTTTCTATAATAAATATGATGGCATGGTGGTTTGATCCCAGTGAACTCGATCCGCCACTGCACACAAAGCCAATTTTCTGTACCAGAGGAAAGAACATGCATTATATAAGACATATGACGAGAAAAAATGGCGAAGATGGCGTCTCGCCCATCATTGGTGTGATGCTGATGCTGGTTGTGACGATCATCATCGCAGCGGTTGTGAGTGGATTTGCCGGCGGCCTGATCGGTGGGCAGCAGAAGTCCCCGACACTTTCAATGGATGTAAAGGTTTCAAATACCGGGAATTATATCGGGAGCGGGTTAACAGCGAACGTGCTGGGGGTAAGCCAGCCGATCAACTCGGCAGACACAAAGTTTGTCACCACGTGGACAACCACGATGAAGAACAACGCAAGTGCTGACCTGTCCTCGACGCAAGCGGCCATTCCTAATGGTACTATTCTCACCGGAGGGAATACAGCGCTTCCGAACAATCTGAATGTAGATTTAAACCCGGGAATGGGAAACAGTGCACATACTCAGGCAGTCGCACCCTTTGCCATAGGGACAGGCATAACCAACACAAACCCGACCAACAGTTTCAATTCCGCATACAATGCCAGCTGGTTCGGACACTACACACTCCAGCCAGGTGTGAACCTGTTTGTTTATCCTTATGGATCGAAGTCCGGCATGGCGCTTGGAGGGGCTCCCGGGTCTGCGGATAAAGGGGGGTACAACGGGTACACTCCGTACGCATATATAACCGGGGGAAACTGGATCGCAGCTAATGGTCAGGTAGATCCCACAATCGCAGTACTTGGCAGCGGATGGGAACAGCTCCGTGCTGGGGATACCGTGCATGTGAAAGTAATCTACATACCGACTGGCGCGGCGATCTTCAGCAAAGATGTTGCAGTTACGGAGGCATAAGACCATGAAACAGTACAGGGAACATGCAGTATCACCGGTTGTCGGCGTTATGCTGATGCTGGTCGTTACGGTCATCATTGCAGCAATCGTGAGCGGATATGCGGGAGGTATGGCAAAAGGCCAGACAAAGACACCAACGGCAACCATCCAGGGACAGTTCAGTACCACATCCGGCCTGCAGATCATTCATGCAGGAGGCGATGTCCTCCCGGCGGCCGGCATTACCATTACAGTCAAGAACGGCCCGGCATTCGGCCCGAACCTTGAATCCTATTCGACGAGTACGGTGGATCTGGCAAATGTAACCAACTCCGCGGGCACACCAGTTGCCTTCCGTAACCCGACTAACGGGCAGCTTGATGGCTACAATATTACCTCGCTCTCACCAGGTGATACATGGTTCGTGAACATTACCAATTGTAATCCAACGTTCTTCCAGCCAACGGTATATTCTTCCCACGGGTGTTACCAATATACCGGTTCTCGATGGAATTTCATGGGAGATGCCAGTACAAAGGATGGTACCTGTGGTCCGACGCTCAATCCAACAGATGATTCTTTCTGGAACCTCAACTTCGTTAACCCGACCAACATCGGGAAGCAGTTCTACATGGATGTCAACGACAAGGCTTCGGGAGCACTAATCTCACGGGCTGTCGTCACCATTACCGGATAAAACCAAAAATTTCTCTTTTTTTGTTTTGATAACTTACCTGAACCAGTGAGGATACCATTCCGTATAGGAAGTGTGTAGTTTACTGGCGGTCAATAGTAGGTAATTCGACAGCCCAATAATTCGGATACTGAAAGGATAGATCGCAGCAACAGATGTTCATTATCATTCTCACCATAATCTCTCCCACCTCCCTGGATCTAGCCTCCAATCCATCTTACCTGCACGAAGAATTCTTTTCAGGGTTTTCAAGCCAGTTTGGCGTCAGAGAAAAATATCACCTAATAGCACTATTCCCGCGATCGGATTATTTACTGATGGACTGGTGGACTGGGCTCCAACAGAACGAAGATATGAGGTTCACTGAGAGTACCTCCTCCAAAAGATGATGCAGGGTGTGCGACGGGGGAGGTGTTGATCCTTTATGTCAAGCGCGGAGGGAATCTGCTGCCCAGATCTTCAGGGTAAGTTTTCGGGTCGTGAAAGAAGGTTTATGATCATGAATTTCTTCGGGAAGTCTGCAGAGGAGATTACAATTTTCCCCCGTGAACATTAATAGAACCCGAGTTATTTGAAAAAAGTTAACAACAGTAAAAGTAAACCTGTTGGTTTTATTATTGGAGTAACAACATATCGATCTATCACGTCGTAAATAAAAAGACCGGGACCTCCAGATACGGCGGGATCCCGCGAAAGGAAACTATCCATGAGATGCAATTACTGCGAACGGGCCTGCGATATTCAGGAAGGACAAAACGGGTACTGCCGGATGTACCGGAACAGCATGGGAGCGATCACAGAAAACTATCCGGACCGGTACCTCAACATCTACCCGGTCTCTGCCGAATCCATCCCAATGATCCACTTCTGCCCGAACGGGATTTTTTTACTGATCAGCACCATGGGCTGCAACTTTGCCTGCGACGGCTGCATCTCGGAATTCCAGACAACCCGGCCAAGCAGCCTCCAGGAAGTTCTTGTCCCGCACACTCCCGGAGAGATCCTTGCCACAGCCCGGGAGTATTCCTGCAAGGGCATCACCTTCTGCCTCAACGAACCGGCGGTCTCATTTCCCACATTCCTCCGGGTAGCAAAAGCAGCAAAAGAGGCCGGGCTCCTTGTCGGGTGCTCAAGCAATGGCTACATGACGCAGGAAACGCTTCAGACCCTGATCCCGATCCTCGACTTTGTCAACATCGGCCTCAAGGGCTCTTCCGATGAACGCTACCGGGAGTGCGGCGCCGGGTCTGCCGCCCCGGTGTACCGGAACCTCAAAACCCTGTACGAAAACGGTGTGGCGGTCGAGGTCTCGGTCATGTACATCAACGGGAGGGAAGAGGAAGTGATCGGGGCAGCAGAACGCGTCCGTGCGATCTCGCCATCCATACCGTTCCAGGTCATGCGCTTTATGGCAACCCATGAAACGCTCGAACCCATGGCCCCGACGCGGGCACAGGGCGAGACGCTCTGCACCATCCTGCGGAAATACGTGGATCATGTGTACCTGTTCAATACCCCGGGGACCACTGAGCTTGATTCCCGCTGCCCGGCCTGTGACAACGTCATCATCCACCGGGTCTTCTTCGGGCCCATGGCGGCCCGGACGCTTTCCTGCCCGTTGGATGGGACCTGCAGCTGCGGGTACCGGCTCCCGTACAATGGAACAATCGATCCGGTCTTTGAAGGGGAGGTCCAGACGCTCGGTGGCTACCGGTCCATCATGGGAGCGCAGGTAGTAAGCGGCATTCTTGCCACGCTCGGCGTTATCGATGAAAAGGTTATCGACCGGGTTGCAAACACCCTGATAACAAACGGGTATCTCACCGATTTCTCCGCGCACTCCGGTACCATCGGGGCCTGGCTCGATATGGTCAGGTACCTGGCCACCCTTGTTCATCAGGAAGATCAGGCAGACCGTATCTGTCGGTATGTCCTTGACATCAGGGACGATGTGCAGAAAAAAACACCGGTAACCGGGAAGCCCCGGGTCTATACCGCATTCGGCCACCCGCTCTTTCCCGTATATGCGACAAAACCCGTCAACGAACTCGTGGAGATTGCCGGGGGGATCAGCATCAACCGCGAACAGAATTTTACAGAGAGCAAAAATGCCGAATACACGGTCGAAGAGCTCAACCGGCTCGACCCCGAGGTGATCCTCGTTTCCGGGATGTTCAACCCCACGGATTCTGATTTTACTGCCACCTGCAGGGAGCTTGGGGTCCGGTGCCGGGCCCTGGACACCGGCCGTGTCTACATCCTCGATGGCGGTCACGGGGACGGTACCGTCAGCTGGGCTCTGGGGCTCATGGATGTGGCAAACTGCCTTCACCCCAACCGTTTCCACTACACCCTTGAGACCGAACAGGAGAAGTACGAGCGTACGAAATGCGGCCCGGTCTGCACAGGGACGGTTACACCGGACGGTGTACCGTGACACAGCCATCTCGCAAAACATCCCGGGGAAAAACGGTGCAGCCGGACCGGGATATCAAAAACTGGATCGACTGTTACCGTACCTGGACCGGGCCGGAGACCGGTGTACAGAGAATCGGATCGGCAGGTTTCTGGAACCGGGCCTGGATGGAGCGCACAACGGACCGGTCAAAAAAGTCCGAATCCGAAGGAAGCAGGAAATCGGATAACCGGGCAAAAACAGTCATCGATCTGCTCGACGATTCAGGATTTTGTGTAAAAAATGCCCGAATCCTTGATATCGGGTGCGGTCCGGGTCCCCTGGCCCTCCCCCTTGCCCGGGCCGGTGCGAAGGTAACGGCCCTTGACATATCGTCAGAAGCTCTCCGGTACGTACGGGAGAACGCAGAGCGCGGGGGAGAGACTGTTGAGACGGTCGAGTGTTCCTGGTGGGACGCAGATATCGACGACCTCGGCCTCCGGAACCGGTTCGATCTCGTGATCGCGTCCATGACACCGTCCATCAAAGATCTCGAAACCTTCAACCGGATGACAGAATGTTCCCGGCATTACTGCTATTACAGCGGGTCTCTTCCCGGCGGCAGAAACAAGGCCCTGCAGGAGATTTACAAAAACATTCTCGGGCCGGATTTTCCCCCCAAACGGGAGGGCGGTCCCTGGTTTTTGTATTACTTCATGTACCTGTACCTGAACGGTTACCAGCCGCGGGTCCGGATCCATCACCACCGTCAGAGGAAAGAGGAGGACTGGGAAGAGGCTGCCGGCCAGGTGATCCGGTATGTGGACCGGATAAAACCCTGCACCGCGGCACTGCAAAAAAAGATCCGTAACTATTATCAGGAAAAATCACAGGACGGGAAAGTCCCGGTGCGTTCCGACGGGTACATGGGAATGATGGTGTGGGATAAAAAAGTGCGTCAAAAGTGAACGCATTCACAGAAAAACTCAATGATACCCACGAGAATTTACGGAAATTACCGGGGTTACTGAATCCTTATGGGCAGGACATCATAACCGTAACCGCGGAAACATGGAATAAATGTCGCTTCTTGAGGGAGTCCCCGAGAAAATGTTCAATCATTGTATTTAATAAAGACGAGAGTTAATACAAAAGGATAGATATGGCTCCGGATCTCTGTCCACCCTGTGTCGGGGCACGCACCCTGCCGCAGGAGTCCACATACTGGCGCGACCGCTGGAAAACGCAGCGTCTAGCCCTGCTTGAATCACGAAAAGACGAAGGAAAGAGTTTCTGGAACGATAAAAAAGCGATAAAAAGCCATTTTATCCGGGACCTGAATGAATGGAGGACGTTTGCCGAAGCCCGGATCGATGGCATGGGCGTAAAAGACGGCTCCCGGGTGCTCGATATCGGTGCCGGCACCGGTACCTTAAGCGTGCCGCTGGCCGCCCGCGGATGCAGAGTCACGGCAATCGAACCATCTCCTGTAATGGGGGATGCCCTCCTTGAATACCGGGCGCAGCAGAATACTCCCGAAATTACGCTGATCCGGAAACCCTGGGAAGATGTATCTGTTGAGGAACTGGGAGAACCTTACGATACGGTGATCGCCTCCTACAGCCTTATGGTCAACGACATTGGCGAAGCGGTTGCAAAAATGCAGCAGTGCTGTCGGGGCACGGCACACATCTTCTGGTTTTTGACCCAGCCGCTCTGGGCGCAGGTAAACCTCGGAGTCTGGAAACAGATCCACGGGACAGATTTCTGCGGTGAACCAACAGCAGACTGCCTCTGGCAGGTTCTGTATGAGATGGGGATCTATGCAAACCTTGCTGTCGAACCCGGCTGCGACCCCGCTCTTTATCCCACAATCGAGGATGCCGTAAAAGAATTCCACGGCCGGATGAACTGCACGACACCGGAACAGGATAAGATTCTGCGGGAGTACTTCACCCGGACACTCGCCAGATGCGACAAGGGATATTTTGTGAATGCCCGGGCACTGGGCGCCCACATCTGGTGGAATGCCGGGCAGACCGCCCCGTCATTCAATAACCGGAACCCGTAACGATTCCGTAAGAACAAAATAGGGAATTGCTCATACAGGATACTACGGAAATGAAAAAACATAGGATATATCTCCCAATCTGCCTGCTCTGTATTATTCTACTCGGAGGGGCTCAGGCAACAGGAGAAAGTACCACCTGTGCACTGACCGTACAGTCTATCCCCGACCGGGTGGCGGTCAGTATCGACGGGACATTGATCGGGGTAACACCTCTCTCCGGATACGAACTTTCCTGTGGCAACCATACGGTTCTGGTCAGTGCAAACGGCTATGCAGATTTTGTTGCAGAAAAATCACTTGAACGAGGCAATCCCGAAGCTGTTATCGCAAACATGCAGCGGTTGGACGACCGGGGCACGGTATACATCACTTCGGATCCTCCCGGGGGAAACCTGTATATTGACGGTACCCTCAAAGGAAAGACACCAATCCTCATCGATGCGCTCATCCCGGGTCCCCATACCGTCCTCATCCGCAAAACCAACTACGAGGATTATACGGACACAATAACGGCAGATCCGGGCAGGATCCCGGAATACCACGAATCCCTCATCCCGCTCCCACAAACCGGATTTCTCGGGATTGTTTCGGTCCCGGATAATGCAACAGCATACATTGACGGTACAGTATTCGGGACGACCCCCACGATGCTTTTGAGGGTCTCGGCAGGAACGCACCAGCTCATTGTTCGGAAACACGGATACTGGAATTATACCCAGACACTGGAGATTGCAGGAGGAAGTTCCGGCCTTGTCCAGGCAGATCTTGAAAAAATACCTGATGACGGGACACTTATTGTAGATTCTGCCCCGACAGGGGCATCAGTATACTTAAACGGCACCTACAAGACGGTGACACCGATCACCTTTGAAAATATTCCCGCAGGAAATTATACCCTGGAGTTCCGGAAACTCAATTACACATCGCAGAATATCACGTTCACCCTTAACGGTGGTGAGACACGCGAAGTATACGCAGGGCTCACAAATGATCCGGCCGACTCGAGCCAGCCATTTATGCAGGTCTACCACGAAGGCCAGGGTACTGATGGTGATTTAACCAGGAGTGAGTTGACCGGTTCTGTTATCGAGAAATCATACCAGTGGTATGCACGCGGTCATTTCCAGTCCATAACCCTGCAGATTCCTGAAAGTTTGTATGCGCACTACAAGAACCAGTCTCACTCTACCGATATTACCTCATTAAAAAGGTATACTCTCAGCCAAGAGGACAAGGTCTATCTCCATGATCTGATCGGACAACTTAAGGACACAAGCGGGAACAAAAACCTTGCAGCACGCAATGACTACCAGAATGTGGCAGCATTTGTCCAGGGTATCCCCTATGCACTGCACACGGATCCGGCAACCGGCCAGACTACAAGCGGTGTAAATGATTTCTGGAAGTACCCGGTTGAGACCCTTGCCGATGGAAACGGCGATTGTATTGACGATGCAATCCTTGCTGCTGCTCTCCTCAAGGAGATGAACTACGATGTCGCAATCATACTGTTGCCCCAGGTGAGCGGAACACCTGCGGGTCACGCGGTGGTAGGGATTGCATGCGAAAACTGCAACGGGTATTACTATCCCATCGAGGGTAAGAAATATTATTACCTCGATCTTACCGCATCGGGACTGCCTCTCGGAAGTATGAATTATCCCGGGCAGGCCGACACATATGCACATACTGCAGCGCAAGTCCTTGTGCTCTGATATGACAGGGGTATGGTGAACAGATGAAGGATACGACACGGGAATACAGGAAAGAGAAAGGTAAGTGGGGCACGAAAAACATGACTTTTTCAGGGACAATTGTCATAGTAATCCTTTTTTTGCTCGGCGCATCGACTCTTACAGCCGGGTGCATTAAAAATGCCCAGCATCTCATAAGGGATGAAGGATCTACTGCAGACATGGATCCTGGGGTTAGTGGAACCGCAATACCGGACATTACGGCAACAACTCCCGCACCCCACCAGATTACCGAGATTACCCCGGCAAAATCGGAAATTGTTAGCGAGGTTACGCCATTTACGACCCCGGATCCCTACCCGATTATCTACGGGACACAAATCAATTCCACTCCCCAATATGCATTCCAGTACCGACAGCCAGAGTTCACGAAGACATATTCACTTACGGGAAATGCCTACGGCCTTCTGGTAAATGTTGTCCAGGGACCACTCTATATACGATATACGATCGAGCCAAAATACGACTGCCTTAAGGATCCGGATTCCTGTCGGGGAACTATTCTTGTCCCGGTCAATCGCCCGTACATGACAATTACGATTCGGGACAACCAAACCCAGCAGATTGTTGCACAGGATGGATATGGTGGGGAATACAGCTCGGATATCGGGCATTATCATTTTTACGGTACTGTCACAAGTGATGACAGCTCAGAAACACAACCTTATAATTCCTATCCGGGGCCCCGTTATATTCCGGTATACAAAGAGGGACAGTTCCAAGTCACGATCGAAGGAAACTATCTCGATACAACCGTAGGGATCATCACAGGAACCTCTCCCGATCCCCTTGATGCAACGGAAAAAAGTTCTGCGGGAACCACCACTACAACCGCCGATGATGACGAAGATTGGTAAACACTTTCTCTATTTACTATTCCATATAACGCAGCACTCATCTGAAAATCCAATAATCCAATGAATTCCCCGGTTGCAAAGAAAATCATAGTACGCAGGGATTTATGTTATCTGCAAAAATTCAGACAAACACATTCTTCCCGAAGATAAAATGTATTGATTAATACACAAAGAAAATTCAAAACATTATGTAAATATGACCACACCTCCCTGCACCACAAATATGAATCCCATCATATATTCGACGCGATTCCACTCAGATCCCTTTTTCTGGAGAGAACACTGGCGCCAGTTGAAGCTCGCTCACTATGCCGTGCCAAACTACGGGAATGCAAAAGAGTTCTGGGCGGACAAAAAAAGAATCCAGACCGTGTATATGAAGGATCATGTCAAGCGGAAACAAAGCGACACCGCACGGCTGGACGCAATGAAAATTCCCGATGGCTGCCGCGTCCTCGATATCGGCGCCGGCCCGGGAATCTATGCAGTACCGCTTGCGAAACGCAACTGCCGGGTAACCGTTGTCGAACCCTCACCGGTTATGCGAAAAGCGTTTGAAGAGAACATGCAGGAAAACGGGGTTGCCGGTATTACGATCATTCCCAAACGCTGGGAAGAGGTAACGGTAAAAGAACTGGATGGACCGTTTGATGCCGTCATTGCATCGTATTCGCTGACCATGATGGACATTGGCGATGCGCTTGCCAGGATGCAGGCATGTTGTACAGGTACAGTCCATCTCTTCTGGTTTCTTACCTCTCCCGCATGGGTACAGGTAAACCGGGATCTCTGGCCTTTGCTTCATGGTGGAAATTTCCCCGGGGAACCAACGGCAGACTGGCTCTGGCAGGTACTCTGCGAAATGGGCATCTATGCAAATGTCGAAGTAGAGACAAAATTCCCCGCATCCGTGTATGCAACCGTTGACGATGCCGTAAAGGAATTTGCCCGACGGCTGAATTGTACGACTGCGGCGCAGAAGGAAATTGTCAGGAACTATTTCCAGTCAGTCCTGCGGCTGGAGGAGCGCGGCCTGATCCTTGGGAGCGACACACTCGGTGCACATATCTGGTGGAACACAGGTAGGGCATTAAGATAACCGGTGAGAGGTATCGTATAAAGCCCTGTTGAGTGCATGGACACCACCAAACCAGGAAGGATGAACAATATGAGTGAATTCGACGATCTGTTTGTAAAAGCAAAAGAATTTCACGGGCACGTCTGCCCGGGCATTGTTCTTGGAACGCGGCTGACCATTGCAGGAATGCGGGAACTGGGCATGGACCCGAAAAAAAGATCGGAAAACCTGATCGTTTACATCGAAATCGACCGTTGCGGTGCCGACGCAGTGCAGGCAATTACCGGCTGTTCGCTCGGCCATCGCAGTCTTAAATTTCGGGATTACGGGAAGTTTGCCGCAACATTCGTGGACACACAAACCGGAAATGCCGTACGGGTTTCCATCCACGAAAAAAACCGGGCCGAACACGACAAGCTGCCCCCTGCCGAAGTCATCCGCGTACTCTCAGAAGCCCCTGAACCGGAGATCTTAAAAATCGAGCATGTCCGGCTCGCAATCCCCAAAGAAGACCTGCCGGGTTTCCCGGTGGGAAAAGCCCTATGCAGCAGGTGCGGGGAACAGGTATCCGACAACCGGCACGTTACCGTAGATGGCCGTGCGTTATGCCGGAACTGTGCCGGACAATCCTATTACATCGTAATGGAAAATGAACGCAAGTAACAAACCCGGAACGATACCCTTTTTTGATTCGGGGAAATGCGTCGTCTCGGATATGATACGAATTATTTCACGCTACCCGGATCATCAGGATTATTTCCGATTGAATGAATAATGCAAATATACCGGAGGACTTTTCACTGTCTGCAAAAAGACTACCGCCATCGTGCCAGGTCTGCCAGCATCTAGCCCCATCGGGGTTGGCCTGTGCGGCATACAAAGACGGAATACCTCATGAGATCCTGTCCGGAACCGTCCTTCATACGGGACCGTTCGCGGGCGATCACGGGATTATATTCAGGAAAGCCTCGCTCCATCCCGCATATTTTATGACCGCTGATCCTCCAGGAGTGTGTCTTTTCCGAATTGGTACAGAGGGTTCCTGTGAGCGATATGTACCGATTATGGATGACTGGGAGCCGGACGAGGAATTTGTCCGTGACCTCCTGACCGGCGATTTTGTGTTTTGTGAAGTGGAATGCAGCGAAGCAGAAACCTTCATTGAACAGGCCCGAAAGCAGAAAGATAGCATCAATCCCTGTACGCTTCAGTTCCGGCAGATGATGTACCTGCATAGCAGGAAAGAGTCCCCGGATTCATCTGAAGGGGATCGCGTATAATAATCCCTCACAAAAATACATGGCAAACCCCTGTCCACACGTTTTTGGAAAGACACTCAAAGCCCTCTCAAACTGTTTTAGTATTAGCGGAAAAATCATTATGGACGGCATACGTAACATAAACAAAACTACAGGTATCGAACGCCATGAACAACGCTCCAACCAGCGATGAGGGTTTTACCGGCCTTGAAGCAGCGATTGTGTTGATAGCTTTTGTTGTTGTAGCTGCAACATTTTCGTATGTGGTTCTTGGCGCCGGGTTCTTTACAACCCAGACCGCACAGTCAACCATCCACTCGAGTATCATCCAGGCCAGTTCAAGTATGGAACTAGTCGGAAATGTGTACGGAGTGAAAGATACCGGTGCCAGCAATAACTACCTCGACTATGTTAATGTCACCGTTTCCCTTAGTGCAGGAGGTACTCCTGTTGATGTATCGCAAATGGTAATCTCCTACACGGATGACAATGGAGGCCACAACGCAAACCTGGCGTATGGGGGAATCGGAACTGATGGTGGCACCTGCCCGGTAAATTCTGTAACCAATTACGATACATACTGGTGCATCGGAGAAAAGATCAATAACGAGACGCAGGGAGCCATGCTTGAGAACAATGCACAGATGACTATCATGGTGGGATTACCTTCCACTGCAACACCCAATACAAGATTCACGATTAATTTCCAGCCTGCTGTTGGTGCAGTCCTCCCGATTACAAGGACCATTCCGGGCAGCCTGAACGTTGTGCAGACACTCTATTGAACGTATTTTCTTTCATTTCAGGGAAACAAATAATATCATAAATGCCCACAGGGAAAATGCTGCCATCCTCATCTTCTGTTTTTCAATAAACCGCTTTTATTACCTAAAACTCGTGGGCGGTTGTTCTCTAGGAGAGCTTACCCTCACCCTTCAAATCAGGAAATGAATACCTGTATCATGAGTACAGCAATGAAACGCTTCCGGGCTATTCATAACCCTGTTGGCAAACAGGCCCTACGGTTCTAAAACTACCACTTAAGTAAGAGAAACCGACACCGGGCCGCAATCTGAGGATGATGCGACAGTGCTCATGGTTGGTTTTGTCGGTTGTGCGGCCCGATTTGTGTCGTATTTATTACGGTAAACCAATTGCCGTTTCGAGCGAGGCTCTGATGTTTCTTCCACGTATTCTTGTGTTTGTGTGCATGTGTCCGCTTGGTGCGTGCTTCTCCAAAGGGACAATACATCGTTTGTCCCACAATAATATAATATTTTCCCTTTAACTTTTGAGGATGATTAAATAAAAATATTTATCTTCGCGGGAAAAACTGTATTGACCCTTCATGAATGACGTTCCGTACGAACGATGTGATGTACAGGAACCGGCCTCCCGCCTTCTTCCGGTACTTGAGGCCACACTCAACCGCTTACGGCAGGCATATAACGAACGGCAGATATCGCCTGGCACGATAGAACGGGTATATCTCCGAAAAGGATGGATTGCAGTAACCGGCACAAATCTCGAATGCGGCATTGCTCCCTGTCATGGCAATTTCCCGGGAAAAATGCCCGATACAAACACTCCGGTCCTTCGTCAGCTGCAATCGCTGATCGGGATACCGCTCCTTGTCCTTCCCGATCTGAAACTTTCATTAAGCCCCCAGCTCGATTCTTCCGTAAAACTTGCCGCGCTCTGTGCACTGTCACAGCCATTCCTCGGCTGCCCCACGATACGCAGGTGTGGCTGGCATGCGGAGTGCTGGAGAGCCGGAGACCCGTTTATCCTTGACAACCCGGTTTTTTCCCGGATGATCCGCCCGGATGATATTGTCGCTGTTGCCGGCCCATGGATCGGTTGCCGCAGATTATGGGAGATCTGCCGCGAACTCCATGTTATCGTACCGGACCCGGATCCGATTTCCTGCAGCCTTGGCGTGGGCAATACGATCTCGGTCGGACCGACCCGGATCCATTGCCATGCACCGGAAGAGCAAAAGGAAATCCTCGGGAATGCGGATGTTGTCCTCATACCCTCATCGATACTGGCTGACGGTACCTTCGAACAATGTCTGGGAGATGCAAAAAATGCGCGGTTGACCGGCCTTGTGGGACCGGGCGCCTCCCTTGTTCCGGATGCATTTTTTTCGCGGGGGTTTGATTTTATCCAGTCCTGCAGGATTATAGACACACAGCATTTTACAGACGACTTCATGAACGATCGCGATCTTCTGGTGGGCGTCTCCGGTTATCAGAAGCAGTACCTGTTTGTCCGGAAGGACCGGGCCGGTTACCGGGATTCTGGAACCCTGTATACGGATTGCCAGAATAATAGAGAATTGTGCAGATAAGGAGATACACGGATCCGGGAACCCGTGCAAAAAAATGCAGTATGGTTAATCTACCGCTACCATCACTTCGCTGGACTTGACCACGGCATACGCCTCCCTGCCGACTGCAAGGCCGAGCGATGCTACCGACTTCTTCGTAATGATCGAAGTGATTACCTGTCCCCCGGGAAGTTCAATGATCACCACGGAATGTACGCTGCCCGGGGTGATCGCCTTTACTTTTCCTTTCAGGATGTTATGTGCACTGATCTTCATCGTGCTCACCAAGGGGAACCGGGGATGGTAAGTATACGTAGTTTATCATAAGCAATGCAGAATAATCCCACCCCCGTCCCCGCGCAGATAAAAATTAATTGAACCTATCGCGGTTTTGAATCTGTGGGAGGTTACTGTGTACCGATGAGGATTGTCGTAGTCTGCCGCAGAAACATGACTTTAGGATCCCCTATCTTAATCGTAATTAGTCGGGGTTCAGCAGGTGGGGAATAGGTAACACTCTCGATATTGGAACAGGCCAAGAGATTACTGTTGTTGAGACTCGTATTTACTGCGTTATACATTGCATCTTCAAAGTTCGTGTCATGTATGGCGCTGACAGATGTATTAATCTGGATTTCACTGATATTGTAATAAGGAACTCCCGATTTCTTTACGGTACTGTTTAGGGCAAGTACACCAACCCCGTTCCCACTTAAAGAACTGCCAAATTCCAATGGACGGATATTTACACTTTTAATCCGAAGGATCGAACAGTTGCGATGTGTTTCATCGTAGGATTCGACCTCGATATCAAAGAGCGTACTTGTGAACTCGTCGTATGTTACATCCTGCAGGGTTGGATAATCCAGAGGAACAGACAGGTCTCCTTTTGTGACATTTACATAGCCATGCGACCAGGTATATCCCTGATCCTGCCAGAAATTACCTACCGGATTATAGGATATATTGGAAAGATAAAAAACCGGGTTTTTCGTGAAAGAAGAATTCTTCACGGTAATTTCCATATAGGGCTCTTCTCTTTGAACGGTAAGAGTTCCGCCGGATTTCGTCGAACTGTACAGGATATCCCCACCCCCAAGAGGAATCCGTTCGGAAAGTTTCATATTGGCGGGCATGGATGCAGCAGTATCGATGTCCGATGAAAACCGGAGCATGCCCTCCTCCACATCGTGCAGGTGGGAGACCTCTGCCTGCGCCTTCATGGAAGGAATGGCCGTGGCGTTCCAGACTGCAAAAAACGTAACAATAACGGCCAATACGAGCATCGCTGCAATAACCGGGGCAACTGCATCGTCACGCATCATACGGATACTCTCCCGGTAAAGATACGTGCACTAGGCGTAACAAGTGAGATTGTCTCGTTTCCATTAAGGGATTCACCGGTAATTACCGTAATATTACTCCCCAGATCGAAGACTGTTTTATTACCCGGGAAGAGAATAAAGTGGGACAAGTCAGAAGAGGGGATCTTTTTTAACGTGTCGTTAGGATAACAAATAATTACCGTCAGACTTTCATTTTTCACCCAGTCCCCGCCTTTATGCCACAAGGTAACATTACCCTGTGTATCGTGTGTCATCAGAATGGTAACGCTCGGATCCCGGGAGGTTGGAAGAAAATTGCCCAGGGCCGCGGCAAATACACCAATAAGAACGATCACGAGACCTATCATCAGCATTTCGCCAACCACTTCAGAGACTGCATTGTCATGTGGTATTGTATTCACAGATTTTAACCCCCCTTCTGCCCGTAGCAGACCTTTATGATATGTATGTGCCGATTCAGGACCTGTCATCCGGAATACACCATATGCAAACTTTAAACTGGTCAATATTTCGGCGCAGCGTAATAAATCACTTTCTTTTTGTAATAATTTGGTTAAAACAATAACTCGAATTTTTAATAATTGTTAACAGGAAATACTGGATTTTTAGTATTCAGAAGAATTTTTTTTACGTATACCGAATAATACGATCAAATAAGAAAATCTTAATTATGCAATCCACCAAACATAGCTAATCGAGAGGGAACTGACCAGATGGATTCAAAGGACTCCGGGGTTTCGCCGGTGGTAGGGGTCATGCTCATGTTAGCCGTGACCATTATGATTGCAGCAATCGTGAGCGCAACCGCCGGGAATTTTTCCAACACCGAAAAAAAAGCCCCGAGCGCCATCCTGGATGTCAGTATTTATGCGCACAAGCAGTATGATGATTTTTCCACACCCGCCATGGTCATCCGGCATATTTCAGGAAACGTCCTCCAGACGAAGGACCTCCAGATTGTAACGTATTACTCAGTCCCGGGATCAAGTAACATCAGTCGGGGATCGATTATGGGAGAAAAACCGGTCAATGTGAAGGGATCATCAGGTACTACGCAATATGGAATACTTTTCATTAAAGATGACAGTCGGTTTACGGATCCGGATAGCCATGCAAACTGGTTTGGAAATGCATCAGCATCATTCAAACCGGGTGACATTCTGGTGACTCCGGCACAATCCTGCGATAACGAAGATGCATATCCCGGTGATCCCGAATTAAAAGAGAACCCCGGCATGGATCAGATATTCCCCAATGTAAATTTTGGAGAGAATGAATTTGTCCAGGGGGGCGTCGTCTCCGTAAAAATCATCCACACCCCGAGCGGCCAGATCATATATGACAAAGACGTGGTGATCAGCTGATGGCAGCGTACGGGCGCGACCGGGCTGTTTCCCCGGTAGTCGGGGTCATGCTCATGCTGGCAATAACCGTCATGATCGCAGCAATTGCAAGTGCATTTGCGGGAAGTTTCAGCGACAGCGGAGAAAAATCCCCACAGAGTTCCATAAGCGTACCTTCACATTTGGAAAAAAACATAACGGATGGCACAAACTATTACCGGATCTATTTCGATCATACCGGAGGGGATCCATTCTCGCTCAATTCTGTCCAGGTGGTCCTCCGGTCCGATGAAACAGAGAACAAAACACAATTGACCCGGCAGGATATTGGGATTAATAATTTTACCCTTATCGGTGAGAAGGGCCCGTCATATAATGAGACTACCGTAAGAGCAGGGGATCGCTTCTTCATTTCAGGTAAACAGACCGATGATCAAGACGGGATCCAGTTCGGGAATGTCATCTTCTGGAAAAACAAGGAACTGACCTGGATGGTGATCGATTCCCGCTCCGGTAAAACCATTGCGATGGGGTCCATCTTCCCGCAATAACCCCTTTTTTGCAAATAAACCCCTGATTCATACCGGATTCTCTCCCGAAGCTGAAATGCAGCCCACATGAGATTCTCACACCAAGTATTACTCAAACCTTCCGTTTTTCAAAACCTTAAAAAACAATCAGCAATGATAATCTGATAATATGACCTTCGAAAACGATCTCTCCCGTATCGGGATCTCGCTTCCCAAAAACCTCCTCGACAAGTTCGACGAAATCATCAACGCCCGGGGGTATTCCTCGCGTTCAGAGGGGATCCGTGACGCCATACGCACCTACATCACGTATTACAAATGGATGGCCGATGTCAAGGGAGAACGCGAAGGCGTCATCACGATGGTATACGATCACGACCAGCGCGGCCTTCTCACGACTATCACCGATATCCAGCACGACCACCACGATATCATCAAGGCCTCGCTCCACTCCCACGTGACCCATGACCGCTGCCTCGAAGTGATCCTCGTTCACGGCGAAGGTACCCAGTTAAAGGAACTGGCCGAGCGCCTGATGTCCCAGAAAGGTGTCGAATCGGTCAAACTGACTACGATCCAGATTGAAGAGTAACATCATTAACCCGACATATTTTCCCGCCAGGTTGGTTCGCGAAATACTAAAAAAGGGAAGATATTGTCCGTAACCGGAGTGCTGCTGGGAGTATATTCTCCCATTTTAAGGCACTTCTTTTTTTACCGCATGCAGGATACCCATGACCCCGAGCGCTGAATGAACCGGGGACCGGTCGATAGCAAAGGTGAAATGCTTCCCGATAACGTCAAGCAACCGGGGATTTATTTTCGGGCAGATCGGGGGGATGTGCAGTTCCATCTCAATTCTCCGGATCCCTAAAAGATCTTCCGGACAGATCTGCCATTCCGCACCTTCGCAATCGCATTTTAAAAAATCACAGCCTCCGGCCAGGGTGACAAGTTGTCCCAGAGTCCAGGTTGGCACGGTCCTGTGAAGATCGTCCCATGAAACAAGGCATTCTGCTCCATCGCCAAGAGCGCCTTCGATTACCCGGATTTCTGCGTTGTTTAGCCGGATATTTTCTTTGAGCGGCCCGGTTGTCAGGGGTTCTACGGCAGTTACCTGCGATGAAAGGCGTGCTGCCCGTATGCAGAATGCCCCGACATTTGCACCGATGTCAAGGACACGGTCCTTTCGGCGCATATCTGAAAAACGGTACTCGGGAACTTCGGTGATCTGCCGGCAGGGAAGGTGCATTAACCGGAACCGGACACGATCTGCAGTGACGATTGTTTTTTCAAAAGAAGGATCCTTACAGCGGCCGGGACGATCCACTTTACGCAACTCCATAAAATTCCATCAGGGATACGAATGCCAATAAACGTGTTTTGGTAAGTCCGTAAATCCGATAAAGGTAAGCACGGAGCTACCGGGATTTCTCCACACCCAACCGGTTTACCCCGGGGGTGTCGTATACGCTTTTCAGATATAACGGATAACCGTCCGGATGATATCGTGCAGTTACCCGCCCATAAAAAAATACAGTAAAGGAAGAAAAGGATCCACGGTTTTGAGGAAAACGGGTCCCTGAACTCAGGAAAAATGAGCGGACGGTTATTTACTGGCTGCCAAACCGGCTGCCGGTTTTATTTCCCTGCATCGGCCTGCGTATTCTCATCATAGGAGAATACTTCCTCGATATTTACCTTGAAATGCCGGGAAATCCTGAACGCAAGGTCGAGCGACGGGACATATTTCCCTTTCTCTATTGCAAGGATCGTCTGCCGGGTAACACCAATGGCACGGGCAAGATCTTCCTGTGTGAGATCGTGCATTGCCCGGTATACCTTGATCTTATTCTTCATCGGTCTCCCATTCCCCGTATTTTTTTGCGTAATAGAACCGGAATCCCACATACAGGAAGATCATCAGGCAGAGGAGTCCCAGCTGGATATACCCGATCATCCGGGGAGACATGATCTCCGGGCGAACTACTGCAGAAGACCGCGAAAACCAGTATTCCCGGGGAAAACGGGGCATGTACAAGAGGTTCATGACCGCAAGGATCGAGAATGCACAGAACGAGACCCAGAATACCTGAAACGTCCGCAGTGCAGCTTTTTCCGTGATTCGTGCACTCCGTTCATCTTCAATATAATCCTCAACCCGCCGGTATGCCACATATATGACGATCACACCTGCGATGAATGCGATCATGGAAAACAGGGGCGTAAAATTTTCGACAGAATACCAGAAAACTGCGAGAAGCATTAACGCAACAAACCCGATAATCAGGTAAAAAATATTTTTCTTCATGGCATTCCTTTGCTGTAATCTTACCCCTTGCCGTAATATAAACATAAGCCTTTGCCGGCTAAACCGGTGATTTTGGCCGGGAAAAACCTAAAAAAATACCGGTTCCAAGGATTTATATCGGCAGATTGAGAATGCATGTTGTATGTCTGGAAAAACGAGCACACCAAGTATCCTGCGCATTGCAGCTGCGGTGTTCCTGGGAATCATTGTCGGTTTCCTCCTGTTCCTTGTTGCCGCCCTTTTTATCGGCATGTTCAACAACATGATGGGGATGAATATCCCGGTCGGCATGGATATTGCCGAGAACCTTCTCAGTGCGGTTCTCCTCGTCATTTTTGTTGTCGGGAGCATCGCCATATTCTGCTGGAAGGTCTGGATCACTCCATCCACGGAGGATTCCGGCGACAATGATTCCAGCGAGGAATAACTCCACTTTTTTCTTAGTGATTTCCCCATATACCGGTTCTCCGGTTCGCAACACGGAAATTTCATCGGTTCCTTTCCCCTCACTCTTTTCCAAAAAGAGAAAAATATGGGCCCGATACCTCCCGATGAAATGTTTTCGTAGGGTTACCCGATCCGGATCACCACCAGGGTAATGTCATCGGACTGCGGGGCACCGCCGGCAAATTCCCGGATTGCAGAGAGGATCCGGTCGCGGATCGCTGCTGCCGGCAGGTCCCGGGCATTTTTCGCAACCGCAGCAAGCCGTTCTTCGCCAAACGCATTGAAACCGGCATCGAACGCTTCTGTTACGCCATCGGTATAGAGAATCATGAGGTCGCCCGGTTCTGCCGCTATGCGTTCGGCAGAGCTTTCCATCTCGGGGATAACTCCCAATGCAATGCCCTGCGCCTGCATATACCCGGCTTCCCCGGTACTGCCTTTTACGATAAGCGGCGGGTTATGGCCCGCACTGATGCATTCGAATATCCGCTGCACCGGGTCAAGGACTGCCACAAAAACCGTAACAAACATGGACGAAGGAGCATTAGCCGCAATCATCCGGTTTGTCGTTTTGAGCGCCCCCGCGGCATCCGTTGCCCCTTCGAGATTCGCCCGGAGCAGCATCCGCGACATTGCCATAAAGAGCGCTGCGCTCACGCCTTTCCCGGACACATCGGCAATAACAAACGCCCACCGTCCCCCTGCAAGCGGGACCACGTCATAGAAATCCCCGCCCACTTCCATAGCCGGGATCATCACCGCGGAGATATCGTATCCCTGCAGATCGGGCATCGATGCCGGCAGGAAACTGGTCTGGATCCCCCGGGCGATCTCCATCTCCTTTGCATACCGTTCCTTTTCCGCGGTGGTCTTTTTTAAGGTCTCGATATTCTGCCGGAGTTCTTCGGCCATCGCATTGAACGAACCGGCAAGGTCTTCGAACTCATCACCGGAATTGATGCGGATCCGGTAGGTGAGGTCCCCCTCCCCGAACGCACCTGCACCCTCTTTGAGGGATGCAACCGGTTTTGTGATGATCTGGCTGAGCAGGAGCGAGACGATGAAGACGAACAGCAGGATGGCGATAAACAGGAGCACGAACACCGTCAGGAGCCGGTCGGTCTGGGTGGTAATGTGCTCCCCGGTATCCTTTGTCGCGCTGTCGATCTTACCGGTAAAGTTTTCTACCGGCTGTGTGATCTCGCTGACCGGAACGGAGATGGCGAGGCTCCAGCCCATCGAGCTGACCGGTGCATAGGCAACATATTCCTCTTTTTCATTGAACCAGACTCTCCCGATGCCGCTCCTGCCGGCGGTCATGTTTGCTGCAATAGCAGCAAGGCCGGGGTCAGATGTGCCAAAGGCATTTTCACCGGAAAAAGGCTCGTTCCACTGCACATTACCGGCGGACATCCCCGGGCGGCTGATGATACTTCCGTTCCGGTTTAAGAGGACCGCATATCCTCTACCGCCAAATGTCGGGCCTATGATATTTTCATCGATGGTTCTCGTGGAGATATCGGCACCGATCACCCAGTGACCGTATGCCGGGCTTGTCACTGCCTGCGAGCAGGTCATCGTCAGCCCGTTATCGCCGGCATCTACGTACGGCAGGTCCGACCATACCCGGGTATCCTGCGCTATGGCCTGAGTGTACCACGACCGGGTCCGGGGATCGAACTTTTTTGGCAGCGTCCCGTTTCCCGGATACATCAGCATCATGCCGGAATCGGTGGCGATATTGATACTGGTCATATCTGAATCGGACTGGTAGACTGCTTTGAGTGCCCCGGCAAGTCCGGCAAGGGTCTTTGCCTCCGGGGAGTCCGGGCCAGCCGTAGCTGTCGGCGCAAAGATGAGCAGTGCCCCGCTGTCAGGATCTGCAGGAGGATTGTCTTCAGGATATACCGGGACAAGCGATTGTACCGGGGGATTTTGCTGGAACTGGGCAACCTGCGCGGAGAGGATGTCCATCTCGCTGTCGGTATCCACGAAAACTACGTTTGCTATCGCGGCCCGGTCGTCCACCGCGCTGACCAGGTAATCCTCGGCAAGGGAGAGGAGGGCCGCCGAGCTGTCGTTAACCACACCGGTACCAAGGGTCTGGCTGCTTTCCTGTGCGTAGGTTCCCACATCGGATATTGCAGAGAACGCAAAGTAACCGGTAATTGCGAGGGCGGCTACGGAGAGTGCAAGGAAGAGGACGAGGATCTTTGCCCTGATGGAGAACGTTATCTTTGGTGGTTTAAAGGGATTCATTTCCATCTTCCGTTAAGGCAAAGAGCCGGTATGTTCTCTTACGCGGGGATTCCTATAAAAGTCCACCTTTCGCGGAGGAATATCGATACCGTAATGATGCAAATACCGGGATCGTACCGGAAAAATTCCGGTAAAAAAATTTCAGCGCGAAAAAAGGTTGTCAGTTAACTAACCAACAGTTGGATAATTATCCAACTGTTGGATGTACAACTAACTCGTCTTTTTTGGCTCCGACGTGAATTTTCCGGCTGTTCCGGAATTTTTAAAAAAAATCCGGATCGACCGTGCCGGCATTTTTTTTTCAAACCAAAAAAAATTTGGGTTTTTTCTTTTCACGCGGGAAAAAAACCGGGCTGGAACATGCGTACAGCTGTGGCCATATTCTGGTTCCTGCGTTTTTAGCCGGATCGCAGGAAAAAAGAGAGGACGGGTTTATACGTTCACGTTGAGCAGGACCCGGATCAACAGACCGATCACAAACGAGATTGCCGCAATCCCGAGGCTGATAACCGCCATCTCTGCAAAGCGCCGGTAGAACGGCAGGTCCTTTGCAACCGAAATATAGAACGTGAAGCAGAAGATCACACAGACCGCACCGGCGAGCGTACAGACCAGTGCGATATAGGGGCTGGACAATACCAGAAATGGCAGGATGAGGAGGGAGACCGTGGCGATATACGTAAGGCCGGTATAGACTGCGGCCTTTTTCGGGCTGGTCCCGTCCGTGGCATCGGAACGCTGGGAGAGGTATTCGGACGCGGCCATCGAAAGCGATGCAGCGACCCCGGTGATAAGGCCGGCCACCGCGATGATCTGGGAGTTCTGGATCGCAAAGGTAAGACCGGCAAGCGTCCCGGTAAACTCGACAAGCGCATCGTTGAGACCGAGGACCACAGAGCCGACATACCGCAGCCGTTCTTCATCGATAAGCGCGATCAGTTCCCGCTCGTGATGGCCCTCGTCCTCAAGCATTGCCGGCATCTCGGGAATCCCCAGAGTATTGGCCCGGTCGGTTACCTGCGCCCCCTGTTCCACCCCCTCCATCAGTTTGACGGCAAAGGTGAGCCCCAGGAGCCGGGCAATAAACATATAGAACCAGATGCGGAGCAGGTCGGGGGCGGTATCCCGGCCGGTATACTGCTTCCAGATAGAATAGTGCCGGAGTTCTTCGTTTGCAATCCGTTCCAGGACTTCGCGGTTATGGGGGTCGGAAGTCCTTTTGGCAATGCGCGAGTAGATATGGTACTCGGTGATCTCGTTTCCCTGGAACACCAGGGCTTTGGGCAATGTCTCCCCGTTCAGCTGCATGCAAACCTACCGGAACTTTTCTGCCGGGTACTATGGATGTCCCCGGCTTATCCATTTTTGCGGGAGATCGGTTGCGAAAAAAAAGTAATTATTCGAGTTTCTTTTTGATCTCGCGGATATCCTGGCGCATTTCCTCGGAGTACGGGGTGAACCGGTAACTGAGATTGTTTTCCGTCTGCCAGAAGCCGACTTTCTCATCAAAATGCCCGATCAGGTAACAAACGACAATATAACAGGGGATTGCGATGGCAATAACCATCGGCAGGGTCAGTCCCAGGTGGTAATAGAAAAAATCCTCGAACAGTTTGGCATTTGCCGTGATGATCCCGAAGTTGATGAGGATCTGGGTCCAGGAAGCCCCCCGGGCATACTTCTGTTTGAAGAGCGCAAGGGTATAGATCCAATCTTTCTGTTCTGACATATGGGGATCAGATTGAGATACCAAGAAGAAATCCTTTCTCACCCTGACAACGTCTTTGCAGGGTACGGTGATTCATCCAAAGGATATACCAGGCCAAGAATACCCCGTATCTTCCCGGTTACTACCAAAAAGAAAAGCTTTTTTTAACCCCATTCGAGGATGGCGAGAAGGTTACCGGCGGGGACCTGGGTCGCAACCTCATGGATATGCCGGTCCAACATTGCCCGGTCCTCCTTTGAACGCTGGTGCACCTGCTTTTTCGAGAGCCGGATCCCTTCGGCAAGCGCCTCGTCCCAAAACGAAGGCTGTTTTAAGCGGCAGGACGTGAGCGCGATGTTGAATGCGGCATTTACATCGGCATGGGCGACAAACCCGCAGTGCGGGCACTCGAAATGTTTCCTGCTCCGGCGCCCCATGGAACCGCACCGGCTGCACCTCTTCGAGGTATAAGCCGGGTTGACGTACATGACGGGAATGCCCAGTTTCCATGCACGTTTCTCGACAAGACGCTGGAGCGAGAGAAACGAACCGTTCCCGAAAGAAAATTCCACAAACCCGACGGGATCGCGGGAGTGCGAATACCGGCTGGAAAAGAGCTTTTCGAACTTGATGCCCGAACCCAGAGTCTCTGCAAAGGAGACGATCTGACGGGAGATTTTGTTGATTGCTGCCTTGAACGCCTTGCGTTCACGGCTTTTGTCACGGGAAAGTTTCCAGAGTTTTCCTTCCCGATAGAGTTTAGTACAGTTTTTGATGGAGTTGCTGCGGACGTAGTGTACGTTTTTTCCCAGTTTCAGGACTTTCCCGCTTTCCGGATCAGCAGCCACGGCCGCATGCCCGGTCGTGTTGAGGTCAACACCGATCCAGCGGGCAGGTACATGTTCGGATGGATGAACTTTTATCACCTGTTCCTTACCATGTTCTCCTGCGGTACATTTGTGCCGTTACACAGTGCTCATGTCTTTTAAGGTCTGACTCCTCCTGTCGTTATTCGTGAATATACACGGCCCATGGGATATATCTTGCGGTAGAACGCCCCGATTTTAAAAAGAGACGATTAATCATGAAGGTTTCTTTCTGTATCGGGAGTAAAGGGGTAAATTACCGAAAGGGAATATGTCCGGATATTTGGGGAACAGGATTCTCCAGGGATCGCCCGGGTTTCCTCTGTTCTCCGGCATTATGCCGGAAAAATAAAAAGGAATCTTTAAACGTGAGGATCGTCCCAACGTGTATTGATGAAACGGCAGTTCGTAATCGGCGCCATCGGAGGATTTGTGGGGATTGTCACGGCGATCTGCGTAATAGCAACCTCGGGATCGGCCGACATCACACTCTCCGGTGTGCAGGCTGCATTGTTTTCCAGCCTCGGGCTGATGGGTGCGGCAATCGCAAACACCGAGACCCGGTTTGCCGGGTGGATGCTCCTTTCGTCAGCGGTCTGGATCACCCTGTCCGTCCCGCTTGCCGGGACGCTCTTCCTCCTGTACTGGTACACGCCGGCAATTCTTCTCCTTACAGCCGCCGCCGTCCTCAGCTTTATGGAGCCGGATGAAGAAGAACCAGAAGCGGCAGAAACCTCCTGATCTCCCCGGAAAAACCAAAAACAAACCGATTCCTGTCGGATGCCAAAAAAAGGAAAGATTACTCTTTTTTATCCCGCTCTTTACCGGGCTCTTGTCCGGCGGTTCCCGGAGACCCGGCTCCCGCACAGACGGTATCTGCCGCCTTTTTGTCCAGAACCACCACAATGCCGAAGGCAATGACGGAGATGAGGACAAAAACAAGGTACTGCATTCCACCGGTTATGACCCATGAATACAGGCCATAACCGATTGCAGCCGCGGTCACAAGTGCGATTGAAAGGATGCCGGCCCGCAGGCCGGTAAAGGACCTGCTCCGGATATCCGGGAAGATGAGCAGGCCCATCAGGCTGATCCCGCCAAACCCGATGGCTGCAAGGAGCAGGACGGTAAGAATGATATCTGCAAGAATGTCCGTCACAGGGCATCACCCGCCCGGTTTTCAGAGACCCGGATCGTTACAGCAAAAACAATGCAGGCCACAATGATGGCAAACACCGCGACGAGCAGGTCCCCGACAGAGACCGTAAGGGAGAGCGCCCCGGCACATCCGAGGGTTGCTGCGACATTGGCGGCAAGCAGGCGGTCCGGCAGGGAATGGCAGGCAATGATCCGCAGTACAGCGCAGCATGCAAGGACAAAAAGACAGAGTGCAGCGACAAACCAGATATCTATGGTCATACGATTCACCTTCACGGCATCCTTGAAGGTCCGGGGAGGACCGGGGACTCCTGAAAAGCACAGGAACGGGCCGGGCTCATACGCGAGGGTAATTTCCCGCAGCCTGCTCCTCCTGCAATACCGTGATTCTTCTCGTTATAACAATAGAGAACCAGCCCTTATTATACCTCCCGCAGGGTTGCCAGACCTGCCGGCCCGGCAGCGGATTTGTGGCACGGCGAACAAAAAAACGCGCCCACTCTTTTTATTTTCCGAAGGCTAACAAATGAAGGAATGCACCCGACTTACCTGGGGAAGATCCTGCTGCGGTGGTGCGATCACTGCCATGTCCCGGTATTGGGAAAGACCTGTGCCTGCGGGCAGGCAACCCGGGAAGTCCCGCTTACCCCCCCGGGCGATGCACGGCCGGCGTTCCCCCACGATATTGCTCTCATCAACCGGATCTACGGGGAGCACTTCGGCGCCCCGCTCATCGCCCCGGGCCAGCTCGTCCTCCTAAACAAGGTTCCCGACGACGACCGGATGGAAGAGATCATTGTTGGCGGGGGAAATGCCGGTTCCATCCGGTACCTGCCTAAGGAGCGCCGCTGGGAACCGATCCCCCGTCCCGAGGCATATGCCCTGTTCCATCCCACAAAGCGTGTCGTAACCGTTGAGGATGGCGTTGCACCGTTCATCCGCGACAAGAGCATGAGCCTCCTCCGCCCGGGAATGATCGCCATCGACGATTCGGTGCGGGAAGGGGACGAAGTCTTCATTGTCACGGAAAGCGGCGAATGCATCGGTGTTGGCCGGGCAAAGGCAAATGCTGCGGTAGCACGGGCCATGGAGAAAGGCCAGGTCGTGCGGACCCGGAGAAATGTCGCCTCGACCATCGTGCCGGGAACGGCAACATGGGACGATGCGGTCAGGGCAAACACAGAGATCCTTAACCAGACAGAAACAGACTCGATCCGTTTCGTAAAGGACGTATCTGCCGCTTATCCCCTCCAGCCGACCATCTCGTACTCCGGGGGAAAGGACAGCCTTGCGACACTTTTAGTTGTACAGAAAGCGCTCGGGAACATACCTCTGCTCTTTGCCGACACCGGCCTCGAATTTCCCGAGACCTGCGCAAACGTTGCGGCAGTTCAGGAACGCTACCACACGGAGGTTGTCCGCACAAACACCTCGGAAAAATTCTATAAGACTCTCGAACGGGAAGGGCCTCCTGCGGTCAACGCCCGCTGGTGCTGCAGTGTCTGCAAGCTCCTGCCGGTTGCAGAGACCATCCGTACCCGCTGGGGAGAGTGCCTCTCCTTTATCGGCCAGCGCCGGTACGAGTCCCTTGCCCGGGCAGAAAGCGACCGGGTCTGGAGAAACCCGACGGTAAAAGTCCAGGTGTCCGCTGCCCCGATCCAGGACTGGACCGCACTCCACGTCTGGCTGTACCTCTTCCGGGAGAAGGCACCGTATAACGTCCTCTACGAGCGCGGGCTGGACCGGATCGGATGTTTCATGTGCCCGTCCAGTGATATGGCATTGATCCACATGATCGAGGCGGAGTTCCCCGGGCTCTGGGAACCCTGGAAGGAAACACTCGATTCGTGGCGAAAAGAGAAAAGCCTCCCCGAGGACTGGGTCGGGAGCGGAGCCTGGAGGATACGGGAGGGAGTACATGCACAACAAAAACGTCGTCATCATTGACTATGGCCTCGGTAACCTCAGGAGCGTTATGCGCGGGCTCGAAGCGGCCGGAGCCCGGGCAACCATAACCGGTGTGCCGGAGGAGATCGCAGCGGCCGACTGTATTGTGCTGCCCGGTGTCGGCGCATTCCACGAGGGAATGGAGCAGCTGGGCCCGGTAAAAAATACCCTCTGCGATGCGGTCAGGGACAAGGTACCCCTCCTTGGGATCTGCCTTGGCATGCAGATGCTCATGGACTCAAGCGAGGAGCACGGTACGTACCGGGGGCTCGGCTTTGTCCCCGGGTCCGTGCGCCGGTTCCCGCAGGAACCGGGAAAAAAGGTTCCCCACATGGGCTGGAACACCGTGCGGCTCACGCAGCCGGAGAACCCACTTTTTGCCGGCCTTTCTGGGGAACAGTACATGTACTTTGTCCATTCCTATTATGCAAAGACGACCCCGGAATACACCCTCACCGAGACCGAATACATCCTCCCCTTTGCCTCTTCGGTAGTTTCAGGAAATGTGTACGGGGTCCAGTTCCACCCGGAGAAGAGCGGGGCAGCGGGACTAAGAATCCTTAAAAATTTTGTCAGTCTTATCTAGGCAGGTGTACCGGCACCCGGGTATTCCCTGAGGTATACACAGATACAAAAATAGGGAACCTTTTTAATTTCATGCAATCGATTTTGTAGTCATGAAAAAGTTTCTCCCACTCATACTCCTGCTCTCCCTCGCTCTCGTGGGATCTGCATCAGGATACGGCATGTACCTGAACTGTTCCCAGTCAGTCCCGGTAGGCCAGATGATCAAGTGCGCAGTAGACTCCGATTTCCCGGCCGGTACCAGCTTCGATCTGGTTTTCTACCAGTCCCAGTACACTTCGACCGAGATCGACCGCGAGTCGATGACCATCCAGCCCAGCCAGGCAACGCAGTACAAGCTCTTCGATACCACGGGCCTCAAGGGTGGCCAGTACAAGATTGAGATTCAGTTCAACGGGCCGGTCCCCTCGATGAGATCCGGTTCAATATCGAGCGAACTGATAACCGTTGTCGACCGTTCAAGCGAACTTACGATCACATCCCCGATGACGCAGGACCTTTCCAGTGCGCTCGTCATTGCCGGGACATTAAAGAAAGGCGGGAATGAGGGGATCCAGCTCCAGGTAGACGGGGAGTCCGCCGGGCACATCTGGGGACCGCAGTACATCAAGACCACAAACCTGATCCAGAGTGGCGACGGCTCCTTCTCGCAGACGGTCCCGGTGACTCAGGCAGATAACTACAAGGTCACATTCTCCGATGCCAAGGGCCAGATCGGTACAATAACCTTCAAGGTCACTGCCCCGACAACTGTTACCACGGCACCCGTAACCTCGGCAACCACAAAGAAGGTGACCACGACAAAAACCACGGCGCTGACATCTACCCCGACCACAACAAAGTCCCCGCTCCCCGCAGTCATTGTGATGGGAGCTATCGGGATTGCAGCGCTTCTTATCTTCCGGATGAAATCCGGACGGGTATAACCATCAATACCATTTTTTTAAGGTTCTTTTTTTAGCGAATGGATTTCTTTTCACGCCCTTAAAAATTCCGATACCTTTTGGATCTGCTGCTAAAAAAATGCGTTAAACAGCACGATCACGGATACAATACTTGAGTGATAAAATACCCGTAATCCTAAAAAAGAGAGAACGCGTTTGGATAAAATCCCGTTTTCCCCAACCGGTAGCTTTTAAAAATGAGATGTCCGGATTAACGCCGCTTTTTCCAGAGGTACGCTTCGTAACAGAGCAGGACAAAGATGACGAATACGCCACCGCAGAAAAATGCAAGCGCAAGGTCCGGGGAGGGGCCTTGAACTCCGAACTCCCCCCAGGTATCGGCCATGGCTTTTGCCGCATAGACCTGATTTGCCGCTCCCCCGGTTACAGGCTCACGGGTCATCATCGTGGAAGATGCTTCGGACAGGGAAACCTGCCCGGCAAGGAGCGGCGCAAGGCCGATGACTGCGACCGTGCCTGCCACGACGATCCCAAAGAGCGATGCATACTTCAGGAGAAGGGACCGGATATTGGTCTGTTTTGGCGCTACGATCAGGAGCTGGTCGGTAAGCGCGTACATCTTTACCTCACGCCCCTTTACGCTGTATTTCGTCTCCGCTACCGTGATTAACCCGGCATCGAGCAGGTTTTCGGCATGGTATTTCGTGGTGGTCAGCGGGATCTTAAGCTCCTCAGTGATATCGGTGAGGCTCTTTGCACCGGTGGCAAGGAGGGTGAGGATATCGCTTGCGGTCTGGCTTCCCATCGCCTTTGCGATTTTCTGGGCCCGTTCGTCGCCCGGTTCCAGGACTACCACGTTCCCGGTCATGATCTAACTCTTCTGAAGTGCGGAAATGATGCGCTCGCGCCCGACATTTAAGGCAAGGTCGAGTTTTTCGAGGTCCGGGCCGCCGCCTTGCGCCATCGAAAGTTTCCCGCCGCCCTTGCCGCCAAGGAGGCTGCACACCTGGCCGATGATCTCACCGGCATTTACCCTTTTATCTCCCGATGAAAGAACTACGCGGGCGGTCTCGCCGGCTGCGGCAAGGAGCACGACACCCCCGTTTGCAGAAAGGGTTGTCGCAAGCGTCGAGAGCTCGCGGGGAGCAAGGTCCACGCGCCGGACAATGACCGGGATTCCCCCGATTGTCTCGGGCTGGATCGTCCGGGCTTCCAGTTCCACGAGTTTCTGGCTCAGGCGCTCGATCTCCTTTTTCTGGTCTTTCCACTCGGAGAAGAACCGGGTAACAGTCGGAGGCAGGTTTTCGAGCTGGACAGAAAGGGTGTCCGCGGAAGAAGTGGCGAGCTGTTCGAGGTGCTGGATGTAGAATATCGCCGCATTCCCCGCCGCGAACTCGATACGCTCGATCCCGTCCTGGATATGCTCGACACGGAGGATCTTGATTGCCCCGATCTCCCCGGTGCTCCGGCAGTGCGTCCCGGCGCAGGCCTCGACATCCCCGGCAACCTTTACGACACGGATGTCCTTGCCCTGCGGGACACCGCCCTGGTACAGGGTGAACCCGTATTCCTGCTCTGCCTTTGTCCGGTTCTCGACCGTAATCTCGACCGGCTGGTTTGCCATCACCATCCGGTTTGCCGCGACTTCGATCCTGCGAAGCTCATCGGGCGTGATATGCTTGAAGTGGCGGATATCGATACGCGAACTCTCCGCTCCTTTCTGTGCCCCGGCCTGGTGAATATGGGCTCCGAGCACTTCCTGCGATGCATGGAGAAGGATATGGGTTGCCGTGTGGTGACGCATCAGCGAGAAACGCCGCTCCTCGTCGACCATTCCCTTGACCCGTTCGCCGCGCTGGAGAACGCCGCCGCTCACATGGTGGAGGATCACTTCGCCGAGCTTGATGACGTTATCGACCCGGGCCATGCTCTCGGCACCAACGAGGCTTCCCGTATCGGCAGGCTGGCCGCCGCCCTCGGGGTAGAAGAGAGTCTGGTCGAGCACTGCGTAACCGTCGAAGAAGTCAAGCACGACTGCTTCGAACTCGACATCTTCGGGCTGCTCGTAGTAGAGTTTCTTTGTCGCGGGCAATCCCTGCACGCGCTCGGTGTACTGTGCTGTCGCGTCCACCGCCGCCTCCTTCTTGGACTCCGAGTGCATGTCCGCAATCTGGGAGTAGAAGTTATCCGGCAGGTCGATAACCGCACCTTCCTTTGCGGCAATGTCCTTGATCATCTCCGGGGGAATGCCGTGGGAGTCGTACAGGGTAACGATCTCGGAGAGCGGCACGCGCTCGCTCTTTGCCTTGTAACTCTTTGCAACCTTCTGGACGATCCGGGTGCCGCGTTCGAGCGTATCGGCGTACTTGTCCACTTCGCGGTCAACAATCTCGCGTACGATCGCGATGTCCTGCTGGAACTTGTTCATCCCGATGATCTTCATTTGCTCTTCGATGAGATCGGCAAGGGAGTCCTGCATCTTGAAATCGTTCATCATCCGCAGGGTCCGGCGGATGACGAGCCTTGCAAGGTAGCCCTCGCGGACGTTCGAGGGAACAATGCAGTCGCCGAGCATGTACGCAAGGCAGCGGGTGTGGTCCACAATCGCGTACACCTTTTCTATCGGCGTCATCATCTTGTCGAGTTTCTCGGGCGAGATATCGATGGCGGCTGCAACCTTTTTACGCAGGTTGAACAGGTTGGGGCCGGAGATATCCATGAGCCCGGCAAACTTCGCATTCAGGGCAAGGATCTTCGTATAGTCCTTGTTATCGAGCAGGTGCGAAATGCCGGCCGAACCCATGACCCGGCTTACCATCTCGGGGAAGACCGCATCGTAGATGGTAGGCGAGCCCTTCGAAGCCCAGACCAGGCGTTCAAGACCATACCCGGTATCGACAATACGGAGTTTTATCGGGTAATACATTGTTCCGTCGAGGTTGTAACCGGGATGGTTTGTCTTCTGGCGGCCGAGGCTCATGAAAACGAGCGTTGCAACTTCGAGGCCGCCGATCATGACCTCCACACTCGGGCCGGCGTTCCCGCCGCCGATCCACGGGTGCTCCTTGTAGGTGACCTTGTTTAAGTCACCGCCGATGGAGGCAAGGAACTGGTCGCAGAGTTCTACCGTGTGGTCTTTCCAGTAGATCTCCTCGCCCGGGCTGTTGAAGGCGTGGTGGGCGAGCATCTCGAACGTGGTCAGGTGCCGGCCGGATCTCCCGACCGAGTCGAGGTCGTTTAACCGGATGCAGGGCTGGGAGATGGTGAGCGGGTTTGCCGGCGGGGGGACGATCCCTGCGGTGACAAACGGCTGGAAATCGGCAATCGAAGCAATGGTGAGATAGATATCGTCCCGCCAGCGTGCGGCTACCGGGTAGCGTTCGATGCGGGTGTGCCCGTTCTTTTCAAAAAAGGAGAGATAGGCCTCACGCATCTCATCGATCGAATGCCCCCTGAACACCGGGTTGCCGATAAACGTATAGGGTTCGCAGGCCGCGTCCCCGCAGCTCTCGCGGGAAGGGTCGCGTGTCCAGAACGGAGAACCACAGGATTTGCAGATCTTCCGGGTAAATCCCTGGTCCTTGAAATATTCGAGCTGGTATTCTTCTTCGAACATGTGAAAACCACGTAAACTTGCCTGTTAGTATTCTAAGGTACCGGGATAGTTATTGTCTTTGTTCGCACTTATCCTTTCCAGTTTTCCTGGTACCATTCCCCGACCGGAACAAAACTTTCGGTGGCTTTGGCTATCCGGACGGCAATGATATGCCAGCAGGGCTTCTGCCGGAAGGCAAAGTCCCGGCAGGTGCAGACCTCCTCATCAATCACATGGTCGCCGGTCGAGCCGGTGACAACAAAAAAGTCGAGATATTTCCTGACCAGCCCGCGGTCGACTGCATCGAGAGCCTTTTTTCCCCGCGTGCCGTACTCGGCTATCAGGGTGGCACGGATCTCCGCATCAAGCGCTTTTCTTTCGGAAAGCATCTGCCAGGGATCGCTCATGGGACTATGCGGAGCTTTGGCGTATCGTCGATATACTGCCAGCCTCTCTGCACCGCAAGGCGTTTCATGGCCGGGGCTTCGAGGGCATAGTGGGTCGATTCGAGACAGGGAAGCGGTGCGGCCCGGGCAACCGAGTGCTTGAGTTCTGCCGAGAGGAATGCATCCGCCCCGAGATCCCGTGCTTCTGCCATGATCGCAGGATCAAACCCGCTCCCGGCAACAACAGCAAGCTGTTTTACGGCACCGCACTCCCCCCAGACCCTGAGAGGGGCCCCAAGCCGTGCAGCAATCTCGTCAAGGGTGAGCGTACAGGTCCCGACAAGGCCAAGGGACAGGGGGCTGCAACCGGAGAGACCGAGCAGTTCTGCAAGCGCATCGTTGACGCCGCCCGGTGCATGGTCGAAGTTCGTGTGCATCGCGTACACGTTGAGGTGCCCGGCAAGGGTATCGCGCATGAGCGATGCCGTGGGGCCGACAAGTGCAGTGAGCGGCGTCCAGATGGGAGTATGATGGACTACGAGCATGTCTGCCTTTGCATCGAGTGCTGCCCGGACAACCCCGGGCGTTGCATCGAGCGCACAGCATACGGTATGGATCTCCGGTGCCCCCTCGACAATAAGGCCAATCCTTCCTGCATCGAACTCCTCGGCAAGGGAAGGGGGGGCTATCAGCTCCATCTCTGCGGTAAAGTCACGCACGTGCATATAATAAGGGAATGTGCCGGACAGGGATATATACCATTTATTACTTCAGGTAATAACAATTAGTATAAATATTCATAAAACGATATTTTGCCTCATGCACAAGTCCATCGAAACGATCAACGAACGCATCCGTGACGGCAGTGCCCGCGTCGTCACCGCAGAAGAGATGCCCGCGATCGTGAGCGAACTGGGTGAAGAGGGGGCGTTAAAAGAAGTCGATGTCGTTACTACCGGGACCTTCGGCGCGATGTGTTCCTCGGGTGCTTTTCTGAATTTCGGACACTCCGAACCGCCGATCCGGATGGAGCGGATCTGGCTCAACGATGTCGAGGCCTACGGTGGACTTGCCGCGGTCGACACGTACATCGGGGCCACGCAGCAGTCCGACACCCTTGAAGACCAGTACGGCGGGGCACACGTTCTCGAAGACCTTGTCTCGGGAAAATCGGTGGAGCTCCGGGCAACCTCGCGCGGCACGGACTGTTACCCGCGGCGGACGATCACGACCGAACTCCTGCTCGAAGACTTAAACCAGGCGATCATGTGCAACCCGCGGAACGCCTACCAGCGCTACAATGCGGCGATCAATACCACGGACCGGCTCCTGCACACCTACATGGGCACGCTCCTTCCCGATTCCGGGAACGTGACCTACTCGGGCGCAGGGCTCTTAAACCCAATCACCAACGATCCGCATCTCCGGTTCATCGGGAGCGGCGTCCCGATATTCCTGTGCGGAGCTGAAGGCATGGTGGTCGGCGAAGGTACCCAGCACTCACCGGGCGGAGGATTTGCGACGCTGATGGTCAAAGGCAACCTAAAAGAGATGACACCCGATTACCTCCGGGCGGCGACCATGACCGGTTACGGTGTCACGATGTACGTAGGCCTCGGCGTGCCCCTGCCGGTGGTCGACCTCGATGTGGTGCGGGCAACGGCAGTCCGTGACGAGGATATCTCGGTAGACCTTGTCGATTACGGTGTCCCGAGCCGCAGCAGGCCGGTGATCCGGAGCGTGAATTATGCAGAGCTGCGCTCGGGAGCAGTCGAGATAAATGGGGAGCAGGTCAGGACTTCGTCCCTGTCGAGCTTCCGGAAAGCGCGGCAGGTGGCAGCCGAGCTCAAGGGCTGGATCGAGAAGGGCACGCTCCAGCTCGCCCTGCCCACCCGTCCCATCGACACCACGAAAACAGTACACCCGATGCACGAGAAAAAGAAGGGGCCGCGGGTTCTCGACATCATGGACCGGCAGTTTGTTTCCATCGGTGAGTCCGAGGAGATCCGGGCAGCGGCCCAGAAGCTCCTCAAAGGGGAGACCAACCACCTGCCGGTGATCGCGGACAACGGAAAACTCGCGGGGATCGTGACAACGTTCGATATCTCGAAAGCCGTGGCAAACCCCGGTAAGGCCTGCACGGTAAAGGACATCATGAAAAAGAAGGTGGTGACGACCACGACCGAAGAAGCAGTAGATATCGCGGTCCGCAAACTAGAACAGAACAACATCAGCGCGCTGCCGGTGGTCGATAAGGACCGCCACGTGATCGGGATGCTCACCGCGATAAATCTCGGGAAACTCTTTGGCGGGAGGTGGCTGAAATGAGACTCCTGGTGAACTTCTCGAAAAAGAAAGGTACCGCGCCCATCATCGCGCAGGCGGTCAAAGACACCGGCGTGCTGATCAATGTCGAACGTGCCGTGATCGATTCCTCTGAAGGCGAGGCACTCATCGAGGTGCCCGACGACCAGTGCAAACTGATCCGGAGCACGATGACCCGGCTCGGGGCAACGGTCCGGCAGCTCGAACACGGGATCGGGGTCGACATGAGCGAGTGCGTAGACTGCGGGGCCTGCATTTCTGTCTGCCCCCGCGAAGTCTTCTCGTTCGATGCCGACTATAAACTCGTGGTTGCCGAGGACAAGTGCGTGCTCTGCGGCAAGTGCATTCCCGCCTGCCCGCACAAAGCACTCTCGCTCCCCGTATGATCCGCGAGCCGTTCCGGTTCCGCGAGACCTTTGCCGCGATTCTTGCGGACGAACCTGCCCACATTGAAGCGGCAAAAGCCGGCATGATCGCGGCCCGTCAGGTACTCGAGGGCTATATCGCCCGCGACCCTTTTTTTGTGAGCACGTTCTTTCCCTATGAACCGGATACGGACGAGCCACTGATCCTGCACATGGCACAGGTCTCGGCAGAGGCCGGGGTCGGCCCCATGGCATCGGTTGCCGGGGCGGTTGCGGCAGCCGGGATCGAGGCGATGATAAAAGCCGGTGCATCGTTCGGGGTGATCGACAACGGCGGGGATATCGCGCTCGTGAGCGACCGGGCCGTGCGGGTGGGCGTGCACGCCGGGACCTCGCCCCTCTCGGACAAAATTGCCTTTGTCGTCCCGGAAAAAGACCATATCTTCGGGGTCTGCACCTCGTCTGCCACGGTCGGTCCCTCGGTTTCGTTCGGGGTCGCCGATGCAGTCACGATCTTTGCCGACGACCCGGTCCGGGCGGATGCATGGGCAACAAGAGTCTGCAACGATCTGCGGACCGATGACCGGAAAGTACTGTCCTCCCTTGACCCGGCAACGGTACAGGGGGTGTATGCAATCTTCGGCCCCGATATCATTACGTGGGGAGACGTCCCCCAGGTTGTCCCGGCCCGGGTGGACGAGCAGAAGATTACCGCCGGCGACCGGTTATAGGGTAGACTCGATATAGGTCTGGCTGTCGGCGACCGCGCTTGTCCCGGAAAAGGTTTTGAGCGTCTCTTTCCCGTCGGTCACAAGGATCTCGGGGCGGTTATTTTTGACCCGGAACACACGTTCCAGAAGGTCGATCTCGTCGATAGTAACTCCTGCCGGCAGCGATGATGCGGGTTCGAGTTCGAGGCGTTCCCGAATGAGCTCGTCCGGCTCAATACGGTAAAAGTAGTAAAAGACCTGCCAGGCATTCAGGAGATCGGAGACAAAGAGTTCGTCCCGCACCATGGCGGGAAGTTCTTCGAGCCGGCGCACGAGCGCGTCGTCGTCCTCCCCGCTTTCTTCAAGAAGGCAGTCAGCGACCCGGACCAGTTCGGAAAAAGACGGTCGGGAGGGTTCTGTATCCATGGGAAGTATTTGGCGGGCAACTACAAAAACCGCGTGGAGGACCGGGCGGTTTTTATCACCGGCAATAAAGTATAATCGGGACGAACGGGAATGAGTACAGGTGAAAGATGAGGATGCCGACTGGCTGATTTACCATCTCATCCCGCAGGATAAAACGATCACCCCAGATGAGATCCAAAAAAAGTGCGGGCTTGACGCAGCAGTTGTCGATGCCTCGCTTGCCCGGCTCGAACGCTACCTCCTCATTGTGCGTAAAGACGGGCAGGTCCGGGTCCTTTCAGTAGGAGAATCGCTTATCGCCTGCCAGGTAAAATACGACCAGTCCCTTCCCTATACCATAGAAAACGGCGTTATTAAAGCACGGAAAGAACAGCCATGACAGAACGGGAAATTGCAATACTTCGGATCGGCCACCGGCCCGAGCGCGACCAGCGGGTAACTACGCACGTAGCGCTCACCGGGCGGGCGCTCGGCGCTTCGGGAATGTACCTTGCAGCAAGCGACAAAGGCGTCGTGGAGAGCGTGCAGGACGTTGTCGACCGCTGGGGCGGGAAGTTTTTCTGCGAGGACAACGTCAAGTGGCGCTCCTGTATCAAGGACTGGAAGGCCGCCGGGGGAAAGGTCGTCCACCTCACGATGTACGGCATCAACCTGCCCGATGCCATCGGTGAGATACGACCGTGCGAAAAACTCCTTGTCGTAGTCGGTGCCGAGAAGGTGCCGGGCGAGATGTACGGCCTTGCGGACTTTAACGTAGCCGTCACCGGCCAGCCCCACTCGGAGATCTCAAGCCTTGCACTCTTTTTGGACCACCTTGCGGAAGGAACGGAGTTCTCCCGCGAATTCCCCGATGCAAAGATCCGGATCATCCCCTCGCGGGCAGGAAAGAGGACCGAAGAGTTATGAAAGGGCGCGTCCTCGTTGCCGGCTTTGCTACGAGGCATGTTGCCCAGTCAGCGGCACGGGCCGGTTACGAGGTCTGCGCCGTAGACCATTTCTGCGACCAGGACCTGTTCTGGTGCACAGAAGACCGGTTGAAATTCGGGGAACTTGACGAACTCCCCGAGGCCATCGACCGGATGTGCCGCCTGCACAGGTTCGATTTCGCGGTCGCAACATCGGGAGCCGAAGAGATTGCATTCCCGGTCCGGCTCTGCGGCACGCCGCGGGAGACTGCCGCCCGGTTCCTCGACAAGCTCGAAACGGAACGATTCTTTGAGGAGATCAGCGTTCCCGTCCCCCGCATTGCAGCGGAGGGTGTCTATCCTGTGATGGGAAAGCCGCGCAAGGGCGCCGGGGGCTGGAGGAACGCCATACTCCATTCCGCAGACGAGGAGCGGGAATGGGCTTCCCTGTATCCCGAGATCCCCTACATCCGGCAGGAGATTGCAGAAGGCATCCCGGCAAGCGTCTGCTGTATTGCCGACGGCCATGCAGCGCGGGCCATCGCAGTAAACGAACAGATCCTCAGAGGGGACGGGGAATCTGCGTTCGGGTTCTCGGGCTCGGTCACCCCCTTCGACCACCCGCTTGCAGGGCAGATGCGGGCGATCGCAGAGAAGATCGCGGCAGCAAGCGGGTGCGTGGGGACGCTCGGTATCGATTTCGTTGCCGGGTCCGGCACGCTGTCTGTCATCGAGGTCAACCCCCGGTTCCAGGGAACGGTCGATACCGTGGAGATGGCATACGGGTGCAGCCTCTTCCAGTACCATGTCGATGCCTGTGCGGGCAGGCTTCCCGAGGTCCCGGGGGCCGGGGAATACGCAGCCCGGAGGATCCTCTTTGCCAACCGGGACACAACGATCGGTGCCGATCTCAAAAAACTCGCACCGGTTGTCTCCGATATCCCCTGGCCGAGTGCGTTCTTTGAAGAAGGACAGGCACTGGTAAGTGTTGCCGGCACCGGGCCGACCCGTAAAGAGGCGCTCTGCGCGCTGGATAAAAATATTAGCACTGTCCGACAATATCTGGGGTGATGGATCCAGTGGAAGACGTGCTTAACGATCCGGCGATGCGTGCTTATATCCACCGCCTGATCGGCGACGAAGGTCTCAACCTTTTGGAAAAGTTCCCGAAAGATGGCGAGCACAGTGACGAGGACCTGGCGGCAAGCACGGGGATCAACCTCAACTCTGTGCGCCATACGCTCTATACGTTATACGAGAAGCGCCTTGCTGAATACCACCGGATCAAGAATAACGAGACCGGGTGGCTTACCTATCTCTGGCAGCTCCGGATGGACCAGATCTCCGATGCGATCCGCGAAGACATGGAGACGGTGCTCGACAAGCTCGAACGCCGCGCCCGGTTCGAGGAAGAGAACGACTTTTACATCTGCAAGAACTGCCACGACCTCTTCACGTTCAACCAGGCCGTTGGCGGGGACTTCAAGTGCCCGAACTGCGAAGAGCCGCTGGGCCATTTCGATAACGATCTCCTCGTGAAATCGCTCCGCGAGCGTATCAATGCCATCAAGAAGTCGCTCGGCCGGGCCTGAATCCCCCGACCGCGACGCCTGCATTGCGCTGCTGGGAGAGGAAGGCTGCGCAAAGAACGTCATCGCCCACTGCAGGGCGGTCTGTGCCTGTGCCGAAGAATATGCAGAACGGTGCAGCCTTGCCGACAGGACGCTCGTGATGCAGGGGGCACTTCTTCACGATATCGGGAGGAGCCGGACGCACTCGATCGGGCATGCACAGGCTGGCGCCGATCTTCTGCGGGAGAAGGGATTTCCCGAGCGGCTCGTGAGAATCGTGGAGTGCCACACCGGGGCCGGTCTCTCCGCGGACGAGTGTACGCTCCTTGGCCTTCTCCCCCGGGACAGCATACCGCAGACAGTCGAGGAGAAGATCGTTACCCACGCGGACAACCTGCTTGCCGGGACGACCCGGGAGACGATTGACGAAAGCATTGCGTGGGCGGTCCACCTCCCAAAAAAAGCGCGCCACCGGATGTACCGGCTCGCAAACGAAGTGGAACTGCTCGCGCAGTAAAAACAGTATTTCTATCTTTTTTTTAGATGATGACCTGGCGGACCTGCGGGAGGGCGCGGATCTCGCCGACCACTTCTGCGGGAAGCGGGCTTTCCACGATGATGACCAGCTTCGGGTCTTCCGAAAGCTGGGGGTCGGTGACAAAGATCTGGCGTATCGCAAGTGAGTGCCGGGAGAGGACGCTTACCGCAGCCCCGATGATGTCCTTCTCGCTTGCATTCTTGGGGAGGACCGTGATAACCGCAAGGCCCAGGGGTTCGGCAACGCGGCTTAAGTCTGGTGTCGCCCGCATATTGAGGAAGATGTCGCGCAGGGCGGGGCGTTCGAGGATGCGTTTTGCCGTGGCATCAACGACGCGGCGGTCGGACCCTATTGCCTTTGCGACTGCGGTCGCAGGGATGTCGATACCGTTGCAGCAGATCCGCGCCTCATCGTTCACGCCGAAGCCGTTTTCGAGCAGGAACTTTACTACCCTGCCCTGCGACGGCGAATCGGCAAATTCGCGGATGATATCAGCCCACATATATGCACCGGGTAAAACGTATGAAAATATACATGTATGCCCGTAGCCTGCCATCGGGGTACCGGATACGGTCAGGCAATGCTGCCCGGCAAAACCGGCTCTTTCCCCGTGAAATTCCTGGAAAAAACCCCATAGGAAACACCGCAAACACCCGGATTGCCCCGGGCACCCGACATACCGGGACCGCTGCGGCCATCTGCGCCCGGGCCTCCCGCGGTACGGGATCTCTGACGTGATAATCCCGTGTCATGCCATAACATTCTTTTAGATAGACAACCTCTTTGTTATGGCACAGAAGCAGGGCCTGACGGGAATGTCCGGCGTTGCAGATGCGCACGATTGTATCGGGCGAGGGTAGCCAAGCCAGGTCAAAGGCGCTAGGTTGAGGGCCTAGTCTCGTAGGAGTTCTTGGGTTCGAATCCCATCCCTCGCACTTTTTCGCGTTTTTTATTCGCATTTTTACCTGCAAAAGAACGGGCACTTATTGGTCTCCCGAAGGGAAGGGTAGAACAATGATACTATTCGCGATACCGTAACAAGAGATACCTTCCTGTCAAATATTAAAAAAAAAGATTATGCCTGCTCCATCTTCATGAGGTATGGTGCGGAGGCCTCGATCGCCATATAGTATTCACCGTTGGCAGGAAGAGTCACCGTGGCACTAGTTCCCGAATACGGACCGATAACCTCATGGAACGGCTCTGCAAGGGTTTTCCCATAAATATTTGTGATATATACAGAATAATTTCCGAAACCCGAGTAGGTCACGGAAAATTTATAATTCCCCTGAGTTGCACTGAATTTTTTGACCGAATTGCTTGTCCCGGAAAATGTTTGCGGCCCATAGAGATTTTTCAGGTCTAGTTTTTCCCCCCCGGCTACTCCAGATGCGTTCGCACTGATCTCGATATGACAGGCATACAGGAAGTCCCGATACTGGGCACGTCCATTCGTAAATTTTGCCAAATCCGTCAGGGTATTGTCTGGTGCAGCAGAATCGGGATCCTGACAGTAGGTGGTTGCAGATATCAGGTACAGTCTTCCCATGACAAGGCCGGTTGTCTGCGGGACGGTACTTGTCGTGGCTACCTGGTACAGCGAGTTTGCCTGGGATTTGTTGCAACTGCCGGTTGCAAGATCATTGATGCGGGTCACAATTCTGGTATCGTCTACATAGTCGAGGAATGCCTGATCGGCTCCCGAAGCCGAAACCAGATCATTGCAGGCCACGGAAAGGGTCGGTGCCGGTGTAACTGCACTGCCGGATACGGCATCTGCCGATGTCTGCTCCGGGGTTACCGTCATCGTTGCAGAGGTATTCATCTGTGGTGAGATCGTGGGTGTAACGGATAACGATGTGCCGATATCAGTACATCCCGCAACCAGAATCATTACACAGCTCATGAAAAGCAAACAGATGAGGTGATGATTCCGCATATCACTCAAGTTAGAGTGCGATTATATAAGTATTGTTTTTTTCTTAGACCCTGATAGCCAACAAGTACCCGATCGTTTTGGCACCGGTTTTATAAACGGCGTACGCCGCCTGAATCCTGACCCGGGTGATCCCGTACATCTTAAAAAGAGTGCATCGCTGCCCGCAAACCCCCACAAAATCCCGGCCCATAACCCCCCACCCCTCCCCCAAAAGCTCCGGGCAGGGGGGTGCCCTCCAAAATTATTACCACCCCCCTCCCCCCGGTTTTATTTTTTTGCAAACAGACCCCCACCCCCCCTGTTCCGCGTAAAACAGGGGACTACCCCCCCACGCTTCCAGTTCCAAAAGGTGTATTTCGCGTGGAGTGTCCGACGAGCGGGGGTGGGGGTACCCCCCTCTGCTCAAAAACAGCGGATGCCCCCTACCCACCCCCCCGGGATTTTTTATGCCGGCCCCCCTCCCCCCGCTGCCGCAACAACAGGCCGAACCGACCAATCTCCGGGTACCGCAGCATTCGGATAACCCCTTGTTTGCCGGGGTGCTGATGCATCAGAAGAGCGTCGCATTCTTCTGCACCGTGCGTTTCCCCGGCCCGTCCCACGGCCGGGCCGGTGCTCTCCCCGAGGGAGCTTCCGAAGGATACGCTGCAAGGATCTCGTCCCGGGCCCGTTCGAGCAGCATCCGGTAGAATGCCACATCAAAGGTTGTCGCATCGTGAACAGGCACCGCACGGTAACGCCGGGCGTCCTCCACCACGTACCGGATCCGCATCCCCGCTGCGACTTCGGTTCCCTGTTCCCGGTATGCCTGCACCGCGGCCCCTTCAAGACAGCGGTGGCGGTACGCCGTCCGGCTGACCTGGCGGCAGATCGTCATCTGCTTCGGGGAGGCAGCAGCAAGCCCCGCCACGGCATCCCGGTAGATCTCCCCCACCCCAACCTTTGTCGTTTCCAGTTCCGCAATAGTCCGCGCCCGCTTCATCGTCCCGAACATCCGGCACTGCATTTCCTTCACGTAAGGAGGCGTATCGTGCCGGCGTGCCGCGATCCCCCGCACCCGCATGCTCCCGTCCGAGAGCCGGCCGTAGTAACGGTTGTATGCGCCAAAGCCGTCAGCAAGTGGCAGAAAGACGATCCAGTCGAAGTGCCCGGCTTCGAGAGGATAGCCCAGCTCCCGCTCGACCCTCTCCTTAAGCGCCCCGACCGGCGCTCCCTGCACCCAGAGGCTGTCCACGATCCCGTGGAGGACGCAGTACCCCATCTCTTCCGCGATCTCCTTTGTGCGGATCAGGATCTCCCGTGCCGCGGCCGTGATCGCTTCGTGAACCTCGATCCTCCCGAACTTCGCGTTCCGGTAGCCCGTGTACCCGAAGCAGGTGACAAGCATCCACTTAAGGATCGCATCGGGACCGGTAAGCCGCGGGTCGTTCTTTTTCTGCCGCTTTGTCCGGATGCGCAGGTCGAGCACCGGCCTGAGAACGGCAGGCAAAAACCCCGGGCGGCCGGGATGGCCGAGCGTCTCGGGCGAAAGGTTCTCGTGTGCGATGATCGAGGGGTAGAGGGAAGTAAAATCGATCTCGCCGACATCCTCATACGTACCCGGGACCGGCTGGAACATCATCCCGCCCCGGTCGGCTGCCTGGAGTGCGGCGAGCGTGCGCAGCTGCTCGGGCTCGCTCTTGCGGAACGGCACCACGATCCCCTGCCGCACGGCTTCGCGGATCTCGTAGCTGCTGATCAGCGTGCCGGGCGTGAACCGGGCCGCGAGGTTGGGGGAGAGCCCGGAAAGCCGGGCTGCCATGAGCACCCCGGAGAGCCCGCCTTCCTGGTACACAAACGACTGTTCCGTATCGATCAGGATGCGCCCGTCGGGAATGAGCGCCGAACCCTTGTGCTCCATCTTCCCGTAGCTCCAGTACGAGCGGGAGGACTGCCCGCGGTACTTCCCGTTCCGGGAAAAGGGTATCGTAATCCCGTGCTGCTCTGCCCGTGAAAGGAGCCGGGGCACCAGCGTATCGCCGTCAGGCATGAGGATCGCATCCGGGTCGCACGCGGCAAGATGCCCGGAGAAGTCGTCCAGAACATCATGGATCGTTCCTGCGAACCGAAAGGATTCGCCGGCATATTCCGCAGCGATCTCAAAACCCTGTGCAGACGGCCCCGTGTCGCCCCTCACGCGCACCTCCATAAGGGAAAGGCCGTGATCTGCCAGCGGCGAAAACCGGTCCTCCCCGTCCCCGGTGCACGGGACGATGCCCTGTTCGGCCATGAACCGCTGGTCTTTACGGACGTCCACGTTGTAGAGATCGACACCGTACTGTGCCTGCCGTTCGATTGCTTCCGCCACGGCCCGGCCGGCATACACGGCGCAGCCGGGGACCTCCCCGAAAACCGTGCGGATGGTGCACTCTTCAGCCCCGTACTGCTCCCCGAGGGCTTCGATCATTTCGTGGCAGGCAGCCGGGTCGTGAAACCGGGCAAAAAACGGCGGGTCGTACGGGGTGCGGACCCGTTGTACCGTCCCGCCGTCCTTTACCCAGAGATCGACACATCCGTCACGGTACGTGGAGTCAAGGATCCACACTGCGGTCTCCCTGCCCTTCTGACGGGTCCTGGCGCTTTAAAATCTCGACAAGCACCGAGAAGACCACCCCTTCAAGCGCATCGTCGCAGCCGGCAAACGCTTCGCTGGAGTGCATCTTTGCCAGTTCGGCAAGCCGTTCGCCGTACCGGCGGTCCTCTTTTTTGAGTGCCCGGGCTGACCGGGCCCACCGCTCCGCAATGCTGTTTGCACCCTGACGGATGCTCACTACGCTCCTGCCCGTTTACGACACCTCCAGCGTCCGCTGCCCGGCCGGCCGCATGCCGGACTCCCGGACGCTGCGGGGAATGCGGTACGGCGGGTGCGGTTCTTCTTCGGTACAGATCTCGACGAACCGTCCGGCCCGTCGGGCGAGCACAAAGAAGGTGCGGTCGGGAACCGGTGAGTAGAGGATCACGAGCGACTCGCGGCCGGCATCGGCAAGCGCCCCTGCCACCGGCTCGGCCATCGATGCCGCCCCATCGAAGAGTTCCGGGTCGTGTTCGACAAAGATCACCGTGTGGCAGGTCTCCCGCAGGATGGTAAAGAGCTGGTGGGCGGTGAAGGCCCGGCGGACCTCCAGATTTTTCGAGGTCCGGTCCAGGCAGGACAGAATCCGTGAATAGTTCCCGCCGATATAGAGGAAGAGGAACCGCCTGAGATCCACCGTATTATTGAGAGCGGCAGCCATCGCCTTCTCCGGTACGACAACGGCAGCAAATGTTCCCGGCTGGAGAGCCAGCCCTTTCCGGATCTCGATCTGCATGGCACCGGATCACTGCTGCTGAGTGGGGGATAAAGGGCCGGCCGCGTGGAGGGTGAAAGTGAAACCGGGGGATGCCGGAAAAGACAGGCATCGTCAGGTATGTGCCAAAAAAGGAAAGAGAGAACCGGGAGGCCCGTCTCTTCTCGGAAAGCCAAAAGAGTATGAGGTGGATCCTAGCAGACCCGGGGCACCGGATCGCCCATGGGCGGCTCGATGAACCGCTCGCCGCCGATCGAGGTCTCCATGATCACGTGCGAACCGCTCACGACCTTCCCGATGATCGTGGCATCCTTCCCGTACTTGTGCGCATGCAGGGCTGCAAGGATTGCGTCTGCATCCTCTTTTGGGACACCCATGACCACTTTCCCTTCGTTTGCCACTTCGAGAGGGTCGATACCGAGCATCCCTGCCGCACTTCTCACGCTCTTTCTTACCGGGATAAGTTCCTCGCTGATCCGGACCTGCACGCCGCTCTTCTTTGCCATCTCGTTGATGGCGCTCGCGAAGCCTCCACGGGTCGGGTCCTTCATCGCATGGATGGTCCCGGCATCGAGCACCTTCTCCATCATGCCCCAGAGCGGCGCCACATCCGAGTGGATCTGCTCGCCGAGGTCGAAGCCCTCGCGGTGGGCCATGATCGCGATGCCGTGGTCGCCGAGCGTTCCCGAGACAATGATCACGTCGCCCGGTTTGAGGCAGTTGTCCCGCACGACTTTCTTTGCAACACCGATCCCTGCGGTATTGATTGCGATCCCGTCCAGGGAACCCTTCTCAACGACCTTGGTATCCCCAGTAACCATGCAGGCCCCGGCCTCGCCAAGGGCCTCGTCCATCGAGCGGACAATCTTTTCGAGGTTTGCCACATCGAACCCCTCTTCGATGATCATGCCGCAGGAGAGCGCGATCGGTTTTCCCCCCATCATGGTGAGGTCGTTCACCGTTCCGCTCACTGCAATCCTCCCTATGTCCCCGCCGGGGAAGAAGATCGGGCGGACCACGTGGGAGTCGGTGGTAAAGACGATATTTGTCCCGTTGATCGGGATCACGGCACCATCATCGAGGGATTCAAGGCCGATACCTCCGGCATTATTATGGGTAAATTTCGTGAGCGTCTGTAAAAGTTCGCCCATCACTTCCCCGCCGGCACCATGCATCATGTTGACTTTCATGTTAATCTGCAACCTCGATCTCCACGTTGGTAACTACGATCTCCCGGCCCCGGACAACCTCGGGGAGCGCCCCGCATTTCGGACAGACATAGATCTCGCTGCCGGCGTAACCGCACGGGCACCGGGTCTCGGGATCGATCTCGGTGCAGACCAGCTCTGCCGCAGCAAACAGCGGGTCGTCTTCCTTTATCGTATCGAACAAAAAGATCACCTGATCGGGATTGACCATCGCCATCTTCCCGATATCAACGTGGATTTTTTTTACCTTTGTTGCCTGATTGTCAAGTGCAGCTTTTCTGGCCGTCGCATACAGGTCGTACGCGATGCTGTATTCGTGCATCACTCCTCCAGTGCGGCATAGACCTGCTTGAACACCTCACGGGTCTCAAGCCCTTCTTCGCGGGAGAGGCGCTGGATGGCAAAACCCACATGCACAAGGACAAACTCCCCGACCTTGACATCCACGAGATCGAGCCGGACCTCCTGTTTGAGGTCGCCATAGTCCACAACGCCGATATTTCCCTCTTTGATCTCAAGAACTTCTGCCGGAACTGCAACACACATCGGTGATTCACGCTCGTATCAGGTAACAGTGATCTAGGCGTTCCATCCACTTAAAAACAATGATATCGCATACAACCGGCATTGCCGGATTATCTGTGCACGTACTCCCGTCACCGGATACAAAAATAAATTCCCTCGTCCCTCCCGAACAAGAAAAGGCAACTTATTTGACTGCCGAAAATGACGCATGGCTGTGCTGCTAAAAAACAAAAAACGTAGAACAAGGGGGAAGAGATATTATAAAATTGTTCAACTCTTGATAAGCGCATCTGAAAATAGATTTGAACTTTTTTAAGTACGCCGGGGAAGAGATTTGAACTCTTGAGGTGCAGGGCACCAGTGGCTTTCAAGGCCACCGCCTTACCGGACTAGACTACCCCGGCCCTATGTGTTTTTACTCTTTTGGCAGCAAAGCATAAAAAATCCTTCTGTACCGTGTGGCCAGCCTGTCGGTTTTTAAAAAACGGATCCTGCCCCGAATCCATCAGGACCGGTGCCGGCAGAATACCACAAGAGCAATCCCTGCAGCACAGAGGACAGAAAGTGTTCCGGTTGGCGATTTTTGGGAGGTCGTCTCTTCAGGGGGTGCTGCCGTCTCGGTACCTGTCACAGACTCTTCGGGTACAGGCTGGAATATTTCCGGTATGGTTGGACTGACCGCCACGGACTGCGCATTGGCAGCATTGAGGGAAACCGTCGCGCTCACCGAATATTTATAGGGGTAGACTTTGAAATAGAGGGGGCCTGCCGCACCCTCAATCCAGATCTCCTCGGCACTGACCTCCCCCTGATCGTTGACCGTGTGGAGATCTCCTTTCGCATCCATATATTCGACAACCCAGTCCACCGAGGATGAGGTAGTTACCGTCACCGTACCATTGTTCAATGGTGTGACGATAAAGTATGCAGGGTTATCACGCGAGGCCTTTGTCCGGGCGGACATGATCGCAGTTCCCGTTACGGAGGTTACCGGAACGATCGTTTCCTTCCCGCTGACGAGGGTGATAATCCTCGAACCGATATACCCGTGGGAATCGGTAAATGTCACGTCGTAATCACCGGTCTGGCTGACCGGTACCTCGATGGAAAACCCACCGAGATTGTCCGTATTGACATACGAAGGGCCGAGGAGCACACCATTGTCCGGGCCGATAACCACAACCTGGATGCCGCTACCGGCATCGCCGGCAATCTTCCCGGTAACAACCATTTTACGGGACAGTACCTGGGTTGTCTGGGAGGTCAGGACGATCTCGTCGGATCTGTCGATGAGCCGTACCTGCCGCATATTGACCGAGTCGCCGGTTCCTACACTAGGAACCTCGACCTTGTAGGTCCCTTTAGGCAGATTAGTCGTATCGAAGATCACCCGGAACGTATTATCTGCCTGGACATAGGCGATCTTACGTTTGACTTCGGTACTGGTCGTCACCTGCTGGTAGAGCACCACGTCGATGGGCGTACCGATCCCAAACGTAGTCGTGCCATTGACCACAAGGGGCAGCCCGATTGTCAGGGTCTCAGGCGCGGAGATAAAGACCTGGTATGCCGGGACTCCGGAAACAAGAAGGCAGAGCCCCAGAGCCAGCAGGACGATCTTCTTCATCTATGTACAAGATCAACTATGAGGCTGTTAATGATTTCTGAAACGACCAGAAAACCGCTTGCCTGCTGGGGTGGAAAAGAGCGGTACGCGGGGAACCCTGTCGAATGCCTCACGATTATCCTTGAATCCGGGGGGTGTTCGTGGGCGCGCTGCCGTATGTGCAGTTACCGTCACGAGCGGTACAAAACTGTGTCCTGCGACGAACTTGCCGCCCACCTCCACGCCCAGCTGGCATGGGTGAAAAACGAATACGATCTCACAAAATACGCGATGGTAAAACTGTTCACCTCGGGCAGTTTCTTCGATCCTACGGAGGTTCCCCCTGTATTTCGGGACGAGGTTGCGCGGACATTCCGCGGAAAGATCGTTATCGCGGAGAGCCGGCCGGAATATATCACCGCAGAGAACCTGGAAGGTTTTGTTGCTGCCCTCGATGACGGGACGCACAAGACTCCCCTCTACTGTGCAGCAGGTCTCGAAACAACGAGCGACACGATCCGTGAGAAATGTATCAACAAGGGTTTCTCGTTTACGGACTTTAGGGATGCCGCTGCCCGCGCCCGACAGGCAGGTGCAGGAATGAAGGCATATCTCCTTTTTAAGCCGCTCTTTCTGACCGAAGCCGAAGCAATCGCCGATATGAAATCCTCGTTTACCGGGATATCCGGACTTGCGGACTTGGTCTCGATGAACCCCTGTACCGTCCAGAGGCGGACCGAACTCGAACTCTACTGGAAGCAGGGAGCGTACCGGCCGCCGTACCTCTGGAGCGTACTCACGCTCTTAAAAGACGCCCCGTTCCACATGACCTGCGATCCCCTGGGCGGCGGCCAGATGCGGGGACCGCACAACTGCGGCACCTGCGATTACGAGATCACAAAAGGTATTCGGGACTACTCACTCTCCGCTGACCGGGATCTCATCGGGGCGCTCCTCGATATAGACTGCCCCTGCAAGAACGAATGGGAGTACGTGCTCGAAAACGAGCGGCCGTACTGCATGCCGCTCACCCGGTAAGCCTCATAAAAAAGGGGATCCCGCCGGATCCAAAAGATCTTATTTTTTCCCGGCGCTCTGCTTTTCGATCTGTTCGGCAAGGAGCGGGAAGAACGTGCCGGCATCGGAGACAATCCCAATGGCCTGGGTTGTGCCCCGGTCCATGAGTTTGGTCACCGAGGCCGGATTGATATCCACGCAGACGGTCTTTACGCTCGAAGGCAGGCAGTTGCCGACCGCGATGGAATGCAGGAGGGTTGCTACCATCAGCACCATTTTGCAGCCGGGGATATGCCGGCGCATCGCGTCCTGTGCCTCCATCGTGTCCTGGATCACATCGGGAAGGGGCCCGTCGTCCCGTATCGAACCGGCAAGAACGAAGGGGACATTATTCTTTATGCACTCGTACATGATGCCCCCTTTAAGGAGACCCGTGTCCACTGCGTTTTTTAACGAACCCGCCCGCATGATCTCGCTGATGGCATAGAGGTGGTGGCGGTGGCCGCCCATGACCGGCTTGCCGGTCTTTATGTCCATGCCGAGCGATGTTCCGTAAAGGTTGCACTCGACATCGTGGGTGGCAAGGGCGTTCCCGGCAAACAGGACATTGATGTATCCTTTTTTGATGAGACCGGCAACTGCCGTGTCTGCCCCGGTATGGATGATTGCAGGACCGCCCACGAGAATGATCTTACCCCCCGATTTATGGACTTCGATGATCTCCTTTGCAATCTGGGCAATCAGGGTTTCGCTGGGGCGTTCCGAGGATACCGTCCCGTGCATGAACTCGAACGTGCTGCTCGTACGGGGCCGGGCAGGGTAATTTACCAAGACCCCTTCCTCGCCAACAACCACGAGATCGCCTTTTTTTATCTTACCCAGGGGCATACACCGGGCCTTCTTCTTTTTGGGGTCGACAACGATCAAAAAGTCCATCTCGATCCCGTCCACCGGTACCCACTCATCCTCCAGCCTGACCTGCGTTGGGTGGTTGGTGGTAGTGTAGAAGTCTTTGGGGGCGTTCTTGTCTCCTGCCGCAGGCTCGTAATGGACCGATTTTACCGGGGGGAGCCGGGCGCCGAGGCGGTGGAGTTCGGAGAGGATAGAACGTAGCTTCTCCTTGTCCTGCGCTACGATCTTCAGGCGGGCGTAGCTCGGATCGGTCTTCTTCTTGCCTACATCGAAGACAAGAATCTCGAAATTCCCGCCCATATCCATGACCCGGTCGAAGAGCTGGGTCATAATACCCGAATCGATGATATGACCCTGCAGCTCGATCTCCTGCGACTCCACCATAATATATTATTATTAGTCTTGGAACCTTAATATGCATTCTTATCAAATTCGAAAGCAGCAGCCGTCATTTTGGCAGAAAGGCATGATTTGGGCCCAGTTACCCATGAAAAAATCTGCAGGATCCTGCAAAAACAGAGTATTTGCGGTTTTTATGGTGAGATCCGGGGCCGGGACTCCAGAAAGTGCTCCGCGGCACGAAGGTCTGCTTCCGTATTGACGTTGATGCCCAGCCTTGGATCGGCAAGTACGAGCCGAAACTCGTCCTGGGGTTCTGCTATGCGGCTCCCGAGGAGGATGTTGAGACCGGTCGGGCAGGCTTCCACAGCGTCAATTGTCTCCCGGTAATTCAGGCCGCCACGGCAGGACCGGACAATTTCTGACGGGATCCAGACCGAGCATGCCTCGCGGCCGGATGCAGCATGGGCTGCCTTAACGGTTGCGATGACATCCGGATCAATGCAGGGAATATCGGAAACGCATACAAACAGAGGTCTTTCCTCGCCAAGTGCCTCCACTGTCTCCACCATGTCCTGAATATAATCGATCCCGCCGGCCTTGTACGATTCGATGCCCTGCGCCCTGCACCAGTTCCGGGTCATCGGGGTTTTTTGTGAGGTTGCGACAAGGACCTGACAGCCGGCAGCGGAAAACGCATCCGTGATGTAGGAAAGCATGGGCCGGTGGTTGATAAGAACAAGCGGTTTTTCCCCCCGGTTGAGACGGATACCTGCACCCCCGGCCATGATCAGGGCATACATGCAGAGAGGGCCTCCACGAGCTGTTCGTTCTCGGCATGTGTCCGCACGGCTACCCGGATGCTTGTGGGAAGGCCAAACGAGGTACAGTCCCGGACAAGGATCCCGTACCGGGCCTCCAGGAGTCCGGCAAGCTCCCCGACAGGGCGGGCGCAGTCAGCAAGGAGATAGTTTACTGCTGACGGGTGGTACCACAGGCCGATCTCCTTGAACTCCTGCTCCAGGTAGTCCCGTTCCTTTTTGATGTACGCACGGGAGGCTGACAGTTCGCCGAGATGAGGAAACGCGGCAAGGGCAAAGGCCTCGGCATAAGCGTTCACGCTCCAGGGGGGACGGGCGGTCTCGATCCGGGCAATGAGATCCGGATCGCCAAAACCATATCCGAACCGGAGACCGGGCACGGCAAAACTTTTCGTGAGGGAACCAAGGACAAAGAGGGAGGGATCTCGATCCGCAGAGAGGCTTGCGGCCGGATTGGCCAGATCGATAAATGCCTCATCTACAAAGAGGAGATTTCCCGATGCGGAGACATCCTCGAGACAGGTAATCATATCAGCACGGGTACGAAGAGTGCCTGTCGGGTTGTTGGGATTGCAGATGAACGAAACCGCGGCACCTGATACAGAAGGTGTGGCTGCCGAACCGGCAAGTCGGGCAGAGAGCGCATATTCCCCGAAAGTCGGGTTCTCGATATGGTATTTCGATCCTTTGGAGAGCGCGACAGAACAGAAGAGGCGGATTAGTTCGATAGATCCGTTCCCTACGCAGATTTCCTCGGTGTCCCGGCAAAATGCCTTGGCAATGCACTCCTTGAGCAGGGCATATTCGTTATCCGGATAGAAGGCAAGGTTCTCCTCAGGGCAGGCCCATTCGACCCGGGGCGGGAGGGGATTAAGGCTTGCGCTGAAATCCAGCAGGTTTTTTCCGGTTTTTTCCCGTTTTTTCTTGCCGGTCCCGCCATGCACAACGGGCCGGGGCTCATCAACAACCATCGAAACGTCCGTATTTTTTCAAAATACTTTGCCGGGCAGTGTTAAATGCGTTTGGAGAGGGGCTGAAAATCAAATCAGAAAATTTATATACTATAGTGCTTCATTTTGGTTTATCTGGTTAAATCAGACACAAGAGTTCCCCTTGTCTGACATATGTATGACAAAAAGCTGACATATGTCAGAAATGGAGATACAATGATGCAACGAATCACGCTCCGGTTACCCGAACAGCAGATCAGCCTCCTCCAGCAGATGGTGGACGCAGGTGAGTATCCCAACGTTTCTGAAGCTGTCCGTGCAGCGGTCCGTGACCTCGTTGAAAAACGAGCGGGTCGTGTCTTAAAAGAAAATGACCAGGTTTCATTCAAGGTATGAGAGGGTAGAAATGCAGAGCATTATCAACGATGCACTTAAAAATTCCGAACTTGAAATGGAAGTGAAAAAGTCCGGATCCGATGCACCTGAAGACGATTTTCTGGGGAACCCCCGGATTGTAATTATCGGCTGCGGTGGCGGAGGTAACAACACGGTCAACCGTATCCACCACATGGGTGTATCCGGCGCAGAGACCATTGCGATCAACACGGACAAGCAGCACCTGGACATGATCCAGGCCGACAAGCGTGTCCTCATCGGAAAATCCTTAACCCGCGGCCTTGGTGCCGGCGGTTACCCCGATGTAGGTAAGCGCGCTGCCGAGATGGCACGCCCGACGCTCGAGGCACTGCTTGAATCCGCAGACCTTGTCTTCATCACGGCAGGCATGGGAGGGGGTACCGGTACCGGTTCCGCACCAGTCGTTGCCCAGGTCGCAAAGGAACAGGGCGCTATTGTTGTCGGGATGGTCAGTTATCCGTTCCAGGTCGAAAAGGCCCGCCTGATCCGCGCAGAAGAGGGTCTTGAGGCGCTCGCCTCTGCCGCAGATTCCGTTATCGTTCTCGATAACAACCGGCTCAAGAACTTCGTCCCGAACCTCCCGCTCGGCCAGGCATTCTCTGTCATGGACCAGCTCATCGGGGAGACCGTCAAGGGTATTTCCGAGACCATCACCGAGCCGTCGCTTATCAACATCGACTATGCCGATGTCCGGGCCATCATGTCCAAGGGCGGTGTCGCTTCGATGCTTGTCGGGGAAAGCAAGCAGCAGAACAAGGCAGAGAGCGTTGTCCGCGAATGCCTGAGCAACCCGATGCTCGATATCGACTATCGCGGCGCAACCGGGTCCTTAATCCACATTACCGGTGGTACCGACCTGACCCTGCAGGATGCAGAAGAGGTCGCAACCTCGCTCACTTATGAGCTCGACCCCCACGCAGATGTCATCTGGGGCGCCCGCGTCCGGCCCGACATGGAAGGTAAGATCCGTGTCCTCGCAATCATGACCGGTGTCAAGAGCGCGCAGATCCTCGGGACCCGTCAGTCCTACAAGACCATGGTCCAGGAGATCGACGCCAAGAGATCCAGCCCCAAGCAGGTAGAGATGCCCGTGGCACGCAAGGTCGCTCCCCGGGACCAGACCAGCGGCGGCGGCGTCCTTGAATGGGTCGGTTAAACACTAAAATAAGGATCCAGTTCATACCATTTCCGGAAAAAAACAACCGGCTGCATCCAGCCGGACCCCGGAAAACATTTTTTCCATTCTGTTATTCCATCCCGGCCTTTTGTGAATTTATTGCCGACGTACCGGCGAAATGCTTAATAGTACTCCCCTCCTTTAACATATAGTACATTCGACCGATCGCCTGAAGGGAGAATGGGGAACGATGCCAGGCGCGATGGCAGAGTTCTGGTATAGGGAGTTGAACATCATGAACCGTGTGTCGAACAAGGACTTCGATGCGAAGTCTTGCAATCTTTCCACGCAACGATCCTTTTCTGATGTTTTTCATCCTGCATCCTGCATGCAGAGCTTGGATATGCCCGTAGTGCATCTCACCGTGCATATGCTCTTGTCCGTAACTGCTTCTGGCACAAACGGCACATGCAGATCCCTTACAGGAAATACGATGGAGGAGTGGTAACGCATGTTGAATGACCTCATGGAAAAGAGAAAGAAAGTTCTCACCGAGTCTGAACAGCATAAGAATAAGAGAAACGAGCTCAACGCAACGGCCAGCAAGTCCGCGCGGGAGCGCAACGCACTCAACAACCAGACCCGGGAATTCGTGGAAGAAGCACAGAAAAACAAGGACCTGCGGGATAAATACAACCAGGAAGTCATCGCTCTCAAGGCGGAGCGCAACGATTTCAACAACAAGGCAAACGTCCTGTTTGAAGACATCGAGGCCTTTAAAAAAGAGCACGGCAACCTCAAAAACCGCGGGATCAAGGAACTCCAGAAACAGATCGAGTACATGGAGTACCGCCAGCAGACCGAGGTCTTCACCACCGATAAGGAACGCGAGCTGATCGAAAAGATCAAGCAGATGAAGGGCCAGGTCAAGGAGCAGGAGGCAGAACTCGAGCAGAACAAGGAGATGCGCACTAAGATCACCTCCGCCAGGGACTTCCGCAAACAGGCCTCCGATCTCCATGCAAAAGTGACCGAGCTTGCCGAACTCGCCCAGAAACACCACGACCTGATGGTTGAGTCCTACCGCAAGGCCGACAAGTCGCGCGAGGCAGCAGATGCAGCCCACAAGAGCTTTGTCGAGGCACAGGAATCTGCCGATGCCGAGCACAAGGCATTCATCGGATGCCAGAAGGAACTGCGCGACTACGATAAGGTCATCTCCGGCCTGCGCAAGAAGACCAAGAAGGTCAAGGTCTCAAAAGAGCAGAAGGCAGTCCGGCAGGAAGCCGAACACCTCTTCAAGAACTTCCGCGCCGGCGAGAAACTTACTACCGACGATATCCTGCTGCTCCAGCGTTCAAAACTCATCTGATTTTTTTTACAACTTTTTTTATCGCCTTATCTGGACCGGCAGGCATTGTCCGCAAAAACAACCGGATGATTTTTGCACCCCGGGTTATTATTTAATAGATTTACGGCGATTTTATTGTACCAATGACAGATGGACGGACACTCGTCCTGAGTGTTGACCGGGACGACGACATAGGGTGGAAGGCTAAGATCGAAAGCCCGGTCGTCGGAAGGCAGGCGTGCCTGAAAGCAGCAGATACACTTGCCCTTGCCGATCCCGAAGATTCCGATGTCAACGCGATCTTTTCCGCGGTAAAAATTTACGACGAGCTTATTGCAAAAGGCGAGGAGGCAGCTGTTGCCGTGATCGCGGGCAACCACCTCCATATGATCGAAGGCGACCGGAAGATCGCAGCAACGCTCGATGATGTCATCAAAGAAACAAAACCTACGAGCTGCATCCTTGTTTCCGACGGGGCGGAAGACGAATACGTAGTCCCGATCATCCAGTCGAGGCTGCCGGTAGCAAGCATCCGGCGCGTGATCGTCAACCAGATGCCAAACCTTGAAGGCACGTATTACATCCTCAAAAAGCTCCTTGACGATCCCAAGATCTCACGGGTTGTCTTTGTCCCGCTGGGCCTTGCAATGCTGCTCTATGCAAGCGCCTTCATCCTCGGCTACCCGGGGACGGCGACCATCATCGTCATCGGTGTGATCGGGATGTACCTGCTCTATAAAGGGTTCGGGCTGGATGAGTTCATCCACGGCATCGTAAATGCACTCCGCGCATCGATGTCGCGGGGAAAGTTCTCCTTTGTGACCTATTCAACAACGATTGTCCTTGTGGTCATCGGATTTGCCAGCGGGTTCATCACGGTCCTGAAATATTATGCATCGGACGACAGCATGGGTGTTCTCCTGTACGTGACGAGTTTCCTGTACGGGGCGATTACCTGGCTGATCGTTGCAGGTTTAGTGACAGCCATTGGTGTGATCATCGATGTCTACTTCAACGAGCGGGAGAACCTGCCAAAAGTGATCGTCTTCCCGTTCTTTGTGACTGCGATCGGGCTTATCCTGTATGGGGCAAGTGTGTTCATCCTTGCGATGAACGGTGTCCCGGATTTCCCCATCAAACCGACTGCCGGTGTTGCGTATATCATGTACTCGACGCTGGTAGGTCTTACCTGTGCAATCGCGGGAGTTATCATCCAGTATTTCCTAGTAAAGCAGCAGACTGCACAGGAAAAAGAAGCCATTATCGAAACAATCTAAAAAAACGCTGGCGGAGACCTTCTTCTTTTATCGTAAGCGTGCATTTGGGAGACCAGGTCAGGACATTTTACCCGTCACAGGGATTCCTGCTGGCATATTCTGCCTGAAACAGTCGGGTTTTTTTAAGTGCTATTCCCATGTAAACCAGGGTTTTTTCCGAATACGATGACATCAGGATATTGTCACAAGCAATGGTGAAATACAAACAATCCCAGAACTAACCGGGTTCCACCAATTACCATTGATGCTACAGGAATTGTTTAAGAAAACGGTTGCTAAAAAACAGCATTACTGTGTTTAGGACACACAATTCAGGGAGTCACAGCCGGAGCAGTATATTCCCCGACCGCAGGCTGGTTCTCGAAATATCCCATGCCCTCCGGGAAGATATTGGTATTTGCATACGTTCTTGTCACTTGGGGGGATATGACCGTAAGATTCGGGATAACCACATTAAACTGGTGGGTGGGATACCAGTAGATCCCATATCCTTCCACGACTGAAGCATTCTCAACAACAAATTCAGCGCTGGAGAGATCGATTCGCCGGATCTGTGCATCGTCATAATTGAGGATCTTGAGCAGCTTGTTCTTCAGGTCCTGCTTTCCCATTAAAAAGAAGATAATCCGTGTGCCTTCGTCCACGGAATAGTGCACATCTACCAGTGCCGTATCGTTCTGGAGTTGTATCCGCATGGAATCAACTGTTATGTACCCGTACCGCTCATCATATGCCGCTGTCACGGGTATAATAAAAAGACCCACCATAAGCAGGCAGAGCAGTGCGATAGCACATTGTCTCATAACATTATAAGTTCGAAGGAACCAGTTAAATGGTTTACGGTTTTGGGAATGGAAAAAAACACGCACCTTGTCGGCAGGCTAAAAATTATTTGTGGGAGATCAGGGTGATCTCGATACTCGACACATTGGTTTTGCCGGAATCCGTGTCGATGATCTCGGTAGAGGTAACGATATCCTTCTTTGTGACCCCTTCAAGGAACCGGTTCAGGGCGATCTCTGCCGTATCCACGGCTCGGGAGATTGCCTTTCCCCGCGCCTTGATTGCAACTTCGCTTGCCCCGTTGTTGAACTGCGTAACAACTGCAAGCACGTAGTTCATCACCGGCTTGTTCCCTACAAACACGGTGTTTTCTTTCATCGTCTGTACGGTGGGTTCCATAAACGATCACAGGTATTTCTTCTTTACGATGAGTTCTGCATTCAGTACACTTGCTCCCGCTGCGCCGCGGATGGTGTTATGGCCCATGGCAACGAACCGGAGGCCGGGCCGTATGCGCCCGACCGAGACCGTCATGCCGCGGCCCCGCATCCGGTCGAGCCGGGGCTGGGGGCGGTCCGGTTCGTCCGTGAAGAGGTGGACAGACTCCTTGGGCTGGGTCGGGAGACCCTTGATGGGCGGTTTGTAATCAAGGTATGCCTTTTCGACCGTCTCGACTGATTCTTTTATATCTACCCAGACCGCCATCGTGTGCCCGTCAATGACCGGGACCCGGTGGCAGCTCGCGCTCACCCTGAACGGTGCATTTGCGATCTTTTTGCCTTTCAGGGTGCCCATGATCTTGAGGGTCTCAGACTCCATCTTCTCTTCTTCTTTCCCGATATACGGGATGACATTATCGTAGATTGCCATTGCAGCGACGCCCGCAAATCCTGCACCGGAAATTGCCTGCATGGTGGCGACCCGGATATCGGTGAATTTGAACTTCCGCAACGGTGCAAGCGCTGTCACCATCATGATCGTGGAACAGTTCGGGTTGGTTACGATAAACCCGTCCCTGCCGGCGTCCCGCTGGACATCGATCAGGCCCAGGTGCTCCGGGTTGACCTCGGGCACCACGAGCGGGACGGTCGGCTCCATACGGTGGGAACTGGCATTGCTGCAGACCGCGATCCCCGCATCGGCGAACTTGTTCTCCACATCCAGCGCTATTTCCGCAGGAAGGGCAGAGAAGACAAGGTCCACATCTTTCATCGCGGACGGCGTGATATTTTTTACCTTGATCTTTGCTATTTTTTCCGGGAACGGCGTTTCAAGGCGCCAGTTTACCACGTCCCCGTACGGTTTTCCCGCACTGCGTTCCGAGGCCGCGAGTGTTGTCAGGTTGAACCATGGGTGATCCGCCAGAAGTTCGACAAATCGCTGACCAACCGCGCCCGTAGCTCCGAGCACTCCAACATTTATCATAAGTGACAGGTCCTGTGTGTGTTTTGTCTTTCCCGTTTTTTAATGATGGCGGGTTGTAAAATCCCATTTCATCTGTGATGATAAAAACATTGTTTTCCGATGCGTACCGTAAATTAAAATCCTTTTGAATAAATCCTAATTAATTAAAAACGGCCGGGAAATCGGGTTGCTTCGAAAAATACCGGCAATACAGGGTTTAATTCCAGGTACCCGGGCAATACGGGCAGGCACTCGTTTTAAAAAAGGCACATCACCGTGGCAGGTTCTCCGGAATTCCGGAAAAAGCTGATAGGAAAATTGACCGGGATTTAAGGGATTATTCCATGTGGATAGCTTCTGAAGGACAGACATCCACGCAGGTCTCGCAGTCCACGCACATGTCCTTGTCGACCTTGGCTTTTTCGTTATCCATGGATATTGCGGATGCCGGGCATTCGCTCACACAGGTTTCGCAACCGGTACATTTTGTCGTATCGACAACTGCTACCAAAACAATTCACTCCATCGTTATTATGCAGCCAAAGACAAAAAATAGGTTTCGATTTGTATAACGGTATCAGGCCCGCGGGTCCTTCGGGACAAGGCCCAGGACATCGTTCATGCCGTAGATGCCCGGTTCTTTTCCCGCGACCCAGCGTGCCGCCCGCAGCGCCCCGCTTGCAAAGACCGAGCGGTCATAGGCCCGGTGCGAGAGCTCGATCGTCTCGAAATTTTTCGAGAACATGACCGAATGGTCGCCCACGATATCCCCGCCCCGGATCACGTGGACACCGATCTCGTTGCCCCGCTCCATCATGCCTTCCCGGCCATAGAGTTTTTTACGTGCCCCGACTTCCTCGTCAAGGATCTGGAGGATGGTCTTTGCCGTGCCGCTCGGGGCGTCTTTCTTGTTCCGGTGGTGCGCCTCGATCACTTCGATATCGTAATCGGAGAGCAGTTTTCCCGCTTCACGCACGAGCTGCCAGAAGATATTGACCCCCACCGAGAAATTGCTGGAAATCACTGCGGGTACGTGGCCCTCGATGGCAGCAGCCATCTCCCTGCGCTGTTCCGGAGTAAAGCCGGTGGTTCCGATAACGAGCGCGACATTATTCTTTGCTGCTGCTTTCGCATTCCCGACCGCTGCCTGTGCAACGGTGAAATCGATCAGCACATCGGGTTTTTTGCTCTTCAGCAGGGACTCGATGTCCTGCGATGCAACGATATCAGCCCCAAAAAACGTCCCGGGCCGGAGATCGATGCCGCCGACAAGTTCGAGGTCTTCAGATTCTTTGACCATTCTTCCGATGGTCTGGCCCATGCGGCCGGAGGCGCCGCAGACAACAACCTTTACCATGACCGTGTCACCGCCGGCTCTTCTTTACTGCGGTCTTTTTCTTTGCTCCAGCGGATTTTGTGGCCGTAGACTTCTTTGCGGTCAGGATGGCGGCAAGGACTTTTTTGAGTTCCGCGGTCTTTTTCTCATCGAGCGCATCGAGTGGCAGGCGGAGCGGGCCGCCGGCCATGCCAACCAGTTCTACGGCTTTTTTTACCGGGATCGGGTTGGTGTCGATAAACATCGAACGGAAGAGCGGGGCGAGTGCATAGTGGAGGGAAAGCGCCTTTTTCCAGTCGCCCTTCTCCGCAGCCTCGCACATGGCAACCATACGCCGGGGATCGACGTTTGCCGCCACCGAGATCACGCCCGTGCCGCCAAGCGCCAGGATCGGAAGGGTGAGGTTGTCATCTCCCGAAATCACGGCAAAATCCTCGTCCTGCGTCAGTTCGATAATTCTCGATACCTGGCCGATGTTGCCGCTCGCTTCCTTGATCCCAACGATGTTGGGGTGTTTTGCGAGCTCGGCAATGAGATCGGGTTCGAGGTTTTGTCCCGTCCGGCCGGGCACGTTATAGATGACGAGCGGGATATCGAGATCCGCAAGTTTCGTGTAGTGCTTGATGAGCCCGGCGCGGTTGGGCTTGTTGTAATACGGGCTGATGACGAGCACACCATCGGCGCCGGTGTCCTTGGCCGCCTTAGTGAGGATGACTGCTTCCGCCGTATTGTTCGAACCGGTACCTGCAAGAACGGGTATCTTCCCGTTGACGGTATCAACGGTGGCGCTGACAACTCTCTCGTGTTCCTTGATGGAGAGCGTCGCGGATTCCCCGGTCGAGCCGCAGGGCACGATACCGTGGATACCGCAGGATAGCAGGTAGCGGATGTTTCGTTCAAGACCCTGGATGTCAAGGTCCATCGCGGAATTGCGTTTAAAAGGGGTTATGATTGCGGGTAGGACACCTTTGAACATAACCTACGGTTATGCGTGTCTCTTTGTATTAATTTTTCTTGTTATGTATCCGGCGACGCGGTTCCGTACGCGTTTGCTCTCGATCGTTGCAGAGGATCCGAGCTGCTGCTTGTTTGCGTCGAAGTTGTTCGAAAAGTTCTCCCGCTGCTTGGCGATAAGGGAGGTACCGATGGTCTTGATATAGGACGGCTTTATTCCCATGGAATATTCCTCTAAAGTTCTATACGTATAATGCGGTTCGACAATATAATAATATTCCCCGCGACATCCCCGGGCCCTTCGCCAAACAGGTAAATGGCAGCCGTTTTTGGGGAAACTCCCGGATCGACGATCGCTTCCGGAACGCCGTCTTTACAGCAGGAGGCAACGCCCCAGTCCATCGTGCTGACGCCCGGGGCCTGCCTGTTCCGGTCCACTGTACAGCATTCAAGGAACATATCTTCAAGCACGTCTTGTATTCGGGCTGCATGCCGGATCGTTGCGGCGCAGCGCATCTCCGGGTCGAACTTCATGGCGGAGAGGACGACTCTTGCGATCCCTGCATCGGCACCAAATCCGCAGGGCCCGTCGGCACGCACTTTCTTGTCCTGCACGGCAAACCCGCCGGGTACCGCTGCGATACCGGTGCCATCGCGTGCCCCGCTAATGGCATAACCTATATTTGCCGGGACACCGGCAGCGAGCCGGAAATCCATCGATTCTTCGAGAAGGTTTACTGCCTGCGAGAGCCGGGAGAGCACCTCGTTTCTCTGCTGTTCCGGGCCGATCATAACTGTCAGGTACCTCTGTTGTCCGGGGGGCACTTATGTCCTTTCACACTAAAACACATCAGGAAAGCCCCAGTTCGCCGCGGACTTCCATGAGCCCCCCGATGGCAACAGCATAGAATTCGGGGAGGGGCAGGAGAGGTTCGATCAATGCGATCCGGGATCTATCGCATCCTGCGGCAAACGACTTCTCCTTTGCCTTCTTTGTCACGGTCTTCACGGTCACGTCCGACAGCCTGCCGCCTTTCACGAGCGCACATGCCATAATCAGGCCCGATGCGCTGTCGGCAGCCTGCAATGCGATATCGACCGGGTCTGTATAGGTCCCGGCAAAGAGGTGGTGGTTGTGCCGTTTTACCACAGCCGCCATCACCGGGCCGATGACCTCGCCACGAAGGATCTCTTCGCCTTTTATCCCGTGCTGTTCCATGTCGCCACAGATAAGCTCGAAGTCGATGTCGTGGAGGATACCGATTGTCTCCCATTCTTCCGGATTGCCGCCGAGATGTCCTGCCAGTGCTTTCATGACGGCACCGGTTGCAAGGCAGTGTTTCGTGAGGCCGGGTTCATGGACGTAACGGGAGAGCAGTGAGATTGCAGCGGAACGTTCCATAAAGGAGATATGCGGTTTTTCCCTCATCAGCGTGACGGTCGCAAAGATATGCATATAACAGAACAGTGCGCATATATATGGGATGGACGCACGTCTGCTTGATGTTATTATCGGCGTTGCCGGATTCATTATCCTGACCGTCTTACTGGCAGTACTTCCGCTTGCCATGCCGGGCGCTGTCGGGCCGGCATACCTTATTGCAATTACCGTTTTTGTCCTGTTCCTAGCCTTTGCAGGGTACAAGGTCAACGAGCAGATTACCTGAAAGGCAGGCAGGGATTTTCTTTTTTGGTATTGATTGCGAGCGGATGCTTTTCTACAGATCCGGTTCGCCCGGCCCCCCTCACCCTGCCGGGTTTATGAAAAACTGTGGATCCGTGGTGTCACATGTACATGCGATTATCACATTACCATGTGACAAAAATATGCCCGCCAACGCCAGACGTGACAGGGGCAGGGGGGTGGGGGGACCCCTTTTTAAAAATTGGGGGGGGAGGGGGCCGGGTTCTTTTACCACCCCCCCACCCCACAGGGGGGTCATGGGGTCTTGGGATCCGGAGCATTATTTCCCGGGCCATGCGGTTTTGCCGGTGCGGGCTTCCGGGGCAGGGACTTTTTTACCTTATAGTAACTTAAGGGGTGGCTGACCTTCTCGCAGATAGGATCGCGGTGGACGCAAAGCCCTGTGGTCTGCATCGCGGCACAGGCCGGTGTAGTGTATTCGGTGGAGGTCCCCCCGCGTCCCGTGATATGCTCGACCTGGTACATGGTCTTTTCCACATCGAAATCCGGCGAACGGGCATAGAGTGCGGCGATACCGGCTGAATCCATCCCGATGTTGTGGAGGAATGCGGTGAGCGAAAAACGCCCGGCATGGGTGAGATTGACGCCTGCCGCAAGCGCAGCGATGAGCGCCTTCATGCACGGGGGAAACGCGCCTTCCTCGACTTTCCCGAACTGCCGCAGCATCTGCTCCTGGTATGCGGCCTTGATATCCGCAGCACGCGGGGCGAGCTGCTCGCAGATATCCTTTGGCACCCGGTGAGGGAGATCCCGGCGCAGCATCACCCGGACACGCTCACGCAGAAGTTCGTACCGCTCGTTCTTGTTAATCGTAACAAAACCCTTTTCTACGCGCCGGTTGATGAGCCGGAACCGGTCGTCGTGCAGCGGGGCGACGAGCTCCACGTAGTCGGGCACCGGCATACGGTCTCTCTCAATCCTGATGCCCAGTTCGTCCGCAACAGCGATCCAGAGCCGGGAATACTCCCCGTCTTCCTGCATGTACCCGCTGTTCCATTCCTCTTCGTTCACGAGGAAATAATACGCCCGTTCGGATTCGTACCGGGTGAGACGGTCAATGAGTTGCCGGTCGTTAATACAGGAAGCAACGATCCGTGCGAGGGCATAGGCCGCGATCTCGTCGTCGGGGCTGTCGCTGACGGAAGGGACATGGTTTTTCCGCGGGGCAGAAGCTTCCTTTATTCGGGCTACCGCCCGATCGACGAGCGCCTGCCCTTTTGGTGTCGAAAGCAGGGTACCGAGCGATGCAAAACGTGCCCGAATGGGATCCTGGGCTTTTTTCAAAAAGGGAAAATGGGAGAGTTCCTTGCCTGAGGGCACAAAGTCCATTCAGTCAGCCTCAATCCGGGGAGCAAGCAGGTACTCGACGTGCCCGTTGCCACCCGCGATCTCAAAGGAGAACCGGACCGGGTGGTCGACACCAAGGCAGACCTCGACTTCGGCTGCCTTTGCCATAACCTTTCCCATATCCCGAAGGTAATCGAGGGAGAAGAGCGACCGCACGTCCGCGGGAACGAGCGACTTGAGCTCGTCTTTCCCGAACTCACGCTGGATGTGGTCGGTATCTCCTTCCGCGACCATGAAAAAGGTCTGGTCTTTGGGGTTGATCCCCATCGCTATCTTGTCCGAGATCACGGCAGCAGCCTTGATCGCGTTGTTGAGGTCTTCTCCCGAGATAACAACCTTACCGGGCAGGTTGATGGTCGGGGAGTTGGGGTCTTTTCGTATGGTATTTGTGTCGAGCAGGGTGATGGAGTAATGGTAGCCGTGGACGCTGACCGCCATCTTCTGGGCGTTGTCGCCAAGTTCGAGGCTGATAAGGTCGCCTTTCCCGCCCATGTTGAAAATATTCTTCATCTTTGAGATGTCGACCCCGAGCTCGCTCGCTGTCGCCTTGAACGTATCGAAGGCCTCTTTTTTGAGCGTGAGAGCGATCATCGCTACATTGGCGGTGTCCACTGCCCGGGTGGAAATGCTGTCCTCTGCGGTATGCAGCCGGCACTCGGGAACGAGTGCCGAGATCGCTTCAATGGCCTCCCGGAATACGTCTGCGTCAATGGTTGCTTTTAACATCGCGTTCCCCTTAACAACTGTCTTATACAGTATATCGTCATACTTTAATTATAGCGTTTTGGGTTCGTTTCAGGGATTTTTTCATCCGGAGGAGCATGCATGGGGTCACAATGGTCGCGGGACAAGGTCTATATCAGGGCAAAACACGAGGGCTTTCGGTCCCGTGCATCGTACAAATTAATCGAGATCCAGAAAAAATTCGAGGTCATCCGGAACGACGATAACATTATCGATCTCGGGGCAGCACCCGGGAGCTGGCTCCAGGTCCTGAGAACCCTCACGAACGGAAGGGTTCTCGGGATCGATTTAAACCCGATAGCCGCCCTGGAAGGAGTCGAAACGATCGAGGGGGATCTTACCGACCCGGAAATACAGCGCCAGGCGCGGGAGATGCTCGGGACGGTCAGCATCGTGGTCTGCGATGCTGCCCCAAAGCTCTCGGGACACAAGAGCTACGACCAGGCCCGGGCGATTGCACTCGGGGAAGAAGCGTTGCAGTTTGCCTGCCAGGTGCTTAAGCCCGGCGGGAACTTTATCATAAAATCCTTCCAGGGCGAGGACTTCCCCGAACTCCTTGCATTGATCCGCGAGCATTTCTATGCCGTAAAAACCTACAACACCAAGGCTACGAGGAAAGGAAGCACAGAAATTTATATTATCGCAAAGAATTTCAAGGGTTGAACGCAGCCCATGACCGAGACGCTCAAAGATCCCTGTGGACGACCGGTGACAAACCTCCGGATCAGCCTGACATCCCGCTGCAACCTGTCCTGTATCTATTGCCACGCCGAGGGTGAGAAAAATCCCGAGAGCGAGATGAGCGCTGACGAGATCATCGCCATTATGCAGACTGCCGCGAAGTTCGGGATCCGGAGCATCAAGTTCACCGGCGGGGAACCGCTGATCCGGCCGGATATCCTGCAGATCATCCGGGCCGTCCCGAATGAGATCGAAGCCTCGATCACGACAAACGGCATCCTCCTTGCCGATAGGGCCGCAGACTTAAAAGCAGCAGGGCTCCGCAGGGTAAATGTCAGCCTCGACAGCCTGAACCCCACCACCTACAAGAAGATCACCGGCAGCGACCGGCTGGGGGAAGTGCTTGCCGGGATCGATGCAGCACTTAAGGTCGGCCTGACCCCGGTCAAGCTCAACATGGTGGTCCTTGCAGGAATCAACGACAACGAGATCGATGATTTCCTTGCCTATGTAAGAAACAACCACAACCTTGTCCTCCAGCTCATCGAACTGATGCATTTCAACGACTGTGAGTACCACGGGGATTTAAATGACCTCGAAACCAGCCTTGCCGCACGATCCGAACAGATCCTCACGCGCCGGATGCACCACCGCAAGAAATACTGCCTTGACGGTGCCGAGGTGGAAGTTGTCCGGCCCCTGCATAATACCGAATTCTGTGCATTCTGTAACCGGCTCAGGGTGACATCTGATGGCAAACTTAAGCCCTGCCTCCTCCGCACCGACAACCACGTTGCAACCCGGGGGAAAAAAGGGGCGGAACTCGAAGCCCTCTTCCGGGAAGCCGTTGCACGGCGCGAACCATTTTTTAAGTAGGGGGGGTTTCCGGGCCCCTCTGTTTCCTGTTTGCCGGCCTCTTTGAGGAACATGGCAATATATTTACAATTCCGGCATCCACTAGAACCGTATGAATGCGGATAACGATTACCTCTCCACCCTTCAGCACCTCTGGGAAAAATCCCTGATCCTGCACGACACTTCCCTTTTTAACAAGACCCTGTATTTTTATTTCCTCGATTCTCTCGCCCATATCGATTACACCTGCAGCATTTACGCGTTCAACTACCAGTCCCCGAAGAACATTATCGGGGGAGAGTACATGCGCTGGCGCATCGATGAGGAAAAAAAGGGAGACCGGGCGAAGTTCCCCGCATTTATTGTATGGCTCAAGGAGAAGCACCCGGAAAAGTTTGCCACCCTTCCCTCCCTCTGGCAGATGGTGTACGATCCTGAAGACCCGGCGGGATACCGCAGTTTCCGGATCGTGCTCGATCCGGACAGCCGCCAGCCGATACCCCCCGAAGTCCTCATTGCCATAATCGAGGAATTTTTCGATCAGGATTTCTTAAAGAGCATGTACGAGGATGCATCGCTTTCCACGCTCTTTACGACATATCTTAACGGCTGCAAGGCCTGAAATGCCATGGATGTCGGCCGGCTCTGCGCAGCGCTCGTTGCGATAAAAAGCGAGAATCCTCCCGGGGACACTGCGGATGTCATAGAGTATATCCGGGACTTTCTGGACGCCCGGGGCATCCCGGCAACGGTCACAGATACCGGCAGCGGCCGCTGCAACCTGGTGACAAAGAACCCAAAAAAGCCGCTCCTTTTCTGCGGGCATGTCGATGTCGTACCGGCCGGGGAGGGGTGGACACACCCGCCGTACGCGGGAGTTATCGAAGACGGTTCTATCTGGGGCAGGGGGGCGACCGATATGAAGGGAGGGTGTGCGGCAATCCTTGCTGCCTGCGATTCCGTTGTGCAGGAGGGCCGCGAACTGCCAGCCGATCTCGCGTTTGTCTGCGATGAGGAGGCCGGGGGCGATTACGGGATCCGGCACCTGATCCGGGAGAATATGCTCGCTCCCTGCGATTGCCTTATTGCCGAGCCCACGCCAGCCCGCCACCCCTGTATCGGCCAGAAAGGGCTCTGCCGTATCACGGTCGATTTCACCGGTACACCGGGGCACGGCTCGCTCTACCCGGTTGTCGGCGTCAATGCGATCATAGAAGCGATGGGGCTTCTTTCCTATTTACACACTCTCCATGACAGGAGGTTTCCAATAAACGGGGACCTCAAAGAGCTCGTCGAAGCGTCAGCCGGGGTATTTTCCGAGGAATTCCACATCCTGGACGGCAGCAGGATCCTCGAACGGGTCACCTTCAACCCGGGAGTGATCGTGGGCGGGGAAAAGGTCAATATCATTGCCCGGCACTGTTCGCTCGGTCTTGAAATGAGGATCCCCTGGGGGTGCAGTATCCCGGAGATCGTCAGCGATATCCGCAAACATGTACCGAACGGGACCGTGAATGTCGATACAACGAGCGATCCTACCCTCACCGATCCGACGGGGGATTTTACCACAATTGTCTGCCGGGAAGTGAAACGGACCTGGGGCGGGACGGTCTTTCCCATCCTCCAGTGGGCGGCAAGCGATGCCCGCCACCTCCGGCGCGCCGGGTTCAACGTCATAGAGTACGGCCCCGGGGAGCTTGCTACCCTACATGGGATCGACGAACGGGTTTCCGTGGCGTCGCTCGAAAAAGCCGTCAGGATCTACCGGGGCATTCTCGATGCGTACAGCATCAGGAAAAAAGCCCCGTAACCCTGCCGTGCCCCTGGTACAGGAACCGTCCTGACAGTCTGATTCTTCAGGTCTTGTGGTACGGGCAGATGAAAAAAGAGATTACTTCTTTCCGCGCCTTACACCGGCACAGGCAATCCCTGCCACAACAAAGGCGGCGAGGGCACAGAACGGCGAGAGCGGGGTAAATGTGGTTGCGGTAGCAACCGGCGTCTCTGTGGCAGTAACCGTAAGGGAAGATGCAGGTTCCAGAGTCGGAGATGTGGTCGGGAGTGCCTGTGTTGTTGTTACCGCTGTTACCGCAGTCGTTGTCTTTACACCCCCAAGGACCCACGGGGCCGGCGTTGTCGTTGGTAAACCGGTTACCTGATAGACCTGCCCCTTTCCCCTCACCGAGTCCAGATTGCTCTGTGCATCGGCATAATTCGGGCTGAGGGACAATGCCGTTTTGAAACAATTGCTGGCATCCTCGTACTGTTCGAGCGCTGCATAAGCCTCTCCCTTGTTATTCCAGATCTCTGCGTTCTTGGTAGTCTCCTGCGTGGCCTTGTTGAATGCATCGAGGGCATCGCTGTATTTCTGCTGTGACAGGTAGATCAGGCCGATCTGGTTCCAGGTATCTGCATTATGGGGATCGATATTTGTACATTGTGCATACGATTTGAGCGCTGCATCCGGGTTTGCGGTTTTTACATACGAGTCCGCAAGGTTACAATAGGTTGCTGCAGAAGGCGTCCCTTTCGTGGTCACATTGACATAGGCAGCAACTGCTTCATCGTATCTCCCGAGTTTGTAGAGCGCATAGGCCCGGGCATTGAGGGTATCGGAACTCGTCCGTATTGCAAGGGCGGCGTTCGCCGAATCGAGCGCCGCAGAATACTGTCCGAGCGCATTCAGGGCAACTGCCTTACCCGAAAGGGCCAGTACATATGACGGGTCGAGCGAGAGCGCATTATTGTAATACGTAACTGCATCCGCATAATTCCCCGCGGTGGCTGCATTCTGGCCTTTCGTATACCATTCAAGGGCATCCTCTGCTGCAACGGCAGGGACAAGAACGAGGATAATTAAAAGGACGATTCCGGCCTTTGCGCTCTTTTGCATACCCGAAAATTCTCTTTTATCGCAGATGAATGTATTGTTTCCATAAAAACCCCGTAGAACTAGGCGGATGTTTCGGAGGACACCCCCAGTACCCCAGCCGTTGCTATCGCCACCGTCACTCCAAGGATTGCAGCGAAGGTAAACGCCATAAGAAATCCCGCAGAGTCCGCGATGAGCCCGGCAAGGAGGGGAAGAACAGCCATCCCGAGATAACTGGATGTTGAGAACAGGCCCATGAGAAGGCCCTGGCGCCCGGGAACCTGTGCAAGAAATGCCATCTGGGCGATCATCACGATACCGGCAAGAGCACCGAGGATAGCAAACGAGACGGGTGAAACCGGGATGAGAAGAACGGCTCCTGCCATAAGGAGGGATGACCAGAAGATGACCCGTCCGCTGAAAAGCCGGAAACGCGATGCGATAAGGACCGTAACGATGGTGGCAATACTCATAGATGCGATCCAGAAACCAACGATATCGGGAGTGCCCTCTGAAAAGTCAGGGTACAGCGATGATGCAACACCGGTGATCCCGACAAGGATAACTGCCGAATACCAGAGCCAGAGATTTGTGCGGATAAACCGGCAGACCCGGGAGGTCTCGCGCTTTTCCGGGGGTGAAATCACCGGCCATCCGACAGCGGCGCTCCCTGCAAGCGCAATGAGGGTGAACACAGCAAAGAAACCGATCGCAACGACCGATGATGAAAAGAACACGGCAAGCCAGCCTGACAGGAGAAGGCTCACGACCAGCCCGAGATTGAGCATCGCCATGTAATTCCCGCTCATGCGGACATGATCGGTGCGGGAATTGACATAGGCCAGAGCGGCTGCGACAAAGAGACCGGCCCCAATCCCCTCAAATGCCCGGATGAGGACCACCAGTAAGGGGGAGGAGACAACAACGAGAAGACCACCGGAGATCACGGTCATGAGGAGGCCGCTGCGCAGGACGGGTGAAGTCCCGTAACGATCGGTCAGTACCCCGCCAGGAAGCGTTGAGACAAAGGCACCAAAAAAATAGGCAGCGTAGATGGCCCCCTGCCATGCGGATGTTTCGGCAAACTCCGGCAGCACCGGCACAATCGCATTCGAAAGGGCCATAACCGCAAAGATCCCGAGGCAGATTACGGCACCCTGCACCCGGGATTCTGCCATGGAAATCAGCACATGCGGTACGTTTCCAGATTCATCGGCGAGTGAGTCTGGATATGGTAGCGCTTGTAGATGGAACTGGCGAGATCGATGGTGTTGTTCTCGTCGCCGTGGATGCAGAATATTTTCTCCGGCCGCGGCTGGATCTGCCCGATGTAATTCATCAGCTGGCGGCGGTCAGAATGCCCGGAGAACCCGTCGACCGTAACGATCTCAAGGTTGATCGTAATGGTGCCTTTGCGTCCCATCGGCACCTCGCGCCAGCCCTTCTGGATGCGGCGCCCGAGCGTTCCGTCGGCCTGGTACCCGACAAAGACAAGTGCGTTCTTCTCATCCTCTGCAAGGTTTAGGAGGTATTCCATGATCGGGCCGCCGTTGAGCATCCCGCTTGTGGAGATGATGACGCACGGATCGCCGTTGACCACTTTTTCCCGGACCTCGGCAGAGTCGACCTGCTGGAAACACTCGGCAAGGAACGGGTTGTGTCCTTCCCGGAAGATGAGGTTGCGAAGATCGGTATTGAGGTACTCCGGGTAGGTCGTGTGGATCGCGGTGGCTTCCCGGATCATACCGTCGATATAGATCTTAACCTGCGGGATCTTGCCAAGGCGCATCCCCTCTTCGAGAGCAAGCATGACCTCCTGCGACCTGCCAACGGCAAACGCCGGAATGATCACCTTGCCGCCCCGCGAGAGCACCGTGTTGATGGTCTCGTAGAGTTTTTGTTCCGCATCGGACCGGGCAGGCTGGAAATCGTTCGAGCCGCCGTACGTGCTCTCCATGAAGAGAGTTTCGAGCCGGGGGAACTGGTTGACCGCCGGATTAAACAGGCGGCTCTTGCTGTAGTTGAAGTCACCGGTAAAAGCGATGTTATACAGCCCGTCTCCTACATGGAAGTGGGCGATGGCCGAGCCGAGGATATGGCCAGCGTTATGGAAGGTTAGCTTGATATCCGGGGCGATATCCGTCACGCTGCCATAATTGAGAGTAATGGAGTGCCGGATGTAGGTCTTGACCTCGTTTGAGCTGTAGGGGATCTTCCGGCCTTCCTTGTTGATAACATCGAGATAATCCAGCTGGAGCATTGCGGAGAGATCCCGGGTAGGCGGGGTCGAATAGACCGGCCCTTCGTAACCGTATTTATAGAGCAGCGGGATGAGCGCACAGTGGTCGAGATGGGCATGGGTAAGGACGACCGCATCGAGCTGGGCGAGGGGATGGATTTCCGGAACATACAGGTAGGGTGTGGCCGAGGCATTGTCGGGTTTTTCCCCGCAGTCGATGAGGACCCTGCTGTCCGGCGTGGTAAGAAGGAACGCGGCGCGGCCGACCTCCCGACAGCACCCGAGCGTGGTAACCCGTACCCACTGGTCCTTTTTAAGGGGGTTGCCGGCTTCGTCCCGTCCGACGATATCCCGGTGGATCCGCCGGCCGATGGTGCGCAGGAACTGTTTGCGGTCCTCGTTGACCACACGGAGGTACTGCCGGACCTGCTTAACGGTGCTGCTCTCTATGGGGGGAGTCCGGACAACTTTTGGCGTCCATCCGATATGGCGGGTGATATCCCGCAGCGTAATCCCGTTCTTGCCGATGACGACCCCGGGTTTTTCCGCTTCTATTAAGACTTCCCCGGTGTCAGCATCAAAAAAGATATCGGTGATACCGGATGATTCGGGAACGACCGCCCGTATCTCGACAGCGGCCTTTTCGGGGTCTTCGAGAATGGTCGGGCGGACAACAATTCTTTTCCTTAAGTCGCGCGCGAGGACCCGGATCAGGTCGGCCTCATCGGCAAACCGTTTTGGATCGTCGGTATAGATCACCAGTTCCGGCCCTTCGAATTCCACCTGCTGCACCGTGATGCCTGCGGGCACCTTCTCGTTGATCTTATCCTTGAGCTCTTTAAGCCGATCTTCGATTAACATGTTCCAAACGTCCTAAAAAAAGATTATACGGGAATTTTGGCGAGGTATTTTTTTATGTCGTCTTCACCAAGTTCCTGGAATTTATCCCTGGTGATGACAACGACATGCACACCCTCGCCGGATCCTGCATCCCGTTTCATCGCTGATTTCAGAGAACGGATCGCCAGTTCGATCGCTTCGTCCTCATTCATGTCCGCGTGGTACCGGTCTTCGAGGACACCGTATGCCATGGGGGAGCCTGAACCCGTGGAGACGATATCGTTCTCCTTTGTTGCCCCGCCAAGGGCATCTACAGAATAGACGCTCGACCCGTGTTCGTCGATCCCGCCGACCAGCAGCTGGACATAATACGGCATGTACCGGTTCTGGTTAAGGAAATTTGAGAGCAGGGTCGATGCAGCGCCTACCGTAATTGCCCGGGACCTGCGAATCTGGTACAGGTTGCATTCAACCGTGATGATCCGGGCCAGCTGCTGGGCATCCCCAACGCCTCCCGCAATGGTCATGCCGATCCGGTCGGCAATCTGGTACACCTTCTTTGCACGTTTGCTTGCGATCAGGTATCCCATAGTCGCACGCTTTTCTGTCGCGAGGATTACCCCTCCGGCAAACACCAGGCCAACTGTGGTCGTCCCTTTCATGGACTCCGGGTATTGTTCAGGCATATTGCACCTCAAAAACAAATGAACGCCAAAAATTATGTTAAAAGCGTTTATGGTATTAGGGGATATCAGGAAATTTAAAGGTTATCATTCACATGTCCTCTTTACAGAGGACACGGATAAGTTCGCGGTCGTAGAGCATTGCAACCAGGCGCTTGTCGCCGTTTACGACCGGCAGCTGGTCGACCCGGGACCGGCGCATTTTCAGGGCACATTCGCTGACCTCGGCGTTTTTCGGGACGGCAACGACGTTTTTTACCATCGCGAGTTTTACCTGCCGGTTGGGAAGCTGGACCCGGGAGATCCCGAAACTGATCGTGTGGTTGTCCCGGATGCTCTCCCAGGTCCACTCATCGTCATCGGTGCCGTTCGAGAAGTCGCTCACACCGACCGAATCCTCGATACTGGAGTTCCGGATAAGGTCGCGTTCTGATATAATGCCCTGCAGGACGCTGTCTGCATTCAGGATAGGGATAGCATCCACACCGGAGATCTCCATGACCCTCCCCACCAGGGGCAGGGGTGTCTCTTCCCAGAGTGCAAAGGTCTTGCTCGTGTAGACCTCCTTGATCTCTTCCTTGATCTTCATCTGGGCAATCGCATGGATGAGGTCGGCGACGGAGAGCAGGCCGATGAGCTTGCCATCCTCGACAACCGGCAGCCTCCTGATGCGGTGGGCGACCAGAAGCTTTGCCGCAGTCCGGATGTCCTCGTCGGGCCCGATGGTCACCGGTTTTGAGGTCATCAAAAGGCCGAGCTGGGTCTCTTCGGGTTTGCGCAGCAGGTCTTTCCGGGTAATGATACCTACCAGTTTCTTGTTCTTGAGAACAGGAACACCCGAGATGCCGGTCCTTTTAAGGATCTTAAGGACATCATCGCGGTTACCGGGAATATCGACGTGGACAACGTCCACGGTCATGTAGTCCTTGACAAGCATATCCGTTATGATCTCACCACCATGGTCGTTACCGGGCTGTGGGCGGTGATGTATGTGCTGACGCTTCCGATCAGCAGTTTGTCAGTCTGGCTTTTGCCATGGGAACCGGCAACGATCAGGTCCGCCTTTTCCTGTTCTGCAAGACCGATAATTTCAGTTCCCGCATGGCCCTGCTTCATATGGGTGATAAGGGCGACCCCGCTGGTTGCAGCAGCCTTCTTTGCCTTTTCAAGGACGGCATTTCCCTCGGTTTCGAGAACACGGTACATGATCTCGACCGTGTTGTCCGCCGGGAGAGATGTGAAAAGGCCGGTTTCTACTACATAAATGGCGTGAAGCTTTGCGTTCCACACCTTTGCCTCGTCGACAGCCCGCTTCAGCGCCAGGTCGCTTGCTTCTGAACCATCGATAGCAACAAGAATGTTAGTAAACACTGCCATCACCCAAAACAAACATGCCAATTTTATTGAATTTACAAATTAAAAACGTTGTTCCTGATTTGGCCGACCGGCGCCCGTTTTACAATGGACGCTGTGGGATCGCGGCTGAATTCAAGCGCGGATTTGGATGGATCGAGCGTAAAAAGGGTCGCGCGCCCACTTTTACGGATGAAGAAGCCGCTGCCGGCCAGGGTTGATCCGGCAATCGCGGACCGGAGCACGGTACGGGGGTCGAGGCGGTACACGGTCGCGGCAAAGGCCATCTCGGAAAACATGTCCGGGGGAACGAACATCACATTGTCGGTTCCGAGCAGAACAGTACACCCGAGTTCCAGCATCCGGGAAACCGGGGGATACCGGGACGATGCCGTAACACCAAGTACCCAGTTCGAGCGGAGGCAGACCGCTATTGGGATCTGACGGTCGGCGCATTCGCGGAGCTGTTTTTTCGTTGCATGGGTCATATGGACGAGCAGGTCGGGATCGAATGCAAGGGCGGCATCGATATCTTCGTTGTCCCGCTCTCCTGCATGGAATGCAACGGGCCGGCCGGCTCTTTTTGTCTCAGCGACCTGCTTTTCAACATCCGGGATATCCCGGGTGCTGCTGATCCCAAGCCCGTCTGCAACTGCATCCCCTCCATCGCGGCCAAAGATCACCGGTCGGAAATCCAGTCCTGTTGAGGCTTCCTTAAGGGCCTCAACACCCGCTTTTCCCCCTTCGCGGAAATCCGCACAGCCCGCAGTACCGGCATTCATCATCCCGCCGATCGATCGACGCATGGCACGGACAAGATCCCCCCGGGAGGCCCGTGCAAGGAGCCGGTGCTTTAGGCCATCCGGGGGAGTGACGAGGCTTACGAGATCCCCCGTGCTGCCGCAGTCCATGGCTATCGTATCTGCAAGGTGGGTGTGGGCATTGAAAAACGCGGGGCAGATCCAGATATCCGAGGCGCGGGGGTTATCCTCGATTGCCGTTATCCGGCCCTCCTCGATCACGATATCGACCGGCTGGAGTAGGAGATCCTCGCCCAGAAGGGCACGGCCTGATATGATTAACGGGGCGTTCATGGCCTGTCGTGACTCTCCTTTATATATCGAAAAATGAAATATATTTGCATATGGCAAAGAAACAAGGCGGAAGATTACTTTCCTCAGCGGGTCTCGTCAACTATTACGAGAGTGAGGACCGGCGTGCAATTCACATCAGCCCCATCACGATTATGGCGGTAGCCGCAGTCATCGGTATCATCACACTTATTTTCAACATCCTCTTTTCCACATCTGCATAAGGAGAAAAATTCCTTTTTTCTTACTTCGGGCACTGTGCCTTGAGCAGCCGCCGGGTAATGTCCTCTGCCGCGGAGAAGTACAGGTTGTCGTGGCCGGTCCATTTCGGGCAGTTCCGGAAATGGACTGCAGGAACACCGTTGTTGCTCTCGCCCATCACGAAATTTGCAAACCCTGCGATCTCGTCAACAACCGCTTCTTCCGTGATCTTGAGCTCATGACCGAAGAGATCGGTATCGCCGCGGAAGTCACGGATCGCGGTAAACCCGCTCCACCCGATGGCATGGCCGGTCTGCCCGCGCCGGAACGACCGCCCGCAGGTATCGGTGATGATCACGCCGACCTTCTTTTTGGTGATCTGTTCTATACGTTCCCGCACGTCCTTTGCCGCTTTTATGGGATCCGGCGGGAGGAAGATTACCATGCCGTCCTCGATATTGCTCTGGTCCACCCCGGCCCTGACCCCGATATGCCCCCAGGGAAGTTCGGACATGATAAACGGCTGCTCCAGGATGATATCCTTTGATACATCGAGCACGGCCTGGACAAAACGGGGGTCTTCCCCGTTAAGTTTTCCGAGCCTCGTTGCACGTTCCGTTGGTTTGATCCCGGACAGGGCCCGGGTATGTCCCTCTGCCTTTGAATAGACCGTTGATGCAATGGAAATGATATCGCCGTCTTCCATACTCACCTTTTCACAGATCAAGGCAGCAATATTGTCTCCCTTTTTTATGAGCGGCAGGCCCCGGATGCCGGTAACAATAATATTTTCCATATTACCGGTTCTATGAGGCAATTGCCCGATATAGGGATTTCGTTTGGCTTTTTCTCCCGCAGTTCCAGGAGAGTTTTCCCGTGTACCTGCACAGGGCTCTGAAGAAATCCCTGTCCGGGAAAAACATTGTACCAACAATAAAAATCCCGGGGCCTGCCGTACTATTTCGGGAAAACTTCCCTACTATTTCCAAAAATTCCAAAAGAGATCGAGCGATTGCCCCGACCTTTAAAAAAACCGGTCGCCCCCCTCCCCCCGTTTGCCCATTAGTAAAAAAACCGGTCGGACCGATCGATATCAGAGATCGGTCGGGTCGACCTTATTTGTTCCAGTGCCAAAACCTCTGTTTCCATTGAACGTTCAGACGACACGGAATGATCGGTCCGATCGTACTCAATGATCGGCCGGACCGACCGATCCTGATCGTTGGACGGGGCGATCCCTCACGCATCAGCAGGCAAAGGCAGCCCCCTCCCTCCGTTTACTGCTCTGCAAAAAACCGGTCGGACCGATCGATCTTAGTGATCAATCAAGGTTACACCTAGTACACGCAAACCCACGGGCATGTATCTTTTAAGATTTCCTGCAGAGCCCATGTATCCATATATTTTTATAATGGATACACGCATCACCACTTGTTTATGTACCTCATCCTCCAGTGCCCGGGGTGCAGGACGTTTACCTATGTAGACCGGTTCCAGAAATGGAAGCTCTGCCCGGTATGCGGACATGCCTACGAAGTGGCAAAAGTGCCTGCCTATCTCGACGTGGAGGATTACCGCGACGCGGAGCATATCATAAAACAGATGGAGAAACACCTCCACACCCATAAAAAGAAGGATTTTTCCCCGGAGGAATCCGAGGAACTGCGCCGGCACTATGCGGAATGGTTCCGGACACGGTGCCACTAACCTGCCAAGCGTTGAGGTATTCTGATATCCGTTAAAAATGACAGGCTTCGTTACCCTGTGGATGGAGATACCGGGTATTTACCTTTACCCGGCAAACAGTTCCGGGGATACAAACCGGCCATATTATACCGGCTTTGCGGATTAACCTGGGATCACCATGCAGGCGCAGACCTCTTCTTATGATATTGCTATAACCGGGGCGGGGCCGGCGGGCCTTTTCTGCGCCATCCACGCTGCGGCATCCGGGGCAAAAGTTCTCATCCTTGAAAAAAACCCGCAGCCCGGGGAGAAACTCTGTATATCGGGCACGGGCCAGTGCAACATCACCCACAGCGGCAACATCAGGGACTTTTTTTCCCGGTACGGCGCCAACGGGAAATTCCTCAGGCCGGCTCTCATGGGGTATACGAACGAGGCTCTTATCCGGTTCTTTGAAGAAAAGGGGATCGCCATGGAAGTCACCGATGGCGGGAAAGTATTCCCGGCAAACCGCAGTGCCGCTGCTGTCTTAAAAGTCCTTGCCGATGAATGCCGGAAGTGCGGTGTCGGGCTGAAATGCGGGGAATCGGTAACGGAAATAAGGAAAACGGCTTCCGGTTTTACCCTTCATACCACCGGACAGGAATACCCTGCAAAGACGCTGGTCATTGCCACAGGTGGCATGTCGTACCCGAAAACGGGATCGACCGGGGACGGGTTCCGGTTCGCGGCCGCGCTTGGCCATCCGATAACAGAGCCCGGACCTGCATTGACCCCGCTTGTTATCGACACATACCCGTTTTCTCTCCTTGCCGGTATCTCGTTTCCCGGTCTTTCCTTTTCAGTCTGGAGGGATTCCCGCAAGGTCATGGAACGGAGCGGCGATGTACTGCTGACACATGCAGGCCTCTCGGGCCCGGGTATCCTTGACTGCTCCCGGGATATCCGGGCGGGGGATGTGATACGGCTCGCATTTGCCGGGCCGGTACAGCGGGAAACCATGGAAAGAGCGCTCATCGATCTGGTGCAGAAAAACCCGACCCGACTGGTAAAAACCCTTGTCTCCCACACAGGGATACCCGAGCGTCTGGTTGAATCGCTTATCCACCTTGCCGGTATTCCTCCGGACTGCACCGGCGCCCATCTTCCCGCAGCCTCGCGGAAAAAACTGTCCGATCTGCTGACCGGATGCCCGCTTACCGTAAAAGCGCTTGGGAACTTTTCTGTTGCAATGGTGACCCGGGGCGGCGTTGCCTTAAAAGAAGTAGACCCAAAGACCATGGAATCGCGTATCGTCCCGGGACTCTTCTTTGCCGGGGAAGTGCTCGATATCGATGGCGATACCGGGGGATACAACCTCCAGGCGGCATTTTCTACCGGGTACAGCGCCGCACGGGGATGTATGGAACGGTTAAAAGAGATTAGGTAAAGTTCCGGCCAAAACTCACCGAAGCGACCGGATCACTTTTCCGAGGCGCCGGACACCTTCACGGATGCGCTTCGGGCTCGCATTGGAAAAGTTCAGGCGGAGCGTATCGGTTCCTCCGCCATCGACATAGAACGGGATACCCGGCAGAACGGCGACCTGTTCTTTTAATGCGGCAGAAAAAACATCCATGGCGGAAATCCCTGACGGGAGCGTAACCCAGACAAACATCCCGCCCTCAGGGCACGTCCAGGTGATACCGGCGGGCATCTCTTCTGCCAGTGCACCGACCATGCAGTCCCTCTGCATGCTGTATGCAGCACGTATCTTTTTGATGTGCACATCGATATCGTTCGTTTCCAGGTACTGCGAGGCGATCCTCTGCGAGAGATAATTCGAATGGAGGTCCGATGCCTGCTTGGCGATCACCAGCTGCTCCATGATCTTTTTAGGGGCACAGACCCATCCCATGCGCATCCCGGGGGAAAGGATCTTGGAAAACGAGCCGGTGAGAATTGTCTGATCCGGCAGCAGTTTTTTCATCGGGGGATATGCTGTTCCCGAAAACTGGAGTTCCCCGTAGGCATCGTCTTCGACAACAATAGTGCGGTGTCTTTTCAGGATCTCCGCACATGCCTGCCGCTGTTCCGGAGAGTACGTAATCCCCGACGGGTTCTGCGAATTGGGAATGCAATAGAAAAGTTTCGGAGACTCCTTGCAAATAGCAGCCTTAAACGCCTCCGGATCCGGACCGTCGTTTCGGAGATCGATCGGGACAAAGACCGGTTCGTACAGGGAAAACACCTGGATGGCACCGAGGTACCCGGGTCGTTCTATGGCTACCCGGTCCCCGGGATTGATGAGGATCTTGCCGATGAGATCGAGACACTGTTGGGATCCGTTCGTGATCAGGATCTCGTCAGGGGAGATCTCCATTCCAAGCCGTTTTTTGTACCGTTCTGCAATAAACCGGCGCAGTGCCGGGTATCCTTCGGTTGTCGAGTACTGGAGTGCCGTCCGGCCGTCTTTTTCAAACACCTCTTTTGCCGCCCGGGCAATCCCGTCAACATCGATCAGTTCGGGATTTGGCAGCCCGCCGGCAAACGAGATAATTTCCGGATTCTCCGTTACCTTGAGGATCTCACGGATAAACGATTTCGGTGTCTTCTGCATCCGTTGGGCAAATGCGTATTCCGTGTCGGAAACAAGCGGTGCTTCCTGCTTGAGAGTTGTTGCTTTTCCTGCCATGAGATCACGGCCTTAACCAGTATCCGGTACTATATTGAAAAATTGGGGATAAATACATAACAGGTTTTGGCGATTGGCAATCCCGGACACGGCAATTTATTAAAAAACCTGTCAGATTACACTTCAAAAGACTTTTTATCCTTACCCGCACACCGGTTCACAAGGTGTAGTTACATGATGGAAATCAAGAGCGTTGAAATCATGTCATGGGCAAAGATCCATGCATTGTTCGGTATTATCTTCGGCCTTATCTATGGCATCCTGTTTGCCATTCTCGGTTCTGCCATCGGGGCTTCTTTCGATATGCCGGGAGCGACGACCCTCGGCCTGCTCTCAATTATTGTCTTCCCGATCGTCTTCGGGATCATGGCATTTATCTGCGGAGCTATCATGGCGTTCCTGTACAACATCTTTGCCGGCAAGATCGGTGGTATCGAAGTAGAGCTGGTAGAGAAAAAAGCCTGATTCTCTTCATTTTCTTCTTTTTAATTTTCAGTACCGGCTGCCCGGTGTGCTGCCGTACATAGTCGGGTATTTTCATGGATTGGTAACGGCAGGGATTCTCTTATCCGGTACCTGTCCCGATATCACTCCATCGAAAAAGAGTGCGTGGTCCGGTCAACCGGTAACTACCCGCACGATGTGGGGGAGAAGCACGGTGATGTTGTTGAACGTTACCGCCGTATACATAACAATCAGGATTGCATAGAGTGCAACACCGGCTCCCCGTACTTTCGACTCTGCAATCAATGCTATCGGGATCACCAGCAGTAAAATCCCGCATTTGAGGATCACGTGGAGAAGCGGGAACGTAACCACTCCTGCCATAAGCGGATTGAGTTCAACCCCGCCCATCCCGAGGATTGCCTGGGTAGTGGTGATATCCAGCAGGAAGAGAAATGCAAGGACACCGGTGAAGATAAGCACCTGCAAAAGGGTCAGCTCACCATACCGGCCATGTACCGGGAGATAAGGTGCTCCGTTCCGGGAAGTCCCTGAAATTTGCATAACTGATGATTACACCAATTATATAAAATGTTTTGTACACTGACAACGCAAGATCCTTGCGTTTTATTGAAAAATATCAAAGGATTACGCATATTTTATGCAAATCTGAAAAACAGGTGTGAACAGATTTACTTTTAATAAATGTTCAAGATATTCGATCATAAAAGAGATGCTCCACACGGATGATATCCTTTCCGGATCCTGATAAGGGTCATTGAACCATTAAACGGATCATCCCCGGGAACCTGTGTCGGAATCACTCCTGACTGGAATAACGCAGATCGTTGTGCCGCTCTCTTTGCAGTACGCCTCAACCCGGGCCCCGACCCGGGCTGCCATGGCATTTGTTGTCAGGATCAGCGAATCCTGTCCACGCAGGGCCCGAAGAATGCATTTGTCGATCACGCCGTACGTGAATGCAAGGGTGAGGTTTTCCTTTGCTGCGCACATCTTTGCCCGGGTGCCCATCGCCCCTATACAGATGCCGGGCCGGGCCTGCATCCATGCCGAAACGGGCGAAAGATTGCCCTCATCCACATTGAAAACCGAGATTGTTCCCGGCGACGGATGGCAGCAGGTCTTATGCTGCAATAGGTTCTCGAGGATATGGATCATGTCAAGAACGCTTCGGGGTTTTTGTTCCGGCTGGGCAAACCCGCGGCGCCCGAGCTCCTGCGATAGTTCGAGGAGGATCGGCACAGAAAGGTGCGCCTTGCGGACCAGTTCGGGGTCCCCGAATGCCACTGCCGGGACATTCTCTTCCAGGATCTCCCCGTCAAGAAGGAGGATGACCCGGTCCGCCCACGGGTACGCGAGCTCGACATCGTGGGTCGATATAAAAATGGTCTTGCCCTCGTGGTTGAGCTCTTCGAGCAGTTCCATGAGGTCTTCCGAACCTGACGGGTCCAGCCCGCTTGTCGGTTCATCGAACACGAGAATGTCCGGGTCCATGGCAAGAACGCCGGCAATTGCCACCTTCTTTTTTTCGCCGCCGGAGAGATGGTGAGGAGGGCGCCGTTCGAATCCGGCCATACCTACCTGGCGGAGCGCCAGTGCAACCGCCTCATGGATGGCCTTTTCATCGTAACCGAGATTTGCCGGCCCGAATGCAACATCCTGATACACGGTCGGGGCAATGATCTGGCGGTCTGCGTTCTGCATTACGTAGCCCACCCGTTTCCTGAGCTGGCGCAGGGAGGGTGCATCGTACCGGATCGGCTCGTTATCGAAAAGGATCGTTCCTTTACCCGGGCGGATCATCCCGTTGAACATCTGCAAAAGCGTGGATTTCCCGGCACCGTTGGGGCCCACGAGGGCTACTTTTTCACCTTTTTTCACATGGAAACTGATGCCCCTGATTGCCTCGCGGTCTCCCGGGTAATGGTAACTTACATCCCGTGCTTCCAGTATGACCTTCATGAAAAAACCACAATTCCTGTTGTTATTGCCACTAAGATCCCGCCGAGCCCGGAAAGGTACAGGACAACCGGGATAAAAGACTGCATCCGTACCGGTTCCATCGGGTCAAGCGAGGGCATGATCCCGTTATAACACCGGCAGTCCATCGCGCGGACTATATCCTCACCAGCAATCCAGCTGGAGATAAAGAGCATCCCGCAGAGCATGGAAAACGAATGGATCGATTCCTTTGGCCGCTGGTACCCCAGCCGCATCTTCTGTGCCTGCCAGATCTCCTTTGCCTGATCGTAGAAGATAAAGATATACCGGTACATGATCATCATCAGGTCGATGAGTTCGACCGGGACACGACAGCGCTTCATCACGTTGAAGAGATCGGTCATCGGGATGGTCAGTGCGATAAAGAACAGGGATACCATGCAACCGAAGACCCGGGACAGGATCAGGACGGACTGGTGTATAGCGTTCGTTGTTATCGTTAGGTGTATCCACGACACCGGGGAAAACTCCCATACCACGTCCCCGCCGCCGAGCATGAATAACAGGACAACAATGCTGAAGACGGAAAAGACCACCGGTGCGAGAAGGAGTTCCCCGTAAATCCTCGCGGGAATGCGGGCGGGAACCAAAAGGACCATACTGAGTATGAGGCCCGACAGCACCGGGACAACCGGTGTCGGCGATACAAGACAAATACAAAGGGAACCAAGTCCCAGCAGGATCTTGGTTCCCGGGTGGATGTGCCGGAACGCATTGTTCTGTGCGGCATCGTCCAGCAGTGTTTCAAACATCGGGTCTCAGGCACGCTCCGCTCGTTTCTTCTGTCCCAGCCAGTACCCGATCACGAGTCCGACGATAACTCCCCCAAAGGTTGCCTGAAGGGCAAAGAGGGTCGATTCGATCTCGCCGCTGGGCGGTTCGTACTGCGGGATTAAGGGGGTGAACGAATCGACCGGCTTACCGGTCAGTTCCGCAATCTTCTCGGACCCGACATCGTCCGATCCGGAAAACTCGTGTCCCGACTGGCTGCTGACGTACATGAAAAGGACGACAAATACGATCACGCCAATAAGCGTGAGTATCTCCAGTTTCCTGTGTTCGAACATGGCTCACACCTTTTTTGGGGCTGCATCGGGTGTGCCGAGTGCCTTGTCGATCTGTTCCTTTGAGAAAACACCCAGTTTCTCGATGACATCCGGTTTGAGTTCAAGGATATACTTAAAGACCAGTGCAAGGACAAGGCCTTCGAGAATGGACAGCGGCACCTGGGTAATTGCAAAGATTGCAAAGAATGCGCCAAACGATGCAGCGATGCCTCCGACTGCGGCCGGGTAGGCGACAGCGAGCTCAAACGAGGTGATGACATAGGTGATGATATCCGCCACGGCTGCAACGCAGAAGACCGTGACGAATATATTGACCGAGGTGTTCTTAAGCAGTTTGTATACCAGGTACCCGACAATCGGGCCGCCAATTGCCATCGAGACCATGTTTGCCCCGAGGGTAGACAGGCCGCCATGCGCGAGGAGGAGCGCCTGGAAAAGCAGGACGACAAATCCTATCACCGCAGTGATGTACGGCTTAAAACACATTACCGAGAGGCCGGTCCCGGTCGGGTGGGAACAGCTGCCGGTGACCGAAGGCAGTTTGAGTGCAGATAAGATGAAGATAAACGCACCGCAGACGCCGAGCAGCGGGAGATATTCCCGGTCCTGTTTAAGCAGTTTTCTTAGTTCCAGTACACCCATGACGATGAACGGGATGGCGATAATCCACCATACGAGGCACCATTGCCATGGCAGGAATCCTTCCATAATATGCATAATTTATCGCACAATTTTACTTGTTTAAAGTAAATATAACTTACTTTTTCAAAGCAACCGAACGCTTTTATTTCGACGATAATATCAAAAACATTGTTTAAACCCGGGAAATTTCCAGGAAAAACAGGGAAATTTGGGGGTATACCAAACATTATTTCCCGATCAGGACAAGAATACGATCATGGAGATCAGTGACGGCCGGGAACTGTCGGCACAGAAGGTAAGGTATCTCAAATTCATTGCCGAAAAAGGGGGTCGCGTAAGGACAACGGATCTTGCCGGCGAATTCGGCGTCGACCCCTCCACGATCACAAAAACGATTGCGGAGCTTGCAAAGACCGGGCTCCTCTCCCACGAGCCGTACCATGGCATCTGCCTGACCATGGAAGGCCAGAGATATGCGAGGTACCTGGTAAAAAGGCACCGGATCCTCAGCCTCATGCTTACGCATTACGGTTTTTCCCACGAGCAGGCGTGCGAGGAGGCAAAACGCTTCGAAAGTTATGTATCAAAAGATGCCGTGGACCGGATCTGCGCGGCCATGGGACACCCGGGCCAGGGAGTATGCGGCGAGATAACACATGACGACGGGTGCCTTGCCCGTGAGCCGGCCGGTTGATCGGTTTTAAAGGAGAGTATATCCCGGACGCCCCCGTTTTTTTTAGGGAATGAGTGATCAAAAAAGACCCGGTTCGTTAAATATTGAAAACCGTTTTTGGGGTGTGCCCAACTTTTTCATAACCCTTATAGGATTCCCCTGCGATATTGCATCGCGGATTAACCCGACAAATCCATCACGAGTAATCCTTTGAGGAAAAAAATGCAGCCATCACCTGATCGAACCCAAAAAAATACGCCGGATAAACGAAACACCCTCTATATTGCCATTGCTGTCCTTGCAGTGATCGTCATTGCTGCGGTCGCGTATATTGCGCTCAGCCATCCTGCCGGATCGTCATCAGCATCCGGAAACAGCGACGGCAGGCTCCAGGTCGTCACCTCGTTTCGTCCCATCACGCTCCTGGTCAAACCGGTTGCCGGGGACCATGCAATTGTGACACAGATCCTTCCTGCGGGCGCCGAACCCCATGAATACGAACCCACGCCAAACGATGCAATCGCGCTCCAGAACGCAAAGATCCTCTTCTACGACGGGCCATTCATGGAACCATGGGCAGACCGCCTCGCTGCGGCAGCGAATCCGGGGATCGTCCGGGCCTCGTTTTTTGATGCCGTCCCCTCCCCGGTATTTGCGCAGATGAAAGCGGACGATCCGTCGTTCCCGGATCCGGAGCAGGACCCGCATATCTGGCTCTCCCCGCAGCTCGCTGAATACTACGTGGAGGATATCGCAGAAAAGCTCTCGGCAGCAGACCCGACAAATGCTTCGGATTACCGTGCAAATGCCGCAGCTTACGAAGAGCGGTTAAAAAAACTGGATGAAGAATACCAGACCGGGCTCTCGAACTGTACGACACGGACCTTCCTTACCTCCCACGCATTCCTCAACTACCAGGCAGCGGCCTATAACCTGACAGCACTCTCGATCACCGGCTTAAGTCCCGATGCCGAACCCTCGGTCCAGCAGATGGCGGCAATCCTCGGCACGGCAAAAGCCGATAATGTAAAAGGTGTCATTGCCGAGACTGACGAAGTCGAAGCACTGAGCCAGTCCGTTGCAACGGAGCTCGACCTTCCCCTCTATCCGTATACCACCATGGAAGTATTACCTGCAGGAACGCTCACTCTTCAGGATAACGATTATGTAGCCATAATGGAAAACAACCTCCAGCAGATGAGGCAGACCCTTCAATGCCAGTAGACACTACGGACAGCAGGCCGGTATGCCTGACGGTAAAAAATGTCAGTTTCTCGTACGGCGCGGATCCGGTCCTTGAGGACATCTCGCTTGATATCCGCCAGGAAGAGTTCGTCGGGATTGCCGGGCCGAACGGTTCGGGCAAGACCACGCTCTTAAAGATCCTTGTCGGCCTGCTCTCCCCGGCGAAGGGATGCGTGCAGTTCACCTGCCACATGGGAGAATGCCAGGGAAGATCGCCGTGCCGGCCCTGCATCGGGTATGTCCCGCAGCAGCCGGTGCTCAGGCAGCAGCAGTTCCCGGTCACCGTCCGCGAAGTTATCGAGATGGGGACGTACGGCCAGAACGGTATCTTTTCCCGGCCGGGCCAGAAAGAACGTGACTCCGTGGAAAAGGCAATTGGGGAAGCCGGCCTTAACAAAATTGCCGGGGAACTCTTCTCGGATCTCTCCGGCGGCCAGCAACAGCGGGTTCTCATCGCCCGGGCACTCGTGGGAAACCCCCACATCCTTGCCCTCGACGAACCCACGAACGGCGTAGATGCAAAGAGCAAACAGGAGTTCTACGCCCTGCTCTCCCATCTCCACAAAACGCACAGGATCACGATCCTCATCATCCTTCACGATCTCACCGAGCTCTCGCAGATGATGGAACGGATCGTCTTTCTGCACCACCGGGTCATGTACGACGGACCGGCCCGCGAGCTTGGCGCGAAAGGGCTCTGGGACCTGATGGTACAGGCAGGAAACCAGTGAGGCAGTCATGGTGTTAGAGTTTTTAATGTTCAAATTCGGCATGCGGGCGTTTGTGGGCGGGCTTATCGTTGCCGTCACCTGCGCGAGCCTCGGCGTCTTTATCGTGCTGCGCCGGCTCTCGCTCATCTCGGACGGCCTCGGCCATGTCGCATTCGGCGGCATCGCGCTCGGGTTCTGGACGGGAATCTACCCGCTCTATACTGCGGTCGCATCGGTTATTGCCGGAGCGTTCGGGATCCATGCTCTCGAACGTCTCCGGGTGGCATCGGACGCAGCCATTGCCGTCCTCTTCTCCGCAGGGCTTGCCATTGGTGTCGTCCTTATCAGTATGGCGCAGTCCGCCCCGGCCGACCTGCTCTCCTACCTGTTCGGGACGATCCTCGGGATCACCGATACCGATGTCTACCTTGCCGCAGGCCTGGGCATCCTTGTCCTTGCAATCCTCATCCTGCTCTGGAAGGAGTGGATCGGGATCACGCTCGATCCGGATTTTGCCCGCGTTGCCGGGATGCCGGTGACTGCTCTTGAGATCCTCTTTACGGTCCTTGTCGGTCTTACGGTAGTCGTGGCAACACGTCTTGTCGGCGTCCTCCTGGTCTCCAGCCTCATGGTGATCCCGGCGATTGCCGCACTCCAGCTCCGGCTGCCGTTTAAAAAGACCATCCTTGCCGCGCTTGCCTTTGCCGTAGTCTCGGTTGTCGTGGGACTCCAGCTCTCGTTCTCGTATAACATCGCTTCCGGGGGGGCAATCGTGCTTGTCACCATCGGGATCTTCATTCTTGCGGCACTTGCAGCCCGGATCTGGCCCCGGTTCAAAAAGGAGCTGCCGGTGGGAGACTGGACCCACCAGTGCAGCGAACCGGGATTTTCCGGCCTGATTCCGGAAGAGACCGAAAAAGGGCAGAACTAAACCTGCCCTTCCGGTCCTTATTTTATGGACGGACCCCCGTAACCGGCCACCACACCCATTAAACAGGATAACAACCCAGTACTGATGAAATACGGTGACAGATGGCTGAGTTAAAGATCGTCGGAACCGCACACGTCTCCCAGAAGAGCGTCGATGAAGTCCGGGCAGCAATAGAGGAGTTCAAACCCGATGTTGTTGCCATAGAACTCGACCCCGGCCGGTTTTCCGCCTTAAAAAAACAGGCACGCGACCCGACCGTAAACGATGTTTTGGAAGTTAAAAACTTCAACTCGCTTCTTGTCCAGTGGCTCCTCTCTTACCTCCAGCGTAAGATCGGCGTCGATGTCGGCGTTGAACCTGGCGCAGAGATGAAAGCGGCGATTGCCGAAGCCGAAAGCCGCAACATCCCCATTGCACTTGTGGACCGTGACATCCGGCTCACGCTCCTGCGGTTCTGGAAATCAATGGGCATCATCGAGAAGATCAAGATGGTATTTGCCCTTGTCTTCTCCATTGCCGAGGTAAGCGACGGCGAAGAACTCGACATCGAGTCCCTCAAGGAACAGAACGTGATCGATGCGGTCATGGAAGAGTTCCGCAAGTTCTCCCCCAACGGTGCACGGGCCTTAATTGACGAGCGGGATGCGTTCATCGCCCACCAGCTCATCCTGTTAAAGGTCCAGCGGCCCGAGGGCCGCATCCTTGCAGTTGTCGGTGCCGGCCACCGCCAGGGGATCACCGGGTACGTAGACGATCCAACGACACTCCCTCCGTTTGATACGCTCAACCGCGAACCCAAATCGTTTCCCTGGGGAAAGATCTTCGGGTTTGCCGTCACCGGGCTCTTTGCATTCCTGCTTGCAGCCATCGCATTCTCCGGTGTCGGCTGGACGGTGCTCCTGTACGCCCTCCTCTTCTGGGTCCTGATACACGGCGTTCTTGCCGCCACCTTTACCCTGCTTGCCGGAGGCCATCCGTATTCGGCCCTGACCTGTTTCGGGGTCGCATGGATGACATCGTTGAATCCCATGCTCCACGCGGGCTGGATCGCCGCCTATGTGGAAGCCCGGGTAAGAAAACCGCCGGTCTCGGATTTCCGTAAAATTTACGAGGCAGAATCGATCGGCGAGATGGCACGCATCCCGCTCTTCAAGGTGGTGCTCGTGGCAGCGCTTGCCAACCTCGGAAGCCTGCTCGGGACAATCCTGTACTTCATCTTTGTCTTCCCGCTGCTCCATATTGACCCGGTGGTCGTGATCTCGACCGGCGTCCACAACATGTGGGTCTGGGCAACCGGCCTGATATAACAAAAAAAAATTACTGAAAACAACCCCTTTTTTAGCATTCTTCACAGGGAAACGGATTTTTTCGCACGGCATTTCTCCGGGAAAACAGGTGGGGCAGCTACCTGAGTTCCCGGATCTCCCGGTCGATCCAGTCCTGGATAATGCACTTCATCTGTCCAGAGGTCGTGTCCTGCGTGCACTTCACCCGGATCTCGATCTCCAGCATGTCGAGGACCGGGTGAACTGTCTTAAAATAGGCTTCCGTACCGGTAAAACCGCCGGACCGTTCCAGCCTGAGCAATACGAGCTCGTTTAAGTGTTCGAGCTCCCCGGTCATGTCGATGACCTGCTCAAGCGTCAGCCCACGGGAAACGGGGTCCTTCCCGGGAGTACCGGGTTCTTCATGAGGAGCAGCAGGCTTGTTTACCGGCGTTTCGGGCGGTTCCGGGGAATCGCAGTTGTCCGGTGGCAGAGTATCTGGCATCATGGCGACGAATGTTCCCGGTTGTTTACATAATGCCTCGCTTTTAAGACAATAAAAGGATATCACGGACCGGACAAAAATACCAGTATTCGGGAATCGCCACAGCAGGTACGGGCAGATGACAGACTTGAAGTATATTTAAAACAATATCCCCGTGAACAAACCGGGTGATGCAGGACACCGGGCCGGCACCAGGTATTTCAGTAATCCGCGGAGGTGAATACTGGTGAGCAATACCGCACTGATGGTGATTGAAGGATTATGGTGGACTCCCGAACAAAAACCTAAACGCCCGTCGGTCCTCTCGTTTTTGGAAGGGCTTGAAAGTTACCGGGGCGATTTCAATATCTACTACTCGAACTTCTATGAAAAAAACGGTTTTAAACGGGCGCTCTCCGACGACCTCACCAACACCCGCGAGGACCGGCTGTTCCTCTATGTCGCCGCGCACGGGACCGGTAAACGGATTGGCGGGCTCAAGGCAAAGACGGGCATGAAGATCCCCGCGATGTTCAAAGCCGTGCAGACGGCGGCGAACTACTCCAATATCGAAGGCGTGGTCATCGGTTCGTGCAGCGTGGGCAACAATATCGGGGATTTCATCTCCACCACGAAAAATTCCCGGATTGCATGGATCTTCGGGTACACCTGCGAGATCGGGTGGATGGCCTCGACGCTCATCGATCTCTCGCTCTTCGAGCACCTTATGAAACTAAAAAAGCGCGACCTCTGCGACCGGGAAAAGATCGTCAACACCTTTGTCAAGGCGCTCCACCGGTTCAACGGCGATTATATCCTCTGCAAGGGCAGGAAAGGCGCTCCGGGTATCGCCCTTAAGGACGCGCTGACCATCGTAATCCAGCCGCGCCGGCCCGGGTGCGAAGCGCAGGACGAGACACAACACGTGAAGGAAAAACTGGGCTGGATCGGGAAATAAATTCGTCCGCGGCAGACCCAGCCCGGCATAATCCGGACGATCCTTTACGGCCCGGGGGGCCCGCACAAGAAAACGGCCGGGGGGGTGGGGGTACCCTCCCCCCACAGGAAAAATTCCCGCGGGCCGGTTTTTTAAAAAAGAGGATACCCCCACCCCCCTCCCAAAAATCGTCCGGCGTGAACGACCGGATTTTTGTCAGATGTACATCTGATAATCAAATGATCATCTGATAATCCGATAGACAACTGACAACCGGATTTTGCAGGTCCGGTCCAAAAAACCGGACGGACAGGCAAGGGATCCTGCCGGGTAAACCGGCTGCCCGGACAAGCGAGTGCCCGGACAAGATTAAAAAAGGAGTCAAAGGAAAGATCTATACTCTCCTCCGGGCAATCTGATACCCGCGCCGCGATCGGACTGTCACACTGCCGGTCCATAAAAATAGCATTCATAAATAGTGGTACACATATATATACCGGAAAGAGTATATGCCGCGTTTTCAAAACGCATATATACTGTCGTCAGGGGCCGGATGAATATTCACGCCAACGAGGGAGCGATAACTATCCATGAGCAGGAGTGACGCTGAAGCACTGATGCGTCAGGGCATCGAACTTTACGATCTCGGCAGGTACCAGGAAGCCGTGGTCATGTTTGACCGGGCGCTTACCCTGTTCCCGAGACTGCAAAAGGCCCATTATTTCAAGGGTATCGCCCAGTACGACCTCGGCAAGTACGACGCTGCCGTGGAGTCCTACGACAACGCGCTGGCGCTCGACCCCTCCGATATCAACGCATGGTACAACAAGGCCGCAACCCTCGCCCAGATGGGAAAGAACAAAGAGGCGCTCGAAACCTGCGACCGGCTGATCGCGCTCAAGTACGACAATGCCGAAGCCTGGATCCTCAAGGGTATCTCGCTCTACGAACTGGGGAGGTTCCAGGACGCCATCTCCGCGTACGACCATGCGCTCACCATCGATCCCTCCCATGCAAAAGTCTACTACAACAAGGGGATCGCCCTTGCAGACCTCGGCCGCCACGAGGACGCCATCCTTGCCTATGACAAGGCCATCGAACTTGTTCCCGATTACTCGAAAGCCTACTATAACATGGGGATCTCCCTCTACGAGATCAGCCGGTTCGACGACGCCCTGGATGCGTTTGAGCGGGCATATTCCCTCGACCCCTCCGATGCATGGGTCTGGTACTACCGGACCTTCATCCTTGCAAAACTCGAACGGTATCCCGAAGCAGCCGAAGCAGCACAACACTTCCTCGACGCCGAGCCCGACCATGCCGACATCTGGATCATCAAGGGCATCGCCCAGTACCGCGACGGGAACTTTGCCGATGCCGTTGTATCGCTGGACCAGGCAATCTCCCTAAATCCCCTTACCGCAGACGCATGGCAGTATAAAGGGTTCTCGCTCTTTGAGCTGGACCGGTACGAAGATGCAGCGTACGCCCTTGACAAGGCTGCCGAGATCGACCCGACCAATATCAGGGTCTTCTTTATCCGGGGAAAATCCAACCAGCACCGGGAAAAATTCCGGGAAGCGGCAGCGGACTTCGACCGGGTGATTGCGGCCGAACCGGAGAACACCGATGCGCTGTACGGGAAAGCCGTCTGTTGTATTTCCTTAAGCGAGTACGAGGAAGCGCTTGACATATTCTCCCGGCTCCTGGCACAGGACGACAGCCATGCCGGATCGGCGTATTTCAAAGGCATTGCCCTGTCCCGGCTCGGGAGGCAGGAAGAAGCAATCGATGCCTTTTTGCAGACGCTGGAGATCGATCCCGGGTGCGCCTCAGCTGCCTTCCAGGCAGGTGTTGCATGTGCGGGCCTTGGCAGATTTGCCGATGCGGTATCCGCGTTCGACCGGGCGCTCAGCATCCGCCCGGATTATGCCGATGCCGTGTACCAGAAGGGGTTTGCCCTTGCAAAACTGGGAAAGAACGAGGACGCGATCCATGAATTCGACCGGACGATCAGCGAAGACCCGGGGAATGCCGAGGCCTACCACCAGAAAGGCCAGCTCCTCGCAAAAGTCTCCCGCTACGACGAGGCACTCGAATCGTTCAATAAGAGCCTTGCGCTCAAACCGGACAACGCCCAGGTGTATTACGACAAGGGATCCGTGCTCTTAAAAGAGGACCGTTTCCCGCCGGCAATCGAGGCGTTCGACCAGGCAATCGGGCTTTACCCGGATTACACTGCCGCCCACTACAGCAAGGGCATTGCCCATGAAAAATCCGGGGAGCTCGACGAAGCGCTCCGCTCCTTTGAAAAGACCATTGCCCTTGACCCCTCCCACGCGCTCGCACTCTACCACCGGGGATTCGTCCTGTACAAAATGGAACAGTACGCCGATGCGGTCTCCGCTTACGATGCAGCGCTCGCACTCTCGCCCCAGAACACCTCTGCCCTTTTCGAGAAAGGGATCTCGCTCTCCCGGATCGGGCGGTTCAAGGACGCCACCGGGGCATTCGAAGATGCCGTGGCACAGAACCCCGGGTTTGCCGATGCATGGCTCTACAACGGCATCTGCCATTCCCGGATCGGGAACTTCGAGGAAGCCCTTGCATCGTTTGACAAAGTGCTGGACATCAATCCCAAGAGCAACGAAGCGCTCGTCCGAAGAGGAATGGCACTTTTCTCGCTCGGCCGCTACGAGGAAGCCATCACCGCGTTCAACCGGGCGCTCGAAGAGTCGCCAAAGGACGTCTGGGCATGGTATTACAAGGGTGTCTCACTCTCCGAGCTCTCGCGTTTCGAGGAAGCGGTCAGGTCGTTCGAACGCGTACTCGAACTCAACCGCCGCTGCGCCCGGGCGTTCTACGAGAAAGGCAATGCCCTGTCCCGCCTCGGAAAACAGCTCGAAGCAGTTATCTCGTACGACCAGGCGCTGGAGATCGAGCCGGACAATGCAAAAGCCCTGTACCAGAAAGGCATTGCACTCGCCCAGCGCGAACGTTACGAAGATGCAATAAAAACGTTCGAACGGATGCTCACGTTCGAACCCGACAATGCGCAGGCGCTCTATTACCTCGGCATCGCTTACGCAGGCCGGGAACGGTACGACGAGGCCATCCATGCATTCGAGCACTCGCTCGAACTCGAGCCGGCAAATCCCCTCACCCTCCATTACCTGGGAATTTCCCTGCTCCAGCGCGAGCGGTATGACGACGCCATCAGGGCATTCCTCGAAACCCTCGAACACGACAAATCCAATGCCGCTACGTATTACTATCTCGGGATCTCGTACGTCCACGCCGGGAAATACGAGGACGCCCTTGCGGTCCTTGCCACTGCGGTCTCGATGAATGCGGCGCTTGCCGATGCGTACACCTACCAGGGCATTGCCCTTGCCCGGCTCAACCGGCACGAAGAAGCGGTTGCAGCCCTCAACCGCAGCCTTGCCGCCAATCCTTCGCAGATGGAGGCCCTCATCTGCCGCGGCTCTTCCCTCATGGTGCTCCAGCGGTACGGGGAAGCGGCCGAGACCTTCGACCGGATCCTCTCGCTCAACCCGAACCTCGTAGATATCTGGATGCAGAAAGGGACTGCCCTGGACAGACTCGCAAAAAAGCAGGACGCACTTGCCGCGTATACCAAAGTGCTCGAAATCAACCCGGAGAATCCCGAGGCGTGGATCAAAAAAGGCATCATCCTTTCAGATCTCGGGAAGATCGCCGATGCGGTTACGGCATTCAACAAGGCCCTTGATATCAACCCCGCCCTTGGCGACATCTGGATGCGCAAAGGGGACGCCCTCAACACCCTGGGGAGGAGCGAAGAAGCTGCCCATGCCTATGCCCAGTCGCTCAAGCTCAACCCGGAGCAGGAGCGCGGCTGGATCAAGGAGGGCCGGACGCTGTACGATCTCGGGAAGTACGAGGATGCAATCGAAGCGTTCGACAACGCGATTACCATAAACCAGCGCAGCACGGAAGCGTTCCTGTACAAGGGGTTCGCCCTGGAGAAACTGAGCAGGATCGACGAAGCCATCCAGGTATTCGAGGTTCTCCTCGAGATCGACACTAAAAACAGCGAGGGCCATTACCACATGGGCCTCGCCCTTGCAAACTCCGGCCGGCAGAAAGAAGCGCTTTCCTCGTTTGAAGCGGCTATCCGGATCCGCGAGAACTTCGCCCCCGCATGGTACAACAAGGGAAAGATGCTTCTCGACCTCGGGAAGTACCAGGACGCACTTGCAGCGTTTGACAAGGCGCTCGAACTCGAACCTGCATATACCGAGGTATTCTACTACAAGGGATTTGCCCTCCAGAAGATCGGGAGGTACCAGGAGGCGGTCGAGGCATTCGAGAGAAATCTCGAAAAAGACATGAGCAACTCCCCCGGCTATTACTTCAAGGGGATCGCACTTTCCAAACTGGGGCGCTATAAGGATGCTCTCGAAGCTTTTGACCGGGCGCTGGTCTATGACCCGGAAAACGCTCTCGTCTATTACCAGAAAGGCCGGGCCTTCGACGGCCTCGGCCGCCACCAGGAAGCCGTAGCGGCGTTTGAGAAGACGCTCTCCCTCAAGCCAAAATACAGCGAGGCGCGGATGCGCAAGGGCATCTCGCTGTACGAGCTCGGCAGGTATGCCGAGGCAATAACGGACTTCGAGCGGACCATTACCGAAAACCCCCACAACTTCCACGCATGGTACCAGAAGGGGCGCGCACTCTTCGACATGGGCCACTGCGACGAGGCGGTCGAAGCGTACGACCATGCGCTGGAGCTCGAATCGAACTACCCCGAGGCACTCTACCACAAGGGTGTCGCTCTGTACGACCTGGGCCACTATGAAGAGGCTATCGTCTCGTTCGACCAGGCACTCGAACACGACCCGCACCTCGACCAGGCTATCTACCGCCGCGGCGCAGCGCTTTTAAAACTCGAACGCTACCCGGAGGCGGTCCAGGCATTTGACAAGACGCTTGCAGCCCTCCCCAGGTATGCTCCGGCCCATCACCTTAAAGGAGTCGCCCTTACCGCCCAGGGACTGTTCCAGGATTCCATCGATGCGTTCGACCGGGCCCTCGAATGCGATCCTACAAGTGCGGAATCGGCCCTGAATAAAGCGATCTCCCTTCACAGCCTGGGCCAGGAAGAAGACGCACTGGCTGCGGTCGGGAAGGCCATCGGGATCAAGGAGAACTTTGCAGATGCCTGGCGGTACAAGGGACTTATCCTCTTCCGTATGGGTAAATTCCCGGAAACTGCCGAAGCCATCGATAAGGCACTCGGATACGACCCCGGCAACGCCCGCCTTTATTACCTGAAAGGCCGGGCGTTCGAAGCACTCAAACGCTACAATGAGGCAATCCTCGCCTACGATATGGCGCTTTCCACGCAGTCTGCGTGCACGGAAGCCCGGATGCACAAGGGCACCGCCCTTTTCGCACTCAAAAAATACCGCGATGCGATACGGGAAGTAAAGAAGGTCATAAAAGGCCACCCGGACAATGCCGAAGCCTGGTTCCAGGAAGGCCGGGCCCTCTTCGAGCTGGGCAGTTACGCCGAGGCGCTCGATGCGTGCAGCCATGCACTCAAGCTCCGGGACACGTATGCGGAGGCGTACCAGTACAAGGGACTGGCCCTGTACGAGCTCGGGCGCCACGACGAGGCTATCGATGCATTCGACCGGGCCCTCCGGCTCGACGAGCATCTCGACCGGGCGCAGTTCTACCGCGGGGCAGCGTTCCTGAAACTCGAACGCTACGACGAGGCTATCGAGGCCTTCAACAAGGCGATCTCCTTAAAACCGGAATCCGCGCCGGCCTACCACCTCAAGGGGGTTGCGCTTACGGCACAGGCAAAATACCAGGAATCGATCGAGGCGTTTGAGAAAGCCCTCGAATACGATCCGACGCGTGCCGAATCTGCCTTTAACAAGGCAATCTCGCTGCATAACCTCAAAAAAGACGCCGAGGCCGTTCAGGCCGCCGACCAGGCCCTCGGGATCCGGCCGGATTTTGCCGAGGCGTGGTATTACAAGGGGGTTGCACTCTCCGCACTGAAACGCTACGACGAGTCCGTGACCGCATTTGGCCGCTCGCTCGAATTCGATGCGACAAACGCCCACGCCTACTTCGAGATGGGACTCGACCAGATCGAACTCTCGCGCTATGACGATGCCGTTGTTTCATTCGACCACGTCCTTGCCCAGCTTGCCGATTACCCCCCCGCATACTATAACAAGGGGCGGGCGCTCTCCCTGACGGGAAAGAACGAGGAGGCAATTGCTGCATTCGACCAGGCACTGGCTATTACGCCAAACGACGTCCAGGTGCTCCCGGCAAAGGCACGGGCTCTCGCCTCGCTGAAACGGTTCAAGGAAGCCGCGGCTGCATTCGAGGCAGCCACCAAAGCAGATCCAAAGAATGCTGATATTTTCTACCAGCTCGGCCTTGCCTACGTTGAGCTCACAAAAGACGAGAAAGCCCTTGCCGCATTTGCAAAGACAGTAAAACTCGCCCCGGAAAACACCGATGCCTTGGAACAGGCGGGCCTTACCCTTGCCCGGCTGGAGAAGTATGAAGACGCTATCGGGATCTTCGACCAGTGTATTGCCAAGGGAAAAGAGACGGCACGGATCTGGTACGAGAAAGGTTGCGCATTCTTCGCCCTGAAAAGATACGAAGATGCAATTGCTGCCCTGGACCATGCGGTCGGGCTTGACGGGAGCCATATCGGTGCGCTGGTCAAAAAGGGCCAGGCGCTGTACGAGCTCGGCAAATACGATGATGCAGTCGGCCTCTTCGACCGGGTGACCGCGCTCGATCCGGAAAACGCCATCGCGCATTTCACCAGAGGGTCTGCATTAACCAGACTCTCCCGTTTCGAAGATGCTATCATTGCGCTCGACCGGGCGCTCGAATACGATGGCAACAACGCCCGGAGCTATGCATGCAAGGGCTATTCCCTCTACCGGCTCGGGCGGTTCAAGGAAGCAGCAGAATCCTTTGCCAAGGCACAAAAGAGGCAGGGAAAAGATCCGTTCACCCTCCTCTACCGGGGCAAGTCCCTCCTGCACAACGAGGCCTGGGATGAAGCCGTTGCGGTATTCGACAAGCTGATCGCGCTTGACGGCAGGAATGCCACTGCCTGGTACTACAAAGGGCTTGCAAATACCCGGCTGGGACTGCACAACGAAGCGCTGGAATCGTTTGACCAGGCGCTGGCAGCCGATGAAGTATGCGCCGTGGCATGGTACCAGAAAGGGCTCGTGCTCTTTGACCAGGAGCGTTACAGCGATGCCCTGCCGGCCTTCGAACGGGCGCTGGAGATCAAACCCGATGTGCAGGACTATGCGTTCAGGAAGGCGCTCTCCCTCTTCATGCTGGGCCAGTTTGCCGACGCTGTCGTCTTTTTCGACCAGGCACTTGCCCACGGCCCGGCAACGTCCGCAATCCTGTATTACCGCGGGCGTTCGCTCATGGAGATCCAGAAGTACCCCGAGGCGCTAGAAACGCTCAATTCCGCCATAGCGCTCGATCCGGAGAACTCCTTTATCTGGCTTGCAAAAGGCGAGGCGCTCTTCCACCAGAATGACGGTACAGCGGCAGTCGCCGCGTTCGACCAGGCGCTTGCCCTCGACCCGAAATCGGTCGAAGCGGCATTCTACAAGGGCGAGTCCCTCGCGCTTACCGCAAGCGACGAGGACGCAGTCCGCGCTTACGATATAGTGCTCGAACTTGACCCAACCTACCCCGATGCGGCCTACAAAAAAGGGCTCGCCCTGTACCGGTTGAAAAAGTATACCGAGGCCGTTGCGGCTTTCGATCAGGCAATCCAGTACGTGCCGGATCATGCCCGCGCCCATTACCAGCGGGGGCTTGCCCTCTCGGCGCTCGGCAGATACGAGAAGGCAATCCGGTCCTTTAAAAAAGCGCTCGAACACGATCCCTCCCTGCAGGACGCGCTGTTCCAGTCGGGGCTCGCATACGCGAACATGAGCAGGTACGTGCAGGCGCTTTCCGCGTTCGATAAACTGCTGGAAGTCAGCCCGCAGAACGCGGGGGCGTTGTTCAACAAGGGCCGCATGCTCGCAAAGCTGCAGCGGGCCGATGAGGCACTTACCGTACTGGATGCGTCGCTCGACCTTGAGAACAATGTTTCTGAGGTCTGGGTCCTCAAGGGGAATGTGCTTCTCGATCTCGAACGACAGGAAGAGGCTCTTGCGGCATTCGACCGGGCCCTTGCTCTTACTCCTGACGATACCAATGCATGGTACCGCAGGGGCCTCGCGCTTGCCGGACTCCACCGGTACAGCGAAGCGCTGCAGTGCTTCGACCATGTCCTTTCAAGCGATCCGGAGTGCGCTCCCGCCCTTTTCAAAAAAGGCAGCGCCCACTTATCCAGCGGCGACCTGAAATCTGCCACTGATGCGCTCACGAAAGCCCTGGAACTCAGGCCCGATAATGCCAACGGCTGGTACGACAAGGCTGTCGCGCTTGCCGGGCTTGGCAGGTACGAGGAAGCCATCCCCTCTTTTGACCGGGCGCTCAAACTCAACCCGAAATATGCAAGCGCCTACTTCGACAAGGGGAACGCACTCGCAAAACTCGGGCGCGACAAGCAGGCAATCGAATCCTTCGAGATGGCCTCGGCAGTCGACCCGGACTTCTCCGCAGCGTATTACGAGAAAGGCCTCGCCTTCCTCCGGCTTTCAAAGAACAAGGATGCGATAGCGGCCTTCGATGCAGCAATAGCGATCGATACTTCCCGACCACCGGTCTTCCTCAACAAGGGCCGGGCGCTCACAAACCTCAGGAAATATGCCGATGCGGTCAACGCCTTCGATACCGCCATCAGGCTGGACCCCAAAGGATACGAAGCCTGGTTTGCCAAGGGCAGTGCGCTCGCCCGTCTCGAACAGTACGACGATGCTGTTGCCGCATTCGACCAGGCTCTTGCAATCGATGCCGGCCAGTATGCCGCCCACTATGAAAAAGGCGTTGCGCTGGCACGCCTCGGCAGGTTCGGGGAGGCCATCGATGCGTTCTCGCTGGCGCTCGAACGGGACGAGAAGAGACCGGAGTCCCACTACGAGAAGGGAAGGGCCCTCCTGGAACTCGGGGAGAGCGGGAAGGCAGTAGAGGAGTTCAGCCGGGTTCTCGAACTCGACGGGACATTCGCGGATGCTGCGTATTATCTCGGTATCTCGCTCGAACGTCTCGGGAAGTACACCGATGCAATCACGGCCTTCGACCATATGATAGCAAAAAAGCAGGACCATTTCGACGCATGGTTCCACCGGGGCCTCGCTTCGGTCAGGCTTAAAAAGGACGACGAGGCCATCCAGGCCTTCGAGAAGGCCCGGCAGATCGAACCCCACGATATCGACCTGCTCTTTTCCGAAGGCGAAGCATATTACCGGCTGGACCAGTACGAAGAGGCAGTCCGCCTCTTCGATATTGCCCTCGGAAAAGAGCCCGGCAATGGCGAGATCCTGTTTGCCAAAGGAAAGGCGCTTGCGAGCCTGAACCGGCACGAAGAGGCGCAGGATGTCCTGCGGATGGCCTTTACCCAGCTCTCGGACAACTACGAACCGGCATACCTCCGGGCCCGGTCGCTGGTTGCACTCGACCGGTTTGAGGATGCAGACATGGCCTTCGATGCAGCGCTCGCCCTCAACCCGAACGACTCCGAAATCTGGGCCGGCAAAGGCGCAGCCCTCCTGCACACCGGTCACTACGATGCGGCGATCAATGCGTACGATCACCTGATTGCCTTAAAACCGGACGATCCCACCGGCCCGATGGAAAAGGGAAGGGCGCTTGCCGCAGTAAAGAAGTATACCGAAGCAATCGCATCGTTCGACCGGGTCCTCGAACTTATATCGTCCGATCCAGATGCATCGCTCGAACGGGCACGGGCACTCTATTCCCTCAAGCGCTACGACGATGCCCTTGCAGCACTTGAGATTACCCTGTCGGCCAACCCGAAGGAGACGGAAGCGCTCTATTTCCGGGCAGCATCCCTCTTTGCACTCGGGCGGGATACCGAGGCTGCTGAAGCGTACGAACGGTTGCTGGTGTACCTGCCGGACGATGCTGATGCATGGTACGAACAGGGAAGCGTGCTCTTCCGGCTCAGGCATTACGACGAGGCCATCGCTGCTTTTGACCACACGCTGGTTATCAGCCCCCGGCACTTCGAGGCACAATTCCTGAAAGCCCGGGCCCTGGACCAGCTGGAGCGCTACAACGAGGCGGTCGGCACATACAACGAGGCACTGGCGATACGTCCGGGTGATGCAAAAACCCTTTACTACAAAGGCGTTGCGCTCGCCCGGACCGGATCCGCTGAAGATGCAGTCAAGGCCTTCGACGCAGCGCTCGAAAGCGACCCGGTCTTTGCCGATGCACTCTTTGAGAAAGGAAAGGCCCTTTCTGCCATCGGGATGTTCCGCGAGGCGGTAAAAACCTTCGACAAGACCCTCCTCCTCAGCAAGAACTATGCGGGAGTATATTTCCACAAGGGGAAGGCCCTCGCAGAGCTTGGCAGGCATGACGATGCAATCATTGCATTCGACAAGGAGATCGATCTCGATCCGGCTAACACCGAGGCTTTCTACAACAAGGGGCTTTCCCTGGCGGCAACGGGACGGCTCGACAACGCCATCGAGGCATTCGACCGCGTGATCCAGCAGGCTCCGGACTCGGTCCCGGTCTGGCTCCACCGGGGCATGGTCCTGTACGATCTCGGGAAGTATTCCGATGCTCTCGAATCCTATGAAAAGACCCTGGAGATCGATCCGTCCAATGCCGAGGCCTGGTACCTCTGGGGCCGGGCGCTCCTTGCCCTCAAAAAGTATGATGAAGCGGTCGGGGCGTTTGACAAGGCGCTTGACTCCGATGCGGAAGCAACCGACGCTTACTACTACAAGGGGCGAGCCCTCTTCGAACTGGGGCAGTACGACGAGGCAGTCCTTGCCTATGACAGTGTAATCCGCCGCAAACCACGGCACGACGATGCATTATACCACAAGGGCCTTGCCCTGCTCAGGCTCTCCCGCGCCGACGATGCGATACCGGCATTCGATCTCGCATTGAAGCTCCGGCCGAACTTTGCCTATCTCTGGACCGGGAAAGGCATGGCCCTTGCCGTCCTCGACCGGCACAAGGAGGCGATTGCCTGCTTCACAAAGGCCATTGCCCTTGACAAGAAAGATGCCGGTACCTACTACGAGTACGGCAGATCCCTCTCGGCACTGGGCAGGTACCAGGAAGCGATCAAGAACTTCGATGCCGCACTGGTCCAGCGTCCGAAATGCGCACCGGCGTTTTACGCCAAGGGCCGGGCCCTCTGCGGGATTGCGATGTACCCGGAAGCGATCACCGCCTTCGACCGGGCGCTTGCCGAGAAAGGAGACTTTGCGGAAGCCTGGCTTCACAAGGGGATAGCAGAAGCAAACCTCGACCGGTACGACGAGGCAGTGGACTGCTACAACCATGCACTCTCCATCAGCCCGTCCTATGCACCGGCGCTCCTCAACCTCGGACGGTCCCTCATCCACCTTGAACGCATTGATGAGGCAATCGATGCTCTCGACAAGGTAACTGCCCTCCTGCCGGAGTCTGCCGAAGCGTATTATTACCGCGGACTCGCGCACTTCAAACGCAACCACGACGAAGAAGCGCTCGATGCATTCAACCATGCCATCAGTATCAACCGGCAGTACGCAGAGGCGCATTACTACAAGGGAGTCACGCTCGGCCGGTGCAGGAAATACGAGGAAGCGATAGCGTCTCTTGACGCTGCCCTGAGGATAAAGAGCGATTACCCGGATGCATTCTACGAGAAAGGGGCCGCATACCTGCACCTTGAAAAATACAAGGATGCAATCGCTGCCTTCGACCAGGCACTGACGGTAAATCCCGGGTATGCCGGCGCAATCTACCAGAAAGGGCGGGCGTACCTTGCGCTCCACAACCCGGACGGAGCGATCCGTGCATTTGACCGGGCACTGGAGCTCGATCCCTCCTGCTACCAGGCGCACTACTGGAAGGCCCGAACGCTCTACGAGGAAGGGAGCTTCGATGCCGCAATCACCGAGTACGACCGGGCGATTGCCATCCAGCCCGGCAGGGCCGTAGTCTACCGCGAACGGGGCCTTGCCTATGCGGCCATCGAACAGTACCGCGATGCGATACGGTCCTACGACCGGGCACTGGAGCTCGATCCTGCCAATGCCGAGACCTTCGCCCACAAGGGCGCGTCGCTTGCCGAACTGGGACTGTTCCGCGACGCCCTGGAAGCATTCGACAAGGCGCTCGAACAGGACCCCGGGCTTGCCGTTGCATGGTTCGGGAAAGGAAACGCCCTCTACGATATCGGGAAGTTTGCCGAGGCCCGTGACGCTTATGACAACGGTCTCAGGATCGACCCGGAGAATGCAGTCGGGTGGACCCGGAGAGGCATGAGCATTGCCGGCCTGCAGGACGAGCGGGGCGCCATCGAGTCCTACGACCGGGCGCTCGCCATCGACCCCTCGTTCTCGATCGCCTACTTTACTAAGGGCAGCGCTTTAGAGGCGCTCGGGCAGTATGCGGAAGCCGCCGAGTCCTACCAGGCAATGATCTCGCTCCAGCCCGAATTTGTCGATGCCTGGATCCATCAGGGCCGGGCCCTCCATGAGCTGGAGAAATACCAGGAGGCGCTCACCTCGTTCAAACGGGCCATCGAGATCGATCCCTCACGAAAAGAAGTCTGGAACGATATCGGTGCAACGCTCGAAAAACTCGGCAAGCAGGAAGAAGCAAAGATCTGTTACGAGAAAGCACAGTAATTTTGGTTTTATTTTTTTTTTAAACGGGAAAATATTGGGGCCTAGTATTTTTTCCTTACCGCAAGATACCAGAATATCGCACCGATAATGGCGATTATTCCCACAATAATCCCGAATGCATATTTGATATAGAACGGGGTCTGGGCAGCTGCCAGTTTCTCGGCATTCTCCAGGTTTCCTTCAAGGTAGGGGTAATTAGGATCGAGCTGTTGGACTTTTTTGAAATCTTCTACACCCTCGCTGCACCGACCCATGCCGCAGAGCGCGTATGCCCGGTTGAACCATGCATCGGGGTTATCGGGCTCGAGTGCCGTTGCTTTCCCGAATGCGGAGAGCTGGTCGTTGAAATATTTTGATGCAGTCGCTTCGTCACCAGCCGTATCCTTGTAGTAATACCCGATATTGTAGAGGATCTGTCCCCGGTTGAGCCAGAACGGTACCGATGTGCTATTCAGCGCGATTGCCTTGTCCGATGCGGCAAGGGCGAGGTTGAGGGTCGAAAGCGGATTCTGCGTCTTCTGATGGACCCGGTTGAGGATATCCGCCCGGCCGTTCCAGGCTTCTGCAAACGACGGGTCGAGCGAGGTTGCCTGGTCGTATGCCTGGAGGGCCAGGGTATAGTTATTCTGTGCCGTCAGTTCCTGCCCTTTTGCATACCACCCGGCAGCATCGGTGGGATCCGCCGAGACCGGGAGGATCAGGCAGGCGCACAGGAGGAGAAGGAGCGCAAGGGATACAGCATAGGTGTACTTCATAACAGCAAGTACATGGGGCACGGGTCGCACTTAAAAATTTTCACCGGGTTCTGATGCCTTCATCGTTCCAGCACGAGGACATGCCGGGTGAGGCTCTTGTGCACCCTCTGGGTATGGTGCTGGAGGACAGTCATGTGCTGCCCGGCAATAGCGGAAATATCGCGGTGCGTAACTACGATCGCACGGCTGCCGGGCCGGAGAATGCGGTGCATCTCGTCAAGAGCCCCGTGGTAGAGGTTCTCCATCGTATTCTCTTTTTTAATGCATACCGACTGCCCGTACGGGAAATCGGTTGCAACAGCATCGATGGAGCTGTCCCGGACCGGGAGCCGGGTAGCATCGGCAAGCATCAGGGTCCCCTGCACCAGGTTTTCCCGGCAGCCGCCGATCATCATCGGGTCGAAATCGCTCCCGATTGTCTCCATCCCGAGTATCTGCGACTCGATCAGGGTCCCGCCGGTCCCGCAGAAGGGATCGAGGAGTTTTGCACCCGCACCGCACAAGGTGAGATTGACGAGCGTTCGGGCCATCCGGGGCATCATGACCCCGGGGTGGAAGAACTCCCGTTTCCCCGGGTTCCGCTCATTGTACGCACCGCGGGCGATCCGATAGCGGACCTTCCCGAGATAACAGCGGTCCCCGGACAGGATCGCCCGGTACTCCACCGGGGGATCGATCAGCTGCACGGGCCCTTTGACCATGGTACCGATCAACCGTTCGAACTCCCGCTGGGAACAGGGGTTGTGATCGTTACCGGCATGGATGAGTTTTGCCCGGCCGGCAAACGGCTGTTTTGTAGTAAGGGAAAGATCCGAAAGCAGGCTGCGAAACGAGGCGGGATCCGGGTCGCACTCGCCAAGGTACTCCATCACCACGTGGGTCATCGCGAGGCGCTGTGCAGCAGAGGGATCCGGGCATTCTGCAACCGCGACCTGCGGGCGGAAATCCGTCACCGTCCCGACACACTCGAGCTCGGCACGGGGAAGAGTCTCGTTCTCGCCCGAGAGCTCGAAGATCAGCTTCATTCATACGATATGGACGTTTTTTCCAGAAATACCTGTGGAAGAAAAAAGAGAGAAAAAAAGGGAGAAAGGAGAGGGTAGTTACTTTTTCCCTTTTTTCTTTCCCATCAGGCCGGAGAAGATTCCGCCGCCCTTGTTGCCGTGGCCTTCGAGTTCGGCCAGTTTCACGTAAAGGTCTTTCTGCTCCCCGGATACGCCTTTGGGGGTAACGATCTTCACGCGTACGAGAAGATCGCCGGGCTTCCCGCGCCGTTTTACGCCTTCCCCGGCAATCCGGAGGGCCGTGTTGTACTGGATACCGGACGGGATCTTTACCTCGATGTGGCGCTTGTCGATGGTCTCGACGTCCACGGTCGTCCCGAGCACCGCGAGCGCCGGGGTGATCTCGACCGTTGTTTCAAGGTTGTCGCCCATCCGCTCGAAGCGCTTGTTCGGGAGCACGTACATCTCGATATAGAGATCGCCGTTTGACGCCCCGTAGTCCCCGGCTTCGCCATAGCCTTCCATGCGCAGGCGCATGCCGCTGTCCACACCGGCCGGGATATGGATGGAGATTTTACGCTTCACTCTTGTATGGCCGGACCCGTGGCAGCTGCGGCACTGCTTCTCCGGGATCTTGCCCCGGCCGCCGCACATGGTACAGGGGGTCATCCGGACAAACTGGCCAAAGACCGACTGCGTTGTCTGGCGCATCTGGCCGCTGCCGCCGCACCGGGGGCAGACATTGGTCTTTTTCGTCTCGCTGCCCGAGCCGGCACACGTGGGGCAGGCCTCGCTGTGCAGCACATCGATCTCCTTGTCCGTCCCGGCAACCGCTTCTTCAAGCGAGATCTGCATCCGCATTAAGACATCGTCGCCGGACCGTGGCCCGGAACGGCGCTGGCCGCCGCCAAAGAAGTCGAAGATGTCCCCAAAACCGGAGAAGTCGGAGGAGAAACCTCCCCCGCCGAATCCGCTGGCCCCGGTATAGGATCCCTTTGAGGCGTTCGTGTAGGTCTCGTGGCCCATGTTGTCGTACTGCGCACGCTTCTGGGCATCAGAGAGCACGCTGTACGCCTCGTTGATCGACTTGAACTTTTCTTCGGCTCCCGGGTCCTTGCAGACATCCGGGTGGTACTTCCGGGCGAGATTGCGGTAGGCCTTCTGGATCTCTTTTTCATCGGCAGTCCTCGGTACTCCGAGGGTGTCATAGTAGTCGCCCGTAGCCATCAGCGCTCACTCGTCTTTGACTTTGTAATCCGCGTTTACGACGTTGTCGTCCGGTTTCTTTTCCGGTTCGGGTTCCTGCTGCGGACCGGCACCGGCAGCGCCTCCCGCTCCACCGGCCGCTCCCTGCTGCTTTGCCGCGTTCTCTGCCTGCATCTTCTGGTAGATCTTCGTGGTCGCCGCATACACCGCTTCGGTCAGGGTATCCATTGACTTCTTGATCTCGTCGCTGTTTTCACCGGCAAGGACCTTCCGTACTTCCGCGATACCGTCCTCGACCTTCTTCTTGTCGTCGGCTTCGAGCTTGTCGCCGCTCTCTTTTAACATCTTTTCCGCGGTAAAGACCGCGGTATCGGCCTGGTTCCGGATCTCGATCTCGTCGCGCTTCTTCTTGTCGTCGGCCTCGAACTGTTTTGCGGCGTCCATCATCTTCTTGATCTCTTCATCGGAGAGCTTCTTGTCGCCCTTGATGGAGATCGCCTGCTCGTTGCCGCTCCCGAGGTCCTTTGCGGAGACGTGGATGATACCGTTTGAATCGATATCGAAGGTTACCTCAATCTGCGGGATGCCGCGGGGTGCCGGCGGGATGCCGGTCAGCTGGAACTTGCCGAGCGTGAAGTTGTCCTTTGCAAGCGCCCGCTCTCCCTGCACGACATGGATCTCGACGCTTGTCTGGCCGTCTGCGGCAGTCGAGAAGATCTGGCTCTTTCTTGTCGGGATCGTGGTGTTCCTCTCGATCAGCTTCGTTGCGATCCCGCCCAGTGTCTCGATGCCGAGCGTAAGCGGAGTCACATCAAGGAGCACGATATCCTTGGTCTCACCGGTGAGTACGGCACCCTGGATGGCTGCACCGAGGGCAACGCACTCGTCCGGGTTGAGGCCCTTGTCCGGTTCCTTCTCCAGCAGCTTCTTTACGGTTTCGACAACGAGCGGAATACGGGTCGACCCGCCCACGAGAAGAACGTGGTCGATGTCCTTTGCCGTCATCTTCGCGTCGCTTAATGCCTGTTTGACCGGTCCTTCGGTTGAACGGACAAGGTCCCCGATCAGCTGTTCGAGTTTCGACCGGGTAAGGTCGATGTTGAGGAACTTGGGGCCCGTTGAATCGGTAGTAATGTAGGGCAGGTTGATGTTGGTGGTCTGGCGCTGGGAGAGCTCGATCTTCGCGTTCTCGGATGCATCGCGCAGGCGCTGCATTGCGTAGATATCGGTCTTGAGGTCGATGCCCTCTTTCTTCTTAAATTCCTCGACAAGATAATCGGTGATGAGCTTATCAAAGTCGTCGCCGCCGAGGTGGTTGTTCCCCGCCGTTGCCTTGACTTCGAAAACACCGTCGCCGAGGGTCAGGATCGAGACATCGAACGTACCGCCGCCGAGGTCGTAGACAAGGACTGTTACATCCTGTTCCTTGTCGATCCCGTACGCAAGGGCGCTTGCCGTAGGCTCGTTGATGATACGCATGACTTCGAGACCGGCGATCTTCCCGGCGTCCTTTGTCGCCTGGCGCTGGGCATCGTTGAAGTACGCCGGGACGGTGATGACCGCCTTTGCAATCTTCTCGCCCAGGTACGCCTCGGCATCGGTCTTGAGCTTCTGGAGGATCATCGCCGAGATTTCCTGCGGCGTGTACTCCTTGTCGCCGATCTTGACCTTTTCCGTGGTCCCCATCTTGCGCTTGATGGACTGGATCGTGCGCTGGGGGTTTGTGATAGCCTGCCGTTTTGCGAGGCTCCCCACGAGGCGCTCGCCCTCTTTTGTGAATGCAACGACCGATGCGGTAGTCCGTCCGCCTTCGCTGTTGGGGATGACGATGGGTTTTCCCGCCTCCATAATCGACATGCAGGAGAAGGTGGTCCCAAGGTCGATACCTAAAATCTTCTCGTTTGCCATAAGAGTTCAGTCCTCCTTTTTGGGTGAATCACAATTTTCTTTCTGATCTTTGCTTTCCGTTTTTCCTTTCGATACTGCAACTTTTGCGTACCGGATCACTTTCTTGTGCATCCGGTATCCCGGGGACACGACATCGATGACCAGGCCTTCCTTTTCATCTGAAGGAACATGGGCGATCGCTTCGTGTTCGTTCGGGTCAAAGGTTTTTTTCAATGCGTCAATCTGGGAGATACCGTGCCGTGCAAGAATATCGGCAAACAGGCTGCGGATATGTTCGACACCGGTGCGGAGATGTTCGTCGTCTGCCTTGAGGGCACGCTCCAGGTTGTCGGCAATCTCCAGCACATCGACCGCAAAGCGTTCGTTTGCGTGGTGCACCAGGGATTCCTGGTCCCGGGCAACCCTCTTACGGTAGTTGTCGAAATCCGCGGCAAGCCGGAGGTACCGCTCGTTCGCATCTGCCAGCTGTTTCTTCTGTTCCGCGAGTTCGTCGCGTTCAGGAACCGGGCTGGCTGCGGATTTTTCCGGCTCTTTTGCCTTGGTATCCGGCACAGGGGGGGTATCGTGATCTTCCATAACACATCCCATTCGATGTTCCATTATCTATTGAATTGTGGTTCTATATAAATTTTGAGAACACTCCAACGACTGAACAGACCCACTAAAGGGGTTTTTAAAAATATCTGCCGGCAGAACCGCTGGGGAAACCTTCGGGTGCCTGCCGGGAACTGTTTCCCGGAAAAGGTATTGTGCATACCCCCCACCGCTCTCTTTTCTTTTTCCCCCAAGGACCTCCCTGCCGGTTATTTGCAGGTTTTACTTAAGTTTATTCTCGTAAAAATCCCGATATTTCACATGCGGTACTGCGATCGTAAGAGGGGGTCTTTGGGGGAAAATAATAATTGTCCGTCAGGTCCACCAGGAAAAAATACCGCGGGACCGGGTGTCATCCGGGTTAAATCGTGCCGCCCGGTCCGGGCCGGTTTCCCTTGCGAGTAAACGCCGCCTCCGGCAGACGGATGTGCGGCGTACTTTTTGTCCTTTCCGAGCATATACAGAAACCATGAAATGGGCGCTACTTTCGGTATGGGATAAGACCGGGATCGTGGAACTGGCACAGGCACTGGTGAAAAACAAGTTTTCCCTCATGAGTTCCGGCGGTACCGGCAAAGCGCTGGAGCAGGCAAAGATCCCGTTCACGGAAGTCTCGAATTATACCGGGTTTCCCGAAATGATGGACGGGCGGGTAAAGACGCTCCACCCCAAAGTCCACGGCGGCCTTTTGGGCCGGCGCCAGATCGACGATGCCGTAATGGCGAAGTACGGCATCAACCGGATCGATCTCCTGGTTGTCAACCTCTACCCGTTCGAGAAGATGTCGGGACAGGCCCTTCCTCTCGACAAACTGATCGAGTACATCGATGTGGGAGGCCCGGCCATGATCCGGGCGGCGGCAAAGAACTTCAAAGACGTTGCCGTTGTGGTTGACCCGGCGGATTACAAAAAGGTCGTCACAACTGTTGAAGGTGCCGGATTTACCGAAGAACAGCGGCTGAAGCTCGCCAAAAAGGCGTTTGCCCGGACCGCTGCCTACGATGCGGCGATCAGCAACTACCTCCAGGCCCTCGATGCGCCGTTCCCCCCGACCCTCTCCCTCCAGTTCACCCACGGCAGGAAGCTCCGGTACGGCGAGAACCCGCACCAGCAGGCGGCCGTGTACGGCACATCGGGTATTGCCGGTGCCGAGCCGCTCCAGGGAAAACAGATGTCGTATAACAACTACCTCGACGTCAACGCAGGGACAGCCCTCCTCCGCGAATTCGAGGAACCCGCAGCCGTCATCGTGAAGCACAACAACCCCTGCGGGGTCTCGATCGGCTCCGACATCCTCGATGCCTACCTGACCGCCCGCGAGGTAGACCCGGCCTCTGCCTACGGCTCGGTGGTCTCGCTCAACCGCGAAGTGGACAAGAAACTTGCAGAAGCCATCGACTCCACCTTTGTCGAGGTCGTGGTGGCCCCCTCGTTCACGAAAGATGCCCTCGTGACCATGAAGAAGAAGGAGAACATGCGGGTGCTTGTCCTGCCGGAGCGGGTCAATGCTGACGAGATCCGGGCAATCGACGGCGGGATCCTCGTCCAGCGGACACCGGCCTACCAGGAGAACTGGCAGGTTATCACCGACCGCGACCCGACAACCGACGAGATGGCGGCGCTCAAACTTGCCTGGAAGGTCTGCAAGCACACCAAGAGCAATACGATCATCTTTGCCGACCAGAAACGCACGCTCGGTATCGGCGCCGGGCAGATGAGCCGGGTGGACTCGGCAAAGATCGCCATCGAGAAAGCCTGCGCACCGCTCACCGGCTCTGCTGTCGCATCCGATGCCTTCCTTCCCTTCCCGGACACCCTTGAAGTAGCGGCAAAAGCCGGGGCAACGGCCCTTGTCCAGCCCGGCGGCTCCATACGGGACAAGGAGGTCATCGCTGCGGCGAACAAGCTTAACATGGCGATGATCTTCACCGGCGTGCGGTACTTCCGGCACTGACAAAATTACCGGTATTTTTCTTTTTTACGGCGAAATATCAGATAAATTTATATTCTGCGAAGTAATGTATAGTTCTTTAAATCGTTTGTGGCAGGGTATCGTCACGGATGGTTTAGCTGCATTTGTGTGGTGAAGGAAAAATGGATTACGGAAATGTACTTGGCGAAGCCTTCGGCTACGCAAAGGAAGGCCTTGTCGGAAACCTGATGAAATGGATTCTCTTAATCGTCCTTGAGATCCTGCCGGTAATACCGATTATTGCATGGGTATTTGTGTTCGCCGGCTCCCTGATGAGCGGCGGGACACCGGACTTCCTGTCGCTCATGGGCGGGTTTGTCGTTGCACTTATCATCGCGATTCTGCTCCAGGCATTCTACCAGGGGTATATGCTCAAGATCCTCCGGGGCGACAAACCGCTGCCGGAGATCGCCGATCTCGGGAAGCTCTTTGTTGACGGCATCAAGTACCTGGTCATCGGGATCATCTACATGATCCCGGTATTTATCGTCCTTGTTGCAGTTGTCGGGGCAGTTGCCATGACGGCAATTGCCAGGGGCATCACCGACCCCAAGATCCTGGCGGCGGCAGCGATGGGCCCGGCCCTCGTCGGCATCCTCATTGCGGTTATCCTTGCGATCATCCTGGGCCTCCTCGCGCTTATCGGAGTTATCCGCTTTGCCCGGACCGGGAAGATGGGAGAGGCATTCAACTTCAGCGAGATCCTCGCCACGATTGGAAAAATCGGATGGGGCACGTATATCCTCGCCCTGATCATCCTTATCGTGATCTTCGGGATCATCTATGTTGTCCTCGGGCTCATCCCGATTGTCGGGGCCATCATCGAGCTCATCATCGGCCCGTTCCTCATGGTCTTTGCAGCACGCTACTTCTGCCTGCTCTACGACAGCGCCGGGACGGCATAAATTATATTCATATTCCTCTTTTTATCGCTAAAAAACGCAAGAACGGATATACGGTAACTAAGGTTTTTCGCAGATACCGTATTGAACGGGAAAAAACCCGGTACCCGGGGGATTTCTCCGGTAAAAACTATTAAAAAAAGCGGGCAGTGGTCTTATCTCTGCACTGCGCCGAGGTTTGCCTGTTCCACGGTTCTTGCATACCGGGCAAGGACACCGGAGAGCTTCTTTGTAACCGGTTTCCATGAGGCCTTCCGGGCTGCAAGCGTCTTTTCATCGACCAGGAGATCGATCTTCTTTGCAAAGAGATCGACTGCGATTTTGTCCCCGTCATGGACAAGGCCGATCGGCCCGCCGGCCGCTGCCTCGGGTGCAACATGCCCGATGCAGGGGCCCCGGGTACCTCCCGAGAACCTCCCGTCGGTGATCAGGACCACGTCTTTATAGCCAACACCCACCAGTGCCGAGGTCGCGGCAAGCATCTCGGGCATTCCCGGCGCTCCTCTTGGCCCTTCGTTCCGGATAATAACGACATCGCCCTCCTTTACCTGCCGGGAGAGGATCGCTGCCATTGCGGTTTCCTCGCCATCGAAGACCCGGGCCGGGCCGGTGTGCTTCCAGATCTCCTTTGGCACAGCGGCGCACTTCACGACCGCACCATCCGGGGCAAGCGAACCAAAGAGGATCTTGAGGCCGCCGGCAGCGTTTACCGGTGCATCAAGTCTCTTGATGACCTCCTCGTTTCTGATGACCGCTGCGTCTGCGATCTGGTGGATGGTCTTTCCCGAAACGGTCGGGAGATCATCGAGATACTTTTCCAGGCGTTTCATGACCGCCGGGATCCCGCCGGCGCGGTTCAGGGCCTGCATCGAATAGGGGCCGGAGGGCTGCATGTAACAGATGTGGGGGATCTCTTCTGCAATGCGATTGAAATCCTCAAGCGTGAGCGGAACTTCTGCCTCGGTCGCTACCGCCATGAGGTGGAGGACGGTGTTCGTGGAACCGCCAAGAGCCATGTCCATGCGGATCGCATTTTCCAGGCTCTTTTTGGTGACGATGCTGCGGGGGGTGATGTTCTGTTTTACTGCCGCCACTGCTGCCTCCCCGGTTTCCCGGGCAATCCGTAACTTGGCGGCGTCGACCGCAGGGATCGTTGCGCAGCCGGGCATGGACATCCCGAGCGTCTCGGTCATGCAGGCCATCGTGTTTGCCGTATAAAGCCCCTGGCAGCTCCCGCACCCGGGCATGGCGCAGCACTCGAGTTCCTTTAGGGACTCGTCGCTCATTGTTCCGGCTGCGACCTTGCCGACCCCTTCAAAAACATCGGTCAGCGAGAGGTCCTTTCCCTCGATATTGCCGGGGAGCATCGGCCCGCCCGTAACAACCACGGTCGGGACGTTGGTCCGGACCGCCGCCATGAGCATCCCGGGCACGATCTTGTCGCAGGTCCCGACACAGACCAGTCCGTCGAACCGGTGGGCCTGCACCATGAGTTCGATGGAATCGGCGATATTCTCCCGGGAGGGAAGGGAGTAGCGCATTCCTTCGTGGCCCATTGCAATGCCGTCGCAGATGCCGATTACGCCGAACTCAAACGGCACCCCGCCGGCCGCGGCAATGCCTTCGCGGACCCGTTCAGACAACTGCCGCAGGTGCATATGGCCGGGAACAATCGTATTGTAGGCATTCGCAATCCCGATAAACGGCTGCGCCATCTCGCGGTCGGTCACACCCAGTGCACGCAGGAGCGAACGGTTCGGCGCCCGTTCGTATCCCTTTTTTATCCTGTCGCTCCGCAGTTCTGTCATTATCAGGGATGATTGCCCGCCATATGCTATGAATCTACTGTCATGGCAGGACTCCGTGCAGGACGGTTTGTAACAAGCACGATCCCGAGGAAACAGGATAAAAAAAGATGGTGATTGCTTAATACGAGCCACCCGTCAATCCTTATGCTCTTAAAGGAAATTTCTATTCCTGAGCGACTCGCCCCCTTTGTGCCAGCCCGCCCCCGAGGGGACAGGGGTGCATGCGATTCCTCCGCATTACCGGTAATCCCGATTCTGATAATACTGAAAAAGATCCCAGTCAACCGCATTGCTCCACAGGGCGAGCACCCGTGGCTTCATCGCAATCCAGTCCAAAGGAACTGCCAATCGATCGAAGATGGTGGTCTTAATTAAGCAATCGCCAAAAAAAAGATTACTGCCGTTTTTTCCGGAAATAGTAGAGCGCGTACACGATGCCGATGATCACGGCAACAATGACGGAAAGGTATACGGAATTGGAGAGAATTCCCGCGATACCGGTAAGATTGTTTACCTCCACGGTGACCTTCATGGGGTCCGAGATGGATGTGGTATTCATATCGTCGAGGTAGCGTATCTCTGAATCGAGCCCGTATTCCTTTATCGTTGCATCGCTGGAAACCGTGAGCTGGAACGAGGCGATTGCAGACTGGCCCGGCGCGAGATCGCCCAGGTAGGAGATATCCGAGCTGCTCGAAAACGGTTTAACCGCACTTATCCGGGCCTCGGCGCTCCGCACGGACGTACTCCCGGTATTTTTATATTCCACCTGGATGGTCCTTTTGCTGCCCGGGTTCATTTCGGCAGGTGGGGACAGGATGGCAAAATCCACCTTGTTTCCCACGGCAACACCTGTGGTTTCCGTCCGGGACGTGACATAATCGCCCTCGTTGTTCCGGTAGACCACCACTACATCGACCGGGTACGATGCATTCTGTGCGGTCTCTGCCACGCTTACTTTGTACCGGCAGGAAACCGTGCTCCCGGCCGGGAAATCACCGATATAGACGCTGCTGTCCGCGGGAGTTACCGGGCTGTCGTCGTTCCGGAGGACTTTTATCGTGGCTTTTGTCCCGTCAAGGGTTCCGTTATTTTTAATGGCGAGGTCAAGGTACCCGTCCGCACCGGCGATCAGGTGATCCGGCACAGCAGAAACGATCTCCGGGATTACTTCCTCTTTAATGACGAGGGGGACAAAAACCGTGGTATTATCCATGACATAGTAATTCCGGAAGGAATCCGCCTGGTACTGGATGACGGAATCGATCCGGGTATAGGTGAGATTAACCGGGACCAGATAGGTACCGGCCGGTGCATCGCTGTCGATCTTTGCCTGGACGGTCACGGTCTTCCGGGTCTGGCCGGGAAGATCGCCGATCATCTGGGGGTCCGATTTGATGACAAGCGGTGCACTACCCGGGGAAACCGAAACGGTGACGAATTTTGCGGTTGCCGGGAGATCCGTCCGGTCGATAACAGACGATGCTACTTCTTTACTCGTACTCATTCCGTTATTCTCAACAACCAGCAAAATGGCGACATCGCTGCCGGCAGGATACTCGTTGGTGCCGGAGACCGACACATTCAGGTCGGGACTGCCATCGAGGTATTTTGTCCCGGCTGAGACCGGTACCGCAACACACAGGGTTGCTATCAGCACAATCAGGAAAGTTCGTATCGGTGCCATCAAAATCACCCGGTTCCGGATAAAAATGCGTTCTACTATTGTACGTTACCGGATTATGTAGTTTCCCGGAAACCCGGCAGGCACCGGTTTTTCCCTAAAACAACCGTGAAGGCCTCTCCCGGCCCGGTTCTGCACAGCCCCGGTTTGCGTTTCACGAGAAAACGTGACTAACACAATCAGGATTTTTTCAGGAACATCATTTTTGCGCAGATTTGTGCGAATGCCAGAGAAAGGACAGGCATATCTGAATTTATTTACGTACACATAAATAAAAGGAAAAACTGAAACACATCTGTAATGACAAAACAGATCTGCCTGACCGTTTCTCTTTTTATTATCATCCTGCTGATTGCCGCTGCCGGATGCGTGACACCTCCCTCAGGGACGACTTCGTCCGGAACATCGGGTGGGTACTATTCGACCGAGACCACGACTACGGAAACGACTGCGCCCGGGCAGTACGTGACGGTTGTTACCCCGTATTCAGTGGGAACCGAGGAGAGTTCCACCTCTGCATCGGGAGCAAAGCCCTATGTAACACCCACACAGCCCCCCGAGGACCGGTCCTGCCTCATCTACATCAATACGCAGAACTATGCCTATAACACAACTGCCATCACCTTCGACCTCAGGAACCCGCCGATGTACATCAACTATACCGTAGTGCCCACAAACGTCACCGTGAATAAGTGGGTCCAGGAGAGGACGGGATCCAAAAAAGATACCACGTATACCTACTCCGATTATGCACCTTATTCCTGGTTTGAGGTGACGGTAAGGAACAAAACCTCTGGAGAGGTCTATCTCCAGGACGGTTTTGGCGAATCGAAAGGGTATACCCGGTACCTCAATGCAACGCTCACAGTGCTGAAACGCGATGACATGCTCATCGAGTTCAAGGGGAACAGCATCAAGGCAACGGTTGGCGTATGGGTAAAACCGATCGGCAATTTCGACGATCCGGAGAACAAGACCTTTACCGAATGCAAATTCTGGACATCGACGCAGAACTCCCTGCCCTATGTAACGGCAACGACAACACCCACCTGGACACCGGAAAACCAGAAAAACGAAAGACCCACAAATTAAACGGGAAAAACAACTTTTTTTTATATAGCATTATTTTCCTTAACGGTTCTGCTTACAACCTTCGCTTTACTACACGGTGAGATATTTAAGCGATGAAAACGATGTAAGTAAGGCAGGCGTACCCAGCATAACAGGTCCCGGTAGGGTAGTGGACATCCTAGAAGCCTGCGGAGCTTTTGACCCGGGTTCAAGTCCCGGCCGGGGCGTTATCATTTTTGAAAGAATGATTTTTTGCACTTTTGTCTTGAAATAGATCCTATCTGTTCCGACAAAGCAGAGCGTGTTTTTCCCTCATTACATCAGGGAAAACCGGAATAATTCACGGACCGGCGTAACTTTCACAACGGGTTAAAAAAAGATCAGAGGGCGGGCTTTGTCTTTAAGGCCGCCACCAGCAGGTTAACCCCTGCCTCGATATCCGCAATATCCAGCACCTCGACCGGCGAGTGGATGTACCGGGTGGCCGGGCTGAGCGTGGTGCTCGGGATCCCGCCTTTGGTGAGGTGGATGGAGGTCGCATCGGTAGTACCGCCGTTTCCTACCTCGAACTGCACCGGGATTTTGTTCTTTGTTGCGGTGTCGCGGAGCCATTTGACAACCCTCTTGTCGGCAATGAGCCCGCGTCCGGCAGCATCAACAATCGTGACAACCGGGCCTTTTCCCATCTCGACTGCCGCATCCTTCATGTCGATACCCGGGTGATCTCCCGGAATCGTGACATCGGTGGCAATTGCCCAGTCGGGTTCGATGGTATAAGCGCTCGTCTTTGCGCCTTTGAGGCCGACTTCTTCCTGCACGGTAAAGACCGCATAGATCGTGAAGGGGGACTTGACTTTCTGCATGGTCTTTATCAGCATCGTGCAGCCGGCCCGGTTGTCGAATGCCTTGCCGGTCACCCGGTTGTTGGCAAGCTCGGTAAACTCGCGGTCGATAGTCACTGTTGTACCGATCTCGATCCCCATCCTGCCGGCGTCCTCACGGTCCTTTGCACCGACATCGATGAACATGTCGTCGGTCTTGACGCCTTTTTTCCTCTCGTCTTCGTCCATCATGTGCGGGGGCTTCCCGCCGATGACACCGATCCTGTCGCCTTTTGTCCCGTGGACGATCACGCGCTGGTTATAGAGCGTTGGCGCATACCAGCCGCCGAGCGTGACAAACCGGAGAAATCCTTTCTCATCGATATACCGGACCATGAGGCCGATCTCGTCCATGTGGGCGGCAAGCATCACTTTCGTGGCATTGCCTTTTTTCACCGCAATGAGGTTGCCCATCGGGTCCTCGTGGATCTCGTCCACGTATCCTTTGAGTTCCTTTTTTATGACAGAAAAAACGCTGCCTTCGCTGCCCGAAACACCGTGGGCATTGGATAATTTCCGTAAAAGTTCCTTTACCATATTATTCTCCTGTTGCCTTTTCGATCCTATCAAGGGCTCGCTTGAGGTCGTCCCGTGACGCTGCGTAACTTATCCGGGCATAGCCGGGAGCGTTTGCCCCGAATGCTGATCCGGGAGTGAGGATCACGCCGCTTTCGATGATCCGGGCGACAAGCGCCGGTTTCATCGGGACGAAGGCATAGAACGCTCCTTCGGGAACCGGGAACGAAAAGCCGATCTTTGAGAGTCTCGCACAGAGCAGATCGCGGCGGGCCCGGTATTCGTCGCGCATTTTTTTGACCGGGGACTGGTCGCCGGTATAGGCTGCAAGCGCCGCATACTGCGAGATCGAGGTGGCGCAGGCCTGGCAGTACTGGTGGACCTTGATGCACTGGCCGACAATATCCTCCGGTGCCGCAAGGTACCCGAGCCTCCAGCCGGTCATCGCATAGGTCTTGCTCGCCGCATTGACCGTGACTACGTTGTCCCCAAAGCAGGCGGCACTCCAGTGCTCCTTGCCGTAGATGAAATGCTCGTATACTTCATCGCTGACGATGGTGACCCCGGCATCCTGTGCATATTCCACAAGAGCCTTTACCGATTCCCTGCTCTCGACAGCACCGGTCGGGTTTGCGGGTGTGTTCAGGACAAAAAGACGGGCCCCATCCATGAGCGATTTGGCCTTCTCGATATCGATATGGAAGGTCTTGTCCAGCGGAACGCCGACCGGCCGTCCCCCGGCAAGGGTGGCAAGCGCTGCATACGACACAAAGCCCGGGTCTGCACAGAGAACGCGGTCGCTCTCGTTTACGAGGGCCTGCATCACGATATGCAGCGCCTCGCTCGCTCCTGCCGTCACAATGATCTGATCGGGGGAGTACGCCACATGGTTCTCGTTTTTGAGTTTTTCAGTGAGCGCTGCCCGGAGTTCGGGGATCCCGTTGTTGCCCGTATACCCGGTCTTTCCTGCCTGTATGGCGGCAATCGCAGCATCCTTGATGTGCTGCGGCGTATCGAAATCCGGCTGGCCAAGGCCCAGGTTGATAGAACCCGGCCCCGCCGCCTCGAAGATTTTGCGTATCCCCGAGATCTCGATATCCTTTACCCGTGATGAAAACGGCCCTGTCATTATTCGTTTCCTTCCCGATACGGATCTCCGTATCACTCCATGTTCGCATGACGGTTCTTAAGTGCGGATTCGTCGGTTTTTGTGATCTCCATGAGCCGTGAGATTACTGCGTCGGAAAAGATGAGCGAGGCGGTCTCAAAGAGCGTACCAAGAGGGGCAAAGGACTTGTGATCGCCCAGCATCTGACGGATCTCGTATTCCGTGGCATCGTCGCGGACATCGTCCCGCTGGCTCTCGATAATTACCCTGCAGTCAGCAATGTGCCCGATACGCGAATCCGGGTTGGAGGTGATCAGGCAGATATGAGCGCCGATCTCCTTTCCGGTTTCCGCTATATCTGCGATGGATTTGGTCTTTCCGGACCCGGAAAAGACTACGATTGCATCCCCTTTCTGGACCGCCGGCGTGATGGTCTCCCCGACAACGTATGACTGGAGGCCGAGGTGCATGAGGCGCATGGCAAAACTCTTTGCAACAAGGCCCGACCGGCCGGCACCCATAACGTAGATCCGTTTTGCCTGCAGGAGCTGGTCGATAAAGGCATCCACATCCTTATCAGATATCGCGTTTGAGATGGCCCGGATCTTCGAGGCCATCAATTGCATCATTTCCTGAACCCTGTGATTTTCCATCCTTCTCAATAGGAATGGTGCTATCCCAAACTAGAAGAGAATTTCGTAGACGGGAAAAATCCGTGAGACAAAAAAAAGGAAGCCCGGGTTAATTCTCCTGCGGGGTATAATGAAGGACTTCCCCGCAGGTTGCAAGTTTCCCGTTTTCCAGGACCGAGATCGTGCCATGGCCTCCGCAGATCCGGCACCGCTTCCCTTCAGGGGCAAGCGCCCGGTCCGTCTCTGCTGCCAGTTCAAGGAGGGCGCGGCGTTCCTTTCGTGCAAGCTCGCTATCCACGTTGACCGAGGTGACAAGGAAATCGGCAAGGGAACTGTAGTCCGCCCGCTCCTTTGTCAGGCTCGAGAAGTTGATCACCGCGTCCGCGGTAAAGAGCAGGCCTTCCTCTGCGGAGAAGAGATAAATCTGCCCGAACGTATGTCCTCCAAACCCTTCGAGGATCTCAAGTTCCAGGTCGCCGATCCGGATCGTGTCCAGCACCGGGAAGATGGAACGCATTTTCGTGCCGGCGGGCGGAAGGCAGGCGATCTCCTTTGAAGAGTTGAACTGCGAGAAGCAATTGATCATCTTCGTGTAGAACGCCTCGAGGACCGAGTGCTCGTTCCGCGAACCGCATGCCCGGTTGTTGGTCTTTATGATATCGCGCGTGCCGGAGTGCATGATCCCCGGGACCGGGAAAAATCCCCCGCCGCCGCAGTGGTCGGCATCCGCATGACTGATGATCACCCGGGAGACGGTACGTTCCGTCCCGATCCCGAACCGGGCAAACATCTTCATGATATCGGCGTGGTAAATACCGTACCCGGTATCGATCATCAGCGTTTCACCGGGAGCGGCAATCACGTAGATGCTGCCACCGCAGGGAGGCTGGAAGCAGTATACCGTAATCTCTTTGGTAACGGCAAGTTTCTGTACGTCTGCATAAAATCCGGCCCCGGTCGTTGCCCGCAGGGTCCGCCCGGTCAGTAAAACGCTGTCGAAGACTTTGCGGGGATCGTTTCCCCGGTTTGTGAGTTCCTGGGCGATATGGTTGGTGTCGGCCAGAAACGAGAGGAGATACTCGTTTTCCGATTCCCCGATCAGGTCCCGGAACTCCTGTGCCAGCCGCACGTAGAATATGGTGTCGTCCAGGTGCCTGCCCGTGGTATCGTATTCGAGGATCTCAAGCTGGTAGCGGGACTTGAGTTCATCGAGCAGGTGCTCGATCGCGGCCGGGTTATCCTGGTTCAGGCTGACGGTGAGCCGGTCCGGGTACCTGCCCGAATCGTCAAAATCGATGTACCCGATATTTGCCCCGGACACCGAGATATAGTTCAGGAAGGTGCAAAGCGAACCGGATTTGTGTGGCAGGTGAACGAAAAATTTCAGGAAACTGACCGGTTTTAGCGAGGTCTGGAGGTACCCGACACGTTCCAGATCGCCGGTAATCCGTGCATAGGCTTCGTCCGATGCCGTGACTTCATAAAAGACGGTACAGGGATCGATTCTCCGGTCGTACTGGATGCGGTTGATGTTGCCATCGTATCTCTTGATGATATCGGCAGCCCGTTCCAGCGAACCGGGTTCATCCGGCATATGAGCTATGAATCCAAACTTCTTCACGATTCCATGCCCCGATTGCAGGATCAGGATTGGATGCAGGATCATTATAATTTATGGCCGGGCCGGAAAAAAGGGTCTCGGGCACGTTCGCTTGTCAAACACTAAAAAAAAGGACCGGTTATTTCCGGTGCGAACGGACGGCAACGATGCACAGGGCACCGATGATACAGCCAAAGACAGCTGCAAACGGGGAAAGGGGAATGCTCGACGGGGATTTTACCATCTCCGGGGATATTTCCGTGGCCTTTCCTTCAGAGACCGTGATACCGATCGAACAGGGCAGGTACCCCGGAGACCGGATCTCCACCGTGTGGGCACCCGGGCTCACCGTATTTAAAGTCAGCGGGGTCGTTCCCACCAGTACCGAATCGAGATAGACAGACGCCCCGACAGGTTTTGAGGATACAACCAGGGATCCTGCAGGGGACGACGGTGTTGCAGCAGGGGTTACTCCGACAGGAGTCGTAGTATTTGTCACCGTACTGTTTGTCACCGGGATTTTACTGCCCGGTCCGGATACGGTTGTATTGGCTCTTGCAGCAGTAACGGTCAGGGTCTGCGTAATACTCCGGGTCATGGACGGGCTGCCGATAGTGATAGTATACTGGCCCGGGGGCATATCCACATGGAACCCGAAATTGAAACCCCCGCCGGCATAGGTTGACGCAAAATATGTATCGACTTTATTTCCCTGGGAATCAAGCACATCGATCTCGAGGTTATCCGCCCCTTTCTCGTTGTATCCGGTAAGCATGACATAATCGTCGGGCGTTGCCGGGTTTGGCGTCATCGAGACATAGAACTCGGGTTTTTTGAGCGTGATATCGATAGAAGTGGTAATATTGGGATGATCCGCATCGTATGCCGTAAACGTGTATTTTGAGGTATAGAGGTGATCGACGCCGACGACACGGGACATGTCCCAGTAGAACGACCATGAGTGGGTGTCGTCAACGGTTACGGCAGTACCGGTTCCCGGCGTACCGGTCAGGTTGTAGGGCGGCACCCCTTCTGCCGGCAGCCCCGGGCCGGTAATCCGGATCATGGTCGTATTACCCAGAGTGTTTTTCCCGTCAAAGGCAACGCTGTCCCCGACATAATACCCCCCGGCCCCCCGGTAGGTAATCGTAACCGCCCCGGTGTCTGCCGAGACCGGGACCATACATACTCCGATCAAAACCAGGAATAAAATACCGGAAAAGATTTTCAGGACCTGATGTGAATGCATTTTTTTCCCTCACCTTAAGGAGAATATTCCTCTTCAGGAATAAATATTGTTCTCCACAATTCACGCGTTTTTGCCAAAAACCGGCTCCATATTTCGCCTAATCCAACAGTCTGACCCTTTTGCACAGATAACGAAACTATATGTATGGCTGCGCTGTAACCCATACATTGAAGGGATTTATGTCCGACGTTACGCTTGCCATAAAAAACGGAAACGAACTGCTGAAAAAGAAAATACCGCAATTATCGCATGATTTTTCTTATGAGGATACGGCATACCACCTCCCCATATCCTATGCATTGACCGGGATCGCGGTTCACAACCCGCCGGCTGCCGCGGAAGTCTTTACAAAAACCAGTAACAATCCCCTGGTTGCGGCGGAGTGTATCCTTGCCGATGAAACGGCATCGGCCGGGAAAGAACCCGCGCCCTATACGGGATTCATCAGCGATACCGTTCTCAGGAAGCTCGGGTATTCCCTTGTCGATGGCAGTATCCTTGGCCTGGCCTTAATCGTCGGATCCCCGAAGAATGCTGAAAGTGCCGCCGCCATCTGCCGCGAGCTGCAGGAAAAATACATGCTCACGTTCCTCTCCGGCGGTGTCATCCCCACCCTTTCGGAAGCGGGAGTAAAGCTCGGGCTCGATTACCGGCTTATCCCCCTCGGGTCAAAACCCGTTCATTCCGTCCACTTCGTGGACATCGTCGCCCGGGTGGCGATGATGTTTGGTGGCGTATCCCCGGGGGATATCCACCGGCTGCTGGCCTATGCCGCGGAACGGGCAAAAGCAATCGTGATAGTCTTCCCCGGTCTCTCGGACGAGGACATCGCATTTGTTGACGGCATGCGGGTGCTCGGGTTTCCGATCCTCACGCTCGGCGGGTATGAGGGCGGCGACTGGATCCCCGCAGTACCGGACGATGTTGTGCGTACCGGTATGGACTTGAAAGGGATCCGGGTCACGGTGACTGCAATCCCCATCCCGATGGGATGCTCCCCGGCCTTTGAAGGAAAAAGCATCAGAAAAGAGGAGATGCAGGTCGAATTCGGCGGGGGCCGTTCCCCGGCATTCGAACTCCTGCGCATGAAAAATACCGGCGAGGTCGAAGACGGGAAAGTAACGGTGATCGGCCCCGAGATCGATTCCATGAAAGAAGGAGGCGCGTATCCCCTTGGCATCGTCATCGATGTAGCCGGAAAAACGATGAAGAAAGACTACGAGCCGGTCCTCGAACGCCGGATCCACAACTTCATCAACTATGGCGAAGGTTCCTGGCACGTGGCGCAGAGGGACCTTATCTGGGTCAGGATCTCCAAAGAAGCGTTTGCAAAAGGCGTTAAGGTCGAGCACCTGGGCAAGCTCCTGGCAAGCAAGTTCCGCATGGACTTCCCGCAGCTGCTCGATGCAGTTTCCGTGACGCTGATCACCGATCCCGACAAAGTTCTTGCCGCAAAAAAAGAGGCCGAGGAGATCTACGCGGAACGGGACGCCCGGATCAAGGGCATGCGGGACAACGATGTCAACACCTATTATTCCTGCACGCTCTGCCAGACGTTTGCCCCGAACCATGTCTGCGTGATCACCCCGGAGCGGCCGGCGCTCTGCGGGGCGATCAGCTGGCTTGACGGGAAGATTGCCTACGAGATCTCCCCCTCCGGCGCAAACCAGCCGGTCGAGAAAGGTGCGCTCATCAACGCCCAGAACGGCGAATTCGAAGGCGTGAACCGGTTTGTCAAGAAGGCGAGCCACGGGGAGATCGAACGCTGCTCGCTTTATTCCGTCATGGAATTTCCCATGACCTGCTGCGGGTGTTTCGAGGCAATAGCCCTGATGCTTCCCGAGGTAAACGGCATCATGGTCGTGAACCGCGAATACAAGGGAATGACCCCTTCCGGCATGACCTTTTCGACACTTGCCGGGACCATCGGCGGCGGGGCCCAGACCCCGGGCTTTGCCGGGATCTCGAAATATTACATCCTTTCTGACCGGTTCCTCCAGGGAGAGGGCGGGATCGAACGGCTCGTCTGGATGCCGGCACAGCTCAAAGAAGAGCTTAAGTCCCGGCTCGTACCCCTGCTGGAGAGCAAGGGGCACCCGGAACTGTTTGACAAGATTGCCGATGAGACCACGGCTGCAACCATCGAGGACCTCACGACCTTCCTTGCCCGGGTCGGCCACCCGGCGCTTGCGATGAAACCCCTGATGTGAGGCTTGATCATGGAACCCGACCTGAAATTCGGCTGGACCAGCACAGTGGGAAAAGTCGTCCTCGGCGCAACGAAAAACGAAGGGGGTACCCGGTCGAAGTCCTACACGATTGGCGGGGGAACAACGCTCCCCTTCATGGAAAAGGACCGCTCGTTTCCCGCACCGCTGATTGCCTTTGAGATCTGCGACGATGCACGGTACTGGTCACCGATTGTAAACGATTTCTGCGGCGACCTGGTTAAAGATCCGTCGGCATGGGCAAAGGCTGCGGAGAGCACCTATGGTGCCGATCTCGTCCGGCTCTGCCTGACAAGTACCAAACAGCGCGACTTTTCAGATATCCCGACAATAGGAAAAACGGTCGAGACCGTCCTTGCCGCAACCACGCTGCCGCTGATCATCGAAGGGAGCAACGAGCCAAAGATCGACAGCGAGGTTTTCCTGAAATGCGGCGAGACCGGGCAGGGGGAAAAACTCCTGCTCGGCACAGCAGAGGCCGGGCGGTACCGGAGCATTGCGGCTGCGGCCCTTGCCTACAACCACTCGATCATCGCCCAGTCGCCGATCGATATCAACCTTGCAAAGCAGCTCAACATTCTCTTAAAGGAGATCGGGGTTGCCCGGGACCACATCGTGATCGACCCCTACACGGGAGCGCTCGGCTACGGGTTCGAGTACTCGTACTCGGCAATGGAGCGGATCCGGTTCTCGGCGTTAAAAGGGGACACGGACCTTGCAATGCCGCAGATCTGCGCACCCACGGATTCCCTCACCGTAAAAGAGGTGCGGGAGGCAGAAGGGCCGGCACGGGACAGCATGGCAGTCGAGTGGGAATTTACCACCAGCCTTGCCGCTGCGGTTGCGGGAGCGGAGATCGTCTGCGTCCGCCATCCGGAAACCGTCAAACGGTTAAATGCGGCATTTGCCGGGCTCTGTGCCCGCACGGAGGTGTAACATGGCACTCAAGGCCCTTGACATCTACAAGCTCCTCCCGAAAAAGAACTGCAAGGAATGCGGGGATCCCACCTGCCTGACGTTTGCGATGAAGCTCGCAGCCGGGAAAGCCGATGTCGAGCTCTGCCCGTACCTTGACGACAATGCAAAGAACGTGCTCGGGGCAACGACCCGCCCGCCCATCAAGCTTGTCGGGGTCGGGGTTGGCGAGCGCTCGTACTCGGTCGGCGAGGAGTTCGTGCTTTATCGCCACGACAAGACATTCTACCACCCGCCGGGTATCATGTTTGTTGTATCCGATACCCAGAGCGAGGCAGAGATCGCGGCGGTGACCGCACGGGTCAAAGACGAGACGCTGACCCGGGTCGGGGCCGACTTAAAATTCAACGGGACGGCAATTGTCAACACAAGCGGTTCGGCAGAGACCTATGCAAAAGCGGTTGCAGCAGTAGAAAAGACAGCAGGACTCCCCGAGATCCTTGTCTCGGAGAACCCGGAGGCGCTCGAAGCAGCACTTGTCCTGTGCGGGACCTATCACCCGGTGATCTGCGCAGCAACACCGGAGAACTACAAACCGCTCTGTGCCATTGCAAAAAAGCACGGGTGCCGGCTCGTTGTGCGTGCGCCAACGCCCGAAGCACTCGCAGAGCTTACCAGAAACTGCGTGGCGGAAGGCGTGAAAAACCTCCTTGTCGATCCCGCCCCGCAGACGCTCGGGGATTTCCTGGTGCGGTCAACGGCGATCCGGCAGCTTGCCATCACCCGGGCCATGCCCGATCTCGGGTACCCGGTGTACCTTGACGCAACGAAATTCTCCGACGAGGACGCCGCAATTGCCCTTGGGATCGTCAAGTACGCCTCGGTCATTGTCTGCCACCCGCTCCCGCCCGCTTCGGCAAAGGCAGCACTCACGCTCCGGCAGAACATCTACACCGACCCGCAGAAGCCCATCCAGATGAACCCGGGCCTGTACCGGGTAGGGACGCCGGGAAAAGACGCGCCGGTGCTCATGACGGTGAACTTCTCCCTGACGTTTTTCACGCTCCAGGGATACCTCGAATCCACCCGGGTCCCCTGCTTCATGCTCATTGTCGACACCGAAGGGCTCTCGGTCCTCACGGCCGTTGCCGCGGGAAAACTCAACGAGGGCCTTGTCCGCGATGCCCTTAAGAAATTCGGGGTGGAGAACGAAGTCTCCCACAAAAAACTGATCATCCCGGGGTACGCTGCCCCCCTCTCGGGCAGGATCGAGGAAGCGACCGGGTGGAAAGTGCTCGTCGGCCCCCGCGACGCTGCTGAGATTGGCGAATTCCTCCACCAGGAGTGGAAACCCTGACCATGCGCACCGTTACCTTCCTCCCCAGTTACCGCAAGATCGAGGCCAGGCGCGGGACAACGATCCTCGATGCCGCACAGCGCGCCGGCATCAACATGAACGTGGTCTGCGGAGGACAGGGGAAATGCGGCAAGTGCATTGTGTACGTCCAGTCCGGGAAAGTCGAGTTTGACCGGCAGAAATACGGGCGGTTCTTCTCCGATGCGGAGCTTGCAAAAGGCGCCTGCCTTGCCTGCGAAGCGATCATCCAGGGAGATCTCCAGGTCATAATCCCCGAGAGCACGCTCATCCAGGAACAGAAAATCCTTGTGAACGGCCTGGACTCCGAGATCGAGTTCCACCCGTCCGTGAAAAAATATTATGTCGAGCTCCAGCCGCCGACCCTTGCCGATCCCTCGCCCGACCTTACCCGCCTGCTCTGGGGAATCCAGAAGACCGGCGGCCCGGTGGCCGAGAAGATGTACGCCCCTCTCGAAGTGATGCGGGAGATCCCGGCCGTGCTCCGGCACAGCGACTGGAAGGTTACCGGCACGATAGCCCTTGTCCCGGGCGGGTACCGCCTCATCGACCTCCAGGAGAACAACACTGCAAAGAGGCTCTATGGCGCGGCAGTCGATCTCGGCTCGACCACGGTGGTAGCCTACCTCTGGGACCTCATCACCGGGAAAGTCGTGGCGGTTGCCTCCAACTACAACCGGCAGATCAGCTGCGGGGAGGATATCCTTGCCCGGGTCAATTACGCCCAGAAAAACGGGATCGAAAAACTCCAGGCACTCGCCGTGGACAGCATCAACACGGCGCTGACCTCGGCCTCAAACACCGCCGGGATCGACCGTGAGGATATCTACGAAGTGGTTGTTGCGGGTAATACCGTGATGACCCACATGCTCCTCGGGATCGACCCGGCCTATATCATCAAGGAACCCTATGTCCCGGTTGTCCAGCGGGCGCTCTCGGTTGCCGCGGCACGAATCGGCCTTACCTGCAACAAGAACTGCGGCCTCTTCGCCTTCCCGGCCGTGAGCGATTTCATTGGCGGGGATATCATTGCCGACATCCTTGCCTGCGGCATGGGAGACAATGACGAGATCTCGCTTCTCGTGGATATCGGCACGAACTTCGAAGTCGTACTCGGGAACAAAGAGTGGATGTTCTCCTGTGCGGGAGCGGCAGGCCCGGCGCTCGAAGGGGGCGAAGTCCTCTTTGGCATGCGGGCAAACCCGGGGGCTATCGAGAAGATCGCCATTGATCCGGTTACGCTCGAACCGAAGTACTCCACCATCAACGGGGTAAAACCCCGGGGCATCACCGGCTCGGGCCTCATCGACATCCTGGCCGAGCTCCTCTCTGCGGGGGTCATCGACCGGACCGGGCGGATCAACACAGAGATCAAGAATCCCCGGATCCGTGCAGGCACGCATTTCCCGGAGTACGTTATTGCATGGGCGGCTGCGACAGATATCGGCAAAGACATCGTCATCACGGAAAACGACATCAAGAACCTCATCATGAGCAAGGCCTCCATCCACGCGGCCTGCGTGACCTTAATGAAAGAGGCCGGGGTTACGCATCTCGATATCGCCACCATCTACTTTGCCGGTGCATTCGGGAACTACATCAACAAGAAGAACGCAACGATCGTCGGCCTCATCCCCGAAATCGATCTCGAACGGATCAAAAATATCGGGAACGGCGCGGTGGCCGGGGCAAACCTTGCCCTTGTCAACCGGAGGAAGCGCAAGATGCTCGATGGTATTGCCGGGAAGATTGCCTATATCGAGCTCAACGCAGAGCCCTCGTTCATGGACGAGTACACCTCAAGCGCTTTCCTGCCCCATACCGATCTCTCGCTCTTCCCGAGGGTGCAGGCGCTCCTTGAATCCATCCGCGAGAGAAAGGAGGCGCACTAAATGGCAAAGATGATTCCTCCGCCGTATTCACGGGCAACGGGTGTTGGCGGACTTCCGCACACGGACCCTGTCCAGGCGTGCAGCGATGTGCTCGCGGCATTCCCGGACATTCCCTATGTACCGACCCTCCCCAACCGGGGACTTCTTGAGAGCATCGTCTTCTGCGACTCCGAGCAGCTGCCCGGCGGTTTCATCCGCGAAGGCCGGCTCCTGTACGACAGTACGAAGGACAACACGGCGGCGATGGAGCAGGTGTACATGGACTACGTGGAGCAGAACTTCGCCCGCTACGCCCTCCACGAAAACTATGCCTCCGGCTTTTTCGAGATGGCAAAACGTCCGGTAAGCGGCGTGTATATCCTCAAGTGCCAGGTGACCGGCCCGGTGACGTTTGGGATGCAGGTGGTTGATGCCGAGAAACGGCCCATCTACTACGATACCCAGCTCGCCGATGTGCTCTCGAAGATGATTGCGCTCCGCGCCCGCTGGTGCGAGAACGAGCTGCGTGCACGGACCGGGGTAAAAGAGACGCTCGTTGTCTTAAACGAGCCCTACCTTGCATCGCTCGGGTCGTCGGTCGTCCCCATCGACAAGGAGAGTGTGAAGAGCGGGTGGCAGGATATCGCGGCGCTCGTTGAAGGCGGCCTTGGTGTCCACTGCTGCTCGAATACCGACTGGGAATTTGTCATGGGTCTTGACCCGGCCGTTATCTCGCTCGACGCCTATGCGACCGCAAAGGAGTTCCTGCTCTACGCGGATGCGATCCGCGCCTACATGGAACGCGGCGGCGTGGTTGCCTGGGGGATTGTTCCGGCCGAGTACAAGATCTTTGCAACCGAGACTGTGGATTCGCTCTACGCCCGGTACCGCGAGATCCGCACTCAGCTCACAAAGCAGGTGCCGGCCGAACTTTTCGATGCGCAGTCCCTGATCACCCCCAGCTGCGGGGTCAGGTTCGCGGATGTCGCCGGCGCAAATGCCATCCACCATGCGGCAGCGGAGATCTCCCGGAGGATCCGGGCCGAGGCAGGGATTACGAAATAATCCGGGAAAACCGATTTGAGATGAGATAATGGTACAACATCCGTTTACGATAGCGCTTTCAGGAAAAGGCGGGACCGGCAAGACTACGGTCAGCTCGCTCCTTGTCCGGGCATTCATTGCCGCCGGGGAGACACCGGTCCTTGCCGTTGACGCCGACCCGAATGCGAACTTCCATGAGGCGCTCGGGGTTACGGTCAAAGAGACGCTCGGGAGCATGCGGGAAGAGGCATTCACGAGGAACATCCCGCCGGGTATGAACCGGCACGATTACATCCGGTTCCGGTTCCGGCAGGCACTGATCGAAGCGAACGGCTTTGACCTTGTCGCCATGGGCCGGCCCGAGGGGACCGGGTGCTACTGTTTTGCAAACGATCTTCTCTCGGAGTGCATGAAGCAGCTCGAACGCGACTACAAGTTCCTTGTCATCGATACCGAGGCGGGGATGGAACACATCAGCCGGGGGACAATTGGAAAGCCGGACGTGCTCCTGATCGTGAGCGACCCCGGGGCCCGGGGCCTGCGGACGATTGCCCGGATCCGGGAGATCGCCACCCAGCTCGGCCTTGAACCCTCGCGAATTCATGTTGTATTCAACCGATACAAGACCGGCGCTGCACCGGTGGATATCGGGAACGAGAAACCGATTGCCATTATCCCGGAAGACCCGACGGTCGAGGCGGCGGACCTTGCGGCAACGCCGGTTTCACGGATCCCTGAGGACAGTCCCGCGTGGCAGGCGGTACGCGAGCTGGCCGGGAAGCTGATTGTGATGGCGGGGGAGAAGGCGGCAAAAGCGGGGAAGTAGGCAGCGAATTCCACATTGCCGGATTTTCCCCTAACTCCCCTTGTACAAAATAAATTCCAGACGACCGGTCATACGTGAAGTCCCGGCCATTTGATCTGACCAAACTCTTATTGTCAGGGAATCCCCTAATTCCATACAAGGACTATGGTGATCCAGATGCCCGAACAGGTAATCTCCCGAAAAAGCGGAAAAGTCCCGTTATAAAAAAGCTGGAAACCGCAGCACCGGCCATCCGTACAAAATTCGGAGTGAAACGTATCGGCATCTTTGGCTCCTTTGCCCGCGGCGAACAGACGCGGAAAAGCGATATTGATGTTATCATCGATTTTTTGCCGGGCAAAGAAACGTATGCCAATTTCATGAACCTCGCTGACTATTTGGAAGAACTCTGCGGCAGGAAAGTGGACATCCTCTCGCAGAAATGGATGTCCCCGCTCCTGAAACCCTTCATCAGCCAGGATGTGATCTGGATTGAAATCTGATAAGGTCCTTCTCATCCACATCAGAAACGATATAGTGTTTCTCCAAGCTGATTAAAAAAAGGCTGTAAGACCAAGAGGGGGTGTCGGCGATGTGGATGCGTTTCATTCTGTTACGATTGTTTGTTGGGGGTTATGATAGATGGGCGGTGGGAAGATGGGTGAACCTAAAAACGGTTTGTCACTCTGCATCTTTTTTCCCGCTGATCAGCCGTACGGTAACATCCCGGGTGAGCAGGGTCATCTGGTGGATGGCAATAGCATTGAGTTTTGCCAGCCGGTCGGCCTGCAAAAAATTGTCACTGATGAAATGGGCGTTGAGGTTTTCAAGGTTTGAGAGGCAGACAAGCTGGGAGATATCTGCATAGTCCCGGATATTGCCTTTTTTGTCCGGGTTATTCTCTCTCCATTTTTTAGCGCTCATCCCGAACAGGGCCATGTTGAGCACATCGGCTTCAGATGCATATATGGCATTGATCTGCGGCTTTGTCAGTTCGGGCGGGATCAGGTTTTCCCGCACAGCATCGGTGTGAATCCGGTAATTGATCTTCGCGAGGTTGCGCCGGATATCCCAGCCGAGTTGTTTTCGCTCATCCTCCTTGAGGCGCTGGAATTCCTTGATGAGATAGAGTTTGAATTCAACAGAGATCCACGATGCAAATTCGAACGCGATATCCTTGTGGGCGAACGTGCCGCCATACCGTCCCGGTTTTGCGATGATGCCCCGGGCATTGGTCTTCTCGATCCACTGTTTGGGTGTGAGGGTAAAACTGTTGAGTCCGGCCTGTTTTCTAAACCCGTCGAATTCGACGGGATTAAAATTCGGGTTGTTAAGTTGTTCCCAGATACCGAGGAATTCAATAGTGTTGCGGTTCCGGATCCAGCTGCGGATAAGATCATCAGTGCTGTCCGGATTCTTGTAACGTGCGATGTCTGTGATGCAAATATAATCCTCGTCGTTCTGTACGAACACCCCGACTTCCCGGTCAAGTACATTGATCTTTGTTATAATTTCCCGCCAGAATTCCCGCCAGGTATGCTCACAAGCGAATTCCTGTATTCTGTCATATCTGTACAGGTCTGTTTAAAAGGGCAGGGCGCGGGGCGCGAAACTGTTAGGAAACCAGGAGGTGAAGAGCATGTGGCCAGATAAGGTACAACTGAAAAGCCGTCCCGGCAGTGCGAGCCGACCGGGCACGGTTGTGCTGGCCCGGGTCTTGGGTTTTACAGTATCAAAAAGATCGCACGCGTGGACGAGCACGCCCGGGCGTTCCTTTACGATCGCGTCAATCGCTAACCGAGGAAATTATCGTAGATCTGCCTCACTTTGCAAGTTCATCCCGGACTCGGGGTCGATCCGGGTGTATTCGGCAAGGCCGGGGTGCTTGTCCGCGATGTGGACAATCTTCATTGTGTCTGATTTTATTTGGGCGGTGGGAGGTTATATGGCGGAAGGGGAGAGGGGGCGAGAGGAAGCTGTTGATGTATCATTTTTTGTGAGTTGAAGAAAATGAACATTCACGAAGAAAAATCCCAATATCTTCGTTTTTGGTTACATCGCAATATTTAGTTCCAAAAATTTTACCCAATTTCTCACGCGCTTCCTTGGGTTTTAATGAATGACTTGCTCCACCAAGTCTATCTGACACAATATATGCACACCAGATTATCGGATTACAATATTTTTTTGCATCTGTTTCGAGAAATTTAGTCCCTTTAATACGATTATAGGTGTTTTCGATTTGTTCAATTGCTTCGTCAATTGGAAGACCTTTAGATTCAGCCAAGCATAAAATTTTGGGCTTCTTTCGTACTTCTGTTTTTTTGGTCTCCGCAAAATAGTAAATTAGGAGATCGCAAATTTTCTCTCCTTTTCCAGTCATTCCAAAGTGCTCTCGAAAATGAGATATTGTATTGGACTTGTCGTCAATTTCAAAGAAGACAACATGTTCGTTTTCTTCAGCGTCTATGGTTATCGATAGACCCTTTTTTGGATGGTATCGTAAGCATTGTGAAGAACAAGCGCAAGTTGTGACAAGAATATTAAAGGGCATTTTAATCCCCGATTTTAAAATAAATATCTGTAATATCTTCAGATACTTGACTAAATGTTTTCCAATTTATATGATTTTCATCTTCTAATATATCAATAGCCGTCCCTTTTTCAAACAAATAAACCGACACCTTATCTTTGGCAATGAATGCATCTTTGTTTTTTAAATAAAAGAGATTTGAAAGAGTCTTTTTCGATTTTTTACTCGAATAAGCTTTCATTAAATTAATCAAATGATCCACAATATAGGGACTATGTGTAGTTATGATAATGTTAACTTTGGAATTTACTAACATTGAAAGTAATTCGATTAATTGGACTTGTGCTTTAGGATGAAGATTAATTTCAGGCTCATCTATTATAATTAACTCATTTGGCTCAATAAAATATTTCAGATACAGGATTAAGGGAGATAAACCTTTAACGCCAGAAGAAGAGATAGTCATATTCAAGGGAATTTCGCTATTTGTATTATAATTGAACATTATTCGTTTTACAGTGTCATCTTCGTTTTTAGTTACTGTAATGTCACCACCTAAAATTTTTGTTTCAAGGATATTAGCATATTCTATGAATTCTTTTATTTCTTTTTCATCTCGAATTATTTTCTTACGTAACTCTTCGGAATGGGGATCAAAAATTGACTTAACATTATTGAATAATTCTCCGGCAGGTTGAGAAAATTGAACATGAATTTCGCGCGTGTTTCTTTTTCCATCTATTTTATCTTTTTCAGACTCGGGTTGATCAACTTTCAAATTTTGCGGTTTAGGCGTATATTTTCTCATTGTTTGATAAAAAAGAGCCATCCCTGTTCGTTCAGCTCCTAAAAAGTATACCTCATTGAATACCGATCTGTGCAAAAGTTGGAGAATTAGCGAATAAACTTTTTTATCAGCCCCTTCTTTATCGGAACAAGTTCTGTTTCTTTTGAATTTTAAAATTAGATCCTTTTTATCAATCTCTAGTGGTGTACTTTTGCACTCATTTATCTTATCACAATCATCACAAGTTTCAACATTAAATGTAAGGAAATGGGGAGACAAATGAGAATATTGAATATCTTTTAATTTTTTTAAATCCAGCTTCACTTTGACATTATTAAATGCTTCAGTGTCTGAAGCCAAAAAATTTTTAAAATCTTTTGTTACTACCTTATTACAAATTAAATTAAAATGTTTTTGACTATTGTTCGAAATAAATTGCTTTAAATTAAGTTCAGCATACCCAGTTTTATTGAGATTCTCAATAACAGAATCAATTTCTTTATATTTGATCTTACTTTTATTGGATTTAATTAACTCGTAATATTTTCCAAATGCATATTTGCTAAAAATGTACGAAATGAGATACGCGGAATAGGTTTTCCCTGTGCTATTCTCTCCGACAAAAATAGTTAATGGTTTTAATATAATATTTGCATTGTCAACAGCACCGAGTTTTTGAATTTGAATTGGAATACTTAACGAGGGTTCGGTCATGTAATTACACAGTTTTCGATTTAGTTCTTTAAACGATAAATGTATTTATATTATTTAATTAAAAAATGGTTTGCTTTTCTAGCGGTAAGCAACGATTCCGTTCTCGATTTTGTCATCCACGCCTCTCTTCAAAATGCCCATCAGTCCGCGCTCCTTTACAAAATACTGCTTGATCTCAGCGATCATCTCTGCTTTGCGTTCTTTTGAAAGATGAATGAGACTCTCCTTTCGCATGCCCGATCGGCTTTTGGAAATATGGAAATTGGGGGCTGATAAATGCCGGTGCCTCATAAAGGGAGGTGGGTATCCCCTTTTTTAAAAAATCCCGGGTGGGTGCCCCCCATTTCCGGCCAACAAGGGGGGGTGGGTACCCCTCACCCCCTCACCTCATACGGCCGTTTCCGGCACGCACGTTTCCGCCGGAGGTTCCGCACGAAACGCGGGATTTTTGCGATGGAACGGGAGGGGGGTGATCCCCTTTTTCAAAAAATTATGGGTGGGGGGTGGCCCCCACCCTCCCCCGCTTCATCAGGTACCGGGTCATCAGGTCTTCTGATCCTTTTCCCATCGGCCGGATTTATACACAACAGTCCGGCCCGCCTTCCCGCCGTTACGCTTAAATTTCCCGGTATCAGAATAGAACGACATCGATATACGATGAAACGAAGTGGACCATGAAAAAGATTCACCTGGCCCTCATAATTATCCTCTGCGGTATCGTGCTGTTCGCAGGGATCGTCATCATACAAAACCCCGGTGCCGACGAGAAAAATGCAACCGCAGATCGCCCGGTGCTTACAGTAGCCCTGTACCCGTACCTGGAGGATGTGAACGGCGATGATCATGCCACGACCGTCCGCCTTCTCAAAGAACGCTACCACCAGTTATATCCCGATGACGAACTGGAGATTTACATTTCCGATAAGTACAGCACCTATTTTTCCGACAGCAGGAATTTTTCCCCGGTTTTTGGACCGGGCGGACCCGATATTGTCGAAGTCGAACAGACCGGGCTTGACAATCTCATAGAGGATGGGTATATCCGGCCATTTGTTCCGGTCTCTCCCGATGCAGCCCGAATGCTCAACGAGACCCGGGAGGATGTTGTCAGCCCGTATAATGATCTCGGGATTGTCGATGGCAGCGTGTACTTTGTCCCGACCTGGCTCTGTGCGCATTACACGTTTACCCGCAATCCCCCGGGCACGGCACCGGAATCCGGGGATTTTGGCGGCAACGGGACGCTGCCCGACCTGTACCTATCTGCCTACGCGTCAACCCATGGTGCCGACCCGGCCCGGCTGGATGGCGCTGTCCGCGATGCAGTGAACGGATCCCCGGACCCGGAGGTGACTGACTGGCTCGCGTCCCGTCTTTCTGCCTGCACCGGTCCTGACGGCAGGAACCGGTGCCTGGACGGGTATTATGCTACGGAAGATGGCGGTATCTCTGATTTTGTTTTAAGGAAAACCAATAAGTATGTCGGGTTTTCCGAAATGCTGTACCGGATCCTCAAAGAATCTCCCAAAGGTTACGATACTAATCTCACGATCTCCGGCACGGTCTATGGAAAGGGCACGTATCCTTCCCTTGCCTGGGCCGACGGCTTTGTGATGAACAACCATACCGGCACGGAAAAAACGGATGAGGCGATCCGGTTCATCGGTTTCTACAACAGCCCAAAAACAAAGGAGATCATCGCGCTTTCGCTCGATACCCGGCAGGATACGGTCCGCGTGCCACGGTACCTGCTGCCTGCGTCAGAGGACTTTTACTCCCTCCCGAATGTATCTTCGGACAGGTATTACCAGCAGTTTTCCCCGGTCATTCAAGCCATGATCCCGTTTCCCACGGGCGGACTCCGGGGGAACATGGATGCCATCTACTGCAATGTGACTGCTGCCCTGCAGGAAAACGGGATGGATGGGAATTACCCGGCCCGATGCACGCTCAATCCGAAAACAGCGGTTCCTGCCTGAATGAAAAAACTCCTGACCGGAATCCGGCAGGAGGATATTTTTTGTAATTGCATAACGTCCGCAACGAAAGCAAAGACCGGGCGGGAGGGTGCTTCCGGCAGGGAAATGGCTCCCTGAATCTGAAACAGATCCCAAGTAAAAACGACCTCTCCCGGGTTTCCTGCCGGGGTCGGCAGCGCTGATCGTTCCCGGGGGTAGGGGGACGAAACCCCGTCTTCTTGATCACTCCCAACCCCCGAGGGCTGCATACAATCCCACCCGCCTCTCCGTCGGAGAAGCGTGTGAGGGAGATCGTATCTCCCCCGGGGTATACCGACCGGATCCGGGACTCCCAAAACAGGCCTTCTTTTTCACTGCCACGTCCCCCAGCCCATCCGGAATAGTATCGCCCGTCCAATTGGGCCTGTTTGGTCCCTTTTTGGAGCACAACTTATGCCGATTCCCGCCAAACGAAGCGTAATTTGAGGAGATCGTAAAACAATAGGCCCCCGTTTTCGTGATTTCGGCCCCTTTTTTCGACCGGGAAACGTATGCCCGGAACCCGTCTCCGACGAGAGAATACATTGCGGGAGAGATACCCTCTCCCAGGATCAAAAGATACCCGCATAAAAGAGAGTTGTTCAGGGATCGCAAACATTTTGTTCACGGAACGTGAACCAGTTGTTCAGGGACTATGAACGAACAACTGCATGATCTCTCCGCACTCTTCCGGACTGCAGAACGCATTACCCTGCTCCGGGCGGCCCTCCTTGTACCGACATGTACCGTACAGCAGATGACCGAAAAGACCGGGTTATCAAAAGGCCTCGTCTCCCCATACCTGGCACTGCTCGAACGAGAAGGCCTGCTGGTGAGAAACGACCGCACCTACCGACTGGAATTTTCCCCGGTGACCGTTGCAATAAAACGCCTGCTCAATATCGATCTCCTCGCCGCCGCATTCAAAAAACCTGCATGGGCCTGTGGTACCGGCATCTATGGGAGCTGGGCCGCAGGGACAAACATCGAGGAGAGCGATGTCGATCTCTGGGTGTATGTAAAAATCCTGCCATCGGGTCTGATGGTTGCAAGACTTGAGCAGGAAGTATCGCAAAAAGTATCTGCCGAAGTTCGTGTTCTGGTTCTGACACCAGAGAAAATGGCCGGGCTCAAAAGGAGCGACGAACCGTTTTACCGGTCGTTTGTAAAACAATCGATCACGCTCGAAGGTGAATCCCCTGACACGTCTTGACGAATGTTATGAGCGCGGACTCCTGCGGAAGGTTGCACCTTCCAAAGAGAAGGCGATGCAGTCCCTCGCACAGGCGCGCGAATGGGTAAATGAAGCCGGGTATGACTGCGATGCCGGCGCAGTACGGTCTGCCCTCATGGCGGCATACATGGGATATTTCCATGCGGCCCGTGCACTTCTCATCCGTGACGGAATTCGGGAGAAAAGCCATTACTGCATTGGTGTATATCTTGAATCCTACCGGGAAGCGGGACTGCTGGAAGACGAATGGGTACTGCAGTTCGATCACATGCGGGGCTTACGGCAGGACGATCAGTACAGCCTGGATGCCCGCCCGACCACAGAAGAGGTCAGGCAGGCCGTGGAAGATGCCAAAAAATTTATCGGACGCATGGATCTGCTCCTGAAAACACCGCGATAGTTGTTCCCAGAGTCTCATTAGTATACGTTACGGCCTGACACTGCAGCTTCTAAAAACAATCGACGCCGCGACTAAAAAAATCAGGACGTTATCCCGAACAGGCTCTTGAACATCCCGACGATCTGGTCCCACAACCCGGTCTGCTGCCCGGTCTTTGGTTGTTCTGTTGTCGGCAGGGGTGTGGCGGTTGTCCAGACAGCGTCCGAGATATCCGCAGTCCGGGTGACCGCGGTTCTTGTGACAACCGTCCCGGTCTTGTCAACTTCGTGGACTTCAAGGACGGTGATATTTGCGGGCACAGCTGTTGCAGGAGCAGTTCCCGCGAGCGTGACGCTCATTACTTCGCTCCCGTGACCTTTGTAGGATAACAGAAGGCTGCTCAGGTCAAGGGTCTGGTTATAGACCGCAGGCGTCGTGGACGATCCTCCATCACCGGTCGTAATAGTGTACGACCATGCGGGTTTGGCAAGCCCGGTGTTCAGGACGAGATCGCTTCCGGCAGGGAAGGTCATTTCAGAAGCATCTGCCGGGAAGTCGACCGTAAACGAAACCGTTACCGGGGCATTTTGGGGCAGCGGGCCCGGGGGATTAATTGTGTAACTCTCCACGGTCCAGGCCGAGACGAGGGGGATGCATGCGGCGAGGATTACGAGTGCAAGGATGATCGGTCGTAGTATTCTGGTCATGGGAAACCTCCGGTAAAACAAAAGATGCGTTGTATCTCTTACTTTCTTCATCCGGCCCCAGATAAAAATTGCCGTCCGCGGGAATAAGAGGAAAACCGCACCCGGAAAAAGTGCAGGAACCAAAACAGGAAGCTTCGGTACGTGTACGAATCCCGAACGGTTCTCCCTCTCAAAGAGACGGACAGTACCCCGGTTACCCGGGAGTAACCAGCGTCCGGAATTGTCCCGGACCAAAAACAAAAAAAAGATTAGTCTACCGCGACCATGACTTCGCTCGACTTGATGACTGCATAGGCAGTCTTGCCTACGGCAAGCCCGAGCGCTTCGGTGGATTTCTTGGTGATGATCGAGGTAATGAGCTGGCCGTCGGACAGCTCGATAACGATCTCGGAGTTGACGGCTCCGGGGGTGATCGCTTTTACCTTGCCTTTGAGAATATTTCGTGCACTGATCTTCATGGTTCTCACCAATCCATCATGTGGGATACTACTATAAAAACAACTGTGTCTGTGCAAAACCGCAGGTAAAATTTTCCACAACCCTGCATTCGGAGAAAAAACTTTTTTAATGATGCTACCCCCCTTACGCCAGCCCTGCTCCCGAGAGGGCGGGGGCGTATGCGACGCACTCGGTATTACCCGTACACGAAAACAATCTGTCGGGCAATTCAGGGATACAGGTAATACAGCATCATCGCTAAACGGGAGATGCCCAATCGGCGGGGGCGGCAGCCCCCAAGAGCGGTTTTTATTTTTTGGCTCTGAAGAAATCATTTCCCCTGAACCAAACCGTATTTGCGAGGGTGACCCCCCTTGACCCCCCCTGCCAAATAAAAATTTTTCAATTGTGCTTCCCGTGCATGGATTTGCTCCACGGGGCGAGCCCCGACGAGGCGGCGAGCACCCGTGATCCTCTCGCAATAAAATTCAGGAGGTCACTTACGGTTTTCTACAGAGCCTTTTTTTTTTTAAGATTTCCACAACGCAGGAATTTTGGTAAGACAACAACATCGCCAGCCGAGGGATGTCGCAAGCGCTGTCGGGATGACCCCTCACAAAGAGCGTTGTCCTGTTTTTAAGAAATGCTGCAAAGCGCCTCATCGTACCATTACCATCAGCAGATGTGCCGGAGTACAGGGCGATGGAATGCCGGGCCTTCGGTTACCTGAAGAAAAGGAATTTTTACCGGATGGCACCTGCACCGCGGCTCTACACCAGCAGTACGAACGCCGCAAATGAGAGCAGGAATGCTAAAAGCAGCATGGCAAGCGAGAGCGGCGCTACAAAGATCAGCATCGCGTTTACCGTGCTTGCCAGCTGCGAGATCCGGTTGGAGCCAAAGACCACCACGTGTTCGCACTGCGCTGTTGTCGCGCCACACTCGGCCCCGTCCAGATCGGCGATGGCCTCGCGGACGGTATCCATCACGAGCGGGAGAAATGTTTCTACCGGGATGGTCAGGCCGACCGGGTTCTTCCCGGTGATCGTGTTTACCACATGGGTATCGGTTGTCATCACTTCGGTCTCGTCGACCAGCGTGCGGATCTCCCTGCATAAGGCCTCGCGGACGCCGCCTGCCATGTTGTTCCCGTCAAAGAGGACATACGCGGTCTTCTGCCCGGCCGTTTCCACGACCATCACCTGCACGCCAAGGTCCCCAAAGCCCTCGTCGCGTGAATAGGGCAGGTGCTTACGGGCATACCCGACCTTAAAGGGCGAAAGCGTTTCCGTGCTGCACGATTCCATGGCCCGGGTTGCACCCTTCTGGTACTCGGTAGCCGTCAGGGTCGCCGGGAGAACCGCCGAAGAGAGATCGGTCATGCAGTTGTGGGCATCGACAAATGCCACATGCGGGAACCAGCGGTGGCCCTCCGCCATGATCGCAAGGCCGATGGAATAATCGAGGTCTTCGGTCATCTCCGGCGACCGGGTCGAGATCATCAGGACCGAATTCCCAAAGCGCTGGTACAGGATCTTTACCGTCCCGCAGGTAAGGGTCTTTGCGGGAGTGGCACCGGGATCGTAAGCGCAGTCCTTTTTCGACGCATTGATTGCTTCGATCACCTTGTCGATCTCGTTTTCCGAAACAAGGTTGAAATCATGCGAAGCGCACCCGTGGGGGACGAGGGTCTCTTCCTTGTCCATCCTGTCGTGGATGAGTTTCGGGAGGTTGCCGCCGCCGATCTCGCCCATGGGGCCGGGGTGGAGGTTCGGGACCGTGAAAAGGACCGGCCGTTTGTTCGTCCGCTTAAAGAAGAGGCAGACCTGCGGCACGTAGATCTCCTCCCCGATCTCCCGGAAGAAATCCTCCATCTCCTTTTTCGAGCCGTCGGTCATGTTTGCCACAAATGCATTGACAAAGGCAAGCCCGCGGATGCGGAACGCACGGTAGAGCGGGCGTTCGATCAGCCAGACAAGGATGGCAAACCCGAGGCCGAAGACGACATGGAGGATAACGGCAAAGGCGGCCCAGCCGGGCGAGAAGAGGAAATACCCGGCAATCACGCCCACGCCGCTCTGCGTTATCGCCGGCAGGATCATCCGGGGGACGCGGTAGTCCGAGATCGCGACAAGGACAAAGAGGCGCAGCCCAAAGACAAACCCGAGCGAGATCCCGTAAAAGAGCGGAAGGTAGCGGATCCCGCCCGCAAGCGAGGCAAAGGTGATGATAACGCCAAAGACCGTGCAGGCAAGCGCAAGGAGCGCCGACCGGTTCCAGGTCATCGTCTTACCGGAGTAATCGATGATCGGTTTTGTCAGCACGAATGCCGCTATTGCCGGGAGGGTAAATGCAAGGGTTCCCGAGAACGGGAGCTGGACCCAGACCCGGGAGCTGGCGCCGTCGATGACAACGCCAAGGACGATCATGATGAGCAGGGAGACCGGCCACGAAGGGGCGCTGAAGAGGTATTTTGTGAGCTGCCCGAGTTTGACATCCCCCGGCATGGTCATTTAAAAGACACCCCCGTACGGATACCCGGCCCTGCCGGATCCCTCCTGTCTCCCGGAACCGGTGACCGCACGGTCACCGGATATCCCCCACACTCTGCCGCTCATGGATTACCTCCGCGGCCCCGGCTCTTCCAGTGTCCCGAAATGCCGGTGGTAGCGTTCGAGCATCTGCTCCCACACGGGAAGATGCGTCTGGCAGCCGGCGTGTTCGACCACATAAGAAGCCGTGACGGTTCCTACCCGGCAGCAGGTCAGGGGGTTGTAGCCCCGCACGTACGCGGAGAGGAAGCCGGCCCGGTACGAGTCGCCGGCGCCGGTGGGATCAGAGAGCGTGACCGGGATCGCCGGGACGAAGTGTTCGCTGCCTCCCGTGTACAGCATGCTCCCGTCGCCGCTCATGGTAAAGACCGCCATTCCCACCATTTTTATGAGCGCCTCTTTTGTGACGCAAAGCGTCTCGCACATTTTCTTTACCTCATGCTTGTTTGCAAAGAGGATGTCGGAGTGGGAGAGGATGGATTCGAGCTGCTCTTTAGAGTACCAGAATACGTCCTGGCCCGGGTCGAACGAGACGAACTCGCTCTTTTCCGCTACCCGGCAGTTGAACTCGGGATCGGCGGTTGCCATGTGGACGAGGGGAAGCGCCGGGGCTTCTGAAGTTGCAAACGCTTTTGAGGCGCCCCATTCGAAAAACGTCATCTGGTCGCCGGCATCGTCGGTGAACATGAACGCGGTCGGGGTATGCGTGCCGGGCACGGTAAAAAACTGCCGGTGGATGCCGAGCTTGTCCATCCACTTCTCGTAATCGCTGCCGGCAAAATCATCCCCGACACACGAGTGGAGGGTAACCTCTTCACCTAATACCGCAATTCCTGCCGCAATATTTGCCGCTCCGCCGCCATACGAGATCCTGCGCCCGGTTATCGGGGTGGACTGGTTCTCTTTGGGGAGGTGGGGCACGCGGGAGATATGGTCGACTGCGGTGTGCCCGACGATATGGATCATATCTCTTCCACGTCCAGTAATTTCAGCGGCACATCGCGGAGAGCCTTGCCGATCACGGATTTTGCGATCCGGCCCGCATGCTCTTTCGATTCGGCCCGGAACACTCTCATTTCGAGAATGAGGCCGACAAGCGCGGTATCCGCGACAACGATCGCGCTTGAGAGGGGCTGGTCGCAGAACGGGCAGGAGAGCATCCCCGCTTCGACTTCGACAAACTTTGCCGAGGGGTTGAGGCGCTTTCCCGCTTCGCTGATTGCAATCCCGATTGCATCGTCAAGAGATTTTGCTTCCTTGATGTACCATGCAGATTCCAGTGTTACCAGGTAGTCCGGCATTTGATTATCCCCGTCCAGGTGTTTTGCCCGCTTTTACCATTCATTGTAATGGATGTGGTTTTCGATATCCATGCGCTCCGTCCGCTGTACCGGCGCATGGCTTTTTCCCACGGCAAGGATTGCCAGCGGACGGCTGTGGGGCGGAAGTCCGAGGACATCCCGCACATCGTCGTCTTCGAATGCCCCGGTCCAGCACGACGAGAGCCCGCGGGCGTGGGCGGCAAGCATCATGTAGGTACAGGCAATGGTCGCGTCTTCGACCGCATAGAGGATCCCGCGTTCCCCGTACTGAGACATCGAGCGGACGTAATTCGCACAGACCACAAAGAGCGCCGGTGCCCCTGCCACGTGGGACTGTCCGAACGCCGCATCGGAAAGGGCGAGGCGGGCATCCTCGTCGGTTACCACGACCACGTCCCATGCTTCGAGGTTCCCGGCACTCGGCGCTGATCCCGCGGACGCAATGATCGCGTGAATATCTTCATCGGTCAGCGGTTCCGGCTCGTATTCCCGGACCGAGCAGCGGCGCAGGAGAAACGCGGAGAATTCAGAGAAGTCCATGGTCCGATAGTTCCTGCCACGCGAGCTGCGCCGGCGTCGTTGCTGCACTGATGGCCATGGCCAGTTTCTGCGAAGCCTGGTCCGGCTGGTCGCTCTCCACAAGCGAGATCGCTTCGTTTACGGCCTGCACAGCCCGGTCGAACTCCTTGTCCCCGGTGCTGTGGACGGCAAAGAGGATCTCGGACCTGACCTGTTCCATGAGGAGGAGAAGCATCTTTTTTCCGCCGCTCTTCTGGGTATCGGCAAAACCGGTCAGTGCCTGGCAGAGCTGGGAGACGATGATCAGTTCCGACTTCGCCCGCTCGCCGAACTGGTAGGATTTTACTGCGGTTGGAAGATCCATATTCACCATAGTCGTCACGGATAGATGATAATTATGCTTTTGGCGCTGCCCTGTAAAACAGCCCCCGGATTTTAGGAATTTTTTTTAAAAAAAAAATGCCTGTGGGGCGGGGGTATGCCCCATTTTTTACTGATCACGGATCAGGCACTGGGGGTAAAGAAAATTATTTGCCGGATTTTGCCTTTGCTCCGAGAGCGGAGACTTTCGCCCGGCGCATGCGCCTGCGGATGAGCGGGCTTGCCGTTGATTCGTTCATGCCCGAGCCGCCGGAGCGGTCGCCACCGCGCCTGCCGCCACGCCCACCGCGTCCGCCGCTGCGCCTGCCGCCGCGTCCGTGCTGCTGCTCTTCGGCTGCTGCCTGGTCGACTTTGCGTAACGTGATAGTGGACCTGAACCGCTGGTTGGGTCCGGGGCTCTTGCGATCGCCTTCTTTTTTCGGGACCAGCCTGATCTGCCCCTTGACTCCCTTAACCTGTGACCAGAGGGTTGTTCCTGTCTTGCCCATGTCTTAAAACTCCTTATGTAATTCTGCCGTGTGCCTGATAAAGGTTGGGGAGAGCCCAGTCGGTCAATTCCGGGGTTTTCGCGCATCCACGCAGATATTGTAAGCAAGCTGGGGGATGCGGCGCTCGATGAACGGTTCCATCCTTTGCGCAAGCGAAAAGAGCGGGTCGATCATGTCGATGTGGGCAAACGAGCACCATCTGACCGAGATGTCGCAAAAACCGGCGTCGGCAAACATCCGGTACATCTCGTCTTCGTCATAGTACCGTTCCCCGAAATCCTTCATGACAACATGGCTGACCCGGATTTTTTCGCTTATCTGGTAGATGGCCGGGGTCCCCGATGTGAGGAGTTTTTTCCCGAGCGTGCAGATGGAGATCGATCCGCCGGGTTTTAAAACGCGGTGTGCCTCGGCAAGCATCTCCTGCGGGTCTTTGAGGTAGGTAAAGACAAGCAGGCTGGAAACTGCATCAAAGGAATTGTCCCGAAACGGCAGTCCCTCACCGGTCCCGAGCGTAAAAGGAGAGCCCGGGCACCGGACGCGGGCCTTTTTTATCATGTTGCGGCTGATATCGATCCCGACCGCAGTCCCGCTTTTTTTTACGTATTTCTCGACAAAGAGGCCGGTCCCGCAGCCGATATCAAGGAGCCTGCCCCCTTTCGGGAGGGCATCCATGACGTGCGTGCTGATATGGGTATGGTAGCACCGGCCCCGCGGGCGGTCGTAATGGATGTCGTAGATGCCGGCGATCGCATCGTAGTGCTGCCGGATCTTCTCGACCTTTACCTCGCTCATGGAAAGATCTCCCGGATCCCCGCGGCAAATGCATCGATCTGGATGTATTCGCTGTTCGCGTGCCCGAGGCGCGCGTCTGCCTCTGCCAGCGCCCGGGCAAGGGCCGGGTGGTTGTAGTCGCGGTGTGCGGCTTCGCGGATTTCGGCAAGCACCTCGCGGCCCGAGAGGCCGTAATCGATCATCAGCGATTCAAGCTGCCGCATCCCGCCTTTTACATCGCCCGACTGGATCAGGCGCAGGGCGGATGCTGCCACATTGGCGGTCTCCGGCTGCGAGAGTGCGGCAAGGTTTTGGCACGAGCCGGTCTCGGATGCCACCTGGAGCATCAGGATCGCCCGGCGCATGTCTCCTTTTGCTGCCGCAGCGATCAGTTCGAGGTCGTCTTCCGTGCAGGAGGCTGCGGCCCCGCCCTGTTCCTTCCCACCGATCTCCTGTAACTGCGCGATGAGGAGATCGGAGGGGATCGGTGCAAAGAAGAGCGGCAGGCACCGGGACGAGATGGCGGGGATGATCGCGCTCGGGTTGGTGGTGGTAAAGACAAACCGGCAGGTGCCGCTGTACCGCTCCATGATCCGGCGCAGGCCCTGCTGGGCATCTCGGGTGAGGGCGTGCGCGTCCTCAAAGACCATCAGCTTGAAGTCCGCATCGAGCGGGCGGATCGAGGCATACCACTTGAGGATGTGCTTGAAGTTCACAATAAGGCTCTGGCCTTTCTGGTACAGGTGAGCGTAACGCTCGTCCTCTTCGAGCATTTTTTTTCCCTGCAAAAAGAGGTCGGAGGTCTGGAAGATCGTGGTGTTGGTCTCGTAGTTCTCGCCGTACAGCTCGCGGGCAAAACAGCGGATCGCCGCGCTCTTGCCGGTCCCGTGCGGGCCGGTGAGCATCAGGTGCGGGACGGTCCCGGCAGATGCGCAGGAGGAGAGGATCGCAACAATCCGGTCCTGGCCTTTTATCTCGCCAAACGCTGCCGGGCGGTACTTTTCAGTCCAGAGCATGCAGAAGCCTCCGTGCCATCTCCTCTTTTGCCTCCGCTAAAAAGACGCGGTTGTCCAGCGCTGCGACAAGGCTCCGGCATTCTTCTTCCGACAGCGCGGTGCAGGCTTTTGCAATTTCAGGAAGGGCCCGGGTCACCTCGTCGACCACGGTCAGGGTCGCGGTCTTTGCCGTCCGCGAGAGGGGATTTAAGTCGATGGCGATCACCTTCTTTCCCATCCCGACGAGCACTTCGCAGCGGTCGCCGTCTTCGAGCGGGACGAGCACGACATCGGCCGCATACATTCCCTCGCGCCGGCAGAACGCCCGGTCGTGGGAGAGCGGGAGGAGGCGCTCGGCTTCTCCCGAAAAGACGTCCGCCCCGGCATCCCGGAGAACGGTCTCGATCTGCTGTACCCGTTCGGGAGTCCGGTGGAAGAGGTTCACTTCCACGAGCGCCCCGCTCGCTTTCTGGAGTAGCGCTATCTCACGTGCTGCAAGCGCCGCGGTGTTGCCGTTCACGGAGAGCACCGGGTGTTTTGCCGTGCGGAGCAGGGCTGCTGCCATCTTTTCCGCACGAAGAGCACTCTCGCTTGTTTTTTCCCCGAGAAGGTAATCGAAAGCCTCGCCCCGCCCGTGGGAAGTGAGCCCTTCGAGGGACACGATCCCCGCACGGGCGCACTCCGCAAGGTGCTCGCGGGTGACAAGGGATTTGTAACGCGGGTGGTCTTTGGGGATCATTCTACAACCTCGAGGATCCGGGTCCCGGATCCGGCCATCTGCATCCCGTACACTTCGCCAAACGGCCGGAGCACCTCTGCGGCACCGGCCCCGTACGCAAAGACACCGTCGCCGAGCATGGTCATGGCCGCCGGAATTGTATGGCGGTCGCATGCGGCAAGCACTTTTTTCACCGACACGGTTTCAAGCCCGCTTTTTTTGGAAAATTCCCGGCAGCAGGAAAAGAACTCTGCGGCGGTTTCCGGCTGCCGCGCCGGGAAGGCTCCTGCCACCTGCGCCATCTGCGCAGGCGACCCGAGGACATCCGGGGTATGGATCGGCCCGAAACAGACCGCACTGATCGGTTCGGGGAGATCAAAACTGCGGCGGATGGTGCCGTGGATGCCCGGGCCGGTCCGGACAACACGCCCGCCGCCCTGGCATGCGGCAACGTCCCCAAGGCCGGTCTTAAACTTCACCTCGGTCTCGTGGGCGATCTCCGCGATCTCGTCGGCGGCAAGCCCGAGACCGAGGAGCCGGTCGGTGGCCGTGAGCGTGGAGAGCAGCGCGGCAGCCGAGAGCCCGAAACCGGCGCTGATGGGGAGCCGGCAGACCGTCTCGACTGCAACCGTTGCCCCGAGCCGGTCGAGCGCGGAGGCAATCGGCGGGGAACTGCGGGAGATCCCGCCCGGGGCATTTCCCGCGGGCTGCATCCTGACAATGACCGAGACCACATCGGCCGGCCTGACGGTAGAGGTCACGCCCTCGCTGATGACAATCCCGGCACCGATGCTCCCGGTGGTGGACGGTTCCCTCCCGTCCACTCGCCTGAAGTATCCCGATATATGGCCGGGGCAGAATGCCGTTACGGATGCCGGTATCATTGCACCAGGTACCTGTTCTTGTACTGTTTGACGCGGGTTTTTTTAGGAATTGTGTTTTCCTGTTCGTTTCGCGGTTCCGGTACCCTTCAGGATCTCGTGCCACAGTGCAGATGCAATCTCCTCTTTTGTCCCGACGACCGGTTTTCCGGTTTTGTCTTTCGCGGTCACGATCCGGTAGGAGCCGTCGGGCGTACCCATGCTTTCCGGCGTATTGGTCATTACCATCCACGCGCCCCGCTCTATAAGCGCCTGCGCCTCCGACAGGGGATTTCTCCCGATCTTAAAGGCAATGACCCGGATCTCCTTGTGCGTAAGGACGCTGTCGAGCAGTTTCGGGAGGGGCCGGAGATCGAGCGTGACCGGCTTCCCGCTCGGGATCTTTCCGGTAATTTTTTTGGGGGCAAAGTCCGAGACCGCTGCCGCACCGATATAGAAATCGGGGAGCGTTTTCTTCAGGTACGTGCTCACCGCCCGGGACATACCGGCAGCGGTTTTACTACCGGTGTTTTCCACGAGAGGGACATTCCCGTTGTGGACAATGGTGACATCGGCCCCGAGCCGGTAGGCTTCGAGCGCGATCTCCCGCCCCATCTGCCCGCTGGACCGGGTCGTGAGCACCCGCACATCGTCCACCGGTTCCCGGCAGGGGCCGCTCGTAATAAGCACCCGTTTTCCCGCAAGGGGTTTTCCGAGGATCGCCCGCTCGCACATGAGGACGATCTCGTCGGTCGTGGCGATCTTTGCCTTCCCCTCTTCGATCCGGGGTTCGGCAACCGCAACGCCCCAGGATTTGAGCGTCCGGATATTTTCCACAACCGCCGGGTGGCGGTACATGCTGTAGTGCATTGCGGGGACAACGATCACCGGCATGCCGCTCCCCAGAGCCGTTGTCGCACAGGTCGTGACCGGTGTATCGTCGATCCCGCAGGCAATCTTTCCGATCGTGTTTGCCGTGCAGGGGGCAATCAGGAGAAGCGAGGCGCTCCCCCCGTCGCCGCAGAGGGTCACGTGCTCCACGAGCCCCGAGAGCCGGGTGATGGTCTCGTTCCCGCTTGCGTACGTCAGGGCGTCCGGGTGGACGATTCCCTGCGCCGCTGCGCTCATGACCGGCCGGACCGTGGCGCCTTTCCTCCGCAGCGCATGGATCAGTTTTATTGTCTCGACCGCCGCGATGCTCCCGGTAACACCGACCACGATCTCTTTTCCGGCAAGGGTCTGGACAGTCATGAAAGCGTCACGTCCTGCACGATATGCCATGCGTGCGGGCGGTATTTCTTAACCTTATGTACCTGGATGCTAAAAGAAAAACCTGCTCCTTTGAGGGCTTCCCCGATCTTTGCCGACTGGTCCCCGATGCTGTGGACGTGGAGAACACTGCCCGCATGGACATGGGAAAAGACCGCCGGGAGCATTTCTACGGCATCGAAATGCCCCATCACGACCCGGTCGTAATCGCCAGAGAGGTGGTTCCGGCAGTCCCCGCAGGACACTTCGACCTGCCCATCAAGGTTGTTCGCAGCGATATTTCGTCTGAGGTACCCGAATGCGACGGGGTTGATCTCCATTGCGTGGACCTTTGCGCCCGCGCCCGCCATCGGGACCGTGAAGTACCCGATGCCGGCAAACATGTCGGCCACGCGTTCCTCTTTTTGGTCTTCGGATACGAGCCGGGCCATCCGCATCTTCTCGTCCCGGTTCCCCTGCGCGAACATGACCTTCTGCGGGTCGAGATAATAGGTATACCCGCTCTCGCGGTGGCAGACCTCGCCGCATTCGCCCCGGAGGAGTTGTGTCTCCGGTGTCCGGGTCACGTCCGTAAGCGCCTCGATCCAGACCACCCCGCGCGGGCGGCGGAACCGGACGATCTCCTCTACGTCATCTTTATCCGGCCGGGGGCCGTGGACAACCGCGACATCGCCGAGCATGAAATATCCCCGGCCCGTGTACTCGTGCCGGTCCGGGATCTCGGAATCAGAAGGAAAGCCCTCGCGCACCGGCACCCACGCGGTATCGCCTTTCACATACGGCCGCCGGTCCGGGTCCACCCACGGCTCGTCCCGCACCGCAGGAAGGGCGTCTTTTTTTACCGCACGGACCCGCATGGATGTGTCCCCTATTACTTACCGCATGACCACGAACGTGTCGCCGTCCCTGAGCACGCGGACGTTCTCACCGGCTTTTGCCCCCTGCCACGGAAGGTTCCGGCACTCCTTTGTCGCCCCGGACAACGGGTCGAGAATTCCCATCATCCCTCCCGAGATATACGCGACGAGTGCGGTTTCTGCGCTCCGGGCATTGCCGATCTTCTTTTGGATCTCCTCATCCTTTACCGCCCGGCTCCTGCCCTGATCGAGGTCGAAGACCTTGATGTTGTGGGATTCCTCCTGCTCCACCTCGGCATAACCGCGGGAGAGTTTTACCACATCGTGCCGCTGGTATTTCGGGAGCCGGATAAGATAGGTGATCCTGAAAAGCTGGCGCCCGTTTTTCTCCCCGACAAGTTTTGGGTGCGTGGTGTAGCGCCCGCCGAGAGCCGAGGTGATATTCTGCACGATCAAAAGGCCGATGTGCTGCGAGCCCACCGTGATATCGAGGCCGTCCCGGCTTTCGGTCATGTCCGAGACAAACGAGAGGCGCTCGCCGCCCTCCTGGAGCGAGTTTTCCGTCTGTTCGGCAATGTTTGCCGCGGCCTGCATCTCAAACGGGCTTATGGTCCGCCCTTCCGCCCGGACCTGCACGATTCCCTCGTAGTAGCTGCCGGTGATCCGGTTGCAGCGGTCGCACTGTTCCTTGTGCCAGACGAGATCCACCATGCAGGTCTTTTCAACGTCCTCGCCATAGAGCGTCCCGGTGATAGTCAGCCTTGCGCGGGACCGGTTCGGGCTGATGTCACGGATCTCGACCTGTATGGCCCGTTTTTTGACATCGGGATGGAAATGCACCGCTTTTCGTGCAAGCTCGGGGGCCAGGTCATCCTTTGTAAGATCCGTGTCCGTCCAGGTGTTCACCTGCTTTATCGCACCGCAGCCCGGGCAGTGGGTGCTTATCACCCGTGTATCGCAGACCGCCCACGGCGTATCTTTTATCCGGCAGTTCGCGCAGAGGCCGTCGGTATCCGATGGGCCGCCGCACTTCGGGCAGAACCGGTCCTGAATGGATGTCATAGCTGGTAGATCTGGACGTGCGGGATATCGCCGATCATGATGCAGTCGGCCCGGGTAATGAGCCCCAGTTTTATGGCAACGGCAACGGCACGCTTCCCCATGAGGTTGATATTGCCCCCGGCCCGCAGCGCTTCGCTCACGGCTGCTTCATCGGCAGGGGTGGTACCATAGAACCCTTCGGATACCATAACCGAAAGTTTGCCATGCGTTATCGTGGTATTGAGCAGTTCGCGGTCGCAGACCGCGACCACGTCGCCGACATCCGGCGACCGGTGGATTTTCAGGTACATTACCGGTAGTCTTTGCGGGGGCACCAGATAAAAGATGGGACATGGATAAAAAAGGAAAATTACAGAGATATCTTTACGCCGTAGACTTTTTCCACGGTATCCCCGTGGATCCGGTAGCAGTCCTCTTCGGTGATCTCGCCGGCCTCGAAGAGTTTCTTTGTGATCCGGGGAACGGACTTCGGGCCCGTGACCGCGCCGGGCCGTGAATTTTCATCCATGAAATCGCTCTCCATGGTAAACGGCCGGCGTTCCTTTGCCATGAGCGGCACTGCTTCGTGGCGGGCGACAAGAGACGGGTGGAGCGGGGTATCCGGCGACCCGTAGTGCTTGATCACCCGGCCCGGGTTCATCCCGGCAGCCTCCGCCATCGTTACCACATCTGCGCACGGCCCGCTCTCCGCATGGATCTGGAGGGCGCAGCGGCACCCGGCGGCAAGTTCGAGCGCATGGGAGAGGACCTCGTTCGATGCCGAAAAAATCTCGGGCGCGACCTCGTAGTGGGGCCGCCCGCTCTTGAGCGCCACGGCCCGGCCGTCCCGCACGTATTCCGCGGCGCAGTCGAGCCCCTCTTTCATGATCCGGGTGGCAGCCGCAAGGGGCATCCGCTCGGAGAGCCGGGTGATCTCGGCCGGGTGCACGCCAAGGATGGGAAAGACCACGAGACCGGTCTCGCGGATGGCCGCAGCTACCCGGAGGGTTTCGTCAAAGACTTTGCGGTAGTCATCCCCGGACACGGGCTCGATCCCGAACGACCACGAGGGTTTCGAGACAAGGAACATATGCGTCCCGCCCGCGTGCAGGAAATCCTTTGCCGCTTCCACGCCGCGCCCGTTTTTCGGGTCGAAGTGGATATGATCGTCAGTGATCGGAAAGAGGCGCGATCTCATTTGAGTTCAACAATTTTCATCAGGGGATAGCCATTTTCCGGTGAGAGAACGGCCCGACAATAGGAAAAGCCCACACGGGTCACGATCTCCACATCAAACATGAGTCCGGAAAGTTCGCTGTACCCGAATACATTCTTTTTCATTGGGGACCGATCCAGCCTCACCGTAATTTCTTCGACGAACGGCTGGAGGATCACGGCCTTTTCTATGGCCGCTTCGACACTTGCCGCTGACTCCTGCGAGATCGGTGTTCCCACCCACTGGTGGTAGAGCGCCCCAAGCTTGATCCCGGCTTCGAAGATCGCGCGTTCGCGGTCGCTTTGCCGGTCCGATACGAATCCTTCTGTCCTGGTCATCCCTGCACCTCCTAGATCAACTGGATAATTCCCTGCTTTGGTTCCATGGCCTCGCCATGCCGGAGCAGCATGTCGATTCCTTCGCGCACCTTGTCGCGCGGGAAGCCCTTGCCGGTCACCGACTCGATCACCTGCTCGATTGCTGCACGCCGGCCTTCGCCGCCGATATCGCGTATGGCGTCCTTGATGACGCGGACGAGATCGCGTTTTTCCTTGGAGATGCCGGTCGCCACCTTATCGATATCGAAGTTCCCGGTCTTCGCATCGTACGCAATCTGGCGCAGGCAGGCGTCTACGATGTGGATCACCCGTTCTGCATCGGAAGCCTCGATCTTGTCCGAGAGCCGGATCCGTGCGCTTGCCTCGGCAAGCCGGACGAGCGCTTCGAGCTGCCGGGCGGTCACCGGTACCGGCTTGTTTGGCTCGGCTATCCCCCTGAGCTTGAGGTAGTACCCGACCAGGGCTTCCTTTGCCTCGGCAGAAAGCATCGGAAAACACGTGCGTTTTGAGTAGGCAACGTATTTCCGGAACAGGGACGGTTCAATGTCCGGCATGACCGGCTTGAGCTGCTGGTCGATGTATTCCTGCGTGACCCCGGGAATGGGCGAGTGCTTGTGCTGGGCGATGAGTTCGCCTACCCCGTGGCTCTTGAGGATATGTTCGGCAATGGCAAGGTCGCGTTTCTGCTCCGGCTGGTCGGTCATGATAAAGATCAGGTCGAACCGGGAGAGCAGCGAAGGGGGCATGTTGATCTGGTCGGAGATATCGCCGTACATGTCGAAGCGCCCGTACTTCGGGTTTGCCGCCCCGAGGAGCGCACAGCGGGACTTGAGGGTTGCCGTGATACCGGCCTTTGCAACGCTGATGGACTGCTGCTCCATTGCTTCGTGGAGGGCGGAGCGGTCCTCTTTTTGCATCTTGTCCATCTCATCGACCGCGGCAATCCCCATATCGGCAAGGACAAGCGCACCGGCTTCGAGCGTCCAGCGCCCTTCGCCGAATTCGTCCTTTACCGCGGTGGCCGTGAGACCGGCGGAAGTCGAGGACTGGCCGCTCGTGTAGATCGCACGCGGCGAGCACTTCACGATGTAGCGCAGCAGCTGGCTCTTTGCGATACCCGGGTCGCCAATCAAAAGCACATGGATATCCCCGCGGAGGTGGCTGCCGTCCGGCATCTCTTTTGCGATCCCGCCGAAGAGCTGGAGGGTGATCGCTTCCTTGACGTCCTCGTTCCCGTAGATGGTCGGGGCGATCGAGTGGGTGCACATCCGGTAGATCATCGGGTCGCAGGAGAGTTTTTTGATCGCCTCTTCCGCCTCATCGTCGATCTCGACCTCCTCGAACTCCTTTTCGGCGATCTCGATCGAGTTGCACTCTAAAAAGATGTCGAAGACCGTGTGCTTCTCGCCCTTGACCACCCGCTGCATGGAGCGGAGGATGCCGTTGATCACGACCCGGTCGCCCGGGGAGACCCTGCCGGTGAGGTCGTCGGTCACATCGATATCGAGCGTCTGGGGCTGCTCGCCGCCGCGCAGGCCCTCGGGGGACTCCTGCACCCGGAGTTTCTGGGAATCGACAAACGTGGAGCGCTTCGGGATAAGCTCCAGTTTCTTAAACGTGCACCCGTCCGTTGCACAGCCGTCCGGCTCGATGAACTTGCCGTACTTCTGGGTCTTTTTGGTGAAGTGGCCGGCCGGGCACTTAAAGACCGCTTCCACGATCCGGGGCCGGACCTCTGTCGTCTTTCGCAGGATCCCTTCTACCGAGATAAACCGGTTGATGTCATCGGCCCGGATCTCCCGGATGGCAGTCTTTTTCGGGAGGTTGGTGAACCGGATGTTGATGCCCTTTGGTTCCTTGCCGTCCTTTGTGTGGACCAGCTGGTTATTCCTGAGTGCGTCCCAGACATCTTCGAGCACCTTTCCCGGGTTCTCTAAAAGTTCGTCGGCAAGCGCGATGCCGGCCTTCCCGAACCGTTCTACCTGCCGGTAATCGATAAAGAGGGAGCGCTTGTGGGGGTAGAGGCGCGAGAGCTCGCCGAGCTCCTTCTTGTACCGGCTTTTGAGGAATTTTCCCCAGTCGTCGGCCCGGTCGCCTTCGTGCAGTTCGGGTGAGCGTTCCATTACCTTTTCACCGTTTACCCGCGCTTGCGAGCACGAACCGGGCGATCAGCGCTTCCATCTGGATGTCGCTTCCCGCCCCTTCGGAAAGCCGGAAGTCCGTCTCGCCGAGCGCATCGATCAGCTGCACTTTTAAGGCCCGGTCCATCTCCATCTTCGTGAGCGCCCGGTAGCACTGGTTGATCAGCTCGTTTGGCGCAATTCCCCGCTCGTGGAGGAGCTGGGAGAGCAGGGACTCCGCCCCCTCGAAATCACCGGCAAGCGAGACCCGGAGGAGTTCTTTTATCTCCTCGGGCCGTGCGTTACTGGTGATCGCATAGACCATCGGCGCCTCGATCTTCGTGCTGATGATCGCCGCGCCCTGGAGGGCGTTTATCGCCTTGCGCATGTCGCCCTGCGCGATGTACACCATCGCGTCCATTGCTTCGGGAGTGACCGTGAGGCCCTCCTTTGCCGCAATCCGGCCGATTTCCGTTTTTACCGCTTCTGCGGCAAGCGGACGGAACCGGTAGATCGCGCACCGGCTCTGGATCGGGTCGATGATCTTCGAAGAGTAATTGCACGAGAGGATGAACCGGCAGGTCTTCGCGTAACTCTCCATTGTCCTCCTTAACGCTGCCTGCGCATCGGTCGTGAGCGCATCGGCTTCGTCCAGAAAGAGGATCTTGAAATCTGCGTCTTCGGAAGGGCGGGTGCGGGCGAATTCCTTTATCTGGTTCCTGACCACATCGATCCCGCGTTCGTCGGAAGCGTTGAGCTCCCGGAAGTTCATCTGCCACGATTCGCCAAAAAATTCCCGCGCGAGCGTGACCGCAGCCGTGGTCTTTCCCACACCGGCACTTCCCGTGAAGAGGAGGTGGGGGAGGTTGCCGGACTTCACGTACGACGAGAGCCGTTCGACAATCTCGTCCTGGCCGACGATATCCGCCAGTCTTGCCGGCCGGTATTTTTCAATCCAGATGGTGTGGGTCTCGTCCATGCTTTTTGTCGCTCCCGGGTATCGAGTACTGATCCGGTTATGCATCCAAACTATCTTGCTTTGTCTGTGGTCCCAAAGGATCCGCCAGACATACATCGGGTAAAAAACCGGTACCTCTAGAATGACATAACGTTTATCATAAGCGTTTTTAAAAAGTATTCTCTATGAAACTGAACCGGCTGGTTCCCGTCCTCATTCTCCTGTTTGTGGTTATCGCAGGTCTCCCGGTCTCGGCAAGCCTTTCGAAGGTCGCCGCCGGGGCGCCGGTCTTTATCGGCGAACGTAATATCGACATCTCGTCCGGGATGAACGGCCATACCGTGATTGCCTGGTGGCCGCAGGGGTCTGACCGGAGCGGGGATCCCGCGAAAACCGTGGACGTGGGAACGAGGGTAACGTCGTTTACCATCGACCCTGCCGTTTTTGGCGGCTATACCGGCACCTGGTACACCCATGACACAAAACCGGATATCCCGGTCTTTGTCCTGTACGAGCCCCGGTACAATCTCTCGGTCTGGGATGTCGACACCGATATGGATATCACGGGCCAGTCGGTCCCGATGTCGGCAAACATCACCTACCGGATCGATACGAACCTGTACATGGCGCTGGACTATGCAAAGCGTCCCGATTTTAATCCTGCGGACGGGTTTTACACGGTGAAACTTACGTCACCTTCCGGAACCAGCGTTCCCCAGATCTATACCGGTGACATCGGCGCATCGACCACCCAGATCCTCAAGTTCGACAGCGCACCGTTCATCAAGAGTTCCCCCTATACCTGGGCAAACGGGCCGGCATGGGACCGGAATGCAAAGAGTACCGATGGGACTGCGGTCTATTCTACGGGAACGTACACCTTTACCGCAACGCAGGATCTCAACCACATGAGCGAGAGTTACACCGGGACCGATGCGATCGGTACGGTCACGAGCGGAGACCGGAAGGTCACGTTCATTGCCGATGCCTTTACCACTTCCCCGACGGTCATTCCTTCGCTGACGGCACCGAAAGAAACAGCCACGACCATAACAACCGCGACTGCAACACAGCAGCAGACGGTCACAAAACAGGTTACCGCAACCACCGTCCCGGTGAAAACCACCTTTACACCGCTGCCAGTGTGGATTACCGTTGCAGGCCTCGGGATCGCAGCCGTCGCACTGCTGGTGAGACGGAAGTATTAATCCCCTAATCCTCCTTTTTTACTACAGATGAGTGAAAAGTCGGGCAGGAGCCGGGACGCTGACCGGAAAAAGACAACGATCCCAAGGAAAACGCTGATCATAATCGGCATTGTTATCGTTATTGCGATCGCTGCGGTTACAGGATACGTACTCTTAACAAACGGGACAACCACACAGGGTTCTTCGGATCCCTTCATGAAAGCCGGTGCACTGTACACGCAGAGCGTTGACCTTGCAAACACCGGGAACTACCAGGAAGCTCTCGACAAGGCCGATGCGGCGCTCGCAGAAAATGTCAGTTCCCTTATTCCCCTGATCCAGTCGAACCGTGCCGGGATTCTCGTTATGCTGGGCCGTAATAATGAGGCGATCTCTGCCGCAGATGTAGCGATCAGCGCACAGGGAAACCTGACCGGGCTGCGCTCGGTCGCCTGGTACAATAAGGCAAACGCCCTCTCCAATCTTGGCAGGAACGCCGAGGCCGATGCAGCATACGCCAATGCAAGCGCACTTAACCAGTCATTAAAACACCCGTAATTTTTTTGTTGCAGTGTGACGGGATTATCACTGCCTATACCTTGAATACCTCTCTTCTGCAAATATTGATCACAATCATGGAAGGTGCAGCGCGGGTATTTGCCGGCGATTTTTCCCAGTCGACACTCTCTGTTCCGGACGAGAACGGGAACCTGTCATGGGTCGTGACCCCGGGCGGGGCCTGGTGCCGGCTCGTGTACCTCTGCGGGGCGCTCACCGAAGTCACCGAATCGGCCGATGTGCTGTACTGCCGTCTTGCCGATCCCACCGGGGCATTTACGCTGGTCTCCGGCGGGAGAAAGGCGCTACTCGCCGAACAGATCCGGGCGCTCCCGGTCCCCTCCTTTATTGCGGTCACGGGAACCGCCCACCTCATAAAAAGGAACGGCGGGTGTGACACCGTTGTCAGGCCGGAACATATCGCAGCCTCCGACCGGGCCGGGCGGGACCGCTGGATTGTAACAACGGCCGACATGACGATCTCGCGCCTCGGCCTCCTTCTCGATGCAATCGAAGGGAACAAGGCTGACGGGCGGGACGGGACGGTTGTCCGCCACTATTCGCTCACCAAAGAGCGCATCCGGGAGATGGCAGAAATTGTGGGGGGTGCCCTTGCCGGAGTCCGCACTGCGCCGCCGGCACAGGAAGCCCCTGCCGATATCACCGGGCTCGTCATGGAGATCGTAAAGGAAAAAAGCGGGCCGCGGGGCGTGTCTGTCGACGATGTCGTTGCAGAAGCGGGGACACAAGGCTGCTCGCAGGACGCCGTGATCGCCGCGATCCGTACGCTTATCGAAAACGACGATTGTTACCAGCCCCAGAAAGGGTACGTAAAACCATTATGAGAATGGAGTTTGTAAAGGACGGCCCGGCGCTCGTGATCGAAAACGACGAGCGCCTGCTCGTGGTCGCCGACCTCCACTTCGGGATCGAGGCGGACCTTGCCGCGCACGGAATGCATTTCAAGAGCCACAGCGCCGAACGTCTCGACCGGCTTATGAGGACCATCGATGCGGCCCGCCCGGACCGGCTCGTGCTCCTTGGCGATGTCAAGCACAGCATCCCGTCCCTCACCCGGCAGGAGTGGGCGGAGATCCCGGGGATCCTCGATACGATCCGAAAAGAGATCCCGCTCATTGTTTTCCCGGGAAACCACGATATCGGCATCGAACGGTTTCTTTTGCCCGGCGAACTCCAGCCAAAGGAAGGGGCGGTCATCGACGGCATCGCATACCTCCACGGGCACACGTACCCGTCGCCATCCCTTGCCGGCCACCTCATCGTCACCGGCCACCACCACCCGCAGGTCAGCCTGCACGACGAGGTCGGCTGCGCCCTCCAGGCACCGGCATACCTGCGGGTACCGGTCGATGCAGTGGCACTCGGTCTCGCACGATCCGGGGACGACGCCACGCCGACCCGGGCGCTTTTCGTGCCCGCGTTCAACGAGCTCGCCGGCTACGATCTTGCAAAGATCGCCCGCAACCCGTTCTCACCGATCTCGCGCTGCATGAACCTGGAGGGGGCGGAAGTGATCCTTGCGGACGGGACGTACCTCGGCCCGCTCGGGCTGCTGCTGGACCATGACGAGGAAAACGACAAGGAAGCGATCTGATCGTGGTAACAGAACTGCTCGACCCCGGAGTCCGGGCGTGCATAAAGAAACGGGGCTTTACCCGGCTCTCCCCTGCGCAGGAACAGGCAATCCCGATTGTCCTTGCAAAAAAGAACCTTGTCCTCATTGCCCCGACCGGCACCGGCAAGACCGAGAGCGCGATGTTCCCGGTCTTCGATGCGCTCCTTTCCATGCCGGCGGGCGGGGGTTTCAAGGCGCTCTACATCACGCCCTTACGTTCCCTCAACCGGGACATTCTCTCGCGGATGGAATGGTGGTGCCGCGAGCTCGGCCTCACGGTCGGCGTCCGGCACGGGGACACGCCCATGGCCGAGCGCAGGAAACAGGCGCTCTCCCCGCCGGACCTCCTCATCACGACCCCGGAAACGCTCCAGGCACTCTTCATGGGGAAGCGCTTACGGAAACATCTCGAACACGTGCAGTTCGTGATCGTGGACGAGATCCACGAGCTGGCGGCAAGCAAGCGCGGGGCGCAGCTCGCAGTAGCCCTCGAACGCCTCGCGGAGTACTCGGGAGAGTTCCAGCGCATCGGCCTTTCCGCAACGGTCGGGAACCCAAAAACGATCGCCACGTTCCTCTGCGGGACCCGGCCCTGCGAGATCGTGCAGGTGCCGGTTGCAAAGCAGCTGGAGATCACGGTCTCGTTTGTCGGCGATGTATTCAAGCACCAGGTACAGGCGCTCGAACGGTTGCTCAGGAACGAGGGATCGACCCTTGTTTTTGTCAACACCCGGGTGACCGCAGAAGCGCTCGGCCATGCGCTCTACTCCCGGGGAGACGTGGAAGTGCACCACGGCTCGCTCTCAAAAGAGATCCGGATCGATGCCGAGGAGCGGTTCAAGAAAGGCGAGATAAAAACCCTCATCTGCACCTCGTCCATGGAACTCGGGATCGATATCGGCCGGGTAGACCACGTGATCCAGTTCGGCTCCCCGCGCGAAGTAGCGCGGCTGGTGCAACGGGTGGGCCGGGCCGGCCACCAGCTCAACACGATCTCGCGCGGCACGATCCTCGCGACCGGATTTGACGACCTCCTGGAATCGCTCGTTATCGCCCGGCGGGCAAAGGCAAACGAGATCGAGCCGGTGGTCCCGGACACGAATGCTGCCGATGTGCTCGCAAACCAGGTCGCGGCAATTGCCGTGGAGTACGGCGAGATCGATCGTTCCCGTATCCGGACGATCGTGGAACGTTCCTCGCTCTTTGCCGGGTGCGGGAAGCTCCTTGACGATGTCTGCACCCAGCTCGAAGAGCACCGGGTGATCCGGATCGATGGAACCCGGATCATCACGACGGCACGGGCACGCCGCTACCTCTCGGGCAACCTCTCGATGATCCACGACGAGCGCAAGATCCCGATCTTCGACATGGTCTCGCGCCGGACCGTGGGGACGCTCGACGAGTCGTTCGTGGTCGGCTGGGTGCACACCGGCGCGGTCTTCATCACCAAGGGCCAGCTCTGGCGCGTACTCGACATCGATGACGGCCGGCTCACGGTCGAACCGGCAAAAAAAGCGATCGGAGAACTTCCCTCGTGGGAGGGAGAACAGATCCCGGTCCCGTTTGCGGTTGCCCGCGAGGTCGGGGCGATCCGGCGCGAGCGCACCACGGCAAAGTACACTTCGGAAAAAGAGAGCATCGCGTTTGCTGCCCATATCCTCTCTGAAATGGAGAAGAACCGGTGCAAAATCCCCACCGACCGGCTCATCACGTTCGAGAACATCGATGACGGCGTTGTCTGCAATGTCTGCGCCGGCCACAAGGCAAACGAAGCGCTGGGCCGGGTCCTCTCGATTCTCATCTCCGCACGCTACGGGACGACGGTCGGGATCGAACTCGATGCGTACCGGATCCTGCTCCGCCTGCCTTCCGCGATACGTGCAGCCGATGTCCGCGACTTTCTCCTCTCGCTCGAACCAGTCCATATGCCGGGCATCTTAAAACTCGCGCTCAAGCGGACAGCGCTATTCAAGTGGAAACTTGTGCAGATCGCAAAGAAGTTCGGGGCGATTGACCCGGACGCGGACTACGAAAAGATCAGCATCCAGCGCCTGCTCGATTATTTCGACAACACGGTCGTCCAGCAGGAGGCCTACCGCGAGCTCCTTTCCGGGTATATGGACATCGATGCCGCATCCCGGATTATTGGCATGGTAAAATCCGGCGAAATCGAAGTTGCCATCGGTCCCCACTCGATCATCGGAGCGGACGGGATCCTCTCGTCGCGCGACCAGATCCCGCCACCCACCGCCGACCAGGCCGTGATTGCCACCTTAAAACGCCGGCTCGAACAGGACAACGTGGTCCTTGCCTGCATGAACTGCCGGAACTGGAAGAGCAAAACCGTTGTCTCCCGGGTACCCGACCAGCCGCAGTGCCCGAAGTGCGGCGCCCGGCTGATCGCCGCGCTCAAGCCCTACGAGGCGGATGCGTACGATACCGTTATCAGGAAAACGAAAAAAAACGAGGAGGAACGCGCCCTCGAACAGCGCCTGCTGAGGAACGCCAACATCGTACTTTCGAGCGGGAAAAAGGCTGTTGTCGCACTCTCCGCCCGGGGTGTAGGGCCCGAAAACGCCTCCCGGATCCTTGCGACACTTTCGGACGGCGACGCATTCTACCGCGAAATCCTCAAAGCCGAGCGCACGTTCATCCAGACGCACCGGTACTGGGCATGACCGCGACCGGCACGGGCGTCTCTTTCTGAACCGGGAAACGTCGTGGGCCCTGCCAATTGTCTGAAAATATTGCTGTGTAGAAAACCTGCGCGGGAGGGTATTATGCAGGGAGGGAACCACGGGTGCTCGGGGTCCATCAACCCTCGCCCCGTGGAGGATGACCATATTTGTGCAGCCAAAAAAGAGCACCCCCGGGGGTCATGGAGAGCTCGTCCCCGTGGGTTGCCTTCCACTCCTGGGGAGTGAGGGGGTCCCTCTCGCAATTCCCCTGAGCACGGTGGGGAAAGATTTCTACAAAGCCGAAAATATTTTAAAAAAGTATGCGATGCTGGTACGATGCCTGCATCCAAAATTTACATTATGCTTTCGAGTTTCTGTTCGAGGAAGTCGAGACCCTTCTTGATATCGTCGAGGTTCTTGCCGCCGGTGAGGATGATCTTTCCGGAAGAGAACAGGAGGGCCACGATCTTCGGGTCCTTGATGCGGTACACGAGGCCCGGGAACTGCTCGGGTTCGTACTCGATGTTTTCCAGGTTGAGCGTGACAACGACCTTGTTAAGGTTGATGTATTTCCCGATATCGTAGGAACAGACGATATTGGTAACTGCGACCCGGGGAACGTCGAGCGTATCGACACCGGCTTCCTTTAGGGACTTGATGATGATTGCAAGGCCGTCCTTTAACGCCTTGTCGTTGCGGATACCGGTCAGCACGACTTTCCCGGAGGAAAAGATCAGGGATGCAATCTTCGGGTTCTCGATACGGTAGACCGCACCGGGGAATCGTTTGGTGTTGAGCTCGCAGCTCTTGATCTTGCTGGAGACCTCGTTTAAGTCAATAGACTCGGCGATCACTCCCGAAGCTACGACGTTCTCAATTTTCAGTGAATCGTACCGTTTTTCAGCCATCTCTATACTATGCAGTGTGTCGAATCATAATACTAATGGAGAATCTTTATGTTCCATCCGGATTCTCTGACGGCAGCAACGGGAAAGCGGACAACATTGAAATGGATATACTGTTTAATACTCCGGCTGATTCTATGGGCCAAGAGCAGCATAACATGGAGGATTACGAACAGACAAAGGCGGCGTTTAAGATCGATGTGCCCGAGTACTTCAACTTCGGGTACGACGTTGTCGATGCCTGGGCGAAAAAGGACCGCAACAAGCTCGCGATGATCTGGACAAACCAGCAGGGAGAGGAAAAGAAGTTCAGCTTTCTCGATATCGCAAACCTCTCCAACCAGGCAGCAAACGTACTTTTAAAATACGGGATCAACAAGGGCGACCGGGTCCTGATCATGCTCCCCCGGATCCCCGAATGGTGGATCTTTGTTGTGGCCTTAATCAAGCTCGGCGCGGTCTATTGCCCCTGCCCGACCATGCTTACCCCCCGGGATATCCAGTACCGGGTGAACCAGGGGGAATTCAAGATGGTGATCACCAATCTTGAAAACACCTCAAAGATAGATGAGATCTGCAACGAATGCCCGACGCTGTCCTGCCGGTTTGTCGTGGACGGGCAGCTTGAGGGATGGGCGAGCTGGCCCTACGAACTGCTCTACCCTGCGCCGGTCTCCCACAAGTCCGTGAGCATCCCGGACGAGCAGCGGACCAAAAGCACCGACCCGATGCTGATCTATTTTACTTCCGGGACTGCTGCAGAGCCAAAGATGGTGCTCCACAACCACGCCCACCCGCTCGGCCAGATCGTTACCGCCCGGTTCTGGCAGGACCTCAAGGCAAACGACCTGCACTTTACGGTCACCGATACCGGCTGGGCAAAGTGCGGGTGGGGGAAGATCTTCGGCCAGTGGATCGAGGGGGCCTGCCTCTTTGTCTACAATTACCACGGGAAGTTCAATGCCACCGAGCTTTTGCCGCTCCTCGAAAAATACCAGGTCACGACCTTCTGCTGCCCGCCCACGATCTACCGGATGCTGATCCTCGCGGACTTAAAAAAATTCGACCTCTCATCGTTGCGCCACTGCACGAGCGCCGGCGAGCCGCTCAATCCCGAGGTCATCCGGGTCTGGAAGGAAGGAACGGGACTTACCATCCGCGAAGGCTACGGCCAGAGCGAGACCTGCTGCTGCATTGCATCGTTCCCCTGTCTCGAAGCCCGCCCCGGATCTATGGGGAAGCCTTCTCCCGGCTGGACCGTGGAACTCCACGATGAAGACGGAAAACCGGTCGGTATCCGGGAAGAGGGAAGGATTGCAATCTCCGTCACGCCACCGCCGCCGGGCCTGATCGTGGAGTACGTGGACAATCCCGAAGAAAATGCAAAGTCGTTTGTGAACGGCTGGTACTATACCGGCGACAAGGCATACAAAGACGAGGACGGTTTCTTCTGGTTCATCGGCCGCGACGACGATGTGATCAAGTCCTCCGGTTACCGTATCGGGCCGTTCGAGGTCGAAAGCGCACTTATCGAACACCCGGCCGTGCAGGAAGCGGCAGTGGTCGGGGCGCCGGACCGGATCCGTGGCCTGATCGTGAAAGCATTCGTGGTGCTCAACAAGGGATACACGCCATCGGATTCCCTGGTAAAAGAGATCAAGTCGTTTGTGAAACGGACGACAGCGCCATACAAGTACCCGCGGGCAATTGAGTTTGTTGCCGAACTCCCCAAGACCCACTCCGGCAAGATCCGCCGGGCCGAGCTCCGCGAGCACGAAATGCGGAAGTACCGGGAACGTAAGTAAAACCGGGATTGTTTCTTTTTTTTTTAGCCGAGGTTTGACCGGGACTAAAAAACCACCGGCCGTTTTTACCCCATTTTTCCACACCGCCGAAATTTCACGTCGGAGTGCAGTTCGGATCCGGTCGGCCTTTTTAGCCGCGTTCTTTTGGCAGATCTCATGGTCACAAGGGTGATTGGATGCGGCAAAAAGATCCCCTGTCCAAACACGATTAAGGGCCGTTATCTGGCATCGAAATCAGGCGTATTTCGGCAAACGGTGCCCGATTTGAGACGATTTTCCACGCGAACCAAATCGGGGCGATTTACGGGCTTTTCCGGGAAGGGCAGGGATCCGAAAACGAGATTTCGGGGCCGTTTTAAGCGTATTTTTGAGTGGGAGATCGTATCTCCCGGGGCCTGGATCGGTAAAGGTCGTACCGGATCCTTTGATCCGGCATACCCTTTTCCGGGCCTGATTTGAGCCCGGATTACCCTGTTTCTCAGTTAAACACGCACTTATTCATGCAAAACACGCACGAATTCGGGAGAAAAATGGTGTTTTCACGTCTGAGCGGAAACGCAGCTAATAGCAGCATTCATGTGGCTGATTTTTTTGGAGATATACTGGCGGGCATGGATCTGGCAGGATGCTGCTATGGGGTTCCCGAGGGTATCCGGGAGGGACCCCGTTTTTCGGGAAGAAAAGACCGGGTCCGGGCCGGGAAACGGGGATCCGGACGTTCGAAATACCCACGATCACAGGGACTTCTGCCCGGGTACAGTCTCCGTCGGAGAATCGATCCTTCTCCACCCGGTTGATACGGTCGGGATCCGGAAAAATGCACAAAACGGTTGCAGTTTTACACAAAATTTTGAAATTCGGCCAAATTGTCCCCGGATTACCGTATTTCCGGGTTTATCGGGCTTTCCTAAAACGCTAATGTACGCTTTTGGGAGGCAGATCTGCACTCATATGGGCACTAGCACGTGGGGAATGAAAAGAAGGGCTGTTTTTTAAAAAAAACGGGAGTTGCCGTTGATGAATGGAGCAAAAAACAAGCCATGGGTATTTTTCCCGGGAAATCAGCGGGAAAGCTGAAGCACCAGCCGGTTTTAATCCCCCGTTGGTTGGGTAAGACGAACTATTCCCTCAATCCCGTCAAAATCCGAATCAAATGAATAGATGCGGGAAATATCCCTGTCTTTCATGCATGCGACGGTGAGCGCATCGACAAGAGACAACCGGGGGAATCTTTCAAAGCAGGCTTTTCCTGCGGAAAACTGGTCATCGGTTACCCGGACAATCGTAATATTTTCTGCCGCTTCCAGCGCCCGGAGCGTTTCCATAGCTGCGGCATGACCTGCTTTCTGGTGAAGGAAATTGAGGACTTCGGCGAGGATGAAATCAGTGATGATGGCATGGTCCGATCCGCTATCGATTTCATTGATGATGGGAACGGCCTGTGCATGCCACTGATCGTTCCGGTAAAATGCGCCAATGAGAACTACGGAATCAATAAACGCATCCATTTAATGCATTCCGGTGAGATTGTGCGTTTGTACTGAGTCCGTTGCTTCTCCGCTGAATTTTCCCACGAGCGAGGCCAGGTTCCCTTTTTTCTTTTTGATGACCACTGCGACCAGGCGGTCGCCTTCGTAGGTCCAGCGTATCCGGTCACCTTCCCGGATGCGGAGGCTCTCTTTTATTTTTTGTGGGATATCGAGATGGTCGCTCTTGCTGACAACGGTCTCCAGCGTTTCCGTCATATGTACCAGTTGTTATTCATCCCGGATTATTTATACCCGGGGGCTCCCCGGCCCGGGGGTAATACAGGTACGGGGTCGGGTTATGGGAGCGGACTCCTGGCACGGGGATAGGAAACGGAGGGCGGTTTTGTCGGGTAAAGCCGGAGTTCATGAAATGTCGTTTTCACTTTCACTGTGCGCAGTGGGTAGATTTATCGTTAAAGATCTGCAATCAAAAATCATTCTGTTTAATATAATCGGTTTCGGATATCAGATCTCCATACCCTACAAGAATAAACCATGTATTACGCACACTCAACAAAAAACCCGGATAAATCTGACTGGCAGCCGCTGAAAGATCATCTGATCAATGTAGCAACGTACTCTCGGGATTTTGCAAATGATTTTTCTGCCGGAGATCTTGCATATGACAGCGGACTCCTGCACGATCTCGGAAAATATTCCCAGGATTTCCAAAGACGCCTCGAAGGGCAAAAAATTCATGTGGATCATTCAACTGCCGGCGCAATCGAAGCAATCCGGTTGTTCAATGATGACCAATACGCAGCCGGACTGCTGTTTGCCTATCTTATTGCCGGCCACCACGGAGGTCTGCTCAACTATGGGAGCGCTGAAAGCGGGCTCTGCGAACGGTTGCATAAAGAAAAAATACCTGACTATTCTGCGTACCGCACGGAAGTTTCGGTTGATACGCAGGCAATCGGGCCTTTCAGATTGCGCCCCGCCCCGCATAAAACCGGTTTCTCCGTCTCATTCTTCACGCGGATGCTCTATTCGTGCCTTGTTGATGCAGACTCTCTTGACACAGAAAAATTTTGTTCTCCTGAAAAATCCTCATTCCGTGGGAAATACGAATCGTTTGGGATCTTAACTGAAAAATTCAACGCGCATATGCACAAAATCCATTCAGATGCGAAAGACACTCCAATTAACCGCGAACGGCAGGAAATTTTTGACCAGTGCGTCAGGGCCGGCTCGCTGCCCCCCGGTATTTTCAGCCTGACCGTCCCCACAGGTGGCGGCAAAACCCTTTCCTCAATGGCCTTTGCGCTTGAGCATCTCAAGATCCATGACCTGAAACGGATTTTTTATATCATCCCGTACACGAGCATCATCGAACAGAACGCGGGGGTATTCAGGAATATTTTCGGGGGGGAGAACGTTCTGGAGCACCACAGCAATTTCGATCCTGCTACCGTTGAAACGGATGATACGGACACCGGCAAAGACTCTCTCCGGCTCGCAACCGAGAACTGGGACATGCCGATTATTGTTACCACCAACGTCCAGTTCTTTGAATCGCTCTTCTCCAACAAACGTTCCCGCACCCGGAAAATCCACAACCTTGCAAAGAGCGTGATCATCCTTGATGAGGCCCAGATGCTCCCGACAAAATACCTGCTTCCCTGTCTTGCGGCACTTTCGGAACTGGTGCGTAATTATGACGCAACGGTCGTGATCTGTACCGCGACGCAGCCACGGCTGGGAGACCTGCTCGATGAAAATGCCCGGCCCCGGGAGATTATGCAATCACCGGATCGGTTGTATGAATCCTTCAAGCGGGTACACGTGACAAATCTTGGCCCGCTCAGCGATGTCGAACTTTCTGCCCGGCTGACCGGTCACCGTCAGGTTCTGTGCATCGTGAACACCCGAAACCATGCCAAAAAACTGTACGATGCGATCAGGAAGGACGGCAACTGCTACCATCTCAGCGCGCGGATGTGTCCGGCCCACCGCCGGAAAAAGATTGCAGAGCTCAAGGCCCGGCTTCAGGAAGGGAAAGACTGCCGTGTCATCTCAACGCAGCTCATCGAAGCCGGTGTGGATATCGATTTTCCGGTAGTGTACCGGACCATGACCGGTATCGATTCAATCGCACAGGCCGCCGGCAGGTGCAACCGCGAAGGAAAATTGCCCTGCGGAGAGGTTTTCATTTTCCGGTCAACCGAGCCGTACGGGAAAGCGACATCATGGCAGAGTCTTGTTGCAGAAGTTGGCGGGATGTCACTTGCGGGATCGAACGATCCACTCTCGCTTGCCACGGTCTCGGATTATTTCAGGAGGTTATACCACTTCAAGGGAGATGATGGGCTGGACGAGAAGAAGATTTTGTCCCAGATCGAAGAACAGGCAGGTGATCTTGCATTCCCGTTTGAGACCATTGCAGATGATTTTCAGATAATCGATGAGGATACCAGAGACCTGATTATTCCATATGACGATCATGCCAGGTCAAAGATTGCAGAGCTCCGGGCAGCGGAATTTCCGGGTAAATTTTTCCGCGAGCTCCAAGGATACTCGGTCAGCATCTATCCCAACGAGTTTTCTGAAATGGAACGCGAGAACCGGATCGAAGCAATCGCCGAACGGTTTTACGTGTTGCGATCCTGTGAGGATTATTCCGATGAAACAGGATTGAAACTCCGGCAGGATGCCGGTTACAATGGAGCATTATTGATTACCTAAAGGAGGTGGTAATTATCGGATTTGGTATTAAACTCAAAGTCTGGGGGGATTATGCCTGCTTCACGCGCCCCGAGATGAAAGTCGAGCGGGTCAGCTACGATGTGATGACACCTTCGGCAGCACGGGGAATCCTTGAAGCGATCTACTGGAAGCCCGCGATAACCTGGGAGATTGACCGGATTCACGTGATGAATCAGATCAGGTTCGACAATATCCGCAGGAACGAAGTGCTGGGAAAGATTCCCCTTGCACCGGTAAAAAGTGCCTTTTCCGGAAAGGAAGCAGTGCTTTTCAAGAATTCGAACGATGAACGGGTCCAGCGGGCATCGATGGTTCTCCGGGATGTCGAGTACTACATTGAAGCCCACTTCAAGATGACCGACAAAAAAGGGCCCGAAGATACCGTTGAAAAACACTACAACATCGCGATCAGGCGGATGCGAAAAGGGCAGTGTTTCCACCACCCGTATTTCGGGTGTCGCGAGTTCCCGGTTCAGTTCGAGTATGTTGAGGGAGACATTCCCGCTTCGGAACTGAAAGGGAAGAAGGATCTCGGGCTCATGCTCTGGGATATCGATTTTGACAACGATATGACACCGGTCTTCTTCCGGGCAGAGATGAACGACGGCGTGATTGATGTACAGAAATGCCTCAGTGGAGGTGTGCACTCATGATCATACAGGCGCTTGTCCGGTATTATGATATTCTGACTGCGGATGAAACCGTCAAGATCTCCAAACCGGGTTACAGCCAGGCAAATGTTTCCTTTGTGTTGGTTATCTCAAAAGATGGAGAACTTACCAACATTGTCGATCTCCGCACTGATGGAAAGAAAAAAATTCCGAAGGTAATGACAGTACCCCTACAAAGAAGTCGCTCCGGAAAAAATCCTCCGCCACATTTTCTCTGTGACAAATGCGAATACATCTTTGGAATTGAGAGTCTCAAGCCTGATGAAGCCAAGAAAAAAACGGAGGAATCCTTGCATGAGATCGAAATACTTGATCAAACTAAAAAATCTGTGATTGTAGTCTCATCACGATCTCGTGAATATTTCAAGAATTTTCGTTCACTCCATCATTCATTATTAGATCATCAGACCGATCCCGAAGTCCATGCGTTCCTTAAATTTTTGGACGAATGGAAGCCAGAATTGTCCTTTCAGCATCCAAAGATTGCCGAATTCAAGGAAGATATCTTGACGGGAGCACTTTTTGTCTTTGACATTGGGGGAAAATATCTTCATCAGGATCTGGTCGTCCGACAGATGTGGGATTACTATCAATCTTCATTATCTAATGAAAAATCAACGGAAGTTTCTCAGTGTCTTGTCACAGGCAAACGTGAGGCCATTGCACGGACTCATCAGAAAGTTAAAGGCGTTTATAATCCTCAAGGTCAGATCTCCGAAATGTCTCTTGTCAGTTTTAATGATCCTGCATTTGAATCATACAACAAAAAACAGAGTTTCAACGCCCCGATTAGCGAATCGGCAATGTTCAAGTATACCACGGCTTTGAAATATCTTCTTGAGTGGGATAGTAAAAATCACATCCTGATCGGGGATATAACAACAGTCTTCTGGGCCGAAACCACGAAGAAACACTGTGGGAATCTTGCCCGGTTTTTAATCGATCCCGAAGACCATGAAGAAGAACCTACGGAAAATGATACGCCGAGTGAAGTGCGAAAACAAGATTTCCAGACCCGCCAGCTGGTCAGCGACATCCTCCAGAAAGTCCGGACCGGGCAGCACCTGGAGGAAAAGGATCTTGGCGTAGACCCGGATACGACGAAATTTTATATTCTCGGGCTTTCACCGAACAATGCCCGTCTTGCGGTTCGTTTCTGGCATGAGGATAATTTTGGGAATTTTATCGCCCGCGTTGCCCGTCACCATCTTGATATGGAAATTGAGCACGACGACCGAGACCCTCATTTCACTTCAATGAAATTGCTGCTTAAACAGACAGTCTTCGAAGGCTCGAAAGAATCCACTGCGTCTCCGGTGCTTGGAGAACTCCTGATGCGGGCGATCCTTGAAGGGACACCGTATCCCGTGCCGATGTACAGTGCAATCATGAGCCGGGTGAAAGTTGAGCGCAGGATCAATCCTGCCCGGGCCGGTTTCATCAAGGCTAGCCTGATCCGGATGGCGAGAGCGAGAGGAAAACATGAAGAGGATATGATTACTGTGAGTCTGAACGAAGAAAGCAAAGATACCCCGTACCGCCTCGGTCGATTGTTTGCGGTACTGGAGAAAGCGCAGAGCGATACGAAAAGAGACGTGAAGGGTACGATCACGAGCAAGTACTTCAGCAGTGCCTCTACAACACCACGTGTTGTGTTCCCGGTTCTATTGAAACTCGCCCAACACCACCTTACAAAATCGGAATGGGGATTCAAATCGAATCAAGCGATTGAAGAGATCATGTCCGAGATCGAGGGGTTCCCGGTAACGCTCACACTCGAAGAGCAAGGGAGATTCATGCTTGGGTACTACCACCAACGGAGAGCGAATTACAGGAAGAAATCGAACAACAACGAGAACATTGAAGAAGAGAACAAGGAGGAAACAACATCATGAGCGAACCAATCAAAAACAGGTATGAGTTTGTATTGCTATTCGATGTCGAGAACGGGAACCCAAATGGAGACCCGGACATGGGAAACATGCCGAGAGTAGATCCGCAGACCAATTATGGGATCGTTACCGATGTATGCCTAAAAAGGAAAATCCGTGATTACGTGGACCTCGTGAAGGGAGGTAAAGAAGGCTACGATATCTACGTTCGTTCCGGTGCCGTTCTTGATTCCCAGAACAAAAAGGCATACGTTAAAGTCAAACCCAAGGATCCGAAAAATCCGAAGAAAGATGAGATTTTTGATTTGATCCAATTCATGTGCCAAAACTTCTACGACATCCGGACTTTTGGTGCAGTAATGGTCGGAAAAGAAGCAAATTGTGGTCAGGTTCGAGGCCCGGTTCAACTTAATTTTGCACGAAGCATTGATCCAATTTACCAGCAAGAGGTTACAATAACCCGATGTGCAATCACCAACGAAAAGGAGACTGACGCAAATAATCAGACCATGGGCAAGAAACAAATCGTCCCGTACGGCCTGTACCGTGCCGAAGGGTACGTCTCCGCACATCTCGCAAAGAAAACCACCGGCTTTTCGGAAGACGATCTCGCCCTGCTCTGGGAGAGCCTCGTCAACATGTTCGAGCACGACCATTCCGCTGCACGAGGCAAAATGTCCGCACGGAAACTGGTGGTGTTCAAACACGACAGCGAACTCGGGTGCTGCCAGTCCCATGTCCTCTTCGACAAGGTAAAAGTCGAGAGGATCCCAAAAGACCTCCCGCCCCGATCGTTTGCGGATTACAAGGTCATGGTTGACAAGGATGTTCCCAAGGGTGTAGAAGTAATCGAAAAGTTATGACCGAGCCACCCTATACCGATGACGAACTGCTTTCGTTATCCGGTATCCAGCATTTTTGTTTCTGCAAACGGCAGTGGGCGCTGATCCATGTCGAGCAGCAGTGGCAGGAGAATCTCCGCACCCAGGAAGGCCGGTTTGTCCACGAACGGGTCGATGATCCGTTCTTCAACGAATCCCGGGGAGATGTCATTATCTCGCGGGCATTTCCCCTTGTCTCGTATACACTCGGACTCACCGGTATTGCAGATGTGATCGAATACACCCGGTCTGACACGGGAATTCCAATTCCGGATCATACGGGCCTCTGGCTGATGAAACCCGTGGAGTACAAACGGGGAAAACCGAAGATTGACGAACGCGATGAGGTTCAGTTGTGCGCACAGGTCATGTGCCTCGAAGAGATGTTCGGCGCCCGGATCGACGCGGCTGATTTTTATTATAACGAGATCCGCCGGAGACAGCCACTCGTCATCACCGACAAACTGCGTACTACGGTTCGGACGCTTGCCTGCGAGATGCATGAGGTTTTCCGGAACGGGATTACCCCGGAAGCAGAGCCCGGGAAGAACTGCTCCCTGTGCTCCCTTGTGGATATCTGCGTTCCGAAGCTGACGAAGAAGAGAAAGCCAGTCCGGAACTATATCGGAAAACATCTTCAGGAGGCGTGTGTTCTTGACCTCTGAATGCCTGTTCCTGACCACTGGATTTCAAACCTCTTGCCCGGTGAGGATCTTATGAGAAAACTCCTCAACACCCTCTATGTCACGACCCCGGAATCCTTCCTGCACCGCGACGGCGAAAACGTGATCGTAAAAGTCGGCAGCGAGGAAAAGTTCCGGATCCCCGTCCACAACATCGAAGGGATTGTCTGCTTCGGTTACATGGGAGCAAGTCCCCACCTCATGGAACTGTGCTCGGAGAATAATGTCGGCCTCTCGTTTTTGACACCGCAGGGAAAATTCCTCGGCCGCGTGAATGGCCGTGTGCGGGGCAATGTCCTGTTGCGGCGCACCCAGTACCGCGTGGCGGATAATCCTGCCTCTTCGCTGGATATCGCACGATGGTTCATTACCGCAAAGATCGTCAACTGCCGGACCGTTCTTGGAAGGGGAATCCGGGATCATGGCGATACGATCCGGTGCGAACATATCAGGGACGCGGACAGTCTCCTGATAGAAAATCTTTCAAAGATCGAGAGCTGCCCCAATGCCGATGCATTGCGGGGAATCGAAGGGAACTGCGCAAAATTCTATTTCGATGTTTTCGATGAACTAATCCTCAAACAGAAAGAAGATTTCTTTTTCCGTGAGAGAAACCGGCGGCCTCCCCGCGATAACATGAATGCCCTCCTCTCTTTTTTGTATACCCTCCTTGCCCACGATATGGAATCTGCGTTGGAAACCGTAGGCCTCGATCCCTATGTCGGGTTCTTCCATACCGACCGGCCCGGGAGAGCAAGCCTGGCACTCGATATGATGGAGGAACTCCGTCCGTTCATCGCAGACCGGCTCGCACTTAGCCTTGTGAACCTGCAACAGGTATGCGGCGACGATTTCCTCCATAAAGAAGGTGGCGGGATTATCCTGACGGACAAGGGACGCAAGGCGGTTCTCGGGGCATGGCAGAAGAGAAAGGCGGACGAGATTACGCACCCGTATCTTGGCGAGAAGATCGAGATCGGCCTGCTTCCGTATGTCCAGGCTTTGCTTATGGCCCGGTTCCTTCGCGGAGACATTGACGGCTACCCGCCATTCTTCATGAACTGAGGGGATCGATTATGATGGTTCTTGTTACTTACGATGTAAACACGGAAACTCCAGAGGGCAGGCGACGGCTTCGGCAGGTGGCAAAAGAATGCGTGAACTACGGGCAGCGGGTCCAGAATTCTGTTTTTGAATGTCTCGTCGATCCCACCCAGTTTGCAAAGCTTAAACATGCCCTGAATGGGATAATGGATAAGGAAAAAGACAGCATCCGGTTTTACTATCTGGGGGCAAACTGGCAGCATCGTATCGAACATCTCGGAAACGAGACCGGGTATGATCCGGAAGGATTACTGGTAACATGATGGCTGCGAACCACAAGCAGCCATCATTCTCCCTGAAGGTTCGCGGAGTTTTTTTAAATGTTTTATTTAACACTTCCTCCCAATCGCCCGGTTTTCTGGCAAAAGGCTGTATTGGTACCAAGACAGGAAATCCGAACAATGTTTTGAGAAGCTCAAAATTTCAAACCCGGTTTGTTGTTTAAATAACAATTATCTGTTTGTTCCCCAATAGGTGTGATCAGATAATTTACAGTCGTACCCCGTGCGGGTACGTGGATTGAAATCTGTTGGCTTATCTCCTGCTTGATGCGGGATTGGTCGTACCCCGTGCGGGTACGTGGATTGAAATTTTTGTCATACCGAAAGTTTGTGCAGATTCGGGGAGTCGTACCCCGTGCGGGTACGTGGATTGAAATTTCCGAGCCCTTTACAACCCCTCAAGCTGTCACAGTCGTACCCCGTGCGGGTACGTGGATTGAAATGATCTCGATCTCGGGAACGGCGACCAGATCGGTAGTCGTACCCCGTGCGGGTACGTGGATTGAAATCAGATCCAACACCGAGCGATAAAGACAGGATTGCGTCGTACCCCGTGCGGGTACGTGGATTGAAATGTTCCATATTTACTACTACCACTTTTTACTATGTCGTACCCCGTGCGGGTACGTGGATTGAAATTGCATCGCGAGCGTTTGCCGATGCTGCCTCTGCTGTCGTACCCCGTGCGGGTACGTGGATTGAAATGGATCTGGGGGGATGCTTGCCCCATCAGATCGCTGCGTCGTACCCCGTGCGGGTACGTGGATTGAAATCCGTACCATGCGGGGGGGGTATAGTAAGAATTGCGTCGTACCCCGTGCGGGTACGTGGATTGAAATCGTTTCGGCTTCGGGTATTCCCAGACCGTATCCGTCGTACCCCGTGCGGGTACGTGGATTGAAATTGTCAATCTTACTCACCCGATCACCGATGCTCGGGTCGTACCCCGTGCGGGTACGTGGATTGAAATACCCGCGAGCCAGGCAGCAACATCGAGCAGCTGGGTCGTACCCCGTGCGGGTACGTGGATTGAAATTATGATCCCCCAATCTGTCCCGGAGGATCTCCGGGTCGTACCCCGTGCGGGTACGTGGATTGAAATCTCAATATCCTCGCAGTTAGGATACACCCCACCGGTCGTACCCCGTGCGGGTACGTGGATTGAAATATGCGCGTGAAGTGGGACCCTCACACCCCCCTGTCGTACCCCGTGCGGGTACGTGGATTGAAATCGATCCCGCTCCTGATAATTGACCCGACCGACGTCGTACCCCGTGCGGGTACGTGGATTGAAATCGGTGTGCCCTCGTGGACCATTGAATAATCTTCGTCGTACCCCGTGCGGGTACGTGGATTGAAATTTCTCATGCAAGGGTCACGTCCATATAGTGCGAGAGCTGGTCGTACCCCGTGCGGGTACGTGGATTGAAATATTACAGAGATGACGGTGGTGGCTGTTGCATGAGGTCGTACCCCGTGCGGGTACGTGGATTGAAATTTCGTTGTGATCGATAAGGTCCCTGGAGCGATGCGTCGTACCCCGTGCGGGTACGTGGATTGAAATTGAACCATCACGGCGATTAACAGGCCGCATTGCCCGTCGTACCCCGTGCGGGTACGTGGATTGAAATCTCAATATCCTCGCAGTTAGGATACACCCCACCGGTCGTACCCCGTGCGGGTACGTGGATTGAAATCGATCCCGCTCCTGATAATTGACCCGACCGACGTCGTACCCCGTGCGGGTACGTGGATTGAAATTGGGGTCCGGGCTCGCCTTATACGCTCTTGCAACAGTCGTACCCCGTGCGGGTACGTGGATTGAAATAATCGCAGCCCATTGTGGCTTCGCATAGCAGCAGTCGTACCCCGTGCGGGTACGTGGATTGAAATACCGCATTGTCATTCGGATGGATTAACTCGTTTCGTCGTACCCCGTGCGGGTACGTGGATTGAAATAAATTGGAGACCTTGGTTCGACGTGTTTGCGGCGGTCGTACCCCGTGCGGGTACGTGGATTGAAATACGATTAAAGGCAGCAACACCAGCGACAAAAACGTCGTACCCCGTGCGGGTACGTGGATTGAAATCCGTTTGCGTCGAATACCGTGGCCACCAGGCTGCGTCGTACCCCGTGCGGGTACGTGGATTGAAATTTCATGAAGTAGCCGACTCCGGCAAGGGCCGCAGTCGTACCCCGTGCGGGTACGTGGATTGAAATTGGAACGGAGGTGTCGATACCAGACGGCCTACCGGTCGTACCCCGTGCGGGTACGTGGATTGAAATAATGGAAAAAGGAGATGATAATAATGTCAATGATGTCGTACCCCGTGCGGGTACGTGGATTGAAATGAATCGCCCCACCATGCATTTACTACGCCGGCGTGTCGTACCCCGTGCGGGTACGTGGATTGAAATTTCTCACTCCTTGTATACGTATACGTAGACCTGGTCGTACCCCGTGCGGGTACGTGGATTGAAATAACAATAGTCCGTGGAATTACGCCAAACTCCTTGATAGTCGTACCCCGTGCGGGTACGTGGATTGAAATGACGATTCCCCGACGATCACCTACACGGTGCGGTCGTACCCCGTGCGGGTACGTGGATTGAAATTCAGCGCCCATTCAGATTCAGCCGGGGATTCGGTCGTACCCCGTGCGGGTACGTGGATTGAAATCCCTATGCGGATCCCGGAGGAGAGCAGGAGCAGCAGTCGTACCCCGTGCGGGTACGTGGATTGAAATGGAGTCCCCCGGGGATATTGTATCCTCTCTCTCGTCGTACCCCGTGCGGGTACGTGGATTGAAATTGTACCATCACGGCGATTAACAGGCCGATTTGCGTCGTACCCCGTGCGGGTACGTGGATTGAAATATGGACTGTCAGACCCGGTTCACGGACAAAACCGTCGTACCCCGTGCGGGTACGTGGATTGAAATCCAAAGATCCTGTGGAGTCAGTGCAAAATTACGTCGTACCCCGTGCGGGTACGTGGATTGAAATTGTCGATCAACAAAAAACATCTCTGTGATCTCAGTCGTACCCCGTGCGGGTACGTGGATTGAAATACTTATCGAGCAGTTATACCAGGCAAAACACCGTCGTACCCCGTGCGGGTACGTGGATTGAAATAAGAGGTAGTAGACTCTCCAGACCTTATCCTGGAGTCGTACCCCGTGCGGGTACGTGGATTGAAATTCGTAGAGCCTGCGGACAGTGGCTTTATCGTCACATCGTACCCCTTACAGGCACGCAGAATGAAATAATGGCCACATACACGTTGAACCAAAGTCTCTCTGTCGCGCCATTTAGGGGTTATATCCGGAACACCCGGCTCATCACATCATTGCATTCTCTGGTAAGCCGGCTGTCAATCTCCCCAATCCCACCTTCGATGAGATCCCGGGATACGGTTGCAACCTTGTCGAATCTGATCACCGATGCCCTCTTAAGGCCCGTGCCGGGAAATCCCGGGTGATCGGGAGCGACAATGAGATCCGCATCCGTGGAATATTCCGGGATATGGAACGAGATAAATGCCACGACAATATCCTGAAGCGCGTTCATGAATGACAAGGGCGGGCCGTAATTTGGACGTGCTCAGATCAGTGAAAGGATAATGAACGAGAGCAATAGCGCCATACTTTCTTATCGTACTTTGATATCAGAAACGGAATAGAGATCAGGCTCGTTCTCCAGAAATCCTGAAAAGCGAGTGCTCCTCGATTGCGTACAGGGCATCCTTTGCAGCGTGCTTTTCTCCTGCGGGCTTTGCAGGTTTTTTTACAGGAGTAGTTTTTGCCATGCGGGAGGCTGCATGAGCGCCTATGATACAATCGGGGGGTACTCCGGGCCCTCCATTATGGGTTCGGATGCAGATCGTCCGGGCCACGAATATACGTACCTCTGGTCAGGATTACCCGGTTCATAAAACAGCCATCCGGCCCTTTTTCCCCTCAGGTCACATTCCCCAAATTTCCCCACCTGCCCCCCTGCTGCCACGTCGTAAAAACACCCCGATCCACCCGGCCCAAAATAGCCGCGTTCTTTTGGCAGATCTCATGGTCGCAAGGGTGATTGGATGCGGCAAAAAGATCCCCTGTCCAGACGCGATTAAGGGCCGTTATCTGGCATCGAAATCAGGCGTATTTCGGCGAACGGTGCCCGATTTGAGATGATTTTCCAAGCGAACCGAATCGGGGCGATTTGCGGGCTTTTTCGGGATGGTGGCGGGATCGGAAAAGAGAAATCCAGGGCCGAATCGGGCGTATTTTTGAGGGGGAGATCGTACCTCCCGGGGCCTGGATCGGTAAAGGTCGTGCCGGATCCTTCGATCTGACCTGCCCTTTTCCGGGCCCGAAATGAGCCCGGATTACCCTGTTTTTCCGGCCGTGAGGTAATAATTCCCTAAAAATAGGTAATAATTCAGGGTCTGGAAGGCATTTTTACGTCGTAAAGAGGTAGGTAACAAATAGCAGCATTTGGACAGTTGAAATTTTTTAAAACGTGCCAGTGGACGCGGATCGTGCAGAACGAAGATACGGGGCTTTTAAAAGGTATCCGGGGGGGATCGTGTTTTTTATGACGACCAGAATCTACAGACATCTCGGGTAATGCATCAAAATCTCCTGAAGCTCAAAACCGGTCAGTGCAATCGTTTCGCATGCGGGGGGCCAGTGCTCACTCTTCCTGCAGAAAGAAGCAAATGCGAAAATTCCTACACGGGATTACATTACAATGAGAAATTGGGCAAAACAAGAATCGTAAAAATATTCCATCCCCTTACCGCTCAATAAGCCGGATATGCTCCACGGTCTTTTTCTCCAGCTCAGCCTCTCCCTGCAACCGTGAAACATCCGCGATTGCTTCGAGCACGTGAACCGATTCCTCTAAAAATGAAAGAACATCGGCCGGAAAAACCTCGATCCCGTACTCGTCCGAGAGATAGGCTGCGATCTGGCGGTGGTCGAGGCCGTTCTCGCGCAGCTCGATCACTTTTTTGGCAAACTTCTTCTCGGGGCAGCCGCAGAGCGGGGAATTCTTGCACCTGCACCGCAGGAAATCGTCAAAGAACCGGAGGAGCTGGTCGCGGATGGCAAAATCGAGTGCATCAAAATTAAAACGGGAGGTGATGGTTTCGAGCATCACCGGGGAAAAGGCGAACTCGGGGACCCGGTAACCGCAAAGCCGTTCGATCTTTTTTGCGTGGCGGAACCGGGCCCGGTCAGCGATCAAGCGTCCTCTCCGGTCGACTCGTCGAAATTCTTCAACGAGCCCATCGCCTCGTACATCCGCTCGCACTCGATGAGCCACTCGTCAAAGAGAGTCGGGTTTTCGAGATCGTCTTTCACGTACTTCCCGCAGCATGCAGCCCCGTCGATCACGGCAGCGCCGATATTTGCGGCAGTCTCAAGCGCACCTTCCATATCCTTCTCGATCTGCCCCTTCCCTTTCTTCACAAGCGTCTTGATATCCTTGTCAAATTCGCCGTTAAGGTACTTGCGGCAGGACGCAAAGAGGACGAGTTTGGGGAGCTGCAAAAGCTCGACAATCTCTTCGAGGTCGCCCGCGGGCGCGGCTGCCATCACGATCGCCTCGACCTGGGCCAGCCGGTCAAGCGACTCCTCTTTTGAGAACCTCTTGTTCTGGTAGAGTTTTACGATCTTGAGCACCGCAAGCGTGATATCCACCGAGAAGCTGTCCAGCACCCGAAATCCTTCGGGCATCTCGTCGCTTTTCGGGTCTGCCTCGAAACTTGCTTCGCTTAAGGATTTTAACCAGTTGTCCCAGCGTTCCTGGTTGTAGAAGATATAGAAAAGTTTTAACGGCTCTTCTTCAACCTTTTTGCTCGCCTTTCTCGCCATTTCATTACACTATTCTCTCTCCTGATTAAAGGATTTCGTTGTTGGAGGGATCCGTGGGAAGATTTTCCACAAAATGGACCGGGACTACCTTGTCAACCGGTCTGACGGTCGTAACCTTATATCGTATAGCCAGCAAAAACTGGTACATGAAACTGCTGCCAGTCACGCTCCTCCTTATCCTGTGCATTGCATGTGCGGGCTGCACCGCGCCGGAAACCCCGTCATCTGCTGCCGCTGCGGTCCCGGACCTTACCGGCAACTGGACCGGGTCTCCCCATGGATACATCGACGGGATCGGCTACATCGGTAGCAGCGGTACGATCGCGATGCAGGTCACCGGGCAGCAGGGCCGGATCTTCAACGGCACGATAGCGATCGTGGAGGCAGACGGCAGTGTCTCGACCCGGCATATTGCCGGCGCCATCGGCCGCGATGGTAAGAGTTTCACGCTCGTGCAGTCCGACACCGGCTATGACTTTGGCACCATCGTCTCCGGTAACGAGATCGAGTTTGTGTACGTGAGCGACAAAGAGCCGGCAAAAGTTGTGATCGATTCGTTTGTGCGGAGCTCCTGATCGCCCGGTAATTCCGGCCGGCACCGCCAACGGTTATCATCGTTGACCGAGAAAGTATCCGGGTACATCCATGGCAGCAGGAAAAACAAATCCAAAAACCGTTGTAATGGTCCGGTACGGGGAACTCTTCTTAAAGAGCGATCCGGTAAAATACCACTTCATCGGCCTGCTGTTACGTAACATCCGGCAGGCGCTCGAAGCTGCCGGCATTGACTCGCGTTTCGAGAGTCCCCGGGGCCGGATCTTTATTTTCACCGACAGGGCCGAAGAAACCGCACGGATCGTCTCGCGGGTCTTTGGGGTCGTGGATACGAACGTATGCCAGCTCGTAGCTGCCGAACCGGACGCGGTCAGGGACGCTGCGCTCGCTCTTGCCAAAAAACATATTCACCCGCCCTGCACGTTTGCTGTCCGGGGGAAACGGCAGTACAAGACCGGCATGAACAGCCAGGAACTCGGCGAGTACGTAGGCTCGGCCATCTACGATGCGATCCCCGGTCTCACGGTCGATCTCACGAACCCGGAGTACGAGATCTTTGTCGAGATGCGTGAGTGCGGGGGGATCGTGTACGACGAACGGTTCCCGGGGCAGGGCGGTCTTCCCGGGGGTTCGCAGGGAAAAGCGCTCGCGCTTCTTTCCTCCGGCATTGATTCACCGGTTGCCGCGTGGCTCGCGATGAAACGCGGCTGCGAAGTCGCCTTCGTGCACGTTGACGGCGGCCGCTGGGCAGGAAACGATGTAAAAGCAACAGCGATGGAGAACCTCTGCCGCCTCTCGCTCTGGTGCCCCCAGCAGCCCGTGCAGATGACGATTGTACCGGCTGAAGCGTTCTACGATGCCATGCAGAAAGAGAAGATCCAGCCCCGGCTCCGCTGCGTCCTCTGCAAGCGGTTCATGCTCCGGCTCGCGGCCCGGCTTTCCTTAAAAGAGGGAGGCCTCGCAATCCTTACCGGTGAAAACCTCGGGCAGGTCGCTTCCCAGACGCTTGCAAACCTCGCGGTGATCTCGGATGCCACTGCTGTCCCGGTGCTGCGGCCGCTCATCACCTACGACAAGGCGGAGACGGTGGACCTTGCCCGAAAAATCGGGACGTTTCTCGGGAAACAGGGAGACCTTGCCTGCCGGGCGGTGCCGAAGATGCCGGCAACCGCGGCAACCGCAGATGCCGTACGGGAAGCCGAGGAAAAAATGGACATCCCCGGGCTGCTCGATGCAGTGCTTGCCTCCGTTGAGTACGTGTCCGCGGAGAACGGGAAGATTGTAAAAGATTGCCAGTGATTACGAAGGGGGCGCCGGTTTTTTCTGCACTATACAATACCGGACTTCCCGCAGAAGCCCCCTTAAAATATATGCAGCCCCCCCTTGCGCCATCCCAGCCCCCGAGGGGGCGGGGGCGCTAACGATTCCGTGGGTATTACCTGTACCGGGAGCTGCCCAAGAATGAAGGTAATACAAGCATCATAGCAACCGGGGAGTGCCTCTAGCGTGCGGGGGCGGAGGCTTGCCGGAGCCCCCAAGAGCGGTTTATGGATCTTTTTAAGGAAGTCTCCAATGCACAATCTTTCTTAAACAAACATTGCTACCCCCATTACGGCAGGTGCAACAATCCTATCGGTCTGTGGCGTAATTATCATTCACTTATCAGGGAACTTCACGAGTCCGTTATTCCAACAACTTCTCACAGTACGCGACAACCGTCTCCAGCGTCTTTGTGCGGGCGTACCACTTGTCATCGGACTCGATCACCGTCCACGGCGCATGCTTCGTACTCGTCCGGGCAAACATCTCGTCGATTGCCACGCCGTACTCCTCCCACTTCTCGCGGTTGCGCCAGTCCTCGTCCGTGATCTTCCACTGCTTTAGGGGATCGGTCTCGCGCTGGCGGAACCGCCTGAGCTGCTCTTCGGGGCTCACTTCGAGCCAGAACTTCAGGAGGCCGCCGCCCCATGCGATGAACTCAGCCTCCATCTCGTTTATCTCGGCATACGCCCGTTTCCATTCGGTCTTCGTACAGTAGCCTTCGACCCGCTCAACCAGCACGCGGCCGTACCAGCTCCGGTCGTAGATCGTAGTGTGGCCGGCGGCCGGGTAGTTCCGGATGAACCGCCAGAGGTACTGGTGCTCCTTTTCGTAGTCGTTTGGAACCCCGACAGGCATCACGCTGTAGCCCCGGGGGTTGAGTTCGGAGGTCAGGCGCACGATCGTCCCGCCTTTTCCCGCCGCATCGCGGCCCTCGAAGACAACCGCGAGCGGGATGTTTCGCTTGTAGAGAAGATACTGGAGCTCGCGGATCCGTTTCTGGGCAGCGGCGACGCGGGCCTCGTATTCTTTTTTCCCAACTGCATCGGGCGCTTCAGCCCTCCGCATAACCGGGACAATGGGCGGGCAAAAGACAGGGCGAATCTCCTTTGGGTGCTGACGCCCTTCAAGGATTTTTTTCTCGCCTGCTTCAATTGCATTTACCACCGTTGTATAACAGGAAAGGAGCGTGTACTGCGGGTCTGTCGCCCCCACGACCGTCCACGGGGCGCAAGATGTATTGGTCTTTTTAAGGATCGTATCGATGACCGGGTAATACGCCTCGTACTCCTTGTGGAAGTCCCAGTCGCCCTTTGTTATCATCCATGAGACAAGCGGGTCGTTCTCCCGGGAAAGAAGCCGTTTTTTCTGCTCCTTTTTGCTGATGTGGAGGAAGATCTTGATGATGATCGTTCCGTCGTCCGCAAGCTGCCGCTCGAACCGGTTGATGGAGAGGATTGCCCGGTCCATCCGGTCCTCCCAGCCGGGTCCCGCGATCTCCTCGGCAAGCGTGCGGCTGTACCAGCTCCGGGCAAAGATCGCGATCCTCCCTGCCGCCGGGATCCGGTTCCAGAACCGCCACATGAGCGGCCGCCTCTTTTCATCCACGGACGGCAATCCCATCGAAAAGAGCGTGCAGCCCCGGGGGTCGAGGAACCGTATCAGTTCCTGGATCGACATCGTAATCCCGGAGGCATTCCAGCCCTCGACAATGATGACAACGGGGATCTTTTCGTCCCGCAGCTGCCGCTGAAGTTCGCCGAGGCGCTCCTGAAGGGGGGCGGCCTTTTCCGCAAACGTTTTCTTGTTCACTTTTTTTGTGAGATCGCTTTTTTTGAGCATGGCGGTGTTCCGGCCTCCCGACAATTTTTCCGGCATCCGATACTCTCGTTTGGTCGGCGCTTGTTGATAAAAACTGGTACCGGGAAAAATTCCGGCGGGATCTCCGGTGACGGCGAAACCAGCGGGAGGATCGCAAACACTATCTGCACAGATAAAAAAAGTTACCTTCCATGATTGCCCTGGAGCCGGGAAACCTGGTACTTGCACTCTTCCTCGCCCTGACGATCGGCCTTCCCGCCGGGCTCCTTGCGGCAGCGATCCGGTTTGCGCTTGAACAGGTCCCGCAAAAACCGGTCCGCTGGCTCGTCCCGGTTATTATCGCGGCTGCCGCTTTTACCGTTTCGCTCGTATTTTTCAGTCATCCCGAAACACCGGCATCGTACCAACAGGAATGGCTGCCCATGATGATCACCGGATTTCTGGCATACGCTTCGTTCCTGCTCGTCTCCTTCCCGCTTTTTGAGAGATCGTATACGAAGAGATCGCAGTATGCCGCGATCCTCTTTGCCGGTATTGCAACGATCTTTATCCTTGCCGTGCTTGGCATAGTCGGCGGCGAACGGGCCTATGCGGGCGATGCCGCCGGGTTGCAGATGCTGCTCGATATCATCATCACCGATACCGGGCTGCTCGTGGTCCCCGCCATACTCTATGGCGCAATCGCGTTTCTTAAGACTGCGCTGCACGGAAAACCGGATAAAAAATTGTTCTGACCGGTTAGGTGTTTGCGGGACAGCACCGGCTCCGGGGGAGTGGGGCCGGTTTTCCGTACCTGCTCTTTTCTCATCCACTCCGGGCCTGTTCCTGCCCCGGATTCCCCGTTTCAGATCCACGGAATGCTCTTCCATGGGAACCGGTGTCCACGCGCATGGAAAATATCGTTTTATACCAATATTTTCAAAAACGGTGTGATTTTGCGGCAATTTTAACCTGCAAAATAGCGGGCATCTTCTGGCTGGAAAAAACCGGCACGATGAAGTTGTCGACCCAGGCCCGGATCGGTAACGAGAAAGGCGCTTGGCCCTCTTTTTAAAAAATGGATATGCGGAGTTTGTAGTGCTTCGGAGTTCCACATTAGTTTTTCTCTCGCACATCCTTGCCGTCTCTATAACAGCTAACCATCTAAAATATGTATATAAGGGTATCACAAACTATAAAAAATTTCATATTTTTCGTTATAATGTTTAAATTAGAAATTAATAAATAAACAAAATTTACAGAATAATATTACTAGTAGGGATTGTTGATGAATTTACTTACGAGAATTCATCCGGGAAAATTTCCAGTTACAGAACTCGGGTCTAATATACAGGGATTGGCATTACTAATGTTGGATTTCTCTAGAAAATCGAAATATATAACATCTACAATAGTTCCCCTAACCACATTGTCAGTTACTGTATGGGGAGACATTCCGGCCGCAGTTGTCTTTACCGATTCAAGTGCTGACACTCCATTCTCATCATATACATAGGATCTCGGAGATTGTATCTGCAATGGTTTGGGTTCTAATTCATTCCTCTCTTACCAGTTATCATGGGGGGCATAACATGAGCTTGACAAGGGTAAATTTTAGAAGGAATTCTAGAATCGCAAGGACGGGGAGGGTATTATGATGTGTGGGGGTTCACACCTAAACATAAAATTTAGTCACCCTATTCTCATCCTCATATTGGCTCTTTTTTGGTGTATGATTCCCTCATCCCATGCATATGACGCTCTTGGGTGGTGTCATGGCACTCCGTATTGTGATTGTTATCCCGATATAGATACTTGGACCGATTGCACGGCAGGAGAAACATATTATCCTGTTGGTTGTAGTGGGGGTGAAGCTTGTTATTGTGAACCAACAGGTGGTGCTGTAATCTGTCCTACTCCTTCTCCTACGCCAACCCCTACACCTTCTCCTACTCCAACTCCTACTCCTTCTCCTACTCCAACTCCTACTCCTTCCCCTACTCTTACACCCCCCTCCGGTTACGATGCTCTTGGGTGGTGTCATGGCACTCCGTATTGTGATTGTTATCCCGATATAGACGCCTGGACCGATTGCACGGCAGGAGAAACATATTATCCTGTTGGTTGTAGTGGGGGTGAAGCTTGTTATTGTGAACCAACAGGTGGTGCTGTAATCTGTCCTACTCCTTCTCCTACGCCAACCCCTACACCTTCTCCTACTCCAACTCCTACTCCAACTCCTACTCCTTCTCCTACTCCTTCCCCTACTCTTACACCCCCCTCCGGTTACGATGCTCTTGGGTGGTGTCATGGCACTCCGTATTGTGATTGTTATCCCGATATAGACGCCTGGACCGATTGCACGGCGGGAGAAACATATTATCCTGTTGGTTGCAATGGTGGCGAAGCTTGCTATTGTGAACCAACAGGTGGTGCTGTAATCTGTCCTACTCCTTCTCCTACGCCAACCCCTACACCTTCTCCTACTCCAACTCCTACTCCAACTCCTACTCCTTCTCCTACTCCTTCCCCTACTCTTACACCCCCCTCCGGTTACGATGCTCTTGGGTGGTGTCATGGCACTCCGTATTGTGATTGTTATCCCGATATAGACGCCTGGACCGATTGCACGGCGGGAGAAACATATTATCCTGTTGGTTGCAATGGTGGCGAAGCTTGCTATTGTGAACCAACAGGTGGTGCTGTAATCTGTCCTACTCCTTCTCCTACTCCCACCACCTGCCTTTCTGATTGCTATGAGGATTTTCAATGCATGAACAAAACCATTGGACCTCGGCAAATGTGCCAGGCCTTTTGTTCCGGTCGCTGCACATCACCATCTCCTGAAACCTGCAACGGTGCAGTCTATTGCCCCGGCGAATCCGTCAGTTTCGCGGGAGTCCTCAACCTGTTTGGCCATGCATCGATTAAGGATCCCAATGGCGATGAAATAGTAAACTCGTGGTTCCTTGGATCTTCATCATCATACCCGGCCTGCCCCTCCGGGGCCGGGACATATACGTATACCCAGAACCTAGTCTGGCCGGGCTGCTATATCTGCAATGAGAGCTGCCCGACGCCAACACAAACTCCGACACCAACGCAGACCCAGAACCAGACCGCAACGCCAACGCCGACGCCAACACCAGCACATACGCCCATCCCAGCCCCGACAACAGGTAACCAGACAAATGTCCCGGTCGCCGATTTCACCGGCACTCCGCTTACCGGTACTGCCCCGTTAACGGTTCAGTTCAACGATACCTCAACCCACTCGCCGTTCGCATGGCTTTGGGACTTCGGTGACAACTCATCCTCGGATAAGCAGGACCCGACTCACACATATACCTCAGCCGGGACGTACACGGTAAAGCTGATGGTCGCGAATGCGGAAGGATCTGATACAGAGGTGAAGGCGGGGTATGTAGAGGTGACAAAGAACGATCAACTTACATATTCTGTTACATATGTTGAGAATTACCCAGGAAATAGAAGCCTTTACCCCTATGGAAATAATGCATTAGCTGAGGTAAATCATTATTTAAACAGAACAGAAGGATGGCAGTTATTATTTGAAAAAGGGGATTCCGATGTTACAAAAGAGGATTTGGGATCTCAAGGTGAAGGGCTGAATGGAGCGACGTTCCATTACCATTTCTCACATGGAGGACGCCTGCTGGAAGGAGGGAATACATCTCTTGAATTATTGAACGGAGTGTACGTTTATCCTCAAGATGTGGAGAATAAATGGGGCGGAAAGAACAAATGGGTATTCCTCCAAGCATGTAGTGTTTTGGATGATGCATCGTGGGGAGGGGCGTTGAACACCACCCATGGGATATTCGGATATAAAACTGAAGTTGGTGTGAAGAGCACAATTTACACCATAAATGACTTTTTTGATAATGCAATATATCAGAATAGAACATTATTGTCATCATTTGAAAATGCATCGTGTTACGGCATTCAATATTCAGATTTCAAAAATGTAACCCCTGCAGTAATTTTCCATAATTCACAACAAGCATACGGAGATCATCTGCCCGGACACGGGACGATTGAACCAGATGCAAACCCATCAGATATTCCTCAAGAATTAAACTGGACGTGTGTGATATAAATGCAAACTATTACAAAAATCATTACGGGGCTGGGAGTAACTGCCATAATATTTATCGGAATATTATGTGCAGTCCATTCACCAATCCTGATAGGATCTGATGATAGTCAGAACAATTCGGTAAAGATGATTGATATCACGATACCGTCTGGCAACATTTCTTCCGGCGAAATGGGATCTTCCGGTATCGTAACTATTCATGCCGCTGAACCCACCACTCCCTCGTCGTTACCGGTTTACAGGGCAGTGTTGAACAATGGCGATGCAGTCAGTCAGGAATTCGATGATTTGTTTAAAAACCGGAAGAATGTAATTTCGGAACAGGATGCCCCGGAGGTTGCACGAAAAGCACTTGAACCTTATGGCGGCCTCCCTACAGATGCTGTTCTTCGGCTGTCAGAAACGGTTTATGCAAATGGATTAAATCGTACAACTTGGAAAGTAGAGTCAAGTACGCCAATATATACTCAAGTAGGGTATAACCGCGTTGTTGACGGGATGCCGGTTATTGGGTTTAGCGATGGAATTCAGGTATGCTTGGGAGAAAATGGGAAAGTATTGAAGATATTAAAGGTCTGGAGAACCCTTGAAAAGACGAATAATCCAATGACAGTAATACCTGCACGATCTGCCACAGGAAAACTCCAGAACGGGGAAGTGCTGGACCATCCTATGAATGTCGGGAATGTTACTGTTAATTCAATACGATTGAAATATTATGAGACCAGCAGGACAGATAAAGAAATATTTTTAGAACCCGTTTGGGCTTTTGACGGGAACACATCGTCTAATTCCCCGGAAGAATTCCTTGTCTATGCCCGTCAGTTTGCAAACTTTAACCAGACCCCAATTGCGTCTACCCAAACCGTGTCTGGAAAATCTGTTCAAACTGCTGATTCTCGAACGGTATCATTTGCCGATACCTCAGACGCCAACCCAACAAAATGGTTCTGGGACTTTGGCGACGGGACAACATCCTCTGAACAAAATCCAACGCATACTTACAAATCTGCCGGTACTTACAATGTCACGCTCACGGTCTGGAACAATCTTGGGAGTGACACGGTGACAAGGCAATATAGTGTCGGTTCCTGAAAGAATAACTCATGAGTCGCTGAAAAAAAACATGATGAACATAAATGAGGGGACACCGGTTATACCATCGCAGTTACGGAAAGAAACCAGAAATGAGGGTGTTTCCCCGGTTGTCGGTGTTATGTTGATGATTGTCGTGGTCATTATCATCGGCGCAGTAGTGAGCGCGTTTGCCGGAGGAATCGCAGGGTCGCAGAAGATTCCCAAGGGTACTGCTGTTGTGGCAAGATTCAGCGCCACTGAGGGGTTGTTCCTCACAAACTCAGGGACCGATCCTATCGATCTGCAGTCCTCCAGAATTGTACTCACGCTTGATGGACAGCAAAATGAGTTACCCTCAGGCTCTTTCTGGATCGCGGACGGCTCTGCCATCACTCCTGCCCAGAGGATCTGGCCGCAGCAGACCGCGCGTTGGGGAGGTGTTGCAAGTTCAGGAATAATTGCGCCGGATGGAAAACTCATAACACCCGCTCCCCGTACGGACCTGATTGGAAAGTCTGGGAAAATTGAACTCTTCAGTGCCGATGGGGGACGGATTGCTGCGGCTGATTTCGTGGTAGAGAAGTGACACCTGCTGATTTTGTCACGTTGCCGAGCAGATGAGGTCACAACAATTAACGTAGACCTAATTATGCCCCTCGAAGATTTGACTGAACCTCAAAATAAAAATTGAATGTTTTACGTCTTCACCACGATCCCATTCTCCTCTGCCACCGCGACAAACGCATCGGCAAGGTACCGGGCCTGCTTTGCCGTGATCCCGTAGGTATTGAACTTCCAGACCCGGGTAGCGCCCGGGATGATCCCGAAGATCCCCTTCTCGTTCAACGCGGACGAAAAGAAGAAGCCCTTCTGTTTGTGGACTTCTGCAACCTTGTCAAACGATCCGAGAGTATCGACCCGGGTAAGTGTGTGTTTCCGCGGGTACTCGGAGAGGATCTTCGTCCCTTCGATCGAGAGCAGGGCTTCCATCACGACCCGGTTGTTTTCGAGCTCCGCTTCGAAATGCTTCACCCTTTCCTTTACGTGCGGGAACGAGGCCATCATCCCGACAAGCGTTGCGCCCATGAGCGTGCAGCCCATCATCTCCGGCTCCTTTACTCCGAACCGGCGCTTTGTCACGTCGCCTTCGATCTGCGTTGTCCGGAAAACTTCCTTTGCCCGTTCGGCCGTGACCGCGAGGACGCCGGACGGGGCCGGGGAGGCCATGCTCTTGTGGCCCGAGCCTACCACGAAATCGGCACCGAGGGCTTTTCCGTCCACCGGCATAATCCCGACCGTGTAAGCGCCGTTGTAGAGGACCGGTACACCGGATTCGTGCGCAACTTTTGCGATCCCAAAAAAATCGTGCAGGTTCCCGTACTGGTAGTCCACGTGATCGATGAAGGCAAGGACCGGGACCTTCCCGAATTTCTTTTTCACCTCGTCGAGCTTTGCCGCCGCGGCTTCGGGCGTGATCTTGTGATCTGCATCGGCCGGGATCTCGCAGGGGACGCCTCCCGCCTCTTCTACTGCAAGGAATTCGGTGTAGTGCGAGAGGGCGGTCAGCAGCACCGGGTCGCCGGGCTTAACGTACGTGTGGGCCACCGCCTGGAACGCCCGCCGGGCCCCGGGCATCATCCGGGCTTCGTCCATATTGAGCCACGCGGCAACGTCCTTGTGGAACTGCGCAATCGGCGGCTTTGCAATGCAGTCGAGCCGGTTGGGCTTGCGGCAGTTGTCGCAGACCGAGTACCCGTCCCCGTACGCAATGATCGCTTTTATCGCATCGCCCGTGAGCTTCCCGCCGGCCTGGATCGGGTCGATATTTATGGAGAGTTCGTTAACCTGCCGGGCCTCGATCCCGTTCCCGCATTTCATTTCAGCATCTCCGCTTTGAGCGCCCCCACCTGCCGCTCGAGGTTTTCAAGCAGGCGTGCCGCCTCTGCCTTCTGCTTCTCGGATAGTTCGTGCGTTGGTGCCGTCTCGCGCAGGATCATGCGGAGATCGACAAGGATATAGGTCGCGGAAAAGACCAGGTCAACTGCCCGTTTTGACATAAAACACCTGCCGTTTTTTACTTGTAATAATGCCCCCGTTCCAGCATAAATACGCTCTTTTCATGGGGGGGATCGCTATAAAAAAAAAGAAAACAAAAGACCGGGCTGGACATTTTGCCCTGCTTGACCCTAAACAAAGAGCGTTCCGCGGGAGACAAACGTGAGGGCGAGGATCAAAATGATGAGGATCAACAGCACCCAGAGGACCCGGTGGATGACCCGTTGCGCGGTCAGCTGGGCAAAGAATCCCCGGGGCCGGATCCGTAAGATGAGGACGGCACCGATGCTCCCGGCAAGAAGGCCGACAACGTTCTGGAGGGTGAGGGTGAGCGCGGCAACGGCAGACGCGGGCACGAGATAGAGTGAGATCCCAAAGACCACGGCCGGAGGGAGGAGGGCGGCGGCGACAGCGACACCGGCAACACCCTCGGGAATTTTTTCCGAGAGCGCAAAGATCGTGGCAAACCCGAGCAGGAACGCCATGAGGATGTAGACCGGGTTCGCATCGAGCCGGGAACTGATCTCGGACGTAATGGTAAGCGGGATCGCAAAGGACAGCAGGACAGTGGCCGCAAAGGAGATCGCGATCACCATGACGAGAAGGACCAGCAGGATCTTTACGCAGTTAATGACGCTGCGGGTATTGCCGACCGCAGTGTTTACCGCAAACGCGTAGATGGGCCCGAGCAGCGGCGAGATGAGCATGGCGCCGATAACGATCCCCACGTTGTTTAAGAATAAACCGATCAGGGCCACCATCCCGGCGATTGCGGCAAGGATGATCTTGCTTGTGTCGAGATCGGTGTGGCGTTCTGCGGATTCGAGGAGATCCTCGATGACCGGCTGCTCCTTTGGTTTTTCCTTTGGCATTGTGGCAAGCCGGGCCCGGATCTCGTCAAGCACCGGCGAGATCACGAAATCCGGGGACGAAACTTCGATGAGGCTCTCGTGTGCGGAAATGTCCGGCATCTCTTTTACTTTCGAGAGCACGCTGTCGAAGAGTTCATCCGGGACAAAAAGGGTTGTAACGGTCGGGCCGGTCATGCAGGTGTTGGTGAGGAACGGGCAGGGATTGTCCTTTACGTATTCGGCAAGTGCCTGTGCGGTCCTTTCGGTGCCCCGGATAACGATCTTTTTCACGCGGATTCCTTCGTACCGGGGAATGCATCCCGGTACCAAAAAAAGGTTCCTTTCGCCTCCACCCCGGTACCCGAAGGCCCGGAAGAGCTTAAAAAAAACCGGGTACCCCTCAGGGACCTCTGCCCCGCGAACCGTCAAAAATCCCCCGCAGCCGGTTGCAATCCCGCTGGTTCCGGCAGCGGTCATGCGCGGCAGGAAGAAAAAATCCCCCCGAAACGCCCGTCCTGCTCATCAGTTTATAACCATACACTGCGTAAAATACACATTATAGAGAAAAACCCGGGAGGGTATAGGATGGACTTTAAAAACAAAGTACTTATCATCGGTTACGGAGCGGTGTCCAAGTGCACGCTCCCCATCCTTGTTCGGCATGTCAATATACCCTTGGAGAACATCACGCTTGTCGATTTTAAAGATAAATCGCAGGATCTCAAAGCGTATACCAGTCGGGGCCTCCGGTTTTTAAAACGTCGGATAACCCCGGAAAATCTCGACGCCGTTCTCTCTGAGACGCTCTCCGATGGCGGCCTCCTAATCGATCTCGCCTGGAATATCGATGCCGGCGAGATCGTCCAGTGGTGCCACGACCACAATGTTTTGTACGTCAATACCTCGGTCGAGGCATGGGACCCGCTGGGCGAGCGCTATACCGCGAGCCCCTACGAGAAATCCCTGTATTATCGGCAGATGAAACTCCGCGAGCTCACAAAAGACTGGAAGGGTTCTACTACCTGCGTGGTCGACCACGGGGCAAACCCGGGGCTCATCTCGCACATGACCAAGCAGGGCCTTGTCGATATCGCACGCCGGATGATCGCAGACGATCTCGCAAAGGACCCAAAAAGATTCGAGATGCTCATAAAAGAGCAGCGCTTTGGCGAACTCGCCATGGAAGTCGGGATCAAGGTGATCCACTGCTCCGAGCGCGACACGCAGATCTCCCGCATGCCAAAGAAGGTGAACGAGTTTGTCGGGACCTGGTGTATCGAGGGCCTGCTCGAAGAGGGCACGGCACCGGCCGAGATCGGCTGGGGCACGCACGAGAAACAGCTTCCCGACCATGCCCATGTCCCGCCCGAGGGCCCGAAAAACGCGATCATGCTGCCCCACATGGGGATCAATACCTGGGTCCGGTCCTTTGTGCCCGAGCAGGAAATCGTGGGCATGGTGATCCGGCACGGAGAGGCGTTCGGGATCTCCGACCGCTGGACGGTCTGGAAGGACGGGAAAGCAATCTACCGCCCGACCGTCAACTACGCGTACCTCCCCTGCGACGCGACCATTGCATCGCTCCACGAGCTGCGGGGCCGGAACTACGAGCTCCAGCCCAAGCTCCGGATCATGAACGACCGCGAGATCTCAAGCGGCGCGGATATCCTTGGCGCCCTTTTGATGGGCCACCCGTACAAGTCCTGGTGGACGGGAAGCATCCTCTCCATTGACGAGTCAAAGAAGCTCGCGCCGGGCCAGAACGCAACCACGATCCAGGTCGCGCTCGGCGTGGTCTCGGCCGTGATGTGGATGATCGAGCACCCGAAGATGGGCTTCTGCCTGCCGGACGATCTCCCCCACGAGTACGTGTTAAACATTGCAAAGCCGTATCTTGGCGAATTCTACTCGGGCCCCTCGGACTGGACTCCCCTGAAAAACCGGACAGTGTACTTCAAGGAGAACCCGGAAAACGACTACGACCGGGAGGATGTCTGGCAATTCAAAAACTTCTTATTTGTCAGATGAACCACACTTGTACCAAATAGTGAATCCGAGGAAGTGACGTGACCACCACCACACCATTGTGCGGAAACGACCGCCCGGCCCCGCAGAAGGACCGGGGAAGTCGTCAGTTTTTGGAAGCGCTCGCACGCGAGCACGGGACTCCTGTTTTTATTATCGATCATGAAAAGATCCGGGAAAATTACCGGGAATTCAAGAAATACCTGCCCAAAGTGCAGGTCTATTTTGCGGTAAAAGCAAACTCGAACCCGGCGATCGTAAAAACCCTGTTTGACGAGGGCGCGAGTTTTGACGTGGCATCGATGCCCGAGTTCATGATCGTGTATGAGTTCATAAAAGACATGCCGGATAAGGAGCGGCAGGACTTCATCTGGGACCGGATCATCTACGCAAACACGATAAAACCGATCGAGACGTTAGAAGAGCTCAACCAGTACAAGCCGCTTGTCACTTTCGACAACATCGAGGAACTCAAAAAAATCCGGGCCCATGCACCGCAGGCCGGGCTCGTGCTCCGGCTCCGGGTGCCAAACACCGGCTCGATGGTCGAGCTCTCGTCCAAGTTCGGCGCGGACCCGGGCGAGGCAGTTGACCTCATCAAGGCCGCATTCGATCTCGGCCTCGTGGTCGAGGGCCTGAGTTTCCACGTGGGCAGCCAGTGCACGAACTTCGAAAACTACGTAGAAGCGCTCCAGATCGCATCGAGCATTATCGACGAATGCGAAAGCCGGCTCGGGCAAAAGATCAGGATACTCGATATCGGCGGCGGTTTCCCGGTCCGGTACAACCCGGATGTCCGGCCGCTCGCCGACCTTGCGGCAAAGCTCAATGCCGAGTTTGCCCGGCTCTTCCCGGAGGACATGCAGATCCTCGCAGAGCCCGGCCGGTTCCTTGTGGCAAATGCCTGCACGCTCGTGGCAAAAGTCGTGGGGAAAGCCCATCGCGACGGCAAGCCCTGCTACTACATCAACGACGGCGTGTACCATACTTACTCGGGGCAGGTCTTCGACCACTGTACCTACCCGGTGCTTTCCCTCACCAAAGAGGGCCCGGCCCGGATCTCGGCGGTCTTTGGCCCGACCTGCGATGCATTCGATACAATCACGCTCTCGGCCGAGCTCCCCAACCTTGAGATCGGCGACCTCGTGTACTCGGAAAATATCGGGGCATACTCGATCGCCTCGTCCACGTACTTCAATGGATTTCCCCCCGCAAAAATCGTGCATATCAACCGGTAACTCAATCAGCAACTTTTTTTCGTGCCGGATACGGCGGGACATCGGTTTTTTTATACCAAAAGCAGGTTAATTTCCGGGTATGTTCCCTCAGTCCTGTCCGCGTACGTCATCGCGTATGCGGGTGATTTTCCCGATCGTGCTCTCTCTTGTCCTGCTTGTAACCCTCCTGCCGACGGTCGCTGCCGAAGCGGTCAACTGTTCGGGCTGCACGGTCTGGGACGACCCCTGCGCCCTCTTTGAAGCGGGAAACGAGACCGCGTACAACGATGCGATGACTGCCTCTTTCGGATCGGTCGCGGCAAACATGACACCGGCCGCCGATTACCGGAACCTTTCATGGACACAGGCGTTTATCTCGCTTAACCATCTCATGAAGGAGCGGTACGCCTTTACCGAATGGCGCGGCGTGGACTTCGATGCGCTGAACCGGACCTGGGAACCGGTTGTGGCCGATGCGGAAAAAACGCAGGATAAGGCCGCGTATCTCCGGGCGCTCAAGGGATACCTGTACGCAATCCCCGACGGGCACGCAAACATGCTCCCCGATGTCGGGGACTTCGGGGCAAAGGACGCAGACATTGGCGGGGGCTTTGGGATTGCGTTCGTGCAGACCGGTTCGGGCGACGTGATCGTCAGTTACGTGGCAAACGGGAGCGCAGCGGAAAAGGCCGGCATTGCCGCGGGCGATATGGTGACCGCGTGGGACGGGCAGGAGATCCACGATGCCATCAATAGAACGCCCTACATCTGGGTCACAAAAAAGCCGTCCACGCTCGAAGGGATCCGGCTCCAGCAGACTCGGCTTTTAACCCGGGCACCGGTGGGAACCGTTGCAGCCGTAACGTTTACCGGCGGCCCGGCATACGAGAGCCGGTCCGTGAACCTGACGGCGTACAACGATTCGTACGACAGCCTGATCAAGAGCAGTTTCTTTATCGGAAAACAGATCAACGATGTCGGTGCCGCTGACCCCTTAAACGGCATCACGCCGCAGATCGCCAATGCGACCGTGACTTCACAGACCCTTCCCGGGGGCTATACCTATATCCGGATCCTCGGGGAATCGTACGATGCCTACCCGGCGTTTAAGGCCGCCATGCAGTCCGCGATTGCGAACAACTCCCCGGGCGTTGTCCTTGACTTCCGCTGGAACGGAGGCGGCGAGGATAACCTTGCTGCCTGCGCTGCCGGCTGGTACCTGGACACGCCGGCCTTTTTCGAGCACGCCACCATGTACGACCCCGGCACCGGCACGGCCGTGCCCGTAACCTCAACATGGGTAAACCCCCGACAGGTCCGGTACAACGGCCCGGTAGCGATGATGGTCTCCCCGGATACGATCAGCTCCGGCGAGGCCGTGCCCATGATGCTCACCAAAACCGGGCGGGGAGCGGTTATCTCCTGGTACGGGACGGACGGGGCGTTCGGGATAAACGGGCTCCAGGCGATCATGCCGCTCGATATCTACATTCTCTTCCCGGCGGGAGCCTCGCTTGACGAGAACTACCGGATCCAGCTCGACAGCAACGTATCGCTTACGGGCGGAGTTGCCCCGACCGTCCGGGTGCCGCTCACCCGGGACACGGTTGCCCGGGCAATGGCAGGCGAGGATGTGCAGCTTACGTATGCAACGGAATGGCTTGCCGGGCAGCAGGGGTTCAATGCGTCCGCGGGATCGCTGGTGAATGCTTCCGCTTCCGAGACACCGGCTGCCGGGCTCCCGCCGTTTCTGGTTGTGGTGGCGCTCGGGCTTGCGGAGATAGCCGCGGTGCTGTGGCGCCGGAAATAAACTCTGGTTCTGATCAAGGAATCTCCTTTTTTCCCTGTTGTCCCGTTCACACGAGTCCTGTCGATCACCATCGCTTGCCTCTGGCAGAAGATATTTATCACGTTACAGGGAATGTGAAGAACTAATGAAATTGGCTGTCGGAAATACCGGCAGCAGGAAGCGTGCATCCCCATGTTTTTCTTTAAAGCCGGGCAGAAAAAATACCAGATCGGCGGTGTGAAGATCGGCGGGCAGCCGGGCGAGGTCCCGACCGTCCTTGTCGGGAGTATCTTTTATTCCCGGCACAAGATCGTAAGTGACGAGCGGGTCGGGATCTTCGATAAGGACGCGGCCGATGCTCTGATCAAGCAGCAGGCCGAGCTCTCGGACAAGACCGGCAACCCTGCACTCCTCGATATCGTGGGCTCGACCCCGGAGGCGATAAAAAAATACATCGACTTTGTCGCGGGCGCAAGCGAGAAACCGTTTCTGATCGATTCGCCCGGGGTCGATGTGAAGATAGCGGCAGTCGGGTACGCAAAAGAGGCGGGTCTCTCCGACCGGATCATCTACAACTCGGTCTCTATCGAGACAAAAGACGCGGAGTACGAGGCGCTCAAAAAGAACGGGACGAAATCCGTGATCCTGCTCGCGTACACAAAGAAGATCACGAGCAGCGCCGACCGGGTTGCGGTTGTTGAGAACCTTGCGCCAAAACTTGAGAGCCTCGGGGTCGATAAGATCCTCATCGATACGTTTGTCATGGATGTCCCGAGCCTCACCCCGTCGGCAAAAGCAGCACTGGAGATAAAAAACCGGTTCGGGTACCCTACCGGCTGTGCGGCCCACAACGCGATCTCGACCTGGTCGGGGGTCAAAAACCTGCTCGGGAAAGAGGCGGTGCGCTCCGCGGACGTTGTCGCAAACCTGATGCCGGTCATCCTCGGCTCGGACTTTTTGCTCTATGGCCCGGTCGAGGACTCTGCGTATGTCTTCCCCGCGGTCTTTACCATCGATACCACGTACCGCTACGCGTACCGGATGAAAGAATACGTTACACTCTAGGCCGGGGAGATTCATGGCTGATACGGTCACGCTTACGTTCGAACCCGACGGGAAGACCGTCACGGACGCACCAAAATCGATCCTTGAAATTGCACTAGGAGCCGGCATTGCGCTGCGGAGCGAGTGTGGTGGAAAGGGTAGCTGCGGGAAGTGCCGGGTGCAGATCACGAAATCCTACGGCACCATCTCACCGGTCACGGAAAAGGAAGAGAAATTCCTGACCGGCGCTGAAGTATCCAAGGGCATGAGGCTTGCCTGCCAGGCCCGGGTGCTTGCCGGGAAAGCAACGGTCTTTGTCCCGCCCGAAAGCCGGAACGAGGCACGGGAGATCTCGGGGACTGCCCTTGAGGGCCATGCCGCACTCGAACCGGCGGTGACAAAAGTCCGGTGCAGCCTGCCGCGGCCAACGCTTGAGGATACCACGCCCGACCTCGAACGGCTCGCGGCAGCGCTCGGGCGCGACCTCTCAAAAATCCCGCTCTCGGTTCTTTCCACGCTCCCCGCGGTCCTCCGGGCCGGCGACTGGACGGTGACCGCAGCATTCCGGGATAACGAGCTGGTCGCGGTCGAGCCGGGCGATACGACACCGGAGATGTACGGCCTTGCCATCGATGTCGGGTCGTCGAAGATCATCTGCCACCTTGCCGATCTGGCAACCGGGAAGACCGTTGCACAGGACCACGCCGAGAACCCGCAGGTGATGTACGGCGAGGACATTGTCTCCCGGATAACGTTTGCAGCCAAAGCGCCGGAGAACACGAAAAAACTCCAGATGCTTGTGATCGGGACGGTAAACACCCTTCTCGCCCGGATGTGCGAAAGCACCGGTATTCCTGCGAACCGGATCTACGAGTGCGTATTTGACGGGAACACCGTGATGCACCACCTGTTTCTCGGGATCGATACGAAATACATCGGGATTGCACCGTTCCTCCCGGCCGTAAAATCTCCGGTCAGCGTTCCCGCCCGGGACCTCGGGCTTTTAATCTGTCCCGAAGGAAAGGTCACAAGCCTTCCGATCATTGCCGGCTACGTGGGCTCGGATGCGGTCGCGGACCTCATGCTCACCCGGATCTACGAACGGTCGGAGTGCAGCCTTGTGATCGATATCGGGACAAACTCGGAGCTGATGCTCGGGAACTCGGAGAGGATCGTGGTCTGCTCTGCTCCCTCGGGCCCCTCGTTTGAGGGAGCGCAGATCAGTTCCGGTATGAAGGCGGTTGGCGGTGCGATCGAGACGTTTGCGATCCGGGACGGAAAGATCTCGTACACCACGATCGGGAATAAGAAGCCCAAGGGGATCTGCGGGAGCGGGGTAATCGACCTCGTGGCCGAACTCTACTCGGCCGGAATCATAACAAAGAACGGCAAGTTTGCTGATCTTGCCCATCCCCGGATCAAAACATCGGACGGGCCGGTGCCGGTCTTTATTGTGGCGCCGGGCAGCGAAACCGAGTCCGGCCGGGACATCACGATCACGGAAAAAGACATCAATGAATTTTTACTTGCGAAAGGCTCGCTCCGGGCCGGCTGGACGATCCTTGCGGAGAAGTATGGGATCGATCCGAAAAACCTCGACCGGGTATTCCTTGCCGGCTCTTTTGGCACGCACATCAATATCGAAAATGCCATGGCACTCGAACTCCTCCCGCAGCTGCCAAAAGAAAAAGTCGTGCTTGCCGGGGAGACTGCGGTCGGCGGCTCGAAGATGGCGCTTTTATCCGTCCACGAACGCGGGGCTATTGCTGACGTGCTGAAACGGGTGCAGTACGTGGAGCTCTCGGTCGAGAAGTCCTTTAACCGGGAATACCTGAAATCGATCCCGATCTATCATGCGATTGCCGGGCGGCGGAGTTGAATCTGTTGTTCTGGAAAATTTTTGATTGAGAATATGCAGACGCTCCTGGGGGCTGGTGTCCTCTGCCAGCGTGGGCATCCCCCGCTTAAGCGATGATGGTGTGTTCCCTGTACCCGAAACCTTTGATCTCTTATCTTTGAGAACAGGTAATACCGAGTGTATCGCAAACGCCCCCGCCCCCTTGGGGGGCAGGGCTGGCGTGAGGGGAGCCGGCATATTGGGTTAGAGTAAAACAAACTCTGTTGCATTTCCGTACACCGCCCTCCTCAAAAATGCCCCGGTACGAAACCTATTATAACCCCCGGTCATAGTATTGCATTGTTAAGACCCGCATTCTTACGGGGTGTACCATGACAGACGTACGAGAAACTTTTGTTAACGCTCTTGTCGATCTCGATGAGACAACCTGTATCGACCTCCTTAAAACACGGATTGCGGCAAAGGAAGACCCGATGCTGATCCTCGAAGATATCCGCAGGGCCACCGATATCGTGGGCAAGCGTTTCGAGGAAGGCCGGTACTTTGTCTCCGACCTCATGATGGCCGGCGAGATCCTCTCGCAGTCCATGGCTCTCTTAAAGCCGGTTTTTGGCGAGCACAAAGTTGCCAGCCGGGGAACGATCCTTGTCGGGACAGTCGAAGGGGACGTGCACGATATCGGCAAGAACATTGTCTCGGCGCTTCTCGAAGCCGACGGCTTTACGGTCGTGGATGTTGGCGTAGACCAGCCGCCCGCAGTCTTTGTCAAGGCGATCCAGGAGAACCATCCGGTAGTCGTGAGCTTAAGCGGCCTTTTGACCGAGGCCATCGAGTCGATGAAGAAAACGGTCGATGCGATAAAAGCAGCCGGGCTGCGCGACCAGGTAAAGATCATCATCGGCGGCGGCCGGTGCGATGAAGAGGCAAAGGAACACACCGGCGCGGATGACTGGGCCGACGACGCAGCGGTCGGTATACGGAAGATCAAGGCCATGGCGGGGGCGTGAATCTTATGGACGGCGCCAGCATTTACCGCGAGAAACTCACCCGGCTTGAGACGGCGGTAGCAGGAAAAGAGCCGGACCGGGTCCCGATCACTGCGATGTCGAGCCTCTTCCACGGGAGGTATGCGGGATATACAGCGCAGGAGATCTATTTTGATTATACAAAGAACCACGATGCGGCGATTAAGACCGCACAGGATTTTGACTTCGATTCCCTGCTGATATTAAACGGGCTTGAAGGGACGAACATGTCGCTCACCTTCATGAAGAACCAGCCGCAGCTTGCAGCGGGCGCCCGGTTCATGCTCGCAACGTATCACACGATCTTAAAAGACGTGTATACGAAGTGGCCCGGCGCCGAGCTCGACCCAACGTCCCACCCGCAGTTTATCGGGAAGGAGATCATGAAGCCGGATGAGTTCGGCCAGCTGATTGCCGACCCGTCCGGTTTCCTGAACCGGGTCGCCCTGCCCCGGATGTGCCCGGCGCTTGCGGACCCCGGCTCGCCTGCGGCAAACGCGGCGATGCTTGCCTATGGCGCAGAGATCGCAAAGGCCGGCGCTGCATCGGGCGCTCTTATCGGGGACCTGGGAAAGATGGGCATCCCCACCTTCCCGACATCGTGGGGCTATGCGCCGCTCGATGTGGTGAGCGATTTCCTGAGGGACATCAAAAACATCGTGCTCGACATCTACCGCAGGCCGGATCTCGTGAAGCAGGCCGCAGACGCGCTCGTGGATCCGCTGATCGAGTCCGCCCGGCTCACCGGCGCGGTCCCGCCTGAGGTCAAAAAGACGCTCGGGACCAACGTTGTCGAGTGCTTCTTCCCGCTGCACTTAAACGAGTACCTCAACCCGAAGATCTACAACGAGTTCTACTGGCCGAGCCTGAAAAAAGTCCTGAACGCAACGATCGACATGGGCCAGACACCGTATATCCTCTTTGAGGGCCGGCACGATGCGCATCTCGATACGCTGCTCGAACTCCCGAAAAAGAAGATCGTCGCGGTCTTCGATAAGACCGATCCGCGGAAGGTCCGGGACGTGCTCGGCGACCACGTGATTCTCGTTGCAGGCCCGCCGAACTCGCTATTGATCGGAGGCACACCGCAGAAGGTGGACGACTACATGAAGTCAATGCTTACTGACTGCAAGGAAGGCGGCATGATGATCTACCCGGGCGCCGATGGCGGGATCTCGGGAGAGGCAAGGCCGGAGAATGTGAAGGCGCTGATCGAGGCTGTGAAGAAGTACGGGAAATACTGAGGGGGCCGGATTTTATCCGGTCTCGGCTTTTCGATCTCTAAAATATTTTTTTCGAGATTCCACTTTCAATTGTTCAGATTTTTCCGGTATTTTTCTAATTGTTGTCACGACTTCAGTGGCAAATCTCCGAAAAAGATCTTCATCATTTTTAACAATTTTTTTAGCGGCATAAGGAAGTCGGTTATTTAGAACGCCATTTGAAAAACGCAATAAATCCATTACGTTTGTAATTCCTTTTCCATCTTTGAACCCTTCAGAGAACGGTGAAGTCTCATATTCTGAATTATCATATCCTTGGAGAGCTCGAATCGAAATTGTTCTCAATATACAGGCATAACAACGCCCGCACATTTTAGTCTGCGTTCCACGGGGTTGTTGGCTAAAACATGAATGGCTTTCTTTAATGGCAAAATCAAATTTTTCTTGAAGATTTCGTTTAGCAATTTCCAGCACTTCTTTTTTTGTTTTACCAATATATGGTGTTTTAATCTGGATATCCCTCTCGTATATATCAGTTAATAATGTCTGCATTGATCTTACAAAATCTGGGTTCATTGTTCTCGTTGGCTGCGATCCTTCAAACAAGGGGGGATTATACATCATCAACCCATTTTCTCCAGTTATGAGAGTATCGGCTTTATCTAGATGAAGATGAATTGAGGATAAGCCTAGAAAAATTAAGCCTCTTGAATTCGAAATGCCTGTATCCGGAGGTAATTTCGTTTTCCCATGAATTGGACTAAATGTGATCTTTTCAATTTTTCTTCCAGGGAATAATTGTTGTAATTTTTCGATATGTGCTCCTGTGAAATGGGATTTCACCACATGTACTAAAATTGCATGTTCAAATTCAGTGGATGCTGCAATACTGTCCAATCCTTCAGAAAACAGTAAGATTTCGTGAGGATCTTCAAAAAGTTTTGTTTGAATTTGCTTACGGGGTTTATTTGCGGTTTCTTGGATAAATTCTAACTCAAAATCTCTTCGATAAAGTGACCATAACATTTTACTGAGTTGTTCTTTTTCAGAATTCCAGAATTTTTTTTCATATACAGGAATTTCAATAGAGGGCATCTCTCTGCAAAGATAGATTCGTTTCATACGATCAATAAAATTAAAGTACATTATAATTCGGACAAAATCGTCTAATCGACTGGGTAGCTTCTTACGAGTCGGATTCTTTGGATTTGCAGATTTAAAAAATGAATTAATTTGATCGCTATTAATTTTGAGATTATGTTGTTCGACAAATTCCCGATCGATTTTATTGACTTTCATTAGTTCTCCTTGAAGATTTTCAAAATGATCTTCTTAACTTCATCTTGATGCTTTGCAATCTCACTAGGATTACTGAGATCTTTTTCTGACAACTCTTTGCCGACCTTTTTTACCGTCATTTCTAATTTTTTTAGAATTGCGCGTTTGATGGCTTTTCTTTTATCGGGAGATTTTGATTTAAATAATGGGGCAACTTCGTTTGAGTTTAATGTTTTTGCAGCATAATCGATCAGACCTGCATATAGGATTTTTTCAAAATCTGTGTCAAATTTTTCACTCATTTAAAAACGCCTCTTCGACTTCATCAATCCCCTGATCTACAACCATTCCAACTATCATTTCAATCTGGTCTCTCAACTCCGGTGAAATACTTTCTGAGGTAATGAGAGAATCTACCGTTGTGTCAGTAATATATTGACGAATAACCCCGTCAGCAATATCAGAAATAATTGCAATTATAGCGGCTTCTGTGCCTTGTTTATCAGCAATTTCCGCATAATGGACATTTTTTTGGATGATTACAAGAAGACTAATTGCGGAAATAATGCTCGCAAAAAAAGGGTTATTGGTTGCTAGCACGCTGAGTAGAATTTTGGCAGATAGTTTTTGACCGGCCTCATCTGGAGGATCATTGAGCGCAATTTTAATTTGTTCGATATCGCGTTTTGGATAATGGGCATTGCCTAGACCTGTCGCAGATAAACTCAATCGACTTTGGCTTCCCATTAGCTTCTCTCTTACAGGAATTGTGGGTTAACAATAATATAATTATACTTTTTATAATGTCAACCGCGATTTTTATCTTTTTAAAAAAATATTAAAAATTATGGCCACAAAACGTGTGCACAACCCAAAAACCCACTCGGACATGCATATCGCTGAACGATCGTCAAAGAACTATCAGAAAGGACATTTCACAGGCAAATACAAAAACAAAAAGAGTACGTAAAAATCAGAAAAAAAGGATCCCCTCTGACTATGCGATAGTTACACTCCGTCGTAAATCAGCCCCCCTCCACCCGGCCCAAATAGCCGCGTTCTTTTGCCCGATCCATGGGTCGCAAGGGTGATTGGATGTGCCAGAAATAACCCCTGTCCAATGGCCAGGAAAGCCTGTTATCTGTCATCGAAACCGGGCGTATTTCGGCAAACGGGGCCTGATTTTCGGCCCGTTTCCATGCGAAACCAATCGGAGCGTTTTTTCGGGGTTTTCTGGCAAGGGACGGGATCCGAAAACGGGAATCCGGGGCAGTATAGGGCGTATTTTGACGGAGGGGATCGTATCTCCCGGGACCAGGATTTGCAGGGCAGGGACCCGATCCGGCTATGCTTTTCCGGGCCTGAATTAAACCCGGATTCTCCTGGTTATCCGACCGGGAGGCAACAATTCCCCAAAAAGGGCACGAATTCGCGGTCAGAAGTGTGTTTTTACGCCGGAGAATTTAGGGACTAAATATCAGCGTTTATTTGGCCGATCTTGTATCAGATGGCCTGGCGGACGTAGCAATGAAAAGAAGGCGTGTTTTGGGGGGCGGGCCAATCTCCGACCGGATAATCATTTCATCGATTGTAAGGGTTATTCGCTCTATCGAATGACTGAAGAACTCCGGAAATGCGCAAGGCAACAAGATACGGTTCTTGCCGGTCCCGGTCACTCCGCGCCGGTCGCCCGGAGATTTCCCCGGTTGAGGGAGACGATGATCCCGGCAATACAGAGGAGCGTAAAGAGGCTGAAAAGGATATGGAAGCATACCAGAAACGCCCCGGCAGAAGCAGCAGTAACTTCGGTGCTGCCGATCACGATTGCAAAGACCATGGTTGCAATCGCCATCGAGAAAACCTGCCCCATCAGCCGCATCGTGCTTAAGGTGCCTGCCGCAACCCCATAATACCGCTGTTCAACGGAACTCATGATCGCGTTCTCGTTTGGCGAGGCAAAGAATCCAAAGCCGGTCCCGAGAAGTGCAAGCGCCGCGACAATGTACCAGAGTGGTGTCGTATCACTGACAAAGATCAGCAGGAAAAGCCCGGTCGCAACCAGCCCCATCCCGAACGAGACCACGGTACGCGGTTCGATCCGGTCGGAGAGCCTGCCGGTGAATGGCGACACAAGCGCCTGCATGAGCGGCTGGACCAGGAGCACGAGACCTGCCTGGACCGGTGTGAACCCTTGAGTGAACTGGAGATCCAGGCTCATGAGAAACGCAACCGCAAACGTTGCACTGTAACAGACAAGCGAGGTGAGACTGGAGAGGGCGAAGATCCGGTGAGATGTGAGAAGGGTGAGATCGAACACGGGTTTTGTCGTTCTCTTCTCGACAAAGAAAAAGGCCGCAGCCCCGCACAGTCCGAGAGCAAGCAGCACAAACCCAAAAACTGCCGGAAGAAGGGACAGCCCCACGACCCCCAGCACAAGGGTGAGCCCGTAGATCACGGCCCCGGATAGATCGAACGGCTCACCGGCGCATTCCTTCCATTCCCGGTCGAGCCGGGCATTGAGCAGAAGAAGGGCAGTAATACCGATCGGGACATTAATCAGGAAAATATATTTCCAGCCGGCAAACTGGGTCAGTACCCCGCCAAGGAACGGCCCGGTGGAGAGTCCGAGGTAGACCGCTGTGATATAGATCCCAAGCATCCTGCCCCGCTCGTCCTCATCGCAGACCGAGATTAGGATCGCGGTGCTGGTGGCAAAGATCATCGCGCTGCCGATACCCTGGACGGCCCTCAGCAGGACAAGCAGCGGTGCCGAAAATACGAAAAATAACAGGAACGAGACGCAGGTAAAGAGCCCGATCCCGGCAAAGAACACGCGCCTCCTGCCACAGATATCCGCCAGTTTCCCGAACGGTACCAGGAATACAACCGTTGCAAGAAGGTACGCGGTACTGACCCACGAGAGGGAGACGGCATCCATATGGAAATCGCTCCCGATTGTGGGAAGCGCGATGGTAACCGCAGAGAGATCGAAATGCACCAGGAATGCAACAAGGACAACGATAACAAGAACAATGTACTTGAGGGGAATAATCGACAGGAATGGTTCCGGCAACGTGGTAGTGGATGTGCGGTTCTGCTGCATGTGTCCCATCTTCGTTTTCGGGCAGTCACAAACTCAAGGACAAACCCGTATCGTAAGACTGGATCACTATTGGCATTCCGGGAATATAACGGTGAAGACTTCGGCAGGATACAGCCTTCGGAAAAGCAGATCCCCGTATTCCACGTTTTCAGGGTCATTTCGGGTGCCATAAGGGAAAAACTATGTGGCAAAAAGAGCCCCTGTCCAAACGCGATTAGACCCTGGTATCTGACATCGAAACCGGGCGTATTTCGGGAAACGGGGCCTGATATTCGGCCCGTTTCCATGCGAACCCAATCCGGGTATTTTGCGGGGTTTTCCGGGAAGGGGCGGGATCCAAAAACGGGAATCCGGGCCCGTATCAGGCGTATTTTTCAAGGGGGGATCGTATCTCCCGGGACACGGGTCAGGGAGCAGGGCTTGTGCAACCCTGATCTGAGATACCCTTTTCCGGGCCCATATTGAACCCGGATTACCCTGTTTTCTCGGTCGGGTGGCAATAATTCCCCAAAAAGGGGTACTAATTCGGGATCCGCAGGGGATTTTCACGTCGGAGAGAGGAGGCACTAAATAGCAGTATTTGGGCGGCCGATCTTTTTTAAAACGGGCCTATGGACATGGATCGTACAGAATGAAGATACGGGGCTGTAAACGGTATCCGGGCGGGCCCCTTTTCTTTCGGGGTAAATACCAGAGCCCGGGCAGGAAAAACAGGTATATCCGGACATACGAAATAGCCATAATCACATGAACTGTTGCCCGGGGACAGTCTCCGTCGGAGAATCGATCCTCCGCCACCCGGTCGGTACGGCCGGGACCCGGAAAAATGCACAAAACGGGTGCAGTTTTACACAAAAATTTGAAATTCGGCAGGACTGCTCTCGGATTGGCAAATTTCCGGGCAAATCGGGCTTTCCTGAAACGCTAATGTACGCTTTTGCAAGGCAGATCTCCCTTGGGATTGGACGGGGATACCTGAAAATAAAAAGAAGGCCTGTTTTGGGGGATCGCCCGTTACCGGATACCCCCCGTCATTCCGTGCTGTTCTCCTGAATCGTTCGGGGCTGCCGACCCGGTTTTTCCGGGAGTCACAGGAGTATCGTACAGCACGGCAATGACGACCCCGCAGAGGATCAGGATTGTTCCGATATACCCGGTTACCGGCAGTACCTCGTGCAGCACAAAAAACCCAAAGACCGCGGCAAACACTGACTCAAGCGAGAAGATGAGGCCGGTCCTCTCGGGCGTAGTATATTTCTGCACAATCGTCTGGGCCACGTAACCGACAGCGCTGCAGAGCACGGCAAGTTCCAGGATAACCATCCAGTCCTGCCCGGTAGCAGGAAGGACCGGCGACTCGAAAAGAAGCGTAAACACCATGCCGAACAGGCCGGCAAACCCGAGCTGGAGGATTGAAAGGGGGATGGCCGGCTCGGTCTTCACGTACCGGGCGGTAAGGATGATCTGACATGCGCAGAAAAACGCCCCGGCAAGGCAGAGCAGGGCGCCAAGGTCGAGGACGAATGTCGTGCCGGCCGTAAGCAGGAAGATCCCGGCAAGGGCAAGGACGATCCCGAGGATGACCGGGGGCCGGGGGATCCGGGAACAAAAGATAGCCTGGAGGATGGGGACGATGACAACCGTTGTCCCGATCAAAAATCCCGCGCCGGTCGTGGACTCGTCGTTGAGCCCGGAGAGCAGGAACGCAAACCCGCAAAAGACCACAAACCCGAGTACCGCGGCGCACCAGACCGTACGGAAGCGGATGCCGGGAAATTCTCTCCAGAAGACCAGCGCCGCGACAAGAAATGCGATGCCGAACCTGAGCGCGATAAGGTTGAACGGCGCAAACGTCTCCATTCCCTGTTTCATGAACAGGTACGACGATCCCCACAAAAATACGGTGAAGATGAGGAGCAGTTCGGCGGTTATCTGTTTCATGGGTATCGGAGGTTTTTCATTTATGGGCAGGCCACAAAGGAAAAAATACTGTTGATCTCCTATCAGTTATCCGCGATCGGGCAAAAACACGCCGATAAGTGAAATTATTTTTTCATTGAACGCTGGTATGGACCACCGAGAGACCGATGCGGGACACCACGGGCCGGTCTCGTCCCGGATTCCCGCCACGGGCTCCTGCACATCGGAAACAGGGAAAATAAAAAATGGTCGGGGTATCGATCCCCCGTAACGCCGGTCCCGCCCGGGTTACCGGGACTTCACTGAAACCGGTCCATCCGGTAGCCGGCGTTTGTCACTGCTCTCTCAATTGCCCCGGCATGATCTTTACCCCGGGTCTCAAGCTCGATCTCCACCCGGGCCATCATCAGCGGGACATCGCCCTCTCCCTGTGCATGGTGGATGGAGACGATATTGCCGCCCTGCTCCGCAATAACAGAAATGAGCCCGGCAAGCGCCCCGGGCCGGTCATCGAGCAGAACGGAGAAATGCAGGATCCGCCCCTGCCGGGCCATGGCCTGCCGGACGATCCGGAAGAGCTGGGGCGAATCGACATTGCCGCCGCTTATCACGGGAACGACCGTGCTCTCACTCGGGATCTTCACCCTGCCGGAAAGGAGTGCAGCAAGCGGGGCCGCCCCGGCACCTTCGGCAACGATGTGCTTGCGTTCGAGCAACAGGAGTATCGCATCGGCAATCTCCTCCTCCGAAACGAGCACGACATCGTCGATGAGTTTTTTGAGGACGGGAAACGTCAGGGCGCCGGTCTCTGCCACCCGGATCCCATCGGCAATGGTAGGCTGTGCCCCGACCCGCACGGGCGATCCTGCGGCAACCGATGCGGAAAACGACGGGCAGGCCGCGGCCTGTACCCCGATGATGCGGATACCCGGTTTCATGGCTTTCGCTGCGGTCGCGATCCCGGCAGCAAGCCCGCCGCCTCCCACCGGCACGATGATCGTACCGGTATCCGGGAGGTCGTCTAAAATCTCGGTGCCGATGGTGCCCTGCCCGGCAATAACCTCCTCATCGTCGTACGGGTGAATAAAGAGCCGTCCTTCCCGCGCCAGCGCCCCTGCCCGCACAATACTCTCCTCAAGCGACGAGCCTTCCAGGAGGATCTCCGCACCGTAGGCCCTTGTCGCCTCCTGTTTTGCGAGAGACGCCCAGACCGGCATCACGATCGTTGCCCGGACCCCGGCCGAATGGGCCGCCACTGCTACTCCCTGCGCATGGTTGCCGGCAGATGCAGCGACCACGCCATGCTCCCGGGCGGCTGCGGTATTGACGAGGATCTTGTTTGTTGCTCCACGGACCTTGAAGGACCCGGCCTTCTGGAGCGACTCCAGCTTTAGATAAACCCGTGCTCCCGTCCGTGCAGAGAGCGACGGGGAAAATACGAGCGGCGTGCGGAGGACATGCCCGGAAATTCTCTTTTCCGCTGCCCGTATATCTGCAAGGGAGACCATGAAGGAAGAACCGCTCTCCTCGCATATGAGGGTTGCGGCGGAGCGGGCGGATTCGATAACCGGATAATCATTTCAGGAACGCATCGTCCCCCACAAAAGGGATCCATGGTTCATCCCATAGAAAAAAGGAGAGATTATTACAGGCCGATCGGGGACATCAATCGTATTTCCGGAACAGGGCCGGGTTCTGCCTGCGGATCCACCAGCGCCGGAGAATAAATGCTCCCCCTGCAATCACCAGCAGGAGGCAGACAATTCCTGCAATGGTCCAGGCCGGAATGCCGGCCGGGGATTTTGGGGCTGAAGGAATTTCGGTTGTTGCAGCAGTTAACGGCGCCGTGGTCGCTGCCTGCCGGACGGCAGGAGTCTCCTGCAGCCCAGCAGATCCGGTCGTCTCTTTCGGGACGGTCGGGGTCGTACCGGAAGCAGACGATGATGTGACTTCAGGTGTACGCGTTGCTGACTGTTCCGGGGACTCAACGACAACGGCAAAGTACGAAAAGCCCGGCGTTGTTGCCTGGTAGGTATACGTATCCCCGTTCAAACCTGACTGCGTTGTCGGCAGGGCAGTCCATTGCGTGTCGTGGTTCCGCATCAGGACAACGTTTGCCGGATCGTAATCATGGTCGAGAAGCCACTGCCGGCTTACCGAGAAGGTGATGACGCCGCTGCTGACTGTATCCTGGTTGATGCCCACCGGTTCTATCCGGAAGTACCCGACAACGGTCTGACCCGGCGGGGAACCGCCGCCCGCGACCGGCAGGCCGGTTATGTCAACGGTTCCCGGGCTCGTAGAGAAGGTGATCTGTACCGTGTCCAGCGCAACCGGTGCGGTTATCCCGGGATTCTGGTGAAAGGAAAAAGTTGCCGGCTGCCCGGCAACAATCCCGGAGACGGTTGCGGCTGTCGAACCGCCGACTCCGGAACCACCGGTGCCGCCATCGCTGTTCCCGGACGGTGCAGCCGGTGCCGTGGTATATGCCTTTAAGCAGATATTACTGTTGTTCACACCCCATCCGGTAACAACCGTTTTCCAGTCCACCCATCCGCTGCCTCCAAGAACGTACGACTGGCCGGCAGACGAGACAACACCGCTGGAATACCCGGGAGAATTTATCTCCGTCGGGATATAGTAATCGTTTTTCGGGTTTTCCACCTCAACGACCACCGAGAACCGGTCCCCGGTTGTTACCGGGACCCGCATCCCGTCCGGGATGTCTACGGTATTGAACCCCATGTACGGAAGAGTGGTATTGAACTCTGCTACGGGGGTATTATCCACCGGCCCGGATGGCGGGTTTTTGTACACGGAAATAGTACAGGGCACATTCATATCGGTGGTATAAAACCCGACCGCAGAAACCGTGCCCGGCGTTGTTGCGGTAAACACACTGGCAAACGAACCGGTCTTGCTGGTATAATAAGAATAATCGGAAATATCACCCAGCCGGTCGTAGGAATAGATCGCGTTATAATCTGAAGTGTCTTCGCCAAATATCACGGCACTGTCATAAGACGATCCGGTCAGGGAATCCTTTGCCGAAGCGAAATACTTGTCGTAATACGACACATAGAAGTAGCCGCCATCGCCCCACCCGGTTCCCCAGCTGTTTTTTACGATCCATGCACCGGGCCCGGCCGGGGTATCGGTGAAATTTCCTGCGGCATAGGTATCGTCCCACCCGACAATGGTGACAAAGTGTCCGCTGCCGGGTACAGGATCCGATATGCCTGCGGGTTCGTAGTACGACGCATAGGTATCATTGTATAACGTATCGTTCCAGTAAAACCCGGTAGCTGCCGCTCCCCATGTGGTCAGTGCATATTTCATATTTTCCGTATCGGTCCGGTTGGTGCGGAGGGGAAAAATGACGATATCCTGAACGTGTTTTACCGGGGGATAGGTATCTGAGGACGACCAGATATTACCGGAAGGATAGGGATCCATTGTTTCATCGACCGGCCCGTTCCATCGCGTCAGGTATGCCGCGGCCATCCACACCTGCCCTCCGCCATTCGGGATGGCAAAATCAAACCCCGCCAGGTTAGCAAGGTTTTTCTCGGAAAAATCCGGTGCCGGTGTGACAGGCATGAGCGTGGATTCAAGGGACGCGAGCGACGCAAATGCCCAGCACGCGCCAAAGTTGCCCTGGTTTTTAACCGGGCTTACTTTTCCGTAATTTCGGAGATCGAATTTTGTTTCGTTCAGGGCATCCACGGGGATACCGGAGCCGGATGAATACGAGGATAACCGCGTTTCTGTACCGGATCCTGCCATGGGGATGTTGCTGAGTTCGGGACGCCATACCGGGGATGGTACCAGGCCCAGGGAATGTTGCGGGGCTGCCGTTGCCGTTATCGTTGCCGCGGACGATGACCGCAACAGGGTTTTTACCGGGTGGAGCCCGTTTATATAACTGACAAATGCCGGGTTGAACGGCGCCTGGCGGAGTGTGTCGAGCGTAGTAGTATTCGCAGTAACATTTTCGGTATCGTCACCGGGAAGTGCAAAGGCCGGAACGATGAGACATATGCACAAAAGAATGAGCGCCACGCCGGGTATCAGGAATTTGTGACCCGGGGTCGTTCCATAGATATCCTGCTTTTTTTTATCCATGTGTCTCATCGCAGATACCGTTTTTTTTAATCGAGATTTCCCGGACGCAAACTCATGACAGTATTTTTACGGTTTTTACCGCACATACTCCCCCGGGCCTGAGCCCGGACTTGGGAAAAACCCTAAGGGAATTTCGTATACTGGCGACAGGCCAAAAAGATCTTTTCATTCGGGATATAAGGATGATGATCGTTACTTCCCTAAATTTTTCACGATTTGTTCCCGGGACCTTGCCGGTTTTTCTCCCGCCGGTTTACGTACTCCCCCAAGGGTTTTTCGGGATGAACCGGAAAAGGATCCAAATCTCCGGGGGAATTATGCCCGACCGGAGAGTCACTTCCTGCCTGAAGGGCTGCCAGCTCCCCGATCTCTTCCGGCCGGCAAAGAATCCTTTCCGGCCCGGCTTTTTCAAGCTCCGCCCGGCTCCCGTACCCCCAGAGGACGCCAACTGATGAAAGCCCGTTTGCCCGGGCCGCAAGGATATCCACGGACCGGTCGCCGATCATGATGGCGGTCCGGTCGATTACACCGGAAGTGAGGAGCCCGCCGAGCTGCTCTGCCTTCCGGATCCCGACATCGCCCCCGCTGACAAACGAAAAACAGTCCCGCAGGCCAAACATCTCAAGGATCTTTTCCGCAAAATCGGCACGCTTTGATGTGCAAATCCCCATCCCTGCCCCGCGCTCAAAAAGCCCCGTTATCGTTTCAGAAATCCCGGGATACAGCGTATTCTCCGCATAGCCGGCCCGGCCGTAGCGCTCCCGGAACCGGGCAATGATCGCAGCAATGCGCTCGTCCGAGGTCTCGCCCGTGATCTCCCGGAACGTGCATTCGATGGGCGGGCCGATGTAGTGCGACACCTCCTGCCCGGTGAGGGGCGGGTACCCAAACGCCTCAAGGGAATAATTCATGCTGCGACAGATCCCGGTCACCGGGTCGCTGATGGTGCCGTCGAGATCGAAGACAAGGACGCGGCGGGTTTGCATGGAATAGGGTTCGTGCTGTTCCCCAAAAGAGGTGATGTCCCGGTCACGGATCGCAGGGAGGGATCGGGCAGATGTCCGGCCCGGGGATACCGGCACTATTATCTTGGATATGCCCGGAATCTACCAATGATACAAGGAGCGGTGTTGGTGAAAATTATCCTGCGTGATTCCTGTAAAGAGACTGACTGGCCGATAGTTGCCGGGATCCTCAAAAGCGGAGGCATGTCCTATTATACGCCGGATATCCATCGCAGGGCATTTGAGAACAGCCATGCAGCAGTCTTTGCGTTTGACGGCAGCAGCCTTGTCGGGTTTGGGCGGGTCATCTCAGATGGGACATACCAGGCCGGACTCTATGATATCGCCGTTGCTCCTGAATACCAGGGCCGGGGAATCGGTGCGGCCATGGTAAAAGCACTGCTGGGAAAAGTCAAAAACTGTAACGTAATTCTTTATGCCTCGCCCGGGAAAGAAAAGTTCTACGAAAAGGCGGGATTCCGGAGAATGAAAACCGGGATGGCGCTTTTCCTCGATCCGAAAAAAATGGCAGAAACCGGGTTCACGGAATAAACTCTTTTGCAGGACAGGGAACCGGCCGGATAAAAGCCCCACCCCTTAAATCCCGGTCCCGCCAACACCACTAGCACGGAAACACCCCATGGCAAATACCATCCTCCCCCTCATCCTTGCTATGGTCCAGCTGATGTGCGTGATCGTTGTCGCCGCATACCTGCTGACCCGGAGCAGATTCTTTGTAAGCGTGCTCGAAGGCCACCCCGCGATTAAGATCCAGATCTTTTTGATCGTCTTCTTTGGCGCCCTCTCCATCTACGGCACCATGGGCGGGATCGAGATCATGGGCGCGGTAATAAACGTCCGCGACCTCGGCCCCATGGTCGGCGGGCTTGTGGGCGGCCCGGTGGTCGGCCTCGGCGCCGGGCTCATCGGCGCAGCCTACCGTGCCTCCCTTGGCGGGTTTACCGTCGTCCCCTGCGTTATTGCCACGATTCTTGCCGGCTTCTTTGGCGGGATCATCTGGCTCGCGAACAAGAAAAAATTCGTCCCGATCCTCATTGCCGTTGTCTTTGCCGTACTCATGGAAAGCCTGCACATGCTCCTGACGCTCATTATCGCGCAGCCGTTCTCCGCAGCTCTCGCCCTTGTCGAAACTATCTGGGTCCCGATGGCGGTCGCAAACGGGCTCGGGGTCCTGATCTTCGCGTTCATCATCAAAAACCTGGAAAACGAACGCAAAATGCAGGCCGAAAAGGACACGCTCGTGCGGGAGATGGCAAAGAAAAATACCGAGCTTGCCATCGCCGCCGAGATCCAGCAGAGTTTCCTCCCCAAAACCATCCCGAAGGTAGAGGGTTTTGACGTTGCCGGGAAAAGCGTGATGGCAAAAGAGGTCGGCGGGGACTTTTTCGACGTGATCCCGTTCGAGGTCGTTTCGCTTGGCAGCAAACGGATGGGGATCCTGATCGCCGATGTCTCCGGGAAGGGCGTGCCGGCAGCGCTCTTCATGGCCTTGTCCCGGATCATTGTCCGGGTCAGCGCCACCTGGCACCGCGACGATCCGGCGCAGGCAATCTATCAGGCAAACAACCTGATCGCAGCCGATGCAACCCAGGGGATGTTTGTCACGCTCTTCTACGGTATCCTCGACCACGACAAAAAGACGATTACCTGCGTGAACGCCGGGCACAACCCCCCTATCCTGTACCGTGCCGCGGACGGGACACTTATCGAGTTCGAGGGGACGGGCATGGCCCTTGGCGCAAAAGAGAACTCCCCCTACACATCAAAGGCCTTCCCGCTTGCCGCCGACGATGTGCTGGTCCTCTACACGGACGGGATCACCGAGGCAAACAACGAGCAGGGGGCGATGTACGGCGAGGACCGGCTCCGTGCGGTCATTACCTCTTCTGCCGGCCGAGCGGCAGGAGAGATCCTCGATGCGATCCTCGCGGACGTGAAAACCTTCAGCGGCAGCGCCCCGCAGTACGACGACATCACGCTCATGGTAATCAGGGTGGGATAAGGATCAACCATTTCGATATCCTCGTGCCGGCAAAGACCGAAGAGATCTTTCGGGTCACGGACGATCTCGCGGAGGTCATGGCCGCACAGGAATTTTCTCCCGCTGCAATCCGGGAGTTCTCTTGTGCGGTAAAGGAGAGTATGGAAAACATTGTCCGGCACGGGTACCGCGGCAGGCCCGGGGAGATCGGCGTCCGGTGTACGGGAACGCCCGAAAAAGTTACCGTGGAAATTTCCGATACCGCCCCGCCGTATAACCCGCTTCAGCCGGCCAAAAAAGTCGGGGACCCTGGCATGGCATTTGTCCGGCAGGCTGCCGATATCGTAACGTACCGGCACCAGAACCACCGCAATATCCTGACGCTCACAAAGATCCACAGGGCGTAACAAAAACGCATTTTTTCGCGGGAATAACAGGGCCGGCATCCCTCCGCCAGGGACTGCCTCATGCCCAATGTTTATGAACTGTACCGGTATACTCTTCCGTATGGCAACCCGCGAAAATCTACAGGCAGCCTTTGCAGGCGAATCACAGGCGAACCGGAAGTACGCGGCATTTTCCGTGCAGGCAAAAGAAGAGGGATACCCCATTATCTCGCGCCTCTTCTCTGCTGCTTCCCAGGCCGAGGCAATCCACGCACGGCGGCTCCTTAACCTGCTCGGCACGGCCGGGCCCACCAAAGATAACTTAAAAGAGAGCATAAAAGGCGAGACCTACGAGTACACGGAGATGTACCCGCCATTCCTTGCCGGTGCCGTAGCCGAAAAGAACACGCAGGCGGCACAGATCTTTACCTATGCAGGAAAAGCCGAAGAGGTTCACGCTGCCCTCTATAAAGAAGCCCTTGACGCAGTTTCGGCCGGCCACGACCTGGACATCGGAAAGGTGTACGTCTGCCCGGTCTGCGGCTACATCGCATTCGGGAAGCCGCCGTTCAAATGCCCGATCTGTGCGGTCTTTGCAAAACAGTTCCGGGAAGTCGTCCTGTAAAAAATCCTTTTTTTGCCGGCAGGAACAGGGGCTGGCAATATAAAAATAAAAAACGGGTAAAGTATCAACTTAGCCCTTAACAACTATTTCTCACAATCGTCCGCCCCCCTTGCGCCAGCCCTGCCCCCATTGGGGGCGGGGGCGCAGCGATTCCTCTGTATTACCTAAAATCCCGATTCAGGTAATCCAGCACTATCGCAAATGGGGCGCCTCAGGCGTGCGGGGCGAAGCCACTGGAGCGTCAGCATTTTCCGGTCCAAAACTGATGAACTTTTTTGCATTACATTTTGGGCATGCAATTTTCGCTAGTAATCACTCCGTAAATTTTTCTTAAAGTCAGGGGCTGAAACAGTATCTTACCCTAAAAAATTATATCGAAATTTTCCGGAACAGGTACGCCCCGGCAATCGTCATTGCTGCCGCAAACCCGGCGATCACCGCACCGCAGACAACCGGGCTTATCTGGGAAGCGCCGGTCAGGCCGTAGCGGATCCCCTCGACCCCGTACGTCAGCGGGTCGAGCAGGGTTATCGATGAGAGCCAGCCGGGGAGCGAGCTTATGGGGAAGAGCGCTCCCGAAAGCCCGAAGATGGGAAAGATCACGAAGTTCATGATCAGCTGGAAGCCGGTCATGTCTTCCATTCGGGACGCGATCGCTATCCCAAACGCGGTAAAGGCAATCCCGATCACGACCATGAAGGCAAACGCAATAAGGAATCCTGCAAGGTTTGCGACCTTGAGGCCGAGCAGCACGGCAAAGACCATGAGGATGATCCCCTGGATTACGGCCGTGGTCGCTCCGCCGGCAGTCTGGCCAAGCATGATCTCGAGCCTTGTCACCGGCGCGACAAGGGTCTCTTTTAGAAACCCGAACTGCTTGTCCCAGATGATCTGCGTGCCGGCAAAGATCGAAGTAAAGAGCACGCTCATCGCGATCATGCCCGGGGCTAAAAAGAGGATGTAGTCCTGTCCGAGCGAGCCGGAGCTCACGACAGAGTTGAGACCGAATCCCAAAAAGAGGAGCAGAAAGAGCGGCATGGCAATGCTCCCGACAATCCTGCTCTTCGAACGGATATAGCGCTTCATGCTCCGCAGCCAGATAGTGTAAATTATCTCCATGATTAGTGCCTCATCATCCGGAAGTGCATTCTCATTGCATCCTTGCCGTTAGCCTCTTCGTCACGGATCGATTTTCCCGTAAACGAGAGGAAGACATCTTCGAGCGTGGGCTTGTGGACCGAGATCGCATCGATCGGGATCTTCTCTTCGTTGAGCCGGGTCACGATCTCACTTAAGTGCTGCTCTGCATTGTGGAGGTTGATCGTTACTTCCCCGGCCCGGTTCTCGATCCGGTTGATCCATGGGGCGGAGAGTGCCGTGGCGATCCGGGCTGCTTCGGACGACTGGATCGTGACAACGTCGCCGCCGAGCGAGTCCTTGAGCCGGTCGGGGGTGTCAAGCGCTATGATCTTCCCGTGGTCGATGATCGCGATCCGGTTGCAGAGCCGGTCCGCCTCGTCCATATAATGCGTCGTCAAAATGATCGTGATGTTTTTTTCTTTGGCGAGATTGTCGATGTAGTTCCAGAGAAGGTTTCGTGTCTGCGGGTCAAGGCCGATGGTCGGCTCGTCCAGAAAGAGAACCTTCGGGTGGTGCAAAAGGCCGCGGGCGATCTCGAGGCGCCTGCGCATCCCGCCAGAGAACGTCTTGACGAAATCGTCTTTCCTCTCAAAGAGCTCGACGAGTTTTAAGAGTTCTTCGGTCTGGCGCTCCCGCTCTTCTTTGGGGATCCGGTAGAGCCGGCCGTGGAAATCCATGTTCTCCCACGCGGTCAGCTCTTCATCCAGAGTCTGGTCCTGGAAGACGATCCCGATCGCTTTTCGTACGCCGTCCTGATCTTTCTGGATATCGATCCCCATGATCCCGGCCGATCCCGAGGTGGGTTCAAGCATGGTTGCGAGCATGGAGAGCGTGGTGGTCTTCCCGGCGCCGTTCGGGCCCAAAAGCCCGAATATCTCGCCCTGTTCGATAGTAAAACTGATCCGGTCCACTGCGGTAAGGGTGCCGAAGGTTTTGGTGAGGTCACTGACCTGCACTGCGGTCGTCATCTTATTTCACCCCGCGCAACTCTTCAAGGCAGCGCCGAAGGACAGCCGCTGCTTCGGGGGATTTTTCTTTTGGCATTTCGTCAAGAACCATCTTTATCTCAAAGAGCAGGTTCATTTCCGGGCGGATGGTGTCGCCAAAAACGGCGGTGAGCACCTCGCGGTACTGCGCCATCTTTTTGTGGTGTTCCCCGTTGTGGGCGCGAATCCTCTTTAAGGTCTCCTTTCCCGTCCGGGTGAGACAAAAAACGGCACGGGAACGGGCACCGGTCGTCTCCGTGACGGAGACAATCTGTCCTTCCTCTTCGAGCTGGTGGAGCAGGGGATACAGCGTGCCCTTGCTTGGTACCCAGGCGCCGTCCGTGAGCTCCCCGAGTTCTTTTAGGATATCGTACCCGGATTTTTCTCCTTTGGAGAGTGAGTGGATCACGTACAGCGCAAGCAGGCTGCGTGCCCTCTCGTTTTTTTTGCAGGTGAATTGTAACAGGCTGGTCATGGTGTAATCGTCCGGTTCCGCAATAGTTCTTTTCCGCAATAGTTCGATTTCGCACTATCAGGTTCACGCACGTACCAGATAAAGATTGGGATCCGGGACCGTACCTTATGAACCTTGACGGGCAAACGATAGAGCAGAAAAACCTCTAATCCCTACAAGAGGAAAATGCCATGATCCAGGTCTACTGTATCGGCCACCGCCAGCCCGACACGGACAGCATCGCGAGCGCGATCGGGTACGCGGATTTTAAGAACCGGTCCGAGCCGGGCAGGTACGTTGCCGCCCGCTGCGGAGAGCTCAACGCCGAGTCCCGGTTCGCGCTCGAACGATTTGGCGCACAGGAGCCGGTCCTTGTTGCATCGGTCGAGCCCCGGCTCTCCGACATCACCTACAAGCCGGTCTTTGCGCTCCCCGAAAACGTCCCGACCTACGATGTCGCGGCGCTCATGGCAAAGGAAGGGCTTCGTAACGTGGTCATCACGGATAGCGAGGGAAAACCCACCGGGATGATCGGAGAGCACGCTCTTGCAAACGCGTACATCGAGACGCTCCACTTAGCCGAGCTCGCGGTGAACCCGGTGCCGGTCGAAACGCTCGCCCGGGTGCTCCAGGCCGAGATCGTTGTCTCGGCTCACCCGGTGCTCGAAGGCCGGGTGTATATTGCAATCGATGCCCTGCACGTAACGCTCGCAAAGATGACGGCAAAGGATATCGCGGTCGTGGGCGACAACGAACCGGCCCAGCTCGCCCTTGTCTCGGCCGGGATCGCGGCCCTCATCATCGCTGAAGGCGCCCCGGTCGGTGAAAGGGTAAAGGCCGCCGCCCGGCAGCACGGCGTCTCGGTCCTCTCCACCGGCCTCGATGCGTTCGGTGTCGGGAAGATGATCAACCTCTCGCTCCCCGCAAAGGAGCGCATGGAAACAAGCGTCCCGATCCTCAACTGTTCGGAAACAATTGCAAAGGCCCGGCAGGTTGTTGCCGGCTCGAAGTTCCGGGCCGCATGCGTGATTTCGCCCGAAGGAAAACTGCTCGGGATCCTCACGAGGACAACGCTTCTTGACGATGTGCGCCGGCCCGTGGTGCTCCTCGACCACAACGAGGCATCGCAGGCGGTCCCCGGGATCGAAGAGGCCGATGTGATCGGGATCATCGACCACCACCGGCTCGGTGCGATCACGACCTTAAAGCCGATCCGGTTCGAGAACGAGCCGGTCGGGGCAACCTCGACCATCGTTGCCCGTATGTACATGGAGTCCGGCCTTGTCCCCTCAAAAGAAGTTGCGGGCGTGCTCCTCTGCGGCATCCTCTCCGACACGCTTGTGCTGCGGATGTCAACTACCACCCACCAGGACAAAAAAGCCGTTCTGTTCCTTGCAAAGATCGCGGGCGAGGACTATGAGAAGCTCGGCGTTGCCCTTCTTGAAGCGGGTATGGACCTTGCGGGCGTCCCGCTCGCAGTGCTCCTCAAACGCGATACAAAAGACTTCGAGCTCTCGGGAAAGAAGGTGCTCATCGCGCAGGTGATGGTGCCGGCGTTCTCGTGGAACCGGGAGCGGAGCGCTGCGATCGCTCAGGAACTCGAAGCACTTCGGGCGGCAACGGGAAACGATCTCGCGTTTGCGCTCTTCACAAACGTTGTGGAGAACGCAAGCGACCTGTACGGCGCCGGGGATGCGGGGATGCTTTCTGCACTTTATGGCCCGGAACTCCCGGCCCGGCTTGACGGGGTCATGTCCCGGAAGAAGGATTTCCTGCCGGTGCTTGGCGAGAAACTCAAAAAAACGGGACGGGTGTAAAAAGGATAAAATCCCCGGTCGCCCGGGGAAATCCCCTTTACTTCCCGCCGGCCCGTTCGACCGGCACCTGGAGCTCGGTTAAAAGCTCGGTCTCGGGAACAAGCGCCGGGTCATTGTAATAGACCTCGCATCCCGGCCCGGCAATGGTATACTGCTTTTCTTCGACAAACGAAAAGACCCGGCTCCATGCCTCGTGGAGATTTGCGTGGGGTCCCTTGTACACGAGCGAGAGGCACATCCCCCCGGGGAGCGTCCGGATCTCCATGTTCTCACCCTTTACCGCCACTTTTCCGGCAATGGGAATCGCGCACTCCATATCCGCGTCCTTTTCCTTGTACTCGTTGTCATGATAGATGGTCATGACCGGGCCGGTGACCCTGAGGCCGGCCTGGACGTTTTCGGGAAGCGCAACCGTTTTGCAGAGCGACGATAGAAGCCGGCAGATGGTCTCGGCATACGATCCTGTTCCCCGCAGCGCAATCACGCGCATTGGTCCGGGTTCTTTTATTACGGGTTCTGATAACGACATGTACAGTACCTCTAACGGCGCATCCTGCTGAACGAGGAGCGCCTCGATCTCTTGTAACCGCCGGACCTCGGACCGGATCTCCCCGCGCCTTTTGGTAAAGAGCCTCTGGATCGCTGCTTCCTCGCCGCGGTCCCGAAAAGCGAGCAGGTCCCCGATTTCGGTCGGGGAAAACCCGAGCGTACACAACGCCTTGATCGAGACCCCACGGGCGATCTGCGCAGTCGTGTAATAACGGTACCCGGTACAGATATCCTTCGTACCCGGGACAAGGAGGCCCAGCTCGTCATAGTACCGCAGCGCTTTTGGCGAGAGCCGGGAGATAAGCGAGAACCTCCCGAGAGGGATCCGGTCGGTGGCCATAGTTACCATAACCTCTCGTTTGGTAAACGATATAGGGCATCGTTCTCTCCCCCGGGGAAGAGTCCAAAAACAAAAAACCATTTTTTATTATCCCAAAAATTAAACGGATACTATCGGGTGTCAGCCATCGCATCGTTCTTTTTGCTTACGGATCCGACAACAAAAGCCGGCCAGCACTTTCTTGTCGCCACGGTTTCCCTTGCCTCGCTCCTTGGCGCACTGGACATGAGCATAGTAAACATCACCGTTCCCACCATCGATAAGGCCTGGCAGATCCCGGTCGGTGTCGGTTCGCTCATCATCATCTCCTACATGCTCACGATCACCGGCCTCATCCTTTTCATGGGAAAACTGGGAGACCGTTACGGCTTTCGGAAGATCTTCATTTGCGGCCTTGCGCTCTTTGGCATCGGGTCGTTCCTGTGCGGGATCTCGCCCAATGTCACCGCCCTCATTTTATCCCGGATCCTCCAGGGCGCCGGTGCCGCCATGTTCTCCGCTATCGCCCCGGCAGTAATTACCACCTACCTCCCGCTCTCGATACGGGGACGATCGCTCGGGTTTCTCATTGCAATGTCGGCGGTCGGTTTTGCCATCGGCCCGGGCCTTGGCGGGTTCATCTCCCAGTACGCCGGCTGGCGCTGGGCGTTTTTCGTCAACCTCCCCATTGTAATTCTCGCACTTGCCATGAGCTGGCACTGTATCCCGACCGCCACCGGGAATACTGAACACAAGCCGCTGAACTATATCAGCCCGTCGCTCTTTGTCCTTGCCATCATCTTTATCCTCTCGGCATTCTCCTTCTACCAGGTGCCGGGCACACCTGACGCCGTGCTAATCGGGCTCTTTTGTGCCGGCTGTATCGTTGCGGGGATCTTTGTCCTGCGCGAACGCAAAAACCCCGACCCCCTTATCAACCCGGCGCTCGTCCGCAACCGTAATTTCCAGCTGGCGATCGTGGCCTGTTTTATCGTCACCACGCTTTTCTCCGGCGTTACGTACCTGATGCCCATCTATCTCATCAACTCCCGGCACCTCGACCAGTTCCTTGCCGGCCTCATCATGACCGTGCCGGCGCTCCTCTCGATCATCGTTGCCCCGGCGGCAGGCAGCCTCGCCGACCGCCACGGAAGCCTGATCATCTCTATTATTGCCGTTGGCCTTGCGGCTGCGGGATTTTTGATTTTTTTCACATTCAACCCATTGACGCTTGTGGTCGTGATCGTTGCCGGGATGATCGTGACAAGGGTTTCGACCGCCGCGTTCTTCGGGCCCAATGCACGGCTGATCATGGGCCACTGCCCGCCAGATTCAGTGGGTGACGGGTCCGGAGTGATGATGACCGTCCGGCACGTGGGAATGGTCTTTGGGATAGCATTTTTCCAGAGCGTCTTTGCGATCCGCATGTACATGGAGGGCATTCCCCGCGACGGGACGCCGCTTGTGAACAAGCTCACCCCGGCGCTCTCGGTTCTTGGCTACCAGGCGGTCTATATCGTCTCGTTTGTCCTCTGCCTGGTCGTGATCCTCATCATCCGCTACACAAAAGATGTCCCGTACTCCAAAGACGCAGCGCACCAGGAAGAGATCGTCACGGATACCGCGATGTAACGTGCGGGCAGGGACCCGGGCCGGGCAGTGATCGGGACTGAATTAAAAGCCCGGGCAAAACCAAAAAAGAGCGATTGGGTTTTTGCCGGTTGACGGGGGGTTCGTTATCCCCGGATCAGGTGCCGGCCTTTCCAATACTCGAGGAGTTCGAAGCCTGCAAAGGCAAGGATGGTGATGATGGCGGCAATGACCAGGGCCGCTTCCGGCAGCGTGGATACGTAGGCTGCCGGAATCCCGGAAGCTCCCGGCTGGAGGGAACCGGAGAGCGGTCCGGCCGGTTCTGTTACTACCGTGACAAACGGCTGGAACAGGAGCACGGCAAACGAGACGACAAAGACGCCGCAGAGCGTTGCATATTTCAAAAGGGCCGCCCGCAGGTCCAGACCCGACGACATTCCGGGTGCGACAATGAAGACCTGGTTTTTGAGCCGGTACACCTTCATCTTCTTGCCCTTGACGCTGTACCGGGTGTTGGAGATCTCGATCAGGCCCGCACTCATGAGGTTCTCCACATGGTATTTCGCGGCATTGGTCGAGAGCCCGAGACGGTTTGCGATATCCGAAAGCCTCATGGGGCCTTCGGCAGAGAGCAGCTGCATGATATCTCCCGCATTCTGGTGCGATATTGCCTTGACGATATTCTGTGCTTTTTCCTTGCCCGGTTCGAGGATGATGATCTCCTCTTCCGGTGCGGGAACCGGTGCCGCGATCTTTTCGGTTATAATCTCCCCATTCATCACATACACCTGCGGGTACACGTCCCGCATGACAGGTAATTGGTAGAGCATTTTGCCTATTAAAGCCGCGGATGAGTGAAAAAAAAATTTCACCAATTCCCCCGGGAGCAGGAGTTTTTCGGGGAAAAATTCTATAAAAAAACCAAAAAAACCCATACGCTCATTGAGAGCGGCTGGATGGAGCACGAAACTTTTTTTCGGGATAGTGTGCGAACGGAAATGCCGGGAGATTTTTGTTCCTGTGGGGGACAAAGAAATGCCGGAAATTGAAACCTGGGGAGATTCAATCGTCTTGGCACAGATTTACCAGAGAAATTCGGACATGCATTGCCTGATCCCTCCCGGAATTTACGTTCTGGGAAATTGCCCCGGCCCCATCCAGATCTTTTTTGTGCAGAGGTGTTCTCTCAACGTGCCAGGAATACTGGCACATCTCTATATTACGGCGGGCATTTTATAGGCGGCGTTAACGGAAAAAATAATTTCAGTCTTTTTTCTGTAGGGCATGACATTTTTCTCGCAATCCGGATCAAAGGACTAAACATCCCAGGCACCGATCCGGTACATGAAATAACGGGCGTACTTGCGAGAACGCCCCGGGGGTGCACGACCATGGACCTGATCCTCTATATGGCATATTTTGTTCCCCTGCTCGTCCTTGTCGTTTTTGCCGGGAGGATCGACATAAAAGTCATCCTTTTCTTTGTCTGGGGCATTGTTGCCGCCATTCCGGTCTATTTCCTCGAACCGGTCCTCTTTTCTGCCGCCGCTTCCGAGATGCCGGCGGTGCTTGTGCCGCTCACCATCTCACCGATTGTCGAAGAATTTTTTAAGGCCCTGCCCCTGCTCCTTCTCGCGCTGCCGGCAGCAAAACTGCACGACCGGGAGATCCTGCTCTATGCACTCGCATCGGGGATCGGGTTTTCCATCATCGAGACCGGCCTCATCTCTTCGCCGAACCTTTTGCTTGTCCTTACCCACTCGTTCTCGACCGCACTCATGCACGCATGCACCTGCGGGATCATCGGGTACGGGATCGTGATCGCCGGCCATTTCGACCGCCGGGCATTCCCTGCCCTTATGCTGGGATTTTATACGCTCGCGGTCACGGTCCACGCCTTTTACAACCTCATGGGGGGCGCATATTTCGGTCTCGCCGGCATCTGCACCGATCTCGTCTTCCCGGTCCTGCTCTTCTTTGTACTGCTCCTCTGTTACCACACCGATCTCGTATCGCTCTTTACCCCCTGCCCGGAAACGTGAGGCTCTGGGCCGGTTATACCGGATACGACCGGCCCTCCCTTTCGGGAGCGCGGATATACGAAAGAAGGCCGAGCGTGATGAGCGCAATCGAGGCAACGATGAGCGGGCCGACAATGCTTGCAAGGTCGTACACGGAAAACGTAGAACCCTGGAGCGGAATGGTGACGTTCCAGGACGGATAATACAAAAAGAGCGTTTCGCGCAGGCCGTACAGCATCGAGACAAGGGCACGCAGGCAGATGCCGGCCCAGAGCAGGGGATAGCGGAAGAACCCGTGGCTGATTGTGACGATGATGAGACAGGCTGCCACCAGGAACTGGACAAAAAGGAGCGCGGTCCGGACGCCAATGCCGTACTTTGCGATGACGATGACGGGAATGGCAAGGAAAAGGAGGACAAGGAAAATACTATACCGGAGGGGAAACGGTTCCTTTTCGTGCTCGATCTGGAAGCCGGCAATAAAAAAGAGCATGAACCCGAAGAACGCGAGTTCGGCAACGCTCGTGAACACAAACGGACGGCCGAGGTTCGCGGTCAGCGGAATGAGGGTATAGAGGTACCAGAATGCGGTGGCAAGTGCGTATTCCCCGAATGCAAACGCGGCAAGCACCAGAATGATCCGGCCGGACCAGAAGCGGTACGCGTACAGGCAGACCCCCATACAGAAGAGCGCTGCCACCGCTTCGAACGTATTCCCGATGAGGCGGTAGAGCGGCAAAGGGATGACAACGATCAGGAGGGCAAAGATGAGGGAAAACGCCACGATCCCCCAGAGGCCATACCTGACCTGCGGCGGACATGTCCCTGGCATATGTACTCCCGGATCCGGATTGCCTGGCATCAACCTAGCGTTTCCCGGGCCGGGTATAGATGCTTGGCGATCCGGGATCAGCGATCATCCCGGGCCCCCTGCGCAGTACGCGTAACCGGGGGCAGCACCGGAAGTACGGGGTCCGGGTTCAGGACCGGCAGCGGGGCGGCCGGTACGCCGGTACCGCAGGAGACCCGGCCGTCGCGGCTGGAGTTCCGGTGCAGACCATAGAGGAAATAGATGACAAGGCCGATGCAGAGCCAGATGATAAACATGAGATGGGCGAGCCGGTTGAGGTTGAAGATCAAAAAGGCGCAGCTCCCGATGCACAACAGCGGGATGCAGGGTATGCCCGGACAGCAGAACGGCCGCTCGATGTCGGGGCGCCGGGCCCGGAGCAGGAGGATGCCGGCCGCAACGATGGCAAATGCCACGAGTGTGCCCATGTTGACCAGCTCCGCTACGATCTGGAGAGGGAAAAACCCGGCGACACAGGCTGTGAGAATGCCGGTGATCAGGATCACTTTTACCGGGGTATCGGTCGTGCCGTGGACTTCCGAAAAGACCGCCGGGAGGAGTCCGTCGCGGGACATGGCAAAGAAGACCCTGCTCTGGCCAAAGAGCATGACAAGGATGACCGAGGTCATGCCGCAAAGCGCCCCGATAGTGACAACGGCAATCCCCCAGGTCAAGCCCATCCGTTCGAGGGCATAGGGAATCGGGGCGGTCATTGCACCGGTCCCGGAGAATTCCGCGACCGGGACAACACCGGTCAGCACCAGCCCGAGGAGGAGGTAGAGGACAATGCAGACCACAAGGGACCCGATGAGCCCGACCGGCAGGCTTTTTTGCGGATTTTTTGTCTCTTCCGCTGCCGTGACCACGGCATCGAACCCGGTAAAGGCAAAAAAAATGATCGCTGCACCCGAAAAGACCCCGAGCCACCCGGCCGGGGGCAGAAACGGTGTCCAGTTGGCCGGGTTTATGGAAAACATACCGATAACGACAAAGATGAGAATGACGGCGATCTTGATTGCAACGATGACGGCATTGACCCGTGCGCTCTTTTTTGTGCCCCGCACGAGAAGCACGGAAAGGCACAGCACGATGAGGACTGCCGGCAGGTTGATGAGGCCTTCACCGGTTCCCGGCGGACTCAAAAAAACCGGGGGGATGACGATCCCGGCCGACCTGAGAAGAGCGTTGAAATATCCGGACCACCCGATGGCGACTGCGGAAACGGCAAGGCCGTATTCGAGAATAAGGTCCCAGCCGATGATCCACGCCCAGATCTCGCCGAGCGTGATGTAGCAGTAGGTATAGGCGCTTCCCGCAACCGGGACCATGGATGCGAATTCCGCGTAGCAGAGTGCTGCAAAGATGCAGGCAATCCCGGCGATGACAAACGAGAGCGGCAGTGCGTTACCCGCATGGAGGCCGGCAACAATGCCGGACAAAACAAAAATCCCCATCCCGATGATAGCCCCGATCCCGAGCATGACGAGGTCGAACGCGCTGAGCGTGCGTGTGAGTGTACGGCCGGACGTTCCAAACGAATCGATCGGCTTTTTCTTAAAGATCGGGTGACGACACAGTTTCTCAATATCCATGTATGCGTTCTCCGGAGTTTCGTTCCGGACAAAGACAGACATAAGACCCCGACCCCCGGTTTTTATTCCAAAATGGGAAAGACGTACCAAGAGCCATTGTGTCCGGATTTTCTATTTGTGATCTTACCGGCCCGAAGTTATAAAGAAAAAGATAAGTGAAAAAAATATTTCACCAAAACTTGGCCGGATTTTGATTTGGGACGCGATTTTTCGTGCAAAAATAATTTCACTCATCGCCGGGTTTATGCAAGTGCGGCACAGGTAAATTGTGGTATGCAGACAGCATTGTGCCATATGTCCCGTGCAGGGGGAGACGTATGAGCGGGATTGCAGATGTCCCCGTTTTCATCAATCTCCTCTTTTCCATCGGGATCGTTATCGTGAGCATCTGGGGATATACGCGGATAAAAAGGTTCACGCCCCTGTATTTCGGCATCGCGTACACGCTCTTTGCTATCTCCCATTTCCTGCTCCTTTTCCAGGCAGACAGTTCGCCGGGCAGCCTGTTCTTTTTTTTGCGGACGGGCGGGTATGCATGTGTTGTAATCGGTCTCTTTGCCATCCTCTCGGACATCATCCGCCTCGAGGAAATTGAACGGGAACTCCGGGAGAGCAAAACACAGCTTGCGGCGACCTTCGACCAGGCAGCGGTAGGGATTGCCGAGATCAGGGAAGGGGACCGTATCGTCTTTGCCAACCGCAGGTTTTCAGAGATCCTCGGTTACCCGGCCGTCGGGCCGGTGCCGGATAACCTCCAGGCTTTGACAGCCCCGGACGACCGGCGCGACACCTGTGCGGCCCTTGCGGCAGTCATGCACGGGAAGATCCCCGGTTATTCCGGGGAACTTCTCGGCCTGAAACGGGACGGGACAACAGTCGCCTGCCAGGTCTTCATGTCCCCGGTCAGGGGCGAAGCGGACAGCCGGGTATCCTGCATTGTCGTTCTTGAAGATATCTCGGCGCGGAAAAAAGCGGAGACCGATCTTGCAAAGCTGACCGGCCAGCTCGAACAGCGCGTCATCGAACGCACCGCGGAACTGGCGCTCGCAAACGAGACGCTGGTCTCAGAGATCGCCCAGCGCTCCCGCGCCGAAGAGCGCCTCCAGGCATCGTTGCTCGAAAAAGACGTGCTGATAAAGGAGATCCACCACCGCGTGAAAAACAACCTGCAGGTAGTAATCAGCCTGCTCTACCTCCAGGCAAAGAAGACGCCGGACCCTGCGTGCAGCGCCGCGCTCATGGACAGCCAGACCCGGATCAAATCGATGGCGCTCATCCATGAGAACCTGTACAAGTCCGGCGATCTGGCTTCGGTAGACTTCGACCGGTACCTGCAGAACCTTGCCGGCAACCTCATGGTCGCGTACGGCGTGGATCGGGCCGGCATAAAAGTCACGACCGATGCCCGCGACCTCGCCGTTCCGATCACCACCGCGATCCCGCTCGGGCTCATTGCAAACGAGCTCGTCTCAAACTCCTTAAAGTATGCGTTTGCCGGGACCGGGCATGGCGGTGAGATCGTGATGACCGGGAAAAAAGACGAAAACGGGATCACCCTTGCGATCCGCGATAACGGCAAGGGGATCCCGGAAGACTTTGACTGGGAGAACGCGGAGTCGCTTGGGTTTAACCTGGTCATCATGCTCACGCGCCAGCTCAAAGGAACCGTCCGGCTCAGCCGGGAGAACGGGACAGTGTTTACCGTTACCGTTCCCGGGAGGGGGTGACACCGGTGAATCAGAAACCGCCGCGTATCCTGATTGTCGAGGACGAACTGATCGTTGCAGAGAACCTCAAGCTTATCCTGGCCGGCATGGGATACGAAGTTCTCCCGCCGGCCGCAAACAGCGACGAGGCGACAGCGCGTGCCGCGGAGAATGACCCGGATCTCATCCTGATGGATATCGTCCTTGAGGGCTCGCCAATCGATGGGATCGAAACAGCACGGAGGATCTGCCAGTACGAGGATGTGCCGGTCATCTTTGTCACCGCATATGCCGACGATAAAACGCTCTCAAGGGTCCGGGGCATGCAGCCCTATGCCTACATCCTCAAGCCGTTCAACGAACGGGAGCTCTCCTTTGCCATCGAACTGGCGCTCCACCGCCACCGACTCGACCGGGAGGTAAAACAGCGCGATAACCTGCTGCTTGCCATCAGCTTTGCCACGGAATGGTACCTGAGGAGAAAGAACCTGGTACCGGTAAACGACCCGGGGTACGAGAAAAACCTCGAGACCGGGATCCTGGAAATCCTCGAACATGTCGGGTTTGCCGTCCATGCGGCAAGCGTCTGCATCTTCCGCATGAATCCCGGACGCGAAGGGCGGACCGGGGCGACCGTCCAGTACCTCTGGATCGATCCCGGGATCAGCGGCAAAAAAACCGTCTCGCTTTCCGGTTCCGAGTCGATCACGTTTACTTCCCTGTTATGGAGTTCGCTTCTGGGCAGCGGGAATACGATTGCCGGGAATGTTGAAAACCTGCCGGACGGCGAGCGCCGGTTCTTTTCCGAGCGGGGGATCAATTCCATCGCGGTCCTGCCGCTCTTTAAGGACGATTCGCTCTGGGGATTTGTCGGCTTTTCCGATACCGCCCGACGCGAGTGGGCCGCCGGTGAGATCGAAGCTTTGCAGATCGCCGGGAACCTGATCGGGGCCGTGCTGGTATAATGGCAGGCGCTTCTCGGCCCAACCGTCCGCGTTCCCGCTGGATAAAAACGCACGGGGGAAGACGGTGCTAGCGGCACCGGCCCGGGTATGCCCGGCATCCCGCGATCTTTCCGTGGATCTGTTGCGGGGCACCGCCATCGCGCTGATGATTGCGGCAAACACCATACCGTACCTCCTTTTGCCTCCGGCCCCGGAGGTGTTCCGGTTCTCCGCCTCGCTTGCCGCCCCGCTCTTTATCCTCCTTGCCGGGATGATGGTCGCGCTCTCGGTTACAAAAAAGAGATACGGCTTTTCCCATTTCCTTGTGCGCGGCGGGCTTGTCATCGCGGTTGCCGCGGTGCTGGACGCAGCGGTCTGGGGGTATGTCCCGTTCCTCGGTATGGACGTTCTCTACCTTATCGGGATCGCGCTGCCGCTCACGTACCTTTTCCTTTCCTGCGGGGAAACGGTCCGCAGGACACTTATTGTCGGGATATTTTTTACCGGCCCGGTATTCTGGTACCTTTTCGGGTATGCGGCCCAGCCGCTCCTGGTCCCCCTGGTCCCTGCACCCGGGACGCTCTTTAGTCTCACCTGGGAAGCGGTCGCCGGGTCATGGCTTTTTTTTGGCTGGTTCCCCATCTTCCCGTGGCTGGGCTTTGCATTCCTCGGCGCAGAACTGGGCGCGGTCCGCTGGAGCGGGAACGGCTGCCGGTCCTTTGCGACACCCCGAATGGCGCTTCTGGCACTCGGCAGCATCTGTACCGGCGCCGCACTCTGGGAGCTCTTCCCCGGCCCGCATTTTGTGCGGTCCGGGTATGTCGAGCTCTTCTATCCCGCAGTACCGGGATTCTGCTTCTTTACGGCCGGCCTTATTATCGGGCTTTTTATCTTCGCCGACCTTTTCCCCCGCATGACCCGGCTGCTCGATCCCCTGCGGGCAATGGGCGAATGCGCCCTTGCCATTTACATCCTCCACACAATAGTTATTGCAGGGGTAATCCGGCCCGCCGCAATCCTTCTTCCCGGCCCGCAGTTCCTGATCTGTACCGCAGTCTTTGTCGCGGGCATGTGCGCCGTTGCATATCTTCTCCGCTGTATACGAAAAGGGCCGGCATACCGTTTGCGGGCAGTCCGGTTTTTAATGGGAGGATAAGCAGTCCGTGAATTTTTAATAATCCCCGCGGGTCTATCGGAGAACAACCGGAAAAACCGACTGGAGACGCCGGATAAATGCAGATTTTTTTTCACTCATCGCCGTATTTTTGCGTTGTTATGCAGACCTGCTGGTATGGCGGGAATACTTGACGGGAACGGACACGCTGGTAAAAAAAAGTCCCTCCTTTTTCCAGCCGGAAAATTTCTGCTCTTCCAGCTCGCCGGGATCGGGTACTGTTCGTTCCTTCCCAAAATGCTCCGGTATGCAGGCCCGACCGCCACGGGTCTGCTGACGCTGGGGTTTATCATTGTCTGGGCGTTCTTTTCCGAAAAAAGCCTTACCGGGATCTGCGGATATTTCCGCCATGCCGCGGCAGGATGCGGGACGGGACACTAGGGGAACCTGCCGATGGAAAGAATACCCGGTTACCTGATGATCATCGGAACGGTCTTCTGCATATCGCTCGCGATCGGGGGATACGCCCTGGTCAGCTATTCCCCGGATGACCTCATTCCCCGCGAACACGTCTGCATCCCTCCGGACCTCCCCTCGGGAGCGCTCCCGGGCTACTGGCATGCAGTGGCCGAAAAAACCGGAATCGATCCCGGTACTGCCGATCTCGTACTGTTGAAATCCGAATTCGGTACCGGGGGAACGATTAAAAAAATCGAGCTGGAGTTCATGTCAGAAAGCGGGGGTGCCGCCCGGTATTACGTAATGTGGTACCGCAGCGACCGGGAACAATGCGGCTGGTCCGACGGGATTGCCTACCCAAAAGAGAACTACGCACTCCCGGAACCGCTCCGGGTCGGGCCGGAAACAGCCCTCATGGAGATCGGGCAGATCCGGTTTGCAGACATGGACGCAGGAGGGGGGCCGTTCCTCATTGAAACCCATCGGTTCCCGGACCCGGCGCACAGACCGGGAAATGCTGTCACTTACGAGATCGGTTTTTTCCGGAATGGGACACCGGTCAACCTGCCGGTGCAGGGACATGACCCTTCGGAAATGCTGCCGTTCTCCCTCACGGTTATCCGGGAAGGTGCATCGGCGTAGTGGCCGAAAGAGCGGGAAATTTTGGTTTTTATCCCGGACAACTCAATCCTGTTTTTGGTGCAGAAAAAAATAAAAAAGCAGGCTACGCACCCGGGGCCGCGAACGCAGTGGGCCAAATGTCTGGTACACTATCAGATTACCCGACAGTCAGCCCCTGTATCACGGCATCCTCCGGCACCGCGAACTCTTTGCCGGTGCCCGCGATCCGGTATTTCCCGGTTGCCATTACCCCGCCGGTGCTCCCGCTCGTTGCGTAAGGTACGACAAACTCGCCGTCAATGCTTTCCTGCCGGTACGTGAAGTTCCGGCCGGTATTGGTGACAACCGGCAGCTCGATAACCCCCGTCCCCCGGATATGCGCCCCGTTGACGTATTCGAAAACCTTGACGTATTTTATATCGGGCGTACCGGAACTGAACACATTGGTCGGCGATTCGTGGACGAGCCGGTAATGGCGGAGGGCGGGGACGGTCACCGCAGGTTTTGCAATCGAAACCCCGAAAACACCGGCATGGTACCCGGCCGGGGCATTCCTGTTGTACTCCTCTGCCCGTTCCACCGCAGCGGTGGAATTGTCCATCCCGACCGCCCCGGTGACGACCGGCAGCGATGCGTTTGCAGTCTTCCCGGCGGCGTATTCAACATAGATGCACCCGGATGCATTCGTCATCGAACCGTCGAAGTTGTGGAGCCGGGAGACCATCGTCAGGTAATAATCGCCGGTAAAGAGCATCGTCGGTTCGTACCTGCCGGTTGTTGACGGGTCCGGGACATACATCGTAGGCATGTACGGCGTCTCGGCAAGGGTCTGGTTGTACCATGTCGCCATTGCCGGGAACTTGCTGACATCCATCAGGATATCCGTAACAACGTACCGGATCCCGTCGTTGCCGCGGATCGTATCTGCCGTATCTTCGGAGGTCGTGACAAAAAACGCCGCCGCCCCGTCAGGCCCGGACACCCCGGACTGGAACGGGTTTGCGTTGGGGATTCTCTTTGCGATGTACGTGATCATGTGCCCGTAGTCCCACCACGACATGACGCCGTACGACTGCGCGGGATATTCAAAGGTCTTTTGATCGTACTGCCCCAGGTACTGCACGCCCGGATCCGGCGTGTTGTTGCCCATCCAGACAAGCGATTCCTCCCAGTCGGGATCGAGCCGGATGCCCCCCAGGGATGCACTGGCATAGATGCCGGAGACCGAAGTGCCGACAAAGAGAACCGCGATAAGGACCGCTACGGCAAGGAACCCGAGCACCGGGTAATCGGATGCGGCAGTCCCGGCGGCAGCCTTTTTTGCTTTTTTCGATATTTTCTTCCGGCCTTCCAACGGTATGGTGCGGTCTTTTGATTCGGGATCACGGGAATTCCGGGCAGCACCGATGGCCCGGTGCACTGCCGGCCATGCCTGTTCTATAGCAAATCCCATAAGGACGGCAGAGAGCAGCGCGATGTTTATGGCAAGATAATACTCGTACCTCACGTGCTGCCAGGTGGCAAAAAAGATCACCGCAGACCATGCAAGAAGAAAGATCTGGTGCGGGCGGACATTTTTAAAATTTTTCCAGGCAAGGACGAGAAATCCCCCGGCAAAGAGGAGCAGGCCGTAGTTGAACGAATTCCACGCATCTCCAGGCGACCAGCCCCGGGCCTCGAGAACGGTCTGCGTGACCGGTGCCTGGCCAAAAAAGGCAAAGAGCGATGCAATGAGCAGGCCGTAGATCTGCGGGACGGCGATATAGAGGATCAGAGCACCGGCCGCAGCGCACCCGGCAAGCGCGGCAGGGAAATACCACCGGTTTTTCCCGGCGCAGTACCGGGACAGGCAATAGAGGATGACCGTTCCTGCAATCAACCCAAGATATGCATAGATATGCCCGATGGAATAGGTCGAAAGACTCAACCCTGGATCCTTGATCCCGAAGATCAGCAGGCCGATACATGCCGTGACAAAGACAATGCTGTTGACCACGAGGAGATATTCACCCGGATGCCCGCGGTACGCATCGATGACGAACTGGACTGCCGTATAGACTCCCACGATCAGGGCAAAGAGGATCATGGTCGGCATGACAAAGAGACCCAGGAGATAGCCGATACCGGCGACAAACGCTAAAAAGAGGATTTTTTTCTGCGCTGCGATCTGTTTTAAGTCGATTGCGGCGTCACGGGCAGATATGAGTGCATAACAATACAGCAGGCAGAACAGGGTCGAAAAAAGTACCTCCGCGATATGGTGATCGATATACCCGTACATGGAGACGGTATAAAACTGCCCGGAGACTGCTGCAGTAAAACCGGATGCCAGGATGCCGGTCTTCCAGTCACCGAAGTACCGCCCCACGTAATACATGAGCACGACAATTGCGGCGGCAAAAAGCGGGGTGACAAGGAGGGCAGTCCCGATAATTTCAGGACGCGTAAATGCCCCGGTGATCATACAAACCGTGGCAATGATCGTGGGAAAGAGCGGGCCCCAGTAGACGACCGTCCCGTGCGGGTAATAGGACATCGGGTCGAACCAGTTGTACCCCGGGAAATGGGCGAGGATCAGTTCGACCTGCCGCAGGTTATAGAAGGGGTCGTCCATGGCCACCATGCTCATGATGTCCGTGGTCCCGGTTGTGAGACCGGGGAGCAGGCGCAGCCAGAGGGCAAAGAGGGCAAAAAACGCAACAAGGCCGGCGATCAGGTAGTTCCGGCGTTTTTTAAAAACGGGGGGGATCATCGTAAAACAACTCACGGGGAAAAGGCTCATGCAGGAAAAAACATGGGCGGTTATTCTTCCTTCTTTGTCTCCTTCTTCCGTTTCAGGTAATACCACGCGCCGGCTCCTGCAATGATGACCAGACCAATCACAATCACAAGGGTTTCCATGCTGAACGAAACACCGATCTTTCTCGGGACTGCAACCATCTCCGCTCTCGGGCCGTCGAGACGGGTATCGTTGGTGCTGACCGCTATCTCGATCAATGACGGTGTTACAAGATACTTCGCAGGGATGGTTGCATTTGCAAACGAAGCATTGGTCACGTTGAGTTCCTGCACGGTCGCTACCGGCCCGGTTTCCTGTGCGGAAGGGACCGCAGCTCCGGCCGAAGGCAGGCAGAGACCGGCAAGCACGCAGATAACAAGTACGAAAATTACCGACCGTTTGCTCATGGGGATCAGGCTCTGTTAACCAAGAGTTCGACCGGACATATCATGAGGCTTGCGGTCAAAACCGCAACGTTTTTCGCCGATAGCAGCCCGTTACCGGGAAAGTATCCGCGATTCTTTTTTGTTAAAATTTCCACCCTGACAGTGAGGGGATTCATAACCGAGTAATGAGATACCTAAAATAAGACGGGTTTATGGCAGCACTTCCTCTCACTCCGATCATACCGGCACGGCCGTTTTTAAAATGGGCGGGAGGCAAGTCGCAGCTTCTCTGTGAGTTTGGAGGCCGCCTGCCCGGTAAAAAAACCGGAGACCGGAACGTTACCGGCTTTGTCGAACCCTTTGTCGGGGGAGGGGCGATGTTTTTTTATTTTCGCCAACGGTTTGTGTCCGCGGAGAGCACGATCTGCGATATCAACCCCGAACTCATCCTCGCCTACCGGGTCATCCGGCAAGCGGCAGACGACCTGATCGCGGAACTCGGGATCATCGATTCCGCGTTCCGGGAAAAAGACGACCGGGAAAAGGAAGCGTTTTACTACCGGATGCGGGACGTATTCAACGAAACCAAAACTGCAAACGGATCCGGCATGCCGGGCCCGGGAGAAATACGGCACGTGGCACAGCTCATCTTCCTCAACCATACCTGTTACAACGGCCTGTTCCGGGTCAATAAAAAGGGAAGGTTCAATGTCCCGTTCGGCAGGTACAAAAACCCGGATATCCTGAATTGCGATAATATCCGTGCCGCATCGCACCTTCTTGAAAAAACCCGGATCATTCAGGGCGATTTTGTTGCTTGCCGAAAGTACGTGGACGACGAGACCTTCGTGTACCTCGATCCGCCGTACCGGCCGCTCAGCGCCACGGCCTCGTTTACCTCATACTCCCCGACCGGATTTACCGACCGCGACCAGAAACGGCTCGCACGGTTTTATAAGGCCCTCGACCGCAAAGGGGCGATGGTGATGCTGAGCAACTCCGATCCCCTGACAGAGAACAACGGCGATTCGTTTCTCGAAGACCTCTATGCCGGGTTCCGTATCGAGCGGGTGCCGGCACGACGGATGATCAACTGCAAGGGTGGCCGGCGCGGGGCGGTAAGCGAGCTCATCGTCACCAACTATTAACCATAATAGGGAAGCCGGCCACACCCGCGATCAGTTTCATGCCGCAAGCGCGATCTCTTTAATATCCGCTTTTTAGATCATTAAGCACCGTGACAGGATTCGAACTGGTCTCAGCATTTGCTCCCGCAGGGTCCCAGCCGGAAGCGATAGCAAAACTCAACGACGGGATTGCCGACAATGCCCGGTTCCAGACGCTTTTGGGCGTCACCGGTTCCGGCAAGACTTTTACGATGGCAAACGTGATAGCAGCGGCAAACAAACCGACGCTTGTCATTGCCCACAACAAGACGCTCGCCGCCCAGCTCTACCAGGAGTTCTGCGACTTTTTCCCGAAAAACCGTGTCGAGTACTTTGTCTCCTATTACGACTATTACCAGCCCGAGTCCTACCTCCCGGCAAAAGACCAGTACATCGAGAAAGATTCGTCGATAAACCCGAAAATAGAGATGCTCCGGCTCTCGGCTACCGCATCGCTCTCGTTTCGGCGCGACGTGATCGTGGTCGCCTCGGTCTCCTGCATCTTTGGGTTGGGCAACCCGGAGAACTTCCGGAACATGGGTTTTGATCTCTCGGTCGGCCAGAAAATCTCCCGAAACGAGATCATGAGCCGGCTTTTGGACATCCAGTTCGAGCGAAACGATATCGACCTTGGGCCCGGGAAGTTCCGGGTCAAGGGGGACACCATCGATATCGTGCCCGGGTACTTCAACGATATCATCCGGATCGAACTTTTCGGGGACGAGATCGAACGGATCCGCGAGGTGGACAAAAACACCGGGGCAAAAAAGGAGGAGTTGAAATATTTCTACGTGTATCCGGCCCGGCATTTCGTTACTCCCGAGAGCGCCCAGAAGCGGGCGATTGCCTCCATCAAAGAGGAACTCGATGAAGTACTGCCCACGCTCGGGCTTATCGAGGCGCACCGGCTCCGGCAGAGGACAAACTTCGACCTCGAAATGATCCAGGAGACCGGATCCTGCAAGGGGATCGAAAACTATTCCCGGCATTTCGACGGCAGGAGTGCCGGCGAAAAACCCTACTGCCTGCTCGATTATTTCCCCGAAGATTTCCTCATGATTATCGATGAGAGCCACCAGACGATCCCGCAGCTCCACGGGATGTTCAACGGCGACCGTTCGCGTAAGGAGACGCTTGTGAACTACGGCTTCCGGCTCCCGTCCGCGCTCGATAACCGCCCCTTGAAATTCCACGAGTTCGAGCAGTACATGCGCCAGGTGGTCTTTGTCTCGGCAACACCGGGCCCGTACGAACAGAAGCACTCCACGCAGGTAGTCGAGCAGATCATCCGCCCGACCGGGCTTATCGACCCGGCAGTCGAAGTCCGCCCCATCGAGGGGCAGACGCTCGATGTGATCGAAGAGACCAAAAAGACGATCGCCCGGGGCGACCGGGTGCTCGTGACCACGCTCACGAAAAAACTTGCCGAGGAGCTCTCCGAGTACCTTGCCGACCGGGGGATCAAGACCCGGTATCTCCATTCGGAGATCCAGACGCTCGAACGCACCGAAATCATCCGACAGCTCCGTCTCGGCAAGTTCGATGTGCTCGTCGGGATAAACCTCCTGCGGGAGGGCCTCGACATCCCCGAGGTCGGGTTCATCGGTATCCTCGACGCGGACAAGGAAGGGTTCCTCCGCGATGCCCGGAGCCTGATCCAGATCATCGGGCGGGCGGCCCGCAATGTACATTCAAAGGTGGTCCTGTACGCGGACTCCGTCACCGATTCAATGAAAGCCGCGATCAGCGAGACGCAGCGCCGGCGCGAGCTGCAGATCGCCTATAACGAAAAGCACCACATCGTCCCGCAGACGATTATAAAACCGGTAAAGGAAAAGGAGGTCGAGGTCAAGGATACCAAGTACCTCCCGAAGGCGGAGATCCCGAATGTGGTAATCGATCTCGAAAAACAGATGCGGGACGCGGCGGACAATCTCGATTTCGAGCGGGCGATTGCATTGCGCGACCAGATAAAAAAATTAAACGAGCGGTTAAAAGAGGGCGGGAAACACCCGTAGTTTCCCGGCGGCCCGGCTACTTTGCCAAAAACTCTGCGGGGACGCTGGCATTCTCTTTGTCGCGCATCCCGACGCGGTAATAGCGCTTGATGAACTCCCGGACCTTCTCCGATTCGATCCAGCCCTGGTCGAGCTGGGTGACGATCCGGTCGATCTCCCGTGCCTGCAGCACGATCTTATCGGTCACATCGCCGGGGGTAAGGCTGGAAAGCCCGACAATCACGGCAAGCGGGTTTCTTATATGGTCGCCGAGGATCGCGAACTGCTCGATATTCTTTTCTATCTGTTCGAGGGCCTGCCTTTTGACCGCCTCCATCTGCTTTTTGTCGGTGATATCGATAAACGAAGCCATGATGCAGACCGGGCTGCCGCGTTCGTTCTTCACGAGATTAATCCAGAGGAGGACGTAGAACGATTTCTTATTTATCTTATAAAGGCAGATTTCGCCAAACCAGCTCCCCTTCTTTTTCAGCGCTTCCTTAATGGTCTCCCCAATATCCTTAGACGCCACGTATTCCCAGAGAGTTTTTCCGGTAAAATCCACTGCCCCCTGCGAACCCATCAGGGTATGGAGGGACGAGTTCACGTAGGTGATGGTATAATCGTGGTTCATGATCGCGATCGCGTTGATGGACGAGCTGATCGCGTGGTCCTTGATAATTAATGCCTCTTCTGCCTGTTTCCTCGCGGTGATATCCACGATCGTGCAGACGAACTGGTCGTCGGCCAGCTGGCCGGCGGAGAGCAGTACCCACCGGGGCGAGCCGGCTTTTGTGACAAACCGGGTTTCGAGGTTTTCGACATTTCCCTGGCCCGACAACAGGGAGAAGAAGTGCTCGCGGTCCGACGGGTCAGCCCAGAGCCGGTCGAACGGGACGGAGGCCGCTTCTTCCGGTACATACCCGAGCGTTTCGGCAAAACGCCGGTTTACCTCGACAACCGACCGGTCAGAATCCCTGACAAGGCCAATCCCGGCTTCGGAATGGTTGAAGATCCCCCGGTACTTTACCTCGTTCTTACGCATGTGCGTGGCAAGGCTTGAAACGACTGCGGCAACACCGATTACGACAAAACAGGTGACGGCAGAAGCGGCAAGGTTCTGGACGGCGCCGTTTGTGAGGAGCGCCACTATCCCGATATAGAGGGCAGCGACTCCGACCGCATAGATCACGCCCCACCGGGGATACCAGTAGGCCGCAATCACGATCGGGATATAGAGGAGATTGGTAGCAACAGCGGTTGTACCATAGTGGAAGGCAAGGATATTGATCAAAAGCGCAAGGATGGTGGTGTTGACGATGATAAAGAGCCAGAGATCGACCAGGCTTTCCTCGCGTTCCGGAAACAGGGATCTCTTCTCCAGCTTCATGCACGACCGGTCCTGCGTATCGTTTTTAAAAAACCGGGGAACGGCCCTCTCGCTTTTCCCGTGGATATCCCCGCTTATGATTCCTCATTGCACAAACCTCAATTAATACTTTTTGGTGGATATTCCCCGGATAACGCGAGAAAACCCGGCAATCGGGGAACAAACATCAGAAATGTCCCGGTTTGGTTTTTCCCGTCCGGTATTCACGAAAAAAGGCAGAGTCACACAACGGCATACCTGCTTCATTTTAAAAAAAACAATAAACGAGAGTCCCGCCGGCCTATCCGAATCCCCACTGGGCGAGCGTTGTATGCGAGGGATCGACATCCTTCCAGGTCCAGCCGAGCGCCTCGATGATCCGGGAGATCGGCTGCTCGATGGTCTTTTCCAGCATCAGTTCCCAGTCGGGCAAAAACTCCTTTGGTACCTGGTCGGCATACTCGAAACAGAGCACATCGGTCTTCGGGTACTTCCCGGTGACGGCCCTGATATAGATCCTCTTCGGCTTGCTGCCCTTGCCGAACTCCGTGTGCAGGTGCTGGTTGGCGTACCGGGCCCCCCGCACCTGTGCGTCATCGGTTTCGTAATCGTCCAGGGACTTTCCGATCCCGCCGGGGATGCCGATCTCATCGAGCGAATACTTCCCGGCCCGGTACTTCGTGATGATACCGCCGAGGTATGCCTTGATCTCGGGATATTCCACGCCGGCAAGGATCATCTCCATTACTTTTCTCTGGACGACTTTTGTTATCTGCGGGGTATCGCTCCGCCGGGTCTCAAAGCCCACGATATCGATCTGGTCGGCATCCTTCCCCTCTTTCCAGACAAGACGTCCGGCGTACCGCTTCTTTTTCCCGGCCTGGAAGAACCGGGCATAGATCTTCTCGAATTTGATTGAGAAGTAATGGGTATCGGCGTGCAGCTCGCTCTTCGCAAAGTCCTGGTAGCTCGCGTTGAGCAGTTTTTCGAGCATCCGTGCCGTCTCGATCGTCTTCTCCTGCGGGAGCGGCGGGATCTGCACCATGCAGGAATCCGTATCGCCGTAAATTACTTTATAGCCCTGCTGCTCGATGATGCGCCGGGTGTGCTCGATGATGGCCCGGCCGACCGAGGTCACGGCAGCGCCGATCTCCCGGTCGAAGAGCCGGAACCGGGTGTAACCCGAGACACCGTAGTACGTGTTCATGATCACCTTGAGCACGTTCTGCTGCATGTCGTAGAGGAGGTATTGCGGCGAGCCGTACGGGAAGGTATTCCGGAGCGCCTTCCTCGCATCGCGCTCCTTTAAGAGTTCCGAAAGGATGCTCCGGGTCAGCCCGTCCGGCTGCTTCCTGAACCGGATGCCGTTCGGGGCAACGAGCTCGCCATTCGGGTCCTTTGTCTCGGGCGAGGCGTTGATCGTCATCATCGCCATAGGGTAGAGCGATTTTAGATCGAGGACGATCACGTTCTCCCTGACCCCTTTGCTCGGCTCGAAAACAGTCGCCCCTTCGAACTCCTCAGCGTTCGCAAATCCCTTGGACGGGAGGACGTACTTGCCGTGAGCCTTGCGCAAGATATAGACATCGATCACGCTCGACGAATTGAGCGTCTTGTCGAGCGGGCAGCCCACGTAACGGGCGATCTCCCGGTAGAACCCGACGATGTTGTCCTTTTTGTCGATCGCAACGCAGAGCTCGACATCCTTGAAGTTGTACTCGACAAGGAGCGCCGGCTGTTTCTTCCAGAGATCGGAGACCGTGCCGGTGTAGCGCACCTTGCGCTCACCGACCTCTTCTTCAGCGACCGCATCGAGCCGGTAGGACTCTTTTAAGGTCGAGTGCATCTTCTTGTAGCCGGTAAGGAGATCGAAAAGGGCACGGCCGCGGAGCGCATTTCTCTCGGTCATGCCGGGAAGGCGGGCAAGCATCACCGGGGAGAGACCGAGTTTTTCCATGCGGCCTATGATATAGGGTATATCGAACTCGACAAAGTTCCAGCCCGAGAGGACATCCGGGTCGCGTTCAGCGATATACGCACTAAACGCCCTGAGCATGGCAACTTCATCGGCATACGTGCAGATCGTGTGGGCGCCGGTCTTAAAACAGCCGTTTACAAGGCCGCCGGCCGCAACCTTGTCCGTGATCTCCCCGGGCATATCCTGGCCGCCGAAGAGGAACGTGACATAGTCGTCGTCAAACGAATCGTGGCAGGTGATACAGATGATCGAATCGCGCTGGGGATCCGGGAACCCCCGCTCGTCCTCGCACTCGATATCGATCATGCAGACCCGGGCCGGGGCGTTCGACTCGGCGGGAACGACCGCCCGGTAATCCACCGGGTTTTTCTGTGCGGTCACGGCACCGGTGAGCCCGCAGTCGATCATGAACCGGGTAGCAAACGGGATGTCGGCCTCGAAGTGGTGGTACCGTTCCCGGAGGCTTCTCACATCGCCGGGCCGGACCGTGTAGAGGCGCCGGAGTTTTTCGCCGCGGATCGAACGGTACACCGTATCGGGCTCGATAGTCACGTTCGGAGGAACGGCCTGGCCCACCTGCTCCCCGGGCACATAGAAATACGGGAGGAACCCGGTCACATCGATCCGGTGCGCCATTCCTCCCTCGTCCCTGCCGAAGATATGGATGACCGGGCCGTCGGGGGCGTTGCTGTACTCCACCTGGTTTATCGCGATCGTCACGGCGCCGTTCTCTTCGTCCGTTGCCGGGAGGGTTAAGGTCTCTGCCGACCGTATCGCTTGTGCAGGCATGGCTGTTTAAGTCACCACCTTCCGGCAGAGATCGGAAATAAACGACCCCGCCCGGGCCATTGCCGCTGCTTCCCAGGGATCGAGGTCCCACTGCTCGATCTCCTGTATCCCCCCGCGCCCGAGCCGGACCGGGACACCGAGCGAGCAGCCTTCCATGCCGTATTCCCCATCGAGGACGGCTGAACAGGGAACCGTCGCCTGCGTGCCGGTGAGCAGGATCTTCACGAGCGACACAAGGTGGTACGCAGGGCCAAAAACGGTCCCACCCTTCCCGCGGATCACTTCCATGCTTGCGCCCCGCAGTCCGCGGAGGATCTCATCGCGTTTCTCCTCCGCAACCGATACCGCGAGCCGGGAAAAGACCGGCACCTGGTTCTCGCCATGCTCCCCGAGGACAACAGCCGGTCCCGCAATCCCCTGCCGGGCAAGTGCGTGGAGAAAACGCGCACTGTCCAGCTGGCCGCCAAAACCGATGCACCGCTCTTTTGGGATACCGGTGAGCCGGTGGAGGAGGTAATTGTTCACGTCCATGGGGTTTGTCACTGTGACAAGGAGGCCGGGATAATCCTTTAAAAGCGCTCCGCACTGTTTTGTCACCGGGAGATTTGCCGCGAGCAGGTCCGCCCGGGTTCGGATATCCGGCGTTCTTGGCAGGCCGGCCGCAAAGACGCAGACTTCCGCGTCCAGGATATCCCGGGGTGTGGTGAGGATATCGACGGGAAGACCGGTGTGTTTTATATCGAGCACCTGCGCCCGGAGCAGGCTTTCGGTGCGGTCGTAGAGGGCGAGTTCGTCAACAATCCCGGTCAGGGCCGAAAGATACGCGACCTCCCCGCCGATCCTCCCGACACCGAGCACCCCCAGACGCGTCATGGTCTCTCCTTAATATTAGGTATGCACTACGCAAACTTAAGTGACTACCGTCCAGAACCGCCCCTGTACCAAAAAAGATGTCCTTTATTATTTCCGGCGACCATTGTGTGATGAAATGGTTCAGCTCAGATCGGGCCCGGTTACGGTCGGGGGCGTGAAACTCAACAACCACCTCCTTCTCGCCGCCGGCGTACTCGGGACAACGGGGGCTTCGCTTTTGCGGATGCTCAATGCGGGCGCCGGAGGGGCGGTCACAAAATCGATCGGACCGGAACCCAAGAGCGGACATGCCGGCCCCTGCGTTGCCGTACTCGATTACGGCCTTTTAAACGCAATGGGCCTTCCCAACCCGTCGCAGGAATTTACCGGAGAACTTGCCACGCTCGGTGGAAAACCGGTGATCGTGAGCATCTTTGGCGGGAACCCGGAAGAGTTTGCAGCAGTTGCCGGGTGGTTTAAGGGAAAAGCGGCCGGTTTCGAGCTCAACCTCTCCTGCCCGCATGCGGAAGGCTACGGGGCGGCAATCGGCGTGGACCCGGCCCTTGTCGAGGCCTGCACCCGTGCGGTGAGCTCGCTTGGGATGCCAACCTGGGTAAAACTCACGCCGAACGTGACCGATATCTCCACGATCGGGAAGGCGGCGGAGCGGGGCGGGGCCTCGGCAATTGTTGCGATAAACACAGTAAAAGCGATGAGGATCTCGACTGCACTCCGGCAGCCGGTCCTCGGGCACCGGTACGGGGGACTATCCGGGAAAGCGGTCTTTCCCATTGCCGTGCGGTGCGTGTACGAACTTTATGAATCGTGCAAAATCCCCATTATCGGGTGCGGCGGCGTCTCTTCTGCCGACAACGTTGTCGAGATGATGATGGCCGGGGCGCAGGCCGTCGAGATCGGGAGCGCCGTGCAGCAGGATATCGGGGTCTTCGATACCATCGCAAAAGAGCTGTATGCGAAAAACGGTATAGCGCCGGAGGAGATCGTGGGGTGTGCCCATGGATGAAAAACTGCCTGTACCGGTAACCATCACGGAGATAAAAACCGAATCGCCCTCGGTAAAGTCCTTCTTTTTCGATAAGGAGTTTACCTTTACCGCGGGACAGTTCACGATGGTCTGGGTGCCGAAAACCGACGAGATCCCGATGGCGCTCTCGTCCAAAAACAGCATCACGGTGCAAAAAGCCGGCGATGCCACTGAAGCGATGTTTAACCTTGCAGCCGGGGCACAGCTCGGGATCCGGGGGCCGCTCGGGAACGGGTTTACGAAAGGCGAGAAGATGCTTGCCATCGCCGGCGGTGTCGGGGCAGCGCCGCTCCTGCCGCTTGCCAAATCCGACTGTGTAATGACAATGCTTTTAGGTGCACGGACGGAAAACGAACTCCTCTTTATCGACCAGCTGGATGAGAGCACGGACGTGCTGATCGCCACCGACGACGGGAGCCTGGGCGTACACGGGTTCGTGACCGACCTTCTTGAGGAAGTGAACCTTGCCGCGTACGACCGGATCGCGGTCTGCGGCCCGGAGCCGATGATGCGGGCCGTGCTCGCCCGGCTCGATGCAAAAGACTGCTTAGGAAAGACCGAGTTCTCGCTCCACCGGTACATGAAATGCGGGATCGGCGTCTGCGGCTCGTGCTGTATCGACCCCGACGGCCTCCGGGTCTGCCGCGACGGCCCGGTCTTTACCGGCGAACTCCTAAAGAAAACAGAATTCGGCCACTACATGCGGGACGCCTGCGGCAACAGGAAAAACATCTGACCCGGAAAAATAATCTCCATCAGCTCTTTTTTTTTAATTTTGCAAAAACCACGCAGTAGTTACCGCAGATCCTGGGGCCGGGTCCCGTTCCCGGTAAACCGGAACCCGCCTTTCGGGACCCGGATATCGAACCGGGCACCCTGCCCGAACGTGCCGGTCTCGGTCATGGAGATCCCGGTGATCCCGAGTATCTCGGTGCTTAAAAAGAGGCCGTATCCCGTATTCCGCGCGTACTCGCGCCGGAAGATCTTCCCCTTTGCCTTGGGATCGACACCGGCACCATCGTCTTCGCAGGATATGACAAGATCCTGGTCCACGATCCCGTAGGAAAACCGGATCCGGGCAGCGTGTTCCCCGTGGGTCAGGGTATTTTCGATAAGGTTTGCAAAGACCCGCAGGAGCCCTGCGTCCGCGTATACCTCCACCCCGCCGGGCTGGACATCGAGCGCAATACTGCCGAGGTTGATCCCCGCCGCCGCCTCGCGGATAACCGGGCCGATCTCCTGCCAGCGCGGTTCGGATTCCCCGATTGCCTGGTAATCGCGCGTGAACCGGATCTGTTTCTGAACCATCCGGAGAACGTTGTCCATCTTTGCCAGATACCCGGCAAGAACCGGATCAGATTCCGCTTCCCGGACAAGGGCAAGGTACATCATCATCGCGGAGATCTGGTTGAGGATATCGTGGCGGGTGACGCCGGAGAGCGTAGCGAATTTGTGGTTTGCAAGCCGGATTGCCGATTCAAAACGCTTGCGTTCCTGGATCTCGGCGAGGAGCTCCTCGTTCGAATGCATGAGCTGCTCGGTGCGTTCGTTCACCCTGCGTTCGAGATCTTCCTTTGCCTTCCCGATCACCTGCTCGGCCATCTTGCGGGCGGTGATATCGATTGCAGAACAGATCGCAATACGGTCCGGTGTCGCGGATGCAGATACCAGGAACTGTCGGAGCGTCCCGTCGCGGGCCGTAAAGACCATCTCGGTATCCCCGGTCTTCTGCTCCCGGGTAAGCTGTCCCGTAAGCCGGTCGCGGTCCGCGGCATCTGCAATAATGAGCGACAGCGGCTGGCCGGCAAGGACGGTGCGGTCGAGTCTGAGCATCTGCGCGCATTTACCGTTACACTCGATGATCTGCTGGGTGTCGAGGCTGAATGTGAAGATTGCGGCCTGGGAATTCTCAAAGATGCAGTGGTATTTGCGCTCCTCTTCCCGAAGTCCGCCGGCAAACGACGATGTCACAACGCCTATCGTGACAAACACGACATACCATGCCGTTGAGACCGCCACTGCCTGCGGGTCGAAGCCGCTGTACCCGTATACAAGGGCTATGTACACCGAACTTAAGGCCAGCGTGAAGAGCACGCCCCGCTCCGGGTAGAAATAGATAAAGAGGATGATGGGGAGGAAATAAATGAACGGGAAGACCTCGTAGATCCCGACAGAGAGGGAATAGACGGTCGAGGCAAGGGCTATTGCGATCGTAAGGACGATCATAGCCGCCCGGTAGATCCGTTCTTTTTTGGCCGGGGACAGGGCTGCTGTCATGGCCTTTTACCCCCGTCCTTTCCGGGCTCGTCCGTATCCTTCTTCGAGAGGAGAACCTCCCCGATCCGGCGGCGTTCGATGATCTCCTTTTTTAAGTCCTCGTTTATCTGTTCGAGCCGGGCCGTCCGTTCGCGCACCTGCCGTTCGAGATCTTCGAGCGTCTGGCGGATCTCCTCGTCGGCAACGGTTGCATTGGTCATGTCGACGACCGAGCAGAGCACGGCACCCTTCCCGATATAGAGGGGGGTCCAGACCGACCGGATAAGGCCGCCGTCTTTTTGCCGGAGGAGGCACTCGCACCGGGCACGCCCCTTTTTCTCCCGTGCTTCGTCCATGAACCGGCGCAGCGTTTCGGTATCGGCGAGGATCCTGTCCACCGGTTCGTCTTTGAGCTCGTTTCTGGAGAAGAGCAGGGCCTGTGCGCACTTCTGGTTGACGGTGCGGATCGTGAGCGTTGCGGGATCGATACAGCAGATCCCGTCAAGCGTGTTCTCCATGATAGAAATGATCCGGGCCTTTTCTTCGACAATGCCGTTCGCATAGGACGATGCGACCACGGCAAGGGTGACAAAGATGGCAAACCAGGCCGTCGAGATTGCGATCAGGGTGTGGTCCAGCCCCCCGAGGAAATACACGAGGCCGATGAAGACAAGGCTCAGCCCGAGGGTGAAGAGTACGGCTCGTTTCGGGTAAAAATAGACAGCGCAGATGATGGGAAGGAGATACAGGAAGGCAAAGACCGCCGATACCCCGTGGGCCAGGGAAAAGACCGTGCCGAATATGGCGCTCGCGGACGCGATGGCAACGATCAGGAGCCGCAGCACCTTTTCGCGATCCCACGACAACCCGCCCATTTTCTCAAGTGCTCCCCGGGGCAGACAACAGGTACATCCCTCCCGGTCTATATTGTAGAGTGAACCTGAACCCATATAAGGGTAGAGGAATCGGGTAGAGGAATCCGCTTTGCCCCGAAGATCTCATTCAGGAGGGGCAGCAGCAAAAAGCAATAACAAAACAGCAGGCACGAACCGGGACACAAAGGGTTAACGATCCGGCGCCGGGCACTGGTTGATGCGTTCGAGCTCGTCGAGCTGGTTGATGTTGGTAAACGTCCTGAGATCGGGGTCCAGCCTGCGGAGGTCTTCGACCGGGATGTACCGGGTATTGAGCGACTGGACCATGGAGCGGAGCGAAAGAGAAGTGTGGCTTTCGAGATAGGAAAGCAGCGCATCCCTGCGGTACACCGCGTGGAGAGGTTCGAGCATCCACTCGTTCCAGTTGGGGATAGCAGCATCGTACGTCCCGAGGGCATCGAAGAGGTACCGGACAACCTCCGGGTTGACAAACGGCATATCGCAGGCAGCAACAAAGACCTGCTCCCCGTGCACGGCAAGGGTTCCGGCATGGAGTCCGCCAATGGGCCCGAGCCCCTGGCGGATATCGCAGGTACAGGAAATATTGCCGAGGTCCTTGAACCGGATGCACTGTTCGGGACTCCGGGCAACGATCACGATCTCGTCGGCAACACCGGACAGGGTTTCCACAAGCCGTTCGATGAAGGTCTTTCCCCCACAGGTAAAGAAATACTTTTCACGGCCGTTTGCCCGACGCGCCTCGCCGCCGGCAAGGATGACCGCGGACCGCATTAAGGGGCCCCGCCATTCGTGAGGGATTCGCGGAACTTTACGAGGCTGACAATACAGGCATTCACCGGTGTCGGGATCTTGTGGAGGGCTCCTTTTGCCACGATAGCCCCGTTTAAGAAATCGATCTCGGTCGGCCGCCCCCTCCCGAGGTCCTGGAGCATGGAGGAGTGGTGCCCGGCCGTTGCCGGCAGCTGGGTGTCGTGCAGGTACCCGAGGTACTCGTCCGCGGTCCTGCACGGGAGTTTGACCCCTTCAGCTTCCACAACCAAAAATCCTTCCCTCACGATCGATTCCACGATCTTCCATGCCGCGGGATGGGCAAGTTTCCCGTAGGGGACTCCCATGATCGCGCCGAGAGGGTTGAGCGCACAGTTGTACAGGGTCTTTACCCAGAGGTCGGAGCGTATGGCAGGACTGCCTTCGACACGGATGCCTGCCTCCTGCATGAGGGCGACCAGTCTCTTCACCGGCTCGTCAAGGCCCGCCGGGAACCGCCCGAGTTTTGCCGGGCCGCCATCCACCGAAACGTGGACTGCCGCATCGCCGGCCCATTCGAAACCGGTGATGATCATTCCGCCGATCACCCGGTCGGTGTACGTACCGATGATCTCCTCGTTTCCTATCCCGTTCTGGAGGCTGACGGTCTCGGTGCCTTTGAGGGTGGCGGCAAACTCCTGACAGATTGCATCGGTGTCCCTCGACTTGGAAGTAACGATCGCATAATCGTACCGGGCGTCCGCGGGGACGGTGTCCGAAACGCTGAACCGGCAGGTATCTTCCCCCCAGAGACCGGTGATCGTAAACCCGCCGGCCCGTATGGCATCGGCAGACTTTTTCCGTGTTACCGCATGGACTTCGCAGACACGGGAGAGTTTTGCGGCGACACAGAGCCCGACCGCTCCTGCTCCCAGCACGAGAACCTTCATTGCATGCACCTAAAAACGGACATATATTCTCCCGTATGGCAATTAGATATACCGCTCTTTGCCCTGCACGGCAGTATCCGGGGTAACCGCACCTTTCCTGCCCTTTTTTCCCATGGCTTTTTTCTCCATGCCAAGGAGCAGCTCCTTGATCTCCAGTGCCGGGGAAAAGCCGCCGATACCGTGCGCCGCCACGATCCGGTGGCAGGGGACGACAAGCGGCGTAGGGTTGCGGGCCATGGCCTGCCCGACTGCACGCGGGGAGGTGCCGACCTTTGCTGCGATCCCGCCATAGGTAGCGGTGCTCCCATAGGGCACTTCGCGGACGGCCCGGTAGATCCGGGCATACGGGGTGTCTCCTTCGCAGGCGATGGACGCAAGCCCGGAGAAGTCCGATACCCGGCCGGCGCAGAACTGCCGGATCGGGGCGGGCACCGGGCCGGAGAGGCCGGTTGTCGAGAACCGGACCCGGTGGACCGTATTTCCGGCCCACCAGACATGGACGTGCCAGAGCCCGAGCCGGCACGAGCCCCCCGTCACTTCCATGTTGTCGCCAGCCCGCGGAATTTTGCCTGGTCGCATTCCACCATCTCTTCCTGGATCCAGGCAGGAAGCGCCTGCCGCACCCTCTTTTCCAAAAAGCGCCGTTCGCCGAATACGAGCACACCCCGGTCTTCGGGCGTACGCAAAACCCTTCCTAGTGCCTGGAGCGCCTTGTTGATCGCGGGGAGCGTGTAGCAGATGAACTCCCCCTCCTCGCCATATCTGCGCCGGAAGTACTCGATCACCATCCTCCGCACCCGGGTAAAGGGCGCAAGCGGCAGGCCGACAACCATTGCCCCGGCAAGCATCTCGCCCCGGTAATCGAGCCCCTCGCTCCACTTCCCGCCGCAGACTGCAAAGAGTATCCCCGATTCTCCCTGTGCGGGAAGCGAGAGAAACTCGTTGAGCGCTGCGCTGGCATTTGCCGCATCCCGTGGCTCAACGTAGATCTTCCTGCGCCGCAGGCGGGGCGAGACAAGCGACGCGTAGGTCTCGAGGATCTGGTAACTGGGGAAATAGACGGCCCGGTTGCTCTTCTGTGCCGCAAAGGCTTCGATATATTGTGCAACCTTCTCGGAGTTCTCGGCGCTCTGCCGCTGCGAGTAGGCCGTGGTGATATCGGTCGCGCAGCAGATGAGGCGGTTCTCTTTCGGGAATGCATTGGGAAGGGCCATGGTCGCAACCTTCGCGTCGTTGAAGTACAGGCGCCGGAAGCTCTCGACCGGTGAAAGCGTCCCGGAGATCATGATGCAGCAGGCATGGGTCGAGCAGATCTCGGTCAGCGGCGCGGACGGGTCGATATTCCTGACTTCGAGCACGATCCCGTCCTCGGACTTCTTATAGACGGTGAGGTAGGCGGGGTTCCGGGACGACTGCGAGAGGCGGTACAAAAAGACCGTGAGCTTCTCGATTGCCGTCTCGCGGAACTCGCCGGCCTTCTGGTTGCGGTCCCGGATGGACCCGGCAAGGCCCATGAGCTCGTCGACGATCTCTTCCATATCCTTCCAGAGCGAGCCTTTGACAATCATCCGGTCGAAGATCGCCGGGTCGAACCAGTCCTCGGGCTCGGGAGAGTTTGCAAGGCCGGAAATGAAGTCAGAGAGCCGGGGCAGGACGTGCCGGACCGCATCGGCTCCTTTGTACATCTTCTTCATGCCGATGAGTTCGCGGGTGGCCTGCTCCACGTCTTTAGAAGAGATCGCAACGCTCTCGATCGACTGGATTGCGTCCCCGCAGTTGTGCGCCTCGTCGATTAAAAGCATCACGTCCTGCGCCTCGACATTGAGGTTTGCGTAGAGCTGTTCGCGGATCTCCTGGTCGAAGAGGTGGTGGTAGTTGAGGATGATCACGTCCGCGTTCTTTGCCGCGTGCATCACGAGCTCGTACGGGCAGATCTCACCGGCAAACCCGGCCATCTCCTGGGGCCGGACCGGATCGGCAAGCACCCGCTCGGCCTTGGACCTGACCGCAGCGGAGGGAACCATCTTGACGCCCCCGGTATCCCCGGGCACGAACTGGCGGCTTGCGATAAAATACGGGCAGAGGAGCGGGTGTTCGCGGTCCATTTTGCGTATCTGCTGGACGATAAACGGGTCCTTTATCGGGTTTACGGCACCCCTTTCCGCCCGGTCGCGCATAAGGGACGAGGAGAGGGCCTTGACTCCCTCGCAGCGCCGGTATACGTCCCCTTCTCCGGCGAGCAGGCACATGCTCTTTTTCCCGACGAGGTATACGGTCTTTAAGGAAGGCTGCTTCTTTTTGACGAGCGCAAGTTCCCGGACAAACGTCGTGAGCTGGCTGACTGTCCGGACCGCTATTACGATCCGGCGCCCTTTGCGCTCTCCGAGAAGCGCGGCGACCACGCTCGACTTGCCGCTGCCGGTCGGGGCGTCGATCATGCCGATCCCGCCTTCGCGGGCGACGGTGGCGGCAAATGCGAGCATCTCGCGCTGGTGCGGGCGGTACTCGCTGTACGGGAAGAAAGGATCGAAGCTGTCCATTACCGGGAATAAGATTGGCGGCCGGATGTTTTATGAGTGTGGGGCGGGGCGAAAGTAGAACGGGTTTTTGGATCCGGGCCGGGTCCCGGGGGGAGGGGGGGTAGCACTGCCCCACAAAAATGACCGGCCCGAACTTTTTTGCCGGAGGGGTCCCCCCACCCCCCCATGCCCGGACTCTCCGGCGTGACGTACCGGATTTTTGTCAGATGTACATCTGATTATCAATTGATCATCTGATAATCAGATGATCAACTGACTGCCGCTTTTTTGGATTTTTGATCCAGGCAGGGGGGAGGGGGGGTAGCACTGCCCCACAAAAATGACCGGGCCGGACTTTTTTACCGGAGGGTACCCCCCACCCCCCATGTCCGGGCCGTCCGGCGTGGCGTGCCGGATTTTTGTCACATGTACATGTGATAATCGCATGTACATGCGAATATCGCATGATTATGTGACAACCGGTTCTGGGACTTTCGATCCAAAGGGGGGAGGGGGTGGGGGGCTGGCTCCCTCCACCCTTTCTCATTTCGATCCTCAACCGCTATATTCCCGCACAACCCAACTGTTCTGCATGGCAGTCCACCCGATCGAGTTCCGGTACGGCACACCGGAGATGCGCAGCGTCTGGAACGAAGAGAACCGGTTTTCCTGCGTCGTTGCCGCAGAGGTTGCGCTCGCGCAGGCCGAAGCGGCGCACGGACTTATCCCGCAGGCAGCGGCAGACGAGATCGCACAGAATGCAAAAAAGGCGTCCCTTGCCCGGGCAAAGGAGATCGAGGCGGAGATCAGCCACGACATGATGGCAATCGTAAAGGCAGTCTCCGAAGTAACGGGAGAGTCCGGGCGGTGGGTGCACTACGGCGCGACCTCAAACGATATCCTCGACACGGCAACCGGCCTCCAGCTCGCGCAGGCCCTTGACCTGATCGATGCAAAACTGCGCCGGCTTTTAGGGGTGCTGCTCAAACGGGCCGGGGAGACCACAACGCTTGTCGCAGTGGGACGCACGCACGGCCAGCAGGGAGTTCCGACCACCTACGGCCTCCGGTTTGCCATCTGGGCAAGCGAGGTCGGACGGCATATCGAACGGCTCGAAGAGTTGCGCCCGCGGGTCGCGGTCGGCCAGATGACCGGTGCGGTCGGGACGCAGGCCGCAATCGGCCCGAAAGGAATAGCCGTCCAGAAGACGATGATGGAGATCCTCAAACTCTCATCGGTCGATGTCTCCAACCAGGTGATCTCCCGGGACCGGTACGCGGAATACTTCATGTTCCTTGCAAACGTGGCAACAACGCTCGACAAGATCGGGGTCGAGATCCGCAGCCTCCAGCGCACCGAGATCGGGGAAGTAGAAGAAGCGTTTGGCGCAAAGCAGGTCGGGTCTTCCACGATGCCGCACAAGAGAAACCCGATCAAGTCCGAGCAGGTCTGCGGCCTTGCCCGGATCGTGCGGGCGGCCGTCGAACCGGCGCTCTTAAACAACACCCTCTGGGACGAGCGCGACCTCACGAACTCCTCCTGCGAGCGGGTACTCTTCCCCGAAGCATCGATCCTTGCCGACCACTGCATCCGGCTCATGACGACCGTGCTCGACAAACTCGTGATCAACCGGGCCGCCATCCGGCGCAACCTTGCCTTCCTCCACGGGATTAACATGGCCGAATCCGTGATGATCGACCTCACCCGCCGGGGCATGAACCGGCAGGACGCCCACGAGCGCATCCGGCTCGCAAGCATGCAGGCCCTCGCCGAGAGCCGTCCGCTCGCAGACGTGCTCGGGAAAGACCAGGAAATTCTCCGTTTCTGCTCGCAGGCCGAGATCGCAGCTCTCCTCTCTCCGGACGCTTATATCGGGACAGCGGTCGAACAGGTGCAGGCAGTCATCGGAAAACTCCGGCCGCTGGCCTCATAACCGCTCCTTTATTCCTCTTTTTGTCCATTTTGTGTTAATATCTGTCCAAACAATAATGACAGATTTATACGGTACTACAGTTAATTCACAGTAAGATGGATAGGGAATTCTCGCTGCGGGGCATGCGGTTCACGCAGACGGACATTGTACGGTTTTCTGTCATTGCATCGCTTACGCTCTGCGCGATCCTCATTGCAGCGGTCACTGTTTCAAGAAACGACGGCATCCTGTATGCCCAGCTCTTCTATTTCCCCATTCTCTATGCGACTTATTTTTACCCGAAGAAAGGTATCGTCCTTTCGGGCATCTGCGGGATCGTCTACGAGTGCCTCGTGTACGTGACATTCTTTCCTGACGCAGTCGCGCTCTGGTCTGCAACCGGGCAGGCAGTCCTTTTTGTCTGCGTTGCGCTCGCGGTCGCGTATTTCACGAACCTGATCCGGATCTCCGAGGCCCGGTACCGGAGTATCTTCGAGAATTCGCTCCTCGGGATTGTACTCTTTGACAAGAACCGGTTTTCCATAACCATGGTCAACCAGCAGCTTGCCGCCGTACTCGGCTACACGACCGCCGAACTCTCCCAGATCTCCTTTGCCGACCTGTTCTATTCCCGAGAATACCAGCGGAAATTCTTCGAGAACCTCGGATCGGGCGAGGATATCAGGAACTTCGAGACCTGTTTTGCGACAAAGGCAAAAGAGCCGCACTGGGCAAACCTCTCGTGGAGCAGGATCGACGAGACGATCATCAGCTGTTCGGTTATCGACATCGATGCGGAAAAGCGTGCAAGAAAGGAAGCCGCTGACAGTTCCGTCCAGTACCGGCAGGTGACGGAGAGCTCCCCAACAGGTATCGTGATTACGGAGGGCACCACCATCCGTTTCGCCAACCCGGAATTTTCAAAGATCACAGGATACGAACCAAGCGAATGCGCAGGCAGGGATTTACAGGAGAATATCCTGCCGGAAGACCGGGAGCGGTTCGCTGCCTTTGCGGGCCGCTGGACTGCGGCGGCACCGGCCGCCGACCGGGCCGAATTCCGCCTCATAACAAAGAGCGGGGAGGTCCGGCGGGCCGTGCTCTACTTTACCCCGATTGTCCGGGACAACCATCCTGCCGGCCTCATCAACGTCATCGATAACACCGAATGGGAGGAATACCGCGAGCGGGTGGAGCAGACTAAGGAACGGCGGCGTGAGATGATGCGTGCGGTCGCCCACGAGCTCAGGACACCCCTCCAGCCGGTCCTCGGCTACCTCAACCTGCTCCTCCAGGACCCAAAGTCCTTTGGCGTTACCGACGAGACACGGAAGATCCTCGAACAGTGCGCAAAGAGCGTGGACAGCGAGCGCCAGATCATCAACCACATGCTGGAACTTTCCGTGCTCGAAGAGGAGGAGACCGGGCTGGAATACTCGGTCTTTTCCGTAAAGGAAATGGTGACTTCCGTGATCGCTGCGGGGGGATATGCCCTCATGGCAGATATCGCCGTCGATATTCCTGCGGGTATCACGTTCGAGGCAGACCGGCAGAAACTCTCGCGGGTTATCGAGGTCCTGATCGCAAACGGTATCGCCTATTCCAAGCCCCAGAAAAAGATCTGGATCACGTACCGCAGTTCCCCCTCCCTTCCCTTCCACCGGCTCGCCATCCAGGACAACGGCGTCGGGTTTACCGAGGCACAGTTCGACGAGGTCTTTAAACCTGAAAACGAGGTCAGGGTCGCAGAAGGCGGCAGCGGCCCGGGCCTGTCGCTTGCCATCGCAAAAAAGTACGTCCAGCTGCACGGGGGATACATCAGCGTCGAAAGCATCGTGAACATCGGGAGCACGTTTACCATCCACATCCCGAAGATACGGCCGCCGGAAAAAAAAGACAAGAGGTGAATTTGGTTGAAACCTAAAATCGTGGTCGTGGAGGACGACCAGCCCATCCTCGACCTTATGGGAATCCTGCTAAAAAAGATGGAATACAACCCGGTCCTCATCCAGAACGGACTGGACGCACTGACCTATGTCCGCTCCGAACCGCCCGCCCTTATCCTGCTCGATATCATGATGTCGCCCCTCTCTGGCTGGGAATTCCTCGAACGGCTGCGGAACGAGTACAACATGCGGGAGACGCCGGTCATCCTCTTTACCGCATCGCCGCTCGCAGAGGAGCGGGTAAAAGAAATCCACGATCCGCTCCTCGATATCCTCCAGAAACCGGTCACCTACGATGAATTAAAAGCCAAGGTCGGGCATTTCATCGCATAACGCATTTTTTGCCGGTCTTTCCGGATGCCCTTCCCCGGTCCGGCCGTACTTTTCCGGTTCATCCGGCAAGGGACATACAGCATTATCTAGGTTGAACAACGATGGAAATGTAATAAAATCCGATCTCCTCCCCCCGTTTGAGGCTGCAATGATATCTGTCCTGTATGTCGATGACGAATCTGCCCTCCTTGAAGTCACCAAGATATTCATGGAACGGGGCGGCGAATTTTCTGTCGACACGGCGACATCGGCAAAAGAGGCAGTCACAAAACTCAAAGCATCGCACTTTGACGCACTCATCTCCGATTACCAGATGCCGGAGATGGACGGCATCGAACTCCTGAAGTACCTCCGCCCGCGCTGCAATGGCATGCCGTTTATCCTCTTTACCGGCAAGGGGGGCGAAGAGATCGCAGGCGAAGCGCTCAATGCCGGCGCGGACTACTATATCCAGAAAGGGGGGTCTCCCCGGACACAGTTTGCCGAACTCGAAACAAAGATCCGGTCGGCAGTTGCCCGACGCAAAAGCGAACTGGAGCTCCGGCGTTCCGAAGAGAACTTCCGGGCACTTATCGAAAACCTAAACGAAATTGTCTGGGCCGCAGACCCCGAAGGTACGATCGCGTACATCAGCCCGGGCATCAGTCGTCTCGGATACGAACCGCGGGATATCACTGGAAAAGACCTCTCTCTCCTTGTCGCAGCCGAGGATATTCCTGATGTCGCCCGACACCTTGCCGCGGCAAAAGCCGGTGTCACGGAACCCTTCGAGTTCAGGATCCTTGACCGGACCGGGAAGACCCGGTGGATCCAGGTATCCTGCCGGCCCAGGACCGAAAACAGCAGCGTTACCGGCATCATGGGCACGCTCACCGAGATATCCGCAAAGAAAATGGAAGATGCGGATATCCGGGGAAAGGAGCGCCTCCACCGGCTCCTGATGGATGCGGCTGCCGACGGGATCGTTGCGCTCGATCCCGATACCGGCAGCCCGACCGATTATAACGATGAAGCCTGCCGCATCCTCGGGTATACCCGCGACGATTTTGCACGGAGCCACGCCAGGGACTGGGAAGCACCGGATGCCCCGCAGCAGTTCTCACGGGTCCTCCACGAGGTGCCGCAGACCGGGCAGAGCACGTTTGAGACCCGGTTCCGTACCCGGGACGGGACGTTCCGGGACATCCGCGGAACCGCACAGCGGATCGACGGCGGGATCCGACAGTGGATCGGCGTCACGTTTCGGGATATCACAGACGAGAATACGTCAGCGCAGCGGCTGGTAAACAAGGCTGCCGAATACAGCGACCTGTACGAGGAGGTGCCTGTTGCCGGCTTCGCCCTTTCTCCCGCGGGGATCATCGCCGCAGCGAACCGGGCCGGCATGGCCCTGCTCGCAGACGGACAGAAACCTCCCCTGGGTACCCCCCTGCGGAGTTACATAACCGCAGACGGGCAGGCTCTGTTCGATGCAATGTTAGTGGAACTTGCCGTATCCGGCAGTGTCCGGGAAAAGATCTTTTCCCTTGACCGTCCGGGAAAAGCGGCGGTTACGGCACGGTTCAATGGGACTGCGATCCGCGATCCCGACGGGAGCCTGCGCCGGTTCTCCGTAACGCTTGCCGATGTCTCCGCGCTTGTTGCCGAACGGGAAGCGGAGCATACCGCAGCGCGTACGGCAAAGGGCATCATCGCCGGTCTCCGGGACGGGGTTATTGCCTGCACCCCGGACCTTCTCGTAACGGAATGGAACGAGGCCATGGAGGATATCTCCGGCATCCCTGTAAAAGACGCGATCGGAAAACTGCTCACAGAAGTGCTGTCGTTTTCCGGGGAGACCCGGCCGGATTCGGCAGCCTTGCGTGCCCTTGCCGGGGAGATCGCGGTGATCCCGGACACACCCTACGAGTACCAGGGCACGGGAAAGAACGGGTGGTGCAGGGTCGTCTTCTCCCCGGTACGAGACGATACCGGATCAATACGGGGAATTGCCGGCATCGTGCAGGAAATCACGGCCCGCACGCAGGCTGCCCGGAGGATACGGGCACAGAACCGGCTGTATGCGATCGGCGAAGGAGTGCGATCCGCTGCTCTGGAGGCACGGCACCTGGAGGCATTCCTCGAAGAGACCTGCCGGCTCGCAGCCGGGACAGAAGGCGTCAGTCTGGCCTGGACTGGACTCTTCGACCATGCCGCGGGCATCCTCCGCCCGGTGGCATCTTTTGGGGATACCGGGGACCTGCCAAAAGAGGGATTTACGATCGGCGATACCGACAGCGGCGCGGGACCTGCCGCGGATGCAATCCGCACGGGCAACCCTGTCACCAGTGAAGATCCCTCTGGGCATGCACGCTCGCTTGCCGCGATCCCGTTCCGCCTCAACGGCAATGTCGTGGGTGTCCTTACCCTCGGCTCGGACGAACCGGACGCCTTTTCAAAAGCCGAAGACGACCAGTTTGCGCTCCTTGGCTCGGCACTCACCTCCGCTCTCGACCTTCTCGACAAAAAAACTCTCCGGCGCCATGCGGGAAAAGGCTCGCACGGAAGCTGGGAGCGGACCCGGTTCCTGGCCGAAGGACTCGAAACCGCGTCAATTCCTTTTGCGGTAATCTTTCCTGACGGGACGACCGGGGCGGTAAACGCGGCGCTCTGCAGGTTCCTTGGTTACTCCGAGGAAGAACTGCTCGCCCTCTCCCTTACCGGACTCTTTTCCAAAAAGGATACAGTAGCGGATGCATGCCGGCATGTCCTTGCCACGCAGGTTCCCGGACGATTTGAATCTGCCCTGCGGGCAAAGAACGGGACAGAAATCCCGGTCGAGATCTTTTTACAGTCAATGACTGATGGAACGGATGGCGGGCAGTGCGTCTCGGTCTTTATCACCGACCGCTCCCCGCAGGTTACGGAGTTTGCACGGCTCACGCAGGAAAACGACCGCTCGCACATGCTCCTTGAAACCTGCAGCGCGCCGCTCCTGCTCGTGGGCGCACGCGGAAACGTTCTCTGGGCAAATTCGGCAGCCTTCACGCTCTTTATGCAGCAGGTACCCGGTTTCTCCCTTGCACCGGAGAGCGGCAGCGGGGATCCGAGGTTTATTGAGCTCATCCGGACCTGTAACGAAACCGGGAAGGCGCAGGGAACCCTGCGCCTCGTCCGGACAGACGGCTCACCCTTCGATGCAGAAGCAGCCGCACGCCGGTTGGAGAACAGGGACGGCGAGCCGGCGTATACGCTCGTGCTCCGGGAGATCGACAGCGCAGAAACCTCCCGGACAGCGCACAACGATAGCCCCGACCCGCTCCCTGCGTTCCTTGACGGACTGCCCTTCCCGGTCCGTAGGGTACTCCCGGAGGGTGCGGGCATGTTTTTCAACCGGGCTTGGCTTGCGTTCACCGGCCGTTCCGCCGCAGAAGAGGACGACGATGGCTGGCTTGACGGGGTATACCAGGATGACCGCCAGCAATACGGAACCGCCCTTCGCGGCCACACGACAGGTGTATCCGGACCTTTCGACTACCGCCTGCGTTCTGCCGAAGGCAGGTACCGTTGGGTCCGGGAGATCCGGTACCCGGATACCGAGGAGAACGGCACGGGCGGGGGCGTCACCTGTCTCTGCCTTGACATTGACGGGCAGAAAAAAGAAGCGATCGCGCTTGCAGAGGAAAAAGTGCGATATGCGGCTGCGTTCGAACGGGCTGGCGAAGGCATCCTCTTTGTCGAAAACGACCGTATTACCGGTGCAAATCCTGCTGCGGCGAACCTTCTTGGCATCCCGCATGCGGATATCGCCGGCCATACCCTTCGGGATTATTCCCCGGCCGCCCAGCCGGACGGTACGGATTCCGCCAGGGCAATCCAGGACAACCTTTCCGCTGCGTACAGCGGCGAGGTCCGGGTGTTTTCCTGGACTTTTTCAAAGCCCGACGGTACGACGGTCGGGACACGGATCACCCTTGCCGCCGTACCGTTGCCGGGGGTCCGGCAGGCATGTGCGGTGATCGAGGACACTACCCGCGAAGACCGGGCAGGACAGGAGATTGCCCGGCTCGCTGCATTCCCGGCCTTGAATCCCAACCCGGTCTTCGAGGTCCGGCCGGACCGGACCTTCAGTTACATGAACCCGGCTACCACAAATGTGCTCCTCGCCCTCGGCCTTTCCCCGGACCTCTCGGTATTTTTACCCGTTGACTTCGACAAGGTTGTCCCTGCAGATGCGGCAGCGGCACCGGTGAGGGCGTGCCGGGTCGTGCAGATCCGCGAACGGTACTTCCACGAGTCGATCTGCATAATCCCCGGGCAGACCTCTGTCAGGGTTTACGCATACGATATCACCGACCGGGTGCATGCAACGGAAGCGCTTTCGTATGCCAACCACAAGCTGGGTATCCTCACGAGCATCACCCGGCACGATATCCAGAACAAACTGAGCGGCGTCTTTGGCTATCTCGACCTGCTCAGGGGGTCCTTGCGCGACCCGCAGCTGATCGGGTACCTCGACAAGGCGGAAACCTCGGCAGAGGCAATCCGCCACCATATCGATTTCACCCGGGATTACGAATCGCTCGGGGGAACCGCACCGGTCTGGCAGGAAATCCGCCCCATACTCGCAGACGTGCGGTCCCGGTTCGATCTCACCGAAATCTCCTTTGAGGACCCCGCACCCGGATTTGCCGTCTTTGCCGACCCGATGTTTGCCAAGGTTCTCTACAACCTTGTCGACAACTCGCTGCACCACGGCGTGCATGTCCGGCATATCCGGGTACAGAGCCACCCCTCCGATACCGGGTGCCTCCTGACCTATGAAGACGACGGCGTGGGAATCCCGCAGGACAAAAAGGAGCTGATCTTCGAGCGCGGCTTTACCACTTCGTCGGGAACGTCCCGGACCTCCGGCCTCGGCCTGTTCCTGGTCCGGGACATCCTTGCCATCACCGGCATTACGATCCATGAGACGGGGGTAGCCGGGGAGGGCACGCGATTTGAGATCGCCATTCCCCCGGGTAAGTGGCGGTCGGGGCCGGCACCCTAAATACTATTTTTTCCCACGGAGGAATGGGAAAACCCCGGGTTGACTTTTAAAAAAACGACACGGACGGGAAACAACCCGGCTGATAAGGACAAAATCCTCTCCGAACCACAATCGCACGATCTCCCGTACGGGAAAAACAAAAAATAAAAAAAGATTTTTGGATTTTCAGATATACCGCGCCTTGAGCGAGAGCTTGCGCGGGGTATAGAGCGGGCGGAACGGCTTGCCTGCAATCTCTGTCTTGACCGCTGCGATAAGGGCATCCGTGGTCAGCTGCTCCTTGTACGGCTTGTTCGGCTCGGACTTCCGGCGGATAGTGACGGTGAGCTTCTTACCGGCCATCTCTTCGTCGCCTACAACAATCACGTAGGGCACCCAGTCCATACCGGCTTCGCGGACTTTTTTGCCCACGCTCTCGTCGCGGTCATCGAGATCGCAGCGGATGCTCTGGGCATTGATCGCATCGCAGATCTCCTTTGCATACGCGGTGTGACGCTCGGTAACCGGCACGACCCGGACCTGAACCGGCGAGAGCCAGGTCGGCAGGGAGGGTACCTTCTGGGTCGAGATGTTCTCAAGGATTGCGCAGATCACGCGCTCGACACTGCCTGTCGGGGAGCAGTGGAGGATCGGCGGGTAGACCGGGGTGCCGTCTTCCTTATAGTACTTGATATTAAACCGGGTTGAGCTCTCGACATCGATCTGAACGGTCGGGTTCTCGATGGGCCGGTTCTGGCCGTCGATTGCCGCGAGGTCGATCTTGGCCTCCCAGTAGTGGACGCGCTCGGAGAGGACTTCGATAAGCATCGGGCAGTCGGACTCTTTGACGATCTTCTTGACCCATGCCTCGTTCTCGTCGTAGAACTTCTTCGTGCACCGGAATGCGGCGACGAGTTTTGTCTCAAAGTCCCGGCCGGTCTGCCAGCCGATGGCAAGCTGCTCTTCAAAGCACTTCATGGCCTCGGGCATATCGGTACAGAGCGAGTGCATATCGGGCATCGTGAATGCACGGAGCCGCTTTAACCCGATGACTTCCCCTTTCTGTTCGTGCCGGAAGGAGTAGGTGGAGAGCTCGTACATCTTTAAGGGGAGGGTGTTTTTCGAGATGTGCATGTCCCGCATGATCGAGAACATGCCAAAGCATGCGGCAAACCGGAGCATCATGTTCCGGTTGTTGCTCTTGAACCGGTACTGCCGCTCGCCGAACTTTGCCGCGTGCTCACAGATCGCCTTGTCACCAAGGTCGTACATGACCGGGGTCTCTACCGGGGTCGCGCCGTACGGGAGCACGAGCGCAAGGACGTAATCGGCAAGGAGGTCGCGGACAAGCTTACCCTTGGGCATCCAGCGCAGGCAGCCGACATCGCTCGCGGGCTCGTAGTCGACGAGCTCCTTTGACCGCATCAGTTCGACGTGGGCCGGTTCTCCGCCGGTCGGTTCTGCAACGCCCAGTTCCTTTTTGACCAGGCAGCCGAACGGTGTGTTGTCGAGGTACTCGTGGTAGTCATGGGTCTTCCCGTCGGGGGTCATGACAAACCAGTCGTGGGTAACCTCTTTCTTGCCCTTCTTTTTCGAGACAAGCTCACCCTCTTCGCCACCGGGGACGATGGTCTTGGAAAGCTCGGAGAGCGGGTGGCCCTTGCAGGAGATCTTGAACGATTTGTACCAGCCGAACGGGGCGCGCTTGACCTTAAACCCTTCTTCGGTGAGGCCGTCCTTGAGCGCATTTAAGGCCGGTATGGCGACATCGGCGGGTGCGAGGTCGCTTGAAAGGTGGGCGTACGGGTAGATGACGATCTTGTCTGCGTGCACCTGCCCGGCGGTGGTCTTTACTTCCTCGACAGCCTGGGCGACGACGCCCTCGATGTCTTCCTGGTCGACAGATTCAACCGCAGAGAATACCGTGAGCGCGTCTTCTTCGCGGTCAGCGAGAACGGCTCCCTCCTCTGCCATCTTCGTTTTCTTTTTGGCTTCGTATTCGATGTAATCCGAATGTATCAGAAGAAGTCGCATAGCTTCATCTCCAAACCGGAACGATTATTCGTATAAATTGGATCCTTAAGGTATATACCCTCATTGCCCCCGGAATCCCAAAAAAAAGGAGCCGCTCACGGGCCGGAACTCAGGTCTTTTTCCGGTTCTCGTGATACCGCGAGAGGGTTGCCTGGTGCTGGTTGAGATATTTCGCATCGGCCTTCTTGTCGTACGGGTTTTCCGCCCGCTCGGTTGTGTAAAATACCAGCTGGCCGATCGGCATACCGGCGTAGACCTTTACCGGCCGGGCGTTCACGTTTGCCATCTCAAGGGTGATAGTTCCGGCAAATCCTGCATCGATCCATCCCCCGGTCTGGTGGAGGGTGACACCGAGGCGGGCGATGCTTGACTTGCCCTCGATGGTCGCCACGATATTATCCGGAAGGCCGATGCATTCGAGGGTTTCGGCAAGGACGAACTGCCCCGGGTTTAAGGTAAACGAATCGGCGTGGATCTCACCTACGTCCGCGGTCACGCTCGACCGGTCGTAGGGATCGATTATCTGCGTCCCGGGCTCGTACCAGACAAAATGGTTCCCGAGCCGGATATCGACAGAGTTGGGCTGGATGAGGGCCGGGTCGTACGGGTCGATTTTGATGTGGCCCCGGGCGATCCGGTCCCGAAGCTGCCAGTCGACAAGGATCATGCTAGCATACGCGTTTGTGCTGCCGGAAGATAACCCCTCCCCGTGTCGGAAATCCGGTTTCACGGCCCTGCACTATCAGGCAAATCCACATCACGGAAACTGCCCGGCATTCCTGTGCCGGCACAAACAAATCTATCAGGATCTGACAGGTACTATTCTTCCGGAGTCTCCACATGACTGAAAATTCACGCGAGGACCTCAAAGAAAAAGTACTGACCGTTAACGATCTGGTTGCCTACCAGCCCGGGACCGTTGCAAGCCGGATGATCGTCTTTAAAAAAGCCGGCACGATTACCGCATTTTCCTTCGATGCCGGGGAGGGGCTCTCGGAGCACACCGCACCCTTCGATGCAGTACTCACGGTAACGGACGGGGCCGCCGAAGTACAGATTGCCGGTACGCCCTTTACCGTAAAGGCCGGGGAGATGATCATCCTGCCGGCCAATAAGCCCCACGCGGTCTTCGCGCACGAGCGCTTCAGGATGCTGCTCACGATGATCCGGGAATAAATCCCGGAGACCGTTCACGGTTTTTCCCGGCGGGAGAAGATATACAGGACCTCAATGAGCGTCCGGTCGGCAAGCGTGAGGAGTTCGATGTTGAGGTTCATGCTCACGGGATCGCCGTTTGCCTGCCGGATCTCCACGGGATAGGGCCAGCGGACAAGCGTTTCTCCTGCAGCACGGGTCTTTTCGATCAGATCGTCCAGCGGGTCCCAGCTCGTACAGGCAATGGGGAGCGCCTCGCGGAGAGGTTTACCGGTCACATCGTCGCGGCTGATTCCTGCCAGGCGTTCGAGTGTCGCGTTGACCCGCCGGATCTTCCCGTCCGGATCGGTTGTCACGATACAATCGGTAACGAGATCAAACATCGATGTGACGATCCGCTGGATGGCAGTCGAACGTGCATACATCCGGTACTTGTTGATCGCCATCTCGATGTTCGAGACCAGTTCCTTCTCGTTGAAGGGCTTGAGGAGGAAACTGTACGACTTGGTCTTGATCACCCTCGAAATTGTCAGGTCGTCGGAATACGCGGTCAGGAAAATGACCGGTATCTCGTAAAAGAGATTGATCTGGTCGGCGGTCTCGATCCCGTCCATCGGCCCCTGCAACCGGATATCCATCAGGATCAGATCGGGCCAGCGTTCTTTTGCGATGCGGAGGGCATCGGGACCAGTTGCCGCCGTCCCGACGACCTCATATCCCCTCCGCGCGAGGGTCTCTTCCAGTTCCATTGCGGTTACCGCTTCATCTTCAACAATCAGGATCTTGCTCATGTTTCCCCTCCGTACAGGGAAATCCAGTACATGTTTTCTGCCCATTGCCTGCCGGGATCTGTCATCGTCTTTTCCCCCACTTATTGCCGGAGCTCCGGCTTCTGCGGATCGATCTTTGTCATCGTCACCACCATCTCGCTCACGATCTTTGCAATTTCCTTAAGGGAGGGATCTTTTGCGTCGCCCGAGATCTGTACGATCCTGCCCATCTGCGCAAGCAGCCCCTCGTAACTCTCGTGGATGTCGTGGAGTTTCTGTTCGTACTTCTGTTCTTTGGAGATGTCCTTTAGGATCACGGCTACGAACCGGACCGTGTCTCCCGAAACGAGCGGTACGCGGACAAGCGAATACGTTGCCTGCCGGTCCCCGGCAACAAGGGTCTTTTCCATCCGGCTGATCCGCCGCGTTTCGAAGACCTCCCGGTACATCCGGGGGGTGCCGAGGAACTCCTGCGGTGCAAGATCGAAGACTGTCCGGTCGCCCGGGACTGCAAGATAGCCCATCCGGGAAAAGAACTGCTCGAGCGCGTTGTTGAAATAAACCAGGTGCATCCCGCTGTCGATGACAAAGACCGGGATATCGATGACATCGAGGATGGCCTTCTCGAACACTACCGGGGAGGGAGCCGGTTCCACCGGGGCACGGGACCGGGCCGCTGCCGAAGCGGTCGGTGCGGCAGCCTGCGGGAGCGGTGCAGGGGGCACATGGGGGGCATCTTTCCCGCCACCCTGCCGCACGAGCCGGTGCTTGTACAGCGCGATCTCGATAGTAGAATGGAGTTCCCGGTCCCGGAACGGTTTGATCAGGTACCCGTAGGGCTGTGTCTTCATCGCCCGCTCCAGCGTCTTTTCATCGGCATGCGCTGTGAGATAGACAATAGGGATGGGGTACTGCTCGCCGATCTCTTCTGCCGCGGATATCCCGTCCCTTTCCCCCTTGATACGGATATCCATTAAGATCAGGTCCGGCTTTTCGCTCCCGGCCATCTTCACGGCCTCGTCCGCCGTAGATACCGGGCCGACAACCACATAGCCCATGTTGTGCAGGGCGTCTTCGAGGGTCATGGCAACGATGGTCTCGTCCTCGACTACCATGATCCGTTTTTCCGACATTTTTAAGCCCCCTTTACGCTCTTTGGCTGCCCGGGCGGGAACCGCATGAAAAATGCCGTGCCGTGATCGGATCGGACGTTCATCGTCCCTTTGAGCTGGTCCTGGACAAGCCTCGTGACGAGCTTGAGGCCGAGGCTGGTTGTCCGGGAGATATCGAGATCCGGCGGCAGGCCTACACCATTGTCGGCTACGGTCAGTTCCAGAAAGCCCTCCGGATCCTTATGGAGCCCGATATGGATCGTGCCGCTCTCGCGCCCGGTAAAGGCATATTTGAGGGAGTTTATCACGAGCTCGTTGATGATGAGGCTCGCCGGTACTGCCGTGTTCATGTCCAGGGGGATATCGTCGACATCGACATCCATGGCTACCTTCACATCCCTCTCGTCCGACATTAACAGGGTATTTGCGAGGTTGGTGATGTGCCGCCGTGCACTGATGTTTGCGAGGTTCCCGGACTGGTACAGGCTCTCGTGGACAAGAGCCATCGTGATCACCCGGGTCTCGCATTCCCGCAGTGCATCCAATGCCTGGGGATTGGTAATCTGCCGGGACTGGAGACGGATGAGACCGGAAATGATCTGGAGGTTGTTTTTGACCCGGTGATGGATCTCCATGATGAGGATCGATTTCTCTTCCAGGGATGCCTTGAGCGTCTCCTCGTATTTCTTCCGTTCCGTGATATCTACGATTGTACCGACATACCCGCTGGCGAGACCTTCTGCGTTCCTCCGGGCAAGCGCCCGGACAAGTATCCAGGCAATGGTGCCATCCTTGTGCAGGAGACGCTGTTCTGTTGTGAACTCGTCCCCTTTGTTCAGGAAAGACTGCCACTCCTCTCCGACTGCTGCGCGATCATTCGGGTGGATCGCGGATAGCCACCCCGAACCGGCAGCTTCATCAACGGTGATATCCATAATCCGGCACCACTGGTCGTTTACAAAGAAATACTGGCCCCGGCTGTCGACAAGGAAGATCCCGACCGGGGCGATCTGCGCAAGGCTGCGGAACATATCTTCGCTCTCGTGGAGCGCAGTCTCTGCGAGGGTACGCTTGGTGATGTCCATGATGGTACCGATGATTCCCCGCTCCCCCTGGTAATCCACCGTTTTGCTGTAGAGTTCGAGTACGATCCGGGTACCGTCCTTTTTTATCCCGTTGACGATATAGTGGGCAGATTCTTCGCGTCCCTCCTCTTTATTTACCCTGTGCGTCTCCACAAGTTCGCGGTCACCGGGATCGATCAGGTTGCTGATGAACGGCCGGCCCGTGATCTCCCCCGGGGTATAACCGAAGATCTCGGCAAACCGCGGGTTGACGTACTCGAGGATCTCGTCGCGGAGCAAAAAGATCCCCACAAGAGAATGCTCCACCGGGTTCTGGTAGATTTCAACGAGGGTGCGGTGGTGGATCGCAGCCCCGAGGATCTCCCCTGCAGTCATGAGTGCATCGATCTCGACCTGGGACCAGGTATGGTCCTCGGTCCCCTGCTCGATGGTCAGGACTCCCCACCAGTGCGACTCGGCCATGATGGGGATATTAATTAAGGAAAGGTTCTGGTTTTTTTGTGCATATTCGTCAGATATAAACGGCAGGTCACTCACGGAAAGAAAGGCCGGTTCCCCCCGCGACAACTTCCCGTACACTTCCGGGAAGAGTTCCTTATATGAGATATCCTGCACGTTTAACCGGTCGATCCGGGGATAAAACCCGGGCGCGGTCCATTCAAATGCCATACTGACACGGACCTCCGGGGGGGTTTTTCCCGGGGGTACGCGGTTCTGGAAAAGACAGACACGTCCCGCACCGGTGGCTTTCCCCAGTATTTCGATAACCGACGGGATCTCTTCGCTCCAGGTCGAGCCATGGAGCGGTTCTTTGAGGAACCGGTCAGCGGCGTAGCTGACGGCTTCAAGAATTGCAGTCCGGTTGCGCAGCATCTCTTCTGCCTGCCGGCGCTCGGTGATATCGCGGGAGATCCCAAAAAAGACCGGCTCGCCGTTCCATATACCTCTGCGCACCTGGCATTCCACTTCGATGGCAATGCCGCTTTTGGTAAAAAACGTGAGGGGACAGGTGTCCATTCCGCAGGACATCAGGTCTCCGATAACGTCCGCGATCCGGTCCTTGCGATCCGGTTCCCGCAGCATCTGGATTGACTGCCCGATGAGGTCCGCACGGGCATAGCCCAGTTTCCGTTCGACCGCCTTGTTGATCCCGACAATTTTTCCGTCGGCATCGAGGACCAGCACCAGATCGTCGATGGTATCAAAAAGGGTGTGGAGGTTTTCCTCTTCCCGCCGTATCCGCTCTTCGGCCCGTCTTTTTTCAAGCGCAGTTCCGAGCTGCTGGCCAATTGCACGGAGCAGGGACTGTTCGTCCCCGGTAAAAATATGACGGTTTACGGAACCCACGGTAATGGCGCCAATCACCGTTCCCCCGGAAGTGACCGGCACGGACGCGACTGATACAAGGCCCCCCGTAAAGAGACCGGGGAGATCCCTGCCTGAAAGGTCATCGATAAACTGCGCCTCGTTTTTACAGATGGCCGAAAACGGCGGGGTGTCGATCGGCAGTTTCCGGACATCCACCCCGGGCGAATACGGGGTGTTTTTGCCGTACTCCAGCCGTGCCGTGTGGTCCGAATAATCGATGAGGTACAATCCTCCGCTCTCGAACCGGAGCGTCTCAAGGATGGTCTCTACGGTCTCCCGGATAAGGGCATCTGCATTTTTGGTCGTTTCCGAGAGGGAGATGATCCGGTTGATAATTGCGAGCCGGGCTGCCTGTGCCGCAATCTCCTGTTCTGCATGTTTCCGCTTGGTGATATCGACAATCGTAATTGCGGTGAGGTCCACATCGTCGATCCTGGTACGGCTCACCAGGATGTCGCGGCGGGTCCCGTCGGGATTTTTGAGGTTGATCTCGCGGGCAGTACTATCGGCGGATTCATCCACCGGTTCCCGAATGAAAGAGACAAGGGGTTCCGGGAAAACGTCAATAATCCGGGTTTTTCCTTCCTTAATATCTGCAACCCCGAGTATCTCATGACACCGGGGATTCATCTCGCTGACCGTTCCGGCAACAAGATTGACCAGGCAGATCCCGTTCTCCGAGTGCCGGAACAGTTCGAGGTGCTTTGTCTCGCTGACCCGGAAATCTGAAAAGAGCGAGGAGAGGACGACACTGAGACTGACATAGACATAAAACTGCATGAACGGTGTCAGCATGTCCGGGCTGCCAAACGCTCCCACCGATCCAAACGAGATCACAAGATAGAAACAGCTGACCCCGAGGCTCAGCGGCACTGCGTGGCGGGGATACTTGAACGAGAGGATGATAATCGGGAAATAGAATACCTGGCTGATAATGACAAGGAATCCCTTTGTCAGAAAGAAGGTTGCAATTTCAGCGAGGATGAACGTAACGATAAGCGTGCAGAGGACTACGGTCTGTACCCGGGAAAATCTCCTCTGCACCGGCGTCTCCACGTTACGCCTCCCGAACCTTCCTGCGGTACTGCAGGCAGGGAACCGTAATCTCGAAGCGGGCACCCACCCCGGGCATACCGGTCTCGGTAATCGTCATTCCGCTGATCTCGAGGATCTCCTGGACAAGGAAAAGACCCTTTCCCCCGCCAAACTGGATATTGTGGGAGAACAGTCCTTTTTTTACCGGCTCCGGGATCCCCGTCCCGTTATCTTCGATTATAAGAACCCCGCGATCTCCCTCCTCACGGAAGGTGATTGTTATACGATCGACGTGGCCGCCATGACGGACGGCATTTTCAAAGAGATGGCTGAAAACCTGTGAGAAGAGCGGGTCGGCAAAGATCTCGAGCGGCCCGGTCGTATTCTCCACAACGATACTTTTCAGCGGTACCGCATCGGTTGCGGACCGGACCAGGTGGCCGATATCCTGCCATGCTTCGGTCTTGTGTCCGATCCTGCTGTATTCGCCCTCGAACCGGATACGGTTCCGGATGTGCCGGACAAGGTCGCCGGCTTTTTTTACATATTCCTGATCGGGGGAATCAGGAGGGAGGTCCTGCCCGATCAATTCGATATACCCGTTGATGGCAAGTGCCTTGTTGAAGATATCGTACTGGGTGATATGGTCAATTACGGTTGCCTTGAAGAGTTCGCGCTTGAGTTCCTGCTCGGCAAAAAACGCCCGGTGTTTGTAGAGCGCAATCTCGATCGAGGTGTAGAGCTCGTTTTTCCGGAACGGTTTGATGAGGTACCCGAACGGGTGCGTGGCAATCGCTTTATCGACGGTCTTCGGGTCCGAGTGGGCAGTCAGGAAGATCACCGGTATCTTATAGAGGTGATAGATATGATCTGCCGCACTAATCCCGTCAATATCTCCCTTGAGACGGATATCCATTAAAATTAGATCGGGACGTTTTTCTGCAGCGATGGCGATGGCATCCTGCCCGGTCATGACCGGGCCGAGAACTTCGTACCCCATCTGCTGGAGAACAGACTCGATCTCCATTGCAATAACAACCTCGTCTTCAACGACAAGGATCCGGCCGGTCGTTGTCAAACCCCCCCTTTCTCATAACAAGACATCCTCCTGACGGTCCCAAAAAAAAGATTGCCGAAATAATACGACACGAATCCGGGGACACCAGCATTTAAGGCTGGTGATACCGGGATTCGGTGTCATGGTGCTCTGCAGATAATTTCTAACGATAGTATATAGATGTAACCAAAATAATAATCAAAATTAACAAGGTACCGGGAGAAATTATTCTGTAAAACGCGGGGAAATACCCTGCAAGGCAACAACAGATACTAATGTATATATATTTTTCTTGCTATGGGTGAAGGGCCACACCGGTTCGGCGCGGATCCGCCAGGGGAACCAGTTTTCCTTAATTTTTAGGAAAATATTAATCAATCACTTAATCATTAAGTGATTTAGTACGTGATACCTGCTAAAGAGACTGTCCCGGGCCTGCCGGACCTGTACCGCTGCTGGATGCGCATCTGGAATAAAATGAATATCATGGAGAGCATCCCCTGCAGCTTCGGGATAGACGATCCGCTTTGTCTCTCGGAGATCCATACGATCCAGGCTATTGGCGATACCCCGGATAACAATGTCCGGACCATTGCCGGGATCCTCGGCGTGACACCTTCGGCAGCATCGCAGGTGATAACGAAGCTCGCCCGGCGCGGACTCGTCCGCAAGGTCCGGGGAGTCAGGAATGAAAAGGAAGTCATTCTCGAATTGACCGATTCAGGCCGGACTGCGTATTCCTGCCATGCGCAGATCCACCGGCAGATCTACGAACATATTGCCGGCCAAATCGGCCCCCTGACAGAGAACGAGCGGGCTACCCTCGGACGGGTCTTTTCTGCATTTGAAAACGTATACGACGAACGCATCGCCGAACTGGCATCCGGGGCAACGGATACCCGGCACCCGGAAATGACAACAGGAGGAAAACAATGACAACAACGGATAAATCTGCACAACAGGAGATCGTGATCGGCGTTGGCAAAATGATGTGCGCCCACTGCGCAAAGCGGGTGGAAACGGCCCTCGGGCGGCTGCCCGGTGTCTCCCGGGCCACCGTTACCCTGGAGAAAAAACAGGTGGCAGTCGTGTTCGATCCTTCGATCGCTTCACCGGAAGAGATGGAAAAAGCCATTACCGGTGCGGGTTACCAGTACCTTGGGATAGTTACGGGGGAATGATCTGTGCCGGAACCGGAGAAGAAGAAAGCGGAACTTAAGATCTCGGGAATGCACTGCGCAACCTGTGCAGTATCCGTGGAAGAAGCACTTGCGGGCGTAAAGGACGTCAGCAGCGCACAGGTGAACTTCGGGACCGAGACCGCACAGGTGGAATTCGATCCGAAAAAGACCAGCCTTGCCGAGCTCGAAAAGGCGGTCAGGGACGCCGGTTACGAGGTAACTAACCGCGAAGTTGTGATAAAAGTCGGGGGGATGATGTGTGCAACCTGCGTCCAGACGGTTGAAGCCGCCCTTCGGGCGCTTCCCGGCGTGATAACGGCAAACGTCAACCTCGCAAACGAGCGGGCGTATGTTACCTACAACCCTTCGGTCACGACCGTCGCGGATATGAAAAAGGCGATCGAGGACGACGGGTACCAGTACCTCGGCATTGCGGGGGAAACAAGCGACGCCGAAGAGAAAGCGGCCCGGGATGCGGATCTCCACGACAAGTTCATGCGCTTTGTTGTCGGGTTTGCGGTGAGCATCCCGCTGATGCTCCTCATGTGGGTGCCGCTCGGGATCCCGATGCAGATGCTCGCTTACGGGATGCTTATCGTCTCCACCCCGGTCTTTGTCTGGGTCGCGTACCCCATCTTCAAGGCCGCACTCACAGCACTCAGGAACAAGACCCTCTCGATGGACGTTATGTACGCGATGGGCACAGGCGTCGCTTATGTCGCGAGCGTAATGGGCACGTTTTCGATCGTGCTGACAAGCGATTACATGTTCTACGATACCGCGATCATGCTCGCGGCGTTTCTGATGCTCGGACGATACCTCGAAGCCCGGGCAAAAGGGCGGACCTCAGATGCGATCAAAAAACTTGCCGGCCTCCAGGCAAAGACCGCGACTGTGATCCGTGAAGGAAAAGAGGTCGAGGTCGCAGCTGAAGACCTTGCCGTGGACGACATTGTCATCGTAAAGCCCGGCAACCGGATACCGGTCGACGGCGAAGTCATGGCCGGCGAGAGTTACGTGGACGAGTCGATGATCACCGGCGAACCGGTCCCGCCCCTGAAAGCAAAAGGAAGTACTGTTGTGGGCGGCACGATCAGCACGAATGGTGTCCTCTCGGTCAAAGCCACCAAAGTCGGCAGGGATACGGTGCTCGCACAGATCATTAAGCTCGTCGAGGATGCACAGGGGTCAAAGCCGCCCGTGCAGCGGATCGCCGATGTCGCGGTCACGTATTTCATCCCGGCAGTTCTCCTCATTGCATCCTCCGCCTTTGTCGTATGGTACTTCCTCCTCGGTTCATCGCTCCTCTTCGCGCTCACAACATTAATCTCGGTCCTCGTGGTCGCCTGCCCGTGTGCCCTTGGCCTTGCCACGCCGACGGCGGTCACGGTCGGGATCGGCCGCGGGGCAGAACTCGGGATCCTGATCCGGAACGGTGAGGCGCTCGAAACCGGCGAGAAGGTGACGACCGTCATCCTCGACAAGACCGGCACGCTCACGAAGGGAAAGCCGGAGGTGACCGATCTTGTCGCGGCCGGCGTCAGCGAAGCGACGCTCCTTTCCCTCGCTGCGGCAGTCGAAAAGAACTCCGCCCACCCGCTCGCCCAGGCAGTCGTCCGTGCTGCCGGGGCAAAGGGGGTGGCGCAGGAGACCGCAGACTCCTTCGACACTCTTGGAGGAAAGGGTGTCTCTGCAAAGGTGCTCGGCGAGGAGGTGCTGGTGGGCAACCGCACGCTCATGCAGGACCGGGGCGTTATCGTCCCATCGGAACTCGATGCAAAGATCCAGGCCTTCGAGCAGGAGGGTAAGACCGCAGTCATCGTCGCTGCCGGCGGGCAGGCTGCCGGTGTTATCGCAATTGCGGATACCTTAAAAGAGACGAGCACCGAAGCGGTCCGGCGCTTTAAGGAGCACGGGATTGCCGTTGTCATGGTGACCGGCGATAACCGGCGCACGGCAGAAGCAATAGCAAAAAAAGCCGGCATCGACAAGGTAATAGCCGAAGTCCTCCCCGACCGGAAAGCAGCAGAGGTCCGGGCATTGCAGGAGAGGGGAGAGGTTGTTGCCTTTGTGGGCGACGGGATCAACGATGCCCCGGCGCTCGCACAGGCAAACGTCGGGATCGCGATCGGGAGCGGGACGGACATCGCTATCGAGAGCGGAGAGATCGTGCTCGTGAAAAACGACCTGCTCGATGCAGTTGCAGCTCTCGAACTCTCCGGTAAAGTGATGAGCAGGATCCGGGGAAACATCTTCTGGGCGTTTGTGTACAACACGGTGCTCATTCCGGTAGGCGCCGGTGTCCTGTACCCGTTCTACGGATTCGTCTTCCGGCCAGAGCTCGCCGCCCTTGCCATGGCAGCAAGCTCGGTCACGGTCGTCACGCTCTCGCTCCTCCTGAAAGGGTATATACCGGAAGCAAAGAAGAGAACAGTATAAGGAGGCAAAACCATGGCAATCGATCCGATCTGCAAAATGACCGTCGATGAAAAGACGGCAAAGTTCACGAGCGAGTACAAGGGAAAGAAGTATTACTTCTGTGCACCGGGCTGCAAGAAGAAGTTCGACGCCGACCCGGCAAAGTACTCCTGAACGCGCCGGGCGGAGTGGGGACTGCCTAACCGGGCATCCTCCTCCGCGCGATCGGTCATATCTCCCCGGATTTCTCTTTTTTGAGGTATTTTCCCCATAATCTAGATATACCTGCGACAGCATATGATTTGCAATTTAGCATCAGTCACCGTCGTCCGGTCCATCCTTTGACCGACACAAAGGCGTACGTTATGGCGTTCTATCTCGTCAGCCCCGATCTTTTAAACTGGCTCATCCTGCCGATCCTCATCTTCCTCGCCCAGGTCGCAAACGTCTGCATGGAGACGCTTCGGATCATCTTTCTCTCTAAGGGCATGAAGTATCTCGCCCCGGTGATCGCGTTCTTCGAGATCATCATCTGGCTGCTCGCCATAGTCGGGGTGCTCAATAACCTCTCCAACATCTCGTACTTCCTTGCCTATGCCTTTGGATATGCCCTCGGAACCTATGTGGGCCTTGTCATCGAGGAGAAACTCTCGATCGGCATGGTGATCATGCGCATCATCACGACCGATGGCAGCGGCGAAGCGATCCAGCAGTTTTTGCAGGCGGAAAACTACGGTTCCACCATTCTTGATGCCAAAGGCGCCCGGGGCGGGGTAAAGATGATCATCTCGCTTGTCAACCGCGACGATGTCCCGAGGATCACCCGGCACATCGAGGTGACCAATCCCGGTGCATTCTTCTCGATCGAAGACGTGAAATACGTCAACCAGGGTGTTTTCCGGCCCAAAAAGCAAAACCCCTTCACCGGTTTCATCCATTCGCTCGCCGGGCCCCGCAAGCGGTAAGTGCTAAACCGGGAAGGTCCCTGTCGGCAACACCACAAATCCTAACGTTTTTTTGTATTCAGGGTAACCTTTACGCGATGCAGGTACTAACCCGCATGACGTATCGCCGCGGGGTGTGTGTCCGGTCATGAAGACCAACATGCCCCTCTCAAAGCCCATCCGCAGGTATATAGCCGAAGCTGAACGCCTGCTCGATACCGAGATCACCCTTTTGCGCAAACCAGAGGCGGCACCGGCAGGGACACTCATCGATGTCTACACCTATAATGTGGACAAGAATGTCATCATCTTCCCTGCAAACTATATCGGTCTTTTAAAGGATTTCGTGATTGCAAAGCAGTGCACGTACCTGCTCGTCAAGGGTGCAGCGGCAGAAAAAGGCGGGTACCTTGTCTGTTCGTTTAACCCGGAGTCGGTATACCGGGGAATGCGCCAGATCTACCTCGATGCCTTAAAAGACGAGGTAAAGAAGGACAAGAAGCTCCCGGTAAACAAGCTCATCGAGATGCTTTTTATGCTCTACCGGCAGTTCCACGAGGACATCAGCGAACTCCCCTGGAACCCGATAGTGAATGCCAGAGTCTACCACCGCATGGAGCAGCTCCGTAAGACCCAGCTCTATATCCTCTTAAAAGACGGCAAGAAGGACATGGACGAGATGTCGGACATGATGGAGATTATCCCCCGGAGGTACTTCGTGCTCGACAAGTCCATGTTCTATGCCCGGGACCTCTACCTGGCTAAGACACTTCCCTCGGACAAGCTCATGCCGGTCATAAACATCCCCCAGATGAAAAAGTTCGATCACCTCGAAGTAAAAGAGATGCTGACCACCCGCTGGACGCACACGGCCTGGTACCAGTCCAAGGTCTTTGGCGACAACATGCTGGAGATCATGGAACGATACCTGCGGATCGACTGGAACGGCGAGATCAGTCTGGATTATTTTGCCGATCTCTATAAATCCGGGGTCAACATGACCAACGCACTCATTGCATACATGACGATGAAAGACTGGTTTATCTGGGAGAAGCCCAAACACCTGCTCAATGCACTGAACAAATCGGAAGCCTACGAGCGGGAGGCTCTTACGAGGATCTTTGGGGACCTTATCGAAGACCAGAACGTAAAAGGGGGCAGATGATGGCATACAAAACACAGGAACAACCAGTCCGCGGCGGGAGGTGACGCAACCGTGCCGGAAAGTCAGGCAGCCCGGTTCCTGAAACGGGCGGAAAGCTATCTGAAACAGACGAAATACAAGGAGGCGCTTGCCTATGCAGGCCAGGCGATCCTACTCGAACCGAAAAACACGGCCGGCTATACCCTGCGGGCTGCGATAAAAAGTGAGATGGGGGAATACGCCGCTGCGGTCGCTGACTGCGATCTCGCGCTTGCGATCAATCCCAATTATGAGGACGCCCTATCAAAAAAGGCGCTCGCCCTTTACCAGCTCGAACAGTACGTCCCGGCCCTTGCGGCAGCGACCCGGGCCGTCACCCTGAATGCAAACGATGCATCGGCATGGTATATCCGGGGGATCTGCCTGGAAGAGACCGGGAAGAGCGAAGAGGCAGAGATCGCCTATGCAAAGTCGCTTGAGCTGGAGATCATCCTGGACATCAAGGAAGAAAGCCGGCACGTCAGGAAATAACCGGTCGTCTTCTCCTTTTTTTATTTGTTCCGGTCGGGGATTTTGCATTGATGCCCGACGAAACAACCGGGCACCGCGATTGTCATCTGCGATACCCTTATTAAAAACCAAACCAACCTCATCGCATACCAAGGAGGTTGTCCAACAATGCTGTCAAAGACCATGGAAGATGCGTTGAACCGGCAGATCAACCGCGAACTTTATTCATCGTATCTCTACTTAGGCATGTCTGCCTGGTTCGAGACCCAGACCTTAAAAGGGTTTGCCGGCTGGATGCTCGTGCAGTCCGGCGAAGAGCGGAACCATGCGATGAAGATCTACGATTACGTTGTTGCCCGGCAGGGAACGGTCCGGCTCGAAGCGATCGAGGCCCCGAAGGCAAAATGGTCGTCTGCCGGCAAGATCTTCGAGGAGGTCTACGCCCACGAACAGAAGGTCACCGGCATGATCGATGCCCTCGTGGAGCTTGCAGTAAGAGAAAAGGACCATGCAACGTTCGAGATGCTCCAGTGGTTTGTAAAGGAACAGGTGGAAGAAGAAGCAAATGCCGCCACGATTTGCGAGAAGATCAAGACCGTAGGCGACGTGCCCGGCCACCTCTTCATGCTCGACCACGAACTGGGAAAGCGGAAATAAATACATACTCCTTTTATTATTTGCCATCTAATCATCGCACAAGTGCGGCAGGCCATGCTCTCGGTTCTTATCGTTGACGATGAGGAGGAAGTGCGCAACGTTACCCGGCTGTTCCTCGAACGGTTCGGGGACATGGAGGTCACGTCTTCGTCTTCGGCAAAAGAGTCCCTGGCAGAGCTCTCGAAAAAGTCGTTCGATGCTATCATTGTCGACTACGATATGCCGGATATCAACGGGATCGAGTTTTTAAAAATCCTCCGCTCCAAGGGGGATACCACCCCGGTGATCATCTTTACCGGGGTCGGGAGGGAGTATGCCGCAATCGAGGCCCTCAATAACGGCGCGAACTTTTTCTTAAAAAAAGGCGAGGAGATCCAGCCCCAGCTCCGCGAGATGGTGCACATGATCCGCCGGGCCGTTGAGGGAAAACTGGTGGGTAAAGGGCTTGGCAATGCCCAGAAAGTCCTGATCGATACGGTACAGTTCTTCAGGGACCCCGCATTTGCCCTCGACCGCGACGGCAGGGTGATCGCGTGGAATGCGGGGATCGCCGAACTCTCGGGAGTCCCGGCTTCGTCTATGGTCGGGAAAAAGGATTACGAGTATGCGGTGCCCTTCCTCGGCCGCAAGGCCCCGATGCTCCCCGACATGGTCTTTGAGGAAGACCCGGTCATACAAAAGAACAACTTTACGATCATCGAACGGAACGCCGGCTCGGTAACGGCATGGACAAAAGCCCCCGGCCCCGACGGGGAAGAACGTATCCTCTGGATGAAGGCCGCCCCCTTAACAGACGGGCGGGGGATCTTTATCGGGATACTCGGGTCGGTCCGGGACATCACCCATACCCTCGGGCCGGAACTGTTCCGGAAACAGGCCGCAGCAGGTACCGGTGACGACAGCTCCCAAAAGGCGGAGACCCCGCAGGGGCAGGGGAAGATGTTCGACCGGCTCCTTGGCCGGGCAAAGGCATTCTACCTCGAAGGTCTCCGGCTCTACTACCGGGAGAACCGGTACGAAGAGGCAATTGCCGCGTTCGACAAGGCGCTGGAGGTCGATCCCTCGCATGCCTATGCATGGCACGACCGGGGCATCTGCTTACGGGCGCTGGAGAAGAACGAGGAGGCGGTCGAATCCATCGCACGGGCACTCGAACTTGCCCCCCTCGATGAGGAGATCCTCTTCTCCTGCGCCGAAACGCTCCAGAAGATCGGGATATTACGGGACGATAACAAGATCCTCTCGGCTGCGGTGGAAACCTATAACCGGCTGCTGGAAAAGAACCCCCAGAACGCGAGTGCGTGGAACAACATGGGGATCTGCGTACAGGAAATGGGACGGGACGATCTCTCGCGCCAGTATTTCGAACGGGCACGCGAGATAAAACGGTTCAACAAGGACAGGTTCCGCCGGCGCAACCTCGACACGATGGTCTGAGCCCCGGATACGAACTCTTGAATACCTGTGACGCCAACCCCGGATCAGGGATAATCCGGCATGAAAAGCAAGGTCTGGTTTGCCAGCCTCCGGGCACGGTCGCCTGAGGATAGTACCGAAGCAAAAGTACGAAAGCTCTTCGATGCGGCGGGGCTGTCTTCCTGTATCCATAAGCAGGACAGGACCGCGATAAAACTTCACTTCGGCGAGAAGGGGAACGACTCTTACATCAGCCCGGTCTTTATCCGGCAGGTCGTGGAGAAGGCAAAGGCGGCAGGCGCCCTGCCGTTTGTAACGGACACGAACACGCTGTACCTGGGGAGCCGTTCGAACGCGGTCGACCATATTACGACGGCAGTCCTCCATGGTTTCGACTACGCGGTGGTCGGGGCGCCGGTGATAATCGCGGACGGCCTGTGCGGAAAGAACACCGCACAGGTGGAAATCGATAAAAAACATTTCAGCACGGTCACGGTTGCGGGAGATATCGTTGCAGCGGACAGCATGATCGTCATGACGCATTTCAAGGGCCACGAAGTCGCCGGCTTTGGCGGGGCAATCAAAAACCTCGGGATGGGCTGCGCCCCGCCTGCGGGGAAGCGCGACCAGCACCAGGCAAAGCCCTATTCGATACGCGATCTCTGTATCGGCTGCGGGAAATGTACGCGGGTCTGCCCGAAATCGGCGATCACGCTTGTGGACAAGAAATCCGTTATCGACAAGAACCTCTGCATCGGTTGTTTCGAGTGCATGACGGTCTGCCCGTCCCGTGCCATCGATATCGACTGGGAGACCGAGATTCCGCTCTTTACCGAAAGGATGGTCGAGTACGCGTACGGTGCGGTGAAGGGAAAAGAAGGCCGGGTGGGCTATATCAGTTTCCTTACCCGGATCACGCCGGACTGCGACTGCGTGCCGTGGAGCGATGCCTCGATCGTGCCGGACATCGGCATTCTTGCCTCCACAGACCCGGTGGCAATCGATGCGGCGGCCTGCGATCTCGTGAACAAGCAGCCGGGCTTTAAAGAATCGTTTCTTACCCACCACCACGATCCGGGTGATGACAAGTTTGCCGGGATGCGGCCGAACACCGATGGCCCGAGGCAGCTCCGGTATGCCGAGGAACTCGGGATGGGCAGCCGCGATTACGAACTGATCCAGATATAATCCCTTTTTTTTCGGCAGGTTATTCCACGAACCGTTCCTGCCAGACGTAGGTCTTTTCGGCAACAAGGCCGCATCTTCCGAAATAGCCGGTAAGGAAGGGATCCTGTTTATCGACGAGCGTGGAGAGGTATGCAATCCCCAGGTTTTTGAGCTGGTGAAGGAGGGCATCCATCAGGAGCCGCCCGTATCCCCTTCCGCGGCTCACCGGCCGGACGTAAAAGTTATCGAGATACGCCCAGTGCGAGGACATGATCTTGCAGAAGAGGAACCCGGCGATCTCCCCTCCTTCGTCCAGCACGAAGAGGAGGTTCTCTTTTGGTGCAGCGATCCACTCTTCGAGTTCCCGGCGCTCGTAGAACCGGATCGCGGGGCTGACGCCAAAGGCCGGTTCGGCGGTGCCGAGCGCGAAGAGGGCTCCGGTATCGGCGGGTGTGGCACGGCGGACGATGGCGGGCATGGATACGATACGGTAGGACTCCGGGGAATTGAAAGTTTCCCGTTGTTTTGCAGATCCCTGCTGCTGACCCTGCTGCACGGAGCCATGAGGGGTGAGTTCTGGGGGGAGGGGGTACTACCCCCTACCCCCCCCTTCTTTTTTCTCATGAGGGGGTCACCCCCCACTCATGGGCCGGGCCGACAGGGGGGTACCCCCCCTCCCCCATCCGGCCCGGAACAACCCCCCTCGCCAAAAATGGTATGCCCCCCGGATTTGTTTTTCCGTCGTGATTCCACACGAAGTGAGGGATCCGGTTCTGGAAACGCCGGCCGGTTTTCGCAGACAAAGGGGGGAGGGGGTGCCCCCCACCCCCCTCCTTTCTTTTTTTCTCAAAGGGGGTCACCCTCCCCCCATGCAGTGGGGTGGGTGGGGGTACCCCCCTCACAGCACACGGGAAAATTCCGGAAGAATCCGGAAAAGATCCGGGAAAAACTGGAAAAGTTCTCCGCTTTTTTTTCCAGGTTCCTGCCGTATATAACCCGGTTGGATCAATGGCAGTGTAAGGCCCGAAAATACGGGCAGGAGAACACATCATGACCCCACAGATACCAACAGAACCAGCCCGCAACGGATTTACCGCACTCCCCCAAGCAGAGAAGGAGTGGTTTTTGATCCGGGTCCGGGAGCTGCCACGTACCACAACAAACAACAGTCCGGCCCTGAGCAGCCGGGCGGTTATATAAGCAGAAGAGCGGGATGCAACCAGGAGGTGAACTGTCTTTTACCAGACAGGGATCTCTCCGCCGGTTTACCAGCTTTATTAGTTTCACTTTTTTTCAGAATCAGGATACGCGGGAAGGATCACATAACAGTCCGATACCGTTATAGCTTCCTGTTCCAGATTACGCATACAGGAATGGAGTATGGCGGAAGACAAAATTGAGACTAGGCTTCATGAACGCGTGGACACGGTTATGACCCCGTGTTCCCTTTCGATTCCTGCCAGTACTCCGCGTTCACAGGTTCTCGAATTGTTCTCCCGGCAGAGCGACAACCCCGTACTGGTGATGGAATCGGACGGATCGCTTGCCGGAGTCATCACACCTCTGGATATCATCGCCACACTTACTCCTGATGCTGATGCCGGGGGAAGGCACCGGATTTCCGAACTTGACCGGTACCTGAAAAGTACTGCACAAAACGCCCGGGATCTCATATCGGATGAACCGGTGACCCTCACAAAAAGCGCAACGATTGGCGATGCGCTGCAGAAGATGGAGCAGTCGCATACCCCCACCCTCATTATCGTGGGGGAAGATAAAGAGGCAGTCGGCTGCGTTGATCTTGCTCACATTCTTGCGTATCTTATCCGTTCTCCCTGACCACAGGGGAAGCGGGGCTTTTTTTCAGATAGTTTAACCCACACTTTAGAAAGAGCGGTGTCAGGAGCACCGTAACGAGGACAAGAAGGATCGTGGCAGTATAGATCTGCTGGGATATTATACCGGCGACAATGGCGGACTGGGCCAGTGCCAGTGTCAGGTCGCCCCGGGGGATCATGCCAATGCCAACGATAACGGCATGGGCCCTGTTTTTGAAGAACGGATACGAGCCGATAAAACCCCCAAATATTTTCGCCAGAACTGCGACAACAATAACGATCAGGACAATGGGGGCAAATACGTCACTAATGGGGATATCCACGAGAAGGCCCACATTTGCAAAGAAGATTGTGATAAGGATACCAAAGGCCATGTTGTGGAGGCTGTCATGGATCTCATGATCCTCATGGATCCTTGTGTTAAGGGTGATACCGGCAAAGAATGCGCCAACAACAACGGTCAACCCCAGACTCTGGGAAAAATATGCGGAAATACAGGCAATAAGGAACACGACAGTATAGGTCAGCGTATGGTTGTGAATGGCCTGCGTGCGGTCATAGATGAACCAGAATACCCGTTTTCCTGCCGTTGAGATCACAAGGATAAAAAGAATGGCGATGATGAGGGGGATAAAAAGGGTATAGTGGTTCAGGGTCCCTTCGTTATTCAGGGAAGAGAGAATGCCAAAGATGATGATACCGCTTATCGCACAGACCACTGCTCCTCCCACAATGGTCATCCCGAGATCCGTATTCAGCTGCCGCTCCTCAATAAGGGTCTGGGCTGATACTCCTATAGAGGTAAGCATGAACACAATGGCAATAACTGTGGATTCGTCTGCGGGAAAGGAGAGGAGGTTACCGAGTGCATATCCGATGACAAAGGGTATCGCCGCGGCAGCAAGGCCGGTGACGATCATCCGTCCCCAGACCGAACTGAATACCTTCGGGTTTATCTCCACACCTGTGATGAAAAGGAGGAGGATCACTCCGATTGTTGAACAAAACTGGATAATTGGGGTGATCGCAACGAGGTTGAAGACTGAAGGGCCAAGAAGAATTCCGGCAACAACCTCACCTATCAGCGAGGGGTAGCCGGCATAGGCAACGAGCTCTCCAAGGATCTTGGCCGTAACAAGAAGGATGAGAAAGCCGGCAAGTACATCCATTGTACCGTATACAGGTGAATATCCCTAAAAAAGGTAAGCCTTTTAGGATTCCCACAGGATGCAAGGAAAAAAAGTCCGGTTTGTTGACCGAAAAAAAACAGTAACCTTCTGTAAAAAAATATCCATTATTCCGGATTTAAAAGTCCGTCATAACCCGGAACTGATCGATCTCTTCGCGGTTGAGCTGGTCAAGGAACTCATCGGTTGCATGCTCGATGTCCTTGCTCGCGGTGATGCCGCGGCCGACCACCAGAATATCCGCACCGGCTTTAAGGGCGTCTTTCACGACCTCGACCCGGATACCGCCGGCAGTAGCGCAGAGGAGCTTGCCGCCCGCTGCCTTCTTCATCGCCGGGATGTCGCCCCATGCATGGGCGGTCTCTTCGGTGTCGATCGCACGGTGGAGCTCTACGATGTCGGGCTTGATTTTAAGCTTCTCGATGAGCTTAGCCGGGCTCTGCACGTTGAGCATATCGATGATCGAGTAGATGCCCACCTTGCGGGCCTCGGAAATGGCCTTCTCGATGGTCGAGACCGGCGCAAGACCCGAAACCACGACCGCGTCGGCCGTTGCATCGGCTGCCATACGGGCTTCGAGGTTGCCGGTGTCGAGGATCTTCATATCCGCGATAATGAACGCATTGGGCCGGAGCTTCCGGATCTCGCCAAGGACACCGAGGCCGAACTTCTTGATGAGCGGGGTACCGGCCTCGATGAGCACATGGTCGTTCTGCGGGACTTCCTTTAAGACCTGGGCGACCTTGCCCATGTCCACGAGGTCCATTGCGACCTGAAGGTACGGCGGGTCCCAGAGGCGCTGCACCTTGAATCCCATGATCCCGTGCGCTGCCCGGTCTTTTTCGTAGACAAGGGTCTTTGCATCGGGGAACTTGTCGAGCGCCCGGTGCAGGGCGAGCTTCGTTGCGCCGTAATTGTACCGGTAGATCCGGTTGTAGTCCTTTGCCTCGGGGTGGACAAACGCCGATGCAAGGATAACGATATCCTCGATATCGACATCCTTGAACACGCCCTCCTCAAGGCTGTCCGCGACTGCCTTTGCAACCGCAGCCTGCACGGGGCCGAACATCTCGTTGACCTGCTCCATATCCTTTAAGGTCACCTTGGGGATGACAACCGTGGCCGGCTTTGTGAGCAGGTTGGGGCGGACGACCGCAAGGAGCGGGGTGTGCCCCATGGACAACTGCGATACCGCGTTTGCAAACGCGTTCCCGACCGGGCCTTCCTTATTTCCCAGCAGCAGGTCGATGTGCGCGAGTTCCGCGCCCTCGCCTATGAGTGCTTCACCTACAAGATACATGAAAATCTGCTATCTCCGTTTATGTATGTGACCGCCAACCATGATAAGATTACGCGGGGAGGCGCCGGGAGGTCAGGCCCGGAGGGTGCCGGAGAAGACCTCCGCCGCATGGCCGGCCAGGAGGACACGGTCGCCGGAAAGCGTGACCCGCACCGTCCCTCCCCGTTCCGAGCACTGGAACCCGGTCATGCTCACTTTTCTGAGCTTCTCTCCCCAGTACGGCCCGAGGCAGCAGTGGGCGGATCCCGTTACCGGATCCTCGGGGATCCCGACCGATGGCGCAAAGAACCGTGACACAAAGTCCACGTCCGGGAGGTCGGCCGGCGCGGTTACGATGATCCCCCGGGCGGGTAGCGTGGCAAGCACGGCGAGGTCTGGCTCGCAGTCGCAGACATCGGATGCGGTAGGCAGTTCTGCGAGGAGATCGGACCTGCTCTTCCCGGTAAAGACCGGGGCTGCCCCGAGTGCCTGTTCAAGCCCCGGGACGGGCGGGATCGCACAGGCCGGGTCGGCGGGGAAATCGAGTTCTATCCAGTCGCCGTCCTGTTTTGCGGTAAGCGTCCCCGAGAGGGTCTCAAACGAGAGGGGGGAGCCCGGCGCTGCACGGCCGGCCGACCAGAGCACGTGCGCCGATGCAAGGGTTGCATGCCCGCAAATCTCCACTTCCTTAACCGGGGTAAACCAGCGCAGGTTCCAGTGCCCGGCGGACGGGGCCGGGAAGAGAAACGCCGTCTCGGAGTGCTTCAGTTCTGCGGCCACCTGCTGCATCCACCCGGGATCGGCCGGACCGTCCATGATACAGACGCCGGCAGGGTTCCCACGGAACGGGTGGCCGGTAAAGGCATCGACAACGTGCAGTTCGCAGCTCATAAAAGTGGATTGGCAGGCAGGCCGATAAAGGATCCTAAAAATGGCCCCGGGAAAAAAGATACTGCCAGCAGTAAAGGTAAAACGGTTGCTGGGATGGGAGATCAATTATTAAAATTCTTTAATTATGACAATTGATTGTGTTTTATGAAATACTGCCCTACCTGCGGTAAAGAAGTGCAGTACGATGCGGCGGAGATCTGCCCGAACTGCGGCTGCCGGCTTCCGGAGATGCCACAGCAGAAAAGAAACGGGCCCGACCGGGTTATTGTTCTCGCTCTCGCAGCGATTCTGATTATCCTTTGTATAGTTGCAATCGGTGTCTTCCTGCCCCAGTATTTACCCGCACAAAATTCCATCGCGGGGACATCGGCAGACCCCGGGATTTCCCTCAAGGACAATTCCCTGTCCGTAGGATGGAACAGCATGGCGGATTGGGCAAAATGGGAGATTTCCTCAAACTGGTCGGGCACGGAAACCGCCCATTGTTCGGTATACGGGCCGTCCATTCTCAAGGGTTATGACGGTTACGGTGCATACGGGGAATACGGCTCCGTTGTCCACCTCCAGGCGGGTTCCACGGAATCCAGTATCCAGCGGACATTTACCGATCCTGCCGGGAGAGGCTGGAATACCCTCACACTGGTCGGAAGCCTGTCCGCGAGCGATGTTCCTTCAGGAAGATGGCTGAAAATCGAAGTAAATGACAACGTTGTATTCGATGCCGATGCAACCCGGGTACCCCCTGGCAACGGCGTTGTCTTTGCCATCCCGGTGCATTTTACTCCTGCAACCACGGTAAAGGTAAAGATCTCCAACGGCCAGAAACCTGCATGGGGCGGAAGTCCGTTCTTTATGGATTATTATTCCCTGCGGTTAAGCTCGGAAAATCACCCAAAATCCTGACCTTTTTTTATCTGCTGGATCCGGAAGTGCGCGAAAGAAGAGCGACTTTTTAAAAGAAAACGTGGGGTTGGTGAGATTTGAACTCACGATCGACGGGTCTCTCCGACATGCGCATCAGTGCTCCAACGGGTCATCATCCATCAAGTCAGTAGACCCATTGTTCATCATCTGCAAGCACATTTTCAAACGCAAAGACCGCTGGAGCCCGTCGCCATTCCGGGCTTGGCCACAACCCCGCCCGTCATGCAGCGTGTTGCCACAGCTGACTGTACAAAATCGTGCTGACAAAATTTAAGTGTTGTTACCGGACGCCTGCTCTTCCCGCCACGGGCAGCCCTTCTGGCACAACGGGATTCCCCGGTGCATTCCTCAAACAACATCGGGGAACGCCGGGGCGGCACTAATGATATATGCTTTTCTCCCCCCATATTTTACGATGGCTCAGGGTATCAGTTACACGTGCGGCACCGCAGAGTACCCGCTGCTGGGGATGACCATCGGGGAAATGCTGGACGTGATCGCAGCAAAATATCCGGACACCGAGGCCGTGGTCTCGGTCCACCAGAACATCCGCTGGACCTATAAGGAGTTCCGCGAGAAGGTCAACGAGGTCGGCCGCGCCCTCATGGGCCTTGGGGTAGAAAAGGGCGACCGGGTCGGCATCTGGGCGATGAACCACGCCGAATGGATCGTTGTCCAGTTCGCCACCGCGAAGATCGGGGCGATCATGGTCAACATCAACCCCGCGTACCGTACCTACGAGCTCGAATACGCCTTAAAGCAGGCAGAGATCCAGACCCTGATCCTCCAGGGGCGGTTCAAGACCTCGGACTATGTCGGGATGTTCTACGAGGCCTGCCCCGAGGCCTACGAGCAGAAGGCGGGAAAGGTCTCGAGCGAAAAGTTCCCGTTCTTAAAAAACGTCGTCTTTATGGGAGACATCCCGTATAACGGCATGTTCACCTGGCCCGAGTTCATGAAAAAGGCTGAAGAGATCTCGCAGGACGAACTTGTCGAGCGGGGAGAGCTGCTTTCGTTCGACGACCCGATCAACATCCAGTACACGAGCGGCACGACGGGGTTCCCCAAAGGAGTCGTCCTCACCCATCACGGGGTCTTAAATAACGGCTACATCATCGGTTCCGGCATGGGATTTACCGAGAAGGACCGGCTTTGCATTCCGGTCCCGTTCTACCACTGCTTCGGGATGGTCCTTTCCAATATGGCGTCTGCCACCCACGGCTCGACCATGGTCCTTCCCAGCCCTACCTTCGATGCGGAGCAGGTCTTAAAAACCATTGAAATGGAACGCTGCACCGCCGTCCACGGAGTTCCCACGATGTTCATTGCCGAGCTCTCCCTCCCGAACTTTGGGAAGTACAATCTTTCCACCCTGCGCACGGGCATCATGGCCGGATCCCCGTGCCCGATCGAAGTAATGAGGAAGGTCAGTAACCTCATGAACATGCGGGACATCGTGATCGTGTACGGCCAGACCGAGACCTCGCCGGGCGTCACGATGACGACCACAAAAGACCCGCTCGAACGCCGGGTTACGACCATCGGCAAAGCCTTCCCGCACACGGAGCTCAAGATCGTTGACCCGAAAACCGGCCGGATCGTCCCGATGGGAGAAGTCGGCGAGGTCTGCGCCCGCGGCTACTGCGTGATGAAGTGCTACTACAACAACCCGGCCGCCACCCACGCAACGCTCGACAAGGACCACTGGAACCACACCGGCGACCTCGCCACCATGGACGAGGAGGGCTATTTCAAGGTCGTGGGCCGGTTAAAGGATATGGTGATCCGGGGCGGCGAGAACATCTACCCGCGCGAGATCGAGGAGTTCCTCCACCACCACGAGAAGGTCTCGGATGTGTACGTGGTCGGCGTGCCGGATGTGAAGTACGGCGAGGAGCTCTGCGCCTGGATCAAGGTAAAGAGCGGGCAGACACTCACCGAGAGCGAAGTCAAAGAGTACTGCAAGGGAAAGATCGCCCACTTCAAGATCCCCCGCTATGTCCTCTTTGTCGACGATTTCCCCATGAGCGTGACCGGCAAGATCCAGAAGTTTGCCATGCGGGAAGAGTCAATAAAGAAGCTCGGCCTTGAATCCGCAGAAGGGATCAAGACCGCGTAAAACCCGGCCCCTTCCTTTTTTAATTAAAAAAAATTACTCCGGTTTAGCGAACTGCCGTTCGTTTTTCCCTCTTGCAAGCGATGCAAAGATGCCAATCACGCACATCACCGTAAAGATCATAAAGAGCCAGTGCAGGCTTTCGGTGAACTGCGGGTAGTACTGCGGCGTGATCTCCACATTGCCGATGAAAATGGCAAATGCCATCATTGCGATACCCATCGAGAGCATCTGCCCAAGCAGCCTCACCGTGCCGTTGATCCCCGACGCGACACCGTAATACCGCTTCTCGACCGCGCTCATCATCGCGTTCGTATTCGGCGAAGAGAAAAGACCAAAACCAAGCCCGAGGACCATAAGAACGGCAACGATATACCAGAGCGGGGTCGCCGCGGTCAGGAACACGAACAGGAAAAGCCCAAGAGCAGTGAGGCCCATCCCGACCGACGAGATCACCTGCGAGTCGTACCGGTCCGAGAGCCGGCCGGCAAAGGGCGAGACGAGCATCTGGACAAACGGTGCGGCAACGATGATGAACCCGGCATGCTCCGCGGAAAAGCCCTTGGTGTACTGGAGGTCGAGGCTGAGCAGGAATGCAATCGCGTAGGTTGCGGCATAGTTGATAAGGGCCGCAAGGCTTGAGAACGTGAAGATCCGGCTCCGGGTAAAGAGCTTCATGTCAAGGACCGGGCTTGCCTGCCGCAGCTCGAACCAGACAAAGAAGACAAGGAACCCGATGCCGGCTGCCACGAGGGCGCCCCCGGATATGGCCGGGAGAACAGAGAACCCGTACATGAGCGCCACGAGGCCGATACTGTAGATCAGCGATCCGGTAAGATCGAAGTGTTCGCCGGCGCACTCCGCCCACTCGCCTTTGAGTTTCCACAGGATAAGGGCAATTGCACCGATAGCAAGGGGTATATTGAGGTAAAATATGGTCTGCCAGCCGAACATATCGGTAAGGATCCCGCCGGCAAACGGCCCGACCGTCAGGCCAAGGTATACGGAGGTAACGTAGATGCCAAGAGCCTTCCCCCGCTCCCCGGGGGGATAGACTTCGGTAAGAATCGCCACCGAAGTCCCGAAGATCATCGCCGCGCCGATCCCCTGAAGGACCCGGACCGCGATCATCTGCTGCTCGGTTGCAACGAGCGTCATCACGAACGATGCTGCCCCAAAGACCGCAAGACCGCACAAAAAGATCTTTTTTCTCCCGTAGATATCCGCGATCTTCCCGAACGGGACCAAAAAGAGGGCAGATGCGAGGATGTATGCGGTTGCAACCCAGGAAAGGGCGATTGCGTCCATGTGGAACTGGGTGCCGATGGTCGGGAGGGCAATGTTTACCGCAGAACCGTCGAACGGCGTTAAAAAACCGGCAAGGATCGCAATTAACAGGACGATACGCTTCTCGGTTTCCGTGACCGGCTTTGTCGGTGTCCGGCAGATCGCGGAACTCTGGACGGTTGTATCGCTGTTTGCAGGTTCTGGAGTCTGCATGGTTTACCCTCGCTTCCGGGCAGGTGCGTTAAAAATGGAGATGGTGCCTGATTGCGTTTAGAATATACCAAACCAGGCCATGTACGAGGCAATCACCATGACGACGACAAGGACGATCAGGACCTTGTACCCGCACTTCTCGCAGATCCCAAATGCCGATGGGTGGCAGTCGTGACAGTATTCCGATTTGCAGATCCTGCAGGTCTTAGAGTGATTGTGTTCCGAATGCTTCTCACAGCACGTCATAGTGGAAAAGTTTGCCCGGGCTAGGGTAAAGATGTGTCGGATATAATTCGGCGTGAAGGAGCCGTTACGGCTCGATCAGGCCGGCGATGAGCCGGGCGGCCCGTTCGTGCGCCTCGCGGGTTGCATCCTCATCGGGCTCAAGCGAGACCGTGATGATATCTCCTTCGCTGCACTCATCCGGGAGAAGGACCGACGGGATGCTGAACCGGAGGAAATCCCGGTCGGGAACCACCAGTATCGCCATGGGATCCCCGATACGCTCGATAACGGCTTTCATGAAAAAAAGGATCATGCGTCCTGTGCACGTTTCACGAGATCCTTTGCAGCATCTGCCGCGCCGGCAAGGACCGCATGTTCGCCCGGTATCTCCCGGTCGAGCATCAGGACGCGCCCGGCACAGATCGTGGTCTCCACGGCAGCCCCGCTGCATGCGTACACAAGGTTCGAGTCCGCATTGTGGAGCGGCGTGTTGCAGGCGGTGCGGGCGGAAACAAGGATGAAATCGGCAGGGGCGCCGCTCACAAGGGTGCCGGTGCCAAAGCCGAGAGCCTTTGCACCGTTCGCGGTCGCCATCGCAAGGGCAGCCGGGGCGGGAAGCACGGTAGGGTCGTTCCAGAAGAACTTCTGGAGAAGGGCGGCAATCTTCATCTCCTCGAACATGTCGAGGTTGTTGTTCGAGGCACAGCCATCAGTCCCAAGGCAGACGTTTGCCCCTGCTGCGGCAAGTGTCTGGTACGGGAGCGCCCGGTGGGTGGCCAGTTTCATGTTGCTTGCCGGGTTGTGGGAGACCGAGACACCGCGTTTCCCGAGAAGCGCACATTCGCCGTCGTCCAGCCAGCATCCGTGCGCTGCAATGGTCTTCGGGGTGAGCACACCGCAGGCATCGAGCAGGGCAGCCGGGCGTTTCCCGTGCTGTGCGACACAGTCGTTGACCTCTTTTTCCGTTTCGGAAAGGTGGATGTGGAGGGGAATGTCCTCCGATTTTGCAAACTCCGCACACCATTTCAGTCCTTCGGGAGAAACCGTATAGGGAGCGTGGGGCCCGGCGGCGGCGCGGATCCGCGGGTTCTTCAGCTTTTTGATATGCGCAACAAGGTCTTCGGTTGCTTTGCATTCGTGCTCCCGTTTTGCGGCATCGCCGAGATCGATGAAACCATAGCAGAGCAGGGCCCGGATCCCGCTTTCGTCCACGGCCTTTGCCGCGGACTCCATGAAGAAGTACATATCGTTGAATGCGGTTGTCCCGGTCCGGATCATCTCAAGGCAGGCAAGTTTCGTGCCCCAGTACACGTCGTCTGCGGTGAGGTGGGCTTCGAGCGGCCAGATCTTCTGGCTAAGCCAGTCCTGCAGTACCATGTCGTCTGCATAGCCCCTCAGGAGTGACATTGCTGCATGGGTGTGGGTGTTTGCAAGGCCGGGAAGCGCGAGCGCCCCGTCGCCATCGATGATGAACTCCGCTTCGCCCCGGTGGCGCTTGCGGATATCGTGGCCGATATCGGTGATGGTCTCGGATGCATCGATAAAAATGTCGACGGGTTTGGCGTCCGCAACCACATTGGTGATGAGCACGGACTTCTTCTTCCCGAATATATCTACAGTCTGGTGTTTTTCTTCAGTCATGGTCTCTTCCTTTCCTTATCCCATCTTTTGAATAATCGCCCCGAGGGTATCTTCGGTTCTCCGGCTGTTCTCTTTCGCGGTGGAGAGGATGTGATCGAAACTGAGCACGTCTTTCCCAAGGCCGTTTGCATAGTTGTCGATCGTGCAGAGCGCGGCAAAGTCCATCCCGAGTTCGCAGGCAAGCGTTGCTTCCGAAGCAACGGTCATGCCGACCACATCGGCAACCCGGGAAAGCGCCGCGACCTCGGCAACGGTCTCTATCCGGGGCCCCCGGGTCTGGACATAGACCCCGCCGAGCCGGGCCCCGGGAACCGCCCGCGAGAGTTCCTCTGCGAATTCCCGCGGGAGCTCCGGCATCACGTGCTCGATCTTATGGTCGTGGATCGAAGGGATGTCGGTCACGCTCATATAATCGGTCGGGATCATGACCGTGCCTGGAGGGATCTCTTTTTTGAGCGATCCTGACGACCCGAACGCAACGATCCGGTCCACCCCGGTAAGCGCCAGGGCGGCAAGGTTCGCCCGGTAGTTGATCCGGTGCGGCGGGCGGCCGAACTGGTGGCGCATCAGCATTACGATATCCCCATTGAGGATCTCGGCGCCGCCAAACGGGGTCGCAACGGTCTCCTTTTTTAACTTCGGCAGGCTCGAAAAGAGCAGGCTCGTCCCGCCGATAATGCCAAGCATTCAGGCACGCCTCCCCTGCCCGGAAAAAGAGGGGGCGGCGTTTGCACGTTGGTTCTCCATGAAACCTTCTGTCAAGGGTAGGTTGCCCCGGAACTAATACCTAGCGAAGCACGGGGAGGTGCGACCAGCAAACGTAAATTTTCCCTTGTCCCAATAACTGCGTATGGGCCTTTTCGACACGGTGAGCGACGCGAAGATCAAAGCGGGGGACTGCACGGACATCTACTTTGTCCGGACCGAGGAAGTCCTCAAAAAAGAGGGGATCAATCCGCGTGTCTCGATGGAGGTTACCGCAGCGGCCCTCCCCGATACGTGGGGTATCTTCTGCGGCCTTGCCGATGTGCTCGCGCTCCTGGAAGGCGTGCCGGTGACGGTCGATGCCATGAAGGAGGGAACGCTCTTTTTTGCCGGTGAACCGGTACTCCGGATCACCGGGCGCTACCGGGACTTCTGCCGGTACGAGACTGCGATACTCGGGTTCCTCTGCCATGCATCGGGGATCGCATCGGCAACCGCCCATATCATGTGCGAGACGAAAGGACGGCCGGTCTACTCCTTTGGGTCACGTCGCCAGCACCCCTCCATTGCAATGATGATCGAACGGGCTGCCTGGATCGGAGGAGCAGACGGGGTCTCGAACACCTGCGCTCCTTCGGGTATGCCCGTGGTCGGGACCATGCCGCATGCAATGGTGATGTGCTTTAAGAGTCCCGAAGAAGCATGGCGGGCCTTTGACCGGGACGCCCCGAAAGCCGTACCCCGGATCATGCTCTGCGATACCTACTGCGACGAGAAAGCGGAATCGCTCCACGCGGCGGAGTGCGGGGCGACCGCGGTCCGGCTCGATACGCCCCGGTCCCGGCGCGGGAACATGCGGGCGATCATCGATGAAGTCCGCTGGGAGCTCGATTCGCACGGCTATTCCCGGGTGCAGATCTTCCTCTCCGGGGGCGTGACAAAAGAGGACGTGATCGCGTACCGTGACTGCGTGGACGCGTTTGGGATCGGCGGGGCAATAGCAAACGCACCCGTGGTCGACTTTGCGATGGACATCGTGGAGATCGAAGGAACGCCAAAGGCAAAGAGAGGGAAAAAGAGCGGGATAAAACAGGTCTGGGAGCTGGTCTGCGGGAAGCACCGCACCCTGCCGGCGGGCCAGGCAGCCCCGGCAAATGCCTCCCCCCTGATCGTCCGGTACATTGAGAACGGGAAGATCGTGCAGCAGTCCGAAATTCAGGCGGCGCGGGGACGGGTGCTTGCCTGGATCCGGCATGTTGCAGACGAGGCTTCTGCACAGGACGCAGCCGCAAAAAAAGACAAAAAGAACGGCACGAAAGGAAAAGCCGGGGTAAAATCCCCGGTATAACCGATTAAAAGGTCACAGCCCTTACCCCTGATACCAGCCGCCCGTTCCCCCAATTCTTTTAACCTATGCCGTTCTACAATGTTAGAGCGGGCCGGTAGATCAGTGGTAGATCGCTTCCTTGGCATGGAAGAGGCCGCGGGTTCAATTCCCGCCCGGTCCATCCCCTTTTTTGCACACGTTTTTATACTCGTTCTCCCGACGCTATGTCTGAAGTGCCCATGCGTGTCCGCGACCTGATCCTTCCCGAAGACAAGGTTTTTTTTGTTCTTTTTAAAGACATGACAGAAAAGATCAACGAGGCAGCGGCGACGTTAAACGAGATCGCCCACGAGCTTCCCGGGGGAACGGAAAAAGCCCACCGGATCCGGCAGATCGAGCACCTCGGGGACGAGACGACACGCCAGATCTACGAACATCTCAACGAGTCGCTGATTGCCCCGCTCGAACCCGACGAGATTGCCCGGCTCGCCCCGGCATTTGACGATGTCCTTGACAAAATCGACTGGGTAGCCCACCAGCTGGCAAATTACGGTCTCCCGCAGTCCAACGATGTCCTCCGGGAATATTCGTACCTCATCACCATGACCGCAAAAGAAATCACCCTTGCACTCGATGCCCTTGCCACCTTAAACCATCCCGACGATGTGCGCAGCCATGCGACCGAGATCAACCGGCTGTACAACCTCTCCGGGGAACTCCTTTCCCGGGCGGTGATCGAGCTCTTCAAAACCCAGGATCTTCTCCTGATCATCAAACTCAAGGATATCTATGAAGGCTTTGCCAAAGTAATGGAGAAGTGCAACGACGTGGGCCATGCTCTTTCGGACATCTCGATGAGCCACAAATGACCGGATTCGAGCCCCTGATCGTATTCGGCATCGCGCTGGCGCTCGTGCTTAATTTCCTTAACGGTATGGCCGATGCTGCGCAGGGAATTGCCACGGTAGTAGCGACCCGGGCGCTCTCCCCGTTCAAAGCGGTGCTCCTGACCGGGTTCTGCAACATGCTCGGCCCCTTTCTCTTAACCACGGCCGTTGCAGCGACCATCGGGACGGCGATTGTAAATCCCGGGGCGCTCACCCCCCAGACCATCATCGTGGCAATGCTTGCCTCTACGGCACTGGTGTTCCTTGCAACCCGTGTCGGTCTTCCTCTCTCAAGCAGCCATGCCCTCATCGGCGGGCTCATCGGTGCGGGCATCGCCGCGTCCGGGATCGGTGCGGTGATCTGGCCGGATGCGGGCATTATTCTCGATACGTTTGCCTGGGCGCTGGCCGGGGCAGCCGTGGGAGCGGTCGTGGTAGGTGCGATTGCCGCCGCTTTCGAAGGAGATATCCGGCTTGCTGCCCTTATCGGGGCGATCTGCGGAGGAGCCCTTGCCGTCCCCCTCCTCATACTCTTTGGGGTGCTTAAAATCACCGGGCTCCTCGCGGTCGTCCTGTTCATCTTCATCTCACCGGTTCTTGGCGCAACAGTAGCTTTCCTCTTCGATGTGCTGGTCTCGCACCTGTTCCGGAATTCCCGCCAGGACCGGATGAAACGGATCTTTTCCCCGCTCCAGATCGTTGCATGCTGCTTCCAGGCCGCAGGGCACGGGGCAAACGACGGGATGCACGCGGTCGGGGTGATCACCGCACTTCTTGTCTCCGCCGGGATCCTTTCAACATTTGCCGTGCCCCTCTGGGTGCTCCTCTGTTCGGTCGCTGCCATCGGACTTGGCACCTGTTTTGGCGGATGGAAGATCGTAGACCGTATGGCAAAAGGGATCACGAAAATCCGGCCGTACCAGGGGTTCTGTGCGGGAACTGCCGGCAGCATGACGCTTGCCCTTGTGACGACACACGGCATCCCGGTCTCGTCCAACCACGTGATAAGCGGCGCTATTGTGGGAGTAGGAGTGACCCGGGGGAAAAATGCGGTTCAGTGGAATGTCGTGCGCGAAATGATGATCGCATTTGTGGTCACGATCCCGCTTGCCGCGGTATGCGCGTGGGCGGGATATATGCTCTGTATGCTTGCTGCCCCCCTGATCCTGTGAGCACAATATTTCGCTATGTTTTTAGGCTTTCTGCGCTGATGAAGAGTAGGTTTGGAATATGGGGCTCCGGGAACTACTGATACCTCAGGACAAGGTATTTTTCGAGATGTTTGAGCGACAGGCGGCAACCGTGCGCGAAGCCGCCTACCAGCTGGTGGTCTTAAGCGAGGATTTCACGAACGTAAAAGAGAAACGCCACGCGATAGAGCTCCTGGAGCACCAGGGCGACCAGATCACCCACGGCATCTACGAGCAGCTCAACAGCACGTTTATTACCCCGATCGACCCGGAGGAGATCTCACGCCTTGCATCCACGCTCGACGACGTGCTGGATTACATCGACGGTTCCTCGGAGAAGATGCACTATTACGGTATCGAAAACACCGACTCCCACATGGTCGAACTGGCAAAGCTGATCCACCTTTCCACCATCGAGATCGAAGGCGCGGTAAAAGGCATCCGCTCGATAAAAGATCCCCGGTATATCGAAGAGCGGTGTATCGAGGTCAACCGGCTCGAAAACCTTGCAGACGATGTGCTCGCCCAGGCCGTGACCGACCTTTTCAAGACCACCGACGCAATTGCAATCATCAAGTACAAGGATATTTACGAGAACCTGGAAACGGCAACCGATTACTGCGAGGACGTGGCAAACGTGCTCTCGGATATCGCGATACGGCATTCGTGAGGTGGATGCATGCATACCCGGTCGGGAAGTGAGTACCTGTGATCGAAGCACCCCTGATCCTTATTATCGCGATCATTATCGTTGCGCTCATCTTCGATTTCACGAACGGTTTCCACGATTCGGCCAATTCAATCTCGACGGTAGTTTCCACAAAGGTCCTCTCCCCGCGAAATGCCGTGCTCTTTGCGGCGTGTTTCAATTTTCTTGCAGCGTTCGGTTTTGGCGTTGCGGTCGCAGACACCATCAGTAATATCGTGGAACTCAACGTGGTCGCGACTACCATTATTCCCTATATCGTGCTCGGGGCCCTCACCGGTGCCATCAGCTGGAACCTGATCACGTGGTACTTCGGCCTTCCCACATCGTCCTCGCATGCACTCATCGGAGGGCTGACCGGGGCAGGGATCTCCGCTGCCGGGATTGCTGCCATCAAATGGTCGACGGTGGGCAAAGTCGCACTCTTCATGGTGCTCTCGCCGCTGATCGGCCTTGTCTGCGGGTTTTTGTTCATGGCGGCACTTCTCTGGATCACCCGCAGCGCAAACAAGACCACCGCCGAAGGATATTTCAAAAGACTCCAGCTCTGTTCTGCGGCGGCATACAGTTTCAGCCACGGGACAAACGATGCCCAGAAAACGATGGGCATCATCCTTCCCCTCCTCTTTTCCATCGGGTATTTCGGGACGAACGCCGCATCCGGTTCGCTCCCCGTCCCGTTCTGGCTGATCATACTCTGCTACACGACCATCGCACTCGGAACCCTCGCGGGAGGGTGGCGGATCGTAAAGACCATGGGCTACAAGATCACCAAGCTCCGCCCGGTCCATGGGTTTGCGGCGGAAACGGCCGGGGCGGCGACAATCCTCGGCGCATCCGCAGCCGGGATCCCGGTCAGTACCACACATGTGATCTGCTCGTCCATCATGGGCGTCGGGACAACGATGGGATCGAGCACGGTGAAATGGGGGATGGCCCGGAGTATCATGGTTGCATGGATCCTCACGATACCGGTGAGCGCAGTTATCGGCTACGCTGTCTTTGCGGTGATTTGGGTATTTGTCGGGGCCTGATCGGTCTTTTTTTATCCCGCCGGTCCCCGGATTGGTCGGGGCAGTACCGGGGGAATTCTCTTGATCACAAAAACCGGGGAATACGCAGGTATCCTTGGGGTTTGGGCATCGCAGGAATCCACCGGGCAGGATTCGCGGCGGACATAATTTCCCCCAGGAACCCCCCTCCGGACCCGGATAAATCCTTCCCAAAAAAATACCGTTTTTCTCCCGTGAAACAGGTGCTGTACGGTGTATCGGATCCTGGAAGGGGTCTGTGGGGGAAAAATAATTCCCGCAACGTAAACGGCATATTCCACTCAGGTCATGTGCCGTGTTAAGCTGGTGAAAAATACGGTGGCGGTGCCGGACTGTTCCCGGACCCTGCCGGATTACCGGCCCGTGGTCTGGTAGTACCGGCAGTACTGCCGTATCACGCACCGCTCGCAGGCCGGCTTTTTTGCATCGCAGGTTGCCCGCCCGTGGGCGATGAAGACATCGGTAAGGTCGCCCCATTCCTTTTTCGGGAAGAGCGCCATGAGGTCCTGTTCGATTTTTGCAACCTCGTCCGTGTCGGAAAACCCGATCCTCTGCGCCAGCCGGCGCACATGGGTATCCACCGCAATCCCGTGGTTCTGCCCGAAGCCGTGGTAGAGCACGATATTTGCCGTCTTCCTGCCGACCCCGGGTATCGTGAGCAAATCCTCCATGGTCTGCGGCACCTCGCCGCCAAAGCGGTCGATCAACGCCTGTGCGGCAGCGACGATGTGTTTTGCCTTTGCATGGTAAAACCCGAGCCGGTGGATGATGGGTTCTACATCGCCGATCTTTGCCCGGGCAAGGGCCGCCGGTGTCGGGTAGGCGGTAAAAAGGGGTTTTTTAACCATCAGGACTGCCTTATCGGTTGTCTGGGCGGAGAGGATGGTGAGGATCATTACCTCGAACGGCGTGCCCCGGCAGACCGTGGTCGGAGATTCCCGTGCGTCAGGATATGCTTTTACCAGAAGAGAATAGATACGGCGGGCATCCTGTCGGTTCATTATCATGGGGTAGGGCGGATTCGAACCGCCGTCAAAGCGTCCCAAACGCTCTAGGATGGACCAGGCTACCCTACTACCCCGCGTCTTACAGTATTGTTGCCAGCCGCTAAAAATACCTGCCGTTATGACGAAAAAAGTCAGAGGGGGAGGATCTTTTTCTTTGTATCGCTCACGACCGAACACCGGCAGGAACCGGAGAGGAGCGCGTCGGCAAGATTCTCCGGGTTTGTCCCGTCGAGGACGACGAGCGGGATGTGGCTGCGCTCCACGACCCGCGCTGCGATAATATCGAGGACATTGTGCGAACCGGCCCCGAGACCGCCCTGCCCGACAATGGTTAAGAGTTCCTGCGGGGTGAGCGTCGCATGGTACGGCGTACCGGGATACTTTTTCGGGTCCTTGTCGTAGATCCCATCGACTGAGGTCACGTTCACAAAGACATCTGCCCTGACTCTCTCCGCAAGCACGGCTGCAACCGCATCGGTTGTCTGGCCCGGGGTAATCCCGCCCATCACTACGATCTTTTTTGCCTCGGCAAACTTCTTTGCCTCCGAATGGCTCTCGGCCACCTTCGGATACGCAGCCTCGCCGAGCGCAGCGATGAGGAGCGTTGCATTGAGCCGGGTCACGAGGATCCCGATCTCGTCTGCGGTCCCCTCGTCGATCCCGAGGTCTCGGGCGACCCCGATATAATCCCGGGCGCCGCCGCCCCCGCCGACCACGACAAAGAGCCGGTGTTTTGCCGCGATCCGTTCGAGCACCGGGATATACGCCTTTATCCGGTTCTCGTTGAGTTCCGGGATCAAAATCGAACCGCCGAGCGAGATAACGACCGTCTTCATTGCACTAGTTTTTGTACCGGATGCTCATATAGAGTTGTTCTAAGGAGGAATGCCCGTATGCTGATCTGCCCGGTCTGCAAGAGCCACGATATTTTCCCGGTTGCCGGGGGATATATCGGCCAGGTCTATCTCTGCAAGAACTGTAAGTACCGTGGTTCGTTTGTACTGGAAATCGACGACCCGGGAGACCCCGGAAAAAAGGAGACCTCCGCGGAACAGGAACCGTAACGTAAGGTGAGAGGCATGCACGAGGCACGCCAGTACATAAAAAAAGAAAATAATGCCGTGCAGTGTACGCTGTGCAGCCACCGTTGCAGGATTGCCGACGGGAAGCATGGGATCTGCGGTGTGCGGCAGAATACCGGGGGAATACTGTATGCGGAGACTTACGGTCTCGTGAGTGCCGAAGCGATCGATCCGATCGAGAAAAAACCGCTCTACCATTTCCTGCCCGGAACATTATCCTACTCCCTTGGCGGAATCGGGTGCAATTTCAAATGCCGCCACTGCCAGAACTGGCAGATCTCGCAGGCTGACCGGACGAATTCCCGTCTCGTCCCGATCTCCCCGGAAGAGGGAGTTTCCCGGGCCATTGCCGAAGGATGCGCGAGCATCTCGTGGACCTATAACGAGCCGACCATCTGGCATGAGTACGCCCTCGATATGGGCACGCTCGCCCGGTCCCGGGGCCTTGGCACCTGCTATGTTACAAACGGCTACATCACGGAGGAAGCGCTGCGGGAACTTGCCCCCATGCTCTCCGCATTCCGGGTGGATCTCAAGGCCTTCACCGATGACTTTTACCGGAAAATCTGCGGGGCGCACCTCCAGCCGGTGCTCGATGCCGCGGTGCTCGCCCGCGAACTGAAAATGCACATCGAGACCGTGACGCTCGTGATCCCCGGGCTTAACGACAGCAGGGAGGAGATCGATGCCCTGATCCGGTGGGTGATCGAAAACCTCGGGCCCGACACCCCGATGCACTTCTCCGCGTTCCATCCGGATTACCGGATGACAGACCGCGGCGGGACACCGGCTGCGCTCATCGAAAAGATATGCACCCGGGCAAAAGAACTCGGCCTCCACTACCCCTATTCAGGGAATGTGGGATACAGCAGGTTCGATAATACCTACTGCCCGGCCTGCGGATCGCTCCTCATCGAACGAAAGGGATTTTCCGCACGGATCGTGGGGCTCGACGACCGGCAGTGTACAAACTGCGGCGAAAAGACCGGGATCGTTCGCCATGTCGCATGATCCGGTTCCGCCCGAGACCCGGTTCCTTGCCGACCGGATGCTCGGCACCCTCACCCGCTACCTCAGGTTCATGGGATACGACACGGTCAGCGCAAACGGGTGGTCCCCGGGAGATTCCCGGGAAGACACCCGGCTGCTCGATCTGGCATGCCGCGAGAACCGGATCCTGCTGACCCGGGACCACGAACTCGCCCGGAGGGGCAAAAAACAGGCAGTACTTGTCGGGGCTGAAGACGTTCTTGCGCAGGTCGGACAACTCATAGACCTTGGGCTTGTCGTGCGCAGGCTCTCCATGAGCAGGTGCTCGCTCTGCAATACCGAACTATGCAGGGCTACCGAAGAGGAGATTGCTTCAGCATCCTATGCCCCGAGAGTGAAGGACGGGTATACGTTTTTCTGGTGCAGCAGGTGCGGGAGGCTGTACTGGAACGGCACCCATCAGCGGAGCCTTCGGGAACGGATTGAGATAACGCATTGAAGTTCCCCATATCCATGATGGATTTCAGTTTTTCATTGCCCTCTGAACACTCAACAAGGCCGTATTTAATTCCGGTTTTATTCTTTTGGGAAAAGACCGCCCGGTATAGTAAACCAGCCGGTTCAATACATCCCCTTTTCGGTACATAATTCGCCTGTCGGTATGCTGTGAATATATCTGCCGCGGGAGGGGAAGAGAGGGCTCATACTTTATGGAGATATCATGAAGATAAAACTGGGAATATGTTCTATCATCCTGTTGCTGATGATGGTACCGGTCTGTCTGGCAGACAGTACTTCTTCGGGCACCACAAGCAGCACCAGCAGTTCTACATCCAGCAGCAGTAGTTCATCTACCACTACCAACGTGGACAGTGCAGCGCTGGTGTATGTTTCGAATGTAACTCTCGACCCGGTCACGTTTTTCCCGGGCGACACGGGTACGATTAGTGTTACACTCACGAACAGCGGTACTTCCGCCATCGGTCTCTCGCATCCGGATATCCTGAGTTCAAAACTGAATGTCGATGACGAGGATCAGTGGGAAACAACGAGCTATGTCGGGGCCGGCTCGACTATTGATTATTCCATGATTGTCACGGCAAAACCCCCGGACGGGACCTACTATGCACTCTTCTCCATCGGGACAAAAAGCGGCAACTCCATCCACTACCCGGTAAAGATTATCGTGGATTCGGACCCGATTACCGCTGCAATCACCGATAAGCCGACCTCGTTCTCTCCTGAAGCCGAACAGAACGTAACGTTGACCATTATGAATACGCGGGACGGCGCCGTCAACAACGTTGTAGTCACACCGGAAGGATCGGGAAGCGATGCCTACCCAAGTACCAAACTTATTTCAACGCTTGCAGCAGGCAGTTCCACGGACGTGACATTCGGTATCACCCCTCACACTGCATCAAACCTCACGTTCCATGTCAGTTATGAGAATGGCGACAACCCACATTCCGTCGATGTGGTGCTGCCGATAAACTTCGGTGCGGACAAGACGGCGGCGGTCCCGGTTGTCAATAACGTGGTGCTCTCCTCATCCGGAAGCACCTACGATCTCACCGGGGACATTACGAATGCCGGTGTCTCCGATGCAAAAGGTGTAGTCGTAACCGTTAGTTCCCCGGCAAAAGGAACCGGGACATATCCAGAATATGCTATCGGCAGTATCGCCTCTGATGACTCAAACAGTTTCGAGGTAACATTTACCACAACCGATCTGTCGTCCGTTCCGCTCCTCGTGACCTGGAAAGACAGCGATGGAAATGATTATAGTTTAACAAAGACACTGGACCTCTCAACCAGTTCTGTCGGTGCTTCCACGGGTTCATCGGACAGCAGCACAAAAACCTCCTCCAGCTCCAGCATGGGAAGCGGACCGGGCGGCATGAGCGGGGGTCCCGGGGGTATGAGCGGAGGTCCCGGCGGCAGCAGCAGTAACAGCGCAACATCGCTCCTTACCGGCAGCAAAGGCGGCGGGATCAGCTCGTTTATGCCGGTAATCATCGCCGCAATTATCCTTGTCGCAGGTATCGTGCTGTGGAAAAAGCGGAAATGGATCCTGTTAAAGATAAAAAAGCAGCAGTGAGGGATCGGACATGACCGATACTCCCATTATCCAGCTTGTCGACGTGACAAAGACCTATCACCTTGAGAGCGGAGACTTTACCGCCCTTAATCACGTCTCCCTCGATATCATGGAGAACGACTTTGTCGCCATAATGGGCCCCTCGGGATCGGGAAAATCGACCATGATGAACCAGCTGGGTATTCTCGATGTCCCGACATCGGGAATACTGTATATTGCAGGGAAAGATGTGGCAAAGATGACCTCGTTAGAACGGACCCACATGCGCAGGGATACCATCGGGTATATTTTCCAGAAATTCTACCTGATCCCCCTTCTCTCGGCATACGAGAACGTGGAGTACCCGCTCATCCTGAAGTACAAAAAACATGATTCAACCGGGAGGGCCCATGCCCTTCTTGAACAGGTGGGGATTGACAGGGATATGAGCGCCCACCGCCCCACCCAGTTATCGGGGGGACAACAGCAAAGGGTCGCCATAGCCCGGGCACTGGTCAACGACCCGAAGATCCTCCTTTGCGATGAACCGACCGGGAACCTCGACCGCAAAACCGGGTACCAGATCATGGATATCCTCTGCGACCTGCACAGTAAGGGCAAGACGGTTATCATCGTAACCCATGACCCGAAGATCGCCGAATACGCGCAGCGGACGATACGGCTCGAAGACGGGAGGATGGTGGAATCATGATCAAAGGCGACATCTTTTTCAGCCTCTCGGTACGGAGTGTGAAGCTGAACTTCACACGCTCGCTTTTAGCTGCGATCGGCATTGTGATCGGCGTTGTCGCCATCGCCTCGATGGGGATGCTGGGAACGAACATGCAGCTGGAAGTAAAGGATCAGCTCTCCGCGAGCGCGAACACGATCGTGATCTCGTCGGATTCCGTCCGTATGGGCCCGCCGGGTTCGACCCCCACATCGTCTTCGGATACCGGGATCTCCAAGACCGAGCTCAACAAGATCAAAACGGTGGTAGGCACCAACGGGACGGTGATTCCGATCTACTCGACCAACGCCGAGTTCACTCTCTCATCGGTGCCGGGCCGGGCACAGGTCTATGGGATCGATCCCGATGACATCACAGAATTCCTGACCCTCAACCAGACCTACGGGAACACAAGCATTGAGAGTGTAAATGATGCACTTGTCGGAGCGAACATCGCCGAACAGTTCAACCTCAAAGTTGGCAGCCGGATCAAGATCGGATCGTTCTCGTCAACGTCCCGCCCTGAAGTCAAGATCGTGGGGGTCCTCAAGTCCAGAGGTACTACATCCGACGGTGTATCCGCGGATAATGCGATCATCGTGAACAGCAAATGGTACACCAACCAGTACGGCGGGAAGGACCAGTACGACCAGGTAAACGTGATCGTCAAGGATACCGACAACATATCCGATATCGAAGAGGCAATCGATGCCAAGCTCAACACCAACGAAAAGTCGCCGTCCGTGAGGATAACGGATGCAACTTCGCAGCTTGAAACCACCACATCGACGCTGAGTACTGTAACGACGTTTATCATGGCCATCGGTGGCATATCCCTCCTTGTCGCGGCAGTCAGCATCTTTAACGTGATGATGATGTCGGTAAACGAACGAATCCAGGAGATAGGTATCCTCCTATCCATCGGTACGGAACGCGGAGAGGTCCGCCGGATGTTCCTCTACGAGGCGTTCATCCTGGGGCTCCTGGGTGCGGTTATCGGAGGGATAGCCAGTATCCTCATCGGTTATTCGGTGGTGGATGCCATGATCGGGACAACGGCGTACTTCTTCGATTGGGAGAGCATCCTCTACGTCCCAGCCGCAATGTTTGTGGGGATCGTGGTATGCGTGGTCTCGGGTCTGTACCCGGCATGGCGCGCTTCGAACATGGACCCGATCGATGCGCTGAGGAGCGAATAACTGCATCCTCAAATCCGGATCCATTCCCCTCATTTCCAAAATTTCTCTTTTTTAAGATATTCCAGGTAACCGCAATGATTGGATAACAGGGACTGCCGGACCCGGATATGTTGTACTTCCCGGTTTTACCCATATGCCCGCCGGTCCATAATATCACAACCGCCATGCGGGCAATATAAAACTCCTGCTTACCACGGGCATGTATGGTGAGTACCCGACCGGGAAATCACCAGCGGAGGTGAGACGGGAAGACAGGGACCAGATGACAAAGGATCACTCTCCAGAGAACACCTGAAACGATCATAAGCCCCGTGACTCTGCACGAGGCAGGGTGTTTTCCGCCCTGCAGGAATATTCGCGAATCCGGTAAAACCGCTTATTTCGCGGATACCAGACCACAGACAAGGAAGAGCACACGATCAGGAAAGGCACAAAGAAACCCCAAACCGTGATGGGGTGTCAAGAAAACACAATAGCGATGAGACATTTATCACCCCGGGATGTGCAGCAGCTCCCGGGAAAAGGATCGGGAATTTATAAGTACCCGACTATGCGTCCCTGGGCCGGCATGGAGAGGATCCTGCAGGGCTGCCGGTCCATGAATGCGAATGCGTGAGGGAACGAATTTCCCTCACCTGCCCTCTTTTATTCATTCATTTCTTTTTTGCCGCACAAAAATTCCTGCTGACGAGTGACTTGTACCAGGTGGTTCAATACTTCACTAAAGAGAGAAAGCCGTGTACGCGGTGGATATTCACATAATATATACGGGGACCAGCGATGGGGGGATCGTAATGGTGATCAGATGCAACAGAGCCAATCCTTCTTTTGGGGTCTCCTGCCACGGCGCAAGAGGTGCAATATGAAAAAAATCTCCTGTGCCGGATATGGCATACTCCTTTGTCTTCTCCTTGCCGCACCGGCATGTGCGGCAACAATTCCCTCCGTGGCATTTATCTCGAACACGACAAGCGGAACTCTCCCATTAAGTGTCCTTTTTGTTGATGAATCTGCAAATTCACCCACTGCCTGGGTCTGGTCGTTTGGCGACGGCGGGACCTCCACGCTCCAGAACCCTGCACATACATATACTACCGCAGGGACTTTTTCTGTCACGCTGACCGCATCCAATGCTGCAGGCAGCGCAACGGTTACAAAATCAGGATATATTTCCGTAACAAAGACCGGGACGACACCGGTTGCCGCATTCGTAGCTAACCAGACCTCGGGAACACTGCCATTTTCCGTCCAGTTTATGGACTCATCGACCAACTCCCCAACAACATGGCTCTGGTCGTTTGGTGATGGTGTATCTGCCACAAGCCAGAACCCCATCCATACGTACACCTCTGCCGGCACCTATTCAGTTACCCTTACTGCCACTAACGATGCCGGTGCAACAACCACGTCCCAGACAGGGTATATCACGGTCACAAAAGAAGATGCCCAGCCCGTTGCGTCATTTCTTGCAACCGGATCTTTTGGAGAAATACCTCTGACAGTCCAGTTCTTCGATGCTTCATCCAACACCCCTTCCTCGTGGGTGTGGTCCTTTGGTGATGGGGAGTACTCGACAAGCCAGAACCCTGTCCATACCTATACTACCGCAGGAACCTATTCCGTGACCCTGACTGTTACCAATGATGCGGGCAGTGATACCTCGATCGGGACGGATTACGTTGTTGCAGATCCCGCAAAACCCTGTACTTCGTTTACTGCCGATGTCACATCGGGAACGGTACCTCTTACGGTCAACTTCACCGATACTTCGGCAAATACACCAACTTCCTGGTACTGGTCGTTTGGCGACGGGGATACCTCCTCCGACCAGAACGTGACCCATACCTATGAAAGCGTGGGCAATTATTCAGTAACCCTGACTGCTACTAACGACGAGGGCAGTAATACGACAACAAAATACGGGTTTATCACGGTAAGCAAAGCGATCGGCATCCCTTCTGCATCCTTCACTGCCGACAGTACTACCGGATCTGCACCATTAACCGTGCAGTTTACCGATTCCTCGTCTAACACGCCCACGGCATGGGTCTGGTCGTTTGGCGACGGCGAATCCTCGACCCTGCCTAACCCGTCCCATACCTACACCACTGCCGGCAGTTATACCGTCAGCCTCACGGCATCCAATACCGGAGGTACAGACACGGTTATCCGGACCGGGTATATCACGGTCACTGGCACCACAACCGTGACAGACGCGGTTCCTGCCGCCACTGCACCGGAACCCCGGATACCTGAGGCAACGGATACTCCGACAGCAGAGTCCACCTCTGCACCGGGAGGGGGATCGGAAAGCATCCTCCCGTATGCAGGTATCGTAATTCTTGCTGCGATAGGAATCACCGGTTACCTGCTGATGAAACGTCCCCCGCGCAGGCCACATGCAACCGGCGGGCGTGATCTCTAAAATACCGACACCTTTTTCGCTGTCCGGACCGACCCGGCCTCGCCGACCAGAACATCGCTCTTTTTCCCTCTGTTTTTAACTGTCAGCAATCGTTCACGCTCGGCAGACCTGCCTGATCCCTCTCCTGCCTGGACCTGATATTTTCAGGAAAAACTTCCCAACGCTGTTTTTTTTATATGCTGCACCGGCAGGTTCAAATAATCCCTGGCGGTTTCAGGACATCACCCCGGCCATGCAGCGAATATAAGAGATACCAGTGAGGAAGAGAAAGGCGAATGTTCTCCCTAACACGGGGAATATGAAAACGATGATAAAACCTCCCGCACAGGCACAACGGCTGCAGGACCGGCCGGGGGACAGCGCCCGACTAAAGGTTTGTTTCCCGAACCACCGGCACAATCCCCCAGGGGATCTCCGGCCCGCATCCTGCCGTGAGGGGACAATCGCATAACCCAGGTGAACAATCCCATGAAAAAGAGCATCACACTCATGCTGATCGCCTCTGCAATCCTGATCGCAGGTATCATGATTGCCGGGTGTACCAGCTCAACAAGCGCAACGCAGTCTTCAGACAGCGGTGCTTCGTCCGCAACGCAATCTGTCTCGGACAACAGCCAGTCATCAGGACAAACATCAGCAATGACACCTTCAGGTACTCCGCCTGCCGGAGATCAGACCAACAGTACCGCACCTTCGGGCGCACCGGCTGGCGGGCAGATGAACGGGACTGCACCCTCCGGCACCCCACCGGCAGGAGGCCCGGGTGGAGAGATGAACGGCACGGCCCCTTCAGGGACACCACCCTCAGGAACACAGCCTTCAGGCACTCCGCCTGAAAACCAGTAATTTCTTTTTTTATTTTCAAAGGGAATCCCCGGGAAGAGACAAAAAGAGTGTCCTGTCGGGAAACAAAAAAAATCAGAGTTTCTTTATATCCGCCAGGAACTCGTCCACCGATTCGTAACGGTCCTTCGGGTTCTTTTTGAGGCACCGTGCAATGATCGCGTTGATCTCCGGTGCATGAGGTCCGCCGGATAACGCCGGTCCCGGCTCTTCGTGTAAGATTGCATGCGTAATCTCGCCCATCCCCTCCCCGCCAAACGGGACATGTCCGGTGAGCATCTCGTAAAAGAGGAGGCCGATCTGGTAGATGTCGGTCCAGGGTCCGGGCTGCCCGTACAGGTTCGGTGCAAGCTGTTCCGGCGCGGCATATTCCAGGGAGAACCCGATCAGGCCGGACTGCCGGGTCCCTTGTGCCTTCGAGAGCCCCCAGTCGGTGATTTTCGGTGTCCCGTCAGGTGCAAGAAGGATATTGCCGGGTTTGATATCACGGTGGATGATCCCCTGCTCGTGTGCATACTTCAGGCCTTCTGCCACGCCCCGGATAATAAAAACCGCTTTGGTTTTGTCAAGCGGGAACTTCATTTCGGCAAGCGAATCCGGGACGTATTCCATCTCGATATAGGGGCGGGGAAAGATGTTGGCCCCATAGATTTCGACGATATTCTTGTGGTGGAGGCCTTCCCAGATATTGAGTTCTTTGGTGAACTGCGATCCCGTCTCCTCATCGAACCGTATCGGGACTTTCACCGCAATGTCACGGTTGTTCTTTTCATCGTGTGCCTTAAACACCCGGGCGACCCCGCCCTCTGCGATATATTCCGCATTCGGGTATTTCTTTTCAAGGGCCGGGGGCAGCCGGGCACCGTACTCGTGCTCGGGCAGGGCCGGCAACGCACCGGTAACAGGGTTTCTTTTCACCACGGTTGCGTTCCGTTCCCCGACATTCGGGTGCTCTTCATGAATGGCTGCTTTCCTCCTCCGGCGCGAGCGCTCGAATAGGATGCCTCCCGCAACAGAAATAACGATGGCAACGGGAACGAGCCACCAGTACCGCGCAAGAAAACCTCCAACGGGGTTGGGGGGCTGCAGATTTTCGGGCAGGCTTCCCAGGCCCTGCTGGGACCCGGTAAATGGTTCACCGGAACCGCCAGGGCCGGATGCAGACTGGGGACTGCCCGGTTGTGCAGACTGGTCCATTGTCTGGTCTCCCCGCGGCTGCATCATGTCGCCAAGATGGGACGCATTGACCGGAACGGCAGACGTGAGAACAGTATAGGCTGACGGTATGCTCACCAGCGGTGCCGGATCGATAACAGCAGCGCTGCCGGGCGATGTTCCTGATGGAGCGTCGGATGTATACGGAGTATCTCCTACCCCATTGCCATTCGTATCGGTAAACGATGTCCCGGCCCAGTAATTCCCCAGGGGCCCCGAAAAAGATTCTTCCTTATACTGGTAATCCTGCCGGCTCGAACTCCAGGTATTCTGGGACCCCGAACTGATGACGTTGATACTGTTGTTAAGGAGATTGAGAGAGAACGTATTGGAGCGTGCGGTACGGTCGAGATTTATCCCGACGCTGTTTTCGGATATCGTATTGCCCGTGAAGATGTTGTTCGATGCACCTCTCACGGAAATCCCGGTTTCGTGGCCGGTTGTGGTGGTGGCGCTGATACGGTTGTTGTTCGAGAGTACGGCAAGGCCCGTTGAGGCGTTCCCGGGAATAACAAGGTTGTTTACCGTGATCCCGTCGGCGGAAAGGGTAAGGCCGGCTTCAGATGCTTTATCCGAGACAAGCACCGGGGGATTTGCCGTATCGAGCCCGCCGAACACGATGGTCCGGTCGATGACCAGGTTCCCATAGTACGTCCCCGAAGGGAGGAAGATGCTGTCGCCGCTTGAGGCATTGTTGATTATATCCTGGACCGATCCTGCCGATCCGGCCGGGTCGTAGGTAGTGACTTTTGCCGCTGTCGGGAGCGTGAGAGCGAGAAGAGCAAGGAGAACAGCAAGGATAAACCAGTATTTGTTTCTCCGGGCCATCACCATCTCACATCCTCACTCACGGGTCTTTTTGAGCACGATAAAGAAAATTCGTGCTTTAAGCATCTGCGATAAACAGGAACCGGGCGGCGTTCTCGCCCAGTGCGAGATCTATGACATCGCCATTTTTTACCGGGGTCTTGTGCATCGGTGCGATGAGATCGGAATTGACATAGGTTCCCCCGGAACTCCCCCGGTCTTCGACCTGCCAGCCGGACGACGACCGGGAGAGCACGGCATGGGGTTTGGTAATCCTCGTCACCATAACATAATCGTCGGGGAGCACGATATCGGACTCTCCCGTCCGTGACGGGGTATCGGGATCCGTTCTCCCGATCGCGATATGGTCCTTTTTTACCAGGAACGTACGGCCAGCCCACGACCCGCCGACGATGTGCAGGGCTGGCACTCCCTCCCCGGCCTCCTTTACCACAGCGGCGCGAACGGTATCGAGTTTCTCCTGGAGGCCGCCAAAACCGACGGGGATATTGACCCGGGAAAAGACCCCGAGGTTCTTAATAAGCATCTCAAGGCCGCCCTCCGCAAGAGAGAACTTCCAGACCGGGTGAATGCCCTTTACCGTCTCCCGCCCAAACCCGGCCTCTTTTTTGACAAGGCCGATCCGGACGAGCTGGTCGATGTGTTTTTTCGTATTCGCATAGCTCGTATCGATCCGGGATGCGATCTCGCTGATCTCCTTTGGATCCTTCTCGATTACCTTGAGGATTTTCAGCCGTACGGGGTTAGAGAGAACTTCGAGGTACTCGGACAACTCCTGGATGAACTCCGGATCCGTTGCAACGCACACCGTTTTCTTGTCAGCCGTAACAGACACCCCCTTAAATCCTTTTAGCCTGATGAAACATGCCAGCAGGGACGCTCTACCATTACTATCTTTTGGGGTGATAAAAAGGGTTGGTTTTTTTGTCCGCAGGTTTTGCCTTCCTGACAAAACAGGTGTGCAGGAATCTGCTTTTTTGATCCGGACGATGGATGATCCGCAACGGTTCAATATATCCCAAACCGGGAGCCGGGATGTACCGCAGCCATCTCACCAATATATTCGTCAACCGGTGAAGTGTCCCTTTAGATAGATATGCCCAAGGCACCGGATCCGCTCCTTTCCAGTACAAGTGAACCTGCGGTGTTCCGGGCCCGGCTGCACATGAGGATGACCCGCCATGACTGACACAGGAAATACCGGAACGTTGCCGGACACCGGGAACACCGCCACGAACCTGTCGGAGAAAAACCCGGCCAAATGGTATCTCATTACCGCAGAAGAGACAAACGAGATTCTCATGGATCTTGCCCTGATCGAGCGGACAGTACAGGGCCCTGCCCGGGAACATGTCAGGATGGTTGCAGAAATAATCGAAAGAGTCGAGCGGCGCATGGCATGATGTGGGAGGACAGGATAAAGAAATACCCCGCAGAAATTGCCCTCTGCGCGATCCTCTGCCTGTCGGCATTTTTAAATCTCTGGAACATCTGGAACGGAGGTTTCTCGAATGCGTATTATGCAGCCGCGGTGAAAAGTACGCTCACAAACCCGGTTGCCGGGTTTTTTAATTCTCTTGACCCGGCAGGGTTCATCACGGTCGACAAGCCCCCGGTCGGACTCTGGGTGCAGGCGGTTTTTGCGGCCGTACTGGGATTCTCCGGATGGGCGCTTATCCTCCCCCAGGCCCTTGCCGGTGTCGGTTCGGTCGCGCTCATCTATTTCATTGTCTCCCGCCCGTTCGGGAAGCCGGCGGGGCTGGTTGCAGCATTTGCCCTTGCCGTGACCCCGATCTCGGTTGCTGTCGCCCGGAGCGGGACCATGGACATGCAGATGGTCTTTGTTATCCTCCTCGCGGTCTGGGCTGCGCTCAAAGCCGCCCGCGAGCAATCGCTTCCCTGACTTCTCGGCGCTGTTCTCCTTGTCGGGATCGGGTTCAATATCAAGATGATCCAGGCATTCCTTGTTGTCCCGGCCATCCTCCTTGTCTATATCATCGCGACAACGGATTTTTCGTGGAAGAAACGGATCCTCCATCTCGGACTCGCGGTTCTTGTACTTCTCGCAGTCTCCCTCTCATAGGCGCTCGTCATCGACAGTATCCCTGCAGACCAGCGCCCGTACGTTGGCGGCAGCGATGATAACACGGAACTGGGCCTTATCCTCAACTACAATGGCGCCCACCGTCTCGGGATAGATGGAACCGACGGTGGTTTCGGCAGTGGTTCCCCCGGCTCTTCTGCGGGAGGCCAGGAGGCCAGGCTCTCTGCTTCGGAGCCGGGTAACGGCCCGGGTTCATCCGGCAGCACTTCTGCCCCACCTGGCAGCTCTTCATCAGCGGGGCCGGGAAGTCTGGGTAATGCCGGTGGCAGTTCCGGCATGTCTTCAGGAAGCCATGGGGGAATGGGCGGCGGAGGCGGAATGAACGGCAGCAATCCGAGCATTCTCCGGCTCTTCCAGAACGATCTTGTCGGGGATATCGGGTGGCTCCTCGTATTCGCCCTTATCGGGGTTCTTGCATGGATAAGGAAACCCCGCTCATACTCCTTTACGGGGATTAAAGAGGCGGGATACTTCGGTGAGAGGGGGTTGACGCTCCTTGCCATGCTGCTCTGGCTCATTCCGGGACTGTTCTACTTCAGTTTCACCCCCGGGTTCTGGCACGACTATTATATTGCAACGATAGCTCCCCCGCTCGCGGCACTTGTCGGCATCGGTGCGGCTGGCATGTATCATGAGTATCGTTCAGGTGATCGTACGGGGTGGCTTCTTGTCATCGCGGTTCTTGCCACTGGCCTTGTCCAGGCATATTTCCTCGAACGGGTTTTTTGGCCTGTCGGCGCAATCGGGCCGGTCCTCCTTGTTGCGACCCTCGGATGCGCCGGGCTCCTTGCGCTGGTAAAAATACAAAAAACCAAGGTGCTGGAAAAACATTGGATGCATATCGCCGCTGTTGCCATCGCCATCCTCTTTATCGCGCCGCTTGCCTGGTCCTGCACGCTGCTACCGGGCGGGAACAGCGGGAACCTTCCCTCGGCAAGTCTCTCGGGAGGTTCCGGAGGAAGCATGGGCGGCGGAGGGCCGGGCGGCAGTGTCACCGGGGGATTAGGATCCTTTGGTATGGCCGGCCCCGAAAACACGGGGAACTTCGGTCCTGGCGATCGCAGCACATCATCAGATGATGGCAGGATACAGCAGGCGGACCGGGCGGAAAACAGCACCCGCTTTTCCGAACCCCGAAACATGGGTGGATCAGGTTCAGGAGCCGGCCCGTCGGGTATGCCCTCCATGGGGGGGACGTCGGGCGACCTTGCTGTCGGTGGATCGGGCATGAGCAGGGGACCGGGGAGCACGGGCGGACCCGGGGAAAGCGGATCGACGAGCGCACTTGCAGATTACCTGCTTGCTCATACCACGAACGAGACCTGGATTTTAGCTGTCCCCAGTTCGCACCAGGGGGCCGACCTGATCATAAAGACGGGAAAACCGGTCATGTGCCTGGGCGGGTTTGCCGGCAGCGACCAGGTCCTCAATGTCACTACACTCCGGGAATACATCCATGACGGGAAGGTCCGGTTCTTCCAGACCGGTGGCGAAGGCGGTGGCGGAGGTTCGGGAAGCGGGAACAGCGAACTCGCGAGCTGGGTAAATACGCACTGCACAGCGGTCTCCCTGACCGAAGGGAACGATTCTACGGGAATCGCGGTTAACCAGAGCAGCGCAAACGGGGCAGGATCCACCCTGTACGACTGCCTCGGTGCGGCGTGAGACGGGAAAAGAAGATCGTTAAAAAAACAGAGGGGATAAACGGATATGGACAACGGGACTTTCGGATGCTGCCATTCGCGGATCGTCCCGTTCTTTTTTGTCGGGGTAATCTCGTCACTCGTGGACATCGGGTTGATGTATGCGGCGATGACATACCTCGGAGTCTGGTACATGTATGCGGCGTCATTCTCCTACTGCTGCGGGATCGTGGTGAGTTATGCGGCAAACAAGTACCTCACCTTCCACGACAAGAGCAGGAGAACTGCCACCCGGTTTGCTACCTTTGCGACAATCTCGGTATCCTGCCTGATCGTGAACCTCGGGATTGTCTGGCTCGCGGTCACGTTCCTTGCCATCCCGCCCCTGCCGGCAAAAATCCTTGCTACCTGCTGTGCGTTCTTCTGGAACTATCACGGGCAGAGCAGGTTCACGTTCCGGAATGCGGAATAGGGGGAGGGTACCCCCCGCTTTAAAAAAATACAGGTGGGGGGTAGGGGGCACCCCCCTACCCCCAGTTATGAGGAATGCTACCACCCCCGACAGGAAGCCCGAGCGACTCCAGGCATCAAGCGAGGAGGGGGTAGACTCATCAGATAGGGAATGGGGACCCCAGATTATCCCCCTACGTCCCATGATGACAGAATCCCTTCACACCACAACCAGCCACACCGCATAGATCCCTATCTGAATCAAAGTAAGCGGCACCCCGATCTTCGCAAACTCCCAGAAGGTCAGCGTCTCGCCCCGGGCCTCGGCCTGCTGGATGACGATCACGTTGCTCGCGGCACCAAGGATCGTGAGGTTTCCTGCAATCGTGCTCCCCGCGGCAAGCGCCATGAGCCGGGCGGTCTCGCCCCCGGCCTGGAGGAGGAGCGGCTGGAAGAGGGCGACAAAAGGTACGTTCGAGATGAACTGGCTGACGACAACGCTCGTCCCAAGGATCGCGGGGACGGATGCGAGTCCGGTCCCGCCGGCAAAGGACTGGAAAAGACCGGTCTGCCAGACCGCGGCCATCAGGACAAACATTGCCGCAAAGAAGACGAGCGTGCACCAGTCGATGGCCCGGATTACGGCAAACCGCTCGCCCGAGAAGAGGAGGACCGGAAGGGCCGCAGCAAGGCCGATCAGCGGCAGCGGGACGGTGATCGCGCCGGTGAACAGGGATAACACAATATTTGCACCGGCAAGGGCCACGAGAATCGCAAGCGAACATTTGACGATCCGGGTAAGTGCCGGATCGGAAGGCCGGGACTCCTGTACGGGTTCAGGGGTGCAGGCCGGGGCTGCCTGCACGAGTTCCCTGCGGTAATACCAGCGGAGCACCAGCCACGCAACAGCGAGACAGACAAGGGTTGGGAGGAGCAGCCAGAGCGCAAACGTGACAAAAGGTGCAGCTATCCCGCCCCCGGTTGCAACGAGCAGGTTCTGGGGGTTCCCCACCGGGCTTGCAACGCTGCCGGTCGTGATCGCAAAGGCAAGGGCTAAAAGAAGCATCTTTTTTGGCAGTCGGGAGCCAGCCGCAAGACCGAGGACAAGGGGCGTCCCGATGATCGCGAGCGTATCGTTCATCAGGATCATCGAGAAGATCCCGAACCCGAAGATCACGAACAGGAGGAGCTGATTCGGTGTTCTGGCATGCCGGAAGAACCGGGCGGAGAGCTCGTCGAGATACCCGCTCCGGTACAGCGCCTCCCCTACCACAAACATCCCGAACAAAAAGACCATCACGCCGGCATTTATCGCGGCAAGGGCATCGGACGCGGAGATCTGGCCAAGGAGGAGGACGGCTGCCGCTCCCCCGAGCATGACCTGCCAGATCTTAAATGTGAACCTTCCCACCTGCCGCACGGCGATCAGGAGAAAGACCGCGGCGAGGACAACGATTGAGATATACGTGAAAAAGAGATTCTACACGAACGGTGATGAGGCTTGGCATCCACGGATCCTTAAAAGAATATCCGGAGGATGAGAGGGTTATGCCTTTTTTACCGTCCAGTGGAGGAGGACGCCGTCGTCCATCCGGGCGACCTCTGCAAGCGTGAGCCGGGCAAACTCGGTCTCTTTTATCCAGCCCGGGCCGTCCGCAGGGGTCGGGGCGTCTTTCCCGCCGATGACAATGCTTCCCACATAGGTATAGAACTCGTCAACGAGGCCGGCCCGCACGAGGCCGGCGATCAGTGTCCCGCCGCCCTCCGCCATCAGGCTCCGGATCCCCATCGCACCGAGCTCGTCAAGGACGCGGGCAAGGTCGACTTCGGTTTCCCCGGCAACAATGACCGTCGCTTTCCCGCGCAGTGCAGCGACCCGGCCGGGATCGGCCCGGTCCGAGACTGCAACGACCCGCACCCCGTCTCCCTTGTTGAGGATCGATGCCGTGAGCGGTGTCCGCGCCCTGCTGTCGATCACCACCCGGACCGGGTGCTCCGGGCGCCTCTCGTCCATGCGCTGCTTTTTGAGGTCCGGACTTTTTACCGTGAGCGAAGGGTCGTCGGCAAGCACCGTCCCGATCCCGACCATCACGGCATCGCATCCCGCCTTGAGCCGGTCGACCCGGGCAAAATCCTCCATCCCGGAGATCTTCACCTGCCGGCGCTCGCGGGTCGAGAGCTTCCCGTCCGCACTCATGGCCACGTTCACGATAACAACCGGACGCATACAGATCATCTTTGTGTTTCTTTTGGGTATTATACCCCGCCGGGAGGGTTTTTGGAGCGGCAATTTCCTCCGCAGTCGGGGAGGATTGGGAACCAATATATAAGAACAGGTGCAAAAGCAGGACTGACAATGGCAGTCATGTCAGCCCGCCAGCAGACAAAAAATCCCGGCAGGGATAACCTGTTGCGCGGGGGGCTGATCGCACTTTTCGCCGTTCTCGTTACCCTTTCTGCCATCGCGGCATTCCCCCTCGGCCTGAGCGGCCTTGTCTCCCAGCTCTACTATATCCCCCTCATCTATGCGGTCTATGCCTACCCCCGCCGGGGAGTAATCGTCTCGGCCATCTGCGCCTGCGCCTACGAGATTGCCGGTTACCTCTATTATTTCCCCGACCCCGCAAAACTGCTCGAAGTAACCGCCCAGGCTGTCATCCTTGTCGCAATCTCCGCGCTTATCGGTATCCTGCTCGACCGGATCGGCCGCGAAAAAGAACAGTACCACTCGGTTTTCGAATACTCGCAGCTCGGGATCGTGGTGTTCGACCGCGACGGGGGGACTATCCGGCGGTACAACCCCAAGTTCTCCGGCATGCTCCAGTTCTCCGCGGAGGAACTTGCAGCGATGACCTTTACCAGTCTCCTCTATTCCCCGGGCGACGTGGAACGGTTCCAGGACCGGATCGCAAAAGAGCCGGTGAGCAGCGATTTCGAGACCCGGTTAAAGACGCACAGCGGGGCACCCTTCTGGGTAAGCCTCTCCTGGAGCCCGCTTGACAAGGATTTCACGAGCTGTACGGCAGTCAACATCAACTCAAGGAAACTCGCGGAAAAATCGGTCAACGAGACCATGACCCGGTACCGGCAGCTCACCGAGAACTCGCCCATCGGGATCCTGATCGTCCAGAAAGGAATCATACGGTACGTGAACCCGGCGTTCGGCCGGTTCGTGGGCGTTCCCCAGATGGAGCTTTTGGGAAAAGAACTCTGCCTGTTTGCCGGGGACCACGAGCACCTTGCCTGCCAGGAACGGATCGCTGCCTGGGAGAAACAGCGGATCGGTTCTGCCGTGAGTGCTCTTGCGTTCCGGACCGCCTCGGGAGAACTGCGCAGGACGGAGATCACCACCACACCCATCCGGCACCTCGGCCAGCCGGCAACGCTCATCAATGTAATCGATACCTCGGAAAAACAGCGCCTCGAAGCAAAGATCGAACAGGACAACGAGCGCCGCCGGGGGATCCTCGCCACCGTTGCCCACGAACTCCGTACCCCTCTCCAGCCGATCATCGGGTACCTCGACCTCCTCCTTACCGATCCAAAGGAGTGGGGGATCACGGACGAGACGCGGAAAGTCCTCGAACGCTGCCTTACAAGCGCCGACCGTGAGCGCCAGATCATCAACCGGATGCTCGACCTCTCCGTCCTCGATTCGGGAAAGATCCAGCTCGCGATTGCCCCGGTCTCCCTTGCCGGCCTCGTCCGCTCCGTTATCGAGACGAGCGGTTATGCGTCACATGCATCGATCGCCGTGACGGTTCCTGAGGATATGGTTGTCCAGGCCGATTCGCCCCGGCTCTTTATCGTGATAGATTCGGTGCTCTCGAACGCCGTAAGGTACTCTTCCCCGCCGCGCCATATAGCAATCACCGGAAAATCCGACAGTACCGATCCCTTCTGGCACCTTGCCATCAGCGACAATGGCGAAGGGATCCCGGCAGACTCGCTGGACTCGATCTTCGAGCCCTTCCAGCTCGCCGACGCCGGCCAGCTCTCCCGCAAGTTCGACCGGATCGGCCTCTCGCTTGCCATTGCAAAAAAGATCATGGACGCCCACGGCGGGGAGATCTCGGTCGAAAGTACGGAGGGAAAGGGCAGCACGTTTACCCTCCACATCCCGAAAAATCCCCCGGCCCGGAAGACCGGATAAACGGGTTTCCCCGGGGGTGTCCCCTCCGGGCCCGCATTCCCTTACTTTGGCGGGGCGGAAAATACCGGGATGAGCGTGCTTGCCTTTTCATCGGTGACAAAGAAGACGAGCGTATCGCCCGGCTGGAGTCGCTCTTCCGGTTCCGGCTGGGTGAACTTGAGGGTCCCGCGCCGGAACCCGAACTCCCGGATCCCGTAGCGCTCTTTTAAGTCCAGTTCCCCCACGGTCTTTCCGTCGGCATCCGATCCCGCTTCGACCTGCACGGTATGGATATGCGTTGCCTTAAAGAGCGTCTCAAAATTTTTCAGCCGGTTATGCTGCTCGGGGTCTGTGCACCGGGTAAAGAGGGCGTTGCCCATCCGCTTTGTCCGCTGGATGATCCGGTTGATCTCGTCCTCGGGGATCTGGTAACGGCGCAGCGCACGGCTGAAGATCTCGAGGGCGGCCTCGAACTCTTCGGAGATCACTTCGTCGGCACCGAGATCGAGCAGGTGTTGTGCGTTCCTGACATGCCGGGTCCGGGCGAGGATATGCACGTCAGATGAGAGCTGGCGTGCCGTGTGGATGATCCGCGGGATCGCCTCCTCCTCGGAGACCGCAACCACGAAGGTCTTTGCCTGCATTATTCCTGCATGCAGGAGCACTTCCTCCTGCACGGCATCGCCGAAGATGAAATTAGGGCGGTAATGGGAGCGCTCCTGGCGGATGATCTCGGGGTTGATCTCGATCACCATATAAGGGATGCCGGCAAGCGTTGCCGCACGCGCCACGCTCTTTCCGGTGATCCCATAGCCGGCGATGATGATATGGTTGGAGATCGCCCCTTCGGGAGACATTTCTTCGGGGGAGAGGTTCTTTTCCCGCGCGATCCGGTTCGGGAACAGGCGGTAGAGCAGGTCGACCACGGTCGGCGACGCGAGCATGGCAAACGGCGTAAGGATCATGGTCACGATTGCGCCGGCAAGGAAGAGCTGGTAGACGGCCTCCTGTATCACCCCGGCATCGAGGCCGCTTTTTGCGAGCACAAAGGAGAATTCCCCGATCTGGGCAAGGGCAAGGCCGCAGAAGACGCAGATCCGCATTGGCATGCCGAGGATTGCTGCGGAAAACGCGCCGGTGATGATCTTGACAACGATGATCCCGACGATGATAAGCGCCACGTACTCCCAGTTCGCGAGCACGGTCGCCGTATTAAGGAGCATCCCGATGGAGAGGAAGAAGATGGCGGCAAAGACGTCGCGGAACGGTATGATGTGGCCGAGAGCGTCGATGTTATAATCAGATTCCCCGATGATAAGGCCGCCGATGAACGCCCCGAGCGTAAACGAGAGGCCGGCCTCGCTTGTCAGCCACGCGATCAGGATACAGATACCGGCAATGGTAAAGAGGAAGAGCTCGCGGCTCCGCTCCTTTGCGACCCGGAAGAGGAACCGGGGGATCACCCAGTAGGCAAGGACGATGATAACAAGGATGATCAGCGCGATCTTGGTGAGCTGGAAGGGGACGGCGGAGAGGTTGATGCCCCCTTCCTCTCCCGAAAGGAGCGGGAGGGCGAGCATCATGGGGATGATGGCGAGGTCCTGGAAGATCAAAATCCCGAGAAGCGTCCGGCCCTGGACCGTGTCGACCTCGCCTTTCTCCTGGAGGATCTTCATCACGATAGCCGTGCTCGAGAGCGAGACGATGAAACCGAAGATGAGCGCCTCGTTAAACGGCATCTGGAAGGCGAGAGTAATTCCCGTGATCGCAACAATCGTCGTGCAGACCTGGACGATGCCGCCAATCAGCACCGCCCGCCACGAGCGCAGGATGGTCTGGAACGAAAATTCGAGACCAATGGTAAAGAGCAAAAGGACGATGCCGACCTCGCCGATCATATCGATGACCGTCTGGTCGGTGATAAGGCCCAGACCGAACGGCCCGACAACCATCCCTATGATGATGAAACTGACGATGCTCGGGAACCCGAATCGCAGGCCGATATAGAGCAAAAGGACGGCCAGAACAACGATACTGACGATCGCAAGCATGATCTCCATACGTGGACACCTTGTTGGAACAGATGGGGTATAGAGATTCAGCCATGGGGGATATTATAGGTTACGACGGTAGCGATAACCGCAGAGCAGTATAGTCCCGTCAGACCGTACACTCTCTTCGTGCCAAAACAACTTCAAAAAGAAAAATGCCCCAGCCCGGATTTGAACCGGGGACAACCAGATCTTCAGTCTGGCGCTCTCCCAGTCTGAGCTACTAGGGCAGGACTATAATGGTTGTCACTGGACATTAATAAATAATGTGCTTTCTCGGGTGCGCCTGAGAATACCCGGTTACCTCTTCTTTATCCCCTGCCATGCCAAGTAGTATATGAATGCCAAAGCCACCCCGGACGGATGATGAGAAGGGCCTTTCTTCTGCCATCGCCTCGCGAACCGCACATGTCGTCCACCTGACGCACAACGACTTCGATGCTGTCGGGGCCGATGCAATCCACCGGATGAAATACGGTAAAGACGGCGTATTTACGATCTGGAGTTCGGTCGGGAAATTTATTGCACTCTTCTCCCTTGTCGCGGCAACTCCCGGGAAAGGGGACACGCTCTCGATCTCCGACATCGGGTTCCAGAAAGGGGCGGATACGCTCGCACAGAAAGCGCAGAAAAACGGCTGGGTGATCGAGTGGCGGGACCACCACCGCTGGCGCGAGGAGGAGATGGCCGCGATCCGGACCACTGTTTCGCTCCTCTGCGTTGATACGGAAGTCTGCGCAACCGGGATCGTTGCCCGCGACCTCATGCCCGGGAACGCGACAGCCGCAGAGGTCGCACGCATTGTCTGCGATTACGATCTCTGGAAACATACCGACCCCCGCTCAGCTGTCCTCGGGCAGGTCCTCCAGAGAAAGAAGAACCGGGACCATGTCCGCGACTGCCTTGTCAACGGGGTCTTCACCGATCCCGTGATCGAAGCCGAATACCGGGAGATCAAGGCCGAGATGGACGAAGCAATGGAAAACAGTCTCCGGCACGCCACCTTTGCCGGGAAGAAGTACCGGATCGTCTTTGCCCCGCTCTACGGCTACCCGAGCGAGACCGCCCACTATATCCGGAACAAGAAGAAGACCGATATCGAAGTAATCATCGGGAAAGACGGCAAGTTCTCGCTCCGCTCGGTCCCTCCCATAAGTCACCTGATCGCCCGGGAGTTCGGCGGCGGCGGTCACCCCAATGCCGCGGGGGGATCCTTCTCGTTTACCGTGATCGAACGGTTCACCTGGTGGCTTTTCAAGAAGAGCAAACACTTCGATGCATTTGTCCGGATTGCAGAGCAGTACTAACCTTCCCCTTCATTTTTATTCACCTTTCCAAAAGCCCAAACCTTATATGTCCGCCGGGGAAACCGGGAGGAATATGCGAATGAAATACTCCTTATTCTGTGTATTCCTGATTCTTCTTGGCCTGTTAGCGGTACCGGCCCTCGCCTCCGCACCGGCCGGAGGATCCGGGTGGCTGACCATCAACTGCAACGTTGACGGCGCAAGCGTGTACCTCGACGGCACCTACAAGGGAACGATCTCGGGAGGTTCTCTCGATATCGGGAACGGTGTCGATGCATCCACCTATAAAGTAACCAAAGACGGCTACTACGATGCCACCGGCAGCGTCAACTACGTGCCGGGCGGCGATGCAAACATGGAGATCACCGTTACCCTCGAAGCAAAACCGACCGGCAGCGGCAAGGGATGGATCACCGTGTACTCCGATGTGAACGGCGCCTCGGTCTCTTTTAACGGCGTGACCAAGGGCACCATCTCGGGAGGCAGCTTCACGCTCGAAGTCTCCACGACCGGCACGCCCTATACCACGTACTCGGTCTCGAAGTCCGGGTATTACACCTACACAGGATCCGTTACCATGCCCTCCAACGACCAGACGGTCACCCTGTATCCCGAGCTTGTGCCCATACCGGTAACGGCGCCCACGACCGCGGTCACGACAACGCTCATCGGCGGCGATACCGGGTATTACCAGTTCCACTGCAATGTGAACGGGGCCTCCGTCTCCCTTGACGGGACAAACAAAGGTATCATTTCAAACGGCGTCCTGACCGTCACGGTTTATACCACGGGTACTCCCTACAAGACCTATTCGGTGAGTGCAAACGGGTACACCTCCGTCTCCGGCACCCTGCCGACAACCCCTGCCAGGGGACAGACGCAGGACGTCTATGTCACCCTCTCCGCCTCCTCGTCACCGGTAACGGAGACCGCGACCGTCCCGCCCGCCGGTTCCGGGCAGGGCACCTATGCGGTTTACTGCAACGTTGACGGCGCAAACGTCTACTTCGACGACACCTTCCAGGGCACGATCTCAAACAGCGCCCTCTACGACTCGGTCCCGGTGACCGGGACGCCGTTTACCACCTACCGGGTGGAAAAGGACGGGTACGTGACCGCCTCGGGCTCGATTGACCAGCACCCGGCAGCAGGCGAGATCGTCTCCCTGCAGGTCAATCTCGTAAAATCCACCGCAACGACCATGGTTCCCACCACAAAGCCATCCCCGCTGCCAGTGACCGTAGTCCTCTCTGGCCTGATCGGGGCGGGAATGATCGTCGCTCTTGGATCCCGCAGGGACCGCAGGTAACCTTCCCGGTACGGCCTGCCCTTCGGGCGCCCCTTTTTCTTTTTATCCGCCGGGATTTCCAACGGTAAATGCCACTTTCGCAAACGGGCAAGCCTATATATCCAAAAATGTAATGTAAACGCGACACCATATGAAATTCGGATACCTTGCAATCGGATTTCTCTGCGTCGTATGCCTGGCGGTAATGCCAGCGCAGGCATTTACGGCAAAGACCCTTACCATATCCCTCGACCAGAACGGCAACGCACAGGCTGACATGCAGTACGACCTCTCCCTTGCCGAGCAGGCTGCCATCTTCTTCCACGCAGCAGACCCGGCACAGCTGCTCCAGAACGCCCTCCAGGAAAACCTCAACCGGCCGGTGACGGTTGAGAAAGCCGACATGTCCTCTGCCGATGTGACCATCGGATCGTTTGCCAGGGTCACCACGAATGCCGGGACGACCACCATGACAACCCCGGCATTCTCCTTTGCCGCTGCACAAAAAGCGATAAAGAACAAATGGTATGCCCCGCTGATTTCAGCGGACTTCGCACCGCAAACAACGACTATCACCTTCCCCGACGGCTACCAGTCATCCTTTGCAGACCAGATCAGTATCCCGTCGGTCGCCCACACAATAGCATAATATTCCTGAATTTTTTCTTTTTTCCCGGCTCCCTTTAACGGCCGTTTTGATCCCCGAAAGAAGTACCGATCTATAAAAACTTTTATCTGGACGCCCGCGAAGGGTTCTAGTGTTGCCTATGGCTGTAGATGTTGTAACTGTTGAAAACGTCGCCAGTGTCAAGTGGGGATCGCTTGTCCTCCTTGGCGTACTTGCCGTGATATTCGGACTTCTGGTTGTACTGTTCCCGACTCTCTCGGCAACGGTGCTCATCGAACTGATCGGGATTTTGATCATCCTGCTTTCGTTTGCCGCGCTCATGCTTGCGGCCCTCTCGCCGGGCGGCTGGAAATCGTCGGCGCTCCTTGCAATCCTTGCCATCATCGGGTTCTTTGCCGGGATCGCAACGATCATCCACCCCTACGTGATGGGACAGGCACTTGCCATTATCGCTGGTATCGCCCTCTTCCTGGGCGGGCTTATCGGACTGGTGGTTGCAGTCGGGGAAAAGACGATGATGCACCGGGGCCTCTTTGCCCTCCAGGGTATCCTTGCCATCATCCTCGGGCTGATGATCTGCGTCCTCCCGCTTCTCGGAGTTGCCCTGATGGTGATCTGGGTCGGCGTGATCCTCGTGGTATACGGTATCATCGGGATTGTACTCGGGTACTGCATCCGTTCGCTTGATGCGGCATAACTATACCTTTTTTTGGTTTTTTTCCGCTGTCGGACGCTGACGTGTCCTGTCGGGAATCAAGACGAGGAGGAGCTTCGCGCTATAAACAACGAACAGAGCCACAGGCCGCTGCATGTGGTTGTCTTGTTCTGGCTAGCGGCAGATAAGCCGTAAAGAAAAAAAGAAGAGATGAAAAAAATCCATTACGCCCTAGTCGAGCGGGATCGTTTCAAGCTGGGAAACCAGTTCCCAGATCCGGGTCCGTGCATGAATAGGCATATTGGGATCGTTGGAGATTTCATCGATTTTTGAGATTGCTTCAGCAGCGCGCAGGCCCATGGCCTTGGTGTTGTTGGAGAGCAGCATCCGGGTTTCGTCTGCAACACGCCGGATATTTCGGGGGATAGTGCTGTCTTCCTGAATGTGCTGCAGCATCAGGATACAGTTTTCCATTGTTTTTTCGGGATTTGGCATGGTATCACCTACCGGGTACCTGTAGTTAATACGTTCAACTCGCATATATAAGTTGGATATTGGATCAGACGGTGAGATGATGGCAGAGAGAAAAGACGACGAGATCATGGCCGAGTACCTCCTTAAGGGAGGAAAGATGCTCGAAAAGACCTGCCCCGTATGCGGGTGCCCGATGTTCGAGTACAAGAAAAAGACCTTCTGCGTGGTCTGCGCCGAGAAGAGCGCGGCAAAAGAATCCGCGAAGGCTGCAAAAGCTCCCGCTGCGCCGGCAGCAGTGCCCCATTCCCACGAACACGGCGCCGGCTGTTCCTGCGGCGAGGATCACGGGGATGAACCCTGCTCCTGTGAAGAGGGGGACGGGAACATGCTTGCCGAAGAGATTGCGATGACGATCCACGCGCTTTGCGAACGGATCAATAACGAGAAAGACCCCAACCATATCCTGACGCTGATGACCGCGGTAAAGACCGGGTCGGAAGCGCTTGAGATTTTGTGCCGGCTTTAAACCCGGGCCACATCTTTTTTTTGATCGCGGGGATTTTGCGACATTCCGGCACAGGGCGTTCCTGCCAGCTGTGTGCTAAATTTGTATCCGACCCCCTGCACCAGTATACAATAATTTTCATTGGCATGAGGCAGGAGTTTACTTCGGAAAATCAGGCAAATTACCCAAAATTTCCTGTCTTTCTTACCATTTTGTGTAGGGGGTCGGACCAATAATTAGTACTGAACCGGGAGAAAAGAAGACTGCCGGGCCAGCCAAAAGGGAAACCTGTGGGGGCCTGATTTGTCCCGGAGAATCCCTTAATTATGGAGATCGTTTCCGCAAAGGACCCTCCCGCCTGTTTCTGGCTATTTTAATGCCCGACCCCCTGCATGACCGGCAAGGATTTATCCGACCCGGTTCATTTTCCTGTACGAAAGATCAGGTCCGGCCGGGCCCGTCAAGATACCACGCGAAGGTGGAGGAAGGGTCCGGCAAGGGACATGGAGCGACATATGGCAGAATTCAGACCCAAACCGGGAAGTAAAAGTGCATGCCACACCCTGAAGCGGCAGATTGCAGATATCGGGAAGTTCGAACGGATTGTCCAGTCACTGATCCTGGGTAATCCCCTTGGCTGCACCTCGTACCGCTCGGCACGGAAGAACCATCCCCCGATAGAAAAGGTCCGGGAGATGTATACGGCAAAGTTCGTGTACCTGAACGACAAGAAGAAGCGAATCGGTGCAGCTATCGAGATGTACGATTCGGTCGGGGGATACGAGACCGGGATTGCGGCAGTCATCTCGAACGTGGCAAACAACCTCTCCCACCGGGGCACCGTGAAGCACCTGCCGGACGAAGACCTCTTCTCGGTCACGATCCGGTGCCATGATCCGGAAGGCGAGGTGTATGCGCTGAGTCTTACCCGGAACCGGGTTACGGTTTCTTCGTATACGGACGAGGGGATTAAAAAGAAGGTGGAGGAGTGGGCGGATACGGTGCCGGGGTTGGGGTAAGGCTGTATGTTTCAAAGGAAGTTTGGGCATTCAATTTCAGAACGATGGCTCCCCGCTTCAGGGCCCCTCGCGGGGCAGATTACCTTTTTTAGGATAAGCGTTTCTTTGGGGAAAAACAGGTAATTGAAGCCGCCGCGGGGCGCCCTTCGGGGCGGCGGCAGTGCATCGCAATATCCACACATCGGGGAGATACTCTAAAAAAAAGCGTTACCCATCGATATTCTAGGTTTAAAAATCCGACAACGTTACCCGTACTTCCTCCGGCACAGCTCGAAGATCTTCCCCCCGGTCTTCTCCCCAATCCCTTTCACTGCGACCAGCTCCTCAAGGGAAGCGTTCGCAATTCCCTGTATCGTGCCGAAATGTGCCAGGAGCAGCCGGGCGTTCTTCATCCCAATCTCGGGAAACGCGGAGACGATGTATTCCTGCTCCTCCTTTGCGGATGCAAACGACTTGTGGGGATGGAACTTGCGCTCGCCCCGTTCGCCCTCCTCGCGCTTTGCGAGCACAAAGAGCATCTGGGCGGTATCCTGCTCGTCTCTTGTGTAGAGGAGCGTAATTCCCATATCGACCGTGAGCGCCGCAAGCACGCCGCGAAGAGCGTTCGGGTTCATGTCCCGCTGCGTGAAGATGTCGCCGCCCTCGACGATCATGACCGGGCGGGGGACTGCCTCGGAGAGCGCCTTTGCCTGCCCGAGCAGATCCCGGTTGATGAGGGTATCGACAAAGTCGCGGGCGGTCTTGCGCTCGATGAGGATCCGGTCTCCAATGGCATAATCCCCGACCGGCAGGCGTTCGAGCCGGATCGCAGCGCCCATACCGGAGAGGATCTCGACAACTTTCGAGGATGTTTCACGGTCGTCGATATGGATCGCCGGCCCCTGCGGGGTGAACTCATCGATAAGGGCCCGGTCGACCGCCACCGGTTTTGGGGGCTCGACCGAGTGGTGGGCGAGCTCCCGCATGCTCTTCTGCATCATGCGCTCCTTTGACTGGCTCACATACCGGAAGACCTCATCGGAGGTACCTTTCGTGACCAGGACAACGACCCTTCCCGCAGCGGACCGGCCGGTCCGTCCTTTGCGCTGGATGGACCGGATCTCCGAGGGAACGGCTTCGTAGAAGATGACGAGATCGGTGGAGGGCACATCGAGACCCTCTTCACCGACCGATGTTGCAACAAGGACCTTGAACTCCCCGGCCCGGAACCGGGTGAGGGCCGCGATCTGCTTCTTCTGCGAAAGCCCCTTCTCCGCATCCTTGGTCGCCTGCCCCACGAACCGTTCGCAGGCAATTCCGTTCGCGTTGAGGTAGTCTACAAGGAGCTGCACGGTATCCCGGAACGTGGCAAAGACGATGATCCGGCTCTCGGGATGGGTTTCGAGCTGTTCGCGGACAAGGCCAAGGACAATGGCCTGCTTGGGGTGCAGCTCGGTTTTCCAGTTCTGGGACTGGTCAAAGAGTTCCCGGAAGACCGGGTCTTTGCTCAACCGCTGGCTCGCCTTGCTCCCCCCGGCACCCGAGCCTTCGACAACGAGCTTTGCGACGTAGCCTTTGAGCACCTCACTTCCCTGCGACTCGGCAAGGGTTACAGCATGCCGGAGCTTCATGAGCTCGGCATAGACCGAGGCCGCAGCATACCCGGTCTGATCGCGGTTCTGGATCCGCTGCTGGATCTGGGCATTGATCCCGGCAAGTTCCCGCATGGAGAGCTTTTCCCTTTTGGGGACGGCGAACCCGACCGAGGCAAGGAGTGCCAGCCGGTTCTCGAGCAGGGAATTGATTGCGTGGATGGCGCTTTTGAGTTCAGCAGGGAGGGCGAGGCTGACTATCTCGATCTCCCGCTCGTGGACATAGGGCCGGACATCGGGGTCGTTCTCGGTCCGGTTCTCGACCTGCGTGATGCCAAGGTTCGAACAGACATCCTGTACTTTCTCCTGCGCCCCGCCAGGCGATGCGGTCATGGCAAGGATCAGGGGCTTGTCTGCGGTCGCCATGTAGCGCTGGGCGAGAAATACGTAGGCATAGTTCCCCACCGCCCGGTGACACTCGTCCACGATCATGAGCGTGACGTCTTTTAGCGTGTAGCGTCCCGCGATGAGATCGTTTTTTATCACCTGCGGGGTGGCGAAGATCACCTGCGAACGTTCCCAGTCGGCAGTCCGCTCATCCGGAGGAGCTTCACCAGTGAACATCGCAAAGGGCGAGGCATCGGGCCCGGCCGGGCTTGTTGCGAGGAGGAACTTTTCGAAGAACCGGAGGTGCTGCTCCACGAGAGGTTTTGTGGGGGCGAGCATCAGGACCCGGCCTTTCTCGTTGTAGAGCCGCGAGGCCGCAACGATGAGGGCGACCGCAGTCTTCCCGAGACCGGTCGGCAGGATCACCATCGTATTCGCATCCAGCGCCTTCATTGCAACCGCGAGCTGGTATTCCCGCGATTCGATGCTGTCGGGCCGGATGAGGGGATGGCTGATGCTGGACATGTATCTGGATAGTGGGTTTGTCCCGCCGGGTAATATAGGGAATTGTGGGGAATGGGGATTGTTAAATGAAAAGAATACCTCTTATGCGCTCATCATAACGATGGCTCCCCGCGTCAGGGCCCCTCACGGGACACGGCGGGGCAGATTACCTTTTCCGGGGAACGAACTTTAGGGGGGTGAAGAACCGGTAATTAAAGCCGCCGCGGGGCGCCCTTTTAGGTCGGCGGCAGGTATCGTACCTCCAGAGAACTCATGATCAACTGAATGATATCGATAAGAAAAAAGAGGTTTGAAAAAATTATCCCAGTTCCGCGAACTTCTTCTCGCCCCGGACGAGCGCACTAAGCGTCTCCGGGATCGCATCGATTGCAATCCTGACCTGCTTCATGCTGTCCCGGTCCCGAAGGGTGACGGTGTGCTGCTCCTTTGAATCGTAATCGACCGTAATCGCAAACGGCGTCCCGATCTCGTCCTGCCTGCGGTACCGGCGGCCGATGGCACCGGAGTCGTCGTACTCGGCAAGGATGCCGCGCTTCTGGAGCGTTGTCGTGATCTCTTCTGCAAGGGTATCTAGGTCATCGCGTGCCATGAGCGGGAAGACCGCGACCTGAACCGGCGCTACCTGCGGGGAGAAGCGGAGCACCGTACGCTTCTCGCCATCCGCGGTGTCCTCGTCATAGGCCTGTTCGAGCACCGCATAGCACATCCGGTCGATGCCGTACGACGGCTCGATAACATGGGGCACGACCTCCTCGCCCCGGACCTCAACGACCTCGTCCCTTACCTCGAAGAGGTCGGCAGGGATATGGATCTTCTCGCCATCGACGGTTACATCGACGCCTTCCGGGGTCGGGTTCGCGTTTTCAAGCGCGGCAAAGATTGCCTTTGCCTTCTGGCGGTACTGCTTGCCGAGCACGCCCATGTTCGGGACGATCCGACGGCGTTCGACCTTTTTTGGCTGGTCGTACTGGATGAACACCGTCATCGCGGTACCGCTCTGCTTGGCGTGGGCATTGAGGTCGTAGTTTGTCCGGTCGGCAATACCGACCGTCTCGACCCAGCCGAACCGTTCCGAGTAGACCTCGGCATCCCAGCAGTCGGTTGCATAGTGTGCCCGCTCGTCGGGGAGGTGCTGGCGGAACCGGAGCCGGTCCGGTTTTATACCGACCGTTACGAGCAGGTCGTGAGTGAGGGCCACGTAGTAGGCAACGTACTCGTTTGCGATAACACCATTATCCACGGCTTCCCGCATCGACATCTCGACCGCGGGCTCACACTTCTGCTGGTGGACGTAGGTCAACAGCGGCATCCGGTAATTCGCATACCGCTTGAACGCCGGGTGGCGGTTCTTCTCGGTCGGGTGGACGAAGATCTCGGCCTCTGCCTGGGTGAACTCCCGGAGCCGGATCATACCCTGGCGGGGCGAGATCTCGTTCCGGTAGGACTTCCCTATCTGCACGGCGCCGAACGGGAGCTTGTCGCGGTAGAAGCGGAGCAACCGGGTAAAGTCCACGAACATCCCCTGCGCCGTCTCGGGGCGGAGGTAGCCGACCCGCTGGGAACCGGGGCCGATGGTCGTCTGGAACATGAGGTTGAAGTTGTAGACCTCGACGTTTCCCAGCACCTCGCCGCAGGCCGGGCACTTGCATGACGCAATAGCGGCAGAAAGGGTTGCATTGTCCATCGTTGCGGCATTGGCAACGCCGCCGCCATCGGCTACGTGATCGGCCCGCAGGTATTCATTGCAGTGCGGACACTGGCACATCTTGTCCGAGAAACCCTTCACGTGCCCCGAAGCGATGAAAACGGCTTCCTGTGCAATCGTCGGGCACTCGATCTCGTAATAGCCTTCCTGGACCACGTAAAAATGCCGCCAGATATTCTCGATCCGCCGCTTCATCATGGCACCGAGCGGGCCGTAATCGATAAAACCGGCCACCGCACCGTAGCACTCCGAAGTGGGCCAGATAAAGCCCCGGCGCTTGGCAAGGTCCATGACATTCTCAAAAACATCGCTCATGGTGATCACTGGGATATATCTCGTATACACGTTTGTACGACTCCCGACAAAAAGGCTCGTGTCCGGTACAGGCCGGTCCCGGAAATACGCCCTGTTCGCGCGCTGACAGGAAAGTTAACCGGATTTGACCGGGAACAGGGCCTTTTGGTTCTGCTCAAAAATGATGGGTTGTGGTATGGCAATCCAGAACCAAATAAAAGGTTTCTGGTCAAAAGGAGCGTAAAGATAGGATTAAATAGTACACCGGGTATTGTATATCCTAATCCCAAGACGGGGTTTGCAATGACGGAAGAGAAACGGAAATCACAGCTGCTGGAACTCTTCAGCACCATGTCCGGCAAGACAAAGATTGTCGAGCCGATGAAAAACATTCATGGCACCCTCAGGGATAGCGATGCGATCGAACGCGAGGTCGCGCTGGTGATGCGTGAGATCATCGAACAGGGGATCTTCAAGACTTCGCTCAAGCCAATCCAGCTCGCAAAGCTCGTTACCTCATTCTACGCCGGCAAGAACGACACCGAGATCGCCCGCGAGCTCGGCGACGAGAAACTGAGCAAAACGGTAGCCCGTGCACGGGTACGGCTCAAGCTCTTCAGGGAGCTCGACTTCAAGATGCCGTTTGACAAGATAAAGATGGAAGAGCTCCTTGAATCCGGAAAGACGATGAAGGAAGTCTCCGACGAACTCGGGGTCAGCCCGTCAACCTTGCGCGAATACCGGCATGTGATCGAGGAGCAGGAAGACCCGACCATCGATCCATATATCGCCCGCATCCGCGACGTGATGGAGGACCGGGACCTCTCCGAGCAGATGACCCGGAGCGCCCAGGTCGACAACCTCGGGGAATCCATCGATATCACCGAAGCAGAGCTTATCGACGTCACCTGATAGTGACGGTTCGGTTTTCCTTTTTTATCCCCGCACTGGCTGCGCCACCGGTAATATCGGTAAATCCGCAAAAAATACATCCGTTCATACCCACAACCTGCATACATGCATCTTTCCTGGCTCGGGCATTCCTGCATCCTGCTCGACGGTTCGAAAAAAGTGCTGGTCGACCCGTTTATCCGTGACGGCAGCGTGGCGGGGACAAACCCGGATATTGTCGCGGTCACCCACGGGCATGCAGACCATCTCGGTGAAACTGTCGCACTCAAAAGAAAAACGGTTGCGGTCGGTGAGGTGGCCCACTATCTCAGGGAGAGGGGCGTCCCGGCCGAGAGCATGAACATCGGCGGGACCATAGAACTCGATGGGGTGTCGTTTACGATGACACCGGCAGTGCATTCCTCACGGATCGAGGATGAATCCGGTTCGTTCGATGGCGGTGCTGCCGCAGGCTTTGTCATCAGGATGGACGGCGTCTCTGTCTACCATGCCGGTGATACGGCGCTTTTCTCCGACATGAAACTGATAGGCGAGCTCTGCCACCCCGATATCGCGCTCCTCCCCATCGGAGGCCGTTACACCATGGGGACTGCCGCGGCGATGATGGCAGCACAGTTTATCGGGGCAAAGATTGTTGTCCCGATCCACTACAACACCTGGGACCGTATCGCAGCAGACCCGCTCCCGTTCAAAAAGGCTCTCGAACGGACTGCCGATATCTCGGTTCGGATCCTCAGGCCCGGCGAAAGCATGGACTGTTCGCCGATGCAGTAATCTTTTTTTAATGTCCGGACCGCAGTAAAATATCCTGTTTCCCCGGTTATAATCCGGACAAATAATCCTGCGATCTCTCAATTCTGTTGACAAACCCGCCATGACCCTGCGGGAATATCCGGTAACTCTTTGGGGAAGTATTTAACGTTTCGGGACGAACTCCCCTCCTGTCAAAATGAGAACGCACCACAGCAGGTCCCGCCAGGACCATCGCCAGAACCGTTCGCCACGCCAGAACCGCGATGTCAATCTAAAAACCATTGCCTGGCATGCAATGGAGAAATACGGGTTTGTGCCACGGTACCCTCCCGCGGTGATGGACCAGGTCGGCCTGATACAGGAGCAGAAGTTTCCGGAGGTTCCCGGCAATACTGAAGACATGCGCAGCCTCCTGTGGTCATCAATCGACAACCACGATTCCCGCGACCTCGACCAGCTGGAGTACTGTGAGCGCAGGGCCGACGGGACGATCCTTGTCAGAGTCGCCATCGCCGATGTCGATTCGCTGGTCCGCCGGCAGACACCGGCAGACGAGTACGCCGGCCATAACGGGACAACCATCTACACTGGTGTCCTTACCTTCCCGATGCTGCCGGAGAAACTCTCCTACGGCATCACTTCGCTCCTGCCGGATCGCGACCGGCTTGCCGTTATCATCGAGTTCGTTGTCCGGCATGACGGCAGTTTTGTCCCGGAACGGGTCTTTCCGGCACTCGTCCGCAACCGGGCAAAACTGGTATACGATGTAATCGGGGCATGGTTTGACGGGACCGACCCGGTCCCGGAGAGCGTCAGCTCTGTAGAGGGCCTGGAAGCACAGCTTCAGCTCCAGAACGAGGCTGCAGGACTGCTGCGGACATACCGGAGGGCGCAGGGCGCGCTCGAACTGGACACGGGCGAGGCGGAAGTTGTCATGGAGAACGACCAGGTCCGCGGACTTGTCCCCCATAAGCATAACCCGGCAAGGGGCCTCATCGAGGAGTTCATGGTCGCAGCGAACGGGACCATGGTCGCAGAGCTCGGTAAAGCCGGGGTGCCCATGATCCAACGGGTTGTCAGGACCCCGCGGGACTGGGCGGGGATGATGCTTGCCGCTGCAGCAGTCGGCGAGACCCTTCCCGAGGTCCCGGATGCCCGGGCACTCGCGCAGTTCCTTACAAAGCAGAAAGCAGTCGATCCCCTTCATTTCCCCGACCTGTCGCTTACGGTCGTAAAGCTCATGGGACCGGGCGAATACGTCCTGCTCGAACCCGGGGACACTCCCACAGGCCATTTCGCCCTTGCGGTTATCGATTACACGCATGCGACGGCACCAAACCGCCGGTACGTGGACATCATCAACCAGCGCCTGATAAAGTCAGTCTTCCACAACCGCCCGAGCCCGTACAGCCCCTCTGAACTGAACGAACGAGCCATCTGGCTTACCGACCGGGAAAAGGCGTCGAAGAAAGTGAAGAGGTTCATGAGGAAGTCGGTCGCTGCCATGCTCCTTGCCGACAGCATAGGAAAGACCTTTGATGCACTGGTGACCGGGGCTGCTGAGAAGGGGACTTATGTCCGGCTCCTCGAACCTCCTGCGGAAGGCCGCGTGACCAAAGGAGAGAAAGGGCTTTTTGTCGGCCAGAAGGTCCGGGTCCGTCTCCTGGCAACCGACCCCTACAACGGGTTTATCGATTTCGAGTGCATTAGCAGGGAAAAGAGAGTATAACGGTTCACGGTACTTTTTTTAGACTGCCCGTTTTTAAAAAAGGTATACGATCGGGGATCAGAGGTCGCCACCCCGCGACCACCGCCTCCCGCCACGCGATCCTCCGCGTAGATGCAGGAGGACTGCTATAATGATGATCACAAGAATGACCCCGCCGATAAACAGAAGGGTCCACGAAGACCCGTTCCCGGAGGATGCTGCGGTAGTCTCGGTCACGACCGGGGTTGTGGTTTCCTGTCCGGTTGTACTGTCGGCGGTACCGGCTGTGGTGGTCGGGATCGCGGTCGTGGCAGCTGAAACTACCGGTGCTGCAACCGTGATGTAGCCCGGCATCAGGGATACATTGCTCCCGCCGGAGTTAACTGCGGTAAGAGTGACCGAATACGTACCTCCTGTCGTATAGGTATGCGAAGGGTTTTTCTCGGTATTGAAGGTCCCGTCACCAAACGTCCATTGCCACCCGGTCGGGGAATTCGTCGAAGTATCGGTGAACATGACCGTAAGCGGGGCTGTTCCGGACCGGATGTTGGCGTTAAACGAGGCAACCGGCGGGGTTACAGCGTTGGTGACCTTGATATACGCGCTTCGGGTTGTGGTATTACTGCCGGCAGAATTCGAAGCACCGAGTGAGACTGCATAGGTTCCGAGCGAGGTGTAGGTGTATACCGGGTTCTGGAGTGTGGAAGTCCCGCCATCCCCGAAGGTCCAGTACCACCCGGTCGGGGTATTATTCGAAGTGTCGGTGAACTGCACGACCAGGGGTTTTGCACCCGATGTGACATTTGATGTAAACGAGGAGATGGGCAGTGAAGCCTTCACGGTGATATATCCCGACTGGGAGATCGTATCGCTTCCTGCAGAATTGGTAGCGGTGAGCGTGACCGTGTAACTGCCCGGTGCCGTGTAGGTGTGGGCCGGGCTCGGGAGCGTGGAAGTGCCGCCATCGCCAAACGACCAGGTCCATGCCGACGGAGAGTTGGTGGAGGCGTCCATGAACTGGACATCAAGAGGGGAATTTCCCGAGGTCTTTGTAGATTTAAAGAGTGCCGTTGGGGGATCGGTCGCCTTGCTTACCGTGATGTATGCACTCTTCGATACAGTATTGCTTCCTGCCGAGTTCGTGGCAGTAAGAGTCACGGTATACACACCATCGGTAAGATAGGTGTGAACAGGATCCGGCGCGGTCGCCGTCCCGCCATCGCCAAACGACCAGATCCATGCGGTCGGGGAGTTGGTCGAGGTATCGACAAACTTTACCGAAAGCGGGGCTGTACCCCCGGTAACGTTTGCAGTAAAATCAACAACGGGGACCGCTGCCTGTTTTTGGGCGAGGATATATCCGTTTTTCGTAAGCGTATCCGGCCCGTCGGCATTTTTCGCGATCAGGGTCACCGTGTAGGAACCCGCTGTGGTGTATGTATGCACCGGGTTCTGGACATACGAGGTCCCGCCATCGCCAAACAGCCAGGTCCACCCGGTGGGGGAATTAAGAGACGAATCCATGAACTGGACCGTAAGCGGGGTGCCGCCGTAGGAGATATTCGCAATAAACGATGCAACCGGTTTATCCGCAGCAACAGGCCCTGCCATGAGCACCAGCAGGCAGAAGACAAGGGTCCCAAAAAAAAGGGATCTGCTCTTCATACCGGCTCTCCTGCGGCGTTTCTACCCGTGAACGTGAAGCGATAGGAAGACTGCATACTATCACACTTTATTGTATCATTGCTTTTTATCTGTCGTTATTAATGTTTGCCTGAAATTGGGGGAGCAGGACTATAATTTCGGTACTGCGGCATTATTTTTCGGGTTATTTTCTGTAAACAGCGGATTTGGCAAGTTTTTTCCAGTAGGTATCACAAGCACCTGTACAATACCCTCCAACGGAGATCTGATCCGGGTCAAACGATGAAAGGGCCGACATTATGGCATCCTCATCCGGATCGATAAGGAAAACCCGGTTAATTTCGAACTCATCGGTGAGCGAGGACAGGTCCATGGCCGGGGAGGGTCCTACCGCAACTTCTTTCTGGTATTCCAGGAGGGTCTCCAGATCCTCTTTTAAGGCCGAGGGAACAAAAAAGAAAACATTTTTCCGGGCCAGGGGGGCTATGTCGCAGGAAACCGCCTTTTCTGCGATAAGGATATGCCCCCCGATCCCGGCATCCCGCATATTCCGCATTATTTTTCCGTAGGCAACAGCAACCGCGTCTTCCCGTTCGTCCTCATCGTGATAGTAAGCATCGGTAATCCCTAGTTCTGACGGGGCGGGGAGGGCGCACCAGACATTTTTCTTCTGTGCGGCAAGCATGGCGGCATCCGCTGCAAGGGCTGTGCCTTCGATATCGATCTCGTCGGTGATCGTGTCCCTTTTTTCATTTAACCCGGTAAAGGATCCGACAACCCGATCCCGGCAGAAGAGCCCCCCGACGCAGGGTGCAGTGATCCCTGCCTCCAGCTGCGGTGCAAGAGAGCGATCGAGCATGCAGCCCGTGAGATCCGCTGCGGTTCCCCGGTGTTCCGCGATCCAGCCGGCAAGCGCGGCGATACCGGGGATGCCCGGTTCCGCGCCAAATGCCCGTGTCGGGAGCGGGACAAGCTTTGCCATGGTACAGGAATTATTACCTATCGAATGCTAAAAAGTACCATCAATGACAAAGCCACCGCTGCTGGTTACCTGCGGGCTCCCGTACACGAACGGGCCCTGCCATCTCGGGCATCTGCGAACGTACGTCCCCGCCGACTGTTACGTCCGCTATATGCGGCGGACGGGTGAAGAAGTCGTATTTGTTTCCGGATCCGACAACCACGGGACGCCGATTGTCGTTTCTGCCGAAGAACAGGGAACAACACCCCGGGCACTCTCTGAAAAGTATCACAAGCATTTTGATGAAACCTTCAAGCGGATCGGAGTCGTCTTCGACCATTTCGGCATGACCGACGATCCGGCAAACCACCACCGTACGCAGGAGATCATGAACCGGCTGGTTAAAAACGGCTATGTCTACAAGCAGGTCGTCCACCAGGCATACTGCCCGAAGTGCAAACGATTCCTCCCGGACCGGTACGTGGAAGGCACCTGCCCCTACTGCGGCAAGCAGGCCCGCGGCGATGAGTGCGATCAGGGCTGCGGCAAGCACCTCGAACCCGGTGAGATCAAGGACCCGGTCTGCAAGGTCTGCGGGACAAAGGCGGAGTTCCGCGACCAGGAGCACTATTTCTTCAGATTGTCGGCTTTTAAGGACTACCTTCTTCCCTACCTCGACAAGCTCAGGGGAACAAGCAACGCGAAGAACTATGCCATCGGCTGGATCAAGGAAGAACTCCACGACTGGTGCATCACCCGGACGCTCGAATGGGGCGTGAAGTTCCCGGGCCGCGACGATCTTGTGGTCTATGTCTGGGTCGACGCCCCCATCGGTTATATCGCGTTCACGGAAGAATGGGCGGCAAAGAACGGTAAAGACTGGAGGAGATACTGGTGCGGGGATAACCGGGTGACGCACTTTATCGGCGGCGATATCATCTACCACCACTGCATCTTCTGGCCGGGGATCCTCCACGGTGCCGGATACGGCGAACCCTACGCGGTCGTTGCAAGCGGGATGGTCAAAGTCGACGACCACAAGTTCTCGAAGTCCCGGGGCTACGTGGTCTGGACAAACGAGGACTATCTCGACAAGGGCCTTCCGGCAGACTACCTCCGCTATTACCTGCTTGCCTATACGAGCCACACAAAGGAGCTCAACTTCTCGTGGAAGGTCTTTGGCGAACGGATCAACAACGAAGTCGTCAACATCTTCGGGAATTTCCTGTACCGCACGCTCTTTTTCGCGCACAAGGAGTTCGGGGGAGTCCCCGCGGGAACCGTCGACCCCGCCATCCTTGCCGAGATCGAAAAGTGCCAAAAGAGCGCGGATAACCAGATGCAGGCCTACGAGTTCAAGGGCGCGGTCGACACGGTGATGGCACTTGCAGCATTTGGAAATACCTACATCCAGACGAACGCACCGTGGAAACTGATCAAGACCGACCGGGCCGCGGCGGCTCAGGTTATAAAAAACAGTATCCAGATCGCAAAGGCCCTCTCGCTTCTTATCGAGCCGGTAATGCCGGCAAAGGCGCAGGAGTGCTGGGCGCAGCTGGGGTATACCGACAAGGTCGCCGCCCACCGGGTCGATGAGGGTGTAGTGATCGTGCCCGAACGGCAGGTCCCAACCCCGGCCCCGCTGTTTGCACGGCTCGAAGAAAAACAGATCGCGGAGCTGGATGCCGTGCTCCAGACGCGCGTCCGCGATGCCGACAAAAAAACGGAGAAGACACCGATGATATCAATCGACGATTTCAGTAAAGTGGAGATGAAGACCGGGAAAGTACTTGCAGCAGAAGCCATCCCGAAGTCGAGCAAGCTCTTAAAACTCCAGGTGGACGTCGGAGGGGAGACCCGACAGGTCGTGAGCGGGATTGCACAGTTTTACAAACCGGAAGAACTGGTGGGAAAAGATGTTGTCGTGCTCACTAACCTGGCGCCGGCAAAGATCTTCGGTGTCGAGAGCAACGGCATGATCCTTGCCGCAGGGGACAAGGCATCGCTCCTCATGCCGTTAAACCCGGTCGAACCGGGAACAAAAATCCGGTAATTTTTTTAAGGTTGGTTTTTCCCTTCGTCAAATCCCCGAAACCTTCCCTTTGGCACGAGGATTACAAACCGCAGACCCTTACCCGGTTCCCCGGTCTCGGCGATCGTAATGCCGGTGAACCCGAGGAGCTCACGGGCCAGAAAGAGGCTTGCCGCATTTTCCCGGCTGTACCCGAATTCGAAGATCTTCTCCTTTTCCTCTGGTGGGATACCGGTGCCGTTGTCTTCATACACAAGGGCAAGCGCATCTCCCTGCATATGGGTACTGATGCGTATTTTCGAAAAGGATCTGCCATCCAGCCGGAACGAGAGAGAAAGGATACTTAAGAAGATACGCGGGAGGAGGGGATCGGCAAGGATCTCCGCATCTCCGGTGTCGCATGAAATATCGACAGAGGTCTGCCCGGGCAGCATCCGTACTGCCTTGTCAAATACCTCGCTAACCCTCTGCCAGACCGGCGATATCATGGCCCGGGGGTCCTGGAGTCCCCGCTCGTATGCAATCTGGTTCTTGATAGCCTCAACGGATCCGAGAGTCTTTGTGAAAAACATCTCCATCTCATGAGGTGTTGCCTTGAGCTGGGCCCGTTCGAGATGGGTCATGATCACGGCGAGCTGGTCGAGGATATCGCTCCGCGTGATACTAAAAAGGAGGTCCCGTTTGAGGGTAATTGCCTCCTCGGTCACATCCTCGGCAATCCCGAGAAGGTAACGCACGGATTTTGTGGAATCCTGGATCGGGACGATGATCATATGGATAACACGGTCGCCTTTTGATTTTGTCGTTACCTTCGAGTACTTGAGTTCCACCCGGGTGGCAAGCGCCTCTGCATCCTCTTTTTTTATCCGGTCCGCCATCGGTACTGGATAGAGTTCAGCATCGGTCTTCCCGATCACTTCTTCTGCCGTCCGCTCGAAAATCTCCTCGCTTGCCTTGTTCCAGAAAACATACCTGCCGGTATCGGTCCGTTTCAGGAAAATTCCGACAGGCATCTGGCTGATGAGATTTTTCTGGAAGATCTCGTCATCCCTGAGAGACTTTGTTGCGGTTTTTAAGGAATCGACCATTGAATTGATCCCTTTTTCAAGGATCACAAACTCGCGGGCACTTGTCGTGCCAATACGGTGATCGAAATTCCCGCCGGCAATAATATCGACATCACGGGCAATCTCTGCGATGGGACGGGTCATTCTGCGGGAGAGGATATAGGCAATCAGGCACCCGACAAAGATGGCAAACGCCCCGAACACGAGGTGCATGAAAACGAGGCGGTTGAGGGCTTCCTGGATGCGCCCGTTATCGTAACGCAGTTCGACAATCCTGCTCAGGTCCGACCCGTACCGGGGGTTCTTGAGGTCCACAAAAAGATACCGGATTGTTTCATGGCTGGCAGGATTACTGACTTCGATACTCTGCCGCGAGGCGATCACCGTCTGGAGATTTGCCTCGGTCCAGTTATCTGGGAGGCTGGAATCATCGGTACGGTGGCCGGTCACATCGTAGACATGGAATCCGTCAATATACGGATTGACAGAGACAATATTTTCGATGTTCTTTTCATCGTCGAGCCTCGAATTGACCTCCTTAAAAGAGGGCGTGGAGTACCCGATCTCCATGATATACCGGTGATCTGGCGTGGGTTCATATGCATATTTACGGTACTTGCCGGCACCCAGCATCTCGTGTACAACACGGTCCGGGAAAAATCCTTCGGACTGCCGGATCTTTGTCAGGTAATCGTAAAAATAGGGGACGGTCTTAAAATCCTGTCCTATCTCAGGGGCATAACTCGAATAGACAATCACACCGGATTCATTGATGATATAGACATCGTACCCGTCGCCGAGGGTTGCCTTGACATTTATTAGGTCCATCCCGGCCGGGTTATGGCCGGACTGGTTATATTCTGCGAAAAGGGCATCGAACCCCTGGAGCATGTGCTGGTTGAGCTGCTCGTCCATGATAGTGGTAGTCGTATCGGTCTGTTGCAGTGCAGCCACGATACCCTGCTCGGTCTGTATCTCCAGGTTCCGGGATTCCTGGTCGAAATTGTTCTTGAAGGTAACGTAATTATAAACGGTCATTAAGCCGACAAGGCAGATGACCAGCAGTACCATCAAAATAAGGAGGGTATAGGAAAAGGAGCGGCTTTTATCGAAATGGAAGTTCTTTGTTCCCAACGGTCATCCCTTTCTTAAAGTACCGGTTCCGGCCGTTAATGAGGAGGATTACGGAATACCAGCCCTGGTACCGGTCTTATACGTTTGATGCATCTGACAGGAAACAACGATAATGATTTGCATCAGGTCACGGAGAATATAACCGGTATTATTGGTCAGGTTGTAATTACCGCCAGTGCTTCGCGGATGACGTTCTTTACTTCATCGTCAGCCTCGGATGCAAGGGCCGCTTCCAGTGCAATCCGTCCTTTTTCGCCCCCGATCGCAGAAAGTGCCCGGGCCGTCATCATTCTCACTACGCGGTTTTCATCATTTAACAGGATGATCAACGGTTCGACAGCACGGGAATCGCCCAGTTCCTTGAGGCCCTTTGCTGCCATGTACCGGACATGATCGCGGTCGTCCTTTAGTCCCCTGATAAGCGGTTGCAGGACCTCATCATCGGCAAGTTTCCCCAGGGCTTCGGCAGCCCGGTATCGTGCCTGCCACTTCGGCTCTTTTGCCATGGCATCGGTCAGGGGCCGGATCGCGGATTTCCCGGAATCCACGAGCGAGAGCATGGCCTGCTCACGCACGGTTTTCTCCGGGTCGGCAAGCGCTTCGATAAGAGGCCGCAGGGCAGCGGGATCGCCGGATTTTCCGAGAAGATAGACAGCGTACCTCCGAAGTGTCGGGTCGGCGCTGGAATGAAAAGTATGCACCAGCATCTCGATACCCTGTGTTTCAAGATCCCCGGCTCCTTCGGGAGGGGTGGGAGGAAGCGGTTTGTCAGTCATAGTATCCTCTCTTTATCCTATGTCTGGCGTCGGCATATAAACCCCGCTGAACCGGTCTTGGCCACCCCGGTTCGGGAGGGGCCCCAGCTGCCAACAAACAAGAATGCGGGGATTACTTCGAAAAAAACCGCAGTATACGATTTGTTTTTATAATTTCCTGCAATATGCATCTTGTATGAAATACCGGGGTTTGGTACTGGTCCTGCTGCTTTGTATTGCAGCGATAATGGCCGCGGGATGTACGGGGATTTCCCAAAGTTCACACGCGAACCTGGCAACCGGCACGGCACCCCCGCCGGCAGTTGCGGAAAAATCCGGGGGATCGTACAGCGGGGACAGCTGGTCGGGCAGCGTTGTCACCGCTGCTCCCACAATGTCCGGTACGGGAACCACACAGGCAGCCTCCGACCAGAAGATCATCCGGACAGCATCGGTCACGATCGAGGTCTCCGATGTAACGGCTGCTGCGGATGCGCTCAAGAGCCTTGCCGCAGGAAAAGGCGGATACCTCACCTCAACGAGTATCCAGAAAACAGGCACCAACCGTTATTACGGAACCGTTGTTCTCCGCATTCCTGCTGCCGCTTTTGACGATACGCTGGCCGGTATCAAAGGTATAGGGACGGTAAAATCCGTCTCGGCCCAGAGCAGCGATGTTACCGAGGAATACACCGATCTTGCCGTACAGAAAACGTCCTACCAGAACCAGCTGGCACAGTACAATGCCATTATGAAAAAGGCAGAGAAGGTAGAGGATGTCATTACCGTCCAGAAGCAGATAGACCGGGTCCAGACCGAACTCGACCGGCTCGAGGGACGGCTGAAATACCTCAATAACCGTATCGACCTGTCCACCATCACGGTACACCTCCAGGAACCGGAGCCTGTCGGCGGGGAGTCCGGCCACAGTTTTGTCGCGGCAATCAATGAGGGGATTGGTGGGTTCCTTGGAATGATCGATGCGCTGATCATCCTCATTTTCACCATCATCCCGCTCCTTGTTATCGGCGGGGCAGCATACGGGATCTACCGATGGAGGAAAGGGAAAAAACCGGCTGCACCGGTATCAGTTGAAGAGAAACATGGATAACCCCTTTTTTCTATCTGCCAATTCTGGCAATTAGCCGGAAATACCTCTAATCCTGAATATCCGGGCAATTTGCACACAAAAGGATTAAACCGTTTCAAGGGTTTTCTGGGAGGTCGCGCTTTTCAGGGATGCGATATGATAAAAAAAGAAGGGTAAGGTACTATTTCAGCCCCTAACTTTAAGAAAAATTTACGGAGTGATTAATAGCGAAAATTGCATGCCCAAAATATAATGCAAAAAAGTTCATCAGTTTTGGACCGGAAAATGCTGACGCTCTAGGGGCTTCGCCCCGCACGCTTGAGGCGCCCCATTTGCGATAGTGCTGTATTACCTGAATCGGGATTTTAGGTAATACAGAGGAATCGCTGCGCCCCCGCCCCCAATGGGGGCAGGGCTGGCGCAAGGGGGGCGGACGATTGTGAGAAATAGTTGTTAGGGGCTAAGTTGATACTTTACCCAAAAGAAATACAGATGGATTCCAGAGAGATTTAATTACGACGTTGTTTTTGTTGCCGTAACGTTAGCCGTAGCACTTGCCGTGGTCGTTGCCGTAGTATTCGCCGCGGCAGCAGTTGTTGTCGCGGCAGCTGCAACATTCCCTCCGCTGACCACCGGCTCCTGTGCAACACCGGTGGTCGTATCCACGGAGAGCGTTACCTTCCCATTCGCTGCAGTGGAAGTCCCGGTAGTAAGCGACTTGCCATCTTTGTAGATCGTGACGGTAATCCCATGGCTGGATCCATCCTGCTTCGAGAACGAAGCGGTAACAATACCGGTTCCATTCACAACTTCCATGATACGTTCACCGGAGTTAGTGGCCTTGTGGGGTTCGTCCGATGTTCCATAGGTACCCGTCCATCCACCGATATATTTTACGTACACGTACACGCCATTCTGGGGAATGGAGACCGGCGTCAGTGTTGCGGCCACTACTGCAGTGGAACCAGTCGATGACGTAGTCGTTGAGGTAGTGGTCGTGGCTGATGCACCAGATGAGCTGCTGCCCGGACTGTGGAAGAGGCTCGTGAGCAGCCCGGTCTTTGGCAGGACAACAACAACACCGACAACAACCACAAGAAGCACGATCACAATGCCTGCCACAAGCAGGATCTTCTTTTTATTCGACGGCTTTTTAGGTGCGGGGGGCATTGGAGCTGATGGCATGGACGCCGGCACCAGCGGTGTAGGGGGCAGGTCTTTTGGAGAGAAGAGTTTTGGCATGAACCGCTTCTTCTCCTTCTTTCCCGGTGTAGGGGCCGCATGCGCTGCCGGTTGGGACGGGGGTGCGGCGACTGGCGTTGGGGCCGTGTACGGCCGGGCTGGCGGCGCCTGCGGGGCGGTTCGCAGGGGGTCCCGTGGAACAGAGGTCGTCGACCTGTCAAACAAGGGCTCGACTGTCTGCATATCCCGCTCGATCGGGCGACCTTTCTGTACAGGCTGGGCCGGGGAAACGGGGGCTGTTGCGGAAACCGGGGCAGCAGCCGGCGGAACCTCGCCCGGCCTTACGATACGCATCCCGCATTTGTTGCAGAACGCCGAACCTTCGGGAACCTTCGTACCGCACTTGGTACAATATGTCCCAAGGATGGTTTCCTCCCGCGGTGCCGGGGCAGGTGCGGGAGCGGGCATTGCAGCCGGGGGTTCGGCACGGGGCTGTACCGGAGAGGGATAATTCGCCGGCGCACCGACCGCATAGGTCTCAGGCTGCGGGGGACGGTTCCGGGACAGGGCTGCGGATGTGTAACCGCCTTCTGGGATCGTCTTGTCTGACTCCTGTTCAGACGACGGGGCAAGGCAAGTCTGGATCAGACGGGCCCATTCATCACGTTCCTTTGCCCGGTTCCCTCCTCCCTCCCGGGAGAACGTGAGCACCATCTGGCGTGCCCCGCCGGTCCGTGTGATCACCCCGAGCGAAAGTACCTGGTCCCGGATCGCATTCTCCCCGACTTCAACGGACTGGATCGTGGAGAGCGGGATCTCCTTGGGGGGCAGGACGCCCTTGATGCGATCCACCAGGATAATGCGCTTGGTGGTCAGGATCCCCTCAAAGGAGATCGATTTTACGTGGACTCCACGAGTCCGGATAAGTATCTGTTCGTCGCCTTGTAACGCTGGATCGTCCATACTGTAAAACTTCCTCCCCCGTACAGGTTCGTTAACGGGGGGCTATCTGCCGCGAGATAGATATTAGCACCAATAAGAACATTACCTTTGTGGCCACGGAGTTAATGTGTCATTGTCATGGATTCCGGCAGGGCACCATGGCGTTCGAGCACGTCTTTTAAGGTCTTTGACGCAAGCATCTCCCTTATGATGACGGATGAAAGGGCAATGCCGCACTCTTTTGCGAGGGGATCATCGGAGGAACAGGCAGACAGTTCGCCGGACAATGCCCAGTCGAAGATCTCCTTTATTATATGGTTCTGGATAAAGGTCAGCTCGGTCATCATCTGAGAACCAGGCAGGCGTGCAGCCGCAAAGGTGAGCCGGATCACGTCTTCGAGCGGATGGGCTTCGCCCTCCACGGAAAGCCGGAGAATGCATGCAAACTCAAATTTTTCGTTCTCAATTTTTTTGATCGCTGAATGCTCGATACTCAGCTGCTGTACTCTTCCCACAGGGATCATATGGATATGATGATCCACGTTAAGCATCGCTATTGTACCTGATGGCATGAACAGTCCTTCTTTATGGGGGATGGGGCGGTCGCTGATAAAGTGTTTGTGCCATTTTCTCCCCGGGCGGGTTATGCAATTCATAAGGTTTCCGGGCATACCGGTTTTCCCGACGAGAAACATTTTACCTTTCCATTATCAACCGTAGGTTATGCATGCCGGAGCAGGCGTTCTCTGTGTAATCCTTGCAGCGGCACTTGCGGGTGCCGGGTGTCTTTCCGCCATCTTTCCCGACCCGATCACCCCGACCCCGACGGTTACCCCTGAGCCGACGGTTGTACCCGCGACAACTACCCCTTCCGCGATAACTAAAACCTCTGCACTGGCCCTCGAACCTGCCGATATGCCGGCAGACTATATTCTCAAGGAACGTACCGACCTCACCTACAGCGAGACAGACCAGGTGCTCCGCGACCAGGGATGGCGGGGTGGATACATGGTCGCCTATTACCGTATGAATAAGGCAAAAGACGACCTGACCGGGTTCAGGCAGGTCATCGGCCTTTACTCCCGGGAAAACATGAACCTTGTATTTAATATAAAAAAGGAAGCGGTCGTCACAAAGAACGATACGGGCGATACCCTCTACGAGCTGCCCTGCCCGGTCCTTGGCGAGCATACCTATGCATTCAGGAAGCCCACTACCGATCCGTTCTCTTCGACCTATACGATCATGTTTACCAAAAAGAACGTGTACGAGGAACTGACCATGGGGGGAACGACAACGGATTACGAAACCCTCAAGACCCTGGCGCAGGCTGCGGCAGATAAGATCCAATAACCGGCGCGTTTATCTGATGAAAAAATAAAAACCGGGTATACAAAGAAACGGCGGTCACCTGCCTGCCAGGTCCATCCCTGGACCGCCGATACCTTACGGGAAGGAGCCAATGGTATTTAGCTGCCGGCAATGCGGAGAATGCTGCATGCATCTCGGGGACTACATTGTCATCGAACGCCAGCTCGGGCCTTTTGAATTTGCCTGCGAATCAGTCTCGACCGGAACCCCGTTTACCGTATGTGTCGACGAGGACAAACAGGAGATCATCTCAGACCATACGTTTCCCGATACGCACCCGCACGCATGCCGGTTCCTCCGTCCCGAGGGAAATCTGTTGAGGTGCACCATCCACCGCGACAGCCCGGCCCAGTGCAAGTTTTACCGGTGCGTGGTTATGCGGATCTCCGATCCTGACGGGAAATTTTGCGGAACGGTCACCGGGACCCTCAACCTGCATTCGGAAAACGCACAGCTCCGGGCACTCTGGGAGAGGGCCGAAAAAGAGATCCCCGAATCGTGCCCGGATGCAGAAGAACGCCGTGCGGAGTTTCTTACATCGCACGGCTACCGTATCGAATAACGTATCCCAGACGACAGGGAAAGGTACTACCGGAAATCAGGTATATTTTAAAACCGATAACCGCCATTACTAAAAAAGTGTGGGATTTTCGGGATATTTCCCTGAGGCACAGCCTGTTGCCGAAAAGGGATATAACAAACAGGGTATACCGGCATGACAGAGCACGGGCATTCCGCCGGATCGGCAGCTGAATACTGCAGGAAAGGCCAGGAGGACGGCAGGGACGGGCGGCATGACGATGCACTGGTCTCGTTCGACCACGCCATTTCTATAAACCCGGATTCGGCATCTGCATGGGCCGGGAAGGGTTTTGCCCTCGGGAAGCTGGGGAGATACGAGGAAGAGGTGGCAAGCTGCGATAAGGCCCTCGCCCTCGACCCTGCCTGTATTGAAGCATGGAATTACAAAGGATTTGCCCTTGGGAAACTCAAGCGGTTCGAAGAGAAGGCCGCCTGCTGCGACAGGGCCATTGCCCTCGACCCCGGGAATGCGGTCGCATGGAACAACAAAGGTGTTGCCCAGGGGATGCTCGGGAGATATACCGAGGAGATCGAATGCTGCGAGCGGGCAATCTCCTTACGGGCACGATACCTCTCGGCATGGGTGAACAAGGGGTATGCGCTCGGAAAACTGCGGCGGTACGAGGAAGAGGTCACCTGTTATGACCGGGCACTAAAAATCTTCCCGTTTTATTTTTCTGCCCACCTCAACAAGGGGATCGCACGGATCAACCAGAGAAGATACGAGGATGCACTTCCCCCGCTCGGGCGGGCGCTCGCCCTCCAGCCCAAAAATCCCCGTGCACTCTACCGGAAAGGGAGCGCCCTTTCCATGCTCGGCAGGCACGAGGATGCAGTTGCATGCCTCAGGGATTCCCTTGAGGGAGACCCGACAAACGCCGATGCCTGGGTGGTATTGAGCAACTCCTGTTTTTCCCTGGGAAGGTTCCGGGAATCGGGCAGGGCTTTTGACCAGGCATATTATATCGATATCAAGGATGTCCGGGGCGGTATCGCCCGGGGGTTTGCCCAGCTCAGGGAGAAGCGGTTCGATGAGGCGCAGCGCACGTTTGCAGAAGTGCTGGAGGTCCTGCGCCGTTAGCGGGGCAGCCTCTTAAAAACCCCCTCGTTATTTATTGCCCCGGTGCGAATACGGATTATATGGATGTTGAGGAGTATGCCCGCGTACACCTCGCGGCCGGCGAGGCTGAAGAGGCAGTAATCCAGAACCTTGCCGGGCGGATAACCGAGATAAAGCATTCCCGGGCTGAATATACCAATGCTTTTGCACGGGCAGTCGTGCAGGAAGTCAAAAACACCAACGGGCTTACCGGGGACTTTTTTTCCTTTGAACCGGCGGGAGTAAAGATGGGGGAGTTCGGGGTAGGCTCCCGGGGAAAAGGCGACTTTTTTGCCCACCGCCAGATCGCCCGTATTATCGGTAAAACCTCCGCATCGGTAGGCGTGGACGAGATGGACGATGCCGGGGCGGTAAAAGCCGGCGGGGACTATATTGTCTGTACGGTCGACGGGATGCACTCGCGGCTCTCCGATTACCCGTTCCTTGCCGGGTTCCATGTGACCCGGGCAACGCTCCGCGACCTCTACGTGATGGGGGCAAAGCCGGTGATGCTCTTCTCCGATATCCACGTAGCCGATGACGGGGACGTGGCAAAGATCTTCGATTACACGGCGGGCATCACCGCTGTCGGGGAAGCCATGGACATTCCGCTCGTGACCGGTTCAACGCTCCGGATCGGCGGGGACATGGTGCTTGGCAACCGGCTTACCGGCTGCGTGGGCTGCGTTGGTGTGGCCCGGCACCTGACTGCCCGAAAGTCTACGCAACCCGGCGATGCGATCCTGATGACCGAGGGAGCCGGCGGCGGGACGATTGCAACGGCTGCCATCTACTCAGGCTTCCCCGAAGTAGTGGAAGAGACGATCAACCTCAACTTCCTGACTACCTGCGAGACGCTGATCAAAAACCCGGTCTTTGACAAAATCCATGCAATGACCGATGTGACCAACGGCGGACTCCGTGGCGATATTTTCGAGATGACCGAGACTGCACAGTGCCGGATGGTCGTGCGTGAAGAGGACGCACGGGCGCTTGTCAATCCCCGGGTGCAGAAGATGCTCGATGCCCTCCAGATCGATTTCCTCGGCGTCTCGCTCGACGCGCTGCTCATTGTCGCACCAAAGGCAGACGCACAGGAAATTATCCGGGTCATCAATGCCACCGGTGTCGGCTGCCGGGAGATCGGGTACGTGGAGAAAGGAAAACCGGAATCGGTTCTCATATCAGACGGGAAAGAGACCGATTTCCAGCCCCGGTTCCGTGAATCGGCCTATACACCGGTGAAAAAGGTAGTAGATACCGATGTACCGGCATTTGAGGAGATGCAGAAAGGCGTCCTCAAGGCATCGGAAGCAGCCATTGAAAAGAAGAAACGGGTGCTTGCGAAGCTGAAGAAAAATCTGAATCGTTAGTTTTGCCAGCGCTTCCCCCTGGCAAGACGGGTAGAGCGGTACCACCCGCCGGGCGCGAGGGGGCCGGGGGCGCGTGCCCGTTTTCGCTGTCAGATGGTAGGGAGTATTACATCCGGCCCATCATCTCATTTTTAAAAATCAGATTTCTTCGGTAAGGATCCGGTAAAACTCTTCTGCGGCATTCCGCTCGATCCACGGGCGATGGCCACATTTTGGGAGGAGAACAAACCGGAAGTTATTCAGGTTCTTCTCGAGGGGTATTTCGACACCTTCCGCAGGGTGGGGATCGTAATCCCCGTGGATCGCAAGCACCGGGCAGGTGATCTTCTGGCCCATAGCAAGCAGGATCTTTGCCCTCCGGAGCTCGCATGCTTCATCCCAGACTCCTTTAAAGACATCGTACTGGCAGTAAAACGACTGGTTATCGACCGCAAACGCATCGCAGGTATCTGCGCGGGAGAGCAGGCCACCCAGCCGTGTGAGAAGGAGGTCCCGGTCGGCCTCACCCCGGGGGCCATTCGGGTTTTCAAGGGCTGCCATCAGGTCCTGTGCCTGCCGGCGCTCCCCGGGTTTGAGCCGGTCGAGCCGGGTTTTTGTGATCGCTTTTGCGTACTGGTCCTCGAATGGCGGGCATCCGACAAGGATCAGTTTTTTTATTAGCGCCGGGTATCGGGCGGCGACCATCCAGGAAAGGAACGCACCCCACGAAAAGCCTATGAGAGTTATCGGGGGCATGCCGTCCTTTTCCAGGACCTGCATGAGCTCCCGGACCTGCCCGTCCAGAGTAGTTGCAGTCTGGAGCGGCTCTAGAATACCTTTCACGGACGAGAGCTCGCGGGCAACGGCAGCCATCTCACCCGGGGCTCCCGGGCCACCGTGGACGACCGCGACAGGATAGGGGCCCATTCCCCATTTCCGCACCGGACTCATAGTTGTATCCGGTTACGGTGTCTCGGTATAAATTATTCCCTGCGGGGATGTGTCGGTACCGGGAATTACCGGGTTTTGCCCGCATTCTTCATGAGCGCAAGCAGACCGGCAAGGATCTGTGCCGGTGTGGGAGGATTGCCCGGGATTATCAGATCGACCGGCAGTACCTTGTCCACGCCCCCGAGGACTGCATAGGTCCCTTTATAGATCCCGCCATCGCAGGCATCGTCACCCGCCGCCACTACAAACTTCGGGAAGGGCATGGCATCGTAGGTTTTTTTCACCGCAATTTCCATGTTGTGGGTGACTGCCCCGGTCACGAGCAGGACATCCGCATGCCGGGGGGACGCAACGAACGCAATACCAAAGCGTTCGACATCGTAGTAAGCATTCGAGAGGTTGTTTATCTCGATCTCGGCCGCGTTGTCGCTGCCGGCATCGAGTTCGCGGATCGCAAGGCTGCGGCCGAACCGGGCATCGATCTCCCGTTTGATCTCAGCACCCAGTTTCTCGATCTCTTCGTTCTTTGCCGGGTGCTCGTCGGTCACCTTCCTTTTTACCAGACAGGAAAATGCATTGACCATACTCTTTCCTCACATATCCGTCCCGGCATAGGACAGGTTCATGCTCTTGTTGATCACCGGGAAGTCGGCGACGATGTTCCCCGGTACCGCATGTTCGATGGCCAGCCAGTTGCAGTACGAGGCGGTTCGGACCTTGTATCGGTCGATCCTTCCGTCTTTGACCCTGACCCAGCAGAGGTTCTGGCCCCGGGCCGATTCGACAAGGGCAAGCGCATACCCATCCCGGACCGGCTCGTTGCTTTGTACCGGCCCTTCCGGAATTGCAGCAATGAGCCGTTCGATGAGGTCAAGCGAGTCGAGAAATTCCTGTGCCTTTACCGTGAACCGGGCGAGCACGTCTCCATCGGCAATGGGGGTATGAACCGGGACGAACCGGTCGTACACGCCGTACGGGTGGTCGAGCCGGACATCGACCCTGCCGCCCGATGCCCGGGCCACCGGGCCGGTGATGTTGAGCGGTCGGAGGAGTTCGCGCTTTACTACCCCGGTGGTCGAGAACCGGTCGATCACCGATGGCGTGGACAGGACGATCGAGAGTCCGACCCGGAATCGTTTCCTGAGTTGCCCGACAAATTCTGCAAGGTCTGCGAGCCGGTCTCTCGGGATGTCCCGGGAGACGCCGCCGATACAGGTCATTCCCCGGAGGAACCGGGAACCGGTCAGTTCCGCGTTCTTCCGGAAAACTTCCTCGCGGAGCACCGAGAACTGGCTTGAACCCAGGGCAAAGGCAACATCGGTGAGCATCCCTGCCTCGTCGCCGAGGTGCGAGCAGCATCGTTCCAGCTCGCAGAGGATAGTCCGAAGGTACCAGGCCCGGTCCGGGACGGTAATCCCCGAGAGGCGCTCGACAGCCATACAGAACGAGGTTGCGTTTGCCACCGATTCGTCGCCGCTCACGGCTTCGGCAACCTTCACGCAGTCCTCCGTGGACTTTCCCTCAGCGAGTTTCTCGATCCCCCGATGAGTGTAGAACATCCGTATTTCGAGGTTGAAGACGGTCTCACCAATTACGCTGAACCGGAAGTGCCCAGGCTCGATGATGCCTGCGTGGACCGGGCCTACAGCGACCTGGTACACGCCCTCCCCGGTCATTGCCTTAAACGGGTATTCGTCCGCAGCAGGGACATCGTCATTGGTCACGATCGGTGCGTTTGTGAACGCCTTATCAAGCGGGTGGAAATCCTTTGGGTATGGCTCGTGAAGGAGGAGCCTGCGGGTATCGGATGTGCCGGTAAATCCGATCCCGAAACCGTCCCGGCACTCGCGCTCCGGCCATGCAGCCGAAGGAAAAATTGTGGCAACCGAGGTTGCCTGACCGCCGGCAACCGCTCGGACAAGGACAAGGATGCTTCCTTTCCTTTCGAGAACGTACAGGAGGGAATGCCTGCTCTCCGGTGAGAACCCTTCAACGCAGAAGAGACTGATGAGGACGAACTTGCGCGCTGCAATCTCAGGGATCGCCCGTTCAAAGCTGCTTTTATCCACCGGTACATACCATTCGCCACCGGGCCCCCGCGTGGCCCGGGCAGGGGCATCCCCGCCAAGGACTTCACGGATGGCCTTCGACGCTGCATCTTCACGGTGGGGAAGAGTTCCGGTCATACAAACATCAGCTCCGCAACGATCCGGTCAAAGTAGGCGGTGCCTCCCATCGGGAAAAGGAATGCCAGCAGGAGGACTGCCGCGAGCAGGATCACGATCGGGGCTTTCATGGCGAGCGGCGTCTGGTAGGGCACAAGGTCCAGCGGCTCGCCTTCGGGAGTAACCCGGGAGAACGACCGGATCACGAAGTACCCGAGAGCTGCGGCCGCTACAAAGAGAAGTGCAAGGACAAGCACGAGCACCCAGAGGGAGAGCGACCCGAGCGAGAGCAGGATAAAGAATTTTGAGAAGAAGACCGCAAACGGCGGCATGCCGATAATGGCAAGGCCCCCGATGATGATCCCCCACGCAGCCAGCGGTTGGAACCGGAACACGTCCCGGATCTCGTCGGGTGCATCTGCCGAGAGGTGGCTCCTGTACTGCCGGTGCAGGATACCGGCCGAGAAAAAGAGCGAGGCTTTCGTGAACGCGTGGGCCATCACGTGGAAGAGTACCCAGAAAAGTGCGAGCGGGGTTGCGACTGCAAGGCCGACAAGGCAGATGCCCATATTCTCGATGCTCGAGAACGCGATCATTTTTTTGAGGTTCTTCTCGGGGAGCATCGAGATCGCCGCGATCCCGATGGTGCAGACCCCAAAGAAGAGGACGAGCAGAGATGCAGTTGCCACAGCCGTGGTCCGGTGGACGATGGCAAAGACCCGGATGATCCCGTAGATACCTACATTCAGGAGGACTCCGGAGAGGACGGCGCTCACCGCGGACGGGGCTTTTGCATGGGCCTCGGGAAGCCAGGTGTGGAACGGGAAGATACCCGATTTTGCGGCAAACCCGACAAAGATCAGGGCAAATGCGGCGATCGCCATGCCCGACGGGAACGCGGGTGCCTGCTGGATCAGCACCGTCCAGTTGAGGGAGCCCGTACCTGTGGTCGAGCGTGCAATCTCGAAGAGGAAGATGAGCCCGGCAAAGGCAATGAGCATCGAGACCGAGGCAACGAAGATGTACTTGAGCGCAGCATCGATGTTCTCCTTTGCCGAGAGGATAGCGACCAGCATCGCGGAGATGATCGTGGTCATCTCGGCAAAGATCCAGAAGAGCGCAAGGTTGTCCGAATAGAAGGCAAGGACGATAACCAGTTCGAGCAGGCACCAGGCCCCGTAGAAGAGCTTCAGGCTCCCGGCTTCGAGCTCGTGGCTTATGATCAGGTTCTCCACGTACCCCCGGGCATATACGGCGGCGAGAAGGAAAATGGCCGTTGCCACGGCGACCTCGAAGAGGCCGAGGTGGTCGATAAAGAAGTAGTCGTTCCCGACAATAAGGGTCCCGACCGGCACCTGTACGAAGATGAGGATGTATCCCGTAATCGCCGCGCAGGCAGCGCCAAACCCGAGGGCTGCCGCATTCATCTGCCGGTGGGTGTGGCAGAAGGCGATGCAGGCGATTACAATGGCAGCGCAGAGCACATAGGCGAGCAGGATCATGGCGCCTCCTCCTGCTCTTCCCAGAGATAGAACCGGTGGAGCCGGTTGTGGTACTCCTCAAGGGTGGAGTCGATTCCAATCGTGAGGATGGTGGTCAGGATGACGAGGATGATGAGGTCAATCACGATCAAAAACTCGATGATGAACGGCAGCTCGGTTGCAAAGAGACCAAAGAGGAGCACCCCGTTTTCCATCGAGAGGTAACCGAGCACTTTTGTGATGGCCTTTTTCCGGGAGAAGGTGACCATCATGCCCATGAGGACAAGGGAGAGCCCGATCACCGCGCCGAAGAAAAAGAGGCTGCCTTTCGCCGGCGTGCCTGCAAGGACGTTCGAGAGCGCGATGTAGATGACGAGCATGAGCGCGATTGAGATGAACAGCGAACTGGTCGGACTCAGGTAGTGGAACTCGATATCCCGCTTAATCCGGATCTTCTCCTGCACTGCCGCGATGAAATACGGGATAACGATCACCTTGGTGACCAGGGTCACAACCGCAATCCCGGCAAGGACTGCCGCGCCTTCGCGCCAGAAGAGGGCTGTGGCGATAGCAACGAGCACCAGCGACTGGAGCGAGTAGACCCGTACAAGTGAGATGAGGTTCTTTGTCGTGATGATGTACGCGGCCGTGATGAGCACGCAGACAAAGAGGATCTTGATGACACCGTCAAAGAATGCGGGATCTGTCATGCGAACACCTCGATGATGACAATTAAGGTCGAGAAGAAGAACGCCATCATGAAAAGACCCGGGAGGCGGAAGAACCGCATCTTTGCCATCGAGGACTCGAAAGTCCCGATGACAAGGGAGAGTACGCAGCCTTTGACAAGGAAGATGACAAGTGCCGCGAGGATGGCGGCAGCGGAGAGCGTTGTTGCAATGCCCCAGGGCACGATCAGGTTGATGAGGAGCGCCATGAGAAGTGTCTGTTTTATGGCCGCAGAGAGCTCCATGAGGGCGAGATTCTTTCCCGACTGCTCAAGGATCATGCCCTCGTGGATCATGGTCAGTTCGAGATGGGTCTCCGGGTTGTCGACCGGGATCCTTGAAGTCTCGACGATCAGGATAATGAAAAGCGAAATGGCAAGGAGGATCAGGATCGGGGTCTTGAGAGTCCCTGCAGAGACCGCGGCTGCCATCATGTCGAAGATGTTGAGGGTCTTAAAAACAAAGGCGAGCGCGGCAAAGACCACGATGGTGGTGGGCTCGATAACCGCCGATACGCTCATCTCCCGGGAGCTGCCCATACCCCCAAATGCGCTCCCTGCATCAAGGCCGAGGAGCGCCATGAAGAACCGGGCCACCACGAGCAGGTACAGGAACAGGATGATGTTTCCTATCCCGCCGTACGGTTCCGTGACCCAGACAAGCGGGACAAAGAGGGAGGCGGTAAGGATCGCCGCCATACAGGCAACCGGTGCGACCCGGGAGACCCACGAGGCATGGGGCGAATAGATCGTCTCTTTTCTGAGGAGCTTTGCGAGCGTGTAATACGTCTGGAAGACCGACGGGCCCTGCCGCCCCTGCGTCCACGCCTTGACTTTCTTTACGAGGCTCACAAAGAGCGGGGAGATGAGGACGACGACCGCCGTGTTGAGGATGCAGTAGAGGACAAAGTCGGCGCTCATGCCATTACCCCCAAAAAGACGATGACCCCGATTACCGCGATAAAGACATAGAGCAGGTAGGTGTCAAGGCAGCCGTTCTGCATCCGTGCGACAATGGTGGCACCTTTCATTGCCGCCGTACCTATGGGGCGGTAGATATATTCCTCGAAGAACGCCACGAGCCGGATCTCCGCCGTTCCGCCGGCAAAGAGGCAGTTGTACTTGTCGGAGTACGTCTTTGTACTGGACTTTTTCGTGCGGTACACCGAGGCAAAGATGGTGACAATCGGCTCGGAGAAGCCGTGGCCGGTATATTCCGTGATTGCCGGCTGCGATTTCGTCCCGCAGCCCCAGGTCTCGCTTATTCTCGCTTCACGTGATGCGGTGAAATACAGGACAAGGTACGTGAGCCCTGCCATGAACAGGAGCAGGATGCTCACGAGGAGCAGGTCCGGGAAGGGGATGACATAACCGGCAGCGATAAAGATCTGGCAGGCAAAGACCCCGAGGAGAACGCAGGCAGCGGCAAGGACTGCCGGGCCGGCAAGCATGGATCGGGATACCTCGTGTGCGCCCGTTGCCGCATCCGAGCGCGGCTGGGCGAGAAAGACCGATGAGAACGCCTTGACAAAGCAGGCCGCCGAGAGGGCGCTTGTCAGGGCAAAGAGGGCAAGGCAGATGAAGAGGAGCACTTTTAAGAGCGGGTCGACGACCGTGACCGAATGGAAGAACGCGATATAGAGCAGCAGTTCGCTTGCAAACCCGTTCAACGGAGGGAGGGCGGCAATGGCGATGGCCCCGGTAAAGAAGAGCACCGAGGTATACGGCATGTTCTTTGCAAGGCCGCCCATCTTCTCGATGTCCCGGGTGCCGGTTGCGTGCACCACGGAACCTGCCGTAAGAAAGAGCAGGCTCTTGAAGAGCGCGTGGTTGAGGGAATGGAAGAGCGCGGCAAGCAGGCTGATGGTGGCAAGGAGAGTAAGCCCTTCGCAGGAGAAGATCACAAAGAGGCCGATGCCGGTAAAGATGATCCCCACATTCTCGATGCTCGAATAGGCAAGGAGCCCCTTGATGTCGTGGTCTTTGAAGGCATAGATCACGCCCAGAACCGCGGAGGCGATCCCAAAGACGAGGATGAGCACGCCCCACCTGAGATCGGGAGAGAATACATCGAGGATGAACCGGAGGAGCCCGTACACCGCCACCTTGAGCATGACCCCGGACATGAGGGCCGAGACCGGCGAGGGGCTTGCCGGGTGGGCAAAGAAGAGCCACTTGTGGAAGGGGATGATCCCGGCCTTGATGGCAAAGCCAACAAAGAGGGCCAAAAATGCGGCCGTTGCAAGCGATGCAGAGGCGGGGGTGATGGCAAGAGGGGCCATGGCAAACGACCCCGTGAGCACGAAGAGTGCGATGACCCCGAGCATTACAAAGAGGGTCGAGAGCTGGGTCATCACGAAATAGTAGATCCCGGCTTTTGTGGTTCCGGGGTCCCTGTACTCATACATCACGAGGATAAAGGAGACCGCGGCCATCAGCTCCCAGAAGAACAGGAACGAGAACGTGTTGTGGGAGGCGACCACAAGGGTCATGGCCAGCACGAAGAGGGCCGTGCCTCCGCAGAGGATGTTCCTCCGGTTCCCGCCCTCCATGTGTTCGGTGTATCCTGATGAATAGACCGCCGTGCATGCGGCGACCGTGCCTATCAGGAGGAGGAAGAAGGCCCCCAGCCGGTCCACATAGAGATCAAGGGAGATGCCGGGGAACGGCTGCCAGAGCGGAAGGGCAAACGTTGTTCCCGGGATAATGACAAGGAGGGCAAAGGCGGCAAGGAGCGCGGATGCTGCCCCGGTACAGGCAAGGGAGAAGACCCGGATGCTGCGGCGGTCACCTTTGGCCCCGGCAAGGGGGACTACCGTCCCGAGGGTGAATAACGCGAGGATGAGGAAAAAGAGCAGTTCGATCATTGCCGCATCACACCCTGCCGGCGTCCGGCATTGCCCGGTACGGAATATCCGTGAACTGCCCGGCACTGGCGATTATCCCGGATCTGCATCCCAAATCCATCATACATGCTCCTGCCATACGTCAGTTGTTCTTTTCCGCATCCGCCGCGGACGGGTCGCGTTTCATCGGGCAGACATCGATTCCCTGGAGGTTCCCCATAACAAACCCGAACCGGTCCCGGATGGTCTTTGGCAGTGCGGGTTCCGGGATTGCATAAAATCCCATACTCCCGTAGAACTCCTGCAGCTCGACCTTTGAATGCATGTACAACGTCTCGTTCCTGCCGCACTCTTCGATCAGCTGCTTCATGATCGAGCGGGCAAAACCCTTGAGACGGTACTCGTCGAGCACGTACACCCCGTCCACCTCAAGGCCGTCCGGGTGGCGCGAGCAGCGGGCTACACCTACAAGTTGTGTCCCGGCAAAGGCGGCAAAGAGCCGGTCGGTTGCGGCATCGGCCTTCTGCTGGTGGTAGTGGATCCAGAGCTCGTCCTCGGCACGGACAAGCTCGTGCGACGAGAGTTCCCGTACCGTAACCGGGCCGGCAACGGGAAGTGCAGCGGCGCGGACCGGCGTAAAGAAATGCCGCTGGATCTTCGAGAAGAGACGGGGCCGGAAGGTGACAAAGCCCCCGCTCTCTTCCCCGGCCAGGGCATAAAGGGTAAGAAGGGTGGTGTCTTCACCCGGTACGGACGAATAGTGTTCACAGGTCGTTGCTGGCGTACTATACTGCTCCTGCTGGTAGATGATGAAACCTTGCCCGGTCCGGCCGGGGGCATCCTGGCCCGGGCGGATTTTATGAGTTCTCCATTATTTTTCCTGATCCAGCTTATAGGTTGAGGTGATTTCCGGCTGGGCGGGCCCTGATTTTTGTTTTTAATGGGGAGTACCCAACAATGCAACGCCGGGTTGGTACGATATCTGGGGGACCGGGGATTACGGCGGCCACACCCCCGTGTGCGGTCAGCCCGCCCGGCTTTTTACCGGCAATACGGGCTGTAACGGTCAAAACAGTCCCGGATTTTCCCTGTATTTCCTATCCGGATAAATAGCAATATTTATGATAGCCCGGGAGGGAGTCTCCATACAGGCGGCGGGGTGAGGACTGCCGCTTTTCATTGTGTGTGCATGAGGTATTGCTGATGATCGACAACCTTCTTTTGGGAAATTACAAGTTCCGCGAATCCGATTTTACGCCGAATATCGACCACTACCGCGAACTGGTAAACGCGCAGCACCCGACCGTGCTCTGGATCGGGTGTTCGGATTCGCGGTTACAGACCGGTCATATTACCCAGGCAAAAGCCGGGGAACTTTTTATCCAGCGCAATATCGGGAACATTGTGCCGATCCATGACTGGAACTTTGCAACGGTGCTCGAATATGCGGTCTCCCATCTCCACGTGAGCGACGTGGTGATCTGCGGACATTCAAACTGCGGGGCGATCCGGGCGCTGGATCACGAGAGTACAGACGCTTATATTCCGCTCTGGCTCAACAATGCCCGCGATGCAAAGACCCGGGTGGACAAGAATATCTCTCCCCCAACTACCGTGCAGGAACAGGAAGAACGCTACCGGCTTATCGAGCAGGAGAACGTTCGGCTCCAGATCGAGCACCTGCACACCTACCCGCTCTTAAAAAATGCCGTGGCGGAGGGGAAGATCGGGGTTCACGGGCTTTATTACGATCTCGGTACCGGGGTCCTGAGCCGGATCTGCTAAAAAAAGACGGTGCCTCTTACCGGCACTGTTCGATCTCGTTTTTGATTCGGTCGAGGGCGATCCTGCCGATCCGGGTGAGCCTGCCGTTCACGAGGACCATGGGGATAGGGGGATAGTCCTTTTCGAGGATTGCGCGGATGTGGTCCGGTACGTTGTCGTCAATGAGCGTGAGCCTGACATCTACTTTGTCGCCGTAGGTCTCTTTTAATACCGCACTGAGGGCATCGAAGGCTTTCGTGAGTCTTCCTGACGGGTGGCATTCGGAGAGGCCGCAGGTGCGGTCGGCATCGCAGGGGAACGGGGAACAGGACGAGTATTTCAGGCCGACAATCTCGACCGTAACGGGATTGCTCATGCATAACAGGTTGGCGCAGACGGTATTTTTAGTATTTGGATGGGGGCAGGACACCCGGGTGGGAAAAGAGGGGACCGGGGGTATCCCCCTGTCCCGCGTCCGGCCCCTCCCCTACCCCTTTTGTGCGGGACATGGGAAGGGGGCGACCACCAACCTGATCTGAAATTCCAGGGGAAACACCGGTCGGGAAACTGGAATAAAAGAGGTCACCCTGACCGATCACTGAGATCGGTCGACCCGACCTATTTTTTTGTTGCATGCAAAGTTGGGGGTAGGGGGTGACCGAAAATCCGCATGGATCCATGGTCGACCCGACCAATGTCAAAGATCGGTCACCCCGACCTCTGATCGAGTACGGTCAGGGTGACCACCCCTTCTCGTCTGAAGTTCCAGGGGAAACACCGGTCGGGAAACTGGAATAAAAGAGGTCACCCTGACCGATCACTGAGATCGGTCGACCCGACCAGTTTTTTTGTTGCGTGCAAAGTAAGGGGTAGGGGGTGACCGTTTTTTTTACTGGTCAAGGTGACCATTAGTTTTTTTTTAAAAAGTGCCGGCCCGCGGCCCGATCTTTTTTTTTAAAATCCTCAAACAACCGATCCGCTCTTTTTTAAGAAAAACCGTACAGCAGGTTTGCAGTTTCCGGCCTGGAAACAGTAACATGCAAACGGGTGCTGTCGCCCCATATCCCCATGAGCCGCACTCCCGCTGCAAAGGGGGGCGACCGGGAAGCACGGTACTCACTCACTCCATCTTTTCGGCTATGCCCTGTTTGATCATATCCATTGCTTCCTGGATGATGTCCCGGGCATCCTCCCGCTCCATCCGGTAGAGTCTCTGTAAGGGGGGAAGGGCCCGGGGATCCCCGAGTATGCCAAGAGCCCAGGCAGCTTTTTTCCGCACCCGTTCATCGTCATCCCAGAGGGTATCGATCAAGGGCTCCACGGCCCGCAGGTCCCCGAGCCGGCCCAGCGCTTCTGCTGCATTCCACCGCGTCCCTTCATTATCATCCAGGAGCTTTTCGACAAGTACTTCAAGGGTATTGGACGTGGGAGGTCACCTTCTTGGCGGGGTTTGATCCTATGTGGTGCATGGGGTGAGATGAAGGTTTTCTCATAGGGAGTGATCCAATGCGAGGAACGCCGCCGCCCCCGACGGGGCGCCCCCGCGGCGGATCAATAACCTGTTCTCCCAAAAAGGTAATCTGCCCAGCGAGGGCCCGACGAGGCGCCCGAGCGACTCCGAGCAGAAGCGAGGAGGGGGGGAATCGTAATGGAAATTATACTACCAGAAAAAATGCAAGACCAATAGTAAATCGATTAGAATCCTTTTTTAATAAAATGAGGTTGGAGATATTACTGCCATTAATTTTTATATGTAGTGTTACAATACGGATGAGTTATTTGGGCATTATCTAAAGTTCCCTGTCCTCCATCCGCCTTACGAATAATGTGATCGAATGATATAGCATTCCGATGAATGTAGCCCCCGCAAATTTTACATCTCATCGATTTAGATAGGGCTTCTGTTAGAAATGCTTCAGATTTTACATTATCTGTGAAGTCTTTGGATAATTCGAGATCGCCTTTATCTTCAACATTTTGTAATGTGAGATAACTAAAAGTAGGGAGTTTTAGAAGTTCTGATATAATTTGATCTTTGGTTTTTTTATCCGTTAAACCTTGAATAATGTGTAGATAAAATTCTTTTAAATATGGGTAACTTCCGATTGCGCCTCTGTAATGTCTAACAATTTGAGCGACAAGGTAGTCATATTCCAACAGAATCTCCTCAAAATCTTTCCTAACTTTTATGAAATCTTTGATTAATTGCTTATTACTTTCGAAATCGAGGATTAATTCAACAATTGCATAGAATGATGCAATTTTATGATTTCCATCTTTAGAGTAGAGGTACACTGCAGGATGAAGGCCTAAAGATCCAGAATCAGTACTATTGATTCTTAACGCGATACGTTTACAAGCGTTAAGATATTCTAGCGTTGTCTCTCCGGTTGTATCGTCAGGAATTGTAGAAATTTCTTTTTTATTAAGCCCGTTTGAGATATTAATAAAATTCAGTATAAGGGGAAGTGTTAGGGATGAGACCAATTTTCCAGCCACCGGTAAATCTAATGTTTTTATGGGTTGTTTTAATGGAGGAGTAAAAAATAGATCATTAATTTCTTTCGCTATTTGTTCAATTTCATCTTGTCTTTCTGGAGTAAATTCTGACCAATACTTATGACCCGTACCACTCCTATGTATCGCCCGTGCGGCCATGCAATTCGGTTTTTTTCTTTGTTTCAGCAGGATAACTTCAGTCTTATCTAATGGAGCTGCTTCTTGGTTTATTTTAAAAAAAGACTCCTCTGCTTTTGTTGCATCTCCTTTGACCCATTGTAATTGAATTGCTAAACGACCGAGATCTCTCGCTCTATTCACAATTTTGGGATCAACTTTGTCTGGATTAGTAATAGCGAGTTGGTAGTCTGAATATAATCCAACAGACTTACGGACTATTGATCGGGTCCGTTCAGCGATTTTAATTTGATCATCAGGGATTATTCCCTCGTAAAAAGCCTTGGAGATTTCGCCATCCCCATAATCATCATTCACCCAGGCTGCAAGAGCGCTGAGTCGGTGTGATCCGTCTATAACGAATGTATAACTCCCATTTTGCCACAATATAACGGCGGGAATAAGATCCCCCGTTACATAACTTTCAATTAATCCGGCAATTTTTTCCGGACTCCACTCATTAGTCTCGCGTTGAAAATCGGGCTTCCGTACAGCTGAAAAAAAGAAGGTGTTTTTTTTCATATCTGCTTCACGGATAGTCATAGTGTCTGTTCCACTAGGCGAATTTGGGGTATTTTTAACCTCAAAATCCTCTCTTCTAATTAATGCATCCAAATTTACCTTGCTTGCCATTCAACACTCCTCGAATTCCCCATTGTATAACTATATTTTGATTATATCTACGAAGTATAAAATGAATTCTTTAAAAATGGAACTAAAGAATAATATGTGCCTTGAATATCGCTGATAATTCTTCAAATAAAAACTTCTGATTTGATCAAATCTAATAAAGAACTTATAATTTTTTATAAAAATTAGTTGTAATCCGAAAATTTCTGATTATTATACACTCTAATATGTAAGTATAACAAAAATCGAGACAATTGGGCTCTCTTGGCCTCGCTTTAAACAATAAAGAAGACACGGCCCCTATATGGCCGGTCTCTTCCAATCCCCCTCTCACACAAACCTCTCAAACCGCTCCTTCGTCGCCTTACAAATCGGACAAATCCCCGGCGGCTGCTCGCGTGCGCAGAGATACCCGCAGACCTTGCAGCGCCAGACCGGCAGGGGAAAGGCCGGGCGTTCGGTTGTTGAAGCGACCTTAACCGCTCCTGCCTTCATACGCTCGGACCGTGGCGGGCGGCGCTCGGGAATGGGTGCGACCTTCTGCTTTCCCGATGCGATGGCCTCGTTCACGTACAGGGCGCAGTAGCAGGCGCCGTGCTCCTCAATATCGCTGTCCCGGTAATCGCAGGGACAGACAATATCAAGATCCTGGTCCTTAATTCCCGATGCAAGCCGGCAGGGACAGGCCCGGTAGCCATAGCGCTGCCCGTTCTTTAAAAGACCCCGTATGAGGTTTTTGACAAACTCCACGTCCGGGTTCAGCCGGTAGCCGTTCTTCTCCGCATCGGTCTTGTAGGCCGCATACGCCGCATCGACCGCGGCCTCGGTAATCGCTGGCATCATGCCGCAAAAGCCTCCCGGATCTCCTGCTCGTGGAACCCGATAATGGCCCGGTCGTCGCCGATAATGATCGTGGGAAACGATCCGGCCGGGTTCCAACGCTCAATCCTTGCCATGGCATCGTCCTGCTCTTTTCCTTCTAGCAGATCGACATATTCATAATCGAACGCAATACCAAGCGATTCGAGCAGCACCTTCGTCTTATGGCACCACTGGCAGGTCGAGAGCGCATACAACATAACCTGTCCTTTGTCTTTCCCGTTCACATGGGTTGGCATCAAAGCACCTTTTGATACGTGGGAATTGCAGTCGGGACTATATAATCGTAAGGATAAAGGAAGACCGGGTCCGCAGTTTTTTCCCGGGGATCGTGTTTTTTTATGGATCCCCTGTCGTTTTTCGGCGTAATGCCGATGGGGACACACAACAAAAAAACGGCCTTATGGCCGTTTGCATCAGCGTTAATAACTACCCCGGCACATAAGATATGGACACCATGAAGGCGGTTCTGGGATTCGAGGACGGGGACTTTGTAACAGGTGAAGGATTCGGGGCAGAGGGGGAATGCGCAGGAGAACTGGTCTTTAACACCCAGATGACCGGGTACATGGAATCTTTGACAGATCCCAGTTATTTCGGCCAGATCCTGATGTTTACGTTTCCCCTGATCGGCAACTACGGTGTCGATCCACAAAACTTCCAGAATCCACGGGTATGTGCCCTTGGGTGCATCACCAAGGAAATCTGTGAAAAACCCGAACACCTCCCTTCCATCAGAACCTTTTTTGAAGAACAACGTCTTTTAGGCATGACCGGCGTGGACACCCGCGCGCTGACCATCAAGGCCCGGGTGCACGGCACCATGCGGGCAGCGCTTGTCGTGGGAAGCGACGATGGCGCATATGCCGTGGCGCTCGCCAAAAAGAGCCCGACCATCTGCGATATCGTCCCCATCCCGAAAGTCTCCTGTAAGGAAGCCTACCACATCCCCGGCACCGGGAAGAAGATTGCCATCATCGATCTCGGGATAAAGAAGAACATGCTCACGAGCCTCTCAAAGAGGAACGGCGACCTGTATGTCTTCCCCTACAATGCAAAGGCCGATCAGGTCATGGCCTGCAAGCCGGACGCGCTTTTTGTCAGCAACGGCCCGGGCGACCCCAAGCAGGCGCCGGATGCGATCCGCTGCATAAAGGATCTGCTGGGAGAACTCCCGGTCTTTGGGATCTGCATGGGTAACCAGGTCTCGGCCCTTGCCCTTGGCGGCGACACCTACAAGCTCAAGTTCGGCCACCGCGGGGCAAACCAGCCGGTAAAGTACAAGGACGGGAGGATCTTCATCACCACCCAGAACCACGGGTTTGCAGTCGATGCGAATTCCCTTCCCGAGGGCTGTAAGGTCACCTACACAAATGTCAACGACGGCACTGTGGAAGGATTCGAGAACGAGGACTTAAAGCTCACGACCGTGCAGTTCCATCCCGAAGCGCATGGCGGGCCGCGGGATACGGAAGCGCATTTCTTTGACGCACTCTTCCGGAGGCTGGAATAATGCCGAAGCGCACGGACATCAAAAAAGTCCTCCTCATCGGATCGGGGCCGATCCAGATCGGGCAGGCAGCGGAGTTCGACTTCTCGGGATCGCAGGCGTGCCGCTCGCTCCGTGAAGAGGGGATCGAGGTAGTGCTGGTCAATTCCAACCCTGCAACGATCATGACCGATCCGGAGATGGCGGAGAGGATCTACATCGAGCCGCTCCGGGCGGAGATCATCGCAAAGATCATCGAGAAGGAGAAGCCCGACGGCATCCTCTCCGGTATGGGCGGCCAGACCGGCCTCAACCTCACCGCAGAGCTCGCCGAGATGGGTGCGCTCAAAGGCGTCGAGATCCTGGGGACACCGCTCGAAGCGATCTACAAGGGAGAGGACCGGGAGAAATTCCGTGACCTCATGAACGAGATCGGCGAGCCGGTCCCAAAGAGCATCGTCATCAACACCTTAAGCCAGATCGACGAGGCAATTGAAAAGATCGGCCTGCCGGCGGTTGTCCGCCCGGCCTACACTCTCGGCGGAGCCGGCGGCGGTATCGGCCGGACCCGCGAGGAGCTGACCCGGATCGTTGAACTCGGCCTCTCCCGCTCCCGTATCCACCAGGTTCTCATCGAACAGAGCGTGATGGGCTGGAAGGAGCTGGAGTTCGAAGTGATGCGGGACGCAACCGATACCTGCATCATCGTCTGCAGCATGGAGAACGTGGACCCCATGGGTATCCACACGGGTGAGAGCGTGGTCGTTGCCCCGATCCTGACGCTCCGCGATGACGAGTTCCAGATGATGAGGAGCGCCGCCATCCACATCATCCGCGCCCTCGACGTGCAGGGCGGCTGCAACATCCAGTTTGCGTTCAAAGACGGAAACTACCGGGTTATCGAGGTCAACCCCCGTGTCTCGCGTTCGTCTGCGCTTGCATCGAAAGCGACCGGGTACCCGATTGCACGGGTGGCAGCAAAGATCGCCGTAGGACTTCACCTCGACGAGATCAAAAATTCAGTCACCGGCTGCACCGCGGCGTCCTTTGAACCGACCATCGATTACGTGGTCGTGAAAGTCCCCCGCTGGCCGTTTGATAAATTCAAGGGCGCCGACCGGACGCTTACCACCTCGATGAAAAGCACCGGGGAGGTCATGGCGATCGGGCGTACGCTCGAAGAAGCCTTCGTCAAGGCCAAGCGTTCGATCGATACCGATGTCCGGATCCATACGAGCCCAAGCGAGATCCGGATGATCCTTTCCCGGCCGACCGACGAGCGGTTCCACTGCCTCTTCGATGCGTTTCGGCAGGGCTTCACAATAGAAGAGATCGCGCAGCTCACCTCGATTGTGCCGTTTTTCCTCGAAAAGATCAAAAATATCGTCGATCTGGAAAAACGCCTCGCGGCCGGCGCGACCGATGCCGATATCCGGTACGCAAAGACATATGGGTTTACCAACGCCGAGATTGCGGCAATCAGCGGGAAAGAGGTAACGGCGATTGAAGAACTGGCAGGCATCCCGGTGTACAAGATGGTGGATACCTGCGCTGCGGAATTCCCGGCGGTCACACCCTACTTCTACTCCACGCACGATGCGACAAGCGAGATCGTAAAGGACGACCGAAAGAAGATCCTCATCCTCGGTTCAGGTCCGATCCGGATCGGTCAGGGCATCGAGTTCGACTACTGCACGGTGCACGCAGTAAAGGCGCTGCGGGAAGAGGGCGTGGAAGTCCATATCGTCAACAACAACCCCGAGACGGTCTCAACCGATTTCGACACCTCCGACCGGCTTTTCTTTGAGCCCATGCAGCTCGAAGATGTCACCAACATCCTCCGGACCGACTCCTATTACGGAGTGATGGTCCAGTTCGGCGGCCAGAACGCCGTCAACCTTGCCGTCCCCCTTGAAAAGGAGATGAAGCGCCTGGGCCTTCCAACAAGGATCCTCGGGACTACTCCGGATGCGATGGATATCGCCGAGGATCGCGACCGGTTCAGCGTGATGCTCACGAAACTCAACATCCCGAGCCCCGCGAACAGTTCCGCGTATTCCGAGGCCGAGGCAAAGGAGAAGGCCGAGAGGATCGGCTACCCGGTCCTTGTCCGCCCATCCTACGTGCTTGGCGGGCGTGCAATGGAGATCGTGCACGACACCTCTGAACTTGAGACTTACATGAAAGAGGCGGTCCGGGTCAGCCAGCACCACCCGGTGCTGATCGATTCATACCTCCGGAACGCCGTAGAACTGGACGTGGACGCGGTCTGCGACGGTAAAGATGTGCTCATCGGCGGGATCATGGAGCACATCGAGCAGGCCGGCATCCACTCGGGAGACTCTGCCTGTGTTATCCCCACCCAGTCCCTCTCAAAGGAGATCGTGGATACCGTCCGCGAGTACACGAAAAAGATCGCGCTCGGCCTCGGCGTTGTCGGCCTTGTCAACATCCAGATGGCCGTAAAGGACAACATTGTCTATATCATCGAGGCCAACCCCCGGGCGAGCCGTACGGTTCCGTTTGTCTCGAAGGCAACCGGCCTCCCGATTGCAAAGATCGCGGCAAAGGTGATGATTGGAAAGAAACTGCACGACCTGGGCTTTAAGGAAAAAACCATCAGGCACGTTGCGGTAAAAGAGGTGCTCCTGCCCTTTGCAAAACTAGCCGGTGTCGATACGATGCTCGGGCCGGAGATGAAGAGTACCGGCGAGGTCATGGGGATCGATTACGACTTCGGCCTCGCATTCTACAAGGCCTGCATCTCGGCCGACAACGAACTTCCGCTCAAGGGGAATATCTTTATCTCGGTCAATATCGAGCAGAAAGACGAAGTGATCCCGATTGCACGGAAGCTGCGCGAGCTCGGCCTCACTCTCTACGGGACGGAAGGGACCGTGGATTATCTGTACGATGCCGGTGTCGAGGCACACCTGGTACGGAAAGTCCAGGAAGGTTCGCCAAACGTGCTCGACATGATGCACCACGGGGAAATCCGGCTCATCATCAATACCCCGCAGGACCGCCAGTCCCGACAGGACCACTACCAGATCATGCGTGCGGCAGTCGATTTCGGCATCCCCTATATCACCACGATCCAGGCGGCGCGTGCGGCAGCGCTTGCGATCGATGCCATCAAGCGCGAAAAGATAACCCTCGAACCGATCAGTCACTATCTCGCATAATACCGTCGGGAAAGGACTGCACTCTCTTTTATCATTGCCGATTCCCTGTAGATGGGCAGGACTCAAGGGCCGGCCGTTCACACGTATTTCAAGAGAATACTCTTAAATAGCGAGATAGCAAAAAATCATGCATGAAGAAATTTCTTGTTGTTCTTGTAGTCCTGTTTATCGGGATCCTGTTCGCGGGATGCACATCCCAGACCACGACCCCCACAACGCCGACAGAGACAACTGTCGCGACGACTGTTGCAACCGCTGTCCCGACCGAGGTTCCGACGACTGTTGCAACCGCGAACGTAACGCCCAATGTAACTGCAACCGCTGTCCCGACCACCGTAGCAACCCCGGTTCCGGAAAAGATTATCACCTTTAAGGACTCCCTCACGGTGACACCCACGGGAACGATCTATATCCCGGTCGGCACGAAGATTGTCTTCTACAATGCAGACCCGCTCAAGCCCCATGGTATTCAGCCAATCGGAATTATGTCACAGTCTGTCATCAAGACCGTAAACATTCCGTACAAGGGGTTCTATAACGTAACCTTCGACAAGAAGGGGACCTATAATTTCGGTACGCTCTTCCAGCCGGACACAACCGGATTGATTGTTGTAAATTAAGGCGGCACCATACCTTGAGTCCAGGAGATACCTTCTGGACAACCCAATTTTGTTCTTTGTTTTGTATTCTCGGGGTTTCTCCCGGGGTTTTTTACTAACACCCTTTGACATATATGGGGAAACATCCCATTCCTAATCAACGGAAGTATCCATTATGGGAAAAGGAACGATTATCCTTGCATATTCCGGGGGCCTTGACACCTCCATCTGCATCCCGCTTTTAAAGGAGCGGTACGATTACGACCGTGTCGTGACGGTTGCAGTCAACGTCGGCCAGCGCGACGAAGAGATCGATGTGGCGACGAAGAAGGGCAGAAAGCTTGCTGACAAGCATTACACGGTCGATGTCCGGGAAAAATTCGTCGCAGACCATATCTTTCCGGCGATCCGGGCGAACGGTTCGTACGAGGGATACCCGATGGGGACCTCGCTTGCCCGTCCTCTTATCGCAGAAGAAGTCGTAAAGATTGCCAGAAAAGAGAAGGCAACCGCAATCGCCCACGGGTGCACGGGGAAGGGAAACGACCAGCTCCGCTTCGATTTTATTATCCGCGCTGCGGGATTCGATGTCGTTGCCCCCATCCGGGAGCAGAACCTGACCCGGGACTGGGAGATCGGGTACGCGAAAGACCACAACATCCCGGTACCGGTGAAGAAGGACAAGCCGTGGAGCATGGACGAGAACTGCTGGAGCCGGAGCATCGAGGGCGGAAGGCTCGAAGAGCCGGACTTCCACCCCCCCGAGGAGATCTACCTCTGGACGGTCTCGCCCGAGAAGGCCCCGGCAAAGCCGGAGAAGATCACGCTCACGTTTGCTAAGGGAGTGCCGGTCGCCATCAACGGCAGGAAACTCTCCGGCATCGACCTCATCAACAGGCTCAACATCCTTGCCGGGAAACACGGGATCGGCCGGAACGACATGATCGAGGACCGTATCCTCGGCCTCAAGGCAAGGGAGAACTACGAGCACCCGGCAGCGACCGTGATCCTTGCCGCACACCGCGACCTCGAAGGTCTTGTCCTTACCCGGTCCGAACTTGCGTTCAAGCGCATGGTAGACGACAAGTGGTCCGAGCTCGCCTATAAGGGCCTTGTGTACGAACCGCTGTATGCAGCGCTCAACGCCTTTATCGACACGACCCAGGAGCGGGTGAACGGGAAAGTCGATCTCGAACTCTACAAGGGGAGCGTCAGGATCCTCGGCCGCAGCTCGCCGCAGGCGATCTACTCCGGCGACCTTGTTTCCTTTGACAGCTCGTCCATCGACCAGTGCGATGCAATCGGGGTGTCCCGGTACTTCGGGATCCAGGCCCGGCTCGTCCACGCGATGAACGAGAAGACGAAAAAGAAGACCGGAAAAAAATAACTTTTTTGGTCCGGCAGGATACCGGGATCCATACCTGCCCGGACCTTGTATCTTTCCCGCCTCTTCTGCACACGTGAAAAAGAAACATATATCCAATGACAATCAGATCGGATCATATGTGCGCCGGTTTTTTTTCCCGCTTTACCAGACCCAAACCCCATATCGTAGAAAGCCCGCAACCGCCGTCCATTTCACATGGCGCCGGGATGCAGATCCCGGAATATAAGAACAAACCTTATTTTATCGTCGCATCGGTGGAGATGGGAAACACCACCACCAAATGCATCCTTACCGGGGTGAGCCTCGAGACCGGCAAGTCTTATGTGATCAACAAGACCGTGAGCATGAGCCGGGATATCCGACCGCCCCGGCCCGGCGAAGAAGTCTTTGGCGAGACCCTGGACGGGACAAAACTCTCACGGAAGGCCGTGACAGAACTTGTCCGGGACACGCTCGTCCAGTGCCATGAGGAGGCGCATCTCGATATCGAAAAGGATCTCGATTTCGTTGTCCGCAGTACCGGGGTCGTCGCTGAGATGGAGTCCCCGGACCAGGTGGGGGACTTTGTGATTGCACTTGCAAACGGCTGCCTTGAGGCCGGTGTCCCGCCAAAGAAGATGACGCCGCCGATGGCAAAAGCAAACCAGCCAGAAAAACTCCAGCCTTTCAGTTTTGCCGACAAGGTTGTCTTTGTCGGTGCAGTTGCCGGGGTCATCCCGCCGGTGGGTTCGACCGGGGTCGAGATGGTCGCAAACGAGATGGAAGGAGAGCTTGCCATGGCCGGGATCAAGGAAGGGGCAAAGTGGACCCCGGTCGATTTCCGGAATCCCTGCGTATCCATGGATTTCGGGACAACGCTCGACGGGCGGATCACAAGCGACGTAGCTGCCGACGCTCCCAGTCCTTTTGCAAAGACCATCGGGAACTTCTGCGGCCTTGCCGGGGCAATCCCCGACGCTATTGTGCGGGGCACGGGTCTTGTCCAGGAGCGGACCGGTACAGCCCTCGATATCTTTGGCGAGCACAGCGTAACCGGGGGATTCTTCTCGGGGGGCAACCGTAAGGTCATCGACGAGTTTGTGGACCGCTGCCACGAGCACATCGATATCCGCATTGTCCCACCGGACCGGGACCGGTTCGGGAGGGTACCGGTCAATGCAAAACTCGCCATAGAATCCCACGTGGCCATGATCGGGTGCGACTGCGGGATAAACAGCAGCGATCTCGACAAGCTCTCTGTAATTGGTGCCGAGATCCACAAGGACTACAACCTTTCGACGTTAAACGAGGTAGTCGACCGGGTCTGCGCGAAGATGGCCCTGCGAATGATCGATGTTGCAGTCAAAGAAAACCTCGTTCCGAAAAACTCCTCCATCGGGTTTACCGGACGGGCGGCGATCTCGGGGAGGAAACCCGAGTATATCCTCGACGGTATTATCGAGAGGAACCTCTTTGACGATCCAAACGACCACCTGGTCTTTGTCGACGACGGCCTTGCCCGCGGTGCTTCCCTGATGGGGCGGTGTATGAACTCGCTCGGGAAACCGAAAAACCCCATAGGGGGTGTGCGCGGCGGGCCCTGTATTATGAGCCGGCGGATCAAAATAGGTAAGTGAGGAGAACCATGGCAGAAGGACCAGGTACCGATATTCCCGTCAGCGATGACGTAAGCGAAGAGTTGTTCGATGTAATCATTCCCCCGGGAGTTCCCCGCAGGATCATCATAGATCTCGCAAAAAAATACGATGTCGACGTGGTGGAGCGTAAGCAGAAACTTTATTTTGCCAACATGGACGGCGATGAACGGGAACTTCTTGCATTCCGGGCAAAACGCGATGTTGCCGAAAAGATCGAGAAAGAAATGATAGAAAACGTCCGTAAATTTATTGAATCCTGACCGGCGACCCGCGTATCTGATGAATTATCCGGGTACACAAGACCGGTTCTATTTTTTTAAGAGACTCACCAGGAGCGCTTTCTGGGCATGGAGCCGGTTCTCCGCCTCGTCCCAGACAAGGCTCTGCGGGCCGTCGAGCACTTCACCGGTGATCTCCTCGCCCCGATGCGCCGGCAGGCAATGGAGCACGCGGGCATCCGGATCGGCATGTTTTACGAGCTCGTCATTGACGGTATACCCGCGGAAGGCACAAAGCCGCTTTTCCTTTTCCGCCTCGTCGCCCATCGAGATCCACGTATCGGTGACAATCACCTGTGCGTCTTTTACCGCCTCTCTGGGAGTCTTTGCAAGCGAGACTTTGCCGCCGAGACCCTGTGCCTGACTGACAAGTTCCGGTGCAACCTCGTACCCCTTCGGGCTTGCCACGGTGACTTCCATCCCCGTGAGTGCAGTCGAGAGCACGAGCGAGTTGCAGACATTGTTCCCGTCGCCAACCCACGCGATCCGGAGACCCCGGGTGTCGCCGAAGTGCTCCTTTATCGTCAGGATATCGGCAAGGAGCTGGCAGGGATGTTCGTGGTCGGAGAGCCCGTTGATCACCGGCACGGTGGCATGGGTGGCAAGGTCAACGATGGTGCTGTGGTGGTAGGCACGGATCATGATGGCAGAGACGTAGCGCGACGCTACCCGTGCGGTATCGCGGATCTCTTCCCCCCTCCCGATCTGGAGGTCCTTTGCATTCAGGAAAAGCGCATGGCCGCCAAGCTCGTGCATCCCGACCTCGAACGAGATATGGGTCCTTGTCGAGGACTTCTCGAAGATCATGGCAAGGGACATGCCCCGGAGGAGCTCGTGCGGGACGCCGGCCCGCTTCTGGCGCTTGAGACGTTCGGCGCCGGTGATGATCTCGTCGAGTTCGGTCTTATTGACATCCAGGATGGAAAGGAAATCTTTTTTCATTATAGCTCCTTCATGTGGGCGATCCGGCGGTCGAGCAGGGCCTGCGTCCCGATATCCCTGCGGTGGCGGACGCTTCCTTTAACGCCCGATGCCGCGTGTTCCGCAATCGCTTCTGCCCCGGCAAGGGTCGGCGCTTTCCCGACAAAGGCCAGTGTCCGCGAAGTGAGCGTTTTTAACTCCCCCGCAGTCTCCTCGACATTTGCGTAATAGAGGATCGCTCTTCCCGTATCCCCCAGGGAGAGCGGCTTGTTCACCAGCGGTGCCGTTGGGTAACCTTCAGGGACAAGGTACTTGCAGACTGTTGCCGCAGGTTCGAAAGCAACCTTTGACGCGGAGAGGGTGCCGTCAGTAATCGATGACACGATCCCGGCAAAATCGGAAGCAAGGAGCGTGAGCACGTTCATTGCCTCGGGGTCCCCGAACCGGGCATTGAACTCTATTACTTTCGGGCCCTGTGCGGTGTTCATGAACTGGCCGTAAAGGATGCCCTTGTACGGGGACCCTTCCTTTGCCATTGCGGCAACAACGGAGATCATGATCGAGAGCGCGGCGGTGAGGTCCTTTCGGGTCACAAACGGCAGGAGGTGATCCGGCATCGAGTATGCACCCATCCCCCCGGTGTTCGGGCCGGTATCGCCGTCAAAGGCCCTTTTATGGTCCTGCACGAGCGGCATGGGCACGATATGGGTCCCGTCGACAAATGCCTGGAGGGTGAATTCTTCGCCTTTCAGCCGCTCTTCGAGGACAACGTCACCCTTAATCTCGCGGATATATTCGATGGCGCCGGCCGTATCGACCTGCTCGCCCATGATCCTGACGCCTTTCCCGCCGGTAAGGCCGATTGGCTTGATGGCGAGGTCCCCGTCATGGTCCTTTACAAACCTAACGGCCTCGTCCGCATCGTGGAAGACCCGGTACTCCGGGTTCCCGCTGATCTGGTGATGGGTCATGAGGTTGCGGCAGAATGCCTTGTCGGTCTCGATCCGGGCTGCCGCCTTTGTGGGGCCGATACAGGCGATCCCTTCTTTTTCGAGCCGGTCGACAATGCCGGCTTCAAGCGGGCTCTCCGGGCCGATAACGGCATGGGTGACCCCGGTCTTTTTTGCAAACGCCGAGACTTTCTCAAGATCGGTCTCACGGGCAATACAGCATTCCTTTGCAATGCGGGCAATACCCGGGTTCTTCTTTGCCATCACAGAGTAGATCGCGGTTTCGCTGTTGCGGGAGAGTGCAGCAGCTATGGCATGTTCCCGGCCACCCCCCCCGACAACGAGGATCTTCATATCCATCACATGGGCGCTATTGGTTAAAAATTGTTTACGCTTCCGACGACCGCCGCAGCGCGTTTTTTATAGGATCTCGCTCACTTTTACCAGGGGCAGGAGGGAAATTCCCTCCTTTTTCAGGGTATCGTTTGCCCCCTGTTCGCGGTCTACCACGGTCACGACCCGGTCTGCCGTTGCCCCGGCGTTACGGAGCATGGAAATCCCATAGAGCGCCGAGCCGCCCGACGTAGTGACATCTTCTACCAAAAGGACGTTCTTTCCTGCAACGTTCCCGATGATGACATTCTTCTTGCCGTGGTCTTTTTCCTCGGCCCGGATGATGGCAAAGGGTTTTTTTGCGGCAAGGGAGACGGCAACTGCAAGTGGCACGCCGCCGACCGCTACGCCCGCCACGATATCGAACTCGTACCGCTGCGCGATCTCCTGTGCGATCTGCGCTAAAAAATCCGGGTGGGTAACGGCGGTCTTCACATCGACATAGTATTTGCTCTTTGCACCGGAGGCAAGGGTAAAGTCCCCGAACTCCAGCGCCTTATACTGAACCAACAGGTCTGCAAGTGCGTTCATGCGAATTCACCACGGTTCTTTTTTAACTTTGATCCGGTACCCGATGATGTTGACCGAGCGGTGGAGGAGCGGGGTCAGGATCAGGATCACCACCAGTACCTGCCAGGTGATATTTGCCAGGATCCACGCGGGGTCAAAGATAAGCGTCAGGACAAACGCCCCGATGACAAGATCGAACTGGTCGGCAACCGGCCATGCCTCTCCCCGGACCTTTCCCAGGCGGCGCTTGAAGAAACTCTTGGCCATGTCCCCGAGCAGGGCGCCAAGGGCAAGGAGGGTGACCGAGGCCAGCGTATGCCGGGGTAGATCCAGCTGGTACGTACTGACAAGCCAGATCTGGAGGCACCCGCAGAGTATCCCTGCCGCTACACCGCAGACAAGCCCGCGGTAGGTCTTGCCGTCCCCAAGGATCCTTTTACCGTCCGAAAAGTTCCGGTTAAAATCAATGGGGGTTCCGCCGCCGCACAATGCAGCGACGGGATTTGGGACATACGCAGGAACCATAATCCAGAAAGCGGCAAGCAGTGTCGAGAGCAATGGTATTATGAATGACTCAGCACTAATAATGTTGCACTCCAATACCTCTAATAAAGAGCAGATAAAAAGATTAAAGTTACTCTAAAATCCTGTCAATACCAGTCAATGCTGCATCGGGTGGATATATGGAGATCAAGAAAACACGCAGCCTCTGCCCAGTCTGTGGGAAAGTCCTCGAGGCGAATATTGTTGAAGAAGAGGGAAAGATCTGGATCGTCCGGACCTGTCCGGAACACGGGAAATTCAGGTATGTCTACTGGTCCGATCCGGCAATGTATTACCGGTTCCAGCAGTTCGATGCTGTCGGCCGCGGTGTGACCAATCCCCAGAACCCGGTAACGTCGGACAATTGTCCTACGGCATGTGGTCTCTGTAGCAATCACCATTCGGGCACGCTGCTCGCCAATATCGATCTCACCAACCGGTGTAACCTCAACTGCGACTTCTGTTTCGCAAACGCCCGCGCCTGCGGTTTTGTGTACGAGCCCACCTTCGACGAAATTGTAAAGATGATGCAGGTGCTCCGGAACGAGAAACCCGTCCCGGCACCGGCCGTGCAGTTCTCCGGCGGCGAGCCGACCATGCGGGACGACCTCGTCGAGATCGTAAAAAAGGCCAAGGAACTGGGGTTCCCGCAGGTCCAGATCGCAACAAACGGCGTGAAGCTGGCAAACAATCCCGAACTTGCCCAGCAGCTCAAGGATGCCGGTCTTTCTACGATATACCTGCATTTTGACGGGGTCTCGGATGCGACCAACCCGTTTTTGAAGATCCACCTAAAGGCCCTTGAAAACCTCACCAAGGCAGGAATCGGCACCGTGCTTGTGCCCACCATCATCAAGGGCAGGAACGACCAGGAGGTCGGGCAGATCCTGAAATTTGCCGCAGATCATATCTCGATTGTGCGGGGCGTCAACTTCCAGCCGGTGGCATTCACCGGCGCAGCAAAAGACGAGGACATCGACCGGGAACGGATCACGATCCCCGAACTGATCGGCGATATTGAAACGCAGACCGGTGGCATTTTAAAAACCGGCGACTTTTACCCGGTACCCTGCGTGCTGCCCTTCTCCGATCTGGTGGAGGCATACACAGGCCGGCCGCAGGTGCGGTTTACCGCCCACGAACACTGCGGGGCGGCAACGTACGTCTTTGTCACAAAAGACGGCATGACCCCGGTGACCCGGATGGTGGACGTGGAGAGCCTCTTTGCCGCGATCGAGCAGATGGCCGATAAACTCAGGAAAGGCGGCGCCATCAACAAGTATGCGGCGCTTCTTGAGGGGGTAAAAGAACTCCACGCATCCTTTAAGAAAGGCGAGAAGAAAAGCACGGCCGAGTTCTGGAAGCTGATCGGAAAGACCCTTGTCGGCCAGAACTTCGACGCATTACGGGAGTTCCACTGGAACGCGCTCTTTATCGGAACCATGCACTTCATGGACCGCTACAACTACGATGTCGAGCGCGTCCAGCGCTGCTGTATCCACTATGCAACACCGGATGGCAAGCTCATCCCGTTCTGTACCTACAACAGCGGCCCGGTGTACCGGGAAAAGGTATGGAAAGAACATGCAAAACAGCAGTAATACTCCTTTTTTTTAATTCGGACCTTTTTTTATTCTTCCCGGCTCGGCCGGGTAGATGCCTGACGGGATACGGCAGAGTTCTCCCGGAGCCTGTTATTCAAACGGCAGTTCTATGGATTCCGCCTGTTGCATGGCAATCGACGCGATTGCCAGGTCCTGGATCGCAAGCCCGGTGGAATCAAAAACCGTGATCTCCCCGGGACGTTGCCGTCCATTCCTGCCGGTTACGATTTCGCCGAGCGTCCCTGCGATCATGCCTGCCGTATAGAGGCCGCGGCGGATCGGGACATTGATCTCCCCGGAGTGGACGGCCTGTGCCGGGTCATCCACAAAGACCCGGGCCCGGCGCAGGATCGCCGGATCGAGCTCTTCCTTTCCCGGCGCGTCGGCGCCGATTGCATTGATGTGCATACCCTCGTGGATCCATTCGTTTTTCACGAGAGGGGTGCGGGAAGGCGTGGTCGTGACGAGCACGTCGCAGTCGCAGGCTGCTTCGAGGGAGACGTCTTTCGCATCGAATTCACGAAACCGTCCGGCAAAAGCTTCTGCATGGGCCGGGTTCCGGCTCCAGACGCGTATTGCGGTGATGGTAAGTTCCTGCGCGGTGGCCCGGACCTGTGCCTCGGCCTGCCGGCCGGTGCCGATGACCCCGAGTACGCACTCCTTTTTCGGTGCCAGGTATTTTGCGGCAATGGCCCCGACAGCCCCGGTCCGCATCTCTGTCAGCCGGGTGGCGTTCAGGATTGCAAGGGGTCGCCCGGTTGCGGTATCGAGAATTACCGTAAGCGCCATCACCGAAGGCAGGCCCTTTTTGGGGTTCTCCGGGTGGACATTTACTATCTTTACCCCAGCGATATCAAGAGACGGCAGGTAGGCCGGCATGGTCCGGAAGTCCCCCGCGGGCAGGGTGACATACACCTTGGGCGGCATCTGAACGAATCCTTTCCCGTGATCGGCAAACGCAGCCTCGACCGCTGCATTGACCGCCGCAAGGCCGAGATTTTTCTCCGGTTCCGGATAGTACCGCATGAACGATCGATGCACGTACACGAATTTAGCAGTATGCCTGCACGTACGCGGGGACGAGAAAATCCTGCGGCCCGGCGTTCACAGAACGCCCGGGCGTCCCGCAGTCACCAAAAAAAAGAAATACTTCCCTTATGCGTATTCCATTTCCTTAAGCGTCTTGTCGGCCAGGTCCTTCATCCGGGCCGATATCCGCGAAGACGAGGTATAATCAACGTCTTTCATTGCATTTGCGATCTCGTTTCCCAGCACAAAGATCGCATATTTGTGCTCAAGCTTGCTCTTGTGCAGCTGGGAAGGGGTAATCTTGAGGGCATTGTACTGCGCGAACTTCAGGTCCGGGTTGACTTCCTCAAAATAGTCCTTGACCTCATAGAGCATCTTATGAAGACTGATAAGTTCTTCCTTATGCATACTGCCACACCAAAGTGTTACATGGGGCGCACCATGCATAAATAAATTTGTGTAATCCCCATTTACGAGCTTATTTTCATCAACCGGATATTTAACGGCCTTTTTATAATTCCTTTGAAATCTTTTGCCGCTACGTATTCCACGCCTTTGTACACGAGCCGGTCGAGCAGTTTCTGGTCGACGCTGCGGTCGGTCACGATACCAGTGACCGGGGAATCGAGCGTATCGACCGCTTTTTCCACCTCCTCTGACGTGGTCTCGCGGATCACCGTCATGTCGCTGTTCAGGAACCTTGCGATCTTCTTTCCCCGGACATCTTCCATGTGGTCGCGGATCGTTACCGGGGTTTTTGCCGTGCCTCCCCGAACTTTCTTCTGCCCGGCACCTGCGGCACGGTCATCCGTTTCCTGGTCCTCCTCGTCATGCACCGGGGCGGCACGGACGGGCCGCCGGAGATCGGACGGGAGTTCGGCGGTGTCCTCGAAATACTGGTCGCGGACGTACTCGACCGGCACCTTGTTCCGGAGCGTCTTTATGACCTCTTTTCTCGTCATGTCCTCGACGCTCTTTCCCCGGGGGGAGAACGCGACAAAGTCGATGTCTGCAACCTGCAAAAGTTCCCGAAGGATCAGCTCTCCGCCCCGGTCGCCATCGAAGAACGCGGTCGTGGTCTTCTTCGCGCAGAGATCGACAATCGATGCCGGGATGTGGGTGCCTTCCACGGCAACGGCATTCTTGATGCCGAACCTGAGGAGATTGAGCACATCTGCCCGCCCTTCGACGATGATGATCGCGTCGGACACCAGCACGTTGGGACCGGCCGGGAGTTTTTCTTCCCCGATAGTCCCGATCTTCTCGACCCGGATTGTCTGGCGGACATCGTCGAGAAGCTCGTCGCTGTCGATCGCCCCGTCATCGAAGCGCTCGATGAGGATCTCCTTTGCCCTTTCAACGATCTTCTTGCGCTTGCTGACCCGTATGTCCTCGATGGACTGCACGGTCACCTGCGCAACGCAGGGGCCCACGCGGTCGATGGTCTCTAAGGACGCTGCAAGGATAGCGGTCTCCGCCCGGTCAAGGGACGTGGAGATCAGGATATCCCCGGTAGTCTCGCCTTTCTTGCTGGTGATCTGGACATCGATCCTGCCGACCCTTCCCGTTCTCTGGAGGTCCCGCAGGTCGAGGTCTTCGCCGAGTAACCCTTCAGTCTGCCCGAATATCGCGCCGACTACATCAGGTTTCTCGACCACCCCCTCTGCGCTGAGGCTGATGTGAATAAGGTACTTGGTAGTATCCGGTGAATACACGTAAACGCACCCCCATGTATCATGCGAATAATGATGTGCCTGATCATAGGTATAAATTATATATAACGTGTGGAATTACTTAAAGTGTAGGTTAATTACTCTTCCTGCGGGATCAGGAATCTTTCCCGGAAATGAGCCGCCCGGCAACCTGATCGGGCGTAAGTCCGGATACGAGGATTTTTTTTACCGATGATGTCTGGCCGGCAACAATGCTGACCGAAGACCGGGGCACGCCAAGGACCGCGCTGACGAGCGCGATTATAGCCCGGTTGGCCTTTCCTTCGGTTGCAGGGGCGGCAACCCGGCACCCGATGGCCTTCCTCCACGGGTTGTACCCTGAGGGAAAGAGATCGGATTTTGCACCTGCGGAGACTTCGATGGCAATGAGCGTGCCGTTTTTGTCAGGAAAAAGAGCATCGGTCTGCGCAGACATGAAAAGGACTTCCCTTTAGTGAAAGTGTCGCCCGGCGTAAACACACGCGGATCACGAGTGGCTGCTGCCGTACTTCACCGGTGAATAAAACCCTTGCGCCGGGCGATGCCTGTCGCGCACCCGGGTTGTCCCATGGATCACTTCCAGGCATCTGCCACTCGATCACCCGGGGACCTATGGGTGCGCATATATCGGCACGTGTATTCATCTGTTGTTCGTGACACATTACCGTTTCGAAGGTGCAGGGTCTGCAGAATATCCCCTGCCGGCATACCAGACGGGAGGAATCCGGGTAAACCCGCCATCCTCGTACACCACGGCACCGTCGCGGATCACAATAGCGGGAAAGACCGCCTTCATCCCCTCGTACGGCGTCCACCCGCATTTGCTGTGCAGCAGGTCTGGTTCGATGGTGACAGCCTTTTTCGGGTAGATCGCAAAATCGGCCCGGTCGCCGGGCACAAACCCTGCCGGCAGGATCCCAATCAGGGCCGCCGGCGCAGTCGAGGTCTTTTGTATGACCTCGGGGAGCGGGATGCGCTTTTCAAGCACTTCCGCCATCAGGAGCGGCACCATGGTCTCGACCCCCGGGACACCCGAGGGGGCTTTTGAAAACTCCTGCGCTTTTTCCGTCATCGTATGCGGGGCATGATCGGAGGCGATCACATCGATCCGGTCCCAGCAGGCAAACAGGGCTTTTCGTTCGCGCTCGCTCCGTACCGGGGGATTGACCCTGAACCGGGTATCGTTGTCGCGGGCTCTTTCCCGGGAAAGGAAAAGGTGGTGGGGCGTGACCTCGACGGTTCCTTTTACCGCTGCAACGGAAAGCGCCGAGCTCATGTGGCAGAAATGGAGCCGGCATCCCGTGGTATTGCAGGCCCGGACAGCGAGCACGGCATCCCGTTCCCCTTCGGGCGACCGGAGCGCATCGTGCGCCGCAAGACCGGCGTCCTCCCCGGGCAGGACACTCTCCGCGTGGATGGTGGCAAGGCCCCCGAGAGCATGGATGCGCCCGAGCAGGAGGGAGAGGTCAGGAGCGGAGAGCGCCTCGCCATAACTGGACGGGGCAAAGAATGTCTCGCCAAAGGCCATGGCACCGGCGCCCCACATCGCTTCGACCGGGGTCTTTGGCGTCACCGCACTGTTGATGGCAAAACTGCACAGCGAATGGGCCTGTGCATCGGCAACCCTCCGGGAAAAGGCAGCCGGGTCGGAGAGCGGCGGGACCGTGTTTGGCTGGTCGACAACGACCGTAACTCCTCCGGCAAGCGCACTCATGCTCCCCGTCTCCCAGTCTTCCTTTGCCGACTGGGGCCCGCCCCGCATGTGGACGTGGACATCGACCGCACCCGGGAGGACGATCTGCCCAGTACAGTCGATCACCCGGTCCGCCGGCAGGGGTGCCCCGGCAGGAACGACCCGGCCGTCCCGGACCGGGATGTCTGCTATGCGCCCGTCGGGAAGCAGGACGTTTGCAAGCACGAGATCGGGACGGGATTCCATGCAGATATGATCGGTACCGGAACATAATAGTCATACTGCTCTCCCGGCCAACTCTCCCGCAGCTCAGCCGCACATCACCTGCCAAAAAGAACGCAATGTTTTTTCCCCACGTCCCGGATATACTAGTACCCGTGCCGGGGCACGTGGCTGGTGGGCCATGTATATTTTCCACTATGCACAGTACCCGGGGGGGTTAAGGGGGAGATTATGGATAAGATCATAAAAATCACGGCGGGAATATTCACCGTAATTCTTGTACTGTTTGTAGCGGCCATATCCTATGGCATGTATATCGATACGCAGTACAAAAATTCCCTTGCCGGCACATACACCTATAACTGTACCATCGCGACCAATTCGGTCCTTTCAAACATCACGCTCTTTTTACCGGTCCCTGCAGACCAGAATGGCAATTCACCGGTTGTATGGGAGATCAGCAGCCGGAATGTCACTGGTGTCCCCCATGACTGGGCGCTCTCGCTCTACGACACCGGAAAAGAGACCTTCCTGAAAGTCTCGGCCCCGCATATCGGCCAGCCGGCCATAAACGGTAGTTCCGGGGCAACAAGTGTCACGTTTGCAGTCAATATCTCGTCGCACGCTATAATCGATACGCGTGCACCTGTCGAGAATGCTGCCGTGTTCCGCCCGGTACGGGATATCCGCGGAACAACCTGCCCCGCAAGCAATGCGACCACCGGCAGCACACCGGAGTGTTACCAGTACCTGACGAGTACCTACGCGGATTACACAGCGTCCCCGATGGCATCTGTCACCATATCGGCCAGCCTCGATGCGACAAACTCGTGGACGATATTCCAGCAGCCGGCCTCGAACAGTTACCACAACACCATCTATGTCTACATGCAGGGCGAGAACCACGGATGGGTGACGACCCGGGGTGAACTCGAATCCGGTATCGGCACCTACCAGGTGCCGGGCCTTACCCTCTGATTTTTTGCCGTTGCCGAAAATGAAGATCGGAGCATTTCTTTTCTCTCCCGCCATACCATACGGGGATTAAGGGATCAGCCGCTATGACTTCGGGAAAAAACCGGGCCGATATCCACCCGGGCTGTACGGTCGATATTGTCCAGAAGGCAGACCAGCGGAGCGGGAAGCTGACCCGGGGGATCGTTCAGGAGATCCTGACAAACTCCTCCTTCCACCCCCACGGGATCAAGGTCCGGCTCCGTGACGGTCGGGTGGGACGGGTAGCAGCAGTTCTCGGCAGCGATACTCTTTAAAAAAAAAGGATCGTAAATGTCCCGGGAAAAACAAAAATCATCCGGGAACAAGCGTTTTACCGTTCTTATTTCCAGTCGCGGGTGACGACCGTGCTGCCTTCCTCTTTTTTGTGCCCGATCTCCTTTTTGAGGGCTGCAAGGATCTCCGGGGTGACAAGGGAGCCGGTCATCACGTAAAGCGAGGTCTTGTGCGTTTTTTCATCGGTCTCGTACGTCACCACGAAATCTTCGTGGTTTGCAAGCGCGGAATAAACCATCTCGGGCAGGGTGTCGACAAGGGAGGTCTTGTTGCGTATGCGGTGTTTTTTTACCAGTGTCATAAGGGAGTGTATCCCTGCACGACCAGATAAGGTCTCTCCCTGTTTTTACCGGAAGTGACGGGAACCGGTTTAAAAAGACGCGGGCGGTTTGGCTGGTTATCCGGTTAGTGCAGATTCATAACGGGAATGTTTCTGCAAAAGCCATGCGGGCAGCCTGCGGTGCCTGCCGGGTTTTTTTAGAGAAACAACGTGGCAGAGTGGCCACCCTCCCGGCGAGCGGCCGGCCCGGCCAATTGTTATCGCAGCTGGGGGGGAGGAGGGCCGGTAAAAAAATCCCGGGGGGTGGGTAGGGGGCATCCAATAATCCGTAGGGGAGGGGGTACCCCCACCCCTTCATGCGATCACCCCACCTCCCCTCTCTTGTGCCGGAGGGGTGGTCCCCCCTCCTCATCTCGCCGGACGCTCCACGCGAAACACACCTCCCGGGACTGGAAGCATGGGGGGGTAGTCCCCTCATTTTTGCACAACAGGGGGGGTGGAGGTCTGTTTGCGAAAAAGGAAAACCGGGGGGAGGGGGGTGGCAATAATTTTGGAGGGCACCCCCCCCTGTCCGGACTTTTTGGGGAGGGGTGGGGGGTCATGGCCCGGGATTTTTTTACCCTCATCAACGGATTTGCTCTTTTATGCAAATCCTCACGCCCGCGACTGTATGCAGGCATCGTGAAAATAATTTTTAAAAGAAGGCAGTAAACCGATACCGAGGGTTTATGCGAGGGATGGGAGTCGAACCCATGAATCCCTGCGGAACTGGATCTTAAGTCCAGCCGAGTTGGCCACTTTCGTACCCTCGCCCGTAAACGAACATCCGCGGCACCACTTCAAAACCAGAACAAACGGTTCCGGTACGAAGCGCCCCGCGCTCTATAGTATTTGCCGTGTACAATAAAAAAATCGTGGCCGGATCCTGACAGGATCAGTTGCCACGTATTATAAACAACCCTGATGCCATACTAGATCCGGCGAAAGCATGGCTGCATTCACATATACCGGCTGGGTTGAGCTGGACGGCAGGAAACTCGCACCTGCCGAAATCGAGAAGATCTGCACGACAACACCGAACGAGGCAAAAAATTTCGGCGGCGAATTTTCCCTCTCCTTTGATTCCTGCCATGCCCGCGACCATTTCGGGATCATGCCGGGCCCGGGGCCCAAAGGCGCGCTGGTCTGCAATGATAAAACGGTAACAACGATAGATCCGGACCCGGCGCCCTGTACGCTCGAAGAGGCGATCGTGACTGCCGTAAAACTCCGGAACGACGAGGGCGTTGTTGCGCTCTCGGGCGGTGTTGATTCGAGCCTTGTTGCGGCCCTTGCCGGGCGGGAGTGTGTGGCTGTCGGCCTCGAAGATTCCCACGACCTTGCACAGGCAGAGCATGCCGCAGAGCTGCTCAACCTCTCCTGCACGATCGTTGTCATCGAGCCGGACGAGATCGAGGAAGCCCTCCCGAAAGTCGTGAAAGTCATTCCGAAAAAGGACCCGGTGAACACCGGGATTGCGGTCACCCAGTATTTCATCTCCAGATGGGCCGGGGCAAAAGGTTACCGGCGCATCATTGCCGGGCAGGGAGCCGACGAACTCTTCGGCGGATATGCCCGGTACCTGTCATCGCAGAATCTGGAGGACGACCTTGCCCGGGATGTGGCGGGTCTCGGACTCCAGGCACAACGGGACCAGGCGGTTGCGGCCCTGAATGGCACGTACCTCTCCATGCCCTACATGGATGTCCGGGTCGTGCGCGCCGCCCGCGCGATCCCGGCAGGAGAGAAGGTCCGCGACGGGCAGAGGAAAATCCCCCTCCGCGAAGTCGCCGCCCGGCACATCCCGGAAGAGCTTGCCGGCTACGGGAAAAAGGCCATGCAGTACGGGAGCGGGGTCTGGGGAGTACTACAAAAACTTGCCCGTAAAAATGGTTATAAAACGTCCATGCAAGATTACATAGACCACATCGGACGGGGAAATCATGGTCAGTGAAAAAGACGTGGAACATATCGGGGAACTCGCCGATATCGGGATCGATGCCGAGGAACTTGCCACCTTTACCGGCCAGTTCAACGCCATCGTTGAATATTTTGACGTGCTGGACAAGGTCCACGGGGACGACGCAGGCGCCCGGGACCGTTATAATATCTTAAGGGAAGACGAGGCCGAACCCTCGCTCCCCAGAGAAGTGGCTTTACAGAATGCCGGCGCACAGGAAGACGGATTTATCAAGGCCCCGCGGGTGATGTAGTGAGCGCGCTTCGCTTCGAACCCGACGACAAATACAACGCGTTCCTTACGGTCTGCAAAGCGCCGGAAGGCGGAAATGGGAAACTCTCCGGGATCCCGGTTGCAGTCAAGGATAATATTTCCACACAGGGCATCGAGACCACCTGCGCATCGAAGATCCTGAAAGGATATATTCCCCCGTACGATGCCCATGCGGTCGAACTCGTAAAAGCCGCAGGTGCGGCCATTGCCGGCAAGACCAACCTGGACGAGTTCGGGATGGGGACGAGCACCGAGAACTCGGCGTTCGGGCCCACCTTAAATCCCCGCGACACCGGGCGGGTGCCCGGCGGGTCGTCGGGAGGCAGTGCCGCTGCGGTTGCCTCCGGCATGGTCCGGATGGCACTCGGGACCGATACCGGCGGCTCGATCCGCTGTCCGGCCTCGTTCTGCGGGATTGTGGGATTAAAGCCGACCTATGGCCGGGTCTCCCGGTACGGCCTTATCGCTTACGCAAACTCGCTTGAGACGATCGGACCGATGGCGGCAAACGTTTCCGATGTCTCGCTGTTGATGTCGGTGATCGCCGGACACGACCGGCACGATGCCACCTCGCAGGACCGTCCCTACAGCCACACCCCGTCCACAGATATCAAGAGAACCCGGATCGGCATCCCGCAGGAGTACTTCGGACCAGGCGTTGACCCGGCAGTAGCCGCTGTCGTCAAAAAAGCTATCGGCCGGCTCGAAGAGCTCGGCGCGGTCACCGTCCCGTGCAGTATCCCCTCGATGGAATACGCCCTTGCCGCTTACTATGTGATCTGCACGAGCGAGGCAAGCTCGAACCTTGCCCGGTTCGACGGCGTGCGCTACGGCCCCGCAGTCGAGATCAAGAAATCCTGGCATGCCGCGTTCCAGGATGCCCGACGCGAAGGGTTCGGCCCCGAGGTCCGGCGCAGGATCATGCTCGGGACCTTTGCCCTTTCGTCAGGCTACTACGGCAAGTACTATGCAAAGGCGCAAATTGCCCGGGAGAATATCCGCAAAGATTTCGCCCGGCTCTTTGCCGATGTCGATGTCCTCTGCGGCCCTACCATGCCCACCATCGCCTTTAAACTGGGCGAGAAGAGCGACCCGCTCTCCATGTACCTCTCCGATATCCTCACTGTACCGGTGAACCTTGCCGGGATCCCGGCGATCTCGGTGCCCTGCGGAACCGTGCAGGACATGCCGGTCGGCCTTCAGATCATGGGCCGGCCCTTCGAGGACGAACGCGTGATCGATGTTGCCTATGCGTACGAGCAGGGGGGACAGCCATGACCGGGCCAGAACCGGAAACACAGGTGGTAGTCGGTCTCGAAGTGCACTGCCAGCTCGACACCAAAAGCAAGCTCTTCTGTAGCTGCTCGACAGATTACCGGAACGACGGGCCCAACACCCACGTCTGTCCGATCTGCCTCGGTCTCCCCGGCACGATGCCGATGGTGAACAAAAAGGTGATCGAGTACGCGATGAAGGTCGCAAAGGCCCTCAACTGCGAGATCGCGGAGGAGTCGGAGTTCGCGCGGAAGAACTACTTCTACCCCGACCTCAACAAGGCCTACCAGATCACCCAGTACGACAAGCCGCTGGCGCTTGGCGGATACGTGGAGATCGAAGGCGACGACGGGAAGGAGCGAAAGATCCAGCTTACCCGCATCCATGTGGAAGAAGACCCGGGCCGGCTCGTGTACATGGGAAACGCCGAGCGCGGGCGCTACTCCCTCGTGGACTACAACCGTGCGGGCATCCCCTTAATCGAGATCGTCTCGGAGCCGGAGATGCGCTCGCCCAAGGAGGCGAGGAAGTTTTTAAACAAACTCCGGGCAACGCTCGAATACCTCGGCGTCTTTGACTCCGACAAGGAAGGATCGCTCCGTGTCGATGCAAACATCTCGATCAAGGGGAGCGAGCGGGTCGAGGTCAAAAACATCACCTCGTACAAGGGTGTCGAAAAGGCGCTCACCTTCGAGGTAACCCGGCAGAAGAACCTCCTCAGGAGGGGCCTCAAGGTTGACCGCGAGACCCGGCACTATCTCGAAGCACGCGGCATCACCCAGTCGGCCCGTTCAAAGGAGATGGAGAACGACTACCGCTACTTCCCCGAGCCGGACCTCCGTCCACTCCGGGTCAAGTCCTGGGTAAAAGACATCGCCCTTCCCGAACTCCCAGACGCACGCCGCGAGCGTTTTGTCGCCCAGTACGGATGTTCCTTAAACCATGCCCGGACCCTGACCGGCGAACTCAAAATGGCCAACTTCTTTGAAGTGGTTGTCGCCAAAAACAAGGACTCCTGTACCCTTGCCGCAACCTGGATCGCGGATACGCTCACCGGCGAGCTCAACTACCGTGACATGGGGATTGACGGGGTCGACCCGGTAAAGTTTGCCGGCCTTATTGCGCTCTTAAAGGCCGGGACCATCACCGACAAGAGCGGTGTCGAGGTCCTGCGGGCGATGCTCGACGAGCAGCACAAGGGCGAAACCGTCGAGACCCCCCAAGCCATAGTAAAAAGGCTCAACTTAGGAAAGACCGCAGGGGACGACGGTGCCATCCATGCCGCAATAAAGGAGGCCATTTCTGAGAACCCGAAGGCCATCGAGGATTACCGCGCCGGAAAGAAAGGAGCGATGAACTTCCTCGTGGGGCAGGTCATGAAGAAGACCCGGGGCCGTGCCGATCCCGGGGAACTCAACAAATTAATGGAAACTGCCTTAAAAAGCCTGGAGTGACCACACCGTGCACCTGATCGTTGCGGAAAAAAACATCTCGGCCCGGCGGATCGCGCAGATCCTCAGTGAAGGGAAAAAGATCGCCGAATCAAAGGATGCCGGGGTCTCCACCTACAGTTTCGGGGACACGACGACCGTGGGATTGCGCGGCCACGTGGTCGAGGTCGATTTCGAGCCCGGCTACGAGAACTGGCGCAGTGAAACCTATACTCCCCGCAGCCTGATCGATGCAAAGACCGTCAAGGTGCCGACCGAGAAACGGATCGTTGCGCTCCTCCAGAAACTTTCCCGCCATGCCGACCGGGTCACGATCGCCACCGATTTTGATACCGAGGGGGAGCTAATCGGGAAAGAGGCATACGAGCTCGTCCGTGCCGTCAACAAGAACGTAAAGATCGACCGGGCCCGGTTCTCCGCGATTACGCCGCAGGAGATCAAGTCCGCGTTTTCGAATACCACCGATCTCGACTTTGCGCTCGCTTCAGCCGGTGAGGCCCGGCAGTCGATCGACCTCATGTGGGGCGCGTCGCTCACCCGGTTCATCTCGCTTGCCGCACGCCGGGGGGGAAACAACATCCTCTCGGTGGGCCGGGTCCAGAGCCCTACGCTCTCCATGATCGTGGACCGGGAAAAGGAGATCGAGAAGTTCGTCCCGGAGAAGTACTGGCAGCTGGGCCTTGTCACCGAAAAGGCCGGGGAACAGATCGAGGCCCGGCACACGAACGGGCGCTTTAAGGACCAGAATGCAGCAGTGCTCGCAAGGGACAAGACAAAAGAGCCGCTTGTCGTCACCGGGATTAAGGAAGGGACCAAGCAGGACCGTTCTCCCTCGCCGTTCGATACTACGACCTACATCGTTGCCGCTGCCCGGCTCGGGTTCTCGGCGGCAAACGCGATGCGGCTCGCAGAAGAGCTCTACATGAACGGGTACATCTCGTACCCGAGGACCGATAACACGGTCTACCCGGCATCGCTCGACTTAGACGGCGTGCTCGCCACGATCAAAAACTCGCCGTTCAGGAAGGATGTCGAATGGACGATAGCCAACCGCCGGGCCGAACCGACCCGGGGGAAGAAGTCGTCTACCGACCACCCGCCAATCCACCCGACCGGTGCCGGGACCAGGGAAGCCCTCGGGGACGATGCATTCCGGATCTACGAGCTCGTCCTCCGCCGGTTTTTGTCCACCCTCGCACCAGACGCGCTCTGGAAGACCTTAAAAGTAAACTTCGAAGCGGGCGGCGAGCCCTACACCGTCACGGGAGGGCAGCTCATTGAACCGGGCTGGCACGCGGTCTATCCCTTCTCGGAGGCAAAAGAGACGATCCTCCCCGGGTTTGTTGTCGGGGAAAAACTGCCGATCCGCAAGGTCAACCTCGACGAGAAGGAGACCATGCCCCCGGCCCGGTACACCCAGAGCAAGCTCATCCAGAGGATGGAGGAACTCGGCCTTGGGACAAAGAGCACCCGGCACGAGGTCATAGCCAGGCTGGTCTCGCGCAAATATGTCGAGGGCAACCCGCTGCGCCCGACCCTTGTTGGCCGGGTGGTGACCGAGGCGCTCGAACACAACGCCGACACGATCACCAGACCCGACATGACCCAGACCATCGAATCGCACATGCAGCAGATAAAGGAGAGCAAGCGCACCCGCGACGATGTGATAAAAGAATCGCGGGGCCTGCTGCACAAGGCGTTCGACCAGCTCGAAGCAAATGCGGTTGTCATCGGAGACGATATCCGGAACCGGACCGCAGAGGAGCTCAACCTCGGCACCTGCCCGGTCTGCGGCACCGGGACGCTTGCCATCAAGCACCTGCGGGGCTCGACCCAGTTCATCGGCTGCTCGCATTACCCTGAATGTACGTTCAACATCGGCCTCCCCGTCACCATGTGGGGCTGGGCGGTCAGGACCGACGATATCTGCGACAAGCACCACCTCCACTTCGTCCGGCTCGTGCGGAAAGGCGCCCGGCCCTGGGACATCGGGTGCCCGCTCTGCCACCATATCACCTCGAATGTCGAATCGCTCACCGAACTCCCTTCGATGAACGAGGCGCTCTTGGAAAAAGCCCGCTCAAAGCACATCTATACCGTTGCCGATATCGCAAAGAGCGACCCCGAAAAACTCGTACAGCAGCTCGGGCTTGCTCCTGACGCAGCGCAGAAACTGAAAACCGAAGCGATCGCAATGCTCGATACGCTCCGGAAGCGCTCCGAGTGCCGGAAGTTTATGCGAAACCACCTGATCCCGAGAAAGGGCAGGAGCTCGGCAAAGATCATGGCGGCATTAAAAGAGGCCGGGGTCACCGATCTTGCCGGCCTGGCAAAAGCGAGTCCCGCGATCCTCCAGAAAGCGGGGATTGGCGAGAAAGAGGCGGCGGATATTCTTTCCGAAGCCCGGATCACGTATAACGGGCAGCTCTTCAAAGAGACCGGCATCCCGGCAGTCAGCCTTAAAAAGTACCTTGCCGCCGGGATCTCCGGGCCCGAGGAGTTCTGCACGATCGCCCCGGAGAAGCTCGCCGGCCTGGCAGGTATGAGTACCGCAACCGTGAACCGCCATATCGCGCTCGTCTGCGAGTACCTCCACCGCCCGGTGCCCGGGGGATCGGCGGTAAAACCAACAAAGAAGGTAGCAACGCCCAAAAAACCATCGGTACCAAAGCAAAAAAAGGTGTTAAAGGAACTGCTCACCCTGAAAGGAATGAACCCGAAGGTTGCCCGTGCCTTTGCAGACGCAGGAATTGTCAGGACCGGGGACCTTCTCGGGGCAGACCCCGCAGATGTCGCCGGCCGGACCGGTACCGACCGGGCGCTCGTGAACGATTTCCAAAAACAGCTCAAAAAGAGACAGGAAATTATCCGGATCTGATTTTTATTTAAGCGCAAGCCCGATGGCGACCCGGAGATCGTTGTCGTCGAACGGCTTGACAATAAACCCGTCCGGTTTTGTCTCCTTTGCCCGTTCGAGGGTTTCCCCCTCCGAGTGGGACGTGACGTAGATCACCGGGATGTTAAAGCCCTTTTTGATCATCTTTGCGGTCTCGATCCCGTCGATCTCGCCTTTGATGTTGATATCCATTAAAACGAGGTTCGGTTTGTGTTTTACCACGAGCTCCATTGCCTCGGCCCCCGAGACCGCCCGGCCGCAGACCTGGTAGCCGAGATTGTTCAAACGCCACTGCGCTACCTTTGCGATGATATCGTCATCTTCCACAAGTAAAATCGAGCGGTCAGACATGGTTCATCATTTCCCTATAGTTATAGTAATCAGATATAGCATTTGGTCATCACTCTTTTGGTTCGTCTTTTTTGTCTTTTACAAACCGGAAAGCCCCGTTGGGGATCTGCATCTCGAACCGGGCCCCGGCACCGGGTTTTCCGGTCTCGCGGATGGCGATCCCGGTGATCGAGAGGATCTCCCGGGTCAGGAACAGGCCCATGCCCGTGTTCTTCCCGATACCCCGCTCAAAAATCGTTTCCTTGTCTTTTTCCGGGATACCCACCCCGTCGTCCTCGCAGATGAGGGTGAGCCCCGTATCCGAGATCAGGTAATAAAACCGGATCGTCGTGAGGTGCTCCCCGTACCGGATCGCGTTGTCGATAAGGTTGTAGAATACCTTCTCGAGCAGCGGATCGGCGTAGACCTCGGTGTTTTCGATGTCCTCGGTAATGGTTAGTCCGGAGCCGGCAAAGTTTATGCGTGTCCGTCCGAGGATCTTGTTTAAGTTCTGCCAGGTGGGAGCGTTCACCCCCACCGACTGGTACTCCCGGGTAAACTCGATCTGGCGCTGGATGACCCGGGTAAGATCCTTGATCTGCCCGAGCAGCTCTTCGCGTTCGGCGGGATCTTTTGTCGCCCGGGCCATGTCCACGCAGCCCAAAAGGGCCGTGATCGTGTTGAGGATGTCGTGCCGGGTGATGTTGTTGAGGAGGTTGAGCTTACGGTTTGCGAGCCGGATCGCCTCCTCGGCACGCTTGCGGTCGGTGAAATCGCGAAGCACGCCATTAACCCCGGTAGTTTTCCCGTACACGTCCATGCTGATGGTGCTCTTTGCCTCGACCCAGTGGATAAAACCCCACTTGTCCATCATGCGGAGGGTGGTGTCCATGGGAATGCCTTCGGCACTCTGCCGCTGGAATTCGAGGACTGTACGGGTGCGGTCCCGCGTATAGACGAAACGCGAGAAGTCCTGCCCTACGATCTCCTCGACAAGGTACCCGTACCGGTTGATGGACGGCGTCACATACTGCACTTTTCCATCCGTACCGAGAGTAAAGAGGATATCGGACGTGTTCTCGGAAAACTCCCGAAACCGGGCCTCGGACGAGAGAAGTTCGGCATTGGCCTTCCCGATATCCCCGAGCATCGCATTGATCTCGCGGGCGAGCTCGGCGAGTTCGTCGCTGCCTTCGAGGGTTACCCGGGTAGGGCGGTCACTGCCGGTGCCGATATGGCGCACCTGCGAGATCAGGGTCTTGATCCGCGAGAGGATCGCCCGGTCCAGGAAAAAGATCATCACGAACCCAAAGAGCATCTCGGTAAAGAGGAGGATCAGGATGAACTGGTATACGGTGGCGATCCCCTCGAGGTACAGTGCGCGCGGCTCGGTCATCTTAACGACGAGCGCCGGTTCTCCGTAGATGTCGTCCAGCAGGGCATACCCGGCCACCGTATCCGCGCTCTCGGGCTGTATGATATAGGTCGGCGATACCGCATCCTCCCGGGAGAAACCCAACGAAGAGAGGTTGGCCCGGGAAACCGGTACTATCTCGACGGCAGAATCCATCCGTCCCGTCATCCCCTGCACCCCGCTGCTGTCGAGGTACTGCCCCATGATCACGACGCCCCGGGCCGGGCCGGAAAAGTCCGTGCGGACCACGGGGTGCGAGCTCACAAGGGCCGGGCCTTCGGGAAGCATCAGAATGCCGGTGGTATCCCCCCGGGGGTCGTCAGCCGCAAGGAGCGGGCTGCCCGGCCGGATCGCATCAAGCACGGCAGGGCTTGCCGGGGCGATTGTCCTGTTGGCTGCATCGTACGACCCGGCATACACGATCCCCCCGGTCCGGTTGGCAATGACGAGGAACCCGATGTGCAGGCTGGCAAATGCATCGGCGTTGATGTTTCTCTGCACGTAATCCGGCCGGTCCCCTGCGATAAAATCGTACGTGTCGTCCCAGGGGCCCCAGTCACTTGCCAGTGCCGAGAGGGATCGCTCGTTGTTCGTGACAAGGGAGACCGTCTGCATCAGGTCGTTTGCCATGTACTCTTTTTCAAGCGACTGGTAATTGGTAAGGAGAATCGCCGCAACAAAAAAGCCGGTAAGAGCGACAGCAAGGATCAGGAATGTGATAAGGACAACAAGCGTCTTTTTCTGGAGATCCATGCAGGCTCACAGGTATTCGTTAGTTGAATTAGGATCTATATAAATCAATGGCATTTGTGCGCAGGGTAAAATCTCCCTAAAACGTTTTTTTCGCCCGATTGTGCACGATTTTCCCAGATCTCCCCCAGGCACGCAAGGGTGAAGGAAGAACAAAGGGGAACAAGTGGCAGGCCCGGCGGACGGGACAACGTACCGGTTTATTGGGGTAAACAGCACATGTACTGAGTGATACTGACATGAAGTGGAAAGACTGGGTGCACGTGACAAAACTCGATCCCGACAAGCAGCTTAAGCCCGGAGATATCGACGCGATTGCCACGAGCGGCACCGACGCCCTGATGCTCTCGGGGACGCTCAATGTAACAAAAGAGAATTTAGAGGCCCTCCAGAAGCAGATCGCGGCGTACGATCTGCCCCTCGTGATGGAGCCGGCAGGTCCCGAGGCCGTGCTCATCCAGGGGATCGATTACGTCTTTGTGCCCAGCGTGATGAACACGACTGACGTGCAGTGGATCGTCGGCAAGCACCGTGCCTGGGTACAGCAGCAGGACGGGCGCATCCCCTGGGACATGGTGGTCCCCGAGGCGTACATCGTCTTAAACCCTGCCTCCTCGGTGGGCAAAGTGACAAAGGCGGTCTGCGATCTGAAAGCCTCCGAAGTCGCGGCATACACATCGGTGGCCGACCGGTATTTCCACTTCCCGGTCGTCTATATCGAATACTCGGGGACCTACGGCAACCCGGAGATCGTGAAGGCTGCCTCCGAGGCGCTCGACGAATCGATCCTCTACTATGGCGGCGGGATCAACTCGGCGGAGAAGGCCGCAGAGATGGGGAAGTACGCGGATACGATCGTGGTCGGGAACGCGGTCTATGACCTTGGCGCCGCGGTCCTGAAAGCAACCGTGGACGCGGTCCAGTAACCTTTTTTTATGCCAGAAATCGACATCGTGCTCGTCAACCCCCTCTACGAGGGAAACGTGGGGTTCGCGGCACGGGTGATGAAGAACTTCGGGTTTACCCGGATGGTGCTCGTCGACCCCTGCAAGCTCGGCGACGAGGCGAAAGCCCGGGCCTCGCATGCGCAGGATGTCTTAAAAAACGCGGAGATCTGCACCATCGAAGATGTGTTTGCCCGGAGCAGCATTGTGATCGCAACGACGGGCCAGGTGAGCAAGTCGGTCTGCACTCCGATGCGGATGCCGTTTTATTCGCCAAAGGAGCTCCGCGAGAAGATCGAGACGGCAGAGGGGCGGATCTCGATCCTCTTTGGGCGGGAGAACTGGGGGCTCAATAACGAGGAGGTCAAACGCAGCGATATCATCTGCACGATCCCGACTTCAGACGAGTACCCGATCATGAACCTCTCGCACGCGGTCGGCATCGTCTGTTACGAGCTCGCAAACCTGCCCCTGCCGCAGTACCGCCTTGCCTCGCCTTACGAGATAGGGCACCTGTACCGGCATATCGACCGGTTCCTCGACTCGGTGCACCACCCGGCGTTCAAGCGCGAAAATACGATGATCATGATCCGCCGGATCCTCGGGCGGGCATGCCTGACCACCCGGGAGGCGAGCACCGTGCACGGCCTCCTGCGCCGGACCGAGTGGCACGTGGATCCCGATGCGCTCGAACGGGAAAAAGAGGAGATGCGCCGGCACAAAAACCCGCAGGAAGAGCCGGGTGCAGCCCCTGATCCTGACAAAGAATCGTGACCGGCCCGGCACCGGCACTGATTCCCGTTGCCGGCCTGCGTTCCTTTTTAGGCATATACCCGGGGCGATGGCGGCGTTTTGTCACATCCGCAATCCTTATCGGGCTCCCGTACCTACATGCGCCTATCTGAAGGGATAGGATAGGCCATGAAGGTAAAAATCGATCGGATGCAGTGCGTGAGCTGCGGTTCCTGCTGGGATACGTGCCCGGCGCTCTTTGTGCAGAATGCTGACGACTCGTTCTCCCAGATCGTGCCGGAGTACCAGGATAACAACGACCTTTCGGCAAGCATCGACCTGCCCGACAGCATCGGTTGTGCCCGTGATGCAGCCGATCTCTGCCCGTCAGCCATCATCACCATCGAAGAATAAGCCGCCCCGGGCTATCGCCGCACGGAACTGACGGTTTTACCCGGATACCGGCAGAAACCCGAAAAGGGACCGTATTTTTCCCGGAAGATGACTTCCCTTTCCGGCACTTCAGGAACGGCAGGCCGGATCCCGGGGATTCGGTAAAAAGTCCGGTAAAAAAGGACTGTTTTTCAGCCACGGTTGCTTCCTGCAGGCATCGGTGCGATGCGCTGTGCAGGAAAGGGAGTGGCCGGGTGATCCCTTACTTTTTTTGTTGTTCGAGAAGCGTGCGGATCCTGCGGAGTTCGTCGAGGATCAACAGGCTTGTCCCGATCGGTGTCCGCGGTTGTTCGGGAGCGGCGGTTGCAGGTGTACTCTGGCGGCCTGTCCCGGTTGCGTCCCCGGACCCGTTGTTGCAGGCATGGACGGCATTGCGCAGCAGTTCGCGGAGTTCCTCGGCGTGCTCGATTGCCTCGATGCGGATCTCCGGTGTTCCCTGCCCGGAATACCCGGCGGTCTGGACCGCGATGCTCGATATACTGAGCCAGCGCATGACCGGACCCTGCCGGAGATCGAGGTTGGTGATCCGGTTATACGGGACGATGCCGGTTGTCCTGAACCAGACGCCGCGGCGCCAGCGGAGTTCGTCGGCGTGGAGTTCGTAGAACATGGATTCATAATACAATTTTGTCCAGGTGAAAAACAGGCCGGTTGCAAGGATGAGCAGGCCAGCGATTGCGATGCCCACATACCCGTCCACGGCCCCGGTAAGGACCATGGGCAGGATACAGACCACTACGATGAAGGCGAGGAAAAGGATGAAGTCGATGATAAACCACTTGACAAGCGATTCGGAAGGCTTGAAGGGCACATTGCGGGGAAAAAGTTCTGTATCTGCCATGTTTATCTGAATCAATATACCGTGAGATATCTATGAAAACATATCGGGCATTTACCCGGGACAGGTTCCCGAACCTGCATCGCTGAATACACTAATACCGGTGCCAGTGACCGGGCCGCTCACAAAAACCGGACAACAAAGGGGGGTAGTCCCCCCTCCTCTTCCGGAAGAGTGGGGGGAGGGGGCCGGCATAAAAAAATCCGGGCTGGTGGGTGGGGGGCCTCCTGAAATTTTTTGGCGGGGAGGGTACCCCCACCCCATTCATGCGATACCCCACCCCCCCTGATCGTAACCGGAGGGGTGGGGTCCCCTCCCCCGCTCGCCGGACGCTCCACGCGAAGCACAGGTTACGAGACTGGAAGGGGGGAGGGGGGTTCCCTGTTTTGTGCAAAACAGGGGGGGTGGGGGTCTGTTCATGAAAATGGAAAACTGAGGGGAGGGGGGCAGGTCTTAATGTTACTAAGGGAGGTGGGGTCTGGTGCTGAGGGGGAGGGGTATACCCCCTATCGATCTTTAGGACACCTTTCGATCCTAGATCCTTGTAGGAAGATGGGGGCTGTCGCCCCCATACCCCCACAAACGAGGAACCCCGCCGCCCCCGACGGGGCGCCCCCGCGGCGGATTATAAAAGAACTCCCCCTATCATTAGCAGGTGACGAGGAACATGTAAAAGGGGGGGTGCCATTTTTTCAGGGATTAAATAATCGTTTTTATTCTTCTTTAGATTGAAGAATCTCTATTAAATCTGCTTTTTGCATCCCAAATCTGATTATAAATTGAACCAATTGCATCAATGAAAAAATCATATAAATAAATAAACTAATTAAAGCAATCATTCCAAGGGAGGAATAGCAAAAAAATTCCAAAATAAAAGAGGCTAACAAAATAATTAATGGAAGGTACAAATTATATTGGAAAATGGTCATCAAATTATCAAATTCCTTAATTTTTCTCCAATATAATATGAAAGTGTTATCGGTAAATGAAATTATAATGGCTAGACCTGCAATAGTCAAAGAGAAAATTGTTGCAGAGATTTGAAGAAAAATGGATAAAATATTTTGACCGATACAATAGTCAATAGACCAGTTTGTATAAATCCCAATTAGAAAAAAAGATATTAACCCTATAATGAAATCATAACTTAAAAATACTTTATTTACTCCTAAATTGCGTATTCGTTTTATAAAACTTTTTTCGTACATTGGTTCTTATCCTATTTACTCGACATTCAACAATTCAATTACTGATTTAATTTTCTTTTTTAATTGATTTATTGCTATTTTGTCACTTTCTGATAAATCTTCCCGTTCCTTCATGGGTAGGTTGAACAAGTTAATCAATTCGATTTTTTGTTGTTTATGGGGTGTTATCATTATCCCCTTAACTTGTACATACCCGTACCCTTCCTCTGCAAGGCGTAATCCACTTTGTATTAATCCGCCCCCTCCCTCCAGATCAATTCCTTTTGACGAACTGGCTTCTATCTTTATTTTATCAGCATTAAGTTCTTTTAAAAATTGATCCATTTTATCCGAAGATGGGGTGCTATCAGGATTAGTCGGATTTAGTTTCATTTTAATTTCAATAATTGAATTCAATTCACGGATTCGATCGATAATTTTTCTATTATCGGTAATAAGATTAATATGAATTTTTTCGGCATTATCGAAAAACGAATTAAACGTGTCTTGTATTACTAGTATTGGTGCTTTCTCACCAATATTTCGTCTTGATTCATATACAATGATATGGTTATCTAAATCTATTAAGAAATTACAGAGATTTGCTTCATGAAATTCACTTTTAATGAAATCTTTATTTTTTTCATCAAAAAAATTATAGATATGTCCTTTGATTTTTCCCAATCTTCCAAAAATATAATTTTCTCCGTGTTGAATACCACCAAATTTCCAAGTCTCATTGTGTATTATTAAAGAGGTCTTCCCCATCTTCTTTAAAAGAGAATTGATATTTGAATCTGGGGAGATTACATCTAATAGCAATTGACATTCTCTTTCCTTTTTAGATTCCACTTCAGTGAAATGCGTAATTTTTGTATCAAAATAAAGTCGAGCGAATAAGAGAACACTCTTCATAAAATCTGGTATATACTTATTGTTTAAATAATTTTTTATAAGATCTGTTTTTGAATACACATATCAAAATTTAAGGCAATATTTCAAAAATAAATTTTGTGTTTGGCGCGTTTCCAGATCCAACAACATTTAACCGTTTTACTCGGGCAGTCTTCTCAAATATTTTCGTTGCCATAGCTCCATAAACCGAACCAGGTCTGCTAACTTCACCTATGAGGCCAAGTTCCTGTTGTACATTTCCAACCCTAATTGTAACCCCTTTTTCATTTTTTGATCTTGCTGGCTCTATGTACTTATGAATAATATGTTGTCGGATTTCTTCAGCAGAAATTAACTGTCTAATCATATTCGCTCAGTTATTTTATACAAGTAAATAATTTTCCCTATAATAGTATTTGAGGTAAATGTCGGGATATTAAACAAGTATGGTGTAATGATGATAGATTTGGGAGTTTTTCGAGAAAGACAATTTACAATCAATCGCAAACTTATCTTAAAGGAATCTACTTGCCCCGCTGTGCCCCGTGAGGGGCCCTGATGCGGGGAGCCTTCGCTATACTAAATACGTCTGTAAAACCCCCCACGGACACAATTACAGCGATGTCCACTCCTCCCGGGATATCCCGGCCTGCCTGATAATTCGGACAATGAGATCGGGGCTGATCTCGCTCTTATGGGGATTGGGAATGGTCAGGACAATATCCCCCTTGATCATGTACGGGTGCCTGCCCCCTTGGAACGGCCCGTCGTAACCCGATATCCGAAGCCTTCGAACCAGTTCAGACCACGACACCGGGCCGATCTTATGCGCTGACACCGGATTCCAGCCTGTGCAGCTCTTCAATAGTCAGGTTATCAATGGGGGGTATGGCGAGGCCTCTCCTCAGCCTTACCACAATCCACCCGTCAATAACCTCTGCAAGGTTCTTCCGGCACTCTTCAAGGGTCTTCCCGGTCGCCCAGACCCCGACAAGGTCGGGCACCTCACCGTAATACGGCTCCTCGTCATCGATGATCTCGTACCGGGCATGCGAGAGTGCGGCTTCGATATACTGCACGATCATGGTATTTTCTCCGTGCTGTTTGGCTACTCTTGTTGTACTCCGTCAGGAATCAAATACGTTGTGCAAAAAATTGTGGAAAAATAAGACACTCACGGTGACTAAAGGATTAAAAAAACAAAGCGACGCCCAGGTCGGAATTCGAATCCGAGTCGATTGCGTGACAGGCAATCATGATAGGCCGCTACACTACCTGGGCTCTTTTTTACAGTATATCCCGCCTCCCGGATTCGGACCGGGGACATCGCGGTAGCCGCGCAGTTGCCGAAACCGGCAAACCATACTACAGCCGCGCACTCTACCAGGCTGAGTTAAGGCGGGGCACTGCCTAATAAGATAGGGTCAGTTTCCTATTAAACATATCGTAAGAACGGCCTGTTTTCCGATGAAGAACCGGCAGGAAAAAGCGTGGTGCAGGGTTTCTTTAAATAATCCGGGCTCTTATGAATATCCATGGCTCGCAAGGATTTTGCGGGGGATCGTTTTCTTCACCGATAGCCGTGCGAAGAATGACGTGACCGTTTTTGATACGACACTCCGTGACGGGGAACAAACCCCGGGGATTGCCTTCACATTCGAACAAAAGATCGAGATTGCCCGTCAGCTTTCTGACATCGGCGTGCATACCATCGAGGCAGGGTTCCCTGCGTCGTCGGCCGCCGAGAAAGAGACTGTTGCCGCGATCAAAAAACTCGGGTTAACCGCGAACGTCTGCGGGCTCGCCCGCTCGGTCAAAGCCGACGTCGATGCCTGTATCGACTGCGACGTGGACATGATCCACGTGTTCATCCCGACCTCGGACATCCAGCGGGAGAACACGATTAACAAGACCCGCGAGCAGGTGCTTTCGATCACCGGCGATATCGTCCGCTATGTCCGCGACCACGTGGACAGGTGCATGTTCTCGCCGATGGATGCTACCCGGACAGACGAGGACTACCTCGTTAAAGTCTGCCAGACGGCAGCCGAAGCCGGCGCCACGATCATCAACATCCCGGACACGGTCGGGGTCATCTCGCCGTCGGGGATGAAGAGACTCATGAGCCGGCTCGCCCGTGAGGTCGACTGCCCGCTCGACGTCCACTGCCACAACGACTTCGGTCTTGCCGTGGCAAACACCATCGCCGCAGTCGAGGCCGGTGCCTCGCAGGTACAGGTGACGGTCAACGGACTTGGCGAGAGGGCCGGGAACGCAGACCTCGCCCAGACCGTGATGATCATGGAGTCGATCTACGGGATCCACACCGGGATCACAAAAGAGCGGCTCGTTGAGACCTCACGGCTTGTCTCCCGGTTCTCGGGGCTCGCCATCCCGCCCATCCAGCCGGTAGTGGGGGAGAACGTGTTCTCGCATGAGAGCGGCATCCACACGCAGGGCGTGTTGAAGTGCTCCGACACGTTCGAGCCCGGCATCATGACCCCCGAGATGGTGGGCCACCGCCGCAGGCTGACGCTGGGTAAGCACGTCGGGAGACACGCGGTCCGGCAGATGCTCATCGATGCCCACATCGAGCCCGACGACACCCAGCTCGACATCATTGTCGAGAAGGTCAAGGCTATTGCAAGCAAGGGCAAGCGCGTTACCGAGGCGGACCTCTACGAGATTGCCGAGAGCGTCATGGGCATCCCGGCCGGGAAAAAGGTGCTCCAGCTCGAAGACATCGCTATCATGACCGGCAACCATGCCATTCCGACCGCAAGCGTCCGGGCGCAGGTAAACGGTACCGAGCACGTCTTTTCGAGCGTGGGTAACGGCCCGGTCGATGCTGCCTTAAAGGCAATCGTCGGGATCATCCCATCCCGGATCCAGCTGACCGAGTTCAACATCGAGGCGATCAGCGGCGGTTCGGACGCGATGTGCCATGTGACCATTGCCGTCGAGGACGAGCACGGACACGTGTACGACGCGAGCGGGAGCGGGGACGATATCGTGCTCGCCTCGGTCGACGCACTCGTGAACGCGATCAACCTCACAAGCAGGGATTAATTACTCCTTTTTTACCCGGCAGACGTGCAGGGAGAAGCGGCAGATCCGCTTGAACACTACTACAGCATTAAAACGCGGGCCCGGATACGCGGCCGCTACGGACGTGAGAAACCAACAAAAAAGTTATGCGGCATTCGGGGCGGTCTTGCCCTCGAGTGCGGACTTGATCTGGGTCTGGAGCTGCTCGAATTTCCCCTGCAGCATCTTCTCCTGCTTCTCTAAGGATTTCACCCGGAGTTCGAGGGTCTCGACCTTCTCTGTGAGCTTCGTGTTCACGTAGTCCTTCTTTTTCTGGACCATGATCGTCCCGATGCTCATGTACATGGGGGTGTCATCGGTTGCATCGGCGATCTCTTCCTGCGCACGCTTGGCCTCCCGCACTGCCATTTCGTACTGGGTCTTCTGCTGAAGGATCGTCTGGAGCTGCTGCTGGATCTGCTGGAGCATCGCAAACTGGTTCTGGACTTTCGGGGAAATGTTCTGCATGATCTCGTCTTCCGTATCTGATTTCGCCTGCTACCGATAAAAATGATTCCAAAAACGCCCTGCCGCAGGAACCGGGCAGAAAATCAGGCTATATCCTGCATCTCGTCAGCCACGTTTACGAGACGGAGGAACATGTTGAGCGCCGCACGGAGGGCCGCAAGGTCCTCTGCCTCGACAACAAGGACAAGTGTATCTCCTTCCCGCCGAGAGTGCGTTCTGGACCGTGGGTTTACCTCCTCGGCAAGCTCCGGGAGGAGCGAGCAGTAGATTCGTTCTGCATGGGGGGTCGTAAAACGGAACTCGGCAGTATGGGGAAACACGGTACAGTCACTTCGTAACGGTACGTAGGAGAAAGGGGATATTAAAAATGAACGGCCGGGAAGAGCCCCCGGCACTATTACCTGGCCTTGAGCTCTTTTATCGCTGCGCCGCGTTCCTTGAAGAGGATGCGGTGGCCGCAGTAGGGGCAGCGGACATTAACGTCGATCTCTACCTTCTGCTTGCACCGGGCGCACTTGTAGGTACTTGCCATGGACGATGAACCTGCCCTCTTACTGGCTCTTTCTCTGTGCGGCTGCTTCCGTCTCTATTGCCACTGCACTGTTTGTGCGGTCGATGGCGCGGAGCGCAACACGGAGGGCCGGGGTCTCGGGCTGGTATGCGCCGCCGGCAAACTTATAACCGCACTTCCGGCATTCCCAGATGCCGGTACCTGCACGGCGGACTGAAATATTATCGCACTTCGGGCAGCGGTGGGTTGCACGGGAGATCTTCTCCATCTCTGCGACTCGCTTCCTGACAAAACGTCCGTACCTGCAGCCGAAACGACCGGCACTGCCGGTGACTCTTCCTTTTGCTGAATTTTCCGAGCTTGCCATGATAAACTATCCACCAAATGGTCTTCCTATATTTGTCGTCACAATTAATATACTTGATTGAGAACCTTGACCCGTCCCTCGCCTTTGGAGAGCTTGTTGATCAGGTCGTAGAACTCGCCCTGGATACCGGCCGGGATCCGGACCACGCAGACCCAGGATCCGTCCTTCTGCCACTCGTCTTTTTCCATGGTGCTTGCCGAGGCGATGTCGCCATAGGCCCGCGCAGCAAAGTCGGGAGGGATTCTGATGGCGAGCCGGAGTTCCTCGAACCGGATCGGGAGGAGGGGACGCAGCGCCTTTACCGTCTCTTTTACCTGCTCGTCGACATGCTTGAAGGGGTCGATGTTCACCCGGGCCTCTTCCATTGCCATTTCGATCCGCTGTGGCGGGTGCGGGTGGCCGGTCTGGGGGTTGATCGCATTCCGGGCAATGAACGTGATGACCTGGCGGCGCTTCTCCTCAGTCATCTGCTTGCGCTGTTCGGCGGTGAGGTGGATCTCTCCCTTCTCGATGATCTTCTTTGCAACCGTTGCAAAATCGGTCGTGTGGAAGACCTTCATGAGGGACTCTTCCGAGGCGCGGGTGCCGCGCGACGAATTCCCGAAGATATCGAGAGCCGCGACTACGTCCTCCATGTTTAAGGTCTCGCCCTGCCGCACCCGGGCGGCAAGGTGAGGATCCACGAGGACTTCGAACTTTTCACCGTAGCTTTCGAGCCGTGCGACCACTGAGTTCTCTAACGAGATCATACGAGGTCACTGCTTGAACTTCTCGACGTACGATGCAACCTCTTCCTTTGGCATCTTCTTGAATGTCGCATCGTCTTTTCCGACGATACCGATCTCGACGGTGGTTGCATCGAACTTGCCCTCGGTTGCCGAGTGCAGGGCCTTAAGGCCCAGAAGGATGGCATCGCCGATGGCGAGATCCTGGGTGTATTCTTCCTCGAACACCTTCATTGCCGCGGGCCTGCCGATACCGATACCAGTCGCCTTGTACTCAAGGAGCGTGCCGGAGGGGTCGGTCTCAAAGAGCCGGCACTCGCCGTCGCTGACACCGGCGATCAAAAGCGCCGTGCCGTACGGGCGGATGCCGCCGTACTGGGTGAGGGTCTGCATATGGTCGCAGAGTTTTTTTGCCAGTGCCTCGACCTCGATCTGCTCGTCATAAGAGACCCGGTTTATCTGGCATTCGACCCGTGCACGGTCGACAAGGGCCCGTGCATCGCCTACAAGGCCCGAGGATGCGACCCCGATGTGATCGTCGATCTTGAAGATCTTCTCGATCGAGGACGCTTCGAGCAGCTTTGAGCTGACGCGCTTGTCGACAATGAGCACGATCCCGTCCTTTGCCTTGATCCCTACCGCGGTCGTGCCGCGTTTTACTGCTTCCCGGGCATATTCCACCTGGTACAGTCTGCCGTCAGGTGAAAAAACGGTAATTGCCCGGTCATATCCCATCTGGTATTGTGGTTGCATGCAAAATCTCCAGATCTTCTGTTGTCAGATACAATCGGCGTGTATTTTTAAATCCCTTTTCTATCACATCAGCTTTATGCCCGCGCCGGGTCACGATCCCGACCGGAGCGCCACCGAACTGATATTCAGTTCCCGTGGAGACAGCGCCATCCGCGGCGGGGGATTCCGGCCCGGGCGGGAGGGGACTGGCACCGTCAGAACCGGGTAACGGGTCCGCAGCAGGAACCGGCACCTCATGCCATTTCTCCTGAAAAGCCGCAATCCGTTCGCGGAGGGACTCTAACGTCCCCGAGACGGCAAGGATCCGGAGGGCAACCGGGGCCTCCCGGCAGGCGCCAAGCGTCGAGAGCGCGATCATCAGTTCCCGCTCGGTACCCCGACGGCAGCGGAACAGGGCGCACCCGCTCTCGATCCCGATAACCGAGGGCTGCATTGCCGCGGCCACGAGATCCCCAAAGAGCGAGACAACTGCTTCATACATCGCGTAATAGAGGTCTTTTGGATCGACCTGCACGCCTTCAGGGTCGATCCGGGCGAGCACGTACCTCCTCTTCTCCCGGAGCGTTGGCGGACGGACTGCCATTTTCAGATCACCTTCACAGGATTCTCTTCCGGCGCCGTAACCCGGGCGACACCGGCAAGCGCTGCCTGCACGCCGGTCTCGTCCATACCAAAGAGCGAACATAATCCCGTCATTTCGCGGACGGCACGCATCCCGAGCACGGACCGGGCGGATGTTGAGATTGTGAGCGGAAACTCGAACCGGCGTTCGAGCACCATCACATCGAGATAGCGATGGATCGCTTTCTGCCGCTGGTGGCCCCGGCCAAAGATGACGGGCGCAAGGTCGATGTCGATGGCCGTGTTGTTGTCGGCTGCGATCTTTGCCGTCACATGGTCGAACGCATGCTTGTCGGCTGCATAAATTCCCCGCAGGATGTGGACGCCCCGCGTATTCGCAACGGTCCGGATAAACCCGTTATCGCCGGCCTGTACGGAGACGACCGTGCCCGTGCCCCGATACTTTTTTGCCCGGTTCTGGACATCCTTTGCGGGAACGCCGTTCACGTATATCCCGGGGATCACATCGATACCGCAGACCGACTGCGCCTGCGCATCGAGGGCTACGATGCTGTCAAAGCCAAGCGACCGTGCTTCGAGTGCGAGCCGGCTAACCGACGAATCACCGACAGGATACGGGACAACACAGGCATCGGTGATCTTCATGGAGATACCATTGCCATAAAAAAAGATAAGTTTATTTACCCTGGTTGGCGTTGGAGCGGATGCTCGGGCGGGTCTTCTCGGTCCCCTTGCCCCGGGTCCGCATGCCGCGGCCCTTGCGGCCGGCAGAGGTCTTGCCGCGCTCGGCACGGCCGCGGTGGGTGGGGTTTGCCATCCATGCGAGCTGCTTGTCGCTCGTGATCGACGGGTGGTGACCGTCAACGAGGATGACCTCGTAGTACTTCAGCTTGCCGTCCTGGCCTACCCAGTAGGAGTTGAGGACTTCCATGTTCGGGTACCGGCGGGATGCACGCTCTTCTGCAATCCGCTGGATGCTCTTTCCTGCGGTGAGCTTGTTCTTGCCCATGCGTGCTGACCGGCGGGCCCGGACGTACCGGGATGCACGGCGGCCGCCGCGGCGCACCTGGACGCGGACAACTGCAATGCCCTGCTTGGCCTTGTAGCCGAGCGAGCGGGCGCGGTCGATACGGGTCGGATGTTCGATACGGACAACGCTGCCTTCGCGGCGCCATACCTGCATCCGGTCCCAGAGCAGTGCTTTTACGTCGGACTTGTCAGGTCTTGCCCATGCTTCCCTGACATATGCATACATCGATTTTACCATGTGTTATAACACCTCAAGGTTCGGCCCAAGTAAGGGCTACATTCCTTTGTAACGGGACGAATCCCGCGGTTCTATAGAATTGGATGGAGGAGGTAATAAAGGGAGAGGGCAATTTTCAGCGGGATATTTTTCATGAAAATTCTGAAACAAGTGCTTGCGTCCTAGAGCTATCCATTGCGATGCCTGCCGCCGCCCCCGAAGGGACGCCCCCGCGGCGGCCAATTACCGGTTTGCTTAAAATTAGGCAAATTAGGTCATTCTGACATACTTTGTATCAATCGAGTTATGAATATCAATAAATGCTTTACACATTTTATCTACCAAAACCGTCATTGAATCAAGGATTAATTGATTATTCTGATTTTCTCGTAATGTGATGAGAATACGATTCATATGCCAAAGAGACATCGCAGCTGAACATCCCGGATCAGCCATCCCAATATTGCTTTCCCCGGTAAGAATTATATCCTCTTCTGGTGGTGATGCTAAGGTAAACATCATGCATTTTGCATTTGATGCATGGATTGACCAACTGGCCATACGATACGAAGGGGATAAATAACTTAATTCAACGTCTTTCATCAGATCTGTTAGATTAGGTTTTGGATTTTTCAATACACCAGCAGCCCATCCATAGTTCCCTTTGAAGGACTTCTGATACAATGCGATTAGTTCATCTTGCTTTTTTTTAAGAGACTCAATCTCCTCTGTAGAAAAAGGAAGCTCTCCTCGTTGTTTGCAATATTTCTGAAATTCTGATGCGGCTTTGTAGGTTTCGATAGTTCTATGATCATCAAAGCGTTTCGCAACTTCATTCCCATGTTTCGCAATGAAAAGGCAGATTATTACAAATTCATTGAGTGTCCGGCATCGGGCATTTGCACCATCCGGATAACCACTTCTCATTAAAGCAAGTACTTCTTTTGCAACGACACAGGATTTTGCATGAAGTCGAAAAATAACACTGAAAACTAAATCTTTTTCGTCAGCCGCAATCTGACAGTATCTGTTTTTATATACACTATTTACTTCTTGAGATTGAATTGTGAAATATTCATATAATGAAAATGCATCATACCACAGATAATAAGTTCGTTCTTCAAATCCGTAAAGTTCTGAATGATATTTATTCAATCTTTCAGACATCGGCAACAAATCAAAAATTGATTTGTTCAACCCCGTATCATCATCAGAATTCTTACACATATTCTTTCAAAAAGCTACAATCCTTGGTTATGAAATAACATATTTACTCAACAAAAATTTTGATTACTCCCCCTTCTTCTTCTCCACTACGCAAATCTCCTCAATCCGGGTGACCGGGTACTGACCGTGCTCGTCTTTTTCTGCGGACTTGACCATGTCCCAGACCGTGAGAAGCGCAACCGAGACACCGGTCAGGGCTTCCATCTCTACCCCGGTCTTACCGGTCGACTTCGTGGTAACGGTTGCCTCGATATACCCGTCGCCCTCGGCAAAGTCCACGGTGATGGCCCCGAGCAGGATCGTGTGGCACATCGGGATGATCCGGGGCGTATCCTTGACCGCGATTGTGGCGGCGACCCGGGCCGTGGCAAGCACGTTCCCTTTAATGACAGTCCCCTTGCGGATCGCAGCAAGCGTTGCGGGGCGCAGGTAGATCCGCCCCTTTGCTACTGCCTCGCGCACCACGTCCTTTTTCGCGCTGATATCCACCATCTGTGCCCTGCCATCGGAAATATGGGTAAACTCCACCATGTTACAAGTCTCTCCTGTACAACTCTTCCGGGATATGGTGCACGAGATCGGATGCGAGCATTCCCGCTCCTTTTGCTGCCGCCACCCGCTCCCCAGCCTTCCCGGTAACGTACGCTGCAATGCAGGCTGCCTCGAACGCTGGCAGGTGGCAGAGGAGCGCTCCCGTCACCCCTGCGAGCACATCACCCGTGCCGCCAACGCTCATGGCCGGGTCGCCGGTCCGGTTAAACCTGACCCGGGCACCGTCCGTGATAACGTCCACCGGGCCCTTGAGGAGGATCGTGGCGCCCAGCTCTTTTGCCGCTGCCCGGGCAGCCTTTGCCCTGCCGCAGGCATCGGCCGCATCGGCGGGAAGCCGGTGTCCTCCCGCAATCCGGGCAAACTCCCCGGCATGGGGGGTGTATACGGTCTCTCCGGCCGCTTTCGGGAGCGGGAGCCGAAGGGCGTCGGCATCGAAGACCGCCTTTTTGCAGTGCGGGGCGATGGCACGAACAACCCCGTGGCTTTCCGTGCCAAGACCATTCCCGCAGACCACCACGTCCGCTTTTTCTGTGAGCGCAATGAGCCGTTCTGTGTGCTCCTCCCCGATCCGGTCCCCTTCCAGACGCTCGTAAATGAGGTCCGGCACCGGTTCGAAAACCGGCGATGCGATCCTGACAATATCCGCCCCGGCCCGGAGCGCCCCGAGGCCGGCGAGATATGGTGCGCCCTGGTATGGCCCGCCACCGATCACCAGCACCGTTCCCCCGTCTCCCTTGTGCCGGGTGTGCTTTCGGGCGGGGATAAGGGTGAGGTCTCCGGGCCCGGTGCAGATCTCCGCCTCGATCGGGATACCGATATCGATAATTTCCGATCCTTCCGCCTTCGGGCGGTGGAAGGCGCAGATCCGGTCGGCCCGCATACCCGGTGAGGGGATGTCTGCCGCCACAATTTTTGCCTGCGATACATTTGCCATCGCAATACAGGTAAGAAGGGGTTCCCGGGGAGCACCTGATATACCGGTCCCGAGCAGGGCGTCGACAATCACATCCGCTTTGGCAAAGAGGGGGGCAAGGCTGCGCAGGTCATCGGTTGACACAAAAGGGCGGAGCGCAACCCGGGCTCCCCTGAGGGCCTCGAACTGTCTTGCGCAGGACGGACTGCGGTTGCCATGGTCGAGGTAACAGACCGTGGTGTCAATCCCCCGCTGGAGGTACCGGGCCGCCGCCATCCCGTCGCCGCCGTTGTTCCCCCGTCCGCACAGGACAAGCACGTTCTTCGGGGAGTACGCAAGCACTGCCCCGGCAAGCGCCCGGCCTGCGCTCTCCATGAGCTGGAGCCCGGAGATACCGAGCGCCTGCGCATTTGCATCGATTGCACGCATCCGTTCAGGGGTGACAAGCCCTGTTTCGGCAAACTCTTCCGCACAGACTGTCAGGTCGGGCCGCATGATGCCACACTTCATCAATTAAGACCTTCATAATTAATAGACAATGGGTTTTACCGATGATGTGAAGGCAGCAGCCGGGCAGATTGCCGCTGCGCACGAGATAACCATCATCTCCCACATCGATGCCGACGGAATTTCCTGCGAGGCGATCCTCTCGCAGGCAATCGCCCGGCAGGGGATTCCCGTCAGGTCCGTTTTTGTCCGCCAGCTTGAGCCGCTCACCATGCCGCAGGTTCCGGACGACGACTCGTTCAAGATCTTCTCCGATCTTGGCGCCGGCCAGCAGAACCTCCTTGCAGCAAAGGGCTTAAAGGAAAAGGACGTCCTGATTGTCGACCACCACGTCAGCCAGCCCGGGGAGATCGCGTACCAGCAGGTGAACTGCCTGCCGTACGGGTACGAAAAGATGAGCGCTGCCGGGGTTTCCTATCTCATTGCAAAGGAACTCGATTCGGCAAATATCGACCTTGCAAAGATCGCGGTGATCGGAAACGTCGGGGACATGATGGCTCGGGAGACCTGCGGGCTTGTCGGCCCGGCCCGCGAACTGATCGTGGAGGACGGGGTCCGGGACAAATCGGTTAAGGTCTGCAAAAAAGACCTCAACTGCTACGGCACCGCGACCCGCCCGGTCTACCTTTCGCTTGCCTATAACGACGACCCGTTCGTGAAGGGCATCAGTAACAATCCCGAAGGTGCCAAGCAGTTCTTAAAAAAGCTCGGGATCCGACAACAGACCCCGGACGGGCGCTGGTATGTCTGGGAGGAACTCTCCGATGACGACCGCCGCACGATCATCTCGGCGCTTGCCGAACAGCTGATTGCAAACGGCGAGAGCGTGGACCGGCTCCTTGCAGAGACCTACCGGTTCCCGAACGAGATCCCGAGAACTCCCCTGAGGAACGCCCAGGAATATGCAACGGTCCTAAACGCCTGCGGCCGGTGGACAAAACCCGCTGTCGGGAGCGCAATCCTCAAAGGCGACCGGGGGCAGGCCTACCGGGATGCGGAACACATGCTCGGGAACCACCGGGCAATCATCCGCAACCTCCTCCAGTACATTATCGAAACCGGCGTCACCGAACTCGAAAACGTCCAGCACATCGATGTCGGGGGAAAATTCCCGGACACCATTGTCGGGATCGGTGCGGGGATGGCGCTCAGCAAGCTCAACGCCAATAAGCCCATCTTAATCCTCTGCGAGGTGCCTGAGGATAAGAATCTCCTAAAAGTCTCGATGAGAACCACCGAACGCGTGATCGCCCGGGGGGTCGACCTCCAGCAGGCAGTAAGCGAAGCCTCGACAGAATACGGCGGCAGCGGCGGGGGCCACAAGATAGCCGCCGGAGCATTTATCCCGAAAACCGCAGAACAGGAGTTTGTCAACCGTGTCAACAGGATACTCGGAGAACAGTTCAACGGCAAGGGTACAGGCAATCGCTGATTACCAGTTCGGGAGCGGATGCGGTACCGCACTCTTCCCCGAAGGCTGCGGGTTTGTGCTCTCGACAACAGGGAGAATCCGCCAGATCCTCTATCAGGGCATCCGCCTTGCAACCATCCGTGCCTCGGACGGCCGGCTCACGCTCGGGATCGAGGGGGCAAAGAGGCTCATTGCCGCCATTCCCGCACCCGGCTACCGGGTCGTGATCCGCGAAGATGTTGCGGAGTTTGTTGCGCAGGGCAAGAACGCGTTTGCAAAGCACGTCGTCGCTGCCGACCCACAGATCCGCGCGGGGGACGAGGTGCTCGTAGTCGCAGAGGGAGACCGGCTCATTGCCTGCGGATTAGCGCTCCTTTCGGGTTCGGAAATGCTTGCATTTAATTACGGTGGAGCCGTAAGAGTACGGCAGGGGAGTGCAAAGAATGCTTCCGGGAAATATCAATCCGCGCCAGATGAAGGCGATGATGAAGAAGCTCGGCATGCAGGTCGAGCAGATTGAAGACGTCCAGAGTATTGTGATAAAGACCCCGAAGGGGAACTGGGTTTTTGATGCCGCCGAAGTGACGGCAATGACCATGCAGGGCGTTACGACCTACCAGGTCACGGGAAATCCCCGCTTCGAGGAAGCGGCTGTCGAGATCCCTGACGAGGACGTAACCATGGTTGCCGAACAGGCACAGGTCACAAAAGAGAAGGCAAAGGAAGCGCTTGTTGCCACAAAGGGCGACATTGCCGAAGCGATTGTAAAACTCTCTTCCCCATGATCGAAACCGGGGACCGGGTCCTTCTTGTCGGCGCAGGCCGGGAATTTTTTGTCCGCGCCGGCCCGGGGAAGCTCTCGACCGATAAGGGGCAGCTCGATCTCGAACCGCTCGTGGGGGCAACACCGGGCGACGTTTTTACCACCCACATGGGACAGGAGTTCGTGCTCCGGGTTCCGCGGCCCACCGACTTTTTCGTTCACGGCAAGCGCTCGGGCGCCCCGATGCTCCCGAAAGACATCGGTCTCGTGATCGCGTTTACCGGGATGAACAAGAACGATGAGGTTCTCGACGCAGGGACGGGAAGCGGCATTGCGGCGATCTATTTTGGCGGGATCGCGGCGCACGTGAAGACCTACGAGGTCAGGCCCGATTTCTCGGCTCTGGCGGCAAAGAACATCAAAGAGGCAAAACTCGATAACGTGGAAGCAGTTGCTGCCGATGTGCTCACCGCGGAGGGCACCTATGACGTAATCCACCTCGACCTGCAGATCGAGACTGCACACGTGGAGTTTGCCTACAACCACCTCCGGGCCGGGGGATACATGGCCTGCTACACGCCATTTTTGGAACAGATGGCAATCGTAGTCGATGCGGCGCAGGCACGCTTCCCCGAAGTCCACACCCACGAACTCATCGAACGGGAGATGACCCGGTCAAAGCGGGGGACCCGGCCGTCGACGAGTGTCAGTCATTCGGGGTATATTACGATAGCGAGGAAATAAGGCAGGTCTCTTTTTAGGAGAATAGTGCGATATCCTGCCGCCGCCCCGCGGCGGCTCAATTACCGTAACAAGAATCCAGGTAATCTGCCCCATAGTGTCCCGCGAGGGGCCATCATGGCGGGGAGGCATCGCATTCAAAGGAAATATCAGAAGGCTTAATGACGCTTACTCATCATCCGGCCCAACCAGTTCGCAAACCAGCCCCCGGATCTCCCCCATCTTTTCCGGCTGAACGATGCCAATGGCATCACGGATCAATTCTTTCTCCAGGGCATAGATCCCGTCAGCCTGCACAAAACTGGGATGATCCAGCGATCCCTCTTTGAGGTCCTCGTTTGTCAGGCCGGCCGCCATCATCTTTGGTTCTTTCGTTGTGATCTTTGCGACAATCACGTCGCGGGAGATCCTGTTATACCGGGAATTGCTGATGACAAGCGCCGGGCGCACCTTGGACTGGATCTGGTTGGAATAGGAAAAATCAACACGGACTATTGATCCCTGCACCGGATCAGTCATGGGCTAACCGGTTCTTCGCGTACTCCTGCCATGCATCGTCCGGGTTCTCGTAGTCGACCTCGATTTTTGCTTTCCGGAAGATGATCCTGTCATTATCTGATGAGATGGTCAGGTAATCGCCATCATGGATATTGAGATCCGACCGGATCTTCTTCGGGAGGGTGATGAGTCCTTTGGAAGAAACCTTGACCAGTGTTGTTTCAGGCATGTCCACTCACAACTTAGATTATAAGATTCTTAGATTATTTGTGTTGCGGATGAAGAAGTATCGTAATTACCCGAACTTCTAAAAGGGTACCTGCCTGAGCAGCCATGTTTCTCCCGGTGACTGTCGGTGCTGAGTGAGGTTCGAAGGTATCCCTGCATCACAAACATACTATTCCCGGATGCAGAGTGGACTATCATATAGGCTGCAACCTCCATCTCCCTCCGGGCAGACCTCAACGAACAGCCCGCCACCACCCCGATAGGCGCCCTGCAATGCCTCACCGGACCCTGAGTCGGTAATGGATCATAATATACAACCATCCTCCTACTTATGGAAAATCCCGACAAAGGACCCAGAACACGGATAAATTACTAGGGAGAGGGGAGCAGCCCCCCACACCATCCTATCACAGGACTGCTCCGAAAATGATACAATACAGGGTTTTTACTTGCTCACGGTGACCGTACAGACGGCTTTCTGGACCGGTTGCGTGCGCCCCGGCGGCATAAGGTAAAAGACCATCTTCGGTGACGTTTGTGTCGGCGTAACACCGATGAAGGCGAAGTAATGGAACCCGGGCGTACCTACAAAACCGGGGGCCGTAGTGATCGCGGGAATCCATCCATCAGCCGTGCGGTTGATGCAGTTCGGTACGGCTGGAAGGATCCAGTGATACCCGGTGGATCCTTCCTGGCTGGGAAGACAGACCGCACCGTACTGTCCGACTTTGACGTTCAGCGTGCACTCAATATCCGGTAACTCTTTTTCAAGTTTTGCCATAGTTTCACCTGTGGAGGCCATCCAACCAGAAAGTCACGGGCAAGGGGGGGGTGGATTTTCCTGTCCCGAAAACTACTGCATTCTTGCATCTCTTGACTGACCCGGGGGGTCTCCAGCTTTACTTTTGCTTATGGGGATAAATAGATATTTGCTTAAGTATAATTATATTAGTGTTAACTTGTAATATAAATCTGTTAGATGAATACTAAAAAAATATTATTTTGATAAGAACACACACATACTTCGATTTGTCTGGAGAAAGCAATTATTTGCAGGGCAGGGTATAACTCTGCAAAAAATGACAATGCTGCACCCAAAAGACCCGGTAAAACTTCGCAAACACACAACAACGGCTAATAATAAACAACACTTTAATGGTGCGGTTTTAAAGTTCCCTGTATGCCCAATGCCGGACACATCCACATCATCACCGCCGGTGACAAGCTCCCCTCTACCTACACCGCATCGTTCCGGGATTATCCCGATATCACCCGGACGTACGTCTTTACCGACAATACCGTTTATTACAAGCATGCCGATCCCGAAATTGAAAAGCCGCGGCTGGCCATCAGGCATGCGGTCTCTGCCGCAAAGGACACTTCCACCTCCATCGGCATATCGTTCACGAACGAAGTGATCTCCGCTCCGGTATACTCTTCCATCCGCGATGTCCTGACCCGGATCCGCCGGGAACATCCCGGGGCGCGCTATACCTTCGATCTTTCAGGGGGATCGAAAGCCCTCTCTCTCGCGCTCCTCGCCCTTGCCCCGTGGGTGAACGGGGAGGTCCGGGCAGCATTCGATGAAAAAGTCCTGACCCCCGTCCCGCTGCCGGGCCATTCGCCCACAGCCATTCTTGCAAATCCCAATTACCAGACAATCCTTGCGCTTTTAGTCAAATACGGAAGGAACGAGGGGAAATCAACCATCCCGGCTCCTGTTTCGCGACAGTATCTCTACGATCAGCTCTGGCCGCTCTATGTGATGGCCCGAAAGCGGAATGTTCCCCCTGCCGCAACCTACAAAAAGGGAAGAAAGGCTGCGGACGAACTGACACAGGGAACGTTCTCCGGGTTCATGTCTGCTCTTGTGGATACAGGGTTTGCCGAAGAGATCCGTCCCGGGGAAGCCCGACGGGAAAAGTCCTACCGGATCACAGAAAAAGGGGAGATGGCGTTCCGGTTCGGATCCGATCCTGCCACGAACACGCTGGTCAAAACCGTGCTGGAATCGCTGTAATGGACGCGTGTGCTAAAGAAAAAATCCGGCAAAAATATTTTCGCGCCGGAAAAGACCTGTTAGTTATTGAGCCAACAGTTGGATAATTATCCAACTGTTGGATGTACAACTAACTCAAAATTTTCAGCTCCGACGTGAATTTTCCTGCCGATCCGGATATTTTTCAAAAAAGACCGGTCGGCCGTACCGGCAAAAAATTTTCGCGGCCAAAAAGATCCGAATTTTTTCTTTTCGATCAAGGAAAAGTACCGGGCCCGTTTGGAAAATTTCCGCACCCGGTTTTCCAACTTCTTTGCGCTTTATACCGCGTCCGGAACCACCAGTGATCAGTGCATGTGGAAGGAACGAACCATGACCGCAGCAACGACAGCAACCCAAAACGTGACTCAGGCAATGCAGAAGATCCCCCTCTCCATCCATATCGCCGGGATCCTCCTCCTCGTCACGGTCACGGCATGGTGCGGCCCCGTCGCCACAGCTTTCCTGTAAGATACGGCCGGCAAGGACGGCACAGGAAAGGAAAAGGGGTTTTTTTAGTCAGAGGAACGTGAGCGGGTTGAGCTCCGTTGCGGGACTGGTGTGCCCCTTGATCCTTTTTATCAGCGCCAGTTCGGCAGTAAGGCCAAGCTCCTTTGCATAGGTTTCGGCAAGGGCGAGCTTGTCCGAGGTATCTGCGAACTTATCCGGGTAGAGGTCTGCCATGGCAAGGTAGAGCAGCGATTCGGAGATGAAGCACTGCGCCATGCCCCACTTCGAACCGATCTGGCAGTAGATGGAAAATGCATTGCTGTATTTTGCATCGATATCCTTTGGCAGCGGCCGACCGAACTTCTGGCAGGCAATCCGGGCAAGCTCGCACTCCCCCACGAGCGCGTGGGCAAAGCGGCTGATGCTGCGGATGCGCTGCGCCGCCACCTTTGCCTCCTCGTACAGGCCGGCCGCCCGGGCAAGGTACGGGTCGGCTGTAGCCGTATCGGGGGAGGCAAACGCGTACGCCCGCATCAGTTCCGCAAGCTCCGGGATCAGGCGCACCCTGCCCCAGAACATCCCGTCTTCGTAGATCGCCTCTGCCGCCACGTAGCTCTCACGGGCTTTGTCATACTCGCCGGTGAGCCGGAACAGGGTCCCGGTCCTCCGCCAGATATCCGCCCGGACTTCCTCGTTATCCGGGTCCTGGCGGGAGGGATCGGCCTCGGCAGCCTTTTTGGCAGCCATCGTAAGCCGGGCCGGGGCAAGGGCAGGGGCTGTTGCTCCGCAGATCAGTTCCACCCCGGCAGCGCCGAGCAGGTTCTTTGCCTGCGCAAACAGCGGGGCCCCGGACCTCCGGGCATCGGCAAGGAACGCATCCTTTGCGCCGGCAAGATCGTTTTTGTGGAGAAGAATGCTCCCCCGCGAGATCCGGGCGGCGGACAGGATCGCTTCCAGATCGAGGTTCTGCCGACGGGCAAGACCAACGCCGTGCTCGAACGTTGCCGCGGACGCATCGTACAGATCGAGTACCTGGAAGAACTGGGCATACCAGAAGAAGAACCGTGCCTCGTGTTCCTGGGGAGGTGCGGTCGCCACAAACCGGAGGAAATCCCGCGTAAGCGACCCGTCGATATCGCTTGCCGGTACTTTCCCGGTAAAGATATCTGCGTAGATACCTTCGAGGTAATCGCCAATCGCCCCCGGGTTCCCGAGCAGCGAGGAGAACGTGCCGTACGCAGCTTCCACCGCATGGCTCCGTTCCGTGCGTTCGCCAATCGCCGAGATCACCCGGGGCTGGACGTTTTCGGATTTTCCTTCCCCGGCGCTGCGCGAAATCTCGCCAAGGAGGATCTTAAGGTCAAGGAGACCGCCGGCCGGGTTTTCCCGGCAGCGGACAAGGATGTACCGGTTAAAGAGCCACGACCGGCGGATGAAATAGTAGGGGTTGGTGCGCTCGTTTCCCGCCCGGGCCACGATCCCAGGGCCGATGAGAACTTCGAGGCGTTTCCGAAGCGCCGATTCGGAGATTGCATGCTCCTTTTTCCCGCTGTCCTGCCCCGCTGCGTTGACCCTTGCGAGGATCTGGGGGATCTTCTGCGGGCCGTCGTACAGGGCAAGCAGGGTTTCGCGTCCCGCTGCCGAGAGCCCTGGCTCTTCTGCAACAATTTTTCCAAAGGTCTCCCGGTCCGGATACATGATTACCGGAAGGATGGTGCGACAGGAAGTAAAAAGATTCGGATATCTTCCCGGGCCTCCCGTGTCCCGACAGGACGATACCGGGTCGGGACCCGTGGAAAAAACCACCCTCATTTTTTCCATCTTCGCGCCCCTTATAATGCACCCTCCCCAACATCATGATCAGGCCAGGAAAACTCCTGGACACAACTAAAAATCAGCAGGGACAAGAAAAGTCCTCACAAAGGATCCATCGGTCAGGCCCTTTACGGAACCTAAAGGGTACTGCCGGTTTCACCACAACGAACGACAGAAAGGACCGGCCAAAACCACCCTGAAACGGCCGGTTCCTTTTGTCACTCCAGTCACCTCACTATACAGCGGTCCTTTTTGGCAGGAAGGACCGGCGGTTACGGAAACGGGGAGAGAGGGCAAGGATAAAACACACCCTCTCATATAAGGATCAGGCCTCCTCCAATCCACCCCCATACCCCAGGAAAAATAACTCCCCGTTCCCACGACCGGGCTGATTCTTTTAAAAAAAACGCCTTCACGGAACCAGCGAAAGATAGGTACATTAGGTTTTAGCGGCATACCTATTCTCCAGCATACGCGCCGGGAGGGCTTGTAACGCACCACATCATATCCATCGGGGATTTTGACCGCAGCGCGATCGATCGGCTGCTGGACCATGCGGTACAGATCGGGAAGAACAAATACGATAAAAACGCTCTCAACGGCAAAATCCTTGCCGTCCTCTTTTTTGAACCAAGTACCAGGACGAGGATGTCCTTTGAATCCGCAATGGCACGCCTCGGCGGCTCGTCCATATCGGTGAGCAGCGTCGAAGCCTGCTCGATGGCAAAGGGCGAGACCCTGGCAGACACCGTCCGGGTGGTGAGCGGGTACGCGGACGCAATCGTGATCCGCCACCCGAAAGAGGGGGCAGCACGGCTCGCCGCAGAGTTTGCCACGGTGCCGGTGATTAACGCCGGGGACGGCGCCGGCCAGCACCCCTCCCAGACGCTCCTTGACCTGTTCACGATCCGGCAGTCGATGAAGATCGACGGGATCGATGTGGCGCTTGTCGGCGACCTGCGCTACGGGAGAACCGCCCATTCGCTTGCCTCCGCGCTCTCCCTTTACGGCGTCAGGCTCCACACGGTCTCTCCCCCGGGTCTCGAACTCCCGCCGGGCCTCGTGAACTACCTGACCGGGAAGGGGATGGAGATCGTTGTCCACGATTCCCTTGAAGAGATAGTAAACGACCTCGATGTCCTGTACGTCACCCGGGTCCAGCGCGAACGCTTCCCCGACCCGGCTTCGTACTTCAACGTGGCCTCCAGTTACCGGATCACTCCCGAACTGCTTGCAGGAGCAAAGAAACACTTAATCGTCCTCCACCCGCTCCCCCGGGTGGACGAGATCGACCCGAGGCTCGATGCAACACCCCATGCAAAATATTTCGAACAGTCGAAAAACGGGGTGCCGGTCCGGATGGCAATGCTCCTGGACGTGATGAAATGAAGCACATCGCAGCAACGACCGATGCAGGGGAAGACGTAGGAGAGGGTCTCCTGATCCGGCGGATCAAAAACGGCACCGTGATCGACCACATAGACGCCGGGGAAGCGCTCAATGTCATAAAGATCCTCGGGATCGCGGGAACAACGCTCGAATCCCTCTCGATTGCCACAAACGTCCCGAGCAAGAACAAGGGGAAAAAGGACATCGTCAAGATCTCCAACCGGGAACTCTTAAAAGAGGAAGTAGACCGGATTGCGCTCATCTCCCCGAACGCAACGATCAATATCGTCCGGAACTTTAAGGTCTGCGAGAAAGAAGGCGTCGAGGTCCCGACCATGATTGTCGGGAGCGTGCGGTGCCCGAACCCCGGCTGTATCACCCGGACAAACGAGCCGATCAAAAGCAGGTTTGCCGTGCTCCCGGACGGCAAGGGCCTGCGCTGCCTCTACTGCGACTCGGTGATAACAAAAGACATCACCAGTTACATTATCTGATTTTTACTCCCCGCATCCCGGGAGTCACTCTTTTACTATCGCAAAAAAGGAAATTTGCCAAGGGGATTACTTCTGCTCCGGCGCATGGATCAGGTGCCCGTGGGTATCGATCTCCCCGCGCCAGATCCGGGTCGAGGAGATCCAGCGCCCGTCTTCCGCGAGAACGCAGGTGATCTGGTGGATGTCCACCTTGCGCAGCTTCTTCTCCCGGCGCATCCTGTTGATCTCGACTGCGACAGGAAGCGTCTCCTCGGAGACAACAATCGCATCGAAGTCCGCGTCGAGCGCCGACCCGAACCGGTCGCTTAAGGGTTCGAGCTCCCAGAGGGTCGCGTACTTCTTCTCCGGGGCAGATGCCACTATTCCTTCGGCAATGAACCGCTCCAGGTCGGCTTTCCTCTCGGCAAACGGGTGGATCGGGTGGACCTTGCGGCTCGCAAAGGCATCGGTCGTGAGCCCGATCACGACTTCGCCGTCGGGCCCCGCAAGCGCGAACGAGCGGGTCAGGAGACGCTTGTGGCCGTCGTGCAGCGGGTCGAACGTGCCCCCTACCATAACCTTCATACTCTCTGTACCTTAAGTTCCTATGGTATTATGGGTATGGATGGGAAGATTGCAGGGACACCGCTCTGGTGTGCCCCCAATGCAACCGTTGTCGGGAAGGTCACCGTGGGTGCCGATGTGGGCATCTGGTTCGGGGCCGTGATCCGGGCCGACAAGGACTGTATCACGATCGGCGACCGCTCGAATATCCAGGACAACTGCGTTGTCCACACAAGCGCCGGGTTCCCGACCACGCTCGGGTGCGATGTCTCCGTAGGCCACGGGGCGATCCTCCACGGCTGCACGATAAAAGACCGGGTGCTTGTCGGCATGGGAGCGATTGTCCTCAATGGTGCTGTGGTAGGCGAAGACACCATCATCGGCGCCGGGGCAGTGGTTACCGAGGGTATGCAGGTTCCGCCCGGCTCGGTCGTGCTCGGGGTTCCGGGTAAGGCGATCAAACAGACAACACCGGCTCAGCGCGAACATATCGTGCAGAACGCAGCCTCCTACGTGAAACTCGCCGGGGAATATACCCATGAGTGAGGTTGTTGTCATAGGCGGCGGCGTTGCCGGGATCCAGGCAGCGCTCGACCTCGCAAACCACGGGGTCACCGTCCACCTCGTGGAGCGCGAGCCGACCATTGGCGGCCATATGGCCCAGCTCGACAAGACGTTTCCCACAAACGATTGTTCGATGTGCATCCTCTCCCCGAAGATGGTGGACGTCCAGCGTCACCCGAACATCCGCATCCATACCCTTTCCGAGGTAAAAAGTGTCGCGGGAACACCCGGGCACTTTGCCGTCACCATCCTCCGGCACCCCCGCTATATCGACATGGACACCTGTACCGGCTGCGGTGACTGCGTGCAGATCTGCCCTGTGGAGGTCTACAGCCGGTTCGACGCCGGCGTCGGTGTCCGAAAGGCCATCTACAAACCCCACCCGCAGGCAGTTCCCGACCGGGTGGTAAAGGACAAGGAGCACTGCATCGAATGCGGGCTCTGCTACGATGCCTGCGGCCCGCAGGCAATCCTCCACGAGGACGAGGAGAGCGAGATGACCGTGGATGCAGCAGCAATCATTGTCGCAACCGGTTACGATGTATTCGATGCAAAAAAGAAGCCGGTTTTCGGGTACCTCAGGAACCCCGATGTCATCACGAGCCTCGAACTCGAACGGATGATCAATGCAGGCGGCCCGACCGGGGGACAGGTCCGACGTTTAAGCGACGGCAAAGAGCCAAAGAGCATCATCTTTATCCAGTGCGTCGGTTCCCGGGATATGTCCTTAAACCGCCCCTACTGCTCCTGCGTCTGCTGCATGCAGGCGATAAAAAACGCGATGCTCATCAAAGAGAAGCACCCCGAGATCGAGGTCACGATCTTCTACATGGACGTCCGCGCCTACGGGAAAGGCTACGAGGAGTATTACGAACGGGCAAAATCCGTTGGGGTGAAGTTCCTGCGGGGAATGCCTCCCGAGGTGCAGGCTGACGGGCGCGGCATGAGGTTCTTGGTCGAGAACACCGAGACCGGTGAAGTACAGACGCTCCGCCCGGAGCTCGTGGTGCTCTCCGTGGGTATCGAGCCGACAACAGCGACCTCTGCCCTCGCAGAAAAACTGGGTATAACGCTTGAGGATACCGGGTTTCTCCGTTCGGCCAACGATGCGCTCGATACGGTGGGCACGGTCCGGCCTGGCATCTACATTGCCGGGACCGCTGTCGCCCCAAAAGACATCCCCGACAGCGTAATATCGGGCGGGTCCGCTGCAATGCGGGCATTTGCCGATACGAGGAAGCCGGCAGCACGGGCACGGTCAAAATGAAGGATATTGCAACCCTCTGGTGGGACGACGAGCTCGGCGGTATCCGGTTCATCGACCAGACCCTGCTCCCGGAAAAGTACGCGATTGTCCGCTGTACCACCATCGACCGGCTCGTTACCGCGATAAAACGGCTCGAAGTCCGGGGAGCGCCGGCGCTCGGGGTTGCCGGGGGATACGGGGTCGCCCTCGCTGCGGCAAACTGCCCGGAATCGTCGTATCCCGCCTTTGTAAAGAAGGTTACGAGGGACGCCCTGCTGGTCCGCGAAAGCCGGCCGACTGCGGTGAACCTGAGCTGGGGCGTTGACCGGGTGCTTGCCCGGGTGCAGGCCGCCTCCGGCGTTTCGGAGGCAAAGGATGCAGCCCTTGCCGAAGCAAAAGCAATCGCTGCCGAGGATACCCGGTGCTGCCATGCCATCGGCGGTTTCGGGGCAGACCTCCTGCCGGACGAATGCACCGTTCTTACCCACTGCAATGCCGGGGCACTCGCCTGCTCGACCTGGGGGACAGCACTCGGCGTGATCCGCTCGGCGGTCGCCGCAGGAAAAAAGGTAAACGTGATCGCCTGCGAGACCCGGCCGCTCCTCCAGGGCGCCCGGCTCACCGCATGGGAGCTTGCCCGGGACGGGATCGACGTCACGGTCATCACCGACTCGATGGCGGCCCATATCATGCGGACCGGCAAAATCGACGCCGTAATTGTCGGTGCCGACCGGATCACAAAGGACGCGGTCTTCAACAAGATCGGCACCTATATGCACGCTGTCTGCGCAAACTATCACGGCATTCCCTTCTACGTTGCCGCCCCGATCTCGACCTTCGATGCGACACGGCTGGAAACGGACGTCATTATCGAGGAACGAGGCCGCGAGGAGATCGCTCTTGTCGGAAACCGTACGCTGCTCCCTGACGGCGTCCCGGTCAGGAATTTTGCCTTCGATGCAACCCCAATGGACCTCGTGCGGGCGATCATCACCGAAAAGGGCGTGGTCGTTCCGCCATTTGACATAAACGAGCTCGTCGCGCGAAGCACGACATACTAATAACCCACCTTCGGACCGGTATCATCCATGGAACTCGACCTGACAACCTGGCACAGTCTTGTTTTTATTGTCGGAGAAGCAGCCATCCTCATATTTCTCGGGGCGCTCCTTGTCTCCTTTATCCTTGTCGTCATCTCGCTCTACTCAATAAAAAAAGGCAAACTCTACTTCCCGCATTTAATCCGGGCCGGGATGGTGCTTCTCGAAGGCAACATGAAGGCGTTCTTCCGGCTCCTCGGCATCGAGGACCGGGACATGCTCACGTTCATCATCAAGATACACAATACCATGAACGCCGCTGCTTTCTCTGAAATCCCCCTTGCCGACCGGGCGGTCTTCTTCCCCCAGTGCCTGCGCTCCGCAAAGTGCCCGGCACACCTTACCCCTGAGGGGCTCAAGTGCGTGGACTGCGGGCAGTGCACGGTGGGGCAGGCGAGGATCCTCCTCGAAAAGATGGGCTACCGGGTCTTTGTCATTCCCGGTTCGTCGTTTATTAAAAGGATGGTAAAAAAATACAAGCCGAAGGCGATCATCGGCGTCGGCTGCCTGACCGAGGTAAAAGAGGGTATCGATATGGCCGACAAGATCGGCCTTGTTGCAATGGGCGTCGTGACGTTAAAAGAAGGGTGCGTGGAGACGCTCGTGAGCTGGCAGGATGTATACGAGGTTGCAGTTCTTGGCCTCGACCCGGCATTAGTTCCCGAGGACCTTCATCGTCTTGCCGATTAATTTCCCGCTTTTAATCCTGCCATGGACGGTGATCGTACTCCCGCACACAACGTCTCCCACATGGACATCGGGCCGGATCATAACGTTTCCCATGGCATTTACCGAATAGACCGCACAGTGGTCGAGCAGGGTGACGTCACCGGCCGCGACAAGCGGGCCTTTTACCCGGCAGTGGCTCCCGATGATTGCACTGCCGCATTCAATATCGAGGGCAACGCTCGATTTCGCGCCCAGTTCGAGCCGCCCGGTAACGACCAGCCGGCCCCAGAAATGGGTCCGGGGAGGCACGATAAAATCGCCGTCTATTTTGACATTCCCCTCGTAATATGCCCCTTTCGGTGCGTAATACGTGCTGCCCTTCCGGATGACGCCTGCCATAATTCCTAAAGTAGATGAGACATGGCTATGGCGATAAACTTTCTTGTGGGTTTACTGTTTTAGAGAAGGATTGCCGAGAGGGTGAATACCACGAGGGAGGCAAACATCCCGTACTTGAGGAGCGTCGTTGCTCCCGTGGCTTTGAGGGCAGCGGGATCGCTGCACGGGAGCGCCCGGGCAGCTGCCGCAAGGATGACGAGATCGACGATGGCAATCCCGGGAAGGTACCACAGGCCCCACCATGCGTACGGGACGGCGCTTGCCGCAACCGCAGCAACGGCAAAGACAAACGAGAGGAGCGCGGATTTTTTCACCCCGATCCGGAGCGGCAGGGTGTCCGCTCCCCCTGCTCGGTCCCCTTCCATATCCTCGGCGTCTTTTAAGATCTCCCGGGAGAGCATGGCAAGGAACGTGATGGCGGCAACCGGGAGCATGTGGCAAAAGCCGGTCCAGCCCGCAAACGCCCCGCCGAACAAAAAGATGCTTGCCGAGAGGTAGGAGACCGCAGCGTTCCCGAAAAACGGGGTGCTCTTGAGCCACGCTGCGTACAGGACGAGGAGAGCGGAATTGAAGATCGCCAGTGCAAGGCAGAGCGGGGTGGTCGCAATGCTGGCAACGATACCCAGCATAAAAAGGATGAACGCATATGCGAGGGCTGCTTTCCGGGTGACCGCTCCCGACGGGATGGGGCGTTTTGGGCGGTTGATTTTGTCGATCTCCGCATCGTAATAATCGTTGATGACATTTCCCGCAGCCGTTACCAGCATAACGACGGCCATGAGCAGGAGGACACCGGGCACGAGCGTGCCGGTAGCGATGAGGTAGGCAACAATGGCGGCAAGGCCGGCAACAACCGAGTTTGCCGGGCGGATGATCGAGAGAAAACCAGCTGGCCGCATGTACCGGAGTACCTATCAAACCCGTCTCTTATTAACCTCGCGGCACGTTCCAGGCCGGTACCGGCAGGTGCAGGCCCGGGCAAAAATACTGGATAAAAATACCGGATGAAAAAAAAAAAACTACGTGAAAATTGCCGGGTTCAGGGACCAGGCCGCAGTGAAACTTACCGGGCTCTCGGTTTTTAAGGGTTCGGTAGTTATGAAAACCTCGAGAGTTGCCCCCTGCGAGAGGGCGGCGTACTCCTTGTCAGAATCTATCACCACATAGTCACGGGCGGTCTCAGACTCTCCCTTCCCAAGGGAACCGGTCTCAGCACCGTCACCATTGTGTGAGATCCCTACACCCCCGAAAGAGGCACCATCGGTGCCAGTGATCCGGCTGTACCAGTGAAGTCGGACAGGATCTTTCCCGACATTTTTGGCATTAATGTAGATATCTACGGTATGTACACCGGAATCGGACTTGTCAACGGAGATCTGTTCGATGGATGCATTGACGGCATACGTCCCGTTCGTCAGGACTGCGATCTCTCTCTGGCCCGGAAGGTTTCCTCCGGCCGTGGCTAACGGTGTTGTTGAGGAGACTGCCGGGGTTCCGGTACCGGTCGTACTTGTCGGGGAGGTCGACGTACAGCCCGCTGCAAAAATCAGGGAGAAAGCTAGGATTCCAAGGATAAGTGCCATACTGTGCTTCATGGTTCATCTCCACTTCCTGTTTTTGGGTAATTGCAGATCTTTTTTGTACGGCAGACCTTAAAAAAAGTACAGGCAAACGAACATTATGTTGTATCGCCCAGCTGGAAAAAACAGGAATCCGACGGGCGAGGGGGGATTTGAACCCCCGACCATTAGCTTAGGAGGCTAACGCTCTATCCGGACTAAGCCACTCGCCCGCTCTCTTACCAATTGAGGGGGAATATGTATAAGTTTTGCGCGCTCGAATCTCTCACCCGCAATGGATCTTACCGAGGCAACGGAAGGAAAAACAACATTTTTTGTTCCGGTTCAGGATGCCGACGGGCAGTTCCCGCCGGGGACCGCACCGATCTTTTTTAACCGCCGTATGGAGATCAACCGGGACGCGACAATCCTCCTTCTCTCCCTCCTCAAACCCTCGGACTACGTGGACGCAATGGGAGCAACCGGTGTCCGGGGCCTCCGGGTGGCAAACGAGACCGGGGTCCCGGTAACTATCAACGACAAGGACCCGGAGGCGATCCCGCTGATACAGGAGAATGTTGCCCGACTCGGCCTTCCCGTGAACGTCACCTGCCGGGATGCCTGTTCGCTCCTTTTCGATCAGTCGTTCGATGCCGTCGATCTCGATCCGTACGGGTCACCGGCACCGTTTACCGATGCCGGGATCCGGGGATGCCGGCGTTTCCTCCTTGTCACCGCGACCGATACCGCACCGCTCTGCGGGGCACACCTCCACGCCGGTATCCGCCGGTACTTTGCCCGGCCGGCAAACACGATGTACCACGCGGAGGTGGGCATGCGGGTCCTCCTTGCCTTTGTTGTAAGGGAGACCGTGAAGTACGACCGGGGGGTAGAGCCCCTCTTCTGTTTTGCCCGGGAACATTTTGTCCGGCTCCACCTCCGGCTCACCCGGGGACCAAAGGCAGCCGACAAGACCCTCGAACGGCTCGGCTTTGTGCTCCAGTGCCCGTCCTGCGCCTACCGCGAGGAGCACCCGGGGATGTTTCCCCCGTCCGGCACCTGCCCGCACTGCAATAAACCGCTTTCCCCAATTGGACCGCTCTTTTTAGGGAAAACCGCAAGCGACGAGATCCTCGCACAGATGCAGGAACTGCTTCCCTCCCTCGAACTCGGGACAAAAAAGGAACTCGCAAAAATCCTCGAAACCTGTCGGGAGGAGCTGCCCACCTCGACGTTCTACGACTACCATATGCTCGCCCAGAAACTTTCCACCTCGCCACCCCGGATAGAGGACGTGCTCGAACGGCTGCGTGCGGTCGGATACGCGGCGAGCAGGACGCATCTCTCCGGGACCGGGATCAAGACCGATGCACCGCTTACCGTGCTGCTCGACTGCATAGGGAAACCGGGGAAGTAACGCGCCACTTTTTTATAACAGATATCTCACGGTGGGGAGATACGCCGCAGATACCGTGAGGGTTCTCTCGCCCTGTAAAAAAAGTAGTTAGTGCTCAATAATGATCGAGAGGATATCGCCATCGATGAGCGAGTGGGCGATCCCGACCCGTTGTCCGCCGTGCTTGACGGACTCTCCCCAGACCCGGGCGTAGCGGAACCGGCGCACGAAGTCACGGTGGAGCTTGGTACAGACATCCTCGACCGTGCTCCCGGTCCTTACGATAAGCGGGACATCCATATCGGCTTCCTCGTTCTGGGGTTTTAAATAGACCCGCATGAACCCGAGGCAGTCGTAGATCGCATCCTTGAGCTCCTCCATGTGATAACCGGAATGGGCGGAGATCATGAGCGGCGAAGCACCGAACCGCTCTTTTATGGTACGCTCGATCTCCTGGCACTCCGCCTTGTCGATGAGATCCACCTTGTTGACCGCAATAAACGCCGGCACATAGACCCGGTTGCCCTGAACCGCATCGATGAAGTCCTCCTGGGTTGCATTCCCACGGATGAGCACATCGGCGTTCATCATCTTGCTCTCGGAGAGGATCGTCCGGACCTCCTCAATGTCGAGGTCGAGGGTGCCGACTGCCGAGAGCCGGATACCGCCGACCGAGGACTTCTTGATGGTGATATCGGGTTTGGGGACGTTGATCCGTATCCCGGCGTTGTAGAGTTCCTTTAAGAGCACGTTCACGTGCTGGCCGTTGAAGACATCGACGAGGATGATGATGATATCAGCGCTCCGCACGACACCAATTACTTCCTTGCCACGGCCCTTGCCCATTGCTGCACCGGCAATAAGGCCCGGGATATCCAAAAGCTGGATCTTTGCCCCTTTGTGTTCGAGGGCACCGGGCACGACGGTGAGGGTCGTAAAGGCGTATGCCCCGACTTCGCTTTCGGTGCCGGTGAGCTTATTGAGGAGCGTGCTTTTACCCGTTGACGGGAACCCGACGAGTACGGCGGATGCATCGCCCGACTTCTTGACCGAGTAGCCTTCGCCGCCCCCGCCGGACTTCATTGCCCGGTTGACTGCTTCGTCGCGGAGCTTTGCGATCTTTGCCTTGATCCGCCCGATGTGCTTGGAGGTAGCCTTGTTGTACGGGGTTTTTGTGAGCTCCGCTTCCAGCTCGGCTATCTGCTCTTCAAGACTACCAGCCATTTCTCATATTATTCGATGCCAGTTCGGGATATAGTTATTTATGGAAACGGCCCGCATTCCCGCCGGATTTTCCGGGCAGGGCCGGGCCACAACAGGTCTCACCGAATCCGGGCCCGGTTTTCGGGAGTGATGCAGGGCCCGGCAGGATCCGGGTGAGACCCGGCCCTTTGCCGCGCCCTCCCCGCGACGGTCAATAGCGGCAGGGCGGTGGCATCTGGCAACCTTTAAGTAACTCCATCGCCCATGGTATTAGGCAATTAACGCTGCTATAGTGTAGACCGGCCAATCATGCGAGCCTCTCACGCTCGCGACAGGGGTTCGAATCCCCTTAGCAGCACTCGGTTTTTAATGGGCGAATGCTCTTAATAATTCCGTACAGACAAAACTGCGGTCGGCACGTCCACCGGGATATTCCCGACGCGGTCTTATGAAAAAAAGGATGAAGGAAGCCATCGCTTCATCACCATTTTCTCTCCTTGATTATGTCATGGTTTTCTGAAACACAAACATCGCTTCTTCATTTTTTGGATCGTTTATTCTGATGATATGAAAACCACACTTATCCACATAGAAGTGTACATTTCTCATCAGACATGGTGGTGTTTCTGTAGTCCAGGTCTTTGTCTGCGGATACCTCTTTTCTATCTCCAGCCACACCTTATATCCGATCCCTTTATCGAGGAGTTTTGAATCGATGAATAATAGTGTCAGGATATTGTTGTTGTCCTCATTAATAATGAGGACTGCACCACCCACCATCTTCCCATCCTGATAAAAAAGCAGGGGGGTCTCTTCGGGCTTTTCAAGTATGCCATCGATAGAAGGAAGATCCTGGGCATGATCGTCAGCATCTTTTCTCTTGGGAAGATCCTCCATGGTAGTTGCAAAAGATCTCTCCATCATGTTTTTCGCTTCGTCAAAATTATCGGCAGTCATCGGGACTACGGTTATTTCACTCATTTAAATACACCTTACTGTATACCACAGTTTGATTCTGTACCATCGACATGCAAAACCAGATAATCAGACTTCAAATCCCGGAGAAGGAAAAAAAGGTCTCCGGGCGGTCGTCTGTTCAGTCGTTTTTACTGGTTATAGCATAATTATCCGGACCTGTTCCTCAAATCGGTTACGTTTCCCAACAATCCAAATTCAGCCGGTGAGCAACAGCTACCTGAAATCTGAATCAAAACCGCGTCTGATACTATCAGGGAATGATGCGAAGATCCTCTCCTGAACCGGTCCATTCGGCATCTGACTTAATGGCAGGTAAATATTATCCTGTATTTTCACTTTAATTCTTTGATTACTGCCGGAATCTGGATTCCGACCGCCAAAATCCGGGGGAATCATATCGGTTTTTTAAAATTGCACTGTCACCTTACGTTCGGGTACCTGATTATCCAGATCGGGTTCATCGTTACGGTTCAGGAAAAAGGCATTCCAATATCGCGATTCCTCCCCCTCCTCGCTTTTGCTCGGAGTCGCTCGGCCGCCTCGCCGGGCCCTGGCCGGGTAAGGACATCGATCGAGATGAGGGATCCCGGCAAATGCATCGGGCATCGTTATATTTTTCCTAAATCTAGTTTTGCCAGTCTTGCTTCAAGAGGTGTCTGTCGGGTATAACCAGCCCCACCTCACCGGTTCTGCCTCGTAGCAAGGATCACGTACCCGCCATCCGAGGTCTGGATGACCTTTTTTATCGTGTCCGGGTGGACATCGGTTATGGTAGTCTCCCACTCCCTGCTGCCATCGGCCCGTAATTTCATGGCATGGGCCACGTCGCCGCCATACGCCCCGCTGTCCCGGTATGCAAGCCCTTCCTTTGCCGGGGAAAATCCTGCCGAGAAATATCCTCCGTCAGCGGTCGGGATCACGATCCGGCTTACCGCAGAGAGGTCCTGCCTGCCGGTTATCGTCCCGTTCTCCCCGAATGCCACGACCGCGGGCCGGATTACGATGGAACGGTTCCCATCGGTGTATTGCGCGGGAATGATCGCCCGAACCCGGCCCCCGCTGACATCCCAGTATGCCGGGTACCACAGTACCACCGGTTCCCCTTCAGCTATCCAGTCAACGGAACCGTTCTTTCGGATATGGAGAAATGCGGTCCGGTGGGCGAGCCCGCTACCCGCCGCCGGGCCCTGCATATCGATATAGTACCCGTCGCCACTTTCTCCGACGGCAATCGACCATGCACTCTCCGGCCCGTACGCACCGTACCCCTGCTGCCAGAGGATCGTCCCGTTTCTGGAGATCCTCGTGACCGCTGCCTGCTGCGCTGTCTGCCACTCTCCGACACATTCGGTTACCGGGATCTTTTTGTCCCCCGCTTCGAGAACCGTTTCACGACACCCGGGTGTCTCGACGGTCTCGTTTGCATACGGGGCCCGGGGGGATACCGTACCATCCCCGCTGTACACCACCACCGATCCTGCGGGATAATTCCCCGTCAGGGAACCAGCTGCAACGACCTCTCCCTCAGGCCCGGGTGCAATTGACCAGACACCGGTCATACCCGTCTCTATGACACCGGTGAGGTTGCCGCCCGGATCGAACCGGCCGACCTGCCCGTTGTACGTTGCGGCGGTCATGTTCCCGTCGCCGGTTCCGATGAGTGCGGTAAGTTCCCCGTGGAGAGCCGGACAGGGAAGTTCGGCGATAACCGTCCCCACCCGGGAGAGCCGGATGAGCTTTGGCGTAGTGCTCCTGTAGCGGCCTGTCGCATTCCCTGCCGCGATCATAAGATCCCCGGTTCCCGTCTCTACGATACCGGATGCCACGTCATCGTAACCGGTGTCCAGTATCCTGCTCCACTCTTCCGATCCATCCGGGTGCAGTGCGATAACGATAATGTCGTGGTTCGGGACATAGTCGCCGCAGCCGCAGGAAAAGACGAGCAGGACGAGGATCGCTGCCGGTACGGCGGCAGCGGAATGCGTGATGGTACTCATAAGGCAATCAGCCGGGATCTATGATCCGACACATATGAAACTGTTTTTATTTTGATGCAACAGAAATGGACCGGCAGATACCGGATTCCTTATATCATCTCTTGTAAGGACATGGGGGCAGCCATCCCCATACTATACCCCCCACCCCCCACCACTTTCCCAAAAGGGGAGGGGTGCCCTCCGGAATTTCAGCTACCCCCCTCCCCCCGGTTTTCTATTTTCATGAACAGACCCCCACCTCCCCTGTTCTGTACAAAACAGGGGACTACCCCTCCCTGCTTCCAGTCCCAAAAGGTGCGTTTCGCGTGGAGTGTCCGACGAGCAGGGGGGGATACCCCTCCCCTCCGCTAAAGAACAAGGGGGGAGGGGTTTCGCATGAATGGGGTGGGGGTACCCCCCTCACCACCAGAATGGAGGATACCACCTGCCCCCCGGTCATTGTTTTTCGTGCAGGGCTCCTACCCCCCCCACACTTCCACAAAAGGGGGGGACCACCCCCCGTCCACTTCCGGTTTTTGTATCACGGTTTTTCCTGTCGTACCTGGACGGAGTTTTCTGCGTAAGCCTTCAAGGGACACAAATAGGCCCGAAGAACTGCTCCCTGAAGGAAAGTAACTGCCGGCATGACAAGGATCGTGGAACCTGAACGGTCCCTGCAGGACGGCAAAAACGGATAGACCGGAAACGGCAAACGCGGGCTGTTAAAAAAATTATGCGCTGGTTACCGGTGAGACGGTCTGGTTGCCGGCATCCATCGGTATTTCGGTCACGTCCGGTATCGTTGCAAGGAGATCTATGGTTCCGTAGGGCAGGGTCGTAGACTCGCTTTTAATGGTAACACCATTGGAATAGACCGTAACGGTCAGCCGGTCCCCCGACCCGTCGTTCTTGCTGACCGTTGCCGTGACAATCCCGTTATTCCGCTGGACCGGGTAGAACTGGTCGCCGGTATTCGGCTTTACCTGTCTGGTTCCCGTAAGCGGCTGCTGGTTGCCGGGAGCCCCTACTGCTCCCGAATAATACTGGTCGTAGTTTATCTCGACCCAGACCCCGGACTGCGGGATGAGTTTTGGCGTAGGGGTGGGAACGGGTGTTGCAGTCGGGACCGGCGTGGCTGTCGGGACCGGTGTAGGAGCAGGCGTCGGGATAGGTGTCGGGGTAAACATACCCATGACCCCGCCGGAGCTTTGTCCCCCTTTGACAATAACCGCACCGACAAGGACAGCGACAATGACAACTGCCACCGCTATTGCGATGTACATCGTCTTTCTTCCGCGTGAGGGCGACGGGGACTCCTGACTGCCCGTTGCCTGCGGGGGGATATCCGGCGCTCCGCTCTCCTTTCGTAAACCGAGCACGATCTTCTTTGCCCGCTTTGCATGCTCGTAACCGGGATCGAGCGCGAGCGCCTTTTCGATGGACCGTAGCGCCTCGTCGAACTTTCCCTGCTGGACAAGAGCGAGTCCCCGGTTGTTCCAGACTTCCGCCATGGACGGATCGATGGCACCCGCTTTGTCGAATGCGGCGACAGCGCGCCGATACTCCCCTTTCTCGTACAGGGCGACACCTTCGGAGAACCATTTTTGAGCGTCATCCATGATAATATACAAAAAACGTTCCCGGCATATAGCGGTTCCTGATTCCTGCGTACCGTACTACCGCCCGATAGGAAAAATGCAGGATCCCGACCCTGAAAACAATACTTTCATATGATCAGACATATAGTTCATCTCATGGTTCCTGAGGAGACCCTCATCTCGGTACGGATTCCGACCAGCCTTGTCGAGAAACTGGATGCGATCGCGCTGCGGAATTATACCAGCCGCGAAGAAGTCGTCACCGATGCCTGCGCGTATTATTGCCAGTTCCACGACATGAAGGACGAGCGGTTCCCGGAGACGATGCGCAGCATATTTTTTAACCTCGCACGGCACGACGAGGAATTCCGCACACTGCTCCGCCAGGTGGTAAAGGAGAACCCGGCGGTCGACCAGAACAATTCAAAATAACCGGTGTCCCCGAAAATCTTACCGGGACCCGGCCGGGGCGTACCCCCGTAAATTACCATGTCTGCATACTCCTTATTATTCAGATACAGCCTTATCCTCCTCGCTGCCAGTCTCCTTTTTCCCATCGTAACCGCAGATACCGCACCCCTCTGGACCGTGCAGGCACCTGCCGGGGACGAATTTTCCGCCGTTGCCATGTCCCAGGACGGATCGATTGTTATTGGCGGCGGCGACCGGCTGGTCGCGGTCACGGGCACCGGGGAAAAACTCTGGTCCGGCGGGTCTGGGAAGGAACTTTGCATCAGCAGGGATGGCAGGTACCTGGTCACGTCCCAGGGAGACACGGTCCGGCTCTTTTCCCGGGAGGGGATCATGCTCTGGGACCAGTCCATTGGCACCACGGTCACTGCCGTTGACATAACACCGGATGCCGCCATTATTGCCGCCGGCGGGGGAACCTACATACAGTCCTGGTACAACTCCGGCGCAGGACTGGGGAGGAATACGACCGGGAATGTGCAGGCCCTCCAGATCTCCCCGGCAAAAGACCAGATCGTGGTCGGCACCACAAAAGCCCTGCGCAGTTTCAATATAAGTTATGTCCCGTTCTGGGACGACGATGACGTTGCTCCCTCTATCATACGTACCTCGGGAGACGGAAGCAGTATCGTTGTCCCGAACGGCAACCACCTCCGGATGTACCATGGCAGCGGAACCCTGCTCTGGGACCGGTCGTTTCCGGGGGGCAGCATCCTCGCGCTTGCATACTCCACGGACGGTTCGACGATCATTGCCGGGCGGGACGACGGATCGGTCATTGCGGTGGACCGCACCGGAAATCTCCTCTGGAAGGCAACGGCCGGCCAATGGGTGACCAGCGTCGCTGTTTCGGACAACGGCTCTGTCATCGCAACCGGGAGCATCGACCGCAGGATCCAGGTATACAACCGGGCGGGAGTCCTGCTCGGAAACGGTACAACAGAGAATGCAATTACTTCACGGTCGGTTGCGGTGAGCGGGGACGGGACGCTGATTGTGGCTGCTGACAGCGGCCGTATCTATGCGTTTTCCCCAACGCAGTTTGCGGCAAATGCGACCGTTTCGCAGACACCGGCGACAGTACCGGAAACCCCGATTACCGTAACGACAGCTGCGGTGCGGAATACAACAGACCCGACAACTGCACAGACAGCTCCCGATAAAGGGCAGGTTCTTGTGGCAACAACGGTGCCGGCAGCCGCAGGGACCAGTGTCCCGGCCGATCTCCCGTGGTTCCTCGTCCCGGTCGCATTTTCTCTTATTGTGCTTGCACGGAAACGGAAACCTTAAGAAACCGTTGCCGGGGGATACCCTTAAACGCCGTCCCCTCAAAAAATGGATCCGGTGATACTGTTATGGCCAAGGTTACTGTCGGCCCGATGCCGTACATGAATGTGATGCCCACCGTTATCGTGGGTGCGAACGTGAAAGGAAAGCCCAACTACATGGCCGTTGCATGGGCTACGGTCGCCTGCATGGCGCCGCCGATGGTCTGCGTTGCGCTCAACAAGGAGCGGTACACGGTGCAGGGCATCGAGGAGAACCGTACGTTCTCTGTAAATATCCCCTCCGCCGCACAGGTGGTCGAGGCCGATCACTGCGGTCTTGTCTCCGGGAAAAAAACCGACAAGTCAAAGGTTTTCTCCACCCGTTATGGCAAGCTCAAAACGGCTCCGCTTGCCGATGAATGCCCGGTCAATATCGAATGCAAATTATTTACCGCGGTGGACTGCGGGAGCCACCGGCTCTACATTGGCGAGGTCACGGAGATCCATGCGGAGAAGTCCTGTCTCACCGACGGGAAACCGGACATTGCAAAGGTCCAGCCTATCGTCTATGCGCAGGCCACCTATTACGGTGTGGGTAAAGAGATCGCAAAGGCGTTCTCTGCCGGTAAAAAATACCCGAAGAAATAAACCCGGGGCGTTTCCCGGATACTTTTTTTCTTTTCGCAAGGTGACTGCGTTCTTCAAACCGGACGAAACCTTCAACCCCCGCTGGCATTCTGCCGCAGGCATGTCTTAACGAGCAGGAGGCCGCACCCGGACACTTTACCGGTCGACCCGCCAGACCATCAGCGCCAGGAACATCTCGTTCTCAAACCGGCAGGTCCCGTCCACTGCCGTTGTTTTGTAATATGCCCGGATCTTCTTTTTTGCGGCGTCGGTCACGTGCTGGTCGTGGCTGAGGATATCGATCGCATGGCCCGCAGCCTCGGCCCACGGGAGGTCTTCGGCCCATTTCCGGCCGGTGATCTTTATTGCCGGGCGGTGGCCTTTCAGGTACAGGTACATGAAGGGAAAGACCATGCCCAGGGCAGACCGGCGGGGGCCCGGCGACCTGCTGATATTCTTTAAAAGATCCTGCGTTACCGGGGCTCCGTTGCCAGGCAGGGAGCCGATATAGAAGCAGTGCTTCTTCGAGCAGGCCATCATTCGTTCGAAGGTCTCTGCGTCCTTGATCGCGGGCGTCATGGAACCAATAACGAGGTCGAACTTTCCCCGCAGGCCGAGCTTGTCGATATCTGCGTTCCACCACGAGCATTCGATCGTTTTCACCGGCAGGTCTTCCTTTTCTGCCGCCTCCCGGAGCCGGGCGAGCATACCGGATGAGATATCGACGCCGGTCACCTTTGCACCGGCCCGGGCAAGGGGGAGCGAGAGGGAGCCCGGCCCGCACCCGATATCGAGAATTTTTGCACCCTTGACGCGGACACCGTTTTCTTCGAGAAAACCGATATTGTCCTGGCTGCGCTTCCGGCTTTTCGGGGAATGGATCTTCTTTGCAAAATCACCTGACCGTTTGTTCCAGAACGTGGCAAGTTCCGTCTCGGTCATCTGCTCCGACAGGGGATTTGAGGTCTGCCAGCAGTTCGTCCAGTACTTCAGGTTCGCACCCTGCTGGTCCTGCATGTCTTTTTTCATGTTCGTTCCCTTCTTACCGGTTGGTGTCATGGGTGTACGAGGGAGAGACCGGTACAATTCCGTTTGACAATTCCCCGTATTAAACGCAGCAGGTTTATTTTTAAAACAGGCCGGCCCCGTACATACCGAAGGTAAAAAGTGCCGGCTCAGCAGTTCACGTGCAGGATTGCAACAAAGGACCGGGTCTCCTCCGCCATCATATCGATTACCACGGGAGTCGGACGGATCACGGCCCGGAACTGCATCAGGATCTTGCGGGCTTCGTTCGTAACCGGCAGGCCGCCGTACTGACCGGTCCCGATATAGACGATCTCCGGGCACTCTGTGGCGATAAACCTGAGTTCGTCACCAATGAGCGGAGTGTGGCCGTAAGTCTTTTTGAATTTCTTTGCCGCCTTTTTCGGCCGTTTTGTCACGCTCCGATCGGCATGTACGATCACATCGTGGTCGTACCTGACCCGGTCAATCTCCACCCAGCCGTTTCTGGTCTTAATAGGCCTCTCACCGGATAAGCGGTTTTTTCCCGATAGCATTTGGAGTTTTCCGACGGATGAGACAATAGGACGCTATAGCCCTACGGGATCCAAAGACACCCCCTTAAGGAAAAGAGAAGTGAGAAAAACAGCTGACGCTGCCAGGCCGCTTACTTGCTTATCCGGCGGAACCGGAGCGAATTGATCCAGCCAAAAACCCCGGTTGCCCGCCTTTCGGGAAAGACGCCTTCTGCAACCGACTTGACCTCCTCGATCGAATAGAACGCCCGGGGGTGGAACTGCTTGATGATGGCGACAACATTGTTGAGGTCCTTTCTCTTGATGATGGTAAAGACCATTTTTACGGGCCCGGTCTTTCCTTCACCGTTCATGACGGTTACCCCGTAATCGTGGGACCTGAGGTAGCGGATGAGGTCCGAGGGCTCTTCCTTGGTGATGATCCGGACACTGGTCAGGCCAAGGGAGAGTTTCTCCTCGATCGCCATCCCGATAAATGTCCCGGTGGCAAACCCTGCACCGTAGGCGATGTAGCAGACGATATTGGTCAGGTTATTCATGACCTGGCCGATAGCCACAAGCCAGATGATCACCTCGAAAAAACCGATAACCGACGGGAGGTACTTGATCCCCTTGGACATGAAGATGACCCTGACGGTATCCATGCTCATATCGCAGATGCGGGCGCCGAAGATCAGGAGGGGCACGACTATGTACGTGAACAGGCCCGAGGAGAAGAATGGTTCGACCATGACACCGTCACCCCTTTATCGGGTGTATACCATGTACCTGTATTTCTCCGTGAACGTATCAATAATTGGCCCGTGACAGCAAAAGATGGAGGAATCCCCTGTGTTCAGGCAGGAACGCCAGCATGCGGGCTGTTTTTTGCCGGGCGCGGTGGACAGTCGGGATTTTACCAACAAAACCTTTATCTGATGGGACAGAAGAAATGCAGAGATAACCATATGCCGGAGGTGCATGCCCGATGCTCGCAGACCATATCTACCTGTCCCTGGTGATCCCGCAGGGGGAGCGTTTTATCCTGGCAGCCGGCCTTTTAGTCCTCGCCCTGATCATCTCGTACCTGATGGTAAAAGCCATCCTCCTCTCTGCGGAGACCGATTCGGATTCCTAACCGGCTTTCCCCATCCTGTTTTTGCTAAAAAAAGTTTAGGCGTAAGCCTGGAGCCGGCGGATATAGGCCCGGGCCCAGACGTACGCTACAACGCTCCCGAGGATATCTCCTGCAACCATCCCCCACCAGATCCCGTGCTCCCCATAGCCCAGTGCAATTCCGAGAAGCCAGGCGAAGAGCGCGATGAAAACCAGTTCGCGCAGGGCTGTTATGGCAAGCGAGGTCAGGCCCTTTCCCACACCCTGGAAAACCGAACCCGACATCATGCCCGGCGGGACGAACGGGTAAAAGAGGCACATGAGCCCGATAAATGCAGCAATCGTCGGGGCAAGGTACGCAGTTTCCGGCGAATAGGTAAAGACCGTGGCAATCTGCGATGAAAAGACCCACGTGATCGCGCTCGTGCACAGGGCAATTGCAAGCCCGAACAGGATCGAAAAGTTGTGGATGACCGGCAGCTTGTCGTAGTGACGTCCCCCGTATGCCGCTCCGGAAACCGAGACGACAGCCATTGCGATACCAACGAGCGGGATGATGGCAAACATTACCAGGCGCCAGCCGGCGGTGTAGACCGCGACTGCATCGGTCCCTGCGGTCATCACGAGCATCCCGTTTATCAGGATGGCAAGGATCGACATCATGAAAAATTCCGTGCTCGCCGGAAGCCCGACGCCGAGAACCCCGCGGATCGTTGCAGGGTCCCAGGCAAAACCCTTCCACGAGAGTGAGACATAGGTGTCCTTTTTGACAAAGAACCAGTACAGGAGCACGACGGCTACCATGACCTGCGAGATGATCATGCCCCATGCGGCACCGGCGATACCCATGCCCGCCCAGTAGATCAGGATCGGGTCGAGGATCATGTTGAGGATGGACGATGCGCCAAAGATATACATGGTCCGCTTCATATCCCCCTCGGCACGGAGGATGGAAGCGAGCATGCTCGTGACGAGGATGAGGATCGTCCCGGCAAAGACGACATTACCATAGTCAAGGGACAGTCCCAGGGTATCCCCGGCGCCAAACAGCATCAGGATGGGATCGGCAAAGAGGAGCAGGAGCACGGTCGTGACAACCGAGATCGCCACCATCAGGAGGAGTGAGTGGACGGCAGCCCTGTTTGCACCGGCATGGTCGTCAGCCCCGATCCTTCGTGCAATAAGCGATGTGGCACCGGCGCCAAGGCCATTCCCGAGGCCGACAAGCACCATAAAGAGGGGCGTAACAAAACCAACCGCGGCTAGCGCGTCCGGGCCCAGACCGGCCACCCAGATGGCATTGACGAGATTGTACGTGGACATCAGGAGCATGACAACGATCATGGGCCCCGAGAGTTTCACAATCGCCTTTTTGGGATCCCCGGTCAGCAGGGCAACGCCGAGGGTTGCAGGGCCGTTAAGGGGGCTTTTATTGTCCATGACAGGTTCGTGTTCGTCCGGCATCTAGTCCGCCTCCATTTTCTCTAACGTATTACGACAGTTCAGGGCGACAGATTCCGTCAGGAGCGAAAACTTTTCACGGTCAGCCGGGGAAAGGCAGGAACAGGCAAGTTCTTCCCATTCACGGTCGATCCGAAGGAGTTCCGGGGCTATTGCTTCGCCTTTTTTGGTAAGGAAGAGCCGGACAGCCCGCCGGTTCCCGGGATCGGTGATACGACGCACATAACCTGCCCCGACAAGTTTTGCAACGCTCCGGGCAACGGCTCCCTTATCAATGTGGAGATGCCGGGCCAGCGTGTCCTGCATTATATTCTGCCGTACAACGAGGGTAATGAGGACCGGGAACTGGCCCGCGGAAAGCCCGAACGGGCGGAGCCGCTCGTTGATGAGTACAAACTGTGTCCTGCTGATGATCGAGATCATAGCCCCGAGCGGCAGGCGGGGCGTGCAGGGTTCTGGATTATCTGGCACCTTATTTCATGCACAGCGAACAGGGATAAAGGTTGTCACGGCAACAATTTAAAAGAGGGGAGCTTAAAATCCCGTTCTTTGCCGAGGGGATCAGATATATTCCCGTAATCTGCGGGCAAGGGTGAGTTTCTGATTGATCTCGTTTTCTTTATCTAGCCGGATAGCATCGGCGATCTCATCGATGGGACGGGAAAGGCGGACTACGTTCTGGGGCCTGCCAATGGATTCGGTCTTCTCCAGCCGGGTGACGATCCAGTCCCGCTCCTTGAGGTACTGGAGCGCAATGCTCACTTCGGGCTGCCGCAGGTCTGCCCCGCGCTCGATATCACGAGAGGTCGCCTCGGGGGTATTTGCAAGGTATACGAGGACTTTTGAAACGGTCCGGGGGATCCCGATGCCGATGAGAAGTTTAACAAACGATTCTTCCTTCTCGGTGAAAACCTGAACTTTCCTGCCGGACAATTGTATCGTCTCTCCTTAACAAACTGGGTAAATTACACGTTACACCGGGAGCGGTATAAGTATTGTGATATAATGACGCCGGGGATTCAGGATATCCGCATAATCTTTACCTGGATCTTGTCGCCCTGCTTTTTGATCTCAACATTGATCTGCCTGTCCTTGTAGGCAACCTTGTGGATGCCATACTTGCCAGAGGCAATAAGCTTCTGGAGTTTTGCCATGTCGGCCCGGGGCATGCGCCGGAAATCGTCATCGACATAGACAATCGTTGTCATCGCTCATGTTCTCCTGGCGCCACGACCGGGTGACGCCCGTAAATTTACCATTAAACCCCGCAAGCGTATCAACTTTCCCGCGGTACATGCAGTATTTCTGCCGGTTCCCCGTATTCATCCCCGGTTTGTGGATTGAGCGGCATATGGGGGATTTTTTAAGGGAAGCATTAAATACCGTATCCCTGCATATCCCTATGTGATACTAGTATGAGCAGGGAGAAGATCAAGGTTCCAGGCAATGTGTATGAAGAGCTTGCCGCTCTCGAGCACGAGATACACTTTACGCTGGACACAACAGACACGGTAAAAAAGGCGGAAGACCGTGGATACATGGCAGCGGCAAACTGGATCCGGCAGAATGAAAATGCTTACAAGGTAGGATTCTCCTGGGGATTTGAACCCATGGCAGAGGAATCCCAGCCGATGATCCGCGATATACCGGAGAAGAGTGAGCCGGTCCAGAGGCGGACAATCAGCCACCCCCCGCCGATCCAGGCGACCCGGCCGGAGCCGCAGCCCATCCGCTCCCCGGCAAGGAAAACAACCGGTAAGTCCTCGTCAGGAAACAGCACCGGGATAATTGCCGGGATCAAGAAGTGGATCAACAAATATTTCTGATCTTTCTCCATCCTTTTTCCGACTGTCGGGATAAGGTAGCCTTTTTTCGTGATTCACAGGGTACCATGGGTTTATTCCTGCACTGACTGGTTATCCAGAATGCAGCATCCGGTATGCAGATGATACTGCACAAAGACTCATCTGGGACTGCCGGAAAATACTATATCGGGAATTACAATCGTTATGGCACGCGACCTCACAGAGAAGGATATAGACATCCTCAAAAAACTCGCCCCGGAATGCGGGGACCTCACCTGCGGGGGATCCGGGCACATGTTCCACGCGATCCTGCCGCCGGTCTCGAACCACTTTGCAGAGAATGCGGACGACTTTGCCGAACGGATTGGCCGGCTCTCGGACGAGGAACTCACGTATATCTCGGAGAGAATCCTTTCCGGTGAAGAGGGGCTCGGATGCGTAGCGGTGGAAGATGCCGAGGCGCTGGTAAAACTTATCCACGACCGGATCTCGCCGGAAATGGCTAAAAAGGTGATCGCAGCCTACGAGTCCGGCGGCGAATGCGAGCGGTAACCGGGAGAATTGGTTGTTAACGGTATGACAGACGATACGGCATCCCTGATTGCATCACTGGAATCCCCAACGGTAAAAACCCGGAGGGAGGCGGTTCTCCGGCTGGGGAAATCCGGCAGTCCCGATGCAGTCGGGCCGCTCATTCGGATGCTTTCCGACAAACATCGGGCCGTCCGTACCGAAGCTGCGGCAGCACTTGGGAAGCTGGACGACGACCGGGCAGTCCCGGCCCTCATCAAAGCCCTCGCCGACAGCGATCCGGATGTGCGGGCCGGGGCAGTTTCTTCTCTCGGGCGGCTGAAGGACCGGCGGGCCACCCTCCCAATCGCCCGTTGCCTGGAAGATAAGGACGACCGGATCCGGGCCGGGGCGGCAGAGGTTCTCGGGAAACTGGGCGATCCCCGTGCTGCAGGTCCGCTTGAACGGGTAGCACAAAACGATCCGTTCTCCGATGTCAGGGATGCCGCAAAACGGGCCCTCGCACGGATCCGTAAAAGAGCCTGAAACCGGTTCATCACGGGATCTGCGGCTATGAAAAGCAAACTACCCGTTTTACCGCTCGGATCCCCAAGGTATTTTTATTATTGCCGACATATGTGGGGCACAAATACCTATACTACCTGTTGAGGAATACGGGGAATATTATGCCGGGGATCATCGAAGCCGACGACCTGACCAAGGCCTATAACGACACGGTCGCTGTAAACCACATCCGGTTTTCGGTGAGAAAGGGCGAGGTCTTCGGGATGCTCGGGCCAAACGGTGCCGGGAAGACGACCACCATGAGGATGATCGAGTGCGTCTCTCCACGGACTTCGGGAACGCTTACAGTCTTTGGTCTCGACCCGGAGAAAAATCCCGCAGAGATCAAGCAGAGGATCGGAATAGTCCCGCAGGAATCAAACCTCGATCCGGACTTCTCATGCGAGGGGAACCTGCTCACCTATGCCCGGTATTTCGACATACCACCGGAAGAAGCCAAAAAACGGGCGGAGTCGCTCCTCGAGTTTGTCGCCCTCACGGAAAAACGGGATGTCTCCGTTGACAAGCTCTCCGGGGGCATGAAGCGGCGGCTCATCCTCGCCCGGGCGCTCATCAATATCCCCGATCTCCTTATCCTTGACGAGCCCACGATAGGTCTCGACCCCCAGGCCCGGCACCTAATCTGGGAACGGCTCCGCCACCTCAGGGCCGAGGGAAAGACCATCGTGCTTACTACCCACTATCTCGACGAAGCTGCCCGGCTCTGCGACCGGCTCGTGATCATGGATAACGGGGTGTTCCTTGCCGAAGGCTCTCCCGCCGGGCTTGTGCAGGAATATGCAGGGAGCGGGATCGTGGAAGCGGATAACACACCCGAGGTCGTTGCCAGTCTTGAAAGCGCCGGCATCCCCTACGAGATCGCTGGCGACCAGGTACAGGTTACCACAGGAGATCCGCGGGAAGTGGCAAAAATCCTGCTCGACCGGTGCCACTCCAGCCGGGTGATCACCCGGCCGGCAACGCTCGAAGATGTGTTTTTAAAACTGACCGGGAGGAACCTGCGTGAGTAAGATGCCGTCTCATTTCTCGTTTCCCCGGGTCAGCTGGCGTGCGGTCACTGTCTGGAGACGCAACCTTGATGTTTTCTGCAAGACATGGAAGGTGAACTTCTTCCCACCGTTCATCGAAGCCCTGCTGTACCTTTTTGCTATCGGCCTTGGAATCGGCTCCTATGTGGGGCTGATGGACGGCGTGCCGTATGTCGTTTACATCGCACCGGCGATCCTCGCCATCTCTGCGATGAACTCCGCGTTTTTCGAGTGCACCTACGGTTCGTACGTGCGGATGTACTACCAGAAGAGTTTCGATGCCATCATCGCAACGCCGCTCTCGATCGAGGATGTGATCGCCGGCGAACTCCTCTGGGGAGCGACCAGAAGTGTTATTTCGGTCTCGATCATGCTCCCGGTGCTTGTCGCGTTCGGCGTGGTCTCGCTCCCCTTCTCGATCCTTGCCGTCCCGCTCGCGTTTGTCGCCGGGCTCATGTTTGCAGGGATCGCAATGTGTTTTACTGCGGTCACCCCGGGCATCGACACGCTCAATTACCCATCGTTTCTCTTCATCACGCCCATGATGCTCTTTTCGGGGACGTTCTTCCCCCTTTCGGTCATGCCCGAAGCCCTCCAGTACATCGCTTTAGCAGTCTTTCCCCTCACCCACCTGGTACTGCTCATGAGGATGGCCACGCTGGCTGCTATCGGACCACTCATCCTGCCCAGTATCCTCTGGATCCTGGCCGCTACCGTGTTCTTCTGGGCAGTCTCCATCAACCTGATGCGGCGCCGGCTGATTGTGTAAACCGGGTTACCGGGCACCGGCCCGTCCCTTCTTTCTTACCAGTACCGGGTATCCCGCTACAGCATCCGGATATCCCTCCGCAGAGGCCATATCACCTGTTCCGGGCTGCACTTCACTACCGTCAGATCGGAGCGCCGCATCGAGCATCCCTACCTCGCATTCCAGATCCCCGAGGGAAAAATCCTTTTTTAGTTCGCAGAGGAGGATCCCAATCTCCTGCCGGAGAGATGGCGGGGTAAGATCAAAGAGACTGCCCATCCCCATCGCGTGGAAACTGACTGCCGTCCGGTACACTTCGATATAGGAGACAAGATCGCGATAGAGCTCTTCCCGGTACGCCCGACTGCCTTCGAGATCCGGTGCTGCAAGCTCCCGGGTGATGAGGTCGTACTCTCTATGGAATTCCTCCGGCAGAGTCATTCCTGCTGCAACGGCTTCCCCGAATGCGGCACGCAGGGGATACTGTTCGAAATACGGGGCGCCGGCCCGGTAGCGTCCGAAACTGCTGCGTTCCCGGGCGTGGCTGCGGGTTTCTAAAACGGCAGTACCATAGCGGTGCAGAAGGGACCGGATATCATCGTATTTTTGGGATTCCATGGGGATTACTCGAAGGGTTCTTATGAGCCGGGTAAAACGGGATTATCTGGCTGAAAAGGAAAATTCCTTCAGATATTGCCGGGCGTCCCATATATACTTTTGACATCCCCGACACGGCAGAAGTATCGGTGTGCAGATCAAAAGAACTACTATCAATCGCGAAAAAAAAGGTGAAGATATCGCTATGAAAAATTTCCGCCAGCTGGTCTTTTTCTACCTCATCACCCTTGCCGGCCTCCTCTGGGCAGTATTCCTCCTCATGGACACGGAATGGCTCTTCCCGGCACTTGCAATGGCCGGCCTTATTATCGCCACCAATATTATCGTCCTTATCCTCTGGTTTAAGAGTTAGCCGGCTTCAAACGGGTTATCCTGAGCACGACCAGTTTTTCCCCTTCCACAGTATCCTGTGCAACTTCCCTGCAGGAATAGCCGGAGCGCTCGAAGAGGCCGCAGACCTCCGCGATACCGGTGAGTTCGGAGACAAGGAGCAAAATCCTCCCGTCTGGGGCAAGCACGCTGCCAACTGCGGAGGCAAACTGATTTATCACGTCCCGGCCGGTCGCCCCGCCATCGAGCGCGTACTCCAGCCAGTCATCGATCCGCTCCTCCGGCTGTGTCGGGAGATACGGGGGGTTGAAGAGGATTAGATCGAACCTGCCCCGGAGGCCGGAGAAAAGGTCGCACCGGACCACATCGATACCCTGTCGCCGGGCGCAGAACACTGCATGCGGGTTGATGTCTGTCGCTACGATATCGCAGTCCTGCACGAGCGCCGCTGCGATCCGGCCGGAACCGGTCCCGATCTCAAGCACCCGGTCGCCGGACCGCACTTCCGCTTGTGCCGCACCGAGGAGCAGGAGGGTATCAGCCTCGGGCTGGTACACCTGTGCAGGGTCATAGGACATAGGTAATGAGTGTGGGACAAACAAGGGGAAAAAGATCGCCCGTCCCGACGGCAGGAGAACGGACAGCGGCGCAAAAATGACCCGGTTATAATAAACTCACCGGCAGTATATGAGGGGAAGATGCAGTATTGTTACCCCATTTGTCCCGTACCCCGGGAACAGCAGGAAAATCGTCAGGAAAAATGAGCGCAAAACGGGATCTCAAAAGGGATCCAAAGAATCGGAAAACCCGGAAAAAACCAAACAATCCCCGACGAGCGGGATCTTAAAAAAAATCCAAAAAAATCCAAAAATTACTCGAAATTCGCTATCGTTGCAAAGTCTTCCAGGTAGAGTTCTTCCGGCCTGCTTTTGAGGATCTCCTCCGGGAGAGCGGCAATGACCCGCTCTGTCCATTCACAATCAAGGATTCCCGACGACCCTTTGAGGCAGTTCCTCACCGTCTTTCTCCGGTGGGTGAAAAGTGCCAGGACGACCGCAGCATACCGCTTTTTATCGTTAACCCAGAAGATTGGCGGCCTGGGCACGATCTTGACCACCATCGAGTGGACCTGGGGTTTTGGCGAGAAGCAGCCGGGCGGGAGCGTGAAGCACCGCTGGACGGTCGCATATGTCTGGACCATGATGGAGAGCCGTCCGCAGTCTTTTGTCCCTGCCGGGGCTGCCATGCGCTCGGCAAACTCCTGCTGGTACATCAGGACTGCTACCTTAAACCCCGTATCAAGGAGCCGGAAGGTAATCTTCGAGGATGCTGAGTACGGAAGGTTCGAAACCACCATCTCAAAAGGAGGGAGGGGGCATTTCGTGGCGTCCCCGTGGGTTACGGTCAGCCGGCCCTCCGTAATTTCTGGAGAGAAACGTTCGGCAAGCTCGTCGCAGAGCATCCCGTCAAGTTCCACCGCGTGGACGGTTGCCCCCCGGTCGAGCAGGGCCCGGGTCAGGGCACCGTTCCCCGGCCCGATCTCAAGTACGACCTTTCCTTTGACATCCTCAGTATCCGCTATCCTTCCAATCGCGTTCTTATCGATAAGGAAGTGCTGGTCGTGGCGGGCTTTCATTTCGTGGTGAAAAGGTGGTACTTGACGTCCTTGTCCTGCAGTTCCTCAAGGATCCGGGCCTCGATCATCTTCTCCGGGTGCGGGAGCGATTTGATCCGGGTGGAAATATCGGCAAAGCTCCCGAAGGGCTTCCTGGTCCGGGACTCGAGTACTTCCCACATCAGTTTCTTCCCGATGCCCGGGAGGAGGTGGAGCATGTGGAGTTTCGGGGTGATCGAGATCGCCTTGTTAAAGAACGTAACAAAGTCCGGCTCGCGGTCTTTTACGATCTGCTCGATCATAAAGGGCAGCTCGCCTTTCGCCGTGGGCGTCAGCTCGTCGTAACTGATCCTGCGCTTCACCCGTTCGATCTTATCCCGCTCGGAATCGCCGATATAGACCTTATCGTGGAGGTCGATAATAACGCCCGGTTTCGGGATAAGTTCGAGAAGCTTGAATTGCTCTACTCCGATTGCCTGAATGACCGGCTCACGCTTGAACTGGGGTCGCGGATCGTCCATGTGCCCTTTCATGAGCATATCCAGTACGATCGCGTTGACCTCTTTTTTTTCGGCCTTCATGATATGCACTCCTTAAAAGTGCGCCATGACCAGGTCAATAATAGAGTCTATCTCTGCCGGTTCGAGCGTATACCGCTCTTTTGCAAAGATCGCCCGCACCTCATCGCGGCTCTTGGGCATGATATTTGCAATGCGGTAGGCGATCTCCGGCTTCATCTTCTCAAGCTTCAGGAGCTTGTCCACGAGTTCCTTCGATTTCTCGGGCGTTGTCTTAGAAAGCTGATTGGCATGATCCATGCTGCGCCGGAATTCGTATGACATCTCCTTTTCCGCAGCGATCCGTTCTGCTTCCACGCCCAAAAGAGCTGCGCGGAGCTCGGGAAGTGTAACCTTTTCTTCGCTAAGTATAGCCTTTACTTTCATGCCAATCACCTAAACAATGGAATTTACTTTTGTGCTTTTAGATGTTGCGGTCTGGCAATAACGGTCTTTTCCGCATTGCCGTCGTGAATGGAAAGCATCCATGCACGGCCGCGTTTACCGATCACGGTGCCGGTAAGGCCGTGGAACCTGCGGTGGGGCATTCCCTTCTGGACGCTCGTGTTCACTACGATGTGAACCTTGTCCCCGACTTCGAACTGCTGGATCACGGAGGTGACCGGCGGCAGCCCGCGCTGTCTTAATTCCTTCTTGAACTTGTACCTTGTTTTCTTTCTGGGTCCGTTGTGGTGTGCCATAACTATTCTCCCTCCAGTGGTCCTTCTACCTCCACGACATCAAGACTCTTGACTCGTGCAGGCCGCTTCAGGATCTCGGCAAGACTCGGGATGGTCCTTCCCTGATCGCCTGATATGAGTTCTTTGATGTAGAGGCCGGCTTCGCCGAGGACTTCAAGGATGAACTTTCCGTCCTGTTCCCCCACGCACTCAATACCGAGGACTTTACGCTCCCGGATCTTATCTGCTCTCCGGTGGGCGACCCGTTCGGGCGTGCGCTGGTGTATTGTGACGCCCGATAAGGTTTTCAGGGCATTTGCAAGCGTTTCCGCTGATATTTGCCCCTCAACCTCGACCAGGATCCTGTATTTTTTATGCGCTTTGCTTGATTTAAGGGTTTCCACCTCCGCACGGTCGCTCCAGTGCGAAAGCGCGACAGAAACACGGCCGCCGGCCGATTCGTTGATCGCCGCTTCGAGGGCGGCAAGCTCCACGGTCCGTTTTTTCGGGGCATCGACTTCGAGGATGAACGGCCGGCCGGTGCCGATGCAGCGGGCATCGATATCTTCCCTGCCCGCCCCATGCAGCACGGCATTTTCCGCACAGAACGCCTCGATAACCGGCCGACCGATCAGTTCCTCCACGGAGTCCAGGTACTGCTTGCCGGTATAGTTGCACTTCTCGCAGCCAGCCCCGCGGCAGGCCCGGCAGGGCCAGTGAGTCTGCGGGATGCCCCGCTCGAACTTCTGGTATCTCCCGTAGAAGAAGATCGCGTTGACCAGGACTTCCACGTCCCCGGTTGACGGATCCAAGAGAACGGTGACATCGGGTTTCTTGAAATCAACCGTTTTGCCCGTGATGGCGGAGACTGCTTTCCCCACCTCCCGGTTCACCTCGGACTTGAAGGGTTCCGGGTCGGTAAGGGCAAGATCGCTCCAGACCATCTCCTCGTTTTCGGCAACAAGGGGCGGGACCCGGCAGCCTACGAGGAAGGTAGCGTATTCGTATCCTTCGAGCGCTTTCGCGACCTTTTGCGCCCACTCCGGGACCGCATCAAAGAAGTTCCCGCAGATCCAGCAGGCGCCGGAAAACTTCTCGTACGGAATATTCAGTTCGAGTGCCCGGGCTATCCGGAGCCCCCGGCCCCGCTCATCATCCGTGAGCCCGTGCGAGCGCTTCCCGAAGAACCGCCCGAGGCAGTGATCGCAGCATTCGCCATAGGCAAGGATCTTTTCGACCTGTTCGTTTAGTGCCATCCGTTCTTCCTCCGGTCGATCTCGTTTGAGATCACCGTAATCGTGTGATCGGCATGCAGGCAGACCGGCCCGACCGAGTACCGGGCAGCGTCTTTTATGAGCGCTTCCTCGGCCCCCGTAAAGTTCTGGTGGTCGGAGAGCAAAAACGCCTCCGGCATCTCCTGCACCGTCCGTATATCGGTCCCCTTCTCGTCCAGAACCGCGAACGGGTGCTCGGCAAGAAGCCGGTCAAGCCCGCCGTTTCTCACGAAAACCCCCGGTGCTGCCTCGCGGAACTCGCTCCCGCAGGGAATTGAGAGCGCTTTTTTGATGAGCGCCCCGGCGCTCCGTTCATCGGGCGAGAGCGACCGGATCTCATTCCCGGCAAAACGAACCGTCTTTGGCCCTTTCGGCCCCCCGAGGAGGATTAGGAAACACTCCACGTCCCTCCGCAGATCGTGCGAGAGGAAGAGCGTGGCGTTCACACACCGGCAGAGCACGTCCATGCGCCCTGCCCCGGGGAGATCGTTTAAGGAGAAATCCCCGTCCGTGCGGGCAAGGTGCCCGACAACCGCAAACGAGGTCATCTTACTGCATTCCCGAGAAGCGCTTCATTAAGCGCTGCATATTGAATTTCCCGCCGCTCCCCATGCCTTTGAGGCCCTTGAGGGTCTTGTGCATCATTTTGTAGTATTTCAGAAGTTCCCGCACTTCCTCGGGAGCGCCACCGGCGCCCCGGGCGATCCGCTGCATCCGGGAACTGTTGATGATGCCCGGATCGTCGAGCTCCTTTGGGGTCATCGAGTCCATGATGATCCGGTACCGGACCATCTTCGTGCTCGTCACATCGTAGACTCCCTCGGGCAGGTTCATGTTCCCCATCGGGAGCATGTTCATGATCTGCTTTAACGGGCCCATCTTGTTCAGGGCTTCGAGCTGCTTGTACATGTCGCGGAGGGTGAACTGGCCCTTCATCATCGCTTCCATGTCCACCTCTTCACCTATCTGGGCTTCCTGGACCTTCTCATAGAGCGCCTGGAGGTCGCCCATCCCGAGGAGCCGGGAGATGAAACCGTTTGCATCGAATCGTTCGAGGTTCTCGATCGTCTCGCCTGCACCGATAAAGACGATACCGCTCTTTGTCTCGGCAACGGCAGAAAGGGCGCCGCCGCCTTTTGCGGTCCCGTCCATCTTGGTGATGATCACGCCGTCAATCCCGATCGCTTCATGGAACCGTTTCGCCTGCTCGCTTGCCTGCTGGCCGAGCGCAGCGTCGATCACGAGCCAGCGGTGGTTGGCTTTGGTGATCTTGTTTAAGTCGATAATCTCCTGAATGAGGTCGGGTTCGAGAGCGTGGCGCCCTTGTGTATCGACAATGATGACTTCCAGGTCCTTAAGCGCGACAAGCCCTTCGGTCGTGATCTTCCGGGCATCGGTTGCCTTCGGGTCACCGTAGCAGGGCACATTCACCTTCGCACAGAGCGTTGCGATCTGGTCGTAGGCACCGGGCCGGAACGTATCCGCACAGATGACACCGACCTTCATGCCCTTCTTCTGGAAGTAACGGGCGATCTTTGCCGTGGTCGTGGTCTTGCCGCTCCCCTGGAGGCCGGCCATCAAAATGACCTGCGGTTCGAGTTTTAAGTCGGAAGTCGCGTATACGAGCCGGACGAGCTCCTGGTACACGATCCGGAGCACGTGTTCCCGGACATTGGTGTTTTTCGGAACCTCTTCGTCAAGCGACCGGGTCCGGATGGCTTTTGAGAGCTCCATCACGAGCTTGACGTTCACGTCTGCCGCAAGGAGCGCCCGCTGGAGGTTTTTCACCAGTTCGTCGACAGCAGCACGGTCGACGACTGCCTTGCCGGCGAGTTTCTTTAAGGCGTCCTTGAGCGAGTTGGAAAGCGTGTCCATCATGATAATTTAGCTCCCGAGAAGTTCCTCAACCACTGCATCGGGGTCAAAGGGCATGATATCCTCGTAGGCCTGGCCGGTCCCCAAAAAGAGCAGGGGTTTTCCGATTGTATGGGCGATCGATATCGCCGCCCCGCCCCGGGAGTCCATGTCGGCCTTGGTGAGCACGATCGCATCGGCACCGACCGTCCGGTCAAACTCCGCTGCCCGGACAACCGCGTCGTTTCCTGCCACCGCCTCGTCAACGTATACAATGAGGTCGGGCTTCATCACGCGCCGGATCTTGTCGAGCTGGCTCATGAGGTTCGACTTGGTGTGGAACCTGCCTGCGGTATCGGCAAGCACCACATCGGTCTTGTGGGCGATTGCGTACTGCACGGTATCGAAGAGCACCGCAGAGGGATCGGCGCCGGTCTGGTGCTCGATCACCTTGATACCGAGCCGTTCGGCATGCACGCCGATCTGCTCGATGGCACCGGCCCGGAACGTATCGCCGGCCCCGATCACGACCGAGAATCCCTGCTTCTTGAGATAGGCCCCGATCTTTGCAACGGTCGTGGTCTTTCCCGTGCCGTTGACACCGGTAAAGAGTATCTTGACCGGCCGCTCGTGGCTTTTGATATACGCCGTGAGGTCAAAGCCCTTGCCGAGCACGTTTAACAGTGCAGACTTAAGGGCACCGACCACGAGAGAATCAACCGACTCCCCGATCTTGCGGTGCTTCCCGACAAGGCTCTTTCTCACGTCCGCGATAATCGCATCGGTTACCGGGAGAGCAACATCGCTTTCGAGAAGCGTCATCTCCAGCTCTTCGAGCGCTTCGGCAACGTCCTTATCAGAGACCACGAGCTCGCGGTCGATGATCAGGAGCCTGACCTTGTCGGTAAATGTGGGTCCTGCCTGTGCAGGAGCGGTACCGGCCGGGGCGGGTGAAGGTGTTGCCACCGGGGTCGATTGTCCGGCTGCTGCCGGTGCCTGGGCTGTTGCTGCCGCCCCGATGCTGCCGCCAAGCCGGTTCCGTGCGGCCTGCAGCCGTTCTTTAAGCCCGGTAAACATGAAACTGAAAATTCCTATGGGGGGTTATTCTTCGTCCTCGTCGTGATCGTGCTTGTGATCGTGGGTATGGACATGGCCGGCCGGGGCGCCGGCAACAGCCTGCGCCTGGGCATAGCCCTGCTCGAGACGCTTTGCTATCTCGTTCATCTGGTTGCGGAGCTTGTCGAGCGCCTCTGCCACCTTCTTCTGGGAGGCTTCGAGCTCGGTGATCCGGTCTTTTAAGTATTCGACCGCTGCCGCGTTGGGCTTCTCGACAATCACATCGGATCCGATATTAAGGAGAACCTTGTCGGGCTCGACAATCTTTGCCCGGAGGCTCGCCCCGCCGCCGATCTGGAGGAGGACCGTGCCGTCCCCACCTTCCACAAGCGCCTGGAGCGACTCGATGGCGGCAAGCGCCTCCATACGGCCGTTATCCATGAGCTCGAGCTGGTTTGCGAAGACCTCGGCCTGCTGGCCGTATTCTTTCAAGTAATACTGAAGCGTCTCGGCTTCACGCTGATCCATGGGTTGTGCTGCTGCCATGTAACCGTACCCCGGTAATGTCACAGATCATTGGATCTGACTCTTGATATGTTTGTCCGTTTGCGTGCATAAAAAGACCACGCGTTGAAATCGGGGGGAATACCAAAAAAGGAACCGGGGTGCCCGGGAGCAGGAACGATGCCCCTCACAGCCGGACGACCCGGTCTTTCCAGACCGCCGGGTAGGTATCGGTGATATTGATGTAAGCCGGGCGCTGTGCCGGTATGGTCCCGTTGATGAATACCCCGAGATGGCAATACTTGTGGGCGTCAGGCGGGGCGGGAAGCTCGCTCTCGTAATCGTGCCAGAGAGAAACGAACGTATCCCGGGGCACGGAGAGGCGCGAACCGATAACGGCCGGGTCTTCGAGATACACGTTTTGGCCATCGAGCCCGATAACCACCATGTAGTGGCCGGTTTCCCAGGTATCGTCCCAGCTCTTGTTCGCGTCACGGAACCGCTGCCCGTCGATGATGACCGGGACGCCCTGTTCGAGCGAGGCCCGTACCTCGTCGAGTGTTACATTCTCGCGCCACTGTGCAGAGAAGCCGAGTTTTGCCGAGGCATTGACCATGTCCCAGGGATACGTCCCGTGGGTGGGGGTGGTGTTGAGAAGTGCGATCAGGTCGGATTCAAACGAGCTGATCCCGTAATACCCAAGGACGGCCCGAAACGACCCCGCCCCGCACGACCAGGTCTGGGACTGCATGACATCGGGGACACCGGTGAGCATGACGGCATCTGCACCGGGGCCCGGGGCACCGGATGAGGGGAGCGGCGGGTTGAGGACCACCATGATCCCTGCTGCGAGCAGGACAAAGACGACAACGGCAATAAAAAGGCCGGCATGAGAATGTTCCATGCCTTTAGAGTAGGATGAAGAGGCTTATGAGTATTGCAGCAACGTTCTCGTGCTTTGGAGGAGAAACCACAACCCTCATCATATCGCGGAAAAAACCTCCCTCTCATGAGCGAACCCGCCACAGGTACCGCCCGATCCGGCTATACCCTGCTGATTTTGTCGATCTCGCTTGCCACTTTTATGGCGGCCCTTGACGGCACGATTGTAAACATCGCCCTCCCGACCATCTCGGAGGCGTTCAATGTCTCGACAACGACCGTGAGCTGGGTGGCGACGGCCTACCTGCTCGTGATGGCCGGCTGCGTGCTTGTCTTTGGCAAAGTCTCGGATATCATCGGGTTTAAGCGGGTGTTCCTGGCCGGGTTTGTCATCTTTACCCTCGGCTCGTTTGCCTGCGGGCTCCTGCCCGAGCTCTTAAACTCTCTCGGGATCCTGGTTGCATCCCGGATGTTCCAGGCTATCGGCGGGGCGATGATCACTGCAATCGGGCCTGCCATGGTCACGGCCTTTATCCCGATGGACCGGAAGGGAAAGGCCATGGGGATCGTGATGACCCTTGCCGCTCTCGGGACAGCGCTCGGGCCAACCATCGGCGGGGTGCTCGTCCAGTACCTGTCGTGGCACTGGATCTTTTTCATCAATGTGCCGATCGGGATCGTTGCGGTCATTTTAGGGGCAAAGGTGATCCCGAAATCCGGGAGCGGAGGGAACCTTGCCGGCTTCGACCGGACCGGCGCTCTGCTCGCCTTTACCGGCCTTGCCTCCCTGCTCTTTGTGGTCTCGGAAGGCGAGAGTATGGGCTGGACCTCGCCGATCATCCTCGGACTCTCGGTGCTTACGATCCTCCTCTTATCGGCATTCGTGTGGCAGGAAAGCCGGGCGGGCGATCCGCTCCTTGACCTCTCGCTCTTTAAGAACAAGAATTTCCTTGCCATAAACCTCCTGCTCTCGCTCGTCTTTTTCAGCTACGCTGGGATCAACTACCTCCTGCCATTCTACCTCAAATACATCCGCGGTATCGACACCTCGACTGCGGGGCTTATCCTGACGGCACTTTCGGTTGCGATGATGATCGCCGGGTTCCTCTCCGGCATGCTCTTTAACCGGGTGGGCCCAAAAAAGCTCTGTATCGCAGCAGGGCTCCTCCTTGTCGCGGGTTACTTCTGCATTATGCGGCTTCATGTCGATACTGCGCTCGTGTACGTGGTGGGCTGCCTGGTGTTGATCGGGCTTGGCCTCGGGTTCATGGTAACACCGGCCTCGAACCTTATCATGAATGCGGTGGCTAAAACAAAGCAGGGAATGGTTTCCAGCCTCACGAGCCTCGAACGGTTCGCCCCGCTCACCCTTGGGATCGCTGTCTTCAACATGATCTTCTTGTGGGGGATTGCCACGATTGCGGCAAACCACGATGTGACCCGGCTGTCGCCGGCCGATATCCAGAAGACGGTGATCTCGGCAGGCTTTGACCTCGCATTCTTCGGCTCGTTTGTGCTGGGGATTATCATCCTTATTCTTGCCCTCGTGATCCGGCAGGAGATCCACCCGGACAACCTCGGGAAGGAGGATGAGATGGGACCGGGGATGATCTGACCGTGCCTGAACTCCCAGCAGCAGCCCCGCATGAGAAGACCGGGACCATCCCGGTGAGCGGCGGGAACATCTGGTACCGGATCTGCGGTACTGACCGTCCGGGGACCCCGCTCCTCGTCCTCCACGACGGCCCGGGTGTACCGCACGATTACCTGACCCCGCTCGCAGCACTGGCCGATACCCGGCCGGTAGTCTTCTACGACCAGCTGGGCTGCGGGAACTCGGACAAGGTATCGGGCACATCGCTTCTTACTGTGGAACGTTTCGCAGAAGAGGTCGGGGAAGTCCGGGCGTCCAGCGGATAACAAAAGGAGGCCGGCAGGGGCATGACAGCACCCCTGCCGTGTTTTTATTTTACCACTCCATGTGGTCGAGGACCCGGTCCCAGATTACCATGAGGCCGGGGATGATGACATATGCCAGGAGCCCTGCACCGAGAAAGGCGAGAGTGATGGCAACTTCGGTTTCCATAATGGATCTCCTGCATTTTATGCGAGCTCGGGAACCGTGTCGGCCCAGGTCTCTACCTTGGTCCGGATCGCGTCGTCCTCGTACGAGGTGAGGTTTACCTTGTCGCGTGAGAGCGTGATCTGGTAGATCTCGCCGTTTGGGTCGTGGCACTTGAGAGTCGCCGCGTAGGTCTCGGTGTCGGAGTCACGGGCAGGGATGCCGCCATGGGCCGTGGCAAGCGCGGTGTCGGCGAGGAGCGCCGATGCGCCGGCGTTGAACCCGGCAACGGTATTGAACTTTTCAGAGTTGCTGCCAACGACTTTTGCCTCGTTGTCCTGGAAGTTGATCTTTACCACGTACGCTTCCTTTGTCTTCTCGACCGGCGCGTGGGTCACTCCTCCGCTGATGTACGAGACGCAGGCAAACGGATTGTTGCTGATGACGGCATTGACAATCGATGTGAATGTCGCGACGTCCTCGATTGGCTGTGCAAGCGTTCGTGTTGCGGACTTTACTGCGGTGTTCTGGATGAAATCTCCCATACTTGTATCACTCCTTTTTCGTGTGATGGTGTTCGGAAATACCCGGCAACGAAGTCCGCCCGGTTCGGCCGGCAATTGTGCCGCCGTTTTGCCCGGGTGCAAACAATCCTCCGGACTGTTTTTTGTCCCGGGCATTTTTGGCTGACACGCCGGCCGCACCTGAGGCAGACCGTGTACCGGTATTTCCGGCGGGAGCCGGGGGATGTCCCGCTCCCTTCTTTGTTCGTTTTTCATTCCTGTCTTGAGGGGCCCCTTTGACATACTATTATAGGTGTTAAGAGGGGAAGTGCTTTGATTATGAAATTATTTTTCGGGAAAAACGGGGAATTTTATGGGCCGAATGGATTATCCGGGCTCGTTAAGGGATTTTTTGAAGGAACAAAAATGTTCCTTAGGGAGTCGTTTAAACCGGTGTCAGCCAGTATCCGGTGTCCGGACCGGTTTCATCCCTTCTTTTGGATCGCTTCATAGACCGTTCGTGCCGATGCAACGACCGTTCCGGCAGATTCTGCATCGTAAATACCTTAGGACTTACGTAATCTCGCGAACATAGTACGAGGTGCGGCAATTCCTGCCGAGAACTGTGAGGATCCAGTAGGAAGGCGTTTCAAGGATGTTCAAATTTTTGAACAACGTTATTTAACCGGTTAGGGGATCTAACGGTTGAAAGGAGAGGCCATGGGTGAATATCTGCCATTCCCCTGTGAAATCATCGGATATCCTACCGGAGTCCCAGATCTTCATTCTGCCGGACCCCACCTACGGGAGCACCACCCCCCAAAATTGCGGCCAACAGAAGAGTGCTATTAGGTGCATTTTCCTCCGACGGTAAAATTCGGTTTTTGCCCGAATTCCTGCGTGTTTTGAACTGTTGAGTGCGTGTTTTGGCAATATTGGGGATAATCGGGGCTCGTACAGGGCCCGGAATAGTGTATCTCTCCCATGACCCGATCGATATCCCCGCAAGGCGGTCATCTCCGTCGTGAAATCTCCCGGATGCCCTCAGGAACCTCATACCCCCCTTCTGCCGGACCACACCTACGGGAGCACCACCCCCTAAAATTACGGCCACAGGAACAGTGCTATTAGCTGCATTTTTCTCCGACGTGAAAGTTCAGTTTTTGCCTGAATTCGTGCGTGTTTTGCATGGATGAGTGCGTGTTTAGGCATTTTGGGGGGCATTCGGGGCCTATACGGGGCCCGGAATACCCTGGGTCCCGGACCCTGCCTGCCCCTTCTGGACACTATCCTTCGGCACCTCCCCCTCGGATGCGGTCGGGCGGACCTGCCGCTTTTTCCGTCGTTTCCCGGATTCCTCCGTGAGGGGCGAGCCATCGGCAGCGAGTTCAACGAGCGCAGTTTCATTGACCCGGAAGAAACGCAGGTGCCCGGCCCGGTTGTACCACCAGATCTCCCGCGAGACCGGATCGCCGCAGGGCAGCTGCCGTACCTCGCCGATCAGATCGCCGAATCCGGCTTCAAGATCCGAAAGGGAGGCGCGGAGCCGTTGTATCCTCCGGATCGTGACCGCATAAAAAATTCCCGGGCCAGCAATCACCAGATCGAGCAGGGTATTCTGTCCCGGCTCGATCATGTGGACAACACCCCGACGTTTCGCTACCGGCTCCGCGAGCTTCCGGCCCTGGTCCGGGTGCCGGCCCCGGCTCACAGCCTCCCGCCCCCGCGTGCCCGTTCGGACTGGAATTCACGGTTTATCGGCCGGGTCCGGATGCTGACCGTGTAAAAATGCCGATGTGTCCGGGTCACCGCCACCCTCTCCAGATCTTCCCCGAACTGCCGGATCCGCTGGAGGATCACGTGCGGGATTAAGAAGAGCGGCACGTCGGCTAAGACTTCTGCCGGTCTCCGGGGCATCAGGGCCGCCCCTGTTCTTCGATCCAGAGAAGCCTCCGGCCCTGCCGGTCGATCTTTTTGTCCAGCCGCACGCTGATGGGTTCCAGTCCGCCGGTCAATGGAAATGCCGGGTCGCCGTACCACAGAGCCGGGTCTTCGGTTGTGCCCGGTGCGCTCGTTTGCCGGGCCGCCGGCCCGGTCCTCCGGCGCGGTTCCCGGGTAAAGAACGCACCGGGGCCGCTCGCCCCCCAGTCCCGGATTTTTGCGTTGCATACGGCGCCTGCCGCTGCTGCCCCCAGGCATTCATATCCGATACCGGCCCTGCCGGACGATATCTCGTCCACAACGGCCACTTCCCCGCAGTTCACTGCTGATACTTCCATAAATTTTTCACCTTTCCCTTGATTGTTGCTCGAAACCTCCAGCCATTTTTCCGGTATCAGAACCCTTCTGTCCCGGTACCGCACGAAAAAACCCGTTTAACGCCGGATCCGGGGAAAGATGCATCTCGTGAACGTGATCTTCTGCTTGTTTGCGAAGCGGACGGCAGGCTCATGCACCGTTACACCATTCGCAAATTTTCCTGATATCAGCGCCCGGACCGGCGGTTACCGTTGTATTACAAAAACAGCAGGCGCTGACATCCCGGCCCGGGCACCCGCAGACTGTACCCCGGAACCGGTGGTCACGGCAGGGCTGCTCCTGACAGGAGCGATGCCGCTGCCGAAGATGTCGAAGAACCCGAACATGCCGCATACGAGTGTCATCTCGATGTAGCAGAACTGCGCGAGGCGGCGGGCAAGCTTCTTTTCGCAGCCGAGCCTGCCAAATTTCTCCGCCGTCCGTGTGCAGAAATCGCGGGTCATTTCGCTTAATTTTAAAATGATATAATTGGTTATATGCTCTCCGGTAGATTCGAAAAATTTGGGAGTTATTGGGGGAATTGGCGGGAAATATGGGCCCGGATAGGTATACCCCGGAGGTTAGATGAATAAGAGGCGCGAAAAGGAGGGAGGGAACAGGGAAATTTTGGTGCTGGTGAAGGGTGGGGCCGACGGGAAAAACGGGCAGAGCGAGGTCTAATATTGGTATATGTCCTGAATGCAGTTCAGGCAAAATTGTCTGGCGGGTCTGAATATATCCCGTATGTCCTCGAATTCCCCGACAACCCAGTCATCTTCTTTTATCGCGAGCAGCCCTTCACATACGCCACCCATTGTCCCAAGAAGGCCGGTCTCTGCATACACTGCCACATATTTTTCAGATTTCTGCCCGCATTCACCCAGGGTATGCAGATGTTCAATTTCCATGGAAACCGACTGGATGAGATTATCCGGCTCACCCTCTTTTGCACGAACGAGGATGAAAAGATGGATATCGCTTTTTGTTATCAGTTCATCACTTACTATCCGGTCCCGCACCGGGTCCGGTTTCCCCCGAACCGTTCCAGTCCGTGTATCGAGATCTTCAGAGATCCGGGCATTGTAACCGGCGAGTAAAAAAAATTTTTTTAAGGGACAGCAAATCCCGTTTTCTCGATCCATAAAATGATCCGAAAATACCGACAGATGTCTCCTTTTTGAGACGATCGAACTGCGTTTTCCTCTCTGAATAGTACGAGACGGATTCTTCAGAAAGGGACATTGAGTTATGGTTTATACTTGGTATTATGATAATTCTCGTTGTGCGGCGTGAAAGTGTTGGCAAAGGCTTATGAGTTACTAATATGTAACTAGTTATGTGGTCGTAACTCATGGATGAACTTGCTGTGCAGCACTATCTCGATCAGGTTCCGGTTGAGATCCGCGAAGCGGTCATGGAACTTGACACCCCGCAGAAATGGGCGATTTATATCGCTCTTGCTGTTGACGGGGATAAATACTTCAACCAGTTAAAAAAGCAGTTCAGGGCGAATCCCAATACCATTGACAAAGCACTCAAATCCCTTGTTGAGGGCGGCCTTGTCGCAAAGAAGGTAAAGCAGCTTGCGGATACCGGTGATACGAACAAGACCTACTATACCACAACAAGACTTGGCGAAAAATTGCTGGCCGGCTTATATGATGCAGCACTGCCCCCGCTCGCGGCACACCCGCCGGCCCCTGCGGCGCCAGCCCGCTCCCGCAGCCGTGCCATACGGGTCGGGGAAACCTGAAACGGTCGTACTCAGGTCTTCCTGTTTTTCGTAGCAGATCGGGGGAATGATCGTATCTCTTTTCTTTTTTGCATAGGATCTAGGAGGGACCATGTTGTTGACGCCAACAAAATGGTCTGAAATCCATCGGTTTGCTTTTTCGCTGGATTTACGGGATTTTTTAACAACTCAGGAACGTTTTTTAGAGAATAAAACCGGCTTATCCCGCAGTCTGCGCCCCGGTACCGGCAATCACGGCAGGGCTGCTCCTGAACGGTGCGAGCCCGCTGCCGAAGATATCAAAGAACCCGAACATGCCGCACACGAGCGTCATCCCGATGTACAGAACTGCGCGAGGCGGCGGGCAAGCTTCTTCTCGCAGCCGAATGTGCGCAGCTTTTTAGCCGTCCGTGTGCAGAAATCGCGGGTCATATCTGATTAATTTATGAACGATATATCGGATTAGATACTCTGTGGTAGATTCGAAAGGATTGGTAGATATTGAAGGATTTGGGGATGATTTGGGAGGGGATTGGTGAACCAGGATGAGATCAGGTAAAGATTGCATACACTTTTCCTTCCCATTCTTTCGATACATCCCCGCCCGCGAAAATGGTTAACCGGTTCCCGTAATATGCAGGCTCAATGGAATCCGGTATCTCTGCAAAGTATTCGCTATCCAGCTCAAAAAACCGGATATAAAACTCGGGATTATCGACAGGGAATACGAAATCTGGGGGACCTCCTGCCGGATATGTCCCGGGGCCATAGCCCATCCATTCCAGGAATTCCCGATCTTCCTTCGGTATTTTCAGGAGGGGCACATTCAATCTCCGTTTTCCTCAATAATCCCAATCTCTTTCAGGGTCAGTTCAAAATCAAAAAATTACACTTTCTCATAACATTGAGCAATCAGGGATTTTGCTTTTTCAAGATCCTCATCGGAGGTCAGGATCAACTCAAGATCTCCCGGGGAATAATGACCAATATTACTGACATCCCGCGAAAATCCCTTTTCAAGCTGGACTGATTTAGGATCGATTTTCAGGAATATCCTGATCTCCTTTTTTTGAGGGGAGATTTCAACGCACATGAAATTGTTGATTCTCTTAAAGGCGACATAGTATTTGAGAAATTTCACCTGGACATCATCGCCAAGTGCTTCCGCGAATGCTTTGAGGGATTCATATCTGTCCCGAACGTTGGGATCTGATGCTTCGAGATCCTCGTATACGGTTTTGTACACAGGCCCTTTCTTCTCGCTTTCAGGACCTGTGGATATCTGTGATGAATCAGTATGGGGTACATTCACCATTTCCAGCAGGAAAAGATCGGGAGGATAGTTTCGGTATCGGATGAGTTCGATGGAAGAGCTGATCTGTTGTACCGCGTGAATATCAAACTTGGTAAAATCTCCCGCGATACACAACAAGCGGGGATTTCCCCATTCGATTTTGTCGGCAACTTCTTTTCCGAATTTCTTAAAGACCAGAAGTTCGAACTCGCCTTTATGATCGAGAAGCCAGTCCAGATAGTAAAGACCCTGGTTCATGACGTTCTCGTTCATCGATCGTTTGTATTCAAGGATTACCGGGCAGCCGTTTTCATCAATACCGAGGGTATCGATCCGGCCGCCATGTGTCTTGCCGGTTGAGTATTCCGTTTCCAAAAACCGAATCCCGAGGAGTTCATTCAAATGGGACTCGATAAATCCCTGAAGGGATTTTTCAATCGCAATTGATGTGCCCTTCAGTAAGGAAACCGATTTTCCCGAGGTTTTGTAGAGTTTTATATCCCCCATCCTGCTCACAACCTGTGATTTTTTCCTGAATCCACTCTTTTCATTTCCCGTTCCATTCCACAATCGCAATCTCCTCCTCCGTCAGCCCGTACAACTCGTACACCAGTTTATCAATCGCCGCATCCGTCGCCTCAATCTGGCGGGACAACTGCGTCTTCTCCTGATCGAGCCGTGCGTCCTGCTGCTTTTTGTTCAGGCCGGGCATCTGCGTGACGAGTGTGACCATGCGGTCGTGCCGGGCTTTGTCGGCGGGGTCTGAGAAGTTGATGGTGCGGAGGGGGAAGACGAATGAGGAGGGAGCACAAACAGCGGAGATCATCTCTTCAGTCCCCGGTTTTTTTATAATCTTTTCTTTTGCCCTCGATTTGTTTTCTTACCGGTTCAAAGTCAGTATCCGGCAAAAGGGATTCTTCCAGAAGTCTCCGGGTTGAAAACTTTTCATATTCTTCCAAAGCGAGACGCTGTGCAACTTCCATGGAGACGTGCCCGGAGTCGTGAAGGATTTCCTGCTCATTGAACTGCAAGAATGCATCCAGTTTCTCTCTCCACTCTTTCATGTGAACAGGGTGTCTCCGTTCTGCCTGCGTTTCTGCATAATCGAGATACATTGTTACGATCCGGTTGAGCTTGCGGATTTCCGGTTCGTTCAGATAATTTTTCGCAACCGTGACATCTCCTCTCCTCACTTTCGCCCCTTTCCATGCAGTCAGGCCCATGTTTGGTTTTTCTGCATCCGCCCGTTCCGCGATGAGCTCGGCAGCGGTATGTCGGGTGATCGCCCAATGTAGTTTGTTCTGGACGATTTTAAAAAATTCAATGGTTGCATCCGCATGTGGATCGTAATCGATGGCGAGTTTGTAAATGTCTTTTATCTTCTGGTAGAACCGCTTCTCAGACGCCCGGATATCGCGGATGCGTTCGAGCAGTTCGTCGAAATAATCGGCTCCAATGCTTAGCCCTTCTTTGAGCCGCTCGTCATCCAGGACGAATCCTTTCGTCAGGTATTCTCGCAATCGTTCGGTCGCCCACCTGCGGAACTGGGTGCCCCGATGGGAGCGGACACGGTAGCCGATGGAAAGGATCATGTCGAGGTTGAAAAATTTTGTACGGTATTTTTTACCATCTGCGGCAGTTGTTAAGTGTTCTTTAACAACTGCTTTTGGATCAAGTTCGTATTCTTTGAAGATATTGCGGATGTGAATGCTGATGTTCGGTATGGTTGTCTGGTAGAGTTCTGCAATGAGTGCCTGCGAGAGCCAGACGGTTCCCTCTTCAAGCCGGACTTCTATACGGCTTGTCCCGTCTTCTGACTGGTAGAAGAGGATCTGTGATTGTGTCGCCAGGTCAGACGATATATTTGGTTTCATTTCCCCTCCACAATCGCAATCTCTTCCGGTGTCAGTCCGTACAACTCGTATACCAGTTTATCAATCGCCGCATCCGTCGCCTCGATCTGCCGGGACAGCAGCGTCTTCTCCTGTTCAAGGCGGGCGTCCTGCACCTTCTTGTTCAGGTCAAGCATCTGTGTGACGAGGGAGACCATGCGGTCGTGCCGGGATTTGTCGGAGGGGTCGGTAAAGTTGATGGTGCGGATGGGGATTCTCTCAAAATATTTCAACATTAATTGATATCCATTCTGAATTTGTGTACAATATTTTGAGATTAGGTACCACCCAATTTTCGAATTTAAAATACCCAGTAAATAAAGATCGGATACTGGGATAATATAAGTCGCATTATTTGTATAATAACTGCCTTTTGAATCAAAGGTGAAACCGGGTCTTACTTGAAAAATTAAATACGTAATTTTTGGAACTTCCATGAATTTTGAATAAGCAAATTGGGGTTGTTGTAATTCATACCATTGTTGTTTGGTTGCTCGTTTACTCAATTTTTCTTTAAATTGCTTTAAATATTGTATAATGCCAGGATATCGTTCAATAGCAATTCCATGATAAGTATAAATTAAATATCGATTTTTGGACTCAAGGTTGTAACGTTGAATATCTTTACCTATTATAAATGGTTTTATAACTTCTGCAGAGTTGGGGTCTTGACTGATAATTTTGTTTTTTGTTTCTTCATTAATTACAAAAGCCTCGTTTAACCCCGTCTTTACTCCCCAAAACATATTTCCATGAGTGTACTCTTTCAGAGTAACCGCGTTTTGTTTTAGTTTTTTAAGAAGATCATTCTCAATGTCATTGGACAACGTCCATCCTGAATCATCGAGATCTTTTTGATTTATTTTGCTTTGATTTTGGATAATATATTGCTCAAGATTAGGAAAATCTAGCGATGTGATATAGGTTGCAAACATATCAGAATCTAGATTTTTATTTGAGATACTGATAATACAGGGGTAGGTTGTCGCTGTTTTGAAAACAGGCAAATCCCCGAAATCTATTATTTCGCGAATCTGCTTTTTCTTAATTAATTGTCTAAGTGGTTTTCCATATGTAGCTCGAAGCCATTTGTTTGAAACAATGTATGAAATTATGCCATTAAAACGTAGAAGTGATAGGCCCCGTTCAATAAAATATGTATATAGATCCGATCTTCCTTGATAAACGAGATAATGACTCTCTAAATATTTTTTCTGGGGGAGTAATAATTCCATTCTCACATATGGCGGGTTCCCGATCACCGCATCGAACCCGCCCGCTTTCACGATATCGGCAAACTCCGTGTCCCAGTCGAACGGGTTGATCCGCTTGATCTCATCGGCCGGCATCCCGGGGGTCATCACGTCCCAGCCGATCAGCGAGTTCCCGCACTTGATGTTATCGTGGAGGCTCGGGAGTGCCCGCTCCGCGAAGAGCTTGAGCTGCTTGTCGATATTCTCCTCGTTCTCTTCTTCGAGCACCTTGAGGAGCAGCGAGAGCTTCGTGACTTCAACAGCCTGCTGGTCGATATCGACACCATAGATATTGTTTAAGAGAATCCGCTTCTTCTCTGCGGTCGTGAGCCGCCAGTCGCTCCGTGTCCGGGTCGCATCGCCGCTCGTGCCAGCCTTGTAGACCGGGAGATCGACCTGCGCCAGTTTCTTCTTCCCGCGTGGTGCCGCTTCGGGCAGGAGCGCGAGCACGGCCGGGTCGGCGACCGAGTTCTTCTCCTTGAAGACCGGGACGAGGTTTGCAATGTACCAGTCCCGGTGCCAGTCGAGCAGGAACTGGTAAGCACCGATCAAAAACGAACCGGAGCCACACGCGGGATCGAGAATGCGGAGCTTCGCGACATCGCGGGGCGTCTTGTCCTTCACAAGTTCGCCCACTGTGTGCTTCACGATGTATTCAACGATGTACTGCGGTGTGTAGAAAACACCGCCCGCCTTCTTTACTTCTGGTTTATAGTCCACTTCTGCCCGATGGGTAGGTGTAAGCCGGATTACTTTCCCAAGGAATTGCTCGTACACGTGGCCGAGGATCGCCGGCGGGATGACTGAGAACAGGTACGGCGTCTCGGGGTAGTAAAGCCGCTTGATGACGCCTTTAAGCACCTTATCGTCAATCGTCACTGAGAGCGAGAGGGTATCGGGCAATTCATCCGAATCCTGCTCCTGCTGGAAGTGGAAAAGCCCCGAGTTATATTTCTCGTCCGCGTGTCGGAAGAGATCGCAGAGTCTGACATAGGTGTGCTCGCCTTCGAGCAGTTTGTGGAGCGTCGGGTACTCTTCGATTCCCCGGTCTTCACAGATGCGTAGGAAAAGGAGCCGGTCGATAGTGCGCTGCACGATGCTGTTGAGCTCTTCGACAGAGAGCCCGGTATTTCTGATCGCGATGTTCTTTGCCAGATCAGACCGCCATGATTCGATCTCGGTCAGGATATCGTCATCGACACCTGCCGTCCCTTTCTTGCCCTTGTTCGAGAGCGCGTACTTGTCAAACGATCCGCGAAGGATACTCTCCTGCGAAAAGATGGATTCGAGGTACTCCCATTTTTCGGGGAGTTCGTTGTACGTGAAATACTCGATCCGACCCTTGTTTGCCGCGTCGCTGTTCTCCGGTTTTATCGTACAGTCATATACCGCGAACTCCTCAAAATTCGTGAGGATGGATAATTGGAGTTTTGTGTTCCATGCGTACTGTCTCACCTGGAGCGCTGCTTCATTATCATCCTTGATCTTTACGGACGGTTTCTTAGCCTCAACGATAAATTTCCGTTGATTGCCGATTCGGAATGTATAATCGAAGTACTGTGTTTTGCCCCGGACACGGAATGGTTCTCCCAGCATTACTTCCCGGTAAGCTTCCGAATGTCCCTTATCATTATTTACATCCCATCCGAGCGCATGGAATAAAGGATCAAGAAAGTCCTGCCGAAGCTGCTGTTCGTTGAATTTCTCCTGCCCGCGAAGATACGCGTCCCGGTGAAACGTGTACTTCTCGACCAGTTTCTGGATTGCCTCGGGGACTGCCATTACAAAATTGTCGCTCTCAATGGCGTTAAAGATGTTGTAATATAATTCCGGGAGTTTTCATGGTGTTCGATAGTACCGATCCTATCTGATCGCTACGGATCTGTCCACTCTCCGGTTAACGCAGGGTTACCGGACTTTCTAAAAAAAGTTCACCAGCGTTACCGGACTTTTCTAAAATTGTCCAGCACAGTTACCCAACTTTTTCAAAAAAGCTGATCAACGCTATCGAACTTTCCAAAAAAAGTTCGCTGGCGGTCACGAACTTTTCCGGAAAAGTTCGGCCCGAAAATGACCCTCTTCACGTCGGACTGTACGATCCGGTTTGCCGGACTTTTCAAAAATTGTCCGGCACCGTTATCGAATTTTTGCATAAAAGTTGATCAACGCTATCGAACTTTTCTAAAAAAGCCGGATGGCGGGATCGAACTTTCCGGATAAAGTCCGGCAAAGCAACTGGCATTTCTTTGAGAAAACCCGATCGGGTTGCTAAAGGAATTGCATAAAGGATCCAGGGACTGGCCCGGCCACACATCCAAACCTATATCCCTCGCCGCCAACAACTCTCCAAAAATGCCCGCCTTCGACCCCTCGCTCCTCGGGATCTTCCTCTTCGGCCTTATCGCCGGCATCTGCCCATGCAACAGCGTCCTCTGCCTCGGCCTCATCGGGTACCTCACAAGCGGGAATACAAAACTCTCCCTCTCCGCCATACTCAGGCTTGTCCTCGCGTTTACTCTCGGCACCATCCTCGTCCTCCTCCCGCTCGGCCTTGTCGCCGGGTTCCTCGGCCACTACCTCCTTTTCTTAAACAGTACCATTGCGTGGTGCATCGGCGGCGTCCTCCTCATCCTCATGGGCTTCCAGCTCCTCCACCTCTACAAACCGCCCATAAAAAGCATCTTCTCCCGGCTCCGGGCCCCGGTCTCCTACACGGTCACCGGCGCCTTCCTTCTCGGCCTCTCGTTCGGGGCGATCACCATCGGGCGGGGAGCCCCCATGCTCATCGTAGTCCTTACCTACATCGCCCTCTCCCAGACCGCGGTGCAGGGCGTCCTCACCATCCTTGTCTACGCCATCGGCATGAGCATCCCGCTCATCGTCATCAGCTCGGTTGGCGGGGCGGTGGGAAAGAAGATCAAGGAAAAGGCAAACGTCAGCGGCGAGCTTGCCGATCGGGTGATTGGGATCGCGATTATTGTCATCGGGGTGTATTTCCTGTATTTGGCGTTTGGGTAAGACCCGACAGGATGATCAGGAACCGGTGAAGAAATGCAGGCATCACAGGCAAACTGCTACACTATAGAACAACAGAAATTCCGAAACTCCCGGTGAAGTTCACCGGGCTCCCGGAAAAAGAAAAAGAATTTACTCTTTAACCGGTGAAACACCGGAGATCTTGATGTAGCGGCGGGCAAGCTTGTGCTTGCTGCCGATAACCGCAAACGTCCGCTCTTCCGCCTGTCTGGCGTTGGGCGCTGCAATAACTTTCGTGTAGGGCATCCAGTCTTCGCCCATTCGGAAGGTTCCTTTCACTTCAAACTTCTGCTCTGCTGCCATGGTAATTACTCCAGAAATCCAAATACGTCCTCGACCCTGCCGAGTTCGAACCCGCTCGTCGCATTGCCGGCCATGTATCCCGTATCGTTCACGAGAAGGCCGGTCCCCACAAGGCCGCTGCCCATGTTGATCGTCCCGGTCCCCACAGGAACCTTTGCGATCTCCTCCAGTCGTGCAAGCTCCTGCGCAGTAGCACGCGGGTGGACAATCACGCCCTTGTTCGTCGCGACACCGGCCATGCCGACCGTCCGCACCCCCCCGAACGTCAGCGGGACAACCTCGACTCCGAGGAATGCGCCGATCTCCTCGGCGATCTTCTCAGGAAGGTCCGGGTGGACCACGGCAAAACTGTCGTTTGCCATGATCACGTTCCCCGCCGCGTTCATCGTGTCGGAAAGGAGCATGATTTTGCGGTGCTTCTTTAAGACCGCGATCTCGTCTTCGGTCGCGAGCCCCGAGACCACGAGGCCCCGGCTGTTGCCTGCAACAAGCGAGCCCACGATCGAGCTGCCCTGGATCGTGGTCACGACGAGTTCGGCGCCAAGACCCTCGCGGAGGGCGTTTTTGAAATCTTCCGGCGCCTCCGGTGGGATCACCGCGATATCGCCAGCTACCCGGGCAAAAACCCCGATATTGGGGTCCCCGGCAAATGTGGTCGTGCGTTCCATATGCTTACGATTCCGGGGCAAGTTCTGCCTGGACCTGCCCGTCCTCCATCTTCATGGCGCGAACCCGGATCTTGGATGGCGGCTTCGAGCTGCCCCGGCTCCACACCTTCTCGTTAATAGTCTTGTCAAGCTTGACGTTCTCCGTCTTCATGTGCTTGGCAAGGTACCGGCGGATATCCTTGATCGCGCCGTTCGCCCGCTTCCACCGGGGCATCCTGCGTGCGTCCCGGAGCGGGATGATGTAGATATGTTCCTGCAACTGATCTGCCATAATCTCACACCTTCAGCGTGCTTCTGCGCCAGTTGCGTCTCTTCGGGTGCGATACCACAGCCCGTTTCGTCCTGATCATCGCCCACTGGGGCACGCGCCGGTTCTGGTCGCATGCCTTGGCGAGCCGGATCTTTCTGCCTTTGCTGAGCTTGCTCATAATTGGATTCTCCTTAATTGTTGTCCGGTTTTCTTCCCACCACAAGGGACTGCTCGTGGTGCGGGGGGAACAGGGCGGCCGGATCTGCACCGCGGGCACGGATTGCCGCCCTGATCTCGGATTCGTAATCGCCGTTTGGGATCGTCCCGGTCTCCCCGTACTCGACAAGGAAGAACCGGTCCACCAGCCGGTCGATCTCGGATCGCATGTAGCCGAGAAGCGGGCGCACGTAACTGCTCCCGCTCCTGCCGCAGATGCTCTGCACCTGCGATCTCGTCAGCATCGGAACCCGGTCGTCGAACCGGGTCCCGTCGCCAACGACGCTGTATTCACCGGCAAGGGTCTCGATGGCGGTCTGGTGGATGCGGTTGATGGCATCGTTCGGATACCCGCACGCAATCACCATTTCTGCCATCTCATCAGCCATTCCCGGGGGAAATACCCGTATTTTCAACGGAAACCCCAGCGCCTGCGCGGCATGTTCTATTGAAGGGATTAGGCGGGCGCGGTCGAACACGAACGTGTTGAGTTCAACCTCGTAATACGTACCCAGCATTACTGCTGCAAGGGAACTATCCTTCCCGCCGCTGTAAAGCACTCCTGCTTTCATCACTTTCTGGTGATCGAGTAATCCCTTTTTGCCGGCGCAAGCTGCCGGAGCAGATCCTTTAACTGTGCATCGGTGATCTTCTGCTTGAGACGCCCGCTCTGGGCGAGCATCACGAGCTGCTGTTCCACGGCGCCGGCAAATTCCGGCTTGGTGAGCTTGATGGTGTTAAGGCGCTCCCGGGCATCGGGCTCGAGGACCTGCATGAGCACCATCTGCATCTGCTGCTTGAGACGCTGCTGCTGTTCGAGTTCCTCCTGCATGGCTGCCTGCTGGCCGGCCTGCTGCTGGAGTTGTGCCATCCTGCGTTTCCGGATTTCACTCAGCTCATCGTCTCCCATGGAAATGTCACCTGTTACTTACTCTTCAGGCATCCTGCCTTTACGATTTCTCTTTAGGGCTTTCGGCCTTTTCAGCCTTTTTGCCTTCGCCCTTCTTTGCTGCCGGCTTCTTCTCGGCCTTTGCATCGTCGGACTTGGCGCCCTTCTGGCCCTTGCCCTTCTTGCCTGCTTCGGCCTTCTTGGGCTCCTCGGCAACCGGCTTTACCCTTTTCGGGACCGGTGCCGGCGGGTGGGCGAGCACTTCCTTTGCCATGTTGTCCAGGAAAGACATGCCGGCAGGGGAAACCTTCCGTCCGGTCTTATCGTGGATAATCAGGCCCGCAGCTTCGAGCTGCTGGAGAGCTTTACGGAGAATCGAGCCGCTGCCCTTCCGGAAAGCATTCGGTCTGGAACCGCGGTTCTTGTTCCCGCCATAGAAACTCCGCATCCGTTCGACACCCAGGGGGCCGTCGACGTAGACGCGTCTCAGCACTGCTGCTGCCCGGGTAAACCACCAGTCGGGGTCCTCGGGCGGCATCTCCTTATGTACCCCGGTCTTTGCAAAGGCAGCCCATGCCGGCGGCTTGATCTCCTGCCGGGTCTTGAGCTCCTCGGCAACCTTCCTGATAAGGTGGTCGGCCGGGACATCATATACGGTTGTCATGACTAGTCCTCACTGTTCTTAAAATAAACAACAGTCTTAACTTATTGGGTAGCGAGGTTCTTATATATTTCGAGGTCACGGAAGCCCCGGTACCGCCGAAAAAACAAAACAGTTACTTCTTTGGTTTTTTGCCGCGTTCGGCAAGCACCATGGTCTTTCCCCGGACACTCACGAGCTCGGCTTTTGCCGCTGCCGCTACGGCCTCCGGGTCGACCTCTGTGTTCTGGAGCCACTTGACCTTGATGGTTTTGCGCTTCTTGAGCTGGGCCGCGATCTCTTCCACGGTCGCTTCCGTGCAGCCCTGTTTTCCTATCCAGACTGTCGGTTTGAGGTCCTGCATTGCGGGATCATTCTTTGTCGTCATGTCGTTTCTCCACCCGGTACCGGGTCGTTTTTTTGCAGGACAGGCAGGTAACCGCCACGTGGCCCGGGTGCACCCGGACCCGCATGTTTGCCCCGGGCACGAGGTACCGGTAACAGTGGTGGCAGTACCGGCGCCGGAATTCCGTATCGATCCGGACCCGCTCGCGCATCGCGATCTTCCGGGCAATCTCCACGTACCGGTCGCTGTACTCGGGATGCTCGGGAAAGATCCGTTCGGCCTCGCGAAAAAGCACCGCGATACGTTCGCGGGCGAGCGGTTTTCCCGGGGGGATACGGCGTTTGTCCTTCATAGTCGGTAATGCCTGCCCTTGCAGGGATGTCATACTATTGCCGCCCGGGATATTAAAGGGACGCGGACGGCCGGGCCGGGGTGTTTTCGGGCCGCCTGTCCCGCATTACATCCGGACCCGGACGTTCCGGCCGTCGATGGTGAGCCGGTCTTCGCAGAAGAGGCGGACTGCCTCGGGGAGCGCGATGTGCTCCTGGATGAGAATGCGGTTTGCGAGCGTGTCCTCATCATCGTCGTCCAGCACCCGGACGCAGCGCTGGAGGATGATCGGGCCGCCGTCAAGGCTCTCGTCCACGAAGTGCACGGTGCAGCCGGCCAGTTTTACCCCGTGTTCCAGCGCCTGTCTCTGCGCATGGAGGCCGGTGAAACTGGGAAGCAGCGCCGGGTGGATATTGATCATCTTCCCGGCATATTCCCGGACAATTGCCGACCCGAGGATGCGCATGTACCCGGCAAGCACCACAAGGTCAGGCTTGGTCTCTTTGAGTGCTGCAAGGAGCGCCTGCTCGTAGCGTTCCCGGGTTTCGTACGCACCGTAATCGACAACAACGACCGGGATTTTCGCGGCAGTTGCCCGCTCGATTGCATAGGCTTTCGGGTTATCGGTGACAAGCGCCACGCATTGTGCAGGGATTCTCCCGCGCTCAAGCGCCCCGATGATGGCCTGGAAGTTCGATCCCCGTCCCGATGCAACGACAACAATCCGCTTTGTCATGGTACCTCACTTCTCTGCTTCGCGATCGTCCTTGTCCGCCGGTTCCGGGCGCACAACGCACTTGATCTTCACGATCCGCCGCCCGTGCATCTGCATCACGACAAGCGTGATCCTGCCGGCCTCGATCTCCACCTTCTCGCCCGGGTGCTGGGGGATATGCCCGAGCCGGTCAATTAAGAGGCCCCCCACGGTCTCGTAGGCTTCGCTTGTCGGAAGACCGATCTCCAGATCCTCGTTGATATCGTCAACCCACGTCTGCGCGTCGAGGAGGTAGACCCCTTCGGCAATCTTCTGGACCTCCGGTTCCTCCTTGTCGTATTCGTCCCGGAGATCGCCCACGATCTCTTCTAGGATATCCTCGACGGTCACGATCCCGACAAAACTACTGTACTCGTCGATCACGATCGCGATCTGCACCCGGTGGACCTGGAGCTCTTTTAAGAGGTCGTCGATCTTCTTTGTCTCGGGGACAAAGGTCGGGTCGTACATGATCTCTTTTATCGAGATGTCCTTCCTTTTCGATGCCATCGCGGAGAAGACGTCCTTTACGTTGAGGACACCGGTGATGTTATCGAGCTGCTCGTGGTAGACCGGGATCCGGGAGAAGCCGGTCTCGTTGAAGATCCGGATGGCCTCGGGGATAGCCGTGGTATCCTCCATGGCGATCACGTCCACGCGGGGCGTCATGATCTCGCGGGCGGTCGTGTCCCCGAATTCGAGCACCGAGTAGAGCATCTCCTTTTCGTCCTGCTCGATCGTGCCCTCTTCTTTCCCCACATCGATCCATTCCTTGATCTCTTCCTCGGTCACCGCGGGTTCGGCCGTATCCTTTCCCATACCGCGCGAAGGGTAGACCTTCTGGATGGCCCAGATGAGCGGTGAAAGAACCCGGGACAGGGCAAGGATGATGGGCGCAACGGTCCGGGGATAGATATCCGAGGCGCGGGACGCATAGATCTTGGGGCCTATCTCGCCAAACATCAGGAGAACGACCGTGACCACCCCGGTCGCAATCCCGACACCGATATTCCCGAAAACGCTGATCGCGATCGCGGTTGCAATCGCGGCAGCGGCGATGTTGACCACCGTGTTCCCGATGAGGATGGTGATCAGGAAATGATCCGGGTTCTCCTTGAGTTTTGCAAGCGCTGCAGCTCCGGGCCGGTTATCGTTGACGAGTGTCCTGACCTTCGCTTTCGTGATCGAGATCAGCGCAACTTCCGAACTCGAAAAAAAGGCGGAAAGGAGGATGCAGATAATAAACAGCAGAAGATAAAAGAAGTCCTCAATCATCCTCTTTCACGCCGTGTAAAAACACGCCAGTACTTTGATTCATAGTCTGTCTTATACCCAGACTATGGGGGACGTGATTTAATAAAACCAACGGACTCGGGGCAGGCGACAGCTCACGGGGCCATGCATTCGCGCATGAACGCGTTGTCCCGGGAGAGCACGGCGATCTTTTCGGAAGAGGTAACCGGCCGCCCGAAGTTGAGGTCGTCGATCTCGAGCATCAGCCCGCCGTTATAACGGCGGTCGCGGAGTGCTTCGAGGATCCGCCCGATGACCGGGCTCCTGTCGATAGGGAAGTGGAGCTTCCCGTTCTCCGCCCGGCTGATGTGGACGTTTGCGAGCCGGTCGCCGCAGAGGTCGATAAACTGCATCACGGTCTCCTCCGAGTTTGCCAGGGCATGGGAGGTGTCGAGTGTGAACTTCAGCCAGGGTTCGCGGTTGAGCACCTCGCGCATCCGCTCCGGCGTACAGAGCAGGGAGTTGACCGCGGGCTCCATGTTCTCGATTGCGACCGTGACCGTATCTTTTATCGCCGCCTCGCGGAGCGTCCCGATGTAGTGGTCGAACCGGGCAAAATCCGCTTCGCCCGGCGGGCGTTTGGCCGTCCTCCTCCCAGGGTGGACGGTGAGCACGGTCGCCCCGAGCGCCTGCGCCATCCCAATGGACCGGACCGCCCACGCAACCGAGACCTCCGCAACATCGGGGTTGATCGAGCAGGGGTTCAGGTCGAGGACCGGTGTATGGACGGTGAGCGTATGGATTTCGGGATGCGCCTTTCTTGCGGCGATCACTTCCGCGGCAGGCAGGTCGCGGAGCCAGAAGTGCGGGGTCTCCAGCCAGTACTCGACCCCGTCGAGACCCGATCGTGCGGCAAACGAGAATATCTCTTCCGAGGTATACTCGTGGAAGAACATGCTCGAAACGCCATACGCCGTCATGATACTACTAATTGATAAACGGCGTGCAGCATAATATTTCCTTCATGGACTGGTTCTACCGCGACGAGCCCGAAAAAGAGCCGGAGACGCCCGAAGCCCCGGCCGTTTCCGACGCCCCGCTCACGGTAGCCGAGGTCTCTGCCGTCATCGAAAATCTCCTCGACGATTCCCGGCTCCAGGACATAAAAGTGCTCGGCGAGATCACGAACTACAAGCACCACGCCCGGGGCCACCGCTACTTCTCCCTTTCGGAGAAAGGCGGGGGGAGTACGGCGGCGGTGATCAAGTGCGTGATGTGGCGGTCGGACGCGGACCGGCTCGCCTTCGAACCGGAGGACGGGATGGAGGTGACGGTCACTGGTTCGGTCCGGGTCTATGCCCCGCACGGCTCCTACCAGTTACAGGTGCAGTCGATTGCCCGGGGCGGTCTCGGGGAGAAATACCTGCTCGTGGAGAAGTGGAAAAAGGAGCTCGCAGCCGAGGGTTGTTTTGCCACGGAGAGGAAACGGGAGCTCCCGGCATTTCCTGCCCGGGTGGGGGTTGTCACCTCCGAGACGGGAGCGGTGATCCACGATATCCGGACCGTGATTGCGCGGAGATATCCGGTGGAGATCGTTATCTCACCGACTGCCGTGCAGGGCGAGACCGCCCATACCGAGATTGCCCGGGCGATAGAAAGGGTCGCGGGGCACGTGGACGTGGTGATCGTTGCCCGGGGCGGGGGAAGTTTCGAGGACCTCTTCCCCTTCAACCACCCGGAGGTCGTGCGGGCGATTGCGGCCTGCCCGGTGCCGGTGGTCTCGGCGGTGGGTCACGAGGTTGACGTGACGCTTGCCGACCTTGCGGCAGATATCCGGGCGCCTACCCCGTCCGCGGCAGCCGAACTCGTGGTGCCGGACAGAAAAGACCTCCGGCTCGCGCTCCGCGACCTGCGCTGCCAGCTGGGAAATGCCCTGCTCGCAAAAGTCTCGCGGGCGCAGGACGACCTCGATGGCCTCAAAGACCGGCTCCGCCCGCAGAGGTTCGCAAAAAAGATCGAAGAGAAACGGCAGGCCACGGCCGATCTCGCGGACCGGCTGGAGCGGGCGTTTGCCACCCGGTGCGAGCGGGATCGGCTGGTGCTTGCGGGCTTACAGACTGCTCTTGAGGGAAGGAGCCCCAAAGCGCTCCTTGCCCGGGGCTACTGCGTTGCAGAAAAAGACGGCGTCCTTGTCACATCCGTGGATGCCCTCAAAACCAAAGACCGGCTCTCCCTGCGGTTTATTGACGGCAGGAGCCGGGTTATCGTGGAGCATGTGGACCATGACGGAAACCTATGAAGAAAAGATCGAACAGCTGCGGCAGATCATAGTAAAGATCGAAGACGGATCGACCAGCCTCGATGAGAGCATGAAGCTCTACGAGCAGGGTGCGGCGCTGGTAAAACAGTGCGAGACCCTGCTCGCGCAGGCAGAAGAGAAGATCACGACCCTCAGCCGGGACGCGTGACCGTCAGGCTGACCGTCATTTCGGCGCCAGTTTTGAGCGCATCGATCAGCGCCCTCGGCAGGGTCGCGGCGACCTTGTCGGAGCAAATCCCGATCGTCCGTCCGCAGGTAAACGTGCTCCGCCGCCAGACCATGTCGGTCGGGTGGTTGAGCAAAAGACCGTCTGCTCCCTTTGACCGGATCACGGCCTCGATTCCGCCGGCCAAAAGCCGGGTCACGAGCACCGCATTGTCGTGAGCAAGGCACTCCCTGAATTCCGGGGAGAGCCCGGCGCAGCCTTTGTCGGCACCGACACCGACGATGCAGTTGCCGTTCTCGGTCAGGTGCTCCTCGCAGGTAACCTCGAATGTGGTCGGATGGGTACCGAGGACGAGCGGGTGGCCCCGGCATACGATTGTCTCCTGCGCCTCCATGTTTTATCATGTGGGGGTGCCATTCATATTTTAATGTTTATCACCGTTTTGTGCCCTGTGTGCAACGAGGAGACCGAGCACGAGGTTCTTAGTGAGTCCCGCGACCGCCTCGTCCGCTGCACCGTATGCGGGCACCACCACCATATCCCAAAAGAGAAAGAACAAAAACCGCTTGTCATAAAGACCATCATCTCCCGGGAGGGATCCTCGGTCAACGGCACTATCGAGTTCGATCCCGATGACGAATGCTCGGTTGACGATCACCTCGTGGCCGAGTACGGCGACGATGCCTACGGGGTCGAAGTCACCGCCATCGAATGCGGGGAAAAACGCCCGCAGCGGGCAAAGGTGAAGGATATCACAACGCTCTGGACCCGGACCATCGACCGGGTGGTCGTGAAGATCTCGATCCACGACGGGAGAAAGACCATCCCGCTCTACAAGGAGTGCGACGGGGAGGAGGAGTTTGTCGTGGGCGGGAGATATGTTGTCGATAATAAGAGGTTTGTCATCTCCCACATCAAGCTGCGCGACGGGCCCCTGATGAGGAAAGATACCTGGAAGACCGTGGCGCACCGGGTTAAGCGGATCTACGGGGTAAAATCGTAAGGGACACGTCTCGGCATACCTGTTTTTTTGGTACGGCACTTTTTCTCCCCCATATACTCCGGGATCCGGGGGACCTTTTCTAGGCTCTGTAGAACTCATTTCCCCAGAATCAAACCGTATTTGCGATGGTGACCCCCTTGATCCCCCTGCCGAATAAAAATTTTTCAATTGTGCTTCCCGTGCACGGGTTTGCTCCACGGGGCGAGCCCCGATGAGGCGGCGAGCACCCGTGGTTCCCTCACAACAAAATTCAGGATTCACTTACGGTTTTCTATGGAGCCCTATTCTACATATTAAAAGGAGGCATTTCAGGATCTCCATGAGACCGGGCCGGGACTGTTTTCCTGCCCGACCCCCTCATCCCACCCGGTTCGTTTTTTATGCACGGGCGGGATGCAAAAACTGGGTTGCTCCAGTCTCGGTTTAACCCGGTAAAACCGCATAATGGGATGGTAACGGGTCACTGGATGGGAGGGTCCCCTATGCCCCTGCCCGTACACTAATTTTTGGTCCGACCCCCTGCATGACAGGACAAAATATGCTGCAAAGTTGTTGCTTTTTAACGATGATAAAAAGTGGAAAAATGCAGGAAAATGTCATGCAGGGGGTCGGATGAAGATATAGCGATCCGTACGGCGGGGTGCGGGTTGTTGTACGGTACACCGATCTACCCGGACCCCGAACCGGACAGGGCCCGGCCGGTTACCCGCCAGACAAGGGAAACCTGTCAGTACCCGGACATTGCATCAAAAAAAAGACGGGATCTATCCCGATACGGGATCAGGACGATGCCTTATTGAGGGAGGTCACCGTTACATCGACCGAAGGATACGAGAAATCAATCGTGATATCATCGGCGGTCTTGTTGGTTACCTCGCCAAGGCGCATGTAATAATCGCTCGTGGAATTGCTGTATGCGGCATCAGGATTCGATGAAACCCCGAGGGCAAGGACACTGCCAACCTTCATGGTAGAGAAATTGACACTGTGCGCTTCGAGCTGCTCTGCCGTCCAGACCTGCGTCATGGGTTTGCTTTCCGTTAAGGGAATCGTTTTCTGGCTGTTTACCCTCATCCCGACAATCCCGTTACTGATCGCATCGTATTCGTTCGCAAACAGGGCAAACTGGGTGGACCAGCCGGTTCCTTCGCTGTAGACCTGGACCGGGTATACCGACGATGCCGCAGACTGGTTCGCGGTTACGGTAAGCTGCTTTGAGTATAAGATATTCGAACCGGAACCAAGCGCCTGTTTATACACCTGGGCATCGGTGGTAACAAGGGGGTTGCCATATGCATCGTTAAGGGTGTAATCCACAACAGCGACATCGCCCGGTTTCACAACCGCAAGCGACGAGATCCAGCTCGATCCCATAGCGGAGATCACCATCATTGCGGCGACGACGACACAGAGGCCGACCGCAAGCACCTTTATCCAGAGCTTTTTTGATTTTTCTTCCTGCTTTTTCGTGCCCATTCCTACAATCCTCCTTATTATGTCCATGCCGAACGGTCATAAACTATTCTGATAGCCTGCGATTCGGACAGGTGACGGGACGGCCTTCGGGAACCCGGGGGGACATGTTATTTGCCGCAATACGGTATTTTATAAATAATAAACACTAACTATAGGTTATCTTATCCGTACCGGATGGGAATACCAGGAAAAAGGAGGGACAAATATGGCATGGAGAAGGTATCCGTTTGAATCGATGTGGCAGGAGATGGAAGATATGCGTGTGGAAATGGAGAACATGTTCTCCCAGATGCAGCGCGGAGGAAGAATGCTGCTTCCTGCCGGGGGAATGCACGACCGCATGCTGCCGGCGCTCCGCGGGGAATTCCGCGTGGACGTACAGGAGCATGACGACGAGGTTGTCGTTACCGCAGATTTCCCGGGTATTGAAAAAGATGCTGTCAGCATCCGGCTGGTAAACCCGCATGCCCTCGAAATCTCCTGCGAGCGAAACGGGCAGAACGAAGAAAAATCCAAAGGCTACTACATGAGGGAACGGATGTACGGGGCAATGCAGCGCATAGTCCTGCTCCCGACAGAAGTATCCCGGGACAATGCAAAGGCCAGCTTTAAAAACGGCGTGCTGGAAGTCCACCTCAAACGCACTGCCACCGCACCGGCCTCAAAGATCGAGATAGAATAAAGGACATTTTCCTCCACCCGCTCTTTTTTTTTACCGATTCCTTTAAAGTAATATGCGCCGGAACCTGTACTGATGGACAAGAAAAAGGTCAAGGACTACATGACCTATGACGTCGTCAGCGTCGATCTTCACGGCACGGTCGAGTCGGTGATCGAGAAGATCCAGCAGACCAAGCACGACGGGTTCCCCGTTGTTGACGGCGACAAAGTTGTCGGGTATATCGCCGCACGAGACCTTCTCTTTGTAAAGGCCGGCGAGACCATAGAGCAGGCGATGTCCGGGGAACTGATTGTCGCCGATCCCGAGATGGACATCACCGATGCGGCGCGGGTGATCTTCCGGAGCGGGATCCAGAAACTCCCGGTTGTCGATGAAAAGAACCACCTTCTCGGGATCATCTCGAATTCCGATGTGATCCGTTCCCAGATCGAACACGTCTCCCCGGAGAAAGTGTTCAATTTCATGACCACCCTAAAGAAACTCTACGGTGTCGACCCGACCCTCAACCGGGGCATCGTGCCCATCAAGGATCTCCTCCCCACCCAGTCCAAGATCTACGAGGACGAGCTTGAGGGCAGGATCTACGAGATCAAAAAAGGCCTTGCCGAACCCATCATTGTCGTTCGGCGCCCGGGGAGAACGATCCTCGTGGACGGCCATCACCGGGCCATTGCGGCAAAGCGCCTCGGGATCACTGCGCTCGATGCCTATATCATCGAAGTAAACGATGAAATCGAACTCGGGATGGAGCGGACGGCAAACACGATGAACTTAAAAACGCTCGACGACGTGCAGGTGCTGGACTATGCCCGCCACCCGCTCGTGGCAATCACGCACCGGCTGGTAAAACGGCCCTAAAAAAACTTTTTTTTTAAGATCCCTCGCACCGGAGATCGAACTTATCGTTTAGGATATGCTCTTTTACAATGGTATCGTCATTGACAACGACCTCGGGCCAGACCCGGGTCTTTGAGTGGACGATGACCCGGTCACGCAGGACGACCCGGGGGCCGATCACCGTATCGTTCTCGATGCTGCACCCTTCGCCGACATGGGTGTCGTTATCGATGATGCTGCCCGAGATAGTGGTGTTTGGCCCGATCACAGCCCGGTTATACAAAGATGAGGAGAAGATCTTCGCATTGTTCCGGATGATACAGCGTTCCCCGATGCTCGTGTAGGGTCCAATCAGGACGTTGTTTCCGATCGTTGTCCCGGAACCGATCGCCACCGGCCCGATCACCCGGGTGTTCTTCCCGAGCGTGATGGAATCGCCCAGCTGCACCGGCCCCTGCACGTGGGCGCCGTGCATGGAGAGGTCGCCGATGATATCCGTGGTCATGATATCCTGCAGTTTCCACCGTTCTGCCTGGCGGAGCGAGTGGGGGCTGCCGACATCGGTCCAGTTCCCGCGGGCAAGCCACCCTTTGAGGGCCTTCCCATCCTCCATTAAGTGCGGGAAGAGGTCGCGGGCAAAATCGAACTTCTTTCCTGCGGGGATATAATCGAAGACCTCGGGCTTGCAGACGTACATCCCCGTGCTTGCGAGGTTGGAGAAGATCTCTCCCGGGGCAGGCTTCTCCTTGAAGCGTTTTATCTCGTAGTTGACATCGATCTCGGCGATACCGTACTCCCCGGGATCGTCGATCGAGATAAGACCGATGGAGGCAATGGCCTTCTCGGTCCGGTGAAACCGGTAGAATTCGAGGACATTGAGGTCGGTGACATGATCTCCCCCGACCACGAGGAAGTCCTGCCCGTCCAGGTACTTCTTTGCATTCCGGACACTGCCGGCCGTCCCGAGCTTGGTCTTCTCGTGGACGTACGTGATGTCGACACCAAAGAGCGAGCCGTCGCCGAGGGCGTTCTCGATATCCTGTCCCTTATACCCGAGCGTCATCACCACTTCGCGGAACCCCAGGTTGGAAAGATGGGAGACCAGGTGCTGGATTGACGGGCGGTTGACAATCGGGATACAGGGCTTCGGGCGTTCGAATGTGAGGGGGCGGAGGCGCGTTCCTTCTCCCCCGCACATGATGCACACCTTCATGAGGGGTAATCTTGGCGCTGAATTACTTTAAGTATAGTGCCTGTCTACCTAAGGGATAACGAGGGGACGATTATGGGATCCGATACAAACCGCGAACTTGAGGTAACCAGCGGCACCGTCCAGTGCCTCCCGGAAAAACGGGAGCCGGTTGCCCACTGCCGGCTCTGTATCCACTGCAGGGAATTCAAAATCAAGGGGAAGTACGTGAAATCCCCGTCGCTTGCCTACTGCGTAAAATGCCAGGTGACCGGTGAGGTCGATCTCTCGCAGGTGCGAGGAGTCCGGTGTGCAGACCGGCAGGGCGAGGGGTTCCACAATATTGCAGATATCATCGGTTGATCGCGGATACCCGGATCTGCCGGCAGTCACCGGATCAGTTCGACGATGGCATCCATATCAACGTTCTGTTCGTAAATCTCCGCAAGATCATCGTACGGGTCGCTGCCGGAGGTAATGACCGGGGTATAGGGAAGTCCTTTTTTTGCAGAGATGTATGACAGGAGGGCATTGACCGCTGAGGGGTTGAGGAAGAGCCCGTGCATATAGGTCCCGAAGACGAGACCGTCCGGGCTGACTCTCCCGTCGCCACTAAATGCCTCGCGGTCCGTACCCTCTCCCGTCACGCCCATGTGGATCTCATACCCGGTCACGGTACCCATTGCGGACAGGATCGGCCCTGCCTTGCAGGCTTCGCGTTGTACCTGGGTGGTGTTCTTGGAATACGAGGCAAACCGCGTGACACAGTCGAGGAGGCCAAGGCCCGGGTAGGTTCCTGCCGCCGATTCGAATCCATCGTCGACCAGGGTTGTTCCGAGCATCTGGTAGCCCCCGCAGATGCCAATCACCGGTATCCCCCGGTTCCGGGCTTCGGTGATCCGCCGGTCCATCCCTGCTTTTTTAAGCGCGGCAAGATCGTCGATAGTATTCTTGGTGCCGGGAACGATGACGGCATCATAACCCTCAAGGGATGCTTCGCAGGGAATGTACTCGACAGAAGCATACTGTTCGAGGAGTTCGAAATCCGTGAAGTTCGCAATATGGGGCAGGCGGATCACGGCAATACGGACCGGGAAATTCTTCTGGGATTTATCCCCTATAGAAAGGGAATCCTCGCTCGGGAGCGGCAGGGAAAAATACGGGACAACGCCAAAGACCGGAAGATCCGTGAGCTCCTCGATCTGTTGTATTCCCGAGGCAAAAATTGCGGGATCGCCGCAGAACTTGTTGATGATGATCCCTTTCACGAGCGGGCGGACGGTCTCCGGCAGGAGCTTTATGGTGCCGTAGACCTGGGCAAAAACGCCGCCCCGCTCGATATCGGCGACAAGGATGAGGGGAATTTTGAGCCGCCCGGCAAGCAGGGTATTTGCGATGTCGCGGTCGTAGAGGTTGATCTCCGCTGCACCGCCCGCCCCCTCAACGACGACCTGCCCGTATTCCGCTTCGAGCCGATGGAAGGCAGCGACAGCCTCGTCAAGGAGCCGGGGTGTTTCCTTATAGTATTCTCCGATCGGGACATCCTTGTAGGGGTGGCCGAACAGGACGACCTGCGAAACGCAGTCCCTTTTTGGCTTGAGGAGAACCGGGTTCATATCGGTTGCCGGGGCAAGCCGGGCCGCCCATGCCTGCATGGCCTGGGCCATTCCGATCTCCCCCCCGTCCGCGGTAACAAAGGAGTTGAGGCTCATGTTCTGGGACTTGAACGGCGCTACCCGGAAACCGCGTCGGAGCAGGCACCGGCAGAGTGCGGCAACGGTCACGCTCTTTCCCACGTGGGACGAGGTTCCGACAACCATGAGCGACATTGGTAAAAGTCATTGGACGTGCAGCACATAAAACAGATACGTGTCAGAATCGCGGGCAAATCGTGTATACTCAAACGGATTTTGCCCGGACAATGCCAAGTAATAAATAACCAGAACTTAAAAATAGCTGTAATGATTGGTGGCATTTGCCCGACGTGTGGACTTCCCAAGGAATTATGTATCTGCGAGGAGGTAGCAAAGGAACAGCAGCGGATCAATGTAAAAGTGAACAAGCGCCGGTACGGGAAAGAAGTAACCGTAATAGAAGGCCTTGACCCGACCGATATTGATCTCGAAGATCTTTCAAAATTCATGAAAGGAAAACTTGCCTGTGGCGGCACGGTAAAAGGCAATTCCATTGAATTGCAGGGAAATCACCGCGACCGGGTAAAAGAGCTCCTTTCTCTCAAAGGATACAGCACGGAAAATATTTCCTAAAACTATCTTTTTTTTAACCTGACATTATCTGTTCAGGAATTCCTGTCGTTTGCGTAGATCGGGTCTATCCCAAAGACTGCACCCGGGCATAGGTTTACCAGACAAAAAAAGGGGGCAGAAGTCCCCCGATCCCGGGACAGGGAAAACGGTCAGATGAAGAACCGGAACACAAACCAAGATATGACAAGCATAATCGCGGAATACTTGAGCCCGGCAACAACCCGTCCCTCACCCATCTGGCCGGCACAGAGTCCAGAGAAGAATCCCTGGATCATCGCCGCATGGCAGAACAGGCGCTTGTAGGCCGGAAGATCGATCCGGGTCATGAATTTGCTGCTCGCCGCAGTCACCTGCGCTGCGGCTCCTGCGGTCGCCATTGTACTCAGGAACGTGCTGACAAGGATGGCGATAACAAACATGAACACTGCCCACGAGACAAGGACAATGATCACATAGATCAGCATATTGTTGCGGCGTTCCTGGGCAAGGTTCACGGTCTCGAAGGTATCGCTTGCCGCCGCCCGCAGCACTTCGCTGATGTCACCGCCGGCCTTGCTTGCCTTGGCGATCAGGTCGACGCTCCGGTCGGCAAGCGGGGTCCCGAGGTTTTTCCCGAACCGGTACATTCCTTCGACAAAACCAACCCCCCACGACATCTCGTTGTCAAGCTTCCGGATATGAGGCGAGAGGGCACCATACTCTGCACCGGCGACCAGGTGGACGGCATTGGGGAGGGTCATACCGGAATCGTTCATACCGGCAAGGTCGCGGAAGAAGTTCGGGAGCGCCTCTTCGAGGCTTTTCATTCGGTTCTGCTCACGTAAGTCGAGTATTGCCACCGGAACGATGGAGATCAGGATTGCAAGGATGGCAAAATCATCGATCACGGTCGAGGTGAAGAGGATCTTGATGCCGTACATCTTCACCATCGAGATAAACCCTCCGATAAATACGATCAGCGAGAGGGGGACGCATACGATGAGGATGTTCTCCGGTTTTTCGGTCAGGACGCGGAACGGGTGCTTGAAGAACCGGCCCACTCCCTCACGGCTTTTCCGTTCGGATTCAAGTCTGGCGGAAATGGTGACGAGCTCGTCTTCCGCGGCATCCATCTCGGCCCGGGTCAAGGGCTGGCCGGGGACGGGTTTTGCGTCTTTTTTCTGTCCCAGTAATCCCGTAAAAGTATCTTTGATCGCCATATCAGGTCTCCGGGGTCATGGCACTGATCATAATGATAAACAGCGACGTACCAAAGGGAATCATCAGGTAGATGATGATATAGAGAAAGAGTGGCTTGGAGTCCCCGCCAAGGACGGACATGATGGACTGGAGGATGATCAGAAACAGGGTCCCGGCTACCATCGCGGTTACATAGGCTTCGGCGATGAGAGCAAGGGTATCCAGGAACATTTTCTGGGTCTGGCGGTTCTCCAGCGCGTACTGGTTTGCCTTGGTACGGAAATAATCCGTGAGATTTCCTCCGCTGGAGATACTGGCCATGGCACCCTGCAGGAACTCTTTCATCCGGTGGGAAGGCGTACTTGCCGAAACGATCCTGAGTGCATCGATCAGATCCCTCCCGAAGATATCTATCTCCCGGGCAATATACCGGGCCTCCACAGCACTTTCCCCGTAGATCGGGCTGTCTCCCAGCAGGCGGAAGATCTCGGCCGGGGTGATACCGGCAGTAGACATGGAGGTGATGTAGTTGATAGCGTACGGGAGGGTTGCATCGATATTCCTGCGCCGGTTCCCGGCTACGACTGAGGGGTAGGCCAAAAAGACCACATAGGTCATTCCCCCGAAAACAAGGAGCGAGAAGATAACCACAAAGACGGTCCCGAGGATGAGGCCGTACTGGTTGAGGAAGAGCATCGTTGCCGGGACTTCGCCCTTGTACTTGATGAGGTTGGGGAGTTTTAAAACCCAGGTGAGCAGGCCCAGGCAGATGGCAGAGACCAGCCCGACGATAAGGGAACTGATGATAGCGGTCGAGGTATATACCTCGAACGGGGTCTTGAGCCGGGCGGAGATCAGGTCGTTTCTGAGCTGGGCGTAATTCTCGCGCCGGGCCTTCATACGCATTCCGAGGAGGTTGAAACAGAACCGTTCGAAACTATTCATACAGATCCTTCCTTACCCGTTCGATGACGACTTCCGGTTCGCGGTAATACGAGATCAGGATCTTTGCGACATCCTTGTAATGACGGATCTTCTTGATCCGCATCCATTCGAGGACTTCCTGCCGGCGCTTGAGTTCTTCCCGCATCCGGTTCTCGTTCCAGCCCCGGGCTTCCATGATCTCTTCGAGGATATAGGACTTACCGGAGTAGGCGATCTCGTCCGTTGCCGATTTCCAGCGGAACACCTCGTTTGTGATCAGTTCGTTTGTCCGTGGATCGATATCGAGGATCTCGACGATCTGCTTGTTCCGGCGGATCCGTTTCCCGCCCATCCGGGCCTGTACCTGGATGCAGACGATATCGAGCGCAGAGAGCATGTTCCGCGGGACATCCATGGGGGGGTTCTCGATACGGTGCACGACGCTTGCAACCGAGTCTGCATGGATAGTCGAGTACGTGACATGGCCCGTACTCATTGCCTGGAAGAGCGTCTGGCATTCCTTTCCGCGGACTTCACCCACGATGATGTATTCAGGCCGCTGACGCATGGCGGCACGCAGGAGCTCGTACATGTTGATCTCCCCGCGCCCGGCGGTGTCGAACGAGTCCCGGGTAACGCTCGGGATCCAGTTGGGGTGGGGGAGTTTCACTTCCCGGGTATCTTCGAGGCTGACAATCTTTGCCATCGGGGGGATGAAAAGGGAGATCGCGTTCAGCGACGTGGTCTTTCCGGACGCAGTCCCCCCGGCAAAGATCGCTGATTTGCCATTCTCGACCGCCAGCCAGATGTAAGCGAGGGAAAGCGGGGCAAACGTGTGCCATTCGATGAGGTCGGTAGGGGTGATCGGTTCGTCCTTGAATTTACGGATAGTAAAGGTCGAACCGTGGGCGGTAACCTCCTGCCCGAGCGTCATCTGGATACGCGACCCGTCGCCCATGGTTGCATCGAGGATCGGTTCGGCAATGGAGATGTACTTTCCGGCACGCTGGGCGAGTTTTGTCACAAACGAATCGAGTTCCTCGGCATTGTGGTACATCAGTGTCGTCTTCATCGATTCGTAACTTGAATGGAATGCGAAAATCGGGGTATTCACGCCATCGCACGAGATATCTTCGATATACTTGTCGTGCATGATCGCATCAATCAGGCCGTCGCCGAGGAAATCCTTGTGCATATTATAGAGGATCTTCTCGCGCTGGACCGGGCTGAGCTTGATACCGTAGTCTGCAAGGATATCATCTACGGATACACGGAGCTGGCGCCGTGCCTCCTCTTTTGAGATATCTTTCGTGTTGATATCGAGGGTTTCAAAGAGGCGTTCCTTGAGTTCGGTTAAGAGGTCTTTTTCAGGTTCGGTAAGAACGGGCTCGATAACCTGATAGGTGTATTCGTGGGTGGCATGGTCGTAGATCACCCGCACGTATGCGTAGGGTTCGTTGACCGGGTACATTTCCATCTCTTCGATTCCCGGTTTTATTTCAAACGCCAGATCTACCAGGGGACCGTGGATCTTAGCATCGTACTCCTCGGGAGCCGAACGCATGACACTAAAGAGGGACGACAGGCCGGTTTTTTTGGCCGGTGCTTTTTTGAGGGCATCCTGTTCCAGCGCAAGTTCGGATTCGAGATCCTTGAACCCGGCTGTCGAAAACTCGCGCTTCCAGATGTCGGCAAGCTCCGGAGGCAGGGATCCGGTACCCGTGTTTTCGAAGGCGTTAAAACTTCCATGGAGTTTGATCTCGTCAATCTGGAACGTGGCGCCCTTGGGGAGGATCAGGCCGGATAGTTCGGAGATCTGGTTGACGGATATTACTTTGTCGTCAGTTTCCTGTTCTGCCTTTGCGGATTTGGCAATTTCCGCATTCCGGGCAGATTTTCTCTTTTTAAAAAACGACGAGGTTTCGTGTTCGCGGGGATCCTGTTCGATAATTTCAACTACAGGTTCCTGCGGCAAAGGCGCAGGTGGGGGAACCGGCGGTTTTTCCTCTTTTTTTTCCTCTTTTTTTGAAGGGGAGGCCGGTTGGGAGGCAGTTCCCGATTGTGCAAGGAACTTCCCCAGGATCTCCCTTACGTCACTACCGGACAGTTCCTGATCGCAGCCCTCTTCTTCCGTTGTCTGGGCCGGAAGATCTTCAAAGAGTGCATCGTCATCAGAGAGACCATTCTCAGGATCCGGGGGAACATTCTCGCCCGGCACATCCTGTTTCTCCGGCAGACTTTCCGGAACCGCTGCCGTAGCCCCGAGACCCAGTTTTTTTATAAGTTCTGAAAAATCCCCGGTTTTTTGGGAATCGGCCTCTTCCTGCCCGGCAGTTTCCTCTGGTATGGGCGTGGCAGGAGCGGCCGGCTTCTCCCCAGGTGTGCATGCACCACGGATTTTTTTTAAAAGAGCGCTGATATCTGTTTGTTTCTCCTCATCCTGTGATGTCAACCCAAACAGCCTCCCCTTGGACATGTACTGGTATTTTTATAAAAGATTCTTTTATCTTTGACTATATTTATCCTCTGGATTGAATCCGGCAGGTATTTACATCCGGTCCAGGCATCCTGCAGGGTCAAACAACACTCCCTCCTTCACTCTGGAGACTTTTGACAAGAACACGCAACAGTCCCAGCTGGACATCCGCTTTTGCGATAATACAGATGAAGAGGTCGCCGCAGGGGGCAATGATCACTTTCCTTTCCGCGGTCTCGAGGATCAGCTGCTCGGCCTGCCCCATATGCATATCATCAGCGATCCGCGACCCCGCCCGGAGGAAGTCTTCCGCCCGTGCTGCCACATGCTCGAAATCGCCTTCTCCCAGCGACCTGACAGGAAATCCTTCATAAAATGCAGAGACTGCAATGACACCCGGCTGGGAGGCAATCTTTGCGAGCATGGCTTCATTGAGAGGTGTGGGGGATTGTCGGAGAAGGACAGGATTTTCCACGGCGAGCGGTTCTGCATTCCCCGGGTTTGTTTCAGGTTCAACGAGCAGACCCCCTTCAGTACATAATGCCAGCGCCTCCGCAAAATCGCTGGAGCCATATGCTCTCATAATGATATTCTGCTGGGAACCTCCTGCTCCTGCGTCCACTTCCCTCATAAGAAACTGAACCGCCGGTTTTCCCTTGCAGATTCCCTGCGGGTTCCTGAAATATGCAGCTACCAGCTCCCCGCTGCGGGTGAGGAGAAAACCCCGTCCGTTTCCGGAGTCGATCTCGATTGCCCCGGTAAAGACCATCAGGGCCTGGAGCATCCCTTCTTTATGGGGATTAATAAGTACGCGTCCCCCGGTACCTGCAGGCAGTTTCATAAAAAAACCCGGATATAAAGAAGGAGGTTATAACGCCGCAACAATGCGTTCCTTGTTCTTCTTGAGCTCGTAGCGGATCCGACCGATATTTGCCGTTGTATCTGCAACAAGTGCAATCAATTCGTCCGCTGACAGAGGAGCAAGGATAATCGGACCTTTTTCAAGTTCAACAAGCATCTGGGAAAGTTCGCCTTTCCCCAGGGTATTTCCCATGGCCTCCGACGTCCCAAGGCCCGTTGAAGCCATGGCACCCAGTGCCTCGATATCCACTTTTCCCGATACCGCACTTTCAATCACAAAACCGTCTCTTCCCACGACAACTGCAGCCGATACACCTTCCACCCTCAAAAACTCCTCTAACAACGGCTTGAGCATTTCTTCACCACTATTAAATGACTCATTCTTGTTCTTTTCTTATTAAAATGTTGGTTTTTATATATGAGCCCTTCAGCAGGGTTTGCCGGCAAAGGCGTTGTCGGCATGTGAATTGATTTTAGCGGGAGCGTGCAGGGATTCCCGGAATATCCGGCATATAAAAAAAAGAAACTATATAGTCAAATGCAACCATTAGAGTGATTATGCAACTTCCCCGCGGGACATTCCGGGAGATCAAAAAGAACCAGAGAACCGCAGACGTTCTGGAGGAACTGGAAAGGGGCCGGTTTTCCGGGATCTGCAGCATCTCCTGCCGGGATGAACTAGGTACCCTTGTGATGAAATCGGGGAAATGTATTCTGGCAGAATATGGCTCGTGGAAAGGAGAGGCTGCTCTGGAAAAACTGCTGTATGCCTTTTCAGAGGAATGGATCGATGCTGCCCTTTCATCCCTTGATGAGGCGCAGATCCAGTTATCCCTGGAATTCAATAAAACAGAACGCATACACCGGACCGTTCCTGCTCCACCGGCCACGAATAAAACAGTCCCCCATATCGCCCCGTCCTATGGAGCAGGGGCCCAAAACAACAAAATCTCTCCCCTGGCCCACCGTACACCTGCCAGCGAACGGCCGGTTGTATTAATGTCACATCCCCCGGAGAAAGTTCACCGGCCGCTTGCCAGCCCGAAAAATCCTGTACGGGAACCACCGGTATCGATACGGGCACCTCCCTTAAAACCAGAGGGACAGGTAACAAAAAAGGAGAGCAACACTGCCCAGACCGCTACAGAAAGCGATCTGGATACCTTCGATTCCATGAATCTTGACGAAGTAACCGGGAAATTCAGGGAAGAATGCAAAACCATGGTAAAGAACCTCCATCTGGAACACCTGATGGACCGTAAATGAATTACGGGGGCAGTAGTATTTCCCTGATTCCTGGTATCGACAATACTATCCTGTACCTTGCCGCAGGCATTGTAATTGCCGGCGGGGTCGCAGCGGTCATTATTATGATAAGGTCCCGGGCAGCTGCACGGGAACAAATACTAAAGATCGTACCGAAATCATCCCACGCCCCTTCGCCGATCAGACAAAGCCCGCAACCCTTTCTGAAATCAACCGTAACGAACGCTGCAGCACCGGCCCGTTCTCCAGCACAGAAAGATGCGGACTGTTTCCATGACAGGGCCAGTCTTCACGCGAGCCTGGTGGCACTTGCGAAAAAATACTCCCTCACGGAGGCCACGCTTGCAACAGCGGACGGCCTTCTGCTCGCTTCCTCTGTCGAATACCCGACAGCAGAAGAGATCGCCCGGTATTGCCGGAACCATGCGGATCCTTCATTCGCACATCCTGACGGGGTACGGATCTATGATATGGAACATAAAGGGTCGTCACTTGTCATGATTACAAAAACAACCGTGCCGTTTACCGGCGGGCAGGAAATAGCGCTTGTGCAGGAGGCAAAAGATATTTTAAAGTGGTGGATATAACACGGATATGAAAGACATAAATAAAATATTTCCTTATACCTATATCAAGGTAAATTATAAATTAGGCTGACAGGTGCTGGATGGTCAAGGTTTACACAATTGCATCCGGGAAGGGCGGTACCGGAAAAACCACCGTTTCCGTCAATCTGGGGACAATGCTCGCCAAGCTGGGGAAAGAAACCTACCTGATGGATGCAGATATCGGCATGGCAAATGTCGGCCTGATCCTCGGGCTCCAGGATGCACCTGTCACCCTGCATGAAATCCTCGCCGGGAAAAATAATATTGACGAAGGAATCTATAACGGGCCGGCAGGACTCAAGGTTATCCCGAGCGGAATTTCTCTCCAGGGATTCCAGCAGGCCGATCCGGATAAGATAAGGGATGTCCTTTCGGAGATCGTAAAACGGTGCGAATTTTTATTGATCGATGCACCTGCCGGTATCAGTAAGGACGGAGTCGTACCGCTCGCGGTTGCCGATGAGGTCATCCTTGTGGTCAACCCCGAGTTGTCCTCCATCGTGGACGCCTTAAAAACCAAAATTCTCACAGAAGTTGTGGGAGGGCATGTCCTTGGAACCATTGTCAACCGTGTGGATCCGGACAAGAGCGAGGTTATCGCAAAGAAAATGGAAAAAGTCCTTGGGGTAAAAGTCATCGGCATTATTCCCGAAGATGCGAACGTGCGGAGGGCGGCGGCAAGCCGGGCACCAATCGTTATCAAATTCCCGGATTCCATTGCATCGAAAGCAATAAAGAAAATCGCCTCGGACCTGATCGGTGTCGCCTATACTGAGGATGCTGTACAGGCAAAACCCCGTGAAGGATTTATCGAACGGTTCTCAAAGGCACTTTTTAAAAAGAAATCGGAAAAGTAATCTGCTTTTTTTTTACGAGTGAAATTCCATCAGGATACTAACGTACCCGTTCAGATCTTTTCTGCCATCTTGATCTCGGTCGGCGTCTTTTCCCGGATATGGATGGATACGCCGATCATCTCGTTTTTATCATCCTTGACCGGACGTGCGGTAAGAGCAACATACCGTTTCTTGTTGGAACGCGAGACGAGCACGGTATTGAGTTCATAATTGACAACAATCCGGTCGTGGATAACATCCAGTGCCGGGTCGCTGATCCGTTCGCCGGTCTGTTTGTTTACGAGGATCAGGACGTTTTTAAGCGGTTTTACCAGAGCCTCTTTTTCCGGGACATCGAGCAATCGGCAGGCATAGGGGTTTAAAAAAATGATTCTTCCCCGGATATCGGTAATGATCACCGGTTCAAGCGCTGCCATGATCTTCTTCATATCCCAGAGAGCAGCCTTGTCGTAAAACCGTTTCCGCATATTGTGATTATACAGGGCAATCTCGATATTCGAGACTACTTCATTCGCGTTAAATGGTTTGATGATAAAACCGTAAGGTTCTGCCACTTTTGCCCGCGAAAGGATTGTATCGTCGCACTGGCCGGTCAAAAAGATTACCGGGATACGGAAGATAGAATAGATATACCGTGCCGCAGTAATGCCGTCGAGAACCCCGGCGAGATTGATATCCATGAGGACGAGATCCGGCATGAATTCGGCTGCCCTCATGATTGCATCCTCCCCGGTAACGGCCTTGCCGACAACACCATATCCCTTTTTTTCCAGAATCACGCTGATAAGGTTGGAGATAATTTCGTCGTCTTCTACAATCTGGATGGTAACAATGCCCGGCATGGTGTTCACAGCGATAAACGGAATAATCCCGGTGTAACAATAGGAAATGAGATTATTTAAATATAGATTCTTGAATCACACAGGCAGAAACAATACCTGATTTTGTAAACCCGACAGATAATACCCAAATTATATTTGATAGAGGAAATTTCGGATCATCCGAATGCTTCTCACCGTAACGATTTTTCCGGAGGTAAAGAACGGGTTTTATTATCGGACCCAACGTATTTTTGGAGAAAGTCGGCTCATCGCGTACGAGGGTAAAACCAAAGAATAACCGAAACCCAAAATGGGGATTTCGGACTTTTCCCACCATCAGGAAAAAAAGAGAGAGGGATTTATGCAGCTTTGTTGGTGACGGTAAAGACGCAGTACTCGTCGCCTTTTGAACGGCACTTTATCTCGCGGCACTGGACCTTGATCCCGAATGCCCCTTCGATAATCCCTGCTAGGAGGCCGGCGGTACAATAACAGACATTCTTTCCCGTAGAACCGAATGCTTCGGATTCAACGGTGTGTTCGAGGGTGATCGTCTTCTCTTTTTTCTCTTCGTTCCATTCGCTCTTTACCAGTCGGAACCAGCCCATCTGGGAGTAGAACGTAAATGCCATGTCAGAGAGCACATTGGGCTGGATAATGCCCATCTTCTTGTAGTGTTCGACATTTTCTTTCCCCATATCCATGTAGGCACGGTAATTGACGCCTCCCGCCGGCAGCTCGCCCATTGTTTTTTTCAGGGAATTCATCATGGACGTGAAGACAAAACGGGGCATAATAACAACCGGATCGTCGATAAGCTTGATCGTCCCTTCCACCGGGCGGTGATCGATAAACTCGGTGATTGCAGAATCTCCCTTGACCACGGCCTGTGCCTTGAACTTCCAGCTGGGGTCCACCTGGTCGACAACGAATTCGCAGCAATCGTCCCCATTTGCCACGCACTTGCGTTCGAGGCAGTACCAGCTTTTCCCGGTCACCGCCATCATCACTCCCTCGATCCAGCCCATATGGACACCACAGACCGGCATTTTCCAGTCCTTGAGGATCTCTGATTCGAAGGTCCGTTTTGTACGGAGGACGATCCGCTTTTCGCTCTGCTCCACAAGTTCGAACGGGGCTCCCCATCCCTGCTGGTGCTGGAGCTTAAAAACCAGCATTAAAAACTCTGCCGGTGACAATTCCATGCCGAACTTTTTCAACAGGTTGTACAGGCCAAGGGAACCCATCCCCACGGACCGGAAGAGCTTGCGTACCGCCTTGACTGCCAGTTTTTTATTGAGGTGGCTCTCGTACATGTCGTAGATAGCCTTGATAAGGTAGTTGGGGTTGCTTGCAGTCTTAACACCAAAAACAGAGTATGTCCCTTCAAGAGTATTGAGTTCAATATACGGGGTGATATCCTTCTCCCCTTTGATAAGCGCCTCGAAATCCTCGCGTCCAATCTTCATAAGCGATAAATCTGCTATAATATAATTAAAGGATTTCGTCTTGTTCTTCGGCCAGATACCGTCGGCAAACAAGAAAAACCCGGGGGTTTTTGGATTATTATAACCGTTTTAGAGGTCCAGCACGTGAACGGGTGCCGTATCATCGAATGAAATCTGAAAATGCGTTACCTGCTGGGCCCGGTCCTGGACAAGACAGGTATACTCTCCGTGCATTATCCGAAAACTCGCTTCACCGTTTCCTGTCGTAATGTCGCTCCCCACGATCTTGCCGTCTTTCCTGATTGAAACACGGACACCGTTTACGGGTTGTTTTTCGCGGCGGACTTTTAAGGTGACCACACCGATCCCCTCGCTTTTCCTGCCAATCTCCGGGACGGCATACGTAATATTCTTCCGGATATGTGACTTTTCAAATATCCGGCACCCCATAGCAAGGGATTCTATAATATCTTCCCGTACATCGCAGAGGACATAGTTCCGGCCGGATCTGATATGGACGACTGCCTTGTCCCCGAACAGCGCTCCTTCGGGATCCAGGCAGATTGCACCTTCCGGTTCGCCGTTGTGGAACGCAAGGTAATAACTGCTTTTTCCTTCCTTTGCTACTGCAAGCGCATTCAGGTGACGGGATGACGCAAAGGTGAGAAGATCCACAAGGGAATAAGTGCCGAGGTATTTCGATCCTTTAAGGATTGTTTCCAGGAGTTCCGGTAATTCCATTCAGGTCATCTCACGCGAAAGATTCCGGGAATCGGAAAATACCCTGTTCCCGCACTATGTCCATATATACTATGGACATATACTTCAATAAACCTATTATATATTTACGAGATTATCTCCTTGTAATATCTTTTATAAGGTAATACTGGTACTAATCCACAGTTACCCGTCAGTGAGACGCATGGCAAGCGCACTGCCCCGTTACCGGTAATCGCCATGCATAAGTTATAGGAACTCTAACGTAGCTGGTATCTATGATATTTTATCCGCTCGCCATCTCCGCTGTTGCGGTTCTTGCTACCCTTGTCTATGCCTCGTACCTGGATATACGGGATCGCCGCGTACCATTTAAAACCTGGTATCCCATGCTTGTCGTTGGCATATCGGCGGCAGTCGTCCTTTTTTACCAGCAGACCGGAAATTTCAGCCTGATCGTGGGATATCTCGCCCTGATCGCAAGCTTCTTTTTCGCCGATTATATCGATAACCGCGATCCGGAGACATCCTTTAACTTTGCGTATCTTGCAGTCGTTCTTGCCCTGCCCCTGCTCTCATGGTTTATCATACCCTATTTCTACGGTACAAAAACGATTGAATTCCAGCTGCTACCCTGGTATGCACTTTTTGCCGGGCTTATTTCCTATATCGCCTACCGGGAATACAAGAAAAAACCGGCCAAAAAACTCAAGGCCAAGCAGCTGAAAAAGGAGGCCCTTGGGGAGGCCAATGTTGAAGAAGTACTGAGCCGCTGGTACTTTGTCCTGATCGTAATCATCCTTGCTATTGCCGCATTCTATATGATAGGGGGTGGCGACTGGGGCGTTTCAGGATTATATATCGCCCTTGCTGCGATCTTCTGCGGTGTCTTCTATGTGTTCGGGCAGATGCACCTGTTCGGCGGAGCAGATGCATGGGCCCTCATCTTTATCGCGTTCTGTCTCCCGACATTTCCGATCACGCCGCTGCTGAACACACCGCCCCTCGGGTTCCTCTCGTTTTCGGTGCTGATCAATGCCCTGATCCTCAATCTCGTTGCACCGATCGGGATATTCCTGATAAATATCGCAAAAGGAAACCGTGCCCCGCTCCAGTACATGTTCTTCGGGTTCCCGGTCAAAGGAGAGAAGATCCAGGAATCCTGGGGCTTTGTGATGGAGGACTTTACCACGAAAAACGGCAACGTGGAGCGGAAATTTATCGGGTTCTGGGACTCCCTGCGCCGGATGCGTTCTGACGAGGGGCGGGTTTACACTAAGGACCTCCGCGAACACCCGGAAAAATACGAAAAGGAACTTGCCACCTATAAAAAAGCCGGCACGGTCTGGATCTCCTATGCGGTCCCGTTCATTGTCCCGATCACCGCCGGTCTCATAACGGCAATATGCTTCGGCGATTTCCTGCTCGCGATCACCACTGCACTGGCCGGTGTCCTCTGATATGCTTTCCCTGAAATTTTCCGAAGGCGGACTCATCCCGGTGATCGTGCAGGACAAAGGAACACATGAAGTCCTCATGATGGCGTATGCAAACGAAGAGGCGGTCAACCTTACGCAGTCTACCGGATATGCCCACTACTACAGCAGGAGCCGGAAAAAACTCTGGAAAAAGGGAGAGGAGAGCGGCCACTTCCAGAAAGTGGAGAGGATACTGGTGGACTGTGATGAGGACTGTCTCATTTATGAAGTCGAGCAGACCGGTGCCGCCTGCCATACCGGCTACCGGACCTGTTTTTACCGGACACTCGATGGAGAGACCATCGGGAAAAAGGTATTTGATCCTGAAAAAATCTATAAAAAGAGCGGCAACTGATACCGTCACATATTCAGCAGGAAATAATTCCGGGCGATTCACCACGAGACAACCAGTATGAACGATACACAGGATAAACGCGAGGCAGCCAACCGGTTAAAAGCGAAGACTGCGCATCTGTCGATCATCTCCAATACCGGACTTGTAATCCTGAAATTTATTGTGGGTGGCGCCATTGGCTCGGTGAGTATCATCTCCGAGGCAATCCATTCCGCTATGGACCTGCTCGCCGCAGTCATTGCCTTTTTCTCGGTGAAAAAGTCAGCCGAACCTCCTGACGCCGGGCACTCGTTCGGGCACGGGAAATTCGAGGATGTATCCGGGCTTATCGAGGCGCTGCTTATCTTTGCAGCGGCTATCGTTATTATCGTCGAAGCAGTACTCAAACTCTTCAGCAGGAGCGAACAGGAGTTTTCGCCAACGCTTCTGTATGCCGGTATAGCGGTGATGGGGATTTCAGTCCTTGCCAACTGGTATGTCTCAACACGCCTTATGACGGTTGCAAAAGAGACTGAGTCCATCGCTCTTGAAAGCGACGCCTGGCACCTGCGGACGGATATTTATACATCGCTGGGGGTGTTTGCCGGGCTTATCCTTATTCATTTCACCGGCCTTACAATCCTCGATCCGCTCATTGCAATTGCGGTCGGCCTTGTGATCCTGAACGCAGCCTTCGATCTCCTGAAACGATCGTTTGCCGATCTCATCGATCATTCCATCCCGGAACAGGACGAGGACCGGATTATCGCAATTATCTGCGACCATGCAAGCGAATATGCCGGGTTCCACGGTTTGCGGACACGCCGCTCCGGCCCGGAGATCTTTATCGAATTCCACCTGGTCGTTCCCGGTGAAGTCTCTGTCACCCAGTCCCACGATCTCGCAGATCACCTTGAAGCCGACCTGCATGTAGAGTACCCCCGGGCAAATGTCACCATCCATATCGAGCCTTGTACCCGGGGATGTACCCGCTGCGGGTCGTTCTGTACGGTTTTGGATAAAAAGGATCCCGGGTCAAAATAAGATCGCCGCAGGATTTTTGGATCCTGCATCCCGGCAATCATCCTTCGATATCGGTTTTTCAGACCCGGGGTTCCCTATAAAAAGAGGAGTTCCCAAAAAAGAGGGAGAGGATCAACCGGATTTTCCCTGCTGGCGTTTTGGCTGTTCCCGCACTTCCTCGACGATATAGTTGATGACGTTCTCGGAGATATCCCCGGAATATTCACCGGCCCTCCTGATGCTCTCGACGATGTATCCCAGGGAGATCGCAACAATGGTCTCCTGCTTGAGGGTCATGTTACTGATGTCCCCGCAAATCCGTTCAAGCGCGGAGATGGATTCGATGGTCTTGTGCGCTTCACGCATATCCGCGTTGAAAAACGAGATGATGCTCTTGTTAAAGATGTCCATCGAGAGGGCATTGGCCTTTTTGATATCTGTAAGGACCTTTTTGTCGATCTCTGCATCGATGATCGGCTGGGCATTTTCGGCAATTCTTACCGCATGATCGCCAATCCGTTCGATGATCCGGCTGATGAGGTGGTAATACATCGCCATACCGGCAGAGATCCCCATTCTCCGGGAAAGGGAGGGGTTCTGCATGATCATATTGGTCTGCCGGGCAATCAGCCAGTTCAAACGGTCGGAATCCATGTCCCGGTTGATCACATCGAGCGCAAGGGCGTTGTTATGGGTTTCGAGAGCAGTAACGGCATCCCCGTGCATATTCTTCACAATGACAAACATCCGCTTTATGGTGTTGTCAAACGGCATCTCCGCCGGGTTGAGGAGATCCTTTATCACGATGAGCGTGTCGGTTTCTTCGGAGACTTCCTGGCCGATCGTCATCTGGGTAAAATCCCGGACAACGCTCCTGACAAACGGCGGGAACCGCTGTTTTGACGTAAGCCGGATCGCAGTAAACCCGGTAATATAGGCTCCAATCAGGATCCGAAACAGGAACGACGGGTCCGTGATCTGTCCGGTATCGATCTCCTTAATGCGCTGGATCGGTTCGTCCGTTGTCTTTTTCGAAACGAGAAGCGTCCCGTCCGGCTGGACAATAAGTCCCACCGGATCGTTTTTCTTGATACGCATCTCGGATATCCATTCTTTGGGCAGGGTAACAACATACGATGAACCCCCTGTCATTTGCACACGGCGTATTTCCATAGTCGGGCCTCTCCCGTAATCTTTCTAATATGATGTTATTGTATATCTCTATTTATCTCTTTATAGCATATATACCCGTATATTCTATGTCGAAAAACTGTATATTTACACGGGAAGATGTCATGATCGAACACCATGAAAAGTAAACGGAGTTCCTACATATTCGTGACCGTGTGCCTTGCGGCACTCCTTCTGGTATCGCTTCTTGCAGCAGGTTGTACAGACACTTCCAAGTCGACAACCCCGGCAACAACCTCCCCCACAACTGCGGTAAGTACACCGGCAGCAGACGCTGCAGCAACAGCAGCATCCACTACAGCCGCCACACCGGCAGCAACTTCCTCCGGACAGAAACAGACGATTTCCATCAGCGGTTCGACCACCGTCCTGCCCATCGTTCAGAAGGCAGCCGACCAGTATATGGCAGACCACCCTGATGCAGATATCCAGGTCTCCGGTGGCGGATCGGGCGTCGGTATCCAGGCAATCGGTGCAAAAACCGTGGACATCGGGATGAGCTCCCGGGAAGTAACTTCTGCCGAGAAGGCAAAATATCCCGCCTTTAACATCATCACCGTTGCACACGATGGCATTGCGGTTATCGTGAACCCGCAGAACGAGATTCAGTATATCACGCCGGACCAGGTAAAGAACGTCTACCTTGGCAAGGTCACCAAGTGGACCGAGATCGGCAGTGCAAATGTTCCCAACACCAACAATGCAATCGTGCTTGTCGGCCGTGACAGCGCTTCCGGTACCCGCTCCTACTTCGATGAATCCGTTCTCCTGAAAGCAACCCCGAGCAGCAAGATGCTCGAAAAGAACTCAAACGGTGCCGTCACCCAGACTATCGCCCAGACTCCCGGTGCAATCGGTTATGTCTCCATCGGGTATGTCTCATCCGATGTGAAAGCAGTACCGATCTGGTACAATGCAGACAAGATCGTCACCCCGAGCGCAGCAACAGTGAAAAACAAGTCCTACCCGCTCTCCCGTGACCTCTACATTATCACCAACGGTCAGCCCTCCGGCCTCACCAAGGATTTCATCGATTACATCTTAAGTGCCGACGGCCAGAAGATCGTTGCCGATGAGGGATACGTCCCGATTACGGCATGATCTTTTTAAAAAATTCCTTTGTTTTTATTCCAGACGTGAGGCGACAGACATGGATCTTTTAACTAAATACAGGACAGCTGCCACCGGCAGCGCTGCCCGGTTCTTCAGGATTAAGGAACAGGCAGTCAAGTCTGTCTTCTTCTGCACAGCCCTCTTTGCCGTTGTAGTTATCTCGTTTATTCTGCTCTTTTTGCTCCGGGACGGTTACTCCATCTTTGAGACCGTGGGGATCCCGGCATTCCTCTTCGGGATGTCGTGGACACCGACGGCAATGGAGCCGGCTTACGGGATTTTTCCCTTAATTGTCGGCACCATCTTTGTAACATTCGGCGCCATGGTTTTTGCCGTTCCGCTTTCCCTCGGCTGTGCCATCTATATATCGGAGATCGCATCTCCCCGCGTTAAAAGCATCCTGAAACCGGCAACAGAACTGCTTGCCGGCATCCCCTCGGTCGTGTATGGGTTTTTCGGCCTGATCGTTCTTACCACGCTCATCCGCGAAGTTTTCAACCTCCCGACAGGGGAGACCTGGCTTGCCGGATCGATCCTCCTTGGGATCATGGCCCTCCCCACGATCATCAGTGTCTCGGAAGATGCGATCAGTTCTGTCCCGCATGAGTTCCGCGAAGGATCCCTAGCGGTCGGTGCAACCAAATGGGAGACGATCAGCCGGGTCATCGTCCCGGCTGCCCTCTCGGGAATTGCCGCGGCCATAATCCTTGGGATCGGACGGGCGATTGGCGAGACAATGGCGGTTTTAATGGTTACCGGGAACGCCGCAATACTGCCGGACCCCATCTGGAACGTGCTCTCGCCGATCCGTACTCTTACCGGTACGCTCGGTATCGAGATGGGCGAGGTGTCCATCGGCAGCGATCACTACCATGCACTCTTCGGTGTTGCCGTCGTCCTTCTCATCATAACGCTGATCGTGAACCTGAGTGCGGTCCGGATCCTCAACTACCTCAACGAAGGCAGGACCGCCCCAAAAACATCTAAAAAATCATTCCTTTCACCCAAGGTACGGGATAAGCTTCGCACGATTCTTACCTGCGTTCTTGCAGCTGCCGGGGCAGTCATCCTGTGCGTCATCGCACCCCCCTGGATTTCCCTCCCCTTGATCGCGGCCGCTCTCCTGTGGTATTTCTACGGGAGGAAGAGGATCACCCGGTACCAGTCTGAAAAGATCGCCTTTGGCCTGCTTGTTACGGCATCGGTGATCGTAATTGCAATCCTTGTATTCATCCTCCAGGACATCGTCATCAACGGGCTGCCGGCCTTAAGCTGGGAATTTCTGACCCAGCCCCCCTCCGATCTTGGACGGGCCGGGGGGATATTCCCGGCCATTGTCGGGACTCTCTACCTTGTCTGCGGCGCGATCCTGATAGCCCTCCCCATCGGTGTCGGGGCTGCCGTGTATCTCGTCGAATATACCCGGGAAGGTCCCATCACCCGGCTGATCCGGACCGGTGTCGACCTTCTCAACGGGACGCCATCGATCGTCTTTGGCCTCTTTGCCTTCTCGTTTATTGTCATCTACCTCAACGTAGGGGTATCGCTCCTTGCCGGGCAGATAACCCTCGCCCTGATGGTGCTCCCTACCATCATCCGCACTACCGAAGAATCGCTCAAAAGCATCCCGCAGTCACTTCGTGAAGGCAGCCTCGCTCTCGGCGCAACCCGCTGGCAGACCATCAAAAGCGTGGTCCTCCCGCCGGCGGTGCCGGGTATCATTACAGGAGCCATTCTCTCTCTCGGGAGAGCCGCCGGTGAGACCGCACCGATCATGTTTACCGCGGTCGTCTTCTCGTCCCGCTTCCTGCCGACATCCGTCTTCCAGCCGGTCATGGCCCTGCCCTACCACCTCTTCATCCTTGCGACAAACATCCCGGGGGCTTCGGTGAACAAGTACGGCACGGCGCTCGTCCTGCTCATCTTTGTCGTCGGCATCTACTCGGTTGCCATCCTTGTCAGGAACCATTATGCAAAAAAGATACGGGGGTAACGCATGTCAGAATCCATCATCTCTACCAAAAACCTGAACCTCTGGTACCATGAAAAGCACGCTCTCCAGGATATTACCATGGAGATCGAACCGAAAAAGACGACCGCGCTCATCGGTCCTTCGGGATGCGGGAAGTCCACGCTGCTCCGGTGTTTCAACCGGATGAACGATCTCATCAACCAGGTAAAAATCGAAGGGGAGCTCTGCCTCGACGGCTGCAACATCCTCTCTGACGATACCGATGTCGTGGCTCTGCGGAAACGGGTCGGCATGGTCTTCCAGCGCCCGAACCCCTTCCCCAAATCCATCTACGAGAATATCGCCTACGGCCCCCGGGTCCACGGGATAAACGACCGAAAAGAACTGGATGCAATCGTCGAGAAAAGCCTCAAGCATGCAGCGCTCTGGGAGGAAGTCTGCGACCGTCTCCACGAATCTGCTCTCGGGCTCTCGGGGGGCCAACAGCAGCGGCTCTGTATCGCACGGACGCTTGCTGTCGAACCCGAGGTTATCCTCATGGACGAACCCTGTTCGGCACTCGACCCGATTGCAACCGCCAAGATCGAGAACCTCATTGAGATGCTCAAGGAAGATTACACGGTAATCATCGTTACCCACAACATGCAGCAGGCGGCCCGGGTGAGCGACTATACCGGGTTCATGTATCTCGGGAAACTCATCGAGTACGACAGTACGACTACCATCTTCGAACACCCGAAACAGGACCTGACCGAGAACTATATCACCGGCAGGTTCGGGTGAGGGATATCATGACAGACAAATTCCATTCGGAACTCAAGGAATTAAAAAAAGGCGTCTCGGACATGGCATGGTTTGCCTTCTCGATGCTTACGGATTCCCAGAAGGCTTTCATCAACCAGGACGAGGCGCTTGCGGCAACAGTGATCGCCAGAAAAGACCAGATCCGGGAACAGATGGTTACCCTTGAAGAGACCTGTTACCAGCTCATTGCGCTCAACCAGCCGGTGGCAAAGGATATGCGGGTCATTGCCTGCTCGCTCAAGGTGATAGCAGCATCGGAACGGATTGGCCGGTACGGGAAATCCACCGCGAAGATCGTAAAGGAGATCGCCGGCAAACCCCATATCGCAAACATGATGAGCCTGCCGCTCATGTCGGAGTATGTTCTTGCGATGATCGACGATGCTCTCACCGCGTACGATACGGAAAATCTCCGGAAGATCGACGGTTTTTCCGCACGGGACGATGCCATCGATGCCCTGCGCCATTCGATCTTCCGCGAATCGATCACGTACATGATGGAGAACCCGAAGACCATCACCCAGGCAACGTACTACATCATTATCGCCCGGTACCTCGAACGATGCGCAGATCATGCCTGCAAAATCGCCGAAAACGTCCAGTACATGGAGACCGGGGAACGCATCGAGATTAAATAACTTTTTTGCTCTGGTTGCACATCCCCGGCGTATCCTGTTTGTCATAGTCTGTCATCTTTTTTTTAGTACCACCTCCGATTCCGTACGGCCGGACAACCCGGTTTTTAATATAGAGAAAATATTTAATGTATATAGATTAAGTGTAAAGTATGTGTTCTGATATTACCGCAGTCACGGAACAGGATACGACCGTTGCAGTTCTGGATGATTGTGCCGATTCCCCCGATCCGGATACCTCTTCGGACAGCCGCGATCTTTTCACCGACAACAAGGGACGGTCGTATATTTCGGTCAGGAGCTGCGAGCTTGACCGGTTCTGCTCAAAATAATCGTCAGCGCAGTGACTGGATTACCAACGGGAAAACAGCAGCTTCCCCCGGTCATTACTATTGTGCATTCTATATTCTACATAAGAAAATATGATGTGATACCGGAACGCATGTGTGCATGTCGATCCTGCAATGAAAGTCCGCACACGCTCCTTTGTGATCCTTGTCACGGTCCTCGTCCTCTTCCTCGCCGTGCTCGGGTTTGCCACCCAGTACCTGATCCTGGGATCGTTCCAGTCTCTTGAAAACCGGGAGATGACCGCAAACATCCAGCGGGTCGTTGCCGATCTCGACGACCAGAAACAGTCTCTCTCCCTGACCTGCAGGGACTGGGCCGGACGAAAAGATCTCTTCACAACAGAGGACAGTCCCGACAAAGGACATACGCAGGAAATCCGGACCGGGGATCTCGCCCCCGGAGCCGCGGATGTCGATTACCTTCTTGCCTACAACGCGACCGGTGAACTGGTTTATTATGAGGATGTCAACCACCCGGGGAACGACTCTTTATCGGTGCGCACTTCTCTTGACCGCATTATCCGGGACAGTATCATTCCCCGGGGGATGTCTCTTGGCATCTCCGGGAGAGGCGGCTTGTCGGTGATTGACGAAACGCCGGTTCTGCTGACCGGCGGTACAATCCCGGGTGCCAATGCATCGGAACCGGCTTGGGGAACACTGGTAATTGCCCGCATGATCACCGGAGAACGGATCAACCGGCTGGAAAACAACCTGCAGATCCCCGCGGTATCCTTACACAGGTTTGACGGGAACACCAGCACTTCAGCCCCGGATCCACAAACCCCCGACATGGAAAAAGGACGGATTGTCACCTCGCCTCAAAACGATACGCAGATGCTGGGGCAGACCATGATTACGGGGATCGAGAACAAGCCTGCGTTTCTTCTCTTAAAAGTCACTACCGACCGCCCGGTCTACCAGCAGGTCCAGGCATCCATTATCATCGTCGCTATCGCCATCGTGATCCTTGGCGCCCTGATCATCCTCTCGGTCCAGTACCTGATGCAGCGGTTTGCACTGGACCCGCTTGCCACGCTCGACCGCAATATAAAAACAATCGGATCCTCGGGCGAACTCTCGCGCCGGGTGCCCGTCTCCGGCGACGATGAAGTTGTCTCGCTCGCACGCTCGCTCAACCGGATGCTCGAAGTAATAGGACACCAGAAAGACAAACTGGCAGACGCCCGGCAGGAACTTGCCCTGCGCAATCATGAACTCGAAGAACTCAACCGAAAGGCAAACCTGTACCTCGATATCTATCTCGATGTACTTACCTATGAGATCCTGAACGCCAATATGGGCCTTACGGGATATGCAGAATATCTCAGGGATACTGCACAAGGCAATGAACGAATCCTGCTCGATCATATCAGCGAACTCGCCAACAAGAGCAGCGGTGTTATCCGCAACGTCGAGACGATCAGCAGGATCTATAAAACACCCCAGGCATTAGTACCGGTCAGCCTGTCTGCGATCGTAAAGAAAGAAGCAGATGCCCGCCCGGGCATCAGGCTCGGTATTTCCAGCGGCAACTTTTCCGTGATGGCAAACGATATGCTCGGCGTTATCTTTGATAACCTCTTCTCCAACAGCATAAAGTTCGGGGGCAATGACGTAGAGATCACAGTCACCGCACGACTAATCGGTAACGGGATGCTGGAGGTATCCGTTGCGGATAACGGACCCGGGATTGAAGACACCGCAAAGCCGCTCGTGTTCGACCGGTTTGTCCAGGGCTCAAAGACGCGGGGCAGTTACGGTCTCGGGCTCCATATCGTGAAGATGCTTGTCGAGAGTTACCACGGTACAATCCGGGCGGACGACCGCGTTGCCGGCAACCCGGCGCTGGGGGTGGCGATCCGGTTCACCCTTTACATTGCACCGGATTCCTCCCGGGGAGACCCGCGATGAACCCGGAAAGAGTCCGGGACAGATCTCCGACACTCTATAATCTATAGAGATATCACAGCCCGGCATATTTTATGTCGATAAAAACTATATTTCCCGGAGACGACAACAAGAATGAACAGTCCGGGAATAACCCCGTATCCGGGCAGCTGGTTCCCATGAGCACTCACACGTCCAGACACTGACCACTGTCCCCCGGGCTGTCCGGCAATCCACAATCAGTTCCTAAAATCACCGGGCTCCTGTCGTACCGGGGCCCGGTATTATCGCCATTCTTCAGTATTTCCTGCTATCGGGCAGGATACCGGTAAAAATAAAGCGGTTGGTTGTTCGACCAGCTCGGGCATTTCCCTGTTTACTTGTTGACGATAATTGTTCCCCTGATAGCAGCATTATCCGCGCAGTGATAGGTATAGGTTCCGGGTATCGTGAACGTGAACTGGTAGCGGTGGTTGGTCTCCAGCAGGGGGGAGGTGAACGCATCCGGCGTTCCCGTATTTGAGGTAACGATATGGTTGCCGATATCGGTATTGATCCAGGTAACCGTTACTTTCTGGTCTACCACCAGCACCTGGGGGTTAACACTCGCACTCCCGATAAGGATCGTGGTTTTCGGGGAGTATATCGGAGTAGGAGCCGGGGTCGTGGACGACGAGGGATTCGTACAACCCGCGACCAGTACCATGGCAGCGCACAGGAAAAAGACGCCAATGATGAGCATGAGAGGGCCGGATCGAACGTGCATGTTTTACCATTTGGTAAACATCATTAAAAAAATCACGGGTTCGTACAACACCCTGAACCACGGGCCTTTACCGAAAAGGCCCCGGTCATTCGGCTTTTTTTAAATGTACCGCTGATGCGCGGGGCTAAAGGGAAAAGACAACTTCATGTCTGCCGGCTCCCGGGACAGAATAAGTCGGGAAGGTATAATGCAGCTGAAGATCCCGGGCTGCCTGAGGCACGATATAGACAAGGTCGGCCATACCGGTACTTTCCGGCCCGGCATCATATGCCACTTTTGAGCCGATGCCGGTCGAATAGTAGTATGTGCCGTCTGCATCGGCCATGACAAAGTCCCCGGCCGGTATATGGTAACTGGTACCGGCGGCAAAATTCTGCACGCTGACGGTGACGGTGCAGAACCTGCCCGAGTTGATGGTATTATCCCCCGGCCGTACCTGCGTAACTGTTACCTGGAGATCCCCGACGCGGGCGGGCTCGTTTACCGCATATACCGGGACCGGTGTGGCAGATGCGCCGGTTTTTATCGCTTCGGACATGTTTTGGCCGGTCGCAACGGACAGGTGGAGCGTCGGGACGACAACATACACAATCGCAAGGATAACGAGCATGATCACCGTGGCGGCAGCAACATATTTTATCGCAGTATAGGTCTGGATCTCCTCCGGCAGGGGTGAACCGCACCGGATGCAATGCGTATAGATTGCCGGGTTTCTCGCTTTACACTTCGGGCATATCTTCGCTGCCATGGTTTCCTCCCAAAAACTCCACTAGCCCCGGTTTTTAAAAACACGCAAGGACAGGCACCACCTCCCGCAGCGGCCGGGGTCGGTCTTCCGATAATACTATGATTAAACGTAGTGTGTTTTGACCGCCCTCCTTAATGGAGTTTTCTTTTTTATAAAAAAACCTCAATACAGTATTTAATAATGCCGAAGGGCAATATCCGGTTATGCCACTTTTTCCATGGTCTGACGATCTGAGCGTGAAGGTTACGTTGATCGACGACCAGCACAAAAAACTCATCGCGCTGATCAATACCCTTCACGATGCAATGCGTGCCGGCGAAGGAAAACAGGTACTGGAAAAAACCTTAAAAGAACTGGCAGATTACACGGTCTACCACTTCCAGACCGAAGAAAAATACATGCAGCAGTTCCATTACCCGACCTATCTCCAGCACAAGGCGCAGCACGATGCGTTTGTAAAGAAAGTTGCCGATTTCCAGAAAGAGTACGAGGCCGGGCACCTCGGGATTTCCCTCGATCTGATGAAATTCCTGCGGGACTGGGTGGAGAACCACATCAAGTCTACCGACAAAAACTATTCTGCCCTGTTCCTGAAAAACGGGCTGAAATAACGCGGCGGTTTCCCCGCATTTTGCCCGGGACCTGCCGGGCATTCTTTTTTTTTACAGCATCTTTTTTTCGCTACCCGTTCCCGCCTTGTATACCGGAATAAAAAAAGAGTCGGGTTGGGGTGTCCTCATACTGCCGCCGGCAGGTAGTGGACAACAAGCTGGAGAATCGCGATAATGAGGGTAAGGAACAGTGTCTCGTCAAACATAGTCTCGCTCACCTCCCTTGTGGTGTATGAACTATCCTTCCACCGGATTATGGACAATACTGGTGATTACTGGCGATGAGTGAAAATAAATTTCAGTTACCCGGGAATACCGGTTCGGGTGAACAAAGCGACCCCGCGATCGGATTCCCCAAGACCGAACCCACAGGTTCCCCGATCCGGCACAACCTATTTCACGATCCGGTATCCATGCATCGTAAAGGAGCCGGGCCCTGCCCCTCCAGCCCAGGACCGGCCTTTTATGGAAGTGACAGCGATGCACCATCCACAGGATCCGGGCATGGACAAAAAAAGGCCGCTCCGCCATGCAACCATTCCCCATGAAGGAAAAAAACCAAAGCCCGCCGAGGCATTTGCCTCATGGCTCCAGCCGGTTGTCGATTGTTCGCCGATCCCGCAGTTCGTCATCGGCCGGGACCACTGCGTCAGGTTCTGGAACAAGGCGCTCGAACGGTATTCCGGCTTTTCTGCCGCGGAGATTGCCGGGACCAACCGCCATTGGCAGGCATTTTACCAACAGGAGCGCCCCACTCTTGCCGACGTGCTCCTTGAGGGAAAGACCGAAGAGATCGCACTGCTGTACGATGGCAGGTACAACAGGTCGGCACTTATTGAGGACGCATGGGAAGCAACGGACTTCTTCCCCCAGATCGGCAAAAAAGGCACGTGGCTCCATTTCACGGCAGCGCTGATCCGGGACGGGACCGGGGAAGTGCTCGGGGCGGTGGAAACGCTCGAAGACATTACCGGTCTCATGAAAGCCGAGGAACTGATCGCGTACATGACCGAGATGGCGATGCGGATCACCCAGCCGGTCGGGATCATCCGGGAGAACCTGCAGGATATTGCCCGGCTCACCCGCGAGGGAAAACTGGTCCCGGAGGAGATCGGGATGCTCCTCGATACCCAGGTGCGCAATGCGGCGCAGATCCAGGCAAACGTTGGGGAGTTCCAGAAGTCTGTCGTGGAGAAACACCAGGAGATCCCGGAAGCCTACCGCAAGTTCCTTTCCGGGTGATCCCGTGTGACGGCTATCGTGAATGCAGACGAGCTTGCACAGAAGCGGATATTTCTGGTGCTTGCAACCCCGGGCAGTATACGGCAGTGCAATATCGACCTGATCCGCCAGATTGCGGAGAACGGGTTCCATACGGTCGTTATCACGACGAACTTCCCGTACAGTATTCTCACCAGGCTCTACCAGGAGCAGGGGATCGATCCCGGGAAAGTATCGTTTATAGATACGGTGACCAAAAACTCGGTCGGTTCTGCTAAAAATATCCCGGGGGTGGTCCGGTTCGTGAACCACCCGTCCGATCTCACCGAGATGGGTATTGCGGTGACCGAGGTCTTAAAGGAGCTTTCGGGAAAAAAGGTCTGCATCCTGTACGATTCTATCAGTACGATGCTCATCTACCTCTCGTCGTCCAACATCTCCCGGTTCATCCATTTTGTTACGAACAGGCTCCGGCTCACGGACGTGTCGGGCATTTTCCTTGCGGTGGAAAAGGGACTCGACCCGATGCTGATGACCCAGCTCACGACCTTTGTGGATACCGTGATCGATGCCGGGTGAGTTCCCGGGTTTTTAAGCGCAATTTGGGGGAGGGATTTATTGCCGGGTTCCTTCCGGCCCGGATCGTTTTTTCGTACTCCCGGCCGCTTGGTACCAGTACCACACGTTTTCCCAACTATGGTCGCGGGGGCTGGTCCGGGCCGGAAGGGGGGAGGGGGTACCCCCACCTGCTCCGGCTCATGGGGAGGGGGGTGATCCCCTCTTTGAAAAATATTGGGTGGGGGGGTAGGGGCCACCCCCCCTCCCCCTCTTGTCTGCAAAACGGCTTCTTTTTTGCATAACCAAGACCTGCGTTTCTCATGGAACCCTGACGAAGAAAACAAAAATGACATGAATCTCATTTGTGAGGAGGGGGGTTCGTTTCGGACCTAAGGGGGGAGGGGGTACCCCCCACCAGGCCCGGCTCATGGGTGGGGGGTGACCCCCTTCCGGAAAAATATGTGGTGGGGGGGGTGGGGGCCACCCCCCTCCCCAATTTGGATACAATAGACTAATGATGGGGGTCGTGAAATTACTGGTATAGGACTCAATTGTATGAATCTTATTGAACCATTTGAAGACTTTTTTGATAACTGCATCGACATATTTTTTTGGTGGACTCAAAAAAAGACTGATTCGGATAATGCAGAATTATTAGAGGGCAAAAATTTTCTAGAACTCCTATTCTTTGGAATAGTTGATCCAATAAGGAGAGTGTTTAAGTCAAAAATTGATCGAACAACTGATGGCTACTTTGACACATTTTTGATAGATTGTATAATTATTACTTTCATTTTCCTGATCCCATTCTCAATTTCGATTATTACACAACCCGTAACTCAAAAAGTTAACATAGACGCACATTACAATGCATTTGTTCAAGGTTTGATTATTATACTCTTTTTATCACTTTTTTGGACGGGATATGTGTATATTAACCAGCAATTTAGATCACTAATTCTGACGAAGATATTACCTATTTTAAAGGAGCATAACCTTAAAAAATCATTATTTTATCAAACATTATTTCCCTTCTTTAATGGGGGAATTTATTTAGAGAGGACATATTCGACATTTTACATCAGATCAGTGGTTCTTTTTGGTAGTGTTTCATTTTTAACAACGATATTATTTTTCAAACAAATTTTTCTTACGGAAACATTAGATTCCATCGCATCTAACTTATTTTCTTTTATAATCGTGACTTTTCTTATTATTATTTGGGGATATCTTCTCATCTCACTTTTTTTAATAGTTGTCTACTTAATTTTAGCATTTCGATACCTCCCAATAGTGATTAATCCCTTACTTGATCGAGGAGGGACCGAAACATTGGGCAATTTTACAATGAATAGTCTGTATTTGTCCTCCATAGCAACAGGATTTGTTCCAACACTATGGATTCTAATCCAACTTAACTTAAATTGGCCAAAAATATCAGAACTTATTCATCAACCATTTGGGAGCATTACAACTTCTGTAAAAAATATGACAGAAACTTCCTTTAATAATGCAACAATTGATAAGATTTTTAACTCATTAATAGTGTCAAACTCGTTTTTATATATAGTTGCATTCGTTATGTTCTTCTTTTTAGCATTAGCTATGCTTATTACGCTTCATTTCCGAATAAAACAAAGAAAAACGGAAGAATTAAAGAAAATAGAAAATTTATTGACACAAATTGATTACTCGCAGTTAGATGACGAAAAGTATTGCAGAAAAAAAAGAAATTTACTTTACATTTATGATGAAATTTCAAATTTGCATGAATGGCCGACTAAAAATTTAGCAACTTTAGGGATATTACTCTCTTTGTTGCCTTTGATAATATCTTACGCTCTGTCAAAATTATGAACAGTAATACTCCTTTTTAGGATAGGCATATTTCCCCGCCCTTACCCTTATAAACCCCAGCGCCGTATAGTATTCCTATCAACGATCTGATCCATCGTTGAAGATGAATAAAAGAGCATACCATATGAGAGGAGCAATATTTTATGATACTGGTACCAGATACGAGCGTCCTTATTGACGGACGCATAACATCGATGATAAAGGCCGGTGAATACAAAGGAGCAACAATAATCGTCCCTGAAGCGGTCATTGCAGAACTCGAAGCCCAGGCAAACAACGGACGCGAAATAGGGTTCTCGGGTTTAAACGAATTACAGTCGCTCTGCAAGATGGCCGAGGAAAAAACGATAGAACTCAAATTCTCCGGTATCCGCCCTTCGCTCGAGCAGGTCAAGCTCGCAAGCGGCGGCGAGATCGATTCGATGATCAGGGGAATCGCCATTGAAAATTCTGCACGGTTCATCACCAGCGACAACGTGCAGGCCGAGGTGGCACGGGCAAAAGGCCTCGATGTCATCTACTTAAAACCGCAGATCACGGATTTTGTCCCGCTCGGGATCGACCAGTTCTTCGACGAGCACACCATTGCCGTCTACCTAAAGGAACGCGTAGCCCCGATGGCAAAGAAGGGCTCCATCAACGATATGAAACTCGTAAAGATCCGCGACCAGCCGACAAGCGAATACGAGCTGCGGAACCTCGCGCAGGAGATCCTCGAACGGGCAAAAAGGGACCCGGACGGATTTATCGAAGTCGAGAAGCGGGGCGTCACGGTCGTCCAGATCGGCTCGATGCGCATCGCGATAGCACGGAGACCCTTCTCGGACGGCATGGAGATCACCGCGGTCCGCCCGATTGTGGACGTAACGCTCGATAACTATGCAAAATCCGATGTCATCAAAAAGAGGATCGTCTCCGAGAAACGGGGCATGATTATTGCCGGTTCGCCCGGTGCAGGAAAGACCACGCTCGCCCAGGGGATCGCAACCTTCCTTTCCGACAACGGGTTCGTGGTCAAGACCATGGAAGCTCCCCGCGAGCTCCAGGTGCCCGACCAGATCACGCAGTACACAACACTCGACGGCAGCATGGCAAACACCGCCGACGTCCTCCTGCTCGTGCGCCCGGACTTCGTGATCTTCGACGAACTCCGGAAGAACGAGGACTTTTCGGTCTTCTCCGATATGCGCCTCGCCGGCCTCGGGATGGTCGGCGTGATCCACGCAAACAGCGTCCAGGACGCACTCCAGCGCTTCTCGGACCGGGTGGACTTCTCTGTCCTCTCGCAGGTGGTCAACACCATCGTATTCCTGGATAAGGGCGTCATCACGAAAATCTTCGATGTCGGTTTCACCATCAAGGTGCCCGAGGGCATGGCAAACGAGATGCACATCCGCCCCGTGACCACCGTCACCGACTCCGAGACCGGCAGCCTCGTGCTCGATATCTTCCGGTACGACGGCCAGACGATCGTCATGCCGGTCCTCGAAGGTGCCGCTGCACCCTCGGTCTCCACACCCTCACTCCGGGTCCCGCAGGTCACCAGTGTCGGCCAGCCGGTCTCGCCGGTCAACAAACCGGGCAGTTCGCTTGCGAACATCCCCGACGTAACCCCAAAGAAAGAGAGCGACGACCGGCCCGGCTGGAAGCTCACGGAAAAAGAGATCCAGCGCGAGATCGGACGGTATACCGACGGCGAAGTGGACGTCCAGATGATCAGCGACACCAAAGCCGTAGTCTACATCGACGACAAGGATGTCCCTGCCGCAATCGGCAAGGGCGGCAAGAACGTCTCGGCAATCGTCAACAAGATCGGCATCGGCATCGACATCAAGCCCCGGACCGACCTCGACCGGCAGCAGGCCCAGCCGCAGAAGCCGGAAGCGGAGTTCTCCGCCGGTACCGGGATCAAGATCCAGACCGACAAGAAGCAGCTCGTAATCATCGCACCCGAGCAGTCCGGCAAAATTGTCGATGTCTTTGCGGGAAAGGAATACCTCTTCACGGCAACGGTAAACGAAACAGGCGAGATCAGCCTTGCAAAGAACTCGAGCATTGCGCAGGAGATGATCCGGCGCTACCAGAACAACGAGAACATCAAGCTGCGGCCGGTGTGAGCGTCCTTTAGAATTATTACCATTGCGATACCCATTATATGAGGAGAAGGTGAAGGGATTTTGAGCGAATTCGATCTGGGAAAATTCGAGGAGGAAGCCCACGAACGATGGCTCCATGCGTTCGAGGCCAATCCTTCAGATAAGGAAAAATTCTACATCACCGTCGCGTTCCCGTACCCGAGCGGCGCCATGCACGTCGGCCACGGCCGTACCTACATCGTCCCCGATGTGATTGCACGGTTCTGGCGGATGCGGGGCAGGCAGGTGCTCTTCCCGATGGCATTCCACGTCACGGGCGCACCGGTTGTCGGGATCTCGAAGAGGATTGCGAGAAAAGACGAGAAGACGATCCGGCTCTACCGCGACCTGTACAAGGTCCCGCAGAACGTGCTTGAAGAGTTTACCGATCCGCTCACCATCGTCAGGCATTTTGCCGCAGAATACCAGCGGGTGATGACCTCCTGCGGCCTTTCCATTGACTGGCGCAGGCGCTTTATCACAGTCGACCCGACCTACAGCAAGTTTGTCGAGTGGCAGTGGAAACATCTCTACGAGGCAGGCCATGTGATCAAGGGGGTTCACCCGGTCCGGTACTGCACGGTCGACGATAACCCGGTCGGCGACCACGACCTTCTCGAAGGGGACAAGGCAGAAGTGATCAAGTTCACACTCGTCATGTTCCACTACGGCGATGCGCTCATCCCCACCGCCACGCTCCGGCCCGAGACAATCCACGGGGTCACGAACCTCTGGGCCAACCCGAACGTCACCTACGTGAAGGCCATCGTGGATGGCAAGGCCTGGATCATCTCGAAAGATGCCGCTGAAAAACTCGTGCTCCAGGACCACACGGTCGAGATAAAAGAAGATGTCCCGGGAAAAGATCTCATCGACAATACCGTGAGCCACCCGCTCTGCGGCACCGTCCCGATCCTCCCCGCCGATTTCGTCGATCCCGACATGGCGACCGGTATGGTCATGAGCGTTCCCGCCCATGCACCGTTCGATTACATCGCTCTCCGCGATCTCCAGCAGCAGGGGAAGTATACACAGATCACCCCGGTTCCCCTGATCTCGGTCGAAGGATACGGTAAAGTCCCGGCGCAGGATGCGGTGGAACGGGCAGGGATCAAGCACCAGATGGACAGCCGGATGGATGCCCTTACGCAGGAGATCTATTCTGCGGAGTTCTCGAAGGGAAAACTCTTCGAGAAATTCGGAGGAAAGCCGGTCAAAGTCGCCCGCGAAGAGATGGCGCAGGAGATGCTCGACAAGTACGGCTCGGTCATCATGTACGAGTTCGACCAGCGCCCGGTCATCTGTCGGTGCGGGAACAAGGTCAAGGTGAAGATCCTCCACGACCAGTGGTTCCTGAAGTACAGCGACCCGGCCTGGAAGGCTCAGGTGAGCGACCACTTAAAGGACATGGCGCTCGTGCCTCCCGAGGTCCGGGCGGAGTTCGACCGGACGGTCGGCTGGCTCAAGGACTGGGCCTGTACCCGTCGTGTCGGGCTTGGCACCCGGTTCCCGTGGGATACGAAACAGCTCATCGAACCGCTCTCGGACTCGACCGTGTACATGTCGTACTACACCATCGCCCACAAGATCCGGGAGATGGACCCGAAAGTCCTCACACCTGAAGTGTTCGACTACATCTTCCTTGGGAAAAAGTCCCCGGACTTACCAGAGAAGAAGAAGCTCGACGCAATGCGGGAGGAGTTCCTGTACTGGTACCCGTACGACTTCCGGTTCTCGGCAAAGGACCTTATCTCCAACCACCTCACCTTCCAGATCTTCCACCACGTGACGATCTTCCCGAAGGACAAACTCCCCAAGGGCATGGTGGTCTTTGGCATGGGCCTCCTGAATGGCGCAAAGATGTCCTCCTCGAAGGGGAACGTCTACCTCCTGGAGGATGCGGTAAACGAATTCGGTGCCGATACCGTGCGTATGTTCCTCACGGGCAGCGCCGAGCCGTGGCAGGACTTTGACTGGAGAAACGAACTCGTACTCTCCACGAAAAAGCAGATCGAGCGGTTCTATGCGACCATCATGGAGCTCAAAGGAGTCAAAGGCGAACCGCAGGATATCGACCGCTGGCTCACCAGCCGGCTCCAGGAGCATGTCGCGAAGATGACGGCGGCCCTGGATAACTTCCAGACCCGGCAGGCGCTCCAGGAAGCATCGTTCGGGATCGAGACCGACCTCAAGTGGTACCGCCGCAGGCTGCCCGAAGGCTGTGCCGGCAGCAGCGGGCTTGCCACCCTCTGCTCGGTCTGGACCCGGCTCCTGTCGCCGTTCATCCCGTTCACTACCGAGCACCTCTGGAGGGAGCTGGGTAATAAGGACCTCGTCTCCTTTGCCGAGTGGCCGGTCGCGGACAAGAAGCTGATCAACACGAAGATCGAGCTCTCCGAGGAACTCCTTGCCCGGACGGTCGAGGATGTCGAGTCGATCGAAAAGCTGATCCAGATCACCCCGAAGTCTATCACCATCGTGCTCGCCCCCGCGTGGAAGTACGAGGTCTTCAAAACGATCGCAAAGTCCAGCGACCGGAACACGGTGATAAAAGAGATCATGAAGAACGATGCGATGAAGAAGCGGGGGAAAGATGCGACCGATGCGGCAAAGCAGTGCACTACGCTCATCCACCGCCTGCCCCCGCAGATCGTGGAGCCGCTCGCAGAGGAGCCCTTAAACGAACGTGCAGTCTTTGAAGCCGCGAAAGCCTTCCTCGAACGCGAGTTCGGCGTCCCGGTCCACATCGTTGAAGCGGAATCGAGCGGCCATGCCAAGGGCGCAACCGCCCTGCCGTTCAAGCCGGCGATTGTGATCGAGTAAATTTTTCTTTTTTTATTTACCTCCATTTTAAACAGTCCCGCTCTGGTCACCTGTACGCTCTTCCACAAATTTCCTTTTGCATGGCGGGTCTGGTTTGCATATTCCTATTTAATCGTACATCCATTTTTTTCCCGTCAGACCGGGGCTGTTGCCTTTCAAAAGACCCGGCTGCACGGGATAGTACTGCCGGCAGCAGCCGTGCAGGATTATACTAGTGCCCGTTTCCTTTCGGGAGACACTTACCATGAAAGAGAAATACTGGTATCTTGTTGCGATTGCAGTTCTGCTGCTCGCTGTTGTATGTGCGGGATGCTCCTCGTCAAAATCCGGGGATGCAGGAAAAACGTCGTCGGTTAATACCGGCACCTCGTCTTCCGTAGACGTTACTGCGGCTGCTTCCCCGGCAACTTCATGTCCGGCGACAACCGCTGCCACCTCGTGGACCGGCAAATGGGCCAGCTGGTCCAACAATGACGAATGTTTTGACGGGAGACAATACTTCTACCCGCCGACAGAAGATAACCCTGAGCCCTGGGCCGGGCAGTATGCAGGGCAGGAAGAATTTCCGGTTACCTTTACCCAGACCGGGTGTGACGTAACCGGGTCGATTACCGTGGGCCAGAACGGCACTGAGGTGGCGCCATACGGATGCCCGGTTTCACTAACAGGAAAGGTCGACAGTACTGGGGCAGTCTCGGGGACCTGGAAAGCCTATTGCGATATTGCATTCTACGGAACGGAAAAATCCCTGGATTCCGGGACATTCAGTCTCAACATGGAACCCGGTGGCTCTACGTTCATCGGCATGTTCGGGACAAGCGATACCGATGTGACAACGTATAAAACCACCTCATGCCCTTCCGCGAACAGCAACTGGGCAGGAAAGAGGGCATAAAAAAATCCGGGTAAGGTGAGACAACCATGAAAGCCGTGTATCTTGGCATGGGTCTTGTGATCCTTATGGTCTTTTGTGTGGCCTGTTCGGGCTGTACCTCCCAATCCACGACGGCCCAGACGGGAACTTCCGTGCAGGGAACACAATCTGCAACGACCGTTGCAGCAACCGGAACTGCGGCTGCTGCTTCCCCGGCCCTGAAGGTGGGTTCCGTCACGAGCTCGACCTCGGTTTTTGGGACAAACTACCAGTGGATGGAATACCGGATGACGACCAGTGCAGAGGGGACGGAGATGACTACCACGACAAAAACCGAGCGTTCCACCGGAGAATATAAGGGAACACCGGCCGTCCACCTCATGATGACCATGACTGCATCCGGCGGGGTAAACAGCGTTTATGATGTCTACTATGATACCGCGATGAAGAATGTTCTTGGCGGTTCGATGACCGTAACCGTAAACGGTCAGACCATCACGCAGGATGTGCCTGCATCGCAGCTCCAGGACCAGCAGGGTGCAGATTTCAACGGAGAGTTCGCCCTTACCTATGACGGGACAGAGGCGGTTACCGTACCTGCCGGGACATATCCGGCTGCAAACAAGTACACCGCGACGGTAAACAATGCCGGTGTGACGTACTGGTCGGTGCCCGGGATCCCGGTACCGGTAAAATGGACCTCCGGTTCATCTGAGGGTTCGAGTACTGCCGAACTGGTGGGCTGGGGATAACGGTAATTTTTTTTTCGATACGACCTTTTTGGATTACCATATTCCGATTCGCCAAAGCACAGTCTTTTTTTTAAAAAACAGACAACAGGGTCACGGGAATGATGCACAGCCCGCTGTTTTGCCCATCGGGATTGTTCGGGGTTTGTGCAAAAACGTTCAGGATACATGGAGAGGCTGCTCACCGGATACAGCGGATTCCTGAACGGAGGATGCCGTTTGTATCATGTTTCGCCGGCTCTGCAAACAAAGGGCAGCCTGCCGGAGATATGCCTCGATGAGATCGAGCCGGGCGATGGTATCGCCTTTGCGGAGAAAGATAATAACGACACCCAGCGGAACCTCCCGCACAATTAATCCCATGAGATAGATATTCCCGGTATTGAGGGACATCTCTATCCTGTCGGCCACGGTCTTTGAGAGCATCCGGGCAAAGATATAATGAAAATTGCCGGGAATTTTTGTGAGATGCCGGCTCATCAGCGCATGCGTTGCGACCGTCATGACAAAGTTTTCCGGCGGATCGACAATACATCCGACAGGATCCTGCCCGGAAATATGGGAAAAGATCTCACGGTCCTTATCTCCGAGAAAGCACCGGACAGTGACAGTCAGGGTCGGGACGTGAAACGAGTTCACGAGAACGACCGCATCCGGGAGAATCTCACGAACACCCCGTCCGATAACCTCATAAATATCGGCATCTTCGGGAAGTTCGGCAAATTCATACGCCTTGACCGAAAGGAAACTTATATCCGCGATATACCGGTCGATTCCTGCAAGCTCCCTTTGTATATCGGTTGTATCTTTTCCAATACCCAGATATTCGCCGGGCTGCCCGTCATGTTCAAACAACGCGACATAGATCCACCGGTTCCAGCGCACATCGCCGGATGGTCCAATGACACGGAATTCCAGGGACTTGGCCGGGCATGCAGGAGTAAGGTTACGCCAGCTCATCCTTACCGGAGCCTGATCGTCTTTATGGACGCAGGACAGAACGGAGTTCCCCGGTATGCCCGCTGGATCTTTTCGCACATACTGGCAGTATGCCGGATTTGCACTGATCAGCGTTCCGTCGGGATGGAACCGGACAATAAATTCGCCGGAATCTTCGACAAGGCCATGGAAGGGGATTCTGACCGGTTCCTCAGGAAGATTGCGCTTTGGGGCGGGTAGACCCTTAAAGAGGACGAGATAACCGCCGCTCCTGTTATCAAGGACAACAGGGATCTCTATTACCTGCACGTGGCAAAGGGAGGATTTTCCCGGGACAACAACTGCTACCCTGTCCACTCCTGCCATGCTGCTGCTGTCGGGGGCCCGGGGGTGGGGGAGTGCGGCAAGGAGGGGATTTCCAATGTCCCATGGTTTTTTGCCGATAATGGTTTCTTTTTGGACGTTAAGGAGCGAGAGCATCTTTCTGTTGATCCGGAGAATCTGGAGTTCGTCATCAAGGATCATCATGCATTCCGGAAGCTCTTCAAAGATCGAAGAGAACGGTACCCGGGGCAGCAGCCGGTATACCTTGGCTGTCCCGGCACATTTCATTCTTACCTGACCGGATATATGCAGCAGATCGAGATACTTGGCGACAAGATTCCGGTTCATCTTTAATTTGGATGCAAGAGCAGAGATGGTTCGCCCTTCGGGATGCCACATCAGCTCCTTTTTGATGAGATCAACCCTCTCCTGGTCCAAAACACCGGGTTCCATAATCTGCGTAGAATTTTTTTTTCAAATGGTTAAGGATTGTGAAATTATCATCCGACGATAATAAGAACAGGATTTGAAGTATTTACGTCAGGATCCGGAAGACGGGAAAAACATGCCGGCATTTGCAGGGATCGCGAGGGTTTACCCTTCACCCGGCCACGTCTTGCGTAAACTGCTCTTTTGAGTACCATCGCAGATACCGTCAGGTCGGGTTCCAGGTTCGATCCCGATATCCCTTAAAACTCACTCCACTGTCTCTCCCCGGTAGCCGTGCGCCGCAAGGATCGCGCTAACCCGCTCCACCCAGGAGGGATCGCATGCAGGGGCTGCCGGGCAGGGCAGGGGTTTTACTTCCTCGTTCCAGACCCGGGCGAGCACCGGGTCGGAGGTCTGGATATCCGCCCTCCCGACCATCCGTCCCACCGGCGCGCCTTTGGCATCGGAAATTACCATGTGGTAACAGCGGAACTCCCGGCAGATCCGCGGCCGGGTGGCGTGGATGGCGCAGACATGACCCGGCCCATTGGGATCCTTGCGCAGGAATATGCACCCCTCGTGCGATCCGGGAGTACCGCTGGAAAAATCCTCGTCGATCTCTTCTGCAAATTCCGGTGCAACATGCACCGGAAACACTTCTCCCGAAAGGGTATTTTTGCAGTAATAATCTCCTTCCGAGAGCTGCCGCTCGATGCCGATATACCTGCCAAGACTCCTGCAGCATTTTCCGCAATGGTCGCAGACAAATCCGGTCATAGGTCAGGACCGCGGAGGCCGGCTAAAAAAAAGTACCCGTGGGGGGTTATGCCCCTTCCACGCTCTTTGCCCGCTTTACCCGTTCCTTGGTGGAAAAACCCGTTACTGCATCGAGGAATTTCCGGAAACGCTTGTTCGTGTCGATGATGACCTCGTCGCTTACCGATGTGTCGGATTCCGTGTCGATAAGAATCGTCTTGCCACCGGCACCGCAGGTCGCTTCCAGCCGTTTTATCGCGCCGTAGCGGATCCGGTAGGCTTTCCCGGTCTTTTCGGGTTCAACACCGAAACAGTTCTTCAGTTCTGCGACAAGCCGCTCCTCAAGATCCTTGGTCAGTCCGCGTTTGATGGGGTACTCCTGCATACCCTTTTTTTAGGTTGTGCGTGTATGTTAACTTAATGACGGCAGATGCTTCTAACGATCTTAAAATTTTTTCAAAACCCCTCAGTAGCGAAGGCACGGCAGTGCTCATGGGGTTTCCCGGGAGCGGACTTGTCGGCACCATCGCCCTCCAGTACATGGTCGACCAGATGGAATTCGACCTTATCGGTACCATGACCTCGCGGTATTTCCCGCCGCTAGCCATGATGAACAAGGGCGTGATCAACGACCCGGTTCGGATGTATGTGAAAAACAATATCGCGGCAATCGTTGCCGATATCCCCATCCACCCGATGATCTGTTACGAGATCTCCAACGGCATCCTCGACTGGCTTGAGCCCTTCAGGCCAAAAGAGGTTTTAACTATTGCCGGGATCGTTACCAACGAACCGGAAAAACGGGTCTTTGGCGTAGCAACAACGCCCGAGGCATTAAAACGGATCGAGGAACATACGCAGGTTCTCCCCATCGGGAGCATCTCGGGAATTGCATCGAGCATCCTTACCGGCTGCAAGATCCGGGGTATCCCGGCCTACGGCCTCCTTGGGGAGACGGTCAACGCACCCGACCCGCGTTCCTCAGCGGCAACCATCGAGGTGCTCAACAAGATGTATAACCTCGGCCTCGATGTCAAGCCCCTCTTGGAACAAGCTGAAGAGATCGAACAGAACATGCACAAGCTCTCGGAAGAGGTCCAGCAGTCTGCGGATACGACACCGAAAAAAGACCTGCCGATGTACGGGTGACCTGACCATGAGATGCGCTGCATTAACCAGTATTTCACCGGAAGTGATCCGGGACCTGCGGTCCGGACGGCCGCGGACTATCGAACTCCAGAGCACGCATAACATCGTGACCCTTGCCGATGTGGAACCGGGCCCGGATGTCCATATCTTCATGACTTCGATCGACACCGAAGATTTGAGTCCCGGGGACTCCGGCATCTGCGTCTTTTTGATCTCTTCGGTAATCTCGATGAAACGGATCGTAGAATATTCCCAGGGGAACTATTACGAAGAGAGAGAAAGGATGTCTGCGCGGATCCAGGTAAAATACTGCGCCTCGTCCCTGGTAAAAGAGGTATTCCACGAAGGACTCTGTTCGCCGACACAGGTGGAAGTACTCAAGTCAGCCTGCTACCACGCGGGATAATTATCCCCTTTTTAATTCCATTTCCTGAATCTGGCGGTCTTTTCCGCTATTGTTTTTGGGATTTACCCCACAAGAGCGCCAAAAAAAGGGATAGGTAATACAAAGCCACAAAAGATTAATTTTTCCTGATGAGGACAAGGGCACCCAGACAGATCGCCCCGATGATAACGATACCCTCCACCGGGGATGCTTTTGTGGTTGTGGTTCTGGCCCAGGATGTCGGAACCTTGACCGTGGTTACCTTGAGCGATGTCTTCACAGTGGTCGGTTTAGACGTCGGTACAGTGGTCGCTGTTGCCGTCACCACGGGGGAAAGATCGGCAACGATAGTCGTGTTCCCGCCATTGGTTACCTTGACTGACCTTGACCAGTCCGAGTATCCGTTCAGTATGAGCTTGACCGAGTGGGATCCTGTGGCCAGTGAGGGAATAATGCAAGGCGATGTTCCCTTGTAGGTCGAATCCACGTAAACACTTGCCCCGGACGGCGATGAGGAGAGATCAATGGTTCCCAGCTGGTCGGTCGTTACCTCAAACGACAGGCCGCACTTTTCCGTACCGACAGAATCCCTGACACAGACCTGGTAGGTTTCCTCAGCTTTATTGGTCAGGTCAAATGTCCCGGTTACGTATGTTGATTCTATCGTACCGATATTCGCGGAAAGATTGGAGTATCCCGATCTGTACAGGTACAGGTGGGAAACATCGGATAACCCGGTGCCAACAACCTTAACCGTTACATCGTCGTTGATCTTGGCAGATGTCGGGGAGACCGATGTCAGTGTCATGGTACTGCGGATAGTAAAACCGCTGGGATAGATATCATAACTTCCATCCTGGTTAACCACAACGACATCCCATGTCCCGGCTGATTTGTCCGACAAGGTAAACCGGCAGGTAAGCGTAGTCGTGCTGCTTGCGGGCGAGGAGATGGTCGCGGTGATGTTGGACTGCCCTGATTTCATGAGCACGACCGTTCCCTGGCTGGAGGTCAGGTTGAAATCCGAGCCCGTGACGGTAACAAAGAGCGAACCGCTGTTGGATCCTTCCGGGGGGCTGATAGAGGTTATCGAGGGACTGGCTGCAACCGGGCTGACAAGAGTAACGAGCAGAAGTACTCCTGCCAGGCACGCCAAAAGATACCTATGATTCATAATATTTCCCTCATCGTACTCCATAATAAATCATCTGATATAATCCTGTGAAATAATAGGATCATACCCGGGCGGATTACCTGAACCGTACCAGGCATAATAATCCCACCGCAGGATCCTCCTAAAAAAGGGAGTTGCCGAGATGGTCTTTACCCACACCCGGGTTCCAGAGCGCAATGCCAAAAAAACATGAATACCCGGATGGGGGGAGGGGACACAGATTAATTAGCCCGGAACACGAACATAAATGGCGTATTTTCCCAGGGGCTTGTGGCTTAGCCTGGACATAGCGCCGGGCTTCTAACCCGGATGTCGGGGGTTCGAATCCCCCCAAGCCCGTCTTCTCTTTTCGCGGGAACGGTTACCATGCGGGGTTCTTTGAAAAATACCCTGTTTGAATGAAATAAATGAAAAAGGGATACCGGGAATTTACTGGTCTTCAGCCGGCTGAACAGCGGGCTCTTCTTCGCCGGTCTTCTGGAGGATCTGGACATCGGCAATATTATGCTGTCTCTGGGCCAGCTTCTTTGCCTTGAAGATATTCTTGCCGTTCTTGCCGATAGCAATACCCCGGTCCTCATCACTCACATCAACCGTGGCGGAACGTGCATCGTCTTCACCGGAAAAGACGATACTCGTAACTTTTGCCGGTAAAAAACAGTTCTTTAAGAACTGCTCGGGGTTGCTGTTGTATTCCACAACCTCGATCTTCTTCCCCATGACCTCAGAAGCCTTCTTGATAGAGGCTCCCTTCTTCCCGATCGCAAGCCCCATGTCCCCGGGGTTGACGACAAAGATCAGCCGTTCGTTCCTGTCATCGACAACACAGTCGCGGCTTCCCGCGCCGGTCAGCGATTCGAACTGGGAGATCAGGCGCATGCAGTCTTCAGTCAGTTTGACTTCGACCATATCATGCCGTCCTCTTGAGGGAAAGGATATCTGATTCGCCGGGGCTTGCAATGGCAAGCGCGCTCACCATGAACGGCTTACCGCAGGCTTTGCCGAGGGCAACGCTCGACCCGTCGAACGTGTGGATGAAGATGTTTTCATACCCCGCAAGCTGGGATTTAAAGTTCTCCGGGCAGTTTGCCGCGATGACGATCATCTGGGCCTTGCCCTCTTTTACGCATTTTTCCGTGTTGTTCTGGCCGAGGATGACATTCCCGGTCTTGATTGCTCTTCTTAAGGAAGCATTAAAATCCATCTGCAATTCTCCTAAAATGGTATATGATTTTTTTTCAATCCACTTAATTCTCTCGTTGTCTGACGGCCACGAGCTTTACATCCCCGGTACCGAGCTGGATCGGCTGGCCGACGATGACGTTCTCGGTCACACCGCTTAACTCATCGGTCTCGTTTGCAACCGCGGCATCGAGCAGGTGGTTGACGGTCACTTCGAATGCTGCACGGGAAAGAACGCTCTCCTTCTCGCCGGCAATCCCATGACGCCCGATCTGCTTGACCTCGCCTTCCATGCACATCATGTCCGCAACGAGCATGAGATGCCGGACATCGACAAGGATACCCTGTTCGTTCAAGGTCGACTGTGCCTCGTGGATGATCGCATTCCTGGCCGCCTCGACCCCGAGGACCTGGGAGATCTCGCTGATGTTGTTCGTGCGGGTACGGGTCGTATCCACACCGGCAACGTCAAATACATCCTTTAGGTTGGAGCCTTCAGTATAAAGTATATACTCTCCGCCCTCTTTTCTCACGACGACCCGTGCGATATCGTCAATGCCCTGCACGATCACATTGCGCACATGTTCGGCAAGCTGGAAGAGGTTCTGGTAACTCTCCCGGTCCTTGGGGGTAAAGATGATGACCGCTTTTGCCTCGTCGACATCGCTCTCGAAATCGCGGTAGTGCCGGCGGTCGCGGATCTTCTTTGGCGCGACATCCATGATCTCCGCAGGGGCGATCTTACGTTTCTCGCACACCTTTGTGTTGAGGTGAACGACGACCTGCATGTTTTCCATATCGGTCGTGATATCACCGAACTCATGGAGCGGGGCTGCTTCAATCTGCCAGCTGACTTCCCGTGCCTTGTCCCGGTCAACACCGTACTCGGGCTCAAGGTACACGGTCATCGTCGGGGTGCTGGGCTCTTTTCGGGCATCCATAATCTCGATGAGACGGGGCAGACCCAGCGTCACGTTGATTTCTGCGACACCGGCATAGTGGAAGGTACGCATTGTCATCTGCGTGCCAGGTTCCCCAATCGATTGTGCAGCGATGACACCGACTGCCTCGCAGGGCTCGATACGGGTCGAGAGATATTCCTTGTTGACCCGTTCAAGGATCTCCTTGAACTGGGCATCGGTGATCTCTTTCCCGTCAAGGAACGTACGCAGTTGTTCCTTTGTTTTCTGCAGGAGTGCCGCGGCCTCGATCTTCTTTTCGTACTTTTCCGCGATCATATTATACCTCCTCTTTTAAGACTGCCTCGACGATACCCTTGACATCCACCGGGTCCCCGAATGCACTCTTTGTCGGGTCGGTGCTGTCCTCGCCGTACTGGAACTGGATAATCCGGCCACCGGTTGTCCTGACGGTGCCGTCGTACGCAACCTTGAGGTCCTGCAAAGCGTTAATCATACGCCTCTGGAGATAACCGCTCTGGGATGTACGGACCGCAGTATCCACAAGACCTTCACGGCCACCGATAGCGTGGAAGAAGAACTCGGTCGGGTTCAACCCGCCCTTGTAACTGTGCGCAATGAACCCATGCGCATCGGCACCGCGATCGCCCTTCTTGAAGTGCGGGAGCGTACGGTCGTCATAACCACGGACGATACGCTCACCACGGACGGACTGCTGGCCGATACAACCCGCCATCTGGGTCAGGTTCAGCATCGACCCGCGGGCCCCGGAGACCGCCATCACGACAGCACTGTTTCCCAGACCGAGGTGCCGGCCTGCAATCTGACCGGTCTGGTCACGGGCTTTCCCGAGCACCTGCATGATCTGCATTTCGAGGGTTTCCTCGACAGTACGGCCGGGCATCGGTTCGAGCTGGCCGTCCTCGTAGATCTTGATCCTGCGGTTCACATCGAGCGCGGCGTTCTTTAAGACATCGTCGATCTGGCCGTACTCGGTCTTGGAGAGATCCTCATCGTCAATACCGAACGAGAACCCATCGATCATGATACCGCGGATGGAGAGCTTTGTGACCTGGTCGATAAATTCCGCTGCACGCTTCATGCCGTACTGGCGGATGATCCGGTTCACGATCTGGCCGTCGAATGCACCGATTGCTTTTTTATCGATGGTACCCGATTCGAGTTTCCCATCGAAAATCCGGACATAGGCATCACGGTCGCAGAGCTCCTTTTTACAGGTATCACAGTTCTGGCAGGAGCTGGCCTTAAAGACCATGTTCAGGGCTGCCGGGAGGATCTGGGAGAAGACCTGCTTGTTGCTCCAGTACTCGACACCGTCCTCAGTCTTGCCGGCAGGAGGCATGTGCTCTATCTTTACCGGTTTTAACAGGTACAGGGTCTCTTCCTTGTTGAACCACCGCACAAGGTGGGTCAGCATGAAGATACCGGAGATGTGGTCGTGGATGCCGCCGATGATCGGGCCGCCGAATCTCGGGGAGAGGATGTTCTCCTGCACGGAGCAGAGCATCGATGCTTCCGCACGTGCCTCTTCGGTCTGCGGGACGTGCATGTTCATTTCATCCCCATCGAAGTCGGCGTTGTACGGCGGGCAGACTGCCGGGTTAAGGCGGAAGGTCCGGCCTTCCATGACCTTGACCCGGTGGGACATGATACTCATACGGTGCAGCGAGGGCTGCCGGTTGAAGAGCACGACATCGCCGTCACGGAGCTGGCGTTCGACAGTATAGCCGGGCTCGATCATGTCGGCAACGGTCTCAAGGTTGTCGGCACCGAGACGCAGACGGCGGTTGTCCGGCCGGATCACGTAGTTTGCCCCACAGGGGGCGCCGACGTTCGGGCGGACCGGGCCGGTTCTTACGATCTGCCGGAGTTCCTCGATGTTATAGGGAGTTACCCGGACCGGCACGGTCATCTCGTTTGCAACCGCGCGGGGAACGCCGACCTCGGATACCGAGAGGTTGGGGTCGGGAGAGATAACGGTACGGGACGAGAAGTTCACCCGTTTACCGGACAGAGACCCACGGAACCGTCCGTCTTTTCCCTTGAGACGCTGGGAGAGCGTCTTTAACGGCCTGCCGCTGCGGTGGCGGGCCGGCGGGCAGCCGGCGACTTCGTTGTCCAGGTACGTCGTCACATGGTACTGTAACAGTTCCCAGAGATCTTCGATGATCAGCTGGGGCGCTCCCGCGTCCTGGTTCTCCTTGAACCGCTGGTTGATACGAATAATATCCACGAGCTTGTGGGTGAGGTCGTCTTCCGACCGCTGGCCGTTTTCAAGGATAATGGACGGTCGCATCGTGACCGGTGGTACCGGGAGCACGGTAAGGATCGTCCACTCAGGGCGGGCGACCTTCGGGTTGATCCCGAGCGGGATGAGATCCTCGTCCGGAATCTTCTCGAGCCGCGCGCGGATGTCGGCCGGGGTGAGCTTGTGCTCGACCTTTTTCCCCTCCTCGACCATCACTTCAGAGAAGGTGGTGGGTTTCTCGAAGTTGATCTTGAGCTGCTGTTCGCCGCAGTACGGGCAGACGCGCTCCTTTTTTACATCCTTTTCCGAAATCTGGTCGCCGGTTGAGTCTTCATCGGTACCAACGACTTTCTCGATCTCATCGGGAGAGAGGAGCACCCGGCCGCAGGAGCGGCAGGTGACACGGAGAAGTTTCCTGATAAGCCGGGTGTACCCGACATGGATCACCGGCTTTGCAAGCTCGATGTGCCCGAAATGCCCCGGGCAGTCGCTTGCCTTCTGGTCGCAGGTCTTGCACCGCAGCCCCGGGTCGATGACACCGAGGTTTAAGTCCATGAGACCCTGCGGGTACGGGAAGCCGTCATCATCGTAGGTGTCCGCCCAGATGATCTTCCTGACACTCATCTCCCTAATCTCCTTGGGGGAGAGCAGGCCGAACTCGATTTTTCCGATTCTCTTTGGGCTTGGCATGACTGTATGGCACCTCCTTATACGACGTCCTCTAATCTCAGGCGGGGTGCAATCCCCATGCTCTTCATCTCATCTAAGAGGAGCTTGAATGCGTAACTCATCTCGACCGGGTAGATATCGGTCTCGTTACCGCAGGCAAGGCACCGGGTCATGTTGCGCTTGCGGTCAAGCATTGCTACCATCCCGCACCGGGCGCAGACGTATTCCTGCACCTTGTCCGACTCGTCGAGCAGGCGTTCCTTTAATGCCATGGCGGCGCCGTGGCCGATCATGACATCACGCTCCATTTCACCGAACCGGAGACCTCCTTCACGGGCACGGCCTTCGGTAGGCTGGCGGGTAAGCACCTGCACCGGTCCGCGGGACCGCGCATGCATCTTGGAACTGACCATGTGGTACAGTTTCTGGTAGTAAATCACACCGATGTAGATATCGGCCTTGAATGCCTTGCCGGTATACCCGTCGTACATCACTTCACGGCCGGTATGGGAGTAGCCGAGCTTCTTGAGCGATGCGCGAAGATCGGCCTCGCTTTCTCCGCCAAATGCGGTTGCATTGATCCGGCGGCCTTCGAGCGACCCGACTTTCCCGCCAATCATCTCAAGCATGTGCCCGATAGTCATACGACTCGGGATGGCATGGGGGTTAATAACAAGGTCGGGCGAAAGGCCGGCCTCGGTAAAGGGCATGTCTTCCTGGTTAACGATAAGGCCGATAACCCCTTTCTGCCCGTGACGCGATGCGAACTTGTCGCCGATCTCCGGAACACGGAGGTCACGGGTGCGCACTTTCACGAGACGCGAGCTGTTCTCGCCTTCGGTAATAATGACCGTGTCGACAATCCCGTGTTCGTTGCTCCGCATAGTGACGGATGTATCGCGGCGCTTCTCTTCTGCAATGAGCTCGCCGGTCGGCTCTTCAAGGAACCGGGGCGGGGATGTCTTCCCGATCAGTACGTCCTTTTCTGCGACAATCGTCTCGGGGTTGATTACACCGTCCTCATCGAGGTTCTTGTACGACTCTGCACCATGGGCCCCGCTGACTTCCTCGTCCGGGACTTCAATCCGGTCGATCTGGCCGCCGGGGTACCGGCGTTCTTCACCCTCGTAGGTCCTGAAGAAGTGAGAACGTCCGAGACCGCGGTCGATCGAGGCTTTGTTGAAGATAAGTGCATCTTCAATGTTGTAGCCTTCGTACGAGAGGATGGCTACGACAAAGTTCTGGCCTGCAGGCCGATCGTCGGAACCAATCAGTTCGGAGGTCTGGGTGTGGGTAAGCGGTTTCTGCACGTAATGGAGCAGGTGGCCACGGGTATCGGGCCGCAGTTTCATGTTTGCCGCGCCAAACCCGAGTGCCTGCTTGACCATCCCGGCACCCATCGTGACACGCGGACTTGCGTTGTGCTCCGGGAACGGGACGTGCGCTGCACCGATACCGAGAATGAGCGACGGGTCGATCTCAAGGTGGGTGTGCTCGGGCGTGATATCCCCGGGGTTCATCGCGATGTAGAGGTCTTCTTCTTCCTCTGCATCCACGAACTCGATCATCCCGTGCTTCACGAAATAGGAGAAGTCGATCTCCTTTTTCGCGAGCTTTTTGATCTCGTCCTCGCTGATAAGGGGCTTTCCGTCCTTTAAAACTATTAAGGGGCGGCGGGCGCGGCCCCGGTCAGTCAGGAGAACCACATCGCCGTTGAACTCCTTATAGGAGACATTGACCTCCGTGGAGATCGCACCCTGCCGGCGCATTGCGCGGATATTTTCCACGAGAGATTTCGGGTCGTCGATAAGGCCGACAAGTGCCCCGTCAACGAAAACACGTGACTTCTTCATCTGACCTCACCCCGGATCTGTTCCACATTTAAGGTATGGAGGATGCGCATGATCTCCTCTTCGTCATCGACACCCTTGCTGATCTCGACCATCTGTGCGAAATTCTTCACCAGACCGCAGTTCGGTCCTTCTGGGGTCTCGCTCGGGCAGATCCGGCCCCACTGGGTCGGGTGCAGGTCACGGGCCTCGAAGTGAGGCTGTGAGCGCGAGAGCGGTGAGATTACCCGGCGCAGGTGCGAGAGTACGGCCATGTGGTCGACACGGTCGAGGAGCTGGGAAACCCCCGTCCTGCCGCCCACCCAGTTACCGGTAGCAAGCGGGTGGAGGAGACGCTCGGTGAGCACATCGGCGCGGACGGCAGTCGCAATCGAAAGGTCGCGGTGCCGCATGCTTGCACGTTCGAGCTGGTACTTGATATCACGGGTCAGCCGGTTTAACGAGATCCGGAAGAGGTCCTCCATAAGGTCGCCGGCGAGTTTGAGCCGCTTGTTTGAGTAGTGATCCTTATCATCGATCCGACGCTTGTTTAACACGAGATCGAAACAGGCCTCTGCCATACGGCCCAGGAAATGCGCCTTTGCCATCCTGACCGAAGCAACTGCTTCTTCGTAGCCTTCGTCACCCTCCTTGAGGGTTGTCGGCAGCGCGTAGTTGAGATGCGGGAGCAGGTAGTTGTCGAGCACGAACTCTGCACGCTTCTTCTGGTAATCGCGTGTCTGGTTGGGCGCGAGTTTTTTACCCACATACATAACGCCATCCTCAACCGAGTCGCATTCGCTCTCCTCAAGGTTCTGCATCATGAACGTGAGGATATCTTCATCGGTCGAGACTGCGTTTACGACCTCCTGGTCGTTGGTCATCCCTAAAGCCCGCATCAGATCGACGAATTTCAGGTGCCCGGCAACGGACGGGAAAGAAACCTCGAGGAGATTCTTCTTGTTGCGCTCGACAACGACAAGCGCGCGGTAGCCGCGGAACTGCGAAAACACTTTTGCAACGTAGATCCTCTCGTTATACCGCTCGGTGAACTCGGTCATGATTTTGTTGGAGGCAAGATCCTCCAGCGTCATGAGCACACGCTCGGTCCCGTTCACGATGAAATATGCGCCCGGGTCGAATGCGTCCTCGCCGTGGGAGACTCTTTCATCGTCGCTCATGCCGTAAAGGTTGCAGGCAACCGAGCCGACCATGATCGGCAGCTGTCCGATAGTGGTTGTGATCGGGTCCTGCCGGTCCTCGCCGTGCACGAGTGTCAGGCCCAGCTGGATCGGGGCGGCATACGTGAGGTTGCGCAGGCGCGCTTCGCTCGGGTATAACTCTGCCTGCGAACCGTCGGCTTCCCGTACGAGCGGTTTTTTGACCTCAATGCTGCCGAGCTCGACCCAGACCGGCTCATTGTTCTTGCCCCGGTTCTCGATATCGGTCTCGATAATCTTCTGTTCGTTGACCACTTTCTGGAGATTTTCTGTCAGGAAATAGTTAAAGGAGTCAAGCTGGTGGCGCGCAACATGCTCCCGTGAAAAGTATGCCCTCGATAGAACGCTTCTGTCAATCAGATAGACCACCCCCGGCCTTTACTTCTTGGGTCTCCTGATCACAAGCCGGTAGGCTTCGGCCCTGCCGGCAGTGTGGCTCTTCCGGATAATCCGGATCACATCATCGACCTTGGCGTCGATTGCTTTTACAGCGGGATCGTCATGATAGATTTTTGGTAACTGATCGGTTGTAATATGGTAGCGGGAGAGCAGCGCTGAAACCTCCTCCTCGCTCATAAGCTGGTGATCCGGCACCATTACATGTGTTAACACATTCAGTTTGGTGCTCAATGAAAAACCCCCATAATGTTGAAACGATTGCCTCTCAGATGCATCACCGCAAAAAATCCACGATTGGATCGTGGTAACGGGCCCGGAGGGATTTGAACCCCCGACCACCTGGTTAAAAGCCAGGCGCTCTACCGAACTGAGCTACGAACCCCGGTATAAGTAAGATGTACAGCATTATTACAACGCAAGAAAACTATATAAACATTACCCAAGGGCTATCAAATTTATCCTGACGATCCGGTAGGCGGTGCAGCCTTATGAAACAGATCACGGAGCTCCCGGATCCGCCGCTCGGATAACGCGATCTTGTCTTCAAGAGCACGTACGGCAGTCATCTCTTCAGGAGATGGTGCGCGCCCGGCCCGGTCCCGTCCGGCCGATGCCCGAAGAACCGTTAACAGGTTACGGTCAACTTCGATACTCTTGCGCAGCGTACCGTACTCGGTTATAATGGCAGGATCGATGCCGCTTTCTTCGGCAAGATGCAACTCCTCCTTTATATCATTTCTCCGGGAGAAGATCCGCTGGATCGATTCAAGCAGTTGCGTCGGGTTGACCGGCTTTGAGACAAAGTCGTCAATACTAAGACTGTGTTCCTGTGCCTCGGCAGGAGTGATCTTCTTTGCAGAGAACATGAGCACCGGGACATCTTTTGTTGCCGGGTTCACCTTGATTTGCTCTAAGGTCTCCCAGCCATCCACGGGTTCCATCATGATATCGAGGAGAATCAGGTCAGGTTTTACCGTCTCAAGAATTTTTAAGCATTCGTCACCGCCATGGGCCGGGATAGGTGTATACCCCTTGCGTGACAGGATTGCGGCAAGACCGTCTACGATAAACGGGCTGTCGTCAACGATTAAAATTGTCGTGTCCATCAGGGAGGCTCCCGGGTACGGCCTGCGGTGTCGGGGCCTGCATATGCTGCACTCCCCATATTGTATGCTGCGGAACTATTCAAAGGTATAACCAATCGCGCTAGTCACGGCTGTTTTTATGCAAGTTTCCCGGACAATTCGGTTTTCAGTTGCTGAAGCCGGGCTTCCTGGAACTTAAGGTTGGTGTCCATGGTCTTTAAGGCTCGGGAGATATCGTCGCTCACCCGGACCTTAGAATCGTTGAAGTTATAGGTTGTCTCGAGGATCTTCATGAGGCGCTTGTTGACATCGATGCCTTTTGAAAGCCGGGCATATTCACTGACGAGTTCTTCGTCTGCCCCGGATTGCGCTGCCTTGTCGATATCTGCCCGGATATTCTGCCTGCGGCTGAGCACATGTTCGATCGCATCGTACAGTTCGCGATGGGTGATGGGCTTGAGCACGTAATCTTCGATATAGGGGCCGTATTCCTGTGCCTCAGCCGGGGTCAGCTGCTTTGCAGTAAGCATGAGTACCGGGACATCTTTTGTAGCCGGGTTTTCCTTGATCTTCTCTAAGGTCTCCCACCCGTCCATAGGCTCCATCATGATATCGAGGAGGATAAGATCCGGTGTGACCGTCTTTAGGATTTCCAGGCATTCCTCTCCGCCATAGGCTGCTACCGTACGGTACCCGCCCCGCTCAAGCATCGTCACAAACACATCCACGATAAAGGGACTGTCATCGACAACAAGAATCGTATACACCGTTACATCACCCGTCCTATTTCTGCAGCGACTGCATTGATCCGGGAGAAGACATCCTCCTGCCGTGCAGTACTCTTAAGGACTGCTGCAATAAGAAAATTCTCTCCCGCACCTATGACCATCATGGACGATCCGGCTGCATGTATCGTGACCTCTGACAGGTTCTTCATGTCAAGGAGGTGCCCTGCTGATTCGGCAGATGCAAAAAGAGTTGCAGAGAGCGCTCCAAACCAGGGCTCGTTGAATTTCCGGTCAAAATATTTCCCGGCGATAATACCATCTCTTGAGACAAGGGCGCAGCCTGCCACGCCGTCTATGTCCCGTATCTGTTCGACAAATGCTGCACTTTTATCCGCAAACATTCCTAAAAGGCTCCCCGGGGTGCTCTACCTGCTCTCATTCATAATTCCTGATAACACCATATATACATATCTTTTTTTATTTTTTTACAGGATGTGACAGGACTGTTTTACCATTCACCGAAAATATCGGCCGGAATGTAAAAAAGGTAAAAATCCGGGTTTTTTACCGGGATCAGGTTATCGGGAAATTCCTGGGCATTATGGCTTTTCACCAGGAACCAAATGTGCAAGCTCCCGGTTTATCTTCAGGCTGCCGGTTCCTGATGAAATAAGAAGTGGGTTTTTAGAGGAGAGCATCGACAGGTGTATCTTACAGAATTGTCGGGATTACAGAAAGGTACTGTGGGTTTTTTATCAGAAACATCCCCGCAAAAGGTTTGCAATATAATAAACAGGAATCAACGCCCGGGTTCGCTCTTATTTATTGAATCATGCAGTGAGCCGAGCACACCTGCAAATACATTTTATTGTATATTGATATTATTAGTACAATCGGGATATATTAAACAAAAGCCGGTCCTAATGAGGGGATAATAAGAACCCGGGGGCCGGCCAGTCAGGGTCAGACAGATATGGTACTCGAAAGTTACATGGTCGTTTTATTCGGTGCAGTGATCGTTGTCCAGCAGTTCATCATGTACCTGATGTATGTTCGAATCCGCCAGCTTTTACGGGAGATCGATTCGATCGAGGGCAAAATGAAGATCACCGATCACGAACTCGACAGCCTGATCCAGAAAGTCGAGGAATTCAAGCAGACGGGAATGTAAAGATCATATCGACTCGTTTTCCTTTTTTACAAGAAAGATACATATGGAATCTGCACGAATAGTAAGAGAGCGGGGCCATAGGGTAGCCTGGCCATCCTAGGAGACTGGGGGTCTTCTGACTCGCGTTCAAATCGCGATGGCCCCATTGTTGTTTTTTGGTGATTTGTGCCGTGAAGATTACGGAAACGTGTATCGACTGCCTTGTTTCAAGGGTTGAAATGGAATGCGGTCTTGTCGGGGCAGACACGGAAACGACCCGCCGTGTCTCGTCAGCCTGCCGCTCGTACCTTGTCTCCATCAAAGACGATCCCCTCACCCACCCGCAGATCGCAAGCCTCGTCCACCACCGGGCTTACGACCTGCTCAACTCGTCAGATCCGTTCCGGGCGCTCAAAGCAAAGGGCAATGAGGAAGCACTCGCGGTCTGCAAAGAAATCCGGCCCACGCTCCACACGTTCCGGGATTATGTGCTCGCTTCAGTCATCGGCAATACCTTCGATTACGGTGTCAAGGGACATACAGTCACGGACAATTTCTCTGTTTTTTTCCGGGAAGAATTTGCAAAAGGGCTCGTTATCGATGACACCGACAAGATCCTGCCTCTCACGAGAAACGTGGTCTACCTAAGCGACAACTGCGGGGAGATTGTCCTCGACCGGCTCCTGATCCAGTATCTCAAAAAACAGGGCGCACATATCACGCTCGCGGTTAAGCTCCTTCCGGCGCTCAACGATGCAACCCTTGAGGATGCATGCGCCCTCGGTCTTGACCGGATCGTAGATCTCCTGACCACAAACAGCAAAAAAGCAGAGATTGGCCTTTGCCCCGAAGAGGCCCCGCATGACCTTGCCGCTGCAATAAAAAACTGCACACTTATTATTGCTAAAGGCATGGCGAATTTCGAATCCCTCTTCGAACGAAACGATCTTCCTCCCGTGGCGTACCTGATGGCGGCAAAATGCAGGCCCGTTGCGGACATGGTTCATGTCCCGGTCGGTTCAAAGGTTGTACTCCTTAAAGAGTAAAGGCCAAAGAAAAAGTTCCATAATGTTTTAACTGCCCGGGCCCATCATTACTCATGGTACTTCTTGAAGGAATGGCACTGGGATGGCTGCTGATTGTCATCGGGGCCATCCTGCTCCTGGTCGAAGTGCACAGCCCGGGTTTTTTTGCCACAGTTCCGGCAACCGTTCTGATCATCCTCGGTATCCTGCTCCTGTTGGGAATTGACATCTTCAATTCCGGCTGGGGCGTTATAATCGGTGTGGTCGCAGCCCTCTGCGCCGCAGGAGTCACCGTGTGGATGTACAGCCGCATCACACCGGAGGGGAGCCCGACTACCATCAGCCGGGACTCGCTCATCGGCAAAGAGGGGCAGGTCATTGTCGATATCGACGCGACAACGATCAAAGGCAAGGTCCGGATCGGTTCGACGGAATGGAGCGCCCATTCAAACGGCGCAATAATCCCCAAAGGGAAGACCGTGAGGGTCGTCGATTCCGAGGGCGTCCATATTGTTGTAGAGGAGGTTTGAGTAAACCATGGCATTCATCGAAACGTTAATTACTATATTCCTGATTCTTGTCATCGTCATCATCTTTGCAAAAGGTGTCGTGATCATCCAGCCGTACGAGCAGGGCCTCCAGATCCGGCTTGGGAAATATATCGGGCGGATGAACCCGGGGTTCCGCTGGATCGTCCCGTTTATCAGCGACGTTACAAAACTTGACCTGAGAACCCAGGTTGTCGATGTCCCCAGTCAGGAAGTGATCACAAAGGACAATTCCCCGACAAATGTCGATGCAATCGTTTACGTCCGGGTGATCGATCCCGAGAAGGCATACTTCGAGGTCTCGAATTACCGGATGGCAACAGTTGCCCTGGCACAGACCAGCCTCCGTGGCATTATCGGGGATATGGAACTCGATGAAGTCCTCTATAACCGGGACGTCATCAACACGAAACTCCGGGACATCCTTGACCGTGAGACCGACCAGTGGGGTGTGAAAGTCGAGCGGGTCGAGATAAAAGAGGTAGACCCGGTCGAGGCCGTCAAGAATGCGATGACCGAACAGACCGCAGCCGAACGGGCGCGGCGTGCTGCAATTCTCCGGGCCGATGGGGAGAAGCGTTCCGCGATCCTCAAGGCTGAAGGCCTGCGACAGAGTATGATCCTCGAAGCGGAAGGCGAGCGACAGAGCAAGGTGCTCAGGGCCGAAGGGGAACGCCTGTCAAGGATCCTCCAGGCTCAGGGGGAGGCACAGGGACTGCGGATCCTTTCCGTAGGTGCAGCTCCGCTTGACAAGCGTGCGATCACTGTGCTCTCGCTCGATGCCTTAAAGACGATGGCAAACGGGCAGGCAACAAAGATTATCTTCCCCTTCGAGGTCTCGCAGCTCATCCGGCAGGGTGCAAAATTCCTTGGCGCCGATGAAGAGACCACTGAGGATATTGCAGGCAGGCCGGTCATGGACGACAGCATCCTTGGCGATATCCCCAAGCAGGAAGCTGTCGATGCAATCCTCAAGGAGATCCAGGATGCAGTCCCGAAGGTTTCCGAAGAAGAACTAAAAGACACGAGCAAGCGCCGGTTGCCGATAGAGAAAACCGGTAACGATGAGCCCACAACCTGATTGGGGAGAACCAACTCTTCCTTTTTATGGGCAGCTTTTTTGCTGGCAGCGTTTCCACTAGTGCGAATTCAGTCCATGAAACCAGTACTTCTCTGCATCATCCAATCATTTAGGGAACAAGACCGCCCTGTCCTGAGACATACGGTCCCACCCCTCAATCCAGGGCCAAAACGGGCTTATTTTCCTATCAGGGTCCAGTGGTGAACACAAGAATAGGACCATTTTGTCCACCATGAAAATTATCCGCATGATTTGCGGGGAAAATCCAAAACCGGTCAAATTGCGGGGAGTTGTATTTTCCCTTTAGCGGTGTTCTATAGGGGGTGTTTTTTGGCCGGACATAGTATCGTCTGGTGTCCAATCGGGTTCCCAAAGCCCGTTATGGGCCAGAATTCAGATTGGAGGTATGCAGGAAAATATGGAGGTATTAATCCATTCTGGAAATAGTGAAGTACAGGAAACGATTTGATTTAAAAGATGTCCCGGTTCATTTCGGTTCATTCTGGAGACAGGTCCTCCTGTAGCTGGTCACCGTGGGGAACCCCCTACTCAGCCGGGCGTATGTGAAAAGATAACCGGGAAATATATACCATTCAATTCATAATCAGTACCGTTGTTTTCATGAAAGGGGGTCTCATGGATATCAGCAGCCTTAAGAAAAACCCGCGTATCCGGGTCGGAATAATCCTCTTTATTTTCATGGCGGTTGCGTTTCTGCTCCGCATGATCCCTGCTTTTTTTATCGGGAATGCCGGGTATCTTCCCACCTATGACACAGACGGCTGGTACTCCCTGCGGCAGATCGAAGTAATGGTCCATCATTTCCCCCAGTACAACTGGTTTGACCCGATGACCGCGTATCCTACCGGTAAATTCATCGACTGGGGTCCCCTTTATCCCTTCGTTGCAGCAATTCTCTGCCTGCTTTTTGGGGCGTCATCGCAGGCATCCATTGTCGCGGTATCCGGAATTGTCTCTCCCCTGCTGGCAGCGCTCATGGTTCTGGCTGTATATTACCTGGGAAAGACGATAGGGGACTGGCAGACTGGCCTCGTTGCCGCGGGCCTTGCCGCAGTAATATCCTACCATTATTTCTTCCTCTCGTCATACGGTCTGATCGGCCACCATATCGCAGAAGCTTTTTTCAGCACGCTCTTTTTGCTCCTTTACCTTACGGCCATTGTATATTTCCGGACCCGTGAATGGGATCCCCATAACCTCCGGACCATATATATGCCCTGTCTCATTGCAGCCTCTGCAGGGATCTGCCTGTTCTGCGGACTTCTTGCATCGCCAACCGTGATCCTGGTGCTGGTAGTGATCGGGTTTTACACGCTCGTGCAGTGTATCCTGGATCAATGGGCTGGCCGTTCCCCCACCGATCTTCTCATAACAAACGGGATCTTCCTTTCGATCTCGGCAGCGCTGCTCGTCTGTTTCGGGTTCCACACGACAGGGATATCGATCACCCAGTATTCGCCCGGTTTAGTTTATATCCATCTGGCACTGCTGGCTGAGACCCTTGTTCTCTTTCTCCTCTCGCGTGTATTTTACGGAAAAAACGTGCCGTACCTGGGTAGCCTTGTCGTCCTGGGTATTGCCGGCAGTGCTGCTGTCATCGCATACCCGCCATTTACCGGCATCGGTGCGCAGGCCTTTGGTCTCTTCTTTAATTCCATGACCTATTCGGTCGGAGTTGTCGAAACCCTCCCGCTTACCCTTCCTGCCGCATGGGACTATTTCGGGCTTACAATAATTCTTGCTGCGGGAGGTTTTGCCGTTCTCGTGGTGGCTCTTTTCCACAAACCGCGTACAGAACAGGTCTTTTTTTTGCTCTGGTCCATCGTCATGGTTATCCTGACTGTTAGATACCAGCGGTTTGACTATTACAGTACGGTAAATATCGTGCTTTTAAGTGCCATCTGTATTACCGGGTGTTTCCGATGGCAGGATGCCGGGCTCCGTACAAAAATTGCATCGCTTCTTTCCTGTGTCATTCCTCTCTCCACCAAAGGGCCTGATACCAGCGGGGAAAAAGAAGATGTACCGAATGTATCCCGACAGAAGGGAAAGAAAAAGAAGACAGCGGGCCAGAATGCACGGACAACGGATCTGCAAAAGATATTCTGCCTGGCAGCGGTTCTTCTCATTACGATCGTACTCATCGGAATTTCCGTTTACAAGGATATTGATCTCGGCATAAAGACCCCGGAGCATGAGTTGTCAGCAGACTGGGTTGAATCGGCAACCTGGCTAGAGAATAATACCCCTTCAACGGGAGTCGATTATTTCGGGGAATATCATTCTCCCGGTTATACCTATCCCGACAGTTCTTATGGGGTCATGGCATCGTGGGACAGCGGTCACTGGATCACGTTCTTTGGCCACCGGATCCCGATCACCAATCCATTCCAGGATAACCTTGCCGGCAGTAACGGTGCTGCCGCGTATTTCCTCGCGCAGAACGAATCCGATGCCAATACTATCCTCTCCGGACTCGGTGGTAGCTACGTGATTGTCGATTCAAACCTTGCGGTAACAACATTTACCAACCTTGTTCCGTGGGCAACCGGATCGACCGATATCTCCCCGTACATCTCATGGTTTGTGATGCCTGATCCGGACAACGCAAAAGTCCTGGAAAAAGTCCATAAATACAACAACGGCTATTTCCAGACCACGGCGGCCCGGCTCTACAATTTCGACGGCTCCCTGACAGTACCGGGAAAGGCCGAATACCTCCAGTACACTATCCGACAGGTGCCGGCCGCCGGTGAATCTGCCGGTGATGTAAACGGGTATGCACGGGTGATCTCCGGTGACGAGATTGTCGATATTTCCCAAGGTACCGCTAATATCACGCTCATTCCGGAAAGCGGGACGTTGTCTGCATCGAGCTATGCAGATCTCTATTCGAGTCACTCCAATGAGCCCGTTGAGACTGTCCCCGCACTGCATCATTACCGGCTCGTCCATGAATCCCCGGACAACGCAACTGTAACGCCATTCCCGGAATCAAAAGGCGAAACGCTCGATGGAATAAAAACCGTAAAGATCTTTGAATCGGTCAAAGGCGCACAGATCGCCGGCGAGGGAATTATCGAAGTACCGATAACGACAAATACCGGCCGGACATTCGTGTACCGGCAGGCAAGCGAGAATGGGACGTTCACGGTGCCCTATGCGACATCAGGTTCACCGTATGATGTCGTTACCACCGGACCCTACCATATTGCCGGAACAACAAGATACATCAACGTAACAGAAACCGATGTGATGCAGGGCAACCGGGTTACGGGATGAACTCATCTTTTCTGAAGGAAGCCTCATCTTTTTTGTTTTTGGCTCTGCAGGAATTCTATTTTTTTAAAAAAAAGGTCACCCCCCTCTTGCGATCGAGTAGGGATTACCTGTACGCATAAGCTCCCCTCGAACAACAATTTGTGAACAGGTAATATATCATCATCGCAACGGGAGGATACCCCGGGTGTAGGGGGCAAACGGTTTGATGAAGCCCTAAAGACGTATTCTCAATGAATCATATCGCGGATTTCTACAGAGTTTGGGAAATCCTCCCGCCACTGCACCGTTAATACTCCGACAGGTTACCTCCGGCCGCATCCGGACGTGTGTACCACCGAACGGTAACAGGTTTCAAGATCTGCTGCAATGCGATCCCAGTCATACCGTGCAGCAGAGGTAATGCAATACTGCTGCATGTCAGCATGGCGTAGGAGTGCCTCACGGGTGGCACGTGCAAGATCTTCAGAGAAAAGTGTACATAAAAACCCGGTTTTGTCCGTGATGAGTTCGCGGACAGCATTTGCCGGGTGATCCACGGTAACCACCGGGAGCCCGCAGGCCAGCGCTTCGAGCGCAGTGATCCCAAACCCCTCCCGGGTGGAGGGAAGGACAAACACCTTTGCCGCTTTCATCTGCGCGACAAGATCTTCGTGTCGGGGAAAAAAATTCATGATCCGGACAGAGCCTTCCATCCCCTTTTCCCGGATACGTGCCCGGAGGGATTCCTCCTCGGGCCCTTCCCCGATTATGAGCAGCGAAAGCTCCGGGTGATCTTTTAAGAGAATCCTGAACGAATCGATGAGAAGGTCTGCATGCTTTTCCCTGATCAAACGGCCGGCAAAAAGGAGATCGGACTGATGCTGCACAGGGGAAATTGCTGCAATCTCACGGAGATCGATGCCGTTTGGGATAACAACGGCTCTGGTTCGGGGCCGGATCTTTTCAAGCTGCCCAGCTGTTGTCGCGGATACCGCGATGGCATGAGGGGTCAGCCGCGAGACCATGCGCTCGATATACTTCCCAAAAAGGCCCGTCCTTCCCATATAGGTATACCAGTAATCCCCCCAGACTTCGTGCCAGGTTATGACAAGGGGGATCTTTCTTAGAAAGCAGACTGATTTTACGGAAAGACACGGGAAATAAGGAAACTGCTGGCAGTCGATTATGTCAAACCGTTCTTTTAAGAGCGCGGGGATAAGTGAGATTGCAAAACGGAGCGCCTCTCCCACGGTCCGTTTTCCGTTCGCGTAGAGGGAACGCGCCGGGCAAACACCGTGCAGGATTACGCCGTCGCGGACGAGAGTGTCGGCTCCCGCCCAGTATTTCATCCCGAAGATATGGACTTCGTGGCCGCGTACTGCCAGTCGGACGGCGACCTCCCAGACGCGTTTTTCCACGCCGCCTTTGACGTACGGGTAGATGACATCGTAGACAAACACGATCTTCATGCGGTTCTGTTCAGGCATGGCCGTTGTTCTCGTTTAAGAGCATCATACTCTGGAAGACGGCAAAGAGGAAGATCTGGATGCCGCTTACGATCAGGACAAGGGCCATGATGGCGGTCGAAATCTCCGAGAGGAACCCAAACCCTACAGCAACCCACCTGACAAGAATGTTGAGACCGAAGATCACACCGGCAACAAAGAGCGCGGCGCCCAGCACGAGGAATTTTTCCAGGTTGCTGTACTGCATCAGGCCGACAATGATCCCCGCCTTGTTCTCGTACCCGTGGACGACAGAGTAGGTTTTCATTAAAAATCCCGTGAGGATCACCTGCATGCCGCCCATGACAAGGATGGCGCCAAGGATGAACGTGTGCAGGTGTGAGGATTCGACATCTCCCTGCAGGGCAAAAAATCCCATCAGCAGCAGACCGACCACAAAGAACAGGAACCCGGGGACCGCGACAAACGGGAGCGGCTTCATTAAGAGCACGAAACGGATGTGGCGCCAGCCATCGGCAAAACTGTGGAGCTTTGAAGGGGTCTCGCGGGGGTAATAATCGATAGGCACCTCGGCAATCTTTAAACGCTCTTTTGAGGCCATCACCAACATTTCTGATGCAAATTCCATACCGCCGGTTTTTAACGGCAGCCGGTCAAGCGCCTCCCGGGTGATCGCACGAAAACCGCTGTGCGTGTCGGAGAACTGCGTGTGGAAGATAAAATTAAGCATCCGGGTAAGGAGGGGATTACCGATATACCGGTGGAGGCCGGTCATCGATCCTTTATGGATGGTCCCCTTGAACCGGGAACCGATAACAAAATCTGCGCCTTCCTTAAGCGGGGCAACCAGGCGGGGGATATCGTAAAAATCGTAGGTGTTATCCGCATCCCCCATCACGATGTTCCGACCCCGGGCTGCGGCAAAGCCGGCAAGGTATGCGTTACCGTATCCGCTCATCTCCGGCCGGATAACGCGGGCGCCGAGTGAGGTGGCAATTTCCCGGGTTTTGTCGGTTGATGAGTCCGCGACGATGATCTCACCGCTGATGGCATTGTCTCGGAACACGGACTGGATCTTACGAATGCATTCGCCGATGGTCTGCTCTTCGTCGAGCGCGGGGAGGATGACCGAGATTTCAGGCACAGACTCTTTTGAAGGATGAGACTCCATAGTTAATCCTTTGGAATTTTATAAGATGTATGAACATAATGGACATTTACCCTCAATAAATCCATGGGGAAATCCACCGGGCAGATGTGGGCAGGTGACAAGAATATTCATGTGAGTTCAATGGCGAATATATACGGTACAGAGAGACCTGACGGTTTTTATTAAAAACGTGTCAGTGGTTTCCTTATCCGTTACTCGTTCAGGAAGCAAAAGGAAATACGCATGAAACGACTCTTAATCACCGGCATCAGCGGTTTTGTCGGAGGACATATAGTCTCCTACCTGGCAAACCACAAAAACGAGTTTGAGATCCACGGTATCAGCCGCTCAAAACCCGCGTGGGATTTTGTCCCGTCTGCACCGGGAATACTCAACGGCCATCATTTCCACCAGGCGGATCTGCTCGATATCCCGCGGATCAAGTCGCTTCTCGAAGAGATCCAGCCGGAGTATATTCTCCATATGGCCGCACAGAGTTCTGTTGCGGAGAGCTGGAAGACGCCGGTTTTCTCGTTCATGAACAATACAAATATTTTTTTAAATATTATCGATACTGTCCGGCAAAACGACAACGGGGCGCGTGTACTCTCAATCGGATCCTCGGAACAGTATGGGGTCGTCTCTGCCGCAGACCTGCCGTTAACTGAGGAGAGCCCCCAGCATCCGGCAAATCCGTATGCAGTTGCCCGTGTCGCCCAGGAACAACTGGCAAAAATTTATGCGGACGGCTACGGCCTTGACATCTGCTGTACGCGATCCTTTAACCACTGCGGTCCGGGCCAGAGCGACCGGTTCGTCGTGAGTGCAATCGTGAAGCAGTTTGTCAAAATCGCCCACGGTCTCCAGGAACCGGTAATCCATATCGGGAACGGGACTATCGTGCGCGATTTTGTCGATGTGCATGATGTTGTCGCTGCATATACACTTCTCCTCCTGAAAGGTAAACGCGGGGAAGTCTACAACATCTGCAGCGGGAAGGGCCGGACCATCGATGAGATCGTGACCCTGCTTGCAGAGATTAAGGACTTGAAGGTCAGCGTGCACCAGGAACAGACAGAGATCCGCCCGCTCGACAATCCCCGGATCATCGGGAGCAACCAGAAGATCCGGCGCGATCTGGGCTGGAAACCGGCGATCCCCTTTGAACAGAGTCTCCTGTCCCTGTATGATTACTGGGACCACCGCATCAGCCAGGAGTTATCCCAAGGGATAAAATGACAGAGATCCCTGCATGAGAATTTTCGGGATTTTCAGGAATTCATGTATGATTCTACACGAAACATAAAAAGAGGAATTTTACCATGGTACACCAGAAAAAAGCATTGATCACCGGCCTCACCGGGCAGGACGGATCGTATCTTGCCGAACTCCTCCTTTCAAAAGGGTACGAGGTTCATGGCCTGATTCGGAGGGCATCGACGTTCAACACCGGGCGCATCGACCACATCTACGTGGACCCCCATGAACCCGGCGCCCAGCTCTTTCTCCATTACGGGGATCTCTCGGATTCCGAGCAGATTGCAAATATTATCTACAATACCAGGCCGGACGAGGTGTATCATCTGGGTGCGCAGAGCCACGTGCGGGTCAGCTTCGACAGTCCTGAATATACGGGGAATGTGACCGGGCTTGGGACAACCCGTATCCTTGAATCGATCCGGAGAAGCGGGAACGCAATCCGGTTTTACCAGGCTTCTTCAAGCGAGATGTTTGGCGGGGCACAGCCCCCGCAGGATGAAGAGACCGTGTTTGTCCCGCGGAGCCCGTATGCGTGCGCGAAGGTCTACGCGTACTGGATGGTCCGCAACTACCGGGAAGGATATGGGATGTTTGCAACAAACGGCATCCTCTTTAACCATGAGTCGCCCCGCAGGGGAGAGACGTTTGTAACCCGGAAGATCACCCGGGGGATTGCAGCGATTCTCGGAAAAAAGACTGAGTCCCTGTACCTCGGGAACCTCGATGCGAAACGGGACTGGGGATTTTCACCCGAGTATGTTGAGGCAATGTGGCGGATGCTCCAGACAGAAACACCGGACGACTTTGTGATCGGAACCGGGGAGACACACTCGGTCCGGGAATTCCTGGAAGCCGCCTTTGCCTATGTGGATCTTGATATGGAAAAATACGTAAAGATCGATCCAAAGTATTTCCGGCCGACCGAAGTAGACGTCCTGATTGGCGATGCAGGAAAAGCCAGACGCGTCCTTGGCTGGAAACCCGGCGTCAAATTTTCCGATCTGGTAAAAATTATGCTGGATTCTGACATCCGGGCTGCCGGCCTTGATGTGCCGGGTGAAGGGGACGCAATTATTGCAAAGAAATTCCCGCAGAAGTGGTGGAAGGGAGATTAAAGAGCATATCGGATGGAACCTGTGTGAGAATTGCAATCTTCCATGACTATTTCGGCGCAATCGGCGGGGGGGAGACGGTTGTTCTTGAGATGGCAAAATGTCTTGGTGCCGATATTATAACGACCGACACCGATGCAGCCGAAAAAATTGACTCGTCCGTCCGCGTGATCTCTCTTGGAAAAACAATAAAATTCCCCCCGCTCAAACAGATTTCGGCTGCGGCCCGGTTTTGGTTCTGCGATTTCTCAAAAGAATATGATTTTTTTATTTTTACCGGGAACTGGAGCCACATGGCATCGTTCCGGCACCGCCCCAATCTCTGGTACTGCTATACGCCGGTCCGGGCGTTTTACGATCTCTACCCCACGTTTATTTCCCGGCAGGGCCCGGTCACCCGGCAGTTGTTCCGTGCCTGGGTGTATTTCCACAAAATAATCGACCAGCGCTCCGTGCGGCACATTGACCGGATCATTGCGATCTCAAAAAACGTGCAGGGCCGGATCCTCATGTTCCATAACCGCGAGGCGGGTCTCATCTATCCCCCGGTAGATATATCGCGGTACCGCTGCGAGGAGTATGGGGATTTCTGGATCTCGGTCAACCGGCTCTACCCGGAGAAAAGGATTGAGCTCCAGATCGAAGCGTTCCGCAAGATGCCAAAAGAACGGCTTGTGATCGTGGGGGGATATGCAAGAGGGGATCATGCTGCTGCGTACGCAGAAAAGATTGGCCGGAACCTGCCGCAGAATGTCACACTTCTTGGGGAGGTAAGCGGGGATGAACTCGTCAATCTGTACGCCCGGTGCCGGGGACATATCTGCACTGCGCTCGATGAGGATTATGGGCTGACACCATTAGAGGCGATGGCAAGCGGGAAACCGGTGGTCGCGGTTGATGAGGGGGGATACCGGGAGACGGTGACCTCAGCAACAGGGATGCTTGTCCGACCGGATCCCGTTTCGATTGCAGAAGCGGTCAGGGAGATATCACGGGACCCGAAGCGGTACCGGGAAGCATGTCTGGCGCGGGCGCGGGAGTTCGATCTTGCCGGATTCCGGGAGCAGGTGCACAAGGCAGTTTTTGATTCGAAGTAATGAATGCAGGTGCCGGTGCACAGCCGGATCTTTTTTTAAAGGATTTTTTTACATTGTTATTCCGGACAAAATGATTGGGATATGCAATTCCAAAATTTTTCAGTTAGCCTGTGTTGTAAAATTACGATACCCTGTCATCGGCAGGAAAATTTTTGAAGAGACGGGTAGTTTTTAAAATCCAAGAACTATGTGTCCCTGCCGAGTACCCTTCCACGGGGTTTCCCTGGAGACATTTTTGGGAGGACGGTTTTTTCCGTCGGGGTACTGGAACATCAGTTTACGGCCCCGACCAACACACGCCGAAGCGATTTTTGTCCCCTGGACGAATCGCGAAAATTTTGGGATTTAAGTTAAATGGGGGCAATAGTGTTCGTATTTTCCGCCCCGTACCGGTGTGTCCACCAAAGGCCCTGCAATTGCCGATCTGTATCTTAATGGCCTCCGGTATGCCGGAGACGTAAATTCACCCAGATCATGATGCTTCGGATTCGGCGATGTTACAGGGTTATTTTGCGATAAAATTGGATTTAATGCGATTTCCGAAAAACCCTAAAATCTGGGCTTATTACGGTTCTTTTCAGCATACTAATAAGACAATCTGAGCCTGATACGGGCTTTTTTAGTATAGGAAAATACTGATCCACAGGGTCAGAAAAGAGGGGCGATGAGGCCGGTGCATCAGATTCAGTACCTGTACTGTATTTGCTATAAGGATCCCCCATCCAAACGGGTTCATGGATCGCTGAAATTTTCAAAAAATCGAGGGCATGAGCGAGAACGTCCCCATCTCTTACAGACAAATTGCACACCGAACTCTTACTTTGTCCGGTACCTGTGAATTACCGCTTATTGTGGCCCCCTCTTTTGGATTGTGGTATATCCCGCAATCTTCGGGCAGTCCGGAAACATCGCATATTTCGATATATAATGGTTAGTAAATTCGATTCAGTACCCGGTTTATAGTACAGAACGGTACTGGAAATTTGCTTATATCGTAAATTGAACAAACTATTACGGGTTATTGTTTCCCTCATCACAAATGGTAATGTTATATGCACAATCAAGTCTAACTGTACCTCCAAACGAAATGGGTTGTAATCACCTTCATGACATCAATCTTTGAATACCGCGGGCTTATTGCAAATTTCGTCAAGCGAGATATATCTCAGAAATACATTGGGTCGCTTCTTGGGCTGTACTGGTCAGTAATCAATCCCATCATCACCCTTGTCGTTTACATATTAGTATTCGGAGTTTTTCTGAAGGTCCGTCTTCCCGGAGATACTGATATCTGGGACTTTGCCCTGTACTTTGCTGCGGCGTTCCTGCCTTGGATAACGTTTCAGGAGTCGGTTACAAGGGCGGCCAGATCGATCATCGAAAATAAAAACTATATCAAAAAAGTTCCGTTTCCCAGTGAAATTTTTCCGATCTATGTGACCCTGTCGGAATGCGTGAACCTTCTCATCGGCCTTGTTATTTTCTTTGTACTGTATGTAATCCTAAAGGGTGTCCCGACAATTTTTATTCTCTTGCTCCCGCTTGCCATAATTTTACAGATAATGTTCACCCTCTCGCTTGCATTTTTCCTCTCAAGCGGGTCGGTCTATTTCCGGGATGTACCCCAGATGCTGGGGGCAATATTTATGATCTGGTTCTGGGCAACCCCGATTGCATATACGGTAAACCTGATCCCGGCTGGTTTCCAGTGGATCGTTACCTGGAACCCGGCATATTATATGCTTGAGATCTACCGGGATGCGTTATTCTACGGAAAGATTCCCGAACTGGGTATTCTCGTGCCATTCGTGATCTTTTCTGTTGTACTCTTTATCGCAAGCATCTGGTTTTTCAGGAAAACAAAACGCGGGTTTGGTGAACTCCTGTGAATGCGATATCTGTTCAGCAGCTTGGGAAAAAGTTCAAAATGTTCCCTACTCCAAGTGGGCGATTCATGGAGTACATGAGTGCCGGCCGACTCACCCGGCATACTGATTTCTGGGCGCTTCAGGAGATTACGTTTGAGATTCCTGCCGGTACGACACTTGGGATTCTCGGGCAGAATGGGTCCGGGAAGAGCACCCTCCTGAGTATTCTTGCCGGGGTCCTTGAACCGAGTTCCGGCGCCTTTACGATCAATGGGAAAGTCTCGGCTATTCTCGAATTGGGATCCGGGTTCCACCCGGAATTTTCAGGTCGGGACAACGTGTACATGTACGGGTCAATCATGGGGCTGTCAAAGCATGAGATCGATCAGCGTTTTGATGAGATCGTCCGTTTTTCAGAACTCGGCGATTATATCGACCAGCCCCTTCGCACCTATTCTACCGGTATGACCGTTCGGCTTGCATTTTCCGTTGCAGTGAATGTGAATGCTGATATCCTCATCGTTGATGAAGCACTGGCTGTTGGCGATGCAATTTTCCAGCATCGGTGTTTCCGGAAAATCCGGGAGATGCAGGCAGCAGGAAAAACCATTGTTTATGTGGGTCATGACACCGATGCAGTACGAAACATTTGCACTCATGCGCTGCTGCTGGATGGAGGGCGGATCATCGAGCGTGGTGATCCGAATTATGTGGTCAATAAGTATTATGCGCTTATTGCAGAACGGGAACGGACATATAGTGAAGGGAACCTGATTGAACATGGGGAAGTCCCCGGGGAAGAGTGCGAAGAGGGGTATAACTTTGTCCAGAATCTTGGATCCGCAAAAATTGTGGGAACAAAAGAGCAGGTCTATGAACAAACTGTTGAAATTAATTTCACTCCCCGACGTGTGATCGTCGCACTTCCCCCTGCTCAAATAACGTATACTCTTCATGTCGAACCCGGGTCGTTGCTTGCATTTGCCATTGGAATTCTTCCCGGCGCGTGGGACAAGATTCCCCAGGGAGTAAAATTTGATATTGATATAACAACCGATGAAATGACCGAATCTGTTTTCTCCCGGGTGCTCCAGCCACGGCGGAATATTGGTGACCGGGGCTGGCATAATTTTCTTCTCCCGCTCCCCCCTCATTTTTCCGGGAATACCGTTTCTGTCACGTTCAGGACATCCGGCTCCGGGGATGATCTGAGTTATTGCTGGTCTGCATGGGGATGGGGACGGATCGTTACACTGCGCAGGGAGACTCCGGTTCTCACAGGGACTTTTCAAGAGACACAATCTGGGGATATTTCCCAGGTAAAGGAAGAACGGTTCGGGAACCGGCGGGGTGAGATTGTTCAGGTGCAATTACTGGACAATCATTTGCAGCAAAAAAATGTTTTTGAATCCGGGGAGCTTGCGATTGTCAGGATCTCTGTTGTCCTTCATGAGGATATCGAAGAAAATCTTACGATCGGGTGTACTTTTAAAAATAAATTCTGCGATGTGTATGGAACCAATACCATCTGGTCGGGAATAGATATATGCAAAAGAAAAAAAGACGAAAAAATTGTTGTCGAGTTTTCCCAAAGATTGTATTTGAACAGTGGAACATACTCGATTAATGCCGGTCTGGTGATTGTACATTCTACCAACGATATCGAAGTGATTGACCGGAGGTACGATCATATGATCTTCCAGGTTGTAAAAAAAGAGAAGATGGTGGGTATTGCAGATCTTAATGCCACTGTGAGAGAAATTCTACTGTAATTCCCGACAAGCTGAGACAAACCGGCATAAACATAATTAATAATAGGTACATGACGTAACTTTAAACGGTATCATTGAAGAATAGGAGACTGTTTGAAAGATATGGATACTCTTAAAACCTCCATTACACAGTATAAATTTTCTGATGAGGATAATCTCTATGTTGATTCAACCTCGTCTCTTGTTTCCTATCTGGATGGCAGTGAAAATGAGTTAGAGGAAATCTTTCGGAAAACCGAAGATTTATCCACGTATTCGCAAGAGTTAATACAGCATATTTCCGACAGAACTTTAAAATATAATCTTTCTTATCGAAGAATTAATTTCTTAAGTGCACTTTCTTCACTTTTTAATATGGAGGGAACAGTTCTTGAAATTGGTTCAGGATCCGGAACTATCACCCGCTGGTTTGGAGAAAATTTTGCAGCAGTTGATGCATTTGAGGGGAATTTAACCCGGGCCAGAGTTACACGGTTGCGATGTAAAGATCAGGAAAATGTTGCGGTATATTGTGGGGATGTAACAAAAACCCGGTTTGATAAAAAATACAATGTTATCTCATTAATTGGCGTACTTGAGTATTTACCGCTCTATAATACAGGATCTAAAGATCCAAAGCAAAAATGTGTAGACGTATTATCCAATTTATTAAACAATCTGGACGAGAACGGATTATTGATCATTGCGATTGAGAATAAATTTGGCACCAAATATTTTTCCGGGTGCAAAGAAGACCACACATCACGTGAATTTGATGGTATTGTTGGATATCCTGAACAATCTGCGGTTACATATAGTCGGAATGAATTAAAAGAAATATTACAGAATTCCGGGTACTCAAATATCCAGTTTTATCATGCGTTTCCCGATTATAAGTATACCGAGACACTATTTACTGAGACTGATGAACTGTTGAAGTTATATCCTTACAACTGGATACGGACTCCGTTTGAAGATAACTGGGGAGAACGACAATATTTATTCCCCGAACAATTGTTTTTAAAAGAGATTACTGATGCTCATCTATTATGGCATTTTTCGAATTCCTTTATTGTACTGGCCTCGAAATCAAAAAATACTAATTTATGTGCAGATTGGTTGATAAAAAAATTTCATAATTTCGAAAATTATTCATCTAATCTTCATCATGATATATCCTTATACAAATCTGTGAACGATTCTTCGACAACTGAAGGGTATTATGTATCACGTACACCGATTAATGGAGGAAAAGTCGAAAATAATTTTCAGGACTTTAATGTAATTCTTGAAAGAAATCCGTACATCCTTGGGGAATTATTGTTACTACCTGTATATCGGGCGCTCTTGTCAGAATCCCAGGAATCTGCATTGCAGGAAATCTTAATCAAAATGAAGGATGAAATCCTAAAAAAATATGGAACTCACGAATGTGACACTGCGGGATACCCCCTTGTGAAGGGGGATGCGATAGAATACTTATTTTCAAATATTGTTGTCACTCCAAGCGGCGAATATGTACCCATTGATCCCAAATGGAAAGGTACCTCGTGTTCAATCTCAATCGATTTAATTTTGTTCAGGAATCTGTACCACATCTTTTATTTTATCACACCCTTCTTAAAAAATAAGAATAAATCCGGATTCATTTTTTCCCTGATGAAATCCATATTCCCTGATTATACAAAAACACGATTGATGGACAATTTAAAACGTGAAGAACATATCCATAATCTTTCCCTTTCGGAAACGGTTCATCTCACTATGAAAAGCCCAAAATTATTTTCATTTTTTGATATATCTGACTGTGCAAAAATATGTGATGAAAAAGAGGAAATTCCGCTCATTGTGCAAATTCGAGGAAATAAGGCCCAAATAACTGCGCTAACAAAGTTGCTTCAGGAATCTGAGGCAGATCGCAGTGCCCGACTTGATCAGATTAACCAACTCACAAAGTTGCTTCAGGAGTCTGAGGCAGATCGCAGTGCCCGACTTGATCAGATTAACCAACTCACAAAGTTGCTTCAGGAGTCTGAGGCGGATCGCAGTGCCCGGCTTGATCAGATTAACCAACTCACAAAGTTGCTTCAGGAGTCTGAGGCGGATCGCAGTGCCCGGCTTGATCAGATTAACCAACTCACAAAGTTGCTTAATGATGAGAAAAACAAATGAGGTGCAGGATCCTTATGCGAAAATTTTTATATCGATCACTGATGAGAATTAACCTGATGTATTGCTATCCGAGGGGCACTCTATCAACGTTAATTCGCATGAACAACAATAATAGGTTCTCCATCCGGTCATTATGAAAATCGGAATTAATTTATTGCCGTTGCGACCGGGGAAAAATGGCGGCATGGAAGTATATGTCCGAAATTTGCTCAGTCATCTTTTGGCAATTGATCCGGTAAATGAATATTTCCTGATTACTGCACCGTATAATGACACCTCAATAAATTTTCCCAATATCAATTGTAAAAAAATATTGCTTCATAATGAACAGACTTACTCTCAAAAAAGCCGAAGCCTCATTAATAAAATTCTTGGAAAAGCGAATAGTCCTGATATTTCTCTCGAAAGAATTATCGACACGTATCATTTTGATCTCTGGTTCTGTCCTTTCTTAAGTCTGGACCCCAGACCCCTGAAAATTCCGAGTCTGGTTACTATCCCGGATATTCAGCATGAATATTATCCGGAAAATTTTTCAAACATCGAACTCTCATTGAGAAATGAATATATCCAACCCTCCTGTGAAATGGCCACGGCGATTATTACAATATCAGAATTTTCCAAAAAAAGTTTTATTGAAAAGTTAGGAATTGATCCTGAAAAGATTCATGTTGTATCTTTAGCAGCCGGGGACCGATTTTCAAATGCGCCCGGAACTGTGGATGCCGTAATCAGCAAATATGACCTGCCGAATGAATATTTCTTTTATCCGGCCAACGGCTGGCCCCACAAAAATCATCTGATGCTTATCATGGGGTTTTATTTGTACAGGAAATCTTTTGACACATCCCTGCACCTTGTGCTCTCGGGAAGCGGGTTGCGGGAAACTTGTGATATCCCGAATCTTATCGCACAATATCACCTTGGGAAATATGTGCATATCTTGGATTATGTTGATAAGGATGATTTGCCGGGATTATACAAAAATGCAAAAGCCCTTGTCTTTCCCTCGCTGTTCGAAGGTTTCGGGATCCCCCTGTTAGAAGCAATGGCAACAGGATGCCCCATTATTGCGTCAAATTCCACAAGTATCCCTGAAGTGGCAGGAGATGCTGCATATTTGTTCGAGCCAAAAAATCCCCAGAGCATATGCGATGCAATGCAGAAAATCGTTGATGACGATGGATTACGTGAAGAACTTATCCGGAACGGGAAAAGCCGGGCACCAGAATATTCTTACGATAAGGTTGCCCGTATGCATCTTGATCTTTTCGCCGCTGCATGTGCCAAAGTTCAAACAGCCAAAACCGCATATCTCACCCAGGAAAAGGTGATTATTAACGGGTATTATCCCGATGGCTGGATTTCCAGAATGGAATTCAGATATCGTGGCCCAAAAAAATTCCGTTCAGCCCGGATTGATCTTATAGGTGGGCTTCCCGTACGGTATCCGATGAAAATAACAATAATACTCAATAAAAAGAAAAAGACCAGAATCCTAATCCCTGCATTAGGGAAATATTCATTTGAATTTGAATTTTCGGAGTCCGGAGAAGAGGACACAGAATACCTCCTCGAGATTGTTCCCGAGAAATTATACGTCCCAAGAAAACTGGCAATCAATAACGATGAACGTGAGATAGCAGTTATACTAGACTCACTCACATTAATAGACAATACTGCGACCTCGACGCAATTTATTAAAAAGACAATCTGATGATTATGCAGGAACTGCCGCTTGTCACGATTATAACACCCTCTTATAACCAGGGTCGGTTTATTGAAGAAACCATTTTGAGCGTTCTCAATCAGGACTACCCCCATATTGAGTACATTGTTATGGATGGTGGTTCCACCGATCAGACTCTTGATATACTTAGGAAATACAATGGGCGTCTTACCTGGTTTTCGGAGAAAGACAAGGGTCAGACCGACGCCATCAATAAAGGGCTCAGGCTTGCCAAGGGAGAGATCCTGGCATATCTTAATTCGGATGATACCTACCTGCCCGGTGCAATATCCCGTGCGGTTCGTTATCTTACTTCTGAAAAGCCGGATTCAGCATTTGTGTATGGTGAAGGGTATCACATAACCGCAGAGGGAAAAATTATCGAACGATATCCCACTGAACCTTTTGATTTCCGGCATCTCGCTGAAACCTGTTATATCTGCCAGCCGACGACATTCTGGAAACGGCGTGTCATTGAAGAGATCGGATTATTTGACGATAGTCTTGTTTATGCCATGGATTACGATTACTGGATCCGCATAGCAGAGCACTACGGAACTCTTGGGTATATCCGTGATTATCTCGCGAATTCACGTTTTTACCAGGAAACAAAAACCCTGTCGAAGCGGCTTGAAGCCCATGAAGAAATCCTTAATGTGATACGGAAGCATTACGGGAAGGGAAATGTTCCTTCAACGTGGATTTATGCCTATGCGCATATGTACATGGATCGTAGGGTTTCCCGGGAGACAAAATCCAAAAATGCACTTTTTATCCTGGGGATGACCACAATGACCACATTAAAATTTTTACAATATAATCATGCGATCCCGTTTTCAGAATTCAGGCGATGGAAGCAATGGTACATTGATGCACTTTTTCATTAGGGGGACACCTGATCGCATATGAAAATCGGTATAGATATCAGCCTGACCGTTGGAGAAAAAGCCGGCGTCGGGTATTACACGGCTAACCTGGTAGACGCTCTTGCAAAAATCGACAGAACCAACCAGTACCTGCTGTACCCTTTTTTTTATCACATATACCACCCTGATTTTAAAACTGCTGTCGTGCCACACCAGAAGAATTTTCATCTGCACTATGAAAAAATACCCAAAAAAATAATTGACCGGCTCTGGCATTCCCCGGTTCCCAAAAAATGGATCCTGGGGAATGTTGACATCCTTCATTCGACGACATTCTGCGCTCCAAAGGATCATTATGGCAAACTTATCGTTACTATTTACGATATCAGTTTTTTGACTCTTCCAGAATGTCATACCGAAGCCAATCGAAAGCACTGCCTTGAAGGTACCCTTGACACTGTCAAATATGCAGATTGCATCATCGCAATTTCGAACCACGGAAAACAGGAACTGGTGAAATATTTCGATGTAGATCCGGATAAGATCGTCGTCACTCATCTGGCCGCAAAAGATATTTTTGCTCCCATTGGGATTGAGGAGCAGGACCGGGTACTTAAGAAGTACGGGATTCCCCGGGATTTTATCTTTACCGTGGGTTCATTTGAGCCGAGAAAAAATATCGGGACACTTGTCCGGGCCTATGTAAACCTGCCTGAAAATGTCAGAAATCATCACCCACTTGTGATTGCAGGGGGGAGAGGCTGGCTGAATTCCGATATTGAGGAATTGATCAAATCTCTGGCATCCGATCAGGTCCGGCGGATCGGCTATGTTGAGGAGCAGGATCTTCCTGCACTATATTCTGCGGCATCCCTGTTTGTGTATCCCTCATTATACGAAGGTTTCGGACTTCCGATCCTTGAAGCCATGTCCTGCGGGGCACCGGTCATTACCTCCAATACTTCATCGATGCCGGAGATCGGAGGTGATGCAGCGGTTTATTTCGATCCGGCAGATCCGGACCAGTTAAAAAACCGCATTCTGGCGTTAACTGATGATACCGATCTCAAGGAGGAATTACGCCGCAAAGGATTTGCCAATGCCAAAAAGTTCTCCTGGGAAAAAACTGCGAGAGAAACCCTCGGGATTTATGAAAAACTCTGTTCCCGATGAATCCCGTTTTCGTTCATTTGGTGAATCACAAACGATAATCCATAATTCAATCAAATACATACCTTGAATCTCGTGAGGTGGGTTTAGTTCAATGTCATTCTGGAATGATAAATCAGTTCTTGTTACGGGAGGTGCCGGGTTTCTTGGATCGCAGGTTGTCCAAAAACTTAAAGACCGGGGATGTGAAAAGATATTTGTTCCCCGGAGCCGGGAATACAACCTCGTTAATAAAGAGGATATCTGCCGGGTCTATGAGGATTCGCAGCCGGATCTTGTCATCCATCTTGCAGCAAATGTCGGAGGCATCGGCGCAAATATGGCCTGCCCGGGAGAGTTTTTTTACAATAATCTTATGATGGGTGTCCAGCTGCTGGAAGAGGCACGTCAGCGGAATATCAAAAAATTTGTTGCTATCGGAACTGTTTGTGCCTATCCAAAATTTACGCCAGTCCCCTTCCGGGAAAGCGATATCTGGACCGGATATCCCGAAGAGACCAATGCACCCTACGGTCTGGCAAAGAAGATGCTGCTTGTCCAGTCGCAGGCATACCGGGCCCAGTATGGGTACAACTCAATATTTTTACTCCCTGTGAATCTTTACGGTCCCGGGGATAATTTTGATCCCCGGACCTCTCATGTTATCCCGGCACTCATCAGAAAATGTGTTGAAGCAAAAGAACAGGGCCAGCGCGAGATTGTGGTCTGGGGCACCGGAAGTGCTTCGAGGGAGTTCCTGTATGTCGATGACTGCGCCGAGGCAATCGTGCTTGCGAGTGAAAAATACGACAAATGCGAGCCGGTGAATGTCGGATCTGGAATGGAAATTTCGATTAAGGATCTTGTTCAGTTGATCGCCCGGCTGACCGGGTTCACCGGAAAGATCGTCTGGGATACTTCAAAACCGGATGGACAGCCCCGTCGGTGTCTTGATGTGAGCAGGGCCCGGGAGGAATTCGGGTTTACGGCAAAGAGGGGATTTGAAGAGGGGTTAAAGAAAACTGTTGAGTGGTACGAAAGGCACAGTTCCCAAAAAAAGTGAAGTTTACGGATTTCCGGTAATTTTCATTTGTGAAATGTGGACCAGAAATTCCCGTGGATCCTGTGGGAAGATTACACTCGCATTTTCTGGATATACCGATTTAAATTCCACGATGTTTAATCCTGGTTGGATTATGAGGGGTACTGATACTGTTTTTGTGCCATCGGTTTCTATCGTTTGAGGCAGTTGGGATTTTCCTTCAATCATTGAGATATTAACAATTCTTTTAGTATCTGGATCACCGGGCCCCGGATTAGAGAGATATGATAGTGTAATATTCTGGTCGTGGTCTCCCTGCCAATAGAGATCCAGTTTCATTTGTTTTCCGAGCCAGTTAAATTCTGATCCTTGGAATCCTTCCATCCCTTGGGAATTATCGATTACGGCGATTAGATGGTCCTTTGTTTCATCAGGGGATATTTGTGGATATTCTGCCCCTACTGTCAATTTTGTTGCATTTCGTGGGAATTGCGAGATGTTGTTGAATGAAAACGTTCCAGAATAAATTTTTTCTAAAGGAACATCTCCCATTACTTTATTTACAAAAAAAATCTGGTCATTTCTTCCATGATATGCTATCCAAGCTAATGGGTAGGGATGAGATACGGATACAATGTACACTTGGTCTTTTGTCTGTTCCAGTGTATTGTAAGTGATGATCGTTTCATTTGTATTGGCCAAATTTACAGCACTTCTATAGCCTCCGGTTATACAAAAAGATGCAATATACCCTGTAATTACAATCGATGAAATAAGGAGACAAATCAAAATTATTTTTGGGCCCTTCTGAAAGGTGAAAGGAACAAAACCTGATTTTGAATTTTGAGAATCATCTGTTTTTCCCTCCCAGAAATTGATGAGAAGTGTCCAGACTCCGAGCATTAATACCGGTGATACCGCCATCAGCATTTTGTAGAACTGGTATGGATACGGTTCTGATTGTGACAGGAGAACCAATGGGAAAAGTACGATAATTAATAAAAGGACACAAATGACATCCTTTTGTTTTCTTACGGCATTAACGATCCCTACGTACGCAGCAATGGTCAGGATCACTGCGCAAAAGTTTACTGTAAAAATCAACATCGCACTTTTCAAGAGTGGCCCAGAATAGCCGAACCAGAGATATCCCAACCCTTGGACAGTCTCTGAAAATGGAAAAATCGATGGAAGAATATTTGGCAAATTCCCTCGGGTCATTACGGAAATACTTCTGTAGATATACCCGATATTAATTAAAATGCCGCCAACGATCATCGATGCAACAATCAGAATTGATGGGACAATTTCTTTTGTCTGGAGTATGTACCAGATCCCTCCACAAATTGCCAGAACAATAAATAATAATGTAAATTCAGTATAAATTGAGTGAATCGCCGCAAGGATGAGTATTCCAATAGCAACAAACCTCCAGTCTTTTTCTTTTAGAGCGTAATAGATGATAAGCGGCGAAATCAGAAGGAAAGGTACTGCGAGAGCCTGCGATAAGAAATCCTGCAGGTGGATCAGCGCAAATCCGGGGATACAAGCGGCCGAAAGTGCAGCACCATATTGAGCCCATCGTTCTTTTATTAAAAACGGCGAGAGCAGCCATACGGAAAAGTACGTCAGGAGTGGGCTTAAAAGGGATATCGCACCATATGCAGTCTTGGCATTTGTAAATGTAAGGACTGCTACAAAACCCTGCAGAATGGATTGGCCGATCCTGTCGTCTTTTTTGATAATGGCTTCCACAAGGTACGGCACATTCCCTACCTGATCAAGAGAAGTGCTGAATGGCTTATCCATCAGGAATTGAGATGTCGCTACATAGTTATACTGGTCAATCCATCCGTACCCAAGGTAATTCGATGCTCCTATAGCAAAATAACCCACGCCGTTTGCTGCAAGGATAATGAGGCCGAGAACTAATAGGAGACGAGGTAGTTTTGGAATTTCGAAGGTTTTTTTCTTGAGATAGATCAGGAGTATTCCTGATATTACGAGTATTAAAAATGGAAATGCCGATAGAGATATTGGAATATCCAGATACACACAGGTCTGTAAAACAACTATTGTAAATGAAATTCCAAGAAATGGCGCAAGAACCCAGAAATAATTATTGCGGTATTTATTCGGGATTAATAATACTGACAGAAAAAAGCCAGGAATCGATACGATGATCAATGCAACTATTAAAAAAAACAATGATATCCCAAAATTTAGGAGCAGATTATCCATATCTTCAACTCACGATCTCGCTGGATTTTGGATATATAAGCCACCAACACGAATTTGTCGAATTCCCGATAGGTGTCCAGTTATTTGTATTTCACCATTCACATCAGAATTGTTTTTTAAGTTGGAAAGGGTAAGGTTTAGTTCTTTTGGTAATTCATCCGGTGTTAAGTTCGAGATTACTGTTCCGTTAATTATTATTTGGACACAATTATCAAAATTTAAATCCGGACCAGGATAAATATTAACGTGGAGAATACCCTTCGAATCATAGGACATGATTTCGAAGCGCCCTTCATTTGAAAGCCATCTCAGTGCATTTGAAGAATTTGTTCCTTCGACAGCGAGCCAATTTGATTGTTCCGAAATGGTTTTGACATAATTTGATCTTCTCACCAACTGCGTATCGTCAATGATTGAAGCGGGGGGGGGGCGATTAATATCCAAGTATTGACCATTCAAAGTATTCGGGTGTGACATGAGAAATACCCAATCTCCACTTGTAGGGGTTACCTCAGATGTCCGATAAAATCGATGTGTGTCCGTGGATTTAAACGATATCGGTAATCCCGTCATTCGATTTTGATATAAAAACATGTTAAGGGCAGATCCTCGCAAATCGACATCCACACTTTTTACAGAATTATTCAATAATGGAGTCAGTGAGTAGGTGTCTATATCGGGATTTGAAATAACAGTATTATGATAATTATTTAATGCATCCAATTTTAAGGGTATTGTTGAAGACAGGAATACAAATAAAAATATTATAACTGCAATTAAAAATAAGGTAAGGATTTTTTTGTGTCTTTGTATAATTATTTCAATATCATTTAGAACAACAGAACAAATAATTGCCGGGACAAAACAAAAATATTCACTTACTTTTTGCAGAGCGTATCCTCGTCCTATGAGAAACAATAATAAATACGAAAATATGAACACGGAAGACAACACCCCAAGAAATATTCGGGGGTTCAATTGGGGGTCATTTGTTTTTTTCAACTCATTTAATTTGATTATTACATATACTGGTGAAATAACAACAAAACCAAAGATTATGATCATTAAAACAATATTTATAATTCCATATGAATTCAGTGGATTTCCCACAAATACGGGTAAAATCCCAAAAGATTGCATAAAAAACCCAATTTGTGCCACCCAATCCCCGGGGTGCCCCATTAATGACGGAGATTGTCCCAATAAATCAATATATAATCCTGGTATGAGGGTAACTACACCGCAGAACAGACCTATTCCATAATAAAAGAGAGTTTTTAATATTTTAATAAGGGTAATGTTATTTGGCCGGAAAAAAACAAGTATTAGTGAAAAACAGAAAAGAATTATCAAATAGAAAGGATGAGCTTCAGGACTTGTTGCAGCAAATACCCCGGAAACCAATCCGCAAAGAAATATCAGTGGAGTTTTCTTTTGAGATTGTAATGCCAAAAATACGAGGATTATCAATCCGATCGCACAAATATCACCATAAGCACTGCGTATAAATTGTTGAAATATTTGTCCAAAACAAAAGTTTCCACCTAAAAAAAACGCCGTCCCAAAAATGGAATATTTGATTTCAATACCTAACAATACTAAAATCGAAAAAATGCCAATGGCCATTAAAGGGATTACACAACGTATTGTTGTAAAAAATGCAACATGAGTTTCTAATGAGAAAAATTCACTTTGACCCGCCACAAATGAGGTCACAGCTGCCGCAATATTTACGGCATGTGAAAATACACCGTAAAACCCTGCGGGATACATATATTGAGGGGTCAAAGCTCCCACAAATCGAATCTGGTCAATTTGGGCTATATATGAGAACGTATCATCATTGGTCAGTGGAAAATAATGGTTCAATTCAATATTCTGTGTATCCGGTGTATAGAGCACTATTGAACCACAAGTAATACTAAAAATTATTATTAATGACAAACCGATTAATCGAAGTAAGTTGTTAAAATTACGCCTCCAGTATTTTAAAACAATATACCCCGAAAGGATAAGTGAACCCATAAACAGAAATACTACTATCCCATATTGGGAGACCTGCAATTTTAATCCAATAAGCCCCAACAACAAAAGTGTTATTACTCCAAAGATTGGTGCTGATGTTAATAATGCAATTACCTTGCCATTTTTTACATCTCTGGAAAAATATAAGCTCAATGGATATCCAATAAAGGTAAACAATGAGATTTGGAGAAGAATAACCAGTGCAAAAGTAAAATCCATTTGTCTATACCTATTCTATTATTTTAAGTATTAATATTTTAAAGTGATCTGTTGTTATGTTTTTCTTATATCAATATACTTTTAAAGGCAATCCAATGTGGTTTAATTTAATTTATATGAACACCCATAAGGATAGTTATCTATTTGGTGAATGAATGAAATCGCCGACTAAAAAAGAACTGATATCTATAGTGGTTCCAGTTTACCGCGAGGAAACGAATATCAGACCTTTTTTAAAAAGAATGGAATCAACGCTTGATGGTGTGGGCGCTCCCTACGAAATAATCTTTTGTCTCGACCCCTCCCCGGATAAAACCGAACAAATAATTCTGGATGAAATCAAACGGAATGAAAACATCCGTCTCATCCGGTTTAGCCGCCGTTTCGGCCAGCCGGCTGCAACACTAGCGGGCATCCATTTCTGTAAAGGGGATGTGTGCGTTGTTATTGATGTCGATCTTCAGGATCCTCCCGAATTGATCGAAACAATGCTCGAAAAATGGCGCGAGGGATACAAGGTCGTCTACGCCAAACGGAGTTCCCGAAAAGGTGAAACGTTCCTGAAAAGGGTGATCACCCGGTTTGGGTACAAAGTAATCAATAAAATATCTGATGTGAACATCCCCCCCAACACCGGAGATTTCCGACTCATGGATCGCTGTGTTGTGGATGAACTCAAGAAGTTACACGAATCACATGGCTTCTTGCGAGGTATGGTGGCATTTGTCGGATTTAAGCAGACATTTATTGAATATGCCCGGGATGAACGTGCATCTGGAATATCCAATTATAATCGGTACCTGGGCTCACTCAAGATCGCATTCAACGGGATTGTAGGATTTTCGATTCGTCCATTACAAGTCGCTACAATATTGGGCGGAATAATTGCATTGGGCGCCTTCCTGTTGGGGTTCTGGATCCTCATTGAAAATTTGGTATTGCGTGTAGAATTAACCCCTGGGCTCACGTGGACTATTGTCCTCATATCATTCTTATCAGGTGTACAACTTCTTTCGCTGGGGATTATGGGGGAGTATGTTGGGCGTATCTATGAGGAAGTAAAGCAACGACCTCTTTACATCATAGAGAAAACGGAGAATCTGTAAATGGTGCTCAAGTTTCCCTGTGTCCCTAATGATCCGAATGAACCTTGCTGGACCGGGAATGGTTTTCAGATCGGATCCGAAAAAATTTCAGTGTTAAAATATACTGAATGCAACGTGGGATGGGACGCAACTCTCACGAATTTTCATGAAACTGAAGCAGAACATGGGAATCATTTCATAGATCGAGCTTCACGAAGTTACGCTATATGTGAATTGAAAAAGAGGTTATTAAATAATGAGAATATAGTGTTAGAAATTGGCTCATCTTCCGGATATTTACTTCAAGAAATTAAAAAAGCACTACCGGACATATTTCTTCTTGGTTCTGACTGTATTCCGGAACCTCTTGAAAACATTGCCCGAAAACGGTCTGATATCCCTTTACTCCAGTTCGACCTTGTTGATTGTCCGTTGCCGGATAATTGTGTGAATATCGTCATCGCGTTGAATGTGCTTGAACATATCCAAGAGGATAAAGATGCATTAAAACAAATTTATCGTATTTTGAAACCCGGCGGTTATGCGATCATAGAAGTGCCTGCAAATCCTCAATTATACGATTTTTATGATGAACAATTGAAGCACTTCCGAAGATATGATTTGAAAGCCTTAGTGCAATTATCCAAAAACTGTGGATTTATGTCTGTTCAATCGACGCATCTTGGCTTTTGGGTATATCCTGGGTTTAAATATGCAAAATGTCATAACAAAAAAAATAAGTCCCAGTATGATGACGCTCAAAAACAAAATACTATAAAAACTGAAATTCACCTTTGGGGTCATAAGGTTAATACAATTTTATATGGTTTAATGCGATTTGAGTTATCATTAGGAAGGGTTATTTCATACCCTTGTGGTATTAGATGTCTAGTAACCTTAAGAAAACCCATGGAGTCGATAAATCCATAATTGACATCTATTAAATTAAAAACCCACAACGTTAGAAGAGTGTAATTATTATGTACCGTGAAATTTCTCCTGTAATAAATCAGGTTTTAAAATATTGTATATCTGGAGGAATTGGAGTAATAATTGATTTTTTGATTTTTTCAGTATTAGTAACGTCCCTTCAAGTGCAATATTTAATCTCAAATTTGATTTCATTCAGTTTAGGTACTCTCATTGTGTGTTATTTACAGAAAAATTGGACATTTCAATATGATACAGAAAAAAAATTTGAACTATATTCTCGTTATCTTTTAAGTATAGGGTTTGTTTTCGTAATAAACAATATTTTGTTAATTATGGGTGTGGAAATCATTCATCTTACGGAATTAAATGCAAAAATTTTCCAACTCATTTTTGGCACATTTATTGGATATGTAATTCAAAAAAGATTCGTCTTTTTAATTCATAAATGATACTCTTAATTCCCATTTATTTGGGGATTATACGCAAAAATTGCCATAATCTTAAGTGGATAAATCGCGGTCGGGATACGCCAATACATTTGGGCGATATGCCGTGGTTGCTTAAACGGAATAATTTCTGTTTGTAATTCTGAATGATGTAAGCTTGTAGTAATTTCATTAACTGAAACCATTCGAACATATGTGAATTTCAAAACTTTCAGTAATATTCTACTATAAATTGGATAGACCAAATCTTCCATTTTAGTGAGTGGTTTTGAACATGTACTTTCAAATATGCAAATTTTTCCTATTTTTGATAACAACTCCCGAGAATGAAAAAACGCTATTTTTAAATTTTTTATTATGTTGTTATTGTCATCACATAAATGATGCAGAAGACTACTCATTATGATAAAATCGAATTTATCTTTCTTTAGGAGAATAGGGACTATTTGATCTGAAAGAATATCTCCTGTAATCCATTCACAATTTTCTTTTAATTGAAGGATATTAGGTTTATTAAAAAGATCTAGAATTACTATGTTTTCTGTTAAATTTACATCATAAGGCAGTACTCCGGCAGACCCAATATCTAATACAACCGGTTTCCTCTTATTTATCTCATAAAATAATCGAAATTCATTATTCAGAATTCTCTTTATTTCACAGTATAACTCTGGCTGGAGATTTTGCACAGCAGATGAATAATCTTCAAAAAATTCAAAACTTCCATTTTTTGTCATGATATGTAATCTCAATTGTGGGGAATATTAGATCTCGATACGGAAAACCTGCAATAAATGGGGTTAGCTTTAAACAGTAGATTCATATCCATTTTGGGTAATTTATTTGTTATTATATTTTATACCCGGCACTCTGCGCATCTGAGTAAAACATCTGCACCGTCTCAAGTGATAACTGGCTGAGATCTTTACCCACCTGCGGTACTTTCTTCAGGATATCATTCGTGATGGTAATAATATGACACCCGCAGGACTCGGCCTGCACAAGATTGAGCAGCTCTCGTGTGCTTGCCCAGAGAAGTTCTGCTTTTGGCAGTGGCTTGAGAACGTTCACGGCATCTCTCATGATCGGTACCGGATCCCTCCCGGTATCTGCGATCCGGCCGGCAAATACCGAGACAATGCTTGGGGTGTCCGGTGAAAGGGCCTTTGCCACGGTCTTTACCTGGTCAAGTGTCAGGATCGCAGTCACATTGAGGTGCAGGCCATCGTGCGAGAGTTTTTTCACAAGCGGCGCCGTGCTTTCTCCCTTTGTATTTGTCACCGGGATCTTGATATACACGTTCTTTCCCCAGCCGGCAATCTTTCGTGCCTCCCGCTCCATCCCGGGCAGGTCGTCAGAAAAGACTTCGAAAGAGATCGGAAGGTCCGGGATTGCTTTGAGTGCTGCCTTTGCAAACTCCTCGTAACTTTTTACACCGGCTTTTTTCATGAGGGTGGGATTTGTGGTAAAACCGCTTGCAATCCCCTTCTTGTATTCCTCGATCATGCCATTGAGATCTGCGCCGTCCGCGTAGAGCTTGATCTTAAACCCTGGTAAACCGCTCATGGTAATTCATCCGGATATTCTTTGGTCTGTCGTTTAATTATGCACTATTATCTGTCCTGATTCTTTAAGATTCGTTCCCCTGTCAGACCCGGTGAAACACTATTCTTGAATGGATGATTTCCTTTCAAGAGTTCTCAAGGATTATCCGTACTGCCTCCCCGATATTTTCGGCCGGGTAATCCGGGCCGGCAAAACCCCGGTATCCGGCCGAGTGCGGCTCAAGGATCAGGATTGTCCGGGCCCCGGCAGATTTCCCGCACCGGATATCGGTATCCCGGTCGCCGATCATCCATGAGCGTGCAAGATCGATCCCGTAGTCCCCGGCCGCTTTCAGGAGAAAGTACGGTTTTGGTTTCCGGCATTCGCATGCAAAGGAATATTCCGGCACGATTCCGTTGGGGTGGTGATAACAGTAATAATACTCCCGGAACCGGACCCCGCCGGCCTTCAAAACCCGATCCAGTTTTTCATGGACGACCCGGATCTGCTCCAGCGTTGTTTTCCCTTTTGCATAATCCGGCTGGTTGGATACAAGGAAGAGATCAAACCCCGCATCCTGAAGCTCACAAAGAGCTGGAACTGCACCGGGGACCAGCACCAGATCTTCCGGTGCATGCGGCGGCTCGTACTCCCCGGTGCCCGGGTTCAGTACAAGTTCGTTGATAACCCCGTCACGGTCCAGGAAAACTGCCGGTTTCATCACAAAAAAATTATTTCGTGCTTTCCCACTTCATCTCGAACTTCTGCATCGCGGGGCTTGAGACGATCAGATGCCATACAACTGCCTGGAACGCTTCGGTCTGGGGGGTCACGGTCTTCTCGTTTACGGTCGGGATGATCACACAGGCATCCGCGACTTTAGCCGTGTACCCTCCGTCCCTGCCGACAACCCCGATGACTTTTGCACCTTTCTCTTTTGCATACCGCAGGGCGTTTACCAGGTTCACGCTCACCTTTTTCTCTGCGTTTCCGCCGCCGACAGAAAAGACAAAAATGCAGTCCTTTGCAGTAAGCCTGCTTCCTTTGAGCCAGCTCTCAAAAACGGTCTCCCACCCGTCGTCGTTGACCCGGGCGGTGAGTTCCGAGACATTGTCAGTCGGTGCATAGGATTCGATCCCGGCGATTTTCCGGAAATCGTTTACCGCGTGCGAAGCGTGACCGGCCCCGCCGCCGACCCCGAGAATAAACAGGCGCCCTCCGTTTTGCCGGACTTCCTGAAGGATCTCAGACATTTTCCGGATCTGTGTGCGGTCGATCTGTTTTATGATGGTAACAGCATCGTCAAGAAATGAAGAAATGTATGCGTCTTCTGTCAAAGGTATCTCTCCGTTTTTTAGGAACGTAGTACCCGGTTCCTGATATATTCCTCGGTCTCTTTTATCCCCTGCACGGATCCAATCTCGTAGAACCGTGTCGTCACTTCAAATGCGGCAACCTTCCCGGCCTCTGCCATCATTGTGAGCACGACAGAGAGATCGAAGGGCTCGTCTGCCGGGTACGGGTCAAAGACATTCTTGTGGATCGCAATCATCCCGTAATCGATGTACTCCATAGCCGGGTCCCGGTCTTTCTTGTTGTACCGGGCGACCCTGTCACCGTCAACAATAATATTACTGGTGTCAAATGCGTCCCGGTTCCGGTACACGGTCATGAGGACCGGGAGTTTTGCATCGTAAAACTTCTTTTCGACCGGGATCATATCGATATCAAGATACGAATCCCCGTACAGGATGAGGAAAGCCTCCGGGAGGAGCGCAGAAGCTTTTTTGAGTGCTCCCCCGGTGCCGAGCAGGGTTTTCCCGTCATACGAATACTGGACATCAAGCCCGAAGCGCGATCCGTCGCCGACATGCGATTCGATCATCCCGCCCAGATTCCCCACACAGAGAACAACCTGTGTCACCCCGTTTTCCTTGAGAAGAGCCAACTGGTGATCGATAAACGGCCGGCCGGCAATTTCGATGAGCGCTTTTGGCATCGTGCGGGTTACCGGGTATAACCGGGTTGCAAGCCCTCCTGCAAGAATGACGACCGGCAGCATTACGATGTCGTCACCACTTTGCTGCCGTCAAAGTCGAACCGGAACCGGACTTCCTGGAGCCCTTCGCGTGCCATGGTTTTCCGGAGTTTCTTGTTGTCGTCTGCGTAAAACATCAAAAATCCCCCGCCACCGGCTCCGATAAGTTTCCCGCCAAGAGCACCGTTTTTCATGGCAATATCGTACCAGGTATTGATCCTGTCGTTGCTCATCGCGTTCGAGCGCTGTTTCTTGTGCTCCCAGTGGACGTTCATAATATGGGCAAACTCCTCAAGATCACCACGTTCGAATGCCGCTTTGCTCTTATACCCCAGCTCTTTGACAAAGTGCAGGTTGTCAATCATGGAGGTATCATTTTTCTTGCTTTTGTCATCCTGTTCCTTGAGGACATTCGATGCGGAGCGGGAGTAACCGGTAAAGAAGAGCAGGAGGTGGTCTTCGAGGTCGTAAAGAGTTTCCTTGGAGATGTTAAGTTCTTTGGTTTTTACCTGATCATTTTTACAGAATGTAAAGCAATTGATCCCGCCAAATGCAGAAATATACTGGTCCTGTTTCCCGATGGGTTCATGAAGAAGATCCATCTCAATGTGACAAGCCTCTTTTGCAAGATCATCTGGTTTTACAAAGGATTTGTTGTACGTATGCAGTGCTTTTAAGAGTGCACAGGTAAAGCTGCTTGATGAGCCTAATCCTGTACCGGCCGGGATATCAGCAAGGCTTGCAAGCTCGAAATTTTCCGATTGGATACTGAGGAGATTGAATGCTTCACGGATGATGGGATGTTGTATTTCAGCAACGTGCCGGACACGTTCCGTATTGGAATATTTGATAATGATCTCTTTCTGGAATGTATCGTGTAATGTAATATAGACATATTTATCGATAGCTGCCGCGATCAAAAATCCTTCATGCTGGCGATAGTATGAAGGGAGATCTGTGCCTCCCCCCCCAAGGGAGATTCGAAGGGGACTTCGGGTAATAATCATATTATCTCTCCATAAACACGTGCAACAATCTTAAGCGCTTCGCGTGCATCCCCCGGATCAGGATGAACCGGAAGATTCTTGATAATGGCCTGTTCGAACGCTTCAAACTCAGTTTTCCATGAATTATCCGGGAAGGGATATTCCCAGATCGTAGTCTCCGGGGGACCCATCTGCGGAAGCATCTGATAGAGGGTGAGACGTTCTGTCCCATAACTGCCACCAATTCCATCAATCTGGAGCTTTCCCTGTTCAAAGAAAATCTCGTACGAAAAGAGATTTTTCCATTCAGTACAGCTGACCTGAAGCCAGGCCACCTGCCCGGTTGCCGTTTCAAGGTACATAAATCCGTTATCTTCTACCGGCATTTTCCAGTAATAGGTATGGGTATGCCCGTTTACTTTTGTAAATTCACCAAGGAACCACCGGGAAAGATCAATCAGGTGAACCCCCTGATCCAGGAGTTCCCCACCACCGGATATTTCCGGGTTGGCACGCCATTCTTTTTCATAACCGGGCCGACCCCCGTGACCGTACCGTCCCCGAATATACAGGAGAGGTCCGAGTTTTCCGGATTGTGTTATTTCTTTTGCTTTGATAAATGCAGGGTGGCACCTCAGGTTATATCCCACCATCACGTTGACCCGGTACTTTTTGGCCGCTTCTATAACCGGGTCCAGTTCAGAGAAGTGCCGGGCTGCCGGTTTCTCGACCAGCACATGTTTCCCGGCAGTGACGGCAGCGAGCGTGATGGGTGCAAGCCAGTTGTTGGTCGTTGAGACAATGATGAGGTCAAGATCGTCCCTCTGGATCATTTCCTGCCAGTCGGAATATGCTGTTACATCCGGATATTTTGCCGCAAGTTTTTCAGCACGATCTTTTGATACATCTGCCACTGCCTTCAAATATCCTGAAGGCAGGGAATCCGCTCTTTTTTGTCCGATAAGTCCGCATCCTGCAATACCAACACGCATGAAAATCACTCGATTGTGAGGTTTCTCTCTTTTGGCACTATTCGCCGCAGCGTATACACATCGCTGTCCTTAAGTTCCGGTGCCGCCGCAGATATTTTCTCCCAAGGGTCCCACACTGCACTGATCAGTTTTCCGGTGATCGCTGCACAGGGTTCTGTCGTAAGGAAATATACCAGATCTGCGGCACGTTCTTCCGTGTGAGGATTAGTCCGGATGAGATTGACGGCGCTGTCAAATTCAGTATCGCCTGCATACTGCATTCCGGCCTGAATAATATTTTGTGTCAGTGCACTGTTCATGGCACCGGGGGCAACACAGTTCACGGTTATTCCCTGTGTCCTGACTTCCTGGGCCAGAGTTTCTGAAAACCTCACAAGTCCGCATTTTGCGGTGGCGTAACTTGTAAAATTCGGACGAGGTGCTGTAGCACCACCCCCGGATATATTGACAATCCTGCCATAACCGGCTTTAATCATTGACGGCACTAATCCCTGGGAGAGCCGAACCGGGGCAAGAAGACATACATTCAGGCATTTCTGCCATTCAGACCAGTCATTTGTCTGAACCGGCCCAATTGGGCCCTGAATCGCAGCATTGTTGATGAGAATGTCCGGTTCCCCGACGCTTTTTTGAATCCCTGCGATAAGATCGGGAATGTGCTCCAGATCGGAGAGATCTACTGCAAAATGATATATTTTCTGCCCCGGGCGTCCTGTTGATCCGAATTCCTCTGCAACGATCTTTAAATCTTTTTCATGACGTGCAACAAGAATCAGATCTTCCCCGGCTTTCCAGAACCGCTCAGCAGCTAGTCTTCCCAGTCCCCGTGTCGCACCGGTAATTACAACAAGATGACGGGTACGGCTCATCGTTTCTCCAGCACCCACGAATTCTTTTCAAGAAATTCAAGAGTCTTGACGATGCCTTCGTGAATTGTATATTCTGGTTTCCAGCCAAGGGATCGGATCTTTGTGCAATCAAGGAATATGAACGGGTTGTCACCGATCCAGCCCCGGTCTCCACCGGTATAGCGGATCTCGGGTTTGAGATCCAGATGGTTGCATATCCAGTTGATAGAATCTTTTACTTCACAGTACTCAGCTGTTCCCAGATTGAAGATGTTTACCTTGTCGTGCGATTTTTCAATTGCAGTAAATATCGCATTGATACAGTCCTGAACATAGAGATAGGATTTTTTCTGGTGGCCGTTTCCTAAAACATCGAGATAATCCGGGTGTGCCCGAAGCTGTTTATAGAAATCAAAAACATGTCCATGGGGATAACGCTCCCCAAGAATGGAAACGAACCGGAAGATCCAGGTATTGTACCCGAAACCTTCAGCGTACGCTGCAATCAGGCCTTCTCCGGCAAGTTTGGATGCGCCGTACAGTGAAGTCTGAACGGGGAACGGGGCATCTTCCGGTGTGGGGATTACTTTAGCTTCACCGTATACTGAACCGGTGGAAGAAAATGCAATGTTCTTGATCGAATTTTTCCGCATTGCTTCAAGCACATTAAATGTCGCAATCGTATTCTGGTGCAGGTCTTTTGCCGGGTGTTCCGTGCCAAACCGGACATCGGCATTTGCAGCAAGGTGAAAAACAAAATCGCACCCGGCCATTGCAGTTGCCAGGTTTTCTGGATCCAGAGTATCCCCTTTGATCAACCGGAAGCCGGGATTTTTTTCCGCAGTTTCCAGATATTCCGGAATACCTGTGGAAAAATTATCGTAAACGGTAACCTCGTTTCCAAGAGAAAGTATCCGGTCGACAAGATTACTGCCAATGAATCCGGCGCCACCAGTAACAAAAAAGTGAACGTGCTGCATATTCAGAAAACTATAGGATAGAAATCGGTTTAAATTTATGGAGTGCTGCCGGATAAACAAATTCGTACGCATTATCCGGTTCGGCCTTCCAAGGGGCAGGTAAGATTTCAGTCACCGAAAACACCCCCGGGCATCCACCGTCGTAAAAATCCGCCCCCAAACCGCCCGGTTCCGGTCCCAATAAATCAGACAATTTTAAGCCCCACTTTTGCCAAAATAAGCCCAAATTGAGCCCCATATAATGCCCATAAACGGGTCATATTCGCATTCTGGCAGCGGTTGTTTTCTCCATCAACAAAACACCAATCAGACCCAAAAACGGGCCTCAAAACGCGTTTATGTGAACGTTTTATTTCGTCCGATTGCCAAAATAAGGTTAAATTGGAGTTATTTTGGAACGGAGCCCGATACAGGCTTATTTTTGGGTTGGAAAGGGATGATCGGAGGCCATATCGGGCCCGGATGGGAGGATCTCTATATCGCTGGATCGGGCCTCTTGGGGGGATCTTCAGGGAGCCTATAAATAAAGAAAGGGCGGTTTTTCCTCAAAGGCAGATCCAGCCAGACTTTTTTACACCGGATATTTCCGAAACCGGGTAATTTCCCCACCACCAGAGATATCCTGCCATTCGCCAGGATTTCCATAGATTCCTTCATTCCTGAACAAGAACCCAAAACCTCATGAACGTTCGGCACGATACCCTCAACCGGGAACGGGAATACGAGTGGCGGATATGACAGGTACCATCGGCGTCCTGACCGGGGGCGGTGACTGCCCGGGGCTCAATGCCGCGATCCGGGCGATCGTGCGCAGCGGGATAAAACAGGGTTACACCGTCACCGGCATCAGGAACGGGTGGCTTGGGCTCATTGAAAACGACACCGTACCGCTGACAAACCGGTCGGTCTCCGGGATCGTTTCCCGTGGCGGTACGATCCTCGGGACCTCACGAACCGATCCCGTCGCATATCCTGAGGGAGTAACAAAGATCCGCCGGGTCATGGAGTCTCAGGGGATTGCTTCCCTTGTCGTTATCGGAGGCGACGGAACCCTGGGGGCAGCCTGCGAGATCTCCTCCCTTGGCATCCCGCTGGTCTGCATCCCCAAGACCATCGACAACGATATCTTCGGGACCGACCGCTCGATCGGTTTCGACACGGCGGTCTCTATCGTCACCGAAGCTCTCGACCGGCTCCATACGACTGCCGAATCCCACCACCGGATCATGGTAGTCGAGGTGATGGGAAGGAGCGCCGGATGGATCGCCCTTGCCGCAGGAATGGCCGGGGGTGCCGATGCCATCCTTGTCCCGGAGGTCCGGGTCTCCATGGACCGGCTCTGTCACTCGCTGAAAGCCCGGTACGAGGCAGGAAAACAATTCTCGATTGTCGTTGTTGCCGAGGGAACCCGGCACGAGGATATTACCGGGACGATTGTACCGGTCTGCGACCGCGACGAATGCGGCCATGAAAAATTTGTCGGCATCGGGAACGTGCTCGGGAAAGAACTGGAAATGAGGCTTGAGATCGAGACCCGCGTCACCGTGCTTGGCCACGTCCAGCGTGGCGGCAGCCCGACAGCATTTGACCGGATCCTTGCCACGCGCCTGGGTCTCGCTGCCACCGACCGGATCCATAACGGGGAGTTCGGGTGCATGGTCGGGATACAGGGAAACAGGATCGTATCAGTCCCGCTGGAATCCATCGTGCACAAGCCAAAAGAGATCGACCCCGGGGATTATATCCGGGCAGGAATTGCAGCCGGTTGGACGGAAGGATCGGACAAATAATCTGCTTTCGCCAGATTCACGAAGACGTATCCGAAAGATCCAATTCCCCCGGATGTTCCCGAGCGGGTAATTGCACATTTTAAAAAACCAGACTCTGTAGAACTCCTCAAAAATAAAACAACGCTCTTTTGGGTCTCCGGCAAGCCTCCGCCCCCGCACGCTAGAGGCATCCCCCCATTGCGATGATGCTGAATTACCAGTATTCCTGAATTGTTCAGTGGATTCATGTACAGGTAATACCGAGTGCATCGCAATTGAGCCCCGTCCCCCTCGGGGGACGCACTGGCACGAAGAGGGGGGAGGCCTATCATTTTAAAGGGATTTCTAGAGAGCAAAAACCACAAAAAATGATTGCGGGTTTATCCCGGGACATTCATGAATTTTTACGAATACCCCAGCGCATGCATGATCTGGGGCAGGGTAAAGGCCAGCACAAGAACCAGCAGCATGGCGTAGCTGACCATGAGGACGATCTGTCCGGAATATTTCAGGAGACCGCGGGGTTCGAGGATCCGCTCCACGCTCTCCTTGAAGATATATCCCCCGTCAAAGGGCACCAGCGGCAGGGCATTGCACAGGCCTACCGTGATGTTGAACCAGGCGCACCAGAAGAAGATCTGGATAACCTGCCAGTAACCGGGGAACGGGACGCTCCAGGCAACGGCATTTGCCGAATCGTTGACAAGGATTAAAAACTGCCCCCATCCTGTCGGATCAAGGATTACATAGACCGGGACCGCCAGCATAGCGATAAATCCGAGCGGGCTTGCAAAACCATTAAAGATCCTCTTGATCCCGGCAGAATCATAGTAGGTCACACCCATGAACCCGCTCTGGCTCTCTCCTGAATCCTGCGGCCGTGTGGTCAGCGTAAGCTGGTGCGATGAGGATATCCCGTCTTTTTCCGTGACTAGTACGACCTGATCCCCGGGATGTGTGGTGTTGAGGATCGTCGACACCCCATCGATCGTAGTCACCGGGATGCCGTTGACACTGAGGATCACCGAACCGGCAACGATACCTGCCTGGTCCGCGGGATAATCCTTGTACACGGTGTTTACCATGGGCGTCTGGAGCGGCACGGCCATGCCAAGCAGAAGGACGAGCATGACAAAACAGGCAAAACCCGCCACCATGTTGTTGGTAATACCGGCTCCCAGCATGCGGATTTTCGGGAGGCCATGCAGTTTTTCAAACTCCGTCTCGTCCGGTTCGACAAAAGCCCCGATAGGAATAACGCACCAGAGAACCCCGATAAAACTGACCTTGAGTTTCTCCACCCGTGCAAGGATCGCGTGGCCGAATTCATGGATTGCCAGCGTGAAAAAGAGGGCCAGCCATACGGCAATCGTAAACGGGATAAACTGGTTCACACCGGGGATCACAAGGATATTTCGCGGATCGTTGACCGCAGTCGGGTGCTGAGGGGTGACCACGTTGCTGTACAGGGCAAGAACGAGCAGGGCTACCATTGCAACCGAGACAAAGATGACAATTATGGCGCCGATAGTCCCGTAAACACGAAGGAACCGGTGGAACCGGGTGAAGCGGTCGAAGAATCCCACACGCCGGCTCCGTATCGCCATGATCGGGCCGTAAAAAACAATATGGTCGGCCCAGAGGTTTCTCGAATGGATATAATACGCAATGATGGCGTAAAGTGCTACAAGGGCGACAAGGATCAGGATCCAGTCCATCCATATCAGTTGGCATGGCGAACCTGATAAAGGAATGGAGGTTTATAAAAGGGGGCAAAATGCGGCTGAAATTGGGGGTTTTTTTAAAAAAATGCCGCAAGGCTGCTCTGGGACTTTTTCCCGATAAGCGTACTTACGGTCTTCCAGCTCTTCCGGGCAATGGGCGGGGGGACGCGGTGCTCGTCGATATATACGGAGAGGTACGCGATGGTGACCGGGTCGGACGGGTACCCGCTCCCGATTTCGCCGTACTTCCTCGCGAGTTTTTTGATCTCCCGGTCCCGGGTGACCTTGGCGATAATGCTTGCCGCGGAAACGACCGGGAACCGGGCATCGGCATGGTGCTCGGATACGATCTCGCAGGGGTCGGCAAGGTGGCTCTTTACAGTCTCGGCGTACCGGAGCGGGTTCACATCGCATGCATCGACATACGCAGTATCCGGGGCAAGCGCGGCGATCACCTGTGCATGGGCCCGGGCAACGATGGCATTCATCGTCATCTCGCGACGGGTACGGTCGATCTCTTCGGCCGGCAGGATGACGATGGCGGTTTTGCACCGCTTCTTTATCAGGGGAAAGAGCCGCTCGCGTTCGGCCGGTGTAAGCTGTTTTGAATCTTTTACCCCGAGATCGGCAAGGATTTCAGCGGAACGTGCCTTTACTCCTGCTACCACCATCGGCCCCAGTACCGAGCCTTTCCCGGCTTCGTCAACCCCGCAGATCACGTTACCTAAGGTCTGTTGCGCAAATTATTTCAATGGCGATGATGGTAACCGGTAGGCATGTATATTATCATCGTGGGGCTCGGCGGGATCGGACGCAGCCTTGTCAAACAGGCGGTCGAACACGGCAACAACGTCGTCGTGATCGACCACGAGGAAGCCCGGTGCAGTGAGATCCTGGAGCACTACGATATCCTTGCAATAACCGGTAACGCTACGGACAAGTCAACGCTCGAAGAGGCCGGGATCGACCGGACCGATGCTTTTGTTGCGACCACAAGCGACGATGCGGTCAACCTGATGACCTGCTGGCTTGCCAAACGGTTCCATGTCCCTACCGTGGTTGCGATTGTGAACCAGTCCGCCCACGCGGAATTCTTCAAGGAAGTCGGGGTCCGGATCAGCGAGAACCCGGACGATCTCGTCGCCTCGCGCCTTTACTACTGGACCGAGAACCCGCAGCTCCAGCAGCTTGCCTCGATCCCCGGCGGCAGTATCTTCGAGATCGTTGCGGAAGATGGCGCACCGATCGTCGGCCACGAGATCCACGAACTAAAAGTAAAGGACTTTGTTTTCATTGCCATCAGGAGGGTCGGGGGCACGCTTATTATCCCCAGCGGCAATGTCCGGATCCAGGCCGGCGACACCTTCACGGTCTTTACCAAAAAAGAGGCCGAGGACGACTGCCTGCGACTCTTAAACAAACAGTTAAAAAAATCAACGGAGTGAGGCCGCAAGCGTCCCGAGCTCCACGAGCAGTTTCGGGTTGGCCTTCAATAACTCTTTTACGAGCGTTAAGGTTGAGAACTCTTTTAAGTCCAGCTTTGAGACCGAGTGGACAATTGCGTTGAGTTTCTCATCGGACTGCTTGATCAGGTATTCCTTGATGAGGTAGTTGCGCTCGATTCCTTTGCCCATCTTTGAGGCACGCCATGCCTTATCGTATGCCATGAGCGCTTTTTTCGAGGTATCGCCCTTTGCAATACAGGCCGCTGCGGTCTCTGCAGCGAGTTTGCCGGTAAACATCGCATTATAGATGCCGCCGCCGGTCAGGGGATCGACAACCCGTGCCGCATCGCCGGCAAGCATCAGGCCGTCGGCAACCGTGCAGTCCAGCGGCCGGCAGACCGAGACGCCGCCGACAATGCATTCGATGGTCTTGCCGTGCGGGAACTTCTGTTTCACGAACCTGTCGAGGTAGTCCTTTGCCCGGTGCCCCTTGCCGCTCTTCCTGCCGGAGATCCCGATGCCCACGTTTGCCGCCCGTTTGCCCTTCGGGAAGACCCAGAGGTATCCTTCGGGAGCGACTTCATTACCCAGGTAAAAGATCGTTGCCGACGGGTTGATGTCGATATCGGCCATCACGTACTGGACCGAGCTCATGATCTCCCGGACCGGGACGGTCGTGTCGATGCCGGCCCACTTGGAAAACTTGGACTCTACACCGTCTGCAGCGATAACGACTTCCGCATTGACCTTCTGGACGTTACCGCAGTACTCGAGCTGGGCGCCCCTGACACGGCCGTCCGACATCAGCGGGGCCGAGGCCCGGGTCTTGACAAAGACATCAGCACCGGCGTCTGCCGCCTGCCAGACCAGTTCCCGGTCAAAGACCTTGCGGTCGAGGATGTAACCCACTTTTCCCCCGGCCATGGAGGATTCGAGCGTCATCTCAAAGCCATCGGGAGCGACAACAACCGCCCCGGTCATATCCGCGGAGATCCAGCGCGGGTCCGGCTCGATGAACTCGGCAAGGGCCTCTTTCCCGATTCCTTCCGCACAGCGGACCGGGGCGCCGATTGCCGGGCGTTTTTCGACCAGGCAGACCGAGAGCCCTTTTTGTGCGGCAGTCTTTGCAGCGATGGCACCGGCCGGGCCACCCCCGACAATCAGTATATCGTATTTACTTTTCATGCACGACCTCCAGCGCACCAAGCGGACAGACCTTTGCGCAGATCCCACAGCCCGTGCAGTTTTCTCCAACAGAAAGGTATGCGTCGATCAGTTCCAGTGCGCCCTCGGGGCAGACTGATACACAGCATCCGCAATACCCGCAGATATCCCGGTGTACGTTGAGCATTGATCGAATATGTTGGAGGCCGGTTTCATTAATCTTTACGGCTTGTTCCCCCGGACGTCAGGAAACAGGCCGGTGAGAGCACGGAATTAAATTAAAATCTTTTAAATAGGATTACTAGGAAACCTACTTCCTGCTACTCGACCAGGCATCAGTTACGGCTCACACGGGCAAGTCCGTCCCTCTTCGCATGCGTAAAGAAATGCCTGTAGGGTAAAAAGGTGACCAGATGGCACAAAAGACCACGATACCAAAGGTGACAAAAGAGCAGATCGGCTCGGTTGGCTCCCTCATAAAAAAGAAGGATCTCAGGATTGTTGATTTCAAATTCAACGATCTGCCGGGCCTCTGGCAGCATTTCTCCATCCCGGCCCAGGAACTCGCAAAGGAAACCGATCCCAGCTCCGGCATCTGGACCGAAGGGATTGGCTTTGACGGTTCGTCGATCCGGGGGTTCCAGAAGATCCAGGAGTCCGATATGGTCCTCTACCTGGACCCGGCGACTGCAGTTGTTGACCCGGTCTGCGAAGTCCCTACGCTTTCCATTGTCTGTAACGTATTTGACCCGATCAACAAGGAAGCATACAGCCGTGACCCGAGATACATTGCCCAGAAAGCGGAGGCATATCTCAAGTCCACCGGAATCGGCGACGAGAGTTTCTGGGGACCCGAGTACGAGTTCTTCCTCTTTGACGATGTAAGGTTCTCCCAGACCGTAAACGAAGGATTTTACCACGTAGATTCGGTCGAGGGTATCTGGAACTCCGGCCGCGACGAGGAACCGAACCTCGGATACAAGATCCGGCACAAGGAAGGTTATTTCCCGGTCCCGCCGCACGACTCGCTCCAGGATGTCAGGAGCCACATCATCAACAAGATGATCGAGACCGGTATCCCGGTTGAAGTACACCACCACGAAGTTGCAACCGCAGGCCAGAACGAGATCGATATCCGGTACAACTCGCTTGTCAGGCAGGCGGACAACTGCCTGATGTACAAATATATCGTGAAGAACATGGCCCAGCAGTTCGGCATGGTCGCGACCTTCATGCCAAAGCCCCTCTTTGGCGACAACGGTTCCGGCATGCACACCCACCAGTCGATCTGGAAGGGCGGCAAGAACCTGTTCTTCGATGCAAAGGGCTACGGTATGATCAGCCAGACCGCCAAGTACTACATCGGCGGTCTCCTCACGCATGCCAATGCGCTCATGGCCTTCTGCGCCCCGTCCACCAACTCCTACAAGCGTCTCGTTCCGGGTTACGAAGCCCCGGTCAACCTTGTATACTCGCTCCGGAACCGGTCGGCAGCAGTCCGGATCCCGATGTATACCGATAACCCCAAGTCAAAGAGGATCGAATTCCGTCCGCCCGATCCGACGTGCAACCCGTACCTCTCGTTCTCTGCCCTCCTGATGGCAGGTATCGATGGTATCAAGAAGAAGATCGACCCGGGCAAGCCCTTTGAAGGAAACACTTACGAGCTCGAAGGCAGGGCGGCAAAGAAGCTCCCGACCGTTCCCGGATCGCTCGAACAGGCTATCGATGCGCTCGAAGCGGATCACAAGTTCCTGCTCGAAGGCGGCGTATTCACGCAGGATGTCATCGATACCTGGATCGAGCTCAAGCGTGCAGAGATCGATGCCGTCCGTCTCCGTCCCCACCCGTGGGAGTTCCAGCTCTACTTTGACGTATAAATCAAACTTCCTTTTTTTGTTCTGTAGAATTCCCTTTAAACCGGTATGCCGCCCCCCCTCTTGCGCCACCAGTCCCCCGAGGGGGACGGGGCGCATAACGATGCACTAGGTATTACCTGTATATGATCCGCTGAGCAATTCTGGGTTGCAGGTAATACAGCATCATCTCTAACCGGGGGATGCCTCTAGCGTGCGGGGGCGGAGGCTTGCCGGAGACCCAAAAGAGCGTTGTTTTATTTTTTGCGGATTTCTACAGAGCCCTTTTTTAGTACTTTTGAATTTTTAAGTAGTCCGCAGGCAATTTTTTCGGATTTCCCCTGTCGAGACGAGTGTAGCCGTGCCACCCGCCGGGCGCGGAGGGGGCAGGGGGCCGAGTGCTCGCTCCCGGCAAAAGAGATATGGTATACCGATACTCTGCATTGTTTCATTTACAAAGAATATGTCGGGATGTCCTACACGAGCGAGAACGTCCCATACTTCCCGCCGCCGCCCGGGTGCAGCACGACACGGTTTTCCCGCAATGCGGATACGGCCTCTGCCACTTTTGGGTGAAGGGCCTGGATCTCGGCAAGGGGAATGTCGGTAATCACGGCAATCTCGTTTCCGAATGCCGCGATAAACGATGCATAGATCTCCTTACATTTCTTCGTGTTCGGTGACGAGGTTCCGGTAACGGTCTGGATGATCTGGGCAAGGGGCAGCACATGGAGGTATGGCGGCCGGGGCCGGGCTATCCCTCCTTTCGAGAGTTCCTTTGCCCGGTCGGATACGCCTTTTTTGATCTGCCCGCCATCTGCCGGGCATTTCCAGTGGAGGGAAACGGCATCTTCCAGGGGATACTGCGTGTAACAGCGGGTACATGCCGTACGGTTGTACTTTCCTTCTTCCGGGAAGAACCCGGCGTTTAACGCAACGTGCCCGGACCGGACCGCGGCAAGCACGTCTTTTGGGGTCCTGGTACGGAGGTCGAACCGGGTAAACTCCCGCCCGAGCTTGTCCGGCGCCGGGCTGTGGGCATCGGAATTGGTGAGAAACGGGATATCGTAGAGGTCCGGGATGGCTGCGCCGTACGAACTGTCCGCGGAAAGGCCGAGTTCCAGGAAATCGATCGGCTCGCTCCCGTAACAGGCAGTAACGCTGTCAAAATAAGCATACATCGCCGTCCACGGAGTAAAGGCATGGGCCGGGCCCACCAGTGCACCGACCTCATGGGCCCGCCGGGCAATCTCTTCCCCGCTGAGATACACGTGGGGCCGGCCGCTCGTTACAAAACTCTTCGCGGTTCCGGCAAGGAGGTCACGGAGCTGGCCGAACTGAGCGGGATCTTCGGCAAGGACAACGTGGTGGACCCGGTTCTTGTCCTCGATCTCCGTCTGCGGAACGATGGTGATCCCGGCATCGTTCTCAAAATAGGGCTCCCACCCGGCGAGCCAGTCCGGCTGGAGCGCATCGCCCGTTCCGAGGACCTGAATCCCCTTTGTGACGCAGCCCCGGATAAGCTCCTCAGGCTGCATGAACCGGGAAACGGCTATCGAGTACGGCGAATGGATGTGCAGGTCGGCATTGGCAAGCATTGCTACCTTCCGGATTGGACACGCGACGATAAAAAAGCCGGTGACCGGTAAAAAACGTCCCCGATTCGGTTACAGGTAATCGTTGCGCTTCCGGGGAATGGGCGTATCCTTCTTCCAGAGCTTGATGTCCCGCGCCCGGTCGAAATAGAACTTCGACTCCTCGGGTTTTCCCAGTTCCTTTAAGCAGATGCCGATGTGGTTCCAGCTCTCCATGCTGTTTGGCAGGTTGTTTACCACCATCTTGAAGGTCTCGACCGCCGCATCGAGGTACCGGTTGTTCATCTGCATGACACCCAGCTGTTCGAGCGTCTCACCCATATCGTAAAGGACCTCGCTGTTTCCTGGGGCAAGTTCCACGGCCCGCAAAAAGCACCGGAGCGCCTCGTCGTAATCGCCCAGCGTCCGGTAACAGACGCCCCGGTCGTTCCAGACATAGGGAAGTTTCTCGTCGATCTCGAGCGCCCGGTCAAAGGCGGCAATCGCGCCGCGGTAATCCCTCTTTTTCGCATAGAGCTGGACACCCTCCTTGTACTGGGCGGTTGCCTTCCCGAGAAGACGGTCGATCAGCCCGGCCGTGGCCGGGACATGTTCCGATCCCGCAGCATCGGAATGGGACAAGAGCTCTGAAGGTTCTGCTTCTTCGAGGCTTACATCCTTAAAGGTCGTCGTGACATCCCGCACAATGCAGACGGCCGCGACAAAATCTCCGTGGCTGTCGAAGACCGGCATCGCCTTCATCCAGAGCGTCCACTCAGTACCGTCGGTTTTTTTTGCCCGCGTGACCGCGACCACCGGCCCGTTTTTCTCGCGCGAGATGATCATGTACCGGCATTTCCGGATCTCTTCGTCCGGGGTAAAGACCATATCCACGAGCATCTTCTGGACCCGGCCGAAGAACGGTTCGGCATAGGTATGGTTCCCCTTTTCAAGGAGCATATGCGCCGAAACCCCGGTCAGCTGTTCCAGCGGGGAGTTCCAGGCCATCACTTTCCCGTCGGGATCGATGGCGAATTCGGGATCGAGGGAGAAAGCGACAAGATCGGTCACGATCTTCCGTGAAAGCCCCCGGGCCTTTCCCATAAACCGCTGGTCGACCGCATGCCGGATCATCTGCTGGAGCTCGACAAACGGCATGTCGGTCTCTTCGCCTTTTTTTAAGAAGAAGTTGGCACCGTTGTTGAGCGCGGCGATCGCCGCATGCTCCCGGCCTACCCCGGTAAAGATGATTACCGGGGTGACGTCCCCTTTTCCCCGGATGATCTTTAATAATTCGATGCCGTTGATCTCCGGCAGGTCGTAATCGAGGACAATGGCATCGAAGGTGTCCTTATCAAGCAGCGTGAGCGCTTCCCGGGACGACTGCGCCGGCTTTACCGAGATATCGCCGGATTTCTCCAGCACGAGCTGAGTAACGTCCCGTACAGCAGCATCGTCATCTACCATAAGGACCGAAAGCACCCGACACACCCCTGTTTTTTAGTATATTTTCCCATTGTATATTCATAATGGCATAGATTTTAATACCGCTGATCTGGATCGCAGCGGATCCCGGCCTAAACAGGGTCTGAAAAATACCCGACCGTACAAAAATCCCAGCTTTCGGGACAAGAATCCAAAAATAGGAATACCGAATTATTAAAAAAAAGCCCGGGACAGAACGGAAACGCTCAGCCGATATAGCTCAGTTCTTCGTCCTGCTGCAGCTTCTCGTTCTCCAGCAGGCCCTGGACAACCTTTTCCATCTCGGCTGCCCGGTCGTTGAGCTGGGTCGGATCGATCGGTACCGCAATGATCTTCGAGAGCACGGCAAGCACGCCCGCCGCACTCATCGGGTCGACCAGGTACCCGCTCGTCTCGCCCATCAGGCAGACCGCGTCGATCCCCCGTAACCCGCTCATACCGAGCATGAGCCCGGCAGCCCCGATGATCCCGCCACCCGGCTCGTCGCGCTCGAACGTGACGCCGGCAGCCTCGATCTCGGGCTTAAGCTCGGCCCGGTTAGCGGCCCCGAGCACCCGGGGCGCGTTTAACAGGTGGCCGACCCCGAAACCGCCGAGGGTATAGATCCTTTTCACGCCGAGTTCGACCGCGACATCCAGGTACGCGTCGGCCATAAGGTAATGGCCTTCGTTCGAGGTACTCTGGAAATCGCCCACTAAAAACACAAGGTCGTGCGGCTCTGCCCGGTACAGGTAGATCTCGTTTCTCGGGAGCCGGGCAATGCCGTTCTCGTCGAGGATTACCTGCGGGGGCAGGTAGATCGCATGAATCTCACCGATCTTTATCGCCCCGAGCATATGGATCATGTACTCGGCTACGAGTTTTCCCACCTGGCCGATACCGGGCAGGCCTTCGATGAGTACCGGCCCGGTAAGTTTGTGATCGGTAAACGAATCTTCGTACCGGATGCTGATATCGTCAATCATGGCAGGACTCCGTTTTGGCCATCCGCCGGTACCTGCCGTACTTGTCCTGCACCGAGAACCGGGCCGGGTGTGCCGGTACGGTAGCCGTTCCACAGTTCGGACAGGACGGTAAAAGAGTATAGGTATAGTCTTTCGGGCAGCGACGGATCCTGCCGCTCATTGGCTCTTCCCGGACTTGGGTTTTTTAATCAGTTTTCCCTCGCCGCCGACCTTTTCGAGGACCGCAAAGGCGGCGTGGGCGGCCTTTTCAAGGGCCTTTTCCGCTTTCTTGTAATCCGGCGCCGTTACCTTGATCCGGTAGTGGGGGGCGCCCAGGTACAGGATCTCGATCTCCGCACCCGCTGTCTTTGAATCGTGCGCTTTCTTGAGCGCCGATTTTATGACCGACACACCGTCCGGCTGGGCGGACATCATTTCGAGCTGGCCGGTCACTTCGACCCGGGGGATCTTCACGTTCTCGTGGGCAATATGCACCAGCGCTTCGCCCGCTTTCTTCGAAAGCCCCAGTCTCTTGACCGTTGCCTCGCTGTCAAGGACAAGGTCCTCGAAAACGGTGTAGAGATCGCCGTATTTATCAAAGACTGCCTGTTCGAGCGTTGCAGCCGGTTCGCCGGATTTCTCCGCGGCAAACCCGATCCACTTCCGGGCCTTGGACTCGTTCTTCCACTCGCGGATTTTCTCGCGGCGCTGGTGGTCGTTGACGTCCTTTAACGAGAGATCGATGTGACCGCGATCCCGGTCGACATTGAGGACCTTGCAGACAATCTTCTGGCCCTCCCGGATGTGGTCGCGGATATACTTGATCCAGCCGGTAGCAATCTCGGAAATGGGAATGAGCCCCTGCCTGCCGTTGTATTCGTCAAGGGAGACAAACGCTACGAAATCCTTAACCGTTTCAACGGTGCAGACAACCAGTTCGGATTCCTGGGGCCACTCTCTGTCCGGCATGTCAACGGCTCTCACTTGAACTCAGAGACGACTTCTGCCTTTAGGGTCGCCTTTCCGCCGGTCGGTGTTGCAAGATCCCTGCCGCAGACAACACACTTGACAGTTGTACTGGCCTTGGAGAAGATCGTCTGTTCATTGTCGCAGTCAGGGCACTTGACCTTTACAAAACTGCTCCGGTTTTCCCGTGCTTCACGTACCATTGTTTCACTCCGTTAACTCGAACTTGGCAACCCGGTATCCCTTGCGGAGATGCGCCTTTCCGCAGACCGTGCAGCGGTACCTGACATTGATCTTCTTTGTCGGTTTGTCGCCACCCGGGACTTTCGAGAACTTGCCCATGTTGCCCACTTTGCCCCTGCGTGCCTTCTGGCGGTCGATCCAGTGGAGGCCGGTCGTCTTGCTCTTCTTGACCTTCTCCACTTCGTGGATCTGGTGACTCCTGCAGAAGGGGCAGTAGGTTTTGAATTTTGCTGGCATCTTCATGATGATTTCACCGAAATACAAATCCGATAATCGAATCCCAGTATTATTTACTAAGGTTCATATTTAAGATATGGGTGCGGCCCGCATCCGATACGGAACCTGGCACCCCATTTTTTAAGGTTTTTTTCGCAATTCTCTCGTGGCGAAGAGTGTAAAGTTTTGGCGTCGGAATCTTAAATAGATTCGGATATACCGCCCTTACAAAACCATTACTTGCAGGACGGGAGCGTGACAGCCGTAACGATCCCGCGGTCGCTTAATACGGTGGCGTTCCTCTCGGGAAGGGTCACGATGTCGCCTTTTGCAAGCGCGTAGATCCGCCCGTCGATCCCCATGAACGTGTCCATGTCCGCACGGACCCGGACGAGAAGGTAGTGGGGAGTAAGGGGCGGTTCTTCCGGTGCCGCAGCGGCAGCAGCAGGAGCAGGCTGCTCTCCCGCTTCGCCGGGTTCGGCAGATCCCGCCTCGTACGCCGCTTCCCAGTCGTCCTCGCTTGTCTCAGCCGGGGCAGCGGGCGTTGCAGGGGCCGCAGGAACCGGCGCCGCAACCGGTGCCGGTGCGGGGACGAGCGGCTGTTTCTCGTTTTTCAGGAGTATCCCCTGGCAGGCAAGGAGGCCGGCCGCGACCTGGTCGAACATGGTCTTCTCGGACGGGAGCATCCTCTTCACCTCTTCGCGGTCGTAATAGTTTCCTTCGGCATGTACGAGCGCGAGGGCTACGATCTTGCGCGAGCGGATAGAGAAGAGATCGTGCATGGTCTCTTTCATTGCAATAGTCTCTTCGATGAGCGCACGTGCCTCCTCCGAGAGCGGGTCCTCGATCGCGTACACCTTCTTTAAGAGCTCGGCGATCTCCGCATGCGTGCGGTCGAAGAGATCCGGAGGTACCTGGAGGAGTTTCCCGGTTTCGCGTTCGGAGAGCAGGATGCTGCGCAGATCGTCAAACCCCATCAGGGCACCTTTGTCAGGGATTATTATGCAATTTCCGCTATGCCGCGGCAGCAGAGGAAGACAGCCACCGCTTCGGGTACTGTAGTGATCCCCTTTTGGATCTGATAAGTGCTTCCCAGCATCGGCATGGCAAGCGGGAACCGGGCGTCCACTTTTACCTCCCGCTCGGAAAAGACCACGGCATCGGTCAGGGGATCGAACGCGGCAAGGTCGCGGAGTTCGAGCTGCTGCACCTGCATCCCGCTCCCGCCGTGGAGGGAGGTCGGCATCCGGATCAGGCGCTTGATATCGGTCGTGACCGGCTCGTCCGCCAGGGCCGCCGTGTCGTTAAGGCGTTTCTTGAACTCGCCCTCCTGTTCCTGCAGCACCGCCCGGATCACCCGGTCCCTGAAGATCGTGGGGTCGATCCTCGGTTGTGCAACCTCCGCAGCCATTTCGCCGCGCCGTTTTAAGAAACTGGCAGCGGAATCTTTTCCCACGCCTTCGAGCCCGGTAAGGTACTTCATTGCGTCCTCTTCGCTGAGGCTGCCGATCCACGCGAGGTACGCACCGAGCGCCTGCCGGAACCGGGCCGGCCACCCGGCCCCGGACGGGTTTGCCGAAAGCAGGATGGCGGGGTCAAGCCCGATCCCGCAGATGTAATCGACAAGTTCCCGCCGCTCCGCGCTCCCCCACCCGCGGAACGCGAGGTCCCTGACGTGGATATGGTAACCGCGGCCCCCGGAGAAGACGAGCTCGATCTGCTTTCTGCCGACCCCGAGCTCCCCGGTCAGCATCTCCAGCAGTTTTTCGGTCTCGGCCTTCACCCGGGAGAGCATCTGGTCGTAGGGGCCTTTCACGATATGGTCTGCATCGAGGTCGAAGATCAGGTCTGCCCCGCACCAGCCCTTCTCTGCCATGGTCGGTGCATCCGGCTTCTCGTAATAAGCGGTCGAATAATAGATGTGGGAGGGGACGAGGTTCCGGATATAGTCCGACATCTCCCCCCGACCGGGAAACGCGATGTGCCGGCGCATCCGCATCTCGGCAGCGCCCGGGTTAAAGAGGACAAAACCCCACTCGCGCTGTTCGAGCGACGATGGCGCAACGATCACCGCCTTCCTGTAATACTCGGCAAAGCGCTGCCGCACAAACTCCGTGGTGGCCGGGTTCATGGCATCTCTTTTACCATGTAGGACCCTTTTCGTTCATATCCCTGTCTCCGGTAATAGGGCCGGACACCGATCCCGCTCATGATCGCAACGCGGCGGTACCCCGCTGCTTTCGCGATCTCCTCGGCCCGGGCAAGCAGGATCCTCCCGAAGCTCCGGTGCTGCCACTCTTCAGCCTCCGCCGCTTCGGCCCCGACCGGGACGAGGCTCCCGTACACGTGGAGCTCGCGGACGAGCGCGGCTTCGTGGAGTTCGGGCCGGAACTCCGACGACGGGAACCGGAGCCGGGCAAACCCGATGAGCGAGTCGCCCGAGACTGCGGAGATGAAGTGCTCCGTTCCCCCGCAGCAGTCGTAGGCCGTCACCCGGATCTCGGCCTTCTCGTCCGAGGGATGCCTTCCTATCTCCCGGCAGCGGATGCAGCGGCAGTGCCGGCCCTGTGCGGCGAGACGGTTCTGGGCCAGCTGCCGGAAGTTGGAATGCCGGGAACCGGCAACGATCAGCTTTGCCGGGATATCGCGCTGGACCCGGGAGAGGCGCGTGTATTCGGGGATGAGCGACTTTGCATAAGCGATGAGATCGATGAGCTCGTCCTCCTCGTACGGGGCGTATTTTTTGCGTTCCCAGAGCTCCTCAATCTCGGAACCGGGCGTCACGAGCGTAGGATATATCTTTAAAAAATCCGGCTTGAACCGGGCGTCCGAGAAGATCGTCTCGAACATCTCCTTGTCCTTTGCAATCGTCGAATGGGGGAGGTTGGGCATCATGTGGAACCCGACTTTGATCCCCGCATCCCGCAGGAGCCGGTTTGCCTCCGCCGTATCTGCAACCGTGCAGCCGCGGCGGTTGAAGGCGAGGATCTCGTCGTCGGTGTGCTGGACGCCGAGCTCCACCTTGGTCACCCCGAGGTCGAGCATCCGGTCGATATGCTCCCGTTTGCACCAGTCGGGCCGGGTCTCGAACGTGATCGCAATGCACCGGACATCCGCGGTCTCGTTTGCCGCCTCGACTTCGGCAACGGACGGGGCCACGGGTGCCGGCGTGTCCTTGGGGTAGTCGTTCATCGCTTCGATACAGCGGGCGACAAACCCGTACTGGTATTCCACGGGCCGGGCGGTCATCGTCCCGCCCATCACAATCAGCTCCACCTTTTCCACCCGGTGGCCCAGCGTCTCGAACTGGCCGAGCCGGGCGTGGACCTGTGCGAAGGGATCGTAGTTGTGCTCCCGTGCCCGTTTCGCCGCAGGCTCTTCTCCCGTGTAACTCTGCGGCGAACCGAAGGGATGGGCCGGCCCGCCCGGGCAGGGCAGGCACTTGCCGTGCGGGCAGGGATACGGCGAGGTCATCACGGCCACCGGCGCAACCCCCGAAAGAGTGCGCGTGGGCTTGACCAGAAGGACCCGGCGGAGGACTTCACGCTCTTCGTGTGTCGCAGCCGCTAAAATTGCCGAGTTCTTCGGGACCGACAAAAGACGGTACTTCCGGCAGACCTCGATCTTGGCACCTACGATACCGCTGTCTCCGGGGGGCAGCGAGAGGATGCGGGAGATGATCTCCCGCAATGCCAACACCTCATCCATAAAAATTAATGTTCGACTGCGACCTGCTGTGTGGGGGCTGCTGCAGTCTCGGGAGAATAGTTCACCACATGCACCGGGTGGTGTCCTTCGATATGGGTAACGATCTCTTCGCCCAGCGTTAAAAGAGCGTCCTTGTGGGCTTTCTTGTCCTTGTGGATATGGACCGGGGATATCTGGAGGGCGTCGTAGCGTTCGGTATCTATCTCTTCGTTCGTGGTAGTCTCGTAGTACTTTCTGATGTGTACCATCAGCATATGCAGATGAAGCAACTCTTCTTTTTGCACACTATCGCCTTCTCTCTCTAAAAAATTACTTTTTCTATCGCGGCTGATATACCTTATTGGTGAGATTTATAAGAGAAATCCTTCACCCTTGGGGTATGCTCGCGGGACTGGCTGTAGGGGACGCGTTGGGTGCGCCCTTAGAGGGATCTGCCCAATCTGGGGCGTGGCTGACAAACATGCGGTCCGGAGGGCGCCATTCCCGAAAGTCCGGCCAGTTCACGGACGATACGCTCCAGGCCCTTGCAGTCGCAGAATCGCTCCTTGCATGCAGGGGATTTGACGGATCCGACCTTGTTATGCGGTTTTTGGCCGGGTACCGCGAACGCCCGGAATGGTACGGCCCGACATCGTCTGCGTTCTTCGATCTGGTCGCCCGCGGTACCCCGCCGCAACGGGCCGCATGGCTCGTGCATAAAAAAAACGGAGGGAGCCGGAGCAACGGGAGCGTGATGCGGGGCTTCCCGCTCGGGATCTTTTACCCGGCCGAACTGGTGTATGAAGTCAGCATTGCCTGTTCGCGGCTCACGCATTACGATCCGTTCGCAGCCTCCTGTTCGGCGTGGCTCAACGGGATGGCTGCCGATCTCTGTCGGGGTGCGTCCCGCAGGCAGGCGTTTGTCCGGGCCCGGGCCCGGTGCCGGGATCCCGAGGTCCTCGACCGGCTCGGGAGCTACGAACGCTACCGCCCCGAGGCATCGCTCGACGCGGTGCTCTGCTCGCACGCAGCCCTGTACTGTTTCATGAACGCGAAGACCTTCGAGTACGCCGTACTCTCGGCGGTGAACCTTGGGGGAGATACGGACACGGCGGGGGCCTGCTGCGGGGCGCTTTCCGGCGCGTACTGGGGTTTTGATGCCATCCCGGAGCGGTGGATCCGGGTGCTCGAAGGCTGTGACCGGGTGGTCCGGGTGGCAGGAGACCTGTGGGCAGGCCGGGCAGACAAGCCACCTGTACTACAATACTGATGATATGCTAATTCTGTGCCCGACCCCCGGCAGGGCTCTCTTTTCCCGAGGCACTGCGCATCCCTGCTAAAACACGGGATATTTCCTGTTTTTTACTCCGTTGGTTTTCGGATTGCAATGATACCGGTTCTATAACAGGAACCGGTGATGCAGGATCTTTGCAGCACTAATTTATCATCCGACCCCCTACAGGTGTTTTGGTAAAACAAGGTAAAAAACGGTAATTCTCCGGTGAAAAATATTCGTTGATCACGAGAATTGCGGTGCAGGGGGTCGAACCATAATTTAGGATTTTTTGGCAGGGGTATGGCAATCTCTCCCGCGAAAACACATACACGGAAAAAACAGCCCTGTAGAGATCCTCATAAATAAACAACGCTCTTTTAGGTCTCCGGCAAGCCTCCGCCCCCACACGCTAGAGGCATCCCCCGGTTGCGAGGATGCTGTATATCCTGTATCCCTAATTGCCCGATGGAGCGTTTATTGTACAGGTAATACCGAGTGCATCGCTATGCGCCCCGTCCCCCTCGGGGGACTGGTGGCGCAAGAGGGGGGCGGCAAATCTATTTAAAGGGATTCCTACGGAGCAAAAAGCCGGGAAAACGGGGATTATGCCGGCCGGACTTCAACCAGTTTTAAGGCCCGGCCCTTGCCGCAGATATCAGAGGCGTTCCCGAGTACGTCACCGACAACGTACTTCTCGCCCTCGACAACGCCGTCGGGCCGGCAGAGGGGATAACTCCGGCAGTCCGTCTTGTTGCAGGAAAACTCGATCTTGATCTTCGAGTTGACGATTGCCTTGTCCGCGCTGATGAGCATGGAAACCGGTGCCTCGGTTACTTCGACCGCGGTCGCCCCGTTGTAGTGGACCGGGCATTCGTGGTGGGTGCTCCTGACCGAAACCACCCGGTACCGGTGCCCCTTGTTCAGGTTATGGCAGGCCTTTTTTACCTTGCAGGTCCCGCATTCCGGGGACTCGCCCTCGTAGATGAACTCGGTGCCGGGCTTTGCGAGGACGGTCCCGACGAGCGTCACTTTCGTTTTTGTTTCTGCCATGCCAAATCCCTTCCACTGCATAGAATACCCTGGCTCACTCGGAATAGAGCATCGAAACAAGCCGCTGTGCCGATTCCTTCGTGATTCCTGTATCAAAGATCGTGAAGCGCTCCGGACGGATAGTCTTTGCCATCAGGAGTGCCTCGACTGCGATCTCGTCGCTGATCCCGAGATCGGCCGGGGTCGTCGGGGCGCCGATCTTTTTTAGGGAGGTGCGGATCCCCCGCCAGTCGCCGCCGTGCAGGTACATCGAGATGATAGTGCCGATCCCGCAGCTCTCGCCATGCAGGGCCTTACCCGGGGCGATCAGGTCAAGGGCGTGCGAGAACTTGTGCTCCCCGCCGCTTGCCGGGCGGGACGAGCCGGCAATGCTCATTGCAACGCCGCTTGAGACGAGCGCCTTTGTCACAAACCACGCCGACTCCTCCTGGTGGGGTTTGATGATATCGGCGTTTTTCACGAGGATCTCGGCGGTCATCTTCGAGAGCGCGATTGCGTACTCGCTCATCGGCTCGCCCCTGATCCGGTGCGCGAGCTCCCAGTCGAGGATCGCGGTATAATTGGAGATTACATCGGCACAGCCCGCTGCAAGGAGCCGATGGGGTGCCAAAGCAATAACCCCGGTATCGGCGATGATCGCCGCCGGCGGGTGGGCTTCTAAGGAGACATTGCCTTCGCTTGTCGGGACCGAGGCCCGGGCCGAGGCGATCCCGTCGTGGGACGCTGCGGTCGGGACGGAAATAAACTGGCGGTCGAGGTTGTACGACACGATCTTTGCGGTATCGATCACCCGGCCGCCGCCGACGCCGACCACGAAATCGGCACCCTGTGCGGCCTCCTCCGCCTCTTTTATTATTGCCGGGCTGATCGCCTCCGCGATAAAAACCTGAACACTCCCTGAACGGGAAAGGTATTCCTGCACGGCCCTGCCCGCCCGTTCCATCGTGCTTTTCCCGGAGATCAGAAGTGCGGATTTGCCCAGCTTTAAGTCTTCACAGACCGGGACTACCTGCCCGAGCACGTCGTGGCCGATCACAACGTCCCTGGGCAGCTGCATCCACTTCGACTTGTCAAAGACCTTCTCTTTGAGTACTTTTATTGCATCTGGGCTCATCCGGATTATGAATGATTAGTGATTTCATATACAAATATTACATCGATCCCGTCAAGTACGGCGAACCCTATAATATTGTCGAGACAATCACCTATGCAATCATCCTTATCATCGGCGTGTACCTGCTCTACCGCTGGTTCTCGAACTCAGAGTGGCTTTCCCAAAGGGGCATAAAACTCGATTCGGCGTTTATCCTCGCCACCCTTCCCTATGTTGTCCTCGGGGGTGTGCTGAGAGTCATTCAGGACGCAGGCATGGTCACCGGCGACTGGCAGTACCTGATCGTCACGCCGCCGATCTACTTCCTGCTCTTCTTCTTTGTCCTTGCCATGATCTTTATCGGCGGGACGCTGAAGAAAAACGGCCTGATACAGAACTTTTTGTCGTTCTATGCCCTGGCCGGCTGCATGGCGGTCCTCGTGGTCTCGCTCATCCTCTTCTCGTGGGGAATGGTGCACGGCCATATCGATCTCTATATTCTCGGGATTATCCCGCTGATGGCGGTAACGGCGGGCGTACTCGTCTGGGCCTGTATGCGCTACCTCCTGAAATGGGAGTACGTGAACGACCCGCTCTTCCTTGCCCTGATCTTCGGGCAGATGCTCGATGCCAGTGCCACGAGCTACGGCCTCACCTTCCACCCGGCCGTCCATTATATCGAACAGCACGTGGTCGGCTCGAACCTTATCGAGATGACCGGGACTGCATTTGTGATGTTTCCTTTAAAACTCGTGGTGCTCTTCCCGGCGATCTATATCATGCAGCTGTACAGGAAAGAGGCAAACCAGGCGTTCTGGCACCTCGTGCTCCTTGCGATGATCGTTGTCGGCCTCGCACCGGGTATCCGGGACATGGTCCGGATGGTCCTCTATGTCTGAGACTGAAATCCCGCTCCGCCGGGTCCTTCCCGTAAAAAACGCCCTTGTCGTCACCATCCTCCTCTTTATCGTGGCGATGCTCATCGGCTGGGTCGGCACGGCCCATACGCCCGCGATTGGCGAACAGCTCATGGAAGTCTTCCAGAAAGAGGTGGCCGGCCAGATCACGGTGGGAGACCCCGCCGACATGTTCGTGAAGCTCCTCGCAAACAACCTCGAAGCCTGCATCATGCTCTTTTTGGGAGGGGCATCGTTTGGGATCCTCACCCTCTTTATCCTGGGCCTGAACGGGCTTGTGATCGGATCGGTCACCGAGATCGTGAGCCAGGGCCATTCGGCGGCATTTATCGCGGCCGCCCTTCTGCCCCACGGCATCTTCGAGATCCCGGCGTTTATCATTGCAGGGGCACTCGGCTTCTGTATGGCGCAGTCGCTTATCGCCGAATGGTACGGTGCGGGCGATACGGCAGAAGATGCCGGAAAATATGCCCGGCTCTTCCTCCTGTATGTACTCCCGCTTATCTCCGTCGCAGCGCTTGTCGAGGCTTTTATTACGCCGGCAGTCATACATTTGGTAGCGTAAAAACTGAGGCTGTACATGGAAGAGGACGCAGGCGCCCTGCCCAAAAAGCAGGATTTTTCCGAATGGTATAACGAACTTCTGTGGCGTGCGGAGATCATGGATGTCCGCTACCCGGTAAAGGGGCTCTATGTCTGGTTCCCGTACGGATTTGCGATCCGCCGCTTCGTGTACGACCGCCTGCGGCAGCTGCTCGACCGGGACCACAAGGAAGCCCTTTTCCCGCTCCTTATCCCCGAGCAGGAGTTCATGAAGGAGGCCGAGCACATCAAGGGCTTCGAGGACGAGGTCTACTGGGTGACCCACGGCGGCACGACTCCCCTTGACGTGAAGCTCGCGCTGCGGCCTACGAGCGAGACGGCTATCTACCCTATGTTTGCGCTCTGGGTCCGTTCCCACGCCGATCTCCCCCTGAAGATCTACCAGGTTGTGAATACCTTCCGGTACGAAACCAAGCAGACCCGTCCGCTCATCCGGCTCCGGGAGATCACCTCCTTTATGGAGTCACACACGGTGCATGCGACTTGGGACGAGGCGGAGGCGCAGGTGGAGTCGGAGATCGCGCTCTCGCAGGAGTTCTACAAGAGCCTCTGCATCCCGATCGTCATCTCGAAACGCCCCGACTGGGACAAGTTCCCGGGTGCGGACTACACGATCGCTATCGACACGATCATGCCCAACGGCAGGACTCTCCAGATTGGGACGGTGCACCACCTCGGCGACCACTTCTCGCGTACCTTCTCGATCCAGTACGAGGATAAGAACGGGGAGCAGCAGATCGCATACCAGACCTGTTACGGTATTTCGGAGCGGTGCATCGCAGCCCTTATTTCCGTCCACGGGGACGACAAGGGCCTTGTCCTGCCCCCGGCGGTTGCCACGCTCCAGGCCGTGATCGTGCCGATCACGATCGGGAAACGACGCGACGATGTGCTGGCAGCGGCAGATAAGCTCAAATCCGATCTCGAATCTTCAGGCTTCAGGGTGAAACTCGATACCCGCGACATGCGGCCCGGGGCAAAATATTACTGGTGGGAGCTCCGCGGCGTTCCCCTCCGGCTCGAACTGGGGCCAAGAGATCTCGATGCCGGGAAAGCCATGGCGGTAAAAAGGACCGGGGAGAAGACCTCAATCCGCCTCGCAAATGCTGCCGAAGACACGACCCGGGTCCTTGCCGAGGTTGCCGATGCGCTTCGATCAAAGGCGGAAGACGGGATGAAGGAGCACCTGTGCAGCGTTGCTTCTATGGAGCAGCTCAACGGGGCGCTCAACGATGGCAAAGTCGCCGTTGTCCACTGGTGTCAGGACCGGGCCTGCGGGGATAAGATCGAAGAGCAGGCAAACTCGAGCATCCTCGGGACGAACGTGCGGTCTCCCTATATTCAGGAAAGCGATGGCCCCTGTGTGATCTGTGGGAAACCGGGCAAGGCAACGCTTGTCGGCCGGACCTACTGACCAGGTACCGAAAGTCACGAGTTGTCAGGTGAGATCGCCCGCATCCATTTTGTCTTCCGATTCCTACGGAACCGGTTTGCAAGGGCAACAGCGGCAAAGAGGGAATGCAAAACATTCACCATCTATGTCTGACCCGGGGCCAGAACACGAAAGACATTAAAATTATGGGAGAATACCACTCCCTATTAACTTAAGAACGCAAAAACAGAGGTACTATCAGTACATTGTTCCCGAAACGGTGCCTATGAAATCTTACGCCCTCGTCCTTCTGGTTGTTCTCCTTGCCGCCTGCGTGAGCCTGCCGGTTACCGCTAAGATTACAGCAGTAACGAGCGGACCGCAGACTATCGTAAAGGCCGATACCGTGAACATCGCCGGGACTGATGCAGCAAACGGTACCATGGCCCTCTGGATCGTTGGCAGGAACTATTTTAACCTCCTTACCACCGCGCCGGATAAAAAAGGGAACTTCATCTTCACGATAAAACCCGATGAGACCAATCGTTTTTCTACCGGACAATATGCCTTCATCATCCAGGACCCCGGGGCTGACAGGAATTTCGAGATTACACCCCTGCTCTGGAGCGACGGGATCCGCGTTGCCGACCAGGGAAAAGTGCTCACGAATCTCGGCGACAAATCCTCGTTTAAGGCGGACATCGGCCCGGTCGCCGGTGCCATCCTGAATGCATCGTCGCTTTCCGGTACCGACGATATATTTACCCCGTATTACTTCTCTGTCGAAGATCCCTCTGTACGGTTTAACCGGGCAAATCCCTCCAATGGCATGAAACTACCGGACCAGACTACCGGGGAATCAATCCTTATCACCGGTACCACCAACATGGGGCCGGAGAACGACCTCACGGTGGAGATCCGGAATGCAACAGACCGGACACTCGTCACGTCACGGAGTATTCCGGTCGAAGAAGGTACCAATACAAACCAGTGGACCTACTCGCTTGATGCACCGGGTCTAGCGGCAGGAGAATATAACGTAACGGTCGGGCAGCAAAAATATACCACGATCGGTGAATCCTCAGCCCGGCTCACCATCCTCGAATACCGGATCGCAGGTTCCCCGACTATTCCGGTGCTGCCCGAACTGCCCGTTGCCACAGGAGATTTCTATAGTCTCATCCTTCCCCTCATCATCAGCTTTGCCGCCCTCATCATTATCGGGATCATCATGATAGTCTCCCTGCGAAAATGAGATAATGCAGCACTGCGGAAGCTCGGGAAAAGAAAAACCGGTCCGAGACCAATTTTAAAACCGGGTTGTGTCTTGGCAAAGGAAAAACAAAAAAGGAAATTTAACACCGGTCGCAGAGATACCCGACGCGAACGGAGGTGTGGCGCATATCGCCGCTGATCTGCTTTTTCCCGCCAAAAATAAAGGGGCGGTGGCATTTCGCGCAGCGCTTGGGCCGGATCCGGTCCAGCAGGCCCATGGGTAGTTCGAGCTGGAATTCAGTCTTTGTCCACTCCGCAGGAGGCTTATCGGCATTCTGCTCGTAGTTGGTGACGAACTCCATGATCTGCGAGGGCGGAACGCCGAGCTCGACGAATTTCTTGAAGACAAAATAATTGAAGATCAGCCACGAGAGATCGGACCGGTCGAGGATGCCCTCGTACTCGCCAACCTCTTCGTCAAATTCCTCAAGCGAGCACCCGCACAGCGGGCATTTCCCTCCGACAAGCTCGTCGAGGAAGACCTCTTCCTGGCAGCCAGGGCAGGTCGTGTGCGGTGCGTGCATGCGTGATGACATCGTTATCTCCGTATTGGGGTTTATGGGATATTTCCACAGGCGTTTTTTTAATAGGACCCGCCGTTAACGGCGGCATTTTTCCGGTATTTTACTGGATTATCTATGGACCGGGAGGGAAGATATAGGTATCATCCTTGCATACCAGCCCGATAATACCTTTGTGGTTCAAAGAGAACCGGTGGGTTTAACTGGCCTCAGGCTCCGGCGGTTCCATCACGAGCGTCCCGAAAATGACCTTCTCCAGAACCTGGGCAACGTACCGGATATGCATCGCTTTTTCCATATCCTCGTTCCGGTGGACATCGGCATAAAGCTGGAGCCGCAGGAGGGCAAAACGGAACCGGTCGAGGGTCTCGTCGTCCAGTTTCATGGCGTCACGGTAGATCGGTTCAAGAAGATCGGGGAATGCCTGCGGCTGTTCGAGGCAGGCGATCACCGGTTCGTACAGGGCGAGGGGTTCGGATTTCCCGCACAGTATCCGCATGTAATCCATGCTGGTTAGCCCTCGACAACCCTGACAAGGGCTTCCATGACCTTGTCGACGCTCTCCCATGTCGGGCTGTCCCCGCGCCGGATGATAAAGGGCCTTCCCTCGTCACCGGCCTTGCGCATCTCTATGTCGATCGGGATGGCGCCAAGGAAGGGCACCGAGAACTCCTCGGCGATCTTCTTTCCGCCGCCTTTGCCGAAGAGATCGATCTCCTGGCCGCAGTGGGGGCAGATCATTCCGCTCATGTTCTCGATAATACCGATCACCGGGAGGCCCAGTTTCTCGACAAACTTGATCGCCTTTCTGGAATCGAGGGTAGCGACGTCCTGCGGCGTGGTTACGATCACCGCTCCCCGCACGTTGGGGGCAAGCTGTGCGATCGTAAGGGCCTCGTCCCCGGTTCCCGGGGGCAGGTCAACGACAAGGTAATCGAGGGATCCCCAGGCAACTTCGGCAAGGAACTGGTTGATCGCCGCCATCTTCATGGGCCCGCGCCAGATAATCGGGGTGCTCGTGTCCGGGAGCAGGAATGCCATGGAGATGACCGCAAGGGAACCCGTGACCTTGACCGGGACAATCTTGTTTCCCATTGTCCCGAGCTTCTGGTCCTCAAGGCCCAGCATCTTGGGGATATTGGGGCCGTGGATATCGAGGTCCAGCAGGCCGACGTTGTACCCGTGGCTTGAGAGCGCATAGGCAAGGTTGACCGATACTGTTGACTTGCCGACGCCGCCCTTGCCGGAGAGGACGAGGATAACGTGACGTACATCGATGTTTGCCTTCGGGGGAAGGCCGGGTTTTGCATCGGAACAGTTCCCGGAAGATGCACAGCTTGAGCATTCGTGGGAGCAGGTTTCCTTCGTGGGTGTTTGTGGGATTTTTTCTTGTGTTTTCTTTGCCATGGTAGTAACCCCCAGACCTCGTTTCGAGCATATCAGTCGGTCATCTTTGGGTCTTAGTAGGTTTTTCCTGTAAGACAATAAAGATGTGGAGATAGTACCCTATGACACTGATGTTCCCGGAGCTGCACGGTTTTACTAAAAAATATGCTCTGTAGAAATCATTTTCCCTGAACCAAACCGTATTTGCGAGGATGACACCCTCTCTCCCCCAGAGGTGGAGGCAGCCCAAGAGGATGACGCCCCCTTGACCCCCCTGCCGAATAAAGATTTTCCAATTGTGCTTCCCGTGCACGGGTTTGCTCCACGGGGCGAGCACCCGTGGTCCCCTCGCAATAAAATTCAGGATGTTACTTATGGTTTTCTACAGACCAAAAAGTACTAACAAAATGAAGGAGAACCGGATCCCGGGCTCCGACAGGGTCCACCCTCTTCCAAAAAAACAGGGAAAAGCAGGTATTTTTAACTGCACCGCACAGATAAAACCGATGAAACCGCTTTCAGTCACCCTGGGATTTCTTGAATTTCCTTTTGATTATACGGCCGACGGGGGAAACCGGTCGCCCCGTATTACCTTAAAAGATCTGGATGCGAATGCCGCATCGGTTGCCGTTATGGTCTTTAACCCGTTTATCAAGTCCTGCTGCTCGTTTACCCCGTGGATCGTCTGGAACCTGCCGCCCGACCCGGTGATCCCGGACGGGATCCCGAAACAAGGTACCGTTTCCGTGCCAATAGCGGCAGTACAGGGAATAACGGACTATGGGATCGTCGGGTATACCGGCCCGCAGCCGCCACCGGGAGAGACACACCGTTATCAGTTCAGGGTGTACGTTCTCGATATCCTTCTCGATCTTCCCCCGGGTTCTGACAAACACAGCCTGGTGGCGGCAATGGACGGCCATATGATCCAGTACGGCGAGACGGTGGCTATCTGCACCCGCTGATTCTCCGGGAACCTCCCCGGGGATACTCGGTTTGGTCTGGGCCGCACATCCACCGGGTTCCCGGGGTTGATCGTACCGGCGATCGGTTTTCCTTTTTACCTGACTCTCCGGTATCGCGGCAGTATTAAAACCATCCTGCTCGTAAAATGAGATGAGATATGGATACGGTCGTGAACTCCACGGGATCTCTTTCCAAGAGCGAAGCGCGGATACACCGTTACACAGAGGAACGGGAGGCGCTCTTCTCGATCCATGCGACCCGGAGCACGCAGGCGGTGCGGAGGCAAAACCGGAAGCCCGAAGATATACGGACACCGTTTTCCCGGGACGCGGACCGCATCATCCATACCCGGGCCTATACCCGGTATATCGATAAGACCCAGGTCTTCTACCTGGTAGAAAACGATCACATCACCCACCGGGTGATCCACGTCCAGCTGGTCTCGAAGATCGCCCGGACCATCGGCCGTTCCCTGCGGCTCAACGAAGACCTGATCGAGGCAATTGCGCTCGGGCACGACATCGGCCATATTCCCTACGGCCATTTCGGTGAGAGCTGCCTCTCGGCCCTCTGTGAAGAGCACGGGATCGGGAAGTTCTCGCACAATGTCCAGAGCATCCGCTTCCTGGACCAGATCGAGGACCAGGACCTGACAATGCAGGTGCTGGACGGGATCCTCTGCCATAACGGTGAGAGCGACGATATAAGGATCTCTCCCGTACCCTGCCCGGACTGGGAGGCATTTGACCGGAAAGTTGCCGGGTATGCACAAAAAAGCCGGATGGATCCGCCGATGACGCTCGAAGGCTGTGTGGTGAAATTCGCCGATACGATTGCCTATATCGGCCGCGACCTCCAGGACGCAGAAGAGGTCGGCCTGATCACCGGCCCTGACGATATCCCCGGGGATTGCAGGGAGATCCTCGGGTCGGATAACCGCATTATCATCGACACCCTCATCCATGACCTCATCGATCACTCCGATGCAGAAAACGGTGCGTATATCTCCTACAGCCCTGACACCGAACGGGCGCTCGTGGCGCTCCGGGCATTCTCCCGGAGACAGATCTACAACAACCCGAAACTCACGGCAGAACAGGAAAAGATAAAAACCATGTACCGGACCCTTTTTTACCGGTATCTCGAAGACGTCACCTCCGGCCGCCGTACTTCCCGGATATTTGTCGAGTTCATTGATCTGCCGTGGGTAAACCGGGAGTATGTGGCATCAACGGCACCGGCCGGCCTTGTCCGGGACTACCTCGCCGGCATGACCGACCGGTACTTCCTCAAACGCTTCGAAGAATGCGTGCTCCCGCATAAAATCGAGGGATCGTTCCGGTGAGCGCGGGTTATTCGTATTTCCCTTTCGGCCGTTCCCAGCCGGTAAACCCGCAGTAGATGCACCCGTCGCCGTCGCAGGCCGGGCAGATCTTCTTTGGTGCCCGCACGAGAACGGTCCCGGTCTTGTTGCAATAAGTACAGCCGGCTCCTTCGCAGTGCCTGCACGTTGCCGGTTCCCAGGATATGGTTTCGTCTGCCATTCTCTTCACCCCTGTTTAATCATCCTCGTCAAGGTACCGGGACAGGGCATCCAGCAGCTCGTCTGCCGTCTGGTACCGGTCTGCCGGGTTCTTCGCGAGGCACCTTAAGATGATCTTCTCGACCGCCTCTGCCTCGGGATTGTACTCGGTCGGCGGGATTGGGTCGTCCCGCACGATGGCATTGCCCACCTCGACAATACTCTCGCCGCCGAATGGTATCGACCCGGTCACCAGCTCGTAAAAGAGCGCGCCCAGCTGGTAAATGTCCGTCCGCACGTCAGTCCGCCCGAATTCGGCAGGAGATACCTGCTCGGGCGCTGCATACGAGAGGGAGAACCCGGCAACGCTCGATTTCTCCATGGTTGTCGCAATCACCTTGCTCATTCCCCAGTCGGTGATCTTGGGGATGAAGTCCCCGGTCATGAGGATGTTGTGGGGCTTGATGTCCCGGTGGATGATCCCGTGGGCATGGGCGTACGCAAGGCCGTCTGCAATCCCGTGGACGATATGCACGGCCTTCCAGACGGGGAGGGGTTTAGGTACCTCTTCCAGCGACCCCGGCACATACTCCATCTCGACATACGGGACGGGAAGGATGTTTACCTCCAGTACTTCGACGATATTGGGGTGGCGGAGCGTCTGCCATGCGGCGATCTCGTTGAGGAAACACTTCCCGGTTACTTCGTCGAAACTGATGGGAAGCTTGACTGCCACCAGCCGGTTGTCCGATTTGCGGTGGGCGGCAAAGACGTTGGCCACGCCGCCGCGCCCGATATGCCGTATATCCGTGTATTTCCCCTCGAGTTCCGGGGGGAAATATGCCTTGGGTGTCATGGGGGGGAAGACGGTTTCCTCAGCGGGGACGACTTCTGTCTCCCGGGCCACCGGTACCGTCCGTTCGGCCTCGTTTTCCCGGGGATGGGCCGGGCGGACCGGCATAACTGGCTCCTCCGGTTCTTCCCCATTTTGCAGATCGGGCGGGCGTGCAACGGTCTTCTCCATGGACGACTGGACTTTGGAAAAACGGGACCGGTGTTTGTTCGATGAACGTAAAATGAAAACTGCTACAATCCCGATGACAACAAGGACGGCAACTATGGCAACTGCATATGCGGCCCGGTCGTCACTGCGTGAAGGGATATTGCTAACAGGCCCGGTGGTCTGGACCGGGGATGCAGTCACCACGGCCGTAACACTTTGCCGGGGGGGAATCGTCTCCGTTCCGGAGGGAACCAACGTGGTCGCTGCTGTCGAAACTGCCGGTACGGGAGTGACCTGCGTATAATACTCGGCCGGGTCCATGAGCGGGAACGAGTCCACCTCGTTCTTTATTCCTCCCTGGCCCCGGTTTCCCCCCTGGCCAACGGTGTAGGTCGTATCGCCAATCCCATCGGAGTTCTGGTCGGTGCCATGGTAATCGCTCCAGTAGTTCCCCAGCCGGCTTACCGAGGTTTTTCCCAGGTACACGTACGACTGGCTGGACAAGGTGTCCCAGGCAGCACCGGACTCCTTGGAAAATACATTCTCCGTGTTGGAGAACGTGTTGAGGACAATGGTATTTCCTTCGGACCGTTCGTCGATGGAGATCCCGAGGGTATTCTTCATCACCCGGTTTTCCCCGATCACGTTGTCTTTTGCATTTTTAAGCGAGATCCCCGCCTGGCGGCTGTCCGAAACAGAATTTCCCGTGACCTTGTTGCTTCCTGCCGATGCGATCCCGATACCGACGGCATTGCCCACGAGCGTATTATCTTCGACCGTATTCCCGTTCGATGCGATGAGGATCCCGTCGGACTCGCTGTTCCTGACCGTAAACCCCCTGACCGTACATCCGTCCGCTGCAATCTCGATTGCGTCGCCACGGCTTCCCGGATCGATTACCGGCGCCCCGGCCCCGGTATCGACACCGGCAAGGGTGATTTTCTTTGAGATCTTTATGGTCTCGGGATACGTACCGCTCCAGACCGTGACCGTATCGAGCGGTGAAGCCCAGCTGACCGCGTCCTGGATGCTGGTAAAACTCGCTCCCGATGGCGCGACCGTGTACTCTGCACCCTGAACGGGAACACCAAGACACAGCACCAGCAGCCCTGCACAGCAGAACATAAGATATGTCCGGGCAGAAAAAAGGGAGACAGTCATGGAGCAGGTACCGCTATTCCGGATCACGGGGCATTATCCTATTTATATCTGTATAATGGGCCGGGTTATACTCCCCTGAAAGGGTGCCCTTCACGGGACCTGAGGGATGATCAGCAGCAGCCGTGCGCTTCCGGCCCCTTTTGCGAGTTCCAGGAGATCGCCATCGTGGACGGCTGTCGGTACGTTTTTTTCCACCCGTGCGTTATTGAGGACCGTCCCGCCGGTGCTCCCGGAGTCTTCATAAAACCATCCACCTTTTTTGAGGAGAAATTTTCCGTGGGGCCGGCTGATCCGTGTCACGGCAGTATAGGTGCTGGACAGCTCGACATCGGAGTCCCCGGTAGCGTCCGCGGGGCGCTCCGGATCGATCCTTCCTACCCGGAGGCTGTCGGTCCGGAAAAGGAAGATCTTCCCGTCGTCCCGGCCGCCAAGGACAATTGCCGCCGGCACGTTCCCGAGCACTTCCTGCGAAAGAGTGTTTTTCACCTCTGCAAGCCTGCGGGATATCTCGCCACCGATGATCTGGACCCGGGTGTTTGAGAACAGGCCGAGATTCCGGATAATGGATTCCAGTCCGCCGGGAATAAGGGAATACTGCCAGACCGGGTGGATACCTTTTGAGGTCGGGGATCCGAGGCCGGCCTCTTTTTTTATCACCCCGATACTCATGAGCTTGTCGAGATGCTTTTTTGTGTTTTCATAACTGGTTTCGATCTCGTTTGAGATCGCCCGGGCATCGCGGGGCTTTTTTTCCAAAAACTTGACGATCCTGAGCCGTGCGCTGCTCGAAAGCACGTCAAGGTATTCTGATAGTTCATCGAGAGATTCAGCAGTATCCTCGACAACGATCGTGGGAGATTTATCTGCCGGGTCCATAGGCATTCACGTACGTATACGTCGCTTTGTCGTATCATAACCCTATCCACGATAATCCCGATGGATATGAGATGCAACCGATCGGGAGATGTATGTAACCCGAAAGTTCAATGCACTAACCCGCATCATGTGGCCAATATATGTGCCATTGCATAAAACATTCAGATCAGGTGATACCGGAAAAACCGGTGTGTCACCGACCCATGAGAGAACAAAACCGGAGATGCCCGAATGGATACAGGAAAGATCATGATGGGAACCGCACTGCTCCTGATTACGATCGGTCTCCTGGTACATCCTGCAGGTGCCGCAGATACCGGTACGGTCGCCTTTGGTGAAGTGGTGACTGATACCGCTGACGCGGGAACGGGCTCCGGAGACTGCACGGCAGGCAGTCTCCCGCCCACGGTTTTCTCCGGCAATGCCACGCATCCGTACGAACGATTGAACCTGTCTCCTGCGCCCTGACCCGTACAACGGGCTAAAATTGCACACTTGCCGGGTGCAAGTGAGACATATTGCAGCCACATCCCTGTTTAAAAAACGGGGTTTTGCCTCGCGCACCAGAAAACAGATATTACAGACCTCCAGGCTTCATACAGGCACGATTGTGCCCCATACCTTTCACTTTTTTAGGTACCTTTGAAAAATGCTCGTTTTGGTATTGGGTGGATAGCGCTGCATCAGAGGATTATTAATTCTGACAACAGGTACCCAGAAGTTGCCTCCAGGCAAACAAAGGGAAAAAAGAGAAAGGAAAGGAACCCGGCAGGTTATTGTTTCCGACTATCCTGTCGGAGTACCACCCATGCACCAGCAAATGCCAGTCCTGCAATGGCAATGCCTCCAAAGCCCGGGGATTTCTTTGCCGGTGTCGGGATGGAAGTCAGCGGGACATACGTTGTTGTCTTTGTGGTCGGTTTCAGGGAAAAGGTCGGCTGGGTCGTGGGCGGGGAAGTAACCGGTGTCGTGGTCCCGGATACCGATGCCGACGTTGTTGTGGTGAGCTGGACATTGTCGATCCAGCCGGTTGCAAACTTACTGGTCGCGCCGTCACCGTAGTCGCCGACAGACCCGATATAGATCCGGTTCATGTTTTTCAGCGGTTCGCGGGTGGAGAGGAAATAACTCCAGAGCATTGTTCCCGTTGCCTTATTGGTAACGGTCATGGTCAGGACCTCGGAATCATCGTTATATACTAACCTTACATGGTAGGGCGTGTTGAGTTCGTACTTGACCGTAGGTCCGCCATACGATGACGTATCGCTGGTTACTTCCATGAACTTCGCGCTCGGGGTGATGAGCCGAAGGGTCATAATCTGCCCGTATTTTGCATTGCCAAAAGCGGTGATCACGTTCGGGCCCTTGCCGATATCCATCTCCGTTCCCGAAAAGCCCAGGCGGAAGGTCGTGCTCTCGTCTACTGATTCCAGCGTGACATCGTAATCGAGGGTGAATGGTCCCTTTTCATAATCGATAGATGGGGAATATGCGTAATTTCCCGTCCCGGGTGCTATACTGAAATGGTACATCTCTTTTGACGAATCCCAGTAATCGACAGAAGGATTGTTCGTTGTCCACCGGGGATTTGTCGCAAAGCTGGTCTGGTACAGGGTCTTCTGATCCCCGCTGTCTGCCTGGACCGGGCAGGTAAAGAGAAACAACAGCAGTACCAGCATCGATACGAGGATAATTTTTGCAGCATGCATAAAAGGCACTCCTTTTTTCCCAAAGGGACGGCATATGTTTTCCCCTATGGGGAACTAATCGCCAGATACTATCCCGCACTGGCGATATGTACATATATATGCGGCACCGTCGTTTTTAAAAATATCTTCCCCTGCAATAGATCCACACCCGATAAACCTGAACAGACCCTAAACCAACACTATATTTATCACCGAAATAAGGCAATATCATAGAGCAGAAAGGATTTTTCGCGATAGTAGTCTAGCGGCAGGACAGGAGCTTCCCAAGCTTCTAACCCGGGTTCGATCCCCGGCTATCGCATCAGTAATATGGACACGGAAACTGAACGCTGTGCGCTGCGGATCATTGCGGAAAATACAAGGGGCGTACTGCGGGATATTGCATCCGTGCTCGCAGACCATGGGGCAAACATCCTCATGGTCAACCAGGAGATCTTCGATACCGGGCAATATGCCGGGATGGGGGAGGTCTATCTCGAGTACGAGGCGGGTCCCGCCGACCGCGAACAGCTTATCCGCGACCTCGATGCCCTGCCCCTGGTAAAAGAAGTAAAGTCCTTCCAGCCCTTCGATAACATCTTCGGGTCCCGTGTCATCATCATCGGCGGCGGGGCGCAGGTGGCGCAGGTAGCGCTCGGTGCGGTCAATGAAGCCGACCGGCACAATATCCGGGGCGAACGGATCTCGGTGGATACCATCCCGCTTGTCGGGGAACGGACGCTCGCACAGGCGGTCGATGCGGTTTCGCGTCTCCAGCGGGCATCCATTCTCGTCCTTGCCGGTTCTATCATGGGCGGCGACATCTCAAAAGCGGTTGACCGGGTGCGGGAGGCCGGGATCCCGGTCATCGCCCTTAAGATGGCGGGAACCGTGCCGCAGCATGCAGACCTCGTTGTCACCGATCCGATCCAGGCCGGCGTCTTTGCGGTTATGCACGTGAGCAGCAAGGCGGTGTTCGATATCGCCCGGGTCAGGGGAAGGGAATTTTAATGGAGATCATCGAGCGGGCCGTTACGGTCCTTTCCCATGACGGCCTTGTCATCTACCCGACCGATACGCTCTACGGCCTTGGCGCCGACGCGTTCTCCATCGAGGCGATCGAGAAGGTCTACGATGCAAAGAAACGGGATCTGGCAAAACCGATCTCGATCGCGGTCTCGGATTTCGAGATGCTGGCCGCAGTCTCCCGGATCGATGCACCCATGCAGGAGTTCATCGAACGGTTCCTGCCCGGGCCGGTCACCGTGGTTGTCCCGGCACGCAAGACCATCCCCGAAATCCTGACCGGCGGGACCGGCACGATCGGGATCCGCATCCCGGCCCACGGGATCGCCCGGCAGGTCATAGAAAAGTTCGATGCACCCATAACGGCCACGAGTGCAAACCTGTCCGGCGGGAAAGACCCGCAGACACCGGACGAGTGCACGGTGCCCCACGATCTTCTCATCGACGGGGGACGGCTCCCGGGGACGCCAAGCACGGTGGTCGATCTCGTGACACGGACTATTGTCCGCCGCGGGGCAAAGGCAGAAGAGATAGAGATCTTTTTGAAACATACTGCCTGAATGGGATGAACCATGCTTCCGATCCGCCTCCGCGATTTTATCGAAGATCCCGATGGCTGGCTTTATGCGGTCTCGACCTACGATAACACCGACAAGGTCGGGTGCGTGCTCAGGTACGTCCCTGAAGAAAACGGGGAACGAAGCGATTCTTCAGGCAGAAGGTACCGGAAATACGATTTCGAAGATGCCTATAGAAAGATCGCACAGGAAAAACCGGCCTACGCCGGCCTCGTCCAGCGGGTTCCCCTGCACGATGTACACCGGGTGCTCAAACCTGACGAAGAGATAGGGCGGATCGCTGCCGCTCACCCCCGGGTAAAAAAACTGCTCGGCCTCCTGTCACTGCCGCCGGGAACCGTAGGCTGTACCGGCTCCCTCCTCTGCGGTCTTGCAAACGAAAGCTCCGATATCGACATGGTCGTATACGGCAGGCACTGGTTCGATGCACAGGCCCTCGTGAAAAAAGGGATCGGATCCGGGAAGATCGAGGGAATGTCACCTGCGCTCTGGCGCAAGGTCTACGACAAGAGAACACCAGAGATCCCCTACGATGCCTTTGTCCTCCACGAGCAGCGGAAGTGGAACCGGGGGCAGATCGAAGGGACCTATTTCGATATCCTGTATACCCGGTCGTACGACAAACTTGCCGGTGCACCTTCGGGAAAAGGAGAGGTGCTCGGGAAAAAGACGATTGAAGCAACGGTCACCGATGCATCGCTTGCATTCGATAACCCGGCGGTCTACCGGGTAGATCACGATGAGATTGTAAAAGTGCTCTCGTTTACCCATACCTACAGCGGGCAGGCGCTCACCGGAGAGACCATCGAGGCTTGCGGTGTCGTGGAACAGCACGGCTCCGAACGCTGGCTGATTGTCGGGACAACCCGCGAGGCGCGGGGCGAATATATTATTTCAAAGACCCTGCTGGAACAATAACTCCAGTTTCCCCGAACATTGGGTTGGACCGGGTATCTCCCTGCCGATGTCGGATCCGAACGATTCCTGCACCCGGGACCTTTTTGATTTATAAATACGGCCACCGGCATTTCCCCGGGAGTTCCGGCATTCCTTCGGGTGCCCGGAGCAGAGGCTTTCCCTGACCAGCTTCATGACTCCAGGCGATGCGAACCGGTATTTTCATCCGGCGTCTGATCCTCACCGGGAGGATTTGGCGGGGACAGAAGCCATGCAACCGGCCTCCGCCAGCATTCGATAATTCCCTCATACCATTCCGGCAGGGACTCTTCTGCACGGACAAACTGCATTTTTTTTAAGATATGCTGCATGATGGGCCGGGGCATTACGACCCTCACATCGTACCCCCGGGTAATCCAGCGCCGGATCAGGGCCTGGGTATTCCCCTCGTTTTTATACCGGGAGATAATGAAATGGAGGTAGAGCTGGTGGTTGTCCCGGATTTCAATCCAGCCGGAATAGAGCGATTCCACAAAACCGAGGGCATCGCCTTCAGGAGTACCAGATTCGATACGATTTGCGTGCATTCCCGTCATCCCGCATATGCATTTTAGTACGGTTACCGGCCGCTCCCTAAAAAGTGCGGGTCCGGGCAGGGTGAAAGTGCGTGCCCGGATGACCGCAAGCGTGGATACCATACTTTTTTTTGCTCCCTCTTCACAGATGATAGTAATCACAGGAGTCCGGGGATACCGTACAACCCCTACCCTGATGGATGCAAACGGGCAGCAGGTAAAAAGGTGAGATTCATGGGAAGGGATCAGTCAGTGCACAGGAAGGACCGGGCCGTATCGGAAGTAATCGGCTCTATCCTCCTGATAAGTGTCGTTGTGATAGGTATCGCCGTTATCGGAGTCCTGCTCATGTCGCAACCGACCCCCCGCAACCTTCCTGCCCTTAGTGCGGTCATCTCGGAAGATACGGCGCAGAATACCATATCCATATACCACGATGGCGGCGATCAGGTCTCCCATGACGAGATCCAGATCCTTGTCGATGGCGTGCCCCGGGATTTTGACATTGGCGGTTCCACAGGATGGTCTACCTGGTCGATGGGGCAGTCCCTGACCTATCAGTATTCGGGGTCGGCACCCGGCCTTGTCCAGATCGTATATAACGGAGGGAGCGGCGCAACCGTGCTCGCCTCTTCCGACTTCGGGTTCAACCCGAGCGGCACGTTGACTACCGGGCCGACCGGGACTGCAACCACAATACCCACAAGCACAACACCGACTCCGGTTCCGGCACCGGTAGCAAACTTTACCGCTTCACCGCTTACCGGAACCGCCCCGCTCACCGTTCAGTTCACCGACCACTCGACGAATTCCCCCACTTCATGGTCGTGGAACTTCGGCGATGGGAATACCGCGAACTCGACAGTCCAGAACCCGCTGCATACGTACGCAAATCCCGGGAATTACACGGTATCGCTCACGGTAGCAAACGGTTTCGGGAGCAACACATCCACCAAGACGAACTACATTACGGTAACGACACCAGCCCCGCTTGCCGCTTTTACCGGCACTCCGCTCTCGGGAACCACTCCCCTTGCCGTCCGGTTTACCGACCTGTCGACGAATTCCCCCACTTCATGGTCGTGGAATTTCGGCGATGGGAATACCACAAATGCGACAGTCCAAAACCCGGTGCATGTCTACAATTCAGTGGGGCTGTATACGGTATCGCTGACCGCAGCCAATGCTATCGGCAGCAACACGAGCACAAGGATTAACTATGTCAATGTGACGATCTCGAATTTCACCTCCTATATCATCCAGAACAATGTCTTTGTCTACGGAACGCAGCTGAACTTCCAGGGGAACAACGTGTACGGGGACGGGGCGACCATCATCATCACCAGTCCCCTTTACGGCAGTACCCTGAATGGCGGTGCACAGATCGCGGTAAGCAACATCTTCATAGACGGCGATGTCACGCTAAATACCGGAAGTACCAGCATGGGGTCTCCGAGTTCCCCAAGAAACATCTCCATTAACGGGAACCTGAACCTGAACGGTGGGAACCGGGATATCTACGGCGACGTCTATGTTGCAGACAACCTGGCCCTGCAAAACTGTCGGATTCACGGGAACATGTATGTCAATGGCAATGTAGCCCTTGACAATGGGGTTCCGACATTAGACACTGGCAAGAACATCTACTATACCGGTACGTTAACCCACCCCAACAATTACGATCAGGCGTTTTTGGACCGGTGCATACACCAGACCTCAGTTCCAAGTCTTTCCATGCCCAGCCAGACGCTGCCTTCGTTAAAACCCGATCAATGGTATGTGGATAAGGGGTATTCCACCAGCACCAGTGGGCAACTGACGAACAACATGAAAATTATCGCGAATAGTTTTACCTCATCGGATTCTTGGGATACGCCGGGTGTGAACAATATCGTAATAATTGCCAAGAACGGGGATATCACACTTACTAATTTCAACCAGCACTATCCGGTTACCGGCGTCCTGTATGCACCAAACGGGAAGGTGACATTCAGCGGAGGGGCTTTCACGGGTGTTGTCATCGCCCGTGACGGGTTTACGGTTACGAGCGGCGGGACAACCGTTACATTCACAAACCTGGCCAATTATTTCAGCAGCCCGAACGACTATCCGTTCTGAAAAAAATCCGGGTCTGACCATCCCGCATTGCAGAGTGGAGAAGAGTTCCCCGCTTTTTTTGTTCTGCTGATAACCCGACAGATACAACAAACCCAATTTTTCGAATAACTACCTGTTGCCAGAAACCCGGAATGCAGTCAATCAGGTTTCGTACCGGAAAAATTTCGGCAAAATAAATTTCGGCCCGAAAAAAAGGTGTTAGTTACCAAGCCAACAGTTGGATAATTAACCAACTGTTGGATGTACAACTAACTCGCCGAATTTTACTCCGTCGTGAATTTTCCGGCGGCCCCGGGTTTTTACGAAAAATCCGGATCGACCGGACCGGCAAAATTTTTTTGAACCGAAAAAAAATCCGGATTTTTTCTTTTCGCACGAAAAATTATCCGGGCCGGAAACAGCATGCAGGCAGCACATGAGATCCTGTTTCCTGTTTTTAAGAGTTCCTGTACCCGGGTACCTACCGGGAAGCTGCATCTTCGCCAAATATAACGGGTAGTGACGGTCCCGCCACCGGTCTTCGGTTCTACCCATTACATATCTGATCCGATTATTTTCGTTTGCAGAAGAACGGATGAGACCCTAACAGCTTTATAAACCTAGCCATAAACGGATATCTGATGACACGCGGAGGTTTTGCGGAAAGCAGAAACGAACGGGCACTTTCCGAAGTGATCGGGTTTGTGCTGATCCTCGGGATCATTACCGCAGCCTTCTCCCTCTATCTCATCTATGGGGTTCCGGCACAGGGCCGGGAGAGCGAGATCCTCCATATGAACGATATCAAAGACCAGTTTGTCACCTACAAACTCAGCCTTGATTCCCTCTTCAATAATAACAAAGTAGGAACATCGGTAAGCAACTCATTCACCCTGGGAACCAGCGGGGGCTATACGCAAGGGTCGAATAGTATTATCCCTATCCTGAGCCCGGTCAGTTCGAGCGGAGTGATTGCGATCAACCAGAGGACACCAACACCGGAAACACTGGATATTTCATCATATTCCATGATAGTCGATCCATCTGTCCATAACACATCACCAATAACCGTTGGATCATCAACGACTGTCAATGCCATCCCCCAGCATGTCTATATCAATATATCTGTCAGCCAAAACCTTGCATCACCTACATATTATGGCCTCCAGATTGATGGAACGGGCTGGACTGCTACCGTAAATCTCAGTCCTCGCATGACACCTTCAAATATATCGACAATAATTACACAAACTGGTGTCTCCTCTCCCCCCACGGTCTGTTCAACTGGACAACTAACTGGAACAAGTGGGAATACAGCATATTGCCTTGTAACCACCCCGGGAACGATTTACAACGGAACGGATGTCACTATATCTGTGTTCAAGAACGGTGAGACTACACTCCAAAGCATTCCTGTATATAGATCGATCACTTCGGGAAGTTACTCGGTAGATATCATGGATCCTGCATATGGCATTCAGCCAATACTCCAGATTCCAGATAATCTCACGTTATTAAACACACTTCCCAATAGTACCACTGCAATTCAGGGATCCGGTCTGATTGTGAACAGTTACACAGAGAAAGATCATACTATATCTCCAATTTCATTGGGCTCTCTCGAATACCGGGCGAAAAACAACTACTGGATCCCCCAGACGTACTATTACCAGATGGGGGGAGTGTTCCTTGCACAGAGTGACGGGAACATAACCTGGAAACTACCCCCGGAGATCTCGTTCTCAAACGATCCCTCCCATAATCTTGTTACGGTGAATATCAACGCACTTACCCTTGACAACAGTTCATCGGGAATGGTTGGCGGCAACAGTCCTGTACAGGTTAAAACGACCCTCGACAGCATCACACCACTTCCCTTTGCGACGGTTGCACAGGGAACCGGAAACACGAAGTGGATCCGGATAACCGTTAGTACTAGCGACGACAAGGCCCGGGAAATGTGGACAAACTATTTTACATATACTGCAAAAGCCGCCGGAATTTTTCCCTATTCCAATGTCAGCAGCACCGCCACAGAAAGTTACATCGAGATTGATGGCCCCGATGCGAATCGGAATGGTGCCTATGACATCAACGTCATTGCATCGAATGCAACCTACGTGCCTTCCGTTCATGGGGTTGGCGGGATACTACAGTGACAAGGAAAAGTCTGGATGATCAGGGAGTATCCGGCACACTTGGTTCTGTTTTCCTTATAGTAATCGTTGTTGCCGGCATGGCAGTTCTGATGGTCGCAGTCATCTCCCAGCCCCATCCCCAGAATGTGCCGGCCATGACTGCTGAAGTAATAACAACACCCACCTCTCTTGCACTCCGGCATGACGGGGGCGACACGCTGAACGTGGGCGACTTTAAAATCCTTGTCGACGGGCAGGACAAGACAACTGCATTTAATGTGCAGTCAGCGTGGTCGATAGGACAGACGCTCGTGTATTCAGTGAATTCCGGGTATGACCCCCAGCATCCCCCACGCACCATCGAGATCGTTTACACCGGCGGAGGGGCCAGCCAGGTAATCGAACAACTCTGGGTTCCAACCCCTGCCGTGACACTGACGACAAATACCTCCCCCTGATATTTATTAATCGGAAAAATTCGCCCCCCGGGTTTCCTGCAACAGACAATTTGCCGGGATGCTCACTTCAGCATCGTCGCTTTCGAATCCCGGGTTACGAAAAGGTTGAATGCATCGTGTTCGGGGTTATATCTCACCAGGATATTCTGGAATACCAGCAGATCCCCATACCCTGCCGATAAAACCGCCTCGTTTGCCGGTCCGACATGGAACCGGGGGAGCACCGCAAAGACCGGCTTCTCCGCAGACCCGTCGCAGATCCTGAATACATGGGTCTTGTCGTCCCCCAAATCACCGGACATTTTCGCGGCGATCACCGTGATCTTCTTCCCGGTATTCAGGTGAACTTTCGACAGCCGGATCGCTCTCATATCCCGGGAGATCTGACATGACTGCCGGACCTTCCCGTCCTTTCGCAGCATTACGTAACTGTACTTGATATCCGTGTTCACGTACCGGAACGACTCGTTGCAGGCAGCAAGCGACTCCATGACCCGGGTCGGACGGATGGGAGGAGCGGAGGTAAAACTCCAGCACCGGTCCGGCGTGCAGTTGGTGCCCCAGACAAAGGTGCAGGGCGCATAAATAGAGAGTCCCCGTTTCTTAAGGGCAAGGGAAAGTACCCGCAGGCCGGTCGAGGTAACCTCCTCGGCGGGTTCGATAATAAGGATCGTGCCGTCCGGTGCGAGGCGCCGGGCATATCCCATGACAATCTCCGCTCGTTTTTCGACCGGGAGCCCGGCAAGCTCGTTGAGTACGTTAGAAAAAACAATCAGATCGGCCCGGTGGGGTAGCAGGGGGTTTTCCGTATCGGCGATATCCGCTTCGATTGGCGGGTGCAGGATTACCCGGGAACCCGAAACTGCTGAATGGTGTGCAAGGTACCCGAAAGCCTCGATATGTTCCTTTGAACGTTCCACCGACCAGACCTCGGCTTTTGCGGAATCGAGGTTCTGCCAGAAATCCGCAATAGCAAGCGGGACGACTCCCGGCCCGGAACCGAGGTCGAGAACGGTCATCTCCCGTTTCAGGAGGCCGTCACGGGCAAGCTCTGCAAGCAGGTGCCGGGTCTGCATGAAGTAGACCGGGAAATGGTAGGCAAGGTACCCGAGCACGGAATACCCCTTCGTATACCGGAGAGCCCGCTCCCGGGTCGGCTTCCAGTAATCGTCTTTCTGGGCAACGATTGCCTGCCGCAGGCGTCCGAGCACGACCGGGTCGTCCCGGTCCTTCCCGGTCTTTTTTGCGATATACCCGGCAATTGCTTCCTCAAGGTCTGGAGGGAGGCTGCGATCTTCAAGGTAACTACCAATCCGTTCTTCTTCGGAGGCATTCAGGGGATATGCGGGGGCCGGCACGCTGCGCCGGACCTGGTAATCCCCCCCGTTCTTTGTCACTTCAAGCCCGAGCGTGTCGAGGTGGGGGAGGAGCGCAGCGTACATCCGGTCAACTGTCGCGGGTTCGTCCAGGTAGGCGGAGATCTCGGACAACTGGAACGCCGGCCGTGCGGAGGCAACGTACTTTACCGTGGAGACCAGCTGCTTTTCGTCCATATCGTGCCGGAATCTTTGTACCGGGCGTTCATACATCTTTGGATGGACCGGGGCATTTCCCGGAGACATCCTGCTCATCCGGATTCAGGTTGTTTTCGCTGGCGGCCGGACCGTCCGGTTCATGAACCGGGAGGACAACATACGTGGGAGGCTAAAACTCATGTTCGATCGCTGTCCCGGGGCGGCCAATATCCGGACCCCGACCCTCACGATCAAAAAGTGCCCGCAGTGCGGGGAAGAGGTCGAGGTATTCTCAAACGACATTTCGGTAAAATGCAGCAGATGCGGGTTTGTGATCTACAACGACATAGCATCGTGCGTGCAGTGGTGCAAGCATGCCCGCGAATGCGTGGGCGAAGAGATGTACCGGAAACTTACGGAAAAGAAAGCAGGAGAGTAAAACCTAACGGGAGATCCGGAATTTCAGGGTTATTTTCCGCTGCCATGCTGGTGTTCCCCGGGCACCCAGCGGCCGCCGTCTTTCGTGAGTTCCTTTTTCCAGATAGGGACACCGGTCTTGATGGTCTCGATGATATACCGGGAACCCTCGTAGGCCTCTTTCCGGTGTCCGGCGCTTACCACGATGACAAGGATATTCTCGCCAATGGAAAGACGCCCGATCCGGTGGACAATGTCGACCGAGAGAAGATGCCAGGTCTTTGTGGCCTCGGCTGCAATCTTCTCCAGTTCGGGAAGGGCGACTTCCTCGTAGGCCTCCAGTTCCATCTCAGTGATCTCGTCGTCACGGACGATCCCGTCAAAGACCACGATCGCGCCGGTGCCGTGTTTTTTTGCGCCTTCAATCAGTTTCCCGATATCCACATCAGCCGTCTGGATCGCAATCATACGGGTGCCCCTTATCCCCCGGCCACCGGGGGGAAGACCGCAATCTCGTCGCCATCCGCCACGAGAGTCTTTCCGGCATCCGTAGTCTCGATACGCCGGCCGTTCTGCATCAGGATAACGAACTCACGGAATGCACCTTTCTCGTCAAATATCGCTTCGTACCCCTCTTTGTTTTTCTGTGCGATCTCTTTCACCAGATCTGGCAGGTGCTTCTTCCCGTCAACATCAATTACAATATCGGTCCCGAGCAACTCGCGGAACCGGGCAAAAAACCGGATCTTCGCTGTCATTTTCTCTTCCTCACAGGTAGATCATGTTCCTTCTTTTCGGGTATCTTTTCCGCTGGTTCATTCCCGCATGCCGGGCACCGGGGGTTTCTTGCCACCGCGATCTCTTCGGTGCGGGAGCTCATGCCGTCCCAGATCAGGAGACGGTTTGCCAGGAGGTCCCCGGTGCCAAGAAGATACCGGATCACCTCGTTTGCCTGGATGGTGCCGATAACGCCCGGGGTTGCACCGATCACCGGGAAGACCTCTTTTGGCGGGGCACAGGGAAAGACACAGCGCAGGCACGCGGTCTTTCCCGGGATAATCGTGGTTGCCTGCCCGTAAAATCCGCGGATGGCGCCGTGGAAGAGCGGGATCTTCTTTTCCAGCGCAATGTCGTTCAAGAGATACCGGGTCGGGTAATTGTCCATGGCATCGACAATGCCATCGGCTCCGCCAACAAGCCTGGCAGCGTTGGACTCGTCGATCGTGGTATCGATGACATTCACGAGGATATCCGGGTTGAGAGCGGTAAGTTTCTCTTCGGCCGAAGCCACCTTCTTTTTGCCGATATCAGCCTGGCCGTGCAGGATCTGGCGGTTGAGATTGCTCTGGTCGACAGTATCCTTATCGACCACGGTGAGGGTCCCTACCCCGGCCACCGCGAGATAGATCGCGACCGGGGACCCGAGACCGCCGGCCCCGGCAACAAAGATATGGGCTTTTTTCAGGCGTTCCTGCCCTTCTTCCCCAAAGAGCATCGTCTGGCGCTTGTACCGTTCGCGTTCCCGATCGCTTAACACTGTCATCATCCCGGAGTTATGAGAAAACTGTCCTTACAACTGGCATTCCGTTTCGGAGTCGTGCTCGTGGGAGTGGGGATTGGTTTCCTGCCATGGCTCGAGGCCGTGTTTTACCCGGTAGTCGTTGATGGCCTTGTGGATCCCTTCCTCGGCAAGCACGGAGCAGTGCATCTTGATTGGCGGCAGGCCGTCAAGGGCTTCTGCTACTGCCTTGTTCGAGAGCTGCCAGGCATCTTCGAGCGTCTTTCCTTTCACAAGCTCGGTTGCCATGCTGCTCGATGCAATGGCCGCCCCGCAGCCAAACGTCTTGAACTTCGCGTCGGTGACGATGTTGTTCTCGATTTTTAAGAAGATCTTCATGATATCGCCGCAGACCGGGTTCCCGACTTCCCCGACCCCGTCGGGGTTCTCGATCTCCCCGACATTCCGCGGGTTCTTGAAATGGTCCATTACGGTTTCGCTGTACATTTACGTTCCTCCGTTTTTCGCAGACTTCTGGTACAGGGGTGACATGTCCCGCAGGCGCGATACCACCTTCGGCAGTACGTCGAGCACGAAATCCACATCCGCTTCGGTATTCGCATCGCCAAGCGTCAGCCGGAGCGAGCCATGCGAGATCTCGACAGGGAGACCGGTTGCGAGCAGGACATGGGACGGTTCGAGCGACCCTGACGTGCAGGCACTGCCGGTCGAAGCGCAGATCCCCTCGTCGTCCAGCCAGAGGAGCATGGATTCTCCCTCGATAAACTCGAAACTGATGTTGATGTTCCCCGGCAGGCGCTCGGTCGGGTGGCCGTTTAACCGGGAATACGGGATCGTTTCGAGGATTCCCTTCATGAGCCGGTCGCGCATCGATTGGATCCTTGCATTATGGCCCGCGATATCGGCAGTGGCAAGCTCGATGGCCTTCCCGCAGCCAACGATCCCGGCAATGTTCTCGGTGCCGGCCCGTTTTTTGCGCTCCTGGCCGCCGCCGTGGATCAGGTTCTCGATCCGGACGCCTTTTTTAATATAGAGCGCCCCGACACCCTTGGGGCCGTAGAACTTGTGGGCGGAGAGCGAGAGCAGGTCGATCCCCAGTGCATTCACATCGATCGGGACGTTCCCGATTGCCTGGACCGCATCGGTGTGGAAGTACACGTTGTGCTTCTTTGCGACAGCGGCGAGCTCCCGGATCGGTTCGATGGTGCCGATCTCGTTGTTCGCGTACATGATCGAGACAAGGATCGTCTTGTCGGTGATCGCCTTTTCGAGCTCCGCCGGATCTACGCTGCCGTACCGGTCAACGGGGAGATAGGTGACCGTAAATCCCTCTTTTTCAAGGAACTGGCAGGTATGGAGGACGGCATGGTGCTCGATCTTTGTGGTGATGATATGGTTCCCCCGCTTCCGGTTGGCCCATGCGACTCCTTTGATCGCCCAGTTGTCCGACTCGCTTCCTCCCGAGGTAAAATAGATCTCGTCGGGGTCGGCACCGATGGCTTTTGCCACCTGTGCCCGGGCGGTATCGATCGCGGTCTTCGATTCGCGGGCAATCCCGTAGATGGACGAAGGATTGCCAAAGTGCTGAGTGAAGTACGGGATCATTGCATCAACGACATCTTTACGGGTATACGTCGTTGCCGAATGATCCATGTAGATGATGCGCTTGTCTCCCATGCTTTTTGCCTGTCCTGACTGAATATGTGCGCGGTTCGTCTGATTATTCTTTTGTTACCGGTATCCCCGGTTCGTATCGTTTCGGGGATTGCGGCCGGTTGCCACGGGCATATTCCCGTTCCGCTGCGCCCGGTTGTTCATTCAGGAACCGGGCGGGCAATGTTTATTACGGTCAAATAATAAATTCACAATTGTGAATGCAATTAATTATGTAACAATTGTGATAACTTAAAGGTTGTGATATAATGGAAGCCCCCTGCCAGAAGATCGTATGGGATGTCCTGCCGGCGATCCGTGCGGCCATCGCGGTGGAGCTCGTGAAGTGCGGGGTATCGCAGGTGGAGGCTGCACGGATGCTTGAGATCGCCCCGTCAGCAGTCTCCCAGTACCTCTCCGGGAAACGCGGATACCGCATTGAATTCGAGAACGATGTAAAGAAATCCATAGAACGGCTTGCCCGGGATTTACAGGAGGGCAAATCCGTGAACCTCGTGCAGCGCACCTGCGAGATCTGCCACCAGCTCCGGGAAGGCGAAGACAACCAGTGCGGGGGAAGCACCAGCCGCTGCGGCAGCTGACAGTATCCTTTCGGATCGTTCTTTTGCAGTAACGGTGCCCTTGTATGGACAATGCCACGAACCTTCGCAGGAAACTGCTGGATAGTATTACGGCACGCGGCTCAATGCTCGTCGCTTTCTCGGGCGGCGTAGACAGCAGCCTGCTTGCCGTCCTTGCAAAGGAGGCGCTGGGGAACAGGTCGCACTGCGTCCTCCTCGACAGCCCGGTGGTGCCCCGCAAGGCAATAGCAGAGGCACAGGAGATCGCCCGGGAATATGATCTTGACCTTGAGATCCTGCCGGTGGCAGTGATGGACGACAGGCGCTTTACGAAAAACCCTGCCGACCGCTGCTACTGGTGCAAGAAAGATTCGGCGTCAGTACTCAAAACCCGGGCACGGGAACTGGGGCTTGCCTGCGTTGCGGACGGGATCAATGTCTCGGATACCGGCGAACACCGGCCCGGCCTTGCCGCAAGCACTGAAGAGGGAATAGTCCACCCGTTCCTTGAAGCAGGGGTGACCAAGGAAGGGATCCGCGGGATTGCAAAGGCCGCCGGGTATTCCTTTTGGGACAAGCCCTCGGCAGCCTGCCTCTCCTCCCGTATTCCCTATGGCGAGGAGATCACAAGAGGAAAACTGGGCATGATCGAGAGAGCCGAGGAGTTCCTGCACAAAAAAGGGTTCCGGCAGGTCAGGGTCCGGGTGCATGCCGGGATTGCACGCATCGAAGTTCCTAAAGAGGAGCTGCACCAAGTACTGGATATGCAGGCTGAGATCGGGGATACCCTGCGCGGGATGGGCTTCTCCTACGTGACCCTCGATCTCGGGGGATACCGGAGCGGGAGCATGGACGAGGTGCTCGGCCCCGCTGTCCACAAGACGGATAAGAAAAACCCGGAAAGGAGCCGGATATGACCGTACCGATGTACAAAAACCTGCCCTGTATCAAGATCGACGGCGAGTCCATGTCCGCAGGGAAGCACGAGGTTATCGACGAGGTGCCCGAGGCGCTTTTTGTGAACGGCAGGCACGCGATGACCGCGATGATGAGCCCGAGCGATCTCGAAGACTTTGTGACCGGCTACCTCTACACCGAGCAGATCATAAAAAGCGTTGACGAGATCGAGTCCATACGGATCGAGAAAAACCGGATCAGCGTGATCACAAAAAACCTCTTCAAGGTCCTCGGCCCCAAAAAGACGATCCTCTCCGGGTGCGGCGGGGCAACCTCGTACATCGATACCGAGAAGCTCCCGAAGGTTGCGTCCGATGCGGTCTTTGCCCCGGAGCTGATCCGGACTATGATCAAGACCGTGCTCGAATCCGAGCTGCACACGATGACCGGGGGCATCCATATCGTGGGACTTGCCGCAAACGAGGGGATTATCGCCCGGTCCGAGGACATCGGCAGGCACAATGCGCTCGACCGGGTGATCGGCTACGGCCTCCGGCACAAGGTCGATTTCTCAAAAACGTTCGTGCTCTGCTCCGGGAGGATCTCGTCGGAGATGGTCCGGAAATGCCTTATTGCAAACATCCCGCTCGTGGTCTCCCGCGGTGCGACAACAACCCTTGCGGTCACCCTTGCGCAGGCAAACGGTGCCTGCATTGTCGGGTTTGTCCGCAGCTCAAAGATGGTGGTGTATACCCACCCCGAGAAGGTGCAGGGCGCACCGTCACTTATAAAGTGAATGCCGGAGCCGGCAGACCTGGCAGAGGTCTCCTGAACAGGGATCGCCGCACTCCCGGCAGCGGCGCAGGGGTTCCATGACCGGGGCCCCGGCGCAGCTGCGTTCTATCGTTTTTTTGCTGGCAACAAGGTTCTGCAGGGTCCCGGGATGAGCGGACTCGTAGTCCGAGAGCAGGGTGCGGACTTCGGCACGGAGGGCATATTTTGTGTACGGGCACTCGGGGAGTTCGGTAAAGAACCCCTGCACGAAGAGATATGCGGCGATCTCTTTCTCCGGGACTGCGGCAAGGGGTTTTACCCGGGGGAGAAAGTCAGCGGCAGTCCGGGCATCTGTTGTCCGGAGGAGCCGGGGGAGATCGCCCCGGAATGCGTTCATTACAACCGACTGTGCCTCGTCGTCGAGGTTATGGCCGGTGGCTACGACGGTCGCCCCCGCCGTGCGAGCGGCATCGGCAAGCGCCTTTTTCCGGAGGATCCCGCAGACGGTACAGGCCTCCTTTTCGCGGCCAATAAGCAGGTGGTCGAGGTCTTGTCCGATAATATCCGCAAACGAGACCATCCGGTGCTCCACGCCGAGCCGTCCGGTCAGGGACTGTGCGGCACGGATGGTGTCGGCACGGTAGCCCGCGATCCCCTCGTCAACGGTAATTGCGACAAGGCTCGCGCCCGGCCAAAAGGGAAGAATCCGCGAGAGGATCACGAGAAGCGCCGTGCTGTCCTTCCCGCCACTCAGGCCCACTGCGATCCGGTCACCGGGCCGGATCAGGGCGTTCTCCTGAACGGTCGCCCTGACCCGGTCTTCCACCTCGCGGACAAGGTGCGTACCGCAGAGGTACCGCCGGTCCGCCGGCTGGAAGATCACTGCCGGTTCCCCGCAGACAGAGCAGGCGGGCACACCCTTTTCTCCGACAGGGGATTCCACGGCCCTATCCCCCGTGTGCGATCCGGATGATCCGTATCTCGTCGTCCCCGCCAATCGCGGCCTGTTCAGGCACGAGCGTGCCGTTCCGTGCAACGATAACCTCCTGGGGATGGAGCCCCAGTCCGCAAAGGAGCTCTCCCACCGTTGCCGGGCCCGGATCCATCACCTTCTCGGTGCGGTCCGGCAAAATAACCTTCATCTGCTTTGATGGTTGGCATGCCGGGGGCATAAACATCCCGGTGCCGGCCGGTGCAGGCCCGGGCAAACACGCGGGTATTTCATGATCGGGAACACCAGTATTACGGTACAATATCACGAGGCACGAGGCAACTACCATGCAGGACATCACCCGGATGCAGGACGAGATCCGGCAGCTAAAGGAGCAGAAAAACGCGATCATCCTTGCACACAACTACCAGCGCCCCGAGGTCCAGGACATTGCCGACGTGATCGGCGATTCGCTGGAGCTCGCCCGGGCCGCGGCAAAGATGGATGGCGAAGTCATCGTATTCTGCGGGGTCGATTTCATGGCCGAGACCGCGGCAGTCCTTTCTCCTGAAAAGACCGTGCTCCTGCCCGCGCCGGATGCCTGCTGCCCCATGGCGGAGATGGTGAGTGCCGAAGAGCTCCGGTTCGCCCGCAAAAAGCACCCTGATGCCGCGGTTGTCTGCTACGTGAACACGACTGCGGAGGTAAAGGCGGAGAGCGATATCTGCTGCACGTCGGCAAACGCCATCGATGTGGTCAACTCGGTGAAGGAAGATACCGTGATCTTTGTCCCGGACAAGAACCTCGGGCAGTATGCGGCGCGGTTCACGAAAAAGACCATCCTTCCGTGGGAGGGGTTCTGCCTTGTCCACGAGCGGTACACGCCTGCCGATGTTGCAGTCGCAAAACAGGCCCACCCGGGGGCGGAAGTCCTCGTCCACCCCGAATGCCGGCCCGAAGTGATAGACCTTGCCGATCACGTGGCGAGCACCTCGGGTATCCTTAAGCGGGTCAAATCGTCGCCTAAAGAGGAGTTCATCATCGGAACCGAGAACGGCATGCTCCACCGGCTCGGAAAGGAATGCCCAGGCAAGCGCTGCTACCCGTTATCGGAGAAGGCCATCTGCGTGAATATGAAGAAGACAGATCTGGCCAAGGTCCGCGATGCTCTTGTGACTCTGAAGCCCCGGGTCACGGTGCCGGAAGAGGTCGCGGCCCGGGCCCGGACTGCGATCGAGCGGATGCTTGCGCTGTGAGCGGGAGTATTTCCGTTCCCTTTTTTCTGTTCTGTAGAGATCTCTTCTTTCACAATAATTCAGCCCCCCTCACGCCAGCACTGCCCCGTGGGGGGCGTATGCGATGATACCTAATTCTCTGAGCGGGAGACTGTCCTGAGTACGGGTAATACCGCACTATCGCAATCGGCGATGCATCTGGCGTGCAGGGGCGTCAGATCTAAAAGAGCGTTGATCTGTCTTTTTTTAAAGAGACCCGCAGAACCCTTTTTTATCGTCCTTTTACGATGCGATAACCGGAATCCTGATGGAGAAATAACCGGTGATTTCACAAAAAAACGGCGGCCTCCCTGTTACTGGAGCGCCGGTACGGTCTTTGCCCAAGCACCGACCCGTTCTTTCACCTCGTCGTCTTTGTACGCGGAGATCGTGACCCGGTCCCGGGCGATGCTCAAAAACCAGAGCGTGCCGTCCGGGTCATGGCACTGGAGGGTTGCGGAGAACAGGTCGGCATCGGGGGTGTGTTTTGCCTTTCCCTTGTGGGCCAGTGCATTTGCGGTGTTCGAGACAACGGCTGCGATCCCGTCCTCGTACCCGTCCAGCGTGTGGTAGACCTCCGAGCCCGATCCCACCTGGATGCCGTTCTTGTCGAGGTACACGAACTTCGCGGTGTACATCTCCCGGATCTTCTCGACCGGCGGGTGGTTTTTCCGCCCGGTCATATAAGACGTGCACCCGAACGGGTTTTTCAGGACGATGTCCCGGACGAACGCGGAAAACGCCCCGATGTCGGGGAAGGGATTTTTCGGGGAGAGGACGGCACTTTTCGTCCCGATCTTTTCACGGAATACAGCCATGGCAATCAGCACTTTTTTTTGGCACAGCGGGAGCAGGGGGATTTCCCGCTGCCCTGTACGATAACAGATGAACGGGCGGGCGCGATACATAGTTTCCGGTTGTTTTTCTGGGAGTTTCGAGGCCCGGTTCACCTCTGAAAACTGCCATTTTTGCCGGGCAAAATGAGGGGGGGTCGCACTAAAAATGGCGTGACCCCCCCTGTTTTTTGAGGGATATTCGGGTTACTTTTTTGCATGTTGAACTGGTTTCCCGACCGGCCAAAACTGGCAGAGGATACGAGTTTTTACGGTGACACATATGGCAGGATCATGCGGATCCAAAGGGTCGGGATCGCAGGATTTTCCGGGCCCGGGCCGGGCTCTCAAAAAATGGTGTGACCCCCCTCCCCTCTTTTGCAGATTTTGGGGTTATTGTGATGGGATTCTCTGAAGTAAAAATGGGGAAATTTTGGGCTCAAAAAAGGCTCGTGCAAAGAGGGGGGGTTATGCTCATTTTGGTGTGACCCCCCCTTGTTTGGGGTATGGTTGGGTAGGAGGGGGTGGGGAAGAAAGGGAGTGTTGATGGCGGTCGTGTATATTGCTAATATACAAAATCCTGGAAAATTGGATATTGGTAATATACAAATCTGCGGTAAGTAGTGATTGGGGTGTATCTTTCCCTTTTTCAAGACGCTCTTGGGGGCTTCGCCCCCGCCGCGTGGGCATCCCCCGGTTGTGATGATGGCTCAGAAGGTATTACAGCAACATCGCAAAAGCGCAGGGGCGGTCGGGGGGACAGGCACTGTCCCCTCCGTCAGATAAGTTGTTAAAAACAATTGTTTCTACAGAACCACTACTTTCTATTTTGTGCCTTAAGTGTGTTAATAATCAAGCAGATTGATGGATCTTTTGATGTTTTAAATTTTTTAAGAATATCAGAATAGATTTTCTTTGCCTTTTTAAGATCACCCATTTTTTTGAAAATATTACCTTTATCGACAAGCGCCATCGCAACCTGAACCTGTATTTCTGGGAATTTAGAATCGCCAAAGCGGGAGATTACCTCATCATACACTGCAACTGCTTCTTCAGGTCTATTCAGATTTCCAAGTACTATGCCTTTATTGACAAACGCCCTTGCAATCATTGCCCTCATATTAGGGGATTCCGATTCGCTAAAGCGGGAGATTACCTCATCATACACTGCAACCGCCTCATCAGATCTGTTCAGATTTCCAAGTGCAACGCCTTTATTGACAAGTGCCATTGCAACCTGAACCTGTATTTCTGGGAATTTAGAATCGCCAAAGCGGGAGACTACCTCATCATACACTGCAACCGCCTCATCAGATCTGTTCAGCTTTTTAAGTACAACGCCTTTATTGACAAGTGCCATCGCAACCCGAACCTGTATTTCTGGGAATTTAGAATCGCCAAAGCGGGAGACTACCTCATCATACACTGCAACTGCTTCTTCAGGTCGATTTAAATTTCGAAGTACAACACCTTTATTGAAAAGAGCCCCAGCAAGTTGATCGTGTATTTCCTGGGATTCCGATTCGCCAAAGCGGGAAATTACCTCATCATATATTGCAATCTCTTCTTCTGGTCTGTTCAACTTTCCAAGTGCAGCGCCTTTATTGACAAGCGCCATCGCAACCTGAACCTGTATTTCTGGGAATTTAGAATCGCCAAAGCGGGAGACTACCTCATCATACACTGCAATCTCTTCTTCTGGTCTGTTCAACTTTCCAAGTGTAACACATTTATTGAAAGTTGCTTTAGCAACCTGAACCTGTATTTCCGGGAATTCCGACACACCATACCGGGTGATCATATCATCCCACACGGCAATCGCTTCATCTGAACGGTTCAATTCTCCAAGTGCAACACCTTTATTTAAAAACGCCTTAGTTACCCAACCCTGTATTTCCAAGGATTCTGACATGCCATACCGGGTGATCATATCATCCCACACGGCAATCGCTTCATCTGAACGGTTCAATTCTCCGAGTGTAGCACCTTTATTGAAAAATGCCAAGATAACTGGTATCTGCAGTACGGGTAATTTTGATTCCCCATATCGAATGATTACTTGAGCGTACGCTGCAATGGACGCTTCAAATTGTTTTAATTTTCCATGTACCACTCCTTTATTGTAAAACGCCTTGGCCGCCCGAACCTGCATTTCCGGGGATTCCGACACCCCATATAGAGGGAGCACCTCCTCCAACGCTATCACAGCTTCATCCAATCGGTTGGCTTCATATAGGCTATCCGCTTTAATTTCCAGCCCTAGGATAATGATATTTCTCATTCTCTCAATAGGTCCGTCGCGTAATCTCTGAAGAAAATTATCGAGTAATGTAATTTTTTCAGGTGGAGGGTTATTTAAGTTGGGTAATGCATTTGAAACTGCATTTATAAAAGAATCTAATTGTTTTTCATCCAAAATAGAGAGATCTAATTCGTTCGGAATTTTTAAGGCTGAGGTATAATCCGATTTCCTAACTGCATCTATAATTTTTGCGAGGCTGTTCTCACTCTCTAAAATCTGATTGTCGAGGCACTTTTTTGCTCGTGATATTTTCTGAATAACCATATTTATTGAGTATAAATCTTGCTCACATGTCTGAAAATTATCGGAAACGCTTACGAAGGAGGGAGTCGTGTTTTCAAGTTTTTTGATGAAAAAACCCAATGGATCTTCAGTTAATTCCGGGAGCCCACATTCAAATCCACGATTAAAAGCATCAAAAACCTGCTGTGCGGAGAGGTTTAAAATTGGGGTGATATCTTTAATCTGTTCCTTTTGGTATGGAACATTTCCCTTCGAATCAGAACGATCTAAATCGGCAGATTGCAGGTATTTACCATTTGATTTTGAGGCAACTACGCATTTTACATAGGGATTGCTTTTTATAAATTCTGGAAGGGAATTGCAATCTTCTTCTCGATAACAGAACCAATAAATATTATTTTTTGCCGCTTCATCAATCGTTCTGTGCAAAGCAGTCATTATTATGTCATTTTCCCATCCGCTATATCCTACTATTATGGGTGAAAATTGCGACATAATGGAACTGATTCTCTCTACCATGCGGACATCTTTTTCTTCAAGTTCTGATCTTTCCTTAATTTCCCCTTTAAGATTTTTTAAATCATAAAAAAGATAATTGCCATGGACATGGATTATTTGAATCTCATTTCTTCCAGGATCGATTCGTTCTATGATTTTTGGATGATCACAAGTAATATGGCGTTTTTCAAATAACCAGAGTGCTCGCGATAAAAGATCATCAAAATTCGGAGTGACGATAATATTTGCCACTTTATTTGTGGTGAGTAGATGAGCCAGTCTTAAATGAGCATGTGTAATAGGTTTGTCCTTGATTAATCCCGTAAAATAGATCCTTCTAGATTCTTGCGAAGGGTATGCTTTTTCAATCCAGAATGAATATTGCTCCATCGGGTCTTTTGGAATGGTGTCGGGGAGGTCTGGAACTTTTTTCTTACAATCTTCAATTATTTCCTCCGACAAAGGGATGGATGGTGAAGACACCCCTGCTCCAATAATGAAGAAAAAGGGATGTTGAAGCTGGGGATGTGATGCCGGATGTTGATCACAAATGCATTTTATTTGTCGAATTGCTTCCTCCAAAGATATTTTTTCCATTGCTTCTCATTGATAAGAAAAGAATTTGTGAATAAAAAGGTATTGATATTAAAATTTAATTTGATAACGTAGTTTGCAGGGATTATTAACCAATAAATTCTGTATGCTTGCGGGAAACTACAATCGATGCAAGGTTAACAAACTCACTCATTCTCCTCTTTTCACCCCGGCACCGGCATCCCCGTCGCTTCCATCTCCCGCTCAATCTCAAGAATCACCTCAAGCTGTGCCTTTGTCGACGGCCCCTTGGGCACCGCCTTGCACCCCGTTGCATGGCTTATGGATTCTTCAAACGTCCCGATCTCCCGGGCAAGGGCGATGGCATCCGCCTTGTCAAACCCGATCAGCGGGCGGTAGATCGGGATCGTTGCCGCATCCGAGAGGACCACGAGGTTGTTGAGCGTCTGGCTTGCCACCTGGCCGAGAGACTCGCCGCTCACGATCCCCTTAGCCCCGGTCTCCCCGGCAACCTTCTCGGCGATCCGGTACATCCGGCGCTTGCAGAAGATGCAGGTGTACTTCTCGTTGTGGCCCCGGATGAGTTCGGCCTTTGCCGCAGCAAGGTACGGGTCGTGGATCACCCGGAGCTGTATGTCCGGCTGGTACTGCCGCAGCACCTCCACCACCCGTTCTGCCCGTGCAAGCACGGTCTCGTCAAGGAACGATTCAAGCGCAACAAAAACCGGGATAATCTTACAGCCCCGCTTCATCATCAGGTACGCTGCAACGGGCGAGTCGATCCCGCCCGAGAGGAGCGCAACGAGCGTTCCCTCGACACCGAGCGGCAGGCCGCCGGCGCCTTTTATCACCGAATCGTACAGGTAGCACTCGTCCTGCCGGATCTCGACATGGATCTCCACGTCGGGGGTGGCAAGGTTCACTTTCAGGTGCGGGAATGCCTTCCGCACCACATCGCCAAGTTCGATGGCCTTGTCGTTCGAGGAGAAGTCATGCTTTCCCACCCGTTTTATCTTCAGGGCAAAGGTCTTAGCCGAAGGCAGGCCGTGGGTCCGGCCGTATTCGATCACCGCCGATTCAAGCGAAACATCGCGGGGCACATGCTCGACCTCGGAGAACGAGACGATCCCAAAAACGTGCCGAAGCTTCTCCGGCTCAACAGCGCCGGTCAGCCAGATCCTGCCCCGCTCGCTCCTGATCTTTACGGAGGGCTGGACCTGCCGGATGTTGTTCATTAAGGTCTGCTCCCAGCGCCTGCGCACCGGGTCCGATTTTAAGAAGATCTCTGAATACCTGACCAGCCACTGTGTTGTCATGAAAGGATCATCTCAGTATTGCCGCACGCGTGCGGGGGATTTCGTTTTACTATCCGGCGCTCAGGGAGTCCGGCAGGGCGAATCCGTACAGGAACAGGCATGCTCCGCATCCGCCTCCTTGAAGGGGTGGTGGCAGTACGGACAGGTGAAGTCGCATTCAGTCCCCTCGTACGGGCAGATGGTCATCGAGAGGTCGGCAAGGGGATGGCCCTTCCCCCGGATCTCGAACTGCTTGTACCATCCGAACGGGGCACGTTTCACCTCGATCCCGTTTGCCGCGAGGCCGGATTCGAGCCCTTTGAGGATGGCAAGCGCCACCCCGGGAGAGCCGAGCGTGCTCGTGAGATGGGCATACGGGTAGATGAGGACCCGGCTGGCGCCGAGTTTGTGTAACCGCATAAGCACGCTCTCCGTTGCGCTCGCGATCACGTGGTGCGGATTTTTCTCATCGAGTTTTTCCACGCAGCAGAAGAGGACAACGCATTCCTCCATGCTGTCCTCCCGGATTGCAATCTCCTCGGCGAGTTTTGTCCTCCTGGTGGCATGATACCACATCCTGTCGGCATGGATCGAGAGGATCCTCACCGCAGATCCCTCCCAACGAGAGTGCTGATCGATTCGCTCGTGACAAGGCCGGTCACGTGCTGTTCGCTGTCGATAACGGGGAGTGCTGAGATCGCATGCTCTTCCATCTTCCGCACTGCACCCTCGACCGGCTCGTCCCCGGTCACCGTCACCACGTCCCGGCTCATGATCTCGTCGAGCCAGAGGAAGTTGGATGCTACCGCCTTTGCAATGTCCCACGAGGTAACGATCCCGGCCAGTTTCCCGTTCGGGGTGAGGACCGGCAGGTGGTTGACCCCGCAGCGGATCATCCGCCGGGCCGCGACCGCTATTGTGGTCCCTTCCTCGATACACTGGACATCCCGGATCATCACGTCCCGGACAAGGGTGTGTGACAGGAACCTCGTGATCAGGTACGAGAGCTGCCCGGACTCAAGGAGAAACGCGTCGTGGCCGTAGGCCGAGCGGATCTCCGAGTACTGCACATCGCGCTCGTTTGCGGTGAGCGCCGCCACAATCTCCCCGGACTGGTAGGGAGGATAGAGCCAGTCGGATGAGACCGAGACGACAAGGAATGAGGCCTGTGCCGAAGCAAGCCCGGTGGCGAGCGACCCTTCCTTTGTCAGGTCGAAGTAATCGATGGCCTTGGTGACATAGAGGTAGGAGTTTGCATCGAACCTTTTTGTGAACGTGTCGCCCTGGTGGTGGAGGTAGCTCTCCACGGCAAACTCGGTCGAGAAATCAAACCCGACCTTCTCCTTGCCCTGCAGGTGCCGCCCGAACTTCGCATGCATCGATTCGTCGGAGAGGTAGGTGATGTGGCCCACCATCCGGGCGAGCGCAAGGCCGTGGGCCGGAAGGGTCTTCCCGTAGTAGTCCCCGTTGTTCCAGTCAGGGTCCGAGATGATCGCCTTCCGACCCACCTCGTTGAACGCAATCTGCTGGGGGGTCGAATACCCGGTTGCGGCGATCACGATCGCTTTTTTGACCGCATCCGGGTACGAGACCGTCCACTGGAGCGCCTGCATGCCGCCCATCGATCCGCCGGCAACAGCATAGAGGGTCGTGATGCCGAGCGATTCGAGAAGGAGTTTCTGGGCATGGACCATGTCGGGGATGGTGATCACAGGAAAAGCAGCACCATAGGGTTTGCCGGTCGAAGGATTGATGGAGGAGGGGCCGGTCGAACCCTTACATCCCCCGAGGACATTACTACAGATCACATAATACCGGTCCGTGTCAAATGCCCGGCCCGGCCCGATCACCGCGTCCCACCAGCCGGGCTTTGTCTCCCCCTCGTGGATCCCTGCCGCATGGGCATCGCCCGTGAGGGCGTGGCAGACAAGGATCGCGTTGCTCTTCTCCTTGTTGAGCTTCCCGTAGGTCTCGTAGGCGATGGTGATCCCGGGAAGGACTGCTCCGCTCTCAAGGGTGAACGGACCGGGGAGGTCCGCATGCTCTGTTTTTACCGTACCGGGAGAGCTGCCGTGCATGAGTATACCTATACGTTCTTGAGTGCCTGTTCAAGGTCCTCGATGAGATCCTCGATATCCTCGGTCCCGATCGAGAGCCGGACAAAGTCCGGGGTGACCCCGGTCTTTGCCTGCTCCTCGGGCGTGAGCTGCTGGTGGGTGGTGCTTGCCGGGTGGATCACAAGGCTCTTTGAGTCCCCGATGTTTGCGAGGTTGCTGAAGAGCTTGAGGGAGTCGATGAACTTCCTGCTCGCCGCTTCCCCGCCCTTGATCCCGACACCGACAAGCGGCCCGAACCCCCCGTGGAGGTACTTCTTTGTCTGCGCATGGTACGGGTTGTCCGGGAGGCCCGGGTAGTTAACCCAGGCAACCTTCGGGTGGGCTTTGAGGTACTGTGCTACCGCAAGAGCGTTCTCTGAGTGCCGGGGCACCCGGAGGTGGAGGGTCTCAAGGCCGATCAGAAACAGCCACGCGTTAAACGGGCTTAAGACTGCGCCGGTATCCCTCATGAGTGAGACCCGGATCTTAAAGACAAACGCAACGTTCCCGAGTCCCGGGAAGTTCCCGAACGCGTCCCAGTACACAAGGCCGTGGTAACCCGGGTCGGGCTCGGTGAACTCGGGGAACTTGCCATTGTTCCAGGCAAACTTCCCGGAGTCCACGATAACGCCGCCAAGCGAGTTACCGTGGCCGCCGATATACTTCGTGGCCGAGTGGACAACGATATCGGCGCCGTAGTCGATGGGCCGGACAAGGCCGACACCGGTGGTGTTGTCGACAATGAGCGGGATTCCGTTCTCGTGGGCGATCTTTGCCAACGCCTCGAAATCGGGGGTGTCGAGTTTCGGGTTCCCGACGGTCTCGGCGTAGATGGCCCGGGTCTTTTCGGTGATGGCCTTCCGAAACTCTTCGGGCTTCTGCGAATCCACGAAGACCACGTGGCGCCCGAACTTCGGGAGCGTGTAGTGGAAGAACTCGTACGTGCCGCCGTACAGGTTGTCTGCCGAGACGATCTCGTCCCCGGGACGGGTGAGGTTGAGGATCGCGTACGTGATTGCAGCCGCGCCGGATGCCGTGGCGATCGCCCCGGTCCCTCCTTCAATGGCCGCGATGCGCTTCTCGAATACATCCGTGGTCGGGTTCATGAGCCGGGTGTAGATGTTCCCGAGTTCCTTTAAGCCAAAGAGGTTGGCGGCGTGCTCGGTATTCTTAAAGACGTACGATGTGGTCTGGTAGAGCGGGACCGTGCGGGACCCGGTAGTCGGGTCCGGCACCTGTCCGGCATGGAGGGCGGTTGTGCCCAGCCTGAATTTCTTCTCGGTCATGAATCTTCCTCGGTTGTGTCCTGGTAGTGTTTCGGTCTTTTCTTTAGTTTCCGGCGGTGCTCTTCTCCACCGGAATTTCGTATTTTTCAGCGATCTCGGTAAACGCGTCCGCAAGGTAATGGATCTTCTCCCACGAGAGGCCGTAGGTGTTGAGCTTCCAGGTCCGGGTTGCCCCCGCGAATTCCCCGACAATCCCGCGTTTCGTGAGTTCGTCGGAGAAGTAGAAACCCCGCCGCTTGTGGGTCTGTGCCACGACATCGAAGCTGCCCGTGGTATCCACCTTGGTGAGCGAGTGCTTCCTCGGGTACTCTGAGAGCACCTTGCTCCCGTTGATCCGGAGCAGGGCGTCGATGAAGTAATTGGACTTCTTGACCTCCTCGTCCCAGTGGAGCACCCGCTCCTTTACCGTGGGGAACGATGCCATCATCGACAGCAGGGTCCCGCCCATCAGCGTGCACCCGAGCATCTCCACCTCCTTGATCCCGAACTTGCGTTTGGTGAGATCCCCGACCATTCCCGTGGTCCGGAGGGCCTTTGGCGCGAAGTCGTCGTTTATGGCAAGGACCCCCGAAGGCGCCACCGAGGCCATGCTCTTGTGGCCCGAACCGACCACGAAGTCCGCCCCGATCTTCTTCCCGTCAACCGGCTGGACGCCGACCGTGTAGGCCCCGTTGTAGAGAAGCGGGATGTCGTACTGGTGGGCGACCTTTGCTATCCCTGCAATCTCGTGTTCGTTTGCGTACTGGTAGTCGAAGTGGTCGATCATGACAAGCACCGGGAGTTTGCCGGTCTCTGTCCTGACGTCCTCGATCTTCTGTGCGGTTGCCTCGGCGGTCACGATGTGCTTGTCGTTTAACGGGACCTCTTTTACCACCCCGCCCGCGTTTTCCACAGCGAGAAACTCGGTGTAGTGTGCAAGGGCCGAGACGATGACCGTGTCTCCTTTATCGACAAGGGTGTTGGTCACGGCCTGGAATCCGCGCCGGGCGCCGGGCACGACCCGGGCCTGGTCCATGTTGAGCCAGTGTGCAAGATCGGCGTGGAACTCGGCGATCCCCGGCCGCGAGATCTTGTCGAGCCGGAAGGGTTTGCGGCAGAAGTCGCAGGTGGAGTACCCGTCACCATACGAGATGAGTGCCTTTCTCGCCTCGGTGGTCAGCCGTCCTGCTGCCTGGATAGGCTGGATGTTGATGAACTCCTCCTCACGGGAGCGGACATCCAGCGTGCCGGCTATCTTTGTCACCTTCGGTGTACCGGTTCCGGCCTCAAGGTCGGCAATGATGCCCTTGAGGTCCTGGATCTTCTGCTGGAACGCTGCTTCCTGTTCGGCTGAAAAGCCGGTAGGAAGAGAGTCCCGGAAGATCCCCCGGATCTCCTCGAGTTCAAAGAGAGCCTCGAATGTTTTCTGGGTTCTGATACTCATGGTTTCACCAGAGAGCCAGGACCCGGAATCGAACCGGGATATACTGATCTGCAGTCAGCCGCGTAGCCTTTCCGCCATCCTGGCTTTGTTGTAGTTCACGATTGTGAATCCTACCATACTAGATAACAATCGTGAATATTTATAGATTCTCCAACCGGCAGGATTTACCTGATCCGCTTTTCCGACTGAAACTGGCATTTTTCCGGGATTTTTCGTATGCTTTAGAGTGATACCACATGCGCACATGAAATGCCTGTCAGTAATTCGGATACTTGTATTCCCGGATAATATATCTGACGCTAAATACTTTGAAAGGGACAGGACAAAAAAGGAAACTACGGTATCAGACCAGCGGTTCCGGCTGCTGTTCGTTCAGTGCCGGGAGCCGGGTGGTCTTGAAGAGGACCGGGCTGTCGCTCTGGCGGATCTTTTCCAAGATCAGGTCCTTGCCGTTCTTTGTCATGGCAAAAACGGGGACCGATACCCCGGCCTGTAACAGGGCTCTCTTCCCGGCAATCTCCCGGACCGGCCCGGATGCGCAGGCCGTGACAATATCGGCCGATGATGCCAGCACTTCAGCTTCTTCCCTGTCGAGCCCGGTGGTATGGACCGCGAATATCAGAACATTCGGGTAGCGGTCCCGGAGTGCTTTTGCCTCACGGGGGAGGGCAACCGTGACTGCCACCCGCTTGTATCCCCGTTCATATGCCCAGGCAACACCGGCGGTCTGGTTAAGGGACGCCCTGGCCGGGTCGATGACCGTCCCGCCGTGCTCTTCGATCCTGTGGATGACCTGTGGGTAGGGGACGGTTTTTACCAGCCCCGACATCCTCCCCCCGATCCCCTGGACAAGGATGGGATCGGTGGCGATAAGCGTGCCCGCACCGTCCGAGGCAAGGACAACGGCGTTGAGCATCCCGGCAGAAAGCCCAAAACTGAGGATCTCCGATGCACCAAAGCCGACAAAGGGCCGGGCATCGGTCACTTCGCGCCGGGGAGTGCACATGCCCCACGTCCTGATCCGGTTCTCGATGTTTGCCTTTACCGATTCCCGATCGGGGGTCTGGACCGGGCAGGCCATCTTTTTTGCAAGCGGACACGAAGCAATTCTTGCCTCTCCCACTTCGATCACGGTGCCATTGCGGATAACCACCCGGCACCTGCCGATGGCTTCCATGATGTGTTCGTCAGGTTCTTCTGCCATGGAGCGTTCCCCTACCAGTACTAGGCACGGGTGGAATCTTATCGGTATCTGTTCATTCATAAAAAAGATATGCCGGGAATAACCGACGAAAAAATGAGGGGGACGTGCCCGGTCTGTCCGATCCCTTTACGGGATATCACGACATCGCCGGACAACAGGGCATTGTTTTGTGAGTGAGCTGGTGCAATATCGTGGGAGTGCTGTTCCGGCCCCGGGCGCTCCCTGACGCGGGGAGCGTCAGGACAACTGCCCCAGCGATGATGCCAGCTGCCATCGGGATACTGGCGGTACCCCGGTTGTTCTGTTCGGGCAGGTGGCCCTCGTGCGATTTTTCCGCGAGCAGGCCCGCCATGAGGAACATAAGAATGAACCCGGCAATGGCTGATAGCGTCGCGGTACGGTTGTGGTATGGTTGCATGTCTCTTTCTTGTTCACGTTTGTAACGGTGAACAGACAGTATCCGCTATGTACGGATAAGAACCTGCGAAAACCGGTAATTTTTGCTTGTATTTTTTTTAAAATCTAAAAAAGGCCCTGCACGGTTCGTAACGATAAGGTAAAACTCAAAAACGAGAGCCAGGACCCGGAATTGAACCGGGATATACTGATCTGCAGTCAGCCGCGTAGCCTTTCCGCCATCCTGGCCTGTGTCGTTCTTCACGATTGTGACTCGACATACCAGTGTTGGAGGGGGATTTATTTAAGGGGTAATTTACCGGCAAAATTTACCGTGACCGGCCTCTCGGCAGGTCCGGCAAACGGTAATGACGGGAAATGAGAGAAGGTCCAAAAAAGAAAAAAAGGTTTGTTGTTACGATGCCGGCACCGGTTCCTGCTCGGCGGGAGCAAGCCGGTACAGGCTCTGGCGTGCATCCGCAATGGAAAGGTACTCGGCGAGCACATTCTCGGCTTTCAACCGGGAGAGGGCATAGCGCACGGTCCGCTCCGGAAGATAAGACTCGCGGATGATCTCCTTCTGGGTCATCTGCCGGTTTGCCCTGATAATGGCATACACCAGTTTTGCCGATGGCGGCAGGTGCCCTAGTTTCTGTACCGGGGTATTTGGGCTGTTATTCACAGCAAAAACGATCACTCATGGTTGACCACATCACACATATGTTCACAATTGTTAATATTCTTAGCCCTCGCGGGTGAGCAGGTTGCATTCCCCGCCACTACCGGACTCTCCGGTTACTTCAGTGCCGCCATGAACCGGTCCCGGATCTGTGCCGGTGACAGGAGGATATTGGGCACATCGCTGTTCCCGGGCCGGATCCGGACATGGATAAAGGAGGGTCCGTCAGCGGGTCGTGCAGCAAGGGCCTCTTCGAGTTCATCGGGTTCGTGGACGGTTACTATGTGCGTAAAACCGGCCCCGAGCGCCATAAGGGCGAGGTCTGCCGAATCCTGACCGGGCCGGGGCTGGTTGCCGGTGCTGCCAAAGACGCCGTTGTCAAGGCAGACTATGGTCAGGTTATCCCTTCCCGACGCTGCGATCACCGGGAGGATTGCCGAACCGAGCAGGCTCCCGTCCCCGTCAATCACGATCGCCCGTCTGTCCGGCCGGGCCGTTGCGATCCCGATGCCGATGGCGGAAGCCTGCGTGTAACTGCCCAGCATGTAGAAGTTCTCCGGCCGGTCGCGGGCTGCATAGAGTTCCTTTGAAGGGACGCCGATGTTTGCGACAAGGATCTCATCCTTCACTATCCCTGCAATGGCCCGGATCGCCTCGTACCGGGTCATCACCGGTGCCCGCCAGTTCCGCGTATAGGTAACCGAAAACGGGTGCACAACCGGAATTCCCGCAGGTGCGCTGCCATTGGCCTCCTCAATACACTCAGGTCTCAGGAGGATCACGTGGGGAGCATGGTCGCGGTATGCTGCCGCCACGGCGTTCCCGATCTCCCGTGCCGCATCCGGCCCCCGGACCACCGTACAGGCAATGCCTGCCGCAGCAAGGATTGCCGGGAGCGGGCGGTTGAACGGGATCTGGGCGGGGATCTTCTCCCCATCGCACCCACGCCAGCTCGCGAGGATCGGGAGAGGCAGGCCAAAGGTCACGGTAAGGGAGAGGATCGCGTTCAGCATGTTCCCGAGCCCCGAACTCTGGATCGCAATTGCCGGGCGGGCGCCGGCAAGGTATGCCCCTGCCGATATGCCCACCCCGTCCTCCTCCCGGGTCAGGCCGATGTGCCGGAACTCGTTCGGAATCCGGTAAAAGAGTCCTTTTGCCTTGTCGCAGGGGATGGAACAGACAAGGTCGATCCCCTGGTTCTTTAGTTCGCCGATAATCTGGTTATCGTCCATAGTGTGCCACCCATGTTTCGAGATCTGATTTTATCCCCTCAAGGGAACCGTCGGCCGCCACACATGCCGCCGGTTCGGGCGGGTACTGCGGGAAGTCTTCCCGGATCCGCTCGTATCCCCCGCCGGTGATATTGAGGACAATTGTATCGTCGCGGCCGATGGATCCGAACTCTGCCGCCTGTATAAGCGCCGCGGTAGCAACCGCAGCTGCCGGGTCGGGGTCGATCCCTTCCGCTTCCCGGATGAGTTTTTCCGCGGCCCTTCCCGCGGTATTGGAAACCGCGTACATCTCTCCTTTTGTTGCCTCAAGAGCATCGTAGAGACCGCCGGCAATGGCATAAGGGGGCCTGCGGTTGGTCAGCACCGGTGACATGACTACCTGTACGGCATTGGACGCATCCGGCATATCAATTTCAGGGTCAATGGCACGCCGGCACTGCTGCCAGGCCAAAACCATCGGAATAAACGGCTCGTTCTGGGCGCAGTGGAGCCGGGGCAGTACCGGGCCAAACCTCCCGTCGCCTTTGAGCCGCAGGGCTGCCTCCCATGCGGCGATTGCCCCGGTCCCGCTCCCCACCGCCTGGAAATAATGGTCCGGCATCCTGCCGATGGTCACTGCCGCATCGAGCATCACGGTCCCCATGCCGTCACGCCGGGCCACGTTTTTGGCCCCGCCTTCGGGAACGCACCCGGGAACTGCCGTAAGTGCGTTTGCAACGGCGATTGCGTCCGTGTAATCCCCTTTCACGGCCACGACGAAGAGATCGCAGGCGGGCACTGTTGTCCAGAGCCGGGAGACTGCGGTTTCCGGGACAACAATGACCACCGGGCGGTGGTACTGCGCCGAGATCCCGGCAAAGGCCCGTCCGGTATTTCCCGCCGAGGCGATCACCGGGATCTTCCCGCCGGACTCGGCGAGCCGCTGCATGGTGGCAAGCGCTTCGAGCTCCTTGAACGAACCGGTGGCAAGGGCCGCCCCCTGTTCAGGCCAGTACCCCGAGAACGAGATATACAGCCGGGCGAGGCCAAGTTCCCGGGCAAGGCCGGTGCTCCGGTACGTGACCGCTCCCCCGGAGGGGAGCAGGGGGCGGTTCACGGGAAGCCAGCAGAGATACCGGAAGATCCCGGTGTGGGGTGCGAGGCGCAGCCTGCGGGTCCGGTACTCGGTCCGCAGCAGGGAATCGTGGCCGCCCGGGCAGGACTGGGCAGTGGGATCGGGGACGATCTCCCCCCCGCCCACGCACCGCAGCCGGTACCTGGCGGTCATGACGCACACCCCGACATAATTCGGATGTCTTCCACCCGGACATGGATGCCCTCTTTTTTCTTTAAGACCATGTTCACGACCCCGGTGTGGGCGAGGTCCATCATGCAGGCACCGGGCAGGAAGGACTGCCGGCACCCGAACGCTGGCGGGCGCCGGATCACTTCCGCGACACCCTCGAACGCATGGACCTGGTAAGCCTGCACATCGAATGCCTCTTCTTTTCGTGCAACAAGCGGGCCGACGGTATGGCATTCGAGCACCCCGGTCACCGGGTTTGCCGCAAGCACGCGGAGGGCATGGACGACCGGGCAGCCGGGCCCGGCCGGGCGGCCGGTGACAAGCGCCCCGGGCCGGATGTCCCATTTCTCCACGAGGTCTGCCCGGAACGGAACAATGAACTTGCGGGCCGAAGGTTCGCCGCGGAATGCATGGATGACAAAATCATAGGGCGCCCCGGTCACATCGGTCCCGGAATACCGGGCAGGCTCCCGAACCCCGCACGGTTCCCCGGCAAAAAAGGGGCAGTCCGATTCCGTCCGCATCCCCTCTGCAACAGCCTCGCCGAACTTCACGCAGGACGCAAAACCGCATGCCCCGCAGTCCTTTCCCGGCGGGTGCCATACCTCCGCAGGCATTTAGTCCCCCCGGTACAGGTTGTCGGCCTCTTCGAGGGGCCGGATCACGCCGAAGTGGTGCTGCCACCCGATCTCCTTTTTCCCGATGCAGATGGTGCAGACCCCAAGCGGCGGGGTGCCCCGGAGCACGATCGTCTCCGCATCGGTAATCCCCGGGTATTTTCTGATCGCTGTAAAGAGGTAACGGAGCCCCGTGCCCTGCACGGCGTTCGTCTCCACGATATCGATCCCGGGGACCACGCTCCGTATGCACTCGCGGAAGACCTCCTTTTCCGCCTGGGAAACAAGGTCGGTCTTGGTCACCACCGCGGCATCGGCAAGGGCTATTAACGGCGCCATCTTGAGCGGGGCGTTGCTCCCCGAGACCGCAGGAAGGACCGCGATGCCGAACGCCTGCGTGGTATACGGAGTGCAGCGGAGGCAGAGCCCGGCGCTCTCGACAACGAGCATGCCGGCACCGAGACCCGCCGCCCAGGTTATCGCATCCTTAAGCACCATGACCCCCATGTGGTCGGGACAGAGATCGCCCGAGTACACCTTCCGGGCCGGGATACCGAACTCCGCACGGAGTTCCTCGTCCTCGAACGCCCGTACCACGTCGATCTTGAGGTAGGCGGGCCGGTCGGTCTGTGCGCATGTCCTGACGATCTGCCGGATGACCGCAGTCTTGCCGGCGCTCGGGGGGCCGGCAACGATAACCAGTTTCATGCGGGAACACCGGGTTTTTTTACGGGGAGGGGATCCGTTTCGGCCGTCCCGATCACTTCGCCGCAGCGGATCCGTTCGCGGAGGGCAAACAGGAAGGTATCCACACCGGAAACGGTACCGATGATCTCCCGTTCGCGTTCCCCGGGTTCAAGGACTGCAACAATGGCACCGTTCTTCATTACGATCCGCCGGTCGGTAATGAGGGCGAGGAACGGGTCGTGGGTGACAAAAATCACGGCTTTGTGGTATTTTCGCAGGCAGGCGATGACCCGCTCCTTGTTGATGCCGGCGTTCTCTACCTCGTCGAGGAGCAGGATGGGGGTCCGGCCGATAAGGACTGCATCGGCAATCAGGAGCGACCGGGTCTGTCCTCCCGAGAGCCCGGTCATCCGCATGGAGGTATCGATCTTCTCGCCGGTAAATTCGTTGGCGAGCGCAATAGTCCGTGCGACAAGCCCCTCGTCGGCGGTGCCCCGGGCGTGGATGTGGAGGTCGAGGAACCGGGCCACATCGAGGTCGGCGATGACCCGGGTGTTCTGGGTAATGAGCGCTATGGGTTTTTTTGCCGGGTCGCGGACGAGCTCCTCGGGGGGTTCCTTCCCGTTGACAAGAATGCGCCGTCCGGTTGCCGTATCCTCCTGTGCGAAGACTTCGATATCGTTGATGAACGCGGACTTTCCCGAACCCGTCGGGCCGACAATGGACAGGGTATCCCCGGGCCGGATCTCGATCCGGTCGAACCCCTCCTTTTCCCCGGCCCGGTTTCTCCCGGGAAGAACGGACAGTTCGTACGCCTGAGTCTGCTGCATGACAGGATCATGGACAGGGTTATTCAAATATATTTCCTAAAGTGAAAAATTTTTTTCCCTTTAGTAATAGTTATAACCTAAAAAAAGATACATAAAGGATAATATGTTCTCAAAACGGATATTCGAGGCCGACTTCGCCGCCGCACTCTCCGAGGAGCTGGAACGCAGGAACATGACGGTAAAAGACCTCGCGGACCAGACCGGCATCCCGGCCTCGACCCTGTACAAGGTGTCGATGGGGGAGCGCGATCCCCGGCTCTCGACCGTAAAAAAGATCGTATCGGTCCTCGAACCGGAGCGGCACCGGTTCATCGCGGTGATCGCGGCCAAGTTCCTGCTCGATTCCTTCGAGACAAGGGAGATGGAATGGAACGGGCAGAAATTTGCCATCCACGGATACTCGGCCCATTCCCTCGACGAATGCATTGTCGCTGCCGCCAGGGCCGAAAAAGACGGGGCATCGGGGATCGTCTGCGCCCCGATCCTTGCCTCCATTGTCGAGAAGATTGTCGATATCCCGGTAGGGATGCTCCGCCCAGAACTCTCCTGCGTTGACGAGGCGATCGGCGCAGTGCTCAAGAAGATCGGGTGAATGGCGATGGAGGGCGACACAATCCGGATCGGCCATCTTTCAACGATGTACCATACCGCCTTCCTGCTCCGGGGATCGTCCCTCCTGGCGGACCGGGGTATATCCGCAACGTGGACCCTGTACCCGTCCGGGCCGGATATCATCAATGCAATGCAGGCGGGAACCCTCGATCTCGGGTATATCGGCCTTCCCCCGGTCATCATCGGCATCGACCGGGGCCTGCCCCTGGCCTGCATCGCGGGGGGCCACATCGAGGGAACGGTCATGGTCGGGGCTGAAGGGACACCGGTACTTACCGACTGCGCCGGCATGAAGGAGTTTCTCGCACAGTTTGTCGGGAAAAACATCGGCACCCCGCCAAAGGGGTCCATCCACGATGTGATCGTGCACGAACTGCTCCGGGAACACGGGATCCGCGGGGTAACGGTGAAAAATTATCCCTGGGCGGATTTCCTTCCCGATGCCCTGCTCTCAGGAGAGATCGCGCTTGCCGCCGGAACGCCGGCACTTGCCGCAACAATAGTCCGCTACGGGAAAGGCCGGCTCGCCGTCCCGCCGGACCGGCTCTGGCCGTTCAACCCGAGTTACGGGATTATCGTCATGAGAGGGATGCTTGAAAAAAAGGAACTGCTCGCCCGGTTCCTCGCTGCCCACGAAGCAGCCTGCGAATGGATCCGTCACGACCCTGAGGCATGCGCCGGAATTGTCGCACGCACGACCGGTATGGTCGATCCGGCCTTTGTCCTTGCCGCCTACCGGATCTCCCCGAACTACTGTGCGGCCCTGCCCCCGGAGTATATCGCATCGACCATGCGGTTCGCGCAGACCCTGCATGCCCTCGGCTACACCTCGCGGCAGGTTACACAAAACGAGATCTTCGATACCGGGTGCATCGGCTCCGTGCATCCCGGCCCGCACCACTACCGGGCCGGGATCTGCGGCACCTGATCCCCAACCTCTGCCGCCCGGTTTTTTATTTTTTTTAATCACTTCAGGAGCCGGTACGACCCGCGGGGGACCCGGATGGTGAACCGGGCCCCTTTCCGGTACTCCCCGGTTTCGGCGATCCCGATCCGGGTGATCGCAAGGATTTCCCGGGTCAGAAACAGGCCAAGGCCGGTGTTCTTTCCCACACCCCGCGAAAAGATCCGGGATTTCTCCTCCTCGGGGACCCCGATGCCGTTATCCTCGAAACAGAGAAGGAGATCGGTCCCGTCCATTTCGCCGTACAGCCGGATTTTCGTGACACCCTCGCCATACCGGAACGCGTTGTCGAAGAGGTTGTAAAAGACCTTCTCGAGCATCGGGTCCGCATAGATCTCGAGGTCTCTCATCTCGCAGGAGAACTCGATCGTATTGATGAACTGGGCATAGGCCTGTGCCGAGGTCTTTTTGACATTCTGCCAGACCGGTGCCTTGACCCCGAGATCATCGTAACCGCGGGTAAACTCGATATGGTTTTTGATGGCAAGCAACAGTTTTTCCTGCTTGTCGATGAGTTCTTCCGTTGCCGGGTCGAGCCTCCGTTCCTTTAGGATCACGTTATACCCGAGCAGCGCCGTGAGCGAGTTGAGCACATCGTGGCGGGTCACCCCTATGATCAGGTTGAGCTTGAGGTTTGCGATCCTGAGGGCATCGTCGGCCTGCTGGACCCCGGTCAGGTCCCGGATCGAGAGGGTCATGACCGAGCGGCCCTCGAGGGTAAAATAGGCAATCGCAATATCTGCGGGAAAAACCGTGCCGTCTGCACGCCGGTGGTACCGCAGCGGGACACGGGGAATGCGCCGGTCGACGACCTCGCGGGTCTTTTCAGGCTCCCCCGAGAGAGTGAGGATGTCCATGCCGGGCATCTCGCTGCGGGTGTACCCGTACAGCGTCGCTGCCGCCTCGTTGGTATCGATGATCTTCCGGGTCTCGGCATCGATCAGGACGAGCGGGTTGTTCTTGGCTTCAAAGACGTTCCGGTACTTCTCTTCGCTTACCTTTAACGCATCCGTTGCAGCAACAAGGGCGAGTTCGGCCTCTTTCCTTTGCGTGATATCCTGGACGATCCCAATGATCCCGGTCCGGTTCCCCTCGTGATCGGACAGCGGGGATGCAATGCAGCGGATCCAGATCTTTTTCTTTTTTGCCGGGAGCTCGACCGGGATATCGTCGGATTCACGCGTTTCACCGGCCAGTACTTTTTTGAGATTGCCGGGATAGGGGGTCTCCCCAAACCACGGGAACCGTTCATCGAGGCGTTTTCCCACGACCTCCGACCCGGGTATCCCGGTCAGCTCCTCCATGTACGGGTTCCAGAGGGTAAACTTAAGGTCGGTATCGTATGCCGTGAGCCCTTCCCGGGCATCGCTGATGATGCACTTGAGGTAGGCTTCCGAGGCACGGATGAGCCGCTCCGACTCTGCGAGGCGGTGTTCGCTGCCGGCAAGTTCGTTGTAGTTCTGGCGGAGTTCTTCTTCTGTCGCCGTCAGCTGTTCGAAAGCCGCGTTGAGTTCCTCGTGCCTCTTTTTGAGTTCCTCTTCGGCGCGCTTGCGTTCGGTGATCGGGCGGGACGTAACAATGAGCCCGCGGACCCCGTCGACATCGTACTTGTTGGTAAAGACGGATTCCAGCCAGAGGCAGTCCCCACACGCTGTTTTCATCCGGTATTCCGTAGACTGCGACGAACCGGGGGTCGTGCCGACTTCCCTGTACCGGGCAACGACACGCTCCCGGTCCTCGGGATGGATGTACTTCAGGGCATAGGTTGCATGAGAATATACCGGCTCGTTCTCGGGAAATCCCAGGACCCGGTATGCCGAGGGGGAATTGTAGATGACCCGGCCATCCATGCCAAAGACCTGGATGATGTCCCAGATATTCTCGAAAATGGCCTTGAACCGCGCCGCGCCTTCGCGGACCTTGCGTTCCGCCTGGTATCTCCGGACAATCTGGGTGATCTTGTGCGCGAGTTCGGCAAACTGCGCCTGCGGATTGCCTCCCTTCTGGATGTAGGAATCGGCGCCGCTGTCGATCGCATCGATCACAACGTCTTCCCGGCCCCGCCCGGTAAAAACGATAAACGGGATTGTATTGCCTTCGGCCCGGATCTGCCGGAGGAACCGGATCCCGTCCATCCCGGGCATCTGGTAATCGGAGAGGACAACGTCGTACCGACCGTTTTTAAGCCGCTCTAGCCCTTCGGACGCAGACTCGACGGTATCGACCGAGAATTCCCCGGTGCGTTCAAGATAGAGCCGCGTGATCTCAAGGAGGGAAGGTTCGTCGTCAGCGTAAAGGACACGGATCACAGGACGTCCACTCTTGGTAATGACGGATTGTCGTGCCCGTTATTTATACAATTTCCCCGACAAAAAAACTGCGAAAACGAAAAGCATTTACAACCCGTCTCGTTGTGCAGACGGGCCGCTCGTCGGGACAATGCTCACGATGCTCCCGGGAATCTTTACCTCAAGGGACCCTTTGAACCGGTCGCACGTCTCCTGGACCGTGCCCATCTTTTGTTCGGGATTAAAACCGAGGAAGACATCGATGTAAACCGTGCTCCCGGAGCGCCGTGAGCGGACACCGTAGAAATCCTCGTACTCATCGAAGAACAGGGAGAGTTCGTGCAGGATGACGATCTGGAGGTCCTCTTCGAGGGTCTTGTCAAAGAGGTCGGGCAGGGAAGAGGTAATCTCGCGGACACCGGCGACCAGTAAAAACCCGATGATGATAAAGGAGACCACCGGGTCGATATACACCGCCCACCAGAACCCCATAAGGACAACCGAGAAGACCAGCGACAGGAGAACGGCGATATCGGAAAACGCCTTTGCCCGGCGGAGACGCCACTGGGCTTCCATGATGGGAGAGGGATCGTTCTTTGAAAGCCGGTAGTTTTTGTGCCAGTGGTACGTATCGACGATTGCGGTAACGAGCATGAGCGGGACGGCAATGAAAACACCGTCCATCCCGATTGGTTCGGGAACGAAAATCCGGTGGAATGCCGAGAAGAAGATAATGAGGATGGAGACCATCATGATGGCCCCGGTGGCAATCCGGGTGGAGGTCTCGAATTTTCCCATACCGTAATCGTAACTGGTGCCGTGCCTCATCTTGAGAAGGATTACCAGCGCAAAAAGGGTGGCAATGATCTCGTTGCCGCATTTTAATACATCGGCAAAGAGGGTGACCGAGGCGGAAAGGATAACGGTAAGGATCTCCGGGATCCAGAGTCCCACGTCACAGACAAGACCGCATACCAGCGCCTTCTCTTTTGGTGCGAGTTCTCCTGCCCCGCCGCATCCCGAGATAAAACTCCCTGCCATGTGTGCCTGTACAGGTGGTTTTGCGACGATAAAAGACCGACCGGTTTTCTTGTCCTGCCGTGGGGTTCGCCCAGGGTTCCATGGGGGCAGGGGAATGTTTCCGATCGGGCAGGGTGCCTGTTACGTCACCGGGGAATTCTTCGGGTCTGCAAATGATATCCCCGCACAAAATGTGCCCGGTCCCTCCGGGCCATAACGTGGATAAAAAAAAGTTCGTGCCGGCAGGCAAGCCGGCCACCGGGAAACGATCTAGTCCCTCTGGCGTTTTACAGCAAAATACGCCCCGCAGATCCCCACCCCGGCAAGGACAATACCGAAGGGGAGGCCGGACCGGGTCGGCGATGCCGTGCCGGTCGGTGTGGTGGAACGGAGCGTCCCGGCCACCGGCGTATAACTCCCGCCTATGACATTGACTGTGGAGATCCAGTCGTCATACCCGCTCTCGCGCAGCATGAGGGTATGGGTCCCCGAGGCAATGTTGGGGAGGACCGCGGGGGTGATCCCCATGTAGGTGTTATCCAGGTAGATCCCGGCACCGGCAGGAGTGGAGGTCACGCTGATCTGGCCGGTGGTATCCGGTGTTGTGACCACATTCGGGACCATGACTGCGACAACCGTGGTCACGACCCCGGCTTGGACAACAGCGGACTGGGTATAGGTCTGGTAATCCGGCATGGTGAGCTGGACGGCATAGGTGCCGGGGGAAAGCTGGGTAATGTCAAGGGGCGATCCCGCATACGTGGTCCCCTGGTAGTTGCCGTTTAAAAAGACCGCTGCCCCGGAGGGGGTCGACTGTACCTGGATGTCGCCGTACGTGGCCGCAGAGGGGTACGGGGTCATTCCCGGGGCGAGCGTCGTGGTCTCCCCGGGGTTTACCGTGAACTGCTGGGTGGCATCGTAATACCCGGCCTTTTTCAGCATGAGCGTGTAGGTGCCGGGAGCGAGCGCGATTGTCTGCTGGCCGTTCCCGTAATACGTGCCGTCGATGTAGATGTCGGCATCGAACGGGGCGATATCGAGATATCCGACCGCAGACGGTACCGGGCTTAAGCCCGCCGAGACATAGGTCGTCGTGCCGCTGCTGCCGGCGCCGACCGTGTCGCGCCACATCCGGTACCCGTCCTTATAGACGCTGATGGAGTGGTACGTCGAGTCTTCGACAGCAAACGTAGTGGGCGTATCCGCGCAGCTGGACCCGTCGAGGCAGGCCCAGGCGCCCGTTGGATCCGAACTGACCGAGAACCATGCCCAGTCGGCGGCGGCCGGGGCGGCAAGGAGACTAAGGCAGACTACAACAACAATAAAAAGGATACCCGGTTTTACCCTCGGGTTACGCACATTCATACCCGGTATTTCCGCCGGGTCATGGAAAAAGGTTATGACATGAACCGGCGCGGGCATTCCCTGCCCGGGCAGGACCGCTCGCATGGGGGAAAAACTAGTAACCCCGGGCAGTCCAACCCGGATATACCTATGCCGGACAACGATACCCGTATAGTTCCCGACGGCACAAAAGGGCTCCTCCCCAAGATAGCGGCCCCGCTCTCCTCGGCCATCCTCTTTGCCCTGGTTTCTGCGGTCTCGTTCTCGCTTGCCCTGGCCATTACCGGGTTTGTCCCCGAGGATCCCAGTACGCGGATGATCGGTGCGCTGTGGGCGATGATCTCTTCCATCGTCGTGATGCAGGACACCCGTTCCGCTACGATCAGCACCGCGTGGTTGCGGATCCTGGGCTCGCTCATCGGCGCTGTTTTTTCAGCAATCTACCTTCTGGTCTTCCCGTTCTCCATCGTCGGTATGGGCATTCTTATCGGGATCGTGGTCCTGACCTGCGAACTCCTCCACCTGCCCGGCCACCTGCGGCTTGCAGGCCTTACGGCGGGTATCGTGATGGTGATCTCGGTCGTGAACCCCGATATTTCCCCGACGGTGAACGCGGCGACCCGGTTTTTCGAAGTGATTATCGGGAGTTCGGTTGCGGTGGCTGCCGCATGGGTGTGGCAGTACGTGTTCCCGGAGAAATAACAGGTACACTCTGGTAGCGGGGATTCAGGCTGCCCGGTTTTCCCGGGCATTCGGCCGATCGCTGGGACCGATCGGTCCGACCGGTTTTTTTTCAAACCGGCAAACTGGGGCAGGGGGGCTACCTGCGATCCCTGAGGGGGAGGGGGTGACCCCGACCAATGATCGGGATCGGTCGGTCCGGCCGATCATGAAGTACGATCGGTCCGACCACCTCGTCTCGTCTGAAGCTTCAGTGGAAACGAAGGTCTCGGAACTGGAAAAAAAGAGGCCGCCCCGACCGATCCCTGAGATCGATCGGTCCGACCGGTTTTTTTGCGGACCGGCAAATGGGGGGAGGGGGGCGACCGATTTTTTTGGAGGTGGGGGTGGCCTCCATTAATCAAGAACGAAAATTTACATTTATAGGGTCTTTGATACATTTCGCTAATATCAAATAGAAAAATATATAGTTTGGAGGATTTCTATAAACCTGATACGATAGTAGTGAGATGCATCTTTCATGCAAATCCCTGATTCAAATAAGAAGAGACAATCAGAGGCAATTCGAGGAGGCGCTCATTTTGAGAACCATATTAAAGATACACTTAATAAAAATTCAAAATTGATTGAACACAAAATAGAAGTTTTTGATGGAAAAGAGTTAATAAAAATGCCAAATTTACTTAATCAAATTTTACTTCCGCTCCCTCGTTATCAACCAAATTGGAGAGATCTAAATCTTACTGCTGTGGATAAGGACAGGAAAAAAGTTCTTGCAGTAATTAGTTGTAAACTAAGCCTTCATGGGAGATTTCCTGAAACCTTATTTTATTCTTTAGTTTATAAAGAGATTTACCCTAAAGTAAAGGTTATTTTAGTTACTCCAGACAAAGGAAACCAAAAAAATCCGGCAAAGTGGAGATCTGAATGGGGTAATGAGAAAAAACCCACTAAAAACAGGGCTTTAGTTGATAAGTATCTATTTGGAGTGTATATTGAGAATCGTTATCTTAACGATTATTTGCATATTTCAGGGGAGACTCAATTTGGGGGAAAGGTTAAACCATTTTCAAATTTAGTTTCCGATATTATCTATTGGAAAAGTCAAGTATAAGGTCTTCAACATGAAATCGAGGAAGAGTATAATATTAAAACAAATAACATTTGAAAAGCGTTCAATTCAGTCTATATTAGATTGTATTTTAACAAGTGAGTACATTCCGGAAAAAGGAGAAGGATTTATAGTCAATGAATCGTCGGATTCAATTTTCTATGCTACCTATATTTACCATACTCCAGTATTTAGGACAAAATTTGACAATACCTCATTCTCAACGGTTCGTGAAAAAGAGATAATTACAAACATCGTTGAATTTTCGATAGATATACAAAAAGGATTTATCGCAATTTTTTCTTCAGGAAACTTAGCACGGTTTTTACTGACAGTTTTAGGGAAATTATTTGATTTTAAGATTTCATTAAATGATGTTTCCTTGGATTTTGAGAGTCTAATTCAAAAATCTAAAATTGGTAACTTGAGTTTTGAGATTTCTTCATTAAAGTATAAAAATTTTGAAATCACGCCAGAAATAATAGGTACGGTTTGGATAAAAACACCCACTCCAACTGTCCTCAATTCAGTTATTACTAATTATAATGGAGATTTGGTTTTTATTAGCGGTTGTTTGAAAATGAAAAATGATGTTGCGTATTTAGGAATTTACGATAGTGGGAGTTTTTCAGTATCTTGTTCTGATGATGATTTCGAGGATATAGTCGATTTAATTGAAACTGAAGTTTCTTTAGGGGGCAACTAATTGTCTGAAGACCAATACACCAACGGAAATATATGGACCAATCAAGCGGTGAAACTATTAACGGGATTAGGTTGGACGCAATCTGGAAGTAACAATGTGGATATTCCTTGTGAAGGACACGGTCATACTCAACAAAAACAACCTCATGGAATTGACTTTTTTATGACATATTTTGATCCATTTCAAGCAAAAGAGATAGGGATAATATGTGAGACAAAGAGATATGCTTGGAAAAGTATTAATCGTGCATTTTTACAGAATTCCATTAATGGTTTATTTGAAAAAATAGAATGTGTACCTGTATCTGAGGAATTTACAAAAAAATTAAATTTTTCTAAAGTCCCCGTGAATATGGGATTATTTCTAATATGGTCTCATGATTCATTTGATGAAGCCCAATTTAATGAATATTTAAAAGAGATAAAAGTTCCACAAAATCATATAAATAAAAGTCGCATTCACATTTTACATAATGTCGATATTCTTAAACTATACTCAATTAAACAGTCAATTGAAAAGATTAAAAGAGAGTTAAAAGTAAATGAAGGTGAAAAATTTGATATCTATTTTCCAAGTTACCAATCCAATGACTCATACAAGAATAACAGTTTAATAATTTTAGAATATTTTAAATCTGATTACATATTCGGGAAAATGATAAAATTTGAGACTCGCAGTGATGGATCACGTTACCCTAACTCAATCACAGTTATATTTTATTTTGGTAAATTAGATCTTGAATCTTTAGATTATCTTAGTTCGGCACTAAGGAGATTTCAATTAACGGACGAAAAAATTAAAATTTACCATTACCTCGATTCTTCACCTTATAGAAGTCCAATCACAGAATTTACAAGAAAACATCCTAAAACAAATTTCTCCTTTGAGCGTATGGACACCTATACTGAAATTCCTGAAGGTGAGTTATCATGATAGATCCCGATATTATTGCGTTCCCTGATGAATATGAGTTATTTGATTTTTTTGAAAATTTTATTTCTTTTGATAATTCTAGAGACTTTTTTAAAGAAAAAGGCATTCTTCTTGCCACGAACCGTCTGTTTGAAATATCCACATATGCTTCTAAATGTATTTTTGGGTATGATGATTTTAAAAAAATTAAATCTATTACGTCAACACAACAAAGATATAAAAAAATTAGTGGTTTTATCATCAAAACTAATAAAACAATTGATGAAATCGTTACTGGACTTCAGAATGGACATATTACCCGCGCGAAAAATAAATTAAAAATTTTAAATGTCAATTATCATAATTCGAACGAGGTCATTGTAGTATCTTATTCATATGAACGGAAAACCCCGGGAAAGCTTCGGTTAATTGATGCTGAAGAGAGACAAGGGGATTTCTTAATAAATAAGAAAAAAGGTAGCACATCTCGAATAGTACAATTTTATCCCAAAAAAAATGATGATTTTACTGCAGTAAGGGATATTATTTCTTCAATTCGGGAAGATGATGAGGGAGACCCTTTTTTCGAAATAATATTGTTAAAATTGGAAGAGCTACCCATCACAAAAAGAATACAAATTATAGATGCAATCTTAAAGCACAATTTTGGAGAATGGAAACTTGCAGAAGTAACTAAAATTAGAGTTAGAAAAGCAATTGATAAAACTCAAGATTCAGATGAAATTGTTTCAGAAAATCCATCGGAAAAAATCGATGAAGAACCCGGTGAAGGGCAACTTCCAGCGAAGGAATTAGAAGGAATTAACGATGCAATATTGAAGGGACATAACCTTAGGGAGAATTCTTTTGTAAAGAAATGCGAAAAGGAAGGATTTTACTTCCCAAAAATTGTGATGAGAATGGAGCACACCAAAGAACCCTATGTTATGGATCTAGAAGTTCAATTTAAGTTTAATCCAGCAATGCCCGAAATAAACATTAATAACTCTTTTATTGCTGAAAAAAAAGGTGTAAAGATAGAACAAGTGGCATATGAATTTGATGAAAACCTCAAGAAAAAAATCCTAAATTCCTTTATGCAGGAATTTATCGAAATATTCAGTAAGATTGCAAAAATTGGTTAACTTCTTACCTCCATTGAAAAAGAGCTCTTCGGACCCCCTCCCCCCAATAACTTCCAAATTTCCCGCACCTTACAGGAAGCATTTAACCCGGCACGTCTTTTATAAAAGTAGTCACAATGCCCCTGACGTTCTGCTTTAAGGTTACGAGAAACATTGCGAAGTATGGGTACGCAAAAATGGCTGCCCGACGCCTCGCAAATGCCTGCATTATCCTCATGGCCCCGTATCCTCCCAAAGAATGATCAGAACAATTACGTTTCCCTCTTCACGCTCTCAACAAACGCCCCATCCATCTCGCAGCGTTCATCGACAGCCGAAAGCAGCTCGTCGTGGACGGCCCTGCGGGAATAGTAAAGTTTTGTGATAACACCGGCGTCCTTTGCCGCCTCGATAGCCGGCACAAAATCGCTGTCACCAGTCACAATAATCGCGTACCCGATCTGACCGGCCCAGCTTAAGCGAACCAGTTCGACCGCAAGCAGGATATCGACGCGTTTCTGTTCGTAGGTACCGTCATCCTTGTTCTTGCGCAGCTTCCCGTACCTCATCTGGAACCGGGGAAGGGCTTCCACTTTACCCGCGAATTTGTTATAGTTGCTGACCTTCACCTTTTCCTCATCGGTTGGCGGGTCGCTTACGTACGGCTTGCAATCGTAAAAATACGTCCTGAGCCGCTCCCTGCCTTCGCAGACCTTATCGCAGAATTTAAGAAAATCGACCTTTTTTCCATCGGGAAGGACTTTGGACAAATACCCGTTATCGATAAAAACAGCTACGCGATTATTCATCACGTTTTATTTTAAGGATCACAGAAGAAGAAACTATCGTCCCAAGTCTTTTAGACAGGACGATAGCGAGTATAACACGTATACGTTAGTCCAGAATCTTATAAAGGTTCTGTAACTGCACCCAATCGGGTTAATCGATTTGTTGCGTAACTAACCTCACGGGAAGCGTATAACTATACTCTTGGTTTATCTGCAATAAAACCCTGGCTCTAAATTAACCCAAGTCTATGCAAATGCGCAAAAAAAGTCCAATAACTTCCAAATTTCCCGCACCTTACAGGAAGCATTTAACCCGGCACGTCTTTTATAAAAGTAGTCACAATGCCCCTGACGTTCTGCTTTAAGGTTACGAGGAACATTGCGAAATACGGGTACGCAAAAATGGCTGCCCGCTACATCGCAAATGCCTGCATTATCCTCATGGCCCTCGCCTGCGGACTCATGGGTATCGATGTGAACGAGAAAGAACCGCTTTACCTGATCGCCGGAGCCGGGGTCGTATTCACGGGCGCCCCGGCCGGGAACGTTTCGCCCGTCTTTTCTGCTATACGTCGATGACCGCCGGTCCGGGTGCCATTGATCCCTCTCCTCTGGCAGTGTGTGCCGTAACGATCATCGTTTGATCCTGTTTTTGCACACCGGGATATTCGTCCTTCCCGGGCCGGCGCCGGCTTTTTCGTACACGGGACGGTATCGTCCGGTCTCCTGTACGGCAAACTGAAATGCCGCACACCCCAGGCCCGGGGTCACGGGCCGAACGTATCAAACGGAGGATTACCCATGATATCTGAAATGAACGGAGAGGAAGTGAACGCACCGGGTCTTGATACATCCGGTGCCCTGCAAAACTACCGGATTAACCCTTGCGCAACCGCAGCAGGTAAAACGACAGATCTTCTTTTTCCCGAAACGGGAGCGGGAAAGACAACGGCCGGCACAGGCAAGACCTTACGCCGCCGCACCGTCAAAAACCGAAAAACCCGGACCGGCAGCCGCCGGAAGGGGCGGACGCAGTCTGCCACATCTCATGAAAACTGGCTCCGTCCGCCAAAGGGTACCTTTGAAGCCGCCAGAATTCTTGCCGACGAGGGATACATTGTCGGGAAAACTACCGGGCCGGCCCCGCTCTTTGACCTGGTAGGACGATCCCCGGAACAGGGAATTCTCGTCAAGATTATCCGGCCGCGGGAACCGGTCCGGGGTGCTGCCCGGGTAACGGAACTCTACCTCCCCGAGATCCTCCTGCTCCGATCCTACTACCGCTCTCCGGCAGATTATATCGAGCTCTGGATCTTTTCCCGGGAGGTAGGCCTTGCCCGGTACCGGGTCTTTGACTGGGGCATCGCAAACGTCACAACAGTTACAAAACTCTTCAAAACGCAGCCTTCTACAGCCTCCACAGGAAAATCCAGTCAAAAATATCACGCAGATCAACAGACCCGTAACTCTCCCAGCCCCGTTGGCGTATCCGGGTAAGAATCGGCCCCGGATACACTCCTCTTTTTTCCGCTATATACCTATAACGCCAATGATGGTATGTCAAAGGGCGCCCAGCGACAAAGAAAAAAAAGGAGTGAAAGAAAAATGGCAGACTTCACACCAAAGAGTGCAGTCAAGAGTGCGGTCCGCAAGATTGCGGAACCGTTCGAGGATGTGGACACGTTCAACAATCTCGTCCAGTCCATCATCACGAACAACCCGTTCGGATGCGTATCGTATATGAGCTCGGGCGCCAACCACCCGCCCGTAGAGAAGTCCCGCGAGAACTACAAGGCAAAGTTCGTGTACCAGGACAACGATGCCAAAGTGATCGGCAACAGCTCGGAGAGCTACAACACCATCGACGGCTACAAGGCAGGCATCGCAGCGGTCCTCGCAAATTCCGCCAACGTCACGGCGCACGGGGGAATCCCTGCCCATGACTCGGACACCGACACGTTCTCCGCTACCCTCAGATGCCATGCGGCAAACGGGGAGCTCTTCCTCCTGACATTTGCCCGGCAGCAGGTCTCGCTCTCGTCCTACGAGGACGACGCCATCCAGACCGTTATCGAGACCTGGGCAGACGGTGTTCCTGCCCTCGCCTAGAGGCGATCCCTATGGACACCGAGCTCGTGCTGGTCGGTGCCTTTTTGGGCACCGGCCTTGTGGCCTACGTGGTCATCCCCGGGCTCCTCGTGATGTGGGACCGGGTCCTCGACCACATGGAGACAAACGAAGAAATGAAGTAAGAACAGGCCGGCCGGGGGAGGTTTCCCCCGGCGGTTTTTGGTTTCCGGCTCCCTTTTTTCCTCTTCCGGTACCGCCCCGTTCGGGGGTCCCGGCCACACCCCCCGCTATCCCCGGGGAAATTAACGCACATGCGAGGCACCTGTCCGGTATATACCTCCGGACTGCCTTTTCTCTGGTACTGGTGACGTGCCATGCTGTACAGGAGATTCCCGAAAGTTCCCCATGACATCTCGATCCTCGGGTTCGGGTGCATGCGGCTGCCGCAAAAAGAAGGGTCGGATTTTGCCGGAAAAATCGATGAGGACAAAGCCATCGCCATGATCCACCACGCCATTGACTGCGGCGTCAACTACATCGACACCGCGTATCCTTACCACGATGGCGAGAGCGAACCGCTCGTGGGAAAGGCGCTTGCCGACGGCTACCGGGAGAAGGTCATGCTCGCCACCAAGCTCCCGAGCTGGCTGATTACGGCCCGCTATGACATGGACCGGTACCTCGACGAGCAGCTCGCAAAGCTCGCCACCGACCACATCGATTTCTACCTCGTCCACGGCCTCAACAAAACCTGGTGGGAGAACCTCTCGAAACTCGGCGTTCTCGAATTCCTCGACGAGGCCGTTGCAGACGGCCGGATCCGGTACCCTGCCTTCTCGTTCCACGACGCCCTCCCGGTCTTTAAGGATATCGTCGATGCCTATGACTGGACGTTTGCCCAGATCCAGTACAACTTCATGGACGAGGAATACCAGGCAGGAACGGAAGGGCTTCGCTACGCTGCGGCCCGGAACCTCGGGATCGTCGTCATGGAACCCCTCCGGGGCGGCCTGCTCTCCCGCGACCTTCCCGCAACGCAGGCAATCCTCGAAGCTGCCCCGGTCCGGCGCACGGCCGCGGAATGGGGCCTTTCCTGGGTCTGGGACCACCCCGAGGTCACCAACGCCCTCTCCGGCATGTCTTCGATGCAGCAGCTCGAAGAGAACCTCGCATACGCAGAGCGCGGGCGTGCCGGTTCGTTTACCCCGGAAGACTTCGCGGTTATCCGGCAGGTAAAAGAGGCGTTCGAAGCCCGGGTAAAGATCCCCTGCACCGGCTGCCGGTACTGTATGCCCTGCAAGAATGGCGTGGACATCCCCCGCTGCTTCGAGTCCTACAACCAGGCGCACATGTACGATGCAAAGGAGGAGTGCGGCGGGGTCTACACGTGGGTCTTGAGCGGCACCATCGACGGCATCCCCGGGTATGCCTCCTGCTGCCTCTCCTGCGGCGAATGCGAGGAGAAGTGCCCGCAGGGCCTCCCGATCATGAAAAACCTCAAAGAGGTTGCCGAATATTTTGGCCGGTAACTGCCGCCATGCAGGGCCTTTTTTCCCCTCCTGCCAAACATTCCTTACCGCACGGTGATTTTCCCTGACCGACACGAATTTAGCGACCCCCGCGGAGTTTGCCTACCGGCACCGTCTTGCCATCCTGCTCGTCATCCTCGTGAGCTGTTTCATGGCGGTGCTCGACAACAATATCGTAGCAATAGCCCTCCCGACCATCACCGCGGTATTCGGCGTGCCGCTCGGCCTCTCCCAGTGGATCGCGACCGCGTACATAATGACCATCGTCGCCACCGTGCTCATCTTCGGGACGCTGGCCGGCCGGATCGGCGTCTCCCGACTTTTCATTGCCGGCCTTGCGGTCTTTGTCATCGGCTCGTTTGCCTGCGGCCTCTCCGGATCGCTTTACCTCCTTATCGCGGCACGGATCCTCCAGGGACTCGGGGCCGCAATGATGATGTCGATCTCCATGGCAATCGTCATGCAGGTCTTCCCGGCCGATGAGCGGGGCCGGGCCATGGGGTATATCACGGCAACCGTTGCGCTCGGCCTCATCATCGGCCCGGCGCTCGGCGGGATCCTCGTCGATTCCTTTGGCTGGCCGTTCATCTTCTTTGTCAACGTCCCGATCGGCTTGGCCCTGCTTGTCCTCGCGTTCCGGTACCTCCGGGTACCGTCCGTGCCGGCCGGCCCCGACCGCATCGATTACCCCGGTGCTGTCCTCCTCATCTTCATGATGACCGCGGTTGCGTTCCTCTTAAACGAGCTCGCAAACCCGCCGGTCGATCCCCTCCGGTTCGCAGTAAGCGCCGGCGCCGGTATCGCTGCCCTTGTCCTCTTCGTGTACCGGGAAAAGACGACCGACATACCGCTTATCGACCTGTCGCTTGTCACCACCCGGGCATTTGTTCTTCCGGCGGCAAGCCTAGTCCTGTACTTCACCGCGACGTTCATTTTGATCATCCTTTTGCCCTTCTATTTCGAAGGGGTGATGGGGTATACGCCAACGCAGGTCGGCCTGATTGCCTTTGTGATGCCGATAGCCATGATGGCAAGCGCCCCGGTCTGCGGCTGGATCTACGACAAGTACTTCCCGAAGAACTACGCAGCGTTCGGGGTCCTTGGCGTAGGGCTCGCATTTTTCCTCTGCGGGTACGGCTATGCTACGGTCAATATCTGGCTCGTGATCCTCGCCCTTGCCATTGCCGGCATCTGCCGGTCGGTATACCAGGGCCCCAACACCATCGAGATTATGGTTTCCATCCCGAAGGAGAAGGCAGGGGTTGCATCCAGTGTCCTTGTGATCCTCCAGGATCTCGGGATCATGTTCGGGATCTCTGCTGCGGCCATCCTCCTTGTCCTCCAGCTCGACGCTCTCGGGTATACGGGCGCAGTACTCTCCGCCGGCCCGACCGTCCTGCCGCCCCTCTTTGGGATCGCAATGTATGCCGGCGGGCTCATCTGCCTTGCATCGGCAGCGTTCTCCTATAGGAAAACCGGGCCAAAACCATAAGACCTCCATTAGCCCACATACCCGTATGCCATCCCCCCTTGTCGGACGAAAGATCGGTGTCGGGACGATCCTCCCGCCGCAGCCGGAGAACGTGAAAGGGACCCGGGTCGTCGGGATCTCGGGATCGAGCCGTGAGCAGGCAGGGCTCTCGAAATCGGAACGCCTGCTGCTTGCTGCGCTTGACCGGTGCAAAGACCTCGGATGCGAGACGAAATTCATCCGGTTAAAAGACCTCAAAATCTACGAATGCGAAGGCAACTACTCGGAGAATCCCGAATACTGCACGTACCCCTGCCAGTCTACCATGAAGTACGAGGACGACGAGATGGACAAGGTCTATGCGGCCGTCCTGGACTGCGACGTCCTCTTTCTCGCCACCCCCATCCGCTGGAACAACCACTCGGCCCTTGTCCAGAAGTTCGTGGAACGGATGAACTGCATCGAGAACCAGTACTCGTGGTTCGGCAACCGGATGATAAAAAACAAGGTCGTGGGCTTAATCATCATCGGCCACGTGGATGGCATGCAGCACGTAGCGGGAAACCTGTTGAACTTCTTTTCCTGGCTCGGGTTCCACAGCCCCGAGGTCTCGATCACCTCGTGGGTGGGGGAGAACAACGAGGACACGACCCGTGACTGGGAGCAGATCGAAAATAACCCCTATACCCAGCAGGACCTCACCGACATGGTAAACAGCTCGCTCCGTCTCGCATGCAGCCTGAAACGCGAAGTCTGAACCTCTTTTTTTCGCAGCATTTTCGGAAATATCCCGGATTATATGAAAGAATATATAGGGTCACTCCCATTGTAGGCTTGTTGGCATCCAATAGAATACGGGTGCCGGGAGTCGAGGATATGCAGACGATAGTAAAAAAGATGATTGCAGAGGCGATGGCTGCCCAGCACGCCGATGTGAACCAGATTAAAAAGAAGCGGGGAACGAAGTTTGTCATCGCGGATACGAAAGTCTACGCCGATGCCGTAAAAGGCATGAAACCGGCGGGGACCCAGAGCAAGGCGGTTTTTGCCCTGCACAAGGACTCAGTCGACGCCCACTACACGACCCTTAAAAACCTGACCAATACCATCCGGCCCGAGGACGACCCCTTTGTCGAACACTACCAGACGCCGGTGATCATGGAGATCCTGTACGACGAGGATCCGGCATTCAAAAAGAGCGTTGACGCGTTTGTCGCAGCGGTCGGGAAGTCCGAGGCCCTTATCGGGAAGGAGTCGGCCCGGCGCTATGCGGGGTTCTACGGGCCCACCTGCGTCGTGGACTTTGCGCTTATTCCCGGGAGCAGCAGCAACATCGTCAACCAGATCTTACGGACAACGAAGATCCCGGTCGCCCACAAACAGGCGATTCTTGCCGCCAAGTCCTGGGGCATGAACACCTCGTACGGCTTTGGCGATGTCTTTGCCCACGCGGTCGAAGACGGGGCGACCCTTGCCGATGCGGTCAAAAAAGAGGTCGCAATGATCCAGTCGATCTACAAGACCCCGGTCGCGGCACAGGCAAAGCTCATGGACGATGCCGGCCAGTCCTCGTTTGACTGCCGGAAGTACATGAAGACCTACCGGACAAAGATGACCGGCGCGGTGAAAGCCGCGATAGACGACGACGTCCATTACGCAAACATCGTGACCGTGCCGGCGTACTGCGTCGGCGATATCGCGCACCACATTGCCCAGTCCACGTACAACATGTGCAAGGACGATGTGATCATGGCGGTGATCGAGGCGGTGACCGAGGTCATGGACAAGACGCTTACCGCGGCAGCCCCGAAGATCAAGAACGAGAACGAAGTGCTCTCCCTTGCGACCGGCGCCTCGGCAAGCGCTGCCGAGTACCTGCTCGAACTCGACGGGTTCAACGCGATCATGGTCGTGGACATGCTCACCAAGAGGTACCACAACTACGTCCAGCTCTACCCGAAGCGCGGCGCGGCGGTCGAACTGCACAACTGCGACTTCATGGACATGGTGTACCGCGGCTGGAAGCTTGTCGACAAGGCCCGGAGGATGCAGGCCGGGACAAAGGGCATGCTCACGCCAAAGGTCGGCGGTTACGATGTAAACCTCGCGCCGATCCTCAAAAACGATGTGCTCGCAAACCCGCAGCGCTATGCCTACCCGGCATGTGCGATGACGGTCCGGTTCTCGGCGATGATGCGCCTTGCCGACTACCCATGCCTCTTAACAAGCGAACCGGTCACGGCAACGCTGATGACAAACATCATCGCGTTAAACAAGAAGGTCGCTGCGGCCCCGGCCCGGATCTGCAAGGACTGCGCATCTGCCGCCCTTATGGACTTCCGCCACTGCTCCTGCCAGTGGAAGGACGCGGTGTAAGCTCGGCGTCGGGCTGACAAGGGGGGAGATCCGGTATGAAGTGCTACGTGTGTGCAAAGGAAGGAAAAGAGGCGGATGCGGTCGCCGTCTGCACGGTCTGCGGCATGGGGACCTGCATGAAGCATACGATACGAAAGGAAGTCGAAGTCTGGGAGGGGGGCTATCCCTTCCCGTCACGAAAACTCCCAAAGAAGATGCCGAGAATGTTCTGCCCCGACTGCGCTGAGGCCTACAAAGGAGAGTTGTGATGGCATCGCTCTCCTCCCGCTGTATTGCGGAAGGCGTAGGGACGCTGCTCCTTGTGTACTTCGGGACCGGGGCGGCGGTCATCACGCTGATGCTTGCGGCGGGAACAACGCCGATCTCGGCTTTCAATGTCGGGATCGGGGAACTGGGAGGTATGGGCGACTGGCTGGCGATCGGGCTTGTCTTCGGGATCACCATCGCCGCCGTGATCTACGCGCTCGGCCGGGTCTCGGGGGCGCACCTCAACCCGGCGGTGACAATCGCGCTCTGGGCGATAAAGAAGTTCCCGTCCGGGGAAGCTGTCGGGTATATTGTCTCCCAGTGTATCGGGGCGGCGGTCGGAAGCTTCCTCCTGTACCTCTCGCTCGGCGCCGCCGCGGTGACAACCGGCGGGCTCGGGGCGACCACTCCCTTCCCGGGGATCGGGTATGGGCAGGCGATCCTTGTCGAGGCGATTGCGACCTTTGTGCTGATGCTCGTGATCATGGGCGTCGCAGTCGATGAGCGCGCCCCGCCGGGCTTTGCAGGTCTCATGATCGGCCTGACCGTTGCGGGACTTATCACGATGGCGGGAAACATCACCGGTGCTTCGCTCAACACGGCCCGTACGTTCGGCCCGTACCTCGCCGACAGCCTGCTCGGGGGATCGAACCTCTGGATGTATTTCCCGATCTATGTGATCGGGCCCGTCTGCGGGGCGGTCATTGCTGCGCTGTTCTATACGAAGATCACGGCAGAATAACCCGGGAATTTCCCGGGAGAACTTTTTTTAAAGAAAAAACGGATTTTTTCACCGGGTAATGATGATATCCGGGTGGTTCCGGTCTTCGGTGGTATTGATGACCGTTACCGGGATATCCGCGTTGTCGATAAAGAGCATTGCCTGGCCGAACTGTTCGGGAACCGAAGGGTCTGCAAACGTTGCGTATGCCTTCAGGCCGGTGCCGGTATAGTCGGGGACCTGCACCGCGGTATACCGGACCGTGGCATTGGCCGCATCGTAGACCGGGTGGGAGAGGGTCAGGATCACGGAATCGTTCGATGCCGGTTCACTTGCAAGCATCAGCGCGGCGTTCGGGGCGCTCGTGCTGTCCCAGAGAGAACTTCCTGCAAAGATACTGGTATCGATCCCGCCCGAGATCCTGTCCGGCGTGTCAGAGAAGTAAATGGTATCGGGACGGACCCCGACGAGCGTCAGGGTCATCGTACCGTTTTCCCCGGGCACAAGCGACCCGGCGGTCCCTTCCTGCACAAAGAGGAAGCTGATGATGTCGGTCGGCAGGTAGGACGAGGATACCGCCGCAGGGACTGCGCAGGTCCCGGCGTTGTTTCCCGAGATTACCGGGGCCAGGGCAAAGTGGCCGAGCAGGGCCCCTGCAATGAGCCCGATGAAAAGACCGATGACAAATACCGGCTGGAAAAAGCTCTCTTTATAGACCATTTGTGGGGTAGTGTCCGCGAGGTTCCCATAAATACCTGCGGCATACGGTGAAAAAAGCGGTGATTAAAAGGGGGGTAAGAGGTTATCCGGTTTCATCGATCAGGTTGAGGTGCGAGAGCCAGCGCCGCATGATATAATGGATGATCGGCAGCTTGGTCACCATCCCGATGCGGCGGCCGTTGATCGTCATCACGTCAAAGGACTCCTTGCCGTCGACGATCATCGAAAAGACGTTGCGGTAAACCGAGCCGTCGATGTTAAACTCACTGATAATCGCGAGGAACTCGTCGTTTGCCTGCCGGAAGTCCAGTCCCGAAAAGGGGAACCTTTTGGGATCGTCGACAATGATAGAGAGCCGGCTGGTTTTTTTGACCCGACGCAGCTCGGACGCAAATGGCCGGAAAAAACCCGGGTTGCAGGAATAGACGATCAGTTCGTGCTCCACGGTCTTGAGCAGGGCAAAAACCCGGTTTACAATCGCGGTTTCATTGCTGATCATCCATACCGGGTAGGTGGGAGGGGCGTCGACGTGCAGGTTCCGGACCGTGTCGAGCACTTCCTTGAGCATTCCCATATATTCCTGTCCGAGGTTCTGGACAATATCAGCCGGATCGACGGCCCGGTAATACGTGGGCGTTCCGCCCTGGATCTCGATGTATCCCTTGTTTGCGAGATTTTTGAGGACATCGTAGACCCGTCCCTGCGGGATCCCGCCGGCTTCGAGGATCTCCCGTGCGGTCGCTTCGTGGAGGCCCACAAGCGCAAGGAACGCCCGTGCCTCGTACTCGTTTAACCCGATCTTTTTTAAGCGCAGGACCTGTTCTTCCGTAACCAGTCTGGACAGGACAACCACCCGTAGTTGTATCTGCTTTATGGTTGACGTCTGCGACCATTAGCGTTTATGATCAGAATTGACCGGACAACCTGCTGTTACTGCGGGACGTGCGTGGCGGTCTGTCCGCAGGCAGCCCTCGAACTGGTCGATGCCTGTCTTGAGGAACAGGAAGGGTGCTCTGCGTGCGGCACCTGTGCGAAATGCTGCCCGGTCGGGGCGCTGGAGGTCTGCCATGAAGGACAGGTATGATGTGCTCGTGGTTGGCGGGGGACCGGGAGGTGCCGTTGCGGCAGAGACGGCAGCGGCACGCGGACTTTCCGTCTGCCTTGTCGAGAAACGGCCTGCGATCGGCACCCCGGTCCGGTGTGCCGAGGGAATCGGGAGGGAAGCGCTCCGCGAATTTATCGATCCCGATCCGGCCTGGATTGCTGCGGAGATCAAGGAAGCATCCGTAGTCGCTCCCGACGGCACGGAACTGGTCCTCAACGCAAAACTTGCGGGAAACAAGGTCGGCTGCGTGCTGGAGCGCAAGATCTTCGACCGGGAACTGGTAAGAAGGGCGGCAGACGCCGGGGCCGATATCGCGGTCAAGACTACCGCCACCGGGCCCGTTATGGCAGACGGCGCGGTCCGGGGCGCGCACCTCACCGGGGCGGTCCCGCAGGTCGGGGCGGATGTCGTCATTGTTGCGGACGGAGTGGAATCGCGGTTTGCCCGCATGTGCGGTATCGATACCACCGTTCCCGCTTCCGGGATGATGACCTGTGCCCAGTACCTGATGACCGGTATCGGTATCGCACCGGAAAGAACTGTTTTCACGGTCGGAAACGCCATCGCGCCGCAGGGGTATCTCTGGATCTTTCCCAAAGGCGAACGGACGGCAAACGTGGGGATCGGGATCTCCGGCCAAAAAAGCGGACCCGGCCACCGGGCAAAGGACTACCTCGACCGGTATGTCCGTTCGCATTTCCCCGACGGCAGGTCTATCGAGTTTATTGCCGGGGGCGTCCCGGTCTGCCGCCCCCCTCCTTCCACAACGGCAGACGGGCTTATGCTCGTTGGGGATGCGGCGAGAGTCGTGGACCCGTTTACCGGGGGCGGGATCTACAATGCGATGTTTACCGGCCGGCTTGCCGCAGAGGTTGGATCCGACTGCATCGCACACGGCGATCTCTCCGGGAAAGCGCTTGCCGCTTATGACAAAAAATGGAGGGAATCGGAGATGGGCAGGAGTCTTGCGCGCAACTACAAACTCAGGGAATACTTCATCCGGCAGACCGATGACCGGTTCAACCGCCTGATCCACTCCGCGGCGAAAATCGATCTCGATGAGTTCTCCGTCCCCGAACTCATCCGGGAATTCGTGGTCCGGAACCCTGCGCTCCTTGCGGACCTCACGGCGTTCAGAGCAGCACTCAGTTGATCCCGTTTCCCGCCCGGGCGGGAGTCACGGGGTAAAAACCATTACAACAGGCAGGATCTTCATGATTGACCAGATCTTCAGTACCATCGCACGGGCGGTCAACCGCCATCCGAAAATGGTGATCGCCATCCTTGGCACCATCTTTATCGTAGCCCTTATCGGCACAACGATGATCACAATGGAGACCGGGACCGACACCTATCTCGACCGGAACTCAGCGCTCGGGATCACCAACAAGCACTACACCGACTCTTTTGACGCCGACAAGCTCATCCTGATCGTCGAAACGAGCGATCCGCTCAGTCCCGATGTGCTCGCCTACCTCGACCGGCTGGAGAGCGATATCAACAAACAGCAGAATGTCGAGGGTGCTTCGAGCATTGTTGACGTCTTAAAAAGCATGAACGGCGGCGTCCTGCCCCAGTCCAGGGGAGAGATCGACGCACTGGTCGCACAGATCCCCGCAGCGACCCTCAAGGTGGCAAACCCCTCAAACGTCCTGACCCTTGTGCAGGTGCCCATGCGGGAGGCAATCTCCGACAACACCAAAACGGCGACACTCGACAATATCGAAGCGCTGGTAGCCGCATCGGACCCCCCGACCGGTGTAACCGTATCGGTCTCCGGCAACCCCGCATTTGCCGCCCAGATGAAATCGGAGATGGGCTCCCAGATGGGCGTTCTCATCGGCACTGCCCTGATCCTGATGGTCATTGTCATGGGCCTCCTCTTCTCTTACGTGAGTTACCGCTTCATCCCGGTTGTCTTTGTGGCTCTGGGCCTCACCTCCGCGCTCGGCCTCATGGGCCTTTTTGGGATTGAACTCAACCTCGCGGTGCTCGGCGCATTCCCGGTTATGATCGGTCTCGGGATCGATTATGCCATCCAGTTCCACGCCCGGCTTGACGAAGAAGCCCGCAAGGGATCGCTTAAGGATGCCGTATACATGACGATCACCCGGACCGGACCGGCCGTAATGTATGCGATGCTTGCCACTTCCCTAGGCTTTGCCGCGATGTTTGTCTCGTCCGTCCCGATGGTCCGGTCGTTCGGGTTTGTCGCCATGATCGGGATCATGAGCTGTTACGTGGTGTCTCTGGTAGGGATTCCTGCCGTTGCCCTCGTTCTCCGCTACCAGCCAAAACCACAGGCCCCAAAAGTCTGTTATGCCGTCGGTACAGAGGCATGCGCCGCCACAGGGGCGCAGCCGGGCCGAAAACCGAAACAGGGCTGGTCGTACGGGAAGTTCCTGACGGATACCTCGGTAAGGATCGCAAAAAACCCGGTGCCGGTCCTTCTTATTGCCGGCCTGATCGCCGTTATCGGGTTCCAGATCGACCCCTTAATAGCAATCGAGACCAACGAGAACACATTTGTCCCGACCGACATGCCGGCAAAGATCCAGATGGACAAGGTCACAAGGATCATCGGTTCCACAACCACCGCCGATTTCTATATCCAGGGCGGCAGGGTCACGGACCTCGATACGATCCAATGGATAGACAAATTCGAGACCTACGAACTCGCCCACCACGATGAACTGACCTCGGCCACCAGTATCGTCACCTATATCCGCGCCTACAACAACGGGAACCTGCCCGAAACGCAGACACAGCTCGATGCGGCACTCGCAAGGATCCCCGCAAGCGTAAAGAACCAGTATATCAGCGGGTCCATGCGGGGCGTGATCCACTTCGGGATGATCAAGCTCCAGATCCCCCAGGAAGAGGATCTCAAGAAGCAGATGGAACACGATATCGAGTTTCTCCAGCCGCCACCGGGCATCGTCCTTGAGGCAGTCGGGAACTTTGCGGTATTTACCACGCTCATCGGGGACCTGTCGGCCTCGAAAGACGAGATGACCTTTTTGGGATTCGGCCTCATATTTGTCTTTCTGGGCCTCGTCTATCGCCACATCCACGCGGTTTCCCCGCTCATCCCGATTATCCTTGTTATCGGGTGGAACTCGGTGGCGATGTACCTGATGGGTCTTGCCTATACCCCGATGACGGCAACCCTCGGTTCAATGACCATCGGCGTTGCCGCAGAATACACGATCCTGGTGATGGAGCGCTATTCCGAGGAAGAGGAACGGCTGCACGACCATATCGCCGCCATCCAGGAGAGCGTGAAAAGGATCGGGACAGCGATCACGGTCTCGGGCCTTGCAACCTTCTTCGGGTTCTCGGCGCTCTGCCTTGCAAGTTTCCCCATCATCAGCAACTTTGGGATCTCGACCCTGATTGCGGTCGGCTTCTCGCTCTGCGGCGCGATCTTTATCATGCCGGCAGTACTCTCCCTCATCGGCCAGCTGACGGAGTGGCTTGAAACGAGAGGAACCGTACCGTCCGTTGCCCCGGCAGACTGACCGGAAATACCTTCCCCCTTTTCTCCGGTGTATAAGGAACCGGCGGCGATCGCTCCCTGCCCCCTTCCCAAGGTATATGTCCGCTTTTGTCCAACCTTCCTGCAAGCGTACGCGGCACGGGCCGGTGCACGATTGCGTGGAATTCACCATGGAATTATTTCCCGTCCTTTTTGCCATCGGTTCCCTCTTTGCCATCATCGGCGTAGGATTTGTTGCCCGGCGATACAACGTCATCAGCGGAGATTTTGTCCACCTGCTCTCCCGGGTTCTCGTAAACATTGCCCTCCCGGCGATCACTATCAGCAGCATGCAGGTCCCGCATACGGCACAGACCATGGGGATCGTGGATAGCACGCTCCTTGTCGCGGCCTGTTACTACATTGCGGCGTTCTTAATTAGCGTCCTCGTCTGCCGGTTCCTCCCCTCGACTTCGACAGAGCACGGCGTCTTCCAGTTCATGCTGGTATTCCCCAACACCATGTTCATGGGGATCCCGGTCGCCTCTGCCATCCTCGGGCCATCGTCGCTCTTTTACGTGATCCTCTTCAACCTGCCCTTCAACTTCCTCGTCTTTACCATGGGCGTCTGGCTCCTTGCCCGGGGCAGGCCGGGGAAACTCGATCCAAAGGTCCTCCTCTCCCCGGGCCTTGTCGCTTCGTTTGTCGGCCTTGGCCTTTTTTTGGCCGGCTATACCCTGCCGGCTCCCGTTGATACCGGCCTTGCCATCATCGGATCGGTGACGACGCCCCTTGCCATGCTCGTTGTCGGCGCCCTCCTTGCCACCCTGCCGGCAGCCCGGCTTGCCGGGGACTGGAGGATTTATTTCATATCGGCGCTCCGTCTCCTCGTCTTCCCGGTGCTCGCGTTTGTCCTGCTCACGCCGTTTGTTACAGACAAACTCCTGCTCAGCGTCACGGTGCTTTTGATAGCAATGCCGGTGGCAGCAAACTCGGTGCTGCTCTCGGAGGAGTACCGCGTGGACTCGACCCTTGCCTCGCAGGGAGTCTTCATCTCCACGGTGCTCTGCCTTGCGACGATACCGCTCATCGAGGTCCTGCTCTTCTGATATGATCCTTACTTGAAGGGACCGTGTGAGACATCGGATTAAAAGAAAAAATGGTGAATGTGGGGAGAGGATAATCAGGCAGATCTGGGTGTGGAGGCATTCCTCATATGCTACTGCTGCCGGGTTGCGATACCATTTCCTGTCCATCACGTACCGGTATCCGCGCCGTCATCTGTCGGGCAGAGCGTTGCATACAGTGCAGAAACGGCACGCAGGGTCGAGAACCCTTTTTCGGTGATGATGTAGTCGCCCCGCTCGTGGCGCTGGAGGATCATGCCGCTGTCAGCGAGCTTTTTGATATGAAAGAGGAGGTTTCCCCCTTTTAGGCCGGTGAGTCCCGAGAGATCGGAAAACGTGTGGGTCTCCGTGGCAAGGGACTGGAGGATCTGGAGCCTCTGGGTATTTGCCACCGGTTCAAGGATCTCCTTTACTGCCTGCTCCTCGGGGACCGGCCCGGCCGCCCCGTCGGGTTCGGCGGCCTTTGCATAGACCCCGAGCGCCTGCATCAGGCCGATCTGCTTCTCAAAGAGACGCGAGACCTCGGAAAAACAGGTATCGCAGCGTGGCGTAGTGCCTTTCTTCCGCAGCGCTTTCATCTCCTTTTTGCAGGACGCAATCACCTCGTCCGTAACCTCCCCGTTCCGGATGTGCTGCGCAGTGCTTTCCAGGAATTCCATGAAAACCGAGAAACACTTGTCCCGCATCGGGCAGTCCTGCACCATCTCCCCCGGCAGCTCGGCCTTTGCAGCCCCGACCTGGTGGTCGGCAATGAGCCCGGAATAGTTCCTCTTTACCCCTGCAAGCACCGTGTCGATATGCTGCTGGTTTGCCCGTTCGATGAATCTTTTTAAATCGGTCCGGAGACCGGTGATCTCGGTCTTGAGTTCCCGGATCTCGGTAAGCGATCCCAGTACTGCACCCATAAACAATCCCTCCTGCCTGCACAAGGGTCAGTGTTATGACCCTCTTCGCTTTGTATAGTTTAATGACGCTCAAGTATATATTTGTAACACAACCCCAGTGGTATGGTGAAAGAGATGCCAGTATGGAACTGTACCGGTAAAACGGTGACAAAGGCACAGGCGGAGAAATCCCTTGCAACGATCAAGAGCGCCTGTTTTAAGTGCGACACCCACAGCAGCGACTGCCCGATCGGGAAAGCGGCCGGAGCAGTTGCAGCGATGCTCGATGAAAAGAACGCGTCGGTAAAGGACCTGATCCACGACCAGATCGCCGGCGCCCTTGCCGGGGCGAAGTTCCCGATCAAAACCCCAACGGCGCTCCTTGAAGCGTTCCCCAACGGTGCGGACACGACCTGCTGCGTCGGCGATCTCAAAATGACCGCGGGCGAAGCAGGAAAGCTCCTGAAGACTTCCGACTTCCCGTTTAAGAACGCGAACGCGGTCGCCGATACGATCGTGGATCGTGCAGGGCTCTAAAACACACATTCCTTTTTTTTCTTATTTTGCAGGGTGTTCCTTACCCCGCCCTTTCCTGCCGTACGGGCAGATATAGAGGCACATCCCGCAGACCGCCGGGCCGCCCTTCTGTTCCATATCCTTAAAGTAACGTTCGCACGCCGCTGCATCGAACCGGGCCTCGCGGGGTTCGTCCTCCTTAAACGGTCTCCCGGTGAACGCATGGACCGGGCAGGCATCAGCGCACTGGGTACAGGAACCGCACCGCTCCTTCATGGGGGTCCCGGTCGGTTCGAGCGGGGCATCGGTGAGCACGGTCACCCACCGGACCCGGGGGCCGTGTTGCGGGGTCACAAGGAGGCAGCTCTTGCCGATCCAGCCCAGGCCCGCAAGGTGCGGAGGGAGCTTGTTTGAGATGATACCCGCGATCTTCTCATCGCTTGCCCGTTTCGAGGCCGGGGCGGGAAGCGCCCGGTACCCCTTCCTTTGGATCCGGTTTGCGACTTCAACGGCGATCTGGTCGAGCATGGTGTTGATGACATCGTAGCTGTTGTGTTTGTAGAGCATCGCCGCCGCGTACTCGGCCCGGTTGGGGATGAGGTCGACAAGCGAGTCCTGTAGGGCAATCCCGATGGCAATCGCACGGGGATACCGGGCTACCAGTTCGCCGCCCTGCCCCCGGATAAACTCCTCCGCGGAGGAGAGGTCTGCCATCCCGAAATAGTCCGCCCCGCGCCCGATGGCACAGGATTTGAGATCTTTTTTGAGATCCATGCCGGCCCTCTGATAGGTGATCTGTACCGTCCCGTTATGTGAGCCTGCCGATCCGTAGTGAAACCATGCGAAACAGGGGAACGGTATATCAGATCCTGTCGCCTATCGATCTTTTGAGGAACCCACGATGGCAAACACCATGGAACTTTTCGCACAGGAAGCACCCGAGGTAGCGGCGGCATTCAACAACCTGATCATGGCAGTCGTAAAACGGCCGGCGCTCGATGCAAAGACCAAGCAGCTAATTTACATTGCAATGAAGGCGGCGATGGGGGACGATTCGGCGGTAAAAGCCCACATCCCGATGGCAAAGGCTGCCGGGGCGACCCGCGAGGAAGTGATCGATGCGATCCTCATGACCGTCACGGTCTCGGGGATCCGGGGCGTTGCCCACTGCCTGCCGGAAGCGGTAGCGCAGTTCGAGAAGTAACCTTTTTTGTGCTTTGTAGAACTCATTGCAAGTTATTTGACGCTCCAGAGGCTCCGCCCCGCACACTCGTGGCGCCCCGGTTGCGATGATGTTGTACTACCTGTATTCTTGGGCAGCTCTCGGAACAGGTAATACCCACACTATCGCATACGCCCCCGCCCCCCGCGGGGGCAGGGCTGGCGTAAAGGAGGGGGCACATCTTAAATTTGAGGATTTCGAGAGGGACCCTTTTTGTTTTTAACAGGTGTCGGCATTCAGAAGACTCCCGCGAAACCGGCACCCGAAAAGATCCGGGAAGGGGGGGGTCGCGCCAAAAACGATGTGACCCCCCCTTTGCTGTACTGCCATTTCTGAAACTCAAAACAGGGATTTTTTACGTCATAAAATAATGTGAGGAACACCCCCAAAATTCCGGAACCGGGTGGGGGGGTCACACCTGTTTTTGTATGGGTTATCCACTGGAAATTTTCACGAGCCGGGCGGGCCGGACAAAAGCAGGGTTCAATGCATTATATTGTCGTAAAAATGCAACTGTGACCAGAGACTGAGAACAGCGAAACTGCGGATAGGGATACGAAAAACTGGCCCGAATCGGTATCCAAAAAATAGGGGGGGTCATGCTGTTTTTGGTGTGACCCCCCTCAGTTTTGATCCATCAACCTCATCGTTCTCCTAGGAGAAATGCAGGTTTATCCATGAGTCCGCACGTGAAAAAAAGAGGAATTCAGATCAGTTTTGCCCCGGCAGTAGGTCCGGGTTTGCACTCGAAGACCTCGGTGATCTTGACGATCAGAAGCGACCGGGCGGGAAGCGCCGGGTTCTTCTTGTTGAGCTTCGCCTTCATCTCGTCGAAATCCTTACCGCTCGTCTTTACCGTGACATGGCCCTTGACCTGGAAGCAGCCCTTGATCTCGGGGCCCCAGACATAGAGGGCGATTTTGGGGTTGGATGAGAGGTTTTCGAGCGTCTTTTTCATGAAGTTGTCCGTGATCCAGATCGTGTCGTCGCTAACGAGCTCGACGACCCCAATGGGTATGACGTTGGGAGTTCCGTCTTTAGAGGCAGTCGCTACCGGGAAGACCTTCATTTTAGAGAAAGCTTCCTTCATCTCTGCGGTGAGTTTGACCATATGGTTTGCACCGTTGAGATGCTCTCTTGTCCGGCCCGTATATACCTTGGTGTCAGAAAAGTGTACCGATACAGCCGGGTAACCTTTACCATTATCGGATTCTCCGTAAATGCCCCTTTTTCGAAACGGTTTTACTGTCCCGGGGCATAATCTCGTGATCACGTGAAATTATGAGCCGGAAACTTACCACCTACGAAGATGCCGTTGCCTTCCACGGCCACACCTGCCCCGGCCTTGCCCTCGGCTACCGGGTGGCAGAACATGCATTAAAGACCCTCCACGCGGAGCGCTCCGAGGACGAAGACCTCGTGGCGATTGTCGAGAACGATGCCTGCGGCGTCGATGCCGTCCAGGCAATTGCAGGGTGTTCTGTGGGAAAGGGCAACCTGATCTTAAAGGATCTCGGCAAGCACGCGTACACCTTCATCAACCGGAAGACCGGCTCTGCGATCCGGCTCGTCCAGCGCCCGGAACCCCTCACCGAGCGGCTCGACCCGGCCGCTGCTGCCCTTCGCACGAAAGTCATGAGCGGGAAGGCGACACCTGAAGAGGAGAAGGAGTTCGGGGAACGGCAGGCTGCAATCATCCAGAAGATCCTCACGATCCCGTTCTCCGAGCTCTTCATCGAAAAAGAGGCAAGGTCGGATATCCCGGAGCGGGCACGTATCTTCGGCTCGGTGCAGTGCGCCTCCTGCGGCGAGATCGTGGCCGAACACCGGGCCCGGGTGAAAAACGGCAAGATCGTCTGCATCCCCTGCGCCGGCGAATACAGCCGGGGCTGGTAACGCTCATTTTTTTTTTAAAAGGCTGCCCGAAACGTTTCGGGCACATTTATGGAGTGCCCTGCGCCAGTATTTACCAAAGAGGAGATCGGACAAATGGGCGCATTTGACGGCATACAGGGAATGGTCGCGGCATACCTCATCTCCCCCAAGGGGCAGGAGACGATGCGAAATTTCCTCTCATCACCCCAGGGAAAAGACGCAATCGATGTATACCTCTCGACACCCGCAGGCCAGGACATGGCCCGGCTCCTTCTTTTGCGGGCGCTCGACAACCTCGACATCGCTGAAACAGTAAAAGACCAGATCAGGGTTGCCCTTGCCGAAAAGGGCACCTGCGGCCCGTAATACTGTCACCGGAGAATGTCTTTCCGGCCATGGTATTACCTATCCCCTTTTACCCCGGGCAGTCCCAGTACCCTGCAATAATCCTTCGATAACAGGAAGGATCTTTTCCATGACACCGGACACCGCTTCCACCCCAATCCGGACCGTATACCGGCCCGGCGAGATTGCCGCCCTCTGCGATACAGCGATTGCCACCGCAACCGCGGCACTTGACCGGATCGCCGCTCTCAAAAAAGAAGCGCGGAACACCGACAGCACCCTGCTCGCGTTCGAGGCCGCGATAGCGGACTACAGCGATGCGATCCTGCCCGTCACTCTCATGGGCTATGTCTACCCCGACAAGGTGGTAGCTGCGGAAGGGTCGGCAGCCGAAGAGAAAGCAGGGAAGTTCTCGGTTGACATTTACACCCGCCGCGACCTCTACGATGCGATAAAGACCGCCGTCCCCCGGACAAAAGAGGAGGAGCGACTCCTCTCCGAGACCCTGCGGCAGTTCAAAAAGAACGGTCTTGCCCTGCCTGACGACGGCCTTGCCCGGGTCCGGGCCTACAAACAGGAGATCACCGAACTCGAAGTCCGGTTCACGGCTAACCTCAACAACGATACTTCCGCCATTGATTTTTCAAAAGAAGAGCTGGACGGTGTCCCGGAGGATGTGCTTGCCACGTTCTCACAGGGAGATAACGGGAAATTCCACGTCACCACAAAGTATCCCGATTACATCCCGGTGATGCAGAACGCGAAAAACGAAGAGACCCGTAAAAGGCTGTACACCGCGTTTGTGAACCGGCAGGCAGCGGCCAACACGGAACTTCTCGAAAAGGCGATCCTGGTCCGGCAGGCCTGTGCAAAGGAACTCGGCTACGCGAGCTGGGCGGATTTCCGCCTTGACGGTCGGATGGCAAAGACGACTGCCGAGGTACTTTCGTTCCTCGACGAACTTAAGACACCGGTTAAGGGAAAAGAGCAGTCGGACCTTACCAAACTGCTGGCCCTGAAAAAAGAACTTGTCCCGGGCGCAGACCGGATCGAACCATGGGACCTTGCCTACCTCACCGAGCAGCTGCGCAAACGGCAGTTCGCACTCGACAATGAGGCGATACGGAAGTATTTTCCGTTCGATACCGTCCTCTCCGGCATGCTCGGCATCTTCGGCCCGCTCTTTGGGATCCGGTTTTGTGTTGTCCCGGACGCCCCGGTCTGGGCGCCGGGTGTCCGGCTCGTCCGGATCCTCGATGCGGCCGACAACCGGACCCTTGCGTACATCTACCTCGACATGTTCCCCCGGGACGGCAAGTACGGCCATATGATGATGGTGCCCCTGATTGCGGGCCGCCGCACAGGAGACGGGTACTCGGTCCCGGTTACCGCGATTGTGGGGAACTTCCGCGCCCCGTCAGGTGATATCCCCTCACTCCTCACCCACGACGATGTCGAAGGGCTCTTCCACGAGTTCGGCCACGCGCTCCACGGCTGTCTTACAAAAGTCCCCTATGCGAGCCTTGCCGGGTCGAGCGTGGAGTGGGACTTTGTCGAGACCCCATCGCAGGCTCTCGAAAACTGGGCATGGGAGCCTGCCGTGCTCGACGCGGTCTCGGGCCATTACGCCCGGCCAGAGGAGAAGCTCCCCGGGGAGATCCGGGACCGGATCATCGCCGCCCGCGACCTCGGGGCGGGTCTCTTCTATACCCGGATGCTCGTGATCTCCACCGAGGACATGGCGTTTCATACCACATGCGGCCCGGTCGATGTGACCGCGACCGGCGACCGGGTCTACCGCGAGCTCATGGGGATCGAACCGCTCAGTGGCGGACACGAGCCCTCGACTATCGGCCATTTCATGGGAGGATACGATGCCGGGTATTACAGTTACCTCTGGGCCGAAGTGTATGCCCTCGACGTCTTTGCCCGGTTCAAAAAGGATGGCCTGTTCAACCCGGCAACCGGCGCGGCCTACCGGCACGCCATTCTCGAACAGGGAAACATGCAGGACGGGATTGCCCTCCTCCGGCAGTTCCTCGGGAGAGCACCTGCCATGGACGCCTTCTACGAGCGGCTCCACATCCGCCCGCCGCAGCAGAACGGCAGGTAAGGGAGCCTTCCCCAAGCGTTCCTCTTATCTCCCCTCCCGCCCCAATTACCGGGTGTGACACACGAGCCGCCGGTAAAGAAGATCCTGTACTGGTGCGACCGGTGCAATGTCCCGCTGATCGGCAGGACCTGCGCCTGCGGAGCGGAGGGGCGGGCAATCGAACTCCTCCAGCCCTATGATGTGCGCCCGGCGCTTGCCGCGGACATGGCGCTTATCATACGGCTCGTGCGGGAGCGCTTCGGGAACGTGCCGGTCCCCGCAGTCATTCTCCTCAACAAGACCGGCGGCGTTGACCGGGCGGATCTCGTCATCGCCCACGGGTACCGGTTCGGCTGGCTCTCCTTTGACCCGGTGGCACGGGAGTTCTCGTTCGACATCGCACCCGAGGCGCTCCCCTTCCTCTTAAAGCACGTGACAAAAGGGATCGTCGACCTCGAAACGGAGATCGAGACTCCTGCAGGACCGGGCCGGATGGGGGGTAAGAAGTTCAGGCTTAAAACTCCTGTCTCCGACGGTACCGCGATCGTGAAACTTAAAAACCGGTACGGGACCGGGGCGGTAAAGGGCGGGCAGGTACGGGTCCGGGAGCTCGCCCCCATCGAATTGAAGACAGCAAAGAACCCGGGCTGGGCAGAGGTAATTGCGCAGAACCGGTATCACCTCAAAAACCTGGAGCACAGCGCCGTCCGGATGATCAAATCCCATGCCCGCGACCGCCCGGTCTGCAATGTCTCGTTCTCAGGAGGAAAAGACAGCACCGCGGTACTTACCCTGGCACGGAAAGCCGGGGTGACAGGAGCGTTTTTCCTCGACACGGGCATCGAGTTCCCCGAGACCATCGAATTTGTCCGCTCGCAGGGCGTCCCGATCATTGAAAAAGCCGGGGACTTTTTTAGTGCCGTTGAAAAGGCGGGGCCCCCGGGAAAGGACAACCGCTGGTGCTGTAAACTCCTGAAGCTCCGTCCGCTCAAGCTCCACCTCGCGGAGATCGGCCCCTGCGTGACCGTCCAGGGCAACCGCTGGTACGAATCGTGGAACCGGGCGGCGCTCGAAGAGACGAGCCAGAACCCGGCAAACCCCCTCCAGCTCAACATCTCGCCGATCCGGAACTGGCGGGCGCTCGAAGTCTTCCTCTACCTCTGGTGGCAGAAGGCGGAGATCAACCCGCTCTACGACAAGGGGATCGAACGGATCGGGTGTTATGTCTGCCCGTCCATGCTCGAAAGCGAGTACGAGGTGTTGCGGGCCGTGCACCCGGACTATGCAGCGCGGTGGGACACGTTTCTTGCCGCGTGGGCAAAAAAGAGGGGACTTCCCGATGAGTTCCACCGCTGGGGCCTCTGGCGCTGGAAGGCGCTTCCCCCCAAGATGCGGGAGCTCTGCCGGGACCGCGGCATCCCGGTCCGGGACGATTATACACTCCAGGCAGAACCACCGGTGGGGCATGAGGAGACGGTTGAAATAGCAGCAGAAAGAACCATGGAACCGGATATGGCAGGAGCAGCGGCAGGGGAGTACGATGTCGAGGCAGTAAGGAGGGATTTCCCGATCCTCTCCGATATCATCTACCTCGACAATGCAGCCACCGGCTTCTCTCCCGAGCCCGTCATCGCTGCGCAGGTCGAGTTCGAGCACAACTACCGGGCAAACGTGGGCCGGGGAGTACACCGGCTCACGAGCATCGCAAGCCAGCGCTACTGGCACGCCCACGAGAAGGTGGCGGATTTCATCGGCGGGAAGAACGGAACCACCGTTTTTACCAAAAACACCACCGAATCCGTCAACATGGTTGCGCAGGGCCTTGCATGGAAACCCGGCGACCGGGTGGTGACCACGATCCTCGAACACCACTCAAACCTCCTCCCGTGGCGGCGCCTCGCCAGGCAGGGTGTTGCCACCGATATTGTCGGGATCACGTCGGAGTATCTGCTCGATCTCGATGCGCTCCGGCAGGCAATCACCGAAAAGACCCGGCTCGTTGCCGTTACGCAGGCATCGAACGTTCTCGGAACCGTGACCCCGGTTGAAGAGATCGCGAAAATCTGTCACGAGAAGGGCGCACTCCTCCTCGTTGACGGGGCACAGGCTGTTCCGCACCTGCCCGTAAATGTGGAAAAACTCGGCTGCGATTTCTACTGCTTCTCGGGGCACAAGATGGCGGGCCCGACCGGGACCGGGGTGCTCTGGATGAAGGAGCCCTGCATCGAACCGCTCGTGCTCGGTGGGGGGATGGTCGAATCTGTGACCGCGGACGGATACACACCTGCACAAGGCTACCAGCAGTTCGAGGCGGGGACGCCCAATATCGCTGGCGGGATTGGCCTTGGCGCGGCGGTGGACTACCTCTCGGCAATCGGAATGGAAAAGATCCACCGGTACGAGACCGGTCTCGTGACCCGGCTTCTCGACAGCCTTGCAAAGAATAGCCGGGTGCATGTCTATGCCCCGAAGGATCCGGCACAAAGGATCGGGGTCGTCTCCTTCACGGTCGAGGGCTTCCACCCCCATGAGGTTGCCCAGCAGCTCGACGAGGCAGCCGACATCATGGTAAGATCCGGCCACCACTGCTGTCAGCCGCTCATGGATCATCTAGGTCTTTCCAGTGGGACCGTGCGGGCAAGCCTTGCGTTCTATTCCACCCGGCAGGAGTGCGACATGCTGGTCGCAACGCTGGAAGAACTGACACGATAAAGCGAGTTACTTCACTCCTTCCTTTTTGAGGTTTTTTGTAGATCTCTTCTATCAACGCTTCTGGGGGCTGCCGCCCCCGCACGCTTGAGGCATCCCCATATAGCGATAGTGTTGTATTACCTATAATGTGAAACACCCCTCGGGGTCGTATCTCAGTACAGGTAATACCCACGGAATCGTTTGCGCCCCCGCCCCCTCGGGGGCAGGGATGGCGCAAGGGGGGCATCACTCATAGGGATATCATTACGGGTTATGGGAAATTTTTGTGATATCGTGACCGTAAAACCCGTGAAAAAACATCAAGATTTTCCCTTTAGTTAACCACCCAGCCACGGTTTATTACGCCTCCCGCCCAATTAACCGGTACATCCGGTGAATACCATGGACAACCAGATCTTTTCCGATGTCTTTTCACGGGCAAGGGAGCAGCACCCCCTCGTCCACCATATCACCAACTACGTGACCGTCAACGACTGCGCCAACATCACGATCTGCGCCGGGGGAGCGCCGGTCATGGCGGACGCCATCGAAGAAGCCGGGGAAATGGCGGGCTTTGCCGGGGCGCTCGTCCTCAACATCGGGACGCTGAACGCCCGGATCATCGAGAGTATGCTTGCGGCAGGAAAGGCGGCAAACGAGCGGGAGATCCCGGTCGTGCTCGATCCTGTCGGTGCAGGGGCAACGAAGCTCCGGACCGGGAGCACCCGGCGCCTGTTCGATAACCTCGATATTGCGATTGTCAAGGGCAACGCCGGCGAGATTGGGGTGCTTGCCGGTGCCGATGCAAAGGTGCGGGGCGTGGACTCGGCAGGGGTCACCGGCGACCTTGTCGGCATTGTCCGGGACTACGCTGAATCATCAGGGATTACAGTTGTTGCAAGCGGGGCGACCGATATTGTCAGTGACGGGAAACGTGTCCTCTTCGTAAAGAACGGCCACCCGATGATGGGCGCGATCTCAGGGACCGGCTGCATGGCCTCCTCGGTCACCGGTATCTGCGCAGCGGTCTGCCCGGACCGGGTCACTGCCGCGGCAACGGCCCTTGCGGCTTTCGGGCTTGCCGGGGAGCGGGCCGCGAACCGGTCCTCGGGCCCCGGGTCGTTCAAGGTCGCACTCTTTGACGAGATGGCGGCACTCGGCCCTGCCGATCTCAGAACCGGGGCGAAAATCACCTCCGTATAAGCGATATGGCACTCGACCTGTACGTGATCACCGATGAGAAGATCGGGAGAGGGCGCTCCCACGCGGAGCTTGCCCGGCTCTCCTGCGCAGGAGGAGCGGATGCGATCCAGCTCCGGGACAAGTTCCGGTCACCGGGGGAGCTCTGCGGCATCGGCAGGAAGATCCGGGCGATCACCCGGGACGAGGGGGCGCTCTTTATCGTAAACGACAATCTGGATGTGGCGCTTGCCTGCGGTGCGGACGGGGTCCACCTCGGGCAGGGCGACATGGCAGCGGGAAGGGCCCGGAAGATCGCGCCCCGCCCGTTTGTCATCGGGATCTCGGCAGGAACCGTTACGGAGGCGATCGCTGCCGAAGATGCCGGGGCGGACTACGTTGCCTTAAGCCCGGTCTTTGCCACCGCTTCAAAAGACGATGCTGGCCCCGGCCAGGGCCTTTTAGTCCTGCGGGAAATGATTGACGCTGTTTCCATCCCGGTGATCGCAATCGGCGGGATCACAAAAGAGAACGCCGGGGACGTAATCGCCGGAGGTGCGGATGGCGTAGCGGTGATTTCGGCTGTTGTCGCCCAGCCGGACGTTACTGCCGCAGCACGCGACCTCAAAGAGCGGATCGCTGTAGCAAAAGGGAGACGCCAGCGATGACAGACAACACCTTCGTCCTCCACGAGCACTTCTCACAGCACCACCACTTCGACTTCCGGCTGGAGCGGGACGGAGTGCTTGCGAGCTGGGCGGTTCCCAAGGGACTGCCGGAGAAACCCGGTGAACGCCGGCTCGCAATACAGGTAGAGGATCACCCGCTCTCCTACGGGAGTTTTGAAGGAACGATCCCCAAGGGAGAGTACGGGGCGGGCGAGGTAAAGATCGCTGATGCCGGCACCTACGAGACGCTCGAATGGACGGATGAGCGGATCGAGGTGGTGCTCCACGGGAAGACGCACACCGGGAAATACGTCCTTCTCCGGTTTACCAAAGCCGGCGAGAAGAACTGGCTCGTCCTCAAAGGAAAAGACGCCTGAACCATTTTAACCCCTTATGCCGATGATGAATGCATGAGGCTTTCCGTAACCGTCCCCGTGCTCGTCATTGCCGTACTTTTCATCTTCGGTGCGGGCTGTACTACTTCTGCGCCTGCTACGCCTTCGACTCCTGCAACGACAACACCCCTGCTATCCATCAGCATCCAGCAGGATATCACGCGATATACGGTCCTGATGTCGTCAGCACCGGGCATCGGGCTTTCACCCGACATCACCGGCCAGCCCCAGCCGGCAAACCTTACCTGTGAATGGACGACAAACTACGGCCATTTCCTCGGATGGGATGCCCCGGATTACACAGTAAACGAACTTGGCACGACCGTTACCGGCAACAGGTCAAAAGTGTACTGGACCTATATCGGCGAAAACGTTAGCTTCCCGCGCCCGCAGGTCCACATATCGCTTGCGGTCACCGATCCGTCAACCGGTGCCATTCTCGGGCATGCTGAGAAGATCATCGACTGGGATACCGGAAACGATACTGCCGTGATCGGGTAAGAACCCTGCGGATCACTGCTTCCCGGTAAACCGGTACGCCCCCTTCGGAACGACCATCTCGAACCGGGCACCTTTTCCGGCCTCCCCGGTCTCGCTGATGGTAATACCGGTTATGGCAAGGATCTCCCGGGACAAAAAAAGTCCAAGCCCGGTATTTTTCCCAAAACCCTTCTGGAAAAGCCGTGCCTTGTCCTCCACGCGGATCCCTGCCCCGTCGTCTTCGCAGACAAGGTCAAGCCCGTTTTCTGTCTCCCGTGAGGAAAACCGGATTTCCGTCATCTTCGGGCCACCGTACCGGAGGGCATTGTCGATCAGGTTGAAAAAGACCTTCTCCACCAGCCGGTCGGCAAAGATGTCGAGGTCCGGGCGGTCGACGGTCACCCGGATCTCCCCCACCGGCAGGCTCTTTACCGCCAGGCTGACACTCTCACCGACATTCTGCCAGACCGGCGCCGTTGTCCCGAGGTCCTCGTAGATCCTGGTAAAATCGATCTGGCGTTCGATTGTCCCGGCAATCTTTGTCGCTTTTGCGAGGTACTCCGAGACGGCAGCCGCGTTACCGGGGTCTGCGCTGGAAAGATCGAGATACCCGGAGAGCGGCACCAGCTGGTTCTTGATATCGTGCCGGGTGATCGAAGAGAGGATCGCCAGTTTGGTGTTTGCCCGGGCAAGGGCATCCTCCACGGCCTTGCGCTCGGTGATATCGGTTGCAACGGACATAAACACCGACTCCCCGCAGTGCTGGATGAGAACCGTTTTTACGAGGCAATGCCGGATACTGCCGTCCCTGATCCGTATATCGGCTTCCGCAGGATCCGGTAAGACCTTTCTTTCCTCAAGGGCACGGATCCGTTCCCGGGACGCAGCAACACTTTCCGGAGTAAATAAGGAGAAGACCTCCCGTCCTTCGAGGTCTTTTGTGACAACGCCCATGCGCCGGGCTGCTGCCGGGTTGGCATAGCGTATCCTTTTGCCGTCGTGGATGATTACATAATCTGGCAGGTTGTCCGCAAGGTTGCGGTACCGCTCCTCGCTCGAACGCAGTTCCGTCTGGGAGCGGGCCATGTTGAGCATGATAAACAGGCTGGTGGAAAGGATGTACGCAACGATGGTGCCGGTAATGAAAAGCAGGTTCGAGAGATCCGAACTCGTGAGCGTAAGATCGCGAGGGATCGTAAGCCAGGAACTGCTCCTGATAACCATAAGCAATGCAACTGCGGAAAGTGACCCGGCAAAAAAGAGCCTGAGCAGCCGGGTCTCCGGTTCCCGGGCTTCCAGGGCAAAAAATGCGGAAACCAGCAGGCACGGTGCGATAAGGGCGGTCAGGATTATGCTGCGGACGGTGATGAGATCGGCCACGTAGGTAAAATAGAGATACAGGCCGGCGATGAGGATGAGCACGCTGTAGACTTCGCGCGGGAGCGTTTTTGACCGGAAATACCGGCGTGTACTGTCTACCCACATTATGACCGAGAACGCAATAAGAAGGTTTGCAACAACGACAGAGAGAATATCCGGCACGTAATCCCGGAGCAGGAGAAGGAGATACCCCGGCGTGATGACCATAAGGCTTGCCATCCAGATCTGGAAACCATCGTAGGTTTTCTGGGTTTTCCAGTAGATGAGGAGGATCAGCGCAAGGAAGAAGTTTGAGACAAAAATAATGAGATACAGCGTCCTGCTATCCGGTATCCACATGGTTTTAATCTCCGTTCATATGCGACGGGCCCAAGGCATCTTCGACACTAGGGACAGTCTATCCAAGAATATTAAACCATTGTGCTTTTTAGCGGGATTGACCGGGAATGGTTGAGGGACCGGGCCGGAACCCTCCCTGCATACGGATTCGGTCGCTGTACGGGAGAGGGAATACCGGGATCGGGCGACCACCCACTTGCCCCGGCACATACCTATTTAGGCCGGGTGGGGCGATTCACTGCTATACCCTACAGGGGTGAGCAGGAATGTCAGACAAAATTGACGGGAGACTTGAACTCTTAACCAGCAAAAACAGTGCACTCGTGCTCGTGGATTACCAGCCCACGATGTTCTCGGGTGTTGCATCGGGAGACAAGACGGTCATCAGGAATGCCGCGTACTGTGCGGCAAAGGCAGCAAAGATCCTCGATGTCCCTGTCGTACTTTCGGCGATTAACCCGGCGGGCAACGGGAAGTTCCTTGCCGAGATCGCGGATCTCTTCCCGGGGCAGGAGGTGTATGCCCGTGCCGTGCCCGGTTTCGATGCATTCGAGGACGAAAAAACGTGGAATGCAGCGAAAAAAACCGGCAAAAAGAAGCTCGTGGTATCCGGCCTCTGGACGAGCATGTGCTTTGCCTATACGGCCCTGCACGGGATCCGGGAAGGGTACGAAGTGTACGGCCTGATGGATGCCGGTGGCGATTCAACACCCGACGCCCACAAGTACGGAATAGAGAGGATGATCCAGGCGGGAGTGGTCCCGATCACCGTTGAATCGCTGGTCTCGGAATGGATGCACGACTGGGCGAACCCGAAAGCCGGGGAACTGGTAAAAGAGGTGTACTCGCGGTACGGCTACATGATCGGCCTTGGAAGAACCTGAAAACCAGGGATCCCTGATGGCAGAACCTGAAAAAGTACCTGACGGTATGAAGATCACCGTCACAAAGAACGGCCCCTATATCGTGACCGGCGGCGTGCCGCTTATCGTGATGGAGATCTGCAATGATGACGAAGGCTATTGCCGGACATGGCGGGAAGTGAGACGATATCCCCTGCAGGAGACCTATGCCCTCTGCCGGTGCGGGCACTCGGAGAACAAACCGTTCTGTACCGGGATGCATGCGAAGATCGGCTTTGACGGAACCGAGACCGCAGGGAACGAGCCGTATCTTCGGCATCCAAGGATCATCCGGGGCCCGGAACTGGAACTGCTCGACTACGAAAACATCTGCGTCCATGCCCGGTTCTGTATGCGGGCCGGAGGAATCTGGGGGCTCACCGAACAGTCGGATAACCCGGAGGCCCGGGAGATCGCCATCGAGGAGGCCTGCAACTGCCCGTCGGGCCGGCTGGTCATGAAAGACCGGGAGAGTGGGAAAACCATCGAGCCGGATCTGGAGCCATCCATCGTGATCATTGAATACCCGCCCCGGGGCGAACACGGGCCGCTCTGGGTTCGGGGCGGGATCCCGGTAGTATCTGCGGACGGGAAACCGTACACGGTCAGGAACCGGCTCACCCTCTGCCGGTGCGGAAGATCGGAGAACAAGCCGTTCTGCGACGGGAGCCATGTGCAACACTAGAAAGCAGAGACCGGGGATCGGCGGCCCTCTCCCGCATGCCGCCAGTACCCGGCGTATCCCTTTTGATTTGGACAAGGAAAGTTTCCGGTCATACGGGTATTCGGGGAAACGGGCACAGGGAAATGATTGTCTTTGTCTGCCCGGGCAGGACACAGGGAATGAGCAGTCCGCAGGTTACGAAAATACACGGCAGGCTCTGGCCCTATTTCCTGATGCAGACCGGCCGGATCCCGGCTGCCACCTCTTTCAGGGCCGCCTCGCCCAGCTGTTCTGCATCCTTGAGCGCTTCGAGCAGCCACCAGGATCCGAGTATCTCGTCGTATGTTCTCTCTTCCATAAACGAGGCCGCTTTCCTTAAGGTATCGATTGCAGACCCGTTGCACCGTTTTATCAGCCCGGTCACGGCCTGTTCGTACGCAGGGATATCGTACCGGCCGGGGAAGAATTTTTTCAGGATCTTTGTCTCGAAAAGGGCGTGGTCGAGCTGTTTGCCCAGCCCGTCCGCTTCGAATATGAGGTTGTGGAACGACTGGGAAACAATGACTTCGAGGAGGTTGAGCCGGGGATCGAGGTACTCGTAATCCGGGTAGGCGATATTTCCCCTGATCCGTCCTTCATCGATCAGGCGCTTTTCGATGGAAGTCCCCACATAGGGAAACATCTTGGTAAAACGGATGACCGGGCGTCCGTTCCTGCCAAGGTATTCCAGCATCGCAATGTTTTCTGTCACGGTCCTGAACGTACTATAGGGATCAAAAAGCATGAACCCGTATTCGTAATCGATGCCGAGCTCGTCCAGGGTCTCGACAGCCCGGTAGATATCTTTCACGTTATAGTGCTTGTTTGCCGTTTTCAGGCCCTGCTCGCTTCCCGATTCGATCCCGAGATATACGGTCTGGAGCCCGACCTCTTTCATGGATTCGAACAGGTCCCGGTCGATCTCATCGATACGGGAAGAGATCCGCCACAGGATGTCATCCATGAACGATCTCTTTGAGAGTTCCCCGACAAACGCTTCGATCCACGCCCTCTGGTCCCGGGTCTTTGTCCCCAGATCGTCATCCTTGAAATTGAAGATCCGGATACCTTGGGAATAGAGCTGCTCCATCTCATCGGCCACGTTTGCCGGGGACCGGGTCCGCCGCTTGGGACCGGGAGCGTCGTGGTAGAAGCGGTGAATGCTGCAAAAACTACAGTTGAAAAAACACCCTCGGCTTGCGAGGAGGGAACTGACGCCAAGGCCGTGAATGGACTCGAAGGTTTCATTTCGGACCGGGAACGGCAGGGTGTCGAGATCCTTTATCAAGGGGCGGGGATCGGAGGCGTGGATCGTTTTGCCCTGCCGGAATACCAGGCCCGGTATCCTGTCCCACCGATCCGGGCGATCTAGGTTTTCGAACAGTTCCCCCATCGTTTCCTCACCCTCGTGGCGGATCACGGAATCGAGCTCGGGGATCCTGATGAGGACTCCTTCGTACTCAATGGTCGGGAAATGACCTCCTACCGTGAAATGTGCGGTAATGCCGTTTGCCCTGAGGTAGGCCATCAGGCTGGCGAAAGAAAAAAACATTCTCTGGAAGATCAGGGAAAAACCGACAATTTTCGGGTCTTCGTTTTTAATAAACGCCAGGATCTCTTCTTTTTTCATTCTCTGGCAGGGAAGAATCGTGACCGAAATGCCTTTGCCTGCGAGAAACGCGGCAATCGATCGGATGCCCAGGTTTTCTTCATCCTCATACCCGACAAGGACAATATCGGCGCCCATTACTGCCACATCCCGCTGTCCATGGGATCACAGCCCCGGGAAAATAAGAAAATTTTCATTGGCCTGCAAAAGAAGCCGTGGTTACTTGCGTTTTCCGACCATCGTTTTCAGCTGGGTAAGCTGGCTCTTCTGGGCGGAGAGGTCTTCCATCTGCAGTTTCAATACGCTCATCTGACGGTCGAGCGTAGCGATCTGGCTGTCGAGCTGTTGTGCTGCGATCACCCGGAGATCCTCTTCCTTGAGGAACTTGAGAAAATCCGGGGCCGGGTCGGCATGCCACCACCAGGGGATATACCGTGACATCTTGTTCACATCCATGTTGTTATCCGATCCAGTCGGATAGTTTTCTATATACTTATTGATTATATATAACTAATTAAAATTCAAACAAAACTGATAAAATCCGGATCCTGCATGCCGTTATCCGGATAGGGGCATATGCCCTGCGGTCCATCCGCGGGGAAAATCTCCGGCTTCTCCCGATAGCTGCCAGAGAACATAAAGGCGGGAAGAGTCTTTTTTTAATATTTTAAGAAAGGAAAATAAAAACCGGGAGTGTTACCTTTTCTCTGTAAGCCGCCGGAGGGACTTGAACCCTCGACCTGCTGATTACGAATCAGCCGCTATACCGCTAAGCCACGGCGGCGCACTGCCTCACAATATCGACCTGTACGCTAATAAAATCTGTGTTTGGTGGGGGGTTTATGAATACCCGCGAAGCGTAGTCACGCTCTCGGCGGGATGCGCTTCCTTTGCCGGCGAGATGGTACCGAACTTGCCTTCGTAGTCGGCAACGGTCTTCTGGAGGACGGCAAGCAGGTTCTTTGCGTGCGCAGGGGTGATCGAGACAATCGCCTTTGCCCGGGCCTGGTTGACCTGCGGGAGCTGGTGGAGGAAGACGAACGTGAACTCGTCGTCCTTGTACGCGATCTGGATCATGTTGCTGTACACGGGATCGAGCGTGGGGGGGATGTTGACAGAGATTTCCTGTCCGGTCATACCGGATCTGTTACACGCTGCTGGTATGAATAGTTGGTTAAGGACACTCCAGCACATCCCGTTTTCAATCCCATAACCTATATGTGCCCTGCCACCCCCGGTTCAAGGGAGGTATTTTTCTGCCGGACAGGGGAGAGCATGTCACGATCTCGGAGTTGGTGCGGGTGCATGCCTGTCCCCTCCGGTATTATTACGAGAAAGACGAGCCGGTCACCGAGTCAGACCGGTACGCGGTCTGCAAGCAGATCTCGTACCATCTTGGCGAACCGCTGCATGCCGATGCCATCTGGGATGAGGTGCTTACTGTCCGCCCGGACACCGATCCGGCGCTCCGCGAGTTCCTTGATATCTGCATTGCGTCCTGCACCAAACACGAGTGGCAGAAGGCGAACCAGACCGATGTGACGGTGGTCTCGAAAAAGCACGGGATTGCCGGCATGATCGACCGGGTGGGAGAGGACAGCTCCTTCTCGATCGTGCGGGCGGCGGGAGCCATGCCGTTTGGGACCTATGCGGCAGACCGGCTCCGGATCGCGGGGATAGCCCTCTGTTTAGAGGAGATGACCGGTGAAGAAGTTGAGGGAGGCCACGTGGAATATATCCCGGACGGAATCTCGCGGTACCATGCGGTCCAGCCCCGGGACCGGCGCCAGCTCCTTTCCACGCTCCACACCCTCAAAGGGATTAACGAGGGGAAGGCCCCGGCCCATCCTTTGAATGCTCCGTGTAACCGGTGCAAGTACAAGGTGCGGTGCGAAGAGAGCGGGGGACACCGGCTGAGTGAGTTGTTGTAGAGGGGGCTCTCTTTGAGTTGATGCGGTACCCAACCAAGATTATGGCAGCGAGATGGTAGTATCCGAGATTCCGCGATACCTCGCGGTTTCCTTCAGCTTGAACTCTTAGAAATTTCCGAATAGTTGCTGTGCGGGGTAGTTCACTTCCGGTCAGTTGAGATTACCGGTTGCAGGGAAAAGAGTGAGTTTTGTTAACAGGGCATCGCAGAGCCGGGAACGTACCTTCGGACATCAACCTGTGCCCCGCTCTTTGCCATGCGTTCTGCGATGGCGAGGATTTCATGGGCAACATGCTCATCCACATAATCCTCGCCACAGTTGGTACAGATCTGAGCGGGGACATCTTTTACCACGAGTGTCATTCCGTCCCTGTCGAAAGTAACGGTGGTCATGCCCTCTTTGGTGTCACCGTGCCTGCAGATAACGCACTTCATTTCTTCACAAAACTTATCCATTAAGCGAAACTTCACCGGCAGGAAGCGGACGCATGCACAGTTTTTTCTGGTGGGCGTCCTGCACGACCCCGTCAATTTTCCGGGAGGTTTCGGCAGTGTACCAGGCTTCCCCGCACTGCTCGCAAACGTAAACCGGTACGTCTTTAATCACGATGACTTCACCGGTGGCGTGTGCCAGAAACTCCGTTTTTCCTTCATGGAGTTTTCCTTTACAGAAACTGCAACGATCCGGGATCATGATTCTATCATCCTTTTTCGGTACTCAATCCATTTGTCTGCGGGGTCGGCGAAGTTAATGGTGCAAAGAACACCGAATACGAAGAGAGATTGATCCCAATATTGGAGAGGAGAATCAGGTTCGCGCCTGCTTCTGCATCTGCTGGATCTCTTTACAGATTTCATCAAGGTCGTTACTGAGCCACTGCTTGCGCTCTTTTGTGTAATCGCCTTTTCCGTGATCAAACATCTGGATGAACCGGATCAGATCGACGGGCCCGAGTGTCTTTAAGAGCGCATTCATTCCTTCATCATGGATTTCATGCAAGGTCTTCACTTTCATTTCCCGTCACCTCCTCATACCACTGAACCGGATTCACAATTCGTATGGAAATTGTATCGCTGTGGTGGCTCATAATGTTTATCAACGTGTCATCTGTTGTGAGAAGGACCGTTGCTCCCGCCCGTTCAGCGCAGGCAACATGCAGGGCGTCGAGTGCTTTTATCCCCCAGCCCATAAAAAACGCAGCCCTCTCTTTTATGTTCTTGTCGACAGAGACCGTGATCTTTGTTTTTGCGGCAAATGATGTGACGTAGTGCTTCTTCTGATAATCAAGTATCTTTGCGATTTCATAGGTGATTGCAAAACTCCAGACCAAATCCCAGTCGCGTTCGCACCGGTTCAGGATAGCGATTATGGCTTCGCTCTCGTACCGGATTCTTGGAACCAGCTGGTCATCAAAAGGCCTGCACAGACAGCAGACATCCATGTAGATTTTCATTTCTCCGCCGTGTCAAAGGGTATGCAAGGATACAGATATCCTGTCAGTGTGTTTTATTGGAGGAGTGGATAATTATTTCCCCGTCTCTTCTACAATCGTAATCTCCTCCTTTAGTCCTCTACGGGACCGGCACCATCTCCTTTCCACGCTCCACACCCTCAAAGGGATCAACGAGGAGAAGGGCCCGACCCATCCTTTGAATGCTCCCAGTAACCGGTGCAAGTACAAGGTGCGGTACGAGGAGAGCTGGGGGACACCGGCTGAGTGAGCTGTTGTAGAGGGAGGGGATTTTAGTTACACCATAGAGATCAACAATCCCGATTTTAATAAGAAGGTAAAACGGTTTGCGCTTCGTTGGAAAAAAGCACGGAAGATTTGACTTCTCAACAAATCATGAAAAATCCATTATGTGAGATAGACCTTCCGGGATCTCGGATGCCCCTGAAAATCGGGGATTAACGTACAATGTTGAGATTTTTGTGGATCTGCTTCTATGGTATATTGTTCGGTAAACAAGAATTCCAACAACATAGTCAGGGAAGGAATATCTGGCAAACAGGCTCCCAAAATCCATTGTTCCAAAAATGCCTGCAATGCTATATGCATAGGTTAGATCTGCAATGAAAATTGTAGGTGTTGCAAATTCGGGTTCGTAAATCTTGAAATGATGGGTATACTCTTGGATAATTTTCCATTCAACTGGATGAAATTCTTCGTGATGGTTGACAATTCCAACCGTCGGGTCGTAAAAACCCGCAACTGGTTCCTCTTGAAATAGTTCCTCCTCAGGTTGAGTTAAACGAGGGGTTATTAATTCAATATAGATGTCGGCTTCATTAATAGAAATTTTAAAGTCGGCCTTTTTGGAGTCACGGATTCCCGGAGCTATCAGAGGATCAATACTTGCTTCATAACCTGACCGTTTTAAAGCATCAAATACTTCTAACTCGGAATAACGAGAGAAGAAAGAGCCGATCAGGTTTCTTCCAAAATCTTGTGTGCGATATTCTGGATATCTTAACAACAGTTCTTCAAGTCGCACAATCTGGGTTTCAAATTGGGGATAAACTTGCGTTCCTAAAAGAATTTCATAAACTGTTGATTCTTCCACTTCCACTTCTCTACCAATTGAAATATTTCCCCCATATTGATCGAAATGAAGACGGGTTTGGCAATCGCAAAGAGGTATAATTGAGCTCAAATAAGGCAAACCATGAAGACGAGAGTTGATAATATTTCGGGTATTCTCATCGATACACAATGTAATCCCCCTTTCCCTAGTGATATGTGTTATAGATAAAGCAGATTATTTATTATTGATCGAAAAGAATACCCCTTGAATATAATGCCTGATTTAATTCTCACATTAGTGGGTATTGTTATTCTAGGGGTCATTTTGTTTTTGGCTCACCGATATAACAATCAGATAAGAACTATTTATGACTCTTTTTTAAGAAGTATCCGAAATAATGGGATATGCCTATTCAGAGTCTGGATAAAATTTGTTTTCTTTTTCATTATTTTCATCTTTTTTTTAATAAACATCCGGTTTTTGTGGCCAATTCAAACAGGTTCAATTTTAATAAATCAAACATATATCCAACTTAATTCAACAATATTATATAACCAATATTCGGATTCCTTGTATTATTGCAACGGATTTCCTACTTGCTTAACAGAAATTATTGCAATCATTGGAATTTTTGCTGCGTATTGCTACTTTTTTGATTATATCAAAAACAAAGGACAAACTATGTTGGTTAAAACAGAATTAGTAGAGAAACAATTCTCCCTATTTTTCTATTCCCTCTTGATCAGTATTCTCATCGGACTGGGCTTCATATCTGCCAATGTATATGGGTGGTTAAAAATAACTTCCGACCAATTTATTAGTGGAGAACTTTTTTTCGTTGTTGTAGTATTTATTATTGCGATTGTTAATGCCCTTTTTGTGGGGTTATATACCGCTCAAAGAGTTGAGGGATATTACAATAAACATATAACAAGAAATCAGTATTCAAGAGAATTCGCGAAAAATAACATTCCTTTCATTTTTGTAATATTGTTTTTCATTACCGTAGAATTACCAATATTTGGTGTTGTTTCAGGGTACAATTTAATTTCAATTTTCTGTATTGATCTATTTATTTTATTCATCATGTTTACTCTCGCCATTTTTAGTAGCCCTCAAACACGGAAAATGCGACTTGAAACCTCCAATGGTAATAATCGGGATAATGTTATTGTTCTAACAACAGACTCCGCGTTTATAGAAATTATTGGCGACAATAATGTGTTTGAAAAAATTCCAACAACCTCTATTATATCTATGTCGGAGCTGCCGACGAATCACCCTCCTATAGGATCGCAAGTATTCAATTCAACCCAACATGTTAATCAAAGAATCATCTGTCATGCAAAAAAACTAAATGAAATTGTATTTTGTATTTCATGCATTTTTGTATTTCTTGTTCATATTTTTGTAGCGGGTTTTGTTTTAGATCAAATTCCTCTATTGGGAAATATCTTTGTTTCTCTCTTTTTAATAATATTTTACGGGATCTTAATCGTGCTATTTTTATTGGCTATTGGGGTAACAATCGCTCTATTTGGGAATCGTGAGGATACAAATCAACCTTAATCCCTCACATTCTCCTAACAACTTCTATCAAATTCAAAGAAAATATTCGAGCGTCGGTAATAAACAAGAGTTGAGCCTCAATCTTGTTGGCCTCCTTGCTGATGATCAATATCTCGTCAACGTTGATTCATATTGATCCAATAATTCCCGGAAAACCCGAGCAACATTCTCCAAAAAATCCCGGCCCGGCAAAGTACTTAACACTACAGACCGGCTGTAAAGTTACAGACGGTCTGTAATATTACAGACGCCTTCACGTCAGAGAGCATGTGAAAAAAAGAGCGCAAATGCTAACTCGCCATCGGGCGTGATCGTGTACAACCGGATCGATTCCCGGCCCGGCATCTCATTTTCCGCGATCAGGTCCCAGCGTACGAGTGTGGCAAGGAACTGGCCAAAGTTGCCCCGGGTCAGCTGCGGACGGGCCGCCCGGCCCTCCCGGGTCCGGATCGGGACATACATATCCGCCATCGCCCGGAAGAGCTCGTCCCGGGGGACACCGCTTATTTTGCCCGGCACCGCCGGTTTCTTGTGCAGCAGGGTCAGGATCGCCTCGTAGTTCGGGTTTGCTGCAAGGGCGCTGGCCGGCATCTTCGGGACCGTCAGTTTCTGGAGAACCGCCTTTTTCGACGCATAATACACGTCGCCGTCAAGCCACATCGCCATCCGGAAGAGGCCGAGGGCAAGCGGGGTCGTGCCTCCGGCGAGGACAAAGGAGTACCGGGCCCCCGGATGGCGTGCTGCGATATCCATCACCTGGCTGCACACCGTATCGACGGTCACGGGATCGAGCGTCCGGTGCTCTGCCGGGATCCCCAGCGACAGCGCAAGGTCGTGCGCCCGGGTGATCCCCGCCCGTACCGCCACCTTTGCGGCCCGCTCCTCCGTTGTTTCACCGGTCTTATCGGTGACAAGCGATCCCTCGGTAAGGATAACTGCATGGGTAACCGCCCCCGGATCCGAAAGGGCCGATGCGAGGAGGGCGGGGAGGTCGGTTCCCGGGCTGATGACAAGGACATGTTCCGTGCGTTCCGGTGCGGCCATAATAGAGCAGGGGAGGGATCGGATAAATGCCTGCTCCCATGCATCAAGAAGAGTTTTGAATCCCCATAACGAATCTATTACGCATACTTTTCATGACCGTTCCCTCACCTTCGGCAAAACTGCCTGAAAACCTTGCGAAAGGCTGCGTGCTCTGCTACCAGGGCGCAAAGATGGTGCTCTTTATCACGGGACGCTGCCGCCGCTCCTGCTGGTACTGCCCGCTCTCAGAGGAGCGGAAGGGAAACGACGTCATCTTCGCAAACGAACACCGGATAAAAACCCCGACGGAGGCCATCACGGTCGCAGAGAAGATGAGCGCGCTCGGCACCGGGATCACCGGCGGCGAACCTCTCACCTGCCTGGACCGGGTCGTAACCTTCGGGAAGGCCCTCAAAGACCGGTTCGGGCCGGACCACCAGATCCACCTCTACACGGCGCAGGCCCCGACAAAGGAAGAGCTCGCCCGGCTTAAAGGGGTCGTCGACGAGATCCGGCTCCACCCGCCCCGTGACTGCTGGGACCACATCCTCGACACGGAGTTTATCGCGTCCGCGAAGATGGCAAAGGAGATGGGCTTTGACATCGGGATCGAAGTTCCCGCCCTTCCCGGCCTCGAACTCCTCGTCCCCGCCCTCCCGTACCTCGACTTCCTCAACATCAACGAGCTCGAATGGGGCGAGACGAACGCAGACGATATGCGGGAACAGGGATACGAGCCGGCCGACGGCGTGCACAACGCGATTGCCGGTGCAGAAGACTGGGCAGAGGAACTGGTAAAGCACAAGAAGGTACACTGGTGTTCCTCGTCGTTCAAGGACTCGGTCCAGTTAAGAGAGCGCTTGAAGCGCATCGCGGAGAACACCGCCCGGCCCTTTGACGAAGTCACCGAAGACGGGACCATCGTCTACGGCGTCCTCGACCTCCACCCGGGCACCCGGGACGAGGTCGTTGCCCGGTGTCGCAAATACCTCGCGGACGACGAGTTTGCCGACTGCGGCGACCGGGTCGAGACCGCATGGTGGCTTTTGGAGGAATACAAGGAGAAGATCCCCGGGAAAAAGTCCGTGGTCGAGCGGTATCCCGACGGCGGGATGGTTGTCGAGGTGACCCCCTTATGAACGCAGACTCGCTCCTCCGGCCCCTGTACGAGAAGTACCTTAAGATGCAGTGCACCAAAATCCCGACCCACATCGCCATCATCCAGGACGGGAACCGCCGGTTTGCAAAGGAGATGGGCCTCGACACCGCAAAAGGCCACCGCGCCGGGGCGGACAAGACCGAGGAAATGCTCGACTGGGCCCACGAGCTCGGCATCCGGTATATCACCCTCTACTCGTTCTCCACGGAAAACTTCCACCGCAGCGAGGACGAGGTAAAAGACCTCTTCCGGCTTTTTAAGGAGAAGTTTATCCAGACGATCACCGACAAGCGGGTCCACCGGTATAAAATCCGGATCCAGATGGTGGGGGACCGGTCGATGCTGCCCGACGACCTGCGCGAAGTAGTCGAGTCTGCCGAAGAGGCAACAAAGGACTACCATGGTTTTACCCTCAATATCGCGCTCGCCTACGGGGGCAGGAACGAGATCGTCCTTGCCGCACGCGAGATCGTGGCGGATGTCCGGAACGGGAAGATCGCTCCCGAGGCAATCGACGTCCAGATGGTCGAGTCCCACCTCCACGAGGGAAGAGGCATCCCGCCGGTCGATCTTATCATCCGGACAGGAAACGATTACCGTACCTCGAACTTCCTTCCCTGGCTTGCAAACGGCCACGAGTCGGCGGTCTATTTCTGCGCCCCGTACTGGCCGCTTTTCAGGAAGATCGACCTTCTGCGGGCGATCCGCACCTACGACCAGCGGATTCAGGCAAAGGCTCACTAGACCCTCCTTTTACCCGCACCCGACCAAATGATCCGGTTCGCGTACTATATTTCCCGGGAGATACCAGATCGGGTAGAAGTGATCGTATGGGTGCGGGAAATGCAGACAGCCCCGGGTGGCAGCAGGTACAGATCCTCGTGCGTTCGGATATCCTCGCGGCAGCCGACAAAAAACGGCTCGATATCAGCGAGACCTGCAACCGTGCGCTCGCCGGGCATCTCGGGATCGCATATGCTCCCCCCGGACCGGACAAAAAAAAGGCATCGCGGGTTATTATCGCACAGCCGGCAGCGCCCGCGCATCCAAAAGAGCCGGCCGTTCCCCCGGCGCCGGTGATAAACGCCGAGGACCCCACGGCCCCGGGGAAGGTCATAAAGGAGCACAAGGAAAAGAAAGCGGCGCCGGCAGCAAAACCCCCGGCGGTTCCGGCACCGGAATTCACGGTCCCGAAAAAAGCCCCGCAGCCCGCTGCGCCCGCAGCCCCACCGGCCCCTGCATTTGCACCGAAAGGAAAGAAGGCAGCAAAGGGGGGCAGGAAAGAGGACGCAATCAAAAAGTTCGTCAGCACGAAGATCGCCCGGGAGACCGAGGAAGGCCCGGACGCGATCGTCTCAAAGGACGAACTCTACGAGCGGTTCGGGCGCTGGTGCCGGGAGCACGATTACGCGGTGCCCGATCGGAGGGCGTTTACCATTGCCCTCAAGAACAAGTACGCCTTTGGCGAGCGCACCATCGGCGGGGTCCCGAGCTGGTACGGGATTCGGATAAAATAATCTTTTTTACTTCCCGAACCGGCGGATCCGGGACTGGTAGTCGCGGAGCACCCGCAAAAAGTCCACCCGTCGGAAATACTTCCAGTTGACATCGGAGAAGAAGAGCTCCGAGTACACCGACTGCCAGATCAGGAAATCGGTCAGGTGGTCTCCCCCGGTCTTTACCACGATGTCCGGGTCGTACCGGAACGTCAGGCAGGATTCCAGCGTCTTCTCATCGATATCTTCCGGGGAGACGCCGTTTTTTGCAAGCTTTTTGATACAGTCGGTGATCTCTTCCCGCCCGCTCTTTCCGATCGCAACAACGACCGGAAGGCCGCTCCCCATGACCTCTTCCTTATCCCCGTAGTGCAGGACGAGACGAGCCACCTCTGCGATCTTTTTTATCGCAGGAAGGCAGCGGGCAACTTCCTCTTCTGACAGGGGATTCACGTGGAAGGTGAGGCTTTTAATGGCGGTCCGGTCGCCGCTGTCGGCCGGCGGGTGCGAGCGGGCCAGAATGGCATTGATCTCCGTACACCACCCGGCTACCCGGGCGCATTTCTCCGGGTCTGCGGCAAGGTCGGCACTGCTGAGCATGAAACAGATGTGGCGTGGCAGGAGCTGGACCTGCGAGAGAAGCATCCGTTCATACAGCCAGTAGAACATCTGACATATCCGTTTAGCCGGGAAGGTTATGAGGATTTACCCGTCCCGGTATGCAAAGGTACAGGAGTCCCCAAAAGACTCCCGGTACAGGTAAAAGTGCTTATAAGCCTTGTCAGGTAATGATCAATCAACAGATGTATTCCTATAAAACCGGCATTCCCCAGATCGATATGGCAACCGGGGGATTCGAGGCGGGGACCAACCTCCTCCTGCTCGCTCCTGCCCTCAGCTATGCAGAACAGTTCGCCTACACCCTCACCCGGCCGCAGGCAGGGGAGTACGCCATCATGCTTTCCACCAACGAACGGGCCTCGGAAGTGACCGACCAGTTCAAGAATATCGGTGCCGACAAGCATTTTATCGGTGTAATCGATGCCATCACCAAGAGTTCGACCCCGGCCGTCTCGGACACCGAGCGGTTCATGTTCGTCACCAACCCCACCGATCTCACCGGTATCGGCATCAAGTTCTCCCACATGATCGAGACTATCTTCGAAGGGACGTTCTCGGGGCAGGAGTCCGGGCTCTTCCCGCCGCCGATCCGGTTCTGCGTCAACTCAGTCTCGACCCTGCTCATGTACCGGAAACTCGAAGTCCTCTACCAGTTCCTCCACGTGATGACGGCAAAGCTCAAGAAGGTCGAGGGCTTTGGGATCTATGTCCTCAACAGCGAGGCGTTCGACGAGAGGACGATCTCGCTTCTCAAGCAGCTGATGACGATTGTCATCGAGATCAAGGTTGAAAGGACGGACAACTACTTCCGGGTGATGGGGATCCCCGGGGTGAACGCGGACTGGCACAAGTTTACCATCACAAACGGTCAGGTGATTCTTGGATTATGATATCTACGGGAATGTACGGGATCGACGATATGCTGGGCGGGGGAATTCCCGACGGCAGCCGGGTGATTTACAGCCTCGACCCGGGAGTCGACGGCCAGCTTTTCATGATCTCGACGCTGTACGAAGCGCTCGAACAGAAGAAATCCTGCCTTGTTATCATCCCCCATACCACGGTGGAGGCGTTCCTGCACGACGTGGAGCAGCTCCGGGGCCACAGGATCCGGCCCGAGGAGCATGCGATTGCATTCCTGGACAGCGTCGACCGGGAGCGGATCCAGCGGCAGGCAGGAAAAAACGGCGCAACGATGACCGCATGGCAGGACCGGATAAAAAAGGTCTGCGCCGAGAAAAAGATCGAAGTGCTCTTCGGGTATTTCGATATCCTCTACGAGGACCTGGGGCTCGAAAAATGCCTGTCCCTCCTCACGCCGGCCTGTTACCCTTCAAAATCCACCGTGATTGTGGAGCACCTCAATCTTGACGGGGATGCGTTCCTCGACCTGCCGGAGATCCGGCGGGCGTTCGACCTGATCCTCGCCATAAAATCGTCGTTCCGTCCCCTCCCGCACTTCAATTACTTCACCATTCTCTATACCTCGTGGTCGACCCAGCTCCGGCGCTCGGTGCCGTTCCTGGTCAAAAAAGGCCACATCGTCCCGTACATTCCCAAGATCGTGGTGACCGGGCCGCCGCATTCCGGCAAGTCCCGGTTCGTCCTGAATGCCACGGCACTGGGTGTATCGGTCGACCGCTTCGGCTCCGAAGGACCCGACATCACGACGGCCATGGACTTTGGCTGGCTGCACTGGCAGGATTTCGATATCACGCTGTACGGCACGCCGGGCCAGCCCCGTTTCGATGCGATGCTGCCGGGCGTCCTAAAGAATGCAATGGGGGCTGTCCTCCTCGTTGACGCAACCGACCGCGAACAGTTGTCCCGGGCAAAACAGATCTACAAGACCGTCGCAAAGATGCACCTGCCGGTAGTCGTTGCGGCAAACAAAAAGGACCTCACGGGAGTCATGGGTGAAGACGAGATCCGCAAATGCATAGGGATAGGAAAAGACGTGCCGGTCTTTTTGATCTCCGCACTGCAGAAAAACGATGTGCGGGACGTCCTCGAATCGCTCGTGGCCTCCATCACCCGGTTCATCTACTAAACCGTATACCGGAGAACGACTGCAATGCTCACCTTTATCGGCCTTGGCCTGTTCGATAAGGAAGACGTGTCGGAGAAAGGGCTGAAGCTCATCCGCGGTGCTGACAACGTGTTCCTCGAAGGCTACACGTCCCGGCTCATGGGAGCGGCAAAAGAAGACCTCGAATCGTTTTACGGCCGCCCGGTCCGGGTGCTGATGCGAGCCGACGTGGAGCAGCACCCGGACGAGCTGCTCGACTGCGCTGCACGGGGAAACACCGTTTTTCTCTGCGCAGGCGACCCGATGGTCTCGACCACGCATGCCGACCTCCGGATCCGGGCTGCGGAACGGGGTATCCCGACGACAATCGTGCACGGTGCCTCGATCGTAAGTGCGGTCTGCGGGCTTTCGGGGCTCCAGAACTACCGGTTCGGGAAGTCCTGCTCGGTGCCGTTCCCGCAGGGGAACTGGAACCCGACCTCCTCCCTCGATGTGATCTGCGGGAACGTTAAAGAGCGGCTCCATACCCTCGTGTACCTCGATATCCAGGACAACCGGTACATGACGGTAAACGAGGCGGTCGGCCTGCTCGAAGGAATGGCAGGGAAAAAAGGCGTGAAGATCCCGCTCTACGTGGGCATTGCGCGGGCCGGGTCCGCATCCCCGGTGGTCCGGGCCGGCCCGGCCGAAACGATTGCAAAAACCGACTTCGGCCCCCCGCTCCACGTGCTGATCGTGCCCGGCGAACTGCACGATATGGAGCGGCAGTACCTGGAGAGGTTTGCCGGCCTATGCTGATCGAAGAGTGCGGGACGCTGTTAAAAGTCGAACTGAGTGTCTCGGCAATCGTCCCGCCAAAGGGATCGCCGCTCGGGGAGCTTGCGGCAACCGTCAAAGGGATGGTGCAGGCCTATGCAGACGACGGGGCGGTGTTTGCAAAAAAAGGCGATCCCATCAACGCCCTTGCCTCGTACTATTACGGCTTTGGCTGGCTGCATTTCGGGATGGCATACGGCATTCTCGTCCACGCGTGGGAGCAGCCGGCCTGTCCGTTTACCGCGCCGACCGAAAAGATCCCGGCACCGCTTGCCGGCCGGCTCTCCGAGAAGACCTCACGGTACCTCCGGCTGCTCGAAACAGCCGCTTCATCGGTAGCCCGGGCCCCGGACAAAGAGACCGCTGCCGGGGCCTTTGCCGACCGGGTCCTCTGCGCCGGCACCTGCTACGCCCGCCACGGGAAAACCCTCCTTGCCCGGGGGGAGCGGGAGGAGGCCCTTGCCTCGTTCAGTTACGGGCACGGGTGGATCGATGCCGGCGTGCGGGCGGGCCTGTTTATCGTCACCGCCAACCGGGAGATCTTCACGATCTGACAAAAACCGCGGGAGAAACGACCTTTCCGGTAAAAATGTTTATACTAGTCGTCCTAATCTTGTAGGATAAACAGGCTTTTGCCTGGATCAAATGGAGTTTGGCAATGGAAAGATCGCAGAAGAAATGGCTGTATATGTCCATTGCGTTCTCCCTGGTCGTCCTTGTCATCATCCTTTTCTTTACGATCAACGCAAACACGATCGAGTACCTCAAAAAGGTCAACCCGTGGTTTTTGCTGCTCGCATTTCTCACCCATATCCTGACCATGTGCTTCTGGGCGATGCGGGTAAAAAAGATGGCCGGATCGCTCGGGTACCCGATCAAGTTCTTCTATTCCCTCAATCTCGTTTTTGCAAACCTCCTTGCCGCAGCGGTCACCCCGGCCCAGGCCGGCGGGGAACCGGTCCGGGTGCACGAACTCTATAAGGCAAAAGTCCCGCTCGGCGATGCGACCGCGATTGTGATCATGGAGCGGGTTCTCGACGGTGTCGCCCTCGCGGCGCTGGCCGCGTTTGCGATGTTTGCGCTCACCGAGGAATGGAAAAGCCTCGGGACCATCTCCGACATTATGGTCTTTATCACCTGGATCTTTGTGGCGGGCTGTCTTGTCCTCTTCTACCTTGCCGTGCGGCGGCCCGATGTCATGAAGCGGATGGCAGACAAAGCCGCCCGGTTCTTTACCCGCAAGTGGGAGCCGGCAAAGGTTACCCATCTGCTCGAACGCATAGAAAAAGAGATTGCCAATTTCCACGCCGCCGTGATCAAGTTTGTCAGGTCGGCGAAGTCCGGCCTCCTCTGGGGTTTTCTCTTTACGCTGCTCTACTGGGTTTCGGAGATCGTGACCGCTTCTTTGATCCTCATGGGTCTTGGCCAGCCTCCGCTCTTCTTTGAGTCGTTCGTGATCCAGCTCATCCTCGCGATCTTAATGATGCTTCCTCTGACCCCGGGAAGCTCGGGCATCGCGGAAGTCGGTGCAACCTCGATGTACGCCCTGTTTCTCCCGTCCGCCATTGTCGGGGTCTTTGTCGTCCTCTGGCGGGTCGTCCTCTATTACTTCAATATCGCGCTCGGGGTCATGTCGAGCCTTATTATCGTAAAGCGCGAAGCCTCCCGGGAATAACCCCGGGGAAACCACCGTTTCTTTCTTTCATCAGGCAGCCGCCAGGCTCCCCAACGCTTATCCCCGATGAGGGTGTAGTCTCACCTGAACGATATGCCGGAACAGGTCAGGTGCACCGTAAAAGGGGTATTTGTTGTGATGAGCGATGCAGCCACCGTGCCGGCTGTAGTACTGCAGGACGAGGGAAGCCGCCAGCTCCCGATCTTTGTCGGCCTCTGGGAGGCGGTCTCGATCAACAGCGCGGTAAACGGCGAAATGCTGCCCCGGCCCCAGACCCACGACCTGCTTCTTTCCGTACTGGAACGCTACGGGATCGCGGTGAACGGCCTCCGGATCGACAGTGTTGAAGACAATATCTATTACGCACAGCTGGACCTGTCACGGGACGGGAAAGAAGAGAGTCTCGATTGCCGCCCCAGCGACGGGATCGCCATAGCGCTCCGTGCACACGCCCCGATCTCGGTCTCGGAAGAGGTGCTTATTGCAGTGGAATCAGGGGATACGGTCGCCGATATGGTCGACCTCTCCACGTTCCTCCGCAGGTAATTCCGGATTTTTACCTTATTTCCGCCGGCGTTCCAGTTCGCCGACCACGTCTGCGAGGTCGATGCCGGCAGCCTTCAGTGCCACGAACAGGTGGAAAATGAGGTCCGCCGCTTCCTCGGTCGTCCGTTGCGGCACGCCGTTTTTCACCGCAATAACAAATTCGTTTGATTCCTCGCCCACCTTTTCGAGCACCTTGTCGATCCCTTTTGCATCCCGAAGCAGGCGGCTCGTGTACGAGGCCTCGCTCGGGTGGTCGGCCCGGTCGCAGATGACTTCCCAGAGTTCGCGGATCACGGCCGGATCGACCTGTCTTTTTCCTGTCGCGCTCATGTTGTCTCCTCCTGTTTTGCCTCCTCCTGAGGTAAGAGGACTTCCCCGATCTCGAGGCCGCAGAACCGGCGGCAGAGGATGCGCGCCTTCTCGATATTGCACCCGGCTTTCCCGATCGCAATCCCGAGATCGCTTTTCTTGTTCACCATGACATTGACCGGGCCGTTGTCTGCACCGCGCTCGATGCCGGTAACCTCGGCAGGCTTGAAGATATTGGTGATAAAAGCCGCCGGATCCTCGGCGTATTCCACCATCTCGATGCGCCGGCCCAGCACGTTCTGGAGCCGTTTTATGTTCTCACCCTTTTTCCCGATAGCAAGGCCCATGTCTCCCTGCCGGATCACGTAGATCACCCGGTCGAACCGGTCGTCGATCACGCAGTCAAGCGCTGTCGAACGGGTGAGGATCCGGAGCTCTTCGATGTACCTTCGCTCCTTAAAGCCAATATTTCGCTCCATTTTGAAAATCAATCCTATGGTATCCGCAGTTTTTGGTTTTCGTATTCGATGCTTGGATATGAATAGGTCCGGATATACCGGAATAAAGTTCCTGCCGGATTATGAAATAGTCACACGCTTATCGGGTAAAAAAGTTTGGAAAAAAGTACGGAGCTTAATACCGGGCACGATCAGCGGATGTTGTAGGTGATGGTCACCTGGGCCGTGACTGTGATGTCCCCGGACTGGATAGGTGTCGAGGCAGCAGCCTTGGCGCTTCCGGCTTCCATTACAAGGTTGTCGTACCGGTTGTAGACGACCGGCGTGTATCCCTGGCTGATATCAGCGGTGTTGGTGCCCGTGATGGTCACGTTGAGTGCAGCGGCAACGGTGTCGGCATCGGTACGGGCGTTCGTGACAGCCTTGGTAAGCGCCTGGTTCCGGAGCGCCAGGGCCTGCGCGTCGGAGAGCATGAACTGGATGGAGTCTACCTGGTTTGCACCAGCGTTAACCGCGGTGTCGATGATCTGCCCGGTCTGGTTGGTGTCCTTGAGGGTTACCCGCAGGCTGTTTGTTACCTGGTAGGTCTTGACTTTAGAGGAAAAGACACCCTTGTCATCCTGGTACACCGGGGTGATGGTGTAATCGGTTGTCTTCATCTGGTCGCGGGGGACTCCGGCAGCCGCGAGGGCGTCGATCACATTGTTCATGGCAAGGGAGTTGCTCGCCTGCGCAATCTTGACATCGGAATTCTCCGTCTGGACCGAGAAACTGATCGTAACCCTGTCGGGCGTTCCGGTTACCGAGCCGCTCCCGCTCACCGTGATGATGTGATCGGGGGTGTCGGCCGCTGCCACGCAGCCGATCATCGCCATGGCAAAGAGCACCAGGGCACATACAGCGATTCTTGTTTTTTGCATGGTTTATCAGGCACATAGTTGGTGACCGGGGGGATTAAAGATTGCTTTAACTGCGAAATTATTCGTAATCATCGGGAAATACTACGGGATCGGCTCCGGATTGGCCTCCCCCCAAACTACATGACCCGGGAGGGTACATAGTAGAGGCGATAGAGCATGGGAGCAACAATCGTAGAGAAGATCTTCTCACGGAAATGCGGCAGCGATATCAGGGCAGGCGAAGTGGTCATGGCGCCTATTGACGGGGCCATGATTCACGACATTACCGGCCCGCTTGCCATCCAGAAGTTCTACGAGATGGGCGGGAAACACGTCTTCGATCCGAAGCGTGTCATCATGCTCTTTGACCACCAGATCCCGGCAGATTCGCTCGAAGCGGCAAAGATCCACCAGTACATGCGGACATTTGCCGCCGAGCAGGGGATCCATAACTACGATATCAACGAAGGGGTCTGCCACCAGGTGGTCCTCGAAAAGGGCAGGGCTGCGCCCGGCGAGATCGTGGTCGGCGCCGATTCCCATACCTGCATGTACGGTGCGGTCGGGGCGTTTGCAACCGGCATCGGGTCAACGGATATGGGCTTTGCGCTCAAGTTCGGCGCCCTGTACTTCAAGGTGCCCCAGACGATCCGGGCCGAAGTATCAGGGAAGTTTTCGAAACGTGTCGGTCCAAAAGACCTGATCCTCGCGATTGCGGCGGACATCGGGGCCGACGGGGCGACTTACCAGGCAATCGAGTTTGCCGGGAAAACCATGGAAAAGATGGACATGCCCGGGCGAATGACCTGCTGTAACATGGCCATCGAGATGGGCGCGAAAGCCGGCATCGTCCCCCCCGACAAGGTGACATGGGAGTACATGAAAGGCCGGCGGAAGATGAAACCATTCGACCTTGCAAGCGACAAGGACGCCTCGTACGCAGAGAAGCGGACGTACAATGTTTCCGATCTCGAACCGCAGGTCGCCGTCCCGCACAACGTGGACCAGGGAGTGCCGGTGGGCAAAGTCGAGGGAACCCACATCGACCAGGTCTTCATCGGCTCGTGCACGAACGGCAGGTACGAGGATCTCGCAGAGGCCGCAGAAGTGCTGGGCAAAAAGAAGTTTAACCCGAAGGTCCGGGTGCTTGTTATCCCCGCATCACGGGCGGAATATCTCAAAGCCCTTGAAAACGGCCTCGTCGAGCGGTTCGTAAAAGCCGGGGCACTTGTGGAAGCGCCCTGCTGCGGGCCCTGCATGGGCGGGTCGTTCGGGCTGATTGCGCCGGGCGAAGTCTCGCTCTCCACCTCGAACCGGAACTTCAAGGGACGGCAGGGCAGCACCGAGGGGAAGGTGTACCTCTGCTCGCCGGCAACGGCAGCGGCAAGCGCAATCAAAGGCGAGATCGCCGACCCGAGGGAGGTGTGAACCATGGCGGCAAAAAAGACAGCAGCAGTAAAAACCATGCACGCCGGGCAGCGAACCAGTACAAAATCCGTGAGGGTCTGGAAATTCGGGGACAATATCGATACCGATGCGATCATCCCGGGCCGGTTCCTGGTGCTCAATAACCCCGACGAACTGGCAAAGCATGCCTTCGAAGGTACGCGGGACGAGTTTGCAAAACAGGTAAAAGACGGTGACATCGTCGTGGGAGGAAAGAACTTCGGGTGCGGTTCATCGAGGGAACATGCGCCGCTTGCGCTTATCGGCAGCGGCATACACGTGGTCCTGGCGCAGTCGTTTGCCCGGATCTTTTTCCGGAACTCCATCAACACCGGGGTGCTCCCGGTCGTCTGCCCGAAAGCCAATACCATTGCAGACGGTGCAAAAGTCACCCTCCATCTCAAGGAAGGATACGTGGAAGCCGACGGAAAAAAACTGGCCATCGAGCCGGTGCCCCCGTTCATGCAGAAGATTGCCGATGCCGGGGGACTTGTTGAATACGCGAAGGGATTAAAGGAGGTGCCGGGATGTATAAAGTCGCAGCAATAGGCGGAGACGGGATCGGCCCGGAGATCGTGGCCGAAGGAAAGAAAGTACTCGAAGCAGCCGGGGAACGGTATAACTTCGATATCGAATGGACGGATTTCGATATCGGGGCGGACCGGTACCTGAAGACAAAGGAGCTCCTGACCGAAAGCGACCTTGCAGAGCTCAAAAAATACAAGGCCATCTATTTCGGCGCCATCGGGGACCCCCGGGTAGCCCCGGGCATCCTTGAAAAAGGGATCCTCCTTGCCCTCCGGTTCTCGTTCGACCAGTACGTGAACCTCCGGCCCATCAGGTTACTTGACGGTGTCGAGACGCCGCTTGCCGGCAAGACTTCGAAAGACATCGACTTTGTCGTGGTGCGGGAGAACACCGAGGATTTCTATGTAGGGATCGGTTCACGGTTCAAGAAACACCAGAAGACCGAACTTTCCGTTGTCCGCGACCTCTACAATGTCAGGTTCGGGCTCGATATCGAGACCGATGCCGAGGAGCTCGCCTACCAGATCGGGGTCGTGACCCGGGAAGGATCGCGCCGGGTCCAGACCTATGCTTTCGACCTCGCCATGCAGCGCCGCAAAAAGCTCACTTCGGTCGACAAGGCAAACGTGCTCTCGGACGTGTACGGGCTCTGGCGGGATGTCTTTAACGAAACCGCAAAGAAATACCCAAAAGTCGCCACCGATTTCAACTTTGTCGATGCGGTCACGATGTGGTTTGTGAAAAACCCGGAGTGGTTCGATGTGGTTGTCACGCCCAATATGTTTGGGGACATTATCACCGACCTCGGGGCAATGATCCAGGGCGGTCTTGGCCTTGCCCCGGGCGGGAACATCAACCCGAAGGGCACTTCGATGTTCGAACCGATCCACGGGTCGGCACCGAAGTACAAGGGCATGGATGTTGCAGACCCGATAGCAACCATCTGGGCCGGTTCGCTCCTTCTCGATCATCTCGGGGAACACAAGGCGGCAGAAGCCGTTGTTCTCGCTATCGAGCAGAGCATCAAAGACGGCATTGTTACAAAGGATCTTGGCGGGACCGCAGGAACCTCAAAAGCCGGGTCCTATATCGCCGAATGTGTGAAGAAAGGGAAATAATCATTATTTTTTTTTTTAGAGATCCGGCCCCTGCCCGTACTGACACAAGGGTCGGGGCGATCTCTTTTGCCGATCGATCGGTCCGATCGTTTTTTTTATAGAGCGACAAGCAGGGCAGGGGGGTCCCCCCTGATCGCTGAGGGGGAGGGGGTGACCCCGCCCAGAGATCGGGATCGGTCGGTCTGACCGATCAGTGAGTACGGTCGGACCGACCATGCCGGTTCGTCTGAATGTTCAATGGAAATGCTGGTCACGGAACTGGAAGAAATGAGGTCGCCCCGATCGATCCCGGAGATCGATCGGTCCGACCGGTATTTTTATAGACCGGCAAGTGGCCTGAGGGGGGCGACCGGTTTTTTTCGTGGCGGGGGTAGCCGCTCCTGATGATGGGCCGGGACGACCGGTTAAAAAAAGTCCTGCGGTGAATCCCGAAGGTTACTTCAGGCTGTCCGGGATATCGATCGGGATATCGTCCTCTTCCTTCTCCGCTTTTTTGGAGAAGATAGACTTGAGCGCGGCAAACGGTCCTGCCGGTTCGCCTTCGTTCTTCTTTTTGTGGCCGCTGTAGTCCTTGAGGAGGATCTCGGCCTCGATGAGCCCCTCTTCCACCTTCATCTTCTCGGTCACGTCCACGAGGCTCCCGACGATTGCGATGGTCACGTTGTTCCGGATCACCGGGATCTCGTTGACCTCGACCCGGATCTTCGCGCCGTTCCTTCCGGCAAACTCAAGCCGGTAGGGGGGTTCGCGCCGGCCGGTGGAGATTGCCTTGAGGGTCCGCTCAAGCCCCTTCGCATTGATGGGGTTGTCCGTTAAATAATCGGTCCACAGCCGTTTGCCGCTTCCCGAAGTACAGCCGAGCATTGCCCGGATCCGGGGGCTCACGTAGAGCAGGGTGTGATCGGGGGTGTGCGTATAGTACATCGGGGTGCCGCTTTCAATAAGGAGCATCAGCTGGCTGTCGCGCCGGGTGATATCGCGGTGTCTCTTTTTCTCCGGGGTTACGTCCCTCCCGTTGGCAACAATAGCCGTGACATTTCCGTCTTTGTCCGCAATCGATCGTGCGGCCCAGCTGATGCACCGCGGCCCTTTCGGCGAACTGATCCACTGTTCCACGACGCAGGTGTACGGCGGGCGAAAGAGGCTCGTCATCCGTGTGGCAAGGGCGTCCGCGTAGCGTTCGTCTGCCGCCGGCATAAAGACGCTCCCGACCAGTTCTTCCTCTTTTTTTCCCATTGCTTCGCAATAGGCCCTGTTCACAAACATCAGACGCCCCTCGGGGCTGAACTTGACCAGCAGGTCCTGCTGTTGATCGAGTAATTCCTTATAGAGGGTTTCGTCTTGTATGCTCATGGATGATCTCCGAAGAAATACCGGGAAATCACGGATACCGGTTTCCCTGTCCTTTCAATGTACAGGTCTCCTTTGTGGGGTATTAATGTTGCACAATATGACCCGGGACGCCCTTTTGGGGAAGAGCGGGAAAAAAGGATGAGAGGGGTACGAAAGAGGGGGGTTGTATACTTTCAGACAAGGGCCACGATCTGCTGCTGGACATCGGTCCGACGGGTTTTCCAGACCGGGGATACCGGCTGCTCCGGGATACGGGCCACCGATGCGGTGCGCTCCCTGCCAAAGAGAACCGGACGAAGGGCCGCAAGCGAGATGGTGAAATTTCCCGCTTCGAAAAGCTCGATGTTGAGCGCTTTGCCGGACCCCGAGACATGGCCCATGCCACAGGTCGTCCCGAGGTAGTAGTTCCACTCGCGGACAAGTGCGTCCACCTGCACGGCAACCTGCCGGCCGGCGATTCCCTTCACGAGGTCGTCCAGCCGGATGGCGTACCGGGCGCCAAGGACATGCAGTTCCACGACTTCATGGAGACTGCCGTCACGGTCGATTGCCCTGCACCCTGTCCGCTGGATATAACCTGCTTTCTGCATCATACACGACCACCTTTCTGTCGTAGTACTGCATCTGGGAAACAGGGTATATAACCCGGGACCGTGCGCGGTGTGAAAGTGAAGGATCGGAGAGACGGGACCGGTCTGGCGGCTCAGGGAACCGGGGGACTTCCCGGGGCCTTTCGGTGTTTTACCCGGTCCATGCAGGTATTGAGGATCTCCTCCACGAACCGGAGCGTTCCTTGTGTTCCTGCAAGCGGGGGATACGTGAGCCGGACCCGGTCCTGGAGCGGGGGGATAATACCCACAAATGCCGCATCGGGACATACCGGTTGTTCGAACGCGGAACCGATGACCAGATCCGGGGCAGTCTCCCGGAGCCGTTCTGCCACCAGCCCGAAATCGTTTGCCTTTTCCTGTCGGTACCGGGTCTTCCGGCCGGCCGGGGGATCGTTCCTTGTCCCGACAAAGCGGATCTCAGCGTCGAGGTACCTCTTGAGCGTATCGGCGGCGTACTCAGCATAGGCGGCACCGGCAAAGATCGCAATGGACGGCGGGGTATGGCGCCGGAGGAACCGGTCGCATGCGCCGACAATGCGCTCTTCCTGCATGTCGAGCTCGTCAAAGACGAGGGATGCATCGGCATCCGGGATCCCGTTTTCCAGCCGTTCGAAGGTTTCGCGGAGGGCGGGGATCCCAAGGGTTCCGCCAAGAAACTTCCCGACACCGGAGGCAAAGTCCGTGTTCGTCCCGATAGTGAGCGGGGCCGCGTGCGCTGCCATCTCCGCCCAGTCCCGGCAGAAGACGGTACCAACCGGGACACCGGCCATACGCAGCAGCCGGGTGACCTCCGCGATATTTCCTTTAAAGAACGGATCGGAGAGGGAGACCCCGTCGATGTTCACCCCTTTGCGCTTCGGGTCGACTTTCGGGGCGAGTGCCAAAAGCGCCGCCCGGTATCCCGTTTCCAGCTCCCCCGCAAAGCCGGGGCTGTCGACAAGCAGGATATCCTCTCCCGGGAGGATTGCGGAGATATCCTCCCCCATAACCGCCGGGACACAGGTCGTGATCACCGCGATCCTGCCACCTTTGCCCGACAGGTCGCCGATCACCTCCTTTAAGCGGTTATCTGACCCGAAGACCACCTCGTTTTCGAGGATAAATGTCCCGTAGAGTGGAGCGTCGATCAGGGTCGACGGGTAATAATAGCAGCCGCTCGACCCGTGGATAACCACGTGTATCCCATCGAAACCCGCAAGGCATGCCGCAGCCCCGGTCATGGCGCACGGCCATAACGGCGTCCCGCACTCAGGCAAAAAGAGCCCTCCTCCAGCGGTGGAGCAGCCGCTCCGTCCCGCTCAGCCCCACAGGGGGGATCACGGGGACCGGCACCGGGCTTCCTTCATCGGAGAACCGGAGCCCGATCTTCCGGGCAAGGTCCAGTGCGGCAGTCTTTCCCTCGGGATCCGGGGGGATGGGGGAAAAGAAGACACCCGACCCGGCCATGTCCCGGAACTTTTCGAGAAGTTTTTCTTCCCGGGCACGTTCGCGCCTGACAGATTCTGTCCCGTCGATACCGCAAGTGTGCGCAACATCTTCAAGGAACGAGGAATTTCCCGAGATTCCTATGGGGAACCCGGGGACATAGGGCGTGCCAAACCGCGAACGGAGGTATTCTCCCACCGGCACGAGGGAAGGATCGCGGAGCACGTTGAGCCGTGCGGCCCCGAGCGCCCCGATATCCTGCGTGGTGATACTGCGCACGAACCGCAGGTTCACCGAAAGGCCGAGCAGGGATAGCAGCCGTTTTACCTCGGCATAATTCTCCTCGACTTCGTATTCGAGGTTTTTTTCCCCGATAAGATTCACCTTCCCGTTGGGAGCTGCTTCCCCTGCCGTCGCTGCAAGACTGATGAGTGCGTTATTGACCCCGGCCTGGAACGACCCGCCCAGAAAACCGGCGGTCGGCACGACAATGACCGGGCAGCCCTGCTTTGATCCGCAGACCTTCTCGATATCGTCGCCGATCGTCTCGACAATGCAGGTCGAGAGGACAAAGACCGCCCCGGGCTTTCCGGCCATGACCTTATCGAGTGTCCGGTCGAGTGCTGCCTCGCCGCCAAAAACCACGTCGGTCTCTAAAAGACCGGTCGAGACGAGCGGGGGAAGGGCCGGCCTGCCATTGTCAAGAGCCGTAGCATAGAGGAGGGAAAAATTATGGTGCGTGCAGCCCCCCGGCCCGTGGACGACCGTGACTGCATCGGTTACCTGCGTCACCACCGAGAGTGCACCGGTCAGGGTGCAGCCGGCAATCCTACACGTACTGGCGGGCAAGGGATTCGAGGTCATCGATCTCAAGAGGTGCGGGTATCGTAAGCCGGGTGTTTTCCATGACCCGGGAAGCAAGATCGCGGTACCGCTGTGCCTGTTCGCTTGCCGGGTCGTACTCGATCACGGTCTTCCGGTCGAGTTCCGCCAGCTGGACGGTCCGGTCGCGGGGAATATACTGGACGAGGTGGCTGTTGACCTTCCGTGCAAACTCCGCGACGAGTTCTTCTTCGCGGGGCATGTTCTTGGCATTGCAGATCACGCCGGCAAGCCGGCATTTGCTCTTTGGCCGGGCCGAGAGCCTTTGAATCGCCTTGCAGATGTTGTTTGCCGCGTACAGCGACATGAGCTCCCCCGAGGTCACGAGGTACACTTCCTGTGCGTACCCTTCCCGCATCGGCATCGCAAACCCGCCGCAGACCACATCGCCCAGCACATCGTAGACAATGATGTCACCGGTGAGCGTCCCGAACTTCTCCAGCAGCTGGAACGTGGCAATAATCCCCCGCCCGGCACAGCCGACACCGGGTTCGGGGCCCCCCGCTTCAACGCAGCGGACACCATGGAAACCGGTATAGACCACGTCCTGCGGGGTCACGGCAGCGGCGCCCCGTTCGCGCACCAGATCCATCACGGTCGGGATCAGCCGGCCTGCCATCAGCATCCGGGTGCTGTCGCGTTTCGGATCGCACCCGATCTGGAGGACATCGTATCCTGCAAGGGAGAGGGCAGCGGACAGGTTGGCCGAAGTGGTAGACTTCCCGATGCCGCCTTTCCCGTACAGGGCGATCTGTTTCATCACCAAAGTATTGGCCGGCACGTTATATTAGACCTCCTGAAGTTAAGAAAAGTTAAATTGCGTTGGCGCTTTCCCTGCGAACCGGGACAAAATTTAATCGGAGCCGCGGAACAGCGCGAGGAAGAGCACGAGGACCGGGATCACTTCGAGCCGGCCTACCCACATCACGAGGATAAACACCCATTTCGAGAGGGCCGGCATGGACGATGAGACATAGCCGGTTGTCATTCCGCAGGTGGAAAATGCCGAGATCACATCGAAGAGCACGTCATTGATGGGAAAGGTGGTGATGTGGAACTGGATGACCACGAGCGTGGCGACAAAGATCACGAGGACCGAGAGGATTATCACAAGGAGGGTCTTTGCCGTTTCCAGTTCGGCGGTTGCACGCGGGATCACCCGTCCTTCGCTTTTAAAGGGGATCAGTACCTTCCCGCTCACGAAGAGCCGGCGGAACCACCAGACGAGCGCCCTAAAAGCGAGCACTACGCGGTTGAGCTTGATACCCCCGCTGGAGCTTCCCGCAGCGCCGCCGATGAAGATCAGCATGGCAAGGAAGAGGAGGGTGACGCTTGCCCAGCTTCCGATATCGGCGATCTGGAACCCGGTGGTTGTCAGGGCGGAAACGGTCATAAAGAGGCCCTGTCCGAGTGCCGTCGGGATATCGGTATTCCCGAAATACACAAGGTCGTAGGCCAGCACCGCGGTACCGGCCGCTGCGATCACGACAAAAAGCTTGATCTGCTCGTCCCCAAAGAGGCTGAAGCGCCGGTTCTCGGATATCAGGTAATAAAGGCGGAACGGGAGTGCCCCGGCGATCATGATCGGGATAAGGAGCAGTTCGAGCAGGAGGTTGTGGTACGAGGCAATCCCGCCGTCGACAACGGAAAAGCCCCCGGTCGAAATCGCGGAAAGGGCAAGGTTTACCGAATCCCACAGCGAGAGGCCGGTAAAGAGGATGAGACCGAGGGCAACAAAGGTAAGGAGGGCGTAGATCCTCCAGATCGCCCGGCCCGTCGTGACAATGCTTGGCATCAGGGGCTCCTCCCGGCTCTCCGTACGGTAGATCCTGCCCTGGAAAAGCCCGCTGCTGCTTGCAAGGGCGATTACGTATGCGATGATCCCGATACCGCCTATCCACTGCATGAACGTGCGCCAGAAGAGCAGGGTGTAAGGGATCGTGTCGATGGACGGCAGCATGGTAAACGCCGTCCCGGTCCACCCGGCCATCCCTTCAAAGACCGCATCGGTGAAACTCATGCCAAGGCCGAACATGAACGGCAGGCCGCTCACCATCGCACAGGCTATCCAGAAGAGTGCTATCGAACACAGGGACGTCGAGAGCCGGTTCTCGCGCTCGTTTCTCGGGAGGTGTTTCATGCCGGTCCCCAGAAGGAAAAAGACCACCGGGACTGTTGCCATGGGGAGGAACAGGGACCATTCGGCAAAGAGCACCGCCACTACCAGGGGAACCGCGGTCAGCGGGGCGATAAAAAAGAAAATATCCCCCAGATCTGCTGCGATCGTGGAGAGATAGAGGAGACGGCGCATCACTTATGTGGTTGTCGCTGGTGCACTATATAGCGTTTGCATACGGATAACCGACGGGAAAAAAGGAAAAACAAAGGGGTTTTTATCAGGCCTTGTTGGTCCAGAGACCGTGGACCGAACAGAATTCCCTGACTTTTACCTCAGTACTCTTGACCGGGAATTCTGCCTCGGGCTTTTCCCCGGGTTTGAAGTACCGGGTGTAGACTTTTTCCCCGTCGCGGACCTCGACCCATTCGATGTAGTGCTTCTCTTCCATCGGGTGGGGGACGGCGCCGATCTTCACAAGGATGCCGTTTGCGGTCTTCACTACGACAGGAACATGCTTCTCTTTTCCCTGGTCCGCAGTCTTTTCCTGCTGGAGCGCCATCGGCTGCCCGCAGCAGACCAGCGTCCCTTCCGAGGCATGTACGACTTTTACGATGTTCCCGCAGACCATGCATTTGTAGACTTCAAGCAGATTTGTCATATGATACCCTCCTTTACACGATGTTGAGTTCTTTGTGCTTCTTTAAGATTTCGTCTGCCAGCCGGTCGAGGGCCTGCATTGTCTTCTCGTCAGGCTCGCCCAGCACCATGATCGGCGGCATCACTTCCACTTTGACATGATCCAGCATCTTTGTGATGGTATCGGCAGTCTTGCCGCCCCAGCCGTAGGACCCGATCACCGCGGCAAACCGGGTTTTTGGCCGGAGCGCGTTTGCAAGATACGTTGCAGAAACCACGACCGGGTGCGGGCCAAAGAGGACGGTCGGCGTTGCTACCACCAGGGTTGCCGCATCGACAAGGGCAAACGCAAGCTCGCCGGTGTCGGTTTTGGTGAGGTTGAAGGGTTTTACCACGATGCCCCGCGAGACCAGGGCCCCCATGAGGTGATCCACCATCTTTGCCGTGCTCCCGTGCATCGAGACGTACGGAATAACGACCTCGTTTTTGACCGCATCCGATGTCCAGTCGGCATATGCATCGAGGATCATCTTCGGGTTTTTCGTCAGCGGGCCGTGGCTGGGTGCGATGATGGCAGGATCGAGCGCCCGGACCCGTTCCACGTATCCTTTGATACTGTTGCGGAACGGCATCATGATCTCCGCATAATACCGCTTTGCCGAGCGGTATGCCCATCCTTCATCCTTCACGAACAATTCGGTTGTCGCAGCATGGAACCCGAAGAGGTCGCAGGAAAAGAGGATCCGGTCTTCAACAAGGAATGTCAGCTGGGTCTCGGGCCAGTGCGTCCAGGGCGTGATCAGGAACTTCAGCGTCCGGTCGCCCAGCGAGAGGATGCCGTTGTCTTCGATGAGGATAAAGCGATCCGCCGGTACGTGCAGCAGTGCGATGAGGAGGTCCCGGCACTTGGCATTGGTGACCACCTGCGCATCCGGATAAAACTCCATGACCATCGGGAGCGAACCCGCATGGTCCTGTTCTGCATGGTTGATCACGATATAGTCGATCTTCTCGACACCGAGCTTGACAAGGTTTGAGATGAGGTCATACTCTTTCGTAGGATCGACCGTATCGATCAGGGCGGTCTTTTCGCTGCCCTTTACCAGGTACGCATTGTAAGTTGTTCCTTCCGGCAGCGGGACCAGTTCGTCGAAGATCCGCCGGTCAAAATCATAGGCGCCGACCCAGGAGACGCCGGGCACAAGTTCTCGGGAAACCATAACAACCAGTTATTACTCCTCTTTTTTGAATTGGTCTTTTGCTGCAAAACAGACCGGACAGGTCCAGTCAGTCGGCAGGTCTGCAAAACTGATGCCGGGCTTTATATCCTGAAGAGGTTCGCCTTTCTCGGGATTGTAGACATGCCCGCAGATGGTACATACATATCGATCCATAAAAAACGCTCCATTTATGACTGGTAAAGTGTAGGACAGCAAAGGAATAATCGTTTCGATAGGACGCATGCCCCGATAAAACGGTTACAGGAGGTTTCCCCATGCGGGAAGATTGGGATTGAGGACAACCAGCAGGTAATTTGCATAGCAGGCGATGATGAGCAGGATCAGGCAGGGGACCAAAAAGAAGACTGTCCCCACCGAGGACATGAGCGCTTGTGCGATCGTACATATTGCCGCAGCGACCACAAGGAGCATAACGACAAACGCAAGGTAGACCGCATGGAGTGAAAAAAAGACCCAGAACCAGAGCACGAGCAGGATCAGGGTAAAGAAAAAAAGTGCAGCCGCGGTCTGCACCTCGTGTTTCGAAAAGCCTGCATTCCAGATGGTATAGAGGGCCAGTCCCAGCAGGCCAAAGACTGCAATGATCGCATAAAAGAACAGGTTGTCCGGGGGCAGGATGTCGGGTTTGACGAGCCCTGAATACCAGCCGGGGATAGACGTAGTGAAGAGATACAGGCCGGCATACCCCGGGATAAGGCTGATGAGAAGGGACGCAAGGAGCCTGCCGGGATGATGTTCTGCGGGCGTAATATATTATTCCACGATGTATGGGAAGATAAAATAATCACATCCTTTATTTTTTATAAGAGATAGTGGCTCTGTTGAATTATTAAAACGCCAAACCCTGCCAAACGCCATATCCGTCAGGCGCCGCCCGCTATCATGTACCCGCCCATCCCGAGCATCAGGATTACAAAGAGCAGCCGGATCTTCTCCGGGGAGACCGTATGGGCAGCACGGACGCCAAGGAAAGCACAGGGCACGCTCGCAAGGGAGAGAACCGCCCAGAACATCCCGTTGACATACCCGAGGGAAAACGGTGGCAGGCCGGGGACGTTTGCCCCTCCCGCAATGTAGGACACTACACCGGTTGCAGCAGAACAGAGCATGAATGCCGTCGAGGTCCCGATGGCCTGCCTTAAGGGGATGCCAAGAACCGTCGTCATCACCGGGACCATCACGATTCCCCCGCCGATTCCAAAAAGTCCCGAGACAAAGCCGAAGACAAATCCCCAGAACAGGTACAGACCGGCATTCTGCCGGATGCGACCTTCCCCAGAAAGGGTCGAGGTGAAATACATCCTTACCGCTGCAAGGAGGAGGAGCACGCCAAAGAGGCATTCCATGAGCCGGCCCGGGGCGTGGATGGAGATTGCAGCACCGGCAACTGCCCCAAGAATGCCGGGAACCACCATCAGGAGCAGAGGGCGCACGAGCACGCAGCGCCGGCAGTGGTGGCCCCACGTCCCGGAGAGTGCGGTCGGCACGATAACGGCAAGGCTGGTGCCGAATGCAATACGGAGCGAGAGAGTGGGATCGACACCGAGACCGGTCAACAGCCAGTACTGGACCGGCACCATGAGGAAACCGCCGCCGATCCCGAAAAAACCGGAAGCAAAACCGATCGCACTGCCGGTCAGTGCAAGGATCAGCACGGAAATAAGGGAAAAATCCATCGTGTCTCCGTAATTGTACGGGTCGGCCCGGACCGGCGATGACCACGGCCGTAGTCAAAAAAAATTATGCGGTGGAATTATTGACGGTAAACGCAGAGGACTTCGTTCCCGAGGGGGCACCGTCTGCCAGTACCCTGATACTGTACGAACCCGGCGTTGCCGATGAGGGGATGGCAAGGGTGCAGGTCAGTTTCGATGACGATGAGGTCGAAGGATTTGTACACTGGATCTGGTCGGTATCGGAATAGACCAGGGTGACAGATAGGATACTGTTGAAATTCTGCCCGTTTACCGTGAGGGTGAATGATTTGTCGCGATCGCTGCTCGTGGGAGAGATGCTGGAAATGGTCGGGGTGGCAGCTCCAACGGTAAATGCGCCGGGGAGCGAGGTTGCCTGGCCGTCAGGGTTCGTAACCTGGACATTGGCTGTTCCGGCATCCAGGCTGCTCAACGCGATATTACAGGTGATCTGGTTCGAGGAGGCTGAAACACCCGTTGCCACAACCGGCATCTTTCCCGGCTGGATCAGGCGCACCGTTGCACCGCTCTGGAAGTTGTTCCCGTTGATAGTCAGGCTGATAGTAGTACCGGTTGCACCGCTCGTGGGAGAGATCGAGGTGATCGAAGGCGCTGCCCCGGAGGCAACCGTTGTTGCGGTGGTCGCGATCGTGGGCGTCATGACCGTAATAGACGCAACCGAGACATGGGAGAGTTTCACGGGATACAACTTATCCATCTCGGCCCGGGGGAACTTTTCCGTTTTGCTTGTTTCCCGGTGTCCCCAGGACCCGTCAGAATTCTTCACAATGATCGCACGTTCGTACTGATCGGCAGATGAGTCGTACGACATGATCAGCCAGACCCCGGTCTGGGCTGACGAGGTCATCGCGACAACGTCTCCTGCGGTATATTTCGCAGTTGCCTGTGTGGTTGGGATCGTGGTCGTTACTGTCGTGGAAGACTGACTCGAACAGCCGGCGAAAAGCACGCACACGATAAGAAGCAAACCCAGCAGAGGTCCGTAAACTTTTCCGTGAGACATATGCTTACCGTTCATCTCACAGATTCATAAAATTTGGCTTTTCCGGCAAATACGGGAACGGGAAAGACCCGGAATAAGAAAATACCACACTACCTCCCACAGATTTACTGTTTTTCCGGGAGTTTCACTGTGGTATAATATCGGGAGAAATGCCCGTGGGCAGTCACGAGTACCGCAAGGGTCAGAAAAGCGCAGACTGCTGCAGCGGGAACAAGGGAATACGGGAAGGTAAAACCCGGGGCCGATCCCGCAAGGACGACGAGAGCACCCGTAACAGCGACAACGGTGGCATAGATATCCCGCACGGCAAAAAAGAAGAGGGCGGCAACGATACCTGCGGCAAAATAGCCCGGGAAAGCTTCCGGGACCCGAGTGGATGCGAGAAGTAGTGTTATCGAGAGCGCAAAAACGAGCGCTGTCACCACCACGCCGGTGATTACGGATATGAGGATTCCTCCGCTGCGGACATATGCCTGGATATGGGTCCCAAGAAGTCCCCAGCAGATCATCACCGCTGCAATGGCTGTCGGGAGGAGCATGACCGCGAGGAAAAAGCCGGTGTCCCGGTCCGGCCCGGTGCCATATATGCGCAGGAAGAGGGCAATGGTGTAGACTGCAAGGACGGTCAGGCTGACCGCTGCCACAGTACGCCGCAGGGTACGAAAACCGATCTGGAACATGTTGACAAATCCTGCCCGGAATGCCGCGCGGATACGGATGAGCGGCACGATGATCCCGACAAGGACGCACGAAAGGAGCGTATACAGGGAAAGTCCCAAAAGGGATATTTTTCCGGATACGAGCGCACCTCCGGTGAGCAGGTAGTTCTCGATAATCCAGATGCAGACGATCAGGAGCGGGATAAGGACAAACGTCACAGCGGACGGGCGGGGCAGGTCTGCCAAAGACCGCTCCGATCCCCTTTCAGATACCGTCATGTTCACACCCGCTGCTCTTTCAAGTATCCTTCACCTTTACCTGTGCTGCCGATAGTTTCCTTTTGATCTCTATACTGCGGCCACAAAAAGGTCGTGGATCGCCTTTTGCCGTTTCTCGGGGGTAGCCCTCTTTGCAGGGAAACGGTCGTTAAACGAGGGAAGCGCCTTCTCGTAGAATACCCCGAGCGCTATCGGGGCGTCGCGGTTGTAGTCCCATTCCCGGGATTTTTTGCACGCCAGATCGAAGTCCGAGGGGTCGTGTCCTGTAAGGTCGTACACCCGGGACTGGTAATACTCCGTCATGTTAAAGAAGCTCGCGCAGATCTGGAGGACATCGATGAAGGCAAAACCCGCATGTCCGATTCCCTGCCGGACAAGGGACGCCAGCTGAGGCATCTTCCGGGTGTAGCCCCGGGCAACGTAGGTTGCACCGCTTGCAAGCATCAGCTCCAGCGGGTTGAACGGGTACTCTGCGGTCCCGGCGGGAGTGGACTTCCCCTTGTAACCGAGCGGGGATGTCGGGGTGTACTGGCCGGTGGTGAGGCCATAGACCCGGTTGTTGTGGACGATCACAGTGATATCGATGTTTCTCTTGGCCGCAAAGACCAGGTGGTCGAGCCCCTCCGCGTATGCGTCGCCGTCACCGGCGCAGCAGATCACGGTGAGATCGGGGTTTGCGAGTTTGAGGCCCGTCGCCACCGGGATCGTCCTCCCGTGGAGGGTGTAGACGGTGTTGATGTTGAGGTAGTCCGCGATCTTCGCGTGGCAGCCGATACCGGAGACGAGTACTACATTATCCAGGGATTTGCCCTCCTTTTCCCTGCCGGCAAGGATCTCCTTGAGCGTGTGCTGGATGGAGAAGTTCCCGCAGCCCGGGCACCAGGTGTTCTGCGTTGGAGTTATCAGGTTCCGGGTCATGATGCGAGCACCTCCTGCACCCGCTTTTTTAGTTCTTCGGGGGTGAACGGCCGGCCGTCGTATTTGAGGACGGTATCGTCCACGATCCTGCCGTGTTCCTTCACGAGCGAGACCAGCTGCCCGGTCGCATTCTCCTCGACTGCGATCAGCCGCTCCACACCGGTGCATGCTTCGGAGAACTGCCGTTCCGGGAACGGGGAAAGCACAAACGGCCGGATCACCCGGAGCCCGAGTTCTGCCGCCACTTCGTTGCAGGCATTTCCTGTCGATCCCCAGCAGAGGAGGGCCGACGGTGCGCCTGCCTTCCCGCCCGTGCCGATGCAGGGAAGCCGGTCCAGCTCGTCGGCAAGGGCTTTTTCTTTCCTCCGGCGCTTGTCAGTCATCGTTACCACAAGGGACGCATCCTCGGTCGTGATCCCGTCCTCATCGTGGGCATAGCTGTTGGTCTTGACGACGGCGCCCGCCATCCCGGGAAACGCAAGCGGCGAGATCCCTGTCGGGGTGTCGAGATACCTCCGGCAGGGATCCGGTATGTCTCCCTTTGTCCCGTCATCCGGAACCGGCAGCAGCGCAAGATCCTCATACCGGACGCTGTAGGTGCTCTCGGAGAGAGACTTGTCGGAGAGAACGATGGCCGGGACCTGGTACTTCCAGGCAAGCCGGAGCGCAGCATCCGACCAGATATAGGCCTCCCCTGCATCGGCAGGAGCAACGATGAGCCGGGGGAACTCCCCCTGCCCGGCGTGGAGCACGAACCGGAGGTCTGCCTGCCCGGTGTACGTCGGAAGACCGGTTGAAGGGCCGGTCCTCTGAGAGACCACGATAGCGATCGGGATCTCCGCCATACCGGCAAACGAGAGCCCCTCGGTCATCAGGCAGAACCCCCCGCCAGAAGTCCCGACTGCGGTTTTTTTACCGGCCACTGCACTCCCGAGGCCGGCGAGGATCACCGCGATCTCGCTCTCCGGGTGGAAGACGGTGATCCCGAGTGTGTCTGCATTGGCTGCAAGGTAATGGAGGAGCGTGGATGAGGGGGTCATCGGGTAGGCAATATAGGAATCGAGGCCGCCTGCGGCAAAACCGAGGCCGATCGCTTCGTTCCCGGTAACAAGGGAACGGGAAACAGGATCGAGCACCGGTACCGGCCGTACCGTTGAGACAGCACCGTAAGCCCGCTGCGCGACCCGGAGGTTCGCATCCGTTGCCTTTGGCATGTGCGCCTTAAAAACAGCCTCCACGGTTTCCCAGGGGATCCCCGCCGCCTTTGCAAAGGCGCCGATCATCGCAGAGTTTCCCGTGACCGGCGGGGCAGATTCTGCCTTTATTATTTCACCGACAGGCACGGTCTGTCCGCTGCCGGGTTTTTTTACCATATCGGCGTTTGCCACGATGATGCAGTCAGGACACCGCGATGCGTGGCGGTCAAGCGTCTCCTGGTTGAGCGCCACGAGATAATCGAACCGGTTGCTGTATGCCCCGACCGGGTGGTCTGCCGCCCGGACTATGGTGAAGTTATGACCTCCCCGGATAAGGGAGGGGTAGTCCGTTGATACGAATACGTAATACCCGAGCCGGGAGAAGAGCCACGCCACAACTGCCCCGGCACTATTGATCCCGTCGCCAGCCCTGCCCCCGATGAGTACAGATATGTCCTTCATGAATACGTCTCCCAATACCAGACTGGTGATCAGGATACGGTATATACATTGGGATAGTGACGGGCCAAAAAAAGGTTATTTATGGATCAGTTCTTCGAGAATGGCCTTCATCTCGTTGATCCGATAGGGCTTGGTGAGCCGGCCGGCAAAGCCGTATTTGCCATATTCCTGCACCACCGGATCGTTTGCATATCCGCTCGAAACGACCGCTTTCACGCCGGGATCGTATTCGAGCAGTTTTTCGATCGTCTCGCGCCCGTCCATGCCTTCGGGCATCGTGAGATCGATAATGACGAGGTCAAACGGTTTGCCGGCCTCTTTTTCCTGCCGGTAGAGGGTGATCGCAGCTCCGCCCTCTTTTGCAAAGACCGCTTCATAGCCAAGGAACTTGAGGACTTCTTTTGAGACATCGATGATGATCTCCTCGTCGTCTACCAGAAGCACTTTTCCTTTCGGTTCCATAATGAAATAGTCCCTGTTGATGTATACAACATCACCACAACAACTATTATATTTTCTCCTGTTACGGTGCCGATAAAAAAAAGCCTGTTTACCCGCCGGCCTTGGGATGACTATCGTCCGGCTTTCTTCAGGGCACGGAGCCGGGCAGCCTCCTGTGCATCCTCCACCCTCAGGAGGAATGTCCCGTGGCAGGGTTTTGTGTACGGGAAGATCACAAAATCCCCGTCGAGGCCGACTGAGATAGGCGGCACGCCGATGGTGTGGACATCGAAGATCTTGAACCCCGGATCGACATCGATGGATTCGGGAAAATGGCTTTTGATATACTCCCGGCACTCCTTAAAGGAAGCGTCCCGCAGGACGATCTCGTAGTTGAGCGCCTCTACGCAGCCCATGACGGTGCCACCTCGTCGATTATCTTCTTTAAGGGCATGGGATTATGCACGGCCTTGGCGGCTATCTTTGTGCAGGGGAAGGTGATCCGGGCTGCCATCTCCTCCCAGTGCTCGCCGTAGATCACCGGGTAGATCCGTGCCTTCGAGATTGCCGCCATGGTCGCGGCGTAACTGACCCCGGCGTCGTTATGGATGAAAACAAAACAGAGGTCAAAGTCGCGTTTCTTTTCGGAGATCTGGGCGACAGCCCGGTCGAGGTCCATGACCTCTTTTAAGTAATGCCTCTTTGGGTCGGCAACCACGAGCAGGGTGATTGCTGCCCTGTTCCCGGCGATCACCGGGGCGATGCCTGCCCCGGAAAGCCTGTCCGTCAGGTAGAGCGCAACGCTCGTCTGCACCGGGACCTGCGGACAGCCGAGGACAAGCACAGCAGTCTTCTTTGCCTGCAAAACATCAGTCGTGGTATCGTTCCCTGCCATACGTAAAAGCCTTGTACAGCATACGCCGGGGGATGGAAAAACCTTCGCTCTGCGGCCAATTTTTTCGGTTTTTCGTTACTGCCCGTCAGTCTCCGCGTACACCCAGTCGAGATACGGTACGTGTCCGGCAATGACCGGTAACGCGATAATCTCCGGGACCTCATACGGATGCTCTGCCTTTACTGCGGCAATAACAGCCTGCACGAGACTCTTTCTTGTTTTGATGACGAGCAGGTCTTCACGGTCGTCGCAGGACTCCCCCTTCCAGCAGTAAAGCGACCGCACCGGTGTGATATTGGCACAGGCGATGAGACGTTTTGCGAGCAGGCTTTTGGCAAGTGCTTCCGACTGCGATAACGGGGCAGTCACGTACAGGACGCAGATCTCCTGATGCATCTCTTCTCCGGCTCCGGACTCCATAAGAGTGGTGTTGGCCGTTTTTGGCAGATAAGGATATACGCCGGATCCCGGAAATCAGGGGCTCATACCGTGCGATAGTTACTTTCTAGTAGCGCCTGCTCCAATGATAGATACACGTATGTATTCAGCACGCATGAGCAATCTCCCGCCGTATCTTTTTGCACGGATTGACGAGATGAAAGCAGAGCAGCAGAAAAAAGGCGTGGACATCATCGACCTGGGTGTCGGCGACCCGGATCTCCCCACCCCTTCCCACATCGTGGACGCTCTCTGCACTGCCGCACGCGACCCCAATAACCACCACTATCCCTCGTATGCCGGGATGCCGGCCTACCGCGAGGCTGTTGCCGGCTGGTACCATAAGCGGTTCGGCGTTACGCTCGATGCATCAAAAGAAACCCTTGCCCTGATGGGTTCGAAAGACGGGATCACCCATATCGGGGAAGCGTTCGTGAATCCCGGAGACTACGTGCTCGCCCCGAGCCCCGGCTACCCGGGATACTCGACCGGCACCCTTTTCTCCGAGGGAAAAGTCCACGAAATGCCGCTCCTGCGGGAAAATAATTTCCTCCCGGTCCTTTCTGACATCCCGGACTCGGTTGTCCGCTCTGCAAAACTCATGTTCATCAACTACCCGAACAACCCGACGGCCGCCATCGCCCCGCTTTCGTTTTACAAGGAGGTCGTGGACTTTGCAACAGACCACAACATCGTCGTTGTCTCGGACAACCCCTACTCCGAGGTAGCCTTCGACGGTTACAAGGCCCCGTCGTTTTTGGAGGCAAAAGGGGCCATGGAGGTCGGGATCGAGATGCATTCGCTCTCGAAGACCTACAACATGACCGGGTGGCGGATCGGGATGGCCGTCGGGAATGCGGAGATCCTCTCGGGCCTTGGCCGGGTCAAGACAAACGTCGACTCCGGGGTATTCAACGCTGTCCAGCACGCGGCAATCGCCGCCCTCTCGGGCCCGCAGGACTGTGTTAAGGAAGCCTGCGCCATCTACCAGGAGCGCCGCGACGTGCTGGTCTCGGGCCTCCGCGAGCTCGGCTTTGATGTGCCGTCCCCGAAGGCGACCTTCTATGTCTGGATGCCGGTAAAGGACTGCATGTCCTTTGCGGCAAAACTCTTAAACGAGGCTGGCATCGTGGTCACCCCGGGCATTGGCTTTGGCTCCGCTGGCGAGGGCTATGTCCGGTTTGCGATCACCCGGCCGGTGGAACGGATACGCGAAGCTATTGAACGGATGCGGAGGCTTTCGCTGTGAAACTTCCCCCGCACCTCACCGTAAAAGGAGGACACCTCCATATCGGGAGCCAGGACTGCGTTGCCCTTGCGGCAAAGTACGGCACCCCGCTCTACGTGACAAGCGAGGACCGGATCTGCGAGCACTTTACCGCATACCATGCCGCACTCTCCAAACGGTACGAGAAGGTGCAGGTCCTCTTTGCGGCAAAGGCAAACGGGAACCTCGCGGTAATAAGGGCGCTCGCCCGGCTCGGCGCGGGGGCGGATGTCTTTTCCGCTGGCGAGCTCGCCCTTGCCCTCGAAGCAGGGATGCCGGCGGCAAAGCTGCTCTTTAACGGCAGCTCGAAGACCCCGACCGACCTTGCCCTTGCGGTCAGCCATGGCGTGAAGGTCTCTCTCGATTCTCTCGACGAGCTCCACCAGCTCGATGCCATCGCGGCAAAGGCGGGAAAAGTTGCGGAGATCTCATTCCGGGTCAACCCGGCACTCGAAGTCCCGACCCACCCGAAGATCGCAACCGGTCTTGCAACGAGCAAGTTCGGGATCCCGCACGAGCAGATCCCCGCTGCGTACAAAGAGGCGCTTGCCTGCACTCATGTAAAACCGGTCGGGATCCACTGTCACATCGGGTCGCAGATCCTTGATGTAGTGCCGTTTGCAAAGGCGGCAGAGGTGATGGTCGGGATCGCAAAGGAGCTTGCCGACATGGGCGTGAAACTCGAGTTCCTCGACCTCGGCGGCGGCCTTGGCATCCCGTACCACCACGACTCCGATCCGGCACCCACACCGGAGGACTACGCAAACGCCGTGATGCCGGTCTTCCTTGACGGGATTAAAAAAGCGGGGATCTCTCCCACGCTCTGGATCGAACCGGGCCGGTTCCTTGTCGCAGATTCAACGGTTCTTCTCACACGGGTGAACTCAACAAAGACTGCGCACAAGCGGTTTGCCAATGTCGACGCGGGGTTCAACCTGCTCATCCGGCCCGCGATGTACGACTCCTACCACGAGGTCGTTGTCGCGAACCGGGCAGACGCCCCGCTCACTTCAGAGTACACCGTGACCGGGCCGATCTGCGAGACCGGGGATATCCTTGCCCCGGACCGCAAACTGCCGGAGCTTGCAGCAGGAGACCTGATCGCGGTGCTGGACACCGGTGCGTACGGATATGCGATGTCCTCGCAGTACAACGGCCGGCCCCGCTGTCCCGAGGTTCTCATTCGCGGGAAGGATGAGGCGCTCATGCGGCGCGGCGAAACGCTCGCCGACCTGACCGGTACCATGATCCGGCCCCCCTGGCAGCGGTAGGCAGAGGGAGCAGAATCGTGGTTCTCTTCCACTATGCGCTGGTCGACGACCTTATCAGCCAGGAAGAGTTCGAACGGCGCGTGGAAGCAAAAATCGAGGAGTGCGGTGATCTCCTCGACGAGCCGACCGCGGCGATGCTCGTGGTCGGTGGGCTCGGGCGCCAGCATGTGAAGGTCCGCGAGCTCTCCGGGAAATCCAGCCTTTTTTGTTTCTTTGCAAAGGTCATCGACAAGACCGAGCCAAAGGAGTTTGACCGGAAAGACGGCGAGAAGGGATGGGTCGCCACAATCCTTGCCGGCGACGAGACCGGGACGACCCGGATCGTGCTCTGGGACGAACGGGCCGGGGCGGTCTGCGAGATCGCCATCGGCGACGTGCTGGAGGTGATCGGGAGGCACCCGGCAAACAGCACAAGGGAGATCTATGCCCTTGCCATACGGAAGGCTACCTGCGAGATCACCTGTGCGGCGACATCGGGAAACGGCCTTTCGACAGATCCGGTCGATCTCGACGTTGTCCTGATCAATGCAGATGAGCCCCGCACGTTTACCCGCCGCGACGGGACGACCGGGGAACTCATGGAGTGCCTTGTTGGCGACGCACAGGGCACCGCCCGGCTCGTTGCATGGACCCCCAACCTCCTCCTTGGTATCGCACCGGGCAGCACGGTCCATATTACCGGCGCAAAGCCTGACCGTAGGGCCGAGGGCCGGGCCTACAGTATCGATGAGACGAGCACGGTAACACCCACGGATGCTGCCGTGACCGTTCCCTTTACCCCGCTCGGGGCAGTCGCGGATACCGGGCAGTATTCCGTCACGGGCGAAGTCAGGGCCGTGCAGGAGCCACGTTCGTTCACGACAAAAGCCGGCAACACCTCATGGGTACGCAATATCCGCATTGGCGACGGGAAAGACGAGCTTGCAGTGGTGCTCTGGGGGAACTCCGCGCTCCAGCCGGTCCGGCCGGGCCAGCGGGTCGAGATCTACCACGGGTCGGCCCGGGCCGGGCGCTTTGGCAGGATAGAACTCGGTGTTGGCAGGGGAAGCGTCCTCCGGCTGCCGCATGAGGAGACCCGGGCGATCTCTTTTACCGGGACGATTATCCCGGGGAACGGCGGGACATTTATCGATGACGGGACCGGGCGGTACCTTATCGAGGGAGAGTACCCGGCCGGGGCGGAGATCGCGGTCACCGGGCTGCTCGCCGGCAGCCGGATCCTCCCGGAGACTGCGGTGCCGGTGGAGCTGACCCTGAAGGATGTTGAAGGACACCTTGCCGCCCTCATCGCACGGCTGGATACACCCCGACCCTGACACTCCCGTTCACTTTCACCCCCCGCATGGCCCCGGGTTATATAGCGAGAATTAAAATGGTGTTGTGCCATAGGAGATGTAGCAAGAAATGGCTGACAAACCACTGGAGATAGAGGATCTGCCCGGAGTCGGGCCGTCCACCGCTGACAAGCTGCGCGAAGCAGGATACCTTTCGGTAGAGAGCATTGCAACCGCCTCGCCGGCCGAGCTCTCCGAGATCACAGAGATTTCAGAGTCCACGGCAAAGAAGATCATCAAAGCCGCCCGCGAGGCCGCCGATATCGGCGGGTTCAGGACGGGAAAAGACATCTTCGAGCAGAGGAAGGAGATCAAAAAGCTCTCGTTCCGCGTACCCGAAGTAGATGCGCTTCTTGGCGGCGGCCTCGAAACACAGGCAATCACCGAACTCTACGGTGAATTCGGTTCCGGTAAAAGCCAGATCGTCCACCAGCTGGCAGTCAACGTCCAGCTGCCCGAGGAACAGGGCGGCATGAACGGCAGCGTGATCTACATCGATACCGAGAACACGTTCCGTCCCGAGCGTATCGAGCAGATGGTCGCCGGGCTCGGGATCGACGGAGTTCCGGACGCACAGACATTTCTCGATAATATCCATATCGCCCGGGCCCACACCTCGGACCACCAGATGCTCCTCGTGGAGAACTCCCGGGACCTTGCAAACGAATTAAAAGAGACCGACAAACCGGTGAAGCTCTTTATCATCGACTCGCTCACCGCCCACTTCCGGTCCGAATACGCCGGGCGGGGCACGCTTGCCGCACGGCAGCAGAAGCTCAACCGGCACATGCACGACCTCTTCAAGCTCATCGACGAGCACAACGCGGTCGGCCTTGTGACAAACCAGGTCATGTCCAACCCCGCGGTCTTCTTCGGCGACCCGACAAAACCGATCGGAGGCAACATCGTGGGCCACACGGCAACCTTCCGTATCTACCTGCGGAAAAGCAAGGCAGGCAAACGGATCGCCCGGCTCGTGGACAGCCCCAACCTTCCCGAGGGCGAGGCGCCGTTCATGGTCGAAGAGGCGGGACTTAAACCGTGTTAAGAGCGCTTGTTACCGATGTCGACGGGACAATAACGGATTCGGCCCGGAGGATTGACCCGGGTGCACTGGCATGTATCCAGTCGCTTGCAGAGGACGGCATCGAAGTCGTCCTCGCAAGCGGGAACACCGCGTGCTTCATGGATGCCCTCTCTAAAATGGCGGGCACGAAAGGCACGTTCATTGCCGAGAACGGCGGGGTGTACCGGATCGGGTACTCGGGCGAGGTCCACGTCATCGGAGACCAGGCGATCTGCCGCAGGGCCCTTGAAACCCTACAGGCGCATTTCCGGGAAAAAGGGATCGAACTGGACCTCTACAGTCCCACGTACCGGTTCGCAGATCTCGCTTTTGCCCGCACGGTACCGGCAGAAGAAGTAAAGGAGGTTCTTGCCGGGCAACCGGTACAGGTGATCGACACCGGGTATGCAATCCACCTCCAGTCGGAAGGGATCAGCAAGGGAACGACCCTCCTTTCCCTCGCCCGGGACATGGGGCTCTCCCCAAAAGACTTTTTTGCCATCGGCGACGGGATCAACGACGCCGGTATGCTCACCGCTGCCGGTAAAGGGGTCACGCTCGCAAATGCCCACGCGGAGACCAAAAAAGCGGCCGCAGACGTGATGGACACCGGGTATGGAACGGGCTTTGTACAAGCCGTAAAAAAGTATAGGCCCTATCTGCGGGCAAGGTAACGGTCGACGACGATATAATCCTTGATGTCCTTTACCGCTTCGAACGGGACGATCAGCAGATTGCCATCCTCCAGGTTATACCCATCGGTAACAAACGACTGGTCCGGGTGGATGATCAAATCGAGAACCTGCCCCGAGTCAAAATCGACCCTGATATTCTTGAGCACGCCGATCAGTTTCCCATCGTTGCTCATGATCTTCTTCCGCGAGAGGCTGCGGGCAAACGTACGAGTCATGAAAAAAAATACAGACCTGTTACTATATAAATTGTTCTGAAATGGCGGGAATTAGAAGGCGCTTTTCTAAATCCAATCCGCTTATTCGTTTATTTTCCCCTCCGACAGGGAGAAACGGGCCGTTTCTCTTACCTGCTCTTACCTTTTCTTACCGGATCTCCCCATCGGCCCGCAAAACCGGTTAGAGGGACGGGAAGACCCGGATGATATCGGACTGGGTGAGAATCCCGACAGGCTTGCCGTTCTCGGTCACGATCAGGCGCCCGATCTCGCGCTCCTTAAAACGCCTGATCACTTCGAAAAGCTTGATATCGGCAGGAGCCTCGACAACCTCTTTTGTCATGATAGCCGTGAGGGGAGAGTCAAGGGGAAGACCCCGGTCGAGGGCTTTGGTGATGTCGCTCATCGTCACGATACCCGAAAGATTCCCGCTGTCTATCACCGGCGCCCCGTGAATATGCTTTCTGGAAAAGAGGGATACCGCATCCCTGATGGTCAGGGTGCCCGCAAGAGATAACAGAGGCGTGCTCATGTAGGCCCGGATCGGCTGCTTCGGGAGCGAGATCATCTCGGAGGTGGCAATCAGGAGCGACTGCTTTGCCTCGTCTTTCCCGAAAACCTCGCCCCGGATCAGCAGCTTGTTCACCGGGGTCGGACCTATCGTAATCTTGTCGCCAATCTCGAAGATCTTCGAGCTGCCCACCAGCTTGATAACTGCATGGCAGATATCCGGGTGGCAGAGCGTGGTAAAATCGATCTCCTGCACGTGCACGCCCCGGACTTCCTCGCCATCGCGGCTGATCGGCACATCGTAATCCGTCCCGGAGGTGTTGAGATTGAGTTCCTTGTATGCAAGTTCGGTGGGGATATAGCCGCCCTTTGGCCCGGGCACGCCGTCCACGAGCCCGACCGCTTTTAAGGACTGCATCTGGTTACGCACGGTACCCGGGTTCCTCAGGATCAGGTCGGCAATCTCCTCGCCCTTGATGGAGTGCGACTGCTGGTGGTAGAGGGTAATGAGCGTGATCAGGATATCCTTCTGGATAAGGGACAGCTCCATAACGATAAGACGTATAACTGTCTATGGATATATAGGTTGGAGTTTTGTGGAATTCGAACGGATGCCAACAGTGCCCACAGCAGATGAGATCCTTGACCGGAGCTTTCGCCGTGCAGCAAAGAAAAGGAAAGAGAAGCTCAACAAGGACCGGGCAAACGAGGAATTTGTAAGGGCCGTCGGTGCGGCAATACACGACCGGCTGGTCTACATTATCCGGGGATTCCCTGAGTTTGAAAAGATCCCGCCCTTTTACCGGGAGATGGCAGATATCCTGTACGGGGTCGATAAGATCAAGCAGTCCCTCGGGGCGGTCGGCTGGGCGGCCAAGCACACCAAGATGGTAGGCCACGAGATCGCCATCCAGACAAGAAAAGCCACCGATACGATGGTGTACCGGAAACGTGCGGTGGCCCGCCTCGCCTCCATGGTCCACCAGATCGACAAGGACCTGCTGTTCTTAAACGAGGTAAGAAACACCCTTCGGAAACTGCCCCACGTCGAGGACGCATTCACGGTCGTGATCGCCGGGTATCCCAACGTAGGCAAGTCCTCGTTTATCCGGCTGGTGTCGTCCGCTACCCCTGAGATCGCCTCCTACCCGTTCACGACAAAGGGCGTGATCGTGGGGCTTCGGCAGCAGGGCCGGGAACGCATCCAGTTCGTGGATACCCCGGGGATCCTCGACCGTCCCGCTGAAGAGCGCAACCCTATCGAGCGGCAGGCGCTCTCCGCAATGATGAACGTGGCAAGCGTGATCCTTTTCATCCTCGACCCGTCCGAGCACTGCGGGTACCCCATGGACGTGCAGCTCCGGCTCCTTGACGAAGTAAAAGGCATGGTAACGGTCCCGGTCATTGTCGTGGCAAACAAGTCCGATATCGTGGCCGCGGAAGGCTACCGCACCATGTCCACGGAAACAAAAGAGGGAGTGGACGAGGTTCTTGCCGAGCTCCTCTCCCACAAAAAGGCCTGGCAGGACTCACACAAAGCCGATGAGAGCCCAGCCGATCAGAAACCCGAGGATCGTCCCGCCATTTAACGGGGGCAGGCCGGCCTGCGGTTTTCCCGACATCACAAAGTGCAGGAGGACGACAAGGCCGCAGACCGAGCCGAGGATCGCCCCGAGAGTCGGCAGGTTAAAGAGGCCGAAATATTTTGTCCCGTGGGTGAAGAGTGCGGCGGAGACCACGAGGATCGCGGGCATGATGAGGTCACCCATGCCGATAATAAAGGCGGAGCGCTCCGAGCCCTCTTCGATCTTCCCGATCCCCTCTTTGATAAACGAGTAGTCGCGCTTTTTCGGGATCACAAAGAGGATCGGCGTTTTTAAGTCCATCACACCCTCGGCAAGGGTGAGCATGTGCTTTGTCTTGTACACCGAGATCGCGTCGTAGACTGCGAGGATAGCGAGAAGCAGGATGACCGGCAGGACATCGAGCGATGCCCCGAAGATCGAGGCGACACCGGAGGCGAGGAGGAGCCCGAGAAGGTCGATGACATACCATTCCGGGTATTTGTACAGGAGCAGGGTGGCAATCACGGAAAGGCCGAGCACGAGGGTTGTTGCCACGAGCGTCTCCGCGGTTGTCGAATAGACCAGAACCGCCGGAACGATATCCTCCCACCAGGCACCGGTCCCCGAGGTGCTGATGTTTGCAAGGCCGTACACGATCGCGGCAAAGACAAAGCAGAACGTGAAAAAGATGGCGACGCCGATGATGGCGGCGATCACTTTTTTGAGGGCGTATTTGATCAGGACTAAAAGGACGATAGTAAAGCCGAGGATGATCGCGAGAAAGATAAACGGATTTGCCACCGATTCCGGGTCCTCGAAAGCGACGAGCCCCGCGGACTGGACCGGGGAGGCGAGCAGGAGGGCGCCGAGTTCCACGATGATCAAAAAGATCGGCATGACAAGGACGGGCAGGGCGTCTTTGAGGCGGGCAAGTGTCGTGTCCATGAAGTACAGGCTCCTGGTATGAAAGAGAGTTAACTTAATGATGTGCGCTCTCATCATCTAAAAGCATGGACATTCCCGAGTATCTCCCCGATATTATCCTTACGGCGATCATGGTCGTCTCCACCCTCGTCCTCATCCTCCGGTTCTGGCAGGACGTAATCATTGCAGTCGCCGCCGCCCTCATGGTGCTCTCGCTCGGCGGGCTTTTCCTTTCTTTGGAGATCAAGGTGAGAAACCTCGAAAAGAACGTGATCACCCGGGAGCGGATGCTGCGCACGAACCTCGAGGAGATCTCCACCAATATGACCGAAAAATACGAGAAAACAACGGCACATCTCGAAGACCTGGTCGCCGAGCTCTCCAAAAGGGCCTATAAATAAGCGTGCGGGGAGCACAACCTAAACGAAGGTGACGTGCCATGGGTGTCGCACTGCGGGATATCATTGCCGATTACAAGACGCCGGTCTCCTGGGAAGGGCTTTCGGGAGTTGCGGCGGTCGATGCGAACAATACGCTCTACCAGTTTTTGACCATCATCCGGCAGCCGGACGGGACACCGCTGATGGACACGAAAGGCCGGGTAACCTCACACCTTTCGGGGATCCTTTTTAGGATGGTCAACTTCCTTGAAAAGGGGATCAAGCCGGTCTTTGTTTTTGACGGGAAGCCCCCGGAGCTCAAGCAGGAGACCAATGCGGAGCGAAGGAAGCACCGCGACGAGGCGGGGGTGAAGTGGAAGGAGGCCGTGGAGCGGGGCGACGAGGCGGAGGCATACAAGCAGGCCCGGTCGGCGACCCGGGTGGACGATACGATTATTGCGACCTCAAAAGAGCTCCTCGATCTTTTGGGGATCCCGTACGTGCAGGCGCCGTCAGAGGGAGAGGCTCAGGCGGCGTTCATGGTGCAACGGGGGGATGCCCGTTTCGCGGTCTCGCAGGACTACGATACGCTCCTTTTCGGGGCACCGCTTCTCATGCGCAACCTGACCGTAAGCGGGAAGCGGAAGATCCGGGGCCGGGTAGTAACGGTAAACCCCGAACGGGTGGCACTCTCCGAAGTGCTCGCCGGCCTTTCCCTTACCCGGGAGCAGCTCGTGGAGGTCGGGATCCTTGTCGGGACCGATTTTAATGCCGGCGCTTCCGGCGTTGGGGCAAAGACGGCCCTGAAGATCGTCCGTAACGGGGAGTATGCCGCAAAGCTTGCCGAGAAGTGCCCGGGTTTTGACCCGGCGCCGGTGCAGGATTTCTTCCTCCGGCCACCGGTGACAACGGACTACTCCCTTGCGTGGGCCCACCCGAGCGTGGAGGGAATCAGGAGAATGCTCTGCGACGGGTACGACTTTGCCCCGGAACGGGTCGATGCGGCACTTGAACGGTATTCTACAAAGGCCGGGCAGAAGACGCTGGAGAGCTGGTTTTAGGAAGTCCCCCACTCCGCTTTGCCGTATGTCAACCGGTCACTTTGTCACGGGTGATGCCGGGGACTGCAACTTCTTTTATATATATTTATCAGGGAATACTGGCAACAGACAGGTATGCCTTCCTTCTGCCCAACCTGCGGAAAAGAGCTCCAGTACGAGAATGCCGAGATCTGTCCGAACTGCGGGGTCAGGATACGGCCGCCGCCACCGTCATCGTCTCCACAGGCACAGATCCGCAGCCCTGCCGCAGCAGTTATCCTGAGCTTTTTGTTTACCGGCTGGGGCCAGTGGTATAACGGGCAGACCTGGGAAGGGGTTAAGTTTTTCGGGGCTTTTATTTTCTCGTATGTTCTGCTTTTGATCTTTTCCATCCTGGTAACGAGCAATACGCTGGCTGCACTGGGCGTGTTCCTGATGTTTGTTGTCCTCATTGCGATATGGGTATACGCGATGTACGACGCTTATAAGACCGCAGAACGCATCAACAGCGGCGAGCTGGCATTTCGTGAAAAGAGCGCCCTGTTCTGGCTGCCGGTAGCCCTGCTGGTTCTCGCGCTGGTGGTGATCGTTGCTGCCGTTATCGCGGCATTCGTTTTTGGGATGGCAGGAGCTGTTGCCTCCCCTTCATAGATCCTCTTCAGGTGGAGCGGACGGAAGGTAAAACCGGGGGAGAACCTCCGCGAGAAAGAAGACGCCTCCTGCCATTCCCCATCTTTCCCCGGGATAGTCTTGGTGCGGACAATATGATCCATCCGGATAGTTCTTCCGGTATCTGTCCCCTACTTTCACAATCATGTGTGGGGGGGTCGGCCCGGTTTTTACAAATTGAGAGAGGGGGGTGGGGGGTACCCCCTCCCTCTTTTTTGCACTTCAAATCACGCGGTTTGCATAATCATGACCTGTATTTCTCATGGAATTTTCGGCGTGAGTTGCTGAAAAAACCCGGTTCCCGGCAAATCGTGAAGCTGGCCCCGGATCGGTCGGCAGGGGGAGGGGGGTCCTCCCCTCCCGGGCCGGCACATGGGGGGTGGGTGGGGGGCACCCCCCCACCCCATTGTGGTATTCGGTCCGGATCCTCCCTCCCCTGCCGGTTTCAGGTGCAGGGCCTGATGGAAGGACGGTTAACCGGCAGTGGTGTTTTCTCAGTCGTATTTCCTAAACAGCGCCGGGTTCTGCCTGCGGATCCACCAGCGGCGGACAAGCACCGCACCGACTGCCACGACTGCGATCCCACTGATCTCGGCAATGATGGTAAGGACCGGGATACCGGACGAACCGGTGACACCGGCCGGAACAGCGGTCGTCTCCGTTGTGACCGGTGCGGAGGTATGAATGGCTGTGGCCTCCACTGATGCAGGGGTCCTTGCAGAAGTAACCGTCGTTGTCGGTGTGGCATTGCCGGTCGTCACCGCAGTTGTCGGAACATTGGTCCCCGTCACCGTTGCATTCGCGGCAGCCGAACCGGTCCCGGCCACGATGGCAAAGTACGAAAAGCCCGGCGTTGTGGCCGCGTAATAATACGTATCCCCGCTCTGGCGGAGAAGCGTTGTCGGCAGGGCAGTCCACCGGCTGTCATGGTTCCGCATCAGCCCGACCTGCGCCGGAGTAAGACCGTGGCTGGCAAGATACGGCCCGTTCACGGAAAAAGAGATAACCCCCTCGCTGACCGTATCCGGGTTGATGCCCACCGGTTCGATCTCGAAATACCCGATAACCGTCTGCCCCGACGGCGAGCCACCGCTGTTGACCGGCAGACCCACCACATTTACCGACCCCGGGCTTTGGGAAAAGGTGACTTGCACCGTATCCAGCGCAACCGGTGCGGAGAGACTCGGATTCTGGTTAAAGGAGAAGGTCGCCGGCTGTCCTGCAACAATGCCGGAAACGGATGCTGATGCGGACCCGCCGACACCCGGGCTGCCGCTGTCGCCGCCGCTGTTTTGCGTTCCGCCCTGCACCGCTGTGGCATACGCCTTTATGCAGATATGACTGTTATCGACAAGATCTTTCCAGTCCACCCATCCCCCTCTGCTGCTGTAAAAGACGTACGACTGGCCGTATTGCGAAGTAATATTGCTGGTATACCCGGGGTAATTCTCTTCGACCGGGATGAAGTAAGCGTATGTCGGGTTGGTGACAGAGACAACGACCGAGAACCGGTCCCCGGTTGTGAGCGGGACCTGAATGTCCGCGGGGATCGTTACGGTATGGTAACCCATGTCGGAAAGCGTCACATTGAACCGGGCAACGAGAGTCGTATCGACCGGTCCCGATGCCGGGTTTTTATAAATGCTGATAGTGCAGGGAACATTCAGGTCTGTGGTATAAAACCCGACCGCCGCAAGGGTCCCCGGGGAGGTGGCGGTAAAGACATTGGCAAACGATCCCGTCTTCGGGGGAGTTACATAATAATCACTCACTTCTCCATGGGTGTCGTAGGAATAGAGTGCATTGTAATTGGATGTACTCTCGGCGGTAAACACTCCCGTGTCCCAGTAAGTGCCCGATGACTGTACGGCAGAACCGAAATATTTGTCATAGTACGACATATAGAAGTAGCCGCTGTCGCCCCAGTTGGTACCCCAGCTGTTCTTGACAATCCATGCCCCGGGCCCGCCCGGAACCATGGTGAAGTTTGCGGCCTCCCAGGTATCGTCCCAGCCGACAATCGTCACTACATGACCTCCGCCCGAGGAAGGATCGGACGCTGATGGCGGCTCGTAATACGAAGCGTGGGTGGCGTTGTAAAACGCATTGCCCCAGTAAAAGGAAGAATACACTGCACCCCGGGTCGTCAGCGCTTTTTTAATACCGGTGGTATCTGACCGGCTGAGGCGGCCGGGGAAGAACACAATGTTCTGGACGTGTTCTACCGGCGGATAGGATCCAGATGTTGACCAGTTCCTCCCTGAAGGGTACGGATCGGTGGCCTCGTTTACCGGGCCGTTCCACCGGGTCAGGTATGCAGCCGACATCCACATGTTGCCACCGCCATCCGGGATGGCAAAGTCAAACCCGGCAAGATTTGCAAGGTTTTTCTCGGAGAAATCCGGCGCAGGGCTCGCGGGCATGAGGGTGGATTCAAGCGATCCCATGGATGCAAACGCCCAGCATGTGCCAAAGTAGGTCTGGTCTTTGACCGGGCTTACCTTGCCCGATGTCCGCAGGTCGAAGCGGGAAGAGGACCCCGAGAAAGAGACCGTTGTATTCGATCCCGACACCTGTGTGTCCGTAATCCCGGGACGGGAGATCGGGGAGGGGATGAGGCCCAGCGGGTGTGTGTCTGCCGGACTGGATACGGCAGAGAGCAGCATCTTCTGCGGAGACGCTGTTTTCTGCATATACTGTTCAAAAGCCGGGTTGACCGGTGCCTGCTCAACGGTACCGCCCGTTGTCCCGGACACGTTTGCAGATTCAACTGCGGACACCGGCAGGACGAGCAGGAGGCACGCTATAACAACGGCGCACATGAAAAATACCGCCGTAGGATCATAATTCGTTACGGATCTGCCCTGTTTTTTTTCAGTCATTCGAATACACGACTCCTTTTTCGATCTCCTGCAAAACTACCGTTTTTTAAAAAACAAAATCAGTCATATTCCCTAAACAGCGCCGGGTTCTGCCTTCTGATCCACCAGCGGCGGACAAGAACCGTACCGACCGCAAGGATTGCGATCCCGCCGATGCCGGCAAGGATCGTAAGGACCGGGATGCCGGACGATCCACCGCCACTGACCGGGGCAGCGGTCGTTGCGGTTGTGACCGGCGCGGAGGTCCCGGCAGGGGCAGCGTTCACGGGTGCCGGTACTGCTGAGGTCACGACTGCCATCTGTGCAGTGCTGACCGGTACGGATTCTGCTGCCGTGCCAGTCACTTTTACCTTCGCGGAGACCGTCTCGGTCCGGGCAGCGATGGCAAAGTACGAGAACCCGGGCGTTGTTGCCGTGAAGTAGTACGCGCCCCCGGTCTCGTACTGATACGTGGTCGGCAGCTCGGCCCAGGCCCCGTCATGGTACCGCAGCATCACAATGTCTGCCGGTGCAAGGCTGTGATCCGAGAGCCATGCCGAAGGTACGGCAAACGCGATCATTCCCGAGCGGATCGCAGACGGGTTGACGCCAACCGGTGAGATGGCGACGATCCCGGCAAGAGTCCGGCCTTTCGGGGCATTGGATGTTGAACCGCCGTCGGTCACGAGGAGATCGGTGGACCCAAGGGTCTCCCCGGGGACAATGCTCACCGAGCGGATCGCATAGGAATACCCGGTGCTGCCGGCGCTGAGCGGTTCGTTCACGGCAAATGTCATCGTGCCACCTGCCGAGGCTCCGAGTGAAGTTGCCACAAACGAGGTGGCCCGGCCGGTGTCACCGGAAGTATCCGCCCCAGCACTGTCGGATGCGGCAGCAGGTGTTGTGGTTACCGGTACCGTTGTTGTCGTGGTAATGGGGGATGTCGTCGGGGTAGTCACCGGGACGGACGTGACGGTGATGTAGCTCCCCTGCGTAGTGGTGTTGGAATACGACCCGTTGACCGCCGTAAGCGAGACCGAAAACGAACCGGTCTGCGTATACGTATGGACGGGGTTCTGCTCCGTGGAAGTGCCGCCATCGCCAAACGACCACGACCAGTCCACCGGGCCGCCCAGGGACTGGTCGGTGAAGGAGACCGCAAGCGGTACGGTTCCGGTCCGGGGAACTGCGGCAAAGTTTGCAATTACCGGTTCGGCAGCAGAGGTGACCGCGATGTACCCGGGAACCGATTTGGTATTCGTTGCGGCCCCGTCACTGGCAGTAAGGCTGACCGTAAAGGCCCCGGCCCGGGTATAGGTATGCGAAGGGTTCTGCACCGATGAGGTACTGCCGTCCCCGAAGTCCCAGCTCCAGGTGGTGGGGGAACCGGTGGAGGTGTCGGTAAACGCGACAGGAAGGGGGGCTTCTCCCGAAAGGGGCATACCGGTGAAATCAGCCGTGATCTGTTTGGTTACGGTGAATGTCACAGATGCATTCGTCCCTTCCTGCCCGTCAGGGTTGGTGACCACCACGTTCCAGGTCCCGGCTGCACAATGTGCCGGGACGGTCCTCACCAGCGATGAACCAGTACTGCTGATTACCCCGAGCGTGATATCTGCGAAACCGGTCCGGGTGAGTTTTACGACAGGATCCCCTGTGGTATTGAAATACGCTCCGCTTATTGTCACCTGCGTGGAGGTTGAATTCGCACCGGATGCCGGGCTGATACCGGTCACCACCGGTGCAGGTTCCAGGGCGACCACCGAAAAGAAATATGCCTGGCCGGCATCGGCTGTTGTCCCGGAGGTGGCCCATGCGGCTCCAACGAGCGCAGTAGTCCCGTGCAGTGCCGCCGACCACCCGAAACCATCGTACCCGGTAGCATCGGATGCATTCAGGACCTGTGTCCTGTACCACGATTCGCCGTCATACTGGAAGACATATGCCCGACCGGCAGTCGATGGACTGGTATCGCCAACGTTACCGATGACGGCGATATTCCCGGACACCGCAAGGGAACTTCCAAAATAATCGCAGTCCGTTACCTCCGGAGTACTCAGGACCGCAGACTGACTCCACGTCCCCCCGGTGTTTGTAAAAACATACGCTTTACCTGCATAGTTTTTCGATCCCGTAGCCCAGGGTGCCCCGATAAACGCAGTACTCTCATCTTCTGATAACGCAACGGTATTCCCAAACCAGGAATAGCCCGCCGGATCGGAAGCATTCAGGATCGCCGATTCGCGCCATATCCCGCCGCTGTTCGTGAAAACATATGCCTGGCCGGCACGGTCTGTTGTGCCGGTACGTGCCTGGTACGCGCCGATGACCGCTGTATCACCGTAAAGAGCCACGGACTGCCCGAAATATGCACCTGACGTCATATCCGAAGCATTCAGGATCTGCCTCTCTGACCAGGAGCCACCGGTGTTCTGGAAGATATATGCCTGACCGGCACTGCTGCTTGCACCTGCCGTAGCCATATACGCCCCGATTAGTGCAGTAGTCCCATCCCCTGAAAGTGCAACAGACTCACCGAAATGACCGCTGTCCGCTGCATCCGATGCGTTCAGGATCGCTGACTGGCGCCATGTCCCGCCGCTCCGGGTAAAAACATACACCTGGCCGGCCCAGATATTCATTGACACATTGGCATTATTCGCACCGATAAGAGCGGTGTTCCCGTCATCGGAGATCGCGACAGCCCCGCCAAACGCATCGCTGTTAGCAGCATTGGAAGCCTGGAGAATAGCAGACCTGCTCCATATCCCGCCGTTCTTTGTAAATACATACACCTTGCCGGCCGGGGTAGTCCCGAGTGTGATAAACTCTGCACCGACAAGCGCGGTGGTTCCATCTTCCGAAATGGCGACAGATGTCCCGAAATTATCATTGGCCGCCGCATCAAAAGAAGCATTCAGGATCGCAGTCTGTGTCGCGAGAGACATAACTGAGATACCTTTGTGTACCGTTTTTGTCCCGGTCCCCAGTGCATTTGTTGCGGAGAGGGTGACCGAGTACACGCCGGGAGTCGCATACGTGTGGACCGGATTCTGCACGGTTCCCGGAGTGCTCCCGTCCCCGAAGTCCCAGTTCCAGGAGGTAGGCTCGTTGATCGACCGGTCGGTAAACGTGACGGTCAGCGGGACAAGTCCGGCTGCCGTATCGAACGTAAAATCTGCTATCGGCGGGGGATCGGTTGTCGTGAAGGTAACGGATACATTGGTCCCCTCAAGACCGTCCGGGTTAACGACCGTGACATTCCAGACTGCGGCAATGTTGTGGTTCGGTACCGATACCGTTAACGAGGTGGATGTGAGATTTGTTGCAGGCATCGTGATATTGGAGTAGCCGGATGCTGTCAGGTTCACGACCGGAGTACCGGCTGTGCCGTTGAACAGGGACCCGGTGATCGTCACCAGAGTTGCCGTGGCATTCGCGCCATATGCCGGGCTGATCCCGGTCAGGCGCGGGGGAGCGAGGGCCGTATACGTGACAGAGGCATTCGTCCCTTCCAGCCCATCCGGGTTAATGACAGTGACACCCCATGTCCCGGCACGGATATCCTGAGGAACGGAGACGGCAAATGAAGTTGACGAGAGACTGGCCCCCGTCAGGGTGATATTGCCGTACCCGCTTTGTGTCAGGTTCACGACCGGTTCACCGGCCGTACTGAACTGGGTCCCGGTCACCGTTACGAGCGTTGCCGTTGCGTTCCCTCCATATGTCGGGCTGATGCCGGTCAGGCGGGGCGGAGCAAGGGCCGTATACGTGACAGAGGCATTCGTCCCTTCCTCTCCGTCACGGTTGACAACGGTCACGTTCCATATTCCCGCTTCAATATTTGCAGGAACTTTCCGGACAAGCGCTGTGCCGGTATCGCTGACAACATCGAGCGTGACATTTTGGGAGCCGGTGCGGGTGAATTTCACGACCGGAGAAGCCGAAGTATCGAAATTTGCACCGCTGACCGTCACGGTCTTTTCGGTGGCATTCAGGCCGGATGCCGGGCTCACCCCGGTGACTGCCGGTGCAACGGAAACCTCGGCCAGCGAAAAGACATAAGCCGCACCAGTACCGCTGTTGGCTTTGATCGCACCAACGATCGGGTCGTTCCCTGAGAATGCCACAGAATACCCGAACTGGGCATTGACCTCCGGGCTTTCAGGTTTAAGGATAACTGACTGGCTCCAGGTACTCCCGCTCCCGGTAAAGACATACGCCTGCCCGACACTACTGTCATACCCGTAGGCGCCGATGACGGTGGTGTTCCCATCAGGAGAAAATGCTACGGACTTCCCGAACTTGGCTGCGGCTGCCGAAATTGCCGGGTCCAGAATCGCTGCCTGACTCCAGGTACTCCCGCTTCTGGTAAAGATATACGCCTGCCCGGCACTGCTGTCATACCCATAGGCGCCGATAATTGCGGTGACCCCGTCGGGAGAGAGAGCTACAGAATTCCCAAAATACGCACCATCCTCTGCATGGGCAGAGGCATCCAGGATCGCCGACCGGCTCCACGCACTACCGCTCCGGGTAAAAACAAATACCCTGCCGGCCCAGAAGGGTCCTACCGAGGCGGTGTATGATCCAACAAGAACCGTGTTCCCGTCTTCAGATACCGCCACGGAATTCCCGAATGATGCCTGATCTTCTTCCTCGGCTGAAGCATTCAAAAACGCGGTCTGGGTCCACGTTCCTCCGCTCCTGGTAAAAACATAGGCCTGGCCGGGGTTCTCATTGGGGTCGGAGATACTGGCCATATCCGCCCCGATGACAGCTACAGTCCCGTCTCCGGAGATCGCAACAGAACTCCCGAAATTTGCCAAGATTGCGGCATCGGAAGCATCAAGAGTTGTCGCGCTCCAGGTTCCACCGCTGTTCTGGAAAACATAGACCTGGCCGGCGTACAAGTTTCCATTCGCAGTGTCAAATGGTGCCCCGATGATAACACTGGTGCCGTCATCGGAAACAGCTAACGCATTCCCGAACCCGGCAGACTTTACCGCACTGGTTGAATTCAGGATCACGGATTGGCTCCATGTGCCCCCGCTCTTGGTAAAGACATACACCTGGCCAACGGAAGTTTTTGCACCCACACTGGCTGAGTTTGCCCCGATAACCACGGTATTCCCGTCTTTTGAAACTGCCACAGAATACCCAAACTGGTTCCCGGACTTTGCATCGGAGGCCGTTAACACGGCGTCCTGCGTGGCTATCCACGGATCGATGACCACCGGATAAACGGCATTGCGGTCGTCGATCTGCCACGTGAGGGTACCTGACGAAAGGGAGAGGGTTGCAGGAAGCTCACGGCCGGTTGCATCGTGCGCAGTAAGCCCGCCATAGTTCATCACGGGACCGGCTGCGTCAAAGAAGACGAGCGACTGGCCGTCAAGGACCGGGCGAAGATCTCCGGCAAGGGTGTAATTCACGATAAGCATCCCGTTCCCGAAAGGACGGGTTTCCACCGTCATTCCCTGCTCGATACCGGCGCTGCTGCTGGCATACCATTCGGTATATCCCGGCCGGAGGATGTCGATGCGGTCAGCGGATGCCCGGGTTTTTCCGGGTTCTGCAACCCGAAAATTACCGGGGCGGCCGATCCCGGCCAGCTGCAGGGTAAAAGATCCGTTTGCCCCCGCGAGAACAACTTCCCCGGTGCCGGTGGCTGCAATGCCGATCTTCTGTCCGGGATTGTACAGGGACCAGGTACCACCAGGGAACTGACGAATCGTCACAAATGACGGGGACGATGCGACATCCTCCCGGATATCGGGCACTGCCAGGGTGCCCGGGACAGGCAGTGCCATACCGGATTCCGGGCTCGCGATACTGCCCTTCACGGTACTGGTGAAAGGATCCGGGCTCGCGGGGGCTGACCCGTTGTCGCCCGTGGCAGTGTTTGCTGCTCCCGCCGGTACAACAAGCAGGAATGCAAGCATCATTCCCACCCAGAACACCAGACCCTCTCGTCCTGACAGACAGCGGTACAATGCCAGACCTTCTATGGATTTTTCTGCACATGCACCGGGGAAGGACGGAGGAAGGAGAGGTCCTGTCGTCGAGGTCCGGCCCCGGGCTTGAGTGATGGTTTTATTCTTATGAGCAACCGGATTCGTGCTTAAAAAAACGTTGAAAGGAAGAATTCTTAATAAAATCGCGAATCACTAGTGATTATCACTCGGGGACCGGTCCACCGGGCGGGCAAAAATAAAGAGCGTCTCTCCCCGGTTTAGTCGTATTTTCGGAACAGCGCCGGGTTCTGGCGCCGGATCCACCAGCGGCGGATGTACCACACGGCACCGATAATAAGCATGATTCCAACAACAAACAGGGCAAATACCGTGACCGGGAAACCGCTTGACCCTCCGGCATTTGTTCCCGATGCAGCCGGTACGGCAGCAGGTGTCGTGACAGCTGCCGATACGTGCGAAGGTATTGTCTTCACCACAGATGTTGTCATTGCGGCCCCGGTACTTCCGGCAGCCCGTGGTGCGGCAGTTGGCGTGGTTACCATCCCGGTGGTATCTGCTGCATCCGCACTAGTCCGTGCAGCGATGGCAAAATACGAAAAACCCGGTGTCGTCGCCGTGAAGTAGTACGTGTTTCCGTCCACGTACTGGTATGTGGTCGACAGTTCGGCCCACGCACCGTCACGGAACCGCATGAGCACGATGTCTGAAGAAGTCAGGCCGTGGTTCGCAAGCCATGTTCCGGAGACGGCAAAGGTGATCGTGCCCGAGCTGATCGCAGACGGGTTAACCGCTATTGGTGAGATTGCGGCTATCCCGGCCACGGTCCGGTCATCCGGTGCATGCGATGTCGCACCGGCATCGGTCACGATAAGATCGGTGGTACCCAGCGTTTCCGAGAGGAGCATATCCACCGAGATGATCGCATAGGAATAATCCGTGCTGCCGGCCCTGAGCGGTTCGTTGACCGCGAAGGTCATGGTACCTCCGGTCGGTGTGCCGGGAGATGTTACCACAAACGAAGTTCCCCGTCCGGAGTCAGCAGAGGTGTCATCGGAACCACCCTCTGTTGCCACCGTGGTTACAGGAACGGTTGTTGTCGGTACCGCTGTTGTGGTAGTGGTGACCGGGACGGTAGTGACCGTAATATAGTTATTCCGTGTAGTGGTGTTGGAATATGTGCCATTGGTTGCAGTAAGGGAAACAGAAAACGAACCAGTACCCGTGTACGTATGGGTCGGATTCTGATCGGTGGAGGAACCGCCATCGCCAAAGTCCCAGCTCCACGCTACAGGTGAACCGGAGGAGGTGTCCGTGAACGCAACGGTAAGCGGCGCCGTGCCGGAGACCGGGGTGCCGGTGAAGTTGGCGACGAGGGCAGCGATCTCGAACGTATACGAGAAAACCGATCCGCTGCCGGTTCCGCAGTAGATACCGCTGCCGTCAGTGCTGATCGCGAGAGCGTAGATGACCTGGTTGCCAAGGCCGGTGGCAAACGGGCCGTTCGTGGTCCAGGTACCGGTACCTGCCGCGACCGGCGCCACGAGCACCATAATCAGCAGTATTCCCGGGGTCCACGCATACCCCGAAAACCTCCTGCGTGCCATCCCCGCACCCCCCATCACGCCGGCAGCCCGTTATTCATGGCCGTCCAGATGGCACAGTCGGTGCTCGCGAATACACCATTTTCAGTACCGGCGTACAGCCCGCCGGTGCTGTTGGTCACGAGCGAGAGGACGTTCAGGTTTGCAAGGCCTGTATTCGTGCAGGTGCTCCATGTCACGCCGCTGTCCATGCTCTTGTATACCCCACCGCCGTACGTGCCGGTGTAGATAGTCGCGCGGGTCACCGGGTTGATCGCTATCGCCCGGATTTTTTTATTGGCCGGCTGGGTGGTGGCGCCGGTCCATGAGCCGCCGCTGTTCGTGCTCCGGTAAATTCCCTGGTTGTCAATGCCGGCATAGACTATCGCGGGTTCGGCGGGGTCGATCTCGATGGCGGTAGCCGGGGCGGCGCCGGTGACCGTAATATAATCAGCCCGGAATTTCATGGAGTTCTCACCGTCCGCATTTGCGATCAGGAAAACCCAGTACGTACCCGGGTCCGCAAAAGTGTGGACAGGGTTCTGCACCGATGCCGTGCCACCGTCGCTGAAGTACCAGGCCCACGATGAGGGGGTCCCGTTGGATGAAAGGTCCGTGAACTGCACGTCAAGGGGTGCGGTGCCGGAGAGAGGCGTGGCGGAGAAATCAGCCGTGAACGGGTCTTGTCGTGCATACCTGAGGGCACCGTCCGTGTAATCATAATAACTGATGTGCAGATCACCGGAGGTGTCCAGCGCAAGCGATGTATAATATCCCACATTATTGGTGCTGTCCACGGTTTCGGTATGCCAGCCGCCGGCATCCTGCCACGCATGTTTCAGGTCGCCGTTTGCATTATCGTAATAACTGATGTGCGGATACCCCTGGGAGGAATCCAGCACAAGCGAGGTGTACTCCCCCACGGCAACGTTATTGTCCACCGTTTCGGCGTGCCAGCCGCTGCTGTCCTGCCATGCGTATTTCAGGTGCCTGCTCGTTTCATCATAATAACTGATAGAGGGAAATGCTGTGGAGCCCAAAGCAAGCGACGTATAATATCCGGTTCCCGTTCCACTGTCCGCTGTTTCCGTATGCCATCCGCCACCCTCCTTCCACACATATTTCAGGATTTTGTTATTGACATCAAGGCAACTGATGCGCGGGTACCCCGAGGTGTCCAGGGCAAGCGACGCATGCCACCCGACAGCCGGCGTGCTGTCCGCTGTTTCCGTATGCCATCCGCCACTGTCCTTCCACGCATATTTCAGGTTCGTATTTCCATTATCGTAATAACTGATGTGCGGATCTCCTGCGGAATCCAGCGCAAGCGATGTATAATATCCGGTTCCCGTTCCGCTGTCCGCTGTTTCCGTATGCCATCCGCCACCGTCCTTCCACGCATATTTCAGGTGCCCGCTCGTTTCATCCCTATAACTGATGTGCGGATACCCCGCGGAATTCAGCGCAAGCGAGGTGAACTTCCCCACGGCCCCGGTATTATCCACCGTTTCGTTCCGCCATCCGCCCGTGTCCTGCCACGCATATTTCAGGTTCGTGTTTCCATTATCGTAATAACTGATGTGCGGATAACCGGCGGAATCCAGTGCAAGCGAGGTGAAGTCCCCCACATTCCCGTTACTGTCCACGGTTACGGTTGTCCACCCGGCATCGGCCGCGGGCATGGCAAACGCCATCAGCATAAGGAAAAGAAATCCTGCAACAACCCCCCCGCTCCGTCCATCTCCCGACAGCACCATTCTCCTCAACCTCATAACAACAGCCGGGGCGGTGCATCCGTCAGTGTGGACATTTCGCAGGGGATGAATCTGGACAGAGTCTGTGGTCCCGGAATAATTCATAAATTTTACGTGGGTGGATATATATGGGTTTGTAATTATTCCTGGAACATAATGTCATCCCGCCCGACGAGGGCAGGAAATCCGACGGGTGTGTAAAAACCAGGAGGACGAGAAGATTTCTTCAGAAATCTTCGAGTTCCGATTGATCCATCAGTCCCAAACTGCGAGAGGAGACCCTTAGTCGTACTTCCTAAACAGTGCCGGGTTCTGCCGTCGGATCCACCAGCGGCGGACAAGCACCGCAGCACCAACAACAACAATAGCTGCAGCACCGATTACTACCGGGGCAACCGGAAACACGGATGGTTTCTGAACGGTAACCGGGGTCATAGCCATTGCTGATGTTGGCCGGGCTGCACTTTGCCCGGGGTCCGCAACAGAATTCTGTACCGTAACCACCGGTTTTGGGGTCTGGAGCGGGGTATATCCCATGACCGTCGGCTGGGGGCCGGTATATCCCTCATCGGCTGTCCCCGCTGCAGAGGAGTGGTGGATATTCTGCCTTCCATGGCTGCTCGTCGTGGGTGTTGGCGCTGCTGCAACCGATACCGGCACCGATACAGTCTGGCTGTCGATCACTGCATTGACCTGTGCCGTTCCGGCATTGGTCGGAGCGAGGCTTGTGGAGTGTACACCATTCACAAGGGTGCCGGTCGCTGGCAGGATACTGCCGGAAACCCCGGTAAATGACCAGATCACCGGAACTCCGTCCGGAATAAAAATTCCCCCGGCTGACGTATCCGTACCGGCAGATGTGTTGGTGATAGTTACCCGCACTGCGCTGTTCTGTGGTATCGTGACCGATGACGGAGATGCAGAGACGCTCATCACGAGCCAGGGGTCATACGTGACCGGGCCGTTTACCAGGTTTGAAAAATCAGGACTGTTTGTGCCCCACCAGGTATCCGTAACGGTGACGGGAAACGTGGCATTGATCGCATTACCCCCGTTGCTGTTGTTTACCAGCCGGGAAAACCGGATGGAACTCGAACCGCTGGAATGTGCAAAGACCGCTCCGCCGCGGGCAGCCGAGCAGTTGGCAATTGTGGACGAGGTCACCGAAACGCTGGTACCAGAAACGCCGGTACCATATACCTGGATTGCACCGCCGTCCCCGTTCGTGGAACAATCGGTAATGGATGACGAAATTACCGTTACCAGGCCGCCGGCATTAATACCACCCCCTCTTACCGATGCCGAACAGTTCCTGATGCTCGATGAACCGGTCATCGTTACATCGCCACCAGTCCCGATCGCTCCGCCGGATTGTGCCGAGCAGTCGGTTATCGCGGACGATTCCAGTATTACTCCGCCCCCCCCTGCGGTGACAGCTCCTCCGCTGTTTGCCGAACAGTTGGAGATCGCCGAGGACCTTAAGATCGCCCAGTATGCCGCGTAAATACCTCCGCCGTACTGGGCTCCCCGGCAGCCGGTGATTGTAGATGATACGAGCGTTGTATTGCCATTGGTGTATACGGCGCCGCCCATATTGTTTGACGATGTACAGCCCGATATGGTCGAGGAGGTCAGGGTGAGATTGCCCTGGGAATTTACCGCCCCGCCGCTTTCAGCCGAGCAGCCGGTGATGGTTGAAGCGCTGATGGCGACGTCTCCCTGGGAGCGGATTGCGCCACCCCCGCTGCCGGCCACTGCACCGTTTTGCAGGCCCAGGTTGTCGAGACTCAGCGTGGAGGTATCGGTCACATTGAAGATCCGGTCGGCCGACTGCGCATCAATGACGGTATTTTCCGCACTGCCGCCATTCGTGGTATTGGCCCGGATCGTGAGGCTTTTTCCGGAAATAGTGATGTTGTGTTCGAAGTAGGTGCCAGGAGAAAGGACAATCGTATCGCCGTCACCAGCTGCTGTGACAGCGTCGTTTATGGCAGTGGCCGAGCTGTTGTCTATCGTGATGCTGTTTGCCATCGCCACCGGCGCCATGGATGCGGCTATCAGCAGGAATGTCAGGACCGTGATGAATTTTCCCGTACCGTTTGAAAATATCCTCGTCATATTCTTGTCCCCGGATTTCCAGTGCCAGGCCCTGTCACAGGTCCCTTCTAAAAGATCCTGTTTAACAACCGGTTCCCGATGTCGGGTAATGGATTCCCGACAGGAACTCCCCGCCGGGATTTTCCTATAAGGATCTGGGAAAATAAGGCTTTTAAAAAAATCGCGTATCACTAGTGATTATCACTTGGGGACACAGGAGATGACTATCCCTGCAGGTGAACCATCACTTCTTTGTTGTGCCCCACTTTTACCGCCCTGCCGGCTGATCTTCCGGAATACTACGGAATACACCGGTAAGCCCCATACAGGACCCGGCATCGTCCTGCATGGCCATGCAGGACACCTTGATCCATACTTCACGGCCCTTATTATCCTGGATCCGGAAACGAATGCCGGTCGCCGTTCCCTTGGTGCGGGCAGCAGCAAACCCGGCCCGGGCTGTTTTCTGATCCTCAATAACAACCAGATCCGTAAACGGCTGGCCCGCAAGCGTCTCCGGCTCATACCCGAACTCCCTTACAGGGGGACTGATGTACGTTATCTGCCCATCCGAATCAAGGGCAAAGACCACAGCCGGGATGTGCTCCACGAGATCCCGGTACAGCTTCCCCTCCTCCCGCAGCGCCATCTCCCGTTTCTTATTGTCCGTGATGTCCTGACTTATCGCGATCATACCATGCGATCCGTCCGGGAACTGGACCGGCATGTGCAGGATCTCGAAGAACTTGTGCTTCCCCCGGAACTTTTCCTCCACGATAACCACGGACGCTTCCCCGGCAACGGCTTTCTCCATTGCTTCACGGCACTCTTCCATGTTGGTAACCACACCTTCGAGGATCTCGGGAAGAGTGCGGCCGATAAAATCCTCTTCTGTCATCCCGACGGTATCCGGGATCCACTTGTTGAGCTGGACAACGTTGAGGCTGCTGTCCGTGATGCAGTAATGCTTTGAGGTATATTCCATGTAGGTGGTGACCGGGATCTGCTTTGAGAGGAAGTACACCTTGGCGTTTCCAACGCTATGGATATCCGCAAGGCCCTGTGCGGCCATCACGTCCAGGTACCGGCCTGCCGACATGCGGTTGATCCCGGTCTTCTCTGCTACCTGAAGGACATTGAGGCCACGGGGATTTTTCATGAGGGCCTCGCGGATGAGGCGGGTTTTTTCCGGGTTTGTCTTCATGGCACTCGTTCACATTTTTAATAAATACGGATCCCGCGCCTTCCCGAGGTTGGGCGGCAGTTCCGATCCGGTATTGTTCAGGTACTGGTTTTTCCGCTTCATATGATAAACCCGTGACATTTTTTCCCGGGAGCCGGACCGGGCCGGTAATCCCGGCCCCGGGAAAAAGAGACGAACCGGAGTTTAACCGGCTTTTGTTTTGCAGGAATCCTTTTTTTCTTAAAAGGTACACTCCCCGATACACTCCCCTTTTGCGGTGATGCAGGTATTCCCTGTACCTGGATTCCCTGAAAGCAAACCCGTATCCAGGCAGAGACACCCTCATCGCAACCGGGAATACATCCGACGTGCGGGAGCGGCAGCCCCAAAGAGCGGGTAAAAAATACCCTCACCCAAACCCTGATAGCCTCAGGGTACAAGAATCTCCCTTTACCAGGAGACCAGGTGATACCAGCCATGCAGTCGGTCATCGTGCAGCCGGGCGACCCGGCACAAAACTTCTCGCTTAAAGACCAGAACGATAAAACCTTCGACCTCTACGAGCAGGCGGGCAAACGTATCCTCCTCTCATTCCATCCTCTTGCGTGGACAGAATACTGCGCCGCCCAGATGCAGTCGCTCGAAGAGAACGCGGATGCATTTTCCCGGCTCAACTGCGTGCCGGTCGGCATCAGCGTTGATTCCCGGCCCTGCAAGCTCGCGTGGGCGAATACGATTGGTGTCTCCCGCACACCGCTCCTCTGCGACTTCTGGCCGCACGGGGCAGTGGCGCAGAAGTACGGCCTTTTCAGGGACGAGAACGGGTTCTCGGAGCGGGCGAACGTGATCGTGGACGAAAAGAAAAAGATCGCGTTTGCGAAAGTCTATCCCGTCCACTCGGTGCCGGACATACAGGAGATCCTGGATTTCCTGGAAAAGACCGCGTAAAGACCGGGCTCCGGGAGACTTCCGCCTCCCATCCCCTCACCGTCGTAAACCTGTTTTTCCGACGGTAAAATCCACCCTGAATTGTGCCCCTTTTGCTGAAATACGCCCAAACTGAAGCGTATATAATGCGTTCTAAGGCACCGTATTGCAGTTTGGCGGGCCTTTCTTGTGGGCCCCGCTCCATCAGGCCAGCCGTATCCGGAAAAGGGAAAACTCACCCAGATCCCAAAAACGGCGTATCGGGCGTATCCCGCAAAAATGGATGCGTATCTTCCCCGGATCCAATCCGGACGTTTTACGGGGTTTTCCAAAAACGGCCCGTTTGGCAAACCGTGCATTTTACGCGGAGATCAGGGATCAGACCCCCTTTCCTGCATGACCCTCCGGATCGGTTCCGGAGGTGGTGTTGCCAAGGGGATACGGGCAGGGTTTTTCCGGGAATGGACCGGAAAAAGCAGGGCAGGATCGGTCGTACTTCCTTAACCGCCCGGCCCACAGCCACCTCATCCCGGTACGATCACCCGGTTCATTGCTGCCGCAGCCACCAGCCAGACAAGAAATGCCCCGCCAAAACTCGGGACCGCCGGGTAGCGGCCCAGCAGGAATGCGAGCACGGCAAGGAAGAGCAGGGTCGGGAGCGCGAACCAGAACGCACCGATCGTGAGCTCCCGGGCAACGGCCTGCCCGGCCCCGAAATAGACAAAGAGGATGGCAAGCGTGGTGATGATCGGGGCGGCGACAAGGATGGCCCCGTACTTCGGGCTCGCATGCTCCGCAAGGAGAGTCACCCCGACGATAACGCCCCCGCCGACAACAAACTTCAGGGCAAGGTAGAGATAGTCCATAATTTCCTGTTGCCGTTATGACGGGAAATACCCGGCCACGACTGCGGCGGTGCCGCCGGATGGACATGTATAAACGCGAACAGGGTGAAGTTTCACCATAGAAAACATGGTCTCTGCCCCGCCAGAGACACCCGGTGACCCCCATGCAGATCGCGTCCTGCAAGAAGACCTACCGTTACGAGACCCAGCGTGCCGTCCCGCTCGCAGAAACCCTCGCCCGCATCGAACCAAAAGTCCCTGCCGCCGGCATCACCCGGGTAGCAGACATCACCAGCCTCGACCGGATCGGGATCCCGGTCTTCTCCTGCATCCGGCCCACCGCGGAGGACGGGGCAATCACGGTCTACAACGGCAAGGGCGCGACTGTCGAGGAATCGAAGATATCCGGGATCATGGAGGGGATCGAACGCTACTCGTCCGAGGTTCACGACCGGAAGGTCAGGCTCGACACCTACGAAATGATTTCGCGGACTGAAACTGCGGTCGACCCTAGTGACCTCATCCTCCCGGCCGGCACGGACACCGAACATGTCTTTCCCTGGGTCGGGGGCTGGGATATCGCAAACAACGAACCGGTCTTTGTCCCGGCGCAGGCGGTCTTCCACCCGCTCCCGCGAAACTTCCGGCAGATCTTCCGCACCTCGACAAACGGCCTTGCCTCGGGGAACACCAGAGAGGAGGCGATCTTCCACGCCCTCTGCGAGGTGATCGAACGGGACGCCTGGTCGCTTGTAGAGGCAACACGGGACACCGGCCCGGCGGTTGCAGGCATCGATGACCCGATGCTCGCGGACATGCAAAAGAAGTTCGCCGACGCACAGGTCGAGGTGATTGTCAGGGACATCACGAGCGATGTCGGCATTCCCACCATGGCAGCAGTGGCAGACGATATTCTCCTGAAAGACCCGGCGCTTCTCACCATAGGGATCGGCACCCATACGAGCGCGAGGATTGCCGTAATGCGGGCGCTCACCGAAGTGGCACAGAGCCGGCTCACCCAGATCCACGGGGCCCGCGAGGACACGGCAACCGTCGGTCTCAAAAACCGAATGGGCTACGACCGGATGAAGCGGATCAACGGCTACTGGTTTAAGGACAACGGCACCGTGGATTACCCGGCGCTTGCATCGTATGATACCGACGATTTCGCAACCGATATCCAAAACGCCATCGACGCCCTGAAAAAACAGGGCCTCTCCCGGGTGATCGTGGTGGACCTGACCCGCGAGGAGATCGGAGTGCCGGTGGTCCGGGTCATCGTCCCGGGCCTCGAAGTCTATGCCATGGACCCGGAACGGAGGGGGGAGCGCCTGAAACATGCCAAAAACCATCGTCTTTCTCGGGCCAAGCCTTGACCGGGCTGTGGCAGAAAAGATTCTCGCAGCAGAGTACCGGCCGCCGGCAAAACGGGGAGATATCCTGCGTGCCGCTGCCGACGGTGCGGAGATCATCGTCCTCATCGACGGGGTCTTCCACCAGGAGGCGGCCGTTGCCCACCGCGAGGTTCTTGCGGCCGTAAAACAGGGTATCACGGTTGTCGGGGCATCGAGCATGGGGGCGCTCCGGGCAGCAGAACTCTACACGCTCGGGATGACCGGCATCGGGAAGATCTTCGGGCTCTACCGGGACGGGAAACTCGTCTCCGACGACGAAGTGGCGCTCGTCTTTGACCCGGCCTCGGGGATCGCCCTTTCCGAACCGCTCATCAATATCCGCTGTACATTAAACAAAGCCGAAGCAGCAGGCATCATCACGGCAGCCGACAACGCGGTCCTGCTCGCCGCGGCAAAATCGGTCTTCTACCCGCAGCGGACCTACAAAAAGATCGCCGCTGCGGCAGGAGATGCCCTTGATGCTGCGACAAAAGAACGGTTCCTTGCTTTTGCCCGCACGAACCAGGCCGACCAGAAGAAAGAGGATGCAATAGCGGCGCTGGAGTATGTCCGGAACCTTTGAGAGAACAACCGGATAATCCGGTTTTCATCCGGCCATCCCCTGCCGCTGACACAAAAGCGCTATTACCCTCCCCTGTCAATGTATCGTAGATGCTTTTCTGGATTCTCTGGATAGCCAGCCTCACCATCGTGACCTGGGTATCCGTCAGGATCGTGAAAAAATACCCGCAGTACGGTTTTGCCGCCCTCACCGGGTTCTACATCGTGTACCTTGCCGCCGTCCAGATCATTGCCACCCGGCTCATCACGTTCAACCTCGGGCCCTACATCTTTTACGCACCAGCCTCCGTCATCATCTATCCTTTCGTAGCCCAGGTCATCGACATGATAAACGAGGTGTACGGGCAGAAGATGACGCATGTCGCAATCGCGATTGCGTTTGCCACCCAGGTGATCCTCGTTATTCTCTTTTTGATGGCAGACACCCTCACCCCGGCGCCGTTCTACACCCTCGATCCCGCATGGCAGGAGATATTCGGGATGAGCTTTCGGATCATCCTTGCAAGCTGGGTCTCGTTTTTGGTCTGCTCGAATATCGATGCCGTTGTCTTTGCAAAGATCAAGCAGCGCTACCTCAAAAAAGAGACGGACTTCCGGCACCACGGCATGCTCAACCCGTATGTCTGGCTCCGCTCCAGCGCGAGCGACGCCCTCGACCTCACGCTCGATTCCGTGATCTTTGTCACCATCGCGTACCTGGGGATTATGCCCGTCCTGCCCCTCATTCTCGGGCAGATCGTAAGCAAGAACATCATCGGCTTCATCGACAATCCGTGGTTTGTCTGGTACAAGCACCTGCTAAAGGATAAAAACGGTACCGGGACACCTTCGGACCCGGTGCGGGGATAAACACCAACCGATACCCGAACGATTGGGTTTGGTATACTACCCGCTGAGGAAAAGACCTTGGAATTGTCCCTGTTTTGTGGGAAAAAAGAAAAATTGATTATTCCAGCTTGAGCCACACATATGCGAACCGCTGGAACGCGGTCACATGGCCGAAGACCCCGAAGAGGAGAAGGAGCCAGCCCAGCAGGTTCAGGCCGTAGATCGTTTGGGGGTAGAGGATGAATACGATCCCGACCACCATGATGAGCACGAGCCGGTCTGCCCGGCCGAGCACACCGCCGTAGTACCGGCCCACGCCAACGGCCTGCGCCTGCGTCCCGAGGTACGAGGACATCAGGACCCCGGTGAGGGCGAGCACCCCGATCGGCCAGGGCACGAGACCGCTTGCGAAGATCCCGGTGATAATGAAGATATCCGCGTACCGGTCCACTGCATGGTCGAGGAAATCGCCCCGCAGGCTCTGGCTTTTTGTCTCCCGGGCGACCGCCCCGTCCATTGCATCGAAGAAGGCATTGGCGGCCACCGCAAGGACCGCCCAGACCGTCATCTGCAAAAAGAAGAGGATCCCGGCAACAAGCGATGCAAGAAGCGCGGCGATTGTCAGGAGGTTGGGGGTAATCTTCCAGCGGATGGCGCAGCGGACAAGCGGGTCGAAATAGACCTTGACGTGGGGGCGGAACTGGTCGAGCGTCATGGAGTTACCTCGACAAACGCAGACCAGTCGATCGACCCGAACGATGCCGGGATCTCACCGGAGAAGAACTGCTCGATTGCATCGGCGCAGGCCTCCGGGCTCATGCCGGTGGTATCGATCTCGAGGATCTCCTCCGGCCCGTACTCCGCCACGGTCTCGATCAGGCAGACATCGAGCGCCTCGGCATCCCGGTTCTCCCCGATCTTCTCCTTTGAATACCCCCGGGCGGCAAGCCGCTTTTCAAGCTCGTCGGGCCGCAGCCGGAGCACGACCATTCGCTCGCAGGGAAGCAGGTGGGCGAAGTGCCCCTCGACAAAACCATCGAAGGGCACGAACTCATCAGCCATCTTATCGGTGTCGATGACCCGGGTGTCGCGGTTTGGGTCATTCCCGAGTGCATAGGGCCCCACGATATCGGTGATATGGACCACGGCATGGCCGCGGCGGGCAAGCTCCTCTGCGACTGTCGACTTTCCCGTCCCCGGCGTCCCGGTGATCCCGCACATCATAGGGCGTTTAACTCCCGGATCAGCCGTTCGTTCTCCCAAGTATCCCCGATACTCACCCGGATATAATGATCGGCAAGACCCGTAAAACTTCTGCACGAGCGCACGAACACGTTCTTTTCGGCAAGCTTTTCCACGACATCGTCGCTCTTGTGCGGCGCCACATCGATCATGACAAAGTTTGCATCTGACGGAAGCACGGGATACTTCAGTTCCTTTGCGAACCGCCCCCGCCAGGCCGTTACCTGCGTGACATACCGGGCCACATGCTCACGGTCAGTGAGGGCCGCTGCTGCCGCTGCTGCCGAGACCGCGTTCACGGTAAACGGCGTTCCCGCCCGGGTATAATACGGCTGGAGCCAGGCCGGGACAAACGCATACCCGATCCGGAGGCCGGCAAGCGAGTACACTTTCGAGAACGTCCGGCCGATGACGAGGTCCTTGTACTTCCTCAGTAAGGGGAGGTAGTCGATCCCCGAGAACTCGACATACGCGTTGTCCAGGAAGAGGACACCGTCGATCCCGCCAAGCACCCGTTCCACGTCACCGGTGCTGGTGGCATTCCCGGTCGGGTTGTTCGGGGTGCAGAGCACCACGATCTTCGCGCCTTTCGCAGCCCTGATGAGCGCATCCGTGTCCACCGAGAAGTCCGCCCGGCGCGGGACAGCGACGACCTTTGCTCCCTGGGCCTGTGCGGCAAGCCCGTAGAAGGAAAACGTCGGCGTCGAGATGACAACGGTATCGCCCGGATCGACGAGCGTCCGCATCAGGGTCTCGATCACCCCGTCCATACCGACCCCGGCGACAAAGGTATAGTCCCCGTAGTGCGCCTTTAAGGCCGATACGAGCACGTCCACCCGCTCGTCGGGGTAACGGTTCGCAAAGAGAACCGCTTCCTGCGCTGCCTTTACCGCTGCCGGCGACGGACCCTCGGGGTTCTCGTTGCTGGCAAGGCGGGCGATACGCTCATCGCCCGCACCGTGTGTACGGCTTCCCGCCTTCTTTGCGAAAACATATCCGCCCTGCTTATAGCACGACCTTACCAAGCGCTCCATCGATCACCTTCACCGCCCGGTCGATCTCGGCATCCGAGATAACAAGGGGCGGGACAAGCCGGAGGTTTCCGTCTGCGGCGCAGTTCACGATCACGCCGTTTTTGAGGCATTCTGCCTGGACCGCAGGACACTTTTCCCCGACCGAGATCCCGATCATCAGGCCGCGGACCCGGGGGTTGTACTTTGCAAGTCCTTTTTTGAACCGCTCGCCCTTGCAGGCAACATCGGGGAGAATCCCTTCAAGCACCCGGATCGTTGCAAGCCCTGCGGCACAGGCAAGAGGCCCGCCGGCAAACGTGCTTCCGTGCTCGCCTTTCTGGAATTCAAGACCATCGCGGGCGACAAGGGCACCCATGGGGAACCCGCTCGCAATGCCTTTTGCAAGGGTCACGATATCGGGCTCTGCCTTCGTGTGCCGGATAGCGAGCCACTTCCCCGTCCGGCCCATGCCGGTCTGGACCTCGTCGACGATCATAAGCGCTCCCGCCTTATCGCAGATCTCCCGGACTCCTTCGAGGAATCCTTCGGGGGGGATGATAACGCCTGCTTCGCCCTGGATGGGTTCGACAATCACCGCTGCGGTGTCGCTGTCAACCGCCTTTTTCGTGGCTTCGAGGTTCCCGTACTCCACGAAGGTGGCAGGGAGTCCGAGGGGCTCGAACGGCTCACGGGCTGCGGGTTTGTGGGTCACCGCAAGCGACCCGATCGTCCGGCCGTGGAACCCGTGGGTGAAGGCAACAAACTTCTTTTTTTTGGTGCGGACCCGGGCGAGTTTCAGGGCACCGTCGCTTGCCTCGGCTCCCGAGTTTGCGAAGAACGCCTTTTTCATACCCGTAATTTCCACGATCTTCTTTGCCATCTCGCCCTGGTGGGGAACGTAATAGAGGTTGGAGCAGTGGATGAGCTCGTGCGCCTGCTCGCAGATCGCCGCGACAACCGTCGGGTTGCAGTGGCCCGTGCTGCAGACCGCGATCCCTGCCACGAGATCGAGGTATTCCTTCCCCTCGCCGTCCCAGACGGTCGAACCCTTCCCCCGGACAATCGCCATGCTCCGCGAGAACGCGGGCATGTAATACGCATCGTCGAGCACCTTGTAGTGCGCCGTTGTATCGGAATTTTTCATGATATCACGCTGTCGGATAATTTCCTTATATTTTTGAGATATTCTTGTTTTTCCTGCCCATCCCCTGCCCTTTCGGGAAGGGTTATTCGTACTCGATCGTTGCCGGCGGTTTCGGGGTGATGTCGTATACCACCCGGGAAACGCTCGGGATCTCAGCGGTGATTCTCGACCCGATTCTCACGAGATCCGCAAACGGGATCTCGATCGGGTCGGCGGTCATCCCGTCGCGGGAGTTCACGGCCCGGACGGCAACGATCCAGCCGAGGATCCGGTTGTCGCCCTTGACCCCGGTCCCGAGGCCTACAAGCGCCGCAAAGCACTGCCACGGGCGGTACTTCTCCACGAGCTCGGACTCGGCGATCCAGTTTGCCTCTCTTACAACCTCGACCTTCTCTCTGGTGACCTCGCCGATAATCCGGACGGCAAGCCCCGGGCCCGGGAACGGCATCCGGTGCTGGATCTCCGGCGGCAGGCCGAGCGCCCCCGCCACGTCTCTTACCTCGTCCTTGTACAGGTCTCGTATCGGCTCGATGACTTTCGTAAACGCCGTATGGAGCGGCATGCCCCCGACGTTGTGGTGGCTCTTGATGCCCCCTTCGCTCTCGATCCGGTCCGGATAGATCGTGCCCTGAAGAAGACAGGTCGCGCCCGACTTCTTTGCCTCGCGTTCGAAGACCCGGATAAACTTCTCGCCGATTGCCTTGCGCTTCTTTTCGGGATCGGTGATCCCGGTGAGCGCTGCGATGAACTCATCGCCTGCATCGACCACCTGGAGCCGGATGTTCCCGAATACTGTTTGTATCCGTTCGGTCTCGCCTTTCCGCATCAGGCCGGTATCGATGTAGATCGGGATCAGGTTGTCGCCGATGGCACGGGCAGCAAGAGCTGCACAGACCGAGCTGTCAACGCCTCCCGAGAGGGCCATCACGACCTTCTCGTTTCCGGCCTCCTTTTTGATCTCCCCGATTGCCTGTGCGATGAACTTCTCTGTTTTTACCATGCTCTTCCCCTTTGCCTATTTTGTCCGCTTGTTTGCCCGGCATGCCTCGACAAAACCAAGGTACGGCGGCGACGGCCGGGTCGGCCGGGACTTGAACTCGGGATGGAACTGCGTTGCAAAGAAGAACGGATGATCCGGGAGCTCCAGGCACTCCATCCGGTTCTTGTTCGTTGCCGAGAAGACGAGCCCTGCCTTTTCGAGCTTTTCGATATAGTGCGGGTTCACCTCGTACCGGTGCCGGTGCCGTTCTACGATCTGATGCTCGCCGTAGAGTTTCATTGCAAGGGTGCCGTCACGGATATCGGAGGTGTAGTCCCCAAGGCGCATCGTCCCGCCAAGTTCGGTCACGTCTTCCTGCTCGGGAAGGAGCGCAATCACATGGCTGCCCTCGCCAAACTCTTCACTCGTCGCATCCTCGATCCCGCACTTGTGCCGGGCAAACTCGACCGTTGCCAGCTGGAACCCGAGGCAGAGGCCAAGGAATGGCACCTTGTTCTCCCGCGCAAACTGAATCGCATCGATCTTGCCTTCGATCCCCCGCTTCCCGAAGCCGCCGGGGATCAGGATGCCGTCGTAGTCCTTAAGCGAACAGTGTTCGTACCGCTCGGCATCGAGCCAGACGATCTTCACCTCGGTAGAGAGCGCCCGTCCCGCATGCTTGAGCGCTTCCTTGATGCTGATGTACACGTCCTCGATCCCGTACTTGCTCACGATCCCGACCGTGACCCGGCTCGTATATTCCTTTGTCACCAGCCGGTACCACGAGGGATCGGTCTCCCGCTTTTCGAGGCCGAGATGGGTGGAGAGGACATCGGCAATACCCTCCTTTTCCATCTCCATGGGGACCTCGTAGGTGTCCCGCGCCGTCGCGGCCGAGATAACCGCGCTGATGGGAAGATCGCAGAAGGCCGAGATCTTGCGCTTGGTGTTTGCCCCCACCACCCGCTCGCTCCGGCAGACGATGATATCCGCATGGAGCCCGAGCTCCCGGAGTGCCTTGACCGAATGCTGGGTGGGCTTGGTCTTTAAGTCGCCCATCGCGTCCTCGGGGACAAGGGTCACGTGGATGAGGACATAGTCGCACTCGTCAAGCTCGCCCCGCATCTGCCGGACGGCTTCCAGGAATGGCATGCTCTCGATATCGCCGACCGTCCCCCCGACTTCGACAAGGCAGATATCGGCCCGGGTGCCGTCCGGGAATTCCTCTTCGGCCGCCTGGCGGATGCAGGCCTTGATCTGGTCCGTAATATGGGGGATGATCTGGACGGTTTCGCCCAGGAAATCGCCACGGCGCTCTTTTTCGATCACCGTGCGGTACACCTTCCCGGTCGTGATATTGTGGGATGACGTGAGCTCGATGTCGAGAAACCGCTCGTAGTTCCCGAGGTCGAGGTCGACTTCCCCGCCGTCCTTTAAGACAAAGACCTCGCCGTGCTGGGCCGGGTTCATCGTCCCGGCATCGATATTGAGGTACGGGTCGATCTTGACTGCCGTGACCCGGTACCCACGGTTTTTCAGGATCCTTCCCACTGAAGCAGCCGTTATTCCTTTCCCAAGGCCGCTCATCACACCGCCGGTGACAAAGATATACTTCACGTGCTTCCCCCGCTGCTTTACATTTTCGCCCCAATTCCTATTATTACTATCTTACGACGGGATGGACCGGAGGCGGGTGAGAAGATTGATGAAAGGAAAGCACCCATGTACCCGGTATGACACGAGGACAGATCTCATGTGTTGCCGTCCTGTTCCTGGCATGCCTGCTGGCGATCGTGCCGGCCGCTGCCGCTGAAAACACGACGGTTCACGATGCAGCCACACAGTACTATAACACGGGCACCCAGCTTCTCTCGGGAGGCGATTATGCCGGGGCAATCCAGCAGTACGACCTGGCGCTCGCCTCGAATACCACCCTGATCCGTGCCGGAGATGCGCTCCTCTATACCTACCAGAACAAGGCCTACGCACTGATCCAGCTCGGGAACTATACCGATGCGATCGCAACGCTCGACATTGGCCTTGCCGAGTACCCGAAGGACACGATGCTCTGGAACAACAAGGGCTATGCCCAGTACAGCCTCGGGAATTACAAAGATGCGGTCGATTCCTATAACCAGGCACTCGCAATCGACGGGAACTATACCGGGGCCTTAATCAACAAGGGCGATGCCCTGGCAAAGATGGAAAACTTCCAGGACGCCGCAGTTGCATACCAGGCAGCCCTTACCACCAATCCCGGTGACAAGGATACCGCGGCAAAACTGGCAGCGGTACAGAAGTCTGCCGCTTCCTCCACGCAGACAACCCTTATCGTACTTGTCGTTATCCTGATCGTCGTGGCTGCCGGTGTCGCCTACTATGTGACACGGAAAGGAGACAGGAGCGATAAAAAGGCTGACAAGGTGCCGGACAAAAAGGACGGGCCGGCGAAGAACAAAAAATAACTTTTTTTTTAAGGTTTTTTTTATTTACAGGCCGTTATTACAAACGAGGCCGTGGTCTTCGAGAGCAGGGTCTTTTCGGCATTTTCAATCCTGACCTCTCCTTCGCAGAACGCGACCCGCCGCCCTTTCCGGACCACGCGGCCCTCGGCAGCGATCGTGCCCTCCCGGACACCCTTGATAAAACTGGTAGACTCCGAGATGGTCGCAATCCCCTCGGTTGCATCAAGCATCGGGTAGAGGGCAAGGGCCATTGCCTCGTCCGCGAGCGCCACAAGCATCCCGCCCTGAAGCCAGCCCACGCCATTGAGCATGTCGGGCCGTACCGCCATTTTTAAAACGGCACGGCCTTCCTCCGTGCTGACGACATCGATGCCGGTGAGGCCAAAGAAGGGATTGGCATATTTCCCGTTTTTTCTGATATTGTCAATGTATGTCATGGTATTGTTCCGGCTGGAATGTCTGGGAGGAAGGGACATTAAGGTTGTCCCTCGGGAACTGCCGGGCTGCAACCGGAAATGAGAGAGATTGTCGGATCGCTTCCGAACGAAAAAACCGGTACCGCGGCCCGCGGTTCAATAAAAAATCGCAAAAACCGGTTGTCACATTACCATGTGATATTCGCATGTACATGTGATTATCACATTGCAATGTGACAAAAAAATCACCGTTCACGCCGGACGGCCGGGCCGGAGGGGGGTGGGGGGTCCCCCTTCTTGAAAACGTCCGGGCCGGCCGATTTTTTGCCCGTAGGGGAGGGTGCCCCCCACCCCCCCAGACACACTTTGCGAAACCCGGGAGGGAAAAGGAAAAACCGGACTGTTTCACGATACACCCTACCTTAAAATACCGGCATCCCCAACACAACGATCTATGGCCGATGAAGAAATCAAAAACATGCTCGCCGACCTCCTCTGGCTCGACGCGCTGATCGCAACCGAACTCATCCAGGTGACCGAGAATACCTCCGCCATCCTGCGCAAGTCCCCGCCTCCCGAGACCTGCATCAAAGACCACCACGACCTCAGGATGACCGCGCTTGCCATTGCAGAGAAATACAAAAAAGACACGGCTCTCGCCCGGCACCTCACAAAACACCAGTAATATTATTGGCGACCTCTCCCCAACAGTACAGGACTGGTTTTTTGCCGGGCGGAGAATACCCCATGAGAGCCCGACGGCAAAAACAGGCAGCGGTACTGTCCTGCCATGACGACACCCCCCACACCAAGGTACAGCCTTGTCATCCCGGCGTACAACGAGGAGAAACGGATAGCCGGGCTCTTTGACGCCATTACTTCGTTTGACGGTGAGCTTATCGTTGTCTGCGACGGGAACGATCATACCGCCGATGTGGTTGACAAAATCGCCAAACAACGGCCCGATCTCGCGATCCGCTGTCTCCGGTTCCCTGCCCGTCTCGGGAAAGGCGGCGGGGTAATCGCAGGGCTTACGGCAGCCCGGGCTCCGCTCGTGGGGTACGCAGATGCCGACGGTTCGACCGGCATTGACGAGATGGTGCGCCTGTTTAGCCACCTTAAAAAAGCAGACGCGGCGATCGGGTCGCGGTGGATCGAAGGTTCGGCGCTTGCGATCCGTCAGGGCTGGATGCGCCGGGTTGAGAGCCGTTGTTTTAACGGGATCATCCGGCTGCTCTTCGGGCTCTCCTTCCACGACACGCAGTGCGGGGCGAAAGTCTTTAAAAAATCCGCAGTCGATGCTGTATTACCTCACCTCAGGGCACAGGGCTTTGAGTTCGATGTCGAGCTCCTCTGGCGCCTGACCCGTGCCGGCAGCCGGATCGAGGAGGTCCCCATAGCATGGCAGAACAAGGGCGATTCCCGGGTAAAAAAATCGGACATGCTCCGGATGCTCGCGGGTCTGCTCCGGGTCCGGTTCGCCCCGGGCGCGCCATGAATGCGGCTGACGACGACCGCACAAAAGACGCCTTCCGGCTCTACAACGAGGGAAAACACCAGGAATCGCTCGATTGCTGCAACCGGCTCATGGAAACCGCACGCGAACCGGCCCTCGAAGTCCTTGCGGCGACAAACCTCTTCTGCTTAAAAAAATACGAGGATGCGGAGGTGTACTTCCGCGACCTTGCCCGGAAGATGCCCGGGTCCTCGCACGTCCACAGTTACCTCGCAAAAGTGCTCGAAGAGCGGGGAGATGAAGGCGCATATGCCGAGTACGCGGCAGCAGTCCGGCTCGACCCCGACAACCCGGACGCCCTGCGCAGTTACGCCGCGATCCTCCTCTCACGAAACGATGACCGCGGGGCGCTGCCGGTCTTAAAACGGCTCTGTGCGCCCGGGAACCGGCCGGACGACCGCGACCGCCTTGCCGGAGCCCTCGTCCGCTCCGGGTATGCAGCCGGGGCGTGTTCGCTCTACGAAGCAAACGGTGCTCCTATAGTACGATCGGCGGAATACGCCCGCGCCCTCCGTGCTGCGCACCGTACACGGGAGGCCGCAGACGTCGCGCTGGCACTCTACGAAGAACGCCGCGAACCGGCACTCCTCCGGGAGTACCTTGCAGCACTTGCAGAAGCCGATCCAGAAGGCGCACCGGCCGCATATGCATCGTCCTGTAAGGATTGCACCGCACCCGGACTCTGGGAGGACTATATCCTCCTCCTCATGGCCCGAAGAGATTTCTTTTCGGCGCTTGCCGGGGCAAAACGGCTCGTCGCCCTCGATAACAGGCCGGAACACCGCCTTATCCTCTGCGAGGTCTATGCGGCGCTCGGCGATCGGGTAAACGCAGACGCCGCATATGAAGCGCTCGTACAGGAGGGTATCGGGACCCCCTTTTCAGCCGGGACGCTCCGCACCGTGATCCGGACCTATGCCGCCTACCTCTTCAGGGAGGGGATAACCGACAGTACAAAGGAGCGGTTTCTCGCATCTGTTTCCCGGGACGCAAATGTTGTCTGCCTTATCGAGATCGCACGGATGTACCGTGCCGAAGGGAACGGGGCCGAGGCCCGGGCATGGTACTACCGTGCATACCGTGCGGACTTCCTCAACGGCGGGCTCCCGTACGCGCTCTTCCTCGCGGACTGCGGGGACGACCGGGAGAGCGAGAAAGTGTTCCTTCACATCCTCGCAAACGTCAGGAAATTTTCCGATCTTGCCCGGGTCGCCGGAACAATCGCGGGAACAAAAACCCTGCTCTCCCGGATGAAGCGGCTGGACCGCGAACTGGTGCGCCGGCTCGAGGAGCGCCGGGCCCTGCTCGGGACTGCGGAGCGGGAATGCCTTGCCGCGGCATACCTTGCGCAGGCAGACGGTGCGCTGGAGCGGGAGGACTTTGCAGCCTGCATGGAGAGCTGCCTGCGGGGCATCGACGCCCTGCCGCCCCACGCTGCCCTCTGCCACCCGGAGGAGTTCCTCTCCCTCGTGCAGCGCTGCAAGGAGCAGATGCCGGCCGACTGCCCCGCCTTTACGGGACAGACTACCGAAAACATCCGTGAAGCGCCCCGGCAGACCGTTGCGGGACTCGCCGACCGGCTTGCCCTCACGGAAAAGGAGTCCGCGATCCTCGCGTTCCTTGCCACCCACCGCAGGGCAAGCGAGGCCGACCTGCGCCGGCTGACCGGATCAAGGCGGGCTGCGGCGCTGGTAAACAGCCTGATCCGCAAAGGGGCGGCACAGGGAATTATGCTCGTGGAAAAGAAAGGTATGGGTGCGGAAGGGGAGTCCTATGAGTACTGCGGAGCCTGAAGGAACAAACCGCCGGCGCCACGAGAGCCTTGCCATCGTCAACGCCCTTCGGAGGGGAACGGTCCCGGCTGCCGGTTTATCGCGGATAGCGGTCGGTCTCGAACTGGAAGAAGGGGTGATCGCACGGCAGCTCGATTTTGTTGCTGACGGCGGCGGCGACCTCAAGTTCGTCCGGGGGGACTACGGGGCGGGAAAGACGTTCTTCGTCGCCCGGGCCCTCGAAACTGCGGCAGAGAAAGGGTTTGTGACCGCCCATATCTTCATCTCCCCGACAGCCTCCCTCTCCAAGCCCAAAGTCCTCTACCAGCAGGTCTGCGCCGCGCTCCGGACCGCAGAGACCGATCACGCGGTAAAGACCGTCATCGACAACTGGCTCTTTGCAATCGAAGAACGGCTCGTCTCTGCTGCCGGCAGCATGGATGACGCGGCTCTTGGGGAGGCAGCGGAAAAGGAGATCGAATCCTCCCTTGCCCGGATCAGCGAGAAAAATACCGGTCTTGCCGCGGCCCTGCGCACCTATTATAGGGCCAGTAACGCCGGCGACTATCCCACGGCCCAGGCCGCAATCGGCTGGATCGCGGGAGAGCCCACGGTCGGCCGCGACTTCCGGCAGAAGGCCGGGGTCAGGGGCGACGTGGACGATGCAACCGCGTTTCTTTTCCTCGCAGGCCTTGTCGAGATCGTCCGCGGCGCGGGGTACCGCGGGCTTGCCATTGCCATTGACGAGCTGGAGATCACGCAGGGGCTCCAGCGGAACCAGAGGGAGAAGAGTTACCAGACGCTCGCCCGGATCATCGATGCGCTCGACGGGGGCCGGATGCCGTACTGCTACTTCCTCTTTACCGGCACCCCTGCATTTTTCGACAGTTCCCGGGGCATCCGCTCGGTGACTCCCCTCTACGACCGGATCAGCGTCGCCGATGAAGGAACGTTCAAAAACCCCCGCCAGCCCCAGATCCAGCTCGCCCGGTTCGATACCGCGAAACTGGAGCTTGTGGCCCTCAAGGTCTGCGAGGTATACTCGGAGGCTTACCGGGAGGTCGACCGCGAGCGGGTCTCCCACCGCTTTATCCGGGCGATGATAAAAAAGATCACCGGCCGGTTCGGGGGCCGGGTCGATATCATCCCGCGGATCTTCCTAAAGGAGTTTGTCGACGTGCTGGACAAGTGCGAGCTCTACGACGATTTCAACCCCTCCGACGGGTATGAGTTCGAGACCGATCACCTCAAAGGGGACCTCAAAGCCGAAGAAGAGGCCGTGATGGTCATGGAATTATAGTGATAAAAGGTGATACAGTTTTATCCCTTTACGCAGGAATGATTATGATATGCGTGGGGCAGTCTGTCTGCCGGCTGTAATGGCCGTGCTCTTTTTCCTTGTCATCATTCCTGCGGGAGCCCAGACGGTCACCATCAACGCGTCGCCTGCGGTCGTCAATCTCGGTGATACCATCATCCTCTCCGGCAACGTCTCCGGGGTCCACACCATCGCCGTTTATCTCTTTTTGGCAGGCCCGGATCTGGACTCCCGGGGAGTGACCCTGGAGAACGTGAATGTCCCGGCGGGCAGGGGGCTGTTTACCACCGCCCCGGTCAACATGAAAGATGGAACCTGGGAGTATGCATGGGATACCTCGGTCATTCTTGGGAACCTCAACCCGGGGACGTATACGGTCTTTGTCGTCTCAAGCCCGGTCAACCATGAACGGGTCGGTTCCGGGCCCTATGCAACCACAAAAATCACCATCGAACCGGCACAGGCCGAAGCAACACCGATCCCACTCTCCCCGTGGAGCGCTATCCTGGCCCTTACCATAACCGCAGGCGCCGGAGCCGTCTTCCTTTCCCGGCAGAACAAACGCGGATAAAAAAACGATAAAAACCACGAAACCGGGACAGGTCCCGGCCCCGTTTTTAGTTCTTTGAAGGACCGGTGTGTCCGCCCTTCGTCTCCTGCCGCCGGACCCGGACCGATGCCGCATGGGCAGAAAGACCCTCGGCAGTGGCGAGGGTTTCGATGATGTCCCCGATGCTCTCAAGACCTTCGCGGGAGAGGATCTGGACCGATGAGGTCTTGCAGAAGTGGTGGACATCGAGGCCCGAGTACTGCCGGGCGTATCCTGCCGTGGGCAGGACGTGGTTTGTGCCGGACGCATAATCCCCGCAGGCAACCGGGGTGTAGGGCCCGACAAAAATTGCTCCTGCATTCCGGACACCGGAGAGCACCGGGAGGGGATCGGTAACCTGGATGGAGAGGTGTTCGGCGGCAACGGTGTTTGCGATCGCCACCGCTTCCCGGAGATCGCCGGCAATGATATACCCGGAATTTTCCAGCGCTTTTGCGATAATCTCTTTCCGTTGGGCCGCTCCGGCCTGTTTTTTCACTTCCTCGCCAATGGCATGGGAGATCTTTTCCGAGGTAGCAATAAGGAGGCAGGCTGCGTTCGGGTCGTGCTCGGCCTGGGCGATGATATCGGCAGCGACATATGCGGGAACGGCACCCTCATCCGCAATGACCGCGATCTCGCTCGGGCCCGCCGGGAAATCGATCTCGGCATACTCGCGGAGCATCATCTTTGCCGCGGTCACGTAGACGTTACCGGGCCCGACGATCTTCTCTACCGGCTCGATGGTCTCCGTACCAAGAGCCATCGCAGCAATTGCCTGTGCCCCGCCGCACTGGTAGATTTCGTCTACCCCTGCGATATCGAGGGCGACAAGCGTGAGCGGCTGGATGGGCGGCGGCGAACAGCAGCAGATCTCGGAGACACCGGCGATCCGGGCCGGGACCGTGCACATGAGAGCCGTGGAGGGATAGGCAGCGCGGCCTCCGGGGACGTAGGCGCCGATCCGCGAGAGCGGGGTCGTCTTGACGCCGAGTGTAATACCGGGTTCCGTTTCGTTGAGCCAGAGCCCCCGCGGGAGCTGGAGCTCGTGGAACCTGCTGATCCGGGCCTCGGCTTCCACCAGGCTCTCGGTCACCTTCGGGTCGACCTTCTCGTACGCGGCTTCCCGGGCATCTTCGTCTACTGCGATAGTGTCAAGGTGCACCTTGTCGAACTTTTCCGCAAGTTCGATAAGGGCCTTATCGCCGCTGTCCCTGACCTGCCCGATAATCCCCTGAACGGTCTCCTTTACGGCACCGAGCCGGGATGTGCGCCGGGCCATCCAGGTTTCGACTTCAACCGCCTGCCACATAGCAGGAAAAATCGGCGGGATAGGTTGTTAAGGTTTCGTTTGCGAAAAACAAGCGATTTGTGGGGCAGGTTATGAGGCCGGCCCCTCATGTGAGGCTTTTGGCCGGAATTTCCCGAACACGTACACGAGCACCATGCCGGCTATGAATGCTACCGTCATGGAAAAGAAAAGGGCCAGCAGGCCGATGATACCGGTGATGACAAATGAGTCGGTCTTGAGGCTGTGCCTTCCCATCTCGATCCCGACAAAGACCAAAAGCGCCCCGAGCACACCGACCGCCACGATGGAAAGTACCTGGGGTGAGGTAAAGAAGAGCGCGAGGACAATGAAGATGACACCCGCGATGATGCTCGCCCCCCCGGTCCGGGCCCCGTAGCGGTACTGGCCGGCAAGGCCCCCGGCCCCGTGGCACATGGGAAACCCGCCGAAAGGCACCGATGTGATGTTCATAAGGCCGATGGTCGTGGAAAGCCTCTTTGGCGGGACATCCTGCCTGAAAAGGTCCTGTGTCAAAAGGGAGGTCGCAAGGATCGCGTTTGCAATCGTCAGCACGACCTGCGGCAGGACGAGCGTCGAGAGCGCCGAGGGGAAATCGGCGGTGAGCGGGATCACGAGCTGCGGCGGCGGGATCAGGCTCGTGGGGGGTATGCCGTGCAGGATGATCCCCCCCACGACGCCGACCGCGATCACGCAGATCGAGGAAAGGTCGGGCACATGGCGGTAATGGACGATGATGAGGAATGCAAGGATGATGACCAGCCCGAGGATAAAGAAGAAGGAGTCCTTTATCACGAAATCTGCCGACGCCTTGAAGAGGAGGAGGGCAAGGCCGAGCTGGATGCCCCGCACCACGCTCTCCGGAACGTACTTCGCGATGATGGCAAAGAACCTGCCATAGCCGAGGATAAGGAAGAGGATGCCGAGGATGATGCCCGCCGCGGCTATCTCGCCGCTCCCTATGCTTCCCGAGATCACGATCACGGCGATCGCTTTCATGGGTTCGAGCGGGATCGGAAGCCGGTAGTAGAGCCCGGTGAGAATGAACCAGATCCCGAAAAAGAGCAGGATATACCGGGGGTTGACATCGGAGACGAGGGCAACGGCAAGGATGAGCGGGATGATCGTCCCGAAATCGCCAAGGGATCCCGCAAATTCCGAAAGGGTGAATTTCAACGGGGGAAGGGTCTCATTTGCCACGATTGCTTACCTGTCCGGCTGTATACGGGTACCGGTGTTTCTCCCCTTTAATGATCTTTTCGATAGGAGCAGAGATCCATAACCCGGATTCAATATATTTATCTGTCTCCTGCCTAACAGTCAATGGGGTGCATATTTGACAGACCTGATAACGGATCTGCTGATCTATATCGGTTTTGGGGTTATCACATTCTCGATCGGGATGATCGTCGGGTACCAGCTCCTGAACCACCATTACGGGAGGCGGTTCATGGTGATTGCGCAGCAGTGTTCGGAGGCCGATTCCGTGATTCCGATCGTTGACGAACTCATAAAGGAGACCTGAAAATTAAGGAGGATAACGTATGGCAGATATTGCAAGTTATTACCTGATCGGTGTTACGTGCCTCTGTTTTGGCCTGATCGTGAGTTTCCAGATCTCCCATATCAGATACTGTAAGAAGCTCGCAGTTCTGGTCCGGCGTTCCATCTCGACAAAGACCATAGCCCCGGTCCTCGCAGAATACGAGGCCATGAAACCTGAAAAATAACCATAAAACGCTTTTTTACCTGCCACCCCGGATGTTCCGATGAAAGCAGGTTAATACCTCCGGCACGTAAAGGTACGGCAGAATGCGGTGCACTATCCTTGCAAGCGGGAGTAAGGGCAACTGTACCTATATCGAAGGCCACGGGGGCTCACTCCTCATCGATGCGGGCCTGAGCGCAAAAGAGACCTTTGCCCGGATGGCACAGGCCGGGTGCACTCCCGACGCGATCGAAGCTATTGTCGTGACCCACGAGCACGGCGACCATGTCAGGGGACTCGATGTGCTCGCCCGGAAACTTTCCTGCCCGGTCTATGCAACGCAGGGGACGCTTGCCGATTTCCTCTGCCACCGCCGCACATCGGACAAGCCGCTGGAGACCCGGGTCTGCCGGTACAACGAAGCCTTTACGGTTGCGGGAATGACGCTTACCCCGTTTGCCACTTCCCACGATGCGGCCGAGCCCTGCGGTTTTACCGTAAAAGACGATGGCGTCACTCTCGGGTACTGCACGGATACCGGGATCGTTACCGCCGGCATGTTCGCCCGGCTCCGCCCCTGCGACGGCCTCGTCCTCGAAAGCAACCACTGCCCCGATATGCTCGCAAACGGCCCGTACCCGGAGTCCCTGAAACGGCGGATACGTTCCGATCACGGCCATCTCTCGAACCCTGCGGCGGCGGCAGTGCTGCGGCAGCTGGGAAGGGATGCGCCCCCGGTCATCCTCTCGCACTTAAGCGAGATCAACAATACGCCGGATAAGGCCCGGGCGAGCGCCCGTGACGGCCTCGGGCTCTTTTTCGAGGACACCGGGCTGATCGTCGCCTCCCAGGCAGGGACGACACCGGTGTCCCGACAGGAACTCCGGCTCTGACCCCGAGAAAAAATTATTTTTTGAAGGCCCGGGCCAGGGCGTCTTCGAGTTCCTTGAAACCGTAGGGTTTTACCAGCGCCGATACAAACCCGTTCGCGGCAAACCCCGTGACAAGGGGATGGGTGGCGTACCCGCTGGAGACAATTGCCCGTACCTGCGGGTCGATGTTCCTGAGAAGCGGCAGGGTCTCCCCGGCCCCTTTTCCCCCGGGAATGGTGATATCGAGGATGACTGCATCGAACGGGAAGCCGTTCTCCCCGGCCTTCCTGTACAGGGATGCTGCCAGATCGCCGTTCTCCGCCACCGTGACCTCGTGGCCGAGGAAGGTGAGCATGTCGCTCGTGGCAGAAAGGATGGACTCTTCATCGTCCATCAGGAGGATCCGGTACCGGGCCGCCGGTCTCTTTTTGTTTTCCCGGCCCGCGGTTTTCCGGCCGGTTTTCTTTGGTCCTGCCGCCGGTGCAGTATCCGGTGTCCCGACCGATGCGAGGAGCTGGCGCGAGTGGTCGCGCGCCCGGAGCACGCTCGTCTCCGCATTGTCGAGATGCTCCAGCACCTGTTCCTTATGGGGGCATGAACGGCGGGAGAGCTGGATGTTGGCAAGGGCCGAACTGAGCATGTTGTTGATATCGTGGGCGATCTTCTGCGCCCGGGGATCGACACCGGCCTGCGTACGGGAATGCAACGCAATGGCTGCCCCGGTAACCTCACGGAACTGGCGGGGACCAAACGGACGCACCAGGCATCCGTACGGGACGACCGCGCTCCTGCCAAAATCAGGGATGGCAACATCGGAAGGGGCAACGAGAACAACGGGGATGCCGCAGCCAGCCTGGATCTTCTTTATCGCTCCCCGGATTGCCTGACTGCCACCGAGCCGGGCGTCCATCAGCACGAGCGCCGGGTGCTCTTTGCATGCACGGGCAACCGCCTCTTTTCCCGACGCTGCCCGGGCAACCACCCGGTAGCCGGCCTTCCCTGCCTCGGCCGCAAGTGCGTCCGCTTCCGCGGTTTTTGCTGCGGCCACCAGAACCTGTACTGGCGCTGCCATCACCATCCCTCCCGGATTATCCGTATGCCCGGTATGATAAAAGATCTCTTCATCGCTCTTCCTTCCGTCACGTTCCTTCGATCTTAAGCAGTTTCATACAGTACTGGTCGATAGCATCGAACAGCGCTTTCTTTGCCCGGTTTACTTTCTTTGCATCGTCTGACTGGAAGTCATGCCCCACGTACTCGAGCAGCGTCACGAAGTAATAGTGGGGGCCGACACGCTTTTTGATCTCGTCCATGCAGGCGGATGCCTCGACACGTTTCCCGCTCATCATCTCAAAGGAATAATCGAGCAGGAGGAGCGCAAACGGGGCGATGTTCTTTGCCACGGCCTGTTTCCGGAACCGAAAATACGTGTCCATCCGGCTGGTGATGATCGAGAGCTTAATCCCGTAATAGACCGGCTCGATCTCGTCGGGGTACTGCTGCGTCATCTGCTTGACGACCCCGACGATCCCGCCGGCGTCCCTTTTTTCCAGCTTGAGCTTGTAGAGCTCGCGCAGGAAGTACATATCGTTGTAGAACCGCTCTATGGCGATGTTGAGAAGTTCCTCTTTGAGATCGCGCCTCCCGTCTTTTGCAGCCTTTTCGATACCGATGCGGATGAACTCGCGCTCGCTCGGGAACCAGTCTATTGCCTGCTTGATCATGAACCAGAAGATCTTGTTAATCCGGGGGTCTTCTGCGATCTCGAAATCCTGGAGCCGGTTGATCGGCGGGTGGAGCCGGACGAGTTCGATCATCTGCTCGCGGGCGGCAAGCGACATATCGTTGGGGCGCGGTGCGCCCCGTTCGATTACCGACTGCTGGGTAGAGAGGACAAAATAGCAGTATGCGATTGCCGGGCAGATGATCGCATCGACGGACCGGTACTTTTTGAGCTGCTCGGCGCCCTCGGCATATTTCCCGGTATTGATCATCTTCATGCCGAGCAGGATATCGTAGACGGCGCGGTTCCGGGTCCCGCGCTTGTTACGAAGGGCATAATCGAATAATTTCTCGACAAAAGGGATGTCCTCGGATTTTTTGGAGGCTTCGAGCACGGCAAATGCCATTGCATCGATGAACGGGTCGTAGAGATCCTCGCCGAGGCCCGGCAGGTTCTTGTCGAGGGAGGCGATGACCTGGCCGAAAAAGACCGGGATATTGGCGTCGATCTTCCCACTGTTTGCTGCGATATACTCGACAAACTCTTTTTTCAGACGTTCCAGTCTCAGCCTGATTACCGCTTCCGGCTGCCACTCGTCACCCATGGGTTGATGCCACGACCTGCACTTTTTAGAGAACTATCGGGTCAATCCTTAAAAATACTTTTATTTATATCACCACAGCCGGATATGGCAGGCAGGATAACGTAAAATGTTAATGCGAATGCCGCCAAAGGTGAAAGCAGAAACGCCATGCTCTTTTCAGAGTTCTCCCGGTATTGTGAGGAGATTGAAGGGATATCCGGCCGGCTCGACATGATCGATGTGGTGAGCCGGGCCCTGCCGGCACTCTCCCCGGAAGAACTCCCGGTCTTTGTCCGGTTTATTATGGGAAGGATCTTTCCCGACTGGAGCCCGCAGAAACTCGGGATCGGCCCGAACCTCCTGTACGAAGCGGTCGGGTACGTTGCCGGGGTAAAAAAGGAGGCGGTGATCGACCGGATCAACCGGAGCGGCGATGTGGGCAGGGTCGTGGAAGAGTTCCTTACGAAGAAATCGCAGGTATCGTTCTCCCACCAGGATCTCGAACTTGTCGATGTGTACAATAAGCTCATCGCAATATCGGCACGCGGCGGGGCCACGTCCCAGAAGGAGAAACTGCGCACGGTCAAACTGCTCCTTGGCGATGCCACCCCGCTCGAAGGGCGCTACCTTTCCCGGATCATGCTCGAAGAGCTCCGTATCGGCGTTGGCGAAGGGACCGTCCGCGAGGCAATAGCAAAGGCGTTCTCGGTCGACCCGGCGCTTGTCGAGCACGCAATGCAGGCAATAAACGACCTCGGCGAAGTAGCACAACGGGCAAAAACCGGGGAAGATGCCCTGAAGGATGTCCGGATCACCCCATTCCACCCGTTACGGATGATGCTCGCCCAGCAGGGAGCTATTGCCGACATGCTCCAGGAGCACGGCGAAGTTGTGGCGGAATACAAGTACGACGGCTCGCGGTTCCAGTTCCATAAAGCAGGGGGAAAGAAGCGGATGTATTCCCGCCGTCTCGAAGACGTAACCGCAGCACTCCCGGACGTGATCGCCCTTCTGGACGGCGCAACCACGCACGACGTCATCCTGGACGGGGAAGTAATTGCGATAAAAGACGGCCGGCCCATGCCATTCCAGTCCGTGCTCCGCAGGTTCCGGCGCCGGCACGATATCGCCGAGGCAAAAGAGGCGATCCGTATGGTGCCAAACGTCTTCGATATCCTCTACCTCGACGGAGAAAACCTGATCGACCTCCCGTTCTCCGAGCGCCGGAAGAGACTGGAATCTGTCGTGCAGGAGTTCGTAGCCCCGCAGGTGGTAAGCGGCGACCAGGCCATCATTGAAAAAACCTACAACGATGCGCTTGCCGCCGGCCACGAGGGGATCATGATCAAGGTCCGCGACTCTCCCTACACCCCGGGCCAGCGGGGGAAGAACTGGATCAAGATCAAGCCCGAGGTGGACACGCTCGACCTGGCGGTTGTCGGCGCCGAGTGGGGCGAAGGAAAACGGGCACACGTATTCGGGTCGTTTTTAGTCGCCTGCCAGGACCAGGGGAAACTTGTTCCTCTCTCCCGGGTAGCAACCGGGTTTTCCGACGAACAGCTCGCAGAGGTCTACGAGCTGCTCAAGGATACCGTGATCTCGCGTTCAGGAAAGGAAGTGCAGTTCGAGCCGGAACTGGTCTTTGAGGTAGGGTATGCCGAGCTCCAGGTAAGCCCCACCTACGCGGCCGGGTTTGCCCTCCGGTTCCCCCGGTTCATCCGGCTGCGGGACGACAAGGACACCACCGAGATCGAGACCCTCGACAGCATTAAGGAAAGGTACAGCAGGCAGTCGAAATCTGCGCAGGCCTATACCGGATAACGCCCTAAAACGAGAAAAGCGTCCTTTGCGTGCGCAGCTCGGGGATGAGCGTGCTGTGCTCCTGCCAGTACGGGAAACCGATACGGGCAGATGCAGCGCGAACTGCCACTTCGAGCGATTCGCACGGCACGTATGGCGACGACATCGCTTTCCGTGCAGCCTCACGGATCACCCAGGTACCGAGCGGCGCCCAGTACTCACTTGTGATGTGGCGGATCACGATCGCCCGGGCCGAGCGCCGGATCCCGGTGAGGTATTCCGCCACGGCAAGCCGGGCCGAGTAGTAGGCACCGGAGATCGGTGAATACCCCTGTTTTTTCATTCCCTCACGGTCCTGCACGATCGCCTCGGTGTCCCCGGCCCAGAGCGTCTGCTTACCCCAGACCTCGATCATCTCGTACTTCCAGTCGCCGGGGGCGAGGATACAGACAATCCGGTTCCCGAAGAGTTCCCCGGAGAAGACCCGGTATTCGTCTATCGGGGACAGCCGGGCGATCCCCTGCTTGAGCGACGTGGAGACCGTATCGTCGACCGCCGTGATCGCCCAGCGGGTCGGGACGAGGTGCCGGCGCCGCCCGATGAGTCCCGCGGTCATCAGCTTTGCGATCCCGTACACATCGGTGCCGCCCTGCACAAGTTCGATGCAGGCCCCGGTTGCCCCGAGGTCCGTATCGGACGTGACCCGGTCCACAACCCGGGCAACGCTCGCGCTGCCGACCACGTCGAGCTTTTGGACATCCCCCGAGAGTCCCACCGGGGCCACCGTCCCGTCAAAGGCAAGCGAAAAGGCAACCGGGCGCGTAAAAGCCACATCGACATCAAGCGGTTTTGCGGAGAGCGCGATCTCCTGCAGGCCACCGGTAAACTGCCGGGCCGGCGACTTTCCCCGGATCGTCCGGGCGCGGATCCCAACGATCTCATCGATCCCGAAGTTTTTAGCCAGCCAGTCCGGGGGATGATCGGAGTCGCTGACTAAAAGCGGCCCACCCCGTACATCGGGATACCCGGCGCTCCCCACAAAGACCGACGGGGCGCTTCCCTGGTAGCTTGCCGAGAGTTTTATATCGGCCTGCGCATGGAACCGGCGGGTGATGGGGCATACGGGAAGACCGCACAGCCCCTTTCCCTTGCACTGGATACACTGCATCGGCATTTTTTCGTTTTTTTTAGATGCCCGCGGGTTTACCGCACCAGCACGGTTGTCCGGACCACCGGACTCTCTTCCTCGCAGAACGAGACCCGCCAGCCGATATCGAACCGCGCCCCGCACTCCGGGCAGATCAGGATCACCCGGTAGAGAGGCTTTGTGGACTTCACCGGGCTCTCCTTCCCGTCACTCCCGGCGTTCACGCTCAAAAATGAGGTATGGAACCCGTACTCGTACCCGCAGGCCGGGCAGCGGTGCAGCTCCTCCCCGGGTTTTATGTGCCGTATCTCTTCGGAAATGCCCATGCCTTCTCCTCACTGGCGGTGGATGATCGGCCAGAGATGTTTCTGCCTGCGCGACCCCACGGTCTCGATGATCTCCGCTGCGTTCTTCCTGCCCGCGATCTTTCCCAGGGACTCTTCCCGGTTGCGGACCGGCAGGGCAAGGGTCTCGGCAATTTTCTGCTCGAGGATCTCGCGGGTGATGGTCCGGCCATCTACGGAAATACCGGCCCCCATATCGACAATCCGCTGTGCATTGTTCTGCTGTTCGGGATGACCCGGATCGACAATCACGAGTACCGGCTTGCCAAAGAGCAGGGTTTCATGCAGCGTGGTGAGTCCCCCGTGGACAATTGCGATCCGCGCCTTTGCCAGGTGCTCGTAGAGGTTGGGCACGTACCCGTGGGAGAGGAAGTTATCCGATGACGGGGGAAGGTTTGCCCCGGTATAAAACACATCGAACAGGAGATCCTTTCTCGAATCGGCAATCTTTTTGAGCAGGAGATAGAGCGGGAGCTTGTAGGGCTCGCCTCCGAAACTGGTAAAGATCGTTTCCCCGGAGAACTGGTACCGGGTAAGATCCACGTCAAGGAACGGGCCGGTGAAGTGGTAGTGGTTCCGCTCGTGTCCCGGGATAAAAAGGTTATAAGCGCTCACGGTATCCGGCTGCGGGAAATCCGGGACAATGATCGTGTCGGTAAGGCAGAGATAGCGTCGGATCAGGAAATTCAAGATGTCCCAGACCGGGTTCATCTTCCCCCCGGGACCGGCAAACCGGTTCTGGTTGGTGATAAAAATCACCGGCACCCTGCGGAACCGGGCTGCCATCACCCCGCCGTACATGGTGTCGCAGACAACGCAGTCGATCTTCTGCTCCATGATCAGCCGGCGGACGCGCAGCGCGGAACGGACAAGATCGAAGGGGATCCATTTCGAACACAGCAGTGTTTTTTTCAGGGAGAAAAAGCCGTTCGTCCCCTCCAGGCAGACCTCCCGGATACCTTCATAGACATTGATGCAGCCATGGTCGTGGAAAAAATCGTACGATTTCCCATATGCCACGAAACTGACGGAATGCCCGTGCTGTTCGAGGTAATGGCCGAGGTGGATACAACGCGATGAATGGCCCAGCCCTTCACCGCAAACGACAAACAAGATCCGCATTCCAGGGGTTCCACGCAGGGACGGCGCCCTCTTTTTATAAAACCGCCCACTCGCAAAAGGATGTTGTGTCGTTATCGATTATGAGAGTTGCCACAGGGATCGATCCCCATTCGTAACACATATCTGGGAGTATTTATCCAAGATACCAGCATGGCATTTTCCATCAGCGACCCGGAAACCGCCACCTTCGGGGCCGGGTGTTTCTGGGGTGTGGAAGAAGCGTTTCGGAAAGTTAAGGGAGTTATATCCACGGAGGCAGGGTATGCCGGGGGTACCGTCCCCCACCCCCGGTACGAGGAGGTCTGCACCGGTAGAACCGGGCATGCAGAGGTAGTAAGGCTCCTGTACGATCCCGACGAGATATCGTACAGCGACCTGCTCGCGGTCTTCTGGTCGATCCACGACCCGACCCAGAAAGACCGGCAGGGCCCGGATATCGGGTCGAACTACCGGTCGGTGATCTTCTACCACAACGCGAAACAGAAGCGCCTTGCAGTCCAGTCGCGTGACAATCTTGTCCGGTCGGGGAAATTTTGCCGTCCCCTAGTCACGGAGATCGTTCCTGCAACGGCATTCTGGCGGGCAGAAGAGTACCACCAGCACTACGTTGAAAAACAGGGGCAGCACTGCCGCTGACGGGCGTAGCGGGTACCTTCACGGATCGTGGAAAACCGATACACGCCGCAATGCTGATATGAGCCGGCCCCCCAGATCGAGACATGGAGATCGCCGACATTATCCAGATCCTTGCCATTCTCATCGAATATGCGGTCGTAGTAGTTGCAGTACTGATCGCCACACGGAAAAAGAAGGTGTACGGGTGGTTCATTGCCCTGACCTTTGCTCTGTTTGCCCTCTTTGACGTGATCCGTATCGTCTTTGAGTATGGCTTGTCCGGCATCCACGCCTGGATCCTGTTTATCGCATGCGTCTCGATGCTGTACGCAATCTGGCTGATGTACCGGGAGTAAGCACTCCCCCATTCACCCTCACGTACCCGTTTCCCGGTACGCCTGCAACCGTAGAACGTGCATCAGGGTACCCGGATTCTGGTTATAGTCCAAGAACCGGACGGAACGTGAGAAACAGCCCGGTCCCTATACCACACAGGAGCAGTACGAGGAAAACCCGCGCCCAGAAGGGGGACGTGACCACACCGGTAAGATCCGGATCCCGGGGGTGGACCTGAGTATCCGTATAGTCCCGGACAAACGGGCGCCCGCAGGACGGGCAGACCGAATGAAACACACCGTCGGCGTACCCGCACTTCGGGCATACAAACGGCTGCTTTTTACCGCCTTTTGCCATCGTTAATGGTTCTGGACGGTCTGCCTTTAATATGCTGTTGCCGGATGCAGATACCGGCCGATTCGGGAATTATCGACAAAACAACAAAAGAAAGAGATGGGCCCGCTGAGATTCGAACTCAGGACCTCCGCCATGTCAAGGCGACGTCATAGCCAACTAGACCACGAGCCCCCATAGGGATGATGCTCTATAACATCTGTCATCCTATTATTAAAAAATAGTGTAAACGCGGTCGCAATCCGGCTGGAATCGGACCAGAAATACCCGCCCATTATTTATCCACCGCTACCCCATGCTGGATCATTATGACCGAAGGATCGTCCCCGGCCCCTGTACAGCTCTTCACATTCAGGCGCGAGTCGAGCCGTTTTGAACTGCTCGTCCGTATTGCTTACTGGATCCTGATCGCCATCGTAGCATGCGTGTACGGCATCATTGCAACGATCTGCCTGATCATACAGTGGTTCCATATTCTGATCTTTGCCACACGGCACGAAGGGCTCTCGGATTTTGCCAAAGGGTACCTCGAATACCTCGTACACGTGATGGGGTATACCTATATCATGACCGATGAGCGCCCGGCTATCCTGCCAGTACCCGTAAAGGTGTACGAAGAGGCATAAATCAGGACTGATGTCCTAAAAACCAACATTCACTCTTTTTCCCAACGCTTTTCCCGGCAAACCCCCTGAAACAGAAACGGAAGTCATAACGGTTTTTCATTGCGGGTCCGCCGGATCCGCACAGTCACCCAATAGGGGGGGTCGCATCAAAAACGGTGTGACCCCCCCTTTGCTGTACGGTCGTTTTCAAGAACAAAAACCGGGCATTTTCACGTCAGAAAAGGGTACGCAGATATTTCTTAAAATCCCGGATCATGGTGGGGGGGTCACACCTGTTTTTACCGGGACCTCCCGACACAATTTTTGTCTGGGCTCCAAGGGACACTGTCCACCTGCACCGCACCGGGTTTCACGGGGTAAAATGGCACATTCGGTCTTGATCGGAACGGACCTGAATGCACTGCAAAAACAGCGCGATCCGGCCCGAACCGGTTCCCTAAAAAAAGGGGGGTCGTACCATTTTCAGCGTGACCCCCCACGGGCAGGAGACGGCACTCCTCGTAAAAATTCTCATTTTAATCCTAAAAACAACCGGACAAAACCCCGATCGTCCCGACCTGAATACTGCCCGCATTCCCGGGGGAATACCGGGGATACCGGGTAAAAAAAGTTAGATTGTCTTATCGGAAATCCTGGCAAACTTCGCGGAGAAGATACCCTCAAGCGAGCAGAACTCCTTGATTACATCCTCGGGCACTTCGCTGTCCACGTTTAAGACCATCAGGGCAGCTTCGCCCGGGGTGACCCGGCCGACCTGCATGCCGGCGATATTGATGTTGTGCTTCCCGAGCATCGTGGATGCACGGCCGATAACGCCGGGCTTGTCCATGTGCTTGGAGACAATAACATACCCTTCAGGGATGAGATCCATCGTGTACTGGTCAACCGAGACAATCCGGCTGCGGCCTTTTGCAAATACCGAGCCGCTCACGGTCATCTCGGTCTTGTCGGTCTTGATCTTTATCGTGATCAGGTTCTTGAATCCGTGGGACTCTTCGGTTACGGTCTCGCTGACTGCAATGCCGCGCTCTTTTGCAACGAACTCGGCGTTGACGATATTGACCGGCACCTGGAGGATCGGGTCGAGCAGGCCCTTTAAGGCAAGCCGGGTGACGTACTTCATGCTCCCCGCATAGGCAGAAAGTTCCCCTCCGTAGGTGCATTCGACCGAGGAGAGACGTCCCTCAACGGTCTGGATCGCAAACCGACCCACTTTTTCCGCAAGTTCGGCAAACGGCTCGAGGATCTCCGCCTGCTCTGCCGGGACCATCGGCGCGTTGACCACGTATTTGGCCGAGCCGCCGTGCATGACCTCGACCCACTGCTTTGCAACCGAGATCGCCACGTTCTTCTGGGCTTCGACCGTGCTCGCCCCGAGATGCGGGGTGACGATCACGTTGTCGAGCGTAAGGAGCGGGGATTCAAGGGGCGGCTCGGTCTCGAAGACATCGAGCGCTGCGCCGGCAACCTTGCCGCTCTTGAGCGCATCGTAGAGCGCCTTTTCGTCGATGATACCGCCGCGGGCGCAGTTGATGAGCCGCACGCCGTCTTTCATCGTTGCAATGGTCTTTGCATTGATGACGTGCTTGGTCTCCTTGATCAGCGGCGTGTGGACCGTGATCACATCGGCGACCTTAAAGAGCTCGTCGATGGTCATGACCTTTACGCCCAGCTGGGCCGCCCGTTCCTTGGAGATGAACGGGTCGTAGGCGACGCACTTCATGTCCATCGCATTCGCACGCTTGGCAACTTCGCGCCCGATCCGACCGAAACCGACGATACCGAGCGTCTTCTCGTTGAGCTCCACGCCCATGAACCTGGAGCGCTTCCATTCCTTCTTCTTTAAGCTCGCCGTTGCCTGGGGGATGTTCCGTGCAAGCGAAAGCATCATCGCCATCGTGTGTTCGGTTGCGGCAAGGGTGTTCCCCTCGGGAGCGTTTGCCACGATGATACCCTGTTTTGTTGCCGCATCCATATCGACGTTGTCGACACCGACACCGGCACGCCCGATAAATTTGAGGCGTTTGCCGGCCGCAATCACTTTTGCCGTCACTTCGGTACCGCTCCGGACGATCAGGGCGTCGTATTCGCCAATGATCCCGCAGAGCTCGTCCTCTTTAAGGCCCGTCTTTACATCGACGTCGCAGGCCTCCTTAAGGATCGCAAGCCCTTCTTCCGCCAGCGGATCGCTGACGAGCACTCGTGCGTTTGCCATAAAAAACCCATACAATATCTGCGCAATACCTAATCAGGGTTATTCTTCCCTATGTCCGAAAAAAACTCCACAAAACCCGGCACCCCGCCGGCGTAATCCGCCGACCGCTGGCGACGGATGAGAATACTTAAACAGGGGAGAGAAGAGATTAGTAAGTGGTGCGAGCATGAAAGATGTGCCCAATATTCTATGGCTCGAAGAGATCAGGAAGGAGGACATCTCATCGGTCGGCGGCAAGGGAGCGTCCCTTGGCGAGATGGCCTCTATCGGTCTTCCGGTACCCCCGGCATTTGTTGTAACTGCACAGGCATTCCGGAGGTTCCTGGTCGAGACCGGCCTTGACCAGAAACTCTTCAAGGTTTCGGATAACCTCGATGTGGAGAATAACGAGGCCCTGGAAAAGGCCGCAGATATCATCAAGGCAATGGTGACCTCGGCAACGATGCCGCAGGCAATCCAGAGCGATATCAAAGCCTCTTACGGGAAGATGGGGCAAAAGGACCTCATCGTTGCCGTCCGGTCGAGTGCCACCGCTGAAGACCTGCCGGATGCAAGTTTTGCCGGCCAGCAGGAGACCTACCTCAATATCCGGGGCGAAGCTGCGCTCCTTGCCGCAGTCCAGAACTGCTGGGCATCCCTGTACGGCGCCCGGGCAATCTACTACCGGGCAAAACAGGGATTTGAGGAGAGCACGGTCAACATCGCGGTCGTGGTCCAGCAGCTGGTCCATTCGGAAAAGGCAGGGGTCATGTTCACTTCCCATCCGATCACCGGTGAACCGCTCACAATCATTGAAGGGTCGTGGGGCCTTGGCGAAGCGGTTGTCTCGGGTTCGGTCTCTCCCGATCACTATGTTTTCGACCAGCGGACGGAAACAATCGCCGAAGTGACTGTTGTCAACAAGAACGTGGAGATCATCCCCGACGGATCCCACGGTACGAAACTCGTCCCGGTCGATGCGGCCCGGCAGGACGCACGGGTGCTCTCGGACGGGGAACTAAAGAAACTGGCGATGTACGGGAAGATCGCTGAGAACCACTACGGGGTTCCGCAGGACGTCGAATGGGGCATTGTGGCAGGGACGATCTATATCCTCCAGTCCCGGCCGATCACCACCATCGGTAAGAAAGAGGGAAAGGGCATGTCTGGACAGAGCAAGGATGCAAAGATCCTGATCAAGGGACAGGGTGCGGCGCCGGGTATCGCATCCGGTAAAGTCGCGATTATCCGGGAGGCAAAGGACACGGGTGCAGTAAAGGAGGGCGATATCCTCGTTACCCGTATGACCAACCCGGACATGGTGCCGGCAATGAGAAAAGTTGCCGCTATCATAACCGACGAGGGCGGCATGACCTGTCACGCAGCCATTGTTTCGCGGGAACTGGGCACCCCTGCTGTGGTCGGGACAAAGACAGCAACCCAGCAGCTCAAAAACGGCCAGATTGTTACCGTCGACGGCGAGCTCGGCCTTGTATATGAAGGCGCGGTGGGCGGCGGAGCACAGGCAAAGGCTGGCAATGCGGCACCGGTCGTTGTTGCCGGTGCAGCCCAGGTCGTCACGGCAACAAGCGTGAAGGTCAACGTCTCCATCCCCGAGGCAGCAGCCCGGGCGGCGGCGACCGGTGCAGACGGAGTCGGTCTCCTGCGGATCGAACACCTCATCCTCGGGCTCAACAAGACCCCCGGCTGGTTCATCGCCAACCACAAGGAAGAGGAGTTCGTGAAGGAACTCTACGACGGCATCAAGATCGTGCTCGACGCTTTCCCGGGGAAAACCGTCTGGGTCCGGACGCTCGACGCACCGACCGACGAGTTCCGGAACATGGCCGGCGGTGAGAGCGAGCCCATTGAGCACAACCCGATGCTCGGCTGGCGCGGTATCCGCCGCGACCTCCAGAGCGCCGAGCAGTTCCGGCTTCAGGTCGAGGCGTTCAAGCGCCTCTGGAAGGCCGGCTACGAGAACCTCGGGGTTATGTTCCCGATGGTCTCCCACCCGGACCAGTTCACCCAGGCAAAAGCGATGATGGCAAACTGGGGCGTCGATGTCGAGAACGTGGCACTCGGTATCATGATCGAGATCCCGGCGAGCGCTATTATGATCGAGGAATTCCTGCAGGCCGGCATCAAGTTCGCCTCATTCGGTACAAACGATCTCATCCAATACACGATCGCCATTGACCGCAACAATGAGAACGTGGCCGATATGTACAACCCCCGCCACCCGGCGGTCCTTACCCTGATCCACAATTCAATCCAGAAGTGCCGGGAGTACGGTGTCGAGTGTTCGATCTGCGGGCAGGCAGGCTCCGACCCGAAGATGGCAGTCTGGCTCGTAGAACACGGGATCACCAGTATCTCTGCAAATATCGATGCCATTGCAAAGATCCGCGAAGCGGTTGCAAAGACCGAAAAACGCATCATCCTTGAAGCTGCGAGAAACCGCGATGCTGAATAACGGTTGTACGGAAGACGACCTCTTCTCCTTTTTGGCCTCCAAAAAAAAGGAGGATATTGACCACAGGTATATTCTCAGTTCCATGTGTACGCTCCCGCACCCGATAGCCGCCCGGGCGCACGCGATGTTTTTGGAAACCAATCTGGGCGATCCCGGCCTCTTTCCCGGCACAGCATCGTTAGAACAGCTCCTCATCCGGCGCTTTGGCACGCTCTTTCACAAGCCCGATGCCGGGGGATATGCAACGAGCGGGGGAACGGAGTCCAATATCCAGGCGATGCGGCTTGCAAAAGCCCTCTGCCACACGAAAACCCCGAATGTGATCGTCCCCCAGTCGGCTCATTTCTCCTTCAAGAAGGCCTGCGATATCCTTAGTGTCGAGACCCGAAGCGTGCCGCTCGGCCCCGACAAACGGATCCACGCCGATACAGCGGCAGAGCTCATCGACAAGAACACGATAGCGCTGGTCGCCGTTGCCGGGACCACCGAGTACGGGATGGTCGATCCGATAGGTGACCTTGCAAAGGTTGCCGCCCAAAACGACATTTTCTTCCATGTGGACGCGGCATTCGGGGGCATGGTGATCCCCTTCCTCGACAAACCCATTCCCTTCGATTTTTCCCTGCCCGGGGTAACGACCATTGCCGTTGACCCGCACAAGATGGGCATGAGCACGATCCCGGCCGGGTGCCTCCTGACCCGGGAGCCGGACATGCTCGATGCGCTCAACATCGACACCCCCTACCTGACCGTGAAAAAAGAGTACACTCTTGCCGGCACCCGGCCGGGGGCCCCGGTCGTTGGGGCACTTGCCGTGCTCGATTATCTCGGCACCGAGGGCATGAAAGCCATCGTTGCCGGGTGTATGAAAAATACCCGGCGCCTGATCGCCGGCATGGAAACATACGGCATACAACCCGCAGCGAATCCCGACGTGAACGTTGCAACGTTTGTCTGCGACAAGGCTCCGGCGCCCTGGAGGGTCTCCTGGACCCGGGCGGGCCACATGCGGATCGTCTGTATGCCGCACGTAACAGCGGACCGGATCGAAGCGTTCCTTTCCGATTTTGGTGATATACAATGCTAGAGAAACTTGTAGAATCGCTTGAAACCTGCCCGATGGTAAAACGGGGCGAATACAACTACTTTATCCACCCGATCACCGACGGCGTCCCGATTGTCGAACCGGCGCTTCTCCGCGATGTGTGCAGCGCGATGATCAAGGTCCTCGATTTAAACGGTGTCGACAAGATCGTGGTCGTCGAGGCAATGGGTATCCATATCGGTTCCGTGCTCTCGGTGATGACCGATATCCCCATGGTCGTCATGCGCAAGCGCGAGTACAAACTCCCGCACGAGATCCCCGTCCACCAGAAGACCGGCTACTCGAAAGGGGAGCTATACCTGAATGGCGTCTATAAGGGCGACCGCGTGATCATCGTCGACGATGTCGTGAGCACCGGGGGGACGATGAAAGCCCTGCTTGCCGCACTCGATATCGCTGGCGCCGAGGTAAAAGACGTCTGCATCGTAATCCAGCGGGGCAACCCGGATATCGGCCGGCCATACAAGTCGCTCGTAAAAATCGAGGTCGACGACAAGGTGCATGTCGTTGAACGACATATCTGATCTGGTATCGCAGCTTGGCGCACGCGGGGCAAAGAAGGTTGCCCTCCAGTTCCCCGAGGGCCTGAAACGGCAGGCGGCCGAAACTGCCGCTGCTCTCAAATCCGCAGGCTTTGAGGTGATCGTGAGCGGTGATCCCTGCTACGGGGCCTGCGATCTTGCCCTCGATACCCTTTCCGGCGGTGCAGATGTGCTTGTGCACTTCGGCCATGCGCCGGTGGACAACCGCAGGAATGTCATTTTTATTCCCTGGGCTGTAGACTTCGATATTTCCATCCTTGAAAAAGCCCTGCCGCTCCTACCGGAAAAAACGGTGGGCCTTATTACGACCGTCCAGCACGCCCACCTTGTGCCTGCTATGGAGACATTCCTTTCATCCCGGGGATACGAGGTCCGTGTCAGTGATGGGGCGGGCCGAACTCCGCTCCGGGGCCAGGTGCTCGGGTGCAGTTTTGCCGTGGCAAAATCCACCGGGGCACCCGCGATCCTCTTTGTGGGTACGGGCGTTTTTCACCCGATAGGAATTGCTCTTGCAACAAAGGCCCGGGTGGTGGCGCTCGACCCCCTGACGGGGACAGCACAGGAAGTCAGTGCCGAGACCCTCATGCGCCGGCGCTTTGCGGTGATCGAGAGGGCACGCGGGGCAAAGATGGTCGGTATCATCCTGAGCACCAAATCCGGGCAGGCACGCCAGGCGCTTGCCAAAAGGCTTGCCGCACTTTCCCCTGGCGCCGTGATCGTTGCAATGCGTGAGGTCAGCCCCGACGAGCTCCTCAACCTTGGATTCGATTGCTACGTGAACACTGCCTGCCCGCGGCTCGCCTACGACGACCAGGTCAGGTTCCCAAAACCCGTCCTCTCCCCGCAGGAATTCGAGATCCTCTGCGGCGTGCGCCCCTGGGACGAGTACGCCATCGATGAGATCCCATGAAACTCAGGCAGCTTGAGATCGCGCTCCAGCGATGTGCGGGATACAAAAAGCCGCAGGCAGCCCTTGAACAGTACCAGACGCCGGCGCCGCTTGCCGCCCGGCTCCTTTACGATGCCTTCATGCAGGGTGACATCGAAGGAAAAACGGTCTGCGATCTCGGAAGCGGGACCGGAATCCTTGCCATTGGTGCTGCCTTGCTTGGTGCCAGCACTGTCCGGGGTATCGAGATTGACAAAGATGCAATCCGTATCTCACAGGAGAACGCCCGACTCCTCGGTGCCGATGTGGAGTTTGTCAATGCAGATATCGCCATAGCTCACGAAAAGACCGGACTCTGCAACACGGTCGTCATGAACCCGCCCTTTGGCGCCCAGAAACAGAATGTCCATGCCGACCGCCCCTTCATCGACGCTGCCCTCGGCCTTGCCCCGGTGATCTACGGTATCTTCAATGCCGGTTCCACCCCGTTTGTCGGTGCGTATATTAAAGGGAGGGGCAGGGTTGTCGGACAGGTCAGCGGGACATTTACCATAAAACGCACGTTTGCTTTCCATACCCGGGATACACAGGAGATCCCTGTCGAGATCCTCAAACTTGTACGGGACTGACGATGCGCTCCACCGGCATAATTCCTGCCGGCCCGAACGCAGACAACCTGCCGGACGGCAAATCCTTATAGGGTCCGGTTAAAGAGATGTATCCGGAGTATTGATTATGGACAAGACTGGAATCGCTGCGCTGATTGTCGGTATCATCCTTGTGATCCTCGGGGCCTGGGCCATCTGGGCATTCCTGCCCCAGGTTATCGTTGCTGTCGAGGGCCTCATCGGCATCGTCGTGCTCCTCGCCGGCCTGATGCTGGTTGTCTTCGGCATTCTCATCTTCAGGGAATAATCCTTTTTTTTATTGTAGTATTCGTACGTGGCCGTCTCCACGAAAGGAACGGGCGGGAATTTTAACAATAAAAAAAAGACTGTTCCCTTACGCGGGGGATTACACTTTTACAACGATACATTGCGATGCGGCAGTTTCTACTACCGGTTCCGGCTTGTCGATGAAATATTCGTCCACCGCCTTTCTCACACCGGGTACGGTCAGGTAATCGTGGGAGATGATGACACCGCCCGGGCTCATCCGGGGGTAGAAGAATTCAAGACACTTTTTCGTGCTCTCGTAGGTATCCACGTCGAGGTTCACGAGCGAGAACTTTTTGTCCGTGACCGGGCCGGCGGTGTCGGGGAAGAGCCCCTTATAGAGATGGACATTTTTTTCCTGCGCAAGGTAAGCTTTGACGTTCTCGTAGGATGCGGCAAACTTCCCCTCATAAAACGGCCAGACCTGGTCCACTTCGTCTACCTTGGGCAGGCCGGCGAACGTATCGAACAGGTGCAGGGCCCGGTCGCCTTTCGCGGAACAGATGATCTTGGCCGATCCGCCCTTGTAGACGCCAACCTCTGCGATGTCGCCGGGGATCTTTCGGGTGATCTTTGCGGCCATGTAGATGTGGTACGCTTCGATATCTTCTAAGAGCAGCTCGGTCTCGGACCGGATTTTCTTTAAGGATGTGGCGAACTGTTTGCGCTCGGAACTGCCGTAGTGGGAGAGGCGGCCACGGCTTGCGATATCGTATCCCATGAACGGCTCAATAACGGCCAGTTTCCGAAATTTTAGGAGATATCTGCTGGGGGCGATAGTATCGAAAAAACAGATAAGATTCTTTTTGGGGAACAGACTCATATCCGTAAATCTTCGTTGTACCGGGATTTAAATTGCATATATTCCCCGGGTTATACTATTCCTTTCCGCCGTTTTGTCGCTGCACAGTAACCAACGGCAGCTGCAAGAGCGAGCAGGACAAGGCCCCAGACAGGCGATGCAAGGATAACAAGTCCCGCCCCGTACGCGATGAGGACCGAGACCAGGCCGAGGCCTTTTCCCTTTCGGTATGCCCCGATAACCGAAATGGCAAGGAGAATGGTCGGCAGGATAAGGAACAGGTACCTGACAAGGGGGCTTGGGAAAAATGAATCAACCGCAAAACCAGCGGCTGATATCAGCACATCTTCGGGATCGAGGCCAATCGCGGTCCAGATGCCCGAGAGAAAGCCCAGGCCAAGGACAAACTGCCAGATAAACCGACGGGACTTTTTTACCATACATTCCTCACAAGGACGGGATTTAAGAAGGGTGACCCAAGAAAAATCAGAGCGGCCGGCCGTGGTGTGATGCGACCGGATCCGTATCGACATCGAACTCGTCCAAAAAGGGCATGAGCCCGGTTGCAAACGGTTCGGGTTTTCCGGTTTCGGGATTTACTGCTTCCCCGACGGCCACAATCTCCACCATCAGCGGAAACTCCTCGATGGTCTGCGCAAAGGACGGGTCGTTCTCTTTTGTGAAGGCAAGGAACCGGTCGACCCGCACGTAGGGCCGCTCGTACTCGGGAACACCGCGGAACTCTTCCTGTATCTCTGCAAGGCTCCTGGTTGTAGCGAGTTCCTTTTCGAAAAACAGGTAGATCATAATCCCGTAGTCCCGGGTGATTTCGTCGAGGTGGCGGATGTCGATCATCCGGCCCTTGTCGACTCCGATAGATGCCATCTTTTCCGGTATCGTAGTACCCCGGAGTGCGGCGAGTGCTGCGGCGGTATTATCCATGCAAAACATGTGGGGTGCCGGGTATTGTATAGTTAATGCCGAAAGACCGCAGCGGGAGATGCATACCGGCAGGCATAATGCAGGGAAGTGCCAACCGAAGGTACGTGAATTCCGGTACCTGCGGGGATATCGGGGAGCGGACAATCAAAAAAGTGAGCGTCCGGCTGCTGCCGTTCTTGATCCTCCTCTACGTGATCGCGTACCTCGACCGGGTGAACTTCGGTTTTGCAGCGCTCGATATGAACAGTGCGCTCGGGCTCTCAAGCGAGGTCTTCGGTTTCCTCTCCGGGATCTTCTTTATCGGCTACCTCTTCTTCGAGCTGCCCAGCAACCTGATCCTCCAGAAAGTCGGGGCCCGGATCTGGATTGCCCGGATCCTCGTAAGCTGGGGAATCGTGGTGATGCTTACTGCTTTTGCCACCGGTGCCTTCCAGATCGCCATACTCCGGTTCGTCCTCGGGGTAGCGGAGGCCGGGTTCTTCCCGGGCGTCCTCCTCTACATCACGTACTGGTTCCGGGGCAAAGAACAGGCAAAAGCCGTGGGGCTCCTGATGACGGCCCTTGCCATCTCAACAATCGTGGGGGCACCGGTCTCAACCTGGATCCTCGACTCCGTCCACTGGCTGGGCATGGCCGGCTGGCGCTGGCTCTTTATCATCGAAGGACTGCCAGCAGTCTTCCTTGGGATCGTGACGTTCTTTTACCTTTCAGACCGGCCCGAAACCGCCCGCTGGCTCGAACCGGAGGAGCGGGCGTGGCTGTCCAAAGAGATTGAAACAGAGAACTCCCTGCGCGAATACCAGGGAGGCCACACCGGTCTCATGTCAGTTGTTTTCGATAAGAGAGTCTGGCACCTTGCATTCATCTACTGCATGCTCGTGATTGCCTTATACGGGCTCGGGTTCTGGATGCCCCAGATCATCCGTTCGATGAACACGAGCCTCCCCAATACTACCATCGGTCTTGTGATGATCATTCCCTACGCATGTGCGGGCATCGGGATGATTCTCTGGTCCCGACACTCCGACCGTACCGGGGAGCGCCGCTGGCACACCGCCCTCCCGCCGCTTGTGGGCGGGATTGCCCTTGCCGGGTCGGGGATTGTTTCCACCCCCCTCGCTGCGTTTGCCCTGCTGGTTATTGCAACGATGGGGATCTTTCTGGCGTTCGGGCCGTTCTGGACACTCCCCTCGATCTTCCTTGCCGAGGTCACCGCTGCCGCAGGGATCGCGGTCATCAACTCCCTCGGGAATGCCGGCGGGTTCATCGGCCCGACACTGATGGGCTGCCTGACCCAGATTACCGGGAGTACGAATGCCGGGCTCGTGGTGATCGGTGCCTGCCTTGCACTGGGAGGGATCTGTGCAGCAGCGGTCAGGATTCACCGGACGGAACCCACGGACAGATAGCCCGGCTACGTACGCATCCCGGCATACCCGGACAGTGCCATTCCCGCAATAACAGCACCGAGACATACCACCGGGGGACAACCGGCCCGCGTGGGTGACGGGAGTGCCGATGGCAGGGAAGATTGCGTTTCCTGAGGACGATCTGTCTGAACTGCTGACGGCGATACGACCGAAGCGGTCACAAGGATACTGCTCCCGGGGACGGGTTGCCCGGAGGTGTCGAGTTCGGTTACCTGCAGGACCGTTACATCAGAAACGGTACCTGAAGGTACGGTCCCGTTGATGGTCACCACAAGCGAAACATCGCTTGTTACCGGGTAGGAGAGGAGATACCCATTGACAAATGCCGATGTGCCGGATGCAGACTGCTGTGCAGCCGGGCGGCCGTTTGCGATGACCTGTATGTCCCACCGGGCATCGGACAGGCCTGTCTGCATCTGGAGCGTGTGCGTCTGGGTAAATGTCGTATCCCCTGAAGGCAGGACTGCAACCGTAACTGCGGCATGCTCTCCGTCACCGAAAGCAAGAGGCGGAACGGGAGCAAACGACTGGCCGGTAAGGACAAGCGTAGCGGCTGAGGGTATACCGATACCAGTAATCGTTACTGCAAGAAACAGGACCAGAATTCGTGCAAACGGATTACCTTCGCGGGACATCATGACAAGGGAGGTATCTTTTCCGCTTCCTTTTCAAGATACCGATAAATATCTCATATATACTTTAGATACAATTCGATACAATTAATAAAAATAAAATGAAACAAGAGGTCATCCCCGGAATGCCTGTTTTATGAAAACACAGGGGTTGCCCGGGTCCAACCCTGATCTTTGTGAGGTGTAATGATGAAAAACACGTTTGTATCTGTTCTTATTGTACTGTGTATGATAGCCGCAGCAGTCGTTGCCGGATGTACCAGTTCTCCGTCGACTACATCTTCCGGTACTTCCGGATCAACTGCTGCATCCCCGGCCCAGACCGCAACCGGATCAACGGGGTCGGCCACCTCCGGAGCAAATATCTTCGGATCTGCCCCGGACTATTCCTGGATGGAATACAAATCGGTTACAACATCCAGCGGACAGACCACCACAATGTACCTGAAATATACCAAGTCCGGAACGTGCACCATGCGAATCGAGGGCGAGGGTATGCCTTCGGGAGGAATGACCATGGACTGTTCGTCGTCGGGTTCGCAGGAGCAGCAGAGTAATCCGAGCGATGTCAAGTCCGATGTCCAGTTCACCTATGTCGGGACGGAAACGATTACCGTTCCCTCAGGCACCTATGCGACCGCTTCAAAATATGTGGTGACTTCCAACGGACAGACCGTGTATTACTGGACGGCGCCCGGTGTACCCGGGTTTATCAGGATGCAGTACGGTTCATCCGACGGCAGTATGGTGACCGAACTGAACGGATGGGGATAACTCCCACCCTCTTTTTTTCAGGATTGTTAATTGCAGCAAAAAAAGGATTTGAACCGGTCGGGGGTCAGACACCGGTGAGAAGCACGGTCTGTTCGATATCCCCGTTAAAGACACCGATCACGTCCACGTTGTCGGGGTCGGGCGTTCCAGGATAGGGGAAAGTATAGACATCCCCGGGTCTGGGATTCTCCATTATGCATCTCACCACCCGGCCGTTCTGGTTGTAAACAGTGTTTTTCAGAGTGATTTTTTAGTGCCGTCAGGTTTGCGGCGCTTGCACCACCGTTATAGGTCACAATGACGTCATGGCCGCTCTGCGTTGCGGTCACGTTGATCTGCATCATCCCGTCGGCAACAACCGTAGTCTGTGAGGCAGTCGGTCTAAAGACCTCGACAGATTGCGTGACAACTGGTGTTACCGGAGAGGTTTGCCGGGTGCAGCCGGATATAGGAATCGCAAGTACAAGGAACCCGGTAACGAGAATCCATTGCATACGGGATAGAACGCCCTCCCACTCAATAGAAATTTTTTTTTTTAAAAAAAACGGTACTGCCTGCATATTATTAAACGTCCCGGGCATACAACCGATCCGGAACAACAGTAAAACCATGACGATCAGAAAATCACCTTCTCCAAAGGATCGGGAATACATTTTATCGGTGGCCCGGTCCCTTGCAGCCGCAACAACGAAAAAAGAACTGGGGGAATGCATCGCACGGACCGCAGGCGATTATACACTTGCCGATCTCCAGGTACTGGGCGGGAAGCTCTATACCGAAGTCGAGAACCTGCCCGAGCCGTACCGGGCCAGAGTCCGCCCGTACTTCACCGAGCAGATCTTCGGGGCACACCACCGTCTGCTTCTGATGCACCGCACGGGCGCTTTCCGGAAACTGACGTCACCTATCCGTGACCGGGAGACTTTCGATAAATTCTGTGCAATGATCCCGAAGGGCTGTTTTAGCTGGGACGAGCATGCAGAGAGAACTCCCTTTGCTTATTCCCCGAGACACCGGCTCTTTTATTACCTCATGGCAGCGTTCACGATGTTTGTTCTCGAAAAACCCGGTCACCCGGTCGGGATGCCCTTCCCGGGAGGGTTTACCGTAGAAGACCGGGGGGATGCCTGTTACTGCCTGATCCGGGACCGGGAAAAGGAGGTTTTTTTCTCCATCTGCAACTTTTGCCCGGCGCGGCAGGCAAAAGAGGAAATCCCAGCGGGAAAATGATCTGCCAACACGCCCTTTTTCCGTGAAAAAACCGTTTTTCTCCGGCGGGTAAACCAATCCGACGGCATTATGGGTTGCTCTTGACCGTGAGTGACCCGCTTTGGACGATCCCGGATGCCGGGTAAGACGAAAGTGGGCGGGAAAGAATCCGTATATGGGTGTTACCCTGATAATCCCTTTCTGAAGCAACAGTCCCCTCGACCCGGATCCGTTTTCCCGCAGCATCTTCACTGATCATATAATCCAGCATGTACCTGACGATCATGATCCGTGAAGTCCCTATAGTGCACCGGTCCAATACCTGGAAATCGGACTGATTCAGGATTATTCCTGACTGTTTTAACAGGTCCCTGATAGTCCTGCCCTGTTCATCGGAAGCATGGTGTGCTAACAGATCTCCTGCAAGGAGAAGGTGCCGGAAAATCTCAGCCTTTTCAGGGGTTTCATCGTTCATTTTTCGTCCTTGCCGGTTTAAGACGACAGGGTTCTCACCAGGCACAGTGTGACGGGGTGTGCAGGATCCTCCAATAATACATAATTGCATTATGAGACCTGCTTTCCCCCACTGCCGGAGTGCGCCCAGAGGCCTGCACACTCAGGGATACCATTTACGGTTTATCGACATATTTATCACGAGATTTCCAGTTCATCGCTGCGATTAACATTCGGTGTCAGAACGAATGTGAACTCTTTTTGCGATGTTTCTGCGTATGACATTTTCAGCATGCGAGAATGTGCCGGAGGGTACGGAACTCTTCCGGAGGTACCTCGAAAACACGATAAACAGGATCGCTACCCTGTACGATTTCCTTGTATTCAGCTCGCTGGTACTGTGTTTCGAATGCGTTGCAATGGCCTATGTATCCTGTTTCATCCAGCAGGTACCCTGGAGCCCGGTCATTGCCGTTATTGCATTTTTCACCGCGTTTTCCGTATACAACCTGAACCGGAAAACCGATGAGGAGGAAGACGCAGTAAACCGACAGGACAGGTTCGCTTTTACCAAACGATACGAGAGTTACCTCTTCTATGGGGCTCTCCTCACACTTACCGGTGCACTCTGCCTCGCAGCCACCGGGGGACCGCTGAGTGTCCTTGCTACCTTGGCCCCATTCATCTGCGGGTTCCTGTACAGCTTCCGGTGCCTCCCGAAATGGTGCGGATATCACCGGTTAAAAGAGATCCCGGCAATGAAAAATATCACCGTCGGGTTTGCATGGGCAACGTTGCTTGCACTGCTGCCGGTGTATATGAACCAGGGGATTCCGGATTCCAAAACCGTTGTCGCATTTGTGCTCTTTTTCCTGTGGGGTATCATGGCATCGCTGCTGCCGGATATCCGGGACAGGAGGGGTGATGAACAAGCGGGTGTGTGCACGATCCCGGTTCTCTTTGGAGAGGCTGGCACAAGAAGGATCCTTTCGGTAATCCTCCTTTTCCTGGGGGTTCCGCTGGTACTCTACAGCGCCGTATATCTACCGTTGTCGGTTACACTCCTTCTTGTTGCAGCAAACATCTATTCCCACCTGTGTGTTTATCTGTCAGACAGGCCCGGCCTCATCAGCTTCATCGCCGACGGGGCATCTGACGGGATGTATATAGGATTTGCACTGGGGATTGCAACAGTGACCGTGTTTTTAACCGTATAACCGGCCAAAAACTGCGTTTTTTAAAGAGATCGCATATGTGTGAAGAAAATGAAAAAAAGTTAAAGGCTAAATACTTATTAGTAAACCGTACGAACATGGAGCCACTGGATATTTACAATACCACCTACAAACAGGTCCAATCCCTGTTCTCGTCACGGTTGAAGATCCAGATCCTCCTCTCGGTTGCCTCCGGTCCCCGCCAGCTCTCACAACTTCGTGATGTAACCGGAAGCGTCTCACAGGCTATCATCCCCAAGATCCGGAGTCTCGAACGCCTCGCGCTCATAGAACAGCGGGCGGATGGGTACTACATCACTCCACCCGGCAGGATCCTTGCCACCAAGATTGGCGATTTGGTGATGACCATGGGTGAATTTGCCCGGCACCAGGAATTCTGGTCGACTCACGACATTGAGGGAATCCCGGAATCATTCCTCTATCAGATCGGGGATCTCATCGGGTCGGATGTGAAGTTCGATACAACCAATAATATGTTCCACGTATACACCCATTTTGTCAACATTTTAAAGGAGGCAAAATATATCCACGGCATCTCCTCGGTAATGAGCACCGAGATCGCCGACGTCCTTGCAGAAAGGGTTGTGTCCGGGGTACCTGTCGAACTTGTCGTAAACCGTACTATTGCTGAAGGTCTGGCGCAGGAGCCCTTTGCCGGCAAAATACGAAAACTCAAACCGTACCGGCATTTTAAAGTCTGGATGGTCAGCGAACCGCTCCATCTGGGAATCACGGTGACGGACAAACATCTCTCTCTTGGCTTAAACAAGAAAAGCCCCGATGTGTATGACAGTTCTGCCGATATGTACAGCAGCGATCCCAGCGCTCTTGACTGGGCGGAACGGTTGTTTACGTATTTTTGCGAACGCGCAGTCCTCTGGGATCTCGAATAACGTATAGATCGGCAGGGATACCCCGATTATCTCTTTTCGGAAGGGGGGCCGGTTTACGACACATCATCGCAGGTTCTGCCAACCGTATATTGTGCCCAGATGATACCATTTTCCTGAACCTCGCAGGACCGGAGAGTGAGAGGTACGTTTAAGGTCCCGATTCCGGCGCGGAGGGGATCAAAAAGCGTGGGCTCGGGTTTTCCCCCGGCAATGCAGGGATGGATAAGAACACTCACGGTATCCACAAGGCCCGTTGCCAGGAGCACGCTGTTGAGCGTTCCGCCGCTGTCCGCCCGGACTGTGCGGACACTGAATTGCCCGGTGAGCTTTTCAAGAGCGAGACGTATATCCACCTGCCCGTCGCCGGCAATGACCTGATGTATCCCGCACGATGCAAGGTATTCCCCGTACTCCCGGGGGGTCGACGACGAACAGAGAGCGACAAAATCCCGGACATATGGCCATTTTTGGAGCTTCTCCCAGCACCGTACCTTTCCCCGGCTGTCGGCAACCACCATCAGCGGCCGGGGATCCGGCGTGCCCGGACGGGGTGTGAACATCCCGCGGTGCTCGTCAGGGACTTCCAGGGTAGGTGCCCCAAGGATCGTGGAGCTGCCAAACAGGACGGCGTCGGGGTTGTACTGCGCGGCAAGCCTATAATAGAGCTCGAGATCGGCCGGGAAGTTCGTGATGCGGCCATCGAGACTGACAGCCGTGTGGAGGATGACTTTTGGCAGCATGGGTATACCTGATAGCTTGTCGGTACGCCGGGTCATAAATACCGGCCGCGCGGGGCGAAACTGGTAGAAATTTCGCAAGAAAAACAAACTGATGGCCCCGACACAGGAAAATATATAACGTCAACATTACAATGTTGACATGTGTTCCTGCAAACAAACGACAAGCAATTCGGGTTTTGGGTACTGCGCAGGAGCGGCGAGTCCAATATCGGGATAGCGAACCGGTTCGGTATTTCCCGCCAGGCGGTCTCCCGGGCGCTTCTTTTAATGGACGAAAAGATCGGAACCATCCTGCAGGAGATGGCGCAGGCAAACCAGATCGCGATCGGGAAGATTGATGCCGAGCGGGGGATCCTTCTTGGCCGGTCGATCCCGTTCCAGACTGCGGCCATTATCTTTGTCTCAAAAAAACACGGGGTTCAGGTCTGGTACGAACACGATGGGGACTGCGGAACCTGCCAGAGATATACGGAATGTATCGAGTTACTCTGGGACTACGCAACCGAACTCGGGTTCAAGATCAGGAATACGGATCACCCGACAAAAATGGCAGAAGAACTGTTTACCAGAATAAAGGAGAGCATGACATGACACGATTCGCAGAAGTTATCGGCGAATGGCTCGGCTGGTGCCCCATGGAAGCAGCAGTCCGGGCTGGCGGCAGCAATACGACAGGATCGCTGGACAACAGGGACAGGGAAGCCGGGCCCATTGGCCGGCGGGAACTTCTTTTTACCCGCATGGCATGGGTAGTCACCGGACTGTCGTACATCCTCGCCCTGGCAGTCCTTCGCCTCCTTCCGGACATCATTCCGATCCACTGGAACTATGCCGGCGTTCCGGATGCATTTGGCGAAAAATTCCCCTCCGTGTTTACCCTTCCTGCTATCCTGACCCTCGTAATGATCCTCACCCTGGTCCTGCCAAGGTTCAAACAGATGCATTCGCCATCGGTTCTGTCGCGCGATATTTACGCGATCATTATCTTCTCGGCAGCCTGTCTGGTCCTTGCCGTACAGGCGGTCACATTTGCAAATGCCGCCGGCCTGACGGTTCCCATCGTTACGATCCTCCCGATGCTCCTGGGAGTAATTTTTATTGTTCTGGGTAGCCTGCTGCCATTGATCGAACCAAACCGGGCCATGGGCATCCGTCTTCCCTGGACCCTAAAAGACGAGAGAAACTGGAAGATGACCCACGAGCGGGGCGGCCCGGTATTCATGGGCGCCGGGATCCTTATCGTCCTCGGCAGTCCGTTTACCGGCATCTGGGCCATCGCCCTGATGCTAGGTGTGCTCTGCGTTGCATTGATCTATATTACCTGTTATTCGTACCGGTTGTCGAAAAACACAAAATAAGGACATAATGCACACTGGCAGGACGATAACGGCGATTATAGGTTTGAGAGAACGAAAATCCTGCAACAGGCCTGTGCTCCAGTCCGACAGGAAAAGAAAAAACGTATAGGATGTGTCGGTAAGGAACACCCAGGCCCCCCCATTTTTACACGATATCCACGGTAAAACTCGTCGCCGTACCACAATAGGGCATATCGCTGAACGGGAAATGCAGTGAGCTCTGGTTGTCCAGGTCAAGGTCCCGGTAGCAGAGAACGAGAGGGAACGAATAATTGCCGGGCGGGATACGCGGATCGGTCCCTATGGTCAGGGTAGTATTCGATAAGCGGAAGTTCGTACCGCTCATGACCACGGGATCGAAGGAGAATGCCAGTCCATCGGGTATCGGTTGAAGCTGCCCCGGGTTTGACTCCAGCGGAAATGACCAGCTCTCCCCGGATATGCGCGCCGGGATCGTAAAATACAGCTCGCGCAGTCCGCCGCCGTAATTCCGGGCCCGAACAGGGAAGTTTTGCGTTTCCCCGGCATGCAGTACGACTGGTGACTGCAGAGCCATATCTATCCCGGGCATCGGCTGCATGCTCCGGGTCTGGGAATGGAACGAACAGATCTTGGTAACCGCGATACGGTCATCTGCATTCGGGGCATCGTTACCGTCAACGGTAACCTCCAGGCGGAAGGGGAAGTACGGATCCCGGCTCCATCCGGAACCGTCGGGATTCGTGTGGGACTCCCCCATCACGTTGGGGCCGATGGTAACATTGAGCTGCGACCGATAGGCATACCCGGGCCGGGTAACAAAATCATCGGGATATATTCCTGCCTCCAGAATGTCGGAAGAGAGGGGAACGGTGCGGGACTCATCGGAGGGATCGACAGGAACCAGGGTATAACGAACGTGGTGCGTGCTGTCATTGCCGGCAAAGAGGGTGTAATTTGTACTATATGATTCCGTACCATTACTGCATTCATAGGATCCGAGGTAACTATCGTCAAAGGCCCCTCTGGTAGAACGGTCCTGATACTGCAGGGGGAGCAGTATCGGGGGAAGGGTGAAAATTTCAGGGGCCGGCGTGGAGGCCAGGATTGTTCCATCCGCAGATGACGGGGGCAGGGTGGCGTTCACATCGGAGGGAGGGAATGACTCCGCGGTGGCGTTGTGCCCGGTCATCGTGCATCCTGCAAGGATCACGGTACATGAAATGAGAAGTATTATGCCGAAAAATACCTTCATTCGAGCTGCCTTTAAGGATACTCATGGTTGGGCAATATTAGAATCTATCGAAGCAATATCCAAGATTACCTGATCCTGTGAATCGCTGTTTACCTTCACCCAGATATCCGGTTCTTGTGGGGATCCTAAGGATAGGACTTCGCCTTCTTTTTTAAGACATCTGGAACATGCAACGAAAGTAACCAACAGATATTTTATATTGTAAAGTCTGATACATTTACCTATGTTCCTTCCAACGAACGAGAAACAGTTCGGGTTCTGGAAGATGCGACGCAGCGGGATGACTAATATTTCGATTGCAAACCTTTTCGGGATAACTAGGCAGGGGGTTTCCCAGGCACTCCTTGCAATGGACGAAAAGATCGAGGTCTCACTGCGGGAGATGGCAAAGGCAAACAGAATCCAGGTTGAGAAGATCGATGTAAAAAAAGGCGTCCTGTTTGGGAAGTCGATCCCGTTCCAGACCAATGCCTATATCTTTGTCTCGGAGAAGCACGGCATGCAGGTCTGGTACGAGCATGAAGGCGATTGCATCTCCTGCGACGAGTTCACCAAATGCATCGAGTTCATCTGGGATCTCGCGACCGAACTGGGGATAAAGCTCGAAAAGACCCAGGACCCGACAAAAATGGCAGAAGAACTGCTCGTAAAGATCCGGGAGTCGAACTGATGATTTTTATTTCCGCTATCGCTAACTGGTGGTTGGGGCTGTGCCGGAAAACACCGAAGGTCTGTGCCTTGCCGACAGGTATGATAAACTCTCCTGATCCTGCCTATGAGGGCAGCCCGGATGGCGGGGCCGGTGGATCGGGAACGATTTGGCGGGGACTCGGATCTGCACACTCAGGGATGAAAACCCTTATCCACAACCCGCAGCTCCTCTGGTTATCGTTCTTGGCCGGGCTTGTGTTGGTCGGGCACATCATCGCCCAAGGGTTGCTCGTCTGTCTATTCTATTCATATGAGTGGAGGCACTTCTTTCATCCAATAGGTGTCCTGTGGCGATCCTTTGTGGATCCCCTCTATACAAATTTGCTTATACACTATACCGTAACATTTGCTGTTGAGTTATCCATGGTATTTTGCCTGGTATTCTTGTTGGCATGCCTTATTATGAGCCTCTCTTCAAAGAAGGGGGGTCCTGTCTCACTCGTTCAAGGGCTTTTAATGACCTGGAAATACTCAAGACCTCTTGCGAGGTACTCCCTGATTGTGGCACTCACGGGCACTCTGCTCTTCTTCGCCTTCCAATATTTCAGTTTGCGGATCTGGGACTTCCTGATTAACGTGATGAGCCTGTACCCCTACTATCTGAAGGATTCCTTCGCACGTGATGTGATGTTTTGGGGAACTGAGGCTGCGTACGGGGACATACTGATAATTTCAGTAATCAACGTATTCCTGTTTGTCCTGACCTTGTTTGTCGTACCCCTGATCGTGATTGAGCGGAAGAGCCTGAAGGAGGCGGTTTCCGGATCGTTCGCCCTGCTAAAGAAGATCCGGGGAGAAGTGGCATCCTGCGTTCTTGGCCTTGGGATTATAGTATTCGCTGCCTTTCTCCCGTACCTGCTCGCCGGGGTCGTATTCGAACAGGGAGGTTATACCATAAACCCGGGTGATGCCTGGTTGGCTGCTGTCGGTATCCTGTACGTCCTTGCCATCTTCAGCCTTGCGTTTATCGCGGCAACTGTCGGAGGGATTACAGCACTGAACCTCTACGGGAATGCAATGATCCGGGGGAGTGATGGATGACATTCCTCTCAACTGTTTCAGACTGCTGGCTCGGCCTGTGCCGGAAAACTCCGGTAATCCGTGCTTCAGAGACAGGTATGGGTGATCAACCTGAACCCTCAGTGGAGGGAAGCCCGAATGGTGGGGCCGGAGGATCGAGAACGATACAGCGGGGAACCGGGGCAGTCCTGTCCGGCACGAAAACGCTGATCCGGAACCCAGAGCTCCTCTGGTTCTCGTTCCTGATCGGACTTGTACTGACCGCACACTTCATCGCCCAAGCGGGGCTCTTCGCGCTTCCTGACATCGCCCGGTGGGTGTTCTTCCTTGATTATTACTCAACCTATTTACTCACATCGCTCGTCCTGACATTTGCAGTCGGGTTCCTTACGGTGTTCTGCCCGGCATTTTTACTGGCAGGCCTTGTCCGGAGCCTCTCTTCAAAGAAAGACGGTTCTGTCTCATTCTTCCAGGGACTTAACAAGACAAAAAAATACCTGATACCCCTTACCGGGGGATCCGTGGTTATGGCACTTGCATGGATTCAGCTCTTCGTTCATCCCTTCATCGTCCAAGGGGTGCTCTTTGTTCGTAATCCCCAGTGGATGCTCTTCATTGATCCCTACTATGCCCGTTTACTCACATCGCTTGTCCTGACATTTGCGGTCGAGTTCCTTACGGTGTTCTGCCCGGTATTTTTACTGGCAGGCCTTGTCCTGAGTCTCTCTTCAAAAAAAGGCGGCCCTGTCTCATTCTTTCAGGGACTCACCATGGCAAAAAAACACCTGATACCTCTTGCCGGGTGGTCCCTCGCAATGGCGCTCGCAGGCACTCTGCTCTTCAGCGTTGGCCAATATTCCTATTTGCTGAGCCAGACCATCTGGCAATTCCTGGAAAGCGTGCTCAACCAGTTCCCCTTCAACTACACCTTGAAATACATCTTCCCGCCGGTCCTCCCCATTGCCAACCTGCCTTCTGGCATCTGGTTGGGACTTGATACTGCGCTCGTATCTACCCTGATCCTTTCAGCAATCAACATAATCCTGTTCGTGCTAACCTTGTTTGTAGTACCCTTGCTCGTACTTGAGAAGAAGTGCCTGAAGGAAGCAGTGTTGGGATCATTTACCCTGATGAGGAATATCTGGGGGGAAGTGGTGGCCTGCATCCTTGGCCTTGGAATGGTATTATTCGCCGCCTCGCTCATGTTCCTGCTCTTCCGGTTTTCCGGGGTTGACTATGTGTGGTGGGATACCGGCGCAATGTACACGTCGTATTCACCCCCCAGTGATGCGTGGGCTGCTGCCGGCATCCTGTACATTCTTGCCCTGTCCAGCCTTGCGCTTGTCGTTGCAACAGTCGGGGGGATTGCATCACTGAACCTCTATAGGAATGCAAAGACCAGACAGATACACGGATCTGCTGAAATGGACCCTATCCCTTAGTTTTTCTGACATTCCCTGACAAATATACCGGTGTAAAAGATGGGATCCGTAAATATAGTCTAACCACTCAGCCTATGGGAGAATGTGACCGCAAAACAGGAACGAAATATTTATAATGTAAATATCAATATATTTACGTATGCCCACACCAGTCAGTAAAAGATCATTCGGGTTCTGGAAGGTTTTCCTGCTGCTTATTATAGCAGGTACAGCTGTCCTGGTACTTCCCGTCCCGGCGGCAGATAAACCGTTTGTCACTATTGTTGCGCAGGGAGCTGGATCGTACTACCTGGGAGAAGAAGTCGTTTTTTCCGGTATGAATGCTGATTCTGATTCCACGTACCTCTTCATAACTGGATCCAACCTTCCGGAGAATGGCGGAAAACTTTCTTCGCCGTCTCAACCTTTTATCAGTGAAGATCCTGGTTCATTCACAATCGTCAAAACAAAAGCAGATAAAACATGGGACTATCCCTGGTACACATCCGGTCTCAAGCTAGATGTCGGAACGTATACCATTTATGCAGTGACCCAGCCAAAAACGAAAGAACAGTTCGGGGATTTAACAACATATGGTACAACCAGTATAACACTCAAAAAACCCTTCATAACTGCAGCGCTCTCCTCTCCATCCGTCTCAAAAAGGCAGCCTTTCACAATCACCGGAACTGCCAGTAATAATCCCTCGGAAATCCAGATATGGATGATTGGCGATACCTATGGGTTCACAACAAAAAACCCGGTACATTCAGATTGTTCCTTTAACTTCACCGTCCCCGCAGCGGTGTCAGAAAACATTCCTGCAGGACAATATTATCTTTTCGTGCAGCACCCGATGGCAAACGACCAGTTCGACATCGTTGTCAGCGATAACGACTATGTCACTAACCAAATCAACAACGGTACGAAACTTTTCAGGATCACGGGTGCAGGACACCTTCAGGGGAGCGATGCGGCAGATGCACTCGTTGCTGCGTTTAGTGACCCGGGTAATGGCGATGATACGTATACCGAGATCCCCTTCATGGTCACTGATGCAGGAAGTCCGACATCACAGGCAACAGCTGCAACAACCACCCCGGTCCAGCGCCAGACCCAGACTGCCCCGCTTCGGTATGCCCCGGTCGGAGCGGTCCTTTTAATCTTCGGGATTATAGCATGGAAACGACATTAACCCTTACCCTTTTTTAACAATCAAAGTTTGCTAAAATATATCAAAAACAAAAAAACAAAGAGCCGGCCTTCATGACAATTCAGAAAATTTGTGCCCCGATTACCACCCGGTGGCCCGTATCCGGGTAGGTAGCTACAATCTGGAGATTGACAGGCACGGTCTCGTTTCCGGCTACTGCACTCCCCTGCAGGGTCACTGAAGAACCGCTGGTAAAAACGAGCCCTTCCGGGGGGCCGTACCCGGGGGATTCATAGCCCCTCTTCAGGATACGCAGCGAGGGGCAGTTTCATAAATTCTTCAGATAACTATACCGGATATATTGCCTTATACATATTGAAGTATAGAACCAACAATAAATTTTCCCTTTTTACGATAAGGTATGCCCCGGGCAATTTATCGAACAGATGTATCACGCAGGTCGCGAACCTGCCGGTATCCGAAAAGAAACGATACATGAAACAAACGAAACGCTTCGCTCTGTAGCGAAACATTACAAGAACAGAATTCCCGTGTAAGAAGGAAAGGTGATAGCAGCTTGGTATGGTTCCCGGGGACTCGCGTACCTCAGTACAGCATACTACGTGTGTCAGCTTAACTGCTGGGTTCGGAATGAGACCAGGTGTTTCCCGACAGCTATGGCCGCTATCACCACATGATTTGCTTTTTTTGTTTTGCAGCCGAAGAATTAGATGCTTTTCTTCGGAAGACCAGTATTCCTTATGATCGGAACACCAGTCCAAGCCAAGGTCCGGAGTTGAACCGGATTGTAGCTGATCTGCAGTCAGCCGCGTGGCCGCTCCGCCACCTTGGCGACCGTGTAGGATAATACCTTACCCTGTTGGTCAGGATCGGATATAAGGTTTACACTCAGAATTTCGTCTGGGCTTAGCGTGGTGAGCACTAGCAATTGGACGTTAGTACTTCCGGACTGAACACGTCGTTGCCTTCGTGCGTACATCCGAAGCCTATCAAGCGGGTCTTTTACCCATGTCCTATAACGAAGTCTCTTGTTTAGGCCGAGTTTCAAGCTTAGATGCTTTCAGCTTTTATCCCTTGGCGCGTGGCTGCTCGGCACTGCCTTGTCAGACAACCGATCCACTAGAGGCGCCGAATGAAAGTTCCTCTCGTACTATTTCATTCTTACCTTCAGACTTCACACACTCCTGATAGATAGTAACCGACCTGTCTCACGACGGTCTAAACCCAGCTCACGATCCCCTTTAATAGGCGAACAACCTCACCCTTGGCTGCTGCTGCACAGCCAGGATGGAAAGAACCGACATCGAGGTAGCAAGCCGCCGGGTCGATATGTGCTCTTGCCGGCGACGACTCTGTTATCCCCGTGGTAGCTTTTCTGTAGTCAATAGCCCTCACCAAAAGGGCATATTGGTTCGTTAGACCCGAGTTTCCTCTCGCGATCACTTGCTATGCGTGATCGCGTCAGGCCAACTTATGCTCTTGACACTCTTCTGTGAGTTTCTGACTCACATGAGTTGACCTTGGGGCACCCTTGATATTTTTTCGAGGGTGTGGCGCCCCACCCAAACTGCCTACCTACCGTTGTCCTCGTAAGAGTGAGAACTACAACAAAACTAGGATGGTGTCTCATCGTCGGCTCCCCGTTCCCCGAAAGAAACGGATATAACGCCTCCCATCTACACTGCGCAAGAATTATCGTAATTCAGCGACAGGCTGCAGTAAAGCTCAACGGGGTCTTCACTTCCCATCAGGAGTCCCTAGTCTCTGCACTAGGACAAAAAGTTCAACGGATATGTGTTAGGGACAGTATCGCACTCATTAATCCATTCATGCAAGTCGCCAATTAAGCGACAAGGTACTACGCTACCTTAAGAGGGTCATAGTTACCCCCGCCGTTTACGAGTCCTTCGTCCGGTTGAACCCGGTATTCAGATACTCGCACTGGGCAGGAATCAGTGACTATACTAGTCCTTTCGGAGTTGCAGTCACCTATGTTGTTATTAGACAGTTAGTGCGCCCCGGTCACTGCGACCTGCCTGATCTCCAGGCAGGCACCCCTTATCCCAAAGTTACGGGGCCAATTTGCCGAGTTCCCTTAACTACATTTAAATCTGACACGCCTTTACCTTTTCAGCAAGGGGCACCTGTGTCGGATCTCGGTACGGACATGTGATTCCCTTTTCATGGGCTCAAGGAATTTGCTTAGTTACCCCATCACACTTTCACCAGATTCTCACCATTACGGTACTCCACCGGTTTATGTGCTTGGACGGGATGACAGTCCCGCTAAGCATACCCCCAAGCGTCAGGGTCTTACGACTAAAAACCACATGGTACAGGAATATTAACCTGTTTCCCATTCGGTACGTTCGAGTTACGACGCACCTTAGGACCGACTAACCCTCGGCTGACGAACGTTGCCGAGGAAACCTAGCCCCTGCGGCGGTTGGGATTCTCACCCAACTATGCTTCTACTACTGCCAGAATTCTCATCACTACGCGGTCCACTGGAACTTACGACCCAGCTTCTACCCACGCAGAGCGCCTCCCTACCAGATCACCTTTCGGTGCTCCGTGGTCTCTGTAGTAGGCTTTAGCCCCGTCCATTTTCACCGCCCTAAATCTTGACTGGTAAGCTGTTACGCACTTTTTAAAGGATAGCTGCTTCTGAGCTCACCTTCCAGTTGTCTTTGACCTAGGACCAATTTCAGTGTTGACACTGAGCCTACATTGAGGGACATTAACCACGGTCTGGGTTGTTTCCCTTACGCATTACAAGCTTACCCCGTAACGCGGACTTCCAACCATCTAGGATGTCGGGGAGTTTGGAGTTCAACAAGGGGGTGAGCAGTTTCCCGCCCAGCTCCCCCAATTGGTGCTCTACCTCACCGACGATCTCCGGTTAGGTCATGCTGCGACATGTTTAGGGAGGAACCAGCTGATGCCAGGTTCGATTAATCTTTCACTCCTATACGTAGGTCACACCAATGATTTGCATATCAATACGGCTTGCGGTCCTCCACGCAACTTTCGTCACGCTTCAACCTGCCAACGCATAGATCACCCGGCTTCGGGTCTTATCCTGCTGACTCCGCGCACTTTTAATACGCCGTTCCACACATTGCTGCTACGAACTTGTTGGTTTCCCTATGGCTCCCCTTTTGGGTTAACCTTCGCCAACAGAATAAACTCTCTGGCCCGTTCTTCAAAACGTACGTTATGACACTGGCAACTCTGCCCGTACTACCGCCTCGCGACGGGTTCCTTCACAGAGAAGATCCTTTCATGCCATAACCCGCGATCACCTACCAATTTCAGGCACTTTTAACCACCTTTTCAGGGTTACTTTTCAGCTTTCGCTCACGCTACTATTTCGCTATCGGTTTCAAGGTGTATTTAGCTTTAGGGGTTGATGACCCCCGGTTTCCCGCGAGAATTCCGACCCGCGGTACTCAAGACACCACCAAATGCCGTCTGCTTATGCGTACGGGACTATCACCCTCTATAGTGTGCTATTCCAGGCAACTTCCGCTTCACATCCGGCATCGTACGGTGGGCTTACAACACCACATCTCCCTTGCGGGATTCGGTTTGAGCTCTGTCGTGTTCGCTCGCCGTTACTAACGACATCTCGATTGATTTCTTTTCCTGCCCCTACTGAGATGTTTCAATTCGGGGCGTTCCCTGTCCTCAACGGACAAACGCATAAAGCGTTAGGATGTCCTATTAGGGTATCTCCGGATCACAGATTCCTTGCGTCTACCCGGAGCTTATCGCAGCTTGGCACGCCCTTCTTCGGCACTTGAACCGAGCCATTCACTGGTAGGTTTAAACTAATGCTCCGCTAAACCCATTTAACGTCCTGAGTGTAAACCTTTACACGGCCTCGCAAAGTCATTGGTTTGACTCTCAGCCCTTCCCTCCCGATTCACATCGGGAGGTGCATCTAAACAGCTCACCGGGATTCGAACCCGGACTGCTTGTGCCACCATTCTGGCACTTGAGCCTTTTCTTGTCGACACCGGCAATTTTGCAGTTTGTCTAGCAACCGCTTTAACCCGAATAAAATTCGTTAGGAGGTGATCCAGCCGCAGATTCCCCTACGGCTACCTTGTTACGACTTAACCCCCCTTGCAAAACCTAGATTCGATTGCCGCAGAAAACGACAACCTCATCAAGACCTCACTCGGGTGGTTTGACGGGCGGTGTGTGCAAGGAGCAGGGACATATTCACCGTGCTATTTTGAAACACGATTACTACGGATTCCAGCTTCATGTGGGCGAGTTGCAGCCCACAATCCGAACTAAGGATGGGTTTAGGAGATTGCCTTCACCTTTCGGTGTCGATACCCATTGTCCCACCCATTGTAGCCCGCGTGTAGCCCGGACAATTCGGGGCATGCTGACCTACCGTTGCCCATTCCTTCCTCCTCTTTAGCAGAGGCGGTCCCAACAGTGTCCTCTCCATCCCGGAGGACGAGCTAGCAACTGTTGGCGTGGGTCTCGCTCGTTGCCTGACTTAACAGGATGCTTCACAGTACGAACTGACGACGGCCATGCACCTCCTCTCAGCTAGTCAAGTAGAGTCTTCAGCCCGACTATCATTCAGCTGTCTTGTCCGGTGAGTTTCCCGGCGTTGAGTCCGATTAAACCGCAGGCTCCACCCGTTGTGGTGCTCCCCCGCCAATTCCTTTAAGTTTCAGCCTTGCGACCGTACTTCCCAGGCGGCGCGTTTCACGATTTCTCTTCGGCACCTCGGTGACTCGTGGTCACCGATACACCTAACGCGCATCGTTTACGGCTGGGACTACCCGGGTATCTAATCCGGTTTGCTCCCCCAGCTTTCGTTCCTCACTGTCGGAGCCGTCCTGGTGAGACGCCTTCGCCACAGGTGGTCCCCCAAGGATTACAGGATTTCACTCCTACCCCTGGAGTACCTCTCACCTCTTCCGGTCCCTAGTCTGCCAGTATCCCTGAGACGCCTTCCGGTTGAGCCGGAAGATTTCCCCAGAGACTTAACAAACCAGCTACGAACGCTTTAAGCCCAGTAATAGTGGCCACCACTCGAGCCGCCGGTATTACCGCGGCGGCTGGCACCGGTCTTGCCCGGCCCTTTCTTCACTGGTTATTTAAACCAATGGACAGCCCGATTTAACGGGCACTCGGAGTTCCCCTATCACGGTTTCCCGCATTGTAAAGTTTTCGCGCCTGCTGCGCCCCGTAGGGCCTGGATTCGTGTCTCAGAATCCATCTCCGGGCTCTTGCTCCCACAACCCGTACCGATTACAGGCTTGTTGGGCCGTTACCCCAACAACAACCTAATCGGCCGCAGACCCATCCTGAAGCGGCGGACCTTTGAACTACAAAGCATTCCAGCATTCATAGTCTATGAGGTATTATCCCCAGTTTCCCGGGATTATCCCTCACTTCAGGGTAGGTTGTCCACGTGTTACTGAGCAGTATGCCGAGGTCTTACACCTCTCGACTCGCATGGCTTAATCGAACTCCGATAGCAGTGGCCTCTGGCAGGATCAACCAGAATTCTAATTGTACATACGTACGCACACTAATATCTGAACCTTAATTCGAGGAATTAGCGGTTACTAAACAAATTTCCGCATTGCCAGTATCAACGTCAGAACCAACTCCGGTCATGCCGGGTATCGTTGGATCTCCATCAAAGATTTTGCTGTGTGTTCGTCGTGTTGTTCACTTGAACACGGGCTCATAATGTATGTCTCAAGGTTATTTATACCTTGTTACATGCTTTGTTTTGTGTTCGGAACCAAGCCCCGGAATTTCCGGTCGTTGTTGGTTCTTCACCACACGTTTTTCGTCGTGTTTTTGGTTTGAACACGGGCTTACAATGTAGGTTTTTTCGGTATATAAACCTTATTACCTTCATTTTCTGCCCATCTTCGGACCCGACACCCCTTTTTTACGGGGGTTTTCTTCGGGTCTTCATCAGAATTGTGGATCACATTATTCCACACACTAGCATTTAAGGGTTATCCCCCGGGCCAGCCCGAATTTTTCGGGGAGATTGATTTGAGGAATTCTATACGCAACACTGATACTTGTACAAGTGTCTCTGAACCTGGCACCGGGCCCGTAACGGGCGGATTTTCCCCGTACCGGCCGTACGTTCCCTGCCGCAGGTTCCGCAAGGATCCGCAGGGTTTCCCGGATCCCGGGAAATATCCCGAAATCTTGACTGAATCCGCGAAATACGGCCGTTTTACCCGGAAAACCCCTTGCTTGGCCGTTCCGCCCGGACCTGGTCGCGCAGGGAACGGACACGCGATCCCCCCACCCCGCGGCAAACCGGCCGGGCGCGGGGCAGGGTATTTTCCGCGCATGCTTCCGGGCCGATCCCGCGCAGGGTCCCGCACCCTGCCGCACTCTGTTACCCGTCCAGGATACCTGCGGCCGTACTTACACACTAAAAGAGTCGGACACACACCGCCCCGGGTATTACTCAGCAGCCGCGAGCAGCAGCCGGTACAACTGCTCAGGCATGGTGGCCATCGGTACATGGGACGTTGGCAGTTCACGGCAGGTCCACCCATCCTTGAGAGCTGCGATCTTCTGCTTGGCTTCTGAAGTCACTGCCGCAAACTCGCTTTCCGTACACCGGATATAGGTTTTGGGCAACGCCCGGATCCTTTTAGGATCGAACCGGATTTTCTCCGTATATGCAGCAGCAGGTTCGAGCCCGGGAACAGACAGGGGTTCTATCCCGCCCTGGACAAACTGGTCGAACAGGGACTCCCCCGGGTCCGGCAGGGCTGCATCAACGTAGACCAGGCGCCGGATCCGGTCCGGCATTCGAGCGGCGGCCCCGATGATTACCATCCCCCCATAACTGTGGCCGACCAGGATCACTTCATCGGGCCCTGCCTGTCCGATGAGCGCACATACCTGCCCGATATGATCGGTCAGGGTATGCGTGTGTTCGTCTGCAAGGGCAGGCGCAAAAGCGCGGTGGCCGTGTGCCTTGAGGGCTGCAACGGTCCCATCCCAGCAGCGGGCGCCAAGCAGGGTACCTTCAGGATAGTCGTTTCTCCGGGTAAGCCTGTTCCAGGTTTCCGCGGATATGTTCCCCCCGTGGACGAGAATATAGATGGCCATGTGTCGTGACCGCCCCGATCCTGACTTTTATGTTTCTGGTATAATAATTCCTGCAGACTAAAAAAAGAATACGGGGCCGGGAATGCCCCCTTTTACTCACGCCCGACGGGACTGCCCGGGTTATCCCATCGCTGCCGGTTCAGGTGAGGGTGCAGGAGCCAGCGGGACGCTGTGGTCGTAGACTCTGGCAATGTACCGCGCTGAAAATACCTGGACCAGGGGCTGGAGGATGATCTGTATCAGCCATCCCACGAGCGGGATAAGTGCCAGGAGAGAGATGATGAGTCCGAAGAGGACAATGAGCACAGCCACGATGATGAGCGCGAGAATATATGCACCCCAGCCGATGGCCTGGATCGTGCCGGTAAGTGCGGAGATCCGGAACGCCTCACGCATGCTGCCGGTCCGGGCAAAGCGCACGCAGCCGATGTACGCATAGATCAGGGTGATCACAAGCACAATGAGCCCGATCATGAGGAGGAGGAAACCTGCGGTCATCATGGTGCCCATCGATCCCGCTCCCGACATGGCGCCAAGGACAATCATGACAAATGAAGCGATCATGATGACGAGCGCCGGGATCATCCAGACCAGGGCGATCACGAAGAGCTTGATGCCGTCAAGATAGAGCGCGCCAAACGAATCGAAGGTTGGCGGCTGGGGAGTCCCGCGGAAGATCCTGACAATATAGCCGGAGACGACAAACGAGAGGAGCAGGCCCACAATGCAGAGCAGGGCAATCTGCGTCCAGGGGATCGTCGCCCAGCGGAATTCCCCTGTTGCCGATACAAGGGTCTTTGGATCGTACAGGAAGTTGATGAGCGCAAACGGCAGGGCGCATACGATAAATACCAGCCAGGTAAGCGGCTTCCCGATAAGGGCGTCCTTACTGTACCTCGCTGCATCTGAAACGAGTGCTCCGTAATCCATAATATACGATCATGGGGTTACGCCATATAAAAGTCATACTGCCACCGGATGCGGAATCCGGCTCGCCACTTTGGTCGTATCAAAACCCCCCAATAAGTATCTTTTCCCCCAATAACCCCCTTCTTCCGGAATTGCCAAAAAACAACAGGATACTTCTGTTATTTACCTCGTAAAAAAGTATATTTTATGCAATGGGAGATACGCAGAAGTGTTGCACAAAAGAGGGGGTCTTTGGGGGAAAAATAATTGGTTGGCCACAGGACACCCCATCATTTTTTCCCCAGGTACCCGAAAATTCCGACCACCAGGATTTTCTCCTTTCCCTGCATCTGTTCCGGTAAGGAGCTAAAAAATGAGACAATTCAAACCCAAACCCGGAACCAGAAGTGCTACCCGGATCCTGCATGCCCCATTTGCCGATATTACGGCATTTACCCGGGTCGTGAGGGGACTGGTCCGTTCAAACCCTCTCGGCTGCACGGCTTACCGGGGGACAAAAAAGACCCACCCTCCCTTAGAGATTGTGCGGGAGATGTATACCGCGAAATTCGTGTACACCAGCGAGAAGGGGAAACAAGTCGGGACCGGCCAGGAGATGTACGACTCTGTCGACGGGTACGAGCTCGGGGTCGCAGCCATGATCTCCAACATGGCAAACATCGCCGCACACCGGGGAAAGGTCAGGCATATCCGGGAAGCAGACCACTTCTTTACCCTCATAAAGTGCCACGACCCGGAAAAAGGGCTCTTTTTTGTGAGCATCTCCCGCGACCGCATGACCGTAGCTTCCTATACCGACGATGCAATCCTGAACCGGGTGGAGACCTGGGCGGAAACGGTGCCGGCATTATCCTGACCATCCCCCGGGTAATCCTTCCGGTATAATTCCGGCATGTTTTTTACCCTGCCTTTCCAAAAGTCATCTTCACATGTCTGTCGCGCAGGTCGACCGGTTCTTCCATATTACGGAACGCGGTTCCACGGTCCGCCGGGAGATCGTTGCCGGTCTCGTGACGTTTGTTTCCATCGTCTACATCATCATCGTCAATCCGGGCATCTTAAAAGCCGCCGGGATCCCGTACGAAGCCTGCATGGCGGCAACGATCGTCACCGCTGCGCTGGGCTGTATTATCATGGGCGGGTACGCGAACCGCCCGTTTGCCGTTGCAACCTATATGGGGGAGAACGCCTTTGTCGCATATACCGTGGTCGGCGTCCTCCACTACCCGTGGCAGGCGGCCCTCGGCGCCGTCTTTGTGAGCGGCATACTCCTGGTCATCCTGACCCTCTCGGGCTGGCGGTCGGTGATGAGCGAGGCCGTCCCTGCGTCATTAAAACTCAGCTTTTCCGTGGGAATCGGGCTCTTTTTGGCCTTTGTCGGCCTGATCGATTCCGGGATCGTTGTCATCGGGAGCGGGAGCGTGCCGGTGGAGATCGGCAACCTCCACACGCCGGCCGTCCTGCTCGCAATCGTCGGTTTTGTCCTGACCGGGATCCTGATCGTAAAGAAGGTCCCGGCCGCGATCCTCATCGGGATCCTCGCCACGGCCGGCCTTGCCTTTGCCCTCGGCACCGCTCCCCTGCCCATGGGCATAGTCTCCCTGCCGCCGGACATCTCCACGACCTTCCTCCAGCTCGATCTTTCCGGGGTCTTCACGGTCGGGATGTTCCCGGTGGTACTCACCCTCTTTACGATGATGTTTCTCGACACCATGGGGACGCTGATCGGCCTCGGCGCCCGGGCCGGCTTCCTCGATAAGGATGGCAATATCCCCGGGGTAGAAAAGCCGTTCCTGGCCGATGCCCTTGCCACAACAGCGGGCGGACTTCTCGGGACAACGACAAACGGGGTCTTTGTCGAGTCCGCCGCCGGGATCGAGCAGGGTGGGCGGACGGGATTAGTGGCAATTGTCGTGGGCGGCCTCCTGCTCCTCGCCCTCTTCTTTGCCCCGCTCTTCTCGGCAATCCCGACACTAGCCACCGGTCCGGTGCTGATCCTTGTCGGCCTGATGATGCTCCAGCCGGTGACAAGGATCGACTTTTCCGATTATGCCGAAGTGATCCCGGCCTTTACGGTAATTGCGATGATGAGTTTCACGTATAATATCGGGGTCGGGATGTGCGCCGGGTTTGTCCTCTGGCCGGTCTTTGCGATAGTCAGGGGGAAGTTCCGCGAGATCCCGCCGGCCTGCTGGGCGCTCTTTGTGCTCTGCCTGCTCTTCTTTGTCTTCTACCCGTACTAAACAGGAGTAATCCTGTAACCGGTGGAACGGGTGCCTGGCAGGATAACGCTCTTTTTTGACCGGAACGTGTTTATTTCCGCCCGTGCTCGTGGATATATACGTCAAGAGCCTGACGGGTCGAGTGCCAGGTATCACCGATCTTGGTTGCATCGAGAAGTCCCCGACGGGCCGCAAGGCTCAGGTATTCCTGCGAATACGGAGAACCGGCAGCAAGATCCTTTAGGGGGACAAGCTCCTCCTTTCCCCCGGCTACTGCCAGGTACCGTGAGAGGGCATCGTTTTCCGCCCGGGCGATAAACCGGGTAAACGGCACGGGGTTGCCGTTGTCGGCCTCGCGGAGCGCCCGGTAATACTGCTGACGGTTCTTCTGGTCGAGGACCATGGGCGGATACCCGTTCCTCATCAGGTAGAGGTTCGTGAGCAGCCGTGCCACCCGGCCGTTGCCGTCTACGAAAGGATGGATCGCGACAAACCGGTGGTGAAGATATGCCGCCATCTCTACCACCGGGCGATCCTTTGTTGCCATCTCCGCAATCATGTCGTCCATCTCGCGGACAACACGCGACCAGTCCGGAGGGGACCGGGCAGCCCCGGTGATCCGGACATTGCGGGTACGGTAACGCCCGGCACTCTCCAGGATCCCCCGGGTTACGATCTCGTGAATCTGCTGGATGGCAACATGGTCGATTTTGACCTGTTCGCGGGCCAACTGTACGATCAGGTCGTATCCCGCTGCGTTGTTGGTCGCTTCCAGATGTTCCCGAAGGGTTTTGCCTCCGATGGTTATTCCCTCGTCAAGGACGAGCCGGGTCTCCGAGAGCGTGAGGGTGTTTCCCTCAATGGCATTGGAGTTGTAGGTATGCAGAAGCCGCATCTCTTCGTGCAGTTTTTCGATCACGTCTGAATCGAGAGGGCGGAGCGTATCGAGACGTTCGCGCTTCTTTTCGATCCATTCCATGAGCTGCGTATCATCAGCGGACATATCGGTATCGGCCAGATTTTTATTGATCCGATATTCGCGGGAGAGGTATTGAAGGTATTGCCTGATGGTCTCTGACGGTCGGGAGCAAAACGGCTCAGCGGGGTTCACGGATAACAATCGGGAAGCCGGCTCTGTACAAGAGCAATATTACTCCGCCAGCGGGTCTGCCGGGTTCCCTTCCCCATCATCTTTTACCACGTGCACATACACGTCCCCGAAGAACTCTTCCTGTCGGAGACTGCATCCTCCGTCAAGGGCGATAAACAGGAGCGGGATATAGACATCGGGAAGGTTCCAGCCGAGATCCTTGCAGAGCTCGGCGAGCGTGATCTCCTCCGTTGGGTCGGCATTTGCGAGGCAGTCCTCGATGATCTGCCGCGACGAGTCCTGGTACCCTTCTTCGTGGGCGATCCCGACCACGTCGTCGGCTTCGAGCAGGAAGTCGTCCTCGGCCGCGGGAAGGCGGTGGCGCCTCCGCTCCTCTTTTTCGAGGTTCTTGAGCTCGATGATCAGCTCGAAGAGCGTGACCGGGCTCTTCCTGAGGTTTTTACGGTCGAGGCGGCGCTGGATCTCCCGCTCCAGCCGTTCGATGGGCCCGAGCCGGCTCTCGTCGGAAAAGTCCAGGTCGCCGTCTGCATCGAAGTCCCCGTCTCCTCCGTCGCCATCCTCCTCTTCGTCAGATACTATGTCCAGGTGCTCGGACTTCATCCGCAGGAGGGTTGCTGCGTAAAAGAGCGTCCGCCCGGAGACCTGGAGGTTGAGCTGCCGACGCCGCTCCAGTTCGGAGAGGAACCGGTCGGTCACTTCGATGATGTCGATGTTCCAGGGATCGATCTCGCCCCGCTCGGCAAGCCCGACGAGGATCTCTACCGGGTCTTCGACGATCTCGGGTTCCGGTTCGCGGGCCGGGGGAACAGGGCCGGCACCCGGGGCGTCTCCGGTACCGGGAGCTGCGGGAGCATCCGGTACTGCGGCGCCGGGATTGGCGGTTGCGGTAGCGGCAGTGTCGGCCCCGGTCCCTTCACTCCCTTCACCCGTTGGAACAGGCTTGGTTTCCGGTACCGGCTCTGCAGCGGCCGGATCCGGTTGCGCCGCCGCTGCCTTTTCCGCCCGCTTCTTTCTCTGTTTCTCTGTGCCCGGTTCAGCCATTCACCTTGACCCCGGTAACAAACGTGCTCTTGTCCGGCCGGATCGTGACGCCCATGATCCGTTCGGCAGCCTCGATCATCGGCTTACGCAGCGAGACAATCACGAACTGGGAGGAGGGCGCGAGCTCTTTTATCATCGCCGCGATCCGCTCCACGTTCGCGCCGTCAAGCGACATGTCCACTTCATCGAACGCATAGAACGGCGCCGGGATGAAATGCTGGATGGAGAAGATAAACGCGAGCGTGGTAAGCGACTTCTCCCCTCCCGAAAGGGACGAGAGGAGGTGGACTTTCTTGTCCCGGGGCTTTACCGCGAACGTGAGCCCGCCGGTGAACGGGTCCTCCTCGTTTTCGAGCACCAGGTTGCCGCTCCCGCTCGTAAGCCGGGCGAAGATCTGCCGGAAGTTCGTATCGATGGCCTTAAAGGCCGTCATGAACGCTTCGAACTTCATCTGCTCGTACTTCTGGATGCGCTCGATTAAGTTCTCCCGCTCCTTTGAGAGGGTGTCTTTCCTTTCGGTCCGCTCCTGCACCTGGTGCTCGATCGTCTCGTATTCCTCGATGGCGAGCATGTTCACGGCACCGATCTTGTGGATCGCGAGCTCTGCGTCCGCGATCTTCCCCTCGATTTCCGTGAGCGAGAGATCGGTCTTGATCTCGCCAACGATGGCAACGAGCGCGGCAATTTCAGCGGCAAGAGACGTGGCACGCTCTTCGAGCGCGGTGAGCTGGACGGCGATCCGTTCCTTGTCGGAATCGAATTTGATGATCTTCGTCTCCGACGCGTGCATGCTCTCGGAAATATCCGACCTCTTCTTGCGCAGTTCCTCGATCTCACCCGAGAACTGCTTCTGCTTCTCTTCGAGATCGGCGATGACGGCCTTGTGGGCCGCGATCTGATCGTTTGAACCGGCGATCTCGCCGTCGATCTGCTTGTTGCGCTCGTCAAGCCGGGCCCGCTCCTCGCCCAGCTCCCCGACCCGGGCCGTGAAGTGCTGGCGCTCGCGGGAGGCGTCGTTCATGTCCGCTTCCTTGTTCCGCAGGCGGCGCTCGGCTTCCTCGATCTCTTTTTTCTTCTTCTCCATCTGGTCGGTGAGGGCCGGGATGTTGGTGTCGTCCAGTTTCTTTTTTATTGCATCGATCTGAGCGGTGACCCCGTTGATCGCTTCGGTGACCTTATCGAGCTCGCCTTCGAGGGCGGCAAGTTCTGCGGCGCTGCTGCCGGTCTCCTCTTTTTGCCGGGCTACTGCGGCCTCGATGGTCTGTTTCTCGACCGTGATCGCCTCGAAGCGTTTCGTGTACTCCTCGGTTACCGCCCCGGCCCGGGCCATGTTCTGGTCGATCTCGTTTCTCTGTGCCCGCTTTGCATCAACCTCTTCGGTCAGGCGCTTGACCCCCGCTTCCAGCGTCGAGGCCTCGCCGGATAGTTCCGCAAGGTGGGCCCGGATCCTGATGATCTCGTCATCGACCGCCGCACCAAAACCCCTGACGGTTTTTTTTGCAGACCCACCGGTCATTGCCCCGCTGCGCTCCAGCAGTTCGCCTTCGAGAGTGACCATGCGGTACTTCCCGATCAGCTTGCGTGCCCGCTCAAGGGTGTCCACCACGACCGTTGCCCCGAGTGCTACGGCAAATGCCCGGTCGTATACCGGGTCGTAGTCGATGAGGTTGACCGCGTAATCGATAACGCCGGGCTCTCTAACCGGGGGGAGCTGCGGGGGTCTGAGCTTGTTGAGCGGGAGGAGGGTGACCCGGCCGAGCCGCTCGTCTTTTAAGTACCGGATCGCATCGGACGCGATCTGGTCGGTGTCGCAGACCACGAACTGGAGCTTGTTTCCCGCGGCAATGTTGAGCGCCGTGGTGTACTCGGGCGGCGCCCGGCCCAGCTCCATGATGGTGCCATGCACGCCTTCCATTGCCTTTACCGCCTCTATGGCCCTTCCCCCGGATTCGCCCCGGGCCTGCTGGGCTGCTTCAAGACGTATCGCGTCCTGCTCGGCATCCCGTATCTCGCCGCGGAGCCGTTCAAGCGATGAGCGCTGGGCAAAGAGGGTGCCTTCGAGTTCCGAGAGGTTTCGGTCGAGCCCTTTTTTCTGCTCTGCAAGATCGGTGACAGCCTTCTGGTTCTCCGCAAGCTGCTCCTGCTTTGCCACATACTCCTCGTCGAGTTGTTTCTGGAGCGAGGTGAGACGCTCGAGCTCGCTCGTCCGCATCCGGCTCTTCTCGATGAGCATGTCCTGCTGGTGGAGGATACCGGACCGCTCGCCCTTCTTTGTCTCGGCTTCCTCCATCAGGGCAAAGAGTTTCTGCCGGGCATCCTCGGTATCCGTAGAGTACTGCTTAATCTCGGTCTCGATCTTTTCGAGCAGGGCCTTGTCCGTTGCCACCTCCATCGCAATGTTCGTGCGGTCGATGGAGAGCGTGCGGATCTGGTCGGAGAGCTCCTGGACCCGGGCCTCGGCCCTCTTCGTATCGGCAAAGACCCGGTTGATCCCTTCGAGGTTTGTCTCCTTGTCCTTCTTTAACCGGGCTATTGTCTGCTCGGCGAGCTTGATCCCGCTCTTTGCTTCTTCGAGATCGGCGATCAGCTTCAGGTATTCGGGGCCGCTCTTCTGGTTGATGAGCTCGTCCACGTCAGCAAGATCGGCTTTCAGGTAAGCAAGCTCGTTCTCTTCGATACTCCGGTCGGAGGCGATCCGGGAGAGCCTGATCTTCTGCTCTTCTGTTGAGGCAAGAAGGGTCGCACGTTCCTTTTCCTTGTCGTGGAGCTGTGCGGCGGACCGGCATCCCTGGTAGAAAGCGAGCTCCTTTTGCCACTTCTGGTATTCGAGGGCGTGTTCCCGCTCTTTCTTGAGCTCGTTTACCCTTTTCGTGAGCTCTATGAGCAGGAGTTCCTCACGCTCGATCCGCTCCCGCACAACATCGAGCTCGGAGAGCGACTGCTGCTTTTTCGTGTCGAACTCGGAGACGCCCGCTATCTCGTCGATAATCTTGCGGCGCTCGAAGTCGCTCATCTCCATAATCCGCGTCACATCGCCCTGCATCACGACGTTGTAGCCGTGCGGGATTATCCCGAACCTTGCAAGGTGGTCGACGATATCGCTCTGCTTGCAGAGACGGTCGTTTAGGTAATTGTAGCTGTAATAGCCGTTACCGGTCCTTTTGATCCGGCGCCGGATCTTCGTCCCGTCCGAAAAGGAGATGGCGACCTCGGCGATGTTTTTTCCCGAGTTGAGGTTGATGAGATCGGTGAGCTTCTCGGCCCGGAGGTTGCGGGAGCTCGATAGTGCAAGGACAAAAAGGATGGAGTCGATGATATTGCTCTTGCCGGAACCGTTCGGGCCGGATATGACGGTGAAACCCTCTAAAAAGGGGATTTTTGTCTTTCTTGAAAAAGACTTGAAATTATCTATTTCCAGTTCTGTGATGTGCAAAGATCCGGCTCCCTGGTACTGGCTTACTTCTTTGCAGAATCAGAGGGCTTTGACTTGTCTTCTTCGACCGCGTAGATGAGGTCGTTCTGCTTGGGTCGGGCACCGCCGCCTTTCTTGTTCCGCCCGTAGCCTGCAGATGCGACGATATAGTCCTTGTCTCCGCGGCGGGGTTCGAGTTTCATGGTCCCGTCGGGCTGCATGATCATGTCCATCTCGGGCTCGGCCGGGGCTGCCGGTTCGGCCTCGGCGGCACGGGAACCGCGGCGGATGACGACAGTGCTGCCGCCAGCCTGGGAAGCTGCTGCGCCGGCAACTGCACCGGGCACCTGCGATCCCTGGACGATGGGCTGCATCCGTTTGAGTTCCTGGCGGCTGCGTTCCTCGGTCTGCTTGGACATTTTCATCGCAATCGATTTGAGGTCAAGGAGTTCCTGGGTGAGTCCCTTGACGAGCGCTTCCATCTCGTTGACCTTCTTTTCGAGCGCTGCAACGCGGTCCTCGCCTGCACCGCTTCCTGCGTTTTCCATCATCTTGATCCATCTCTCCTTTTCATCAAGTTCGAACTCGAGGTACCTTATCTTTGCTTCCGGTCGAACCATGCCATACCCGTATATGTTTGGATATATAATGGTGCGGCGCACTCCTTATTAATAATAGTAGTGATCTGCGGATGAGGAAAAAAAGGTTTGTGCCCGTTTTCTTCAAAAAAAGGGGCGCGTGACTCCTCTGGCAGGCTATTTGAGCCCCTCACGCGCTGTTTTACAGATCCCCCGGAGAAGGCGGTTGCCCGGGTGCCGCATTCCGGGAAGACCGTGTTTTTATACTCCGTACCAAAGAAAAGGTATTACCTGATCCCTGCCAACCTTTTTCCATATGTCGTATCTGTCCCAAACCGATCCAGAAATAGCAAATATCATTGAAAAAGAACGACTTCGCCAGACAAACGGCCTGGAGCTGATCGCCTCCGAGAACATCGTCAGCCGTGCGGTGCTCGAAGCGATGGGTTCTATTATGACCAACAAGTACGCCGAAGGCTACCCGGGGAAGAGGTACTACGGCGGCTGCGAGTTCCACGACATGGCCGAGAACCTCGCCCGCGACCGCCTGAAAAAACTCTTCGGCGCACAGCACGCAAACGTCCAGCCCCACTCGGGTACCCAGGCCAACATGGCGGTCTACTTTGCCAACATGAAACTGGGCGAGAAGATCTTCTCCATGAAACTTAACCAGGGCGGCCACCTTTCCCATGGCTCTCCCGTAAGCTTCACCGGCAAGTTCTACCAGGTCGCCCAGTACGGCGTTGACCCCAAAACGGAAACTCTCGATTATGGCGCGATCGGCGAGATGGCCAAAAAAGAGAAGCCGCAGATGATTGTCTGCGGTGCCTCCGCCTACCCGCGGATCATCGATTTCAAAGCCTTCCAGGAGATCGCCGACGATGTCGGGGCATTCTGTATGGCAGATATCGCCCACATTGCCGGTCTTGTCGCCACAAAGCAGCACCCGACTTCGGTCGGTGTGGTGAACTTCACGACTACCACGACCCACAAGACCCTCCGCGGTCCCCGCGGCGGCGCGATCATGTGTAACGAGGAATACGCAGCGGCAATCGACAAGGCGGTCTTCCCGGGCATGCAGGGCGGCCCCCTGATGCATATCATCAGTGCAAAAGCAGTCTGCTTTGAAGAAGCGCTCAAGCCGTCGTTTACGGAATACAACAAGCAGATCGTGAAGAACGCAAAGGTCCTTGCAGAGACCCTCATGAACAACGGCATCCGGCTCGTTTCGGGCGGTACGGATAACCACCTGATGCTCATCGACCTCACCAACCAGCACCTGACCGGTCTTGAGGCAGAAGTAGCTCTCGGGAAAGCCGGCATCACGGTCAACAAGAACACGATCCCGAACGAGACCAAGAGCCCGTTTGTCACGAGCGGTCTCCGGGTAGGTACCCCGGCCGTCACGTCACGGGGCATGAAAGAAGCAGAAATGCGCCAGATCGGGAACTGGATCGCGTCGATCGTCAAGGATATCAAGAACGAGACTCTGATCCAGAAGGTCAACCGGGAAGTCACTGCAATGGCAGGGAAATACCCGATTTACCCGACAGTATAATAATCCCTTTTCTCATTTTTAATACAGGCAATTTACAGGGGGAGACGGCAATGGTCACCATTCTCGACGGCAAAGCAGTATCGGAAAAGCGGCTCGAACTCATAAAAGAGGCGATCGGCGAGTCCGGCCTGTACCCGCGCCTTGCCACGGTGATCGTAGGAAGCGACCCCGCCTCGCAGATGTACGTCCGGATGAAGCACCGGGCCTGCGAGCGGGTGGGGATCGGTTCGGTCGGGATCGAGATCCCGGACGATGCCACCACCGCGAAAGTGCTTGAAACGATCAGCCGCCTCAATACGGACAACGATATTAACGGCATCCTCGTCCAGCTCCCACTCCCGAAACAGATCGATACCGACAAGATAATCTCAGCAGTAAAGATCGAAAAAGACGTGGATGGTTTCCACCCGACAAGCCTTGGCCTTTTGATGAGCGGGAAGCCCGTCTTTACCCCCTGCACCCCGACCGGGATCATGACCATTTTAAAAGAATACCATATACCGGTCGCCGGTGCCCATGCGGTCGTTGCCGGCCGTAGCATCGATGTCGGGAGACCGATGGCAGCGCTCCTCACGAACGCCGATGCAACGGTCACCGTCTGCCACAGCAAGACCCGCGACCTTGCCGGAGAACTCAGGCGTGCCGATATCCTTGTTTCGGCAATCGGGAAGGCACACTTCATTACACCGGAGATGGTAAAACCCGGTGCGGCCGTGATCGACGTGGGTATCAACCATCTCGACGGGAAACTCGTGGGCGATGTGGATTTCGACGCGGTAAAAGAGGTCGCTTCTGCCATCACCCCGGTCCCCGGAGGCGTCGGCCCCATGACCATTGCAACGCTTATGGAGAACACCTTTACCGCGGCACAGAGGATGCAATGAAGTCCTGCACGGTAAACAAGCTGGTGATCGGCGGCGACGCTCCGCCGCGGCTGATGGGTGTCATTAACGTAAGCAACGAGTCCTTTTACTCGGGCTCCTACGTCCCTCTCGAAGAGGTGCACGCAACCGCTGTTGCCATGATCGAGCAGGGTGCAGACATGATCGATATCGGGGCCCGGAGCACCGCACCGAACACGCAGGCGATCAGCGGGGTAACCGAGGCGGAACGGATCGACGCGGCCTTAAAAGAACTCGACGGGAGCGGGATCACGCTTTCCGTTGACACGATGCACCCGGGCGTGCTTGAGGTCTGCCTGAAACACGATGTCCACGCGGCAAACGATATCGGGGGATTTATCTACCCTGCCTATGCAAAAGAGGTTGCAGAGGCCGGTCTTCCCGCATTTGTGATGGCGGCAAACCGACAGCCGGGCGATCCCGTCGGGGTTGCCGAGACGCTTGCCTCGCTCGAAGGCGTCATGAAGCGGTGCGAAGAAGCCGGGGTAAAGGAATATGTGCTCGATCCGGGCATCGGGATCTGGACACCGCTGCGGTCGGTCGATGACGACTGGGAACTCTGCCGGCACTTCGGGGAGTTTTTGAAATTCGACCGCCCGGTGCTTGCCGCTGTTTCCCGGAAGACCTTCATCGGGCTGCTCCTCAACCGCTATCCCGAGGACCGGCTCCCGGGAACCCTTGCCGTGACGGTAAAACTCCTTGAACAGGGTGCTTCCATCATCCGGGCCCACGATGTGGCTGCAACCCGCGACGTAATGAAAGTCTGGGAGCAGTTGAAGGGGACGAAATGAAGAATTCGTATTCGGTCATCGGCCTCTCCACCGGGGTCATCCGACCGGACGACCCGTTTGCGGACCGGATCATTGCGGCTGCACAGACCGCCGCCGGTGGCTTTCGTGACGGCGATGTCCTTGTCCTTGCCGAGACTGCGGTTGCGACCGCAGAAGGGCACGTCATCCGGCTCGATTCGGTGACACCGTCTGCCCGGGCAGAAGACCTGGCAAAGAAATACCACATGGACCCCCGGACCGTGGAAGTCGTGCTTGCCGAAAGCGATGAGATAGTCGGCGGCATCCCGGGGTTTCTGCTCTGTATGAAACAGGGGACGCTCCTCCCGAACGCGGGAGTCGATGCCTCGAATGCCCCGCCGGGCTGTATCGTCCCGCTGCCAAAAGATCCCGATGCGAGTGCAAAGAAGATCCGCCGGGAGATCGAAAAGCAGTGCGGCGTCTCCATCGGCGTGCTTGTCATCGACAGCCGGACACATGCGATGCGGCTCGGCTGCTCGGGTGTCGCCATCGGGTGCACAGGGATCGATTCGGTGATCGATGACCGGGGAAAAAGCGATCTCTTCGGGCGTAAACTTGAAGTAACAAAAAGGGCGGTAGCCGACAATATCGCTTCCGCCGCGGAACTGGTCATGGGTGAAGCCGACGAGTGTACCCCCGCGGTCGTCGTGCGGGGGCTTGGCATGCCCATCGGTGACCAGGTGGGCGTCGGAACCATCGATGCCGACGAATGCCTGTTCATGGGCGTATTCCGGAAGGGCAGGAAAGTGTAGGCCTGCTCCCCCAAATCTTTTTTATTTTTTTTTTTGACTCCGACTCCTGTTGTGAGGATTTTTTTTAGGCAGCTTTCCTGCCAAACAAAGAAAATTATGGTCGCCGGGCAATGATAAGCTGGACTACGGATTCGCTCGAAAACGTTCCCGAAGGCTCGATTTCAAGGAGCCGCCTGGTGAGCCGGTCGCGGAATTCGGCATTGCGTTCCCCGAGCAGCACCGGGTCGATATAGGAGGTGCTGAGCTGGTGCCCGACGATCTCGTCCACGGAGAACGTTTCGCGGACCGGGAACTCCAGAACTTCGATGGAAGAGAAGGGAGACTGTAAAAACACCGCTTCGTGCCGGTCCTTATCGTTATTGAGTCTCTTCTCCAGTCGCCCCGAGTAGTCCCAGGAATCGCCGAGCATCCCGGTAAGCACGTCCTTTACCGCCCGACCCCATCCTTCGTGAATGTGGGAGAAGAACCCGTCGCTCCGGCTGACGCATGCAACCCCACCGCCGGGTTCTATCAGGGAGTCGAGAGCACGAAGGACAGTGGGCCGGTCCATCCAGTGGAACGAGAGCCCCATCGTACAGATCCAGAGCGGGGGAAGACCGAGTGTCGTCAGGGTCGTATCGGATCCAGCCCGCCATGAAATGCCGGTGATGTGTGCGGTTTCTGCCCGACAGCGGCCCGCCTCACGCATCTCCGGGTCGGGGTCAACGGCGTACACCTTCAGGCCACGCCGCGCAAGGGGGATTGCCATATTCCCGGTCCCGCAGCCGAGGTCGAGGGTGGCCGTTCCCGGTGTGAGCGAAAACCGGGTTACGATTGTGTCAAAGACTGCCGCCGGGTATCCCCTGCGATAGCGGGCATAATACCCGGCCTTGCCGCAGAAGTAGCCGTTGTTCGGTTCCCCGTTTTTCCTGTTGCCGTTGCTGTTCATACCAGATTCCCGGTGACCCTGCCCTTACAATGGGCCACGATCAGCCCGGAATATTTACCGTCCCGACCAAAAACCATTCCTGATCCGGCAGTTCCAGCAGGAATAATGCCACGTGAGGTGTATATTTCCTTGAAGAGAATCCATGAAGATCGCTTTTGTCCTCTACGATGGCGTGACGCTCCTTGATTTTGCCGGGGCGTACGACCCGCTCACCCGGTTAAAAACCATGGGTTTTGTCCCGGATTTACAATACTGTACCTGTGCACGGCAGGAGCGGGTCCGCTCGTTTAAGGGCATGGAACTTGCAGTGGACATGGTCAGCCCCGATCTTGCCGGGTTCGATTACGTCATTGTACCGGGCGGAAACAGTATCGCCAATCTCATCCGCGACCGGGAGTTTACCGGGTGGCTGGCAGTTTCCCCGGGTAAAACAACCGTTGCCGCGGTCTGTGGTGGAGCCCTCCTTGTCGGGGCGGCAGGGATGCTTAAGACCCGGCGCGCCACCACGAACCCTGCCCTGATGGAGATCCTCAAAAAATTCGCACGAGAGGTTTCGAAGGATCGCGTGGTGGATGACGATCATGTGATTACCGCGGGAGGGGTGACTGCCGCTATCGATATGGGGCTGTACCTTACAGAGAAAATCGCCGGCCGCGACGCCCGGCTCGCGATCCAGAAACAGATGGACTACCCGTATTACCCGGAGAGTTCGGTTCCGGTGCCGGGCAAACCCCGATCCCCATGACCGCACAACCGATCCGGACCCGGCGTCTCGATCTCGTCCCGGCAACGGGAGAAATCCTCTCCGCAGACCTCGGCGACCACAAGAGACTTTCCCGGCTGCTGGATGCAGAAGTTCCGGCAGCATGGCCGCCAGCGGAGATGAACCGCGAAGTCCTCTCTGAGTTTTACCGGATGGAGACCGAAAAGACCGACCCGCTCTTTGCCTGCTGGTACTGGGTGCGGGACGAACCGGGAACTTCAGGACGAGTGCTTGTCGGGTGTGGCGGGACCGGGTCTGCGATCAGCGACCCGGAAACGGTGCTCATCGGGTATTCGGTGCTCGATGAATTCCAGAACCGGGGGTTTGCGACAGAAGCCGTGCAGGGAATGATCCCGGCAATCTTTTCCCTTCCCCGGATCTCGCGGATCATGGCAACGACTTTCCCGGAACTCAAAGCATCTATCCGGGTCCTCGAAAAGACCGGTTTTGCCTGTACGGGGCCGACCCAAGCAGGGGACGGACTCGAAGAGGGAACGCTCGGGTTCGTGCTGGAGCGGCAGGCGTACGGGACTGATGGCAGGCATTAATCCCGGTCACGACCGCGTATTTCATAGGATCCGGCAGACGATCCTCTAGGGAAGACCATGGGTGCACCCGTTCAGAACCCGAAAGGATCCCAAGACAAGCCGTTTCTCACCGGCCCCCCGTTTTACTTAAAAGAGTTTGAGGACTCCTACCGGTACATCATCGACGAATACGAGGTGCATTCCAGAAAAATTGCCATTTTTATGCCCTGCGCGATGAAAAAGCCATACAGCACGAGCCCGAGCCACCAGCTGATCAGGATGATCATTTCGCAGGTGTTCGACGAATCCCAGTACCATATTGTCATCTTTGGTACCTGCGGGATCGTGCCCACGGAACTTGAAACCATGTACCCGTATGCCCACTACCGGTACATGCTCGGGAAGTGCAACGACGAGAAGGTAAAAGAGGATTTCCTTACTATCGAAACCGACCGGGTAGCCGGCTACCTGGAAAAAACAAAAGAATCCTATACCTACCGGATCGCCTACTGCATCGGCCTTTTCCGTGAAACAATGATAAGGGGATCAGAAAAAGCAGGTGTCCCTCTCGACCTCCTCCTCCCGACAAAAGACAGGATCGAACAGGTGATCGAGGAAGAGGAGTGCCGGTTCCAAGAGGGGAGCCTCTCGATGGACGAGTATCTCGGCGAGTTCTGCGACTCTCTTATCCGGTTCAGGAACGATCACCCGGATCTGAAACGCAGCGGGTAATATCCGAAACGTTAGGGCATCTTTCATTCTGTCGGTACTGCATACCGTCAGGTCCGGAACATGCGGCCTTTCCGTAGCTCACACCAAAAATGTTTATCAAAACACATAAAATTACAAAAGTGTACCATAATGTATATATTTGTACAAAACAATTTCTTAGTATGCAGACCAAGATCCTCCTTGACGAGGAGCAGATCCCCAAGAAATGGTATAATGTCCAGGCGGACCTGCCCTCGCCGCTCGACCCCCCGCTCCACCCGCAGACTCACAAACCGATCGCTCCCGCCGATCTCTCCGCGATCTTCCCGGCGGAACTGATCCGGCAGGAAGTGACAACCGACCGTCATGTGGATATCCCCGAAGAAGTGCGGGATGTGCTCCGGCTCTGGAGACCAAGCCCCCTGTATCGCGCCCACCGGCTGGAAAAGTTCCTCAAGACCCCGGCAAAGATCTATTACAAGTGGGAGGGCGTGAGTCCTGCCGGAAGCCACAAGGCCAACTCGTCTGTCCCGCAGGCGTACTACAATATGAAGGCCGGGATAGAACGGCTCTCAACGGAGACCGGGGCCGGGCAGTGGGGTTCGGCCCTTGCCTTTGCCACGATGCTCTACGATCTCGATTGTACCATCTACATGGTGCGGTCGAGTTACACGCAGAAGCCGTACCGGAAATCCATGATGAAGGTCTGGGGGGCGGAATGTATCCCGAGCCCCAGCACGAAGACAGCATCCGGGCGGGCGGTTCTCGAAAAGGATCCGGAAACCCCGGGAAGCCTCGGCATCGCCATATCTGAAGCAGTCGAAGATGCAGCAAGCCACAGCAACACAAACTATGCACTGGGCTCGGTCTTAAACCACGTCTGCCTCCACCAGACCGTTATCGGGCAGGAGTGCCGGGAGCAGCTCGCCATGGTCGACGATTACCCGGACGTGGTGATCGGGTGCGTGGGCGGCGGCACCAACTTTGCCGGCATCTCGTTCCCGTTCGCGGGCGACAAGCTCACGGGAAAACACAAGGAGACAGATATTATTGCAGTGGAACCGGCGTCCTGTCCAAGCCTGACAAAAGGCCTGTATACCTACGACCTTGCCGACGAAGCGGGCTACACCCCGCTCCTCAAGATGTTCACGCTCGGGCACGACTTTGTCCCGCCGGCAATGCATGCCGGGGGACTGCGCTACCACGGGGACTCTCCCATTGTCTCCCGACTCGTGCACGATGGCGTGATGCGGGCAGTCGCCTACCACCAGAGCGAGGTGTTCGAGGCAGCCCAGACCTTTGCCCGGACAGAGGGGATCATCGTTGCCCCTGAGACATCCCACGCGGTAAAGGGAGCAATCGACGCGGCGCTCGCGTGCAAAAAGACCGGTGAGGAAAAAACGATCCTCTTCAACTGCTCGGGCCATGGCAACTTCGACATGAGTGCCTACGACGCGTTCTATTCGGGCAAGCTCGTAGACTATGAGTACCCGGACGAACTGATCAAAGAGGCCCTCGGGCGGATCCCGAAGATCGAATAAAATCATTTTTTTCTATGCCTGTCATCGGCTTTCTTATCAACCCGGCCGCAGGTATGGGCGGGTCGGTGGGTCTCAAGGGCACGGACGGGAAGACCGATGAGGCCCGACGTCGGGGGGCGGTACCTCACGCACAGGATCGGGCTGCGATCACCCTTGCGGCACTCAGGGATCTCCCGGATCTCACGTTTCTCTCCTGCGGAGGGGAGATGGGGGAGGTTGTGCTCGAACGGTGCGGGATCTCACGGTACCGGATTGCGTATACCCCACGAGGCGCGAGCACCGCGGAGGATACAATGGAAGCTGTCCGGGCATTTGTCCGTGAGGGGGCTGACCTTATCCTCTTTTGCGGAGGCGACGGGACAGCGCGGGATGTCTTTGCCGCTGCCGACCGAAGCATCCCGGTCCTTGGCATCCCCGCAGGCGTGAAGATGTACTCCGCGGTCTTTGCAGTCGACCCTGCCGCAGCGGCCGGGATCCTCTCCGGCTCGTACACTATAACAGATGGCGAGGTGGTTGACGTTGACGAGACCGCATACCGGTCCGGCACGCTTGCCACCCGGCTCTACGGTATTGCCCGGGTCCCGGCCCGGGCAGGCATGACACAACCTGCAAAGCAGGTATTCGAAGAGGCAGACGAGGAGAGTGCAAAAGAGGAGATCGCCCGGTTCATGACCGAAGTGATGCTCCCGGACACGCTCTACCTCATCGGGGCCGGGACAACCACGGAGGCGATCGCCCGGCGGCTCGGGATCGAAAAGACACTCCTTGGCGTGGATGCGGTACTAAACGGGCAAATCATTGCCGCAGATGCGGACGAGAAGACGCTCCTTTACCTTACCGAAAAATATCCGGATGCCCGAATCATCGTAAGCCCTATTGGCGCACAGGGATTCATCCTCGGCCGGGGCAGCCAGCAGATCAGTCCCGCGGTGGTTCGAAAGGTCGGGATACACCGGATAATCGTAGTCGCAACGCCGCACAAGCTGCGGGAGACACCGACCCTGTACGTGGATTCGGGCGATCCCGCAATTGACGCCGGGTTCGGACCGTCCGTCCAGGTGATCTCCGGATACCGGATTGCGCAGCGAAAGAAGATCCATCAGGCGCTGTAAACCGGGGCCCGGGGGCCAAAGAAAAGAGGATTGTTTTTTTAAAGCGGTGCTACGGTCTTCTTGTACATCTCGTTTAAGACCTGTGCAAGGCCGGCATAGATTGCCAAAAATCCGCAGAGAATCCCCTCGTATCCCGCAATCACCGTGATCGTGCCGTTCCCTGTTGCGTCCCCGAGGGCGAGCAGGAAAAACAGGATCGCTAAGGTTCCGAACACCAGCTGGAGTGCCCTGTTTGCCTTTAAGGTCCCCACGAACATAACGAGCGTGAAGATCCCCCACATGGCAAGGTACGCGGCCATCGCTGTCTTGTCCGAAGCATCGGCAAGGCCGAGCTTCGGGAGCACCAGAAGGGCAACGAGTGTCAGCCAGAACATACCGTACGAGGTGAACGCTGTCGCCCCGAACGTGTTGTTCTTCTTCCACTCTTCGATGCCGGCGATCACCTGCGCGAGGCCGCCGTAGAAGATCCCCATTGCGAGGATCATGGAACCGAGCGCAAAGAAGCCCGCATTGTGCAGGTTCAAAAGCACCGTGGTCATACCGAACGCAACGAGGCCAAGGGGCGCCGGGTTCGCGGTCGTATCCAGATTCTTCACGGCCGTTGCCGTCTGAGTTGTTTCTGTCTGCATGGTTCAATCAGTCCTTGTTGTACCGTTCACCTTCGTTTACCGTCTCCGTACAGAGCGGGGATCCGTCACTCTTCAAGGGTCGAGACATCCCCGGGATCCATCCCGAGCTCTTTTGCCTTTAACACCCGGCGCATGATCTTGCCGCTCCTGGTCTTGGGCAGTTTCTCCACGTATTCGATCTCGTGCGGGACTGCGATGGGTCCGAGCGTGATGCGCACATGGTAGATCAGATCTTTGGTGAGCTTGTCGCTCGGTTTGTTTCCCACCCGGAGGATAACAAACGCCTTGATGGAGTTGCCTTTGAGGGGATCGGGTTTTCCTATTACCGCTGCCTCGGCAACCGCGTGGTGGGAGACAAGGGCGCTCTCGACTTCTGCGGTCCCGATGTTGTGGCCCGAGACGATGATGATGTCGTCGGCCCGCCCGATCACCATGATGTACCCGTCGGTGCCTTTGACCGCAAGATCCCCCGCAGAGTACAGGTTCGGGATCGTCTCCCAGTACTTCCGGTACCGCTCGTCGTTCTTGTAGATCGCCCGCATCATGGACGGCCAGGGATTTTTGATCGCGAGAAATCCTCCCGTGCCCGGCGGGACCGGGGCCCCGTTCCTGTCCACGACATCGGCTTCGACCCCGCAGACCGGTTTTCCCACAAAACCGGGCCGCATCGGTTCGCCGACCATAGTGGTGATCATCTGCATACCGGTCTCGGTCTGCCACCATGTATCTACGATAGGGCACCGGTCCTCTCCGATTACGTGGTAGTACCACTCGAACGCTTCGGGATTGAGCGGTTCGCCGACCGACCCGATGATGCGCAAGCTGGAAAGGTTATACTTGTCCGGCCAGACCTCCCCAACTCTCATGAACGTACGGATCGCAGTCGGTGCCGTATAGAAAACCGAGATCTGCTGCTCCTCGATGAGTTTCCACCAGCTTCCGGCATCCGGGAAGTCCGGGGTGATCTCAGTGATAAAGACCGTTGCCCCGACCGCAAGAGGCCCGTACACAATGTAGGAGTGGCCGGTGATCCAGCCGGGATCGGCAGTACACCAGTAGATGTCCCGCTCTTTTAGGTCAAAGACGGTCTTTGTGGTGTAATACGTCCCGACCAGGTAGCCGCCGCAGGTATGGACGACACCCTTTGGCGTACCGGTCGATCCGCTCGTGTAGAGGATAAAGAGCGGGTCTTCCGCATCCATAACCTCTGCCGGGCAGATTGTGGGGACGCCATCCATAAGCCCGTAGAAATCGTGTTCGAACCCCGGGCGGAGCTCGACCGGCGGTTCTTTTCGCCTCCGGTGGATGACGACATGCTCCACGGACGGCGAGTTGTCGATGGCCTCGTGTACGGTCGTGATAAGCGGGATCGCTTTTCCCCGCCGGATCGAGATATCCGAGGTGATGACAACTTTTGCCTGGGCGTCTTTGATCCGCATGTTTAAGGCGGTTGTCCCAAAACCGGCAAAGACCACGGAGTGGACTGCCCCGATCCGGGCACAGGCAAGCATCGCTATAAGCTGTTCCGGGACCATCGGCATGTAGATGCAGACCCGGTCCCCTTTTGCTACGCCGAGCGTTTTGAGACCATTTGCAAACCGCGACACTTCACCGAGCAACCGCTGGTACGAGTAGACCCGCTCCTTCTCGTTCTCGCCGCGCCAGATCAGCGCTACCTTGTTCCTGCGGTTGCCCTTCACGTGTCGGTCGAGACAGTTTTCCGTAATGTTGAGCTGTGCGCCAACGAACCATTTCGCATAGGGATAGTTCCATTCCAGTTCACCGGCGACCCCGGCCCAGAAGGCTTCGGGATCGGACAGGAATTTTTCATAGGCGGTTTTGTAGTCGCCTATCCAGGAGTCGCGCCGGTACTGCACGTCAGGGGTGTAGTACTTGGCATTCTCCACGAGCTTGACATCGAAGTCTTCGTTCATCTCTCCCCCAAAATTTTGCATTATTAATCATGATAAATCCCTATAAAATGTTTTGGCATCATGAAACAGTGCCGTACCGGCAAATACTCCCCAATATATAAAATTCTGATCCTGCAAGCTGCGTTTATTAAAAAACGTGCCAAATACCGGATATTTCCGTGTTAAATCTCAAAACAGGAAGGATACAAGAACCGGCTCTGTAGATTTCATCTATAAAAAGAGAGCGAACAAAGAAGAGATCATTTTCGAGTGGTTATAGAGGATCACTTTGATTTTGATCTCCTTGACCTGTTGTCGGTATTTTCGAGTTCTGATGGCTTCCCCAATCTTTCGTTTCATGACAGAGAATACCGTTTCAACCTTGTTTCTCTGAGGGTATTTTCTCTCGTCAAATGATTGAGAGATTCGTCTTCGATAATATCCGAAAATCCGTTTGCATTTTCTGTCACTAACGGGGATATGTGAGCCGACGTTGAGCATATCCCAAACAAATTCATGGATCTCTTCGGAATCGTATGCTTTGTCCATGACATAGAGGTCAGATGGTCGGGTTCTGTGACCTTGTTTGAGGAGAGTTCTGACGTGAATGCTATCCTGGACCGGGTCTTGGGACCTCTTCAGACCGGTGACGATCTGTTTATCTGTATTGACGGATACTGAAGTTTTCAGGAATCGTTTTCTGGTCTTACCGGTTCTCCAGGAATAATAGTGGCTGGCATACGAGCTGGTGAACCCGGAGGAATCAATTGCAGCACTGGGAATCCTTTCGCCCCACTTGTAATACATTCTTATGAGCCGGTTCAGCAACCGGGTGAATATCGTGGATCTGATCCATTGACCGAACTTGAGGATTGCCGTAAAATGAGGTACATTATAGAGATGGACTTTGTACGAATTGAGTCCATAATCTCCGCAAGTTCAACGGAACCCAGATAATCTTCCGACAGATATTATTTCAGGAGGATGAGGGCGAGTAACTAATGTTGCGTATAGTTTTTTTTCGAAAATTTCGATGAAAAGAGCGAACCGATCATTTTCAAAAACGGTTAGAGGGATCTCTTTTTTTCCAGTGTCGGGACCTTCATTTCCACTAAACGTTCAGATGAGAGACGGTGATCGGACCGATCGTACTCCGTACGAGATCGGACCAACCGATCCCGATCATTGGCCGGGGCCACCCCCTCCACATCAGGGATCACAGGCAGCCCCCTCCCCCCACTTGTTGCTCTGCAAAAAAACCGGTCGGACCGATCGATCTCATAGATCGGTTGGGGAAGCGGTGTATTCTGGGAAAATCCCAGGGTCATTTTGCCCTTTAGTACGGTGAAAAGCGTTTAATGCAGCCATCGACATACTATCATCAGGTTACACGTATGCTGGATATCAGGGATCTGCATGTGAATGTCGGGGAGAAGGAGGTGCTGCATGGCATCAACCTCTCCATCGGTTCCGGGGAAACCCACGTGCTCATGGGCCCCAACGGCTCCGGGAAGACCACGCTTCTTATGACGCTGATGGGATTTTCCGGATATAAGATCACGAAAGGAACGATCATGTTCAATGGCAAGGACGTTACCGCAATGCACGCCGACGAACGGTCACGGCACGGAATCGGGATGCTCTTCCAGCGCCCGCCCACCATCTCCGGCCTCAAGCTCGGCAAGCTGCTCACCGCCATCTCGCACAACAAGACCGTTGACGTTCCCGCCCTTGCAGCCTCGGTACACATGGGGGGATTTCTTGAGCGGGACATCAACAAAGGATTTTCCGGAGGGGAGATCAAGCGGAGCGAAGTGCTCCAGCTCATGATCCAGAACCCGGACTTTGTGATGCTCGATGAACCGGAGAGCGGGGTGGACCTTGAAAACATATCGCTCATTGGAAAAGCCATCGGGACGCTTCTTGAAAAAGACAAGAGGATCGTAAAGAGGGAGAAGAGCGGCCTTGTCATCACCCATACGGGGTTCATTCTTGATTATCTCGATGCTGACAAGGGGCACGTGATGTGCGACGGCAGGATCACCTGCCACGGGAATCCCCGGGAGATCTTAAAAGAGGTTAAGGAACGCGGATATACGGAGTGCAGGGAATGCCATCGGTACTAACCCCGCCGGGGATCGCAAAGGACGACCGGGAACGGATCGTCCAGTCGGGCATAGACTTCAACCTGGAGAATCGCTGCGGCAGTTACCTCCAGATGGACCAGGACGTTGTCCAGTCGGAATGCCGGCAGGAAGGCATCGAAGTCCTGTCGTTCAAAAAAGCCATGGAAAAGCACCCCTGGCTCAAGGATTACCTCTGGAAAGCGGTATCAAAGGACAAGGACGAGATAACAAAATATGTTGCCGAACAGCCCGACCCGAAGGGATATGTGATCATCGCCCATAAGGGCACAAAAAATATCCTTCCGGTCCAGGCCTGCCTGTATCTCGGCCGCGAGACAATCCAGCATGTCCACAATATCATCATCGCCGAAGAGGGTGCCGAGCTTCATATGATCTCGGGCTGCGCGAGCGGCGGGCATGTCGGCAGCGGGGCCAAACATTACGGTGTCTCCGAGTTCTACATCAAAAAGGATGCGAAAGTCAGTTTCACTATGATCCATACCTGGAACGAAAACGTCGAGGTCTTCCCGCGAAGCGCATCCATCGTTGAGGAGAATGGAGTCTTCCTCTCGAATTATGTCTGCATGCAGCCGGTAAAAAAGGTCCAGATGTACCCGACCGCGACCTTAAAGGGCGAGAACTCGGTTGCCCGGTTTTCCACGATTGCGATCGCATCCCCCACATCGTATATCGATGTCGGGTCCCGGGCGATCCTTGAAGGAAAGGGTGCAAGTGCGGAGTTGCTGACCCGAGCGATCACCCGGGGAGGAACGATCATCTCCCGGGGCCACATCCAGGGAAAGACCGCAGGCACAAAAGGTCACCTCGAATGCAAGGGCCTGATCTTAAAAGACGGGACGATCTATGCGATCCCGGAGATCGAAGGCCTGGTTGTGGGAACGGAACTCTCCCACGAAGCCGCGGTCGGGAAACTCGCGCAGGAAGAGATCGAGTACCTGATGTCGCGGGGGCTCTCAGAAGACGAGGCGACCGCTACGATCATCCGCGGATTCCTTGATGTCAAGATCGCCGGGCTCCCTGAAGCGCTCCAGAAGCAGATCGATGCCACCATCGATGTGGCGGAGAAAGCAGGATTTTAAAAACCGGCCATGCCCCATGCGTATCCCCGATCGGACGAACGGCTCCTGATGGTGGAGCAGCAGATCGCAGGTCGGGGCATTACCGATGTCCGGGTTCTTGCCGCAATGCGGGAAGTACCCCGCCACCTTTTTGTCCCGGCGCCGTACGACCGGGACGCGTACGCCGACGACCCCCTGCCGATAGGAAACGGGCAGACCATATCGCAGCCGTATATCGTCGCACTCATGACCGCATTGCTCCAGGTAAAAGCCACCGACACGGTCCTTGAGATCGGGGCGGGGAGCGGGTACCAGTCCGCGATCCTCTCGGTACTTGCAAAACAGGTTATCACGATAGAACGGATCGAGAAGGTGGCAGCACTCGCAAGGAAAAACCTCGCTGCAGTCGATGCGAAAAATGTACTGATCGTTATTGGCGACGGGACGCTCGGGTATGCCGCAGTTGCCCCCTACAACGGCATCCTCATAACAGCCGCAACCCCGAACATCCCGGCCCCGCTTAAAACCCAGCTCGCAGATGGCGGAAGACTGGTCGCCCCGGTCGGAGGACGCAGTTCCCAGGAACTCGTGGTACTCGAACGGCACGGCGACCGCTTTCTTGAGGAGCAGTACGGCGGCGTCCGGTTCGTCCCGCTCATTGGGGAATACGGCTGGGAGGAAAACTAACATGAAAATTATCGACATCACACGACCGCTCTCAACCGCTACGGTCTCTTATCCGGGAGACACGCCCCCGCAGTTCTCCCAACGGGACGCGGGGCTGTACCTGATCAGTGACCTTTCGATGAACAGCCACTCGGGCACCCACATCGATGCCCCGGTCCATTACTTGAAAACCGGGGATACCATCGACACCGTGCCGCTCGATCACCTGATCGGCCCGTGCAGGGTGATTGACGTGACCGGTGCGGGGAGCGCCATTACCGCAGCGGCACTCCGTGGCAGGCTCGGCAATGCAAAGAGGATTCTTTTAAAGACCGCTTTTTCCCGGGAGACTCTGTTTAAGGAAGATTATCCCCACCTCATCCGGGATGCGGCGGACCTTTTGATCGAAAATGGTGTCCTCTGCGTTGGGATCGACTCGTTCTCGATCGAGGCCTTTGTCTGTGACGGGTCGGTCCATCGCACCTTACTGGGTAACGGCTGCCTGATCGTCGAACTCCTCGACCTCTCGGATGTCCGTGAAGGTGAATACGACATGGCAGCACTTCCGCTCCGGCTTGCAGGGCTGGATGGCGCACCGGCCCGGGTTGTACTGATGCAGAAATAACGGAGATAAAAATGGACATTATTACCGATTCGGTTAACCGGCTGCAGGAACACCTTGAGCAATGTGGCTGCGACGACATGGGTGTCAGGCTCGATGTCGATCCCGACAGGGTCCTCTGCGAGTACGAGCGGGGAGTCTGCATGGTAGCCTCGTTTGGCGGACGCACAGCAGAATTCGCAACAGACGATCCCATCCGTGCGCTCACGAAAATTACCTTCATGTTCGGGGTGCCGCTTGAAACCCCGAATGTCCGGAGCGCTGCCTGTGCGATCATCAACGTTACCACCGGCTTTTTCTGCCTCTCCCGGGTGCTGCATGCCTGCCCGAAAGCATCGCACACCCCCTGCATGGCCGAGCTGGAGCAGGAACTGAAGGGTCACCGGGTCTACTGTGCGGGAACGATGCCGGCGATCGAACGGGTACTGGGACCGGCAGTAACCGGAAACATTGAAGAAGCAGACACGATCCTCATCAACCACGAAGGGCTGATTGCACCGGAGACCGGATCTCTCGTGGAGACATGGGCCGGGAAAAAACGAATCCTTTTTTTAGGCCCCTCGACCGCGGGTGTCAGCCGGCTCCAGGACAAGGAACACTGGTGCCCGTACGGAAAACAGGCACCGGAGTGCATGCCGGACATATCACGGTAATTGGGGCTAAAACTCTTTTTATATAAAACGCCAACCCGGATGCATGCTTTTTGGTTCGTCCGGTATCCGGCAGAGGTTTGGCCGGGATCTGGTGGACACGGCACTGGCTGTCGGTGCGGTTATCGGGGAACATTTTCCGGACTGCATCGTGGGAACCGATACCCGGACCACGAGCCCGCTGCTTGCCCGGGCGATAATCGCCGGCATCCTTGAAACCGGCGGGCAGGCACGCTTTGCCGGGATTGCCCCGACACCATCGATTGCGTACAGCGCCCGCACGGCAAAGGCCGGTTGCATGATCACCGCATCACACAACCCTGAGGAATACAACGGGATCAAACTGTTCAACCCGGACGGTTCCTCGTTTTTAAAGGCACAGCAGCTGGTGGTTGAAGACCAGCTTAAGGAACTGCACTGGGCAGACTGGCGTCATCAGGGTGAGGAATCTGTTTTTGATGCGCTCACGCCCCACAAGATGGCGATCCTTGATGCAGTCTCCATCGATCCCGGCCTTTCCGTTGTCATTGACTGCGGAAACGGCGCCGGTTCCCTGCTCACACCCTCGCTGCTGGAAGCGGCAGGAACTCACCCGGTGTGCCTGACCAGCAATCCCTTTGGGTATTTTGGCCGGCCATCGGAACCGCTCAAAGAGTACCTCGGATACGTGGGCGAGATGGTAAAAAAGACCGGGGCCGGATGCGCTGTTGTGCATGACGGGGATGCCGACAGGATGATGGCATTCGACAACCGCGGACGGTATATCGATGGAGATCATCTTCTCATGCTCTTTGCAGAACACCTTGGTGCAAAGAAGGTGGTCACCACCAGCGATGCTTCCATGCTGATCGAAGATGTGGCCGAAGTCCGGCGCACACCGGTAGGGGATGCCTATGTTTCTGAAGAACTGCGCTCATGGGGGGATTTCGGGGGTGAGCCAAGTGGTGCATGGATATTCCCGCAGATCTCCTATTGCCCGGACGGCCCCTTTGCCGCAGCCCTTTTCTGTGAGATCGCATCGGGCTGCGATGTGGCAGAACGCCTTGATGCCATGCCTTCGTACACCCTCCTCCGCGAATCGTTCCACGATGAGAAGGCACGGGAAACAGTAGCGAGCCTTGGAGCCGCCACCCCGACCGATGGCGTTCGTATTGCACAAGAGAACGGATGGTATCTCATCCGGGCAAGTGGAACCGAACCAAAGATCCGAATCACGGCGGAAGGCACCACGCCCGATGCAGCAAAAGAGATGATGCGGGCTGCAAAAGCCTGCCTTGCGCAGGGGAAAACACCTTAACTTTTACGAAAGATCTGATACATATGGAATGCGTTGTGCTGGCTGCCGGTGAAGGAAAACGGATGCGTCCCCTCACTGCACAGCGCCCGAAAGTGATGCTGCCGGTTGCAAACCGGCCGATGATGGAGCACCTTGTGCTGGCGGCAAAAGAATCGGGGATCACTGATTTTGTCTTTATTGTAGGTTATGGAGAACGGGAAGTCCGCAGCTACTTTGGCGACGGTTCACAGTGGGGGATCAGGATCCGTTATGCCCGACAGAGACAGCAGGCAGGAACGGCCGATGCACTCCTTGCAGCACGGGATTTTATTACCGGCCCGTTCCTTGCCATGAACGGGGACATGATCCTCACAAGTGCCGATATCACCCATATGATCCGGACACCGGCCCCGGCTATGGGTATGAGCACAACCAATCATCCCGGGGATTTCGGAGCGGTCGTCGTTGAAGGTGACAGGGTATCCTCCCTTGAAGAGAAATCCGAGCATCCGAAGTCGAACCTGATTAATGCCGGCGCTTACTTTTTTGGCCTGGAGATATTCGATCTTCTGGAAAAAGTCGGGCTCTCGTCACGCGGAGAATTAGAGCTGACCGATGCCCTTGCAGTGCTGATAAAGGAACACCGGCTCCGGGCGGTCCCGCTCGCTACATGGATGGACCTCGGATACCCATGGGACCTGCTGGATGCAAATGTCGCACTGCTCGAATCAATCGCCACGCAGAACGAGGGGACAATTGAAGAAGGTGTCAACCTCTCCGGTCCGGTAATTATCGGAAAAGGATCGGTGATCAAGTCGGGGACGTACATCGAAGGGCCCTGCATTATCGGGAAGAACTGTAAGATCGGCCCCCATGCGTACATCCGTGGTGCGACAAGCATAGGGGACGACTGCCATATCGGGCACTCGACAGAACTGAAAAATTCCATTGTCATGCCCGGGACAAAAATCCCCCATTTCAACTATGTGGGCGATTCGGTCATCGGCACCGGATGTAACTTCGGTGCCGGGACAAAGATTGCCAACCTCCGCCACGATCACGCCCCGGTCAAAGTCGCCGGAAGGGATACGAGGCATACCAAATTCGGGGCTGTTGTCGGAGATAACGTGAGGTTTGGGATCAACTGCTCGGTCAACGTTGGTTCGGTGATTGGCAGCGGGGCACACTTTGCACCCGGATCGTATATCGATGGAAAATATGGCGAGAACTCAAAAGTCAGGTAGGTAAAAAGATGCAGGCAGTCATCCTTGCAGCAGGAGAGGGAAAACGGGTCCGGCCGCTAACGTGGAGCCGGCCCAAGGCGATGATCCCGGTGGCAAACCGCCCGATCATCGCATACACGATCGATGCACTGGTTAAAAACGGGATCCGGGATATCGTTGTTGTCGTCGGCTACCGCAAGGAACAGGTGACCCGTTATCTCAACCAGCTCGACATCCCGGTCACGGTCGTTGTGCAGGAAAAACAGCTCGGGACAGCCCATGCACTCCTGCAGGCCAAATCCGAAATCTCCGGGAATTTCCTTCTCCTGCCGGGGGATAACTATATCGATGCACAGTCAGTGGCACAGATCAAAGACACCAAAAACGCCCTTCTGGTCAAGGAACATCCCCACCCGTCAAATTTCGGGGTCGTGACCGTTCGCGAAGGCAGGGCAGAAAGCATTGTGGAAAAACCGGAGCATGCCGCAAGTTTCCAGGTCAGCACCGGCATCTACTCGCTGACTAAAGAGGTATTCAGCCAGATCAAAAGCAATGATATGACCGATGTTATTGCAGATATGATCGATTCAGGTACAATTGTCCATGCAATCCCGGCGGATGACTGGCAGGATGCCATCTATCCGTGGGACCTGCTCACGTTAAACCTGCGGCTCCTCAAACACCTGCCGTCCGCACGGGAAGGTATGACCAGCCGCCACGCCACCATTACCGGCCCGGTACAGATTGGCAGGGGATCTGTTGTGGGACCCAATACAGTAATCACCGGACCGGTGATTATCGGGGACAATTGTACAATCGGACCGAACTCCTGCATTATGCCAAATACCAGCATCGGGTCCCGGGTCACTATCGAACCGTTATGCCTTGTCGGAAATGCAATAGTAATGGACGATACATGCATTGGCTCGCATTCCCGGATAATCGACGCTGTCATCGGGGAACGCTGTACGCTTGCAGATCATACCTCAACCGGACGACAGGACGGCCTGCTGGAGATCGAAGGGGTTCCCATCCACACCGGCTTCGGGGCAATTATCGGGGATAATGTCCGCTGTGGCCCGTTCTCCTGTATCTGCAATAGTATTCTCGGGAACAACGTTTCCTCAGAGGGGGACCAGAAAATGATCTCCCGTACTATTCCTGACGGTACCCTGGTGATATGAAGTGTGCGGGATTGTAGGGTACATTGGGAGACGGCCGGCAGGTCCCCTGATCCTTGAGAGTTTGAAAAAACTCGAGTACCGGGGATACGATTCGTTCGGCATTGCGACGGCAGCGGATCGTATCGAGGTTAACAAGCACCAGGGACGGATATCGGAATATGCAGGCAGTATACAGCTGCACGGTACCCTCGGAATAGGTCATACCCGATGGGCAACCCACGGTGTCCCGAACGATGCCAATGCCCATCCCCACACGGACTGCAACAATGAGATCGCTATCGTCCACAATGGCATTATCGAAAATTACGGGGAGTTAAAAAAAGAGCTCCTTTCCCGGGGCCATACATTCCGGTCGGAGACGGATACGGAAGTAATTGTCCACCTTATTGAAGAGCACTATGCACAATCGCATGATCTCGCCGAGGCAGTCCGCGAAATCCTGCCCCATCTGAAGGGATCATACGCCCTGCTTGTTATTGCAAACGGTGCTGATATGCTCGTTGCGGCCCGCTTGGGGAGTCCCCTGGTACTGGGTATCGGGGACGGGGAATTTTTTGCTGCGTCGGATATGACACCGATCCTTGAATATACCGAACGGGCAATCTTTCTCGAAGATGGGGATCTTGCCTGCCTGACCCGAAAAGGCGTAGAGATCACGAGCTCCGGACAGCCCGTTAACCGTACTGTCGAAACGATCGACTGGTCTCCTGAAGAAGTCCGTAAAGGCGGATTTCCCCATTACATGCTCAAAGAGATCTACGAACAACCGCAGGCTTTTTTCAATACCGTTCAGGCTGAAGATAAAAACAGGATCCCCCGCTTTGTCTCTCATGCAGATTCCATTAATGTCGTGGCATGCGGCTCATCGTATCATGCCGGACTTATCTTCAAATACCTTCTCGAAGATGTCTGCAAAATACCGGTACATATCGATGCTGCATCGGAATTCCGGTATTTTCCGCCTCCCTATGGGGGGCTGGTTGTAGGAATTTCCCAGTCCGGGGAGACTGCAGATACACTTATCGCGCTCAGGCAGGCGCGGGCACATAACTGCCACACCCTCGCGATCACGAATGTCCTGGGCAGTTCTATCAGCCGGGTCGCCGAGGCCACACTGTTTATGCGGGCCGGGCCGGAGATCAGCGTTGCTGCCACAAAGTCGTTTGTCGCCCAGCTGGCGGTGCTCATGCGGATCGTGGATGCACGATCGGAAGGAAAGTATACGGATATCCTTTTACACGCACACCAGGCAATAGAAGAGGTTCTCCTGATGGATCTCTCTTCGGCAGTCGCACTGTGCGGGGGTGCGGGAAGTATCTTTTATATTGGCCGCGGTCCGTTCTACCCGGTGGCACTGGAAGGAGCCCTCAAGATGAAAGAGATCACCTACATCCACGCCGAGGGCTTTGCAGCGGGAGAGTTAAAACACGGGCCCTTTGCCCTCCTTTCTCCTGAAACACCGGTCATTGCCATCTGCCTGCCAGGAGAGACCTATGGGGTTATGGTTTCCAATATCAAGGAGATCAAGGCACGGGGGGCACCTGTGATCGCGCTTGGGATGAACGGTGACTATGACCTGCCGGAGATTGCCGACCTCTTTATTCCCCTGCCAAAGACACCGAACTTTACCGAAGTACTTACCAGCCTTGTGGTGCTCCAGCTCCTTGCGTACCATACCGCTGTTGCATTGGGGAGGGATGTTGATAAACCGAGAAACCTTGCAAAGTGTGTGACTGTTGAATGATCGATTATGAGAACGAAGAAGGGTCAGTCTACCTGAATAAATCCAGAGAATACCACGGTCGAGCCAATCTATAAATCCATACTAAAAAAAAGTCTATGAGAATGATTCTTTTCATTGGTATTGTTCTTCTTCTTATCGCACTCATCCCGTATATCGCCTTTCTGTTCGGGATCCGTTTTGGTAAGAAACCAATGCAAACCGGATTTCCCGCGGCATTCCCAAAAATCAGCATGGTCATTTCAGCGTACAATGAAGAGCGGGTAATTGAGGAAAGATTTGCCAACCTGATGCAATGCCATATTCCAAAAGATACATGGGAACTTATCTTTGTCGATGACTGCTCGAACGATAATACCCTCTCCTGTGCAAAAACATGCCTGGAAAAATCCGAGATAGAATTTACCATTATTGAAAACAGGGAACGGATGGGGACGAGCCGATCTTACAATAATGCAATAAATATCGCCAAAAATCCAATCATTATCACCACGGATGCCGATGTTTTTTTCGATCCCGATGCGGTCAATTACCTTATCGGGAGAATGGAAAGCGATCGAAACATTGCAGCAGTCTGTGGTGAACTCCGTCCCCGGCCAAACGGGAACAACACTACACAACTCGAATATGCATACCGATCATATTACGGCCGCATGTGTGACTGGGAAAGTGCAGTTGATTCAACCTATAATTTTAACGGGGCCCTTGTTGCCTTCCGTTCGGACCTGATCCGAAGGATTGACGATAAGCGCGGGGCAGATGACGCCAATACGGCGTTCGAAGCGATCCGGAAAGGGTACCGGGCGGTATATGAAAGCCGGGCAATCGTTTACGAGGATATCCCTCCTCATTTCAGGGAACAGTACCGCCAGAAAATCCGGCGGGCAAAGCAGCTTATTGACGCCACCATCGCAAATCGGAGTCTCCTCCGGATGAAACGGCCGTTTTCCCGGTTATTTTACCCCCTGCGGTTCTTCATGTATCTATTCACCCCGGTCCTTACCTTCATCTCACTTGCCTTGATCGTGATCGGACTCTATTTTACTTATCCGCTCATTCTGCTGGTACTTCTCGTTCTCGTGTTCGGAACAGCGGTAGTATGGAGTCAAAATCTTTTCAATGCGTTTTTAATAAACCAGTTCTATCTCCTGATGGGTCTGCTGAATATGGGAACAGACATGAGGATATGGGAGAGCACGTCAAAAAAGGTATAAAATCAGACCTTTTTTCGTATCCAAATTTATTAATGTTCACGGAATCGACCTAATATGAAGGATAGGTCTGATATATGGTACATCTGGATTTTCTGAATCGCCGTAATCTTTTTATCGCCGGCATCGTGGCGGTTTTTGTCATATTCTGCCTGTGGATCCGACTGCTGCCCATGATATTATCCGGAGGGCATACCGATATCCTCCTGCTGGTGGGAAGCGACGACCCGCTCTATAACCTCCGTCAGGTAGAGCAGCTCCTTGCCAACCACTTCACGTACACGTGGTTCGACCCGATGACCCAGTATCCGAACGGGACTGACATTTACTGGGGCCCGCTCTTCATTTATATCTCCGGTTTTGCCTGTTTTATCGCTGGTGCTGTGACGCGGCCGGAAATCATCAGCGTCTGCCTCCTAGTCCCGCCGATCATGGCAGCGATAACCGTTGTCCTGATGTATTATGTCGGTAAATTCTGCGGGGACTGGAAAACCGGCCTGCTGGCTTCAGGATTTACAGCTATCATATCCGGACAGTTTTTTTACCGGTCACTCTACGGATATTTCGATCACCATATCGGGGAAGTACTTTTTTCAACCCTGTTCTGCCTGACCTACCTGTACCTCCTGATCTCTGAAAAAGACACAAAAATCGATCTGAAGGATTTTTCATCCTGGAAAAAAACGGCACTGTTGTCTGTTCTTGCCGGCATCGCATACCTGCTCGGGCTTTTCCTGATGCCGACGATGATCGTGTTTGCCCTCATCGTTGTAATATTCACGGTCATTCAGTTTGTTATTAATACGTACCGTGAAGTACCAAATGAGGTTCTGCTCGTTGCAAACACAATCATCTTCAGCGTGGCAATTATCGGACTATTTATCTTTGGGATAAAAACTTCCGGCCTCTCACTTGCAACCTACTCAATATCACACGTTTATACATATCTTGCAATCATCGTAGGAACGGCCATTCTTTACCAGATGAGCAAATCTCTCAAAAATAAAGCTCACTATTATTATCCCCTCTCGCTTCTCGGTCTGGCAATAGTTGGCACTGCAATACTCTGGATTGCTACTCCCGCGTTTTTCGACCAGCTTACCGGTGCAACTTTCCAGTTCTTTGGACAGGCCCCGGTGACCGAGACCGTACAGGAGGCCCGTGGCTGGTCGACCGCAAATGCCTGGGTGGCCTTTAACTACGGACTTATCCTCATGATTGGTGGGTTCCTGGTACTGTTATATCGGATCATCTTCCGGGAAAACCGGCCGCACGACACCTTTGTGCTGGTATGGTCCGCGGTTATCCTGTATTCCACCTGTCAGCACGTCAGGTATGAATATTACCTTGCAATCAATATCGCCCTGTTGTCTGCAATCTGTATCGGGTTTGTTCTCGAACTCGGATGGAAAGATCTTCTGGGCCTTGTGAGGGAAACTACACCGACAGCTGAATCTGATGTGGGATCTGATGACAAGAAAGGGAAAAAGCAGAAAAAGTCACAAAAGAAAAGCCCGGCCGTCACATCAACACGGTATATTGTTGTCGCACTGATCGCTGTCCTCGCCGGCATCGGGTGTCTCTTTGTTTACACTTCGGTCACGTACAGTTATACCAATGCATCCAGCGGGGCCCTTATGATGAACAGTGACTGGAGGGATACCCTTGTCTGGATGGAAAACAATACCCCGCAGACGGGAGTCGACTATCTCACTATATACGATAAGAAGTCCTTCACGTACCCGAACTCATCTTACGGAGTTATGTCCTGGTGGGACTACGGCCATATGATTACCTACATCGCAAAAAGAATCCCCAACGCCAACCCATTCCAGGCCGGGGTAGTCGGTCCTGACGGTTCAGCAGCGTATTTCATGGCAACCAACGAATCGACTGCCGATGCGATTCTCGATCACGATGGGACACGGTATGTGATCACAGATGTCGAGATGGACAGCGGAAAGTTCTGGGCAATGGCCACATGGTATAACACCACGGCTGCCGCAGCCCCGTACCAGATGACGGTCCTTGTACCCGACCAGACCGGAACCGGATACCAGTCTGCCCTCCTCAACACCGATCTCTATTACGAGACGATGATCTCGCGGCTCCACAACTTCGACGGATCGATGGCAACACCAACAGCCGCCTACTATGTCGAATATGCTGACGAGAGCATTACTCATGTCCCTTACCCGGTCCTCACCAATGCTGAAGCAATGAATGTCACCGCTGCTGCCGCAAAGGCCGCCCAGTACAATGAGAATGCCCGGACCGGGTACCATGCAGCAGTACTTAGTTCTTCCCTTATCCTGCCGGTGACAGATATTCCTGCCCTGCAGCATTACCGCCTGGTCTATGAGTCCCCGACAAATGTCTTCACATCAAACAAGACCGACTTAAAATACGTGAAGATCTTCGAGTACGTCAAGGGCGCCCACATCAAGGGATCGGGTATTATCGAAGTGCCGCTGGTCTCAAACACCGGCAGAACCTTCACATACCGCCAGCAGAGCACGAACGGGGAGTTTATCGTTCCCTATTCCACGACCGGTAATCCCTATGACGTGAAAGCGACCGGGAAATACCAGATTGTGGGAACCGGTGCCACATTCGATGTACCAGAATCCGCAGTGATGCAGGGACTCACCATCAATTAATCCATTTTACTACGCGGTTTTTTAAATACAGGTCTGTCCCGTACTCCCGGACAGAACCTATCTATACTTGAGATGACCTCATGTTCTTTGTATGGCAGCAGAGGAGATCTCCCTTGGCATGCGAGTCAGGTACCCCCGAACCGGAACCACCGGGTCGGTTGTGCGGATCGAACAGGTGAGCGGGAACCGGTTTGCCGAACTGGACAGTACCCATCTCCTGTACCGGATCGACCTGCTGATCCCGGCAGAAGAGAGCCATCGTGTAAAATCAGCCATCCGTGAGGATGCAAAAGATATAATCCGCCGCGAACGGGAATACACAGCGGGCATTGAACTCCAGGAATCGCTCAAAAACATCGACCAGAGCTGTGAAGGCGGAGGATAAGCAGGTTTGCCGTAATTTCGTCCGGATTATTTCCCCCATGTTCCTCCTGTGATTCAGGGGGTTTCTTTTTTACCAGGATCAATTATCTAAAGCGGTTCGACCCGGGTTATGTATAAGTATGCTCGGGAGATATAGGATAAGGAGGTTCGATTTCATTTGCATGATGTGACAATCCCCAGTGTGAATATCGGGGTTGTGGGCCACGTCGATCATGGGAAAACCACGCTCGTAAATGCGCTCACAGGTACCTGGACCGACCGGCACAGCGAGGAGGTCCGGAGAGGGATCTCCATCCGCCTCGGTTATGCAGATGCGACATTTTACAAATGCGGGCACTGCGAGGGTTCCGATGCGTACTCCACAAAACCGGTCTGCCCGATCTGCGGTGGCAATGGAGATCCGTTCCGGTCCATCTCGTTTGTCGATGCGCCGGGCCATGAGACCCTGATGGCAACGATGCTCTCCGGTTCGGCATTGATGGACGGGGCGATGCTTGTCATATCCACAACGGAAAAATGCCCGCAGCCGCAGACCAAGGAGCACCTGATGGCGCTCGGGCTTGTCGGCATAAAAAAGATCGTGATCGTCCAGAACAAGATCGATGTTGTCTCCCAGAAAGAAGCACTTGAAAACTATCAGCAGATCAAGGCATTCGTGAAAGGGACAGTAGCCGAGAACGCACCGATCATCCCGGTATCGGCCCAGAAAGGGATCAACATCGGGGCGCTTGTTCAGGCACTGGACCAGACCATCCCGGAGCCGGTGCGCGAGCCCGGTGCAGAACCGTTGATGCTTGTCGCCCGTTCCTTTGATATCAACAAGCCGGGCTGCAACTGGAAAGAGGTAAACGGCGGCGTTGTCGGAGGGTCTCTTATTCGGGGCATCCTCCGCGCCGGCGAGGCCATCGAGATCCGGCCTGGCCGGCAAATGCAGGTCGAAAACCGGATCAAATGGGTGCCGATCACTACAGAAGTAACGTCAATCAATGCCGGTTCGAAAATCGTGGACGAGGCAACACCGGGCGGCCTTCTGGGCATCGGAACTAAACTTGACCCGGCGCTCACCAAAAGCGATGCGCTTGCCGGCCAGGTTGTCGGCCATGTCGGCAAGCTGCCCCCGGTACGGGACAAGATCCGCTGCCAGGTCACTCTCATGGAGCGGGTCGTGGGCGCGACCAGCGAACTGGTCATCGAGCCCCTGAAATTCAACGAACCGCTCATGCTGTCCGTTGGCACAGCAGTGACTGTGGGGGTTGTTACGAGCACAAAGAAAGATGCAGTCGAAGTGCAGCTGAAGCGTCCGGTCTGCGCGGAAAATGGTGCCCGGATCGCTATCAGCCGGCAGGTGGGAGCACGCTGGCGGTTAATCGGGATGGGCGTCCTCGCGGAGTAAAAGTACTGCTGGACGCAAACGCGCTCATGATGCCGGCGCAGTTCAAGATCGATCTCATCGAAGAGATCCGCGGACTGCTCGGCAGTTTCGAACCGGTTGTCATTCCCGGTGTCGTGCGCGAACTGGAGGGCCTTTCACGGGCGAAATCTCCCGACGGCGCAGCGGCCCGGCTGGGCCTTGCCCTTGCAGGGCAGTGCACAGTTGAAGAGAGCAGCGACCTGTCCCTTCCCGTGGACGACCAGATCATTTCCTGGGCTGCAAAAGAACGTGGCCTTGTCGTCACAAACGACCGCCGGGTCCGTGACGCGCTGCTCGAACAGGGGATCGGGGTTATATCCATGAGAAAACAGAAAAAACTGGAGATATTGCGGAGATGAGGTGGGTAGTATGTATTACAAGATGATGCTGGAAGACAAGGTCAGAGTTCCCCCCAACAGGCTGGGCGAGAAACTCGAGAAGGTCCTTCTTGATGTCCTGCAGGAGCAGCTCGAAGGGAGCATCGACAAGGAACTTGGGATCTTTATTGCAGTGACCAGAGTTGAGGATGTCGGGGAAGGAGAGATCGTCCCCGGTGATGGCGGCGTCTACTACGATGTGAAGTTCGAAGGGCTCGTGCTCCGGCTCGCCCTGCAGGAAGTCATCGAAGGACTCGTTGTCGAGACCACGAGCTTCGGGGCTTTTGTCAGCCTCGGGCCGATCGATGCGATGCTCCACGTGAGCCAGATTTCCGATGAATACATCAACTTCGATGAGAAGAACGCCCGGCTCATCTGCCAGGAATCGAAACGGTTCATCGGTGTCGGGGATACAGTGCGTGTGCGTGTCGTGACGCTCTCCTTAAACGAACGCGAGCCACGCGACAGCAAGATCGGGCTCACCATGCGCCAGGCCGGCCTTGGCACAACGCTCTGGCTCGAAGAAGAGATCGAAAAGGAAAAAGAGAAGGCTGCAGCCGGTGTAGCCGCGCCCACCAAAGAGAAGGCCGAGAAGCCCAAGGGAAAGAGGAAAGAGAATGCCGCCGGCGAATAAGAAGAAACAGGGGAAAGTCTGCCGTGACTGCCACCGGGTTGTCGATGGCGAGAGCTGCGTGATCTGCGGTACGGCGAACCTGACCGATGACTGGTCAGGGTACCTGGTCATCATCGACCCGGAAAACTCAGATGTTGCAAAGAGAATGAACATCAAGCTGCCCGGGCGTTATGCGCTGAAGGTCCGCTAAAAGAATGTTTGTACTTCCGGACGAATCCCGCCGGCTCTTCAAGGATCCCTTCGGAACGCTCTACCCGGAGATCGAAGCAGCGCTCCCCCACCTTGCCGGCCGTACGGTCTATTCTGTAGGGGACGTCGTCACCCACAACCTCCAGAAAAACGGGATCGTCCCGGCTATTGCCGTGATCGATGGCCAGACAATGCGGTCGCCCTGCGACCGGCTGCCCGAGGTAAAAGGTACCTGCATCAAAGTGAACAACCCGGCCGGCACGATTACGGACGAGCTGATCCAGGCATTGTACGATGCACTCGCACATCCTCCGACAACCATTCTTGTTGACGGGGAGGAAGACCTTGCCGTGATCCCGCTTGTTATTGCCGCGCCGGATTCCTCGGTCCTCCTCTACGGCCAGCCCCACGAGGGCGTCGTGCTCCGCACCATTGATGCCGCTGCAAAAACTGCCGCTATCGGCCTGCTTGCGCAGTTCACGCGGGTCGATTAAACCCCGGGTAACACCCGGTTTTTTCTCTTTTTTTCGGGATAACAAGGCCCGGTTCCCTCAGGGTCAGGTTTTAAATAACACGGTTTCCTATAATTACAGGATATCCGATGGACTTTAAGATCGAGAGCGATAAAAGAAATGAGCTTTTATCACGGCGAGAGGTTGAGTTTACTCTCACATATGATGGTGCAACGCCATCCCGCACGCAGATTATCGGCAAGCTGTGCGCACTTCTCAATGTAAAAGAGCCCCAGGTTGTTCTTGACAGCCTCAAGAGCAACTTCGGTAAGACCGTTGTCACCGGCCAGGCACGTGTATACGAAACCGAAGACGCAAAGAAGAAGACCGAACGCCCGTACCTCTCGGCACGGGGCATGCCCAAGCCCAAGGAAGAAGGAGCTGCATAAGTATGGCAGCGGCAAAGAAGGCAGCAGCAAAAGGTCCGTCACGCAGCGCGTTTTTCAAGGTTGAAGGGGATAAGGTCACTACCACAAAGAAATACTGCCCCCGCTGTGGACCCGGCGTCATGATGGCCGACCACAAGGACCGTGTTGCCTGCGGAAAGTGTGGATACACAGAATTCAAGAAATAAGATCATCAGATGCCTGATTTTGGGCAGATTCTCGGCATTGAGGGGACTGCATGGAACCTCAGCGCCGCTCTTTTTGATACCGATCTTCTGGCACTCTGTTCGCGCCCGTACTCCCCGGCACATGGGGGGATACACCCACGGGAAGCTGCTCAGCACCATGCCTCTGTCATAAAAGAGGTGATTGGTGAAGTGCTTACAGAGCCGGAGAAGATCACCGGGATCGCGTTCTCTCAGGGGCCGGGTCTCGGGCCCTGCCTCCGTACCGTTGCAACTGCGGCACGATCGCTCGCTCTCGCGCTCGATGTCCCGCTTGCCGGTGTCAACCACTGCGTTGCCCACGTGGAGATCGGATGCTGGGCCACCGGGTGTAAAGACCCGATCGTGCTCTACGCGAGCGGGGCAAACACGCAGGTCATCGGTTACCTCAACGGAAGGTACCGCATTTTTGGCGAGACGCTCGATATTGGCATGGGAAACGCGCTCGACAAATTTGCCCGGGCAAAGGACCTGCCCCACCCGGGCGGCCCGCTGATCGAGGCGCAGGCAAAGGCCGGGAACTATTTCGAGCTCCCGTACACGGTCAAAGGCATGGACCTCGCGTTCTCGGGCCTTGTCTCGGCCGCAAAGGATTCGAAAATGCCGCTTCCCGATGTCTGCTGCAGCCTGCAGGAGACCGCGTTTGCGATGTGCGTGGAAGTGACCGAGCGGGCGCTTTCGCTCACCGGAAAAGACGAGGTGCTCCTTGTCGGAGGCGTGGGCGCGAACTCGCGGCTCCAGGAGATGCTCCGGATTATGTGCGAGGAGCGCGGGGCGAAATTCTACGTGCCCGAACGGAAATATCTCGGCGACAACGGCGCGATGATCGCATATACGGGAAAACTGATGCTCGAAAGCGGGCAGTCGCTTCCCATCGAAGAATCGCGTGTCAATCCCAGCTTCCGTTCGGATGAAGTAGATGTGACCTGGAAGCACGACGAGCACCGGCCCACAACGGTTACCAACCGCGCTGCCACAACAGCGCAGCGGCGCGGTGCCGAGGCTGTCGTCACGTTCCGTGACGGGAATGCAATAAAACAGCGGCAGTCCAAGCGCTACCGTGTACCGGCGCTTGACAGGAAACTTATCGCAGAGCGCACGCGGGCCGAAGCCCGGCTCATCCACACGGCACGCAAGGCCGGCGTCCCGACACCGGTGATCTCCGACATCACGCACGATACCATCGTTATGGCGCAGATCACAGGAACGCTTCTTACCGAATCGCTCAGTGCCCTGCACTGTGAAGAGGCCGGGCGGATAGTGGGAAGACTCCATACCGCGGGCATCATGCACGGGGACCTCACCTCCAGCAACATGATCCTGCGGGAGAGCGACGGCCGGTGCGTGTTGATCGATTTCGGTCTTGCACAGGCAACATCCGAGATCGAGCAGCGCGGGGTGGACATCCACGTCATGTTCCAGACCCTTTCAAGCACCAACCCAGAAGAGGCCGGCGAACTCAAAAGCGCATTTGCCCGGGGATATGCAGAGACATTTGCCGGTGCCGCCGAGGCGCTCAAACGCGAAGAGGAGATCGAACTCCGGGGGAGATACCTGTGACCGTTCCTGCATTTACCATAGTCACCAGCAACGCCCATAAGGCAAAAGAAGTAGCCGCTTTTTTTGCCGGGACGGCAACCGTCCGGCACGTGGCGCTCGAAATCCCCGAGCTCCGGTCCGATGACGTTGCCGTGATCGCCCGGGAGAAAGCGCGGTATGCGTACGGTGTCCTGCACGAGCCGCTCATTGTTGACGACACGGCATTTTCCATCGATGCGCTCCACGGGTTCCCCGGGCCGTACGCGGCGTACGTGCTCACCGCGATAGGAAACCAGGGAATCCTCCGGCTCATGGCCGGCAACGCGGACCGCAGCGCCGGGTTCACGACCGCGATCGCGTACGCAGACAGCACCGGGATCTATGATTTTTCCGGCACCATCCGCGGTACGATCACCGCTGCACCCCGGGGCACGGCCGGGTTCGGGTACGACCCCATCTTTGAGGTCGAAGGCAGGACACTTGCCGAGATCCCGCTCGAAGAAAAAAGCGTCATCTCCCACCGTGCACGCGCCCTTGCCGCGTTCAGGGACTGGTACGCTGATCGTCAGAGCCAGGAACGAACGGACTCAAAACAGTTAAGAGATCGAAGAACATTGTTATAAGGGCAGACAGGAGTGAACACATAACATGGCAAAGTTCCCCGAAGCCGAGGCCCGGCTCCTTAACGTGAAAATATGCATGCACTGCAATGCACGTAATGCAATCCGTGCGACCAGCTGCCGCAAGTGCGGGTACAAGAACCTGCGGCCGAAAAACAAGGAACGAAAAGCGTAACTTTTCTTTTTTATTTAATATTTTTTTAAGGATTTCTCCTAAAATTATGCAGAGTAATACGTTACACGTTTTCCTTTCTGCGCATATTCCCCGGCAAAGGTCTCAAGGTTGCGCTTGTACCCGATCCGGTCGACAAATCCGAGTTTCTTTAAGTTTTCCCGCACCCTCATCACATCGGCTTCATCCGCCCAGTCTTTTGTGTACACATAAATGACCCTGCGGCTGTCCCGCGAGTCCGGGTTGGGTTTTGCGGTACTGACCTTTGCGGAGATCCCGAGATCGAGGGCAACCGTGGCATCGCGAACCTTTTTCCATGCATCGTCGGCAGCTTCCGGTTCCTGGAAGATCAGCCACTTGCCGGCATGCTCGTCCTCGATGGCTTCGGGAGCGCTGCCCGGCGCGTCCTGGACGATCCAGTACATCTGGGTGGTCTTTGAGGGATGGACTCCTTCCCCGGAACAGAGCATTGCATAGATTTTGTCAACGGATCCAAACCTGCCGTTGAGCGCATCCGCGAGCTGCGGGTACTCCTCACCAAACTTCGCAAACGTTTCGTTTAAGTCCGCGGTGAAGTCAACCCCTCCTTCAACAAGGGTATAGAGATACTTTCCCTTTTCCCGGAGGTTCCGGGTAAGGAGGTGCTCGAAGATGCCATATGCCACATCGGCCAGAGCTTCGGAATCGACTTCGTCCATAGTGTACCGATCACGTGTTCTGGCGAAAAATAGTTTCTGATTTTTAAAAAAATTGTATTCACGGTCACAAACAGATTTCCCCGACGCTCATCGTCGCTCATGATACCCACGGAGCACTATGATATTCGAATGGTTTAAGAGCCAAAAAGACGAAAACGTACCACTTATGGAATGGAAACGAGACTGGGGCCTGACGGCCCGGGTATTGCTGACCGGCTTTTTGCTGTTCCTGCTTTACCTCGTGTTCATGACAGTTTTGGTGGTTTTTTTAGGCCAAGGATATATCTGGCTGATTGTCGGGCTCGCAGTTGTCATGGGCCTTGTCCAGTTTTTTTTCTCGGACAAGCTGGTGCTCTGGAGCACGGGCTCGCGTATCATCGAGGATGACGAGTATCCTGAACTCCACCGGACGATCGAGAAACTCTGCAGCGAGGCAGACCTCCCGATGCCAAAGATTGCGATCATGCAGAGCCCGGTCCCCAATGCATTTGCGACCGGCCGAAGCCCGAAACATGCCGTGGTTGCCTGCACGGACTCAATCATGCGCATCCTTTCACGGGACGAGCTCGAAGCCGTGCTCGCCCACGAACTCTCGCATGTCAAGAACCGCGATATCTTGACAATGACGCTCGCGAGCTTTGTCGCGATGATTGCATCGATGATCATGCAGAGTTTCTTCTTCTCTGCACTCTTTGGCGGGAACAACCGCGAGAATGGCGGGGCCTGGATTGTCGTATGGATCCTTTCGATCATTGTCTATGCCTTAAGCACGCTCCTGATGCTCGCCCTTTCCCGGTATCGCGAATTTGCCGCTGACCGGGGCAGCGCCCTTATCACAAGAAACCCGCGTGCGCTCATCTCGGCCTTAAACAAGATCAGCGGACGGATGGATACGATCCCGCCGGAGGCAAAAGCCAAGGTGGAAGGCGCAAATGCGTTCTTTATCATCCCGGCTCTCTCGGGAAACACAATCATGGAGCTCTTCTCCACCCACCCGCCAACAGAAAAGAGGATCGCGGCGCTCGAAAAGATCGAGACCGAACTCCGCGGGTACTAAATCCCCGGACACATTTTTGTTTTTCTTTTTGATCTTTTCCTGAAGAACACGCGAATACCGGAGCAGAGAAGTAAGCATTAATATTCCTCCCCGCCTAAATTGTAGAGCGCAGTGCATCGATGGTCTAGAGGTATGACTTAGGCCTTCCAAGCCTATAGCCCGGGTTCGATTCCCGGTCGATGCATGCGGGCTCGTGGTCTAGTTGGCTATGACGTCGCCTTCACACGGCGGAGGTCCTGAGTTCGAATCTCAGCGGGCCCACTTTATACCATCCGGTTCTTATTAACACAACGGTTCTGTACCCGGAACCGGCAGTACAGAAACTCCATGATTTAACCTTTTTAAGGGAAACAACCCCTGATTTTCAGGATTTCCAGTGGAAACAAAGGGGTATACATATGTTCCTCTGATTTCACAATAGATCGCATATGCATTGCACATACAGTTAAGATCCTGTACTGATTGAATGGATCTTTTGGGCCGCAGGATTTTTTTCAAAAGATCCTGCCACCCGGGTAAAAACGTATCCGGGAAAAAGACACTCCCCCGTCCCAGGCAGATACTATTCAAGGAGAAGATGTGCCGGAGATTCCGACACATCCCGTCCTTTGCAAAAATAAAGAAAATGTCGGGTTATGCGTTCTTCATCTTGGCCTTGGCGACGAAGCCGTCCTTGCCAATGTAATACATGTAGCCCTTTTCCTTGGCTATCTTCTCGGAACCGACTTTCTTCTTCTTGCCGGTCTTGTTGTGCTTCATCGGGGCTGCCCAGACGTACCCGTCCTTCCCAATGAAGTACAGGAATCCCTTTTCACGCTGGATCTTTTCCTTTCCAATTTTCTGTCCCATTTAAACACCTCAAAACCCCGATTGGGTTTTGATAATGAAAGTTACCGCCTGATAATATAAAAGGTTTCCGTCGAAAGCACGTCGAAGTTCAGGATTTAACCAGTTTTTTGTTGATATTTCGGGCAACAGGTCTCAAAATTGCCGCCGATTAAATCTCACCATATCCCAGCCCGTTTCCTGTTTAAAGGTTCATACGGGGTTTTTTTATAAAACTCCCCCGATCCCCGGTACCGGTTGTAGCAATCCCCTGCGCAGGTTTTTTTAACCACTCCGTTTCTCCCCCGCCGCACCCTGCGCCATGCACGGTAAAGGAGACGGTTTGCTTTACATCAGCGAACCGAGCGGGCCGGTCATCACCGGGGCGGTTCCGCCTAAAAACGGCGACTGGTAACCACCCGAGTCTTCAATTCTCACGAGAAAACTCCGGTATGCAGGAACCGGCGTTTCCGGGCAGGCAAAGATCAGGAACTGCTCGCCGGGCTCCAGGATATCGTTGCTGTTTGCCGACTTCATCGGAATCACGTTGTATTTCCCGGCAATGGTCCAGCCGGGACAGGCCAGCGGCCGCGTATCCTTGCGCGGGATCCTCTCCGCAGTCCCGTTTGCGATCCAGACAAGGTTGACTTTATCGAAATCCACACCCCCGTCATCCCCGATAAGGAGCGCAACGTTGCTTTCGAGGGATCCCATCCGGGTGCTGTCGGGAACCGGGTATTGTGCCGCGACATCGGGCGGGTTGTTGTTGGTGGCAGCAAAGACCGTGACCGTTCCCACGATCCGCAGGGTCTTCCCGGTCACACCGGCAGCGGCCGGGATAAGACCCTGATCCCCACCCGATCCGGCCGGGTGCTGGCCGTTTGTGAGAGAGATGAACAGGTACCCCGCGGCAATAAGCACGAAAATAAAAACAATCAGTTCAAGAACCGTAACGGCCCTGTCATCCCATTTTTTTCCGGATCTCATGTATGTTACAGCTTGCGCCGGTCGACAAGCCTTTTCGGGCGTCCCTTCTGCCCGAAGAGCGCAAGGCCGCGCGGAGACAGATATTCAAATGCCAGTTCAAAATCTCCCTGATCGAACAGTTTCCTGAGCCCAAGTTTATACCGGAAGAACCGTTTGATAAACCGGTCTTCCACAAGCGGGCGGTCGCAGCGATCCGGGTCGAAACACTCAAGCCTGATCGTGAGAGTCGCCGTACCGGGATCCGGGGATACTTCCTTTTGGGAGGTAACGAATGATTCGTACTCCCCGGTTAAATAGTCCATGCTTTCGTTCTGGAAGACCGCGGCCTCGATATCGACCCGGTTGAACGGGTTGTTTTGTACCCAGACCGTTTCGGCCTCGCGCTCGGGATTGGCGATCCGCATGTGTGTCCGGCCGCAGGCGCACCTGTCGCGGGAGAGCACAACGGTCGTGTCCTCCGTATCGTAATTGATAAGGAGCATGCCGGACCTCCCGCCGACCGGAAGCAGCGTTGTAAGGACCGCCCGGCCGCATTCGCCATCTTTGACAAACGACTGCATCTGCGGATCGTACACGTCAAGGTGGACGAGATCCTCCGGGACATGGAGGCCGTCGATCTCCGTGCATTCCCCGCACATCGTCCCTTCCGTGCTCCCGTACGTATTGTACACCGGGCATCCCCAGAGTTCCGCCAGATACGCCCGGGACTCTGCCGCAAAACTTTCGCCACCTGCAACGAGCCTGTCTATGGAAGTATCCTGCGGCCGGATCCCTTCTGCAGAGAGGCGGCGGGCAAGCCGGAGAAGCTTGAAAACGCTGCCCACGATCGCGGTCGGTCGGTAATTTTTCAAAACGCGGGCTTCGAACGTGCATTTCCCGAGCGGAATAATCCCCATCCCGATCTTTTTTGCGGCAATTGTCATCGTGTTCGCCCCGACATTCATCCCGTACGAGGCGCAGACCACCACCTTGTCGCTCCGGGAAAAACCCTGCGAGACAAAACTCCGGGCGTACTTCTCCGCGTACCGTTTCCAGTCCTCCCAGGTCAGGAAAAAACTCTTCGGGTTGCCGCTCGTGCCGCTCGTTTCCTGGATGGAGAAAACATCCTGCCAGTCAGCCGAAAGAAAGGAAAAACCGTCTTTTGCCGGGGGCTGGTGCTCCCGGATCGTGTGCCCGGATACGATCGGGAGGCCGAGAAGGTCTTCGTGGACCCGGATCTCTTCGGGCCGAATGTTATTTTCCTTAAACCAGTGCCGGTAAAACGGGGAATGTTCTGCCGCATAGGAAATGGTATACCGCACGCGTTCATCAATCAGGGCATCGAGGCTTCTACGGTCCGCCGTTTCGATCCCCGGGGAAAAATAATTCCCTTCGGCCATGAAGATGCGTTGTCGTGACGCCTGTTATATATTGCGACAAAAATGAAGAACATTCGGAGAGATCAGGGTTTCTTTGCCTCAATTTCAAGGCGGACCATCGCAACCCGGATGGTACCGTCGGGATCTGCAGGAAAGAGAGAAAGATACCGGTCGACCATCTCATCGACAAATCCGGTCCGCAGATCTTCCGGGACCCGCTCGATATAGGGCATCCATGTCGTGCGGAGCCAGCTGGCAAGCCCGTTTTGATCCGGGTAAACCATCTCTTTGGGGAACAGTCCGGCCCGGACGGGCCGGAGTCCGGCAGATTCAAGCCACGGCCGGTACTCTTCCGGTGAAAAAAACCCGTACCGAAAGGAAAAACCGGAGAAGTACCGGGCCCATGCCGGTTCGGCAAGCATCCGGTCCAGTACAACAAAGATGCCGGCCGCATTTCCTTTCCCGCCCATCTGCACGACCATCCGGCCGCCGTTCTTGAGCGCACGCGAGATCCCGGCAAGGACCGGGCGCTGGTCGTACACCCAGTGGAGGGCAGCACTTGAAAAGACGATATCGAATGTGTTTTCATAGCGCAGGTCCTGTGCGTCGCCCTCATCGAACGTGAGGTTCGGATACGAATTATTCGGGAACACTTCGCGCGCAAACCGGATCATCGAAGGCGAACTGTCGAGCCCGGTAACAGATCCGGCCGGAAGGCAGCGGGCGATCTCTGCCGAAACCTTCCCGTCGCCGCACCCGATGTCGAGCACCCGCTCATGGCCGCAAAGGCCGATCTTCTGTACCAGTTCGCGCGCCCAGCATTTCTGCGCCGGCGAACTCTTCGCATAATCCGCGGCGTCCCAGGTATAGCCGGGCCGCTTTTCCTGCGCTGCCATTCAGTCACTTCCTGTACGGTACTTTTTTTCACGCGGGACGCGATTAAGCAAGCCCCGAAAACCCGTGCCTGTTTTTTTACGCGGGTTTAATCGTCTGAAGTCCCCCATACTATCAGGAATCTGCGCCATGTATTTCCACATCATCCTCACGGACGACTGCAATCTCTGCTGCCGTTACTGCCGGGCAAAGGCATTCGAGGAAGAGGAAGAAGCCGATTCCGATGTCCCGGTCGAGATCGACGAGCACCTTAAGCCGGATTTATCCTACGACCCGGAACTTCTCTATTCGTTTCTCAGGAAAGACCCGGACCCGACCATCACATTCTATGGCGGCGAACCGCTCATGCGCCGCGATCTCGTGGAAAAGATGGTGCGCGAGGCTCCGGCTCGCCGGTTCATGATGCAGACCAATGCAGTCCTGCTCGATAAGCTCCCGACCGATGTCGTCAACCGGTTTACTACGATCCTCGTCTCGCTGGACGGGCGAAAAGAGCTGACCGATGGCAACCGGGGCGACGGCGTTTTTGAAAAAGTCATGGCAAACACGAAAAAAATCCGCGCAAACGGATACACTGGCGAACTCATCGCGCGGATGACCGTGACCGAGCGCACCGATATTTTCGATGCGGTCCGCTACCTCGCAGACAACCCATACCATTCGTTCTCTTCCATCCACTGGCAGATGGACGCAAACTTTTCGGGCGATTTCGGCCACCGGGAGTTCGCGAAGTGGGTAAACGATAGCTACAACCCGGGGATCCGGGCGCTCGTTGCCGCATGGGTCGACGAAATGGAAAAAACCGGCCGGGTCCCGCGCTTGTACCCGTTCATCGATCCCATGGAAGACCTTCTTACAGGGCGCCAAAGCCTTTTGCGGTGCGGATCCGGGCACGCCAACTATGCGATCATGACCGACGGACACATCGCCCCCTGCCCGATCATGATCGGCATGAAACAGTATTACGTGGGCCATATCCGGGACGCGGACCCCATAAATCTCAGGAAAATTCCGGTGGGCGGCGAGTGCGGGACCTGCACCATCCGCACGTTCTGCGGGGGCCGGTGCCTGTACTCAAGCATCGTAAAACCGTGGAAACGCGAAGGGCGCCGGCTCGTGTGCGGCACGGTCGAAAACCTGCACGATGCCCTTTTAGCCGCGCTGCCCCGGGTCAGAGCACTCATACGTGACGGGAAAATTTCCCCTGCGGATTTTGCCCACGAAAAGTTCAACGGCTGCGAGATCATTCCGTAATCTCCCCGGAGCAAAGGGCGGCAGAACCGGCCGGCGCGATGCAGATGTATTTATACTCAATGGTACGATGAATATGTGCAGATATAAACTGCATGAGTAATACCAATGGAAAGAAAAGGATTTGGCGGCCCGAGAAATTTCGGTCCCAGAGAAATGACAAAGACAGTCTGTTCTGACTGTGGCAAAGAGTGCGAAGTCCCGTTCAAGCCGACCGAGGGCAGGCCGGTTTACTGCAGGGACTGCCTGCCCAAACACCGGAAGCCCCGCTTCTGAGTAGATAATCTTTAAAAATTTCTTTTTTTACGATTGTTCAGGTGTCGGATATCCCTATCCGAGAGATTATTACGCTGCCGCCATAACGAATGCCTATGGCATCCACATGGCACGAAGCGCTCGATGCGGCAAGAAAAGCCGGTCTCCCGCAGGTCTTCCACGATTGCGACACCGACACGTACGGGGCCTGCCGCGAAGGCGAACCGCAGGGAACGTTTAAGAACGGCGTCCTGGTTGAGCACCGCTGTATCTGTATGCCGGCGCATCTCTCCGCAGAAGAACTTGAAGAAAAAGAGCAAAAATTCCGAAAGGAAAACCCGGACTGGTGATCAGCGGTGCCGGATCTCTTCGCGGAACCGGTGGAAGAGTTCGTACATCATCATCCTTAACTCGGCGCCGACATCCTCCCAGCTCTTGGGGGTGACGGGTTCTGCCGGAGAAGGCGTTTCCCCGGCCACAACCACATCGGATTTCTCGCGGAGCTTTTCCTTTGCCCAAAGATCGCAGATGATCTCGTAGTAGCCGGCAAGGAGCACGATGATGAACACGATCGGCACGATCACAAACGAGAGCAGCCAGAAGTAATGGTAGATATTGTTGCCGGTGGTCGTATCGACCCATTCAAAGACCCGGAGCACGAACGCGATGATAAAGACGCTCCCGATTGCCTTGATTACCGGGGCCGGGAGGTTTAAGGGGAAGGGAAACGCCCCGAAGATGTCCGCGACAAAGATGATGATTGCTATCAAAAGCAGCAGCCAGAAGTTTAAGTCGAGGAATGCCACTCCCGAGTGGTAGAGCGGGCTTTTGACATAATAGGTCAAGATATTTGCCAGCACGACCACGATCAGGAAACAGAGGATCCCGATCATCCGCGAGACAAAAACCCACCCGAGTGAGTGCTGCTTATCCGGCCACATGATTGCTCACAAAAGTGTATTTCCTACTATTTTGTCTGCAGGGTATAAAGTCATCATGGAATAATACCGGGCCAAAAATCCCATTATCCTGCCCGTCAGATACCTCAGGACATGCAGATCAATTTCAAACGATATGCGCTCTACCTCCTCCGCTGGCAGGCAAGTACCCCGATCCTTGCCGGTGTCGGTATCATTCTTGCCGCGATGGGCCAGATCGTTGCCGCAATCGTGGCAAACCTTATCGGCGGTCTCGTCTTTTTCTGGGTTGATCAGTACATCTTCACGTCCCAGGCGCTTGCCGCGCAGTGGGAGGTAAAGGAAAATATCCGGTGCGTGGACTGCGGCAACGTTACCCGGGGCTACAGGCTCGTCCGGTCCGGAGACTATGACAAGAGCGAAGACAAAGCCCCGGAGTTTCGGTGCGAAGCGTGTTCGAAGAAAAAATCCGAGGCGCTCAAAAACAAGGGCATCAAAGTGGAATAAACAGGAAAATTCCTGCACCAATCTTTTTTGCCGGGCCTCGTGCCACAAGATCCTGGTTACAAAATTTTTCATTCAATAGGTCCGCGCCCGTGCGCGTACTTCTAAAATAGTATATTTTTGTACATTGTTTTCTTTTTTGTACCAGTAATGTATAAATATGTACACTAAAAACCAGATCTAAGCATTAGTGGGCCGGTATTCCAGTCATATCCCGGTATTCGTGCCCACCGGTGCGGAGTCCCGGGCGGGACACTTCACATACCTCGTTCCTGCCCGAAAATTCCTGACAATTACTCACCAGAAGGTGATTTCCTTGGGATGGAGACTGATACAATTTCACCGGAACTAAAACTGAATCTCGGATACGAAGAATTCCTGACCGCGGTAAGCGACCAGCCAAAGCCGCTTGTGATCCCGCTCTGCGCCGAGCTGCCGCTGCCCCGCTGCTCGCCGGTTGAAGTTTTCCGGAAGACCCGGGCCGGGCCCGGGTTTTTGCTCGAATCCATGGAGGGCAGCGAGAAGATTGCCCGGTACTCGTACGTGGGCCTCGATCCCGCGTGCGTGATCACGGTCGGCCGGGAGGTTACGGTCACCGGAAGTGACTCGTTCGTCGCGATCGCACAGGAGCCGGAAGGGAACAACCCGGTTGACAAGGTCCGGTCGATCCTCTCGCGGTTCCATTACATCAACCTCAGGGCGCCCCGGTTCTTTGGCGGGATGGTCGGGTACTTCTCGTACGATATCGTACGCTCGCTCTTCCCCAAAGTCCCGGACTCCCGGAACGGTACACCGCAGGAAACGCCCGATGCCCGGTTCATGCTCGCCAAAGACTGCATTGTCTTTGACCACTTTGACCGCAGGCTCTTCATTTTCGCGAGCCCGTTTCTGACCTACGATTCCGATCCGGCCACGGAATACCGGCGCAGCGCTGCACACATAGCAGAGATTGCCGGTCGGATCGCGGCGATTGAAGAAGCGGGCCCGGACCATGCAGTCAGCAAAAACGACACTTCCAAAAATCCCGGGAAAACCCCGACAGTCACGGACAATACCGGCCGCGAAGCGTTTATGCACGCGGTCGATGCGATCAAAGAACACATCGTGGCCGGGGATATCTTCCAGGCCGTGCTCTCGCGGCGGATGGAATGTGCGGTCGGGTCCGATCCCTTCCCGGTGTACGAGACGCTGCGGGAGATCAACCCGAGCCCGTACATGTATTACCTCGATTTCGGTGACGAGCAGGTGGTCGGGGCAAGCCCCGAGATGCTTGTCCGGGTCGAAAAGCGCCGGGTAACAACCGTCCCGATTGCAGGGACCCGGCCCCGCGGCCAGGACAAGAGCGAGGACAAGAGGCTCGCGCAGGAAATGCTCCTTGACAAGAAAGAGCGGGCCGAGCACACGATGCTGGTCGATCTTGCACGAAACGATGTAGGAAGAGTCTGCAAGTTCGGCTCGGTCGAAGTCAGTGAGTTCATGGGTATCGAGAAGTTCTCGCATGTCCAGCACATGGTCTCGACCGTGCAGGGTACGCTCATGGACCACCTGGACTGCTACGATGCGCTCAGGTCCTGCTTCCCGGCCGGGACGGTTTCGGGCGCACCGAAGATCCGGGCCATGCAGATAATTAGCGAAACTGAGCCGGATGCACGCGGCCTCTATGCGGGGGCTGTCGGCTACATCGGGTTTGACAAGAACCTCGAATTCGCAATTGCGATCCGGACCATGAACGTGAGACAGGGGCGGGCCTACATCCAGACCGGCGCCGGGATCGTAGCGGACTCGGTGCCCGCAAACGAATGGACCGAAACCGAGACGAAAGCCGCCGCGATGATGCGGGCAATCGAACGGGCGGGCGTAGCAGAATGAGTGCAACCGTCCCGACCGTTCTCATCGTGGACTGCTACGACAGTTTCACGTTCAACCTGTACCAGCAGGTAGGAAAACTCGGGGGAAAACCGGTGGTATACACGTGCGACACGCCGCTTGAGACGCTCGAAAAAATTTCCTGCGACCGGATCATCCTCTCGCCCGGGCCCGGAATTCCGGAAGACTCCGGGGTCTGCATGGACGTGCTCCGGACGATGAGCAAAACGGTCCCGACCCTTGGCGTCTGCCTCGGCCACCAGGCTATCTGCACCGCGTTTGGCGGCCGGGTTGTCCGGTCCGGCCACCTGATGCACGGCAAGACCTCCGGGATCCGGCACAACGGAACCGGGATCTTTGCCGGTCTTCCCTCGCCGTTTACCGCGACGCGGTACCACTCGCTTGTCGCGGACAAAGCAACGCTTCCTCCGGAACTCGTGGTCACGGCCGAGAGTCTCGATGACGGTTTGGTCATGGGCGTCCGCCATACGCGGTATCCCATTGAAGGCGTCCAGTTCCACCCGGAGAGTATTCTTTCGCACGATGGCGACGCGCTCATGAGAAATTTCCTCTCTGGTCCGCGGGCGGTGGGGGCATGACCATGAAGGAGGCGATTGCCGCAGCGATCGCGGGACGCAACCTGTCTCCTGCGGAAGCAGAAGCGGTGATGGAGACTATCATGACCGGGCAGGCAACACAGGCGCAGATCGGTGCGTTCCTTGCCGGGCTCCGGATGAAAGGCGAGACGCCGGAAGAGATCGCCGCGTTTGCAAAGGTGATGCGGGCGCACGCGGTCCGGGTGAACCCCCATGTTTCCGGGACGCTGGTCGATACCTGCGGGACCGGGGGCGACGGCGCGCAGACGTTTAACATCAGCACGGCCGCAGCGTTTGTGGCGGCAGGAGCCGGAGTCCCTATTGTCAAGCACGGCAACCGGGGCGTGAGCAGCCGCTGCGGATCGGCCGATGTGCTCTCCGCGCTTGGCGTTGCTGTCAGTACCGTGCCTGCGGAAAAACTGGCAAAAATTGTCGATGACGTGGGCATGGTCTTTCTCTTTGCGCCAAACCACCACCCGGCAACAAAATATGTGATGGCCGCACGCCAGGAGCTCGGGTGCCGGACGGTCTTTAACATTCTCGGGCCGCTGGCAAACCCGGCCGGTGCCGGGGCGCAGGTACTCGGGGTCTACGACAAAAACCTTACCGGGCCGGTGGCAGAAGTCCTGCGCCTGCTCGGGGTCTCCCGGGCGATGGTAGTTTTTGGCAGCGGACTTGACGAGATTACGGTTACGGGCGAGACGAACGTGACGGAGCTGGACGGTAACCGGATCACAAACTATACGCTCGCGCCGGAACAGTTCGGATTTCTCCGGGCCGCACCGGCCGATCTTCGTGGCGGCGATCCGGAAGAGAACGCCCGCATTGTCCGCGCCGTTCTTGCCGGGGAAAAAGGGGCCCGACGCGACATCGTGCTCATGAACGCCGGCGCCGCGATCTACGTGGGCGGCCGGGCAGCGACGCTTGCGGAAGGCATCCGGCTCGCGGCGGATTCCATTGATTCCGGCAGGGCCGCGGGCAAACTCGATGCGCTTGTGGCGGCAACCCGGGAGGCGGGCGCAGCATGATCCTCGATGAGATTGTCAGTCGGACAAAAAAGCGGGTAGAGAAACTCCCGACAGAGTTCCCGGAGACAAACGGCTTCCGGCACGCAAGCCTCGAAGCAGCCATCAGATCGGCGCAGGCAAAGAACCCGGTGATCGCCGAGATCAAGTGCGCATCGCCATCCAGCGGAATTATCCGCCGGAACGTGGACATGGGAATGATGGCAGGCGTTCTTGCGGATGGCGGGTGTGTCGGGATCTCCGTTCTCACCGAGCCGTACTTCTTTGGCGGCTCGTGCGGGGATATCGCAAAAGTCAAGGGGGCGGTCCGGATCCCGGTGCTCCGGAAGGATTTTGTCGTGGACTTGCGGCAGGTAGCAGAGACCCGGGTACTCGGGGCTGATGCCGTGCTCCTTATCGCGGCAGTGCTCCGGGATCGGCTCCCGACATTCGTGGACGCTGTGTACGCGGCCGGCCTCGAACCGCTCGTGGAAGTGCACAACGCGGACGAGATCGCGTTTGCACTGAAAACAAAGGCGCAGCTGATCGGGATCAACAACCGGGATCTTGCCACCATGACCATTGACCGGTCCACCACCCGTAAGCTTTCGGAGCTCGTGCGGGCACAAGGCCGGCTCGTTGTTTCGGAGAGCGGGATGCGGTCGGCGGACGATGTCCGGGAACTCCGGCCGTACTGCGATGCGTTTCTGATCGGCTCGTCGATCATGGCGGACAAACGGCCGGACAAAAAACTGGAGGAGTTTTTGTGCGCGTAAAGATCTGCGGAATAACGCGTGTTGAGGACGCGCTCTTCGCGGAAAAGGTCGGGGCGGATGCGGTTGGTGTGGTCATGTACTCGCCGACTTCGCGCCGTTCGATCCCGGATGCGAAAGCCCGGGAAATTTTTCACGCGCTCGGGCCGTTTGTTACCCGGGTCGTTGTCACGCACACGGAATCAGAATCAGATCTCGAAAAGATCCTCGCGCTCCGGCCGGACGCGATCCAGATCTCGCACCCGTTTGTTTTTGAAAAAAGCCCGGGCGTGAGGGTGCTCCGCGTGATCGGGCGCGGCGATCCGGTGCCAGCAGACTGCGACGCGGTGATCGTGGACGAGAGCATGGGCGCGGGAAAAACATTCGACCGGGACTTTGCGAAGACCGTGGTGAAAACAGCAAAGGTGCCGGTGATTCTGGCCGGCGGGCTCACACCAGAGAACGTAGGGGCCGCAATCCGGGAGATCCGGCCCTGGGCGGTCGATGTTGCAAGCGGCGTAGAGACCGCCCCGGGAATAAAAGACCATACAAAAATCGCGGCGTTTATTCGTGCCGCACAGGAGGCAGAGCATGGAAAGTAAAGGAAGGTTCGGGAAGTACGGCGGACAGTTCGTGCCGGAAACCTTAATGAACGCACTTATCGAACTCGAAGGAGCGTACAAGGAAGCAACGCACGATGAAAAATTCACCCACGAGCTTGCAGCGTACCAGTCGGAATACGCGGGCAGGCCCACGCCGCTCACGTTCTGCGAAAACATGTCGCGGGACCTCGGCTTCAAGGTGTACCTGAAACGCGAAGACCTCGTGCACGGCGGCTCGCACAAGCTCAACAATACGCTGGGCCAGGCGCTCCTTGCAAAACGGATGGGAAAGAAACGGCTGATCGCAGAGACCGGTGCCGGCCAGCACGGGGTCGCGACCGCGATCGCCGGGGCAGCGCTCGGCTTTAAGGTCGAGGTCTTCATGGGCGAGGTGGACACGAAACGCCAGGCCCTCAATGTCTTCCGCATGGAACTGATGGGCGCGACCGTGCATCCGGTGACCTGCGGGACAAAGACGCTTAAGGATGCCACAAACGAGGCGCTCCGCGACTGGGTCGCAAACGTGAACGATACGCACTACCTGATCGGCTCGGTTGTCGGCCCGCACCCGTTCCCCTCAATCGTCCGTGATTTCCAGTCCGTGATCGGGCGCGAGGCCCGCGAACAGATCATGCGAAAAGAGGGAAAGATGCCGGACGCGATTGTAGCGTGCGTTGGCGGCGGCTCGAACGCGATCGGGATCTTCCACCCGTTCCTCGCTGACGATGTAGAACTGATCGGTGTCGAAGCGGCGGGAAAAGGGATCGAAACGGGCGAACACTCGGCAACGCTCTGCGCCGGGGATCCCGGGGTGCTGCACGGCACGCTCTCGTACCTGCTCCAGGATACAAACGGCCAGGTGCTCCCCACGCACAGCGTTGCGGCCGGCCTCGATTACCCGGGTGTCGGCCCCGAACACGCAATGCTCAGGGACTCGCACCGGGTATCCTACGAAGCGGTAAAAGACCCGGACGTGCTCGAAGCATTCCGGTACCTCTCGCGGACAGAGGGGATCATCCCGGCGCTTGAGTCCTCGCACGCGGTGGCGTACGTGCTCAGGAACCGGGACCGGTTCGACAAAGGTGACATTGTCATCATCAACCTGTCGGGACGGGGCGACAAGGACGTTGCCGGGATCGCATCGGCCCTGGAGGCGGCATAATGGGACGCATCGAATCCGTGTTTGCCACAAAAGGAAAGACGGCGTTCATCGGGTTTACGGTAGCCGGCGATCCGGACAAAGACACTTCGGTCCGGATCGCAAAGGCACTGATCGATGGCGGGACCGATATCCTCGAATTCGGCGTGCCGTTCTCGGACCCGGTGGCAGACGGCCCGACCATCCAGCGGGCAGACGACCGGGCGCTCGCGGCCGGCACTACGCCCGATACGATCTTTGCAATCGTCCGGGCGGTCCGGGCGTACTCGGAAGTCCCGATCGTATTCCTCACGTACTATAACACGATCTACCGAAGGGGGATCGACACATTCTACCGCGAGGCTCACGAGGCCGGGGTCGACGGGATCCTTGTCGCGGATATGCCGGTCGAGGAATCCGGAGAGGTCGTGGCGGTTGCAAAGAAGTACGGGATCGACCCGATCTTCCTTGTCACGCAGACAACTTCACCGGCACGCATGGACTCCATCGTGAAGAACGCACGCGGGTACCTGTACCTTGTTGCGGTACTCGGTGTCACCGGGGCGCGAAAAAAGGTAGCGCCCGAGGCGCTCGCGCTCCTGCACCGGGTCCGCCCGCACACAGACCTCCCGCTTGCCATCGGCTTTGGGATCTCAACTCCCGAACACGCGAAAACCTGTCGGGATGCCGGGGCAGACGGCGTGATTGTGGGAAGCGCCATCGTCAGCATCGTTGAGAAAAACCCTGGCAACCCGGCCGCAATGGAACAAGAGCTCAGGCAATACGTGGCCGAAATGAAAAAAGCGACTCAGTAGAAATCCTCTAAACCCTACATGCAGCCCCCTTCTTGCGCCACCAGTCCCCCGAGGGGGACGGGGCGCAGAGTGATTCATGCAGTATTACCTGTACATGAAAACAATTAGTCAGTCAATTCATGGACGCAGGTAATACTGCATCATCGCAACCGGGGGATGCCCCAGCGGCGGGGGCGGAGGCTTGTCGGAGCCCCCAAGAGCGTTTTATGGATTTTATTGATGATTTTTACAGATCAAAAACGACATGTTTGTAAGACCATTAATGCCCGTCCGGGGCCGCGGCCCCTCCGATCTTATTTTAATTGTGGCCGGATAAAACCTATCCGGTTATAATTATGGTTTCAAAAGTTTCTGTGATTCTTGTTCTGTGCATCTGCCTCGGTGCCGGCCTTGTTGTTGCCGGCTGTACCCAGCAGGCCCCGACCACTGTACCGTCCACGACCGCAACCCCCGCCGCCCCGGCTACTACCGCGGCAGGGCAGGCAGGCATGGCAAACCCGGCTTCCGTCAACTGCGGAAACATTGGCGGGACAACCGAAATCAAGACGAGCGCAGACGGCAGCCAGTACGGCATGTGCACGTTTACCAATGGCACCACCTGCGAGGAATGGGCGCTCTTCCGCGGCGAAGGCTGCCAGGCCGGCCCCTCAGTAAACCAGACTCCGGCAGAACCTGCGTCCAACCAGACCGGGCTTGCAAACCCGGCCTCAGTCAACTGCGTGAACATCGGCGGCAAGGTTGATATCAAGGACAGCGCCGCCGGCCAGTACGGCATGTGCACATTCACAAATGGTACCACCTGCGAAGAGTGGGCGCTCTTCCGCGGCGAAGGCTGCAAAGCGGCTAACGTAACCGCATAAATCCACATTTTCTTTTTTTTGGTTTTTGTTATGAGCGGCAGAATGGGGTAGCCGTCCCGCAGGCAGCATGAAAAATTAAAAAAAAAGTAATCCGTACCAGGGATCAGAACTCTTCTGCGATCCCGTAGCCCCACGCATAGAGCCGGGCCGTGGCATCGTTTTTTGGGAAGAGGTCGCAGGCAATGCCCCGGGCTTTCAGGAACCGGTCGGCGATCTGCGGTGAAACCGGCAGGATCTTATCCCGGATCGAACGGTTGTTCGACCAGAGGTGGAGATAATAGGTGATCATTTTTTCTCCCCCCGCCTGCTCATGCATGTACAGGTCTTTTCCGACCTCTTTTGACCCCCGGGCCGGATCCGCAAAACGCGGTGCCCGGTAAAGGCACGGATCGTACCGTGTGTTCACGGTCGTTTTGCGGCTGCCATCATACACTGTCTGTTTCATACAACATTTCCCTCCTTTTTTATCCTGCCCGGGACTGTTCCCCAACGGACCCTGGCCGGATATCCTATAATGGACGTGCAATACCAGATGCGATTTTGTCGAAGTGAGAGGTGAATCCCGCATGAGGAACGGGTCATCCCCGTAGATCACATATGCAGGCCAGTGTGATAAATATTTTCATTTTTGTAGCAAAAGTTGTGTAAATTATAGTGTGTTCGTGATAACACGGATAAACCGCCGAACGGACCTATGAATCGGTACATCCGGAATATGCAGGGACCGGATCCGGCACATAACAATCTCCCGACCGCAACGGTCAGCCGATCAAAATTACTTCCCGGGAAAAATATGGGGAACCTCATGGTCACCCGGTCCCGCAGCAGTTCCTGCTAAAACCCGGGCAGGAACAAGAGAGACGCGGTCGTATAAAACCGAACAATTATTGCAGCATCGGATGCGGCGATGCACAGTCATTGTTTCCCGGGGCCTGTAACGCGGCATACCGGAACGACTGCTGCGGGATCTGTATCTCGAATCGCGCGCCATGTCCGGGTTTACCGGTTTCCCGGATTGTGATATCGGTAAGGGACAGGATCTCCTGTACAAGGTATAACCCAAGACCGGTATTTTTCCCGTACCCGCGTTCGAAAATCCGGACTTTTTCGGCAGGAGGAATTCCCGCACCATTGTCTTCATAGACAAGAGTGACACCGGCTTCATTTTTTTTGGAGGCGATCGCGATCTCACTCACCTGCTTGCCATGACGCAGGGAATTGTCGATAAGATTGTAAAAGATCTTTTCAAAGAGAGGATCGGCATACACTTCCAGTCCCTCCGCAGCAACCGTAAACCGGATCCCCGGGGCATTTACCTGTGCGGTAACGCAGGTGGCAAGGTCCTGAAGGTTCTGCCATACCGGTTCGTGGATGCCCAGTGCCTGGTAGTCCCGGGTAAAGAGGATATTCCGGTAGATTGCCTGAGCGGCACATTTCTGTTTTTTGAAATAATCCTGCATGACGGGGTCGGTAATCCGCTCACTGGAAAGTTCCATAAAACCGGTCAGCACCGTAAGCTGGTTGAGGATATCGTGCCGGGTGATTGCATAGAGGAGGTTGAGATTTTTATTGGCCCGGTTTAAGGCATGGGCATACTGTTGTGTCTCATTGTGCTGGCTTGCGGCCTGTTCCAGAGCGGTTTTTTGCCGGGTGATGTCATGGAAAAAGACCTGGATGCGCGTTTGTCCGTTGTCTCTGACAGGGGAAATTGTCGTTTCCAGCCATACGATCTTCCCGTCCGGTTTTTCAAGGGAAAATTCCAGAGATCGAAGGGGCGTTTTGCCGGCGATCACTTCCAGGGATAATGATACCAGGTTCTCCCCGGTGGTGTTCCCAAAGAGGCTGACCAGGGGTATCCGGACAAGGTGGTGCAGGTCCACCCCGAAAAGGGCGCATGCCGCAGGATTGCCGTACACGATCTTCCCCTCCTCATGGATGAGGAGGGCGTCGGGCAGGGAATCAACCAGTGCACGGTATTTCTTTTCGTTCTCCTCGACAAGCCGGTGGCTCTGCTGGAGTTCGTCAAGAGTCTGGCGGAGTTCTTCTTCGATGGCAGCAAGCTGTTCGTTCCGCGAGAGCATTTCCTCATTTTTGCGGGAAAGTGTCTCGCGGGCAGCCCGGTGTTCGCTGATGATCCTTACCCGTTCCGTGATATCGCGGAATATCTCGATCGCACCGGATACCCGGCCTTCTGCATCGTAAAGGGGCGTTGCCTTCACCCACAGCGTAAGGTGTTTTCCCTTCGGCAGGTCTACCTCGCATTCGCCAATCAGGAGACGCGGTGTTATCTCCCGCATGTGGTAGGTGGTACTCATGAGCCGCTCGTCGGGATGCAGGATCAGGTTTGCAAGCAGGGGCCGGGACTTCCCGTAGAACGGAACTGCATAGGCATAATCCCCTTTCCCCAGGACATCAGCAGCCGGGATTCCGGTCATCTCTTCTGCGGCCCGGTTCCATACAATGAGGTTTCCCGCTTGATCGATGGCGATAGTGGGATCCGGTAAAAAACTGAGAATGCTTTCCATCTGATTGTGGGAATCCTCTGCGGACTGTTCTGCGCGGTACTGCCGGTCTGCAATCCGTATTTTTGAGATGAGTTCCGCATACTGGGTCTTTGTATCGGCACCTTTCTGGAGATAAAACGTAGCCCCGCAATTGAGCGCCTCGATCACGATCTCTTCCCGGCCTTTTCCGGTAAAAAGGATGAAGGGGGTTTTCCCGCCGCCCTCCCGGATCTTCTTTAATAACAGGATCCCGTCCATCCTGGGCATTTCGTAATCGGAGACAATGACATCATACGATGCCGTACCCATACAGCTCAGGGCCGCATATGCCGAATTTGCAGTATCCACAGTGATCTCTCCGGATCTTTCCAGGAAGACTTTGCTGATTTCCAGGAGCGCGGGTTCGTCATCGACAACAAGGGTCCTGATCATTCCATCGCCACGCACCGTGTGTTATAATGTGTTACATTTTATTACGAATTTTAAAAGAGTTGCTATTTTATCCGGGATTATCCTGCTGAAAAAATGCAGGGCTACATTATAAGAGGAAATAACAGGAGCGCACACGTTTGATAACAGGGTGTTTCAGGCAGATCAAAAAATTTTTCCTGCTCGTACCTGAAGAAACGGACACTTCATCTTCCTGTTAAAATAAATGAAGAGATCACAGCCTCTTGCAGGTATTAAAAAGATCAGCCCTCCGGATAAACTGCCTCCGTAGTATTGGTTCCGGAGACATATTCTGCTGCATACTCATCCCTCAGTCGGACCGGATCGATATCGGTAAAGAGATCGGGATGCAGGATTTTTGCCGTAGATAGCAGGCCGATGAACGATTTCGGGCCGTACTCAATGCCGTTTGCAAAAAGGTAGACACGGTGCTGCTGTACGGCAGGTATTGTATCCCAGCCGGTCCGGTTTTCCATGAGCTCTGCGATCTGGGAGAACGACCTTGTTTCTTTTGCAGAGATCACTTTCAGGACATATGCCGGTTTTTCCGAGACCACCCATTCTGCGCTGACCTTTGCCGAGGATGTCAAGAGATTTGCTGCAATATTTTTTCCACCCGCAATTGTCAGCAGCTCATCGGAACCGGATCCCGGCCCTGCCGCGGTCAGGTCTGAATATCCTTCAAAATAAACCTCCGGGTATTGATCCTGCGGGAGGGCAGATACCCGGTCCCGGACAAGAGCGGTCGCATTCTCGACTGTCTCTGCATACTCTTCTGCTCTCTGCTCGTGCCCGGTCAGGATGCCTGCGGCCCGGGCATCTGACGGGAGCGTGGGCAGTCGGTAACAGTCAAGGGAAATGACCGTGATATTTGCCGCGAGGATCTGATCAATGTTTTTCGGGCGGGAACTGGCATACGATATGACGACATTCGGTTTTAATGATAGCATCTTTTCAATATTCGGGGTCTGCCAGTTGCCGATGTTTTCAGCGTTCGGGAGTTTTTCCATGAGATATGAAACATTTGCAGTCGTATCCGTCACACCCACAATATTGTCGGCGGCCCCAAGTGCGATCAGCATCTCCGCAGCATCGGAGTTTGTTACGATGATGCGCTCCGGCCGGCAGGGAAGGGTAACGTTCGTGCCATCGCTCTGGGTAATGGTCACCGGCGTGCAGGCTTGGCCTGTTGCCTGAGCGTTTCCTGTCCCTGCCAAAGCAGAAGGCACCGAAGTCCCCGGGATGCCCGCCGCGCTGTTTTCAGAATTTCCGGTACATCCGGCGACTGCCACAAGGATAATCGCCAGTACTGCAAGAATAATCCCCCATTGCTGTATACTCTTCATCATCTCACCGTGTATTTCGTTACGCTCCCCTCGTACCGGAACCCGGGCTTCATCAGGGACATACCAACCACTCCCGAGAGTCCGGGTGAGTTCCGTAGGATATTATCGGGAATGACGCACCTCTTCTGCCTCTTTTAACATGGTGCGGAGTTCCTCTCCCCAGACCGGATCCTCGGCTGGGGAGATCACCCCCACATTTCCTCCCTGGAATTCGCCTTCCCCTGCGAGATTCTCCATCCACGATTCGATCTCAAGATAATTTTTCTTCAAATTATCTAGGATGCGGGGGTCGGCGTTCCAGAGATCCCTGCGGTCGGCTTCAAGCAGGCGGCGGGCGATCTCTTCGAGGGCATACGGATTATTTTTCTCGAAAAACTTCCGCATCTCATTGTTGTTGACAAAAGTCGATGCGATATCGTCAAAAATCCAGTCGTCCACTTCCTGCGTAGATGCCGACCACCCGTATACCCGGGTCACCCGTTTCATGATATCGGATGCGCCGCGGTATCCGTGCTCCTTCATCCCCTCGATCCATTTCGGATTTAAGAGTTTTGTCCGGACAACGCGGCGGAGTTCGTCTGCCAGGTCGCGGACTTCGACATTTTCCGGTTCCCTCGTGTCTCCGTAGTAGGGTTTTACGGTATTACGGGAATACTGCCGTGCGGCAGCGGTGAGGCCCCCGTGGGTGCCAAAATAACAGCAGCAGCCCAGCAGATCCTGCTCGTCTGACTGGACCTTGTTAAACGTCACCGAGACGGTCGATAAGGAAGACGCCAGCTGCCGGCGGGCATCTTTTCTCCGGAGATCCCTGCCGTATGCGTAGCCGTTCCATGCAACGAAAATATCAGCAAGATCCTTTGTGGTTTTCCATGCGCTCGCGAGCACGGCAAGGTTTACCCCGCTCGAGTAGGTACCGGGACCGGATGAGAAAATACGCAGGGTGGCGTCGCGGACGGTTCCGCCGTTTTCTGCCAGGTTCTCCTGCGTGTGGCGGCGCACGAAATTTTTTTCCGGAGGTTCATCGAGAGCTGCAACGGCCTGTACTGCGTCATCGAGCAGTTCGTAACAGGATGAGAAATTGTCCCGCAGGATGCCGGTTGTGCGCACGGTGATATCGATTCTCGGGTGACCGAGTTTGCGAAGTGGGATTATCTCAAACGATCTCACCTGACCGTTCTTTTGCCAGACCGGTCGGACACCAAGAAGCCAGAGCATCTCGGCAAACATCTCGCCATCGGAGGCCATGATGTCTCCGGCCATCCAGTAAAATGCAACGTTCTCAGGGACGGTTCCCTCTTCTTTTTCGTGTTTTTCTATCAGGGCATCGGCAAGACGCTGGCCCACACGCCAAGCGGACCGGGTAGGTACCCGGTACGGATCAAGCGAATAGAAATTCCGGCCGGTGGGCAGGACATCGTCATGGCCCCGACTGATCTGTCCTGATGGCCCGGCCGGGATATACCGCCCGTTTAGTGCATGGAGGAGAGCACGGGTCTCATCCGATTCTTCGATGCGTCGGTCGATATCGTGGATCCGGTCGCGGAGCTCGTTGAGTTTTTTGTTGTGCGCTGCCAAGACCCGCCGGCCAAGGATGAGGGCTACCGGTGCAGGCGACCCATCTAGCACGGTCCTGACAAAGCGGTTGAGTTCCCCATCGATCTTTTCGAGAAGTGCCCCATGCGACATTCCGTACTTTTCGGAATATGCCTGCTGGTTCTCCAGGAGGTCGGTAAGATCAAAGCCCATAATTTCCGCAATGAGCCGGCGCGGGGACGATTCGCCGGTATCGAAACGCACAATGGAACTGATAAAATCCACTCGTTTTTCGCCATCTGGTTTGTCTCCGAAAACATGCATTCCCTGCGGGATAAAGGTGTTCCGGATCTTCGAGAGCGCTTCATGCGCCTTTGCGACCAGTTCGGGAAGTGGGGTATCGCTGGTCACATGCATGTCGCGGTGAAGATTTGCCCGGATGACCGCTTCCCTGAGGAAATGCCCAAGGGCATGTGCCCGGGCCGGATCGTTCTTTGTGGTCTCGTACTGGGTGAGGATGTTGTCGATCTCTTCGAGACTGTCGTACAGCCCGCCTTGAGTTAGGGGGGCCTGCATGTGATCGACAAGGGCAGCGTACCCGCGCCGTTTTGCCGTTGTTCCTTCGGCAGGGTTGTCTGAATTGTAGACATACAGAAACGGAATGGTACCGGCTGCCACATCCGGAAAACAGTCCTGCGAGAGCCCGATGCCTTTACCCGGCAGGAATTCAAGGGTGCCGTGCGTTCCTACGTGGATGATGACATCGGCCTTCCGTATGTGCTCGATCCAGTAGTAGGTAGCAAGGTACTGGTAGGGTGGCGGGCACTTTGGATCGTGGAGGATTTTGCAAACCGAACCGTCGCACCGTGCCCCGAAACAGCCGCGTTTTGGCTGGAGGTGTACGGTCGCATTGCCAAGCCCGATACCGGTAATGAGGATTTTGCCGTCAAGTATCATCCCACATCCCGGAGGGTCTCCCCAGGTAGCGGAGATACGCTCCTTTACCCGGGGTGGCATGGCGGAGAAACAGGGCTGGTACTCTTCTTTTCCCAAGAGTGCAAGCGCACCGCCGTTTGCCACGATCTCCTGTACGGTCGTCCAGCGGAACTCGGACATGGCCTTTTTTTCAAGGATGAGATCGACTAATCCCCGCCCGGATGCCGGTGGCGTTACGCAATACCCGTTATCCGCCATTTTTTGCAGGATCCGAACAACACTTTCCGTGGCATCGAGATTCGACCCGCCGCCGATACAGGCTTCTGCGCCGGCGCAGGGGTTGTTGTTGAGGATAAACGCGACCTTACGATCGGCTACCGGTTTTTTTGCAAGTGCAATCCACTTTTTCACCCGCCGCACCAGTTTCATGCACCGGTCAGGAACTGCTTCCCGTGTCTTTTCGCCATCGGCTTCGCTGTGGCTGGTACCGACAAACACCGGTTCTATGACGCCTTCAAATTCCGGCATTGCGACCGCCCAGCCGGTGTCCATGGAAAGACCATCCGATGCCTGCCACTGCTCAAGAGACATATACATCGAGACAACCGGGGAGAAGATCGGAATGTCGAATTTTTTTAACAGTTCGATCCCGTTTTCGGCAGCGGTTTGGGGCGCCGGACCTTCCCTCGCAGTACCGAACAAAAACGGGATAAGCTTGACAACGGCGTCGACACGGGGGGCTCCGTCTGCTAGCAGGTAATCGGTCATGACCTGCGTCATACCCCGGGCACCGATCGAATCGTCCCGGATCGCATAGGTAAAGATCGGGATAACCTCCATGCCTTCCGATTCGAGTGTCCGAATCAACTGGTCTTCCAAGTCCACATTGCCGGCGGCCCACGATGTGCGGGAGAAGATGAGGGCCACCCGGTACGGACCGGGCGCCCGGTCCGCATACCATGCAAGGTATTCTATAGGGTTACCAAACACCCCCGGGGCATCGGGATGGTAGAGCCCTTCCCACGGCAGTACCTTTGGTGGCAGGACCTCTTGCAGTTCGTGAAATACCTCCTTTTTGATAAACCGGATGAGGCTGATGAAATTTTCGTCGCCGCTGTTGGTGATATACTGCTGGCAGGTAGTCACGATGAGAGGATCCACGGTCGACTGCCCCCAGAATGTGGGATCGGGACCCAAGGAAATAACCGGCACGGTCTCCCGTATGGCAGCAAGTTCCCGATCCATACGTTCCCAGAAAAGATCCGATGTATGGTAAAGGAGGATCGCGTCAGAGTTTCGCATGTCGGCAAGCGCTTTTTCGACCTTGTCCGGGGATTCTTCCAGCAGCCGGTTCGGGTAAAGCCGGCACTCCGTCTGCGTTGCCGCTGCCGCCCGCTTGAGTACCGGGGCATAGGATCCCCACATGACAGAGGTGAGTTTCATGGTGTTTCACTTTTTTTGCGAATCTTATTTTATCTCAAATCCTGGTGTTATCGTCCCTGAGATCTGCTCCGCCAATTGTTAAATAAATTATTAATTGTAACATCAAGTTGCAATAAAATAAAATATGTAATACTAATGGGGGATTTTTTTTTACCTTTTCAAGTGTGACCCCGGACACGACAGTGGGGGGCAGGGCACTTACCCCAAACTCAGGGGAAAGGGTCCGATACCACACTCTCTGAACAAGTCGCCTCAAATCAGGGCCCATACTGGGCTCCGATCTCCCGTTTCCTGTTTCGATCGGATTAAAAATAATCCAGTTTGCTCTCCTTTTTGTTTCGCGTGGAAAATCTCCCGAAATCGGGCGTTATTTGTCAAAATTCGCCTGATTTCGATGCTTTCTTTAAGCTGCCAATGCCCCGCAAACCGCGGGAAATTCCAGCACATGCTTTTACCTACAGGGTACCTATAATGGCTGCAGAAACACGGATACGGAGATCTTTTTTTAAGGAGAGACCATTAAAAAAAATACCTACAGAATCGCGTGCCGGCCGGATCCTCGTCATTTTCCAACGATGCCATCTGATCTGGATCCCACCCGGGGCGATCCCCTCTCCACGCTCTTGTAATCCGGCAACAGGCGCTGAGGGATGTTCAGGTGAACACGCCACCATGGTACGGCAACCCTGAAGAATGGGGGAATATCCAATCGTTTTCCCGAGCCGCCTTCTCCGCACTAATATGCCGGTATTCCTGCTTTCGAAGGAGTCGCGTCTGTCAAGCGAGCGGATAATCCCCATGTAGGGGTTTATCCGTTCATTTTCCCGATAGGGCAGTGCAACAAAAAATATTCAGATGATGGAGGGAATCTACAGGAAGATTTGGCCCCGATGATCCTAGGAGGAGGGATTTAAAGAGATGGTCATGAGCTTAACCGATTCGACCCCCTTCTGGGACATGAGTTTCTCCGCAAGAGCCTTAAGCTGTGTCCCCTCGCCGTGAACCAAGACCACTTCAAGACACCGTTCATGGGTAACATGGGAATGGAGGGACGCCTTGACAATATCATGGAACTCATGCTGGATATCGGTCAGCGTCACCATGAGTCCGCGCTGATCGTGATCGTAGACCATGGTGATCACGCCTTCACGTTCGCCTTTGACATCGGCCATCCACTGGTAATAGGTGATATAGGTCCGAATCGCATCGCGGATACCCTCCGATCTTGAAGAATAGCCGCGGTGGTTGAGGATTTCATCGAACTTATCGAGCAGGCTTTTTGGGAGGGAGATACCTATCCGGGATAAATCATCGTCCGCATTCATAACAGTACGTGAAGGTCTTTGCTGATTGTTTTTTAAGATTATGGAAAAACCGGGTTCCGGGTAATATTAAATAAGAATCATATTGTACATTTTTGTGAGGTTTCGCACACCGGACTCCCCATGGATATCGAGAGAGGAAATATCCCTTACTTGGGATCACAGGCCCTGACCGGAAGAAGCCGCCACCGGGTGCAACGAGTCGGATATCCCCGAATTGGGTGACAAAAACAAAATAAAAACATGAGCGTTCCCAAAACACAAACACAAAATATATATATAAACAGATGAAATCAATAAAACGCCGGAGTACAAATCGATTCTCCCCATACTATCGTTGTACTTCGGATCTCTTTTGTCTCTTGGTTCTGTAAACATTTTACTAACAAAACTAAAGGCACATGTATGTAGGGCTAAAACCCATTATTGGCTGCATAGATAATGGGAAATTTATGCAAGCATCTCAATTAAAAAGAGTGAGTGCAATCGTCCTTGCAAGGGGGATCAGCATGCTGATCAGATCTTCGCAAAGAGTGCCTGGAGATCCGGAAAGTCAATATCTCCGTTTCTACTGTAGTCGAATGCTGCAAGCGGTTCATTGGATGCGATCCAGTCCATCTGAACGAAATAGAGCTGTAAATCCGGGAACTCGATCTCTCCGTCACCGTTCAGATCCTCATACAGGCCGTCACCATTGGGATCTGTCGGAGGGGGGGTTTGCCCGGGCAGCGCAACAACCGTTGAGATTGCGGTGATGTAATTGGTCCACCTGAAGGTATTGCTGCCAGCGGAGTTTGTGACGGTCAGGGTGATCGTGTAGGTCCCGGCTGACGAGTAAATATGAACTGGGTTCTGCTCGGTGCTTGTCGAGTTATCACCGAAATCCCAAGCCCATGAAATCGGTGTGTTCGTGGAGGCGTCGGTGAACTGGACCGTCAGCGGCGCTGCACCGCTCGTGGTGTTGGCGCTGAACTCAGCCACCGGGGCATAGACCTCCGGTGCTACGGAAATATACCCGGCCTTTGTCACGGTATCGCTGCCGGCGGCATTTGTCGCTGTCAGGCTGACCGTGTAGTTCCCGGTGCTCCCGTAGGTATGCTGCGGGTTTCTGGTGGCCGAGGTACTACCGTCACCGAAATCCCAGTGCCATTCGGCAGGGCTGTTCGTGGATGCGTCCGTGAACTGGACGCTCAACGGGGCCGTGCCGCTCACCGGCGTGCCGCTGAATGCTGCCACCGGTACCATCAATGTACCGACCGTGATATAGTTCGTCTTTGTCACGGTGTTGTTCCCCTCAGGCCCGGTCACCGTGAGACTCACGCTGTACGTCCCGGCTGACGTGTACGTATGACTCGGGTTCTGAACGGCCGAGGGACTGCCGTCGCCAAACTCCCAGCTCCATTCGGTCACGTTCCCTGTCGAGGCATCCGTGAACTGGACTGTCAGGGGTGCGGTTCCTGAAGTCGGCGTGCCGCTGAACGCAGCGAACAGAGCTGTCCCGGATAACGAGACCGTAATGTAACCGGCCTTTGTCGCGGTGCTTGTGCCTTCAGGCCCGGTGACGGTCAGGCTGACCGTATATGTCCCGTTTGCCGTATAGATGTGGGTGGGACTCTGGACGGTTGAGGTACTGCCATCCCCGAAATCCCACAGCCATTCGGTGATACTACCAGGACCGACCGCAGAAATGTCGTCAACATAGATCTCCCCGGCACCGTCGCTCATAATAAGGCTGACAGTATGGGGCCCCGAATAGGAAGAGGTATCGATGGTAACCTGTGTCCATCCCGTCGTTGTCTCATCGACATGTTTCTGTTCGCCATCGATCATGCAGGTGAATTGCGGGTTTCCTTCGATAGGAGTCATCCAGTACCAGAACGTCAGCGTGCTGACACCGGTAAGGTTGACCGTCTGGGTGAGGGAGGCGCTGTCCGATTCTCCGTGGTATAATGCCTTCACCCCGCTGTGGACGGTACCGCTCTGAACCGACCATTCGGAATCGCTGAGTGTCCACCCGGAACTCCCGGACTCAAAGCCCCCGTTCGTTACATGATCGGCGGTACTTCCCGAACTCGTGCTCGCGTCGGTGAACTGGACTGCCAGTGGGGCCGGTCCTGCGGCAGGGGTGCCGCTGAACGCTGCCTGGATCGGGGCATTGCCAGCCGTTACCGTGACATAATCAGTCTTGGTTACCGTGTTGCTCCCGGCTGAGTTCGTGGCGGTAAGCTTCACAGTATATGTCCCGGCCGTTGAGTAAGTATGGACCGGGTTCTTGACGGTGGCGTTGGCAGCATTACTGTCACCGAAATCCCACGACCATGAGGTTGGCGTGTTGGTCGAGGCATCCGTGAACTGCACCGTCAGCGGGGCAGTGCCCGATGTAGGGGTACCTGAAAAAGCGGCAACCGGAGCAGAGGGAGTACTATCGCTGCCGAAGTAATTCGCAACAGGCTGCATCAGCGGGGCGGTGTCTGTGCCGATACCGGTAATGACATAGGGTGTGTCCCCGATTCCATCGCCGTCAGCATCGGTTCCGGTGTATGCGCTGCCCCAATAGTTGCCGATGACCTTCGTGTAGGTGTTACCGTTATAAGTATAGGTGACGGGGGCTGGTGAGACGAACAAGCCGGTGAACTCACCGCTCCAGTCCCAGATTTTCTGGAAGCTGGCATCAATAAGATCGTTCCCGTAGATGACCGGGCTCCCTGCTTCAGACAGGCCGATGTCCCCTTCTGCGCTGTCTCCTACAATGTGGTTGTTAGAGAACGTTGTGTTATCTGCATAACTGATCACGAGCGCGGGCGGCACTATGCCGGTAAATGTATTGCTTTCAACAATTGCATTCGGTCCCATGGCCTCAATAGTACCGTAGCGATTGACCGAGTTCTTTATAGTGTTGTTCCTGAACGTGAAATGATTCCCTTTCCAGTACAGACCTGCATCGTCTCCCACCAATTCGATGGTGTTATTCTCGAAGAGGATGTTATCGGTACTTTCTTCCCCGGCTTCGATATATGCCGATATGTTGCGGAAGTTGCAATTCCGGATTATCACATCCGAGGTTGCCCCATATGTGCCGATCCGCAGGCCGGATCCCCCGACATTCCTGATGGTGAACCCGTCAAGGACCGTCCCCGTTGCATCTGCTCCCGTGTACGAAGCTGGTATCGTTATTCCCTGGCGGGGCCCGAGATCGATGGTAGTGACATCCGCCCCTTCCCCGATGATCTTCAGGTAGGGTTTGGTTACCTCCAGATCGGTTCCACCCTCAACGTACTGGTAGGTTCCTGTAGCAACGGAGATGGTATCCCCGGGCGATGCGGCCGCGATAGCGGCATCGATTGTGGCGAAATCCTTTCCACCATCATCATCGACATACCATGTTTTCGCAGCAACCGGCACTACAATCATCATTATGCACAATAGTGCAGCGATACAGATGAACGGGATGCGATGCATCCTGCGAGAAAGCAAATTTTTAGCTGTCATTATATTATCCCCATTTCCCGGATCAGATGCAGGGATCCAGAAGGCCTGTGCGGGGATGATGACAGTAGCATGGAAGTACCTCTCATTTCCAACGACGACCAACGCGTTGTCGATGAAAACATTAAATAACGCGACCCTAACGGTCTTTCTCTTCTCTGCTGCGCCATAATGATTCTCCCCACAAAGAAAATATTACAATTAAACAAAAAATAATGGCATCTTGTGTGATTTATATTTTATTAAAAGTTATTTATTAGTATAAACCACTAAAATAAAATTATTGGTTCGATCTTGATAATGCAGATACTTTGGCAAGGTCTTCATTAGAGCATAAACGACCTGATAGGACACCCGACGCTCACGGAAATTTATCTTTTCCTTAAAAAAAGGGTGCAATCAGATTGCAGGATCCACCACGAGTTTCACGTAGTCAGTTTCGATAGTAGATTTTTTTGCTGCACCTCCACTACCGGTCTGTGCATTGCTCTGTACGGCAATGACCGTGACTGTGTTACTGTTGATATAATTCCCGATATTGGTTGTTATATCCCCGCTTAACATCGTATCTGTACCACCGGTCGTGTATGCAAGCTCTTCGTACGCACCGGAATTAGTATTCCAGATGTAAAGGTACATGCCATTAAGACTTGTGTTTCCATGATATCCCTTACCATTCCACGTGACCGTCAGCTTATTGATATTTGATACAGATGTATCCGGATTTTGGAGAGTAAAGACAAAACGCTGCGCCGCATATTGCCCGGCAGCACTTGTCTGGAATTGCTTGTACGATCCATCGTCCGCTGTCAACTGCGCGGACGTGCTGATATCGGTTATCGGAACAGTACTGCTGGCCGGCGGGCGTACAGTCACAGATCCTTCGTACGCATACAAGTTCGTTCCTGGCGTACCCAGCGTGCTGCTGTTGAAGTCGTACAGCCGGCTGATGTCCTTGAGCGTCAGTACCGCAAGGAACGGTGTGACATAAGTCTCGCCCTCAGAATTGGAGGAGCCCCACGTCCCTTCAATTGCGCCATCGCTGTCATAATCATGGCCCCGCCAAAAGATCACATCGTTGTTGCCGGTGAGACTGACAAGATCCTTGAGGGGTGTGGAATCATAGGTTGTTGTGAATTTGTCAAGGTCGAAGTAGTTTCCATCGCTCGCATCGGCGAGATCGTCATCAGTTCCCAGTTGATATTTTCGGTAATTGATAAGACTCCACGCAATCTGATCGAGTGTGCGCGGTGAGTCAGAACCGGTTGGAACATTGAAGTATGCAAAATCGCTCTCGCCGTTCGTCCCGACAAGCTGCCCGAGACAGAGATTTGCTTCGGTCGAACTGTATGAGGGGGCGGCAAATGTCGTGATGTTGTTGTTCAATTCGCCGAACCCGGCATCGTACCGTTCGTTCACATTCCCGTCATTGACCCAGTATGCGGTCTTGCTGCCGGATGAATTCACGATAACGGCGACAAGCGTGACATCGTAGACCCTGCCGTCAATCGTACCAGTGGTCATGACATCGGTAGCAAAAGTCTCGCCGGGTTCAAGGTACTGACTAACGTCATACGTCGCGATCCATTTACCGTTCCCCGACCCCACAACATTTGTCGAAGGGCCATTCTTATTGAAATAGCTCGGGGTGAGCGTGTAGGTAGTGCCGCTGTTGCTTCTGACGTAAACGTTCGCGTATCCGACATAATTCTCAGTCCCTCCCCAGACACTGACATAGATCTTTGCCCATTTTACCGAACTTCCGCCCGGGACATTAAATGTTGTGTTGAACCACGGCGTCTGGAGCCCCGCTGTGCTACCCTTATCGCATACAACAGTACCCTGCACAGTACCGCTCGTAACAGTTGTCAGGGGTATCCCATCGTAGGAGTACGACCCGGCTGACACCGGTACGGTAATTACGAAAATGCCGATGATCACTAGTGCTATCACCAGTAACTGGGATTTGCACAGTATGATTTCCGTAAACAAATGCGTATGCTGTTTCCCATCTGTTTTTTCTTTCATGATACTTTCCTGTCCGCATCAATGATGCGAACATTTTCCCATAAGCTCACAAATTATTTATTACTTATTTTTAATTTTGTAATATTTAGTATTATTATTTTAAAATTTGTAGTAATATAAGATACAAGAGTATGCAATGTATAAAACGCCAACACAATGAATTCGTAATCTGTAAAAATGCTCGATACGCTTCAGAAAAACGCTCCCGCAGGCTTCCTGCCAAGGGAACGGGATCCGGGATCACATTCACGAGCAGGTCTCCAAAAATCTGAGTCCATATAAGACTCCGATTCTTTGTTTCCGGGTTTGACCGGATTTTAAGAACACTGGTTTTCGGCCCTTTTTGTTTCGCGTGGAAAATCTCCTGAAATCAGGCATTATTTGTCAAAACTCGCCTAATTTCGAGGTCGGTTTGGGCTGTTAATACCCCGCAAATCAAGGGAAATTCTGACACCTTACCCATGTGATGCCCGGAAAGGCTGTAGGAACGCAAATATGAAGATCATTTTTCGAGAGGGGAGTATCGTTTTTGTGCGGGCACTGGGGAGACTCCGGAGATGATCGGTAAAAAGAGTCCTCGGGGTCTCGGCATCGACTCTTTCCCTCCCAACAGGTAAAAAGTTATAATCTCACACACAAGAGATGCAGGACGAATCGCAGGAACGATTGACGGTTTTCCAAAAGAGGCCGTCGGTTCCCGAGCTGTTGTCCCACTGCGCAGATATCCCCATAAAATTGACCGTTCGCTGTGCGGCTCTTAAGCAAAAATAGATGTTCACGTTTCCCTTGAGAGAGAAAGGCATTCGGTTTCCTGCAGGCGAACTTCTGCTTTCGGGCACCTATGCCTCCTCGTTTAGGGTTACGACATCCCCGAAATCAATAATGCCGTTCTTGTTATAATCAAAGAGGGCAACCGGTTCGTTATTCTGGATCCATTCGAAATTATTGAAATAAAGGGATACATCGCTGAAATTAACCACGCCGTCCCCGTTTAAGTCTTGGTTCATGCCGGCGTTTAAGGGGTCCTCCGGGAGGCTTGCTTGGCCGGGCAGGGCAAGTACACCGGAGTAGGCAGAGGGTGTGGTAACAGATTCCGATGCAGAGCTGCTGGTTACAAGGATAGTACCATCTGAGATCGAGGTTGTCGGTGTATAATTATCTGCCCAGGGGAGATTTCCATTAATGAGGGAAACTGTACCGTGCAACCTGGCCGAACCCGGTGATAATCCTTTCAAGGTCACGGTAGCAAGTTGGATGTTTCTGGATCCATCAGGGACAAAAGTCGCCGCGGGATCTGCTGCCTTTATCATCCCACTGGTAAAGGGGGTCTGACTGTTTATCTTCATACTGAACCCATTGGGATAGGTTACCGAAGCAACTTCGGCTACAGTAGGTTCTGTGACATCAAGGTAGATCTTAAACCCTGACAAACCGTGAGGGGCAGAATCCAAAGTTAAAGTCGCACTGCCGGTACCTCCACTATTCAGGGTAACATCACTGATAGTGATCACTTGGGCTCCCGCCACCACACACCCACCCAGTGCAATCACTCCTATAAAAAATAGGATCGGGAAGAATGGTATCCGTGTCATTATCAGATCTTCGCAAAGAGCGCTTGGAGGTCCGGGAAGTCGATCTCACCATTCCTGCTGTAATCGAAGGCTGCAATCGGTTCGTTAGAAGCGATCCAATCCATTTGAGCGAAATAAAGCTGTAAATCCGGGAACGCGATCTCTCCGTCACCATTCAAATCCTCATACTGGCCATCGTCGTTTGGATCTGTTGGCGGGTTGGTCAGCCCGGGCAATACAACAACCACCGGGGTAGAGCTCACCGTGATATAATTCGTCTGTGTGGCAGTGTTGCTGCCGGCGCTGTTGGTCGCTGTGAGTTTTACCGTGTAGGTACCGGCCGAGGAATACGTGTGGACCGGGTTCTGAATCGTCGCATTGGTGCTGCTGCCATCTCCGAAATCCCATGACCACGAGGTCGGCGTGTTGATCGAGGCATCAGTGAACTGCACCATCAGCGGGGCAGTGCCAGATGTCGGTGAGCCGGAGAAAGCGGCCACCGGAAGCTGCGTGACTGCAATGGCACTGATATCGTCAATGAGCCAGCCATCCCCGTCGTTCTGGTAATAGAACTCAAGAGTATGGTTGCCCGAATAAGACGAGGTATCGATAGTGTGCAGGGTCCATGTCGAATAATCATCACTGATCCCGGAAAGGACTGTATTCGAGTCGATCCTGACAGTCCCCTTCCCGGCGCCGTACATGCTCCAGAACGTGATGTCATCCACACCGGTCAGATCAATTAACTGAGAGATGCTCAGGGTATTCCCTTCAACAGTATCGAACCATGCAAAATACGATCCGGAATGAGTGGTATGATCGGGATATGTCTCGTTATTCAGGAGAATGAACTGTGGGTGGTTATTCAGCATATACACAGTCCACCCATTGAGATTCCCGGTTTCAAACCCGCCGTTTATTACCCGTTCAGTACGTATCCCCTCCGGGTTAACGGTGATATAACCGATCTTGATCTCATCATCGCTGCCGGCCGCATTAGTCACAGTCAGTTTGACGGTGTATACCCCGGGCGATGTAAATGTATAAGTCGGGTTCTGCTGGGTGCTGTCTGTCACTCCATCATCATTGAAGTCCCAAGCCCAAGAAGCCGGACTGTTAGCCGAGTGATCGGTGAACTGCACGGTCAAGGGTGATGTGCCTGCAACATGATCGGCGGTAAATCCAGCAACTGGAGGAACCGCATACCGTACGGTAAGAGCTGCAAGGCAGGTTTTGAAAGAAGTACCGGTATTGATATATCCTACAGTATTCGATGACCCTGCAGCAAGATTGCCCGTCGTATTGAACGTATTAAACCGGTAATACGAACCAGTCGTCCCCGATGTCTTTGTAATGCTGTTCCCGTTCAGGGTATAACCGGCATCAGAGCTGGAGAAGGAAAGAATCCGCATCTCCGCACTGCTCCACCCGGGTTCCAGGGAATTTGTAGCAAACGAGGTCGAACTGCTCCCGGTCATCCAGTCATTACCATGATTCACCCAATACTTCACCTGATCTGAATCGCCATCGTTATAGGCGACCACGAGCGTGATACCCTTGATTCGGCCGTCATAAAGCGTCTTGCCAGGTACAGCAGATGTCGTGACCCGTACTTTAGGTGTCGAGGATGTGATCAGAGGGGTCACATCGTACCAGGTCTCGTAGTCCGAGTATACCTTGGTGACATGGTCGTTGAGGGGATATGCATAACCCGTGCTTCCGGACATAATGTCGCAGGTTTCTGTCCCGAGTGTGTCCTCGAAAGTACCGTCTCCATCTGCGTCGAACTCGGTTTTCACCAGGACCGGGTAGTTGGTGGCTCCCGATCCTGAGTACACATTGACGTAAAGCCGGGCCCAGCTGATGTTACTGCCAGAGGCAGGAAGGGTGTATGACTGCGTCGAGACAGACCCTCCTGCCGATCCCCAGGGATTCGCCGAACTGATGAAGAGATCACCCGAAACGGTCCCGCTCTGGACGGTTGTCAGGTAATCGTGCTCCAGCGCTGCCGCAAAGACGTGAGTTTTCGTTACGGTATTGCTCCCTCCAGCATTCGTAGCGGTGAGACGGATATCATACGTGCCGGCGCCGGTAAATTCATGGCTCGGGTTCTGTACCGTGGAAAAAGTTGCCCATGTTCCATTATCTGCAAGACGGTATTCCCAGAGCCATGATGTAGGAGTATTAGTCGATACGTCCGTGAATGTAGCGGTGACCGGCGCAAGACCGTTCGTTACGGACGTAGTGAACGCGGTGACCGGTATTGTTGCCGGCCGCGGGCTCTTTACCACAAGAAACGCAAGAGGGATCTTGTAGAAAGCGCTTGTCCCGGTACCCGGAAGATAACGGGCATAGGCAAGCGTTGTCGAACCGCTGCCGGAAACCGATGAGGTCACATCCCATGATTTGAGGCCGGAGTACGCTCCCTGTACATCGGAACTCCTGTCGAGATTGATATTGGTAAAGTCCCCTGTCTTTGTACTGGGATTGAAATTATTTTGTGCCGTGGGGAAGCCATAGTTCCCGTTGTTGCTTGCCATATAATCGACAGTAAGCGTGGCAGATGAGATTCCCGAAAGACCGGTCGTGGCAAAGGAGGTGGTCCCAACAGCGACATGTGAGGCCCCGTCATCGGCGCCACCCTGGTCTTCCGTGTAGTACGAACAGACATCGTGTCCCTGGTTCACCCAATATGTGGTCTGGGTCGTAGAGGAGGGATCGTTGTACGCGACAACAAGCGTGATTACCTTGATCCGGCCATCAAACGAACCGACCGTGTTGACATTTACGTTGACCGATCGGCTGCTGATCAGGTTTGTGACATCGTACCACATGAAGTAGTCGCTTGTCACCCGGTTCTCATGATCGTTGATCATTTTATAGCGGTCATGGGCACCGCCGCCGAGAGCGGTATTGTCGTTTCCCTCGGGTTCATAGGTTGTTGCATTCGTAACGTAACTGAACGGCGCATGACCGGTCTCGGGCCACACCTGCTCGTAGGTGCCGTCACCGTTGCCGTCAAATTTATTCGTGATGATAAATGCCTTATCGTCCTGCATATGCCCGTCATACGCGGAGATGTAAAGCCGGGCCCAAGTAATATTACCTGCCGCGTTTTCCGGCAGGGTAAAGGTCTTGGTCACATCTTGTAATCCCCAGTTCGGAGCCGGCGTGGCATCAAACCAGAGGTCCCCGGTCACGGTCCCAGTCTGCACTGTGGAAAGCGGGATACCTCCAACAAAGTCATCTGCACAGGCAATTCCCGGCAGTGCGATGAGTACGACGAGGACGACACCTATCATAAGAGCGGACTTCGGCAGATATCCCCCGACCCGCCTTGTGCTGTTCGGGATCCGGTTCCAGAAAACAGGCTGCCGTTCCGGTATGCAGCCTAAAAGACACATGCTTCTCTGAATCATGATTCTCCCCATATAAGCAGATAAGATCAAGTAAGATTTTTCATAGAGTAGTAATAACAAATATGATAAATATGTTATTATTTAATATTCGTTAGTATCCGCCAAGTATTTTTAATATCCATAAGATGGATATCACATCCCCAAACGAAACAAACATCTTTCCTAAAGATTCATAAAACCAAGTACCTCTCGGATACAACGTGCGGAGGAACAAAAATATACTGCAGGCCCCCCATCAAAAAGAGACAATAAACCGAGTTGTTTTACATAACAAAATTCAGAGATGTCTCCTTTTTTGCAGAAGGAAAATACCGGTCAGGACTATTCCAGCACCAAATAAGAAAATGGCCAGATCCGGTGCTGCCTTTTTAGTCTTGATTACCGTCGGTTTCCAGGATGATGTGACAACGGGCCCGGATCTGGTCGTGCTGACAGTCTGCGTTTCAGCCAGTGTCGGCGTGCTGGTTACCGGCAGGGTTTCGCCGGGGTTAACAACTGTGATAAAGCCGGCCCGGGCATTTTTCGTGCTGCCCATTTCATTCGTGACAGTCAGCGTGACGGTATACGTGCCGGCCTTCTGGTAAGTATATGCCGGGTTCTCGATCATCGCTGAACCCCCATCGCCAAAGTCCCATTCAAAAGATGTCGGCGATCCTGACGACCGGTCCATGAATTGTACCTTGAGGGGAGCATAGCCAACTACCGGATTCGCAGTAAAACCGGTAACCGGTGCGCCGGGTATCACCGGCGTCACCGTGATAACGGGTGCGGTTGTTTCTGCAGTTGTAACTGCTGTAGTGATGAGAGTTGTTGCGGTCCCTGTCGCCGTAGTCGTTGCAATCGAGGTTGTCGTTGTAGTCGCCACGGTCGTCTGGGTTTCAGTGGTCTGCGCAGTCGCGACTGCTTCACCGGAGACGGTAACCTTCAATGTGTCCGTTCCGGGAGTTAGGAGAGCCCCGTCATCCGCATTCATCTGGATCCCGGATATACTGATTGTTGCCGAGCCTGCAGAGACGCCTTTGAGCGTGACCGTTCCAAGTGCAATATTTGTGGCACCGCTTTGGACCTGTTTATTGAGATCGACACCGGTGATCGTATATCCACCGCTGACACTGTTCTTCCGGTTCAGGCTTGCCCATGAGGGAAACGTGGCGTCCGTTGCAATGACGGTAGAAGTAGGAGTGACAAGGGTAAGTTCGTACCCGGCAAGTCCCGTCGGTGCATCGCTTAACAGGACTGCCACCTGGGTAGTCCCTCCCGGGGCAAGAGTAACCGAGGAAGGACTGAAAGAAAGGGTGCTTGCGGCCGCTCCCCCGGTCAGGATGCAGGCGAGTGCAAGGAGTACAAGTATTGGAAAAATTTTGTTACGCATTGTTACACCTTTTTACAGTATAACTATTAATTCAGTAATTTCCGTTTCTAGGGTTTATGGATTTCTAAATGGACTGAACCTCCCAAGGTAAAAAAAGGTCAGTGGTAAAGGATCTGATCGTTGAGGGCGACGACATCCTCCCAACCGATCGCTCCGTTACCGCTGTAATCGTAGTTCTCGATATCAACGAGGTCATCGGATTTGACCCAGTCAAGTGCGTTGAAGAATGCGACCACATCATCGTAATCGACCCGCCCGTTGTGGTTGATATCCTCGTATACGTAATCTCCGTTCAGATCGGCCGGGAGGTTACTGTAGTAACCCGTGATCTGATGTGTTGAATTGTAGATCGGGAATTTTTCAAGATACGGCGTGATGGAGATGTACTGGGTCTTGGTCACCGCTCCGTGATCTGCTCCACTGGATGACACGAGGGTCACAGTGAAATTCTGCGGTCGGCCGGAATAGTAGGTCACCGGGTTCTGTTCGGTCGAATTTGCCGTCAGGCCATTGCCGAAGTTCCAAGACCATGAGGTCGGGCTACCGGTAGACTGGTCGGTGAACTGGACTGCAAGGGAGACATTGCGGGATGCCACACCATTTAGCGGTGTTGCGACAAAGTCTGCTCCGATATTACCTCCGACGTTGATATAGCCGGCCCTGATCTTGGTGTTGGTGCCGCCCGGCCCGGTTACCGTAAGGTTCACAGTGTAACTGCCAGACGCCGTGTAGGTATACGTCGGGTTCTGCTGGGTGCTGTCTATGGTTCCGTCATTGTTGAAATCCCATGCATAGGCAGTAACGTTATTTGCCGACTGGTCGCTGAACGCAACAGTCAGGGGTGCAAGCCCGGAGACGGGGTTTGCAATGAAGTCGGCGACCGGCCCGTTGTTATTGGCGACAATCGTTGTCGTCGCACTATTGCTGCCGCCCGGACCCGTAACCGTCACTCTCGCGGTGAAAGTACCAGGATAGGTATAGGTGTGCGAGGGACTCTTTAAAGAGCTGTACTGGCCATCGCCAAAGTTCCAGGCATACGAGGTGATATTACCGCTGGAAGCATCGGTGAAGTGAACTGTCAGCGGGTAGTTTCCTGTTGTCACGTCGGTCGTGAATGCCGCTGTCGGCGCCACGTCACCAGCGTCGATATATGCGGTCTTGACAACTGAGTTCGTGCCGCCCGGTGCAGTCACCGTCAGTTTCACGGTGTAGGTACCAACGGAGAATGTGTGGGAGGGGTTCTGTTCGGTGCTGGTCGTGCCATCGCCAAACTCCCATAACCATGTTGTGATCGCACCATTGGTCACCGTCGAATCATCGGTGAACTGGACTGCAAGCGGAGAGGGGCCCGATACCGGTGTCCCGTGGAATGCCGCGACCGGGCCGGCATAGGTGCCGACCGAGACGCTGCCGACGTTTACAACCGGTATGATCACATTACCAGAATCATCGTCCATGTTGATACTGCCAACCCCAATTCCGGTCGTTCCGGTGGCGGTCCCACGGAGCGTGATGGTTGCAAGGAGGATCTGACCGGAGGTTGAACCGGGATAAATCTTCTGGAGTGTATCTACCGCACCGATCCGTGCCGAATCCGCCGGGAGGGTCGGGGAGAGGGTCATCTGTGCCCAAGTAGAATCGTAGCTGACTGCCGCGATGTCGGCAACAGCAGTGTTATTGAGCGAAACCACAAGATCGTATCCCGAAAGTCCCTGCGGGGCACCGTCCATGACAATGTTGAACTGCTGGGTCTCGCCAGGGTTCATCGTTCCGGATCCTACCGGTACGACATTGATTGTTGGGGTATCGGAGACCGTGATGTAATCAGTCTTTGTCAGGGCTGCCGATCCGCCGCTGCTCGTTGCTGCAAGCGTTACCGTGTAGGTGCCTGCTGCGGAATAGGCATGCGTCGGGTTCTGCTGGGTGCTGGTGGCACCATCGCCGAAATCCCACACCCACGCAGTTGGATCACCAGAGGTCTGGTCGGTGAACTGGACTGACTGGCCCTTGAGCACGTTGGTCTTGTCGGCAGTAAACGCCGGTACCGGCTTTGCATACTCCACGACAAGAATCTGCTGGAGGGCGTCCATGCCGCCGCTCTGGGTTCCCTGGAGCGCAGCAATGTTGCCATTCGCAGAGAGATAGTTCGTCACATCGGCAACAAGCGGGCTTGCGCTCGATGAATCGCCCTGCCACCCGTTGCTTGCAATCGTGGCGCCGTTGAAGAGGAGGTTGCCCTCACTGGGCCCGGCGCTGCCTGCATAGGAATACAAGACTGCGTTCTGGACCTTGGCAGGATCGATAGTTAAACCGCTGAACGGTGCGTACGCAGTTGCCTCGTCAACGGTCGTCCCGTAACTGCTGTCCGAGACACCCAGCTCATCGCATTCTTCGTTAATGAAGATCTGTTTACGGGTCTCGTTCGCATCCCTGTAGATCACCACGAGGGTACTGGGATATAGTGCGTTCAGGTTGCCGCTGTCCGGTGTCATGACAAGGGTGTTTTCAGCGGGATTATACAGGCTCGTCACATCGATCGGATAGAGGCCATAGAGGTAATAGGAATAACCGCCGAAATTGCTATAATCGGTATACGGTGTTCCCAGCGTGAGCGGGTTGCCGTTGAAGGTTGCGGTCATGGCAGGCAGGGTACTCGGACTTCCGGCAATGGTGTGATCCCAGTTGTAGGAGAGGTAGAGCCAGACCTGTTCTACGGTCGCACCTTCTGGCAGGGGCAGGTCGCTTGCGCTCCAGGTTTCGGTCCGCCCGGTCCATCCTACTGCTACATACTTGGAGGAGGGCTGGGTCGAGGTCAGTACACCACCGAGAAGATCGTACGTGTGCTTAGTGGTGATGTTGCTCCCGCCTTCCCAGTAGAGACCCTTACCCTTGTACCCGTTGTATACCACGGATTTTGCAGCACTTGCCTTGTTGTTGTTGGTCTCAAGGGTTTCAGGGATGATATTATCCGGGTCCACAACCGCCATATAGGTTATCGATCCTCCTGCAAGGTTACGAACGGTCGGGTCGGTAAGGACGACCGAGGTCGTTGCCCCGACTGCCAGCGATGCGATGGTGGTTGTGGCAACCGGTGTTGTAGCGGATACATCGCTTGCGTACAGTGCCACCGGGATGTTGGTGAGAGCGATGGAACCGTTGTTCTTGATGTTGTTTACCCTGACGTTATTGGCTTCCTTTGCAAAGACGGCACTCGCGGGTACCGGAACTACAGTTCCGGCGATAGTGAGATCGGCCGTACTCGCAACAACCAGAGACTGCGTTGCCGTAGTGGAGCCAATGCCGTTAGTCGCGGTCAAAGTTACCGTGTAGGTACCGGCCGCGGTATAGGTATGCGTCGGGTTCTGTTCAGCGGAAGTGGTGCCATCTCCGAAATCCCAGAGCCATGATGTCGGACTGCCCGTTGAAGTGTCGGTAAAGGTTACAACTTGGCCCATCGCGGGTGTGGTTGTACTGGTCGTGAAGTTGGCGACCGGTGCAGCTTTTACCGTGATCGTGCCGTCAACGACACTCGTGGTAGACACATAGTTAGGGCCCCCAAGGTTGATATTACCACTCAAGCCTGTAGAGTAAAGATTCGCATGTAGTGTGGTTGTCCCTGATGAAAGCCCATGAACCTGCAGAGTCGCGAGCACGACATTGGTCTGATCAGAGGGATACCCGGAACTAAGATTTCCCGGAAATCCTTCCTGCGTCGTTTCTGCAGCCTTGATATATCCGTCTTGGAACCCGCCTTTTGTCAGCGTGTTGACCGTGGAAGTCGTTGCCTTGCTTGTCCATGCAGGCGATGTTGCCAGGGTTTCCTCCATGTTAAATTTACTGTTATATATCACGGAGGTAATGTTATCCGCAATTGCCGGATCATTTATCGTAAGTGCCAGCTTGAATCCGGATAAACCGGCACTCGGCACTTGGTCGAGTGTTACATATACTGTACCCGTATCTCCGGAATTTATCTGGACATCACTTACTGTAATCTGGGTTGCAGACGCACAACCGATCACAAATAATACCGCAAGAATTGCGGTAACCGTCAATATTTTCATTCGTGTCATGATCCATTCTCCCGGAGGAACAATGGAACCGCACCGAACGCGGACCTGCAATAAAGAATGCAAAATGGAAATGCAATAATTCCCTTCGGCAATTTCAACTGGAAGTACCGTACAGGTACGTCGGCCAGATGCGTCATTGATTCTCCCCATACCATCGATTAAATGAGTTTAGATTTTTACAAAAAATTAGTAGCACTCAATATGATTTAAATTTAGTTATAGGATATTTGTTAATAAACGCCACCACTATAATAATAAAATTGTCGACCGAGACCGTAATTAGCAAGTTGTCTTCGTGATATCTGCCTCAAATAGTTATCACGAAGACTTTTTTAAAAAGGGAAACCTTCCAGGTTTTACCTATATCTTTGCAAAGAGCAGCTGGAGATCCGGGAAGTCTATCTCCCCATTTCTGCTGTAATCGAATACACTGACGGGCTCATGGGCAACGATCCAGTCCATCTGAACGAAATAGAGTTGCAAATCCGGGAACGCGATCTCTCCATCGCCATTCAGGTCCTCGTACATCCCGTCCTCATCGGGATCGGTTGGCAGGTTTGCCTGGCCCGGCAGCGCAATGACACCGGTCGAGACCGTGACGTAATTAGGCATCTCCGTATAATCGCTCCCGGCAGCACCGGTCACGGTGAGTTTTACAGAATACGTTCCGGCAGCATTGTAGGTGTGGGTTGGATTCTCTTCTGTCGAGTTGCTTCCATCGCCGAAGTCCCACAGCCAGCCGGTCGCGCCAATTGACTGGTCGGCAAACGTGACTGATAGCGGGGCAGATCCCGAGAGCGGTGTCGCGTTCGTGAACTGCGCGACCGGGCCGTAATCGGCAACGAGGAATGCCTGCGCAGCCACCATACAAGGCTGACCACCAGCTCTTTGCGTACTCTGGATCCCGATCACATTGTCCTCTGCCGCAAGGTATGACTTCACATCACGGGAGTCCACGGCTACCTGCGGAAGTCCGTTCTCACCTACCGGTTGGTTGAGGGCACCATAGTTCCAGACATTGGCTGCCACTTCCTGACCGTTCACGAACAGGTTGCCCTCGGGACCTTCACCTGAGGGGACAAACGTGATCAGGTTCACGCGCACGGCATTTGCTGTATCGATGGCCGGGCCGGTAAATTCAAGGTACGCCGTCGCTTCGGATTCGTTTGTGGCATAGGCTACCGGGTCGGCACCGAGCAGGTCAAAACCCTCGTTTAAGAATATCTGCTTGCGGGATATATTCTGGTCTTCGTACACGATTGCAAGCGTCATGCCGTAGAGCGAGAGCTTGGTGTTGGGATCGCCCGGACGCGTAAAGTTCACCCAGTTGGTGCCGTCTTTCTGGTACAGCGACGTCACATTGTAGGCCAGCAGGCCGTACGTAAAGGGGCCCCACTCGCCGAAATTGCCCCGGTCCCAGTACCAGTGCTGGTACGTTGAGGTGATATCGCTGCCATCGAACTTCACTGTCACGTTCGTTGGCATCATGTTGGAGTTATCCCACGTGTAAGGCAGATACAGCCGCGCCTCTTTTACAGTTGCCCCAGCTGGTACATACGGCTGTGTGCCGTTCCAGGTCACATCGAACTCGTTCCAGCCCCCGCCATAGCTTCCGGACCGGTAATAACTGTTCCCGAAGGAGTTGACAATCCCTCCGTGGATATCGTACGTTTCATAGGTCGTGGAATTTAACCCGCCGTCACGGTACAGCGCCTTACCCTTGTACCCGTTCCAGACAAGAGGCGTATCCCAGGTTGCTGCGTTGTTTGCCTCGTTTGATTCTGCGATCAGGTTGTCGGGATCGAGCATTGTATTATAGGTCACGAGGCCGGAACCGACAGTTGCCCGAACTGATGTATCTACAACGAGGAGCTGCTTCTGGGCGCCTGCGGTAAGTGCCGTTACGTTCACGGTCGCAGAGAAGCCGTCCGAAGAGTTCACCACGAGTACGGATGACGGTGCATCTGCCGGGCCGTTATTTGCCACAACCACTTTTATATTGTTGGGTTCGCGTTCGAAGATGTACCCGCCGGCGGCTCCCCCGGGATTGGGTACAACGTTGACAACCTGGAGATCGGGCAATTGCGGGGCGGCATTCACCGTGATGTAGTCGGTCTGCGTTGCGGTGTTGCTCCCGCCGGCATTCGTGGCGGTGAGCGAGACCGTGTAGGTCCCGGCCGAGGCATAGGTGTGGACCGGGTTCTGCATCGTGGCATTGGTGCTGTCGCTGTCACCGAAACTCCAGGACCAGCCGGTCGGAATGTTCGTGGACGCATCAGTGAACTGGACGGTCAGAGGAGTCGTGCCTGTTGTCGGGGTTGCGGTGAAGTTGGCGACCGGCGCTTCAACCGCCGGCGGGCACTTTACTGCGAGTGTAACGAGCGTTGCCTTGAATGGGTTGGAAGCAGCATAATATTCAAATGTACTGGACGACCCAGCGGTCAGGTCGCTGGTCACATCCCATGCATTGGTCACGAAGTAGCTGGCGGGAGTTCCGGATGCCTTGGAATTGCCGTTGAAGGTGTAGGTTGCATCCGACGATGCGAGCGCGGCGTCCGTGATCGTTGCTTCCGTGAACCCGACGGGAACGGATGTCGTATCAATGGTGGTAATACCGGTGTCGCCAGAAGAGACAAAGTACTGACCCGTGTTCACCCAGTACTTCACCTGATCGGAATCTCCGTCATTATACGCGACTACGAGCGCGAGTTCTTTGATATTATAATATCCGCCGGCAACGGTGTCTTTTGCCGTCACGACCTTCACGGTCGGGTTTTGGGTGGTGATCAGGTTCGTGACATCGTACCAGACACGGTAATCGGAGGTGCACCGGTCAGCATTGATTGCGGCCGAATTTACAGTGCCATCACGTGAACCTTCACCCACTGCATTGACATGGGTCGTGCCAACGATCGACTCGTACGTGCCGTCGCTGTTAGCATCGTAGGAGACGTTGAACCATCCTGGGAACGCAGCAGTTGTCGACCCTGCATACCCTGATACTTCAAGCCGAGCCCACTGGACATCGGTGAACGTCGGGATAGAGAACTGCTGGGTTATCGTTGCCCCGTTAGTGTTAGGGCTGAACGCCCCGACATAGAGCCCGCCCGAAACAGTGCCGCTCGCCACTAGGTTCAAGGGTTGCGAATCTGCCATGGCAACGGCTGGCAGGAGGATACATACCGCCAGCAGGGCGAACAGGACGGGTGCGAAAGATCTCCGACGGTGTTCGCGGCTCGTTGTCTTCAGAGGCAGTACGATTGCGCTCATGCACTGCAGTACAGCGATACAAAAAAACGGGATGCGGGGCATCCTGCAAATAATCGGACGATTGGTTTTCATTGTCATATCCCCTTTTCCGGATCATACACGGAGACCCGGAGGCCTGTGCGGGGATACGGACCAAGGCGCAGTGTTCCACCCTGTATGCCGGCCATTGCCGGCACCGTGACGGAGAGAACATACCGAACCTCGATACCTTAACGGTCGTCCTCTTCCATACTGCGCCATAACGATTCTCCCCACACTAAAATAATTACGATTAAACAGTAAGTGGTAGTATCAAGTGTAATTTATATTTTATTAAAAGCTATTTGTTAATACAAACCCCAATAAATATTATATAAAAAATATCTTACAGCTCTGGAAAAACCTGAACCTCACCTTTTTTACCGGCACATCTGCAGATAACCTGCATTACAGGAAAAAGTCGTCATGTCCCAACAAAACCATCGGTATCTCTCCGGAAAAACCATACGACTGGACGTACCGTTTTTGTCAGGGCATAGCAAGGCAAGAGAAGTCGGTCATGCCATTCTACCCACAACAAATACAAAAATTTTTGCGGCAATAAGTAATACAAAAATAAAATTAGTATTACTAAATATTACATATGGGGAGAGTCGATTGATAGAGACGAAACACAAGGCTGTAAATGCAAAACTGCCGGGGACCTTCGTTCCCACCGATGAAAACGCGGCACAGGCATTCCTCAAAACTGCCGGCATCCTGAGATCGTTTTCGGCCTGCCCGTGGTGCGGGGGCAGGGATATCCGGAACATCCGCCGGGAAAAATTCCGGTGCCCGAAATGCCGGTACGAATGGGGATGGCGCAAGGGGAGCATCCTCGAAGGGACGCGGATCTCCTGTCGGACGTTTGTAAATACCGTCCGGTTATATGCCGATGATGTACCGGTCAACGATGCCGCACACCGTCTGGGTATCGCATACAACACCACCTACGATATGTATGAGCGTATCCGGAATGCTATTCATCCGGATGCTGTAAAAACGATGGAACCCGCTAACGATACCGTGAATCCCGACCCAAAACAGCCGGTAATCTATGGCATACGGCTTGAAGGGGATAAAATATTCATGGAAACTGTCAAAACCCCGGATCCTGCCCTCATCGCTTCGCTCCCCCTTCCCACCATGCTGCGGGGAAACCTTATCTTCATTGATGCCTACGGGAAAAAATACCAGGGTTTCATTACCTACGATCCCGACCGGCATGGACAGGACTGGATTCACATCCGTTCCCCGCACGGGTTCCCCTGGTCGCCGCTTGCAGAGTTCTGGTCGTTTGTGGGTAAATCGTGGATGAGCCACCGCGGCATTTCCCGCGACAGGATACCGGTCTTCCTTCATGAATTGGTACAGCGGTACAACAATCGCGACACGGACCGGTTTTCAGATGTTATGCAGCGGATAGCGGCATGTACATTTCCCCTTACGGCCCCTATCAGGGCAGTCAGTACAACAGAGAAAAACTCCGTCCATACTCTGAAAAACAACGAAGATTCACGTCACGAAAGATAGTGTTTCCAAGAATCCGTGACAGTGTTTCCGGCCACCCGCTCTTCGGTACCAGCATGGTTTTACCTCCTATTTTGGCATTTTTTCTCGATCACCGCACTGTTCCAAGAATGATCCAACGGATTTTGCCGGTACTAAAAGAACCGGGGCAGCTTTTTTAACACCCAATCGATTTCCCAAAAAAGCAATCACCAGTCAGGAACCGGGCATCCGTTCCTTGCGCATTCTTCGGCTATCCGGCGCCTGAGTTCCTCGATTCTGACTTCGCTTGAGAGGGAACTCGAAATCAGCTGGCGGACCGTCACCCAGAACTCACTTTCCTGGGGCAGCCTGTCTGATACTAGGGCGTACTGACGGCGGAGGTGCAGGAGAAGTTTCCTGTCAACATCCATACGTTTCGCCAGTCTCTGGAGTTCGCAGTACGTTTCCCGAGACACACCGGCGTTCTGCACGAGGCGGAGTTCATAGACCACCTTTTTTTTGCGCGCCAGGATCTGCGAGATCGCGGCGGATATTTCATTGTTGGCAAACGGCTTGACGATATAATCGTCGATACTGACATGGTAACGGAGGACATCTTCCGGTTCCAGAGGCTTGGCGGTAATCATGAGAACAGGCACGGACTTTGTCTTTGGATCGGCACGGATCTGTTCGAGCGTCATCCACCCGTCGAGGGGCTCCATCATGACATCGAGCAGGATCACATCGGGCACCTGTTGTTTAAGTGCCTCAAGACATGCCTGGCCGCTGTTGGCTACTGAGACTCCGTACCCGTTATGGGTAAGGAACAGGGTAAGGTAGTCTCCAATCGCCGAATCGTCATCAACCACAAGCACCAAGGGTCGGGCAGGTACAGGAGCAGATGCCCGGGGCTTTGGCGACCGGAGGATAAGGAACGTGGCGATACCAGATGTAACGACTATTCCGGCTATGATAAGAGTAAAAAGAACCATCCACGATGATGCCGGGCGACCAGTGCTTCCTTCCAGGGACAGGCAGTCCGGGTCTGAAGAGTAAACAGAACAGAACTGCACAAGCGGTGAGGAGATATCGGCCAGAATCAGTTGTCCCCCGGTTCTCTTGTCGGAGAGGCGGAATGTTTTTTCCGATGGCGTAACCGGAACCGTGACAATCAGCTCCCGGACCGTATTTTCATTTTGCAGGGCTGCTGCATGAGTTCCCATAACCAACGGATCGCTGTACGACAGTGACGGATCCTGGAGGGAAAATGTCCGGAGTACACTGCCGGAGGTGCCGATGATCTCGCCTTTCAGAGGCCCGGAGCTTATCTCAAGGTTAGGCACCTGTCCGTACCGGACCTCACTGGATAGCACCTGGCAGGAATCGCCGGTACATTCCATGTTCAGGACGAGGATCTTCTGGAATCCTGCCGTATCCTGAATTGAAACAGGCGCAGCGACTGTTCCACTGGCAAGGAGGCAGACCGCAAGACAGATGCCGACAAACCAAACCGGGATCTTCATGATGCGCCCCCGGATTCCACAAGGATATAGTTGATCCTCTCCGTTGCAGCGGCGCCGAACGTCCCGTCATAAGCTTCTGCCATGATGTCGGGGTCGGGATCCCAGCGCCAGTATTCTCCGGAACAGGCGACCGATGAGTTCTGTCCGATCGGGCGGCACAGGACGGGATCGCGGCCGTTTACAGACGCATCTCCCCGGCACGAGGAAAGGGAAGACCAGAGGTTCGGGTACGGGTCGTTCTCGTAATACCAGGTATCGCCGCAGTAGGTATCGACGAGTCCGAAGAGCGCGTGACCGGTCTCGTGGAAAATGAGCGAGGTCCGGTCGGCAGGCACTTTCATCAGACCCCTCCCGGTGCCGGCTGACGCAAAACAGCCCACCGGCTGGCACGAGGCATTGTCGTATGATCCCAGGTATGCCGGGTAAAGAAGTACGGTAACATCCGCAAACGTGACATCGTTCCAGTACGAGGCAGGGACGCTTCCGCTGCAGCCGTCAAATGCATCCCCGGGAGCTGATGGGTCGAAGTAGTAATAAAAATTAAAATTTTGTCGGTACCCTTCGGGCAGGGATTCTGACGGATCGGTTACGGCATCGAGATGCAGGTACGTACGGTTGATGACCGCGAGAACGTCCTCCCTGAAGAGGTTCTCATCGGTATAGCGCGGAGCGCTCACTTTTACATTATCTGTACAGTCAAACGATGTTGCCGAGGGGTAAAAAACAACGCTGATTGCATTTCCTGTGCTCTTGTTTACGATAAGCGGGTGCAGGAAACTTTTATTGAGCGCGAAGGTTACCTGCTCCTCTTCGGGAACGCGAAACGTTTGTACGGATTCCCGGTAATCCCCGCCCGCTGCCCGGAGCGTGTGGGTACCGGCCCCGATCCCGGCAAGTGCAAGGGTGCCGTCCCCGACAGCAGACGAAGTTGCGCCCTCGTACGCGCCATCGAGATACACCAGTGCGCCATTGATCGGTACGCCGCTCTTTGCCTCCGTTACTGTCACCAGGACCTGTCCGGTATCAGCTCCGTATGCTGTAGTCAGGCTGCACAGGAGACAACCGATTGCAACAAGCGCCGCGATCCTCGCGATTCTCCGGGAAGTTCCCGGACACTGCATGCACTGGTTCATACTTGTCCCGGACACGATATAAGCGAACGTTTGGCAGGGATATGTAATAAGGATGTTTAAAAAAGTAACACCCGGTAACGAGGATTTTTCTTTCTTTATCATTTACCATAAAACGAGATACCTCCCCCTCCGGAAAAAGTCCCCGACCGCAATGTGGTTTCCATCGTACGATCTGCCACCGAGATTATGAAAAAATTACGTCATCCCCCGGATCGCCTCGACCGGGTTTAAGTGCGTAGCCTTTATGGCCGGATACAGCCCGGCAACAAGCGAGAACCCGACTGCTATAGCCATGCCCGCGATAAGCATCTCCGGAGAGAGCCGGGCAATCTGGTTCCCAAGGAGGCTCGCAAAATCCGGCCCCATCCTTGCGATGATGAACGGTTTTCCCACCGTATTCATAACCGCGGTAAACGCAAGCCCGAAAAGGTCTCCAACAATGCCGCCGAGCACCCCGATCAAGAGGCACTCGTAGAGCACCATCCGCATCACGTCGTTTTCCGATGCACCGATTGCCATGATGATCCCTATCTCACGGGTGCGCTCGAAGACCGAAGTGATCATCGTTGTCGTGATCATCAGCCCGCCCACGATGAGCGCAAAGACCGCAAAGAGCATGAACACAATCACGATCGCATCCATGAACTGGTTGACCGCTTTAATTTGCTCGAACGCCCCGTTGGCGGTCAGGCCCTGTGCCGTAATCTGGTCGACAACGCCAAAGACGTTATCCGGATCATCGACCCGGACATAGACCGTGTCGTAGCCTTTCTGCTCGCCGCGGATCCTGGATGCTGTCTGCATGTCGATGAGGACATACCGGTCGAACTGGTCGTCGCGGTTCCCCAGCGCACCGACAACAATCAGGGGCACCTGCCGGTCGACCGGCATACCGCTTGCATCGTAGTCCCGCACGAGCGCAGTAAAGTTGTCACCCATCCGAATCCCTTCATTCCTCTGGAGCTGGTCCTTGAGATCGGCACCCAGAACAACCTCAGAAGCGTTCGCCGCAAATGCCCTCCCGGACGTATACTTCAGCTTGAGCACCTTGTCAATCTCATCGCTTCGTACCGCAAGCACCTGCAAAAACGTCTGCTTCTTTGTAGAATAGGAATCTGAAAATGCCGGTGCCGCTGCAATAACATGGGGGGTGTTCCGCAATGCATCGACCTTGGTCTCCGTGATGAGCTGGGTCACCCCGCCTTCCGTTGAGGGATGAACTTCGATCAGGGTTAAATCGGACTGCGCCTTGATGGTCTCGATTGCCTGGTACCGGATGCCGTCGCTCAACGCCACGATCCCGATCACCGCAGCAACACCTATCGCGATCCCGAGAACCGTGAGGATGACACGGAGCCGTTTTGTCGCCAGTTGCCGGGCCGAGAGTTTTAAAAAGTCCAGTTCCTTTCCCATCATGCCACCACCTGCCCGTCGCGGAGCTCGATCGTGCGGTCGCAGTAGGAGGCAAGGTCGCGCTCGTGGGTGACGATGACAAATGTCACATGCCTGGAACGATTGACCTCCCGCATCAGTTCGTAGATCTCCCGGCTGGTCTTTGAATCGAGGTTCCCGGTCGGTTCATCGGCAAGGATGTACGCCGGGCTCCCCACCATGGCACGGGCGATTGCTACGCGCTGCTGTTCTCCTCCGCTCAGTTGGTGGGGGAGGTGATCGGCCCTTTCGGAGAGCCCGACCATACCAAGGAGGGTGAGGGCGCGCTTATGGCGCTCCTCTTTTGGCTTGTAATTAAACAGGAGCGGATACTCTACGTTCTCGACCGCGGAAAGGGAGGAGATGAGGTTGAACTGCTGGAATACGAATCCCACCTGCATCCTCCGAAGATCGATCAACGCTTTTCGGTTGGCATAATCCACCGCTCTGCCGTTGACCGCAACGGTTCCCGATGTCGGGCGGTCAAGGCCGCCGAGGATGTTCATGAGAGTGCTCTTCCCGCTCCCGCTCCTTCCTATCAGGGCAACAAATTCCCCCTGATCGATAGAAAGGGAAACCTCTTTTAGGGCAAGAACACTGTTTGAGTACTCCTTGGTGAGCCGATCGGTCCTGATACCCTCGCTCATGATGCCTCACCTTCCATCGTGACAGACAAAATTGCATTACTGAGCTGGAAATAATCCCCCTGGTCGGTCACTGCGATCCTGTTGTTCTCGGTGCGGAGATAGGGCTTGATCTCTTTGGTCTCAAATCCCATCGTCGTAGTATCATCATAGTCGAAGATATCGCGCCATTCCTTCCCCTTGTAGTTGGGGAAGAGAAGCGAGAAGATGGTTTTTATGAGCGGCGGAGTCTTGTCGTCTTCGAGCCGGTTGACCGTGAGCGTGTTGAGATCCGCTGCACGGTCGCGGGAATACCCTCCCGACGGGGCAACAAGGAAGATCTCTGCGTGGCTGACCGGCTCTTCGGGCAGGGTTCCATTAAACGCCATGGTATTTGTCGCCATTGCCGGGGATATCCCGTACGTGGCAAAGAGCAGATCGCAGCCCTCCTTGACCCAGAGAAGCGTCCGGGGCTCCTTTGGCGATTCGTAGATATCCAGGAAACCATCGCCGAATATGACAACCGTACTGTTCGGCGCCCCCTCCTGTTTTAGCCTGACAGAAAACGCATTCTCCCCGGGCGAGAGCGGCACAGTCTCGTAGACATCGGTCCCGGAATAAAAATCGTAGTTACTGACAAAACCCTTGCTGTCGACATAGCGGGCAGTGAGGTTCAGCGGTTTTGCCGGATCACGGGAATCAGTAACAATAAATGTCGGGTAGATGGCTTTTGTGTCCAGCTTGCTCCACGCCCAGTACACGTAGAGGCGTCCCGGGTGGACCGTCGCGGCATCGGCAGGAACAGAAATGTTGTAGGTCACGTTGTACCAGTCTCCTACCTCGATGGTCTGGCTGTACCGGCTGTCACCCATATCGAAGACGTAACCTCCATGGATATCGCCTTCGTATACGGAGGCAAGGGGCTTGTCGCCTGCATAGGTCGCACCCGCCGCCGCAATGCAGGTAATGCCGGTCAGCAAAACGATCATGGCGCACCTAAGAAAATTCATAACTCCCTTCCACGAGGTTGTTGGACCGGTCGGTCTCCCGGATTGCTCCCGCCTCATCGGCAACGACTTTGAGCTGGTGGATCCCGGCAGTCGTATGGATCGGGATATCCGCCGACAACTCTTTTCCTGCCCCGAGCCCATCGTCACAGGACTTGGTTGCGATCTTCTCGCCGTCAAGGTAGACTGTAAGCGTGAATGATGATGCATCGCTCCCTCCGGCATTCTTGATAGTTACCGGCAGCAGGTACAGGTTCGTGGAATCGGCAGCCGATGCAACAGGAGCAAGCACCGGCACCCATGCCGTAAGGAGGATCCCGACCATAAACAACGAGGCCAGCTTCCTGCCGCCATTGGGGGGATACCTCCGTAATCCGAAAACAGAGACAACTGCTATGATTGCAAAAGCCACAGGCCAGACCGGCAGCGGCGATTTTGTCTGCTCTGTGGAAGAACCAGGCCGGTGCGGGGCACCGACCGTGACAGCAAGATCCGGTAGTGAACCGATGGTTATTTCTTTTGTCATGGCATCATTGGAGGTCACGGTATCCCCTGTTGCCTGTACTTCGGCAGTTATCGTATGTGTCCCGGTCGTTGCAGGCCATGAAACGGATACGGCCTGGACGCCACTCGGATCTACGGTGACCTGCTTTGTTGCAAGCTGCGAGCCATCCACTGAAAATACCACAGACACCGTTGAAGTGGGTCGTGTCCCAAGGTTCTGGAGGGTTGCCGTGATATCGGCGGTTTCACCGTTGTACGCATTGGTCACTTCGATCTGGCCGATGGACAGATCGGTCGATCCCGAAGATACCGATGTGGAGCCGGAGCTCGTCTCTGCGGAACCCGCTGAACCGGAAGAACCGGCTTTTTCAAGGGTAAGCATGGCAAAAACCGGGTGGAGATAATCTTCGCCTTCTGCCTTTTCTCCCGTGCTGCTGATCTCGCCGTCGCCATTCATGTCCTTGCCGCGTAAAAAGACCAGCTCGTTGCTGCCCGTTTTAAGCAGGCTGGTGACATCGAAGATCTCGGTATCCCAGTACCGGCTCATGATGGTGGCAGGCGCGCCATTCGGATTAGTGTACCCGTCGTCATATGACCGCTCATTGGCGATATCCTTTTCACCGGCAACATAATCAGTCCCGGTAGCTTCCGGCCCGAGGTCTTTGCCATTAAACTGGACATAATCCGGCAGGCCACGGGTCGAGGTGAGTTCTACCACCGTCAGGTTGGCATGGGTAAAACCGGTGGTGTCGGGAACCGAAAATGTCGCGGAGGTCTGGTCGTTTACGGTCGGATTCGCCCCGGCGGTCCACCCGGTGCCGTGGAGGTTCACGTTTCCTTCCATGATCGAGTACTTGGTATCCGTACCGCTGGAATCCTTGAGAACTACTACTGTCATTACACCGTAGATCCTGCCATCCAGTTTGCTATTGGCTTCACCCTGGCTTGTCGTGGCGGTAACGGTATTATGGCCGGTTTTTAGATTGGATCGCGTGTCCCATGCAATCCAGTAGACACCATATCCTGTACACCAGACATTCTGGGTCTTGTCATCCTGGCCATAGAGGGTGATTTTGTCGAAGGTCTTGTCGTTTGCCACAAGCTGCACCCATCCGGTATACCGGGGAGTTCCTCCCCATACTCCTACGTAGGTACGGGCCCACTGGATCTCGGATCCTTCTGGAATATCGAATGCAAGAGTCTGGGGAGGATTATCCAGTCCCATAATCGAGTACTGAAGAACATGGCCGTTGACCTCTCCCTGGGATACCGTGGTCAGGGGAAATCCGTCAAATGCATAAAGCGCGGTACAGCCGGGAACAAGCAGAGCAAGAATACAAATCGCAAAAAGGGTGAGCCGGTGCATTCCCGTAATCTTTGTCTTTTTCATGGATTCTGGTACAAATATTTTTTTCATGCTACTCCTCCGTTATGACGATGAGGGAACGAAATTCAGGGTTCCTTCCTGGAGTGTTGTCCCGGTAACGCTGTTTTTGATCCGGTAATCGATCATGTCCCCGAGAGGCACCTCGATCTTCGTTGCGGCACCGGCAGGCTGCCAAGTCAGGATCTTTCCCCGAGGCATGTCATTTGCCTGCGTACTGTCGTAGCAGTTATCCGCATAGACCATCAGCCACTCCCCGGGATCAAGTGTCCCATCCCCATTACCCTCCTCCTCAAAATACGAAGAGAGCCGGGAGTTGACCGCATTTTTAGACGGTGGCACAGTTTCGGCGGTGAGATCGATTTCTGTCGTTCCTTTCTTTAAGTCCACCTCAAGAGCATCAAGCGGGATCTTCCCGTCTCCATTATAAACGAACAAAATCCCGTTATGGGCGGAAAATCCCACAGGGTAATCGGAGACATGATTGGTCGTGTCGAGATCCCGGATATTCTCCACCGTTGGAATGACATCGAACGAACCATTGCTCCCGGCATCCCCAAAGGGAAGTGCAATTCCACCGAGCAGGCCAAGACCCGCCACCACTGCAATGGCAATAAGAACAATTGCAATAATCGCAGCGGCCGGCCACCACCGAGGTATGGAGAACCGGGAGCCTTCGCCGCTCCGGACAAGGCCGGTCCCGGAATCGATGGTTCGGGAAGGATGTTCCGGGCCATCCCAGTATATGGATCCACGGGATCCCAGGAACGGTTTGAACCCTTTTTGCCATGTGGCAGCACCGGTCGCAAGTGTCCCCGCAATCATTCCAAGGGAGTACCCTTTTACGTGAGCAACGGTCCCGCCGGCCCCGATCACGACAAGCGCCCCAAGAACGAGTTCGGTCAGCCATGAGGGGAATTCGGGACCAGTTCCCTCTTCGCCACCGGAGGATGACGACCCGCTGCTGCCGGACTTCTCAAGCGGCCCGGACTGGGATCGCCCACCGGAAGATGTGCCCGCATTCGACCCCGAAGAGCCATCGCCCGAATTCCCGCTGTCACCAGACTGGCCGCCACCGGAGCCTGACGAACCGCTGCCGCCTTCCGAATTCTCGATGTGCGTGGTACTGCTCGTTGACGTGGAACTGCCGGTTGTTGACGAAGACGACGATCGAACCACGATATAATCGGTCTTTGTCGCTGATGCCGAACCCTTGGCATTTTTAGCGGTCAGTGAAACAGTGTAGGTACCGGCAGTGGTGTATGGGTGTGTCGGGTTCTGGGAAGTACTGGTACCGCCGTCGCCGAAATACCAGTACCAGGAGGTCGGCGAATTAGTGGAAGAATCGGTGAACGCGACCGATAAAGAAACTGTACCGCTGGTAGGCGATCCATAGAAATCCACGCTGGGGATGCCGCTGGTCGTGCCCATATCGACGATGAGGATCTGCTGCGCCGCAGCCATGCAGGATGTCCCGGTGCTCTGGCCGTTACCGTTATACAAGGTACTCTGGATACCAAAGGTGTTCCCGGAAGACTGGATATACGAGGTAACATCGCGTGTATCCACAGCGACCTGGGGAACGCCGTCAGCACCTGTGCCGGATCCGCCCCAGTCCCAGACATTGGATGCGATTACGTTCCCGTTGTAGAGGAGATTTCCCTCATGGCTGTCCCCGGCGGGAACAAACGTATACAGCGTTGCTTTCTGCATATTGGTTTTATCGATATCCATACCGGTGAAGGGGATGTATGCCGTTGCCTCCTGTTCGGACGTGCCGTACTGATCGCTCGCCCCAAGGAGATCGAAGCCGTCGTTGATGAAGATCTGCTTGCGTGTTTTTGAAGAGTCCTCGTAGACCACGACAAGATAGAATTCATACATCGAAAGTTTTGTATAATATCCGGCTTCCGAAGGATCGGAATACTTCGGGTTCGACCGGGTAAAGGTGGCTGTGTTTTCCTCATCCTGCTTGTACGATGACGTTACATCGTACGTCAGAAGCCCATACTCGTAATCAGCCCATGTGCCGAAATTGCTCTTGTCGGTATAAAGGGCAGTTTGTGAGACTGAGTTCCCGTTAAATGTCAGAGAGGTATAGCCATTGTCCACGATCTTTTCGTTGTCCCACGTATAGGGAACGTAAAGGTACGCGGCTTTGATGGTTGCGTCAGAGGGAACTCCGTTCATATCGCTTGTCGTCCAGAGGACATCGTAACTGAGCCAGCCTTTTACGGAAGAATCCTTGCTGAAACTCCCGGATCGATAGACACTGTCTCCGCGGGAATAGGTGACCCCGCCGTGGAGATCGTACGTATGCTTTGTCACAACATCAGTGTCGGTGCCACGGTCGGCACCCGCTGTCCAGTACTTCTTCCCGGCATACCCATCGAAGAGTACCGGGAATGTACTTGTCATCGTGTTGTTTGTCTCGCTCAGTTCGCCCAATGTTTTTTCCGGGTCCACGATTGCCGTATAGGTTACGGTACTCCCCTGGCTTGATCGGACTGTTGGATCCGTGATCGAAACAATCGTCGACCCACCTGCTGCAATAACCGGCACGGTCGCGGTGCTGCCTGCCGTCCAGTCAGCTGCACTAAGTTTAACCTGGGTCTGTGTCGATGATGCAGTTCCGGTGTTCAGGATATTGATTGTAATTTTGTTATCCTTGAGGGCAAACACGGTTCCCCCAGACGTGCCGCCAAGATTGGGGACGATATTGGAAATGCTCAGATCCGGTGCGGTCGATGACTGGGTCACTGATATGTAACTCGATTTCGTGAGGGAATCGGAACCCGCAGAATTCGTGGCGGTCAACGTGACGGAATAGGTCCCTGATGCTGAATAGGTATGTGTCGGGTTCTGGGTGGAACTGGTACTCCCGTCGCCAAAGCTCCACGACCACGAATACGGGCTGCCGCTGGATTGATCCGTGAACTGGACTGCCAGAGGATAGGCACCGGAAAGCGGGGATGCCGAGAACGCCACACCGGGTTTGCCGGATACTGTGTTGACCGTGATGGTCTGCGTTGCTGTGTTCGACCACGTGGATCCATCCGATGAAACCGATAGGGTTGCAGTATAGACACCTACCGAATTGTACGTGTAAGTCGGGTTTGGGAAGACACTCGTACTGGTAGAACTGCCGTCCCCAAAATCCCATCTCCACGATGTCGGATCATCTGTTGAGGTATCCGTGAAGGTAACGGAGAGCGGTACCGTCCCGACTGTCTGGCTTGTTGTAAACGATGCAACAGGGACACCGGTTGCTGCCGCTGTCGCAGTTACGTAGCCAGCCTTTATGGTAGTATTCGATCCTGCCGCGTTTGTGGCAGTCAGCGTGACGGTATAGGTGTTGGCTGACTGGTACATATGGCTCGGGTTTTTCTCGGAGGATGTGCTGCCGTCCCCGAAATTCCAGAGATATGTTTCAGGGCTGTTTTCAGACTGGTCGAGGAAGGAGACCGTAAGGGGCGCAGTACCGGTCAGCGGGGTGCTGTTGGTGAACCGGGCAACCGGTGCCTTCTGGCTGCTGTTGACACCGTCATTCACCGTGATATACCCGGGTATTGCGATTGTATCCGCTTCACCTGAGTCTGTGGTGACGGTGAGACTGACCGGATATGTACCGGGAGTGGTGTAGGTAACAACCGGATTCCTCTGGATACTGTTTATCAGGCCGTCGCCGGAGAAATCCCAGAACCATGCGGTTGGAGTACCTGTAGACATATCGGTAAACTGTACTGCCAGCGGTACTCTGCCGGAAGTTACATTTGCGGTGAAACTGGCAACAGGACCGGAATAGCTGCCGATCAAGATGGCTCCGGATTCAATCACCGGTGTAATATTGGCCCCGAGATCGGCGTCCATATGGACAGCTGACAGGGTCATCGGGGTTCTCCCGTCGCCAATGCCTTTTACGGTAATATTGGCAAGCACGATGCCGGTTGTCCCGGCCTCGATCTGTTTGCCATTATCTAGACTACCCAAGAGTACCGAACTGCAGGGAAAAACGGGCGATCCAAGGTTGGTCGGCTGGGATCGCCACGACGGGTAATCGACCTGCGTAATCTCCCCTACGCTGGCGTTCCCAAGCGATACGACAAGATCGTACCCGGCAAGTCCCTGCGGGGCTTGGTCCATCACGATCTGGAAGGTGCGGCTTTCCCCTACCCCAAACGACTGTGTATGAGGAGAGAGCGAAAGGACCGGTGTGTCGGATGGCGGGGATGTTGTCGGGATAGCTGTCGGGGTCACCGAGGCAGCCGGCGAGACCGTCACGTACCCTGCACGGGCCGAGGAATTTGTCCCGCCAGGCCCGGTTACAGTGAGGTTGACCGTGAAGGTTCCACCTGCTGCATAGGTATGAACCGGACTTTGCACTGTGGCATTTGTATTGTCCCCATCACCGAAATCCCACGCCCATGCAGAATTATTGCCTGTTGACTGGTCTGTAAATGTGACTGTAAGCGGGGCTGTGCCGTTAACCGGCATCGCAGTAAAATCAGCACTCGGGACAGAAGATGCAGAAGTCACCGTGATGTACCCGGTTTTAATTGTAGTGTTGGCTCCCGCTGCGTTTGTCACCGACAGGCTGACCGTGTAGATGCCCGGAACCGAGTAGGTATGGAGGGGGTTCGCGAGCGTTGAGGTGTTGCCGGTTCCAAGATCGCCGAAGGACCACATCCAGGTATCGGGTGCATCCGTCAGGTCCCTGAAACTGACTGTGAGCGGGGCGGTGCCGGTCATGGTATTTGCCGTGAAATCCGGCACCGGCTTCGGGATCTTGACCACGAGAAACGCAAGCGGGATCTTGTAGAATGCGGAAAGCCCGGTCTGCGTGACATCGCGCCCGTATCCCATGCTGACATTCGTTTTTCCTCCGCGTACTCTCGATGAGATGTCCCAGTGCATCACACCTGAGTAGGGCCCTTGGACATCGTTTCCGGACGCAAGCGGAAATACAAATTCAAGCGAGGGTATAGCCGGGTCCTGTTTATATTCCGCAAGGGGTAATCCCAGCCCGTAGATCCCGTTGTGGCTCGCCATGTAATCGACGGTCAGGGTAGCAGAGGAGATATTGCCGATCCCCTGCGTACTGAAAGTAGTGCTCCCGACAGCAACATGTGGGGTACCTTTATCGGCATCTCCCTGCTTTTCCGGGTAGTACGAACAGACATCGTGCCCCTGGTTCACCCAGTATGTGGTCCGGGTCGTAGAAGAAGAATCGTTGTACGCGACAACGAGCGTGATCAGCTTGATCCGCCCGTCGAACGAACCGGTCGTATCGACATTGACGTTCACGGTAGAACTGGTGATCAGGTTCGTCACATCGTACCACATGAAGTAGTCGCTTGTGACCCGGTTCTCGTGGTCGTTGATCATTTTATAGCGATCATTGGCGCCACCGCCAAGAACCGTATTGTCGTTCCCCAGAAGCTCAAGATACGTTAACGATTCGGGATTGTAATCGGTCACGTACTTGAACGGGGAGTGCCCGGTCTCTGGCCAGACTAATTCGTAAGTACCGTCGCCATTCCCATCGAATTTGTTCGTGATAGTAAACGCCTTGTCATCCTGCATGTGCCCGCAGTACGCGGAGATGTAGAGTCGGGCCCACGTTATATTGCCCACCGCGTTCGCCGGCAGGGTAAATGTCTTTGTCACATCGTTCAGACCCCAGTTGGGGGCCGGGGTGGCATCGAACCATAGATCCCCGGTCACCGTCCCGGTCTGCACGGTGGTAAGCGGTATGCCGCCGACAAAACCATCTGCGCTCGCGATGCCGGGAAGCAGGAGGAGAACGAGAATCAGTACCAGGAAGATCTCCAGATACCCGCGCTGGAAGTGCCGCCGGACATCCGGCTGCTTCTGGTACCTAAACGGTACCCCATACGTGTCCTCTCTCATGATTCTCCCCAGTATGAAAAATGATAGCTGTACTGTGTAGATGATAATATCATTGAGTATGATAAAAATATTATTATTGGCTATTGATTAACCGGCGCCACACAGGGGTACATAATACCGGTGGCAGGGGCCGTGCGCCCCGATGAAGGGATATGTGCTGACAGGTATTTGGATCAGGCACTTTCCCCGTAGGAATAGATGGTCTTCACGGAAATCTGCCGGGAGGATCTGAATATACGGCGGGGAGATTCCTGCCGGGTCTGCTGCACCGGTAAAAAACAGGATTCCGATTTGTTCATATAAATTTAAAAGATTTTATTACGAAAGTCGATCAACCCGTATACCGTTTGCAGTGCCGGCACGGGAAACAAAACCGCCCGGGCCGGCCATGTTGCTAAAAAGGGGGCTGGGGGGAACCCCGGCATTTTACCATGGATGACAAAACGGTACCCATTCTTGCCGGGGCGATTGTCCTGATCGTTATCATCCTGATCCCCTCGCTCTACACCATAGAACCTTTCGTTTCCGGGACCGCAGCAACCACAACCCCTGCAACACACCCAACCGCTGCCGGAGGAAACACAACCCCCCAGCTGACCCCTACCACAAAAGTCACCCCGATCGTCATCAACGCCACACCGACCGTGACTCGGACTCCCACACCCATCCCGACACCGGTCTCGTACGTTACCCTCGTCTACCGACAGACAGAGCCCACCACGTACCAGCCGATTCCCCAGCCGAGCCTGATCGAATACCATAAACCGGCAACGGGATCGGAATATTACACGCTCTATTCCCTAAAAAACCAGAAAGCAGTACATGCGCTACCCTATGTAGTTTACAACTTATCCAGTCCTCCTCTTATCATCGATTATACCATCACTCCCCTCAACATCACCCATACGATAGGTCTCCATTACAAAATCATGTCCCAGGTATATGATGAGAACCTCGCCATCAACCGACACTACGAAGGCTACAAATTCGAGATCATCGTCCGTGACCGGGATACCGGGAAAATTGTCGCGCGGGATGGTGTCGGTGAGGAATACGGATTTGAATCACCAAAACAGCTGACAATCTACAAGGGAGGAAGTTACCTCTTTGAATTCACCGGGCTGTACGCCACGGTAGACCTCACAATGAAAGTCAAAAAAGAGGGGAACATTCCTTCGTAGTTTTTAATGCCATGTTTGGGCGTGAGAAGGATATTGAGATACTCCGGGCAGGGCAACCGGGACCTTCGGACTGTATACCTCAAGAGAACATTCCGAAAAACCGTATTACCGAGGCGGTTATAAGCAATTCTTCCCTTTATAGCTTGGGTACATCTGCTATTGCACCATAAAATTTTATTTTTTCATACAAAAATGAGAAATGTTTGTACCATGGCCGTAAATGTATTTCTGGTGATGAGTGTCACATCACCAGAACACCGTCTCATGTTTCAGGTTCAGTGGCATTGCATGTCCCTTCAATCAATCCACAAATACTTTTTTTTAGTTTGTTCATTATCTGATTAAATAATACTAAATAGAAAAATGTTAATACAAACAACGGCTAATACTCCTGCGGATGATGCCCCGGGCAGGGACATCCCGACAGCACATCCACCTGTTCCCTCAAAAAAAGGATGTATCCCCATAAGGCGTCATCCCCTCTTCTGGCAGCGTACTGGATTCCCAGTGAATCCTACATACTGTTTTAACGAGGTATTTTTTAAAGTACAACCAGACTGTTTCCCGAAGGCCCGAATATAACGATATCTGTTAGTCCTTAAGTTCCCGGAAAACCCGGGCATCGCTGCATTCCCGACATTCGAACTCAAGCGTGGAGTGCCCGATCCGGAAGGTTTCGAGCCGGTGCCGGATCTCTTCCTTGATTTTCTCCTGTTCCTCCGGGTCGGCCTCGCAGCAGTACACATGCGTGTCGAGCACGTTGATATTCGAGCAGAGCGTCCAGAGATGGACATTGTGTACACCGGAAACGCCGGGCACGGACTCTATTGCCGCTATCACATCGGAAACGACCACATCCTTTGGTGCAAACTGGAGAAGGATCCGTAAGGCATCGCGCAAGATCGAGAAGGACGAGACAAGGATAACGACCGCGATCACGATCCCGAGAAGCGGGTCGACAAACGTCTGGCCGGTAAATGCGATCCAGACCGCGGCGAGTATTACTGCTACCGATGAGAGCGTGTCGCCAAGCACATGCAGGAATGCGCTCCTTACGTTAAGATCGTGGCTGCCATGCAGGAAATACGCCGATGCAAGGTTGGCGGCAAGTCCGATGACCGCGACCGCGAGCATGGTCGTGCTGTCGATTGACTGCGGATGCGAAAACCGGTCGACCGCTTCCCGGATGATCAGGGCACTGACCCCGATGAGGAGGAGACCGTTTACGACAGCCGCCGCAATCTCGACCCGGTGGTAACCAAAGGTCTTTGTGGGAGTCGGCAGCCGTTCTGCAATGATCATTGCACCAAGCGAAAGGATGAGTGCAATGGTATCCTGGAGCATATGGGCTGCATCGCCAAGGAGCGAGAGCGAGCCGGAAAGGATGCCGCCGATCACTTCTGCCACGAAGATTATTGCGGTTAGAATAATCGCAAGCTTCAGCGGTTTTTTGTGTGCGTGGGCATGTTGGGAATCGTGCTCGTGATCGTGGATATCCATGAAAATCCTGCCTGACTTCTTCCGGTATTTTGTGAGTAGGTAGTATTTTTTTTATAGTTGATAACCAGAAACGTTTCCTCAAGAAGAGGTAGTATCCATGAAGAAACCGCCTGCGCCGGATGATGAGATCTGTCTGTGCCCGCTCTTTGGGCTTCTGGACGTGGTGGCAAAGAAGTGGGCGCTTCTTATCATTGCGATCCTTGGGAACGAGGGGTCGAAGGGATTCAATGAATTAAAAAACGAGCTCGGCCAGATCAGCCCAAAGTCCCTTTCAGACACGCTCAAAAATCTCGAACGGATCGATCTCGTTGAGAAAAAGATCCTGCCGACATCGCCGCCCACAACCCGGTACCTGCTCACCAAAGACGGAAAAGAACTCCGCGAGCACTTAATCCCGCTCCTTGTCTGGGTCTCGGAACGGGGGGCACAGGACCTGCCCGGCTGCCCGATCCGTAAGAGGAGGGTTGAAAACAAAAGATAAATCATCGGATTATTCGGGATAGACAAAACGGACTCTGTCCGATAATCCAATGGAATGGCGGGAACGGGAGAAACGGACTGTTCCCGTTCCCAAAAATATCCTGAAAAGAAAGATTGTGTGGATGTTTCACTTTCTGGATTGTGCTGCTTTACCAGTTCCTGGCTTGCTCTTCGTTGCCTGTGCGCTCTTCGCTGGTTTCGTTGCCGTGGCACTCTTCTTTTTTGCTGATTCTGCCATTCTCGGTGTTCAACTCCTCCTTTCCTGTATTTTCCAGATTCTGACTGCATTACCTGGTGTGAGGGATGATATGAAAATACCCCGCCTGCATCCATTTGAAGGGATAATCCGGGTGGATTTCTGGTGCAGCCGCAAGTTCCCCTCACCCCGGATTCTTCTTGGGCCGTAATAGTAATAAACTTTGTTAAATTCGTGTGAAAAAATGCGGTTTAAATATTAAGTTATTGTTAAAGATTAGAGAGACTGATGGGTTCTGATGCCCAGGAGATTATGTGAACTCCCTCCGGGCGAGGAGAACTGCTGCCCCAATCCCTGCGATCACACAGATACTGTCCAACGGCGCAGGAACCGTTGTCGTGGAGGTTTGTACACTCACCGGAGTGACCAGTTTTTTATTATATGCAAGAACTTCAGGAATGGAATTGACACCGTTCACGGATTTGGGAAAATTGGTAAAGATAACACGAGTGGCATTGATACCCTGTGCATGAAGCGTCTCCTCAATTCCTTTTGCCATTTCCCCGGACTGCATATTTTCTATCACATACCGGACATTCCGGTATTTCTCCGGGTGCGCATTGATATCGTCAACAATTTTTGCCGGGGTATAATTCCCGTTCTGGTAAAACTCAGGAGCAAAAACTGAAACAACATGCAGACCAAGCCAGTCCTCGGCAGCATTCTTCTGCCATGCCATGACGATGACATCCTGTCCGGAGATCTTTTGCTTTTCTTCAGCCGTGAGGTTTTGTGCGGCTATCTTTGGAATATAATCTGCATAACGGCCTTCATAATAACTGGCGTTTGCCGGATCCGCTTTTTCCAGCCATCCTTTTTCCTCAGCTGCCAGCTGGAGCGCAGATACAGGAGTGTTCCAGTTCTGGTTGGGATCGCGGGGAATCTGCCAGGTTACGTTCCCGAAATTGTTTGCCGCCATGAATTTGTCGATGACCGGCATAATATCCGTTTTATCGATCGATCCGTTATGAGCGGCATAGAGATCCGCATTTCTGATGAAATCCTGTTTCACCTGGACAATATTTGCAATCACATCGGCCTGCATATTCGGACAGAGACCCGGATCGGACACGGTCACAACAGTAACCCTGTCCCCACCGATTGTTTCAAGCGGGTTTGCGAGGACGCTTGTCGTGGTAACGATCTTCAATTCCGCTGAAACCGGGAATGCTATAAGTCCTGATAAAAGGAGAATTGCTAGGAGTACCCGTATTTTTCCCATAGGTTTCATTTTGTATGAATTTCAAGTTAATTCTTACTATTTGTAATCCGCCTCATGGGAGATAACAGAACGGCAACGGCAAATACTGCTGCGAAGATAACGGCAGTCAGGGGGGCAACCGGCAGGGCAAATGAGAGTCCGGCAACTGCACCGGCAACGCTGATGCAGACTGCAACAAAGGGAGCGACAAAGAACATACTCCTGATACTGCGACAGAACTGGGATGCAATCGCGGCCGGGGTAACCAGCCAGACAAAGATCAGAAGGCCTCCGATAATGGTCAGGGAAAGCGCGATGCTGATGGCAATAATAAAGAGCAGGCCGTAAAAAATGGGCGAGGTGCTTATCCCGGTGGATTCTGCAATTTTCCGGTGGAATATAATTGCGGTGATCTCCTTATAGAAGACGATAACAAACAGTGCAGCCACAGCCGATACGACGAGAAGTCCGTATACTTCATGCTGGTAGAGGGAGGTTACATTCCCGTACAGGAGCATGGTCGCATTCATGCCGCTCCCTGTTGTCTGCATCCATGCGATAAAAAAAATGGCAACGGCCATACACATGGAGAAGAGAATCCCCAGGGTGGTATCCGGGGACATCCGGGCCCGGTCGGAGAGTGGCCCGATTAGTACAGCAATGAAGAGGCTTGCACAAACCGCCGCAATCGTTACAGGAATTCCAAAGAAAAGCCCGATTGCCCCGCCCGCAAATGCAGCGTGGGACATCGTAAACCCGATTGACGAGATCCCAATCTTCGTGATGATCACGCCAAGGATTGCGCAGGCAATCGATGCCGATGCCATCGCCTCTATGGCACGGCACAGGATAATATTCGGGATAATGAATTCAAGCATGGGCAACCGGGACCTGTGAAGTAGTACGGACAATATCCTCGATCTCAGCCGCGCGACAGGCGCGATCGAGCGTGATGCTGCCATTATTCATGACGACAGCATGGATCGGGAGATCGGGCAGGCCATCAAACGCATGGGAAACCACAACAACGGTGATGCCTTTTCTGACAAGACCGGCAAGGATGGTTGAAATATATTCCCGGGAATAGAGATCGAGGTTGCTGTAGGGTTCGTCGAGAAGCATGATTTCCGGTTCTTTTGCGATATTCTGGGCGATGAGAACCTTTTGCTGCTGCCCTCCGCTCAGGGTGCCAATCGGTTTATCGGCAAATTCTTCAATCTCAAGCGTTTTCATTGCATTCTCGGCAAGTTCAGCATCGTGCCGGTCCGGGCGACGGAAATATCCGAGTTTCCCGTACCGGCCCATCATGACGACCTCTCGTACGGTAAACGGGGTGAGCGGATCAAACGAAAAATTCTGGATAACATATCCGGCCCGTTTGCGGACCGCCGTACCCTGTTTTTTTACATCGATGCCGCAGACCTGTGCCGAACCGCAGGTTATGGGAAGCATCCCTATGATCGATTCGAGAAGCGTTGTTTTCCCGGCACCGTTCGGACCACCGACCATTACGAATTCCCCGGGACCGACCCGGAGGGAGACATTGCGCAGGGAGGGCCGGTCTGCTCCTTCGTATGCTGTGACGATCCCCTCAAGAACGATGAGGGGGCTGCTTGCAACTGCCATGGATAAGAGTCACCGTAGCGAGCTGGTAAAGAGCCGGTCATCCTGCCACGAATAGAGGTCTTCGGCAAAATGTTCTACCGATACCTCGTCATGGCCGCTGCCGTTCATCCGGGTTTCCGGTTTTGGTACGACCGTGAGGGTTTTTCCCCCGGACAAAAACACGACCTGAATTTCCGGGCTTTCAACGATTTCGATGTTGCGCTTCCCGTACGTACACCCGCTCCCGAGCTGGACACCGTCAACGAGGCAGGACTCGGGGGTTTTCCCGGAACAGTAGACCTTCGCACTCATTTCAAAGGGATCGTTGCAGAACTCCTTTTTTGCATACCTGCCCATACGGTAACCAATGACAATGAACGGTCCGAGATGGCCGTGGAATGCTGCAAGATCGGCGGCAGAATAGTTTTTGGTGAGATTAAGGAAATGACAATGCGTGTGAGAATCCATACCGTATTAGGGATTTTATCGGATAAGAAGTTTTCAGTTTTATCGCGGATAATGTGATTTTTTTAGGCAATGTTGTGAAATACGGGGGGGGGCCCTGATCACCAACTGGGTTAATCGATTATCCTACTGAAGAGAGAAAAAAGAGAGATTATGCCTCGATCTTCACCTTTGTCTTGGCAAAGATCTTGCCGCTCTTATCGATCAGTTCAATGTAGAACGAACCACCGAGGTTATCGGGATTACTGATCGAATAAGTGGATGTGGCATCAGGCTGAAGGAATGTGCTGTTGTGGTACGGCGGGACGATATAGGCACGGTCGCCAACTTTGAATGCCTTGATTCCGGTGTAACCTCCGGCTTTGAACCACCTGAATTTATCAGCGGCAGACTCCGTTGTCGGAATTGCTGAGGAATTGGTAATCGACGTTTTGTTCACGGTCCAGACCATATGCTCGGCATTGCCAAACGAATCCGACAGGCGAACGAGAACGGTTGTAGATGCGGTACTGACATCATCCGGGCCTTCGTTCTCGAACCACATTCCCTGGTCCTGGCTGTAATGCCCGACGATCTGCACATTGGGCGCCTTATCATTGCTCTCGCTTAAGCCGCCGGCAAATGCCGAGACGATAGCAGCAATGATAATCGTGACGACAAGCATCAGCATCACACCGACTACCGGTGAAACTGCATCGTTGTTCATTCGGGTCATGATTATCCCTCCACCGTGACGTCCTTGTCAAAGATCACTTTCTGAGACGGGATATGGATCAGCTGAACATTGACGATCCTTCCCGGTCGTAACTGATACCATTCACGGCCAAGGATTGCCTGCATCGCATCCTGCCCAAACTCACCGGGTCCTAAATGATAACTTCCGGTTGTATACTGGTAACGGGTACTTGGTGTGACACCATACCCCCCATAAACTTCGGTATATCCTGCCGCAGAATTATGAAGATGCGTACCGGAGAGCAGACTGTAGTTGCCCCACATCTGCTCGGGATAATAGTCCCCGCTTTTATTGAAGTTGGTTACCCCGGGCCCATACCCGAGAGGTGATGTGTAATTATTGGCACACTGCAAAGGATCTGTCACTCCCCCACATTTATAATACGTATTTGGTATTGTGAGGGGGCCGGTAATCGTAGTAACAACCGGATACCCGCTCGCATTTGTCCATGTCGTTACCAGCTTGAGATCTTTTGTCGGAATTGCCTGGTCGGTACTGATGACCGCAAGGTCAAAACCGCTGGTACCCCAACCCCCACTGTTCGATATATGGCATTCGAACGATGCCACCGGGGCTTTTTTGCTCCCGGTGGAGAGTCCTCCTGCAAACGCAGAGACAACCGCAGCGATGATGATCGTTACAACGAGCATCAGCATCACACCGACTACCGGTGAAACAGCGCGCTCTTTCTTCTGATAATTTGTCTGCATTTTTTCACCTCATCCGGTAATTTCGGGCACGGCAATCTGCCCGGATGTGATCATCTTCCCGCTTGGTTTGTCCATGATCTGGTACGTGAGGACATCACCGGAGTTCACGAAGAACGGGTACGTTCCGTCACTCTTGAGCCAGTTAACCGACACTGTGCCCTTGTAATTTGCCACGTAATCGGCATGGACCACAAATTTACCGCCCGGCTGGATGATGGTGCCATGATCCGGGTACCGCTCCATGTACTTGGACCAGTTTTTCGAGAACCCGGCAATCAGCGATTTATCACCAATACCGGTTGCATCGTCACCCAATACGCTTGCATTGTCATTTGTCAGCGGTGTGTTCAAGTTGGAAATCGTAGATTTCTCCGCAGGCTTCTGGAGCGATGAGACCTTCAGTTCGATATTTGCGAGATTGATGGGATCGCCTCCCTTATGTTCGAAGAGTATGTACACATCCGTAGCCCCATGCGAGGGAGTACGCGGAGCTGGCACACCTTTTCCAAAGCCATGGCTCTGGTTCGTCAGATCGTAGGTCCCCCCCACATGGAACTCATCGGCGACAATAGTTGCCTGCGGCGTCTTGGTCTGGGATCCGGAAATTCCTCCGGCAAATGCCGATACAACCGCAGCGATGATGATCGTGACAACAAGCATCAGCATCACGCCAACTACTGGTGAGACCGCTGAATTCCTGTGAGGGGAAATGCAGATCTTCATTGCAGGTACACCTTCTGGTCGATGATATACTTCCCGCTGGGCGTATAGAGTAATTTGACTTCGAGAGCAGTATGGTTGGAAATACAGTCCTTTAGTAATGATTTACCCTCATCCAGAGTAGGATTTCCGGAAGACGGATACGTAGTGTTACCGACTAATCCGAAAAGTTCTGCAGTAAATCCCAGCTGATAAGTCCGCGCAATGTCTCCGGGCATCCAGGTGGCATTACCGAACCATGCACCGCTCTGCCATCCGGTCGTGGCATCCCCGCAGGGGAAACCATATTTCTGATTATCATAGACATGAGGTACCCGCGAACAAGAGGGTCCGGTCCATCCAGGTACACAATCGTATGGCGATGCTGCAGTCTGCACATGCCGGACCACCGTGCCATTCGGAAGCGTCAGGTACGTGATCAACTGGGTATCCTTTGTCTGGACCGGATCGCCGCCCATATGCTCGATCGCGAAATCGTAAGCACCGGTATCAATCGAACCATCATCCTTTACATCCCACCCGGTCTTAATCTGAAAACTTGCCTGCGGCGTTTTTGTCTGGGACCCGGAGAGCCCCCCCGCAAACGCACTCACCACAGCGGCGATGATAATCGTAACCACCAGCATCAGCATCACGCCAACCACCGGTGACACGGCCTCCTCGCCGTGTTTTAACCGAAAACTTCTCTCTGGATACAAACATTTCACCTCTGCCCGATGTTCATGAGAAACTCAATTGTCGCGGCACATTCGCTTACAGGAATCCAATGTATGAAAACCGCACCAATAGATAACCTTTGGTATTACATCGGTTAAAATTAGTAATACTTTAGAATATAAAAAGTACGTTTTTTGATATTTACGTGTAATGTTTGCATTACATTTTCCTGAACTACGTATACGGAGCCCTGATGAGGGAAAGAAAACTTTTTTCAGGAGTTTAAATAAAAGGCAATTTATAGTCTGTTTCTCGAAATGCCCCAAAATATCCATCAGATCCCTGCAACCCAAAACCGACCCGAATTCTCCTTTTAATCGCGAAAATACGCAATTTCCGGGCACCCTATAATGCCCCCCAAAGCCCCGTAAACGCGTTTTGCGGGCATCTGGTTTTTGGATATCCGATTGCACGATCCCATCTACAAACGGCCGCCAAAACGCGTATACGTGAACGATATATTTCGCCCGATTGCCAAAATAAGCCCGATTTGCAGATATTTTGAAACGGGGCCCGATACGGGCTTCTTTTCACCCGGTCAGATGCCAATCGGAGCCCGTATCGGGGTCGGATTAATGATACCCCCACAGGGTTCTTTGGGGAACAACAACTAATTTACTTCCAGAAGAAACACGTAAAACACCTGTATTTTTCAGATCCTGCCAGGGGATCCGTCCCGGTTATTTTCTCCTGCCTCTTTGAGAACACGCGTAAAAATTCGTGTGGACAACACATGGAAAAATGCCAGGGAATACCCAAAGAACCCGTACTTTACTGAAAAAGCAAGCAGCGCCGGTACAAACGGAACCAGGACCAGAAAAATTCTCAATGCTGTATTGAAAGCGATAACAATCAGGAAACAGACAACGACAATGCCCCAGGCAGCAAAATATTTTCCCCATCCGGTTTTCTGAACTGCCGAGAGGATCTTTGGCAATCGTAACCCGTCCCAAACATTTCCGGAGTTTGCATAAAGGTACAGGGACACAGGGTAAACCAACGCGGGAAGCGCCAGTAATACGATCAGCACCGAAAGGGACGTAGATACAAACATCCAGACAAATGCCGGTAGTGACAATATCAGTATCAGGAGTTCAGCAAGCACTCCCTCTTTTATCAGGCACGTCCCCTTGTCAAACGAGGGAGGAGCCGCAGATCCCCGAAAAATCCGGACCTGGTATCCTTCGAACAGGGTATATGTCAGCCAAAAGACAATCAGAAGGATTCCCCAGACCCACCATGAATAGAAGATCTGCCAGCAGATCCTGAAATGCCCCGGCTGCGGGATGATGTTTTTTGCCGAAAGGAAAAAACCCATGGACAATCCCAGTAACAGGAAGACAATACTCCGCGCAGGATCCCCAAGGAATACTTTGCGGGTGAACGCAAACGAATCAGAGAAGATTGCCCGAACGTCCATTCTCTTTCATCCTCTGTTTTTCCATTTTTTCAACCAAACCCAGCGGTAAACGGGACATATTTCCCCTCATATCCCCGACGATTCCCGGGCCCGAAACGGCACAATGAATTTCCCATACTCGTTCTCCACGGCAAACGAATCCACACCGTAAACCGAACGGATACAGTCCGGTGTCAGGACATCGCAGGGCTTCCCGTACCCCACCATCTTCCCCCGGTTGAGTACGACCACTGCATCCGCGTACCGGTACGCAAGGTTGAGATCGTGGACGGCAACGATCATGGACGAATTCTGCTCCCGGGTGATCCGGCGCATCGTCTCCATCACCTCGATCTGGTACCGGATGTCAAGGGCGCTTGTCGGTTCGTCGAATAAAAAGATCCGGGGCTCCTGGGCAAGCGCCCGGGCGATAAACACCTTCTGCCGCTCGCCGCCCGAGAGCTCGTCCATGAATTTGGCGGCATGCTGCCCCATCTCAAGCGCATCGAGTGCCCGCTGGACCCGGGACAATTCCTCATCCGAGACCGACCATTTGATGTACCGGCGTCTGCCCATCAGCACCGTTTCAAAGACGGTCGAGTAGAGCGTGTACGAAAATCCCTGGGGGACATACCCAAGGAGCATAGCAAGCTCGATGGGATCAATGGCCCGGACATCCCTGCCATCGATCGAAACCGTACCACCGGTTGTTGTATGGATTGTCGCGATGGCCTTGATGAGCGAGGACTTGCCCGAGCCGTTCGGGCCCACAAGCGCCACGACCTCTCCCGGGTGTACGGAAAACGAAACCCCGTCAAGCGCCATCTGCGTCCCATATGCTTTACTCACCCCCTCAAGCACCAGTTCCATACCAGGTCCCCCTAATACAGCCCCCGCCCCCGGGCCCGCATGATCAAAAAGAGGAAAAAAATCCCCCCGAGGACATACATGATCACACCGACCGGGATCTCGACCGGGCTCATGATTGTACGCGCCGCTGTATCCGAAACAAGAAGGATCGCGGCCCCCATCAGCCCCGCACAGGGAATGAGATACCGGTGATCGTTTCCTATGATCATCCGGCAGATGTGCGGACCCATCAGGCCGATAAACCCGATGATCCCGGTAAAGGCAAGGCAGCACGATGCGGCAAAGGTCGAAATCATAAGCCCCGAGAGCCGGAGCCGGTTCACATTGATGCCGAGGTTTTTTGCAACGTCGTCGCCGGCCGAAAGAGCGTTTAAGTCCCATGCCATCCGTTCCAGAAGGAAAAACGGGATAAGCGTGAGCGGGATAAGGAGGAGCACCGCGCCCCAGCTCGCCCCCCACATTCCTCCCATCAGCCACACCATGAGGTCGCGGAGCTTCTCGTTGCTTGATATATACTGGAGCGCTGTAATGCCGGCCGAGAAGATGTACCCGATGACAACTCCCGAGAGGACGAGCGTTGCCTGGTTGACGCCCCGGGCCCGGGAGATCGCGTACACCAGAAGCATCGATAGCCAGCCGAAAACAAAAGCCATGATAATGATAAATGAGTTGCTGCCGATGGCCAGAAGCCCCCCGAGGACTGCCGGCCCGATCACGATGGCAATCGCAGCCCCGAACGATGCCGCTGACGAGAGCCCCAAGGTAAACGGGCTCACGAGCGGATTCCTGAGCAGTCCCTGCATCACCGCCCCGGCAACGGCAAGGCTGATGCCGGTTAGAATCGCAAGGAAGATCCGGGGCAGCCGGAAGCCGACCACGATCAGTTCTGCCTGAGGGTTTGACGGGGCGGGAACGGTAAACGGGATCGCATCGTACCAGCTCCCGACTGCGGGAAGGTACGTGTGCAGGAAGTTCTGGATCGAGACCGCACATGCATGGGCGACCGCGAGCACCGTATCCTCCGGTGAGATGGAGACGGTACCGATTCCTGCCGAGAGGATTGCTGCCGCAACAACCCCCAGCAGGAGCGCTGCGATAAGAATAATCCGCCGCCGGCTCCCCGCTTTGTACAGGGTATTGACAGAGGGCTGTGGCGCAGAACCGGGCGGGCAGGACGGATCGGACAAGAAATTCCTCTTTTTATAGTATTCACACAGGCGCAGCCGGGGGACTTACATCCCGATTCCTTTTACGATCTCTGCAAGCTGTTCTGACTGCAGGTCTTCGAGCCGGAGGTACTTTGCGCCAAGCTCGTCCGAGAGCGTGTGGGCAAGGCCGAACGAAAGGAAGCCCTGCTCGGAATCGATCACAAGCGACGGGATCTCCGCCTCGCGTATCCGGGACGCGACCTCCCTTGCATCGTCGAGCGGGGAGCCGGAGCCCATGCCGACGTTTGCCTTCCCGTCCGAGATCACGACCATCCGGGGGATGACATGGGGATTTACCATGCGTTCCCGCTCCAGGACCTCGAATCCCCGCAAAAGACCGAAGGCGAGCGGCGTCTTTCCCCCGACAGGAAGCTCCTGCATGTACTTCCGGGCAAGTTCCACGCTCGATGTCGGAGGCAGGAGCACCTCGGCGCTGCTTCCCCGGAATACCACGAGCCCGACCCGGTCGCGCTTCTGGTAGGCGTCGATAAGAAGCGAGAGGATCGCACCTTTTACCGCAGTCATGCGCTGCTGCGCTCCCATGCTGCCGCTCGCATCGACTACAAAGAGGACGGTGTTTCCCATCTTCCTCTCCCGGATTTTTTCCCGCAGGTCCGAGGGTGCGATCTTTATTGCAAGGTCCCCTTCGCGTTCCCTCTGGTGCGGGGCGGCGGCACGGATCGTGGCATCGAGCGCGATATCGGGACCGGGCGCTAACGGGATCCGGCTCCCGGTATACATCCCGTCGCGTGATTCGGTCGTGCTCCTCCGCCCGTTTCCCTCGCGCCGGAACGCGTCCATCCTCCGCGGGAGCGCTAACGATTTCCGGTCAAGAGAAAACGGGGACCCTTCGGCGAACTGCGTGGTGGCAGATCCGTCCGGGTTCCGGTTCTCATGCGGGGGGTGGTTGTGGGGGTGTTCGTGCTCAGTTTTCGGTTGCTGGTGCGGGTTCTGCGATTTTTTTATGGACTCTTCCATCTTCTGTTTGTCCATCTGCTGCTCGGAGAAGGGACGGCGGCGCATCCGGTGGGCAAGGACAAGGGCGGCCGCTTCCCGCACATCGTCTTCGGTGACTTCAGTCCGGTTATTGTACGCCGCGATCGTTGCCGCGGTCTTTGCCATCGTGATATCGGCACGGTGCCCGTCCACGGCCATATCGATGCAGATCTGGGCGACCATCCGAAGCATGTCATCGGAGACCCGGACTTCCGGCAGGAGCTTCTGTGCCCGGACAATACGGTCGCGCAGATCCTGTTCGCCCGCACTCCATTCTGAGAGGAACGCACCGGGATCGTCCTCGTACTTTCTGCGCCGCTTTATCACCTCGACCCGGGTCTCCGCATCGTGGATGCCCTCGATCTCCACGCAGAGCCCGAACCGGTCCAGAAGCTGCGGGCGCAGCTCCCCCTCCTCGGGGTTCATGGTGCCGATCAGGATAAACGCCGATGGATGGGCGTACGAGACTCCTTCGCGTTCGATCACGTTGGTACCCATTGCAGCGGCATCGAGAAGGACATCGACGATATGATCGTTTAGGAGATTCACTTCATCAACATACAGGATGTTCCGGTTTGCCTGCGCAAGGACACCGGGTTCGAACTTTTTTTCACCGGTCTTGAGCGCATGTTCGATATCGAGACTGCCCACGACCTTGTCCTCGGTTGCGCTGATCGGGAGCTCAACCACGCGCATCGGGGCCGTTACTGAGGTAACCCCGGGAAATTTCTTCCGGCAGTCGGGGCACATCGTCTTCTCATCCGTCGGATCGCAGCCAAAGATACAGCCCTGCACCACCAGCCGGTCCGGGAGCAGGCGGGCGAGGGCCCGGGCAGCAGTGGACTTTGCCGTCCCCTTCTCACCCTTGACGAGCACTCCGCCGATCTTCGGGTTGATCGCATTCAAAAGAAGCGCCTTTTTCATCTGCTCCTGGCCGACAATTGCTGAAAACGGGTAGATCTCTTCGAACTGCTGCATGGTGTCACCGGATAAAAATATGGAAATTTGGATGAACTCTTCACCGGAATTTCATTTCATAACCTATTAAATATTTCATTTTTAAACTATGATGAGAACTCGTGTTAAACTTATTCAAATTCATCATACACCAATAGTGTACTTGTCCCAACGGGAAAAGATAGCGACAAAAAAGACCCGGGGAGGTTTATTTATTTCATGAGAATTGCTGCGGTCATGTGGGGGTCTTATGCCCCGATACTCAAGCGTGCAGCGGCAGCGGCCGGCTGCACGTTATCCCTGTACCCGTGTCGGGTTCTCGAAGATCACCCGGAAAAGATTGACGAGGCACTGTCCGCGATGCGTGATGCCGATGTCGTGCTCCTGTACCACACGTCCGACATGTTCTGGGAGCGCCTCGATAAGGAAATTGAAGATATACGAAAAACTGTGCCGGTCGTCTGCCTCGGTACCGACCCGCTCTCGTGGAACCTCTCGACCGTCCCGGTGCCGGTCGTTGCCACCTGCCAGACATATCTTACAAACAACGGCGATGAGAATTTTAAAAATCTCCTTTCCTATATCGAAAAGGCTGTGCTTGGGCGGGACGTAACGGTGACACCGCCCATTGCTGTCCCGTGGGACGGAATATACCACCCGGATGCACCGCACGCATTTGCTTCTGTTGCGGAGTACCGGGCCTGGTACGCCCCGCGTACCTGTGACGGCCCTTGGGCGGGCATCCTCTTCTCCCGGGTCTCGTGGGCATCATCCAACTGTGCCATCGAAGATGCCCTGATCCGGGCACTCGAATCCGAAGGGATGAACGTAATCCCGGTCTTTACGTATTCGATCCGGGACGAGACACTCGGCGCGAAGGGAATGGCGCAGGTAGTGCAGGAATATTTCGCGCCGAACAAAACACCCGATGTCGATGCCATCGTAAAACTCATTCCGTTCCTTTTAGGCACCTCCTCTGAAGGAGGCCATTACGGGAAGACCGCAGCCGAAAGGGGTATCGGGCTGCTCTCGGGCTTAAAGATACCGGTTTTTTCCCCGGTCATCTCCGCGTATAAGTCGATCGAGCAGTGGCGCGAATCCGCCGGGCTCACGCTCGATGTGGGCTGGGCTGTCGCGATGCCGGAATTCGAAGGAGTAATCGAGCCGGTGTACATCGGTGCCGGGGCGAGCAGCGCGGATGGCGAGAAGAACCGCGAACCGCTCGAAGAACGCTGCCATAAGGTGGCCGCCCGGGTGAAAAAATGGATTGACCTTGCACAAAAACCGGTTGCCGACCGTAAGGTCGCGTTCATCCTCAACAACAACCCCTGCGCGAATGCCGATGCCAATATCGGGGCAGCAACCCACCTCGACTCGCTCGAAAGCGTTGCCCGGATCCTTTCGCGTATGAAAGAAGCCGGCTATCGCGTCGGGGTCCCTGCTTCGGGAAAAGATCTCATAGAACAGATCCTTGAAAAGAAAGCGGTCTCGGAGTTCCGGTGGACAACAACCGGCGATATCGTGGCAAAGGGCGGGGCGCTCATGCAGATGGATGCAGCCACGTACGAGACATGGTTTACGAAACTCCCCGCCAGCGTGCAGGAAAAAGTCTGCTCCACGTGGGGCCGGCCGCCCGGTGCGGGCATGGTGTACGAGCAAAAGATCCTCATCACGGGCCTTTCCCTCGGGAACGCAACCGTACACGTCCAGCCCAAACGCGGGTGTTTTGGCGCACGGTGCGACGGTTCGGTCTGCAAGATGCTTCACGACCCGGACTGCCCGCCAACGCACCAGTACCTCGCAACCTACCACTGGATCGAGGATATCTTTGGCGCCGATGTGGTCGTGCAGGTTGGGACGCACGGGAACCTGGAGTTCCTGCCGGGAAAAGGCGTAGGTCTCTCTGAGGAATGTTTCCCGGATGTTGCTGCCGGCATTACCCCGTTTCTGTACGTATATAACGCGGACAACCCCCCGGAGGGCACCATTGCGAAACGCCGGGGATACGCGGTCCTCTGCGATTATATGCAGGCCGTGCATGCGGAGAGCGGGCTCTATGGCGATCTCGAAGAACTCGAACGCCTTCTCGGGCAGTACGGGACGGCAAAAAATGACCCGGCCCGGGCACACGCCCTCCAGCATATGATCGTGGATGCAGTACACGCAGCCAGGCTCGAACAGGAACTGCCGTTCTCGCACGACACACCGCTTGAGGAGATGGTCGGTCGTGCCCACGAGGAGCTCTCTAAAATAAAGAGTACCCGGATCGCCATCGGGATGCATATCTTCGGCGAGATCCCGGCCGGGGAAAAACGGGTCGATTTTATCTCCTCCATCCTCCGGTTCGATTCGGGAGAGGGATCGATCCGCCGCGAAATTGCACGGGTACTCGGCTTTGACCTGTCCGATCTCCTGGCACACCGGGACCGGTTCGATGATGGCACGGGTATGTCGTACGCAGACATTCTGGAGACCATCGACCGCATGGCCGGGCAATATGTCCGGGCCGCAATAAACGGTTCACCGCTTTCCGCGGACAAAATTTTCTCCCGGGAAATGCAGCCCGGGCAGGCAGAAACTTTCGACCGGCTCCGCGAACGCATCCTCGATATCTCGCGGAGGCTTGACGAATCAACAGAGATCGATTCCCTCATTGCCGGCTTTGACGGGAGATATATCCCGCCGGGTCCATCGGGTCTTATCACCCGGGGCCACGATGAGGTGCTCCCGACCGGCCGGAACTTCTACTCGCTCGACCCGTACCAGGCACCGACCCGGGCCGCATGGCGCGTGGGCGGCCGGCTTGCAGATGCGCTCCTCGACAAGTATCGCCGGGAAGAGGGAAAACTCCCGGAGAATGTCGCATTCTACTGGATGGCCGGCGACATCATGTCCTCGGACGGGGAGATGTACGCCGAGATCCTCAGGCTTTTGGGTGTCGAACCGGTCTGGATCAGTAACGGTCAGGTAAAATCGTTTTCCATCACGCCATTAGAAAAACTTGGCCGGCCCCGGATCGATGTGACCGTCCGTTCGTCCGGGATCCTCCGCGATAACTTCCCGAACTGTTACGAGCTCGTGGACGAAGCAGTCCGGGCCGTTGCCGCGCTTGACGAGGATCCGGAGAAGAACTTCGTGCGCAAACATGCGCTTGCCGCGATGGAAACCGATGGCGTAAGCTTCCGTGAGGCCACGTACCGTATCTTCTCCTCGAAAGCCGGAACCTACGGGAACGGCGTGAACCTTGCGGTGCTTGCAAGTGCCTGGAAGACCGAGGCCGATCTCGCGGATGTCTTTGTGGCATGGAACGGATACGCGTACGGGAAAGACACCCGGGGAGCAGCCGCCCATGCGCAGCTCGCGAACAATCTCTCGACAGTTGGTGTCACGTTCAACAAAGTCCAGTCCGATGAGTACGACCTTCTGGGCTGCTGCTGTTATTTCGGAACGCTTGGAGGGATGACTGCGGCTGCACGACAGTACTCGGGAAACGAGGTAAAACCGTACTACGGCGATACCCGGGAGCCGGAGCATGTCGAGGTCCGGGACCTGGCAGACGAGATCCGGCGCGTGGCCCGGACAAAACTGTTGAACCCGAAGTGGATCGACGGGATGAAGGAGCACGGGTACAAGGGCGCAGCCGACATGATGAAGCGGATCACAAGGGTGTACGGCTGGGAAGCCGCGACCCGGGAAGTGGACGACTGGATCTTTGACGACATCGCTGAAACCTTTGTGAACAACGACGAGATGCGGCAGTTCTTTGAAGAGAACAACCCGTATGCTATCGAAGAGATCGCACGCAGGCTCCTTGAAGCAGAACAAAGAGGCCTCTGGGATGCGGACGAACAGGTCCTCGATTCGCTCAAAGAACATTACCTTGAGATAGAATCGTGGATGGAAGACCTTGCAGGCGAAGGGGATTTCCAGGGAGGCGGTGTCGATGTCATGACAAAAGATGATATTGCCTCGTGGGGAAATTCCATGGATGGGATCCTTGCACAGGTCCGTGCACGGCACAAGCGGGGACCAGATCCGGATTAACGGGGGACATGCATGAACGCGATCGAAACACACGACCTTACCAAGTATTACGACAAGCTCTGCGCAGTGAACCATCTGACGCTCTCGGTGGACAACGAGATCTTCGCCCTTCTCGGGCCAAACGGCTCGGGAAAGACCACGACCGTTATGATGCTCACGACCCTGCTCCGTCCAACGGAAGGGAGCGCTGCGATCTGCGGCCACGATGTCGTGCGTGAAGGCGAGGCCGTACGGAAACGGCTCAGTTACGTCCCGCAGGACATGGCCGTGGACATCAAGCTGACCGGGCGTGAAAATGTCCTCCTCTTTGCCAGGCTCTACGGGATCAATAACCCGAAAGATAAAACCGACGAAGTGCTCGGGATCATGGAGCTCTCCGACCGGGCCGACGACCTGATCCGGACCTACTCGGGCGGGATGCGGCGCCGGCTCGAACTTGCGCAGGCGCTCGTCCATGAGCCGGAGGTCCTTTTCTTAGACGAACCCACGATCGGCCTCGATGTTGCAGCAAGGAAAAAGATCTGGGAGCACATCCGGCAGCTCAGGAAGAACGGGATGACGATCTTTGTCACCACGCACTACATGGACGAAGCAGACCGGTTCTGCGACCGGGTCGGGATCATCAGCCATGGGAAGATCGCGGCGCTTGGAACTCCCACTGCACTCAAGGCAGAGCTTGAAAAAGATGTTGTCACAGCGCAGGTCTCCGTGATACCAAAAGGCCCGGTCACCATTGAGGGTGTGCGATGTGTCGGCCAGCAGGGCAGCGAGATCACGTTTACCGCAGAGAACGGCCGCGAGGCAATGCCCCTAATCGCCCGGGCGCTCGAAGGCGAGGGCGTCACGGTCACCTCCCTTTCCATGCGCGAACCAACGCTCGACGATGTCTTCCTTCACGCGGTCGGGACGGCAGAAGATGCCGGGGCCTTTGATTACCAACAGTTCAGGACTATGCTGCGGAGGCGGAAATGAACGGCATAAAAGAGTACATCACGCGCGATATGATCAAGTGGCTGCGGAGCCCGGTCTCGGTCGTGTCGATGCTTGCCATGCCGGCAGCGTGGCTGATCTTTGTCGGCCTTGCCCTGCCGGTCACGTTTACAGGCAACTACCTCGATTTCATCGTGCCGGGGATTCTTGTCATGACTATGCTCTCGTCATCGCTCAACGGCGGGACGCTGTTGATGTTCGACAAGATTTTGGGATTTTTAAACAAGTTCCTTGCCCTGCCCACGCCCCGGGAGAGCATCCTTTTCGGGAAGATCCTCTTTATCACGATCCGGGGCGCTATCCAGGCAACGATCATTCTGGTGATCGGTATTTTGATCGGCGCGACCATCCTGCCTCTGGCCCAGTACGGGATGATCTACCTGATCCTCCTGCTCTTTGGTTTTTTAATGTCGGCCTGTGCGACCACGATCGCGCTCTATCTCGGCGACCACGACTCGTACTCGGCATTCAACACGATGATCTCGATGCCGCTTTTTTTCACTTCGAGCGCACTCATGCCCTACGATGTGATGCCGGGCTGGCTGAGTACTATCGCACATTTCAATCCCCTGAGTTATGCGATCGATGCGGTACGGGCAGCCGAGACCGGGACCATCCCCCTTATCCAGATCGGGCTCCTTGCCCTTCTTGGCGGGATCGTGATCGCGATCTGCATGCAGATGTTCCGGCGGGTGACGGTATGAGGAACACAATCTCCGGACAAAAATTTTCTTTTGAGGTGAATTCATGGACAGGACGGTCATAATCGCAGGAATCATTCTCCTCTGCTGCGCTGCCGCAGGGGCCGTTATGCTGATGGGAACCGGGACGCAGGAGGGATCGGCGGTACTACCTGCCGTCACCGCCACATCCGCTGCGCCAACGGTAAATACAACCGCAACACAGGCCGGCTGCACATCGGTCACGATCACCCAGACTGACGGGACATCCACTACGTTTCCCTGCCGGCCCGAACGGCTGATTGTCGCAAATGCAAACGCAGCCGAGATGGTAATCGCACTCGGTGCCGGGGACAGGATCGTGGGCGTGACCGACTCGACGCTGTCGGTTCCATACATCATGGACAAGATCCCGAACGCAACGAGCATCGGCAACTGGCAGACCCCAAACGTCGAGCAGATCCTCGCTCTCCACCCGGATGCCGTGATCGCGTATTCCAGTTACAAACCAAAGAACCTCGACCAGCTGGTGGCCGCAAACATCACAGTCATCTCGCTTGACTGCTACAGGCTCGCCACGCTCCCGGCCGATGCCCGGGCGATCGGGGCGTTGACCGGGCGGGAAAACGCGGCTGAAGTCTATGCACGGATGGTCGAGGATACGGTCGCAGAGGTTGACACCCGGGTAAAGACCATCCCACGGCAGGATTACCCGAGTGTGTACTTCGAGTCCTACACAGATTACACCGCGGCAGCGAGCGGGTCCGGTTCAAACGAGATGCTCGTTGCAGCCGGCGGGCGCAATATCGCGGGAGACACGATGACCTCGTCCATGAAGGTGAGTCCCGAGTGGGTCGTCTCGCAGCAGCCGCAGTATATTATGAAGGTTGTCTCATCCTCGGATACCCGGGCGCTCTCCGATATCGTTACATCATTAAAGAACCGGACCGGCTGGAACACTATCCCCGCCGTCCAGAACAACCGGGTGTACGCGTTTGCAAACGATCTCCAGTACGGCCCCCGGGCCTACATCGGCCTCGTATACACGGCCCGGCTTCTCCACCCGGACACCTTCCGCGACCTGCACCCGAAAGCGATGCGGGACGAGTACGCGGCGAAGTACGTGAGCGGGACGAATGAATCGGTCGTGGTGTACCCGTAAAGGATACGCCGATCTCCGGTAGTTCAGGAACATTTTTGTTCCTCCAAAAGAAGTCTTCAAACAGCCCGGATTCCTGATTTCTCTTTTTTTCTCTTCCGGTTTTTGCCAAAATTCGTTTCATAATCAAAGCACATCCCCCATTAAATCCCATACGGGTACGTCACCAGGGCCCGGCTGACAAAATCACGGAAACGCAATCCGGACAAAGAAGGGAGACACGAAAAAAAAATCCACGCGGACTCCCGCCGGAATGCCGGAACCAGAACACACGGGGATGAGAACCGTACGGTTCGGTCACCCGCTGCAACAGGAAAAAGACGATCCGGGGGATTGTTTTTTCGGCTTGTTCGCGGGGAAAAGTATCGGCCGTTTCGGTCTCATCGTTTCTTCTGGCTGCGGCATTTCCGAAAAACAGGATCAACGAGGTGATCGTATGAAAAGTTTACCGGAAAAGAGAGGTTACGCAGCCGGGCCCGGGCAGGAAAACGAAGAGCTGGAATGGGGAAGGCGGCATATCCCGGACGAACCGCCGTTTCCCCTTGCGGACCGGGTGACCGCACTCCACGATATCCCCCTGGCTCCCGGCCTTGAGAAATTTCGAAAACTGGTACGCCGGAGGAAGAACGCCAGGCCGCAGCAGGCTGATAGCAGGGATGAGGGCCCATGACCCGGGGGCCGGTCCCGCAAAAATCCATTGATACCGCCCTGCCCGTTGCCCGGGCCCGCGGGCTGGTTGCCTGCTGCACACCCGGGAGGGAAAGCACCTGCGACTTTGTAATCTGCGAAACCTCGCGGACAACGCTTGTCCGGGTAAGGCCGGGCCGGCGCCTCCACTGTCCGGTGCCGGAGATTGCAGAACAGTATGCCGAACCGCTCGGCCGGCTCCGGCTCGTCCCGGACGCAGCGGGCCGGTCCCGGGAGCTCTGGGTTGTCGGGCAGTACGGGACCCTGCGGTTCTTCCGCATCGAAAATACCGGACTTTTTGAGATCGACAGGAACGGGAAACTGCCGGGAGGTACCTGATGATGGCTATACCCGGGAGAGGTGCCCGTCACCGTGAGGTGATCCCCATCTCGGAAATACCCTATACCGCGAACTCCCCGGGGAGTACCTCCCAAATCTCCCCATTTTGGGCTCCGTTTACCTGTTTTTTCCCGGAAAACAAGTCAGTTTCGCGAAAATCCAAGCGGGTTTTTGGGGGATACGATAAAAATCACGACGGATACAGACCATCAGGGACCAAGCGTATTTGGGCCTGTTTGGGCGGAGGATCTTTCGGGGGGTCGCCCCTCTGCACAGGGCCAAAAAAGGGTCGTACCGAATGTGTCCATGACCTGTTAAACAGTAGTATAAACGAAAAAATTCACGTCGGATGGGTTTGGGGGAGCTACGACACACCCACCCGGATCTCCATCAGTTCCACGGTGACATCGACCGGGCAGGTCCGGTTGAGGGTATACGAGATCGAGCCTTCACGGGTTTCATTAACAACAAAATTGTTTCCACAGGTGGCCGTGGTGTCAAGGGTAGAGAATGCCGCACCCCACCCCTGCAGGGTTGCATTCCTGAACGCTGCATCCGGGCCGGAACCCGAAGTATCAGCTGCAACAGAGATCCCGGTCACATTCCCGTACGATACCCGGTGGACACTGGTCGTCAGGGTGATCGCACCGTACCCGTTGCTGCTCGCAAACGTATGATCGGGATCGGTACGCAGACTCACCGCCCGAATCTCAATGCCGGAACAGGTGCCGTTAAGGGGAACGTATGCAGTAATTTCGGAAGTATTCGTGATATCGTAGGAGGGGACAAGGGTCTGGTTACGCTCGTAACCGGTGCCGGCAAACGCCCGGGCAAACGATGCAACCGGTGTTGTCTGGTTGCCCAGCGCCCCGCTGATGTTCCCGACAGTATCGTACGAGAGCGGGCTTGACCGGCGGCCCCCGTATTTGGTCACGTTGATGTAGCCGAACTGCCAGAGGTATCCCTGGTCCTGCCAGAAATTTCCCTGTGGCTCGTACTCAACACTCACCAGAGTCCCGTTTACCGTAGTGATCATACCGTCCGTAGTTGTGAGATTCAGCGTATAGACCGGCATCTCTTCAGTATGGACAGAGAGCGAACCCCCCGATTTTAACGGGTTGAAGACAACATCGCCCCCGCCCATCTGGACCGGTTCGGTAAGGGCGAGCCGGTCGCTGCGGGACGAAACCGCAAACGAGAGATCGGACGAGAACCGGTAAAACGCCTCTTCCACGTGTCCGATATGATCGATTTCGGCAGACTGTTTAAGCGACGGAATGTAGATCCCGTTAAAAACCGCAAGGAACGTGACAAGAGCCGCAAGGATCAGCATCACGGCAATGACCGGGGCCACTGCATCGTCCCTCACGGTGAGCCCCCGATCTTCCCGGAGAAGAGAACGGCCCGGTCCGTTGCAATGGTCACGCTTTCGTTTCCTGCAAGCGATGGATAATACACGGTCAGGCGGTCGCCAAGATCGAAGGCTTCGGTGTCGGGAACGTGGATAAAGGGCGGATCGCTTTTTAGTGTATAGGACGTTGTCACCGAATTATTCCCGGCTGCGACAATCACCCGCAGCGTATCGGTCTTCACCCAGTCCCCGCCCTTGTGCCAGAGCGTGATGTTACCCCCCGTGTCGTTTGCAAGCCGGATTGTCACGCCCGGGCTCCTTTCCGCCGGCAGGTAATTTGCAAGCGATGCCGAAAAGACCGCGACGAGGATCAGTACGATCCCGATCATGAGCATCTCGCCGACAACCTCTGAAACCGCTCCCGTGTTCCGTTCCGTGTACTGCATCAGATATCCCTCACACTACAAAAACAAACATAACAACTGCCGCCGCGAGCAGCACGATCGAATGCTTGAAGCCGGCAAGGATGCTGTTTGAGGAGAACTGGCCGGCCATGATCCCGGAGAAAAGCCCGAGCACGATCCCGATCCGGAACATGTCGGTGACGTTCTGCGCCAGATTGAAGTTGATGTTGTACGTGGAGAAACTGGACATGAAAGGTCCGTTGAGCTGGAATGCGGTGTACAGGTAGATGCCAAACGAGAGGTAGATAATCATCACGTACACGATGGTGGTGTTTGCCCGCTCGCGTTTCATTTTGAGATAATGCTCGAAATCCGTGATCGCGATCAGGAAGATCTCGCGGAGGTTCGAGGTTATCTCGCTTGCTTTTACCAAAAGCGAGATCGCACGCTTAACCGAAACGACGCCGATCCGGTTCTCCATCCGGACAAGCGCCGAGTTCACATAGGCGCCGTTTCCCACATCGCGGGAGACAAACGAGAGTTCGGAACTCAACAGACCCAGCTTCGCGGTGGCGATCCGCTGAATGGCATCCGGCAGCGTGAGCCCGATATCGGTCATATCGGCAAGTTCCCGCAAAAATTCCGGGATGTTATTCTCGATGTTGCTGACATACCAGCGGCGCCCTTCAAAGGCAAGGGCAACGGGCGCCATGAACGCGATGATGAGAAGGCAGATCTCCGCTTCTGCCGTGTTTGCAGGAAAGATGCTCCCGCCCGCCCCGGCCATAAAAAAAACGGCAACGGCACACGCACATAGTGCGCCTGCGATAACGCTGTACAGGTAATCGGACATATAGGTGCGCAGCGGGTGGCGCAGTTTCTCGTAGATCCCGAACTGTTTTTTCTTCTCCTCGATATTCCGGTAGAATTCCCGGTCGTCCGGGACGGTCCCGGCTCCTGCCGCACCTGCCGGCCCGAATCCGAACTCCACGACTTCTTTTCGGCGGATCCCGAGGTCCTCGGGGGGAAGCATGAGGGAGAGGATCCAGATCATGATGATGGCCCCGGCCGGGATGCACACGAACATAAAGGGAAGGAGCCAGTCCATCGTACCCTTGCTTGTCATCCCCTGCGCGACAATCATAATGATGAGCGCGATGGGGCCGGCGACAAACGCCGAGACGTAGACCTCGGCCATGATCTCGATTGTCTTTAACACGGCATCGAGTTCGCGCCGGGCCTGCTCGTGGAAGTAACGGGTTTTTGATGCAAGGTACGCGGTGACGTCGCCGCCGCTCTCAAACACCATCCCCATGTCGTTGATAAAATCCCGCATAAGGGGGGAGGGGGTTGTCTGCTGGAGGTTGTGCATGGCCGTAATCAGGTCGTCGCCAAAGAGTTCCACGTCCCGGACGATCTGGCCGAACTCGCAGGAGACCTCGCCAAACATTGCCTTATCCTCGTAAATGCGCCGGATGACCGCAAACGGCGGCATGGTGGTCGAGAGGGCCTGCATGTACGAGACCGCGTACGGCAGATCGAGCTCGATCTTCGTTTTCCTTCCCCGTGCAACAAGTGTCGGGTACAGGATCTGGATAAGGAACAGCCCCGGGACGCAAGAAAGAAAGAAGAGGATCCAGAAGAGCAGCGGGGGGATGAGGGAAAAAAGCCCGAAATCGTACCCGGTGACGGTGATAAAAAGGTACAGCCCGCAAAAGACCGCACCGGAAGCAGCGGTGTTAAAAAAAACCTCCCGAAGGTATTTCTCCGGGGTCACCGGGAGGTGGGCGGCAAAGATGTCCCGGCCAAGCTGTGTCCCGAAGACCGGCATACCCAGATGCTCGCACCACGATCCTGCACGGGAAAAGAACGGGGAGTCTGCCATTTTTTATTTCACCGGAAATCGTAGATGGCATGGGCGAGGTCACGGATATCCGGTGACGGTACATCGAGAGCAACGGTGAGGAACTCTTCGCGTTTTTTGAGGTCTTCGTCCACCTGTTCCGGCGTCCACCCGCGGATTGCCGCAATCTCGTTAAGGACCCGGGAAGGACCGGGAATGCGCCGGAACGTGTCGGTGCGGATGTCCCACTCGAAGAGTTTTTTCGGGACGATTGTCCCGGTGGAATCTACGCTAATCTCGTTGATGGCAAGGCAGCGTCGGATACGCTGGCCGGCATACAGGGAGAGTGACTGGTTTACCACGAGATCGAGCGCCGTAAACATGACCGGCGGGACGCTGATTGGCTCGTGCGTTAACCGGTTTATCGCTTCCTGCACGCTTCCTGCATGGATTGTCGAGAGCGTGGCATGGCCGGTGTTCATGGCCTGGAAGAGTGTCTGGGCCTCGTGCCCTCTGACTTCCCCGACAATGATGTACTCGGGCCGCTGCCGCATCGAGGACTTAAGGAGGGAGAAGAGATCGATGTCGCCGGCCGTGCCGGCGGTGGTAAGTTCCCGGGTCTGGGTGGCCAGCCAGTTGCTGTGCGGGAGCTGGATCTCGTGGGTGTCTTCGAGCGAGACTATCTTTGCGTTGAGCGGGATGAAAAGCGAGATCGCATTCATCGTGGTGGTCTTGCCGCTCGCGGTGCCCCCGGCAATGATCATGCTTCTCCGGTGCTCGATAACCAGCCAGAGGAACGCGAGGATCTCCGCACTGTACGTCCCGAGGCGGATAAGATCGAGCGGGGTCATGGGTTCGGCCCGGAACTTCCGGATCGTAAAGGAACTGCCCCGCAGGGAGACGACATTGCTGTAGGTTACCTGCACCCGGGAGCCGCCGGGCAGTGTGGCGTCGACCATCGGGTTCGTGAGCGAGATCTGCTTGTTGGCCTTCTGGGCGAGCCTGAGGACAACCTGGTTGAGTTCGTCGTCGCAAAACCGGATACTTGTCGGGAGGCTGCCGTAGATCCGGTGGAAGACGAAGACCGGGAGATCTCCGCCGTTACAGCTGATGTCTTCGAGCGCCGGGTCCTGCATGAGCGGTTCGAGCGGGCCGAATCCCGAGAGGTCGCGGCGTAAAAAGTACGACAGGATCTCCAGCCGTTCGTCTGCAATGCCCGGGTAAAATTCGCGGATGACCGGGTCGGTGCGGTCTCGACCGAGCGTTTTTGCCGGGGGGTGGTCAGGGTCGTCGTAGACGATTACCCGGCGCAGCCGGGCGTAAGTCTCCTGCAGGACGACCTGCTCCCGGCCGGAGAGGACCGGTTCTACGACTGTATAGGTGAATCCCAGGTCTCCCCTTCGGACGATCTTGACATACACATAGGGGGATTCGATCCAGTACTCGCCGAGTGTCCCGGGTGTCCTCGGTTCCGGGATCGGGATCTCCGGGGAAGGTCCAGGTACTTGGCCGGCATGCTGCTCCGGAGGAGCGGCCAGAGGCTGTCCCGGTTCCTGCGTGGCCGTTGCACAACCGGGGCCAGGATCACTGAACCGGCAGCAAAGAGCCATAACCGTGAGGGCAATGAGGGCGAGCGAGACCGCACCGGACAGGACGATAGCGGCAAGGGGAATGTAGGCAAAGAGTGCTATGTACCCGGTCGCTGCCGCCGCCACACCGGATCCTGCGATCAACAGATCACCGGTGAGCGTCCGGCTGCCCATCCGGGCGGGGAGCGTGCAAAGCCTAGCTGACAACCCGGCCGGACCGGAAACCGGTGCTGTCCTTTCAGGTTCCGCACCCGAAGTGCCGGAACGGGACCGGCACCGGAGTGCGGCTGCAGTAAGGTACAGGAATATAACCGATATTGTGCCGGAGACCGCGATGGCAGGGATCGGGATTGCAGCAAAGAGCGCCAGGTAACCGGTTACGAAGGTAACACCAAGCGATGCCGCAATGAGCAGATTGCCCCGAGCCGTGCGATATCCCATATGCCCCGGCAGACTGCAAATCCGGGGGTACAGGTTTTTTTCGGGTAAAACCGGTGCCGGTCCGCGTTCTCCCGAATTGTCCGGTTCTCCGGATCCGAAAGTACTTTTCCGGGACATTACCGTACCGAACCGGCTCCGGCACCCGGTGAAAAACTCCCGGGCCCGGGCAGGAAACGTACGGACGTTCATACGCCCGGCCCCCACGGGCCCGGTCTGCGGATCGGGGATGTTGTAGCCTGCCCTGCAGGAGCAGCGGTTGCAACCGGTGTCGGATCGCCGCTTGCAAGCGAGAGGGTGATGTCGAGATAAGTTCCTTCGATGGTGATGAAGTACTCACCGGCCCCGTAGATCGTAATCGACCGGTCAGTCCTGTTCGAACTGAATTCCTGTGCATATCCATCCTGTGCAACGACCTTATGCGTCCGGTTATCGGTCACCGTGATCGTGCAGTACGGCCGGTTTACCGGAACACTCAGGGTACCCCGGCACGAATCCGGATCGCTGAGGCAGTCGTACTTCGGGTTGATAGTAAAATAAATAAAAAACGGGCCTTTTGTAACGTTGACCCCGAGCCCGACCGGTACACCGCCCAGCGTGTATGTCCGGGTAAACGATGGCGTAACATACCGGGGGGTGAGGGGGGTCTGGTTGATCCGCGTCCCGTACTGGATCGGGTAGGGATCCGGAGTAACCTGGGGTGCGGCGCTGAACACCTGAAGGCCGGATCCTGCCGTTGCTGCCGGCATGGGAGAGGTTGGCCGGATCTGCACGGGGGGTGTGACCGCACCAATGGCGGAACCGGGCGGGCCATTCGGTACTGCTACGGTTTCATTCCCGGGGTCAAGAGACTGCTGGACCAGCCGCACGCAGCCGCAGGTGCCGGCCATGATGCAGAGCACGATCAGGAAAAGATAGACCCCGGTTCTTTTCCGGCGCGAGACACAGGTATTTTTTTTCGAGCTGGCTGTTGGCATTGTCCTCTCCCAGAAGTACTGAATGGCGGTTCACGGATCATGTCTCCCTGCAATAACAAAAGGTTATTTGTTTTAATTAAAACAAATATGATCAATTAAAATAACATTAAAACAAGTACATTTGTCATTCGTTGCCGAATCGATTTCTTTCTCCCCATCAGTACAACACATCCTCACGCTGGGGCGGGATTGACCGGTAACGTAGCAGAGGTGGAATTTCAGATGCAGCTTACAAAAGCAAACGAGCAAGCAGTGTCGCCCGTTGTCGGTGTGATGCTGATGCTTGTCGTGACGATTATTATTGCAGCAGTCGTCTCCGCGTTTGCGGGGGGACTTGGTGGAACGCAACAGAAGGCACCAAATGCGGTGTTGGATGTAACCATTCATGCGCTGGAGAACCAAGGCGCAATGGTGGGGTATGGAAATGGATATTATATTCCAACCATGACGATTACAGAAGTTAGCGGAGAAACGCTCCCCACAAAAGACCTGAAAATTACAACGTCGTTCACAAATTCCAGCGGCACGAAATTGACCGGAAATCTGACGGGTGAAGTTGCAGTTGCCGGCAATGATACCTGGTCAAGTTATACCTCCAGCCAGTACGTTGGTGTGTTATACCTGAGCGATACCAATCGGTTCGGATGGGCTGTCCAAGACACACCAAACGGCTTTAAAGGATGGTTCGGAAATAACTCGGCGGTTATGCAACCGGGAGATACTCTGACAACTCCTGCATCGTACTGTGGGAATTACAACGATAACACCGGACCTACAGTACCTCACGAGAATCCGGGCATGAACTATCTCCTCGGGTTTGATGTAACAAACCAAGAAAGTATCGGAGGTTTTGGCCCCGGCTCCCTTGTAGAAATTAAGATTGTCCATACCCCTAGCGGGAAGATGATTTATAACAAAGAGGTGGTTGTGGAATGATGCGCTGTAAGGATGCAGCGGTATCGCCGGTTGTCGGTGTTATGCTCATGCTTGTTGTGACGATTATTATTGCAGCAGTCGTCTCTGCATTTGCAGGAGGTATGGCGAGCGGCACTTCAAAGGCACCACAAGCAAGTATTGCCGTGACGGCAACACTTCCTCCAACGGGCAATGAAACAGTCTTTGCGAATAACGGGGGAGATACCTTTGATATCAATGATATCAAGGTAATGTTTCAGTCCCAGGATACAAAGACTACACTAACCACAACGGATGTAGGAACAAACTGCATTGCATTCAAAAAAGTTGGCAGTACTAGTTCCACTCTTATAAAACCGGGCGACAGTTTCGAGATTATCGGATCAGCATCAAGCTATGGCACCGGAATAGCATATGGCAGCTTTGGAATGTATGCCGATTCAAAAATCACATGGAGCGTCATCGATAAGTCCAGCGGGAATAGCATCGCTACCGGGACGCTAATCCTATAAAGTTACCAAAGGGATAAACCTCCATTTTGGGGTTTTGCCCTCTTTTCCGGATATGGTGAAGTTAAAAACAGGAACCAAATTTCAGCCTTTTTTTTGGCTACAACCTGGCAAGGTACCCATCTCGAATTTTTTCGAATTTTACGATAGTCCTCCCCAAATTTAAGGGTTCACTGTACCGAACCCGGCTCTCCCTTTTCGAGAGCTCCAACCGGACCCGTTTCAGGCTTGATCCCGTATAGTCGTGATAGCCTGATTCAGTTCAGAGAACAAATCCGGTTCTGCAAGCCCGGTAAGAGTTTTCCTAGACAACCGAGCAACCCGGGTTCGGTAATCCCGGCAGGATGTCACGTAAACAGCCAGCTGATCCGGAGCGGTCTTTGCAATAAGTTCGTGGAGCAGGTACGGGCTGTGGGTCGCAATGACATACTGGTTGGCCGTGTCTTTCGCAATCAGCTCCCCGAGCGCCCGGACCTGCGAAGGATACATGTGCGCCTCGGGCTCTTCGAAGACTATGGTCGCATCGTGATTGGACCTGATGACAGCCGAATAGAAGATGCTGCGGGCAAGCGTATCGGAAACCATCTGGCACGGGAAGGTACTGTCGGACTCCGGCCCGGGCCGCAAATACTCAAAGGTCTTTTTTACCGGGTGGGGCACAAGTTTCTGCCCGACCGATCCAAACGATGCATCCGGCAATTCACCCACCTGGCTGCTGCTCATGACAAGGGTAAGCAGGTTCCTCCCATCCGGCGGGCTCAACGAGTTCCCGACAACACCGGAAAAATGGTTAAGCATTTTAAACCGGTAAAATTTCACCGGTTCGTAGTGCATATTCCCGGGCAGTAGGGAAAAAGAGGCAAGAGTCCCGCTGGAATCAAGCGTCCCGGCCGGCTTGCCCATGAACGGGATCCTGTTTGGGGAGAGGCTGAACACATCACCGAGACCAAACCGGAAGAAGGTAAGAGAAAACGCCGCTTTGGCACGGGAGATCGTAAGGCACTGCCAGTTCCTGCCCGGCTCCTCAATAACAATCTCCACAGGCTCGCGGACACAGTTATCGGAGAACAAATTTGTAAGGTTCTGGAACCGGACAAATTCCTTTAACGACGCAACCGGTTCAGCAGTCTTAAGCTGCCCGCACCACGAGAGTACTCCCAGTGCCTCAAGGATATTGGACTTCCCAGTATCGGGCTCCCCGATAAGAATATTCACTCGGTTAAGCGGGAGGTCCAGTTCCTTTACCGATTTGAAATTCCGCAGCCGAAGTCTTTTAAGCATACCATGAATCCCTCCGCAGGGTAAATGCCGGTCCCTCCGCGAAGATGCCGGAAATATTCGGGAAAAACCCGGATGAACCTCCCTGTTTTGTAACAGGAAAGCCCTCCGTTCTCTCCAGATATGTTCGCGAGAACGTTGTACGCAAATACCAGGTGACTTTCCCGGCTCAATTGCAGAGCGGGGCCGGAATAATTTTGGTTTTCATTAAACAAATAATTTTGTTATAACACAAATTATTTTAAGTTTCTTGTTGTAAAAATTATTACCTGGAAAGCAATCTGAAGGATATACCCATGACATATAATCAGGGGAAAAACAACAGACCGGCTCTTTTCTCGTTTCAGGAAGCCTCATATTTCCCTTGGCGACTGCTTCGAGGAACCGGCCTTTTCGCGCGATTTTCCCCCATCGGGCAGAATTTACCGCAGAACAACCGTTGCTTCGCGCCATGCGGGACGGAAACGATAAAGAAAAAAATCCTTAATCTTCCAGTACAACGGACACGATCATGATGAAACACGCATATTTCTTCGCCATTATTCTCATTTTCGCCACAGCGCTCTTCCTTGCGGCAGCCCCGGTACTTGCTGCATCGCCAGCCAATACCACGGCTTCTCCGGCCCGGACCGTCACCGACGATTACGGCACAACGGTCACAATTGCCGGGACACCGGAACGGATCGTCTCGCTTGCACCGACAAACACCGAGATCCTCTTCGCACTCGGCCTCGGCGACCGGGTGGTGGGAGTGACCGATTACTGCAATTACCCGCCCGAAGCGACAACAAAGCCGAAGATCGGCGGCTTCAGCACGGTAAGCGTGGAAAAAGTCGCCGCACAGAACCCGAATCTCGTGATTGCCTCCGAAGGAAACGGTGCAGATCTCGTGGACCACCTGCGAAAACTCAACATGACCGTGATCGCGACAAGCCCGAAGAACGTGACCGGGATCTTAAACGATATCACGCTCATTGGGAATTCCGCAGGTGCCAAAGACAACGCCTCGGCCCTCGTCGCTTCGCTTGAAGCACGCATCAGTGCCACCAAGGCAAATGCCTCGGCACTTACAGCACACCCGAAGGTTGCCCACATCATCTGGAACGATCCCATCTACGTGAGCGGGAACGGGACATTCCAGGACGAACTGATCGCAATGGCCGGGGGAACGAATGCATTCCCGGATAAAACCGGTTATGCAACAGTCGGTACCGAGGAGTTCATCGCAGCAAACCCGGATATCCTGATCGTGAACTCCGGCACCGGCATGGGCGGCAGCGAAGATTCGGTGGCGCAGTACTTCGAGAACGAAACCCGGTTTGCCAATGTCGCGGCCATTAAAAACCACCATGTCTACGTGATCGATTCCGACATGGTGGACCGGGCCGGGCCACGGATCGTCGATGCCCTTGAGATCTTCGCAGCCGACATCCGGGAATCCGAAGGCACGCGTACAACCGCAACACCGACACCGGCAGCACCGGGCTTTGACATTGTCGCGGCCCTTGGCGCAGGCGCAGCAGTATTTGCCCTCGTTGCACTGCGGAAAAAATAAGCAGACCCGCGTTTCGGGACAGATTTCCCAAAACCCCATCTTTTTGCTGCCAAAAAAATCCCTGGGTTGTGTAGTTTACCGGGATACCCGGTACCGAAAACTACTTGTCATCTCCCATGCATGGGACAGTATGGACCAGGCATCCTTTTTTGTTGCATTTTTTGCGGCACTCTTTGCCATCACCAACCCCCTGGGAAATATCCCGTTTTATCTTATGTATACCGCCAATATCGAATCGCCCCGTACCCGCCAGGCATTTGCCATCCTGCTCGGACCGGTGATCTTCGCTATTCTCGTGCTCTGTATGTTTTTCGGATCTGCGGTCCTCTCGTTTTTCGGGATCTCGGTCCCGGCATTCGAGATCGCCGGCGCTATCCTGCTTCTCGTGATCTCGCTCTCCATGGTCAGCGGGACGCGGACGGAACAGGTCCACGCCACGACTTCCTCAACAAAAGGGCTCACGCCCTGGAGAGCGGCCGAGGCATATATCCCGGCCATCCTCGTCCCCCTGATCTTTCCGATCTACATCGGCGGCGGGACGATCACGGTCGCGACTATCTATGGCAACGAGGCATTGACCGGCGGACACTTTGCCGCGGCGATTGCAGTTGTTGCCTTCGTCTGCATCCTCATTATCCTCTGCAACCTTGCCTCCGATGTGATTGCCCGGATCCTAGGCCGTCAGGGGCTGGAGATCGTTGTCAGGGTTTTCGGGATCGTCCTTCTCGGCCTGTCGGTCCAGATGTTTGCCGACGGGGCCAGCCAGATGGCGGCAGCGTTCCTCCAGACCCACAGCCTCTGAACGCAACCTTTTTCCATTAAAACAAGTACACTTTAATTATGTCAAAGTTTTTTGGGTACAAGCCGCAACCGAAGGTCAAATCTGCGGTTGAGACCTTTGAAGCAACGACCCAGATCAGGAGCAACAATGGCATCCTGCTCGGATCGGTGTACGTCGATGTACAGGACAAGGAATGGGCAGTAGCCATTGCCTATGGCATTGCCCAGCACCCGAAACTTCGCGGGCCTGAACCGGTCTATGAGGTTCGTTATTCATTAAACCCGGAGGAAAAGACCCGGGCCACAAGGACCGACACCCGCAGCGAAAAGCCCTCCACGGTTACTGCGGGCGAGCCCAAAGATGTCGATGCCTTTGTTCTCTGGGCGCTCCACGCGGAACAGGCAAACCCCGGGACGGCAAGCACGTAAGGGCGGGCAGCAGACGATCCATTTCCTCTGGATAGAATGTATCTGCCGGGGCAGCCGCCACGCACATCCACACCCCATGCTGGATGCCCCGACGATATTATTTGTGTAACATTCACAGGATCCCCGGGGAGGCAACTTTTTTAGGCATATTAAAAAACGTGTATCCGTGAGATACAAAACAATGGATTCAGGAACATGGCCGGGTTTTTCGTTGAGATATCTTCCTGGAAGATATCAACGTTCTCTGTTTACCATGGTGATTCCTGCAAACAGGTGTTGTTCCAAAGGAATGCAAAAACCAAAACCCTCTCATAAACAAGTCCGGGACCGGGGAGATTATGCCGATTTATTCCTGTTATTTTTTCCGGGGGCAAAGAGTCTCCAACACCTTTTCGATCTCTGAGGCAAACAGGAAAAAATCCCCGATATTCTCGGTTAACAGGTGAAATGCAAGAATGTCATCGATTGCCCCATACCGGTGGACAACAATATTCCTGAACCCTCTCATCGCATGGATCCTTTCCTGCATACCCGGTGAAATCAAACCCTTATCCACAAGATGCACGAGAATATCCTCGTCTTCGCCGGGTATTCCCAGCTCAAGATCCGCATTCAGGATGGCACAGATATCAAAGACGTCCTCAATGGCAAATTCAATTCTCTTGTAGATGCCGTCCTTTACCAGTCCCAGCTTCCGGAATTCTTTTGCATTCCCGGGAAGATGCTCCTGCACGAGCCGGACGCCCTCATCGATCTCTTTTATCTTGACCCGGATTGCCGTTACTCTTACGGTCTTCTTTTTCATTGGATCGGTGCCTCCCCGGTATAATCGTACAGCCGGTGTTTGAACCCGTCAAAATCACGAAGCGCCTCGGCAGCCTTGTCGTACAAAAACCGGGATGTGCGGCAGAAAACCGGTATTCCTTTGAGCACCTCGACCCTCACATACAGCGGAAGGTGCTGGAAAATCTGAATATCATACCTGTTTTCAGGCAGTTCGGAGAGCACGGCATGGCGGAAACGGGCCGCCTCTTCGTAACCCCCGTCATAGTACACGCAAAGATCAATATCCGATCCACGGGTCATCCGGTTTTCTGCAGCTGAACCATACAGGATAATAAACTTAACATGCCCAAACCCCGGCACCAGTCTCATCCGCTGCATCGCACGATCCACACGTTCGCGGAGCTGCGGGGAAATAACCGGCGAACGGCGCTCTGCGGGCATATGCTTGCACTTCCTCCGGGAACATAGCATCCCCATCCCATTAACCTTTTCTTAACAGATGGTGGGTAAAGAGCCCCGGGATTCCCCGATTGTCCGTGATCTCCTACTAACGGGACTCCTGGAAAGCAGCCATGGTACATTAACGAAAAAATGCTGCATGAAACCCGGATCTGCCTTTACCGGAATGTGTTATAGCCCCGCGGATTTTCTTTTGGCAAGCGCTGTCACGATCCCATGACAGCGGCACGCGGTCCCGACAAAAACCTCCGCACGGCCACGGCACCGGTCGATTGCGGCCGCGAGATCCGTTCCGCGGATGGCGCCAAGTCCCGGTGCCTGCTGGACGCTTTCGAGAATCACCGCATCCGGGCACCACTCCCGGAGCCGGGTATACAGCGGGACTGCCCGGTCTTCTCCGGTCACCGGGCAACATGCAGGCGAAGGGCAGTCCGGGATGCAGGTCCCTTCAGGGTTAAACGAGAAATATGCATCGGCCCCGGACTGCCCGGCACGGACAGCCTCCGGCACCTTCGCGATGAACCGGCCGATACTGCTCTCGCAGTCCTGCAACCGGCAGGACATTGCGATCATCCGGGCCGCCACGTGGACCGGTGCCGTGGGAAAAACCCGGGCCGGACGATCCGCAAAAAAACTGCGGCACGCCTCCGGGATCTCCCCGCGAATCATTTCGATTTTTAGCTGCGGCATCTCTGCAAGGAACCGGGCGGCCCGGCAGCCGGGGTCCGGATCGATCACCCGGGCCGGCCTGCCTTCTTCGATGCAGAACCGGGCCGCCAGAAGCCCGTACGTACCCCCGCCAACGATCAGGTCCATGGTTCTTCCCCGATGAAATACAAGGATATTTTACTTAATTCAACTAAAATGTACCCTATGCAGAAGGGGTACGCGGTCATCGGAGGCCTGCTTGTTGCCGCTGTCGCGACCGTCGTACTCTGCACCGGTTTTGGCCCGGCGGGAACTCCCTTCTTTGGCATGAACGGCAGCGACACCGCATCGCTCATCCTCTTTGATGTCCGCCTGCCCCGGGTGATCGCTGCGATGCTCGTGGGCGCCGGGCTTGCCGCCGCCGGTGTCGTGATGCAGGGGCTTTTCCGGAATTCCATGGCCGACCCGTACCTCCTTGGCACCTCATCGGGCGGGGCGCTCGGGGCGGCCCTTGCAATCGTCTGCCTCGGCGGTGCGTTCCACGGCCTCTTCGCTTTTATCGGCTGCCTTGCCGCATCGTTTCTTGTGTACGGTATTGCGCAGAACAAGGGCCGGGTACAGGTCGAGCAGCTGCTTCTTACCGGGATCGCGGTCTCGATGTTCTTTGCCGCAATCCTTTCCGCGGTCATGTACTCCTCGGGCCAGAACCTCCACCAGATCCTCTTCTGGCTCCTGGGCGGGTTCTGGAATATTTCATGGGGCGATGTCGAACTCGGCCTGGTGATCGTGCCGGCTGCGCTCTCGCTCCTTTTCTTCTCCCGGGAACTCAACATCTTTTCCATGGGCGAGGAGGACGCGATCCACCTTGGGGTCAACACCGAAAAACTCAAACTTATCCTCCTCGGGATCAGCTCGCTTGTGACCGGCATTGCAGTCGCAATCGCCGGCTGCATCGGGTTTGTCGGCCTCATCACACCGCATGTAGTAAGGCTCGTGGTCGGTCCGGACCACCGGGTCCTGCTGCCGGCCGCGATGCTTGCCGGGGGAATCCTTCTCGCACTTTCCGACACCGTGGCCCGGACGATAGGTAACGAGATGCCGGTCGGGATCGTGACGGCTTTCTTAGGCGCACCGTTCTTTATCTGGCTCTTAAAACGGAGGTACGCCACATGATCGAACTGGCCGGGCTTGACGTGAACTACGGGGCACGAAAAGTGCTCGACGCAATAACGTTCGAAGCAAAAACCGGTGCCTTTGTCGGGATCATCGGCCCGAACGGATCGGGAAAGACCACGCTCTTAAAAGCCGTCAGCCGGATCGTCGCACCTGCGGCCGGCATCGTGAAACTCGACGGCCGACCGCTCGATGCCCTTTCGAGCCGGGAGCTTGCACAATCCATCGCAGTCGTCCCGCAGGAGACAAAGGCCGGGTTTGACTTTACGGTCCGGGACGTGGTCCTGATGGGCCGTTACCCCCGGCTGGGGCGGTTCGGGAAGGAGACCGAAGCCGATCTTGCGGCCTGCGACCGGGCAATGGAACTCACCGGTATCACGCATCTTGCCGGCCGCCCGATCAATGCCATCAGCGGCGGCGAACTCCAGCGGGCGATCATTGCCCGGGCGCTCGCGCAGGAACCGCGTCACCTGCTTCTCGATGAGGCGACCTCCCACCTCGACATCAGCCACCAGGTCGAGATCCTTTCGACCATCAAAAAACTCTCCGCGGAGATCGCGGTCATCGGTGTCTTCCACGACCTCAACCTCGCCGCGTACTTCTGCGACGATATCATCGTTTTAAACGGGGGGAAGATCGTGACGGCCGGCACACCGGCCGGAGTGATCACGCCAAAAACCCTCGTGGATGTTTTCGGCATCACGGCATCGGTGAGCATCCATCCCGAGACCGGAAAACCACTCGTCGTCCTGCTCCCGCAGTCTCCCGAAACCACACCCGCCGGCCTCCGGGTACACGTGATCTCCGGAGGCGGGACGGGCGCTTCGGTCATTCAGGCCCTGCACCGGGCCGGCTGCTGGGTAACGACCGGTGTCCTTGCCCTGAACGATTCGGATTATGCTGCCGCGGCCCGGCTTGCCCTCCCCTGCATAACGGAACCGCCGTTTGCACCCATCGCCGGGCCCTCTCATACAGCGCTGGCACAACAGATCGGAGGGGCCGATATTGTCGTCCTCACCGCGGCGCCGTTCGGGCAGGGAAACCTCGACAACCTCCGCGTCCTTGCAGAAGAAACAAAAGTCCCGGTCCTCTTTGTCTCGGAAAACGGGAAGGCAGCCGTGCCGGACTTTACCGGAGGTGTGGCCACGGCATACCTTGACCGCATGGCAGCTTCCGGCCGGCTCACGGTCGTTACCGGATCCGATCTTATTTCCCGCTGCACTACAAAAGGAGAACTATCCCCATGACCGCACGCTATGGCTGCTCCACGTTCTGCTGCATGAACCTGCCCCTTTGTGAGGCACTCCCGTTTGTCCGCGAAAAAACCGACCGGATCGAGATCGTTTCCGAAGGGCTCCACGACCTCTTCCGGTACCACGAGGACTGCCAGTCGGTCTCGGCACATTACACCGTGCACGCTCCCCTTTCGGACATCAACCTTGCAAGCACGAACGAGCGGATCCGGGCCGCAAGCCTTGCGGTGATCGACGACCTTTGCGGGATCTGCGACAGTATCCACGCGACCGTGCTCGTGGTCCACCCGGGCTATTTCCCGTGGGAGAACATGCGGTCGGTCTCCCGCGAATCCCTGCTCCGGTCGCTCGACGACCTCTGCGCTGTCCAGCAGGAACACGACGTGCGAATCGGGATCGAAAACATGGGCTCGTGGGAGTGTCTCCACTTCCGCCAGCCGGACCTCGTCCCCGAGCTCGCGTCCCGGGACATCGGCTTCGTGCTGGATGTCGGACATGCCCGGCTCAACAACGCCCTTGACACGTTTGCGGAAACAAGCACTCCCTGCCACATCCATCTCCACGACAATACCGGAACAAACGACGACCACGCGGCCTGCGGAGCCGGGACAATCGATTTCGCCCGGATCCTGCCGTTCCTGCCCGACAATGCCTCGCGGGTGATCGAGGTCTCCGATATCGCGGCATACGAGCGGAGCGTGGCGTTTCTTACCGGGCTGGAGCAACAATCAAAACAAAACCCGGCCTGACACCGGCATACAACAGATTATACTCACGGGAGTGGCAAACGAGATGATCATGCATACCGCGATCCCCCGGGTCCTCGTGGCCGGCACCCACAGCGGCTGCGGCAAGACAACGATTGCCACCGGCCTGATGGCAGCGCTCGTGGCCAGGGGCCTCGCCGTCCAGCCGTTCAAGACCGGCCCGGACTTCATCGACCCCTCGCACCACACACTCATCTGTGGCCGGCCATCGCGGAACCTCGACATCTGTATGATGGGCGGGGCCGGGATCAAACGGACATTTGCCGATGCCTCGGCCGGTGCCGATATCGCGGTGATCGAAGGGGCGATGGGCCTCTTTGACGGGCGCGAAGGTTCCGACACCGCGAGCGCAGCCCACGTGGCCCGGGTGCTAAATGCCCCCGTGCTTCTTGTCGTGGATGTTCATGCAGTCTCGCGCAGCATCCATGCGACGATAAAAGGATTCAGGGACTTCGATCCCCGGGTAAAAATCGCCGGCGTGATCTACAACCGGGGCGGGAGCGAGCGGCACCGGCAGATGATCGCAGAGGAGGAATTTGTCCCGGCGCTCGGCTGGGTGCCCCGGCAGCCGGACGCAGAGGTAAAGAGCCGGCACCTCGGCCTGCTCATGGCAAGCGAATCGCCGGCGCTCAAAAAATACGGCAGCGTGATCGCCGGGACCTGCAACCTCGACCGGATCCTTGCCATTGCCCGGGCCGCCCCGCCGCTCGCAGTGCCAGAGACCGCCTCACCAAAAGCCCGGCCGAAAAAGGACCGTCCCGTAATTGCGGTCGCACGGGATGCAGCGTTCTGTTTCTATTACCAGGACAATATCGACCGACTCTTTCGCGCCGGCGCGGAGATCCGGGAATTTTCCCCGGTGGCCGGTGAGATCCCGGAGGCGGATGCAATCTATCTTGGAGGAGGATACCCGGAGCTCCACGCAGCTGCGCTCGAAAGATCAAAATCCACAAAGGCCATCCGATCCCGTGCAGAAAACGGGATGCCGGTCTACGGCGAATGCGGCGGGCTCATGTATCTCTGCGGCTCGCTCGAGTCTGATGGAAAAAAATACAAAATGACCGGCATCCTGCCCGGCCGGGCCGTCATGACAAAACGTCTTGCAGCGCTCGGGTACGTGAACGGCACATTTTCCGGTGCCGGCAGCCTCTGGCCGGGCACGGTCGCGGTCCGGGGCCACGAGTTCCATTACTCAAAAGTCGAATGCGACCGCGATGCACGCTTCGCGATCCGGCTGCGTCTGGGATCCGGTATCGGGAGCGGGAACGATGGTCTTACCGAACACGCCGCGATCGGGGCGTACACCCACGCGTACTTCGGCGATGCATTCTGCAAAAAGTTCGTTGCGGCAGCAGCAGCGTACCGGAAAAATGCCGGGCGGAAGTGATGGTAATGCCCCGGGATACGCTCTCTCCCTGTGCGGCCGACGCCCTCTATAACATCCGGAAGATCACGGTAGCGGGAAAACCGGTCGGGATTGCCGGACTTCCGGCAGCCTTTGCCGCGGTGGACGCACAAGGGCTGACACGCGATGCAGAGATCGCGGCAGAACTCATACACCGGGTGGAAAAAGAGAATTACATCCCTCCGGCGCTTACGGAAGAATATGCTGCTGCTTTGCTTGCCGAATACCGCAGGACGGTAACAAAACACGAGCCCCCTTCCTTCGGGTAATTGTCAGTTCCACTTTCCCGCATTTACCCTCAAGAGGGAGATATCATGAATTTTTACTCATGACATGAAACTGCCCCAATATTGGGGAGGTAGGAGCCCCCAGGTAAAATAACCCTGAATCACGCTCCGTTTCCCACTTATGCACCCGGACCGTTTCCGGAAAAGCTCGCAAATCCGTCCTTTTTTGTTTCTGTGGAGAATATGCCCTGTATTCTCCCCGTTTAACAAAATACCGCAGATTTGCAGTTCATTAAACGGCTACCGGAGCCCTTCCTGTTCGGCCTCGGGTTCGTGATCGTATACCGGATCCAGCTGGGAAGGGAATTCGGGGGCGCGGACCGCTGATGCATCCGGGATTGAAGGTATTTGCTCCCTGCATCGCGGGTACGGGACTTCTGCTCATCGCGAACGCTGCGATTTCGGGAGAGGGATGGCTGGTCCCGATGACGGTGATCGTGGGTGCTGCTCTCACGATGGCGGGAATCCTTATCCTGACATCCGGTAAACGGAATACCTGAGGTACGGTCAACCTTGCCCACAGGGTCATCTTTGTTCATATCCGGAAAATTACAATGTCCAATGAAGAAAGAGAAATAAAAAACGAGATAATCGTCGGTGTTGGATTCGCCCTCTTCGGTCTCTTGTGTCCGTTCTTCTGGTTAAGTCTGTTCAACGGTAATTCCGGATCCGAGACCTGGGTTTACGGGGTCCATTCTGGTTTTTTCATCGCGCTCGGGCTCGTTTTCCTGGGAAAGGGTGTGTATGACCTGAAAAGAATGCAGTCAATTTCCGTGAAGAGGGTTTCCGATTCCCGTTGAAATAAAATTAAAAAATGTGGATCCGCTTGAGGATGAGCTGGACCGCAAACATCTCAGCCTCGGTTGCCGTCAGGACCATGTCAACAACCGTATTCACCACGTCCGCCGGGATCTGCGAGGGCTCGATGCCTTTCTTCCGGTACACGAAAAATTCCTGTTTGCCGAGTGCATCCTGGAACTCCGATTTCAGGTACACGCGGACGGCTCCCTTTCCCGGCACCACGAGAAGGCAGGCGACTTTTCCGTAGTTGAGCCGCTCCATCATGAGCTTGCCGTACGTGCAGCCGTTGAAGGTTGCAAATCAGTTCCTAAATTGATCGGAAAATAGGATATCTGACTGCTGTCAGCCCAAACCGTCAGAGTCAAAACTGCGATACGAATGAAGAAATTGCAGGAATGAACCACTCATTCCTTTGGTTCTTTCTTTTCGTCCGTATTCTTCTTTGCATCGGTTTTCGGCACGATCTTTGTGCCGCAGCAACAGCACGAATCCTGCTTCCCAAAGATTTTCTCAAGGATACCTTTCTTCTCGGTCATAACCATCAATACGAATCCATAATTTAAAATTATTTTGAATTGCCCGCTCCATCATCACACAACCACATATGAAATGCATCCGGCCCGGGTCCGAAAAAAACGACAGCCTCCGCCCCACTCCCGAGACACCACAGCGCGTTTATTGCAGTTGCCTAAAAAAAGAAGTCCGACTCTTTCTTCTGGTCAGGCACGTTCCATACATTGCAGCAGCCAGCGGCCGCGCTCGGTGATCGAATAAATGATCCAGTTTCCCTGGGATTTTCTCTCAATAAGCCCGGCCTCTTTGAGACTGGTAAGGTGGTAGGAAAGTTTTGAACCGGATATCTTCATGAGCCGGTTGATGACACAGACGCAGAGCGGCTTGTCCCGGACGATGTAAAGAATAGAGAGCCGGATCGGATCGGAAAGCCCTTTGAATGTTCTGCTGTATATCTCCAGTTTCGTTTTCGCGGGGATATTGCGTGCCAGTGATTCAATGCCGCCCATGGACGCAAGATCGGCCTGAATCTGCTCCGGCAGTTCCGGTGACATGACATCGCCGGGCTCCGATATGTTACAACAGGGCTTCGACTTCTTTGACATTTCAAACTAATCTGAAATGCCAGGATATAAATATCTTGCCCGGTAATTGGAATTTCAATTAAACTTGAAATTCTGGTAAATGAGGAATTACCATGGCTCTCTGTCCCGGGTGTGTCGGATGGGGTGAAGATCCCCCTGTTTCCCGTTCATGATATAATCCGGATGCCATCCGGATTCATGATGGATTTTGCGAACACCAGCTGCACATGCATGTGCATAATCGGAGAGTCTATGAAGATTTATTATTGTATACCCGGCCGGCTTGGCCGGGATTCATTCAGTATTTACTATCGCAATTCAGGGAACGGGGGTGCCGGAAACCATGACCGTAGTCAATGATCTCTTTACCGCGGGACAGTTTTTCCTGGTTATCGCCGCGGAGCTTATCATCCTCTTTATCGGGATCAGTTTCCTTGTCGGTTTGATCCGCGAGTATGTACCGGAAGAAAAGATCAAGGCCACGCTGAAAAACCGGAAGTACGGCATAGGAAATGTCCTCGGTGCCGGTTTTGGAGCACTCACACCGTTCTGTTCCTGCTCCACCATCCCGATCCTTGTCGGCCTGCTTGATGTCGGGATTCCGTTCGGAATCGCATACTCGTTTTTAATTGCATCGCCGCTCTTAAACCCGGTCATCTTCTTTTTGCTGCTCGCACTCTTTGGCATCGTCCCGACACTCATCTATACTGCGATTACTTTTTCAATCGCCGTTATCGCAGGCATCCTTCTGGAACGTGCCGGGTATGCACGGTATGTCAAAGAGGTAACGCTCGAAAAGACCTCGTGCTGCGACTGCCATGAAGAGGGACACCCGGCATCCACGGTCCACAAAGCCCGGTTCACCCGTTCTCTCGGCTTTGCCCTTACGCTCTTTAAGCAGGTTCTTCCCTACCTGCTTCTCGGTGCCGGGATCGGGGCGTTCATTTATGGATTCATACCTGAGGACTTCATCGTGTCCCTTGCCGGTCCCCAGAACCCTCTCGCCATTCCGGTTGCAGCGGTCATCGGAGTCCCGATGTATATACGGGCCGAGACCATCATCCCGATTAGCGCGGTCCTTTTAGAGAAAGGAATGGGAATCGGGGCGGTTATGGCACTTATCATCGGCGGTGCGGGGGCGAGCATCCCCGAAGTTACGCTCCTTGCCTCGATCTTTGAAAAGCGTCTCGTTGCCGCGTTCGTAATCACGATCCTTGGGGTTGCCATCCTTGCGGGCGTGCTTTTCCAGTTCCTTGCGGCCGGGGGAATCATCACATAATTCCAAAAATAATTTTACTGCCCCAGTCATACCCAGGGTTTCCATATCCGGTTCTGACAGGTGGCAGAAAAGTAATCTTTAATATCCGGGACATCCACAAGTTATTCAATAAAAATTGAAATGAATTGGGGGATGCCTTACGCACTGCCCCGGGTTGAATGTCTCATGACCGATCCTATTACCGGTTCACTCCTCTCAGGATGGGACACCCTCTTTGGGTACCTCTCCCAGCACGTCATCACCTGCCTAGTCCCGGCATTTTTCATTGCCGGGGCGATTGCGGCGTTCATCAAAAAGGACGCGATCCTGAAATATTTCAGTCCCGAAGCAAAGAAGACCACATCCTTTGGTATCGCATCGGTCTCGGGTACCGTGCTTGCGGTATGCAGCTGCACGATCCTCCCGATGTTTGCCGGCATCCTCAAGAAGGGAAGCGGGCTTGGGCCGGCGATCACATTCCTGTACGCCGGGCCGGCCATCAACATCCTCGCCATTATCTACACAGCGCAGGTACTCGGGATCGATCTCGGGATTGCCCGGGCCGTTGCGGCCATCGTGCTCTCGATTGCAATCGGTCTGGTCATGATGGCACTTTTCCCCGAGCACGATGCAGAGTCCACAAAGACCCATGCCGCTGACCGACGGGCGCTTCTGACAAAAGAAGCGACCCGGCCCGGCTGGGTTGTCCCGGCATTTTTTGTGTTCCTTGTTGCGATCCTCCTTGTCGCCACCTCCGCGCTCGACATCTTCTACCGGATGCTGATCGTCTACTTCCTCTCTATGGCGGTCGCATTCCTTTTGATCTACTACTTTGCCCGCGACGAGGTCACGGACTGGGGCATGGAGATCTGGGACCTCACAAAAAAGATCTTCCCGATCCTCATTATCGGGACGTTTGCGCTGGGTGTTCTTGCCTACTTCCTGCCGGCATCGGTATTTGCGCCGTACTTCGGGGACAATTCAATCGGGGCAAACTTCCTTGCCGCATGCATAGGCGCGATCCTCTACATGCCCACCCTGCTTGAAGTGCCGGTGATCGGGACCACGCTCGGATATCTCACCGGTGAGATGGCAAAAGGCCCGGCACTTTCCCTGCTCCTCACCGGTCCCACCATCAGCCTGCCGAGCCTGCTCGTGCTCTACCGACTCATCGGCGGGAAAAAGACGCTTGCCTACGCGGGTCTGGTGATTGTTTTTTCAACGGCTGCCGGGTTTATCTTCGGCAATCTGGGGCTGTGAGGAATATGGATAACGACAAACCCTGCTGCCCGGCGGATGCACTCCGGCGGATCCGGCAGATCAGGATCAACGGCAGCATGACCGGCATCACGATGCTGGACGAATGCATAGCCTACGTCCACAACCAGAACTGTTGTACGGATACGGAGATCCGGGTGGCGCTCGTAAAACGCGTCCGCATCTACAACTACATCCCGAAAAGCGTCGAGGGCCAGTACGCCGATGCACTGATGGACGAATACCGGAAGAACCGGTCATGACAGGTGAAGATACCATGACAACAATCGAAGTACTCGGAACCGGCTGTGCAAAGTGCAAACGCCTCTTTGCCAATGCCGGGCAGGCAGTAAAAGACCTCAATATCGCAACGGAGGTCGTCAAAGTCGACGACATTGACGAGATCGTGAAACGCGGTGTCATGCTGACACCGGCGCTCTTTATCAACGGCGAAATCGTTGCGGAAGGACGGGTGCCGGACGTCAACGAGATCAAATCGATGCTTTCGGAGGGGCAGTAATGGCAGAGACCCCGAAATGCTCGTGCGGATCGAATGAGAAATCGAGGATTATTTTCCCCTGTGCCGGGCAGGCAAACACCGGGCAGCTCACCAACCTTGCCGCTCTCCAGCTGACAGAAGAGGGTTACGGGAGTATTGCCTGCGTTGCGCTGCTCGCCACCGGTGCGGAAAATCTTATCAAAAATGCGAAAAACGTTCAGGAGGTTGTTGTCCTTGACGGCTGCCCGATGCAGTGTGCAAAAAAGATTACAGATGCACAGGGGGTGCCGGTCGGCCAGCACCTGGTAATGACCGGACTGGGCATTGTCAAAGGGCCATCGAAGAACTACACGGATGACGATATCGAAACGATCGTCTCCGCGTGCTGGAAAGGAGAAGGCCGCACGAAACCGGTGGACTCCACAGAAAAGAAATCCGGGGGCAAAACCAGCGGGTGCGGCTGCGGATGCGGCGGATCCTGTTAAGGGAATACCGGGGCGATCTCTCACGACATCTGAAGACGAAATCCGTGCATGGGCACAGGATTACGCGACAAAGAACGGCTGGGTGCTGAACCCGGACAAGGACGTTCTCGACCGGGTGATCAAAGGGCTGGCACGCAACGAACAGAAGTTCGGGCACCGGTACTGCCCGTGCCGGCTCAGGTCCGGTGATGAGGAGAAGGATAAAGCAATCATCTGCCCGTGCATCTACCACCGGGACGAGATCGCGAAAGATGGCCACTGCCACTGCATGCTGTATCACCAGCCCAATAAAGAAAAAACCGGATCGAACTGATATGACCTGCGTGCTTGTTACCTGCTCCGGTGTCTCGAATACCGGAAAATTAACGACACAGGCTGCACTTGCCCTGATGCAGCGCCGGCCGGGGCACTATGTCCGGGTTGATGCAAAACAGTCTGCCGCAACGCTCGAAGCCGAGCTTGCAGATGCCGACCGGATAATTGTCGTTGACGGGTGCACAGAGTGCTGTGCAATGAAAAAAATGCCGGTATCCCCCGCGGTACCACCGGTCCATATCATCGCAACCGATCTCGGGATCGAAAAAAACGGGATGGCCGAAGTACAGTTCCATGAGATCGGGATCCTCGCTGACGCAGTAAAGGATGCGGAGAACCGGCGGTAATGATCCCGGGGAAAAACCCATGAAAATAGGTATTGTCTCTGACGGGAAATCCGGCGACCGGGCATTTGAGATTGCCCGGAATATTATCCTTACGTAACATCTGACCGGGCCCGGTTCTTTTTTACCAGGGATTTTCACAAAATTTTTGATTTTTCTGATTTTTCTGAAAAATTTAAATATTTGGCAGCAGACTGATCTTAAGGAAACATGAGCATGACCACAAAGAAAACGGGGAAGTCCCCTGAAAAAATGGCAACGTCAGCCTGCGGGTGCGGCTCCGGCTCGGGATGCAAAATCGAAGCGGTGCTCACTATCGATGACCGTGGCCAGATGGTGATCCCAAAAGATGTCCGGGAAAAAGCCGGTATTACCACCAGCGACAAACTGGCCCTCATCAGCTGGGAAAAGAACGGCAGTGTCTGCTGCCTTGCCCTCATGAAAGTGGAGAACCTGAGCGGGGCGGTAAAAGACCTGCTCGGCCCGGTGATCCAAAAACAGGAGTAAGGGAGTGATGCAAACGACAGAAAAATTCCCCATGACAAAACCGGCAGGTTCCTGCTGCGGAAATTCATCCCCTGCACCAGAGGAGGCATGCTGCTGTTCCGGGCCGACAGACAAACGCCCTGCGCCGGCAATACGGTCCGCAACATCAGAGATCTCCGCAAAGAACCGGTGGGACCACTTCCTTGCCCGGTGGGGCGTCAACCGGATGGGCCACATCGTCCCGCCGGGCCTGTACCGGCTCGGGAACCCGGATAAGGATTCCCCGGTCTTTGCGTCCGCGAATTATACGCTCAGCTTCGATGCACTCCGCTCGGCGCTTGCCAAAAGAGACGCATGGATCCTCGTCATCGACACCAAAGGCATCAATGTCTGGTGCGCTGCCGGGAAAGGTACGTTTGGCACCGGCGAACTGATCCGGCGCATCGCGGTGACCGGGCTTGCGGACGTTGTTGCACACCGAAAAATCATCCTGCCCCAGCTCGGCGCCCCGGGAATATCGGCGCACGAGGTTGCACGCTACTCCGGTTTCTCGGTCGAGTACGGCCCGGTCCGGGCTGCGGATCTTCCTGAATACCTTGCAACGCACACGGCAACAAAAGAGATGCGGACCGTCCGGTTCCCGCTTGCCGACCGGCTCGTCCTCTGCCCCATGGAACTGGTTCACTTCGGCCTGTACGGGATCGTGGCCGCAGTCGCCCTCTTCTTCCTTGCCGGCCCGGTAGCGGCGCTTGCCGCAATTACCGCCGTGCTCGCAGGAACCGTACTCTTTACGGCGCTCCTCCCGGTCCTTCCTTCACAGGATTTCTCCATGAAGGGATTTCTTCTCGGGGCCGTTGTCGCGATCCCGTTTGCAGTCATTTTCGCTCAGGCACCCGGCCTCTCCGTCATCGGACAGATCATCGGGGTGCTCGTGCCGTTCCTCACCATCCCGCCCGTGGTCGCGTACCTTGCCCTCAACTTCACGGGCTCGACCACATTCACCTCACGGACGGGCGTGAAAAAAGAGATCTTCCGGTACGTCCCGGCCATGGTCGTGCTCGCCGGCCTCGGGACGACCCTTGGCATCGCGCTCGGGGTCCTCCGTCTCGCGGGGGTGGCATGATGGCGGACTGCTACGCGGAAAATACGCTCCGGTACTTCCCGGAGAAATGCATCAACTGCCGGCGCTGCACGCAGGTCTGCCCCCACCGGGTCTTTGCCGAAGGAAAAGACCGGGCAGATCTCGTTAATCCCCGGGCCTGTATGGAATGCGGGGCGTGTGCAAAGAACTGTCCTGTCGGGGCCATCGAAGTAGAGAGCGGCGTTGGCTGCGCATGGGCGATGATCAGCGCCGCCCTCCGCGGAAAGGACATGGACAGCGGCGAGTGCACCTGCGGGGGACCGGAGGGATCCTGCTGTGGCGGAGAGGTAAAAGAAGAAGAGCCGTGTTCCTGCACGGGAAAATGAAAAAATACAGTAGTCTATCCCCATTGACCGATTGCACGGCCGGCTTATGGGGATGAGGCAGGAGGAAATTTCCATGCTTGACGGAAAAAATTTCATCGTTACCGGGGCTGGCTCCGGAATAGGGAAGGCCTGCGCTGATCTTCTGCTGGAAAACGGGGCAGAAGTTGCGGGCTGGGATATTTCCGACAGTCCGTCACGGGAACGATACACGCATTACCGGGTCGATGTCCGTAACGAAGAGGAGATTGTCCGGGCACTCGGGGACGTTACTGCAAAGACCGGTCCCGTGTACGGCCTGGTGAACTGCGCCGGGATATTCTCCTCATCCAAGCCTTTCTACGAGATGAGCGAAGCCGAATGGAGACATGTTCTGGACACAAACCTCACCAGCGTATTTCTCGTTTCAAAACATGTCTGCCGGAGTATGATCGAACACCGGCAGGGAAAGATCGTCAATATCAGCTGCATCAGGACAAAGGTTGTCGGGTCCAATATGGCGGATTATGCAGCATCGAAAGGCGGCGTGGTTTCGCTTACTTCCGCGATGGCAGTGGACCTTGCCCCGTACAACATCCAGGTGAATTCCGTTGCACCGGGGCGCACGATCACGGGATTTACAGAAAAATCATTTTCCGATCCGGTGAAAAGGAAAGCAACAGAAGCACTGATTCCTGCCGGGCGCATTGCACAACCGGAAGAGATTGCAAAAGTTATCCTTTTCCTGCTCACGGACGCCGCCCGTTACGTCACCGGAACGACAATTTTTGCCGATGGGGGTTTCAGTATTGCAAAATAACAATCGGAATATCTGTACACAGGACAACAGGAAAACAGATGCCGCTGATAAAAAAAATCACGGGACGGATATGATATGACAGACACAAAACGCCTCTCTTTTCTCGACACCTATCTCACGGTCTGGATCTTCCTTGCGATGGTTATCGGGATCGCGCTCGGGTACTTCCTCCCCGCGGTGCCGGCGGCGATCACCGGCCTCTCGGTAGGAACAACCTCGATCCCGATTGCCCTTGGCCTTATCCTGATGATGTACCCGCCGCTCGCAAAGGTCCGGTACGAGGAATTAAGAAACGTGTTCCGGGACACAAAAGTTCTCGGCCTCTCGCTCGTGCAGAACTGGATTGTCGGGCCGGTGCTCATGTTCGCGCTCGCCGTGATCTTCCTGCGCGACCAGCCGCTTTTGATGTACGGGCTCATCCTTGTCGGGATCGCCCGCTGTATCGCGATGGTGATCGTCTGGAACGATCTGGCCGGGGGAGACTGCGAGTACTGTGCGGCCATCGTCGGCCTCAACTCGCTCTTCCAGGTCTTCTTCTATGCCGTGTACGCGTACTTCTTCATCACGCTGCTCCCGGCAGTCCTTGGCATCGCCGCCGGCACGGTCGTGAATGTGACAATCGCGGAGATCGCGGCAAGCGTGTTCATCTACCTCGGCATCCCGTTTATTGCCGGACTTGTTACGCGGTACGCGCTCCTCCGGGTAAAATCCCGCGAATGGTACGAACAAAGTTTCATCCCGAAGATCTCGCCCGTTACGCTTGTCGCCCTGCTCTTTACGATCATCGTGATGTTTGCGCTCAAAGGCGAGTACATCGTAACCGTCCCGTTCGATGTGGTCCGCGTCGCGATCCCACTGATCTGCTACTTCCTCGTCATGTTCTTCGTGAGCTTCTGGATGGCATTCAAACTCGGCGTGAGTTATAAAAAAGCGACCAGCCTCTCGTTCACCGCTGCGTCCAACAATTTCGAGCTCGCGATTGCGGTTGCCATCGGGGTATTCGGGATCGGGTCGGCTGTTGCGTTTGCAACCGTGATCGGCCCGCTCGTGGAAGTGCCGGTGATGATCGGGCTTGTCCATGTGGCGTTCTGGCTTAAAGAGCGCTGGTACAAAGGCCGGGACGATGCAGGAGGGTGTGAAGCGCCGTGACCGGACACGAGAAAATCATTTTTTTCTGTACTCGCACCCCGTTTGAGGTAGATGACCGTATGGAGAAAAACCCATCGGACGATTGACCGGACATCTCAGGAAATGCCATGAAAAAAGTACAACCGCACCCCGACTATCCCCCCGAAGAAGGCAGGTACCTGAGGGGAAACGATCTTTCTCCCGTAGCGGTTGCGATTGTCCTGAACACGGAAGCGGAGAATATTCCCCCGTGGATCGTACAGCTGGTAAAAGCCGGTGTGGAATCGGGAGCGGCGATCTCCGGCACGGTCCAGACCGCAAATATTGGGATCGAGAAGATCATCTGCAACATTGTTGCGAACACGAACATCCGGTATCTTATCCTTGGCGGGCCGGAGTCGGACGGTCACCATACCGGTGACGCCATAAAGGCGTTGATGAAAAACGGTGTGGACAAGAAGAGACGCATTGCCGGCACCGATGCCCTGAGCCCGACGCTGTACAATGTCCCCCGGGAATACATCGACCGCTTCCGCAGCCAGGTCACGCTCGTTGACTGCCAGTTCCAGGAAGAGACCGTCTTAAAAAAAGCAATCCGGTCCTGCATCCAGGAAAACCCGGTGGAATTCCGGGGGCAGAACCTCTGGGACCCGGGAGCTTTCCCGGAACCGCCATTCAGCGGTAAACTCACCTGGAACGTTACGCAGCCGTGGGCGGAACCCGGTGACGATGGCGAGCGGGCGGCAAAACAAAAAGCTCTTGAACGGATCGATGCGCTGCGGAAAAAACAGGGGCTCTCCAAATTTTAAAGTGATAAAAACGACAACATATCCGGTCGAAAACCGATTTCGTGAAAATCATGGACTCATTTGCCTCAGGATTTGCCGGCGTGGATGCGGCAGGGGACGCGAACTCCTTTGTGACCTATCTCGACCTCATCCACTCGATGCCGTTTTTTAAGGATTGTAAACGCCGCAGTTATGAGGAGATGAGAATCCGGCCGGGCGCCGCCGTGCTTGAGATCGGCTGCGGGAACGGCGTTGATGCGACAATACTTGCAGGCATGGCGGGAGCCGGCGGAAAGGTGATCGGGATCGATGTCAGCCGCACCATGCTTTCTTCGGCGCAAGGGAAAAACCTGGAAGGACATCCCTCTCCCGGCTACGTGATGGCCGATGCAGCGCACCTCGCTTTCGCAGACAACTCGTTCGATGCGGTCCGTACCGATCGCGTGCTCCAGCATACCAAAGACATCTTTGCGGTTTTAAAAGAGATGGCCCGGGTGACCCGGCCCGCCGGGCGGGTCGTGGTGTTCGAGCCCGACTGGGAGACCTTTGTCCTCTGGCCCGGGGAGCGGGAGATTACCCGGAAGATCCTCAATTTCTGGTGCGACCATATCCCCAACGGCTGGGCCGGGCGATCCCTTCCGGCAGCATTTTCAGATGCGGGGCTTCGTGACGTTACCGTCACGCCCCGGTGCCTTGTCATCACGGATCTCGCTCTTGCAAAGAGGGTCTTCGATCTCGATACCACGCTCTCGCTTGCGGTCCAGGCCGGGGTCCTTGATGCACGCGAGGCGGAGTGCCGGGCCGGGGAGCTAAAAAAGGCCGGGACTGCCGGCCGGTTTTTTTCCTCGCTCACGTTCTACCTGGTGACCGGCACAAAAAGGGACTGACTCCGGAAATATCCCATTTCTGTTTCCCGCCCGGACCCGGGGAGAAACGGTTTAAGGGCAGCAGTCCATGGTGAAAATGAGAACCATGAACCGACCCCGCATCCTTTTTGTCTGCACCGCAAACGCGGCCCGCTCCCAGATGGCGGAGGGCTACCTGCGGGCAAAGTACGGCGATAAATACGAGGCGTTCTCGGCAGGCTTCCGTCCCGCCGGCCGGGTGAGCACCCGCGCAATTGAAGTCATGAAGGAGATCGGGATCGACATCTCCGGCCAGCAGCCGAAACCGCTTGCAACGTTTGACGGCGTCCCGCTCGATCTCGCAGTGACCCTCTGCGATAATGCACGGGCGGTCTGCCCGGTCGTCCCTTCCGCAAAAAAGACAATCCATTATAGCGTCCCCGACCCGCACTTAACGCCCGGCACCGATGACGAGCTGCTCGATGGCTACCGCAGGGCCCGGGATATGATCACGGCATGGATCGACAAGACACTCGGGGCCGGGTTTGTCGGGTAAGGATTGCCCCCCATTTTTTCGTTTTTATACTCTGTAGTAATCCTAAAACAAGACTGCCCAACGCTCTTGTGGGCTGGTGTGAGGGGGGCTGCATTATTAGGAAATGCGGGATTTCTACAGAGCCCATAGTATACAACAACCTTCATCATGCCCCGCTCCCACCATTGAACTATCCGGGGCGTGGCCCTTTATGACCAGACCAAAACGGGAGACCATCTACGCGGAATCGGTTGCTTTCCACGAAAAATACCACGGGAAGATCGGGATCCACTCAAAAGTCCGGATAAAAAACCGGCACGACCTCTCCCTTGCCTATACCCCCGGGGTCGGGGCGGTCTCAAAGGCGATAGCAAACAACAAGGAACTTGCCTGGAAGTACACGATCAAAGCGAATACGATCGCGATTGTGACCGATGGCTCAAGAGTCCTCTCGCTCGGGAACATCGGGGGCTGCGCCGCGATCCCGGCAATGGAGGGAAAGGCACTCCTTTTCAAAAAACTCGCCAACATCGACGCTTTCCCGGTCTGCTTTGCCCGGTCCCACCCGGCGCTTGCAGAGGATATCAAGAACATCGCGCCGGTCTTTGGCGGGATCGCGCTCGAAGATATTGCGGCGCCCCGCTGCTTCGAGATCGAGGAAGCATTACAGGGCATCGGGATCCCGGTGATGCACGACGACCAGCACGGGACGGCCGTTGTGGTGCTCGCAGCGCTCCTCAATGCCTGTACAGTAACAAAAAAGGAATTCAGTGAGTTAAACGTTGTCATCTGCGGGGCCGGGGCGGCCGGCGTTGCGATCGCCCGGATGCTCCGGCACATCGGTTACGACCCGAAACTTTTCCCGGCCGTAAACGACATCATCGTCTGCGACCGGCACGGGATCCTCCACCGGGACCGCGAAGGGCTGTACGCAAACAAGTACAAGTTCATCATCGCCGACGAGACCAACCGGCACGCACGGACGGGCACGCTTGCGGATGCGCTTGAAGGAGCCGATGTCTGTATCGGCGTTTCCGGGCCGGGGATCGTAACACCGGCCATGGTGCGGAGCATGGCAGACGACCCGATTGTCTTTGCGCTCGCAAGCCCTGTGCCGGAGATCCTCCCCAGGGACGCGCTCCTCTCGGGTGCTGCCGTTGTCGGGACGGCACGAAGCGATTACCCCAACCAGATCAACTATGCCCTTGCCTTCCCCGGCATTTTCCGGGGCGCTCTTGACGTGTGTGCCACCCGGATTTCGGACGAGATGAAGTATGCGGCAGCCCATGCACTCGCCGGATACGTGAAGCGGCCGAAGCGCGACCGCATTCTGCCCAAAGTACTCAACCGTGACGTGGTCAAAGCCGTTGCCGGGGCCGTAAGCGAAGCGGCAAAAAAGAGCGGGTGTGCGAGGGTGTTTGAAAAACGTGAATCCCGATCCGTTCCTCTAAAAAAAGCGGCATCCCGGTTTTAGAACAGCGGCCGGAGAATCTTCTTCAATCCCTCCGGGAAGTACCCGTACATCGACCCGGCCACCATCGGCAGCCACGCAAGGATCTCGTCCCGGGTCTTTCCGGATGCAGCCGCGTACTTCGCGATGTACCGCTCCGCATCTTCCCGGCTTCCCAGGAGAAGATCCATGTACGTCCGGGCGGCATCGGCCGCAGGATCGCCCACCGCCACCTCTGCCCAGTCGATAATGCGGCAGACCCCGTTCTCGACAAGGATGTTCCCGTGGTGGAAGTCGCCATGGCAGATGGAAAAACCGTCCGGGAGACTATAGAGGTTTTTTGTCAGCCGCTCTTTCTCCTCGTTTGTCAGCCCGGGGCTTGCGATGATTGTCCCGCCAATCACCAGCTTAACCGGGCGGAACTCCGTTGAATGCACCTTGTGCATCGCAACCTGGAGCTCCACGACCTTGTCCGTACACTCTTCAGCCTTTTCCGGGTGCTTCTGCATGATATCCATGAGGGATTCGCCCCGGACCTGATCCATTAAGAGCGTTGTTCTCCCCAAAAACGTCTCGACACCGTACACTTTCGGGGCCGGGATGCCCATGTCCCCGACAACGGCAAGGGTGAACGCCTCCTGGAAGACCTGCTTTCTTGGCTGGCCCTCGCGGTAGACCTTTGCCACGATCCCGTCGCGTGCATAGATGATCGCAGACTGCCCGGCGCCGATCCTCTCTCCATAGCGTTTCACGAACTCCACGTCGTTCTCCGGCTGTGCATTTGTCGTCATAAAACTGGTATCTGCCATGAGGGTCTCTTTACTCCCGGTACCCGAAATCACGGGCGGCCTTTGCAATATATGGATATAATGCAATCTTTTCGCTTCCATCATCGTAAATTGTTCGGTTCGCCCGTTCCTGTCTCCATAAGCGGCAAAAATTCCCGGATACAAAAAGTGTCACTTTTTTAAGTTTTCCGGCAAACATACTCAAAAAATACCCATTCTGGTGAAAAACCTTGGCAGAATATACGGAACAAGACCCTGCACCCGGCAAAGAATTTGACTTCACGATTGAGGCAGTCATCCTGTTCGTCCTCTCGGTGTTCATGCTCCTTTTTGGCATTCTCCTCTTTGCGATCCATACGGGCACCCTGCCATACACCCCGGACAGCACGTACGGGCTCTTCCTTGTGATCGTTGCGCTCCAGGTCATCACGATGGGAAAGACGCCATTCGGCGATGTCCGCCGGTCCGGGCTTGTCATCATCATCGGGATCGCCGCCGCGGTCATCGGGATGGGAGCCTGTTTTGTTCCGGGCGCCTTAACCAGCCTTGTCCGGACACTGGTCGGTGTCATCCTCACGGTCGGGGGAGCGGCACTTCTCGTCCGGCTTATCCTCCACCGGGAGAAAGCCACGGCATGGCTGGAAATTCCCGGCATCCTGCGGCACATCACCCTTGCAAGCGCCCTCGTGTACATCATGGCATTTCTCCTTGGCCTTGTCACGCTCCTGCCTGCGCTCACAACCGACACGCTGACCGCAGGCCTCCTCATCATCGATGGCGCCAGCCTCCTGTACCTGGCGTGGAGTATCCGGGCCCTCGAAAAGATCTATCCCAAAAAAGCCGAACCGGTGGAGCCAGAGCGACCCCACCGCTCCTTCCTCTCCAAAGACGCTCCCCTCCCGCTTACCACCGCCATCCTCATCTTCCTCGGTGTCCTCCTCGCGTTCCTCGCGGTCCTGCTCGTGCCGGTGAACCTGGGCACGCTCCCCTTCTCTCCTGACGGCCAGCTGGGCCTCCTGCTCGTCATCATGGCAATCCAGGTGCTTGCTATGGGCGAGACGCCGGTCGGCCAGTTCCGGCGCTCGCGGTTGCTCGTCCTCATCGGCCTCGTCTTTGCCGGGCTCGGGATATTCTCCTGCATTGTCCCGGGAATCTTAACCGACGATCTCCGGGTCATGCTCGGGCTCCTGAACCTTGCCGGCGGGATAGTCCCCCTTGTCCTGCGGTTCTATCCCCTCATCCGGCAGATGAAAAACCCGCCGGCCACGCCGGTCCCGGTCCCTCCGCAATTAAGAAACCTGCTCGTCACGCAGACCGTGCTTAACATCGTAGGAATTCTCTTTGGCGCGTCCATGCTCCTGCCGGGATTCATCCCGGGCATGGTCACGGCAGCGATCCTCTTCTGCAACGGGCTGCTCCTCTTTGTTCTCGCATATATCCTCTCCACCCTGCCTGCACCGGAGTGACCGGGATCCTTTTTTTTTACGTGAGGACAGAAAGGGTTTTTTACGGGATCTTACGCTCCGTTTTGAGAGAATACTCTGCATTCTCAAACCGGATTGCAGCAGTATCGCGGTCTGCAGAGATAACAACGCCATTGAGAAACCCAATTGCCCGGGCATTCCTCCCAAACAGGCCAAAGACCAGGGGAAAGAGCGTCATATCGTGAGCAACGACAACGAGCATCTCCCCGTCACGAATACCCGGGTACGAGAGCAGTGTTGCAAGGAGTTCGTCCGAGTATTTCCGCGGGTTGCCGATGATCTCCTCCGGGAGTTGAGAGTCCAGCCATCTCGCAATGAGTGCCGGCCATCCGCGTTCGTCTATCAGGGATACGAGCCGTTTCATATCGGCAACGGGACCGGGAATCTCCGGTTCGCATCCAAGAATCCGCACCTGCCCATCCGCGGAGAACCCCTCCCGGATCGACCGTGCAGTCATCTCGCACCGTTTTGCAATCGTGTGGCCAAGAAGCAGCCGGGCGTCGGGAGCGATCTGCCTGAGTGATGCACCAAAATCCCGTGCCATCCGAATCCCCTGCGGGGTAAGCCCCACGGTGTGGCACTGGTCAGGGGGAACTCCCAAAAAAGATTCGCGCTCTGCATGCCGGATAAGGACAATCGTCTTTCCTTCCATGGGAACCGATTCGAGGAGATTGAGGACAGGGGTACCGGGTTTCATGCTAAGCCTCCGTTGTCACGCGGTCCGCTTGGGGGACGCGGATCGTTTCATACTCCGGCCGGCGGGATTCTCCCTCACCGGGGACACGTACCCGTACCTTTTCTTCCGGACGGCCATAAAAAAACCGGTTTGCACCCAAGAAGACCGGACCGGCCCTGCCGGGCAGGAATACTCCGCATCCACCACACTCGTGAATACAAGCGCCAGACCGGGCCAGAGATCCGCTGGCGCAAAGGCAGATGCCTGGGGACTGCTGCAAAAAAGAGCGAGATCAGAAACAGTTGCCGCCTTTCTCATATGCGGGTCGGCGATCACCCACATGCTGGAGCAGGAGTGCTTTTCAGCCAACCGGTCCCCGTTGCAGTACACCCTATATTTCTCCGGGGCCGGCTCCTGTGCATGAAACCGGAATGGTTTTTTTGGAGAACAACCGATGAACTCCTTACGATACCATGCAGGAAACCAGCAACCGGACAAAGAAAACTGTTGTCAGTTCCCCTGTGGGAATGAGAACAACCGATGCCACCGGATCACCGGTTGCCGGGGTGCGTATGGACCCGGCGAAAGCGTATGCAGAAATCCCCGCCCTGCTGCAGCGGGTTATCAACGAGAATGATGCAGCCGCCTGGGACCACATCTTGGAAAAAACCGATTATATCCATGCCCAGGCCGGGTACTGCCTCGAAGCCCTGAACCGGGAGACGGGTTTTCTTGCGAAAGCAAAGACGCAGGTACAATCCGGCAAACAGCTGGTCTTCAAGCCCAATCTTGTCGGCCCGTTATCGATCGACCCGTTGAGCCATGGCGAGGGGCCGGGGGCCCGGGTCTGCACCGACTGGACGGTAATTGCTGCACTCATGCGGTGGTTCCACGATACCGCAGGGATCCCGTATAACCGGATGGCAGTTGCAGAGGCTTCGACATCGGGATTCGTCCTTGCCGCCGCGTTTTCACGGGCTGCCGGTCGCCCGGTCACAACGGAAGCGGTATTTGAAGGCAAGAGCGGGGATTTTTACGGCGGCTGGGGATTTTATTTTGCACGGAAATACCTTGCAGCCCGCCATCCCGCGGACCATACCGACAATCCGATGCGGGGATACGAAGAGAGCGAGAGCGGCACCTACCTCCCGCCGGGCAGGGCCGGGAACCGGCTGATGATCTATGACATCAACCGGGTGGAGGATCCCGCACGCGGCCGAACGATCCCGGTCCCGGACGGGGCAAATTTTCCTGAAGTGACCCTGCATAAGGTCATCACAGGAGGAGACCCGGCCGATCCGGCAGATTGTGCCGATTATCCGGGCTGCGTGCTCGTCAATGTACCCAAGCTCAAGATGCATGCCCAGGACCTTATCACGAACACGATCAAGAACCTCGGCATCGGCCTGTACCCTACCCGATGCCCGGCCGGATCCACCGGGAGGAAGGAGACCTGGAAATACGCGGCTCCCGCGGGCCCGAACCCGTCGTTCAAGGCAAAACTCCCGCACATGCCCTGGGTGGTGGAGATCGATGAGGAGACGAACCTTCCGGTCCGGGACCGAAACGGGGGATTCCGGCTAAAAAAGACCGCAGGCATGCCCGGGACGCAGGCCGATGTCCTCCGGGCGGTCCAGGCAGAGGGAGTCATGATACTCCATATCTCCGATGCGATCGATACCATCAACCTCAACCATAACGCGGAGGGGATCGCTATCCGGGTTCCGGAGGGGTACCTCTGGGCATCGCCCGACTGCGTTGCGCTCGACCTTCTCTGTGCGAGGTACTGTTTCAAAACGGTCCCGATGGCAGAGGGCCTGCGCCAAAAAGAGATGAACGGCTGGCCCACCGAGTTCGTCCACCACGTGCCGGTCGCACAGGTCGAGGGAAAGGAGATCGTGACCGTGACGGGGCTCGATTCCCCCCTGTTTCGGTACAACCTGTATCGGTATGCGGAGGAGCGGGGCGTGGGATCCCAGGCCTATTACGTGACCGGCCGGGACAGCGTGACCGGGACTTCCCTGGCATCGCTTGACGGCCACCTGGGCCGGATCGAAAACGGTGCGTTCTGCGAGCTCATGACCGCCACGATGTACCACAACCTCACCTGCCTTCTCTGGGACCTGCAAAAGACGATCCTGAGCTACGCGGAGGCAAACGACCGGCTGTTCGGCACAACGATATACCGGCAGTTCATGGATGCGTTCGACGAGAACGGCGACTGCATAATCGATTATGACGAGAACGGGAAACTGGGGTTCTGGACACCGGCATTTGCAATTCTTTCTGGAGCACTGGACACCCGCATATTCGATGAGTACGGCGACCTGAAGGCATCGTTTTCCCAGGCCGCCAGCTTCAGCCTCCGCTATACCCGGGGTGACTGGAATGCTCAGGGTCTTGACTTTGCCCGCGAGCACCTACTGCACTGGATCGCGTCGGCCGCATTCTCTCTCTCAAAGGAAGACCGTCTTTCTCCGGACACGGTTGTCCCGGGGATGCACTATGGCAGGGGCTTGTGGCCATCCTGGGGTTGTGCAATGAGGGAGTTTCGCAGCGGCGCTATCTATGGTGCCGGGTCCCGGGAGAGGATCACTCCCACCTCCCTGTACGGGGCGGCCTTCTGCTATGCCGATAAGATTGCCAACAACGGTACATACACCGGGAGCATGAACCCCTCCGTATCTGATCCTCTTGCCGTCGGGAAATACCTGAAGGCGGTTGACCAGGGGGCGGCCCGGCTTGACTTTGTCCTGTATATCCCGGAGGGCGAGGGAATGGCAGCCCTTGAAGGCCGGCCGGTTCCCAATGTTGTGGAGACAAAGGATCCTGCCCTGATGTTCACCGCCAGATTCCGTGGCGGGGCGGAGACGTGGTAGGGGCGGACAGTTTTTTGCCAAAAAACTGAAAAAATCTAGCCTGAAATCCAAAAAAAAGTCAAAGCAAATGCCATAAATAGGGCGGTTTTACAAAAACCACATTACACCAGAACGGTGACAGGAAATTTTACCGATGCGAATCAGCGACAAAAACGACGGGTTCACCCGCCGCATGCCGGCCCATTTCCGCAAAGGGGTTCCGGCAGGAGGCGCCTGTCCCTACGATGATTGTACAACGCTTGAGATCAGCTACCTGACCAACGGGGAAAAACTCCGCACCTGCGTCCCGGAGGAATTTGAGATCTCCCGGCCGGTTGTCATGATCATGTACCAAAAATGTAACGGGGTACAGTGGATGGGAGGATCGGAATATTCCCTTGCCACCGTATCGATCCCTGTCAGGTACATGGAGACAAAGGATCCCATCAGCGGCGTCTACCACCTGGTGCTCTGGGAGGACAAGACCGAACCCATCATCGGGGGTCGCGAGGAAGCGGGAATGCCGAAAATTTTTGCCGACATCCCGGAATACCGCCAGCGGGGAAACGAACTTGCGGTCAACCTCAGCCATGACGGGCGGACGTTCCTTGAGATGAACCTTACCCGGGAAAGGGAGTACACTGCCGGCGAACTTGCGGGGCTGAACGCCAACAACGGCCGGATGGTCCAGTTCGGCTGGCGCTACATCCCGAAGATCGGCCCGTACCCGGGGCCTGCCTTATCCGAGGCAACATACTACCCGGTGGACAACGCGTATACCTCAGTATCCGCCTGCACCGGCACGGTGACGTGGACTGTCCCGAAATGGCAGGATCATCCGACCCAGTACGACATCCTTGCTGCACTCGCGGACCTTCCGGTACAAGAATATCTCGCAGGTTCGTTCAGGAAGGGATCGAGTACGATGCGCATGGACCTTGCGCGATCGCTCCCGTAAACGTGGGTGACCGTATGAAGGGTGCATTCGAAGGAAAGGTTGCCATCGTGACCGGGGGAACCTCCGGGATCGGCTACGCGGTATCGGAAGAGCTGTTGAAACGCGGCGCAACGGTCCGGGTGATCGGCAGCCGTAAAGAAAGTGTTGAGAAAGCAAAGGCGGCGTTAGGGAAATACAAAAAGGCGGCGTTTGAAGCGGTGGACGTCAGGGATTACGCCGCGGTGGAGAAGATGGTCGCGGACTGCGTGGCGGAGTCCGGCCGGATCGATTACCTCTTCAACAATGCTGGGATCAGCCAGAAAAACCCGTACGAGAAGAGCACTCTTGCCGACTGGAAGGAGATGATCGATATCAACCTCTGGGGCGTGATCCACGGCGTGAACGCTGCGCTTCCCGTCATGCAGAAGCAAAAAAGCGGCCACATCATCAATACATCGTCGGTTGCAGCACTCTACGGCACGCCGTACCAGACGCTGTACGTGGCCACCAAAAACGCGGTGATTGGACTCTCGGACTGCCTGTACTACGAGTACCTGCAAAAGAATATTTTCTTCACGGTCGTCTGTCCCGGCGATGTTGCCACGCCGATTTTCAAAGGCCAGATCCCGGAGGGTGCAGTCCCGGTGGAAGAAGCCGCACAGATCATTCTAACCGGCGTGGAGAAACGGGAGCGGATGATCGTTTTCCCGGATCTCATGAAGGAAGTTCTGGAGAAATGCAAAGACCCGGTCTTCCGGGATCTCATGCACAAGAATTCCGAGATGGAGAGCCGGCTGGTATTTGCCTCACCGGAGTATCAGGAGTTCCTTGCCGGACAAAAGAGGAGATGACGGATACCGGAAGTATCTTTAAAAAAACGGGAGCCGGGCATGCAGGCCCTGTGCCCGCACAATTACGGGATGACAGAATGACGGATGTATTTGCAGGAAAGATCGCGGTCGTGACCGGGGGAACCTCCGGGATCGGCTACGCGGTATCGGAAGAGCTGTTGAAACGCGGTGCAACGGTCTGGGTGATCGGCAGCCGCAACGAGAGCGTGGTAAAGGCAAAGGCCTCTCTTGCGGCATACAAGAATGCCCGGTTCATGGCCGTGAACGTGACCGCTGCCGATGAGGTAAAGAGGATGATCGATACCTGTGTAAAGGAATCCGGCCGTATTGACTACCTCTTCAACAATGCCGGTATCGGAATGACCCGCCCGAGTAAAGACCTCACGCTCGAGGTATGGAAACAGGCAATCGACCTCAACCTCTGGGGCGTTATTTACGGCATCCATTTTGCCCTGCCGGTCATGCTCAGGCAGGGGAGCGGGCATATCGTGAACACCTCCTCGATTGCAGGGATCATCGCGCCGCCGGCCCAGACAGTTTACTGCGCGACAAAGTACGCGATCACGGGCATGACCGAGGCGCTGCGGTACGAGTTTGCCGAGAAAGGGATCGCATTTACCTCGGTCTGCCCAGCAAATGTCGCAACTGCGATCTTTACCGGTGTCGAGATCCCCAAAGAGGCAATCCCTGCTGATGAGGCGGCCCGGATCATCCTTGCCGGCGTGGAAAAGAACGAGGCGGTGATCATCTTCCCGGAGTCTGCAAAGAAGATCTACGAGATCCTTTCAAAAGACCCTGCCTTAAAGGACCGGTTCATGCTCGAACTTGCCCGGCGCCGCAATGCCGGGTGGGAGAGCGGCGTGCCGTACCTTGGCATGCCGGACGATATTATTGACCTGAGCGCGTGAAACGGGAGTACCCCCGCAGTTTCTTTTTTCTGGTTGCAAAATCCGGCACAAATGCCGGCATGAGCCGGATCGCTCTGGTGGGGACACACCAGCTGGAGAGAGATAAATGTCCGGGCATTTCAGTACATGCCACCCCCCCTTGCGCCATCCCTGCCCCCAAGGGGGCGGGGGCGCGAGCGATGCCGTGGGCATTACCTGCATTCAGATTTGCTCCCGTTACAGGTAATACAGCACTATCGCTAAAGCGGGGGATGCCACAAGCGTGCGGGGGCGGCAGCCCCCGAGAGCGTCACGATCTTTTCTGAAACATTCCAATATAACGTAGTGAACTTAAGGGGATCCCTCTCTAATTTGACTACGGTGAACAACCCGTCTCACGACAAGAAAAACCAGTACACCCATGAACGCCGAAAGGGCGCAGATAAGGAAAGAAAGCCAGGAATCCAGCATGAAATGAAGAGTATTTGATAGAGAATTCATTACGCTGGAAAATATGTCGCACGAGTCGCCGAGACAAACCCGCTCGCATGCATACGCAAACCGGGGATCGAACAGGAACTCCAGGAAAAGGGAAAGAACCGGCACACCCGTCCCCACGACAACCAAGAATAATTTCTTCGTAAAAAAGGATCGGAAAAGGAATGCAGAGAAGATCCCGGACAATATCCCGAAAACGATGAACGCAAACAAACTACCGATACCGTAAATTGGGAGAGCCAAAAATACTGCAAGGATTCCCCAGCTCAACAATACTGCAACAATGAGTAAAAAAAGGCCCTGGTACCTGCCGAACCTTTCAAAAAAACGGGAATTATCAACCAGGGGAAATGCCATAGTCTTTTTTTTTTAATTTTATAATTTAAACATTTACGGACATTTAACCTGCAATTTCATTCCTAGCCCCTGATCACATATCCGGCCTGACCACCCGGCACACCTGCCCCATAAGCTCGTAGTGCCGGAGGAGCTCGGTACAATACGTGGCGCTCCGGTCCGCAGAGGGGATCGGATCCCACGTAAGCCCGCAGTCCGTGTCCCAGAGGATTAAGCCCTCGGCTGGCGCCGGCTGGACGGAGCGGGCCGCCGGCCCTTCAAGCATCAGCCGGATCCCGTTCGCGTCCAGCTCTCCGTTCCCGACCGAAAAGAGCGCTGCGGCAATGCACCGCACCTGGTGCCAGAGGAAACTCTCAGCCGTTACTTCGAGATACACGAACCGGCCTTCAGTCCCGATCCGGATCGCGAGGATCTTCCGGTACGGGTTCTTGTCCCCAACTCTTGCAAAGTTCGTGAAGTTGTGCTCGCCCGGAAATTCCTGTACGGCCGTCTCCATCGCTGCCGGATCCTTTGGGGATTCGGAAAAATAATACCGGTACGTCCGGGACCGGGCATCGTACCGGGGATGGAACGTGTCCGCGACAACGGCCGTTGCCGTACACCAGACATCGAGTGGCAGCTGCCGGTTGAGCGCCTCACGGGCCCGGCTCGGGTACGCAGTCGAGAACGCGACCACCTGCCCGCATGCGTGAACCCCCCGGTCGGTACGGCCTGCGGAACAGAACCCCGCAGCCCGCCAGTCGGAAAAAAGATCGAGCCTCCGGGCGGCTGCGATGAACTCCCCTTCGACCGTCCGCTCCGACTCCTGCTGCTGGGAGCCGTAGAACCGGGTCCCCAGATACGAGACCCGGGCTGCAAGCCTTACCGGACGCGGAACCGCCGGGTCAGCCTCTTTATCTTTCTCCATGTGTTGTTGAGCGACTGGCGGGTGTAGGTCCGCAGCGGCGTCTGGCGTCCGCCATAATCGACTTTCCCCGCACGGATTGCAGCAAAGATCGCCTGCATCTCCGGTTCTGCTTCGACAAACGTTCTCCCGTACCCGACAAAGCGTGCGTTGTGCGCATCGCTCCCCCCGACACAGGGTTTCTCCAGCCGTGCCGCGACCCGGCCCGCCTTCCGGTTGGCCGAGCCGACAATGTACCGGCTGTTGAAGGCCTCGATCGCGTCCACGATGTTCATCGCGGCCTTGATCTTCCGGGCGACACCATGGCGCCACATGTGGTACGGGTGGGGGAGGATCACGAGCGCTCCCATGCGCCGGGCGATCGCAACCGTGTCGCGGACGTCGAGGCCCGCCGGGATGACCTCGGTCACCCCCAGCACCAGCAGGTGGCCCTGCTTGGTGGAGACCTCGATCCCCGGGATCACAAGAACCGAAGTTTTTGTTGCGAGCGCCAGCTTTGCCCCGTCAACGCAGTCGTGGTCGGTGATGGCGATCACGTCAAGGCCCACCGCCTCTGCCTGCCGGAGGATATCTTCGACACTGCTCTCCCCGTCTTTTGAGAAACTGGTATGCACATGCAGGTCGCAGGTCAGCATCTGATCACTAGTGTTTTTACCTCTCTGGTATTAAGGAGATTTATGCGAATCCTCCTCCCCACCGGCGCCGCGACCGCCGATATCGTAAAAAAAGCGGCCTCCGGTTTCGACGCGGACGTGGTGGTGACAGGAAAGATCGCCTCGTTTCTGACGCCCCGGGCGCTCCGGGACCTGATCGCCAAAGGCGCCTACGATGCCGCGGTGGTCCCGGGCATGTGCACGGCCTCGTTTGAAAACGTGGAGCGCGATACCGGCGTCCCGATCTACCGGGGCCCCCGGCACGCGGCAGACCTCACATGGGTGCTCCCGCTCGTGGGGAAAATCCCGCTCTCGCCAACGGTTCCGGCCGAGGATTTCCTTTCCGCGGGCCGGGCAAAGGATGCGGCAGAGAAAATCGCAGCGGCAGAAATGGCAGCGGAGCCGGAGTTTGTGATCCGGGGGACAAAGATCGGCGGGGCTTCAAGGATGAAAGTTCTCGCCGAGATCATGGACGCCCACAAACGGATGCACATCCGGGATCTGGCGGAGCGCTCTTTTGCGGACGGGGCGGATATTGTCGATCTCGGGTTTGGTTTCGATGCGACACCCGCGGACGTGGAACGGGTCTTTAAGAAACTCAAAGATCTTGACGGCCCGCTTGCCATCGATTCACAGAACCCGGCACTCATTAAAGCCGCGCTCTTCCGGGCCGACATCGTCCTCTCGCTCCAGGAGAAGAATATCCCGGTCGTGGGAAAAGACGTGGCAACGGCCGGGGCGGCAGCGGTTGTTGTGCCGGGCGAAAAAACGCTCAAAGGCAATCTTGCAAAGGCCCGCCGGGCCGGGATCAGCTGCATCGTGGCCGATCCGCTGCTCCAGCCGGCGGGTTCGGGCCTCGTTACATCGCTTGCCGGGTTCAGAGACTACGGCTGCCCGCTCTTTTTCGGTGCGGGAAATGTGGCAGAGCTTCTCGATGCAGATTCAATTGGTATCAACGCCCTCCTTGCCGGGATGGCAATGGAGGCAGGAGCATCGATCGTTTTTACGAGCGAGCACTCGGACAAGACCCGGGGATCGATCAAAGAGATGCGCCGGGCAACGGAGATGATGGTGCTTGCCCGGGATCGGCCGTACGCAAAGGACCTCGGGATCGATCTGCTGGTCTTGAAAGAGAAGCGGCGCCGGCGCGAGCCGCCGCTCGAATATGACCGGGCAATTGCGGCTGACAGGATGCCGGACAAGATTACGTACGACCCGAAGGGGAACTTCCGGATCGGGATCGAGGGCGGCCTGATCGTGGCGGTGATCAACGGGAGGGCGGTGAAAGGCGAGCGCTGGCAGGACGTGCTTTACACTCTTATCAAAGGGGGCAATGTCTCGCTCCTCGACCATGCCGGGTATCTTGGGAGGGAACTGTACAAAGCGGAGCTGGCGATACGGTACGGAAGGAGCTTTGAGCAGGACGGGGAGTTTTAAAATAAGGGCCGGAAAAATCGCATGAGAAATCGGGCATCCCCGATCTTTTTCGGATCCACCCGCGCAGATCTTCATGTATTACCGGTAATAAGTGCAGTTCGGACAAATTCCCGGTTTCTTGTATTTATGAATTATTCCCAAAAAAACTACACAGATTTTCGGAAGCACGGACATGCAGAGAGTCTGGGGATAAATAATTTATACTATAATATAAAAGCGCTCCTCCTGAGTTAGTTGTTGACAGGATTTGATCTGTCGTGCGCACCGGACAAAAAATAATTACAACACCCTTTCCCACCGCGATTGTTATCGGCTTACTTTTCACCAGCATTTTCGCCTTTGGCTGTATGGGGAAAGATTATGTCCCAAATGGCGATATAAAAGTCCTGAAACTGGATCCAAATGGCACGGAACAGTGGAATACGACTATCGATAGCGGAGGAGATGACCGGGGACACATCATTGTTGAGACGTCCACAGGCGGATATATTATTGCCGGTGAAAAAAACAGCGTTCCCAGTGGGGTACGTATTCCCCGGATTATTGGACTGGACAATCACGGAACCGTTATCATGGACAGGGATTTCCCGGATAGTCCCCTGATTACATCGCTAGTCCCGGTGTCCGGGGGAAGATATGTTGCTGCAAGTGCAGGAGAACGGATCTTCGGGTTGGACGAACGCGGAGAGACCGTGTGGGAGGTTCCACTCGCGTCCCGGCTCTTTGAAAAATCAACGGGTATCAGCATTTCCACCCTGAGTTCTTCATCGGGTGACAAGCTTTTTGCTCTTGCAGACATGCCGGGTTCAAAACCGGAAATCCAGATAATAATGCTCACTGTGAACGGCACTGTTGAACAAAAGGAAACGTACCTGCTACAGAAAAATCAGAGCGCGGCCTCGGTTATCCAGACACGTGACGGGGGATATGCGGTTGCCGGGTACACCACCGATCCTGTGATGGAACAGGGAACAATAGTCCAGGTGAATGTCACCGGCTGGATCACAAAAACCAACAGAAACGGCACCCTGCTTTGGAATTCTGCGGTGGAAAACGACAAGACCTTTAAAAATGTCCAAATTAACAAAATCTGGTCTTTGCGCGAAAATTCTGATGGGAACATTGCACTCCTCTACAATGTTGTCCGTTACGGAACAGGTAATGGCGGCACAACGGAAACCGTTGAACTCTCTTTTAGTCAGGATGGCACGGTTTCGAATGAAAAATACCTGAATGCCAATGGCCCGGTTGCGTGGACATCTGATGGAGGGTACGTGTTTGCGGCATTTCCCGTACCACAAAAAACAGGCTATGCTGACTGGGGTTACGGGAGTCAGTCAATGCATGTGATCACGCTTGACAACGAAGGGGTCGTCACATGGGATAAAAAATCCGGAATTACTCATGGTGGTGCCGAATCGGTTATCCAGACCCGGGATGGGGGATATGCGGTACTTATGACCGGGGAATAACCGGCACGGGCAAACTCCTGCATAATGGCGGATCCGGGATATTTCTCCTCCGATGATCCCCGGGAGGACCCGGTTGCACAGGTCTTGTGTAAAGGGAATGGTCAGAAATCGTTTAAATAATTGTGATGAATGGAAGAGTGTAAACAGCTGGACCGTCGTTCCGAACCGTGAGAACCGGCTCCGTCTCGTGTATACACCGGATGGGCCGGCCAGGCGCCGGGGGAATAAAACACGAATTGGAGGTTATGCGGATTTGGCTGCTTTCGAGTACCACGGCCGGCATTATTTTATCGGTATTGCCAGTTTCTGATGGCGAGAGGATCTACCGACAGCCATGATGAGGGAGCCCTAATGAAGAATCCACATACTACAGTAACGATTAGTTTGAAACAGACAATTCATCCGGTGGAGTGATCAGGACAATGATGGAACGCCTGATTCGTTTGACAGTTCCCCCTGATCTTTCATTTTTTTCCGGTACCATGAAATTATTAGTTCCGGTTCTTATCGGGATATGTATGATTATTCCCGGGATCGGTGCTCTGCCGGATGCCGGGATTTCAGTAACCCCGGCTGACGATTCAATCCTCGTTGTTGATATTAAATCTCCTCAGGAAAACCAGATCTTTTTAAACGATGTCGTACCTCCCCATATCTGGGTAAGCGGGGATGTGAAAAGCCCGGCATCGTTACAATCAATTAAAATCACTTCAGGTGAGGGATCGACCGATTGCGGCAACGAATCACCGTTTGGCTGTAAGGTTCCGGCAGCAACAGGTCAGAACCGGATCATTATCACGGTCATGGATTCAGCCGGAAACCAGGTTTCCATACCAAGAGAGTTCACGATCAAATCCGGAGGTCTCACTCTTTCGGTGAGGATAACCATCTCCGGGAAGATTACGGATCCAGTGGGCCGCCCTGTTGAAGGTGCTGTCATCCGGTTGATATCCGGAACCCAGCCGGTTACTGCAGAATCAAACGCCGACGGCTCATATCGTATCAATAATGCCTACGGGTATCACCAGAAAATCCGTGTTGAAAAAGAAGGATATGCCAATGTCACAAAAGAGATGGTTTTCAATGAAAATCTCAATACGGCAGACTTCACTCTGGAACCGACAACAAAACCGGCTTCCGGGTTTACCGCAATCCTCACTACTTTGGTTATTCAATCCCCGAGTGAAGGGGAAACCATCTGGCTGGATGTCGTCCCGCCCCATGCCGCAATTATCGGAGAGGTAAAGGCATCATACCCGGTAAAATCGGTTTATGCCAAGACCACGGATGGTGGCGTGACCGCGTGCGGGAACACGACGTCATTTGCCTGTGAAGTCCCGGTTTTGCCGGGGAATAACCGGATTATAGTGACCGCTACGGATGCACAGGGAAATACCGCGGTGGAAGTACGGAATTTTACTGTTGAAATCGGCCTTCCCCCGCCAACTGCAGGAAATATTTACGGCACAGTGACCGACTCCGATGGCCGGCCGCTTTCAAATGCAACGGTGACCGCAGAATCGAGCCTGAAGCAGGATAATACACCGTTATCCGTGTCCGCCATAAGTGACGATCACGGGATGTATCGCCTTGTGAACGCCCAGGGATACCAGCAGACCGTCCATGTCCGTAAAGAAGGATATACTTCGGTTGATCGTGCGATTGTTCTTGAAAATAGAACAACTGAAGAAAACTTTACCCTGAAGCCCCGGATATCACCGGTCCCGGGATTTGAGTTCCCCATCGGTACGATGGCAGTAATTGCAGCCATAGGTATTTCCGCCATTGCCGGAACAAAGAGACGACGGGAATAATGAACAGCACTCTCAAAATTATACCGGTTGGAGGATTATGCCGGTAAAAAATAGTACTGGATCGTTACGATATTCGGTATAGGGGTTTGCAGCACAATAATGGATCCAAATCGATCCTTTCTTTTTTTCGCAGTCCGCACCCGGTCCTCTCCCCGACCATACCGGGTATCTCGACCGGAACTCTGCATGGTGAAGCTTCGGGCAGGACGGGGTGCTTTAGGAGAGTAGGAATCTGAACGGGTAGAGGGGTCGCCCATAAATCATTTATAATATCCCTTCAAAGTGCACATTACAGGTAACGACAGGTTCCAGCTCTTGAACGGTACCGCAAATCAGGAGCCGGCAGGACACCCCGGATCATTTCCTCCCGGACCTGTCATTTTTCCTGATTGCTCTTCGAAGGTGAACAAAGGAAGCGCCATGAAAATCCCGGTATATCTCCTTGTCATTTTCCTGTTGTTTGCCGGTCTGCTCGCCGGTTTTTTCCTGCTGCTCTGCGAGGACCGGGCGGGGCACGTGTCGCATTATTATCTCCCAATCTCCAGTTTTCCCAAAGACAGTGTCATCGCAGAATTCGGGAATACCAACCAGACCGGCGGCAGCACATCAGGAATCCCGTTTGATTATTCCCGTTTTCTTGACGAGACAAACAGCGATGTCGAACCCTGGTATTTCCCGAACGGCCCGATCATCGGGTACGGTTATGGCATTGAGGGAAAACTGGTAGTGATGCATTATTACGACTGGCACGTCAATCGGACCATGATCGAGGAGATCTATTCCCGTCTCGCAGCAAAGGGGAATGCCTACGGTTTCGAGAGCATTCCCTGCGTCTTTGTTTCCTCGGACATGCTTGACTCGCGGCCCGCTCGCTGGACCCTGCCGCCCGGCAGCCCTCACTGGGAGATCCTCCTGCAATCCTCTGGCCTGAACAGCTCCGTCCTGGGGTACCCGGTTTATTAGGAGGGGAAACGCGGGCAGTTTTTCCCGACAGGCAACTAACTAAAACTGCATCAGTTTATTGCCCGGAACGGGAGCTCATGGTAGGATCAGGCCGATCCTTTTGTCCTGCGGCTTCCCCTTTTGCGAGCGCGATCATTCTGCCGGAACCGTCCCTGTCAACGAAGTACCTGCTGCGGGTTACCTGAGTTCAGGATCGCGGAAAGACACATTACGGTGAAACCTGTCGGAGTTCCGGGGAATCCGTGCCGGCACCACCTGCTGCTTCCCGCAGATCGCCGATAACCTTTACCGCGACAGGAGTCAGCGCGTACCGGACATTCCTGCTTTCTCTTATCGATGTGGCAAGACCGGCCGCGCAAAGTCTGTGCATATGCCACGACACCGTCGAACAGGTGGTCTTCAGTCTCAGGGCAATATCCCGGCGCGACGCATTCGGGCAGGAAACCAGAAATTCGCAGATCGGGAGACCGACGCTGTTTCTCAGCCGGGCAATCGCATTCTTTTCCGGATCGGAAAATTTCCCTGCATTCTGGAAGTAGCAGGTCTTACCCACTACGGAAAAAGCAACGACAAGTCTCTCGCGGCAGAGGACCGTTAAGTGGTAGAACAGCGTCCCGCGGTTTACCGGCAGATCCCGCATGATCTCGGTAAACCCCGCGCCCGGGTACAATACGATATGCCGATAGATCTGCGCCCGGCAGTCGTTTCCCAGTACCCCGTTTTTCCGGACCCGACGAAAATTCATGACAACAAATCCCGCACAGGAAACAAGAATCTCCACGGGTACCAGGCAGAACGGCAGGAAAATGGCGGTGAATGCCAGGAGAACCGTCAGCGGGGAAACCTGCCATATACCCACCGGCACCGGAAGTTTTGCCTCGCTGCCCGGGGGATTATCGGACCAGGGATGGATGGAATAGGCGGGGGAATATGCCGATGCAGGAGCGATAAGGAGAAAGACGCACGCTGCGACCAGAATAAAAATTGGCATACGACCGGGAACATTCCACTTCGCAGGATTCATAGGTACAGCCTTTGAGGAATTGAAAGGAACGATATCTTATATAAGTTCTGTGAGAACACCCGGATGTAACCGGCAGCAGTCCCGATCATGAGGTGAGTTCCCTCACAGAAATCCCTTATATAGATTCTCCATACGGTCATCTGGCAAACGAAAAAGGACGTATGAAAAGATGACTCCATGTGCACACCCTTATGCCCGAATCCTGCTCCTTGCAGGAGTATTGCTCCTCTGTGTCGCCCCGGTATCTGCAATGGACCGTATTGCCATCGATCCGGTCCCCGGGGATCTGGTGACAGGGTCTGTCATCAGCTTTACCGGAACAACAACCCTTCCTGCGGGGACAATCCTGCAGTACGAGTTCTCACGCAAAGATTCAGGAAACGGAACGGTCAAGTATGGAGAATACTCCGGGGCCGAAGGTACAGTCCCGGTAGAGAACGGAGCCGCCGGCCCGGTCTGGAATGTCCCCATCCTTACGCAGGGCTATGCACCCGCTGATTATATCTTCACAATCGGGGAATCCGGAAGCGGGGATCGTGTATCGGCCCAGGTCCGTCTTGCCCGGGGAGAAGAGACGTCCGTTCCAACGCCGGCGGTGACAACAGCCTCCCGCTGTGGTGAGCTCAAATCGCCGGTATATGTCTCGCCCGACGGGGATTTCACGGTCAGGACCTCGCCGGATCTCAACACCCGGTGCAGCATACTCGCAAAAGGGGCGCCGCTGACGATAACTGCCATAACATCGTCCGGCAGCCCCGTGGGCATCTGGATCACCAGCGCCTCTTCAGCGACAGGCTATACGTATTTCCTGCAGATCTCTTCAGACAGTTCGGGTATCGCGGTATCCGATCTCCCCAATACTACACTGCTGCGGTCGGGCCAGTACTTTTTCTACGTGGTGGACGGGGTAAACTCCTTAAAAGTCCTGCCGGATGAAAAAAATTCATCTGCATATATCCCGGCAGATGTCCTGGAAACCAAATTAAATGCGTACGAAAAAGAGAACCCGTACCAGAAATTCAGGATCCTCCTGGAAGAACCGGTAATCTCCATGGACGATATTCCCGATGCCGTTTCCGGCACGTCCGTCGGGCTGAATGGGACAACGAACCTGAATACCGGTACGCTCCTCGACATCAGCGTTTTCCTTGCGGATATCGATCACCAGAAACAGCCGGCATTTTCCCTTGCGGGAGTTCCCGTTGCGGATACCTCAGGCAAAGACGGCTCATGGCATGCGGTTATCGATACCTCGTCGCTGTCACCGGGAGAATATATCGTAACGGTACGCAACGGTTCAACGGAAGCGACCAGACTCATGGTAATCTACAACAGTCTCTACGATACGGGCGCTTCTTCCAATGAGGGTTTTGTCGCAAAGACTTACGCTGTCGATCCGGTGTCAAAAACCGTCGTTACCGGAACTTCCACGCAAAAGGCCGGTCCTTCGCCGGATCCTGCAGTACTGGTACTTGCAGGTCTCGCGGGAGTTGGCTGCGTGGGCGTGATCCCCGGTAATCTCAGGAAAAAATGACGAACCATGAAAACGATATTTTTTGTTCTCGGGATCGTCGCGCTCATTCTTTTTTGTGTCGTTCCGTGTTACGGGGCGGATTCGTTCGAATCCTACCTTATAGCAAAAAGCAACTCCTACAAGTACAACACGATCGCCTGCGATGACGGGAATATCGCGTGGGTTGAGTATGGCCCGGAAACAGATTCCGGGAATTATTCCCGGGTGATCTACCGGTATAACGTATCGGAGGGGAGAAAGGACGTGGTGATCCGGGATCCTTCGTGGAAGCGCGACCTTGCAATCTCCGGGAACCGGTACGTCTGGAGCGATGGCAGGGGAATCTTTTTGTACAACAGCGCACAGGGCATGCTGACGTTTTTGTATTCCCCCGGCAATCAGTCATCATCTCCCTGTATCGACAGAAGTACGATCCTCTGGGTGGGCTACAACAACAAAGGGAATTATTCCCTGGAGATGTACAATGCCGTGTCCGGGATGCACCGGACCGTGGTGTCGTCAGCCACTCCCTTGGGGGATCCGGCAATTTCCGGCGACCGGGTTGTGTTCCGCGAAGCCGGGCCGGCAAACGATCTGATGGTGCTCGTAAACCTCACCACCATGGAAAAGACCGTTCTCTACGATGGACCGGGTTCCCGCTCCATGCCCGCGATCGACGGGGATAATGTTGTCTGGGCCGACAGCCGCAACGGGCCGGACCAGGTGTTTCTCTACAACCTGAAATCGGGGGTTTCAAAACCGGTAAGCCCCTCCGGATCGTTCCAGATGTATCCCGATATATCCGGCAACCTGGTTGTCTGGGAGGACTACCGGAATTCATCGGCAGGTTCTTTTAATTACCAGCGGGGAAGCGGCGACATCCGGCTCTACGATATTGCCACGAATACGACAAAAATCGTGGCTGACGGGCAGGTTCCCCGGGAATTCCCCAGGATTTTCGGGGAGTTTGTTATCTGGTCCGGCGGGTTTGACAATGCACACGATATCTTCCTGTACCGATACCCGGCGAACCGCCCGCACGATTTTTCAGGAGGAGAGAGGGGAACCGCTTATTCTGCCTCACCCACGACAATTCCCACACCGGGTACCCGGGTCCGCTACTACAGCACCATTTCAAACGGAGAAATGGAATGGTACTCGCTGGAACCTTCGCAACAGGCTGCGAATATATCATTTGAGCTCCGGTGGAACGATCCCAAAACCGCTCTCTCCCTGACGCTTGTAAGCCCGGGGGGGTCGGCGTGGCATTTTACCGATGCTGACGATTCCCGGGAGGACCGGGCAGTCCGTATGACGGTTTCTTCCGATCGGCCCGGGGGATATTTCGAACCGGGGAAATGGACCGTGGCAATAACCGGGGACTCGGTTAACGGTACTGTCCCGTACGACCTGTGCTGGTACTGACGGGAACGGAGAGGGCAAAACAGCAGAAGGATTGTACTTTGGCTGCCCCGCAATCCGGATGACCGCAAGATCAGAGGACTGTACTTCTCACAAGGAGCCGTTCTTTTAGAAAAACCCCATCATTGCATTGCTCTTCCTGAATTTTTCCCCGGGAACGTTCATACTCCCTGCGAACTCCCGCCGTTTCCCTTGTGCATTAACCGGGTGCGGAGGATCCGCGGTCCTCCCGGGATACAGCAGGGGGATTTACCCCACTCTGTCAGACCGGGCTTGAGAGGTTCGGGTACGGGCCTCCGATTGGGCGTCCACCCTCTCTTTTCCGGCAAAACACCGGATCATAACGCTCAAGACCACCGCCCCGTACATATTCTTTTCATGGACATTGACCGGCTCGGCATCATCATTGCGGCTGCCTGCCTGCTCGTTCTCTTCTTTGCCGTGCCCATGTCCGGTCTCACCAACCACGGATACGTTGTCGAGCCGGCAACGGATGCAGACATTGCAAACAGCACGCCGGTTGAAATGGTGCCGGTCTCGTTCTGGGATCTTCCGCCACGGGATATGCTGACTGTCGTTGCATTATCGCTGTCGCCGCTCCTACTCTACCCCCTTGAAGTGTTTTTTTTCCTCAAGATGTTCGCATACCTCGGCTACCGGAAAATCGCGGCGGCAAGCGTGCTCACGAACGCGACACGCTCCCGGATCTACGAGACGATTGTGGCAGACCCGGGGATCTATTTCAACGAACTTGCCCGAAAGACCGGTGTTGCCCGGAGTACGCTCCGGTACCATCTCGCACTGCTCAAGATGACCGGGAAGATCACAACGGCAAAAACCGGCTCCGATACCCGGTATTTCGAGAATTCCGGGAAATTCTCGGATGCCGAACAGAAGATCCTTGCGTTTCTGCACAACGGCAGGGAACGCTTCATCTGTGAGTACCTGATCCGGAATCCCTCAACAACCCGGGCCGATCTTGAAAAAGTTCTGGGGGTCTCCGGGGCAGCCGTGACCTGGCACACGAACCGGCTGCGGGATGCCGGGGTGCTTGCGGTCACAAAGACCGGGAGAACGGTGCAGTACTCGATTGCCCCGGATGCGGTCCGGGCGCTGCACACGTACTATCCGGATGAGACCGGGGCAGAAGGGCCCGAATAATTGTACCGAAGAGACCGGCAGAATTACCCGGGAGAAAGATCCGGGAGATCCCGCAGATGTCATCGATCGCTCTTTTTCCTATCCGCGGGGATCTTCTGGCAGGTAAAATTGTGTCACAGAACCCGTTTATTTCTTTAAAAAAAGGTGTTGTTGGAAGTGTACAGCCCTCGTTTCGGCCGGGCCGTACCTGCAGGAGAGTAAAAAGACATGGATCAAAGAAAACAGGTATATGCGATTGTAGTTGTTACCGCCATTTGCTGTATCGCAGGCGTTACCCTGGCGTGGTATTTTTTCGGTGCCGCACAGGGACAGCCCCTGCGGGCAGGCCCGACAGCCTCCTCCCCGGCATCCGCAGCCCTGACTTCAACACCTATTGTCACGGAAACACCAACATCCCAACCGTCACCCCGGGTAAACATAACCGTGGAGAATGCATCGGCGCTCGTGATGGAAGACTACCCGATGTACTATTCTATTGCAGCGGTCAACCTCACCAGTCAGTCTTACGGAAAACTCCTGTACGAATTTACCCTTGTCCCGAAAAACGGCGCACCGTTTTTCCTCAACCAGACCGCATGGGTGGATGCTGTAACCGGGGATCTCTATACACCCGCACAGGAAAAAGCCGGCATTACTATTGATGATGCAAAAGTCCGGGCCCGCTCAGCATTTCCCCTGCTCGCAGTTGACAGGGTACGGATGAAGTACAACGACGGCACCCGGTACGACCGATCCTGGGAGTTCCGCCTCTATGCCGGCGATACGGAACTGGTTCACGGCGCATTATCCCCGGATGATGGCGTGCTTGACTGGTACGCCATGAACGGCCCGACACGCTTTGGGCGCCCGGCAGAGCCGGTGGTATCCATGAATGCGGTAGAGACAACGGCCCGGGCCGAGATACAGGACCGCACAGGAAATTCCCGTCTGGGTCTTGTACAGTCGCGGTACGATGATCTGGGGATGCCGGACTCAGGTGTCGCGGGCCAGTACGTGTTCCTGTACTCAAACGACAGGGCCGGTAAACCGGCCTGTGAGAACGATGGTTTTACCGTGGTTGTCGATTCCGTATCCGGCAAAGTTCAGGAATACCGGAGAACGTGGACGAAGCCACCGACGAACGCGTGCTAAAGGGGGAGGGTGATTCCCCGGGGTTTTCTGTGGCGAAGGTAAAATCCTGTCACAAAAACGGTTTAAATTCCAGTTTCTGAATCTCCCTAAAAAATCTTCCAGGTGAACGAACATGAAAAATACCACTACATTTATCGGATTTACCATTCTGCTGATCGTGCTTATCACTGCACCGGCAGCTGCCGGCCTTACGTTTACATCGAGCGGCCCACAGACGATTGCGGAAGGCGATATCTTTACGATCACCGGGACCGGTGCGACAAACGGTTCGGTTGCGGTCGTCGCGTTTGGCAGGAATTATTTCCATACCTTTGCGATAACTCCCGACCATCAGGGAGACTATTCCCTCACGCTGTCTCCCAATGAGACACAAAACTTCCAGAGCGGCCAGTATGCCTTTGTCATTGTGGATCCGGGTGCTGACAGGCAGTCCGAGCTTGCAGCGGGTGTCTCGGGGACCGGGAATATTACGATCACGGATCGTGGCGTCCCGATCGCTGATCTCGGGCCTGTCATCAATCTGGGCCCTAGCGTCCAGCCGGCAGTCGAGACACTCCAGAATGCTGCGGAACGGCCGGGTGTTGACGATATCATAACGTCCGCATATTTCTTTGTCGAGCTTCCCTTTGTCAACTTCGCTGGTACACCAGATCACACAACCGGCCAACTGACGCCGGCCCGTGGTGCTGATGGACAGCTCATCTTTACCGGAACCACGAATGTGGGAAGCGAGAACACCCTCACCGCTGAAATTTTTAATCTTTCTACCGGCCGCCGGGTTATGACCATACCGGTCCCCGCGATTGTTCCTGGAACAAACAAGGAAAAAAATTCCTGGACCTTCGAAATGGATCCTTCCGGGCTCGCGCCCGGGGAATATTATGCCGATGTCGGCTGGCAGAAAGAAAAGACGGCAGGGCACGGGACCGCACTTTTTACGATTCCGGATGAAAGCACCACAGGCCGGACATCCGGCCTCCTGCCGATATCCAAAATGGTGCAGGCCTTATTGGGCCAGGCCTGAAACAATAATCTGTTTTTCCCCACTCCGATTCAGCTCTGAAAAATTGGGGCCAGAATATTGGTTTGTTTCTTAAAATACGCCAAAATTAAGCCTCATATAATGCCCTTTGGCGGCCCATAGACGCATTCCGGCAGGCTCATTTTCCAGAATGATGTAATGCTAGATCTGACAGAGAATCGGCCGGGAAACCACGTTTATGAGGTCGTTTTATTTTGTCCGATTGCCAAAATAAGGCTTATTTATGGATATTTTAAAACGGAGCCCTATACGGGCTTCTTTTTGGGATCACCACGGCCAATCCGGGCTCAGTTTGGGCCCGGAATAGCATAACCCGGATCGCGCCTGTTGAGAGAGGTTACCTCCTCTTTCACCCAGACATGACTTCCCGAAATCCCCGGTTGCAACCGGATTTTTTCAGGATTACCACCAGTGCCGGATTTTTTAACACTACAAGCCATTTAGTGAACTTTAATCTCATCGATGGTTCCCGTCTTCATGTTCGCAGCAAATCCCTCCGCATGAGGTTGGGCAGAAACAGGGCCGGGTTTTTCCGGCATAATGGCACCGGTAATCCGGTTACCGGGTTCCAGAATACCAACAGCCTCCCGGGTGAGCGAATACCCGACAGGTTTTCCTACAGACCCTTTTGCCTGTTCGGTACGTACTATCCCGTCCCGGATAAGCAGCTGCATATGATACCAGAGCGCCGGCCCGGAGATCCCGAGGCGTTTTTTCATTTCCATCCGAGGTACTGCCGCTACCTGTTCGAACATATCGAGAATCCGGCAGCGCACGAGGTTGTCCCGGTGGATCAGGATCTTTTCTTCGAGATCTGAAAGGCCGCTTCCCTGTATGAAGTACCGGGTCAGGCCCCGGACCCGTACCTCATGTACGAGACCGAGCTGGGAGAGCTGGCCGAGATGGTAAAAGAGCGTTCCCCGGTTGATCCCGGTGCCCCGCAGTATCGAGCCAAAATGGCTGCCGGGATGGGAGCGGATATATCCTGCGATTTGGTTGCGCGTGGGGTGGTCAAGGGAATTTTTCCGGGTAAGCTGGCGGTACCCGAAGTACGCAAAGACCAGGCACCCCGAAAAGAGCAGCCCAACGATGATCTGCCCGAACTCCGGGGAGATCATGCTCGCGTAGTGGAGGATCACGATCTGCGGGGGATGGAACATCCGGGGTTCGCCCCGCAGGGCGGAAGAATCCCCCCATAAAAAGATAGTCACCCAGTTCAGGAAAGAATAGACCACAAACAGGACGACAAAAAGAATGAGCCCGTAATACGCAATGCGGCACGCAATCCTGAATGCACCGCTTTTCCCATCCATAGGTTTACTTTTCCGGATATGGCTCTTTAATCTATTTGATAAAATTCTGTCACAGAATATTTAAGATAAATTTACCGGATGTATCATGATGACGGTTCAGGTAACGCGGGAACTTTCCGGGTATCCAAATCCAGATAGGTCTGTGCCCTGGAGCCGGGCTGCAAATTCCGGGGGGAGGATCAAAAACCTATGAAATTTTCCTTGTGTCTCTGCGGAAGTCTCATTATCCTTCTCCTGGGGATTCTCCCTGCTGCCGCGTCCCTCCCCGGTACCGATATTCCCCTCCATTCCCCCTACATCACCGAGGACGACTCCGGCAAACCGAATTATACCTATGCATATGCATTTGCTCTTGATCAGGATCAGCTGGTCTGGGAAATGTACACCCGGGAACAGGCAAATACTTCGAATTTTTCCCTTACACTTTACCTGATGAACATAACGGACGGGACCACAAGGATTGTTGCCACTTCTCCTTCACCGAAATTTCAGTATCTTTTCCAAACGCCGTTTGGTCTTGCGGACGGACGGGTGGTCTGGAATGCACAGTACGACTCCAACCTCTTCATGTACGACGATCGTACGGAGAAGGTCTCTGCCCTCACTTCCGATGGCACCGCGGACGTGAGTATCCAGCGGCGAAACCGTGACCCCTTCGTCTTCGGGGACCGGGTAGTCTGGACCAAGCAAAAACTCTACCCATCGGAAGATTCCGACATAGTCCTGTACAACCTGACCGACCGGACCCTGCGGGATATTATAACCGATCCCGGGAAAAAGGCAATGCCCGCCATGGATGACTCGTACATTGTCTGGGTGGACAAGCGCAGCGAGCCGGGGGCCGGCGATATTTATCTCTTTGATTTAACGAACAACACCGAACGTCCGCTTTGTACGGCACGGGGCCTCCAGCACTACCCGCAGGTATCGGGGAATTACGTTGTCTGGGCGGACCTGCGCGACGGCCCGCCCGCGATCTATCTTTACAACCTGACAACGGGGACCGAATACCGGATCAGCGATTCCAATTATTACGCTGCCATACCGTACCTTTCGGGGAATTACGTTACATGGGAGATGTACGCGCTCTATGACGATACCAAGGAAAAAACCCGGCAGGTGGTGGTCTACAACATTGCGACCGGTGAGAGCGTGCTATTCGAACCGGGAACCCGGCACCCGATGCTGCTGGGTCTGAACAATAACCGGATCCTGTACGCAAACCCGGACCGCCAGACAATCAAAGACGGATACGTCCACATCTTTGCGATAGAGACCCCGGCACCGGTTCAATCGATTCCGGAAGTTCCTGTTGTCACTACTCCGCACACGGAGAATAGAACAGCACCTGCATCATACTCCTTTTCGGAGCCGGCCCCCGCAGGTTCCGGGCCTGCAGCGGCACTTGCGGCACTTCTTCCGGGCATCGGTCTCGTCATGGCGATCCGGAAATACCGCACCGGTCGCAAAAACCGGTAAACAAACGGGCGAGAAATGTTAAGTGCCGGATTGTTCTATGGTTCATTCAGGAAGATTTTGCCCTTAACGGAGGAAGATTCGTGGTTGACGAAAACAAAATTCCAAAAAATCAGGTAACCGATCATCAAATCTTCTCTTTTGCGCTGGGAATCTTCCTTCTCATAACCGTAACGTGGTTTACGGGATTGCCCCCGGCAGAGATCGTTTTACTCGTTCTTTTCGTGTTTATCATCCCGCTCCTCCTCTACTGCGGCCTCAAAAGAATTCTCAATCCCATTCCTCTCTGGCAGTTCCCGCTCTTTGCCATCGTGGTTATCGATCTCATATACACTGGCATCCTTTCCAGTAACAATCTCTATAACAATGAACTGCTCTTATTTGCCCTGATCCTCCTCCTCTCCACATGTGCGGTGATCGGCCCTTACCCGATGTTCGAAAAAAGGATCCGGATAAAAAATTCCTGGATTGTCCTTTCCTCCGCGGCGTTTATCGGTTCAGCCCTATTCATTATGACAACTCTGGGCGAGATCTACGTGGGCAGGCCCTGGCCGGCATTTTCCTCATCGCTCCCCCTGACCGGCTGGATCTTTGACGGCCTTACCAATCTCCTGCATGCCCAGGATGCCGTGTACGCATATTATTCACCAATGTACAGGACGCTCTGGGCTTGTGGGTTTTACCTGGAGATCCTGGTTATTGCAATCGTGTTTTACGCAGTGCTGGCCCGACGTTTCCCGGGGGATATCAATCCGGGCCCACGGTAACCATGTGACAAAACCAGGGATAACATGCCATCATCATGAGAAAAACAGGGAGCAGAGACGAAAATGACAAAGAACAAAATAATTCATGTGGCTTTCACCTGTATCTTCGTACTCGGAATCTATGTAATTTCCATCCTGCTTGGTAACATCATTGCAGGACAGGACAGCCGGACCTGTCAGGTCGTGGTGTTTCTCTCGATTTTACTGGGGATGTGCCTGTGTTACCTCACCGATCGGCTCGCAAAGAAATATCCCGGCATATGATAAACTGTCTGCATCTGCCACATCAGGAACTATCGGGTTCGATCCCACAACAGAGAGATCAATAATAACGCGGCATACGGTACCATCGCTCTTCGTATCTCTAATCATGAAAAAGATTTTTGAGAGGTTGCCGGGAGATCGGGAATTTGTTACACGTGCGAAACGGAACAGGCAGGTGGGGACGTGTCAACATCTCGTTTTTGCAAAACCGGTAAACAAACGGGCGAGAAATGTTAAGTGTCGGATCGTTCTATGGTTCATTCAGAAAGGATCTGCACTAAAGGCGGGATTTTGAGGACATTCATGAATAAAGAGACATACACGGGGATTCAATCGACAATAAAAAACCCGGCCGTTCTCGTTGCTCTGGGAGTTGCAGTTCTCCTCATCATCACGGGAACGGGTCTTCTCGGACTTCCCCTGTCCGTTATTATTCTGTTCCTTCTTTTCATTTTTGTCATACCCGCCGTCCTGTACCTGGCCTTGAAAAAAATTGCAGATCCCGTTCCCCTCTGGCTGCCCCTGCTTTTAGTAATTCCGGTTATCGGCATCCTGTACCTGTCCAGCGGTCTCTTCAAAGGATCGGGCCTCGTGGAAAATATTCTCCTCCCGTTTTCCCTGATTTTCTTACTCTCTTCTCTGGCAGTGATCGGCCCCTATCCTCTCTTTGAGAGAAAGATCAGTGCGAAAAATCCCTGGCAGATATTTGCCCTTATGTCGTTCGTGGGCATGGCACTGTTCTTCTTCTCAACTATGGGAGACAGACTCACGGGACAGCCGTCTCCGCCACTTTTCTCCACATTCCCCCTGTCCGGCTGGATCTTTGACGGCCTGGCAAGCGTGCTTCATCTTCAGGATGTTGTCTATGCATTCAACTCAATGGTGTACAGTACCCTCTGGGCCTGCGCATTTTACCTTGAAATTTTTTTCATTGCCTTCCTATATTATGCCGTGCTCGGCTGGGTCTCATCCTGCGATGCCGGTGCTGGTGAATCATGAACTTCCGGCAAAGTTTTAAAACAGTCAATCCGAAAAAGCAACAGGTGACACCGGCATGGACATGAAATATCCCGGTCTGGTACTCTTTACCCTTCTCCTTCCCACATCGGGACACCAATGCGGGGCCATCGCAGATAAGAATCCTGCGACAACTCCTGCAGAGTCGTTTAGTGCCATCGATCCCATGGACAATCTTTCCCTTGACGAAGTTTTCTTTATATCAGGGACGACAAATCTGTCGGTCTTCTCCCGGCAGAAAAACCTGAAGAGCGATTGGGGGTTGAGGGTATTTTGGATTGAATTTGTCATTTACATTGTCAGCCCCTCACTTGTCCTCGGGGTATACGCGATACTGGGTCACACAAAAACCGGGGGGTCTGCATGAATCCGCCGGGCCGTGAAGATCTCCTCCTCCGGGTCGCGGCGATCGTCGCGATCGTTCTGGTCCTTGCACTGGCATATGCAACGGTGAACCTGTGGAACGGGGTAAACCAGGTACCGGAGATCAACAATCCGGCAGTTTCCCCGGACACCACCGGCCCCGTAACACCGGCAATAACCGTGTGCACGCAGAAAACTCCCGCAGGAAATCACACAAACGCGCCGGAGATCGCTATCGATCCCGTGCCCAATCATGTTCTTGGAGACATCATCACCTTCACCGGGACCACAAACCTGGCAGCCGGGGAGCCGCTGGTACTGAAAATATATTCTGCGGAATTTGTTCCCTGTCCCAAGGTTCCATCCGGTCTGGATTCTGTCAGCCCCTGCGGAGGGGGGTTCACCGGTAATGTAACCGTCACTCCGGGAAACTGCGGCATCAATACCTGGTCGTGGGCGGTCGATACATCGCAGCACCGGTTCCAGCCCGGTGGCCAGTACATCTTATGGGTGAACGGGAGAGATGGCGGAGTACAAAACTCTGCGATCTTTAACATCACAGACAGCCGGGGAGTTTACGGAAAACCATCCCTACAGGAAAAGATACCCGGGGCGACAACATGATTTCAATGAAAATTCCGGGTCTTGTGTTCCTTGTTCTCTTTTTCCTCACACCATGGTGCAGCGCGGGATCTGTCCCTGCCCGGAATACAACAGCACTTCCCGCACAGCCGTATATTACCATCGATCCTGTAGCAAACCACACGGTCGATGAAGTGTTTTACATTACCGGCATAGCCGGGGTTCTCCCAAAAGAGGAGTTGTCAAAAAAGAGTTCAACGGTTCATTTCGGTCCCTCGAAAAACTTCACGGAATACATAAACGCACCGTCAATCACAGGAATACAAAAAATCGATGCACTTAGGATAGCGTCAACTTCAACGCTGGATTCTCATCTGTTATCGGGAACCGATGCAGGAGCAACACACAAAAAATTTGGGGATTATCTCAAAAGTTCACATGGACCGATAACCTTTGAATGGGCATATCCGTACACAGGGATTATTCGTCTTTCAATGCCCGTGGGCAATCTGTCATCAAACGAGTACGGACTCGCCTATGCCCACGTAAATATTGACAACCAGAGTATACAGTCGGAAGGATTTGTTGACTGGCATAAATACTGGTAGGAGTTAAAATGGAAAAATCAGGAAAAATAATCCTCCTTGCCCCGTTTGCCATAGTCCTTGCAGCACTCATAATTGTCCCATTCGCGAGTGCTGATGAGGGAAATGCACTCCCCGCCACAACGCCGTTTATCACCATCGATCCCCTCGAAGACCATACCCTGGATGAAGTGTTCTTTATCTCCGGGACATCCACGTATGGAAACTGGACAGAGATCACATCCAACGCGGGTTTTGGTCCACGATACGATTTTGGTACTGCAGCGTTTAACGATCGTCTCTGGGTGATTGGGGGACATACTCAGGAGGGGTATATGTGGAGTTGTTCTGCCACTACCGGAACCACAATAATGTCGTCACCGGATGACGGGAAAACCTGGGTTTTGGAAAATGTAACCACACCTGTTCCCCATGCTACCTGTGATACGAACGATATCTGGTCGTCTGCTGACGGAAAAACCTGGAACCGGGTTATACCAAACGCACCGTTCAGTCCGCGATCGGGTATGGGTGTTGCGGTATTTAACAACCGGCTCTGGGTGATCGGAGGTCGTGTTGAAATTGGAGGTAGTAGCGGAAACGGTTTGAAAAATGATGTGTGGTCATCTGCTGACGGAATCAACTGGACCCTGGTGACGCCTTCGGCAGATTTTGGTCCACGCAGCGACATGGGGGTTGCGGTATTTGACAACCGGCTCTGGGTGATTGCCGGTGGTGAGGAAGGTAATTTGAAAAATGATGTATGGTCGTCTTCGGACGGAACGAACTGGACCCAGGTCACGGCCGAGGCACCGTTCAGCCCGCGATACGGCAAAGGTGTTGCAGTATTTGACAACAAACTCTGGATGATCGGCGGTGTCAGCGATAGCGGATATACCGATCCTGCCACGGGTTACACCTACCTTAATGAAGGCGGCTCTAAAGATGTGTGGTCTTCACAGGATGGAAAAACATGGACATTAGTTAATGCTGATGCGCCTTTTGCCTTTCAGGAATTTCCGCCGGTGACCGTATTTGATAATAAGATCTGGATACTTGGTGGCGGGCTGTGGGAGACCATGCCCATGGTAACCAAAAATCCCCCGCCGCATGCCACAAATGGGGTCTGGTCGTCGACAGACGGTGTGAATTGGACATCCGAAAATGGAACTGTTGGATTCAGTCCGCGGTTTCTCAGCGGGGGAACCGTCTTCCAGAACGGCATCTGGGTCATCGGGGGAACTGATAACTCCCGGATATCCAGCGATGTCTGGTACATGCCGCTATCGGATTCTTCCCCGGCGCCCATTGCTGTGGTGCCAGCTGCGTATTCCCTCTCGCCGGATTCTTCCGCAGTACCTGCCGTACCGGCAACTACTGCACCGCTCCCGGTGGCAGTGCCCGTTGCCGCAGCGGGCCTGGGCGTACTGGCCTCCCGGAGGTACAGGAAGAAATGAACGGCATACCGGAGACCTGCACGATGATGGGAAAAATTCTCGTTGTCCTTATACTTCTTGTCTGCATTACCGGATGCGGTTGTATCTCGGAGTTCAATTCTACGTCTCCGGGCAGCAACACCATCTCCGAGACCACAGCCAGCCCCCGGATCGTACATCCTACCGAAGTCATGGGTTCACCGGCAACGGCCGAAGTGGTCCATGCGGGAGAAGTACTACGGCGCTTCACCGGATCCAGAAACACAACGCTGCACTATGAAAAAACGGAGAATTACGGGAAGGGCGATCTGCTCACATTTACCGGGGATACCGGGACGTACATGGTCAATAACGACACCGGCAGGGTGATGTTGGCCCGGATGAATTATCCGCCCGCCCCGGACAGCCTCACCGTATCACAGGAAGATGCCCTGCACATTGCCGAGTCCTATGCAAAAGAAAAAAATCCGCTCCTTTGGACCGATTCCCCGGAACGCTCCGTAAATCTCACCTATCAGAGCTTTGAGGATCACGGGACAATGGGTGCCGACTACTGGTTTGTATGGAGAGATGTCTGGCAGGATCCTGCTGCGGATCCCCTTTCCCGGTATCAGGTTGTGGGGCTCAATGCCGTTACGGTTTCCGTGGATATGCAGGGACATGTCACCCAGTACAGCGAATGGTACCATCCCGAAAGTCCGGGCGTGAACCTCACCCCGGCCCTTACTGAGGACGAGGCATGGGTGATTGCACAGGCGTTTTATGAAAAACACGGAGTTACCGAAATTCTTCCGGGCGAAAGAACCGATAAAGGATTATGGGTCCACGATGACGCAGCAAATGATGTCGGGTGGCCGAAATACGGGAAACGCTACCTTGCGTGGGCCTTTGACGTGGAACACCGATCAGACACAACATTGTTAGGGGGAATGATATTTGTTGATGCACATGACGGGCATATCATCAATTTCGATGAAATTTTGTGACCCCATACTTTTACCAAAGGCAGTGAACGAGGTGTGGAATTGTCGATGAGCAAAATTTTTCTCTGGTGTCTCGTCCTTTTTCTCTTTACTGCGGGCTGTACAATGCCGGCAAGTAATTCCCCGTCGCAGCAGCCGCAACAGGTAAATGACACGGGAACACAACCCCCGATCACGACACAACCAATAGCGGAACCCGCAACCCCGCTCCCGGCAGCGAACGTAACCACCACCTCCCTCCGGCAGGACAACCACAGTTGCCCGGCGTTTCTTGAGAACCCTCCCGAATTTTCCTGTCCCCGGGAGATGCGGCCACGGTCCGAAACGTACACCGTTGCAGATCCGGACCATCCTACCCGGAAAGAGATTGATGCCATTCCGGTCGATTTCCCGGGTGTCGACAGGATGACGCTCATTAACGCAGCCCTTGGCGACCCGTGCGTAAAGGAATTTCTCAGGAGTGGAGGAGTTATCGAAGGCATCACTGACCAGCCGCGCCCGTTACAGAATAAAACCGAGACCGTGCGGTGGCCCCCGACACTGATGGCCGATCGCCGGATCAACTGCACGGACCTGCTGGTATTCTTTGATATCGATCCTTCGGCTGGCAGGGTTACCCGGATCTGGGGTGAGACTCGCTAAAATGGAGCGAATATACCTGCCCGGGACCTTGTCGTTTCGCATTGTACGAACTTTCGCGCCAAAAAATTTCCAAAAGATCGCTGCGAAAATTGGAAAAACCCTTTTTTGGGATGTGCTTCCGACGGAGCGTGTAAGTTGCCTGAAAATTTTTCCGGCCGATCGCGTTCCGCCCGCACGGTCTGAAATTTTTTCCGGCCAAAAAAATTTTGTTTGAAATTTGGTACGGCCGGATTTTTTTGCCGCAAAATTTTTTCTGTACAGATTTTTTCAGTTTGAAATTTTAAAAACCGAAAAATTTTCCGGTTGAAAGTTGAAAATCCCAAAAAAATCTGGCGCGAAAGTTGGAAAAAAAGGTGTCAGTTCTGTAACTAACTTACGTTTTCGTCGTAAATCCTGCGATACAGATCCGGCATTAGGATCAGAAAACCCGAACTTTTTTTGGCCGCGAAATTTTAAAAACCAAAAAAATTTTCCGGTTGAAAGTTGAAAATCGCAAAAAAATTTAGATTGAAATTTCTCCGGCCGTATTTTTTCCGGTTTGAAATCTGAAAAATCCAAAAAAGTTCCGGGCGAACGTGTGTACGGCCGGATTTTTTTGGTTGAAAATCCAAAATGCCGGAAAATTTTTGGAAGTCAAACCAATTGTAACGCGAGATCGACCGGCCCGAATACCAATGTTCAGGTTTTCCTGTACCATGCCACCCCCCTCTTAGCGCCAGTGCGTCCCCCGAGGGGGACCGGGCGCACATCGTAAGTCTCCCAAAAATACACCCGTAGAACCGGTCGATTCCCGAAGAACCAAAAATATGTTTATATTATGCTTTATTTGCCAAAATACACCAAAATTGAGCCCCATATAATGCCCGCAATCGGCCCATAGCGGCCTTCCGGCAGCCTCTTTTTCCGGGATCGCCCAAACGTCTTTTGGCCCCAGGATCGGCCCAAATAACGCGAATACATGAACCATTTATTTCGTCCGTTTTCCAAAATAAGGCTGATTTTTGCTTATTTTTTAAACGGAGCCCCAATTGGGCTCTATTTGGATCCGGAAAATGCCAATCCGAGCTCAATACGGGCCCGGAATAGTCTGACCCTGATCGTGTATCCACAGTGGATATCAGGTCTTTTTCGGATCCCGGGAAACGGCGATAGGGACATATTTTCATTTCCACGTCCATCAACCCGTTCCAAAAAAGATCGACCAACTAAACAGTACTATTAGGTGAGGCAATTCTCCGGTGGAAAAATGGCTTCTGTAATGCGATTTTCTACGGGTTTTGGATGATTTCGTGTCTGCCGGATACGCAACCGGGGGAATCTGGGGCCACTTCAAGGCCGGATGAGTATGTGGCGAGGCATGGTAGAACAAGACAAGAAGATCAAAAGGGCCTCACCCATAAGACTGGGATCAAGGGGAGACCCACGGAATACCCTTTGGGCATTCACGCAAAGGAGTTCTTGTGCAATCTGCTGATTTAGATTCTCTGTCCAAATAATCAAACTGACAGTTTGAAAATGTGGACAGAAAAATTAAGCAATGTTTTTTTTTAAAATCGAAATCCCCTGTCAAAAAGACGGGGAATCGTAGCACTGGTGCTCCTTGTGATGGCATCCTGTGCAGTGGCATCGGCAAGTGAACTGAATTCTTCGGTCAGTAATGGCCACTACATTGTCGTACCGGTGCATAGTTCTGGTATGATGCATCCGATGGTTTCTACCGGGGTCAATTTTTCAAAGATAAGTCTATGTATTAGAAGGGTAAGAAAATCGATACTATATTTGTGCATCCCATGACCTTCCCCCGGCGCACCTGCCTGATACTCACTGCTGTAATCCTCACCTACGGCATACTTGGCGTCGCCATAGCATGTACGATGCAGGCCGTGAACACCGGGGGCTGGGCCGGGGTCGATGCGGACCGGTTCCACGAGATGGCCCGCATGATAATCAACGGGTTTACACCCTATGTAAGTTTTGTCGATCCTAAACCGCCGCTGCTCTTTTTTGTCGTGTCTGCCATGGATCTGGTCCAGCCGCCCGGCGCAATGGACCTCCCGGTCATCACACTGATAAACATCCTCTGCGCCCTCCTTGTTTTTTACATCGGGAAAACGGATTACGGGTTTATCTCGGGATATACTGCGGGACTGCTCTGGCTTGTCATCGCTGCATTCGTGCAGGGGTACTTCCTCTTCAGCGAGCAGTTCGCCGTCCTGTTTCTCCTTTTGTCGTTTATTGCCGCACGGAAAAACCGGTTCGTGTATGCCGGGATCTGTCTTGGCCTCGCATTCGGATTCAAGCAGTACGCCATTCTCGGTCTTATCCCATTGCTGTACCTGATGCGGACGAGCGGGGAGCGGCGCTATCATCGCTTTATCCTGCCCGCGATTATCACCGGCCTGTCATCGTTTGCCGTTGTCTTTGCGGTGTACGGCAACACCGCAACGATGAGCGCACTGTACTGGACGTTTGGCATTGCCCCGACATATGTAAGCAGCCAGGTCATTGAGGAACTCCCCGGTTTCTGGGCCAGCAGCACATTTTCGTTTGCGCTGTACCTGGTTGCGAGCATTGTCATCGTACTCCCTGTTGTGCTGTTTGCCGCCGCCAGTATCGTCCGCCGGGGGTTGAGGTCGCCGTTTGAATGGACGATTTTTCTTTTTGCGCTTGTATTATCAGGGACACTCTTCATCCGCCAGTATCTGCATTACTGGATCCTTATTCTCCCGTTCATCCTGCTCCTTGCATGCCGGGAGTTTGCCGATGATCCTGAGGACAATGGAGAGCCGGGGCACAACCAGATCATGGATAGAAAGACTGAATCTTCCCAATAAAAGCCGGGGGTTGGCCAAATGCGGATGTTTTTCCTGCCAGGCGATTCGTGCAGCCACACGGTGAGGAAAATACTTCATCCTCACACATGGATGAAACCCGTTCGCGTAAAGGAAATGGCCAGAGATCGTTTAAAGGAGGGAAAAAGAACAGACTGGTGACACAGGTGAATTCGCGAACGGGCGGGGTGGTTCCCCAAAATCCATTTGCGATCTTGTCCGGACCGATGATAAATCCTGGTTCCATGTCCTCTGGCAGCGGCAACCGTGTGACGGGGCAATGTAAATGAAAAAACAATTCCCGGGATGTTTCCTGACCCTGCTGATGATTGCGGCAATGGTCATGGTACCGGCAGGTGGCGCACACGCAGACGATATGCAGGACACATTATCCGATTCCCTTGCAAATGGGACGACGATATATCACGGGGATGTATTGCGCATAGTCCAGTGGGTCGATCACCCCATCGATACTTCGAAGAATGACAAACCGCTGACACGCAAGGAGTTCATTTCGATAAACCGGGGGTATATTCAGTACCTGATCGAGACCGCCGGACCGGAAGCCGCGATGGCGGATGTGAACAAATACTCCCCGGACACCACGATGGATGTTACAAGCGTGAGCGGCACGATATCCCGGCTCACCGCAAAGCCGCAGACACTTCAAAAAATATCCGGAATGGGGACAGTCCGGGTAACCGGCGGGGACCGGATAATTCTTGTTTCCGATGACGGGACAACGTATGTTCCCCGGAATCCCGGGGAGATTCACAGTTCTCCCGGGACACGGGTGTACTGGGAAGCAGACCCAACCGGGCCGGCAGATAATTCTCCCGGCATCCCGGTGAATATCCTGATGACCAGGGAGTACATTCCGCCTTTGCACACCGTACAGATTAATTTCACGCGGATTGGATGATGATAACGACATTCGCAGCCGCAAGTATTCTTCGTTCAGTCCCACGTTGGTTTCGCGGTTTTCCAAAAAAACCGGCCCGGTTTGATTTTGTGGACATGAATACTAAATAGGACAATTGGATATCGATCCGTGAAGATTCCCTGAGGCCGAATGAAATTATCAGATTACGCGGGTATTATCATTGTCACCGGGCTGGCGCTGCTTTTACTGCTCGTTGTACCAAACGGAGTTGTCGGCCAGTTACCGGATGAATCGTCTGCCCAGGCCCAGGCGCATATCGATCCAACCATTCCCTGGATTACCAAAAATGCCAGCCGTATCGGGGATGATACGGACACCCTGCTCAAAAATGAAACCTTCATGCCGGGCATCGCGTCATGCAATATGTCCGGGCCGATACGGATTGATTCCCTGAATACGTCTACGGATTCAAACGTTACAGCATCTGCACTGTACACACTCTATAAAGAAGAGTTCAATGACCCGGACTACGATTACTTTATTGTCTGGATGAAAGGAGCAGGTTCATCGCGATCAGGTACTGATGCAAACGAATCGCGGATACGTGAACTACGATCGGGAATTATTCTCGAACGGGACACTGACCGTATAACCGATTGGAGCCCGTATACGGATACATCCGGACCGGCTGTTCCCCACGAAGAGACCATTAAACTGGGAAAATGTATGAGCATTTCCGAAGATTATACCCTCCAGCAGGGTCGGACCGGTGTAGGGTCGCTCTCAACGGGTGCCGACAATTCTACTGCGAATTTCACGATCCGGTGGCAGGGAAATCTTAACGGGACACAGGCAATCGTTGGCGGTGCGGAGATCCAAGTCCCGAAGAATGCCGGGTATAATTACACGGTGGTAATTGGAGTGAATGGAACAAACGATAAAGTAACATAGAACGCTGCAATGAATCCAAATGATGATTTCGTGAGGAATGCAGGGAAAACAGGATCGTACTCCCTGAAAAAATCCCAATAAAAATATCCGGGGAGATACGTGATGTCGGGGAATAATCCAATAGTTGGCCCATTCTTGGGAGCCCCACAGAACTACCTCCCCGCACCCCGGATCACCATCAAATATACCCTCCCAAACCCTGTTTCTCCGTCGTAGATCTGAGAAACGCCCATAGATTGCACCGGTTGGCCGATCTCCCCCTCAGCTGACCATCCGGATGATCCCACAACCGGGGCCGCAGGAAGCCCGCTAAATTGCACGGTTTTATTTTGATTAAAACCGTTATTTTCGCGAAATACCCGTTTTAATCAGGAATCGTTCAGTGGTGTTGGCACAATTTCCTGTGGAACCTGTCACAATCTTGCAGATGGGATATACTCTCCGTCGGAGAATCGATCCCCCGAAACATACGATCCCTTAGTCAGGGAAGAATCCCGTTAGAACAGGTCAATCTCACTCCCACCCATCAACCATTTTATCCCAAAACCCCCCCATCATTATACATGACCACACAGATTCGCGCATCCCACATCCTCGTCACGAGCGAGGACGACGCAAACAAGATCTTAAAGAGGATCAAAGACGGCGAAGACTTTGCCGCACTTGCAAAGCGGTTCTCCTCCTGCCCGTCAAAGAAGAACGGCGGCGACCTCGGCTGGTTCGAGAAGGGCCAGATGGTCCCCGAGTTCGAAGCCGCTGCATTTGCCGCAGAGAAGGGCGCCGTTGTCGGCCCGGTAAAGACCCAGTTCGGGTTCCACGTCATCAAGGTCACCGGCACCAAGTAAGCAGCCGCCTGCACATTCATGGACAGAAAATTTTTTCTCGGTATCGGCCTTGCGGTAGCAATCGTCTTTGCCGGGACCGCGATCTACACCGGGTATGCAAAACATTCCGGCACAAATACGGCCGACCGCGACACGCTCTACCAGGTCTCGACCATCGATGCGCTGATGCAGGGCGTGTATGACGGCAACGTCACGATCGGCGAGCTCAAAAAGCACGGCGACTTCGGGATCGGCACCTTCGACCGGCTCGAAGGCGAGATGATCGTGCTCGATGGCAAGGTCTGGCAGGCAAAAGCCGACGGCTCGGTCGTTGCCGCACAGGACTCCCAGACCACGCCGTTTGCCACGGTCACGTACTTCGACACCGATCTCAAACAGATGACCGTTGACCGGCAGCAGAACGATTCTGAGTTCATGCGTTCCATGGCGGCAAAACTCCCGACCGGGAACATGATCTATGCAGTAAAGATCCACGGCACCTTCCCCTCGGTTACGGTCCGGGCAATCCCGGCGCAGGAAAAGCCCTACCCCAACCTCACGACTGCTTCACAGGAGCAGCACGTTCACACGTACACGAATGTCACCGGTACAATCATCGGGTTCTACACGCCGGTCTTCCTAAAGGGCCTGAATGCGGAGGGCTACCACCTCCACTTCCTCTCCGATGATCATACAGAAGGCGGCCATATCCTCGACGCCACGATCCCGGCCGGCAGCACCGTCCAGTACGATGTGACGCCGTACTTCACGATGGCGCTTCCCACGAGCGGGGCATTCACCGGGACAGACCTCTCGGAAGACATGAGCAGAGCGCTTGCCGCGGTAGAACAGTGACCGCTGCCATAATCCCGCTACTTTTTTAGATTTCCCTTCAATGCCGAACCCGGTTTTTCCGGTACGCAGTTCCTCTTTTTCCCGATGCGGCAGGTGCGGCACCGGGCCAGAAAACAGCACCCGCGAATGCGAAAATTCTGCGCGCCCTCACTCCTGTGGATCCGGCGGTTAAGGATCCGTGTGTGAAATTTTTACCAAAAAACCGGACCGGCCGGGTACGCCAAAAGTACCCGGCCGCACAAAACCCGGAACGTTCAATGGTTCCGGACCTTTCCGGAACACTTCCCGTTCGTACCTCCCCGTTCCGGAACCATGGAACAATCAGAACGCAGCGGCCGGATCGCGGCCGCAGAACCGGACAGATCATGGTGTTAACCGCCCGGTTCGATGATTGATGCTGTTTTGCATATATTTCACCGCCCGGAGCGTGGCCCTTTATAAGCTGCTCCAAAAAACCAGGAATCAGGACAACTGCCAGGGAAATACCAAAAACGGCAGTTGCCTTTGGAGCAGCACACCATGATATCACGCAAAAAGATCGGACTCGTTGCCGCGGTCCTGGTATGTGCGGCCCTGGTATTCGTACCGGGAGTTGCCGCAGCAGGGCCCGGACAGGGAATGCAGGATAATCACCAGGGAAACGACCAGCACCAGCAGGGGAACTTTGCCCAGGGTCCTGCACCGGGCGGGTCCCAGGGATCCCAGAACGGCCAGAACGGCGGCCAGGGCAATAACGGCCCGGGCCAGGGATCTTCCGGCACAGACAACAGGAATAACGCAGACCGCGGAACCAACCAGATGGCGGGCAACATGACACAGCGCCAGGGCCAGCCGCCCGGAGATTTCCAGAACAGGACCGGTAACGCAACCGCACCCGGGCCGATGGTCCTCGGGAACATGACCCAGTTTGGGCCACAGAACAGTTTCGGGCCCGGGAACATGACGATCTGTAACACGACCGATGGCAACACTACCCAGTGTATGCCCTTTGGCGGTAATGGAACGCAGGCCTGGGGAAACGAGACCCGCCAGCACCAGTACAGCGAAAACAGCACCTGGCAGTTCCAGCATCAGGTCCGGGATGAGAACGGCAACGGTACCGGCAACGCCCAGAACGGGAACAATGCAGACAAAGGATCGGCACAGGGACAGGGATCCGGCCAGAACTCGAACCAGAACCAGAACCAGAAAGACGCCGGCCTGATCTCCGCGTTCCTTGCATGGCTCAACGGCAGCAAATAAAACAAAACAATACACTTCCCCATACTCCCGCCCCGAAAAGATCCCTCTTTTTTTCGGGGTTTCCTCCGGAGTCTGTCCTTTGCGGGTTCTCTTTTGCGAGCCTTTTTTCATATCCGGGCACGAATGGATCGGTACAAACTTTTGCGCGAAGCCGACGCTGTTTTAGAGAGCCACCATGACTGCCATCCGCGGGATAAAAAAAGAACTTTTACAGCTGCTTCTTGAACTCGGGAAAAACAGCCACCCCAACGAGTTCGCAGCGCTCTTAAAAGAAGAGGACGGGGTCATTGCGGAGCTCAACCTCCTCCCCGGCACAATCACCGGCAGTTCCTCGGCCTCGATCTTCTTTGACATGATGCCGCTCGATACCCATATGGCGGGAAGCGCCCACTCCCACCCGAACGGCGTCTGCAGGCCTTCGGATGCCGACCTCAACTTCTTTCCCCGGGCGGGCCGGTACCACCTGATCATCGGCGCCCCGTACGAGGAAGGGTGCTGGCGGTGCTTTACCGCGGACGGCGATCCGTTCGATCTCAAGGTGATCTAAATGACCGCCCGTCGCGTTGTTGCCACCGGCACGTTCGATATCATCCACCCGGGGCACCTCTACTACTTAAAGGAGTCAAAAAAACTCGGGGACGAACTCTGGGTGATCGTTGCCCGGGATGCAAACGTGAAGTTCAAGCCCCGGCCGATCGTCCCGGAGGAGCAGCGCCGGGCAATGATCGCGGCGCTCAAGCCGGTCGACCATGCGGTCCTCGGCGACCCGGCCGACATGTTCCGGCCCATCGAAGAGATCCGGCCCGATATCATCACGCTCGGGTTCAACCAGTACTTCAACGAAGAAAAACTTAAAAAGCAGCTCGCGGAGCGCAATCTTCCCGCACAGGTGGCCCGGATCGGCAGGTACGAGGGCGGCGACCTTGCAAGCTCGCGCCTGATCGTCCAGCGGATCATCGAGGCCCGGGGCGGGGATCAGCGCTCCGGGTAGAACGGGCAGTCGGTCATCCGGCACTCTTTGTTCATTCCGGAAAACCGGCAGGTCACCTTCGGGTCGAGCGGTATTTTTACGCCCAGGTGTTCGGCAGCAAAGGCAACTGCGCCCCGGATTGCCAGAAACGTGTTGCGCTTGCAGCACCGGGGCCCGCCGTTCCTGGCAACCTCCATCAGGCTCTCTGCAACGACCATGTTTGCCTGCTGCCATTCGCGGTGCGAGAGCGGCGTTGCGCCGGTGACTAGCGAAATAAAGATCCCGGTCCCGACCGCCGCCCCGCAGTCTCCCATGAACCCGCAGGCGCCACCGGGGATTATCGCGGCCCGCTCCCGTGCGGTTGCGATCAGTTTTGCCTTTTTTTCCTTCTGGCCCGTGACATTGCAGTACGCTGCAAGCAGAACCGCCGGCACGAGAAAGTGGTGTTCGGGGCCGTGCATATGAACAACCGGGTTCTGCATCAGGGTGATGGCGATCCGGACCGGGTCGGTCTCGTCTGTTGCCGTACAGTACTGCTGGATCGCGTCGTCAGCCCCGAGACGGTGGCAGCGGTCGCAGACAAAATGCCCGTCTTCGCACACGGCATCGGTTTTCTTTACCTGGTGGCAGTACACGCACTCGCGCTGTTCGGGCGATTCAAGATAGCGGAGCGGTTTGCCGCAGACCATGCAGCCGGTACGGTGATCGGTCATGAAACATCTCTTAACGGGAACTGTTGCAGCCCAAGACAAAAATCCTGTCGCTTAAAAATGGGGAGGTAAACCAACGGGCAAAAAAAACCGGACTAGTGTCCCATCCGGGTCCGGCGGGCCGGGGGACCGTGGTGCCTTCTCCCGCCAGAGAGCCCGAGCCGGAGCTGGTCAGAATATTTTGCTGCAAACGAGCCCACCAGCGAGGTCACGATAACCATCACCGCAATGGTCGCTGCAACCGGCGGGGAGCCGTACAGCGCCGCAAGCGCAATGGAAAATTCCCCTCTCCCGATGGTGTTGACCCAGATCTCGATACCGGATTTTGCCGACCCGTAGAGCGCGATCCCCGTGAGCACGCCCGAGACGAGCTTTGAAAAGACCGCTAATATGCAGATGATTGCAATTACGCCGAGGTTAATGCCGGCCGACAGGGTGATCGAGATCCCGAAAAAGACAAAGAAGATCACAAGGAAGACATCCTTGAACGGCCGGGCATGCTGCTCGAACGCATCCGGATCGGTCGTTGCAATGGCGGCACCGAGCGCGATTACCATGAGCGTGTCGGGGATGCCCAGGTACAGGGCGCAGCCCGCAGTCGCAAGCACGGCAACAAACGTAAAGAGGACCGGCAGTTCGTCCTCGCGGTCGAGGATCGAGACCAGAAATTCCTTGCCGTAATGGGCGAGGATGTAGAGGACGCCAAGGCCCACGAAGATCTTCCCGGCAAAGAGGAGCAGGTTCTGGTTTCCTGCCGAGAGGAGGGCAAGGACGATGATCATGACGAGGTCCTCGAAAACCATCAGCCAGATGATCGCCTCGGACTCCCGCATCATGAGTTTCCGGTTCTCGATGAGCGAGGTGACCGTCATCGCGGTGCTCGATATGTAGAACGCGGCGGCGATGATGAGCGCCTCGATAAAGGAGAAGCCGAGCAGGTACGCGGCGAGAAATCCGATGAACATATTGACGTTCAAGTCGATGATCCCGCTCGTTAAGACCGCATTGCCGTTGTCGGCGAGTTTGTCCACCTTGAGGCCGAGGCCGACAAAGAAGAGTAAAAAGATCAGCCCGAGGTCGGCAAAGAAACTGCTGATCTGATCGGAGGCAACGATACCGAGGCCGGACTTGCCCAGTACCACACCCGCGATGATATAGAACGGTATGGCGGGGATCGTCAGGTACTTGCTTAACATGGCAAGCGCGAGGCAGACCGTAAGGGCAATGATGATGCCCTGGGCGGCGAGGATCCCTTCCATTAATCCACCATGATCTCGTGTTCGAACAATTGGAGCTGGTCGGTCTCCCCGATCACAAGCAGGGCATCGCCGGCCTCAAAAACAAACGACGGCGGGGGGTTGATGATATTTTTGTCGTTTCTTGAAACCGCGATAATCGTTATCCCGGTCTTTGCCCGGATCTGGAGGTCCTGAATGGTCTTTCCCGCGATTGCGGGCGGGACGATGTACGAATGGATGGTGATCCTGAGATCGGCTAATGCCGAGAATGCGATCTCTACGCTCTCCTGGTCCGCCTCGATGATGGCTCCGGTGAGGATATTTCCGAGCCTTCGTGCCTCGACCGGTGTCATCTCCGCAGCGCTCGGCGTCCGGCATCCCTTCTGGAGCGTGTACATCTGGATGGTGCCGTTTTTGGTAAAAAAGAGTGCTACGGTATCGCCCTTGTCGGTTTCGAACTCGTACTTGGTGCCCACGCCGGGTAGGTTCAGGGATCGGAGAGCCATAACAGTGGTTGGAGAGATCTTCCTGAAAAATATTATGCTAAAAAAGCCCCGTATGTCATCCCGCTTAAGGGAAGAAACGAAAAAAGTCCGGTTACGCGGCCAAAAAGGGATTCGGTAAGCGTGAACGGGGGTGAGAGGTTCCCGCCCATGCGTCGAGATCCACGGTATGCATTCAAGGTTTTTTTCTTTTCTAGAGGCCGGGAGGAAGAGGCCGTGCCACACCGGAAAGGGTATGCCGGGGCCACGGTTTTTTTAGGGGTTTTTCGTCCTCCCCATACTTCTTGTTGCATATCCGGTGGTTTAAAGCCCGACCGGGCGGGGTGAAAGTGACCGGGAACAAAACAGCACTCTTTAAACGGGATTGCCCGCCGTGTTCCACCAATATATTTATTTATCCTCGCCCCAAGGAGAACTGTCATGGGTTCTCCTGCCGAGCTCCCCATTGAACAACGGGTAGCAGCGCTCTGCGGAATAATTACGGTATTTGTAGCAATAGCAGGACTCTTCGGGATTGCATGGGGTTATACGACACTTGCCAGCCTCGCTCCCGGGTACAAGTCCGTCTCCCTGTTTGCCGCTGCTGCCTGGATCGTGCTCGGGGGAATCCTTTGTTTCCATGCCCTCCGGCCGCTTGCCGGGCTGGCTCGTACGATCGCTGCAGCGGCCTGTGCGGCAATCTCCCTTATCGGTCTTATCGAATTCCCGCTGCTCCTTTTTGGCATCCAGACGGTTGTCGAAGGAACCGCCATGAATGTCGGGGACCGGCTCCTTGGCCGGCCGACAAGCGCCATGTCTCCTTTGATGGCAGGGCTTTTTGCCCTGCTCGCGATTGCCGTTTTCATTCTTCTCTATGCTACACCGGATCGCAGGCATCATACAGCAGATCTCTCTGCGGTCGGACTTCTCGGGGCGGGAATCTTTACCGTAGGATTTACCCTCCTCCTCAGTTATTTCTACGGCTCGCCGCTCCTCTACGGGATCACCATAGCACCGACATCGTACACATCGGCTCTTGCCGCATGCAGCCTGGGCATCGGCCTTATGGCTGCGGCGGGACCGGATGCCTATCCGCTCAGGTATTTCTATGGTACATCGACGCGTGCCCTCATCCTGCGGACGTTCCTCCCCCTCACACTCGTCATTATCTTTATCCAGGACCTCTTCATCCTCCGCCTCGAACATCTCTACGGCATCAACGATACCCTGCTCCTTGCGGTAAGCCTGGTACTCTTCTGCATTCTTTCCCTCCTGATCGTTGCATTCACATCGAAGAAACTGGGAGATCTCGTAGACCGGGCAGAAGAGGAAGTGCGCAGGAAAAACGATGCCCTCAACGCCGCGTACGAACAGCTTGCCGCATCGGACGAGGAACTCCGCCGGCAGTACGACGAACTGGCAGAGCAGGGCAAAAAACTCATGGAGAGCGAGGACCGGAACCGCGAGCTCGCCACGCTCCTTGAACATTCCTCCCAGCCGTTTGCGGTCGGTTACCCGGACGGGCGCCTCGCGATGTTCAACCATGCGTTCTCGGAACTCACCGGCTACAGCAGCGACGAGCTGGAGCGGATCTACTGGTCTGCCGTCCTTACCCCTCCCGAGTGGAAAGCAAAAGAGGCAGAAGCCCTCGAAACACTCAACCGGACCGGCGGGCCCGTACGGTACGAGAAAGAATATATCCGGAAAGACGCATCGAAAGTCCCCATAGAACTCTTCGTCCACCTCATCCGGGACAAGCAGGGGAATCCTTCCCGCTACTACTCGTTTATTACCGACATAACGGAACGGAAAAAAGCGGAATTCCTCCTCCGGCAGAGCGAGAAACGGTTCCGGGCCCTTGTCCGCAACTCGTCGGATATCATCAGGATCCTCGATGCTTCCGGCCATATCTCCTACGAATCCCCGTCCTCGGCAACAATCCTCGGTTATCCCGAAGGGGAACTCAACGGGAAAAGCCCCATCGGCCTCGTCCACCCGGACGACCGGGACCGGGTGAGAAAAGGATTCTCCCAGGTTCTTTCCGGCACAAACCCCGGTACGCCTACGGAATTCCGGACACGAAGGGCTGACGGGACGTACATCTACGTAGAATCCATCGGGGCAAACCTCCTCAATGTACCGGAGGTCGCCGGGATCGTGATGACAATCCATCCCATCGACGACCGCAAGCGTGCGGCGCTTGCCCTTGCCAAAAGTGAGGAGAAGTTCCGGCTGCTCGCCGATTTTGCCTACGACTGGGAGTACTGGATCTCGCCTGAGGGTACATTTGTCTATGTCTCCCCGTCCTGCGAACGCATCACCGGCTATACCGCAGACGAATTTATGGCAGATCCCGGAATTTTTGGGAAAATCATCCACGAAAACGACCGGGATCTTATCGGCGATCACCTGTCTTCCATCAGCGAAGAGCCGCCGTTCCATTCATCGGAATTTCGGATCCATAAAAAGTCCGGAGAGATCTGCTGGATCGGCCACACCTGTCACGCTATCTATGATGCCGATGGCCGATGGATCGGGCGCAGGGCGAGCAACCAGGACATCACCAAGCGCCGCGAAGCCGAAGAGGAGATTAAAAAACGCGAGGAGGATCTCCACGCAGCATACGAGGAACTGACGGCATCGGACGAGGAACTGCGGGAAAATTACGAGGAACTGGCAAAAAGCCAGGACGCCCTGCGGGAGAGCAACCGCCGGCTTACCGAAGCACAGGAGCTGGCGCACCTGGGGTTCTGGGAATGGGATGTCAGGACCGGCCAGGTGACCTGGTCGGACGAAGTGTTTACGATCTTCAGGCTGGATCCTGCCACATTCACGCCGCAGATCGATTCCATCCTCGCCCTCTCGCCCTGGCCTGAGGAACAGCAGCGCGGCAGGGAGCTGATACAGCGGGCGACCGTCTCGCACCTGCCCGGTACCTACGAGCAGCGGTTCCTTTTGCCCGACAAGAGCGTTGGCTACTACCATTCTACCTTCGAAGGCAGGTACGACAATGCGGGAACGCTCGTGACCATTGTCGGAACCGTGCTCGATATCACCGAACGCAAAAAAGCGGATCTTGCCCTCCGGGATAAGCACAGGGAACTGAACGCTGCCTACGAGCAGCTGACGGCAACGGAAGAAGAACTCCGGCAGAACTACGAGGAACTGGCAAAAAGCGAGCAGAATCTCAGGGCAAGCGAACAGCGCCTGCGCCGGTTCTACGATGCCGGGCTGATCGGGGTGATCCAATGGAACACTGCGGAAAAGATCACCGCCGCAAACGACAAGTTCCTTTCCATGACCGGTTATACCCGGGACGATCTTGTGGCCGGCCGTATCAACTGGGCTGCCATGACCCCTCCCGAATTCCATGAGCGGGACAAAATAGCGCTTGCGGAACTTAAGGAGAACGGATTTAACAAAGAGCCCTACGAGAAAGAAAATATCAAAAAAGACGGCACCCGTCTCCCCATCCTCGTTGCAGCAGCTATGCTTGACGACCAGTTCTCCGAAGGTGTCGCATTTATCCTCGACATCTCTGCACGAAAACAGGCCGAAGCGGAAAGGGAAACGTTCGCACAGCAGCGGGAGCTCGCGCTCCGGGCAGCCCACCTCGGCTGGTGGCACTACGACCCGGTAACAAAGATCTCCACGTACGACAAGCGGTACACAGAAATCTTCGGGGTTACCGGGAACTCAGGTCCCAACGAGGAATTTCTTGCCCTCCTGCACCCGGACGATCTGCCCCGCGTCCTTGCGGCCGTGGACGCAGCCTTAAATCCCGCAGACCCGCAGCAGTACGCGATCGAGTACCGGGTGAATGCAAAAGACGGCGTCATGCGCTGGGTCTGGGCAACCGGGCTTGCAACGTTTTCCGGGAATGGCCCTCTCCGGCACGCCGCGAGTTTTGTCGGCACGGTCGAGGACATTACTGCCAGAAAGAACGAGGAACGGGCGCTCCGGCTCGTAAACCAGAAACTCCAGCTCATGAACATCGTTGCCTGGCACGACATCCAGAACAAGGTGACCGGCCTGCGGGGCTACGTCGAGCTCAGCCGCGACCTCGTGGCAGACGAGAACGTGAAAAAGATGCTCAGGGCCGAAGAGAGCATCTTAAAAGTGATCCACCAGCAGCTCGAATACACCCGCGAGTACCAGAAGATCGGGGAAAAACCGAGCGAGTGGGTGGATATCCGCGCCATGCTCTCCATGGTGCTCGCCTTAAAGAGCATCCGGTCCGTCCGGGTCGAAATAAACGTGGACGGTCTCTTTGTCTATACCGACCCGATCCTCGAAAAAGTCTTCTCGCACTTAATCGAGAATACCCTTGTCCATGCAAAGACCGCAACGGAGATCCGGATCGGGTACCGGGAGACCGCAGAGGGTCTCGTGCTCGTGTACGAGGACAACGGCCCCGGGATCGCGCAGGCCGACAAGGAATCGCTCTTTGTCCGGACTTTTGCGACAACGCACTTCGGGCTCTTTTTCATTCATGATATTCTCGAACTCTCCGGGATCGGGTTTACCGAGACCGGGGAGCCAGGCAAAGGAGTCCGGTTCGGGATGGCGATCCCCCGGGGGATGTACCGCATCGATCCGCAGCCGGGCTCCGGTGCATAAAACAACACCTTTTTTCCCTATCCATGATGATAAATAATGATAGATTATTTTCACCGTGCAACCATCCGTTAAAAAACGGGCGGTACAGGAGTTGGTCATCATCGCAGAAATCCCGAAAGAAGAGTACTTAAAAAAGTGCACGTCCGCGTGTGCGGGATGCAGCTCGTCGCTCTCGCTGCGCTATGTGTTAAAAGCGGCCGGACACGACACCGTGCTTGTCGTGCCCGCGTGCTGTACAAGCGTCATCCAGGGGATCTACCCCCACACCGCGATGAACGTGCCGGTCTACAACGTCGCGTTTGCCGCCGCAGCCGCATGTGCATCGGGAATGACCGAGGCATTCCAGGCGGTGGGGAAAAAGACCCACGTGATCGTGTACGCCGGCGACGGAGGGACGCTCGATATCGGCATCCAGTCGATGTCGGGCGCATTCGAGCGGGGCACCGATTTCCTGTACATCTGCTACGATAACGAGGCCTACGGGAACACCGGCATGCAGCGCTCGGGCGCAACGCCGCTCGGCGCAAAGACCACCACGACCCCGACGGGAAAAACGGTCGAGAAAAAAGACATCGATGCGATTGCCGCAGCCCACCACCTTGCGTACATGGCAACGGCATGCAGCGCCTACCCGCAGGATATCTATAAAAAAGTCGCAAAGGCGCTCACGTTCCGGGGCCCGACGTTTATCCACATCCTCGCCCCCTGCCCGCCCGGCTGGCGGTACCCGACCGAGAAGACGATCGAAATGGGAAAACTCGCGGTAAAGTCCGGTATGTGGGTGCTTTATGAGCGCGAGAACGGGAAACTCACGATCAGCGCCCCGTCAAAAGCCGCGATGAGAAAACCGATCCCGCTCGAAGATTACCTCAAGCCGCAGGGCCGGTTCAAGGGCATCGATCCAAAATCCCTTGAGATCTTAAAGCAGCACCTCGCGGAGAATCTTAAAAAACTCGCGGCAGAAGAGGAGGCGTCGGCATGAAGGAGATTGCAACGGGCAACAAGGCGATTGCAAAGGCCGTAAAACAGGCCCTGCCCGCCGTGGTCGCGGCATACCCGATCACCCCGCAGACCGAGATCGTGGAGACGATCGCGGACTTTGTAACAAGCGGCCAGATGAAGAGCCGGTATATCCCGGTCGAGAGCGAGCACTCGGCAATGGCGGCCTGTATTGGTGCCTCCATCACGGGCGTACGGACCTTTACCGCCACAAGCGCCCACGGCCTTTTGTACATGCACGAGATGACCAACTGGGCTGCGGGTGCACGCCTCCCCATCGTGATGGCAAACGTGAACCGCTCGCTCGGACCCGGCTGGAACATCTGGGCCGAACACACCGACGCGATGCAGGAGCGCGACACCGGCTGGCTCCAGGTCTATGTCTCGACCGTGCAGGAAGCCTACGATACAACGCTCATGGCATTCCGGATCGCGGAGCACAACGATGTGCTCCTGCCGGTGATGGTCAACCTCGACGGCTTTGTCCTCTCGCATATCATGCAGCCGCTCGACACCGTGGAACCCGGGGACTTCATCCCGCCGATCCACCTGCCGCACGCGATCGATGTGAAGAACCCGACCGGGTACGGCGGCCTTACCGGGCCCGACCAGCACTTCCGGTTCAAGTGGGACATCGAGCGCTCGATGCGGGATTCCGAAAAAGTGATCGCGGCAACCGAGGCGGACTTTGCAAAGAGATTCGGCCGGAAGTATGGGCCGGTCGAAGAGTACCGCTGCGAAGATGCGGACGTGATCCTGATTGCGATGGGAACGCTCGGGAAAGAAGCCGAGGTCGCGATCGATATTCTCAGGAAAGAGGGAATCAAGGCGGGCTCGATGCGCCTGCGCTGGTTCCGGCCCTTCCCGAAGCTCGATCTCAAGGGAAAGGACGTTGTCGTGATCGACCGGGACTACTCGTTCGGGTATGGCGGGATTGTTGCCCACGAGATCATGGCCAAATGCCACTGCGATGTGTACAGCGTGATCGCCGGCCTTGGCGGCCAGGAGGTCACGTACGACGACATGGCGGAGTTTGTCCGGAAGCGTCGCATAGGACAGGAGTTCTGGTTCGGGGTGAACGACCATGTTTGAGATCCGGATCCACTCCCGGGGCGGGCAGGGTGGCGTGACCGCGGCCCGGCTCCTTGCAATGGCAGCGCTCCAAGACGGGAAGTACGCAACGGCCTGCCCGTTCTACGGTGCCGAGCGCCGGGGGGCTCCGGTTGTCTCCTTTGTCCGGATCGACGACCACCCAATCCGGGTCTACAGCCAGATCCGCGACCCGGACCTCGTCATCGTCCTCGATGCGAGCGTGATGGACACGGTCGATGTGCTCAACGGGTTAAAAAAAGGCGGACGGGTGCTCATCAACAGCGCGCACAAACCGGACTTTGCCGGCTACACGACCTATAATGTGGACCTCACCGGTATCGCGCTCAAAGAAAACCTCGTTGTCGCGGGAAGCCCGATCCTCAACACGCCGGTACTCGGGGCGCTCGCGAAGATGGGAATCGTTTCGGCTGATTCAGTAAAGTCCGCGATACGCGGGATGTTTACCGATGAGCGGAACGTCAAAGCGGCCGATGCTGCCTATAAGGAGATGAGCATATGAGCGCGAGTGCAAAGCGGGATCGGCTGGCAATAAGCCGGCCGACCGAGGGCGCTGCCGGCCAGACCGGCTCGTGGCGGGTATTCAAACCGGTCGTGGACAAAGAGAAGTGCAATGCCTGCGGGCTCTGCGCGATGTACTGCCCGGACGGCGTGATCGATGACGACCTCAACGTGGATCTCAAATTCTGCAAGGGCTGCGGGATCTGCGCAAACGAATGCCCGAAAAAAGCGATTGCAATGGTGCGGGAAGAGAAGTAATCCCGTTTACCGGTTTCTCCTTTTTTTAACAGCAGTAAAAAATTCCCCGAAACTGCCGGTCCTGCCCGTCCTTTCTGACGACGGAAGTTTCTGCCGTACATGCCAAAAGAATTATAATACTGGCAAAAAAATTCCCTGTCTGGATGAGATACTATGAACCGAAAGTATTTCGGGGATACGCGGGATCTCTTCAAGTTCGATCTGGTGCGCCACCTCATGAAGTCGCTCCCCGATCTTGCAGGTTTTGCGTTCGTCCCTATGCTGACTGAAAACAGTACAAGAGAAGAAAAAAAGAGCCGGACGAAGACCGATCTCGAACATGCCGTCCGGTCCGGAAAAGCCGGCAGCCAGAACCAGAAACTCCGTGAACAGCTCTCACGGCTCCAGGAAATCTCCGGGGACCGCGAATACCTGTCGGGGGTCAGCGACTATTTTTCCGGCGAGAAGATCCTCATCGATATCTGCGGGGACGAACCGTTTACCCACGCCGGCCGGGACTCGTACCTGGGCAGCGTCTTTTCATCATTTCCGAAAAAAGCCCTGATCTTTTTTGACCCGGATACCGGACTTGCGGATGCAAAGGCGGACAACCGGCACCTGCTCATGCAGGAAATCCGGCAGATCCACAACCGTATGGACCAAAGTTCGGTCCTGATGATCTACCAGCACTTCCCCCGGGTCAGCCACGACGGGTTTGTAAAAAAGCGGTGCAAAGAACTAGAAAAACTCACCGGTTCATGCCCGCTCACTATTACCGACAACGAAGTGATCTTCTTTTTGATGGCAAAAAACCCGAAACTTGCCGCCCGGCTCAAAGACACGCTCGAATGCTACGCCGATACCTACCCGGCGCTGTATGCGTACTGTGCCGATACAGGCAGCAGCCGTTTACGCTAAACGGTTACGGGCAGGTGCCGGAATGGCTGTCGACCGTCCCGGCCGGTCCTTCACCTGCCGGATCCGCTGCCATATATTCGAGATCGAACCGGTACAGGTGCGTGAACCGGCAGTTGCGGCACCGGGCCGTGATCGTCCGGCAGCTGACCACAAGATCGTGGGGTCCGGTAACCCCGCAGTTCCGGCACGATGCATCCGTAGTGATCGCCCAGACCGGCCAGCGGTCGGTTTTTTTAAATGCGCCGGTTTCGTCCACGTCTTCCATCCGGGGCACGAAGACCCGGGTCGCCCCGCAGGATGTACAGGAGACATCGGCCCGGTTGGGAGTCGCTACGATGTGCTGGTCTGCCATCTTCCGGCAGTGGTAACAGTCGGTACGGTAATCCGTGCTGATAAACCGGTCGTTCATGAAGGTCTGATCCACCCGGGGCATCATTAACCTGTCGCAGGTACCGGGCCATACGCCCGAAACGGGGCCGGATTGCAGCCCAAACGATAATTCTTTGGTTTTTTTCGGATCTGGACATGATATGGCCATAAAAAGAGTAAATTTATAAATCCCGGGCAGTCCATTATGTACACCATATGAAGCTGCTCATGGGATTCATCGTCCTTCTGGTAGCGCTGGTGGCAATCACCGGTTGTACCCAGACGGCATCACCTTCGGAACAGACCACGACAGAGACCACCGCCCCGGTAACTACCGAAGTTACCACGGAGGCAACAACGGTTGCAACAACTGTCGTAACCACCATTCCCACGACCACTGAGACCATTGTTGCAAACGTGACGGCACCGGCAGCCAACGTAACGGAAAATGTCACCGAGACCGCAACCGTTGTCCCGACCGCGACTGCCGCAAACCAGGTCACGAAGATCCACATCACAAACGTTTCAGCAAAGCTCGGCTTTATCCCGCAGACCGATGTCGTGCTCCCGGGCACCGGCATTATCTGGGTAAACGACGATAACGTCACCCATTCGATCAAGGCGATCGGAAACAACACCGGTATGTTCACCTCCGGCGACATCATCCCGGGTGCAACATTCACCTATTCCTTCAGCCAGAACACCGGGACCTACACCTACGCTTTCGCGGACAACCAGACCATCACGGGAACCATCATTGTAAAGAAACCGTGTTCCCTTTCCGGCTGCTAGGCCGTTAAACCCGAACTTTTTTTTATTCGTTGTTTTCATCCGGTTCGTTTTTAAAAACAGCATCCTGCACGAATGAGTATTCACGGCCGGGAGATACTGTTTTGAATAACAACATCATGGCACCGGCAAAACGGTTTTAAGGGATTTTCCCCCAGCAAACACCGGAAACCGGGACAAAAGAAGACTAAAAGAATAAAAATACTACCCGGCAGGAATCCTCGAAACAAACAGAACAACGCGCTCTTTTTAGTCTTCGGCAGGCATTTTACCCCCGCACACTCAGGGCATTCCGCACTTGCGATAATGCAGGCACCAGGTCTTCAGGCCGATTCCCGGTACGAGAAATACACGAACCGCTACCCGAAAGGGCTGCCCGGGACAAGGACTGAAGTTGACAAAACCAAAAAAAAAGAAAAATCGGGAGTATTGGTGGGGACCTCTAGTAGTCGCCCATGCCGGGCATTCCGCCCATGCCACCCATACCGCCCATTCCACCGGGCGGCATGCCGGCACCGCCTGCCGGCTCGGGAGACTTCGCGGATGCGATCACATCGTCGATACGGAGGATCATGATCGCTGCTTCTGCGGCTGACGAGATTGCCTGGGTCTTGACCCTGAGCGGCTCGACAACGCCGGCTGCCTTCATGTCAATGACCTTGCCTTCGTAGACATTGAGGCCGTAGGTCTTCTTGCCCTTCTCGTGGGCTGCACGGATCTCGACGAGCATGTCGATGGGGTCGAGACCTGCGTTCTCCGCAAGGGTCCGCGGGATGATCTCGAGTGCCGATGCGAATGCCTCGATCGCGAGCTGTGACCTGCCGCCAACGCTTGCCGCATATTCGCGGAGACGGAGCGAGAGCTCGGTCTCGGGTGCGCCGCCGCCGGCGACGACCTTCTTGTCCTCGACAACGACCGCAACAACGCGGAGGGCGTCGTTAATGGCACGTTCGAGCTCGTCGACAACGTGCTCGGTACCGCCGCGGACGATGATTGAGACCGCCTTGGGGTTCTTGCACTGCTCGACAAAGGTCATCTCTTCGCCGGAGACCTTGCGCTCTTCGACAAGGCCGGCCTTACCGAGTTCTTCCTTGCTGATTGCGTCGATCGAGGAGACAAGGCTGCCGCCGGTTGCCCGGGCGAGCTTCTCCATGTCGCTCTTCTTGACACGGCGGACGGCAAAGATGCCGGCCTTTGCAAGGTAGTGCTGGGCGATGTCGTCGATACCCTTCTGACAGAAGAGAACGTTTGCGCCGCTTTTTTGGATCTTCTCGACAATGCCCTTGACCATGCGTTCCTCTTCGTCAAGGAATGCCTGGAGCTGGTCGGGGTGGGTGATGTTGATCTCGGCGTCGACTTCGGTCTTCTTGAACTCGACTGCTGCGTTGAGGAGCAGGATCTTGGCGTTGGTGACCTTCTTTGGCATCGCGGGGTGGACGCGTTCCTTGTCGACAAGGACGCCTTCGACAATCTCGGAATCCTCGATGCTGCCGCCGGTCTTCTTCTCGACCTTGATAAAGTCCGTATCGACAGTGCCGTCGGACTCGGCGACCATGGTGACTGCCTTTACGACGAGGTCGCAGAGCTTGTCCTTGCTTGCCTCGGCGCTCTTGCCGGTCATCGCGGTCTCCGCGATCTTCTTGAGCATCGCCTTGTCGGTCGGCTTGACATCGAATGCGATATCCTTTAAGAATTCCTGGGCCTTCTCTGCGGCCTGCCGGTATCCTGCGGCGATGATGGTCGGGTGAACGTCCTGTTCGAGGAGCGTCTCGGCCTTCTTCAAGAGTTCGCCGCCGATGACTACAGCGGTGGTGGTCCCGTCGCCGACTTCGTCGTCCTGGGTCTTTGCGACCTCGACCATCATCTTTGCGGCCGGGTGCTCGATATCCATCTCTTTTAAGATGGTGACGCCATCGTTCGTGATGACGACATCGCCGATGGTGTCGACGAGCATCTTGTCCATACCCTTGGGGCCGAGCGTGGTCCGTACTGCAGCGGCAACTGCCATTGCAGCGGTGATGTTCATACCCTGGGCGTCACGGCCGCGGGTGCGGTTCGTGCCTTCTTTCAGAATAAAAATAGGTTGTCCTCCAAGTTGCTGTGACATTAGATTATCACCACTTTTAGCAGTAAAAGTGGTTTGTGGTTCTATATAAAATTAGCTGAAGATTTACTCGCCGAGCATATCGAGGAGTTCGAACCCGTCCTCGATTGCATGGAGGCGCTCCTCGCCGATCATGAGCGTCCGCCCGATCTTCTTCTCGTGGTGGTAATCGGGCGCGATGCACATCGCGTGTTTTTTTGCGATGGTCGAGAGGTTGCTGATGAGGGCAGCCCTCTTGACAACTTTCTGCGCCGGGCCATAGCCGGTCAGGATCGTGTGCCGGTCGAAAGTTAAGAGCGCCTGGAACGGTGCGCCCCGGAGCGTCTGGAGCTGGATCCCAAGCTCTTCCAGGAATTCGATCGGGTTGCCCGGCTCGTGCCCCCGGGCCGCGGGCTGGGATGCCTCCTGCCCGGAGGGTTTCGCCTCTGCCGTCTCCCGCTGCACGATATCGATCGATTCGACCACACCGGTGTTGAAGTACTCCTCAATCTTTATTGCGACCTCAAGCGTCGTCCCCATCCCGCTCTCGTACTTGCTGATCGTACGCCGCGAGACCCCGAGCACCTGCCCGAGATCGCCAAGCGACATATTCCGCTGCTCGCGGAGCTCCCTTAGGGCATCGCCGTTAATATTCACATACAGCCCGCCGGGCGATGCGTATACGAGCGGCGGGATCTTCTCGACAAAATAATCGTACAGCGTTGAAACGCTGATCGCATAGATCCCGTACCGGACATAGACCGCCCCGCGTTCGAGCTCGGCCTCCCTCGCCCGCTCGCCCACGATCAAAGGCACGGCCCCAAGGTGCCGGGCGATCACATCGAGATCGAAGGCCGCCTCCTCGCTCACCGAATCGATGTGGGTGACGACTTTTATCACGATAAGGGTCCCGTTGTTTCGTGCGATCAGATCGAAGCTCCGCGGGCGGAGGGTAAACTTCTCCGATACCGCGAATCCTGCCGAGATCATCACGCTTGTTACCAGCTGGAGCTGGCGGTCCTGGGACATGCTGTTACAAATGGATGGAGCGCTCCCATATATTAATATAGACATGCTGATCGGGATCGATGACACGGATTCCCCGGCGGGGATGTGCACGACTTACCTCGGCGCGGTTCTCGTGAGAAGGCTGATAAAGGAGCACATGCGGGTCCGCGAAGCCCGCCTCGTCCGGCTCAACCCGAACGTTACGTTCAAGACCCGGGGAAATGCTGCGGTCTGCCTCGATGTGGACGGCGACCCGGCCCGGGGGTTCAGGCTTGCCTGTGAAATTGTGGAAGAACTCGCCGATTTCTCCTGCGAGAAAACGAATCCCGGCGTGGTCGTGGCGGAGCAAAGGTTCGACCCGGCGTTTTACCACAAAGCGGTCACAGACTTCTGCGAGATAGATGAGGCCGTCGCCGTCCTCGAATCAGCAGGAGCCCGGTACCGGGGCTGGAAGAACCGGCGCGGACTTATCGGCGCAACGGCCGCGGTTGCAAGCGTCCTTCCCGACAGGACGTATGAAGTCCTCGCGTACCGCGAACCGTCCCGCTGGGGCACGAAACGCGAGGTGGACAAGGAGAGCCTCTTTGCCTGCGAGGAGGCGACCTTCCCGCATACGTGGGACACGGTCGATCTGGCAAACCGGGTCGTGGTCTGTGTGCCACACACGCCCGATCCCGTCCTCTTTGGGATCCGGGGCGAAAGCCCGGCCTGGGTGATGACGGCCCGCTCGCTCATCCTCTCGGAACAACCGGCGCTCGAACAGATCTGGGTCACCAACCAGGGAACGGACTCGCACCTTCTTTTCGGGAAATGCGGAGACCTGCGGGAGGGGCTCTCGTACTTTGTCCGCGGCATTGTGGACGGCCGACCGGAAACCGGGGAGGGCGGCCACGTCTCGTTTGCGATCCGCGACGGGGAGGCAACTACCCGGTGCATGGCCTACGAGCCCACCAAGAATTTCCGGGAGATCGTCCGGGCGCTGGTGCCGGGCGACGAGGTGATCGCTGCCGGGAGTTACAAAAAGGGGAGCATCAACCTCGAAAAACTCTGCCTTGTTGTGCCGGCCCGGGACATTTCAAAGAAAGCCCCGGTCTGTCCCGCTTGTGGCAGACGCATGACAAGCGACGGCAAAGGCAAAGGCTACAAGTGCCGGGCCTGCGGGGCACACGAGAAAAAACCCGAGATCGCCGAGACAAAACGGATCCTTTCTGCCGGCTGGTACGAAGTCCCGCCAACCGCACGGAGACACCTTGCAAAACCGCTCTGCAGGGGAACGCCGCAGGTCCCGGCTCCCGAACACTGACATAAGCAGGCGCATCTGCATGGCATAAGCCCGCACTCTCTCGCAACATTCATAACCATCCCGGGACAATTGCCACTCATCCAGCCTTTATACGTGCAATTGCAGGCGGAGGTCCGATCGGATGTATTCTCTCCTTTATGTGGACGATGAACCGGGACTGCTGGAGATCGGCAAACTCTTTCTCGAACAGACCGGTGATTTTACCGTCACCTGTGTCCTCTCCGCCAAAGATGCGCTCGCCAGGTTACAGGAGATGCATTTCGATGCAATCGTTGCCGATTACCAGATGCCGGGCATGGACGGCATCGGCCTGCTAAAAGAAGTCCGGGCCCGGCACGGCTCCCTCCCGTACATCCTCTTTACCGGCAAGGGCCGCGAGGAGGTCGTGATCGCCGCGATCAACAACGGCGCCGACTTCTACCTCCAGAAGGGCGGCGACCCCCGCTCGCAGTTCGCCGAGCTCGCCCACAAACTCCGGCAGGCGATTGGCCGGGTGCAGTCCGAACTCGCGCTTGCCGCATCGGAGAAACGGCTCGCCGACATCATCAACTTCCTTCCCGACGCCACCTTTGCCATTGACACCAAAGGTACCGTGATTGCATGGAACAAGGCAATGGAGGAACTCACTTCGGTCTCCGCATCCACAGCCATGGGCAAAGGCAACTACGAGTACGCCTGCGCCCTCTATGGCGAGCGCCGCCGCATGCTCATCGACCTGATCATCAACCCGGACCGGAACTTCGAGACCGATCATTACACCTACACCATCCACACCCCTACAACCCTCACCGCAGAGGCCGTGCTCGAACGGCAGAAAAAGCCGCCGCTCTATGTCTGGGGGACCGCAAGCGCCCTCTTTAACGAGAGAGGCGAGCAGATCGGTGCGATCGAATCGATCCGGGACATCACCGACCGGAAAAAAGCCGACGACGAACTCCGGGCGGCAAACGCACAGCTTGCCGCGTCTGCAGAGGAACTCCAAATCCAATACGACGAGCTGGCCCAGAGCGAGAAGCTGATACAGGAGAGCGAGGAGAAGTACCGGACGCTCGTGGAGCACAGCCAGGACGGGATCTTCATCACGCAGGACGGACGGATCATATTCTGCAACCGGGGGTTTTGCGATATCCTGGGCTATGCGGAGGGCGAGCTGGACAACGCGGCCATCGAAACGATCATAGCGCCCGAGGACCGCGAGATGGTCGTCTCCCGGCATTACGCCCGGCTTGTCGGCAACCGGCTGCCCGAGGTGTACGAATACCTTTTCCTCGGGAAAAACGGCAGCACCCGTCGGGTCAGGATGGACGTTGGGCTTGCCACGTACCAGGGAAAGCCCGCGACCATCGGCACGATCCGCGATGTGACCGAAGAGCGGCAGCGGGAAGAAGAACTGCGCAGGAGCGAGGAAAAATACCGTTCCCTTGTCGAGAACCTCCAGGACGTGGCGTACCGGGCTGACCGCGAGGGCAGGCTCGTGATGATCAGCCCGAGCGGCGTTGTACTGCTCGGCTACGATTCGCAGGACGACCTCCTGGGAAAACCGGTAGCGGAGACGTTCTACTACGACAAATCCCGACGGCAGGAATTCCTCGAACGGATCAAAAAAGAAGGTACGGTCAAAGACGTCGAGATCGAACTCAGGCACAAAAACGGCTCGCCGATCACGGTCTCGACCAGCAGCCACCTGTACTACGACAACGCCAGAAACGTGCTCGGGGTAGAAGGTGTGCTCCACGACATCACCGATCTCAAGAAAAAAGAGGCGGAGCTCAAAAAGACCTACGAGCAGATCGCGGCAGCGGAAGAAGAACTGCGCGGGCAGTACGGGGAACTCGAACAGAGTGCCGCACAGCTCCGGGAGAGCGAGGCCCGGCTCCGGTACCTGCTGGAGTTTTACAAAAACGAGCAGAAGAGCGAATACGAACTCTTCATGGCAGCAGTCGAGGGCGCCGGGTTTATTACCTCAAGCCCGCTCGGGTACCTCGCCTTCGTGAGCAAAGACGAGAGCGAGATCTCGATGTTTGCCTGGTCAAAGAATGCCCAAAAGGCTTGCACGATGCCGGACCGTCCCCGGATCTACCGGACAAAAGAGACCGGGCTCTGGGGCGAACCGGTCCGGCAGCACCGGGCAGTGATAACAAACGATTACGCTGCCCCGGACCCGGCAAAGAAAGGCCTGCCCGAAGGCCACCCGCAGATCGCCCGGCACATGGGCGTCCCCCTCATCGAAGACGGGCACGTTGTTCTTGTCGCAGGTGTGGCAAACAAGCAGTCCGGGTATTCAGAGCGGGACGCACAGGAACTCCTCCTGCTCATCCAGGGCCTCTGGCAGGTCATAAAAAAGAAACGTGCCGAGGCGGAGCTCAGGCAGGAACGGCTCTTTTCCGATGCGGTGATCGACAGCGTCCCGGGCCTGCTGTATCTCTACGATGAAAACCTGCGCCTTGTCCGCTGGAACAAATACTACGAAACTGCAACCGGCTATTCCCGCGAAAAACTCGCCGGCATGAACCTGATGGACTGGTTCGCCGGCGATGAAAAGAACGCCGCACTCTTCCGCGAGCGGGTGCAGAAAGCGATTACCGACGGGTTTGCCGACCTGGAAACACAACTGACCCTCCCGGACGGGAGCAAGCCCTGGTACTATTTCACTGCGGTCCCGCTCGAGATCGCCGGCAAAAAATATTTCACCGGTATCGGGATCAATATCTCGGCAAGAAAAAAGGCCGAGAAAAAGATTGCGGAAAACCGGCAGCAGCTCGAAGAGATCGCGGCCACGATCCCCGGGGTGGTCTACCAGTTCCATGCCCGAAAAGACGGCAGCCGGTACATCTCCTATTATGGCGGCCGCGTAAAGGAGATCTTCGATTCCCCTGATTCCGTGGACGATTTCTTTGCATGGTTCACCGGCCACGTCCATCCTGACGACAGGAAGGCATTTACTGAATCCGTCGATGCAGCGCTTTTGGGCCACAGCATATGGCAGTACGAGGGGCGCTTTGTAAAACCCACGGGAGAGACCGTCTGGTTCCAGGGACAGGCAGGCCCGGTCCGGCACGGGGACGAACAGGTCTACTCCGGCATGATCGTGGATACCACGCAGAAGAAAAACTCCGAACTGGCCCTGAGCGAGAGCGAGGAGAAGTACCGGCTTATCGCGGAAAACTCCCCGGACAATATTGTCTTTATCGATCCGGACGGCTGTTTCCGGTACCTGAACGCGCCGGCAGCGGCCCTTTTTAACGCCATGCCCGGAGAGCTGGCGGGAAAACACATAAACGACCTGTTCGGGGAGGGGGCGCAGGACCGTATCGACCTGTTAGAAAAAGTTATGGAGAGCAGGGCGCCCGTCGCAAAGGAGATCGTGGCAGACCTCCCGACCGGAAAACACTGGCTCGATGTCCGCCTCATGCCCGTGATCGACAACGGCAAAACGGTCCGGGGGGTACTCGGGATTACCCGCGACATCACGGAACAGAAACGCATGGAGGACGCGCTTCGCGAGACCACGAAAAAACTCCACCTTCTCTCCGGCATCACCCGTCACGATGTCTCGAACCAGCTGACCGTGATGGAGGGTTACCTCAGGCTCGCCCTTGCCAAAAGACCCGATCCTATTGTCCAGGATTTCCTGGCGAAAGTCCAGGGATCGATCCGGACCGTCCAGCACCAGCTCGGCTTCATGCGGACCTACCAGGAGCTCGGGATTAAAGCACCGGCCTGGCACCGGATCGCCGATCTCGTTGCCGCCGCCGAACTGCCGGGCATCCCGGTGACCTGCACCTGCGGCGATGCAGAGATCTTTGCCGACCCGATGATCGGAAGGGTCTTTTCCAACCTCTTTGAGAATGCACAGCGCCATGGGGAAAAGGTTACGAAGATCGCGGTCGGGTGCACCCGAAGTGAAGGCTCGTTTGTCATCACCATCGGGGACGACGGGATCGGGATCCCGCTCGACAAGAAAGAAAAGATTTTCGGGAAAGGCTATGGCAGCCATACCGGTTTTGGCCTCTTCCTCTCGCGGGATATCCTCGCCATCACCGGCCTTGCCATCCACGAGACCGGCACCGGGGGGAAAGGCGCCCGTTTCGAGATCTCGGGACCGGTAAGCGCCTGCCGGAATTTCCCCGACAACTAAAAAACACCGGGCCGGTTGCTTACAGCCAGCCCGCTTTTTCCCACCGCCCGTACTCTTCGGGCCGGAAGTCCTGGTTCTCCCTGACAATCGCCGCAAAGTACGACCGGTTGTCGGCAATGGCCGCTTCCTGCGCCGGGTCGCGGTACCCGTCGCGGACCGCTGCCGCGAGTTTTTTCCCGAGCGCCCGGGCTGCAGGTTCAGCTTCGGCCAGAGCCGAAGGTTTTGCACCGAGCGCAACGCTCATGCCGCCAACCGCAACTGCGCCCAGGTAGTTGAGGACATGGTTCTGGTACGCCACCACCTCGTCGCCCCCGGACTCTGCGGTTGTCGCTACCGAGCAGCCGTACTTTCCCGCAAGCTGCTGGTAGTGGATCGCATCAGCGAGCCGGTCGAAGAAGACCTTCATCTGGCCGCTCACGTTGTCGATGTACACGGGCGAGCCGAACACGACCGCGTCCGCCTCTTTCATCCGGGCCACGAGGCCCGCGACATCGTCGTCGTTAACACAGATGCCGTTAATGGCACAGGCATCGCACGCGGTGCAGGGCACGATCGTAAGGTCGGCGAGGTCGACGATCTCGGTCTCCGCACCGGCTTCTGCCGCTCCTGCAAGGACAAACGATGCAAGTTTCCGTGTACTGCTCTGCATTGTCCGGGGACTTCCGTGAATGGCAAGGATCTTCATAATAATCCGGATGGGGCGGGAGAAGATATGAGGCTTGAGGAACCGGTCCGGCGTTTTTTTGGAAACCTTCACATGCCCTGACCGTCTACATACCCCTAATGGCGCCGCCCGGTTTTTCCGCTGTTTTTGCCCCAAGGAGACGTGGTCTGTTTGTCCGGTGAGATGGACCTTAAGCTCGAAGCCCTCTCGCAGTATATCGTGACCAGCCCCTCGTGGATAAAATCGCTCACGGTGATCGTGCTTCTCTCGGGCTGCGTTGAAGCGATGGCGATGCTCGGGAGCGGGAAGTCCCTTTCGCATCCCGCCCTCTACCCCATCGCCGCGTATCTTCTCCCGGCGGTTGTAACACTCGCCCTTACCCCCCGGCTTGCCCGGGTCTTTGGCGGGAAGCTCTCGTACGGCTGGTCGGGCCTGACTGCCGCCATCGGCCTTGTGATCTCGCTCTTTATCTCGCTCTCGCCCATCCTCTTTTATGCCTCGTCCTACCCGGTCTTCTTTGCCGTCTCGCTCGCGTTTGTTTTCGCGTTCCGGATGCTGCTTCTCGCTGCCGTTGTGGATTTCCACCTCCGCCGGGTTGTGGTGCCGGCGCTTTTGCACTCGGGCCTTGCGGTCGTCCTTTCCGCACCGTTTCTGGGCCTCTTTTTCGTGCAGCTCTCGGTCATCCTGCACGTCACGTTTGCCGTGTGCGTGCTCCTCTTCATCAACGTGATCGAACGCCCGATGAAGGCAAACTTCAAAGTCGGGCCGCTCGAACTCGCAAATGCATTTCTCGCCCACCTCTCGGAGGGAAGCAAGAAGCTCGACGACTTTTTTAGGAGCATTGGCGAGAGCGTGGTCGTGCCCGAGGTCTCGCTTGCGTTTGCCCGCGAGGGAAAAGAGGAGATCTTTCTTACGATCCCAAACGTCCACCCGGGTCCGCTCGGCGAGGTCGGCGGGAGCAACATGCCAAAGATCCTCCATGGGATGCTCGGGAACGGCTCGATGGTGATGCACGGGTCGGCTTCGCACGACTTCAACCCGGTTGACGAGGACGAGGTGCGGAAACTGGGCGATGCGATCATCGCGGCCCGGCCAACTGCGTACGGGAACACGGGCTGCACGGCACCTGCCCGGTTCCAGTGCGGATCGGTGGACGTGCTTGCACAGGCGTTTGGCGACACCGTGATTGTTGTTGCCACCCGGTCGCCGCTCGTGACCGAAGACCTCGACTTTTCGGTGGGCTTTTCGATCATGAAGGCAGGAGAGAAATATTTCCGGCACGCAGGATTTGTCGATGCCCACAATAGTCTCGACAAGCTCTCGGACGGCGTGTACCCGGCAACGGAGCTTGCCATGGAATATCTCGGGGCGGCAGAAAACGCATTTTCTGCGCTGGCAAAAGCCGAGCAGGTCCCGTTCTCGGCCGGCTATGCGGCACGGACGCTCCCGTTCTCGCGGCAGGAGGGTTTTGGCGATCTCGGCGTGCAGGTGCTGGTCGTTAACGCGGGCAAAAAGACCACTGCGTATGTACTCTTTGACGGGAACAACATGCAGACCGGGGCACGGGAAGAGATAAGAAAAAGGCTTCTTGCCCGGGTGGACGAGTGCGAAGTGATGACGACCGATACGCACGTGGTAAACACAGTCTCGGGCCGCAACCAGGTCGGCCTCCGGGTGGGCGTCGACAAATTCTACCCGTACGTGGACGAGGCTCTCAGCGCGGCCCTTGCCGATGCCGCTCCGGCAAAATCAGCCGGCGCGACCGCGTGGTGCCGGGGGATCGTGATCTTCGGTTCGCAGAGGATCTCGCAGCTCGCGTTCACGGTGAACGGGATGATGGGATTTCTGATCCCGGTTGCGATCATCCTCCTTGTCGGGGCGTTTCTCACGACCGCGATGGCATTCTTCCTGCTGGTGTACTAAAAACCGGGGCCGGGGTTATGCCCCAGACCCGGCCGATGTACCGCCTGGACGATACGGTTTTTTCGCAAACGGTCCCCGGCTTATTCCGATACCGCCCGGACCGCGGCTTCTTCAGAATCGTAGATCAAAAAGAGATTGCAGAATCCCGACATGAGAAAGATACGGTCGACAAATTTTGTCAGGCCGAACAGTCCGAGCCGGACGCCCGAAGCTTTTGCCATCTTTCCTATGGCAAGGAACGCCCTGAGCCCGGAGCTTGAGATGTACTTCGATCCGGTCATGTCGCAGAGCAGCGCTTTTGGTTCGCGGGCAACATATTCCCGGAGTTCTTTTTCAAGCGCCATTGCCTCGACATGATCGATGTTTTCGGGCAGGGTAACTATAATGATCCCGCCTTTTTCCCGGACTGTGCATAATGCCATGAAGGTTCCTTTGAGGGGATATGTTCCCTTTTCCTTTTTTTAAGGTTTAAAGATTGGGAAATAAAACGCGGGAGTGACCGGGCAGTAAAAAACGGAGGTACGACCTGCTGTCCCGGACTGCGGGTCCTCCGACGGAGAGTCCCCCTGCCGGAAGATGGCTGTACCCCTCACCGGGGGCCTAATTCGTAAAAACGGGGGTCTAATTCGCGGTTCAGGTGACCGTTTCACGTCGGAGAAGAAGGGGCCCAAACAGGCCTAATTACGCGGGCGATCTTTTTTTGGACGGGCTCCTGTACACAGGAAATGAAATGAAGGCCTGTTTTGGGAATCTGATCCGGGCTGGGGGAGATACGATCCGGTAAACCGGTTTCTCCGACGGTGAACCTGCCGGCAGAGTATGCTTTTTCGCATCGCTGCAACAGGAATTCGCGAAAAACCGACAGGAAATGGGGATTTTCCCGTGCTTTTACGTCGGAAAATGTACGCACGAAATAGCACGAAACAGAAGGCCGATCGTTTCCCGGACGGGCTCTGGCACACGGAAATGAAAAGAAGGCCTGTTTTGGGGGTGCGGGCCGGCAGGGGGACATACGATCCGGCTGACCGGTTTCTCCGACGGAGGGCAGATTCCCGGATCACGGGTTTTTTTGATCCGGCAAGCCGGTTTCGCAAAAAAGCATGCCGGTTTTCAGGATCACTTTCTGAATCCATGACGGATGAATGCGGATCCGGGACAAGCGTATTTGGGCGTGTTTGGACGGCCGATGTCCAGGGGGATCGCAGGGAGGGATGCGGGACACAAAGTGATAACCGGGTGTGGCGTTTCCCGGTAAATGCCAGATATCCCGGATATAACCGGAAAATTCGTTTGGAGTTAAAAAAAGGCCAGCTCATTTGTCAAAAACGAATAATCTATAAATGATCTCAGGATAAAATAAGAATCAGTTGTTGGACATTGTCCGACCGGGTAAGACACGGGAAATGTTTTACCTGTAGAACGGGGAGGAGAGAACACCATGGCAAAACCGATTGAACTGGGGCTTGTCCTTGACGGTGAGGATGCACGCGAATTCCACCGGTACATGGAAAACCCGGCACGCTACGATACGCCCGAGGGCCGCGAACTGGCACGCAGGGCGGCATATCTGGCAAGAAAAACCAGATTGTAATGGATATCTCTTTTGAAGATCTGACGTTTGAAATTCTCCACAACGGCAGCACCCTGACGTCATTTTCGTGCGAAAATGCAGACCTGTACGAATTTTTGATCGAGGATGCCCTTTCAAGCCAGAAAAAGAAACTCTCGGTAACAAGGCTCGCGATCTATCGCGATGAGGTTGTGGGATTTTTTACGCTCGTCAACGACTGCATCGAGACAAAGGCGATTGCAGCATCGGACAGCGATCACGGGTATCCCTATGCCCGGTATCCGGCGATGAAGATCGCCCGGCTGGCAACGCATGACGATTACCGGGGGCGGGATATCGGTACGAACATGCTGCTCAAGGTCCTGATTATTTTCTGCCGGATTTCGGAGTATGTCGGGTGCCGGTTCATGACCGTGGATTCGAAACCGGAGGCGGCCGGCTTTTACCAGAAGTTCGGGTTCAAAACGGCTCAGCGGCATTACACGGACACCGTGCCGATGTACAAGAATTACCCGTTCGAGGAAACCGGGGCAGAGACACGGCATCTCTCGGAATTCCGGGATGCGTAAGGCAAGTCCCTCAAACGGCTCTTGCGATCTCCACGAGCAGCGGGGAACGCTCAATGTCGACAAAAAGGATCTCGGCCGGCTCATGTGCCCGGCCTGCGACCTGCGGGGCCGGTGGAGAAAATGTCGGTGTATTGCCTGGAAGGGAGGTTTCACTGAAAAAATTTCATTGAAACTTTGTGTAGGGATACAGGAAAAATTGTATTTTATAAGGGTATAACTTCATTAAAAGGGGGCATAGGGAGATATTAATAAATTATACAATGATGTTATTTCTATTTAGTTGATGACTGGTTTGATCTTATGGCGCCTTTTGAAAGAGATATGATTGAAAAATATGGTGAAGAGGATGCTGACGAAATCGTTGTAAATCCTAAAGAAATATCGGAAGCGGTTACTTGGGGCACGGATTGGACCGTTGAAACGATATATAATCAATTAGTCAAGGGAAATATTGCATTAAATCCGAAATTTCAAAGGAGAAATGCTTGGAAAATAGAGAAAAAGAGTAAATTAATTGAATCTTTGATCCTTGGCCTACCTGTACCGGAAATAATTTTAGCTGAGAATAAGGAAAAACGTGGTTCATATATTGTAATAGATGGAAAGCAAAGATTGCTGACGATCAGACATTTTTTGGCAAATGTTGATGATACTAACTTCAAACCGTTTAACTTAACGAAATTAAAGATATTAAAAGAATTAAATGGGAAAAACTATCGTGACATTGGACAATATCCCATTTTCTCACAACATAAGACTGCTTTAGATAATCAGGCGATCCGAACAGTTATTATTAAAAACTGGAAGAATGACGATTTCTTATTTTCCATATTCTATCGGTTGAATACGGGAAGTGAGCCATTAGCCCCGCAGGAATTAAGGCAAGCTTTGCACCCCGGTCCTTTTGTTGATTTTATTGACGAATTTGCTCAAAATTCTCACGGGATTCAAAAAATGCTCAGATTAAGTGGCGAACCGGATGGAAGAATGCGAGATACAGAAATGGCGATACGATATCTTGCATTTAAATTGTTATTTGAGAGATATGATGGAAATCTGAAACAATTTTTAGATAATTGTTGTCTTATACTGAATAAATCTTGGGCAGATAATGAATCAGAAATTCGAAAATCAACAAATGAATTGGAATCAGCTATTACTATGACATACTCAATATTTGGGAAGAATGCATTTAGCAAATATCAATTAAAATTTTCCAATAAATTCAACCGAGCAGTGTTTGATATCATGGTTTATTATTTTTCGAATCCAATGGTTCGAGAAAAATCCGAAAAGAAAAAGGAACTAATTAAATTGAAATTTATTGATTTGTGCAAAAACGATCCTGATTTTCTTAACTCTTTCGGCGCTGGAACAAAAGATATTGATAAAACAATAAAACGCTTCGGAACTTGGGGTTCCAATCTTTCAAAGATAATTAATCACCCGTTAGTAACGCCAAAAATTTATGATGGAAAAATTACAATTTCTTAATGGACGGGGGGATTAAATGCCACGAATTACCCCAAGGAAAACTTCCAAACGCTTTCGCGATTTGAAAAAGAACATTGATTTATTAAATGATCATCTTTTACCCAAAGCAAAAATATCTGGGAATTATTCTTTAAGAGAGCAAACATTATTGCGAAGTCACAGGCTCTTATTGCATGCTGAAATAGAAAGTTATTTTGAAGGTATTGCGGAAGACACTGCGCAAAGAGCAATTAAAAACTATCATACTTCCAGAAAAGCCCGCCATGTTTTGGCCGCCATTTGTGCATTTTCTCAAAGCAAAATAAATTTGCCTAAAAGATTTGATGATCCATCTCCTGAAAAATTTTTATATAAACGGATGGATGATGAATTATCTCAATTTATGCAAACAATCAAGAGTAATAATGGAATAATTCAAAAGGATTTATGCAAATTGTTATTGCCTTTAGGGGTTGATGAAAAGGCGTTAGATCCTGTATTTTTAACCGATTTAGATGACTTTGGAAGAAAGCGAGGAGAGTTAGCTCACAACTCAATAAAAATCAACCAACAGATCGATCCAAAAGATGTTCTTAAAAAAATAAATACGCTCTGGTTACCAGAAATTCAAAAAATTGACGAAATAATAATGGAGTTAAAATGAAATGTTTGTTGCTATCCTGTTTTAGCAGAACCGACATTTTTCCAATTAATTAAATCCATAATTAATTCTGGGAAAGTTTTGAGTGCCCCTTCAATTTTGGTGTCGCAAGTAAATTTACATACATTTTCGAGATAAGCTGAATCGATGTAGACACCATCCAGATATTTTTCAGCTAATGCTCGGGGTTTTGTTGGCTCATTATGCGATCCCCATTCTGAATGTCGCACATTATCCGATCCTTTCTTTTTTGCTCCTTTGTCCGGTGTTACAAAGACGACCTTTAGATCCGACATTTTTTGTTTATAAAGTAAAGAATAAAAAAGCGTTAGTGGAAATCGACCATGTAAGCTCATCGAACAACTGATTAGTACTATCGGTTTCTGAGTTTCTAGATTTTGAACTACCAAAAAAATATCTGAAATATTATTCCCTGTATACCTGATAGGGATACTGAATAGAGATTTTAAATTCTGATCTCCCCATACTTCATTTCTATCGAGAACACGAATATTATTCTGAATTAACCCTGCATTTGAATTAAGTATGTTTTTCACATGTGTCTCAAATGTAGCTCCACCAATATTGACTTCTGCTTGTCGTTTTGAATCTTCTGTTGCCAGTTCTCTCATTTTGTTGCCAAGATAGGACTGCTTTTTTGTACATTATATATTTAATTGAGAATTTTTGCGTGAATCCTGATGATACCTCCCTTGTTAAAAAAAGGTTGTATTCCTTGAATTCGTTAAGGATTTAGACCGAAGGAGATGTATAATTATTAAGATTATATCTTATTTCGAGAATTATACCGGAAAATCCCTTTGTTTATTCTAATCAATTTATCTTTTGAAACCAGAGTTCTGACGGATCTATCAAAATATTTTGTGGATATATCTGCATGGTTATCATTCAACCATTGTTTTACTTCGAGGTAGTTTATGTCTTTTTGCGAATTTTCTCTAAAGAAAGCCATAATTAAATCCGATAATGAGGACCTGCTCTTTGGGTTTTTAATTTTCATATTTGCTGATTTTGAGAGATATTGCATAATACTAGTTTGTCCCATCCCACCCTCTCGCTTAATTCGATCAAGGGCAATTTTGCAATATTGCGGATCAATATCTATTCCAATACCTTTCCGATTATTAAGATAAGATGCAACAAGGGTTGTTCCACTTCCAAGGAAGGGATCAAGTACTGTGTCCCCAACAAAACTAAAGAGTTGGATACAACGATGTGGTAATTCAACAGGGAATGGTGCCGGGTGACCGATTTTCTTTTTACTCTCACCGTTAAACGTCCAGAGACCGTTTGTCCAGTCCATGAAATCCCGCTTTGAGATGTCAGATTTTTGAGACCCACTCGTCTTTTTCCATGTGTGTTTATACAAAACAACGATTAACTCTACCGGAGCGATAACATATGGAGCCGATGCACTTTGCCATGAACCCCATGCAGTTCTTCGGGAGATATTTCCTTCATTCCAGATTATTGTTGAGTGGTAATTGAATCCGATTTTTTTTGCGATGGTTGTGAGGTCTGCTCCAACACTCTGTTGTCCACCTTTGTTTTTATCAAGGGGAATATTTAGACAAAATCTTCCATCCTCTTTTAGCCACTCATAACAGCGGCGCATCCATTTCTCGCTGAACTCCTTATATCCATCATAACTTAGTTTGTCATCATTAGAATTGTATTTTATATCGACATTATAGGGGGGGGAAGTTACTACGAGATCGACAGAGCCCGGGGAGATTCTGTTTGTCTGAAATACACTATCGTTGATAATGAGAATGCGATCATCTTCAAAGAAAATCTCATTATTATCCAATATTTTGCCTCATCATTCTATTGGCTATCTTACCTATTTTAGTTATTAGTGTAGGGGATGTGAAAGTGAGCAGTAAAGGTTAAACCAATAGGTCAAATCACTTTTTCTTATGATGGCCTCTTTCGTATTCACCCCACCCTCACATACGGCATCATCGCAACCACATCCTCCCGGATCTTCCCTATCCCCACCCTTTCCACAAACCTCGCCGTCCTCTCATGCGGCTGTGCGAACTTCCGGTAATATTCCGCGAGCCGCTGCATGCAGTCAAGCGCTTCAGCGGATGTGAGGCCGGTTGCGATCTCGTCCCCAAAGCGTGGGTTCGCGCCGCCGTTCCCGCCAAAGAGAACCGTCCAGCCCTGCTTGGTTCCGATAATCCCGATGTCCCGGATATGGCTCTCGCCGCAGCAGCGCAGGCATCCCGAGATCCCGATCTTGATTTTTGCCGGGAAATTCTGGTGACGGAACTGCCCGTCAGCGGCCCGGGCAAGGGCAAGTGCGTCCTGGACGCCAAAACGGCAGGCCTCTGTTCCCGGGCAGGCCTGCACGAATTTCACGCACGGCGCCGTATCCGGTTGGGCGAGCGGTCCGAGCTCGCGGATCACATCCGAAATAGTGTCGTGCGCAATCCCGGCAAGGAGGACTCGCTGGCCGGAAGTCAGTTTCAGAAACGGCACCCGGAACTTCCGGGCCGTGCGGGCAATCGTCTCAAGGTCGCCGGGCGTCACCACGCCGCCCGGGATCCTTGTCACGATCGCCCGGGTTGTTGCATCCCGCCGGGGGATCCCCTCGTACGTATCGGTCATGGCAGGGCTCCGATACGAAGGCTTGTACCGCAGGGGATTATCTCTTTTGTGCCGGGCGGGGCCAAAAAAACAAAGAACGTGTAAACCCGGGGTTTCTTTTAGCCATAAAAACCGTGCGAAAAAGGGCCGGTGCCGCATTTTTCCTTTGCGGCCGATCATAAGAGAGGGTCTGTTCACCGTCCGGCCCATAGCCCGGGACAGAGATACCACGGAAAGGTCCGGGCCGGATCCTGCGGCAGGACGTGCTCCCCGCCGGCACCACAAAACACCATAGAACTCCCCGATCCAGTGCCGGCGGGATGAGCATGCCAAAAAGCCCCGCAAGGGAACTTTTCATGCATTGTCTGCCTGACGAGGTTGTTATTTCCGGCCGGGCATAAACATGGCGTTAAGTGAAAATTTTCCTGCACAAAATAAGGATAAAATCTGTGTACCGCACGCATCGAATGGTTTTTCCTTAAATCGTCCCACCCTTCTGCACCCTTCGCACGTTTCGTATCTCAACACATTCGTCCCCGCCGAGCGCTGCGGCAATCGCCTGCACGTACGGCTCCTGCCGGGTCATGCTCGGGGACGCTTTTGGATCATCGCGGTGGCCTTTCCGGCCCATCCCGGCATGGCCGGTTGCAATGAAATACAAAAAATCCTCTTTTGGCAGGTTCCAGCGGCAGTTGATCTTCATGCGGACATTTTCGGGGTTCTTTGGATTCGGGTACATCTCCGCCCGGGTTCCGGTTAGCGGAACCGCACGGCCATTGTTCGACTGCGAGAGTTCAACGACCCGGGCCCATAACGCATCGCAGGCCAGATGAGCCTCCGGGCATACCCGGCAGTAGCGGTTGGAGGGCGGGTACCCGTCGCCCTGGTAGTGTCCGCAGAACCGGATATCCATAGGATGATGTTGGCACCCGGGGGTTTAATGGTGCAGGCAAAAAACCGGATCAGGCCAGCCGTTCCTGCCCCGGCCCGGCAGCCTCTTCACGTTTTCCCGGCACGACTTCCCCGGTGATCAGCTCTCCCTCCGGCGCACGGCCGTGCCGGGCAAAATTCTCCCGCGCCTGCTCAGGGCTCCGGTTCGCATAACAGTACACACAGGCATTCGGGCACGTGCCGTACATGCCGATATCTTTTGCCGCGATACAGCCACACTCCTTTCGCTGCCCCGGGTCCTTTCCCGGGTGCTGCCGGAGGTACGACGCGAGCTCAGCGTCACCCGACGCAAGCCGGACGAGGAGTCTGCCATCGATGCAGCGGTTCTTTAAAATCCCGTACGCGGACAGGTCCCGCTCTTCCGCACAGGTCGTAAGGACAAGGCCCCAGTTTCGGTTCAGCCGGGAAAGTCCCGTGGCGAATGCGTCCATCTCATCGGCCGTCAGCTCACGGATCCCGTGCGGGGCAACATGCCGGGCAACGGATGCGTAGCGTGCGATGTCGATGAAACTGAAGACCATTTTCTCCGTGAACGGCGCGAGCCGGTCGCCGATATTTTGGATCCGGAGAAGGAGCTCGTCCACACCGAGGCGATCGGTCGCGAGCACCGGGTCGAAACGCCAGATCACCCGCTCCTTTCCGATCCGGCGGGACAGTTCCTGGAATACCGCGATCCGCTCATCGAGCGAAAGAAGGCCGGGCTCGAACCCCTCCGGCCCGTAATCGTTGAGCGTGAACTGGAAATAGTACGTAATCCCGCGTTCATCGAGGAGTGGCAGCAGGGGCAGGACCGGGCCGGGATTTTTGGTCCAGAAAACGATCGCCCGGGTCCGTGCAAACGAGACGTACTGCACCCGGCCCGAGAACGGGTTCTTCCACGCCAGATGCCCGCGCCGGAGCCGGGCAAAAAACCAGTCCGCGTAGCGGGCAGGGATATCGGTGGCGCGGCTCGCCGAGACTATCAAAGGCGCAACCGCCTCTGCCCGGTCACCGGCATCGGTGGTTATCGCCACCCGCTCGTCCCGCATGCCCCGCATCGTGAGGGAAGATCGGCGCACCGGCTAATTGAGCCTTTCCTTAACGGGCAACGGGACGATAAAACCGCTAAAGACCGGGCCGTCACACGCACGCGTAGCCGTGCGGGATTTAAAAAAACAACAGCGCTAAAAAAAGTATATCCCGAAATTACTTCCGGGCCTTCTTCTCTTTCTTTTCTTTCTTCTCGCCCTCGGCGCCTTCAACCTTGGGGAAGAGCTCGTCAAGGGTCTTCTCGCCGTACGCGATCACGCGGGCGTTGATCTGTACGAACTCGGGGGTGATCTGGTGGGCGCGGATCATCTTCCTCTTGCGCTCGCCTTCCATCTTGGGGTGGAACCCGACGCCTTCTGCGAGAAGGAGCTGCTTTCTTCCTGCGCCCGGCAGGCTCCTCCGTGCCGGGGTACCGGTCTGGTCCGAACCACCGGTGATAAGGATCTTATAGCCTGCAAGCCCGAGCGGGCCGGCGTCTACTTCGTCCCCGATATTCTTTCCGACAAGTGCGCCTGCGGCGCCGGTACCGGCATCGACGTTGTATGCGCGGCCGGTCTTCGGGTCTGACACTACGACTTTTAACTCAACCATGCTTGATTCACCTTATGGATCATCCCGGGCGCTGCCCGGAAATATCCGGGCAGTCCGGTTCACTCTCCGTCCCCTGGGCGATGATGTACGCCTGTGCACGTGAAGTACCCATGTAATTATACTGGTACGCTATTAAATCCTCGCGTCTCCGGCCCGAAAACCGGGAGGGCTCTTATTTGCCCCAGAACGGTTCGGTCTTGCGCCGGATCGCAACGAACTCCGCGAGCACTTCCTGCGTGCTCACGTTCAAGGTCTTTATCATCTCGCGTTCGAGCACTTTTACGTGCCGCTCGGGCAGGTCCACCAGGAGGTCGTCCCCCACGTTGAGCTGCCGGCCGATGGTCACGCCTTCGATTGCGACCGCGACTTCGAGACCCTCGTCCGCTTCCCGGATCGTCTCCTGTCGGAGCTGCATGGACTTTAAGTGCCCCATCTTTCTCCCGTCAAGCGTGACGAGATCCACGTCCGCCCGGAGCTTGCCGCCCAAAACCCGGACCCCGACAACAGCCGGGTTGCTCTGCCGGAACACGCAGTCCGGCATCAGCCGTATTTTGGCCGGCATCATCACGTGCTCGAACTGGGCCTTTTCCGCGATCCGTTTCTGCTCGTCGCGCCATTCCACGTACTGGTCGATAATCTGGTAGATCACTTGGCCGGAGAAGACTTTCACCTGCGTATAGAGCGGGTCTTTTATGATCTCGGCCGCATCGGGCAGGATGGGCGTGTTAAACGAGAGGAGCACGCGGAGCATCGGGTTCTTGCTCGTCTCGGTCTCAATGAGATCGTGCCGGCTCACCGGGCCGACCTGCGCCCGCATCACCGGGATCTCCTTTGCTTCGAGTTCCTTGCAGAGCGCTTCGAGCGCACCGATCGTGTCGGCCTTGATCACGATCCCCTCTTCGGAAAGGTTCACGTGGATCTCCTGCATCTCCTTTCTTATCCGGGCCGCGAGCTCGTCGGGGTTCCCGCGGACCACAAAGAGCGGCGAGCCGGCGATCACGCCTTCGAGGTTCGGGGCCGAGACCTTGATCCCCGCGGCCGCGACAACCGATTTCACGCGCTCGAACCGGTCCTCGATGAGGATCTCCTTCATGGGCCGGGGCTTTAAGAGCGACCTGACCTTTGTTGTCGCAACGCTGTCCTGCGTTGCCATCGCGATCTCGTCGCCAACGGAGAGCGTGCCGTTATACAGGATCACATCGAGCGTTGTCCCGAGGCCCCGCTCCTCTTTTACTTCGAGCACGGTCCCTTCGCCCGGGCCCTCGGCCGAGAGTTTGAGCGCATCGCCCATGTAGCGCTGGGCAAGACCGATCATGATCATTAAAAGGTCCGCGATGCCCTCGCCCGTGTGGGCGCTCACGGGAACGATCGCAAGGTTGCGCTGGAAGTCGGCGACCCGGTCGTAGCGGTCCGCGGAGAAGCCGAGGTCGGAAAGGTTTCCCACGATCTCGTAGGTTTTCGTCTCGATGTCGGTCTGGACCCGCTCGTTCTGTTTTGCAAACGTTGACTGGAAGGACTCGTCCTTGTTGATGCGCCAGCCGTGGATCCGGTCGATCTTTGTCGCCGCGATCACAAACGGCGTCTTGCAGTTCCGGAGGATCTGCAGGGCCTCAATGGTCTGGGGCTGGAACCCCTGGCTGATATCCACGACAAGGATCGCCATGTCCGCAAGCGCCCCGCCCCGGGCACGCAGCGTGGTAAACGCGTGATGACCCGGTGTGTCGATAAAAAGCAGGCCCGGGATATTGATCGGGATCTTCTCCATCGTGCCGCTCATCTTGCGGATTGCTTCGATGGGGACGATCGTTGCGCCAATGTGCTGGGTGATTGCGCCGGCCTCTGAAGTGACGACCGATGAGCCGCGGATCCGGTCGAGAAGAGATGTCTTCCCGTGGTCCACGTGTCCCATCACACAGACAATCGGCGTCCTGATCTTCGGCTCTGCCGCCATATCACCCACTTCCCGTTCGCACGCGCCCTGATTTTTTTTAGGATTATACCAAAAGCGTCCGTGGCACGGCGTCATCAAAACGCCGCACCACTTCCTACACGAATCCTTTCAGGGCCACCTGATAACTTAATGGACGCCCTACCCTATTAATAGTCGCTCCCGGACACTCCCCGGAACTATGAGGTGATGCAGGGAAAATTCCTGTGGCCGGCCGATACATTAGGGAGTTAAATTAATCAGAGTCCACGACCAAGTTAACAGGAACATCTGCCAGGGTAGGGTAGTCTGGTTATCCTAAGGGGCTGTGGATCCCTCGACCCGGGTTCAAATCTCGGCCCTGGCCTTGTCACTTTTGGTAATTTTCTGTTCTTGATGACGGTTTGCGTTTGAATTATAGTTCATTGAGTTTGTGCGCTCTCCCTGATTTTTATCATTTGCGTTTTCCCTTATGGAACAAGGTTTTCCCGCTTGGTTCTGTGAAGAAATTTGTAAGGGGGATTGCACAGGCTAAACCAAGTGATACTGTGAGAATTTTATCGGCTCCAACTGCCCATCCGGTCATGTTTGCAAGAATTGAAAGAAGAATCAGAGAAAGGATAAATGCAATTCCCACAAGGGTTCGTGCATGGAGAGAGCTACGCATTGAGGTACTCCGGTATTAAACCACTAACATCCAATTTCTGTTTGAAACACGACCCGAATCCAACAATGAATTTTGGTCTGTTACTGTTCATCAAGCTCTACCAATCAATTGTGAAATAGGGAATTCACTTGAGATTGATGCATCAGAAACAGCAGAGATCATTTGTCAACCACATTGTGCGTGCGGGATAGGGACGAGGGAATCTTAGCGTTGATAACCGTTTGGTCCCTGCAATACCTACTTGCATTTTCGCTTCAAGTGCTGCCATTCGTTTCTGAAACATTGAACATTCCTGCTCTTTTGTGAGCTCCCTCAAATTATGGGGAACAATTACATTTGTGTGGACGAATTCCAGACCTTCTTTTTCGATTATGACAATACCCCTACTTCACCCCTGATGGATACTTTCACTCCAACAGGCACGGGTATATTATACTCAAAAACTACACCTTGGACAAATAACACGAATGAAAAGTGGTAATGGGGGATATATGGTTGAGAAAAATAGTGGCGAGCAAAAAACGACAGGGAGACTTCCCAAATTTATTAAAAAAAAGATACTCGGCAAGCCATCAAAGCCCCTTACCGATGACCGTTGGAAAGAGTTTCTTGGGAATCAGAATGGCCCGGGAAAAGAACAATCCCTAGAATTATGGCATTTTCTTCTTGAAAAAGAAAAAGCGTCTGAATATGGAGGGGTGATTTATCTCGATATTTTGGACCATATGAAAAATAAATTTTCAATGTCCAGATCGCGCGTGGATACTCTAATGAGAGAGATGAACAAATGGCATATTGTCAAGAAGCAAATAAGAAAAATTCCCTCGGAAAAAACAATAAACAAAAATCGAATTTTTTATCAGATTTGTGGCGATGCCTGGACTCCAGTATTTACATCAGAAGGGATGGTAAAAGATTATCCGCGCTTATATCGGGAGAATATTGTATTAAAAAATAAACTTGAATATGCAAAATGTCTCCTTGAGATACATGGTTTAATTGAAGAATATGATGCCGAAATGAAAAGACGAAACGAGGTAAATGAACAATGGAAACATATGAGCAGAGATGAGATTAACCGTAAAATAAGGAATGAATCTCCAGAAAAATATCAAGATTACAAGACCAAACTTGAACACGACAGAAAATATTACTTAAAATGTGACCTTGAAAAAATGAAGGAAGAAAAAACGTAATTATCGACCCAGATTCTTTGCCTGCATCTGTATCAATTCTGCGTTTCTCTTATAGGAACTCCCGTTTTGCCGTTGACGGATCCATCACTTTAGGCTGTCGATATCCCTTCTTGATCATCATTTGACGGAGAGAGGGGTCCGTGATATCCCGGTGATCTAACTTATCACTACTTCCCGGAACTTTTCAAGAGACAGAGTATCAGGTTTCACGTAGTCAGATTCCCTGAGCCTGATAGGTATCCGGTACCGGATCAGGGCATCATCTGATGTAATGAAATAATCGCAGTCGTACGCAATCGCATAGGCAAGATGTGTCCGGTCAGTCTTCTGGCTGATCATACGGCCATCGGTTAAATCCTGTGAAAATTCGTAACAGATAACAGCCACGCCATCTGTCGGAACGAGAATGGTGATGTTCCATTCGGTGAGCAGGGAGAAAAAGCCAGTCAGGTGATCGGCAAACTTCGCATCCCGTTTCATGATCAGGATGACTTCGCCAATCACGGAAAGGGAAGTAAAGAACTGATAGTCACGGTTGATCGCGTGACGGATAAGGCTTCTTTTATCCGGACTTTCCAGACAGTCAAAAAAGATACCGGTATCGAGAAATACCTTTTTGCTCATTGTGAAATTGCCCGGTATTTCTGAACGCGCCGCTCTGCATCCTCACGGCTGAGGGCAAAGACCACCCGTCCGTCCGGACCAACGCCGCCGCCATAGGGAAGCATTCCCCGATGGTAGGGGGTCCCGATAATTTTGGCGGGGTCGTATTCTTCGGATTGCATAAATCCTATCTTCCTTTTGGATCTGATAATCGTTCCTACCGTACTGTTGAATCAAGCGCTTTGAGTTCTGCCATGATCCGCTCATGCTCTGTCCGGCTCGTGGCAAAAACTACTTTCCCGGTTTTGAGGCTGAAGGCTCCCCCATCGGAAGGGGCACGCTATGATAGGGTTTGCCTGTCACATTCTCCGGGTGAAACGCTTCAGGCATTTTCATCCCCGTGTCAATTACGTATTTTCGCGTTCTTACCGACAATCTTTTTGCCCCTCTCCCTGATTCAACCCCGCAATCTCTTCTGCCAGGGCCCGGTGTGCCAAGAGAGCACAGCCGCCAGCGGTTTCAGTGAGGATCTCCGGGCGTTCCCGGATCCGTGCAAGGAGCGGAGAGCGAAGGGCGGTTTCGAGCGGCACCTGTGCAAGGTTCTCGTCCGAGTACGGCGCCGCGGGACAAGGTTCGAGGTTCCCGGACGGACTGACGTGCACGAACCCCCGGCCTGCCGCAAGGCACCCGCCGTACTGGTCCTCGTCGCCGGGAAAACCGATGAAAAGAGCCGGAAATTTTCCGGACAATTCCGTACAGGCAGCCTGCAGAGCGCTTTTCTGGTCGGGCTTCAGGATGAGGTCTTCCGTACCCGGTTCCATGGGCACGTACTCGACAAAGGCAAAGACCCGTGCGCCGGCGCCGAGCATGGTCCGGGCAAACCTCTCGTCCGTGACCCGGGAGAAATTCTCCCGGGACGTTGTGACCGAGCAGCCGAAGAAGACCCGATGCTCTTTTAAGCGCCCGCAGGCCGCAAGCAGCCGGTCGTACACGCCGCTTCCCCGCCGGGCATCGGTCTCTTCGCGGAAACCTTCGAAACTGATGACCGGGACAATATTTTTGTACCGTGCAATTTCTGCTGCCGCGGTCTCATCGATCAACAGGCCGTTTGAGAAGACCGGGAAGAGGATCTCCGGGTGCGCCCCGGCAAGGGCGAGGATCTCGTTTTTCCGTACCAGCGGCTCGCCGCCGGCAATCACGATGACCGAGACCCCGAGACGGGCGGCCTGGTCCGCGAGCCCGGTAAGCGTCTCCGGGCTCATCTCGGCCGCGGGCCGGTCGTGGCGGCCGTGCATGTAGCAGCCGGCGCAGGCAAGGTTACAGCGCGACGTGATGCTCGCAATAACAACCGGGGGGACGAGCAGCCCGTCACGCTCGTACCGTTTCCGTACCGCGGCCGCCTTCTTCTGGTGGCGGAGGATGGCAGAGCCGCGGAAGAAGAGCGTCGGGTCGTCGGCAATGATCTGCACGGCTTTGTGCAGGGTTGCCGCTATTATCTCATCGAAGAGATCCCGGTACGCCCCGGTTTTTTCCACAATCATTCTCCCCGCTGCCCGAGCATATCCTTTACCGAGATCTCCGGGTGGTGGTACCGGCGCTTCCCGCTGGTCCGGCCCCCGATCTCGATTGCCTCGTTCGGGCACCAGTGGATGCACGCATAGCACTGGGTGCAGGAATCCCCGAACGTGACCCCGTCCGCGGTACTGCTGATGTTCCGGGCCGGGCAGATCTTTTCGCACAGCCCGCAGCGGGTGCACTTCGCGGTTGCATGGAGCCGGCGGGGGACCCGGTACACCGAGGTCATAAGGAACCGGAGTGCCCCTGCGCCCAGTCCGATCACTGACGAGTCCGACCCTTCCGGCGCCGAGACCTGCCGGTCTCTGACCGCTTCGGCAATCGCGGGGATCCGGCTGTGTGCCGCTGCAAGTTTCTGCTCCACCGTTTCCGGCGGTTCCATCAAATCGACCGGACCAAGGTAGTTCTCCGGCATGACAAGGGCAAAACCGGCCGAGAGATGCGATCCCCGGGCACGGAGCGTTTTGTCGAGCGAAAAAAGCGCCCCGCCGGGCTCCTTCCCGCAGGTTGCAAGGCCAAAGACGTACGGATTACCGGTAAACCTGAGGCTTTCCACGAACTGCTGTACGATCCCGGGCATATTCAGGAAATAGACCGGGAACGCGATACCAAGGACATCCGCGTCCACCGGAATCCCGCCGGGGTTTACCGCCCTCCTGAGCGGGATGAGTTTTGCATCGCCGAGTTCTTCGGCAAGCGCCCGGGCAGCGGCAAGCGTGTTGCCGGTGCCGGTGAAATAATAGATCACGGTCTTCATGGCTGTTTCCCGATCCGCCCGTACCGGATCGCACCTTCCGGGCATGCATCCGCACAGCTTGCACAGATGATGCACTCTGGGGAATCCATGTCCCCTTTATGCACCATCGCGTTCACGTCAAGGCCCATCGGGCAGATCTGTGTGCACTTTTTGCAGTCAATGCAGCGAGCGGGATCGGCAGAGAGCCCGAGCGCCGGCCACCGGAACAGGTTCCGGATCTTCCGGCCTGCGATCATGAGCCCGGCTATCGGGCAGAGCACATGGCAGAACCCGCGCCGGCCTGCAATGAATGCGGCAAGGAAGATGATAGTGAAGATCACAACGACCACCATAAGCGTGGCGAGACTTGTGATCGAGAGGCTATTGTCCGTGGCATAGAGCGGGTCGACCGCACGGATTCCCCCGGCGCCCCAAAAGAAGTACGCAAGCGCTCCAAGCCAGAGCACCGTCACGATATACTTGACATAATTTAACCAGCCCGCTTTTACGGTCCGCTTTATCACCGGCGAACAGATCTCCTGCCATGCCCCCATCGGGCAGAGCCAGCCGCACCAGAGCCGGGCGACCACAAGCGAGAGGAAAAAGAGCGCGATAAAGAGGAGCATGCTGCCGGTGGCGATGCCTTCTGCTGCGCCCATCACAATGACGATGGGGGAAATGTACATGAGCGTGACCGGCAGGAGGAGGAACGTGACAATGAGGATCCATTTCCTGATAGTCTGACGCGATAATCCTGGTTCTGTTTTCCGGGTTGTGGTCATGATAGTTTTCCTGATGGCGATGTTATCCGGGGATTGTTTCCATGCTTTTGATCTTTTCGATGAGGGCGGTGACCCCGGTCCCCTCCGCGATCTCTTTTTTGTTAAACGAGAACTGCCCGGCAACGACCATGCCCTTTGCCGTTACGTCTTTTACAAGGTCCGCGAGCGTGGCGCCCGGCTTGTCGCCGCAGGTGGCAAAGATTACCACGGGTTTTCCTTCGCACCCGGTAAACCCGGCAACGGCTTTTTTTACCGCCGGCACGGGCTTTCCTCCCCAGACCGGCGTGCCGATCACGACAATGTCCGACTTAGAGAGATCGATACTCTCCGGCACCGCACCGCTCTCGCGTACAGTCATGCCGGGCGAATGGCGGCCCATGAGGGCAACAAAGCGGGACAAAAGATCCCGCGATTTTACCTCGATAAGATCGGCGCCCGTGTCCTTTTGTACCTGTTCTGCGACCCCGTGGGTCGTTCCCGTATACGATGCATAGATGATAGTGGACTTCATGATCGTTCTCCATTCGTTTTCCCTTTTTTTTCTCCTGCTGCCCCGCCGCGGGATTCCCCAAAGAGGGTTGCCGCGATGATCCGTTTGAGGAGTTCGCCCCCGGCATCCGGGTTTTTCGTGTCTTCCTGGTTCAGGCTGATCTCCGCCAGGACATTTACCCCCTTTTCCTCCAGCGCTTTTCTCATCAGGGGCAGGGCCTCCCCGGGCTGGTTGCCGCACGTGGTAAAGATCACGGCCGGCTTTCCCCCGCAATTGCACAGCGCCTGTACCGCGGCGTTGATGGCCGGTGCCGGCCTCCAGGCCCAGACCGGTGCGCCGATGATCAAGAGGTCGTAGCCCGCAACATCGATACTGTCCGGCTCGATTTTGTCGCAGGCCCCATTCCGGGACCGGAGGACGCCGGTCGTGAACGCGGTAAACGCAGAGTACGGGGTTCTGGTCTTTACCTCGATAGAGTCGCACCCGCCTGCATCACAGATCCCTTCGGCGACCTTCCGCGTGATCCCGGAATACGAATAAAAAATAACGCAGGTCCGGATGTTCCGGCCCGACGATGCCTTCCGCACCATCTCGCGGCTGCACTGCTTCATGACGCTCGCGTACATCAATTCGAAATGATCGCGGAACTCCACCATCCGCTCGCGGTTGATGGTATAGTACACGTAAAAGCCGTCGCGGCGCGATTCGACCAGTCCCTCGTTTTTTAAGGTTTTCAAGTGCTGGGAGACGGCGGGCTGGGAAATATGCAACCGGCCTGCAAGTTCGCTGACGCCGAGCGTCCCGCCCGGTTCGGTCGAAAGGAGGTAAATGATTCGGAGCCGGTTAAGATCGCCCAGGGCCCTGAACGTCCCGGCCATGGCGGGGACGATCGCGCAGAGCCCGGTACACTCCGGGCACTTGTTGCAGGGCTCCTCGGCCATGTATAAGTGTTTGCTTATACACTTATATAAATTGCACGAAATAGTGTCCCGGTGCCGGTTTCTCATACCAAAACGACGGGAATGAGAGGAAAGTTCTCCGCAAATACCTGCAGGAAAAAGAGAGGGGATTATTCCGGGATTAGGCAAACGGGACCGGCCCGGTATTATGAGGTTACGAGATCGCAGCCTTGATCGTCCACGGGCCGCTCGCCTTCACGTCAAGGTAATATTTTCCCGCGTCCAGTTTCTGCGGCTTCATGCCGGAATAGGTGCCGATCTCGTTTGCAAGAAGGGCGACCCGTTTGCCGTTTTCGTCCGTGAGCCAGACAATGAAATTCTTCTCGCCCGTGTAGTTTAAGGTAAAGACCCAGAGCCCGGACCCGGTCGCGGTAAACGGTACGATGCTGTCCCCGGTCCCCGAGAGAAGGGCCTCGCCGGTTACTACCGTGCTGCCGCCCGGAGCCGCAGATGCCCTGCCTACGCCCTGGTAGAGCGTGTACACGATAGCGGGTGCCTCTTTTTTATAGAGCGTATTTGCGGACAGGTCATGGATCCAGACATTCTTCTCGCCCGAATCCCGGGTCACGAGGTACATATCGTTGCCGAGCGCGGTCCACGTCCCGTTGTAAAAGACATTGGGAACACTCGCATAGTTTTCCTGCGTCTTCCCGTTCACATCGAACGTGATCTCGAACTTGTAGATCGCCCCCGGGCTCCGCCAGACGCCGACCACCGGGTCGTACGAGAGCCCCGAGACTGCGGCCGCCGTGCCATACGAAGAGGTAAGCGGCGTGAGGGTCTTTACGGGTGCGACCTGCGTCTCCTGGGTTCCCGTGCATCCCGCGGAGAGCACGACCGTAATGCAGAGGACCGCAAGTGCAAAGGAGCCGGTCCTCCCGGGCACAAATGATGGAACCGATAACTGATGCTTCATAGCCGGATACTTCCTCCCTGATATCGCTATCATTTATCACCCGGCTTTTGAGTAGTTTCCGGTGATATAACCGCCAGGTTAGATCAATGAACCGCATGCATCCTCAAACAACGGGTTCAGTGTTCACCTGACCAATAAAAAAAGATACACGCCGGCCCGGCTCACACGCCCATGAGGGAAAGGGCGGCATCCTCATGGTACGGGAAGACCGTGGCCACGAGAAAGAGCGCAACGATGTAGAGGGCAAGACCGATGCAGGCAAGCGGGACCGTGTAATTCCGGAGAACGGTCCGGGTATCGTCCCCGGTCGTCTTTTTGACAAGGTGGAAGAAGGGATCGGTGACGTGGCAGAAGTGGCAGGTACCGGCAACGACCATCAGGATCATGGGCAGCGGGTTAATCTCCTGCACAAGTGCCGTAGCCCCCAGCACCTGCGCCGAGACAACCGCAGTCACGATCCGCGAACCCTGTGCGGTCGCAAGGATCACCGCGATGATGAACGGGATCATGATATCCGGCAGGACCGGAATGAGCGTGGCAAGCGCACTTTTTGCAAGCCCGGATTTTACCATGACCGTGCCGATTGCCCCGGCCGCACAGATGTCGAAGACCACCATCCCCGCGGTTGTTATCCCGCCGGCAAATCCTTCGAACCGGATCTTTGGCGGGGCAAGGACGAGCGCCACGAGCAGCCCGACAAGCATGATAAACTGGAGGATCGCCGCGTGCGAGAGACCAAGGACGAAATGGCCGACCGGGATCGCAGCCACGATCGCAATGAACGGGGCCCATGCCCGGAGATGAAGGGACAGGGGAACGGAGGTCTGCCCGGGAGTACAGGCTGCCGGGGGTTCCGCACCGGTCCTGTGGTCCGGGATCCACCGGCCCGCCGCCGCGATCACAACGCAGAGCAGGCAGAGGGCGAGCGGGATCGTAACGAGATCGAAAGAACCGCCGAATGTCTGCGGGGCGAACGCGGCAACGAGCGGCTGGGTGACCGGTGTCGGGAAGATCAGGATGTAAGAGACGATCCCGCAGACCGCGGCAACATAGAGCAGGACCTTTGACCGGTCCGGGTCGGGTTCGATCTTTTTAAGCGCCGGGGAGAGCATCGCGTATGTGACCACCGGGCAGGTGATCGGTACGGCAAGGATAAAGGAGAGGATCCCGGAACTTGCCCGGGCATTTTTGATCTTTGCCTGGATCCCGGCGGCCATGACCGCGATGAGGCCCTGGTCGGAGAGCAGCCGGACAATCACGATGCCGGAGAGGATGGCGATGGCAAAGGCGCCAAACATCGTACCAAGGCCCGAGGCCAGCCACTGGAGCGTGGCATCAGGGCCCGCCCCGGCGAGCAGGCCAAAGAAGATCCCACCCAAAAGGAGCGTGACAAAGAGGGGCAGTTTCCGCGTATAGCCGAGGATGAACAGGAAGAGGAGCGTAAGAAAAAAAACCAGGAATGCTTCCATACAGGAAGCGTCGGAGAGCTATGAAATAAAGGATTACGGTCCGGTTTTTTTCGGGAGTGCCCGGACGGGCAGCCTTTTCTCGTTCCTGCCCCAACCGATCAAACGTGGACTCGCTCACCCATGCACTCGCCGCTGCCATCCTTGCGTACGTGCTCGGTTTCCCGCAGTACATCCCGTTTATTGTTATCGGGGCCGTGATCATCGATGCGGACGTGCTCTTTGGCCTTTTCTCGAAGAATTCCCCGGAGGCCTACCTCTTCGTGCACGGCGGGATTGCCCACGGCATTGCCGGCGTCTGTATCATGTCGGCCTCGGCATGTGCCGGGATTTGGCTTGCAGCTCTTGCCGGTTTTGTGAACCCGACCGCGATCACGCCCGCGGCCTGCGCTGCCGTGTTTGCCGGCGGATTCCTGCACATCGCCATGGACCTCCCTGCAAGCCCGGGCATCCCGCTCTTTGCCCCGATCTCGGACAAAAAATACGCACTCTTTGTCCTCCCGGGCCCGAGCCTGCTGATGATGGCAGTCAGCCTCTTCTTTTTGATCTGGATGGCGCTCGGTGTTGTCACGCTCGCGGAAGGGATGGCCGTGTACGCTCCGATTTTTTTTGCCTTCCTGCTCGTGCGGTCCATTGCGTTTGCTGCTTCGCGGCCGGCGCTCAAAGGGGCGTACCGGGTACTCCCGCAGCCGGACCCGCGGCGGTGGGTTGCATTCTACGATGACGGCGACGAATGGACCGTCATCGAATTCCTGCTCGGCAAAGGATTTGGCGATCCGGCCTGTTACCCGAAGTACACCTGGACCGATCCGGCGCACGTTGCCCCGTACGTTTCCCTTCCAGAAGTCAGAGGGCTCCTGTACAATTCCTACATCGTGACCGCAAAAAAAGAGGGCGACACCCTCATCCTTTCAGACCCGGTGAGGGAGTCGGGCCGGCTCTTCTATCCTCCATATTACAAACGCGTCGTTATCCCCGTAGCGCAAAAGCCCGTACCGATCCGGTAACGTGCCCGTACTTTTAGAACCGGGACGGCGTACCGGTAGATCGGGAGATTTCCATTGAACGAAAACGCATACGTCCACGGGTATTCCGAGCGGGAGGCCGAACGGCTGGGCGACCAGGCGCGGACGCTGACCGAACTTCTCCACCACGATACGCGGTACCCGGCACAGAGCCGGGTGCTCGAAGCGGGCTGCGGGACCGGTGCACAGACCGTTATCCTTGCAAAGAACAGCCCGACAGCAGAGATCACCTCGATCGACATCTCGCCGGAATCCGTACGGCGGGCAGAAGAGCGGGCGAGGGCCGAAGGGATCAAAAACGTGACGTTCCAGGCCGCCGACCTGTTCAGCCTCCCGTTTGCGCCGGCGAGCTTCGACCATGCCTTTGTCTGCTTCGTGCTCGAACACCTCCCCGACCCGGGCCGGGCGCTCGCTGTGCTCAAAACGCTCGTAAAACCCGGCGGGACGATTACGGTGATCGAGGGCGACCACGGCTCGGCCTACTTCCACCCGGACAGTGAAACGGCACGCCGGGCGATCCGCTGCCTTGTCGATCTCCAGAAAGAGGCCAGGGGAAATGCCCTCATCGGCCGCGAACTCTATCCGCTGCTCGCCTCTGCCGGGTTTTCGGGTGTGCAGGTCTCGCCCCGGATGGTGTACGTCGATGCCTCACGGCCGGAGCTCGTGGAGGGGTTCACGAAGCAGACCTTTACCGCGATGGTCGGGGGTGTCCGCGAAGATGCGATCAAAAAGGGCATGATGAGTCCCGCTGACTGGGAGCAGGGGATAAAAGACCTGTACCGGACCTGCGAACCGGACGGCGTATTCTGCTACACGTTCTTCAAGGCAACCGGGCGGGTACCTGAATGAAAATTTCCGTCATCCTCGCCCACCCCGGGCCGGAAAGTTTCAACCACGCGATTGCCGCAACCGTTGTACAGACACTCGCGGAGAACGGCCACACGGTCGCTTTCCACGACCTCTATGCAGAACATTTCGATCCGGTCCTGCCGTACGCCGAGATCCCGCGGAACGCACCGCCGGACCCGGTTGTCGCCCGGCATTGCAGCGAGATCGCAACGGCGGACGGTATTGTCATCGTCCACCCGGACTGGTGGGGCCAGCCGCCCGCGATCCTCAAAGGCTGGATCGACCGGGTCATCCGGCCCGGGATTGCATACCGCTTCCGCGAAGGCGACAATGGCGAAGGAATCCCGGAAGGACTCCTTGCAGCAAAGGCAGCACTCGTGTTCAACACGGCCAATACGCCGGCTGAACGGGAGCGGGCGGCATTCGGCGATCCGCTCGAACGGCTCTGGAAGGACTGCATCTTCTCTTTCTGCGGGGTACCGGTTGTTCACCGGCGCATGTTTGCCGTTGTCGTGACAAGTACGGCAGCAGAAAGGGCCGGCTGGCTCGCGGAGGCGGCAGCCCTCACCCGAAAATATTTTCCCTGAACGGGAAAAGCACGGCAGCTTTTTTTATCCTGAAATTCCCATGCTAAACCGGGGGGAAAACGATGGAAACTTTCGATGCATGCATCAGGTTTGCAAACGAGAACCCGGTCACGTACCTCGCAACGGTCGATGGCGACCAGCCCCGGGTCAGGGCGTTTGCCATGTGGTTTGCGGACGCGAGCGGCTTTTACTACCACACAGGGACCGCAAAGAACGTCTGCTGCCAGCTGCAGAAAAACCCGAACGTCGAGCTCTGTTTCTATAAGCCCGGTGAAGCGGCCGGGACGATGATGCGGGTTGCCGGGAAGGTCGAGTTCCTGTCCGATCCTGCACTCGAAGAGCGATTGTTCCGGGACCGACCCTGGCTAAAGGGGATCGCGGAGACTGCCCCGGCCGGCTCGAAGGTCACGATCTTCCGGATCGCCCACGGCGAAGCATGGTTCTGGACGATGATGGAGAACATGCGGGAATCGCAGGTGCCCCGGATAAAATTCTGAACTTTTTTTTTATACTTTCGCCCTCCGCATGCCGCTGGTTTATACCCGTCTGCCACGTTAACGCTGATCATGGAAACGAACACAGGTGCAAAGAACGGGGAAGTGATTGCAGCAGTCAGGGAGATGAACCGGCTCTGGACGGAGACCTGGGACGAAAAGGGTTTTGCCGGGTTTATCCACCCGGACGCGGTTGCGATCGCCCCGACAACCCCGGGAAGGCTCGAAGGCCGGGACGCGTACGTAGCGGGCTGGAAGGGATTTGTGCAGGCCACAAAAATCCACGAATGGAAAGAGTCCGGCCACCGCGTAAACTTCTTCTGCCGGGGCAGCTGCGCCGTGCTCTCGTACTTCTTTACGATCCGGTTTTCGATGAACGGGCAGGAAGTCGTGATGAAGGGACGGGACCTCTTCACGCTCGTAAAACAGCGCGGCCGCTGGCTCGTTGTCGCCGACCAGTTCTCGCCCGATCCGGTGCAGGGATAGCCGGGTAAACACGCAGTACCGGTATAAATGCACGGCGGGAGAATAGAGAAAAGACCATTGTATGGACACCATCACGCTCGTGGGCTTTGTTGCGGGAACGCTCACAACAGTTGCCTATGTCCCGCAGGTTATCCGGAGCTGGAAGCTAAAGGAGACAAAAGACATCTCCCTTTCCATGCTCGTGCTCTACGCGGTCGGGGTCTCCCTCTGGCTCGTGTACGGGGTCTGGATGGACGCCCTTCCCATCATCGCGGCAAACGGGATCTCGCTTGTCCTGATCCTTGTCCTGCTCGGGATCAAACTGCGGTACCACTGAACTTTCCCTGCCATTTTTTTCGTATGCCGGAAGATTTTGTTATTACAAGCGCAGATCTCCCTACAGGCAGATACAGATCTCTTTTTCCGGGCTATGGGTTCATAAAAAGAGAACCGTTCCCGCTCCCGGACCGATCGTGAACGGGAAACGGCGCCTTTAAAAGATGGCCCGGCAAATACGGCATCGTAGGATACAAGATACCCGAAAGTGCCGGCCCGGTAACCAGCCTGGCGTGACTTAGGAAAAAACAGCCATGATCTCCTGGGACCTTCTCTTTGCCATCATCCCCGGCATCATTCTCTTTCTGTACGGGATCGAGCAGTTCTCAAAAGAAGTCCAGCTTGCGGCCGGTGAATATTTCCGCAGCCTCATCCAGCGGCTCACAAAAACCCCTTTCCGGGGAACTGTCGCCGGAGCACTCGTAACCGCTGTTGTCCAGTCGAGCACGGCAACGACCGTTATCACGGTAGGTCTTGTAAACGCCGGTATTCTCTCGTTTACCGCGTCGCTCGGGATCATCTTCGGCGCAAACCTCGGCACGACCCTTACCACCCAGCTCATCGCGCTCAACCTGACCGCTTTTGCTCCGGCCCTGATCCTCATCGGGTTCCTCCTCGGGCTTGTCGGCGGGAAATACAAAGTGTTCGGCAGGCCGGTCTTTTACTTCGGGCTTGTTTTTTTCAGCCTCTCGCTGATCTCGGCGGTCATGGCACCCTACCGGAGCGACCCGCAGCTTCTCACCCTAATCGGGATGCTCGACACGGTCTTTCTCCAGATCGCATTCGGGTTTCTCATCACCACCATCTTCCAGTCAAGTTCCGTTACCACCGGTCTTGTCGTGGTCATGTCCCAGAACGGGCTTCTCACACCTTCCGCCGCGATTCCCATCATTCTCGGGGCAAACCTCGGGACCCCGACAACGTCGCTCCTCGTTGCCGCCCGGATGAACACCCCGGCAAAACGGGCGGCCGTGGCGCACTTCCTCTTTAATTTCCTTGGCGTTTTGATGTTTCTTCCCATCCTCGGGCCGTTTACCGCGCTCATCGAAGGACTGGGAGGCACTCCCGGCCAGCAGGTGGCAAACGCCCATCTTGTCTTCAACCTGACCTGCTGCATCGTATTCTTACTCCTCGTAGTGCCGTTCTCCCGGCTCGTAACCTTCCTTGTGAAAGGCGAGGACGCCGAAGTGGTATTCGTGACAAAATCGATCCACCGGCCGCTGCCGGAGAAGACGCCCGAAGCCTTTGCCATGATAGAAGGGGAGATCGCAAACCTCCTTTCGGTCTCGCAGAACCTTCTCTTTGAATTCCGGCAGCGGCTTCTTCCTGAAGATAAAAAGAAAAATCCGCAGCGGGCAAACCAGCTCTACGATTACGCAGTCTTCCTGGACAGCGAGATCAGCGAAACCGCGCTTGAGATCTCGGGCCGGCCCCTGTGCCGGAAAGAGGCAGAGTACATCGCCGGGATAGTCCGGATCTCAAAGCTCGGCACAGTCCTTGCCGGCCAAGTGCACGATCTGGACGGCATCCTCGGGCAGCTCGATGAAAAAGGGATCGCGTTTCCTGCGGATTCAAACGAGGCGATCCGCCGCTCCCTCATTTTTTGCGAAGAGAACCTTGCCACCCTGGTAAAGGCATTCCCGGATATTTCCCAAACCGATTACCGGCAGATGCGGGAGGCGGACGAACGGCTCCGGGAGGAGATGAACCAGGATTACCAGCGTTACCTCGACCGGCTCTCATCGAAAAAAAGCCCCGGGGGGAGCATGTTCTCCCGGGCGCTCTTCGAGATCGAACGGATGGCAGGAACGATCCGCGAGATCCGGAAGTCCATCGCCGGTTTATCCCGGGAATGCGTGGGACCGGCGGGACAGGAATAACCGGGAAAAAAGAAAAACCAAAAAAAATGTTTTAATCCTGGAGGAGGACAAGGCAGCCGGCGATCTTGTCGTGGAACCCCTGGCGCTTCTTCGTGACTCCGATCATGATGAATCCGATGAAGACGATGATAAGCGAGATGAATTTCCCGAAGAACCGGAGGGTTGCCCGGGCAAAGGAGACCCGGTTGCCTTCCATATCGGTCACTTCGAGGCGCATGAGAACTTTTCCCGGCGTTGCCTGTCCCCGCGAGGACTCAAAGCCTGCATAGTAAAGCCACGGGACGACGACCACGAGGAGACCGAACGCTGCAACGATGGGGGTGAGCGCCGCTACCGGTGTCCCGGCGGTCGTGAGAGAGGCGATGGGCGCATGCAGGGCAACGATATAGTACAGGTACATGATCCCATTGACCTGGTTGAAGAATGCGACGGCGATGAGGCCCAAGATTATAATGAGGATAAAATCGACAATGAAAGCGACGAAACGCCGCCCGAGACCGGCGTACACGCCGACATCGGGGGTTTCCTCGACCTCCTCTGCGGCGGGAACGACCGGGACTGCCGCGGCGGCTTCGATCGGGGCGCCGCACCACTGGCAGAATTGTCCGGAGGTATCAGTCTCTTTTCCACATTTTGGACAGTACATTCCTCAAACTCCTGATAGGTAAAGTTTACTCCATGACTCCTTTTTAATTTAACTGTTCTTTTCCCGGGATTTTGGGGTTTTTCGTGCGGCATCGTGAAAAACCGGGGCTGCCGGGCCGGATTCACAGCCGCCCTGGTGCGGATAATCCCGGCGCAAAAATAATAAAACCGCAAAAAATGAAGGTGTATTCATGAAAGCGGCCATCATTGCGATCGCAGGTTTTGTACTTTTTTTCTGTGCGCTGTGTGCAGGATGCACGAGCCCGACCCAGGCTGAGATAAAGCCGGTCGAGACCCAGACTGCCGAGATCACGACAGTCCCGACAACTACGGCAGCACCCACAGCGATAACGACCACGTACGAACCCATTGCTCCCATCCCGTCAGATATTTACGTTGACCTCCAGCTCACGAAAGACCGGCCCACGAGCAAGATCCACCTGCTCTACAACGGCGGGCCCGGTGAGGCTTACGTCCAGAACGTCCGGATGAAAGTCACGCGTTCAGATGGCACGGTTACCGATGAACTCATGGACGAGGGCATCCAGCCACAGAGGGGCGACGAGTTGATCGTGCAGGGTACAAATACAGGGGACCGGTGTGAGGTCTGGGTCACCACGGCCGGCAAGGTCTACAAGATCATGGATCAGAACCTGTACGCGATGCAGTAACTTCTTCTTTTTTAGTTTTTGCCGGTGTGGAGCCGGCGGCCGGCCTTTCCGGCAAACCGCTGCAGGATTAACCCGAGCAGGACTGCGGCCGCACCTGCGCCGGCAAGCACGATCCACTGCACTAATCCCGCCGTCCCGACCGCGAGCTGTGCCACAAGGTTGAGCGGGTTCCCCGGGACGGCGAGCACAAGGATCATGATAACCACAAGGGCCGTGGAGAAGACAAACTGCGCTGCGGTCCGCTCCCGGTAGTGCAGCGCTACGAGCGCCGCAATGAGAATCAGGACAAGGGACCCGAGCGTGACGTGGAGCAGGATAAGCATCGGGTCCATAACGGGGATGTGGTTTACGGACAACAGCAGGAGCCATGCGCCGGCCTGGACCGGCACGAGCACTATACAGGTAAGCACTTTGCCCCAGACCGCGTCCGCAACACTCACAGGCGTCGAGACGAGCGTCTCTAAGGTATCGTGCTGGTACTCCTCGGTGATGAGATCGATGACAAGCGCCGCCGAGATGATCCCGGGCAAAAAGACGAGCAGCGGGATCAAAAGGCCGTACACGAACTCGAAGTAACCGCTGCTGTCCGAAGACTGAGGGATATCGACCGGCAGGGGACGGTTGGTGATCCGGTCGATGCGGGCTTCGCGGAGCTCGCCCTCGTACTGCAGGAAAACTCCTTTTAGTTTGGTATCGGCGACCGCGCCCATGATATCGCTTTTGAGCGTGTAGAGCGTGATCTTCACCGGCCCGGTATCGTTTGCCGCGGTGTCGGGCACGTAGACCACCGCGGAGAGCTGCCGCTCTTTTAGCAGTTCCACACCGGTCGAGAGGTCGACATGGTGGATCCGGAACGCGTTACTGTTTGAAAGGTCCCACAGGAGGGGCGAGGTGTTCCCGGCATAGCCGATATCGTAGCGGAAATGCGAACGGCCGGCAAGCGAGCCCGGGTCGTACATCGATGAGAGCCCGACCATTAAAAACGAAGAGAAGAGCGCGATAAAAAGCTGGAGTAGGATGGCTAAAAGGATCGTCTTTTCGGAGAAGAGGCCCCCCAGTTCTTTTTTTGCAACGACTTTGATGTGCCGGGCCTTCATGTGAGCCACCCCTGGAGGAAGTACAGGTTATACCCGCAGTGGAGGATGCCGGCCGCAAGGATCCCGGCAGCCGCCCCGATCCGGCCCCAGCGCTTCATGGAGAATGCAACGATGAGGAGGCAGGCGAAGTGAAGCAGGAATGGCAGCCAGATCACACCGAGCGATAAGAAGAGGACGTTCCCGAAGACCGATTCGGTGATCTCGGCAAGGGTTGCAAAGAGCAGGAGTTTCTCGCCGACTAAAAAGCCGAACGCCGTTGCAGCGCAGGCAAGGACGAGCCGCTTTGTGGTAAAAAATGCCGGGTCCAGGAAAAAGAGCGTGTAGATCCCGACTGCCTTTGCCGCCTCCTCGACAAATGCCGCGAACACGATGAGGAGCACGAGCGAGAGCGGCATGGGCAGGTTGAAGAGCACGACAAGGCCCATCATCTGCGCCATGAAGACAAACGGGATCGTGGCAAGGGCAATGCAGAAGAGCGAGGCGTACGGATGTCCGCGGGAAATTGCGCCGGCCAGGAATTCGCGGCACCGGGGCAGGAGCGGTTTTTCCGAGAAGAGACGTTCCTCGTTAAAGTTCCGGGCCGCGATATAGAAGAGCACGGCGCTTGTGAGCCAGAAGAGCACGGTCGCGTAGCAGTAGTCCGCCGCAGTCCACGCGGTCCCTTCGAGCGTGAGCACGATAAGCGTCAGCGGCGAGATCAGGCTGATCACGTGTACGTTTGCAAAGATGCTCGGGAAGAACAGGTACGACGTGGCAACAGTCGAGAAAAAGATCGAGATGAACGAGAGCTCCTTGAAGCTCCGGGCAAGCATCCCGATGACAAGGGCGCTTGCGAGAAAGAAGAGAATAACCGGGACAAGGGGGAGGAGAATGGAAAGCGGGGCGCGGATGTAGAGCGTGAGCACGGCGCAGATGAGAAGCATCCCGAAAAAGTACGGGAGCATTTTACCGGTGATGATGTATGCGGTTTTTACCGGTGTGGAGAGGAGGGGCTCGCCCTGCCGTTCGATCCGCTCGTTCATGATACTCATCATGAAAAACTGCGAGGTGAAGTAGAGCGGGAAGATGAAGACAAAGATAAGGATGATCGCATCGAACGGGAGCGGAGGCGAGAGCTGGTCCGGGGTGACAAAGGTGCCCATGACCGATTTCTGGCCCGATAGTACGTCAGTGTACCGCGCAACCTGCGTGTTCTGCGAAGACGAGGCAACGAGTCCTGCCCGGATATCCTCCTGAGTAACCCCGAGCGTTGGCGACGGCGTTGGGACATCCTCGACTGTCCCGGCGGGTACGAGCGTTCTCCGGCCGGGCGGCGCCGGCACGAACCTGCCTGCCTGCGGGGAGGAGAAGTTGAGCTCGCTTGCAACGGTCTGCGTATCGATCCAGAGGGGGTACGCGGCAAAGAGGTCGTCGGCACCGGTATAGACGGCAGCCTTGTACTTTGCGTAGTCGCGTTCGAGCGTTTTCTGTGCGGATTTTCCTTTGTCGGTCCCTGCTGCATACACAACGCCGTCAACAATCGCGATATCGTATGGCGCAATAGCCGGCGGGATGGTCGCGGGTTCGACCGTGTACACCGAGAACCGGGCATCGGACGAAAACACGGTGGCGACCTGCGTGTCGTCGGTTGCGAGCCGGTACATCCCGTCCTGGATGTGCAGCCCGCTCTGGGCCGCAAACCCGGTGACCGCGACAAGGAGGATGAAAAGTACGATGGCAACCGGGAGGAGGTCGCGCGACATGATCGAGAAGGTCTTTTTTACCTCCCAGCGTGCGATAGTGGCAATCTCGCGTAGTGCGCTCATGTGCGGCCTTTCTCCCGATCCGGGTCTGCCGGATTTCTGCTGACTAGAGCATCTGGGGGGATGTGGTCAAATAGTGTTCGGTCGGGGCCATTATCCCCGGGATTGTTCTTTACCGGGGATTGCCCCCGGGCAGGAACGTGAGTCCTGCCAAAAAAAAATCAGCAGGATATGCCAAAAACGTGCAGAAGCCCGCACCAGAATGAGTCAGTGGAAATTCCCGGAATCCCGGACGATGAGTCCGGCACATCAGAGGTGTTCTCAAAACCGGAATCCGAGGGTATGTCGAACCGGAGTTCGCAGTACCGCTCGTAGCCTTTTGAAAGTTCGGTTTCGTTCATTTGCGTGCCATGGTCTTTTATACAGGCGTTGAACTCCTGCCCTGCGGTGTCCCGGCACTGCTCATATTTATCCTGGGCTTCCTGGGATGTCGTATCTTCGGAAGTGGTTCTCATGAACATAGTACCTCCATCGGCGGTTTTGACCGCAACAATACCGATGATCTTTCCGCATTCGTCGTTTTTGTCCCACTGCTCGTTCCGGCACTTCTCTTCGTCATCGGGAGAGACCGCGTAAAATGGTCCCACCCTCCAGCTTTTTCCGAAAGATATTACATGGCGGCAGGACTGCGGGGCCGGGTCACCGGAAAAATTTCTGATCAGAAACGGCGTCCCCTTATAGGTTCCCCGGATGTCGCAGGAAGTAATCCGCATCATCCAGGTATCGTAGACTTCGTAGATATCGCAGGCCCCGGGGTTGCAGGTGGCAGTGTAGGAATAAATGTAATCGTCCTCTCCCGAGCTGTTCAGGATCTTTTTGATCCCGTGCTCGTACAGCCAGCCGGTCTCCGGGTTTGGCATGCCCGGTATCGTTCCGGAGCAGCTCATGGTGTACTGGACGCTCGAATCTATCGGCACCCCGTTATGCGTAATGAAAACTCTCGTTGTTGTCGGGGATATCGGATCGGCAGCAACGAGCGGGACGATAAACAAAAGACAACTTACCAGAAGCAGGAGCCGGGTTTTTTTCATGAAGATCACCATTCCGGAAATCATGCGGGCAATAATGACCGGGGGACGTGCGGATTTATACATGTGTTGTTATCATTCTTCGAAAATTTTTATGATCGCAAGTGATCGTAAGAGTGCACCTTCCGTGACCGCTGTGTTTTAAAAAACCCGGCCGGACGGCCCGGCCACGGGAAGCTAAAAGAGCGTTTTAAAGGTCCGGCAGGGATTACCGGTACCAGTCCCCGGGCATTCCCTATCCCAACCTATATGTCCCACTCCATGCAAGGTTCACATACCATAATGCCCTGACAGAGGGGGAGCCTGCCATGATCACCGCAAAAAACCTCACCAAGAAGTACGACGATTTTGCAGCCCTCGATGATGTGAGTTTCACGTTTCCCGATGCGGGGATCCTCGGGATCATCGGCCACAACGGGGCCGGGAAGACAACGCTTTTGAAGATGGTTGCCGGCCTCGTCGCTCCTACATCCGGCGAACTTATCGTAAACGGGACCGATGTTGTCCGCGACCCGGCCGCGCTCAAGGCAGCGCTCGGCTATCTCCCCGAGGAGTCCCGGCTCTACGAGACGATGACGGCAGAAGACTACCTTGCGTTCTTTGGCGAGATCTACGGCATCCCCAAAGACGAAATTACGGTCCGGACCCGCCGGCTCTTTGCCGCACTCTCGCTCGAAACCGGCGGGAAAAAACTCGGGGAGTTTTCTAAGGGCATGAAGCGCAAAGCCGCGATAGCCCGCTCGCTCATCCACGACCCGGCATTTCTCGTGTACGACGAGCCGACAAGCGGGCTTGACCCGATGACCTCGCGGTTCATCGCCGGGTACTTAAAGGACCTGAAAAATTCCGGAAAAACGATCGTGCTCTCGGCCCACAACCTGTACCAGGTAGAGGCGATCTGCGACCGGGTGATGATCCTCCGGCGCGGGAAGATCGTTGCGGACGGTACTATGGCCGAGCTCCGCGAGCAGTTCGGCTCGATCACGTACACGGTCTGGTTCTCCGCCCCCGACCCGGCCCGGATCGACCGGGAGGCTGTACCGTTCCGGGAGGACGACGGCGGGCTTGCCTGCGATGCCTCGGACATGGAAAATCTCAACGTGGTCTCTGCCGCAATCGCGGCAGCAGGCGGCCGGGTGGACCGGATCGAATCGCGTTACCCCTCACTTGAAGAGATGCTCGTTACGATCGGGAAATAACAGTATCGCAGACAAAAACCGGGCCGGAAAATCCAAAATTATAACGTCTATTACCAGAAACATAGATGCCACAAATGTGCTGGACAGTATTTTTCCGGTACCGGTCTGGAATAATTTATGGTTTGTATTCTTATAATCGATGATTCCGCCTTCCAGCGAAAAATTATCGCTTCTGTGCTCACTGGGGAAAACCACACCGTCATTACCGCAACAAACGGACACGAGGGACTCAGGAAAGCTGTACAGGAAAAACCCGAACTGATTATTACCGATCTCCTCATGCCCGAGATGGACGGGTGCACGTTTCTTTCAGAAGTAAAAAAAGCCGGACTTTCTATCCCCGTGATTATCCTGACCTCGGATGTCCAGAAGGTAACACGGGACCGGTGCCTTGCACTTGGCGCTTTTAGTGTTCTCAATAAACCGGTCAACAGGGATGCCTTGCTCGAATTGATACACACCGCATTGTCCGGAAGGGTTCCCTGATGGATATCGGCGAAGAAGAACTCGACATTCTCAAAGAGCTCATCAATATCGGTGTAGGACGGGCGGCCGGGATGCTCAACGAGATGACCGGCTGCACCATCAGGCTTTCCGTGCCGACCATCCGCCTTCTTACCGTAAAAGAGCTTGCTGATGCAAATAACAGCGTGGTAAACGAGGACGTTGCCACGGTTTCTCTTTCCTTTAACGGCTCGCTATCGGGCCTCTCTGTTCTTGCATTTCCCCCGGAAAGCGCGGCAGCGCTCGTCATGCTGCTTTCAGGAGAATCTGAAGAAAGCCCGGAGCTCGATGCAATCAGTACTGAAACACTCAAAGAAGTCAGCAATATTGTTCTCAACTGCGTTATGGGGTCCATCGCAAACCACCTCCGGCAGCACCTGACCTATACCCTGCCGCGGTACCAGGAGATTTCCGTGCTGAAACTTTCCCGGTCGGCCACCCTCCAGCACGAAGAGGAACTCGCGATCCTTGCGGATACGCATTTCAATCTCGAAGAAAAGGAGATTGACGGGAGAATCCTGCTCATCCTCGAAGTCGGATCGCTGGAATCCCTGATGAGTGCAGCCCGGGAGATGCCCCCGTGACTATTGAGGCAGAACGCATGTGCAGTTCAAAACCGGCAGAGCGGCAGCCGGAGTGGGAGATGTTTAATTTCCTCCCGGTCGGGATTATTCTCATAGACCAGAAATACACCATCCGGTTCTGGAACCAGTGCATTGCGAGGTGGACCGAAATTACCGCAGACTCCATCGTGGGGCAGGATCTCCGGAACCGGTTTCCTCATCTTGCATCGCCGGTGTATACTTCGCGGATCGACCAGATCTTTGCCGGAGGACCTGCTGCCGTATTCTCGTTCCAGTTCCATCCCCACATCATTCCGGCGCCGCTCCCGAACGGGGAACTCCTTGCGGAGCATACGTCGGTAATCCCGCTGGATTACAAGGGTGAACGTCTGGGAATTATCGTGATTGAGGATCTCACCGATCTGGTCGGCCAGGTCCGGCAGTACCGGGCGATGCGGCAGCTCGCAAACGATGAGATTGCAGAGAGAAAGAAAGCACAGGATGCGCTGTTTACTGCAAACAAAAAATTAAACCTGCTCTCAAGCATCACCCGCCACGATATCCTCAACCAGGTGACCGCAATCTCAAGTTATCTCTACCTGCTCGAAAATTCCCTCACCGCCGGATCCGAGCAGTGCAGGTATGTGCTCAAGATCTCCCGCCAGATGGAGGTAATCACCCACCTGCTCGAGATCACCCGCGAGTACGAGCAGATGGGGATCTCCGCACCCGTATGGTGTGACATGCGGCCCATTGTGGCAGACTGTGCACAGGAAGTCTTTGCCGGGAGTGTAAAACTCGAAAATAATCTCCCGACGGGATTTGAGATATTTGCCGACAAGATGATCGAAAAAGTCGTATATAACCTCTTTGACAATGCGAGATACCACGGGATGCACGTGACCCGGATCACCGTCGGTTTCTCCCGGGCCGGTGAAACCGGCGTCTTCTTTGTAAAAGACGATGGCATCGGAGTTCCCGACTCAGAAAAATCAAGAATTTTCTTAAAAGGTGTCGGGAGCAGGAGCGGGCTCGGGCTCTACCTGGCACAGGAGATCCTTTCGCTCACCGGCCTTGAGATCCGGGAGACCGGGACGCCGGGAAAAGGGGCACGTTTCGAGATCCTCGTTCCCCCGAAAATGTTCCGGCTCCAGACACACTAAATCCGCAGGTACCTTTAGGCGGCACCTGATGGTCGCCGGGCAAAAAAAGGTTTTTTACCGGCATCCGGTCCGCTCAAATTTCCCGGCTCAAATGAGGTGGGACAGGAAGGGTAGCAGGACGGCGATGATCCAGAAGACAAAACTCATGGTTGTTATTGTTTCAGCGGACATTTTTTATCCATTCTCCGGCCCGGTAAACTCCGGGGCCTGATTATCCCTGTGGGAGTCCGACAGGTAAAAAGGATCGAATCCGGGAAATTTTTTTGCGGTTTTTTTCCCGGGCTGCTGTGCCGGCCCGGCCGGTTTTCACACGACCCGGACTTCCGCGCCGCTGTTGCGGGCCGAGGTGACCAGCGTTGTCCCGCCGCAATGCTCCGCCATGTACGACTGCGCCGCCCGCTCGATATCCTGCATTCCCGTATCTCCGATGGCATAGAGCGTGGGCCCAAACGAGCTCATGCCCGCCCCGGCAGCGCCGGCCAACCGCATCGCATCGAGAAGGCCGCCGATCTCTTTTGGCTGGAACGAGAGCTCGACTTTCTTGAAACCCAGGTCCTGGATGGCGTTTATTGAAGTCCCGAAGAGGTCGAGGTCCTGCTCTGCAATCCCGGGGAGCATCCGCATGAGGACTTCGTGGCAGAGCATCCGCACGTCATCGATCGGGACCGGGCAGCAGTCCCGGAAGATCTCTTTTTCCCGGTTCCCGCTCGCGCCCCCGGGAAGCGCCGGCGTTGCAAGCAGGATGCGCCAGTTCCGGGGAAACTCGCGGTGCACGAGGACCGGGGGCGGGGGCACGCCTTTTGAGGCGGAGGACGGGGCAAACCCGGACTTTGTGCAGCCCTTCCCGAACCGGTGGCCGCCGTCAAGGACAAAGCCGCCGTACTCGAACGCTGCGGTCCCGATGCCCGATGTCCCGCCGCGCCCGGCAAGCTGCGCGAGACCGGTCGTGGGAATGGATTTCCCGTAGAGTTCGGAGATCGCCCGGGCGGTTGCAAGCGCCACCTGCGAGCCGCCGCCAAGGCCGCTGTGGGCCGGGTACTGTTCCCGAACGGTAACAGATACATTCCCGCCGGCATGGATCGCTGACAGCACTCCCTTGGCCGTCCCGCGGATCCGGGCTGCCGTGATTTCATCGCAGCCGCAGACTTCGAATGACGGGGATGCCCGCGCCTCAATGAGGATCGCAGGCTCGTCAAGCGCAATCCCGACGCCGCCGTCAACCCGTCCCAGTCCGCCGTTCATGTCGAGCAGGGTCAGGTGGATCCGGGAGGGTGTCCGGACAATCACGCGGCGCTCTTCCAGGAACCGGTTGTACGGGAACTGCTCCTCGATGAAGATGAGCGGCTCGCCGCTGTGGATGATCTGGTACTGGCGCGAGAGTAGCGGTTCGTTTTTGCAGATCGAAAAAATGCTGCTCGTGTCGTCCTGTGCCGGGGAGACCCGGGCTGAAAGGATCTCGCGCCTTGCCTCGATATGGTGGCTTTCTATGATCTTCCCGATGGGGATATCGGCTTTCATGAGATCGTCGCGGAACTCGGGGTCAAGCCGGGCGACCGGCGTCTGGGAGGTTGCGTACACCAGCACTTCCCCGGTCGCAGAGTCCAGAAGCTCGACAACGCGGTTGTTGACATCGTCGCCCAACGCGATCCTGAGGCGTTCTGCTGCAAGGGCGTCTGCTGGTACGACTGCCTGCTCGCGGGTCCGGACCGCAACCGGGTGGCCGGTGACCGATTCCAGCAGCTGTGTTACCGATCCATCCGTGCCGAGCAGGATCTTCTGCACGGGCGAGAGCCGGCCGACATCGTCCTCGATCTCTTTGAGACGGTGCGCTATGTCCATCTTTCAAACCTCCATGCCGGAGCTCATAAGGTTACTGATCGAATGCCGGTAAAAAACCCGGCGATCAGTCCCGTCTCCGGCCGCCATTCCGGTTTTTCCCGGAAGCCGGGTCCCGGGGCACCTGCGCGACAACCGAATCAAGGGCGTCTGCGGTGAGCCGGCCTTTTTTTGCGATCACGGCCCCGGCCTGAATCACGGTGACCCGGGACGTGAGGGCGAAGCTTTCGCTGAAGAGATCGAGGCCGCCTTCGACAAAATCGTCAAGCCCGATCGGAACGCACGGGGCATCGGTCGCGGGCCTGCTGCTGACCGGGCAGACCACGATCTCCCCCGTCTCGCGTGCAGCCATGACGACCGCCGGCCGGGTCTTGGCGCCGTCGTACCCGTTGAACGGCACGACAGCAAGGACGACATCTCCCCTGCGGTAGGTTCCCATATTCCAAAAAAATCCGTTGCGCTACCCGATAAGGCAATTGATTGCACGGTGCGATGGCCCGGACCGGGAGGGAAAAGATATACACCCAAAAGCTCATGATCGCACACAGGGGAAGGTGAAAACAATCATGGAATTTCGAGAATGCGTGATGCAGCGGTACGCGACAAAGAAATTTGACGGCAAAAAAATTCCCGAGAACAAGGTGAACGAACTTCTCGACTTCGTGCGGTTCGCACCCTCGGCCTTAAACCTCCAGCCCTGGAAGATCAAAATCGTGACCGACCAGAAAACAAAAGAGGAGCTTAAGAAAGTTTCAAACGACCAGGAGCAGGTGACGACCTGTTCGCACCTTTTGGTCTTCTGCGCAGATTCGGACTACGACACGCTCATCAAACGGCTCGGGGCGCTCCTACAAAAGAACCATGTCCCGGACGATGTGGCAAAAAAGATCACCGGCATGGCGGCGATGTTTGCAAAAAGTATGACAAAGGAGCAGCAGGCCGCGTGGTCGCAGGCGCAGACCTATCTCGCGCTCGGGAACGCCCTGAACGGCGCAAAGGCGCTCGGTTTCGATTCCTGCCCGATGGGAGGATTCGACCCGGCCGGGTATACCCGGATCCTCAAGATCCCGAAAAACCTGACACCCGTGATGCTCTGCCCGATCGGGTACGCGGCGGATGCGCAGGGGCCGAAGGTCAGGTACGGGAGAGAGGAGATTGTGTTCTGAAAAGAACGCAATTATAAAAAAAAACTTGCGTTATATGGTGCAGAGGTACGATCCCGTAGGGTTGCCTTACAGCGGTTTCCTCGCAATGCGATGAGTGCCGCCGCCTCCGAAGGGACGTCCCCGCGGCAGATCCGTGAAAAATTCCCGAACGCTCCCTACCCATGAGGGGCTCCCTGATGCGGGAGACTGTATCATACTTTCGGAGTTGGCTATCAGAACCAATTAAAAAAAATTGCCGGTTTTCAGATATTCCCCGGGAATAATTCCGGTTCGGTTTATCGTCCGCGATCATGAACCACAAGACATTCAACTCCCCTCGTTCCACGCGTAATTGACGCATCATGGCACGCGGCCGGAAAGCAACGAACATCCGTGACGAGGCGGGACTGCTTGCAGAACAGATGGGGTACCGCTGGATTGAAAACCCGCACGCCGATCTCGCGTTCGATCTCATTATGTTCCGGCCCGCAGCAATTGCCGTGGTAAAACTAAAGAAAATCCGGAACGCAATTCTTGGCGATCTCGATGCCGCAAGAAAATTTCCCGATGAGGTCGCAGCGTTACGGACGCTCCCGTTTCCTCCCCACGTACTCCGCGAGCTCTGGATCCGGACGCAGGACGACCGGTGCTGGCGCCGGTTCTATATCTTCTCTGACATGACCGGGGAGCTCGGCCACAACACCGCAGAGAAGTATCGGAACCGGCATGTGGACGAACACTATTTCGATAACGCCCCGTACCGGATCGAGATCCCCTTTAGGAAAAAACAGCAGGCACCGACTGCCCTGGAGACCTCCTCCGGGGAAGGATCTGCTCCCGATCAGGACCCAGAAAAAGAGACGGAAAAATAAGCCCGTACAGGGCTCCGTTTGCCATTTTGGGAAGGGCCGGAAAACTTCCACAGGAAATCGTGTCCACGCCCAAGGAAAATATTGTTTTATCCGACTCTTTTCGGAAAAGAGGCGATTATAACAGGATTTGATCCTGCAAAATAGCGGCCCTGTACGGGGCGGGGAAATTGGGAGGCTGGAACAGTCCAGCCCCTGCCGGAAGATGCGGGGAAACCCTGTTTTCGGGGCGTATTTTTTAGACCGGGAAAAAACCTGCTTGACGCCGGTGTTTAAAAAGAACTCCGGATAAGCCGTAAAATGCCCGAACCTTTATCCGGACAGCAAAACTACAGAATCACATAAATGGCGGGAAACGGAAATATTGCCCGGATCGCACCCACACAATCATATAATTTGGATGTAAATACTGGAAAAAATATATCCATTGGAAGGATGAGTGAACGAAAATGTCAGAGAGCAATGGTACACTCCCAAAAACAGGAGAGGTTTTCAAATTAATCTTTGACCGGATCCAGACCGGGATCATTGTCATCGATCCGATACAACAAACCGTTGTTGACATCAACAACCATGCAGAAGAACTTCTCGGCATCAAAAGGAATGACATTATAGGCAAGACCTGCACGGAAACCACGTGTCAGGAAAGCATCTGCCCGTCATTCGATGGAACCTGTCCGAAACCCGATCTCCACCAGCAGTTCTACAATACCGAACACAGCATGATGTCGGCGAACGGCGAACTGATCCCGGTACTCAAGACCGTTGCCAAAATTCAGTTTGAAGGGAAAGTCTACCTGGTTGAAAGTTTTGTCGACATCCGCGATCGCAAAGTAGCGGAAGACCGGAAAATCGCCCTGCTTGCCTACTTAAACGAGGCGTTTTTCCGGATACGGACACCGCTCGAACTGATTCAAAACAGTCTGTCCGAGATTGCCGGGCAGGTGGGATCCGGGACATATACCAATGAAGATATCCGGTCGCAGTTAACCATAGAAGCAAAGAACATCGCCACGATCGTTGCTACCCTCGAAGACCTCGCCGCGAAAGCAAAAGTGGATGATAAAGAGATCCCTGAAGGGTACATCGGTTTCCTCACCGGGAAGTGAAATCGTGGCAGATGAACACGCTGTCGCCCGTGAAAACCGGTTGTATCTCCTGCTCTCTGCTCCTCAGGAGGTTAATCGCCTGAATGTCGCTGTCACTAAAAAAATCCTGGACAATGGCTGCAAACCCCTGGTAATTTCATTAAACCAGCCGGTGAGGGTAATTTCAAAAACATATGCCAAAACGGGCATCCTTCCCGAGATGTATTACGTTGTCGATGCCGTGACGCGTTACTCCGGTGGTGAAATGGTCCCGATGCCGCAAATACGGTACGTGAACCATCCCGCGGACCTGACCGGCCTCGGAATCGCTATTACCGAAACACTCAAAGCCATGCCTCCGGTTCACAAGTGCATTCTCTTTGACTCATTAAGTCTCCTTCTCATCCATACCCCGACAATCACAGCTGCAAAATTTTTGCATTTCCTCATCAACAATCTCAGACTTGCAGAAACCTCGGGAATAATCCTGTCCGCAGATGTTGGGATCGATCCGGTGATCCTCTCCCAGATTTCGACCTTTGTCGACAGCATCATCACATTTGATAAAATGCGGTAAGAATCCACGTGCATTTTAAAGAATAAGGCCATCCCTTTCAAAAGGAAATGCAGGTTATATAGTTACTATTTAATATCAATGAACGTATGATGAAAATACAGGTGCGCTGTGAAACGGCGGGATGCAGGGGTAAGCGAACTTACCGATGAATTCCTTTTGATCGGTCTGCTGGTTGCAATTGCCATAATTATCCTGGCAATATCTTTTGGCCTCTTTGGATTTCTCCAGAAGTCCGCGTATATGGTACCGGACTTCAGCTTCAAAAACATCTCGGGTCACTCGGCCATCGCCGTTTTCCACCGTGCCGGCGATCCGGTCTATTTCACCGATACGACAAACGACTCGTTCCAGGCCGGGTTCTATGTTGACACCATCACTGGTACGTATCCCGTAAAGCCTGTTCCTTCACTCACTAATTTCGGTCCCGGCCAGACCATCTATATCTATTACACCGGCTCCGGGTTTGCCGCAGCAACAAACCTCTCCGGAGTAACATTTCCCTCGCTGCCACCTGGTATCATCAACCTCCGCCTTGTCGATCTCAAGACGCACGTGCTCATCGCACAGATGAATACAACCGTAGGGGCCGGTACCGGAACGGCAACCACAGCAAACATAACAACAACGGCCACCACAACCGTAGTAACCACCAACGCGACAACCTTGCCGACGCCGGCTTCCTATGCCCTGAAGGTTTCATGGACGCCCAAGGGATCGGGAGCAAATGCACTGGGAACGATCTCTCCGCCTGGGACAAACGATGCGACCGTGAATGTTTTGACCGGTGCAAGCCAGACCATCACGTTCGTGCCTGCCTCAGGGTACCGCGTCCAGTTCATCAGGGTCGATGGCGTTCAGGTCTCCTCCGGGGGAGCGGTCAACCAGGTACTCACCTATACCCTTACAAATGTCCAGTCCACCCATACCATCAGTGCACATTTCGGATAAAACCCCGAAATGCCGGCAGCCGGTCCTTGTGACCGGAGACATTATGCTGTGTCGGGGGAGATTCACTGAGTGACATGCCCCGATGCGACACCTGCGGGAAAAATGTCTCGCTGCCTTTCCACTGCCAGTACTGCGGGGGAAACTTCTGCGACGAACACCGGCTGCCCCCGAACCATGCATGCCCCGGCCTTGCCGAGTGGAAAAAGACCCCGGCCCCGGGTGTCGGCATCCGGTACGGCAGCGGGGGTGCAAGCGCGTACGGCGGGGGATACACAGCGGCATCGGGGAACAAAACCGCCCGGCCTTTGCACCGGCCCGTGCCGTACCTGAAGATCGCCGCAGCGATCGCAGTCGTGCTCCTGATTGTCGTGATCGCGTTTGTCCTTGCCGGGGGATGTATCCAGCCCGCGGACAATGGTGCGGCCGGCAACGGAAACGCCACACCGGCCGTAACGGCACCGGCAACAACGGAAACAACCGTTCCTGATACAACAACGGTCGCAGCGACAACGACCACGGCAACCCCCTCGCCGACACCCACTGCGACTACGACCAAGACCCGGCCAAACACCGGCCGGGCGGTAACTGCCACGCAGACTACGGGGACCGGAAAAACCGTTACGGTCGCAGTTACTTCCTCAACGGTCTCTGTTTCAGGAGTTTCTGCAACGCCCATCCCGTCACCCTCCATCACTCCCGTCCCGGGCAAAATCTCCGATGACCCGTACACGATCTCCACGACTGAACTCGCAGGCCGGATCCACGAACTGATCAATGCCGAGCGGCAGTCGTACGGTCTCTCCCCTCTCGCATACGATTCCGCGCTTGCGGCAATCGCGCTCTCCCACAGCAACGACATGGCGCTCAACAATTATTTCGCGCACGTCAACCTTGTCGGCCAGACCCCGGCAGACCGGGGAAACGCTGCCGGGTACACCTGCAAAAAGGACTATGGCACCTATTACACGATCGGCATCGCGGAAAACCTCCTCCAGAACAACCTCTACTCCTCGGCAACAGAGACAAACGGCGTGTATACCTATGACTGGACCTCGCCCGAAGACCTCGCACGGTCATCGGTCACCAGCTGGATGAACAGCGCGGGACACCGGAAAAATATCCTCACCGCTACCTACGACCGCGAAGGGATCGGGATCGCGATTGCTTCGGACGACAAGGTCTACATCACCGAGAACTTCTGCTAATCCCCGGCCCTTTCGCTTTTTACCTTCCCGGCCCAATGGAATTTGTATATGAAACATTCCGGCCTTTTAGAATTTCTCCGGGCAACACCGGTGATCGACTGCGACAACCCGGCAGTACAGGAAAAAGCCCGGGAACTTGCCGCCGGCTGCGATGGCGATGTGGCAATTGCACGGAACTGTTACACGTTTGTCCGCGACGAAATCCGGCACAGCTGGGACCACCAGGCAAACCCGGTGACCCTCTCCGCATCGCAGGTGCTCGAACACACCACCGGTTACTGTTTTGCAAAAAGCCATCTCCTTGCCGCACTGCTCCGGGCAAACGGTATCCCGGCCGGGCTCTGTTACCAGCGTCTCGCAAACCACGGTACGGTCGGACCGGCGTTCTACCTCCACGGGCTCAACGCAGTCTGGCTTGACAAGTACGGCTGGTACCGGGCCGACGCCCGGGGCAACCGGGATGACGTGCACGCGGAGTTTACCCCGCCGGAAGAATGCCTCGCGTTTGTCCCCAAAGCACCGGGCGAGGAAGATCTTACCGGGGTCTTCTCCGACCCGCTGCCGGCGGTCGTGGACGTGCTCACGAAATATACCGACTACCGTGACGTGCGAAAGAACCTGCCGGACGTGTGAGCCACAGGGAGGGCAGCGCACAACGCAGCAGTACGGCCGGCACAAAAAAAGTACGGAATGTTAAAGGTCCAGCTCGATGAACACGGCGCAGTGATCGGAAGCCTCGGTGCCGTCCGGCCCGATCCCGGCAAAACGCGGGCCGGTGTAGGCTTTTACCTTGTCGCGGAGCCCCCGCCGTTCAATGACCGGCAGCGCGTCGCGGTTCTCCGCAGCGAGTTCCTTTGAAAGGAGCAGGTAATCGATCTGTTCTTTTTTGTTTTTGCTCAGCGAATACGTCCACCGATCCTCTTCAGGCAGTCTTTCGACCACGTTCTCCACCCACGGTTTGCCGAGCAGCGGACTGAGATACGGGGAGTCCGGCGAATCGTTGAAATCCCCGGCAACGACAAAACGCGCCTTTTTTGCTTCACTGCCATAGCGCTCGTTAATGATTGCCGCTACCCGTTCTGCCTGCCGCTGCCTCTTTGCACCGGTGGCTTTTGCAGTACCCATCGCTTTTGACTTGAGGTGGTTGGCAAAGAGCGTGAGCAACACATCGCCATTATTTTTGAGCAGGGCCGCTTCAAGGCAGTCCCGCGAGAAGATGACACCGGTTTTGTCCTTGTCGAACATATGGGTCCTGACACCGGCAATTTCGTATTTGCTCAGGATACCGACATCGATCTGCCGCGGGTCGTTCCCGTCAACGAGCATTGCGTAACGGAACTTTCCCCTGAGGTAATCCCTGTTGAACTGCCTGAGGGTCTCCATGTTCTCGATCTCCTGCAGGCAGACTGTATCGGGGTCGTGTGCAAGGATCACCTGTGCCGTATTTTTCCTCTGCTGTTCTGCGATCTCATCGAATGCAATCTTTGCGCCCATATCCGTAATCCGCCCGTTCCCGTCCTCGAACTTCTGCGGGTCGACATTTTTATTGAATTTGTACCGCAGGAACAGGTTTTCCGTGTTGAAGGTACCCAGCCTGAATTTCATTGTTGCCGTCTCCTGCCTGTCGGATTGGTGACAAGCTGGAATAAATGTATATTTGTATTTAAATAAATTACTGCTGCGATAATTCTCAGGCCTGCAACGCACAGATGCCTACCATTATTCCCGATACCGGCAAAGGTATAACCGGATTTTTATGATGACTCGATCGCTATGCCTTACGATTGCCCTCCTTCTTGTCTTTCTCATCGCTGTAACCGGCTGTACCCAGGGAACCGGCTCCGCTGTTACGGCACCGTCCGGGACACTGTCCGTAACACCTTCACCGGCAATGCCGCAGGCCCTGACCACGAACGAGACCCTTGTCGCGTTTGTCAAAGAGGCCGTCGCGTACGCAGATGCAAACGGGAAAGATGCCGCTCTTGCCGAGTTCAACCGGCCCAACGGCTCGTTTGTCCGGGGCAAACTCTACATCTACGCATACGATTTTAACGGGACGACCATCGCCCACCCGTTCAACCCGGAAAAGATCGGTGTGAACCGGATAAACGAGACCGATGCGCACGGGAATTATTTCATAAAGGATCTGCGTGATGCGGCAGAGAACGGCTCCGGTTTTGTGGAGTTTTATTACATCAACCCGGCCCATAACCGGACGGTTGAAAAGAAACTGGGCTACGTGGAAAAAGCCGGGGACTCCTGGTGGCTCGGCTCCGGGATTTACCAGGGAGAAGCCTGAACGGGGCTTCCCGATACCACCTTTTTTAAAAAGAAATATTTTCCCGATATCAACCGGACCTGCCCAGTGCCTGTGAAAATGCCTGCCGGTGGTTTTCGGATCCGGCCCGGAGTTCACGCCAGACACCGAGAACATCCAGGCGAGGGGTGTTATCGATCACCCGGTCGAGGTCTTCGATATCCCGGTCTTCAACGACAAGACCGGATTCGAGCGCGTTATGGAGCGAGGCATCGCCGACCGGGCCGAGGGTATCGTATATCTGCTGGATCCGGGCATCCGTGTACCCGGAGGATGCATTCCCGATCCGGTATGTGCCAAGCCCGTACCGGTCGATGAGCGCCTGCACCCGGGAGATATGCACGCTCTCGGACCGGGCAATATTTTTAAAGATCGGCAGGCTGTAGTTCGCGCCCCACCGCGCATACAGGTCGTATGCCATCTGCTCCTCTTCGCGCATGAAGAGGATATCGGAGGTCTCATTCACGGAAAGCGGGGATGCGTTGCTGCCGGCTGCAAGCGCTGCATATCCAACCGACCCGAATTCCGGCCCGGGACCATAACCGTTCCCGTTTGCACCAACCACACCGGGAAACTTTCCCCCGGTCCCGGACCACACTATACCTGCGATAACAATTCCCGCAAGCACAATCCCGCCGATCAAAAACCAGGTCTTCTGCGCTGTCATCTCCGGTCCCGAAAAAGGGTAACAAAAGATATTATATATAAATGTATCGTTAAAAATGCCCCGGTATTTTCCCGTTGCTCCTGGTTACAGGCTCCCCGGATTTCCCTTTCGAATCTCGAAGAATCCAGCCATAATTTTTAAAATAACCTCCGGGCCCGGGAATTTTTCCGGCTAGATCGAGATCGGGCCTTGCAGGAGAATAGAATAATTTAAATAGGGTTGGTGGAATATACTTTCCACTGTTGGGAGGCAAAAGTCCTGATGAAACAACGAATGTTACTGATGCAGATCACTCTTCTGGTCTGCCTGCTTGCACTGGTTTGTCCGGTCCTTGGCGCTGATCCGTCAGGGTCCTCGACCTATGAAAGCGATCCAACAACAGCAGTCAATTTCGTCTGGGTGCTCATCTGCGGTTTCCTCGTTATGAGCATGCAGGCCGGTTTTGCGCTTCTTGAGGCCGGGCTGACCCGGGCCAAGAACGCAGCAAACATCATGATGAAGAACATGATGGATTTCTGTATCGGGTCGCTCGGGTACTGGGCGGTCGGTTTTGCCCTCATGATGGGTACAGCGACCGGTATCACGGGCCTTATCATCGGCCTGAACGGGTTTTTCCTGTGGGGCAATGCGTACGACGTCTCAACGATCGAGATGTGGTTCTGGCAGATGGTCTTCTGCGCCACCGCGGCAACCATCGTTTCGGGCGCGATGGCAGAGAGGACCAAGTTCAGTACGTACTGTATTGCGAGCCTGATCGTCTCGGCTGTCATCTATCCGATCTACGGCCACTGGATGTGGGGCGGCGGGTGGCTGTCCCAGCTGGGCGCACTTGACTTTGCAGGTTCCGGTGTTGTCCATGCGGTCGGCGGCTTTGTAGCCCTTGCCGGTGCATGGCTGGTCGGGCCCCGTATCGGGAAATACCGCAAGGACGGAACTCCGAACGGTATCCCCGGTCACAGCATCACGCTTGCGATCCTCGGTGTGTTCATCCTCTGGTTTGGCTGGTTCGGGTTCAACCCGGGCAGCACGCTTGCCGCAACCGATCTCAGGATCTCTGTCATTGCCGCAAACACCACGCTTGCAGCAGCGGCCGGCGGTATCATGGCGATGCTCATTACCTGGTGGAAGTACGGTAAACCGGATGTGCCCATGACCGGTAACGGTGTCGTTGCAGGTCTTGTCGCAATCACCGCACCATGCGCGTGGGTCAACCCGCTGTGCGCAGTGATCATCGGCTTTATCGCAGGTGCCGTTGTCATCGCAAGTGTCTGGTTCATCGACTGGAAACTCAGGATCGACGACCCGGTCGGCGCCATATCGGTGCACGGGGTGTGCGGTATATGGGGCATCCTTGCACTGGGAATATTCGCCGACGGGACGTACCATGAGGTCACCGGCCTGCTCTACGGCAATTCAACGCTCATGGTCGCGCAGATCATCAGCGCTGTGACCGTGTTCGTGTGGGCGTTCGGCATGGGTGCCATCATGTTCTTCATCCTGAAAAAGACCGTCGGGCTGCGGGTCTCTGACCGCGAACAGATCGAAGGCCTTGATATCGGTGAACATGGCATGTCTGCATACCCGGACTTTGTCCAGTCAGAGCCGGTAGTGAAAAAAGGTGAGTGAGATGATCAAAGTCGAAGCAATTATCCGGGCACAAAAAATTGATGAGGTAAAAACTGCACTTGACGCCATAGGTGCAGGTTCCATGACGGTTTCCGAGGTCAAAGGCCGCGGGCAACAGAAAGGAATTACCCAGACCTGGAGAGGCGCAGAGTACGTAGTCGACTTTATCCCCAAGTCCAAGATCGAAGTGGTCGTTCCGGATGAGAAGGCTGAAAAAGTCGTCGACATCATCTGCGATGTGGCAAACACCAACCATATCGGCGACGGGAAGATCTTTTTAATTCCCATCAAGGACGCAATCCGCGTGAGGACCAAGGAGCGTGGAGACACGATCCTGTAAAAGGAGATGACAGATTCAGCATGCATGACAGGATCGGCCGGATATTCCGGTACATTTCCGGTCCTGTCCGTGCCGGTCCCGCAGGGCCGGGTCCCGGCACGCGTCCCTGGTACAGGGTCATCTCATACGGGAAATGCCCTGCCGGTACCGGCGCCTGCCGTCACCGCCCGGCATTTTCTTTTTGAGTCGGCTGCCGGTTTGCGAGGCCACACTCCGGCAGGATCATTTTTTACCGGGCGCCCGGGGAACCGGCCCGGTTGCCGCTGTTCCGGTTTATTCATCCACGGTTTTTCCGGGTAAAGGAGTCTTGTTATGAAAATGATATGGGCAATTATCGGCTCCGGGTCCGTCCAGTCGGCGATCGATGCGCTCCGTCATGTCGGCATCGAGGGGATCACCCGGATGAATGTCGTCAGTGTGCCGGACGAGGCCGCCACTCCAGAAAACAGGCAGCCGGCCGGTGACGGGCAGGACCAGGAAATGCTCATGGTCGTCCTTGCGGATCACAAGGTGGGAAAAGCGGTCAGTGCAATCCGTACCGCATCGAAAATGTGCGGGAACGGCCGCACGTTCGCACAGGGGCGTACGACCGGAAGGATCCTCATCACGTATGTCGAGGAATTTTTTACGATCTACCCGTCGCGGAAGATTTCCGGCCGTAACGTACCATGAAAAAAATTATCGTACTCCTTGAAAACCGGGCTGTCGGTCCCTCGCGCGAGGTGCTGGCCCGGCTGGGAGTTCCTGCAGTTACCATTATCCCGGTCCGTGAAGAGTGCGGCGAGGTGCTACTTCCGGATGGTGGGGGTGTGCGGCCGGTTGCACCCTGCGACATCTATACCCTAGGTTCCGCCCGCAGACGCAGCAGGCAGGTACCTTCGGGCGAAGATTGTGAAGATCCGGAGCCGATCCCGCCGGCAGAATTCCGGCCAAAGGCAATGCTCGTCCTGGTGGTCGCTGACGAAGAGGCAGGGCTTATCGTTCGATCACTGATCCGGTTCAACGAGGAAATCCTTCTGGAAACCGGGAAAATATTTGTCTGCCCGCTGATCTCGGCTCTTGGATAAACGGGTGGGCCTTTTTTGTCACCGGCAGCGGCTCTACCGCACGGTCGAAAATTTTACCGCAATGACACAGACAGGTGCGGGTATAAGCCCACACAATTGCAGGAGCGAAAAGAGCCGGGACGGGTCGCGCTTTTTTCATGGTGCCCCGCCATTGTCACGGTTACCGCCCGGTTCCGGCAGCGCTTACCCCATGCTGTCCGCGTCAAGATATCCTTTCTTTACCACAGCGACCCAGAACTCTAAAAATGCCGGCTCGTATACATCGAGGGTTTTTAAGATCTCGTACGCGAATTCGACAAACCCGAGCGGGTTTGCGGTGATGATCCCATTGTCCGAAACGCACGGGGCCTGCACGTACCGTTCTTTTCCCCGGTAGGCCGGGGCATGGGCGGCAAGCCAGCCCGGGCCGGCGGAGGTGTGCCGGACGGTATCGAGAAAACCGTGACGGGCTAAAAAGAGCGTGCCCCCGCAGATGGCAGCGACCGGAATCTTTTTTTCAATGCAGGCCCGGACCAGCGGGACGAGTGCTACGGGATCGTTCTTTTCGTAAATGGACGAACCCGGCAGGATCACCATCGCCGCGGTGTCCGGGTCCACGGCATCGACGGTCGTACCGGGAAGAACGGAAAGGCCGCCAAACGTCGTCACCGGATCCTTTGAAAGGCCAAATGTCACCACATGGAAGGCATGTTTCCGCGGGATCTCATTGTAGCGGTCCGAGATCATGGCGATGGCAAGGGCCGGCTCCCAGTCGGCGAGTTCGTTGCAGGCAAACAGGTACACGTTCTTTTCCATACTCTTTCCCCTCCGGGAAAGAATGGATCACGGTATGCCAAAATAATTTCCCGGGCATTGGTGGGATCTCCGGTTTTTGTGGAACATTTCAGGCCGCCATCCCAACATTTATAATTCGGTAAACCCTAACTAACCAAAGAACGATCCATGACAGGACGAAAGGAAGAGCTCGAAGAGACATTTGACCGTATCTTTGCACTCAAACACCAGTGCTCGTGCGGGATCTTCTCGGAGTGTGGCCTTTCGGACCTGACGGTAAAACAGATCCGGTACCTGCAGGTCATCGAACAAAACCGTGACGTGACCTTCTCCCGGCTCGCCGAGATCACGGGGACCTCGAAACCCACGATCACCGAACTCGTCAACCGGTTTTCCCGGATGGATTGTGTGTACCGCAGACCATGTTCCGACGATGGCAGGGTCCAGTACATCTGCCTCACCAAAAAGGGCGAGATGATCGCCAGGGCCGAGGAAGAAGCGCTGGACCGCCTTACTGACAGGATCATGGAAACGCTCAGCGATGAAGAGATCGATACCTTGATCGGTCTCCTGGAAAAGATCGGCTGAAAATTTTTTTGCCGGGACAAATGGTTAGGTAAAAACAAACTAAACGATGACGACGACTGATTCACCCCACACCAGCCGGGCGGACCGCGAATACCCGGTCCTCCCGCTCTTCGAGATTGTCCTCTTCCCCCGGACACGCACCAAGATCCGGGTGGATTCGGAGACTGCCGCGACACTCATCGCGGAGACAAAAGAGACCGACACAGCCTACGCGGTCGGCCTTTCCGTAAAAGAAGGGAAAGACGCAGGGGACGTGACGCCCGAATCGCTGTACGCGATCGGGAACCTGCTCGAAATCCGGAACATCCAGCCCACCGATGGCGGGTATATCGTGAACGCCCGGGCCATCGCCCGGGTAAAGGCCCAGAACTTCGCCACGGTTCCAGGCCGGCTCGCTGTAACCTGCGAGCGGATCCCCGACCAGGACGATCTGGATAAAGAGGTCCACGACCAGCTGCTCGATGAGGCAAAGGAGATCATCCACGAGATCAGCAACAGGTTTGACGGGGCAGAGCACTTTACCGCACCCATCGACCAGATGGATCGCATCGACGAGGTCATGGGCTTTGTCATGCCGTTTGTGCCGGTGCCGGTTGCAGAAAAGCAGGGGCTCCTCGAAATCGTCTCGGCAAAAGTCCGGGCCATGTCGTTTCTCGCGCTCCTTGCAAAGGTCCGGGAGAGCATCAACTTCCGGATCGAAGTGGCGCAGAAGGTCTCGGACAAGGTCAACAAGGCAAACCGCGAGGCAATGCTCCGCGAGCAGCTCCGCGTAATCCAGGAAGAACTGGGAAAGCTTGACGGGACCGGCGGCCCGGCGGGCGACGGCTACCGCGAAAAGATCGAAGCCGCGGGAATGCCCGAAGAGGTAAAGAAAAAAGCGCTCGAAGAACTCGCCAAGCTCGACGCGGCCGGGCCCCAGAACCACGAGACCCCGGTGATCAGGAATTACCTCGACCTCCTCGTTTCCCTCCCGTGGAAGACAGTCGAGAAAAAGGCCATCGATATCCGGGAAGCAAAGGCGGTGCTCGAACGCAACCACAACGGCCTCGAAGAAGTCAAGAAACGGATCGTCCAGCACCTTGCGGTCATGAAACTCAAGCACGAGAAGCAGGGCTCGATCCTGCTCCTCGCCGGCCCGCCCGGGACCGGGAAGACGAGTCTCGGCAAAAGCATAGCAGAGGCGCTCGGCCGCAAGTACGTCCGGATCAGCCTCGGCGGCGTGCACGACGAGGCGGAGATCCGGGGCCACCGCAGGACGTACGTTGGTGCGCTGCCCGGCCGGATCATCCAGGGGATCAAGCAGGCAGGGGCAAAGAACCCGGTCTTTGTGCTTGACGAGGTCGACAAGGTCTCGGCAACGTACGCAGGCGACCCGGCAAGTGCGCTCCTGGAAGTCCTCGATCCGGAGCAGAACGCGACCTTCTCGGATCACTACCTTGAAGTCCCGTACGATCTCTCGGACGTGTTCTTCATCGCAACGGCAAACTCGCTTGCAACCATCCCCGCTCCGCTCCTCGACCGGATGGAACTCATTGAGATCTCGGGCTACACGAAAAACGAGAAGTTCGCGATTGCAAAGGACCACCTGATCCCAAAAACGCTCGAAGAGCACGGGCTCGATGCGGAAAAACTCGTGTTCGAAGACGATGCGGTCCGCGAGATGATCGAGAAGTACACCCGCGAAGCCGGGGTCCGCTGGCTCAGCAAGCAGCTCGCAAAGACCGCACGCTATGTCTCGGAGAAAATTGTCTCGGATGGCATTACGCTTCCCTTCGTGGTGACACCGGAAAAACTCCCTGAAATTCTCGGGAAAGAGGTCAACCGCCCGGACATTGCACGGAAAGACCCGGTGCCGGGCGTGGTAACGGGCCTTGCGTGGACTCCTGTAGGGGGTGACATCCTCTTTATCGAGGGGACGTTCATGCCGGGAACGGGAAAACTCACGCTCACGGGCCAGCTCGGCGACGTGATGAAGGAGTCGGCCAACATCTCGCTCTCGCTCGTGCGTTCAAGGCTCACGAAAGAAACTGCCGGCTTTGATTTCATGACCAGCGACCTCCACATCCACGTACCCTCGGGCGCGACGCCCAAGGACGGGCCGTCGGCCGGTATCACGCTCTGCACGGCCCTTGCCTCGCTTGTCACGGGAAAGGCGGTCGACCCAAAGCTCGCAATGACCGGTGAGATCACGTTAAGCGGCGCGGTGCTCCCCGTTGGCGGGATCAAGGAGAAGATCATTGCCGCCCACCGGGCCGGGATCAAAAAGGTGATCCTGCCAAAGGAGAACGCCCGGGACTTAAGCGATGTGCCCGAAGATGTCAGGAACGAACTGGTCTTCGTGCAGGTTGAAACGATCGAAGAGGTCTTCCGTGAGGCCCTCGGACTCGATCTCCCGCCCCGGCCCCTTGCGCTCGGTGCCGGCAGCCGCCGCATAGCGGTAAAGAACTGCTAAAAACAAATTTCCTCCACTTTTTTTACCGCCAAGCCCGGACCTGCCGGGTTTTTATTTCGGTACGGCGACCGTTACCCTCATGGAACCGGCGGGCCAAAAAACCGGACGGCACCTTACGCCGCGGCAGTATATCGCAGTCGGCATTGTTCTCTGCATCATTCTCCTCATCGCAGCGCTTCTCGTGCTACACCCCGCGGTCCAATTCGCGGAACCGGCCGGGCCGGTCCACGTCAAGATCCTTGCGGTTAACGACCTCCACGGACAATTGCCCGCCGGCCAGATCCTTGCCGGTGAACCGGCAGGCAGTGTCCCGGTCCTTGCATCGTACCTCCGTGCGGCGGAGAACGAAAGTCCAGATAGTGCCACGTTCATTGCATTTCCCGGCGACCTTGTAGGCGCATCGCCACCGGAGTCCGGCCTGCTGCTCGACGAGCCCGCGATCCTCTTTACCAACCAGTTCGCGGAAGGGTGCTGCGGCGGAACGACCGCTGCCTGCACGGTCTCCTGCAACCTGATCGCAACCCCGGGCAACCACGAGTTCGACCGGGGCGTGCCCGAGATGATGCGCCGGATATACGGCGGCAACGGCACAACAAACATCACGCACCTTGCCGATCCCTACCCGGGGTCGAAGGCAGCGTATGTCTGCGCAAACGTGGTCTGGACAGAAAATAAAACCCCGATATTTACCCCGTACGTTATCCGTGATGCCGGAGGGGCAAAGATTGCGTTTGTCGGGGCCGACACCATCCAGACGCCATCGGTCTCCAATCCCGTAGATATGAAAGGGATCACGTTTGAGAACGAGAGCGAAGCAATCAACCGGTATATCCCGGAGATCCAGGCGCAGGGCGTCCACGCAATCGTTGTTCTCATCCACGAAGGCGGCAGCGGGGACGCGTACGATGGCCCGACCCGGAGCAATGCAACGGTCTCGGGCCGGATAACGGGAATTGTCAGCACGCTCGATCCGGACGTGGATGTTGTTCTCTCCGCCCATACCCACAAGTTCACGAATGCATACCTCAATAATTCGGGCAACCGCCCGGTGCTCGTAACGCAGGCCTACAGTTACAGCAGAGCGTTCGCGGACATCGACCTTACAATCGACCCGGTAACGGACGAGATCGTGAACAAATCCGCACGGATCGTCCCGGCCTACGCAGACCAGCCCCCGGGCACAACACCCGACCCGGAAGCTGCTGCTCTCCTCAACAAAACCGACTCCGTTGTCTCCGGGACAACCGACAAGGTGGAAGCAGTCGCTGCCGAAAACATTACCAGCGATGAGACTCCTGCCGGGGAGAGTGCGCTTGGAGACCTGCTCGCGGACTCCGAACGGAGCGTCATGCATGCCGATGCGGCGTTCATTACGACCGGCTCGCTCCGGGCGGATATCGCAAAGGGCAATGTCACGTGGGGCGACCTCTACAAAGTGCAGCCGTTCTCGAACCGGGTCTATGCGGTAGGCATGACGGGTGCGCAGGTACGAAACGTGCTCGAACAGCAGTGGACCGAACCATTGCCACCGTACCCGCTCGCGGTATCGGGACTCACGTACTCGTACGATCCCGACCGGCCCGTCGGGGACCGGGTCACGGCAATCGCCATCGGCGGCGTCCCGGTTAATGAAACGGCAACCTACCGTGTGGCAATCGTTTCGTACCTCTTAACGGGTGGCGACAACTACACGGAATTTGAGAACACCACCGTTCTTGAAACGGGGCCGCTGGATGTCGACGCCCTCTCCGCATACATCAGCGCTCTCCCGCAGCCGGTAACACCAGCCGCACAAAACCGTATCGCAGTCGCGTAAAAGAGAACAGGTATCGGGCAAAACAGACATGGCAGGATACCGTGCCGGAGAACCGGCCTGCCCGCACCTGCCGTGACAAAAAAACGAATAAAAAGGGATGGGGGATCAGACCGCAGCCTTGACGGTAACCTGCCCGTAGCTCGAGCTCGTGCTGTTGGTAGCGAGCTGGCGGCCGTCCTTGTAGATCGTCACCGTGAGCGCGTGGGTGGCGGTGTTGTCCCCCTTCTGGACAACGGCCGTCACGCTGCCGGTGGCATTTGCAACCTCGTAAATCCTTATGCCCGAGTTCTTTATCTTCGTGGTCTCACCGTTTGTCGAATAGGTCCCGGAAAAGCTTCCGATGTAATCGACCTTGAGTGTTATCCCGCTCGCGGGCACCGTGACCGGCGTGGTTGTTGCCACTACGACCGCGGGGGTCTTTGTGGCACTGGCGGACCCGGACGAGGCAGCGGTTGCGGTCGGCTTAACCGTCACCGTACCGGAGGCCGGGGAACCGGACGATGTCCCGAAGAACCCGCCAAAAAAGAGGAGTGCGACAACAACGACAACGATGATACCGGCAACCGTGGCGACAAGAAGCCACGGGATCTCAGGAGGACCGGATCTCCTCCTGCTGCCATGCGGACCTGCGTGCATATGTACCTGTATCCGCTCCTGTTTAATATTGCTTTTTTAAAAAAAAGATCAGGTTGACCGGGACTGCGCCGGGACGCTTTGTTTTCGGTAACCGGCTTATGCCTTTTTTAACGACGACACGAGCGCTTCGCGCAGGTCTTCGTACGGCACCCGGTATTTTTTCGCGAGAAGGACGAGCGCAGCCGGGGGAAGGAGGTTGTTGTCGAACTGCTCGCGGATCACGGTGTTCATCTCGGCTGCGACCTCGGTCTCCGTTACGCCCCGTGCCTTTACGATCCGGCTAAGGAGCTCACGCGCCGGGTCGTTTGCCTCGAATACCGATGAAGACGGTTTGAAACCGATCGGGATCGTCACGGCGGACGGGTCGGTGAGGATCGTATAGACGCCGTTCTCCTGTTTGAGAAGGCCCGCCTCCTCTGCCCGCTTTAAGAGGATCGCGGCCTGATCGGTGCTCATCCACTTGCGGTCGAGCGCGTAGTAGTAGACAAGCTCGTTCTTGCGCATCCCGGTCTTGCGGGTGTGTTTGAACGGTGCGGCGACCGTGATCTCGAGCGTCACTCTGTTTTTCCCAAAAGGATATTTTTCACATCGAGGGCATCGATCCCCTCGCCGGGTACTTCCTTTGCAATATCGATGTCGGTGCAGGTATTCCGGTCGGTGAGCCGGACGTAGAATACATCATTTGCTACCGGCACCTTCCCGCTCCCGCGCAGGGCGAGTGCAAGGATCGAAACCCTGAGATCCACGGATTCCGTGACAGCGCCGGGCCGGAGGAGATCCGGGGTGATATCCCCGAAATCCGCACGGTTGACTGCAATCTCGACCTTGACCTTGACCCGGACCAGTTCCTTACCGGTGGTTTTTGTCGATTCCTGCCCGTTTAATTCCGCTACGTACTGAAGCGTCTCCGGAAATGTCATCCCCATTGCAAACGAGAGATCCACCCGCTGCGGGAATCGATAATAGATCCGTCGCATAGTACCACTATGGGAGACTTTACCCTAAAAAATCAATTGCTTGGATCTGCCCTTCCTTGCAGGGAACAGGGCCTCTGTCAGGGATGCACGAACGGCAGGGCTGCTGCCGTGGCAATAACTGGATTCGCCAAAAACCGGAAACGAAAAAAAGTATTTTTGTTTTATGCGAGTAACACGGCGTTGATAACGCCGTCCTGGCCGGGGCGGCTTGCGATCCGGGCACGGCCGATCTCGGTCCGGATGATTGCGCCCTTCGTGAGGAGGTTCCGGCGAACGTAGTTCGGGTTTGCGCCGTTCTCTTCCACGGTCTCGATCTTCACTTTTTTGGTCTCGCCGTTTGCGGGGTTGGTGACGTTTGCAAACTCTGCCCGCATCGACCGGACCTTGGTGTTCCCGCCCATCGTGCGGATGATCTTTGCCCTGCTCTCACCGAGATGCGTGTCTGCGGGTGCAAGCCCGACTTCAAATCTCCGCTTTCCCTGTGACGGGCGGCGCCTGCCGCCGGTTACCTTTCTGACTGATTCTCCCTGCCAAAGCATGATGTTACTCCTTTTGTTATTTTCCCCAAAACGCTTCCGGGGAATGGTGTTCTATATATTCCCTTCCGGGTTATTTATACCCTTTTCCGATACCCGCAAGATTACGCGAGGATCGCATCGAGCAGCGGCGCGATGTTCTCGCCGGTCTTCATGTTGGTCTTAAAGACCGGCATCTTCGGGTTGTACCGGTGGATGTCGGATTCCATCCGGGCGAGATTGGCGCCCACGAGCTCTGCGAGGTCGACCTTGTTGATGACCCCGATCGTGCAGTCCCTGAACATCATCGGGTGCTTGTTCACCACATCGTCGCCTTCGGTCGAACTCACGATCACGATCCTCTTTTCCGCGCCGAGCCGAAAATCGGTCGGGCAGACCATATTACCCACGTTCTCGATAAAGAGGATATCGATCTCATCGAGCGGAAGGTGGTCGATTGCGTGCTCCACCAGGTGGGCATCCAGGTGGCATTCTTTCCCGGTATTTGCGTTGTACGCGGGGATCCCGGTGGCGATGATCCGCTGGAAATCATCGTCGCCGTACACGTCGCCGGCGATTGCGCCGGCCCGAAGACCGCGTTCCTTTAAGAGCGGGACAAGGCGCTCGATGAGCGCGGTCTTTCCCGATCCAATTGCGCCAAGCAGATCGAATGCCCGGATCCCGTGAGATTTGAGGTGTCGCGAGTTTTCATCGGCAATCGCGTTGTTGGCGTCATATACATCCTTCTCCATCCGGACGTCGATATGGTGCATGGTTAATACATTTCGAGCGGACAGTGTTTATACCTTAAGATCCATATTTTTCCGGCAATGGAAAAAGGCGAGTGCATCCTGTATCCCTGCTATTTTAACGTGGCCCTGACCCGTGAAGAGGGCCGCCGCGTCCCTAAGACGCTTGGCGCAAAAGGCCCGGCTGCTGCCGATATCGAGCGGGCCCTGAAACGTCTGGGCATTCCCTGCCATACCGAAGAGCACCCCCACCCGGGCCACTGGGGACGGCACGAGGGACGGGTCGTTGTCGCGTGGACCGCAAAAAAAGAAGCGCTCATTAAAAAAGTCGCAAAGAACCTGGCGGTGAAACGGTGACCGGCCTGTACGATTTCCACACCCACACGATCCTTTCCGATGGCGAGATGCTGCCCTCGGAACTGATCCGGCGCATGGCGGTGATCGGGTATACGACCGTTGCCATTACCGACCATGTCGATACCTCGAACGCGGAATCGGTGGTAAAGACCCTCCTTGACGTGAGAGAATCGGCCCGGCTTTTCGGTGTCCGGCTCCTCTGCGGGGTCGAGATCACGCACGTGCCCCCGGCCCAGATCGCAATCGTGGCACGGCAGGCCCGGGCAGCCGGGGCGGAGATCGTGGTCGTCCATGGCGAGACCCCGGTCGAACCGGTTGCGCCCGGCACCAACCACGCGGCGTGCATCTGCCCCGATGTGAACATCCTCGCCCACCCGGGGCTTGTGACGCACGAAGATGCACGGCTCGCAAAGGAAAACGGAATCGCACTCGAGATCACTTCGCGCGGCGGGCACAACAGGACAAACGGCCATGTTGCCCGGATCGCCCGCGAAACCGGGTGCCAGCTTGTAGTAGACTCGGATGCACACGCCCCGCACGATCTGCTTGGCAGAGCAGAGAAAGAGACCGTGGCGCGGGGGGCGGGACTTTCCATTCAGGAAACGGAGAGCATCATGTCTTTAAATATCGATGCATTCCTCCGTTCCTGAAATTTCTATTTATACTTTCACGGAACGTTTAAATACCGTTAGGTCTCACATATATAGATTGCTAAATTACTTTAGTACTTTGTATACTCGCCCGGGGTTGCTTTAAGTGAAAGTTGTTGGCAGAGCGATGAGCACCTATGGCAGCAGGATGCTCCTCCTCCAGTGCGATGCCGCCCAGCTTCCCGGGCTGTATAGCGAAGTAACGGACCGCAGGACAAAACCCGTTGGCAGGATCGTCGATGTCTTCGGGAACGTGAAAGCCCCCTATGCCCTTGTCTTTACAAACGGTCCGTGCAGTGTCACGCCAGGCGAAAAAGTATTCGCAAAGGCCGTGACATCATCACCCGCCAACTCCCGTGAGCGATCGGACGGGATATCCCCCAGATTTAAAAAACAAGGTGAAGCCGGATGCAGGAAATCGAGAAACTCAAACTACTCCAGACCGAGCGCGAAGCGCTCAAATCGCGTATAAAAGTCAAAGAGCAGGAAAAGAAAGCCGAGAACCACACCGAGACGGTCTGCCCCGAGTGCGGCAGCAGGCAGCTCGTCCACGATTACGAGCGGGCGGAACTCGTCTGCCAGAACTGCGGTCTTGTGATCGATGACGATTTCATCGACCGCGGCCCCGAGTGGCGTGCGTTCGACCACGACCAGCGCATGAAGAGGTCGCGTGTCGGCGCCCCGATGACCTTTACGATCCACGATAAGGGTCTCTCGACCATGATCGACTGGCGCAACCGGGACAGCTATGGCCGTGCCATCTCCTCCAAAAACCGCGCCCAGCTCTACCGTCTCCGCAAGTGGCAGCGCCGGATCCGTGTCAGCAACGCAACGGAACGGAACCTGGCGTTCGCACTCTCCGAGCTCGACCGTATGGCCTCGGCCCTCGGCCTCCCGCGGAACGTCCGTGAGACCGCCGCAGTCGTCTACCGTGATGCGGTGGACAAGAACCTGATCCGCGGCAGGAGCATCGAAGGCGTTGCGGCAGCCGCACTCTACGCAGCCTGCCGACAGTGCAGCGTCCCGCGGACGCTCGATGAGATCGCAGAAGTGTCCCGTGTCTCCCGCAAGGAAATCGGCAGGACCTACCGGTTCATCTCCCGTGAACTGGGCTTAAAGCTCCTTCCGACCTCACCGATCGACTACGTGCCCCGTTTCTGCTCAGGGCTTACTCTCAAGGGAGAGGTCCAGAGCCGGGCAGTTGAAATCCTCCGGCAGGCCGGCGAGAGGGAACTCACGAGCGGTCGTGGCCCGACCGGTGTCGCGGCAGCCGCGATCTACATCTCCTCGATTCTTGGCGGCGAGCGGCGCACCCAGCGCGAGGTTGCAGAGGTCGCCGGCGTCACCGAGGTTACGATCAGGAACCGGTACAAGGAACTCGCAGAGAAGCTCGACATCGAGATCATTCTCTAAAATTCTCTAAAACAATTTTTTTATTGCCGGCCCGGGACGCCAACAACTATATCCCGGCGGCTCAAAAAGTACACGGCACAATACCTGTGTGCGGGCTCGTAGATCAGGGGTAGATCGCTACGTTCGCAACGTAGAGGCCGCGGGTTCAAATCCCGCCGGGTCCATTTCGTTTTTTTAATAATTTCTGTTCTGGAGAAATCCAGTGCGTAGATTATAGTAAACGCTCTTCCTGGGCTTTTTCCCTCTGCCAGCGTTGGCATCCCCGGGCTGGCGATGATGGGGTATTATCCCCGTATGGGACAATCCTCCCGCAAAGTCATGGATCCAATGACGTGTACGGGCAATTCTGCTGTCCTGTCCAGGTGTGCTGCACCATCTGTCATAAGGAACGTTCTCAATTGCTATCCGTATGCAGAAGTAGCCGGCAGGCATGAAAAAAAGGGCAGATTACCAATCCGCTACTGGCGTGCTTCGAAATATTTCAGGGCCGAAGGGACGTGCTTTTCCACCTCTTCAAAGAAATACTCGACCATTTTTTTATCTGAATCGGTAATCGAGCCGATTATCGTCACAATCAGCCAGTTCGGGAGGTCCGGTTTCTTTTCAAGGACGCTCATAATCACCACAATGGTTTCATCCACATCGGTCTTTGTTTTCCATCGGTATGGCATAGTATCCCCTTCATCATTATGACGACTGATAAGATTTTTCTCAATTTCCAAAAATTGGAGCAAAGCCTGTAACAATGAACGAAACTTATTTGCCGGTCCACTCCATGAGAGGTGCTCTGACAGGGCCCAAAAAATGTTTCGACCAAGGGAGTTGAAAGCAGAATGAGCGACAATACCATTTTGGACGGCAGCGCGTCAGTTACCAGGTTTGACGCTGAAAACATTCAGACCGACAAGGAAAAAGCAAGGGATGGTATATCCGGGGAAGATATCCAAAAAGCATCATGGGGCGTGAAAGAAGTTCTCCCTGACCCAAAGGACGACCCGCGCAAAAGTGCAGGATGTAGTGCAGGACCCTAAAACCAGAAAAGGAAAATAACCATGATAAATCCCGAAGAATTCCTGACCGTTGCCACCCACGACGTCGAATGTGTGAACGGGGAGTACAGGGTTTTGTGTATTGGGAAGGATCCATGACCGAAGATACTGTTGGAAAAACAAAAAACCGGGCAGGAAAAAAACCAGTCAGCATAAAAATACTGGGAGTCTTTGCCCTTGCGATGATCAACGTCGCCGCAGTGTTGAGCATCAGGAATTTCCCCTCAATGGCAGAGTTCGGGTGGTCGAGCATCGGGTGGTACCTCATCGGAACCATCCTGTTCCTCATTCCCATCTCCCTTGCCGGTGCTGAACTTGCCACCGGGTGGCCCGAAGGCGGGGGTGTCTATGCATGGGTCAAACAGGCGTTCGGGGAAAAGGGAGGTTTTATCGCGATCTTCTGCGACTGGTCCAACAACCTTGTCTGGTTCCCGACGGTACTTGCCTTCATCGCCTCGACTCTTGCTTTCGTGATCACACCTGATCTCGCGAACAACCCGGTTTATATGATCGGCGTGATGATGCTCGTGTTCTGGGGCACTACGGCTATCGCCTACTTTGGCCCCGATGTAACCGCAAAATTTTCCAATGTCGGTGTGATCCTGGGGAGTCTGGTCCCGATCGCCATCATCATCTTTTTTGGGGTCTGGTGGGTAATTACCGGGGCCGCAACAGCGCTTCCCGCTTTTTCGCCGGGTGCAATGATCCCGGAAATAAGCTTCTCAACACTCTCGTTTTTCGCCACGATCATTCTCATGTTCGCCGGGATGGAGATGGCCGGGTTCCACGCGCTTGAGACGAAAAATCCCCAGAAAGACTATCCTAAAGCGATTGCGTTTTCGGCTCTCATTATTTTTCTCTGTTCGGTTCTCGGGACGCTTGCCATTGCGTTTGTCATCCCGACCGCGAAACTCGGCCTCGCATCCGGTGTTATGCAGGCAATCCAGTACTTCTTTGTGACCGTAAATCTCCCGTGGCTCGTTGCTCCCATGGCAGTCCTGGTAACGATTGGCGGGGTGATCCTTCTTGCTGCCTGGCTTATCGGCCCGGCAAAAGGTCTCGGCGTCGTTGCACTTGACGGGAATATGCCTCCGATGTTCAACCATCACAACAAGTATGGATCGCCTGTCGCAATTCTTGTCACCCAGGCACTCATTGGTTCTGCAATCTCTCTCCTGTATGTCATTTTGCCATCGGTCAACCAGGCATACTGGATCATGTCGGCAATGACGGTCGAACTGCTCTGTATCATGTATGTGCTGATCTTTGCTGCCCTGATCAAGCTCCGGTACAGCAAGCCCGATCAGCCACGGCCGTTCAAGATCCCCGGCGGGATGACCGGGATCTGGATCGTCGGGGGTCTTGGCGGTCTTGGGGCCCTATTCGCATTTATTGTCGGTCTGATCCCTCCGGATATCTTCCCGAATGCCCCACTCTATATCGGCTCGGTGCTGCTCGGGACATTCCTGCTTGCGGTACCACCGCTGGTCTTTATGAAATTCAAAAAACCATCGTGGGCTCTACCCGAAGAAAATGAGGACTAACAACCTTTGGCCGGTACAGAACCCGGACAAATACTTTTTTTTAAATATTGTTCTCACTCCTTACGGGGATTCCTTCATACGTTCTTCTCCGGGATTATCGAATCGGGAAAAAACATCCCGAAGGTATTTTGTATCCCAACCCGTTTTGGTCCTGCCGGACTTCTCCGGTTCATAGGAAGAAAAAGTATCCCGCCCTGTTGAATCTTCCTGGATCGGCCGACCACTCGACCACGGGCAACCGGTCCATCAGGGAACGTGATTTTGAAGCGTAGCTGTTCCCTGTAAGATCGACCGGACACAGCTCCGGTATCGAGCCGGGAGCGTTTGTGTAAGCATGCGACAGATCCCCGGGCATCCAAACCGGGATGTATGCCGGCATGGACGTATGCCGGGAGATGCCCCTGTTAATCCATGGCCAGTTTTCAAAATTTGAAAGATGACCATACCCTTTATAAGTGCCCGATCAGGTTTTAACTATTATAATTTGTTGCCTGTATCGGCTCGGGGTTTTTCATAAGAGAGGTGCGATATATGAATTTTTCCGGCAATATGGGGGGTGATGCCCGCTGACAAAAATAGGGAGCAGTAAAAAAACAAAAAACGATCTGCCGGATTCGGACCACCCAAAAAAAACGGATGCCGACATCACGAAAACGATGAACGCTGATGAAGAGCGGGTATTCTTTGCATCCCTTATCGAACACTCCGAGGATGCAATCATCGGCACATCGCTGGAAGGCATTATCATAAGCTGGAACACCGGCGCCGGGAAGCTGTATGGATATTCTGCCAAAGAGGCGATTGGCCGGCATATCTCAATGCTCGTGCCTCCCGACAGGGAGGAGGACCTTGAATTCACTCTCACCCGGATCCGGAAGGGAGAGCCGGTCTTTCCCTGTGACACGGTCCAGGTGCTCAAAGACGGGCTGACGATACCGGTCTCGCTTGCGATCTCGCCCGTCAGAGACCGGAACGGTACGTTGATCGGTGCATCTGCGATCGCCCGGGACATCACCAAACGAAAAAAAGCCGAAGAAGAACTCCGCAAAGCAAATGATCTCCTGGAGATCCGGGTAAAAGAACGGACACAGGAACTGGTGCAGTCCAATGCCAGTCTTCGAATTGAAATCGAGGAACGCAGAAAGGTAGGAAATACCCTGCGCGAGACGAGCCAGTACCTCGAAAACCTCATCAACTACGCCAATGCCCCGATCATTGTCTGGGACCCGGAATTCCGCATTACTCTTTTTAACCGGGCATTCGAGCACCTCACGGGAAGGAAAGCAAAAGAAGTCCTCGGCCAGCACATGGAGATCCTCTTGCCCGTTTCCTATCTTGCCCCCGCAATGGAACTTATTAAAAAGACCCATGAAGGAAAGCGGTGGGAAAGCGTGGAGATACCCATCCTCCACCGGACGGGGGATATCAGGACCGTGCTCTGGAACTCTGCTGCGATTTTCGGGGCCGACTGCAAGACCATCGTTTCCACGATCGCCCAGGGTCAGGACATCACCGACCGGAAAAAGATCGAGTCCGAGTACCGGCTGCGGGCATCCGAATATGCAAAAATGAATGTCGTACTCGAAGAAGAGATCCAGCAGCGAAAATTATCCGATACAACCCTGAAAAAAACCCTGTCGCTCCTCAATGCTGCCCTTGAATCCACAGCCGATGGTATCTATGTGGTCGACCAGCAGGGATCGATCACCAGTTACAACCAGAATTTTATTACCATGTGGAATCTGCCCTCCCGTTTGCTGGAACCGGAAAAAAATGAAACGGTGATGAAGTATATCCTGCCGCAACTCAAAGACCCCGAAGGATTTCTGGCGAGCCTTGACGATCTCCAGGACCACCCGGGACGCGAAAGCTTCGACATGATCGAATTTTGCGACGGAAAGATCTTCGAACGCTACTCAAAACCGCAGAAACTGGGTGACCAGGTGGTCGGCAGGGTATGGAGTTTCCGGGATATTACCGACCGCAAGCACGCAGAGGAGAAACTCGTTGCCTCCCTCCAGGAAAAGGAAGTGCTGCTCCGCGAGGTCCATCACCGGGTCAAGAATAATCTCCAGCTGATATCCGGCCTGCTGGATATGACCCGCATGCGCACCGGCGATGAGTACACCAACAGTATTCTTACGGACGTGATGCTCAAGATCCAGACCATGGCGCAGATCCACACGCGGCTGTACGAGAGCAAACAATTCGGGAAGATCAGCCTGACCGGTCAGATCGAAGACCAGATTACCGGGCTCTCAAATATCTATTCCCTCAGGGGACAGGAGATCCGGTGCGAGATCCATGCAGAGGAAGTATTTCTCGCGGTAGACCTGGCGATCCCCTGTGCGCTTGTGGTAAACGAAATCCTCTCAAACGCGTATAAACATGCGTTTTTTGGGCGAAAAAAAGGCATGATCGACATTTCTGTCGTACTGGAGAACGATACGATCGGTATCACGATCCGCGATGACGGAATAGGGCTGCCGGAAAACCTGGATATCAGCAGTACCAAGAGTCTTGGCCTCAAGCTGATAAGGACACTGGTACAGCACCAGCTGAAGGGATCGCTTTCTTTTAAGAGCGCAAAGGGTACTGAAGTGCATGTGGAATTTCCCGGTATTCCGGTGGGGGCATGAAAAAGGATGTCAAAAATACTTGTTGTCGATGATGAAGCAATCATCACGATGCAGCTGGAAGAACGCCTGAGCTTAATGGGGTATACTGTTGCCGGCATGGCTGCCTCCGGGAAAGACGCGGTCGAGAAGGCGCGGCGTTTCCAGCCGGATCTTGTGCTGATGGATATTGTCATGCCGGGAAAAATGAATGGTATTGATGCTGCAAAAATTATCACGACAGAACTTGATATCCCGGTGGTTTTTATCACAGCATATGCAGACGATGCCATCATCGAGCAGGCAAAAAATGCCCGGCCCTACGGTTATATCGTTAAGCCTTTCAATGAACTGGAAATCAAAGCAGCAATCGAAGTGGCACTGTTCCGGAAAGCAACCGAACTGGAGGAGCAGAAATCAAAAAAATCCGTACAGGAAAAAAATCTGACGGGGATAAGTGCAGACAGCCATGAACAGGATGGCCTTGCCTGTCTCGCTCTGCCGGAGATCAAGACCGTTCTGTTACAGGATATCTTTACCGACATTGTCCTTTTTCTCTACACGGACCAGGTCGCAAAAGAGCCGATCTTTAAGTTTACGCTGGAGCAGGGCATAAAAAAAGGAGGGCGCAACCTGTTTGCCTATTTCCAGTCCACGCTCCCAAAATACTTCCCAAAAGAGATCCAGAGAGAGGAACTCTACACCCACCGCCTCAAAATAAAGGAAGTATACTCCCTGCTGCCGCTCCTTGACAAATGCACAGACTCCCTGAAAGATACCGGCAAGCCGGCTTCCTTACAGATTTTACTTGATTTTTCTGAGACCGATGAGTTTGAGGATATTCTGGCAATCAGGAAGTCGCTTCTTTTAAAAAAGGAGACCGGGACTCCCATCAGCGGGATCATTGCCGTAAATATCGGGAACATCGATCATACCCGGATACAATCCCTTGCCGAGGGGATCCCGAAGATCATCGTGTCCACCGGCAAAGAGACGACACTTTCGTTTGCCCATCATACCTTTCCTGCCGGTGCTGTTTCTGTTGTCCCCCAGTCAACGATCGACGATGTAGTAAAAAAATCGCTGGAACCGGTGGTTCTTTCTCTTCTGGACAAGCCGATATCCGGGTATGATATCGTGCATGAAATCCATAACCGCTACCGGGTCCTTATCCCGCAGGCACGGGTATACACGCTTCTCCATGATCTCATGGAGGAAGGATACCTTGAGATCAGGGTTTCAGGAAAGTCCAAGTTGTATTGTCCTACGGAAAAAGGAAAAAAACAGATCGGCCAGAAACTCGATGACTACAAACGGGTCTTCCAGCATATCATGGGCGGAGGTGGGACGGAAGCCGGCATTCCCGATAAGAAATGAGCCGACAGGGGCACCGGTTAAATCCCGGAAAACAACGGTCTCCTCCCTTTTTTAATGACAGCGGAAACCTGCACGGTTTACCGGTCCGTGCCCGATCCCCTCCTCCTTTTTTTATGGAACAAGATTTGCAACATCCCGTCATCTTTATCTGCATTCCAAAAGAGGTAGTCAGCGGGTAGATCGTTACCTGTGAGGGAAGGATGTTCATCAGTGGGAAAACACATGCCCTCTCTGCACACGAAAAACCCTGCAAAACACCACGCCGGATCATCCCATGTACGGGGATAGCCAAAAAAGGGTCCGACCCGGTGAAACCAGATGCGACGGGTTTTGTTTGCCAGAAAAAATCCTCCAAAGTTAACACACATAAAACCAGGCCTCGCACCGGGTTTACGGAAGTATACCTGTACCGTAACACCGCGTAAAACCCGGGACCAGGGCCGGCTGCTGCCCGATACGAAGTGCGTCCCCTTCCGGGGCTGCCGGCCCACGGGATATCCCTGAGGGGATCGACAAAATCCCATGAATTATCCGGGAAAAACCCCGCACAAAAATCCAGACAAGGAAGAAGGAATATGCGTTCACAAAATCCCCCATCAACTACACCGGAAAAGGCCGCGGACCCGGCTCAGGTTCTCGAACCTGCAACGATTCTTCACGATGAAGGCAAATTCCTTAAGATCCTCACAGAACTGCCCGGTATTGCTGAGGAAAAGATCAAAATCGATCTTGAAAACCACTCAACCTCGGTTACTATTCTTGCTTCCGATACCGGGGTACACTACAAAAAGGTGATTACCGTTCCCTATGAAGTAAGGTTCATCAAAAAGCGGTTTTCCGACGGGGTCCTTGAATTGACCCTCGAAAAAACAAATCCGTCACCCCGCTGATCGCTTTTTATCCCTTCCCGTTCCGGCAGGTACAGGGATATTGTTCCAGAATTTGTTTCAAAATCTGTTTTTCCTGCAATAGCATATAGGGCGGTCCGTTTTATACCCGAAACGGGTGTGATGTATGCCCCTTCCCAAAATCTCAAACGGATTGTTTACCGCTGGAGAGGACATGACCCGGCTCTGGCATGATTTTTTTTTTGAGAATGGTGACCCCCGGTTGGATACCCGTACGGCACTCCACCGGTATAAGACGGCATGTTCTGCACTGGGCTGTCACCAGTGTACAAACCCGGACTGTCCGTACGCGGATTTCATCCGGCACTGCTGGAATCATCCGCAATGCGATTAATGGGCACTTTGCCCGGCGTCCCCGGGCCTGTCAGGTGAAATGCGGCCGGCCGACAGGTTAAAACTGCCTGTTGCCGGGACCTTTCTCTCTTGATTATTTCCCTCATACAAAGGCAACCCGCTTTTATGTTAAACCGGTTTCTTTGGTGAAAAGGATCGATATTTTTCCCGGGCCCCCCAAAACCACCGTATTTTCAAATTTTGTCTCACCGTTTGCTTTTCGGGAAAGTTCCTATACCCTTGTGTTGTGCATTTCCCTGCACGCGGAAGGGATGCCCGAAAACGCCCGGAGTCTTGCAGACAGGAATGAGGCGGACAACCGATCTGTGGAAGACTGAAGAACCGTCAGTACCTCAAACGACACGAAATTCGCGTGAACGATTATGAACCCGTTACCACCATCGTCAAAAACAGTGCTTACTATCCTTCACAACGGCGGGGCAATGACCCATAAGGATATCGTAAAAGAAGCTCATTGCTCGCCAAGAACAGTACGCTATGCCCTGAAAAAACTCAAGGAGAACCAGCTTATCGTGGAGAAGATGAACATCCAGGACATGCGCCAGATTATTTACCAGGACCGCAGCGTTCCGCTGCGCCAGTCCTGGGTATCGGATCTCTTCTCATGAGAGTTTCTCGTGAAGATATGAAGAGTGCCTGACCAGTACCAGAACGCCGCCCGTAACAGGGTAAATCGCTATGAACGTTCCAATCGAACATTCAAACGTTACCCTCTGGGGAAGTTGCCGGGAAACGTGCCCGGCATTCTTTGAAGAGAATCCGGACTTCATGTGTTTTAAAAAAAAGCAAAAAAGAGCGTGAAATTTACCATCGATCACGTGCGTGACTCACTTTGCCGCAGACGCATTTACTTCGCTTTCGAGCGTCTCTTTTAAACGCTGCACTGCCTCGTTTAAGTCGCTCGTGGTCGTGACCACAAACTGGTTGTCGGTCTTGACATCGTGGTACGTTACAACGTAGTCGATCTGGCCGTCCTTTCCTTTCTTGGGTTCGATGATCAGTTTTACCATAAACGCAAAAACTCCTCGGGAACAGAAAGCCGGGCTGTCGTCCCGGATACGATCAGATCTTTGGCCCGGAATTTTATAAATTCTTCAGCACCGGCAAAACCCGGTAGTTTTGCGTGGCAAATACGTTCCCTTTCCCGCACGTACCGTCGTATTTACCTGCGTCTGGAAACGAAACTCTCAACACGTACCCTGTCAAACAGGTACGGTAAGCTGGAGATGTCATTTTATGGCATATACCCCCCACGTATTTGTCGCATGTGCGGCAGTGTTCTGCGTCACCGTTTTGCTGGTGATGCCGGCTGCCGCTGTCAATACCGCAATATACGGCTCTGCCGCAGGATTCGACCCGTCCCTTCACCCGGACACGTTTACGGTGACCTGCACCGTCCCTGGTACTGACGGTGCAGAGCTCGATACCGCCATTGCATGCTTCACGAACGCTTCCACCGATGTCATCTTCATTGGCGGGGATGCAGGGTTCAGCCAGGACTCCGGGGCAAAGATCGCCGCCGCAGTAAAGAGCGGGAAGATCCTGGTTGTGAGCGGAAAAGATCTCTCCCGGTTTGTCGATATCCTTCCGGTTAAAGAGGCCGGGACGGCACCGGACAGCCTCGCAATCGTGGTCTCAAACCCCAACACGACCCTGTCAAAAGACATCTTCGCCGGGCTTGCCTCCAACTTCCCCAACACGACGGCGCTCCCGTCCCGGGACCAGTATACCCTCCGCGACGGGGCGACCGCACTGCTCTCCTTTGAGAACGGGGACCCGGCCCTTGCGTACATCCCGTACGGGAACGGCTACGTTGCCGCATGGCTGCCTCCCGCAGATTCGGCATATCTCGACAGCACCACAGCCGACACCATCGGTGAGCGGTTGATCACCCATCTCGTAGCGATGCGGGTCACGGTCGCAGCAACGACTGCTGCTGCCACAACAACACCTGCACCGGCAAACACGACCATAGAGACAACGGCAGCACCGGCTGCCGGGGAAAGCCTCGGGAATGTCTCTGTCTACTCCTCGCCGCTCAACGCGAATGTGTACATCGATGGCGTATACAAGGGCATCGCCCCGGTCAACCTGACCGGCATCTCCGCAGGCAGTCATGCGCTCAAGCTTGCGCTCACCGGATACTACGATTACGACACCACGATCACGGTGGCGGGCGGAGGAACGATCACCGCATTCGGCTCGCTTGCCCCCCGCGAAACAGCAACCGCAGCGGCCACAACCGTCCCGATCGCAGTAACCACAACGGAGAGTTCGATCTTTTCAAGCCCGGCCGTTGTCGCGGCAGTCCTTGGTATCATCACCGCGATCATCGGTGCGATTGTGACGATCTTTACGATCTACCACAAGCATGCGTAAGGGATGAGTCCAAAACTCCCGCCTTTTTTTCTCGCCTCGAACAGTAACAACTATAAGCAAGCCGCAGAAAAAGTATATGCCACACAAGGGCTCGTAGATCAGGGGTAGATCGTCACGTTTGCAACGTGAAGGCCACGGGTTCGAATCCCGTCGAGTCCATCGTTTTTCTTGTTCTTTTGTCACGGCTCGTGCCGTTTGTTTGTTTTTTTAATCCACGCTACAGGGAATGCTGTTTTTCCTCACGGCAACGCATCGGCGCCTTTTTTTATCCTGCCATGTAACCGGGAGGATTACGAGTACGATTCCATGCAGGAGCTCTTCCGCAAACTGATCCACCTGGTCTTCGGTCTCCTCATCGCGGGGATGGTGTGGGCCGCTGGGAAAACGAATGCAGCCGCAATCCTCGCAGGGGGGATTTTCATCGGCCTCGTGCTGATCGATCTCATCCTACGCGGGCACCGGCTCTGGATCTTTTCCGATCTCATCGCCCGGTTCGACCGGAACGACCGCCTGCCCGGGAAGGGCGCATTGATGTTTGGCGTGAGCGCTCTTACCTGTGTCATCCTCTTTCCCGTTTCCATCGCGGTTCCTGCCATCGTCACGCTCGCAGTCCTCGACAGCGTGACAACGATCGCGGGACAATCGTTTGGCCGGCACCGGATTTACAACGGCAAGTCATTTGAAGGGACAGCGGCCGGCATTGTTGTCACCGCAATCGTCCTTCTGGCATTCATGAACCTTACCGGGGCTGTTGCCGTTGCAGTCCTTGCCGGTATCATCGAGCTTGTCTCACCGGTGGACGACAACCTTGTCATCCCGGTCGCGGTTTCGGTTCTCCTTGCACTTATGCCGGGGGTTCTTGTGGCTGCGGTGTGAGAATCACAAAAACAGAGCACCGCTCTTGAGGGCTGACACCCCCGCACGCTAGAGGCATCCTCCGCTTAGCGATGATGCTGTATTACCTTCACGCATACATTCTCACGATACAGAATACGGGCACTATCGCATACGCCCCCGCCACTTAGGGGGCAGAGCTGGGCTGGCGTAAGGGGGGCGAGTTCCTCACCCCGGGTTTATTTGGGATAATCCACATTAAAAAAAGTAAAACCATGCCCTGAATTCATAAAAGATCCGGGTGAAAAATTGAGGTACTGATGATCGATGTAACTGAATTGATTACTGAGGTACAGAGTTTAAATTCAAAAATTGCCAGGCCAACAAGTAAGGGAACCAGCAGGACGATACTAGCTTTAATGACGGGAATTTTGTAAGATGCGGCGATCCCCCGAATAGCAATAATTCCCGCCCAAACCAGCCCGGTGAGCATGAGTCCGTACGTGATGAGTTGGACTATTACTGATTTGAAACTATATGAAGAAGCTACGGCATACGAAGATCCCATGGGCGGGGCAGGTACCGTTATCAGGAATACTAAATTCAAAAAACCCATACAGATGAGGAAAAATAACGCCGGGAACTGGGCATACATCAAGACCTTCCAAGCTGCTCCCATATCCCGGGTACGGATAAAGAAGTAGAGCAGGAGGCAGACGCCAAGGCCGATGACCACAAATATTACAAAATAATATGCAAGGGTATACAGAAAAGAAGATAACGTCAGCGTGAAATGAAAGCCCAGTGGCCCAAACAGGGAAGCTTCGACCATGTTTATCAGCATAACGGCTAATTGATATCCGATAATCGTCAGCAGGAAAAATGCAACGGGTTCTTTCCAGCCCGACTTAATCTCTTCAAAAAAGGTTGTTGGGCGGAAAAAAAGATTCCTAAAATTCATGTTTTTCTTTTAATTATCCCACGGTATTAAAAATTAGTATTAATGAAGGGTTGGGTAATATGTTGCATCACTATCTTTTTTTATAATTTATTGAAAAATTCTAAAAAACAGATCCATCCCAAAACAGGGAACTCCTCCCGGTTTCCTCACATCAATCAATCCAGTCGAGCATCGGATCTTTTTGTGCCTCGCTCTTCTGGATCAGTTTCCTCTTTACCTTCTGCACCGCTGCATCGGCAGGGGATGGGGGGAGCGGCGCCCTTGCCGCCGGTGCGGTCTTCTCAAATTTCCCGTAATCAAGGTACCCGTCATCGGTCTCGATCTCGTGCATGGCGGGCGATGGCCCGGCACCCGGCACCGGCTCCGGTGCTGCCGGCAGGACTTCCTCGCGGGGCGGGAGCACCGGGGGTTCTTCCGGCACGACCGGGTCGGCCATGATCAGCGGGGGTGCAACGGATTTTATTGACGGTAAAGCATCGCGGGATGCCGGCGCAACCTGCACTGTGACCCGGATCCCTTCCGCCCGCTGGATGAGAAAATCGACAAAGTCCTCGACTTCCCGGCGCTGGTCCGGGGAAAGGCGGTCCAGCTTGCTCTCCAGCGATTCCATGGCGGCGATCCCTTCTCTATTTCAGTATCTCTTATTATTCGTATTTAAGGAAAATGCGAAAACGTCCCTTCAGGACCATTTGTGCTGGTACCCGCGCTTTTCCATGGGCTTGCCGTCCACGAGCACGGATTTTTCTCCGGCAACTTTCCCGATCACCGTGCAGGGGACACCTTTGACCGGGTACCGGTCCGGGGAAATGGCAAAGATCAGCTCGTAGTCCCCGCCGCCATAGAGCGCGAGTTCCTTTGCCTGCGGCTCCGGGATCCCGGCCGGGCGGGGCACGAGCGCCGAATCGATGGCAAAGCCGCATGCATTCACGCTCATAAGATCGTAGAGCGAGAGCGCGATCCCGTCGCTGTCGTCCATCATGGCCGAGACCCCGGCCCGGGCAAGGACCTGTCCCTCCGCGACCCGGGGCTGCGGCTCGAACAGGAATTTCTCAAACTGTTTGTAGCCGTCAAGCCATGCCTGCGCCTGCCCGGGAACGCCCGTGATGCAGACAAGGTCGCCGGGCCGGGCCCCTTCGCGCCGGGCAAGGAATTCTTTTTCCACAAGCCCGAGGCCGGTGGTTACGACCGTGAGCTCCCCGTGCCGGTCGATGTCGCCGCCGATGATCTGTGCGCCAAACCGGGTGCAGCAGTCCTTTGCGCCCTGCATGACGCCGGCGAGCTGCTCCCAGCGGTCGAGGCCGACCGCGATGAGAAGATACGCGGGGGACGCTCCCATGCTCGCGATGTCGCTTATGGTGACCGCGGCGCTCATCCAGCCGATCTGCCAGTCGCTCATCCCGTCCACGAAATCGGTTGTTTTGTGGAGCATGTCGGTCGTTGCGACCATCGCCCGGTCGCCGCAGGGAAAGACAGCGCAGTCGTCCCGGCAGTTCTCCTCGCCCACGATCCCCATCACGGTCTTTAAGAGTTCACGGTCGTCCAACGCTTTGCCCCCCGCCCTTCTTTGCTTCCTTACCGCGTTCGCTCTTATACTCTTTGAACATGTGCTCGATTTTATTCGATTCTTTCTCGCGGACAAACTGCGCCTGCTCTTCCTGCCAGCGGGTAACGGCCTCGTGGAACCGATCCTTTGCGGCAAGGCCCTTCTTCCCCCGCACCTGCACGCCGGCATCGGCAGCAGCGATGAGAGGGATACCGGCCTCCCGGAATGCCGGCCCGATATGAAGGTCACGGCCGTCAAGGATTGCAGCCGGGACAACAACCGCCCCTACTTTCGTGTCCGCAAGATCTTTTACAATCCCTTTCCCCCACCCGTCGCTTTTCTGGACAAAGACTACGTCCCCTTCGCAGATGCCGGTGTCCTCAATAAGCCGGCGCAGGCCCTCTCTGGTGAGCGCGTCCATCACCTTTACCGGCACCGCTTCGCCATCGAGCGAGAGTTCGGCAAAGCTCCGGATCCGGTCCACCCGCTTTGCAAGTGTCCGATTGTGGCGTTCCTCCTTTCGGAGGCGTTTTTTCAGGCTCTGGATGATCGCGTCGCGTTTGGTAATCTCGGTCTCTTTAGCAAGTTCGAGATCCCGTTTGTCATGCACCGCCCGGAGCCGGCCCTGGAGCCGGTGGATCTCGTACTCCTTTGCCTTGATGGTCTCTTCGAGCTCGGCTGCGTAGGTGCGCAGGCGTTTTACCATCCCGTCGAGCACCCGCACACGCTCGTCCTGTCGGGCCGTAACCGGCGCCGGGGCGGTTTCCACCGGGGCCTCGGCCGGGGTCCGGACGGTGGCAAGGTCGCCGAGCACCTGGTCGAGCGCCTGGCCCCGGATCACCCGGGCCCGGACTTCGTCGAGGTCGTGGCCCGGGGGCACGCGGCGGATGAGGTTCCGGAACTTGGCGTCATAGTGGTGGAAAGCGTCGAGCGCCGCAGAGAGGGCGTCCCGCTCGTGCACATTCTCGTACGGAAACCCTTGGGTGAGCGCAACTTTCGCCTCGACGCTCGTGTCCTGCTTTGGCGTGAATGCGATGGCCGAGAACGCCCGCCGGATCTTCTCGACCGAGTACGGCATCTCCTGTACATCGGAAGCAATCACGAGCGGTTTTCCCGTCTTGTACAGCGATTCGATCACCCCGGACATGTTCATCTGCCGCGAGCTTTCAAGAAGCATCAGGTTCCCGTCAAGGTCGAGGGCCGCGACAGCAGTCGTGGTGCCCGGGTCGATCCCCACGATCAGGTTGCGGGGCTTTCCCGAGAGGGGGCGGTACCGGATCCTCTCAAGCCTCTTCCCGCTGATCCTGACCTGAACATCGGCGCCACGGTACATGGAGACCGGTACCTCGCCCCGGGGGGCAAAAACCCGGAACGCCACCCGGCTGCATCCCCCAAAGGCTTTCGTCTCCTTCTTCTCGTACCGCAAGGCCGCCGCCGCGAGCTGCATTTCAATCTCCCTTCCTTTGAGCTGGACCGCACCATGGATCTTCCTGACATACCGGTTCTGGCTCCACCCGCCCCGGCCCGGGGAGCGGTGCCGGCTCACCACGACCTCGCTTTCATTCTCAAAAGCGATCACTTCAACGCCGGCACCAAGCGACGCAACCCGCGCCGAGGTCCGGGCCTCGGCAAACGGGTCGAACCGGTCAAAGCTAATGTTGTACCGGGCCGCAACTTTCCCGAGCGTCTCCTTTTTCTCCCCGCCCGTTACCTGCACGAGTTTTGTCTGCGGGGGCAGCCCTTGTAAAAAGAAAAAAAGTTCGTGCTGGTCGGTTGCGATCTCCTGGATGCTGTCGACCGCAAGGATATCGGGCCGCTCTTCGGAGAGCAACCGAAAGAGGCGGAACATCGAGACCGTGCTCTCGCTCTCGATGTTCCCGTCAACCATCCGGATAAGGGCGTACATCGGCCGGCGTGACCGTGACCGTACTGAGCCTTTGACAATATCGATCCCAAAAACACTCAGCCGGTCACGCATCGCAGTGCATCCCCGGGATCCCTCTTAAGTTTGTACTTCCGCTCGAAGAAGGCAAGGATGTTGGTGATATCGCGTTCGAGAATGGCACCGGCGTTCTGGTGGCTTGTCTCCATCCACTGCGGCCAGTCGATGATGACGCACCGGTCATCCTCGATTAAGATATTGTATTCAGAGAGATCCGCGTGGATCACGCCGGCCCGGTATGCCTCCTTTACATTTTCAAGGATGGAATCGAGCATCGCCCCCGGATCGGCAAGCCGGTACCGGGCGAGGCTCGGACCGGTAATCAGGGCCATCACGACCGCGTTCCGGTTCTGTCCTACGGGAAGCGGCACCGAGACCTTCGGGTGGAGGGTTTTAAGCGCCGCATATTCGCGTTCGGCCGAGAGCTTCGAGGCTAGCAGCCACGGGCAGTGGCCGCTCTCGGGAAGATACTCGCGGTTCACCCGGGCCGTATTAAACGACCGCATGCCGATCCGGTGGAACTTGATAGCGACCGGCCCAAGGCCCAGCGCCTCGTACACCACTGACTCCTTTCCCTCGCCGATCTTTGAACCGAGCGCAGAGATCGTGCCTTTTTTCGTGAGCGCGGTAAGCGCGAGCGTGTCGTAACCGCCAAAGACGAGTGCATACCCGTCGTACGGCACGGCATTAAACCGCACCATGCCCCACCGGATCAGCCGGGACAAACGGTAGTTGACCTCTGACTCGGAAAGCCTAGTTGCCTGCTGGAGGCTGTCGAGCGGCACCCACTCGTAGCGCTTCATCTGACGTTCCAGCGCCGCGAGGATTACCTTCTCGTACTTGTGCAGGCTGCGGATGCGCTCCGGTGAGACGACCATGGTTGTTATGAGTGGTTATGTCCCGGACTATAAAATCATGGTCTCCATGGCAGTCAACGCCGGTGGCAGAGCACAACCTTAAACATCTCCCATTGTCCAGTACGAAATGAAATCCGGGGGAGCCATTATGCAGTGTGCAGCGTGCCGGCGGGAAGCGGTGGTCTTCCAGCCCTACTCGGGAAAACATCTCTGTTCTGTCCATTTCACCAAAGACTTCGAGGCAAAGGCAAAGCGTGCCATACGGAAGAACCGCTGGCTTTTGCCCGGCGACCATACCGCGGTCGTTCTCACGGGCGATGCTGCACAGGCTGCCCTTCTTGTTTTCCTGTACAAACTCACCAAAGACCGGCGCGATGTCCGGCTCTCCGCAATCGTGATCGATGAGGGAGTGGGAGAGCCGGCCGGTTGTGCCCGGCAGGCTGCAGAACGGTGCGGTATCGGGATCTTTGCCGGTTCGTTTGCGGAGCGCTACGGAACTACCCGGGAGCGGCTCGTCCAAAATGAAGGGGTTACTGCCGCCGGCCGAACCTGCCGTGTGCTCACCGGCGATCTTGCTGCGGAGATCGCTGCCGCCAACGGGATCACCCGCCTTGCCATTGCCACCACAGTTGACGACCCGGCGATCCGGTTCTTCTCCGATCTTCTCAACGGGACCGTGGAACAAACCCTGTTTGCCAGAGAGACTGTCGGGCTCTTAAAAATCCCGGTCATACGGCCGTTTATGGACATCCCGAAAACGGAAGTGTACCACTATGCCGGACTCGCTGGCGCCGGAACCGGCAGCACGGGGACGACCGTACCTACCGGGGATTCCGATGCGGAGGTTGTGCTCGCGGCCTATGACAACCGCCACTCGGCGACAAAATTCGCGCTTGCAAACCTCGCTGGGACCCTTGCAAAGATTGCGGGAAAGAACCGGATTACCGGGGGAACCTGTCCGGTCTGCAGCGGACCGCTCGAAAACGGGAACTGTTTTGACTGTGCTGTACGAAGAAGATATGCCTGGAGGGCTGATGAATGAAAGATCGTAAAAGCTTCATCTGGTGGATCGCCCGCACATCGTCTGAAATGCGTATTCTCATCTACTTTATCCTCTTCTGCCTCATGATCGCCGTTTTCACGGTCCTCTTCCACGACCTGTACCCCAGGTATGAAGGCATCCCGGTCGACTGGTCCGAATCGTTTTTGTTCGTCATCCAGACCTTTACGACCACAGGGAGCCTGCTTCCCATCACCTCGGACGAGATGACCCTGTTCTCCTCGGTTACCATGATCACCGGGGTTATCATGCTCTTTATGGTCATCCCCCTCCTCCTCACCCCCTATATCGTAGCAGTCCTCCGCACGTCACCTCCAAAAAAGATCTCCCGCACACTCTCCCGCCATGTCGTGATCATCGGGGATGGCGAATTGACGGAAGCCCTTCTCGAAAGCCTCGCACTCTGCGAGAAAGATCTCCTGATCGTTATAAATGACGAGACCGCTGCACGTGAATTTGCAAAAAAATACCGGCGCCGTGCATTTGTCCTCTGGGGCAAATACGACGATGCACGGACATGGGACCAGGCAGGGATAAAAAATGCAGATTTTGTCATCCTCTGCGAGAACGAGCGGACGACCGCAAGCATCATCCTCGGGATCCGGGGGCTCACCGCCGCCCGGATCGTCGCGATTGTCGACAAGCTCTCCTTTGACCAGTACCTTCGCTATGCAGGAGCCGAGTACGTGGTCTCGCCCAAACATGTCACCGGGAGGATCCTTGCCCGGCACGCAGTCTTAAACCCGGGCGGGGATGAGACCGAGCCGGCGATTCCCGGGCTCGAACGGCTCCATATCGGCGATGAGAGTCAGGACGAAAAGAACCTCCGGCTGATCCATATCCCGGTCATGCCGGAGAGCAAGGCCGTGGGAAAAAACCTCCGGGATCTCGACCTGTCCGGCAGGTATGGTGTGATTGTCCCGTTCATGTGGAAGACCGGACAAATGAGCGCACCCGATGATGCCGTGGGAGCGCCAATGGCAAAACGGCGGGCCGCAGTGCCCCAGTTTATTGCGGGCCCCGAAGAGACCGAGGTCATCGATCCCACGACCTCCCTCTTTTTATTCGGGACTGCCGATGCCCTGCGCCGGGTGGTCCGCGAAGAACTGGAAGTGGACCGGGAACAGATCGGCCATGCGGTTATCGCAGGGTACGGTGACGTGGGATCGGCAGCATGCACGGAGATGATCGCTTCGGGTGTCTCCTGTGTGGTCGTCGATGCAAAAAAGCACGATATCGACGAGGTTGTCGGGAATGCCGAGGACGAGGATGTGCTCCGCGAGGCCCGGATAAACGAGGCCCGGTTCTGTATTGTCGCGGTCAACGATGACGATGTGAATATATTCACGACACTCATGGCGAGAAACCTCAACCCCGGGATCAGGATCCTTGCCCGGGCAAACGAGCCCGGATCCGTGGACAAGCTATACCGGGCCGGGGCCGATTACGTGGCGCTCCTCCCGCGGATTGGGGGACAGGCGGTCGGCAGGATCGTGCTCGCGGACACGGTTACGGTTCTTGTGGATCTCCCGGACGGGGAGAAGGTGATCCTTCGCAGGGTACACCAGCCGGGCCCCCTGAGGGTCGGCCAGATCGCGGCAGGCGGTGTACGGATCCTTGGGATCGAGCGGACGGATGCCGCGGTTGTTGCGCCAACAGCAGACGAGATCGTACATGCCGGGGATACGGTTGTGGCTGTCGGCAGCACCGAACAGTTAAAAAAATTCATCCGCCAATGCTAAATAAGGAGAACATCATGGCACAGGAACTGGGGTGCAGGATGGGACAGGTCGAGCAGATGATCCGGTATGCCTACTGGAACAGCGGAGGCAAGGGCATTATCATCGGGGTATCCGGCGGTGTTGACTCGGCACTCGCGGCTGCGTTCTGCTGCCGGGCGGTGGGGCCGGAGAATGTGCTTGGCCTCTCGCTCCCGACTTCGGTGAGCAACCCGCAGGACCTCGATGATGCAAAAGAGCTCTGCGCCGGCCTGGGTATGGAGCACCGGGTCGTGCCCATCGACCCCATGCTCGCCGCTTTTAAGACGCTTCCGGGATTTACCGAGACCCCGTACCTGCTCGGGAACCTCATGGCCCGGATCCGGATGACGACGCTGTACTATTACGCAAACCGCGACCACCGGCTTGTCTGCGGGACGTCAAACAGGAGCGAGTTTATGCTCGGCTACTGCACGAAATACGGCGACAATGCCGCAGATTTCCAGCCGATCATCCACCTCTACAAGACGGACGTGTACGAGATGGCACACGAGGCAAAGATCCCGGAGCCGATTCTTTCCAAGAAACCCTCGGCCGGTCTCTGGGAGGGTCAGAGCGACGAGGGCGAGATCGGACTATCCTACCCTGATATTGATGCGGCATTAAAGGCCCTTGAGGCGCACGGCTGGAAAGCAGCGAATCCTGCCGAGGAAAAAGTGCTTGCCCGGGTCCGGAAAAACGCCCACAAACGCCTGCCTGCACCGAATCTTTTGGGAACTTAAGGAAAGAGGGCCGGATATTTTTCCGGCTCGTTGAGGAACGCAAGGGCTTCACTATTCCCAACGAGTGTATAGATCGGGCTTTTGATAGAACCGCTGGCCGGAGCCGGTCCTTTCCTTATGGCAATTTTCCGCAGCACCGGCACATCAGGGTAATGGGGATTCTTTATGATCCTCCCGTCGCTCATCACGTAATATACCGCCCCATGGAGTGTCTCGTATTCCCCGTACTCGCTTGCAAATGCCGTGGAGACGAGGTTTGCCATTGCAAGTGTAGTGTCATGCGAGGGGTTGAGCGTGACGTGCCCGTAACCGGGTGGGATAATTACGCAGGACCCGGCCAGGGCATCGATAAGAACCGCATCGTCCAGCGTCCGGGACTGTAAAAGGAACTGTGCCTCCCCTTCGAGCACCTCGTAGAGCTCGGGATACCCTGTCCCGGCAGGATCGGCCGGGTGGTAGTGCCCCTTGGTCTTGACACATTCACCACAGATGTTGAGCGGGGGGATGACTGTGATATCGTACCGCAGGCTGTGATCGGAGAGCCAGCGCCGGTCTGCCTCGGAGCGGGCGAGGTCGCGGTACATGTAATAGAGCGGATCGGTGGCTGCGCAGGACGGATCTGCCAGAACGCTCCGCATCTCCCGGATCGTCCGGATCCCGGGCGCCGGAAGCGCCCCGTCCCACGGAACCTTCACTGTTTCCTCCTGACAACAAGGAGATAGTATGCTGCAGCAGCGATAATGCCGATAAGGACTACCGCAGCGATCGCCATCGGGACAAGTGCGTCGGACGCCGGTCGGGGCACCACGGTCACCGGTGCCCGGAAGGTATCGGAGATCTGGCTGTTGTCGAGCGCATCGCGGTACCGGACCTCGGTATCGAGCGTGTAGTTGCCCGGGGCTGCCGATGAAGACACGGAGATCGCGTACTGGGCGGCGGCCCTGCCGCCCGGCGGGATATCGCCGAGATATGCGGTCTGGTCGGAACTCGAGAACGGCTCGACTGCCGAGAGCCGGGCCTGCGCCTTGTAGGCCGTGACAGACCCGAGGTTGGTGTACTCGATGGCAATCACGGAGGTCTGGCCCTGCGTGATGTTTGCCGGCGGCGAGGTCA